>JAESGK010000006.1_pt1 | contig 1866993 bp, 1724 predicted proteins | sample 9269681 | NCBI WGS metagenome assembly JAESGK01 (sample SAMN14515347, study PRJNA621673) | algae metagenome | isolation source: Timaviella obliquedivisa GSE-PSE-MK23-08B and co-occurring heterotrophs from... | place: USA: Grand Staircase Escalante National Monument, Utah | collected 2006-08-15
TCACTCACGCGGCATTGCTGGATCAGGCTTTCGCCCATTGTCCAATATTCCCCACTGCTGCCTCCCGTAGGAGTCTGGGCCGTGTCTCAGTCCCAGTGTGGCTGATCATCCTCTCAGACCAGCTAAAGATCGTCGCCTTGGTGAGCCTTTACCTCACCAACTAGCTAATCTTACGCGGGCTCATCTTTGGGCGATAAATCTTTGGTCCGAAGACATCATCCGGTATTAGCAGTAATTTCTCACTGTTATTCCGAACCCAAAGGCAGATTCCCACGCGTTACGCACCCGTGCGCCACTAACCCCGAAAGGTTCGTTCGACTTGCATGTGTTAGGCATGCCGCCAGCGTTCGTTCTGAGCCAGGATCAAACTCTCAAGTTGTGTCACACATCATTGCAGCACCAGCAAGCTGGCTAACCGCAAGGACATGAGCTTCAAGGAGCCGTTCCTGCACATTTCTTTACGTATGGATACGTGAAGGACATATAGGAACGACTTATTGCAACCGGTATCCGAGGCCTTGAACTCCTCAGAACCGGGCGCCGTCGCCCACATGTCCCTTCATCTAAAAATCACAATGTCAAAGAGCCGACCGACAAAAGTAGCGGACGACCATTGTTCCCCGATTTTTCTACCGGGGGACTTGGTGTCCGTCTATGTTGGCGACCGGGTGAGGAGCGATGCGTTGGCGCCGCGTCCCGTCCGGTGAGAGGGCATATATGGAGGGGTTCGATTCGGGTCAAACGCTTTTTGCAGTTTTATTTCAAAAATTTTGGGGATTTGCCGGTAGAGACCGGAAACACGGGGTTTTGGCCGGTTCGCCTCCCCCCTCTATAATGCCGCCTCTCGGGAACATGACAGTTTATGGTTGAAGATACAGCAGCGGGAATCGCCGACTCAGGGTTTGCGAACCGCGTGAGATCCGCGGTTTTCTGGCGTTCTGGCAGTCAGATCGTCAGCCAGGTGGTGATGTGGACGACGACGCTGGCCGTGATTCGGATTTTGGAGCCGGCCGATTACGGGCTCTTTGCAATGACGCAGGTCGTCATGGTCATGCTGGCCTTCCTCAATGGCTATGGGTTTGCGAGCTCACTGATCCAGCAAGAACGAATCGATCGCTTCCGCGTGCGCCAGGCGTTTGGCCTGCTGCTGATCCTGAACTTCGGTATCGCCGCCATCCAGTTTACCGCTGCGCCTGCCATCGCCGCCTATTATCAGCAGCCCCTGGTAACCGATCTGCTGCGCTGGCAGACGGTCATGTATCTCGCCACGCCCTTTATGGCGGTTCCCGAAGTGCTGATGAGCCGCGCGCTCGACTTTCGGCGACTGGCGATCGTGAACCTTATTTCCGCGCTCGTGTGCGCGCTTACGTCGATTGCCTGTGCGCTGGCGGGATGGGGCGTGTGGACTTTGGTCGCTGCGCCCACAGCGATGGTGTGGACCCGCGCCATCGGCCTGTGCATCGCCCAAAGGTTCATCGTGTGGCCCAGCTTCGACTTTCGCGGCACCCGCGCGATGATCGGCTTTGGCGGCGCGATGCTGACCAGCCACCTGTTGTGGAGCATTCAGACCCAGGCCGATGTGCTGATCGCCGGTCGCGTGCTCGATCCGCATGCGCTGGGCCTTTATGCAGAGGCGCTGTTCCTGGCGCAGATGTTCTCGTCCAAGGTGATTCCCCCGCTCAACGAGGTCGCGTTTCCGGCCTATGCCCGGCTGCAGTCCGATCCTGCGCGGCTGCAGACGGCATTTCTCAAGGCGATTGCGCTTATCATGCTGATCAGCTGCCCGGTCTATGCCGGGCTTGCCGTGACCGCGCCCGAGGCGGTCTATACGCTATTCGGGCAGAAGTGGATGGAGATGGTGCCGCTGGTCCAGCTGTTCGCCATCGCCATGCCGTTCATGACGCTGCACGTGCTGATCGCGCCTGCGGTCAATGCCTTGGGCCATCCGCGTATCACGGTGCGCTGTTCGGCGTTCGGCGCGGTGGTGATGCCTTTGGTGTTCCTGGCCAGCGTGCAGTTCGGTGTCACCGGGCTGGCGCTGGGCTGGGTCATCGGCATGCCGATCGTGCTCGCCTTCACCTTATGGCAGTCGTGCCCGGTGATCGGCGTGCGTGCGCGCGATGTGCTGATCGCCTGCCTGCCCGGGGTGAGCGCGGCGTGCGCGATGGCGGCCTTGGTCTGGACGATGCGAATCGGACTGGCCGGAGCGCTGGACAACGGCATTGCCCAAGTGATCGCCCGGCTCGCGCTGCTCGCAGGCATCGGCGCGCTCAGCTATTTCCTGCTGCTGCGCGTGCTGGCCCCGCAAATGCTGCGCGATGCCATCGGCCTGCTGCGCCGCCAGCCCTCGACGCTGGAGGAACCTGCCGCGGCCTGAAGCGCGATGCGGCGCCTGTCGGCGTCGATGAGCTCGGGAACACGGAAGGTAGGAATAACCTCGCGGCATGCTTGGGCGACGATTCAATCCACAGGTTGATCGCAGTTCTGCATATCCCCCCGCCGTTTGTCCCGAGCGAAGTCGAGGGACGTATGCACAATGGTCATGCACGCGTTTCGAGTATGCCGAAATGGCGCAGGACGCCTTGGGCGATGGCCTGCGCATCGGACCAGGTCGCGGCAAATCCGCGCGCGTCGCCATAATAAGGGTCGGCAACCGATTCGCCTGATCGTCCCTCGACCAGGTCGAGCGCGAGCCGGACGTCGGCGCGGTGCCCAACCGGGGCGATGGCGTGCAGCCCGGCCAGGTTGTCATGGTCCATCGCCAGAATCAGGTCGAATCGGCTGAAGTCGTCCGCCCGCACCTGCCGTGCCCGAAGCCCGGAAATATCGACACCATGCCGCGCGGCCACCGCGATCGCCCGCGAATCAGGTGCATCGCCCGCATGCCAGCCGCCGGTTCCCGCCGAATCGACCGTCCAGCCCAGCGATCGCCTGGCCACCTCATGACGTAGCGCGCCGTCTGCCAGCGGCGAGCGGCATATGTTGCCCAGACATACGAACAGGATGGACGGTAACCGGTCTGCCACGCGCTTGCCCCTTTGCTTCATCCTTGCCCCTTGCTTCATCCTCGCAAGCCCGCACGTCGCCGGATCGGCGCTTGCACGCTGCCGCCGCTCTGCTAGCCAAGGGCCCAGAAAAAACAACACGCAACGGGAGATGCGCGCACGTGACGGGACCAATCGAGACTCAAGAGCGCGCAGACCCGGCAACATCCTTTGCGGTACCCGATTCGGGCGTCTCGCCTGCCACCCACGCCACGCCTTATGCCTGGTATGGCCTGGGCATCCTGTTCCTGGTGTATGTGCTGAACTTCATCGACCGGCAGATCATCACCATCCTGGCGCCCGACATCAAGGCCGACCTGGGGCTGGACGATGCCGATATCGGCTTTCTGTACGGCACCGCCTTTGCCGTGTTCTATGCCTTGTTCGGCATTCCGCTGGGGCGGCTCGCAGACAGCTGGAACCGCGTGCGATTGCTGACTTTGGGCCTTGCCATCTGGTCGGCGATGACGGCGCTGTCCGGCTTTGCCAAGAACGGCACGACATTGGGCCTTGCCCGCATGGGCGTGGGCATCGGCGAGGCGACCGCCAGCCCGTCGGCCTATTCGCTGATCTCCGACATGTTCCCCAAGCGCATGCGCGGCACGGCGCTCGCCGTATACTCGGCGGGGCTGTATTTCGGCGGCGGGATCTCGCTGATGATCGGCGGGTTCATCGTGGCCGGATGGAATGATGCCTATCCCGGCGGCGGACCGTTAGGGCTGGTCGGCTGGCAGGCAGCGTTCCTTGCGGTCGGCCTGCCCGGCCTGCTGCTGGCGGCCTGGGTCGCGACCTTGCGCGAGCCGGTGCGCGGGCTGGTCGACGGCCTGCCCACCCCGCCCACGGCCGAACCGTTTCGCGGATTCCTGCAGGAACTGTTCGCGATCATCCCGCCGTTCACGCTCTTCTCGGCGGCACAGCGCGGCGTCGGTGCCTTTGCGGTCAACGTGGCGGTGATCGCCGCATTGGCGCTGGCGGCAGCGGGCATGATCGCGCTCACCGGCGCGACGCTGCAATGGGCGTGCATCGCGGTGGGATATTATGCCGTGTTCTCCTGGGCATCGTCCCTGCGCCGCCGCGATCCGGCGACCTTCGCGCTGATCTGGGGATCGCCCGCGTTCCTCACCACCATCCTGGGCTATGGCTGCGTCGCCTTTCTCTCCTATGCCACCACGGCATTCGGCCCGAGCTATGCCGCGCAGGTGCTGGGCGAATCGACCGCGCGAATCGGGTTGTGGATCGGCGGATTCGGCGCGGCGGGTGGTTTCCTGGGCGTGATCATGGGCGGGCGCATGTCCGACTGGCTGCGCACCCGCAGCGAATCGGGCCGCATCATGGTCATCGCTTTCGGGCTGCTCACCCCCGTCATCCCGGTGATCCTGGCCTTCACCACGGTCAACGACCCCACGTCGGACATGGATTTCGTGCGCTTCACGGTGTTCGCCTCGCTCGCCAACCTGTTCGCCAGCACCGCGCTGGGCGCAGCGGCGGCCACCACGCAGGATCTGGTGATGCCCCGCATGCGCGGCACAGCGACGGCCACGTTCTTCCTGGCGACCACCCTGTTCGGCCTGGCCCTGGGCCCCTATCTCGCCGGACAGATGTCCGTCGTCAGCGGCAGCCTGTCGACCGGCGTGCTGTCGATCCTGGTGATCGTGCCGGTGGGCATCGCGTTGCTGGTCGCAGCCTATCGCCTGGTACCCCTTGCCGAGCGCACCGTGGTCGAACGGGCACGCGCGGCTGGTGAAGACGTGTAAGCGGGCGGTCCTGGTTAGCGGAAACGGTAGGGCGAAAACGCCGCTGCGTCCGAGTCGCCTGCGCCGGTAACCAGCCCTTCCAGGATTTCCGCAGCCAGCGCGGCAAAGGCGATACCGTTGCCGCCATAGCCATAGGCCATCCAGGTGCGCGGCATGTTCGCCGCCGCGCCGATGGCGGGCAGGCTGTCGGGTGACGACCCGAACGCCGCAGACCAGCAGCGCTCGATCTCGATATCCTCTCGCTGGAACAGCCGGTGCAGCTGCGCCAGAATCGCGCCGGACTTGGCTTCCATCAGGGCATCGCGCCTGCTGGCCGCATCGGCCTCTATATCTTCCCCGCCTGCAATGATGCGTCCGTCACGATCGGCGCGGACATACAGATAGGGGTCCGCCGCCTCCCAGATCATCGCTGCCCGTTCGTTGGGCAACGCCGCGCCGGGCGCGGTTGCGATGACGAAGGTCGACAACAGCGAGAAGGCGGGCGGCAGGAACAGCAGCGGGCGCTCGTACCCGGTGGCGAGGATGACGTCCGCAGCGTCGAGCATGCGCCCATCGGCCAGCACCAGCCGGGTGCCTTCCCCGTTCGGCTGCAGCGCAATGACATCCACCGGATAGGTGACGGTAGCGCCGTGCCCGCGCGCCGCTGCGAACAGCCCCAGCGCCAAGGCTGCCGGATCGACCTCGAAATCGGTATCGCTCACCAGCCCCGCGCGCGGGTCGATGCCGAACCGCTCCGCCGTTTCGGCTGCGGTGAGGAAATCATAAGGCAGGCCGTGCTTGCGGCGCAGCGCACCTTCCGCCTCAAGCCCGGCTGCATCGAGGACATCGCCATCCAGGCACAAAGTCGGCACGTCCTGCTTTTCACACGCAATGCTCAGAGCATCGATTCGCGCGCCGAAACTGGCCACGGCGGCCTGCACCCGCTGCCAGATGCGGGCGGCCTGATCCTCACCCTTTTTTGCTGCCAGCTCACCCAGCGGCGTATCCATCGCGCACATCACCTGCGCGGTGGAGGCCGCCGTGCTGCCGTGCGCAGGCTCGCGCCGGTCCAGCACCGCGACCGAGCGGCCGAGCGATGCGAATCGCTCGGCCAGGATAGCAGCGACGATGCCGCCGCCGACGATCGCGATGTCCGCGCTGTCAGGCAGCGGATCGCGGGGCGCGGATTTACCCGGCTCCCACACGGTCTGCCCGCTGCGCAGATCGCGATGTTCGGTCAGGCCGATCAGCCCGCTTGCCCCCTCAGCCACCTGCGGCCTCCTTATGCCAGCGTCCGAACGCCGGGCTCTCGATCGTAGAAGCGGGTTGCCGCGGCCTTGACGAAGGCAGCATCCAGGCCGGTGACACCCGAATCGGGTTCGACGCCAGCCTTGTCGAGCAACGGCTTGGCCGCCTTGGCAGAGCCGATCGCCTTGAGGTGCCCGAAGGCATCCATCACGAACTGAACCGCGGCGCCTTCTTTCATCATCGCCTTGCAGCCATCCTCGGACAGCAGCACCGCCACCGCATCGAACAGCTGGCTGGGGCTTCCGGCGAGCTGGCCATCGGCCTTGCGCACCTTGCCGTCGGACAGCTTGGCGCCGCCGACTTTGGGCGCGACCACAAAAATGGTGCCGCCTGCCTTTTCGATTGCCTTGGTCAGCGTATCGAGTTCGCCTGCATCGCTGCCATCGGCGATCAGGATGCCGACCTTGCGGCCTTCCAGCGTCGCCTTCATGTTCTTGTGGATCGACAAGGCATCGGAAGGCTTCATGTCTACCGGCTTGCGCGCCGCCTTGGCCTTGGCCGGCAGGTCGATGCCTAGTCCATCGGCGACGCGGGCGGCAAGGTCTTCATCCACGTTGCGCAGATTGGCGACCATGCGCGCGGGCACCTGCGTCAGGTCGGCGACTTTCGACAGTTCGAACACGAACGACGATGCGATATGCGCCTGTTCCGCCTTGGTCTGCGACACATAGAACAGCCGCGCCTGGCTGTAATGATCGGCAAACAGCTCTGCCCGCACCCGCAACTTGTCGCCCTGCTCGTCGGAGCCGCTGGCGAGGTTGGTGGTGGCAAAGCCCTTGGCAGCGCTTTCACGCGGGCCTGCGTCCTCGCCATGTTCGGCGAGCGTATTGGGCTCGTAGTTTGCGCGGCCCTTGGGCACCATCGTCTGCATCGTGCCATCGCGCTGGAAATTGCCGAACGGGCAGCGCGGCGCGTTGACCGGGATCTGGTGGAAATTGGTCGTCCCCAGCCGCGACTTCTGCGTGTCGAGATAGCTGAACAGTCGGCCCTGCAGCAGCGGATCGTTGGAAAAGTCGATTCCCGGCACGATGTTTGTCGGGAGGAACGCCACCTGCTCGGTCTCGGCAAAGAAATTGTCGACGTTGCGGTTCAGCGTCATCGTGCCGATGATGCGCACCGGCACATCCTCTTCCGGGATCAGCTTGGTCGCATCGAGCACGTCATAAGGCTGTGCGTCGGCGAATTTCTGATCGAACACCTGGATGCCCAGCTGCCATTGCGGGAAGTCACCCGAATCGATGGCCTCGAACAGATCGCGGCGGTGGTAATCGTTGTCCGCCGCCTGCAACTTCAGCGCTTCGTCCCAGATCGTCGACTGCACGCCCAGCACCGGCTTCCAGTGGAACTTGACGAACTGCGCCTTGCCGTCTGCATTGACCATCTTGAAGGTATGGACGCCAAAGCCTTCCATCATCCGCAGGCTGCGCGGCAGGGTGCGGTCGGACATCGCCCACATCAGCATATGCGTCGATTCGGGCATCAGCGACGCCCAATCCCAGAAGGTGTCGTGCGCGCTGCCTGCCTGCGGATAGCCGCGATCGGCCTCCATCTTCACGGCATGCACCAGATCGGGGAACTTGATGGCGTCCTGGATGAAGAACACCGGGATGTTGTTGCCGACAAGGTCCCAGTTGCCCTCGCGGGTGTAGAACTTGACGGCAAAGCCGCGCACATCGCGCGGCGTATCGACCGATCCCGCACCGCCTGCCACGGTGGAAAAGCGCACGAACACCTCGGTCTTTTCACCCTTGGTGAAGACCGCAGCGCGCGTCAGGTCGGAAATATCGTCGGTCGCCTCGAACACGCCATGCGCGCCGCTGCCACGGGCGTGCACGATCCGCTCGGGGATACGCTCGTGGTCGAAATGGAAGATCTTCTCGCGCAGGACGAAATCTTCCAGCAACGTCGGCCCGCGACTGCCCGATTTTAGGCTGTTCTGGTTGTCCGAGATCGGCATGCCGTGGTTGGTGGTGAGCACGGGGGTGTTGCCGCTGGCGTGTTGGTGCGTCTCGCCACCCTTGCCGTGGGTGGTGTCATAGGCGGATTTGGTCATGCGTCGCTCCTGCAGAAAGTGGATCAACGCACGCAATCAGGCTGATTGAAATTGCCCCAAGAGATGCACGCCGACCGGGCGCATTCGCGCCGTCGAGGCACTTACGCCCCGGAAGCGCATTCCGATGCATCGTGCAGGCACGAAAAGAGGCGCACCTCTCTCGGATCTTTAGGGCAGCAGCAACGTCGATCCACTGGTGGCGCGCGACTCAAGGTCGCGGTGTGCCTGTTCGGCCTGCTCGAGCGGATAGGTCTGGCCGATGGTGACCTTGACCTTGCCGCTGCGGATCATCTCCCACAGCCGCGCGGCGCCTGCCGCGCGATCGGCGGCTTGCGCGTAATAATCGAACAATGTCGGGCGGGTGACGAACAGCGATCCCTTGGCGGCCAGCACGCCCAGGGCAACGCCGGTTACCGGCGCGCTGGCGTTGCCATAGGACACGATCAGCCCGCGCCGCGCCGTGCTGGCGAGCGAGGCGTCCCATGTATCGCGGCCGACGCCATCGAACACGACGCGCACGCCCGTGCCGCCGGTCAGGTCGCGCACCCGCGCTGCGGTGTCTTCGCGGGAGTAATCCACCACATTGTCGGCACCGGCCGCCCGGGCCAGCGCGGCCTTGGCATCGTTGCTCACCGTACCGATGACCGTCGCGCCCACGGCCTTCAGCCACTGCACCAGCAACAGCCCGACCCCGCCTGCAGCCGCGTGCACCAGCACGGCCTCGCCCGGCTGGACCTGCGCGCAGCGTTCCACCAGAAACTCGGTGGTGCACCCTTTCAGCAGTGCGGCAGCGGCGACCTGATCGGATATATCGTCGGGCAACTTGAACAGACCAGCGGCGGGCACGTTGCGGATATCGGCATAAGCCCCGCGCGCCGGGCCGAAGGTTGCCACCCGGTCGCCTGTAGACAAGCCTTCCACGCCTTGGCCAACGGCCTGAATCGTCCCTGCAGCCTCAAGCCCAAGGCCACCGGGCAGTTCCATGGGATAGATGCCGCTGCGATGATAGGTGTCGATATAGTTCAGCCCCACCGCGCTCTGCCGCAGCGTCACCTCACCGGGGCCGGGCGCGGGCACATCGACACTGTGCCATGCGATGACCTCGGGTCCGCCGGTCTGGTGAAGGATCGCGTGACGTGCCTGCATGGGTTTTGCTCCTTGAGCGTATAATCGGGTCCGGCATGGTGCGTACCGCGCCGCGAACCCGTTAGCCAGTTTTCAGCATTTGACGGTGTAGCAGGCGGCGCTTAGACGGAGGCAACTTTTCTGGAGCGGATTCCTGTATGAAAATAGCGATGATCGGATCAGGCTATGTCGGCCTGGTTTCTGGGGCGTGTTTTGCGGATTTCGGCCATGACGTGGTGTGCGTCGACAAGGACCCCGCCAAGATCGCATCGCTGCTCGCAGGGGTGATGCCGATCTACGAGCCCGGCCTGGAGCGGCTGGTGGCATCGAACGTGGCGGCCGGACGGCTCGCTTTCTCCACCGATCTGCCCTCGAGCGTGGCCGATGCCGATGCGGTGTTCATCGCAGTGGGCACGCCCTCGCGGCGCGGCGATGGCTTTGCGGACTTGAGCTATGTGCGCGATGCCGCGCGCGAGATCGGCGAATCGATCGCCAAGCGCTGCGTCGTGGTGACCAAGTCGACCGTGCCGGTGGGCACCGGCGACGAGGTCGAAAAGATCATCCGCCAGACCGCGCCGGATGCGGACTTCGAGGTCGTCTCCAACCCCGAGTTTCTGCGCGAGGGCGCGGCGATCGGCGACTTCAAGCGGCCCGACCGCATCGTGGTGGGTACCGAGGTCGAATGGGCGCGCGGCTATATGCGCGAAATCTACCAGCCGCTGTTCCTCAACGAATCGCCGATCCTGTTCACGTCGCGGCGCACGTCCGAGGTCATCAAATACGCCGCCAACGCGTTCCTGGCGACCAAGATCACCTTCATCAACGAGATGGCCGACCTGTGCGAGAAGGTGGATGCCAACATCCAGGACGTCTCGCGCGGCATCGGGCTGGATGGCCGCATCGGTGCGAAGTTCCTGCATGCAGGCCCCGGCTATGGCGGCAGCTGCTTTCCCAAGGACACGCTGGCGCTGATGAAGACGGCGCAGGACCATGAGGCCCCGCTGCAGATCGTCGAGGCGGTGGTGCGGGTCAACGACCTGCGCAAGCGCGCGATGGCACGCAAGGTGATTGCGGCGATGGGCGGCGATGTCGAGGGCAAGCGCATCGCGCTGCTGGGCCTCACGTTCAAGCCCAACACCGACGACATGCGCGATGCGCCTGCGATCGTCATCGCACAGGGGCTGATAGATGCCGGCGCCGAGGTGGTCGCTTACGATCCCGAAGGCATGGAGGCCGCGGAGGCACTGATGCCCGGCGTCGTCATGACCAAGGGCACCTATCAGGCGCTGGACCAGGCCGACTGCGCGGTGATCGTCACCGAATGGGATGTGTTCCGCGCGCTCGATCTGCCCCGCGTGCTCAAGACCATGCGCGGCAACACGCTGGTGGACCTGCGCAACATCTACAAGCCCGAACAGGTGAAGGCTGCCGGCTTTACCTATGTCAGCGTCGGACGCTGAACGACCCACAGACCACATCCGGGAACCAATCCGGGAATGAAGGAGGCTGACTTGGCCCTGCGAATCATGGTGATCTTCGGCACCCGTCCCGAAGCGATCAAGCTGTTCCCGGTCATCGCCGCGCTGAACGAAGCCGACGGGCTGGAGCCCATCGTGCTGGTCACCGGCCAGCACCGCGAGATGCTGGACCAGGTGCTGGAGATCGCAGGGCTGGTGCCCGATCACGACCTTGCCCTGATGCAGCCGGGCCAGAGCCTGGACGAGATCAGCGCGCGGCTGCTCACCGGTATCGGCAGCGTGCTCGATGCGGAAAAGCCCGACATGGTGATCGTGCAGGGCGATACCGCCACCGCGATGTGCGGCGCGCTGGCGGCCTATTACCGCAAGGTGCCCGTCGCGCATGTCGAGGCGGGGCTGCGCAGCGGCAATATCTATCACCCCTGGCCCGAAGAGGTGAACCGCAAGATCATCGGCAGCTTTGCCGACCTGCACTTTGCGCCGACGCAAACCGCGGCCAACGCGCTCAAACGCGAGGCCGTGCCTGACGACAAAGTTCTGGTCACCGGCAACACCGTGGTCGATGCGCTGCACTGGGTGACCGAGCGCCTGGCACAGGACCCGGCCCGCGCGAACGTCATCGCGCCGGTCGAGCAACGCTTTGCGGGCAAACGCATCATCGGCGTCACCACCCACCGGCGCGAGAATTTCGGCAGCGGCATGGATGATATCGCACACGCCATCCGGGATCTGGCCGGACGCGACGATGTCGCGATCATCTTCCCCGTGCACCTCAACCCGCAGGTGCGCGCCGCAATGCTGCCGATCCTGGGCGGGCTGGACAACGTCGCGCTGCTCGAACCGCTCGATTACCTGAACTTCACCCGGCTGCTACAGATCGCCGACCTGATGCTGACCGACAGCGGCGGCGTGCAGGAAGAAGCGCCCGCCTTGGGCAAGCCGGTGCTGGTCATGCGCGATACCACAGAGCGGCCCGAAGGGGTCGCTGCTGGCACGGCCAAGCTCGTCGGCACCGACCGCGCCACGATCGTCGCCGAAGCGACCCGTCTGCTCGATGACGCTGCTGCGTATTCCGCGATGGCACAGGCGCATAACCCGTTCGGCGACGGCAAAAGCTCGCGCCGCATCACCGACGCGATTTCCGCCTGGTTCGCCAGCCGGTAACTTGGCGGGAGCCCCTTGAACGCGCCCGATACCGGGGATGCGACAGCCCGAGCAACCCGATTGAGTTTGGCGCGCTTTGAAGATAGGGCGGCCATCAAGGGTTCGCGCCATCTCTATGTCGTTCAGGCTGATATCTGTCCGATCTTGCCGAAAAGCTATTGTCCATGACGCATGAATTTCACCCGACCACCCTGCGCGAGTACGATATCCGAGGGATCATCGGCGAGACACTCGGCGAGGCGGATGCCTATGCCATCGGTCGCGGCTTTGCGACACTGATCGCCCGCGCAGGCGGCAAGTGCGTTGTCGTTGGCTATGATGGCCGCGTCAGTTCGCCGGTGCTGGAAGCAGCCCTCATCCGCGGCCTGAACGACAGCGGTATCGATGCGGTCAGCGTCGGCATGGGGCCGACCCCGATGCTCTATTACGCCGAGGCCGTGCTAGAAGAGGCCGATGGCGGCATTCAGATAACCGGCAGCCATAACCCCGCCAATTACAATGGCTTCAAGATGGTCTTTCAGGGCCGCCCGTTTTTCGGCGCCGACATCCGCACGCTGGGCACGATGGCGGCGGCGGGCGACTGGGACAGCGGCACCGGCACGTCGCGGTCGGTTGATATCCTGGATCGGTACGTTGACCGGCTGGTCGAGGATTTCGGCGGCGCTGCGGCGCGCGTCGGCTGGGATTGCGGCAATGGTGCTGCGGGACCCGCGGTGGAAAAGCTGGTGCAGCGCCTTCCGGGCGAGCACTTCACCCTGTTTACGGACGTGGACGGCAATTTCCCCAATCATCATCCTGACCCCACCGAGGAAAAGAACCTCGCCGACCTGAAAAAGCTTGTCGCGGACAAGAAGCTCGATTTCGGAGTGGCTTTTGATGGCGATGGCGACCGCATCGGTGCGATCGATGGCGAAGGCCGCGTGATCTGGGGCGATCAGCTGTTGAGCATTTACGCCGAATCGGTGCTGAAAGACCTGCCCGGCGCAACCATCATCGCCGATGTGAAGGCCAGCCAGGCCTTGTTCGACCGGGTGCGCGAACTGGGCGGCGTGCCCCTGATGTGGAAGACCGGGCATAGCCTGATCAAGTCCAAGATGAAGGAAACCGGTTGTCCGCTCGCAGGCGAGATGAGCGGCCATGTGTTCTTCAAGCACCGTTATTACGGCTTCGACGATGCGCTTTATGCTGCCGTGCGGCTGATCGAAGCGCAGACCTTGCTGGGCAAATCGGTCACGCAGATGCGTGGGGAGATGGCCCCGATGATCAACACGCCCGAAATGCGCTTTCAGGTCGATGAGACGCGCAAGTTTGCGGTGATCGACGAAGTGCTCGCCAGGTTGTCCGCCAGCGGGGCCGAGGTCAACGCGACCGATGGCGCGCGGGTCAACACCGCCGATGGCTGGTGGCTGCTGCGCGCATCGAACACGCAGGACGTGCTCGTCGCGCGCGCCGAGGCACGGACCGAGGAAGGCCTCGCCCGGCTGATGGCGCAGATCGACGAACAGCTGGCCGCGTCCGGACTGGTGCGCGGCGCGCAAGCCGCGCATTGAGGGCACTGCCATGACGGCAATCCCCAACTTCCGCGCCGATCGCACCGTTCTGGTGACGGGCGGCGCTGGCTATATCGGCAGCCATGCGGTGCTGGCATTGAAAGATGCCGGATGGAACGTCGCGGTCATCGACAACCTCGTCACCGGGTTCCGCTGGGCGGTACCCGCAGACGTGGCGTTCTATGAAGGCGACATTGCCGATGGCGACCTGCTCGCCCGGATCTTCGCCGAGCAGAACATCGGCGCCATCCTGCATTTTGCAGGATCGGTCGTCGTTCCCGAATCGGTTAGCGATCCGCTGAAATATTATCACAACAACACGGTCAAAAGCCGCGCGCTGATGGAATCGGCGGTGGCTGGCGGGGTGAAGCACTTCATCTTCTCGTCGACCGCGGCCACCTATGGCACGCCGCAGACCGACGGGCCGATTCGCGAGACCGCAGCGCAGGTGCCGATCAATCCGTATGGCGCATCCAAGCTGATGACCGAATGGATGCTGCGCGATGTCGCCGCCGCGCATGATTTCAACTTCTGCGCGCTGCGCTATTTCAACGTGGCAGGCGCCGATCCGCGGGCGCGCACCGGCCTGTCCACGGCAGGGGCTACCCACCTGATCAAGGTCGCGGTGGAGGCCGCCGTGGGCAAGCGCGATCATGTCGCGGTGTTCGGCACCGATTTCGACACGCCCGACGGTACCGGGGTGCGCGACTATATCCATGTCAGCGATCTGGCGCATGCCCATGTGCTGGCGCTGGAGGCCCTGATCGCCGATCCCGCCGCATCGCATTTCCTCAACTGTGGCTATGGCCACGGCTATTCCGTGCTGGAAGTGCTCGATGCGGTGGACCGGGTGACCAACAACACCATCCGGCGCGAACTGGTGGGCCGCCGCGCGGGCGATCCGGCCTCGGTCACTGCAGACAACCGCCTCATCACCGCCCGGCTGGGGTGGAAGCCGGCCTATGACAATCTCGACACCATCGTCACCCACGCGCTGGCGTGGGAGCGCAAGCTGAGCGAGATGGTGCGATGAGCGGGACGTACGCGACGCAGAAGCTCGCCACGCGGCAGGTCGCCAAGCCCTGGGGCCGCGCGGCATTGCCCGCACCCTTCGCCAACCCCGGCACCGAGCCGATCGGCGAAATCTGGTTCGAGGCGCAAACCGGCCCTGCGCTGCCGTTGATGATCAAATATCTGTTCACCAGCGAAAAGCTGTCGATCCAGGTGCACCCCGGCGATGGCCAAGCCCGCGCCATGGGCCTGGGCAGCGGCAAGGAAGAATGCTGGCTGGTGCTGGATGCCGAGCCCGGCGCGACGTTGGGCATCGGGACGCAGCGCGCGTTGTCGCCGACCGACCTGCGCGCCGCGGCGCTGAGCGGCGAGATCGAAGCGCTGATGGACTGGAAGCCGGTGGCGCGCGGCGATTTCTTTTACATTCCGGCAGGCACCATCCACGCCATCGGTGCGGGCGTCAGCCTGATCGAGATCCAGCAGAACGCCGACATCACCTACCGCCTGTATGACTACGGCCGCCCGCGCGAATTGCACCTGGATGACGCCGTCGCAGTCGCATCGGCCGTGCCGTACAGCCACCCGCTGCAGACCAGGGTGGATTTCGCTGCCGACCAGTTGCTCGTCGATGGTCCGCTGTTCCGCGTGCGACTGAGCGGCGATGCATCCGATGCGCTTGCCGGCACCGGCCCGTTGATCGTGGTGCCGGTATCGGGTCACGTGACGGTGCAGGCCGATAGCGGGGCGATTACCGTGGCGGCGGGCGAATGCCTGGCGATCGATCCGCAGACTTCTTTCGAGACCAGCGACGGGGCACGCTTGCTGCTCGCGCGCGCATGCTGAAACGACATTGATATCATGAGCAAAATTGTTCCCGTCATCCTGTCCGGCGGCTCGGGCACCCGGTTGTGGCCGCTGTCGGTCGATGCCAAGCCCAAGCAGTTTCTGGCGCTGACATCCGACGCCACGATGTTTGCCGAAACACTGGCGCGCACCAACGATCCGGCCCGATTCGGCCCTGCGCTGATCATCGGCGCAGAGCGGCACAGCGCGCTGATGGAAGACGAGCTGGCCCGCCCCGACCTTGCCGATGCGCGAATCATCCTTGAGCCCAGCGCACGCAACACCGCGCCTGCCATCGCCCTTGCAGCCTTGGCCGCCGGCAGCGGCGATGCCGTCATCCTGGTGATGCCGAGCGACCATGTCATAAGCGATCTGCCCGCGTTCCTGGGCGCAGTCGACACCGCCCTGCCTGCCGCGCGCGATGGCTGGCTGGTCACCTTCGGCATCAGCCCCACTGGCCCTGAAACCGGGTTTGGCTATATCCGCATGGCAGATTGCCTGGCCGAGACCCCCGGCGTGCGCAGGGTCGCCCGCTTTATCGAAAAGCCGCCACGGCAAAAGGCCGAGGCCATGCTGGCAGAGGGCGACCATGTCTGGAACGCAGGCATCTTCCTGATGCGCGCCGACCGATATCTGGAAGAACTCGCCCGCCATGCGCCCGAGATTCACCGCGCTGCCTTGGCTTCGGTCGAAGGCGTCGATCTTCAGGCGCGCCTGATTCGGCCCGAAGCCGAACGGTTTGCCGGCTGCCCGTCCGATTCGATCGACTATGCCGTCATGGAAAACGCCGACCGCGTCGCGATCGTGCCGGTGTCGTGCGGATGGTCCGATGTCGGCAGTTGGGATGCGCTAGCCGAGATCGCGACTCCCGATGCCGACGGCAACACGCTGGCCGGCGAGGTCATCGCGCTGGGCACGACCAACAGCCATATCCATGCCGACGGCGTGACCGTGACGGTGTCCGGCCTGCACGACCTGATCGTGGTCGCCAATGGCAGCCATGTCATGATCCTGCCCAAGGGCCAGTCGCAGGACGTCAAAAAGATCGTCGAGGCCCTGAAAGCGCGATCGTAATCGCGCCTTCAGGGTATGCGATAGCGATTCTACCGCGCATCGGCCAGCTGCGGTCGTTCCGCCACCAGCTGATCGACAACCGATGGATCGGCAAGCGTTGACGTATCGCCAAGGTTCGACAGATCGTTCTCGCCGATCTTGCGGAGGATTCGGCGCATGATCTTGCCCGAGCGCGTCTTGGGCAAAGCGGGCGTGAACTGGATGATGTCCGGCGTTGCAATCGGGCCGATCTCGCGGCGCACCCATTGCACCAGCTCTTTGCGAAGCGCGTCATCGGGCTCCACCCCGACATTGGTGGTGACGAAGGCATAGATGCCCTGCCCCTTCACGTCGTGCGGCATGCCGACCACCGCGGCTTCGGCGACCTTGGAGTGCGCGACCAATGCGCTTTCGATCTCCGCTGTACCCATGCGGTGGCCCGAGACGTTGATGACATCGTCGATCCGCCCCGTGATCCAGTAATAGCCATCCGCATCGCGCTTGCAGCCGTCGCCGGTGAAGTACAGCCCCTTGAAAGTGGTGAAATAGGTCTGGAAGAACCGGTCGTGATCGCCCCACACGGTGCGCATCTGGCCGGGCCAGCTGTCGGCGATGGCCAGGCACCCTTCGCCCGCGCCCTCGATCACCTCGCCTTCGGGGGTGAGCAGCAGCGGCTTGACCCCGAACATGGGCTTGGCGGCCGAGCCTGGCTTGAGGCCGTGCGCGCCGGGCAGCGGGGTCATCATGCAGCCGCCGGTTTCGGTCTGCCACCAGGTGTCGACGATCGGGCAGCGCCCGTCACCGACCACGCGGTGATACCATTCCCACGCCTCGGGATTGATCGGCTCACCCACCGAACCCAGCAGGCGCAGCGTCTTGCGGCTGGTCTTCGTCACCCACTCGTCGCCCTCGCGCATCAGCGCGCGCAGCGCCGTGGGTGCGCCGTAGAAAATCTCCACGCCATATTTGTCGACGATCTGCCAGAAGCGCGACGCATCGGGCCAGGTCGGCACGCCCTCGAACATCACTGTGGTCGCACCCATGATCAGCGGCGCATACACGACATAGCTGTGCCCGGTGACCCAGCCGACATCGGCCGCGCACCAGAAGATCTGGCCGGGGCGGTAATCGAACACATAGTGGAACGTCATCGCCGCCCACACGGCATAGCCGCCGGTGGTGTGCAGCACGCCCTTGGGCTTGCCGGTGGAACCGGAGGTATACAGGATGAACAACGGGTCCTCCGCGCCCATGGCCTCGGCCGGGCAGTCGGCGGATTGTGCAGCGACACCGGCGGCCCAGTCGATATCGCGCCCCTCCACCATCGGCACATCGGCGCCGGTGCGCGCCAGCACGATGACGGTGTCCACCGCCACGCCATGCAGGCCGAGCGCGGCATCGACATTGGCCTTCAGCGGAACGCGCTTGCCCGCGCGCAGGCCTTCGTCGGCGGTAATGACGATGCGGCTGTCGCAATCCTGGATACGCCCCGCGAGCGCCTCGGGTGAAAACCCTGCGAACACCACCGAATGGATCGCGCCGATCCGCGCGCAGGCGAGCATCGCCACCGCCGCCTCGGGCACCATCGGCAGGTACAAGGTGACCCGCTCGCCGCGCTTGACGCCGTGCGCCTTCAGCAGGTTGGCAAAGCGGCAAACCTGTTCGTGCAGCTCGCGATAGGTGATCGCCCGCCCCGCCTCATTCGGATCATCGGCCTCCCACAGGATGGCGGTGGTATCGCCGCGCTCGGCCAGGTGCCGGTCAAGGCAGTTGGCCGCCAGGTTCAGCGTACCGTCCGCAAACCAGCGGATGCCGAAATCGGCTTCATCGAAGCTGGTGTCCTTCACCTGCGTAAATGGCGTGATCCAGTCGATCCGCTGCGCTTCTTCGCGCCAGAACGCATCCGGATCCTCCACGGACTGGCGATACTTGTCGTCGTACACCTGCGCGGTAATGAGGGCATTTTCCGCCCAGTCGGCGGGTACGGGATAGAGGCTGTCAGCCATAATATTTCTCTCCTGGCGCGCAACGCTGCTGCGTTCGCCTGTTGCGGGTTGGTGCGACGATAGAAGCTTGCCATGACCGCTGCGACCCCAAATCGCCGGGATGACGTTGAGATGGCGACAAAATAGCCCTACGGATGGGTCGAACGGAGCGGGAGAGGCTTGGCTATGGTTTCGCAGGGTGCATCGCCGGGCCAGCACGCGCCGCGGCAGGACGAACGGCTGGTGATCGCCGCATCGTCGCTGGGCACGGTGTTCGAGTGGTATGATTTCTACCTCTACGGCCTGCTCGCCACCTATATCTCCGCGCAATTCTTCTCCGGCGTTAATGAGACCACCGGGTTCATTTTTGCGCTGGCCGCCTTTGCCGCAGGGTTTGCCGTGCGGCCGTTCGGGGCGCTGGTGTTCGGCCGCGTCGGCGACCTGGTCGGGCGCAAGAACACGTTTCTGGTCACGATGGGAATCATGGGGCTTTCGACCTTCGCGGTCGGCCTGCTGCCCAATTACGCCTCGATCGGGGTTGCCGCGCCTGTCATTCTGGTCGTGCTGCGGTTGGCGCAGGGGCTGGCACTGGGCGGCGAATATGGCGGGGCGGCAACCTATGTCGCCGAGCATGCGCCCGAGGGCAAGCGCGGGCTTTACACCAGCTGGATCCAGACCACCGCGACCTTCGGCCTGTTTGCAGCGCTCCTGGTGGTCATCGGTATTCGCTTTGCGGTGGGGGAAGAGGCGTTCGCCGCCTGGGGCTGGCGGCTGCCGTTCCTGATATCCATCCTGCTGCTGGGGGTATCCCTGTGGATCCGCCTGCAGCTGAACGAAAGCCCGGTCTTTCAGAAGATGAAGGACGAGGGCACCACCTCCAAAGCCCCGCTGACCGAGGCGTTCGCGCGCTGGGGCAATTTGCGCTGGGTGATCATCGCGCTGCTGGGCGCGGTGATGGGCCAGGCGGTGGTGTGGTATGCCGGGCAGTTCTATGCCTTGTTCTTCCTGGAAAAGACCCTGCGCGTCGACGGCGCGACGGCCAATATCCTGATCGCCATCGCGCTTGCGCTCGCCACCCCGTTCTTCGTGTTCTTCGGCTGGCTGTCGGACAAGATCGGCCGCAAGCCGATCATCCTGGGCGGCTGCGCGCTCGCTGCGATCACCTACTTTCCGCTGTTCGGGGCGTTGACGCAGGCGGCCAACCCCGCGCTGGCCGAGGCGCAGGCGGCAGCCCCGGTGACGATCAGCGCCTATGCCCCGGAATGCTCGTTCCAGTTCGATCCCATCGGCAAGAACAGCTTCGACAGCACCAGCTGCGATATCGCCAAGACCTACCTTGCCAAGGCCGGAATCAGCTATGCCAATGCTGAGGCCCCTGCCGGAACCATCGCCACGGTAACCGTCGGCAGCGCGGTGTTTGCCGCGCCCGATCCCAAGGCGATTGAGGGTGAGGCAAAGAAGGCTGCGGTCGCTGCGTTCCAGGCTGAGCTGAAATCGGGCCTGACAGCCGCCGGCTATCCGGAAAAGGCCGACACTGCGCGGATCGACAAGGTGATGGTGGTCGCCATTCTGTGGGCGTTGGCGATGCTGGTGACGATGGTCTACGGGCCGATCGCCGCAATGCTGGTGGAACTGTTCCCCAGCCGCATCCGCTATACCTCCATGTCGCTGCCTTACCATATCGGCAATGGCTGGTTCGGCGGTTTCCTGCCGACCACGGCCTTCGCGATGGTCGCTGCGACCGGCAACATCTATTACGGGCTGTGGTATCCGGTCGTCGTCGCGAGCGCGACGGTGGTCATCGGGCTGCTGTTCCTGCCGGAAACCTTCCGGCGGAATATCGACGACTGATTTCCGAAGGCGGAGGGGGCCTGCCGGTCTGGTGCGGTCAAGAAGACTCGAACTTCCACGGGCTTTCGCCCACAACGACCTCAACGTTGCGCGTCTACCAATTCCGCCATGACCGCACAGTCCAGCAATTCGCGGGAAATATCAGGCGCAGCAGCGCCTCTGCCCGCGTGGCAGGCCGCGCCATTAGCAAAGCGCTTGGCGCATAGCAACACGGATTATCCCGCAAGGATTATGCCGCACCGGCCCGCAGGACGCGCAGATCAGCGCGCTTTGGCCCAGGCGATCTCGGCCGATGCCGCAGAACGGGGCACATCGACCATCGCCTGGCGGAAATCCGCCGACTGGCCGGGCTGCAATGTCTCGACCGGCGGGTTGATGATCCAGTTAAACACCACCCTGTCCTGCGCATCGCGCAGCACCACCAGCATCGGCGGTACGTCCTGCGCCTTCTTGCTGAGATTGCGGACGGTGCCCGAGGCGGAAAAATACTCCGTGCCGTTGGGCAGAGTGCGCCGTTCCTGCTTGGCGGGCGGAAAATCGATCACCAGATCAGGCTCGACCTCGGCAAAGGGCAAGGCGTAATCGGTGAACATCGCAGGCAACCCAAAGGTGTAGATCGCCCCTGCTGCGGCAGACGCCACCACGGCAAACGCCACCGCGCCGATCATCCAGTATTTCGCCGGGTTGCGGCGCGGACGAAATGGCGGCTCGTGGCTGAAGCTGCTCGGCCGTTTGTCCAGCGCATCATCGGCATAGCTGGCCACGATCGGGCGGCTGATTGGCGGCACCGGGCGCGGCAGTGGCGGCAGGTCGGGCTCCGCAGGAGCGGGAGCCGCTGCAGATGATGGTATAGGCGGTGCCGAAGGCGGGTTCTGCACTGGCGGGGACGCTGAAACGGGTGCGTCTGCCGAAGGCGCAGGGGCCTGTGATGCTGCCGCCGCGGCTGCCGGTGGGGCAGGAACTTCAGCAACCGGGGCAGCGGCAACGGGGGGCGCAGGTGCAACCGAATCGTCGCTGCGATCCATCTGCGGGCCATGCTGGAACCAGTTGTGACTGCACTTTGCGCAGCGCACCGAACGCCCATCGATGCCGATGGCGCTGTCAGGGACCGCATAGCGGGTGTTGCACGCGGGGCACGCAATAATCATGGGGTTTCTAACCACGCCGGGCGAATCGCTGCAAGGGGCTTGCAGGGCGCGCAAGGGCAAGTCGGCCCTTTTTCCACCGGTGTTTGCGCGCTATAGTGATTTTTCAACGGGTTGGCATCGTCGCTCGCCTCTCTTATCCGGCGGATGATCGCACTATGCGCATTGCCATTGCCTGTTGTTGCCCCAGCGCGCTATCGCCGCGCCATGACCAGCGCGCCCATGGATAGCATCGTCCAGTTCGAAAATGTCGGACTGCGCTATGGCACCGGGCCAGAGGCCTTGTCGGACCTGAGCTTTACCTTGTTTTCAGGCCAGTTCTATTTCCTCACAGGGCCATCGGGCGCCGGCAAATCCTCGTTGTTGCGGCTGCTGTACCTGGCGCAAAAGCCCAGCCGGGGGATGATCCGGCTGTTCGGCAGCGATCTGGTGACGCTCGACCGGGACCGGCTGCCGGGGTTTCGCCGCCGCATCGGCGTGGTGTTCCAGGATTTCCGGCTGGTGCCGCATCTGTCCGCATTCGACAACATCGCGCTGCCGCTGCGCATTACGGGCATGCGCGATGCCGATATTGCCACCCCGGTGCGCGAGATTCTCGATTGGGTGGGCTTAAGCGCGCGCGGCGATGCCTTGCCGGAAACGCTGTCCGGCGGGGAGCAGCAACGCGTCGCCATCGCCCGCGCCGTCATCACCCGGCCCGATATCCTGGTCGCCGACGAGCCGACCGGCAACGTCGATCCCGATATGGCGGTCAAGCTGCTGCGATTGTTCGAGGCGCTCAACCGCATGGGCACGACGATCATCGTCGCCACCCATGACATCCATCTGATGACGCGGATCAAGCGCGCGCAGATGATGCGGCTGGAGGGCGGGCGCCTGTCCGACCCCACCGGGGCGCTGCGCTATCCGCCCAAGCCATCGGACCTGCGCGGCTGGGACGGGGACAGCCGCTGATGCTGCGCACGCTGTTTCCCACCAGCCATGATCGCAGGCTCATTCCGCAGGCTCGGCTGAGCGGCCCGATGCCGTGGGTGATCGCGGTGATGCTGTTTTTGACCTTGCTGGCCGCAGCCGCCGCACTGGCGCTGGGCAGCGCGGCTGCGCAGATCAACGCTGACCTTGCCGGACGCGCCACGGTGCAGATCGTCAATGCCGACGCGCAGGCCCGGCAACGCCAGTCCGCTGCGGCAGAAGCGGTGCTGCGGTCCGATCCGGCGGTCGCGACCGTCACGATCGTCAGCGATGCCGAAGTGCGCGCGCTGCTGTCACCCTGGCTGGGCAGCGGCGCGGTGAGCGGAGATATTCCGCTGCCTGCGCTCATAGACGTGAATTTCCGCCGCAGCGCCGATGGCCCCACCCTCTCCCGGTTGCGCGCTGCCATGCGCACTGCTGCGCCCGATGCGCGCATCGATGCGCATGGCCAGTGGCTGCGGCCGGTGTTCGACCTTATCGGCACCCTGCGCTGGCTGGCGATCGGGCTGGTCGGCCTGCTGGCGCTGGCCAGCATGGCGTCGGTCATGCTGTCAGCGCGCAGTAGCTTTGCCGCTCATGCCGAAACCATTGATATCATGCACTTGTTGGGCAGCACGCATGCGCAGATCGCGCGGCTGTTCCAGCGCCGCATCGCGCTCGACGCGGCGCTGGGCGCGCTGATCGGCTGCCTGCTGGCCGCGCCAGTGCTGTGGCTGCTGGGCCAGGCGGCAGCGCGGCTTGATTCGGGGCTGGTGTCTGCCGGGTCTTTCGGTCCGCTCGACTGGCTGATGCTTGCAACCGTGCCGATAGCGGGTATTGCGCTGGCAGTGGTTACCGCGCGCCTCACCGTCCTTGGCGCGCTCAGGAAGAAATTGTGATCGTCCGCCTTTTTGCATCGGTTCTGCTGGCCTGGATCCTGGGCTTTGCCTGGTTTGCCATTCTGCTGCCGCAACCTTTGGGTGACCTGAGGACCGACGCGGTGGTGGTGCCGACCGGCGGCCCGCTGCGGATCGACCGGGGGCTCGAGGCGCTGCGCAACAAATGGGCCGAACGGCTGCTGATCTCCGGCGTCGACCGCGATGTCCGCCCGGCCGAACTCAGCGCGCAATATCCCGGCTCCGTCCAGCTTTTCGATTGCTGTGTCGATCTGGGCTTCCGCGCCTATGACACCCGCTCCAACGGCGTGGAGACCGCGCGCTGGGCGCAGCAGCGCAAGGTCACTTCGGTACGGCTGGTGACGACCGACTGGCACATGCGTCGCGCCGAATACGAGCTCAAGCGCGCGCTGCCCGACGATATAGCGATCTACACCGATGCGGTGGCAAGCAAGCCCAGCCTGCTGACGCTGTGGCGCGAGTATAACAAGCTGGTGCTGCGCGTGCTGGCCGGGCTGTTCGGGGTGTGACGATGCGCACCGCGCTGGCCCTGTTCCGCTCGATCCTGTTCACCATCGCCTTTTATGGCGGATCGGTGCCGATCGTCATCATCGCCTTCATCATCCTGCCCTTCTCGCAATACCGCCTGCAAAGCATGGCGCGGGGCTGGGGCGGATATCATTATTGGTGCGCGCGCACGTTCCTGGGCATTCGCTCGCGCATCGAGGGCACGCTGCCCGAAGGCCAGGTGCTGTACGCCATCAAGCACGAGAGCTTTTTCGAGACGATCGAATTGCTGCGAATCTTCAACCGCCCCGCGGTGGTGGCCAAGGTCGAACTGTCGCGCATCCCGCTGTGGAGCCAGATTGCGCGCACCTACGGCATGATCTTCATCGACCGCGCCGGTGGCGCCGTCGCGCTGCGCAACATGATGACCGAAGTGCGTCAATTCGTCGCCGCTGGCCGTTCGATCGTCATCTATCCCGAAGGCACCAGCATCCCGCCGGGTGAGCAGCCACCGCTGCAGGCGGGGTTTGCCGGGCTGTACAAGCTGGCCAAGCTGCCGGTGGTGCCGATCGCGCTGGACAGCGGGCGGCTGTATCCCCGGCGCGGCTTCATCAAATACCCCGGCATCGTTACCTACAAGTTCGGCGAGGTGATCCCCGCCGGCCTGCCGCGCGAGGAAATCGAAGCGCGCGTACACGCGGCGATCAATGTGCTGAACGCAGTGGAGCGAGATTCAAGAACTTAGCCGCTTTCCGGCGAAAGCCGGAATCCAGCGGCGATGGGCACAACCACACCCCTGAACTCCGGCTTTCGCCGGAGAACGCACCAACCCCTTGTAAAACCTAAATAATCTCACCAGACAGCCGCTGGCAAATCAGGTCCAACTGGTCCAGGTTGCCGTAACGCACCGTCACCGCACCGCTGCGCTGGTTGGCATCGGCGGTGATCTTGACCTTCAGGCCCAGCAAATCTTCCAGATGCCGCTCGACCGCAGCGATATCCGCGTTGCTCGCCGCATCGCTGCCATCGCGCCGTGCCCGCGATGCGCCGCCTGCGCCCTTGCCGGAAGCATCGCTGCGCGCCCGCCGCACCAGTTTTTCGACATCGCGAACCGATAGGCCACGATCAACCACCTCAGCCGCGATCGCTTCTGCATCCGGCACGTTAATCAGCGCGCGGGCATGGCCCATGCTCAGGCTCTTGTCGGCGATCATCTTGAGCACCGGCTGCGGCAGTGCGAGCAGGCGCATCAGGTTGGCGATATGGCTGCGCGACTTGTCCACCATCCGCGCGACCTCGACCGGGGAATAGCCCTGGTCGCCGACCAACCGCTGATAGGCTTCGGCCTCTTCCACCGGGTTCAGGTCTTCACGCTGGATGTTCTCGATCAGCGCCAGCGCAAAGGTGTCGGGATCGCTCAGCTCGCGAACGATCGCGGGAATCTCGTGCAGCCGTGCCCGCTGCGCCGCGCGCCAGCGGCGCTCGCCCGCCACCAGTTCGTACCCGCCGCCCTTGCGCGGACGGACGATCACCGGCTGGATCACGCCACGCTGCGCGATCGAGCGGGCCAGGTCATCCAGCGCTTCCTCATCGAACCAGCGACGCGGCTGGCCGGGGTGCGGGCGGATTTCGGATAGCGGCAGCGTCCTCAGACCCGTTGTCTGACTGCCCTGCCCTGCCGAATCAGCCTTGTCCTGCACCAAAGGTTCTTCGCGCACCGCCTCGCCCAGCAGCGCGTTCAGCCCGCGCCCCAGCCCGGTTGGGCGCTTGCGCCCCAATGCCTTTGCGATATCGGGCAGGTGGTCGCCATGTTCGTCCGCCATCAGGCAGCCTCCTCTTCGACACGCGGCATGCGCGCAATGAACTCGCGCGCCAGAGCGATGTAGGCTTCAGAGCCGACGCAGCGATGATCGTAGATCAGGGCCGGCATCCCATGGCTGGGCGCTTCGGACAGGCGGACGTTGCGCGGAATGACGGTATCGAACACCAGCTTGCCCAGCACCGCGCGGACATCGTCGGAGACCTGATCGGTCAGCCGGTTGCGCCGGTCGTACATGGTCAGCACTACGCCGATGATCGACAGATCGGGGTTGAAGCGCTGCTGCACCCGCTCGACGGTTTGCAGCAGCTGGCTGAGCCCTTCCAGCGCAAAGAACTCGCACTGCAGCGGCACCAGCACCGAATCGGTCGCAACCAGGGCGTTCAGGGTCAGCAGGCCCAGGGAAGGCGGGCAATCGATCAGGCACACCTGCCAGCGCCCCGCCATCGCATTGTCCATCGCCATCTTCAGCCGATGGGTGCGGTGTTCCAGATCGACCAGCTCGATTTCCGCGCCCGAAAGATCGACGGTCGCCGGCACGATGTCGAGGCCTGGGATCTGCGTCGGCACGCTGCACTGCGCCAGCGAGCTCTCATTGGTCAGCAGGTCATAGCTGGAAAATTCACGGTCATTCCGCGCGATACCCAGACCCGTCGAGGCGTTGCCCTGCGGATCGAGATCGATCAGCAGCACGGACAGCCCGGTCGCAGCCAGCGCCGTGGCAAGGTTGATTGCGGTGGTGGTCTTGCCTACCCCACCCTTTTGATTCGCAATGGCGATGCGGATCATGGCATGCTCCTGTGTCGGCGCTTGGAAGACGGAGCGCCACCGCGCGGCGATTTGGGTTGGCGGGCACAGCCGGTGCCGACCAGAATGGCAGCATCGGGATCGGTCAGGCTCTGTTCCACGTGAAACACATGGTGCCATGCAGCGTCGATCGTTTCCAGTTCGGCGCGCGCGTTTCGTCCCTTTGGCAGCAACCAGCGCGTGTTTTCTGTGGAAAACCGCGCCGCCCCCTCCAGCAACCGCGGCAGCGGCGCAAAGGCGCGCGCGGAAATATAGTCCGCCGGAAATGTTGCAACCCGCTCCAGAGCCGCACCTGCCACCGTCACCCGGTCGCCCAGTCCAAGACTTTCGATGGCGCGTTCAAGATAGGCGATCCGCAGTCCGCGCGATTCGACCACGGTCACCCGGCACGGTGCGATCAACGCGACAACAAGGCCCGGAAAGCCTGCGCCGCTGCCCAGATCGATCCAGTGCTGGTCCGCCGATGGGGAAGCAAAGCGCAACAGCTGCGCGCTATCGGCGATATGGCGTTGCCACATATGGTCCAGCGTGGAGGCCGACACCAGATTCTGGTGCGAGGCCTCCTCGATCACGAATGTCGCAAATGCGTCCAGCGCGGCCATTGTTTCACGTGAAACACCCGGCTGTTCTGCAACCCATTCGCGGGCGTCCTGCTCGTTGGTAATCATCATTGCTGTGGCGTCACGCGGCACGACGGCGCGCATGCACCAGAATGGCCGCGAGCGCTGCCGGAGTCACACCACGCACCCGCCCCGCTTCCGCCAGCGTTTCAGGTCTGGCGAGCATCAGCCGCTCGACCATTTCATTCGATAGCCCGGTGATCGACGGATAATCGATATCGGCCCCCAGAGCGATCCGCTCATTGGCCCGCAGATCGCGCAGTTCTGCATCCTGCCGGGCGAGATACGGCGCATATACTGCGTCCTCCTCGATCTCAGCCGCCAGTTCATCGGGTATCGCTGCACCCAGCATCGGTTCCAGCGCCTGCAAGGTCACCGCCGGAAAACGCAGCCAGTCATACAGGCTCTGCCGCGTGCCATCAGCCTTGACCGGCAGACCCAGCGCGGCAAGCTCGGTGCAACTCACTCGTCGCTCCAGCGCAACCAGCGCGTCTGCCTTGCTCGCCTGCCTGTGCTCGAACCATGCCCGGCGCTCATCGCCGACGCAGCCAGTGGCGATGGCCAGCCCGGTCAGGCGCGCGGACGCATTGTTGGCGCGCAACCGCAATCGGTATTCCGCCCGCGCTGTCAGCATCCGGTAGGGCTCGGTTACTCCTTGCAGCACAAGGTCATCGATCATCACCGCTAGATAGCTGGTGGCCCGGTCCGGCAGTTCGACAGAAACACCAAGCGCTTGCCCGGCGGCCGTCATCCCCGCCACCAGGCCCTGCGCAGCGGCTTCTTCATACCCCGTGGTACCGTTGATCTGCCCTGCGCAATACAGCCCCGGGATCGCCCGCACCTCAAGCCGATGATCCAGCGCGCGCGGATCGATATGGTCATACTCGACAGCATAGCCCGGAACGACAATCTCGGCACTCTCCAGCCCTGCCATGGAGCGGACGAACGCCAGCTGGACATCGGTGGGCAACGAGGTGGAAATGCCGTTGGGATAGACCAGGTGGGTCGTCAGCCCCTCGGGCTCCAGAAAGACCTGATGCCCGTCGCGATCGCCGAAGCGGTGGATCTTGTCCTCAATCGACGGACAATAGCGCGGCCCCTGCGCGCCGATCGCGCCGCTGAACATCGGCGACCGATCCAGGTTCGCGCGGATGATATCGTGCGTTGCCTGGGTGGTGCGTGTCATCGCGCAAAACACCTGCGGAACACTGCGCCCAGTGCTGAGCGGGGACATGGTCCAACCGTCGCTGTCGCTGGGTTGCTCTTCCAGCCTCGCCCAATCGATCGTTCGGCCATCGATGCGCGGCGGCGTTCCGGTCTTCAACCGCGCCATCGGCAAGTCAGCCCCGCGCAATTGCTGCGCCAGCAGGCTCGCACCCTGCTCACCGATACGGCCACCCTTCAGCCGCTCCTCGCCCCGAAACAGCCGTCCGCCCAGAAACGTGCCTGTGGCCAGCACCACCGCGCGAGCTGCGATGCTGCTGCCATCGGCCAGATCGACACCGCGCACCTTGCCCCCTTGCAGGCGCAGCGACGCGACCTCGCCTTCGATGATCGACAGGTTGGGCTCTGCTACCAGCATCGCCTGCACCGCCGCCTTGTACAAAACACGGTCAGCCTGAACCCGCGGACCCTGCACTGCGCTGCCCTTGGAGCTGTTGAGCATGCGGTAGTGAATGGCAGCCTTGTCCGCCGCGCGCGCGATCAGGCCATCGAAGGCATCGACCTCGCGGACCAGATGCCCCTTGCCAAGTCCGCCGATCGCCGGGTTGCACGACATCGCCCCGATCGCATCGCGGGTGAAGCTGACCAAAGCGACGCGTGCACCCATGCGCGCTGCGACCGCGGCAGCCTCGCACCCGGCGTGACCGCCGCCGACAACCAGAACATCAAATTGCTTCATGCTGCGCCCATAGCGCAATTGCGGGATTCGGTCGAGTGGCGCTGCCGCGTGGCAATCCATTCACTTGCCGATGCAAAACGCTCCGAACAGCGCATCGAGCATGTCCTCGACATGCGTGCGTCCCAGCAGCTGATCGAGCGACAGCCGCGCCACCCGCAGCGACTCTGCACGCAGCAAAAGGTCGCTTTCCTGCGCTGCTGCCTCCAAAGCCTGCGCGCACTCGCTCAGCAATGCGTGCTGCCGGGCATTGAGCGCCACCTCACCAGGGCTCGGAAGCAGCGTCCGCGCCATTGCGACAAGGTCGGCGATCAGTTCGCCCAGGCCTTCGCCCGTCATGGCGGATAGCCGGTGCCTGGCATCCAGCTTTGTTTCACGTGAAACATCCGGCCTATCGATCTGCGCTTGGACCTCCCAGCAGGAAACACCACCCTGCCCTTCCGGACCCAACCACAGCACGATATCCGCCCCCGCCATGGCATCGCGCGCGCGGTCGATGCCGATGGCCTCGATAACCTCAGCGTCATCATCCCGCAGCCCCGCGGTGTCCGTCATCACGAACGGTATGCCCCCCAGCGCGACCGGCACTTCGATCAGGTCGCGCGTAGTACCGGCGATATCCGACACGATCGCTGCGTCCCTTTGGACGAGCGCGTTCAGCAATGTCGATTTGCCGCTGTTGGGGGGGCCTGCCAGCACGACGCGTACTCCGTCGCGCAAACGCTCTGCGCGCGGCCGCGCCAGCGCTGCGGCGATGGTATCGGCCAAGGTGGCGATCCCCTGCCCCGTCGCATCGCCCGCACCCGCGCCGACATCGTCCTCATCGGAAAAATCCAGGTCCGCTTCCACCAAAGCCGAAAGCCTCAGGACCTCGTGCCTCCAGCCGTCCACCTGCCGCGACAGGTGCCCGCTCGCCATGCGGATCGCAGCGACCCGCTGCGCTTCCGTTTCGGCAAGCAGCAGGTCGGACAATCCTTCGGCTTCGGCCAGATCGATCCGCCCGTTGAGGAAAGCCCTGCGGGTAAACTCACCAGGCTGCGCCATCCGCAAGCCTGGTATCAGCGCCAGCGCAGCCTCCACCGCGCGGACGACGGCGCGGCCACCGTGCAGGTGGAGCTCGGCCAGATCTTCGCCCGTTGCCGTGGCAGGCCCGGGGAACCACAATACCAGCGCCCGGTCGAGGGCACCCTTTTCGACGGGATGATACAGCGTCCGCAGACCTGCGCGCCTTGGCGGCGGCAGCGTTCCACCGCTTACCGCCATCAGCGCAGGCCCCGCGTGCGGTCCGCTAATTCTTATGATGCCAACGGCCGCAGGCGGCGCGCCACTCGATAGCGCGAAGATCGTGTCGCCTGCGTGCATCGTTGGGTGTGCGGTCAGCTGCCGCTTTTGGGCTTGCCGCTGGCGCCGGATGCGGCCGCTTCCATGATCTGCTGGAAGAACCGCAGACCCATCTCGCCCATCGGCGCAATGTTCTTGGCCATGGTCTGCAGCTGATCGACGTTGCTGGTGCCCTTCATCGCGTTCACGACACCATCGACATAGGTCTTGTTGACATCCGACACGTCGGGAAGGCCAAGGAAACGGCGCATTTCCTCAGGGGAGCAATCGATCTCGACATTCACTTTCATGGCATTCCACCTTGTTGCAGCGCAAAGGCCCCCAAGCCCCGGATTCACGCTTATCAGCATGACCAAAGTGGGTATAAATGCCGACCAAAGCAATCGAATTGATGATGGAGAGTATAATGGGTTCGACGCACAGCATCCCGACCTTTGACGGCAAGGGCACGTTCAACGCCTATGTCGCCGCGCCGGAAGGCACGCCCAAGGCTGCGATCATCGTCATTCAGGAAATCTTCGGCGTCAATCCGGGCATTCGGCAAAAGTGCGATGGCTGGGCGGCGCAGGGCTATCTGGCGGTTGCACCGGACCTGTTCTGGCGGATCAAGCCGGGCATCGAGCTGGACGCCGACGTCGAAGCTGAACTGCAGGAAGCGTTCGGCTATTTCGGCCAATATGATCCTGCCGACGGGGTCAAGGATATCGAAGCCACCATCCGCGCGATCCGGGCTGGCATCGGCGGTCTGGACGGCGTCGTCAAGGTGGGCGCCGTTGGCTACTGCCTGGGCGGCAAGCTGGCGTATATGGTCGCCGCGCGCACCGATATCGATGCGACCGTCGGCTATTATGGCGTGATGATCGACCAGATGCTGAACGAGGCGCACGCCATCGCCAAGCCGCTGATGCTGCACATCCCCACCGCCGATCACCTGGTGGGAGCAGAAGCGCAGGCCGCAGTCCACGCCGGGCTGGACGATCACCCCAAGGTGACACTGCATGACTATGAAGGGCTGGACCACGGTTTTGCCGCCGAGATGGGCAATCGCCGGGATGAGGCAGGCGCACAGCTCGCCGATGGCCGCACCGCTGCGTTCTTTGCCGAGCATCTGGCATGACCGCCGCGCAGGCAGGGGTCGCCGCCTGGCATGATTATATGCACGGCGGATCGACCCCCGAAAAGCTTAACGCCATGCTCGCCGACAACGCGGTGTTCCATTCGCCGGTGGTGCACACTCCGCAGGAAGGCAAGGCCAAGGTATTCGCCTATCTGCACGCCGCATCGCACGTTCTGGGCAACGACAGCTTCCATTACGTGCGCGAGATCATCGACGGCGATACGGCGATTCTGGAGTTCGCGCTGGAACTCGACGGCATACAGGTCAACGGCGTCGACATGATCCGCTGGAACGCTGCAGGCCAGATCGAAGACTTCAAGGTCATGGTCCGCCCGATGAAGGCGATGAACAAGGTGTGGGAGAAGATGGGCGAAATGCTGGCGAAGGCCGTGTGAGCCAGCGCGGTTAGTTCTTTCCCATGATGTAGGCCACGATCGCAGCCCGCTCCTTCGCATCCTTCAGCCCGAAGAAACCCATCTGGTTCCCCGGTGCGACGCTTTCCGGGTCAGCCAGGAAACGGTCGAGCAGTGCAGGGGACCAGCGTTTGCCTTTCGTCGCGAACTTCTTGAACGCCTTGGAATATTCGAAATCCGGATCGGACGCGATTGGCCGTCCGTTCAGGGCGTTCAGGTTCGGGCCGCTCAGCCCTTTTTCTCCCTTGGCCAAAGAGTGGCAGCTGTAGCAGCGTTGGAAAGCGCGTTCACCAATACGGTTATCGCTTTGCGCCATCGCAGCGCTAGGGAGCAACAGCGCCAACAAACACAGCAGGCGGATCATTTCTCGTCCGTGCGCACGACCATCATCCGTTCGGTCCCGGATTCGGGCAGGTAGACCACGCCCTTGCGCCCCAGAATCTGCCGTACGTTGGCCCCCTCCCCGCTGCCCGGATAGCGGGCGACGAACTTTTCGGAGCGCGGATCGAACACGCGGGTGGAATTGTCACCGAAATCGCTGACCCACACCTTGTCGCGGTCATCGACATACACGGCATAGGCCTTGGGCGCATCGCCCGGCAGCTTCCAGGTCTTCCACGCCTTGCTTGCCGGGCGGTAGCGGTACAGTTCGCCGCTGTTCCAGCCGGTGAGCCACAGGTCGCCCTTGCTGTCTGCCCACACCCGGCGCAGCCCCGCGCCTGCCGTAGGCGATTCGATCACGCTGATCTGCCCGGTTGCGCTGTCGATCTTCGCCAGGTGGCTGCCGGCGAGCGAGACATACCACACCGTGCCGTCGGGCGCGGTGGCGATGCCATAGGGGCCGCGTCCCTTGGGGTCCTTCCAGACCTCCACCTTGCCCGTTGTCGCATCCGCGCGCCCGTATACGCCGTTCTGCCCGGTAAACCAGTGCATGCCCTTGCCGTCGAATGCGCCGGTGTTGAGGTTGGTATAGCCGGTATCGGCCGGCAGTTTCCACACATCGATCTTGGCGGTGGCGGGGTTGTAGCGGACGATCGCGTTCTGGCCGCTGTCGGTGATCCACGCCATGCCGTCCGGCCCCTGGATCACGCCGTGCGGAGAAGAATCCTTGCCCAGCGGAACCTGGGTGACCTTGCCGCTAACGGGATCGAGGATACCCAGCGCGGCTTGGCCCTGGGCGGTGTACCAGATCTTGCCATCGGGCGCGGGGGCAACATCGTGCGGCCGCGAACCCTTGGGAAGTTCGAAAAGGGTTATGTTGCGGCCGATTTCAGCCGAAGCTGCGATCTGGGTCTTGTCCTTGGCAATCGCGCCACATGCGCCCAGCGCCACAAGAGCAACGCCGCCCAAAACGATCCGCTTCATCGCAAAACTCCCTGATAATGTCGCGACCCTATCAGGAACTGGACGCCACCCACCAGAAAATGTTGCGGCGGCCATCGGGAAGACAGCCGCCGCGCAGAGGGTTTACTGGTTCATGGAGTCGAAGAAATCCTCGTTGGTCTTGGATTCCTTCATCTTGTCGAGCAGGAACTCCATCGCATCGATGGTGCCCATCTGCATGAGGATGCGGCGCAGCACCCACATCTTCGACAGGATGTCCTTCTCGACCAGCAGCTCTTCCTTGCGGGTGCCGGACTTGCCGACATCGAGCGCGGGGAAGATGCGCTTGTCGGCGATCTTGCGGTCGAGCACGATTTCCGAGTTGCCGGTGCCCTTGAACTCTTCGAAGATGACCTCGTCCATGCGGCTGCCGGTATCGATCAGCGCGGTGGCGATGATCGAAAGCGAACCGCCCTCCTCGATGTTGCGGGCAGCACCGAAGAAGCGCTTGGGACGCTGCAGCGCGTTGGCATCGACGCCGCCGGTCAGCACCTTGCCCGAGCTTGGCACCACGGTGTTGTAGGCGCGGCCCAGACGGGTGATGGAATCGAGCAGGATGACGACATCCTTCTTGTGCTCGACCAGACGCTTGGCCTTTTCGATCACCATTTCGGCGACCTGGACGTGGCGCTGCGCAGGCTCGTCGAAAGTGGAGGAAATAACCTCGCCCTTCACGCTGCGTTGCATGTCGGTGACTTCCTCGGGGCGCTCGTCGATCAGCAGCACGATCAGGAACACTTCGGGATGGTTGTCGGTGATCGCCTTGGCGATGTTCTGCAGCAGCACGGTCTTGCCGACGCGTGGCGGCGCGACGATCAGTGCACGCTGGCCTTTGCCCTGCGGCGAGACGATGTCGATGACGCGGGCCGACTTGTCCTTGACGGTCGGGTCGAGCGTATCGAGCCGCAGCTTTTCATCGGGATACAGCGGAGTGAGGTTGTCGAAGTTGACGCGGTGACGGACGACATCGGGGTCGTCAAAGTTCACCGCGGTCAGTTTGGTCAGCGCGAAATAACGCTCGCCATCACGTGGCGCGCGGATTTCGCCTTCCACCGTGTCACCGGTGCGCAGGCCAAAGCGGCGCACCTGGTTGGGCGAAACGTAGATATCGTCCGGCCCGGCGAGATAATTCGCCTCCGGGCTGCGCAGAAACCCGAACCCGTCGGACAGCACTTCGATGGTGCCCAGACCCATGATGAGCTCACCGTCATCGGCCAGTTCTTTCAGGATCGCGAACATCAGGTCCTGGCGGCGAAGCGTCGATGCACCCTCGACGCCGAGATCTTCGGCCATGGTGACGAGTTCAGCGGGGGTTTTCTGCTTGAGTTCTTTAAGATGCATGATGGTGCAATGGTCCGTGAAGGTGGGTGCCGCAAAAATAGCAAACGGCAGTCGTTGGAAAATGTGTGGGACGCCCAGCCGGTAATCCGGTCACTGGTGGATAAGGGTCGTCAACGGTCCCGGACGGGACTTTGGGAGATTTACGCGCGGGTCGGCGCAAAGTCAATCGGGGGTGAGGTGGGGTGAGGGACGCGCCTCTCCCCTGCTCTTCCTACCCCATCCGCTCAGCCTGAGCTTGTCGAAGGCCTCGCTATACGGCCAGCGTGGGCGCGGGCCCTTCGACTCCGCGGGCTGCGCCCGCTGCTCAGGGTGAGCGGACGTGGTTAGGGCGCGCTAACGCGGTCCGCTCAAAGGCGTGCCGTTCAAAAAGGCTTCACGATCACCAAAATCACGATCACCGCTGCAGCGATCCCCGGGACCTCGTTGAGCAGCCGCAATTGCTTGCCGGTCAGCTTGCGCTCGCCCTTGGCCAGCTTGCGGGCATAGCCCACCATCCAGCCGTGATAGCCGCTCAAGATCAGCACGAACAGCAGCTTGGCGTGGAACCAGCCTTGCGCGAACGCGCCGATCTGCACGGCCAGCACCAGTCCCAGCAGCCACACGATGATCAGCGAGGGGTTGAGGATGATCTTCTTCAGCTTTGCCTCGCGCTCCACCCACAGGGCCGCCTCGGGCGAACCGGCGGCGGCTTCCTGATGGTACACGAAGAAACGCGGCATCATGAAAAGGCCGGCCATCCAGAAGATGACGAAGATGAGGTGCGCGGCTTTCAGCCAGAGGTAAAGCATGGAAAACACATAATCCGTTGTCAGGAGGAGCTCGTTCATGGTGCCGTGCCGCCAATCAAACCCTTATCGGGCGGCAGGACGGTTATACGCCCTGCTTCACCAGTGTAAGCAGTGCGTGGACGTGTTCAATGGGCGTCTGCTGCAATATGCCATGGCCCAGGTTGAAAATGTGCGGCCGCCCCTCGAACGTGCGGATAATGTGCCTGACCGCGCTTTCCATCTGCTCGCCGCCCGCCAGCAGCGCCAGCGGGTCGAGATTGCCCTGCACCGGCAGATGCGCAGGGATGTTGGCGGCCGCCCAGACAGGGTCGATGGTCTCGTCGAGGCCCAGCGCATCGACGCCGGTTTCCCGCGCATAGGCGGCGAGCTTTTCGCCCGCGCCCTTGGGGAAACCGATCACCGGAATGCCCGGCCGCGCCTCGTGGATGGCAGCGGCGATGCGGGTGTTGGGGGCGATCACCCAGCGCTCGAACTGCGCGGGCGACAGCGAACCTGACCAGCTGTCGAAGATCTGCACCGCATCGACGCCGGCATCGATCTGGCCGATCAGGTACGTGATGGTCAGATCGACGATCGCATCGATCAGCGCCTGGAAACCTTGCGGGTCGCGATAGGCATATTCGCGCGTCGCGTGCTGATCCTTGCTGCCCTCGCCGTTGACCATATAGGTCGCGACCGTCCAGGCGGACCCTGCAAAGCCCAGAAACGCCTTCTCAGGCGCAAGCTCGGCTTTGACGAGGCGCACGGTCTCGTAGATCGCATCGAGGCGCTCAGGCACGGCCACAAGGCTCTCCAGCGCATGATCGATCAGCTTGGGCGACAGGTGCGGACCTTCGCCGACCAGAAACTGCAGATTCTGCCCCATCGCATATGGCACGATCAGAATATCGGAAAACAGGATGGCGGCATCCATCTCGAACCGGCGCAGCGGCTGCAGCGTGATCTCGGCGGCCGAGGGGCTGTCATAAACCAGCTCGAGGAACCCGCCCTTCTCTGCCCGAAGCGCCCGATATTCGGGAAGGTAGCGCCCGGCCTGGCGCATCATCCACATCGGCGGCGTCTCGTGGACCTTTCCTGCCAGGCAATCGAGCAAGGGTGCGTTGCGCACCGCGATCTGAACTGTATCCACGCCCATACTTTATCTTAAAACCTTTATATAGGAATCTGTTGAAGAAGGCCGCTTGATAACCGGCATGACGCGTTCTTGCCCCATGTATCGACAGATTGACAGTCGGCAAATCGCACCGCGACGCCGAGTCGGAAAAATTATCCCGATTATCAACAGCCTGTCGATAACGTTGTGCGCTGTGGACAAGCAGGGGCATGATCAACCGGTCAGGGGGGAGGGTTTCTGTCCCCGGTTTTGCCCACAACATCATGCCTTGATTTATCCCCCCACAACCCACAGACCAGCCCGATGAGCCGCTTTCACCTCCATCTGCTGTCGGATTCCACCGGGGAGACGCTGGAAAACATCGCCAAGGCGGCGCTGGCGCAGTTTGACGGCGCTGAAATCATCAAGCATTTCTGGCCGATGGTGCGCTCCGAAACGCACCTCGACCGGATATTGGACGAGGTCGCCGCCAATCCGGGGCTGGTGCTGTTCACTCTGGTCAATCCCGACATCCGCGCCAAGCTGGAACGGCGCTGCCGGTTTCTGGGGCTGCCGATGGTGCCCGCGCTCGATGCGGTGAGCGATGCGCTGTCCAACCTGCTCGGCCAGGCGGCAAAGGCGCGGCCCGGGCGGCAACACGTTCTGGATGCGGCCTATTTCGCCCGCGTCGAGGCGATCCAATTCACCATCGCGCATGACGACGGGCAGAACTGGGAAAACTGGGAGGCGGCCGATATCGTGCTCGCCGGAGTCTCGCGCTCGTCAAAGACGCCGACCTCGATCTATCTTGCCAACCGCGGGTACAAGACCGCCAATATCCCCATCGTGGTCGAATCCCCGCCGCCGACATCGCTGTTTTCGCTGCGCCATCCGATGGTGGTGGGGCTGACGACCAACCCCGAACGGCTGATTGCGGTGCGGCGCAACCGTCTGTTGTCCTTGAACCAGGCCCCCGAAACCGACTATGTCAACGACGAGAAGGTGAAGGCCGAACTGGCTTTTGCCCGGCGGATGTTTGCCGATAACGGCTGGCCGGTCATCGATGTGACGCGCCGGTCGATCGAGGAATCAGCCGCCGCGATCATCAACCTGTTCAACGAGCGTGAATTGGCGCGCGAGAGCAGGAATCAACCGGGTATTCCCGCCGATGAAGCATGAGGACGAACAGATATGCTGATACTCGCATCGCAAAGCGCATCGCGCCGGGCCATGCTGGACGCTGCCGACGTGCCCTTTTCGGTGGTGGCGGCGCATATCGATGAATCGTCGATCCGCGCCTCGCTGCACGCTGAAGGCACGTCGCCGCGCGATATCGCCGATGCCCTGGCCGAAGCCAAGGCGATGCGGGTCGGCACACGCAGGCCCGAAGCGATGGTGCTGGGATCGGACCAGATCCTGGAAACCGAAAGCGGCGAGATGCTGACCAAGCCGCAGACGCCCGAAGACGCGATCCGCCAGCTGGAAACGCTGTCGGGCAAGCCGCACCGGCTGTGGAGCGCGGCGGTGATCGTCGAAGGCGGCCGCCCGATCTGGCGGCACGTAGAAAAGGCGGTGATGCACGTGCGTCCGCTGGGCAGCGCCTTTGTGCGCAACTATGTGGATAAACACTGGGAATCCATTGGATACACAGTGGGTTGCTATGAGATCGAAGGCGCGGGCGCCCAGCTTTTCAGCCATATCGAAGGCAATCACTTCGCTGTCCTGGGAATGCCGCTGCTGCCGCTGCTCGGCTTCCTACGCGAACGCGAACTGATGCCGAGCTGAGCGAGGGCGAGTTCTTGGCAGGTGTGGTGCACATCGTCCCTCGACTTCGCTCGGGAACACGGGAGGTGGGCATCCGCTCAAATGATGTTGGCGCTTAGTACATCATTTGGATAGCAAGTAGCGTCCCACCCCCTCCGTTTGTCCCGAGCGAAGTCGAGGGACGTATGAACAAGGGTCCCATGATGTCTCAACCCTATGCCGAAGTGATCGGCGACCCGATCGCGCACAGCAAATCGCCGCTGATCCATGGCTTCTGGCTCAAGCAGCTGGGGCTGGACGCGGAATATCGCGCGGCGCACGTCACGCCCAAGGGTCTGGCCGATTATATCGCGAGCCGCGCCGCCGACCCGCACTGGCGCGGGTGCAATGTCACCATTCCGCACAAGCTGGCGGTGATGGAGCATGTCGGCGATCCCGGCGATGTCCGCACCAGCATCGGCGCGATGAACACGATCGCGCGGGGTGAAACGGGCGAACTGTTCGGCACCAACACCGATGCGGGAGGATTCTACGCGCCGCTGGGCCAAAGCGATTTTACCGGGGCGGATGTCGCGATCATCGGCGCAGGCGGCGCGGCGCGGGCGGTATTGTTCGCGCTGTCACGGATGAACGTCGGCATGGTGACCATCCATGCCCGCAATGCCTTGAAGGCCATGGGGTTGCTCGCCAGCTTCGGGCTGAAGGGGCAGGTGCGCGGCATGGCTGATCCGCTGGGTGATGTGGCGCTGCTGGTCAACACCAGCCCGCTGGGGATGAAGGGTTTCGATCCGCTGGAGGTCGACCTGTCGCCACTGTCGGAAGGCGCTTTGGTGTATGACATCGTCTACGCGCCGCTGGAGACCGCACTGCTGAAAGACGCGCGGGCACGCGGGCTCGATACTGTGGACGGGCTGGAAATGCTGATCGGGCAGGCGGCGCTCGCCTTCGAGATTTTCTTCGATGTCGCCCCGCCACGGAATCGCGACGATGAATTGCGCGCGCTGCTGACGGCATGACCCTGCACGTCAAGCGGTTGCCGCGCCATCACCGGCATCGTCCCATGGTGCTGGGACTGACCGGATCGATCGGCATGGGCAAGTCCGCGGTTGCAGGCATGCTGCGCGCCGAGGGCGTGCCGGTGTTCGATGCCGATGCCGAGGTGCACCTGTTGCAGGGCCCAGGCGGCGCGCTGCTGCCGCGAATCGAGGCGGCCTTTCCCGGAACGACTGGCCCCAAGGGCGTGGACCGCGCGAAACTGGGCGCGGCGGTGTTCGGCAACCCTGCTGCGCTCAAGACGCTTGAGCATATCGTGCACCCCGCGGTCGCCCGGTCGCGTGCGGCGTTCGTCCGCGCCAACCGGGCGCGCAAGCTGATCGTGTTCGATATTCCGCTGCTGTTCGAGAAGGGCGGCACGCAAGCGGTCGATGGGATCATCGTGGTATCTGCCGCGCCGTGGCAGCAGCGCAAGCGGGTGCTGGCCCGGCCGGGAATGACCGCGGCTCGCCTGCGCCACATCCGCCAGCTGCAGATGGCGGACCATCGCAAGCGCGCGCATGCCGATGTCGTCATCCCCACCGGGGGTACGAAACTGGCCACGCGGCAGGCCGTCCGCGCCTATCTGACGAAATTGCGCGGGTCTCTTGCGCGCTGACGAATTCAGGCCAATAATGGCTGGAATGAGAGAGATTATATTCGATACCGAAACCACTGGCCTGTCCCCTGACGAAGGGCACAGGATGGTGGAAATAGGGTGTATCGAAATGATCGGACGGATGGCCACGGGCCGCACCTTCCACGCCTTTTTCAATCCGCAGATGCCGATGCCGCCAGAGGCCGAGCGCGTGCACGGGCACAGCGATGCGTTTCTGGCCGACAAGCCCCTGTTCGGCGCCAGTGCCGATGCGTTGCTCGAATTTCTGGGCGATGCGGTGCTGGTCGCGCACAATGCCGGGTTCGACATGCGCTTCCTCAATGCCGAGCTGGCACGGATCGAACGGCCCGCCATCCCGATGTCGCGCGTGGTCGACACCGTCGCCATGGCGCGGTCGAAGTTCCCTGGATCGCCCGCGAGCCTGGATGCTTTGTGCAAGCGCTTCGGTGTCGACCGCAGCCACCGCGTGCTGCACGGCGCGCTGCTCGATGCCGAACTGCTGGCGCAGGTGTATATCGAGCTGACCGGCGGCCGTCAGATCGGCCTGGGCCTGGCCGATGACAGCGAGGACTCCGCGGGCAGTGGCCTCGCCCGGCCCCGCCTGATCCCCGCCAACGGACGCCCGCACCGCCTGCCGCGCAGCTTTGCGCCCAGCGAGGCAGAGCTTGCCGCGCATCAGGAGTTTGTCGCCAAGATCAAGCAGCCGCTCTGGTTGTCCACGCGTTAACACCCTTACCCCCCCCCTCGAACCGAAAGGAGGCCCGCTCACCCATTTTCGCACCCGCAATGCCACCGGGAGTCGGCATTCTGAGCCGACACGGTGCAAGGCGACATATTTGTCCGGCCCGCCAATGGCGACACGCCTGCGGCTGGTCATCATAATGGAGAACAACATGGACATTCGTATTTCAGGTCATCAGGTCGATACTGGCGAAGCGCTCAAGGTGCATGTCGCAGACCGGCTCAATGCGATTGTCGAAAAGTATTTTTCCAAGGCGATATCCAGCAGCGTGACCTTCGGGCGAGGGCCGCACGACCAGTTCCAGTGCGATATCGTCACCCACGTGATGCAGGGCCTCATCCTCAAGGGCCATGGTCTGGCGCCCGACGCGCATGTCGCCTTCGATGGCGCGGCCGAGAAGATCGACAAGCAGCTGCGCCGTTATATGGGGCGCCTGAAGGGCCGCCACGAACAGGTTCAGCACGCCCAGGCAGAAGAAGAGGCCGCCTATGTCGTGTTCGACAGCGGCAGCGAAGAGGAAGTCGTCGGCGATTTTCCGGTGGTGATCGCCGAAACCCGCGTCGACGTGCCTGAAGCCACGGTATCCGATGCCGTGATGATGCTGGATCTGCGCAACACCAATGCGCTGTTTTTCAAGAACTCCGGTACCGGCCGCCACAACATGGTCTATCGCCGCGCCGATGGTTCGATCGGCTGGGTCGAACCGCAAAAATAAGCGGTTCGGTGTGTTCTAAAGCATCGCACGGGTTGGTTTTTGCTGCGATCTGGTGCATGGGCGCACCAGATGAGCGTCGGCGGGATGAGGACAGAACCTCCCCGGCGGGACCGGCGACTGGCCCTGTGACCATATGAGCGCGTGCCTTTCCGCCAACGATCGGGGGCACGCGCCAGAACCGAGATAATTGATTAACATGGCGTGGTTTCAACTCGACAAACAGGCGGTGCTGATCTCGGCGCGCGTCGCAGACAAGCATCAGGCGCTGGAACTGGCGGCCGAACAGTTCGGTCACAGCTACGGGCTGGATACCGACAAGGTGCTGGCATGCCTGCTCGAGCGCGAGCAACTGGGCTCGACGGGCTTTGGCCGCCGCGTCGCCATTCCGCACGGCAAGATCGACGGGCTGGACCATTCGGTTGCGGTGCTGCTGCGGTTGGCCAAGCCGATCGAGTTTGGCGCGATCGATAACCTGCCGGTCGATCTGGTGATCGCGCTGCTGTCGCCCGTCGCCACCGGCGCGATGCACCTCCAGGCATTGGCGCACATTTCGCGGCTGACGCGCGATGAAAAGACGCTGGCGAAGATTCGCGGCGCAGATGAGCCCGATGCGATCCTGACGCTGGTTACCGCCGATCTGGACCGTGACGCTGCCTGACAGGCACGCCGATGCGCAGCCCGGATCGGGCGCCGAGGCGCATTTTCGCGCGCTGGAGCGGCTGTATGCCGCCGCATCGATCAACCGGCTGTTCCCCTCGCGCCTGACGATCACAGGGTCTGGCCAGGCGCGAATCGACTTTGACGTGACGCAGGAGCATTTCCACGCGGCGGGCGCGGCGCATGGCACGTTGTATTTCAAGATGCTCGACGATGCGGCATTCTATGCCTGCAATGCGCTGGTAACCGATCGGTTCTTGCTGACGACCGCGTTCAACCTGCATTTCACCGCGCCGGTGCGCGCCGGACCGGTCTTTGCCGAGGGGCATTGGGTGAGCGGACGCCGCCGGGTGTTTGTCGGCGAATCGCGGTTGGTGGACAGCTATGGTGAGGAAATCGCCCGGGGCACCGGCACCTTCATGCGCTCGCATATCGGCCTGTCGGGGCTGGAAGGCTATGCGCAGGCTGTCGCCCCGCCCGCGCCGCAGGGACCTGCCTGAGTGATCGAACCCCGGCTTGCGGCGCACATCCGCATCGAGGCGCTGAAACGGCTGACTCAGGCCGCCGGGGGCTTTGCCACGCTGCTGGCCAAGGGCGATCCCGTCTCGGGCGCAATCCTCATCACCCGCACGGTTCGCGGCGGTGATAACGGTGTCATCGAAGGATTTTCGGGGCTGGATGGCAGCGTCGAATGGCAGGAAATCTGGCACGAGGATTCGCAGACCATCGCTGCCAAGGGAACGCTGAGCGAATATATAGCGCGTCGGCGGCAACGAGACCCCGATATATGGGTGATTGAACTGGATGTCGCCAACCGCGCACAGTTCGACGCGATATTAGGGCAGGCATGTTGACTCATCACCCCGCCTGATAGAGGGGCGCGTCCACCAGAAACGCGCAGGCGGCCCGCCGGTTCCACCCGAAAATCCACGGACGGAATTCTCAAGGCAAGCACGCAGACGGGGAGTAGCCCTTCGGGACCTGCCAGCAGACAAACGTCTGCCAGTATGTTGCCCTGATCCAGGTCGCTCACCGCACAGTCAAAGATTTTGATGAGTACGATCCTCAAGGCAGCCAGCATGGCCGCCGTGGCCCTCTATTCGGTCGCCACACTGACCTTTACCGACGCTTCAGCCGCCTTTGCATCGCCGCTGATCGCCGACATGATCCAGCCGGTTCCAGCCGAGACCAGCGAAGAGACCGTTTCCAGCCCGGCTGACGCCGCTGTCGAAACCCTTGCAGATGCTGAAACCGCACCCCAGCAGATCGACACCCAGACGGTAGCGCCCCCGCTCAAGGCGGACAGCCTGGCGCAGCTCGTGTCGATGCACGAAATTCCTGCCGCCATGGATGAAGAAACCCGCTGCCTTGCCGGCGCGGTGTATTTCGAATCCAAGGGTGAAACGCTGAACGGCCAACTCGCCGTGGCCAAGGTGGTCATCGCGCGGCGCGATTCGGGTCGTTTTGCCGACAGCCTGTGCGGCGTCGTCTATCAGCGCAGCCAGTTCTCGTTCGTACGCGGCGGCAAGATGCCTGCCATCCCGACCGCCAGCCGCGATTGGGCCGAAGCGGTCGCCATCGCGCAGATCGCACAGCAGGATACGTGGGAAAGCCCCGTGGAAGGCGCATTGTTCTTCCACGCCCGTCACGTTTCGCCGGGCTGGCGCATGCAGCGGCTCGCTGCTGTCGACAACCACATCTTTTACCGTTGAGCGGCTAGGCCCGCCGGACATCCGGCTGGGCGGTCATCGGCATCACGGAATAGTCCTTTGGGTCGCAAAGGACTGGGGCGGGCGCAGCAATGTGTCCGCCCCGAACTTTGTGTGCCGGGCAACCCGTGCGCCGCTGCAACAGAAAAGGACCGGCAGCTTGGGGGCTACCGGTCCAGTCGGGTTTTTTGCCAAGGGGTTGGCAAATGCGTGAATTCAGCTTCCAAAAGCGATGCGCTCGCCGGGCTTGAAACGATCGCCAGCCTCTGCACGGGCGATCAGCGTGACCATGGCGCGCTGTCCGCTGGCCATCGTCTCTTCGACACAGGCGCGGTGATCGATCTGCTCGCGCAAGGGGCCGCGCTGCGTTTCGCCGCACACGGCGCGCGATGCAGCCTTCAGCCGGGTAGCGAGCGTGGCGGCGCCTTCCTTGGTGGTCAGGTCCAGATCGACAAAGGGAACGGTGACGCTGCGCACGGTGCGGCCACCGGGCATGTCGACCGACGTCACTTCGCCGGCCTGGGCGGTGGCGGACAGCAGGATGGCGGTCGCAGCGGCGGCAGCCAGGCTGCGGGATACAAATGATGCGGCTTTGCGGGCAAACATGGGGAGGGGTCCTTTCGATGGTGCAAACTGAACTGTGGCCGGCCCTGCTGGTTAAGGGCCCCGGCAGAACCGGCCTGTCTGGTTTGCCGCGGATGACCCGGCCTGGGGAGCTTTGGAGCATCCGCGACATCTTTGGGATAGGCGCATGGGGCCGCACGGTCGCGCCGCGCTCGACGAATTCCGGCCTTGCGTCGCTCAACGACTACAGCTGTCGACGAACGACTGCGCCGCATCGACCAATGTTACATATGTCAAGAAACCGTCACCGAATCGGCAGGCGTGTCCCGGGCTGACGCTACGGAAAGCCGGTGAGCACACACCCCAGCTTCGTCAGTCCCGCGAAAGCGGGAATCCCGCTAGGCACGACGGCATTGCAGAAGCGCGACGTTCAGCGCGCGTGATGGCGACGAAACAGGCGAACCGTCTTTCCACGGCTGCCTCATGAGTTCCACGTGGAACCGGTTCAGATGAGTCCGGCCAGCGGGCTGGAGGGGTCGGCATATTTGCGGGTGCCCATGCGGCCTGCCAGATAGGCGTCGCGCCCGGCCTGTACCGCCAGCTTCATCGCACGCGCCATGCGGATGGGGTCCTTCGCCTCGGCGATGGCGGTGTTCATCAGCACGCCGTCGCAGCCCAGCTCCATGGCGATGGCCGCGTCCGATGCGGTACCGACGCCTGCATCCACCAGCACGGGGACCTTGGCGTTCTCCACGATCAGGCGGATGGTAACCCGGTTCTGGATGCCCAGACCCGATCCGATCGGCGCCCCCAGCGGCATGATCGCCACCGCGCCTGCATCTTCAAGGCGCTTGGCCCCGATCGGGTCATCGACGCAATAGACCATCGGCTTGAAGCCTTCCTTCGCCAGGATCTCGGTCGCGCGCAGCGTCTCGTGCATGTCGGGGTACAAGGTCTTGGCCTCGCCGAGCACCTCCAGCTTCACCAGCTCCCATCCGCCCGCCTCGCGCGCAAGCCTCAGCGTGCGGATCGCGTCCTCGCCGGTAAAGCAACCGGCGGTGTTGGGCAGGTAGGTGACCTTTCTGGGGTCGATGAAGTCGGTGAGCATCGGCGCAGACGGGTCCGATACGTTGACCCGGCGCACGGCGACGGTGACGATCTCTGCGCCCGAAGCTTCCAGCGCGGCGGCGTTCTGCGCGAAATCCTTGTACTTGCCGGTGCCCACGATCAGCCGCGAGGTGAACGTGTGTCCGGCAACGGTCCAGGTGTCGTCTGCGGGCAGATGATCGCCGCCGCCGACGAAATGCACGATCTCGAGCCGGTCGCCGTCGGCCACCGGAACGTCCGCCAGCGTGGAGCGCGGCACGATGACCAGGTTGCGCTCGACCGCCACCTTGGCAGGATCGAGCCCCAGTTCGGTGACGAGCCCGGCGATGCTCTGCCCCTCGCTCACACGGCGGGCTTCGCCATTGATATGGACGGTGATCTGATGGGCGGACGGGGCAGGGGAGGGGCTGGTCATAGGCCGCAGGTCTTGGCGCGGATGGGGGCACAAGAGCAAGCCCCAATATGTGGCCGGGGCCTCAGATCTGGCGGGCGGCGCGGTAATTGAGCAGGTGCGCGATGCTGAGCGCGGCGACCCCTGCCAGCGTGAACGCATATTCCGGGGCGCTGCCATGCGGCACGGTCATCGCCATCAGCATGGAGGCTATGCCGCTGACGCCGATCACCAAGGGCAGGCGCGCTCCGTGCAGGCGCAGGCCATGGCCCAGTGCGAGTGCTGCCATGATCGCGGCCAGCACGAAGCCGACCTCGTGCACCCAGGGTGCCAGCAGCACACCGCCCAACGAGGCGAACCCTGCAACCAGCCAGATGCCCGCTGCGCAATGCACCATGCACAGAGCCGACAGCGCAATCGCTGCAGAATCAAGCTGGCCGGACCGGGTGATACGAGACATCATGTCAGGCGACATAGGTGATATAATATCATTGCGCAATGCGGCTTAACCAAAGGTGCGCAAAAACATTTGGTTATCCTTGCAAGGTGCAGGGCATCGATGGGCCACAAAAACACCTTGCATGCGGCGCTCGTGCATCCGAAATGCAAAGCCATGACCAGTGCCACGCCTGCCCAAGCTTCTCCTGCGCCTGTACCCGCCGTCGCGATGCCGTCTGCCATCGCCAACTGGCTGTATGGGGTTGCGCTGCTGGTGTTCACGATGGTGGTGGTGGGCGGCATTACCCGGCTGACCGAATCGGGGCTGTCGATCACCGAATGGAATGTCGTTTCAGGCACGCTGCCGCCGCTGTCCGAGGCCGCCTGGGTGGCGGAGTTCGAGAAGTACAAGCAGATCCCGGAATATACGCAAGTCAACGTCGGCATGACCTTGGCCGAGTTCAAGAACATCTTCTTCTGGGAGTATATCCACCGCCTGCTCGGACGTTTGGTCGGCGTAGCGTTCGCGCTGCCGTTCTTGTATTTCGCCATCCGCCGCGCGATTCCGCAGGGCTATGGCTGGCGGCTGATGGTGCTGTTCGCGCTCGGCGGCATGCAGGGCGCGATCGGCTGGTGGATGGTGTCGTCGGGCCTGTCCGAGCGCACCGATGTCAGCCATTTCCGCCTGGCGGTGCACCTGCTCAACGCCTTGTTCATCATGGCCGGGCTGATCTGGACCGCGCTGGACCTCAAGGCGCTGGCGCGGGATCCCGCTGCCCGTCCGGCCAGAATGACCGGTTTCAGCCTGGCGGTGATCGCGGTGCTGTTCGTGCAGCTGCTGCTGGGTGCATGGGTGGCCGGGCTGAACGCGGGCTATGCCGCCAAGAGCTGGCCGCTGATGAACGGATCGTTTTTCCCTGTGGATGTCGACTGGTCGCAGGGCATAGTGCACGCGCTGACCTACGACCCATTCCTGCTGCATTTCCTGCACCGCTGGTGGGCGTTTGCAGCCGTTGCGGCCCTGGTGCTGATGGGCCGCGCAGTGCGCAGGTTCGACCGGCGCATTTCCATCGCGATCCACACCGCGTTCGGCCTGCAGGTGCTGCTGGGCATCGCCACGGTGATGAGCAGCGTCGATCTGCACTTGGCAGTGCTGCATCAGGCGGTGGGTGCGATTCTGGTCGCCACGACGGCCTGGGGCGCGCACCGGCTGGGGCAGGACCGTGCGGCATCGCTGCCTGTAGCCATAGCGCGCGCGGCGACGGCATGATCAGCGACCTGGCGAGCGAAACGTCGGATATCCGGCTGGTCTATTGCCCCTTCGCCGATGAGGAGGAGGCGCGGACGATTGCGCGCACGGTGGTGCGCGAACAGCTCGCCGCCTGCGCCAATGTGCTCGCACCCGTTCAGTCGATCTTCCACTGGCAGGGCGAACTGTCGGAACGGGCCGAAGTGCCGGTGCTGTTCAAGACGGCCCTGCCGCAGTCCAAGGCGCTGGTCGCGCGCATCGTACACCTGCACAGCTATGACGATCCCGCCGTGCTGGTGCTGCCGGTAGAATACTGCCCGCCCAGCTTTCGCGCCTGGGTGATGGCGGAAACGCTGGCCATCGATTGAATGCCGGTTGCGGCGATCTGGCTATTGCTGGCGGCCGCGCCTGCAACGCCGACCCCGCCGGACACCTCCATCGGCTGCTCCGTTTCGTCGATACCGTTCGCGCCGCCGCTTGATCAGCCGCTGGTTCTGACCCGGCTGGTCGTCCGGCAGCTGGGGCAGGGGGAGTTTCGCCAGACGGTGACCTACCGGGTGCGGTTTTCGCCTGCAGGGCGGGGCTATCGCCTGCACTGGCAGCAGGTCGATCAGCACTCGCAAGGCCCGCCCGAGCTGCTGCGGCTGCTCGCGCTGGAGGAAGAGAGCCGGCAGGGCGAAACGCTCGATTTCATGCTCGACGAAACGGGCGCGCTGCTGGGCGTGACCGAAGCGCCCGATGCCATGCAGCGTCTGGCGCAAGCATTGAGCCGGCTGCGGGACGACCCGGCGATGGCAGCGCGGCCGCCGCGCGAGCGTGCAGCGATGGGCACGATGCTGGACCGGATGGCAGCGATGGACCCCGAGCAGCGCGCCGAAATCCACCTGGCCAAGGCATCGCGGCTACTGGTGGCAGCAGGGCGCAGTTGCCGGGATCGCGCTATCAATGGGCGCGACGGTGCCGTGTACCGGGTGCAGGGCGCTGCCGACTCCGATGGCCAGATGGTGCTGGAATCGCACACGCAGGAGAGCCGCGGCGATGGCAGCGCGGTCACAGTGTCGGCAAGAATCGGCGTATCCCGCCTCACCGGGCTGGCAAACACCAGCGAGCGCACAACCGTCACGCACGCTGGCGGGGTGAGCCGGATCAACCGGGAGGTCATGGAATTGCGCGCGCTTCCGGAGGCTGTTTCAACCCAAAGGTAATATAATACCCCTTTGGAGGCGGGCCTAAATGCTTGACTTATGACCCCTGCACCGTCATTAGCGCCGCTTCGCACAGGCCTTGGACAAGGTCTGTCCGGCTCATAGGAATGTGTCAGCCGCCCGGCTCGGGGCCATCATCATGGACCTGACCTGCAACGCTGATGTTTTGGAAGGTTTAAAGGCCATGAAGGCTTTGCTGAAGACCACCAAGTCGATCAAACCGGCGGACGTGGAAAAGAAATGGCATATTATCGATGCCGACGGACTGGTGGTCGGCCGCGTTGCGGTGATCATCGCCAACATCCTGCGCGGCAAGCACAAGCCGAGCTACACCCCGCACGTCGATTGCGGTGACCATGTCATCGTCATCAACGCCGGCAAGGTGATGCTGACGGGCAACAAGCGCGACAAGAAGGTGTACTACAAGCACACCGGCTATATCGGTGGCATCAAGGAAGTGACCGCGGCCAAGGTGCTGGACGGCCGCTTCCCCGAGCGCGTGCTTGAAAAGGCGGTGGAGCGCATGGTTCCCCGTGGTCCTCTGGGCCGCCAGCAGATGCGCAACCTGCATCTCTTTACCGGCACCGATCATCCGCACGCAGGCCAGAAGCCTGAAGCGCTCGACGTTGCCTCGCTCAACCGCAAGAACAAGGTGGGTGCATAATGTCTGATACCGTGCAATCCCTGTCCGACATCAAGGACATCGCCGCCGACACCGAAACGCCGATCAACCCCGCCCACACCGGCGGCGGCGGCGCGCCCGCACCGATCCGCGAACAGGAACTGGACAAGCAGGGCCGTGCCTATGCGACCGGTCGCCGCAAGGACGCCGTGGCCCGCGTGTGGCTGAAGCCCGGCACCGGCAAGATCATCATCAACAAGCGCGACCAGGAAGTGTACTTCGCACGTCCCACGCTGCGTCTGGTGATCAACCAGGTGTTCGACATCACCGATCGCCGCGGCCAGTACGATGTCATCTGCACCGTCAAGGGCGGCGGACTTTCGGGCCAGGCCGGTGCCGTCAAGCACGGCATCAGCCAGGCGCTCAGCAAGTACGAGCCCACGCTGCGCAGCACGGTCAAGTCGGCAGGGTTCCTGACCCGCGACAGCCGCACCGTCGAGCGTAAGAAGTACGGCAAGGCCAAGGCGCGCAAGAGCTTCCAGTTCTCCAAGCGCTGATCGGTCTGCATCGGGGCCTGTTTCAAAGCCCTGCGACAGTATCTGTCCTATCCATCGGGGTGATCGCCCCCATGATACCCGCACAGCGCGGACATCATGGGTCAGCGGTCACCCCATTGCTCGTATGAAGATGTTCGCATGAAGATGTTCGTATGAAGGGGGGCAATCGCGCACAGCAGCCCTTGCACAGCGCCAGCGCACGGGCTAAGGGCGTCGCCTGCCACGGCGAAGGAGTGTAGCTCAGCTGGTAGAGCGTCGGTCTCCAAAACCGAATGCCGGGGGTTCGAATCCCTCCACTCCTGCCAGGCCTGTCGGCAAAACTGTACAGGCCCCTAAGCTTGCCCGTTCCCAATCGCGGGAACCGGTTACGGGGCACCGGTGCCGTACAGCGGCACCACGCTCCACGCAGCGGATTGATCACTTAGAGCGAGACGAAATTCAACCGATTCAACGGGATTCCGTTCGAACGGCTTTTCTGCTCGCTCAAGCTTTGCACCAGGGTTGCGGCCAACCAAGAATGTCCTGACCCGTATCGCGGGAATTGCGCGAACGCTTGGTTTGGGCGTTTCCGCGCGCGGCAATATCAGCGAGGGTTGCTGCAACGCGCTTTGGCTGCCGCAACGCCGACCAAGGAAACAGGCATCAATGCAACCGCTGGTGTTGATCAGTTGGCTGACCGGGCCGTGCGGGGCAGCGAGGCGGCAGATTGCGTATCGCGCACTGTCGCTTCTAGCCTTGAGCCTGGCAACAGTCGCTGTCCGACGAGCTGTGCTCCGGCTTTCGTAAGATGGATGGTGTCGCTGCTGACCAAGTGGCCGCGGCTATCTGTGACCGGCATGGTATCACCAACACGCAAAGCGTTGTAAATACTCAAATAGTTCTGTTCAGGAATACTCTTGGCCAGCGTTCTTTCGAACGTCAGCCATTCCGGGCGGGGCCGGTTCGACAGCGAAGCCATGTTCTCTTGCGACATGCGCATGATCCAGTTCAGGTTCACCCCGAAATCCTTTGATCCCACGTAGAAAATTTCCTGCCGCCTCCCCTGCAGCAGTGCGATATCCTTGGCTATGCATTCGTTTGTGGCAGTTCCGCTGCCGACGATCACAATGTCGGCCGTGGTCAGCAGACCTTCCAGTACCGGGTCTCGCACTGCATCGAAGCAGTCGGTCAGGTCGTCGCGATAGACAAGGTTCAACGCGTCCGCGCCAAACCGCTCGATCAGCACATTGCTGAAATCGCGGGCAAAGCTGTTCCCGGTGACAAGGATTTTTGGCTCGGGCCCATCAGCAAATTTGGGCGTCTTGAGCGCAAAAACCTGCGTGTTGTATTCGATATACTCACCCACCGGCGCCGCACCATCGGCGCGATACAGGCGGCCAGGAAAGCCATTGTTGAAGTGGAACGCCAAACCGACCGCCAACAGAACGGCCGTGCCAATCAGCGAAGTGACGACAATACCCAAGGTTCCAACCTTGGCGCGGTCACGAAAAGGCTGCTCAACAAATTTCCATGTCAGCCAGGCCAATATGAACGAGGCAACGATTGCCCCTGCAAAAACCAGCTGCCCGGGCTCTTCGCGCGAGAAGATGCGGGCAAAGGCCATCATCGGCTGGTGCCAGAGATACAGGCTGTAGCTGATCAGGCCGATGCCCACCATGATCGGCAGGCTTAGCAAGCGATGCGTAAGTGTTCCGGGGCGGGTGAACAGGATAACCAGCACCGCGCCGCCGACCGGCAGCACAGCGGCAGGCCCGGGGAATACACTCGTCTCATCCAGCAGAAATATCGAGGCAATAATCAACCCAAGGCCTGCCAGGCTGAAAGCCTGATTGCCAAATGCGAGTGTTCGGTCACGAACGGTCATCGCAACGATTGCGCCAGCCAGAAGCTCCCATGCGCGGGTCACGACCAGATAGAAATTGGCGTTGCTGTTCCAGCGATGCACAACCAGCGTGCTGGCAAGGCTGGCAACCAGAACCGCGATCAATAGCCACACAATGGTCTCACGCTTCATCCATCGGGCTGCCAAAAGCAGCAAGAGCGGAAATGCGATGTAAAATTGTTCTTCGACCGCCAGGGACCATGTATGGACCAAAGGCTTGAAATCTACCGATAAATCCCAATAGCCTGCGGTCAGCATCAGCAGCATGTTGTTTGCAAATAGAACGGTAGCGACAACCGACTGGCCAAAATTTTCAAGCTGTTCCGGCAGCATAAGAAACCAGGCCAGGATGGCCGACACCAGCAATACCGTGTAAAGTGCAGGCAGGATACGCCGTGCCCGCCGTTCATAAAAACGGCCGATGCTGAAGCGTTCGCCCTCGATCTCGTTCCAGATTATGAGGGTGATCAGGTAACCACTGATGACGAAGAATACGTCAACCCCGACAAACCCACCGGAGAACGGACCTATACCGGCATGAAACAGCAGCACCGGCAACACAGCAACCGTGCGGAGCCCGTCAATCTCTGACCGATAACGATGAGTCTGGTTTGCCATAGGGGTTCCCAATACCGAAGTTCGATCTCGGCTCCGGTTGATGATTCGGAATAACGCTATCGCCATAACGGATGGCGCGAGGCGCGCAACTGCTTGAAAAGGGTTGATCGTCCCGCGCAGTTCAAGCCTTGGTTCGCGCTGTGAGTTTTGCTAAACTGCTCCTGTCGATGCCGCACCCGACCGAGCAGATTTTTTGAAAGCTCAGGCATCTCCCATTGAGGTATCCGGGCGAACCGCCGAAACCCGGTGACGCATTGGATCCTAGCGCGGCGGTCCGGTGAAGCGAAAACGCCTAAAGGTTGGCAGGATAAACTGGTTCAAGAGCAGCAGGCGCTCTTTGCGGCCTATGCCGAAGACAAGGATGTAGAGGGCAAACAACAGCCCGGTGACCGCAAGCGCCAGGATAATGCTGACGGTATCGGCAGTGCCGAACAGCATCAGCATCAGATGCATCGTGCCGCCGCCAAGCCCTATGCTGGCGAGAACAGCTGCAACATTGATGACGTGAAAGCGAATGCCGCTGCCGGGGATCAGGCGGGCCATGGCATCATATGCCACCGGAGCGTATCCTGCGATCTCTCCTGCGGCCAGCGCCACCATCATGCGCAAGGGCGGGGCAAGGCCGGGCAACAGCAGATAGGTCACCACTGACACAAGCAGTTGTACCCACCGGGCAGCGGCCGGGCGCGCAGGAGCCTGCGCGCACATCAGAACATTGTGAACCAGCAGAGTTGCCGTGACCAAGGCCATGGGGATAATGGCAGCAGCCATCATAGCCGGGTCGTACAGCGCCGTACTGCCGGTCCAGACTTTGGTGATTTGCGCGCCCCCGATCAGTAGCAGCCCACTCATCAGGCCGCTGGTAACGGCAAATAGGCGTGCACCATTCTGCAGGACCCGCAGCGCCCCGGGAAGATCGCCCACTGCAATGCACCGTCCGCATTCCTGGCCAAACACCGTACCCAAGGATTGCATTGGCGTGCGCGCAATGTTGGCAAGCGTACGTATCAGCACGAACCCTGCCAGCATGCCCGATGCAAGGCCGAGGTTCTGCAGATACAGGACCGGCAGAGAAGTCCACAGGATTACCGGGATAAGCTGTGCAAGATACAGGAGCGACATCGAGAGCATGCGCCTGAGTTCGTGGCGTGCGGGCCAGCCGAACACAAGTTTGTGCGGATGAAATCTGCGGTTGGTGTCCACCAGCACGAATACGACAGTAACCGCTATCGTGATGGACGCTGACACAATAGCTGCGCCCAGCAATCCCGCACCCAATACCACCGATGCAACGATTCCAATAACTCGAAGAAATTCCGCAAAGGCTGATAGGAAAGCGAATCTCGCATATTCGCGGTTTGCCCGGTACATCGCATAGACCGCACACAATGAAATGCGGGCACTGGCAGCGATGCACAAGGCGCTGGCGGCCAACATCGCGTCAAGCTGCCTGCCCGAGCCCGTGGGGTCGGAAGTCCAGATGAATCCCAGGGCGAGGATCAGCGCCAGGACGCCGGTGGCAGCAAAGATCGTATTGCCGCTAGCCAGCGTGCGTCTGTAAGTGTCTACATCGCCGCGCTCCATTTCCATGGTCATCTGATTGTTGAAATAGATGTTGAAGCCAAGTTCAAACAGGCTGATCAGCGCGGTAATGGCGATTGCTGCCGACCAGATCTCGAACGTTGCGATTCCCCAGAACCGTAGCACGATCGCGGTCAGCACCAAGCGGTCAAAGAAACCGCTGGCCACCAGTATCAACTGCGCCAGCTGCTCCGATACCAGGCGGCGTGCGTGGCCAGTCTCAGTTTTGGGCTGGGACATGCCGATCCTGATCCCCGGCGGGAAAACGCGCATCGATCGCAGCCATGATGTCGATACAGCGCGCATCATAGGAGTAGGCCGGAACGCAGCGCCGCCAGCCTGCATCGGCTATGGCGCGCCGTTCTTCGTCATGCGCCAGATAATGTTCGATCTGGCCGATCGCTTCAGCTGGCGTGGTGAACACCGCGATCTCTTCCCCCGGCGTGTAAAGCTCGCGAATTTCCGGGTTATCGATGTGCAGCATGAAGGCACCGCAAGCGGGTATCTCATAGGATCGGGTCGAAATGCGATCGAACCACCCGGTCTGATCGCGGGCACCGAAATGGAATGCGATGTTGATCCGGCTGGACTGCATGGTCCCGACCATGGCATCGCCCGACATGGCGCCAACGAAACGGCAGGCCGGAAATTGTGCGGGATCTAGAAAGCGCGACCAATTGCTTCCGATAACGACCGCTGGCCGGTCGGGAAAATGGGTCAGTATCTCACTCAGGATCGTCGCCTTGCGCTGGTCGGCATTGCCCATATAGCACAGATCAAATGCCGGTGACCGTTCAGCCTCGGTCGGGATCCGGCGGTGCACCAGGGACGAATATCCATGCGGCACGATGGCAAAGCCGGCAGGCCCGCACAACTCGTCCAAACGCTCCCGATGGAACGGCTTGGTCGAGATGAAAAAATCGTAGCTGGTTATCCAATCCTCGGAAAAGTCGTTATGCAGAAACGAGAAGTCGGGGAAAACGTTGACGCACAGTACACCATGCGACTTAACCTCAGCGAGGAACTCAGGGTCCAGATATGATCCTTTGAAGGCCAACAAAATGTCAGGTTTGAAGATCTTGATCTGATTGATGATGGCTGCCTTGTAAGCCTGAATCGCCTTTTTTATCAAAAGGCGCTTGGCAATTTTACTGGCAACATTGTTCCATTTCAGCATGTAATCGCTGATTTCAACCTGATCGACCGCGTGCCCCAATTGCCGCAAGCCATGGGCAACGCCGGCACCACTCGCACCGAACCAGAATTCTCCAGGCATCAGAATACGTTTATGGTGCATGCGGTGCTTCCGGCTGGTCATGGGGCTAGTGTTGGTCATCAGGCTGTGCGGGCACGCTTGACCCGATGCACCTTGGGCTTTCAAGCTTTTTCGAGAACCTGGACCACCACGGGCTCCAGTTCGGCATCCATGCCATACATGAAGCGCACTGCGGCCTTGTGGGCATCGCGCAGCACATAGCGCACCTGCCGCACCGCCTTCTTGGCGATGCTGCCACCATGGGTGCGCGCGACGCCACCATAGGCAATCGTCTTCAGCCCCGTGCCGTTGGCATAAAGGTCCATCTTGGCGCGCGACAGGGCAACGATGTGCGTGGCATCGCCATGCTGCGCGGCCAGGCCGAAGGGGCTCTGGCCGTTGGGATAGCGCAGGATCAGCCAGCCACCGGGCTTGAGCATTCCGGCAATCGCGGTCAGCTTGGCCATGATCGTCGGCGGATCGAGGTGTTCGAACACATCATAGGCCGCGATGACATCAAAGCTTGCGGCATAAGCCTGCGCATCGGTTTCAAAGTCGGCAGGGATGAGCGCAATGCCTTCCTTCTGTGCGGCGTGGATCGAAGCTGTAGTGATCTCGCAGCCGGTGATCGAGGCCCCCTCGCTGCGGGCGAAGCCTAAGAATTCGCCATTGCCAAAGCCGATCTCCAGCACGCTGGCGCCGCGCAGCGATCGGCCGCGCAGTTCGCCGCGAAAATACCCGGCCATATCGGGTGGGCAAATGAAGGGCGATTGCCATCCCTTCCATTCGGAATAGGCTGCATACAGCGTATCGGACTGCACTTCGGGCGCGTTTGCCATGCCTGTTATTCCCCCCGGCCGTTGATCATAGAATGGAACAGCGTGCGCAGCTGTGCCGCAGCCGTGCTGGCCTGAACATAGCGTTCCGCAAAGGCGCGAGCCCCCTCGCGCCATACCAGCTTTTCCGCGCCCGTCATTGCCGCAAGCTGACCCAGCGCAACTACGAACGCCGCCTTGTCGCCGACGGGCAGGTCCCAGCCTGCGCGCTGCTCGGCCAGATTGCGCCAGGGCGTCTGGTCGCCGATCATCACGGGCGTTCCTGCTGCCAGCGATTCGAAAATGGCGTGCCCGTAATTTTCGCTGAGCGATGGCAGCAGCATGGCATCATATTGCGCCAGTGTCGTGGCGACATCGGCATTGGCGATCTCGCCGCGATATGTCACCGCCACATGAGGCGGGGCGGCCTGCATCAGCGCCTGGCACTTGGCCCAATAGCCCTCGTCCAGCAGGGAGCCGTAAATGTCGAAGACCACCGGCTGATTCAAATCGGCCAGAGCCTCCAGCGCGAAGTCCAGGCCTTTGACGGGCGACACCCGGCCCAGAAATGCGATGCGAACCGGCTGATCCGGCGATTGCGGCGCACGTTCCGGCAGCGCAAAAATCGGCCGGAATTCGGGAACCATGCTCATCGGCACGGATGGGAAGACGCGGGCGCAATCGGCGGCCTCGCCCTCGCTGGTCGCCAGCAAATGTATGCCCCGCATCAGTTTGGCGGTATCGGCGAGCTTGCGGTACAGGCCCTTGTGCCCCGCACCCAGCGACAGCGCGCCTTGCGAGAATTCGCCACGCGGAAACAGCAGCGTCGGCTGGGCCGGAATCCGCCCCAGGCGGCGCAAGGCCATCGCCGGAATGGTGAATTCCTTGTCGAAGAAGCCGTTGAGCAGCATCAGATCATGCTGTGTCTCGCGGACCAATGCGCCCAGACCCTTGGCGGCTACGGTGCCGACCTCAAGATACCGCACATGGGCAAAGCCCTTGTCATGCCAGCTGCCCGGTTTGGCCAACTGCACATCCGTTCCCATCGCGCGATCCCGCGCAACGATGCGGAAGTCGAACGTATCGCACAGTGCCTCGCACATCGCGCGCGCGCTGGTGTTCGGCCCGGTCGATTCGTGCCCCGGCCAATAGGCGCCCAGCAGCATCAGGACGACAGGACGGCTCATTGCGACGACGGTGCCAGATCGGCAAAACCAAGCTCCTTGGTCACCTTGTCACGGAAGGCTTCTGTTCCGTGTTGCGCAATGAAGGTCTCCGCCTCCTCGATCTTGACGTCGATCAGAATCCGATACCAGAACCCCTGCATGAAATGCCAAATGAACCCTCGTTTCCCGTCAAGAAAGCCCAAACGAAGGAAGTAGGCATACAAAAAGTACAATATCGGCCGAATATACAAAGGAACGTTGCCGTAAACCTTCAGCCGGAGAAAACGTCTGAAGGACCCGGAGCTATTGCTGTCGGCTGCTATCCGGTCGTCGATCTGGAACAGATTGTACTTCTGATTCACGAAATCGATCATCTGCTTGGTGGCATAGCCGTTGTGCTTTGCGATCCACCAATGGATATCGTGCAGGTTTTCGTCGACAAGGTCGCCGTGTTCGTAACGCAGGCATTCACCGTGCGCCATCACGATGCGCTCGTCCATCCATCGTTGCTCCATTTCACCGACGCCCGTCCGCCACAGGCGGATCATGCGTGCGGAATAATAGTCGCCCCACCGCAGGAACTTGCCCTTGAAATACACCTTTCGCCGGAATTCGAGCGCGGTCACGGTTTGCGGGACCTGGGCCAGATCCCGAAACAGGGATTCGATCAGCTCAGGCTCGAGATACTCGTCGGCGTCCATCCGCAGCGTCCAGGGGCTTGTGATCTTGGAGTGGTCCAGGCCCCACTGAAATTGGGCAGCATGGCTCTTGAACGGGTTCTGCAGGACTTCGGCACCCAGCTCCCGGCAGATTTCCACCGTCCGATCGCTGGAGAAGCTGTCGATCACCACGATCCGCTCCACCAGCGGCCACAGCCGCTCAAGGCAGCGTCGGATGTGGATTTCCTCATTATAGGCGATAATGACCGCCGTGATGGGCAGCGGGGGACGCGAACTGGACATGGTCGTATGATCTCGCGGCTTGGGTGGCGCTTTGGTGCCGGTCATTGGCCTATCGATGGCAGGCTCCAGTGATGTGGCGCACATATCGGCCAGATCACGCAAAGCCACAGATGCCACCTTTTGAACCTGACTTAACTGCACTTGAAATTTGCGCCAGCTTTGCGCCGCCCTGACAATAATTGCCCCGCCGAGTCAAGCGCATACCCTGTACATTGCTGGGATGTTGCACAACCGTCGGCCGCGCGCCATTACCATGCGAGCGGTCTATGCGGTGGCTGCGGGCCCATCTTGCACTCGCCGTTCAATCAACAACCGGTTCAGGAACTGAAGCGCGATGTGGCCCAGCACCGCAAAGCCAATGGGGCCAATGATATCGGGCACCAGCAGGCCGTCCATGCGGATGCCAGTCCTCATTCCCAACAGCACGACAAAAAACAGATGCCATGCATCGCTGCGCAGAACCGCGATTGAATACAGTGACCAGTAAGTGAATATCATCGCGAGTCCGACACCGAACAGCACAACACCAAGCCACCCATTGGTCCAGTACCCTTCTGCCACAAGACCCGGGTTCGATTGAGACTGGTCGTTGCCGGTGGCCGCATAATTGAACTCTCGGCCCAGTGCAGTGATTTCCGGTTTGTCAGGATAAAGGGCCCTGGGCACCCAGATAACAAAGATATCGCGCAGAGAATTTCCTGGCCTGCCAAGATCATATTCGCTGGCCGCGAAGGTTGCCGCGTTAACGTAACTCAGTCGGCTCCAGCCGCCCTGAACGCCCGAGTCGTTGGCTTGGTCGCCTTCACCAACGTACTCCAGCAGAGCGCTTACCCGTTTTTCAACCGGGATAACGGCACTAGCTTCACCAGTAAATCCAGAGCCTTCACGCGCAGCAGACACCACCGGAGTAATTGCGAGGTACAAAGAAAAAATCGTGACAAAAACAATAACTGCTCGCCTAAAAGAAAATCTTTCGTAAATATAACCTAAAAAGAAAACAGCGATTGGAAATATTGTGATCGATTTATTTAGTTCAATTAAGCCGAATAAAAATAGTAAAAAGCAGAGCGCGGCCAAGAGATAAATGGAGTATGAATTTTGCCTAAAATATACGGACGAAAGGAGAAATATTCCGACGTAAATTAACTGTGCCAAAAGGGAAATGGAGGACGTGATTTCGATCTGGTACAGTCCGATCGACACTGGTACCAGAACAAGAACATGCACCAACAGCCCAATGATTAATGTCAAAAGGCCGACAGCTTTTTGATCAAGACCTGATGCGACGAAATGTTTTTCACTGCGGTTTTTGCCCGGCAGCGTGAGAATCAAGTAAATGCTTGAAGTAAAAACTAAAACAAAACAGCATATTATCAAGTTATATTTAGCGACGTCTTCGTTAAAAAATAAGTAAAAGGTTTGCATGAACTCCCTTGTTTCAGCATTCGCTAGATAAGGAACCAGTGAGCCTACGCCGAAATAGACCGCGAGTGCAACGCGGCTCCAGAACAGGGGTGTCCATATGCCCGATTTGTCACGGTACACGATCTGGATTGCACCCCAGCTGACAGACAGGGTCACGATCGTGGGCACCAGAAGGTTGGTAATCCCCGCGAGGTCGCCGCCATAAGCGTAACCAAGCAGCGCCAGTATGGTCGCCAGCACGGCTGCCACGAACTCGGTGGCGGTCGGCATCACCACAAAGGCTGCAGGCACTTGCAGCACCGTCTGTCCGGATTGGCCATGCGGCACGACGACCTGGTTCACTTGACTGTTCCTAACTGGCCGTAACGGCGCGCATGGGCGAACGCCGCAGGGACTGCGGTTGTCGTCTATCGCCCGCGTGCATGAAATTCCAGCGCAAACTCGATTATGGCGTGCCGGCCGGGCATGCTGGTGCCGGATCGCGCCGCGTCATGCCCGCAGTTGATTCTGCACCAAGTTGCCGATAAGGGCCGCAAATATCGCCATCGCGGACATGCCCTCACCTTTTCAATCCCATCCGACCTGCCCGTCATCACCATTGCCGATGAGGCCTGCCGGTCGCAGCCTGCCCCACGGTTCACCGATCTGCCTTTTGGAGACCATCGCACGTGCCCCACGACACTCCTGATACGAACCACGCTCCGGTCACGACCCAAGCCAAGCCGCGCTTGTGCATCCTTGGCCTTGGCTATGTGGGGCTGCCCAGTGCCGCCGTGTTTGCGGATGCCGGCTTGCAGGTTCTGGGTGTCGACACCCAGCAGTCGATTGTCGATACCGTCAATGGCGGCTCTGCCCATATCGTCGAGGCGCACCTGGATGACCTGCTGAAACAGGTGGTAACGCGCGGCACGCTGGTTGCTGCAACTCAGCCGGGACCGGCCGATGTCTTCGCGATTGCGGTGCCCACGCCGTTCAAGCAGGGCAAGGTGCCTGATCTGCGCTATGTGGAATCCGCCACCCGGATGATCGCCGAGCACCTGGTGCCCGGCAACATCGTGATCCTTGAATCGACATCGCCGGTCGGTACCACGGGCCAGATGTCCCAGTGGCTGGCCGAATGCCGCCCCGATCTGGTCTTCCCGCATCAGGATGCGGAAAATTGCAACATCCACCTGGCGCATTGCCCGGAACGCATTCTGCCCGGCAAGGTGCTGCACGAGGTGGTCCACAATGATCGCGTGATCGGCGGCATGACTCCGCGTTGCAGCGAAAAGGCCGCCGCGTTCTATGCCCATGCCGTCAAGGGCCAGTGCCACATCACCAACGACCGCACCGCCGAACTGTGCAAGCTTTCGGAAAATGCGTTTCGGGATGTCAACATTGCCTTTGCCAACGAACTGTCGTTGATCTGCGACCGGTTGGACGTCGATGTGTGGGAACTCATTGCCCTCACCAACAAGCATCCGCGGGTGGACATTCTGCGTCCCGGCCCTGGCGTCGGCGGGCACTGCATCGCGGTCGATCCCTGGTTCATCGTCGACTCGGCGCCTGAACAGGCCCGCCTGATTGCCACCGCCCGGCAGATCAACGATGCAAAGCCGGGCTGGGTAGCCGATCAGGTGATGCAGGCGGTCGCGGCCCATCCGGGCGGCAAGCCCAAGGTTGCCTGCATGGGCCTGGCCTACAAGCCCGATGTCGACGATCTGCGCGAAAGCCCGTCGTGCGAAGTGACGGCCATCCTGGCTGAAAACGGCCTCGACCTGTTGGTGTGCGAGCCTTTCGTCGATGCTCTGCCCGCAGCGTTGAGCAAGCCCGGCATCACGCTGGTGCCGTTGGCCGAAGCGCTCGAGGCGGACATCCTGGTGTTCCTGACCGCGCATCACCAGTTCAAGGCTATCGCCCCCGCCAGCCTGACCGACAAAGTCATCATCGATCCGGCTGGCCTGCTGCCTACCGCGGCCTGAGCGCGCCTTGCCCCATTGGGGTGATATTGCTCCTGTCTGCCACCTACTGGTGATCGCCCTGGCGTCGTCAACGCGGCCCGTCGCGGGCCGCCCCTGTGGGATACGCGAATCGCGTGCGTTAACGGTGTTGGATGCCGGAAATGGCTTTTGCGCGATGTGCGGTTTGATGGAAAGTCGTGTAAAAATAGCGATGAATCAATTTGTTACAGAGGATTTTTCAACCCTTGTGGTTCTGTAAATTTTGAATAGAAGGCGAAATGAGGGTAAATATTCCCCATGGGTCCGCACAACATGATTGGTCAGCCTGCTGCCTGCCCGGTTTTCACCGGCAAGGGCGGCGTGCTGAGATTCGCATAAGGGCGGTATCAGCCGTGTTTCAGCAGATGCAAATAAGCGCCACGCAATCGGGGTTGTCGCCCCTTGCCACATTTCGTGTTCAGATGCTCAGTGGCTTGCTGCTGGGGATCGCGGTTCCGTTCCTGCTCTATGGCCTGATCGTCCAGGGCCAGCTTGGCATTCCCTTGAAGGACAATTCCAGCCTGTGGCTCAGCACCGCCGCCACCGTGTCTGCGATCCTGTTTTCCCGCCGGATGACGCCCTTTCCCGGAATGTCGGCGATCAGCGCGGTGCTGCCCTCGTTCGCCTTCACTTATGGCCTGGTCGCGATCGGCGTGCTCGCGCTGCGCGCCGATTACAGCACGGTGTTGCTGGCCACGACCTTCCTGGCATCGGTGGCCACCCAGTCGCTGCTGGTCACCCTGGCCAGCAAGCGCAGCCCGATCGCCTATTTTGCCGTACCCGGCGGCCATATCGACCGTCTGGTGGCGCAGCCTGAATTCGCCGCCACCATGCTGCCCAGCCCCATGCTGCCGATGGGGCACAATATGGTCATCGTGGCTGATCTGCACTTCGATCACAGCGATGATTGGGAGCGGACGCTGGCAGAAGCCGCGCTGAGCGGCGTGCCGGTGTATCACTACAAGCATGTGCTGGAGGATCTCACCGGCCGGGTGCGGATCGAGCATCTGTCGGAAAACAGCTTCGGTTCGCTGCTGCCCAACATCGCCTGGGTCAAGTTCAAGCGGCTGTTCGACCTGGCGCTGTGCATCGTGCTGATCCCGGTTCTGGCGTTGCCGCTGCTGTTCGTCGCGCTGCTGATCAAGCTCGATTCGCCCGGCCCGGTCATCTTCCGGCAGGAGCGCGTGGGCTATCGAGGCAAGGTGTTCAAGGTCATCAAGTTCCGCACGATGCGGATTGTCGCGCCCCAGGCGGTGGCCTCCGATCCGCGCACCATGGCACGCACGCAGGACAATGACCCGCGCATCACCAAGCTTGGCCGCATCCTGCGGCGCACCCGCATCGATGAACTGCCGCAGATGGTCAACATCCTGCTGGGTGACATGAGCTGGATAGGGCCGCGGCCCGAAGCGCTGGCGCTGTCGCAATGGTATAGCGAGGAAATTCCGTTCTACGCCTATCGCCACATCGTCCGGCCGGGAATCACCGGCTGGGCGCAGGTGAACCAGGGCCATGTGACGGATTTGAACGATGTCGACGAAAAGCTTCAGTACGACTTTTTCTACGTGAAGCACTTCTCCTACTGGATCGACATCTACATTCTGGTGCGGACGGTGGGCATCGTGTTCACAGGCTTCGGCTCGAAATAGGACGACCCTGCGCAGGCGCTTTTCGTGCCGTCGCCCCAACCGCCGCTGGCCGCTTGATATAGCCTGTGAGGTGTGCAAAGCGGCGGGCCATTGTGCCGCGCTGATGCGGCTTGCGGCCAGTCTTTCAATCCCCTTCCCCTATCGACAGTTGGACACCACGACATGAAGCAGATTATCCAGAGCCTGAAGAACGGGCTGGTCGAGATTGCCGAAGTGCCTGCGCCCCGCGTATCGGGCGGCCGCGTGCTGATCGACACCCACCGGACGCTGGTGTCTGCAGGGACAGAGCGGATGCTGGTCGAATTCGGCCGCGCCAACTGGCTGGACAAGGCCCGGCAGCAGCCCGACAAGGTCAAGATGGTGCTGGAAAAGGCGCGCACCGATGGGGTGGTCGCCACGCTGGATGCGGTGCGCTCCAAGCTCGATCAACCCATTCCGCTGGGCTATTGCAACGTCGGCACGGTGCGCGGCGTCGGCAACGGCGTGCAGGGCTTTGCCGTGGGCGACCGGGTGGTCAGCAACGGCAACCATGCCGAGGTGGTCAACGTGCCGCGCAACCTGTGCGCGCGCGTGCCCGATGGCGTCAGCGACGATCAGGCGGCGTTCACCGTGCTGTGCGCCATCGGCCTGCAGGGCATCCGCCTGGTCAACCCGACGCTGGGCGAATGCGTGGTCGTGACCGGCCTGGGCCTGATCGGCCTGCTCACCGTGCAGATGCTGCGCGCGCAGGGCTGCCGCGTGATGGGGATCGATTTCGACCCGGCCCGGCTTGAACTCGCCCGCAAGTTCGGCGCGGAAACCGTCAATCCGGGTGCCGGCGAAGACGTGTTGGCAGCAGCGCAGCGCTTCTCTCGCGGACGCGGCGTGGATGCCGTCATCATCACGGCGAGCACCGACAGCAACGAACCGGTGAGCCAGGCCGCCAAGATGAGCCGCAAGCGTGGCCGCATCGTGCTGGTCGGCGTGACCGGGCTGGAACTGTCGCGCGCCGATTTCTTCGAGAAGGAATTGAGCTTCCAGGTCAGCTGTTCCTACGGCCCGGGGCGGTACGACCCCGAATATGAGGCAGGCGGCCAGGATTATCCCTTCGCTTATGTCCGCTGGACCGAGCAGCGCAATTTCGAGGCCGTGCTTGATCTGATGGCGGCAGGCGCCATCGACGTCGCGCCTTTGGTGTCGCACCGGTATGCGCTCGCCGATGCTGAACAGGCCTACAACCTGCTGTCGTCGGGCGAACCGTCTATGGGCATCCTGCTCGATTATGCTGCGGCCGACGCAGCGACGACTGGAGCCGGCATTGCCGCATCTGACGCTGCCGGGCGTGACCACGCTGCGCCGTCCGACAGCACTGTGGGCCATACGGGCAGCGTCGCGTTTCTGGGTGCGGGCAATTATGCCGGGCGCGTCCTTATCCCGGCGTTCAAGGCTGCAGGCGCTCGGCTGCACAGCGTGATCAGCGCAGGCGGGCTGACCGCCGCGCTCGCGCAGCGCAAGTTCGAGTTCACCGCGGCCGGCACCGGCATCGACGATGTGCTGGGCAATCGCGACATCGACACCGTGGTAATCGCGACCCGGCACGATCAGCACGCCCGGCAAGTGTTGCAGGCGCTGGAAGCGGGCAAGCACGTGTTCTGCGAAAAGCCCTTGTGCCTGACGCTCGACGAGCTGGACGAGATCGAGGCGGTCATGGAAACCCGGCCGGACCAGCAGCTGATGATCGGCTTCAACCGCCGGTTCGCGCCGCAGGTCGTGACGATGAAGGCGCTGCTCGCCAATGTTGCCGAGCCCAAGGCGATGATCATGACGGTCAATGCAGGTGACATCCCGGCCGACCATTGGACGCAGGACCCTGCGGTCGGCGGCGGACGCATCATCGGCGAAGGCTGCCACTTCATCGATCTGCTGCGTCACCTCGCAGGCGCGCCGATCACCCGCTTCCACGCAGTCGCGCTGGGCGCGGGGCCTGGCGAAATCGCCGACGATAAGGCCATGATCACGCTGGAATTCGCCGATGGATCGGTTGGCACGGTGCATTACCTCGCCAATGGCAGCAAGGCGTTCCCCAAGGAGCGGCTGGAAGTGTTTTGCGCAGGCCGCGTGCTGCAGCTCGACAACTTCCGCAAGCTGCAGGGCTGGGGCTGGAAGGGCTTTTCCGGCAACACCTTGTGGCAGCAGGACAAGGGCCAGAAGGCGTGCGCCGCTGCATTCCTGGCTGCGGTGCGCAAGCAGGCGCCCAGCGCGATCCCGACCGACGAAGTGCTTGAGGTCAGCCGCGTCACCATCGAAATCGGCGAGGCATTGCGGTAGGCGCGGCAGATAGCGGCGGGACATAGCTGACATGCCTTCTTTGAGATCTGCGGCGTCCTTGCGCTCTGCATTGCGGCTGGCCCGCACGGTGCGGCACCTGAAGCCGGGCCAGATCTGGCACCGCGCCGCGTTCCGTCTGGCGCGGCCCACGCCCGATCTCGCCCCGCCGCCTGCGTTGCGCGCGCAGTCGGCTTTATGGGTGCGCCCGGCGGCGCGGCAGCCATCGCTGGTCGGGCCGCAGCGGATGCGTTTCCTGAATACCGAGCGCGAGCTTGTCACCGCTGCGGATTGGGACGATCCGCAGGTCGGCAAATTGTGGCGGTACAACCTCCATTATTTCGAGGACCTGACCGCGCAGGATGCTGCCGAGCGCAGCGAATGGCATACTGCGCTGATCGCGCGCTGGCTGATCGAAAACCCGGTGGGGCACGGTTCAGGCTGGGAGCCGTATCCGCTGTCGCTGCGCATCGTGCAGTGGATCAAATGGGCGCTGGGCGGCGGCACGCTCTCTGCGCAGGCCATTCACAGCCTTGCCGTGCAGGCCCGCTGGCTGATGGGGCGGCTGGAATATCACCTGCTGGGCAACCATTTGTTCGTGAATGCCAAGGCGCTGGTGTTTGCCGGGCTGTGGTTTGACGGCGCTGAGGCCGATGGCTGGCTCGCCAAGGGCCTAGAGATCCTTGAGCGACAGATACCCGAGCAGATCCTGCCCGATGGCGGCCAGTTCGAGCTGACGCCGATGTATCATGCGCTGGCGCTGGAGGACATCGCCGACCTTGTCAACATCGCGCGGACCTTTGCCGGCGCGCGCTCCGCACGGCTCGATGCGGCGGCGAGCCACTGGGCGAGCAGAATCGCGCCAATGCAGCGCTGGCTGATGCTGATGTGCCATCCCGATGGCGATATCGCGCTGTTCAACGATGCCGCCATCGGCATCGCGCCCTCGCCTGCCGAGCTGCAGCGTTATGCCGCCGATCTTGGCTTTGCCGAGCCTGCTGCAGAAAACGGCGCGATTTTCCTGCCTGATAGCGGCTTTGCGCGGCTGGCGCAGGGCGACGTCATGGTCATCGCCGATCTGGCGCGGATCGGCCCCGATTATCTGCCGGGCCATGCGCATGCCGATACGCTGAGCTTCGAGATGTCGCTGTTCGGCCAGCGCCTGTTCGTGAATTCCGGCACTTCTGAATACGGCATCGGGCCTGAGAGGCTGCGCCAGCGTGGCACCGCGGCGCACACCACCGTCACCGTCGCGGATCAGAATTCGTCCGAAGTGTGGAGCGGCTTTCGCGTCGGGCGCAGGGCCAGGCCCCAGGCGGTCGCGGTGCAGGCCAAGGGCGATGTGTTGTCTGCCAGCGGAGCGCATGATGGCTATCGCTACCTCCCGGGCAGTCCGCGCCACGCCCGCATCTGGCAGCTTGAAGCCGGCCGCCTGATCGTGGGCGATGCGGTCAGTCCCGCTTGTGACGCCCAGGCGCGCTTCCACCTGCACCCGGACGTCACGATCGAGCAGACCGCGCCGATGCAGGGCAGTATCACGCTACCCGGCGGGCAGCAGGTGCGCTGGCAGGCACACGGTGCCGCTGTGCACATAGAACCCAGCAGCTGGCACCCCGAATTCGGCCGCAGCCTGCCCAGCCAGTGCCTGGTCGTCACCCTTGGCGGCGGTGCGTGTACGCTGGAAATCGACTGGGGCTGATCCGATGCATATCCTGTTCCTCACCGACAATTTCCCGCCAGAGGTCAACGCGCCGGCCAGCCGCACGCACGACCACTGCCAGGCATGGGTCGCGGCCGGCCATCAGGTCACGGTCATCACCTGCGCGCCCAACTTTCCCAAGGGCGAGGTGTTCGCCGGCTACACCAACAAATTGTGGCAGTCCGAAACGATGGACGGCATCCGCGTCATCCGCGTGTGGAGCTACATCACCCGCAACGAGGGCTTTGCCAAGCGCATCCTCGATTATGTCAGCTACATGATCACCGCGTTCTTTGCGGCCTTGTTCGTGCGGCGAGTCGACATCATCGTCGGCACCTCGCCGCAGTTCTTCACCGCGTGCGCCGCCTGGGCGGTATCGGTGGTCAAATGGCGGCCCTGGGTGTTCGAGCTGCGCGATATCTGGCCCGAATCGATCCGCGCGGTCAGCGCGATGAAGGAGGAGCGGCTACTCGACCTGCTCGAAAAGCTGGAGCTGTTCCTGTACCGCCGGTCATCGGCTGTGGTGTCGGTGACGCATGCGTTCAAGCGCAACCTCGTCGCGCGCGGCATCGATGGCAGCAAGATCAGCGTCATCACCAATGGCGTCAACACCACCCGCTTTCTGCCCAGCCCCAAGCATGCCGGGCTGGAAGAGCGGCTTGGCCTGCGCGGCAAGTTCGTCGCAGGCTATATCGGCACCCACGGCATGGCGCATGCGCTGGAAACATTGGTCGATGCCGCCTGCCTGCTCAAGGCCGCCGATTGGGCCAGGGACGTGCGCATCATCATGCTGGGCGATGGCGCCAACCGCGCCGCGCTTGAGACGATGGCGCGCGAACGCGGGGCGGACAACATGCTGTTCCTCAGCAGCGTGCCCAAGGACGAGGTCGCCAATTACTGGTCGCTGCTCGACGTGTCGATCATCCATCTGGCCGACCAGCCGCTGTTCGAGACGGTGATCCCGTCCAAGATCTTCGAGTGCATGGGCATGGGCATTCCCGTGCTGCACGGGGTGCGCGGCGAATCCGCCGAGATCGTCACCAGCAGCAACATCGGTCTGCCGTTTGCGCCGGGCAATGCGGGTGATTTGGTCGAAAAGCTGCGCGCGCTGCATGACGATGCCGATCTGCGCCAGACGTTCGCGCAGAGCGGCCCTGTCGCTGCGGCCGGGTTCGACCGTCAGGTGCTGGCGCTGCGCATGCTGGACATCATGCAGGGTCTGGTGCGTTAACCTCAGGTGCCGGGCTAACGGTCTCCACCGGGCGCGGCTTGCGGCCCTGGGCGATCACATACCATTCGCTGCTGCCCTTGCGGCTGGCAGGCGGCTTGGCGTGCTTGACCGACTTGAAGTGTTGCTTGAGCAGGGACAGCAGCTCGTTGTCGGTGCCTCCTGCCAGCACCTTGGACACGAACGCGCCGCCTTCGGCCAGATGATCGACCGCGAAATGCGCTGCCGCCTCGACCAGCCCCATGGTGCGCAGATGGTCGGTCTGCTTGTGGCCCACGGTGTTGGCCGCCATGTCCGACAGCACCAGATCGGGCGCAGCACCCAGCGCTTCGATCAATTTGTCCGGGGCATCGTCGGCCATGAAGTCCATCTCGAAGATGATCACGCCCTCGATCGGATCGACCGGCAGCAAATCGATGCCGACCACCGCCGCCTTCGGGGATATGCGCCGCACCAACTGGGCCCAGCCGCCCGGCGCAATGCCAAGGTCGATCACATGGCGCGCCTTGCGCACCAATGCGAATTTCTCGTCCAGCTCGACCAGTTTATAGGCCGCGCGGCTGCGATAGCCATCGGCCTTGGCGCGGCGGACATAAGGGTCGTTCAGCTGCCGGGCGAGCCAGCGGTTGGATGAAGCCGTGCGTCCTCGCGCGGTCTTGACCCGCTGCTTGAGGCCGTCGCCATAGCGCCCCTTGGCCTTGCGGCTGCTATCGCCGGGGACCTTTCCGCCCCCCGTTCCGCTACCGCCTGTTCCGCCGCCGCCGGTTCCGCCGTTCTTGCCGCCGCCCGTGCCGCTTTCGCCGCCGCTCATGATGTCTGTCCCTGTCCGGTGCGCGCCGATGGACCCGATGGCAAAGGCGCATCGCGCCCCATCAGGGCACGCAATATGCCTTCGCGAATGCCGCGATCCGCCACGCCCAGCCGCACGGCGGGCCATATGTCGAGAATAGATTCCAGGATCGCGCAGCCTGCCACCACCAGATCGGCGCGCTCCTTGCCGATGCACGGCAGGTCGCGGCGCTGGTTCAGGCTCATTCCGGCAAGCCGCGCGCTGATCGCGCGCATCGATTCGGAGGGCACGATCAACCCGTCGATGGCGTCGCGGTTATAGCACGGCAGGTCGAGATGCAGGCTGGCGAGCGTCGTCACCGTGCCGCTGGTGCCCAGCAGGCGCCTGTCCTCATCGGGCAGTACCGGCAGGCGGCTGGCGAAAGCGGCAAAGCCATCGCGCACCCGCTCGCGCATCCGCTGATATGCAGCAGCACGCGCGTCTGCATCATCCGAATCGAAGTCCTCGCTTTCGGTCAGCGTCACCACGCCCCAGGGGACGCTCATCCAGTCGAGGATGTCGGGTACCGGGCCTGCATTGTCGACCAGCACCAGCTCGGTCGATCCGCCGCCGATATCGAAAATCAAAGCCGGGCCATCGCCCGGTTCCAGCAGGATGTGGCAGCCCAGCACCGCCAGCCGCGCTTCTTCTTCCGCGGTGATGATGTCGAGCACGATGCCGGTTTCGCGGCGCACCCGGTCGATGAATTCGGGGCCGTTGCTGGCCTTGCGGCAGGCCTCGGTGGCGACCGATCGGGCCAAGGCGACATGGCGGCGGCGCAGTTTGTCGGCACAGATAGACAATGCGGCAACCGCGCGGTCCATCGCGGCCTCGCTCAGCCGTCCGCTCTGGCCCAGCCCTTCGCCCAGCCGCACCACGCGCGAAAACGCATCCACCACGACAAAGCCGTCGGCGGCCGGCTTGGCGATCAGCAGGCGGCAGTTGTTGGTGCCAAGGTCGATCGCGGCATAAGCGCGGCGCGCATTCCAGTTGCCCCGGTCGCCCACGCGTGCGCGGCCTCCGGAGGATCGGCCAGCATCCGATCGGCCCGCATTTGCGGTTTTGCCTGTTGACGGGGATCGCCCGGCAGCAGCGATGTTCGCGTTGCGCGTATTGGTCGCAGGATTGCCCTGCGGAACGGCTGATGCCGGATCGCCGGCCGATTGACCCATTGGCATCCCTGAATCTGGCGCTCCAGAATCATCGGTGTGCGGGGCCATAGGCTCGGCCTGCGGCAGGGGTGTCGGTCGCTCCACCATGCCAAAAATGCTCTTTTTTCTCATCCGGTCACGCCCGCGTGGCCCATGTGCTCACGCTTCGCCGGTACTTGAGCGATAGGCTAGACAATAAGGGCAGCAAGCGCAAGCATGCGGGCGTTTCCGGGCGTTTTCCGTCTTGACCCCCAATGCCGACACGCCTAATGGCGAGCGCTCTATTGCCCCTTCGTCTAATGGTAAGACCACGGACTCTGACTCCGTTAATCAAGGTTCGAATCCTTGGGGGGCATCCATTTTTCCGGTATTTGGTAGCAAACGCACAAAGACCCGGATGGCGTTCCAATCCGCCGCGCCCCATCATTAGGGGCATGGGACACACCAATTTTCGCCAATCGCTGCACAAGCGCTACTCTGCTCTGACCGGCCAGCTTGAAGATGTCCACGCATCGATCGCTCGCATCCACCGCGAGGTCGAAAAGCTGCCGGAGCTTGAAGCGCGCATCCCGCAGCTTGAACGACTGATCGAGAGCGCTCGACTGCTGCTCGAAGACGCCGATCCCGATTGGCAGGAGGAGCAAGCGCCGCCTGTTAAGCCTTGGACGCACCATATCCCGGTGCCGTTCGGCCAGTGCGGCAGGCGAGGGATGCAGGTCTTGAGGAAGTCTGAGGTCCCGATGACCGTTCGCGAAGTTGCCAAAACAGTCCTGCGAGAGGTCGGATGTGAAGCGCCCGATGCCGAGACCCTTCGCCGCGTTCAGAACGCCGTGGAAGCATCATTTCGGAAGTTTCGAGGCCGGACTGTGGAGTCCTCTGGGAAGTATCCTGCGCAGTGGCGGGCTATCAATAAGCCTGAAATCACGTTCGACCCGTAGCACTGTATAGTTTGAATTTACAGTGACGCGCTTAATGTAAACTTATAATTGCCGAAGACAAGCGACACCGAATCAGTGTATTAGCGATTCGCCAACCTGAAAGTCAGGTTGGAGCCGCAGTCGTGTTCGAGACAACTGCGGCTCCCATTCATCCGCCCTCGTGGTAGGAAGGAGGTGAACCGTGCAGATCAACTGCGCGTTATTACGCTATACGTGATTCGGATTTAGGAGTCCAGACAGTAACTTAATCCTCGTCTAGTCGGAGATTTTTGACCTCCATCGCGGCGAGGCACTGGAGGAAGAAAGCAGCAGAGAAGGTCCCGCGACCGATTTTGTTACTTAAGTTTCTCTCACTGTCTTGGACTCCGATCTCCCCCAGCGCCCTGACGAGATCGGGATACTTCATTCTGCGCTTTGCCATTTCCGACCTCAGCAGAGCAGCAGCGTGTTCGCCCCAATCCAGCATAAATCATCTCCAATGAGGGCAATTCACCACATATGGTGAAAAAACACTTGACCGACTCGGACTTATTCATCAAATTCGATGCAAATTCACTGCATCGGAGGATAAGTCGCAACATTTTCTCACCTCGGCAAGAGCAAGGACGCTTGATCTCAAGCGGATCGCTCGCATGTCCGAGGAAGAGGCGGTCGATGCGTTCGTCCGGTTGCGCCGGGCTGAGACCGATGGCGAGCCTTATTGCCCTTACTGTGGATGCGCCGTTGTCTATCGGATCGATCGCAATGTGAAAAACCGCAAGACCGGCCAGATCGTCGGGAAGCGGCGCAAGTTCACTTGTGCCGAATGCCTCAAGCAGTTCTCGCCGACCTCCGGCACCATGTTCCACGGCCGTAAGCTCGAACACCGTGACATCCTGTTCGGTATCGGACTCTGGGTGAACGGCGCTAAAGGCGAAGCCGCTCTCCACCTGTGCCGCGACACGAACGTCAATGTGAAGACGGCGTTCGTGCTGGAGAAGAAGCTGCGCGAGGTGATGGGCGCGCTCCAGCATGCCGAGAAGCTGTCCGGGCAGGTCGAGGGTGACGCCACCTATGTCGGTGGTTACGTCAAGCCGGCCAACCTCAAGAAGCACCGCCGCGATCGCCGGAAGACGGCGAACCAGTCTGGCAAGCGGCAGGCGGTCACGGTCCTACGGCAGCGCAACGGCAAGACCCGCGCTTTCGTTAAGACGGAGAAGGAGACGGCTGACATCATGCGCGATCTCGTCGAGATTGGGACCGAACTGATCTTCGACGAGGCGAAGGCTTGGGACCCGCTTGAGGCCCTGTTCCCTGTGCAGAGGGTCAACCACGACGGGAACGACACCAAGAACTACGGTGAGGCAGCCTTTTCCCGCGACGGGATCAGCACCAATCTTGCGGAGTCCAGCCACGCCCGCCTTAAGCGGTCGGAGAAAGGCATCCACCACCACGTCTCTGGTCCTTATCTGCAAGGATACGCCGACGAGATGACATGGCGAGAAGATCACCGCCGTATCTCGAACGGGGAGCAATTCCTTACCCTTGTTGCTGCCGGTCTCCACCACCCGCCTTCGCGGGAATGGAAGGGCTATTGGCAGCGCCGGAGAATGGCAGCCTGATGGCTTCCTACCTCATCCATCTCATGGGCCAGCGCGAGCCCGCCCACGTCGATCTTCCTTTCGACGATGTGGCCGATCTCGCCGCCGAAGCATCGCGCGCCAAGTTCCTCATCGGCCATATGACGAACGCCGATGAGGATGGTGTTTGTCGGCGCGTGATGATCGCGACGTATCGCATCGAGTGTGTGGTCGAGGCTTGCTAGGCGATAGCGCATCCAGCCATCAGAATCAGGCATCCCAACAGTAGCGTCATTATACCACTCAGCAGGTTGCGAGCGCCCTTGCTCACAACAGCGGCCAGGATCAAGATGATGACGAAGCCTGTCATTAGCTGATCGGCGTGACGGAGCCTGTGCGAGAATCCACGAGGTAGATCGCAGCACCGGTGCCATCGCGGTTCATAACGCAGCCAATGCCATACTGGCCGGGAGCGGCTTGCCGCATCTCGACCGCATCGGCGCAAAGATACCCCTGCGCATTGATTGAGGCTTCGACGAAATCCTTTGCATTGGATGCACGTCTTTTATCCGCCGGGGACGGCGAGAACGCATCCAAGATAGCTTGCTCCAGCATCGTCGAACCCGCCTGTTCGGTCGGCTGGGTAGAGTTTGTTTCGGTAACCTCAGCGACCACTGGCGCGGCTTCCGCAACGGCCACTTCGCTACTGGTTGCATCCGCCCCATCGTCGAACACAATGAGGCCCGCGACAACCAAGCTCAACGCTCCCCAAACACCCAAGAATCCTTTCACCGCACTGTGCATCATCGGCTCCCTTCTTGCCGAAAGCGAATAGCGATCAAAGGTTAACAATGGGATTCATATGCCGTGGACCGATAGTCACCACTCGGGCGACTTGGCGGGGTGGACCCATATCTCGACATCCTCGGCAAACGCATTCGCGCCAAGCGGCGCGAGCTTGGTATGTCGCAGCAGGGTTTGGCGCATGAGGCGGGACTCGATCGCAGCTATGTGGGCCGGATTGAACGCGGCGAACACAACCTGACGTTCGTGTCGTTGGTCAAGATCGCAAGGGCGATGAGGTGTGACGTGGCCGCGCTGACACACGGGCTTCCCACAGCATCATTGAAGGCCGGACTGGAACAGTAAGAGAACGTTTGCCATGATGCCTGTCGAGTCAGGAGGCAAATGCCATGGATGTTGTCGCTAATCTCTCCAATGCCATCGAGATTGCCAAGAAGCTTCGCGAGCTTAGTAAGAAGATCGAGGAGGCCGATTTTCGAATGCTTCTCGCGGACCTGACTGACCAGCTAGGCGATGCCAAGTTGCAGGCCGCCAACCTAAAAATCGAACTTGCAGAGGCTTTGGGAAAAATCAGCGAGCTAGAGCGGCGCGCTGCGCAAGTTGCTTCGGCTGAACCTAAAGTTCATGATGGGGCTTACGTGTTTGGTGATACCACCCGGCATTATTGCACGGGTTGCTATGACACTCGGGGACAGAAGATTCTTCTAAATGAGTTGAAAGGCGCGTGGGCCCATTTCGGTAAATGGCAATGCCCCGCGTGTGATAAAACCTACGGGGGTCATTAAGCATATTGACAAATGCGGGACGTTTTGTTAAACTTCGCGTTACTCGTTCGCGAAGTTCGGCGGGCGCTTTCCTTCACAATTTGGAACTTGCCATGACCAAGGGATACCCTTGTCGGCGGGAGGATTGGTTTGTCCCGCATGAGACGACCATCAGCTTGCCTGACGGACGAGAGATTACAGTAGACGGTATCCCTTATGAGGGCTGGGGGACCGATCCGGGAGTTTGGGGTATTCTCAAAAGCTTTGAGCCAACAGAGCAGGGTGGATTTTCGTGTGAGTTCGCTGCCCGCTGGGTCATCCCTCGTGCATGAGATTGCCATCATCGTCTAACCGACGACCAGCACTACGGGCGCTTTTCCAGTGCGGGCATTCGGTTGCAAGCATGGTATCTGCTGCCGCGTGCGTGCAATGCTGCCAGCGGTCATCTGGCTCTTCCGAATAATGCCTGCTTGGGCCACGCCCTATCGTCACGATGGCGTCGAAACTGCATTCTTCACAGATAACGCCATAACGCCGCAGTTCATATCGTTGGTGATTTGCCATAAGAACCTATTGCTGCTTGCAATTCCGGGACGCAAGCGCAGATTCCAGTTGGTGTTCTGGTAAGTCAGGGGATTGACCGTGAAAATTTCGGATGGTGAGAGACTTATTGCGATCATGTTGGCCGATCTCATGACGCATCTTGAGGTTGACGGTGAGGTCGATCCTAGATTTGTCAAAACGGCACTGACTGGTGGCGACGATTGGGCCTTGAAGTGGGAATATCCGGGTATCTTTCATGGCGAGAATGTCAGCGAATTGATTGTCCGGGAGACTTCTAACATCATGCAAATGTGTAGTGTTCTGGAATATAGCATTAGCCAACTTTCCGCTGATGAGCTTGAGATGATCCCTGAGAACAAAAGAACGGTATTCATTGGTTTTGATGGAAACCATGAAGATCATTTCGGAGTGGCTCACACACTTGTGAACGATATGGGAAGGTTTCAGGAGATCTCTGAGCTTGGTCTCAACAGCCATCATTCGACGATCGACCGTTATCGAGCCATGTTGCAAGTTTACGAGAGCATAGATTTCTCGGTCAGTGGCCACTTTTCAATTAGTCAAATCAAAGCTATACTTGACGGTGCGCATCAATGATTGGAAGGTGTTTTGAAATATGACCTTCGTAAAAGAACTTCTATTTGGCGGTGACGATTACCGAGTGACCTCTGATATAGGGGGAGCGGTTTTTGCTCCGTCGGATGGCTCAGAGGCCGCTTTGAACAGGTTCCAAACGATTGCTGAGCGCATTCTGGCGAATGATGGATACGGCTACACAGTCGTCAAACGCCTCATTCACCCCAGCAGCGATCACTCAGGTTCGCCAATCGACCGCATTGTGATTAACATCCAAAATTCGATGTAACGATGAACAAAGTAAGGAAGAATCCGTTCCTCTCAGACGCCAGACTGAGCGACATCTGGAATGTCCGCCAGATCGACTATGCGGAGGGAGAGTTCAAGGATTTCGACCTGCTTATAAGCTCGGCTGTCGCTCGCTGCTTGAACGAAAGCGACCGTTCCCGGACCGAGCAAGCTGAAATGCTTTCATTTCTCCTCGGCGAGCCGGTGTCGGTGGCAATGCTGAATGCCTATACGAGTGGGGCACGAAGAGACCATAGAGTGCCCGCCTCGCGCTTTATCATCATTATCGCAATCACACGACGGTTCGACATCCTTGATGCCTTACTGCGTGAAGTCGGCGGAAAGGCGCTCGATCAAAACGATGCAAAAGTTTATGAGATCGGGACGAAATTTGTTACCAGTCTGAATGCAGAGCATGATCTGCAAGAGTCCCTTTCGAAGGTGTTCCCAGAACGCAATTCGATGCGGAAGAAGCTCTGATGGCAGCGCCAGTAATCCACTGCGATCAGTGTGGCGAGCGCCTTGAGAATGCGAAGATGATGACAGAACTGGCGATCATCAAGCCAGATGACAAAACAATCCCTGACCTCGGGCATCAGAGGATGTTTGAGGGTGTCTGCCCCGAACATGGTCGGCGCATCCGAGGCTTCCCCGGAGAAGGGCACTCAACAATCCTAGAGTCAGGGCTCAAGAAGCGGTTCTCGAAAGCTGACCGGAAGGCGCTACTAGCAGCGCTGACGGGACAAGATCGAAACAATTTTCAGAATGCTCTCCACGGGCGCTTTGTCTGTGACGAGAATGACGCAGGGGCTTGGGAAGCGATCCTCAAGAAAGAGCGGTAGCTTTCCGCTTTGTGCGTTTGCTACCAAATACCGCATTTTTCCCGATATATTCCATAGGCTTGATGTCGTTTCGCGGCGACTGTCGGCGCTCTTGCGGGTGTCCGTACGGACGCGCGCGTCCGACTGGTTCAAGATGCGCGATTTCCTGCCAGACCGCTCCGTGTATCAGCATCTATGCAGGTTTAAGCCCCGGGCGACCTGGCCGCAGGGGGAATGACAGCGACACCCGAATCGCCGACAACCTCCGGCTTCTTGCTGGACAATGCCAAGGCAATGGTGCAGCCATTGCATCTGCCAATTGTGCTGCGGCTCTGGGGGATAGATGCTGTTCGTTCGGGCGACTTTATGGATGGCGCTGTGCCTAGCGCTTGCTGCCCCTGCTGCGGCGGAAATCGGCCGCATCAAGTCCTTCGTCGGCGCTGCATCGATTGAGCGCAAGGGCACGCGGATTACTGCAAAAGTCGGCATGCCGGTTCTACCCGGCGACGTCATCGCAACCGGCAAGGATGGCAGAGTGAGCCTGGCCTTTATCGACCAGACCCGCTTTGCCGTCGGTCCCAATTCTCGCGTTGCGCTCGACAAATTCGACTACGACGTTGCTTCGCAACGAGGAACCTTCGAGACCAAAGTGGAGCGTGGGCGGGTCGCTATTGTTTCTGGCCGTATCGCCAAAAGCAGACGCGATGCGATGAAGGTGCGGACGCCGGTCACGCTGCTGGGTGTCCGGGGCACCAACTTTGTGGTCGATGTGCCATGATGATCCGGTTGACCGGACTACTCGGGGCGTGCGGTTTGCTTGCGTCCTGCGCCGGCACGGCCACGACCATCGCTCTGCTGCCGGCAGAAGACGGTCGGGATGTCGGCGCATTGGCTATTCTGGACGAAGCGTCTGACGACGCCGTTGTTTTGGATCAGGTCGGCATCAGCAAGGCTGGCAGCAAGGTGCAGGCAAACCTTAAAGCCGAAATTCCTGCGCGATATGTGGAACTCGCAAAAAGTCCACCGCAGCCACCAGCGCGATTCATCCTTTATTTCATTCCGGACTCGTTGCAACTGGCTCCCGGATCCGAGGGAATGCTTGATGCGCTGATACTCAATTTTAACAAAAGGCCTGGCGCATCGCTGCAGGTGATCGCGAATACGGATACAGTGGGGAGCTCGGACTTTAACTTGGCACTCTCCCAAAAGCGCGCCGAAGAAATTGCCGCCTTGCTTGTTACACTGGGCATTCCCCCCGATTCTATTTCAGCCATCGGCAGGGGCGAGAGCGAATTGAGATTTCAAACCCCCGATGAGACGGAAAATGCTGGAAACCGCCGCGTAGAGATCATCGTGTATTGATACAGGTGAACGGCTGTATGAACCCGCAGGCATTTGCTGGCCCGCCAAAGCCCGAACCCGCGATGTCGCGCTGATGCCGCCAATACGCGATCAGGAGCGGCCAAAGCCAGGCTACATCACCATCTGCCTGGCCGCGCTTGGCTTGGCCGCGCTCGCTCTTGTCCTGCTCGGGCCCAGGCTGCAGGCAGCCGTGTTCGATACGTATCAGCGCCTGCAAACCAGAACGCTCGAGCCTTCGCCGGTAACCGTGGTCCTGATCGATGATGCCAGTGTCGATGCGGTCGGCGGCTGGCCCTGGTCACGCTACACGGTGGCGCAGCTTGTGCAGGAAATCGGCAAATTCCGGCCGAAAGTGATCGGGTTCGACGTCATCTATCCGACGGCCGATCCCCGCAATCCCGATGAGGTGATCGCCTACTACCCGGAGCTTTCCAAAAGCGCTGCGGCCGAGTTCGCCAGCCTGCCCTCCATGGATGCGACCATGGCCGATGTGGTGGCGCGCCAACCCGTGGTGCTGGGTCTGGCCGGGCTTGATGATCCTTCGGTCGGCAATGATGCCGTTGCCTTCCCTCCCTCCTTCGCTTCCCCGCTGCCTGCGTCGGTGCGCAGTTTTCCTCATGCCATGCGCAACATCGAGACCATCGAAAACGCTGCCTCTGCGGTGAGCGTGCTGAACTCCACGCCCGATCCAGACAGCGTCGTGCGCCGCTTCGCGCCCGCATTCAGGGTTGGGGGCAAGGATATAGCGGCATTGGCGCTTGAACTTGCGCGGTGGGATGCGGGGGAGGAGCCGATCGAGATCGCGGCATCGGGCGGAGGATTGCGCGGGCTCAAGCTGCCCGGATCGACCATCCCCGTTGATGACACAGGATTGGTGCAGATCGATTTTGGCGTGCTGCCCGAACCGGAGGTGCTCTCGGCCATCGACATTCTGGACGGTGCCGATGCCAGCGAACTGATCGAGGGCAGGACTGTGCTGATCGGCGTGGGGGCGCTCGGGACCAGCGATATCGTCACCACGCCGGTCGATCGCGCGGTGTACGGCGTTCTTGTCCAGGCCAAGGCTGTGCACGCGTACCGAACCGGTGCAGTTCTGGTCCGGCATCGCCTGTCGGCGCCGATAGAATGGTCGGTCGGATTAGTGCTGGCGGTGCTGGTGATGGCCGTTGCTGGGCGCGTGCGGCAGCGCTGGGCGCTAACTCTGCCGGTGGTCATCGCCGGATTGATCGGCACCGGCAGCTGGCTGGCCTATTCCCAGGCCGGCTTTCTGGTCGACCCGTTCCCGCCGGTCGTGCTTCCGATGGCGACGATTGCTGCGGCAGGTGGCTACAGGTTTGCTGAAACAATCCGTGCCAGGCTTTACATCCACAGCGCCTTTGATCGCTTTCTCTCGCCCGATCTGGTGGCGCAGATTGCCCGTGATCCTTCGAAGCTCGAACTGGGCGGGGAAGAGCGCGACATGACGGTGCTGTTCTGCGATGTTCGGGGCTTCTCCAAGATATCGGAAAAGCTCACCCCGCAGCAGCTGATCCAGTTTCTCATCGATGTGCTGACACCCTTGTCGGACATCCTGCTGGATCGGCGGGCGACCATCGACAAATACATGGGCGATGCGATCGTCGCCTTCTGGAATGCGCCGCTGGATGATCCGCAGCACCCGCAGAACGCAGCCGATGCTGCGCTGGCCATGATTGAAAGGCTCAAGGGCCTGAATGTCGAAAAGCTGGAACCGGGTGCCTATGACTGGCCCGGAGAGGTAAAAATCGGGATCGGTCTCAACACCGGTCTGGTCTGCGTCGGCAATATGGGGTCGCAGCAACGACTGAACTACACCATGATCGGCGACACCGTGAACCTTGCCTCGCGGATTGAGGGGATGACCAAATATTACGGCGTCGCCATCGCCATCGGTCACGCGCTGGCATCCCGCCTGCCGGAGTATGCCTTGATCGAGCTGGATCGGGTGCAGGTCGTCGGGCGGGACGAGCCGGAGCAGCTGTACGCGCTGCTCGGCGATCGGACTATGGCCACCTCGACAGACTTCATCGCCATGCGCGACACCGTTTGCGCGCTGCATGCCGCCTACAGGGACACGCGCTGGAGCGAGGCCGAGGCTGCGCTCGACAGGCTGGACGAGGGTGAAGCGAGTACGTTTGGACTGGCCCGGTTCGTCGAACTTTACCGTGAACGCCTGGCTGCGTTCAGTGAGCAGCCGCCCGTCGCGCCTTGGGATGGCGTCTTCAAAGCCACGCAAAAATAGGGTGATGCCTAACCCGTTAGGTCGCATCGCCCAGCAGCACGAAGGGTGCCCAGAAGAACGGGTGGGCGAAGTCTGCCGGGGCCTGCTCGGGGTCGCCGGTGAAGCTGGCCAGCCGCGCCTTGCCCTCCGCGATAAGGTCCAATTGTGCTGCACGCAGCGCGCCTGCCTTGCTGGCCGAGGCAGAATCGCTTCTGTGCCGGTAGAACGATACCATCAGGCGCGAGGTGGACTGGTCCGCCACCTCCCACAGCGATGCGAGCACGGCAGGCGCGCCGGCGTTCTGGGCGATCTCGGCCATGCTTTCGATCTCCACACCCTTGGCATCGGGCGCGGCCAGCCCGGTTTCGCAGGCGGACAGGGCCAGGAAATCGGCATTGCTGAAGCGCAGGGTTCCGCTCCTGCCAAAAGCGGAGAGCGGCAACTGGCCGCCTGTGCCCAGCAGCAGGAACGAATCTGCCCCTTTCCGCGAATCGAGCACGAAATGGCTGGCGATGTGGATGACCGCCGCATTCCCCGCGACCGCAGCGCCCAGCGCCGGCGCGTCGAACGCGTCATCGAGCGTTATGGTGCCGGGCAACAGGCCGCCGCGCTCTGCGATGATTCCGGCGAGCTCCTTTTCGGTTTCCGGAAGTTCGTCGAACCCGGCGACAGCCCTGGTCGTGCCGAACCCTGCCACGTCCCAGTCGCGCCGCGCGCGCGCGCGCCCCAGGTCAGATGCATCGCGAAAACTGGTGAAGGCATAGCGCTCGATCAGCCAGCCCTTGCCATCGTGCAGCGCGGCAAACGGAATGTAGCGCAGCACATCGTCGAGCGACAGCATGACCTCGGTCACGCCTTGCGCCTTCAGCGCTGCATCGACCTCGGCAAAGGCGGCGTCGTAAAGCGCCTTGGCGAGCTTTGGCGCCTCCGGATCGACGTCGTTGATCGCCTGGCGATAGGCGCGGACCTGGCCTGCCAGGGTGGCGAGCGGTATCGTCAGCTGGATGTGGCGCTGGCTGCTGGGAGTCGTCAGCAGCCAGTGCAGCCGCCCGGGGCTGGCAACCGCCTGCAGCGCGGCTACACCGGGGCGGGCGAGCGCGGAAAGCGCGTCTGCTACCCGGAGCGGACGGGCGTTGGCACCGGTTGCAATGACTTGCGACGGCGCGGTCTCCAGCGCCGCGACGGCGCGCCCGGCCTCGGCCAGGGCAGCCTCGAACGCCCTTTCGCCGTCTGCCTGGGAATTGCCGAGCGCCCTCGACATCGAGGCGGCGGTGTTGGCCGCGGCCGCCTTGTCGATGGCGGCGAGCGCCAGCGCCTGGCTTTGCGTGAAGGGCATCATCGCCAGGCTGCGGCCGCGCCCTTCCAGCCCGCCGGTCCAGCTGGCGTGTTCAAAATCCTTGAGCATGGACAGCACGTTTTCCGCTTCCTCGAACCGGCCCATTTCCAGGAATGTCTCGGCAAGCTGGCGGTACCGGTCGCGGTGCGCCTCGATAAAGCATTCGCGGATATCGTCATCGAGATCGGCGATGCGGGCGCGCGCCTCCTGCAGCTTGTTGACCGCGACCTTGGCAAACAGCACCGCGGCTTCCTCGCGCCCCTGCAGCGCGGCGTTCTTGCTGGCGTTGGACCAGGCGCACGACACATCGAACAGCGCGAAATAATTGTCCTTCTGGCCATACAGCCGGGTCAGCTGCGCCTCGCGCTGGATGATCCGGTTGACCGCCGCCGGGACCAGCGCCTCGGTCTTGCCGTGCAGCATGTACAGCTGTTCGAGCCCGCCAAAAGCGGTGGTGATGTCGAATTCCGACCGGTTTTCGGCAATCGCCACGCTCAGTTCGGTGCGCAGGCGCTGTTCCTCGGCCTCGAACGACGGCGTTGCGATCGCCGGTTGCGCCACTGGCCCCCGCATCAGCGGCTCTGGCCTGAAGTCCGGCGCGTCCTGCAGGCAGGCTACAGTCGCCTGCGGGTCGCACAGCGCGAGCCATGCGGCCGCATCGGTATCGCCACGCCGGGCGGCTTCGGCCAGATAGCTGCGCGCCAGGGTAAAATCGGGTGACATGCCCCAGCCGAATGCCGCCGCGCGCGCCATACCAATCTGGCCATGTGTGTCGGGATAGGCAGCGGCCAGGCGCATCCAGCGCAGGCCCTGTTCCGGATCACGCGCCACCCCTGCGCCCTCGAAATAGGCCCGCGCCATGATGACGCGCGACGCCTCGTGCGCGCAATCGATCGCCTCGCGCAGCAGCCGGATCGCCTCTGCCGGATCGGCCGCGCCGCCGCGCCCGGCAAAGCGGAACAAGGCGAGCCAGTATTTGGCGTTGGTGTCGCCATCCTGTGACGCGAGCGTGTACCAGCGCACCGATTCAGCATCGTCCTGCTCTACGCCCCTGCCGGTCAGGTACATGAAGCCCAGATTGGCCCGCGCGGTCGTCTCCCCGGCGGCGGCAGCCTTCTGGTAATACTCCACCGCCGTCTTCGGATCTTCGGCCCGCCCGCGCGCGGTGCCATGCATGAAGCCCAGGCTGAGCAGAGCGGAGCTGCTGCCCAGGTCGACCGCGCGCTTGTACCACACCTCGGCCCGCGCATAATCGCGGCGGGGATTGGAATCCGCCGAATAAAAATCGCCGATCGCCTTGGCAGCTTCTGCAACGCCTTCGTCGGCCATCTGCATCAGCAGGTCGAGCGAGCGCTCGTCGGCCTTCCAGCGGCCCGACATGCGCCTGACGAAGAAGCGCTTGAACGTTTCCTGCCGCTGGGGGGTGGCGGCTTTGAACTCGGGGGTCTGGGTAAACAGCTCGTAACGGGTCAGCGCAGCCCGGGTGAGGCGCAGTTCGGCGAGCAGCCCGAGCTGGTGTTCGGCAGCGCCAAAGGCATCGCCTGCGCCGGCGCGCGCGGCGATCTTCAGCGCCTTGTCGAAATCCTGCCGGGCCAGGTGGCCGGACTTAAAGGCCTCCGCGATTTCCAGCAGCTGCGCAGGATCTTTGACGTCGGCAGCGGCCTTGCGCCACTTTTCGGTATCGATGCTGGCGGCCATCTCGCTCATGGCAGGGCCGGGATAGGCCAAAGCGGCGATCGCCCAGCCCATGCCCTTGGCGGCGCGCTCCTCAAGCTGTGCGCGTGCCAGCTGCCCGCGCCCTGCAAGCGTCACATCGGCCAGCGTTGCGCGCACCAGCCATTCCCCGGCCATGGGCTCGCCGGACTCGTCCGCCTTCTCAAACAGCGTGCGCGCACGGGTAAAGTCCGTGACGGTGCGATCGCCCAGAAAATACTGCTTGCCCAGCTTCAGCTGGTAGAAGGCGACGCCTTCGTCTGCTGCCCTGGTCAGCCACCGCAGCGATTCGGCGTGGTTCTGCTCGACGCCGCGTCCCCAGTAATAGGCATCGGCCAGAAAGCACATTGCCGCGACATTGCCAGCCTCGGCAGCCTGGCGGAACAGCTTTGCGGCCGCGACCGTGTCCTTGGCCAATCCGCCGGTGCCGGTCGCCATCATCGATGCCAGCCGGTTGGTGGCGCGGTCCGATCCTGCGGCATGGCCTTTCTGGTACCAGCGAACGGCCTCGGCCATATCCACGGCAACGCCATTGCCGGATTCATAGGCCTGCCCTATTTCCGCGTAGGAATCGGTATCGTCTGCTTCTGCCCCCTTGCGAAACCAGGCAAGGGCCTGCGCATAATCGCGCTCGACCCCATCGGCTTCGGAGTAGCTGATCCCAAGATAGCGCATTGCGCGCCCGTCCCCCAGATCGGCCCCCTTGCGATACAGCGCGATCGCGGCAGGGACATTCTTCGGGGTGCCCAGCCCGCGTTCCATGAGCGAGCCGAGGTTTAGCATCCCATCGGTCGATCCGGCTTCTGCAGCCTTGGCGAACAGCCGATATGCCTCTTGGTAGTCGCGCGCGACTCCTCGCCCCCACCGATACATCCGCCCCAGATTGTAGGTGGAATCCGCCTGGCCTGCCGCATCGCCAAGTCTGTAGGCTTCAACAGCTGCGGCCAGGTCCTTGGCCGGATTGTCGCGGTCCTCCAGTGCGCTGCCCAGCTCGGTATAAGCCTCGGCGTCGTTCGCCGCGATGGCCTGCTGGTACCAGGTGACCGCTTTGGCAAAATCGCGTTCGACCCCTTCGCCTTCCTGGTAACGGTTGCCAAGATTGCGCATCGCCCGCGTGACGCCCCTGCTTGCTGCGACATGATACAGCCGGATGGCTTCGGCCGGGTCCTTGGCCACGCCTTCGCCATCCTCATAAGCCACCGCCAGGTTGTTGATCGCCATGACGTCGCCCGCCTCGTACGCCTTGCGGGTCCACACGATCGCGGCAGCATCGTCCTCGGCGACCCCCATGCCATTGCTGAGGTACAGTCCCAGCGTATCCATCGCGGGCACATAGCCTGCCTCGGCAGCCCGCTGCATCATCGCAAAGGCAGCGGGCTTGTCGGCGGCGACACCGTTGCCATTCTCCAGAATCAACGCCATCTGCCGCATCGCCTGAAGGTTGCCGCCATCGATCGCGCGGCGCAGATGGGGGATGGCGTCCTCGTACCGGTCCAGCTTGCCCAGCGCGCGGGCCAGGTTGGTGCGGCTGGCGTGGTCCTCGGCATTGGCGGCAAGCGCCGCTTCGCACAGCGGGATCGCGACGTCTGGGTCAAGCATGTCGAAATTGGCGCCGGTGGGGTCGTCAGGCGTTGGGTAGCGCGCCGCAGCCGCGCAGGCCTGCGCGGCATCGTCAGCCGCTAACGCAGGTTGGGCAAGGCTGGCGCCCAGTAGGCACAAGGCTATCGTTCGACAAACCACCATAAAGTGTCTCGCAAATACGTCGCCCGAACCTAGTGCGTAAGCTGCTTGCCGATAAGGATCAAGCCCTGCGCTTCTGCGGCTTCAGGCTCGCGGGCGCTTGGGGGCACAGCGTCAGAATGAAGGCATCAGCGCCAGCATCATAGCCAAACGATGGAACCTCCCCGTGCTGGCGTTCTGTAAAGGTTGCCAACGGGCCATGGTGATAGGGCCGTGCCTCGCCGAGCGCGACGAAGCCTTGCGCCTGCAACTCGGCACGGCGGCGAGCGCCAGCGAGCGTTCGTCCGATCATGCAGCGACAGGCCGCCTCGCGGGCAAAAGCGATGCGTGCGTGGTCCAGCACCTGCGACAGTCCCCGCCCGGCATGATCCCTCGCCACGACCAACCGGTTGATGCTGGCAATCGGGCCGGGAAGGTCCGCAGGCAGCAGGCCATCGTAGATTTCAGCGGACGGCACATCGGCCAGCCGCGCGTGGATGGTCATGCGCGCAGCGGCAATGGCCAGCGGGGGCGCATCGCCGGTTTGCGCCACGATGGCCCAGTGCAGCGCATCGGCGTCATTATCGTCGCGCCATTCGTCGATGTTCGGAAACGCCTGTGTCCGCGCCCGCCACGCCTGCACCCGCAGCGCATAGACCTGCGCCATGATGTCGGGCGATGGCTGAAAGATCAGCTGACACCCCGGCGGCAGATGCGGCGTGGGCGCTACAGGCTGCTCAGCCACGACAGGCATCACCCATGTCCGCGATATGGCGCTCGATATCCCTGGCATAGAGCGGCGCGCGCAGGTCTGCGCTCAGTGTCCAGTAGCGTGTCCGCTCCTTGCGCAACGCGGCGCACTGCTTCTTCTCGGGCAGGCTGGCGATGCGCAGATACAGTTCGATAGCCACCACCCAGGGGGCGTATTGGTCGCGCACATCCTCAAGACTGCGCGCGGAAGGGTAGGTGGCGATTTCCAGAACGCCGCCCTTTTCCTCCAGGAACAGAACGATCTGCCGGCCGCGCTCGAACACATAGCGGCGGCACCCGCCGGTGAGCGCATCGGGGTTGGGCTCGGCCAGTTCATCGTGCGCGCTCAGGGCGGCAGGCTCGGTCTCGCTGGCCAATATGCCGGACAGGCGCAGGTCACCGGGCAATGCCTTGCCCTTGATGCGATGGGTCGGCCGAAAGACCACCTGCGGATCGCCCTCGCCCTCAGCAGCTTCACCACCGACCACCTCGGCCACGACAATGGCATCGGCGCGCTTGACCAGCTCCAGCGTGTTGGGCACGCGATACCCCATGCCGACCGAACAGGCGGCAGCAGGCGCAGCGAACAGCGCCGATGCGATCATGAGGGGGGCGTAAATTGCTCTCATGGGTCTGTTCCTCCTGGCCCGGCCCGACCCACAGCGGTGTAGAACGGCAGTGCTATTCCCGCCCTTGTATCGTGGAAGCGGGCCTCAAACGCCTGCGCGACAGGCCCCGGCACTCCGGCGGCGACTGCCAATTCGACCAGCCGCTGAAGGCCGAGAATCCTGGCAGATGCGGGATACGCAACCTGCCATGCGTCTGGCTGCACGGCCATGCAGTCCAGCCCTTGGTCCGAGATCAGGGACCGCAGATCGCGGCCGACAGTGGGGGACATGAACGCCGCAAGATACCCGCGCAGAATCCCGGGATGGACGTCCCCCGGCAACCGCTCGAATTGCAGGCCGGACCAGTCCGGTTCGCACACGATCAGCTGACCGCCGCTCTTCAGAACGCGGGCGCATTCGCGGACGATTCCGGCAGGGTCAGCGCAATGCTGCAGCACGCGCTCGATGACCACGGCGTCGAATGCGTGGGTCTGCCAGGGCAGCTTTTCCCCGGCCGCCACCGAAAAGCGGCAATTGGGCGTGCCGCCGTGCCGGGACTTTGCGATATCGATCAGGGGATCCGAAACATCGGTGCCATCGAATATCGCCTCGGGGAAGGCCTGGGCCATCTGCTGCGTCAATGTGCCCGTCCCGCACCCGACCTCAAGCACGGTGCCGATAGGCTGCTGCGCCAGCCGGTGCAGGACATCGGATCGGAACCGTGCGCAGCCATCGCTTTCATCTGCAAAGTCAAGGTAGCGCACCATGGCGGTCAGATGGCCAGCGTCCTGGCTCTGCGAGAAGGGCGACGGCGCTGCGGCCTGCACCGTGTCGCTCATCCGGCCGTCGCAGTAAGCTTACCGCCTCCCAAGGCGCTTGATGCGGCGCGCATCAGAAACTGCACGATCCGGTCGCCGATGGGGATGCCAAGGTCGCGTTCCAGCGCCACGAAGTTGGAGGGCGGGTTTACCTCAAGGATGAACGGCTTGCCGTCCTGGTCGATCAGGATGTCGACACCGGTAAAGGCGTGGTGACACGCTGCGCTGGCGGCGATCGCCAGCTGCTCGATCTGCGCGCCGAAGGAGCGCTGTTCGCCGCCCATGCGATAGGGCAGGCCGCGAAAGTCCTGGGCCCCGATGGCGTATTTCAGCGACGCCACCACTTCGTCGCCCAGCACCACCAGCCGGGCAACGTGTTGCGGTTCGATATATTCGCGCAGGATGAACTCGCGCCCTGTGGTGCGCAGGAAGTCGGCGACCGAGCGCAGCGAACGCAGGGATTCGATCAGCATCACGCCCACGCCCAGCGTGCCGTCACCCGCTTTGACGATCAGCGGAAATCCGCCGAGGTGATCTGCAATGCCTGCGAGCGCATCGTTGTCCGGCGGCAGGCGATGCACCGTGCGCGGCACCGGAAAGCCCTGCCGCGCCAGGGCTGCACAATAGGCCGTGGTGTCGCCGCCATTGGTGAAGATGTCCGAGCCGCAGGTTCTGAACGTGGCGACACCGGGGTGCCACAGCAATGTCTCCAGCCGAACGCTGCCCCGCCCGCAGTTGAACAGCATGTCGCCCGCGCGCAGCTGAGGCAGCTTCGCATAATCGCAGGCCAGGCTGTCGAGCGCGACGAAGCCGATGCCGGCGCGCTGTGCTGCGGCACCGACGATATCGCGCCGATCGTGCGCACCGCCGCCGGTGCCTTCGTGCAGAAGGTAGATCGTCGGCAGGGGGGCAGCGTGTGGCATGGGCGCAATGGCCTGAGCGTGGCCGGTGTCGGCGGTCACTGGCGGCGATATTCGGCCCCGCCCAGGATCAGCGTGCCCGCGACGATCTCGAACGGGGCGCGATAAGTCTTGGGGTTGGCGATGGGTTCATCCCGGTCGCTGTCGGGGGACCCGACCAGCGTGTTGCGAATCGGCGTGTAGACCAGGGTGTTGGTGCCCTCGACCTCCCAATTGACGGTAATCGTATAGGTGCCGGGAATGCCGTTGACGGACTGGCGCACCAACGTGCCCTTGCCGCCCGCGCCGAAGGCCCATGTGCCCTTGGTCGGGTGTGCCCAGCGGCCAGCGAGCGCGGTCTGGCTGCTCGCAGGGGCAGCGCCGGAAGGGGCAGGGGCCGCGCCGCGCGCCGCTGCCTGCGCGGCTTCTGCTTCCATGCTTTGGAGCGTCTTGCGCATGTCACTGGCATCGATGCCGGCGTCTTCCAGCACCTTGATCTGCCGCCGGACGAATTCGATATCGTCGGTTTGCGCCAGCGCCAGCGTGGGTGCGCCGGTCAAAGCGAGGGCGGTGGCCGCCAGTATCATGCAGGTCTTCAACATGTCAGGCCCCCCGGCGATGGTGTTGGCCCCAAGAAATCAGATTCTGCGTGGAGTGACAACCGTGCTTAACGCCCGGTCAAGATAAACACCGTGATAGACCGCGGAATTTACAAGGGTCAGTTTGGCCAGTATTCGCCTCTGCGCCAGTCACGGCCATCGCTGCTATGTCAGCCCGCGGCCATTTTGCGCGGGATGGCCCGATCGGGATACGGCTCGCCCAATGTGCCATAGCGCATGTGCTCGATGATATCCTCGACCAGGTCGATGCCCACCGGCTTGCTGAACAGATAGCCCTGGATGTGCGAGCATCCCTGGCTGCGCAGCGCTTCCAGCTGGTCAGTGCGCTCCACACCCTCCGCGATCGTCTCCATGCCCAGCGCGGAAGCGAGTGCGGTGATCGCCCCGATGATAGCGCGCGCGCTGTTGTCGGTCGCCAGATCGTTGACGAACGACTTGTCGATCTTGATCTTGTCGAACGGAAACGAGCGCAGGTAATTGAGCGAACTATAGCCGGTGCCGAAATCGTCCAGCGCGATGCGGATGCCGAAATCGTGCAATTTGTGCAGCACTGCCGATGTGCGTTCGACATTGTCGATGAACAGCGATTCGGTCACCTCCAGCTCAAGCTGGTTGGGCTGCAGATTGGCCGAGGCCAGCGCGTGGAACACCATCTGCGGCAGCGTGGAGTTCTTGAACAGGGCAGGCGACAGGTTGACCGCGATGCGCACATCGGCAGGCCAATGGCTCGCCTGACGGCACGCCTCTTTCAGCACCCATTCGCTGATCGGCAGGATCAGCCCGGTTTCCTCCGCCAGTGGAATGAACTCGACCGGCGAGACCAGACCGCGCGTCGGATGCTGCCAGCGCACCAGCGCCTCGAACCCCACCACCCGGTCCTTGTCCAGGCTGAACAAGGGCTGGTAGTTCAGGAAGAACTGGCCCTCGCGCACCGCCTCGCGCATGTCGATTTCAAGCTCGCGGCGCTTGCGTGCCTCGTCGTCCATCGCCTGCTCGAAAAAGCGGTAGCCGTTGCGGCCTTCCTGCTTGGCGCGGTAGACCGCAAGATCGGCGTTCTTGATCAGCTCATCGCGGCTGTCCGCATCGACGGGCGCCACCGCGATGCCGATGCTGACGGTGGTTTCAATGGTGTGGCCGGGGATCGCAAAGCTTTGCTGGAACAGGGCGTTCACCCTGTCGGCGAGCGCGTTGATGTTCTCCTTCGGCCCCACCTGATCGAGCAGGATGGCGAACTCATCGCCGCCCTGGCGGCTGATCACCGCGCCGCTCATCGCATCGCGCAGCCGCGTTGCGACCGCGCGGAGCAGCTCGTCGCCGACCGGATGGCCCAATGTGTCGTTGATGGACTTGAAGTTGTCGAGGTCGAAATACATCACCACCACGCGCTCGTCGGGCGCGCGGCGGGCAAGCGCGAAATCGAGCTGCTCGCCAAACAGCTTGCGATTGGGCAGGCCGGTCAGCTCGTCATGCAGCGCGATGTGGGTGATCCGCTCCTCACGGTCGTGGATCGCATCGATCATGCTGTTGAAGCTTTCGGCCAGGCGGCCCACTTCGTCGCGCGAGACGATCTCCACCTTGTCGTGATTGCCCTGGCTGATGCGCTTGGCGGCAGCTTCGAGCAGCGCGATCGGCCGGGTAATGCCGCGCGCCACGGCCGAGCCGATCGCGACCGAGAGCACCAGGCCCAGCACGCTGAGCGCATACAGAAGATATTTGATCGGCGCATATTCGGCCAGCGCCTTGCTGAGCGAATAGCGGAAGACGAGCACCGGCTTGAGCGCCGGATCGAGCGTGGGCAAAGCGTCCGACCGATAGAAGATGCGCTCGCCGTTCACCCGTGCCTCGACCGGATCGCCCTTCATGGTGTCCGCGATCGCCACCCCGCCGGGCAGCGTTCCGCCGGTCCGGATACGCGCGGTCAGGCTGCTGGGGCCAAGCTTGGCCATTTCCTTCATCGCGGCGGCATCCAGCGGGCGTGCCAGCACCAGCCAGCCGACCAGGTCGGGGATTTCGATGGGCGCTGCGACGGCGTTGTAGAAGGTGCCGCCGGACCGGATGATGCCGCGATCCGCGCCGCCATCCAGCGCCTGCCACAGCGTGTCCTGTTCGCTGCTGGAAAGCGTGCCGCCCTTGACGACGAAGTCGCCCTCCAGCGGCACCATCATCGCCAGCGGTGCATTGGCGCGCCCGCTCAGGCTCTCCAGCGCGCTCAGGATGGTCGGCTGGTCGTTCAGCGCAAACGCTTCGCGAAAGCCGAAGTCCGCCGCCAGCACATCGGCCGAATTGCGCATCTGGTCCGCGCGCAGTTCCAGGATTTTGTCGAAGGTGGCGGCATTGGCGGCCATTTCATCGGCGACCACGGTTTCGGCATACCGTTCAAGCCCGCCGGTCGCCACGATGATGAACGCAGCAAAGGTCAGCAGAATCACCACGCTGTAGGAAGCGGTGATGCGCGTGGACAAAGTCCTAAAGGGCAGGGATCTCAACCGCATCGGGTCAGCCTGCAGGCCTCAGATCGACCGAAACTGCGCGCGTTGAGGCCTGGCCATTGGCAATCGTCACCGCTTCGCTGAGCTCGCCGGTGCGCGAACGCAGCTGGGGATGCCAGACCTTGATCGTCGCGGCCCCGCCCGGCAGCTGGCCGATGCGCACGATGCCGTTCTGGTCTGTCTTGGCAGCGTATGGCGTGTTGACCACCTTCACATAGCCGCGCATCTGGTCGTGAATCTTGCAGCCCAAGGCGACATTGCCCGGCACGCTGAAGGTGTGGCTGCGGGTTTCATCCTTGCCGTAAAGCTGGATGTCGATCTTGGCCGATTTGGAAAAGCTGTAGATGCTGTGCCGCACCTTGTCCCGGTTGGGAAAGCGCACGGTCGCACCTGCCGGCACGATCAATGTGCCGGGGGTGAAGGCCACATTGGCCTGCGCCATGTCCATCGCCCAAGGAAAGCGAATCGCTTGCCCTGCACCGCTGGCCGTGGGGTAGATGGTCACCACCGCATCGCGCACGGGCATGCCGTTGGCCTGTTTGACGGTGATCGCCATGGTCGCGGTGTTCGACGCCTGGCTGGACGGAATGGTGGCCAGCATGGCGAGCGCGGCAAGAGCGGTGGGGGCAGAATAGTGCATAATGCAGTGCTCTGGCAGCAACGGGTTAAGAACCTCTAATTCTAAGAATATTTTACATTTTGTACGCTTAACGCGCTGTTTACCAAGCCGCATTAGCCCGGCTCTCATGAACTGGTTTACCTCTGCCTCGCCTCGTTCGATTCGCGCCAAGCGGCGCCAATCGCTGTTTCCTCATGTCGCTGCATTGCTGCTGGTCGGCCTGCCTGCTCAGGCCCATGCGCAGGATCTGCGCAACGGCGGCAAGCTGGTGCTGACCAACGGCGTCAGCACCATCGAAGGGTCATCGGGCGGTGGCCTTGCGACCTGGGCGACGATCGCGGGCAACGCGACCGAAAACGGCATTGGCGGGTCGGCGCATGGCACCATCATCGAACTGCCCGATTACAACTGGACCAGCTTTGGGGTTGCGGTCGGCTTTTTCGATCGGGTGGAACTGAGCTATGCCCGGCAGAACCTCGATACCATCGACATCGGCACGGCGCTTGGCCTGGGGCGCGGCTATACGCTCAACCAGGACGTCTTCGGCGCGAAGGTGCGGCTGGCGGGCGACCTGGTCTATGGCGACGCGCTGATGCCGCAGATCGCCATCGGCGCGCAGCACAAGCGCAGCAGCGATGACGCGGTGGTCGCGGCCGTCGGCGGCCAGCATGCGGCCGGCACGGATTTTTATGTCAGCGCGACCAAGTTGTTCCTGTCGCACAGCGTGCTCGCCAACGCGACGGTGCGCTTCACCAACGCCAACCAGAACGGGCTGTTGGGCTTCGGCAGCGCCACCAGCGACAAGCACAAACCGCAGTTCGAAGGCTCGCTCGCCTATCAGGTCTCGCGCAAGTTCGTGGTCGGCGGCGAGTATCGCTCCAAGCCCGATATGCTGGCGGTTGCGCGCGAGGACGACTGGGTCGATCTGTTCGCGGCCTATGCGCTGACCCGCAACATGACCGTGACGGCGGCCTATGTGGACCTTGGCAGCATCGCCACCGCACCTTCGCAGCGCGGCGCGTTCTTCTCGCTGCAGGCCGCGTTCTGACCGCGCACCGTTTCAAGGATACCCCATGCTTTTCACGATAACGCTCGCTGCCATGCTGATGGTGCAGGATGCCGAAATTGCCCAGGATGTTACCCCTGATGTTGCGCAGGAAGCGCCCGCGCCGGTCGAAGAACGCGATCCTGTGACCGGCGAACTGCCGGTCGATTCGTATGCTCAGTCCAACGCCAATGCAGGCGCGCAGCCTTTTGCCGGTACCGGCATGGCCGAGGCCTTTCACGGGCAGGACGGCATCCGCCGGATCGTCAACGGCACGGTCGACCGGTCGATTGCCGACCCGCGGATCAGCGACATTTTCGCCGCGCACGACATGGTCCGCCTGCGCCGCACCCTGTTCGAGCAGGTGTGCCACATCCTGAATGCAGGCTGCGACTATTCCGGGCGCGACATGAAGACCGCGCACCGCGACATGGGGCTGCAGATCGACGACCTCAACGTGCTGGTCGAGCATCTGCAGGCGGCGATGGCGGAGGAAAAGGTTGCCTTCGCCGCGCAGAACCGCCTGCTGTCCAAGCTCGCGCCGATGAAGCGCGACGTCGTCGAGCGATAGGGTCGGTCAAACCGCCCACGCTTGAGGGCCTTGCGTTGCGCAGCCGTCAGGCGGCAGCAGTCCCCGATTCGTCGGCGTCTCCCAGCACGAAGCGCGGGCCTGCTCCGCGGGCCGCGGCCCTGTCGCCCGCATTGTAGATCTCGCAGACCTTCAGCGACAGGCAGCCGCATCCGATACAGCCCTCCAACCGGTCGCGCGTCCGCTCGAGCGCGCTGATCTGCGCATCCAGCCGCGCGCGGAACCTGCGGCTTATCTTCGCCCAGTCATGGCGGTCGGGCGCGCGCTCCTGCGGCAGCCGGGCCAGCTCGGCGATGATCTCCTCCAGCGTCAGGCCGATCTGCTGGGCAATCAGGATGAACGACAGCCGCCGGATGTCCGAGCGCGCAAAGCGGCGCTGCCCGCCCGTGTTGCGCATGGGGTGGATCAGCCCGCGCGCCTCGTAAAACCGGATGGCGGACACCGAAACGCCGGTGCGCCGTGCCAAATCGCCAATCGCCAGCAACGCCGGTTCGGCCATGTCAAAGCTCCTGCAGGAATGTGCTTGACCTCAACTTAGGTTGAGGTCGTACGAATCGCAATTGCCGGGTGGACCCGGTTGCAGATGCAGGAGAAAACCATGTCAAACCAAGCACTTCTGGAACACGTAAACATAACCGTCCGCGACTGTCATGCGAGCGCGCAGCTGCTGCACGACCTGTTCGGCTGGCACATCCGCTGGCAGGGCGAGGCCATGAACAACGGCCGCACCGTGCATGTCGGGACGGCCGATTGCTATATCGCGCTCTATTCCCTGCCGCCGGAAGCATCGCCCGCCATCCCCTTTGCCAAGGGCGTACCGATGAACCATATCGGCATCACCGTCGACGACTTGGATGCCACCGAAGCGCGCGTGATCGCCGCTGGGCTGACGCCGTTCAGCCACTCCGATTACGCGCCCGGACGGCGCTTCTATTTCTTCGACGACAACGGCATCGAGTTTGAGGTGGTGAGCTATGCGTAGAATCCGCCCCGGCTAAACCAGCCCCGGTCACGCTGGTCGCACTCAAGCCCGCAAAATGACCGCTGCTACTGCATATGCGAGTGACTCGCATTTACAAGCGGCCGGAGATTGCCTATGGGGCGTGCGGTGAGCATGCGACAAGGGGCTGCGATGCGCTGTGATTTTGATTTTGGCTGTACAGGTGCTCCCGGGCTGCGCGGGTTTTTAGCCGCTTCGATCGGCCCGGCATCGGCATGACGCGCGGGACGATCAGGGGCTGGTTTCTGGTGCACAAATGGACCAGCCTGGTGTGCACGGTGTTCCTGCTGATGCTGTGCGTCACCGGGCTGCCGCTCATTTTCCATGACGAAATCGATGCGCTGACCGAAGAGCAGCCGGTGTTCGGCATGCCCGGCGTCGGGTCGTCGAGCAATGCGGCCGGGCTGCTCTCGCTCGACGAGATGTTGCGGCGTGCGCTCGCCAATCGGCAGGGCGAAGTGCCGTTGTACATGGCGTTCGACAACGATCAGCCGTCGATGACGATCACCACCGGCCCGCGCCCCGATTCGCCCGGAGCCGAGATGACCATCCAGTCGTTCGATCGCTCGACCGGCGAACTTGTCGGCATGGTCGCGGAGGGCGATGGCGGGGTCATGCACTTCCTGCTGGAACTGCACACCGATATGTTCCTGGGCCTGCCCGGCATGCTGTTCCTGGGCGCGATGGGGGCTGCTTTCGTCGCCGCTCTGGTGTCGGGCGTCGTTCTGTACGCGCCGTTCATGCGCAAGCTGGATTTCGGAACGCTGCGCGTGTCGCGCAGCACGCGGCTCAAATGGCTGGATTACCACAATCTGCTGGGCATCGTGGCTCTGGCCTGGATGCTGGTGGTCGGGCTGACCGGGGTGATCAACGCGCTCGCGGTGCCGATCGAGAAAATGTGGAAGGCCGACGAGCTGGCCGATATGACAAGCGCCTATGCCGGGCGTGAGGCGCTCGATCCCGCGCTTTATGGATCTCTCGACCGCGCGATGGCTGAGGCGCGCAGGGCACTACCGGGGAACAACCCGCAGTTTATCGCCTTTCCCGGCGGCACGTTCAGCTCAAAGCACCATTATGCCGTGTTCTTTCAGGGCGATACGCCGCTCACCGAACGGTTGCTGACGCCGGCTTTGATCGATGCCGAGACGGTGGAGTTCACCGATGCGCGGCCGATGCCGTGGTATTATCAGGCACTGTCGCTGTCCCGCCCGCTGCACTTTGGCGATTATGGCGGATTGCCGCTCAAGCTGTTGTGGGCGGCGCTGACGCTGTTCACCGTCATCGTGCTGGGCACCGGCGTGTATCTGTGGCTGGCCAAGGGCACCAAGACCGCTGCTGCGTACCTGCGCGATGTCGAGCTGCTGGCGGAGCCTGCGGAGTGACCCGCCCGCCGCGCCAAGCCCGCTCGACAACCGCCATCTTCGCCTGGCCGCTTGCGATTTTCGTGGCGGGCCTTGCGGGCCTGGTCATCGCGCTGACCGGCGATGGCTGGCGCGATGCGGCGTCCTGGGCCGCGCTCGCCGCCCCGGTCGCCGCTTTGCTGTGGGCCATGGCCGCGCGGCGCAGCTGATCATTTCCTCCCTGAATTCACTCATAAGGATACCTTCCCTTGAAATTCCCCCTGAACAGCCACGCCATCCGTTACGGGCTTCTCCTGGCCAGCGCGCTCACCGCGCCGACCCTCGCATTCCCTGCTTTTGCGCAGGACGGAGGCCGGGATGACACGACCATCATCGTCACCGCCCAGCGTGCCAACCAGTCGGGTGTCGAGCAGGCGGGCAGCGCAGGCGTTTTGGGCGACAAGCTGGCCGAGGATGTGCCGTTCAGCATCCGCAGCTACAACGCCGCGTTGATCCTCAACCAGCAGCCGCAGACACTGGGCCAGGTGCTGGAGAACGACCCCACCATCCGCACCACCACCGGGTTCGGCATTGCCGGTGAATTGTTCGTCATTCGCGGCTTTGCGCTGGCGGGGGACGATATCGGCTATGACGGGCTATACGGCATCATGCCGCGCCAGCTGGTCGCGCCCGAATTGTATGAGTCGGTGCAGGTCCTCAACGGCTCCAGCGCGTTCCTGAACGGGGCGGCGCCCGGCGGATCGGGCATCGGGGGCAGCGTCAACCTCATCCCCAAGCGCGCGGGCGCGGATGCCATTACCCGCGCGACGATCGGCTATACCGCGCCCGGCCATATCGGCGGCAGCTTCGATGTCGGCCGCAGGTTCGGCGCGAACGAGGAATGGGGCTTTCGCATCAACGGCACCGCGCGGCGCGGCGATGTGTCGATCGATGACGAGTTCCGCAGCACCTATGTCATCGGTGCCGGGCTGGACTATAATTCCGGGCCGCTGCGGGCATCGCTGGACCTTGCATACCAGCGGGTGAAGGTGGCGCACTTCCGCCCGAAGCTCAGCATTGGCGGCCTCACCAATATCCCCGACACACCCGATGCCAGCACCAATTTCGGCCAGCCCTGGCAATATACCACGCTGCGCGACGTGTTCGGCCAGTTCCGCGTGGAATATGACCTTGCCAAGGACGTGATGGCCTATGCCGCATTCGGCGCGCGCGACGGGTCGGAGGTCGGCGTCTACAGTACGCCGACTTTGGTCAATGCGACCACCGGCGAGATCACCGTCAGCGGATCGTTCATTCCGCGCACCGACAACAACGAGGCGGCGATGGCGGGCCTGCGCGCCAAGCTGGGCAGCGGCGGTATCACCCACGAATTCAACGTCGGCGGATCGATGAACTGGCTGGTCAACCGCAACGCCTTCGAATTCTACACCCTCTCGCCCGAGCGCAACAACCTCTATGCCCCGGTCGAAGTAACGCAATCGACGACCGTCTCCTTCGTCGGCGGAAATCTGGACGATCCGTTCCCGATCTCGCGCATTCGTCTGGGCAGCGTGTTCGCATCGGACACGGTTGGGCTGTGGGATGACCGCATCCTGCTGACCGCCGGGCTCAGGTTGCAGACAATCACCGCCAAATCCTATTCCAACGTCACTGGCCTGCAGACCAGCGAATACAGTGAGGACGCGGTGACCCCGGTGATCGGTCTGGTGGTCAAGCCAGTAGAAGGCCTGTCGCTGTACGCCAACCGCATCGAGGCGCTGGTCCAGGGTGCCATCGCGCCGCCCACCGGCACCAACCCCACCGGCGGCGTGGCGCTGCCAGTCACCAATGCGGGCGAAATCCTGCCGCCGTTCGTGTCCGAACAGTACGAGATCGGCGGCAAGCTGACTTTGGGACGCATGGATGTGTCGCTGGCGCTGTTCCAGATCGATCGCGAGACCTCGATTTTGCGCGCCGACCCGGTGCAGCCGGGCACGCTGGAATTCGGCCCCTTCGGCATCCAGCGCAATCGCGGCATCGAATTCACCGCGGCGGGCGAGCTGGCCGAGGGCCTGCGGCTGATCGCGGGCGGATCGGTGATCGACGCCAAATTGCGCCGCACCCAGAACGGCGTGAACCAGGGCAACCAGGCCGTCGGCGTGCCGGAATATTTGCTCAACGCCAATGTCGAATGGGACGTGCCGTTCCTGCCTGCGCTGACGCTGACCGGGCGGGTGGTGCACACCGGCGAACAGGCGGCCAATATCGGTAACACGTTGTTTTTGCAGGAATGGACCCGGCTTGATCTGGGCGCGCGCTATGTCGCGGTGGTCGGCGGCAAGCCGCTGACCTTGCGGCTGAACCTCGATAACGTCACCGACGAGGCATATTGGGCATCGGCCTTTGACAGCTTCCGCCCCGACCTGCTGCTGGGCGCGCCGCGCACCTTCAAGGCCTCGGTAACCTACGACTTCTGATATCGCGCGCCCTGCACCCGGAGGCATGCCATCCGGGTGCAGGGCTTGCTTGATCGCATCACGTTCCAAGCCGTCATGTTCCATGTTTCATAACCGCCCGCACTGAGGCATAGCCGCGGTGATGATCGATTTCGGGCCGATGAGCATCACGCTGCTGATTTGCGCCGCGCAGGGCCTGCTGCTCGCCGCGCTGCTGCTGCGCGCACGGCAGAATGCGGCCGCCAACCGGTGGCTGGCGTTGCTGATCCTGGCAGTCGTGGCGCTGATAACGCCGTACATAATCGGCTATGCCGGGTTTTATGCGCGTTGGCCGTGGCTCAGCTTTGCGCCTTTGTCCTACACGCTTGCCTTCGGCCCGTTGGTGTATGTCTACACGGCCACTTTGGTGGGCTCAGGCCCGGCCCGAATCTGGCCGCATTTCGTGCCCGTCGCTGCGCAGTTCCTGGCCTATGCACTGGTGTTTCCGTTCCCGCTTGCGACCAAGGACTGGTGGAACGCCCTCATCCATGAACCGGTAATCGATCCGCTGTTCGAGGTCGCAACGCTGGCAAGCCTTGCCGCTTATGGCGTCGCTGCGTTCGGGCGTTATCGCGCCTATCGCGGCTGGCTGGACGCAAACCGGACCGATGGCGTGGATTTCGATCCGCACTGGATCCGCAACTTCCTCGCCGCGCTGGCACTGGTGACGCTGATCTGGGCGGGCTTCGTCATCGCCAAATGGCTCGATCCGGCGCGCGATTATTTTGACCAGTTCGGGCTGTATGTCGCGTTTTCGGCGCTCGTTCTGTACCTTGGCATCGGCGGCTGGCGGCACAGCGAAACGCGCTTTCCTCAACCCACCGCAACCGCCCCGCCAGAGCCGCCCGAACCGGTTGCGGCCGGGCGCGATTGGGCAGCGCAGGGCACTGCGTGGCTGGCGCGGGTCGATTCGGACCAATTGTGGCGCGATCCGGCGCTGACGCTTGCGGGGCTTGCGCGCCTGCTCGGCACCAACACCACGTACCTGTCGCGCGGGCTGGGGGCGGCGGCGGGAGAGAATTTCAACGCCGTCATCAACCGCCGCCGGGTGGCCGAGATGCAGCGGCTGCTGTCCTCGCCTGCAGAAAAGCGCGATCTGCTGAGCCTGGCGTTCGAAGCCGGGTTCAACTCCAAGGCCAGCTTCAACCGCGCATTTCTCGATCTGGCCGGAACCAGCCCGAGCCAATGGCGGCTCAAATCACAAAAAATGCAGTGAATATGACCATGTGAGGCGCGGCGACGCCGACTTTGGGTCAGGTGGGATGCGTTACCGACAACTGGAGCCTCCCCGATGCGAAGCCTGTACCTTGCCGCTGCTGCCACCCTGCTGAGCCTGCCCGTCCCCCTGATGGCGTCCACCGCCGATATTGCCGAACCTGCCGTATCGAGCCCGTCCCAGCCGCGTTATGCCGCGCGGATGCTGACCGCGCAGGAGGCGACCGCCGATGTCGCCTTGCTGCGCCGGGCGCTGGAGACGGTGCACCCAGGCCTGTACCGCTATACGTCCAAGGCGCGCATGGACGCCGCGTTTGCGCAGCTGGAGGCCGTAGCGCGCGTGCCGATCACCGACCTTGCCCTGCACGGGCACATCGCGCGCCTGCTGGCCGCCATTCACTGCGACCATACCAAGGCCGAGATGTCCGATGCGATGACCGCCTATCGCACCGCCAACCCCACCCACCTGCCGCTGCGGTTCCAGCTGATCGAGGGGCGGATGATCGTGGTGTCGAACGATGGCCAGTCCGGCGCGCCGTCGCCGGGCAGCGAGATCCTCAGCATCAACGGTATGGCTGTGCCGCAGCTGCTGCTCAGGCTGGCGCAGACGGTGTCATACGATGGCACCACCGATCAGGCGATCGCGGCCAAGCTGGCCGATGATGGCGACCTGATGGGCGATGACTTCAACGAGAATTATCCTGCGCTGCTGGGCTTTCCCGATGCCTGGCAGATCGCATGGAAGCCGGTGGGTGCAAGCGCGCCGGTCACCGCGCGGCTGCTGCCGATCCGGTTTGCGCAATGGACGACCCTTACGGGGCCTGGCGCGAAATACCGCGGCGAATTCTACAACAGCGTCAACTGGCGGCTGAACGGCAAGGTCGCGCGGCTGGGTATCGATACCTTCGTCAATTATCGCAATCCGGTGCAGGCCACCGCGTTCCTGAGCGGATTTTTCGCAGCGATGCAGGAGGCCGGTACCGAGCACCTGATTATTGACCTGCGCAAGAACGGCGGCGGATCGGACGAGGTGCCCGTGGCGCTGGGCCGATACCTGATCGACCGGCCGTTCGTGTTCGCAAAACCGGCGCGCTACAAGGCGGTGCGCTATGGCGATCTGCCGCAGTATATCAGCGCCTGGGGCAACACCGATGCGCTGTTCAACCCGCCGATGGATGACTTCACGCAAACCACGGATGGCTGGTTCGATCGTACGCCGGTGATACGCGGCGCGCAGGTTACCGACAAGGACAGCCGGTTTGAACAGCAGCCGGTCGACGCCCATCGGTTCAGCGGGCGGGTTACCATCCTCAGCGGTCCGCGCGCAGGATCGGCCACGACGATGGCGATTGCGCAGCTGAAGGAAAAGGCAGGCGCCACGGTGATCGGCGAGGATAGCGCAGGCAGCGCCGAAGGCCCGACCGCAGGCAATATCTTCCTGCTCAAGCTGCCCGCCAGCGGCATCAAGGTGCGCATTCCCGACGCGTGGAACCGTACCGCGATCGAGCGCTTTGATCCGGGCAGGGGCGTGGCGGTGGATCAATTGGTGGTGCCGACGCTGGCGGATTTCGAGGCAGGGCGGGACCGCACCATCGGCGTGGCGCAGGGTGCACTTGCCGCGCGCACCGACAGCACGGTGCTGGTCGCCAAGGCGCTGGTCGGCGCATGGCAGGGCACGCTCGATTACCGCGATTATGCCGATGATGGCCGCACTGTCTTGCCGACGATCATGCAAAGCGACGGGCTGGCGCTGTCGTGGACCTTCGACGACGGACCGGGCAAGATCGTGCGATCGTCGGAGCGCTGGACGCTGGACGATGCCGCAGGATCGCTCACGATCACAACCGGCAGCAACCCGCCCGAAGGGTGGCGCATATCGGAATCGCGTGTCTCGGCCGATGGAGCTTCGATGACCTTCGTTTTCGATGGCGAGGCCCGCGAAAACGGGCGAACGGTGATCGCGCGCAAGATCGTCACGCGCGATGGCAACCGCTTGCAGATCACCAAGATGACGCGCGTTGCCGGAGAGCCCTTTCTGATGCGGCAAAGCTACGAATTGCGGCAATAAGGGCGGGGCTGGCTGCGTGCGCTGCTAACATGCTAGCGAGCGGTATGGTGATGATGGAAACCGAACCCTGGCCTGATGCAAAACAACGACCAGGCGGGCACATTGCGTGGCAGCACGCGCTTGCCGAATGCGGGTTGATGGAGCGGCTGGCATCCTTCGACCCGCGTATCGCCGGAACGCTGCCCTTGGGGGTGTCCATCGCCACCAGCGACATCGATATCCTGTGCCATGCGCCCGAGCCCAACGCGGTCGGCGCGGTGCTCTGGCGGTGGGCCGAGCCCCATCGCACATTGTCCATCCGGCGGTGGACGTTCGGCGCGCGGCCCTTGATCGCGACGTTCAAGGTGGCGGGCTGGCCGGTGGAGGTCTTTGCCAGCCCCGTTCCGGTCGATGAGCAGGAAGGCTGGCGTCACTTCATCGCCGAACAGCGCCTGCTCGGCATCGGCGGGGCTGCGTTGCGCAAGCGCGTGGTCGCCTTGCGGCAATCCGGCAGCAAGACAGAGCCCGCGTTCGCGCAGGCGCTGGGCCTCAGCGGTGACCCCTATGCGGCGCTCTACGCGCTGGCCGACGCGACGGACACGACATTGCAGGCGGTGGTCATGGCTGCGGGGATTGCTGCTCCCGGCCTGCCCAATCCGTGAGGTTCGAACCCAGCCGGTTGCCCAGCGAGGCGTGGAGGTCGGCAATCGCGATGGCGTTGGCCGCCTGTGCCAGGACAAGCTCGTCGCGCTGCGCCAGCAGGTTCTGCTCTGCTGCCAGCACCACGTAAAAGTCGATCAGGCCAAGCTCGTTCTGTAGCCGCGCCTGTGCCGCTGCCAGCTCGGCCGCCTCCAGCGCTTCGCGGTTGATCGTCATGCGCGCCTGCGACGTGCGCACTGCCGACAACGCGTTTTCCGTGCTTTCCAGCGCGGTGAGGATGCTATTGCGATACAGCGCGAGCGCCTCGTCGGCAGCTGCCTTGTTCTGCTCGACCGCTGCTCGGGCAGCGCCGCCGGCGAACAGGGATTGCACCACCCGGCCCAATGTCTGCGCGATGATCGATTCAAACAGTCCGGACGGCGTCGGCGCAAAGGTCGACAGCGTTCCGTTCAGCGTGATCTGCGGCAACAGCGCAGCGCGTGCGGCACCAATGCGCTCGCCTGCGGCCAGCAGGCGGCCCTCTGCTGCGCGGACATCGGGCCGGTTGCGCACCAGGTCCATCGGGATGCCGATCTGCGGCGGCGCGGCGAAAAGCGGCACCACGCCGGTGTTGCCCAGCATCTCGTCCAGCGGCTGGGTGGGGCCGCCCAGCAGCACCGCCAGCCGGTTGCGCAGCTGGTTGCGTTCGTTGCGCAGCTGCGGTTCGATGGCGATGACCTGAAGCCACTGCAGCCGTGCCTGCTGGCGGTCGGTCTCCACGCTGATCCCCAGCTGGTACCGCCGCTCGACCATGTCGAGAATGTCATGCTGGGTCTTGGCTGACAGCGCCACATACGCCAGCCGCGCCTCGACCGCGCGGTAGGAGACATAGGTGCGGACGACCTCGTTGCGCACCAGGCGGCGGATGTTTTCGACGTCGAAGCCTGCCGCCGCCAGATCGGCGCGCGCGGCCTGGGCATTGCTGCGCAGTCGCCCGAACAGGTCCGGATCCCAGCCAAGATCGAGCTGCGCATTATAGTTGCCAGTTTGCGGCAACGGCGCACCGCGCACGCTATCGCGGCGATCATATTGCAAACTGGCCCCAAGCGATGGCAATTGCGCGGCGGCTGCCGTCTTGCGTGCGGCGCTTACTTGCGCCAGCCGGGCAGAGGCGACCATGATGTCGTTGTTGGCGTCATCCGCCCGCGCCAGCAGCGCGTTCAGCGCCGGATCGCCAGCCGGCAGCCACCATTGGTCGAGGCCTGCTTCGCTATCCTGGGCGACCGGGCCGATCCGGCCGAACGCGGCTTCGGGATCGTCGAAGTCCTGCGGTACGGTATCGAGATACTCCAGCCGGGGAATGCGGTGCGGGTCGGTTGGCCGCGTGCAGCCTGCCAGCACAACCACAATAAGCAGCGCAGCGGCAGACGGGCGGGACAGCGCCGCCATCATGCGCGCAGCCTGTGGCCGCCGAACGTGCCCAGAACCGGCGGCAGATCGAACGCAGGGGGAACCGCGCGCAGCACGCCATCGCGCATCTCGACGACGCGGCCGGCAGAACTGATGGTGTCGGGCCGGTGCGCGACCATGATGCGGGTGATGTTGAGCGCGGCCAGGTTGGCGTTGACCTCGGCCTCCTTGGCCTGGTCCAGATTGGCGGTGCCTTCGTCCAGGATCAGGATCTTGGGCCGGTGGTACAGCGCGCGCGCCAGGAACAGCCGCTGCTTCTGCCCACCGGAGAAGCTCGCCCCCATTTCGCCGACCAAAGTGTCATAGCCCATCGGGAAGGCGATGATCTCTTCATGGATGCACGCCAGCTGCGCGCAGCGGATGACGAACTCCAGGTCCATTTCCGGGTCGAAAAAGGCGATGTTGTCGGCAACGCTGCCGGCATACAGCACGTCGTCCTGCATCACGGTGGCAAACAGCATGCGGAAATTGTCCACGCCCACGCGCGACAGCGGCTCGCCATCGATCAGGATCTGGCCCGATGTCGGCGGATACAGCCCCATGATGAGCTTGAGCAACGTCGATTTGCCGCCGCCTGAAGGCCCGGTGATGGCAATCGATTCTCCCGGCTGGATCGACAGGTCCACCCCGCGCACGATCTCCGGATCGTCCTTGCCATAGGCAAAGCGCACATCGCGCAGTTCGATCGCCCCGCGCAGGGGCGGGCGCCCCAGCCGGCTGCCTGAGCCGCGCGTATCCTCGGGCTTTTCCAGCGCGATATCGGCCAGCCGGTCGACGTGCATGTCCAGCATCTTGTAATCGAACATCATGTCGACGAAGCGCAGGCCCGCATCGAGGAACTGGTTCTTGTACGCCTGATAGGCAAACACCATGCCCACGGTGAACGAGCCTGCAATCACCATGCTGATCGCCAGATAGACGAACAGCACCGTCTCAAGCCGCAGCAAAGTCTGCCCGGACACATCGACCCAGGACGATGTCCGCCCCATGCGGATGCCGGCGTTGACGCTGTCTGCATGCTTGTTCTGCCACAGGGTCATCCGCTCGCCGGTGCGGCCGAACAGCTTGATCGTGCTCATGCCGCGGATCGTCTCGATCATTGTGCTCGCCTCTTCGGCGCGCGCGGCGATATAATCGGTATTGGCCTCGCGCAGGCGGCGATAGGTGGCGAAGCGGAAGGCGACGAACACCGCCAGTGTCGCCACCGCCACCAGCGTCAGCACCGGCGAATAATAGAACATGATGGCAAAGGTCAGCACCGCCATGATCGCATCGATGGTGGCGGCGACCAGGCCCTTGCTCATCAGTTCGTTGATCGGCTCGGTCGATTCGAACCGCGAAATGACATCGCCGGTGTTGCGCCGCTCGAAATAGCCGATGGGCAGCCGCAGCATGTGCCGGAACAGATCGGTGGTCATGGAAAAGCCGACCGCGCTGGATATCTTCAGCAGGATCAGCTCGCGCAGGCCCCGGGTCGCAAAGCCCACCAGTTCCAGCGCGGCAAAGCCCAATGCCAGCGCCAGCAGAAAGCTGGTGTCGAAGGCAGGCACGGCCTTGTCGATCGACAGCTGCAGAAAGAACGGCGCGGCAAACGCGATCAGCTGCAGCAGCAGCGACAGGCCGATCGCCTGCACCAGCGAGCTGTTGAACCCGCCGATGTTGATGCCAAGCTGCGACAGCTTCAAGCGCACCGGGTTGCCGACCTTGCGCAGCGCCTGGGTGGGGTAAAGTTCCAGCACCACGCCGGTCCAGTGCTTGGAAAGCTCCGCCTCGCCGATCTCCATGACGCCGCGCGCAGGATCGTGGATGACGTAGCGCAGGCCCGACAACCTGCGTCGGATGGCCTTCAGCACGACGAAGTGGTTGAGGTCCCAATGCAGCACGGCGGGCAGCCGAACCTCGGGGATTTCCTCGATCTCGCCGCGCAGCGGGCGGCTGTGCAGGCCAAGCTCGTCGGACACCGCCATCAGCTGCGCCAAAGTCATGCCGCGCAAGGATATGGGGAAACGCTGGCGTAGCTTGGCCAGCCCGGTGCGGTGTCCGTAATAGCCTGCGACCATGGCAAGGCACGCAAGGCCGCATTCCGCCGCCTCCGACTGCCGCACCAGCGGCAGCGTGCGGCGCCCGGTGAAGTTGAGCAGGTTCAGCCCCGTGCCGAAACCGCCTGTGGCCGAGGCTTGGGCAGGGTGTGTTGCCTCAGAACCAGCGTCCGCAACCGCTGGCTGAGCCTCAGCTTCAGCCTCTGGGCCATGCGTGGATGCAGCGCCGCTCACAGCCGGTTCCTGATCGCGTTGACCGGCTCCATCAGCCAGCTGAAGAAGCTCTGCCGCTCAAGGATGATGTTGGCCTTCAGCGTCATGCCGGGCTGCACCGGATAGGCCTGGCCAAACGCCATTACCGATTGTTCGTCCAGCCGAATGCGGACGCGATAGGTCGTGGTTTCCGGCTTGATCGGCGCGGTGACATCCTGCGGCGCGATGGCGCTGCGTGAAATCTCGGTAATCGTGCCGCGAAAGGTGCCGTATTGCTCGTACGGAAACGCATCGTACATCAGCCGCACTTCCTGCCCGACGCTGACAAAGCCGATGGCGCGGGTCGGCGCGTAGACTTCGGCCTCAAGCTGGGTGTTCGCGCCCAGCACCTGCATGACCGGCTGAGTGGGGGCGAGCGTCTGGCCGGGCTTGGCCTGGACCACGCCCACCACGCCATCGAACGGCGCGGTCAGCACCATCGAGCTGCCCTGGCCAATCGACAGCCGCTGCTTTTCGATCTCGATTCCCGTGCCGCGCAATTCGGCCAGCCTCTGTTCCAGCCGGATGGGCAGCTGGCGCAGGTCGGCGCTCGCCTGCTGCTGTTCGGCGCGCAGTGTCGCCTCGTCCGATACCAATTGCTGCAATTGCGCCTCTTCGGCCAGAAGCGCACGGCGCTGGTTTTCGAAGTCGATCCGGTTGATGGCCTTTTCGCGCTCGGCCCGCGTGATGATGGCAAAGCTCTTGCGTGCCGAATCGACGCGTTGGCGCTGGATCGCGATCTGCTGGCCGATGGTGCGCAGGCGCGCTGCGGTTGCCTCAAGCGTGGCGTTGAGCCGGTTGGCGTCCTCGCGCGTGCTCGCCTTGGCAAGAGCCCCCTGGTTGGCGATTTCCGAACCCTGGCGCGCCAGGATATCGAGCGATTGGGCGGCAGGGTCCGCGCTGGCGGTCGTCGCGCTTTGCAGGCTCAGGGTCGCAAGCCGCGTGCCGGCGCGCACGAACGCGCCTTCCTTCACGTCGATCGACAGCAGCTGGCCCTGTTGCATCGGCTGGATCGTGGCCATCGGTCCATTGGGGATGACCCATCCGTCGACCAATTGGGTGCGGGCATAGCTGCCGGTGACCAGCCACACGGTGACCACGATGACACCGAACAGCAGCACCAAGGTGATCGGCAGTGTGGCGCCCGAATAGAGCGGTACCGTCCGCCCGAACCGCTGCAGACGCTTGTTCTCAAATACTTCGGGTCTGAACAGGGTCATGCGCAATCCATGAAGAACCGGGAGTTGCCCCGACGTATTCGTGGGAGTTACGTTAGCGAATCGATCCTAATTCGACGTTAACTGTGAGGTGCGGGCATGGCGCACGCAAAAGGGGCGCGATCTGCGACCGCGCCCCCTGTTTAGCTGCGTGATCGCAAAAGAAATCAGCAGTGGTGCTTCTTGGGGGCGGGCTTGTGCGGGACGTGCGCAGGCTTGTGGACATAGATCGGCTTCTTCAGCAGGCTGAGCAGGCCGCCGAGCAGGAAGAAGGTGCCGCCGGAAACTTCCGAAACTTCGTTTTTGTCGAGAACGCGCATGTTCATTACTCCGTTAACGTTTACCCTGAACCGGAGCATCGTGGAGCCCGGCAAAACCTTGAATATCAGCGTCCATTGGCGGGCAGAAGAGGGAGTCTTTGGTTAACAAATCCCAATTCTGAACAGATTGTCAGCAACGCGTTAATGTAAAATCACGGCAAGATTTTACATTTGAAGTAATGGTTGCTGCGGTGTTGGCGGGCAGGGCACCCAATTGCCCGGAAACGCTCGATCGCCTGCGTCCGGGTCTGTGAAGCCGTGTTACATTTTCGTGAAACGCCAATGGGTACTGGCCCCTATTCGGGTCAGGCGCGCAATTCCACCCATGTCGGCGCGTGGTCGCTGGCCTTTTCGCGGCCGCGATGGTCCTTGTCGACGCCGATAGCAGCGAGCCGGTCGGCGGCCTGCGGGCTGAGCAGCAGGTGATCGATGCGAAAGCCATGGTCGCGCTGCCAGGCGCCAGCCTGATAGTCCCAATAGGTCCACACGCCGCCAGCCGGGCGCAAGGTGCCGATGGCATCGGTCCACCCATCGGCCAGGATGCGGTTGTACGCCGCGCGGCTCTCCGGTTGCATGAGCGCATCCGATGCCATCGCGCGCACCGAATAGGTGTCGTTGTCGCGCGGGATAACGTTGTAGTCGCCCGCCAGCACCGCAGGCACTTCCTCGGCAGCGATCTGCGCTGCGCGTTTGCGCAGGCGGTCCATCCAGCGCAGTTTGTAATCGAATTTCGGCCCCGGCTGCGGGTTGCCGTTGGGGAGATAGATGCTGGCGACGCGCAGGCCATGCACATCGGCCTCAAGGTAACGCGAATGTTCGTCCTCCGCCTCGCCCTCAAGCCCGCGGCGCACCTCTACCGGCTGTGCATCGCGCGCCAGGATGGCCACGCCGTTGAAGCCCTTCTGCCCGTGCCAGATCGCGCCATAGCCCAGTTTCTCGAATTCTGCGGCCGGAAAGCCCTCGTCCTGCGTCTTGATCTCCTGCAGGCAGGCGATGGCGGGCCGGGTTTCGTCGAGCCATTCCAGCAGCCGCGGCAGGCGGGCCTTGATTCCGTTGATGTTGTAAGAGGCGATGCGCAGCATGGCGGTGTTCATATCGGCGCACGCCTCGCTTGCCCAGCGATTTAGCCTCTGTTCATTCTGGCCCGCTTAAGCCACATTTCAGCAGCACAATCTGGGGAGGTCATCATGCAGCGTTCGCCACGGTTTCTGATGGGGCTGTACGCCGCCAGCCTGTTCACCCCCAGCCTATTCGCTATTGCGCCTGCGCTGGCACAGGACGCCGCAGATCCCAACGCCCCAAGCGCGCAGGGCAATGTGTCCGTAACCGTGTACAACGGCGGCACGTCGCTGGTGCAGGACATCCGCAGACTCAACATCGCCAGCGGCACCAGCCGAATCGAGTTTCCCGATGTGTCGGCGCAGATCGAGCCCGAGACCGTGTCGTTCGCCGCCGAAGGCGCAACGATCGTCGAACAGAATTTTGATTACGACCTGCTGACCCCCGGCAAACTGATGGAAAAGGCTGTCGGCGAGACGATCACGCTGGTGCGCACCAACCCGGCGACCGGCGCGGAGACGCGCGAGCGCGCCAAGGTTTTGTCTGTCAACCAGGGCGTCGTCGTGCAGATCGGCAGCCGAATCGAGGTGCTGCGCGACGATGGCCTGCCGGTGCGCGCGATCTTCGACAAGGTGCCTGAGAATCTGCGCGCTCGGCCGACCTTGTCGATCACGCTCAGCAGCCAGCGCAGCGGCGCCCGCGACGCCGCGATCCGCTATCTCACCGACGGCCTTGGCTGGTCGGCGGACTATGTGGCGCTGTTCGATGAGGCCAAGGGCAGCATCGACGTGCAGGGCTGGGTGACGCTGTCGAACAGTTCCGGCACCACCTATCGCAATGCTGATACCCTGCTGGTCGCCGGCGATCCGCAGGGCGCATCGGGCTTTGGCAGCAGCGGCCGCAACATCCGCAGCGCCGGGACAGAAACCGCCAACCGCGAGCGGCTGGGCGATTTCTATCTGTACCCCGTCGGCCGCACGACCATCGCCGACCGCCAGACTAAGCAGATCAGCTTTCTGGACGTGCAGGGCGTGCCGGCATCGCGCGCCTATGAATATCTCGCCGGATGGCTGGCCAGCATCGCCGAACCGCGCAGCGCCGATACCGTGGTCAAGTTCAGCTCCAGCGCATCGGGTGGCCTGGGCGATGCCCTGCCCGCAGGTTCGGTACGCTTCTATCAGCGCGACCAGCGCGGATCGCCGCAGTTCATCGGCGAAAATGGCATCGGCCACACCCCGATGGGCAGCGCGCTGGCGCTGAAGACCGGCGAGGCATTCGACGTCAAGGTCAAGACCACGGTGGTCGAGCGCAAGAAGCTGTCCAACACCAAGTGGCAGACCAGCATGCGCTATGAACTGACCAACGCGCGCGATGGCGCGGTAACGGTCGACCTGATGCAATCGGGGCTGGATTTCGGCTGGACCGACACGCGCATCGTCACCGAGAGCCTCAAGAGCGAGCGCCGCAACAGCAATGCGGTGGTGTGGGCAGTGCCAGTACCCGCAAACGGCAGCACCGAGGTGACAGCAACGTTCGAAACGCGGTATTGAGGGGCAGACCCAGGCAGCATCATGTCCATACCTCCCTCTCCGAGTTCCCGAGCGAAGTCGAGGGACGTATGCGCGACCGTGGCGCGTACGTCCCTCGACTTCGCTCGGGACAAACGGGTGTGGGTGCTTGGGGGCTTTAAAGGGTGGGCGCTTGCAGCCTTTCTGATCGCGACAGCCGCAGCCCTTGTTACCCCCGCCCAGGCCCAGGCCCAGGCCCAAGCCCAAGCCCCCGCGCAAACCCGCGCCCAAATCATCTCGCCCAAGCCTGATTCGGTTGCGGTCACCATCTATCGCGATCCGCGTCGCGGTGAGGGGGGCGGCATGAACCTTACCTTCCTCAACGGCTTTGCGGTGGTGACCGAGAAGCGCACGATCAGCGTGCCGGCCGGCCCCGCCACCATTCGCTTTGCCGGCGTGGCCGAGGGCATGGTGGCCGTATCCGCGGTGATTCGCGGGCTGCCCGGCGGGATCATCGAGCAGAACCGCGACAAGAAGCTGCTGTCGCCCGGCGCGCTGGTCGATGGCACCCTGGGCAACCGGGTGACGCTGCGCCGGACGGACCCTGCCACTGGCGCTGTGACCGAGCGCGATGCGGTGATTCGCAGCGGATCATCGGGCGCCTTGGTGGTGGAGACCGAGGCGGGCATCGAAGCCCTGCGCTGTTCCGGCCTGCCCGAGAAGGTCATTTACGAGACGTTGCCGGGCGGACTGTTCGCAACCCCGGTGCTGTCGGTCGATACCGTGTCACCCCAGGCCGCGACGGTCGAGGTGACGCTCACCTATCTTGCCGCCGGGTTCGACTGGAACGCCGATTATGTCGTCAAGCTGGGCGCGGACGGAACGTCGCTCGACCTGTTTTCATGGCTGACGCTGGCCAATGGCAATGCGGAAAGCTTTGCCGATGCCGAATTGCTGGTAATCGCTGGCACGCTCAATATCCGCAAGCCCATGCAGCAGATCGCCGACAAGCCGCGCGCAACGCCGCTGTCGATAAGTTGCTGGCCGCGCGGCAGCACGGCAGACGGCATCGACGAGGATTACGGCATCCCGCCGCCACCCCCGCCTCCGCCGCCGCCACCACCGCCGCCCGCACCGATGATGATGGCCCGCACCGGCGCGGTGCGGGGCGAGATCATGGTCTCAGCCGCGCGCGTGCAAGCCGAGCTGGAGGCTCTGGGCGACCTGAAGCTTTACCGCGTGCCCTTCCGCTCGACGGTCGCGGCCAAGGGGCAAAAGCAGGTGGCGCTGCTCAGCAAGACAGCCGTGCCCGCGCGCATCGTCTATCGCGGCAGCGTGATGACCGGGTCCGGCAATCCGGTATCCTTGTTGACCGAGGTGCGAATGGACAACAAGGTCGCAACCGGCCTTGGCCTGCCATTGCCATCGGGCCGGATTGCGGTGTTCGACGGCGCGACGGATAACGGGCTGTTGATCGGCAAGGGCCGGATGCGTGATTATGCCGTGGGGCAGGAGGTGAAGTTCACCATCGGCTCCAGCGAGGCAGTGCAATTGCAGTCCAAGCGCACCGTCGCCGGCGGCAACGGCGGCTGGAGCAGCTATATGCTCGCGCTCACCAATTCGAGCGCGCTGCCCGTCATGGCAGAGATCGATATCATGTACATCGCCAACGCCCGGATACGCAATGCCACCGGCCGCATCATCGCCAAGGATGGCAAGCATGTGTGGCAGGTCACGGTGCCAGCCAATGACACCGCGACGATAAACTACGAGATTCAGGGGCTTTGAGATTAGCGGGTGCCGGGCCTGTTGGCGGCCCGGCCGGCTAAACCCCGCGCCTTACTTAGGTGCCAGCACGCCCTTATTCGGGTGCAAGCACGCCCTTATTTGGGTGCAAGCACCATCAGCATCTGGCGGCCTTCCATGCGCGGATAGGCTTCCACCTTGGCGACTTCCTTGACGTCTTCCTGCACCCGCTGCAGCAGGGCCATGCCCAATTGCTGGTGCGAAAGTTCGCGGCCACGGAAACGCAGGGTCATCTTGACCTTGTCGCCTTCGTCGATGAACGAGTGAACCTTCTTCATCTTGACCATATAGTCATGGTCATCGATGTTCGGACGCATCTTGATCTCCTTGATCTCCTGCGTCTTCTGGTTCTTGCGGGCGGCATTGGCCTTTTTCTGGGCCTCGTACTTGTACTTGCCGACATCCAGGAACTTGGCGACCGGCGGCTCGGCATTGGGGGAAACTTCGACCAGGTCGAGCCCCACGGCAGCGGCGCGTTCTATCGCTTCTTCGGTACGCAATACGCCTACATTTTCGCCGTTCTCATCGATCACCCGAACCTGGGGCGACTGTATGAACTGATTGAAGCGCGGGCCAGATTTGGGTGGCATGGTGAGGCCGCGACGGGGGGCTGGCGGACGTATAGCGAATTCTCCTGATGGTTTCTTGAGCGCGCCATATAGGGCAAGTCGCCGAATAGATAAAGGGTTTCATGCGGTGGTGATGCCGCTGGAACCGCACGAATCTGCGCCAGCGTTGCATCGGCGCAACGCCTTTGCCGGTGTCGGCGATGGCGTCGCACCCCTTGGGTCATGACGGCCGACTCGCAGGCGCGGCGCTTGTCTGCCCTGCTGCGGACCCCATATCGGGGCATCAGGTGGGGGCGCAAGGAGACACGATCATGACATCCACTACCGCCCCATCCGCCCCCAAAGCCGTTGCGGCAATCGCCCATGAAACCACCGTTTCAGGCGGCCGCTTCGTCTATAGTCGCGATGGCGCTGAGGCCGAACTGACCTACGCCAACACCGGCGCGAGTGCCGGCGCAGTGCGGGTGATTGCCGACCACACCTATGTGCCCGATGCGATGCGCGGGCAGGGCGTGGCCGCACTGCTCGTCGATGCGCTGATCGCCAAGGCGAGGTCGGATGGATGGACGATCCTGCCGCGCTGCAGCTATGTCGTCAGCGCGTTCAAGAGCCATCCCGAATGGAATGACGTTCTGGCAGATTGATGGGTGTGTGCAGGGAGAAATCCCGGCTCTGCGGCGAAATGGTGCTGCTGGGGAGGATTGAACTCCCGACCTCAGCCTTACCAAGGATGCGCTCTACCACTGAGCTACAGCAGCACACCATTTCGCTAGCGAAGGCGATGCAGGGCACGGGTGCCCGCTCGCAAGGCCTGCGCCTATGCGCAGGCCCCAAGGCTTTGTCAACCCTCGCCAGCCCCATCTCGCCAGCCCCATCTTGCCAGCCTTGCTAAATCGCGGCGAGGCGCGATATTGCGGCCCCATCATGTCAGACACGCCAACCGAGCCGCCATCAGGCCCAGCATCGCAGCGCGCGCGGCAATCGCCGCCCCGCACCGATGAGGAGCGCAAGGCACGGCTCGCCGCCAATCTGCGCGCCAACCTGAAACGCCGCAAAGCACAGGCGCGTGCGATGGATGCTTCCGAAGATTAATGGCGAAGACTGTACGCCAAGATTGAACGGAACGGATCGGCCGCCAAGATGTTTTGCACCGGATGCGGCGCATCGTCACCCGGCGATAGCGCTATCCGGATTGAGGAGTTTCGAACATGACCACCGGCCTGATCGACCATGAAACCCAGGGCGGCGCTGGCCGCTTCGTCTTCCGCGCCGAGCAGGGCGAGGCCGAGCTTACCTACACCATCGGTGCCGATGGCGAGGTGATTGCCGACCACACCTTCGTACCCGATGCGCTGCGCAGCGGCGGCATCGCAGGCATGCTGGTGGAAGCATTGGTCGAAAAGGCGCGCAGCGATGGCTGGAAGATCGTGCCCAGCTGCAGCTACGTCGCTGCCGCCTTTGAACGGCACCCCGAATGGTCCGATCTGCTCGCGGGTTGATCGCTGGCGCCGCTGCAAGCGTGATCAAGATCAGGCGCGCGCGAAAAACTGCAGGTGCACCAGCCGCCCGGTCTGCGCGGTGGCTCCAAAGCCATCGGCGGAATTGTGGAACAGCCAGGGGCTGAACAGGATCAGCCGGTTGAACCGCATCGGCACCCGCATCACCCGCTCCCAGCGGGCAGGCAGCAGGGTGTCGCGGTTCACCACATCGGCAACCAGCGCGTTGATATCGGCATAGCCGGTATGCGCCAGCGCCAGCGGATCGGTCGGCACCTTTTCCAGCCCCGTGCGCTTGTGGCGGAAGAAATCGGTGCCGCCGCGCGCGTCTTCGTCGCGGCTCAGGTACAAAATGCCGGAATAGAAGCACGGGTCGATGTGTACCCCGCTGACCCCGCGATCGCCCTTCAGCGTCAGGCGGCAATGGCCATGGGTGGTGCCGGGCTGCGGCCGCACCGGCACGCCGATGATTCGCGACACCGCATCCTCCAGCCCGCCGACCGCCAGCGGCGCGCCCGACAGCGTGCCGGGATAATTGCCCTGCCGGGTCGCCGGATCATAGTCCAGCGCCAGCGCGGCGGCGCGCGCGGCGTGCGGATCGGCCAGGAAATCGTCAACGATCAGGAGCGAGGGCAGCATGACAGTGGCTTAGCGGCAGATGTGCGGCAGCGAAAGGCCCGCGGCAAAGGACCACAGTTGCGCTGCGGCCTGCCTGCGGTACAGACTGGCCGCATGAACACGCAGCCGGGATACAAGCGCACATGCGCATCCTGATCATCGGGGCAGGCATCGCCGGGCTGTCCGCGGCGCTGGCGCTGGTGCGCGGCGGGCATCATGTCAGCGTGCTGGAACGGGCCGACGGGCTGCACGAAGTCGGCGCCGGCCTGCAGCTTGGCCCCAACGCGATGCGCGTTCTGGCGCAGCTTGGTGTGGCAGAGGCGGTGACCGGCGCAGGCCAGGCCCCGGCGGCCATCACCCTGCGCGATGGCCGCACCGCGCGCAACATCCTCACCGTTCCGCTGGGCGATGCCGCGCTGCGTCGCTGGGGCGCGCGCTATGTCACGCTGCACCGCGCCGACCTGATTGCGATCCTGGGCAATGCGCTGGAGGCGGCGCAGCCCGGCGCGCTGGTCACCGGCTGCACCGCCGAACGGATCGATGCCGACGCGGCGACGGTCACCACGGCAGACGGCCAGCAGCGGAGCGCGGACCTGATCATCGGCGCGGACGGCATTCACTCGCAGGTGCGCGCTCACCTGTTCGGGGCGGAAACCGCGCGTTTTACAGGGCACGTCGCATGGCGGGCGCTGATCGCTGTGGACATAAACGATCCCGCCTCGCCGCCTGCGGGCGTGGGCGCATGGCTGGGTCCGCGCCGTCATGCGGTGACCTATCGGGTGCGCCCGGGCCTCATCAACTTCGTCGGCGTGACCGAGCAGTCCGACTGGCGTGAGGAAGGCTGGAACCTGCCGGGCGATCCGGACCGGCTGCGCGCCGAATTTGCCGGTTGGGGCGCGATCACCCCGCTGCTGGCCCGCGCAGACGGGGCGATGCGCTGGGGCCTGCACGACCGCAAGCCGATGCGCGCCTGGCACCGGGGGCGTGCGGTGCTGATCGGCGATGCCTGCCATCCGATGCTGCCGTTTCTGGCCCAGGGCGCGGCGATGGGCATCGAGGATGGCTTTGCGCTGGCGCAATTGCTGCCGCTGCAGGGCGATGGCGCGGGCATCGAGGCGGCGCTTGCCCGGTTCTTCGCGCTGCGCCAGCCCCGCACCGCCCGGGTGCAGGCGACCGCGCGGGCCAATGGCGTCGATTTTCACGAGGGCAATCCCCTGGCGACGCTCGCCATGCGCCTGCCGCTGGGCCGTGCCGCAGCCGTTCGGCCCGATTCGGTGATGGCCCGCTGGGACTGGCTGTATGGCGGCGGACCGGTCGCGACTGACAGGCTCGCCCCCACCCGCAATCTTGCCTAGCGGTATCCTTTACCGCATAAGCCGTCGCCAACAGGGGCGTTTGCCCGCTGCACCGGGGACATTATGGCCGATCATCCGCTCGTTTTTGTCCTCAACGGACCCAATCTCAACCTGCTGGGCCTGCGCGAGCCGGAGATTTACGGCGCCGATACGCTGGACGATATCGCAGACCGGCTTGAAGACCGCGCACAGGCGCTGGGCCTGGCCATCGACATGCGCCAGTCCAACCATGAAGGGCACCTGATCGACTGGCTGCACGAAGCGCAGGCGGCAGGCGCAAAGGCGGTGCTGCTCAATGCCGGTGCCTACACCCACACATCGGTGGCGCTGTATGATGCGATCCGCGCCGTCACCACGCCCGTCATCGAGGTCCACCTGTCCAACCCGCACGCACGCGAGGATTTCCGCCATGCATCCTGGGTCGGCAAGGCGGCCAAGGGTACGATTTCTGGCTTCGGCGCAGCATCTTATCTATTGGCGCTCGACGCCGCAGCGTTGCTATAGGCTAAACGCAGCCAGTTAACGGTTGTGTTCCGGCCGCCAAGGCGGGCATAGATCGATTGTTCCAATCATGTGTGGTTGCCGTATCACGGAGGCCCGCAAACAAGACCATAAGGGCGCAGGATAACACCATGGCATCACCAAGCAGCAAAAGCGGCAATGCAAAACAGGGAGGCGGCATGAATATCGACAGTAAACTGGTACGCGAGCTGGCAGAATTGCTGGGCGAAACCGGTCTTAGCGAAATCGAGGTCGAAGACGGCGATCGCAAGATCCGCGTTGCGCGCATGATCAGCGCCGCTCCGGTTGCCAGCGTTGCCGTATCCGCTGCTCCTACCGGCCCCGCACCTGCCGCTGCCGCTCAGGCTGGCGCGCCCGTAGCGCCCGCGGCACCCGCTGCCCCGTCGATGGCCAATGCCGTCAAGTCGCCGATGGTCGGCACTACCTATCTGGCCCCGGAACCGGGCGCAGCGCCCTTCGTCTCGGTGGGTGCATCGGTCAAGATCGGCGACCCGCTGCTGATCATCGAAGCGATGAAGGTGATGAACCCGATCACCGCCGAACGTGCGGGCAAGGTCACAGCTATTCTGGTGGAAGACGGGCAGCCGGTCGAGTTCGACCAGCCGCTGGTCGTCATCGAGTAACATTCCCATGGCCATCAAGAAAATCCTGATCGCCAATCGCGGCGAAATCGCGCTGCGCATCCATCGCGCCGCGCACGAGATGGGCATCAAGACGGTGGCGGTGCACTCCACCGCCGATGCCGATGCCATGCACGTGCGGCTGGCGGACGAGGCCGTGTGCATCGGCCCGCCTGCCGCCGCGCAAAGCTATCTCAACATCGCCAACATCATTTCGGCAGCGGAAATCACGCAGGCCGATGCGATCCACCCGGGCTATGGCTTCCTGTCGGAAAACGCCAAGTTCGCCGAGATCGTCGAGGCGCACAAGATCATCTGGATCGGCCCCAAGCCCGAGCACATCCGCACCATGGGCGACAAGGTGGAGGCCAAACGCACCGCAGGCGCGCTCGGCATGCCATTGGTTCCAGGTTCCGACGGCGCGATCAAGGATATTTCCGAGGCCAAGATCATCGCAGCCTCCATCGGCTATCCGGTGCTGATCAAGGCGGCATCGGGAGGCGGCGGACGCGGCATGAAGGTGGTGCCAAGCGAAGACCAGCTTGAAACGCTGATGCAGCAGGCGGGCAGCGAGGCGAAATCCGCGTTCGGTGACGACACCGTGTACATGGAAAAGTACCTCGGCAACCCGCGGCACATCGAGTTCCAGATTTTCGGCGACGGCAAGGGCAACGCCATCCATCTGGGCGAGCGCGATTGCTCGCTGCAGCGGCGGCACCAGAAGGTGCTGGAAGAAGCCCCCTCGCCGGTCATCACGCCTGAAGAGCGCGCGCGCATGGGCGGCGTGGTCACCAAAGCGATGGCCGATATGGGCTATCGCGGGGCCGGTACCATCGAATTCCTGTGGGAAAACGGCGAGTTCTATTTCATCGAAATGAACACCCGGTTGCAGGTCGAGCATCCGGTGACCGAGGCGATCACTGGCGTTGATCTGGTGCGCGAACAGATCCGTGTGGCCGAGGGGCACCCGCTGTCGGTCAAACAGGAAGACGTCGAGTTTCGCGGCCACGCGATCGAATGCCGCATCAATGCCGAAGACCCGCGCACCTTCGCGCCGTCGCCCGGTTTGGTCAGCTATTACCACCCGCCCGGCGGCATGCACGTGCGCGTCGATAGCGGGCTTTACGCCGGATACCGCATCCCGCCGTATTACGACAGCATGATCGCCAAGGTCATCGTCTATGGCCGCACCCGCCAGGGCTGCATCATGCGGCTGCGGCGCGCGCTGGAAGAGTTCGTGGTGCAGGGCGTCAAGACGACGATCCCGCTGCATCAGGAACTGCTCAAGCAGCCGGATTTCCTGTCAGGCGACTACACCATCAAGTGGCTGGAAGCGTGGCTGGCGGAGCTGGACGAGCAGGACAAGCAGGAAAAGGGATAACCGGGCCGCGCCACCTGCCCGTCAAAAATGCTGCACTGCACAATTTCGGTTGAACTGATTGTCCCGCTGGCCCATATTGCTGCGATGGACATGAACAAGACCGTGCTTGAGGCGATCGCGCTGCGCAAATGCCTTGAAGCGACCTACAACCGCACGCGCATCCGGCTCGCGCCGCACATCCTGTATACCCGGCACGATCAGTTGTATCTGGATGGCGTGACGCTGGAGCGCGACGGCAAGCCCCCGCGCGAGATCAAGGTGGGCGCGTTCAAGCTCGACGGACTGGCCGACCTGGCACTCACCGCGCACGAGTTCGAGCCCCAGCCAGTGTTCAACCCGCGCGAGGACCGCTATCAGGGCAACACCCTGTTCGCGGTGGAAATGGCGTAAGGCCAGCGTATTCTTACCGTCACCCCCGCGAAGGCGGGGGTCCCGCTTCCTTCGGCGATGAGCGCAAAAGCGGGATTCCCGCGTTCGCGGGAATGACGGGTCATTGCTTCTCTAAACTGAGCGATGCGTCATCGATGGTCAGGCCAAGCCGGCCGGGATCGCGCTTGAGCTCGATCAGGAACGTGTAAGGCCCGTCGCTGGCCAGAATGGCGTCCATTACGCGTTCGATCCCCATCTCGACCTTGGGAATGCGCTTGCAATCACAGGCGATGGATACCCGGTTTTTGGCGATACGCGTGACGGTGATCGTCACTCCGGTTTTCGAGGACCCTCGTGCATCGGAAATGATGTCGCCGAAATAGGTCCCCGCCACGCTGTCAGCGAGGTCGGGCTTGCGCTCCGGTGTCGCGGCGAGCGCTATCGGCGCTGGCACAAATGCGGTCGATACCAATGCTGCCAACGACAGCGCGGCCAGCGATGTTTTCCAATTCGGCATGATGTCACCCCTCAATCGCGCCCATGGACGTGATACACGCATCTACGGTGCGATGACAGCCGATTTCCGTAGCGTCAGCGACCTGCCACCCGCTCCACCTGAGCCATGACCCGCAACACGTTGCCGCTCCACACTTTCTCCACCTCGGCCGGGCTCAGCCCGCGTGCGAGCAGCGCCTGGGTGATCTTGGGAATCTGGTTGATCTGATTGAGGCCGATGACGCCGCCGCCACCGTCCCAGTCCGCACCGATGCCGACATGGTCGACGCCCATCAAATCGATGCAATGGAATATCGCCTGCATATAGCGGTCGAAATCGGTGCCGGAGCGCGGTTCTGCGGCATTGGCTGCCGCCCATTCCTTCATCAACGCGGCGCGTTCGGCAGGGGGCAGGCTGTCGGCAGCCGCCATGCGCGGTTGCAGCGCTGTAACCGTGGGGCGCGGCAAGTCGGGCGACAGGAACAGGCTGTTGATCTGGATCACCCCGCCCTTGGCCGCCAGCGCCTTCAATCGTGCGTCATCCAGGTTGCGCGGATGATCATGCAGCGCCTTGGGGCCGGAGTGCGACAGGATGATCGGTGCCTTGGACAGCGCCAGCATCTGGTCGAAGGCCGTGTCCGATGCATGGCTGGCATCGATCATGATGCCCAGCCGGTTGGCCTCGCGGACCCAGGCCTTGCCCAGATCGCTGAGGCCGCCGTGCACCGCTTCGCCATTGGTCGAATCGGCCAGCTGGTTGGTACCGTTGTGCACTGGCCCTGCCATGCGCAGGCCCAATTGGTGGAACGCCTCCAGATTGGCCAGATCGGTGCCCAATGGATAGCTGTTTTCCATGGAAATATAGACGATGCGCCTGCCGCTGGCGGCGATCCGGGCGGCATCGGCAGCGTCGGTCGCCAGCGCAAAGCTTGCAGGGTTGGCGGCGGCAAAGTCGTGAATCTGGTGCAGCCGCTTGAGCGCATGCGCCAGCGCCTTGGCATAGCCTGCCGCATCGTTCGGCCCCTGACCGGTGTATATCACCCAGAACCCGCCATCCAGCCCGCCCTCGATCATCCGCGGCAGATCGACCTGCGTCGTATCTTCCGTAACATCGTGCCGGTGGGTGATGTCCCAGCCGGGCTGGTCGAGGTTGGCCGGGCTGTCGAGATGCGTGTCGAGCGTCAGGATGCGCTGGTGCACCGCAGCCGCGTCGGCGGCAACCCCGCCCTCATTTTGCGCCTGTGCCAGTACAGGCGCGGACGCCAGGCACATTGCCAGCGCCAGCGCGCCCGAAATCCTATGATGCAAACCCATATTCCCTTCAATCCGCGAGCGCTGCTGCCCGCTTGCGCCAGTCTGCCGCCAGTTGCGGCAGATGGGCCAATGCGCGCACCGCTTCGGGCTCTGCTTTGTATTGTCCGCCCACCAGCAGACGAAACACGCGGTCCACCGTCCAGGCGGCGGGGCCGGGCTCCACCAGCCGCATGACATCGCCGGTCTGCACCTGACCCGGTTCCAGAACGCGGTAGTAAAAGCCGCAGCGCGCGGTGCGGACGATGTCTGCCATCACCGATTGCTTGCCCGATACGCCAAAACGGTGATCGATCTTCCAGCAGGGCTGGCGGCCCTTGGTGAGCTCCACCAAAGCCTCGCCCAACCGGAACCGGTCGCCGATCCGCAGATCGCTCTCCACCATGCCGCGGGTCGAGATATTCTCGCCGAATGCGCCGGGCTTCTGCAGCAATTTGTGCGCGTTCAGCCGCTGCTGCCAATAGGCATAATGATCGAACGGATAATGGTGCAGCGCCATGTCCGCCCCGCCGTGATGGACGGTATCGGCCACCGCATCGCCTTCAAATCCCAGTTCGTGCAGCATCACCGGGCCTGTCACCGGCTGGCGCGCCATCGCGCTCATCGTGCCATCTTCACGAAAAGGGCGGGGCTTGCCGGTAAGCAGCGCCATGATGCGGACTGCGTGCGTCGTCATGAGGAGGCAGGCTAGCCAGAGGTGCCGGACGGCGCAATCGGAATAGTCCGCGCGTACCGCCAGATTGTGATTCGCGAAATCAAAGTGCAGGCGCGCTGCTGCCGGCCATGATGTCACTGACGAACTCGTACCGGTCGCCGCGATAGGCAGAGCGGGTGAATTCGACCGGCGTGCCGCTGGCATCGCGAGTGACGCGCTCGATCCGCAGGATTTCGGACCCTTGCGCGATCGACAGCATCCCCGCTTCGGTCGGGGTCGCCAGCGCCGCACGAATGCGCTGCGTGCCGGAAACCGGGAAAACCCCGCTGCCTTCCAGCGCCTTGTACAGCGAATCGCCCAGATCATCGAGCTGGGGCAGGAACGCTGCGGGCACCACGGCGTGTTCGATCGCCAGCGGCTCGCCATTGGCCAGGCGCACGCGCGCCAGCCGCGCCACGCGGGTCTGTGCAGGGATTTCCAGCGCCGCGGCCTCCTCTTCCGTAGCGCTCGCGTACGCGCGCATCATCCACACCACGCCGGGGTTGTCGCCGCGCGACCGGGCGTCGTCCGAAAAGCTGGTGAGCTTCGTTCCGGGTGCCTGGATGCGCGGGCTGACAAAGGTGCCGGAGCCGTGCCTGCGGAACAATAGCCCCTCTTCGATCAGCTTCTGGATGCCCTTGCGGATGGTGACCCGCGACATGCCCATGCGCTCGGAAAGCTCGCGCTCGGACGGGAGCGAATCGCCCGGCTCCATGCCGCCGCTTTCGATATGCTCGCGCAGATTGCGGGCGAGCTGAATGTAGAGCGGTGCCTGCCCTTCCGAAAGCGCCGCAATCTTTTCCCGCATACCAGGTCCTTTTTGCCCCCTGCCGGACACGCGGTCCGGTTAACTGCGTATTAGCACTGGTCCTGCCCTCGTATCAACAGGGTGGATCGTCATTGGTATGCAATGTCACTCGGACGAAGCTGGCATCGTCGCGCAGCTTGACCCTTGGAAACCGGGAAATCGACGCCGGGGCATCCTCCAACGCGCGCAACTGGCTGTACATCCGCTCGAACCGGGCAAGGTGGCCGATGTTCAAAAGGTCTTCATTGCCCACCATACCAAAAAGGTCCCGCAGGCGCAGAAAGCCGTCGCTTGCAAGGGCGAGGGTCATCTGGCCTGCGGGCAGGACGCGCTGGTGGAGGTGCGCGATGACGTTGGTATCGAGGCCCAGGATCCAGTAACCGCCCGGCTGGTTCATCCGCTTGCGGTTCCGGGTCAATTGGGGGCGCAGGGCGGCGATCAGGTTCTCCTGCGAAATGTTCGGGTCGGCGGCCAGCAACCGGCTGGCCAGCGCGATGGTTCTGCCTTCCAGCTCGGCCAGGCCGCCGCTGTCGCAATGCCGCGTGACGGTCGTGCTCGCACACAGCCGGTACAGGATTTCGCAATCGCCCAGCGTGACCAGTTCAACGCTGCCGCGCGTGTACCGGGCAAAGGCGAACGCGGCGCTGGGCGGCATGTCTCCGGCTTGCGGAGGGCGCATCACCGCTGCGGCATAGGCATCGGCGCAGTGCGTGATGACCTGCGTCAGCAGTTCGGCAATCGGAATATCCGGATCGGCGGCGAGCACTGCTTTCAGCGCCCGGTCGACTTCCATAGCAAACCAGCGTGCATCGCTTTGCCCGGCAACAAGATTGGCGCCGACGCCCGACGCGCCATCGATGACCCATGCGGCGTTGGCGCTATGCCCCACCACATCTTCGTTGACGCGCACGCCGGGCCGTGTTTCGGCTAGCTGGACGTCGAATAACAACGCCGGGCGGGCGGCGGGAGGGGTGTCGGCTGGCAGGGATAGGGGATCAGCACCTTGCATGGGTGGTATCATAATGGTATTACGACATCAAAGCCAGCATTTTGCAGATGGAGCGGATGAATGCGTATCCTGGGGTTTATGAGCGGCACCTCCCTCGATGGCGTCGATGCGGCGATCATCGAAACCGATGGTGAGACCGTTCACGGCTTCGGGCCGACCCGGCTGGCATCGTTTTCTTCGGAGCAGCGCGCGGTGATCAAGGCGGTTACCGAACAGATCGTCACGCAAGGCGCGGCTGATCCGGCGTTGCTGGCAGAGGCCGACGCCATCGTGGTCGATGTGCATGTGCAGTGCGCGCGCGAACTGCTGGCGCAGCCGGATGCCGGCAAGGTCGACCTGATCGGGTACCATGGGCAGACCGTGCTGCACCGGCCGGACCCCCAGCACCGCCCGGCACAGGGCCTGACGATCCAGATCGGCGACCCCGCCAGGGTTGCCGCGGCCCTGGGCATCGATGTCGTCGCCGATGTGCGCCAGGCCGATATCGCCGCAGGCGGCGAGGGCGCGCCTTTGGTGCCGGTGTACCACGCGGCATTGGTCAGGCGGGCGACGTCGGAGCGCCCGGTCGCTTTCCTGAATGTCGGCGGCGTTGCCAATTTCACCTTCATCGGCACGGGCGACCAGATCATCGGGCTGGATACCGGCCCGGGCAACGGCATGCTCGACCTGACGGTGCAGATGCGCGGGCTTGGACGCTATGACGATGGCGGCGCGCTGTCGTCGCGCGGCAAGGTGCACCAGGCCATCGTCGATGACCTGATGTCGCACCCCTATTTTGCCCGGCAGGGGCCCAAGTCGCTCGACCGCTATGATTTCTCGCTCGATGTGGTCAAGCACCTGAGCGATGCCGATGCGGCAGCGACTTTGGTGGCCTTCACCGCGCAGGCCGTCGCCTGGTCCGCCCGGACGTTGCCCGAAGAGCCCAAGACCTGGATCGTCTGCGGCGGCGGACGTCACAATCCGGCGATCATGCAGGCGCTGTCCGAAAAGCTGGGCACCTGCATCAGCGCCGATGACCTGGGCTTGCGCGGCGACTTTATCGAGGCGGAAGCGATCGCCTTCATCGCCGCACGGTTCGCCAAAGGCCTGCCGGTGACCTTCCCCGCTACGACGGGCACGCCAGAGCCGACGCTTGCGGGCAAACTCTACAAGGCACCCGTCGCAGCCCTGGCGTGAGCGGGCGAGGGGCGGCATTCACACACTTTAAGGTTACACGCTGCCATGGAAGACCTCGCGCATTCGCTGTCGGATCGGTTCGGTGACCGCGCCATTACGGGTGAGGCGGCGCGGGCGGTGTATGCGCAGAGCGAGGCCAACCACCCCGGCGCAACGCCGGAGCTGGTCGTTCAGCCGGTCTCTGCTGAGGAGGTGTCGCTGCTGGTGCAGGAGGCGGCGCGGACCGGGCGCAAGGTGGTGGGCTATGGCGCGGGCACTTCGCTGGAAGGCAATGCGGCGGCGCTCTCGCCCAACACGTTGGTCATCGATTTTTCGCGGATGGACGCCATCGTCGAGCTGTCGGCCGACGACCTGCTGGTGGTCGTCCAGCCCGGCGTGACGCGCGAAACGCTCAACGCGCATCTGCGCACCACCGGGCTGTTCTTTCCGGTCGATCCGGGCGCGAACGCGACGCTTGGCGGCATGATCGCCACCCGGGCATCGGGCACCACGACGGTGCGCTATGGCAGCATGCGCGACAATGTTCTGGGCCTCAAGGTGGTGACCGCGTCCGGCGAGATCATCCAGACCGGGACGCGCGCGCGCAAATCCGCCTCCGGCTATGACCTGACCCACCTGTTTACCGGCTCCGAAGGCACGTTAGGCCTGATCGTCGAGGCGACCTTGCGGCTGCATGGTCAGCCCGAATCCATCGTCTCGGCAGTGTGGGACTTTACAACCGTGGATGGTGCGGTCGATACCGTCATCCAGACCGTGCAGGCAGGCGTCGCAGTCGCGCGGATGGAACTGCTCGACCGGCAGGCGGTGCTCGCCTGCAATCGCCACAGCCATCTGGGGCTGGCCGAGCGGCCGACGCTGTTTTTGGAGTTTCACGGATCGAGCCAAGGCATCGCCGAGCAGATGGAACTGATTCAGGCGATCGGCGAGGACAATGGCGCGGGAGATTTCCGCTCTGCCCACGCCACCGAAGATCGCAATGCCCTGTGGAAGGCGCGGCATCACCTGTTGTGGGCCGCGCGCGCGATGGTACCCGGCGCGCAGGCCTGGATCACCGACATCTGCGTTCCGATTTCCAGCCTCAGCAGCGCGATCGCCGCAGCGCAGGGCATGATCGAGGAAGCCGCGATCTTTGCGCCCATTCTGGGCCATGTCGGTGATGGCAACTTCCACGTGTTCTTCATCCTGCACCCCGATGACGAGCAGGGGTGGCGCAAGGCGGCGGTGATCAACGAGGCGATGATCGACCATGCGCTTTCGGTCGGCGGTACCTGCACGGGCGAGCACGGCATTGGCCTTGGCAAGCGCCACGCCATGGTGCGCGAACACGGCAGCGGTGCGATTCAGACGATGCGGCAGATCAAGCAGGCGCTGGACCCGCAAGGGCTGTTCAATCCGGGCAAGATGTTTCTCTGAACGTCTGGCCTGTGGGCAGGTGGCTCAGACCTTGAGGTTGATGCCGCGCCGGAACAACGCCAGCGCCAGCCTCCAGGACACAGCAGTCGCCAGCGCGGCAAACAGCAAAGATGCGCACCAGGGCGGCAGGCCGGTTGCGGTGATCGCTGCTGGCACCGCTTTCCACAGCGTCTGCCCCTGCGCAACCGGCAGCCGGATGGCGACGATCAGCAGCATGTGCACGACATACACCATCAGCGCGATGCGCCCGGCAGTGACCATCTGGCGCGCAGGTGCCGACGTACCGATTATCGGCCAGGCGCCGCGCAAGGCCATCCACAACAGCCCGCCCAGGCCGCAGCTTATGAGGGCGAAGCTCGCCGTCCACAGCGCCTTGTTGACGGGCAGACCCGTCGCGCAGACCAGCCCGGCTGCCAGGAGGGCGGCGGACAAAGCTGCGATGCGCCTGTCGGAGACACCCGCCGCGACCCAACGCCCGAGCGCGACGCCGATGAGCCCGGTGGCGATGGCAGGCACGGTGGAGAGCACGCCCTCCGGGTCCCAGTCCCCGCGCAGGATGCGGCCGGGCAGCAGCATCTGGTCGAGCCAGGCGCTGACCCCCTCACCGGCGGCGAGGCTGGGCGCGGAGGCTCCGGGCGCGGGCACCAGCAAAAGCACCATCGTGTGCAGCGCCAGGATTGCCAGCGCGATCATCAGCGGGCGGGTGGCTCCGGCGATGGTGCGGGTGACGATGAAGCAGGCGAGATAAACGATCGCCATCCGCTGCAGCACGCCTGCCCAGCGCAGCATGGCGATATCCGTCGATGGGTTCAGCAGAAAGTTGAGGCCGAGTCCGATGGCAAACAGCAGGGCGGCGCGGCGCAGCGCCATAGGCCAGGGGACGTGGCGTCCAGAACCTGCAGCCATCGCGGCAGAAACGCCCACGAGCAGCAGGAAAACCGGAAACACGACATCCGCGATCGTCAGGCCGTGCCAGGTCGCGTGCCGCAGCAGCCAGGGTCCGGCAGGCGTCTGGAAATTCACCAGCAGCATGGCCAGCACGTCGATGCCGCGCAGGCCATCGAGCGACGTGTCGCGGGGGCGCTGCGCAGGTGTCATTGAACGGGAGCGGTTGGCCGGCGCACTCCGGAATCAGCCTCCGGTGTCGCGTGTTGCCTCGCCCAGGGCATCCACCGCTTTGCGCAGGATGCCGCCGTGCCGCGCCAGCAATGCGTTCGCCTCCGCCGCGGATTGGCCCAGCGCGATGAGGACGGCGGGCGAGATGTGGTTGTCGGCCTGCTCCAGCGCAGCAATCGCCTGCTGCTCGGTGCAACCGGCCAGGATCTGCACCATGTTGATCGCGCGCTGGCGTAGCTTTGTGTTGGAGATGATCATGTCGACCATCTGGCCGCGATAGACCTTGCCCAGTTTCAGCATGATGGCGGTGGACAGGATGTTGAGCCCCGCCTTTTGCGCAGTGCCTGCCTTCATCCGGGTCGATCCGCTGATGATCTCGCTGCCGGTGTCCAGCAATATGGGGTGATCCGCCTCGTCCAGCAGCGGGGTGCCGCTGTTGTTGGCGATGGCGATGGTCAGCGCGCCGCACGCCCGTGCTTCCTTCAGCGCCTGCACGGTGAACGGCGTGCGTCCGCTGGCGGCAACCGCGATGACGACATCGTTATGGCCAAGCTTCAGCGCGGCGATGCGAGCGGCAGCGGCTGGCGCATCGTCCTCTGCTCCTTCCGCGCTTTCGGTCAGCGCGTCCTCGCCGCCGGCCATGATGTAGACCAGCCGCTTGGTGTTCCAGCCGAAGGTGGGGTACAACTCCACGCCATCCTGCACCGCGACCCGGCCCGATGTGCCTGCGCCGACATAGACCAGCCGCCCGGATTCCGCCGACAGCCGGTCGGCCGCAGCGTCTGCAGCCTGAGCCATCGGGTCGATCCGCGCCTCAAGCGACGCGGCCGCCTGCTTCTGCCCCTCGACCATCGCGGCCACGGCATCGCGGATGGGCCAAGCGTCGATATCGGTATAGCGCGCGTCGATCGTTTCAGTGCCTGCCATGGGGCTGTCCTTCTGTTGCCGGGCGGGCGTTGCCGGTGAGGCAGACCAAGGTCGCGACCGTGGCCCCGATGCACAGGTGCCAGGGAAATGCGATCGCCTTCATCTGCGTCGGTAAGCCCAATGTGTCGATGATGATGGGTTGGAAAAGCAGCACCACGCCAAAGCCCGCAGCCAGTGCGGCGATGACCGACGCAGTGGAGCCCCGCTTGGTGAACACGGCGGTGACGTACACGCCGATCAGGCCGGAATAGGCAAAGGTCATGACGCCGAGCACGAATTCCAGCAGCGGCGCATCGCTGTAGCGCTGCCAGTAATAGCACACGAACGACATCACGAAGAGCGCAAAGCCCAGCACGATCGTCGCCACCCGTCCGGCGATGACGAAGTGACGTTCTTCGCGCACGCCCCGGCGCTCCACGAAGGGGCGGTAGAAATCGTTGATCGCAACCGATGCCATCGAGATGAGGCCGGAATTGATCGCAGCCGCCGCAATCACGCCGACCGTCACGAAACCGCGCACGCCGGGCGGAATTTCGCTGAGGATGAAGCTCATGAAGACGGTGATCTTCTCGCCCTTGAACGACGGTGCGATCTGGCCGGGTGCGGTCATAAGATCGGGCCGCTCGTAAAAGATGTACAGCAAAGATCCGATGAACAGGAACAGCAGGATGACCGGCAGGGATGCGAACACCGACCAGTACAATGCGCGGCTGCCCTGCTTGTCGGAATCGCAGGCCAGCAGGCGCTGCGTCGTATCCTGATCTAGCCCGGAATTGGCGGCGTTGATGAGCATGATGCCGGTGACCGCGGCGAGCACGGAAAACGGCTGGGCCAGGCTCAGTGACCAGTCGAGGACCTTGAGCTTGCTCTCCCCCTCCGGCGGGTTGGCGAGCGCTGTGAAGATTTCGCCCATCGGCACGGGAATGCGCCCGAGCAGGAAGATGACGACCACGATCGCCGCGCCGACATACAGCACGACCTGAACCAGATCGCTCCAGATGACCGAATTGAGCCCGCCCATGAAGGTGAAGGCGAGGCCGAACACCAGCAGCGCGAACGATGCGATGAGAATGTGCTGGGGCGTCACATCAAGGAACAGGATCATCGAGACCGCGATCGCCGCCAGGTACAGCCGCGATCCGCTGGCGAGGATGCGCCCGACGAGGTACATCGCGCCCGCAGCCCGCCGCGCAGTGCGGCTGAAGCGCACTTCAAGCAGCTCGTACACGGTCGAGGCGTTCATCGCGTAAAAGCGTGGCATGAGGACAGACGCCACCAGCCACGCGCCCAGGAGCGCGCCCAGGGTGTTGGTGAGGTAGGTGTAATTGCCGCGGAAGCTGTTGTCCGGAACGCCCAGGAATGTCGCGGTCGACTGCACCGTGGACAGCACCGAGACGGCGACCAGCCAGGTCGGCGCCTTGTGGCTCGCCAGAAAATAGTCGTCCGCGCTCTGCATGCCGCGCCGGGTGGACGCATAGCCTGCAAACGCAAGCAGCAGGCCATAGCCGACGAGGATTGACCAATCCAACGGCGTGAAACGCAAAATGGGCATAAGCTCCCAACTCAATCAGGTCGCAGCACGATGGCAAGGTTCAAAGCCGTGCGGCCCAGGCCGGGGCGGAGCTTGCCACAAGGCCAGCCCCGCCCGAAGCGGTCATCTGCGGAGCGTCACAGAAAAGCCGAAGGTGGTGCCCAGCACGTCATAGGTATCCGGGAAGGTATTGAACGCACCTGGATTGATCGGCAGCGGCGGCTTCTTGTCGAAGACGTTGTCGATGCCCACCGCCAGCGTCAGCCCCTCGATCGGCGGACGGATGGCGAGGTTCAGGTCGAAATAGTCGTAAGCGGGAATGCGGCCCGGGCTGCCTGCGGTCGAATCGCGCACCGCACCGATCCGCTTCCAGCCAAATTGCACGGTCAGCGGCTCGCTGTCCCAGGTCAGCGTGCCGCGCGACCGGAAATCGGGCGCGACCAAGGTCACAAGGTCGGACGAGCACGCAGCGCCATAGGTGCCCTTGCAGTTGACCGGGGTCAGCGCGGCGTTGCGCTGGATCGAGTAGCTGGTCACGATGCTGGCGGAAAAGCCGATCGTCAGGCGGCTTTGCGGCGGGCCAAAGTCGAGGTCGAAGCCGTAGCGCATGTCGACATCCACGCCCTGCTGCTTGATCAGCGCCAGATTGCGGTCATCGACGAAGGCGTCGAGCAGGAACCCGGTGGTGGGGTTGCGGGTGACCGCCTGGCACAGCGGGTTGCCGGGGTTGGGATCGGTGATGTAGCAGCTGGTCAGCGCGTCGATCGGCTGGATCTGCCCCACGGCGTTGCGGATGTTGATCTTGTAGTAATCGACCGAGAGGCTGAAGCCCGGCAGGAAGGTGGGCGTGAAGATGCCGCCCGCCGTGTAGGTGGTCCCGCGTTCTGCATCGATATTGGCATTGCCGCCGAAGAAATAGCCGCCGGTCAGATTGGCCGGGTTGTTGGAATCATATGGGCCCCGATAGCCCTGCGCGGTACATTGCGTGACCGTGGCGGCATTGGTGGCCCCGACGCAGGGGTCGCCTGCATAACGCGGGAACAACCGGGCGACCGTGCGCAGGTTGGCGAAGGGGATCGAGAACACCGGATTGGCGAACTCGCCGATATTGGCATCGCGGATAACCGTCTGGCGCGTGCCGCGCAGCCGCAGATCGTCCGACACCGTCCAGTTCACGCCCACCTTGTTGGTATCGAACCGGCGGTCGGGGCCGACCGACTTTTCATACCAGGAACGCCTGTACGCGCCCTCGACGGTCAGCTTCTGGATCAGCGGAATGTCGGACAGCAAGGGTACGACCAGCTCGCCGAAAAGCTCGTTCACTTCCACGAACGGCGGGATCAGGGGCGCAGCTTCGGTGCCCTGGTTGAACGATGTGCCAAGATCGGTTCCGTAATTGAACCGCCCGGTCTCCTTCCTGAACTCGTAACCCAAAGTGAAGCCGATAGGCCCTGCCCATCCGTTGAAGAAGTCGCTGGTATCGCCTGCGACATAGGCCGACGCCACCTGCTGGGTGCGCTTGCGGCGGCCGAAGTTGAAGTCCCGCACCAGGCTGGTGAAATCGCCGCCCGGGCCGAAGATGTCGGTGGTGCTGGCCAGCGCTGCAAAGTTGTTGCGGTTGCCGTCGTTGACGACGGTGATCGATTCCTTCGACTGGCCGTATTGGTAATAGGCATCCCAGCCGATGGCCGGGGTGATGTCGCCGCGAAGCCCGATCAGGCCCTGCAGCGTCTCCCGGTCGTTTTCGGCCGCCGTCGTGCCAAGCTCACCCAGCGAACGCCGCACATTGACGTTGGCAAAGCCGTTGACGAAGGTCAGGCGCGAGCGGGCATCGGCATCGAGGAACGGGTTGTTCTGCGCGATCTGCACGTTGATCCCGGCAGCAGGCGTGGTCGCCGGGTTCTGCCCCGTACGACTGCCACCGCGGGTCTTGAGGTCGGAATACATGAACCGGCCGTAGAGCTCGACATCGTTGAAGATTTCATACTTCAGGAAGGCGCTGGCGTTGATCCGCTCCAGCGGCTGAACGAACAGGAACTGGGGCGTATAGTCCGTCGTCTGCGGGGTCAGCGTAAAGTTGCCATTGGCATCGTATGAAAAGGTGCGGCCGCTGGCCACATCAGTGAAGTTGCCGCCGATCGGCAGGGTGGCAATGCCGCGCCGCGCGAACGAGCGGTTGCCCGCCAGCAGCGGATCGCGCTGGGTATATTCGCCGTACACCACCAGATTGCCGCGATCGCCGAGCCTCAGCCCCGCCATCACATGGCCGCTATATTGCGAGGCGCCGCCTGCAACCGCGCGGTAATTGCCGTTGGCCTGCCAGCCTTCGAATTCATCGTTGATGATGAAGTTGACGACGCCGGCCACCGCATCGGCGCCGTACACCGCCGCCGCGCCGCCGGTCAGTACGTCGACGCGCTTCAACAGAGGCGCGGGGATGGAGTTCACATCGACCGAGTTGCGGAAGCTGAACGGAATGGCGCGCGTGCCGTTGATCAATACGAGCGTGCGGTTCTGGCCCAGGTTGCGCAGGTCGAGCGTCTGCGCGCCAAAGGCGTCGCTGCCCACCGAAGTCGAGTTCACGCCGCCGGCCAGCTGCGGCATCTTGGTGGAAAAGTCCTCGATCGTCACCGCGCGCTGCAGCGCAATCTGTTCGCCGTCCAGCACGCTGATCGGGCTGGTCGAGGTGAGGCCGGGAGAGCGGATGCGCGTTCCGGTAACGACGATGTCACGGCCTGCCTCTTCGCCCTCTTCAGCCTGCGCGGCGGGCTCTGCCTCCTGCGCGTGAACCGGGCTGAACGGCATCAACAGCGCCACCGCTATGGCCGCACTGCTGACAGAAATTCGTGCTGATTGTGTCTGAACCATTTTTGGCCTCCCCGCTTATGTTGCAGCCCGAGCATATCACAAGAAAATACCAGTTCAATACCAATTTACGATATATGCATCGTGGGAGTGAACCGGTGGTTGAAAGGATGTTGCAGGGGGCTGGTCCGCTAGCTGACGCCTCGGCGCGCTGCATGCCCCCGTGCTGCCCAATCCAGCCGAACCGCGCAAGTATGAAACTGCCTCAAAGCGCAGTTCGGGGCCGCTTGCGAGCTTGAAACCGGGGCAATTTGCGTTGCATTACACGCACTCTCCATCAATACCGCATGTGGATTGGCGCGGGATACCCTCATTATGGTTTTTTATCTTGGAATTGATGCCGGCGGCACCTCTGCCAAGGCGCGTTTGACGGATTCATCGGGACAGGTTCTGGCGGAAACCTCCGGCGGGCCGGCCAATGCGCGGATCGGCATAGAGGCGCTGTATGCAGAACTTCTGGGCGTATCCCGCTCAGTTGCGCAGGCGGCAGGGCTAGCAGAAGACCAATTGGCATCCATCCGGTGCGGAATGGGTATCGCCGGGATCAACCGCATGGGCATGAAGGCCAAGCTGCAGGCGCAAGGCTTTCCGTTCGCCCATGTGCAGTTCAGCAGCGATGCGATGATCGCCAATCTGGGCGCGCACCGCGGCGGCGATGGCGCGATCCTGATCCTGGGCACCGGCAGTGTCGGGCTGGTCAAGCGCGGCGAGGACCATTTCAGCATCGGCGGCTATGGCTTTCCGATCTCGGATGAGGGCAGCGGCGCAGCGCTTGGGCTCAGCGCAATTCGTCATGCCCTGCGCGCGCTCGATGGCCGCACCCGGCCCACCGCGCTGAGCCAGGCGGTGACCAAGCAGTTCAGCCACGCCATTCCCCAGGTCATCGCGTGGATGGATAAGGCCGCGCCATCGGATTACGCGCAGTTCGCGCCATTGGTCATGGACTATGCCGAAACCGGGGACGAGATTGCGCTGTCGATCGTCCGCGATGCCGCGCTGCACATCGAACGGTTCATCGAAACGATCCTGGCGCGCGGTGCGACGCGGTGCGTGCTGATGGGCGGGCTTTCGGCGCGGATGAAGCCGTGGCTGCGCCAGCGCATCGTCGCCCAGTTGAGCGCGCCTTTGGGCGATGCGCTGGACGGCGCGCTGATCCTGGCAGGCTTTCCTACTGGGTCTGCAGCGCCTCACCCGTGATCGCGTAGCCACCGCCCAGCCAGTCGAGGATTTCGCGCGCCGCCGGGTGATCGGCCGGGTGATCGGGCGCGCCATAACGCGCCTGCAGGGCTGCGATCTCCTCCCCGCTCATATGCGTCAGCCCCTTGGTCTGCAGCCGTGCTCGGTCGGTGGTGAGCATGGCAGCCAATTGCGGCCCGCAGACCTGCACGGCAGCGGCGCGGAACGCCTCGCTATACTGGTACGCGTCGCCCTGGGCATAGACCATCGGCAGGGTCAGCGCGGGGATGCATCCCAGCATGGGCTGCGAGGCGGGGTTGATGGCATGGTGGCTGATCAACGGGGCGATGCGGTGATGCCTGCCGGTGAACGCCTGGATGTGCAGGTGGCGCGACATTCTGGGGCCGTCATTGACCGGATAATTGTCCCACAATGCGATTTTGCGGCCCAGTACCTGCGCCATGCGCGCAACATGCGCCGGGCCGATCTCGGCCGAGCACACCTCTTCGCCGGTCCAGTATATGTGGATGGCGGGATCGAGCCGCTGCCCCAAGGTTTCCAGATACCGCTCCGGCCGCTGCCCGAATACGCTGTCGAGCACCGGATCGAGCGAATAGTAACTTGGGCAGAAGAAGAACCGGCGCGCCTGGCTGTGATCGAGCATGAAGGCGCAGATGTCGGCCTGCCGCGCCGCCAGATCGGGGATGTCGCCGCGCATGTCGTCGAACAGGATGACCAGATCGTCGATGCCCCAGTCATCGAACTGGCGCAGCTTGGCCTGCATGCCTGCGCGCATGTCGTGATCGAAGCCAAGCTGTGCGCCCCAGGGCGTGATGCCGATGCCGAAGCGGACGCCAAGGGACCGGCAATGCGCCGCAAACGCCGCGATCGCTGCGGCATCATCGGGGGCATGCAGACGCTGCCAGTCCCGCCGCAGTCGCGCATCGATCTTGGGGGCGTAATGGAAATAGCGGTATCCGGCAGGGGCGAGCAGGCTCATCACCTGGTGGCGATCGGCCCAGCTCCAGCTTCGGCCGAAATAGCCCTCGATGATGCCCAGCTCGGGACTCACCCCGGCTGCCCGCCGATCCATGTCGCAAGCGGCTGGAGCGCATCGTCGAGGTGGACCAGGTCCGCCCGGTAACCGGGCTTCAGCACGCCGTGGCTGTGCCCCAGCCCGATAAAGGCAGCGGGCGTGCCGCTGGCCATCCGGCTGGCGGTGGCAAGGTCGACATGCATCATGTGAATCGCGTTGCGCAGCGCGAGCGCCATATTGAGGTTGGACCCGGCCAACGTGCCATCGGGTCCGCGGAGCACGCCGTCTTTCACGCTGATCCAGGTGGAGCCCAAGGTGAAGCCGGAGCGCGGATCATCCACGCTGGGCATCGCATCGGTCACCAGCATCAATTCATGGCTGCCCTTGGCGCGGAATGCCGCGCGCAAGGCGGCAGGGTGGACATGGTGGCCATCGACGATGATGCCGCTGAACAGGTGCATGTCGAACGCCGCCCCCACCATGCCCGGTTCGCGCCCGACCAGCGGGGTCATCGCGTTGAACAGATGGGTAAGGCCGGTCAGCCCCTCGCGGACCGCGGCGGACATCTGTTCATAGCTCGCCATGCTGTGCCCCGCCGCCACTGTGACGCCGCGCCGCTTCAATTCGGCAATCGTGCCAGTGCTGGCGGTTTCGGGCGCCAGCGTCACCAGTGTCTTGCCCCGGGTGGCCGACGCCAGCAGGTCGATCGCGGCGGCATCGATTTGCCGGAACTTGCCTGAATCATGGATGCCGCGCTTTTGCGCGTTCAGGAACGGACCCTCGATATGGATGCCGATGACACCGGGCACACCGCTGGCTATGGCCTCGTCCACCGAGGCGATCGCCTTCGCAATGACGGACAGGTCATCGCTGATCAGCGTGGGCAAAATGCCGGTGGTGCCGAATTTGCGGTGCGTCTGGGCGATCGCGCGCACGCCCTCGCATGTGGGCATGTCGTTGAACAGCACGCCGCCTCCGCCATTGACCTGCGTGTCGACAAAGCCCGGCAGCAGGTAGCCGCCGGCCAGATCGATCCGCTGTGCGCCGGAAGGGATCTGCGCGGCCGGAACGATGGCATCGATGGTATCGCCGGTTACCACCAGCGCGTGATCATTATACCACTCGCCATCGGAAAGAATGGCGGCGCCGACAAAAGCTTGGGGGACAAAAGCCCGGGGGACAAAAGCTTTGAGCGTCATTGTGTTTCAGTGACCTTGCGCAGCAATGGCGGGTTATCCGGGTCCAGCCCCCGGCGCAAGGCCAATGCATTGGCCATGCGGTAGAAGCTCTGGATCATGACGATCGGCGCGGTGACAGGGTGCAGCACTCCGTTGACGGGAAGGACCTTGACCGGCAGGTGGCCGGGCAGCGCGGAGCCGGGGCCAGCCAGCATTATGGGTGCACCGCGCTCGGCAAACGCCGCCGCGACGGTATCCAGCCCGGCAACCGCCGCGTCGAAGGGCGGAAACACCAGCACCGGAAAATCGGGCCGGGCCAGCGCCATCGGGCCATGCGCGACTTCCGCAATGCTGAACGCCTCGCCATGGATGCCGCAGGTTTCCTTGAACTTCAGCGCCGCTTCCAGCGCCACGCCAAGCGTCAGGCCGCGGCCCAGCACATAGCAGTTGCGCACCTGCGCCAGGCCATCGACCGCCGCCGACCAGTCCTGCTGCCAGGCTTCGGCCAGGTGCGCCGGCAGGTCCGCTATAGCCGCATCGAGCAGCGGATCGGGCTGCATATGGCCTGCCAGCTGGGCAAAGGCGGACAGCGCGGCGATATAGCTCTTGGTCGCAGCGACGCTTTTCTCGACGCCCACGCCCAGCGGCACTACGACTTCGGCCATATCGGCGAGCGGCGATGCGGTATCGTTGACGAAGGCGATCACCAGCGCGCCTGCCTGCCGCGCCGCCTCAGCCGATGCCAGCAGATCGGGGCTTTTGCCCGATTGCGAGACGATGATGAAGGGCTGGCCTTCCATATGCAGCAACGGGCGGCCGTAGATCGAGCTCATCGACGGCGCTTGCGACAACGTAGGGATGCCAAGCCGGGTCTCGAACAGATATTTAGCAAAGGTCGCGGCATGGTCTGAGCTGCCGCGTGCGCAGGTGATGATCAGGCGCGGGGCGCTGGCGCGGATGCGGGCCGCAAGCTGCCCCAGCAAGCGGTCGTTGTCCGATAGCTGCTGCCTGACAAGATCGGCTGCCGATGCCGCCTCCCGGAACATGAAGGTCGGCTGGCCAAGGGGGTGGCCGAGGCTATCGTGGGCAGACGGAGGGTGCGCGCTCATATAATACCTCTATAATACCAATTAACTCTCCTGCGCAACTGCGATTGTCGTGGGACCACGGCCCATGTGGCCATGCAGCGTTGTGTTTTTTACGTTGATCCGGGCCGGTGCAGCTTGCAGGATGCCGCGCAAGGGGGATGGGCGATTATGAACAAGGCGATGCTGACGCTGGCGCTGACACTGACGGGGGGGATGAGCCTGCTGTTCGTGCCCCAGGCCCATGCCGCCCCCGACCGAACAAGGCTGGACGCGCTGATCGCGCAGTTCGAGGCGGCGGACGCCAACAGCGATGCGGCCCGGTACCGCTCGCTCGCCGACCAGACGCTGGCCGAGGCCAAGCGGCTCTATCCTGCAGGCCATCCGGAAATCGCCGCGCGCACCTTGTATGTGGCGCAGGCCTTTGCCGCTGCGGGCGAGATGGACAAGGCGCAGGCTGAGGTCGACCGGATTCTGCCGCAGCTGGAAGCCGCGCCCGATTACCGCGTCGATTATCGCAATGCGCTCAGCCTCAGGGCCTATATCCTGAACTTCAAGGGCGACCATGATGGCGCGCTGGCGATCAACGAACAGCTTGCCGCCGAATATGCCGGCAATGCCTCGAACAAGGGCGGGCGCGACCACGCGGTGACGCTGTCCAACCTTGCCGCATCCTATCTGGAACATGGCCGCCTGGACGATGCGCTTGCCCGCAACGCCGAGGCGATCCAGATGGGCCTGGCGCTCGATCCGGTGCCCGAGGACGTTGCGATCTGGAGCGCGAACCGGGTCGTGTACTATTTTTCGGCCGGGCGGACCGAAGAGGCGGTGGCGACGGCTAACGACAGCATCGCCAAGACAGGTGCCGCGCTTGGGCCGGACCACCCGGCGATGGCCAATCTTTACGCCAATCTCGGCGCCATCCTGCTGCGGCTCAATCGCCCCAACGATGCGATGACCCCGATCCGCCAGGCCTTCGAGCTGATCGAAAAGGCCAATGGCGGACCCAACCAGAACAGCGCCACCATGCGCACCCAGTTTGCGCAGGCCCTGGTGCGGGCCGGTCGGCATGAGGATGCCGTAGCCTTTCTCGATTACGCCACGCCGATCATCGATGCGCAGCTCGGGCCGCAAAGCGACCGTGCTTTGAATGCGCGCGACACGCGGCTGATCGCGCTGATCGCGCTGGGCAAGGGGGAGCAGGCCGAGGCGCTGGCACAGGAACTGCTGGCGGTGCGCGATGCCCGCCTGCCCGAAGGCCATCGCGACCGGGCGAACGCACGCGACAACCTTGCCAAGGCCGCGTTCACGCTGGGCAATTTCACCGCCGCACGCGACGCTGCGGCACAAGCGGTGGCGCTGCGATCCAGGATGCTGTCGCCCGATCACCCCGACCTTTTGCTGTCCCGCGCCATGCTGCTGCGGATTGAGGATCGCGGCGATCTGCGCCCGGCGGACGATCTGGTGACACAGGCGCGCGCGGTGTTCGCGGCGCTGACCCTCAATGCCCAGCTCGCCCGCGGATCGGCACAGGCAGAGCGGCAACGCCCGGCTTATGGCTGGCTGGCCGAAATCTTCGCGCGGCGCGGTGCCAAGGACGATGCGTTTCGCGCGCAGCAATGGGCGGCGCGCACCGCGCTCGATGACACGCTGGCGATCGCAGGCAGCGAGCGTGCGGCGCAATCGGACCCGGAACTCGCCAAGGTGCTGACGCAGCGGCGCGCGCTCGTCGCAGCGCGGCAGGGGCTGGAGGCGCGGATCGATGCCAATGCGGCAAAGCCCGATCCTGCCTTCGATCTGGCCGCAGTCTCCGCTGAGCTTGCTACGAACCGCCAGGCCACCGCCAGCCTGGATGCGGCCTTGAGCGCAGATCAGCGCAGCAGCCTTGTGTTTGCGCCCGCCGCTTTGGCCGATGTTCAGGCAAATGCGGCCAGGCGCGATGTCAGCATCATGATCACCGACATCGGCGATGACTGGCTGGTTACCGCGGTGGGGGAGGGCAAGGTGCAGCAACGCCTGGTCGGCCGCGATCCAGCCATAGACGATCTGGTCCAGCGGCTGCGCGCGGTCGCCAGTCCGGGCAGCGATGGCGTGCTGGACCGCGGCGCATCGGCTGCGCTGTTCGATGCTCTGTTCGCAGGCGACACCGGCGCGATGGTGCGCCAGGCGCGGCAGCTTTACGTCAACGCCAATGGTGCGCTGGGCGGGTTGCCCTTCGGGCTGCTGTCGCCTGACCGCGATGGCCGCCGCCTGTTGCTGGAAACGACCACGATCGTTCGGCGGGCAGGCGTTCGGCGGGCAGGCGTGCCGCGCAGCCAGGTGGCGGGGTCTGCGCAAACCAGCAAGACGCTGATCGCATTCGGCGGCGTGCCGGGCGCTCCAGCCGGTACGCTGATGGCGATGCGCTCTGCCCGCACCGCCAAGACCATCGCCGACCTGGCCGACCTGCCCGATTCACGGCGCGAACTGGCAGCTTTGGGTACGGCAATCGGTGCAGGCACCGCGCAATTGCTGGTCGGCAAGGACGCCACCGAAGAGGCCTTGCGCCAGGCCACCGTGCCACCGGGCGCGGTGCTGGCCTTTGCCACGCATGGCCTGCTGTCGGGTGAGCTGGACGGGTTGAGCGAACCGGCATTGCTGCTCTCGCCGTCCGGAAGGGACGATGGTTTGCTCAAGCCCAGCGAGATCGGCGCGATGACCCTGCCCGCCGGGCTGGTGATCCTGTCGGCTTGCAACACGGCGGGCACCAGCAGGACCGATCACCCGCAATTGACCGGGCTGGTGCAGGGATTCTTCATGGCCGGATCGGCCCGCGTGCTGGCCAGCCACTGGCCGGTGCGCGACGATGTCGCCCGCCGCCTGTCGGTCGGCATGGTGCGCGGAATGAACGACGGCCTGGTTCCCGCACAGGCGCTGCGCCAGGCCATCGCCAATGTGCGCAGCGGCCGCGATGGCGAACCGGTGATCGACAAGCCGGCATTGTGGGCGGTGTTCGAACTGTTCGAGGCGGGTTGATAATTCATCCGTGCGGGCATGCTTTGGTAAGGTATGAGGCGCGCTTACTTTGTAACAGGAACCCCCCCATGGCGCTTGCATCCCGGCAGCTTTTCATCGGCCTGATGAGCGGTACGTCGTTCGATGGCATCGATGTCGGCAGCCTTGAAACCGATGGCGCGGTGATAGCGGCCACGGGGCCTGCTGAAACCTGGCCATGGCCGGACGCCATGCGCGAACGCCTGCGCGCGGTGATGGGGCAGGCGAACGCGCCCGCCGACCTGGTGCGCGACGTGACCGATTGCCACTATGCTGCGGTCGAGGCGTTTCTGGATCGCCACGCCATCGACCGTGCCAGCGTGGCTGCGGTGGGCTTTCACGGCCAGACCATCCTGCACCGGCCGCAGGACCGCCTGACGGTGCAGATCGGTGACGGTGCCTGGCTCGCCCGGGCGCTGGGGCTGGTGGTAGTCGATCAGTTTCGCATCGATGATGTCGCGGCAGGCGGGCAGGGTGCCCCGCTCGCCCCGGTCTATCACCAAGCACTGTTCCGGCAGCACGCCAAGCCGCTGGCGGTGGTGAATATCGGCGGGCTCTCCAACGTCACCTGGGTGGGCGGCGATGCAGATGACCTCGTGTCGTTCGATTGCGGCATCGGCAATGCGCGGCTGGATGATTGGATGTGGCGCAAGGCCGGGCTCGCTTATGATGCCGATGGCAGCTGCGGCCTGCGCGGGACGATCGACGAAGCGCTTGTCGCAGCCACGTTGCAGCAGCCTTATTACCAGCGCATGCCACCCAAGTCGCTCGACCGTGACGAACTGTTCGTCGATCTGCCGGGCGACATGGGGCTGGACGATGGCGCCGCCACGCTGGCGGCGATCACCGCCGATGCGATCGTGCTGGGCGCGCAGCATTTTCCGGCGCCGGTGCACGAATGGATCGTGGCAGGCGGCGGACGGCGCAATGGCGCGATCATGGCGCGGCTGCGTGCAAAGCTTGAACAGCCGGTGCTGTCAGCCGAGCAGGCCGGGCAGGATGGCGACGGGGTGGAGGCGCACCTGATCGCCTTCCTGGCTGCGCGCAAGCTGGCTGGCCTGCCATCGAGCTATGCGCGCACCACCGGCGCGCCGCATCCGGTCGTCTGCGGACACGTTCACACACCGCCTGAGGCATGACCGGCCGGGACAGCCCCGCTATTGCGGTGAGGTCCTGGAAATACTGCGTCCAGCGCACCGGCATCTCGTCGACATAGGGTAGGCCGAGCGGCGGTATCGGTACGTCCGCGCTCCAGGTGGCCGACACTATCTTCGCGCGCCACCAGGTGATCGACGATCGAGACCATCAGCACGACGCTGGGCATGAAATCCATGTGGAAGCCGGCCTTGATCCGCTCGATCGTTTCGCCCGGCGCGAACAGATCGATATCGGACAGATGGTTGCCGCGTCCTGCAATGATGGAGCCGGTCAGCACCACGCTCTAAAGCTCGGCGAACCATGCGCGCGCACACGCCATCTTGTCGATGCTGGACATGGAGTTCCTCTCTGTTCCGCATCGTATCAACACCACAAAACGAACCCCCGGCACTTTCGCGCCGGGGGCCGTGTTCGTATCCGCGATTTCGGTCAGCCGCCGGGGCGACCGGACGAAGGCTCAGTCGCCTTCGCCGGGCTCGGGCGAGAAATACGCCTCGTACTTGCCATCCTTGCCCTTGTATTCGTCCGCATCGGGCGGGGAATCGCGCTTTTGCGTGATGTTCGGCCATTCGGCGCTGAACTTGGTGTTCAGTTCCAGCCACTTTTCAAGGCCGTCCTCGGTATCGGGCAGGATCGCCTCGGCCGGGCATTCAGGCTCGCACACACCGCAGTCGATGCACTCGCTGGGGTTGATGACGAGCATGTTGTCGCCTTCGTAGAAGCAATCCACGGGGCAGACTTCCACGCAATCCATATATTTGCACTTGATGCAGGCGTCGGTGACTACATAGGTCATCGGCTGTGAGAGCTCCCCTGGATGGCTGGCCGGGCATGGTTGCGCCGGATGGGCCGGATGTTGGCTGGTATGACGATTCTGGGGGCCTTGCTATTGCGATCGTGCAGGCAGGTCAATATCGCGCTGCCTTGCACGCCCAAAGCCACGCTTTATCCGCCAGGTTTCCGCCAGTTGTCCTGCTGCTATCCGCCCGCGCGGCTGTCGGCCGGTTCGCTGTAGCAGGCAAAGGCTTCATCCGCCGGTCCCCGCCGCCAGGGCAGCTGGTCGATCTGCAGCACCAGCACCCGCGCGCCTTGCGGTACGGTGAGGATATCGCCGCAGCGCACGGCATGGTGCGCCTTGACCACCCGCATACCGTTGGAGCGGATCAGGCCCTGCTCGGCCAGCGATTTGCCCTGGGACCGGCTACGCACCAGCCGCAGATACCACAGCAATACATCCATCCGCATATGCCCGCCTGAGGCTGAATTCGAGCCTGAACCTGCGCCTGAACCGCCGTTCTCAACCAATCGCCACCTTCCAGTCTGCCAGAGCCGCAAAATGCCCGTCGGCGCGCGGCGGTGATTCCGCCTGCACCTGCTTCTTGCGGCCCAGCCCGCGCCAGCGCCACAACGGCGCGGTGCCTGCATCCGCATCGCTGTCGCTGGCGCGTGTGCCATCGCGGCGAAAGCCCGCCGCGCGCATCAGCCGCTCGGTATTGTCGGCGCTCAGCCCCATGGAAATGGCGAGCGCCGGATCGATCGCAAAGCTTGCCGCCTGTCCGCGCCGGTCGTGCACGGCGCGGATCAGCTTTTCGGCCATATCGACGCGCAGCGCCTGATCGCCCAGCACCCGGTAGGCGGGGTGGCCCTGGCCTGCCGCTGCCGGAACGACGGTGCGCAGGTCTGCCGCCATGGGGTCGGCAGGCCCGGGCATGGCATCGCCGGCATGGATCGCACGCACCAGCGCAAACAGCCGCTGGCAATCGGGGCGGATCATCGGTGCGCAAAACACGTCCAGACTGCCCAGCCGCACGCCCAGCCGCTGCAGCGCCTGCCGCGACGGCGGGTCGAGCGCGCTGATAAGGGCATCTGCCGCCATGCGCGGCATTGCGCCGCCTGCATCGATCAGCTGCACCAGCAGCGCGCGCAGCGGCCCGGAACAGCGTTTGTCCTGCGCTGCCTTGGCCAGTGCGCGCACGGGCGCAAGCGGCTGGCGCAATTGCGCGTCCACCCATGCAGCGACATGCGCCAGCAGCGCTGCATGGTCCGCGCGCGGCAGGGCATCGAGCGCCCGATCGGGCTGAAACCGCGGTTCGGCAAGCGTCGCGCCGCGCACCATCTGCCCGATCCGTTGCCCCCGCCACATCACTGCGGGCCGGCCGCGATTGTCGGCGGCAATGGCGAGCGTCGCGGGCGGATCGGCCAGCAATTCGCGGGCACGACGGGCGAGCAGCCCGGGCAGATGCCGGTCGGCAGCCGCGAGCAGCAGCTTGCGGTCCGCCAGCCGCGCCTGCGCATCGACGACAAAGGCAAAGCCGTTCAGCGTGCCGATCGGCTCGCCATCGACGCAGATCGTGTCGTTGCCCTCCAGCGTCACCGGCAGCAAGGCGGCATCCCCGCCAAGCCCGCGCAGCAGCACCGCGGTGCGCCGGTCGACGAACCGCTGCGCCAGCGCCTTGTGCAGCGCATCGGACAGGCGTTCCTCGACCTGGCGGGCGCGCCCGGCCATCTCGGCGGGGTCGGCCAGCCAGTCGCGCCGCTGTGCGACATAGGCCCAGGTGCGGATCGCGGCGATGCGCGCGCCCAGCTTCTCGACATCGCCCTGCACCGAATCGAGGTCGGCAATGCGCCGGGCGATGAAATCCACGGGGATATGGCCAAGCCCGGTACCGAGATGCTGCCATAGCTGGCTGACGAAGCTGGCGTGATGTTCTGCCCCGCGATGCTGGAAATCGGGCAGGCTGCAGACCGACCAGAAGCGGCGCACCGCTGCCGACCCACGCACCCGGCCGCCGATCTGCGGGTCATCGGCCAGCCGCCGCAGCACCGCAAGGTCGATCGCTTCGGGCGCGGCCTTCAGCACCTGGCTGGAGGGCAATTGCTCCAGATCGGCGATCAGATGCCCCAGGCTGTTGAAGGACGGTGCCGAATTGCGCCAGAACAGCGACTTCAATGGCGGGAACTGGTGCTGCTCGATCCGCTCGATTTCCTCGTCGGTGAACTGCGCATCCGCGCGGCCGGCGACGGTACCAAAGGTGCCGTCACGCTGATGCCGCCCGGCGCGCCCGGCGATCTGCGCCATTTCCGGCAACGTCAGTCGCCGCCTGCGCGCGCCATCATATTTGTACAATGAGGCAAAGGCGACATGCTCGACATCCATGTTCAGCCCCATGCCGATGGCATCGGTGGCGACGAGGTAATCGACCTCGCCTGCCTGATACATCGCGACCTGCGCATTGCGCGTCGCGGGGCTGAGCGCGCCCATCACCACCGCCGCGCCGCCGCGAAACCGGCGCAGCATCTCGGCCACGGCGTACACTTCTTCGGCCGAGAATGCCACGACCACGCTGCGCGGCGGCAGGCGCGAGAGCTTCTTGATGCCCGCATAGGACAAGGTGGAAAAACGCGGGCGGGTGATGATCTCCGCATCGGGAACCAGGCTGCGCACCATCGGGCGCAGCGCCTCGGACCCCAGGATCATCGTCTCGTCGCGGCCGCGCGCGTTGAGGATGCGATCGGTGAACACATGGCCGCGTTCGGGGTGCGCACCCAGCTGCGCCTCGTCGATCGCGACGAAGGCGAAATCGCGCCCGTCGTTCAGCGGCATGCTTTCGGCGGTGGAGAGGAACCAGCGCGCACCGGGCGGCACGATCCGCTCCTCCCCGGTGACCAATGCGACTTCCTTGGGGCCTTTGATGGCCACCACCCGGTCATACACTTCGCGCGCCAGCAGGCGGAGCGGAAAGCCGATCAGGCCGCTGGAATGCGCAGCCATCCGCTCGATGGCGAGGTGCGTCTTGCCGGTGTTGGTCGGCCCGAGCACGGCAATGACGGAGGTTTGCGCGAAACGGGTCATGATTGGCCAGTCCTTATGCTACCTACATCATAGCCGCGCGGACAAGTTGCAAGTCCCTTCGCGCGGCGGCAACAATCAGCTGTGGACAGGTTCCGCCGCTGATCCGGCTTAATGCACCGCTCGTCCCGGTGCGCGGGTTTCGCGCCGCGGGTTAATTTGACTTTAACCGCCATTCTTCACAAGAAATCCGGGCGAGGGAAATCGCCATCGCGTGTCGGTCCCAAGATCGCGGCGCGGGAGGAATGGCGAAAAAGGGTCGGCTTTGTTTCAGCAACGCGAACAGCTTTTGGGGGCAGGCGCTGCCACCGCCAGATTGTCGATGGCCGATGCGCTGCCGATGCCTGCTGCCCATGCGCCTGCAGCTGGCGCTTCGCTGGCGGATCGCTGGAAGCAGCTGACCACCTTCATTCAAGACACCAACTGGACGCCCGACCTTGGCCAGAACATCGGCAGCGCCGAATGGTTTCGCGGGCTTGCGACATTGTGCCTGCTGCTCACCGGTGCCTATGCGGTGTGGCCGGGCATCCACCCGCTGGGCGCTGCGGCCACTGCGCCAGCTCCGGTGGCGCTGGAGGAATTGCGCAGCCAGATGATCATGCCGATGGCGTTCGGCAGCGATACCGGCCGGGCCATGGCCGCGACCGATGCCGTGGTCGCGCTGGCCCAGGCGCCTGAACGCCCCACCATCGAACTTGCCGCCGTCATCGGCCGCGGTGACAGCTTCATGCGCGTGATGCAGCGCGCAGGCGTGGGCGGCGGTGACGCGCAATCGGTCGCCAACCTGGTGTCGTCGGTGGTGCCGTTGAGCGATATTCGCGACGGTACCCGTATCGATATCACGCTGGGCCGCCGCTTTGCGCGCAACCAGCCGCGCCCGGTCGAGCTGATCGCGTTCCGCGCACGTTTCGACATGAACGTCGAGATCGTCCGTGCAGGCAGCGCGCTTGACCTGGTGCAAAAACCCATCCTCGTCGATGCCACGCCCTTGCGCATCCGCGGCACCGTAGGCTCCAGCCTGTACCGCTCGGCGCGCGCTGCAGGCGCGCCTCCGGGTGCGATCCAGGCGTATCTGCGCACCCTGGGCAGCCAGCTTTCCATCGGCAACGATATCCGCGCGACCGACGAGTTCGACATCATCGTCGATTACAAGCGCGCCGCGACCGGCGAGGTCGAGATGGGCGAACTGCTGTATGCTGGGCTGGAACGCAGCGGCAAGCCGCGCGCGCAGATGCTGCGCTGGAAGGCCGGCACATCGACGCAGTGGTTCGAGGCATCGGGCGTGGGCGAGGAACGCGGCGAGTTCGCCCGGCCCGTCAACGGCGCGGTCACGTCTGGCTATGGCTATCGCCGCCACCCGATCCTTGGCTTCCGCCGCATGCACAGCGGCCTGGATTTCCGCGCGCGCAGCGGCACGCCGATCTATGCGACCGCTGATGGCACCGTGAACTATGCCGGACGCAAGGGCGGATACGGCAATTTCGTGCGGATCGCGCATGGCGCCAACCTCGCCAGCGGCTATGGCCATATGAGCCGGATCGCGGTGAGCAACGGCACCCGCGTCCGGCGCGGCCAGGTGATCGGCTATGTCGGTTCCACCGGCCTTTCGACCGGGCCGCACCTGCATTACGAACTGTATCGCGGCGGCCGCGCGGTCGATCCCAATTCGGTGAAATTCACCAGCCGCGCCCAGCTTTCAGGCAGCGAACTGGCAAACTTCCGCGCCCGGCTAAAACAGCTGCTCGGCGTAACGCCAGGCGCCGCACTCCAGTCGATCGCGCCCGCGCCAAGCGCTGCAACAGCCGAACCCAAGCGCGAGATCGAGCGAATCGCAGGCGCAACGATCGCGTAAGCGGGGCGGATAGGGATGCAGGTGGTGGGCGCGTTTTATCGCGAGGCTTTGCTTGCGGCGCCAGCCCACCAACATCCGCTCAGCCTGAGCCTGTCGAAGGCCCCGTGCTCACTCCAGCCATCACAACAATCGTTCTCCGGCGAAAGCCGGAGCCCAGGAGCGAGGTAGCGCTGTCGCCGCTCTGGATTCCGGCTTTCGCCGGAAAACGGATGGGAGCAAGCTAACGAGACTCAGGCTGAGCGGGGGTAGGTCACGGCCAAAGGGCGCGCCGCTCTACTCAAAGCATATCCTCCAGCATCAGCGCGGCGGTTGCCTTGGCGCTGCCGACCACGCCGGGGATGCCGGCGCCCGGATGCGTGCCGGCGCCCACGAAATACATGTTGGGGATGGCATCATCGCGGTTGTGGGTGCGGAAGTACGCGCTTTGCGTCAGCAGCGGCTCCAGGCTGAACGCGCTGCCGAGGTGCGCATTCAGGTCGTTGCTGAAATCCTGCGGCGTGTAATGGAAGCTGGTGACGATCCGCTCATGGATGTCCGGGATCAGCCGGTGGCCGATCTCGTCGAGGATCCGCTTTTCATAGATCGGCCCCATTTCCTTCCAGTCGATCGGCAGCTTGCCCTGATGCGGCACGGGGGAGAGCACATAGAATGTGCTGTGCCCCGGAGGCGCCATGCTGGGGTCGGTTACCGTGGGGTGGTGCAGGTACAGGGAAAAGTCCTTGGACAGCACGCCGTGATCGTAGATGTCGTCGAGCAGGCCCTTATAGCGGGGGCCGAATAGGATCATGTGGTGCGGAATGCCCGGCCAGTCGCCCTTGATGCCGAAATGGGCCACGAACAGCGAGGGCGAGAACTTCTTCTTCTTGAGGCTCGCCGCCGCGCGCTTGCCGCGGCCCGATTTGCCCAGCAGATCGCGATAGCTGTGGACGATATCGGCGTTGCTTGCGACGGCATCGAACGTACCCTGCCAGCCGCTCTTGGTGACGACGCCGGTGACCTTGTCGCCCATCGTCTCAATCTCGGTGACCGGATCGTTCATCCGCATCGTGCCGCCGATCCGCTCGAAATGCGTGACCATGCCCGCGATCAGCTTGTTGGTGCCACCTTTGGCGAACCACACGCCGCCGTCCTTTTCCAGCTTGTGGATCAGGGCGTAGATCGAGCTGGTCTTCATCGGATTGCCGCCGACGAGCAGCGTATGGAAGCTGAGCGCCTCACGCAGCTTCTCGTTCTTAACGAACGACGATACGATCGAATACACCGAGCGCCATGCCTGATACTTCATCAGCGCAGGCGCGGCCTTGATCATGCTGGCAAAGTCCAGGAACGCCTTGTGGCCGAGCTTCAGATAGCCCTCGTCATGCACGCCCGCGCTGTATTCCAGGAACTTGTCGTAGCCTGCGACATCCTCGGGGTTGAGCTTCTGGATCTCGGCACGCAGGCCGGCTTCGTCGTTCGAATAATCGAAATTGGTGCCATCGGGCCAGTTGAGCCGGTAGAACGGCATCACCGGCATCAGCTCGACATCCTCGCTGATGTGGTGGCCAGACAACGCCCACAGTTCTTCAAGGCACGGCGGATCGGTGATGACCGTCGGCCCGGCGTCGAAGGTGAAGCCGTCCTTTTCCCAGAAATAGGCGCGGCCGCCCGGCTTGTCGCGGCCTTCGATGATGGTGGTGGCGATTCCAGCGGATTGCAGACGGATGGCGAGCGCCAGCCCGCCGAATCCCGACCCGATAACAGCAGCTTTCTTCACGTGAGACTTGGCCCCCATTGCATGGTGATGTTTGCGACCCGAATGCGCGGGCAGATTGTGCGGCACTATAGCGTTACGTTTGCAATGTGCCAGCGGATGCGCAGATTTTTGGGGGAAACCGTGCCCGCAAGCAGCGCGGTCAGCCCTGCAGCGCCGCCATTCCGCTACGGGTTGCGGCCAGCAGCGCGGCTGCGCGGTGCGCAGCATCGGGGTGGGCATCGCGCAAGGCTTTCGATCGCAGCTCGATGCTCAGCGGTATCGCAGGCGGCAAGGCGGCAAGCGTCGCGGCCAATGGCAGCGCCCCTGCCCCCACATCGAGCCTGAGGTCGAGCGCCTCGTGGATGATGGCAGGCACATCCTGGGGCGACGGGCCGCTGGCTGCCGCATCGCAGAACTGCGCATAGGGCAGGCGGTGCGGATCTATACCCCGCAGCATCTCTGGCGTACCGCCGGTGCGCGCGAAATGCAGCGGATCGATCAGCAATCCGGTGTCCGGGTCACCGGTGCGCTCCAGGATATCCAGCGCGGCGGCGAGCGATTTCACCTCGGTAAAGGCGGCAAACTCCAGGCAGACGCGCAAGCTCCGTTCGCGTGCGTGTGCAGTCATTCGCGCCAGCTTGTCGGCGGTGGATTGCGGGTCTGGATCGGAACTGACCACCAGCACGTTGCGCGCGCCGATCGCGGCGCCAGCATCGATGATGCGCAGGTGATCGGGATCGTCACCGCCGGGCTTCAGCCAGACGACCTCGACATCCAGCACGATAACCCCCGCGTCTGCCGTTCGGCTGCGCACCTCCGCGGCAGTGGCGGCGCTCCAGGTCGCAGGCTCGACCCAGATGCCGACCGCGGGCCAGCCCGATGCGATCGCAGCCGCCGCTGTCTGCTCGGGCGTGAACTCGGGCAGCACGCCCGAGGCGAGCGAGAGCAGGTGGCGGTCCGGTCCGTGCGTCACTGCGATAGCGCGGCCATTGCCGCTCCCACCGAGGCGGCAATCTCCTCCGGCCTGGGGTTGCGGCGCAGGGTCAGCCCGCCATTGGCCTGAATGTTCTGCCCGGTCACGAAGGTGCGATCGTCGCACAGCCACAGCACGGTATGCGCAATGTCCTCGGCCGTGCCGATGCGGCCCAGGGGATATTCCCTTGCGAACGCCGCCTCCAGCCCCGGTGTCGCCACGGCGGCGGCGGCCATCGGCGTTGCGGTGAGCCCTGGCGAGACGACATTGGCGCGGATGCCGTTGGGCCCGTACTGGCTGGCAAAGCAGCGGATCAGCGCCTCCGACCCTGCCTTGGTGCCGATATAGGCGGCATGGTCGTTGATCAGGCACTGCGTCGTTGCCGAGGAAATCTGCACCACCGATCCGCCACCCGTCATCGTGCGCAGACAGGCGTTCAGCATATGGTGCACGCCGGTGAACTGCAGCGCGACCATGGCCGCAAGATCGTCGTCGGTCACCTCCTCCCACGCCTTCATCAAGCCCCAGCCGGTGGCGTTGATGGCGATGTCCACCGTGCCGTGGCGCGCAGCCACACCATCGAACAGCGCATCGACATCGGCGCGGCTGGTAAGATCGCAGGTCACCGCCTCGCCGCCTATGTCGGCCGCGAGCGCCTCCAGCGGTTCGCGCTTGCGCCCCGATACGATCACCGTCGCCCCGGCTTGGCCAAGCGTACGCGCGATCACCTGGCCCATGTTCTGGTCGCCTGCCGCGCCGATGACGATGGCGATCTTGCCCGTAAGATCGGTCATGCGGCGGCTCCTGCGGTAAAACGGGCGGTGGCGACGCCATCGGCGCCATAGACCGGCTCCTTCAGGTCGAAGCGGTATTTACGGGTATCGGCGTTGAGGATCGTGAACTGGGACAAATGCAGCAGCATGCCCTGATAGGCGGAGCCTTCGAGATGCAGCTGAAGCTCGTCGGCGCTGTCCCACTCCTCGAACACGTGCACCCGGCCCGGATCGTGCGGATCGGCGCTCCAGGCGTAATGGCGGCACCCCGGCTCGGCCAGCGCCATCAGGATGAGGTCGCGCGTACCGGCCAAAGCGGTGTCGCGGTTTTCGGGCGGGAAATCGACTTCGCCGGCGATGACGATGCTCATGGTGCGCTTCCTTCTTGCAATGTGTCAGCCGCTCAGGGCAGCTGCCCGGCGATGTACTTGTCCATGGTCTGGTGGAACTGCCGGATGCGGCCTTCCTGATAGCGGCCAAGCTCCACCCGGTTGTTGGCCGAGGCGATCAGCCCTTCCTGCACATAAGGCAGGTTCTCCATATCCTGATCGAAGATCTCGCCCAGCGCGCCCCATTCCTTGACCGTTGCCCAGGGCTCATCCGGCGTCAGGAAGCGCATCTCGGCAGCTTCGGGCATATCGGCGTCCTTGGGTTTGCGCGCCAGCAGCCGCACCTCCATCAGCGTGGCATTCTGGTCCGGCCAGGGCCGCCAGCGATAGACGATATTCGGTGCGAACCCGCCCCAGGGCGAGAGGTTGGGGAAGAGGTTGTAGGTGAACGCATCGAGCATCTCGCTGTCCGATGCGTCCGAGCTGTCATAGCCCAACGCGTCGAGGAAATTGGCGCGATTGGCATCGGCCATGGCGGTGCGCGCGGTCTCGCCTTCGCCCAGCACGATACCCGCCAGCCCCGAAGAGCGGCTTGAGGTGCGCGCGAGCGCGGCGATGATATCCTCCTGGCTGAGATTTTGCGCATCCAGATGCGGGCTGGGCATGCCGAACGGGGTAAGCGCCAGATTGGCGTGATCGCCCCACATCGAATACCTGGTGTTGGCATCGCCTGTGAACGGCAGGATCTGTGGGTGGGTGACGATGGAGTGCCAGGCCTCCATGAACGCTTCGGACACCGCCTTCCAGTTGGCGTTGATGACCTTGCCCACCCACAAGGCGGTAAAGCACTCCTCCATCCGCCAGCGGGAAAACCGGTCGTAAACCTCCGCGCCGATATAGTCCCGCAGGCTCACTTGGGCGGTGCTTTCGGTGACGAAAACATAGCCCTGCCAGCGCTCGACGCGCAGCTCGGGCAGGCGCATGTCGCGCTCCTTCAAGTGCTCGAAATCCCAGGCGCAGGGAATATGCTTGAGCGCGCCGTCGGTTTTCCACGAAAAGCCGTGGAACGGGCATTGCAGCTCGTCGGCCGATCCGCTTTCCGTGCGCAACTTGCGGCCGCGGTGGAGGCAGACGTTGTGGAACGCCTTGATCGATCCATCGTCCTGCCGCACCACGAGATACGACCTGCCGACATTGTCGTAGACGACGTGATCGCCCGGCTCCAGCAGCTCTTCCTCGCGCGCCGCCATCTGCCAGACATGCGGCCACATATGCGCTTTCTCAGCCTCGAAGAACACCGCGCTGGTGTAGCGATCCGCGCTGACCGCATCGGTGCCCAGGTCCCGCCAGCTGTCGTCACGCACCTCGCGCGGCACGGGCCGGCTGTCCATGTCGAGAATGTCGTCGACCGAAATCGCCGGGCAGCGATCGGCGGGGGTGCTCCGGCTCGCATTGTCCATGGGGGTGCTCTCCTGGGTTGTTCGATTCTTTCCCCTTGTCCGTTTGTCCCGAGCGAAGTCGAGGGACGTAATCGGAAAGGGTCGCGTAAGGTCCCTCGACTTCGCTCGGGACAAACGGGGGTGGGTTTCAGACAAACGGGGGGGCTATCCTCAAATCGGCATCCCGATCGCCTCGCCGATATGCCGGTGGACCGCCTGCGGTGCGCTTTCGTTGGCGCCCAGCACGACGTGGAAATCCGCAGGCGCGGTCAGAAGGTTGGCATAGCCGTGGCTGGCGACGCGGTAATCCTCGCTCTGCACCACCTGCGCGGTCGCATCGTACGCCATCTCGCAAATGCCGCGATAGTCCTCGCTGAACACGCCGAACGGGGCATACACGCCGAACTGGCAGCGGGTCTTGCCGACGCCATCGGGGAACAGGCGGAACACCTGCGTGAAGTACACGCCGGGCGTTACCGCGCCGAAGAAGATCACCGTGTTGGGGAACAGGTAATGCACCCCGCCATATTCGGTATCGGGCCATTCCGCCTCGTCCTGGCCGACCAGATCGCCCACCGTCTTGTCGGGGAAGCTGATGCGGTGGTGGCGGCCGAAGCGTTCGAGCACCGATGTGTCGTTGTAATGCGTCTGGCCGATGGTCGAGGCGTGCAATGCGGCGAAATGATAGCCCTCGCCATAGGTATCCAGCGCGAATTTCCAGTTGGATTCGGCGTGCAATATGCCTTTCTTCACCGGCACCGCGCGGTGCAGTTCGATCAGCGCCAACTGGTCGGCAAAGTCGCCCAGATGCGCGGCGGCATCGATCGGCGGGCCTTCGCTGGCGCGCACGAAGATCAGCCCCAGCTGCTCGGCACACGGCAGTTCGAGCAGGTTGCGCGCGCCGATGGCGCAATCGGCAAAGCCCGCCTTGCCGGGCTGGCCGATCAATTTGCCCAGATTGTCGAAGGTCCAGGCGTGGAACGGGCAAGAGATCCGCGACGCCTTGCCGGTGAACGGCTCGGCCTCTTCCACCAGCTTTGCGCCCCGGTGGGTGCACATGTTGCGGAAGGCGCGCACCGTACCGTCCTTGCCGCGAATGACCAGGATCGAGGGGCCTGCCGCATCGAACACCAGATAATCGCCCGGCTGGGGGATATCGCCGGTGAGGCCTGCGACCAGTGGCTGGGCCAGGAACAGATGCTCACGCTCCGCCTGAAAGCGCTCTTCGTCGATGTATACCGACTTGTGCAGCGGCAGTGGCCCGTCTGCGAGATCGGTGGTCTTGCCCGCAACGTTGGCAACGATCCGGCGCAGGATGTCGCGCGCGCGCAGCTTGCGCGACGCCGCCCAGTCAGGGGCCAGGCTGTCGGATGGATCGCGCTCGGCCATAGGGCCCTCCCATTTTGGTCAATGGCAATTGGACACACCATGCCAGATAGCGGGCGGGAACGAACACTATTGGTTTAAACAGTGGGAGAGTGCCGCCATGACCGCAACCGTGCCAGCCCCGCACAGCATCGCCGCCATCGGCAAGCCGATGCAGATCGCGTTCGTGCCGCAAGATTTCGATGCGGCGCTTGCCCATTGGACGCACAATATGGGCGTCGGCCCGTTCTTCGTGATGGAGGGCATCGTGCTGGAAGACGGCCGCTACATGGGCGCGCCTTCGGATTGCAGGTTCACCATCGCGCTGGCGCAATGGGGCGATGTGCAGATCGAACTGATCCGCCAGGATAACGATGCACCGTCGATCTATCGCGGCGAATACCTGCCAGAAGGCGGCGCCATGCACCATATGTGCCTGCTGACCGACGATATCGCTGCAGCGCGCGCGGCAGTGGAAGCAGGCGGCGGGCTGGTGGTGGTCGAAGGCAAGGTGGGCGCGGACGGCGCGGTGTTCTATGCCGACTGCGGCCCGGCAGCCACCCGGCCCAACGCGGGCGCGCTGATCGAAGTGCTGCAACCCGCCACCGGCAGCGCGGGCTTCTTCAGCATGATCGCGGATGCAGCCAAGGGCTGGGACGGCAGCGATCCGGTAAGGGTAGTGGGGTAGCTCCGCACGCTAATCTACCCCGCCTGTCCCCCGATGGGAGAGCATCGCCTTTAAGCCTCTCCCTTGATGGGAGAGGCAGCGAGACTTAGCAGCTTGCTGCCTTAGTCGCAGCGGTGAGGGTGATGGTGCGGCTGGGGGCTATGGTGCATCAGTGCACGTGCTGCTCAATCCGGAGAGATCACCCCCACCCAACCCTCCCCCATCAAGGGGGAGGGCCGTGATGCGGTCGGGTATTGGGGTAGCTCGATCTAAAATCCTCCCCCAGCTTGCTGGGGGAGGGGGACCGCCCGCGAAGCGGGTGGTGGAGGGGTAGCGGGATCGTGATCTCGATCGACCGGCGTGCCATCCCGCTTCCCATCCGCCACCGACCTGCGGTCGGCGGTCCCCCTCCCCGAGACAAGCTCGGGGAGGATTTGCACGGGTGCTCAATCGCTCGCCCCCAGATACCCCAGTTGCCCCGCCTTGAAGATCGTCTGGCTGCGATTCACCGCGTCCAGCTTTTCGCCGGCGCGGTGGATGTGGTAGCGGATGGTGGCGTGGCTGCGATCGAGGATCATGCTGATTTCCTTGTCGGTCTTGCCGATCGCGGCCCAGCGCAGGCATTCCACCTCGCGCTTTGAGAGCATGCAGTCTGCCGGAATGCGGCGCTTGGTGCGCATGGCCATCACATATCCGGCGATGAATCGGCGCGTCATCGATGCCATCAGGTCGGCGTGCTTCTCGAACGGCTCGGACAGGTCGGTCTGGCTCTTGTCCAGCGGCGTGAAGCTGACCGATCCGATCTGACCGAACGGCAGATGCACCGGCACCATGATCGCGGCGCGCACCAGCGAGCGCTTGGCGAAATCGGTCAGGTCCATTTCTTCGAGATATTCGTTGCGCCAGCGCCCGTAGATGCCCTGCTCGTTGCACCAGAAGGGCTCGCTTTCGTACCGGCACGCGCGCGGCAACGGGGAATTCAATGCCAGCCGCGTATCCTCCCACCAGCGTTCGCCATCGGCCATCCAGCCGAAAATCTCGCCGTTGATGATCGCGCCCTCGGCATCGACCATCGGTTCCTTGGAGGAAATGTCATCGCAGGCAGCGACGCGAAACCCGCGCGTTTGTGCCATGTCGTGCATGGCCAGCGCGGCATCGCGGATGTCTTCGACCCGGCGGATGGTGACCCGCTGCGCCAGCGTGTTGACCGGGTTGTTGCGCCCTTCGGCAACTCCGCTGAATTTGACGGGTGTCTCGATCATGGCGTTCCCTTTGATTCGATCCGGTGTCTCCTGCCGCCAAGCGTACGCCACGATGGCCCCAAACGCTACGGAATGTTGGGCGAACGGGGCTATGCCGAGGGTGAACGGAAAAGCGGATCAGCCGGTGGTGCGCGCGGCCTTGTCCTTGGCGTTCGCGCCGCGGATCTGTGCCGCCATATCCGCCCATTGCTGGTCATCCATCCGCGACAGGCTCTGGTAGAAATTGCCCGAATTGGCCTGATAGCCTGCGCCGTCGATGGCGATGGTCTGGCCGTTGATATAGTCCGCGCCGCGCGCCATCAGCATCACCGCAAGGTTCGCCAGCTCGTGCATTTCGCCCACCCGGCCCATGGGATTGCCCCGGTCGGCATTCTGCCCCTGCAGCCCCTGCGCATTGCCGGGCGACAGCCGCTCGGTCATGCCCTTGGTGGGGAAGGTTCCCGGCGCGATGGCGTTGAAGCGCAGACCATGGCGGCCCCATTCGGTGGCGAGGCTTTGCGTCATCACGTTGATCCCCGCCTTGGACATCGCCGACGGCACGGTGAACGGCCCGCCATTCCACACCCATGTCGTCAGGATGGCGAGGAAATTGCCGCGAATCTGCTCGGCGATCATCCGCTTGCCGATATTGTGGGTGATGTAGAAGGTGCCGCGAAACACGATGTCCGAAATGGCATTGAAGCCATTGACGCTCAGATCCTCGGTCCGGCTGACGAAGTTGCCCGCCGCGTTGTTGACCAGCCCGGTGAGCGGCCCGTGCTGCGTCCAGATATGCGCGACCATCGCGTCTATCGCCTGCGGATCGCGAATATCGCAGGCGTGCGCGCCCACCGTACCGCCGTGCCGCGTCATCAGCTCGTCCGCGCACGCCTCCAGCACCGCACCGCGCCGCCCGCAGATGTGCACCTCAGCCCCCAGATACAGGAACGCCTCGGCCATCACCTTGCCCAGCCCGGTGCCGCCCCCGGTGATGAGGATACGCTCGCCCGCCATCAGGCCGGGGCGGTACATGATCTGGGTGATGTCCATGGGGGTCTCCTGTGTTTCTCCCCTACCGCTTGCGGGAGGGGCGGCTGAGGCGCAGCCGAAGCCGGGGTGGGCCTAATGTCTGCGCCGTTTCAGGCCCACCCCGGTTCAGCAAGCTGAACCTGCCCCTCCCGCAAGCGGGAGGGGAGAGAGTTGCGCCTTGTCGGCCCCAGCACCCATATCCGCTCAGCCTGAGCTTGTCGAAGGCCCCGCTATTTGGCCCGCGTGGGCGCGGGGCCTTCGACGGGCTCAGGCTGAGCGGATGGGTTTGTTGGTTGATGTCTGGCCGCCCCTCACAACCCCAGCACGGTCTTGGCGATGATGTTCTTCTGCACCTCGTCCGAACCGCCGAAGATGGTCCACGCGCGGGAGTTCAAGTAGCGGCCAGCCGCCATCTGCGCGTCGACCGATGCCACAGGTTCGGGCGCTTCGTTGCCATACAGAGGCCGCTCCTCGGGCAGTTGCAGCCCGGCGAGGCCATGGATATCCATCGCCAGCGTATCGAGCTCCTGCCGCAGGTTGGCGGAAAACAGTTTGATCAGCGAGGTCTGCGGACCGGGCGGACGGCCCTTGGCGATCTCGGCCAGGATGCGCAACTCGCTGATCTCGAACGCCCGGATGCGCAGGTGCAGGGAGGCGAGGCTGCGCGCAACGACAGGATCGTGCGAGACCGGACCGTTGGTGCCGCTGGGCACCTGGCCTGCGCTCGCGATCAGCTTTTCGATATCCACCAGCAGCTTGGGCGCGAAGCACGATCCGCCGCGTTCGTTTTCCAGCAGGAACTTTGCGATGGTCCAGCCCTGGCCCTCGTCGCCGATGCGGTTCTCGACGCCGCTCACCGCATCGTCGAGGAACACCTGGTTGACCTCATGGTCGCCCGCCATGGTGATGATGGGTGTGACGGTGATGCCCGGCTGATCCATCGGCACCAGCAGGAAGGTGATGCCGCGCTGTGCGGACACTTCCGCATCGGTGCGCACCAGGCAGAACATCCAGTTGGCGTAATGCGCGTGGGTGGTCCAGATTTTCGATCCATTGATGCGGTAACGGTCGCCCTGCAGCACCGCGCGCGTTTTCAGGCTGGCAAGGTCCGATCCCGAACCCGGCTCCGAATAGCCCTGGCACCAGTAATCTTCCGCCGTCAGAATGCGGGGCAGGAAACGCGCCTTCTGCTCGGGCGTGCCGAAGCGGCAGATTACCGGGCCGACCAGCTTGAGCCCCAACACCGGCAGCGATGGCGCGCCTGCATGCGCGCATTCCTTCTCGAAGATATAGCGCTGCACCGAGGTCCAGCCCGTGCCGCCATCCTCGACCGGCCAGTGTGTTGCCAGCCAGCCCTTCTCGTGCAGGATGCGCTGCCATTCCAGGCCGATATCGGGCTCGACGAACACGCCCGGCGTGCGGCGCGCGCCATCGCTCAGCCGGTCGCTGAGTTTGGCCTCAAGAAAGCTGCGGACTTCCGTCTGAAACGCCAATTCGTCGGGGGTGAAATCCATGTCCATGCGTCAAATCCCGCCAGTTCCGGTCGCCCAGACGATACTGCGGCGCAACAATTCATAATAGATCGGATAATTCCACGCGCATTTTTCGGGATGCGGGTAGAAATCGGCCATGCCCGGCAGGTCGTAATGCCCGCGGCAATGGCCCAAGGTGTTATACAGGATGCCGCCTTCGCCGATCGGGCGGGTGTAGATCACCGGCACCACCGTCTCGGGCCAGACGGCATCGACAAATCCGGTCGCCTCGCCTTCGAATCGCGTCTGCGCCAAGGTGCGAATGTCGCTCACCTGTTTCATGAGATACAGCTCGTCCACCACGTCGAAATCGGGCAGGCCGCGCGTCACGTCATGGTCGCGATCGACCATCTCAACGGTGAACGGCGCGCCGATCGGCGGGTGCGCCTTGAACTGGGTGCCCAGCATCTCCATCACGTCCGCGCGCTCCTCGGGGCTGTCCACCCCGGCATCGGTGAAGCGCAAAATCGAATTGGTGCCATGCAGCGCCAGCCAGCGACCGCCGCGCTCCAGAAAGGCGCGGATCGCCTGCGCCTCGGCTTCTGACGGCATCAGATCGCAGGTATAGGTCACCAGGAAACGGCACCCCTCCAGCCTATCGCCCACGCCGTGATAATCGTGCGCCACTGTGGTGCGGATGTTGTCGTGCTCGGCCAGCAGCTTGAGCACCTCAAGCCGGGCAAAGTCGATATCGTGATATTTGCCCGCCGCGACGAAATGCGCGTCAATCCGTTCAGCCATGTGCCTGTTTGCCCCTCAACTGCGGAAATAGCCGCCGCCATCGACGTTGAAGTCGACCCCGGTGGTGAAGCTTGCCTGATCGGAGAGCAGGAAGACAATGGCGTTGACCACTTCATGCGCCTCGCCCACCCGGCCCATCGGGTGGTTGGCAGCGAACATCGCCTCGACCTCTTCGACGGTGCCGGGCAGCGCCTCGAGATAACGCTCGAACATCGGCGTGCGGATCGCGCCTGGGTGCACGGTGTTGGCGCGGATCGGCAGGCGCCTGGCGGCGCAATCGAGCGCGATGGTCTTGGTCAGCGCGGTCACTGCCGCCTTGGACGCGCAATAGGATGCGAACTCCGCGCCGACACGCAGCGCCAGCATCGAGCCTATGTTGACGATGGCGCCTGTCTCGCCCGAAGCCGCCATCGCGGGGATCGCCGCGCGGCAGCCATAGAAGGTGCCATTGAGGTTGATGTCGATCGTCCGCTGCCAGCTGTCCAGATCGACATCGGGCACCGCGCCGGGCTCTGAAATGCCGGCAATATTGGCAAGGTGGGTCAGCTTGCCGAACCGGTCCACCGCCGTCTGCACCGCTGCTTCCCACTGCGCCAGATCGCGCACGTCGAGCGATACCGCCACGGCCCGTTCGCCGAGCTCTTCGGCCAGCGCCCTGGCCTTGTCGAACTGGACATCGCCCAGCACGACACTGCCGCCTTCTTCGACGATCCGCCGCCCGGTCGCCCCGCCTATGCCCTCCGCGCCGCCGGAGATCAGCGCGACCTTGCCCTGCATCATGCCCCCGATTACGGTCATATCCTAACGCTCCAGTATCGCCACGGCCGACAGGCCGGGCGCGCCATAGACATGGCTGTAGGCGGTCTTGGGGTTGCCCGGCACCTGCCGCGCGCCGCCGCGTCCGCGCAGTTGCACGGTGTTTTCATACACCTGCCGCAGCCCCGATGCGCCGATCGGCTCGCCGCACGCCAGGCAGCCGCCATCGGTGTTGACCGGCAGCTTCCCGTTTAGCTCGGTTCGCCCTTGCGCAAACCACTGTTCCTGCTCGCCATCCTTGCAGAAGCCGTTCTCGGCCATGTGCATGATCTCCGCGCCCGACTCGGTGTCCTGCAATTGCGCGACCTGGATATCCTCCGGCCCGATGCCTGCTGCCTCGAACGCCGCCTTGCTCGCCAGTTCGGTCGGCTTGCCGCCGCGCTCCACGCTAATCGCGGGCGCGAACACCTCGAACGATCCGGGCGGGCGGGTGCGCACCGCGATGCTGGCGATCTTCACCCCGTCCGCGCCCAGTTCGCGCGCCTTCTTGTCTGATGCGATGATGAGCGCCACCGCGCCTTCTGCGGGCGAGCAGAACATGTATTTGGTCAGCGGATCGTTGACCATCGGCGCGTTCAGGATCGTGTCGAGATCGACCGGCGAGCGCCGCCAGGCGTGATCGCACAAGGTACCGTTGCGGAACGCCTTTTCGGCGACTAGCCCCAAGGTCCGGCGGCTGATGCCGTGCAACTGCATGTAGCGCTGGATCTTCATCGCGAAGAACTGCGTGGTCAGCATCATGCCGGTTTCGCCGTACCATTCGGGCAGGCCCCAATCGCCGGGCTTGGCGTTGAATGCGCCGCGCGGGTGCTTGTCGAACCCGACCGCCAGCGCGATATCGCATTGCCCTGACGCCACCGCATTGCGCGCCGATGCCAGCGCGCTGCCGCCGGTGGCGCAGCCGTTGGAGACGTTGATGAACGGCAGACCGGTCAGCCCCAGCTCGTTGACCATGATATCGGCATTGCCCGCACCTTCGGACCCGCCATAAGCGCATTCGATATCGGCCCACTCAAGGCCCGCATCGGCCAGCGCCTGGCGGACGGCAAACACGCCCTGATCCCGCCCCGAGCGGCCATCGGTCCGACCGAAGGGGTGGATGCCTGCGCCTATTATCTGCACGGTGGTCATAATTTTGATGCCTATGATGCAACCCACCCCCGTTTGTCCCGAGCGAAGTCGAGGGACGTATGCGCGAGGGTAGCGCGCACGTCCCTCGACTTCGCTCGGAACAAACGGAAAGGGGTCGTGTGATTCATTGAAAGCTGGGCCTGAACGCAAAGGTCGTTCGCCCAGGCGCAAACTCGGCGATCACCAGTTCCATCGCCATGCCCAGCGACAGGTCGGCCAAAGTTGCGCCCTCGATCCGGGTTTCGACGATCACCTGTCCCGGCAGCTCGACATAGCCGACCAGGTACGGCGTGAACGCTTCCGGCCCGGTATAAGGCGGGGCCTTGGGCCGGAAATCCTGGCTGGTCCACGACCACAAGGTGCCGGTGCGCGACAGTGGCAGCGGATCGTAATGCTGGGCGGCATCGCCATCGGGCATCGGAAATACGATCTCGCCGCTCACCTTGTGCTGGCCGCCGATCAACCGCGGCTGTGCCTCATCGGTCCACAGGCCCTCGGCCACGGGTGTCGTCACGCTCATGCTGCCACCTTCATGCCGCCACCTTGATGCTTGTGTGAGCGCAGGCATCCAGCCCCGCCGCCGGATCACCCAGCCATTGCGACAGCAGCAGAACCCGCTTGTGCGCATGGCCGATCTCGAGCTCGTCGGTGGTACCCATGCCGCCGTGCAGCTGGATCGCCTCGCGCCCGATATGCAGCGCCGCTTCGGCGATGATGGCCTTCATGCCCGAAATGCTCTGCGCATCGCCTGCCGTCACCGCAGCGATCAGCGCGCTGCGGCATTGGTCGACCAGCGCATAGCAATCGACCATGCGGTGCTGGATCGCCTGAAACCGGCCGATCGGCTGCCCGAACTGCTCGCGCTGGCGAACATAGCCGAGCGTGTCATCGAACAATCGCTGGGCAAGCCCGGTCATCTCGGCAGCGGCCACCAGGCGTGCCTTGGACAGCGCCGCCTCCACTTCGCTCCAGGCCAAACCCAGCTTCGCATCGGCTGAAACTTCGCAAGCGCGCAGCTGGATTTCCGCAGCTATGTTGCCATCGATGATCCGGTGACCCCGGCGGAACACGCCCGGTGCATCGCCGGCGACCAGGAACAGCGCCGGAGTGCCATCCAGCATTGCGCTGACCAGCAGCCAGTCGATAGCCATCCCGCCGATCACGAACGTCTTGTCGCCGCTCAGCGCATAGCCGCCTGGCGTGGCCTTGGCGGTGGTGGCGCGCGGCGTGGTGACATGGCGGCCCTGAGGCTCCAGCAGCGCCGCTGCCGCTATCGCCTCTCCGCTGGCCAGGGCGTCCAGCAGCGGGTGGCCTTGTGCCAGCCCCGCCCCTGCCAGAGCGATCGGCAGCACCGCATTTTCCAGCCAGTTGTCCGACGATATCCGCAGCCCGAAGCTTTCGCCCACCGCCACCAGATCGAGCAGCGTACTGCCCAGGCCGCCCTTGTCGTCACCCAGCGCCATGGCAGTCAGCCCCAGCTCTGCCATCGCCTGCCAGCGCGCACGGTCGATGCCGCCCGGACAGGCGCGCTGGGCTTTGCGCGCGGCAATGTCACGCCCCTCCAGAAACCGCTCGACCGATGCCCTGAACAGCAGCTGGCTTTCATCATAATCGAAGTTCATGGCGCACGCTCGAAACGGACCGGCACGGTTGTCGGGCCGCGCAGCATCATGTTGGGGGGATAATGGATCGCCGCCTCGTCGGTCAGCGTGATGGCCGATATGCGTGGCAGCAGTTCCTCGAACGCCACCGTCATTTCCTTGCGGCTGAGCATGTTGCCCACGCACATGTGGATGCCGCGACCGAAGGCGAGGTGCGTGCGCGCATTGGCGCGGTCGGCGATGAACCGGTCAGGCTCTTCGTACCTCTCGGGATCGCGGTTGGCGGCAGCATAGCGCATCATCACCATCGCGCCCTTGGGCAGGGTTACCCCGCCCAGCTCGGCATCGGATTTCATCACCCGCCAGATGCCCGACGAGGCGCTGGCCAGCCGCAGCATTTCCTCGATCATGTTGGGGATGACCTTGGGGTCGGCCTTGGCCTTGGCAAGTTCTGCCGGATTGCGCGCCAGCAGAATGATGCCCTCGGCCAGCGTCGCCGTGGTCGTCTCGTTGCCCGCGACGAGCAGTTGCTGCACGATCGAAAGCAGTTCGCCATCGTTCAATGGCCGCTCGCCCTCGACCTGCGCGTGCACCAGATCGGATAGCAGGTCATCGGTGGGGTTGGCCCTCCGCAGGTCCATCTGCGCCTTGATCGCATGCTGGAATTCGACGACCTCGCGCGCGCACTGCAGCTCGCGGTCCTTGGGGACCATGCCGCCCAGCCGGTCGACAAAGGCATCGGTCCAGCGCTTGATGGTGCCGGCGTCCTCGCTGGTCAGCCCGAGTTGCTCCGAAATCATGCGGATCGGCAGCGGGATCGCGAAATCGCGCACGAAATCCACATCCTCTTTGGCCAGCATGTCATCGATCAGCTCGCGCGCGATCTCGCGGATATGCGCTTCCAATTTGTTCACGCGCGGTGCGGAAAAGGCGAGGTTCACCAGCTTGCGAAACCGGGTGTGCACCGGCGGATCGGCGGTCAGCAGCGTATCGACCTGTGGCCAGCCATTGTCGAGAATGGCCTTCACGTCCGGGTCTTCGGCGCGCGCGCCGGACAGGGCGATCTGGAAGTTGTTCGAAAACTCTTCGGTGCGCGCGGTCGCCTCGCTGACCAGCCTGTAGCTAAGCACCAGGTACAGGCCGCTGGGTGCATCGTGATACACCGGCTGCGTTGGGATGTGCTGCTGATAGAACGCGAACGGATCGGACAGCACATCGGGATGGAAAAAGCTTGTCTGCTCCGCTGCCACCGTCACCATCCGCTCCCACGCTCTTGTGTTTCTGCAACCCGTCATAGACCGCTCCAGCAGCGAGCGGCGATACGCGAAAATGCTAGGGTGGGCGCAAGCCGTGCAATAACGAAAATTGCGCAAACTGTGTTATTCAGCTATAAATGGCGCAGCAGCATAAGGAACGGGACCATGAACGTATCGATCGGCAAGCGCTGGGAAGAGTATCTTGAAACGCTGATGAAGACCGGGCGCTATGGGTCGGCCAGCGAGATCGTGCGCGAAGGGCTGCGGCTGGTCGAGGAGCGCGAGGCGAAGCTTGTGGCCTTGCGTGAGACAGTCGAGGCATCGCTTGCACGCGGTGGCGAAAATGATGATGATGCGATCAGTCAGCGACTGGAACAAGTTGCAGAGCAGCTCATGTCACAGGGATTTTAGGTGAGAAAACTCATTTATCTGGATTCTGCCGGTGACGACTTGGCCGATATCCTGCGGTTCGTGACAATCGAAAGCGGAAGTTTGGCAGCAGGTCGTACGTTTATCTCAAAATTGCGCGCAAGATGTGAGCGTTTGGCATCTCTTCCCGGTACACTCGGTTCGGACCGAGGTGAACTTGCACCAGGTCTTCGAAGCGTTTCTGCAAATGGCTACATCATCATCTTCAAATACGGACAAGCGCGCTTGGAAATCGTCAACATCCTCCACGCCAGCCGCGACGTCGCGGCACAGTTCGACAACGACTGACCCACCCGTTTCAGCTGCCGCCCGCCTCAGCCCCCGCATCAACTGTGCGTCATCACGCCGCCGTCGACGACGATGCCCTGGCCGGTGATGAAGCGCGCATCGTCGCTGGCGAGGAAGGCGATGACATCGGCGATATCCTCGGGCTGGCCTAGCCGCTTCAGCGCAGATTTATCGCGATAGTAATCCGCTGCCGCCGCGTTTTCCAGCATGCCGCGCGTCATGCCGGTGACGATGCAGCCGGGCTGGATGCAGTTGACCGTAACCCCATCGCCGCCAAGCTCCATCGCCAGCGACCGGGTAAAGCCCAGGATGGCATGCTTGGACGCCGCATACGCCCCCAGCCCTGCATCGCCATAGCGCGACAGGATGGAACCGGTGTTGATCACCCGCCCCGCGTCAGATGCGCGCAGCTGCGGCAGGCAGGCCTTGGTCAGGCGCGCAGGGGCGAGCAGGTTGACGTCCAGCCCGAACTGCCATTGCTCATCGGAGAGCTCTTCGAGCGTTCCGGCCGGGCAGACGCCAGCGTTGTTCACCAGAATGTCGAGCCCGCCAAGCTGGCTCTCCACCGCCGCCGCCAGCGCGGCAATCGCTTGGGCATCGGCCAGGTCGGCGACGTGATGGAAGGTACCTGCAAGCCCCTCCGCACTGATGTCGCAGGCCATCACCACCGCGCCATCGGCAAGCAGGCGCTTGACCGTGGCCGCACCGATCCCCGATGCCGCGCCGGTAACCAGGGCCTTGCGTCCGTTCAGTCTGCTCATGGATATTCCTTTTGCGGTCAGGCGTGTGCCGGGAAACTGGGATTTCGATGTGCGCGATCAGACGATTTTCAGGATCATCTTGCCCTGGTTTGATCCCTCGAACAGCCGCATGAAAGCAGGCAGCGCATTGTCCAGCCCCTCGTCGACATGCTCGTCGACGATCAGCTTGCCTGCCGCGGCCCAGGCGCCCATCTTCGCGCCGCCTTCGGCAAAGCGCGCGACGTAATCGGCGACCAGCAGCCCGCGGATCGAGGCGCGGTGGACGACCAGCTGCCAGATGTTGCGCGCGCCCACCGGTTGCTGCGCATTATATTCGCTGATCAACCCGCACAGGCCGATCCGCGCGCCATGGCGCAGGTTCATCAGCCCCGCATCGAGGATATCGCCGCCGACATTCTCGAAGATGACATCGACGCCGTCGGGGGCCACTGCCTTGATCGCAGCGTCAAGCGCGGCCCCATCCTTGCCGCGATAGTCGATGGCATGATCAAAGCCGTAACGCTCGGTCAGCCGCGCGCACTTTTCTGCGCCGCCTGCGATGCCGATGACGGTGCAGCCCATGATCCTGGCAATCTGCCCGACCAAAGATCCCACGGCTCCGGCAGCGCCGGTGACCAGCACGACATCGCCAGCCTTGGGCTCGCACACTTCGATAAAGCCGAAATAGGCGGTCATCCCCACCGCGCCTAACAGCGACAGGTAATTGGTGACCGATGGCACGGCCTGGGGGTCGATGGGCTGGGTGAAACCGCCCAAAGTGCCCAGCGAATAGTCCTCGATGGCATTGAGGCCCATCACCCACTGGCCCTTGGCAAAACCATCCGCGCGGCTTTCCTCCACCACGCCGATGGTGGTCGCGCGCACCGGCGCACCCAGCGGGATCGGCGGCATGTAGCTGTCCGCATCCGACATCCAGCCGCGCTGCGCGGGATCGAGCGAGGCGTAATGGTTGCGGATGAGGAACTGGCCTTCAGCCAGCACTGGCAGCGCGGCAGATTCCAGCGCGAAATCCTCGGCCACCGGCGCGCCTGCGGGACGACGCTTGAGGATGAACTGGCGGTTTGTGGTCATGGGGCAAAGGTCTCCTGAAAGGCATTAAGTGGGTGATGGCGGGCAAGCGGTTGCTGTTCAATCCTCGCCGTTCAATCCTTGTGATGTGCGCAAGCCAAGGGTGGGCTGCTTTCAGATACGCATCACCTTGACGGGAATGGCGCTTTGCAGCGATTGGCCGGTGATGGGATCGAAGCCGGTGGTTTCGCTGACCAGACGGTTGGTCGATGCGCCCTGCGTCGGCACCGCATCGGGTCCGGCATCCGGATCGCCATAGCCATGCGCCATCGAGATGACGCCGCGCCGCAAGCCTTGCGTGGCCTTGGCCAGCGCGTGCACTTCTCCGTGGGGCGATGCGATGCGGATCATCTCGCCATCGGCCACGCCCAGCCCTGCCAGATCCTCGGGGTGGATATGCGCAGGGTTGGTGGTGCGCTTGGCTTTGAGCGCGCTCAGATGCCCGCCGGTCGAATTGAACCGGTGGCGGCTGCGGCGCGAGATCAGCCGGAAGGGAAAGCCCTGCGCCGCGGGATCGGTGCGGCCATACTCGGTCAGTGCGTCCGGCATCGCCCCGCCTGCCAGATCGAACCGCGCCTCGTGCCCCGGCTCTGCCGGTTCGACGATCGGGTGCTTGTCGTCATAGATCACCGCGCGGCCATCCACGCTGTCGGCCCGGACCTGGCTGGGCGGGACGACGCAGCCTGCCACTGCCATGTCGAGGAACGCCTGCTTGTCGGGGCAGGCATCCATCGGGCACGGCCCGCCCGCCAGCGGCAGCCCGGTGCCCATGCGATGCGCCAGCCCCCACAGCATCTCGTATTCGTCGAGCAGATCGCCCGGGCGCGGCAGGATCGCGTCGGTGTAGCGCGCATAGGGAATTTCATACCACCATTCGGACAGCGACGAGATGTCGTCGCGCTCGAGGCACATCAATGGCGCAAGGATGTAGTCGGACCGCCGGGCAGAAGCGCCTTCCATGCGGATATCGACGCTGACGAACAGGTCGAGCGCATCAATCGCGCGCGCCATCTTGTCCTGATCGGGGAACGCCAGCATCGGGTTGCCGCCGATCGAGATCAACGCCTTCACCTGGCCCTCGCCGGGGGTGAGGATTTCATCGGCCAGCACGTTGCACGGCATTTCGTGCATCAGCTTGGTGAGGCCGCGAAAGCGCGAGGCGGCAAAGCCCTCGCCCCACAGTTTCATCGGCGGATTGACCTGCGCGCGGCGCGGCGTGACCGGCGTGAAAATCCGGGGGATCGAGCTTTTCTCCCCCTCGCGGCAGAAGCGGCCGCACAATATGTTGAGGCTGGTCACCAGATATTGCGTTAGCGTGCCATTGCCCGCCATTTCCGGACCGGTGCCGGTGCTGGCCGAGCCTTTGGTCCCGCCGGCGAACATCCGCGCAGCCGCCAACATGTCCGCCTCGCTCACGCCCGCGCGCGCTGCGGCAACCGCAGGCGGGAAGGCGGCGACGGCGCGCTTCAGGTCCGCCAGCCCATCGACATGCGCCTGCACGAACGCTTCGTCATACAGCCGCTCTTCAAGGATCACATGGATCATGCCCGCCAGCAGCGCCGGGTCCTCGCCAGGCTTTACGGGCAAGTGGATATGCGCGAGCGCTGCGACATCGCTGGTGCGCGGATCGGCGACGATGAGCTTGAGGCCGCCTTCGATCGCATCGCGCAGGCGGCGCGAGGGCGAGAACGGCGGCAGGCCGCCGGGCGGGCCGTAATGCGAGACGATGGGGTTGTTGCCGATGAACAACGCAACGTCCGCCTCGCCGAACACATGCCCGCCGCCCGCCCATTGGCCGTACTGAAAGCTGGTATAGACCTTGGCGGGCTGGTCGAGCGTGACGCTGGTGTAGAAATGCCGGGTGCCCAGCCCTTGCGCAAACGCCATCGCAGCGGCGACGGCGGCAGAATTCTGGAACGCGTACGTCCCGGCATAGACGGCAACGCTGTCTGGCCCGTGTTCCTCGACCAGCGCCTTCAGCCGGGCAGCGATCTCGTCCAGCGCGGTTTCGGTGGCGATCGGCGAGAAGCCGTGCGGCCCCTTCTTCTGCGAGACCATCAGCCGTTCGGGATGATGATGCGCCTCGGGCAGTTGCCGCCCCTTGATGCAGGTATAGCCGCCGAACACCGGGTCTTCCGCATCACCTGCCACGTTCACTACGGTATCGCCGTCGGTTTCCACCAAGATGGCGCAATTGGCGTGGCAGAAGCGGCAGAAACTGCGCGTGACCGGCATGGCGGAACCTCCCCTTGACCAAGACAAGGCGGACCGACGCGCAGCGCGCGCGACAGCCCGCAAGGCGCTAGGCCGTAAACTCATAAATGGCAGGCGCGAGGCGCCCAAATGGCAAACAGCTCGGTCGAAGGTGGCCGCCGGGAAGGCTGGTTGCCTTTCCAAGGGCAGCTTTGGCCGAGATGGAAGCCATTTGGTCGTCCCGCAGGGATTTGACCAAAATGGCTCATTGCCGCGTCAGGAAGTCTGGAAATATCGACATATTCCTGCGCCTTCCTTCCTTGCACTGAGCCATTTTGCCTCAAACCTCGCGCCTGCCATTTATGAGTTTACGGCCTAGCCTCGTTTTGGGCACCCTAACGCATGCCGTAGGGGCGGCGACTGTCATTTTTGACACTTGAGGGGATCGGGCGCGGCGGTCATTTTTGCAGCCACATAAAAAGGCGCGGGCACGATCCGCTGCAAAAAGGGAGGGATGGCTCATGAAGGTATCAACCTATCTGTCGGCATCGGCATTTGCGCTGGGCCTTGGCCTGCTGGCCGCGCCCGGGACCGCCCTGGCGCAGGACCAGGCACCCGATGGCGCGGAAGTCGCCGAGGAAACCGGCCTGCGCACCATCGTCGTCACCGCACAGCGGCGCAAGGAATCGCTGCAGGCCGTTCCCGTCGCCGTTTCGGCGGTCGATGCCGAAGCTCTGGCGACCGGAGCCATCGACGACCTTCGCGATTTTGCCGGACGCGTCCCCGGCCTGGTCGTCGATCCGGTCAACGCCGGACCTTCTGCTGCCGCCATCGCCATTCGCGGTATCAGCTTCGAGGATATCGAAAAGAGCTTCGACCCTGCCGTTGGCGTGGTGGTGGACGACGTGTTCATCGGCACCAACACCGGCCAGCTGCTCGATGCGTTCGACCTGGAATCGATCGAAATCCTGCGCGGCCCGCAAGGCACGCTGTTTGGGCGCAACACCATCGGCGGCGTCATCAACGTGCGGCGCAGCAAGCCGACCGGCGAATGGGGCGTGCGCGCATCGATCGGCTATGCCGAGTTCAACACGCTGCGTGGGCGCCTGGTCGTCAACACGCCGATGGTCGGCGACTTCCTCGCATTGAAGGGCTTCTTCTTTTACGACAACACCGATGGCTATCTGCGCAACGTGACGCAGGGCAACCGGCGCACCAACGAATATGAAGTGTGGACCGCAGGCGTCACCGCACTTATCACGCCCACCGACACTATCGAGGCGGTGATCACATACGAGCATCAGGAGGAAGACGGGGAAGTCGCCACCGCCAGCGTCTCCAACGACCTTGACCTCATCTGCCTGCAGGTGCCGGTGCCGGGCGTGGGCCTGGTTCGCGCGTTCCAGATTCCTGGCAATCAGTGCAACCGCCTGCCCACCAACAGCAAGCAGCTGTACACCGTCTTCGGCAACATCCAGACGCCCGTGCGCAACAAGACCGACGCGATCAGCGGCACGATCACCATCGAACTGGGCGACGTGACGCTGACCTCGGTAACCGGCTGGCGCAAAAACAACGAAAGCGTGCGGCAGGACTTCGATTCCGCCTCGATCAACTTCTTCGACACGCTGCGCATCCAGCAATACGAACAGTTCAGCCAGGAATTGCGGCTGGCAGGCGATCTGACCGACTGGCTGGATTTCGTCATCGGCGGCTATTTCTTCGACAGCACCTATCGCTTGCGGCAGACCTCGTTCCTGGGGCTGGCGGGTCCAAATGTGCGCGCTTTTCAAGCGACCGTCGGCGATTCCAAATCCTATGCCGGGTTTGCCGATCTGCGCTTCAAGCTGTCCGATCAGCTGACCTTCGGCGTGGGCGGCCGGTACACGCGCGATGAAAAGGCGCTGACCACCAACTTCGCGTTGAGCGCCGATGGCAGCTGCCCGGTGGGCTTTGCCGGAATCACACTGGCCGCATGCACCGCGCAGGAGAACTTTGGCGAGTTCACCTATCGCGGCAGCCTGGATTACCAGTTCGATGGCGGCCAGTTGGTCTATGCGTCCTATTCGCGCGGCTTCCGCTCGGGCGGGTTCAACGGCCGCGCCGCCACGCCGACAGCCATCGGCCCCTATCAGCCGGAAATCGTCGATGCCTATGAAATCGGCCTGAAGGCGGACTGGCTCGACCGCCGCCTGCGCACCAACATCGCCATTTTCCAGACCGATTATTCGGACAAGCAGGAAGAGCTGGTACGGCCGACGCTGCCGCCGTTCAACGCCATCAGCCCGCAGGAAACGATCGTCGAGAACGCCGCATCGGCGCGCATCAAGGGGATTGAACTGGAGATCGTCGCGCTGCCGATCGACGATCTGGCGTTCAATTTTTCCGCGACCTATCTCGACGCCAACTACCAGAACTTCGTGCGCGGCGGCATCGATGTCTCGGATCTCGACCTGCGCCGTGCCCCGAAATACGCCTGGTCGGCCGGGTTCGATTACACCCGGGCTATGGGCGATGGCGAATTCCGCTGGAGCACCATCTTCCGCTATGTCGACAAATACACCACCTGCATCGTGACCGATCCGGCGTTGGCGGCCCAGGGCGTGATCACCAACGATCGCCGCTGTGAAGCGTCCGAGCGGGAAATCCTGGACACCACCGTGTCCTACAAGCTGGACTTTGGCGGCGCGGCAGCAACCTTCAGCGTGTTCGGCCGCAACCTGTTCGATAACCGCGGCCTGTCCAGCACCTTGCCGGTGGCCGGACTGTTCGCGTTTGCAGGCGTCCGCCCTCCCCGCCAGCTGGGCGCGGAATTCATGCTCGAATTCTGATACACCTTATCTTCCGCCGCCACCGCTCCACCGGCGCTGGCGGCGGATTGCATCACCGACCAGAACGGGACGCGACCTGAACATTTATGGCCAAGCCTTTTCCGCCCCACCCGTACCTGCACGGCCACCACGCGCCCAACCGCTTCGAGGCCAATGCGCCCGATCTGGTGATCGAGGGCGAGATCCCGCAGGATCTGGCCGGCGTGTTCTACCGCAACGGGCCCGAGCCATTGCACCCGACGCGCGGCGACGAGTACCACTGGTTCGATGGCGACGGCATGGTCTACGGCTTCTTCATCGAAAACGGCCGCGTCTCGATGCGCAACCGCTGGGTGCGGACCGAAAAGTTCGAGCTGGAAAAGGCCGCAGGCGAGCGGCTGTTCGGCGTGTTCGGCAACCCGATGACCGCCGACCCTTCGGTGCAGGGCAAGCGCTACAACACTGCCAACACCAACATCATCCTGCACGGCGGCAAATTGCTGGCGCTGATGGAAGGCGCGCCGCCGGTGGTGCTAGACCCGCGCGACCTTTCGACCATCGGTGAGGATCATTACGGCGGCACGATCTCAACCACCTTTTCCGCGCACCCCAAGATCGATCATGCCACTGGCGAGATGATCAACATCGGCGCGATGATCAACGGACCGATGGGGGCTGCAGAAATCCGCTACGACATCATCGATTCCACCGGCACGCTGACCCGCAGCCAGGTGATCCCCGTGCCGCACATGAGCCTGATGCACACGTTCTTCCTGACCGAAAACTGGGTGGTGTTCCCGGTGCTGCCGATCGATACGGACCTTGGCCGCTTCATGCGCGGCGGGCCGATGACCGCCTGGGTCAACGACCGGCCCAGCAAGCTGGCGGTGATGCCGCGCCATGGCAGCGCCGATGACGTGCGCTGGTTCGAGTACGAACCGCGCCACATGTTCCACGAACTCAACGTGTGGGAAGACGGCGGCACAATCATCGCCGATGTCGCCGCCGCCAACGGCACGGCATTGTTCCCCGACGAGACCGGGGTGCGCGCGACGCATTCCGGCACCCGCCAGAGCCTGCGTCGCTGGACGATCGACCTTGCCGCCAACACTAATGTGCTGCGCGAGGAGGTATTGAACGAGCGCGACCTGCAGTTCCCCCGGCCCGATGATCGGATGATGACGCGGCGGACGCGGCACAGCTTTGCCAATATCAACCTGGAATCACGCGATGCCCGCGTCGAGGGGCTGGATGCCGCGCTGCGCTTCGACACCGTCAGCGGGGCGGAGGATATTCACCATTTCGGCAAGGGGGCAGCGGCGGGCGAACTGGTTTTTGCGCCACGCCTTGGAGCGAAAACCGGCGCGGAGGGCGAGGCGGACGGCTATGCGATGACTTTGGTGCACCGCGCCAACGCGCCGGGCAGCGAGCTGGCGATCTTCAACGCGCTCGATATCGCCGCAGGGCCCATCGCCCGCGTGCACATTCCGTTCCGGGTACCCGGCGGCTTCCACTGCAATTTCTATCCCGCTGATGGCGCGCTGTACGCGCCGGCGCTGGCGAGCTGACCGCGACATGAGCATGATTGCCGACATGGTGGCCAGGGGTGCCGCCGCGACACCGGACAAGACGGCTCTGGTCCAGGATGACGAATTGCTGAGCTATGCCGCGCTCGACGACCTGGTCTGCCGCTGCGTCGCGGCGCTGAAGGCGAGCGGCATCGGCAAGGGTGACCGGGTGGCGTTCCTAGGCCTCAACACCGTCGATTACGTCATTCTGCTGATCGCATCCTTGCGCCTTGGCGCGGTCACGGTGGCGGTCAACTGGCGGCTGGTCCCGCGCGAGATCGCCTATATCGTCAAGGACGCCGGTGCCCGCTTGCTGCTGACGCAGACGGCGGTGCTGGACAATGCGCTGGCGGTGCGAGCCGAAGCCGGGCTGGACACCATCCTGCTGGGCGATGGCGCATTCGAGGGGCGACCTGCGGTTCGCCAATGGGTGCAGGGCTTTGCGCCCGATCGCACGATGGCAGACCTGGCCGACCACGATGTCGCGGTGCAACTGTATACCTCGGGCACCACCGGCCATCCCAAGGGCGCGCTGCTGACCCATGGCAGCCTGACCGCATCCTTGAGCCAGGGCCGCAAGATCGGTGAGGACTGGGCGGCGTGGCTGCCCAGCGACGTCTCGCTGGTGGCGATGCCGCTGTTCCATATCGGCGGGACGGCGTGGGTGATGCAGACGCTGAACGGCGGCGGCACCGGCGTGATCCTGGCCCAACCAGACGTCGCGGCGATCATCGCCGCGGTGCAGCGCCACGGCATCACCAAGATGTTCGCGGTCCCCGCCGTTTTGAACATGATCCTCAACCATCCCGACGCCCAAGGCGCGGATTTCAGCGCGATGCGGGTGCTGCCTTATGGTGCCTCGCCCATCCCGCTCGACGTGCTCAGCCGATCGATGCAGATGTTCCCCAACGCGCAGTTCGTGCAGATGTATGGCGCGACCGAAACCAGCGGTACCATCGTGTATTTGCCGCCGGAGGACCACGATGTCGCAGGAACGCCGCGAATGGCTGGCTGCGGCAAGCCGTTTCCCGACGTCGAGCTTCGTATCGTCGGCGACGATGGGCAGCAGCGCGCGGCAGGCGAAGTCGGCGAAGTGTGGGTGCGCTCGCCGCTTGTCATGGCCGGGTACCACAATCTGCCGGACGCCAACCAATCGGCCTTTGTCGATGGCTGGTACCGCACCGGCGACGCCGCTTTTGTCGATGCCGATGGCTATCTGTACCTGTTCGACCGGGTGAAGGACATGATCGTCTCGGGCGGAGAGAACATCTATCCCGCCGAGGTCGAGAATGCGCTGCACCACCACCCGGCGGTGCGCGACTGCGCGGTGATCGGCGTGCCGGACGCGCGTTGGGGCGAGGCGGTGAAGGCCATCGTGGTGCTGAAGGATGGTGAGGCGGTAACGGCGGACGCGCTCATCGGCTTCGCGCGGACGCATATCGCCGCGTTCAAATGCCCCAAGAGCGTCGATTTCGTGGATGAACTGCCGCGCAATCCCTCGGGCAAGGTGCTCAAGAAGGAGCTGCGCAAGCGTTATTGGCGCGAGGGTGAGCGGCAGATTGGGTGAGGGCGGCCCCATGAACCACACACCCCGCACCCCGCACCCACCCCCGTTTGTCCCGAGCGAAGTCGAGGGACCTGCGCATACGTCCCTCGACTTTAGTTTACCCTGAGCGGCTGGCTTGCCAGCCAGTCGAAGGGCTCGGGACAAACGGAGGGGGAATAATTTGGAGAGAATGTACATGACCACCACCCGCCAATGGCTGATCGCAGGCCGCCCGCGCGGCCGCCCGGTCGAGGACACGGATTTCGAGCTGGTCACCATCGACCTGCCCGCGCCAGCACCCGGCGAGATGCTGCTGAAAACGCATTACCTGGGGTTTGATCCGGCACAGAAAGGCTGGATGGAGAACATAGCCGATTATGTCGCGCCGACCGAAATCGGAGAAGTAATGCGCGGGTCGGGCATATCCGAGGTGATCGAATCGAACGGCGGCAAGTTTCCTGTCGGCACCATGGTGATCGGGTCGACGGGGTGGACCGAATACCACCTGTCGAATGGCGAGGGGTTGGTGCCGTGCGACCCCGCGCTGCCGCCCACCGCGATGATGTCGGTGCTCGGCACGACCGGGCTAACCGCCTATTGCGGGCTGTTCAAGATCGGCAAGCCCGTCGCGGGCGATACCGTGCTGGTCTCCGGCGCGGCAGGCGCGACCGGCTCGATCGTCGGCCAGCTCGCCAAGCTCGCGGGCTGCCGGGTGGTCGGCATTGCAGGCGGGCCGGACAAGTGCGCCTGGCTGGTGGAAGACGCCGGATACGACGCTGCCATCGACTACAAGGCTGGCGGGCTGAAGGACGCGATCAAGGCGCATTGCCCCGGCGGCGTCGATGTCATCTTCGATAATGTCGGCGGCGCGATCCTGGATGACATGCTGGCCCATATCGCCACGGCTGCGCGCGTCGTGATCTGCGGCGGCATCAGCCGGTACGAGACCGGACAGATGCCGGCAGGTCCGCAAAACTATTTCAACCTCATCTTCCGCCGCGCGACGATGACCGGGTTTATCGTGCTCGACTGGGCCGCCGAATTCCCGCAGATCCGCAAGCGGCTGGCAGGCTTCGCCCACGATGGCAAGTTGCACTATCGCGAGGATATCCAGCACGGGTTCGAGAACGCGCCGCAGACGATGCAGCGGCTGTTCTCCGGCGCGAATCGCGGCAAGCAGATGTTGAAGCTGTAGAGCGGCGAGACCCTCAACCTTTTTGGTTCCCCGCGAAGGCGGGGACCCATCTCCCAAGGGTGCACCTGGCACGGCGGTCTGGAGATGGGCCCCTGCCTGCGCAGGGGACCGGTGAAACCGGCGGATGCCTGCCAACAACGCGCGATTGTGTTGCGCCGCAACATCCCTTTGGCGCTTGTTCCGCCATGTTTGGTCACCCAAAAATCCCCAGGACTCCGTGAAGTTGCAAAAAACGCATGGATGGTGTGCAATAATGTCATTCGCAAATGCAGCATTTCAGTTTGCAACTTATCAATCGCGCGCTTAAATTGGAGGTGTTGTTTAAAGACGCCCTCTTCAGGGGCCAATCTCCTCCCCGTGATTGAAAGGAATGCTCCCATGACCATTCGTGCTTCCGCCCTGATCGGCGCCGTTCTCCTCGCAGCCACCGCTGCACCCGCTTTTGCTCAGGACGATGCCCTGATCTCGAAGAACCAGACCATCTATGACGCCGAAGGCAAGCGCGTTGGCAAGGTGACCCGCGTTCTCGAAGACGGCTCGGCCCTGGTGATCTACAAGGGCAAGGTCGTGCGCATCGGCGCCGCCACCCTGAAGGCAGACGAAGGCAAGGTTTCGACCTCGCTTTCCAAGAAGGAACTCGCGCGTCTGGATTGATCCGTCAATTCAAACGTCGATTGGATCGGGGCGGGAAAGCACGACGGTGCCTTTCCGCCCCTTTTCTTTTGTGCGCAAAGCCGCTTAAGGTTTTGCCATGAAACTGACTGGACCCGCCTCGCACAGCTTTTTTTCCCAGCGCCTGCGCCTGCATTATGCCGATTGGGGCAATGCCGATGCGCCGCCGTTGATCCTGCTGCACGGGGGAGAGGATCATTGCCGCTCATGGGACTGGGTGGCCGGCGAATTGATGGCCGATTGGCACGTCATCACCCCCGATCTGCGCGGCCACGGCGATTCGCAATGGACCGCCGACGGCAATTATCCGATTATGAATTTCGTGTACGATCTGGCGCAGTTGATCGAACAGTTCGGCTATGATCAGGTGACCATCGTTGCCCATTCGCTGGGCGGCAACACCGCGCTGCGCTATGCCGGGCTGTATCCTGAAAAGGTCCACAAGATCGTCGCCATAGAGGGGCTGGGCCCATCGCCGACGATGGTGGAGGAACGCGCAAAGACCCCTCTGGACGAACATTGGCGCAAATGGTTTGCCGACAAGCGCGGCCGGGCGACGCGCAAGCATCGCGAGTACGAAAGCTTCGAGCAGGCTCTTGAACGGATGCACGCCGAAAACAGCTATCTGACCGCCGAGCAGGCGCGGCATCTGTGCGAGCACGCCATCATCCGCAACGAGAACGGCACCTACAGCTGGAAGTTCGATCCGCACATCCGCATCTGGCCGATCCTCGACATCACCACCGATCAGATGCACAGCCTGTGGCAACGCATCACCTGCCCGACCTTGCTGTGCTGGGGCGAAAAGAGCTGGGCGTCCGATCCGGAGGCCGATGGCCGGATGGAGCTGTTTTCCAATGCCCGCCTCGCCAAGTTCGCCGATGCCGGGCACTGGCTGCACCACGACCAGTTCGACCGCTTCATGGCCGAGTTGAAGGGCTTTTTGTGATGCAGCAGGCGGACGATTTCCTCACCGAATGCGACCGCATCCACACGCTGGTCGCGCCGCTGGATGAGGCCGCGCTCGCCACCCCGACCGGGTTCAAGAGCTGGACGATCGGCGACATCATCGGGCACCTGCACGTGTGGAACCAGGCCGCGCAGATGTCCTTGAAGGACGAACCCGCGTTCAAGGCATTCATGGGGCAGATCGGCGGCATCATCCGTTCGGGCGGCGACTTGAACGGCTTCGAGCGTGTCTGGCTGGATGGCCTGACCGGGCAGGCGCTGGTCGCCGCCTGGGCCGACACCTACCGCGCCACCGCCGCCGATTTCGCAGAAGCCGATCCGGCGCAGCGCGTGCCCTGGGCCGGGCCGAGCATGAGCGCGCGCTCGTCGATTACCGCGCGGCTGATGGAAAGCTGGGCGCACGCGCAGGCGATCTTCGACGTGCTGGGCGTCGAGCGCGAGAATGGCGATGGAATCAAGAACATCTGCGTGCTGGGCCTCAACACGTACGGCTGGACGTTCAAGAACCGCCGGATGGACGCGCCGCAACCGGTTCCGCAGCTCCGCCTCACCGCGCCTTCGGGCGAACTGTGGGTGCTGGGCGAACCGGCGGACGGCGAACTGATCGAGGGCGATGCGGCGGAATTCTGCCAGGTCGTCACGCAAACGCGGAACATCGCGGATACGTCGCTCAAGGTTACGGGCGCGAACGCCAACGCGTGGATGGCCATCGCGCAATGCTTCGCCGGCGCACCCGTCGATCCCCCAGCGCCCGGGGTGCGGCGGCGGGCGACGGATTAAGCTGAGGTAACTCCCCTCCCTGAAAGGGAGGGGCAGGGGGTGGGTAAGCCGTTATAAACCCACCTTTGCTCAACCCCGCCGACCCACCCCTAACTCCTCCCTTACAGGGAGGGCAACGCGCATGGTTTCATCGCCGCGATCCGGTCATCCAGCCTCCACTTTTTCCCGGTCCCCTGCGAAGGCAGGGGCCCATCTCCTGACCGTTGCGCAGATCAACCGATCATTCGCACGTAGACCGCCCATCTTCCGTACAATCGACCGCATCTTCATACGCAAGATACGTGACCCCCAGTCCGACCAGAATCACGCCTCCGGCAATTCCCAGCCAACCCAGTGTTCCAATGCCACCATCACTCTCGTCCCCCTCTGCCGCAGCAATCCGGGCATCGGCATAATGTGTCACAAGGGACTTACCGTTCAGAGACAGGCGCGTCGAATGTCCAGGCGTGAACGAAAAACGCACGCTATCGCCATTGATCAACTCGGCTCGATGGAATTGTTGTCCGTCAAACACGCGAATGCTCGGCCCCGCCACCACATCGAAGCGCACTTTACGATCGGCGGTAGGGGTAACGCGCGACGAACCTAGCGGAACTCTGACGGCGGCCATAACGGCTGCTCCGCGTTCGGCAATGGCGGACGGGCCTGCAGTATATGCAAGGTCGGGGCGTTCCTGCGCGAGGGCAGGTGACAATGCGGAACATGCGGTGGCCGCGAGTGTGACAAGAGTTACGACCTGTTTCATTTACATTTCCCCCTTCGTGGTTGCTTCCGGGGGTTCGTTCGAATTGTGGCCAAACCAAGGCAAATGTTACATGTCGTTTGCGAATTCTTTCGTTTGTAGATTCGCGTGTCGGCAGCCCCCTTACGTGATGTTTCGCATGCGAGACAGTTTCCGTGAAAGCGGCCATGCGATCCTACCTCACCCCCGTCGCAGCATCCGGAAAGGAAGCCTATTCGCAGAGCAGCAACAACCTGGTCCCCTGCGAAGGCAGGGGCCCATCTCCAGACCTTGGCGTCAGGTGCGAGGGCCGAAGATGGATGCCTGCCTTCGCAGGCAAGCGGTGCGGGAGGGCAGCGACCCATCGCAACCGCACCGCATCCCGTCATCCCGGGCTTGACCCGGGACCCAGTGTTTTCCGTCCCAACGGCACGCGAGATCGTCCCTGGGCCCCGGATCAAGTCCGGGGTGACGAAGACGAGAACGGTCAGGCGGCTATCGCAGCGTTTTCGCCAGTACCGGAGGTTCTTCTATCGACCCCATTTCGGTCATTGGGCTCGACACAAATCCGCCTCAACAATGTCGGCCAACTGGTCAACCGTCAGTGATGTCGGGCTGTGTAGAGCAAACGCCGCCTCGGGGCCGAAATGAGGGTAAAAATCATAGTCTTCGAGCTTGGCTCCAGTGGCGCTTCGGATCGCCTGAACGATGTCGAACCCGTCGTCACCCGCTATACCGTTGTAAGTCAGATCACTGTCAGCAGTTAGAAGACCCTCTGGGATTCCCGAGCACTCAGAAATGCATGCGATCACTATGCGTTCAAGCTGCTCGCGCGTGACATTCCGGTCAGTCATGCCGCCACATAGCCCCCATCGATATCCGGTTTCCACCCAGCCCCTGTCATTCAGGCGACCTTCTCACCCTCCCGAAAGCGACCGCTCACCTCACCTCCGTCGCGGCATCCGGAACGGCAGCATCAGCTTCACGATGCTCTTTTCCAGCCGGTCGAGCGACAGGCTCTCGTGCACCGCTTCGGCGTCTTCGCCCAGCAGGCGAGTTTTCAGCGCCGTGCGCGAATAGAACGGCGTGTCTTCCCAGGTCCGGCGGATTTCTACCGGTGCGCCGGCGTCGGCACGCGTGATGCGCGGCATGCGCCAGCCGGTCTTGGGCAGTATGCGTTCGGGCGGCAGCGGGACTTCGCTGATCTTGCCGTTGTCGGCAAAACGTAGCCCCATGCCGAAGCGCGAGGAATCGCGGCGTTCGCCTTCATACAGCACCACCGAATCGCGTTTGAGATGCGCGCGCGACCAGTGCCAGTTGGAAAAGCCCCGCTCCAGCGGTTCGATCCCGGCGTTGCTGTCGATATATCCCTCGCCGCGCCAGCTGAGCCCCGGATTGTCGAGCTTGACCTCGATCGCGGCGCGCGGGGCGATCGGACGCCAGGCGTGGTTGCCCGCAGCATCGAGCGGCCACAGCGTCTGCGGCATAACCTTGGGGAACACGCGGATGGTGCCGCGTACCTTTTTGGGGATCGGCGCGGTGATTTCTTCCAGGTCGATGCGCAGGCTGTCGCCATCCCAGTGCATAGAGCTTGGGCCGATGACCAGGTTGTCGTGATCGCGCGACAGATGGTCGCGGCCGCGCTCGGTCATGCACCAGCCGCCGCGCGGGCCGTACAGCGCCACGTTCATCGCGATGTGGTTTTCCGGATCCTGCCGGCCGGACCAGTGGTAATAGGGCGAAAACACGCTGCCGATGAAGGCGATGATCGTCAGGCCGTGCTTGCCGTCGTCGCTCAGCGCGTCGATGTACCACCAGGCATAGCCACCCGGCGGGACGATCGCATCGAAGGCAGGTCCGCAAGCAGCCGCTCTGCCGCCAAGCGGCCGGAGAGACTCGCCATCGGGATCCCGGCGCCGGGATGGATGCCACCCCCGGCCAGATAGAGCCCCGGCAGGCGGCTCGCTGCCCCGGGCCGCTGGAAAGCCGCCTTCCATCCATGAGTCGCCCGGCCGTAGAGCGCGCCGCCCGTCGCCGGGAACAAACCCTCGTAGTCCGCCGGCGTCACCAAATGCGAATTGTCCGGCGTTCGGTCGATCGTCAGGCCACAATCCGCCAGGAAGCCGAAAACTTGCTTCTCGCATTGGTCAATCTCCGCCTGTGAACTGTGAAATGTGTCGCCATTGGCTGGCGCGTTGACGATAAGCTGCAGCCGCTCCGGCCCCGGCGGCGCGCGCGCCGAATGGTCGTCGCGGTCCTGCGCGCAGATATAAATCGTAGGCGCATCGGGCACCCGGCCGCGCTTGAAGATCGAGTCGAACTCGGCGCGGTAATCGTTCGAGAAGAACACGCTGTGCCGGACCAAGGGAAAACCGGCGGTCCTGGCGTTGATCAGCCAGGTCATGCTGGAGAGCGACCGCTGCCTGGGCGGCACCGGCGGCACCGCGCGGCGCGCCTTTTCACCCAGCCGGCCGATGTTGAGCGCGGCAGGATCGCCGTTGAACACCACCGCGCGTGCGCGGATGACCTCACCCGATTCGAGCCGGACACCCGCGGCGCGGCCATGTTCGATCACGATCTCGGCGATCGGCGTATCATAGCGGAACTGAGCGCCGTTGCTGCGGGCGAGGTCCGCGATGGCCGTCGCGATCGAGTGCATGCCGTTGTCGGCCAGCCACACGCCGTCCTGTTCGACATGCGCGATCAGCATCAAGGTGGCGGGCGCGACGAAGGGCGACGAACCGCAATAGGTGGCATAGCGGCCGAACAGTTGCTGCAGCCGGGGATCGGCAAAGTGCCGCCCCAGCGCCTTCCACATCGCCTGATAGGGGCGGATCGCCATCGTCTCGGGCAGGCGCTTGAGGCCGATGCGCTTGACCAGAGTGAACGGCGTGGGCCGCGATGCCTCAAGATACGGTTCGCGCAATACGTTGAAAATACGCGCCGCCTCGGCGCAGAAGGTGCGGAATCCCGCGGCATCCTTCGCGCTGAAGTATTCGCCGATCGCTGCTTCGCTGGCGCGCACATCGGCGAGCAGATCGAACGGAGCCTCCGGCCCCCAGGCATGGCGCGCGATCATGCTCGCCGGGGTCAACGGTATGGCGCTGGCCATGTCACCGCCGCAATCGGCGAACAGCCGCTCGAACACCCAGCGCATGGTGAATACGGTCGGCCCGCCATCGACGGCGCGGCCTGCCGCGGTGACCTCACGCAACTTGCCGCCGGGAGTGGGCTGGCGTTCCACGACGAGCACGGGTTCGCCCGCCGCCGCCAGCAAAGCCGCCGCGCTCAGCCCGCCGACACCAGCGCCGACCACGATGATCGGCTCATGGCGCACGGGAAGGCCCAACAGGAAAAGCGCAGTTCATGGCAGGATGCTAGCAGGTGTCCAGAAAAGATGACAGGTGTTTGTAAGGGAAAATGGACATGGCTATAAAAGCCCTCCCCCTTGATGGGGGAGGGTTGGGTGGGGGTGATCTCTCCGGATTGAACAACACGTGCACTGATGCACGATAGCGCCCAGTCGCACCATCACCCTCACCGCTGCGACTAAGGCAGCAAGCTGCCAAGTCTCGCTGCCTCTCCCATCAAGGGAGAGGCTATTTGATGGCGCTCTCCCATCAAGGGGGGCGGCTATTTTTGCGATCTTATCCGCAACATCCCGCGCCGTTTCAAGTCCGCGATATGCACCGGGAACGACAGCGTCAGCGGCAGTGCGATCAACGGCCAGTCGGCACCCGTCAGCGCCCCGCGCAGTGCGATGACGATCAGCACTGCGGGCCCTAGCGCAAGCGCGACGTCCAGCGCCTTTGCGCCGCGCATCACCAGCCACACGAACTCGGCGGCCAGTACGAACAATATCAGGTCGGCGGCGTGGCCGCTGGCGAACAGGGCGGCGGCCGCTTCCATGTCAGCCGAACGGTCCGTTCAGCCGCACGATCGCGCCGTTGAGCGCGGCGGCCACGCTGACCCATGCGATATAGGGCAGCAGCAGATATGCCGTGGCGCGCGAGAAGCGGCCGCAGTAAATGATCAGCACCGCGATTGACAGCCACAGCGCCACGACTTCGATCAACGCCCAGTCCGGCCGCTGCACGCGGAAGAACAACAGGCTCCACAGCACGTTGAGAAAGCCATTGAACGCGAACAGGCCGATGACGTTGGTGCGCGCATTGCGGGTGGGCGCAGCGCGCCAGGCGACCAGCGAGGCCATCGCGGCAAACGCGAAGATGAGCGTCCAGGCGACACCGTACAGCCAGCCCGGCGGGGCCCAGCTGGGTTGGGTCAGGCTTTGATACCATGGCCCAAGATCGGTGATCGTCGCGCCGCCTGCGGCCACGATCAATGCCGCCATCGCCGCCATGATGACGGGCAGGAAACCTTCACGATGCATTGTGCTTTATGCCTCCCAGCCAGCCATCACGTGCGCGTTACATCACGCCCGCGACAGCCCTAGCAGATGCCCCATGTCCTTCACGAAAATCTTGGCATGCGCCACAGGTTTGCGGCGGACCAGCTCCTTGTGCATGTAGCTTTGCCAGGTGAGATACTGGACGTCGGGGTCGGCGCACATCTTGACGAAGCGTTCGCGGCGCTTGTCCGACGAGTACCAGAAATACTGCATGATCCCCAGGATCCAGAACACCTTGCCGTGCTTGGACATGAACGCCTTGCGCGCCTGCTTGAGCGCGGACGCCTTGCCGGTGACGAGGAACTGGAACACCGCGTCCGCAGCCAGCCTGCCGCATGCCATGGCGTAATAAATGCCTTCGCCCGAGGCTGGCGCGACGACGCCGGCGGCATCGCCTGCGACCACCAGATCGCGGCCATTGTCCCAGCGCTTCAGCGGCTTCAATGGAATCGGCGCGCCTTCCTTGCGGATCGTTTCGCAGCCTGCCAGGCCGATCTGCTCGCGCATCAACGCGGTGGTTTCACGCAATGGAAACCCCTTGTTGGCACTGCCCAGGCCGATGCTGGCGGTGTCGCCATGCGGGAACACCCAGGCGTAGAAATCGGGTGACAGGTGCCCCTGATAATAGACATCGCACCGATCCTGATCGAAGTCGCTTGCCAGCGCGGTGGCAGCGTCGGGCGTCTTGATGATCTCGTGATAGGCGAACACGCACTTGACCTGTTCGGCACCCTTGATGTTCTGCTTGGCAACCGCCGAGCGGGCACCATCCGCGCCGATGACGCTGCGCACGCGCAGCCGCCGGTCGGGTCCGCCACGGTCGGCGCGATAGACCAGCACCGCCATGCCATCGGAATCGCGGTCGATGCGTTCGTACGTTCCGGTGATTCGCTCTGCACCGTTCTGGGCAGCACGGGCGCGCAGCCATTCGTCGAATACGTCGCGATCGACCATACCGACAAAGCCCTTGCCGTCCGGGCCATCGCCGACGGGCATGTCGACCTCGCGTCCCGACGGCGCGATCATCCGCGCGGCGCGGGCCTTGGCCACCAGCAGCGATTCGGGAATCTCGAAATCCTTGAGCGCGCGCGGGGGAATCGCGCCGCCGCACGGCTTGATGCGGCCATCACGGTCGAGCAGCAGCACCTTGAGGCCCCGCAGCGCCAGATCGTTGGCCGCCGTCGCGCCGGATGGACCGCCGCCAATGACCGCGACATCGAAATCCGCACTCGCCATTGCATGTACTCCCAAATTGGCCATCAGGCCGGTGCCGCCAACATAGGCGGGGTGGCGGTGCGCATGGTCACGCGCACCCCCAAAAGCGCGGCGAGGATGAAAAGCCCCGCCTCGCCTGCAAAAATCAGCTGGAACGCCGCGCCATCGCTGGCCAGCATGCCGCGGGCGATATCGACGCCCATCGCGCCGGTAAGGCCGCCAAGCCCGAAGGCAATCGCCTGCGCCGCGCCCCACACGCCCATGCGGACGCCTTCCTTGGAGCGCTGGCCTGCGCCTGCCAGCCCCATCATCGCGCCGATGGCGGAGACGGCGAACATTCCGTTGGCAAAGCCAAGCAGGGCAACGTTGGTCGCCAGCGGCCAAGCCCCGCCACTGGTCGCGGCCATCGCCAATCCGCCGAGCGCGAGCGCCGAGCCGCCGCATCCGGCGAGAATCCACCAGCGCAGGTCTGCAGGACGCCGCCCGGCAAAGGCGCTGCCGCCGATACCGGCCACGATCATCCCGGCCATCACGCCGCCATGCTGCAGGCTGGACAGGCTGGTCGACTGGCCGGGTGTCATCTCGAACACCAGGCCTGCAAACGGCTCGAGAATCAGGTCCTGCATTGCATAAGCGAGCATCGAGACGAATACGAAGATGGTGAAGCGCCGCGCGGTCGCATCGTGCATGATCTCGCGCAGGGCCTCGCCGAAGCTGCCCGTGGGCGCATCGGCGTTGGGGTGCACCGGTGGCACCAGCCGCTTTTCGATCCCCGCAATCGCCACGCAGGCAAGGCAGAAGGCACTAAGCGCCACGCCGCCGGAGACGATGGCGAGCCGCTGTTCGCTAAATGGATCAATAAGCGCGCCCGTGGCGGCTGAAGCCATCACGATGCCGCCGACCATCATGATCCAGGTGATCGCAGCCGCAGCCGCGCGCCGTTCCGGCACCACGCCCGATGCCAGCATCGCCAGCAGAGACGTCCCTGCAGCGCCAACGCCTGCGCCGATCATGCTGAAGGCCAGAATGGCGAGCAATGTTCCGGTGACGAACGAGACCGGCATCAGGATCGTGGCGTTGACCGCGACGATGCCGCCCAGTGCCAGCACGCCCATGCCGCCGATGATCCATGGCGTGCGCTTGCGGCCCTTGTCCGAACCGTGGCCCCACATCGGCCGCGAAAGCTGCACCGCATAATGCCAGGCGACAAGCCCCGCAGGCAGTGCGGCGGGCAGCGCATATTCCACCACCATCACCCGGTTGAGCAACGATGTCGCCAGCATCACGATCGCGCCGATGCTGGCCTGGACCAACCCCATGCGCATGATATCGGGCCAGCTCAATCCGATTCGCGCGGGACGGCTCATATCCAGCCCCCCAGGCCGAGCGCGGCGGCGAGCATGCCCATCACGAAGGACGAAACGCCGGTGGCATTGTACCACGGCGCGAATTTGTTGGGGTCGGTCAGCAGCCGGCGCATGAAGACGAACTGCATCGCCAGCAACACGCACACTGCAATAGCGGAGATGCCAAGGCCCCAGTTGAACAGCAAGGCGATGACCACCATCTGCGGCACCGCCATCACCGCGCAGGCCAGCCGCGCCGCGTTGGAAACGCCCAACGTCACGGGGAGCGACCGCACGCCCATCGCGGTGTCGCCTTCGACCGCCTTGAAATCGTTCAGGGTCATGATGCCATGCGCGCCGATGGAGTACAGCAGGATGACGATCAGCACCCGCGTATCGGGCAGGCCGCCGCTCATCACGCTTGCGCCGGTAAACCAGCTGAGCCCTTCATAGCTGAGGCCCACGACCGCAGGGCCGATCCAGCCGCTCATCTTGAAACGGAACGGCGGCGCGCTGTAGCCCCAGGCGCACAGCAGCCCGACGATGGTGGCGATGAACACCCAGAAACCCAGCACCGCGCCCAGCACCAGCGAGAGCACGCTCCCCGCAATCGCGACGTACAACCCCCATCTGCCAGCGATTCGGCCCGAGGGGATCGGACGTTCCGGCTGGTTGATCGCATCGACATGCCGGTCGTACCAGTCGTTCACCGCCTGGCTGGTTCCGCAGACCATGGGGCCTGCCAGCAGCACGCCGCCGATCAGGAACAGCCAGCGATCGTCCAGCGGCGCGCCTGACGACATGACCCCGCAAAAGAACGCCCACATCGGCGGAAACCAGGTGACCGGCTTCAACAGCTCCAGCACGTCGCGCGCGGCGGGAATGGGCACAGGCGGAGTGATGTTGGCGGACCGATCCATAAAGCCAAGGCTATGCGTGGCCAGGCAGAGTGTCAATCAAAATGGACAGTTTAGGCTGTAATCTATCTTGTGCACGTACCGGCAGCCGCTGATGCGGCTATGGCGGATTTTCGGAAAATTAGGCAAAGCTAAGATATCGGGCGAACAATGGGGCGGTCGCTTCGGGCATTCAGGCGCAGGGGCAGATGATGGCAGTGCACAGATTGGCGATCCTGTTGGCGGCTCTGCCGGCCCTGCTGCTCTTGTCGGCAGCCCCCACGCCACGCCAGCCTGGCGTCATGCTGGAAACTGAAAGCCTGGCCCCGACCGAGAATGTTACGGTGGCCGTCGGACCCAAAAGCGGCCCGCAGCGCGCGCCTGCCTATCCGTTCTACATGCCGATGCAGGGTCTGCGCGCACCGGCGGTCACGCTCAGGATCCGGTGCGATGCCTCCCGCGCGGCCAGGCGCGAGGTTTATGCCGGCCAATCTGCCGAGTCGCTTTATGGCCGGGTGGAAGGTGGCTTCGAGTTCATCTACGAAGCCTATGACGGCGCGGGCCGCCCCTGCGTCTATCCCTTCGCGCCGTGGATGCCCCAGATCGCAGGACAAACCCAGGGCACGCAGTACATTTTCCGCTCGTCCGTCCCCGGCGTTCCGGTCACCTTTCGCACCGACGATGTGTGGGCCACCATCAACCCGCGGATGTTCGATCTGGGACCACAGCGCGTGCATTTCGAGATGCAGGACATCGCGCTCGATTTTCCGCAGTCCGGCGAGGCCAAAGGCGCGGTGCATCTGGAAATTCTGGGCGTGACCCGGCCGGGGCTGGTGACGGCGGTCATCCGCAGGGCAAAGATCTTCGGCGGCAAGAATGCCATCTTCGTGCCCGGCGGTCAGACCATGGTCTATATCGAGGACAGCGAGATTCGCGGCAATGTCGGCGACAATGTCGATCAGGAACACACGACCTATATCAACGGCACGCTCGTTTCGCACATGCGAAACTCCGTCTGGTACGGACAAAAGGGCTGGATCGATGTCGCCAGCGGGCATCAGCTCAAGGACAAGGCGTACCTGCGCATCTACGAGGACGTTACCGTCGCCAACTTGCCCAACGCCACCACCCCGTCGGCGATGCCGCTGGTGGATATCTCGGCGTTCGGCTTTACCTGGTCGAACAATCTGTGGATCAAGCGCATCGCCCCTGTCCAGGCACCACGAGACGCGCTGGTCGATCTGCGCACCGAGATCGTTTACGGCGCGCCTGAAAATTATCCGTGGAACATCATGGTCAGCCCCGACTGGCGCATGCCCGCAGCGCCGCTGGCTGCGCTCGATCAGGTGTATCTGTCGGTGTTCCAGAACACCGTGGTCGAAAGCTTTCGCGCCGAACCGTACGTCTTCAGGCTGGGGATGCAGGGCCTGGGTGTGGAGCCGGGCACGCCGACCGTGGTCGGCAACGAACGCACGACAAAGGCGCAGCAGCGCATGGTGTCACTGGCATTCAACACCAAGGGCAGCTTTCGCAGGGCCTATTCACCGGAAGGCTGGACCTACACCGACCCGCAGCTGGGGCAGGATGCGCAATGGGTCACCGATCGCGATGCCTTCATCCGCCATGCGCTGGGACTGATCGGGCGGTAGCTGCGGATTCTAGGGCCTAGCCCAATTCGTCCTTGCGGCCGATAAGGTTGCCAAGGCCGTGCCGGTGCAGCTTGGAATACAGGCTCTGCCGGCTCAGCCCCAGGATTTCCGCAGCCGAAGCGCGGTTGTCCGAAGTATAAGCCAGCGCCGCCTCGATGCACATCCGCTCGATCAGGTCGGTCGATTCGCGCACGATTTCGCGCAGCGGCATGCGCCCGACCAGCTCGGTCAGCTGATCGACCGAGCGCGGCACGTCGCGGTCGGCCGGCGGCAGATCGCGCATCCGGCGGCTGACGGTGCGGATGGCAAAGCCGTAATGGCCGCCCTGCGCCTCGGTCTTCACGCCGGAAACCTCGATGGCTTCCTCGATCGTATCGTCGGCATGGACGATGGTGGTCGCGTTGCGGACCTGGCCGTGGTTGTCGAGCTGCTTGCGCATCAGGTCCACGTCGATGCCCGGACGGCCGATAAACCGCCCCAGCGGCTGGCCGGTGACCGCCTCTTTGGAGCTGCCATGGACCAGATCGATGAACGCGGAATTGGCGGTGATGATCTGCATGTCGGCATCGGTCAGCACGAACGCATCGGGCATCTGCTCGATCATCTCGTGCAGCGGCAATTGGTCGCTGGCCATGCCCGCGCCGGTGCCCGGTTGCGTCAGCCGGACCATGAACTGGCGCCCGCTGTCCTGCCGGAATGGCATGGCGGTGAGCATCATCGGCGGTTCGCCCGGCGTGATGCTGACCTCCATTTCGCAGCGCTCGCCGGTCGCGGTGGCACCGCCCAGGCTGGCGATCAGGTCATCGCGCGATACGCCGCCGATGACATTGGCCAGATCGCGGTTCTCAAGACTGCCCGATTTGGCATCGAACAAGCGATAGCTGGCAGGGTTGGCCGCGGTGATCCGGCGTGTCCCTGCATCGATGACCAATACCGGATCGGTGATCATGTCGAACAGCAGGCGGAACCGCGCCTCGGTCTGCCGCAGCTTCAGGTAATCGCGCTCGAGCGACTGCTGCGTCTGCAACAGGCGCTGCTGTAACCCGGCCCAGGCGCGGACATCGCGGCCGATCGCCATGCGCGGATTGCCTTCGCCCAGATCGACGAGGCGGTAATGAATGGGAAGGTTGCCATCGGGGCCAGGGTGGTTGACCTGCCGCCAGCGCTCTGGCGATGCCGACGGCTCGCTGGCCAGCATCTCGTTGATCTTGGGCTTGCTGTCGAGTGCAACGGTGTCCTCCCAGCGACGGCCAATCCAGCCGCTGAGGTCGGGCATGTCATCGACACTGACGGAAACATCGCTGATGACGCCGTTGTCATCCAGCGCCAGAGCTATATCGCCCGCGGCGAGCACCAATGCGAGTGCTGCGCCGATTTCCAGTGTGCCGACAACGCCTTTGAGATCGCGAAAAGGCATAATAATAGCTGGATGCTTGTCCTTTTTCATGGCCGCACCGGGAGCGGGCCTCAAAGCGAAAGCGCGGCGCGCTCTACCCCGGCAGAAACGAGTTCGTCGGCCAAATCGAGCGCGGCTGCGGCATCGGAAGCGGTGCCATCCGCTCCCAGTTCGCGCGCACGCTCAGGGTCGAAGCCAAGGGCCGGACCGCCGATCATGATAGCCAGTTTGGGATTGCGAGACACGCTTCTCATCGCAGCCAGAAGATTGGGAACCGCGCCGATAGAAAGGTCGGTCACGACTGTCAATCCGACCACATCGAATGACGTGGCGCTCAAAGCCTGCAAAATATCGGCCTGTTCCGGCTCGATCAATGTCTCGACTTGCCAGCCTGCCCTCTGGAAACATTCCGAAATAATCAACGTACCCAGGCTGTGCTGGTCGTTGGGCATCGCCGTGAACAGGGCCTTGTAGTTATGGCTGTTCCACCCCGGCATCGGCGGCGCGCAGGCGGTCACGGTGCGCAGCAGCGACTGCAGCCGCCACAGGCCCATGGTCACATCGACGAAATCGCATTCGTCCCTGGTCCATTTGTCGCCAAGTTCCCGCGCGGCAGGCGCAATCAGCTGGATGAACAATGTTTCCGGGGCGATATCGCGCTCAAGATACTCGGTGACGATTTCGGACAGCGTTTCGACTTCGTGCGCCAGAACCTGCGTTGAAAACCGCTGGATCGCAGCCTGATCGAACACAGGCTCTGCCGGAAGATCGGGCACGATCGACATCCGCCTGCGGCTGGCTTTCGATGCCTTCACGTTGTCGTTGGACTGGGTGCCGGATGTCTCGCGAAAGCCGCTTTCATCGGCCACGGCGGCGTCGGCGACCATATGGTCGGACGTCAGCGTCGTGGGCAGGTCGGCGGAAAATTCGGTCATGCGCGGGTCATCCTGATGCACCATCAACAGCCGTGGAATGATTTCATCTTCCACCAGACGGCCGACATCGTCGCTTGGCGATACGCGTGCAGACCGGTTTTCGCCCGTCTGCTCACCATCCCATGGCGACCCTTTCTTGCGCGTACGCGCACTGCGAAACAGCCCTGTCGTCGATTTGATCAAATCGATGCCAAACACTGAGGCCATTCAGACTCTCCCAGTCTGGTCGATGCCCTGTGCATCGGCCCCGCGGCAAGCGATGCCCTGGATCGCTTTATTACCAGGCTCAACTCTACGCCTGTCCAGTCAGCCTGACAACCGCCTATTTGTCAAGAAAACTATACGTCAATTTAACTTGACACTTTTGCCGAGGGGAGGGTAGGTTTCCCTCAGAAATCGGGAGACGCGATAAGCCTATATGTTGCTGGATACTCAGCCTGGACCTGCGGAAAACCGCACTTTTGACGGCGATCGTACCGATCACTCAGCCTCTGCATCACGCTATGCGCTGTATACCGCCGAAGAACGGATTCGCCGCGATTCGAGCGCCTGGACCATCGTTCAGGGCGTGCTCGCTCCGGTGCAGTTCCTGATCTTCATCGTCAGCTTGGGCCTCGTGCTGCGCTACCTTTCCACAGGCGAAGGCGCGTTTGCGGCGGATGTGTCCATCATCGTCAAGACGGCAACCTTGTACACCATCATGGTCACCGGCTCGATCTGGGAGAAGGTGGTGTTCGGCAAGTGGCTGTTCGCCCCGGCCTTCTTCTGGGAAGACGTGTTCTCCATGCTCGTGCTGGCGCTGCACACCGCGTACCTGGTCATGCTGCTGGGCGGCTATGGCACCACAGAGCAGCGCATGACCGTCGCTCTGGCGGGATACGCGGCCTATGTCATCAACGCTGCACAGTTCATCTGGAAGCTGCGGATGGCCCGCCTTCAAGGTTCAAACGTGCGCAGTTCTGCCGCACATAACGACGCGCAAGGCGCGCTGGCGGTGGCACAATGATTACGACCGCACCTGCTCCTGCGATGCCTGCTGCCGATCTTGGCTGCACCACCGCTCCGGTGCTGCGCGAACGCGGCCAGCGCGAAGTGTTCTGCGGTCTCACCGGCATCGTCTGGCTCCACCGCAAGATGCCCGACGCCTTCTTCCTGGTCGTCGGATCACGCACCTGCGCGCATCTGCTGCAGTCTGCCGCTGGCGTGATGATCTTTGCCGAGCCCCGCTTTGCCACTGCGATCATCGAGGAACGCGATCTTGCGGGCCTGGCCGATGCAAACGAAGAGCTTGACCGGGTGGTCCGCCGCCTGCTGGCCCGCCGCCCAGAAATCAAGACGCTGTTTCTGGTGGGCAGCTGCCCGTCGGAAGTCATCAAGCTGGACCTGGCCCGCGCCGCCCAGCGCCTCGCCACCGCGTTCTTGCCCGATGTGCGAATCGTCAATTATTCGGGCAGCGGCATCGAAACCACGTTCACGCAGGGCGAAGACGCCTGCCTCGCCTCATTGGTCCCCTTCATGCCAGCAGAGTCTGCCGACTCGGCACAGCAGCTGCTGATCGTCGGCGCGTTGCCCGATATCGTGGAAGACCAGTTGCTGCGTCTGGTCCGTGACTTGGGCATCACCAACGTTACCTGCCTGCCGGCCCGCTCGTCGCGCGATCTGCCGCCGCTTGGACCCAACACCCGCTTCCTGCTGGCACAGCCTTTCCTTGGCGATACCGCCCTGGCGCTGGAAGACCGCGGCGCAAAGCATCTGCCCGCCCCCTTCCCGTTCGGCGCGGAAGGCACCACCGATTGGCTGCACGCTGCAGCGACCGCCTTCGGGATCGACGAAGCGCATTTCCAGAGCGTTGTCACCCCTGGCCGCGAGCGGGCGAAGCGCGCGCTCGAGCACAGCCGCGCGCGGCTGGAAGGCAAGACGATATTCTTCCTGCCCGATTCGCAGCTCGAGGTGCCGCTTGCGCGCTTCCTGCATGTCGAGCTTGGCATGATCCCGGTCGAAGTCGGCACGCCGTACCTGCACCGCCAGCATATGGCAGCAGAACTGGCGCAGCTGCCGGTCGGCACCGTCATCAGCGAAGGCCAGGACGTCGACAAGCAGCTCGACCGGGTCCGCGCATCAAAGCCCGACATCACCGTATGCGGCCTTGGCCTTGCCAATCCGCTGGAGGCCGAGGGCTTCACCACCAAATGGGCGATCGAACTGGTGTTCTCGCCGATCCATGGTTTCGATCAGGCAGGCGATCTGGCTGAGCTTTTTGCCCGGCCGATCCGTCGCCGCGACGTGTTGAGGGTATAGAACGATGCAACTGTCGGTGTGGACCTATGAAGGGCCTCCTCATGTGGGAGCTATGCGGGTCGCAACCGGCATGACCGATGTGCACTATCTGCTGCACGCGCCGCAGGGCGATACATACGCCGACCTTCTGTTCACGATGATTGAACGGCGCTCGAAGCGTCCGCCGGTTACTTACACCACCTTCCAGGCGCGCGATCTGGGCAAGGATACAGCCGAGCTGTTCCAGTCCGCCGCGCGCGATGCGGTTGCCCGCTACAATCCTGCCGCATTGCTGGTCGGATCGTCGTGCACCGCCGAACTCATCCAAGACGATCCGGCCGGCATGGCACAGGCGATGCGCCTGTCCATTCCCGTGATTCCGCTTGAGCTGCCCAGCTACTCCCGCAAGGAAAACTGGGGCGCTTCGGAAACATTCTACCAGATTGTCAGAACTCTCGCGGTCGGGGACTCCTCCCGCTCCGTACCGTGCCAGGCAGGTTCTCCGCGTCCCAAAGCGAACCTGCTTGGGCCGAGCGCACTGGGTTTTCGCCATCGCGACGATATCGTCGAGATCACGAAGATCCTGGGTGCGCTCGGCATAGAGATTAACGTCACTGCGCCGATGGGGGCGAGCGCAGCCGACATTGCCCGAATGGCTGACGCTGATTTCAACATCGTCATGTATCCGGAAATCGCCGACACAGCCGCGCGCTGGCTGGAAAAGACGTTTGGCCAGCCGTTCACCAAGACGATTCCCATAGGCCATGGCGCAACTCTCGACTTCATCCGTGAAGTGGCGACGCTGGCCAAGGTCGATCCCGCGCCTGCGCTGAACCTGCCCGAAGCGCGCATGCCCTGGTGGAGCCGCTCGGTCGATTCGACCTACCTTACCGGCAAGCGCGTGTTTATCTTCGGCGATGCCACCCACGCCATCGCGGCTGCCCGCGTGGCGCGCGACGAACTGGGCTTCGTGGTCTGCGGCCTGGGCTGCTACAACCGCGAATTCGCCCGCGATCTGCGCGCTGCTGCCGCCGAACATGGCGTCGAGCCGCTGATCAGCGACGACCATCTGGAAGTCGAGGAAGCCATCGCCGCCGCGCACCCCGAGCTGGTGCTGGGCTCGCAGATGGAACGCCACATCGCCAAGCGCCTGTCGATCCCCTGTGCGGTGATCTCGGCCCCGGTGCATGTGCAGGATTTCCCTGCCCGGCACAGCCCGCAAATGGGCTTTGAAGGCGCCAACGTGCTGTTCGACAGCTGGGTGCACCCGCTGGTCATGGGCCTGGAAGAGCATCTGCTCACCATGTTCCGCGACGATCCCGAATTTCACGATGGCGCAGGCGCAAGCCACCTCGCGCACGGCAAGGTCGAGCAGGCCGTCGCTGCACCGGTAGCAGAACCGGAAGTTCACGCGGTACAGGCTGCTGAACCTGCACCCCATCATGATGACGGCGACGTCCTCGTTCTCGCCCGCTGGACTGCGGAAGCCGAGACCGAACTCAAGAAAATCCCGTTCTTTGTGCGCGGCAAGGCGCGGCGCAACACTGAGGCCTATGCTGCGGAGCTTGGGCTGGCCTCCATCACGTTAGACACGCTCTACGATGCAAAGGCGCATTATGCCCGGTAAAGCACAGTCTGGCGCGGCAACCGGCCGCAACGTTCCGATCCGGATCGTGTTTGTCACGCTCGACAACCACGTCTCCGGTGCCATCGAGCGCGCCGAGGTCGAACTCAACCGCGATATGCCGGGCCTGAGCATCGGCTATCACGCCGCTGCCGACTGGGGCCGCGATGCAGGCGCGCTGGATGCCGTGCGCGCCGATATCGCCAAGGCGGATATCGTTGTTGCCACCATGTTGTTCCTTGAGGACCATGTCAGCGCCATCCTGCCCGCGCTCAAGGCACGGCGCGAAGAGTGCGACGCGATGCTGGGGCTGATGTCCGCCACGGAAGTCGTGCACCTGACCCGCATGGGCAGCTATCGCATGGACGCGCCCAGCGGCGGGATCGTGTCGATGCTCAAGAAGCTGCGCGGCCCGGCAAAGCCCGGCGGCAATGCCGGCGAAAAGCAGATGAAGATGCTGCGCCGCCTGCCAAAGATCCTGAAGTTCATGCCCGGCACCGCGCAGGACGTGCGCCATTATTTCCTGACCATGCAATATTGGCTGGCGGGCAGCGACGAGAATGTCGTCAACATGCTGCGCGGCCTGGTCGATCGCTATGCCGCAGGCCCGCGTGCGGTGCTGAAGGGCACCACGCCCTCCAAGCCGCCGCGCGAATATCCTGAAGTGGGTGCCTATCACCCCGCCCTGCCTGAGCGGATGACCGAAGATGCGCTGGCGCTGCCGCGCGCAAAGGGCGCCAAGGGCACCGTGGGCGTTCTGCTGCTGCGTTCGTACGTGCTGGGCAAGGACACCGGCCATTATGACGGCGCGATCGCCGCACTCGAAGCGCAGGGCCTCAATGTCGTTCCGGCGTTCGCCAGCGGCCTCGATTCGCGGCCAGCCATCGCCAAGTTCTTCCAGCGCGATGGCATCGCCACCATCGATGCGCTGATCAACCTGACCGGCTTCTCGCTGGTCGGCGGACCTGCCTATAACGATGCCAAGGCCGCCGAGGAAACGCTGTCCGGCCTGGACATACCCTACATCGCCGCGCACCCGGTCGAGTTCCAGAGCCTGGAGCAATGGGGCGAAGGCAAGCAGGGCCTGTTGCCGCTGGAAGCGACCTTGATGGTGGCCATCCCCGAGCTCGACGGCGCGATCATGCCCAGCATCTTCGGTGGCCGTTCGAACGGTTCGGGCGAGGCCTGCAAGGGTTGCGGCCGCGGCTGCATCTTCACCGCGCCCGATGCGGTGCGTGCGATGCAGAGCTGCCCCGAGCGCGCCGAAGCTCTGGCGATGCGCGTTGCGCAGATGGTGGCCTTGCGCCGCAGCGCACGCGCCCAGCGCAAGCTGGCGATCGTGCTGTTCAACTTCCCGCCCAACGCCGGTGCCACCGGAACGGCGGCGCATCTGGCGGTCTACGAATCGCTGCACGCCACGCTGCAGCGGCTGTCGGATGAAGGCTACAAGGTCGACGTTCCCGCCTCGGTTGACGCGCTGCGAGATTCGATCCTGAAGGGCAATTCCGACCGGTTCGGCACCGATGCCAATGTCGCGGTGCGCATTTCCACCGACGATCATGTCTCCAACGAGCCGTATCTGCGCGCGATCGAAGCGCAATGGGGCCCCGCGCCCGGCAAGGTGCAGAGCGATGGCTGGTCGATCCACGTGCTCGGCAAGCAGTTCGGCAACGTGTTCGTCGGCATCCAGCCCACTTTCGGCTTCGAGGGCGACCCGATGCGGTTGCTGTACGATGGCGATTTCGCGCCGACGCACGCATTCTCGGCATTCTACCGCTGGATCCGCGAAGATTTCGGCGCGAATGCGGTGCTGCATTTCGGCACCCACGGCGCGCTGGAGTTCATGCCCGGCAAGCAGACCGGCATGTCCGGCAGCTGCTGGCCCGATCGGCTCATCGGCAGCCTGCCCAACTTCTATCTGTATGCCGCCAACAACCCTTCAGAAGGCATTCTCGCCAAGCGCCGCTCGGGTGCGACCCTGGTGTCGTATCTCACCCCGCCGCTCGCCGAAGCGGGCCTGTACAAGGGCTTTGCCGATCTCAAGGCGCTCACCGAGCGCTGGCGCGGCCTACCGGATGGCGACAGCGACATCCGCGCGCAGCTTGAATCGATGATTCGCGAAGCCGCCGCTGAAATCGATATCGAAGCCGATGACCTGACTGCGCTGGTCGCCAACCTGTACGAGCTTGAGCGCGAACTGATCCCGTTCGGCCTGCATGTCCTGGGCAAGCAGCTGGAAGGTACGGAGCGCGAGGCGTTCCTGAACGCCATGGTCGCCGCCGACCCACTGGCCAACCGCGCCGTACTCGATGCCAAATTGGCAGCGAACGACGAACTGGGCGGTCTCGTCCATGCGCTCGACGGCTGCTATGTCCGTCCCGGCCCGGGCGGCGACGTGCTTCACAATGCAGAAGTCATGCCCACCGGCCGCAACACGCACGGGTTCGACCCCTTCCGTCTGCCCAGCCGCATGGCAAGCGCCACCGGCGCGATCCAGGCCGAAGCTTTGCTGGAGCGCCACATGGCGTCGGGTGAGCCGATGCCTGAAAGCATCGCCATGGTGCTGTGGGGCACCGACAACCTCAAGAGCGAGGGCGCACAGATCGCCCAGGTCATGCGGCTGTTCGGCGCCACCGCGCGCTTCGACACCTATGGCCGTCTGGCAGGCGCGGAACTGATCCCTCTGGCCGAGCTTGGCCGCCCGCGCATCGATGTCATCGCGACCCTTTCCGGCGTGTTCCGCGACCTGCTGCCGCTGCAGACGCGGATGATGGCGGAAGCCGCTTGGCTCGCCGCCAGTGCCGATGAGCCGCTGGAGCAGAATTTCGTCCGCAAGCATGCGCTGGCCTATGCCGAGAAGATGGGCTGCGACCTCGAAACCGCCGCTCTTCGCGTGTTCTCGAACGAGGAAGGCGCATACGGCGCGCAGGTCAATGTGATGATCGACGATGGCGCCTGGACCGATCCCGACGATCTCGCCGAAGCGTTCGAGAAGCGCAAGGGTTTCGCCTATGGCCGCAGCGGCAACCCGGTGCAACGCCGCGACCTGCTCGAAAACGCGCTCGCCGATGTCGCCTTCACCTACCAGAACCTCGATTCGGTCGAGCTGGGCGTCACCGATATCGACCAGTATGTCGATGCCCTGGGCGGGGTCAGCCGCTCGGTTGCCCGCGCCCGTGGTGGCAAGGCTGCGCCGGTGTACATCCTGGATGCCACGCAAGGGGCCGCCAAGGTGCGTACCCTGGGCGAGCAGATCGACCTGGAAACCCGCACCCGCATGCTCAACCCCAAATGGTATGAGGGGCTGCTCAAGCACGGCTATGAAGGCGTTCGCCAGATCGAAGGCCATGTCACCACCACCATGGGCTGGTCCGCCACCACCGGCGAGGTCAAGCCCTGGGTCTACCAACAGATCAGCGAAACCTTCGTGCTCGACGCAGAGATGCGGGCACGGATGGCGACGTTGAACCCCAAGGCATCGGTGCGTGTCGCCGAACGCCTTCTGGAAGCATGCGACCGCCGGCTGTGGGAACCGGATGCCGCTACCCTGGCTGCGCTGCGCGCGGCTGCGGACGATATCGAAGACCGGCTGGAAGGCCTGGTCGCAGCAGAATGACGGGAGAGTATTGATATGAGCCTTTTAGACCACGGCAGCGCGCCACCAAGCTTCGGCGAAGGCAGCACTCAGGTTGCGCTCGACCCGCGCGACGAAATCACCGGCGCCAAGGTGTTTGCCGTTTACGGCAAGGGCGGCATCGGCAAGTCGACGACCTCGTCGAACCTTTCCGCCGCGCTCTCGCTGCTCGGCAAGCGCGTGCTGCAGATCGGTTGCGATCCCAAGCATGACAGCACCTTCACGCTGACCAAGAAGCTGATGCCCACGGTCATCGACGTGCTGGAAAGCGTGGATTTCCATTCCGAGGAACTGCGGCCTGAAGATTACATGTTCCAGGGCTTCAACGGCGTGATGTGCGTCGAAGCGGGCGGACCGCCTGCGGGCACCGGCTGCGGCGGCTATGTCGTCGGCCAGACGGTGAAGCTCCTCAAGCAGCACCACTTGCTGGAAGACACCGATGTGGTGATCTTCGACGTGCTGGGTGACGTGGTGTGCGGCGGTTTTGCCGCTCCCCTGCAGCATGCCGAGCGCGCGGTGGTCGTGGCCGCCAATGATTTCGACAGCATCTTCGCGATGAACCGCATCGTTGCTGCCATCAAGGCCAAGTCGAAGAACTATGACGTGCGCATGGCGGGTGTCATCGCCAACCGTTCGGCTGCGACCGACGAGATCGACCGCTTCAACGAAGCCACCGGTTTGAAGACGCTGGCGCATTTCCCCGATCTGGACGCGATCCGTCGCAGCCGCCTGAAAAAGTGCACCATCTTCGAAATGGATTCGACGCCTGAAATCGAAGCGGTGAAGACCGAATATATGCGCCTTGCCGCGACATTGTGGGCGGGCACCGATCCGCTCGACGCGATGCCGATGAAGGACCGCGACATCTTCGACTTCCTGGGCTTCGAATGATGGCCAGCACCGCACCCAGCTCTGCTGCCGGCTCAACCCGCTACGATGTCTATCGCGGCAAGCTGGAGACCTATTTCGATCGCACTGCGCGGCAGAACTGGGTCGACCTGACATCGGACGCCAAGGTTTCCGGTATCCGCGCCACGGTGCGCGCCGGGCGCGACCGGATGCGCGCGATGCTGCTCGACTGGCTGCCCTATGACCTTGCCGGCAAGCGCATCCTGGATGCAGGCTGCGGCACCGGCGCGCTGGCCGTTGCGGCCGCGCAACTGGGCGCGCACGTCACAGCCATCGATATTTCCGGCGGCCTTGTCGATGTCGCCCGCGAACGTGCCCCTTCGGGCCTGAATATCGACTGGCGCGTGGGCGACATGTTCGATCCTGCGCTGGGCCAGTTCGACCATGTCGTGGCGATGGACTCGCTCATTCACTACGAGGCCGACGATATCGTCGCGGTGATCGAAGGGTTCGCCAAGCGCGCGCCTTCCATCGCATTCACTTTCGCACCGCGGACACCCTTGCTCGCGGCGATGCATGCCACCGGGAAGCTCTTTCCCAAGTCCGATCGCGCACCCGCGATCGTGCCGGTGGCCGAAGTGAAGCTGTCGAGACTGCTTGCCCAGCGTCTCCCCGGCTATGGCATCGCCGCGAGCGAACGCATCGTCAGCGGTTTCTACACCAGCCATGCGATGCTGGTGTCGCGCGGATGAAGCTTGCCGCCGTCTCGACCCGGTTCTTCACCGGCCTCGGAAGCAGTTTCCTGCCGTTCGCCGATGCGGCGAGCGCGGAACTGCCCATGGGCCGGTTGCTGCGCCTGTCGCTGTTCCAGGTGACGGTCGGCGTCGCGACGGTGCTGCTCAACGGCACGCTCAACCGCGTGATGATCGTTGAACTCGGCACACCGGCGTGGCTGGTCGCGCTGATGATCGCCATTCCGTTGCTGGTCGCGCCCTTCCGTGCGTTGATCGGCCACAAGTCGGACAACCACAAGTCGATGCTCGGCTGGCGGCGTGTTCCTTACATCTGGTTCGGATCGCTGCTGCAGTTCGGCGGCCTGGCGATCATGCCGTTCGCGCTGCTGCTGCTGTCGCGGGAAGATACCTTTACCGTCGGGCTGATTGCAGGCGCGGTCGCGTTCCTGCTCACCGGCCTTGGCATGCACACCACGCAGACCGCAGGCCTGGCGCTCGCCACCGATCTGGCCCCTGAAGACACCCGCCCGCGCGTCGTGGCGCTGATGTTCGTCATGCTGCTGGTCGGCATGATGCTGGCGGCGTTCACGATGGGATCGCTGCTTGCAGATTTCTCCTCCACCCGGCTTGTCGCCATCGTGCAGGGTGCGGCGATGTTCACCATGGCGCTCAACATCATCGCCCTGTGGAAGCAGGAAGCACGCCGTCCTTCGACCACCAAGCCCGATCGTCCGACCCCGAAATTCTCGGTCGTCTGGCGCGAATTCACCAGCGAAGCGCGCAATGCACGGCTGCTGGGCGCAATCGGCTGCGGCACCGCGGCATTCAGCATGCAGGATGTGCTGCTGGAGCCCTTTGGCGGCGAAATTCTGGGCATGTCGGTCGGCGCGACCACGATGCTGACCGGCCTGTGGGCGTTCGGCATGCTGGTGAGCTTTGCCTATGCCGCCCGCCGCCTGAGCGCAGGGGCTGACCCGCTGCGGCTGGCAGGCTTCGGCACCGTCATCGGCATGCTGGCCTTTGCGATGCTGCTGTTTGCAGCACCGCTCGATGCGAGCTTCCTGGTGTTCACTGGCGCGCTGGCCATCGGCCTTGGTGCAGGCCTGTTTTCTGTCGGTACGTTGAGCGCGATCATGGCGATCGCCGGCAGCGGCCAGCACAAGGGCTCGGGCCTGGCGCTGGGTGCCTGGGGCGCGGTGCAGGCGACCTGCGCGGGCCTTGCGATCCTGGCAGGCGGGCTGATCCGCGACGGCGTATCATCGCTGGCGCTGGCCGACCAGATCGGCCACACTCTGGCCTATCGCGCGACCGGCTATGGCACGGTGTATCTCATCGAGATCGTCCTCCTGCTTGTTACCATGATCGTCCTTGGCCCGCTTGTCGGGGGCCAAAAGACCCATTCCACCGTCCCGCAGACGCGGTTCGGTCTCACCGAGTTTCCGACATGAGAGTTTTGAAGAAGAGAGGTAAGCGCCATGTTTAACGGCAATATCGTGGGCAATATCGATGTCGCATCGATTGCGTTTTGGGCATTCGTGCTGTTTTTCATCGGGTTGATTTATTATCTCCGACGCGAAGACCGCCGAGAGGGCTTTCCGCTGGAAGACGAACTGACCGGCCGGTCGCTGGGCATGGGCGGTCCGCTGCTGCATGGCGCGCCCAAGTCGTTCAAGCTGCCGTTCGGCCGTGGCACGGTGTATACGCCGACGATCGGCAAGGAGCCGTTCAACATCGCTGCCCGCAAGGCGGGTCCAGGCGCTGGCGATCCTTACATCCCCACCGGCAACCCGCTGGCTGACTGCATCGGCCCATCGGCTTATGCCGAGCGCAGCCGCCTTCCCGACATCGATGCCTTTGGCAACAACCGCATCGTGCCGATGGCGCTCGAGCCCAGCTTCTCGATCGCCCGCGGCGATCCCGATCCGCGCGGAATGACCGTGATCGGCGCCGATGGTGCCGTTGCTGGCACCGTATCGGAAATCTGGGTCGATCGGTCCGAGCATCAGGTCCGCTATCTTGAGGTCGTCACGGCAGAAGGCGTGCATGCGCTGGCACCGATGATGATGGCCAAGATTCGCAAGTCTGCCCGCCAGATCGTGGTCGATGCGATCAACGCCGCGCAGTTCGCCGGATGCCCGCAGGTCGAGACCGCAGGGCAGATCAGCCGCTACGAGGAAGACAAGATCTCCGGCTACTTCGGTGGCGGATATCTGTATGCCAACGCTGCCCGTCAGGAGCCCCTGATATGATTACGGAATATGACGACGAGCCGATCCGGGGTCTGCCCGGTGAACTGCCAGAGGGCGAAACGCTCATCTGGCAGGGCTCCCCCGAATGGCGCCTGCTGGCGCGCAGTGCATTCTTCACCCGCATCGTCGGCGTGTATTTCGCAGGCCTCGTGGCCTTGGCGATCTACAACGGCAGCACGACAGGCGTCATCGCGACGATCATCGCAGGCGCCGTCGGCATCGGTCTGCTGATGCTCTATGCCTGGGCGGTCGCGCGGACCACGGTCTATACGCTGACCAGCCGCCGGATCGTCCTGCGCATCGGCGTGGCGCTGAACATGTGCATCAACCTGCCGCTCGCCAAGATTGGCGGCGCCAATCTGCGTCCACTGGGTCCTGTCGAAGGTGATCTTGCGCTGCAGCTGATCGGCCCGCACAAATTGGGCTATCTGGTGCTGTGGCCACACGCACGCCCATGGAAGCTGGGCAATCCGCAGCCGATGCTGCGTGCACTGCCCGATGCTGCCGTGGTCGGCGAGCGCCTTGCCCGCGCCGTCGCCAACATCGCCCCGGTCGATCGTGCGCCAGAACAGGCTGCACCACAGGCCGCAACCCAGGCTGGCGCAATGCCAACCGGGCTTCAGGGAGCCGTCGCATGACCAGCACACCGATCCACACTGCCTCCAGCCATAACGGCCATGGCCACAGCCATGAAAACACCGTGCCCAAGGGCGCGCTGGTGATGGCCTGCGGCGTGGTGCTGTTCACGCTGGCGCTGACCAGCGCGACGCAGCTGGGCTGGATTTCGCCATCGCCTTCAGCCAGCGAAACGCGCGCAGCGGAATCCGCTACCGCGCTGACATCGCGCGTCCTGCAGTTTGCCGATGGCCCCAAGGGCACCGTCGTCGTCACCGATGCGACCAGCAACACCACCGTGCATGTCTTTGACGGCGAAGGCAGCGGCTTCATCCGCGGCGTGCTGCGCGGCATGAGCCGTGAACGGCAGAAGCGCGCGATCCCGATGATGGCGCCGTATGAGCTGAACCACTGGAGCGACGGCTCGCTCTCGCTCACCGATACGGCGACCAACCGCATCGTCGAACTGGGTGCGTTCGGCCCGTCCAACCGCGCCACCTTCGAAGCTTTGCTCAAGTAATGGGCCTGTTGCGCCCCGCAGCGTTCGACACGCCGTGCCGCATCGCGGTGGAGCAGAGCGAAGCGCATTTCCACGCGCATGTCGAGCTGGACGGCGATATCGCGATCCAGCCCGGCGACAAGGTGCGGGTGCACGGCGCGCCAATCATCGTGGGCTTCGGGCAAAGCATCACGATCGAGCGCATGGCGACCGTGCAACCGGCCGGACCACTGTTGCGCGCGTGGACCAAGCTTACCGCAATGGGCGAGCTTAAAGAACTTTACGAAGTGAGTTTCACCACCAGCCGGTGGTGACAGTCTGTTCGCATGACAACGGGAGTGGTTTGATGAACATGCAGGCAAAAGTGAAGGCGGCAACGACCGCCCCTGCGCCGGCCGACGCGCCAGATACCATGGTGCTCGCAACGCAGGACACGGTGCTGTCCCCGCGCTTTTACACCACCGATTTCGAGGCGCTGAACGCAATCGACGTGTCGCTGGTGCGCCGCGAGTGGGATCAGCTGATGGCCGACATGGAAGGTGACCCCAACAAGCAGCATTTCCGCCGCTCGGAATCGTTCGATGGCATCATCGACAACCTTGAGCCGGAACTGCGCCGCGAGTTCATCGATTTTCTGGTCAGCTCGCTGACGTCGGAATTCTCCGGTTGCATCCTGTATGCCGAGATCGCGCGGCGGACCAAGAATCCCGACGTCAAGCGGCTGTTCAAGCTGCTGGCGCGCGATGAAAGCCGCCATGCCGGTTTCATCAACGAGGTGCTCAAGGACGCCGGCATCGGCATCGATCTGAGCTTCCTGACCAAGACCAAGAAGTACACGTTCTTCAAGCCGAAATTCATCTGGTATGCCGTGTATCTGTCCGAGAAGATCGGTTATGCGCGCTATATCGCCATCTACCGGCACCTGGCGCGGCACCCGGAAAACCGCTTTCACCCGATCTTCAACTGGTTCGAGCAGTGGTGCAACGACGAGTTCCGCCATGGCGAGGCGTTCGCCATGCTGATGCACGCCGACCCCAAGCTGCTCAAGGGCCTGAACACCTATTGGATCAAGTTCTTCATCCTGTCGGTCTATGCGACGATGTATGTGCGCGATCACAGCCGCCCGGTGTTCCACGCCGCTCTGGGCGTCGACCCCACCGAATATGATTTCCGCGTGTTCGACATCACCACCGCGATCAGCCGTCAGGTGTTCCCGGTCGAGATCGACACCGACAACCCCAAGATGCGCGCGCTGTTCGAAAAGCTTCGGCTGGCATCGGACCGGATCGTAGCGGGCAAGGCACGCGGCGGTATCGGCGGAATGCTTCAGCGCACAGGCGGCATGCTGGGCGCAGGAACCGCCTTTGCCCGCATGTACTTCATGCCTGCCAAGTCCAATCGCCTGCCCGCCACCATCCGCCTGCAGCCGGCCTGGTAATCGCATGAGCCTGTACGGTCATATCCTTCCGGCTTTTGTGGTGCTGTTTGCCTGGTTCGGCAGCACGGGCGTCGTCGCCTGGCTTGCCAACCGCAACAAGACGACGTTTGCGCGCAGCATATCCTGGGCCGGTTTTGCCGCCGGGATCTGCCTGTGCGTCATCGTGTGGGCCGCGCATGGCCATGGCCCGTCCGGCCCCGATGCGATGGATGCCTATATCAGCTTCGGCGCGGCGCTGGTGATCTGGGGCTGGCTGGAGCTGACGTTCCTGACCGGCATCGTCGCAGGCCCCCGCCGCACCGTCAGCAATCCCAAGGCACGCGGCTGGCAGCGGTTCTCGGACGCGGCAGCCACGCTGATCTACCACGAGCTGGCGATCGCGGCGGTCATGGCCATACTGGTCTCGCTGACCTGGAACAGTGCCAACATGACCGGCACGATCATTTTCAGCGTCTTGTTTGCGCTCAGGCTTTCGGCCAAGCTCAACCTCTTTGTGGGCGTGCCCAACATGAGTGACGAGATCATGCCTGGGCATCTGGAATATCTGAAAACCTATTTTGGCCCGCGCCGCCTGCACGGCGCGCTGGCGTTCAGCCTGGTCGTGCTGCTTGGCCTGTCGATCTGGCTGGGCATGCGCGCGCTGGCGGCCCCGGCCGACAGCTTTGCTGCGGTCAGCGGCACTCTGGTTTTCATGCTCGCAGCGCTCGGTGCGCTTGAGCATCTGTTTCTCGCACTGCCCTTCAGGGACGGTGCGCTGTGGCGCTGGGCGATTCCCGGCGATAACAAGGATAAGAAGAAGGAGAGTGGTTATGGATTATGAGGGCTTTTTCCAGAGCGAAATCGATACGATCCGCGATGAGGGACGCTATCGGATTTTCGCGGAACTGGAACGCCATCGCGGCCGCTTTCCACACGCTACGCGCTACACCGACGAAGGCACCGACGAAGTTACCGTTTGGTGCTCCAACGATTATCTGGGCATGGGCCAGCACCCCGATGTGCTGAACGCGATGCACGAAACGCTCGACCAATGCGGTGCGGGCGCAGGCGGCACGCGCAACATCTCCGGCACCAACCACCACCACGTTCTGCTGGAACGTGAACTGGCCGATCTGCACGGCAAGGAAGCAGCCCTGCTGTTCACCTCGGGCTATGTCTCCAACTGGGCGGCATTGGGCACGCTGGCGGCCAAGCTGCCCAATTGCGTGGTCCTGTCCGACGCTGGCAACCATGCCTCGATGATCGAGGGTATCCGCCACAGCCGCGCCGAGTGCCTGAAGTTCAAGCACAACGATCCTGAAGACCTTGACCGGCTGCTCGCGGGTATTGCGCCGGGCCGTCCCAAATTGGTGGCGTTCGAAAGCGTCTATTCCATGGATGGCGACATCGCACCGATCGCCGAGATCCTCGATGTCTGCGAAAAGCATGGCGCGATGAGCTATATCGATGAAGTGCACGCGGTTGGCCTGTACGGCCCGCGCGGCGGCGGCATTGCCGAGCGCGAAGGCCTGATGGACCGGATCACGGTCATCGAAGGCACGCTTGGCAAGGCGGTCGGCGTGATGGGCGGCTATATCGCAGCCTCGTCGGCCTTGTGCGATTTCGTGCGCAGCTTTGCCAGCGGCTTCATCTTCACCACCGCGCTGCCGCCTGCACTGGCCGCCGGCGCCACTGCCAGCATCCGTCACCTCAAGAACAGCCAGATGGAGCGTGCGCGCCATCAGGACCGCGTCGCCAAGGTGCGCAAGCGGCTCGACCTGATGGGCATCACCCACCTCGACAACCCCAGCCACATCATTCCGGTGATGGTCGGCGATCCCCACAAGTGCAAGCGCATCAGCGACTGGCTGATGGACAACCACGGCATCTATGTGCAGCCGATCAACTATCCCACCGTACCCAAGGGCACCGAGCGCCTGCGCATCACGCCCTCGCCGGTGCACTCGGATGGTGACATCGACAAGCTGATCCACGCGCTGAGCGACATCTGGTCGCAATGCGAATTGGCCCGGCGCGCTGTGGCGGCCTGATCGAAAACCCATATTCTGGCTCCGGCACACGTCGGGGCCAGAATTGGTGATCAGCCGAGCGTTTGGATGCGGTCTGCATTAGGCCTTTTCATGCTATTCCCACCGTCATTCCCGCGAACGCGGGAATCCCGCTATTGTTCTACGTGCGCGCCAAAAGCGGGACCCCCGCGTTCGCGGGGGAGACGGAAAGAGCGGGCTTGGAACGGCTGCGCCAGCAATCGACAGAACTTGTTCCAAGCACTGACCATTGCCGCGGGGCCTTCGACAAGCTCAGGCTGAGCGGGGTTTGGGGTGGTTTCGTGCCAGAGTGGAGAAACCCTGATGCACACCGGATCATGCCTGTGCGGCGCGGTATCGTTCACCGTTTCCGCTCCGCTCAAAGGGCCTGACGCCTGCCATTGCAGCCAGTGCCGCAAGCAGTCGGGCCATTACTGGGCCTCGACCGACGTCAAGCGCAGCGATCTTGCCATCCGGGGCGAGGAGCATATCCGCTGGTATCAATCCAGCCCCAAGGTCCGGCGCGGGTTTTGCGATACCTGCGGTAGCTTCCTGTTCTGGGACCCGCCGCACCGCGATTCGACCGCAATCGCGATGGGCGCGTTCGACCAGCCTACGGGCACGCACCTGCATATCCACATCTTCACGGCGGACATGGGCGATTATTACGACATCGCCGACGGCCTGCCGCAGGAGTGAACTGAAAAAATTCCTCCTCCAGCTTGCTGGGGGAGGGGGACCGCCAGCGCAGCTGGCGGTGGAGGGGCAGCGGGATGATACCCAATCCGTGGGGAGCACTATCTCGCTTCTCCTCCACCATTCGCTTCGCGAACGGTCCCCCTCCCCGAGACAAGCTCGGGGAGGATTGAACGGTCTTGCCCCGCACCTGATTTCCAGCGATGGACCGGCATCAACGCAGACAGGAATCACCATGACCGCCCCCTTCAAGCGCCTTGCCATCTATTGCGGCTCCGCCACGCCGGCCGATCCGGTGTATATCGAAAATGCGCGGATGGTCGGCGCGACGTTGGCCGGGCGGGGCATTGGCGTGGTGTATGGCGGCGGGCGGCTGGGGCTGATGGGCGCGGTGGCGGATGCCGCGCTTGAGCTGGGCGGCGAGGTTATCGGCATCATCCCCGAAGCGCTGGTGCAGGCCGAAGTCGCGCACAAGGGCTGCACGCAGTTGCATGTCGTCCCCGGCATGCACGCGCGCAAGCAGGCGTTCACCGATCTGGCGGATGGCTTTGTCGTGCTGCCCGGCGGGGTGGGCACCATGGACGAATTGTGGGAAGCGATCAGCTGGTCGCAACTGGGCTATCACAGCGACCCGGTCGGCCTGCTCAACATCAACGGCTTTTACGATCAGCTCATTGCCTTCAACCGGCACATGATCGACGTGGGCTTCATCCGGCCCCAGCATGCCGATATCCTGCTGGTCGACGATACGCTCGACGGCCTGCTCGCCAAGATGGAGGCCTATCAGCCGCACCGGACGATCTTTGCGATGACGGCGGATGATCTTTAATTGAGCCCGAAGGCAAGGACCGTTTTCCGGCGAAAGCCGGAATCCAGAGCGAGTGCAGTGCAATCTGGCTCCTGGGCTCCGGCTTTCGCCGGAGAACGTTGCGGGTTGGGGAAGGCCCAGCATGGATAGGGCCGCCCTCGTCGCCTACGCCCGCGATTCGATCGCACGGGGCTCGAAATCCTTCGCGCTCGCCTCGAAGCTGTTCGATGTGCAGACCCGCGAGCGCGCCTGGCTGCTCTATGCCTGGTGCCGCAAGTGCGACGATCTGGCCGATGGGCAGGACATGGGTCACGGCATGAGCGCGGTGCGCGATGCGCATGCCCGCGTCGCCTATATCCGCGCGCAGACGCAAGCGGCGCTGGCGGGCGAGCCGACCGACGATCCGGCATTCGCCGCATTGGCCCATGTCGCTGCCGAATGCCGCCTGCCGCACCGCTATGTATTCGACGTCATCGACGGGTTTGATCTGGACGCCGACGAATGGCGCCCCCGGCACGAACGCGACCTGTACCAATATTGCTACCATGTCGCTGGAGCCGTGGGCCTGTTGATGGCGATCGTGATGGGGGTGGAGCCGGACGACGAGGAAACGCTCGACCGGGCCTGTGACCTGGGCCTGGCATTCCAACTCGCCAACATCGCGCGCGACCTTTCCGAAGACGATTCGGTCGGCCGCTGCTATCTGCCGATGGAATGGCTGGCCGAGATGGACATTCCGCCTGGCCAGCACATGAAGCCGTGGCTGCGTCCGCAACTGGTGCCGCTCGCAGCTAGGCTGGCCGACCGGTCGGAGGCGCACGAGGCATCGGCGCGGGTGGGGGCGGCCAAGCTGCCCTATCGCGCGCGCTGGGCGGTGCTGGCGGCGGCGGGGATCTATGGCGACATCGCCCGCGAAGTGCGCCGGCGCGGGGCCGAGGCCTGGAATCACCGGGTCATTACGACACGCGGACAGAAGCTCGGCTGGATCATCCGCAGCGGCAGGCAGGCCCTGCAGCAGCCCGATCCGGTCAGCCGCGAAGGGCTGTGGACGCGCCCGCGTTGACCCGCCCGTCCAGGCAGCGTGGCAGGATCAGGCGACGCGCGCGTTCTTGATCTGCTCGGCCAGCGGATAAACCTCGCGGTGCTCGCGGTCGATGCGGTCCGCCAGCGCCTTGAAGACATCCGCAGCTTCGGTGCGGAACCGCGCCTGTTCGGCCAACAGCGTATCGGCGCGCTTCCACCGGTCGACGAAATCCAGAAAGGTATCGGCAAGGCCGCCCATTTCGCGCCAGTAACGCTCGCCGATCTCTGCGGTTTTCGGATCGCTTGAGTTGCGCAGTGCCGGGTACAGAATTTCATCTTCCAGCGCGAGGTGTATCCGCAGGATTCCCGTCAGCCGGGCAAGCAGCAGCGTAATCTCTACGGCGCTGGCGCGGTCGGCAATCAGGCGCGACTGGCGTTGGATGTCCCGCACCAGGGCAAGACAGGCTTCATGCTGGGTCTGCAGTTGATTTGTACGCCACATGATGCACAAGTGTCCCAAAGCATCTCTTTATTGAGTGCAAACTCCGTTATTAGTTACGCTTGCTTAAAATCTTCCTAAAGGCCCCGAAAATTAGGGGGTATGGCACACTATCATGCGGTTGCCGCTTGCCAGTTCAAAAAGTTGCATATAGAAACCCAATATGCCTTTCCTGTTCCTTTCCGGTCGCAAGGCCGTGACACGCAAAGCACCTGCAGGCCCGGCGCTGTTGGCAGCGCTGGCGGGCCTGACGTTGCTTACCGCGTGTTCGGATGGCGAAGCTGCCCGCGAGCCAGCAGCCGAAGATGCGGTGTACCCGGTGACCATCGCGGTGGTGCAACCGGCAGCGACGTCGCAGACAATCACTGCAGCTGGAACCGTGCGCTATCGGTACGAGACGCCCCTGGGGTTCACGACGGCAGGCAAGATCGCCAGCATCCGGTTTCAGGAAGGCGACCGGGTGGTGCCGGGCGCACTGATCGCTGCACTCGATTCGACCCAGGTCAGCGCCAGCCTGGAGAGCGCCCGCGCCGAGCAGCAGCGCGCGCAGGCAGAGCTTGGCCGGTTTCAGCAGTTGTTCGAGAAGGGCTGGGTGACCCGCGCGCAGCTTGAGCGCAGCGAGGCGACCGCGCGCGCCGCCGCAGCGCAGGTCAGCACCGCAGGATTTGCCACCGGCACGTCGCGCATTACCGCGCCATCGGGGGGGATTATCCTCAGCCGCACCGCAGAACCCGGCCAGGTCGTGGCCGCGGGCACGCAGATCGTGGTGCTGGGCGAAACCAGCGGCGGCATGGTGCTGCGCGCACCGATGATCGATGCCGATATCGGCCGCCTGACGCCGGGCATGCCCGCCAGGGTCACGCTGTCGGGGCTGGCCGGGGGCAGCATAGACGGCACGATCAGCGAAATCGACGCGCGCGCGAACCCTTCGTCCGGCGCGTTCGAGGTGACGGTGGCGCTGCCCGCGAACCCCGCCTTGCGCTCGGGCCAGATCGGCACGGTGGAGTTTCGCGTCGCCGCCGCGCCTGCCGATACCGGCCTTGCCGTGCCCGCCAGCGCAGTGTTCAACGTGCGGGCGGACGAAGGCTTTGTCTATGTGCTGGACAGCAAGGCCAGCAAGGTGCGCGCCCGTGCGGTGCAGATTGGCCGGGTCGATGACCAACAGCTTATCGTCACCGGAGGGCTGAAGGCAGGCGACCGCATCGTTGCGTCGGGGCTTGGGCTGCTGGTCGATGGCGCCAGGGTGAAGCCGCTGGCGACGCGCCAGCCAAGCCGCACCCGCCAGGCCCCTGCAGGCGCTGGTTCCGTGCCTTCCGCTGCGCCCCGGCCTTCCGCTGCGCTCACGCCCGCTGCCCCGGCCCGTTGACGCGAACGCCTGCGCGCCCATGAACCTTGCGGCCTTCACCATCAGCCGGTGGCAGCTCAGCCTGGTGGCGTTCATGCTGCTCGCCGCCTTGGGGCTCACCTCGCTGCTCACCATCCCGCGCTCGGTCGATCCGCATTTTCCGATTCCCGTCATTACCGTCATCATCGCGCTGCCCGGCGCGGATGCCGCCGATATCGAGCAGACCATCGCCAAGCCGATCGAGGAAGTGCTGCGCGGGATCGATGATATCGACGAGGTGCGCGCGGCGATTACCGATGGCTTCGTCACCGTCACCTCCGAGTTCGACTGGGATGGCGACCCGGACCAGTATTTCAACGATGTGGTGCGCGAAGTCAGCGCGATTCGCAGCCAGCTGCCCGAGGGCATCACCGAGCTGCGCTATCGCAAGGCGCGCACCACCGAGGCTGCGGTGCTGCAGCTAGCGATGGTCAGCGAGACCGCCAGCTGGCGGCGGATGCAGAAATACGCTGAGGACATCCGCGATACCTTCGTGCGCTATCCGGGCGTGCGCAACACGGTGATCGATGGGCTGCCGCAGCCCGAGGTGCAGGTGGCGATCGACAGCCGCCGCCTCGCCGAGCTGGGCCTTGCGCCGTCCGCCATCGCCGATGCGCTGCGCCGGGGCGGGGCGGAGCTGCCGCCGGGCGCGGTGGAAAGTGCCGGCCGCCGCTTCAACGTCGAGGCAGGCGGGGCCTATCGCGACCTTGCCACCATCGCCAATCTGCCGATCCGCGCGGGCAACGGCACCTTGCTGCGCATCCGCGATGTGGCGCAAGTCAAATGGGGCAATGCCGAACAGCTCTACATCACCCGCTACAACGGTGAGCGCGCCATCTTTTTGTCGATTCAGCAGAAGGATGGCTATGACGTCATCCGCCTGCGCGATTCGCTCGAGACCGAACTTCAGCGCCAGCAGGACAACTTCCCGCCCGATATCCGGCTGGAGCAGATATTCGACCAGAGCCGCGATATCGAATACCGCTTGAGCGAGCTGACCCGGGACTTCTCGATCGCGCTGTTTCTGGTGATCTTCACGCTGCTGCCTTTGGGTTGGCGCGCGTCTGTGATCGTGATGATCTCGATTCCGCTGTCGCTCGCATCGGGGCTGCTGGCGATCAGCGTCATGGGCTTCAACCTCAGCCAGCTTGCCGTCGCCGGCTTCATCGTAGCCTTGGGGCTTTTGGTGGACGATTCCATCGTGGTGACCGAAAACATCGCGCGGCATCTGCGGATGGGCAAGCGCCGATCGATCGCCGCGATCGATGCGACCCGCGAAATCACGCCTGCGGTGCTTGGCTCGACCGGGGTGCTGATCTTTGCGTTCACGCCCTTGCTGTTCCTCCCCGAAGGCGCGGGCAAATTCACGCAGTCGTTCATTTATACGATCATCTTCACGGTGTTCGCCTCGCTGGTGATTTCGCTGACGATCATCCCCTTCCTGGCCAGCCGCATCCTGTCGCGCGACGAGGACCCGGAGGGCAACGCCATATTGAAATGGCTGACCGGCAAAATCGAACACCTGTACCGCCCCATCCTGCACCGCGCGCTGGACATGCCGCGCCGGACATTGTGGGCGTCGATGGCGCTGACGCTGTCGGCCTTTGCGCTGATCCCGGCGCTGGGCTTCAGCCTGTTTCCGTATGCCGACACCAGCTATTTCCGCGTCACCATCGATGCCGAGCAGGGCAGCGGCGTCGCCACCACCGATGCGCTGGTGAAGAAGGCCGAGGCGGTGCTGGCGCGCGAGCCGGACATCAAGGTGCGCGCCGCCAACACCGGCAGCTCCAACCCGCAGGTGTTCTACAACGTCTTCGCGCTCGACCAGCGGCCCAATTTCGGCGAGGTCTTCGCGGTGATGGAGCGCTGGTACCCGGATCGCAGCCCCCAGATGGTCGAGCGTATCCGCGAGCGGCTGGAGGCGATCCCCGGCGCGCGCTTCAATGTCGAGCTGTTTCAGAACGGCGCGCCGATCGCATCGCCGGTGGCGCTGCGCATCACCGGCGAGAACCTGGAAACGCTGCGCACCATCGCGGGCAAGGTGGAGAATATCCTGCGGGCAACGCCTGGCGCGCGCGATGTCATCAATCCGGTGGCCAACAACGGCATCGATCTGGATATCGGGATCGACGAGGCCCGCGCAGCGCTGCTCAACATCGCGCCGGGCGAGCCGCGCCGTGCCATCCGTCTGGCGCTGTCGGGAGAAAACGCCGCCGCCTATCGCGATGAGGAAGGCGACAGCTACCGCGTGGTCGTGCGCCTGCCGATCACCGGAACGCAGCCCTTGTCGGCGCTCGACCAGGTGTATGTCGCCAGCCGCACCGGCGATGCCATCGCGCTGTCGCAGATCACCAACCCCCGCCTGCAAAGCGTGCCGCCGCAGATCCAGCGCTATCAGCTGGAACGCTCGGTCACCGTCACCGCCAATGCGAGGCCCGGCGCCTTGCCGTCGCGGATCAGCGAGCAGGCGATGGACAAGGTCAACGCGCTCAAGCTGCCGCCGGGCTACCGCGTATCGGCAGGCGGCGAGGCCGAGGCGATCGCGACGGTGTTCGGCGGATTGGGGCCGATCATCCTCATCGCATTGTTCGGGATATTCGCGGTGCTGGTTGCCGAGTTCGGCAGGTTCCGCGAGACGGTGGTGGTGGCAGGGGTGATCCCGCTGGGCACCTTTGGCGGCTTCATCGCGCTGTTCGTCACCGGCGCGTCCTTGAGCTACATGGCGATCATCGGCTTCGTCGCCCTGGTCGGCATCGAGATCAAGAACTCGATCCTGCTGGTCGATTTCACCACCCAGCTGCGCCGCGAAGGCATGGGCCTGCGCGCCGCGATCGAGCGTGCTGGCGAGGTGCGCTTCCTTCCCGTGCTGCTGACATCGGTCACCGCCATCGGCGGGCTGCTGCCGCTCGCCTTGTTCGGCGGATCGCTCTACGCGCCGCTGGCCAGCGTGATCATCGGCGGGCTGATCTCCTCGACCTTCCTGTCGCGTATCGTCACCCCGGTGATGTACCTGCTGATCGCCCGCGGTGGCGAGACGGACGACGACGCGAAAACCGCGCCGGTTGCGCCTGCGCAGGGCTGAGGTGCTTGTGTAGCCAGCAACCAGCGCTATCTATTCACCATGCACACCCCATCCGCTCAGCCTGAGCCTGTCGAAGGCCCCGCGCACACGCTGGCCACATAGCGAGGCCTTCGACAAGCTCAGGCTGAGCGGGGTTGGGTGCCGGATCAAAGGAACGATTTTTCATGACCCAATCCACCGCCATCATCGCCGGAGGCTGTTTCTGGTGCACCGAGGCCGTGTTCAACGACGTCATCGGCGTCAGCAAGGTTGAGAGCGGCTATATCGGCGGGCATGTCGAAAACCCCACCTACAAGGCGGTATGCTCTGGCAACACCGGCCATGCCGAGGCGATCCGGGTCACCTTCGATAGCGAGCAGCTGAGCTATGCCGACCTGCTCGACATCTTCTTCGCAACGCACGACCCGACCCAGCTCAACCGCCAGGGCAACGATGTCGGCACGCAGTATCGCTCCGCCATCTTCCCGCTCGATGCCGCCCAGCAGGTGGAGGCAGAGGCCGCGATGAGCCGCAACCAGGCCAATTGGCCTTCGCCCATCGTCACCACCATCGAAGAGGCGACCACTTGGTATCCGGCGGAAGACTACCACCAGGAATACTGGACCGGCGAGGGCCAGCGCAACCCGTACTGCCTGGCGGTGATCCCACCCAAGCTGCAGAAGCTGCGCAAGAGCTTTGCCGCGCGCGTCAAGGCCTGACGGGGCGTCCATAGGAACGGCGCACGGAGATCCGGGCCCGGGCAGCGGAGCACGGGTTGACAGCCTTGCTTCAGGCTGCAAGGTCGCGCCCAAAGCTTGGGCCTGAATGTAAGGACGTAACGTGAAGCCAATCCGCAAGGCCGTGTTCCCGGTTGCTGGCCTGGGCACCCGTTTTCTGCCCGCGACCAAGGCGATCCCCAAGGAAATGCTGCCGGTCGTCGATCGTCCGCTGATCCAGTATGCGGTCGACGAGGCACGTGAGGCGGGGATCGAGCAGATGATCTTCGTCACCGGACGCGGCAAGAGCGCGATCGAGGACCATTTCGACATCGCGTTCGAGCTGGAAAAGACGATGACCGAGCGCGGCAAGTCGCTGGAGGTGCTCGAACCCACCCGGCTTGGCCCCGGCAACTGCGCCTATGTCCGCCAGCAGGAGCCCTTGGGCCTTGGCCATGCGATCTGGTGCGCGCGCGATATCGTGGGCGATGAACCGTTCGCGATCTTTCTGCCTGACGAGTTCATGGTCGGCACGCCCGGCTGCATGAAGCAGATGGTCGATGCCTATGCGCGCGTCGGCGGCAACCTCATCAGCGTGCTGGAAGTGCCGCGCGAGACGGTGTCCAGCTATGGCGTGATCGCGCCGGGTACCCGCGATGGCGACATCACCGAAGTGTTGGGACTGGTGGAAAAGCCCGCCGTCGAAGCCGCGCCTTCCAACCTCATCATTTCCGGGCGCTACATCCTGCAGCCGGAAGTCATGCGGACGCTGAAGACGCAGGAAAAGGGCGCCGGCGGTGAAATCCAGCTGACCGATGCGATGGCGCAGATGATCGGCACCCAGCCGTTCCACGCCGTGACCTTTGCCGGCAAGCGCTATGACTGCGGGTCCAAGGCGGGCTATGTTCAGGCCAACCTGGCGGTGGCGCTGGAACGCGATGACATCGGGCCGGAAATCCGCGCCTTCGCGCTCGATCTGCTGAAATAACGGTTCAGCCTTCGGTCAGCCGGGCTATAGCATGGCCCACACGGGCATGACGCATGCCGGAGGGTCGAAACGATGAAAGCTGTTCTCCCGCTCGCGATGCTGGCCCCGCTTGTTCTGTCCGGCTGCATTGCCAGCGCGGTCGGCGCGGTCGTCACCGCACCGGTCAAGATCGTCTCCAAGGGCGTTGACCTTGCCACCACCAGCCAGTCCGAAGCCGATGAAAACCGGGGCCGCGCGATGCGCAAGGCCGAGGAGCGGCTGGGCAAACTGCAGCGCCAGCGCGACAAGGCCCTGCGCAAGTGCGATGACGGGGACGATGGAGCCTGCCGCGATGCGCGCGATATCCAGGACCAGATCGATGAGGAACGCGATCGGGTGATGTGATCCCAGGCAGGCGGATGACGCACCGCTTGCTGCATTGCGGGACTGGCCACGAATCAACGAAGCCGATATGGGCGAGGCACAGCCGCCGCGCTCGATAGCGGCTGCTTTGATGAAAGGCCCCGATTTCCCATGGATGGACAGCAGCTCTTCTTCCTGATCGCCGCATTGGTGGTCGTCGCCATGATCGTGATCTGGGCGCTGGTCGGGCGAAAGTCCGGTGGCGTCACCACGGGACACGATTCGGGCCACCATGACGACCACGGCCACGCCGCCATCGATGCGCCGCCTGCGTTCGTGCCCACCGTGGGCGCTGCGCTCGATCCTACCGTCGCACCATTGTCCACTGCCGATGTCGATGCGCAGATCGCCCAGCAGGCGCATGAAGCGGCCACCACCGGCAAGCCGCGTATCGCCGCTGCGATTGGTGATGCGGACGACCTGCGCAAGATCAAGGGCATCGGTCCCAAGCTCAACACGCTGCTGGGTGAGCTTGGCGTGTCGCGCTACGACCAGATCGCGGCCTGGACCGCGCAGGATGTGGCGGAAATCGACCCGTACCTCGGCACCTTCAAGGGCCGCATCGTGCGCGATGCCTGGATCGAACAGGCAGGCTTTCTGGCCCGCGGCGACATCGCCGGCTTCGAGGCGAAGTTCGGCAAGCTGTAAGGGCGCCGGGCTGCACTCGCACCTCATCCGCTTAGCCTGAGCTTGTCGAAGGCCCCGGGCATCATTGGCCCAAATCGCGAGGCCGTTCTCCGGCGAAAGCCGGAGCCCAGGGGCGTTATAGCATTGCAGACGCCCTGGATTCCGGCTTTCGCCGGAAAGCGCTGGTGCCTGAGGGCAGCCACCCGCGCGAGGCCTTCGACAGGCTCAGGCTGAGCGGATGTGGAGCGGCACCTTGAGCTGATCAACAACAAAAAAAGGCCGGGTCATCGCTCTGATGACCCGGCCCTTTTTGTGTCGGTGACCTTATAAGATCAGGCCAGAGCAGCCTTCAGCTTTTCAGCCAGGTCGGTCTTTTCCCAGGGGAAGAAGTCGCCTTCGGGCTTGCGGCCGAAGTGACCGTACGCGGCCGACTTCTGGTAGATCGGCTTGTTCAGGCCCAGATGCTCGCGGATGCCGCGCGGGGTCAGGCGAACGAGCTGCGGCAGGACCGCTTCGATCTTGTCGTCGGCAACCGTGCCCGTGCCGTGCGTGTCGACATACAGCGACAGCGGCTCGGCAATGCCGATGGCGTAGGACAGCTGGATGGTGCAGCGGCGCGCAAGGCCAGCAGCCACGATGTTCTTGGCCATATAGCGGCTGATATAGGCGGCGGAACGGTCGACCTTGGTGGGATCCTTGCCCGAGAATGCGCCGCCGCCGTGCGGCGATGCGCCGCCGTACGTATCGACGATGATCTTGCGGCCGGTCACGCCGGCATCGCCGTCAGGGCCGCCGATTTCGAACGAACCGGTGGGGTTGACGTAAATGGCGGTTTCATCGGTTATGAAGCCTTCCGGCAGCACCTTGTGCATCACGCCGACGACGTGGTCGTACAGCTTCTTGTACTTGTCGGCATCGCCCTTGCCTTCGTGCCAGAAATAGCCCGGCGCGTGCTGGGTGGAGACGACCAATGCGGTGGCGCGCACCGGCTTTTCGTCTTCATAGGCGAGCGTCACCTGGCTCTTGGCGTCGGGCTCAAGGAAATCGACGACCTTGTTGTGACGGTCGTGCGCGAGCTGCTCGAGGATCTTGTGCGAATAATCGAGCGTCGCGGGCATCAGGTCTTCGGTTTCATCCGAAGCATAGCCGAACATGATGCCCTGGTCGCCGGCGCCTTCGTCCTTGTTGTCCTTGGCATCGACGCCCTGCGCGATTTCCGAAGACTGGCCGTGCAGGTGGTTTTCAAAGCTGAAGGTTTCCCAGTGGAAGCCGTCCTGCTCGTAACCGATGCGCTTCACGGTGGCGCGCACCGCAGCTTCGATCTCGTCCTTGGCGCCGGGTGCCCATTCGCCGTTTTCGTAAACTCCCTTGCAGCGGATTTCTCCTGCGAGGACGACGCGCTGAGTCGTGGTCAGCGTTTCACACGCGATACGTGCGTAGGGGTCCTTGGACAGGAACAGGTCGACGACAGCGTCGGAAATCTGATCGGCAACCTTGTCGGGATGGCCTTCGCTGACGGATTCGGAGGTGAAGAGGAAGCTCTTGCGCATGGGTCGCCTTCTTGTTGGGGCCTGCCAGAAACCCCCCGGCAGGCACATATAAAGAATTCCTTATATGGTCGCCCTTAACGGCGGAATGCACGCAGTGCAACCGCCATCAACACCAGTGCGGCGGCAAAGATCAGCGATGCCATGTTGCCCCAGCGGGCAAACGGTGTGGGCGGATGGGCGCGCGGCAGCAGGCCATCGATATGCCCGGCGGCATGGTGGGGGATGCTCTTGAGCAGGCGGCCATTGGCGTCGACCACGGCGGAAATGCCGGTCGGGGTCGAACGGATCACCGGCACGCCTTCTTCCAGCGCGCGCAGCCGCGCCTGCGCCAGATGCTGCGGCGGACCCCAGGGGCCGAACCACGCATCGTTGCTGGGGTTGAACAGGAAACCGGGCCGGTTGGCCTTGTCCACGACTTCGCCCGAAAAAATGATCTCGTAGCAGATCTGCAGGCCCATCTTGCCGAATGCACCCAGATCCAGCGTCTGCGCGCCCGGCCCCGGCGTAAAGCCGATGGTGCCGGGGACCAGCCGCTCAAGGCCGATCTGCCCCAGAATCTCGTCATACGGCAGATACTCGCCGCCGGGCACGAGGTGGCTCTTGTCATAGCTGCCCAGGATCCTGCCCTGGCTGGACAGCACGAACACGCTGTTGGCGGCGGCCACCGCGCTGCCGTTCGCATCGAAGTCCAGCTTGGCCCCGCCGGTGATCAGCAGATCGCCATCGTTGAGCGGCCGGGCCAGCCGTGCCCGCACGCCTGCGGCCGTCTCCGGATAATAATAGCGGCGCGGATAGCCATCCTCGACAAAGTCCTCGATCGCAGCCTCCGGCCAGAACACGAGCCGCGCACCGGTCTGCTGCCGGTCGATGGTCTGCCGCGTCAACCGCGCGAAGTTGCGCGCGGCGGCGACCGGATCGTATTTTTCCACCTGGTTGGTGTTGGGCTGGACCACGGTGATGGGCGTGGTGGTGAAGGCGGGCGCGGCGGTCTGGCTCGCATAGCCTGCGCCGGTCAGCACGGCCGTGAAGGCGAGCAGCATCGACGCAGGGGTGACCTGCCGCCTGGCCAGCATCCACACAGCGCCCGATGCCAGCACCACCAGCGCGCTGAGGCCATAGGTGCCGATCAGCCGCGATGCCCAGCCTGCCTCAAGCGCGGCCACGCCCAGCGGATTCCACGCAAAGCCGGTGAACACCCAGGCGCGCATCCATTCGGTCACCAGCCACAGGCCTGCGAAAGCGAGCACGAGCGATATGTCCGCGTGCCTGGCTTCGGGCGGGGTCAGCCATTTGGTGATCAGCGCTGCAAACCCCGGAAACACCGCAAGGTACAGCGACAGCCCGACCACCGCGACCCACCCCAGCCAGGGCGGCATGGCATCCTGATAGGTAAAGGCGATCGCGATCCAGTTGAGGCCGATGGTGAACTGACCCACCGCGAAAAACCAGGCGCGGCCAAAGGCGCTGCGCTTGCGCGGTGCGGTGGCGATCAGGTGGATCAGCAGCGCATAAGCGGCAAGCGTCAGCGGCCACAGCCCCAAAGGCGCAAAACCGGTGGCAGACAGGCCGCCTGCCAGCAGCGCGAGCATTTTGGGATAACGCAGGATCATCGCGCCAGCCTATGCCTGCGCTGGCGCACGCTGACAATCGGCGTTGCAATGCGGCTGTCATATGGGCGGCGAAATTCATGCGCGCCGCGAAATTCTGCGCGCAGAAGGTTGGTGACTTGCCGCATCGCGATGCGCATAAGCGCAGCCATGAACATTCTGCTGCCTTTGCTGCTGGCCCTGCAAGCCGCCACCCCCACCACGCCCGCCGCTGGCCCTGCGCCCGCGCCTGCTGCGCCTCCGACGCTCACCCCTGCGCAACGGGCGGACCTGACCTGTGCTGCGGCCTTTGCGATCATCGCCTCCGAACAATCGCGCGGCGTCACATCCGCGCTGCAATATCCGACGTTGCTGGTGCGGGGGCGCGCCTATTTCGTGACCACGGCAGAGCGGATCGTCACCGAAACCGCCACCGACGATGAAGCCGTGGGCGTTGCGCTCACGCAGATCGTTCAGCAGCTTCAGGCAGAGGCGGGCGCTTCCAACGATCCGGCCGGTGTCGTCGATGCGGTCATGGACCCGTGCCTTGAGAAACTGGACGCGGTGGTTCCGGTGCCGCCGCCGCCATCCATGTTGCAATGCGCGATCTACATGCAGCTGGCGTTTGAAGAGGTGAAGACCCGCGAGGGTGATACCGCCACTGCGCGCGACATGAAGACGCTCGCCACCGTGCTCGAATCGCGCGCCCGCGATGAAATGCGCGACGAGGGCCTCAGCGGCAACGAGGCGGACCAGCGCTTTATCGAGACCCGCGAGGCGATCGACGCGCGCGAAAAGGCGCGCGGTGCCGACGACGATGCCAGCGACATCGATTTCGAGCACTGCTTCAATCTGGCCAAGCCGGTCGAGAAGCGCTGACCACGGTCCGGACCGCAATCCCGCCTGTCAAAAAAATGACGGAAACTGTCTGGTTCGCTGACAGATTTACGACTTGTTAACCATATCCCTGCAAATCGTTAACCCAAGGCGGCACACACCGCCGGGCAATGGGAAACGGGGCAAGTCACATGGAAACGCTGGACGCACTGGCAATGGCAGACATGATCGTGGGCAACAGCGCTGCGATCCGTGAAGTCCGCGGCATGGTCCGCTTTGCCGCCGCAACCCGCGCCTCTGTCCTCATCACCGGGCCTTCGGGGACCGGCAAGGAGCTGGTCGCGCAGGCCCTGCACCGCGCATCGTCGCGCGTCGCCGCACCGTTCGTTGCAGTCAACAGCGGCGCGATCCCGCGTGAACTGATCGAATCCGAACTGTTCGGCCATGAAAAGGGCAGCTTCACAGGGGCCGTCGCCCGCCGCATCGGCCATTTCGAGTCCGCCAACACCGGCACCCTTTTCCTCGACGAGATCGGCGAGATGCCGCTCGACATGCAGGTGCGCCTGCTGCGCGTGCTGGAGGACCAGAAGGTCCGCCGCATCGGCAGCAACGATGACGTGACGGTTGATGTCCGGCTGATCGCGGCAACGCACCAGTGCATGGAAAGCGCGATCGCCGATGGCCGGTTCCGCGCCGACCTTTTCTATCGCCTCAACGTGCTGCCTATCGAGATGCCCGCGCTTACCGACCGCATCGAGGACGTTCCCATGCTGGTCGCGCACTTCCTCTCGCGCGGCTTTGCCAGCGACAATCCGCCGGTGTTCACCGATGCTGCGATTGCCATCCTGATGGCGCACGACTGGCCGGGCAATGTCCGCGAACTCAAGAACCTGGTCGAGCGCGCTGCCGTGTTCTTCCAGGGAATGGACGTCGGCCCCGACCAGATGGCGATGCTGCTGCGTCCCGCCCGCTCGGCGCGCCAGGCTGTAGTGGCCGCTCCCGTTGCCGTTCCGGTTGCGGTCGAACTGCCCGAAAACGTGGTAGCGCTGGGCACCGCACAGGCCGCCACCCCGCGCTTTGCCCGTCCGATGGACCTGCGCGAGCATCTGCAGAACGAAGAAAAGCGCGTCCTCATCGAAGCGCTCGAATCAACCGGCGGCGTCGTCTCCGCCGCGGCCCGCCTCGTCATGCTGCAGCGCACGACCTTCGTGGAAAAGATGAAGCGCTACCAGATCGGCCGCGACATGGCGCTGAGCGCGTAAGGGCAACCGTTTCCCTACCCGCCTTCGGGAGTGCTTCAAAAGCCCTCCCCCATGATGGGGGAGGGCCCATGTGGGGGTGATCTCTCCGGATTGTGCCGCAGGTGCCCTGACACACGAAAGCGCCGAGCCGCGCCATCACCCTCACCGCTGCGACTAGGCAGCAAGCTGCCAAGTCTCGCTGCCTCTCCCATCAAGGGAGAGGCGATGTGACGACGCTCTCCGATCAAGGGAGAGGCGTTACGGGGCGCAAGCAGGAGGGAAGAAAATCCCTTAGAAATCCGCTTCTTCGTAGTGCGAAGGCGGCTTGATCACTTCCATCCGTTCGGCCAGCAGCGGACGAAAGGAAGGCCGGGATTTGAACTTTCGGTACCAGTCGGCGGTCTGGTGGTGCGCCAGCCAGTCGATGCCGCCCAGATAATCGGCGATCGAGATGTGGGCTGCGGCCGCCAGATCGGCCAGGCTCATCGTCGCGCCGCCGATCCAGGCATGATGGTCGAGCAGGTAGTCGATATAATCCAGGTGGGTGTTGGCCAGCCGCATCGCCTCGCGCAGCACGCGGCCATCGGGCGGCTGGCGATAGATCAGGCGCTTGCGCATCCGCTCGTGCATCAGCGGCGCAACGACATCGCCGAAGAACTGCTCGTCGAACCACGCCACCAGCCGCCGGATCTCGGCGCGGTTGTCGGCCGATCCGTTGATCATCGGGTTCTTTTCGACCGTTTCCTCGAAATACTCGCAGATCGCCCAGCTGTCGCACAGCGTCTGGTCGCGGTCGCGGTGGCGCATCACCGGGGTGCGCCCGGCCGGGTTCATGTCGAAGAACTCGTCGCGCTGTTCCCAGGGTGATTCGCGCACCAGTTCATAGCCCACGCCCTTTTCGCCCAGCAAAAGGCGCACTTTTCGGGAAAACGGACACAGGGGAAACTGGAACAACTGCCACATGCATTATCCATGCATCAGCATCGCCAACGCGTCCACCGATTGCTGGTGGGGCGCCCGTGAATTTACCGGCGGCAATTCTTCCGCAATCGGTTGCGGACCATGCAGCCCCAAGCTGAACGGATTGTCACAATATTACGACCAACCGCAGCAATCTATCGACTGACAGCATCTTTCGTTCAGGCTCAGGCTTGGCCAGGTCGGCTATCCCGTAGAGGCGTCGGCCCCAAAAACCGCCGCCAAAACAAAGCAAAACGAAGGACGCAAAAATGAAAACACTGACCCCCATTCAGTTCACACTGGCAGCAGCGCTTGCTGCCGTTCCTTTCGCTCTCTCGGCGCCCGCCATGGCGCAGGATGCCCCGCAGCCGGAAGTCTATGTCGGCGCGCAGGGCGGCTATCATGATCTGGGCAACAACCCGCTCGGCAAGGATGGCAGCCCCATTTATGGCCTGTTCGCCGGTGTCGATGTCCCCGTCGGCCCGACGCTGATCGTCGGCGCAGAAGGCAACTTCAACCTGGGCTCCGAAATCATCGACAGCGAATATGGCGCGACCGGCAAGATCGGCGTGCGCGTTGGCCAGAACGGTCAGCTTTTCGCGCGCGGTGGTTATCAGTGGGTTGATCTCGACGTGCCCAACCTGACCGGCGTTCCCGGTGCGGTCGGCATCGATGACATCAGCGGCGATTATCTCGTCGGCGTCGGTGGCCAGTACAAGATCGGCTCCAACACCGCATTGCGCGTGACGGTCGACACCCTGGGCTTTGACACCACCCGCGTTGCAGGTGGCCTGTCGTTCAACTTCTGAACGCAGCCCGGCTGATCGATTTCGGCTGAATTAGACCCCGCCTGCTGCCTGTCCCCAAAGGCTGCAGGCGGGGTTTTTCTTGTGAACGTGCGGCTTGCTTACTCGGCAGCTTCCATCGCGACCGAATCGCTGAGCGGATAAGCGAGGCGGCTCAGCATCTCCTTGGGGCAGACCTGCCAGAACTGCGGCAGATACCGGTCCCAGTTGCGCAGGATTTCGGCGGCCCACTGGCTGTCGGTGCCTTCGATGTGCGCTGCGATCAGCCCCTTGAGGCGATCCTCCCAATATGCGCTGTCGATGCGCTGCCAGACGATCGATTCGGGGTTGGCGTGGCCTGCAAAGCGGTTGTGCCGATCCAGGATGAACGCCATGCCGCCGGTCATGCCTGCGCCGAAATTGCCGCCGGTCTCGCCCAGAATTACCGCGGTTCCGCCGGTCATGTATTCGCAGCCATTCGCCCCGCAGCCTTCCACGACCACTTCGGCGCCTGAATTGCGCACCGCAAAGCGCTCGCCCGCCTGGCCGGCAGCGAACAGCTTGCCCGCCGTCGCGCCATAGAGCACCGTGTTGCCGATGATGGTGTTGGCGTGGCTGACCAGGGGCGAGCTGACCGTGGGGCGCACGATGATGGTGCCGCCCGACAAGCCCTTGCCGACATAGTCGTTGGCATCGCCGAACACCTCCAGCGTGATCCCCTGGCACAGGAACGCGCCCAGCGACTGGCCCGCCGACCCACGCAGGCGGATGCGGACATGGCCCTCATCCAGCGCCTTCATGCCATAAATACGCGTGATTTCCGCCGAGAGCCGCGTGCCGACCGCGCGGTGCGTGTTGCGCACGTTGTAGGTCAGCTGCATCTTCTCGCGCCGGTCGAACACGGGCCGCGCATCCTTGATGATCAGCGCATCCAGGCTGTCGGGCACGGCGTTGCGCCAGCTGTCCAGGTTGAAGCGGCGGTTCTCGTCTGCCACATCCACCTTGGCGAGGATGGGGTTGAGGTCGAGATCGTCGAGATGCTCGGCGCCGCGGCTGACCTGGCGCAGCAGATCGGTGCGGCCGATGATCTCATCCAGGCTGCGGAAGCCCAGCCGGGCGAGAATTTCGCGCACTTCCTCGGCGATGAAGGTCATGAGGTTGATGACCTTTTCGGGCGTGCCGGTGAACTTGGCGCGCAGGCGCTCGTCCTGCACGCACACGCCTACCGGGCAGGTGTTGCTATGGCACTGGCGCACCATGATGCAGCCCATCGCCACCAGCGACAATGTGCCGATGCCGAACTCCTCGGCGCCCAAAATGGCCGCGATGACGATATCGCGCCCAGTCTTGAGGCCGCCATCCGTGCGCAGTTTCACCCGGTGGCGCAAGCCGTTGAGGGTGAGCACCTGGTTGGCTTCGGACAGGCCCATCTCCCACGGCGTGCCGGCATATTTGATGCTGGTCTGCGGGGATGCGCCGGTGCCGCCGACATTGCCTGCGATCAGGATGACGTCCGCATGCGCCTTGGCGACGCCTGCGGCAATCGTGCCGATGCCTGCCGCAGACACCAGCTTCACGCACACCCGTGCGTTGGGGTTGATCTGCTTGAGGTCGTAGATCAGCTGCGCCAGATCCTCGATCGAATAGATGTCGTGGTGCGGCGGCGGGCTGATCAGCGTCACGCCCGGCGTCGAGTGGCGCAGCTTGGCGATGTATTCGGTGACCTTGAAGCCGGGCAGCTGGCCGCCTTCGCCGGGCTTGGCCCCTTGCGCGACCTTGATCTCGATCTCCTCGCACGCGCCCAGATACTCGGCGGTGACGCCGAAGCGGCCCGATGCGATCTGCTTGATCGCGCTGTTTGCATTGTCGCCATTCTCGCGCGGCAGATAGCGTTCGGAATCCTCGCCGCCTTCGCCCGACACCGCCTTGGCGCCGATGCGGTTCATCGCGATCGCCAGCGTCTCGTGCGCTTCGGGCGAGAGCGCCCCCAGCGACATGCCCGGGGTCACGAACCGCTTGCGGATTTCGGTGATCGCCTCGACCTCGTCCAGCGCGACGGGCTTGGGCGCGTAGTTGAACTCCATCAGATCGCGCAGATACACCGGCGGAAGCTGGCGCACGCCTTCTGCGAACTGCAGATATTGGGAATAGCTGTCCTTGGCGACGGCGGTCTGCAGCAGGTGCATCAGGCCAGCCGAATAGGCATGCGCCTCGCCGCCATCGCGCTGCTTGTAGAAGCCGCCGACCGGCAGCCGCGCGACATTGCTGTCCCAAGCGGCATCGTGCCGCAACTTGGCATTCAGGTGCAGCGACGCATAGCCTTCGCCCGAAATCTTCGACGGCATGCCGGGGAACAGATCGTTGACCAGCGCGCGGCTCAGCCCCACCGCCTCGAAATTGTAGCCGCCGCGATAGCTTGAGATCACCGCGATGCCCATCTTGGACATGATCTTGAGCAGGCCTTCGTTGATCGCCTTGCGATAGTTGGCGATGCACTTTTCCAGGCTCAGGTCGCCGCACAGGCCTCGGGCCTGGCGGTCGGCGATGGACAGCTCGGCCAGCCAGGCGTTGACCGTGGTCGCGCCTGCACCGATCAGCACCGCAAAATGGTGCGTATCGAGGCACTCGGCCGAGCGCACGTTGATCGAGGCATAAGCGCGCAGGCCCTTGCGCACGAGGTGCGTGTGGACGGCGGCGGCGGCCAGGATCATCGGCACGCCGATATGGTCCTCGTCCGCGTTCTCGTCGGTCAGGAAAACCTCGGTGCTGCCTTCGCGCACCGCCTGCTCGGCCTCATTGCGGATGCGGGTGATCGCCGCGCGCAGCTGCTCGGGGCCGCCATCGGCAGCGAACACGCAATCGATCTGCGCGACGTTCGCGCCGAAATCGGCCTTCAACCGCAGCCAGTCGGCATTGGTCAGCACCGGGCTTTCCAGCACCAGCACGCGCTCGTTCTGGCTGTCCTGCTCCAGAATGTTGGCAAGGTTGGAAAACCGCGTCTTCAGGCTCATCACATGCCGTTCGCGCAAGCTGTCGATCGGCGGGTTGGTGACCTGGCTGAAGTTCTGGCGGAAGAACTGCGCGATTGGGCGCGGCTTGGTGCTGACCACCGCCAGCGGCGTATCGTCGCCCATCGATCCGATCGCTTCCTTGCCGTCCTCGGCCATCGGCGCAAGGATCGTCTCCATATCCTCGATGGTGAGGCCCGCGGCGACCTGACGCCGGGTCAGTTCGGCGCGGGTCATGTCGGGCAAGCTGTCGGGGCCTGCGGGCGGCAGATCGGAAAGCTGGCGGAAGCCCTTGACCAGCTCGCGATAGGGCTGTTCGTCGGCGATCCGGTCCTTGATCGCGCGATCGTGGTAGAATTTGCCCTCGTGCAGATCGACCGCGATCATCTGGCCCGGCCCCAGCCTGCCCTTTTCGATGATCGTGCTTTCCGGCAGCACCACCATCCCGGTTTCCGACCCGATGACGAGCAGGTTGTCGTTGGTGAGGCTGTAGCGCAGGGGCCGCAGCGCGTTGCGATCCACGCCTGCGACCGCCCAGCGGCCATCGGTCATGGCAAGCGCCGCAGGGCCGTCCCACGGCTCCATGACGCTGGCCATATATTCGTACATCGCCTTGTGCTCGGGCGGCAGCACCTGGTCGCCCTGCCAGGCTTCGGGCACCAGCATGATCTTGGCGGTGGGCGCCTCGCGGCCCGAACGGCAGATCGCCTCGAACACGGCATCCAGCGCCGCGGTATCGGACGCGCCTGCGGGGATCACCGGCTTGATGTCCTCGCTGTTCTCGCCGAACGCCAGGCTCGCCATCTTGATCTCGTGGCTCTTCATCCAGTTCTTGTTGCCGCGAATCGTGTTGATCTCACCATTGTGCGCCAGACAGCGGAACGGCTGCGCCAGCCACCATTGCGGGAAGGTGTTGGTCGAATACCGCTGGTGGAAGATCGCAATGCGGCTTTCGAAGCGCGGATCGGTGAGGTCCGGGTAGAACACCGACAGGCTTTCGGCGAGGAACAGCCCCTTGTAGATGATCGACCGGCAGGACAGCGAACACACGTAGAAATCATTGATCTGCGCGGCGATGACCTTGTTCTCGATACGCCTGCGGACCAGGTACAATTGCTTTTCGAACTCGGCGACGTTCTGCTCGCTGGGAAGTGGCCCCGCGATCATGATCTGCTCGATCTCCGGCCGGGTGCGCTGCGCCTTGTCGCCGATCACCGAAATGTCGACCGGCACCTGCCGCCAGCCATAAATGGTGTAGCCCGCCTCGATGATCTCGCTTTCCACGATGGTGCGGCAGGTCTCCTGCGCCTGCAGATCGGTGCGCGGCAGGAAGATCATGCCGACGGCCAGCTTGTTGGGCAGCACCTTGTGGCCTGAATCGGCGATCGCATCGTCAAAGAAGCGCACCGGCAGATCGACATGCAGCCCTGCGCCATCGCCGGTCTTGCCATCGGCATCCACCGCACCGCGATGCCACACTGCCTTCAGCGCATCGATCGCGCTTTCGACCACGCGCCGCGAAGGCTGGCCATCGGTCGCCGCGACCAGCCCGACCCCGCAGGCATCGGATTCGGTATCCGGGCGATACATGCCTTCACGGGCAAGGCGTTCGCGTTCGGCATTCATATCAGCCATTATCATTTTCCCCCAAAAGGCGGTTTTCCGTGACATAGGTGTCCAGGCGATCGATCATCGCGATCAGGTCCGGGTCGAGTGCCCAGGCGCTGTTGATCAATGCGATGATCTCTCCCCGTTTCAGCGCATAGTCGTGCGCCAGCATGTTGCGGACCTTGGTGATCTCGTTCCAGTGTCCGACGTCATCGATCAGTCCCAATTCAGCGACAATGGAAAACAGCTCACCCATCGCCTTGGCGCGAACCAGTCTTCCACGTACCGCCGCCACGGACCGGAAACCCCGGCGAACCACCATGTCCTGCGTCATTTCGTAGCGTTTGGCGAACGCCGCGATGGCCGTCGACAGATCGAAATCACCTTTCGGATCGCTCTCACTGTCGAGAGGGAAAGTCGCTGAATGATAGCGCAACTCCCGCTCGAAACTCTCCTTGCGCTGACGCAATGCGGCAAGCGCGTCCTCCAGCACCTCCTGTTCGGGAGTCACAGCACGATCCCGTCGCGATAGGCGATCCGCTCAAAACCACGTGGTTGGCCCCCGCGCCGTGAAACCAGCACATCAATCTTGTCATAAGGCAATTGCCGCCAAAGCCGCGTGCGCATGGCAATCAAGCGCGAGTCCACGTCCGGCAATGCGTCAACCTCGACATGCAGATCGACATCGCCGCCATCCAGACCATCAAAACGACGGCTGCCGAACAGACGCACCACTGCGCCGGACCCGAACGCTTCCTGCGCGGCCTGCTTGATCTCGGCAATGTCGTGCGGCGACAGCCTCATGCAGCGACCCTCTCAGCTCCGACACGTGCCTTGGCCTTCAGGTATTTGTGCATGTGCTCCGCGACGTCGCGGCCGTCGCGGATGGCCCAGACGACGAGTGAGGCACCGCGCACGATGTCGCCGGCGGCGAACACGCCGTCGAGGCTGGTCATCATCGTTGCATGGTCGACGCGCAATGTGCCCCAGCGCTGGACCGACAGGTCCTCGCAGCCGAACGCTGTGGGAAGGTCCTCGGGATCGAAGCCCAAGGCCTTGATCACCAGATCGGCGGGCACGGAAAAGTCGCTGTCGGGATCAGGCTCGGGCGCGCTGCGACCAGAGGCATCGGGCGCGCCCAGGCGCATGCGGCTGGCGCGGACGGCGCGAGCCTGCGGGGTGCCTTCGACCGCGACCGGGCCGGAGAGCCAGACGAACTCGACGCCTTCTTCCTCGGCGTTCAGCACCTCGCGCTGCGATCCGGGCATGTTCAACCGGTCGCGCCGGTACAGGCACTTGACCGAAGCCGCACCCTGGCGGACGGCAGTGCGCACGCAATCCATGGCGGTATCGCCGCCGCCGATGACGACCACGTTCTTGCCAGCAGCGTTCAGTGCGCCGCTGTCGAAATCGGGCACATCATCGCCAAAGCCCTTGCGGTTGGAGGCCACCAGAAAGTCGAGCGCGGCGACCACGCCATCGGCGCCGATGCCGGGCACCTTGATGTCGCGCGGCTTGTACACGCCGGTCGCGATCAGCACCGCGTCGTGGCGTTCGCGCAAGTCCTCCATGCTGGCGTCGCGGCCAACGTCGAACCCGCGATGGAACACGATGCCTGCGTCCTCCAGCCGCTGGACGCGCCGCATGACCACGTCCTTTTCCAGCTTGAAGCCGGGGATGCCATAGGTCAGCAGGCCGCCTGCGCGGTCGTACCGGTCATAAACGTGCACGTCATAGCCGCCCATGCGCAGATATTCCGCCGCCGTCAGCCCGGCCGGCCCTGCGCCGATGATGCCGACCGACTGGCCGCGCGACCGGCCGACCGCGACCGGCTCGACCCAGCCCTGCTCCCATGCGGTGTCGGTGATGTACTTTTCGACCGAGCCGATGGTGACCGCGCCGTGACCGGAAAACTCGATGACGCAATTGCCTTCGCACAGCCGGTCCTGCGGGCAGATGCGGCCGCAGATTTCCGGCATGGTCGAGGTGAGGTTCGACATCTCGTACGCCTCGCGCAGCCGTCCTTCGGCGGTCAGCCGCAGCCAGTCGGGGATGTGGTTGTGCAAGGGGCAGTGCGTGGAGCAATACGGCACGCCGCATTGCGAACAGCGCGCCGACTGCTCCTGCGCGGCCTTGCCATCGAACCGGTCGGAGATTTCGTCGAAATCCTCGGCACGGTCGTCCGCTGCGCGCTTGGGCGGGTAGGACTGGCCCAGATCGACGAATTTCAGCATGGCCAGCTTTTCAGCCGCCATTGCCGAAACCGCCTTTGCCGCATTGTGATGCGATTGATCGCGTTCGGGTTGATCCACCATGCCCACCTGTCGTCATGCTGTTGAAACAGCGGCAAGGGCACTGTCCCGCCGCCTATGCCGCAGCATTAGGCGATCGGAGTGGTGGAGTCACGCACTTTTGTTCCGATAGGTAAGCTATGCTGCCCTTATAGTTTTTGGAAAGTCGGGAAGATTGGCAAAATACTAGAATACGGGGGGTCATAAGGTCCGAAATGCGACTATCGGTTCATCAGCCATACCAGAGCCGCGGTCCCGGCGATGATGCGGTACCAGGCAAAGGGCGCAAATCCATAGCGCAGGATGATCTTGAGGAACGCCTTGACCACCACCAGCGCGACCACGAACGACACGACAAAGCCGATGGCGATCGCGCCGAAATCGTCCGGGGTCAGCAAGTCACGGTTCTTGTACAATTGCAGGACAGTGGCGCCGGTCAGCGTGGGCAGCGCTAGGAAGAAGCTGAATTCCGCCGCAGTCTTGCGATCTACGCCCATAGCCATCGCCCCCAATATGGTGGCGCCAGAGCGGCTGACGCCCGGGATCATGGCGATGCACTGCACCAGGCCGATGCCGATTGCGGTCTTGAACGGAACCCCGGCCACACCGCCTGCATCGGAGGTCTTGGCGAGCTTTTCGACGATCAGGATAGCAACGCCGCCGATGATCAGCGCCCAGGCGACGACGATGGCGTTTTCGAGCAGCTGGTCGATCTGGTCGCCGAACGCCAGGCCCAGTACCACGGCGGGAAAGAACGCGATTAGCAGGTTGCGGGTGAAGGCGACGGCCGACGGTTCCCACTGGAACAGGCCCTTGAGCACATCCATGAAGGTGCGCCAGTACAGCACCACGATCGCCAGGATGGCGCCGGGCTGGATCGCAATGTTGAACACCGCCCAGGCCTGTGCATCGAAGCCTAGCAGCTCTGTCGCAAGGATAAGGTGACCGGTGGAGGAGACCGGCAGAAACTCGGTCAGACCTTCGACGATGCCCAGCAATATGGGGATGAGATACAGTTCCAGCATCGCGCTCTAAGAGCGTCCGGGGCCGCCCAAGTCAATCACAGATCGCAGCGGGTTATCCGGCAAGACTGCCCGTCAGCCGCGCCAGCGCCTCGCGCGAAACGCCGTTCACGCCTTCGCGCCAGCGCGCCGGATCGGCGGTCATCGTGTATTTGCGCGACTTGTTGGAGCCGATGCCGCCCAGCACGCCGATGACGTTGGTGATGGTTTCCACCGTCTTGGCGGTGCCGCCGGTCGCATCGGCAAAGGTGCCATAGTCGCCGCCCATCGCCACCGGTTCCTTCAGCACCACCGATCCCACCTTGCCGCCCGGCGCGAACACCACCAGCTGGCTGACATCGGGAAACGCCGCGAGGCTCGACTTGACGTTGACGGCAGAGCTGTTGCGGAACCATCCGCCATAGCTTTCGGCATTGGCGAAATCGACCAGCAGCAGCGCGTTGATCACGGCCTGGCCCGACGATTTGGCATAAGTTTTGGCGTTCATGCTGGCGTGCAGGAAGCTGGCGTTGAAACTGAAGCCGCCCGCGCTCAGCATGCCCATCCATTCCTGCAGCATCACCGGCCCGCCCAAGGCTGCCGGGCTGAACAGCCGCGCCTTGGCCCGGTCGTCGCTGCCGGTGATCATGTCGCGCTCGTCGCCATTGGGCAGCGGTTTGACCTTGCTGCCAAGCGCCGTGACCAGCGCCTGACGATCCGCCAGGGTCACGCCGCGCGCTGCCAGCTGCTCGGTAAACATGGTGTACGCCGCCTCGGTCGCCGTCTGGAAATCAGCATCGGTAAGGCCTTCCAGACGGCTTCTGGCCGTGGACTTGCCGCCAAAACCGCCTCCCATCAGGCCGCCGCCCGCCTTTGCCCGGTCGGTCCGCTCGGTCAGGAAGCCGACCGCGAACGAACCGGTCACGGCCTGCGAAATGCCACCCAGCGCCGCGGGATTCTTGATCGCCACCGGCGATTTGGCGGCCTTTGCCGCCAGCAACTGGGTGGGCATGAACGCGGCACAGGCTGCGGCGCTGGCGGATGCGATGACAAAGCTGCGGCGGTCGATGGTCATGATGCGCGTGGGTCCCCTGGTCTATCCGAAGAATTGTGGTGAGCGACGATCCCGGCAGGCGCTGCACCTGCCGGGATCGCCTTTCCATCCGATGTCACCGTTCAGCAGGGTCGCGGTTTGCTGTTGGATGGGGACGTCGAACGAAAAGCTGGTTGTGTGCTGATGAGGCTAAGCCAGGGCAGGGGCAGCCCATACCCCGATTGGGGGGTTTTTGTGCCCGGCACTGTTTCACAGGCCGCACGAACACATGCTGACAGGCCCGAACGGTTATGGCAGCATCCGTGTCAATAATGCAGGCGTGCCAAATGCCGGCCGATCAGGATGGAGGATGACGATGAAGCGTTTCTGGAAAACCGGCGTGCTGGCGCTTGCGCTGGGCCACGGCGTTGCAGCACAGGCGCAGCTGAGCGACGCAGAGCGCGCTGCCGTGATCGCGCGGCTGCCCGCTGACGATGGCAGCGACATGGCCGATGCCACGCGCGGCAAGCTGGCCGAAATCCCCGGCGGATTGATCCGGACCGCGGACGGCAAGACGGTTTGGGATGCAGGCGCGTTTGCGTTTCTTGATGCCGAAACGGCGCCTGCCAGCGTCCATCCCTCCTTGTGGCGTCAGGCGCGGCTGAACCGCATTCACGGGCTGTTCGAGATCGTGCCGGGCAAGGTCTGGCAGGTGCGCGGCTATGACATTGCGGTGATGACGATCATTTCCGGCAAGACCGGCTGGATCGTGATCGATCCGCTGCTGACCGAGGAGGCGGCGGCTGCAGCGATGGCGCTTGCGCAGAGCAAGATCGGCAAGCGTCCGGTCTCGGCGGTGCTGTTCACCCACAGCCATGCCGACCATTTCGGCGGCGTGGGCGGCATCATCTCCGCCGACGAGGTCAGGCAGCGCAAGGTGCCCATCGTCGCGCCGCATGGCTTTGCCGAAGAAGCGGTAAGCGAGAACGTGCTGGCGGGCAACGCGATGACGCGCCGGTCGAGCTACATGTTCGGCACCGCGCTCGCCCCGGGAGCACAGGGCCGGGTCGACAATGGTCTTGGCACCGGGCTTTCGATCGGCACCACCGGCTATCTTGCCCCCAACATGCTGATCGGCCCGGAAGGGGGCATGAAGACCATCGACGGGGTGCGCTTTGATTTCATGGATGCCGCAGGCACCGAAGCTCCGGCGGAATTCCTGTTCTACCTGCCGGATTTCAAGGTGCTGCACACCACCGAGGTGTCGGTGAAGACGCTGCACAACATCCTGACGCTGCGCGGCGCGCAGGTCCGCGATGCCCTGCGCTGGTCCAAGATCATCGATGCAGCCTTGGTGAAATGGGGCGGCGAGGCGCAGGTGCAGATCGCCTCGCACAACTGGCCGACCTGGGGGCAGGGCAGGGTTGCAGGCTATCTGGAAAGCCAGCGCGATGCCTATCGCTATGTGCATGACCGCACTCTTGGCCGCGCCAATGCCGGGCTGACGCTGCACGAGGTCGCCGATGGTATCGCTGAGCCTGCAGCGCAGCAGCAGTCTTATGCCGCACGCGGATATTATGGCACGGTCAACCACAACATGAAGGCGACGTATCAGCGCTATTACGGCTGGTGGGACGGGGTCCCAGCCAACTTCAACCCGATGCCGCCGGTGGCCGCCGCCAAGGGCTATGTCGAACTGGCCGGCGGCGCAGACGCGCTGCTGGCGGCGGGCAAAAAGGCGCAAGGCGCAGGCAACCACCGCTGGGCCGCCGAACTGCTCAACCACCTGGTATTCGCAGAGCCCGCCAACGCCGCAGCCAAGGCGGCGCTGGCCGACAGCTATGAGGCGCTGGGCTTTGCCGCCGAATCGGGCATCTGGCGCAATTACTATCTGTCCGGCGCAGCGACCCTGCGTGGCACCGAACTGCCCCGGCGCGGCGCGAGCACGCAAAGCCGCAGCTTCATCAGCGCGATCCCTACGGCAGAATTCTTCGACGCATTGGCCACCCGCTTTGCCGCCGAGCGCTCGGGCAATATGCGTGCGCGCATCAACTTCATCCTGCCCGACACAAAGGAGACGCTGGGCATCATGGTCAACGGCGATGTCGAAATCCCGCGTTATGGCGCGACGTTGCCGGATGCGAATGCCACCGTGACGCTCAACCGCAGGGATTTCGATGCGATCGTGCTGGGCGAAACCGATTTTCCCAAGCTGATGCAATCGGGCGCGATGACAATCGAGGGCGATTCGGGCCTGTTCTTGCGCTGGCTGATGTTGCATCCGCCGTTCGACCCAGCCTTTGCGGTGGTGACGCCGTAGCTCCACAGCCTCTCCCCTCCCGCTTGCGGGAGGGGTGGCCGAAGGCCGGGGTGGGTCTGAAATGGTCTGCCAAGCGACCGATCATGCTCCCAGCCCACCCCGGTTCAGCCAGCTGAATCTGCCCCTCCCGTGAGCGGCAGTGGAGTGGCGCGCGCATGACTTGCCCATGCAGCTGAAACGGGCGGCAGGCAACGAAACCCTAATCCCTGAAACCACATGTTGACCACTCCACAAATTCGCTCCATATGCACATGCGAATCACTCGCAGTAGCAAGTGACGCAGTCTTTGGGGGTAATCGAATGACACGCTGGCTTTGTTCCGTGGCCGTGCTGGGCCTGTTTTCTGCGCCGCACGCGGTATCCGCATCGGCACTGGCATCAGCATCGGCTGGGACCGACGCTGATGCATCCGTGGCAGTTTCCGATGACGTGGACGATGCCAGCGCCAGCGACGGCCGCACCATCGTGGTCTCCGCCACCCGCACGCCGATCATGATCGACGACGCACCGGCCACCATTTCGGCCAAGACCGATGAGGAGATCGCCGACGAACTGGCGACGGACATCAAGGATCTGGTCCGTTTCGAGCCCGGCGTCAGCGTGCGGCGCGCGCCTGCCCGGTTCGGCGCGGCGCTTGGCAGCACGGGGCGCGCAGGCAATGAGGACTTCACCATTCGCGGCATCGGCGGCAACCGCGTGCTCATCCAGGTGGATGGCGTGCGCATTCCCATGGGCTTCAACTTCGGCGCGCAAAGCGTTGGCCGGGGCGATTATGTCGATATCGGCCTCGTCAAATCGGTGGAAATCCTGCGCGGCCCCGCCTCGGCCTTGTATGGCAGCGATGGCCTGGCCGGCGCCGTCAGCTTCACGCTCAGCGATCCTGCCGATGTGCTGAAAGGCAAATCCATCGCGGGGCTGGTCCGCGGCCAGTATTCCAGCGCGGATAACGAATTTGCCGAAACCGCCATTATTGCTGGCAGCACCGGCGATCTGTCGGCGCTCGTCTCGTACAGCCGCCGCGATTTCAAGGCGCTGGAGAACCAGGGCAAGCTGGACATATTGGGGCCGAACCGCACCACCCCCAATCCGCAGGACGGCCACAGCAACGCCGCCACCGCGCGCATCGTGTGGGACCCCGCCGGTGGTCATAAGGTCAGGGTGACCGGGGAATATCAGGACAACGCGCTGACCACCGATCTGTTGTCCGGCCGGTCCGCCACCATCGACAACCTCGTCGCGCGCGATACCGGCAAACGCTGGCGGGTGGCTGGCGACTGGTTGTGGGAGGGTGACGGAACCCTCGAATTCGCGCGGGTCAGCGCCTATTGGCAATCGGCCAAGGACCGCCAGTTCACGCAGGAAGACCGCACTCCGCTGGCCGACCGCACCCGTCTGAACACCTTCGAAAACCGCGTCTATGGCCTGTCCGCCGAAGCGCGCGCTGCCTTTGCCACCGGGCTGCTGCAGCACAAGCTGGTCATCGGCGGCGATGCCAGTTGGACCCGGCAACAGGGCATCCGCGATGGCACCGTGCCCCCTTTTGGCGAGGTGTTTCCGTCCAGCGCCTTTCCCGTCACCGATTATGCGCTGGCCGGATTGTTCCTGGGTGATGAAATTACCGCCGGGCCGCTCACGCTCTTTCCCGCGCTGCGGTTCGACCATTACCGGCTGTCGCCCAAGGCCGATCCGCTGCTGCCGCCCACTTTCGTCACCACGGGCCAGTCGGGTCAGCGGGTCAGCCCCAAGATGGGCGCGGTGCTGAAGCTGACGCAAGAGGTGCGGCTGTTCGCCAATTATGCACAAGGCTTCCGCGCGCCCGAGCCCAGCCAGATCAACCAGTTCTTCGAGAATCTGGCGCAAGGCTATACCTCGCGGCCCAACCCCGATCTGGGGCCAGAGCGCAGCGAAAGCTACGAGGGCGGCATCCGGCTGGTCAGCGACGCGGTGAGCCTGAGCGCGACGGCGTTCAGCGCGCGGTACAAGGATTTCATCAGCCAGGAGGTCGTCGGCGGTGGCTTTACCCCGGCCAATCCGGCGGTCTTCCAGTTCATCAACCTGGACCGGGTGAAAGTGCAGGGCGCCGAAGCGCGGATGGATTTGCGCGGGACCAACGGCCTGACCGGGCAGCTGGCGATTTCCTACGCCAAGGGGGACGTCATCGATCCTGCCGCGGGGACCCGCCTGCCGCTGGCCACGGTCGATCCGCTGAAGCTGGTCGCAGGTCTGGGCTGGCGCGAGGCAAGCGGGCGGTTTGGCGGCCAGATCATCGCGACTCACAGCGCCGCCAAATCCGATGCGCGCAGCACCGGCGTGTGCACGCCGTCGTGCTTCCGCCCCGATGCGTTCACGATTCTGGATGCAACGGCCTTCGTCAACCTGGGGCCGGTGACGCTGCGCGCGGGCCTGTTCAACATCACCGACCGCAAATACGCCTGGTGGGCCGATGTCCGCGGGCTCGCCAGCAACACCACGATTGCCGATGCCTATACCCAGCCGGGGCGGAACGGCAGCGTTTCGTTGACTTATCGCTTTTGATTCGCAAAACTGTTATCAGTAATCGAAGAGGGGTTCAGTACCATGAAGACACCAATCATTGCATTCGCCGCCGCCAGCCTTACGGCGCTGGCGTCCACCGCCGCGCTGGCGCATCCGCCGATCGCCGAACGTCCCGCGCAGGAAGAGGCTGCCGTTTTCGAGGCGGACCGCGCCGAGATCCTCGCCATGGCGGGCAACTTCAAGGTGCGCTTCGACATGCAGGAGGCGACCGCCTGGCAGCCGGGCTATGCTCCGCTGGAGCGCAAGATTTCCGGCGGGCATGAGGTCGTGCGCGTCATCGAGGACACCGGCCGCCGCATCGTGCTGCAGCACATTCTGGTCTCCGAGCACGAGGGCAAGCCCCACATCACCAAGCATTGGCGACAGGATTGGGAATATGAGCCCGCCAAGGTGCTGGTCTATTCCGATCGCAACGCCTGGACCTGGGAGGCTGTGCCGGAAAAAATGCGCCGTGGCCGCTGGTCGCAGACGGTGTGGCAGGTCGATGACAGTCCGCGCTACGCCGGTTGGGGCCAGTTCGAGGAGCAGGGCGGCCTGCGCCGCTGGCGCTCCAACTGGACCTGGCGTCCGCTCGCCCGCCGCGATGCGGTGCGCAGCCCCGTCTATGACCGCTATTACGCCATCAACCGCCACCAGACCACGCATGACGGCTGGGTGCACTGGCAGGACAACATCAAGATGAGCCTGACGGACAGCACGCTCAAACCCGTGGTGCAGGAATATGTGCTCAACACCTACACCCGGTTCGATGGCTATAACGTCAAGGCGGCGGATGATTACTGGGCCAAGACCCAGGGCTATTGGGCCGAAGTGCGCGCCGCCTGGGACAAGGTCGCCACCACCAAGGGCGGCATCGCCATTCAGGAAGAAGCGCAGGCCGGCACCGTCATCAGCGCCCGCCTGCTGACCATGGCGGACGAGATCGTCGAGGGCAAGCTGACGCAGGCTGCCGCGATCGCCGAGGCGGGCAAGCTGATCGGCGAGAACACGAAAATCGTCGATGCAAAGCAGGTGGCCAGCGCCGGTCGCTAACCTGACCGCCGGGATCAGTCGTGGTGGTGGTGCCCCAGCGCCGCCAGCACGTCTTCCAGCCGCGCCGGATCACCCATCGCGATGACGCGGCCATCGCTGTCCTTGTGCAGCGGATCGCCATTCCAGTCGCACATATGCCCGCCTGCGCCCTCGACCACGGGCACGAGGGCCGCAAAATCGTGCAGCTTCAGCCCGCTTTCGCACACCAGATCGACCGACCCTACCGCCACCAGCGCATAGTTGTAGCAATCGCCGCCCCAGATCAGCCGCCTTGTATCGCACTGCTTGGCCAGCGTCATGAAGTGCATCGCATCATGGTCGCTGAACAGGTGCGGACTGGTGGTGGCGAGCACCGCATCCTCGATATCCGGGCACAGCCGCGCCCTGACCGGCTTGCCGTTGAACGTCGTGCCGCGCCCGGTAGCGCCCACCCAGCGTTCGCGCCCAATGGGCTGATCGATAACACCCAGCACCGGCCATTCTTCTGCGATCAGCGCGATCAACGTGCCGAAGATCGGTCGCCCCGCGATAAAGCTGGTGGTGCCGTCGATCGGGTCGAGCACCCAGGTTCGGCCGGTCGAGCCGGGCTTTTCGCCATACTCCTCGCCAATTACACCATCGCGCGGCGCCTCTGCATCCAGGATCGCCCGCATCGCCGCTTCCGCCGCGCGGTCCGCCTCGGTGACAGGCGAAGCATCCGCCTTGCGATCGGTCACGAAATCGGACCGGTAATACGGCCGTATCGCCTCACCGGCCGCATCCGCGAGCCGCTGGGCCAGTTCGATGTCCTTGCTGTGAATCATCTCAATCAAACAGGCTGGAGACCGAGCTTTCGTCGGCGATGCGGCGGATGGCTTCGCCGATCAGGGCGGCCATGGGCAGGCTGCGGATGCGGGGGCTTTCGTTGACCGCGTCGGTCGCCTGGATCGAATCGGTGATGACCAGTTCCTTGAGCGCACTGTTGTTGACGCGGGCCACCGCGCCACCGGACAGCACGCCGTGCGTCACATAGGACACCACGTCGATCGCGCCTGCATTCTTCAGTGCTTGGGCCGCGTTGCACAATGTGCCGCCCGAATCGACGATGTCATCGATCAGGATGCAGAAGCGACCCTCGACATTGCCGATGATGTTCATGACTTCCGATTCGCCCGGACGCTCGCGGCGTTTGTCGACGATGGCGAGTGGTGCGTTGTCGAGCCGTTTGGCCAGCGCACGTGCGCGCACCACGCCGCCGACATCGGGCGAGACCACCATCAATTGGTGCTCGCCGAAACGGGCCTGGATGTCCGCAGCCATCACCGGGGCGCCGTACAAATTGTCGGTCGGGATATCGAAGAAGCCCTGGATCTGGCCTGCGTGCAGATCGACCGAAAGCACCCGGTCTGCGCCTGCCACGGTGATGAGGTTGGCGACCAGCTTGGCCGAAATCGGCGTGCGCGGGCCGGGTTTGCGGTCCTGCCGGGCATAGCCGAAATAAGGGATGACCGCGGTGATCCGCCGTGCCGATGCGCGCTTCAACGCATCGATGCAGATCAGCAGCTCCATCAGGTTGTCGTTGGCGGGATAGCCCGTCGACTGAACGACGAACACGTCCTCGCCGCGCACATTCTCGTGGATCTCGACGAAGATTTCCTCGTCGGCAAAGCGGCGCACGCTGGCATCGGTCAGCGGCAGTTCTAGATAGGCGGCGATGGCGCGCGCCAGCGGCAGGTTGCTGTTGCCAGAGAGGATTTTCATGGTGCGCGTGTCCCCGTTGCCCTGATCGGTCGTCGCCCTGTTAGCCAGATGGTCACAAAACCGAAAGACGTAAGTTCGGTCAATTGCGGTAACGCGCCCAGCACTGCAAATTTGGGTACGGCAAATTTGTGCACGGCAAAATTGGTTGCCGCTCGTGCTGCCAGTCCCTATCCGGCAGACATGACAGACCGGCTTTTGATCACCCTTGTTCAGTGCGCGCAGATGATGGGCGATATCGCGGGCAATGCCGATGCCATGCTGGCCGCGCGGGCGGGCGCAGGCGGCAGCGATCTGGTGGTTTTTCCCGAGCTGCAGCTGATCGGCTATCCGCCCGAAGACCTGGTGCTGAAGCCGGCGCTGATCGCCCGTGCCGCAGAGCATCTGGACCGCATGGCCGCCGCCACCGCCGATGGCGGCCCGGCGATGCTGGTGGGATCGGTGTTTGTGCGCGAAGGATTGCTGTACAACGGCGTTGCGCTGCTCGATGGCGGCGCGATCACCGCAGTGCGGCTGAAGCACGAGCTGCCCAATTACGGTACCTTCGATGAAAAGCGCCTGTTCGCCTCTGCTCCGCTGCAACCGCCGGTGCCGTTTCGCGGGGTGATGCTGGGCCTGCCGATGTGCGAGGATATCTGGTTCCCCAAGGTCTGCGGCCACTTGAAGGCGATGGGCGCGGAACTGCTGATCGCGCCGCACGGCAGCCCGTATGAGATCGAGAAGGACGAACGGCGCCTGCACAATGTCGCGCGTGCGCGTGTCGCCGAGACCGGGTTGCCCTTGGTGTTCCTCAACCGCATCGGCGGGCAGGACGAACTTGTCTTCGATGGTGCTTCGTTCGTGGTCAATGCCGATGGGTCGCTGAGCCATCAGCTGCCCGACTGGGAACCTGCCACGGTGCTGACCGAATGGACGCGCGGCGAGGGGGGCTGGCATTGTGCGCCTGGCGAGATTCACGTGCTCGATCCCGCACCGCAGGATGCCTATCACGCCATGATCGTGGGGCTGCGCGACTACGTCAACGCCAACGGTTTTCCCGGCGTGGTGCTGGGGCTTTCGGGCGGGATCGACAGCGCGCTGTCCGCCGCTGTCGCGGTCGATGCGCTCGGCCCAGACCGGGTATGGTGCGTCATGCTGCCTAGCCGCTTTACCAGCCAGGAAAGCCTGGACGATGCCGCAGGCTGCGCCGCGATGCTGGGTTGCCGGCTCGACAGCATCCCCATCCAGCCAGCGGTCGAAGCGTTCGATACGATGCTGGAAGGCAGCTTTGCCGACCGCGATGTCGACATTACCGAAGAGAACATCCAGTCGCGCATCCGTGCCGTCACGCTGATGAGCCTCAGCAACAAGTTCGGCCACATGCTGCTGACCACCGGCAACAAGAGTGAGATGAGCGTGGGCTATGCGACCATTTATGGCGACATGGCGGGCGGCTATAATGTGCTGAAGGATGCGTACAAGCTGACGGTGTTCGACCTGTCGCGCTGGCGCAACGCCTTCAAGCCGCCGCTGGCGCTGGGTCCGCAAGGCCCCGTGATGCCCGAGCGGGTCATCACAAAGCCGCCCAGTGCCGAGCTTCGCCCCGACCAGCGCGATGACGACAGCCTGCCGCCATATGAGGTGCTGGACCCGATCCTGCATGCACTGGTCGAGGAAGAATTGTCCGTGGCCGAAATCGTCGCGCGCGGGTTTGACGAGGCCGTCGTCGCGCGGATCGAGCGATTGCTCTACATCGCCGAATACAAGCGCCGCCAGGCCCCGCCGGGGGTGAAGCTGGGCAGCCGCAACTTCGGGCGGGACCGGCGATACCCGATCACGAACCGGTTCAGAACGGCGTAGACCGGGGTGCATATTCTGGCTACAATTCTGGCCAGAAATTTCTCCCGCTGTGAGGGTGTCATGCGCCACGTTCCCGTTTCCAAGTTCAAGGACAATGCATCGGATTATATCGCTGCGGCAGAGCGGGGCGAGGAAATCGTCATTACCCGCCATGGCCAGCCTGCAGCAAGATTGATCGCGGCCAACCAGAGTTTCGACATGGCGAAACGCCGCGAAGCGATGAATGGCCTTGCCAAGCTGCGCGACGAGTTGCGCGCCGAGGGGAAGACCGCGACGATCGACGAAATGATTGCCTGGAAGAACGAAGGGCGGCCGTGAAGCAGTTCGTCATAGATGCTTCAGCCATCGGGCCGTTGGTTTTGCCCGATGAAGTACACAGCATGACCGAGGCGACGAGCGAACTGATCCTGAACGCTGCACTCGTCGCGCCCCAGCACTGGCGGTTTGAGACATCGAACCTGATCCTTGTGGCACTGCGGCGCGGGCGGCTGAATGATGCTCAGCGGTTTACGGCGATTGAGCGACTCGAGCAGCTTGAAGTCGCGATAGATGCCCAATCAACCGACCAGGCTTGGCTGACGAGCTTTGATATCGCCCACGCCGATGGCCTGACCGTGTATGACGCGGCCTATATCGAGTTGGCCCGACGTCTGGGCTGTGGCCTTTTAACCTATGATCGCGCTCTTGCAAAAGCCGCCATCTCCCGCGGAATTGAGACACCCAAGTTATGATCACCACCCGTTTCGCCCCGTCGCCCACCGGGCATCTGCATATCGGCAACATCCGCACCGCGCTGCACAACTGGATGTGGGCGAAGAAGACCGGCGGGCGCTTTATCCTGCGCATCGACGATACCGATGCCGAACGTAGCCGCGAGGAGTATGTGACGGGCATCCGCGCCGATCTGGCGTGGCTGGGGCTGACCCCGGATGCCGAATATCGCCAGTCCGAGCGGGCTGGGTTGTATGACGCCGCGTTCGACACGCTGCGTGCGGCAGGCCGGGTCTATGCGTGCTACGAGACCTCGCAGGAGCTCGACCTCAAGCGCAAGATCGCATTGGGGCGGGGCTTGCCACCGGTGTACGACCGCGCGGCGCTCACGCTGACCGAGGCCGAGCGCGCTGATCTGGATGCGCAGGGCATCAGGCCGCACTGGCGCTTCAAGCTCGATCACGACGAGGCTATCGCGTGGGACGACCTGATCCGCGGGCCGCAGAAGTTCGACGCTGCCAGCCTGTCCGATCCCGTCATCCGCCGGGCCGATGGCAGCTGGCTGTACATGCTGCCGTCTGCGATCGACGATGTCGACATGGGCATTACCCATGTGGTCCGCGGCGAGGACCATGTGTCGAACACCGCGGTACAGTTGCAGATGTTCACCGCGCTGGGCAGCACACCGCCGCGGTTTGCGCACGAAGCGCTGCTGGTCGGCGCGGAGGGCAAGCTCTCCAAGCGGCTGGGGTCGCTTGGTGTGGGCGAGCTGCGCGAAAAGCACATCTTGCCGCAGGCGATCGTCGCGATGCTGGCAAGGCTCGGCACGTCCGATCCGGTCGAGCCGCTGCACGACCGTGCCGCGTTGCTGGACACGTTCGATTTCGCTCGGTTCGGCCGTGCGCCTGCGCGCTTTGCCGAGGAGGATCTGGAGCGGATCAACCGCCAGCTGATCCACACCGCCGATTTTGCGACCGTCGCCGAGCAGCTGCCGCCGCAGATCGACGAGGCCGCGTGGCACGCGATTCGCCCCAATATCGCGCATCTGGGGGAAGTCGCCGATTACTGGCGGGTGATCGAGGGGCCGATCGAGGCGCCCGAGCCCGAGGCCGAGGACGCCGTGTATCTGGCTGAGGCGCGCGCGACGCTTGAGCCACTGGCATTCGGTCCCACGGTCTGGAAGGACTGGACCGACGCGCTCAAGGCCAGCACCGGGCGCAAGGGCAAGGCACTGTTCCTCCCCCTGCGCCGTGCGCTAACCGGAATGGATCACGGCCCGGATATGGGCGAACTGCTGGTGCTGATCGGCCGCACCCGCGCGCTGGAGCGCCTGGCGGCGTGAGCAACCTCTTTGTTTTTGGCATGGGATACTCCGCCAGCGTACTGGCGGACCGGTTGCGGGGCGAGGGCTGGCAGGTGGATGGCACCGGGCGCGGCGGGAATGTGGATTTCATTGACACCGCTGCGGTGACGGCGGCTCTGGAAGGCGCGAGTCACGTTCTCTCCAGCGTGCCGCCGGACCGGGCGAGCGGGGCAGATCCGGTGCTTGACGCTTATTCCGATGCCCTGCGCTCTGCTCCTGCCCGCTGGATCGGCTATTTGTCTTCCACCGGCGTCTATGGCGATGCGGATGGGGCATGGGTGGATGAAGGCGCGATCGTCGGCACCGGACGGCGCAACGCCCGCACCCAGGCGGACCTCGACTGGCAGGCGCTGGACGCCCGCGTGCACGTGTTGCGCTTGCCCGGCATCTACGGCCCCGGCCGCAGCGCGCTGGACCGCGTGCGCGATGCTTCGGCCAAGTGCATCGATCTGCCACGCCAGGTGTTCAGCCGCGTGCATGTCGACGATATCGCAGGCGGCGTCATCGCGGCGTTTTCCGGGCCGCCGGGGGTCTATAACCTGTCCGACGATCTGCCCTGTTCGCAAAACCGCGTGATCGAGGCCGCCTGCCGCCTGCTGAACGCGCCGCTGCCGCCGATGCAGACGCTGGAGCAGGCGAACCTCTCCCCGATGGCGCTGGGTTTCTACGCCGAAAACCGCCGGGTCGCGAACGGCAAGGCGAAGCGGCTACTGGGGTGGACATTGCGCTACCCGGATTACAAGGCGGGGCTGGCGGCGATTTTGGCGGGGGAGGGGTAGAGAGCCCATCCGACGTCCGCTCAGACTGAGCCCGTCGAAGGCGCCGCGCCAACGTTAGCCATATCCTGCAGTTGTTCTCCGGCGAAAGCCGGAGTCCAGGAGTCCCATCGCGTTGCAGACGCCCTGGATTCCGGCTTTCGCCGGAAAACGGTGTCTTCTGCAGGCAACCACCAGCGCGGGGCCTTCGACACGCTCAGGCTGAGCGGGGCTGGGGACTGGAGCCAGGCGCTGCTCGCCCAGCCGTCACTCCGCCTTCAGCGGCCGCGCCAGCAATCCTGCGACAGCAGCACCCGCCGCGACCTCGCCCTTGAGCAGTGCGCAGACGGTGTCGACGATCGGCATCGCGACGCCGCGTTCGTGCGCCACCCGTTGCAGCACCGGCGCGGTGAAGGCGCCTTCGGCGACGGTCGTTCGATCGGCGAGGACTTCGATTGCGCTGCGTCCTTCGCCCAGCGCCTTGCCGAGTGAAAAGTTGCGCGAGCTGACCGAGGAGCAGGTCAGCACCAGATCGCCCAGCCCCGACAGGCCCGACAATGTTTCTGCCTGTGCCCCGCAGGCCAGGCCAAAACGCGTCATCTCCGCAAAGCCGCGTGCGATCAGCGCGGCGCGCGCATTCTGGCCCAGCCCCAGCCCCTCGACCACGCCGCAGGCGATGGCGAGCACGTTCTTGACCGCGCCGCCGATCTCGGCCCCGGTGATGTCGGTGGTGAAATAGGGACGGAACGCGGGCCGCGCGATCTGGGGCGCGATCCGCTCCCATTGCGCGCGGTTTTCGCACGCCAGCGTCACCGCCGTGGGCTGGCCGCGCGCCACTTCATGCGCGAATGTCGGCCCTGACAGTACCGCGAGCGGTCGTCCGGGCGCGGCGGCGCGTGCGGCATCGACCATCAGGGCTCCGGTCGCTTCCTCGATGCCCTTGCAGCACAGCACCAGATCGGCGGTGCCCTGCGGCAGCCGTTCAAGCACGCGGCGCATATGCTGTGCCGGCGTGACGACCAGCAGCACGGCGCAATGCTCAAGCATGCCAAGATCACCGGTTGCCCGGATCGCCCGGTTGAGCGCGATCCCGCCGAGATAGGCGCTGTTGAGGTGCTGGGTGTTGATGTCGTCCACCACGGCGGACTCGAACGCCCACAGCAGAACGTCGCGGCCATCGCTCGCCAGCATCTGCGCCAGCGCCGTGCCCCATGCGCCGCCACCGATGACGCCGACTGCAGGTTTCTGCGTGCTCATGCCTTCACCCCTGCGCCACGCGCCGTTTCAGCTAATGGATCGAGCGGCCAGCGCGGGCGGGCGGCGATATCGAGCGGATCGGTGAGGCCCAGCGCAAACCGCTCCGCCCCCGCCCAGCCGATCATCGCGGCATTGTCCGTGCACAGCCACAACGGCGGCGCGACAAAGCCCATGCCGTGACGGGCGGCGAGCGCTTCGAGCGCGGCGCGGATCGCGCCATTCGCGGCCACCCCGCCTGCGACTACCAAATTCGAGGGCTTGCTATATTCCCGTTTGTCCCGAGCGAAGTCGAGGGACGTGCTCGAAACGGTTGCGTGAGGTCCCTCGACTTCGCTCGGGACAAACGGAGGTTGAGTGGACAGCGCCTTCTCCAACCGGTCCACCAAGCAATCCACCACAGCCGCCTGGAACCCCGCGGCGATATCTTCGGGCCGATACTTCCCGCTCTGCACTGCGCGCAGCACCGCGCTTTTGAGGCCTGCGAAGGAAAAATGCGGTTCGGCACTTCCCAGCAAGGGGCGAGGCAAAGGCACGGCCCTCGGGTCGCCGGTCTTGGCCAGCGCCTCCACCATAGGCCCGCCGGGATAACCCAGGCCCAGGATCTTGGCGGTCTTGTCGAACGCCTCGCCCGCTGCATCGTCGATGGTCGTCGCCAGCCGCCGGTACTGGCCGACACCATCGACGCGCAGGATCTGGCAGTGGCCGCCCGACACCAGCAGCAGCAGATAGGGGAATTCGAGGCTCGCATCGGCGAGACGCGGGGACAGCGCATGGCCTTCCAGATGGTTGACCGCGATCAGCGGCTTGCCCGCCGCCATCGCCAGCGCCTTGGCGGTGACCAGCCCCACCATCACGCCGCCGATCAGACCGGGGCCGGCGGTCGCGGCGACGGCATCGATATCGTCCAGCGTCATTCCGGCATCGGCCAGCGCGGCCTTGATCAGCGGGGTGAGCACCTGCACGTGCGCGCGTGCTGCGATCTCAGGCACCACGCCGCCATAGGGGCGGTGCGCGTCTTCCTGGCCCGCCAGACGGTGCGCCAGAATGCTGCGGTCAGACCCGATGATGGCGGCTGCGCTTTCATCGCAGCTCGATTCGATGCCGAGGATGATTGCCATGGGGCTTTCCCTTATCGTCATTGGCCGCTAGCACAAGGCGCATGGGAGATACCACTGACACGCGCCTGCCCGATGGCATCGCAGACCTGCTCGCCGCCCGCCCGATCCGGCTGGGGACCCGCGCATCACCACTGGCCATGGCACAGGCGCATATGACCGCCGCCGCGCTGCGCGCGCGCTGGGGCCTGTCGGACGACCAGATCGAGCTCGCCCCTGTGGTCGCCAGCGGCGACAGGATCACCGACCGGCCGCTGGCCGATGTCGGCGGCAAGGCGTTGTGGACGCGCGAGCTGGACTGGTCGCTGGGCGGCGGGGCGATCGATCTGTCGGTGCATTCCATGAAAGATGTGGAGACCGTGCGGCCCGATGCGTTCTATATGGCCGCCATGCTGCCGCGTGCCGATGTGCGCGACGTGCTGCTGGGCGCGCCCAGCATCGCCGCACTGCCGCAGGGCGCGCGCTTCGGCACCAGCTCGCCGCGCCGCGCCGCGCAGATTCGCTCGGTTCGGCCCGATATCGTGCCCGTGCTGTTCCGCGGCAATGTCGCAACGCGCATCGGCAAGCTGCAAAGCGGCGAGGCGGATGCCACGCTGCTGGCGGCGGCAGGCCTCGACAGGCTGGAGGAAACGCTGCCCGGCATCGCGTCTGCGCGGCTGGATACGGACACATGGCTGCCCGCGCCGTCGCAGGGCGCCGTCGGTGTCGAGGTGCGCGCCGATGATGCGCCGATGCGCGCGCTGATTGCAGGCATCGACGATGCGCCGACATCGGCAGCGGTGGGCGCGGAACGGGCGCTGCTGTTTGCGCTGGGCGGAAACTGCCATTCTGCCGTGGCGGCGCTGGCGCGGATTTCGGGCGATGCGATCCACCTGCGCGCAGTGCTCTATTCCGAGGATGGCGCGCAGCATGTCTCAGGCGAAGCGACGTTCACGGTGCAGGATACTGCAGGTCCCGCCCGGCTCGCCGCCGAACTTCTGGGCCGCGCGCCGGACACCATAACGCGGCTGTTCAAGGCCGGCTGATGGCTGGCCCGCGCATCATCGTCCTGCGTCCGCAGCCCGGCGCGACCGCGACCGCGCAGGCGCTGCGCGCTGCGGGCCATGATCCGCTGGTGTGTCCCCTGTTCGCCATCGAGCAGGTGGCGTGGACCCCGGCTGACCCTGCTGCATATGATGCGCTTCTGGTGGGCAGCGCCAACGTGTTTCGCCATGGCGGCCCGGCGCTGGCCGACTTGAAAGATCTGCCCGTTTACGCGGTGGGCGCAAAGACCGCGCGCATGGCGCTGGACCTTGGGTTCAGGGTGCGCGGGCAGGGGACGGGCGGGCTGGCGGCCATGCTGCCGATGCTCGCCGATGATGGCCATCTGCACATACTGCGCCTGTCGGGCGAGGACCGGGTCGATCTTCCACCCAGCCGCCTGGCGATCGACACGCGCATCGTCTACCGCTCGCGCGCGCTGCCGATGCCCGATGCGCTGCACGCCGCGCTTGCTCATGCGCAGGAAACACCTCCGGTCGTTCTGCTGCATTCGGCGCGCGCAGCGGCGCATTTTGCGCAAGCTGTCGATGCAGCTCGGTTCGATCGCGGCATGATCGGCCTTGCCCTGTTCGCGCCTGCCCTGGTTGAGGCGGCAGGCGAAGGCTGGGCGGCCGTAAAGGTTGCCGCATCCACCGACGACCGCGCCTTGCTGGACGTAGCGGACGCCCTGTGCCAGCATGGCAGCGGGTTTCACCAGGCAGATATAAGCCGGAGACAAGATGAACGCTGACACCACTCGCCCGGGCCGGGTCTCGCAAGGGGCCAGCGGCAGGACCCTGCTGATCCTGCTGGTACTGGCCTTTGTCGGCGGGGCGATCCTGTCTGGCTGGCTGATCACGCGATCGGGCTGGTTCGCCGATATCGTCACGCCGCCTCAGGCTGCGCTCGACAGCAATGTCGCTGCGGTCGATCCAGCCAACCCCGCGATTGGTGGTGCCGTACCACCTCCTGCTGGCGGACTGATGGGCAGCGAATTGCCGTCGCGTGCGCTGGATGTGCGGGTGGCGGAGCTGGAAAACCGGCTTTCGCTGATCAACGTGCAGGCGCAGGAAGCGTCCGGCAATGCCGGGCGCGCCGAGGGCTTGCTGATCGCCTTTGCCGCGCGCCGTGCGCTCGACCGCGCATCGGCGCTGGGCTATCTTGAAGGACAATTGCAGCTGCGCTTCGGTGCGGCGCAACCCAATGCGGTGGCGACGATCGTGCGGGCAGCGCGCAATCCGGTGACGATGGACGAACTGCGCGGCACGCTTGAGGATATCGGCCCATCGATCGTGACGGGGCGGACGACCGAAGAAGGCTTCTGGGATGCGCTGCAGCGCGAGACCAGCGAGCTGTTCGTGGTGCAGCAGCAAGGCGCGGTGACGCAAACGCCGACGCAACGGCTGCAGCGCGCCAAGCGCTATCTTGAGGCGGGACGGGTGGAAGCCGCACTGGCCGAGGTGGAGCGCCTGCCTGGCCGCAACAAGGCCGCCGATTGGCTGACCAAGGCGCGGCTGTATGCCGAAGCCCGCCGCGCGCTGGATATCATCGAGAGCGCTGCGATCCTTGAGCCGCGCGGCCTGCGCGATGCCACCGGCCAGGCGATCGATCAGCCATCGCCGTTGGCACCGGCGCCACTGGCCCCTTCGCCATTGGCACCTGCGCCTGTGGTGCCTGCACCGCCTGCAAATTAGGGCAGCACATTCATGCAACGCCCGCCCGCGCCCGTTGCCGTCGTGCTGGCGGGCGGTCAATCGCGCCGCATGCAGGGGCAGGACAAGGCACTGGCGTTGATCGGCGGGCAGCGGATGATCGACCGGGTGCTGGACCGGCTGACACCACAGGCCGCAAAGGTGCTGCTGTGTGCGCCGCACGATTATGGCACCGGGCTGGAGTGCGTGCCCGATCTGCCGACAGGGCCTGCAGGTCCGGCAGGTGCGATCCGCGGCGCAGCGCTGCACCTTGCGGCGCAAGGTCAGGACGCGTTCGTGACGGTTCCGGTCGATGCGCCGTTTCTAGCGTCCGACCTCGTCGCGCAGCTTGCGGCCCATGCGCCGGTGGCGGTGGTGCGCACCAGCGGAGCGTGGCAACCCGCCTTCGCACTGTGGAGCGCGCGCGCCGTGATCGCGCAGCTTTCCGAAGACCGCTGCATGGAGAAATGGTCGCTGCACCGTCTGGCAGAAGCCACAGGCGCGCAGCCGGTCGAATTTGCCGATGCCATCGCCATGATGAACGTCAACACGCCCGACGAGCTGGCACTGGCGCAACGGTTGGCGCACGACGAGGCGCAGGTGAGGGCGGCACCATGAGCCGGGCGCAAAACGCCTTGGCGCGTGCAACCGAACGCGATATTCAGCAACGCGAAAGCCGGATGCTGCATAACGCGGCGCTTTGCTGCGGCTCAGCCTGTGGGCGCGCGGCGGGGACAACAGGGGCCGAGTGCACATGGCGGTGAAAGACAAGGGCAGCAGGGCAAAGCCCAAGAGCGGCCCGCGCCTGTGGTTCTGGCGGACGGTCAAGATCGGCCTGGTCGGCGGCCTGATCGGCCTGATCGGCCTGATCGTTGCGGTGGTGACGGTGATGGGCTCGCTGCCCAGCTTCCAGGATTTGAAATCCTCTCCCAACGGCCAGATGATCCTGGTCAAGGCCGCCGATGGCACGGAAATCATGCAGCTTGGCCCAAGCTTCGGCAACTGGCTGGATATCGAGGATATCCCGCAGGTGATGAAGGATGCGATGGTCTCCGTCGAGGATCGGCGCTTTCAGTATCACCCCGGCGTCGATCCCATCGGCATCGGCCGCGCCATCTACAACAGCGTGGCGGGCGGGGGCCGGGTGCGTGCGACCTCGACCATCACCCAGCAGCTGGCGCGCAATATCTTCCTGAGCAACAGCCGGTCCTATACCCGCAAGATCCGCGAAGGCGTGCTGGCGCTGGCGCTGGAGCGCAAGTTCAGCAAAGACCAGATCCTCGAACTGTACCTCAACAAGGTGTATTTCGGCGGCGGCGCGTATGGCGTGGATTCGGCGGCGCGCAAGTTCTTCAACCACGATGCGACCGACCTGTCGCTGGCCGAGGCTGCGATCATCGCCGGTCTGGTCAAGGCGCCCTCGCGCTATTCGCCCACCGCCGATACCGAGGCCGCGATCGGGCGCGCAGGCGTGGTGTTGAGCGTGATGCAGGACGTCGGCACGATCACACCGGCCCAGGCGGCAGAGGCCGACCTGCAGGATGTGGCATTCGCACCGGAAAAGGGCCAGAATTCGGTCCGCTATTTCACTGACTGGGCGCTGCCGCAGCTTGATACGCTGATCGAGGATGATGGCGAGCCGATCGTGGTGTGGACCACGCTGGACCTTGGCATGCAGCGCGCGGGCACCGCGGCGATCCAGGCCAATGTGCCGCGCGGCGCGCAAGGCGCATTGGTCTCGCTCGACCGCGATGGCGCGGTGCGCGCGATGGTCGGCGGCACGGATTACGTCACGTCGAACTACAACCGCGCCACCAGTGCGCTGCGCCAGCCGGGATCGGCGTGGAAATTGTTCGTTTATCTCGCCGCGCTGGAATCCGGCTATACGCCCGAAGACATCGTCACCGATGCGCCGATCACCATCAGCGGCTGGACCCCGCGCAACAGCGGCGGCACCTATGCCGGTGACATCACGCTGCGCACCGCCTTTGCCTATTCCAAGAACACCGTCGCCGCGCGCATAGGCGACGAGGTGGGCACCAGCACCATTGCCAACATGGCGCGGCGCTTCGGCATCACCACGCCGATCACCACGCTGCCTTCCATGGTGCTGGGATCGTCCGAAGTGCGGGTGATCGACATGGTGCGTGCCTTTGCCGGTGTTAGCTCGGGCGGGGTCGCGATTGCGCCTTATGGCATCACCAAGGTCACCACCAGCGATGGCGAGGTGCTCTACCAGCACGAGGCCGATATGAGCCAGGTGCTGGTGCCGCCGCACGTCACCGCCGGGATGACCGACCTGCTGCAGACCGCGGTCAACGTCGGCACCGGCCGCGCCGCGCAGATCGGGCGGCCGGTCGCGGGCAAGACCGGCACGACCAACAGCAACAAGGATGGCTGGTTCCTGGGCTTTTCCAGCGGCATCACCACCGGCGTGTGGATGGGCCGCGACGATGCGCGCGCCGTTGGCGGCCTGCAGGGCGGAACCGCACCCGCGCGCGCCTTTGCGCAGTACATGAAGGTTGCGGTGGCCAAAAGGAAGGTCGAGCCGTTCGATACCGAGCTCAAGCTGCCCGAATGGCAACTGGAGCCGGATGACGAAGCGTATTTCGGTTCGCCCGACGATGTCGTGTTCATCGACGAGAACGGCAACCCGATCGAGCCCGGACGCGGCCCCGAAGCGCCGGACGACGACTTCCGCTCCTTCGATCCGCAACCCCAGCCGCAACCGCAGCCGGAGCGACTGGACGACAACTTCATCGACCGCGCGCTGGGACGTGATCCGGCAACCCGTCCGCAGACGCGCGAGGCCCAGGCGCGCCCGCCCATCCGCCGTCCGACCCCGGTCCCCGTGCCCCAGGACCAGCGCGTCGCGCCGTCCTTGCGGGAAGACGAGTAACCGCAGGCATCGGTACCGGCGTTCAGGGGCGGAGGAAGGAAAAGCCTGCGCACCCTTGGATAATCCGCTGCCATGCCGCATATGTCTGTCATGACACACATCGCGCCCGCAGACCCCCGCTCGTTCCTCTACCGCCCCGATGCGCTCGACCCTGATGCCGCGCAGCGCCTCACCCGCGATGCGCTCTCCCGGTGCGACGATGGCGAACTGTATCTGCAATATGCCGCGAGCGAGAGCTTCGTGTTCGATGACGGCCGGCTGAAGACCGCCGACTATTCGACAGACTCCGGCTTCGGCCTGCGCGGCGTTTCCGGCGAGATGACCGGTTTTGCCCATGCCAACGATGTCAGCGAAGCGGGCATCCGCCGCGCCGCCGAGACGCTGAAACTGCTCGATCCCGCAAAGGGCGAGGCAGCGCCCCCGCCCCGGCAGAACAACCGGCATCTGTACACCGACGGCAACCCGCTGGAATCGATCCCGTTCGAGGCGAAGATCGCTTTGCTCGAAAAGATCGATGCCGCCGCGCGCGCCCGCGACCCGCGCGTCGCGCAGGTCACCGCGAGCCTGATCGGCAGCTGGTCGGTGATCGAGGTGGTCCGCGCCGATGGCTTCGTCGCCACCGATGTGCGGCCGTTGGTGCGCCTGAACGTATCCATCGTCGCCCAGAGCGGCGAGCGACGCGAGGTCGGCAGCTTCGGCATGGGCGGGCGCTATCTGTACGACACGATGTTCGATGACGCGACCTGGAACCGCGCGATCGACGAGGCGCTGGCCCAGGCGCTCACCAACCTGGAAAGCGTCGCCGCGCCTGCGGGCGAGATGACCGTGCTGCTCGGCCCCGGCTGGCCCGGCATTATCCTGCACGAGGCGATCGGGCACGGGCTTGAGGGCGATTTCAACCGCAAGGGCACCAGCGCGTTCTCGGGCCGCATCGGCCAGCGCGTCGCCGCCGATGGTGTGACCGTGGTCGACGATGGCAGCATCATGAACCGCCGCGGATCGCTCAGCATCGATGACGAAGGCACGCCCACCCAGGAAAACGTGCTGATCGAAAACGGCATCCTGCGCGGCTATATGCAGGACCGCCTGAACGCCCGGCTGATGGGCGTCGCCCCCACCGGCAACGGCCGCCGCCAGTCCTACGCCCACGCCCCGATGCCGCGCATGACCAACACCTTCATGCGCGCCGGGAATGACGATCCGGCAGAGCTGCTGAGCCGCATTAAGAATGGCATCTACGCCAAGAGCTTCGGCGGCGGCCAGGTGGATATCGTGTCCGGCAAGTTCGTCTTCTCCTGCACCGAAGCCTACCGCGTCGAAAATGGCAAACTCGGCGCCCCGATCAAGGGCGCCACCCTGATCGGCGACGGCCCCACCGTGCTCACCAAGGTCACCGGCATCGGCAACGACTTCGCGCTCGACGAAGGCGTCGGCATGTGCGGCAAGGCCGGGCAGGGCGTACCTGCGGGCGTGGGTCAGCCGACCTTGCTGGTCAGCGGGCTGACGGTTGGGGGGACTGGATAGGGCTGCCGACAAATTTGGGCCATGCCCCAGATTGTAATTCAGCCAAAAGCTGCGAAAAGCACGTTACATAAAGTAGTTGGGGGCAAAAGCGTGTCACTTGGTATCAGCTACATGGGGACCAAGAGACACCTCGTTCCAAATTTGATCGAGATCATCTCTTCATGTCACTCGGGGATATTTCTGGATGTTTTCTCCGGGATGTGTTCTGTGGGTCGGGCTGTTGCGCCCGGACGCCAAATTTGGTCGAATGACCTGCAGTCCTTTTCGCAGCTAGTGGCTGCAACCCACTTTTGCGCACAAGACATGCCAATTTCCCGTCTTGATGCTCTAGGTATAACGGCTGCATACAGAAGGCAGAAAGTCGACGAGCTTTCTCGGGCCTTTCGGGCGTCCCTTGCCGTGGAGCACAGCGCTATAGAAAAATCGGACGTTGACGTATTGGCAGCTATCTTCGATCAATCCATTGGAGATGCTCAGTCGCTTTTGACAACAGTCGGTACCGCCAGTTACGACCTTTTTTGTCGCCGTTACGCTGGAACTTATTTCGGATACCAGCAGTCCATTGAGATCGACAGCATCCGATTTGCCATCGACTGTCTTCTGAGCCAGGGGGGCATTACAGACGACCAGTGGCAAGCCATGTTAGTTGCACTGTGTGTGGCAATGTCACGATGTTCAAACTCAACCGGTCACTTCGCACAATCACTTTATCCAAAAATATCAAATATAAAGAAGGTGATAGTGCAAAGACGGCGCAGCATTGCCGCAGAATGGCTAAACGCAATTGGCGACGTTTCACCGGTTGGTGATCGGGCATGGAGAGAAGGCAATCGCGCTTTTAGAAAGGACGCCGTCGAATTGCTCGCAGGATTTGATAAAATGCAACAAATACCAGCAGTAGTATATGCTGATCCACCATACACTAAGGATCAATACTCACGTTATTATCATGTTTATGAAACAGCGGTTTTATACGATTACCCAACATGTAGTGGTATGGGACTCTACCGCCCAGATCGCCCTTCCTCACCGTTTTCGCTCGCATCGAAAGTTGAAGAGGCGATGGACAGCTTGATTGGGGCGGTCGCAAAGCTAGGGAGCTGCCTAGTTCTGAGTTATCCGGAGAACGGCTTGCTGTCGCATTCCACAGAGGTGATACCTAGAATGATCAAATCGCATTTTGGTATTGACCCTGACAGCATAAGAGTTTCTCATCAGCATTCTACTATGGGCGGATCAAAAGGCGTTCACGCTCACAGCGTTACAGAGGTTATATATCGGGTGATAACATGAGCGGCTCCAGTCACAAGCAGCAATTGAAACTAATATCTCCTTCTGAGATCGAGCCAAATCCGGAGAACCCCCGACTAATTTTTCGTCAGGAAGAAATGGAGAGCTTAATGCTCTCTATTGATCGTCATGGAATACAGGTACCACTCACCGTATATAAGGATGGTAACGGTTATAAAATTCTAGATGGTGAACGTCGCTGGCGTTGTTCACGCAAGCTAAATTTAAAATCTATTCCAGTTATTATACAAGATAAGCCAAGCGAGTTAGAAAATCTCGTGATAATGTACAACATCCATGCACTCAGGGAGCAATGGGACTACTTTACGATCGCTTCCAAGTTAGAGCGCGTAATTGCGTTATATCAAAATGAGAATGGGTTTCAGCCTAATGAGATTCAAATTTCTGAGCTTACTGGGCTTACTCGTGGAGCCATCAGGCGCTGCCAGCTCCTCATTAATCTACCTGAGCGGTTTAAATTGATGATACTTACTGAACTTGAGAAGCCGAAGCTTCAACAAAAGTTCACGGAAGATTTTTTTATAGAGATGGAAAAGGCGATAAAAACTATCGTAAAACGCATTCCGTCTTATGAAGCAAAAATCGATGATATCAGAAATTCTCTTATCGAGAAGTTTCGATCAGATAAAATTACTGCAGTCACAGATTTTCGTCAACTGTCCAAGATAGCGACTGCCCTAGATAAATTAGATATAAAAAAGGGGGCAACAAAAAAGGTTCTAGATCGAATTTTTGACGTTAAAAATCCTATTGGAATTCGTGAGGCTTATGAGCAGTCAGTGGCGTTCGAATATGATGAACGTAAGTACTATCGTTATATTGATAATGTCGAAGAGTTCTTGTTGGAGGTAATTGAAGAAGATCGTATCGAAGATCTCGATATCGACCTTGTAGCTAAGCTGAAAGAGCTTTATTCAACTATCGCCCGTCTTTTGGAACAGTAGGTTATGGCGGGGATTAGCTCATCAACGGATTTCATCCGGTCTAGCGTTAGACAATATCTAAATTCGGCTTATTCGAACCCACCCATAAGGTGTGACGAGGAGGTTGACCCGAAATTAGGGTGGAGGCCAACAATAACCTGTTTGGTTAATCAACGCGTTATGTTGATCGAGGCTTCCGAAACGCCTTATCCTGAAATTCTAAGAATCCGACGGGCGGAGATGATCGAAGTTCCCGCGCCGATTGCAGCATATGCAGCTTGTCCTGAGGAGGCGTATGCCCAAAATCAGAAGGACGCTGCTGCCCTAGCTCTTCATGGCTTTGGGCTGTTTACAGTCGATTCATCGGGGAGTGTTACTGCGAAATTCCCGGCAATTTTGATAGCTCAGCACATTCCAGAGAGGCAATTCAAGGATGATATTGCTAAGCTGCCTGCTCAGCATAAGCGTCGCGCGCAGGAATGTTTCGATCTTTATAAGCACAATGCACCTGCTGGAGTAGCGAGCTTAGCTGAACTGCTGGAAGCCATAATCGTGCGAGCGGCGAAGGATGCGGCAAAAAAGGGCTGGATTTCGAAGACTCAGGCAAACGGCGGCTTGGCAAATGTTCTTGTTTCATTGCAAGGCGCTTCACAGCTTAATAGCGCTGATACCGTCATTGGCGCTGCAAGGATGTATGTTCAACGCTACAGAAATCCTTCACATCATGTTCCGAAGAATAAAAAGCAATTCCATAGGAAATACCTTGATTGTCGTCATGGTTTTCTAGAGGGTCTTCGCAATATGCAAGACCTTAAAGACCAGTTGAGATCACTCGGCTTAAGCGGCGGCTTTTAGGCCGTTTTCGAATTATATCCGCAGTTCCGGCGTTTTGGCCCGGTGCGGTCGGACGCTGTCAAGCTAAGACGTCCAACCCCCTTCCCCCCCGCACAAGCTTGCGCTAAGGCCCTCCCGACACACCCGATTCAGCATCGGCCCGCCGGTTTCGCGTGAGAAAAAGGTCGCGCGCGTCCCCAATCCGGCCCGTTGGTGCGAACCGTCACACATACGGCGTCGCTGCGGCGCTACCCATAACTGGTACTTTTGGAGGGACCCCATATGACCGCTGTTGGACACGACACGCTCGGCACCCGTGCGACCATGGAGGTGGGCGGCAAGTCCATCGCGTATTATTCGCTGGCCAAGGCGGCGGAGAAGCTGGGCGATATCTCGCGGCTGCCGTTCAGCATGAAGGTGCTGCTGGAAAACATGCTGCGCTTCGAAGATGGCGGCTTCACCGTTTCCGTCGCCGATGCGCAGGCGATCGTCGACTGGCAGAAGAAGCCTTCGTCGGACGCGGAAATCCAGTATCGCCCGGCGCGCGTGCTGCTGCAGGATTTCACCGGTGTGCCCTGCGTCGTCGATCTCGCCGCGATGCGCGATGCCATCGCAAAGCTGGGCGGCGACACCACCAAGATCAACCCGCTGGTGCCGGTGCACCTCGTCATCGATCACTCGGTAATGGTCGATGAATTCGGCCACCCCAAGGCGTTCGAGCAGAATGTCGAGATCGAATATTATCGCAATGGCGAGCGCTACGACTTTCTGAAGTGGGGCTCCAAGAGCCTCGACAATTTCAAGGCGGTCCCTCCGGGCACCGGCATCTGCCATCAGGTGAACCTCGAGAACATCGCACAAGCCGTGTGGACCAGCACCGATGCATCGGGCGCGACCGTCGCTTATCCGGACACCTGCGTCGGTACCGACAGCCACACCACGATGATCAACGGCCTGGGCGTGCTCGGCTGGGGCGTCGGCGGGATCGAGGCGGAAGCTGCGATGCTCGGCCAGCCGGTCTCGATGCTGATCCCCGAAGTCGTCGGCTTCAAGCTCACCGGCGCGCTCAAGGAAGGCGTGACCGCGACCGATCTGGTGCTGACCGCGACCAACATGCTGCGCAAGCACGGTGTGGTCGGGCGGTTCGTCGAATATTTCGGCCCCGGCCTTGCTTCGCTGAGCCTTGCCGACCGCGCGACGCTCGCCAACATGGCGCCTGAATATGGCGCGACCTGCGGCTTCTTCGGCATCGACGACAAGACGCTCGACTACATGCGCCTCACTGGCCGTGACGAAGACGCGCTGGCATTGGTCGAAGCTTACGCCAAGGAGCAGGGCTTCTGGATCCACCCCGATGCGGTCGATCCGGTGTTCACCAGCACGCTCGAACTCGACATGTCGACCGTCGTTCCTTCGCTCGCAGGCCCCAAGCGCCCGCAGGACCGCGTCGACCTCACGGAAGTCGACGATGTCTTCGCCAAGGACATGGCCGAAACCTACAAGCGCGCCAACACCCGCGTGGCGGTGGACGGCAAGGATTTCGACATCGGCGATGGCGATGTGATGATCGCCGCGATCACCTCGTGCACCAACACCTCCAACCCCGGCGTGATGGTCGCCGCCGGCCTGGTCGCCAAGAAGGCGAACGAGCTGGGCCTGCGTCCCAAGCCCTGGGTCAAGACCTCGCTGGCGCCGGGATCGCAGGTGGTCACCGACTATTTCAACAAGGCGGGTCTGCAGACGCACCTGGATGCGGTCGGCTTCAACCTCGTCGGCTATGGCTGCACCACCTGCATCGGCAACTCCGGCCCGCTCGCCGAGCCGATCAGCAAGGCAATCAACGAGAACGGCCTGGTCGCCGCCGCGGTGATTTCCGGCAACCGCAACTTCGAAGGCCGCGTGTCGCCCGACGTGCGCGCCAACTTCCTCGCCTCGCCGCCGCTGGTCGTCGCTTATGCGCTCAAGGGCACGGTGATCGAGGACTTCACCACCACGCCGATCGGCCAGGCGACCGATGGGCATGACGTGTTCCTCAAGGACATCTGGCCGACCAATCTGGAAGTCGCCGACACCATGGCAGCCTGCATGGACCGCGAAATGTTCCAGGCGCGCTATGCCAATGTCTACCTGGGCGACGAGCATTGGCAGGCGATCAACGTCGAAGGATCGGACACCTACAACTGGCGCGCAGGCTCAACCTATGTCGCCAACCCGCCCTATTTCGAGGGCATGAGCATGACGCCCGCGCCGGTGGGCGACATCATCGAGGCAAAGCCGCTCGCCATCCTGGGCGATTCGATCACCACCGACCACATCTCGCCTGCCGGATCGATCAAGGCGGACAGCCCGGCCGGCAAGTGGCTGATGGAGCATCAGGTCGCCAAGGCCGATTTCAACAGCTATGGGGCGCGCCGTGGCCATCATGACGTGATGATGCGCGGCACCTTCGCCAACATCCGCATCAAGAACGAAATGGTCCCCGGCATCGAAGGCGGCATGAGCCGCTATGGCCAGGAAGTGATGCCGATCTATGACGCCGCGATGCGTCACAAGGCCGACGGCACGCCTCTGGTGGTGATCGCGGGCAAGGAATACGGCACCGGATCGTCACGTGACTGGGCGGCCAAGGGCACCAACCTGCTGGGCGTCAAGGCGGTGATCGTCGAAAGCTTCGAGCGTATCCACCGCTCCAACCTGGTCGGCATGGGCGTGCTGCCGCTGCAGTTCCAGAACGGTGATACGCGCGAAACCCTGGGCCTGACCGGCGACGACAGCTTCACCATCGAGCATGTGGCTGAGCTGAAGCCGCGCCAGCAGGTGACGGTAAAGGTTGCCCGCGCCGATGGGTCCACCTTCAGCTTCGAAGCGCTGTGCCGCATCGATACCGCCAATGAAATCGAGTATTTCATGAACGGCGGCATCCTGCATTACGTGCTGCGCAAACTGGCTGCGTGATTTCCTCGGTTACCCGGACCCTGGCAAGGGCCATGGCCGCGCTGACCGGCGCGGCTCTGGCGCTTGCCGGTATTCCGGCGGGCACAGCTCTGGCTGCGCCGACACTGCCGGATAGCGGGCAGGATGCGGCCATCCTGTGCTTCTATTCCGCCGTGGTGACCGGGCGCGGGCAGACGCAGCCGATGGCCGAGGCGATGTGGTTCCTGTTCGATGCCGCACGCGAGGCGACCACAGATGCACCCGCCACCTTCGTCGACAAGGTCGAGGCACTGGTCGGCGCACCGCCGCCCAATCTTGAAACGCTGAGCACCGATGCCCCGGCGATGCTGCCGCAATGCGCCGCCCGCTATCCGCTGATCAGCTCCAAGCGCGCCGTGACTCTGCCAACCGACCCGTTCACGCGTGACGTGCGCTGTGCGGCGCTCGCAGGCTATCTGGCCGATATGGCGCAGGCCGAACTGGAAGATGCCGGGGAAAGCCCGTTCGGCAAGCGGGTGACGACGCTGTCGGACAGGCTGGCAACAAAGCTCACGCCCGACCGCTTCGCAGCTGCCGGCCATGCCGACCAGGCGGCCGTCCAGGCGCTGTTTGCCGTGTCACTGCGCGATGTCAGCCCCATGGGCAACCTCATCAGCATATTGAGCGCGTGCGAGGCTGCGGCGGGGTGAGGCACGGTTGCGGCGCTGCGCCGCAAACGGCGCGATAGTGCCGCAGCCTGCTTGACTTTGCCTACCCCCGACCGTATGCGGCCTGCTTTCGCGGGCTCGGCGTCAGTCAGAGTACGCGGCGAATCATCTAACACCGTATTTTTCAGGAGTGCCGCATGAAGCGCACATTTCAGCCCAGCAACCTTGTGCGCGCGCGTCGTCACGGCTTCCGCAACCGCACCGCGACCCCCGGCGGCCGCGCCATCCTGCGCGCGCGTCGTGCCCGTGGCCGCAAGCGCCTGAGCGCCTGATCCGCGCTTCGCCCGACGTTGCGGGCGTGGCTGCTGATCCTTCTTCCGATCTGACACCATCCACGGGCGCTCCGGATACCTCCGGCGCGCCCGTTGTGCTGTGCCAGCGGTCCGATTTTCTGGCGGCCAATGGTGGCCTGCGCGTCGGTACGCCCGCGTTCGTGCTGCTGGTCAAGGCGCGGGCTGATGATAACCCGCAGGTGCGCATCGGCTACACCGTCACCAAGAAAATCGGCAACGCGGTGACGCGCAACCGCATCAAGCGCCGGTTTCGCGCGCTGGTGCACCAGGTGCTGGGCGATCATGGCCTGGCCGGCGCCGATCATGTGCTGATCGGGCGCGGCGAGGCGATGACGCGCGACTTTGCCGCGATGCAGGCTGATCTCGTCCGCGCGTTGCAGCGGGTGCGCGATGGCAAGGCGTCTGCGGATCGCAGGCCGCCGCGCGGCAAGCCCCGGCGTCGATGATCCACGCGCGTTGGTCGCCCGGTATCGCCATCCGGTCTAACGCCGATGGCCAGGCAGGCTCGCGCCTGCTTCACCTTTCACCCATGGAATGCGCATGCGCACAGTGCTGATCTGGATCGCCCGCGGCTGGCAGCTTGGGCCATCGCGCATCCTGCCGCCGACCTGCAGGTTTAGCCCCAGCTGTTCGGAATACGCCATTCAGGCCCTGTCGCGATATGGTGCGATTAAGGGTGGCTGGCTGGCGATGAAGCGGCTATTGCGCTGTCACCCTTGGGGTGGGCACGGCCATGATCCAGTGCCCTGACGCGCAACCTATGTGCCCCCTGACACGATACCGGAACGAGGTTTGAAGCGTGGAGAATCAGCGTAACGTCATCCTGGCCATCAGCTTGATGGCCCTGGTTCTGTTTGGATGGCCCTATGCGCTGGAAGTGTTCTATCCAGCGCGTCCGGCGACGATCGAAGACGCGGTGACTGCGCCCAGGCCAGGCCTAGACAAGCCCGACAGCGTATCGGGCGGCATTTCCGACACCGGCCCCGCATCCGGCAGCGCTTCCAAGATCATCCGCAGCCGCCAGGCAGTGCTCGCCTCCAGCAGCCGCGTGCCGATCGATGCCCCGCGCGTCGGCGGATCGATCAACCTCACCGGCGCGCGCATCGATGATGTCGTGCTCAAGGACTATCGCGAGAAGCTCGACAAGGACAGCGACCTTGTCCACCTGTTCTCGCCAGCGGGCACCAGCGACCAGTATTTTGCGCAGTTCGGCTGGATCGGGGAGGGCGTCGTCACCCCCACTAGCCAGACGGTGTGGACCGCCAATGGCGGCAAGCTGTCCCCTGCAACGCCGGTGACACTGACCTGGGCGAACCCCGCCGGACAGCGGTTCGAGATCGTCTATGCGATCGATGCCAATTACCTGATCACGGTGACGCAGCGCTTCATCAACTCCGGCGCCACGCCTGCCGTGGTGCGTCCGTTGGGGCTGATCAACCGCACCAGCGCCAATGCCGACCCCAGCACCTGGACCGTCCGCAACGGACCGCTTGGCGTGTTCGACGATGTCGCCGACTTCGACGTGCATTATGACGACCTCGACGAGAACCCCAAGAAGCTGGTCGAATATGGCGGCAACATCGACTGGCTGGGCTTTACCGACCATTACTGGCTCTCGGCGCTGATCCCCGCGCCCGGCAGCACCGGGCAGATGGCGGGCAATTTCCGCAGCCTGGGCGGCAAGCTCTATCAGTCGGAACTGCTGTTCGACAGCAAGGTCGTCGCACCCGGCCGGATGATCGAGACCAAGTCGATGCTGTTTGCCGGCGCCAAGGAAACCGAGCTGCTCGACGATTATGTCGACGCCAAGGACATCAAGCTGCTCGACCGCGCGGTCGACTGGGGCTGGTTCATCTGGTTCGAAAAGCCGATCTTCAAGCTGCTCAACTGGCTGTTCGAGCAGGTCGGCAACTTCGGCGTGGCGATCATCCTGCTGACCATCATCATCCGCGGCCTGATGTTCCCGATTGCGCAGAAGCAGTTCGCCTCGATGGCGCAGATGCGCGCGGTGCAGCCCAAGATGAAGGCGCTGCAGGAACGCTACAAGGACGACAAGCAGAAGCTCCAGACCGAAATGATGGAGCTGTACAAGAAGGAAAAGGTCAATCCGCTGGCCGGATGCCTGCCGATGTTCCTGCAGATTCCGGTGTTCTTCGCGCTGTACAAGGTGCTGCTGCTCGCCATCGAAATGCGGCACCAGCCCTTTGCGCTGTGGATCAAGGATCTGTCTGCGCCCGATCCGCTGACGCCGGTCAACCTGTTCGGCCTGCTGCCGTTCGATCCGCCGAGCATGATCGCCATCGGCGTGCTGCCGATCATCCTGGGCGTGACCATGTGGCTGCAGTTCAAGCTCAATCCCGCGCCGATGGACCCGGTCCAGCAGCAGGTCTTCTCGATCATGCCCTGGGTGCTGATGTTCGTGATGGCACCGTTCGCCGCCGGCCTGCAGCTGTATTGGGCGATGTCGAATATCCTGACCATCGCGCAGCAGAAGTGGCTGTACAGCCGCCATCCGCAGCTGAAGGAGCTGGCGGCGCAAGAGGCTGCGGCCAAGGCGGCCAAGCTGGAAAAGGACAAGGGCAAAGCGTGACCCTCTCCCTCGCCCCAATCCGTTTTCCGGCGAAAGCCGGAATCCAGGAGTCAGATTGCGCCCAGCCGCTCTGGACTCCGGCGTGCGCCGGAGAACGGATTGCATTGGGCAGCCGGGCATGACAGAGCCCATCATCCACCCGCTGCTGCAGGAGGCCAACCGGCTGTTCTCCGGATCGGTGACGTTCCTGAAGTCCGCACCCGCGCTCGAATTCCTGCCGCCGCCTTCGGTGCCGGAAATCGCGTTTGCGGGCCGGTCGAACGTCGGCAAGTCCTCGCTGCTCAATGCACTGGTGGGCAGGCGGGCGATCGCGCGCACCTCGGTGACGCCGGGCCGCACGCAGGAGTTGAACTTCTTCGATATCGGCGATCCGGTGCGTTTCCGCGTCGTGGACATGCCGGGCTATGGCTATGCCAAGGCCCCCAAGGACGTCGTCAAGAAATGGCGGTTCCTGATCAACGATTACCTGCGCGGGCGTCAGGTGCTCAAACGCACTTTGGTGCTGATCGACAGCCGCCACGGGGTCAAGGACGTCGACCTGGATGTCATGAAGATGCTCGACGAGGCCGCGGTCAGCTACCGGCTGGTGCTGACCAAGGCGGACAAGATCAAGGCGAGCGAGCTGGAAAAGGTCGCCGACGCCACCCGCGCCGAAGCCCGCAAGCATGCCGCAGCATTCCCCGATGTGATCATCACCTCGTCCGAAAAGCGCATGGGCATTGACGAACTGCGCGGCTTCGTGATGGATTCGATCAGCGAATAGGTTTCACGTTCAAACGTTCGTTTTCCGGCAAAAGCCGGAATCCAGAGCGTACACAGCGCAATCTGACTCCTGGGCTCCGGCTTTCGCCGGAGAACGAGCAAACGTCATGTGGGGCACATATGAAACTGTACATTGGCAACAAGAATTATTCGAGCTGGTCGCTGCGCGGCTGGCTGGCGTGCAAGCAGTCCGGCCTGCCATTCGAGGAAATCGTGGTGCCGTTGTACGACGATGCCTGGGCTGAGGCCCGGCTGCGCGAAGAATTCCAGCCCTCGGCGGGCAAGGTGCCGGTGCTGTGGGACGGCGAGGCGGTGGTGTGGGATTCGCTCGCCATCATCGACTGGCTGGCCGACAAGACCCACCGCGACCGCTTCTGGCCCAAGGACCCGGTGGCGGCTGGCCTTGCCCGGTCAATGGCTGCAGAAATGCACAGCGGCTTTATGGCGCTGCGCCGCGAGTTCAGCATGAACATGCGCGCGCGTCATACCGACGTGACGGTAAGCCCCGAAGCGCACCAGGATGCGATGCGGATATTGACGTTATGGGCAGAGGCGCGCGCGCGCTTCGGCCGCGGCGGGCCGTTCCTGTTCGGCAGTTTCGGCGCGGCGGACATCATGTTCGCGCCGGTGGTCAGCCGGTTCCAGACCTATGGCTTTGCGCTGCCCGGCTTTGCGCAGGCCTATAGCGATGCGGTGCTGGGCCATGAATGGATGGCGCAATGGACCGACGCGGCGCTCGCCGAACCTTGGGTGATCGACCGGTTCGAGCGCTAGAGCGACAAAACTCAGTCAGGACGCGAACATGACCAGCACCCAAACCATTGCAGCCTCGCCGCTCGATCTCGCCAGCCGCCTGATCGCCTGTGAAAGCGTCACGCCCGCAACCGGCAGCGTGTTCGATTGCCTTGAGGCGATGCTGGCGCCGCTGGGCTTTGAGGTCACCCGCTTTGTGGTGGGCGACGCGCCTGACGGTCCGGTGGAAAACCTGCACGCCATCCGCCGCCCTGCAGGCGATGCTGGCCGCCATTTCGCCTTTGCCGGGCATCTGGATGTGGTTCCACCGGGCAAGGGCTGGGCCAGCGACCCGTTCGTGCCCGAGGTGCGCGGCGACCTGCTGCACGGGCGCGGCGCTGTCGACATGAAGGGCTCGATCGCCAGCTTCGTCGCGGCGGTGGCAGACGTGCCGCGCGATGTAGGCACGATCAGCCTGATCATCACCGGCGATGAGGAAGGCCCCGCGGTTTACGGCACCCGCGCGCTGATCAACCATATGCAGGCGAGCGCCACCGTGCCCGACCTGTGCCTGGTGGGCGAGCCGACATCGGTCGCACGGCTGGGCGATATGGTGAAGATCGGGCGGCGCGGCAGCGTCAACATGTGGATCCGCGTCGCCGGGACGCAGGGCCATGTCGCCTATCCGCACCTGGCGGACAATCCCATCCCCAAGCTCGTCGCGATCCTCAGTGAAATCGAGGCGATCACGCTCGATACGGGGACGGACTGGTTTCAGGCCAGCAATATCGAGGTAACCGACCTTGCCGTGGGCAACCCCGCGCACAATGTCATTCCCGCCGGCGCCGAGGCGCGCATTTCCATCCGTTTCAACGATCTGCACAGTGGGCAATCGCTCACGCAACTTATCGCCGATGTCGCAGAGGCGATGGGCGGTACGGTCGAGGCGAAGATTTCAGGTGAGGCGTTCCTCACCCCGCCGGGCGAGCTTTCGACCATCATCAGCGATGCCATCCGCGCCGAGACCGGGCTGGAGCCTGAGCTCTCGACCACCGGCGGGACGTCAGACGCCCGCTTCCTCTCGCGCATCTGCCCGGTGGTGGAGTTCGGCCTGTGCAATGCGACGATGCACAAGCTGGATGAAGCGGTGGCGATTGCCGATCTGGACACGCTCGCGCGCATCTACCGCCGCGTGGTGCTGGCGGCCTTGGTGGGCACGAGCTGAAGCCTGATGGCGCGACGTCCCTCGACTTCGCTCGGGACAAACGGGAGGGGGCTCGGCCTCGCCCCAATTGCTATGCGCTCACTTTCCCGCGTTCCCGAGCGAAGTCGAGGGACGTATGCGCTACCTCAATGCGCCGCATCCCCGCTGACCCATTCGACCCATTCGGGAAAGAACACCGGCGCGCGCAGGGACCAGCCCGGAGCGGTCGCGGCAGCCTCGCTGATAGACTGCAGCAGGACCTTGCGCCGGTCGGGCTGGATTTGCGGAAGCGCGGCCGCGGCGCAATAGGCCGATGGCAGCCAGGGCCGGACATCCGCGCCCAGCAGGCGTTCGTACAAGAAGCGGAAGGACGAGAAGCTCTCGATCCGCCCCTGTGCCAGATCGAACGCCGCCAGCCGCACCAGCAGCGCCATGAAATGCTCGAAGCCGTCCTCGTCGGGCGCATCGGGCACGTTGCCGCGCAGCAGTTTCAAGTCCTGGTACATCAGGTACTGCATGCGAATCGAGGCGGTTTCCTCGGCATTGCGGGCCCAGCGCTTGAACGCATCCTCGCGCGCCAGCCCGATATCGAGCGCGCGCTTGATGTAGCGCTGCGCCCCGGGCGAAAAGCTTGCGAACTCGCGTAGCTCTGCCAGCGTCAAAGCCGCTGCTGAACTGCCGGATGCTGCGCCGGGATGGCTCGCCATGCCCCATTCTCCTTGCCTTGCGGAAACGGAATCGCCGCCCCCGCCATGCAAGGTTGATCAGAACAGGGTTATCATCCGGTTAACCATGAACTTCCCTTCAAATCCTCCCCCAGCTTGGCTGGGGGAGGGGGACCGCCCGCGCAGCGGGGGGTGGAGGGGCAGCGGGATCGTGCATATGGCAGGGAAAGCGCGACATCGCTTCCCCTCCACCACCGACCTTCGATCGGCGGTCCCACTCCCCGAGACACGCTCGGGGAGGATTTGGGTGATCAATCCGCCTGTCCGGACAAGGCATCGAGCATCGGGCGCACGGGGCTGAGGTCATAGCCAGCCCTGGCTGCGATCCGGGTCAGCTCTGCCGGGTTTGCGCCCTGCTTGGCCTGCGCCAGCGACCACAACAACGTCGAACGAGTGCCCGAGCGGCAATAGGCCAGAACCTTGCCGCCGTCGGCCTGCGCCATGCCCAGGGCCGCAATCATCGCATCGACCTGGGGCCCTGAAAAACCGGCATGCGTCACCGGGATCGACACATAGTCGATGCCCGCTGCCTGCGCTGCGGCGGCGATCTCGGCGCCCTGCGGAGCCGAGGGGTCCTCGCCATCGGGACGGTTGTTGATGATCAGGGTCACGCCCTGCGCCTTGGCGGCGGCGACCTGATCGAGCGAAATCTGCGGCGCGACCTGAATGGCATCGGTAAGCGGGGTAAACATGGTGTGGTCTTTCGTGGTGGCCTGGATCGAGGATGGCGCGGCGGCGGCAGGGGTTGCCGAAGACAGCGAGGCGAGGATCGGCGGCATCTGCACGGGATCGCGCGCTCCCTGGCTGCGTTCCTTGCAGCCGGAAAGCGCCAGCAGCGCGGCTGTCAGCGAAAGCGCTATCGCAAAAGGTCTGGTCATGCCGGCTGCACCTCTTCCTTCTCGCGCTCCAGCGCCTGGCGCTGCCACATGGCGGCATACAGCCCGCCCTTGCGCAGCAGATCGCTATGCGACCCCTGTTCGGCAACGCGGCCCTGATCGAGCACCAGGATAGTATCGGCATGCGTCACGGTAGACAAGCGGTGGGCGATCACCAGCGTGGTGCGCCCCTGCGCCAGGGATTTGAGCGTGCCCAGGATTTCCGCCTCGGTGGCGCTGTCGAGCGCGGATGTCGCCTCGTCGAAGATGGTGAGCGGCGGGTTCTTCAGCAGGGTGCGGGCGATGGCGACGCGCTGCTTTTCGCCGCCCGACAGCTTCAGTCCGCGTTCGCCGACCTCGGTGTCATAGCCCTTGGGCAGCGATTCGATGAACGTGCCGATCGCCGCGCCATGGGCCGCGCGCACGATCTCTTCCTGAGTCGCGCCTTCGCGGCCATAGCCGATGTTGTAGCCGATGGTGTCGTTGAACAGCACGGTATCCTGCGGCACGATGCCCAGCGCTGCGCGCAGCGACCCCTGGGTCACCTTGGCGATATCCTGCCCGCCGACCAGAATGCGCCCGGCTTGCGGATCGTAAAAGCGGAACAGCAGCCGCGCGATGGTGGACTTGCCCGCGCCCGATGGCCCGACCAAAGCCAGCGTCTGGCCCGGCTCCACCTTGAAGCTGAGGCTGTGCAGGATCTGCCGGTCCCGGTCATAGCCGAAGTCGACGTTCTGGAACTCGACCGACGGCAAAGCGATGTTCAGCGGCAGCGCGCCAGGCACATCGACGATTTCCGCCGGCGTATCGATAAGGTCGAACATCGCGGCCATATCCACCAGCCCCTGGCGGATGGTGCGGTAGACCATGCCCAGCAGGTCGAGCGGGCGGAACAGCTGCATCAGCAGCGTGTTGACCAGCACCAGATCGCCGACGGTGAACTGGCCAACGCTCCAGCCCCAGATGGTATAGGCCATCGCGCCTGCCATCATCAGGTTGGTGATCAGCGACTGGCCGACGTTGAGCAACGCCAGCGAGTTTTCCGATTTCACCGCTGCCAGGGCATAGGTCCGCGCGGCATCGCCATAGCGCTTGGCCTCACGCTCTTCGGCGGTGAAATACTTCACCGTCTCGTAATTCAGCAGCGAATCGACCGCGCGGCCCAATTGGCGGCCATCCAGCGTGTTCATTTCCTCGCGCAGATGGTTGCGCCAGTCGGTCACCTTGCGGGTGAAGCCGATGTACAGCGCTACCATCACCACGGTCGCCACCACCAGCCCCAGGCCGAAGTTGATCCAGAAGATCACCAGCACCGCGATCAGCTCCAGCACCGTGGGGGCGATGTTGAACAGCAGGAAATACAGCATCACATCGATGCTCTTGGTTCCTCGCTCGATCACCTTGGTGACCTCTCCGGTGCGCCGCGCCAGATGAAACCGCAGCGACAGGCGGTGCAATTGAACGAATACGTTTTCCGCCAATGTACGGGTCGCTTCCTGGCCGACGCGCTCGAACACCACATTGCGCAAATTGTCGAACAGCACCGAGCCCAGCCGCGCCGCGCCATAGGCCAGAACGGCGACGATCGCCGCTGTCGCCATGGTGGTACCGTCGATGGTCATCGAATCGACTGCCGCCTTATAGGCGAACGGCATGGAAAGAACCGCCGCCTTGCCCAGCAGGACCATCGCCATTGCGATGCAGATCCGCATTTTCAGATCGGGGCGACCTTCCGGCCACAGATAGGGCAGAAAGCGCGCCAGCGTCTCGCGCATGGCGGGTTGTTTGCCGCTGGGTGCAGCCGGAGCATGATGGAAGGATTGCATCGAACCTTCGATAGGGTCGAACGGTTCAGGTTCCAAGTCCCTTGCCAGAAAATCCGCAATTGCTGGAATTCATGTCGAGATGTTACGGTAAAAACCGTGCATTTCTGCCCTGAAGCGGAATTTCCATGTCACGGCTAATTGTAAAGTTACATCAGAGCGGTTAGGTTTGTGTCGAGCTTTAAGAGCGGGCGAAACCATCAATCCGGGCGCACCATCCGTTTTTGTCGCTGGCTGACAACCCCCGAAGGGACACCATCCAGGTGAGCGCGCAACCTGAGCGAGGCGCATTACAGAACGAGTTGGCGCTGGTGCTGCAATCGCCGGAATTCGTGCGCTCGCCGGTTTTGCGCAAGCTGCTGGAGTATCTGGTCGAACAGACGCTGGCGGGCAATGGCGAACGGCTGAAGGCCTATCAGATCGCGGTCGACGGGCTGGGCCGTGATGATGGCTTCGATCCGCAGAGCGACAGCTACCCGCGCGTCCAGGTCGGGCGGCTGCGCAAGATGCTCGACCTGCATTACGCAGCCCTGCCGCCTGCCGCCGCGGCGTCGCGACAACGCATCACTATACCCGTGGGGCGCTATACCGTCGGTCTGGCGCCGATTGTCGCGCCAACGGTGGAACTGGCATCGCCGGAGGCTGCGGTCGGTGGGCAGGCTGCCGATGCACCTGCAATGGCGACGGGCGCAGGGGCGCAAGCTGCTCGGCACGACGCAGGGCAGGGCATAGCGTCAGCGCCGGTACCGCCTCAGTCCGGCAATCGTGCGACACCCGCAACGCGGCAACGCACGGTCATCGACAGGGGGTGGCTGGTCTGGGCGGTGCCGATCATCCTGCTGCTCGTTGCCTTATACGCGCTGTGGCTGGTGTTCCGGCCGGACGACACCGCGATACGCAGCATTCAGGCACAGCTTGCGCATGTCGGCATCGTGACCGTGCCCCCCGGCGGCAATGATGATCTCAACACGGCTGCACAGATCGCCGAAATGCACCTTCAGCGGTTCGAAATGCTGGCGGTGAGCATGGGTGGTCATGCCGATAGTGCCAGCGCAGACCACAAGGCGCGCGAGTACGAGCTTTTGCTGCGCGGCGGGGCAGGGCAGCAAGGACGTATTCACGGCCCGATCTTTCTGTCGCTGCGGCATCGTGAAAGTGGGCAGACGCTCTGGTCTTCCGAGTTGCCCGGCGATGATAGCAGCACCGCGGCACCCGATTTCGAGCAGGCCATCGGCGCGGGCATTTCTATTATCGCGCGGTCGGGCGGCCTGATCGCCCAGCACCAGCGCAAGCAGATCGGCAGCGATATGCGCCCGGGCTATCCCTGCCTGATCCAGTACGACACGTTCCGTCAGCGGCGTGATCCTGCACTCCGGCCGCGGTTGCAGGCGTGTCTGTCTAAGTCGCTGGAGATGTATCCGGACGAGCCGCTGTTCCTGCAGGCCTTGTCCTATCTGGCGCTGTCGCAACCGCAAAAGGGCAGGCAAAAGCCGCTCGCGCCCTCCAACAAGGGGCGCGCGTTTGCCGAAGCAGCGCTGGAGTTCGATAGCCGATCGTCGCTCGCCCAGATCGCCGTGGCCCGGTCCGCCGTGGCGCGGGGCAATTGCCCGCGTGCCATCGCCTTTTCGCGCCGGGCAGTGGAGAGCAATCCGCTGGAGCCCGACACCCTGGGCATTGCCGGCACGCTGCTGATGTCGTGCGGCGATTATACCGGCGCGCAATCCGCGCTGGAACGCGCGCTTGAGATGAACAGCCAGCCGGGCGGTTTCCAGACTTCCTCGCTGGTCATCGTCCGGCTGATGAATGGCCAGCCGCAGGCGGCGCTCGATCTGGCCCTGCGCTCGGAGACGCCGGAGCTTGTCGCGCAACCCAATTTCCTGCTGGCCAAGGCGTTGTCGCAGGCGGCCAACGGTCGCCTTGATGCCGGCAAGCGGACATGGGCCAGGCTGGAACGCACCGTCGGGGTCTCTGCCGGCGTGCCTGCCACCGACGTGATGGCGCGCTTTGCGATCTCGCCGTTTTTCAGCCGCCGTATGGTCGCAGAGGCCGAGCGCACCGGGCTGGTGCAGGCCAAAGGCTGACCGGCCCGCCAAGCGCGGAAACGCAATCCTGATTAATGGGGAATTTTCCCAACAGTCAGCATTCGTTCATCTTCAAATTTCGCCCGTCCTATAGCAAGCCGTTGTTTAGCAACGGTTTTTCAAACTGGCACGCCCTGTGCAATGTTCCTGGCATATCCGGCCAACCCGGTCGGATCGCACAGAAACACACGAAAGGACGTTCCCAATGACCATCTTCACCGCAGCCCAGAGCCAGCTTTTCGCCGCCGCCCTCGCGGTCGTCTGCTCCAGCTTCTTCATCGCTGTCAGCGTCGTCCCCGGCACGATCGTCTGATCACCTCCACCGCTCGAACCTCACCAATACGCAAAGGACCATTGTCATGAACATTCTCGCAACCGCTCTCGCCACCGTCTGCTCGGCCATTCTGATCGCAACCAGCGTCGTCCCCGGCATGATCGTCTGATTACTTGCCGCCAACCCCACTCAAACAAGGACCAAAGTCATGAACATTCTCGCAACTGCCCTCGCAACCCTCTGCTCGGTTATCCTCATCGCCACCAGCGTTGGCCCCGGCATGATCGTCTGATCGCCGCCAGCCACTTAACCCAAAGGAAAAATCCCATGTTTGCCGCCCGTTCGCACAGCTTGCAGAGCCAAATCTTCGCCGTCGCTCTCGCTATCGTAACCTCGGCCACGTTCATCGCTGCCAGCATCGCACCCGCCGTGGGTGTCTGATCACCCGGCGCTGATCAATGCTGCGAGTGCCTGGCCCGAGGCCCAGGCACTCTCGATCCGGGGGCCGATAAGCCAGTCGCCGCACAGCCCCAGCCTAGCATCCGTGTTCCACACCGCAGTTTCCCCCGCAGCACCCGACAGGGCATAGCGCCAGCGATGCGCCTGAACCGCTAATGGCTCGGGCAGATCGATACCGCCAACGATGGCAAATTCGGCCAGCAGCGCTGCGATCACGCTGTCGGCATCGTCCTCCAGATGCTCGGCCGACCAATCCGCCGACCCTTGAATCACCCAGCTTTCCGGACCCGTCCGCCCCGGCTTGGCGCTGTTGCGCGCGGCCCAGCCGATCGCACCGCCGGTGCGCAGGCCATCGGCTGCGATATCGAGCCGCGATCCGTATGCTGCCATCACCGTCCAGCACGGCTGCGACCGCGTGGCGTTGGCCAAGGCTGCCCATTGCGGCATATGTGCGCCCACAAGATCGGCCACCTGTTCGGCAGGCACCGCCACCAGCACCGCATCGGCGGCAAACGTGCCTTCTGCGTGCACCACGCGCCAGCCATCAGTTTCCCGCGTCAGGCTCTCGATCCGGCAATTCCAGCGCACGTCATGGTGCGCGGCCAGCGCCTTGATGATGGCGTTCATGCCCGGCGTGCCGACCCAGGCGCCGTCACCCGCCGCCGGCCAGCGCGCGGCCGTGCCCGCCGCCTCCCAGCGCCGCACTTCATCGGCAAAAGCGGCATCGCGTACCGTGAAATATTGCGCGCCATGATCGAAATACGCTGTTCCCGGCGGCGTATCGATCCGCCGCGTCGACATGCGGCCGCCCGGCCCGCGGGCCTTGTCGAACAACTGCACCGCGTGTCCCGCTTCAGCCAAGGCGCCTGCTGCCGACAGCCCCGCCAGCCCTGCGCCGATAATGGCGATGTTCATGTCGCGCCCCTTCAATGCTTTTGGTGGATCAACGCCGCAGCAGAAACACCGCGTGTTCGGCCAGCAGATTGGCCATGCCGCGCGATGTCTGCTGGTCGCCGGACAGGAACCACTCGCCATCGCAGATCCAGCCACGCTGGCTGATCAGGTCGCGGAAATCGTCGATGGTGACGTGGTGGATATTGGGCGTTTCATACCAGGCCTCCGGGATCAGCCGGGTGACCGGCATGCGCCCATGGGTCAGCAACGACATCCGGATGCGCCAGTGCGCGAAGTTGGGGAAGCTGACGAACGCCTGCCGACCGATCCGCAGCAGTTCCTCCAGCACCCGGTGTGGCGCGCGCGCGGTCTGCAGGGTCTGGCTGAGAATGGCGTAATCCACGCTGTCGGACGGGTAATCGACCAGGTCGGTATCGGCATCGCCCTGAATGACGGACAGGCCGCGCGCCACCGCTGCGCTGACATTGGCCGGGTCCAGCTCAAGCCCGCGCGCGCGCACGTTGCGGGTATCGCGCAGCGCCGCCATCAGCGCGCCATCACCGCAGCCGACATCGAGCACGCGCGCGCGATCGGCGATATTCTCGGCGATGATGCGCAAATCCGGGCGCAAAGCGTTCAACGGCTTTCTCCGGCGCGCAAAAAGCCATCGACGATGCGGTTCATCTCCGGGCATTCCAGCAGGAAGGCGTCATGGCCGAAGGGCGACGACAGTTCGACGAAGCTCACCTCAGCGCCTGCCGCGTTGAGCGCGTGGACGATGCGGCGCGATTCCGCCGTGGGGTATAGCCAGTCGGTATCGAAGCTGATCAGGCAGAAGCGCGTTTTCGTGCCCATGAAGGCGCTGGCCAGCACCCCGTCAAACGGCTGGGCGAGGTCGAAATAGTCCATCGCGCGGGTGATATACAGATAGCTGTTGGCATCGAACCGATCGACGAAGCTGATGCCCTGATGGCGCAGATAGCTTTGGATCTGGAAATCCGCATCGAAGCCGAAGCTGCTGCCGCTGCAATCGCTGACGGCGCTCTTGTCCTGCAGCCGCCGCCCGAACTTTTCGGTGAGGCCAGCTTCGGACAGATAGGTGATGTGCGCCGCCATCCGCGCCACCGCCAGCCCCGATGCGGGCACATCGCCATCGGAATAATAGCCGCCCTTGCGCCAGCGCGGATCGGCCATGATCGCCTGGCGGCCGACCTCGTGGAAGGCGATGTTCTGCGCCGAATGCCGCGCGGTCGAGGCGATGACCAGCGCCGCGCGCACGCGCTCAGGGTACAGCACCGGCCAGCTCAAGGCCTGCATACCGCCCATCGATCCGCCGATAACGGCTGCGAGCGTATCGATGCCCAGATGATCGAGCAGCAGCGCCTGCGCGCGGACCATATCGGCGATCGACAGCACCGGAAACGCCATGCCCCAGGGTTCGCCCGTTGCCGGATTGACTGTCGCCGGGCCGGACGAGCCCATGCAACTGCCGATGACATTGGCGCAGACGATGAAATGGCGTGCCGGATCGACCGGTTTTCCGTCGCCCACCAGCCGCTGCCACCAGCCGGGCTTGCCGGTCACCGGATGCGTCGAGGCGACATACTGGTCCCCGGTCAGCGCATGGCAGATCAGCACCGCGTTGCTCTTGTCCGCGTTCAGCGCGCCGTAGGTCTCATAGGCGATATCCACCGGAGCCAGCGCCGCGCCGCAATCCAGCGGCAGCGGGCCGAGCAGCGTGACGCGCCGATCCAGCCCAAAACGCGCGTCAGAAGGGGATGCAAAAGCGCTTGCCATAGCCTCGGCGATTGGCGGCAAGGCAGGCGGCTGTCAATGGGGGCGGCTGTCAATGGGGGCGGCGAAGTCAAATCCTCCCCGAGCTTGCTCGGGGAGGGGGACCGTTCGCGAAGCGAATGGTGGAGGGGAAGCGTCTTGGCGCGAATTTCGAAGGAAAGCACAATCCGGCTTCCCCTCCACCCCCAGCTGCGCTGGCGGTCCCCCTCCCCCAGCGAGCTGGAGGAGGATTGAGCATGTCACCGCGCCCGGTGTTGCGTGCCCGCACCCGCGGTGATGAACACTGCGGTCGCCGTGCCCGCGACATCCGCAGTATGCCACACCCCCGGCGGGTTGATCGCGTAGTCGCCGGGGCCAAGTTCCAGCGTCGTCACCGCGCCATCCGGCTGCTCCTGATGCAGCGTCATGCGGCCTGTAATGCACAGCACCATCTCGTCGCCCGCCGGATGCATTTCCCACATCGTCCAGGGTGCATCGAAGCTGAACTGGGTCACCAGCCGCCCCTCTGCGCCATCGGCCGCCGCGCGCGCCTCGTAATCGGCATACCATTGCATGTCGCCGGTCATTTCAGGCTGCGCGATCGCGCGCGCGCCGAGGCCAAGATGCACGGGTTGCTCGGCTATGTTGCTGACGGTCATGGCCGGTAGCTCCGTTATTCCCAAACCGCTTCAGGCGGCAGGCTCATCAGGATCGCGTCGATATTGCCGCCGGTCTTGAGGCCGAACAGGGTGCCGCGATCGTGGATCAGGTTGAATTCGGCATAGCGGCCGCGCCAGACCAGTTGCTGGTGCTTTTCCGCTGCGGTGAATTCCTGATCCATCCGCCGCCGTACCAGCGCGGGGAAAATATCCAAGAAGGCGCGGCCGACATCCTGCGTCAGCGCGAAATTGGAGTCGAACGTCGCCTGGTCGGTGCATTCCATATGGTCATAGAAGATGCCGCCGACGCCGCGGTGCACGCCGCGATGGGGGATGTAGAAATAGTCGTCCGCCCACGCCTTGAACCGCGCATGGTAGGATGGATCGTGCGCGTCGCACGCCGCCTGCATCCGGTCGTGAAAATCCTGCGTATCTTGCGCGTAGGGCAGTGGCGGGTTGAGATCAGCTCCTCCGCCGAACCATGCCTTGGTGGTAACGAGGAAACGGGTATTCATATGCACCGCAGGCACGTGCGGATTGGACATATGCGCGACCAGGCTGATTCCGGTCGCGAAGAAGCGAGGGTCATCCCCGGCGCCGTTGATCGATTTGGCGAACTCTTCGCTGAACCGGCCTTCGACGGTGGAGACGTTGACGCCTGCCTTCTCGAACACCTTGCCCTTGATCAGGCCGCGGACACCGCCGCCACCGTGCGATCCATCGGCCTCGGTGCGGTCCCAGGGCGCATAATCGAATTCGGCATTGCTGCCCGCCTCACGCTCGATCGCGGTAAATTCAGCGCAGATCGCATCGCGCAGGCTTTCAAACCACGTCCGCGCCGCCAGTCTCTGTTCACTCCAGTCGGTCATCAACTTCCCCGTTTTAGTCTCTTGCCATCATGCGTGGCTCAGGCCTCGTGTCTGCCGCAGCGCCTCGCCAAGCGCAATCCCGGTTGCAACCGATATGTTGAGCGAGCGCAGCCCGGGCGCCATCGGAATGGTGGTAGCAAGGTCGCAGGCATCGCGCACATGCGCCGGAACGCCGGAGCTTTCGGAGCCCATCAGCAAGATGTCGTCGGCCTGGAATTGCGTGCGATAGATGCTGGCCGGGGCATGCGCGCTCATCAGCACCAGCCGCGCGCCCAGATCATGGCGGAAGGCCTGAAACGCCTCCCAGTCCGTATGGCGGCGCATGTCGGCCAGCGGGCCGTAATCCATCGCGGCGCGCTTGAGGCGCTTGTCGTCGAAGATGAAACCGCACGGTTCGATAATCTCGACCGGAACCGCCATGCAGGCGGCCAGCCGCAGGATCGCGCCGACGTTTCCGGCGATATCGGGTTGAAAAAGGGCGATGCGCATGGCGCGTTCATAACCGGCGCGCGCGCGAAGTCACGCAGCGGTTTGCACCGCGCGGCAATTTTGGTTTATGCAAACGACAGCGCGGATGAAAGTCATGCCGCAACGCGTCAATTTCGTTGTTGGCAAAATGACGGTTTTGCGTCTATCAGGCGCACACTCTTGCGGACGGGCGAAGGGCAACGCCGTGCCATGCCGCTTTCAGCATCGAAAAAATCATTCAACTTTTCAATAGCTTGAGGGTCAGGTTAGCGACATGGCAGAACAAGTAACCATGAATCAAGACGGCAGCGCGGCACTCGAATCCGATGGTGTCCGTCGCCGCGACTTTATCAACATCGCCGCTGTCAGCTTTGCTGGCGTGGGCGGTGCGACCGTTCTTATCCCGCTGATCACGCAGATGGCGCCCAGCAAGGACGTGCTGGCGCAGGCTTCGACCGAGGTCGACGTGTCTGCCGTTCAGCCGGGCCAGGCCATCAAGACTGTGTGGCGCAAGCAGCCGATGTTCATCCGCAACCTTACCCCTGCGGAAATCGATGCGGCCAACAAGGTCGACGTCAACTCGCTGCGCGACCCCCAGTCGCTGGCCGACCGGACGCTGGAAGGCAAGACCAACTGGCTGGTCACGCTCGGCGTCTGCACCCATCTTGGCTGTGTGCCGCTCGGCGCGGCACAGGGCGAAGTGAAAGGCGAATTCGGGGGCTATTTCTGCCCTTGCCATGGTTCGCATTACGATACCGCTGCACGGATCCGCAAAGGTCCGGCCCCGACCAACCTTGTCGTGCCGGAATATGAATTCCTGTCAGACACTGTCATCAAGATCGGTTGAGGAGCATAGAATATGAGCTTTTCATGGGCCAAGCATTACGAACCAAAGTCGGACCTGACCAAGTGGCTGGATGAGCGCCTGCCGCTTCCCCGTCTGGTCTACGGCGCCATTGGCGGCGGCTATCCGGTTCCACGCAACCTGAACTATTTCTGGAACTTCGGCGTGCTCGCCGGGGTCGCACTGACGATGCAGATCATTACCGGCATCATCATGGCGATGCACTATGCGCCCAACGCGCTGGTCGCCTTCGATTCCACCGAACACATCATGCGCGACGTCAACTGGGGCTGGATGCTGCGTTATGCGCACGCCAACGGTGCCAGCTTCTTCTTCATCGTCGTGTACATCCACATCTTCCGCGGGCTGTATTTCAGCTCGTACAAGGCCCCGCGTGAAATGATCTGGCTCCTGGGCCTGGTCATCTTCCTGCTGATGATGGCGACCGCCTTCATGGGCTATGTGCTTCCCTGGGGCCAGATGAGCTTCTGGGGTGCCAAGGTGATCACCGGCCTGTTCGGCGCTATCCCACTGGTCGGCACGCCGATCCAGGAGTGGCTGCTGGGCGGATTTGCACCGGATAATGCCGCGCTGAACCGGTTCTTCTCGCTGCACTATCTGCTGCCGTTTGTGACCGCAGGCGTTATCATCCTGCACATCTGGGCGCTGCATATCCCGGGTTCGTCGAACCCCACGGGCGTTGAAGTGAAGTCGGAATCGGACACCGTTCCGTTCCACCCATACTACACCGCCAAGGACGGCTTCGGCCTAGGCGTGTTTCTCATCCTGTTCTGCTCGGTGCTGTTCTTCGCGCCGAACTTCCTGGGCCATGCGGACAATTACATCCCCGCCAACCCGCTTTCGACGCCTGCGCACATCGTGCCCGAATGGTACTTCTGGCCGTTCTACGCGATCCTGCGCGCCTTCACCTTCGACTTCTTCATCGTGCCTGCCAAGCTGCTCGGCGTGCTGGCGATGTTCGCTTCGATCCTGCTGCTGTTCTTCCTGCCCTGGCTGGACCGTTCGCCGGTGCGTTCGGGCAACTATCGTCCGCTGTTCAAGATCTTCTTCGGTATCCTGATCGCGGACGTTCTGCTGCTGGGCTATCTGGGCGGCGCGCCGGCTGAAGAGCCGTACGTGATGCTCAGCCAGCTGGGTTCGGCGTATTATTTCGCGCACTTCCTGATCATCCTGCCGATCATCTCGAAGATCGAAAAGCCCAAGGCGCTGCCTTACTCGATCACCGACGCGGTGCTCGGCAAGAACAGCTCCGGCACCAGCGGCGGCACGGGCAGTGGTCCTGCGCTGCAGCCTGCCGAATAACGCCAGAAGCAATAAGGAAAGCATTCGACATGGTTCGCATTGGTGCATTTTTGGTGGGGCTGTTCTTCGCCGGTTGGCTGCTGGTCTCGTTTGGTGTGGGCGCCGCCGCCTATATCAGCGAGCCGCCGCAGGAAACCGCCGAGCACGCCTTCCACCTGCATCCCAAAAAGCTGTCGCTGGCAAGCGATGGCCCGATGGGCAAGTTCGACCGCCAGCAGCTGCAGCGCGGCTTCCAGGTGTACAAGGAAGTCTGCTCGGCCTGCCACTCGATGCGGCTGGTTTCCTTCCGCAACCTGGCAGAGCTTGGCTATAACGAGGACGAAGTGAAGGCGATCGCGGCGGGCTGGCCCATCCAGACGCCGTCGATCGATCCGGCAACCGGCGAGCCGACGACGCGCCCGCCGCTGCCGACCGATCCGATCCCGTCGCCGCATGCGAACGAGACGGCTGCACGCGCCGCCAACAACAACGCGCTGCCGCCTGATCTTTCGCTGATCACCAAGGCACGCCATGGCGGTGCACCCTATGTGTACTCGCTGCTGACCGGCTATCAGGAACCGCCGGCGGAACTTGCCAAGCGTTTCCCCGATGCGATGCCGGGACCGGGCCTCAACTATAACCCGTACTTCGCAAACCTGAACATCGCGATGGCCAACCCCTTGGGCAGCGACGGCATCGTCACCTATGCCGATGGCACCAACGCCACGCGCGACCAGATGGCCAAGGACGTGGCGGCGTTCCTGGTGTGGACCGCAGAGCCCACGCTGGAAAAGCGTCACCAGACCGGTTGGGCCGTGCTGATCTTCCTGTTCATCGCAACGGGGCTTGGCTACATGGCGTATCGCAACGTCTGGGCTGGCGTGAAGCACTAAGCGGCACTGCAGCACATGACCGAAACTTCAATCCGGCCCGGGAAGCAACACCTGCTCTCCCGGGCCGAATTGCGTCTGCTGGTGCGGACTGTGCCGGATTTTCCCAAGCCCGGCATCCAGTTCCGCGACATCACCACGCTGATCAGCCACGGTGCGGGCATGGCATCGGCGGTGCGTCACCTGGCCGATCTGGCCGCACCGCACCGGCCCGATCGCATTGCGGGCATGGAGGCGCGCGGCTTCATCTTCGGCGCGGCGGTGGCGGCGCATCTCGGCATCGGTTTCCTGCCCGTGCGCAAGCCCGGCAAGCTGCCGGTGGCGACCCTGGGCATCGATTATGATCTGGAATACGGCACAGACCGGCTGGAAATCGATGCCAGCGCGGTCGAGCAGGGCCAGCGCATCGTGGTGATCGACGACCTGATCGCCACCGGCGGCACTGCAAGCGCGGCGACCAGCCTGTTGCGTCAGGCCGGCGCTGAGGTCGATCAGGCGCTGTTCGTCATCGACCTGCCCGATCTGGGTGGTGCAGACCGGCTCCGGAGCCTATCGCTTGGCGTGGAAAGCCTGATGGCGTTCGAGGGCGATTGACGCGCAGCGCGGGCGGATGCTCCGTCCGTTTCGAGCCCACCCTGAGCCTTCACGGCCCCTGCTGCGCAACGGAAATGGCGGCACTGCAAAACGGCGTGACGCGGCCGCCACCGCGCATTAGGATCATCGCCATGGCAGACATCCAACCCGCAACCGCCACTCCGGCTACTCCTATGCCCCAGCCTGTGGCAAGCGCAGAGCCGCAGGTCATCCGGCGCTCCGATTACCGGCCGCCCGATTGGCGCATCGAAACGGTGGGCCTGGAATTCGACCTCGATCTGTCGCTGACACACGTTGCTGCAACGCTGCAGATCGTGCGCAATGGCGACCATGACCGGCCCTTGCTGCTGGACTGCGATGGCGCGTTGCCCGACATGCTGGCGATCGACGGGGCGGCGGTCAACTGGCGCACCGAGGGCCACCAGATCGCGGTGGATGTCGCGAACGCCGCTGCGACGCTGACGCTCACTACCCGGATCGCGCCGGATACCAACACGCAGCTGATGGGCCTGTTCGCATCAAACGGCATGCTATGCACCCAGTGCGAGGCGGAGGGCTTCCGCCGCATCATCCCGTTCATCGACCGGCCCGACAACATGGCGGTGTACGAGGTGCTGCTGCGCGCGGACAAGGCGCGGTTCCCGGTACTGCTCGCCAACGGCGCCCTAGCCGATGCAGGCGACCTTGCCGATGGCCGCCATTACGCATTGTGGCGCGATCCGCATCCCAAGCCGAGCTATCTGTTCGCGCTGGTGGCAGGCGATCTGGTCGCCACGCGCGACCATTTCACCACCATGTCCGGCGCACCGGTCGAGCTTGCCATCTACGTCCGCACCGGTGACGAAGGCCGCACCGCGCATGCGATGCAGGCGCTCAAGGCCTCGATGGCGTGGGACGAGCGCGTTTATGGCTTGGAATACGACCTGCCGGTGTTCAACATCGTTGCGGTCAGCGATTTCAACATGGGGGCGATGGAGAACAAGGGCCTCAACATCTTCAACTCGCGCTACATCTTGGCCGATCCGGATACCGCCACCGATTACGATTATGACGCGATCGAAGGCGTGGTGGCGCATGAGTATTTTCACAACTGGTCGGGCAACCGCGTCACCTGTCGCGACTGGTTCCAGCTCAGCCTCAAGGAAGGGTTCACGGTCTATCGTGACCAATGCTTTTCCGCCGACATGGGCTCTGAAGCGGTCAAGCGGATCGAGGATGTGCGGATGCTGCGCGCATCGCAGTTTCCGGAGGACGCAGGGCCGCTGGCGCACCCGATCCGGCCGGACAGCTATATGGAGATCAGCAACTTTTACACCTCCACGGTTTACAACAAGGGCGCCGAAGTCATCCGCATGATGGCGATCATGGCAGGCAAGGAGCGGTTTCGCGCAGGGTGCGATCTGTATTTCCGGCGGCACGATGGCGAGGCGGCGACCTGCGAGGATTTCGTGGCCGCGATGGAAGAGGGGGCAGGGCTGGACCTTGCCCAGTTCCGCCGCTGGTACGAGCAGGCCGGAACGCCGCAGGTGCAGGCGCGGCTGGAGCATGATGCGGCGAGCGCCACCGCCACGCTCCACTTGCGCCAGCAGTTTTCGCCTACGCCGGGGCAGAGCGACAAGCCGCTGATGCCGATCCCGCTGCGCACCGCATTGATCGACCGCGACATGAAGGCGCACCGCGGCGAGCAATTGGTGATGTTGACGCAAGGCGAGCAGAGCTTTGCCTTTACCGGCTTTGCCAACCCGCCGGTGCTTTCGATCAACCGCGGCTTTTCCGCGCCTGTGACGATGGATGTCGCGCGGCGCGCAGGCGATCTTTTGTTCATGGTGCGGCATGACGATGACCCCTTCGCCCGGTACGAGGCGCTGCAGCAGCTGATCATTGATCGGTTGATCGTCGACATTGCCGACATGGGCGCCCCGTCGGGCACGGCTGGCAGCGCGCACGATCGCGCCGCGTCGCTGGCGGATATCCTGTCGGTGTTCGGCGATCTGGTCAGCGACCAGCGGATCGACGATTCCATGCGGGCGGAGATCCTCAGCCTGCCGACCGAGGCGTTTCTGGGCGAACAGATGCTGGTGGTGCGGCCCGAGGCGATCCACCAGGCGCGGACCGCATTGCGCAAGGCCATCGGCACCCGGCTGATCGACCAGTGGCGCATCGTGCATGAACGGGCTTCTGCAGTGCCGTATTCGCTCAGCCGCGAGGCTCGCGGCGCGCGCAAGGTCAAGACGCTGGCGCTCGGCTATATCGCGTCGGCTGAAGTTCCCGATGCAGCCGCTATCGCCTTCGACCAGTTTTCGCGCGCGGACAACATGACCGACCGCCAGGGCGCGACGATGGTGCTGGCGAGCATGGTGGCAGACGAACGCGAATCCGCGCTCGACAGCTTCTACAACCGCTTTTCCGGCAATGCGCTGGTCATCGACAAGTGGTTCTCGCTGCAGACCGGATCGGCCCACCCCCGGGTGCACGAACAGACGCTGGAACTGATCCGCCACCAGGATTTCACCCTTGGCAACCCCAACCGGGTGCGGGCGCTGTATTGGCCCTATGTGTCAAACCAGGCGGTGTTTCATCATGCCAGCGGGCGCGGCTATGATCTGCTCACCGACCTGATCGTGCGCCTCGATCCGATCAACCCGCAAACCACCGCGCGCTTCATCGCGCCGTTGGGCCGCTGGCGCAGGTTCGATGAGGCGCGGGCAGCCAGAATGCGCGGCTGCCTAGAGCGCATCCTGGCGCTGCCGGGGCTGTCGAAGGATACGACCGAGCAAGTGGTGAAGAGCCTTGAGTAGGGCACTTCACGCTCCCCTCCCCTTCAGGAGTTTTGGAGTCACGTGCCTCCAAAACTGGGCTGGGGGTGGGGCCGTCGCTAACGCCACTACATTCCCCACCCCAACCCCTCCCCTGAAGGGGAGGGGCTTATGACCCAAATCCCCCTCCACACAGCTCCCGCTCTTGGCGCCTTTCCGCATGGGTTCACCGGCCGTCGCGGCGGGGTTTCGACCGGCGTGGTCGCGGGGCTGAACGTCGGTTTGGGATCGGATGACGATCCGGCGGCCGTGCTGGAAAACCGCAGGCTCGCCGCCGGTGCCATCCTGCCGGGCTCGGCGCTGGTCACGCTGCACCAGGTGCACAGCGCGGACGTCATTCACGTGACCGAAGCGATCCCCGCCGACAACCGCCCCAAGGCGGACGCTATGGTCACCGACCGGCCCGGCCTGCTGCTGGGCGTGCTGGGTGCCGATTGTCCGCCGATCCTGTTTGCCGACGAAGCCGCCCAGGTGATCGGCGCGGCGCATTCCGGCTGGAAGGGTGCCTTTGCCGGTGTCGGCGAGGCGACCGTGGCGGCCATGGAATCGCTGGGCGCGGACCGGGCGCGCGTCGTCGCTGCTATCGGCCCGTGCATCCAGCAGAAAAGCTATGAGGTCGACAGCGGCTTCTTCCTGCGCTTCGCCGAGGCTGACCCGGCCAGCGAGCGCTTCTTCCGCGAAGGCAGGCCCGGCCATTTCCAGTTCGATCTGGAAGGCTTCATCGCCGCGCGGCTGGCCGCGTTCGGTATCGGCACGGTGCATGTCAGCGGGGTCGATACCTATAGCGATGACGCAGGCTATTACAGCTTCCGCCGCGCGACCCACCGGGGCGAACCGGACTATGGGCGTCAGATGGGCGCGATTGGGTTGCGGGGGTAAAGGTATTGTACCTCGTTTCGCTTCTCCCTTGATGGGAGAGGCAGCGAGACTTGGTGGCTTTGCCACCTAGTCGCAGCGGTGAGGGTGATGGTGCGGCTAGACGCTGGCTCGGAGTGCAGTACAATCCGGAGAGGTCACCCCCACCCAACCCTCCCCCAACAGGCCTGTCCTGAGCGCCTGCCTTGCAGGCAGTCGAAGGGGGGAGGGCTTTGCAGTGCCCCTGTCAGCGGTGAGGGAGAGGCATATTGAGAGGCTCGCGTTGAACACAATCTGGGGCCTCATCATCGGTATCGCGGGCTTCGCGCTCACGCTCGTCACGCCCGCGCCTGCAGGCATGGAGCCGCAGGCGTGGACCACCGCAGGCCTGGTGTGGTGGATGGCGGTGTGGTGGATGACGCAGGTGGTGCCCTTGACCGTCACCGCGCTGCTGCCGTTCGTGGTGCTGCCGCTGACCGGCGTGATGAGCGCCAACGCCATCGCGGCGGAGTATTACTCGCCGATCCTGTTCCTGATCCTGGGCGGCGCGTTTCTGGCGCTGGCGATCGAGCGGGTGGGGCTGCACAAGCGTTTGGCGCTCGCCATCGTCAACCGATCGGGCCACACCTCTGCGCAACTGCTGTTCGCGTTCATGATCGCCACCGCAACGCTGTCGCTGCTGATCTCGAACACTTCGACCACGTTGATCATGGTGCCAATCGCTAGCGCGGTGCTGCTCGCAGGCGGCGTCGCCGAGGGCGAGAGCGAGGGCCTGCCCGGCGCGCTGATGATGGGCATCGCCTTTGCCGCGTCGATCGGCGGGCTGGGCACGCTGGTGGGTTCCCCCACCAACGCCATTGCCGCAGGATTGCTCGAAAAAACCACCGGGCTGCAGATCGGTTTTGCCGAGTGGGCGGCCTATGGCATGCCGATCGTGATCCTGGGCGTGCCCTTGAGCGCCTATATCCTCGCGCGCGTGCAGAAGCTCAGCCGCCACCCGTTCGATGTCGATGCCGCGCGCAGTGCCATCGCCCGGCAGGATGCGTGGAGCGTGCCGGAAAAGCGGCTGATGCCGGTGATCGCGCTGGTGATCGTCGCCTGGATATTGCAGCCCTGGTTCAGCGACATGCTGCCCACAGGCGCGCTCACCGATGGGTCGATCGCGGTCATTGCAGGCATCGTCTTGTTCCTGCTGCCCGATGGCACCGGTCGCCCGATGCTGGTGTGGAAGGAAGCGAACCGCGCGCCTTGGGACGTGATCATGATGTTCGGCGGCGGATTGGCGCTCGCCGCAGGAATCGGCGAATCGGGGCTGGACAGCTGGATCGGCACCGCGCTGGAGCCGCTGGCAGGAGTGCCGCTGATCGTCATCGCGCTGGCGCTGACCGCCTTGGTCGTGCTGGTCACCGAGTTCGCCAGCAACGTCGCCACCGCCAGCGGGGTGATGCCGGTGGTCGCCGCGTTGATCGTCACCTTGGGTGTCGATCCGGTGCTGCTGGCCATGCCCGTCGCCATGGCGGCGAGTTGGGGCTTTATGCTGCCATCGGGCACTGGCCCCAACGCCATCGCCTGGGCCAGCGGTAACATATCTCTGCCGCGTCAGCTGAAAGCAGGGCTGATGCTCGATATCGCAGGCGTTCCGTTGATGGTGGGGTCGATCTGGATGGTTTCCTTTGTAATCAGTTGAGGGCTCGGGCATAGATGGCGGCATAACAAGGGAGCCAAGCACCGCGCCTCAACCCACCCCCGCTCAGCCTGAGCTTGTCGAAGGCCACGGGAAACCGCCAGCGTCATAGCGGGGCCTTCGACAGGCTCAGGCTGAGCGGATGTGGTGCGGATGTTGACGCAAGTGAAACAGGCTTCCGCAACGCAGGAACCCAATCATGACCGACACCCCGATCAAGCCGATCACCACCCCCACCCCGCGCCGCAAACCCAAGCCCAAGGTCGAGATGCTGGGCGGGCGCAAGCTCAAGCCTGCCACCTTGATGATGGGCCACGGCTTTGACCCGGTGCTGTCCGAAGGATCGCTGAAAGCCCCGATCTTCCTCACCTCAACCTTCGCGTTCGAGAATGCGGCGGCGGGCAAGCGCCATTTCGAGGGGCTGACCGGCAAGCGCCCCGGCGGTGCGGAAGGTTTGGTCTATTCGCGCTTCAACGGCCCCAACCAGGAAATTCTGGAAGATCGGCTGAGCATCTGGGACGATGCCGAGGACGCGCTGGTGTTCTCCAGCGGCATGTCGGCGATCGCGACATTGCTGCTCGCCTACTGCAGCAACAACGATGTCATCGTGCACTCCGGGCCTTTGTATGCCGCCACCGAAACGATGATCGCGCGCATCTTGTCGCGCTTCGGCATCACCTATCTCGATTTCCCCGCAGGAGCCACCCGCGCGGAGATCGACATGGTGCTGGAACAGGCCAAGGACATGGCCGCCAAGCAGGGCGGACGCGTCGCGATGATCTATCTGGAAAGCCCCGCCAACCCCACCAATGCGCTGGTCGATATCGAGGCAGTGGCTGAGGCGCGCGATGCGGTGCTGGGCGATGCCGAAACGCCGACGCCGATCGCGATCGACAACACCTTCCTGGGTCCTTTGTGGCAGCAGCCGCTGCACCATGGCGCAGATATCGTGGTCTACAGCCTCACCAAATATGTCGGCGGGCACAGCGATCTGGTCGCAGGCGGGCTTTCGGGACCCAAAAAGTGGATGGACCCAGTGCGCGCGCTGCGCAACACCATTGGCACCATCTGCGATCCCAACACCGCCTGGATGCTGATGCGGTCGCTGGAGACGGTCGAACTGCGCATGAACCGCGCGGGCGAAAACGCGGCGAAGGTGTGCGAATATCTGGCGCAACACCCCAAGGTCGACGGGCTGGGGTATCTGGGCATGATCCGCGATGCGCGCCAGCAGGACATTTTCGACCGGCATTGCACCGGCGCAGGCTCCACCTTCTCGCTGTTCATCAAGGGCGGCGAGGCGGAAAGCTTCGCGTTCCTCGACGCGCTGCGGATCGCCAAGCTGGCGGTCAGCCTGGGCGGAACCGAGACGCTCGCCAGCCACCCGGCGGCGATGACGCACCTGTCGGTGCCCGATGCGCGCAAGGCGGCGCTCGGCATCACCGACAACCTCGTGCGCATTTCGATCGGCGTGGAAGACCCCGACGATCTGATCGCCGATTTCGAGCAGGCGCTCGACGCGGTGTGACGCGTGGCGTGCGGCTCCCGGTTTGTCCCGGGGGCCGCAACCCGCTTACCGAGCCCGCTTATCGAATGGAGCGATAGGGAACGCCGCCGGTGCCGGCCTGGCGCTGGCGGATCAGGCGGATATAGGTGGCTGCCAGCCCGCCATTGATCCGGTCCCAGCTGTATTTCTCGCTGCGCCGGATGCCCGCGGTGCCATGGGCTTCGCGCAGGTCCGGGTTGGCGCAATAGGCCTGCAGCGCATCGGCAAATTCCACCGTCGCGCCGGGGCGGACCAGTTGGCCGGTGACGTTGTGTTCGACCAGGCTTTCGCTGCCCGTGGCGCGCGCGGCGACCACCGGCAGTCCGCAGGCCATCGCCTCCAGCGTCACATTGCCGAAGGTTTCGGTAATCGATGGGTTGAAGAACAAATCCATGCTGGCCACCGCACGGCCCAGGTCCGCGCCGCCCTGAAAGCCTGCGAACACCGCGCCCGGCAACCGCGATTCGAACCAGCCGCGTGCCGGGCCTTCGCCCACCACCAGCACCTGGTGCGGCACGTTGCGGCGGATCAAGCGGTCGATCGAATCGGAAAAGACGTCCAGCCCCTTTTCCATCACCAGCCGCCCCAGAAAGCCGATCACCGGCACGTCATCGGCCAGCCCTAGCCCGCGCCGCCAGTCCATGTCGCGGACCTGCGGGTTGAAGATGTGCTTGTCCACGCCGCGCGACCAGATGCCGACATCGTAGCTCATCCGCTGTTCGCGCAGCACCTGCGCCATGGAATCGGACGGCGCGACGATGGCATCGCATTTGCGGTACAACCGGCGCAGGAACGCTTCGAGCAGCGGCTCCAAAAACGCCATGTTGTAATAGCGCGGATAGGTCTCGAACCGGGTGTGCACCGATCCCAGCACCGGCAGGTTGTGCTTCTGCGCCCATCGCACCGCGCTGTGCCCGGCGCTGTCCGGGCTGGACACATGGACGATGTTGGGCGCGAACCGGTTGAGGTCCTTCTTGATCGCCGGCGGCAATATGGTGGTGACGCGGTATTCGCTGCGCCCCGGAATGGGCAGCGAGGGCAGGCTGACCAGGTCGCCTGCAGGCTCGAACGCGGGTGTCTTGGTGGTGGGCGAATAGACGCGCACCGCCGCGCCATGATCGAGCAGCCAACCGACCAGCCGGTTCAACGCCTGGTTGGCGCCATCGCGCACATAATTGTAGTTGCCGCTGAACAGCGCAATGCGAAGATCGGATATGTCCATGATCGCGTGGCCTTAGGCGTGCCGGCGCACAAAAGCCATAGCGCGCCGCGCCGCGGACACACCGCGCCGCGTCACGCGCGGGCAGCGATGGGTTCGACCGGCGGCAGCAGGCGGATGCGGGTGACGCGGCGCTCGTCGCCATCGACGATCTCAAGCCGCCAGCCGCTGGCATGGTCCAGAACCCGCCCGGCCGACGGCACTTCGCCTGCCAGGATGAAGGCAAGTCCGCCCAGCGTATCGACATCCTCGTCGATCTCGCCCAGCGCCGCATCGATCAGCTTGGCGACATCCTCCAGCTCCGCGCGCGCATCGGCATCCCAGCTGCCGTCCTCGCTCTGCGTCACCAGGGTTTCGGGTTCGTCGTCGTGCTCGTCCTCGATATCGCCGACGATCTCCTCGACCAGATCCTCGATCGTCACCAGCCCTTCGGTGCCCGAATATTCGTCGATGACGATGGCCAGATGGGTGCGGGTCTGGCGCATTTCGGCCAGCAGATCGAGCACGCCCATGGTCTCCGGCACGAAGCGCGGCTGGCGGATCAGGCTGTCCCAGCGCGCGGGCCGCGGGCCATCCTGCGCGATGATCGGGAACACATCCTTGATGTGCACCATGCCGACGATGTGGTCGAGCGAACCTTCGTATACCGGCACGCGGCTGTGCCCGTGCTCGGCGAAAATCTGCACCAGCGCATCGAAGCTGGCTTCCCGGTCAATCGCGATGATGTCGCTGCGCGGCACGGCGACATCGTCGACATCGTGCTCGCTGAAGTGCAGCAGGTTGCGCAGCATTTCGCGCTCTACACGGGACAGGTCGCCCTTGGCGGACGTTCCATCGTCGTCATCGCCTTCGTGCTCGTCGATCGCCTCTTCAAGCTGGGCGCGTAGCGACTGGTCCTGGGTTTCTCCGAACAGCAGGGCCTTCAGACCCCGCCAAATTCGCCCCGTGCCCTCGTCGCTTGCGGAGGATTTACCGCCGCCGTTACTGTCACCGTCTGCCATGACTGGCTGTATCTTAACCCCGCTCTTGACTGTTTTTGGAAGGCTGCGTGCCATTACGCCGCGTCAATATGGATTGTCCAACCCCAAATTGGCAAGGGCTTTCACCTCCAGCGCCTCCATGTGCACTGCGTCGGCCTCGTCGATATGGTCATAGCCGACCAAGTGGAGCGCACCATGCGCGATCAGATGGGTGGCGTGGGCAGCCACCGGGAAGCCCTTGTCCGCCGCTTCTGCGGCGCACGTCTGGTGGGCGAGCATGATATCGCCGAGCAGGACTTCACCATCATCGGTATTGGCAAGCGCATCCAGCATGTCGGGTTCCAGCATCGGGAACGACAGCACGTTGGTGGGCTTGTCCTTGCCGCGAAAGTCCCGGTTGAGCGCCTGCACCTCGTCATCGGTTCCGAAATGCACGCTGACCGACACGGTGAACGGCGCGTCGGCGAGGCTGCCATAGGGGCTGACCGCCAGCGCAGCGGCAACGGCACGGGCGGCCAGCGCCTCCCAATCGGTATCGGCGGGCCAGAGTTCATCGACGGAGGTTTCGGTTTCGATCATTTCGTTGAATCAGACCTAAGCCAACCCGCTTTCCCGAGCCCCTCGGCTGGCTGGCAAGCCAGCCGCTCGGGATAAACTTCCCGGTAAAACCGGGAAGTCGAGGGACGCGCGCGCAACCGGTGGCGCAAAGGTCCCTCGACTTCGCTCGGGACAAACGGAGAAAGGGCGATCTGACAGGGCGCGCAAGCCTCACGCATCCTTGCCCTCATAAGCCTCCACGATACGCCCGACGATCGGGTGGCGCACCACATCCGCCGCGGTGAACCGCACGGTACCGATGCCCTGCACGCCTTCCAGCCGCCCGACTGCATCGGCCAGGCCTGATGCGCCGACGCCGCCGGGAAGATCGACCTGCTTGGGGTCGCCGCAGATGACCATGCGGCTGTTCATGCCAAAGCGAGTGAGGAACATCTTCATCTGTGCAGGGGTCGTGTTCTGCGCCTCGTCCAGGATGATGAAGCTGTCCGCCAATGTGCGCCCGCGCATGAACGCGAGCGGGGCGATCTCGATCTCGCCGCTGGCGATGCGCCGCTCGACCTGCTCGGCCGGCAGCGTGTCATACAGCGCATCGTACAAGGGCCGAAGGTACGGATCGACCTTTTCCTTCATGTCGCCGGGCAGGAAGCCCAGCCGCTCGCCCGCTTCGACTGCGGGGCGCGACAGGATCAGCCGGTTGACGCTGCCGGTGATCAGCTGGCTGACCGCCTGCGCCACCGCCAGATAGGTCTTGCCGGTGCCTGCCGGACCCAACGCAAAGATGATATCGTCGCGGACCAGGGATTTCATGTATTCGGTCTGCGTCGCCGAACGCGGCACGATGGTTTTCTTGCGCGTGCGGATCATGATGCCGGGCGGCTCAGCCACCTCGGAGCGTACGATGCCTTCCAGCGTCGGTTCCGCCGACATGCTGATCAGCGCCTCGACCGCGCCCTCATCGATATCCAGTCCCTGCTCGATGCGCTTGTGCAAGCCCACCAGCACGTCGCGCGCCCGTGCCGCGCTTTCGGCTTCGCCCTCGATCTGGATGCGGTTGCCGCGCGCGGCGATATACACGCCCAGCCGGTTTTCGATCGCGACCAGGTTCTTGTCGAATTGCCCGAACAGGGGGCCGAGCAGCGTCGGCTCGTCGAACTCAACGCCGATCCGCGCCTTGTTGGCGGGCTCTGGCCGGTTGAACGGGAAATCGGTGCCATAGACCGGGGATAGCTTGGCGCTCTGCGGCTCGGGCTTGCCGCGAAACTTGCCGCCATCGCTGCTGCGCCGATCGCCGCCGCTGCCGCCGCCCTGCTTGCGCGCCATCAGGCGGTCACCCCAAGGCTTTCGGACGCAAGGCTGATGCCTTCCAGGCTGTTCGGCCCGGCGGACAGGATGTCGACCTCGATCAGGTCACCGATCCTGGCGGTGCCATCGACCACATGGACCGATTGCAGCCAGGGCGATTTGCCGACCAGTTGGTCCGGCTTGCGGCCCGGCCGTTCGAGCAGCACGGAGACGCGCTTGCCGACGGTGGTGTGGTTGAAGGCCTGTTGCTGCGTGTTGAGCAGGGCCTGCAGGCGCTGCAACCGCTCGTCCATGATCTCGGGGCTGATCTGATCCTCCATATCGGCAGCGGGCGTGCCGGGGCGCGTGGAATATTTGAAGCTGTAGGCCTGTGCGTAATTGGCGGCGCGCACGATATCGAGCGTCGCCTGAAAGTCCGCCTCGGTCTCGCCGGGGAAGCCGACAATGAAATCACCCGACAGCGCAATGTCAGGCCGGGCCGCACGCACCTTGTCGATGACCGCCAAGTAGCTGGCGGCATCGTGGCTGCGGTTCATCGCCTTCAATATCCGGTCCGATCCCGATTGCACCGGCAAGTGCAGGTACGGCATCAGCTTGGGAATTTCGGCATGCGCCGCGATCAGCGCATCGGTCATGTCGTTGGGGTGGCTGGTGGTGTAGCGGATGCGTGTCAGCCCGGCGATGTCCGCCAGAGTCGCGATCAGCCCTTCCAGCCCGCGGGTGCGGCCCCGCGCGTCGTCACCCGTCCAGGCGTTGACGTTCTGGCCCAGCAGCGTGATTTCCTTCACCCCGCCATCGACCAGCGCCTTCGCCTCATCGACCAGATCAGCAAACGGGCGGCTGATTTCCGCGCCGCGCGTATAGGGTACCACGCAATAGGTGCAGAACTTGTCGCAGCCCTCCTGCACCGTCAGGAACGCCGATGGGCGCGGCTGCTTGGCGCGCGCGGGCAGCGACCCGAACTTGGTGACGGCGGGCATGTCGGTATCGACCGCGGCCTTTTTGCCGGTCCGCGCCTGTTCGATCAGCTGCGGCAGGCGGTGATAGGCCTGCGGGCCGACCACGATATCGACGCTGGGCGCGCGCCGGGCGATCTCCTCGCCCTCCGCCTGCGCGACGCACCCTGCCACCGCGATCATCGGCGTGCTGCCGTCCGCGCGCTTCAGCCTGCCGATATCCGAATATACCCGCGCCACCGCCTTTTCGCGGATGTGGCAGGTGTTCAGGATGACAAGGTCGGCATCGTCGCGGTTGCCCGCGGCCTGCATGCCCTGCGCGGAAAGCATCTCGCCCATCCGCTCGCCATCATAGACGTTCATCTGGCATCCGAACGAGGTGACGAAATAGCGGCTAGGTCCGCGCTCCGCATCGGGGGCGGACGGCGCGGGGGCGAGAGTATCGGTGGTTTGGTTCATGGATGCCGTTGGCTATACAGCCGGATTGCGGCCCAAGGAAGCTAAAAGCGCCGCATCGATGCGGGCACGCGCCTCTGCGGCGATCGCCTTGCGGCCGGGGAAATCGGCCGGGCTGAACGGTTCGAGGAAATGCAGCGTCACCTCGAAACTGCCCTTGCGGGTAAACAGGCGCAGCGCGTTGTTGGGCGCGGTTTCTTCGCCCACCCAGGCGATGTCGTGCGCGGTCTTGCCGTAATCCAGGAACATCGGCTGCACCATCACGCCGGGCGGCGGCGGATCGAGCACCTGCAGCAGCGGCGATTTGAACGGCAGCAGGCCGCTGCCATCGGTGGTCGTGCCTTCGGGAAAGATCGTGATCGCCCACGTCTCGCTCAACGCATCGCGCAGTTCGTTGATCTGGCCTGCAATGCCCATGCGGTTGCTGCGCGAGACAAAGACGGTGTTGTTGAGCTTGCACAGCCAGCCCACCACCGGCCAGCTCTTGATGCCGTCCTGCGCCACGAAGCTGCTGCCGTTGCGCCCGGCGATGACGGGAATATCGAGCCAGCTCAGATGGTTGGAGATATAGAACACATCGCGCTTGAGTGGCGTGCCGACGATCCGCACGCGCGCACCGCATGCACGCCCCACGGTCCGCAGGAACAATTTGGGCCAGGGGTTCGACAGCCTGAGCACGCGCCAGATGTAATAGAGCGGCACGCACAGTATGAGGGTCAGCACGATGAGGCCGGCCCGCAGCGCCAGGCGCACCCGGCCGATCAGCCCGGGATCGCGCCAGTGCAGATGCGCCATATCGGGCGTATCGGGATAAAGCGGTGGAGGCGCAGGGACCGCAACAGCCTCGCTCATATACGGTCAGTCTTTGCGGTCGATTGAAACGCCGTAGAGCTCCATACGGTGATCGACCAGGCGATAGCCCAGCTTTTCGGCGATCATCTTCTGCAGCGCTTCCAGTTCGGGATCGACGAATTCGATCACCTTGCCGGTTTCGACATCGATCAGATGGTCGTGATGCGCCTCTGGTGCGGCCTCATAGCGCGCGCGCCCATCACCGAAATCGTGACGGTCCAGAATGCCCGCCTCTTCGAACAGGCGGACGGTGCGGTACACCGTGGCGATCGAGATACGCGGATCGATGGCGGAGGCACGCTCATGCAGTCGCTCGACATCGGGATGATCATCGGCTTCGGACAGCACCTTGGCGATCACGCGCCGCTGGTCGGTGATCCGGAGCCCACGATCGGCGCACAACGCCTCCAGGTCGATTTTCTGGCGCATGGTGCCTCTTTGATTGCGGTTGCCGGTTCAGGTCAGCCAAAGTGCGTGCGATCCCGCGTGGCAGCGTTGCCCCGCGGTCGATGCGTCGCACGATAGCTGGCAGGCGTGGCCGAAACCGCGCCTGCCAGTCAATTTATCGTGCATCGTGCCAATTGCAACCGCCAGCAGGGGCGGCGCAGAATTAGGCCTTACTTGACGGGGCGCTTGCCCGGCTTGCGACCCAGGCCGATCTTCTTGGCCAGTTCGCGGCGCGTCGCGGCATAATTGGGTGCGACCATCGGATAGTCGGCGGGCAGGTTCCAGCGCGCGCGATAGTCGTCCGGCGTCATGTTGTAATGCGTCATCAGATGGCGCTTGAGCATCTTGAGCTTCTTACCGTCTTCAAGGCAGACGATATAGTCTGGCTTGATCGATGCGCGGATGGAAACTGCAGGCTCGGGGCGCTCGGCTTCAACCACCACTTCGGAAGGCGACAGACCGTTGAGCGCGCGATGTACATTTTCAATCAGGCTAGGAATGTCTGACACGGCAACGCTGTTGTTGCTCACATGTGCAGCGACGATATCCGCTGTCAAAGTGATCAGCGTTTCGTGCATTTCAAGTTCGGCTTCCACCATGATGAATGATCCCGTTTCTATGTTTTGATTAACGACCCTTAATCCGGCTCGTGGGCCGAATCCGCGCGGTATGCAAGAACAGGAACCAAACGTCAACGGCATTATTGGGTTTTTGACGCATTACTTGGTCAATTGAGAACCGTAATCATGGCAAAAGGAACAATGCGGATTTAAATCTCCATTGCCAATGTCAGTGCGTCATAGAGCCGCGAGTCTGCGCCCTTGTAGTAATCCTTGCGCAGTCCGACCTGACGGAAGCCGAATTTATGGTAAAGATTACTTGCAGGATTGTTACTTCGCATCTCAAGAAAAATGCGTTCGACGCCAGCAATTTTTGCATTTTCAACGACTTGGGTGAGGAGCGCAGAACCCGCCCCAAAATGACGCCATTCTGGTGCCACTGCAATCAACAGCAACTCTTCTTCGCAATCGACCCTGCGTGACATGGAAAAGCCGATGGCTTCGGGTTCGCGCGCATCGGCAGCGCTCGAAGCAGGATCGGGCATGATTTCGGCAATCACCGTGTGGGTGAGCGGCATGGCCAGCATCGCGCGGGTCTGGGCGTGGTTCCAAGCCTCGCCATATTGCGGATCGAAGGCTGTCTGCATGACATGCATCACCGGGCCCAGCGCGTCCTGTGGGGCAAGCCCGGACACCAGCTGAAACGCCGGCTGCCGGTCCGGTCGGGCACCGCCTGTCGCCATCACCCCGGCGCCGTGACGGGTGCGGGCGCGGCGGCCATCGGCTTGGCGTCTGCACCGCGTCCATAGGCAGGCTCGGGCGGCAGCGCGCGCATGGGCGCTGCCAGCAGGTAAGCGGAGCGTGCATCGGGCGTCAGCGGCAGCGCGGTGCCAAAGCCTCTGGCGGCCACCAATGGTGCGGCCATCGTTCCGGCAACCAGGCTGTGGGTACACGCCGTCGCCGCCGCATCGGGAGTGAGCGATGCGAGCGGGGTAATCGCCACGCCATCGGCGGCAAAGCTCTGCACGAAATATTCGCCATGACCGCCGGTCATCACCACGTCGAGGCCGCCGGAATCAAGGCCGTGCGCCGCGTCGTCCTGGGCCATGGCCATGGTGGCGATGAGCGCGTGGGTCGAATAGCCGCTGACCGGCACATCCCAGGCCAGCGCAAGCGCGCGCGCTGCCGCCAGTCCGACGCGCACGCCGGTAAAGCTGCCGGGGCCGCAGTTGACCAGGATGGCGCTCGCCCGGCCGCGGCCAGGAAGCGCTGCGATCATCGGCACCAGCCGTTCGGCATGGCCCCTGCCGAGCACGGCATGATCGGATGCAAGCAGAAGGTCGCCGTCAAACAGCGCCACCGAACAGGCTTCGGTCGCGGTGTCGATCACCAGCAGGCTGTTGGGTCCGGGCGGCATGGCCGCGCTGCGCTAGCCGATTGTGTTGAACCGGTCAAAACCGGGGCGCGGGCTGCGATCGAAAATCGTCGACGGGTCGCCATAGCCCAGGGTCGAGATGAAGTTCGATTTCACATTGGGCTGGTCGCCGAAGAACGCTTTGTCGACGGCGGCATTGTCGAAGCCCGACATCGGCCCGGTATCCAGCCCCAGCGCGCGCGCAGCCATAATGAAGTACGCGCCCTGCAGCGACGAATTGCGCAGCGCGGAGTCGCGAATGAACTGCTCCTTGCCTTCACCAATGAACCAGCTGCGCGCATCGGTGTGCGGAAACAGCTCGGGCAACAGCTCGTAAAATTCAAGGTCCATGCCGATCACGACCGACACCGGCGCGGCCAAAATCTTCTTGGCGTTGGCCTCCATGCAGCACGCCCCCAGCTTCTGCTTGGCCTCGTCCGACACGCACCACACCAGCCGCGAGGGCAGCATGTTGGCCGATGTCGGACCCATCTTCATAAGGTCCCAGATCGCATGGAGCTGCTCGGTGGACACAGGAGCGTCGGTATAGCCGTTATAGGTGCGCGCGGTGCGGAAAAGCTGGTCGAGGGCGGCGTCGTCGAGCGGGGCGTTCATGGGATGCGGGTTCCTAATGTCGTTGGGGGCTCATGAAGTGTGTCGGCCTCAGGCGGCGCGCACTTCGATGACCTCGGGCACATAATGCTTGAGCAGCGATTCGATGCCGTGCTTCAGCGTCGCGCTGGACGACGGACAGCCCGAGCACGCGCCCTGCATCTGCAGATAGACCACGCCCTTGTCGAAGCCGCGATACACTATGTCGCCGCCATCGTTGGCGACGGCCGGGCGGACGCGGGTTTCGATCAGCTCCTTGATCTGCGCGACGATATCCTCGTCCTCGGGGTTCATCGGCCAGTCGGTCTGTTCGGGCGGAACCGCGATGCCCGCTGCGCTTGCTGCGCGGAACAGCGGCATGTCGGCGGAGAAATGATCGAGCAGGATCGACAGGATGTCGGGCCTGAGGCTCGACCAGTCCGCGCCTGGCCCTGCAGTCACCGAAATGAAGTTGTGGCCGAAGAACACGCCGGTCACATCGCCCAAGCCGAAGATTGCCTCGGCCAAAGGTGAAGCAACCGCCTCTTCCGGCGAGGCGAAATCGCGTGTGCCCATGTCCATGACCTTGCGGCCGGGCAGGAACTTCAGCGTGGCGGGGTTCGGCGTGGTTTCGGTTTCTATCAGCATAGGCCGTATCTGGGGCAGGGCAGGGGGCTTCGCAAGGCAGTTTTTCTTGTCTGGCCCAATGCTGCGGTGCTGTGCCGGTTCGGGGCCGGACCGACCATCTGCGACAGGCCCGGTGCAGACGTTCATGCAGACGTCCATACTGTATATTCACTGGCCAGTCAGAATTGGGCTGCCTATAGATTGCGCCATGACCTTTCCCCTGAAGCGTTCGGCGCGCGCGGCTGTTGCCCTTGCCGCGATTTCCCTTGTTTTCACGGCGCCATTGCTCGCCAAGCTGCCGGGCGAGCCCGTCGCCAGCGGCAAGGACGAGAACGGCAAGCCGCTGCGCCCGCCCAACCTTGAGCCCGGCGAAAAGACGCCCTGGCTGTATCAGGGCAGCAACGTGCCGGTGGACAAGGCATGGACCTTCGGCGAGCTGAGCAACGGCGTACGCTATGCGGTGCGCCGCAATGGCGTACCGCCAGGGCAGGTCTCCATCCGCGTCCGCATCGATGCCGGATCGATGATGGAAACCGATGCCGAGCAGGGCTTTGCCCACCTTCTGGAGCATTTGACCTTCCGCGGCTCCAAATATGTCCCCGATGGCGAGGCGATCCGCATCTGGCAGCGGCTGGGCGCAAGCTTCGGCAGCGACAGCAACGCCGAAACTACACCGACGCACACCGTCTACAAGCTTGATCTGCCCGCCGCGACGCCGGCCGGGCTGGATGAGAGCATGAAAATTCTTTCCGGCATGATCCGCGAGCCGGGCCTGACCGGCGAGGCGGTGACCGCCGAGGTTCCCGTCGTGCTGGCCGAACTGCGCGAACGATCGGGCGGGCAGGTGCGCGTGGGCGATGCGACGCGCCAGCTGTTCTTTGCCGGGCAGAAACTGTCCGAGCGGTCCCCCATCGGCAAGCCCGAGACGCTGAATGCCGCGACATCGCAGGCGGTGCGCGGCTTCCACCAGCGCTGGTACCGGCCCGAGAACACCGTGATCGTGATTGCAGGCGATGTCGAACCGGCCACGCTCGAAGCGCTCATCAAGACGCATTATGGCGACTGGAAGGTCGCGGGCAAGCAGGCGCCCTATCCGGGCTTCGGCGCGCCCGATCCGGCGCAACCGGTGGCGCGCGCGGTCGTCGAGCCGGGCTTCCCGTATCTCGTCAGCATGGGCATCCTGCGGCCATGGAAGCCGGTCAACGACACGATCGCCTACAACCAGCAGCTGCTGATCGACCTGGTCGCAACGCAGTTGATCAACCGGCGGCTTGAAGGCCGCGCCCGTGGCGGCGGCAGCTTCCTGCAGGCGCAGGTCAATTCCGAGGACGTGAGCCGCTCGGTCGATGGCACCTTCGTGTCGATCGTGCCGATTGGCGATGACTGGCAGGCAGCGCTCGCCGATGTGCGCGGCGTGCTGGCCGATGCCACCACCACCGCGCCAACGGCCGAAGAGCTTGCGCGCGAACTGTCCGAATTCGATGCCGCACTCGCGGTGCGTGTGGAAACCGCCGATACCGAGGCCGGGGCAAAACAGGCGGACGATATCGTCGGCGCGGTCGATATCCGCGAGACCATCGCGTCTCCGCAAACCGCGCTCGACGTGTTTCGCGGGATGAAAGACCTGTACACGCCCGAGCGGCTGCTGGAAGCGACGCAGCGGCTGTTCAGCGGCGTGACCACCCGTGCCATATTGGTATCGCCGCAAGCCGTGCCCGATGCGCAGCAGGTGCTGACCACGGCCCTGACCCGCGACGTCACTGCCGATGCCAGCGCGCGGCTGGCCGCAGCAGCGGTGACTTTTGACGACCTGCCCCAGCTGGGCGCACCGGGCACGGTCGCCGCCACCACCGACATCCGTCTGCTGGGCATCGAAGTCGTAGAGCTATCCAACGGGGTGAAGGCAATTCTGTACCCCAATGACGCTGAAGTCTCCAAGATCATGGTCAAGGTGCGTTTCGGCAACGGCTATCAGGCCTTCCCGGCGGACAAGCCCTCGCTGGTCTGGTCGGGCCAGGCGGCGCTGGTCGCCAGCGGCATCGGCGAAATCGGGCAGGAGGGTCTTGACCGGCTGACCACGGGCCGGCGCATCGGCTTCGGCTTCGAGGTGGAGAACGATGCGTTTTCGTTCTCGGCGGACACCCGCCGCGCCGATCTGGAGGACCAGCTCAAGCTGTTCGCCACCAAGCTGGCTGCCCCGCGCTGGGATGAAAACCCCGTGCGCCGTGCCAAGGCCGGGACCGAGCTTGCCTATCGCAGCTACTCCATGTCGCCGCAGACGGTGCTGGAACGGGACCTGGGCTATCTGACCCGCAACCGCGACCCGCGCTGGAAGGTGCCCTCGCCCGAGGATGCAGCGATGCTGACGCCCGAGGCGTTTCGCGCGACGTGGGAGCCGCTGCTGGCGCAAGGCCCGATCGAGGTGATGCTGTTCGGCGATTTCGACAAGGCCGAGGCGATTGCCGCGCTGCAAAAGACGTTTGGCGCGTTGCCGCCACGCACTGCCGCGCCACCAGTCGAGGGCGCAGACACCGTCACCTTCCCGGCGCCCAATGCCGAGCCTGTCGTAGTGCGGCATGATGGCGCGCCGGACCAGGCGGCGGCGTTCCTTGGCTGGCCCACCGGCGGCGGCATCGCCAATGTGCAGGAGAGCCGCCAGCTCGAAATCCTGACCGCCATCTTCAACAGCCGCCTGTTCGACCAGTTGCGCGCGCAGGCCGGGGCCAGCTATGCCCCGCAGGTGCTCAACAACTGGCCGATCGCCTTCGACAAGGGCGGTTATGTCGGCGTGATCGGACAGCTTGCTCCGGAGAACGTCGGCAAGTTCTTCGATATCGCCAATGCCATCGCGGCGGACCTCGCCGCCAAGCCGGTCAGCGCCGATGAACTGGCGCGGGCGACCGAGCCGCTGCGCCAGTTGGTGTCGCGTGCCAGCACTGGCAACAATTTCTGGCTCAACCAGTTGCAGGGCGCAACGCGCGATCCGCAGCGCATCTCGGCGCTGCGCTCGATCCTGCCCGATTACACGGTAACCACGCCGGAACGGATGCAGGCGCTGGCCGCGAAGTACCTGGTCAAGGACAAGGCCTGGTCATTCGTGGTGCTGCCGCAGGACGCACCGGTGCCCGACAGTAAATAAGCACACATACAAAGCACATACAAAAACGCCCCGGCCGGATTGTCCGGTCGGGGCGTTTTTGTATGTGTCAGGTGTTGCCCGTCAGAACATCAGATCACGACATCTGGCCGGGAAGTTCATCCGGGCCGCGTGATGGCTCGATGACATCGGGCTGCACCGGGTCCATTTCAGGAGCCTCGCGTACGGGGTCTTCCATCGGCGGGTCGTTGACGGGAATTTCTGTGGGGGATTGCGGTTCGATCCGGTCGGGATCGGGGATCGCAGGATCTTCGGGACGTGTAGCCATATTCAAGTTCCTTTCCTGACCCAAATACGTTTGCCGGGCCGCCGGGTTGCTTCAGAGCGCTTTTCGACCATTCCGGGTCACCGTGACGGAGCCGAATTTGGCTCAATGCAAGGAAGGCTGGCGCAGGAATATGTCGATCTTTCAAGCCGGCCTGACGCTGCAGTGGGCCAAATTCGGCCCGCCCCTGTGGGGTTGGGCCATGAGGCCCGCTGGCAGCGTTGCGGCCCTTGCAGGGGCAACCAGCCCCTGCAACGCACCGCGCCTCCCCAGCGGGCCTCATGACCCAATCACGATGATCCGGAATGGTCGAAAAGCGCTCTAGCCCGCGGGCAACTCGTCGCAAATCGGCATGGGGCGCTGCTGCGACTGACGTCCATGCCCTTTTGGCCCCCTTGCCCTTTGCGGCAACCTTCTTTAGACGCACGCGCTTGATTACCGCGACGCGGGCGTGGCGAAACTGGTAGACGCGCCAGATTTAGGTTCTGGTATCGAAAGATGTGGGGGTTCAAGTCCCTTCGCCCGCACCATCGTTTGGATGGCCGGGAAAGGGATCAATCGCCCTTTCAAAACATGGAAAGACAAGAGTTTAAGCCGATGCAGATTGTCGAGACGCTGAACGAAGGCCTCAAGCGGGCCTATACCATCACCATCCCCGCCAAGGATCTGGAAGCGCGGGTGGACGCAGAAGTGAAGAAGATCGCGCCGCAGGTGCGCATGCCCGGCTTCCGCCCCGGCAAGGTGCCCGCCAATCTGATTCGCAAGATGCACGGCGAATCGATTCATGCCGACGCGCTGAACACCACCATTCAGGAAAGCGTCGACAAGGCGATCCGCGAGAACAATCTGCGCCCGGCGATCCAGCCCACGGTCGACCTCAGCGAGGATTACGCTGCGGGCAAGGATGCCGAAGTGACGATGTCGCTGGAAATCCTGCCGCAGGTTCCTGCGCCCGCGATCGATTCGATCACGCTGGAGCGCCTGACCGTCGAGCCCGGCGAAGCGGCCGTGACCGAAGCGCTGCAGCGCATCGCCGATGGCCAGAAGAGCTACACCACCGCCGCCAAGACCTACAAGGCCAAGGACGGCGACCAGGTGCTGATCGACTTTGAAGGCAAGGTCGATGGCGTGCCGTTCGAAGGCGGCAAGGGCGAAGGCATGGCCGTCGTTATCGGCTCGGGCCAGCTCATCCCCGGCTTCGAAGACCAGCTCGTCGGCCTCAAGGCCAATGACGAAGCCGTGATCAACGTGACCTTCCCCGCCGATTATGGCTCCAAGGAACTGGCCGGCAAGGCTGCGACCTTCGACATCGTCGTGGGCGAAGTGAAGAAGCCCGGCGAAACCAAGCTGGACGACGATTTCGCCAAGTCGCTGGGGCTGGAAAGCCTTGAGCAGCTCACCGGCCTGATCAAGGGCCAGCTGGAGCAGGAACTGAACGGCCTGACCCGCACCCACATGAAGCGTCGCCTGCTCGACCAGCTGGCTGCAGCGCATGACTTCGAGGTTCCGCCGTCGATGGTGGAAGCCGAGTTCGAGCAGATCTGGGCGCAGCTTGAGCAGGAAGCCGCACAGGAAGAAGATGCCGACGCAGCCCGCGCCGAAATGGAGAAAGATCGCGAAGAGTATCGCTCCATCGCCGTGCGCCGCGTTCGCCTCGGCCTGTTGCTGTCGGAAATCGGCCAGGCCAATGGCGTGGAAGTGTCGCAGCAGGAAATGAACATGCTGATGGCACAGGCCGCACAGCAGTATCGCCCGCAGGACCGCGAGCGCTTTGCCGAATACATCCGCCAGACGCCGATGGCCGCAGCCCAGCTGCGCGCGCCCCTGTATGAAGACAAGGTCGTCGACTTCCTGTTCGACAAGGCAACGATCACCGAGCGCACCGTGACCCGCGAGGAACTGGAAGCTGCGATCGAAGCCGAAGAAGATGCCAGCGCTGGGGGCGGCCACGTTCATGGACCCGATTGCGGCCACGATCATGGCCATGACGAAAAGCCCAAGGCCAAGAAGGCAGCGCCCAAAAAGGCTGCCGTGAAGAAGGATGCGGAAGACGCCGCTCCTGCTGAAGAAGCTGCGCCTGAAGCCGCTGAAAAGCCTGCCAAGAGGGCACCGGCGAAGAAGGCCGCTGCCAAGAAGGACGAGCCTGTAGCGGAAACCGCCGAAGCCAAGCCTGCAGCAAAGAAGGCCCCGGCCAAGAAAGCTGCTGCCAAGAAGGCGTGATGCCTAGTTCTCTCCCCTCCCGCTTGCGGGAGGGGTAGGTCCGGCTTGCCGGACCGGGGTGGGCCTGAAGGCACTACCATGGGATCAGGAGCTTGCGATCAGGCCCACCCCGGCCTCGCCTTTGGCTCGTCCACCCCTCCCGCAAGCGGGAGGGGAGAGTGTGTGGCCATTCCGCAATATTCCACCACACCGCCATCGGGGCTTGAACTCTTGCGCAAACACGCCGATTTAGACGGCTGACACACAGTCTCCTTGCAAGAGCAGAAAGAAGGCCCGTTTATGTACGATACCGTCCGCGACGCATTGGTTCCGATTGTCATCGAGCAGTCGAACCGCGGAGAGCGCAGCTTTGACATTTTCTCGCGGCTGCTGCGTGAGCGTATCGTGTTCGTCACCGGAGAGGTCGAGGACAACATGGCCTCGCTGATCGTGGCGCAGCTGCTGTTTCTCGAATCGGAGAATCCCAAGAAGGATATCTCCATGTACATCAACTCGCCCGGTGGCGTGGTGACCGCCGGCATGGCGATCTACGATACCATGCAGTATATCCGCCCGCGCGTTGCCACCGTGTGCATCGGCCAGGCCGCATCGATGGGCAGCTTCCTGCTGGCCGCTGGCGAGCCCGGCATGCGCACTGCGTTGTCGAATGCCCGCATCATGGTGCACCAGCCTTCGGGCGGCGCACGCGGCATGGCATCGGACATCGAGATTCAGGCGCGCGAAATCCTGCGGATCCGCAAGCGGATGAACGATTTGTACGTGCAGTTCACCGGCAAGAAGCTGGAAGATATCGAGCGCGCAATGGATCGCGACACCTTCCTGGAAGCGCACGAGGCCAAGGAATTCGGCCTTGTCGACCATGTGATGGAAAAGCGTCCCACCCCTTCGGACGATGCAGGAAAGTAACGCCTGCACGTGACAGGGGCAGGAAAATAACAAGGATTGCGCCCTAATACGGGGGCGCACCTGATGCAGGCGCAGCATGAACCGCGCCGGATGTTGCGTGTTGAATTCTGCGTTTTTTGCATTAGGCTTGGAGATTACGCTACGGGCGGGCAAGCGCCGGAGCAGAAGGAAGAGCTATGACGAAGCTGAGCGGTTCCGATTCGAAGAGCACCCTGTATTGCTCTTTCTGCGGAAAATCGCAGCATGAGGTCCGCAAGCTGATTGCAGGGCCGACCGTATTCATCTGCGATGAATGCGTGGAATTGTGCAACGACATCATCCGCGAGGAATCCAAGGCCGGGCTTGCCGGCAAGAAGGATGGCGGCGTACCGACCCCGCAGGAAATCTGCGATGTGCTGAACGATTACGTGATCGGGCAGAACCGCGCCAAGCGCGTGTTGTCGGTCGCGGTGCACAACCACTACAAGCGGCTCAACCATTCGGGCAAGGGCACAGGCGAGGTCGAACTGGCCAAGTCGAACATCCTGCTCGTCGGCCCCACCGGCTGCGGCAAGACCTTGCTCGCGCAGACGCTCGCCAAGACGTTCGACGTGCCCTTCACCATGGCCGATGCGACGACGCTGACCGAAGCCGGCTATGTCGGCGAGGATGTCGAGAACATCATCCTGAAGCTGCTCCAGGCATCCGACTATAACGTCGAAAAGGCGCAGCGCGGCATCGTGTATATCGACGAGATCGACAAGATCAGCCGCAAGGCGGAGAACCCCTCGATCACGCGCGACGTTTCGGGCGAGGGCGTGCAGCAGGCGTTGCTCAAGCTGATGGAAGGCACCACCGCTTCGGTTCCGCCGCAGGGCGGCCGCAAGCATCCGCAGCAGGAATTCCTGCAGGTCGACACCACCAACATCCTGTTCATCTGTGGCGGGGCGTTTGCGGGTCTGGAAAAGATCATCGGCGACCGTTTGCAGGGCAAGTCGATCGGCTTTGGCGCACATGTCGCCGCGCCCGAAGAGCGCAAGACCGGCGAGATGCTGACCAAGACCGAGCCTGAGGATCTGCTCAAGTTCGGACTGATCCCCGAGTTCGTCGGCCGCCTGCCGGTCATCGCAACCTTGGAAGACCTGGATATCGGCGCGCTGGTGCAGATCTTGAAGGAACCCAAGAACGCGCTGATCAAGCAGTATCAAAAGCTGTTCGAGCTTGAGGACGTGGATCTCAGCTTCACCGAGGATGCGCTGGAAGCGATCGCCAAAAAGGCTATCGAGCGCAAGACCGGCGCGCGCGGCCTGCGTTCGATCGTCGAGAGCATGCTGCTCGACACCATGTTCGAGCTGCCCGGCATGAAGGGCGTGGCCGAGATCGTGGTCGACAAGGATGTGGTCGAAGGCCGCAAGGACCCGATCCAGGTCTTCGCTGCCAAGGACAAGGTCGGCGCAGGCGACGCTGCCTGAACCGGCATACACCAAGCAGATACGCCATCTAAAGGGGCGCGGGCTAACGCCTGCGCCCTTTTTGCATCGCCCTGCGAGTCGAGCGCCTTGGCTGGTTGCCGCAAAGGGCGGTAAAATCGGCGAATGGTGAACGCCGCGTGCGTGTCATTTATGCCGCAGTTGCGAACTAAACGTCAGTATCCCCGGATATGTGCATCCAGCCGCCCCCCGCATTGCAGGCAGATAGCGCTCATAAAAGTGTTGTTTATCAGTGTGATAATGCCCGGAATCTGTGCTGCGGGCCTGGCTGTCACATCGCGACTTATAACTGTAACATATGTTTCACATAGCTTTCGCTTTTATGTCCTTAGCGCCGACTAGTGCGCCGCTCATCTCTTGATTGTGAGAGCGCTTTCATCGCCGCCGGGGTCCACAGGGCGGCAAGAAACGGGGAAACGACACATGCAAATTCGGTATTATCTCGCAGCGAGCGCTGCGGCGCTTTCGCTGGCCACTGTAATGGCCGCTCCTGCCTACGCACAGGAAACGACGTCGTCGATGCGCGGCACCGTGACCGGTGACGGCGCGCCGCTGGCTGGCGCCGAAGTCCGCGTGATCCACACCCCCTCGGGCACGGTCGCATCGACCGTGACGGATTCGACCGGAACGTTCAGCACCTCCGGCCTGCGTCTTGGCGGTCCGTTCACTGTTGAAGTCAACGCGCCTGGCTTTGAGCAGTCGTCGGTTACCGACATCTTCCTGCAGGCAGGCCAGCCCTTCCGCGTGCCGATCGAACTGCAGTCGCAGGCCGTGATCGTCGTGACGGCATCGTCGATTGCCGCGTCGCGGCCGCTGGAATCGGGCGCTGGCACCGTGCTGAGCGCTCGTGACATTGCCGGTGTTTCGAACGTCAACCGCGACATCCGCAACCTCGCCGCGCGCGATCCGCGCGTCAACCTTGACCCCACGAACGGCGGTGCGATCTCGATCGCGGGACAGAACAACCGCTTCAACCGCTTCACCGTTGACGGCGTCGCGTTCGGCGATCCCTTCGGCCTGGAAGCCGGCGGCCTGGTCTCGACCCGCGGCCCGGTTCCGCTCGACGCGATCGGCGAATTCTCGGTCGAAGTCGCGCCTGTCGACATTCAGCAGGGCTTCTTCCAGGGCGGCGCGCTCAACACCCAGCTCAAGGCGGGTTCCAACCGCTTCTCGGGCCTGGTCGGTTTCTATTACAGCGATGACAGCCTTCGCGGTGATACCGCGCGCGGCGTGACCCGCACTGGTGCGTTCGAATCGAAGATCTACACCGCGCAGATCACCGGCCCGATCATCAAGGACAAGCTGTTCTTCGCAGTGACCTATGAACGGACACGCGACTCGGTTCCTTCGGCTATCTCACCCGCCACGCTTGGCATCACCGATGCGCAGATTACGCAGATCCAGGGCATCGGCCAGAGCGTCTATAACTTCGATACGCTGGGCGCAGCCGATGGCGTGGTTGAAAAGGACGACAAGGTCGTCGCCAAGATCGACTGGAACATCGCCGATGGCCACCGTGCGGCACTGACCTACATCTACAACAAGGGCAACATTCTTGCGGGCCAGACCGGCATCGCCGCATTGAATGCCACCAACCCCAACTTCGCCCTGCAGTCGAACAATTACAATCAGGGCGCAGAGAACCATTTCGGCATTTTCCAGCTGAACGATCAGTGGACCGACAGTTTCTCGACCCAGCTGCGCGTTTCCTATGCCGATTATGTGCGTCTCCAGCAGCCGTTCGGCGATCCATCCTTTGGTGAATTCCGCACCTGCCTTGCGCCGACGTCCACCCTGCCGCAGCTGACGTGCCCTGCCGGTACCCGCCAGCTGACCTTCGGCCCGGACATCAGCCGCCAGGCCAACGAACTTGAATCGCAGTCGCTCAACGTCGAGTTCCAGGCCACTCTGCAGCTCAACAACCACACCGTCAAGCTGATTGCCGAGCGTCGCACGCAGGATATCCGCAACCTGTTCGCCCAGCGCGTTTCGGGCGCATGGTATTTCGACTCGGTTGCCGATCTGCAGGCGCGCCGTGCCAACGAAGTCGATTATGCCGTGCCGTTGCGCGGTGGCATCGATACGGTGACCGCGCTGTTCGAAAACAACAGCTGGACCTTCGGCATGCAGGATACGGTGGACGTCACCGATACCCTGGTTGTCACCGCCGGTTTCCGCTGGGACCTGTTTGACACGCCTGACCGTCCGTTCGTGAACGACGCGTTTTTCAATCGCTTCGGCTTCACCAACGCGCAGAGCCTGAATGGCCGTCAGCTGTTCCAGCCGCGCTTTGGCCTCAACTGGAAGCCGACCGATCGTCTGACCGTGCGCGGTTCGGCCGGCCTGTTTGGCGGCGGCAGCCCGAACGTTTGGATTTCGAACAGCTATTCGAACCCCGGTCCGACGCTCGGCCAGGTTCAGGTACGCCGCGTGCCTGGCGTGGGTGGTGCACCCGATACCTTCACCATCAGCGGCTTGACCGGCCTGAGTGCTGCCCAGCAGAACGCCATTGGCGCAGCAACGCTGAACAACGTGTCGGGCGGTACCGGCATTCCCCAGGCGCTGATCGATGCCGTCCGCACGACCGGCACGGCAGCATCGCCGACCAATGCACTGGACCCGAACTTCAAGGTGCCCTCGCAGTGGCGCGTTTCTGGAAGCTTCGACTATATCGCCAACCTGGGCTTCCTGGGTGACGACTGGAACTTCGGTGCCGATGTCGTCTATTCGCAGGTCAAGGACGGCCTGACCTGGACCGATCTGCGCTCGGTGGTTACCGGAACCCTGCCCGATGGCCGTCCGCGCTACAACGCGCTTCCGGGTCTTGCAGGCAACAACACCGATATCCTGTTGACCAACGACGGTCGTGGGTATAGCTGGAACGTCGTTGGCCGGTTCGACAAGCGCTGGACCAATGGCTTCCGTCTGGGCGGTGCGTATACCTTCCAGCGCGCCAAGGACACCAACCCCGGCACCTCGTCGGTGGCGTTCTCGAACTTCACCAGCACCGCGGTGACCGATCCGAACTTTGCAGCATATGGCACGTCGAACTATCAGCGCGACGACGCCTTCCGTCTGACCGCAGGCTATGATGCAGAGCTGTTCGGTGACAACGTGACCCGGTTCGAGCTGTTCTTCAACAGCCTGTCCGGCCAGCGTTACAGCTACACCTTTGCCGATAACCAATCGGGCACTGCGCGCTCGAACGTGTTCGGCGTGACCGGTACGAACAATCGCTACAACCTGTATGTGCCCAACGTATCTTCAATTACTGCAGATCCGCTGGTGTCTTATGCAGCCGGTTTCGACTTCGCAGGCTTCAAGAGCTTCGTTGAAAATTCGCCGTTGAACAAGTATCAGGGCCGGATTGCACCGAAGAACATCGGCAAGAGCCCGCGGTACAACAAGCTTGACCTTGCTGTGCGTCAGGAAGTGCCGTTTGTCTTCGGTGGCAAGGTCGAGCTTTCGATGGACTTGGAAAACGTGCTCAACCTGCTCGATTCCGATTGGGGTACCATCCGCCAGGTCGGCTTCCCGTATTTCGGGACCGTAGCTAACGTGCAGTGTCTTGCGGCACCTGTACCTTCGGGCACCACCGGAACCGCGGCAACCGTCAACCAGCCTTGTGCGCAGTACCAGTACGCCAACCGGACCGGCACCACGTTCCAGGCGCCTGTCGAAGCGGTCAACCTCAACGGATCGCTGTGGTCGATCCGCTTCGGTGCTCGCATCGTATTCTGATCAAAGTCCCTTCATGGGGACAAGGAACGGGGCGCGGTGGCTTTGGCTGCCGCGCCCTTTTTCTTTGGGCGTCGCTCGGCTGACGCGACATAAAAAGGCCCGCCTGGTCCGGTGAGGGAACAGGCGGGCCTTTTTGCGTCCGGCGTGGATGTCGGGCGGATCAGTTCTTGAGATCAGGTGGCAGCGCCTCGGATTTCAGCATCGCCACCACCTCGTCGAGCGACAGGAACTGCTGCTGCTGTTCGCCCAGGCGGCGCAAGGCCACGGTACGCTTTTCGGCCTCCTGCTTGCCCAGCACCAGGATGTTGGGCACCCGGCCGACCGAGTGTTCGCGCACCTTGTAGTTGATCTTTTCGTTGCGCAAATCCGCCTCGACGCGGATGCCCGCCGCCTGCAATGCTGCCACGACCTCGCGGGCGTAATCGTCAGCATCGGACACGATCGTCGCGACCACCGCCTGCACCGGTGCGAGCCACAGCGGGAACTTGCCCGCATAATGCTCGATCAAAATGCCGATGAAGCGCTCGTAACTGCCCAGGATCGCACGGTGCAGCATCACCGGGCGATGGCGGTTGCCATCCTCGGCGATGTAGCTGGCGTCCAATCGCTCGGGCAGCACGGTGTCGGTCTGGATCGTGCCGACCTGCCAGGTGCGGCCGATCGCGTCGGTCAGGTGAAACTCCAGCTTGGGCGCATAGAATGCGCCTTCGCCGGGCAGCTCTTCCCAGCCCCATTCGGGCGTGTTGCGGCCGGTGGCGGCGACGGCGTCGCGCATCGACTGTTCGGACCAGTCCCACATTTCATCGGTGCCGAAGCGCTTTTCCGGGCGCAGCGCCAGCTTGATGGCGTAGTCGCCAAAGCCCAGGTCCTTGTAGACGACATCGAGCAGGTCGCAGAACTTGGCGATCTCGTCGACCAACTGGTCCTCGCGCGCAAAGATATGCGCATCGTCCTGCGTGAACTGGCGCACGCGCATCAGGCCGTGCAGCGCACCGTGCGGCTCGTTGCGGTGGCAGCAGCCCATTTCGGCAAGGCGCAGCGGCAGGTCACGATAGCTCTTGATGCCCTGGCGGAAGATCAGCACGTGCGCCGGGCAGTTCATGGGTTTGAGCGCCATCCACGCGGCATCGTTCGACACGACGGGGCCTTCGTCCTCGGTGTTGGGCACCTCGTCGGGGATGACGAACATGTTCTCGCGATATTTGCCCCAGTGGCCGGACTGCTCCCACTGGCGCGCGTCCATCACCTGCGGGGTTTTGACCTCGAGATAGCCCGCCGCATCGAGACGGCGGCGCATATACGCCTCCAGCGCGCGGTAGATCACGAAGCCGCGCGGGTGCCAGAACACGCTGCCATGCGCTTCTGCCTGCAGGTGGAATAGGTCCATCTCCGCGCCGATCTTGCGGTGGTCGCGCTTGGCGGCCTCTTCCAGCCGCACGAGATGCGCGTCGAGTTGCTTCTTGTTGAGCCAGCCGGTGCCGTAGATGCGGGACAATTGCGGGTTGCGCTGGTCGCCGCGCCAGTACGCGCCCGACACGCGCGTCAGCTTGAAGGCATTGGGGTCGAGCTTGCCGGTGGAGGCGAGATGCGGGCCGCGGCACATGTCCATCCACGCGCCGGGGCGGCCCGGTTCGCCCGACCAGTACACCGTCAGCTCCTCGTCATCGGGAAGCTCGGCGGCCCATTCGGCCTTGAAGCTTTCGCCCGCCGCCTGCCAGCGCGCGATCAGGTCGCTACGGCTCCACACCTCGCGCACCAGCGGCAGATCGGCGGCTATGATGCGGCGCATCTCGGCCTCGATCGCGGGCAGGTCCTCATCGGTGAACGGCCGTTCGGCAGGCGCGAAGTCGTAATAAAAGCCATCGTCGGTGGACGGGCCGAAGGTTATCTGCGTGCCGGGAAACAGGTTCTGCACGGCCTCTGCCAGCACATGCGCAAAGTCGTGCCGCGCCAGCTCCAGCGCATCGGCCTCATCGCGCGCGGTGACCAACGCCAGCTGCGCATCGCCCTCGAACGGGCGGGTGATATCACGCAATTCGCCATCGACCCGCGCGGCAATCGCGGCCTTGGCAAGGCCGGGGCCGATCGCGGCAGCGACATCTGCCGGCGTCGATCCTGGCGGCATCTCGCGCACCGAACCATCGGGCAGGCTGATCTTCAGAAGCTGGGACATTGCAGTGTCTTTCATTGGCTGTCGCTGCGCCATGGCACAATCCGGCGCAGCCCAAAAGGGGCCATGTTTGCAGCGCCGATGATGGAGACACGTGCGAGGAGCCCGACGCCAAAGCCACCCGCACCCGGGTGGCTGGCAATCGCGAAAGTTACCCCGCGATTGTCCACCCCCGGTTGCCCGGAGTGGTGGTAGTCGTGAGGGATGTGCGGTTGCTCGCCATGGGGCGGGTATAGCGGCGAATGGAAGGTGAGTCACTAGGGGGGCATCTGTTGAAGGCAAAAGCCCTCCCCCTCGATGGGGGAGGGTTGGGTGGGGTTGATCTCTCCGGATCGAGCGGCGAGTGCGTACACGCGCCACCAGCGCCCAGCCGCACCATCACCCTCACCGCTGCGACTAGGTGGCAAGCCACCAAGTCTCGCTGCCTCTCCCATCAAGGGAGAGGTGAGGCAACACGACAAGCACCCCAAGCATTTTATCAAGGTCCCTTGACAACGCCCCGCACAAAAGACAATGTTCCTTTACATCGAATCAAGGGAGCTTGACCATGAATGCCTATCTTCGTGCCGTGTGCTGGGCGCTGCCCATCTTCGCAATCGCGGTGCTGAACGTGCTTGGCGTCGTCACCGATGGTGTTGCGCAGACCGCGTGCACCCTTGTGCCGTTGATCGCCGTCATTGCGCTCAATCGCGGCGTCGGTTGCGCGCCGCAAAAGGCAGGGTGACTATGCGCGCCAATGCCAACCCGGCGATGCGTCGCTATCTGCGCCGGTTCATTCCCATCACCTTCGTCTACCTCGCATCGATCGCGCTGGCATCCTTCGTGATCCCCGATGATGCTCCGGCGAGCCCGCTGACCATCGGCCTTGCGCTGGTGCCGGGGGCCGCGGTGCTGGGCTGGCTGTGGGCGATGGGGCGGTTGCTGATCGAGCTGGACGACGAGTATCTGCGGCTGCTGGAGGTGCGCAAGTTCCTGGTCGCCACCGGCATCACGCTCGCCATCACCAGCGTGTGGGGAATACTGGAACTCTACACGCCCGATGTGCCGCGCATGGCGGTGTTCTATGTCTTCCCGATGTGGTGCGGCGGGCTTGCCGTGGGCCAACTGGTCAACCGCTTCGCCTTTGGCGATTCGGCACCCTGCTGATGAAGAACCGGCTGAAAGTGCTGCGCGCCGAGCGTGACTGGACGCAGGGCGACCTGGCCGATGCGCTGGCGATTTCGCGGCAGAGCATCAACGCGATCGAGACCGGAAAATACGACCCCTCGCTGCCGCTCGCCTTCCGCATCGCCGATCTGTTCGAGCTGCCCATCGAGGCGATTTTTCTGCGCGATTGACCCTGGCGGTTCGCGCCCGCCTGTGCCGATAAGCTGAAGGAGCATGTTATGAAAACCCCGATGCGTGCTGCCCTTGTGGCGGCAACCCTGTTTGCTGCCCTGAACTCGCCTGCTCTTGCCCGTGCGCCCGATCAGCCTTCAGCGGAAGCGGTGACAACGGCACCGTCCAACCCGACCCAACGGACCCGCCTGACCGTGACGGTGGTGGGCAACGGGCCGGATGTGATCCTCATCCCCGGCCTCGCCAGCCCGCGCACGGTGTGGGATCGCACGGTGGAGCAGCTCAAGGGTCGCTATCGCCTGCATCTGGTGCAGCTGCGCGGGTTTGGCGATGATGCAGCCGCCAATGCCACTGGCCCGGTGCTGGAGCCGTTCGTGGACGACGTGGCAGGCTACATCCGCGACGCGGGGTTGATGAAACCGGCGGTCATCGGCCATTCGATGGGCGGACTTACGGCGGCGATGATCGCGGTGCGCCACCCGGATCTGCTGGGCCGGGTGCTGATCGAGGACAGCCTGCCGTTCATCGGGCTGATTTTTTCGCCGATGGCCACGGTCGACGCGGTGCGCCCGCAGGCCGATGCGCTGCTGAAGGCTGCGCTTGCCGCCGGACCGCAGCCGCAAAACCCTGCCGATCCGACGCTGGCGACGATGTCTGCGACAGAGGCTGGCCGCAAGCAGGTGATGGCCTGGAGCACCAGCGCCGATCACCGCGTGACGGCGCAGGTGTTCCATGACGTGCTGCTGACCGATATTCGGCCTGAACTGCCCAGGATCACCACGCCGGTGACCGTGGTCTACCCCTATGACACCGCGGTCGCGCCTGTGGAGTATGTCGATGCGCTGTATGCCAATGCGTACAAGGGGCTGAGCGCCGTGACGCTCAAGCGCATCGATGGCAGCCGCCATTTCATCAAGCTCGACCAGCCTGAGCTTTTCGGCCAAGCGGTGGCGGCATTCCTGCAGGGCTATGGCGATTGAGCGGCGGCTCGGCTAAGCCGCTGCCCATGAACCATCACAACAACCATTCGTTTCTCGACCGCGCCGACCGGCCGCGTCTGGTCTATCACCACCGCCGTGCCGCTCCCGGCCAGGCAGGCGCACCGACGCTCGTGTTCCTGCCCGGCTATGCCTCGGATATGACCGGCACCAAGGCGCTGGCATTGGATGACTGGGCGGCGGGGCAGGGGCTGGCAATGCTGCGCTTCGATTATGCCGGATGCGGCGTGAGCAGCGGCAATTTCGAGGATCAGGCGCTCGCCGACTGGCGCGACGATGCGCTGGCGTTGATCGACACGGTGGTGACCGGGCCTGTGGTGCTGGTCGGATCGTCGATGGGCGGGTGGCTGGCGCTGCTGGTGGCGCTGGCGCGGCCGGCGCGCGTGGCGGGCATCGTCGGTATCGCCGCTGCGCCCGATTTCACCATGTGGGGCTTCAGCCAGGACGAGAAGATGACGATCCTGACCGAGGGGCGCCTGGAAAAGCCCAGCGAATACGGCCCCGAACCGGTGGTGACGACGCGGCGCTTCTGGCAATCGGGCGAGGCCAACCGGGTGCTGATCGGCGAAGTCGCGATCGATTGTCCGGTACGGCTGCTTCAGGGCCAGGCCGACCCCGACGTTCCGTGGCAATATGCGCTGGAGATCCAGAACCAGCTGCGCGGCACCGATTCCCAACTGGTGCTGATCAAGGACGGCGACCACCGCCTGTCGCGCGACAGCGACATCGCGCTGCTGATCCAGACGGTGGCGAACCTGGTGGCGAAGTTGGCGACGAAATAGCTGCTTTACGGCGCGAGTCGGAATCCAGAGCGAATGCAGTGCAATTTGACTCCTGGGCTCCGGCTTTCGCCGGAGAACGGCGGTAAATCAGACCAGCCGCTCGTCGCGCACGATAGGCCTGGGCCTGTGGTTGTCGTCCAGCGCGACGAAGGTGAACAGGCCGCTGGTGACGCGCACCTCCTGCGCGCCGCGTCCCCGCGTAGCGATCACGTCGATGCGGATCGAGATCGAGGTGCGGCCGATCCGTTCGACCTCGGCGTAGACCGAAATGATGTCGCGCAGCAGGATGGGGGCGAGGAACTGCATCGCCTCGATGGCGACGGTGGCACACGGCCCCTGCACCTCGCGGCTGGCGACGATGCCGCCGGCGATGTCCATCTGCGCCAGCACCCATCCGCCGAAGATATGGCCGTTGGCGTTGATGTCCGCAGGCGCAGGCACCACGCGCAGCACGGGATCGCGGCAATCGGTCAGGCGTTCTGCCGAACTATCCATGAATGGTCCCCCCAAAGTTCGGTGACGTTACGGCGCGTCCGGATCGAGCCCGTCGTCGATCGATTCGTCGTGCCCGGTCCCGCTCGACATGAACACCAGCCCCATCAACGCGGCGGTCAGCAGCATGGTGAAACCCACGCCCAGCGCCGCGGCAATGTACAGGTGGATCGACACCGTGCCGTGCAGCGTGAACAGCAATGCGAGCGTCGCCACAACCGCGATGCCCGTTGCGGCCCCCATCCAGCCCATCACCCGCCAGTAGCGGCCCCAGGCAAAGCGGGCGTATTCAGGATCATCGAGATTGGAAAAGCGTGGCATGGCGATGGATATAGGCCGAGATGCCTTTTCTTTCCAAACATTTCGTGGGACCATCGGTCCAGCTTGAGTCGCCAGATCGGCGTCCTGCGCATGCGCTGCCACCGATCATAAGGACGACGGGCCTTACGCTTAGGAGAGCGCATGTCATGACCATTGCCACCATTCTTTCAGGACGCGACCGCACCGTGCACCAGTGCACCTGCCACGCCACCGTACGCGACGCTGCCAATCTGCTGGCGGAAAAACGAATCGGTGCGCTGCCCATCGTCCGGGATGGCGAAGTGGTCGGCATCTTCTCCGAACGCGACCTGGTCTACCGGCTGCATGCCGATGGCCCGCAGGTGCTTGAGCAGGCGGTGGAAACCGCGATGACGTCTCCGGCCATCGTGGTGACGCCCGATACCGACGTGATGTCCGCGCTCTCGCTGATGACCAAGCGCCGCATCCGCCATCTGCCGGTGGTGGATGGCGACACGCTGATCGGGTTCGTGTCGATCGGCGACCTGGTCAAGTACCGCATCGACAAGATCGAAAGCGAGGCCGCAGCGCTGCGGGATTATATCCAGAGCGTTTGAGGCTATTCCCGTTCTCCGGCGAAAGCCGGAGTCCAGGACGGCCAGAGCGCAACTTCGCCTCTGGACTCCGGCTTTCGCCGGAGAACGGCAAGCACTTCGCGTCTTCGCGCCTTCGCGTGAACCAATATGTCTGGATTTTCCCTACCGCATCAATCCGCCCAGCAGGTTGCGCGCGAAGCGGCCCAGGCCTGGAAAGCCGAACGCCTTGCCCAGTTCCGTGGCCACGGTACCCGCTGCCGCACTGGCCGCGCTGGCACCGGGGCGCGCGCTGCTTTTCTTGCCGCGAATGGCACCTGCTATGACCGCCCCTGCAGAGGCAGCCGCCGCACCCGCGGCGGCGTTGCCGGCCTTGGCCCAGATCGATGTCGTCTTGCGCGGTGCCTTGGCGACCTCTTCCTTGCCCTTGGCCGCGACCTCCTCGGCCACCGCGGCGGCATCGGCGGCCTTTTGCGCCAGTACCTCCATCGCCGATTCGCGCTCGATCCGCGCATCGTACTTGCCATCATAGGGCGAGACCGACTGGATGATCGCGCGCTCCTTCGGTGTCAGCGGGCCGAGGCGCGAGCGCGGCGGCTTGATCAGCGTGCGCTGGGTGATCGAGGGCGAGCCATCCTCCAGCAGGGTCGAAACCAGCGCCTCGCCGGTCTTCAGCTCGGTGATCGCAGTGGCGACATCGAGGTCCGGATTGATGCGGAAGGTATCCGCTGCCGCCTTGATCGCCTTCTGGTCGCGCGGGGTGAAGGCGCGCAGCGCGTGCTGCACGCGGTTGCCCAACTGGCCGGCGACCTTTTCGGGAATATCGATGGGATTTTGCGTCACGAAGTACACGCCGACGCCCTTGGAGCGGATGAGCCGGACGACCTGCTCGATCTTCTCTTCCAGCGCCTGGGGCACATCATCGAACAGCAGGTGCGCCTCGTCGAAGAAGAACACCAATTTGGGTTTTTCCGGATCGCCAACCTCGGGCAGCGTCTCGAACAGCTCGGACAGCAGCCACAGCAGGAAGGTCGCATACAGCTTGGGGCTCTGCATCAGTTTGTCGGCCGCGAGCACGTTGATATAGCCGCGCCCCTGGTCATCACAGCGCAGGAAATCGTCGATCTCCAGCGCCGGTTCGCCAAAGAACTGCGCCGCGCCCTGGCTTTCCAGCTGCAGCAACTGACGCTGGATGGTGCCGACGCTGGCCTTGGTGACATTGCCGAACCGCGCCGACAGTTCGGACGCGTTTTCCGCGGTATAGGCCAGCACCGATTGCAGATCGGCCAGGTCGAGCAGCAGCAGGCCCTTCTCGTCGGCATAGCGAAACGCGATGTTGAGCACGCCTTCCTGCGTGTCGTTGAGCCCCATCAGGCGGGCGAGCAGCAATGGCCCCATCTCGCTGATCGTGGTGCGGATCGGGTGGCCCTGCTCGCCATACAGGTCCCAGAAGATCGCCGGGTTGTCCGAATAGGCATAGCCTTCCAGCCCGATTTCCGCGGCGCGGGCGACCAATTTGTCGTGCGCCTTGTGGGTCGGCGATCCGGGCATGGCGATACCCGCCAGGTCGCCCTTCACGTCCGCCACGAACACCGGCACGCCCATGGCGGAAAAGCTCTCGGCGATGCCCTGCAGCGTCACCGTCTTGCCGGTACCGGTCGCGCCTGCGACCATCCCGTGCCGGTTGGCACGCGCAAGCACCAGGTTCTGCCGCTCACCGCCGCCAAGGCCAAGGAAGATATCGGACATGGGTGGGCTCCTGCGCTGCTTCTGTTGGGCGATGTATGCCGCGAGAGCAGGGGCAAGTCGAGGGAGGGGTGATGTAAACTGTGTGGGGAGGGGCGAAGGGGGGGAAAGCGAAGAGCGACCGCTTTGCTCCACATCCGCTCAGCCTGAGCCTGTCGAAGGCCCCGCGACAATGTCGGCGTCGAACCCAATCCGCTTTCCGGCAAACGCCGGAATCCAGGGTGACCGCAATGCAATCCGGCTGTCTGGACTCCGACTTTCGCCTGAGAACGGCACTGTAGCGGGGCAACGGCAGCGCGTGGCCTTCGACAGGCTCAGGCTGAGCGGGGGTGGGGTAAGCAGGTCCGCGCGGGGTGGGCCTGTAAAGACCTAGATCCACCCGCCCAGTTCTCGCCGCACCAATGTCTCCAGCATGTCCATGCCTTCGCCGCTGGCATTCAGGCACGGCAGATACGCGAACTTTTCGCCGCCCGCTTCCTCGAACTGCTCGCGGCCCTGGATGGCCAGCTCTTCGAGCGTCTCCAGGCAATCGACCGAAAAGCCCGGCGCGACGACCGCGATGCGCTTCACGCCCTTTTTGCCCAAAGCCTCCAACGTATCGTCGGTCGCAGGTTCCAGCCATTTGGCGCGGCCGAAGCGGGACTGGAACGATACCACCAGGTCGCGGCCCATCGCTTCGGACAGCAGCCGCGCGGTCTTGCGGCACTGGCAGTGATAGGGATCGCCCAGATGCAGCGTGCGCAGCGGCATGCCGTGGAAGCTGGTGACGATCTCTTCCGGCTCGAAATCGAGCGAGGCGACGGCGTGCTCGATATTGCGCTTGAGCGCATCGATATGCACCGGATCGTCGTGATAGGCAGGCAGCGTGCGGATCGCGGGCTGCCAGCGCATCGCCTGCAAGACCTCGAACGCCTTGTCGTTGGCGGTGCCCGTCGTCGCGCCCGAATATTGCGGGTACAGCGGGGCGAGCAGGATGCGGTCGCAGCCGGCATCCTTCATTGCGGTCAGCCGCGATTCGATCGAGGGCTGGCCATAGCGCATCGCGTAATCGACCAGCACCGCATCGCCCAGCCTGCCTTTGAGCGCCTCGGCCTGCCGCCTGGAATACACCGCCAGCGGCGATCCCTGATCGGTCCAGACTTCGGCATAAGCGGCGGCGGATTTTTGCGGGCGGGTGTTGAGGATCACCCCGCGCAGCAGCGGCTGCCAGACGATGGCGGGAATTTCCACGACACGCTTGTCCGACAGAAACTCACCCAGGTAATCGCGTACCGCCTTGGTGGTGGGGGCAGCGGGCGTGCCTAAGTTGATCAGCAGCACGCCGATCCGGGGCTTCAGGATCGGCGGGTGATCGGCAGGCGGCGCCATGCCCGATTTCGAGATGTCGATCTCGCTCACAGGCCACCTGACAGCAGGGGCAGCTGGCGGAAGCGCAGGCCGGTGGCGGATGCAAGCGCGTTGGCGATAGCGGGGGCGACAGCAGGCACGCCGATCTCGCCAAGCCCCGCAGGCGGCTCCTGGCTCTCGATAAAGTCCACGCGGATCTCCGGTATGTCGGCCAATAGCGGCAGGGAAAGCGATCGAAGGGTTGTGGCATCGGGGTAGCCGCCAGACCAGCCGGTAGCGCACCCCATCGCCATCGCAAGGCCGAATATCATGCCGCCTTCGATCTGTTGCAAGGCTATGTCGTGATTGATGATGCGTCCGGCATCGACCACGGCGGACAATCGCTCCACCTGAAAGCCGCCGCGCGCGCCTGATCCATCGGAATTGTCGCCGCCGCGCGAGGCGCTGGCGACGACCGCGATATAGGCGCCGTTCCACATGCAGCAGGCAACGCCCTGGCCACTGTTGTCGAGCCCGCCATCCCATTCGGAAAGCCCGGCCACCCGCGTCAGGCAGTTGGCGAGGCGCACGTTCTGGCCCAGCATCTGCACCCGGTACGACAAGGGTTCGCGGCCGGCCTGGCCTGCCAGCTCGTCGATGAACGATTCGGTGATGAACACGCCATAGCTGGCCGCGTTACCGCGCCAGCGCCCGGTGGGAATGTCGATCCGCACCGGATAATGATCCACCGCCAGATTGGCGATGTCGTAGGGCACCATCGCGCCTGACACGGCCATCAGGTCGGCCTCGCCGCTGGAATCTGCAATCGCCTGCATGGCTTGCGAATCGTTGAACAGCCTTTGTGCCGATTCGCGCGCGGTGGGCGGGCAGGCGATCTTGATCGACAGCGCGGAAATGTTCGCCTGCTGGTCGATGAGCGCAGCGGCGCGCGCGCTGACCGGGGTGCGGACGAAATCGCGCACGGCTTCTTCGCGGCGCGAGCGCATCACTTGCACCGGGCGGCGCAGATCGCGGGCGAGGATGGCGGCAGGCGCGACCAGATCGTCATCCAGCCGCCGGTCGAACGCGCCGCCTGCGGGCATGGGATAGACCTGTACGTTGCCGACCGGAATATCGAGCGTGGCTGCTGCGCGCCGTCTGGCCGCTGCCGGGGCCTGGCTGGCCACCCACAGTTCCAGCCGGTTGTCGGCAAAGCGCGCGGTCACCGCGCTTGTCTCCAGCGTTGCATGCGGCGCAGCAGCCACGGCGTAGCGCGCCGCGATGCCTCTGGCTGCTGCAAACCCTGCATCCGCCTCGCCGCGCGTCATCATCCGGTAGCCGGTGCCCGCATTGCCGCCCTTGCCGTCGATCGCCTGGGCGAGCAGTTCGGCCACCTCGTCGCCGGTGCGGCGCTTGCCCTGATGGCGGAAACGCGGGCGCAGGCGATTCACCGCCATGTCTGCGGCCCACCAGCTGGTTGCCGCCGCTGCCACCCAGTCATCGCCCTTCACGATATCAATGAGCCCGGTGATCCCATCGGCAGCCTTGCTGTCGACGCTGACCAGCGCGGTCGCGCCTACGGGTCCCTGGCGGATCGCGGCATAGAGCATGTCGGGCAGGCGCACGTCGCCGGCAAACGTCGCGGTGCCATCGACCTTGGAGGGCAAATCCAGCCGCGCGAACGGCGGCGCATCGCCCACCGGCTCGGCGCGGACATTGCCGGGGAGCGTGGTGCGCAGCGGCGCGGGGTTGGGGACGGGAAAGCCAACCGCCTCAGCGGCGAGCTCGGCAAAGCGCAGCTTTTCGTTGCCCCACACGACAAAGCCGTCCCGGGTATCGGTTTCCTCGACGGTAGCGTTCCACCGGCTTGCCGCAGCCTGGCACAATAGCGAGCGCGCCACAGCAGCAGCGGTGCGGTAGGCGGTTTCATAGCCGGTGACTTCGGTGTCGCCTGCGGTCACCACGAAGTCGCGCATTGCGGCCCAGCGGCGCACCAGTATGTCGTTCTTGTCCGGGGTCAGGCCCAGCGCCGGGGGCAGCAGCAGCGGCGCCCATGCGCTCGCCAACTGCGTGTTGGCGAACACCGGTGCAGGCGGGGCAGGCTCCAGCGCGATGGTGCGCCAGTCAGCGCCCAGCTCTTCCGCCACGATCTGCGCCAGCACGGTGCCGGTGCCCTGGCCCATCTCGCAATGCGGGTTGCTGACGATGACCGTGCCGTTGGCGGCGATACGCAGATAGGCGCCGAAGGCCGCCTCTTCGCCCAGCATCGCAGGCGGATTGTCATACTGGCGCGGCCACAGCGCCCAGGCGATGGTCAGGCCGGTCCCTGCGGCCGCCGTGATCAGCAGGCCGCGCCGCGTGATCGCCGCCATACCGTCAGACTGCCGTGCCGAATCGGCTATCGATCCAGGCGGAAATGCGGCCGGCGATGGCAGCAAAGCCGTCTGAAATAATGCCATCGCCCGATGCCGGGGGCACGCCTGCATCGCTCGACCGGCGGATCACCATGTCCAGCGGCACGCGGCCCAGGAACGGCAGGTTCATGGATTTGGCGGCTGCTTCCGCTCCGCCGATGCCGAACGGATCGGACAGTTCGCCGCAATGCGGGCAGACATAGCCTGCCATATTCTCGATCAGGCCGATGATCGGCACGCTGCCCTGCTCGAACAGGCTGATCGCGCGCACCGCGTCCATCAGCGCCAGGTCCTGCGGGGTGGAGACGATCACCGCGCCTGCCGGCTTGTGCTTTTGCAGCATGGAAAGCTGTACATCGCCGGTGCCCGGTGGCAGATCGACGATGATGTCGGTGATGTCGCCCCAGTGTGCATCGATCAACTGGTCCAGCGCCTTGCCCGCCATCGGCCCGCGCCACGCGATCGCCTGGCCCTGCGGCACGATATGCCCCATCGAGAGCAGCGGCACGCCGTAATCATTGGGCACCGGCACCAATTTCTCGTCGCGCGCGATGGGCTTCACGTCCTCGCAATCGAACAGCCGGGGCTGGCTTGGGCCGTAGATATCCGCATCGACCAGCCCGACCTCGCGCCCGGCGCGATGCATCGCGACCGCAAGATTGGCCGAGAAGGTGGATTTGCCGACCCCGCCCTTGCCACTGCCGACCACGATCAGCCGGGGCGGGCGGCGTTCTGCCGTCATCGCGATCTGCACCTTGGTGACGCCGTCCAGCGTCAGCAGCGCGCCCTTGACGGCAATCTCCATCCGGTCGCGGGCCAGCGGCTCAAGCCCCGCCACATCGAGCACAAGCGCCACGACCCCGCCTTCGCGCAACCGCACCGCGCTGGCTCTGCCTTCGCTGGCAGCTGCTGCTGCAGTTTCGATGTCGTTCAGTTCTGCCATGGTCCCCAACCGCTTAATGCGGCGCGCCGTTATCCGGCAAGCCTTGTGACCTGCCTAAACGAATTGGTGCCTCACGCAAAACACATGCGCACGAAACCCCTGTTTTTCTCAGAGTCACATCCTATAAAGGTAGTATGACAAGACTGACCGGCTGGTTTTCCAACATTTTCGCCATGGCCAACAACAGCCCCTGGGGCAGCGGATCGGGAGGTTCGGGCGGCTCCGGCGATTCTGGCGGCGGCGGCGACAATAACGGCGGCCCGCGCAACCCCTGGCAGCCCGCCGGTGCCGGTTCTTCGGGCGGACGCAAGCCGTCCAACATCGAAGACCTGTTCAAGCGGCGCGGCGGCGGTGGTGGCGGCGGTTTCGGCGGCGGCTTTTCCGGATTGCCCAAGCGGCCCAACGGCAAGAGCTACGTGCCCATCGCCATCGCCCTTGTGGTGGTGCTGTGGCTGGTGCTGTCGAGCTTCCACCGCGTTGGTCCGCAGGAACGCGGCGTCGTCTCTTTCCTGGGCTCCTATTCCCGCACGCTTGAGCCAGGTATCGCTTTGACGCTGCCCTCGCCGCTCGAATCGTTCGAGGCAGTTGACGTCCAGAACATCCGCACCATCGATATCCCGGCGGCCGGAACGGCAGAAAACCTCATTCTTACAGGTGACCAGAACCTGGTCGATCTGGCCTATTCGGTGCGCTGGACGATCAAGGATCCGACTTTGTACCTGTTCCAGCTGGCCGATCCTGAAGCCACCATTCGCGAGGCGGCGGAAGCCGCGATGCGCGCCAGCGTTGCTGAAGTGACGCTGGACGATGCCATCGGCCCGGGCCGTATCGAGGTGGAGCAGAAGGTTGAGCAGCGCATGAAGGAGCTGCTCGATTCCTATCGCTCGGGCATTCAGGTGCAGGGCGTGGCGATCAAGAAAGCCGATCCGCCCGAAGCGGTGAACGAGGCGTTCAAGGCCGTGTCTGCCGCTCAGCAAGAGGCGCAGACCTTCCTCAACGAAGCGCGCGCGTATGCCCAGCAGCTCACCGCTGCCGCGCAGGGCGAGGCTGCTGCCTTCGACAAGGTGTACGAAGAGTACCGCCTTGCCCCCGATGTGACGCGTCGGCGCATGTATTACGAAACCATGGAGCGGGTTCTGTCCAAGCTTGACAAGACGATCATCGAACCGGGCAATGTGACCCCGTATCTGCCGCTTCCCGAACTGCGCAAGCGTGTGCAACCCGCCCCTGCCGAACCGGCACCGGCTACCGGAGGCGCACGCTGATGGGCGGTCTTATCCAACGTCCGATGCTGCTGCTCGGCCTGCTCGCGGTTCTGTTGATCGCGCTGGCGAGCTCGGTGTCCGTGGTGCCTGAAACCAAGCAGGCGGTGATCGTGCGCTTCGGCCAGCCGGTGCGGACCTTCAACGTCTACCGCGAGAATGAGGAGTTCGGCCAGACCGGCGCGGGCCTGATCGCGCGCATCCCGTTTGCCGAACAGATCGTCTGGGTCGACAAGCGGGTGATCGCGGTCGAAATGGAGCAGCAGCAGGTGCTCTCCACCGATCAGCTGCGGCTTGAGGTCGATGCCTATGCCCGCTTCCGGATCGTCGATCCTGAACGCATGTATGTGTCGGCAGGCAGCGTCGAGCGCGTGGCGGCAGAGCTTCGCCCGATCCTTGGCTCTGCGCTGCGCAACGAGCTGGGCAAGCGCCAGTTCGCCGCATTGCTGAGCCCGGAGCGCGGCGGCATCATGGACCGCATCCAGGCGGGGCTCGATCGCATCGCATCGCAGTACGGCGCGCAGATCGTCGACGTGCAGATCAAGCGGGCCGACCTGCCGCAGGGTACACCGCTGCAGAGCGCGTTCCAGCGCATGCGCACCGCGCGCGAGCAAGAGGCGCGGACCATCACCGCGCAGGGCCAGAAGAACGCGCAGATCATCCGTGCAGAGGCCGATGCATCCGCATCGCGTACCTATGCTAACAGCTTCGGCAAGGATGCATCCTTCTATGAGTTCTATCGGGCCATGCAGAGCTATGAGCGGACGTTCCTTGGCGGATCGGGTGAGACGTCAATCGTCCTGTCGCCCAACAATGAATATCTGCGCGAATTTCAGGGTCGGGGGAATCGCTAAACCTGTGCGGCGCTAAGTTTAGCGCTGCACCATTCAATCTGCGTTCAGGCGCGGATTGCAAACCGGAACGTCCATGGTTTTGCGCAGTTTCCTGCGCACTGGGGAAGCCGGGGGACGCGTCTTTTGAGATGAAGAGGAACTCACACGTGCGATACGCTTATGCAGTGACGTCAGCCCTTTTGCTCGGTGGCAGCGCCATCGTGCTGGCCACCGGCCAGCCCTTGGGCGCCCAGGTTGCCCAGAATGACCAGAGCGCGATGCAGGCTGCGGTGCCGCGCCCCGGCGCGCCGATGAGCTTTGCCGACCTGACCGAACAGCTGCAACCGGCCGTGGTCAACATCTCCACCCGCCAGCGGGTGCGGGTGCCCAACAACCCGTTTGCAGGGACCCCCTTCGGCGGCCTGTTCGGCGCGCCTGAAGGCGGCGGCGGCGGCACCCGGGAAGCGCAGTCGCTGGGATCGGGCTTCATCATGTCGGCGGACGGCTATGTCGTCACCAACAACCACGTGATCGCCGCAGAGGGCAACGCCTCGGTGGAATCGATCACCGTGACCATGCCCGACGGCACCGAATACCCCGCCCGCCTGATCGGCCGCGATCCGCAGTCCGACCTTGCCGTGCTCAAGATTTCGGGCACGAAGCCGTTCCCGTTCGTGCGCTTCGGCGATTCGACCAAGGCGCGCGTGGGCGACTGGATCATCGCCATCGGCAATCCGTTCGGCCTGGGTGGCACGGTCACCTCGGGCATCATCTCGGCGGTGTATCGCAACACCGGCCAGGGCGGCGCGTACGACCGTTACCTGCAGACCGATGCCGCGATCAACCGGGGCAACTCGGGCGGCCCGATGTTCGATCTGGCCGGTAACGTCATCGGCATCAACAACGCCATCATTTCGCCCACCGGCGGCAGCGTGGGCATCGGCTTTGCCATTCCGGCCGAGGTTGCAGCCCCCATCGTCGAAAAGCTGCGCACCGGTGCTGCGATCGAGCGTGGGTATCTGGGTGTTGCGATCACGCCGCTGACCGACGATCTGGCAGCGTCCTTGGGCCTGCCCAGGAAGCGCGGTGAGTTCATCCAGCGCGTCGAGCCGGGCGAGCCTGCCGAACAGGCCGGTATCAAAGCTGGCGATGTCGTCATCTCGGTCGATGGCAAGGATGTCACGCCCGAGCAGACCTTGTCGTTCATCGTCGCCAACACCGCGCCGGGCAAGCGTATCCCTGTCCTGTTGCTCCGCAATGGCGAGCGGATGACAGTGACCGCCACGGTCGGCAAGCGCCCGAGCGAGGAAGAACTGGCCGCGCAGGTCTTCAATCCGGAAGCGGCCGAAGACTTCTCCGACCAGGACGAGCAGGATAGCGAAACGGCGACACGCCAGGCGCTGGGCATGGCCGTGACCGAACTGACCGCGCAGATTGCGCGCCAGATCGGCGTTCCGCCGGAACTCAAGGGCGTCGTGGTCGCCGCAGTCGATCCTTCGGGCGATGCTGCAACCAAGGGTATCCGCCGCGGTGACGTGATCCTCTCGATCAACAACCGCCCGGTGGTAACCTCGGCCGAAGTCGACCGCGTGATTGCCGAGGCCCGAGCTGCCAACCGCGAAGCCGTCCTGCTGCGCGTCCAGCGCCGCACCGGTCAGCCGCAGTTCCTGCCGGTCCGCCTGCGCACCAAGTAAGCGCTACAGCAAGCGACAACGAAAAAGGGCGGTACCTGTGGTGCCGCCCTTTTTGTTTGGAGTTCACGCGAAGACGCGAAGACGCGAGAGCACGAGATTACTGTTCTCCGGCGAAAGCCGGAGCCCAGGGGCGAGGCTGCGCAACATAACTGCTGGACTACGGCGTTCGCCGGAGAACAGGACTTCCGTCTGACATTCTTCGCGCCTTCGCGCCTTCGCGTGACCCCTGACAGCCGCCGTAAACACTTCCCGTGCGCGTCAACTTGTGTTGTCGGCAGTGCCTTCCTAGTGTGCCCGGGAAAGCCCCGATTCATGGGCGACATTAGGAGAGTATGCATGGGCAGAATTGCAATCGTAACCGGCGGAACGCGCGGCATTGGCGAGGCGATCAGCCTGGCGCTCAAGGATGCCGGTGCGCATGTGGTCGCCAGCTACGGTGGCAATGACGAAGCCGCCAGCGCGTTTTCCGACCGGACCGGCATTGCCGTGCAGAAGTGGGATGTGGGCGATCACCAGCAGTGCCTGGATGCCGTCACCAAGATCGAGGCGGATCACGGCCCGGTCGATATCCTCGTCAACAATGCCGGCATCACCCGCGATGCGACGATGATGAAGATGACCTGGGAGCAGTGGGACGAGGTTATCCGCGTCGACCTGACCGGTTGCTTCAACATGGCCAAGGCCTGCTTCCCCGGAATGCGCACGCGCGGTTGGGGCCGTATCGTCAACATCGGCTCGGTCAACGGCCAGGGCGGACAGATCGGCCAGGTCAATTATGCCGCTGCCAAGTCCGGCATCCACGGCTTTACCAAGTCGCTGGCGATGGAAGGCGCGCGCTATGGCGTCACCGCCAACGCCATCGCGCCGGGCTATATCGCCACCGAAATGCTGGCGACCATTCCGCAGAACGTGATGGACAAGATCGTCGCGCAGATCCCCGTTGGCCGCCTTGGCAACGCCGATGAAATCGCGCGCGGCGTGGTGTTCCTGACGGCAGAGGAAGCCGCGTTCGTCACCGGATCGACGCTGTCGATCAACGGCGGCCAGCACATGTACTGATCGCCCGCATAAGGCGGATCGCTCAAGAGGGCCGTGCAGCGATGCGCGGCCCTCTTGCGTTGAGGCGCCTCAGGATTTGGCGAACAATCCCGCGATCAGCCCGCGCTTGCCGCCGCCGGATTTCAGCACATTGCGTCGGAACAGGCGGGCGCCGAAGCGGATCAGCAGCAGCACCCAGGCCGCCTGCCAGCCCAATGCCAGCAGATGCTGCCAGACGTCAGGCTGCTGCGCGGCACGTGCCAGCATCGCGAACGGCGAACTGAACGGGAAGGCGGACGCGAACAGTTCGATCGGCTCGCCCAGCCGCGTGACCGAGAACGAGGCGAGGAAAAAGAACAGCAATTGCCCCATCGTGGCGGGCATCGACAATGTCTGCACCTCGCGCACCGTGGTCGCCATCGCGCCGATGCCCAGGAATAGCGAGCCCAGCAACAGATAGGCCATCGCGAAATAGGCAACGCCAAGGGCAAGGAACAGCGGCCAGCCGGTGGCCGGGGCGGGCAGGGCGGGCATGCCGTTGCCCGCAAGCGTGATTGCGGCGAGCGCCAGCCCGGCCCAGCAGGCGATGCCGATCATCGCCATCGCCAGCATCGCAAACAGTTTGCCCAGGAAGATCGCGTCGATCGGAACCGCGGCGGCGAGAATCTCGATGATCTTGTTGGTCTTTTCCTCGACCAGATTGGATAGCACCATGCCCGCCAGCAGCATGGTGAGCAGCACCAGCAGCGCCTGGCCGACCTGCGCGGTCATCAGCCGTCCCTGTTCCTGCGAGCCTGAGCTTTGCGCGACGATCCGCGGTGACAGGCGCGCAGGTGCCGCCGCATCGCCGCTGCGGGCCCGCTCGACCAGCAGTTCCAAAGGCCCCTGCCAGCGGTCGATCTCGCTTTTGGTGCCGATCAGTTCCGGCGCGGCGAGCGTGCCGGTGAGCACGCCCAGAAAGCGGTTGTCCTTGCTCGCATCCAGCAATGTCTCGGGAACATCGGCGGTGGTCGCGACCAGCACGGGCACCCGGCTTTCGCCCAATTGCTGCGCCAGCGCGTCACGCGCCTTCAGCGCAGCGTCGCGGTCGGGCGCGGCCATCACCAGCGCAAAGCTGGGCCGGTCGATATCGCGCGCCACCTGCCCGCCGATGCTGCCGGCCGCAATTCCGATGGCGAGCGGGAAGATCGGCCCGAGCAGGAAGAAGAAGAACGCCTTGGAGAAGATGATCGCGGCAAAGTCCCGCCGTGCGATCACCCAGGCCGCGCGCAGCATTTCAGGCATCGGCGGCCTCCTGCTGGTCCGCTTCCAGCTGGCGGGCGGCATCTGCCCCGGCGATGGCGACGAACGCATCGTGCAGCCCAGGCCGCTCGATCGACAACGACTGGATGCCGGCCTCGCCCTCGATCAGCGCGCGCAGCAACGGCTCCACCCCGGTCTCGGGCAGCGTAAAATGCCAGAAATGCCCCTCCGGCGCGGCATCGGCGGGAAGCGCCGCGCGCCATGGCCCGTCAAGGACACGCGTCTCCAGCCGCACCTGTGGGCGCAGGCGATCGCGCGCCTCGGATACCGATCCGGTAAACGGCACCTTGCCGCCTGCGATAATCGCAATGCGCTCGCACAGCCGTTCGGCATGGGCGATGACGTGGGTGGAGAAGATGACCGTGACGCCCTTGTCCGCCTGCGCGCGGATCAGCCGTTCGAGCTTCGCCTGGTTGAGCGCATCAAGGCCGGAGAACGGCTCGTCGAGCACGATCAGTTCCGGCTCGTGCACCAGCGTGCCCAGCAGCTGCACCGTCTGCGCCATGCCCTTGGAAAGCGTGCGCACCTCCTTGTCGATCGCCTTGCCCAGGCCATGCTCTTCCAGCATCGCCCGGCCGCGCCTGCGTCCTTCGGCCAGCGGCAGCCCGCGCAGCGCGCCCATGAACGCAATCGCCTCATAGGCCTTCATCGAAGGGTACAGCCCGCGCTCCTCGGGCAAGTATCCCACCCGGCGCGCGACATCGAGCGGGTGATCAGTGCCCAGCAGGCTGCGGGTGCCTTCATCGGGATCGAGAATGCCCAGCAGCATCCGCAATGTCGTGGTCTTGCCCGCGCCATTGGGGCCAAGAATGCCGAAGATGCTGCCGGCAGGGATGGTGAGATCGACCCCGTCGACCGCGCGCTGCGTGCCGAATATCTTGACCAGCCCGTGCGCTTCAATGGCGTTGGCAGTCACGGTCTGTCCTTGAACATGGGGCGTATGATGGCGCGGCATCCAGCTTGGTCGAAGTGCCCAAATCGGGTAGCGGACAAACATGACCAGCGGCAAGCGAAACCTTGAAGCAGCGATCGCACAACAGGCCGCCGTGCTTGGCTTTGCCGATTGCGGCATCGCGCCTGCTGCCCTGGGGCCGCAGACCGCCGCGCGGCTGCAACGCTGGCTGGCAGACCGCTGTCACGGCGACATGCTGTGGATGGAGGGGCGCAGCGACCAGCGCGCCGACCCTGCGACCTTGTGGAGCGACGTCCGCTCGGTGATCATGCTGGGGATGAGCTATGCGCCGGGGCGCGATCCGTTCGCGCTGGCCGATCATCCGGACCGGGGGCGGATATCGGTGTACGCGCAAGGGTCCGATTATCACAAGACGGTCAAGGCCGCGTTGAAGGCGCTGGCCCGCTGGATCGTCGAGCAGGCGGACGACGTACAGGTCAAGGTGTTCGTCGATACCGCGCCGGTGATGGAAAAGCCGCTGGCGATGGCGGCGGGCTTGGGCTGGCAGGGCAAGCACACCAACCTCGTCAGCCGCAACCACGGCAGTTGGCTGTTCCTGGGGGCGATCTACACCACGCTGGATCTGCGCTCCAGCGGTGCTGGGCAGGACCGCTGCGGATCGTGTACCGCCTGTCAGGATGTGTGCCCGACGGGTGCCTTCCCCGAACCCTATCGGCTCGATGCGCGGCGCTGCATCTCGTATCTGACGATCGAACATGCAGGGCCCATCCCGGCTGAGCTACGCCGCGGTATCGGCAATCATGTCTATGGCTGCGACGATTGCCTGGCCGTCTGCCCCTGGAACAAGTTTGCCGATACCGCGCATCGCAACCAGGCGTTTCTGCCGCGCGCCGAGCTGGCCGCGCCCTCGCTTGCCGATCTGCTGGCGCTGGATGATGCGCAGTTTCGCGCGGTGTTTGCGGGGTCACCGATCAAGCGCAGCGGCAGGGTACGGATGGTGCGCAATGCTCTGGTGGCGGCAGGCAACAGCGGCGATCGAGCGCTTGTTTCGCCCGTCGCCGCGCTGCTGGACGATGGCGAGCCGGTGGTGCGCGGCACAGCGGTGTGGGCGCTGGCGCAGCTTGATCCGGCGCGCTGGCATGCCGAGCGGTCGGCGCGGCTGGAGCATGAGGCGGATGCTGGCGTGATTGCCGAATGGCAGGCGCTTTGCACGCTTGCCGATCCGGCCTTGCCCGTATAGGCGCAAAACCATGATGCGCCCGCCCTTCGATCACGTCCGCACCTGGATCTTCGATCTGGACAACACGCTTTACCCGGCGGAGACCGACCTTTTCGCGCTGATCGACGAACGCATGGGCACCTATGTCGCTGACCTGCTGAAGGTCGACCTCATTGAGGCGCAGCGGGTGCAGAAGGCCTATTATTACCAGCACGGCACCACGCTGGCTGGCCTGATGCTCGACCACGGCGTCGATCCGCACCACTTCCTGGATTACGTGCACGATATCGACATGGGGCGCATTCAGCCCTGCGCGGTCACCGCATCGGCGCTGGCGCGGCTGCCGGGGCGCAAGCTCATCTTCACCAATGGCGATGTCAAATACGCCGGGCGCGTACTCGACAAATTGGGGCTGGGCGGCCAGTTCGAGGCGATCCACGATATTCACGCGACGCAATACCAGCCCAAGCCGCAGCTTGCCGCCTATTCCAGCCTTGTGGAGCAGCTGGATATCGATCCTACGGCGGCCCTGTTCGTCGATGACCTCGCCCGCAACCTCAAGCCCGCCAAGCAGCTGGGCATGACCACGGTGTGGATGAACAACGGATCCGATGGCGGCACGCTGGATGCCGATCACGACTTTATCGACCATGAAATCAACGCGCTGGGCGACTGGCTCGCGGCGCTGACACAGGAGAGAGCAGGATGACCGAAGCCCTACAAAGCCGCATCGAAGCCGCATGGGAAGGCCGCGATTCGCTCGACACCAGCCCCGGCAGCGCCATCGGCCAGGATGTTGCCGAGGCCCTGGCGCTGCTCGACAGCGGCAGCGCGCGCGTTGCCCAGCCCGATGGCGCGGGCGGCTGGCAGGTCAACCAGTGGCTGAAAAAGGCGGTGTTGCTGTCGTTCCGGCTGAACCCGATGGCGGAAATCAGCGGCGGTCCGGATGGCGCGCACTGGTGGGACAAGGTGCCCAGCAAGTTCGATGGGTGGGCCGCCGATGAGTTCAAGGCGGCAGGCTTCCGCGCGGTGCCCGGTTCGATCGTGCGGCGCGGCGCGTTCATCGCCAGGGATGCGGTGCTGATGCCCAGCTTCGTCAACATCGGCGCGCATGTCGGCGAGGGCACGATGGTCGATACCTGGGTCACCGTGGGCAGCTGCGCGCAGATTGGCCGCAACGTGCATATTTCGGGCGGTGTCGGCATCGGCGGCGTGCTGGAGCCGTTGCAGGCTGGCCCAGTGATCATCGAGGACAACTGCTTCATCGGCGCGCGTTCGGAAGTCGCCGAGGGCGTGATCGTGGGCGAGGGTGCGGTGCTGTCGATGGGCGTGTATCTGGGCGCATCGACCCGCATCGTCGACCGGGCGACCGGCGAGGTGCACTACGGCAAGGTGCCGCCCTACGCGGTGGTCGTCCCCGGCGCCATGCCCGGCAAGCTGCTGCCCGACGGCAGCCCCGGTCCCTCGCTGTATTGCGCCGTGATCGTCAAGACGGTGGATGCGCAGACGCGGTCCAAGACGGGCATCAACGAGCTGCTGCGGAGCTGATGTTCGGGTTCACGCGAAGGCGCGAAGGCGCGGAGATGAGGTAAACGCAAACCCTTGTGCTTACGTCCCTCGACTTCGCTCGGGACAAACGGCCGAGGGAATGCGGGTTTCGATTTTCTGTTGGACGCTCACTTGGCGACATTGTCCCGCGGGGCTGTGCCCACCTCCCGTGTTCCCGAGCGAAGTCGAGGGACGTACGCGCCACCGTTGAAGCACACGTCCCTCGACTTCGCTCGGGAATTCGGTGATGTGGTTCCTTCCGTCTTCGCGGCTTCGCGGCTTCGCGTGAACCCACTTCACCACCCACCGGACACGAAAAAGGGCGGCCTGCGCGAAGCAGACCGCCCTTTTTTCATGTCCCTACGCCGCGAGGGCGCAGGAAAAGCGATTACTTGAGCTCGACGGTACCGCCGGCTGCTTCGATCTTCGCCTTGATTTCTTCAGCTTCAGCCTTGCTGACGCCTTCCTTGATCGCCTTGGGAGCGCTTTCCACCAGGGTCTTGGCTTCAGTGAGGCCCAGAGCGGTGATGGCGCGGACTTCCTTGATGACCTGGATCTTCTTGCCACCGTCGCCGGTCAGGATGACGTCGAATTCGGTCTGCTCTTCAACCACTGCAGCAGCGGCACCGGCAGGTGCAGCAACGGCAACAGCAGCAGCAGCCGAAACGCCCCATGCTTCTTCCAGGGCCTTCGAGAGTTCAGCGGCTTCAAGAACGGTCAGCTTCGAGAGTTCTTCCACCAGGTTTGCGATATCTGCCATTTTAAGTCTCCAGTTCTAAATCATAGTTCACGCTGCCGCTGCCCGGATAAGGCAGCGATGCAGCAAAGGTTTTGAAAAGCTTATGCGTCTTCCTTGGTCGCATAGGCACCGAACACGCGGGCAAGCTGCCCGGCAGGTGCCTGAATGACCTGGACAACCTTGGTTGCCGGGGCATTGACGAGACCAATGATCTTGGCGCGCAGTTCGTCGAGCGAAGGCATCGAGGCAAGCGCCTTGATCCCATCGGCATCCAGAACCGTGTCACCCATTGCGCCGCCGACAATCTCAAGCTTTTCATTGTCCTTGGCGAAGTTCACCGCAACCTTTGCAGCCGCGACCGGATCGGTCGAGGTGGCAAGGGCAATCGGACCGGTCAGCAGGTCGGCGATGGACTCATAGGGAGTGCCCACCGCAGCCAGCTTGGCCAGGCGATTCTTGGTGACTTTATAGCTGGCGCCTTCTGCGCGCATCTTCGTGCGAAGCTCGGTCGACTTGGCAACGGTAAGACCCAGATTACGGGTCACCACCACCACACCGGCTTCACCGAAGGTTGCGTTCAGCGAGGCAACAGCGGCTTTTTTATCAGCACGATCCATGCTGGTCTCCTTCCACATGAGCGCCTCGAAAGGCCGCTTGCACGGCCCACCGGTGCGCCCGGTTCATTGCGCAGCGCCCTTGCCCTTGTGGGGGTCAAGCGATGCAGATCAGTCCGTGGGGGTGTTTGCCGAGCCGTTGCCGCATCCCATGCAGGAAGGGCGAAAATGGCAGCGTCTGTCCTGACAAGGTCAGGAGCAGTGAAAAACAGTTCCCCGTCTAGGCTGGACATTAAGCGGAGCAAATCCCCCGCACCAACTGTCTCGGACGGCGATCGAACGGGCCTTGCGGCCTGTCCGGTCAGGGCCGCGCATTAGCAGCAGGGCTGGCAGAGTCAAGCGCTGCGAGACCTGCGCCGGCCTTTCGACCCGGCGCAAGCGCACTTCAATCTGGCGCAGGCATATTGTCAACTAAACACATAGAGAATATGTATCCTCCCGTCGGCGGCAATACTCGCAAGCCGCTGATTGCCGCACACATGCTGCGCGGTGCAATGAACTGGAGGTGCCCATGACTGGCTTTCGTACCCGTTCGCACCAGGATCCGACGATCCTGACCATTCCTGGCCTGGACAATAGTGGTCCGGCGCACTGGCAGACCTTATGGGAGCGCCAGTGGCTCAATTGCCACCGCGTCGATATGGGCAATTGGCAGACCCCGAACCGCAATGCCTGGGTTAACCGGCTGAACCTTGCCATCCGCCAGACCGAAGGGCCGATCATTCTGGTCGCCCATTCTCTGGGCTGCCACGCGGTCGCATGGTGGGCGGCACTGGAACGGCCCACGTCCAGCGGTCCTGTCGTCGGCGCGCTGCTCGTGGCACCGCCCGAGGTCGACAGTGCGCCGATCGATGCGCGGCTCAATGCCTTTGCGCCTTCGGCACGCGGGGTGTTGCCGTTTCCCAGCCTGTTGGTGAGCAGCCGCAACGACCGGTACATCACGCCCGACCGTGCCTACCGGTTGGCCAGCTTCTGGGGCGCGGACCATGTCGATGCCGGGCGGGTGGGCCATATCAACGCGGACGCGGATATCGGCGACTGGGCGTTCGGCAAGTCCCTGCTGGAGCGGCTGTTGGACGCGGCTGAGCCACGCGCGAGGGACATCGTGCCAGTGGCTGCTACCCGTTCCGACGGGTGGAGGGTTGATCTCACGGAATGAAACGCCCGGTACCCAGGGGCGATGTTGCGCAAGCCGACTCCTGGGCTCCGGCTTTCGCCGGAGAACAGGTGACTACACCACCCGCGACACGCTCACGCTCTGCTCGACCAGTTCCACCGGCCCGAAGGCGGTGAGGAAGGCGACGTCGAGCGCGTCGCGGCCGACGCCTATCTTCACCATATCGGCGGCGGTCGCCATTCCGGTCGGGTCGATCAGGTGCCATGAACCGCCGCCGCCTGCAGGATCGGCGAGGAACACCTCTGCCACCGCGTGGAAATCCTGCGGGGTGACATCGGGCGCGTAGACGCTGGCAAAGCGGGCCGGGATGGACGCGGCGCGCGCGAGCACGATCATGACGTGCGCGTAATCGCGGCATACGCCCTGGCGCATCACGAAGCTGTCGAGCGCGGTGGTCGTGCCATCCGAGCTTCCCGACTGGTAGGTGAAATGCTCGGCGATCCAGTCGCGCATCGCCGCGATCCGTGCCCCGCCGGTCAGCGCGCCAAATTCTGAATCGACGAAGCTGCTGAACTTGGTGGCCGGGCAATAATGCGAATCGAACAGATATTGCACCGTTTCACCCGGCAGCTGATGCAACGGCATCTGCTGCAATGTGGCGACATCGGCAAGGGTGCGAAGCACCGTCATCTGGGCGCGATAATCGATCATCAGCCTTCCGCTGGTGCGCAGCCAGATGCGCTCGCCAATGTCGTCGAGTGCCGCAACCCGGACGAAATGCTCGCATTTCGAGGCTTCGATGTGCGCCCGTTCGATGCGTTGCTCAGGGATATCGGCGGCCTCCACCTGCAGCAGAATGTCGGTCGGCACCTCCATGTCGTATGTGAGCGTGATGTGCAGATCGAGGGTCATGAAGAGGGGGTGCTCCGGCGCAGGGTTGGAAGGCGTAAACAGCAGACACCAAAAAGGGGCCGAGGTTCCCCCCGGCCCCTGAATTGGCGTAGCAGCAGATCGGGACGATCAGCCAGCGTGAACTTCTGCCAGATCGACCTTGAGGCCGGGGCCCATCGACGAGCTGACCGAGATCTTGCGCAGATACTTGCCCTTGGAGCCGGTGGGCTTGGCACGCACGATGGCATCGACGAACGCGTCGAAGTTGGCGCGCAGCGCTTCGTCCGTGAAGCTCGCCTTGCCAATGCCCGAGTGGATGATGCCGGCCTTTTCGACGCGGAATTCCACCTGGCCGCCCTTGGCAGCCTTGACCGCTTCAGCGACGTTCGGCGTCACGGTACCCAGCTTGGGGTTGGGCATCAGGCCCTTGGGACCCAGCAGCTTGCCCAGACGGCCCACGACGCCCATCATGTCGGGCGTAGCGATGACGCGGTCATAATCAACCTTGCCGTTCTGCATTTCTTCCATCAGGTCTTCGGCACCGACGCGCTCTGCACCAGCGGCCAGAGCAGCTTCAGCCTTGTCGCCGCGAGCGAACACGGCAACGCGCACGTCCTTGCCGGTGCCCGAAGGCAGCGACACGACTCCGCGGACCATCTGGTCGGCATGACGCGGGTCAACGCCCAGGTTCAGCGCGACTTCGATGGTTTCGTCGAACTTCGACGTTGCCAGTTCCTTGATGGTCTTGATGGCCTCATCGACGCCATACAGCTTTTCAGCATCGAGCTTTGCGGCGAGAGTCTTCGCCTTCTTGGTCACTTTTGCCATGATACTCAGCCCTCCACCACTTCAAGGCCCATCGACGTTGCCGAGCCTTCGATAATCTTCGTTGCTGCTTCAATGTCGTTGGCATTGAGGTCGGCCATCTTCGTCTGGGCGATTTCCGCCAGCTGCGAACGCTTGATGGTGCCGGCGCTTTCCTTGCCGGGCAGCTTCGATCCGCTCTTCAGGCCCGCGGCCTTCTTGATCAGATAGCTGGCAGGGGGCGTCTTGGTGACGAACGTGAAGCTGCGATCGCCGAACACGGTGATCACGGTCGGCAGGGGCGTGCCCTTTTCCATTTCCTGCGTGGCAGCGTTGAACTGCTTGCAGAATTCCATGATGTTCACGCCGCGCTGACCCAGAGCCGGGCCGATCGGCGGGGAGGGGTTGGCAGAGCCCGCAGGCACCTGCAGCTTGATATAGCCTTCAATCTTTTTCGCCATGACAGGCACTCCTTCATTCTATCGGGCGTGCGGCGGATGCCGGAAAGCCCTCAAATTAAGCGGTCAAGCAGCGCACCTGACGGTGAGCCTCCCGCACTAAACCCTCTCCCTTTACGGGAGAGGGACAGCTTCACGAAGTGAAGCAGGGAGAGGGTGGGAGCACGACCAGTGCGCCGAAGACCCTCTCCAACTTCGCCTAGGCAGCAAGCTGCCAAGGCTGCGTATCCTCTCCCGTAAAGGGAGAGGATAAATTCCTATGCGACCTTACTTCGCCAGTTCGACATGCTCGAAGTCGAGATCGACCGGCGTTGCGCGGCCGAAGATCGAGACCGAGACCTTGACGCGGGCCTTGTCGAAATCCAGTTCCTCGACGATGCCGTTGAAGCTGGCGAACGGGCCTTCCAGCACCTTGACCGAATCGCCGATTTCGTAGTCGACATCGATGCGCTGGCGTGGGGCGTTGGCTGCTTCTTCCTTGGTGTTCAGGATGCGCGCAGCTTCGGCATCGCTGATCGCCTGCGGCTTGCCGTTGGGGCCCAGGAAGCCGGTGACCTTGGGCGTGTTCTTGACGACATGGTAGACATCGTCGGTCATCGCCAGCTTGGCCAGCACGTATCCGGGGAAGAACTTGCGCTCGGTCTGCACTTTCTTGCCGCGGCGCACTTCGGTCACGGTTTCGGTGGGCACCTCGACCTGCTCGACCAGAGCCGACAGGCCCATGCGCTCTGCATCGGCCAGAATCGCGTCGCGGACCTTGTTTTCAAAGCCGGAATAAGCGTGAATGATGTACCAGCGCGACATTCAGTTCTCTTTCAAAAAATCTGCGGCGATTGCGGCGCAACGATCAGGCGAGCGTGAGCAGCCATTTGACAATCGCGCCGAACACCGAATCGACGGCCAGGAAGAACAGCGCCAGGATCGTCATCAGGATGAACACCATGATGGCGGTGGTGATTGTTTCCTGCCGGCTCGGCCACACGACCTTCGATGCTTCGGTGCGCACCTGCCGCACGAACTCGCCGGGACTGGTCTTCTTGCCTTCGCTGGCCATAAGCCTTCAACTTTCCTGTTTCCGATGGACGGGCGCATCTGCTGTTGCAGGCACATCGCCGCCAGCCCTGCCCGGCTGAAACACGATATATGCACCCTGTCGGAGAAAGACAGCCCCATAGCCGCGCATTCCCGCAGAGGCAAGCGGATTTGTCCGTCTGACCCCGCCAGGCCTTGGTCGTGGCACCGGCGCTGCGACCAGCGTCTACTCGGCAAAAGCGGCAAGCGGGCCGCGGGTCAGGATACCGCGGCGACCATGTCTGCGAGTATCTCGCGCGGCGAAGGGCAGGGCAAAGGGCCGACCAGCGCCTGCAGCCGGGCAGGGCTGCCGCGCAGCATCAGCATGTCGTCCGGGCGGACCAGTGCAGGATCGGTCTCGATGTGCGGATCATGCCCGGTCAGTTCGCGCAACATGGCGATCGCCTCGCCGATCGATACGGCCTGGCCGGAACACAGGTTCACGCTCGTGGAGTGCGCATCGCAATCGAGCAGCGCAGCATAGCTGTCGCACACATAGGACACGTGGGACAGATCCCTCGCCACCGCCTGATTGCCCAGCCGGATCACCGGCTCACGGCGCGCAAATGCAGCCGCCAGCTTGGCAAACACGAACGATTCCGATTGGCCCGGGCCAGTGTAATTGAAGGGACGGGTGATCAGGATCGGTCGGCGATGGAAGAAGCGCCCCGCCAGCAGCTCCATTGCAATCTTGCTCAACGCATAATGATTGGCGGGCCGTGCGGGGGTGTCTTCGGTGATGGGGTCGACAGGGCTGTTGCCGTAGACATTCGCGCTGCTGGCCAGGATGATCTTTTGCGGATCAACCCCGCAGTCATCCAGTGCGAGCAGAAGGTTTTCGGTGCCCAGGACATTCGTCTGGAAAAAGCCCAATGCATCGCCCACCACATGCGACCGCGCGGCAAGGTGGATGATATGGCTGGGCTGCACCGCATCAAGCCAGGCGGCAATGCTGGCACGGTCATCGAGATCAACCGGGGTGAAGGCGACGCCCGGCACCTGACCATCCAGGCCCATGCCGAACACCTGCCAGCCCTTGTCCAGAAGCTTTGGCGCAAGCCATGCTCCGGTAAAACCGGATAGCCCGGTTATGGCAACGCGGCGGTTACCAGGAGAAGCCACTGGCGATCCGCCTCATATCGGCTTCAACCATGTTGGAACACAGCGTTTCCAGGTCCATCTGGGCCTCCCAGCCCAGTGCGGATTTGGCCAGCGACGCATCGCCGATCAACAGTTCGACTTCCGCCGGGCGGTAATAGCGCGGATTGACCTTCACGCGGGTCTTTCCGGATGTCCGGCACACCGCGTACTCGTTATCGGCGCTGCCCGACCAATCGAGGTCGATGCCTGCCGCCTTGAAGCTCATCGTGACGAAATCGCGGACCGGTACGGTGCGGTTGGTCGCCAGAACAAAGGTACCCGGCTCATCGACGGTCAGCATCGCGGCCATGCCTTCGACGTAATCGCCGGCAAAGCCCCAATCGCGCTGCGCATCAAGATTGCCCAGTTCCAGGCAATCGAGCTTGCCCGCGACGATTTCCGCAACACCGCTGGTGATCTTGCGGGTGACGAATTCCTTGCCGCGCAGCGGGGATTCGTGATTGAACAGGATGCCGCTTGCGCCGAAAATCCCGTAGGACTCGCGGTAGTTGACCGTCATCCAGTGCGCATACAGTTTGGCGATGCCATAGGGGCTGCGCGGATAGAATGGCGTCGATTCGCTCTGTGGCACCTGCTGCACCAGCCCGAACATTTCCGACGTCGATGCCTGGTAGAACCGGATCTTCGGGTTCACGATCCTGATCGCCTCCAACAGATGCACCGTGCCAAGGCCTGTGATTTCAGCGGTGGTGATGGGCTGATCGAACGAAACGCCGACAAAGCTCTGCGCGGCCAGGTTGTAGATTTCTTCCGGCTCGCAGCGTTCGACCAGGCGGATGGTGGCCGTGGCGTCGGTCAGGTCGAATTCGACCAGTTCCAGATTCTCGTGGTTGTGAACGCCCAGTTCCTCCAACCGCCAGAAATTCACCGAGCTGCAGCGGCGATAGGTGCCGTAGACCTTGCATCCGCGCTCGAGCATCAGCCGGGTGAGGTACGCCCCATCCTGCCCCGTGATGCCTGTAATCAAGACCTTCTTCATCGCACCATCTATCCCTGCATTGACGGCTCTAAAAATACGTTTTGCGCCTGATAGCCCCTAAACCCGCAAGCCGTGGAAACTGCCAGCCTTTTGGCAATCAAGCCTTCGCCAGCACCGGCGCCATGGCCGCGGTGAACCGTTCACGAAACGCTTCGAACGTGAAATAGTCAATGCCTTCGGGAATGGCGCGCGGCTGGGCCAGAGCGTTCAGCGTCGCTGCGATCAGCGCGGGCTGGTCGAACGGATCCACCAATTCGCCCAGCATTCCGTTGCGCAGTGCCTCCACGCTGCCATCGACGCTACTGCCGACAACCGGAATGCCGCAGGCCATGGCCTCGACATACACATAGCCGAAACCCTCGCCAACGCTGGGCATCACAAACGCGTCTGCCAAGGCGTAATGCGCAGGCTTGTCGGCCTCGCTGACAAAACCGGCAAAGACCACCGCATCGGAAACGCCGCGTGCCTTGGCGATGCCTTCAAGCCGCGGCTGATCGTCGCCCTTGCCCACGATCAGGTACATGAGGTCGGGGTGGTGACGGCGCAATTCGGGCAACATCTCGATCACCCGGTCGAACCCCTTTGCCTGCTCCATGGGGTTCAGGCGGCCCAGGGTCATCACAACTTTGCGGTCGCGCAGGCCATAGGCGTCCAGCAGCGCCGGATCCTTGTCGGTGAGCGCATACTCGTCGATACGCACCGCATTGGGGACGAGGCTGCACTTGGACAGCGGCACCGGGCACCATGACCGGAAACGGTCGAGGGTGAACTGCGAGATGGAGATGACGCGGTCGGCCTTGATCGCCCATTTGCGCGACAGGTAGCGCTCGGTCGGTGTCCAGGCTTCGACGCCATACAGGCACAGGACCCAGGGCACGTTCAGATACTTTGCAGCAAGGTGCGCCAGCGGAATCAGGTTGACGTGCGCGCAATAGACGGCGTCGAACCGCCTGCCCGACCGCAGATGGCGCCATATCGCAGCGACATACTGCGCTGCGCCGCCAAGGCCTGAGCGATCGTTGATCAGCTTGTCCGGCAGCGCCTCGAGCGGGGCGAATTCGACCCGCGGGATTGCGACGACGGTGTCAGTCTGCGGATCGGAACACAAGGTTGCCAGCACGTCGCGGCTGTACAGCGCGATACCACCATGCCCGCCATACGCGTCCGTGATCAGGCACAGGATGTTGCGGCCCGGCTTGCCCGCTGTTTCGGTTCTCACAGTCACAGAGTTCATGACCGGCTGAGCTGGCCAGTGACCAGAACGTCGCTGGTATCCCGATGGCCATAGGTGGCCGCAAGTGAGGACGCCAGCACGGTGTGGTCGCGGGCTGCATGGTGCTCGATCGCGTATTGGACCAGCGCCGACTGGCCGTCATTAGGCGTGCAAATGTTGCTTTTGCCACGCGCGACCATGTCAAATTTGCGGCCGGGCCGTATGGTCTGACGTCTTGCGACACGCAGCAAAAAGAGGTCTGAAATCATGGCGCGCCTATACCCGTGGCACGGCTGAATACAAGCGGTATATTGCTGCGGTATATTATGGGTTGGCACCGGTTAGGGCGGTCCGTATAGCGGCCGCTCGCTTCCCCGATCCAGGCGCCACCAGATACCCAAGTATGAACACCTCATCAAAATCCTCATCCCTTAATGTAAGCTCCATCGGTTACATGGTGCTGGTTATGCTGGTGCTCTCGCTGATACTGGGCGGGGGTTCGCGCATCGAGCTGCTTGGCCCAGTGCTGCTGCGCTGCATATCCGTCGGCTTGTTGACCTGGTTCTTCTGGCCCGGTTTCGGTGAGGTGAAGACGCTGTCGCTGCCTGTCCGCATTTTCGTGGCGGCCGTGCTGGCCCTGCCACTGGTGCAGCTGATCCCCCTGCCATGGTCGGTCTGGACCCAGTTGCCCGGCCGCGGCATGGCCAAAAGCGTCTACGACGTTATCGAGACCCAGCCCTGGCAGCCCTTGAGCCTGACGCCCGAACGCACGTTCAACACGTTCATGGCGCTGCTGCCGCCGCTGGCTGCGTTTTTCATCGCGACCCGACTGGATGACAAGGGCGCCACCCGGTTGTGGCTCGTCATGGCGCTGGCAGCGTCCGTCAGCGCACTGATCGGTGTGCTGCAGGTCCTCGGCGGCGAGAACAGCCGCCTGTATTTCTACAACATCACCAACAGCGATTCGTCGGTCGGGTTCTTCGCCAACGCCAACCATCAGGCGCTGTTCCTGTGCGCCGGGATCATCGCTGCGTTCCGCTGGGCGTCGCTGGCGATTGCCGCCAAGCGGCAGACACCCAAGGAGCCTGTGATCATCGCCGTGCTGATGGTGCTGACCATATTGGTATCCTTGCCGGTGACCCTGTCGCGCGCCGGGCTCGGCATGTCCGTGGTCGCAATCGCGGTGGGCCTCAGCTTTGTTGGGCCGCAGGCGTTCAACATCGACCCTAAGCTGTTCAAGCGCGGCCGCTTGGCGGTGGTCGCGATCGTGGTCGCGGGCCTCGCGGCGGTGGCGCTAATGGGCGGCTTTGGTGGCAGCGGTGAAGACGGCGTGGCCGCCGATGCGCGGCTGCGGGCCTTGCCGACGATGCTGGCGATCGCCGGGCAGATGTTCCCGATCGGCAGCGGATTCGGCAGCTTCGATGCGGTTTTCCGCAGCCAGGAAACGATCGCCACCATCGGCCCGACCTATCTCAACCATGCCCATAACGACCTTCTGCAGATCGTGATCGAGGCCGGGCTGGGGGCAGTCGTTCTTGCAGCCTTGTTCGTGGTCTGGTGGGCACGCCGCACCTTTGAACTGTGGCGCACCCCGGAGGGCAGGGGCGCGACTATCAAGCATGGCCGCGCTGCATCTGCGATCATCGGCCTGGCGTTGGCCCACTCGCTGGTCGACTATCCGCTGCGCACACCTGCCATGGCGGTCATCGTTGGACTGTGCGCAGCGATCATGATGGGCGTTGCAGTAACCTATAATCCTGAGCGTGGAACGCGCCCAGTCGTTTGATATTCGTGGGTTCTCCCGCGATTGGGGCTTGGCAAAACTTTAACACAAAACTAAGGGTTGCGCTTCTTTCAGTGGACGCGTTTGACGACCTTGCTGTAATTTCGGGAGTGCTGCATTGAAGGCCGTCCATATTGTCGTGGTAGCTGCGCTCGCGCTTGGCGGGTGCGCCAAATCGCCCCGCTTCGACCCAGCATTGGTGTCAGCCGCTCAGCTGCGCGAGGGATTGCCAGACCCGCAGCTTGGCGACCAGTTGGGCGGTTCGCGCGTGCTGCGCCTTGCACCATTGGACAAGATTTCTGTGCGTGTGTTCGGCGTGCCCGATCTTGACCGTGAAATTCAGATCGACAGCACCGGGACCGTCCAGCTGCCGTTGATCGGCTCGGTCGATGCGAAGGATGAAACCCCGGCATCTTTGGGCACCAAGATCGCCGACCTTTATGGACGCAGATACCTGCGCAATCCCCAGGTCAGCGTATCCGTGGTCGAGGCCGTCAAGCAGGTCGTGGTCGTCGAAGGCGCCGTCAAGGTGCCCGGCGAATATCCGGTGCGCGCCAACAGCACGCTGCTGTCTGCTGTAGCGACCGCGCAAGGCCTTGCGGAAAATGCGCGGCGCGACGAGGTTCTGTTGTATCGCACGATCAATGGTACTCCGATGGTGGCGCGGTACGACATCACGCAAATCCGCCTCGGACAGCTTGCCGATCCGGCTGTATTCAAGGACGATACGATCGTCGTCGGTACCGGTGTTACACCGCTTCTGCCGCGTGACCTGCTGCTGCTCACGACCGTCCTGGGGGCATTTGCTCCGCTGGCGAATAACAATTAAGGGTATTCATGTCCCAGCCCCCCGCCACTCCCTATCAGCCTGACGCCGCTGGTCTTGCAGTTCCGGCCGGCAGCGGTGCTGTGCGTATCAGCGATCGCAAGCTGATCGACACGCTCAACCAGGGTGACAGCGAAAGCCTGTTTTCACAGTATATCCAGATCCTGCTGCGCAGGCGTTGGTATGTCATCGGCGGCGTTCTTCTGGGCGTATTGATCGCGGTGCTGATTTCGTGGATGACCACCCCGCTGTATCGTGCGACCACCACCCTTGAAATCGCGCGCGAGCGTGAGAGCGTGGTCGATGTGCGGGGGACCGAACCGCGGTCGCGTGGCCCCGAAAACGAATTCTACCCCACGCAGTACGGACTGCTCAAAAGCTTCTCGCTGGCCCGCTCCGTGGTGCGCGACCTGCGGCTTGATCGCAACGAGGCGTTCCTCACCGGCTATGGCGGCGGAAGCAGCGCAGACCAGCCCGAGCGCAGCCGAGAGCAGGTTCAGGACGCCGCCGCTGCCATGGTGCAGAAGCACCTGAGCGTGCTGCCGGTGCGCAATTCCAGTCTGGTCAACGTGACGTTCGACAATCCCGATCCGGTGCTTGCGCAGCGCGTGGCGAACTCGATCGCGAAGAACTTCATCTCGTCCACGCTGGCGCGCCGCTTCGAATCGACGGCCTATGCGCGCAAGTATCTCGAAGAGCGGCTCGCCGAAACCCGCGCCCGGTTGGAACAGTCTGAGCGTGACGCGGTGGATTATGCCGACCGCCAGCAGATCATCAACTTTGCAGGCCAGGCACCGAATGCGCAGACCGGACAGTCCTCCATTCCCGGCGCATCGCTGATCGAAACCGAGCTTGCCGCTGTGTCGTCCGAGCTGGTGGCGGTTCGTAACGCCCGGGTTCTGGCCGAGGCGAAATATCAGCAGTCCGTGCGCGGCAACGGTGCAACCGCGCCGGAAGCTCTGACGGATAGCACGATTGCGACGTTGAAGACGGAGCGTGGCAAGCTGTCGGCCGAGTATCAGCGTCTGCTCGGCGTCCTGCAGCCCGATTACCCCAGCATGGTGGCACTCAAGCAGCAGATCGCCGAAGTCGATCGCAGCATCAATCAGCAAAGCGGTACGATCGTCGGTTCGCTGCGCGGCAGCTTCGAGGTGGCTAAGGCCCGCGAAATGGCGCTGCAGACCAAGGCGGACAGCCTGAAGGTCCAGTTGCTCGACCTGCGTCGTCGCAGCATCCAGCTTGGCATCTTCCAGCGCGATGCGGATACCAACCGCGTGCTGTATGATGGCCTGTTGCAGCGCTACAAGGAAATCGGCGTCGCCGGCGGCGTTGGCAACAACAACGTCTCGGTGGTCGATCCCGCCGAAGTACCCGGCGCCCCGTATTCGCCGCGCACCGTCCTCAACATTCTGCTTGGCCTTATCGGCGGTCTGCTCGGCGGCGCGGCTCTCGCGTTCCTGATCGAACAGCTCGACGAATCGATCATGGCCCCGCACGATCTGGAGAAGAAGCTGGGCATCTCGCTCCTGGGCAGCATCCCGCTGCTGTCGGATAGCGATGAAACGCCGATCGAGCTGCTCAACGATCCGAAGTCTCCGTTGTCGGAAGCCTATGCGTCGGCGCAAACCGCGCTGCAGTTCACCACCAACAACGGTACGCCGCGCACGATGCTGGTCACCAGCTCCAAGGCATCGGAAGGCAAGTCCACCACGACCATGGCGCTCGCTCGGATCCTTGCAACTCGCGGCAAGCGGACGCTGCTGGTCGATGGCGATTTGCGCAATCCCTCGGTCCACCGTCTGCTGGGCATCGCCAACGTGCGCGGATTCAGCGACGCACTGGCCGGCGACAGCGACTGGCAGTCGCTGATGCTGGAGGGCCCGGTTGCCAACATGACGGTCATGACCGCTGGCCCGATCCCGCCAAACCCGTCCGAACTTCTCGCAGGCACTCGCCTGGACGACATTCTGACCGGTCTGCAGGGCCTGTTCGATTATGTCGTGATCGATGGTCCGCCGGTCATGGGTCTTGCCGATTCGCCGCTGATGGCATCGCATGTCGAAGGCACCGTGTTCGTGGTGGCCGCAGTCGATACCCGCGCCAAGGTCGCCCGCGTCGCTCTGCGCCGTCTGGTTGACGTGAACGCCAACATTGTTGGCGCCGTGCTGACCAAGTTCAACTCGCGTCAGGTGGGCTATGGCTATGGCTATGGCTATGAATACGCCTATGACTACGGTACGCGTAACAAGAAGCCAGCGACGACTGATGCCTAAACGGCGCTCCCGTTTCGCCAAGATCACCGGCGGCCAGATCGCTCTTGTCGCAGGTGCCTTGATACTCGGCTACGTCACGCTGACGAGCGGACTTGCCAATGCGGTGGTCCGCGCCAATCCGGAGCTTGCCTCGCAGCTGGACGGCAGCAATGCCGAAGCGCTGGGGCAGCAGGCCTATCGCCGCATGATCACCGCGGCGAACCAGGACGATGTCCGCGCGGTCAACGAGCTGTCGCGCAAGGCCCTGGCCCGCTCGCCGATGCAGGTCGGCGCACTGCGCAACCTGGGCTTCCTGGCCGAGGTGGACAAACGGCCCGATGACGCCAAGGCGCTGATGGTGACCGCCGCCAGCATCTCGCGCCGCGATGCCCTGACCCAGGCCTGGCTGTTTACCTATTACAAGAACACAGGCCAGATCGCTAAGGCGATCGAAGCTGCCGATATCGCCATGCGGATGAGCCGCTCGTACCGCGACCTGATGACCGGCGAATTGCTCAAGGTGTCCGCCAGCGATCGTTTTGTACAGCCGATGGTGCAGGCGCTGGAGGCGCGCCCCGAATGGCGCCTGCGCTTCCTGCAGCGGCTGGGCGATGACGCTGCGGATCCTGCCAACAGCTACAAGATCCTGAGCACGCTCAAGAAGCGCAACTCTGCGCCCAGCACCGATGAACTGACCACGTATTTTGCGCGCTTCGACGGCAGTGGTAACTCGGATCGTCTGTGGGCGCAGTGGCAGTACCTTGTTCCTGCGGCTAAGGCGCGCACCGGCCTGATCCGCGATGGCGGATTCGAGGGGCTGGACGCACCGATCCCTTATAACTGGACGCTGTTCGTGGCGCCCGGAGTGTACGCAGAGCGTGAAGCCTGCCCCGATGGATGTGACGGCAAGGTGCTTTATGTGTCCTATGACGGCAATGAGGCCGCATCCTTTGCCCGGCAGATGCTGGCGCTCAAGCCCGGCCGGTACCAGTTGAGCTTCAAGGTCTATGCCGAAGGCGACGACGTATCGCCGATGGTCGCGGCGCTCACCTGCAGCGGAGGCAGCACCGTGACGCCGCTCGCAGAGAAGCCGTTTGCCGCCAAGGATGGCAGCTGGACGACCAATCGGCTCGATTTCGAGGTATCGAAGGACTGCAATGGGCAGCAATTGTCATTTGTGGGTACCAAAACCATAAGTTCGGCCACAATTTCGGCTTGGCTTGATAATGTCACCCTGACTCCGGTGGTGGCCGCAAAGCGGGGGCGCAACAATGTCGAATCCTGAGACCATGAAACCTGCCCCGCTCAAAGAGGCTGTTCGCGATTTCTGGAACGCGGCCTCGTGCGGCGAAGAGTTGTACTTGACCGGTTCGGAGGCAAAGGACTTCGAGAGTCAGGCACAGGCTCGCTACCATCTGGAGCCATACATCGCGGATTTCGCCAAATTCGATACCACAAAGGGACAGCGCGTCCTTGAAATCGGCGTCGGCCTTGGCGCGGATCATGAGCAGTTTGCGCGGGCGGGCGCCCAATTGTCGGGTATCGATCTCACCGATCGGGCGATTGAAAACACGCGCCGCCGCCTTGGAGTGTTCGGGCTGACGTCCACACTTCAGGTGGCCGATGCTGAAAATCTTCCGTTCCCTGACAACAGCTTCGATGTCGTTTATTCGTGGGGCGTCATTCACCACTCGCCCGATACACCCAAGGCCGCAAAGGAAATCATGCGGGTGCTCGCTCCCGGCGGTCGGTTCGCGGTGATGATCTACCACCGCTACAGCATGGTCGGCTATATGCTGTGGTTGCGGTACGGGCTGGCACGGCTGCGGCCGTTCACGTCACTGGACACCATTTACAGCCGCTATCTCGAAAGCCCCGGCACCAAGGCGTACAGCGTGGACGAGGCCAAGGCTCTTTTTGGCAATGCAACCGATCTGAAAGCATGGACTGTCCTGACGCATGGCGATTTGCTTGAAGGTGAAGCAGGCCAGCGGCACACCGGTGCCATCCTGTCCTTTGCCCGCAAGGTGTGGCCGCGCGGCATGATCCGGAAAGTCGCGCCAACCCAGGGGCTGTTCTTGCTGGTCCAGGGCAAAAAAGCCGACAAGGTAGCCTGAGCTCATGTGCGGAATTGCAGGTTTCCTGGGGTCATATTCGCCCGCAGTGGCACGCGCCATGGGCACACGGATCGCGCATCGCGGTCCGGACTCTTCAGGCGTGTTCATCGATGCCGATACGCAAATCGCCCTAGTCCACCAGCGGCTGTCGATCATCGATCTGTCGCCCGCCGGCAGCCAGCCGATGGCCGATGGCTCCGACCGGTTCGTCATCTGCTACAATGGCGAGGTCTACAATTTCCCCGAACTGCGCGCCGAGCTCGAGCAAGGCGGCCATGTATTCCGGGGCCGGTCGGATACCGAAGTCGTGCTCGAACTGTTCGCGCGCGATGGCGTGGCCTGTCTTTCCCGCCTGAACGGCATTTTCGCGCTGGCCGTCTGGGACCGACGCGACCGGGTGCTGACGCTTGCGCGCGATGGGCTGGGGGTTAAGCCGCTCTACGTCACGCGCACGCCATCGGGCCTCGCGTTTTCGAGCGAAATGAAGGCGTTTCTGGCGCTTGAAGACCTCGACCGGACAATCGATCCGGGCGCGGTCGCTGCGTATCTGTCGTTCCTGTGGTCACCGGGCGAACGCACCATGTTCCGCTCGGTGCGCAAGCTGCAGCCGGGCAGCTGGCTGACGGTGCAGGCCGATGGCACGGAGCAGACCGGCAGGTTCTACACGCTGCCGCGCCCGGTGCCGCGCACGGACATGAGCGATGCCGACTGGATCGCGCGTCTGACCACCCAGTTCGATGCTGCGGTTGCGCGGCAGATGGTCACCGATGTCGAGGTGGGATCGTTCCTGTCCGGCGGCCTGGATTCCAGCGCGATCGTTGCCAGCGCGCTGCAGCATGTCGGCCCGCGCGGCATCCAGTGCTTCACCATCGATTATCAGGAAAAGCCCTCCGAAGCGCCCGAGATCCTGTCGGACCTGCCCTATGCCAAGGAAGTCGCGAACTATCTGGGCGTCGATCTGCACCAGGTGTCGGTGAGTTCGGAGATTTCCGCAGGGCTCGCCGACCTGGCCTACATCCTCGACGAACCGCTGGCGGACCTTGCGGCGATGAACAATCTGCTGATCTCCGCGCTGGCACGCCAGCACGGCATCAAGGTGCTGCTGAGCGGTACGGGCGGCGACGACCTGTTCTCCGGATACCGGCGACATGTCGCGGCGCAGTTCGACGGCGTCTGGGACAAGGTGCCGGGCGTGGCGCGCAATGCGATATCCGGCCTGTCGCGCACGTTGCTGCCGCCAACCGGGAAAACGCGCCGCTTGCGCAAGGTGCTGGAACCGGTCTCCGCCAGCGCGCAGGACCGCACCATCGCCTATTTCGAGTGGTTGAATGCGGAGCGGGTCCGCTCGCTGATCACGCCCTCGCTCAGCCCGCCAACGTCGGAAATCCGCGCGCCGTTCTATCGCACGCTCGCCGACCTCGGGCCGGCCGATGCGTTCGACCGGGTGCTCTGGCTGGACCAGCACCATTTCCTGGCCGACCACAACCTCACCTATACCGACAAGACCGGTATGGCGCATGGCGTGGAAATCCGCGTGCCGTTCCTGGATTACGAGCTGGTCGCGCTGGCCGCCCAGATGCCGCGCAACATCAAGATTCGCGACGGCAAGACCAAGTGGGTGCTGCGCGAGGCGATGAAGCCGCGGCTGCCGTCCAACGTCATGACGCGCAAAAAGGCCGGGTTCGGCCTGCCCTTGCGCTCGTGGCTGAAGAACGAACTGCGCGCCCTGGCCGACGACCTGCTTTCGCCCGAAACCATCACCCGGCGCGGCCTTTTCGATTTCGCGCAGGTGCAGCGTCTGCGCGAAGACACCCTGTCTGATCGCGAGGACGGCAGCTACACCCTGTTGTCGCTGATGATGATCGAGCTGTGGTGCCGCAGCTTTGCGGATTCCCAACTGGGATGCGCAGCGCAACAGTCTGCGGCGTGATTCAACGCGCATCGTTTTGATCGGATCGGTTGGCGTGGGCAGCGGCGCCCAGGCGTTGTAAGGGGACCAAGACCATGCGCCGCGTTCTTGTCACTGGCTCGGCCGGTTTCATCGGTTTCCACCTGTGCAGCCTGCTGCTGGAAGAAGGCTTCCAGGTGCATGGCTATGACGGGATGACCGATTATTATGATGTGCGGTTGAAGATCGCCCGTCACGGCTTTCTGAAGCAGAACCGCAATTTCGCCGCTGATGAAGCGATGCTGGAGGACGTGCAGGCGCTCAATGCGGCCTTCGACAGCTTCCGCCCCGATGTGGTGGTGCATCTGGCTGCGCAGGCCGGGGTGCGGTACAGCCTTGAAAATCCGCGGGCCTATATCGAAAGCAACATCACCGGCAGCTTCAACGTGCTGGAGAACGCCCATCGCTTGCGGATCGCGCATCTGCTGATGGCATCGACGTCATCGGTGTACGGCGCCAACGAGGACATGCCGTTCACGGAAACGGTGAAGACCGACTGGCCGATGACAGTCTATGCCGCCACCAAGAAAGCGGGGGAATCGCTGGGGCACACCTATGCCCATCTGTGGGGCCTGCCGGTCACCATGTTCCGCTTCTTCACCGTATATGGGCCATGGGGCAGGCCCGACATGGCGCTGTTCAAGTTTGTCGATGCGATCAAGGCGGGCAAGCCGATCGACATCTACAACCATGGCGATATGTGGCGCGACTTTACCTATGTCACCGATCTGGTGCGCGCGATCCGGCTGTTGATCGATGTGCCGCCGGTCGGTCCGGAAAGCTCGGCCGCGATTGCCCAAGGGGACAGCCTCAGCCCTGCTGCGCCTTATCGCGTCGTGAACATCGGCAATTCGGACAAGGTGCGGCTGCTAGATTTCATCGAAGCGATCGAGGACGAGCTGGGCGTGAAGGCGCAGCGCAACTACATGCCCATGCAGAAGGGCGATGTGCCTGCAACCTGGGCCGATGCATCGCTGTTGAAGGCCTTAACGGGCTATGCGCCGCAAACCAACTATCGCGACGGCATCGCGCAGTTCATCGCCTGGCATCGCGATTATTACAGCACTCTTTAAGGATCGACTGCGTCTTCTGGCAATTCCTCGACCGGGGGCAGTTTTCCGGCGAGCGCCAGATCGAACTGCTGCTTGTCCAGCCTGCCCTCCCATTTGGACACCACCACGGTGGCGACCGCATTGCCGATGAAGTTGGTCAGGCTGCGGCATTCGGACATGAACCGGTCGATGCCCAGGATCAGCGCCATGCCCGCGACCGGGACGGACGGCACGATCGATAGCGTTGCTGCCAGCGTGATGAAGCCTGCGCCAGTGACGCCGGCTGCGCCCTTGGACGAGATCATCGCCACGCCCAGCAGCAGCAGTTGCTCGCCGATGGTAAGCTCAACGTTGCACGCCTGCGCGATGAACAATGCGGCCAGCGTCATGTAAATGTTGGTGCCATCCAGGTTGAAGCTGTAGCCGGTGGGAACGACCAGGCCGACCACGGTCTTTGGGCACCCGGCGCGCTCCATCTTCTCAATCAGCGAGGGCAATGCGCTTTCGGAGGACGATGTGCCCAGCACCAGCAGCAATTCCGCCTTCAGATAGCCGATGAGCTTGAGGATCGAAAATCCGCAAAACCGCGCGACCAAGCCCAGCACGACCAACACGAACAGCAGCGACGTGGCATAGAAGGTCGCGACCAATGCTGCGAGATTGGCCAATGTGCCGATGCCGTATTCGCCGATGGTGAACGCCATCGCGCCGAACGCGCCGATGGGCGCGGCCTTCATCACGATGCCGACCAGCTTGAAGAAGGCGGTCGAGGCATCCTCCAGCAGGTCGAGCAGGCGCGCGCCCTTGTCGCCGATCATCGCCAGCGACACGCCGAACAGGATCGAGATGAACAGCACCTGCAGCAGATTGCCCTCGGACAGGGCGGACAGGAAGGTATCGGGCACGATTCCGGTCAGGAACCCGGTGATGCTGGTGTCCTGCGCCTTGGCGGCGAACTCGCTGACCTTGGTGGTATCGAGCGTCGCTGGATCGATGTTCAACCCCGCGCCGGGCTTGACCACATTGGCGACGATCATGCCGATGATCAGCGCCAGCGTGGAAAAGAACAGAAAATAGGCAAAGGCCTTGCCCGCGACACGCCCGACACTGGCCAGATCGCGCATCCCGGCGATGCCGGTGACGATGGTGAGGAAAATGACAGGCGCGATCACCATCTTGACGAGCTTGATGAACACATCGCCCAAAGGCTTCATCGCCGCGCCCGTCTCCGGCGCAAAATGCCCCAGCAGCACGCCGCCGGCGATAGCGACAAGCACCTGCAGGTAAAGCTGCGCATACCAGGGGCGCGGAGCCTGTACCGGCAGGGTTTCGGAAGGGGCGGCGGCTTTGATCATAGGCCCGGCCTATCACCGCCGTGCCGTATGGCCAACTGGCCAACTCCGCTCGCTGCAAGGAAAATTTCCTTCGGGCGCTGTAACCTTTGCGCCCAGCCCGGCGGACAGGGGCTATCGCCTGCTTGCCCGGTGCGATGATCCTCCAGCGACAAAGCGGCCGTACCCTTCATGACGAAACTTGCGCCCATCGTTCCGACCCTGCTTTTTGCGTTGGTCGTCACACAGATCATCTACGTGACGCTGTCCAACGGCGGCTATGACATCAACCGCCCGGTGATCTGGTCGGCCGAGGCGCTGGCGTTTCTGGCGATCAGCGTCGTGTCGCTGGCTGCGCTCGCGCAAGGGGGACAGCTTGCATTGGCATGGGCGGCGATGGCGGTGAGCGGCGTGCTGAACGTCGTGCAGGTCGGCATCGGCATCGCGATGTTCGGGCCATTGTCTGACGCAGGCGAAGCCGTCGCACCGGTCTATCAGGCGACGGTGGCGGCCGCATTCTTCCTGTATTTCACCGGCAAGCTGCTGTTCGGTTTTGCCGCAGTCGTTGTCGGCGTAGCTCTGCTGCGCGGCAGCGGCTTTGCCCGGGTGGTCGGTGGGCTGGCGGCGCTGGCCGGGCTCGCTGCGTTCGTGGTCAACCTGGGCGGCATGGCGAGCGGAATGGCGATCGTCTTTCCGGCCGGAGCAACGGGCACCGCCGCGACCTTCCTGCTGGCGGTTGCATTGGCGATCGCGCTGCGCCGCCCTGCCGAAGCGGGATAATGGGGTTCACCCGAACGGTGCGTCGATCGCCACCTGCGGCTGGGTGAACCAGCGCGGGCCGTCGTCCGCCATGTAGAAATGGTCCTCTAGCCGGATACCGAACCGGTCGGGGATGACGATCATCGGTTCGTTGGAAAAGCACATGCCGGTGGCCAGCGGCGTTGTGTCGCCGCGCACCAGATAGGCAGGTTCGTGGATCGACAGGCCGATGCCGTGCCCGGTGCGGTGCGGTAGGCCGGGGAGCGTATAATCCGGGCCGAGGCCTGCGGTTTCCAGCACATCGCGCGAGGCTTGATCGACGCTTTCGCAGGGGCGACCTGGCTGTGCGGCGGCAAAGGCGGCGGCCTGGGCTGCCTTTTCGAGGTCCCAGATGCGGCGCTGTTCGTCGCTCGGCGTGCCGAAGACATAGCTGCGGGTGATATCCGAATGATAGCCGTGCACGGTGGTGCCGGTGTCGATCAGCACCATGTCGCCCTCGCGCAATTCCGGGTCGCCGGGCAGGCCGTGCGGAAAGGCGGTGCCGCGCCCGAACTGGACGATGCAGAAGGTGCTGCCCGCACCCCCGCTCTCTCTGGCGATCGCGCGGTGCGCCTCGTCGATGAAGCGGGTGACGGCGCTGGCGTGGATGCCCTCGTGCAGCGTCAGCGCGGCGCGCCGGTGGATGTCCAGCGTCATCGACTTGGCCTGCTGCATCAGCGCGATCTCGGCAGGCGATTTGTGCATCCGGCAGCCATCGATCGCAGCTGCCCCGCTGATCAGCGTCAGGGCGGGCGCGTCATGCGCGATGCGGTCGACAAACAGGAACGGCAGCGCAGGGTCGATCGCCAGCGTGGCAACGCCCCATGCCCGGCACGCGTCGGCAACCAGCGCGGTGGGGGACTGGTCCTCTTGCCACAGCCGGAACGCAGCCGGGACCTGCAATTCGGCCTCCAGCGAGCCAAGCTCGAAATACGGAGCGATCAGGATCGGGTCGCCGCTGACCGGGATCAGCATCGCGATCAGCCGCTCGCTGCCGCCCCAGGGTATGCCCGCGAAATAGCGCAGCGACGTGCCTGCGCCGACGAGCAGTGCATCCGCGCCGCTGTCGCGGGTCAGCGCGCGTGCCCTTTCGATCCGCGCCAGCCGCTCGTCCACGCCGATCGGCGCAGCAGTCTGGGTCCAGGGGGTGATCGCCGCCAGTTGCTCTGCTGCGCTCGATCCGCCGATGCCGTTCATGTCTTTCCTCCAAATCGTGCCGGGTCGAATGCGGCCAGGTTCGCTGGCGGACGCTGCCCGGTGGCCAATGCCGCAACCGCCTCGCCGGTAACCGCTGCCAGCGTCAACCCCAGATGCTGATGTCCGAAGGCATATAGCAGGTTGGACGCGGCACGGCTGCGGCCGATTGCGGGCAGGTAATCGGGCAACGTGGGCCGTGCGCCCATCCAGTGTTCGCCCGGTGGATCGAACGGCAGGCCCAAAGCTGCGACATGCGCGCGCAGGGTGCGCCACTTGGCGGGGTCGGGCGGTGCCGCACGGGCGGAAAACTCGACGAAGCCTGCTGCGCGAAGGCCGCCTGCAAAGCGGGTGACGATCATCGACCGGTCCTCGAACGCGACCGGCGGCATGTCGGCGGGCCAGCGGCTCTGGGCGGACTGGATGTGGTATCCGCGTTCGGCGATCAGAGGAATGCGCACGCCCATCGGCCGCAACAGCGCGGCAGAGGCTGCGCCTGCGCACAGCACGATCGTGTCGGCGGTAAGACGCTCGGCGCCAATGCGTATGCTGGCCGATCCGCCCTCGGCCTCGATACCATCGATCGCCGCATGGCGGATCACGCCGCCTGCGGCGATGAAGGTGGCGCGCAGGCCGTCGGCCAGCGCGCCAAGGTCCGTCATCTGGCCTGACCCGGCAAAGCGGATCGCGCCTGCAAGCTGCGCCCTCGGGGCCAGATCGCGGATCGCCGCCAGTTCCTGCGCGTCGGCATCGCGCACGCTTGCGGTACCGATGTCGGTGGTCAGCCAGTGCGCCCGGCCTCTGGCGGCGCTGGCATCGCTTTCCCATGCGACGAAATGCCCGTCCTCGCGCAGCAGATGCGCGGTGCCAGTGATGGCGCACAGCCTTGCCCAGGCCGGAATCGCCTCGCCCAGCAGACCGCTCAAGGCCGCCGTGCCTGCTGCAAAACGCTGCGGCGTGCTGGCGCGCAGCAGCTTGAGCGCAAACGGCCCCCAGGCACTGATCTGGCGGAGCGGCAGCGCAAGTGCACCGCGCGGATACAGCCGCCCGATCGCGCTTTTGACCGTCGCAGGAGACGCCAAGGGCTGGACCTGTTCCACGGCCAGGTGCCCCGCATTGCCCCAGGATGCGCCCTGCGGCTTTTCCTGCGGCTCAATCACTGTCACACTCAGGCCGACGCGCTGCAGGTTTAGCGCTGCGCTCAGGCCGATAAGGCCGCCACCAACGACGATGCTGGTGGACGAGGGGGGCGGGGGTGGAGGGGCTGCGCTGAATTCCATCTTGTCGGCCCCTTTATATATTGTATACGATTTTGACCGCAACCGGAGAGTGCCCGCGTGACAAACACGACCTCGAGAGCTTTGTGGCAGGGTGTCTATCCCGCCGCCACCACGCAGTTCACCGAAAGTCTTGCCATCGATCATGACGCGACCCAGAAGGTGCAGACCGCGCTGGTCGAGGATGGCGTCGATGGCCTCATTCTGCTGGGAACCTGCGGCGAGAACAACTCGCTGGAGCCTGACGAAAAGCTTGCCGTGCTGAAAGGCGCGGTCGAGGCGGTGGGTGGCCGGGTGCCGCTGGTGGCAGGCGTATCCGAATTCACCACTGGCCGTGCCGCCGAATATGCCCGCCAGGCCGAAGCGATCGGCGTGGACGCGCTGATGGTGCTGCCCTGCATGGTTTATGTGCCACGCGTCGAGGAGCTGGAGGCGCATCTGCGCGCCGTGGCGGCGGCGACCAGCCTGCCGATCATGCTGTACAACAATCCGCCCGCATACCGGGTGAACGTCGATTTCGAGACGCTGTCGCGGCTGGAGGACGTGCCCAACATCGTAGCGATCAAGGAAAGCGCGCCCGATCCGCGCCGCTTCACCGACCTGTATAACCAGTTCGGGGATCGCTATACCGTCATGGCCGGGCTCGACGATGTCGCGCTGGAAGGGCTGATGCTCGGCGCATCGGGCTGGGTCTCGGGCCTGACCAGCGCCTTCCCGCGCGAATCGGTGGCCCTGGTCGCGGCGCAGCGGCGCGGCGATTATGCCGAGGCGTTGCGCATCTACCGCTGGTTCATGCCGCTGCTGCATCTGGATGCCGAGCATGACCTGGTGCAGTCGATCAAGCTGGCCGAACAGATCATGGGCCGCGGGTCTGAGCGGGTGCGCATGCCGCGGATGCCGCTCACCGGCCAGCGCCGGGCCGATGTGACCGCGTGGGTCGAGCATTGCGCCGCCACGCGCCCGCTTGGGCCTGATGGCGCGGCTGCCTGACAGGGCATGCGCCACACCTTCTTCTGCATCGACGGGCATACCGCGGGCAATCCGGTGCGGCTGGTGGTGGGCGGCGCGCCTTTGGTGCGCGGTGCGTCCATGGCCGAGCGGCGGATGGATTTCATCGAGCGGTTCGACTGGATCCGCACCGGCCTGTGCTTCGAGCCGCGCGGGCACGACATGATGTCGGGCGGGTTCCTCTACCCGCCGACACGCCCGGAAAACGACATCGGTATATTGTTCATGGAGACATCGGGCTGCCTGCCGATGTGCGGCCATGGCACCATCGGCATGATCACCTTCGCGCTGGAACACGGCCTCATCCAGCCCCAAGTGCCCGGCCACCTCAAGGTCGAGGTGCCCGCAGGCGATATCGCCATCGATTACGTCCGCAAGGGCGACAAGGTGACCTCGGTGCGCATCCGCAACGTGCCTTCGTTTGTCGCAGCGCAGGGGGTACGCATCGATGTGCCGGGCTTGGGGCCGCTGACCGTCGACATTGCTTATGGCGGCAATTTCTACGCGATCATCGAGCCGCAGCCCGGCTATCCGGGCCTTGATGCGCTGGGTGCGGCGCGGCTGGTGGAGCTGTCGCGCACCATCCGCGCGATGCTGCGCGAGGTCACAGAGCCGGTGCATCCGCTCGATCCGCGCATTCGCGGTGTCAGCCACGTGCTGTGGGCCGACGTGCCCAAAGGCGATGGCGCGGACGGGCGCAATGCGGTGTTCTATGGCGAGCGTGCCATCGACCGGTCCCCCTGCGGCACCGGCACCTCGGCGCGGCTGGCGCATCTGGCGCACACCGGCAGGCTGCAGGTCGGCGACCGGTTCGTGCATGAAAGCTATATCGGCAGCCGCTTTATCGGCCGGGTTGAGGCGGCGGTGGATGTCGGCGGCCAGCCGGGCATCATCCCCTCGATCGAAGGCTCGGCCATCGCCACCGGATTCAACACAATCTGGATCGACGACAAAGACCCCTTTTGGCAGGGCTTCTGTGTGATATGACGGCACCATGAACATGGTGACCCGCAATGTGCCCGAGCAATTGGTCGATCTGGTCCGCGACCGGATCTTGAGCGGGATCGTCGATCCCGACCGCCCCGTCCGGCAGGATGCGCTGGCGGCCGATCTTGGGGTAAGCAAGATCCCCTTGCGGGAGGCGCTGGCCCGGCTGGAGCAGGAAGGCCTGCTCGCATCGCAGGCCAATCGCGGGTTCACCGTCCGCCCGCTCAACGCCCCGGAGGCGGAAGAGGTGTTTGCCCTGCGGCTGAAGCTGGAGCCCGACCTGGTTGTGCTGGCCGCACGCATGGCCACCAGCGCCGATCACAAGGCCGCAGCCGATATTCTGGACCGGCTGGATGCGCCGACGGAATCGCCCGGCGACAATGTCGGCGCGCTCAATCGGGCGTTTCACCTGGCGTTGCTGCGGCCCGCCAACCAGCCGGTGACGCTGACCATATTGGAACGGCTGCACGTTCTGTCCGAACGCTATGTCCGCAAGCACCTGGAGCCGCTGGGGCGCGATGCGCGGGCCAAGGGCGAGCATCGCGAGATGCTGGAAGCCTGGGTAGCCCATGACGAGCGCCGGATTGCGGCTTTATCCGTCGTGCATATCGGCAAGACACTTGACGACCTGCGTCTGCAACTGAATGCAGCAACCGGGGGAACGCCCGGCTGACGGCTTGGGGCTCAAGAATAACAAAGGGACGCGAACATGGGGATAATGGGGCCGATCAAACCGATCGTGCAGGCGGCCGATGCGCCTGAGGGCAGCAGGCTGAAGGCGACATTGTCATGGCCGCACCTGATCGCGCTGGGTGTCGGCGCAATCGTCGGCACGGGCATCTACACGCTGACCGGAGTGGGGGCAGAGCGCGCCGGTCCTGCGGTGATCCTGGCCTTTGCGATAGCGGGCGCGGTCTGTGCCTGCGCAGCGCTCGCCTATGCAGAGCTTGCCACCATGATCCCCACGGCGGGATCGGCCTATACCTACACCTATTCGGTCGTGGGCGAGACGCTGGCCTGGGTGGTCGGGTGGAGTTTGATCCTGGAGTATTCGCTCGCCTGCTCCACCGTCGCGGTCGGCTGGTCGGGTTATCTGGTCGGATGGCTGCAATCGGCAGGCGTCGATCTGCCGCCGATGCTGCTGGCAGGCCCGCATGCAGGCGGCATTATCAACCTGCCCGCCGTTGTCGTCTCGCTGGCGATTGCGGGCATGCTGATGGCAGGCACGCGTGAAAGCGCGACGCTCAATATCATCCTGGTGATCATCAAGCTGGCGGCGCTGACCGCGTTCATCGCGCTGGCCGCACCCGCGTTCGATGCCGACAACCTCACCCCGTTCATGCCCTATGGCTTCGGCAGTACGGTGCAGGATGGATCGACGCGCGGCGTGATGGCGGCAGCTGCGATCGTGTTCTTCGCGTTCTACGGCTTCGATGCGGTGGCGACATCGGCGGAAGAAGCGCGCAATCCGGGGCGGGACCTGACCATCGGCATCATCGGCTCGATGGCGGTGTGCACGCTCATTTACATGGCGGTGGCGTTGTCGGCGATCGGTGCGATGTCGTACCTGACGCTGGGCAATTCGCCCGAACCGCTCGCGCTGGTGCTGCGCACGCTGGGCCACCCGACGGCGTCCTACTTCGTCGCGCTCGCCGCGCTCATCGCCTTGCCCTCGGTCATCCTGGTGATGATGTACGGGCAGAGCCGCATCTTCTTCGTGATGGCGCGCGATGGCCTGTTGCCGCCGGTGCTGTCGCGGGTATCGCCGCGGACCGGCGCTCCCGTTCTGGTGACGGGCATCACCGGCGTGTTCGTCGCTGCGGTCGCAGGCTTCTTCCGGCTCGATGAAATCGCAGAGCTCGCCAATGCGGGCACCCTGCTGGCGTTCATCGCGGTCGGCGGCTGCCTGATGGTGCTGCGCAAGCGCGCGCCGGAATTGAAGCGCGTGTTCAAATGCCCGCAGCCTTATCTGGTGGGTACGCTGGCGATCCTGGGCTGCCTGTATCTGCTGTTCAGCCTGCCATCGCAGACGCTGGTGCGCTTCGTTTTGTGGAACCTGGCAGGGCTGGCGTTCTACTTCCTGTACAGCCGCTCGCGCAGCCTGGCGCGGCGCGATGCGCCGGTGACGGGTGTGTGAGCAAGGCAGGGTTTTAAAGAAAGGGGAGCGGGCATTATGCGGATCGGACGCACATTCTTGGGCGTGGCATCGGCGCTGGCACTGGCGGGGAGCATGGCTGCGCCGTTGCAGGGCCAGGCCTTGGGCCAGGCGCAGACCCGCGCCGTCGCCGATCCCATTCCGCCGCGGACTCTGGGCGAGGGTCCGTGGCCCCGCACCGTGCTGCGCAACGCGATCTACGTCGATGGCACCGGCGCGCCCGCACAGGGGCCGGTGGACATCGTCATCGAGAACGAACGTATCGTGCGGATCGTCGCGATCGGATCGCCCGGCGCGATCGAGGAAGCGCGCCGTCCGCCGCGTGGTGACAAGGAGTACGACCTCACCGGCCATTACGTTCTGCCCGGTTTCGTCGATGCGCATGTGCATCTGCACACGTTGAGCGACGGGCAGGGCGTGCCGTCCGACTATGTGCTCAAGCTGTGGCTGGCGCACGGCATCACCACCGCGCGCAATGTCGGCTCGTCGGAGATGTCGATCGAACGGCAGGTGGCGATCAAGGGCCAGCTGGCGCGCAGCGAGATCACCGGGCCACGACTCGACGTCTATCCGATGCTGCAGCAGATCGGCCTGCCCATCCGCACCGCAGAAGAAGGCCGCATCGCCGTCCGCGATGCCAAACGGCGCGGCGCGGATGGCATCAAGTTCATCGGTGGCAGCGAGGCGGCATTGCTCGCCGCGATCGACGAGACGAAGAAATTGGGCATGCATTCCACGATGCACCACGCGCAGGGCGTCGTCGCTTATGCCAACGTGCTGCGCACCAGCGAGGCGGGGCTGGAATCGATGGAGCACTGGTACGGCCTGCCCGAGGCCATGTTCACCAACCAGAAACTGCAGGACTGGCCGACCGACTTCATCAACACGGATGAGCAGATGCGCTTCGGCGAGGCGGGCAAATTGTGGAAACAGACCGCGCGGCCCGGCTCCGACAAATGGAATGCGGTGATGGAGACGCTGCTGGAACGCGGCTTCACGCTCGATCCCACCTTCACCGCGTATCTCGCCAGCCGCGACCTGATGCGGATGAGCCGGGCGACCTGGCACAATGAATACACCATGCCTGCCTTGTGGGACTGGTACCGCCCCAGCCGCATCAACCACGGGTCGTACTGGTTCGACTGGACCACCGAGCGGGAGATGGACTGGAAGGAAAACTACCGTCTGTGGATGGCGTTCGTGAACGAGTACAAGAACCGGGGCGGGCGCGTCACCGTGGGGTCGGACGCGGGCTATATCTACAACACCTACGGCTTCACCTATATCCAGGAGATGGAGATGCTGCGCGAAGCAGGGTTCAGCCCGCTGGAGGTGATCAATTCCGCGACGCAACAGGGCGCGCGCCTGTTGGGGCATGATGCGGACATCGGCACGATCGAGGCGGGCAAGAAGGCCGATCTGGTGATCGTCAAGGGCAACCCCATCGCCAACCTCAAGCTGCTGTTTGCCACCGGAACGCTCAAGCTCGATGACGCCACCGGCAAGGCGCAGCGCGTCGGCGGTATCGCCTGGACGGTGAAAGACGGCATCTTTTACGAAGGCAAGGCCTTGAGGGCCGACATCCGCAACATGGTCGCCCGCGCCAAGGCCGAGCGCGGCCTGCCACCGGGCTATATGACCATCGAACAGGAAGACCTGACCCAATGAAACTGACCGGCCAGTATATTATCGCGGGCGAGCGGCGGGGCGTGGGCGAGGTTTTTTATGCCTATGACCCGGCCAAGGGCGCAAGCATCGACGATATCGGGTTCTTCTGCTCGGGCGACCAGGACATCGCCGACGCCTGCGCTGCGGCGGCCGACGCAGCGATACCCTATGCCGATCTGCCGCTGGAAACGCGCGCAGCCTTCCTCGATGCGATTGCCACGCACATCGAGGGGCTGGGCGATGCGCTGATCGAGCGCGCGTGCCGCGAATCGGGGCTTCCGGTCGCGCGTATTACTGGCGAACGTGGACGGACCTGTGGTCAGCTCAGGCTGTTTGCCGCCGAAGTGCGCGACGGCCAGTGGCTCAAGCTGCGCATCGACCATGCCGACCCTGCGCGCACCCCGCCAAAGCCGGACCTGCGCCTGCGCATGGTGCCGCTGGGGCCGGTGGCGGTGTTCGGCGCGTCCAACTTTCCACTCGCCTTCTCGACGGCAGGCGGCGACACCGCATCTGCATTGGCCGCAGGGTGCCCGGTGGTGGTCAAGGGCCATCCGGCGCATCCCGGCACCGCCGAACTGATTGCAGGTGCCATCACCAAAGCTGCTGCTGAAACCGGCGTGCCTGCTGGCGTGTTCAGTCTGTTGAGCGGCACCGGCAACGCCATCGGCGCGGCCTTGGTCGCCGATCCGCGCATTCAGGCCGTGGGCTTTACCGGATCGCGCAGCGGCGGCGAGGCGCTGATGAAGATCGCCGCCGCCCGCAAGCAGCCGATCCCAGTGTTTGCCGAGATGTCCGCGATCAACCCCGTCATCCTGCTGCCGCATGCGCTGGCCGCGCGCGGCAAGGCGCTGGCCGCGGGCTATATCGGATCGCTGACCCTGGGGTCGGGCCAGTTCTGCACCAATCCGGGCCTGGTTCTTGCAATGGACGGGCCGGACCTCGACGCGTTCCTGGCCGAAGCCGGGCAGGTGGTCGAGGCGCAGGCACCGCAGACGATGCTGACCGCCGGCATCCACGCCGCCTATGAAAAGGGCAGCGCCGCGCTGGCCGCAACGCCCGAGGTCCGGACGATCGCGCGCGGTGTTCACCCCACCGGTCCGCACGAAGGCCGCACCGCATTGTTCAGCGTGTCCGCTGCCGACTGGACCGCCAATGCAGAGCTGCAGCACGAGGTGTTCGGCGCATCGTCGGTCGTCGTGCGCTGCAAGGACCGGGGCGAATTGCTGGACGTGCTTGGCCAGCTGGAAGGCCAGCTCACCGCGACGCTGCATATGGACGATGCCGACATGGACGATGCCCGCGCTCTGCTGCCGGTTCTGGAGCGCCGCGTGGGCCGCATCCTCGCCAATGGCTGGCCGACCGGGGTGGAGGTGGCCCATGCGATCAACCATGGCGGACCCTATCCTGCGACCTCGGACGGGCGCTCCACCTCGGTGGGGACGCTCGCCATCGACCGCTTCCTGCGTCCGGTCAGCTATCAGGACCTGCCCGCAGCGCTGCTGCCAGCCATGCTGCGGGATGCGAACCAGGGCGCGGTGCTGTCGCGGATCGATGGGGCTTGGACGCTCTGATCGGCGAGGCCCGGCCGCACAAAAGGTCCGCGACGGACGGATTCCCGTTGCAATTTACAACGGTGTCAGCTTGATATAGCTTCAAAACAGGGAAAGAACCGCAGCCAAGCGGTCTGCATTGGAGAGCTGAGCCATGAAGCACGAGAAGCCGTCCGACCTCAAAGCTGCGACTCACGTCGATGTGCTGATCATTGGCGCAGGCATTTCCGGCATCGGCATGGCGGTGCATCTCAAGGAAAAATGCCCCGATCGCAGCTTTGCGATCCTGGACCAGCGTAGCGATATCGGCGGCACGTGGAACCTGTTCCAGTATCCCGGCATCCGCTCGGACAGCGACATGCACACCCTGGGCTTCGAGTTCGAGCCGTGGCGCGAGCAGAAGGCGATCGCCGACGGCCCCTCGATCCTGAGCTATCTGCGCCGCATCAAGGACGAGCGCGGGCTCAATGATCACATCCGCCTGGGCCACAAGGTGCTCTCGGCCAGCTGGTCGAGCAGCGAGGCGCGCTGGACGATCGCGGTCGAAGTAGCAGGGCAGGGCGATGACGGCCGGGTGGTGCATCTGACCTGCGGCTATCTGTTCATGGCCACCGGCTATTACGATTACGACCAGGGCTATGACCCTGCGTTCCAGGGCCGCGAGAGCTTTGGCGGTCAGATCATCCACCCGCAGTTCTGGCCCAAGGACTTCGACTACGCAGGCAAGCGCGTCGTCGTGATCGGATCGGGGGCGACTGCGGTGACCATCGTGCCGTCGATGACCGACAAGGCGGCCCATGTCACCATGCTGCAGCGCACGCCGACCTGGTACTGGAGCCGCCCGGCCAAGGACTGGCTGGCCAATTCGCTGCGTGCGATCATGCCGGATGAATGGGCGTACCGTTTCATCCGTTTCAAGAACGTGCGGATGCAGCAACTGTCGTTCAAGCGCGCGCGGCAGGACCCCAAAAAGGTCGGCGATTATCTGCTCAAGCGCATTCGCAAGATCATGGGCGCGAAGATGCACGAGCCCGATTTCCAGCCGCCTTACGGCCCATGGGAACAGCGGCTGTGCCTGGTGCCCGATGGCGACATGTTCAAGGCGATCCGCGATGGCAAGGCCGATATCGTCACCGATCATATCGACCAGTTCACGCCCACCGGCATCGACCTGAAGTCGGGCAGGCACCTGGATGCCGACGTCATCATCACCGCCACGGGCCTCAAGCTGGCGATGGCGGGCAAGGTTGCGTTTTCGGTCGACGGCAAGCCCGTCGATTTCACCCAGCACTTTTATTACAAGGGCTGCATGTTCAGCGATGTGCCCAACATGGCGATCGTGTTCGGTTATTTGAACGCCTCCTGGACGCTCAAGGTGGACATCGTTGCCGAGTTCGTCTGCCGCACGCTCAACCATATGGCTGCAACAGGCACGGACATCGCTGTACCGGTGCTGGGCAGCGACGGCGTGGTGAACGAGGAGCAGATTTTCGATTTCTCGTCCGGCTATGTCCAGCGCGCGCTCGACATTCTGCCCAAGCAGGGTGACCGGATGCCGTGGCGGCTCAACCAGGATTACCTGTTCGATCGCAAGGTGCTGCGCGAAGAGGCCGTGGCCGACGGGGTACTGGCGTTCCGCAAGGCCGAGGCGGCGGTCGTACAGCCCACCGCCATCGCGGCGGAGTGAGGGCTATCGCGCGCCGATAACAAAGGCGCTGCGATATTCGCTCTTCACCTGCGCCAGTGTCGCTGCGGGCAGGGCGAGGCTGATCTCGTATGCGCCTTCGGCATAGGACCCGGCGACATAGGGCGCGGCGATGAACATCAGCCGGTCGAAACCGCCATCGCCGCCTGCATAGGGCACGATCGCCAGATCGTCGAACGATGGGCAGGTGTTGAACATGTCGTCGCTCTCGCCGATGTATTCGCCGCGCTTTTCCTGGCGGTCGGCGTTCAGCGCATCGCAATATTGCTGACGCAGCGGGGCCAGCGCCGCGCCAAAATCGGTGAACACCGCCTCCAGGGCCACGCGGCGGTTGCCGGGCTTGTCCCAGATCAACGGCTCGAAATTGGCGTTGCCATGTGCTCCGCCGGAAAAGGTGCCGATCTCTCCGATCATCGCCAGCAGCGCATCGGTATCCCCGGTCACCGTCCAGCTGACGCCCATCATATGCGGGTTGAACGGATAATCGTTACCCGCTGCGTCCGCCTTGGCTTCGGTTGCCTGGGCCTCAAGTTCCGCCAGCGCCTGCGTGCGTTGGGCATCCAACAGGGCTTTCAGCGTGGGCAGCGCGGCAGCTTGCGGCGGGTATTCGTAAGTGAAGGCAAAGCTGTCGGTCTCGCGCTCGAACGTCACGGGCGCAGCCCTGGCAGGCGCAGGCGCGCTGGCTTTAGGGCCATCGGCGGTGGGCGTCTGCTGATCGCATGCGCCAAGCATGGGCATGGCCAGCACCGGGATCAGCGCCAGCATCGCCCAGCCCCGACGCACAGCTTTGTAGCCCCCCATGATTCCCTCTCGCCCACCGTGCAGAAAAATGATCTAATGCGTCACAATGATTGATTTGTCCCATCTCGTCCAGCCAGACAATGGCCAGCCGGCCCGCGCCATCCACCTCATCGACAAGCCAGGGCTTGCTGCATGGCTCGCCAAGGCCAGCCCCAGGGTGCGTGGGCATCTGACGGCGATGCGCTTTGCCGCCAAGCCGCACGAACTGGTGGTGGTGCCGGGCGATCATGCCGATGACTGGTCCGTGGTGCTGGGCGTGGCGGATGTCGCGAACCTGCGCCCCTGGTGCCTCGCCAAGGTGCCCGAAGTGCTGGCAGGCGGCACCTACCGGCTGGCCGATGGGGTGCCGCCAGGCGATGCCGTAATCGGCTGGGCACTCGCCCAGCACCGGCTTGCGACCTACAAGAGGCCGGAGGACAATCCGCAAGGCGCGCGGGTGCTGCTGACGACCGAGCCTGCGCGGCTGGATGACCGGATGGCCGAGGCAGGTGCGACCGCGTGGGTGCGCGATATGGTCAACACGCCGGCCGAGGACATGGGGCCTGCCGAACTGGAAGCGGCGGCAGAAGCGCTGGCCCGGCGGCATGGCGCCGTGGTCGAGGTGACGCGCGGTGACGCGCTGGCCACCGGCTATCCGATGATCCACGCCGTCGGCCGGGCTGCCGCGCGCAGCCATGCGCCGCGCCTGATCGAGCTGCACTGGGGGCGCGAGGACCATCCGCGCATCGCGATCGTCGGCAAGGGCGTGTGCTTTGACAGCGGCGGGCTGGATATCAAGACCGCAGCGGGCATGCTGCTGATGAAGAAGGACATGGGCGGCGCGGCGCACGCGCTGGCGCTCGCCGGGCTGATCATGCGCAGCGGCCTGCCGGTGCGGCTGCACATGCTGGTCGGCGCGGTGGAGAACGCGATCTCCGGCAACGCCTTCCGGCCCGGCGACGTGCTCAAAAGCCGCAAGGGCATTTCGGTGGAGATCGGCAATACCGATGCCGAAGGGCGGCTGGTGCTGGGCGATTGCCTGACGCGGGCGAGCGAACTGAAGCCCGGCGTGATTATTGACTTTGCCACGCTTACCGGCGCGGCGCGGGTCGCGGTGGGGCCGGACCTGCCTGCGCTGTTCGCCAACAGCGATACGCTGGCCGATGGCCTGCTGGCCAGTGGCCGGGCGGTGACCGACCCTTGTTGGCGTCTGCCGCTCTGGGCGGGCTATGAGGATATGTATGCCAGCGACATCGCCGACATAGGTAACAGCGGCGGAGCGTTTGGCGGGGCGATCACCGCGGCGCTGTTACTGCAGCGCTTCGTTGGCGAAGGCGTGCCATGGGCGCATTTCGATACCTATGCCTGGCGGCCCACGGCGCGGCCCGGCCAGCCCAAGGGCGGCGAGGCGCTGGGCCTGCGCGCCACTTGGCACTATTTGCGCCAGCTTTACGGCAATAATGGCTGATGTGCGCCCAATCGCCCCGGCAAATGGGCAGCTGTTGCTTGGCCCGCGCCCGGCGCTTGGACAAACGGGCGCAATTCGTCTATCTGCCCCGCCAGCCTGGAGCCATAGACGGGCGCACCAACAGATCATGGCACGGCAATGCGCGGGGGACTGGGCCAGTTGACATATTCCACACGTTCTCAGGCGACTTTGGCTCAGGCGACGCTTGTTCACGCAACGCGGCCTTCCGCCACGTGCCCGCCGGGCGATGCGGTGACGGACCTGCCGGGCATGCCTGACGCGCAAGGCGAGGCTTCCGCCCGCGTGCAGCAATTCGCGCTGACCGGCCCTGTGGCGGACTACGATCCGCGTATTACCCCGATCCGCGGGGACCTGGCAGATATTGCCCTGGCCGGCCGGTTTTTCGCGCCGCATTATGTCGCGCCGCAAATCCATCGCGTGATCGGCGGAGGCGCGATGCTGCACAAGACTGCCTCGAGCGATGCCGAGGCGGTCAGCCAGTTGCTGCCCGGCGAAGCCTTTGCCCTGCTCGACAGCAGCGGCGACTGGGGCTGGGGCTATGGCTGTCATGATGGCTATTGCGGCTATGTCCGGCTGGCGGCGATCACCGTTGATACAGCCACGCCAACCCATATCGTGCACGCGCGGCGCGCCTTGGTGTTTGCCCAGCCGTCCATCAAGACGCGGCTGGTTGCTTCCCTTCCCATGGGCGCGCACATTGCGGTGGATGGCGCCAGTGAATGTGGCAGGTTCCTGTCCGTTGCCGGCGGCTGGATGTCGGTGCGCCATGCCCTGCCGCTTACCGAACGGACGCTGGACGCCGTCGATCGCGCGCTGCAGCTTGTCGGCGCGCCCTACCTTTGGGGCGGGCGCGGCGGCGATGCGCTCGATTGTTCGGGGCTGGTGCAACTGGTGCTGGCGCTCGCAGGCGTTCAGGCCCCGCGCGATAGCGACCAGCAGATGGCAGCGCTCGGCGACATGCTCGGCGAAGGTGCGCCGTTGCAGCGCGGTGACCTGGTGTTCTTCCCCGGCCATGTCGGCATTATGGCAGACACGGACACCTTGGTGCATGCCAATGCGCACTGGATGCAGGTGGTGGCAGAGCCGCTGGCCGATGTCGTCGCGCGCTTCCCTGAAACCACGCCCCAGCCGGTGCTGGCGCGCAAGCGGATTACCTGATGCCGACGCTGTTCATTGATGGTGCGGTGGGCACCACGGGCCTTGAAATCGCCGACCGCATGGCGGGGCGGACCGACTTTCGGCTGATCCGGCTGTCCGATGCCGACCGCAAGAACGTCGCGGCGCGCGCGGCGATCATCCGCGATGCCGATTTCGTGATCCTGTGCCTGCCGGATGATGCCGCCCGCGAGGCGGTGGCGCTGGCCCAGGGCGCTCCCACTCGGTTCATCGATTGCTCGACCGCGCACCGCGTTGCCGATGGCTGGGTCTATGGCTTTGCCGAATCCGCGCCCGGCCAGCGCGAAGCGATCCGCACCGCGCAGTTCGTCAGCAATCCGGGTTGTTATTCCACCGGCTTCATCGCGCTGATCGCGCCCTTGGTGGCGCAGGACCTTTTGCCCTCAGATCATGGCTTTATCGTCAATGCAGTGAGCGGCTATTCCGGCGGCGGCAAGGATCTGATCGCGCGGATGCAGGACGACGCGCCCGATATCGGCTATCGTGCTTATGCGCTGGGGCTGGAGCACAAGCACCTTCCCGAAATGCAGGTGCGGTGCGGCCTCAGCCGCGCGCCGCTGTTCGCGCCCGCCGTGGTGCGCGCGTTTCGCGGCATGCTGGTCGATGTGCCGCTGTTCCTCGATCCGGAGCTTGGCTTTGCGGATGCCACGACCTTGCACGAGGCGCTGGCCGATCATTACGCCGATGCGCCGCTGGTGGCGGTCGCGCCGCTGGATGCCGCGCCGGGCGAGTTGCTGTTGTCGGAAGGCGATGCGCCCAGCGATTGCCTGCGGCTGTATGTGCTGCCCAGCGCCGATGGATCGCAGGTGCGGCTGGTCGCGATGCTCGATAATCTGGGCAAGGGCGCAAGCGGCGCTGCGGTGCAGAACCTCAACATCATGGCCGGTATCGACGAGCTTGCAGGGCTTCGGGTCTAGCGACGAGTTACATCCGGTTCAGCGTGCCCGCTTTGCGACATACAGCGCCTGGTCGGCGCGCAGGAACATGTCTTCGGCATCATAGGAAATGGCGTTCTGCGCCAGAACCGCTCCAAAGCTGGCGCCTGCTTCCAGCAAAGTGCCGTTCCAGGCGATCGGCATTTTCAATAGGGTCAGGGCGGCAGCAATCCGGTTGTTGAGCCGTTCAAGGCTGCGGTTGCTGGGTAGCAGCACGGCGAATTCATCGCCGCCGATCCGCGCCGTCAGCAAGGCATCGGGGAAGGACTTGCGGATGCGGTCGCCGAATGCCACCAGGCAGGCATCGCCCGCAGCGTGGCCGTGATGGTCGTTGATCTGCTTGAACCTGTCGATATCGAACAGCACCAATGCGCCCAGCGGCCTGTAGCCCAATGTGGTGCGGGAAGAATCGAGAAAGCGCTGCTGGAACACCGATCGGTTGGCGAGGCCCGTCAGGCCGTCCAACTGCGCAGATTGCTGCAATGCCTCGGTTTCTAGGCGCTGGCGGGTTATGTCCAGCTTGGTGCCGACCAGGCGCACCGCGCGGCCGCGCTCCGTTTCCACCTGCGCTGTGATCTGTACCCAGCGGTCTGCGCCATCGGGCCGGGTGATGCGCGCATCGAGTGTGAAGCCTGACCGCCGGTCAATGGCACGGCTGCGCAATCGGCCCAGTGCCTCGCGCGATTCCTCGTCGTACAGCGCCACGATATCGTCGCGCAGCGGCGTCGAGTCGCTTTCGATGCCGAAAATGTCGTAGACATTGCGCGTCCACAGCAGCGCGTCGGAGCGCAGATCGCATTCGAACACGCCGATACCGGAAAGCGCTACGCTGCGGGCGATCCTTTGCGCGTCCGGTTCGGTGCGCAACATGGCCAGATCGGCAGGTGCTATCGCACCGGACGACGGCCTGAAATTATGCACCTGCCGTCCCATGCCCTGTTTTCTGTGCCCCCCGAAATGACGAGCACCACGCTAGGCAAGGCTGGTTAACAGCGCGTTACATTTGCGGAACGCACATCGCCAAAAGGGTCAGAAAAACGCCTGGATGCCGGTTTGCGCGCGGCCCAGGATCAGTGCGTGGACATCGTGCGCGCCTTCATAGGTGTTGACCGTCTCCAGGTTCACCATGTGGCGCATCACCTGATATTCCTCGCTGATGCCGTTGCCGCCGTGCATGTCGCGGGCGGCGCGGGCGATATCCAGCGCCTTGCCGCAGTTGTTGCGCTTGACGATCGAGATCATCTCCGGCGCAAACCGGCCCTCGTCCATCAACCGCCCGACGCGCAGGCTTGCCTGCAGGCCCAACGCGATTTCGGTCTGCATATCGGCCAGCTTCTTCTGGAACAACTGCGTCGCCGCCAGCGGCTTGCCGAACTGCACCCGGTCCAGCCCGTATTGCCGCGCAGCATGCCAGCAGAACTCAGCAGCGCCCATCGCGCCCCACGAAATGCCGTAGCGCGCCCGGTTGAGACAGCCGAACGGACCCTTCAGCCCCTCGACATTGGGCAGAAGGTTTTCCTCCGGCACTTCCACTTCGTCCATCTGGATCATGCCGGTGGTCGATGCACGCAGCGAAAGCTTGCCCTTGATCTTCGGCGCGCTCAGGCCCTTCATGCCCTTTTCCAGGATGAACCCGCGGATCGCGCCGTTGTGCGCGTCCGACTTGGCCCAGATCACGAACACATCGGCAAACGGACTGTTTGAAATCCAGGTCTTGCCGCCGGAAATCACATAGCCGCCATCGACTTTCTTCGCCCGCGTCTTCATGCCGGCAGGGTCCGATCCCGCATCGGGCTCGGTCAGGCCGAAACAGCCGATCAGCGTGCCGGCGGTGAGGCCGGGCAGGTACTTGCGGCGCTGTTCCTCGCTGCCATAAGCGTTGATCGGGTGGATCACGAGCGAGCTTTGCACCGACATCATCGAGCGGTAGCCGCTGTCGACGCGCTCCACTTCGCGCGCGATCAGGCCATAAGCGACGTAGCTTGCCTCTGCGCCGCCAAAGTCCTCGGGCAATGTCGCGCCCAGCAGGCCCGCTTCGCCCATCATCGGGAACAGCTCGGGCGCGTCGATTTCCTCACGGAAGGCATCGATCACGCGCGGTTGCAGCACGTCTTGCGCAAAGCCCCGCGCGCTCGCCTGGATCAGCCGTTCCTCTTCGGTCAGCTGCTCGTCGATCAGGAAGGGGTCATCCCAGGTGAACGGGACGGTTTCGGGCTTGCGGATGGTTTCGTGCTTCATGGGCCAAGGTCTAGCGCAGCTTGGGGCCGGGTCAAACAGCAAAATCGGCTGCCCGGTTGACGCATGCGGAAAGTTGGCGCGCTCCTGTCATGTCCGGTTCTGGTACAGCCAAACGTTAACCATCATTGGCGATGGGCAATGGTTAAAAATCCGTTAACACCATCGGAATGCAGCGATTGACCTTCCTACCCACGCCGGCGCGGCCCAACAGCTTTCGGGGCACCCTTGCGCCGAGCATTCTGGCGGCGACACCGGTGGACGAACCCGAGGTGCTAGAAAAGCGCAGAAAGGCACAGCGCAACGAGGAAATCCGGCTGTTCCTGCTCAGCTTTTCCGCGTTCTTCGTGGCGATCTCGTCCTTTATCTGGTGAGCGAATCGAGGAAGCGCGCCGCATCTGCGCGGATCGCCTTCTTGTCCTTTTCATCGCGCTTGGCCCAGTTGCGATAGGGCATGGCAAGCCGCTGGTTCTTGCCCAGCACGGCTTCGTTGCGGTCCAGAAAATCCCAGTACAAATGGTTGAACGGACACGCCTTGGCGCCGGTCTTTGCCTTCACGTCATAGCGGCAATGCCCGCAATAATCCGACATGCCGTTGATGTAGTTGCCGCTTGAGGCATAAGGCTTGCTGGCGAGCAGGCCGCCATCGGCAAACTGGCTCATCCCCAGCGTATTGGGCAGCTCCACCCACTCATAGGCATCGGCATACACCTCAAGGTACCAGGTGTGTACCGCATGCGGATCGATGCCCGCAATCAGCGCGAAATTGCCGGTGATCATCAGCCGCTGGATATGGTGCGCATAGGCATGCTCCATCGTCTGGTCGATCGCCTGGCGCAGGCAGTGCATGTCGGTCTGGCCGTCGTAATAAAAGCCGGGCAGCGGCCGCTTGGCGTTCAGCGCGTTGCGTTGGGCATAATCCGGCCCCTCGCGCCAATAGATGCCGCGCACATATTCGCGCCAGCCGATGATCTGGCGGATAAAGCCTTCCGCTGCGTTGATCGGTACCTTGCCCTTGTGGAATTCCGCCTCCACCGCCTGGCACAGCGCCAGCGGATCGAGCAGGCCGCAGTTGAGGTAGGGCGAGAGGATCGAGTGCCACAGGAATGGCTGTCCGGTCAGCATCGCATCCTGATAATCGCCGAACCGTGCCAGCGCATGCTTGGTGAAATGCGCCTGCTGGGCCAGCGCATCCTGGGCGGTCGTGGCAAAGGCGAACGCGTTGAGGCTGCCGGGGTGGTTGCCGAACCGCGCCGCGACAAGGTCCAGCACCTCGCGGGTAATCGCGTCGGGCTCGAAGCGCAGCGGCTGCGGGATCAGCAAAGGCTCTGCGGGCGGGGGCTTGCGGTTTTCGCTGTCGAAGTTCCATTCCCCGCCTTCGGGCTTGCCATGCTTGTCCAGCAGCAGCCCGGTCTTGCGCCGCATGTCGCGATAGAAGAACTCCATCCGCAACTGCTTGCGCGCCGCCGCCCAGGTGTCGAACTCGGCATGGGTGCAGACAAAGCGGCTGTCCTCGCGCAGATCGACGGGGATAGCGAATTTGTCGGCCCAACCTTGCATGGCCGACAGGACCCGCCATTCTCCGGGCTCCGTGGCGACGATGCCGGCGGGCGAATGCCGCTCGATCGCGCGCGCGACTTCCCCGGTGAACGATCCGCTGTTGGCGGGATCGTCCAGCTTCACGTAATCGACCGTCCAGCCCTGCTCGCGCAGCGCGTCGGCATGATGTCGCATGGCGGACAGGATGAAGGCGATCTTGGCCTTGTGGTGGCGGACATAGGTGGTTTCCTCATCCACCTCCATCATCAGCAGGACCGTTTTGCCCTTGTCGGCCCCCTCCAGCGCGGAAAGATCGAGGCTGAGCTGGTCGCCCAACAAGGGGATAAGGGTGGTCATGGGGGCAGGTGTCCTGAACGGTGCAGGCTTTGTATGATGGGGTGCGATGCGGCGTAATCAATGCAGGTGGCCCGCCGATTGCGGCATTAGGCTTTGGCGTTGCCGCGCAGCATCCCTATGTTGGAACAGGCAAAGGCGCTGCTGCCTTTGTCGATGAAAGACCTGTGATGCCCAATTCCGCGCCCTCAACACCCCATGCCGCCAGCCAGACTGCGCTGCAGGCTGCTGTGCGCGGCATGCGCAATCATTGCCCGCGCTGTGACCACAAGCCGTTGTTCGCGCGCTTCTTGAAGCCCACCGAGCGCTGCGCGGGGTGCGGGCAGGACTGGACGCTGCATCAGGCGGACGATTTTCCCGCCTATATCGCCATCTTCATCAGCGGCCACCTGCTGGCCCCGGTGCTGATCGCGGTGGGTAGCCGCGAATTACTGCCGATGGGCGTACTGGCGCTGTTGGCGATCATCGGCGCGCTGGTGTTGACGATCGCGCTGCTGCAGCCTGCCAAGGGCGCGGTCATCGCGCTGCAGCATCACTGGGGCATGCACGGGTTTGCCAAGGCGGAAACGCCGAAGGCGGGCGATAGCCTCTAGATTTTACGCCAGATCTGAGACTTGCACAGCAGGCCGCCCAATATGCAGCCGCTGATCTTGATGCGGTTGGCGTCCAGCTGCTTGATCGTCGAATAATAGGTTTCGCCAAGGTCGGGCACGAACACGTTGCCGCGCCAGTGGCCGGGCTTTGTCTCGCGATAATTGCGCAGCAGGCTGGTGCCGACAAGTTGCGGGGTGCCGCCGTCGCTCGCGTCCTTTTTGGCAAGCTCGCTCGCCCAGCTCACCTTGCCGCACAATTCGGTGCCGCAAGGCTGTGTGACGACGCGGACGTCGCCAGTGGGGTTTTCCCATGTGCCGTGGATTGCCTCGGCCTTGGCTGCAGACGTGCCCAACGCGGCCTGCCCTGCCATGGCCAGCGCCAATCCCAATCCGTGTGATGCCCCGAAACGCATTTTGTACGACCCTTTTGCGACCTGTAACGCTTACCCCTGTACCGGCCAATGCGTTCCGGTGGGGCTGCCGATAGTGCATGAACGCCGGGCCGAGTCGAGCGTGAATTGCGCTTGCCGCCAGTTTTGCGACGAAAAGCCTCGTCGCCCCACACTGCGATACACACCGCGATACACGGTGCGATTTTCCTTCATCCATTGCTTACCAATCTGGGTTAAGGGTTCTGCACCATGACCCGCGCTGCGACCTTAGCCCATGATCCATGCCCGCCCAGCGCTGTCAGCCACGGTGCGGGCCTGATCGGGCTGGCCGGGCTGTTCGGATGGGTGATGCTGGCGCGGCATTTCGGCTGGGACGGGCCGACCGCGGCGCTTGTCTGCTGCGTTGCCACGGGCCTGCCGATGGTGCTGTGGTCGCTGCTGGTCGACAAGGTGCACCGGCGCGCCAGCACCGGCATCGACTGGTCCAGCCCGCGTGCGGTCAAGGATGTCATCGACACCAGCATGATCAAGCTGACCGGCCTGTGGATGACCTGGGCCTGCATCGCTGCGATTTATGCGGTGGCGCGCTGGTACTGGACGGGCAATTACCAGTTTTCCATGAAGGTGTTCATCTACGCCTCGCCGTTCCTGTTCTTTTTGTCGATCCCCTATGTCATCTGGATCGACCGCTATCTGAAGGACCAGCGCGATGGCGCGTGGCACTTCGGCGCGATGATCTCCGGCCAGCCCGGCTGGGAGCGCGAGGCGATTTATCACCATCTGCGCGCCTGGGCGGTGAAGGGCTTTTTCCTCGCCTTCATGCTGTCGATCGTACCCGGCGGCTATGCGGACATCGTCAACGCCGATGTCGCGGAGATCGCGACCAACCCGGTGTGGATCGCCAACTGGCTGATCGTCGCGATGTTCCTGGTGGACGTGCAGTTTGCCACGGTAGGCTATGTGCTCACGTTCAAGCCGCTCGATTCGCACATCCGCACCGCCAATCCGTTTATGGCGGGCTGGGTCGCCGCCTTGATGTGCTATCCGCCGTTCATCATGATGGGCGACAACGGGCCGTTGAATTACCACGTCAACCGCGGCGAGTGGTTCTACTGGTTTGAGGGCAACACCCCGGTTCTGATCGTCTGGGGCGCGTGGCTTGTCTTCCTCACCGGAGTCTATGCCTGGGCGACGGTCGCTTTCGGCATCCGCTTTTCCAACCTCACCCATCGCGGTATTCTGACGCACGGGCCCTATCGCTGGACCAAGCATCCGGCCTATCTGTCCAAGAATATCTACTGGTGGTTTGCGCTTATGCCGTTCCTGGTCACCAACGGCTCATGGGTGGATGGCGCGCGCAACTTCGTGCTGATGGCGGCGGCATCGGGCATCTATTACTGGCGCGCACGCACCGAAGAGCGCCACCTGATGGCCGACCCGGACTACGCCGCCTACGCCGCCTGGATGGACCGCCACGGCCCCATTCCGCGCCTGATCGGCCGGCTCACCGGACGGCGCCACCAGGATATCGCGGTCGCAGCGCCTGCGGAGTGAGCAGGCCGCGGCATTTGGGCCGTCCGCTTGGAACTTGAGCCTGCCGCCCCCATATGCTGCGCTCGTCCAAAGGTGCGCGGAGCTTGCAGTTCATGAATTTTACCAGGTCGTTCTCTAATGTTATCCCAGCATCGTCGCTGGCACTCGCGCTGCTGGTGACGACCGTTGCGGCCTGGCCAGCCGCAGCCCAGACCGCCCCTGCGGCAGGGGACGCTGCGCGAGGCGCGAAGGCATATGCGACCAACTGTACCGGTTGCCACGCCATGGACACCAACAGCGTCGGCCCCGCTCATCGCGGCGTGTTCGGGCGCAAGGCGGGCAGTATCAAGGATTTCGCCTACTCGCCTGGCCTTAAAAAAGCGCAGTTCACCTGGGATGCTGCGCGGCTCGACAAGTGGCTCGTGAGTCCGCAGGCTTTTGTGCCGGGAGCCAAGATGGGCTTCCGCGTCGCCAATGCCCAGCAGCGTGCGGACGTGATCGCGTACCTCAAGGCGCAGGGCAGCAAATAGGCGCTGCGGGGCGTTGCGCGCAGAAATTAACGTCGCCCCCTTCCCCCTGGCCACCGAACGATGCATATTGGTGGCATGAACCAATTTTCTGACAGCATGGACCGGTTCTTCGCGCACAGCGCCACCACCCACGGCATCACGGTGCGCGTGGCGGTAAGCTTCCTGCCCGACCGTTCGCGTGCAGACAGTGCCCGCTGGTTCTGGTCGTATCACATCCGCATCGAGAACAACTCGGACAGCGCGGTGCAATTGCTCACCCGGCATTGGGTGATCACCGATGGGCGCGGCGGCGTGCACCAGGTCGATGGGGAAGGCGTGGTCGGCGAACAGCCGATCATCGCGCCGGGCAAGGCGCATGATTACGTCTCCGGCTGTCCGTTGAACACGCCCACCGGCCGGATGGAAGGCATCTACCGCATGGTGCGCGATGATGACCAGTTGATCGCGGTGGAAATTCCGCGTTTTGCGCTGGTCGCCCCGGCGGTTGCCGAATAACCAGCTTGTCTCATGAAGCGCACCCATCTTCCGCTTAACGGCCTGCGCGTGCTTGATGCAGCGGCGCGGCATCTGAGCTTTACGCGTGCAGCCGATGAGCTTGCGGTCACGCCTGCCGCTGTCGGCCAGCAGATCCGTGCGCTTGAAGAGATGCTGGGCGTGGTGCTGTTCCGCCGCACGCCCAAGGGGCTGGAGCTGACCGATGAGGCAGGCGCCGGGCTCGATGCCTTGCGCGGCGGCTTTCTGCAGTTCGAAGAGGCGGTGCGCGCGATGCAGCAGGGCCAGTCGAGCTTTCGCCTGACCATCGCAGTGCCGCGCGACTTTGCCGCCAAATGGCTGCACCACCGGCTGATCGGCTATGCCGCCGCAAACCCTGAAATCCGCTACACCCTGGTATCGGGTGACAGCGACATCGACTTTACCGAAGCGAACCTCGATTGTGCGATCCGTCTGGCCGATGGCCCCGCCGATCTGGAAGGCGCGCTGATCGGCGCTGCGCAGTTCGTGACGGTCGCAGCCCCCGGCTACACCGGCGACCGGCGGATCGAATGGCCCGGCTGCGTGCGCGACCGCGACGAGGATGAGATCCAGGACAGCCCGGTGATGCAGGTCGCCGATGCAGGGCTGGGTATTGATGCGGCGATTGCGGGCTTTGGCAGCGTGACCGTGCCGTATCTGCTCGCCGAGCGCGATCTGGCCGAAGGCCGGCTGGTCGCGTTGGGCGAGGCTCGGCCCTCGCGCCGTGCCTATTGGGTGGTCGCACCAACCCCGCAATGGCGGCAGAAAAAGGTCAAGGCGCTGGTCGAGGCGCTGGTCGAGTCACTGGCCGCGCCATGAGCGCTTTTCCGCTTCTTCGCGGCGATCGGCTGGTGCTGCGTCCGATCTGCGCAAGCGATGCCGATGCGCTGTTTCCGGTGCTGTCGGATGTGGATTTGATGACCTGGTGGGCGTTCGGCCCGCATCAGACGGTCGATGAAACGCGCGCACTTTTGGTCTCTGCCACGGGCGGCGGCTGGCGCAGCTGGGCGATCACGCGCGCGGGTGAGGACATCGCCTTGGGCTGGGTCAACGCCCATGAACGGCGCGCGAACGTCAGCGAAATCGGCTATATCCTCAATCGCTCCGCCTGGGGCGAAGGCATTGCGCGCGAAGCGGTTACCCTGGTGATCGATCAGCTGCTGATCACCGAAGGCCAGCGCCGCGTGTTCGCCGATGCCGATCCGGAGAACGCTGGTTCGATCCGCCTGCTGACATCCATGGGTTTCGTGCAGGAAGGCCATCTGCGCGCCGAATGGGAAACGCATATCGGCGTGCGCGACAGCCTGATCTTCGGCCTGCTCAGGGACGAGTGGCTGGCACGCCGCCTGCCGCCAGCAGATCGAGCAGCCGCATCATCAGCTGAGTGAACCCCGGCTGATCGACATCCGCTGCGGTGTCGTTGACCATGGCAGCGACGATATAGCGTTCACCCTGCGCACTGCGCGCCAGGAAGCTCATCGCCATGATTCCAGGCTCAGACCCGCCTTTGTAGCCCAGATCCGCCCAGCGCCCGGCGTTGACAGGTGCGATGCCGGGGTTGATCTTCAGGATCGCCTTGGTCACCGGGTCACCGTCCCGCTCCAGCATCGCCAGCAGCCGCGCGACATCGGCAGGACTCGCGAACCATTCGATCGTATCGATCTGGTTCGGCCCGCCGGTATACACCGAAAGGTCGAGTTTCGGCAGCGTCAGCGCGTCGCCAGCGCCTGCCAGGACCGAGGCCTGGTCCTGTTCGCGCGCGGCCAGAAAGCGGTCCCGCAAGGCGGCGTTGGCAGGCATTTTCAGGCCCGTGACCGCCTGCGTGGTGAGCAACGGCAGCAGGTCTTCCGGCGTTGCATGGCCGCTCGCGCGCACGATCGCCGCCAGCCTGTCCTGGCCAAGCGCTGCGATCAGCGTGTCGGTGGCGCTGTTGTCGCTGATCGAGATCATCAGCGTGGCCAGCGTCTGCAGCGTCAGCGGTGCGTTATCAGGCCAGGCCTGCGTGATCCCCGAAGGGTGCGATTTTTGCGTCAGCGGCAGCACATCGGCCCAACGTCGCTCGCCCGCGCGCACGGCGCGGTCAATCTCGGCCAGCACATACAGCTTGAACACCGATGCGATGGCAAAGCGCTGGTCCGCATTGGCGCTGGCGATCGTCTGTGCTTTGCCATCGCCCAGCGTCTGGACGACAAGCCCGGTGCGGCCCGGCAAAGCGGCGATATCCTGCGTGATCTGCTCCAGCGTATCGCCCTGCGTGCGCGATCCGGTGACGAACAGGCCGGACAGCCTGGCGTCCTGCACCCCGATGGTGAAGGTCACCACGGCCTTTTCAAACACGATATCGATCCGCGCCGAGCGCGCATCGATCGGCTGGATCGCCCCCAGCGACAGCGGCGCACCATACTGCGCCTTCAATTGCCCGAGAACCTTGGCGAGCTGTTCGGCGGGCACGGCCGTGAGGAAGGCGGGGGTGAATACGCTGGCAGGCTCGGCCGCGCCCTGCAGAACGGCCAGCACGTCGCGTGCGGGCTGGTCGAAGGTGGCCGTGGCTGTGGGGGTGGCGGAAAGTGGTGTCTGCGCTTGGACCAATGGCGTGCTTATGGCGAGTGGTAGGGCGGCTGCAACAGCCCGTATCAAGCGCGCGGTGCCAGGGTTGCGTGGACGTCCCTCGACTTCGCTCGGGACAAACGGAGGGGGGCGTACACTGCTTAAAGGTCCGGTCGCCGCAGCATTAGCGACTCCATTCACTCCACACCCGTTTGTCCCGAGCGAAGTCGAGGGACGTTGCACTACCATATCCCCAAACGCACCCCCCTCACGCGTCGATCGCTTCACGGTCCACCTGGGCTGCATGGTTCTGGATGAAGTTGAACCGGTGCTCGGGGTTCTTGCCCATCAGCTCGCCGACCAGCTCCTTGACCGCTGCGAATTGCTCGTAGTTCGGGGGCAGGGTGACCCGCAGCAGCGAGCGGGACGTGCGGCTCATTGTCGTTTCGCGCAATTGGCCGGGGTTCATCTCGCCCAGCCCCTTGAAGCGGCTCACCTCGACCTTCTTGCCCTTGAGGATCGTCTTTTCCAGCTCGGCGCGGTGCGCATCATCGCGCGCGTACCAGCTCTTGGCGCCGACCACGAGCCGGTACAAGGGCGGCTGGGCGAGGTACAAATGCCCGGCCTTCACGATATCGGGCATTTCCTGGAAGAAGAACGTCATCAGCAGCGTCGCGATATGCGCGCCGTCGACATCGGCATCGGTCATGATGATGATGCGGTCATAGCGCAGCTGGCCAGGGTCGCAGTGCTTGCCGGTGCCGCAGCCCAGCGCCAGCGCCAGATCGGCGATTTCCTGATTCGCGCCGATCTTGGCACTGTTGGCCGAGGCGACGTTCAATATCTTGCCGCGGATCGGCAGGATCGCCTGCGTCTTGCGGTCACGCGCCTGCTTGGCCGAACCGCCCGCGCTGTCGCCCTCGACGATGAAGATCTCCGTCTCCGCACCTTCAACGCCGGTGCCGTCGTTGCTGCAATCGGTGAGCTTGCCGGGCAGCCGCAGCTTGCGCGCGCTGGTCGCGGTCTTGCGCTTGACCTCGCGCTCGGCCTTGCGCTTCAAGCGCTCGTCCATGCGCTCCATCAGGAGGCCGAGCAGCGCCTTGCCGCGCTCCATATTGTCCGTCAGAAAATGGTCGACATGGTCGCGCACCGCCGCCTCGACCAGCTTGGTCGCCTCGGGCGAGGTCAGCCGGTCCTTGGTCTGGCTCTGGAACTGCGGATCGCGGATGAACACCGACAGCATCAGTTCGCTGCCGGTCATCACGTCCTCGGCGGTCAGCTGCGCTGCCTTCTTGTTGCCGATCAGCTCGCCAAAACCGCGCAATCCTTTCAGGATCGCAGCGCGCAGGCCCGCCTCGTGCGTGCCGCCATCGGGGGTGGGGATGGTGTTGCAGTAGTAACTGTAGCTGCCGTCGCTCCACAACGGCCAGGCCACCGCCCATTCGACGCGGCCCCGACCCTCGGGAAAGTCCTGCCGCCCGGCGAAGAACTCGGATGTCGCGCATTCGCGCCCGCCCAGTTGTTCGCGCAGATGATCCGCCAGCCCACCGGGGAACTGGAACACCGCCTCTTGCGGCACCTTGTCGTCGGCCAGCTCTGGCTCGCATTTCCAGCGAATTTCGACGCCAGCGTACAGATACGCCTTGGACCGGGCGAGGGCGAACAGCCGCGCAGGCTTGAACTTTGCGCCCGCGCCAAAGATTTCCTCATCGGGAACGAAGCTGATGGTCGTGCCGCGCCGGTTGGGAGCAGCGCCCACCTTCTCCAGCGGCCCCAAGGGTGCGCCGCGCGAAAAGCGCTGGGCGTACAGCTCCTTGTTGCGCGCGACCTCGACCAGCAATTCAGTCGACAGCGCGTTCACCACCGACACACCCACGCCGTGCAGGCCGCCGCTGGTGGCATAGGCCTTGTCCGAAAACTTGCCGCCCGAATGCAATGTGGTGAGGATCACCTCCAGCGCCGATTTGCCGGGGAATTTGGGGTGCGGATCGACCGGGATGCCGCGGCCGTTGTCGCTGATTGTCAGGTGGTTGCCGGGGCGGAGGCTCACCTCGATGCGGCTGGCGTGCCCTGCCACCGCTTCGTCCATGCTGTTGTCGAGCACTTCGGCGGCCAGATGGTGCAGCGCGCGCTCATCCGTCCCGCCGATATACATGCCCGGCCTGCGCCGGACCGGCTCCAGCCCCTCCAGCACCTCGATCGCCGAGGCGTCGTAGGTTTCGGTCGAAGCGGGGGTCTTTGCGAACAGATCGTCAGCCATGCCCTAAGCTATAGGGTGCAAAGGCATGCACCGGCAAGCACGCCGCCTGACTTATCCGCCAGAATGTATCCCGGATCGATCCGGGATGATCCGCGATAGTGCTCGATCAGCGGACGCGAGGTCCGCCAAACGGCATCGGCGGGGGCGGGCGACGCGTGCCGCGCGGCAGCTGCGCCTGATAGGCACGGCCGCAATGTTCCACGCAATAGGGGAAGCCGGGATTGACCGCCTGTCCGCAGAAGTGGAAGTCCGGCTCGCCCGGATGCCCCATCGGCCAGCGGCAGATGCGATCGGTCAGGTCGAGCAGGCTGGTCTTGTCGGCAATCTCGGCGCTGGGCCGGGCAGGCACCAGACGGCGCGGCGGCGCAGGCGGAATTGGGGCCTGCTGGTCGCCGGGGCCTTGCCGCAAAAAGCCGCCGGGGCCGACGGATACGATCCGCGGCTGCGGCTTGGGCTCGGGCACTGCAACGGCCTCTGCCGCTTCATCGGCGTCCTCGTCTGCCAGATCCGCCACGGGAGCGGCCTCGACTGGACGCGGGGTGGGGGCAGGGGCCGGCGCGGGCGCAGCGACAGGCGCAGGCCGCACGGGCTTGGCCGGCGCATCCACCTTGAACGGCGGCGAATCGGTCTCAGCCTCTGCGCCAGGCGCGGCTTCCGCCTTCTTGGCGGGCTTGGGCGCATCGGCCTTTTTGGCGACCTTGGGCTTGGCCTCGCCGGCCTTGACCGGCGACGGGCGCGACTTGAGCCCCAGGCGGTGCGCCTTGCCGATAACGGCATTGCGGCTCACTCCGCCCAGCTCTTCAGCGATCTGGCTGGCGGTGAGGCCTTTTTCCCACATGGTTTTGAGCTGATCGATGCGCTCGTCGGTCCATGACATGAAAAGCAATTCCTTCTTGACCAATTGGGGCTTGCCCGGTCCAGTGACCGCCGATAGGCGCATCCACTATGAACGATCAAGCACCAAATCCCCCTGCCAGCTCAGGCAATCCGCGTGATTTGCCTGCCTTGGGAACCGTTCCGGCCTTTGCCGAGCCGGGCACCGTCAGAATAGGCGCAATAAACTGGGGAGGTTTGCAAGCCCTCTATATGAAAGAGGTGCGCCGGTTCTTCAAGGTGCAGTTGCAAACCATCTGGGCGCCGGCGATCACCACGATGCTGTATCTGGTGATTTTCACCGTCGCTCTGGGGCGCAGCGGCCGCATGGTGCTGGACGTGCCGTTTGCCGATTTCCTCGCCCCAGGCCTCATCGTGATGGCCATGATGCAGAACAGCTTTGCCAATTCCAGCTTTTCGCTGCTGGTCGGCAAGATTCAGGGCACAATCATCGATTACCTGATGCCGCCCCTGTCCGAGCTTGAAGTGCTGGTGTCCCTCGTCATCGCCGCGGTCACCCGCGCGTTCCTCGTCGGCGGCGCGGTCTGGCTGGCGATGCTGGTGTGGCCGGGCATCGACGTGATGCCGCGCCATCCGCTGGCGATACTGTGGTTCGGCCTGATGGGCTCGGCCATGCTCGCCTTCATGGGCGTGCTGACATCGGTGTGGGCGGAAAAGTTCGACCATGCCGCTGCCATCACCAACTTCGTCGTCGCGCCGCTGGCGCTGCTGTCGGGCACTTTCTATTCCGTCGATGCCATGGCGCCTGCATTCCGGACGCTCAGCCACGCCAACCCGTTCTTCTATGTGATTTCCGGGTTCCGCTATGGCTTTATCGGCCAGGCCGATTCGCCGCTGCTGATCGGCGCGGCTTTGCTGCTGGGGATCAACATGGCGCTGGGCATCGCCTGCTATGCGCTGCTGCGGTCCGGCTGGAAGCTGCGTTCCTGAGCCAGGACGCGGGTTCAGCCGGCGAAGGTCAAGCCACCAAAGGTCGCCACCATAAGGTCAGTGCATCGTCCGAAGGCGATAGCGGCCATCGCTGAACGGACCGAACAGTTGCGGCACCGCGGGGTGATCGACCGGCTCGCCGCTGTCGTCGCTCACCAGGTTCTGCTGGCTGACATAGGCGATATAGCTGTTCTCGGCATTTTCCGCGAACAGGTGATAAAACGGCTGGTCCTTGGCGGGGCGCAGTTCCTCGGGGATGGATTCGTACCAGTCGTCGCTGTTGGCAAAGACCGGATCGATATCGAACACCACGCCGCGGAAATCGAAGATGCGGTGCCGCACGACATCGCCGATGGCATAACGCGCGCGGGCGATCCGCGGCATGATGACCGCACCGGAAGACGCACCTGCCAGAGGTGCAATATCATCGCCAGATCGGGTTGGATTGTCGCTCATGACCATAACCTAGTGTGTTGCAACGCAGCATACAAGCTTTCCGGCGTCAGGCCCAAGGTTTCCCCTTGGCAAGGCAATGCGCCTGCGCTAATGGCCCGCGTTCCCGCAGATCGACCACATCTGCATCTGCACTGCGGGAACCGTTTGGATCGCCATTGTCACGACAATGGCCCAGCCAGGCCGGAGAGGTGGCAGAGTGGTCGAATGTACCGCACTCGAAATGCGGCGTGCCCTCGCGGGTACCGTGGGTTCGAATCCCACCCTCTCCGCCAGTGGCCTCCCACATTGTAGAAAATCCTCTTTGTCTGGGACGGACTGTATTGCCGCCCACTGGATCATTCGCAGTCAACGACCTGGCTGAAGCGCTCTGGTGCTGTGCTATGCGCGGGCTCGCTGTCGCTTGCTTTGCGCCGCCATCACCAAACCGCAGCGCCATCGTCACACCGGAACGAATGCCGCTGCGGGGGGTACTCACTATGATCGTGCGGAAAAGCCGCTCTGGCTGGCGTCACCGCGCCGCGCCTAAAAGGCTCGAGGCGCTTTGCCTGCTCAGATCGGTCTGTTGCATCGTTTCGGAAGGACGCTCTGAATGTACGAGACTTTTCCTGCGCTGGTTGCCGACGACACCATGGATGGCTGCATTCAGTCGGACGCTCTGCATCGCGGCAGGCTGGCGATCATCGGGGGCTTTCTTCCCCGGCGGTGCGGTATCGCGACATTCACGACCGATATGCACGATGCCCTGCGCGCGCTTGTTCCGGATATGGACATCAATGTGTATGCCATGGCTCCCGCGGCGGCCGTCGGTGATTTCGATGCCAGCGTTTGCGACACCATAACCGAGGCCGATCCGGCGTCGTTTCTCGATGCTGCCCGCAAGATCGAGGCCAACGGTGCCGACGTCATCTGGCTGCAGCACGAATTCGGGCTGTTCGGCGGCCCGGCGGGCGATTTGATCCTGACCCTGCTCGACCATGTGGCCGCCCCGCTGATCGTGACGCTGCACACCGTTCTGGCCGAGCCTGACCCGGACCAGTTGCGGGTGATGACCCGCCTGATCGCGCGGTCCAGCAAGCTGGTGGTGATGTCCGATCTGTCCCGCTCGCTGCTGATCAGCGTTTACGGCGTCGATGCCGAGCAGATCACGCTGATCGCGCACGGCGTTCCGGACCGCCCGTTTGGCCGATCGGCGCAGTTCAAGGCGCGGTTTGGTTTTGAAGGCAGGAAGGTCATCCTGACCTTCGGCCTGCTGTCCAAGGGCAAAGGCATAGAGGCGATGATCGAAGCGCTGCCCCGGATCGTGCGCGCCAATCCCGATGTGCTGTATTGCATCGCCGGGGCGACCCACCCCAATCTCGTAGCGCATGAGGGCGAGGCCTATCGCGAAAGTCTGCAGGCGCTGGCCCGCGAATGCGGCGTGGAAGAGAATATCCACTGGATCGACGCGTTCATGGACACGCCCGAACTGCTGGACCTGATCGAGGCGGCGGATGTATTCGTGACGCCGTATATCGGCGCGCAGCAATCGACATCGGGAACGTTGTCCTATGCCATGGCGCTGGGCAAGGCGATCGTGTCGACTCCGTATGCGCATGCCGCAGAATTGCTGGCCGATGATGATTATGGCCGCCTGGTGCCGTTTGGCGACAGCGATGCGCTGGCCGATGCCATCGTCCGGCTGTTCGGTGATCCGGCGGCTCTGCACGACCTGCAGCGCCGTGCCTATGGCCGCGGTCGTGACATGATCTGGCCCCGATTCGCTCAGCGGACGTTGGACCTGATCGACGAGACTCGCATGGTCGCCCCGGAGCCTACGGTGCCGGAACGGATCGGCACGCAGGGGCTTCTGCGGATGTGCGACAGCACCGGCATCCTTCAGCACAGCATTCACGGTATCCCCGACCGGCGGCATGGCTATTGCGTGGATGACAACGCCCGCGCGCTGATGCTGATGCACCGGCTCGATGGACAGCCGCTGCGCACGTGCGGGCATCTGACCACGGTGTTTGCATCGTTCGTGCAACACGCCTGGAACCCCGACACGGCCGAGTTCCGCAACTTCATGGGCTTTGAGCGCAACTGGCTTGAGGCGGTGGGGTCAGAGGACAGCTGCGGGCGGACGCTCTGGGCGATCGGGATCACCGCACTGCACGCGCATGATGCCGGTATGCGGCGCTGGGCGTGCGAGCTGTTTGCCGACACGGCCCATTCCGCACTTGGGTTCCAATCGCCGCGCGCGATCGCTTTTGCCATGCTCGGCGCGGCCAGCCTGGCCAAGGTTGTGCCTGACCACCCGCTTGCCGATGCCATCATCCGGCAAGGGGCAAACCGGCTTATGGCGCTGTACGCGGCTGCTGCCCGGCCGGGATGGACATGGTTCGAAGACGTGCTGGCGTACGACAATTGCCGCCTGCCCGAAGCGCTGCTGCGCGCCGGTGTCCACCTGGGCGATGACGAGATGATCGCGTGCGGGGTGGAAACCCTGCAATGGGTGATGGATATGCAGACCGCACCGCAGGGCCATTTCCGCCCCGTGGGGTCCAACAGCTTTGGCCAGGCCTATATGCGGCCCAAGGTGTTCGATCAGCAGCCGGTGGAAATCTGGGCGGCGATCGATGCGGCCGCTGCAGCGTGGGATGTGACCCGCGATCCGCAATGGCTGGTGCATGCGCGCCGCGCCTATGACTGGTTTGACGGGCACAACGACCGCGGTGTCGTGGTGGGTGATCCCTTGAGTGGCACCAGCAAGGACGGCATCAATCCGCGCGGTCTTAACCTGAACGAAGGCGCGGAATCGGTGCTGGCCTACCAGCATGCGTTCTACGCGCTGCAGGCCCTGATGGCGAAGGTCGGAGTGCAACGCTGGTGACCGATTTCGTCCAGCATGAATTGAGGCTGCATTCCGATCCCACCCGCGTCGTCGTGCGGCCCTTCCACTTGGCCTGGCAGGCGGCAGGACCCGATCTTGAACGGGTGCAGCGGCTGGTGCGCGAGATCATCGCGCTCGACCCGCGCACGGTGCGGGCCGAGCTTGCCGTGGTGCTGCGCGATTTTGCTGACCGGCACTGGCAGATCGAGCGAGTCTTTCAGGACCGGTTCGATGAGATCGAGCCGCGTCTGGCGCTGAACGCCCCCCTGCGCCGCGAGACCGCGCTGCTGATCGGGGCGTATTTCTGTCACGAATACAGCTATGCCGCCGCTGCGGTGATGAACCCAAGCGTGGTGCGCCATCCCGACCAAAGCGGGCTTGAGCTGGGCACCATCCGCATCCTGCTGTCGCTGCGCGCGGTGGGGGAAGGACATATCTCGACCATCGCCTTTCGCGAAGGCACCATAACCGCGCGGCGCGAGTTGTACCTTACGCCGCAGCCGACCTTTGCGACGGCGGCGATGGCAGGGCCTGCGACCAATCCGGTCACCGACGATACCGTCACTTTGCATCGCCAGCCAGACAGCACCCTGTCGGGCACCGTCATCTTCCCGATCACCGAGGCGCAGCGCAACGGGCTCGAGGACCTGCGTCTGGTGGAGTTTGCAGGTGACGACGGCGCGCCTGAATGGATCGGCACCTATACCGCCTATAGCGGCCGCGATATCCGCTCCGAACTGTTGCAGACGCATGATTTCAAGGATTTCACGCTGACGCCGATCAAGGGCGGGGCCGGGCGCAACAAGGGCATGGCGCTGTTCCCGCGCAAGATCGACGGGCAATATTGCATGATCGGTCGGCAGGACGGCAAGAACCTGTACCTGTTGCGGTCCGACAGCCTGGATCACTGGGAAGGTGGCGAACTGCTGCTGGAGCCGCGTTATCCGTGGGAGCTGGTGCAGATCGGCAATTGCGGTGCGCCGATCGAGCTGGACGAAGGCTGGCTGGTGCTGACCCACGGCGTGGGCGCGATGCGCAAATACGCCATCGGCGCGGTGTTGCTCGACAAGGCTGACCCTGCAAAGGTACTGGGACGGACCCCCAACCCCATCCTTTCGGCTGCAGACGAGGACCGCGAAGGCTATGTGCCCAATGTGGTGTATACCTGCGGCGCGATCCGGGTGGGGACCGATATCTTCCTGCCCTACGGCGTTGCGGACAGCTCGGTGTGCTTCGCGTTCGTTGCGATTGCGGACATTCTGGCGGCGATGGATTACCCGGCGGGCTGAGCGCCAGCCGCTACGGTTCCAGCTATCGCTTGCGATGCGCCGATTGCCACAGCATCCGGCGCGACGATGGTCTATGGGTTTGGCGACCACATCTGTGATCCGCTCTCGATCACGCCGGAAAGACCACGCTCATGAGCCGATTGCACGACCATTCCGAACGCCATCTGGTTGCACGGATCGGCTGGCTTCGCGCCGCAGTGATGGGCGCGAACGACGGTATCGTATCGACCGCCAGTCTGATCATCGGCGTGGCAGCGGCATCGGCGCAGTCCGGCAGCGTGCTGGTTGCCGGTACCGCCGGGCTGGTGGCAGGCGCAATGTCGATGGCGGCGGGCGAATATGTCTCGGTCAGTTCGCAGCAGGATACCGAAAATGCCGATATCGAGCGCGAACGCGGCGAATTGGCCAGCAATGTCGATGGCGAGATCGAGGAACTTGCAGGCATTTACACGGCGCGCGGGCTTGACCCGGCTACCGCAGCAATCGTCGCGCGGCAGCTGATGGCGCACGATGCGCTGGGCGCGCATGCCCGCGACGAGCTCGGCATTTCAGCGTTCACCACCGCGCGGCCCGTGCAGGCCGCCTTGACCTCTGCGGCGACCTTCTCGGTGGGGGCCGCACTTCCGCTGGCCATGGTACTGGTCGCTCCGCCCTCCAGCCTGCCGATCATCGTCGCGCTGGCCTCGCTCGCCTTTCTGGCACTGCTGGGCGCGATCGGTGCCAACGCAGGCGGCGCGTCCCTGTGGCGCGGCAGTGCACGGGTGACCATTTGGGGTGCCATCGCGATGGCATTGACGGCAGGAATCGGCAGCCTGGTTGGCGCAGCGGTCTAGGCGTATGAAGCGTCGCGCACTTGAGGGGGGGGCGCTTTTTTACCCAAGCGTCAGGCTGAACGTCGTCGGTTTAGCGCCGGTGATTTCCACTGTGCCTCCGTGTGATTGGGCGATCTGTCTTGCCAGCGACAGGCCGACGCCTGATCCTTGTGGCCGGGTTGTGTGGAACAGCCGGAAAATATGTGCAGCACTTTCCGGGGCAACGCCTTTTCCGCTGTCGGACACTTCGAAAATCAGGCGGTTGGCATCTACCCGGCATGTCAGGCCGACATGGGGATCGGGCCCTTCGCTGGCAGCCTCGGCGGCGTTGTTCAGCAGGGCCCAGAGGGCCTGGACGATCTGGTCGCGATCACATCGCCAGAGCTGCGCCTGATCCGTCTGCAGCGTCAGCTCCACCGATGGCCATTTGCCAGCAAACGTCTGCTGCAACTCCCGTGCAAGCTCTGCTGTGTCCCATTCGCCCATCTGTGGCGGGGGCAGCCGCGCAAGTTCGCGATACGCTTGCGAGAAGCGCTCCAGCCCGTTCGCGCGCCGAACCAGCGGGCCGAGAATTTCTTGCAGCAGATCCTCGTCGATGGGCTGGATGCGTGCGGCGTCCTGTGCGCTTTGGGCGAGCGAAACGATCGCGGCCAGGCCGTTGAGCAGTTCATGCCCCAGCACCTCTATCAACTCCGCACTCGCGCGCGCTTCTGCCAGGTTGGCTTCGCTCTCGACATCGACGAGTGCGACGAGCGCAAACAACATGGCCTCCCCCTCGATCCGCACCCTGTCGATCCGCCACCGCCGCCCCTCATGGCGCAAATGGGTTGCGGTCTGGTCGGCAAGGCTTGATGGGACTGGCAAGATCCGCGCATCGGTACCGAACATCTGCCGCGCTGCGCGGTTCAGCGCGCGGGCATGATCGTGATACAGCGCGACAAGCGGTGTGGGCGTTGCGTCCAGCAGCAGCCTGTGGGCCAGCGTGTCGGTTTCCGGTGGGGATTGTCCCGGGATCGCTCCAGCAGGAGGCCGCGCTGCGATGGGCAGGTAAGCGCCCTGCCAGGCCAGGTAACTCAGCATTGCCAGCCCTGCCAGCGATGCCAGGGTAGCTGCCCCCCACATGCCCGCCTGCAGCGCCAGCGTGAATGCAGCACCGCTGATGGCCATGCCGATTGCCAGGCACACGGCCCGGACTGCGCGGCTAGAGCCCATGCCGGTCCATCCGGCGGTACAGGCTTGCCCGGCTTAGCCCGAGCGCCTGTGCCGCCTTGGTGATGTTGTGACCATATTCGCGCAGGGCTGCGGTAATCAAAGCCTTTTCGGTCAGGTCCAGGTCGAACTCCGGTGTCGCTCCTGGCTCCTTGCCAGGCGCTGCAACGGGTGGGGGGGGAAGTGACGGTGCAAAAGCCTCACGCCCGATCGTGTCGCCATTTGCCAGAAGCACCGCCCGCTCGATCGTTGTTGCAAGGCCGCGCACGTCGTCAGGCCAGCGTGCCAATCGCAGTGCGTCCACTGCGCTGTCGTCCAGGGTCAGGTGCGCCCCGCGATGCCGCTCTGCGGCAAGGCGAAGGAAATGCCTGGCGAGTATGACCACATCATCGCCGCGCTCGGCAAGCGGAGGAACCTTCAACTCGACGACGGCGATACGGTGCCGCAGCGCCGGGAGAACCCGGTCCAGATCATCAGCCACGGCGATGGCACGCGCATTCGCGGGCAGGGCGGTGAGCAGCCTGTGCTGTGCCACATCGTCCAGGCGATCGGGGTGACGCAGGATTGCGGTGCCCTGGATGCCTGGCAGCCGTTCCCACTGCGCGGTATCGCGCAGGTCCAGCACTACGGGGTTCTGCCCGGCATGAGGGGATGTTGCGTGCAGGCAAAGCGCGGTCAGCGTCCTTCCGCTGCCGGATGGCCCGGTTATCGTCACGCCTGCCGTTGTTGGCCCGACCCGGTGGATCATGTCGCGCAAAGCGACAATTGCGGGGCATTCGCCAAGTAGGCTGGCCGCTGGCGATGGCGCGGCGGTGCTATCGGTACCCTGGCCGCGTGCTGTAGGTGCAGCCATGGTGCCGGATACCGGCTTGCGGTGTATCGCGGTACCAAGCTTGGCGATGAGATCTGCATTGTTCCAAGGCTTCACCACGAAATCGCGTGCGCCCGCCTGCATCGCGGCGACCGCCACGCGAACCCCGCCATGCGCCGTCAGCAACACGACACAGGCGCTGGGATCATCGGTCAATATCCGGTCGAGACAGGCCAGACCCTCTGATCCATCGGTCTTTCCCGGGCTGAAGTTGAGATCGAGAATAATCGCGTCAAAGCGGCGCAGCGCCAGTTTGGAATACGCGTCCTGTGCGCCATTTGCGCGCTCTATGGTGTATCCTGCCATACGACACGCAATTTCTATTGCGCGGGCGACATCGTCATTGTCGTCGATCAGTAAAATGGAAGGTGCAACTGCGCTTGACTTGCCTTTCGACTGTTCGGAACCGGACAGTGCGTCCGCAGCTGAACGATCGGCTGTCATGGCGATCCCAATTTCCTTATGTTTCATAGTGGTTTAGGTATTTTCGGGGAGTTGAGCGATATTGCGTCTATGATGAACGAAACGAATTCGTCCGTAAATATTTCTTCGTCTGGACCGACAGGCGGCGCGATGGACCGAGCGATCAGCCCCAGGCGCCGGGCATGGTGGCGCGGGCGCAGTTTCCTGATAGCGGGCGCCATCCTTGTTGCTGCGGCAGCTGTGTGGGGAATCGTGCCTGAAAGCGGATCGACCGACGTTGCGGCCGACACGATCGCGACGGGTGCAGCAGAACGCAGCAGTTTCGAAGATTATCTGCCGGTGCGCGCAGCCGTCGCACCTGCGGTGACGACTTTGGTCGGCGTGATGAGCGGTGGGCAGGTGGAAAGCCTTGCGGTAGAAGATGGCGCGCTCGTCACCGAGGGGCAACCACTGGCACAGCTTGCCAACCCCGAACTGCGCCTGCAGGTCCTGACGCAGGAGGCGCAGATCGCCAGCCAACTGGGCGGCGTGGCAAGCGAGAACCTAGGGATCGCGCGCAGCCGGGCAGACCGGCAAGCCCAGCTGTCGCAAGCCAATTACGATCTGGTCGAGGCGCAGCGAGAGTATGATGCGCGAAGGCAACTGCATGAACGCGGCTTTCTTTCGGATGCCGGCATCAAGCGCTACGTTGCGGCGGTGGAATTCCAGCGTGGACGCGTAGGCGACCTGAGGCGCGGATTGGCGTCCGAGCAGCGCTTTACCGCTGCACAAGGCGCGATGCTGGGCCAGACACGCGCCCGGCTGCAAAACACCCTTGCAGCGCTGCGCTCCAGCCTTGACGCGTTGACGATCCGCGCGCCGCAAAGCGGCCGTTTGACCAACTTTACGCTGCAGCCCGGACAGACGCTATCCGCTGGCGATCCGGCAGGTCAGATCGACAGCGAAGGCCGCTGGAAACTGGTGGCCGAAGTGGATGAGTTTTACCTGAGCCGGGTGCGGGCGGGCCAGACGGGGCAGACGGCGCAGGGCGCGAAACTGGTGGTCACCAAGGTTCTGCGTACGGTCAGCAACGGGCGCTTTCGCGTGGAGCTCGCCTTCGATGGCACCGCAAGGCCGCAGCTCAATCGCGGCCAGACGCTGGATGTCCGCATCACCCTGGGCGCTGATGCGCGCGCCCTGATCGTACCGATGGGGGCGTGGCTGAACGAGGGCGGCAACAGCGTCTTCGTTCTCGACAGTGACGGCGACCACGCGCGCCGCCGCGACATTCAGGTGGGACGACGCAATCCCCGTCAGGTCGAGATCCTATCAGGACTGAAACCGGGCGAAGTGATCATTACCAGCAACATGTCCCAGGTCGAAGGCGACCTGGTGAACATCCAATAGCCATGAAAGGTGAAATGGGCATGATCGAATTGCAGGCGATCGAGCGCCGCTTTGTATCGGATGAAGTCGAGACGACCGCGCTTGCCGGGATTCAGCTGGAAATCGCTGAAGGCGAATTCGTCGCCATCATGGGGCCATCGGGGTGCGGCAAATCGACTTTGCTCAATACGCTGGGAACGATCGACCGGCCAACCTCCGGCAAGTACCTGTTCGGCGGGCGAGATCTGGCGCAACTGCCGGAACGGGACCTGGCCCAGTTCCGCGCTGCATCGCTGGGGTTCGTGTTCCAGGGCTTCAATCTGATCGATGAACTGACGGTAGCGGAAAACGTGGCGCTGGGCCTTGCCTATCGCAAGGATGCAGGGGATCGCAAGGCCAGGGTCGATGCCGCCATGGACCGGATCGGCATTGCACACCGCGCGCGGCATTTTCCGCATCAGCTGTCTGGCGGACAACAGCAGCGTGCAGCGATCGCGCGCGCAATCGTCGGCGACCCGAAGCTCATTCTCGCCGACGAGCCGACGGGCAATCTCGATACCGCCAACGGCGAGCAGGTGATGCGCATCCTCACCGCGCTCAACGAAAGCGGTTCCACCATCGTGATGGTCACGCACTCGCCCAGCCATGCCGACATAGCCAAGCGCCGGATCGACATGCTCGACGGGCGGATTGTCGCTTCGGCCATGCGCGCGATCTGATCGCAAAGGAGTGTCCGACATGACCGGTCTTTCCCTGCCCGCGACGCTGTATCGCTCGTTTGCTCGCCATCCGCACTTTGTGTTCATCAATCTGGGTGGGCTGGCGCTGGGGATCGCGGTCTTCCTGATCCTGTTCCTGTTCGTGCGGTTCGAGACCAGCTTCGACACCGTGCTGCCCGGTGCCGACAAGGTCTGGATGGTCGAACGCACGCTGCAGTACGGCGATGCAGAGCCAATTGCGATGCCGTCGCGCATCGACATGATCGATCTTTTGCAGGCCGACCATCCCGGCACCCAGGGGACCCGGCTGGTTCCGGCCGATGCAACCTTGCAGACGCTCAGGCAGGCGGTGAAGGAAAAGGTTGGCCTGGTCGATCAGGCGTATTTCAAACTGTTTCCCATTCCGGTCGTGACAGGGGACCTGGCAACCGCGCTTGCCCGGCCCGATGGCGCCGTGCTGACACGCAGCGCTGCCGATAGGCATCTGCGCCCTGGTGATCCGCTGGGCCAGACGATCACGGTCGTGCTGGGGACGCAGGAGCGCGTTCTGAAAGTTGCCGCCGTGATCGACAATTTGCCGGCGGCAATGACATATCGTCCGCAAATCTTCGCCCGGCTGGACCCGGCCCAGGACACCTTTTTCGAAGGGTCGACGGGCCTTATCACCTTCCTGCGCCTGCCCGACGCGGCGGCCGCGGCAACCATGCAGCAAAACCTGAAAGCCCTGAATACGCGTCACCCGGACCCCAACTTCCAGGGTCCTGCCGGGTTTATCAAGCTGACCGACACACTTTCACCGCTTTCATCCCAGCATCTCAAAAATTCCCGGGACGCTCTGGTGGTCGCAACGCTTGGCGTGATCGGCCTGATTGCGCTGGGCCTTGCGATCATAAACTACGTCAATCTGGCGACCGCCCGTGCAGACCTGCGCGCACGAGAGGTGGCCCTGCGCAAGGTCATGGGGGCATCGCGTAATAGCCTGATCGTGCGGTTTTTGGGCGAATCGCTGGCCGCCGCAGTGCTGGCGGGGATTGCCGGGCTGGCGCTGGCGGAACTGGCGCTGCCCTTTGTCAACGCGGCCGGCGGGCTGTCGTTGGAAATTGCGTATACGGGCAAGAACAGCATTCTTCTGCCACTTGGGCTGGCCGTCCTGGTCACCGGCCTGGCCGCCGGAATCTATCCGGCGTTCGTTCTCTCCCGTTTCCAGCCTGCCGAAGTGCTGAGTTCGAACCGTTCGCCCGGCACAGGGCGTCGCGGAGCGGCCTTGCGCACGGCTTTGGTGGTCACCCAGTTCGCCGTGGCTATCGCACTGATGATCTGTACCGCCGTCCTGTTTGCGCAGGCCCGGCATCTTCAATCGGTCGATCTGGGGTATCAGCGCGAAGGGTTGATCATGATCTCATCCTTCGCCGATCCCAATCTTGATACCGCCCAGCGCAGTGCGCTGCGCCGCGCGATCGAGGCGTTGCCGGGCGTGACCGCGACGACGGTTTCGGGCGTAGTACCGGCGGGCGGTAGCGTCAGCATCGGCAAGTCCTCGGGCGGCGATATTCCCCTTGAGGTCGATCTGCTCGAAGCGACGGTCGGGCGGAACTTCGCTGAAACGTACCGGGTGCGTCTGCTGGCCGGGCGACTGTTTGATCCTGATCGCTTTCCCGCGGATATTACTCCGGTCATTGAGCCTGGATCGTCAGGTCCGGGCCAGAACGATTCCAGAAGGCGCAACGTCGTGATCAATAAGGCGGCAGCCAAGGCGCTGGGGTTTGCAAGACCGCTCGATGCCGTGGGGAAGGAACTGCGGGCGGTCGGCACGATCATGGTGATCGGCGTGATCGACAACCTGAACTTCAACGATCCTACCGAGGCGGTACAGCCCCATGCCTATTCGCTGGCCGATGACGGCGATTTTCCGCCCAACCTGACCGTGCGCCACACGGGGGAAACACAACCTGTGCTGGAACGGATCGAACGCGAATGGCAGCAGCGCTCCGTCAACGTTCCGTTCGTCGGCAATTCGGTGAATGCGCTGCTCTATGCTGCGTACCTCGAGGCAGATGTACAGCGATCGCGATTGTTCGCGTTCGGCACTGTTCTGGCAGTCATCGTCGGCGGGCTCGGTCTGTTTGGTCTGGCCGCGTTCAATACCGCGCGGCGTGTGCGGGAAATAGGGATACGCAAATCTCTGGGCGCCAGTTCAGCCGCGATTACCCGGCTGCTGATCGGACAGTTTCTGCGCCCCGTGCTGCTTGCGAACATCATCGCCTGGCCGATTGCGTGGTTCGTAATGCACGAATGGCTATCGGGCTTTGCCGAGCGGGTGGAGCTCTCACCCGGCTATTTCCTCGCCGCCAGCGCGCTGGCTGTCGCTATTGCGGTGCTGACCGTGCTGGCCCAATCGCTGCGTGCCAGCAGGACCACTCCGGCCCAGGCCCTGCGCCATGATTAAGCCTGTTGCGCTCTGGCCGGTATTTGCTCTGCTGTGCGCGCCCGCCCAAGCGCAGAGCCTCGCAGACGCAATCGCCGATGCCTACGCCACCAACCCTGAGCTGGCAGAGGCAGGTGCGCGCCAGGAAGCGCTGGAGGAGACACCAGAGCAGGCGCGCGCCGCCGGTCGCCCGACAGTTGAAGTCGGCGCCGCAGTTCAGGCAGGCGAAGGTGAACGGGGCGACCTGACCGTCAGCAGCAGGGTGCCGCTTTGGACAGGTGGCCGGGTTACGGCGGCAATTCGCACTGCCGAAGCGCAGGTCGTCGCGGGGCAGGCGCAGTTGCGCGAACGCGAGGCAGCCGTGTTGGAAGCCGTCGTTTTGGCCTATACCGAAATCCTGTTTGCCCAGGAGGCGCAGCGGATCGCCGAAATCGGGATCGAGCGCCTGGACCGTCAGGTTGAAGAGGCGCAGGTTCGGTTCGATACCGGGCAGGCCACATTGACCGATGTTGCCCAGTTGCAGGCGCAGCGCGCGGGCGTCGCTGGCAGCCTTGCCGACGCACAGGCAGCGTTGGAGCGCGCGCGGGCGGATTATCTTGCCGTTGTCGGCAAAGAGCCCGGGGTCCTCACGCCAGGATCTGCGCCGCTGCTCAGCCTGCCACCCGACCTTGTGAGTGCACGCGGTGTTGCCGAGGCCGACAATCCAAGATTGCTGGAACGGCGTGCGGTTCTGGCTGCGGCCCAGGCGCGGATAGCCGGCGCACGGGCACAAGGGGCACCCAATGTCGACTTGCTTGCAACGGGCGGACAATCTGCAGTGTTCGGGGACCGACTGATTTCGTCACAATCCGATCGCTTCGGTACGGTGGGTGTGTCGTTCACGGTGCCCATCATTACCGGCGGCCTCGTCTCTTCGCGCGTTCGCGAAGCCCAGGCAAATTTCCGGGCAGAAGATTTCGCGGTCGAGGCGGCCCGCAGGGAAGCCATTCGGCTGACGGACACAGCCTGGGCATCCCTGCGCGGGGCGCAGCTGCGGCTTGAGGCGGGGCGGCAGGCCTTGGAAGCCGCCAATACAGCGCTCAGCGGCGTGCGCGCCGAATACGAGCTGGGACTTCGCGATACGCTTGACCTGTTGTTTGCAGAGCAAAGCCTGCGGGCGGCAGAACTGGACGTTGCCCGCAGCCGGAGCGATGTCGTGCTTGCAGAAGCACGATTGCTGAGGGCCGTTGGCAGGCTGACTTGGCGAGCATACTCAGATCGCAACTGAAACGCCGCGAGCGCGGATAAAACTTGGCCCATTTATGCGTTTACAGCTTAGCTCACGGGAACGAGGCACCGGCTTTCGCTGATTTCATTCACGCCGCATTGGTCAAACAGGAAGGTGCGTTGGAAGTGTCTGTGATCGGTGAAGTCGTCGTGACTTACGATGATGACGGTGCCGGGCAACGCGCACAGCATGGTGTAGATCGATCGCACGGATATGGCATCGATGGATGCGGCCGGTTCATCAAGCAGCAGGATTTTCGGGCGGCAAATCAGTGCTCTGGCTAACGCCACCCGCTGCCGCTGGCCGCCGGACAGCTGGCAGCCCCGCTCCCCGACGCAGCGATGGATATCGACCTCGCTGTTGTGAAGGCCGACGGCGTCCAGCCATGAAACGACCTCTTCCTCGGTCGCGTCCGGTTTGCCGATCCGCACGTTTTCGACGATCGAGGTGTTGAACAAGAACGGGTCCTGCGAGACCAGGCAAACGTCGGGATAGAGCGACACGTCCGAACCATGGACATCCAGTCCGTCAATCAGCACCTTGCCCTCGCGCGGCGTCACGAGCTTTCCGATGATCCGAAGCAGCGTCGATTTGCCTGCCCCGTTCTTGCCGCAGAAAAGAACCTTGTCGCCATAGGCGATGCTCATGCCCGCATCGCGCAGCACAAGCGCAGTCGTCGGCTTGTAGCGGTGCGACACGCCGACGACTTCGATCACCGGTGCCTCGGACGCCCAGCGCGGCCGTTGCCCGTTGCCCGTACGCCTGCCCATCGCCAGATCGCTGATGCGTTCCATGTTCGGCTGTATCCGGTGGAGCGCAAGGGCGCTTGCCAGCAGCGATTGGGCGCTTCCCCAGAGATAGACGATCATGGCGTTGATGGTGACGAGATCGGCCAACGGAACCCGCTGACTGGCAAGCGAGAGCGCAGCGAAGATGACCACAAGCAACCCCAGCAGGCCTTGGGACGAGCTTGTGATGCACTGCATCACGGCGCCCAGGCGGGTCGCCTCCAGCATCGTGCGGGTCTTGCGCGCGACCATTCGCGCGTAAGAGGTGGTGCGCTTGCGCACACTGCCGAATGAACGCAGGACCTCGATGCCCTGGAGTGTTTCGTACAGGAAGGCACTTGCCTCTCCGGTCCGCTCGGATGCGTCGAAAAACAGGCGGCCGGACCGCTGGGACAGGTTCGACGTGACCCACGCATACACCGGCAGAACAATTCCGACGACGAGCGGAATGACCGGGTTCAGCCCGGATGTCACCCAGATCGCTGCGATGGTCAGGATGAGCGGGCGCAGAACCGTAGCTGCAAACATCATCAGCTCGGATACTGCCTGGATATCCTCAAAATAGCGATTGAGGACGATCCCGGACTCGACGTCGTCGGTCAGTTCGAAACCCGATAGCACCCGGTCGAGATAGTCTCGCCCGAACAGGAGCATCGATATCTCGCGAATGACACCGGCGTTCATTGCTTCGAGGTAGGTGCAGACCGCCGATACTGCCCAAAGTCCGATCGACAATCCGATCATCTGCCACAAAAGCACGGTGTTGCCGGGTTCAAGAAACGTCAGCCCGGCGAAAATCTGTCCGATCAGAATCGCTGAGACAACCTGACTGGTGCCGTTGACGGTGCCCACCAGCCAGTGCAGCGCCACGCGCCTGCGCAGCCTGGGAACCTTGAGGTAGAGGCGCAGCACGCTCCAGTGCCTCCCTCGCCAGCTCCGCATCGGCCAGCGTGGTCTCGGCCAGCGTCGTATCGGCAAATGTTGCATCGGCGTGCCAATGCTTCCCAATCAGGCCGCAGACTCCCAGGGCCGGTCAACGGCGATCTTGTAAAAGGTGGGGCACAGGTCCTTGTTGCGTGCAAGGAAATCGCCCTCGCGGGTGTATGCTTCGGAACGGCATCCGCTGGAACAGACATAGCGCACCGGGCAGACGTTGCATTCCTCGATCTGATCGACGGTGGCATATCTGGCCTGGTCTCGGTTCGGGGCTGTTTCCAGCGCGCCCGCAAGGCCGGACTTGAATGCATTGCCCATCTTGAATTCTGGCTCGTGCAAAGTCTGACACGGATAGATGTCACCGTTCGGATCGACGCTGACCACGCCATTGCCGACACCGCACTGCCTGCGGTATTCCACAGGCTTGTCGATAATCTGCTCGCGATAGTATTCGTACTCGGTTTCCTGCATCGTCTGGTATTCGTCGCCAGTGAGCATGTGCTCCTTGGCTCCCCAACGCTGCGTGGGATCATTCACGGACAGCGCCGACCCAGCCAGCGTCACCTCGCGCGCACCCAGTACATCATAGGCGAAGTCCAGCAACTCGCTGACGTTGTTGAGCGTGGTCGGGGTGATGACCCCGTTCAGATGCAGGTTCTGAAGGCCAGCGTTCTTGAGCGCGACGACCGCGTCGAGCGCCTTCTGGTGCGATCCCTCGCCGCGGATCTTGTCGTGGCCGCCATCGGCCGATGCGCTGTCGATGCTGATCGAGACCGCAGTGACCGCACCGACAATCTCTGCGGCATTGGCCTCGGAGATCAGGGCACCATTGCTCATCAGATTGACGAATAGGCCGCGTGACTTGGCATGCTTTGCGAGGATCAGGAAATCCTTGTACAGTGTGGCTTCTCCGCCCGTCAGCTTGATCTCCTGAAGGCCGTTGTCCGCAGCCTCATCGATCAGCGCAAGAAACTTCTTGGTCTGGAAAGAGAGTTTGTCCGGATTGCCGCCATGTTTGACGGTATCGGCCTTGCGATCGTTCAGAAAATTGAACCGGTGTTCCTGATTGTAGCAATAGCTGCAGGCCAGATTGCAGGAAGCCGTCAGGTGCAGATACATGACTTCTGGAAACGGTACAGGTTCGTAAGCGGGAATTTGCCTGACGTATTCGCCTTGGTGCAGAAAGTTCAGCGCGTGAAGTTGCTCGAATAGCGCCCGACAATAGGCGTGGAATTCGTCGTCGGGGATCGAAGACCCGATGATCTGTTCGACTTTCGCCTTGCTGTCGGATTGCGATTGTCGCTCGGAAAGGCAACGGATCAGGCATTCGCCGATCTTGTCCGTCACGAACCACTTGTGGTTTACAGGGTCGATGACAAGCCGCCGTTCGTCGCGCTCCAACACATGAAATTCTGGCGGGGCAACATAATGTTGAAAGACTGACTGGTCGACAACTGCGTTCATGATCCTTGCTCCACAAAATGACTGTCAGCACTTGAGCCGCTAGCCTGTTCGACTGGGCCGCATTTCACATTCAGGTTCCAAACAGCCGAGTTTCTTCGGCCTCTCTCAGCACCTTCACGCAGTCATCGCGGCAGATCGAAGCAGTCGACATGCGCTGTGCGGGAGGGCTGTGAATGAGGGAGGCCTTTCGGCTCCCCCTCACCATGATTTTGTCGGTGATCTTGTCGGTTGTGACGCGCTCAGGCCTCAAGCTGCTGGGCAACGCCGCCAGCACCAGCACCGCTGCTGCTGCCGCAACGGCAAAGACCGCCGCCACCTGCCCCACTGCGGCCGGTGCACGAGCACGAGCCGAAGGCGCTGAGAACCGAGCCATTGCCACCCTGGATCAGCGGCGCCGACAATACTGAGCTGTTCAAAGAAGGTACCATAATAAAACTCCTTCACCCAATGAAGCGAAGACGTATCATAGAAGCGAATCTTTATATGATTAGACTTCGCAGTCGAACGATACGTCAGACAGGTTCTAAGGGAAGGAAAAAGTTCATTATAATCTAGTAATCTTGGCAGAATTTATGTCACGCATATCCATTATCAGAAAACGGAGTTTGAAGTTTAATACAACCATATTTGGGGGAAATCTTTGCATGAAAATCTATCGCATGTTGCCAGATGTGTATTTTACGAAGATTTCTGTTGGATATGAAAGGCTTGAGCTATGCCGATAACGTTAGGATTATAGGCAATATTAAAACGTGTTTATGTAGAATTATACTCAGTAAAGTAGCTGCAGCACCGCACGGTTCACACGCCATTTGCAATATCGTTCAGCCCCCACCGCTAAGGCCCAGTCGGGTGCTTCTTGTCGCTGACCACTGCGCTGCAGGTTCCGTCACTTGGGAGTCTCAAAATTGCAACAGGTCTGCAGAATATTGCGCTGCAGCATCGACTCGGTTGACGAAAAGCCGCGTGGTCGGCGAAGAGGCGAGCAGGGGGGTGGCATGATGCTGTGAACCCCGTTGGGCGGCTGTTGCCGCCGCTGTGGAGTTTGTCTCATGCGCCTGCCTGCTTATCGTTCTCTTTCGTCCGTCGCGCTTGTCGCCGCCGCTTTCGGGTGTGCGATGGCGGCGCCTGCGATGGCGCAGACCAGCAGCGACCAGGGTGACCAGGCCGACGAGGCGGATCGCGGCGCTGGCGTCATCATCGTCACCGCGCAGAAGCGCGCTCAGGATCAGCGCGATGTGCCGCTGTCGATCTCCACGCTCAGCGCCGATGCATTGGCTGCGGTGCAGGCGGGTGGCGGCGATATTCGCGGCCTTGCCGGGCGGGTGCCCAACCTGAATATCGAAAGCTCGTTCGGGCGGACTTTCCCGCGCTTTTACATTCGCGGCCTTGGCAACACCGATTTCGATCTGAACGCATCGCAGCCGGTCAGCCTGGTGTATGACGATGTGGTTCTGGAAAACCCTATCCTCAAGGGCTTCCCGATCTTCGACCTTGACCGCATCGAGGTTCTGCGCGGGCCGCAGGGCACTCTGTTTGGCCGCAACACGCCGGCCGGTATCGTCAAGTTCGATACCGTAAAGCCCGGTGAAGATAGCGGCTATGCCAAGGCGAGCTGGGCGCGTTTCAACACCGTGCAGCTGGAAGGCGCGATCGGCGCCAATCTGGGCAACGGCTTTTCGGTCCGCGCATCGGGCTTTTACCAGCGCCGCGATGACTGGGTCGACAATGTCGACAACGGCCGCGGCAACGACCTTGGTGGCTACGACGATTTCGCCGGACGCCTGCAGCTGCAGTATGAAGATGGCCCGCTGACCGCGCGGCTGGTCGGCCAGGTGCGCGTGCTCGATGGCTCGGCCATCCTGTTTCGCGCCAACGTCTTCCAGCGGGGCAGCAACGAACTGAACGGCATTACAGGGCCCGCTTCCGAATTCCGCCGCGACGAAATCCGCTCGGACGGGATCAATTTCCAGGAATTGAACACCTATAATGTCGGCCTGACGGTCAATTACGATTTCGGCCCGGCGACGCTGACCTCGGTCACTTCCTACTGGAACGGCAACCTCAAGAGCCGCGGCGATATCGATGGCGGCTTCGGCAACGCCTTTGCGCCCTCGCAGGGTCCCGGCTTCATCCCGTTCTCCGCGCAGACCCGCGACGACGTGCCCAGCCTTGACCAGTACACGCAGGAAGTGCGCCTGGCATCGAACAACGAAGGCGGCTTCGGCTATCAGGTCGGCGGCTTCTATTTCAACGAGCGCCTGAACATCAGCACGCTGGATTACGGCAACCCCGGCGATACCGTCGCTGCGGCCGTCGCGTTGCAGCGTCAGGTGACCAACGCCTACGGCCTGTTCGCCTCGCTCAACTACACGTTCGCCAACGGCCTGATCCTGCAGGCCGGTGCGCGCTACAACAACGACGACCGCGATTTCCGCGCCTCGCGCCCCATCGATACCCGGCCCGGCTTCCTGGGCTTTGGCGGCCCGGTGCCGACGCTCACCACCGGCGCGGATGCGGACCTTGTCACCTGGGACCTGAGCGCGGTCTATCCGGTCAGCGATGCGGTCAACGTGTTCGCCCGCGCCGCGCGTGGCTATCGCGCGCCTTCCATCCAGGGCCGCCTGGCCTTCGGACGCAGCCTGTCGATCGCCGATTCCGAGCGCACCATGTCGTATGAAACCGGTATCAAGACGGTATTGTTCGGCGGCGCGGCGCGCTTCAACCTCACCGGCTATTATTTCAATACCGAGGATTTGCAGCTGACCGCTGTCGGCGGCGGCGGCAACGTCACCTCGCTGCTCAACGCCGATGATGTCGAAGGCTATGGCTTCGAGGCGGAATTTGCCGGAAGCCCTGCTGACGGGCTGGACCTCAGCTTTGGCGTCGGTTTCAACGAGAACGAGATCAAGTCGCCGGGCCTTGGCGTTGCCGGGTGCGGTTCGCCCTGCACCGTGCTGGATGCGCCGATCACCGGACGTCCGGGTATCTTCTCGATCGATGGCAACCGCCTGCCGCAATCGCCCAAGTGGTCGCTTAACTGGACCGCGGGCTATGCCTATCCGGTCGGCAATGGCGAGATCTATGCGTTTACCGATTGGTACTACCGTTCGCGCATCCAGTTCTTCTTGTACAACTCGGTCGAGTTCAGCGATGACAGCCTGATCGAAGGTGGCCTGCGCGTTGGCTATCGCACCAGCGATGGCCGGTTCGATGTCGCGGCGTTCGCCCGCAACATCACCAACAACGTATCGGCCACCGGCGGCATCGATTTCAACAACCTGACCGCGTACGTCAACGAGCCGCGCATCTTCGGCGTCGAGGTCGGCACCCGCTTCTGATCGCAATTGGCCGTCGGTCGCCGGCGCAACCGGTTACTGATGTAACAAACCCCGCTTGCCCGGGCCTTGCGCCCGGGCTATCCGGGCACCCTGCGAATGTCTTCGTGATTTTCTAGGAGTGCCTGAATGCGTAATTCCCTGCTGCTTGCGTCCACTGCCCTGTTGTTGTCCGTACCCGCCGTTGCCGAGGAAGGCATGTGGTTGCCGGGGCAGACGCCGGCTTTGGGGGACAAGCTGAAGGAAGCGGGGCTCGAGCTGTCACCGGCGGACCTCGGCAACCTTCAGGTGGCCCCGCTCAACGCCATCGTCTCGCTGGGCGGATGTTCGGCCTCTTTCGTCAGCCCCCAGGGCCTCGTCGCGACCAACCATCACTGCGTCTACGGATCGATCCAGTACAACTCCAAGCCCGGCCAGGATTACCTGGTCGATGGCTTCCTCGCCAAGACCAATGCGGATGAAGTGCAGGCAGCGCCGGGATCGCGCATCTATGTGATCGAGGACCTGCGCGATGTGACTGCCGCGATGAACAAGGGCATCACCACCCGGCTGTCAGGCCTGGACCGCTACAACCGCATGGAAAGCAACCGCAAGGGGCTTATCGCGGCATGCGAAAAGCAGGCGAACCGCCGCTGCGACGTGCGGCCTTATTTCGGCGGGCAGACCTATTTCCTTCAGCAGCAGCTTGAGATCAAGGACGTCCGGCTGGTGTATGCGCCTGCAGGTGGCATCGGCAATTTCGGTGGTGAGACGGACAACTGGCAGTGGCCGCGCCACACCGGCGATTTCGGCTTCTACCGCGCCTATGTCGCGCCCGACGGCAGCTCTGCGCCCTATTCGGCGGACAATGTGCCCTATAAGCCCAAGTCCTGGCTGAAGATCGCCGACAAGCCCCTGCAGGAAGGCGATTTCGTGATGGTCGCTGGCTTCCCCGGCGTGACCCAGCGGCATTGGACGGCCGCCGAAGTGCGCCACAATTTCGAGCAGGTCTATGCCATCGACCAGCAGCTGCGCGCCGACTATTCGGATGCGATTGCCAAGGCAGTTGCCGGCAACAAGGATGCCGAAATCAAGTACGCGTCGATCCTGAAGGGTTCGGACAACTACAAGAAGAAGCTGCTGGGCGAGATTGCAGGCGCAGATGCCATCGATCTGCTCGGCCGCAAGGACAAGGCGGATGCCGAGTTCCGCGCCTGGGTCGCCGCAGACCCGGCCCGCACCGCGCAATATGGCAAGGCCCTGGCCGATCTCGACGCGCTGGTCACAGAATCCAACCAGGCGCGCGTGGATAACATGCGTCTTGCCACCATCAACCGCGCGCAATTGCTCGCCGCTGCCGGCACGCTGTATCGCTGGTCCAAGGAGCGCGAGAAGGCCGATGCTTCACGCGAACCGGGCTTTCAGGATCGCGACCGGCTCGCGATCCGCGAGCGGCTGACCCAGATCGAGCGGCGTTACGATCCGGGCGTGGACCGGGTGCTGTTCGAGCAGGCGCTGGGCGAATATGGCAAGGTTGCCGCCGACAAGCGCAATGCCGCGCTGGAAGGCAAGATCACCGCAATCGGCATGGACCGGCTGTATGGCGAAACCAAGCTGGGCGACACGGCACAGCGGATCGGCTGGATGGACAAGTCGGCCGCCGAGTTCGAAGCCTCCAACGATCCGTTCATCCAGCTGGCAGTGGCCGCCTATCCGGGCCTCAAGGCCACCGAAGACAAGGCCAAGGAACGCGCAGGTCTGTTGCAGGCCGCCCGGTCGCAGGTGATGGCGGGCCAGCTGGCGTTTGCAAAGACGCAAGGCCGCACCTTGTACCCCGATGCCAACGGATCGCTGCGCTTTACCTATGGCAAGGTGACTGGCAAGCAGCGTGACGGCCTGATCTGGACACCGTTCACCACCGCTGAAGGCCTTGTCGCCAAGCAGACCGGGCGCGGCGAGTTCGATGCACCGCAAGCGGCGATCGACAAGCTCAAGGCGCGCGATTTCGGGTCCTATACCGATGCGAAGCTGGGCACCCTGCCGGTGAACTATCTGTCGACGGTGGACATCACCAACGGCAATTCCGGCTCGGCAACGCTCAATGCACGCGGCGAGTTCGTGGGGCTGGCCTTCGATGGCACGCTCGACGGTGTGGTCTCCGACTGGTCGTATGATGCCGCCATCAACCGCACCATCCATGTCGACAGCCGCTTCATGCTGTGGACCATGGAAAAGGTAGATGGCGCGCAGCGTCTGCTGACCGAAATGGGTGTGGCGCGGTAATTATCGCGCAGGGCGGCGCGGTCAGTCCGCGCCGCCCTTGCTGCTGCGGAACAGCGCGCGGTCTTCCGGTCCGAAGCCGCGCCGCCAGATTATGAAGCCGTAGACCCCCAGGATCGCCGGGATGCCGATGGCCAGCTCGACCCATTCGGGCAGCTTGGTAAAGCCCCAGCCGACCAAGGAAGCGACTGCGGCCGCCCATACCAGCGCCCAGCGCCAGCCGTTGACCGGCGCGCCCAGCAGTCTGGAGAGCAGCCGCGCCTTGACGATCGAGGCAAAACCCAGCGCCAGCGCCAGTGCCAGCGCGACGCTTGCCGCCTGAAACAGCGGCGGCAGGCCCAGCGCCTGCGCGCTGAGGATCAGCACGACGCTGAGCACGCCTTGCAGGGCCAGCATGGCGAGCGATATCATCATGTTGCGGTGCCGCGCGACATAGACCAACGCCGCCTCGCTGACCGCTGCAGTGGCCGCGACCACCTCTGCTGCCAGCAGGAACGCCAGCGCACCTGTGCCGCCGACGAAATTGGGTCCCACCAGCCCCATCACGCCTTCGCCCGGTATGCCCAGCGCCAGCGCGACGCCGGTCTGCGCCGCGATGATCCAGAACCCCACCTGGCTGACCTGCCGGGCGATCTCGGTCAATTTGCCTTCCTGCAGGTTGCGGGTGATGACCGGGCCAAGGATGGGGTCGAAGCTGGTCTTGAGCTTTTGTGGCAGGCTGGCGACCTGTTGCGCGATGTAATAGATGCCCACTACGGCAGGCGACGCGAACAGGCCCAGCACGGCAAGGTCAAGCCGCCGGCTGCCCCATTCGATGGCGTCGGCAGCGGCGAGCGGCGAATTGCGCCGCGCCATGCGGGCGAGTTTCATCGGCCGGGGCTGCCAGCCCCAGGGCAGGCCATAGCTGCGCAGCATCGGCCAGATCGAGGCAACGAACGCTGCGGTCATCGACGCCATATAGGACAGTATCAGGCCATCAGTCGGCGTCAGGTAGAAGAAGATCCAGGCGGTGATGCTGATCGTCCACGGCTCAATGACCGACCGCGCGCGCACCGTCGCTGCGATATCGAACCGGTAGGCCAGCGCCGCCAGCGCAATGTCCGATCCGGCGACCGCAAAGATCATCAGCGGCAGCAACCGGTCGATGTCGCCCGCCGTGCTGTTGGGGAACATCAGTTCGGGAAACACCATCAGCAGCGTGACGGCAGCTGCGGATGCGAGGAAGCTGACCAGCAGCCCGTCTGCCACGACCTGGGCATGCGGGCGCGATGTGCGTGACAACTGCGCGGCAAGCCCGCGCTTCAGCCCCAGCGTTGCCAGTTGCGCTGCGAACTCCACCACCAGGATCGCATAGGCAAAGCGCCCCAGCGATTCTGCACCGTACAGCCGGCCAGCGATGAACAGGAACGGCAGGCGCGCTGCCAATCGCAGCAAAAAGCCGAAGAAATTGGTGCGCCCGCCCTTGGCCAGCGCGGCGATATCCTTGTTGGGTGGTTCAGAAGCCGTTGCAGCGCCGCTCTGCGCGCTTTCCCCCGGCCCGGATGCTTGATCGGGTCGCACAGGTTCCTGACGCGGCGGCAGTGATGTCAAAACGGCGTATCCAACCCCAGACCCAGCCTTGCTCTTAAGCAGCTTTGCAAGGCTTTGGCTAGGGTCACAGCCGGTGGCAGGGCGCGTGCTGGCAAGGGCAGGGCGCGTGCTGGCAAGGGCAGGGCCGGAGCGTCGGTGCCATCTGCACGCGCAAAAAAATTGCAGCCTCATGCAACCATCGGTGCATCCGCCCGTAAAGCCCTCCATGCATCATGCATGAAACAGGGTAGTGGAGCAGATTATGCGTAAACAGATTATCACCGGTATCGCCAGCATTGGCCTTCTGAGCCTCGCAGCATGCCAGAGCGAACAGGCCGACCAGGTCGAAGACCAGGCCGAAGCTGAAGCCGATGCGATTGAGGAAATGGCTGACGAAGCCCCGACCGAAGCACAGGAAGAAGCCCTGGACGCACAGGCTGATGCCGTTGAAGCTGCTGGCGAAGAAGAAGCCAACCAGATCGACGACAACGGTGAAGTTGCTCCTAGCGAAGTGACTCCCAACCAGTAATCTTCAACCTCACCCCCCTTCGAGGTTGACACGATGGCGGCGAACCGAAAGGTTCGCCGCCATTTTCGTATGCGCCGGTGAGCGCTGCTCTCGGCAAGCTGCTCCGAAATGGACCAGTCACCGAGGTTGCGGGCTCGGTACCATGCCGCCTGCAATTGACATGTAGGAGAATGTTGCTCAAATGTTCTCGCCGTTTTTCCTGGCAGGAGCGGCAAGATGCAGGGCTTGGGCAATGGCAGGCACACAGGTTTTTCACACTGGCTACGCACCGGCCGTTGGCCTGGCCCGGTGGCGACCCAAGGGGTGGAGCGCAAGTTCAATCCCTGGCACGATCCAGACGACGGACGCTTTACCTTCGCTGGCACCGGGCGGCATTTTGGATCTGGTGGGCAGGATCGATCCGCCAGGCCCGCAACCGGCTCCCGCCTCCCCGCGCGCGGCGATGAGGAGGGATGTGATGCTTGATGTCGCAAGAAAATCAGTAATTCTGAATGAAATAGCGGGTATACTCGGCACGGAGACCGAGTTCAGTCGCAAGGGCCTTTTGTTGATAGCTGCAATTGACAGGGGGTACATCAGTCTATCGCTGTTTTCTGATCGGGGACCACATGTTAAATACCGGCGGATCGAATATAGTCGGTATGAGAAACTGTTGTTTGAACTTTGGGAGATGGAATCCCTAAGCCATCGATGGGAGGAAGAAGAGTTTTTCCTGAAAGGTAAAGAATTCAAAGTGCGGTTTATTTATCAGGAAGATTTCGACCCTGATGAATTGGATACGGATCGCCGATACTCGACCGCCATGGAGTATTTTGGCGGAAAGACCATCAAATATCCGGTTTGGGACGATTCTGATAGCTGGACGATGTGAGAATTTGCAAATGCAATCTGCCGCCTTTCCGGCCTGAAACCATGACGCATGTCATTTTCATTGTCCCGGCATGACTCCGTCGCGTTCCAAAAAGAGGACAATGAATTGAGTGATTGGCAGATCGAGATGGGCGATATCATCGCCGAGGTCGCTGCGAATCTGGTTCGCAGACACGGCACCGACAATCGAGGGATTTTGGTTCTTGCCGAATTTCAGGGCGGGGTTGGTTATTCCGCTTTCGTTGGGAGGCGTAAATTTGTCGAGTACATTTTCGTCGATGAATATGAACTGGAAAATGTCGATCTTCTTAACGAATTCAGACTTATCCCACCGCTGAGTAAATGCCCTATCGCGATTGAAATTTTCATAAAGGGCGAGAAAATATCGTCTGAGCTGATTTATCCGGAGGATGTGGACGAAGACAAGTTCGTGTTTCACGAGCCTGAAGAATTTGTTGTCTCCTATTTTGGAGATTATCCCATTAAATATCCTGACGCGCCCATCCATGAATGGCCCCTTCCTACGTTCGGGGATGACTCGTAGGCGTGAAACTCAGGCGGACTTGCGGTTGTTGTGTCCGTTCTCGTTAGGGTGATGTCCGGGATGGCCCAGGTTGAAAGCAAAGCCTGGCTGCTGGCCGACCTGGGCTCCACCTTGCGGGCGGAAACGAGCTTCAGTCCGCTGGGCACATTGATGATCGCCGAGGTGGACCGCGGGTACTTAAGCATATCGCGGTTCTGGGACCGCGGCAGTTACATCGCCTGCGGGCAGCCCAATTACGACAAATACTCAGACACGCTGTTTGCGCTTTGGGGCCTGGAGCGGCTGAGCACGCGCTGGGACGAAGTGCATTACCTGATCAGGGGCAGGGAGGTGCGCGTCACCTATCTGTACCCCGAAGACATTGCCGAAGACGTGTCCCAGACGGACCGCTGGCGCGATGCCGCCCAAGACGCGTTTGGGGTGAAGAAGGTCGTCTACCCGCACGGCCATGGCAGTGCGCTCTTCACCCTGGGGTAGCGTTTCCACCGGCCTGCCTGCCGAGCCTTAGCCGCTGTTCCGCAATGCCGTGGCGATCGCGTTGATCGACAACTGGATGCCTTCGGGAATTCGTTCGTCCGCCTCGCCTGCGCGGTGGCGCTTGATGAGTTCGATCTGCAGCAGGTTGAGCGGTTCGATGTATGGCAGACGCAGCCGGATCGAGGCGTCGAGCGCTGGATTGTTCGCCAGCAAACGCGACTGGCCGGTGATGGCGAGCAGATTGTCATGCGCCGCGTTCCAGCCGGATCGAATTTCGCCGAACACCTGTTCGCGCAACGTCTCGTCCGGCACCAGCCCGGCATAATGGCGCGCAATGGCCATGTCGGACTTTGCCAGAACCATTTCCATATTGCCCAGCAGCGCCTGGAAGAAGGGCCAGCCCTGCGCCATCGCTTGCAGCAAGGCCTTGTCAGCAAAGCCTTCCAGCGCCTGGCCCACGCCGTACCAGCCGGGCAGCATGATCCGCGCCTGCGCCCAGCTGAACACCCAGGGGATGGCGCGCAGATCCTCGATCCGCTGGCTGGTCGATCGGCTGGCGGGTCGCGAGCCGATCTTCAGACCTGCGATTTCGGTGATCGGCGTCGCCGCGCGGAAGAACGCGTTGAACCCTTCGGTGCCGTACACCAGGCCGCGATAGGCGCGGAAGGCATCGCGCGAGATCATGTCCATCGCCGCGGAAAAACGTGCCTCGTCGGCCTCGCTCAGCCCGTCATGGTCGAGCGTGGCGATCAACGCGGCCGACGTGATCGCCTCAAGGTTCAGCTCGGCGCTTTCGACCGTGCCGTATTTGGCGGCGATGACCTCGCCCTGTTCGGTGATGCGGATGCGGCCCTGCACGGTGCCCTTGGGCTGCGCGCGGATCGCGGCAAAGCTCGATCCGCCGCCGCGCCCGACCGCACCGCCTCGGCCGTGGAACAGCTGCATCGCGATGCCCGTCTCGGCGAATACCTTGGCCAGCGCGCGGCTGGCATGGTTGAGGCTCCAGGTGGAGGTGAGGTACCCGCCATCCTTGTTGCTGTCCGAATAGCCGACCATCACTTCCTGATAGCCACGCGCCTTCACCAGTGCGGCGATCTCAGGCAGCGCGAAATAGGCACGCATGATCTGCGGCGCGTTCTCCAGATCGCCGATCGTCTCGAACAGCGGGACGGCCATTATGGCCGCCTGCGCTGTCCCCTCCGGCGTGGGTGCGGGGCGATACAGCCCGGCCTCCTTGAGCAGCAGGTTGACCTCCAGCATGTCGGACACGCTTTCGGCCTTGCTGATGTTGTAGGCGGTGATCGCCTGCGGGCCGTACATGCTGTGCGCCTTGGCGGCAGCCTCGATGATCGCCAGCTCCTTGGCGGTTTCCTCGCTGTAATCGTGCCAGCGATTGACCAGCAGGCGGCCATGGGCAAGCTCGCTGCGCAGCAGGGCTACGCGCGCCGCCTCGTCCAGCGCGGCATAATCCGGGCAGACGCCTGCAACCTTGAGCAGTTCGCCCGCCACCCGCTCGTGCACATCGCTGTTCTGGCGCAGGTCGAGCGTGGCGAGGTGGAAGCCGAAGATTTCGACCGCGCGGATCAACCGGCCCAGCGCGCCGCCTGTCGCCAGCATGCCGCTGCCATCGCCTGCCAGACCGTTGGCGAGGGTGGCAAGATCGCGGCGCAGATCATGTGGGTTGGCATAGGCTTCGCCCGCCAGAGCGGATGGGCGCGGCGGCTGCTTGCCGGTCAGCGCCACATGCGTCGCGCACAGGCGCGCGTAGATCCCGGCGAGAGCCCGGCGATAGGGTTCGTCCGCGCGGCTGGCGGCACCATCGCCGCTCTTGTCGGCCAGCGCCTGCACCGCCTCGGGCGTGCTCGACAGGCCGGTGGCAATGCTCAAGTCCTGGCCCAGCGCATGGACCCCGTCCAGATAATGCACCAATGCCGTCTCGCACTGCCGCCCCAGCGCGTGGCGCAGCGCATCGGCGGTGACGAAGGGGTTGCCGTCGCGGTCGCCGCCGATCCAGCTGCCCAGGCGCAGAAACGCAGGCGGACGGTGGCCCAGCACGCGTTCCCACCGCGCATAGAGCATCGGCAATGCGGGCAGGAACACGTCCTGCATGTAGGCGCGGGCGTTTTCGACCTCGTCGGCGACGAACAACCGCTCGCGGCGCAGCGGCCGGGTCTGCCACAGCAGCGCGATCTGGCGGTGGATCGCCTCGTCGATGGTGTCGCCGGTGGGCGTTTCGGTGAGGCCCGCGTCGCGCATCTTCATCAGATCGGCCACGCGGTTCTTGTGGTCGATCATCGATTTGCGCCGCACCTCGGTGGGGTGCGCGGTCAGGACAGGCACGATCAGGCTGTGGTCCAGCAGCGCGGTGATGGCATCGTCCGTGACCCCGTTAGCCCGCAGCCGCTTGACCGCCTCGGCCACGGTCGCGCCGGTTTCCTGCGCCACGCCCTGGCGGTCTTCTGCCAGGTTGGCGAGCATCGAAAAGTGCATGAAGCCGCGCACGAAGGCCAACGTGTCATCGAGGCTCAGCGCCTCCAGCCCGGTGTCGATCGCATCGGCCTCAGCAATGCCGCGGTGCCGGTCGACGCTGGCCGAGCGGATGTATTCGGTCTGCCGAAACAGCTTCTCGCCGCCATAAGCGCGGATGACGTCGCCCAGTATCCGACCAAGATAGCGGATATCGGGGTTCTGGCTGATAGGGGCGGGCGGGGCAGTTTCGATGTCGGCCATACCCCTATGCTGCGCTGCAAAAATCCTCGGGTCAAGTCTGCGCTTCCCAAGCTGCAATCGATTGCAAGGGCGCCAGGCTAAAATGTCTCGAATTTGTCATCCGATCATGACAGAGCGGCGGGGCGTTTCGAGGAGAGCTTAGATGAACCGTCCGCTTGCCGCCCTGTTGTGCCTTGCCTGTGTGTGGGCAGCGCCGGCCATCGCCCAGCACAATGCCCCCAAAGAGGCAGCGCCGGACAAGGAACGCGGGGAGCAGACCGCAGACGATTACGCCGCGCAGGGCCGCGCGCAGCTTGAGGCACGGCTGGCGATGCCGGTGAACCAGGGCAAGGCCAAGAACCTCATCATTTTCATCGGCGATGGTATGGGGGTATCCACGCTGACCGCCGCGCGCATCTGGCAAGGCCAGCAGGCGGGCAAGGATGGCGAATCGACGGAAACCGCGATGGATGCGCTGCCCTATTCGGCGATGGTGAAGACCTACAGCCATGATTTCCAGGTCGCCGATTCGGCGGCCACGGCATCTGCGCTGGTGACGGGCACCAAGACGCGCTCGGGCATGCTGGGGCTCAAGCCTGCTGCCCTGCGCGGCAAGTGCGAGACTGCGGCGGGACAGGACGTGCCGACGCTGTTCGAGCAGGCGGGCGCTGCGGGCAAGGCGCTGGGGCTGATTTCAACCGCGCGCATCACCCATGCGACGCCCGCGTCGGCCTATGCCCACAGCGTCGATCGCAACTGGGAGAGCAACAGCGAGCTGCCTGAAGGTGCGACCTGCCGCGACATCGCCCGCCAATTGGTCGAATGGCCGCAGGCGGGTCAGCTCAAGCTCGTGCTGGGCGGCGGGCGCACCGCGTTTACGCCCAAGGCGCAGACCGACCCCGAATATGCCGACAAGAAAGGCAACCGCACCGACAACCGTGATCTGATCGCGGAATGGAAGGCAAAGCATCGCGGCGGCCAGTATATCTGGAACGCGGCGCAGTTCGGTGCGCTCGATCCGGCGAGCGATGCGCCGGTGCTGGGCCTTTTCGAGCCCAGCCATATGCAGTTCGAGGCCGACCGCGAAAAGGACAAGGCGGGCGAGCCTTCGATCGCGGATATGACCGCGCTGGCGATTGCGAAGCTGCAGCGCGAGGACAGGGGCTATGTGCTGATGGTCGAGGGCGGACGCATCGATCACGCGCATCACGGCGGCAATGCCCATCGTGCATTGGACGACACCGTCGCCTTCGACGCGGCGATCGCCAAGGCGCTGGAAATGGTGGACCTGTCCGACACGCTGGTGCTGGTCACCGCCGACCACAGCCATGTGTTCACCATCGCCGGCTATCCGCCGCGCGGCACGTCGATCTTCGGCCTGGCCAGCGTGACCGAGGATGGGGAGCCGCTGAACGCCAAGGACGGCAAGCCCTATACGACCTTGGGCTATGCCAACGGCCCCGGTGCCAAGGTCAACGAACCCCGCAACGATCCCGCGCAGGAAGACACCACCGCGCTGAACTACCAGCAGCAGGCCACCGTGCCCACCTCAGGCGAGACGCATGGCGGCGAGGACGTGGTGCTGAAAGCCGCCGGCCCCAGCGCGCACCTGTTCCACGGCACGCTGGAGCAGCACAGCGTGTACCACATCGCCAAGCATATTCTGGGGATGTGAGGTTGTCGGCGTTACCGCATCCTTAGCCCTCCCCCTTGATGGGGACCACGAGGGGGTGTCATTCAGAAAAATCCTCCCCCAGCTTGCTGGGGGAGGGGGACCGCCCGCGTAGCGGGTGGTGGAGGGGCAGCGGGTGCGTACGGCCGCTCGACGCCTGTGCCATCCCGCTTCCCCTCCACCACTGACCTGCGGTCAGCGGTCCCCCTCCCCGAGACAAGCTCGGGGAGGATTTTCATCGGCTGAGCAGCGGATGGAGCGCGGAGGGTCAGGCCAATCGGTTACCGCGCAATCGGGTCCGCCACCGCGTCAGCCGTTGGCGCATAGCCTGGTGCGACGCGGGCCTTGCTGGCCTGTTCGAAGGCGTAACCGGCCTTGATGACATCATGGTCCTGCCACTGGCTGCCGATGATCGACAGGCCCACGGGCAGGCCCGCGACCTGGCCCATCGGCACGGTGATATGCGGATAGCCTGCGATGGCGGGCATCTGGCTCTGGCTGGGGCCGGAGCCGTTGTCGCCGTTGACCAGATCGCTCACCCAGGCAGGCGCGTTGCTGGGGCCGACGAGGAAGCGCACGTTGTTGGCTTTCAGAAGCTTGTCGATGCCCTCTGCGCCCGCCAGTCGCTTGCTCTTGGCCAGCGCCTCCTTGTATTCCGCATCGTCGAAGCCCTTCTGGCTCTCGGCCAGATCGAACAGCCCCTGGTCGAACCAGGCCAGCTCGGTCGCCGCATTGGCGGTGTTGAAGGCGATGACGTCCTTCAGCGTCCGCGTCTTTACCGACGGCGGCGTGGTGGCGAGATACGCATTCATGTCAGCCTTCAGTTCGACCATCAGCACCTTGAACTCGGCCTCGCCCAGCCCTTCCAGGCCGGTGCGGCTGTCCTTGATCTCGACCAGCACCGCGCCTGCTGCTTTGAGCTTTTTAAGCGCGGCATCGAACACCGCCTGAACGCGCGCGTTGCTGCCCCTGCGATCGGTGAGCACGCCGATGCGCACGCCCTTGAGGTAGCCTACCGACAGTCCGGCGGCATAATCGGTGCGGCGCGCATCGGCTTCCTTTGTGGCAGGGTCGGCGGGGTCGCTGCCTGCCAGTGCGGTCAGCACCAATGCCGCATCGGTGACGCTGCGCGCCATCGGCCCTGCGGTGTCCTGGCTGTGGCTGATGGGAATCACATGGGTGCGCGATACCAGGCCCAAAGTCGGCTTGAAGCCGACCAGCCCGTTGGTGGAGGAGGGGCAGATGATCGACCCATCGGTCTCGGTGCCGATCGTCGCCGCCGCCAGGCTGGCCGCGCCCGCCGCGCCGCTGCCCGAGGATGAGCCGCAACTGTTGCGATCCAGCGCATAGGGGTTCTTCACCAGCCCGCCGACGCTCGACCATCCGCTGGTGGCATCGTTGGACCGAATGTTGGCCCATTGCGACAGGTTCGTCTTGCCCAGGATGATGGCACCTGCCGCGCGCAGCCGGGCGACCAGCGGCGCATCGCGGTTTGTGACGTTGGCGATCAGCGCGGTCGATCCGGCGGTGGTGGGGACGGGGCCTATCGCCTCGATATTGTCCTTGATCAGGATGGGGATGCCATGCAGCGGCCCGCGCAGCTTGCCGGCCTTGCGCTCGGCATCGCGCATGCGGGCCTCGTCAACGGCCCCCGGCATCACCGCGATGACGCTGTTCAGCCTCGGTCCCCTGCGGTCGAGCGCGTTGATCCGGTCGATATAGCCGCGGGTCAGCTCCTCGCTGCTGATGGAACCTGCCGCCAACATCGCCGAAAGCTCTGCGATCGACTTTTCCTCGACCTGCACCCCGACCTGCGCGTTGCGCATGCGGTCCGTCGTCGTCTGGGGTTGGGCCTGGGTCTGGGTCTGGGCCGCAGCGGGATTCAGGACGATGGAATGAAGGACCACCGGGGTGAGGGCGGCAAGCGCCAGGGCAAGGGTTCGCATCGGCGCACGATAACGCAGGTGCGGCGGCGGGCAAGACGGCGCGTGCAATTTTTGCGACGCCTCTGGCAGGTGTGCCGGGCCGCGCCCATATCGCGCATCATGCCCGAGAAACGCTACACCAAGTCCAATCTGCCGGAAAAAATCTGTGCCGCGTGCGGTCGCCCGTTCGCCTGGCGCAAGAAGTGGGAGCGCGATTGGGACAATGTGAAGACCTGCTCGGAACGCTGCAAGGGTGATCTGAGGCGCAAAAACCGCGCCGTGTAGCGCTTAGCCCCGCGCGGCGATCGCTTCGGCAATCGCCACCTGCTGCCGCGCCTGCTCCAGGTGCAGCAGTTCGGCCATCCTGCCATCGACCCGGATTGCGCCCTTGCCGGCATTTTCGGGAAGCGCGAATGCCGCGATGACAGCATGGGCCCAGGCCAGCTCATCTTCGCTGGGCGAGTAGACCGCATTGCACGGGCCGATCTGGTCCGGATGGATCAGCGATTTGCCGTCGAACCCGAACATCAGCCCCTGCTGCGCTTCGGCCGTGAACACGTCGAGGTCGCGGAACTCGTTGCACACACCATCCAAGATGGCGACGTTATGCGCGCGGGCGGCAGCGACGGCGAGCGTCAGGATGGGCAGGAACGGCGTGCGCTCTGGAGTCAGCTTTGCCCGCATTTCCTTGGCAAGGTCGTTCACCCCCATCACGAACAGCGACAGCCGCGTCGACGGCCTGAGCGCTGCCAGCGCGTCGAGATGCGGCACCACCGCGCAGGTCTCGATCATTGCCCACAATTGCAGCCGCGATGGAGCATCGGCAAGCGCGGCGTTGATCGCGGTCACATCGGTCGGCCGGGCGACTTTGGGCACCAGCACCGCGTCGATATCCGCGTGTACGATCGCGGCCAGATCATCTCTGCCCCAGGGCGTATCGAGCGCGTTGATGCGGATGGCGAGTTCGCGGTCGCCAAAGCCTCCTTCGGCCGCGGCGGCGATGGCGGCATCGCGCGCGGCCTCCTTGGCCTCGGGCGCGACGGCGTCTTCCAGGTCCAGGATGATGACATCGGCGGGCAGGCTGCGCGCCTTGGCGATGGCGCGCGGGTTGGATGCGGGCATATACAGCGCGCTGCGGCGGGGCCGGGCGGTTTCACTCATGAGGTGAGGCTTTATCACCCACAAAGCGGAAGGCAACTACGGTCAGGTCGTCGCTGGCATCGGTGCCGTCCTCGAACACCCGCACGGCATCGCACAACGTCTCGACCATCGCGCCGGCGCTGCTCTGGTCGGCGGTCAGCGCGGCGCGGGTGCGGGCGTTGCCGAACAGTTGCTCCTCCCGGTTCTGCGCCTCGGTCACGCCATCGGTGATCAGCACCAACGCCTCGCCCGGCAGCAGGGTCAGGTGCTCGGCGGGCCAGGGATAGTCCATGATGCAGAACGGCGGGCCGCCTTCCAGCGGCTCTTCCACGATATCGCCTGCGGTTGTAATCCGCAGTGGATTGTCGTGCCCGGCATTGACCATTTCCACGTGGCCGGATGCCAGATCAATCAGGCAGAGCAGCATGGTGAGGCCCAGAGCATCGCCGCTGTCGCGCATCAGCTCGGTGTTCAACATGGCGGCGGTATCCGCCAGGCATCCGGTGCTGCGCAGCATCACGCTGCGCGACAACGCCTTGGACAGCGCCATGAACAAGGCGGCGGGCACACCCTTGCCGGTGACGTCGGCGATCAGGATGACGACCCGGTCGGCATCCAGCTGGATGATATCGTAAAAATCGCCGCCGACCGACTTGGCCGCCTCCAGCTGTGCGGCGATCTCGATCCGCGGATCGAGCTTCGCCAGCGCCGCCCGATCCGGCAGCATGCCCAGCTGGATGGCGCGGGCCGCGCCCAGTTCGCCCTCGCTGCGGTTCTGCGCATCGCGCAGCGCCGCACGCTCGCGCCGTGCCTCGCTGAACAGGGCGGCAGACACCGCCAGCGCGCTTCCTCCGCCCAGCAGCAGCGGGCGAACCGGATCGAACAGTGTGCTGCCAAGCGTGAACAGCAGCCAACTTGCGAGCGGCAGCGCAATCAGCGCGCTCAGCAGGACCAGCGCAGTCGTACGGCCCCGCGTCTGCCGCGCGGCGATCAGCAGCAAGGCGATGGCCAACGCTGCGCCTGCCAGCCATTCGGCTATCTGGCTCCACATGGGCCGCACCAGCCAGCCGCCGCGCCGGATGGCATCCATCGCCTGCGCCTGCACCAGCACGCCATACATTTCCGAACCCATCGGCGTCGCCACGATATCGGTCGTGCCTACAGCGGCTTCGGAGATCACCACGATTTTGCCCTTGAGCCTGCTCGGATCGAAATCGTCCGCCATCACGTCGAAGGCCGAGATGATGTGCGCGGGCGGCACATTGGCGAAATGCAACCGCATCCGCCCCTTGTCGTCCACCGGGATGGCTTGCTTGCCGATCGTGACCGTGGCGGGTGTCAGGCGGATTTCAGGAGCAGTGCCACTTTCCTGCTCCATCGCCACGCGGACCATCTCCAGCGCCAGCCCCGGTGCCAATGTTTCGCCGGTCTTGAGCACCAGCGGCACGCCGCGCACCCGCCCATCGCTGTCCGGCGCACCGTTGAGCAGGCCGAAGCCGGGAAAACCGGTCTCCAGAATGTCCAGATTGCCCTGCACCAGCGGATAGCGCAGCAGCCCTGCAGGCGGCTTGCCCTCGATCGTCACCGACTGGATGAGGCCTGCCGGATCGACGCCATTGGCGGTCACTCCCGCCCGGCCCAGCACCACCGGCGCGGCGCTGATCGCTTGCGCAAACTCCGCGTCCAGGCTGTCCTGCCCCTCGATCCACGCCTGGATGGCCGGGTCCTGTGGCGGGTAGAGTCTTGAAAAGCGGTCTGGGCTGACAGCGTCGGGTTCCACGAACAGGATGTCGAAGCCGATGGCGCTGGCCCCGCCTTGGGCAATGCGCTGCGTCATCTGCGCCAGCGTGCGGCGCGGCCAGGGCCAGCTGCCGATCAGCTCAAGGCTGTCATCGTCGATGGCGATGACCCGCACGTCGCTGGCGGAAAGATCGCGCGGGGCGAGCCGTTGCCACGCATCGAACACCGCATTGGGTGCGCGCGGGCTCAGCGCGAGGCTCAGCAGTGCTGCCAGCGCAAAGCCCGCAACAGCTGCCACCCACAAGGTGCGCGATGATGCGCTAGAGCGCGACTTCAAGGCCGTCATAGGCGCACAGCACCTCCAGCGGATCGTGCTCGCGCGTCAGTTCCTCGTATCGGATGCTCTCGGCATGCATGCGTGCGATATCGGCATCGGAATAGACCGGCTCGTGGTGGAACAGCGCCAGCCGCCGCGCGCGTGCGCCGTGGCACAGGTCGATGGCGACGATGTTGCTGGAATGGCCCCAGTCCTCCTTCATCGACACCGAATCGGCCAGTGAATACATGGTATCGCAGATCACAAGGTCGGCCTCGCGGAAGAAGTGCTCGACATCGGCCTCGCCTTCCATCTTCTCCATCTTGTGCTCGCTATCGGTGCTGAACACCGCGACCTTGCCGCCCGAATCGGTGAAGCGATAACCGAAGCTGCTGTGCGAATGGTGCTGCTCCATCAGTTCCACCTGCACCGCGCCGATCTGGTAGACCTCGCCCGCGTTCAGCGTGCGGAACTCGATTTTCGCGCGCAGCCAGTCGAAGGCGACCGGGAATGAGATTTCCTCCTGCTGGCGGCGGAGAGCGGTTTCGGCATCGGCGTGGCCGGAATGGATGATGATGTGCGCATTGGGATCGAACGCGGGCACGAAGAACGGGAAGCCCATGATATGGTCCCAGTGCAGGTGCGACATGAAGAAGTGATAGACCCGGGCGTGCCCCCCGGCGCAGCGCCGCATCGCATCCAGGCCAAAACCGCGCAGGCCGCTGCCCATGTCGCATATGATGAAAGCATCGCCCGCTTGCGCGTCGCCAGCCTCTATCTCGACACAGGTGGTCGCGCCGCCAAAGGTGCCGCTGATGGCAAAATCAAGCTGGTTGCGGGCGAAATCGCGCGCCTCGTCGATATCGGCAAAGCTGCGGCCCGATGCTGCTAGCAGCGCCTGGGCCACCTTGTCCTGCACCACCGTTGCGGTCGCAGCGACGGGCAAGGACCCGCGCGTTCCCCAGAACCGGACCAGCATCCGCACTTCCCCCCTTCAGTCGGCGCGCCTGTATGCTTGCGGAACCGCGTGTGCCGGGCCCCGCTACAGCGCTCCTTCGATCGTATCGCTCACCGCAAACAGCTTGTCGTATCGGCTGATCGCCAGAATCTCGCGCATGACCTCGTTCGGCCGCGCCAGCGACATCGTGACACCCGCCGCGTCCGCCTGACGCTTGGCGAGTGTCAGCGCCCGCAATCCGCGTGACGACATATAATCCAGCCCGGCAAAATCGACGACCAGCTTGCGGCCTGCTGATTCGGCGGCCAGCGCGACGCTGCTTGCGAGGTGCTCGGTAAATGCCTCGGCCGTCGCTTCGTCTACCCGGCCATCGGGACTCGCGACAACGCATCCCTGCCGCTCGGTGCTGGACCAACGCATGTCTTCTGCCTTTCGCATTGCAGCCAAAGCGTAGCGGCAAATCGGGGCTATGGGAAGTTGCCGTGAAGGGGGTTTGTGTGACGCTGGAAATGCAGCATTTGCCGCCGCGCCTAGCAGCGGCTAGCACTGGGGACAATGACAGCACCCCAGCCAACCAATCCGCATATCACGACGGTCGATTTCGCACCTGCCGTCCCGCGCAACCTGTGCACCGATTGCGGCATTTCGCGCAGCAGCGACCCCAATGCGTGCGGGCGCGCCTGCCAGTTCATTAAGCCCGATTATGCCGCGCTAGAAGCACAGGTGCACGGTCGTTCGCGCGACCCTCAGCGCGGCGATGAGCTGTTCTTCGGCCCCTATCGCAAGATGATGACCGCGCAGTTGACGCCGCCATCGCCCGGGGCGCAGTGGACCGGCATCACCACCCGCATCGGCGCGCGCCTGCTGGAGACCAAAGCGGTCGATGCGGTGCTCGCCGTCGGCCCACATCCGGACGATCGCTGGCGCCCGTTGCCGATGCTGATCACGCGCGCGCAGGACATGGCCGCCGTGCGCGGCATGCGCATGGGGTACGCGCCACTGCTGGCGCTGCTGGAGCCGGCACGGGCAGCAGGGCACCGGCGAATCGCGGTGATCGGTATTCCCTGCCAGGTGCACGCCTTGCGCGCGCTAGAAGCGGAACTGGGGTTCGAGCGAATTTACGTCATCGGCACGCCGTGTTCTGACAACACCACGACCGACAACTTCCACCTGTTTCTCAGCCTGCTGTCGGACCAGCCCGAAACGATCAGCTATTTGGAATTTCGCGCCGATTATTACGTCGAGCTGCGGTTCGATGATGGCAGGGTGCGCGAAATCCCGTTCCTGCAGCTTCCCATTTCAGACCTGCCGGGCGATTTCTTTCCGCTGACCTGCCGTACCTGCGTCGATTACACCAATGCGCTGGCGGACATTACCGTGGGATACATGGCAGGGCGCGGCAAGCAGTGGCTGCTCGTGCGCAACGATCGCGGCGAGGAGCTGGTCGGCCTGCTGGGCGATGAGCTGGAATGCACGCCGATGACCAGCGCGGGCAAGCGTGCCGGGCCGGTCAAGGGGTTCCTGGCCAATACCGAGCGTGCGGCAGGCGGGCTGCCGCTGCGCCGGATGCCAAAGCTGCTGCGCCGCGTGGTCGGCTGGCTGATGCCGAAGGTCGGCCCGCGCGGAACCGAATTCGGCCGGGCACGCGTGGAGATGAAGGCGGTCGAAACCATCCTCCATCTGCGCCGCAGCGCGCCTGCCAAGATGAAATCGATGATCCCCGACCATGTCTGGGCGCTGGTCAAGCCGTATGGCGTGGAGCCACAGCCGGGCGAGCGGGGCGACCCGTAATCGGCCGTGGCTCAGCCGCTGCGCACAGCCAGCCAAATCGTGTGCCGCGCGCCGCCGCCCGATGCGCGGGCGCGGACGGTTTCTTCTGATACCGCAAAGCCCGCCGTGCGCAGACGGGCGGTAAAGCGCGCGTCCGGCCCGCTGGACCATATCGCCAATACGCCGCCGGGCCGCAGCGCAGCGTGGGCGTGGTTCAATCCCGTTGCCGTATACAGGGCATCGTTGCCGTTGCGCGACAGGCCATCGGGGCCGTTGTCGACGTCCAGCAAGATGGCATCGTACCCTCCCGGCGCAGCGCGGATCAGCGCACCGACATCAGCGATCTCGATGCGGACGCGTGGATCATCCAGCGTGCCGGCATGCAGGTGGGCCATCGGTCCGCGCGCCCAGTCTTCGATCTCGGGCACAAGTTCGGCCACCGTCAGCCGTGCGCCGGGGCCGAACGCCGTCAATGCGGCGCGCAGCGTAAACCCCATGCCCAGCCCGCCGATCAGCACCTGCGGCGAAGGCACGGTGGCGATGCGCGCGTGCGCCAGCGTCGCCAGCGCTTCTTCCGATCCGCTGAGCCTGCTGCTCATCAGCTCGTTCGCGCCGAGCATGATGGAGTATTCGGACCCCCGGCGGATCAGCCGCAAGGGTTCGCCGCCGCCCGGGACGGCGGCAGTGGCCAGAAGCTCGCGTGGGATCATCGCCGCGCCGGGCGTTGCAGCGGCGTTACTTGCGCTTCTTACGGGCAGCGTAGCGCGCGTCGCGCTTCAGCTTCTTTTCCGCTTCGGTTTCGACTTCCTGCAGCGCTGCGTTCTCGGCTTCCGCTTCTGCTGCGGCGATGCGCGCTGCTTCTTCAGCTTCGGCAGCGGCGATGCGGGCTTCGGCATCGGCTTTGGCCTGTTCGCGCTCGGCAATCTTGGCAGCGCGCTTGGCGGCCTGTGCCTCTTCCTTCGCGGCCTGTGCGGCCAGACGCTGGGCGACCACTTCGGGGTCCGGCGCAGGCTTGGCTTTCAGCTTTTCGAGTGCAGCCTGACGTGCCTTTTGCGCGAGCGCCTGACGTTCCTGAAAACCGGGATCCTTGTAACCTGCCATGATATCTCAATTCTTCATTCTGATTCGGGGGAGTGCCGTGCACATACGCCCCGTTAGTCCGCGCAGACCATCCGCGCGCATAGGTGATGGGGCCGCCATAGGGCAGCATGCAAGATAACGCAAAGAATGAAGCAGGTCGCCGGTCAGCGTGCCGGGCGGATCAACCGCCGTCGCACTTCAACCGCCGCGGAACTTCAACCGCCGCGGCACTGGGGCCCGCCAGCGCAGACCTGACCCGATTCGATCACATCACGGGCGTTGCGGTTGCCCTTGTCGCCGATGCTCCGCCATTCGGCCATCGTCTTGCAGACCTTGGTCTTCTTGACCAATGAGCCGATGACCTCGACCTTGCGGCAGCGGATCTTGTCATCATCCGTCGGTGTTTCGCTGCTAGCGGCGGCATCCTTGGCGAAAGCTGCAGTCGAGGCCATGGGCAACCAGAGGCAAGACGCAGCGGCTGCCATGATCATCGCAGTTTTTTTCATGGGTTCAGGTCCATTCGTTGCAGGGCCGCAGGCTCAGGCCGCGGCCGGTTGTCACCACCGCACATAAACCCCCCGGGGCCGCCGCGCGAAATGCACGAGCAGAAAGCTATCATGCTGCACGGGCGAAAACAAATGCCAATGTGCGCTCAAAGCAAAACGGTGGTTAGTGTGTGTTGACGTTGAATCCGCTGGCATCGGCGGCAGCGAAATACTGTGCAATTATGCGTTGTTCGTCGGCTGACAGATGCGGGTTCCACACATCGAAGATCAGGACGGCGCGCATCGTGTCGCTGTCGTTCCAGGCTTCGTGTTCGATAGTATCGTCGAACGCAAAAGCCTTGCCCTCCTGCCAGGCACGGGTCTCGCCGCCGACGCGAAAGCCGCAGCCATCAGGCACGATCAGCGGCAGGTGAATGATGGCGCGGGTGTTGGTGACGCCGGTGTGCGGCGGAATGCGGGTGCGCGGCTTGAGGATCGAGAAAAACGCCGATGGCGCACGGCCCGGAATGTTGGTCTGTGGCACGGCGGCTAGTGCCTGTGCAGTTTGCGGGCAGCGGTCCAGAACCGCCTGATTGGGCCTGCCATATTCCCACAGAAAACACGCGCCCCAGGCCAGCGAATGATCCAGCGGCGACCATTTGCTGTGCGGCGTGCCCTTGTCCATGCGCACATAAGGGCGCAGCGCATCGCCCGGATCGGCGAGCAGCGCCTTCACCTCTGCACGGATCACATCGGTCTTCGCCTCAAGCTCGGCAAACCAGGGGAAATGGTGCTCATCGAAGAACTCGTCGGCGGGCAGGAACGGGTAGCACAGCCCGTTGCATTCGTTGACGTACACCTTGCGCCGCCCCAGCGCGACATCGACGAAGGCCTGCGCCCTGCGGCGGCCGGGCACGTCCATCTGCGACGTGAAATCGCCCAGAGCTTCGGTCACCTTCTGCTCTATCTTCAGCGCGCTGGCGGTGCAGAACGCACGGCCGCCATCAAGCACGGGGACCAGCGCCTCGGGGATCGGGTCGAGCTGCGCCGAAAGCTGCAGAACGCCCTGCCACGCGGCGAAGGCTTCGGGCTCTTGGTCCAGCCGCTGGTGCAATTCAGCCTTGCGCAGCCACGCCATGAAGTCGCGCCGGTCGATATCGATGGCGGCGTCAAGAGCGGCCATTTCGCCGGCGGTGTCGCCCAGCGCCCGGTTGGCGGTGGCGAGATTGCGCCATAAAGCGGTCGCGCCGGGATCGCCCTCGAGCGCAGTGCGAAAAGCGGCGGCGGCATCGGTATACCGGCCCTCGCGCAGTGCGTTCATCCCGGCGCTGTTCAGAGCGACCGGATCGACTTTTGTAGAAACCGCCATGGCAATAAATGTCCCCCGACCACGTCCTGCTTGCCACGCAGCCGGGCGGTTGGCAAGGATCAGCGGCGATGAGCAAGACAGCCCCGCAGACGATAGCCCAATGGACCGCAACCGTGCGCGATCCGCTGTGGCATGCCCATCGCTATGATGCGGCGCAGGACGCGTTTCAATTCCGCCACGTCCCGCGCGATGCGCATCGCAAGGCGGCGTTCCTGACCGACGAGTATCTTGGCGCGGACCCGCAGACGGTGGCAATTGCGCGCAGCGACGTTCTGTCTGCTTTGCCGGACCGTGCGCCGATGCATTTCGTCTTCCACTCGGCGTTCTGCGCATCGACCATGCTGGTGCGCGCGCTCGATACGCCGGGCCTTGCGATGGGCTTGTCCGAACCGGTGGTGTGCAACGACATCGTCGGCTGGCGCTGGCGTGGGGCAGAGCGGCGTCAGGTCGCAGCCGTGCTGGACGCATCGCTGGCGCTGTTGCAGCGGCCGTTCGGGCCGGGCGAAGCGGTGGTGGTCAAGCCATCCAACATCTTCAATCCGCTGATCGGTGCGGCCATGGCGCTGCGCCCGGAGGCCCGGGCGGTACTGCTGTATGCGCATTTGCCGGTGTTTCTGGCGTCGGTCGCGCGCAAGGGGCTGTGGTGCCGCTTGTGGGCACGCGAGCTTGTTGAAGGGCAATTGCGCGAGGGCATTGTCGACCTGGGCTTTGGACCCAACGACTATTTCCGGCAGAGCGACCTGCAGGTGGCCGCAATGGGCTGGCTGGTGCAGCACAGGCTGTTCGGCCAGGTGGCGCAGCAACTGGGCGCGGCCAGGATCGCCACACTGGATAGCGAAACGCTGACCGCGCGCAAGGCGGACTGCCTGGTCGCGCTGTCGCAGCATTTCGGCCTGTCTCAGGACCCAGGCTTGCGCGCGGCGATGTTGTCCAATCCGGCGCTCGTCAGCCACTCCAAGTTCGGCCAGGACTTTTCCTTGCAGGACCGCGCCGCCGAGCAGGAATTTGCCCGCCGGGCCTATGGCGAGGAGATCGACAAGGTGCATGCCTGGGCGCTGGAAGTCGCCCGCGTCAATGGCATCGCGATCGAGCTGCCTCATGCCTTGCGGGTGTAGCGACGCCCGGGGGCCGACCGATTTCATGTCCGCCAACTGCGAACGCCAAATTTAACATACATTTTACTCGTCGCAGCGTGGAACCACTTCGTCGCTGTCCCGTACCTTCCGCGAAGATGACCGGCACGCGGCATCGGTTATATTCAGGAGGAACGTATGGGATTGATTTTGGCGCTGATCATGGGCGGCATCATGGGCTGGTTGGCCAGCAAGGTGATGAACCGCGATGCACAGATGGGCATTTTCTGGAACATCGTCGTCGGCTGTATCGGTTCGATGCTCGGTCGTTTCCTGTTCGGCGGCCTCATCGGCGGCGGCAGCCTGCGCGCGGACGCGTTCGATCCGCTGACGCTGCTGACCTCGTTCGTCGGCGCACTCGTGTTGCTGGCGATCGTGAACTTCATTCAGCGCGGCCGGGCACGCTAAGCCCAGCAGCATTGAAGACATGACGGGCGGGGGTCGGCAGGTGCAAGCACGTGTCGGCCCCCGCTTTCTTGTGTCTGCCATAGCGTATGGTTCGACTGAACAATTGCCATGATGACTGTCAGCTTCTAAACGCGCGCCGGGCCGGGCCAGCTTTATGGCTTGCACCGGGTGACTTAATTGGATAACACAGTGCCTTGATGATCCGGGAGCTGCAGGTGCAGCTTTTCGGGTTTATGCCTCTGGCAGATCGCGCCATCGGCCTGCATCCGGTGCGGGTTTGGCGGGTTTCTGGCACGGCGGCAAGGTTTGGACGGATCTGGCATGAATTACGAAAGCAGCTTTGGCTCGGACGCCATCACCGCGCGCAGCGAGGAGTTGTACGGCTCTGACGTGGACGCGCCCGCGAAGAGCCGTCGGCGCAACATCATCATCGGTGTGGTCGTCGCGATCATCCTGGCAGCGATCGCAGGCTTTTACATGTTCGGCGGCGATGCCGAGACGGCTGCGGGCGAGGGCGCGCAGGCGGGTGCAGGCGGCAGCGAATCGCAGGCACCTGCCGTCACCGTCATCGTTCCCGGTTCCGGTTCGGTTGACCGCGTCATCAATGCCACCGGCACTTTGGCGGCCCGCCGCGAAATGCCGATCGGTATCGCAGGGGAGGGTGGACAGGTGATCCGCGTCCTCGTGCAGCCTGGCGACTGGGTCCAGACCGGTCAGGTGCTGGCGGTCATCGATCAGGACGTGCAGGCGCAGCAGGCCCGTTCGCTCGCCGCGCAGATCCAGGTCAGCCAGGCCGATTCCGTGCTGGCCCAGAACGAGCTCGACCGTGCGCTGCAGCTGGTCGACAGGGGTTTCATTTCAAAGGCTGATGTCGATCGTCGCCGCGCGACCCGCGATGCGGCAGTCGCCCGCGTCGAAGTGGCGCGCGCCCAGTTGCGCGAGGCCCAGGCCCGCAACGGCCGCCTGAACATCCGCGCGCCCGAAGCCGGCCTCGTGCTCGAACGCAACGTCGAACCTGGCCAGGTCGTCGGCGCCGGCAGCGGCGTGTTGTTCCGCATGGCTGCGCGCGGCGAAATGGAGCTGCGTGCACAAATGGGCGAGGCCGATCTTGCCAACCTCAGCGTCGGCGTGCGGGCAGAGGTGCGCCCAGTGGGTGCAAACCGCACCTTCAACGGCCAGGTCTGGCAGCTGCTGCCGGTGATCAACGAAACCTCGCGCCAGGGCATCGCGCGCATCGCCTTGCCGTATGACAAGGCGCTGCGGCCCGGCGGATTTGCCAGCGCTGCGGTGATCAGCGGTTCCTCGCAGTCACCCGTGCTGCCTGAATCGGCGGTATTGAGCGACGACAAGGGCAGCTATGTCTATGTCGTGGGCAAGAACAACAAGGTCGAGCGTCGCAACGTGCAGACGGGCACCGTCACGCCACGCGGTATCGCGATCGTCGGCGGCATCTCGGGTACCGAGCGCGTCGTGCTGTATGCTGGCGGATTCCTGAACCCCGGCGAAACCGTCCGTCCGCAGATGCAGGGCGCCAAGCGCAGCTGATCATGGCGGTGGTCGAACACGGCTGCGCGTTCGTCGATGGATATGCCCGTATGCACGCCCGGCGTGGCTGGGTTGCTTGCGTGGCGCGTGCATCTGGTCGTATTGTGGCAGCGTAATTGATAAACACCGGGTTTTCGGTGGGTTGAGGATTAAGCGATGAACTTCAGGAACATGTCGGCCTGGTCGATCCGCAACCCGATCATCCCGCTCGTCTTCTTCACCGGACTGCTGTTCGCCGGCGTGCTCAGCTTCATGCGCATGGACGTGGTCAACCAGCCGGACATCGATTTCCCGGCGGTGCAGATCAGCATTTCGCAGCCAGGCGCGGCGCCGACCGAAATCGAAAACCAGATCACCCAGCGCATCGAATCGGCGGTGCGCGGCATCAACGGCGTCAAGAATATCAGCTCGACCGCCAGCGAGAGCAGCTCCAGCACGTTCGTCGAATTCGAAATCGGCACCGACACCATCGAGGCGGTAAACGAGGTCAAGAACGCCGTGGACCAGATTCGCGGCAGCCTGCCCGACGGCATCCTCGAGCCTTCGGTCACCAAGGTGGATGCCACCGGCGAGCCGATCGCGTACTTCGCGGTCGAAGCCGATGACATGACGATCGAGCAATTGAGCTGGTTCGTCGACGATACCGTGACCAAGCGGCTGCTGTCGATCGACGGCATGGCCGAGGTCGACCGCTTCGGCGGCGTGGATCGCGAAATTCGCGTCGTGCTCGATCCCGAGCGCATGCAGGCGCTGGGCGTCACTGCCAGCGTGGTCAACAACGCGCTGCGCCAGATCAACATCGATGCCGCCGGTGGCCGCGCCGATGTCGGCGGCACCAAGCAGTCGCTGCGCGTGCTAGGTAACGCCGACACCGCCTTCGACCTGTCGCAGATGCAGGTGCCATTGGGCGGCGGACGCACGATCAAGCTCACCGACATCGCGACGGTAACCGATGGCTATGGCGAGCCGACATCGATCAGCAAGGTGCGCAACAAGGAAGTCGTGAACTTCGCGATGACCCGCGCAAAGGGCGCATCCGACGTCACCGTCTACGACGAAGCCATGGTGGCGCTGGAAGAGTTGAAAGAGCAGAATCCGGGCATCGATTTCATCCCGCTGGGCACCAGCGTGGACTATACCAAGGCGCAGTACGAAAGCTCGATCGCGGCTATGATCGAAGGCGCTGTGCTGGCGGTCGTCGTAGTGTTCTTCTTCCTGCGCGACTGGCGCGCGACGATCATCTCGGCCATCGCGATTCCCTTGTCGGCTATCCCGACCTTCTGGTTTATGGACCTGCTGGGCTTCAACCTGAACTTCCTGTCGCTGCTGGCGCTGGGGCTGGTGGCAGGCGTGCTGGTCGATGATGCGATCGTGGAGATCGAGAACATCGTTAGACACATGCGCATGGGCAAATCGGCCTATCAGGCCTCGATCGATGCTGCCGACGAGATCGGCCTCGCCGTGGTCGCGACCTCGTTCTGCATCGTCGCGGTGTTCCTGCCGGTAGGCCTCATGCCCGGCATTTCCGGCCAGTTCTTCAAGAACTTCGGCATCACCGTCGTCGTTTCCGTGCTGATGAGCCTTGCCGTCGCGCGTATGATCACGCCGATGGTCGCGGCCTATTTCCTTGAGGCAAAGGGTCACGCCGCGCATGGTGAGGGCAAGCTGATGGATGGCTACATGCGCATCCTTGGCTGGTCGCTCGACCAGCGCCGGGCAAAGGCGTTCCGCGGCGAGAATGCCGGTTTCGGGCGCAAGTTTGCCGCCCTGTTCCTCGATCACCGCATCTGGATGATGGGCGTGGGCCTGTTCGCCTTCATCCTCACCATCGTTCTGTTCTCGGTTACGCCGGTGCAGTTCCTGCCGACGACCAACGAGGACAACAGCCGCGTCCAGATCGAGATGGTGCCGGGCACCACACTGGAGCAGACCGAAGTCGTCGCCGACAAGGTCGCTGCGATCATGGAAAAGCAGCCTGAGGTCGAACGCGCGCTGATCCGCATCCGCGAGGGCAACGGCACAGTGTTCGTGACGCTCAAGAAGGACCGCGCGAAGACCTCGATCGAATTCGAGCGTGATCTTGCCAAGTCGCTGCAGGCCATCCCCGACGCGCGGGTGACCTTCGCCTCGCAATCGGGCGGCGGCGGCACCAACCGCGATATCTCGATCATGCTGACCGGATCGGACCCTGAAAAGCTCGACGCAACCGCGAGCACGCTAGTCGAGCAGATGAAGGGCCTCAAGCAGGTCACCGGCCCCCGCGTGAATGCCGATATGCGGCGTCCGGAAATCATCATCAAGCCGCGTGCCGATCTGGCCGCGCAGCTGGGCATCACCACGGCCGCCCTGAGCCAGGCGATCCGCATCGCGACCCTGGGCGAGATCGAGCAGAACTCGGCCAGGTTCTCGCTGTCCGATCGTCAGATCCAGATCCGCGTGGTGCTGCCCAAGGAATCGCGCACCGATTTCAACACGATCCAGAACCTGCCGGTGCAGACCGCGGCGGGCGGCTCGGTGCCGCTGAGCCGCGTGGCCGACATTTCCTTCGGCTCCGGCCCTACGACTATCCAGCGTTACAATCAGGAACGCCGCGTGTTCGTCGGCGCTGATCTGGCGCAGGGCGTCGTGACCGGCGAGGCGATGACCGCGATCAACAACCTGCCGATCATGAAGAACCTGCCCACCGGCGTTGGCAACAAGCCGTTTGGTGAGCAGGAATGGCAGGCGGAACTGGCCGTGAGCTTCGTCATCGCGTTGGTGTCCGGTATCCTGCTGGTGTTCGCGGTGCTGGTGCTGCTGTACAAAAGGCTGATGTCGCCTTTGGTCAACATGGGCTCGCTGGCGCTGGCCCCCTTGGGCGGTATCTTCCTGGTGTGGGTCGTCGGCCAGCCGGTGTCGATGCCGGTGCTGATCGGGGTGCTGATGCTGCTGGGTATCGTGTCCAAGAACTCGATCCTGCTGATCGACTTTGCGATCGAAGAAATGCAGCGCGGCGTGCCCAAGCTGGAGGCGATCCTCGAGGCCGGACACAAGCGTGCGCAGCCGATCGTCATGACCACCGTGGCCATGACCGCAGGCATGGTGCCGACCGCATTGTCGCTGTCGGGCGATGGCGCGTTTCGCGCGCCGATGGGCACCGTGGTGATCGGCGGGCTGATCGTCTCGACGCTGCTGACGTTGGTCATCGTGCCTGCTGGCTTCAGCCTGGCCGATGGCGTGGAAAAGCGCGTCGGGCCGTGGCTCAGCAAAAAGCTGCTGACCTACAAGACTGGCGACAATGCCGACGACGAAGCCCTGATCGCCAGCGGCAGGCCGCACGGCATTCAGCCTGCGGAGTGAACGGCGCACATCTGTCATGAGCGCCAAGGCCGTACCGAGCAGCACTGATCCTGCATGGCGCATCCGTGCCGTCGCCACCGGCATGCTGGTGGTGATGGCCGGCGTGTTCCTTGCGACCCATTGGGCCGAGGGGCATGTCGATGCGCGCTGGGGCTATGTCCGCGCCTTTGCCGAAGCCGCCATGGTCGGCGGGCTGGCGGACTGGTTTGCGGTGACGGCGCTGTTCCGCCATCCCCTGGGCCTGCCGATCCCGCACACCGCGATCATCCCGCGCAACAAGGACCGCATCGGCGACACGATGGCGCAGTTCCTGCGCAGCAATTTCCTGACGCCTTTGGTGGTGGCCCGGCGGATGCGCAACATGAACGTGGCAGGCGCTGCGGGCCGGTTCCTGGTGCAGCCGACCGGCGGCGAAGGGCGGTTGCGGCTGGGCGCATCGAACATGGTCGCCGATATACTGGAATCGCTCGATCAGGACCGGCTGGGCGGCAATGCCAAGGAGGCGCTGCGCGTCCAGCTCGACAAGCTCGATGTCGCGCCGCTGCTGGGGCAGATCCTCACCGCCGCGATCGCCGACAACCGCCATCTGCCGCTGATGGATGGCATCATCAAATGGACCCAGCGCACATTGTTCGCCAATGAGGAGTTGCTGCGCGACATGGTGCGAGAGCGCGCCAATTCGATCATGCGCTGGACCGGGCTGGACGAGCGGCTGGCTACAGGCGTTATCGACGGGCTGCACAACCTGCTGTTCGACATGGCGGAAGACACGCAGCATCCGTTGCGCGGCAAGGTGCAGGAGGGGCTGGAAACCATCGCATACCGGCTGCTCAACGATGCCGAAATGCAGGCCAAGGTGACGGAAATCAAGGCGGAGATGCTGGCCAACCCGGCGATGGCACGCTGGCTCGACGGCTTGTGGGAGCGCAGCCGCACCGCGCTGATCCGCGCCGCGCGCAACCCCGATCATGCGCTGTCCGGCCAGTTCGGCGACGGCCTGCGCCAGATCGGCGAGGCGCTGCAGAACGATGCGCGCATGCAGTTGCAGATCAACCGCTTCGCCCGGCGCACATTGGTGGGCATTTCCAACCGCTATGGAGATCAGATCGTCCGGCTGGTGTCTGAAACCGTGCACCGCTGGGACGCGCAGACGATCACCGACCGCGTGGAAAGCGCCGTCGGCAAGGACCTGCAGTTCATCCGCATCAACGGCACGCTGGTCGGTGGGCTGGTGGGGCTGCTGATCCACACCGCGGTGGTTTGGTTATGATCCTCTAAATCCTCCCCCAGCTTGCTGGGGGAGGGGGACCGCCCGCGAAGCGGGTGGTGGAGGGGTAGCGGGATCGCGCTGTCGTCTGATCGCTGTGCCATCCCGCTTCCCCTCCACCACCGACCTGCGGCCGGCGGTCCCCCTCCCCGAGACAAGCTCGGGGAGGATTTTCAGGTTCCCAAAGCCTCCCCCATCGCCCTGACCGCATCGACCTTGGCAAACAAAGGCGCCCAATCATCCCGTTCGGCGATGGCGGCCCAGATCGCCTCGACCTCGTCGATCAGCATCGATTGCGGCGTATCGCCCTGCCAATAGGCGTGCGTGCGCGACCGTGCCGAAACATACCCCGCCTTGACCGCGCCGAACGCAGCCCACAAAGCCTCGCCATCGGTGCCGAGCAGCGCCGCCGGACAGTCCGGCACCGCGTCGCCCATCCACGCGAAGAAGAACGCGTCGATACCGACGCTGGCCTGCATCATCACCGCCTCGGCGGCCGCGACCAAGGCCCGGTCCGCGTCCAGTCCCTGGCTGTCGACGCCCAGCCGCCAGCAGAAGCGCCGTGCCATCGCCTGCTGGTACAGCGGCCCGAAGCGCTCCAGCGCGGCGATCAGCGGCGGGGCATCGCTGATCAGCCGCAGCGCCACCGCCAATTGCCCCAGGTTCCAGTGGATCGCCTCGGGCTGGCGGGCAAAGGCATACAGCCCCGAATGGTCAAAATACGCCGCCGTGAACCCCGGATCCCATGTCGGCGCAAACCGCCATGGGCCGTAGTCGAAGCTCTCGCCGGTGATATTCATGTTGTCCGTGTTCAGCACGCCGTGGACGAACCCTGCGACCATGTAGCTCGCCGCCAGATCGGCCATCCGCTCGACCGCGAGGTTAAGCAGCACCGCCGCGTCATTCTCGCCCGCTTGCCCATCATACAGCGTATCGAGCGCATACCGCACCACCCGGTGCATCTTGGCCGCATCATCCTCGAACGCGATTCGCTGGAAGGTGCCGAAGCGGATATGGCTGTGGCTCAGCCGCACCAGCACCGCCGAGCGCGTGGGCGACGGTTCGTCACCGCGCCACAGGCTCTCGCCGGTTTCGATGACCGAAAACGTCTTGGAGGTATGCACGCCCAGGGCCTCCAGCATTTCGGTCGCCAGGATCTCGCGCACCGCGCCCTTCAGCGTCAGCCGCCCGTCGCCATCGCGGCTGAACGGCGTCTGGCCCGATCCCTTGGTGCCCAGGTCCAGCAGGCGCCCGGCATCGTCGCGGACTTGCGCAAACAGAAACCCCCGCCCATCGCCGATCTGCGGATTGTAGGTGCGGAACTGGTGCCCGTGATAGGCCAGCGCCAGCGGTTGCGGCAGGTTGCCGGGCAACGGATCAAACCGCCCGAAATGGCGGCACCACGCCGCATCGTCCAGCCCGTCCAGCCCGACGGTTGCGGCATGCCGATCGTTGCGGAAGCGCAAGGTCGTCTCCGGGAAATCCGCAGCAACGACCGGGTGGGCGATGGCATCGGCGATGGAAAGGATCGCCGGATCGGCGCGGGTGGAAGCGGCTTGCGGTTCTGCTGTCATCTGGCAATAGTGGGGCTCAAACGGAGCCCGCGCAACCATGACCAAGCCCGAACACCCCTATCGCGACGGTTTCTGGTGGTCCAATGATGGCCTGCGCCTGCATTTTCGCGATTATCCCGCACGGCCGGAAAACGCGCACCGCCCGCCGGTGATCTGCATTCCCGGCCTCACAAGGAACGCGCGCGATTTCGAGACGGTGGCGGCGCGGTTGGCAGGCGACTGGCGGGTGATCTGCGTGGATTTGCGCGGGCGTGGCGACAGCGCCTATGCCAAGGACGCGATGAGCTATGTGCCGCTGACCTATGTGCAGGACATGGAGGCGCTGCTGCGGGCGGAGACCATCGACCGGTTCGTCGCCATCGGCACGTCGCTGGGCGGCCTGATCACCATGCTGCTCGCGTCCACCCGTCCCGGGCGTGTTATGGGCGCGGTGCTCAACGATGTCGGCCCTCAGATCGAGCCGGAAGGGCTGGCGCGCATCCGCGATTATGTGGGGCAGGGGCGCTCGTTCCCCACCTGGATGCACGCGGCCTGGGCGCTGGCAGAGGCGCAGGGGCCGGTGTTCCCCGGCTTCGGCATCAGCGACTGGCTGGACATGGCCAAGAAGACGATGAAGGTCGGCCCGGGCGGCCGCATCGTCTATGATTATGACATGAAGATCGCCGAGCCGTTCGCGGTTCCGGGCGGCGAGGCAGGCGTGGACCTGTGGCCGACGCTGGCCGGGCTGGCACCGGCGCCGGTGCTGCTCGTGCGCGGCGCGCTGTCCGATCTGTTCAGCGTGGCGACGGCGGAGCGGATGCTCGACACGCTGCCGCAGGGGCGCCTGCTGACGGTGGCGAACAAGGGGCATGCGCCCTCGCTCGAGGAGCCGGAGGTGGCTGCGGCGATTGCCGCGCTGCTGGCCGAGGTCGATGCTGCCGCGCTCGTGACGCAGGGTTGAACGGCAAAAGATGTTGTCCTTGTGGTACCCTTGCGCGTACGTCCCTCGACTTCGCTCGGGACAAACGGGAAAGAGCGGACAAGGGCATTCGGTTGCCGCTATATCGAGATTTGCCAGAACGATAATGAAGCCTGTACCCCCCTCCCGTGTTCCCGAGCGAAGTCGAGGGACGTCGTGCACCCTTTCAGCAAATAGCCAATGACCCCCGCCCGCATCCTGCACCTTCACAGCACCTTCGACCTGGGCGGCAAGGAGGCGCGCGCCGTGCGCCTGATGAACCATTTTGGGCCAGCCGCGCACCACACCATCCTCACCGCGGTGCCCGGCGCGCTGGGGGCGCGGGGCAGCATCGCGCCCGGCATCCGCGCCGATTTCCCGACCGATGCGCCCTCGCTGGCGGGCAAGCCCAGCATCGCGCGGTACCGGGTGTTCGTGGAGTATTTCAAGCAGTTCGACCTCATCTGCAGCTATAACTGGGGCGCGATGGATGGCGTGATGGCGCGCACCTTGTTTGCCGGGCAGACCAGGCTGCCGCCGGTGATCCACCATGAGGATGGCTTCAACGAGGACGAGGCGGTGCGCCTCAAGCGCAAGCGCAACTGGTTCCGCATCGTCGGCCTCGCCCGCACCGAGGCGCTGGTGGTGCCGTCCTACACGCTGGAGCGGATCGCGCTCACCGTGTGGAAGCAGCCCGACACCCGCGTGCGCCGCATCCCCAACGGCATCGATATCGCCGCCTATGCCAAGCGCCCGCAGCGCGGCGCACTGCGCGGCTTCCAGCGCCGCGATGGCGAGATCGTCATCGGTACGCTGGCAGGCCTGCGCGCAGTCAAGAACCTGCCCCGCCTGGTCCGCGCTGTCGCCACGCTCGACCGCCCGGTGCGACTGGTCATCGTGGGCGAGGGGCCGGAACGCGCCGCAATCGAAGCCGAAGCCGCCCGCGTCGGCCTCACCGACCGCCTGCTGATGCCGGGCTTCTGCAAAACGCCTGCCCGCTACATCGGCCTGTTCGATATCTTCGCTTTATCGTCTGACAGCGAACAGCAGCCGATCTCGGTAATGGAAGCGATGGCGGCGGGGCTTCCGGTGGCAGCGCCCATGGTCGGCGACGTCGCCAACATGGTCGCGCCGGATAACGCGATCCTGCTGGGCGAACCGGGCAGCGAGGCCGGCCTGATCGACAACCTGCGCCGCCTGGCCGACGACCCCGCCCTGCGCGCTTCGCTGGGAGCCGCCAACCGCGCGAAGGCCGGGGCCGAGTTCGACGAACGCAAGATGCTGGAGCGGTATGCCGCGCTGTATGGCCGCGCGATGGGGCGGCCGGAGTTCGGGCGGTAGCGGCCAAGTCCCCCTCTGCAACAGGCTACGCAAGCGTTTTGATTGGGCTATCAGTCATTTGGATGCGTGGGTAAATCGTCTCTGTGGCTGTACTTAAGCCAAATCAAATTGAAACTTGCCCACACTAACCCAGAAAACAAAATAAGATAACCCATATGATCGATTTTCATTTCAAATCTTATACCTAAAAATGATAGAGCGGATAGCCCCAATGAAATGAGCGAAATCAAATAGGTCGGAAATATGTCGTACCAAAGGTACCAGTTTGTAGTTTCACCGCTGTAAGTTTTTGAAAGCCTATAGAAATCTATCTCGATCTTATGTAATTTATCTTTTGCGGCATCCATACCGTCAATAAGCGATTTGATTCTCTCTACTGGACCTATGCCGTCTCGAATCATCTGACGGTTATTTTCTTCAATTTGACTCTGAATCTTACTAGCTAGTTGGCGGGAAAATTCAAGTGAATCTGTTGATAAATTTGTTTTGATATCTCTTTCACGTAGTGCGTACTTTAAATCATCTTTTACATTTTTTGTGATAAAGCGAAGAGAAAAATCAAATACATCATGTTCTAATTCTCTATAAATCTTATCTGTGGTAAAATTTATAGGGTATTCATTCATAAAACGGAGGTTTTCATCGTAGTACGAGCTAATATTACCTAATTTATCGGTAACGTTTGTGATCGTTTGAATTGCCCTTTTGAATGCACCAGAAAAGTTTTCATTAGTGATTTCAAGGGCACTGTTATTTAATATAGTTGTTGTTCGCTGAGAGCGAAAGAACGCTATGAGATAAAAAATTACAGCGATAATTAAGAGAGAAGTAAGAAGTTGCGTATTGAAGCAAACATCCGCAAATGACAACTTTGCGTTCGTTATTAGCTCTCCATTTTTTGATAATACCTCGCAGTCTCCAGAGCTTTCGTTAGTAGGATACGCTGTCGATAGCAGGAACAGCGCAGATGAATACCAGAGAACTGCACGTCGCGTCGGGTAGAAACGTTCGTCGTAAAACAGCTGCTTGGGCTGGCTTGTCATCTTCGGTTCTCCCCATGATCGGCCGATCCCTTCGCCGTTATGACGCCCGACTACATGCCATTAGGAAGTGATGTGGTAAACTAGAAGAACTTCGGTGGTTGTGATAATTATTTGGCAGCCGCCCAAACCCCACCAATCCGCTCCGCCAAAACCCCGCGCACCTGCGCCACCACCGCCTCTGGCACCGCATCCGCCTTTCGCACCAACAGCCCCAGTGTGCGCACATGCGCGAAATCTTCCATCGGCACCCGCGCCACGCCCGGCGCTTCGAAGCAATCCGGCATTACCGTCACGCCCACGCCTGCTGCGACCAGCGCCAGGATGCGGTCGTCGTTGCGGGAGCGGGCGGCGAAGAAGGGGCGGACGCCGCGCGCGGTGAAGTGCTGGCTTGTCGCGGTGAGCAGTTCGCAATGGCGGCGCACCAGCATCACGTTGTCTGCCAGTTCGTGCGCGGCAATGGAAGCGCGCGCGGCCAGCGGGTGGCTCGCGGGCAAAGCGAGGCCATAGCCTTCGGATGCGACGGGATCGAACTGTGCGCGGTGGCGCCCCTGCGGCTCGGTGGTTACGCCCAAGTCGATCCGCGCCGCGTCCAGCCGGTCCTGCAGCTCGCTCGCGCGGCCCTCGACGAACTCGGTGCGGATGCCATCGATCGCGCCCAGCGCCCCGGCAATCGCCGCGATGATCGCGCTGGGCAGGGTGGAGAGCACGCCCAGGCGGATGATCGCATCGGGCTGGCCCTGCTTCATCGCAACTTCCGCCAAGTTGAACTGCGCCTCGATCGCCCTTGCATGCTCGGCGAACTGCGCGCCTGTCGGCGTTAGGTCGACGCGGCGGTTGGAGCGGTGGAACAATCGCTGCCCCACGCTCTCCTCCAGCCGCGCGATGCCCACCGACAGCGTCGGCTGGGTGACGTTGCAGCTTTCCGCCGCGCGCGTAAAATTGCCATGTTCGACCACGGCGAGGAAATAGCGCAGCAGATAGCGTTCGATGATAGACACGGTCTAGGATAAGCCTGCATCGATATCAATTTTCCTTTGTTGACCGCCGCCGCTAAAAGCCGCTTCAATCACAAGACCACAAGAGGATGCCCCAATGTCCATGACGCCCGATTTCGACTTCGCTCTGGGCGAAGCCGCCGACATGATCCGCGACACAACCGCGCGCTTTGCCGCGGACAAGATCGCGCCCATTGCCGCGAAGATCGATGCGGAGGACTGGTTTCCGATCGAGCTGTGGCCGCAGATGGGCGCACTCGGCCTGCACGGCATCACCGTCAGCGAAGAAGACGGCGGCCTGGGCCTGGGTTACCTGGAGCATGTCATCGCGATGGAAGAGGTCAGCCGCGCGAGCGCCTCGCTGGGACTGTCGTACGGCGCGCACTCCAACCTGTGCGTCAACCAGCTTCGCCGCTGGGGCAATCCCGAGCAGAAGGCCAAGTACCTGCCCGGGCTGATCTCGGGCGAGCATGTCGGCTCGCTGGCGATGTCCGAAGTCGGCGCGGGGTCGGACGTCGTGTCGATGAAGCTGAAGGCCGAGGCGGTGGCGGGCGGATACCGGCTCAACGGCACCAAGTTCTGGATCACCAACTCGGCCTATGCTGAGACGCTGATCGTCTATGCCAAGACGGGTGAGGGATCGGGCGGGATCACGGCGTTCATCATCGAAAAGGGCATGCCGGGCTTCAGCATCGGCCAGAAGATCCAGAAAATGGGGATGCGCGGCAGCCCCACTGCGGAACTGGTGTTCAACGATTGCTTCGTTCGGCAAGAGAACGTCATGGGTCCGCTCAACGGCGGCGTCGGCGTGCTGATGTCGGGCCTCGATTACGAACGCGCGGTGCTGGCGGCCGGGCCGCTGGGCATCATGCAGGCGTGCCTCGACGTGGTGCTGCCCTATGTGCGCGAGCGCAAGCAGTTCGGCTCACCCATCGGCTCGTTCCAGATGGTGCAGGCCAAGGTTGCCGACATGTACGTCGCGCTGAACAGCGCGCGGGCTTATGTATACGCCGTCGCGCGCGCGTGCGATGCGGGCAAGACGACGCGGTTCGATGCCGCAGGGGCAATCTTGCTGGCCAGCGAAAACGCGGTGAAGTGCTCGCTCGAGGCGATCCAGGCGCTGGGCGGGGCGGGCTACACCACCGACTGGCCGGTCGAACGTTTCCTGCGCGATGCGAAGCTGTACGATATCGGTGCGGGCACGAACGAAATCCGGCGGTTCCTGATCGCGCGCGAACTAATTGGAGCGCGGTGATGGCGGCGCACTCCAAAAATCCTCCCCTGCAAGGGGAGGTGGCATCGCATCGCGATGACGGAGGGGTGTCCACGGTTGCGAGAGGGTGTCACCCCTCCACCACTTCGTGGTCCCCCTCCCCTTGCAGGGGAGGATTTTTGGCATGACCGCCCCCACACTCGATACAAAAATCGACACCAATTCAGATACTTACCGCGCAGCATTTCTCCACAATATCGGCTTGCGCGACGATCTGTGGGCCAAGGTCGCCGAGACCGCACAGGGCGGCAACGCCAAGTCGCGCGAGCGTCATACCGCGCGCGGAAAGCTGCTGCCGCGCGAGCGGGTCGAGCGGTTGCTCGATCCCGGCTCGCCGTTCCTCGAAATCGGCCAGCTGGCCGCGAACGACATGTATGATGGCGAAATCCCCGGCGCGGGGATGATCGCGGGCATCGGCCGCGTCTCGGGCCGTCAGTGCATGATCGTGTGCAACGACGCCACCGTCAAAGGCGGTACTTACTATCCGATGACGGTGAAGAAGCACCTGCGCGCGCAGGAGATCGCCGAGGCCAACCGGCTGCCGTGCATCTACCTCGTCGATAGCGGCGGCGCAAACCTGCCGCACCAGGCGGAGGTCTTCCCGGACCGCGATCACTTTGGCCGCATTTTCTTCAACCAGGCAAACATGTCTGCCAAGGGCATCCCGCAGATCGCCTGCGTGATGGGCAGTTGTACTGCGGGCGGTGCGTACGTTCCCGCCATGTCCGACGAGAGCGTGATCGTGCGCAACCAGGGCACGATCTTTCTTGCCGGGCCGCCGCTGGTGAAGGCCGCAACGGGCGAGGAAATCAGCGCCGAGGATCTAGGCGGCGGCGACTTGCACGGGCGCAAGTCCGGCGTGGTCGATCATGTCGCGGAGAATGACGAGCACGCGCTGTCGATCGTGCGCGACATCGTCTCGCACCTGGGACCGATCCCCAGGCCCAACATCGATGTGCGCGATCCGCGCCCGCCGAAGTTCGACGCGGAGGAATTGTACGGCATCATCCCGTCCGATGTCCGTGCGCCGTACGACGTGCATGAGGTGATCGCACGGATCGTGGACGGGTCCGAGTTTCACGAGTTCAAGGCGCTGTACGGCAGCTCTCTGGTGTGCGGTTTCGCGCATATCTGGGGCATGCCGGTCGCGATATTGGCGAACAATGGCGTGCTGTTCAGCGAGAGCGCGGTCAAGGGCGCGCATTTCATCGAACTCGCCTGCCAGCGGCGCATTCCGCTGCTGTTCCTGCAGAACATCAGCGGCTTCATGGTCGGCGGCAAGTACGAGGCGGAAGGCATCGCCAAGCATGGCGCCAAATTGGTAACCGCGGTGGCCACGGCGAGCGTGCCCAAGGTCACCGTGCTGATCGGCGGCAGCTTCGGCGCGGGCAATTACGGCATGTGCGGGCGGGCCTATTCACCGCGCTTCCTGTTCAGCTGGCCGAACTCGCGCATCAGCGTGATGGGTGGCGAGCAGGCCGCGTCCGTGCTGGCGACCGTCCACCGCGATGCCGACAGCTGGACGCCCGAGCAGGCGGAAGCGTTCAAGCAGCCGATCCGTGACGATTACGAGGCGCAGGGCAACCCGTACCACGCAACGTCGCGGCTCTGGGACGATGGTGTCATCGATCCGGCGCAGACGCGTGATGTCCTGGGGCTGGCGTTCGCGGCGTGCCTGAACGCGCCGGTCGAGGAGGCGCCCCGGTTCGGGGTGTTCAGGATGTGAGGGTGGCTGGGCTTCGGACCCAAATCCTCCCCGAGCTTGTCTCGGGGAGGGGGACCATCCGCATAGCGGATGGTGGAGGGGTTCTTGATGCTCAAGGATGAAGCCCCGAAGCCCGCAACGGGCGCAGTGACGCGCGCGCGCCGACTGCGCAAGGACATGAGTTTGCCCGAGGTGTTGCTGTGGAAGCTGCTGAAAGCGCAACCCGATGGCCTAAAGTTTCGCAGGCAACACCCCAGCGGCACGTATGTGCTGGATTTCTTTTGCGCGGACGCCCGCCTCGCTATCGAGATCGACGGACAGTCGCATGATTGTGGCGACAGGCCACAGCGTGACGAACGTCGCGATGACTGGCTAGAATCGCAAGGCGTTGAAACCCTTCGCATCCCGGCCAGTGACGTCCTCAAGGATTGCGAGGCCGTGGCTGACGGCATCATCATGTCGGCCCGGGCGCGATTGCCCCTCCACCACCCGGCAAGTGCCGGGCGGTCCCCCTCCCCGAGACAAGCTCGGGGAGGATTTTCAGGAAGTCCTGCATGATCACCTCCCTCCTCATCGCCAATCGCGGCGAAATCGCCTGCCGGATCATCCGCACCGCGCGCAGCCTGGGTATCCGTACCATTGCGGTATATTCCGATGCCGACGCGCGCGCGCTGCATGTGCGCTCGGCCGATGAGGCGGTGCATATCGGGCCGTCGCCTGCGCGCGAGAGCTATCTGGTGGGCGAGAAGATCATCGCTGCCGCCAAGCAAACTGGGGCAGACGCGATCCATCCGGGCTACGGCTTTCTCTCCGAGAACGCCGAGTTTGCGCAGGCCGTGATCGACGCCGGGCTTATCTGGGTCGGGCCGAAGCCGGATTCGATCCGTGCTATGGGTCTGAAGGATGCGGCCAAGAAGCTGATGGATGCCGCTGGCGTGCCCACCACCCCGGGCTATCTGGGCGAGGACCAGAGCCCGGAGCGGCTGGCGGCGGAGGCCGAACGCATCGGCTATCCGGTGCTGATCAAGGCAGTTGCAGGCGGCGGCGGCAAGGGCATGCGCAAGGTCGACGCAGCCGCGGACTTCGCCGATGCGCTCATAAGCTGCAAGCGCGAGGCAGCGGCGAGCTTCGGCAACGATGTCGTGCTGCTGGAAAAGTGGATCGAAAGCCCGCGCCATATCGAGGTGCAGGTGTTCGGGGACTCGCACGGCAACGTCGTGCACCTGTTCGAGCGCGATTGCTCGCTGCAGCGCCGACACCAGAAGGTGATCGAGGAAGCGCCGGCGCCCGGCATGGACGAGGCGACGCGCGAGGCGGTGTGCGGTGCTGCGGTACGCGCGGCGCAGGCGGTGCATTACGAAGGCGCGGGCACCATCGAGTTCATCGCCGATGGCTCCGAAGGGCTGCGCGCCGACCGCATCTGGTTCATGGAAATGAACACGCGGCTGCAGGTCGAGCATCCGGTGACGGAAGAAATCACCGGGGTCGATCTGGTCGAATGGCAGCTGCGCGTGGCGAGCGGCGAGCCTTTGCCCAAGCGGCAGGACGAGCTGGAGATCCAGGGCTGGGCGATGGAAGCACGGCTGTATGCGGAGGACCCGGCGCGCGGATTTCTGCCCAGCATCGGCAAGCTTGAGCGGTTCGACCTCGGCGATGGCGATGATGCCTATGGCGACATCATGGTCGTCAACCGGGTCGATACCGGCGTGGAGCAGGGCGGCGAGATCTCGCCCTTTTACGATCCGATGATCGCCAAGGTCATCGTCTGGCGGGCGGACCGGGATGCGGCGATCCGGGGTTTGCGCGATGTCTGCGCTAGGTCCGTTGTCTGGCCGGTCAGGACCAACGCGGCCTTTCTGGTGGCCTGCCTGTCCGACCCCGATTTTGAGCAAGGCGCTGTCACCACCGGGTTGATCGCACAGCGCGGCGAGGTGCTGACTCAGCCTGAACCTGCCACCGAGTCGGAGTGGCAGATCGCCGCATTGCAATTGGCGGTGCCGTGGATGGTGCCTGCAGGGCAGGATGCTGCCACGCCCTGGGTGCAACTGCACGGGTTTCGCGCCAATGCCGACATGCGCGGCACAATCACCGTGCAGCACGGCACCGAGCGCCGACTGCTGGACTTGCGGACGATCGCAGATGGCGAGGCGTTCGTCATTCCGATGGACGATGGCGTGCTGGTGGTCCGCGATGGCCAGCCCATGCTGTTCTCCCCGCCGCGTTTCGGCATGGGCACAGGTGCGGCATCGTCGGGCTCGATCCTCTCCCCGATGCCGGGCAAGGTGATTGCGGTGGATGTGGCGGCGGGCCAATCGGTCACCAAGGGGCAGAAACTGCTGACGCTGGAGGCGATGAAGATGGAGCATTCGCTGGTCGCGCCGTTCGATGGTGTGGTGGCGGAACTGAATGCCAGCGAGGGCGCGCAGGTGCAGGTCGAGGCGCTGCTGGTGCGGATCGAGGCGGTGGCGGAGTAGCGCGCGACCTATCCTTCTCCCTGGACAGGGAGAAGGATAGCGCAGCTTGGCGGCGAAGCCGACTAGCGGAGCTTGGATGAGGGTGTCGTTCGGAGTGCAGACGCTGGCGTTGCTGCCCCCTCTCCCAGCTTCGACTAGGCAGCAAGCTGCCAAGTCTGCGCAACCCTCTCCCTCGGAGGGGAGAGGGGTTAGATAGGAAAACCAATGGCAGGCAGATTTTTCGACGAGTGGAGCATCGGCGATCGGATCGAGCATGAGATCCGCCGCACGGTGACCGAGACCGACAATCTGCTGTTCACCACGATGACGCACAATCCGCAGCCGCTGCACCTGGATGCCGAGGCGGCCAGGGCGAGCGAGTTCGGGCAGATTCTCGTCAACGGTACCTTCACCTTCGCGTTGATGGTCGGGCTGTCGGTCGGCGATACGACCCTGGGCACGCTGGTGGCGAACCTGGGGTACGACAAGCTGGTGATGCCCAAGCCCGTGTTCATCGGCGATACCATGCGCGCGACCAGCGAGGTTGCGGAGCTGAAGGAATCGAAGTCGCGGCCCAATGCGGGGATCGCCACGTTCACGCATGAGCTGATCAACCAGCGCGATGAGGTGGTGTGCCGGTGTCTGCGTTCGGCATTGTTGAAGAAGCGCGAGGGTTAGGCCAAAACCGTTCTCCGGCGAAAGCCGGAGCCCAGGAGTCGGATTGCGCTGTAGCCGCTCTGGACTCCGGCTTTCGCCGGAGAACGGAATAAATCCAAGCCGGTGTCATTTTTTCGTATACGATAATCCCCCGACCCCCTTGACCCCGCGATCCCCTCCTGCGTCTAATGCGGCCAACCAAGACGCTGACAATCCGGGGCCTTTCATCATGCGCGCATCACCACTTTTCGTTTCGCTTCTGCTGGGCGCTGCGAGCGTCATCGCGGCGCCTGCCATGGCGCAGGAGGAAGCTCCAGCGACCCCCGTCGCCACGACCACCGCCAAGCCGAAACCCGGCCCAATGGATGCCAAATTGCGTGCGCTCTACGAGGCTGAGTGGGAGTGGCGGCAGAAGGAATATGCGCTGGTCAGGGAAGGGGGGCGCTGGGTTCAGGGGGATCGGTTCGCCGAAGAAACCGCTGAGGCACAGGCGCGGCGGCTTGCCTATTGGACCGATGTGCTCAAGCAGTTGGACGCCATCGCGATGGACCAGCTCTCGCCCGATGAGCAGGTCAACGCCGCCGTGTTCCGCCAGTCGGTATGGGAAAACGCCAACAGCCTTGAATACAAGACCTATGAGGCCCCGTTCAACAGCGACACGTTTTTCTGGGGCGGGCTGAACCCGCGCCAGGGGTATTCCAATGTGACGGGCTATCGGCGGTACCTCGGACGGATGAACGACATTCCGCGCTATTTCGACGAGAACATCGTCAACATGCGCGCAGGCCTGGCGCGGGGCTATACCGTGCCGCGCGTCGGCATCGAGGGGCGTGACAAGACGATCGAGGCCTATACGGTCACGGGCGAGGCCAACCCGTTCTACGATGCCTTCCGCACGATGCCCGACAGCATTCCGGCAGCCGAGCAGGCCGCATTGCGCGCCGATGCGCTGAAGGCGATCCAGACCTCGGTCGCGCCTGCTTACACCAAGCTGCTGACCTTCATGCGCGGCGAATACATGCCCAAGGCGCGCACGCAGATCGATGCGTATTCGCTGCCCGATGGTAAAAAGTTCTACCAGGACCAGGTCAGGCTCTACACCACGCTCGACCTGACGCCGGACGAAATCCACGAGATCGGCCTCAAGGAGGTCGCGCGGATCGATGCAGACATGCAGCGCACGATGCGGGAAACCGGGTTCAAGGGCACGTTCCCCGAGTTCCTGCAGTTCCTGCGCACCGACCCGCAATTCTATGCCAAGACCCCGCGCGAATTGCTGTCCTATGCGGCGTATGTCACCAAGAAGATGGACGGCAAGCTCAAGGACACGTTCAACTTCCTGCCCCGCTATCGCTTCACCATTCTGCCGGTGCCCGATGTGATCGCGCCGATCTACACTTCGGGGCGCGGAGGGTTGGAGAGCTGCCTGTTCAATACATATGACCTACCCTCGCGGCCCTTGTACAACCTCACCGCGCTGGCGCTGCACGAGTGCATCCCCGGGCACAGCTTCCAGGCAGCGGTCGCGCTGGAAGCACCCAAACGGCCGGACTTCCGCCGCCAGATCTATTTCTCCGGCTATGGCGAAGGCTGGGGGCTGTACACCGAATGGCTGGGCACCAAGCTCGGGCTGTACGAGACGCCGTACGAGGAATTCGGCCGCCAGACCTTCGAGATGTGGCGCGCGGTGCGGCTGGTGATCGATACCGGCATCCACACCAAGGGTTGGAGTCGGCAGCGGGCGATCGATTACCTCGCCAGCCACACGGCACTGGCGCAGCGCGATGTCGAGACCGAGGTGGACCGGTATATCTCGTGGCCCGCCCAGGCACTGGCGTACAAGCTGGGTGAGCTGAGCCTGCGCCGGATGCGCAGCAAGGCCGAGGCCGAGCTTGGCAGCGCGTTCGACCAGCGGACTTTCCACGATACGTTCCTTTCGCTGGGATCGGTGCCGCTGCCGGTGATGGAGGCGAAGATGGAAGAGTATATCGCGGGCGAGAAAGCGAAGCTGGCGAAGGCGGGTAAGAGTGGGAAGTGAGCTCGCGCTGATGGCGATGGCCCGAACCGTTTTCCGGCGAAAGCCGGAATCCAGGGACGGATTGCGCAACATCGCTCTGGACTCCGGCTTGCGCCGGAGAACGGGCTTCGTCGTCCCGTTACTGTTGCTTGCATCATCGGCCCAGGCAGAAGCACCAAGCCCCGAGGCGGAAATCCGCAGCGTCATCGCCGACATGCAGGAAGCTTGGAACCGCGGCGACTTTGCAGACTATATGCGCGGCTTCCAGAACCCCGGCGTCGTGTTCGTCTCGCGCGGGCAGTTTCAGGACGACTGGCAGGGCACGCTGGACCATTACGTCCGCGATTATGGCGGCGCGCCCGAACGGCGGGGCACCTTGCATTTTTACGATATCAAGGTGGAGATGCTGGCGGATGATGCGGCGCAGCTGATCAGCCGCTATCATCTCGACCGGGCGGACAGTCCGCAATACGGCATCAACACGCGGTTGATGCGGCGGGTCGGTGGGCGCTGGGTGATTGCGCTCAACCACGTTTCGTCAACCGAAACCCCCGATCCGAACGATCCGGTCGAGGCGCATAGGCAATAAAAAACCCTCCCCGGAAAGGGGAGGGTTTTTCGGAATTCCAGCGAAATCTTACGCCTTGCGGGTGCCGGTCATCGCCATGGTGCCGAAGGCGCCTGCCTTGACCTGGCCGGTGATGGTGTCGCCATCGACGGTGGCGGTGCCTTCCAGCTTCATCGGCATGGGCACCTTCATGTCCATCGTCCAGGTCAGCGTGTTGCCGTCGACCTTGCCGTCGGTGATGTCGAGCGCGCCCATCTGGCCGGCGTTCGATCCGGTCCAGCTGTCACCATCGACATTGACGGTCAGGACCGACTTCTGGTCGCCCATCGGCGATTTGGTTACGCAATCATATTGTCCAGCTACTGACATGGTCATTCCTCTGTTGGGTGGTTGAAAGTTCAAGTTCAGGCTTATTTGTCTCCGGCGGCAGGTGCCGCGCGGCGAACTTCGATCGGCATGTTCAATGCCTTGAGCTGCTCTTCGATCTTGGCGGCATCGCCAACGATCAGCCAGGTCAGCGTCTTGGGGTTGAGCGCGCCGCGCATGGCACCGTTCAGCTTGTCGGCGTTCATGTCGCGATACTGCGCGGCCAGGCTTTCGGCGTAGTTGGTCGGGCGGCCATACAGCGCGTCCGACTGCATCTGGCCCAGCACCGCGGCCGAGCGCTCGTAGGTCCCCGCCAGCTCCAGGCTGCTGCCCTTCACGGTGCGGTCCAGCTCTTCGGGCGTCACGCCCTTGTCGCCGATAAAGCCGTTCATCTGCTCGATGATCGCAGCGACCGAAGGCCCGGTCTGGTTGGTCTGCACCGGCGCAAACACCAGGAACGGAACGTCGTTCTTGGGCCGCTGGATCAGCGAGCGCGAGCCATAGGACCAGCCCTTGGTCTCGCGCAGGTCCATGTTGATCCGCGACAGGAAGTCACCGCCCAGAATGTCGTTGGCGGTTTCCAGTGCCAGCAGGTTGTCGGTGCCCTTGGCCTTGAGCACCTGGCCGGCAAGGATCAGCGACTGCGGCGAATTGGGCCGGTCGACCAGGATGATGCGGCCTTCACCTGCCGGAATCGGTGCGCTGAAATCCTTCTGCATCAGGGCCATGCGGTTGGATGGCCATTTGCCGAAGCGTGCTTCGAGCATCGGCAGCATGTCCTTCAGCGTGGTATCGCCGACCACGAAGATCGCCGCGCGCTCGGGACGCATCCACTGGCTGTGATAGGCGGCCAGCTGGTCGCGCGTCAGCTTGGTGACGGCGGCCGGATCGCCCGTGCCGGTCAGGGGCACGCCATAAGGGTGGCTCGCACCATACAGCAAAGGCGGCAGGTTGCGCAGCGCGATGCCCTGGGGCTGGCTCAGCTCGGCCTGAATGCGGGTAAGCTGTTGCACGCGCACGCGCTCCAGTTCCTTGGCATCGAACACGGGGTTGCGGATGACATCGGCTAGCAGGTCGAGCGACGCGCCAAGGTTGGGCTTCATTGCGCTCATCGAAACGATGGTGCGGTCAAGATCCGAGGTTGCGTTGATGTTGGTGCCCAGGCGCTCCTGCGCTTCGGCCAGCTGCACCGAATTCTTGGTGGTCGTGCCTTCCTGCAGCAGCGCGATCATCAGGCTGTTGGTGCCCAGCGCGTCCTTGGGATCGCTGGCAAAGCCTGCATCGAAGCTGACCGCGACGCGCACCACAGGCACCGCGGTCCGCTTGGCGAAGCGCACCTTGATGCCGTTGGAGAGCATCGCTTCCTCGACATCGGGGAAATCGAGATCAGGCACCGCGCCGGCTTCCGGGAACTTGGAACGGTCGATCGCCATCAGCGGGCCTTTGCTGGCCGCGCCTGCCGCCATCGCATCGTCTGCCATGGTCGAATAGAATGCGGGCGCTGCAAGAACGCCGGTGCGCATTGCAGGGCCAGCGCCGCTGGGCTGACCTGCGCCGCCTGCGACCTCGTCATAGGCTTCGCGCTCGCCGGGCAGCACGTGCAGCTTGGCGACCGGGCGGGTGAGCCACTTCTGCATGGCAGCCGTCACCTTTTCCGGCGTCATCGCAGCCAGCATGTCCAGCTGCTTTTTGTAGAACGCCGGATCGTCGGAATACAGCGCGCCTTCGGCCAAAGTCACGGCCTTGCCGGAGAAGCCACCGACCTGCTCAAGACCGCTGATGCGGCCTGCCGCTTCGCGCGTCGCAACGCGCTGCACTTCGTCGGCGGTCGGACCCTTGGCGATAAAGTCTGCAAGGATGGCATCGAGGCGCTTGGACACGGCATCAACATCCGCGCCGGGCTTCACATCGACATAGGCCTCAAAAATGCTGCCGCTGACGAACGGCAGAGTCGAAGCGGTCACCGCGACGGCGGTTTGCTCCTCGCGCACCAGAATGTTGTCGAGGCGAGAGCTGGCAAGGCCGCCCAGCACGGTGGCTCCCACATCGAGCGCTGCATAATCGGGGTCATTCAGGCCCGGCACCAGCCAGAAGCGATACAGGCGCGCAGTGGGCACCTTGTCCTTCATTTCGGCGACCTTTTCCGCATCCAGCGTCGGCAGCGGCGGGTTCAGCTTGGCGACTTCCGGTCCCTTGGCGATATCGCCGAAGTACTTCTCCACCAGCGGCCGCGCTTCCTTGACGTCGATGTCGCCGGCCAGCACCAGAATGGCGTTGTTGGGGCCGTAGTGATCGGTGAACCACGTCTTCATGTCGTCGAGCGATGCGGCCTGCAGGTCCGCCATCGATCCGATGGTCGAGTGGCCATAAGGGTGTTCAGGCGGGGTCAGCATTTCGATCTGCTTGTATTCGACCAAGCCATAAGGCTGGTTGTCACCCTGGCGCTTTTCGTTCTGCACCACGCCGATCTGGTTGGTCAGCTTTTCCTGGGTGATGCCGTTGAGCAGATGGCCCATGCGGTCGCTTTCCAGGAACAGCGCGCCTTCAAGGCCGGCCTTGGGCACGGTCTGGAAATAGTTGGTGCGGTCAAACCAGGTGGTGCCGTTGTAATCGGTCGCGCCCAGCTTCTTCAGATACTCGAAATAGTCGCCTGCTGCGTTTTCCGATCCGTTGAACATTATGTGCTCGAACAGATGCGCATAGCCGGTCTTGCCCTTGGGTTCGTGCTTGGAACCGACATCGTACCAGATCGACACTGCTACGATCGGCGCCTTGCGGTCCTCGTGCACGATGACGGTCAGGCCGTTTTCGAGCGTGAACTGCTGATAGGGAATGTTGACCGTCTTGACGAGTTCGGCGACCGGTGCGGCCTGTTGGGCATAAGCAGGCGCGATCGCGATGGTCAGCGCGAGCGACGAGACGGCGATGAGCGAACGGAAGGGCTTGAGCATGAGTGTAGAGCCTCTCTTGGCAGCGTCTATATTTGATCTTCAGGGCGTAACCGGCGTCTGGCAAGACCACCGGTTCCGCCACAGGTTCCTGAACGAAACCATAAGCGTTGCGAGCCTGGTTTCAAGCAGCAATCACGGGCGATAGCGGCGTTTGGCATGCGGCATCAGCTGCTGCCGCGTGAAATAGACCGGCTTGGTCTTGTGTTCGACGAACAGCCTGGCCTGGTCGGCATAATGCGGGCTGTCGGGCCGGGTGGTGGCCGCCCCGAAGGGCTGGATCGAGCGGGACGACACCGCGCCATCGGCCGACCATTCGACGAACTGGATGAAGCTGTCGCCATGGCGCACCGCAAAGCGGCCGTCCTTCTCGTCGACATCCCACAAGGTGGCCGCGCGCAAGGTGTCCGATCCGCCATCCATCGGCAGGTCGACCTTGCGCTTCCCCTCCCCCTGCCGCAGCCGCAGCACTGTACCCAGCCGTGGGTCCAGCGAACCGAAATGCTTCGACAGGTGCGTGATCGCGGCCGTCAGTTCCTCGCGCGCATCGGGCAGAGGCAGGCGGCGATAGCTCTGCCGCATGGCGGGCCGCATCAGCATCAGCGCCAATGCATCGCCCTTGCCCTTGCCGTCCAGTTGCCAATCCCACGCGCGCAGCAAGGCTTGTGCCTGCGTCACCTTGTCATCGCCATCGGCCTTCACAGCGAGCAAGGCCGCCATCCACTGGCTGGCGTAATCGGACTTGTCATAGCCGACATCGTACTTGATCCGCTCCAGCGTCGCCGCGTCGATCTGTCCTGCCGCCTCGAACAGCTTGATCGCCTGCCGCGCGCGATTGGTCATGTCGTCTTCGATACCCATCAGCGGCGAAAAGCTGGCAGGATCAAGCTCATCGCCCGGGCCGGCTGCGACATAGGGCGTGTTGTTGGCGTTCATGATGTAGCCCGATGCCGGATTGACCAGCAGTGGTGCCTTGTCCCAAGGCAGGTGGTCTTTCCAGATCAGGTCGCTGCGATTGCCCGGCAGCACGCCGCGCCAGTTCGCGCCAGCCTTGCGCGCAGGAAACAGCGCGTTGTACGACATCGCGATATTGCCCGCAGCATCGGCGTAGATGAAGTTGGTGGCCGGCACGCCCTGGATCGCCATCGCCGTTTTCCACTCGTCGAAGTTCCGCGCCTTGTTGATGCGGAAATACTGCTCCAGCATCTTCAGGTCGTCGATCCCGGCATAGCGCACGGCAAACGCGCCCTTGGCGTTGATGATCACCGGACCATGGGCGGAGCGATAGATGGTCTGCGGATAGGGCAGGGTAAACGGCCCCATCTTGACCTTGAGCCACACCTGCCTGGCCTCAAGGTCGCGCCACTCGCCGTCGAGCCGGTACTGCGTCTTGTCGTCGTTGAGTTCCAGTCTGTAGACGTCGATCAGGTCAGGCCGGTTGACCGTGTTGGTCCAGCCCAAGGTCTTGTTGTGGCCCAGGAACGGGTATGGCGATCCGGGGAAGGTGGCGCCTGCAAAATCCCAGCCCTCTTCGGAATGCACCACCAGTTCGTACCAGGCCACGCCGCCGCGCCAGGGCTGGTGCGAGTTCGAGACCAGCCGGGTGACGTTGTCGGTGGAACGGCCAGGGGCGATGGCAAAGGCGTTGGAGCCGTTCATGTCCGGCTCGGGGCCGATCGGGGTAGCGCGGTTGTCGGCATCACCGGTCAGCCTGGGGCCGCCCTCGATCGGCAGGTCCTTGCCCTCGACCAGCGCGCCGAGCACCGAATCGAGCCCGAAGAAGAACGGCGAGCGCAGCGCAAAGCCTGCCGCGATATCCTGCCCGTTGAGCGGGAACAGGCCGCTCAGGCGCACCTCGTCCGGGTGCTTGTCGGCATAATGATTGAGGCCCGCGGCATAGGCATCCAGCAACGCGCGTACATCAGCCGGCAGTGCCGCATATTTGCGATCGACAGTGCCGCGAATGTCGAGCAGGTGCGCGGCAAAATCGATCTTCGCACCGTCCTGCCCCAGCAGCGCGCCGTTGCGCATCCGCGTCATCGCGGCGACTTCCTGCAGCGTCGCAAAGTCGTCCTCGGCATGCGCATAGGCGATGCCATAGGACACATCGGGATCGGTCTTGCCGAAAATGTGCGGAACGCCAAAGTCGTCGCGGACGATTTCCACGTCGTACGTGCGGGCAGCGGGCGCCCGGCCCTCCTCAGCCACCAACGGTTCCCAGACCGCAAGGGCAACAGCAGTAATGGCAATCAGGACGACGAGGCCGAGGGCGAACCGTTTGAAAAAGCGCAGCATGGCGCGCACCTTATCAGCAGAAAGCGCGCCGTCTACTGACAATGCTGTAGGTAGGGACGGTAGCTAAGGCGTTCCATCATGAAGCCGGGGCGTCGGCGGGCTTGGGGCCGGTCCTTGACTTGCCGCCCAGAGGAGCAAACCGCTCGGGTACAACCCGCGCCACCGTGTTGAACGCGGCGGCAAGCTCGGGGCTTTTCGCGAGCAGCAGATGCGGTTCGGGGTCGTTCCAGGCTTCCGGTGTGTCATCCATGTAGCGCGGTTGCAGCGTTGCCACCGCGCTCCATCTGTGCGTTTCATCTGCCAGCGCCTCCAGCGCCCACGCAATGGCAAGGTCCTCGCGACCGGCGCAAATCGCAAACTCGATGCTGCGCGAAGGAGCATCCGCGCGAGTGTCTTCCAGCACCTTCAATGCCGCCGCTGCCTCGGCTGTGCGCCCCAATGCTTGCAGAGAGCAGGCACGCTGGCCTGTGATGATGGCGCGTGCATAAGGCGAGCCCTGCTTCTGCGCGATCGGCAGCGCACGCTCATAGGATTTCAGCGCCTCTTCGTGACGTGTCTCTCCGGCAAGCGCGGCCGCGTGATTTATCGCAAAGTTGACGACCCAGGAGTGCCGTTCAGGATCGAGGGATGCGAGCCTGTCCAGTGCCTTCAGTCCTTCATCCGGCTGGCCGCTCGCGCGCAGCGCGATCGCCATCGAGTTGATGCCCCAGGCGATCTGCTCGTCAATCTCATCGTAATCGGTGCCGTCGTCACGGAAAGCCTCGGTCGCCTTAACCAGAAGCTCATGTTCGCCTGACTGCAGCATGGAATAGATGGCATCGGCAAACCGTCGGGTCATCCTGGGTTCTTCCTTGAGCCGCGAGGCCGTGATATCGCGGTCAAGCGCGAGTATTTCCGCCAGATTGTCGCCCGCCCGCGCTTCCAGATGCGGCCACAGCGGAGCATAGCGCTTCTGCGCCAGCAGCGCGGAATAGGCGCTGGCGTTGGTCACCATGTCGGCCAGGTCGCCGTCCTTGTCGGACAGCAGCCCCGCATCGGCCTTGCCCTGCAGCAGATTGATCCCCGTGCCGCCAACGATGTCGCGATCGAGCCGGTTGAACGAACGCGCCGCATAGATCGACGACCACAGCGCCAGCTTCAGGTCACTGCGCTTGGCGGCGACGAGCTTGCGGCTGATTTCGTAGATCACATCCGGCGGGATTGTGACCAGTCCCTCGCCGCCGTCGGCCTGCGCGATCTGATCCACGCGCGCGACGGCTGTTTCCAGTTCCAGCATGTAGGCATTCAGCGAGAGTGCAATTCTGTCAAAACGCGGCTGGCGGCCGAGCTTGCTTTCTGTAAGGCGGATCGCGGCCGAGGCGTCCTGATACCGTTTTTCCGATATCGCGCACCACAGGTCGGCCGAACCGGACTCGAGCATGGCCTGCGGCGCTGGTGGAGCAGCGCGTCGCAGTGTCTCCTTCCATAACGGCGCCAGTTCGTCGCAGTATTGTGGTTCGGCACGGTCCGTGGCGGTCTTCAGCGCCTCTGCAAGCGATGCGTCGTCAAGACCGGACACCTCCCGCGGCGCTGCCGCAACCGCACTGGCCAGGCTCATCGGGGCGAGGGCCAGCATTGCACAAAGCGCCAGATTGTGTCGGAGCATAATATCCTCACATTGGGGATAAAACAGAGCAATCTCAACATCATGATGGAAATCGGCATGCTCGTCAAATATCTGATGTCGATGAATCCATCTGTTCTGTGAGGCCGCTTGCCGATCCAGACTTTCACGTACAGGTTACACGCTAACGATTACCAGAACAGGGCAGGGCCGGGGTGGCAGAAGGACGAAGAAGAGTGGCGACAATCATCAGCTGGGTGGCAGGCTTGGCCGTGGTCGGGATCGGCGCGGTGGCGATCTGGGCGTATACGCCGGACAAGCCGCGCGCGGCGCTTGAGGCGGCCTATGGCGGGGAGTATCGCACCGTCGATGGCCTGCGGTTGCGGGTTCGGGATACGGGGCCGCGTGATGCGCCTGTGGTCATCCTGCTCCATGGCTTTGGTGCCAGCCTCGATACGTGGGAGCCATGGGCAAAGGCGCTGTCCGGGCGTTATCGGGTGGTGCGTTTCGATTTGCCCGGATTTGGCCTCACCGGGCCTGACCCGACGGGCGACTATAGCGACGCGCGGTCGGTGAATATCCTGCTCGGCCTGATGGATACGCTCGGCATCGACCGCGCTGCCGTGATCGGCAACTCGCTGGGCGGCCGCATCGCCTGGACCTTCGCCGCCGCACATCCGCAGCGGGTGACACAGCTGGTGCTGGTGTCGCCCGACGGCTTTGCCAGCCCGGGCTTTGCATACGGCAAGGCGCCGGATATGCCGCTGGTGATGAAGGCACTGCCCTATGCCGCGCCGCGCAGCATGTTGCGCGCCAATCTGGCGGCTGCCTATGCGCAGCCCGAGGCGTTGTCCGATGCCGCCGTCACCCGATACCACGACCTGATGCTGGTCCCCGGCGTAAGGCGCGCGATCCTGGCGCGGATGGAACAGACGGTGCTGCGCGATCCGGTGCCGATCCTCGCGCGTATCGCAACGCCGACATTGCTATTGTGGGGCGAGCGCGATGCCATGATCCCGATCAGCAATGCCGCCGATTACCTCAAGCACATGCCCGATGCGACGCTGGTGCGGTTGCCGGGTCTGGGCCATGTGCCATTCGAGGAAGACCCTGCCGGATCGTTACCGCCGGTCGAGCGGTTTCTGGCGCAAGGGGGGGAGTGAGCCGATTGGACTGACCGGCAGGCGCTGTCAGGCCGAATGCTCGGCAGCGGCCCGCTTGAACACAATTTGCAGTTCCTCAGGCGAGGCCCGCTCGATCGCGCCGTTGCTCACTGCCTCGGGCGACCACAGCCATGAGTGCGCGGGGTCGTGCAGCATGGCCCAATCGGGGAACAGGCGCTCCTCCACCTCGGCGCGGTTGAGCAGCGTCACGGCCAGATGTCGGTCATCGGCGGCGATCCGATCGAACAACAGGTCGATCGCCTGCGCATCACCCTCGATCAATTGCAGATAAATATCGTGGCGGCAGATCAGCGCGCCGGTGATGCCCAGATGCGGATTGTTGCGCCGCGCGGCCGACAATATCCCGGACAGCATGGCGTCGTCATAGCCGAACGGCTGCGACATATAAATGAGTTGCGTGATCATGCGTTGGCGCTCCGGTTGCAGCCAAGGCTACGCGATTGCCCGTGGAGCAGCAAGCGCTGCCCGGTGGGCCGGGGCACTATGCTGCAACCGATTTCGTGCGAAAAATTGTGCATTTGCGAGATGACAAATTGTAACATAGTTCGCGATGCACCCTCGACATGGCGGCTGCAATATGCTGTTTTAACCGCTCTGACCGGGACGTCAGGCGATGGGACGGGGACGCAATATGGGACAGGCAGCAAGGGCCGCAGGCATACCTGCGGTAGACCGCCACAGCCTGCATCGGCTTGAGACGCATTTTGTCTCGCCTGACATCTACCGCCGCGAAGACAGGGTCGCCCGCCAGGCCAATCTGGTGCAGCTCATTTCCGCCAAGGTCATCCCGCAGCTGCTGCGATTGCACACCGATGTGGTGCCCGATGCGCCCCCGGTCGATGACCTGATCAAGGCGCTCGCCCCCAGCAATGCCGATATCACCAGCCTTGCCGACATCATCCTTGGCAGCGATCTTGAAGCGGCGGTCGCGTATGTCATGATGCTGCGCGAGCGCGGCCTCGCCATGGAAACGCTGTTTGTGGAAGTTCTGGAGCCCACCGCCCGCATGCTGGGCGAGATGTGGGACGAGGACAAATGCGATTTCATCGATGTGACGATCGGCGTGTCGCGTCTGCAGAAGCTGCTGGCGATCTTCAACAACTCGCACACCGTGCCTGCGCTGGACAGTCGGCGTAACGTACTGATGGCGATGACCCCAGGCGACCAGCATTATTTCGGCGTGACCATGGTGGAGCGGTTCCTGCTGGCAGCCGGATGGAAGGTCGAGACCGACCTTGCCGGAACCGCAGATGACATCGCTCAGATCGCGGGCGGGACCTGGTTTGCGGTGGCCGGGTTCACCATGGGATCGGAGCAGATGATCGAGAGCCTGACGGCCACGATCGCACGGGTGCGCGAACGCTCGCTCAACCCGTCGATCGGCATCATGGTCGGCGGCCCGCAGTTCACCGCCAACCCGGCGCTCGCGCTGGAAGTGGGCGCCGATGCCACCGCGCCCAACGCACCGGGCGCGGTGCTCGTCGCGCAGAAGCTGTTTGATCTGTCGACGATCAGCGCGAGGCCCTGAACCGGCCCCAGCCACGTCAAACCGGTGTCATGCAGATGCAACGGTGTTGACGTATCCTGCACTGGTGAGCCCCGTTGCGGGGCACGTTCAGGCCAGGTTGTGGTCGCCAGGTGCAAGGACACCTCAGGTTTCTTGAATGATGAGGTCGCTTAACTCCATGAACACGCAGCATGCAATCCGCAGGTCCGGTGCGGCTATCGCTTCTACCTTGGGTGGGTTGTGTCTGGTGGCCGGGCTATCCGCCCCGGCCCTGGCGGCACCCGATATCGGCAAGAAGGCCTGCGCCAAAGAAGCGCGCATTTTGTGTCCTGCAGAAATGAAGGCGATGAGCCGCAAGCGCGTTGAAGCCTGCATGATCGCCAAGGTCGAGCAGACATCGCCCACCTGCAAGGCGGCGATGTACAAGATCAAGGCCGAACGCGAGCAGAAGGCGCGCTGAAACGGCGCAGGGCGCTGATCGTATCGCCTGCGAACAATCCTTTGGCAACGTGCCAGCCGTTGGGCTAACACCGGGCTTATGATCGAAGCCGCAAGGTCCACACCCCGTTTTACGACCTGGGCGGGCTTTCTTTTCATGTGCCTGGGCATGTTCATGGCCATTCTGGATATCCAGATCGTCGCCACCTCGCTGCCGACGATCCAGCAGGCCCTTGGCATCACCCCGGACGAGATGATCTGGGTGCAGACGGCATACCTGACGGCAGAGATCGTCGCGATCCCGCTGACCGGTTTCCTGACGGCGCGGCTGGGCATGCGCTGGCTGTTCGTGTCGGCGATTTCAGTGTTCACCCTGGCTTCGATCGGCTGCGCGCAGAGCCAGAGCTTCGATGTGCTGATCGCCTGGCGGATCGTGCAGGGATTCGCCGGCGGCACCTTGATCCCGGCGGTGTTTTCCGCGGTATTCCTGCTGTTCCCGCCCCGCTCGCAGGGGCTTGCGACCACGATCGCGGGCGTTGCCGCGGTCTTTGCGCCCACCATCGGCCCCATCGTCGGCGGCTGGCTGACCGAAACCTATTCGTGGCACTGGCTGTTCCGCATCAACATCGTCCCCGGCCTGCTGGCCGCGATCGGCGGCGTCATCACCTTGCGCAGCGATGTCTGCAACGCGCGCTGTCCGCGCAGTATCGATGTCGTCGCGCTGGCGCTGCTGGCCGTCGGGCTCACCGCCTTGCAGGTGGGTTTGAAGGATGCCCCGACATTGGGCTGGCTGTCGCCCAGCGTCGCGGGATTGCTCGCAGCCTTCGTGATCTGTGCGGTCTGGTTCGGCAAGCGCACCTGGCGGTCGGCAGGGCCGCTGGTGGAGCTGGGCTGCTTTCGTGATCGCAACTTCGCGGTCGGCTGCGCGCTCAGCTTCATCCTGGGCGCAGGGCTGTTCGGATCGACCTACCTGATGCCGTTCTTCCTGGGGCTGGTGCGGGAGCACAACGCGCTGCGGATCGGCGAGATCATGCTGGTTACCGGCATCGCGCAACTGCTGAGCGCGCCGCTGGCGGTGTTTCTGGAGCGCCGCATCGGTGCGCGCACCTTGTGCCTGTTCGGCTTTGCGCTGTTCGCCGCAGGGTTGCTCGCCAGCGCGTCGCAGACCGCCGAGACCGATTTTGCCGAGATGATCGTGCCGCAGATCATGCGCGGCGTCGCCACCATGTTCTGCCTGCTGCCCCCGACCCGCATTGCGCTGGGCTATCTGCACGCGGACGTGGTGGCAGACGGCAGCGGGCTGTTCAACCTGATGCGCAACCTGGGCGGGGCGATCGGGCTGGCGCTGATCGACACGACCATCTTCAGCCGCGCGGCATCCTATGGCACGCAGATCACCACCGAGCTGGCAGACGGCAATGTCGCCACCGCGGTGAAGCTGGGCATACCGCGCGACGAGTTCATTGAGCAGATCGGCACACCGCCGGATGAATTCACGCAGGAAATGGTGCGGCCGCTGATCGAGCAGCAGGCGCTGGTCGACGCGGTCAACGATGCGTGGATGCTGATCGGCCTGCTGACCTTGCTGGCGGTGCTGCTGGTGTTCCTGATCCGCCCGGTTCCTGCTGGAAAGGCGGAGAGCGCGCACTAGGCCAGCTGGTCGGACGCAATCACATGCCGACCAGGCTTCGCCGCCACCGCCGCTTCGACAAGCGCGCTGGCGATGTTCTGCGCCGGACTGATCCGCCAGGCGCGCGGCAGCACAGGGCCGAGCGCACCCAGCAGCAGCGATGACGCGCGTTCGACGGCCCGAAATTCGTCCCGATCCCCGCCGATAAGGCCGGGACGGACGATGGTGTAGCTCGGAAATTCCAGCGCCGCGATGCTCGCCTCCACCGCGCCCTTGGTGCGGTTGTACAACAGCGCAGACTGCGCATTGGCCCCCATCGCCGACACTAGCAGAAACGCGCGCGCACCATGCGCCTTGGCGGCCTGCGCGACGGCCAGCGGATAATCATGATCGACACGCACGAACGCCGCATCCGACCCAGCCTTGGCCCGCGTGGTCCCCAGCGCACAAATCACCGCATCACACCGCCACCACGCGGCATCCAGCGGCAGCGCGGCATAATCGACGACAGGGTTGGTAAGCTTGGGGTGCGCAGACGGCGCGCTGCGGGCCGGGGCCGTCACATGCGTGACGCGAGGGTCGGCTAGCGCCTTTGCCAGCACCATGCGCCCGACCAATCCGGTGGCGCCTGCGATGAGTAGGGTGGTCATGGACTTATCTTGCACCACAATTAGGAGACAGCGTAGGCAATAAATTAGCCACGCCGACATCTATAGTTTGTAATTGACCAAGTCAAAATGATAGCTAATTTACCGGCACATTCACGACTTGGCGGTGGCATGCTGCGCCTGATGGTGAAGTTAATCCAACAGCGAAAGACGTCAACAATGAGATCATGGCCGTTTCAGTTAGTGTCGCTTTTTTTTCTGGTCCTATCGGTGCCAGCGGAGGCCATTGACTTTTATGAGAGGCGCGGCGGTTGGGAAGTGATCGGGTCTGAAGAGTCCTGTGGTATGACGATGGAGTACGAAGGCTCGGGCGCCACAACACTCGTTTTCCTCAAATTTGCTGACGGAATGAACGCCATGTCGGTCACTAATTCGGGGTGGACCGCTGAAAAAGGGGTTGAATACGATATAACTTATAAACTTGCCGATGAAGAATTCGGAGGTGGCGCAACAATCGGTACAACCCGCGCTTCATCTTCCGGATTCATTTCGAGATTCTCTGACGAATTTGAACAAAGTTTTCGTAAGGCATCAACACTTCATATATTTTTGAAGGATGTCAGAATTGATCAGTTGTCGCTAGCTGGTTCAAGTATGGCGCTTGACTCGGTTAATCGATGTGTCGTTTTGCTGAAGGCAGAGCAAGCAAAAGCGAAAGCGGAAGTTGATCGGCTATCCCACATACCAAAGGATCCGTTTGCTTTGGTCCGGGGTCCCGCGGCACCTATGCCGCGTGGCAATCCTGGATCTTGGGTCACCTTAAATGACTTTCCTGCGTCTGCATTGCGAGAGCAAAGAGCCGGTCGAGTAGATTTTACGCTGACTGTGGGCAACACCGGATTGGTTATTGATTGCGTAGTTACCGCTAGCAGTGGTCATGCAGACCTTGATGCTGCTACATGCGCGAACGTTAGACGGCGAGCACGATTTAAACCTGGGACGGGAACCGACGGACAACCAATAGAGGGGACGTGGAGTAGTTCCGTAAATTGGTCAATTCCGAGCCAATAGATCGGCATTCAATGCTTGGGATTCTCAGGCAAGCTTCGTGCTTGAAGCGCCGAGCATTTAAAAGGAAATTTGGTGGAGCCTAGCGGGATCGAACCGCTGACCTCTACACTGCCAGTGTAGCGCTCTCCCAGCTGAGCTAAGGCCCCATCGGCGCCGGCGGGATGTGGCCCGGCGCTTGAGAAGGACAGCCCTTTAATCGAGCCATCCGGTGGTGGCAAGGGGCAAATCAATGCCCCCTGCTACCGAATTTGCATGGAGGGAAAGTCTCAGCTTTCCTCGTCGTTGTCGTCGGCCGCGGCCACGCCCAGATCGTCGTCGCCACCCAGGTCGACATCGTTGTCCGGCGAATCGCCGTCCTCGTCGATGTCCAGATCCTCGTCGGCCAGATCCACGTCCTCCTTCTCGACGACCTTCTTCTTTTCTTCCTCGAAGGGCAGCGGCTGCTTGGACTTCAGCACGGGCTCGGGCGTCCAGCTGTTGCCGCAGTTGATGCAGCTTACTGGATCGTCCTTGCCAAGGTCATAAAAGCGGGTGCCGCATTTCGGGCAGCTGTGCTTGGCGCCCCATTCAGGCTTGATCATGAATAATGCCTCAGGTTTCAATAACATCGAAGATGTAAGGAGAAGATTGCATATTTCCAGTCGGCAGCGCGCGTGCGCCGCAACAGGAAAATCGGCGTGCGCCTTGCCATAGCTTTATGCCGCTGTCAAAAGCTGCGTCGCAATTCACATCTGGCAGCTGCCTGCCCAACCGGAAATTGTCTCATCTTATGGCCCCTTCAGCAGACCACGCACCGGTCCCGCGCCGCTTTGGCGCGTCCGGGCCGCTTACCGGCACGATCCGGGTTCCGGGTGATAAGTCGATCTCGCACCGTGCCCTGATGCTGTCGGCATTGTGCGTGGGGCAAAGCCGCATTTCCGGGCTGCTGGAGGGCGAGGATGTGCTTGCCACGGCCGCTGCGATGCGGGCGATGGGGGCTGAGATCGAGCGCGGCGACGACGGCGTGTGGACGGTGCACGGCGTGGGTGTTGGCGGCCTGATGCAGCCTGCACAGGCGCTCGATATGGGCAACAGCGGCACATCGACCCGGCTGCTGATGGGGCTGGTCGCCAGCCACCCGATCACCGCGATGTTCACCGGCGATGCCTCGCTCAGCCGCCGCCCGATGGCGCGGGTGACCGATCCGCTGGGCGAAATGGGGGCGGAGTTCAACGCCAGCCCAGGCGGTACATTGCCCTTGATGGTGCGCGGGCTGCAACCGGCGGTGCCGATCAGCTACCGTCTGCCGGTCGCCTCGGCGCAGGTGAAGTCGGCGATCCTGCTCGCTGCACTCAACACGCCGGGCACCACCACGGTGATCGAACCGGTGGCGACGCGCGACCACAGCGAAAAGATGCTGCGCGGGTTCGGCGCGGACCTGGTCGTCGAGACGGACGCGGATGGCGTGCGGCATATTTCGGTGACCGGCCCGTGCGATCTCACTGCGCAGGACATCGAAGTCCCCGGCGATCCCTCGTCCGCGGCGTTCTTCATCGTCGCTGCATTGGTGGTGCCGGGGTCTGACCTTGTGATCGAAAATGTCGGCATGAACGTCACCCGCATCGGTATCATCACCGTGCTGGAACAGATGGGCGGCCATATCGAGCGGCTGAACGCGCGCACCGTCGGCGGCGAGCCGGTCGCCGACCTGCGCGTGCGGGCGAGCGCGCTCACCGGCATCTCCGTCGATCCTGCCATCGTGCCGAGCATGGTCGATGAGTTTCCGGTGTTCTTCATCGCCGCCGCCATGGCTGAGGGAACCACGGTCACCAGCGGGCTGGACGAATTGCGCGTCAAGGAATCGGATCGCCTTGCGACCATGGCGCGCGGGCTGGAGGCGATCGGCGTGGCGGTGGAGGAGCGCGCGGACGGGCTGGTGATCACTGGCAGCGGCGGCAACCCGTTGCCCGGCGGCGGGCCGGTGGCGACGTTGCTCGATCATCGCATCGCGATGAGCTTTGCGGTCGCCGGGTTGGTCAGCCGCGACGGCGTCGAGGTGGACGACACGCGCCCCATCGCCACAAGCTTCCCCGATTTCCTGCATTTGCTCGAACGCAGCACAGGCATGGCATGAGCCCGCTGCTCGCCAACATCATCGGCGTCATGGGCAGCGTGCTGTTCATCGGCGCGTTCGCGTATGCCAACCGGGTCGATCAGATCGACAAACTGCTGTTCAATGCGGTGAACCTGGCAGGCGCGGTGCTGCTGCTGATTTCGCTGTCGGTGCATTTCAATCTCGCCGCTGTTATCCTGGAAACCGCCTGGGCGGGCATCGCCTTGTTCGGGCTGATAAAGGCGATCCGCGAGCGGCGGGCACATCGGGAAGAAACATCATGATCACGCGCAATATCCTGGCAACGCTCGTCGCGGCCGTCGCTGCTGGCTGCGTCCCCACTCAGCCTGTTGCACAGCCGTCTGCGCAGCCGCGCCTGGCGAGCGATGCAGTGATCGATGCGGCTCAGGTCGCTCCGGTGGAAGGATTTGCCAAGGAAGGCCGCTGGAACGAACCCTATGCGCCGTTCACCATTGCCGGAAACCTGCATTATGTCGGCACCGCGACCGTCAGCGCCTTTCTGGTCACGACGCCGCAGGGGCATGTGCTGATCGATGGCGTGCTGGCGCAATCGGTCCCGCAGATCATCGCCAACATCAAGACGCTGGGCTTTGACATCGCCGATGTGAAATACCTGCTTAACACCCATGCGCATATCGACCATGCTGGCGGGCTGGCCGGGCTGCAGCGAGCCAGCGGCGCGCAGATGCTGGCGAGCGCCGCCGACAAGCCGTTTCTGGAAGCAGGCGCGGTGGATCACGGGCCGACCAAGGATATCCGGTTTCCGCCGGTGCGGGTGGATCGCGTCATCACGGATGGCGAGAAAGTCGCGTTGGGCGGCGTGACCCTGACCGCGCACATGACGCCGGGCCACTCGCCCGGCTGTACATCGTGGAGCCTGCCGGTGACCGGCTCAGACGGCCGCCAGCATCAGGCGTTCCTGCATTGCAGCGCGACCGTTGCGGGGCAGTCGCTGGAGCCGCAGGCCTATCCCGGCATGGTCTCCGCCTTTCGCAGCACCTTCGTCAAGGTCAGGGGCATCAAGGCGGATATCTTCCTGGCCAACCACGACAACTTCTTTGCGCTGAACGATAAGCGCCAGCGGCAACTGGCGGGGCAGGCCGACGCGTTTGTCGATCCGGGCGAACTGCAGCGCTTCAATACGGCCATGGAACGCGCATTCGAGGCCGACCTCGCCAAGCAGCAGGCGGTGGCGCGATGATCATCGCCGTCGATGGCCCCACCGCCAGCGGCAAGGGCACGATCGCCAAGGCCTTGGCCGCGCACTTCGGCCTGCCGCATCTCGACACGGGGCTGCTGTACCGCGCGGTGGGCGTGATGGCGGTGCGGCTGGGCGGCGATCCTGACAATCCGCACGAGGCGCTTGCGGGCTGCGCGTTCGATGATGCGCTGCTGGACGATCCGCACCTGCGTTCCGAAACCGCTGGCGGGCTTGCCAGCCGAGCCTCGCGGCACCCGGCGGTGCGCGCCGCATTGCTGGAACGCCAGCGGGCCTTTGCCCGGCAACCGGGCGGCGCCGTGCTCGACGGGCGCGATATCGGCACGGTGATCGCGCCTGAGGCCGACGCCAAGTTGTACGTCACCGCCAGCGTGGCCGCGCGGGCCGGGCGGCGATGTGCCGAGATGCGCGGGCGGGGTGAAGACGTGACTCTGGAAGAGATCGTCGCAGACCTCGCTGCACGCGATGCGCGCGACTCCGGACGGTCGGTCGCGCCGCTCAAGGCGGCCGGTGACGCGCTCTTGCTTGATACCAGCGATTTGACTATAGGCCAGGCCGTTCAAAGAGCCATAGAGCTGGTGAACGGCAGGACGCAGGGCGCACATTAGCCCCAAGTCTTAGATGTTTCGATCATCGTGAACATCGCCCGCGCCGATAACGGCCCGCGCGATGGTTCGCGCTTTTCGCATATCTGGCTGTAGCACCGGAAAATGGGGATTTTGGGCGCTTTGCGATGCATTCGGCATGCAGGGCAGGTTAGGCCAAGACCACCGGAGACAACCGGTTGGCCGGACAAAACAGTTTAAGGAATACAGGATTTATGGCCTCTACGGCATTTCCCAGCCGCGATGATTTTGCGGCACTTCTCGACGAATCGCTTGGTGGCGGCGCAGCTGCCGATGGCGGATTCGAAGGCCGCGTCGTCAAGGGCACGGTCACCGCGATTGAAAACGACAAGGCGGTCATCGATGTCGGCCTGAAGTCGGAAGGCCGTGTGGCCCTGCGTGAATTCGCAGCGCCCGGCCAGGATCACGGCCTCAAGGTCGGTGACGAAGTCGAAGTGTATGTCGACCGGATCGAGAACGCCGATGGCGAAGCGATGCTGTCGCGCGACCGCGCACGCCGCGAAGCCGCATGGGACAAGCTGGAAAGCGAATTCGGCGAAGGCAAGCGCGTCGAAGGCGTAATCTTCGGCCGCGTCAAGGGCGGCTTTACCGTCGATCTCGACGGCGCCGTTGCGTTCCTTCCCGGCAGCCAGGTCGATATCCGCCCCGTGCGCGATGTCACCCCGCTGATGGACATTCCGCAGCCCTTCCAGATCCTCAAGATGGACCGTCGCCGTGGCAACATCGTTGTCTCGCGTCGCGCAGTTCTGGAAGAAACCCGCGCAGAACAGCGCACCGGCCTCATCCAGTCGCTGGCAGAAGGCCAGATCATCGACGGTATCGTCAAGAACATCACCGATTATGGTGCGTTCGTCGATCTGGGCGGCATCGATGGCCTGCTGCATGTCACCGACATCAGCTACAAGCGCATCAACCACCCCAGCGAAGCGATCACCATCGGTGAGACCGTCAAGGTGCAGATCATCCGCATCAACTCGGACACGCAGCGTATCTCGCTGGGCATGAAGCAGCTGGAAAGCGATCCGTGGGAAGGCGCCAGCGTTAAGTATCCCATCGGTGCCAAGCTCAGCGGTGCTGTCACCAACATCACCGAGTACGGTGCATTCGTGGAACTGGAACCCGGCATCGAAGGCCTGGTCCACGTTTCGGAAATGTCCTGGACCAAGAAGAACGTCCACCCCGGCAAGATCGTTTCGACCAGCCAGGAAGTCGATGTCATCGTTCTGGAAGTCGACGCCGAAAAGCGCCGCATTTCGCTGGGCCTCAAGCAGGCACAGTCGAACCCCTGGGATGCGTTTGCAGAAAAGCATCCCGTGGGCAGCGTCGTCGAAGGCGAAGTCAAGAACGCGACCGAATTCGGTCTGTTCATCGGCCTCGATGGCGATGTCGACGGCATGGTCCACATGTCGGATATCGCATGGGGCATTTCGGGTGAAGACGCGCTCAACCTCCACCTCAAGGGTGAGCAGGTCAAGGCAATCGTCCTCGACGTCGATGTCGACAAGGAGCGCATCTCGCTCGGCATGAAGCAGCTTGAAAAGGGTGCTCCTGCCGTCGGCGGATCGGACAGCTCTTCGCTTCGCAAGAACGAAGTCGTCACCGTCACCGTGCTCGAAGTGCGCGACGGTGGTCTGGAAGTCCAGGTTGGCGAAGACGGAGCCACCGGCTTCATCAAGCGCAACGATCTGGGCCGTGATCGCGACGAACAACGTCCCGATCGCTTCCAGGTCGGCCAGAAGCTCGATGCCATGGTCACCGGCTTCGATCGTTCGCGCAAGCCCACCTTCTCGGTCAAGGCACACCAGCTGGCTGAAGAAAAGCAGGCCGTGGCGCAGTACGGTTCGTCCGACTCGGGCGCATCGCTGGGTGACATTCTGGGCGCAGCTCTCAAGCAGCGCGAAGATTGATCACCTGACGCGCCAGCCTGTCAGGCTGGTTTCGTTTCAAAAAAGGGCATCGGCAGCGCGCCGGTGCCCTTTTTTTGCATGAACATTTCTGCCCAGGCAGTTTGCGCCAAGAACGACATTGAAACGGAACGCAATTTCTGACAGCATCTGCCCACTGCATTGAGGGTCGTAACGATGTGGTAATGACATATACGCCAATGCGCGAGCTGTGGTGTGTTGGCTTGTCGGGGGGCTGGTCAATTCGATAATGGAGGGGTGCGCACGCGGCGCTTTCCCCGGTTGCGCATCCCGGCGCATATTGAATTGCAGGAGATTGGCCTTGATACGATCCGAACTGCTTGCGCTGCTGGAAGCCGAAAATCCCGGACTGCGCTCTGACGAGATCGAGAAGATCCTCGACATTTTCTTCGACAACGTCATCGAGCGGCTGGCCGAGGGTGGTCGCGTCGAACTGCGCGGCTTTGGCGCGTTTTCCACGCGCTCGCGTGAACCGCGCAAGGGGCGCAACCCGCGCACCGGCGAGGCTGTCGATGTACCGGCAAAGCGCGTGCCCTATTTCAAGCCAGGCAAGGAAATGCGCGCGCGCCTCAACACCGATTGAGCAGCGCATGCCGCGATATCGGGCTTGCCGGGGAAAACTTTCCCGGCCTATAGACGGCGGTCTTCAAGCGGGCGTGGCGGAATGGTAGACGCAACGGACTTAAGGCAAGATTGAGTGCACGCGGGGAAACCTGCGCTGTAGAACTGCTCAAATTCGGGGAACCCTGTCAAATGGCGATCCCGAGCCAAGCCCGGCCGCAAACCGGGAAGGTGTAGAGACTAGACGGGCAGCGCCTAAACCCTTTGGCAAGCAACGGGCATGGCGAAGGGATAGTCCAGACCACAAACGTCCGGAAATTCCGGACGGCGGCGAAAGCCGTAGCGGGTAAGAAAATCCGTCGGGCTTTGCCCGTGGGGGTTCGAGTCCCCCCGCCCGCACCAGACCACCCCATCTCTCCAGCATGATGACGATCATTGGGCGGGTCGGCGGCGTGCCAACCTCTACGCGGCGTTGCGGTTCTGCCTGACGCGATGGTTGCTGGTGACCGCACAATTGCGCCCTGCGGTCTTGGCCTGATACAGCGCGCCATCTGCCCGGGCGTACAGCGACTTTGCGGTATCGCCGGGCGCCCAGCTGGCTACGCCGATGCTGACGGTGACATGGAGCGGCGGTTGGCCCTCCACCTCGAAGCTCTGCCGGGCGATGGCCGCACGGATGCGCTCTGCGATCGCGTCGGCAACCACCGGGCGGGCGCGGTCGAGGATGATCATGAACTCCTCCCCGCCCATCCGGCCGAGCGCATCGCCGTGGCGCAGCAATGTCTGCACGCGCTGGGCCAGCGCCCGCAGCACCTCGTCGCCAGCAACATGGCCGTGCCGGTCGTTGATCGATTTGAAGTTGTCGACGTCGATGACCAGCGCCGCCATCGCGCTGCCGGGGTGCATCTTTGCGAGCCGTGCGTCCAACTCGCTCAATATCTTCCGACGGTTGGCAATGCCCGTCAGGGAATCGACTTCCGACAGCGCGCGCAGCTTTTCATTGGCCTCGTTCAGCGCGCAGGTGCGTTCGGCCACCCGCTGCTCCAGCAATGCATGCGACTGGCGGATGGCGCTGGCCATGGTTTCAAACTGGCTGGCAAGCCGCGTGACTTCGTTGGAACCGCGGTGGCCGTCGGGCAACGCGATGATCTCCTCATTGGCAAGCTCCCGCGTCATCCTTTGGGCATCGCGGGTCAGTTTCTGCAGCGGTACGCCGACCAGCTGGCGCAGCAGCATGCTGACCACCAGCACGGAAATGGCAAGCGCGGCGATGGCGGTCCAGATCGCGCTGGGCACCGTCCGCATCGCGCGCGCCGTGACAAGCCGATCCGGTTTGACGGTGAGCGCGTACCAGCCCACGCTGGGGATGGCGCGCATCGACACATAGGCGTCCAAGGCATCCGCATGGCCCCGGAACCCTGCCTTGCCGTGCTGCGCCACCAGGCCCCACAGCGCCCTCAGCTCAGGGTTCGGACTGCGGGTGATATCCAGATACTGGCCGGTTTCCGCGCTGTGCTGGCGCGTATAATCGGGATGGTGGATCAGCCGTCCCTCACGCGAAATGAGCACGACGTCTTCCGAGGCTGACCGGGCATAGGTGGTAGGCGTCACGATATGGTCGAGCGGCATGGACGTGCCGAAAGTGCCGATATGGCGGCCATCGCGGTCCACGGGCGTCATGCAGCCGGTGGTCCACACTTCCTGATCGCGCAGCGAGATCAGCGACTGAAGGCCGGTGCACCGCGTGGCGCGCGCCGGATTGGCAGCCAGGGTGGATATGGTCGCGAACTCACGGTTCTGGAAATCGAAACTGGCAGGCGCATCGGACCTGTAGAAGCTCAGCCGATCAGGCCTGCCGGGCGCGAAGATGACGATTCCATTGGCAGGCGTGAAGAAATACAGGCTTTCCAGGTCAAAACGGCTGCCTTCGGCCAGTGCCCGCACCGCATGGGTCGCGGCGACCAGATGGCGTACCGCTTCCGGATCGCGTTCAATGCCAGCGGGGATGAACGCGGCCATGCCGTGCGTGATCCCCAGCACCGTCATCCCGCCTTCGAACATCGCATCGATGCTGCGGCGTGTGCCGTCTGCGCGCCGGGGGAACAGCGCGTTGAATTCGCTCTCGGCGTCTGCCGCGTCCAGCGCGGCGCGCTCGGCGCGGAAGATTTCGGCTGCCCTCGCCTGTGTCTGGGCGATGCGATCGAACCGCTTGCCGAGGTCGGCGACGATCTCGCCGTTATACTGGTCAAGCTGGGCCAACGACTCGTCGATGGCATTTGCGCGCTGTTCCTGGAAGCCCATGAACGTCATCGTCGCGATGACCACAGTCAGCCCGATCGCCAGGCTCCACGCCGTGCGGGTGCTGATGGATAGCGAGCGGTGCCAAAGGGTGAGCCGGTCAAGCATGCGGCCTTGTGCAGGATTTTGGTTAATTAACCGCAAATACAAAGACTTTCGTAAGGCCGGTGGTGGATGGACTGGTGGTACGATCCGCCGCTGCGGTAATGTGCATGGCAGGCGCACCGTGTGATCCGCGTCACGGTTTGACCGGCCGATGACGCTACGGTAAAGTGCCTTGCCGGGGGGAGACACCGGCCCTGTCTGGAGGCGCGTGCAATGGCTGCGACATTCTTGAACGGCGTGACGAGGTCTGCCGCGCTGGCGGCAGCGCTCGCTTTGGCCCTGCCCGTGCCGGCCCAGGCGCAGTTCGGCGGACTGCTGCGCAGCAAGCCCAAGGCCAGCGGCAAGACATCCACCGGCTGCGATGACAGCGCAGGCAAGTCGGTCGGGCGGTCGGTGCTGGGCGGCATGCTGGGCAGCGTCACCGGGCGCCTGGGGGGGCTGGCCAGCTTTGTTCCCGTACCCGAAGTTGCAGGTTTGCTGACCGATGCCATCGCCTGCAAGCTTGAGCCCGAGGAACAGAAAAAGGCCGCCGATGCGACGCTGGAGGCGACGCGCGGCGAAGAGGTGGGCAGCACCTCGACCTGGACCAGCGACACACGCCAGAACGTGTCGGGCACCTCGACCGTGCTGGGCAAGACGCAGCTGGCCGATGGCTCCACCTGCATGAACGTCAACGATGTCATCATCGTGGAGGGTGAGGAAACCACGGTGTCGAAGAAGATGTGCAAGCGCCCGGGCGCTGCGCGCTATGAAATCGCGCAGGCTTGACGGGATGCTCCCTGTGAGGCGTTCACTGCTGCTGCTGGTGTCCGGCGCGATGCTGTGCGCGCAATCGCCTGCCGCGCTCGATCCGCTGAACCCTACCTGCCCCAAATCGCCGGACTGGTCGGCGAACAAGACGATGACGCTCAAGGTCGTCAAAAAGGGCGATGCGCAGGTGCTGCTGGCCGAAGGGCCGATCGATCAGACCTTGCCCGACCGGCTGAAAAAGGCGCTGGCCGATAACCCCGACATTGCCGAAATCTGGCTGCGCTCTCCCGGAGGCAATGCGCGCGCGGGCAATGCGGCGGGCCGTCTGATCCGCAGCGCACCGGGTCTGGTGACGCGCATTCCTGCGGGCTGGACGTGCTTTTCCGCATGCAATTTCGTGTTCATGGGCGGGCAGTTGCGCGTGGTGGAACCGGGCGGCAACTTTATGGTCCACATGTTCACGATGACGGGCGACCGCGATGCCATCGATCAGTCGGTGGCATTGGGCACGGAAACCACGGTCGAGCTGATCGGCGATATCGAACAGGAAAGCGCACTTCTGGCCAGCGAGGACAATGACTTCCTGATCCGCATGGGTGTGTCACGCAAGCTGCTGACCGACATCATGTACAAGCAGAAGGCGGTCGCCAGCGGAAGTGGCGGCGGTGACAAGTCCACCCGCCGCTGCCTGACGCAGGACGAGGTGTTCCAGTACAACGTGGCCAACGTGCGGGAGTGAAAAGGTTCACGCCGTCGCGGTGACCAGCCACACCTTGTTGGCCATCATCACGCCCTTGCCCGGCACATGACGCTGCCCGAACAGGGCGACCAGATCGGTGCGGGCGCGGGCGAGCACGTCGTCGCCTGCCTCGGCCAATGCACGGCCGATCGCCATCGAGGCGAGCGCGAAGTCCGCCGCCTGGTCCGGCGTCGCACCGGGACCACCGATCGCCTGCTCGCCCTTATACGGCTCGAAATCGGGCGCTGAGAACCCGGCGTGCGACAGGATGTCGCGGACATAATCGAGATCGGCAAAAGCAAACGGACCGGGCGCGCGCGGATCGGGTGAGGGGATGTCGATATGCGAGCGCGCGACGCCCATCAGCTCCATCATCCAGGGATTGTCGCGCGGCGCTGCCCAGATGGCCAGATCGATCCGCCCGCCGGGCTTCAGCAACCCGTGGAGGTTGGTGAAGGCGGCGTAGGGCTCGGCAAAGAACATCGAGCCGAAGCGCGAGATCAGCCGGTCATAGGGCGGCTCGTCGAGCGTGACCTTAGCCGCATCGGCGCAGACGAACCGCACATTGGGATAATCCTGAGCGCGGCGGCGTGCCGCGTCGATGAGGTCAGGCGAGATATCCAGCCCCAGCACCGCACCGTCTGGCCCGGTCGCCTGCGCCGCAGCCAGCGAGGTCAACCCCCCGCCACACCCCAGATCGATCACCCGCTCGCCCCGAGCGATCGCGGCGCGCGCCAGCAGCGCGTCGCCAATCGGGGCGATCATCCCCTCGAACCGGTCGATATGGGTGAGCCACTTGACCCCCATCTCGCCCGCCCAATCCTCGCCCTTGAGTGCGTTGGGGTTAGCGGCGGTGGTGGTCATGGCTGTGCTCTCCTGCGGCTTTTTTCCAGCCTAGGCGGTGATCGGGTCCCGCTCAATCGAGTTGTTCGCCTGACCGATGCGGTAGCGCCACCGGGCGGCAGTGCGCGCCTATGGTGTCGCAAATTGCAGCAAATTGCGACACCGCCTTGGCCTTGCTTGACTTGCCTTTTCAATCAGGGACAGCTTGGCGACACGCAAGACGGGGAGATGGGTATGGCAAGGTTACACAACGCGCGGCATCGTGCCTTTGCGCCATTGGCGTTGGTGGCGCTGGCCATGTCACCGAACGCCGGCGCCCTGGCCCAGACGCCTGCCACCCGTGCCATCACGATGGACGATCTGCACGCCCAGGCCTGCGGTAAGTCTCAGCCCAAGCGATCCGATGTGGACCGGGCGCGCAAGGCAGCCGCCAGCCTGCCCAAGCTCGACCCTGTCCGCGACGCCGCCTTGATCAACGAACGCTGGGGCACCCTGGCCGCGGTCGTGGGGGAAGAGTTCGCAACCAAAAGCCGCAGCCTGGTCTACAAGATCGCTTGGGTGCCGGGGCTGACCGGCTATGCCATGGATATCCAGGAGATCAGCACCTGGACAAAGGGCGAGTATCTGTCGCGCACCGAAGAGTTCGTGTGGGACGGAACCAAGCTCATCACCAAGACCAACCAGTTCGGGTGGAGCAAGCCCAAGGCCAGTTGCGTGGCGCGATACTCCGACGGCGCGATCTCCTACGCCCGCGAATTTCCATCCGGCGGCATTGCCACCCTGGGCGTCTGGCGGATCGTGGACGGGCAGATCGAGGCCGCGACACCGGCGGGCGCGCCCGTCCGCAGGGATCCGGGCGCGTGGAACACGTTCTTGGCGCGCTATGCACCACCACCGGGCAGCGGATCGGGGTCAGGCGACCAGAGCCTTGGCATGATCGCAGGGGCGGTGCTGGGCGGCGTGATGACCGGCGGATCATCGGAAGGCATCCTTGCAGGCGCACGGGCCTTCGCGCCGGCTGGCACGTCCACCGAAATCCTCGACGATGCCGAAGCCGATATCGCCCGCCAGCGGCGTCAGGAGCAGCAGGACAGCGCTAATTTCCAGCGGCGGATCAACGCGATCGTCAATCGCGGCGCCCCGCAAGCGCCGTCACAATCCCAGCCGCAGTCCACCGGCCGCAGCGGCACCGATACTGCGCAGAACACGCAAAACACACGGCTGAGCGATCCTGCAGGCTCCTCCGCCCCGCAAGGCCAGGGACAGCCCGCCGCCAAAGCCAATGCGTGTAACGATCCGTTCGCACCCAACAGCTTCCCCGGCTGTCCGGTCAATTACCGGTTCACCTGGGGCTTTGTCGGCAATGTCAGCAATTCCATGTGCTTCAGCGTGACGCGCACGACCACGCTGCCGCAAAGCTATGATCGCCGCGCTGCAGACCCCTCGATAACGGCCTTCGCCCACCTCGCCGCCGACAAGGAACGGTTCAAGGCCCAGTGCCGCAGCAAGGCCCCGAAAACGGCGCAGTGGATGGGCGATGTCAGGATCGACCACAACATCGGCGATTCCGATCCCGAGATCGGTGATTATTCCGGCCCGGAGGTCATTGAGATCGCGATGTAGGGGGGGTGTTCTTTTCCCAGCCCTTCGGTTTGGCTAGCGGGATGGGATATGCGTTCGCAAAGGCCCGTCAGGACGACCCAATGTCTCGGTTGGACGTCGGGTACCCTCAATCAGTTACTCACACGCATCAATCTGCCTTACCTCACCCGGTGATCGTGTCGTCAAGTTCTCGCAGTCGGCTCTCAATCTGCCCCGATAAGCTGTAGATTGCGGTCAAATCAGAAATGAGGTGTCGTTCCTCTTCCTTGCCCTTGAAGGTGCCCAAATATTTTGCTGTCAGACCATTGAAGTGCATCCGGGCGATGGTCTTGCGGTTGTTGTCATCCAGCAATACCGCGCAATAGGACTTTGCGTCACGGATCATGACCCGCTTGGGATCGACAAGCCGTGATGCGATGGCTTGGATAATGTGGAAGCCCGACACTTCTTCCGCGGTTGTCACGATGCCATCAGAGCTTGCCTCATCTTCGGATGTCTCCTCTTCGACCGGTCCGGGAGAAGCTGCATTGAGTGCCGACGAAAGGCGTTCATTCACAAGATCGCGGACAAGTGACGAGATCGTGGCGACCAGCATCTTGCTGAAATTCTCTCGCACGGTAGCGGTGAGTCTCCCGTCATGGACGCGGCGAGCCAACAGATCGACAAATCCGTCAGATGGCTCTGCAAATTCCTTTTCAAGCTCCTTGCGCAGCAGCGATTGAATTTTCAGATTGCCAGCTTCCTGAACGATTTTGTCGATATCAAAAGCTGATTTCGCAAACTTCTCAATCGTCTTGATATCCGCTGGCTTGATGGCGTCCATGGAGAACGAGAAGAATGGCCTCTCGTCCATAATGTTTGGCTTTTCTACGTCTGAGTAGAATTGGTAAGTTACGCCATTTGTAAGCACTGCTAGCCTGGCTTCTGTAGCGGTGAAATACCGAAACAGCTGCGAGGCGTGTTTGACGTTCAGTTCAGCGGAGGCAGGTTTGCATTCGATCAGGATATCCACCTTGCCATCTTTGCAGATAGCATAATCGACTTTCTCACCTTTCTTGGTTGCCACATCGGCTGTGAATTCAGGAACCACTTCCTTCGGATTGAAAACATCGTAGCCGAGGGCCTGCAGGAAGGGCATCACAAGCGCATTTTTTGCTGCCTCTTCGGTCAAGAGAACTTCGCGGTGCTCTAGCGTTCGCTTTTGAAGTTCGGCCAGTTTTGTTGCCAGTTCCATGAATGCTCCCCAAAAGACAGGTGATGTGTGAACCTGCCACTGAACAATTATGCAAGCAAGAGTATCGTTACCGCCTGCGACGTTCGACAATGGCGGATAACCCGGCACTGTCTCCTATTTGCGCTTTTCAATGAAAATCCCGCGACTTCGGAAGCACCCGCGCATCCCTCGGGTGGCGTGACGGCACCGGCCGCGCCACCTCATCCCCCCTCGCCAGTGGAGGAGTGATCGCGCCATCCCCCCGCGTCTGCGTCAGCGTGGCGAGTAAGTCCGAGCGGTCGATTACGCGGTTGGCCATCAGGTGGACCACGCCTTCGGGGCTGCGTTGCAATACCCCTTCGACCTGCATCAGGCGGCTGGCCATCACGGCGCGGCGGTAGCGTTCGAACAGGCGGGCCCATAGCACCACGTTGGTGACGCCGGTTTCGTCCTCGATCGTCACGAAGATGGCGTTGCCCTTGCCGGGGCGCTGGCGGACCAGGACGATGCCGGCGGTGCGCACGCGCGCGCCTGCCTTGGAATGGCTGGTGTCCTCGCAGGACAGCACACCCTCGGCGCGCAGGCCGGGGCGCAGGAAGGTCATCGGGTGGTCTTTCAGCGACAGCCGCAGCGTCTGGTAATCGGTCACGACCTCCTCGGACGCGGGCATGATCGGCAGCTGCATGTCGGGTTCTTCCCCCAATTCACGCGCTTTTGCCGCGGCGAACAGCGGTAGCTCGCCCGATGGCGTGCGCCGCACCTCCCACAAGGCCTGCCGCCGCGACAGCCCGAGCGAGCCGAACGCATCGGCATCGGCGAGCAGGCGCAAGGCGGCGGACGGAAGGTCGGCACGGCGCGCCAGCATCTCGACCGAGGCGAAGCGGCCTTGTGCCTCGCGCGCCGCCACCAGCGCCTCGGCCCAGGCGGCGCGAAAGCCATCCATCTGGCAATAGCCCAGTCGCAGCGCCAGCCGCCCATGCTGGTCACGCTCCAGCGCATTGTCCCAGCCGCTCATGTTGATGTCGATCGGCCGCACCTCGACCTGATGCTCGCGCACATCGCGCACGATCTGCGCGGGCGCGTAGAACCCCATCGGCTGCGAATTGAGCAGCGCGCAGGCGAACACGGCGGGCTGGTGGCACTTGATCCACGACGACACATACACCAGCCGCGCGAACGACAGCGCATGGCTCTCGGGGAAGCCATAGCTGCCGAACCCCTCGATCTGCTTGAAGCAGCGCTCGGCGAACTCGGCGGTGTAGCCGCGCGCGGTCATGCCCTTGACCAGCTTCTCCCGGAAATTGTGCATCGTGCCGACATTGCGGAAGGTTGCCATCGCGCGGCGCAGATGGTTGGCCTCGCCCGGGGTGAAATCCGCCGCGACGATCGCCAGCTTCATCGCCTGCTCCTGGAACAAGGGCACGCCATAGGTTTGCCCGAGCAGCGTCTTCAGCTCATCGGGATCGTGCGGCGGGGCAGGCGAGGGGTATTCGACCGGATCGATGCCGGAGCGGCGGCGCAGATACGGGTGGACCATATCGCCCTCGATCGGCCCGGGGCGCACGATCGCGACCTGCACGGTCAGGTCATATAGCGTGCGGGGCTTGAGGCGGGGCAGCATGTTCATCTGCGCGCGGCTTTCCACCTGGAACACGCCTATGCTGTCGCCCCGGCACAGCATGTCGTACACCGCCGGATCGTCCGCCTCCAGATCGACGGTCAGGTCATGCTCGCCCAGAGCGTGCTGCCGCATCAGCGCGAATGCCTTGCGGATGCAGGTGAGCATGCCCAGAGCCAGCACATCGACCTTCATCAGGCCGAGCGCATCGATGTCATCCTTGTCCCATTCGATGAACGTGCGGTCCTCCATCGCGGCATTGTGGATCGGCACGGTCTCGTCCAGCCGGTCCTCGGTCAGCACGAAGCCGCCGACATGCTGCGACAGGTGGCGGGGGAAGTGCAGGATCTGGTCGACGAGGTCACGTAGCCGCACGATGTCCGGGTTGTCGGGATCGAACCCGGCCTCGGCATAGCGCTGCTCGGCCATCGAGGACGAGAAACTGCCCCAGATGGTGCTGGTGAGGCGCGCGGTGACGTCCTCCGAAAAGCCCAGCACCTTGCCGACCTCGCGCACCGCGCTGCGCGGGCGATAATGGATGACCGTGGCGGCGATCCCGGCGCGGTGGCGGCCATAGCGGGCGTAGATATACTGCATCACCTCCTCGCGCCGCTCGTGCTCGAAATCGACATCGATATCGGGCGGCTCGGCGCGCTCTTCGGAGACGAAGCGCGAGAACAACAGGTCGTGCGTCACCGGATCGACCGAGGTGACGCCGAGCAGGAAGCAGACGATGGAATTGGCCGCAGACCCGCGCCCCTGGCACAAGATCGGCGGATCGCGGGTGCGGGCAAAGCGCACCAGATCGTGCACGGTGAGAAAATAGCAGGCGTATTTTTGTTGGGCGATGAGCGCGAATTCCTCGTCCAGCATCTTGCGCACCTTCGCGGGCAGCTCCTTGCCATAACGCTCGCGCGCCGCCTCGGTCACCATATGCTCCAGCCAGGCCTGCGCCTCCCAACCCTCGGGCACGGGCTCCAGCGGGTACTGGTAGCGCAGGTCGTCGAGGGTAAAGGCGATGCGGGTGAGGAGCGCGGTGGTGTGCGCGATCGCATCGGGGCAGTCGGCGAACAGGCGCGCCATTTCCGCAGGCGGCTTGATATGGCGCTCGGCGTTGGCCTCCAGCAGGCGCCCGGCGTTGGCGATGGCGGTTCCTGCGCCGATACACGTCAGGACATCGTGCAGCGGGCGCTGATCCGGCGTGGCATACAAGGCATCGTTGGTGGCGAGCAGCGGGACGCCAGTGTCTGCCGAGAGGCGTATCATCCGCGCGAGACGGCGGCGGTCTGCGCCCCTGCGCGGCATGGTGACACCGATCCACACGCGGCCCGGCGCGGCGGTGTGGAGCGTTTCGAGCAGCGGAGCATCGGTAGGCGCGGCCATCACGATAAGCAGCAGATCGTCGAGGTGATCGAGCAGGTCATTGAGGCGGAGGATGCAATCGCCCTTGGTGGCGCGCAGGTTGCCGAGCGTCAGCAGCCGGGTGAGCCGCCCCCAGCCAAAGCGCGTCGCGGGATAGGCGATGATGTCGGGCGTACCATCGGCGAACACCAGCCGCGCGCCGACCACCAGCCTGAGCGCGGGCGGCGGTACGCCGATCTCGGCTGCGGCCTTGTGCGCATCGCGCAGCGCAATGTGCGCGCGGACCACGCCGGCCACGGTGTTGCGGTCGGCGATGCCGATGCCGGTGAGTTCTAGCTCCAGCGCGCGCGCCACCATATCCGCCGGGTGCGATGCCCCGCGCAGGAACGAGTAATTGGTGGCAGCGACCAGCTCGGCGAAGGCGGTAGTCACGCAAATAACCCGTGGACATACCAGCGCGGATCGGGCTTTTCGGTGTCGTAAAGGCCATGGCGGAAGATCCAGAAGCGCCGGCCGCGTGCGTCTTCCACCCGGTAGTAATCGCGAGTCAATCCAGGGCTCTTGCCCGGTGCATGCTTCCACCATTGCGCGGCGATCCGCTCGGGTCCCTCGAAGCGCACCACATGGTGCTGGCTGCGCCGCCAGCGGAAGCGGTGCGGCGGGCCGTCGGGCACCTCGGCAATCACCTCGATCGGTTGCGGCGGATCGAACAGATGAATCGGCCGCGTCGGCGGCTCGCCTTCCTGCGGCGTATCCCATGCGGCGGGCGCGGGCAGATCGACCGCGGGTAGGGTGAGCGCGGCCTGTTCGGGCACATGGCTGTCGCGCGGCTGGAACCGGCGTATCGCGCCGCGCCCCAGCCGGGTGCTCAGCCGGTCGACCAGTTCGGCCATCGCTTCCTGCGCAATTGTGCCGCCCTCCAGCTGCAACTGCGCCGGGGTCAGCGGCTCGATGCGCGGCACCGCCAGCCGGATCATGTCGAAGCCGAAGCCCGGATCGATCGGGTCGGCCAGCGCCGCCAGCCGCTCGCCCAGCAGCCGCATCAGCACGTCCGGATCGCGCATCGGCAGGCTGCTTTCGGTGGCGAGATCATACGTGCGGCCATCGCTGCGGAAGAAGCGCGCGATGAAGCGCCGCCCGCCCATTCCGCGCTGTTCCAGCACGATTGCGGCTTCCCGCGCCAGTTCACCGATCGCCGCCATCGCGGTTTCGGTGCGTGCGATCGGCTCGGCAAAGCGCCGCTCGAAGCGCAAGGCGGGCGCAGCGCGGCGCGGGGTGATGCGGCTGTCGGCGCTGCCCAGCAGCCGGTCGAGCCGCTCGACCAGGTCCTCGCCGAACCGGGCCGCCAGCGGCGCGCTGGGCCGCATCGCCAGGTCGCCGATGGTCTTGAGGCCAGCGCGGATGAGCGCGGTCTGCACCTCCTCCTCGATGCGCAGCGCGGCAACCGGCAGGCGGCGCAACGTCGCGTCCTCGCTCTCGAAACCGGCTCCGGCGGGCACGAACCGCGCCAGCGCCTGCGCCGCCTCCGGCGTATCGCCGCACGCCAGCCGCACATCGTCGCTCCACCGCGCCATGAAGCGCGCGGCCTCGGCCAGCAGCGCCGCCTCGCCGCCGAACAGGTGCGCGCAGCCGGTGATATCGAGCGCCAGCGCATCGGGCGGATCGAGCGCCACCAATGGCGTGAAGCGGTCGCACTGATCGGCCAGCCGTTCCAGCCAGGCCAGATCGGCCAGCGGATCATGGTCCAGCACCGTGAGCAGCGGCACCTGCGCGCGGGCATCGGCCAGCGCCAGCCCCGCGCTCAGCCCCAGCGCGGCCGCCTGGGGGCAGGTCGCGGCGATGCGCATCGCGCCGCGTATCTTTTCGACCAGTACCAGCGGGGTGTCGGTGGCTTTGTCACCTGCGTCACCCCGCCCGGCGGATTTCTCCTGCCGCATCAGCCGATCGACCGGCAGAAAGGGGAAGAACAGCGCCAGATGACGCCGCTGCGCCTCCGTTTGCTCCTGCAATGGAGGCATCTGCAAAACAGGCTTGTTCACGGTTCCACTCCACGCGCCAGTGGCCGCCTGACGGGCGTCCGCGCTGGCGCAACAGGTCTATTTCCCAGGCAGGATAGCCCGGAGCATTGGCATCCATCGCCAGCGATGGCGCGGCGGCCACCTGCCAGCGGGTTTGCGCGGCGCTGGGTGCAGGGGCAGCCGCGATCCTCAGCGCGATCACGGTTACCCCCGATGTTTCCGCCGCCAGCGCCAGCCTGCGGCTTGCCGTCAGGTCGAGCAGCCGGGGTGAGCGCCACAGCTCGACCACCGCCACGCCCACTTCCGGGCAGCGCACCACATCGGCCGCCGCGCGCAGCACGCACAGCGGATCGGGCATCACGCCGATGATCACGCGGCCCGGATCCAGGCCGATCTCGACCAGTCCGGGCGCGTGCAGCCTGCCGCCTTGCTTTTCCGCCTGCGCCTCACGCAGCCACACCAGCGATCCACCCGGTCCAATTCCGAGACGCAGCGCCAGCCCCGCGACAAAGCCGGTGGCGCAGCCTGCATCATCGGCCTCTGCCGCGAACACCTCGTGCACCCGTGCGCGCATCAGCCCGCCGCCCAGCGCGCTGTCGATCCCGGCATGGCCGGTCCCCGCCATCGCCGCCGTCTCCACGATGCGCAGCCGCTCGATCCCGGCGATGCGGGATTTGAGAGACTCGAGAGAATCGGGACGTGCCATATGTTCTTATTATGTTCCATTTTACGGAACGTCAAACCCGCGTGTTCTCACCCGTCATTCCCGCGGCCCTTAGCCTCTCCCTAGATGGAAGCGGTGCGCCAGTTTGCCTCTCCCTTGATGGGAGAGGCGGCGAGACTTGGCAGCTTGCTGCCTTAGTCGCAGCGGTGAGGGTGATGGTGCGCCTGGGCGCTATCGTGCATCAGCGCACCTGTTGTTCAATCCGGAGAGATCACTCCCACCCAACCCTCCCCCATCAAGGGGGAGGGCTTAGATGTGCGAACCTCCGCCGGTTACGATTTGTTAACCCTGCTCGTTAATAGTCTGGTGAAATTCGTTAACGCCTCGCCATCACAGGGGGACAGCATGCCGGATACCGCACACGCAATGCACACCGCACGAATCCTTCTGCAAGAGGCGATGCAGCTGCAGGAGGCGGGCAACCTCGCCGCGGCCGAACCGCGCTATCGCATGGTGGTGGAGCAGGGCTATCGCGTGGCAGAGGTGCTGCCGATCCTGGCAGGCATCCTCGGCCATCGCGGCGCCACCGACGAAGCGCTGGAGGCGTGGGACATGCTGCTCGCGCTTGAACCCGCGCACGCGGTGGCGCATCATGAAAAGGGGCTGATCTTCAGCCGCACCGGGCGTCTGACAGACGCGATCACCGCGCTGCAGGCGAGCTGCGCCGCCGACACCGCCAACCCCATCGCCGCCAACAACCTTGCCGTCATGCTCTCCGATGCGGGGCGCAAGGGTGAGGCGCTGGACCAGTTCCGCCGGGCGCAGACGCTGCAGCCGGGCAACATTCATATCGAACACCAGATCCGCCGCCTGAGCGCCGAACTCGTGCCGTTCTGGCATATCCCGATGCTCAACGACGTACGCCGCAACGATGCCTTCGAGGCCGCGATCCGCGCTGCCATCGCTGAGGCCGGGCCGGATGCGCGGGTGCTGGATATCGGCACCGGCAGCGGGTTGTTGTCGATGATGGCCGCGCGCGCTGGCGCCCGGTCGGTCACCGCGTGCGAGGTCGTGCCGGTGATCGCCGACATGGCGCGCCAGATCATCGCCGATAACGGCTATGCGGACGCCATCACCGTCCACACCGCACCTTCGACCGAACTGAAGGTGGGCGAGCATCTGGACGAACGCGCCGACATTCTGGTGTCCGAAATCCTTTCCAGCGACCTATTGACCGAGCATGTCATCGACACGTTCGAGGATGCGCACGCGCGGCTGCTCAAGCCCGACGCCATCGTCATCCCGCGCGCCGCCTCGGCGATCGGCTGCCTGGTCGAAAGCCCGGTGCTGGCCGATTACGTGTTCGTCGATCAGGTATCGGGCTTCGACCTGTCGCGCTTCGGCGCGCTCGCCTCGCCCAAACTGCCGATCCACGGCACGATGACCGACTGGCGGCGGCTTTCGGCAGATGTCGAACTCGTCAGCATCGACCTTACCCGCAAGGCGCACGCCAGCGACCTGCATTTGCTCGAAATCGACGTGCTCGAAGACGGCATCGCCACCGGCATCGTCCAGTGGATGCATGTCGACCTGGCCGAGGGCGTGACCTTCGACAACCACCCCGATGGCTATACCGACGGCGGCTGGCTGCAGGTGCTGCACAACTTCCCCGAGCCGATCGTGGTCCAGGCGGGCGATACGCTGAACGTCGCGGTGGGGCACGACCGGGTGACGCTGATCGTGCGTCCGCTGGAGGTGGTTGCCGCGGTGTCGCAGGTAAAGGTGGCTTGATCCATGTCCGCTCTCTCCCCGTCAGGGGAGAGATACGAAGGCTTGCGAGCGTAGCTCGCTAGGCGAAGTTGAGAGGGGCAGCGGCAACGCATTCCCCTCTCCCCCCGCCGCTACGCGGCTCCTCCCTCTCCCCTGAAGGGGCGAGGGCAAGAGGGCGCATTGCCAAAACTCCCCTCCCTGCAAGGGAGGGGCAGGGGGTGGGTCAGCCGTTACAAAACCACCACCAGCCTTTTCTCGCCGACCCACCCCTAACCCCTCCCTTGCAGGGAGGGGAACGCGCTCAATTCAGCCGCTTATTAATCACGCCTCCGCCAAATTGCAGACACTCGACGCACCACCCCCGCTCAGCCTGAGCCTGTCGAAGGCCACACACTCACGTTGGCCGTATAGCGGGGCCTTCGACAAGCTCAGGCTGATCGGAGGGGGCGGCAATACCAAGCTTTTCGTCGCAACTGATGCATAGCCCGGTCCCCTGCGAAGGCAGGGGCCCATCACCCGACCGTCGTGCTTGGTGCAAGGGCAGGAGATGGATGCCTGCCTTCGCAGGCAAGCGGTGTAGGAGCGTCACGTTTTGGGTATGGTAGCCGTCTTCCAGCTACTTGTGCGTTTGCAGAAAGCTGCCTGTCAGGAAACGCCCAACGCGTTCTGCGACTGGCCTAGCCTTCCTCGGGGAACCGCACCGGGACATTCGTCAAATTCTCTTCATCCGCAAATCCATGACCGAGGTCGTAGAGGTAGAGTGTTACAGGGCACGGCTGGCTCTCGGCCCATTGAACCGCCTCGGCAACCGAGACAGCCTCAAGGGCATCGTAGTCTACAGTCAGCATTGGATCACTCTCAGGCGCTTGATCGGCATCTTTGCAGCTGTTGTCGTGCTCGGTAGCCTCAACAATGGCGTTGACCTCTCTCCACCGATAGGGCCGGGTACGCCTGTCAATTATGTTCCACAGCATCCTTCGGCGCTACCAGTGACCCACGAAAGTGACAACGGTGAAAAGTCGAGCAGTCCCCGTCGGAACGCGCTCACTTAACCATGGCACAAATCAAGCCTCCAGCTCGACATCCCAATACAGCCAATCATGCCAGCTGGTGTGCAGATAGTTCGGCGGAAACGCGCGGCCGCGTTCCTGGAGCTGCCAGCTGGTCGGACGGATCGGGGGGACCATCAGGCGCATGTTGGCCTGCGCAGGCGTCCGTCCACCCTTGCGCATGTTGCATGGTGCGCAGGCCGTTGCGACGTTCTGCCAGGTGGTCTTGCCACCCAGGCGGCGCGGGACGACGTGGTCGAAGGTCAGCTGGTGCGGCGATCCGCAATATTGGCAGTGGAAGCGGTCGCGCAGGAACAGGTTGAAGCGGGTGAAGGCGGGGTATTCGGACGGCTTCACATATTGCTTGAGCGCAATCACCGACGGGATTTTCATCTGCACCGTGGGTGAATGCACCTCGCGCTCATAGGTTTCGATGACATCCACGCGGTCGAGGAAGATTGCCTTGATCGCGGTCTGCCACGGCCACAGGCTGAGCGGATAATAGCTCAAAGGGGTGTAATCGGCGTTCAGCACAAGCGCCGGGCAGCTGTCCGGATGCCGGATAAAGTCCGGGTGCGGGTCGCGTATCGCCCGCTCGATCAAATCGGGATGAAACATGGCAGGCTTGAACCCTCTCCCACTCGTCCGTCGTGCTTCCTATAACCTGTGTTGCGTGACAGCCCTGTTACAAATTTGCGCTTTGCTGTTTTACAGTTAATCAGCATGCGGCAGACGACAAGGTCAAGAGGGCGCTCGCACAATATATGGTGATAACTGTGCCATTTATACCCCAGGGGCAGGTGGTGGCGAGGTGACGGGCGTGCGCACTCGCTTTGCGCCCAGCCCCAATGGCGCTCTGCACCTGGGCCACGCCTATGCCGCGGCCTGTGCGCATGATCTGGCGCGAGACCTTGGCGGCGCGTTTCTGCTGCGGATCGAGGATATCGATGGCGCGCGGTCCCGCCCGGAATTGACCGAAGCGATCTTTGCCGACCTTCGCTGGCTGGGGCTGGCATGGGACGGCGCGGTGCTGTTCCAGTCGTCGCGGCTGGCCGCCTATGATGCCGCGCTGGAGCAGCTGAAAAGCCGCGGGCTCGTATACCCCTGTTTTTGCACGCGCGGGCAGATTGCCGCGGCAGGCGCGGTGCAGGGGCCGGATGGGCTGGTCTATCCGGGGACCTGCCGGGCGCTGGATGCGGCAGAGCGCGCAGAGCGATTGGCAAGCGAGGCGCATAGCTGGCGGCTGGACATGGCGCGCGCGGTTGCTGAAACAGGCCCGCTCACCTGGCATGACCTGAACGCGGGCGAACAATTGGCCCGGCCCGAACTGCTGGGCGATGTCGTGCTGGCGCGCAAGGATGCGCCCGCGAGCTATCACCTCGCGGTGACGCTGGACGATGCGTACCAGCGGATCAGCCATGTGGTGCGTGGGAGCGACCTGATTGCCGCCACTTATGTCCACCGGGTGCTGCAGGCGCTGCTCGACCTGCCGGTGCCGCACTATCTGCACCATGGCCTGCTGGCCGGGGCGGACGGCGCCAAGCTTGCCAAGAGCGCCGGGTCGCCGGCGCTCGCCGCGATGCGCGCTGCCGGGGTGGACGGACCTGCGCTGCTGGAAAATTTGCGAAAAGGCCACCTTCCTGCTGGCATTTCATGGGCCCAGTCCTCATATGGTTTTGCATGAACGTCATCCTCATCCTTGTCATCGTTGCCCTGGCGGCCATGGTTCTGTTCAGCCTGGTGCGGGGCCTTGTCGCCTTCATCCAGATGACCGAGGAGGACCTGAAAAGCCCCGGCGTCGGGCGCAGCCATCAGATGCAGAACAAGATGATGTTCGCCCGCGTCAAATATCAGGCCATGGCCATCGCTGCCGTCGCCGTCCTGATGCTCTTCAACCGCTGAGCCGTCAGGCAGACGGGTCCACGACATGGTCAAGCTCAACAAGATTTACACGCGCACCGGCGATGATGGCACATCGGGTTTGGTCGATGGCTCGCGCATCGCCAAGGATTCTGCGCGCATGGCGGCGATCGGCGATATCGATGAATTGAACAGCGCGCTCGGCCTTGCGGTCGTGGCGTTGGGGGCAAGCGAGTTCGCCGCCGATCTGGTGCGGGTGCAGAACGACCTGTTCGACCTGGGCGCGGATATCGCGACGCCGGGCGAGGACTTCGAACCGTCCGAAATGGTGCTGCGGATCATTCCTGCGCAGGTCGACTGGATCGAGACGCGGATCGATGCAGTCAACGATACGCTGCCGCCGCTGACCAGCTTCATCCTGCCGGGCGGAAGCCCCGGTGCCGCAGCGGTGCACCTTGCCCGCTCGATCGCCCGCCGCGCCGAACGCGCGCTGGTGGCCGCAAGCCATGATGGATCGATCAATCCGGCGGCCCGTATGTATATCAACCGGCTGTCGGACTATCTGTTCGTGCTCGCGCGGCGGATCAACAACGGCAACGATCCCTTGTGGGTGCCCGGCGCTTCGCGGTGACAGCTCGTTCTCCGGCGAACGCCGGAGTCCAGGAGTCGGTCATAGCAACATCGCCCCTGGATTCCGGCGTTCGCCGGAAAACGACGAAACGCGGACTTAGGACGACCATGAGCGCAACCGCCCCCTATCATCACGTCTCCGGTCCCCGGCTGACCGATCTTTTCGCCCACGTCCGTAATCTCAGCCTCGCGCTGGCTGAACCACTCTCCGATGCCGATGCCACCGTGCAGTCGATGGACGATGCCTCGCCCGCCAAATGGCATCTGGCGCACACCAGCTGGTTCTTTGAAACCTTCGTGCTGCGCGATCATGTCGCGGGATACCGCGCGTTCGATCCGGATTTCCACTTCCTGTTCAACAGCTATTACGAGGCTGAAGGCGCGCGCCATGCGCGGCCCCATCGCGGACTGCTGACCCGCCCTTCGCTCGACCATATCCGCGCCTATCGCGCCCATGTCGACGCGGCGATGATGGAGGCATTGCCACATTTGGGTAACGATGCGCTGGCATTGGTCGAACTGGGATTGAACCACGAGCAGCAGCATCAGGAGCTTTTGCTGACCGACATTCTGCACCTGTTCGCGCAGAACCCGCTGTTTCCGGCGATCTGGCCTGCCGAGCCGCAGCCTGCCATTCCTGCGCAGCCGCTGGAGTGGATCGCAGGGCCGGTGGGGCAGGTGGACATCGGCCATGATGGCGATGGCTTCGCGTTCGATTGCGAAGGGCCGCGTCATGCGGTGCTGCTGACGCCTTACGAACTCGCCAACCGTCCGGTGAGCAATGGCGAGTGGGCCGCGTTCATCGCCGATGGCGGCTACGAACAATCCCGGCATTGGCTGGCCGATGGCTGGGCCTGGGTGCAGGCCAATGCGATCGCAGCGCCGCTGTATTGGCACCGGGATGCAGACGGACACTGGCAGCAGTTCGGGCTGGACGGCATACGCAGCGTCGATCCGGCAGCGCCGGTCTGCCATATCAGCCTGTACGAGGCGGATGCGTACGCCGCCTGGGCAGGGGCCCGCCTGCCCACCGAGGCGGAGTGGGAGGCGATCGCCGCCCGTCACGATCCGCTGGGCGGCAACCAGCTCGATACCGCAGGTCCGGTGCGTCCGCGCGCCGATGCGGCGACGGCGCTGTTCGGCAATGTCTGGCAATGGACCGGCAGCGCCTATCGCCCTTATCCCGGCTTCAAACCTGCTCAAGGCGCGGTGGGCGAGTATAACGGCAAGTTCATGTCCGGCCAGTTCGTGCTGCGCGGCAGCAGCTGTGCAACCCCGCGCAGCTCCGTGCGTCCCAGTTATCGCAACTTCTTCTATCCTCACCAGCGCTGGCAGTTCACGGGATTGCGCCTGGCGAGGGATATCTGATTTCCCTATCCTCAGGAGCGCTCCCTTGTCCCCCAGCACCCAACGCCTTGAAGCGCTCGCACCCGATGCGGCCGATCCCGCCTTTCGCGCCGATGTACTCACGTGCTTCCGCAGCACCCGCCGCGCGATTCCGGCGCGCTGGCTGTATGATCTGGCGGGATCGGAACTGTTCGAGGCGATCACTAACCTGCCCGAATATTACCCGACCCGCACCGAAACCGCGCTGCTTGAGCGCTATTGCGGCGAGGTCGCGCAGCATGGCGGGGCAGGCCGCGCAGTCGTGGAATTCGGATCGGGCTCATCGGTAAAGACCCCGCATCTGCTGCGCGCCGTACAGGGAGAGCACTACGTTCCCATCGATATTTCAGGCGATTTCCTGCGCGATTCCGCTGCGACGCTTGCGGGCGATTTCCCTGACATGCAGGTCCACCCGCTGGAGGGTGACTTCATGCGCCCGCTGCAGCTGCCCGATGCGGTGGCCGGGGTTCCCAAGCTTGGCTTCTTCCCCGGATCGACCATCGGCAATATGGTGGCGCGCACCTCGGTCGACCTGCTCCGCTCGATGCGCGAGACCTTGGGCGAGGGCGCGATGCTGCTGATCGGCATGGACCGCATCAAATCGCCCGATATCCTCGTGCCTGCTTATGACGATGCGCAGGGCGTGACCGCCGAGTTCAACCTCAACCTGCTGCGCCGCATCAATCGCGAGCTGGATGGCGATATTCCGGTGGACCTGTTCCGCCACGTGGCGCGCTGGAACGACAGCTATGCCCGGATCGAAATGCATCTCGAGGCACAGGCGGATGTCAGCTTCGAGATCGCGGGCGAGCGCTTCACGATGGCCGAGGGCGAAACCATCCATACCGAAAACAGCCACAAATACGGCGCCCGCGACGCGCGGCTGCTGCTGCGCTCAGGCGGCTGGACCATGTGTCACGAATGGACCGACCCGGATGACTGGTTCGCGCTGATTCTCGCTGAGGCCAAGCCGTTCCAGACGGCGCCTTGATCCCAAGCATTACCTACACACTCGTCATTCCCGCGAACGCGGGAATCCCGCTTTTGTACCAGGGTTTCGAGCAATAGCGGGACCCCCGCTTTCGCGGGGGTGACGATGGAAGCTGGGGAGGGCGATGGTCGCGCTCTCGTGGGTTCACCACTCCAGCCGGTTGCCCTGATAATCCAGGAACGATCCGCTGTCCGCCGGGGTCAGCCCCGCGATCACCTTGCGAAAGCCGGTGATGCTGGTGGTCGCATCGATCTGTGCGCCGGGGCCGCCCATGTCGGTCTTGACCCAGCCTGGGTGAATCATCGCCAGGGTCAGCCCGCTGTCCTTCCAGTCGATGCTGAGCGATCGCCACGCAGCGTTGAGCGCCGCTTTCGAACTGCGATAGGCGATCAGCCCGCCGCTGTCGTTGCCCGCAATGCTGCCCAGCGTCGAGGACAGGCCGACGATCTTGCGGTGTTCCGACGCCAGCACATTGTCCTTCAGGCGGATCGCCAGCTCCGTCGGCGCGATGGCATTAGCCAGGAACGTTTCGGCCCAGGCATCGCGATCGAACTGCTGCGGCCCCAGCATGCCGGCGTTGGCGATCAGCACGTCGATGGCGCGGTTGCCCAATGCAGCCTGCAACGCATCCAGGCTGGCCGGATCGGTCGTCTCAAGCGCGTGAACCTCAGCCCCTGTGACTTTGAGGTCGCTCGCCGGTTGCGGATCGCGCGCGGTGGCAATGACCGTCCAGCCATCGGCGGCATATTGGCGCGCGAACTCGAGGCCGAGCCCGCGATTGGCTCCGGTGATCAGGACAGTTGGCATGGGGTTGCTCCCTTGAAAGTGCGCGTTCAATCCGCGAGGTGCTTGAGGATCAGGTACCAGTGGTTCAGCCCGGCGTAGAAATCCTCCACCCGGATGCGTTCGTTGAGGCCATGCGCGAACATGTCCGCGTCGCGCATGGCCGCACCACTGATCGCCACGGTGTTCAGCCCCAGCGCGCGGTAATGCATGCCATCGGTACCGCCCGATTCCATGTAGGGCGCGATGACCATATCGGGGAAGCGCGCGTGCACGCCTGCCTTTACCGCGCCAAGCACTTCGGCGTCCAAAGTCGAGGCCGGCGCTTCGACGACATCGGTCACAAGCTTGAACGCGACCTTGTCGTTGGCGATTACCTTTTTCAGCGTCGCTTCGGTCGCCGCCGCGCCGCCCTCGCCGGGGAAGATGCGGCAGTTGACGGTCGCGGTTGCCGATTGCGGCAGCGCGTTTTCGGCATGGCCGCCTTTCAGCATGGTCGCGACACAGGTGGTCGAAAGCATATTGGCCGCAGGCGACGCGAGCAGAGTGGCGCGCGCGGCCTCGTCGGCAGGATTGCGCGAAAACGCCAGCATGGCCTGCCCCACCGGGCCGGGGGTGATCTTGCCCAACTCGGCAAACGATCCGCGCGTGATCGCATTGTCGCGCACCGGGAAGCGATACGCCTCGATCGCTTTCAGCGCGGTTGCCAGCTCATAGATCGCATTGTCAGGCCGGGGACGGGACGAGTGACCGCCGGGGTTGGTGACGGTCAGCTCAAACGTCGCGAACGTCTTTTCCGCCGCCTGCACGCCGAACATGATCGGCTTGAAATCCTCGGTCAGCCGGATGCCGCCGGCATCGCTGTTGAGCACCAACGCGGGCTTGATCGTCTCGGCGACCATTTTGGCCTGCGCGCGCGTGCTGATCATCCCGGTTTCCTCGTCGCCGGAGAATACCAGGATCAGGTCGCGCTTGGGCGTCCAGCCTTCCTTTTTCAGGCGGATGAAGGTGTGCGACAGGCTGGCGATGCCGTATTTGTTGTCGATGGTGCCGCGCCCGAAGAAATAGCCTTCCTCTTCGGTCAACGTGAACGGGGGGCGCTCCCAATCCTCGGGCAGGGCTTCCACGACATCCATGTGTCCCAGCAGCACGATCGGCCCGGCTTTGGGCTTTCCTTTCGCCCGGTACGTCACCATCAGGCCCTGGGTCGGCTCGCCCGCGCTGTCGTAATCGGTGACGGAGATGTCGCCCTCGGGGAACCCCGCCTTGACGAACTCGCCCTTCAGGTAGGCGACCATCGCCGGCACCTGCTTGTGCCCGCGCGCGGTGCGGAAACCGATGATGTTGCGATACAGCTCGCGCGCGGCTTGCTCGTCGGCGCTGCGCTGCTGAATGGGTTCGCTCCGCGGCTGGGCCTGAACAGGGATCGCCGAAGCGGTGGCCATCGCCATCAGCCCGGTTGCCAACGCCAGTTTCATCGTCGTCCTCATGTGCGCATCCCCTTATATGCTCTTTTGGCCCGCCATCTCTCGCCAAAGCCGTGCGGAGCGACTATAGCGATTTCCTATTCTTGGAGAGCAATTTATGTCTGCCCACAACCCTTCTTTGCGACCCTGGCGCGATATCGAGCGGCGCAAGTGCCGCCAGATCATGGTGGGCAACGTGCCGGTGGGCGGCGATGCACCGGTGACCGTGCAGACGATGACCAACACGCTGACATCCGACGCCAAGGCGACGATCGACCAGATCCGCCGCTGCGAGGAAGCGGGCGTGGACATCATCCGCGTGTCCTGCCCGGACGTCGAATCAACCGCTGCGATGAAGCAGATCGTGCGCGCATCGAAGGTGCCGATCGTCGCCGACATCCATTTCCACTACAAGCGCGCGCTGGAAGCCGCCGATGCGGGCGCGGCCTGCCTGCGGATCAACCCCGGCAATATCGGCTCGTCGCAGCGGGTGCGCGAAGTCGTCAATGCCGCCAAGGCCAATGGCTGCGCGATCCGCATCGGCGTCAACGCGGGGAGCCTTGAAAAGGACCTGCTGGAAAAATACGGCGAGCCTTGCCCCGAGGCTTTGGTCGAAAGCGCGCTCGACCATATCAAGCTGCTGCAGGACCATGATTTCCACGAATTCAAGGTCGCGGTGAAGGCGAGCGACGTGTTTCTCGCGGTCGCAGCCTACCAGCAGCTCGCCGATGCGGTCGATTGCCCGCTGCACCTTGGCATTACCGAGGCAGGCGGGCTGATCGGCGGCACCGTCAAGAGCGCCATTGGCATCGGCAACCTGTTGTGGGCGGGCATCGGCGATACCATCCGCGTCTCGCTCTCGGCCGAGCCCGAAGAGGAAGTGCGCGTCGGCTATGAGATCCTCAAGTCGCTCGGCATCCGCACCCGCGGTGTCCGCATCGTCAGCTGCCCCAGCTGCGCGCGGCAGGGCTTCGATGTTATCCGCACGGTGCAGAAGCTGGAAGAGCGGCTGCAGCACATCAACACCCCGCTGTCGCTCTCGGTGCTGGGCTGCGTCGTCAATGGCCCTGGCGAAGCGCGCGAGACCGACATTGGCCTGACCGGCGGCGGCAAGGGCAAGCACATGGTCTACTTGTCTGGCATTACCGATCACACGGTCGAAGATGAGGGCATGGTCGATCACATCGTCCGCCTAGTCGAAGCCAAGGCGGCCGAGATCGAGGCCGAAGCCACCGACGCAGGCAATGCCGAGGTGGTCGCTGCAGAATGAGCGTAACGATCAGGCCCGCACGGCCGGGTGACGAGGCGGACATTCTGGCCATGGTCGTCGCGCTCGCGGTTTACGAGCGCGAGCCGGATGCGGTGAAGGCGACGGAAGAGTCGCTGCGTGCGACGTTGTTCGGCGACAACCCCCAGGTTTTCGCGCATCTGGCCGAGGTCGACGGGCAGGTCGCAGGGCTGGCCCTGTGGTTCCTGACCTATTCGACCTGGACCGGCGCGCCGTCGCTGTATCTGGAAGACCTGTATGTCGCAGATGCGGCGCGTGGCACCGGCGCGGGGCGCGCGCTGCTTTCCACGCTCGCGCGCGAAGCCAAGGCGCGCGGTTGCGCACGGATGGATTGGGCGGTGCTGGACTGGAACGACAAGGCGAAGCAGTTCTACCGCCATATCGGGGCGTTTCATTCGGTCGGCTGGGAGCCCTGGCGGATCGAGGGCGAGGCGTTGGAGCGACTGGCAGGCGGTTAGAACATTGTCGGCATTTGGGTCCTGTGGTACATTTCAGGTCCGAAGGAGGCCTGCATGACCTATTCTGCCAAACTCATCAAAGGCGGCAAGATCGTCATCCCCGCCGAACTGCGGCGTGAACTGGGCTTCAACGAAGGCGACCGGCTGGTCTTCGAGCGCGAAGGCGACAGCCTGGTGATCAAAACGACCGCCCAGGTGCTACGCGAGGTGCAGGAGGCTTTTCGCCCATTCCGTCCAGCCGATGGCAGCAGCGTGGTCGATCAGCTTATCAAGGACCGCCGCCTTGAAGCGTTGCGCGAAGACGAAGAATCGGCGCAATTCAGTGAACGATTCAGACAAAAATGACCGTCGCGGTTGATGCGTCAGTGATGCTTGCGATCATTTTCGACGAGCCCGGTGCGGAAGGGCTGTTGGAGATGATCCGAAGCGGTACAATGTCGGCGGTCAATTTCAGTGAAGTGCTGACGAAATGCATCGAGCAGGGCGCAGACGCGGACTTCGCCCAGTTGCAGGTTGGCAGGCTGAATATTACCGTCGCTCCGTTTACTGATCAGGATGCAAAATCAGCGGCGGCGTTGCGCTTGCCTACGCGTCATCGCGGCCTTTCACTCGGTGACCGCGCCTGTTTGGCTTTGGCGCTGCGGGAAGGGGTTCCAGCGGTTACGGCGGACCGGCAATGGGGTGGCATCGATGTTGGCGTGGATATCCGCCTGATCCGTTAGCGTTGCGCGCTGCGCCGTTTACGCATTGTTAGCCAGTCGCGCGTAATGCCAAACAATGCCCAAAGCCGCACGCCTCGCCAAGCCGACCCCGCAAGATGCCGCTGCACTTGCGGTCTTACGTTTCGCGCTCGTCTCAGGCTGTGCCACCGCGCTGATCATGGCGCGCTATCCGCTGCCGTTTTAGAGCGCTTTTCGACCAGTCCGGGTCACCGTGATTGGACCATGAGGTCCACTGGGAAGGCGCGGTGCGCAGCAGGGGCTGGTTGCCCCTGCAAGGGCCGCAACGCTGCCAGTGGGCCTCATGGTCCAACCCCAAAGGGGCGGGCCGAATTTGGCCCACTGCCGCGTCAGGCTGGCTTGAAAGATCGACATATTCCTGCGCCAGCCTTCCTCGCATTGAGCCAAATTCGGCCCCGTCACGGTGACCCGGAATGGTCGAAAAGTGCTCTAGCCGGCGAGCTTGCGCTCGATCCCCTGCCACAGTTTCGCATAGGCCTGCGCCGCCGGGCTTTTGGGCTCGAAGGCACCCACCGGCATGCGCTCCTCGGCCATACGCTCGACCGCGCTTGCCATCGGAATGACCGGCCAGTCGCGGTATGCCTCCAGCGCCGCCTTGTGCAGCGCGCGCCTGCGGTCCACCATCACGAACACCGGCAACATCGGGGCGTGCTTGCCCGATTTGCCGTCGAGGTACGCCTGAACCTCGGCAAACGCGCGCTGGGATAGCGGCGAGGGGATAATTGGCACGATCACCAGATCGGCTGCACGCAGCACCTGATCGGACGTTTCGCTCAGGCCCGGCGGGCAATCGAGGATGATGCGATCATAGGTCTTGCCGAGGCCATCGATCAGCTTTTTCAGCCTCTTGGCCTTGCCGATCTCGAACAGCATCCGGTCCAGCCCGCGCAGCGAATGATCCGCCGCCAGCAGGTCCAGCCCCGCGATGCGCGAAGGGCGCACCAGCCGGTCGGGCGAGACATCGCGCGCAAAGATCGAGCGCGCCTCGTCCTTCACCGCTCGATAGTCGCCGACCAGGTGGCTGGCCGCGCCCTGCGGATCGAGATCCCACAACAAGGTGCGGCGCGATGACAGGGCCGCCGAACACCAGGCCAGGTTGACCGCGCTGGTGGTTTTGCCCACCCCGCCTTTCAGGTTGTAGACGGCAATACTGTGCATCCGGTCCCCCACATCAGCCCCCTACATCTGCCGGGGCGGCAGCAGGGAGTGTCGCGGCATTAGGGTCGGATTGTGTCACCGCCGTTGCAGGCTTGTCGAGCCCGGTTTTCTGCAGCCATGCCCTGAAATCGGCCACGGTGCGAACCGGGTCTTCCTCCATCGGGATGTGGCCCAGATCGTCATAGACCACCGCAGTTTCGTTGGGCAATTGGCGCGCGAACCAGGTCGCGTTGGCAAGCGGGATCAGCGTGTCCTTTTTGCCCCATAGGATCAGCGATGGCATGGTGAGGCCGGCAAATTCCAGCGCGCTCGCCGGTTTGCGCGGGAAGTCGCCGCGCGCCGCCGTCGCCTCGCGGTTGCCGGGATGGCGCAGTAGCTTCCAGTACAGGTCGACCATTTCCGGCGTGACCTTGGCCGGATCGCCCACCGACTGTTCCAGGCTCTGCTTAATGATCACGCGCGGGGTGAAGATCGACAGCACCGGGCGGATCAGGGGGCTTTGCACCAGGCGGAAGCCGATCGGGATTTTGGTCGGCTTGGCATCCGGCGCGCCCGATGCATCGACCAGGACCAATCCCGCCACCCTTTTGGGATAGGCCAAAGCGATGTTCCAGGCGACCCAGCCGCCCATGGAGTTGCCGGCAACGACATAGCGGGTGATACCCAGCTTGTTCATCACTTCAGCGCCGGTCTCCCGGAAAGCCTCGGTGCTGTAGTCGCCTTTGACCTGTGCTCCGGTGAGGCCGTGGCCCGGCTGATCATAGCGCACGACGCGATAATCCTGCTTCAAGGCATCGGCCCAGCCCTGCCAGGTGTGCAAGGATGCGTTGGACCCGTGGATCAGCAAAATCGCAGGCGCATCCTTTGGGCCTTCGTCGCGCACATGTACGCTCTGGCCGTTGGGCAGCTCGATGAATTGCGACGGCGGCTGGCCATATTGCGCCTGCAGCTCGGATGGCTCGATATCCGGCGCATAGCCCCACACACCCACCCCGATGATGGCGACGACCAGAAGGATAAACAGCCATTTCAGGAATTTGAACATCGCTAGCATCGTCCTCGGGCGCAGGGGGCAGGTCAGGCTGGGCAAAGCCTAGTGCGATTGTCCTGCCAGTTCCAGCGTATTGCCGCAGGCCGCTTCAGCCGGGGAAAGCGTCACCACATTTCTGTTGCAGTTAAGAATGCCTATCATTAGTGCGAAAGCTGCTGCGAACGAGAATCGCTGGCAGCTAACAGCAAAACCATCACCACGTTCCAGGGGCCCTATCCATGAAATCCAGTTTCACGCGCGCTGTCAGCACGTTTGCAATCGCCTGGGCTGGAACATGGGCCGTGCCTGCGGTGGCAAACGATGCTGCGGCGGCGACTGTTGGCGCAATCGCCAGCAGTGATGCAGGGGATCTTGCCGATTCGGGCGCGGACGATCAGCGCGAAATCATCGTAACGGGCCGCAGCGAGGGCTATCTGGCGCTGGATATCGTGCGCGCGGCCAAGACGCCAACTTCGCTGATCGATATCCCGCAGGCGATCTCCGTCTACACGCGCGAGCAGATCGAGGATCAGGCGCTTCAGGACCTCGCCGATGTGCTGCGCTACACGCCGGGCGTCTCCTCCAACCAGGGCGAGGGGCACCGCGACCAGATTTCGATCCGCGGACAAGACACCACGGCGGATTTCTTCGTCGACGGCATCCGTGATGACATCCAATATTACCGCCCGCTGTACAATCTGGAGCGGGTCGAGATTTTGAAGGGGTCCAACGCGCTGCTGTTCGGGCGCGGCGGCGGTGGCGGTGTGGTCAACCGGGTCACCAAGACGCCGGTGCTGGGCGAAACCTTTTACGGCGGATCGGCCTCGGTCGATACGTTCGGTGCCTTCGCGCTCGCCAGCGATATCAACGCCGCACTGGGCGACACCGCCGGACTGCGCCTGAATGCCGCATACGAGGAATTCGACAACCACCGCGACGTTTTCGGTGGCAACCGCATCGCCATCAACCCCACCGCCGGTTTCCAGCTGGGCGAGGCAACCCGGCTGCTGGTCTCCTATGAATTCGTCGATGACGACCGCATCGTCGACCGGGGCATTCCTGCGACCACGGGGGGCACCATCGCCAACCCCGCTCGCCCGGTGCGCGGGTTCTATCGCACGTTCTTCGGGTCGCCGGAGGTCAACCGCACCTCGCTGGAAGCCCACATTCTGCGCGGGCGGTTCGAGCACAGCTTCACCGATACTCTGCGCTATGACATGACCGTGCAGTATGCGGATTTCGACAAGGCCTATGGCAACCTCTTTCCGGTCGCCAGCAACCTTGCCGCAGGGCGGGTCACGCTCGATTCGTACCGCGATGCCACGCAGCGCGAGAACTTTTTCGTGCAGGGCAACCTGGTGTGGACCGGGCAGACCGGCGCGCTCAGCCATACCTTGCTGGCTGGTTATGAATATGGCGATCAGCGTTCGGCCAATAGCCGGCAGAATGGCCGCTTCGCCACCACCGGCACCAACACTGCAACCTTCGCCTTTTCCGATCCGCTGGTGATCCCGGCGATCACCTTCCCGGTGAACAACCGCAACACCGTTTCCGATGTGACGTTCTATTCGGCCTATCTGCAGGACCAGATCGGCATCGGCGAGCATTTCGATATCGTGCTGGGCGCGCGCTATGATCGGTTCGAGATCGACGTCAATGACATTCAGGCCGGTCGCCAGCTGAGCCGCACCGATACCGAGTGGTCGCCGCGGCTGGGCGTGATCTTCAAGCCGGTAGAGCAGGTGTCGATCTACGCCAGCTATACCAAGACCTTTCTGCCGCGCTCAGGCGACCAGTTCCTGACGTTGACGCCCGCGCAGGCAACGCTGGCGCCCGAAGCGTTCGACAATTACGAACTCGGCGCGAAATGGGAAATCGCCTCCAACCTGCGGGTTTCAGCCGCGGTGTTTCAGCTCGATCGTGAAAATGGTGTCGTCGTCGATCCCGCCAACCCGGCAAACTCCATCCTCACCGGCAGCCGCACGCGCGGCTTCGAGGCGCAGCTGACCGGCCAGCTGCTGCCTGGCTGGCAGGTCAATGCTGGCTATTCGTATCTGGACGCCGACGAGCGCGGTCGCGTCGTGGCGGGTGCCCTTGCCAACCGCGCAATCGGCCAGGTGCCGCGCCATATGGCCAGCCTGTGGAACCGGTATGACGTGAACGACCGGCTTGGCTTTGGCCTGGGTGTCACGCATCACGCCAGCCAGTTTGCCAGCATCTCGAACACCGTCCGGCTTCCGGCCTATACGCGCGTCGACGCTGCTGTGTTTTTCAAGCTGAGCGATCAGATCGAAGCACAGATCAACGTCGAGAATCTGTTCGATGAACGCTATTTTCCGGCATCGCACAACGACAACAACATCACGACCGGAGAGCCGATCAACGCGCGGTTCACCGTGCGCGCGCGGTTTTGACGGGAACGCTGGGGCCTGATCCGGCTTAGCGTCAATCGACACCCAGCCGTTTGGGGGTCTCGCGGCCGCTGAAGGTGCCGAACAACCGGTCCCACACGATGATGCCGTTGCCGAAGTTGCTGTCATGCTCGCGCCGTTCGGCCGAATGATGTCGGGCGTGGATGGCGGGCGTCGCCAGAACCTGGCCCAGCGCGTGTTCTACCCGGTCCGGCAAGCGCACATTGCCGTGCGCCAGCAGGTCCAGCGCCTGCAGCACGATCAGGGCGATCGCAACGGCCAGCGGATCGAGCCCGATCAACGCGACCGTTGCTGCAATGACGACCGATGACAGTATCGCTTCGGCGGGGTGGGTGCGGAACCCGGTCGAGAAATCCAGGTCGGCGTCGCTGTGGTGCAGCCTGTGCAGATACCACAAGGCATCCACCTTATGCATCAACCGGTGCAGGCCATAGCTGGCAAGGCTGATCGCGATGAGCCCGAGTGCGCTCTGCGCAGCCAGCGGCAATGCACCGCCTTCCACCGCGCGCAGCAGGCCCCACTGGCCCGATTCGGCCCAGGCGGCCGCCGCCAAAGGGCCTATCCACGGCAGCAGCCCGGTCAGCATCGCGAGCACGCCCAGGCCGAAGTTCGCCGCCAAGCGCCGGTCGCTGGTCGCGCCTGCGCGCGCTGGAAGCCGTGCTTCTGCAAAGCCCACAACAATCAGCACAAGCAGCAATACCGCCAGATGTGCATAGCCCAATACTGTCACGCCGCGTTGCCTCTGTTCGACACTGTTGCCAATCCTGCCATAGTGAGCCAATGTCGCAAGGCTGCTCAAGACCATAATTCGTGGGTCTTGGCCACACCGCAAAAAGGGGACTATGTGTGACTTTTGACCGACTGATGACTGCCTCGCTGTTCACCGCCATGCTGATGAGCGCGGATGCCGCCATCGCCGGTATGTCGGCACCTGCACCGGTTGCCGGTATCGGCATTGGCGCCGTGGTGCTGATCGGCCTGGGTTACCGCACGCTGCGCAACCGAATCGGACGCTGAGTACCGCAGCTACGCCGGTTAGAGAGGCACCCCTGTCATCCGATCTGGTGTCATCCGGCCTGGCATCGGCACCACGCGCGGTCTGGCTGACGCTGGCCGCGATCGTGGCCGCTGTGAATCTTCACGCCACCTATATCATCGGCAGCGTTCAGTCCTATGGCTGGGTAGTCGCATTCAGCAACCTGTTTGGCCTCAGCGCCATATTGCTGTTCGCGCTTTATGGCCTGTGGACGATCGGGCAGGAAGATAGTGCCGCGGGGACACAGCGGAGGCTCTCGCGCGCCGATGCGGTGGTGCTGGGCGTGGCATTGCTGGCCTCGCTGATACCCTGGCACATTGCCGCTTTCGCAGCCCTGGTGTTGCTGGCTGGCTGGTGCTGGATCACCAGCGTCACGGGTTCGGTGGAGCGCCGCGCAGCCGTGATCATGCTGGCAATTGCAGGCAGCATCGCCATCGGCCGCATCCTGCTGCACAGCGTCGGGGACAATGTGGTGAGCCTTGATGCACAGTTTGTCGGCTGGCTGGCGGGCGTGCCGGTGCGCGGCAACGTCGTCGATTTTGCAAGTACCGGCGCAAGCACGCCCAGCTTCATCGTCGGCCTGCCATGCTCATCTGTACACAATATGTCGCAGGCCGTGCTGTTGTGGGCCACGGTGACTCAGTTGCTGCGGCAGAAGATCGATGCCGCGCTGGTCGGGTTCGCGGTCATGGCCATGCTGGGCCTGTTCCTGGTCAACGCGGTGCGGCTTGCAGCGATGGCCTGGTACCCGGCGCATTTCGAAACGATCCACAACGGCATCATCGGCGAGCTGTTCGGCCTGGCGAGCCTGATCGTCGCCGCACTGATCGTTGCGGCAGGAGCGCTCCATGCCCACCGTCGCCAGACCTAGCCTGGCGGTGTTGGTCGCTGCTTTGGCGGTGACCCTGGCCCCCAAGGCGCTGACCACGTCCTACACCGCAGGCGACGATTTCGCGCGGCTGGACCAGGATATCGTCCGCCGCCTTAGGGCCCAGGGATTTGCCGTTACCCGGCGCACCGAGATCGACCGGCCAGCAACCTTCTATGGCGTGCGGGGATCATGCCGGGTGATGATCCGCCACGCGACCGATCCTGGCAGTTTCGACCGCAAGTACCGCCAGAACGCAAAGTCCATCGGGCCTGTGCAGTACCGTATCGGGAGCGATCGCTTCGTTGAGGCACCGCTGCTGCGCCTTTGGGTGCGCGATACGATCCAGTTATCGAAACTGCGTCTCGGTCTCGCAGGTCCGCGTCCCACTGCTGTCGCTATAGCCACCAGCAAGGCGTGTCCGCCAGGTGCTGTTTCAACCGATGATCTGATGATCCATGGTAAGAAGCCAAGTCGTTGAGCGCTATCAGCATGCTTGGAATAGTGCAGGTCGGTCCATAAACCTCCCAATGCCGGGGAAGTATATGGTGGGCGCGGCAGGGATTGAACCTGCGACCCCACCCGTGTGAAGGGTGTGCTCTACCACTGAGCTACGCGCCCGCTCGCCAGCCTGCCGATGTGGCGGCCTCGTGCGGAGCGCTCCATTGCCAGAAGCTTTGCGGCTTTGCAAGGGGCGCTATCGCCCCAGGAAATAGGCCCCAGGAAGCGAGCCCCAAGAAACTGGTGTCAGGAGATGGCGCGCAGGTGGGTTACGTTGGCCGGGTCCGCCATCGCCCCCTGTTGTGCGCCAAGGCCGTCGAACAGGGTGTTGATGACGATGCGCAGATTGTCCGGCGTTGCGGTGCGCATCATGTCCATCATCACGAACGGGTTGCAGAAGGGCTGCACCATCAGGTTGGTGATGGCCACGACATGGTCGAGGTCGTACCCCTCGAAATAGCCCTCGCTCATCGCTTCGCCCAGCACCACGGCCATATAATGGTCGGCCAGATCGACATAGCCGCGGATCACCTCCCAATGTTCCTCGCCAAGGTCCATATTGGCGCGGAACAGGGCAGGGTCGGCCTCGAACCGGGCGCGCTTTACCGCGACACGGCGGGCGAAGAACTGGAACAGCTTTTCGCGCGGCGGCAGATCGGACGCCACCACGTCTTCCATGATCTGGTTGAGTTCCTCGAACCAGCGCCCGGCGATGGCTTCGAAGAACGCTTCCTTGGACGCGAAGTAGCGATAGAAGCTCGATTGCGACATGCCACAGGCGGCTGCGACTTCGCTGAGCGACAGGTTGATGGCCCCGCGCGCGCGGACGATGTCTTCGGCGGCGTCCATCAACTGGGTACGGATGGCATCGTGGTCGTTGAGGGGGCGAGACATGTCGATCAGCCTGACTGACTTATGGGGATAAGGCGGTTATACGATAAAATTCCGATATTATCAAATGTTGCTTGGAGTGGGCGTGTTCAGCCGACTGCCGAGCGCTGCCAGTCCGGCAGATCGGCAGCGGCAAGGTCCGCCACCCGGCGATGTTCGACCGACAGGCCAAGCTCCTCATGCGCGATCTTCTGCCGTTTGGGATCAGCCTGCGCAATTGGCAGCACGACGATGCGGCGGTTGACCTTCTGCCGCCAGTTCATCCGCGCGGTGTTTTCCTGGCCGACATAACAGCCCTTGTCGAAGCTCACGCCGTTCAATTCGACCGCATTGGTTTCCAGCCACAGAATGTCGCCCAGCTCGTCTGCGCCTTCGGGCACGCCCAGGGCCAGCCGGTGCGCGTGCCAGGCACCGTCCGCGCCTGCATCGCCGCCAGCCGGGGCCAGCCAGCGCCAGCCCAGCGCAGCCAGGCGCGGGTCGGGCGATGCGCCTTCAACCCGACCAGGCGACCAGTGGACGCACAAAGTTTCTTCACACACGATGCTGATCTTGCGGCGCAGGCGGTACAGTGTCAGCCGCTTTGCCAGATCGCCCGCGGAATCGCGCGCGCAGTCGATCAGCACGTCTGCGCCGTCGTCCCACAACAGAAAATCGAACAGTGTCTTGCCCTGCGCGCTCAGCAATCCGGCATATTGCGGCGCGCCGGGCTGCACGCGCCGGGTGTCCTGCGTCACCAGGCCCTGCAGAAAGGCGCGGACGTCTTCTGCCGGATCGATGGGGGACAGGCGGATGAGCGCGCGGGTGACTAATGTGCTATGGCTGGACATAGGCAACTACATGCGTATCAACCGCAACTAATCAAGCGGAGACGGACATGACAGGCAGCTTCGACCTTATCATCAAGAACGGCACGGTCTACCTCCCCGGCGGTCCGGTGGCAGCGGACATCGGCGTGGTCGGCGGCAAGATTGCTGCGATCGGAGCGTTTGCCGCCGATGCGGGCGAGATCATCGACTGCACTGGCCTGCATGTCCTGCCCGGCGTGATCGACAGCCAGGTCCATTTTCGCGAGCCGGGGCTTGAGCACAAGGAAGACCTGGAATCGGGCAGCCGCGCCGCCGTGATGGGCGGGGTCACTGCGGTGTTCGAGATGCCCAACACCAAGCCCAACACCGATACGGCAGAGCGCGTCGCCGACAAGCTTGCGCGCGCCCGCCACCGGATGTGGTGCGACCATGCGTTTTATGTCGGCGCGACCTGCGCCAACGCGCCAGAATTGGCTGAGCTGGAGCGGATTCCCGGCACGGCGGGCGTGAAGATATTCATGGGCGCGTCGACTGGCGATCTGTTGGTCGCCGATGACGGCGCGCTGGCGCGGGTGCTGGCCAGCGGCAAGCGGCGGGTGGCGATCCATGCCGAAGACGAGTTCCGCATGAACGACCGCGCGCATCTGCGCGTCACCGGCGATCCGTCATCGCACCCGGTCTGGCGCGATGACGAGAGCGCGATTCTGGCGACCCGGCGCATTCTGGGGTTGGCGCGTGCGGCCAGACGGCGCATCCACATATTGCACATCACGACACCTGCGGAGCTTGCGCTGATCGCGCAGCACAAGGATATCGCCACCTGCGAGCTGACGCCGCAGCATCTGACGCTGGCAGGCGAGGAGGCCTATCCGCGGCTTGGCACTTACGCGCAGATGAACCCGCCGATCCGCAGCGGCACGCACCGCGACGGGCTGTGGCAATGGCTGGCGCAGGGCGTGCCCGATGTCATCGGATCGGACCATGCGCCGCACACCATTGAGGAGAAGGCCAAGGCCTATCCCGATAGCCCCAGCGGCATGCCAGGGGTGCAGACCCTGCTGCCGTTGCTGCTCGACCATATGCACCACGGGCGGCTGTCGATGCAGCGGCTTATCGATCTGACCTCGGCCGGCGCGCAGCGGATCTTCGGGCTGGTCGGCAAGGGCCGGATCGCGGCGGGCTATGATGCGGACTTCACCATCGTGGACGTGAAGAAGCGCTGGACCGTGACCGAGGACTGGCTGGAATCCCGCTGCGGCTGGAGCCCGTTCACCGGCATGGAGCTGACCGGCAAGCCCATCGGCACGATCATCCGCGGCAACCGGGTTATGTGGGAGGATACATTGGCCGACAGCGCGGTGGGTGAGCCGGTGCGGTTCGAGGCGACGGAGTTTTGACGATATGGCCGGTCGCCCTCACCCTTCCGGCGCTTCGCGCCTCCTTCCCTCTCCCACTGGGAGAGGGAAGGGGCCCGCACCGCGAAGCGGTGTGGGAAGGGTGAGGGCGACCAGCCAACCTACTCCGCCCCGGTGCTCAAACCCAATTGCGGGATGCCCACCGATCGCCGCCCGCCGAAATCGGCGCGGACCACGATGACGCCCTGTTTTTCCATATACTCGATCAGCCGCTTGATCCGGCCCGGAGAGCTGGTGCCATAAACGCGGCCCAGTGCGGCATCGTCAGGGCAGGCCTGCCCGTCCATCGCCGCGCGCGCGATCAGCAGGAACGGGGCGTACATGTCCTGCGGCAGCCGCGCTGCAGCCTCCAGCACCGGTGCCCATACAGGATCTGCAGGGTCGAAAACGCCGCCGCGGGCCAGTGCGATCCGCTGGCGGAACCCTTCCAGGTCGAGCGGCGCGCGCACTAGCCGCTGCATCCGGCAGCGGACGGAAAAATCCTGGTACAGCAGCGCATCGGGTTGCGCCGATGCGCTTGCGTCTTCCAGCATGGCGCGCAGGACCGACACGATCACCACTTCGCTGTCGATGGCGTCGGCGGCATCTTCGGCCTCTTGCCGCGCAGCCAGGATCGCAGGCTGTAAGGCGATGGCGGCAGGCGCGATTGCGCTGATCAGATCATCGGCGGTGACCGGTACCGTGCGAGCCGGTGGAGGCGGCGTGTGCGCTTGGCCGTCATCGGCAAACAGCCGGTCGCGCAAGGCCTGCGGTGCGGCATCGGGCATCGGCATCAGGCTGTGCGTGCCCATGCGGCTGACTGTCTGCGTCGCGCCGATGCGGATGGCGACCGGGCGGCGCGATATGGCAGGGCCAAGCCCCAGAAAGCAGCCGCGCTGCAGGTCACGGATGCGCTCGGCCTGGCGGCGCTCCATGCCCAGAAGGTCAGCCGCGCGCGCCATGTCGATATCCAGAAAGGTGCGGCCCATCAGGAAGTTGCTGGCTTCGGCGGCGACATTCTTGGCCAATTTGGCGAGGCGCTGGGTGGCGATGGCCCCGGCAAGGCCACGCTTGCGGCCCCGGCACATGAGGTTGGTCATCGCACTCAGGCTGGCGCGGCGCACCGGATCGGGCACGTCGCCTGCGACCGAAGGCGCGAACATCTGCGCCTCGTCGACCACGACCAGCGCGGGATACCAATGCTCGCGCGGCGCATCGAACAGGGCGTTCAGGAACGCGGCAGCGCAGGTCATCTGCGCTTCGAGCTCAAGCTGTTCCAGGTTCAGGATCACCGAGGCGCGGTGTTCGCGGATGCGCGCGCCGATGCGGGCGATCTCGCGCTCGTTATAGTCGCCGGCGTCGATGACGATGTGCGTATAGGCATCGGCCAGAGTGACGAAATCGCCTTCGGGATCGATGATCACCTGCTGGACGAGGCCCGCGCTTTCCTCCAGCAACCGGCGCAGCAGATGCGATTTGCCCGAGCCGGAATTGCCCTGCACCAGCAGGCGCGTCGCCAGCAGCTCTTCCATGTCGATGCAGACGGGTTGCCCCGTCTCATCCCGGCCAATGTCGATCGATGCGCCCACCGTTCAGGCCCTATCGTCCCGCCGGGGCAGTTGCAACCGCACCGGGCAGCCAAGCTGGGGATAGCTCTGTCGCACCCCTAGATACGACAAAGCCCCGCCGGTGAGGGCGGGGCTTTGCATTGAACAGACTTGAAGCGGCGGATTAGCCGTTCAGCTTGTCCTTCACCGCCTTTGCGGGGGTGAAGCCGAGCTTCTTGGATGCCTTGATGGTGATGGTCGCGCCGGTACCGGGGTTGCGGCCTTCGCGCTCAGGGGTTGCCTTCACCTTGAACTTGCCAAAGCCGTTGATCGAGATTTCTTCACCGGCAGCAGCAGCATCGGTGATCGCGGCGAAAACGCCGTCCACCAGCTTGCGGGCATCGGCCTTCGTCACGCCGTGGTCTGCGGCAATCTTTTCTGCAAGGTCGGCATTGTTCATAAAATTGATCCTCTAGCTTGGATATGGTGGCGGGTGTTTAGCGGCTGTTTTGCGCGTCGTCATCCGGATTATCGATCACAATATGCAAGAAAATCACATGGCAACGCAGCCTGCTACCCGGTATTCCTTGGGTTGGATGGAAAAAGCAAGCGCTGAGCGTCATCAAAACGCTGCCGAATGCCGGATTTTTACAGTTGAACGACAACTCGGCCCGCCTGCTGCGCTTCGGCACGGCAGTCGGGCCATTTTTTTGGAACCCGCCAAAGGTGCGCGGCGCCTGTCGCTATCGTGGGATAGGGTAGGGGCGGCCCGGCTGGGCGTAGAACTGACGTCCGCCGGATGCTTCTGCGGTGTCGGGATCGGCAGTGAGCGTGGTGGGGTCACTCGCAGCGTCCTCCACCGGCACGGCCTCGATCATCGGCGCGCCGAATTCCATGTCGCCCGATTCATCGGCAAACACCGGTTGCGCGGGGCTGGGGGCTGCTTGCTGCACCGGGGGCGGCACGACCACGACGGGCTGCGCCGCCATGGGGGCGGCGGTGTCTGGCCCGGGCGCAACCGATGATGCGACCATCGCAGCAGCGAGCAGGATGCCGCCCGATCCGATCATGACCTCTTTCAACATTGTGCTGCCTGCGCTCCGTTCATGCCCGTACACAGCGGGACATTCCCTCGTGCGGATAGCATCGCGAGGTTAACATGGAGTAGCGGCGGCGGATTTTTCCGCGGCCAGGGTCAGGGTGTCGAGGATGGAACATGTGGGGCCCGGCGATAAGGTGGGGCGGCGGGATTGCCCCGCTCACCCCAATCCTCTCCTGCTAGGTCGGTTGGCCAAGCCAAGTATGATGCGGGGTTAGCGCGGTTTCTCCGCAGACCGTAGAGGAAATTGACAAAACCTCGCCAAATTTGCGACCGAATGCGGGTTCGGCCTTGTCATTTTGTCACGAATCTTACAGTTTGTCTCATGGTCGATGCCTCTCTTCATGCAGGTCCTGCCCTTCGCCGCCTGCGCCGCAACGCCGGGCTGACCCAGGCCGCGATGGCCGAGCGGCTCGACATTTCACCCAGCTACCTCAACCTGCTGGAGCGCAACCTGCGTCCGGTGAGCGCGCGGCTGATGCTGGCGCTGGCCGAACGGTTCGATGTCGACCCGCGCGATCTGACGGGAGACGAGCCTGGTGGCGGGTTGGGTCCGATGCGGCGGCGGCTGGCCGATCCTGCGTTTGCGGACCTCGGTATCGAAGCGGGCGAAATCGAAGACTGGCTGCTGTCGTCGCCGGGAACCGCAGCGGCCTTTGCGCGGTTGTTCGACCGGGTGCAGGGCACCGGCGGCACGGGCAGCGCAGGCACCAGCAGCGTGGACGATCCGGTGGCGAGGGTTCGCGGCGAGATCGAACGCTGGCGCAACCATTTTGCCGATCTGGACCATGCCGCCGAAGAGCTTGCCGACGCGTTGCGGCTGCAAAGCGGCGATTTGTATTCCGCGATATCCGAACGGCTGCGCACCAAGCACCAGTTGGCCATCCGCATTCTGCCTGAAAGCGTCATGCCCGGCCGGCTGCGGCGGCTGGACCTGCACGCCCGCCAGTTGCAGCTGTCCGAGATGCTGGACATGGCATCGCGCACCTTCCAGGCCGCTTATTTGCTGGGTCAGTTGGAGCACCGCGCCGATGTCAACGCGCTGGTCACAGGTGCGCAGTTTGGTGACCGCACGGCAGAGCGATTGTACCAGCGGCACATCTTCAGCTACTTCGCCGCCGCCCTGATGATGCCCTATGGCCGGTTTCTGCGGGCCTGCGAACAGACGGGCTATGACATGCTGCTGCTGCAACGCCGTTTCGGTGCAGGGTTCGAGCATGTCGCCCACCGGTTGACGACCTTGCAGCGGGTGGGCCAGCGCGGCCTTGGCTTCTTCATGATCCGCGTGGACCGGGCGGGCCAGGTCTCCAAACGCTTTGGCGGAGCTAACCGTGCACCGCTCGCCGATGCGGAGGTGACCTGTCCCTTGTGGCACCTGCACCAGGCCTTTTCGCGCCCCAGCCAGGTTCAGGTCCAGGTGGTGGAGCTGGAAGATGCCAGCCGCTGGTTCACGCTGGCGCGCAGCGTGCAGGGGGCTGGCTATGGCGCAGGCGGCACGACTGCGGAGTTCGCCATCGGCCTGGGGGTCGCGGCGGATCAGGCGGCAACCTTGTGTTATGCGCGCGGGGTGGACCTGAGCGCGGCAGGCGCAACGCGGATCGGCCCGGGCTGCGCGATGTGCAAGCGCGCCGATTGCCCGCAGCGTTCCAAGCCTCCGCTCGGCATTCGCCTGAAGTTCGATGACCGCGAGCGCGGCGTCACCCCGTTTGATTTCGTGACCGATTGAGCCCCTGGCGGGTCAGCCCGAGGAACCCTGTCCCAAGAACCTGCCCCGACCCCTGCCGGAACCAACGCCGTGGCGGCACGTACCCGCCATAGAGCCAATATCTGGCACACGCCATAAAGGGGACTATCCATGACACCGACCGAAAGCACCGAAACCATTGTGACCGAACAGCCTGCAACTGCAGCGCCCACCAGCCACACCACCGTGATCGAGCGCCGCTCGGGCGGCGGATCGGGCCTGATGATGGGAATTTTGTTGCTGGTGCTGGTCGTAGGCGGATTTTTCGCCTGGCAGTTCATGCAGCAGGGCGAGGTTCGCACCGATGCGGTTGCAGGCGCAGCCTCAAAGGTTGGCGATGCCGCACAGCAGGTCGGCGATGCCGCGCAGGATGCGGCCAACAAGATCGGCGAATAAGCGCTTTCTGCTGCTGCGGGTCGGCTGAGTAGCCGGGCCCGCAGCAGCAGCTGATTTTTGCGCAGCGCACGCAACAATAAAGGCCGGGAGATTGCTCTCCCGGCCTTCATGCGCGACCCTTAGGGGGTTTTTATTCGGCTGCTTCCATTGGATCAGCCTTGTCGGGCTGGCCGTCGCCGTCCGTATCCCATGCATCGGCCTTGCCATCGTTGTTACGATCCCAGGCGTCCATGGTGCCGTCGCCGTTCGAGTCCAGCGTTGCAGGGGGGGTCTGCTCAGCGGTCGCGGGGGCTTCGGTTGCAGGTGCCTCGGTCGGGGCAGGTGCTTCGGGCGTCATTTCCTGTGCCAGCGCGGGGGTTGCGGCCAGTGCGCCAGCTGCGATCAGGGTTCCGATAATGCTATTCTTCATGAGTTTTTCTCCTCGTGATGCGACCCTTGGGGAAAGGGCCTTGATGTTGTGGAGGGCCATCTTCGCTCCGCAGCATCAACGGCGAGGCACGCACAGTGTTCCGGGTAGCCAAAGGCGCTGGCTGGCGCACGCGCAAGGTTCCCACGCGCCACCGCGCCAGACAAACAGCCGGGCGCGCCTTCGCGCCAACTTGGCCGTCAAGCCGTTCTGAAATATCGACGAAACGCGGCCTCAACTCGTCGCAAATGCAGATGACAGGGGCGCCTCCGGTGTCCCGAAAGCGCCCCTGACGACGAATACCAGCTGTTGGAAGCCTCAAGCGGCGGCGAAAAGCTCCGGCTCCAGCGCCATGATCGATTCCGCGCCAGCTTCGATCTTGCGGCGCAGCGAGCCTGCATCCGGCATGATCCGCTCGGCGAAATAGCGCGCGGTCTTGAGCTTGGTCTCATAGAACACCGCGTTGCCGGTGCCTGCATCGAGCGCGGCGATCGATGCGCGCATCATGCGCAGCCACATCAGGCCCAGCGCGACGATACCCATGATGTGCATGTAGCTGTGCGCGCCTGCGCCGACATTGTTGGGGTTGGCCATGCCGTTCTGCATGAACCACATTGTCGCGGCCTTCAGTTCGCCAGCAGCCTTTTCCAGCCGGGTGGCGAAATCGGCGAGGCGTTCGTCCGCCTTGGCATCGGCGCATTCGCTGTCGAGGATGCCGAAGAAGGTCTGCACCGCGCGGCCACCGTTCTGCGCCAGCTTGCGGCCGACCAGATCCATCGCCTGCACGCCGTTGGTGCCTTCATAGATCATGGCGATGCGCGCATCGCGGACATACTGTTCCATGCCCCATTCGGCGATATAGCCATGGCCGCCATAGACCTGCTGCATGTTGGTGGCGATCTCATAGCCCTTGTCAGTGCCGTAGCCCTTGATGACGGGGGTCAGCAGGCTGATGATGTCGTCGGCGGCAACGCGCTCTTCCTCGGTCTGCGCCTTGTGCGTCAGGTCGACCTGCAGGCCGCCCCACAGGATGAGCGCGCGCAGGCCCTCGTTGATCGCCTTGGCTTCCATCAGCATCCGGCGCACATCGGGATGAACGAACAGGGTGTCGGCCTTCTGGTCGGCATCCTGTGCGCCGGTCAGCGCGCGGCCCTGGCGGCGGTCTCCGGCATATTGCACCGCGTTCTGGTACGACACTTCGCCCATCGCCAGGCCCTGTCCGCCGACGCCCAGGCGCGCTGCGTTCATCATGATGAACATGGCGGCCAGGCCCTTGTTCTCCTCGCCCACCAGATAGCCGGTCGCGCCATCATAGTTCATGACGCAGGTCGAGTTGCCGTGGATGCCCATCTTGTGCTCGATCGATCCGCACGACACCGCGTTGCGCTCACCCAGCGAGCCATCGTCGTTGACGAGGAACTTCGGTACGATGAACAGGGAGATGCCCTTGACGCTGTCGGGCGCGTCGGGGGTCTTGGCGAGCACAAGGTGGATGATGTTTTCGGTGAGGTCATGCTCGCCCGACGAGATGAAGATCTTGGTGCCGGTGATCGCATAGGCGCCGCCGGGCTGAGGTACGGCCTTGGTGCGGATGAGGCCCAGGTCCGTTCCGCAATGCGGCTCGGTCAGGTTCATCGTGCCGCCCCACTTGCCGCTGATCATGTTGGGCGCGTACATTTCCTTCTGCTCCTGGCTGCCCTTGGCGAGGATCGCGGAGACCGCGCCGTGGGTGAGGCCGGGATACATCGCAAACGCCATGTTGCTCGACGACATGAATTCCTCGAACGCAATGCCCACGACATGCGGCATGCCCTGTCCGCCGAACTCCTCAGGCGCAGCCAGCGTGCCCCAGCCGGCCTCGCAATACTGGGCATAGGCTTCCTTGAAGCCATCGGGCGTGGTCACGGTGCCATCGGCGTGGCGGGTGCAGCCCTGCAGGTCGCCCGACTGGTTCAATGGGAACAGCACTTCCTCGACGAACTTGCCGGCCTCTTCCAGCACCGGGCCGAGCACGTCGGGCGCGGCGTTATCGAAACCGGGGAGGTTCGAGTATTTCTCGATACCCAGCACTTCGGTCAGGATGAACTGGGTGTCGCGTACGGGGGCGGTGTACTTGGGCATGACAATGTCCTTCTCAAACAGTGGCGATCTTGAGTTCGAGCCGATGCAGCCCGATTGGGGCGTGGTCCTTGCGGCAACCGCCCGGGTAAATGCTTGGCCGTTCAGGCCAGGCAGGCGTCAGGACACATCGTCGCTGTCGACCCGCTCGACCATCTTCACGAACTGCGAAAGCTCCTGGATCGAGCTTTCGATATCCTTCTTCTGCTTGCGCATCAGCGCGATGCGTTCCTTGCAGCGCTGCAGCGTGACCCGGCGCTGTTCGCGCCTGCCGTCGCCGACATCGTACAGGTCGATCATCTCGCGGATTTCACCCAGGCTGAAGCCCACGTTCTTCGCACGCATGATCCAGGCAAGGCGCGCGCGGTCGCGTTTGGAATAGACGCGGGTCAGGCCCTTGCGCTCGGGCGCGATCAGTCCTTCGTCTTCGTAAAAGCGCAAGGCGCGGGCCGTGACCCCGAATTCGTCCGACAGATCGGAGATGGTGTAGCTGTCCCGATTCTGTAAATCGGGCGTATCAATGCGGCCAAGGGTGGAACGGTCGTGCATGGATGCATGCGCTACATTCCCTTGACGTAAACGTCAAGCAGATTCAGCCGCTGCACAGCGCCTTGATCGCGCGCCCGCGTGCTGCCCCGGCAGCGGCGTCGCCTGGCTCCACCAGCGCAAAGGACGCACCGGCAAGGCTCGCCCGGTCGCTGCATACCGCCTGGCACGCTGCCGGCAGGCTGCCGGGAAGCGCCAGGCCATTGCCGTCGAACCGCGCGGTAAAGCTGCAGTCGCCGACCGGCTTGCCCTTGCCGTTGCGGGTGAGGCTGATCCGCGCCTGCTCGCCGCGCAAAGCGGCTGTTCCCTGCGCTTCGCACTGGCTGGTTGCACCGAATGTCACGAGCACGCCGACATCATATCCGTCGTCCCGGTCACCGCGCGCGCAGAAGGCATCGCTGCCGGTCCCGCCCACATCGGCAAAGCTGCCGGCAAGATCGATCGCATCCGGATCGGCGATCACGCCGGCTTCGATCGCGGCAGCATCCAGCGCGGTGACGGCGTCGGCATCGGCTCCGGCCTGGGTTTCGCTGCACCCTGCCAGCATCAGGCAGCACAGGGCGATGGCGCGCTTCATGCAATCCGCTCCAGCGTGCCATCGGCCGTAATCCGGCGATAGAAACATGACGGTGCGCCGGTGTGGCAGGTGGGGCCAGCGGGCGATGCGGTGACCCACACCGCGTCCTGATCGCAATCGATGCGCAGTTCGACGAGCTTGAGCACATTGCCCGAGGTCTCGCCCTTTTTCCAAAGGCTGGCGCGGGAACGCGACCAGAAGTGGACCACGCCGGTCTCGAGCGTCAGCGCCAGCGCCTCGGCATTCATATGCGCGATCATCAGCAGCGCGCCGCTCGCCGCATCGGTCACCGCAGCGGTAATCAGCCCGGCGGCATCATATTTGGGGTCCAGGACCAGCCCGGTTTCGCGCGGATTTGCCATCGCCTGCGGTTAATCCCCTCTGCCTTTCCGTGCAACACGGTTAACAAAAAATGACCTGTGACAAAAGCAAGACAAACCCGTGCCGCCTGCCTATAGGGGTGCCGAACCATCCGGCTGCAACCGAATCGGGCGCGCGACATGATCACCACTCATCCTTTTGACGACGACAAGCTGCGCGAGGAGTGCGGCGTTTTTGGCGTGGCCGGCGCCATCGATGCCGCCGCGATGGTGGCGCTGGGCCTGCACGCGCTGCAGCATCGCGGCCAGGAAGCGGCCGGTATCAGCAGCTTCGATGGCCGCAATTTCCACAACCACAAGGCGCTGGGCCATGTGGCGGGCAATTTCGATTCCGAAGAGATCATGCGCCTGTTGAAGGGCGAATGGGCGATCGGCCATGTGCGCTATGCGACGACGGGCGAGACTGCCTTGCGCAACGTGCAGCCGCTCTATGCCGAGCTTGCCTCGGGTGGTTTTGCCATCGCCCACAACGGCAACATCTCCAATGCGATGAAGCTGCGGCACGACCTGATCCGTACCGGATCGATTTTCCAGTCGACCTCGGACACCGAAACGATCATCCACCTGGTTGCGACCTCGCGCTACCGCACCCTGCTCGACCGCTTTATCGATGCGCTGAAACAGGTGGAGGGCGCGTATTCGCTGATCTGCCTGACAGACAGCGGCATGATCGCCTGCCGCGATCCGCTGGGCATCCGGCCTTTGGTGATGGGCAAAATCGGCGACACGGTGATTTTCGCATCGGAAACCGTGGCGCTCGATATCGTTGGCGCGGAATTCGTGCGCAGCGTCGAGCCGGGCGAGCTTGTCGTGGTCAGCGGCGGCGAAATCCGCTCGCACCGCCCGTTTGCCGAAAAGCACTCGCGCCCCTGCATCTTCGAGCATGTGTATTTCTCGCGGCCCGATTCCATCGTCGATGGGTCATCGGTCTACACCGTGCGCAAGGCGATCGGCGCGCAGCTGGCGATGGAAAATCCGGTCGATGCCGACCTTGTAGTGCCCGTGCCGGACAGCGGCACGCCTGCCGCCATCGGCTACGCCCAGCAATCGGGCCTGCCGTTCGAGCTTGGCATCATCCGCTCGCATTATGTCGGGCGCACCTTCATCCAGCCGGGCGATGGCGTGCGCCACCTGGGCGTCAAGCTCAAGCACAACGCCAACCGGCCGCTGATCGACGGCAAGCGCATCGTGCTGATCGACGACTCGATTGTGCGCGGCACCACTAGCTTGAAGATCGTGCAGATGATGCGCGATGCGGGCGCGGCCGAAGTGCACATGCGCATCGCCAGCCCGCCGACGATGCACAGCTGTTTCTATGGCGTCGACACGCCCGAGCGGTCGAAACTGCTCGCCGCGCAGAAATCGGTCGAGGAAATGCGCCAGTTCATTCAGGCCGACAGCCTGTCGTTCGTGTCGATCAACGGCCTGTACCGCGCGCTGGGCGAATCCGAACGTCAGGATGAACGCCCGCGCTATTGCGATGCCTGTTTCACCGGCGATTATCCCACATCGCTGACCGACCTTGCCGAGCGCGAGCAGCCCAACCAGCTGACCCTGCTGGCCGAGCGGGTCGCGGGCTAAGGACCTTTTTCCATGACGACTGAAGCCATTTTCGAAGGGCAGCTGGCCCTTGTCACCGGCGCGAGCCGCGGCATCGGTGCCGCCACCGCCAAGGCACTCGCCGCGCGCGGTGCGCATGTCATTCTGACCGCACGCAATGCCAAGGATCTGGAGGGCGTCGAGGATGCGATCTTCGAGGCGGGGGGCAGCGCGACAATCGCGCCGCTGGACCTCACCGATGGCGAGAGCATCGCGCGGCTGGCGGTGGCAATCGGCCAGCGCTGGGAAGAGCTCGACATGCTGGTGCTCAACGCTGCGATGCTGGGCAGCCTTGGGCCGGTGCCGACCATCGACGGCGGCGAATTCAACCGGTTGATGACGCTCAACGTGCTCAGCGCCCAGGCGATGATCGCGCATTTCGATGCGATGCTGCGCAAGAGCGGCAAAGCGCGCGTCGTTGCGCTGACCAGTTCGGTGGGGACGGCGCCGCGTGCCTATTGGGGGGCTTATGGCGCGTCCAAGGCGGCGCTTGAGGTGCTGCTGCAAAGCTATGGCGAGGAAATGCGCAACATCGGCAAGGTCCGCACCGCCATCGTCGATCCCGCCCGCACCCGCACCGCGATGCGCGCCAAGGCCTATCCGGGTGAGGACCCATCGACCGTCAAGCAGCCGGATGTGGTTGCCGATGCTATTGCGGAGCTCTTGGCCAGCGACTTCGAGACTAACCACCGGCTGGTGCTGCAGGGCTGACCTTGCGGCGCTCTAACGTATAACGTTTCAGATTGTGGCGATGCGCTTGACCACGCCTTCGTGATCGTCATCGAGCGCGCCGGTGTTCAGATCGGCCATATCGATCCAGCACAGGTCGTGATGCGTCAGCATCCGGCCATCATGCGCAAGAATCGAGATCGGCTGGATCGCCCGGCGGTCGCGTTCGTCGACCAGCACCGGGTTTGACGGCACGCCGCTCTCCCACTTCTCGCCCCATTGGCGCAGCGCGATCATCGTGGGCAGCAGGTCCAGCCCCTTGTCGGTCAGCCGGTATTCGATCTTGCGGCGATCATCGACGCACGGCGCGCGCTTCAGGATGCCGCTTTCCACCAGCCGGGTCAGCCGGTTGGACAGGATGTTGCGCGCGATGCCGAGTTCTTCGAGGAACTCCTCGAAATGGTGCAGCCCGTTGAACGAGGCGCGCAGAATCATGAACGACCAGCGCTCGCCCATCGTCTCCAGTGCCTGAGGCAGGCTGCAGCAGGCTGCAATCTCGGCCAGCGGCTCGCGCAGCTTGGCGTGTCCGTGCGTGCCAGCGTGGGCATGCGGGTTGGCAGGAGGGGTCTGGGTCATGGTTGTCACTTCCGGTTTCACTTCGCCACTTTATCGAAATTTGCGGCAAAGCCAATGAAAATTCAGTTTCTAGTTGCAACTCGAAACCTATTTATGTAGGTAGTGATTCGCAACTCAAATTGCACCCCTAATTTTCCTCCCCGGAAAAAACGCTGCTGAAAAGGACACCGCCATGACTCGTTTTGCCAACACCCTCACCCAAATCGCTTTCGTCGCTGCCGCCTCGCTGTCCAGCATGGTGATGCTGCAGGCCAGCACCGCCAGCGCCCAGACGCCAGGAACGAGCTACTTCAGTGCAGAATTGGCAAGCCCGGTCGAAAAGACCACCAAGATCATCCAGGGCGTGGTGTGGCAGTGCGAAGGCACGGTGTGCAACGGCACCAAGGCAACCTCGCGCCCGATCAACGCCTGCATCCGACTGTCGCGCAAGATGGGCGATGTGGCGACCTTCACCACGCGCAGCGAGCCCATGGCTGCTGAAGACCTGGCTGCGTGCAACGCCCAGGGTTGATGCTCCTGCCGATATTGCCGGTGCGTAAGCCCTTGCGGTGCTCCCACAACGCACGCGCCTTCCGGACCGGCCAAACTGGCGCGCCTGTGCAGGCAACCTGCCTTGCCCCCTCCTGCCCCGAGGCAAGCGGCAAGGCGACTGCCCGCGCAGGCGCGTTTTTCTGTTGCATTTAACGGTAAAGAACCGACATTCATATTGTGCTAAGACAATATGAACTGGTCGAGCGGGTCAAAGAGTATGACCCCGATGCCGATGAGGCTCTGATCAACCGCGCCTATGTGTTTTCCGTGCAGAAACACGGCAGCCAGAAGCGCGCCAGCGGCGACCCCTATTTCAGCCACCCGATCGAGGTGGCGGGTCTGATGACCGACCTGAAGATGGATGTCGAAACCATCATCACCGCGCTGCTGCACGACACGGTCGAGGACACATTGACCACGATCGAGGAGATCGAGCGCATGTTCGGCCCCAAGGTGGCCGAGATGGTCGATGGCGTGACCAAGCTTTCCAAGATCGAGGCGCAGACCGAAAACGAGCGCGCTGCCGAAAACCTGCGCAAGTTCCTGCTCGCCATGTCGAACGACCTGCGCGTGCTGCTGGTCAAGCTGGCGGACCGGCTGCACAACATGCGCACGCTGCATTTCATCTCCAGCATCGACAAGCGCAAGCGGATCGCGCGCGAGACGATGGACATCTTCGCGCCATTGGCCGAGCGGGTCGGCATGTACGAGTATATGCGCGAAATGCAGATGCTGGCGTTTCGCGAGCTTGAGCCGGAAGCCTATGCGACGATCGTCGGACGGCTGGACCAGATCAAGGCCAGCGATGAAAACCAGGTCGAGTCCATCGCCGAATCGCTGAAAAGCGAACTCGCGTCGCACGATTTGGACGCCGATGTCAGCGGCCGGGAAAAGCATCCCTATTCCATCTGGCGGAAGATGGCGGAGCGGCATGTGTCGTTCGAGCAGATGACCGACATCATCGCGTTTCGCGTGCTGGTGGACAGCATCGACGATTGCTACGCCGCGCTCGGCCATATCCACCGCAAGTGGAAGATGATCCCCGGCCGGTTCAAGGACTATATCTCCACCCCCAAGCGCAACGGCTATCGTTCGCTGCACACCGCGATCATCCACGGCCGATCGATGCGCGTGGAAATCCAGATCCGCACCCATGAAATGCACCGGCAGAGCGAGTTCGGGCTAGCCGCGCACTGGGCGTACAAGCAGGGCGGCAAGCGTCCCGATGGTCAGGCGGGCTGGATTCGCGACCTGATCGAGATTCTCGATACGGCCGAGGATGCCGACGAGCTGCTCGAGCACACCCGCATGGCGATGTATCAGGACCGCATCTTCGCGTTCACGCCCAAGGGCGCGCTCCATCAGCTGCCCAAGGGTGCAACGGCGGTGGATTTTGCCTATGCGGTGCACACCAATCTGGGCAACCAGGCGGTCGGCGTGCTGATCAACGGGCGCAACGTGCCGCTGCGCACACCGCTGTCCAACGGCGATATCGTAGAAATCCTCAAATCCGAAGGGCAGGAGCCGCAGACCAGCTGGCTCGGCTTCGTCACCACCGGTAAGGCGCGCGCTGCCATCCGGCGCTATGTGCGCGACAAGGAGCGCGAGGAAACCGCGGCGATGGGGCGGGTGCTGTATGACGAGATTGCCGGCCGTCTGCCGGTCAAGATCGGCAAGAAGGCGCTGAAGCAGGCGATGGAGCGCTTAGGGATCGAGGATGAAACCGAGTTCATGATCGCGATCGGCAAGAACAGCATCGCCGACCATGATCTGATGAACGCCTTGGTCCCCGGCAGCGGCAGCGAGCAGACCGCATTGCGCGAATTCCCCCGGCAGGATCGCGCGATCTCGATCCGCGGCCTGACGCCGGGCGTGGCGTTCCAGCTGGCCGAATGCTGCCATCCGGTGCCCGGCGACCGCATCGTCGGCCTGCGCCGCCAAGGCGAGCATATCGAGGTGCACACCATCGATTGCCTCAACCTGGTCAGCGGTATCGATGCCGACTGGATCGACCTGTCATGGGAGAGCGATTCGGATGGCGCGACCGCGCGTATCCGCGCGATCCTGTACAACCGTCCCGGCACGCTCGCCGACATGGCGGGCATTTTCAGCCACCATAAGGCGAACATCGTCAACCTGAAGCTGACCAACCGCGACCAGCCGTTCCACACCTATGAATCCGATCTTGAGGTGCACGATGTCGCGCACCTCATGCAGATCATCATGGCGCTGCGCGCATCGGAATCCGTCGCGCGGGTGGAACGGATTTAACTCCGTTACTCCGGCAGGAAGTCCGGCACCGACAGATAGCGTTCCCCGGTATCGTAATTGAAGCCGAGCACGCGGGCGTTCTTGCCCAATTCAGGCAGTTTCTGGGCAATGGCCGCCAGCGTCGCGCCTGACGATATGCCCACCAGCATGCCCTCTTCGCTGGCCGAACGCCGCGCCATCTCCTTGGCATCTGCCGGGTCGACCTGGATCGTGCCTTCCAGCAGCCGGGTGTGCAGGTTGCCGGGGATAAAGCCCGCGCCGATGCCCTGAATGGGGTGCGGGCCGGGCTGCCCGCCGGAGATGACCGGGGACAAGGTCGGCTCGACGGCATAGACCTTCAGGCTGGGCCAATGCTTTTTCAGCTCCTGCGCGCAGCCGGTGATATGCCCGCCGGTGCCAACGCCGGTGATCAGCGCATCGAGCGGCGCATCGGCGAAATCGGCGAGAATTTCCTGCGCGGTGGTGCGGACGTGTACGTCGATGTTGGCAGGGTTTTCGAACTGCTGCGGCATCCACGATCCCGGCGTCTGGTCGATCAGTTCCTGCGCGCGCTCGATCGCGCCTTTCATGCCCTTTTCGCGCGGGGTCAGGTCGAAGCTTGCGCCATAGGCCAGCATCAGCCGCCGCCGTTCGATCGACATGCTCTCGGGCATCACCAGCACGAGCTTGTATCCCTTGACCGCCGCGACCATCGCCAGGCCCACGCCGGTGTTGCCCGATGTCGGCTCGATGATCGTGCCGCCGGGCTGCAGCGAGCCGTCGGCTTCGGCCGCCTCGATCATGGCCAGCGCGATGCGGTCCTTGATCGATCCGCCCGGATTGCCGCGCTCCGACTTGATCCACACTTGGGCATCGCCGAACAGGCGGTTGATGCGGATGTGCGGCGTCTTGCCGATGGTTTCCAGAATGCTGCTGGCGATCATGATGGGGTTTCTCCTGTTGCGGCCGCCGTTGGCGCGGGCGGCAGAGGGTGTGGGGGTGCTTCTTCCTCGGCAGGATCGAAACTGCGGGCGGCACCGATCTGCGGGAACAGGCGGGACCACACTGCGGTGATGACTATAGCACCGCCGCCGCCTGCGACAACCGCTGCCACCGGGCCGATCAACCAGGCGAGCATTCCGGAAAACGCATCGCCCAACTCGTTGGAGGCGGACACGGTGAGCAATGACACTGCCGACACCCGCCCGCGCTTGTCATCGGGCGTATTCAGCTGGATCAGCGACTGGCGGACATACACGCTGAACATGTCGGCTGCGCCCGCGATGAACAGGCAGGCCATCGACACGATCAGGATCTTGCTGAACCCGAACACGATCGTCACCAGCCCGAACAGCAGCACGCTGACCAGCATCTTGTTGCCGACGTTGGTCTGGATCGGGCGGAACGAAAATACAATTGCCACCAACGCCGCCCCTGCGGCCGGGGCAGAGGCGAGCAGCGACAGGCCCTGTTCGCCCACCTTCAGGATATCGCGTGCAAATACCGGCAGCAGTGCGGTCGATCCGGCCAGGAACACCGCAAACAGGTCCAATGTGATGACGCCCAGCACCAGCTTGTTCTTGCCGACATAGGCCATGCCATCGATGATCTGCGCGATCGGCCCCTTGCCCCTGTCCATGATCGTGCGCGGCACCGCGCCGATGGTCATCATCGCCAGCGCCGACACGCCGTACAGGCAGGCGCTGACGATATAGGGCAGGTCGGGACGAATGGTGTAGAGGGGGCCTGCCATCGCCGGCCCCACCAGCATGCCCGATTGCCAGGCGATCGACGACAGCGCGATGGCGGTGGGCAAGGATGCCTTGGGCACCAGATTGGGTGCCAATGCACTCAGCGATGGCCCCAGAAACGCGCGCGATGTGCCCAGCAGGGCCGCCATGGCATACAGGATCGGCAGGCTGATTAGGCCTTGCGCGGTCGTCCAGGCCAGGGTTGCAGCGATGGCGGCCTGGCACAGCAGCACGATGCGCGCGACGAAGCGCCGGTCCATCCGGTCTGCGATCCAGCCGACCAGCGGGGTGAGCACGAACAGCGGCGCAAACTGCAGCAGCCCGATCATGCCCAGTCGCGCCGAGCTGGAGGCGATGTCCATCGTCTCGCGCGCGATGTTGTAGGTCTGCCACCCGACGATCAGCATCATGCAATACAGCGCCAGCATCGATGCCAGCCGCGTCATCCAATAGGCGCGGTAATTGGGGATGGTGAAGGGGTGGGGGGCGGCAGCGGTGTCCATGGACATGCGGTTAGGCGAGCGGCTGGCGCGCGGCAAGCAAGATGAACTTGGGGGCCACGCGGCTCGATGTTGTGCGGCTGCACAACAATGCCCCTTCCCAAGCGCGCGGCTTGGTGTCAGCAATGGAAGGATAATCCACAAATCCTCCTCAAGCTTGCTTGAGGAGGGGGACCATTCGCGAAGCGAATGGTGGAGGGGCAAATGCGCCAGCGATTGTGCAATTGCCCCTCCGTCAGCCCTGATGGGCTGCCACCTCCCCGAGACAAGCTCGGGGAGGAATGAAAATGGGGTCGCAGATGAACTGGTCGAAAAAGCTCCTTGCCCCTGTTGTCTTGGCAGCATCGCTCGCCGTGCTGGTCACCGCGTGCGGTACCGCGCCAACCGAACCTGCGGGCCGGGGCGAAAAATCCACCGGCATCGATACCGCGTCGGACTGGGGCAAGTTCGTCGACGGGTTCCTCACCGGATACTTCCCGCGCAACCCCGATTTTGCCGTCTACCAAGGGCGGCACGAATTCGATGGCAAGCTGCCCGACTGGTCCGAAGACGGCCTCGCCGACCAGATCGCCTTCCTGGAAAAGACGCTCGCCGATGCCGAAGCGATCGACGCTGCAGGGCTACCCGCCGATCACAGGTTCGAGCGCGATTACCTGATGGCGGTCGTGCGCGGCAAACTGTTCTGGCTCAAGGATGCCGACTGGCCGCACCGCAACCCTGCCTTCTACACCGGCACGCTCGACCCTTCGGTGTATGTGACCCGGCCCTATGCCGATGTGGATACCCGCGCCAAGGCGTTCATCGCCTATGCGCGCGGCGTGCCCAAGGCGGCGCAGCAGATCCAGGCGAACCTCAAGACGCCGCTCGATCCTTACGCCATCGATTACGGGGTCAACGCATTCGGCGGCTATGCGAGCTTCTTCACCAGCGATGCGCGCGCTGCCTTTGCCGATGTCAACGACGATGCGATCACGGCCGATCTTGAGGCTGCCACCGCAGAGGCCAGCACGGCGATGCAGGAACTGGCCGACTGGCTGACGGCGCAAAAGGCAGCCGCGAAGGCGGGCTATGCGCTGGGGCCGGACCTGTTTGCCAAAATGCTGGTCAGCACGGAAATGGTCGATCTGCCGATCGCCGAGCTGAAGGCGATCGGTGAGGCGGACCTCAAGCGCAACCAGGAGGCGCTCGCCACCGCCTGCGCGCAATTCGCGCCGGGCGCATCGATGCCCGATTGCATGGCCAAACTGTCACTCGACAAGCCCGAGGACGGCCCGGTTGCCGAGGCGCGGCGACAGCTGCCTGAGCTGCGCGCGTTTCTGGTCGACAAGGACCTGGTCTCGATCCCCGGCACCGAGGAGGCCAAGGTCGAGGAATCGCCGCCGTACAACCGGCAGAATTCGGCCTATATCGATATCCCCGGCCCGTATGAAAAAGGCCTGCCATCGGTGTATTACATTTCACCGCCCGACCCCAATTGGGCACCCGAGGTGCAGGCCGAATATATTCCGCCCAAAAAGGACCTTTTGTTCACCAGCGTGCACGAGGTCTGGCCGGGGCATTTCCTGAACTTCCTCCACGCCAACCGCGCCAAATCCTTCTTCGGGCGGCTGTTCGTCGGCTATGCCTATGCGGAAGGCTGGGCGCATTATACCGAGGAAATGATGTGGGAGGCGGGCATGGGTAAGGCCGACCCGGAGGTGCACATCGGCCAGCTGGCCAACGCGCTGCTGCGCAACTGCCGCTATCTCTCCGCCATCGGCCTGCACACCGGCGGGATGACGGTGGACCAGTCGCTGGCGATGTTCCGCGAACAGTGCTTCATCGATGAAGGCAACGCCCGCCAGCAGGCGCTGCGCGGCACCTATGATCCGGGGTATTTGAACTACACCCTGGGCAAGCTGATGATCCGCAAGCTGCGCGCCGACTGGACCGCGGACAAAGGCGGCCGCGATGCGTGGAAGGCTTTTCACGATGCGTTCCTGTCCTATGGCGGCCCCCCGGTCCCAATGGTGCGCGCGGCCATGATGGGAGAGAAAACGGCCAAGGCGGTGTTTTGAGGCGCAACGTCCCTCGACTTCGCTCGGGACAAACGGAGGGGGGAGTCCAACGCTAAAGAGAGGTTTCGCTACATCTCCGAGTTCCCGAGCGAAGTCGAGGGACGTTGCGCACAAAGGTCGGCCTTATTTAGCCCGCAAAGCCTCCACACACGCAGCCCGATCGACCGCCTGGCCATCGCTACGCCGGGCGTCGATGTACGTCACCACCTGCTCACCGCCCGCACCTTCGGGATACAGGAACGCGTCGAGCACGCAGGCGCTGCCCACGAACTGCAGCTTGCGCGCATCGAATTCGCGCACATCCAGGCGGGGCGTGCCGAACATCCGTTCAAGATCGCGCGACGATTTGCCGAGCACCGCCTCCAGCCCCTTGCCCGAAAGTGTGGTGCTGCGGGCCGGGACGACCGGGCGGGCAGGGGTGGTGACCTTTTGCGGCGCGGCGCAGGCGGCAAGCCCTGCCACCATCGCGGCCAGCGCAACATAGCGTATCGTCATCCGTCGGTCCCTGTGGCCCTGCGCTGGTGGAAAAGGTGCGTGGCCATAGCCGCGGCTATAATCGGTGCGACCAGATTGACCAAGGGAACCAGCAGCAGCAGGTTGGCAACCAGCCCAAGCACGAAACGGCTGGTCCGTGATTGGGGCGCTTCATTACCTCCCGGGTGCCTCGCCGCCACCATTTCGGTCAGGTCCCGGCCCACCAGAACCGCGTTGACTGCCAGGAACAGCAATGGTGCGCCGACGCCTGTGAACAGCAGGATCAGCGCAAAGGGCAACGCGATGGCGTTGTACAGCAGCGCCCGGCCAAGACTGCGCAGTGCCATGGCGAGCGAAGGACCCAGCGGCAGATCGATCGCGCTCTTGGCGGCATCCGGGTAATGCTTGTGCTCCACCGCAATCACGATCCGATCGGCAAACAGCTGCAGCACCGCGATCGCGACCACGCGCCACCAGAACCAGAACGCCAGGATCGTCACGGCGGCCGCCAGTATGCCGGTCCACTGCGAATAATCGGCCAGCGACCCGCCATAGCTTGCCATCGCCCAGGCCAAGCCCTGCCAGATGGCCCAGCCGGAGCCGATGAAGATCAGCACCGACAGGCACAACGTCCACCCCAACGCGCCCAGAAACGCGCGGTCACCCAATTGGCGCAGGCTCTTGAAAAACGCTGTCAGCATAGGTCCGCACGTGTCCGACAATTCCGTGTCCGGGTCAATCGCGCGCAATTGCGCTTGAACCTGCGGGTGCGAGCCGATAGGCCGCGCGGCAACATCCCCGCGCCTGGCCCTGCTCCACGCGCACAGACTGAAAGCTACTCCTGTATGACCGAACCCCGTTTTGACGTTCTTGCCATCGGCAACGCGATTGTCGATGTGATGGCGCCTGCCGACGATGCCCTGCTGAACAACGAGGGGCTGACCAAGGGCGGCATGATGCTGATCGACGCAGACCGCGCCACGTCGCTGTACGCCGCGATGGGTCCCGCGCAGGAAATCAGCGGCGGATCGGCTGCCAACACGCTGGCGGGCCTTGCCAGCATGGGCTGCAGGTGCGCGTTCATCGGCCAGGTCGCCGACGATCAGCTGGGCGAAGTGTTCGCGCATGACGTGCGCGCGCTGGGCATCGATTATGCAACCCCGGTGCGGTCGGGCGAAACCCCCACCGCGCGCTGCCTCATTCTGGTAACGCCCGATGGCCAGCGCACCATGAACACCTTCCTTGGTGCATCGCAGTTCCTACCCGCCAGCGCGCTCGACCCCAAGATGATCCAGGATGCAGCCGTGCTGTATCTGGAAGGCTATCTGTGGGACCCTGAAGAGCCCCGTGCCGCCATGCGCGCTGCCATCGATGCGGCCCGCAGCGCAAGCCGGAAGGTCGCCTTCACGCTGTCCGACGCATTCGTGATCGATCGCCACCGCGACGACTTCCTCGATCTGCTCGACAAGGGCCAGATCGACATCCTGTTCGCCAACGAGGCGGAAATCTGCTCGCTCGCGCAGATCGACGATTTCGAAGGCGCGGTCGCCGCGATTTCCGCCAAGCTGCCGACACTGGTCGTCACGCGCAGCGAAAAGGGCGCGATTGCGGTGCACGAAGGCGCGCGCTTTGCAGTCCCGGCTGAGCCGATCGACAAAGTGGTGGACACCACTGGCGCAGGCGACCTGTTCGCCGCGGGCTTCCTCGCCGGCCAGGCACAGGGCCGCGATGTCGAGGCATCGTTGCGCATGGGCGCAATCGCCGCGGCCGAGATCATCTCGCACTTCGGCGCACGCTCGTCGGCCGACCTCAAGGCCCTGATCGCTGAAAAATTGGGCTGAGGGTTAGCGCCGGTTGAAGCGCGTATTCTAGGCTTCTGACTGTTTGGGACAGAAAACTGGCGCGGTTTTCGATCGCGTCTGCTTCTGGGTGCGATTTCCAGTGCGCGATTGACCGAGGTTGGGACTGGAAGCTGCCATTGTCATCTGGCTCGTTTGACTGCTATCTTGCAGCCAATGGCCCACGCTCAGCAGACTTTCACAAACAGTAAGGACGGCCCGATCTATGTCTCAGTAGAGCCATGGCCTGAATGCTTTGAGCTTGAGCCCGGTGACAAACTGACGCTCATCTGGGATGCCCCCACTAGCGGCAACGCCATGAAAGTCGACTTCATCGGTGACCACGAACTCGTAGTTTGGCCAGATGGCGCGATTGACGATATAAAATACCTGTTCAACGGCGAACCCGGCCAAGATCGAAGCTGGACGTTCACGCATCGATGATGACCGCAATGGGGTCGTTCGATCAACCGCAGGTTTTTTCTTGAGTGTCACAGCCGCTGCCACCTCCCCGCTCAGCCTGAGCTTGTCGAAGGCCCCGCTATGCGGCCAGCGTGGGCGCGGGGCCTTCGACTTCGCGGGCTAAAGCCCGCAGCTCAGACGGAGCGGCCGTGGTTAGGCTCGTGGCAAAATTCAGGGTTTGCGCGCCCTCGGCGCTGAAGCGAGACACTGGAGCTCGGAAAAGAAAAACCCGGCGAGGCCATCGGGCGCTCAAGCCAAGTTTGTGCAAATATGAGAGGGGCCGCCGGGGATCATAGTCCCCTGCGCGGCCCATCACATGGTCAGCGGCCGGAAGTGCCGCCTTCGGAGTGTATATCGCGCTTGCTTAAGCGCCTGCCCAGACCAAGGGGCAGAAGGCTCTTAGCCGCGAACACTCCGAATGGACTTGACCGACCCCTTTGCTGAACCATGAGACATCGGATCACCTCCTTTCGCTAATGTTAAACCCAAGTGAAGGTCCACTCGCAAAACGCCGGATTGCCCGGATTTTGACGATACGTATTCCTTGCACCCCTGTTGTGAATCATCCGCCAGCGTACAGCAAGTCTTGTAATTCAAATTTTTTGGCGTAAAAATCTTGCGCTCGCAAACATGCGTCGCTGCCGGTAAAGGCACCGCATCATGACCGAGCGCCCCCCTCATTCCGTACCGGCCAAGAGACCCAAGATGCGCGTCGATCAATTGCTGGTCGAGCGGGGCTTGGCCGAGAGCCGCGCGCGGGCGCAGGCGCTCATTCTGGCCGGGCTGGTGTTTGCTGGCGAACGCAAGGTCGCCAAGGCCGGCGAGACGCTGATCGGCGATGCTCCGCTGGAGGTGCGTGGCCGCGACCACCCCTGGGTATCGCGCGGCGGCATCAAGCTGGCGCATGCGCTCGACCATTTCGGCATCGATGTGACCGGCATGACTGCCATCGATGTGGGGTCCTCCACCGGCGGCTTCACCGATGTGTTGCTGACCCGCGGCGCGGCGCATGTGTTCGCGGTGGACAGCGGCACCAACCAGCTCGCCTGGAAGCTGCGCCAGGACCCCCGTGTGAGCGTGCACGAACAGACCAGCGCGCGGATCATCACCGATGCGCACATCACGCAGCCCATCGACATCGTGGTGTGCGATGCCAGCTTCATCGCGCTGGACAAGGTGCTGCCGGTGCCGATGTCGTTCGCCAGGTCCGGCGCGTGGCTGGCCGCGCTGATTAAGCCGCAGTTCGAGGTTGGCCGCGATCAGATCGGCAAGGGCGGGGTTGTGCGCGATGCGGCCCTGCATACAGCGGTGTGCGACCGGGTGATGCAGTGGCTGGAAAGCATCGACTGGCCGGTGACGGGCCTGACCCAGAGCCCGATCACCGGGCCGAGCGGCAACGTGGAATTTCTGGTGGCAGCCCAGAAAGGGCGCAGTTGCTGACCCGAAGCGGTACGCATTGCCATGGTAAACCGCGCTGGCGCGGTCCGTGCGAATCCGATATGCGATACAGGTAAACGCCCGCAAGGGCAGGAGAATCCGCCGCAATGAATGAAATCGCGTCCCCCATGCAGCTTCGCCTCGCATTTTTGCGCTGGGCCTTGCTGTTCGTGCCTCTGGTGGTCCTGCTGGGCTTTGGGGTCAGCGATTTTTCCGGATCAGGGGCGGACAATCCGTGGTTCGAGGCGCTGATCAAGCCGCAAGCGCAGCCGCCCGGCTGGGCATTCGGCGCGGCATGGTCGGTGCTGTACGTGATGATGGGGCTGGCGGTGACGGTGGTGGTCACCGCGCGCGGCGCACGGCTGCGCGGGCTGGCGGTCACCTTGTTCTTCATCCAGCTGGCACTCAACCTTGCCTGGCCGATATACTTCTTCGGCATGCATCAGGTGACCGGCGCGTTCTACCTGCTGGTTGCCGTGTTCGTCGCTGCCTTTGCGACGACCATCGTCTTCGGCAGGGTGCGCGCGCTGGCTGCATGGCTGATGGTGCCGTATCTTGCCTGGCTGTGCTTCGCATCGGTCCTCAACAAGCAGATCGATACGCTCAACCCCGATGCCGAAAACCTCGTCGTGCCGCGCGAAGTCCAGCGCATTCAGCTCGCCCCGCCTGTAGAATGAACACATACGCCAACGCTTGCGATTGGCGCTTTGTCCTCGCACATGCTAGAGTATTGACAGACAACACGGCAGCGCCTGGCGCTGTTCATGGAGATTATCATGCAGAACAAGTCTGAATTCGGCGGCGATTTCGCAAAGTTCATCAACGGCCTGGCCGGTACGGTTGCGGGCATGAGCCGCGAAGCAGGCGAAGGCGCACGCGAAAAGACCCGCGAGTGGATTGCCGGCCTTGATTTCGTGAGCCGCGAGGAGTTCGAGGCCGTCAAGGATATGGCTGCCCGGGCGCGTGAAGAAGCCGAAGACCTCAAGGCACGGCTTGCCGCGCTCGAGGCAGCGGTTGCTGGCAAGCCTGCAGCGCCCTCGCTCGACCAGGGCGAGTGACGCCTGCCAAACGCGCCGTTATCCACAGTTTTTGAACAGACTTCGCCACATGGCGGGGCGGCGCGAGCCTCCGGGCCATTGCGTCGGGGCTGGCATGACGGCAGTTTGATGGCGTGCCATGGTGCACGAAAGGAAATTACGTGAACGAACAGCAGCTTGATCTGGACCGGGAAGAAGCCGCCCCGGTCGACATGCTGGCCGCGCTGTTCGAGGCGCGGGGCTGGCCCACCGAGATGGTGGGCGAGGATGAGCTGCTGACCGAGGTCAAGGGCAGCTGGACCAGCTATCAGCTGCGCGCGATCTGGCGGCATGAAGACAATGTGCTGCAGTTGCTGGCGATGCCCGATATCCGCGTGCCCGACGAAAAGTTCGCGGTGATCTGCGAGGCGCTGGCGCTGATCAACGAGCAATTGTGGCTGGGCCATTTCGATATTTGGTCGAACAGCGGCGTCGTGCTCTACCGCAACGGCATGATGCTGGGCAGCGATGCGATGCTGGGGCTCGATCAGGCGCAGCTCGCGGTGGAAGCGGCGATCGACGAGTGCGACCGGTTCTACCCGGTGTTCCAGTTCATCCTGTGGGGCGACAAGACCCCGCAGGAAGCACTGGCGGCCGCGCTGATCGATACGCAGGGCGAGGCTTGAGGCTTTAAGTTCGAGGCCCATCCCAACCGCGTTCCCGAGCGAAGTCGAGGGACGTACGCGCAAACCTTGGCGATGGCGTCCCTCGACTTCGCTCGGGACAAACGGAGATTCTTGTGCCGGGCATCTTCCCCCAATCCCTGCTCGTCATCGGTTGTGGCAACATGGCAGGTGCGATGCTGCGCGGATGGTTTGCGCACGGGCTTGACCCGGCTAGCGTCACGATCGTCGATCCATCCCCCCGCGACCTGCCGGACGGCGTGCGGCACCTGACGCAGATCGACGCCAGCATTCGCAGCCCGGATTGGCTGTTACTTGGCATCAAGCCGCAGACGCTGGGCGAGGTCGCGCCTCTGCTGGCGGACATTGATCTGTCCGCCGCGCTCGTCGTCTCGATGCTGGCGGGAGTAGAGCTGGCCGGGCTGCGTCAGGCTTTGCCCAAAGCGCGCGCGATCGCGCGGATCATGCCCAACATGGCGGTGTCGATCGGCCAATCGGTCACGGCGCTGTTTGCCGAACCATTGGCGCAGGCGGACCGCACGCAGCTTGAAGCCATGTTCGCAATGCTGGGCAGCGCCGAATGGCTCGCCGATGAAAGCCATATGCATCTGGTCACCGCGCTCAGCGGGTCCGGCCCCGCCTATCTGTTCCGCTTCATCGATGCCCTGGCCAAGGGAGCGGTGGCCCAGGGCATGGCGCCCGATCAAGCCGCCCGCTTTGCGCTCGCCATGGTGCGCGGATCGGCCGAGCTTGCCCACCAATCCCCCGAAACGCCGGCCGAACTCGCAGAACGCGTCGCCAGCCCCGGCGGCACCACCCGTGCTGCGCTCAACGTGCTCGATGCAGACGACGCCCTCGAACGGCTGGTAGCCGACGCCATAGCCGCCGCTGCCAGACGGAGCATAGAGTTGGGTCAGTGACGCCGATCAGTCGCAGGGCAGTTCGTAGAACGTCCGGATCTTGTCCCACGCCTCGCCTGCGGTCTCGACGAAGCTGAACAGCGACAGGTTGCTGGCGGAAATCACGCCTTCTTCTGCCAGCGCCTCGAAATTGACGACGCGGTTCCAGAATTCCTTGCCGAACAGGACGATCGGGATGGCCTGCATCTTGCCGGTCTGGATGAGCGTCAGCAGCTCGAAAAACTCGTCGAAAGTGCCAAAGCCGCCAGGGAACACCGCAACCGCGCGCGCGCGCAGCAGGAAGTGCATCTTGCGAAGGGCAAAATAGTGGAATTGGAACGACAGATGCGGGGTCACATAGCGGTTGGGGGCCTGTTCATGCGGCAGCACGATGTTGAGGCCGATCGAATCCATGCCCGCATCCGTGGCACCGCGGTTCGCCGCTTCCATGATCGAAGGGCCGCCGCCCGAGCAGACGACGAACTGGCGCTTGCCATCTTCTTCGATGCCGCAGGCGCTGGCGAGCGCTGCTAGTTTGCGGGCTTCCTCGTAATATTTCGCCTTGGCGACGAGACGCTCGGCCACGGTCTTTTCTTCAGGGGTGCGCGCCGCTTCGACCAGGCCTTCGGTCTTGTCGGGCGAGGGGATGCGGGCCGAGCCGTAAATCACCAGCGTCGATCCGATGCCGGCTTCTTCCAGCAGCATTTCGGTCTTCAGCAGTTCCAGCTGGAAGCGCACCGGGCGCAGTTCCTGCCGCAGCAGAAAATCGGTGTCGCCAAACGCCAGCCGATAGGCCGGGTCCTGGGTCTGGGGGGTGTCATGCACGGCAGCTTCTGCGGTGCGGGCGTCTTCGGCGGCGCGGCGAAAGCGCGGCTCTGTCAGTTCTTTCTTGGTCATCCGGCGCAATTAAGCGCGGCAACGCTTATCGGCAATAGCCTTGACCGCTCATGTCGACATGCAGGTGGTCCTGATGCGCGGCGTTGTAATCCGGCCCCAGCACTGTGCCGAAGCGCTTGCAGGCGCTGGTGTGGATGGTGCGCAGGAACGCGCGTTCCTGATTGCTGCCGTTCCAGCCCTGTTTCACGCTGATCCGCCTGCCATCGGCCAGCACGAATGCGGCGATGTCGATGGCGTTGGCGTGCGCGTGCTGCGACAATTTGGCAGAGCCAGCGATGGTGCGGCAGGAATAGCTGCCCATGGTTTCGATCCGCACCAGCGGGCTGCCCAGCATCTGCTCGGCGGCGCGGGCGACGCCATATTGCGCCCAACCGGCAAAACGCTGCGCCAGCTCACATCGCACCGGGCCGATATTGCTGATCGCCAGCTGGTTGTAGCCGCGCGGTTCATCGGTCAGCGCGATCGTAGACAGCCTCACGCTGCCCAGCTGCGAGCACCCTGCGCCAAACGTCTGGTCAGGTACCGGCGTGAAGCGGACTTGCGCCTTGGTCAGCGCATTGATGCACTGGCGCGTATCGGCGGCAGGCGGCGCGGCCAAAGCTGCACGCGCGGCGGGGCGGGCCTGCTGGCTGGTGGATGTCGGCGCAGGTGCGCGGGAAATGCCGCGCCCTTCTGGCAGGACGCTGCATCCGGCGACCAGCACCGACAAGGCTGCAATCAGCGCCATGCGCTGCAATTCGGGCGACCCAGGTTGCGCTGCGAATCGTGGATCGAGCTTGCGCGCCGCCAGCCGCGTGCGGCTGCAGCACCGCATCGGCGTACCGTATGCAGCAACTGCTGGCGGAGCGAAGGGCATGTGGTTTGGGGAGGCGCTGCTGGACATGATTGATGGTTTACAGCGTGAACTTTAACCCTGCCGTGCCAGGCTTGGTTAACGGCGGATTAGGTTTCGTATCTGCGGCATTGCGCGGTGTTGGGCTTGGAGCTAGCGATGCTGTACTGGCTATCGCGCCGGTTCGCACAAGGGTTTTGCATGCTGCGTATCCTCATGGTCCCCCAGCTTTTCTGGCTGGTGCTCGCACTCCCCGCAGTGGCGATGATGGCGGGCTTTGTGCAGGACCCGGTCACCGCCTTCGACCTCATCCACCCCACCGGTGAGTTTTCGGTGCGGCTAATGATTGCTGCGATGATGATAACGCCGCTGCGCGCCATCCTGGGTCGCCGCCGCTGGCTTGACTGGCTGCTGGCCCGCCGCCGCGCATTGGGGGTCGCTGCATGCGGCTATGGCCTGCTGCACCTTGCGTTCTACCTGTATGATATGGGCGATTGGGGCATGATCGCCGAAGAGGCGCTGATCTTCAGCATATGGACAGGCTACGTCGCGCTGGTGATTTTCATCGCCATGGCGCTGACCAGCAACAATGCGGCCCAGCGTGCCATGCGCGCCAACTGGAAGCGGTTGCAGCGGCTGGTCTATGCGGCCGCATTGCTGATCGCGCTGCACTGGGTTTATGTGGATGGCGAAACCGGCGGCATGCTGGCGCATTTTGTTCCGCTGCTCATCCTGGAAACGGCGCGCATCATCCTTATGTTCAAGCGGCGTTCAGCGCGACGCGTCACACAGGTGCCCACGGGCTGACCGATAAAGAAGAGGGACGTAACATGAAGTTTTCGCAGGCCATGCTGGCCCTTGCCGCTGCCACCGCAATGCAGTTCGCTGCCACCCCCGAGGCTTCGGCCACCGGCAAGATGAAGTGCGAAGCAGGGCCGCAGTCGAGCTGGAAGAGCCGCACGGACCTTGAGTCCAAGCTCAAGAAGGACGGCTGGAAGGTCAAGAAGTCCAAGGTCGATGGCGGCTGCTACGAAGTGTACGGCGTCACGCCCGAAGGCCAGAACGTCGAGGCCTATTTCCATCCGGTGACGATGGAAAAGCTGCTGGTGTCGCAGCGCGGCAAGGTCATTTTCAAAAAGTAACAGGCACGCCGTGCTGTGTATTTATAACACGGCACGGCGCTGTTCCTTTCCTGTTGATCGATTGGTGATTGCCACCCGCCCGAATCACCCCTAGGGCCATCAACGGGCCACGCGGTCCCAACGCCGCGCGTGCTCTCTGTAAGGAGAGACTTTATGACTGATACTGTTGGTGCCGGCACTGCTGTGCTCGCCGCAAAACCTGATACCAAGCCCGCACGGCCGCACTTTTCGTCCGGCCCCTGCGCCAAGCCTCCGGGCTGGTCGCCGCAAGCGCTTTCCACCGAATCGCTGGGACGTTCGCACCGATCGAAGATCGGCAAGGCGCGTCTGCAATATTGCATCGACCTGATGCGCGAGCTGCTCAAGCTTCCTGACACGCACCGCATCGGCATCGTTCCGGGATCGGATACCGGCGCTTATGAAATGGCGATGTGGACCATGCTGGGCGCACGTCCTGTCACTGCCATGGCCTGGGAAAGCTTCGGCGAAGGCTGGGTGACCGATGCGGTCAAGCAGTTGAAGCTCGATCCCACTATTCTGCGCGCCGATTACGGCCACATCCCCGACCTGAATGCGGTAGACTGGTCGCATGACGTGCTGTTCACCTGGAACGGTACGACGTCGGGTGCGCGCGTGCCCAATGGCGACTGGATCGCCGACGACCGCGAAGGCCTGAGCTTTGCCGACGCCACCAGCGCGGTGTTTGCGTACGATATTCCGTGGGACAAGATCGATGTCGCCACGTTCAGCTGGCAGAAGGTTCTCGGCGGCGAGGGCGCGCACGGTGTGCTGATCCTCGGCCCGCGCGCGGTCGAGCGGCTGGAAACCTACACGCCGCACTGGCCGCTGCCCAAGGTGTTCCGCCTGGTGTCCAAGGGCAAGCTTGCCGAAGGCGTGTTCAAGGGCGAGACGATCAACACCCCCTCGATGCTGGCGGTCGAAGATGCGATCTTCGCGCTGGAATGGGGCAAGTCCGTCGGCGGCGCCGAGGGCATGATCGCCCGCAGCAACGCCAATGCCGCCGCGCTGGATGCCATCGTGCAGGCGCGCCCGTGGCTGGGCCACCTTGCGCCCGATCCTGCGACGCGTTCGACCACCAGCGTCTGCCTGACGGTCGAAGGCGCGGACGAGGCCTTTATCAAGGCGTTTGCCGGGCTGCTCGAAAAGGAAGGCGCGGCCTTCGACATCGCCGGATATCGCGATGCCCCTCCAGGCCTGCGCATCTGGTGCGGCGCCACGGTCGACACGGCCGATATCGAGGCGCTCGGGCCATGGCTCGATTGGGCCTACAGCGAACTCAAAGCATCCTAAATTATTGCGTTTCCCCGCGAAGGCGGGGATCCATCTCCTGACCGGGCACCCAGTGCAACGGGCGGGAGATGGGCCCCTGCCTGCGCAGGGGATCGACTTCTCTTCCGATTAAGGACACCCCGACATGCCTAAAGTACTCATTTCCGACAAAATGGACCCCAAAGCCGCGCAAATCTTCCGTGAGCGTGGCTGCGAAGTCGATGTCATCACCGGCCAGACGCCCGAAGAGCTGGCGGCCATCATCGGCCAGTATGATGGCCTCGCCATCCGCTCGTCGACCAAGGTGACCAAGGCCATCCTGGATGCCGCGACCAACCTCAAGGTCGTTGGACGCGCCGGCATCGGCGTCGACAATGTCGATATTCCAGCCGCTTCCGCCAAGGGCGTGGTCGTCATGAACACCCCGTTCGGCAACTCGATCACCACCGCCGAACACGCCATCGCGCTGATGTTCGCGCTCGCCCGTCAGCTGCCAGAAGCCGATTCCTCGACCCAGGCCGGCAAGTGGGAAAAGAACCGCTTCATGGGCGTCGAGCTGACCGCCAAGACGCTGGGCCTGATCGGCGCGGGCAATATCGGCTCGATCGTGGCCGATCGCGCGCTGGGCCTGAGGATGAAGGTCGTGGCCTTTGATCCGTTCCTCACGCCCGAGCGCGCGGTGGAACTGGGTATCGAGAAGGTGACGCTGGACGAGCTGCTGGCGCGCGCCGACTTCATCACGCTGCACACCCCGCTGACCGACCAGACGCGCAATATCCTGAGCAAGGATGCGTTGGCCAAGACCAAGAAGGGCGTGCGCATCATCAACTGCGCGCGCGGCGGCCTGATCGATGAGGCGGCACTGAAGGACGCCCTGGATTCGGGCCATGTCGCAGGCGCGGCGCTCGACGTGTTCGCGACCGAACCTGCCACCGAAAGCCCGCTGTTCGGCACGCCCAATTTCGTCTCGACCCCGCACCTTGGCGCATCGACCAGCGAAGCGCAGGTCAACGTGGCGATCCAGGTGGCCGAGCAGATGGCGGACTACCTCGTCAAGGGCGGCGTCACCAACGCCCTCAACATGCCCAGCCTGTCGGCGGAGCAGGCGCCCAAGCTCAAGCCCTATATGGCGCTAGCGACCAACCTTGGCCTGCTCGTCGGCCAGCTGGAAAGCGACCGCGTCAAGAGCATCGCCATCGAGGTCGAGGGTGCCGCTGCGGAACTGGACATCCGCCCCATCACCGCAGCGGTTCTGGCAGGCTTCATGCGCGCCTTCAGCAGCTCGGTGAACATGGTCAACGCGCCGTTCCTCGCCAAGGATCGCGGGCTTGACGTGCGCGAAGTGCGGCACGACCGCGAGGGCGATTACCATACCCTGGTGCGCGTTTCGGTGGTGACCGCCGATGGTGAGCGCTCCGTAGCGGGAACGCTGTTCGGCAACGCCACGCCGCGTCTGGTGGAGATCTATGGCATCAAGATCGAGGCCGATCTGGCCGGGCATATGCTGTACATCGTCAACCGTGACGAGCCGGGCTTCATCGGACGCCTGGGATCGACGCTGGGCGAGGCGAACGTCAACATCGCAACCTTCCACCTTGGCCGCCGCGAGGCGCGCGCAGGCGGTGAGGCAGTGCTGCTGCTGTCGGTTGATGGAGCAGTGGCCGAGCCGGTGCTGTGGAAGCTGTGTCAGCTGGCCGGTGTGAACTCGGTCAAGAGCCTGACCTTCGATTGATAAAGACCTGTTTGATCCGCTCCTGCGAGGTTGCAGGGGCGGATCAGGTTTTCACTTGTCGCGCCGCGGCATCGCGATGCTGGGGCGATAGGTGCTTTGCATCGGCCGGAACCGGGTGAAGACATGGTTTTCCAATGGTTTGTTGACCTTGGTATCCCAGCTCGAACCGTTGAAGGCGAGGTTTTCGACCTGCTTGGTGTCGATCCGCAGGTCGGTTGTCAGTTGCGCACCGAACTGGCCGCTGCGCACCCAGCGGATTTCCGCTTCGAAACGGCCAAGCCCGGGACGTTCGATCTCGACCACATCACCGATGAACAGATCTGCGTTGCAGCGCCCACCTAGGCCGCCGCTCGATATATCGCGGATGACGCCATCGGCACTGCCGAAGCGCTCGTGAAAGATTGTGACCTTCATCAACCGATGCACACGTGCCTCGCGGCTGTTCGCGTTTTCGCCAACCGAACCGGTTGCGGCTAAGCCTGAATCGGGCAGTCCTTTTTTTCCAAATGACATAGCGGTTCTATCCTCACCTTGGTCAGGAGTAGACGCTAAGCCTTAAATCCACGTAAAAATGGGGGGATTTTGCCGGGGCCGGTTAAGGCGCTTCTACGCGGCTGAAATACAGCGCAAATTGTGTTTCGCCCAGCTGCGTCAGCGACACGCGGGTCCGCCGCCTGTCCGATCGATCCGGCACCATTTCGGCATAGCCCTTGTCGCGCAGCTGGTGGATGAGGCGCAGCGCCGTGCTTTCGGGCGCATCGCATGCCAGGCACAGGTCGCTCATTGAAAGCTGCCTGCCGCTGCGCTTGGCGGACATCAGGGCAATCAGCATGTCCCAGCTGGGATTGCGCAACTTCAGGTCCTCAAAACAGGCTGAGCGCAAGCGGCTGGCCTGCTGTTCGAGGAACAGGAGCCGGGTGACACGTTCGGAATCGGAGGCCTTCTCGCGGATCTGGGAATGGAGCGGCCTGTCGTTGCTGCCGACCTGCTGCCAGCCTGGCAAGGATCGCGCTGCATTCTCTCCGTTGAGCGATTTCACGTGCTGTCCCCTGTGCGATGCCGTGCGGACTAAATCCCCCTGTCTCCCGGTGAATCGCGACCGGGAGGGACCAGAACTGCGGCTGTTATGTGTCGGCTGCCATTTTCTTGCAGCCAAATCAGAAAGTTACCACCCCGGTTTTTGGGGGGTGGTGTCGATTTGGTATGATAAAGCTAGTATCTGCAGCGACGTCACCGCTGTGGAATGCCAATTCCTGCCAGCCGGCATGTGTATTCGTGCTGTTCAGCAGCGTTTACAATGTGAACAGTCGGTCAGCTCGCTACCCGTTCTTGTCGCTATTCCTGCCGCCACCCGCGTATTTGTATACGATTATCAGCAGGCGATGCTGCACTTTACGGTAACATCGCGCGGCTCGAGGGCGGCTTGGGCCTAATGGATCCAAAAGGTTTGTGGGCCGCAAAATCTACGCGACCATCCCCTTGCGTTGCAAAGATGCAACACTATGTCTGCTGGGCAAGGGCATAGATAGGGCGGAGACACTCCCATGAACCTCGAAAAATTTACCGATCGCGCCAAGGGCTTTCTGCAATCGGCGCAGACCGTTGCGATCCGCATGAACCACCAGCGGATCAGCCCCGAGCATATCCTCAAGGCGCTGCTCGAAGATACCGAAGGCATGGCCGCCGGGCTGATCCAGCGCGCAGGCGGCAACCCGCCGGTAGCGGTGCAGGAGGTCGACACCCTGCTCGCCAAGGTGCCTGCCGTCTCGGGCGGCGGCGCGCAGCAGACCCCGGGGCTGGACAATGATGCCGTGCGTCTGCTGGACAGCGCCGAACAGGTCGCGACCAAGGCGGGCGACAGCTTCGTGACGGTGGAGCGGCTGCTGCTCGCCATTGCCCTCGCCAAGGGCACCAAGGCGGGCGATGCGCTGGCCAAGGCGGGCCTGACGCCTGAGGCGCTGAACACTGCCATCAACGATCTGCGTGGTGGTCGCTCGGCCAATTCGGCGAGTGCCGAGGAGAGCTATGAGGCGATGAAGAAATACGCCCGCGACCTCACCGAGGTGGCACGCGAGGGCAAGCTCGATCCGGTTATCGGCCGCGACGAGGAAATCCGCCGCACGGTGCAGATTCTTGCGCGGCGGACCAAGAACAATCCCGTGCTGATCGGTGAGCCCGGTGTCGGCAAGACTGCCATCGCCGAGGGCCTTGCGCTGCGCATCGCCAATGGTGACGTGCCCGATAGCTTGAAGGACCGCCGCCTGATGTCGCTCGACATGGGTTCGCTGATCGCGGGCGCAAAGTATCGCGGCGAGTTCGAGGAGCGCCTGAAAGCGGTGCTCGACGAGGTCAAGAGCGCGGATGGCGAGATCATCCTGTTCATCGACGAGATGCACACGTTGGTTGGCGCAGGCAAGGGCGAGGGCGCGATGGACGCGTCCAATTTGCTCAAGCCCGCATTGGCGCGCGGTGAACTCCACTGCATCGGCGCGACGACGCTCGATGAATACCAAAAGCATGTCGAAAAGGACCCCGCGCTGCAGCGGCGGTTCCAGCCGGTGTTCGTCGGCGAGCCCAATGTCGAGGACACGATCTCGATCCTGCGCGGCCTGAAGGAAAAATACGAACTGCACCATGGCGTGCGGATCACCGACAATGCCTTGGTGGCGGCGGCAACACTGTCGAATCGCTATATCTCCGACCGGTTTTTGCCGGACAAGGCGATCGACCTGATGGATGAGGCCGCCAGCCGCATCCGCATGGAAGTGGAAAGCAAGCCCGAGGAAATCGAGGCGCTCGACCGCAAGATCATCCAGCTGAAGATCGAGGCATCGGCGCTGGGCCGGGAGAGCGACACCGCGTCGAAGGACAGGCTCGCCCACCTTCAGAAGGATCTTGCCGAGCTTGAGCAGAAATCGGCAGAACTGACGACGCGCTGGAAGGGCGAGAAGGACAAGATCCACGCCGAAGCCCGGCTGAAGGAAGAGCTGGACGGCCTGCGCATCGAGCTCGACCAGGCGCAGCGCAACGGCGATCTCGCACGGGCGGGCGAGCTGTCCTACGGCCGCATCCCCGAGCTGGAACGCAAGCTGGCAGAGGCCGCCAGTCACACCGAAGGCGCGATGCTGCGCGAGGAAGTGACCGAGGACGATATCGCCGCTGTCGTCAGCAAATGGACCGGTATCCCGATGGAGCGGATGCTGGCGGGCGAGCGCGAAAAGCTGCTGGCGATGGAAACGCATATCGGCAAGCGGGTGATCGGGCAGGCCGCGGCAGTGGAGGCGGTCGCCAAGGCGGTGCGGCGTTCGCGTGCGGGTCTGCAGGACCCCAACCGGCCTTTGGGCAGCTTCCTGTTCCTTGGCCCCACCGGCGTCGGCAAGACCGAATTGACGCGGGCGCTGGCAGGCTTTTTGTTCGACGACGACAACGCCATGGTGCGCATCGACATGAGCGAGTTCATGGAAAAGCACGCGGTCGCGCGCCTGCTCGGCGCGCCTCCTGGCTATGTCGGCTATGAGGAAGGCGGCGTGCTGACCGAGGCGGTGCGGCGCAGGCCCTATCAGGTCGTGCTGTTCGACGAGGTGGAAAAGGCGCACCCCGATGTGTTCAACGTGCTGCTGCAGGTGCTCGACGATGGCCGCCTGACCGACGGGCAGGGCCGCACCGTCGATTTTTCGAACACGCTGATCATCCTCACGTCGAACCTGGGCAGCCAGTATCTGGCCGGAATGACCGAGGACCAGAAGGTCAAGGATGTCGAGCCGCAGGTGATGGAAGTCGTGCGCGGGCATTTCCGCCCCGAATTCCTCAACCGGCTGGACGAGATCATCTTGTTCCACCGTCTGGGCGAGGAACACATGGCGCCGATCGTCGACATCCAGGTCGCGCGGGTGGCCAAGCTGCTCAAGGATCGCAAGATCACGATCGACCTCAGCGACAGCGCGAAAAAGTGGCTCGGCCGGGTCGGTTACGATCCGGTCTATGGCGCACGGCCCTTGAAGCGCGCCATACAGCGGTATCTGCAGGATGCGCTGGCAGACAAGTTGCTGCGCGGGGAGATCCCGGATGGATCGACGGTGAAGGTCGAGGATGGCGATGGCGAATTGCTGTTGACGGTAAGTTAAGGCGGCGCACTCTCTTCGGCCAGCACCACATCCGCTCAGCCTGAGCTTGTCGAAGGCCCCGCTCTGCCGCCTGCGTGGGCGCGGGTCCTTCGACGACGCTGGCTGCGCCAGCTGCTCAGGATGAGCGGACGTTTTTGCTTACCGCGCCGCGATCCCCCGCTTGGTCGTCAGATAGGTTGCAAAACTTCCCAGCCAGTGGCTGCCCTCGTAATTGGCGTCGCTGACTGCCGCCAGCCCGCTGGTAGCATGCGCCTTCGAGGCGGCGAGCAGCGCGGGCACGCGGGCGTCGCCTGCCGGTAGCGCGCTCGCGATGCCCTCCATCGCCCAGGCGCGCGACAGGTTGACACCGTCCAGATGCACCAATTTGCCGTCGGTCGGATCGCGCACCTCGCCCGGCGTCAGCCAGCCGCCCGTGCCATCCGTGGGGATCTGCGGCAGAAACGCGCTCAGCCATGCCGCAAACTCGGCCTGCGGCATGACCCGGCGCATCAGGTCGGCTTCCATCAGGCAGGGTGACAGGAAATCCTCGCCGGAGGGCTCATAGGCGAGCGGGCAGTTCACGTCGGCGCGGTGGAACTCCAGCGCCTTGTCGGCCAGCTGCGTTTCAAACGCCGCATTGCCGGTCTGCCGGGCATAATCGATCATCAGCCCGAAGGCGAAGGCGCTCTGGTTGTGCGTGCCCAGCCGGATGGGATAGGCAAGCTTGGGCAGCCACTCCTGCGTTTCCTTGACGATCCGCTGCTCCAGCGGGCGCAGCGTCTCGCGCCATGCCTTCAGTTTCGGGTCGTCGCTTTCGTCCAGCTCGGCCACCAGTTGCAACAGCCAGGCGGTGCCATAGGGCCGCTCGAACCCCTTGCGCCCCTCGCCATCCAGGTACGCCAGCTCCGCTGCGATATTCGCGTCGGTGAAGCTGCGGTCCAGCGCCGCCACAATCGCAGGCTTCATCGGTGATTTGGGGTCGGTCTTCAGGATGCGCGCCAGCAGCCAATGGCCGTGGACCGAGCTGTGCCAGTCGAAACAGCCGTAGAACGCAGGCGTCAGCTGGCTGGGCTCCTTGGCGTCCCCGGCATCGTTCAGCACGTGCGAGATCTTGTTGGGATATTCCTTGTGCACGCAGGTCAATGCCAGACGGGCAAAGCGGTCGTTCACCGCATCGGGCCGGGCTGCAGGGAGGGCGACCTCGTCGCCCTGAGCCTCGGGCGGCGCACCGTCGCAGCCGGCCACCAGCATCGCAGCGGCCAGCGCCATGCCTGCCCATCGTGTCGTCACTGCCGTTTTCAAGCCTTGCATCCTTCTGTCCCCATGTTGCTGCAACTACACACCAGTTACCTGGGCCTGGCAAGTTGCCAGCAACGCAATGGGCCAAGCGAGGTGATTGAATGGCCTGCATTTCGTGGCTTGCGGCACTGCACAATTGCTGTCACATCTTTCGGTAATGACAGGGGACAAACCGCAATTCTTCGATGAGATGTTTCTGGCCGATGGTTCGGTACGGACCCCGTACAGCGAGTTTTGCGGCTGGTACGGCGATCAGGATGCGGGCCGCCTGCGCACCAAGGCGCGCGATGCGGAAAACTTCTTCCGCCGCACCGGCATCACCTTTGCAGTGTACGGCGAGGAAGAAGCGAGCGAGCGGCTGATCCCGTTCGACATCGTGCCGCGCATCATTTCCGGCCGCGAATGGGCGCGTCTCAGCCGTGGCATCGAACAGCGGGTGCGCGCGATCAACGCGTTTCTGTACGATATCTACCACCGGCAGGAGATATTGCGCGCAGGCCGGGTCCCGGTCGAGCTGATCACCAAGAACGACGCCTATCTGCCGCAGATGATCGGCATGGATCCGCCCGGCGGCATCTACACCCACATCATCGGCGTCGATATCGTGCGCACCGGGCCTGACCAGTTCTACGTGCTTGAGGACAATGCGCGCACCCCTTCGGGCGTGTCGTACATGCTCGAAAACCGCGAGACGATGCTGCACATGTTCCCCGAACTGTTCCGCAGGAACAGGGTGCGCGAGGTTTCCGATTATCCGCGCAAGCTGCGCCGCTCGCTCGCCGCCAGTGCGCCGCCTGCGTGCACCGGCCAGCCGGAGATCGCGGTGCTGACGCCCGGCATCCACAACAGCGCCTATTTCGAGCACAGCTTTCTGGCCGACCAGATGGGGGCAGAGCTGGTCGAAGGGCATGACCTGCGCGTCATCGACGGCCGGGTGGCGATGCGCACCACGCGGGGCTATCGGCCCATCGACGTGCTGTACCGCCGCGTCGACGACGACTATCTCGACCCGCTGACCTTCCGCCCGGAATCGGCGCTTGGCGTCCCCGGCATCATGGACGTGTATCGCGCTGGCGGCATCACCATCGCCAACGCGCCGGGCACGGGCATTTCCGACGACAAGGCGATCTACAGCTATATGCCGGAGATCGTCGAGTTCTACACCGGCGAAAAGGCGATCCTGGAAAACGTGCCCACCTGGCGCTGCTCGGAGGCCGATTCGCTGGCCTATGTGATGGAGCATCTGGCCGAATTGGTGGTGAAGGAAGTGCACGGATCGGGCGGCTATGGCATGCTCGTCGGCCCTGCGGCCAGCCGCAAGGAACTCGCCGCCTTCCGCGACAAATTGAAGGCGCGGCCTGCCAATTACATCGCGCAGCCGACGCTGGCGCTCTCCACCGTGCCGATCATGACGCGGCAGGGCCTTGCCCCTCGCCATGTCGATCTGCGCCCGTTCGTGCTGGTGTCGCCCAACGGCATCGATATCACGCCGGGCGGCCTCACCCGTGTGGCGCTGAAAAAAGGATCTTTGGTGGTCAATTCCAGCCAGGGCGGCGGCACCAAGGATAGCTGGGTGCTCGACGAATGATGCGTGCGCACTTTTCTGAAGGCGCCTGCTGATGCTGGGCAAGACCGCAGGCGGCCTGTTCTGGATGCAGCGCTATCTTGAGCGCAGCGAGAATATCGCGCGGCTGGTCGATGCGGGCTTTCGCATCGCGCTGACCCGCTCGGAAGCGGCCGAGGACGAGTGGGGCTCGGTGCTGACCACCGCAGGCGTGCGCCGCGCTTATGCCCAGCGCTACGACAAGGTCGATGGCTCCAGCGTCATCAACTTCCTGCTGCGCGACAAGACCAACCCTTCCAGCGTGATGTCTGTCATCGAAAGCGCGCGCAACAATGCGCGTCTGGTGCGCACCGCGCTGACCCGCGAGGTGTGGGAGGCGACCAACGAGTGCTGGATGACGCTGAAAGAGGCGCTGCGCACGCAGATTTCGGACAATGATCTGCCCGATGTGCTCAGCCTCATCCGCCAGCAAAGCGCGCAGGTACGCGGCGCGCAGAGCGGCACGATGATGCGCAACGACATCTATTTCTTCGCGCAGCTGGGCGCCTTTGTCGAACGCGCGGACAGCACGGCGCGCATTTTAGACGTGAAATACTACGTGCTGCTGCCTTCCTTGTCCTATGTCGGCTCAAGCCTGGACAATGTGCAGTGGGAGACGATCCTGCGCTCGGTTTCGGCCTATCGCGCGTTCCGGTGGCTCAACCCCGGCGAGACCAACCCTCGCAACATCGCGCAGTTCATGATCCTCGATCAGGTGATGCCGCGCTCGCTCGCCTTCTGCGCGGGCCGCATGGCAGGGGCGCTTGAAGCCATCGCGCGCGAATATGGCGGCAGCAACGGCAGTCTGGAACTGGCCTCGGCGCTGCGGCGTGATCTTGAGACCGCCAATATCGACATGATCGTCGACAATGGCCTCCATCAGTTCATCCAGGATTTCATCAAGCGCAACAACGCCATCTCCGCGCAGATCGAGCAGGAATTCCGCTTCTACCTCTAGGCCTTGGCCATGGTCATGGCGGGCAACAACAAGGATTACGGTTCACCCATGCGTCTGCATATCGTTCACCGCACATCCTATCATTACGATACGCCGATGCCCTATGCGCTCCAGCGGTTGCGCATGATCCCCAAGGATTCGGCCGGGCAGCACGTGATCCGGTGGAACACGCAGGTCGAAGGCGGCACCAAGCAGGTCGAGTATTTCGATCATCACAACAATCACGTCGAGCTGTTCAGCTTCAATCCCGATCGGCACGAGGTGGTGATCGAGTGCGAGGGCGAGGTGGACACCAGCAACCATGCAGGGCTGGTCGGGCAGCATGGCGGTTCTGCACCCTTGTGGTATTTCCGGCGGGAGACGCCGTTCACCCGGCCGGGAACCGGCATCCGCAGGCTGCTGCGGCAGTTTGATGATCCCGGCGTTGCCAATGGCGATGCGCCGCGGTTGCACGCGCTGTCGGCGCTGGTGCGCGGCGCGGTCGGCTATGAAACCGGCCAAACCGGGGCCACGACGACCGCAGAAGAGGCGCTGAGCGCGGGCTTTGGCGTATGTCAGGATCACGCGCACCTGTTCGTCACGCTCGCCCGGCTGATGGGGTATCCTGCGCGCTACGTCAGCGGCTATCTGCTGATGAACGACCGGGTCGATCAGGATGCAGGCCATGGCTGGGCCGAGGTCCATGTCGATGGCCTGGGCTGGGTCGGCTTCGATGTCTCCAACGGCTATTCGCCCGATGAGCGCTATGTCCGGGTCGCCACCGGCCTCGATTATCGCGAGGCCGCGCCGATTGCGGGCATCACCTTCGGCAAGGGCAATGAGGCCATGGAGGTTACCTTGCAGGTGCAACAGTTGCAGGTGCAGGTCCAGCGGCAACAGTAGCGCCCTTTATCCACATTCAATCCCGACCGAGCGGGATTCGCGCTTGACCCTGTGCGGTGGTTGATCCCTTATGCACCCCATGAGAGCCAAGGGGGAGGACGCGCCTATGACTTATTGCGTCGGGATGCGGTTGGACAAGGGTCTGGTGTTCATGTCGGACACGCGGACCAACTCCGGCGTCGATAACATCAGCGTCTTCAAGAAGATGTTCACCTGGGAAAAGCCGGGTGACCGCTACATCACGCTGATGACGGCGGGCAACCTGGCCACGACGCAGGGTGTGATCAGCATTCTTGAAGAGCGGACCAAGGCACCGCATGAGCGCAAGCCATCGATCATGGAAGCGCCGACGATGTTTCAGGTCGCGCGCATTATCGGCGAAACGCTCCGGGACGAGATTGCGCGGACGCGGGCAATTGCGGGCGAGAACGCCTCTTCATCGTTCGGCGCGTCGATCATCGTCGGCGGACAGATCAAGGGCATGGACCCCAAATTGTTCCTCATCTACCCGGAAGGCAACTTCATCGAGGCGGGCGACGACACGCCGTTCTTCCAGATCGGCGAGACCAAATACGGGCGGCCGATCCTGGTGCGCGCCTATGACCGCGACATGTCGTTCAACGATGCGATCAAGCTTTTGATGGTATCGTTCGATTCGACCATCAAGGCCAACCTGTCGGTCGATCTGCCGCTGGACCTGCAAATCTACGCGCATGGCAGCTTTGCCGGGCGCAACCGGCGTATCCTGGGCAGTGACCCGTATTACAACCTCATCGCCGACCAGTGGAGCGACGCGTTGAAGAACGCGTTTCATTCTCTGCCCGATTATACCGGGTGATCGCGCTTGCGCCGCACCCGGGCGCATCCTAATTTGGGCGGATGACAGACAAAAAGCGCAACATCCTGGTTCTCCTCGGCCTCACCACCGCCATCATCGGCGGCACAGGCTGGTACTTTCTGAGCGGCGACACCGCCAAACTCGATATTGCCGAGGTGACCGGCCCATCCCCGGTGATATCCGCACCGCGCAAGGAAATCTTCCCCACCATCAACGTCGCCGAAGTCGACGTGTGGGCCAAGGATGAGGCGCCCGTCGCCGCCAAGGGCCTGAATGTCGTACGCTTTGCCGAAGGGCTGGCGCATCCGCGATCGATGCTGGTGCTGCCCAATGGCGATGTTCTGGTCACAGAAACCAACAGCCCGCCGCGCGAGAACAAGGGCGTCGAAGGCTTCGTTATGCGCATGCTGATGAGCAAGGCGGGCGCCGGTGTTCCCTCTGCCAACCGCATATCGCTGCTGCGTGATGCCGATGGCGATGGCAAGGCGGAGATGAAGACCGCGCTGCTGGAAGGGCTCAATTCGCCCTACGGCATGGCGCTGGTGCGGGACACTTTGTACGTCGCCAACACCGATGCGGTGATGGCTTATCCCTTCGCTCCCGGCCAGACCAAGATTGCCGCCAAGGGCCGCAAGGTTCTCAGCCTGCCTGCGTCCAAGCCCAACAATCACTGGACGCGCAACCTCATCGCCAGCGCCGATGGCAGCAAATTGTACGTCGCGATCGGCTCTGCCACCAACATCGCCGAAAAGGGGCTGGATGCGGAAAAAGGCCGCGCGCGGATCATCGAGTACGATCTGGCAACCGGCAAGAAGCGCGATTACGCGATCGGCCTGCGCAACCCCGTCGGCATGGCCTGGGAACCGGCATCCAACGCGCTGTGGACGGTGGTGAACGAGCGCGACATGCTGGGCTCCGATCTTGTGCCCGATTACATGACCAAGGTGGAAGCCGGGCTACACTTTGGCTGGCCGTGGAATTACTGGGGCGGCTATGAAGACCTTCGGGTCGAGCCGCGCCGCCAAGAACTGCGCGAATACACCCGCCGCCCCGATTATGCGCTGGGCAGCCACGTCGCGCCCCTGGGGCTGACCTTTGCGAACAACGCGGCGCTGGGCGGAGGCTTTGGCAACGGCGCCTTCGTCGCGCTGCACGGATCATGGAACCGCAAGCCTGCATCCGGCTACAAGGTCGTGTTCGTGCCGTTCGGCAGCGATGGCAAGCCTGCCGTCACCCGCAATGCCGAGGGCAAGGTGACCAGCGGCCTGCCGGTCGATGTCTTGTCCGGGTTCCTGGACGAAAACGGCTCGGCGCGCGGACGGCCCACCGATGTGACCGTGGACAGCCGCGGCGCCTTGCTGGTGACCGATGACGTCGCCGGCATCGTCTGGCGGGTGAGCAATCCTGCGATGAAGGCGAAGCCGGTCCAGACCGCATCGCGTTGATGATATAGTCCCGGTCCCCTGCGCAGGCAGGGGCCCATCACCTGCCGGTGCGTATCTCTTATCGCTACTTAGACATGCAAGCTCAGGTGATGGGCCCCTGCCTGGGCAGGGGACCGAATGGAAGCACGCCAGGCCTGCGCATTTTTTGCTCCCGGCCGACCCCGGTTCAGCAAGCTGAACCTGCCCCTCCCGTAAACGGGAGGGGCCAGTCCAATCACCAGATGCGGATGCGCTGTTCCGGCGGCAGGTACAGTGCATCGCCCGGCTGGACGTTGAACGCCTTGTACCACTCGTCGAAGTTGCGGACGGTGCCGTTCGCACGGTAGTTGGGCGGGGCGTGCGTATCGGTCTGCAACAGCTGCCGCTGCGCCTGCTCGCGCGACTTGTTGCGCCACACCTGTGCCCACGCCATGAAGAAGCGCTGGTCGCCGGTCATGCCGTCGATCACCTTATCCTCCTTGCCGTCCAGGTGGATTTTGTAGGCACGATAGGCCATCGAAAGACCGCCGACATCGCCGATGTTTTCACCCAGCGTCAGTGCACCGTTGACGCAGGTCTTGCCATCATCGAGCGGGCACATGGCGCTGTACTGGGCCACAAGTGCACCGGTCAGCTTCTTGAAGTTGGCCTGATCCTCGGCCGTCCACCAGTCGCGCAGCACGCCGTCGCCATCGGACTTGGACCCCTGATCGTCAAAGCCGTGGCCCATTTCGTGACCGATCACTCCGCCGACCGCGCCATAATTCACCGCCGGGTCCGCCGACAGGTTGAAGAACGGCGGCTGCAGGATGGCAGCGGGGAAGACGATCTCGTTGCGCGGCGGGGAATAATAGGCATTCACCGTCTGCGGCAGCATGAACCATTCGGTCTTGTCGATCGGCTTGCCCAGCTTGGCCAGGTTGTCGCGATAGCCCCAGGTTCCGGCTGCGATCGCGTTGTCGAGCGCCTTGCCGGGGGTCACTTGCAGCGTATCGTAGGTCTCGAACTTTTCGGTATAGCCGATCTTGGGGGTGAACTTGGCCAGCTTGTCGCGTGCTTCCACCTTGGTCGCTTCGCCCATCCAGTCGATGTCGGTGAGGTTCAGCGCCATCGCCTTGCGCAGGTTGCTGACCAGCTCGTCCATCGCGGCCTTGTTCTCGGCAGGGAAATAGCGGTCCGCGTAGATCTTGCCGACGATTTCACCCATCGACCCTTCGACCGCAGAAACGCCGCGCTGCCAGCGTTCACGCTGCTTCTGCTGGCCACCCAGAACCGTGCCGTAAAAGGCAAAGCTGGCCGCATCGATATCCGATGGCAGAACGCTGGCGGCGCTGTTGAGGAAGCCTGCAGCAAGCCAGGCCTGCCACGCTTCGACCGGCGCGGTGTTGGCAAGTTTCAGCAGACCCGGAATGCCGCCGCCCAATTTGGCCGTCTGTTCCGGGGTCAGCTTCTCGGCAGCCACTTCTTCTGCCGTCGGTGCCAGCTGGCGGACGACGAACTCCTGCTGCCCATCGACACCGACGGACTTCAGGAACGTCTCGACCGGGAAGCCGCCGCCCAGGGCGACCATTTCGGCCTTGGAAATCTTGTTATACGTGATGTTGCGGTTGCGCCCGACGGTGCGGTCCCAATGCTCGGTGGCGATGGCCTTTTCCAGGTCGTACACCATCTGCGCCGTCGCCGCCGGGTCGGCATAGCCAGCCTTGCCCATCAGGAACGTCAGATACTGCATATAGGCGCCGCGAATCTTCTGGTTCGCTTCACTGTCGACCAGATAATAATCGCGGTCCGGCAGGCCCAGGCCCGCCTGTGTCACCTGGAAGATGTACTTATCGGTGTCCTTGGAATCGATATCGACAAAGCCTGCGACCGGGCTGCGGAAGCCGGGCGTGCCGAACAGCTTGGCCAGGTCCTCGCGGGTCTTGGCCGCCTTGATCTTGTCCAGGTAGGGCTGGGCAGGGGCCAGGCCCGCTGCATCGATGGCGGCGGTATCGAGATAGGCGTTGTAGAACGCGGCAACCTTGCCCGCGCCGGTCTTGGGATCGGGTTTGGTGGCGGCCAGTTCATCGATGATCTTGCGCACGCGCTGCTCGGACTTTTCCTGCAGCAGCGTAAACGCGCCATAACGGGTGCGGTCAGCCGGGATCTCGAAGGTGTCCAGCCACTTGCCGTTGACATAGGCGTAGAAATCGTCGCCGGGCTTGATGGCGGGGTTCATCAGCGTGGTGTCGACACCCCAGGTGCCCCAGTAATCGCGCGCGGTGGTGGTGATGCCCTCGGCATCGGCCGTGCCGGTCATCGTCGTATCGCTCGCGACCTCGCCGTCGATCAGGACGTCGATTTCGGGGCCATTGTGGACAGGCTCGTTTGCGTGTGCCGGTGCCGATGCCAGCGCGACGAATGCCGCCGATGCCAGCAGGATCGATTTTACCATGTTGTGCTCCCCAAAAGCTGATTGTGCCCGGACTGCGGGCGGCCGCCGCGCGCACGATAGCGAGCAGGTGCGGCCATGCCGACCAGCCTAGAGGGCAGCCCCTTGTGTCGCAAAGCTTTTCGGCAAGCAGCAGGGCTGGATCGACCAACGTCAGCGCAAGTGAGACGGCCTGCGTCTAAGATGGCCTGCGTCCGCGCGCGTCAGCCGGGGAGGGTGATGGTGCGCTTGTTCGGCGTGGTGCTCAGGCTGGTGGTGCCCGCAAGATCGGCGGAACGCTCACGGATCGTGCGCAGTTTGTGCCAGTGCGCGGTGGCGCTGTCCTGCGTCAGCTGCAGCGTCATATAGCCGCGCGAGCTGGTGTCGGCCCATTTGAGCTGCGGGTTGCCGCGCACCAGCGCGCCTGCGACATCGGCAGGCGCAATCGTCGGCGCATAGGCCTCGAACCCGGGCGAGGTGACCGCGTGTCCTGCAAATTCCACCCCGGCAGGCTTGCCATCGGCGTCAAGATCGCAGGCCCAGCCATTGTGGCTGTCGCCCGACAGCACGACCAGATCGGCATCGGCTGCTTGCGCGGATTTCAGCAGGGCCTCGCGCTGGACCGGGTATCCGTCCCAGGCATCCATGTTGAACGGCAGGCCCGCCTTGCTGGCGGCAAGGCCCGCGGCGGAGCGACGGCGCACGATTTCCGGCGCATCCTTGGGCACCCAGTTGGCGGTCTCCAGGGGCAGCTTGAGCGATCCCATGACGCACTGCTGCGCCCAAACCTGCCAGCGCGTGCCCGCTGCCTTGGACGCCTTGAACTGCGCACCCAGCCAGCGCGCCTGGTCCTCGCCGAGCATGCGGCGCGATGGATCGACCCATTTTTCGTCGCGGAAGCGGGCGAGCGCTGCAGCCATGTCGCCGCCACCGGCCAGCGCTTCGGCCAGTTCCACCGGCTTGTCACGGCCCGAAAGGCGGCTTTCTGTGCGGATGAGCGTTGCCAGGTCGCCGATCTGGTAGCTGCGCCACAGCGGATCGGCCGGCGCGAGGTCGGCCACCGGCATCCATTCGCGATAGACCTGCTCTGCGATCCGGCGGCGGGTCATGTAATCGCCCTCGGTCTCGCTCTGGTGGTTCTGCGCGCCCTCCCGCCAGGCGTCGTTGGTGATCTCGTGATCGTCCCACATCGCCACCATCGGCACGACCTGGTGCAGCCGCTGCAGGTCCGCATCCATCCGATAGCTGGAATACCGCAGCCGGTAATCGGCAAGCGTCACCATCTCATGGTCGGGCTGCACGCTGCGCCCCAGGAGCGCCTGGCCACGCGTCGGATACACGTCGAGGCCGTACTCATATAGGTAGTCGCCGGTGTGCACGGCGAGGTCGATGTCGTTGCGCGCGGCGGCATGGGCGTAAGCGTTGAACCAGCCAAAGGGCAGGTTGGAGCAAGAGAAGACGCCGATGTTGAACGCGCGCGTCGCGCCTGTCGGCAGCGTGCGGGTGCGGCCTGTGGGCGATGTGCTGCCATCGGCCGCTACGAAGCGGTAAAAGTACCAGCTATCGGGCTTGAGGCCCGAGACGGTGAGCTTGGCGATATGGTCGCGCGCGCCGCTGGCGGTGACCGATCCGCCTGCGACCGGCTTGGCGAAATCGGGCGAGGCGGACAGTTCCGCCGTCAGCCGCGTGTCGCTGTCGGCCACATAACGGGTCCACAGCAGCACCGAGTCGCCCGTCGGTTCGCCGCTGGCGACGCCATGGGTAAAGCCGCGCCTGGAAAACAGCGCCTGCCCCGCGCCGGGGATGGACAGCGCAGCCAGGCCGAACGTGCCGGCCTTGATCAGCAGTCTGCGGTCGATCGTCATGGTCATGGCACGGTCTCTCCCCTGTGTACGCATTCGGTGTGCTCGGCGTTTGCTCGGTGTCTGCCAGGCGCGTGTTTTGCACAGCGGACACCGCGCCCGCCTGATGGTCAAGTCTCGTGTCGTGCGTGTGACAAAAGCCACATTTCATAAAATTACAGAAATATGACATTCGCGCGTAGATTATGTGACATTCGCATTGCATGAACTGTCACATAAGCGTAGCATTCCACCTGTCACGTTGAGAAAGGACTGATGACATGAACACCAAAGTTATCGCAATCGCGGCTCTGGCCGCCCTCGGTATGGCTGCTCCTGGCTTTGCCCAGCCTGCGCAGAACCGGGCGGCGGCGAATGAAATCGGCTATGAAACGGGAGCGCTTGGCTATGCCGCGCTGCTGCAGGGCAATTACCCGGCCGCTCTTGAACAGATGCAGGCCGCAGAAAAACAGGTTTCTCCCGCCGCCCGGCGTGATCCCGCACGGTTGATCAACATGGGGCTGGCGTACGCCAAGATGGGCGACGCAGCATCCGCGCGCAGCCACTACCAGGCCGCGATCAATGCGCCGACCTCGTTCGACATCGTCTTGTCCGATGGCCGCGTGATGGACAGCCGCGTGGCCGCACGTCATGCAATGCGCCGGCTTGACCAGGGCTATGCCAGCCGCTGATCTTAACACCCTTAATCCTTCAGGCTGCTTAGGCCCGGTCGAACATGGTTCGGCCGGGCCTTTCCATGTGATCAACCTATGAGCTAGGCCGACATATGTTGTAAAAAAGTCACCCAAAGTGGGCATTGCGATGGCTTGAAGCGGTAACACCGGGCGTCCTCGACGGGTGCCGGTGGCCCGTGCCAATCGTTTGCCAAGCAAAATAACGCTGATATTTCAGCTGTCTACCGTGCCTAGTACAGTCCATGACCCAGGACTGTCACATAAGACTCCAAATCGTAATATTCCTGTCGCGGCGTTGTCACTGAAATAGCGCCGCAGCTTCATCATGCCTGCCTATCTGCCCTCTCGAACGGCGTTCCTGGGGGTGGAATCAGCTCATCTCCGCTTCGTTCCTGAAAAGCCGGCAGCCCTGACTGTCCTGATTTGCGGAGATTCCAAGATGCTCAATGCACGTGTTCGTTCGGTTCTGATGGCTTCGGCCGCAGCTTTGGTGGTGACCGCTTGTGGCGCCGATGACGTCGCTTCGCCGGGCGAAGGCGTGATCGTTGTTCCGGCCCCTGCGCCTGCTCCTGCCCCCGCTCCCGCCCCAACGCCAACCCCGACGCCGCCTGCAACCGGCCCTGCAGCCGATTGCCCCAACGGCACCGCCAACGTCGGCACCATCACGCTGGGCGGCGGCGCTGTCGTCCGCAACTGCCAGCTTTCGGGTACCCTCACCACCAATCTGGTGATCCCGCGCCGCGCCGGCACTATCTATTCGCTCTCGGGCCGCGTTCAGGTCGGCGTCGATGTCGGCCCAACGGCCAGCACCGGCACATCGGCAATCTTGACTGTCGAGCCGGGCGTAACCTTCTTCGGCTCGTCTGGCGCTGACTTCCTGCTCGTCAACCGCGGCTCGCAGCTGTTTGCTGAAGGCACCGCCACCCAGCCGATCATCTTCACTGCGCGTGACAATGTCACCGGCGTCGCGACGGCCAACTCGAAGGGCCTGTGGGGCGGTGTCGTGATCCTCGGCCGTGCGCCGCTGTCGGATTGCGCGACCGGATCGCCGACCAACCCGGGCGGTACCCGCACGGATTGCTCGGGCGTGGTCGAAGGCACCAACGCCAATTATGGCGGTGCGGTGCCAACCGATAACAGCGGCCGCATTGCTTTCTTCCAGGTCCGCTATTCGGGCTTTGAAGTGCAGCCAGGCAACGAGCTGAACGGCATTACCCTTGCCGGCGTCGGATCGGGCACCTTCTTCGAGAACGTACAGGTGTACAACAGCTCGGACGATGGCATCGAGTGGTTTGGCGGCCGCGTCAACGGACGCAACCTCGTCGGCCTCGGCAATGACGATGACACGTTCGACATGGATCTGGGCTATCAGGGCTTCAACCAGTTCCTGCTGGGTGTCCAGACCGCCAGCGCCAACCATGTGATCGAAGGCGACTCGAACGGCAACGAGCAGGCAGAGCCGCGCACCCGCTGGTCGATGGCGAACGCAACGTTCGTGTCGACCCAGACCACTGCTGACGAAGCAGCGATCCTGCTGCGCGGCGGCATGGACTTCAACGCCTACAACAGCGTCATTTCGGGACCGGGTTGGTGCCTCGATATCGACAGCGCCACGACCATGCAGGCTACTGGTACGGCTGGTGCCGGCGATGAAGCCGGTCCGCCGCGCTTCGAATCGGTGTTCATGAGCTGCCCCAACGCCTTCACCGACGATGGCAACGTGACCGTCGCAGCCATCCAGGCGCTGTTCACCGCCGGATCGAACAACGTGACCAACGGCACTTCGACCCTGTCCGCCATCTTCATCAACGGCGCGAACGAAACCGCGCGTCCGGTGTTCAACACGGCGACCTTGAGCGCAGCCAATGGCGGAACGTTCTACACCAGCGTGGCCTATATCGGTGCGGTGCGTGATGCTGCCGACACCCGCTTCCAAGGTTGGACCTGCGGCCTGTACAGCACCACGCCTGCGTGCACCGCTGTTCCGACCATCCCGACCACTTGATAGCAAACCGCTGACCGGTTTCGGGGCGGCGGCGAAAAACGCCGTCGCCCCTTTTTTGATGAATTCTTGGAGGGACTCATGGCGAAATTGACGCCGCTTTCGTTCGCTGCATTGCTGATGGTCAGCTCCGGCCTGGTCTCGCCAGCCGCCTTGGCGCAGGAAGCGCCGGCGCCTGCGCCCGCACCGCAGGCTGAAGACCCGGAAGCCGATGTGCCGGTGGACGAAGAGATCGAAATTTCCGGTCCCGGTGCGGGCGGCAACGATGAAATCGTTGTGCGCGGTCGTTTCATTCCCAACCCGATCAAGGCAACCGCCGAGGTGCTTTCGGTACTTTCCGAAGCCGATATCGCACGTACGGCCGATGGCGACATCGCAGGATCACTCCAGCGCGTGACCGGCCTCAGCGTCGTCGGCGGCAGGTTCGTGTTCGTGCGCGGTCTGGGCGAGCGTTACTCGCTGGCGCTGCTCAACGGTTCGCCGCTGACCTCGCCCGATCCGCTGCGTCGTACGGTTCCTCTCGACATCTTCCCTACCAGCGTCATCGCATCGACGACCATCCAGAAGAGCTATTCGGTCGATTATCCGGGTGAATTCGGCGGCGGGGCGATCAACCTCACGACCAAGTCGGTGACGCGCGACCCGTTCTTCAAGATTGAAGTCGGCACTGGCGGCGATACCGTCACCACTGGACAGGTTGGGTACACCTATTTCGGTTCATCGACCGATTTCACCGGCTTTGACAACGGCGCGCGCGATCTGCCGCGCGGGTTGGCGCAGGCTTTCAGGAGCGGCAACCCGATCAGCGCCGGTGCCAACTTCACGCCCGCACAGATCCGCGATCTGACCGCCAGCCTTGCCAATGCCAACACCACGTTGATCCAGCGCAACAACAATATCCCGGTCAATTTCTCCGGGCAAGTCAGCGGCGCGACGAACTTCCTGATCGGCGATATCAACATCGGCGTGGTCGGTGCAGCCGGTATCAATAACACCTGGCGTACGCGCGGCGGTTTCCAGCAGACATCACAGGGCACCGTGCCTATCAACGGTGTCGACGCGCTGTTGCCGGACCGCGATTTCCGCTTCCTCACTACGGAAAACCGGATCGTCGTCAACGGCCTGCTGGGCCTGACGGCGGACGTCGGCGAGCATAAGTTCAAGCTCACCAACCTGTTCATCCGCGATACCCTGAAAGATGCATCGATCCGCGAGGGCTTCGATTCGCGCGTGTCCGATACGCGACTGATCAACCGCAGCCGCACCAACTGGTTCGAGCGGCAGCTGCTCAACACCCAGTTCGTCGGCGAGATGAAGTTCGACGATTTCCGCCTGAACTTCCGCGGCAGCTATGCCAACTCGCAGCGCGAAGCGCCGTATGAGCGGACGTTCGACTACACCTTCAGTGCAGCTGCCGGTGATTTCGTCAACGATCTGCAATCGGCAGGTGAAGGCTCGCGTATCGCATTCAGCAACCTCGACGATAACGTATACGGCGCGAACCTCGATCTGGCCTACGAAACGAACATCGGCATTCCGGTGACGTTCTCGGCAGGCTATGCCTATTACAAGAACGATCGCTTCTCGGTCCGCCGCGATTTCCGCTTCCTCAGCGGCGCCGGCGCGCTGCCGTTCGCTGTGTCGCAGCAGCGCCCCGACTTCCTGCTGTCAGATTTCAACGTCTACACCTATGACGTGCGCCTGGTCGAAACGTCGGGGACGTCCGGTGCGGCTGCCTATGGCGCTGACCTTGAGGTGCACGCAGGCTATGCCCAGTTCGATGCGGAGATCGTGCAGGGTCTTCGCCTGCAGGCCGGTGTCCGCTATGAAGATGGCGAGCAGAATGTGCTGCCGGTCGATCTGTTCGGTACGGCCGGGGTCAACATCTTCCCGACCCAGATCAAGAACGACTATTTCCTGCCGGCCGCCACGCTGACGTGGAACCTGGCCGACGACATGCAGCTGCGCTTTGCAGCATCGAAAACGATTGCCCGCCCCCAGTTCCGCGAACTGGCGCCGCAGCAGTATCTCGATCTTGAGTTTGACCGTACCTTCTTCGGCAACCAGTTCCTCGTCGATAGCGAGCTGCTGAACCTTGAAACCCGGTTTGAATATTATTTCGGACGCGATGAGCGCCTGACCGCTGCAGTATTCTACAAGGACATCGACAACCCCATCGAGAATATCGCATTCGCACAGGGGGAAACCTTCTTCACGACGTTCGCCAACGCGCCAAAGGCAACCCTGTATGGTGCGGAACTGGAAATCGTGAAGTATTACGACCTGATCGATCTGGGCGGGAAATTCTTTGAAGAACGCCGCCTGCTGCTGTCGGCAAACTACACGTACACGCAATCGGACGTGAAGGTGGCGGCTGGCGACATGATCGCAGATCCGCTGAGCGGCGCCATGGTTGCGGCCAACTCGATCTTCCGCAACAACTTCCCGCTTACCGGGCAGTCCGATCACATCGCCAACGTTCAGGTCGGTCTTGAAGGTACCGGTGAGCGGCTCTCGCAGCAGACCTTGCTGCTGTCATGGAACGGCAATCGCGTGACCAATCGTGGTCCGGCCGGGCAGCCTGACCTGATCGAATATACCGGGGCGCGGCTCGACTTCGTCTGGCGCGAAGGCTTCAAGCTGCTGGGTGCCGTGGGCGAATTGAAGTTCGAGGCACGCAACCTGCTGAGCACCGATTACATCGAGTTCCAGCAGCTCAACAATTCGATCATCCTCAACAACGCGTATGAAATCGGGCGTTCGTTCCAGCTGAGTGCATCGCTGCAGTTCTGATAGTCCGGCAACAGGCATAATCGTTGCGTTGTGAAGGGGGCGGGCCGCAGGTCCGCCCCCTTCGGCTATGCGTTTCAATGGCATCCTGCCGCATTGCCATTCAAATATCTGTCATAAACTGGTAATCCAACCGTCATGCGCCGCGCCTAGCAGCGTGGCAGGGCCAAGGGGATCGGTCCGCAACGGGGAGTGATTCGTGGCATCAGCGGCCCATTCCGGCACGCAGACAGGCCTTGGCGCGTCCCTTTCCCGATTCCGGTCGGCAAGGTTTGCGGTGCGCGATACCGGTCTGGCGCGTTATCTGCCGGTTGGCCTGTACGGCTGGCTGCGCGCCTTGCTCATCGTTTTGCTGATTGTCCAGGTGGCCCGCCTAATCTGGACCATCGTCACCCCCATCGCGCCTTTGGGCGACTGGCAGGTACGCACCGCCAATGTCCTGTCCGCCCCATCGCGCGCGGCTCTGTTCGCCAGTTTCGATGCCTTCGATCGCGCTGCCGCCACGGGCGATGCCAGCGCTTCGGTCACCTCGCTTGACCTTACCTTGTACGGCCTGCGCATGAACGAGGCTTCGGGCGGGGGCTCGGCGATCGTTGCAGGCTCCGATGGCGTCCAGCGCAGCTATTCGGTGGGGGAAGAGGTCGCGCCCGGCGTCAAGCTGGTGCAGGTGTTGTTCGACCATGTCGTGCTGGAGCGCGGCGGTACGCGCGAAAGCCTGTTCATCGACCAGTCCGTCCCTGCAGACACCGTCGGCGACACGGCGGCAACCGTATCGACCGGCGCGCAGCCATTGCCGGTGGTGCAGGCTGGCCCGCTCACCGCCGAGGCGATTTCTGGCGGCGTCGGCTTTGCGCCGCGTACCGAAAACGGCCGCGCGACGGGCTTTGCCGTGACGCCTAAGGGCGATGGCGCGGTCTTCGCGCAGGCCGGCTTCAAGCCCGGTGACATCGTTATTGAAATCAATGGCCGCAAGGTCAGCTCCGCAGCCGATGGCGCGGCGCTGGCAGGGCAGCTTCGCCCCGGTGCCCGGTTGTCGCTGCTCATCGAGCGCGGCACCGAAACCGTCCCCATCGCGCTGATCATTCCGGAACAATGAAAAAACACATTTCCACGTTGGCGCTCTGCGCTGCACTCGTTTTTGCCCCGATGGCGACTGCGCCATTGGCTGCGCAACACAGCCTGAATGTCCGCGATGCCGATGTGCGCGCGTTCATCGAGGATGCTGCGACCGTCACCGGGCGCACGTTCATCATCGATGGCCGGGTGCAGGGCAAGGTTTCGGTGGTCACAGACCGGCCGCTGAGCCGCAGCGAATATTTCGAGGTGTTCCTCTCCACCCTGCGCGCCAACGGCCTGATCGCGGTGCCGACCGCCAATGGCGCCTATCGCATCCAGCCGACCGATGGCGCAGCCTCGGCGCCGGGCCGGGTGGGCAGCCGCGGCGGGCAGAATGAGTTCGTGACCGAAGTCTTCCGCCTGCGCGCCATCGATGCGACCACGGCAGTGGAAACGCTGCGTCCGCTGGTCAGCCGCGAAGGATCGATCACGGCCAACCGCAGCGGCAACAGCCTGGTCGTTGCCGATTATGCCGACAACATCCGCCGCATCCGCGCGCTGATCGGCCAGATCGACCGTGACAATGCGACGACGCAGGTGATCACGCTCAACCACGCAGGCGCGCGCGAGATCGCGATGACCTTGCAGCAATTGTCGCCTGCGCCGGGCGGCGAGGGTGGCGGCGGAGCGCCCTTGGTGTCGGTGGTCGCTGTGGACAGCAGCAATTCGGTCGCCTTGCGCGGCGATGCGCCGACGGTCGCGCGGTTGACCGCGATTGCCCGCGAACTCGATGCGCGCGCGGCCAATGGCAGCGAAATCCGGGTGATCTGGCTGGATTACGCCGATGCCGAACAGCTCGTGCCGGTGCTGCAGATGATGGCGGGCGGGCAGGGGGCCGGCGGTATGCAGCCATTGACTGCGGCATCCGCGCTGGCATCGCCTGCTGCAGGTGCAGCGGGAGCAGCAACACCTGCAGCCCCTGTCGGCGGCGCAGTGGCGTTGTCGAACGGGCGCGGCAGCGCGATCATCACGCGCTATGAAGGCGCCAATGCCGTGATCATTTCCGCCCCGGTCGATGTGCAGCGCTCGCTCGCCGAACTGGTGCGCCAGCTCGATATCCGTCAGGAACAGGTGCTGGTCGAGGCGATCATCGTCGAGATTTCCGACCGTGTTGCCCGCGAATTGGGCGTGCAGTTCCTGATCGGCGGCAAGGACATTCCGTTCCTCGTCACGCCCTTCTCCAACGTTGCCACCAACATCCTCGATATTGCAGGCGGCATCCTGGCCGATGATCTCGACGAGACGACGACGGTGATCAACGGCAATACCGTGACCACAACCACCAACAGTGCCACTGGCGATTTCCTGCGCCAGAACGCGGCCAGCAGCATCCTGGGCGCACGCGGTGGCTACACGGGTTTTGCGGCCGATATCGGCAACAACCGCGTGCTGGGCGCGATCATCAACGCGGTGCAGGAAGACAGCGAGTCGAACATCCTGTCGACGCCCTCGCTGACCGTGAACGACAACGTGCAGGGCTCGATCCTGTTCGGCCAGGAAATCCCGATCAGCACCGGCGAGGCGCTGTCGAACAACTTCGACAACGCCTTCCGCACCATCCAGCGCCAGAATGTCGGCATCGAGCTTGAGGTGAAGCCGCAGATCAATGCCGGCAATCAGGTGAAGCTCGACATCCGGCAGGAGGTCAGCTCGATCGTCGGCCCGGTGAGCAACGATTTCAACGAGCTGATCATCAACAAGCGTGAGGTGAAGACCACGGTTACCGTGCGCGACCGCGAGATCATCGCGCTGGGCGGCCTGCTCGACGATAACGAGCGGCGCACGATCCAGAAGATCCCGCTGCTTGGCGACATCCCGATCATCGGCGAGCTGTTCAAGTCGCGTGGGCGCGAGCGGACCAAGACCAACCTGATGGTGTTTATCCGCCCGACGATCCTGCGCACGGCAGAGGACGCGCAGGCGATCGCGGCGCGGCGCTACAATTACGTGCGCGCGGCGCAGATCGAGTTCAATCCCAAGGTCGAACCCTCGCTCGACACCATTGTGCGCGATTACCTGGGCGCGGGCATCCCGGTCGCACCGCCCGCCGGGCCGAACGATCAGGTGATCGCACCGCGCGCGATGCCCAACAGCGGTCCGCTTGACAGCACGCCGCTGCCGCCGAGCCAGCTGCCTGCAACCGGTGGAGGCCAGCCATGAAAATCGCCAAGGGCAACGCTGTCGATGCGGTGGTTGATGCGCCCGCCGCCGCAACTGCCTCTGATGCGCCATTGGACTTGTCGGTCGACCGCAGCCTGGCGCGGATGATGCTCGACATTCCCTATGGCTTTGCCCGCGACAACGGCGTGGTGATGCTGGGCGAGGCCGATGGGCGGCTTAAAGTGGCGCTGCGCGAAGGCGCGGACCCGATCACCCTGCTGGAAGTACGCCGGTATCTCGCCATGCCGTTCGATGTCGAAATGGCCCCGGTGGCGCAGTTCGAGCGCTATCTGTCCGATCATTATGCGGTCGAGGGCAATGCCGCCGCGATGGCAAGCTCGATGAACATCGACGGCAGCGATCTGGAGATGCTGGCGAGCGATCTGCCCAGTGCCGAGGATCTGCTCGACAGCGCCGACGATGCGCCCGCGATCCGCCTGATCAACGGCGTCATCGCCGAAGCGGCGCGGCAGGGCGTGTCCGATATTCACATCGAGCCGTATGAGACCGGCCTTGTCATCCGCATGCGCATGGACGGCGTGCTGCAGGAAAAGCTGCGGATGCCGCCCAATGTCGCGCCGGTTATCGTCAGCCGCATCAAGGTGATGGCGCGGCTCGATATCGCCGAGCGCCGCATCCCGCAGGATGGCCGCATCGGGTTGACGATCGGCGGCAAATTGCTCGACGTGCGCGTTTCGACGCTGCCTAGCCGCGCGGGCGAGCGCGTCGTGCTGCGCCTGCTCGACAAGGAAAACGCCAATATGGACCTGGGGCTGCTGGGCATGAGCCCGCGCACCCACAAGATCCTGGCCGAGGCGCTGTCCGAACCCAATGGCATCGTGCTGGTCACCGGCCCGACCGGATCGGGCAAGACGACGACGCTGTATTCGTGCCTGAAGCAGTTGAACGACGGCTCGCGCAACATGCTGACCGTCGAGGACCCTGTCGAATACGCCATCGAAGGCGTCGGCCAGACTCAGGTCAATCCCAAGGTCGGGCTGACGTTCGCGGCGGGCCTGCGCGCGATCCTGCGTCAGGATCCGGACGTGGTGATGATCGGCGAAATCCGCGATCATGAAACGGCCGAAATCGCAGTGCAGGCCTCGCTCACCGGGCACCTCGTGCTGTCCACCGTGCACACCAACGATGCCATCGGCGCGATCACGCGGATGCGCGATATGAAGATCGAACCGTTCCTGCTCGCCTCGACACTGCGTGCGGTCGTCGCGCAGCGGCTGGTGCGGCGCTTGTGCCCGGAGTGCCGCGAGCCGGTGCAGGCCGATGGTTCGCTCGCCTCGCTGCTGGGCTTCGACAAGGGTACCGTGGTATATCGCCCGGTCGGCTGCGATTCGTGCAACCACACCGGCTTTGCAGGGCGCATCGGTGTGTTCGAGGCGGTGCGGGTAGACGAGACCATCCGCCGCCTGATCAACGATGGCGGCGACGAGGCGATCATTTCGCGCCACGCCTTTCTGAACGCGCCGAACCTTGGCTCCGCGGCGCGCGAGCTGGTGCGTACCGGCCAGACCACGGCGGAAGAAGCGATCCGCATCTCGCGCAGGGAAGCAGAGCCGGTTCCCTCCGAAATGATCAATGGCTGACTTTGCCTATAAGGTGATCGATTCCGCCGGTCGCGAACGGCAGGGGCGGATCAGCGCGCCTTCCGATGCGCAGGCGCGCGCGACCCTGATCCGCAAGTCGTTCCACATCGTAACCGTGGCCCCCGCGCCGCCGCGCAAGGCGCTGATTTCGCAACGCACCGCAAGGCTCAGCCCCAAGCAGCTCACCTTGTTCACCCGGCAGATGTCCTCGCTGATGTCGGTCAGCCCGCTGGAAGAGGCGCTGCGCACGATCAGCCGCCAGACCGAAAAAGCCAATGCGCGCGAGGTGCTGATCAACGTCCACGCAGGCGTGATGGAGGGCCAGTCGCTAGCAGAATCGATGGCGCGCGAGACGCGCAGCTTCCCGCCTTTGTACCGCGCGATGATCAGCGCGGGCGAAAGTTCAGGCTCGCTGCCGGTCATCACCGAAAGGTTGGCGGCGTTGCTGGAGCAGCAGGCCGAGGTCCGCGGCAAGATCATCTCCGCGCTCGCCTATCCCATCATCCTGACTTTGGTGGCGTTCGGTGTGGTTGCCGGGTTGATGATCTCGGTCGTGCCGCGCGTGGTCGAACAGTTCGACAATGCCGCGACTCAGCTGCCGCTGATCACGCGGATCGTCATCGGCATGTCCGATTTCCTCAGCAACTGGTGGTGGGCGATCGGTATCGCGATGGTGCTGGCGGGCATCGCCTTCTGGCGGGCGATGAAGGTGGCGAGCTTCAAGTACCGGTTCGATGGCATGCTGCTCAAGCTGCCACTGATCGGGCGACTGATCCGCGACATGAACGCGGCCAAGCTGGCGCGAACGCTGGCCACCATGGTGCACAGCCGCCTGCCGCTGCTGGAAGGCATGAAGCTGACCACGCGCACCGTGCGCAACGCGGTGCTGCGCGAGGCGCTGGAAGATGCGGTCGAATCGATCCGGTCGGGCGGATCGCTGTCCGGCGCGCTCAGAAACGCGGGCACCTTCCCGCCGCTTCTGGTATATCTTGTAGCGAGCGGTGAGAGCGCAGGCCAGCTTGACACGATGCTGGAACGCGCCGCCGATTATCTGGAGCGCGAGTTCCAGAATTTCACCTCCACCGCGATGGCGCTGCTCGAACCTGCCATCATCGTGGTTATGGGCGGGGTGGTCGCCCTGATCATCCTGTCGATCCTGCTGCCGATATTGCAGCTGCAAAACCTGACTGGCTTATGAGGAATACCATGTTGAAAGCTTCGTTCAAAGCACTGCTGTTTTCCGGCGAAAGCCGGAATCCAGGGGCGAGATTGCGTCAGGCCGCCCTGGGCTCTGGCTTCCGCCGGAGAACGGTCAAGGACGGCGAAAGCGGCTTCACCCTTGTCGAACTGATGGTGGTGATCTTCATCATCGGTCTGCTGGCGACGATCGTCGTCATCAACGTGCTGCCCAGCCAGGACCGCGCGATGACCGAAAAGGCGCGCAGCGATATCGCGACGTTGAGCCAGGCGCTGGAAATGTACCGGCTCGATAACCTGGCGTATCCGGAGTCCGCCGAAGGGCTGAACGCGCTGATCACGCCGCCGCCCACGCTGGCGCAGCCGGGCCGCTATCGCAGCGGCGGGTATGTCAAGAAGCTGCCGCAGGACCCATGGGGCCGCCCGTACCAGTACACCAGCCCCGGCACGACCGGCGCGTTCGACCTGTATTCGCTGGGCGCCGACGGCGCGCCGGGCGGCGAGAACGAGAATGCGGACATCACCGCGGATGGGGCTTGACCCACTTAAATCCTCCCCCAGCTCGCTGGGGGAGGGGGACCGTTCGCGCAGCGAATGGTGGAGGGGAAGAGGGATCGTGCTGAAGCACCAGAAGTGCGCCTCGCTCCCCCTCCACCCCGCCGCTGCGCGGCGCGGTCCCCCTCCCCGAGACAAGCTCGGGGAGGATTTGAGTGCGAGATGGGCCCCTGCCTTCGCAGGGGCGCATTCGCGCGAGCGCGAACGCGGCTTCACCCTTATCGAGCTGATGGTCGTGCTGTTCGTCATCGGCCTGGTGGCAGGCGCGGTGGTGTTGTCGCTGCCGGGCGATAGCGCGGCGCTGTCTGAAGATGCCGACCGCTTTGCCGCACGCGTCGCCGCGGCGCGGGACGAGGCGGTGGTGAGCGCGCGGCCCATCGCGGTGTGGATCGCGCCGTCGGGCTATGGCTTCGATGCGCGGCAGGACCGGCAATGGGTGCCGCTGAACGCACGCACGCTGGCCAATCGGGACTGGAAACCGGGAACGGTGGCGCGGATCGAGGGCGGAGCGGCCGAACCCACAGCACCTCCGGGAACGGACCCTGCCGCGGCAACCCCATCGCGTGCGCGCTTCTGGTTCGATGCCACGGGGCTGCCCAACGCGCCGGTATCGGTGGTGCTGTCGCGCGGCGCGAACAGCGACCGGATCGACATCAGCGCGACCGGCGAGGTCCGCCGTCCGACATAGCTAGCGCTTGGCGGACCAATGGATCTTACAATAAAAACTGAATGTCGGATTTAGTCTTCATCTTCTAACAAATCATGTTTATTTTTTGCAAACTTCGAGTCGACCCACTTTCCAGTGACAAATATACCAACAACTCCAACAATACCAAAGATCGCTATGCGGGCTCCCCAGTCGTATTGACCAAGTGCAATGAGCAAAACGCTCACAGAGAGTAGCAATATCAAAGAGACCATCGCCAGCCTTTGCCCACGACTCTTTAAATCGCGATCATCCTTAACCATCGTTTCAATTACTAAATGCCGATGAGTTTGCTCTCTCTCAGGCATAGCTACAATTCGCTCAGCAAGCCCCGGCAAGACGTCGTTGTACGCCTTTAAATCTTCAGGGGTAGGGAGCCAGCCGGAATGACTTTTACTCTCGGTGATATTAGATGTTACAATCTCAATAATTCTCGCTCGCTTTTCAAGCGGAATTCCTTCAAGTAATTGCCCGATATCTTCATCAGCGCCGTCACTTGGCAGTGCAATTTCCGTTGTGGGTCGTTCTGAGTCGCTGCTATCCAGCGATGAGTTCTTGTTCTCGTCGTTGTTCACTGAGCTTAAGCTTTCTTAATACTCGACGGCGATCGCCGCGCAAAGTCTCTCTATCAATCGCCATGCCATTATTGGCGTAAACCACAAAATGACTATTTACTTGAAGGTCAAATGTGATCGTGGCAGCGCCAGATAACATTGTTTTACCTTTTCCGCGGCGCGGGAGGATGTGGCGTATGGACAATTTAGACATCCTATAATGCTAGCAAAGCTACCGTTAACGCACTGTGTATAAGTTGTTCAGAGAGATCGAAATGGGGGCGATTGAAAATCGGCGCTCACAACCATCTCGCTGCTCCGACTTATCCGAGGTATCCTGCAAAATCCATGGCGCTGCCCCTACTCATTATCGAGAAGGAATATGGGGAATGTTTGAAAGACTGGCAACTGGCTAAATGCAATCGAGGCTCACCGCCAGCGCAGATTGCCGCGCGTCAGCTGGTCCAGCCGAGTCACGCCCATCAGCTTCATGCCGCGTTCGATTTCGCCGCGCAGGTTGGCAAGCGTGCGCTCGACCCCGCGCTGGCCTCCGGCAGCCAGCGCATACAGATACAGCCGCCCGCCCGAGCACGCCTTCGCGCCGACGCTCAAGGCTTTCAGCACATGCGTGCCCCGCGTGATGCCGCCGTCGCAGATCACCTCGATCCGGTCGCCCACGGCGTCCACGATCTCGGCGAGCTGGTCGAACGGCGCGCGGCTGCCATCGAGCTGCCGTCCCCCATGGTTCGATACCATGATCGCGGTTGCGCCGATGGCGACCGCGCGCCGCGCATCCTCCACGCTCATGATGCCTTTCAGGCAGAACGGACCATCCCACGCCTTGCGGATGTCCTCGGCCATGGCCCAGTCCATCGACTGGTCGAGCATGGTGTTGAAATAGTCCGCGACCGATATCGCCGCATTGCTGCCCGCGGCGATGTGGCTCTCGAGGTTCGGCAGCGAAAACCGCTCGCGGCCCATATAATTGAGCGACCAGCGCGGGTGCGTCGCAAAGCTGAGCGCCGAGGATGGCGTCAGGCGCGGCGGCGAGGTGAAGCCGGTGTGCAGGCAGCGTTCGCGCTTGCCCGAAACGATGGTGTCGACGGTCAGCGCCAGCGCATCGAACTTCGCTGCCTTGGCCGCCTGAATCAGCGCCGCGTTCAGGCCCCTGTCCTTGTGGACATACAGCTGGAACAGCTTGGGGCTGGAAATGCTGTCGCCGATGTCTGCCAGGCTCACGGTGGCGAGCGAGGAGATGCCGAAAAAGGTGTTGAACTTCTGCGCCGCCGCACCGACTGCCTTTTCGCCGCGCCAGTGGAACAGTCGCTGCAGGGCGGTGGGGGAGAGGAACAACGGCATGTCGATTGTGCGCCCCATCAGCGTGGTCGTCATGTCGATATCGGCAACGCCCGCCAGCACGTTGGGGACGAGGTCGCACTCCTCATAGGCCTGGGTGTTGCGGCCCCGGGTCACCTCGTCATCGGCGGCACCATCGATGTAATGGAACACCGGATAGGGCAGCTTCTTGCGCGCCAGTTCGCGGAAGTCATCGACAGTGTGGCAATCGGCCAGCCGCCGGACCGGAAAACGTCGCATTGGTGTGTGCCCCCGACCTTAACAACTCACGTTTTCCGGCGAACGCCGGAATCCAGGGCGTGCGCAGTGCAATTTGGCCTCTGGACTCCGGCTTTCGCCGGAGAACGGATATTGATCAAGACCGGATGTTACTTCAAACTCGCAGGCGCAGGGGACGAGGGATATTTGCACCCGCGCTGAAGGCCCACGCCCTTCAGGAAGCTGCGGCGGACCACGCCTGCGTACACCGCAGCGTTGTACCGACGCTGCTGCGCGGCGGCGCCGGAGATTTCGCGGATCACCTGACGAAACGGAATGATCGAGTTGACGATCAGCCCGCCAACCTTTCCTGCTGTATCCTTGCGCTTGTCGTCACGCGTCACCTCATAGGGCGCATCCAGGTCTTCGCCCAGCACTGCGTCCATATCGGCGATGGCAGTGCGGATGTTGGCGCAGGTCTTGATGCCGACCAGCGAATAGGGCTTGTCCTGAATGCGCAGCAGGTTTTCCGGGATATCCTTCTTGTCGAGGCCGACGTCTTCGATGGGCTGGGTCACGACATCGCCTGCCACCTGTTCGGTCGAGCGCGGCTTGTCTGCCGCCTGGCTCTGCGCGGCAGCAGGCAAAGCGCTGGCGATGAAGGCCAATGTGGTCAATGTGACAGCAGTGCGATGCATGAATGTTCCCCTGATTAGGCTGTCGATACCGACGGCTCCCTGTGCCGCATACGCGTGTGCGACCAAAAAGATGCAGGCCGTTACGCAGGCCGTTACAATGTCGCGGCGCTGAACGTATCGCATTGCGCCGGATCGCCGGTGTTCAGGCCTTTTTTGAGCCATGCCATGCGCTGTGCCGATGTGCCGTGGGTGAAGCTTTCGGGCACTGGCCTTCGCCCTGCGGCCTTTTGCAGCGTATCGTCGCCGATGGCGTTGGCGGCGGTCAGGCCTTCCTCGATATCGCCCGGTTCGATGCGGCTCTTGTTACGTGCGGCCCAGACCCCGGCATAGCAATCCGCCTCCAGCTCCATGCGCACCTGCAGGTCGTTGCCCTTGGCTTCGCTCGCCCGGCTCTGGGCGGTGCGGACCTCGTTGGAGCGTCCGGTGATCGTCTGGATATGGTGGCCGACCTCATGCGCGATCACATAGGCCTGCGCGAAATCGCCTGCTGCGCCGAAGCGGGTGGCGAGTTCGTCGAAGAAGCTGGTGTCGAGGTAGATGCCGTTGTCGGCAGGGCAATAGAACGGCCCCATCGCGCTTTGCGCCGCGCCGCAGCCGGATTGGCCGTTGCGGTCATAGAAGGTCATCGTCGCGGGCTGATAGGTCTGCCCCTGCGCCTTGAACAGCGCGGCCCAGGTATCCTCGGTGCTGGCGAGCACCTGGCAGCTGAACAGGCTCTTTTCATCGACCGCGCAGCTTTGTTCGGCACTCTTGCCGCCTGCCGCCCCAGGCCCCTGCGTTTGAACCGGCCCGCCGCCCGTCATTCCGCCGCCCTGCATCAGCTCCATCGGGTTCACGCCGAACACCAGAGCGGCGATGCCAAGGATGATGATGGTGCCGATTCCCATCTTGCCGCCGCCGATTGGAAAACGCGGGCCACCGCCACCGCCGCCGCGCTGATCGGAAATATTGTCGCTGGTGCGATAATCGTCGAGTTTCATGCGCGGCACCGTTTTTCAGTTGGGATATTCCCTTTAACCTACCACCGGTTAGGCGGATTTAGCATCACCCATTTTCGCACCGATTGCGTTATTGTGCGCTGCGGCATAAGATTGCGACGGCGCGAGTGGATTTGCGGCGTCAGACTAAGGATGAACGATGCCGGGCACGCACGAAGCACTCGATATGCAATCAGCCGCGGTTCCGCTGCCGGAAACCGTGGCGCTGGTGCTGCAGGGTGGCGGCGCGCTGGGATCGTATCAGGCCGGCGTGTTCAGCGAGCTGGTGCGGCAGAACGTCCGTATCGATTGGGTTGCCGGTATCTCGATCGGCGCGATCAATTCCGCGATCATTGCGGGCAACGAGCCGAAACTGGCCTGCCAGCGGTTGCGCGAATTCTGGGAGCTGGTGACATCGGGCACGGCCGATTTCAGCTTCGGCAATTCCGATTACTGGAACGAATTCAACCATTTCGCGGGCGCTGCGATGGCAGCAACCGTGGGTGTTCCCGGTTTTTTCCGCCCGCACATGGTACCATCGTCGTTTGCCTGGCCCGGCACGCCTGCGGCAGTCAGCATGTACGATACCACCCCGATGATCGAGACGCTCAACCGGTTCATCGACTGGGACCGGCTGAACAACGGGCCGGTGCGGTTTTCCGTTGGCGCAGTGAACGTCGAATCGGGCAATTTCTATTATTTCGATACGCGCGATGCATCCGGGCCGCAGACCATCGATGCGCGCCACATCATGGCATCGGGCGCGCTGCCGCCGGGGTTCGCGCCGGTGGAAATCAACGGCAAGCATTACTGGGACGGCGGTTTGGTCAGCAACACGCCGCTCGCCTATGTGCTGGACAACCAGGACAGCGACATGCTGGCGTTCCAGGTGGACCTGTTTCCCGCGCGCGGTGAGCTTCCCACAAAGTTTGCCGATGTGCTCAGCCGCGAAAAGGACATCCGCTATTCAAGCCGCACCCGGCAGGTGACCGACTATTACATGAAGCTGCGCAAGGAGCATGAGGCGCTGCGCAACGTGCTGGCGATGCTGCCGCGCGAAATGTGCTCGATGGCCGACGTCAAGCGCGTCCGCGCGCTGGTGCAGGACAATGCGGTGAATATCGTCCACCTGATCTACAACGTGCAGAAATGGGAAAGCGGCATGCGCGACTTCGAGTTTTCGCGCGCGACGATGGACATGCACTGGGAGCAGGGGATCAAGGCCGTGCAGGCGGTGATGAAAAAGGGCGATCTGCTCGCCAAGAACATCCTGGATGGCAAGACCGCAGCCTTCGATCTGGTTTCGCCTGAGTAATCAGGTCCAAACATTCAAAGTCTGTTATGGCCTCCATCAGGCCCTTCCTTTGTTCATCACCCCTGCGCACGCGGGGGTCCCGTTAATCTGCCTCGTGTTCGCAGTAGCGGGATTTCCGCGTGTGCGGGAATGTCGGTGATGTATGGATGGCGAAAGCCGTTGGCGTAATGCGATCAACGCGTTAGCCTCTCTGCCAGACACAGTTTGGGGAGACATTCATGCCGGTCGCACATTTCCTTGCCCGTTCGATTGCCGCATCCGCGCTGGCGTTGGCCGTGGCTATGCCGGCGCAGGCGCAGGACACGATCCGCGCCGATCTTGCCGCCGACATGCCCAGCCTCATGGAGATTTACCGCGATCTGCACGCCAATCCTGAACTGAGCTTTCAGGAGGTGCGCACCGCCAAGAAACTTGCCGCCGAAGCGCGCAGGCTGGGGTTCGAGGTGACCGAGGGCGTCGGCAAGACCGGTGTCGTGGCGGTGATGAAGAACGGTGCTGGCCCGGTGGTGATGCTGCGTGCGGACATGGACGGGCTGCCGGTGATCGAGCAGACGGGCCTGCCCTTTGCTAGCAAGGTGCGCGCGATGAGTCCGGCGGGGATCGAGACCGGCGTGATGCACGCCTGCGGGCATGATACGCACATGACCGGCTGGGTCGCCACCGCGCGCCAACTGGTCAAGCGCAAGGCGGAATGGGCTGGCACTTTGGTGATGATCCTGCAGCCGGCCGAAGAAATCGGCTCGGGCGCGCTGGCGATGCTGGACGATGGCCTCTACACGCGCTTTCCCAAGCCCAGCCATGTGCTGAGCTTCCACGATACCGCAGAAGCGCCTGCAGGGTTTGTCGGGATAACCCCGGGCTTCACGCTGGCCAATGTGGACAGCATCGACATCAAGGTGCGCGGTCTTGGCGGCCATGGCGCGTATCCGCACACCACCAAGGACCCCGTCGTGCTGGGCGCGCGGATCGTGTCGACATTGCAGACGCTGATCAGCCGCGAGCTGGATCCGCAGGATGCCGCCGTGGTGACCGTCGGCAGCTTTCAGGCGGGTGCCAAGCACAACATCATATCGGATGAGGCGACATTGCTGCTGACGGTGCGCAGCTATTCCGACGCCACCCGCGCCAAGATGCTGGATGGCATCAAGCGCATCGCCAAGGGCGAGGCGATCGCTGCAGGCATGCCGGAGGACAAGATGCCCGAGGTGACCGTGGGTGGCAGCTTCACGCCCGCCACCTTCAATGACCCGGATTTCGCCAAGGACATGACGGCATTCCTGACCACACGATTTGGCGGTGAGCGCGTGGGTTCACTGCCGCCGTCCATGGCGGGCGAGGATTTCAGCCGCTTCAAGCGCGCCGATCCGGACGGTATCACCAGCCTGATCTATTGGGTCGGCGGTGTGCCCAAGGACAAGTTCGATGCCGCGAAACGCGATGGAACCGGCTTGCCGTCGCTGCACAGCCCGTTCTGGGCGCCTGAAGCCGATGCCGTCATCGCCACCGCAGCCGAAGCGATGACCGCGATGACGCTGAAGCTGATGGCGAAGTAGCCGTAACTACAGCAATTGCGGCTGGCGCTCGGGTGCGCGGCTGCCGACGCCGGGCAGGTTCAGCGCGGAGACCATCTCGCGCAGTTCCTGCCGCGCGATGATGTGGCTGGTGCCCAGATCCGCCAGATGGCCCTTGTCGAGCAAGGTCAGGCCTGAGGGGAACAGTTCGCGATAGACCACGCGCTCGGACAGGCCCTGCACATAGCGGAAGCCCACGCGCTTCGACAATTCGGCCAAGGCCGCGTCAAGGCGGCGCTTGTTGCGGGCATCTGTCTGCTGGGTGCGGTTGCGCAGCACCACCCAGTCGATTTCCACGCCATCGGTCTTGGCCCGCGCCTTGCGCGCCTCCCAGATGAGTTCGGCGTAGAAGCTCAGGCGTTTGACCTTGAAGTTTTCAGGATCGACCTGGCCGATCAGGTCGAAATCGACGAAGCTGTCATTGAGTGGGGTGACCAATGTGTCGGCGCGAGTGGCGACGAAGCGCGCGAACTTGTCGTCGCGGCCCGGCGTGTCATACACCAGAAAGTCGCAGTCCTTGCTCAGCTTGCTGACCATCTGCTCCAGCCGTGCCTGGCTGTCGTCCTGAAACACCTCGAAGCTGGGCGTGGGCAGGCTGATGCCGCGCCGCTGCAGCGTGGCCACGCGGTTTTCCAGATAGCGGTGCAGCGTGCGCTGGCGCGGATCGAGATCGATCGCGCTGACTCGAAAGCCAAGGTATGACAGGGCCACCGCGACATGGACCGCGCTGGTCGATTTGCCGGTGCCGCCCTTTTCATTGGCAAACACGATATGGTGCGCAGATGCCTTGCGCGTCATCATGTCCATCGTCTCTCCAGCCCCTTCCAGCAGGGCAATGATTGTGCCAGTGCTGCTGTGTGAATCGCGTGCGGCGTGTGCCGTACCTATAGCGGCAGTTCCCTATCGGAGGCTTAACCAAGGTGCAAATCATACGTCGGGTGGACAGGTTGCGGTCGGCCATTTCCCTGCTGCGCAGACAGGGCGGCGAGGTCGCTTTGGTGCCCACCATGGGGGCGCTGCACGCCGGGCACATGCAGCTGGTCAGGGAAGCACGGCAGCGCGCCGACCATGTCGTGGCGTCGATTTTCGTCAACCCCAAGCAGTTCGGCGCGAACGAGGATCTGGACGCGTATCCCCGGCAGGAAGAAACCGACGCTGCGATGCTGAGCGAGGCTGGCGTTGCGATCCTGTGGGCGCCCGATGCCGACCAGGTCTATCCGCCCGGCTTTGCCACCAATGTCAGCGTGGCAGGGGTGAGTGATGGCCTGTGCGGCGCGGCGCGGCCGGGCCATTTCGATGGCGTGGCCACCGTGGTCGCCAAATTGTTCAACCAGGTGCAGCCCGATATGGCGCTGTTCGGCGAAAAGGATTTCCAGCAGCTCGCCATCATCCGGGCAATGGCGCGCGACCTGAATTTCGGGCTCGATATCATCGGCGTGCCGACGGTGCGCGATACCGACGGGCTCGCTTTGTCATCGCGCAATGCGTATCTGTCGCCCGAGCAGCGCGCTGCCGCTGCCATGCTGCCACGCGCGATGCAGGCTGGCATCGCGGTGATCGAGGCTGGCGGCCCGGTGAGCGAGGCGACGCGCGGGATCGAGCAGGCGCTGATTGCCGCCGGTTTCGCTTCGGTCGATTATGTGACCTTGGCCGATGCCGTGACGCTTGAGCCGTTGCAGATCGCAGACCGACCGGCACGATTATTGGTCGCCGCGCGTATCGGCACCACTCGGCTCATCGATAATATGGCCGTAAACCTCCGATAATGTAAAACTTTTGGCATGGTAACTGCCGCATTAACCATTTCTTCACCGCCTTTTTCCAATCTGCAGCTGTCGGGAGGACCGGCCATGCAAAGAGGGGCATGAGTGATGGCAAACAGTCTGAAATCAGCGACGTTTCTGCTGGAGAGCAAGTTGGCGGCCGCGACGCGCGGTGACATCAACGCCTATTTCGATCTGGGGGTGGCGTTTTCCACCGGGGGACATGGCGTATCGGTGGATCTGATCGAGGCACACAAATGGTTCAACCTGGCCGCCGTGAAGGGCCATGAGGAAAGCCAATTGTGCCGCGCGGAAATCTCCGAGGAAATGACCGCACGGCAGATCGCCGAAGCCCAGCGCGAAGCCCGCGCCTGGCTTCAGCAGATCCAGGCGCGCGCCGCCTAAGCCTTATTGCGCTGCCGGTTTGCGGTAGCGTTCGAACCAGGCGATGATCGCCGACGCCTTCGCCGCGCTTTGCGATGGCCGCGCCGCGATGCCGCCATGGCTTGCGCCCGGCACCTTGACCAGCGCCGTCGGCACGCCGACGAGCTTGAGCGCGGTGTAATATTGCTCGGATTCGCTTACCGGGGTGCGGTAATCCTCGCTGCCCACCACGACCAAAGTCGGCGTCTTCACATTGGCCACCAGCGACAGCGGCGAGCGCGCCCAATAGCTCGCCTGATCCTCCCATGGCATCTTGCCGAACCAGTATTTCGCAAAGAACGCAGGGTTATCGGCGGTCAGCGCCTGGCTGGTCCAGTTGATCACCGGCTTTTGCGTTGCCGCGGCCTTGAACCGGTCGGTCTTGCCGACGATCCAACTGGTCAGCACCCCGCCGCCCGATCCGCCGGTGACGAACAATTGATCGGGATCGACGATGCCATCGGCGATGGCCTTGTCGACCATGGAAATCAGGTCGTCATAATCATTGCCCGGATAGGCATGGTGGATGAGGTTGGCGAATTCCGCGCCGTAGCTGGTCGATCCGCGCGGATTGACCGACAGCACCGCATAGCCCGCTGCTGCATAGAGCTGGTTGTCGGTCGAAAAATGCGGGCCATAGGCCGCAAACGGTCCGCCATGGATTTCGAGCACCAAGGGCACGCGCGTTCCGGGCACATGATCGGGCGGCAGCGTCAGCCAGCCTTCGATCGCGCGGCCATCGAAAGTCGATGCGGTGGTCATCTTGCGCACTTCGCCCAGGCGCTTGCTCGCCATAATCGACTGGTTGAGCCGAGTGAGCGCGCGCATCTTGCCGCCACTGGCCAGCATCACATCGGCAGGCTTGGTGCCGTTGCCGCCGGAATAGGCGATCGCGCCGGTGCGTGCGACGCTGAACGATCCGCCCGAATAGGGCCGGTCGAGCGACGGCCCGGTAAGCCCGCGCACGATCTCGCGCACCGATCCATCCAGGCCGATGCGCGCCACCAAAGTCTCGCCATGGTCGTCATATTGCGCGATCAAGGCCTGGCCATCGGGCGCCCAGACCAAAGTATCGATGTTGCGGTCGAGCGAAGGGGCGACCGCGCGCTTGCCCGATCCGTCGCGGTTCATCACATAAGCCTGCGTGTTGTGATAGCCGAGCAGTTTGTCGTCAAAGCCAAGGTAGGCGATTTTGCTGCCATCGGGCGACACCACCGGCGATGCGTCCGGCCCGTCGCGGTCGGTCAGCGCGGTGATCGCACCGGTGGCGATGTCGAGCGCGTGGATTTCGGCGTCCTGCGGGTCGTTCTCCCAATCCGGCGTGCGATTGCCGGAAAAGTACAGCGTCTTGCCATCGCGGCTCCAGGTCAGCCCGCCGCCGTCGTGGTAATCGCCAAAGCTCAGCTGGCGCGGTGCGCCGCCGGTGGCGGGGACGACGAACACCTTGTCGAAGCCGGGCTTCAGATAGCCTGCGCCATCCGCGCGATAGGCCAGCAGGTCGAAGGTTTCGAGCGGCGCGGCCCAGGTTGCGCCTTCGGGCTTTTCCGGTGCCTTGCCCAGCTTGGGGCCTTGGGCGGGTACGAACATGGTGTAGGCGATCTGGGTGCCGTCGGGCGACCAGGCGATGTTGCCCGGGCTTTCGGGCAAGCCGGTGATGCGCACCGCCTCGCCGCTGGCCATCCAGCGCACGAACAGTTGCGGCGCGCCGCCTTCTGCGGTCGAGACATAGGCCAGGCGCTTGCCATCGGGCGACCAGCGCGGCTGGCTGTGGCCGCCCGGGCCAGCGGCAACCGGGGTCATCTCGCCGGTACCCACATCGACCAGCCAGATCGACGACACGGCCTTGTCCGCCATGATATCGTTGACGCGGCGGACGAACGCGATTTTGCCGCCATCGGGGGCGATCTGCGGATCGGCGGCGGCCTCCAGCGAAAACAGGTCCTGTCCGGTCAGCCGGGTATCGGGCGCCTGCTGCGCAACCAATGCGGTGGGCAGCGCGATCGGGCTGGCAACGGCAAGCAACAGGGCGGCGAAGCGAAGGGTGCGCATAAGGGGAGGCTTTCTGTTGATGGCACAGGAGGTTAGGGCTGCGATGGTGCGCCGCCCTTCCGTCTACGTCAAGCCGCAGATGGCCCGCGCTTGAACGGCAGCATGTCGGTCAGCATCTCGCGGTCGGCTTCGACTGCCGCGCGTTCGCGCTTGAGAAAATCGCCTACCGCGCGGCGAAAGCCGGGGTCGGGGATGTAATGCGCGGACCAGGTGATTTCGGGCGCATAGCCGCGCGCCATCTTGTGCCCGCCCTGCGCGCCTGCCTCCACCCGGGTGAGGCCGCGCGCCAGAGCCGCATCGATCGCCTGATAATAGCACAGTTCGAAATGCAGGAACGGCTTGTCCACCGTGCATCCCCAGTAGCGGCCGTACAGCGTATCGCTGCCGATGAAATTGAGCGCACCTGCGATCGGGCGGTCCTCGTGCAGCGCCAGGATCAGCAGGATGCGTTTCCCCATCGTCTGCCCCATCAGGCTGAACGCTTGCCGGGTGAGGTACGGCTGACCCCATTTGCGTGCGCCGGTATCCTGGTAGAATATCCAGAACGCGTCCCAATGCGCCTCGGTAATGGCATCGCCGGTCAGGTGGACGATTTCGATGCCCTCCTGCGCCCTGGCGCGCTCCTTGCGCAAATCCTTACGCTTGCGCGAGGTGAGCGAGCCCAGGAAACCCTCGAAATCGCCATAGTTCTCGTCATGCCAATGGAACTGGGTATCGGCGCGCAGCAGCCATCCGGCCTGCTCGAACAGCGGCAGTTGCGCAGGCTCGATGAAGGTCGCGTGCACCGATGACAGGTTGTTCTGCTCGGCAAGGTTCTGTGCCGCAGTCAGGATCGGCAGCGACCACACGGGATCGCCCAGCAGGATGCGCGGGCCGGTTGCGGGCGTGAACGGCACCGATATCTGCAGCTTGGGGTAATAGCTGCCGCCGGCGTTCTCCCAGGCGTGTGCCCAATTGTGGTCGAACACATATTCGCCCTGGCTGTGGCTCTTGAGGTATGCAGGCAGTGCGGCGACCAGCGTTCCGTCCTCGCCCCGGATGGTGATCGGCGCGGGGGTCCAGCCGGTGCCCCTCCCGACGCTGCCCGATGCTTCGAGCAGGCTCAAGAACGCGTGCGAGACGAACGGGTTGTCCGGGCCTGCCAGCCTGTCCCACTGGGCGGCATCGAGTGCGGCGAGGCTGCGGCCAACCTCGGCGGTAATCGCGCGCTCGCTCATTCCGCCTGCATGGCTTGCGGCGCGGGCCGTTCATAGATCGGCGCATCGGCATATTCGGCGGCGGTTGCGTGCTGCGTATCGGTGCGCACCGTCCAGGTCAGCACGGGCAGTCCTCGCGCGCGCTGGGCGGTGGCAAATCGGCTGGGCAGATCGCGAATGTCATAGGCCAGAAAATCGGGCTTTGCGTGCCAAAGATCAAGGTGCCGCCGCAGCACACCTTTCCAGCCGTGCGCATTTTCCTCGGTCACCACCAACCCGCGCACGATATGCGGCGCGTGCCGCCGGAACCAGGCGGAGACGGCGGGGTGAAAGCTCATGATCGCAGCCTTGCCGCCATAGCCTTCCAGCGCGCGGCGCACCGCAAGGCACAAGGGCGCGACCCTGTCGTTCTCGGTCTTGATCTCGATCAGGATCGGCGCGCGCCCGCGCACGACGCCCAGCACCGCGCCCAATTCGGCAATCGCGCCGTTCTGGCCGAGCAGGCGAATTTGGGTGAGTTCAGCCGCGGTCTTGCCATCGACCCGGCCCTGCGCCAGCGTCAACCGGCCGAGCGAGAAATCGTGGAACACGACCGCGCGATTGTCGGCACTGCGCTGGACGTCGCATTCGATGCCGTGCCCTGCGGCTATCGCTGCGGTGAAGGCGGGCAGGCCGTTTTCCAGCACTGGCCCGTCCCACATGCCATCGTGAAGGCCGCGATGGGCGTAGGGCTGCGCGCCCAGCCAGTCTGTGCGGCGCGGATCGGGCGGCGGCGCGCGCCAGCTATCAAGCAGGCCGAATGGCGACAATGGCATCAACCTCCACGGCTGCGCCCAGCGGCAGCACGGGAACGCCCACGGCGCTGCGGGCATGCTGGCCAGCGGGGCCGAACACCTGAACCATCAGGTCGGACGCGCCATTGGCAACCTTGGGCTGCGCTGTGAAATCGGCCATGCTGGAAATGAACGCGCCCAGCTTGACGATCCGTTCGACCCGGTCGAGCGAGCCCAGCGCCGCCTTCATCTGCGCGATCAGCATGATGCCGCAAGCCCGCGCGGCGGCTTCGCCCGCTTCAAGCGACACATCCTCACCCAGCCGCCCGGTGACGACCTTGCCATCGACGAACGGCAGCTGGCCCGAAATATACAGCAGGCCGCCCACTTTCACCGCAGGCACATAGGATGCCACGGGGGCCGCAGGCTGGGGCAGTTCCAGCCCGAGTTCGGCGAGCCGTGTTTCGATCGTATCGGTCATGGGTAATCCTTCCAATATATGCGCAGCGCCCTCAGGCGGCTGCCTTGATTCCGGGGGCGGGGACGCCAAGCGCGATCCGCTCAAGCACCCAATCCAGCGCCTCGTGCCAGCTGTCGATGCGGGCATGGGCGTGGCCCGCGTTCGCTGCGCAGGCGATGTGCGGGGCCAATGCGGCCTCGCCCACCATGTGCAGCCGCCAGACTTCGGGCGCATGTTCTGCGGCGGATTCGTGATGCTGGGGCAGATCGTCGACGAAGATCGCAACCGTGGGTGCATGCTCATCGACGATGCGCTTCAACGGTTCGCCCTTGGGCCCCTGGTTGCACACCACGCGGTGGTGTACGCCGAACCGCGCGAGTTGCTCGGTGCGCGATTGCTGGCGGTGGTCATTCAAGTTGGTCAGCACGACGATATCGGCATGCTCGCCGATCGCGCGCAGCGCCTCGATCGCGCCGGGGATCGGCATCTGCCGGTGCATTTCCGTATCGAAGAACGCGTTGAGCAAGGGCCAGATGTCGGTCGGCTTCACCGCCGCGCGCGTCTTGCGATCGACCAAAGCCTTGGCGAAATCGCCGCCGGACATGTCGAACTCGATGTCGTGCACCTCGTCCAGCCATTCCCGGAACGGATCGACCATGTACAGCAGCACCTCGTCGCAATCGGTAACGAGCAGCGGCCGGGGCGGGGTGGCAGGGGTGGTCATGGAAGGTCCGTTCGGGTTCATGTCTGGCGTTCAAGTTCGATGCGGGCGTTCACCAGAGCGGCAGGCGTGGTCCCTGCTGCCTCTGCGGCGGCGATCAGGTCCGGCTCATTGCCCTCCAGGTAGCGGATGATTTCGGCCAGGATGCGCGGGTTGGATGCCCCCTGGCGCAGGTCGTCCGCGGTCAATCCGGTCAGCGACAACAGCCGCTCAGCGCGCTCGCCATCGGCCAGCAGCCACGACAGGGCCAGCAGCGCCCGGATCGACGGATCATTCGGCAGGTCATGTCCTGGCCTGATTGTGCCTGGCCTGATTGTGCCAGGCCTGATTGTGTCGGTCACAGCTTTGGCCTACATCCGCTTCAAGTCTAACATCCGGCGCCTTGTGCACCGGCGAAATGGGTATGCGGTTCAGTGGCAAAAAGAGTGCTGGTTGTCGAGGATAACGACCTCAATCGCAAACTTTTCTGCGATCTGCTCACAGCGCATGGCTTTGCCGTCGAGGGGCTGGCCGATGGCCGCGAAGTCATGGAACGCGCGCGCCAGTTCGTGCCCGGCCTCATCATCATGGACATCCAGCTGCCGCATGTCAGCGGGCTGGAACTGATCGAGGCGCTGAAGGCGGACCGCGAATTGCGGCTCATCCCGATCATGGCGGTCACCGCTTATGCCGGCAAGGGCGACGAGGATCGCATCCGCGATGCAGGGGCGGAGGGCTATGTGTCCAAGCCGGTATCGATCGGACCCTTCATGGCGGCGGTGAACGCGCTGGTCTGAGCCGCGCGTTCACCGGGCCATTGTGTGGACTAGATACGCTCGATGATGATCGCAGGAGCCATGCCGCCCGCTGCGCACATGGTGATCAGGCCATAGCGACCGCCTGAACGTTCCAGCTCGTCCAGCGCGGTGCCGATGAGCATGGATCCGGTAGCCCCAATCGGGTGGCCGAGCGCCATCGCGCCGCCATTGATGTTGACCTTCTCGCGGTCGAGATCGAGGTCGCGGATGAACTTTTCCGCCACCACCGAGAACGCCTCGTTGATTTCCCAGACGTCGATGTCGTCCTTGGACAGGCCCGCACGCTCCAGCGCCTTTTTGGCCGCCGGAACGGGCGCGTTGAGCATCAGCGTCGGGTCATCGCCCATGTTGACGTAGGTAACGATCCGCGCACGGGGCTTGAGGCCGTGCTTGTCGGCATAATCCTTGGAGGTGATGAGGACCGCAGCGGCGCCATCGACCACGCCCGAGCTGTTGCCCGCATGGTGCATGTGCTCGATTTTCAGGTCCGGATAACGCCGGTTGATCTGCTTGCGGAACGTCGTGCCGCCGATCTCGAAATCCGCCATTCCGGCAAAGGCGGGCTTGAGCGCGGCGAGGCTCTCGGCGGTGGTATCGGGGCGGGGAAACTCCTCGCGGTCCAGCGCCACCGTGCCATCGGGGTTGTGCACCGGCACCACCGACTTGTCGAAGCGGCCCTCCGCAATGGCACGCGCCGCGCGCTGCTGGCTGACCAGGGCCAGCGCGTCGAGCGCCTCGCGCGAAATGCCCTCCATCGAGGCGATCGCATCGCCGCACACGCCCTGGTGCGACTGCGGATGCAGTTCGTCGAGCGCGGGGTTGTGCGATCCCATCAGCGGCGGCGGCATTCCTGCGTTCGCCTCCGCTGCGCCCACGGTCTGGGTATAGCTCATCATCTCGGTACCGCCGGCGATGACGCAGTCTTCCATCCCGGACATGACCGCTGCGGTCGCCAGGTTCACCGAGGTGATGCCGCCGCCGCAGAAGCGGTCCAGCGTCATGCCGCTGGCCTTCACGTCATAGCCCGCCGCCAGCGCCGCCATGCGGCCAAGGTCGCCGCCCTGCTTGCCTTTCTGGGTGGAGGTCGACCAGATGACGTCGTCGACCGTGGCGGTATCGAGGCCGTTGCGGTCCTTGATCGCCTTCAAGACCGTGGCGGCCAGGTCCTGCGGGTGCAGGTGCGACAGCGCGCCCTTGCCGGGCTTGCCCACTCCGCGCGGGGTGCGGACGGCATCGATGATAAAGGCGTCGGCCATGCAAAAATCCTCTCGTTGGTCTAGGCCATATATGAGTTTACGGCCTGGTTTAACCGATCAGTTAAACCAACGCAGGCACGCCTTCAAGCCTCAATGCAGGGTTTCCAGCCGCTCGTTGAATTCAAGCCAGGTCGCTTCGGCCTCAGCCAGCTCTTCGCCCAGGCGCGCGCGGCGGCGTGACAGCTCGCTCATCGTCAATTTGGCAAGCTCGGGCTTGGCGGTTGCCGGGTCGAACATCGCCCGGTCCACGTCGGAACATTCCGCCTGCAACGCGGCGACGGCCTTTTCGGCGTCCTTGACCTTGTTTTCCAGCTTGCGCAGCTGCTCGCGCTGGTTGGCTTCGGCCTTGCGGTCCTTCTTGGACCCCTTGGGCTTGCCCTCGCCCTTGGGCTGGTTGATGCCCAGCACGAAGTCCATGTAATCGCGCATGCTGCCCGCATATTCGGTGGCGGTGCCTGCATCGACCAGCACCAGCCGGTCGGCGGTCAGCTCCACCATATGCCGGTCATGGCTGATCAGGATCACCGCGCCATCATATTCGTTGAGCGCCTGTACCAGGGCCTCGCGCGCATCGACATCAAGGTGGTTGGTCGGCTCGTCGAGGATCAGCAGATGCGGTGCATCGCGCGTGATCAGCGCCAGCGCCAGCCGCGCCCGCTCGCCGCCCGAAAGCGTGCCGACCGCCGACATCGCGCGGTTGCCGGAAAATCCGAACCGGCCCAGTTGCGCGCGCACCGCAGCGGGCGTCTTGCCCTTCATGGCGCGGGTCATCTGTTCCAGCGGCGTGCTGTCATGCTCCAGCTCTTCCACCTGATACTGGGTGAAATAGCCGATCTGCATCTTGCCGGCGGTATCCATAGCGCCTTCCAGCGGCGGCAGTTGCGCCGCCAGCAACCGCGCGAGCGTGGTCTTGCCGTTGCCGTTGCGCCCCAGCAGCGCGATCCGGTCATCGGGGTCGATCCGCAGGTTCAGCCGCTGCAGGATCGGCTTGTCCTCGCTGTAGCCCACTGCGGCCAGATCGAGCGTGATCAGCGGCGGTTTCAGCTCGGACGGGCTGGGGAAGTCGAACGACAGGCTCGGGTCTTCCATCAGCGCGGTGATCGGCTGCATCTTGGCGAGCATTTTCGCGCGCGATTGCGCCTGCTTGGCGGTGGAGGCACGGGCGCTGTTGCGGGCGACGTAATCCTGCAGCTTGGCACGCTGCGCATCCTGCGATGCCTTGGCGGCGGCAAGCTGCGCGGCACGTTCGGCACGCTGCCGCTCGAAGCTGTCATAGCCGCCGGGGTACAAGGTCACCTTGCCGCCCTGAAGGTGGAGGATGTGGTCGACCACGTTGTTGAGCAGGTCGCGCTCGTGGCTGATGACGATCAGCGTGGCGGGATAGGCCTTGAGGAAGTTCTCCAGCCACAGCGTCGCTTCAAGGTCCAGGTGGTTCGAAGGTTCGTCGAGCAGCAGCACGTCGGGCTGCGAAAACAGCAACGCGCCCAATGCGACGCGCATCTTCCAGCCGCCCGAGAAGCTGTCGAGCGGCCGGTTCTGCATCTCGTCGTCGAAGCCCAGGCCGGTGAGGATGATCGCGGCGCGCGACGGGGCGCTGTACGCATCGATCGCCAGCAGGCGTTCGTGCAGATCGCCCAGCCGGTCGGGATCGGTGCAGGTCTCGGCCTCTTCCAGCAGGCTCGTGCGTTCGACATCGGCGGCGAGCACGGTATCGAGCGGCGTCAGCGCGCCGTGTGGCGCTTCCTGCGCGATATAGCCAAGTTTGGCGAGGCGCGGCATGTCGATCTCGCCGTCGTCAGGCTCCAGCTCGCCGATCATCACCTTCATCAGCGTGGATTTGCCTGCGCCGTTGCGGCCGATCAGCCCCACACGGCTGCCGGGAGGAAGCGCAGCGGTCGCGCCGTCGAGGATCGTGCGGCCACCGAGCCGAACCGTGATATTGTTGAATGCCAGCATGGGTGCGCGCCTACCAGCCTGCAAGCCTTTCGCCAAGTCGCAGCGTGCTGCAACGCAGCGAAAGACGGCAATCAGCTTGCGGACACATGAACGGCGGGCCTCACTTGATACACTTTGCGACACTTTTCCGGTCAAACCGGCAAAGCTGTGCGACAATGCACCCCTAGAACGGTTCTCAAGGAAGTCGTCCTGCCCCCATCCCCCCCCCTTTGCATCGGGGCCGGGGCGGCTTCCTCCCCGATTGATACGACACATGATACGACACAAAGGAATACGCTCATGAAGAAGACCATGTTTGCAGGCGCGGCTCTCGCTGCCATGCTCACGAGCACGCTCGCCATCGCCCAGCCGGCCCCAGGCATGAAGCGCGGTGCCGATGCCAACCAGGATGGCGTCACCACCGAAGCCGAAGTCCGCGCCCAGGCGCAGGCCATGTTCGCACGGATGGACGTCAACTCGGATGGCAAGATCGACAAGGCCGACCGTGAGGCACGCCAGGCCGAACGCTTCAAGAAGCTCGATACCGATGGCAGCGGCGAAGTCAGCCAGGCTGAAATGACCGCATCGCGCGAGGCCCGTCAGGCCAAGCGTGCCGAGCGCATGCAGATGCGCGCCGAGGCCGGCAAGGGTGAGCCCGGCGCTCGCCAGGGCGGCAAGTGGCGCGGCGGTCCCGGCAAGGGCAAGCGCGGCGGTGGTGCAATGGGCATGATGCGCATGGACACCAACAAGGACGGCGCGATCTCGCTCGCCGAGTTCGAAGCTGGTGCGGTCGAGCGCTTCAAGCGCCAGGACACCAACGGTGACGGCCAGGTGACCAAGGCCGAGCGCGACGCCGCACGCGAGGCGATGAAGCAGCGCTGGCAGGAAAAGCGCGCTAACCCGGCGGGTTGATCCTAAGATCGCATACTGATCACCCTCACCCTTCCGGCGCTGCGCGCCTCCCTCCCTCTCCCGCCGGGAGAGGGAAGGGGCCCGCGATGCCCAAGCATCGTGGGAAGGGTGAGGGCGACGGGTCTGCCGTTGTTGGGCCGTTGCCTTTAGCCCGCCCAACCGGCACATGTTGATACGACCATGACCGAACCGCCCCACATTCTCCTGATCGACGACGAGCCGTCGCTGCGCGAGCCGCTCGCCGAGTACCTCGTCGGCCAGGGATTTGCCGTGACCGAGGCAGGCGATGCCGCCAAGGCGCGGACCCTGATGCGCGACCAGCGCTATTCCATCCTGCTGCTCGATATCATGATGCCCGGCGAAGATGGCCTGAGTCTGTGCCGCCACGTCGCCGGGCAATCGGAAACCCCGGTCATCCTGCTCACCGCCAAGGGTGAGGCGATGGACCGGATCATCGGGCTGGAAATCGGCGCGGACGATTATGTCGTCAAACCCTTCGACCCGCGCGAGCTGGTGGCACGGATCAAGACCGTGCTGCGCCGCGCGGCGCGCGCGCCCCAGCCGCTGGAAGACGAGGTGCAGGGCTTCGAGTTCGATGGCTGGATGCTCGACACCGTCAAGCGCCGTCTGATCGATCCCGATGGCGCCCTGGTCCCCGTTTCCACCGCCGAGTTCAAGCTGCTGCAGGTGTTCTGCGAGCATGCCGGCCATGTGCTCAACCGCGATCAGTTGCTCGATCTTGCCCATGGCCGCGAGGCGCATCTGTTCGACCGCGCGATCGACAACCAGATCAGCCGCCTGCGCAAGAAGGTGGAGGTCGACAACCGCAGCCCCAAGCTCATCAAGACCGTGTGGGGCGGCGGGTATACGCTTGCCGCCAAGGTACGGCGACTTTCCGCCCCGGACAGCGCATGAGCGCGCTCAAGCGGCTGTGGCCGTCCAGCCTGGCGGGCCGGCTGCTGCTGACCATCGCGCTCGCATTGCTGGTGGGGCAGATCCTCAACGCCGCCCTGATGGTGCGCGCCCAGCGCGATCAGGCGCTGGACCGGGTCGCCGCAGAAGCGGCAGTGCGGCTGATCGCAGCGACCGACCGGCTGGAGCAGGGCCGCCCGTTGCGCGAGCGGATGATCGGCCGGATGCGCCGCGCTCCCGGCCTGAGGCTACGTAGAACGGAATTGACGGCGGCCAACCCGGTTCGCCCGGAGATGCATGCCATGCCGCAGCTCGAGGAGCGGCTGGGCGCCATTCTGCCGTCTTACGGCGTAACCTACCGCCAGATCGATGCGGCTGCCACGCATGCGCCGCCCCGGCCACGGCCCCAGCGCATGGCGCGGCTGGCGGCGGAAATCGGCGACCAGACGGACAACCGCGCCCGGCAGCTCGCACTGATCGCGATCGAGCGCCCCGATGGCCAGTGGCTCAGCGTGCGCGTGCCCGTCGCCGAGCCATCGACCCGCGTCGGCCTGACGATCATCGTGCAGACGGTGGTGCTGTATCTGGTAATGCTGGTGCCTTTGGTGTGGCTCACCCGGCGGATCGCGCGGTCGATGGGCGCGCTGCGCGATGGCGTGGCGCAGTTCGAGCAGACGCAGCAGGCCCAGCCGATAGACCCGTCCGGCCCCAGCGATCTTGCTGACCTGACCCGGTCGTTCAACGCCATGACCGCGCGAATATCGGCCATGCTCAACGAAAAAGACGTGATGCTGGGCGCGATCGGGCATGACCTCAAGACCCCGTTGGCAGCATTGCGCGTGCGGGTCGAATCGGTGCCCGATGACCGCCAGCGCGGGCGCATGGTCGCCAGCATCGACGACATCACCCGCACCCTCGACGACATATTGTCGCTGGCGCGGATCGGGCGGACGGGCGAACGGCCCGAGCCGGTCAATCTGGGCGCGCTGGTCGAGATGATCGCCGACGAATATCGCGACCTGGGGCAGGACGTGGAACTCGCCGAGTGCGAGCGCATCGTCGCTCCGCTGCAGCTCACCTGGATCCGCCGCGCCTTGCGCAACGTCATCGGCAATGCGGTGCGCTATGGCCAGCGCGCGCGGATTAGCGTCGCGCGGCAGGCGACCAGCGTCGCGATCATTATCGATGATGACGGCCCCGGCATCGCCGACGACCAGATCGAGCGGATGTTCGAGCCGTTCACCCGGCTGGAAGCTTCGCGCAACATGGCGACGGGCGGCACGGGCCTTGGCCTCACGCTCGCGCGCGCAGTGGCGCACCAGCATGGCGGCACGCTGACGGTGCAAAACCGTCGCGGGGCGGACGGTGCGGTCGAAGGGCTGCGCGCGGTGCTGACCCTGCCGGTGGGGTAGCGGACCGCCTCATGTCATACCGTAGAGCGTTCCAGGATCAAGCGACCGGCGCGGCTATTTGGGCAATCCCGCCAGATGCGCCAGCGCTTCGGCCTCGCTTACCACATCGGCGTATTTTACGTTCATATCGAACAGGTTGGCATCGTGCGGGGCCTGATGGCGGTCGCCGCACGCGTCTACGACGACGATGGGGATGAAGCCGTGGCTGGAGGTATCGACGCAGGTCGCGCGCACACAGCCGCTGGTGGAGAGCCCGGTGAGGATGACGCTGTCCACGCCCGCCGCAGTCAGCGTCGCGGCGAGCGATGTGCCGAAGAAGGCGCTGGGATACTGCTTGGTAATCACCAGCTCGCCCGAGTCCGGCTCAAGCCCGGCGGGCCACGCCCCCATGGGCGATCCCGCGGCAAACACCTGCAACAGCGGCGTTTTCTGCATGAACCGCCCGCCATCGATGAGGCTGGGGTGATACACCACATTGGTGTAGATGATCGGGATGCCCGCTGCGCGCGCCGCATCGCGCAGCCGGATCGCGCTCGCCAGTGCGTCCTCCACGCCTGCATACAAGGCGCACGCCGGGTCGAAATAGGCCTGGACGAAGTCGATCAGCAGCAGCGCAGGCCGTTTGCCGAAGCCGATGCGGTTGCCGAACACTCCGGCGTAGTTCGCCTGCGCATCGGGTGGCGACATGGCGTTCACCGCGGCGGCAATCCGGCAAAGGTGATGGCGCTTTCCGCACCATTGGCTGCGACCGCGGCGACGCCTGCGAAATGGTCGTCAACGATCACGCCGGGCAGCGTCAGCTTGGTCTCGGTCGTTTCCTTGGTCTCCTGCCAGTCGCGGGCATCGGCACGCCGCCAGTACACCTTGTACCGCGCCGCGCCCTTGACGGGCGCCCATGTCACCTGCGTGTCGCTGGTCACCGCGCCGCCGAGCATCGCGGTAGCAGGGGCAGGCGGAGCGCTCGCCAGTTCGCGGATCACGGCGATGTTCAGCGCCGTGACGCGGGCGAGGTAAGGGAAATCCATCTCATCGATGGTGTCGCCGAACTTGCGGCCGTTTTCGGTGCGCAGGTCCTGGTGCTGGTGGTCGTAATTCTCCACGCCAACGGTAAAGCGGATTGCGGGATAGCCCAGTTCCAGCGCGGGCAGATGATCGCCGCCGCGCGCGAACCGGTCGGGCCGACGCACGCCGAAGACCTCAAGTCCCAGGTCGCTGCGTGCCTTGCCGACGCGCTGGGCGGCGCGCATCAACGCGCGCGACGGGCCATCGTCCTCGCCGCCGCTGCCACGCCGGGCCATCGCCTCGGTGGTCGATTCAGCTGCGCGGATGCCTTCGGAGAAAACACGCACCCGGTCCGCCACCTTGCGGCCATCCTGGCCCTCGGTATTGCCGACGATATCGTTGTTGAGCAGGGCGCGCACCTGCCAGCCGCGTGCCCGCGCCGTCTCTGCGATCAGCCGGCCGCCCCACAGGCCCTGCTCCTCGCCGGAGAGCAGCGCATAGATGATGGTCGGTCCGAACCGCTCCTTGCTCAGTACGCGCGCGGCTTCGATGACCAGTGCGCTGCCCGATCCGTCATCGTTCGCGCCAGGGGCATCGCTGGTGAAGTCGGCGACATCCGATACGCGGCTGTCGATATGCGCGGAGATGATGATCACATCGTCCGGGTTGGCGGTGCCCTTCTGCACGCCCAGCACGTTGACGACGTTGACCCCGTCCGGAGCGCGCGGGCCGGTGAAGCGGCGGTCCAGTTGCTCGACGGTGATGCAGCCGCCGCAGCTTTTGCCGATGCGAGCGAATTCTGCCGCAGCCCAGCGCCGCGCCGCGCCGATCCCGCGCTTGGGGTCATCAGGTGACGACAGGGTATGCCGGGTGCCGAAGCTGACCAGCTTTTCCACATCGGCGCGCAGCCGGGCGGCGTCGGCCTCGACTTCAGCATGGACCGGAACAGCGAACAGGGAGACGGCGGCGACCAGTGTGACGATTTTTTGCATGGCCGCAAGCTGGCGCAAGGCGCGGTCCAGCGCAAGCATATTGCAGCCTTTTTGGTGCTATTGCCCGGTCTTCAAATACCAGCGCGTCTGCCCCTCCAGGCACAAGGCGGTCAGCACCCCGCTCATATACGCGCCGGTGTCAATGCCGATGCGGTTGGGGCATTCCTCGACATCTTCGGTGATGGTGTGGCCATGCACGATCAGCTTGTCGTGCGGCGAATCGTCGACCAGGAAATCCTCGCGAATCCAGCGCAGGTCCTTGGGCTTCTGCTCGTCGATCGGGGTGCCGGGGCGCACGCCTGCGTGCACGAAGGCATAGTCGCCCATGACGATGCGGTCCTTGAAGCTGCTGACGAACTCGATGTGTCGACGCGGCAACAGATCGGTCATCCGCGCGGCCAGCTCCTCCATGTTCAGCGCCCTGTATTCCTGCGGCGTGATGTCATAGCTCAAAATCGTCTCGCGCCCGCCGATCTTGCAGAAGAACCGGACAAGCTTTTCATCGCCGCTCGCCGCGCTCAAATACACTTCCTCATGGTTGCCCATCAAGAAGTGCACCTTGTCGCCGAGGGTCTGCGAAAGCTCGATGGCCCGGTCGATGACGCCTGCGCTGTCCGGCCCGCGATCCATAAGGTCGCCCAGAAACACGATATGCGTATCGGCCGCCGGGCGTGCGCGGTCATCGGCGACGATCTGGTCGAGCAACTGGTCGAGCAGATCGAGCCGGCCATGCACATCGCCGATCGCATAGACGCGCTGGCCATCGGGCAGCGCGGCGATATCGATCGGACGGAGTTTGGGTTTCCTGCGCAGCAAGGCCTTCAGCATGTCGCGTTCTATTCTTCCGTTTGCGGTATCGTCGCTCGCCCCAAGCGACTGCTATATGCGCGGAATCCCGCAAAGTGCAACCGGCGCTTGTTCGCAGGCGCAGCATTGGCTCAAATCCTTGCCCCTACCGGGCAGGATACTTGCTCACTCCGCCGCGAAAGTCAGCCCAGCCTTGGCGACCAGCCGCTTGACCAGATGCTCGCCCAGCGTCGCCCCGGGTGTCGTGATGCCGCCAGCGCCTGTCGGCACATCCTGCACCAGGCACAAGGCGCTTTCGGCGATCATCTTGCTGGTCGAGCCATAGCCAGGGTCCTTGTCGCCCTTCACGCCGTACGTCTGGACCTGACCGTCGGGCATTTCGGCGATGAACAGCACGTCGTAAAAGCCGTTCTCGCGCTCTTCCTTGCTCGGCCCTTCACCCGGCTTGGGTCCGCCTTCGCCGCCCATCATGTCGGTGCTGGCGACGTGCTTGGCGATCGCCTCGCCCTTGTCGCCGGGGCCGGTCAGCATCATCTCGTCATAGACGAAATCGGTGCCATAGGCGTGGCCCAGCAGCGCGTTGGTGCGGTGGACGTTCTTGGTGTTGATCGGCGCCATGATGAACGGCGCCGCCCAGCTGCCAAGCGCCTCGTCATGCTCTGGCTTGTTGCCCTTGGGCTGGGCAGGCCCTTCAAAGCCGCCTGCCAGGCTGAACGGATTGACGAGGTAGCCCAGCACCGCAGGGTTCTTGGCCGCTGCAGCCATCGTTGCCTTGAGCGAAGCGGCGGTTCCGCCGGAGAACGTGCCCTGCATCGCGCGCACGCGGCCCTTGATTCGCGGGGCAGGCCTGCCGAAGCGGGCCTCGCATTCCTGCTGCAGCATCAGCACGCCAAGATCGAAGGGAATCGAATCGAAGCCGGTGGAGAACACGATGCGCGCGCCGCTGGCCTTGGCGGCAGCGTCGTATTTGTCGATCATCTGGCGCATCCAGGCAGGCTCGCCGCACAGATCGACATAATCGGTGCCGGTGGCAGCACAGGCCGCGATCAGCGGTTCGCCATAGAGCTGGTAGGGGCCGACGGTGGTGAGCACGACCTTGGTCCGCTTGGCCATCGCTTCGATCGTTTCAGGCGCGTCGGCATCGGCGACGACCACTGGAGTATCGGCGGGCAGGCCCATCTCGGCGAGCACCGCGGTCATTTTCTCTGCCGAACGCGCTGCCACCGCCCATTTCGGCGCATCGCCGCCCTGGCCATAGGTGTTCTGCAGATATTCGGCGACCAACCGCCCGGTAAAGCCGCTCGCGCCGTAAACGATGACATCGAACTCGCGGTTTTCTCGTGCGGACATGAGGCTCTCTCCTGATGATGTTATAGTTGTGGTGGCAGTGGTGTATGCGTCAGAGCTTGGCCAATCACAACTTGGGAAGTGTCACGCCGCGCTGGCCCATATATTTGCCCGCGCGGTCGGCATAGCTGGTCTCGCACGGCTCGTTGCCCTTGAGGAACAGGAACTGGCATGCGCCTTCGTTGGCGTAAATCTTGGCCGGCAGCGGGGTCGTGTTGCTGAATTCCAGCGTCACATGGCCTTCCCAGCCGGGTTCCAGCGGGGTGACGTTGACGATGATGCCGCAGCGCGCATAGGTCGATTTGCCCAGGCAAATCACCAGAACGTCGCGCGGCACGCGGAAATATTCGACGGTGCGGGCAAGCGCGAAGCTGTTGGGCGGGATGATGCAGACGTCGGTTTTGCGATCGACGAAGCTGGCCGGATCGAACGCCTTGGGATCGACGACAGACGAATTCACATTGGTGAAGATCTTGAACTCGTCCGCCACCCGCGCGTCATAGCCATAGGATGACAGGCCGTAGGATATGCAGCCATCGCGCCGCTGGCTTTCCACGAACGGCTCGATCATGCCGCTTGCATGCGCCTGGGTGCGGATCCATTTGTCGGAAAGGATGGACATGAGCGATGTGTCTCCATCATCCGCTCAGCCTGAGCTTGTCGAAGGCCGCGCTATATCGCCAGCGGGTGCGCGGGGCCTTCGACAGGCTCAGGCTGAGCGGGATTGGTTATGGGTTCATTCCAGATTGGCCGGACCGAAGGCTGCTGGCAAGAGCACCGAAAGCCGGTGCTCGATCCACCCGGTGGCATGGCCGGAATACACGACAGGGTCGGTGCCGCCCAGCTGCGCCAGCTCGTTCATCACCTGGCGGCAGCGACCGCAGGGCGTGACCGGCGCCGGGGTAGGGGCAAGCTGGCCATCGGCAGCCATCGGCCCGCCCATGATCGCAACCTCGACCAACCCGGTGCGCCGTCCCTGCAGGTTGGCGGCGATGGCCGCCGCGGTTTCTGCGCAGATCGCCAGGCCATAGCTCGCATTCTCGAAATTGCTGCCGGTGATGACCGTGCCGTCATCGAAGCGGAACGCCGCGCCGACGTGGAAACCCGAATAGGGCGCATAAGCGGTCAAGGCAGCGGCTTGCGCTGCATCCAGCAGGTCTCGGGTCGTCTGTTCGTCGCTCATGGCCGCACCACATTCCAGCGCACGCCGTTCGGCGCGCCGTTGATCCTGTAAAAACCGGTCGCCTGCCACATCACCCAGCGCTTGGAGGCATAATCGGGCGGCACGAAATCGCCCAGCAGCCAGACCGTGCGGGCCAGCCCGTCACTGACCTGATAGGCATCTTCAAAATCCTCGGAAATCCTCAGCAGTGCAGGCTTGCTGCTGTGGTTTTCAATCTGGTTGAGGAAGGTGTTGAGCTCGCCCAGCAGCATCGCCCGGTTGGGCCGCGTCTTGCACCGTTCGTCCAGTTCCAGGCTGACCACAGGCGGCAGCATCGCCGGATCGCGCGGCACGGTGGTGATGAACAATTCGGCCTGATCGGCCTCGCTGGCGCACAGGCTGAACTCGTGCACCGCGCCATACCGCATGCCGCTGGCCTGCGCGCCCTTGATATTCGCCGCAAAGCGCGGATCGCGCGCCTTTGCCCCGGCGCTGGCACGCACATAGGCAAAGTCCGCGCCCATCGCGGCCAGCGTCGGCCAGGCCAGGTCGCCATCGGCAGCGCTGACGTACAGGCCCTGCACCGGATAATCCTTGCGCGATGGCGTCCAGCCGGTGATCCCGCCCCAAACAAGCCCGCCCAGCACCGCCAGCAGCAGCGCCAGCAGCACGATGCCGATGGTCCAGCGTTTCAGGGTGGATGTGCGCATGACGGGTGTGTTCAGCCCTTGATGTGCAGCACGCAGATCAGCGTGAACAGCCGCCGTGCGGTGGGAAAATCGATTTCGATTTTGTCCCGCAGCCGCTCGACCAGCAGCTCGGCTGCATCGTTGTGGACGCCGCGCCGCGCCATGTCGATAGTCTCGATCTCCTGCGCGGTCGCCTTGCGGATCGCCTGATAATAGCTGTCGCAGATCGCGAAATATTCGCGGATCGGGCGGCGGAACCGGCCCAGCGCCAGCACCAAAGTCTCCAGATGCGTGCCGTCCTCGCGCGCGATGGTGATCGCCAGCCGCCCTTCATAGACGGCCAGGCTCAGCCGGAAGGGTCCGGCATAGCCATCGGGATAGTCCTTGAGCGGCTTGAAGAAATTGTCCTCGATCAGGTCGAAAATGGCGATGCGCCGTTCCTGCTCGATATCCGCATTGCGCCACAGGATGGTCTGCTCGTCGAGCTCGACATGGATGATGCGCGGATTGGACATAAGCGGCAGTCTTTCACTTATGCTTGGCGCATGGGCAAGCGGAAAAACCCGCGGCGCGCGCTGTCCCCGGCCTTGTCCACACGATTATTGGCACCAGTGCCTTGCGCGCCACAGCGCCAGCGGCGAATATGGCCGGATGCCCCAAGACACCCTGCTCCAGTCCGCCACGCCGCCCTCGCTGTCGTCTGCCTTGCCGGCGCAGATCGCCGCGCCCATGACGCGCGACACGCCCGAGGCGAGGCTGCCGCGCAATATCGAGGCGGAGGCGGCTTTCCTCGGCGCGCTGCTGATCGATAACCGTATCGCCGAAGAAGTGGGTGCGCGGCTGAAGGCGGAGCATTTCTTCGAGAGCGTGCACCAGCGGCTTTATGCGCAGATCATGCGGCTGATCGACAAGAACGTGACCGTGACGCCGGTGACGTTGAAGCCGTTCTTCGAGAGCGATGCCGGCCTGGCCGAACTCGGCGGCATGCGGTATCTGGCGCGGCTGACCGGGGATGCCGGAGGGCTGATCGGTGCGCGCGATTTTGCCGAACAGATTTATAGTCTCGCCCTGCTGCGTGAACTGATCGTCGTCGGCCGCACTCTGGTCGACAAGGCGATGGACACCAGCGAGGCTGTCGATCCGCTCGGCCAGATCGAACAGGCGGAAGCGGCTTTGTACAACGTCGCGCAAGGCGAGGGCGACACCAGCGGCGCGGTGCACTTCAACGTCGCCAGCAAGACCGCGCTTGGCATGGTGGAAAAGGCGCTGAATAGCGGCGGCCATATTTCCGGCGTGACGACGGGGCTTTCGGACCTCAACGCCAAGATCGGCGGCCTGCACCCGTCCGACCTGCTGATCCTCGCCGGTCGCCCCGGCATGGGCAAGACCTCGCTTGCAACCAATATCGCCTTCAACGCCGCGTCGCGCTGGCGATTGGACAAGGCCGCAGGCATCGAGGACGACAAGAACGTCGGCGCGAAAACCGCGTTCTTCAGCCTCGAAATGTCGTCGGATCAGCTGGCCACGCGTATCCTGGCCGAACAGTCGCGGATCAGCTCGGAAAAGCTGCGCATGGGGCAGATCGCGCGCAACGAGTTCCAGCGGCTGGTCACAGCCTCGCAGGAGCTGGAAGACCTGCCGTTGTTTATCGACGACACGCCGGGCCTGACGATCGCCGCGCTCCGCGCACGCGCGCGGCGGCTCAAGCGCAAGCACGACATCGGTTTCATCGTGGTCGATTACTTGCAGTTGTTGCAGGGCACGGGCCGCAACGAGGGCCGCGTCAACGAAATTTCGGAGATCAGCCGCGGCCTGAAGACGCTGGCCAAGGAACTGCAGGTGCCGGTGATGGCGCTGTCACAGCTCAGCCGCGCAGTGGAAAGCCGCGAAGACAAGCGCCCACAGCTGTCCGACTTGCGCGAATCGGGATCGATCGAACAGGACGCCGATATCGTGCTGTTCATCTATCGCGAGGAATATTACCGCCTGATGGTCAAGCCCGATGGCCCGATCATGGACCCCAAGACGGCGGCGGACGAGGAAATCAACCAGAAGTACCAGGAGTGGGAGGACAAGTTCCGCCCCACCGCCAACAAGGCAACGGTCATCGTCGCCAAGCAGCGCCACGGCTCCACCGGCAACGTGCAACTGCGCTTCGAGAGCGAAATCACCAAGTTCAGCGATCTGGCGAGGGAGGATTATATGCCCGGCGGGTTCGAGGAGTAGCGAGCAGTCGAAGCACTTATGCTGCGTCTGCTATCGTAATTTCGAAAGCCAGGCCGGCGCTGGCCGCGATGTTGACCAATGCGTCCAGAGAGAATTTGCTCAATTTACCCCGCATCAGGTCATTGAGCCGAGGGCGAGTGAGTCCGAGACGTGCAGCAGCTGCTTCCTGCGTGACATCCCAGGACCGGATATGCCGCGTGAGGGCGGTCAGCAGCGTAGACCGGGCTTTGAGATTGGCCGACTCCGCAGGGGTGTCAGCCACCGCATCGAAGACGTTGTCAAAGCTATCGGTGTCCATCGTTCAACCTTTCCAATCCTTGAGGCGGCGGGCCGCCAGCTCAAGGTCCTTTTGCGGCGTTGCCTGCGTTTTCTTCTGAAAGGCATGCAGGACGAGGACGGCGTCCGGCATGGTGGCGAGATAAACAATCCGGAAGGCACCCGACTTCTCCCTGATCCTGATTTCCCGCACACCAGAACCGATGGTTTTCATCGGCTTCCAGTCATCGGGGTCCAAACCGTTTTGAACCTGATGCAACTGGTGTCCGGCGTCGATGCGCGCGTCATCGGGGAAGTCACGCAGCCGGGCGAGGCTGTCACCGAGAAAGCAAACCCGCTTCATCTTAGCTGTGTATCAAATTCGGTACACTGAGGCAACTGCAACTTGTGCTTTTAACCCCGCACCACGCTCATCAGGTAATTCAGCGCCAGGTTGTCGCTGAGGTGCAGGCCGTTGATCGGGTCCCAGGCGAGGCCGCGGGTGTCCAGTACGGTCAGCCCCGCTGCGGTCAGGTGGGCGGTAAGCTCTTCAGGCGTCAGGAACTTGTGCCAGTCGTGCGTGCCGCGGGGCACCTGGCCCAGCCGCTCTGCCGCCTCGACCAGCATCAGGCGCGACATCGTTGTGCGGTTCGGGGTCGACAGCAGCATCAGCCCGCCCGGAGCCAGCGCGCGGCCCAAAGCGGCGATGAATGCCGCCGGATCGGTGACGTGCTCGATCACCTCCATCGAGGTGACAAGGTCGAAGTGTTCGCCCTCCAGCGTTTCGATATCGGCGCAGCGGTAATCGATGGTCAGCCCTACGGCCTCGGCATGCGCGCTGGCAGCAGCGACATTTTCCGCCGCCGCGTCCAGCCCGGTGACATCGGCCCCCAGCCGCGCCAGCGGTTCGGTGAGCAGCCCCGCGCCGCAGCCGACATCGATCGCGCGCTTGCCCGCCAGCGGCTTGCGCGCCGCGCCCGCGTCTGGCCAGTGATGATCGATGGCATTGCGGATATAGGCCAGCCGCACCGGGTTCAGCCTGTGCAGCATTGCCGATTCGCCCCTGGGGTCCCACCACTCAGCCGCCAGCCGTCCGAAATGCGCGGCCTCTTTGGGATCGATCGTTCCGTTACGGGCCGGTGCGGTTGCGGTTGCGGTGCTTGCGTTCATCATGGGGCCTCTCTATGGCAGCGCCCGACTATAAGGGCGAACTTCGCATAAGGGAAAGCACGAACGGCCAATGGCACGGATCGTCATGAAATTCGGCGGCACATCGATGGCCGGAACCGAGCGCATCCTCAAGGTCGCGGACCTTGTTCGCGCGCAGCAGCTGCGTGGGCACCAGGTTGCAGTGGTCGTCTCCGCCATGGCGGGGGAAACCGACCGTCTGATCAACTTCTGCCGCGAAGCAAGCTGGCTGTACGATCCGGCGGAATATGATGTCGTCGTCGCCAGCGGCGAGCAGGTGACCAGCGGCCTGCTGGCGATCGCGCTGCAGGCAGTGGGGGCCAAGGCGCGCAGCTGGCTGGGCTGGCAATTGCCGATCCGCACGGTCGAGGCACATGCCAAGGCGCGGGTGGAAAGCATCGATGCCGAGGCGCTGATCGCCGAGATGGAAAAGGGCGTCATCGCGGTGATTCCCGGCTTTCAGGGCGTCAGCGACGATGGCCGCATCACCACTTTGGGCCGCGGCGGATCGGATACCTCGGCAGTAGCAGTGGCAGCGGCGGTGAAGGCCGATCGCTGCGACATCTACACCGATGTCGACGGCGTCTACACCACCGATCCGCGCATCGTCGCCAAGGCGCGCAAGCTCAAGAACGTCACGTACGAAGAAATGCTCGAACTGGCGAGCGTCGGGGCCAAGGTGCTGCAGACGCGATCGGTGGGCCTGGCGATGAAGGAAGGCGTACGCATTCAGGTGCTGTCCTCGTTCATCGACGAGAATGCGCCTTCAGCCGACACGATCCCCGGCACGATGATCGTCAGCGATGAAGAACTGGAAGGAATGGACATGGAACGCCAGCTGATCACCGGCATTGCGCACGACAAGAACGAGGCCAAGATCACGCTGACCCGCGTGCCCGACAAGCCCGGCGCAGTGGCCAACATCTTCGGGCCGCTGGCGGAAGCTGCGATCAACGTCGACATGATCATCCAGAATGTCGGCCGCGACAAGGGTGAGACCGATGTGACCTTCACCGTGCCCGCTGCGGACCTTGCCCGCTCGCTCGACCTGCTCGAAAAGGCGAAGGAAACGATCGGCTTCAACCGGATCATCCCGGATACCAACGTCGCCAAGATTTCCGTGGTTGGCGTGGGCATGAAGAGCCATGCGGGCGTGGCGGCGACCATGTTCAAGGCGCTGGCCGACCGCGGCGTCAACATCGTCGCGATCTCGACCAGCGAGATCAAGGTCAGCGTGCTGATCGAAGAGGATTACACCGAACTCGCCGTGCGCGTGCTGCACACGGCGTACGGGCTGGATGCGGTAGAGGCTTGACCTGCAAAAGCCCCTCCCCTTCAGGGGAGGGGTAGGGGGTGGGTTCGATTGCGGCACGCAATTGCTGGCGAAGCCATCTACGCGACCGTTCCTGCCCCACCCCAACCCCTCCCCTGAAGGGGAGGGGCTTTCTACGAGGACGAACCATGAACCACCCCCTCACCTCCACCGCCATGGCGCGCGGTACCGCGTTTCTCGGCAGTGAAACCGCGATTATGTGCGGGGCGATGAGCTGGGTGTCTGAGCGCAACCTGGTGTCCGCCATCTCCAACGCAGGCGGCTTCGGCGTGATCGCATGTGGGGCGATGACGCCTGCATTGCTCGATGCGGAAATCGCGGCGACCAAGGCCCTTGCCACCAAACCGTTCGGCGTCAACCTGATCACCATGCACCCGCAGTTGATGGAGCTGATCGCGGTCTGCGCCGCGCACAAGGTGACTCATATCGTGCTGGCAGGCGGCCTTCCGCCCAAGGGCAGCATCGAGGCGATCAAGGACGCCGGGGCCAAGGTCATATGCTTTGCGCCTGCGCTGGCCTTGGCGAAAAAGTTCATCCGCTCCGGTGTCGACGCGCTGGTGATCGAGGGCATGGAGGCCGGCGGCCATATCGGCCCCGTTTCCACCAGCGTGCTGGCGCAGGAAATCCTGCCCGAAGTCGCGCACGAGGTGCCAGTGTTCGTTGCAGGCGGCATCGGCCGGGGCAGCGCGATCGCCGCCTATCTTGAGATGGGCGCGTCCGGCGTGCAGCTGGGCACGCGCTTTGTGTGCGCGCATGAATCGATCGCGCATCCGGCGTTCAAGAAGGCCTTCCTGCGCGGCAATGCGCGCGACGCCATCGCCTCTGTGCAGGTCGATCCGCGCCTGCCGGTGATCCCCGTACGCGCGCTCAAGAACAAGGGTACCGAGGAATTCACCGCCAAGCAGCGCGAGGTTGCCGCGTTGCTCGATGCAAGCGGCATCGACATGGCCGAGGCTCAGCTGCAGATCGAGCATTTCTGGGCAGGGGCTCTGCGCCGCGCGGTCATCGACGGCGATGTCGAAAGCGGATCGGTGATGGCGGGCCAGTCGGTCGGCATGGTCACGCGCGAGGAAAGCGTGGCGGACATCATCGCGACGCTGATGCAGGAAACCGAAACGGCGCTCTCCCGCTAAGCGAAAAAGCGCCGTCTGTCGGTCGGCTGTTTCAGGCTGTCAACGGTAGCAGAACCCGTTAATCGCCCTCAGGCTCGGCCGCCGGGTTCGCGGTGGCCTCGGCCGGATTAGGCGTGCTACCTTCAGGAGCAGTCGCCGCACCAGTGATCCACACGATGCTGAGGCCGATGATCGCCAGCAACGTCGAGATGATCAGCACATAGCGCACGATCCCGCGCTTCTGGCCGCCGCTGGCTTCCTCGGTGCTGACTTCAACTTCTTCGCCGTGTCTGATCATGGCTGACCTCCCTGGAATGCAAACATGTGATAGCAGGCAACACGTACGGGGGCCGGGGCGAATGGTTCCGGTCGGCGTGGCGGGCCGTTAGGCAGAAGGCGCGGCAGTCGTGACCAAAAACCACACCGCAATCGCCGCCAGGGCAATGGCCAGAACGTGGCGAGTCCGCTCCATCCTGCCTGGCCCGCTCAGCATGGGGTGCAGCCGCGCCGCCAGCAGCACGATCGCCAGGTGCACACAGGTCGCCACGGCCACGCTGATGGCGGTCAGCCCCAGCCCTTGCAGCAGAGTCGCGCCGGTGGAGGGCAGAAAGCGCGGCACGATGGCGACATAAAACAGCGCCGCTTTGGGGTTGAGGACGTTGGTAATGACCCCGCGGCGGAAGTAGCGCATGGTGCTGCGGCTGAGCGATCCGGTGCCCGCCGGCGAGGTTTCCTTTTCACCGCGCCACGTTTCCCAGGCGAGGTAAAGCAGGTACAGTCCTCCCGCCCAGCGCAGCGCGGTCCAGATCGCGGGGCTGGCCGTGATCAGCGCGGCAAGCCCTGCCGCCGCGGCGACCCCGATCAGCGCTAGGCCCACGCACACGCCTGCCACGGCAGCAAACCCCGCCTTGCGCCCCGCGCCCAGCGTCAATGCCGCCAGATAGGCCATGTTCGGCCCCGGGGTCAGTTCAATCACCAGAACGGTCATGACATAGCTTGCCAACATCGCCCCATAGCCTAGGCTGCTGGCGAACAAGCGCAATGCGCCGGATCAACGGGCGCTGGATGAAGGGACGAGCAGGGTCGATGTTGAAACGGCAGGAAGAGCATGTGTTTGCCAAACCGGTGGCGCTGGTCGTCGCCTGCTGGACGGACGAGACGTTCCTGACCGCCATGATGGAGGCGCAAGGCTCGCGCGATGCGAAAGTTGTGGTGGAGCGACCCGAACCGGGCCAGATCCACGTCGCGATCACCCGCCAGGTGCCCGTGAAGGCACCCGCGCTCATCCGATCGGTGATCGGATCGTGGCTTGACCTTACCCAGCACGATGTCTGGCAGCAGCACGCCGATGGCAGCTGGACCGCAGATCGCAATGCCAAGCCCAAGGGGCTCGCGGCCGAGGGCGGGGCGCAGATTACGCTGACGCCGATTTCCGAAGATCAGGCACGCTGCGAGGCGAACATCCACGTTTCCAGCCGCGCGCCGATGGTGGCCGACATGGTCGAAAAGCTGATGCTGGAAGACAGCACCACGCTGCTGATCGAGGAATTCGGCTGGATCGACGCGCACGGTTGAACATTCCGCGCTCACTGAGGGGAAATGCGATGACGATGACCGGGGGATGCCTGTGCGGCGCGGTGCGCTACACGATCGAGGGTGATCCATTGCTCAGCGCTGTGTGCCACTGCCGCAATTGTCAGAAGCAGGCGGGCAGCGCGATGTCCGTGCTCATCGGCGTGCGCGACGCGCAGATGGAGATTACCGGTGCGCTCACCACCTATCAGGACACCGGCGAGAGCGGCGACCCGGTCTACCGCCGCTTCTGCGGAACCTGCGGATCGCCGATCCTGTCCGACCTGCCCAGCCAGCAGGGCATGCACTTCGTCAAGGCGGGGACGCTGGACGATGTCAGCGGTCTCGACCCCAAAATGCACTTCTGGACCGCCAGCGCCCAACCCTGGGTACGCTATACCGAGGATGCCGTGAAGTTCGACAAGACGCCGGGGTAGGGGGATAACATCCAACCCCATCCGCTCAGCCTGAGCCTGTCGAAGGGCCCGAGCGAACGATTCTTTACAATCAACGTCGTTCTCCGGCGAAAGCCGGAGCCCAGGAGCGAGATTGTCGTGCAGCCGCCCTGGTTTCCGGCTTTCGCCGGAAAACGGATTGGGAGATTGGATCAACCAACCCTCACCCCCGGCTCCCAGCCTGAAAAGCCCTCCCCCTTGATGGGGGAGGGTTGGGTGGGGGTGATCTCTCCGGATTGTGCCAAAGGTGAGACGGCGCTCCGGCGGTGCCCACCGCACCCTCACCCTCACCGCTGCGACTAGGTGGCAAAGCCACCAAGTCTCGCTGCCTCTCCCATCAAGGGAGAGGCGAATTGGCGACGCTCTTCCATCAAGGGAGAGGCGAATTGGCTGTTGATGGAGAGGCATTAAGGGGCCTTCACCCACAAAAGATCAACCAACCCTCACCCCGGCGCCCAGCCCTGCTCGGCCATCACGAAACCGCTGAACTCGAAGCCTGGCGAGACCATGCAGCTGACCAGTGCCCAGCCATGGGTCGCGCGGGCGGCCTGCCAGTGGTGGGGCGGGATCACCAGTTGTGGTGATTGCCCGGCGGCAAAATCGGTGCCTAGGCTGTGCCATGTCACCGGCCCCGCATCGGCTGGCGCGGTGCCGACTTCCAGTGGCGCGCCTGCATGCCAGCACCAGATCTCAGTCGCATCGACGGTGTGCCAGTGCGACGTCTGACCGCTTTCCAGCAGGAAGAATATGAGTGTTTCGCTCGCCCGGCCACCATCGCCCACAGCCCCGCGCCAGGTTTCGCGATACCAGCCGCCCTCCGGATGCGGAGCGAGGCCCAGCCGTTCGATCAGGGCCTGGGGGCTCGCGGTCATTGCGGCAATGCCGCGTCGCGCTGTGCCGCCATCTGGCTGCCCATCGCACCCACGGTCGCGAACAACTGTGCCGGATCGGTGAAGCGCAGCTTGGCGATCATTTCCTCAATGCCCTCAGCGACCAGGATTTCAGGCTCGCCCGCTGCGATACCGGCAAGGATGCGTGCGGCGCATTCGGCCGGGTCCATGCCGTTGGCGATCGCGCTGTCGGTTCGCCCGTGCGCGCTGCCGTCTGCGGCGAGTGCATTGGCGGATACCTGGGTGCGGATCGATCCGGGCAGCACGGTGTGCACCTTCAGGCCATAATGGCCTTCGGTTTCCGCCCGCAGCGCATCGAGATAGCCGATCAGGCCATGCTTGGCGGCGCAATATGCAGTCCGCAAGGGAACGCCGGCGCGGCCAGCAACCGATGAAATACCGACGATCAGCCCAGCCTTGCGCGCCGTCATGTGCGGCAGCAGAAGCTGGGTCAGCCAGATCGGCGCGAGCAGATCGACCGCGATGATCCGGTCGTACACCTCCAGCGCGCTGTCGATCGCGAGCGCGCGCTGGCTGATCCCGGCATTGTTGATCAGGCCATCGACATGCCCCTGCCAGCCGATCGCCTGCTGGACGATCCCAGGCAGCGCGGGCTGATCGGTCGTCTCGAACGGCAGCACCAGGCAGGGGGTCGGCAGGCGGCCTGCCACCGCCTGTAACGCATCGGTGCGGCGTCCCGAAAGGACAAGCGCGGCACCCTGCGCGGCAAAGGCTTCGGCCAGCGCTTCGCCAATGCCCGATGATGCCCCGGTGATCCAGATGACCTTGCCTGCATATTCCATGTGCTATCCGCTCCTGTTTTCGTTGCCCGGCATCAAAGAGGGCGGAAGCGCAAACGGCAAGCGGATTTCGCAGGCCCCTTGCCATTGCCGTGTTGCGGCAGTAAGACGCCCACCCGCTCCAGCGCCCGCTTCAGCAAATGTGCAGGACCCTACGGTTTCATGACTTCCGCCACTCTTCAGCCCCGTCCGGTCATCTCCGCGACCGGACTTTTTACCCCCGCCGACAGCATCAGCAACGATGAGCTGGTCGACAGCTTCAACCGCTATGTTGCGCAATATAACCTGCAGCATGCAGCCGCGATCGAGGCGGGCGAGGTCACCGCGTTGCAGCCGTCCTCGGTCGAATTCATCGAAAAGGCGAGCGGCATCAAAGCGCGCAAGGTGTTGTCCAAGGCATCGATCCTGGACATCGATGTGATGTGTCCCCTTTTCGACGAGCGTCCCAACGAGGACATCTCGATCCTCGCCGAGATCGGCGTGGCAGCCGCGCGCGATGCACTGGCGCGCGCCGGACGGGATGCCAAGGACGTGGATGCTGTGCTGGTCGCGTGCTCCAACCTGCAGCGCGCGTATCCCGCCATTGCCATCGAGGTGCAGGATGCGCTGGGCATCGAAGGCTTCGGCTTCGACATGAACGTCGCCTGTTCGTCTGCCACCTTCGGAATTCAAACCGCCGCCGATTTCATCCGCGCCGGCAATGCGCGTTCGGTGCTGGTGGTCAGCCCGGAGATCTGCTCGGGCCATCTTAACTGGCGCGACCGCGACAGCCACTTCATCTTCGGTGATGTGGCGACGGCTGTGCTGGTGGAAGACGCAGGTCTCGCGCCCGCCTCGCACTGGGATATTCTGGGCACGCAGCTCAAGACGCGCTTTTCCAACAACATCCGCAACAATTTTGGCTTCCTCAACCGGTCGGCCCCGGAAAGCCGCGACGCTGCCGACAAGCTTTTCGTGCAGGAAGGCCGCAAGGTGTTCAAGGAAGTCGTGCCGATGGTGGGCGATCTGATCGCAGACCATATGGCCCGGCTCGGCCTCGCGCCCGAGGACCTGCGCCGGTTGTGGCTGCACCAGGCCAATGCTGGGATGAACCGCCTGATCGCGCAGCGCGTGCTGGGGCATGAGGCGAGCGAGGACGAAAGCCCCACGGTGCTCGATACCTACGCCAACACCTCGTCCGCCGGATCGATCATTGCGTTCCATCTGCACAATGAGGACCTGAAGGCAGGAGACACCGGCCTGATCTGCTCGTTCGGTGCGGGCTATTCGGCCGGGTCCGTGGTCATCCGCAAGGCAGCGTAAGGCATATGGCGGTGACGGTCGAAACGCTGCCGCCTTCCTGCATCGACGATGCGATCGAGGCGCTTGCGAGGTTGCGGATCGCGGTGTTTCGCGAATGGCCGTATCTGTATGACGGCGATGCGGCCTATGAGCGCGCCTATCTCGCCGAGTTCGCCGCCGCGCCGCACGCAGCCCTGGTGCTGGCGCGCGATGGCGATGCGATCGTAGGTGCGGCCACCGCATCGCCGCTGGCTGCACAGAAGGCGGAGTTCCTGGCCCCATTTGTCGCGCGCGGCTGGGACGTGGGTGGAACATTCTACTTTGGTGAATCGGTCCTTCTGCCCGAATATCGCGGGCAGGGGATCGGCCACCGGTTCTTCGACCATCGCGAGGCTGCGGCCCTTGCAGCGGGCGCGACCTGCGCCACGTTCTGTGCGGTGCAGCGGCCTGCCGATCATCCTCTGCGCCCGCCCGCGTACCGGCCGCTGGACGACTTCTGGGCCGGGCGCGGTTACGCTCCGGTTGAGGGGCTGGTGACGAGCCTCGACTGGCTGGACGTGGGTGAGGCAAGCGAGACCCCGCACTCGATGCAATTCTGGGCGCGGGAATTGTAGTCTCGTCGCCACCGCAAAACCCGATCCGTTTTCCGGCGAACGCCGGAATCCAGAGCGATTGCAGCACAACCTGGCCCCTGGACTCCGGCTTTCGCCGGAGAACGGGGTGGCAATTGCTCAACCTTCCTTGGGCATTTTTACCTTGGGCTTGGTGGCAAACGGGCGGATGCCGAATTCGGGGTAGACCTCGCTGGGGTAATAGAACACGCCATCCTTGGCGACCATGCGGATCGCCTTGATGGCTTTGAGGTCCTTGGTGGGGTCGCCCTGGATCAGGAAGAAGTCGGCATATTTGCCCTTCTCGATGCTGCCAAGCGACTGGTCCTGCTTCAGGTACTGCGCCATGTCATAGGTTGCGCGGCGCAGGATCTGTGCGGGCGTCATGCCGGCCTTCTGGTACAGTTCCAGCTCGCGGTGATAGGTGAAGCTGCCGCCCATATCGGTGCCGGGGATCAGGAAGATGCCCGCATCGTGCATCTTCTTGATGGTCGCTGCCACCTGATCGAACGCGCCCTTGTAGGCCTTGTCGTCGGCGGGGCTCTCGATGTTCGACCACGCCTGCTTGGCGCTGCGCTGCACGCCCACCGGCATGTGATCGATGTAATCGGTCATGCCCGGATTGACCACGCCGTTGCGCGCCAGCAGCAGCGATTCGTGGATGGCGAAGGTCGGGTCGATCGTCACCTTGTTGTCGACCATGGCGCGGATGGTGGCGTTGACCTTGCCGCTGTTGAGGTCAAGGCTGGGCAGCCGCTTGAGCGCGGTGAGGCGCAGCAGCGTGCGGGTGTCTTCCTTCGGCTCCAGCACCCAGCCCAGCATCACCTGGTTGATATGGGTCATCTCGTCATAGCCCGCCGCGATCATCGCATCGGCGTTGGTGAAGGCAGGCACGTGACCCATCACGTGCAGTCCCAGCGCCTTGGCTTCCTTGACCAAAGCCGGAATCCATTCGGGATTCATGCTGTTGTAGATCTTGATCGCCTGATAATCGCGCGCCGCATAGAAACGCGCGGCGTCGAGCGCCTCCTGCTGGCTGTTGACCAGCTTGCCGTTGTTCGAGCTGAACGGGCTCTTGCCTTCGATGAAGCCCGATTTGGTGATGCGCGGTCCGGCCAGAACGCCGCTGTCGATCCGCTCGATCAGCCCGTCGAGTACGTCGATTTCGTTGCCCATATCGCGCACAGACGTAATGCCCGCCAGGATGTTGAGCATCGCGTCTTCCTGGCCGATATGGCCGTGCATCTCGTAAAGGCCGGGAACCAGAGTGCCGCCATTGCCGTCGATGACGACTTCGCCCTCGGTCACGGGGCTGTTCACCGGCAGAACCGCGGAAATGTGGCGGCCGTTGACGACGACGCTTCTGGGTTCGGTCAGCGCCATGGCCACCGGATCGAACACGCGCACATTGGTAATGCGCACGGGCGCCTTGTAGCTGTTGGCCGCCTTGGCCTGCATCTTCACGAAGCGCTCGGTCGAATATTTGACCGCCAGATCGCGCAGCTTGACGTCCTCGCCCTCAAAGCCGCGCCGCACGAAGACTGCGCGCGGAGAGATGGCTGCGAACAGCGCGCCGGTATCGTCGAGCAGGAAATAGCCCGGATCGAGGTCGTTGCCCGAAAGCGCATAAGCCGTGACGGTCATCGCGCCGCCGGTGCCGGTGACCTGGACCTTCTCCAGCTCGCCAAGCGTTAGTGCGCCGCCGGGCAGGGCAGGCAGCGAGCGGTCGTCATCGGCCAGCAGCGCGCGGGCATATAGCCCTGCGGCCCAGGGGCTTGCTTCCTGCGCGACGTAGATCGCGGCGCCTCTGGGCTTAGCGGTGCCGCTGCCGGTCGAATCGGTCCAGCGCGCGGTGCCGCGCTGCATGGAAAAGCTCTCGTTGATGGCATTGCCGAAGGTCGAGTTGCCGGTGATCTTCCAGGCGACCGGCATGCCCTTGGCATCCAGCTTCAGCTCTTCCTTCATCGTCGGGCCGCGGCCGTTGTTCTTATAATCGTAATCGATCTTCACCGTGTCGCCGCTGCGCACCACATCCAGATGCCCGACGCGGGTGCCGCCGATGATGACGGTGTAATTCTCTGTGCCGCCAGTACCTTGCGCATGCGCTGCACCGCACAAGGGAGCGATGGCGAGCGCCAATGCGATGGAACCGAATTTCAATGTACGAGCCGCCACGTGATGATCTCCCTGCGATTTTTTGTTGGCAGGACAGTGGGCTAGCGGGGAGGAATTGGCAAGCGGTGGAAGCCGAAATCCTCCCCCGGATTGACCAGGGGAGGATGGGAGGGGAGGGGAGGCTGTCAGCCGGCCGGACTTGCTCCGGCGACGCTGAGTTCGGCCATCAGGGCGTTGCGGTCTTGTGCCGCCACCGCGAGCACGTGTGCACGGACCTCATCGGCTCGGCGGGCGATCGCACTGTTGACCTGATCCCGGCCCTGCGCGCAGCGGCCGTTGGTCTGGCCCTCGATCAGCTTGGTCGGAACCAGCGTGCGCACGACGTGGCTGCCCTGACCGACGGGTGCCTGCAAGTGCCGCTCGACGGATACTTCCGCCTTCCACATGCAGCGTGCCGTGCTGGGGCGGTTGGGCGTCATGTTTCCGATCTGGCGATAGGTCACCTGCGTCTTGGGTCGGTACACCGCCGTTACCTGGCGGTCGCCATGCGGCACCTCGACCTGATGGCTGAAATCGGCAGCGTCGTTGGCCATGGCGGGAGAAGTGAGTCCTGCAACTGACAGTGCCGCAATCATTGCGGTCATTTTGGTTTTCATGTCTTTGTCCTTTCCAATGGATGTAGGCATTGGTCGGGATGCGCGGGGGAAGTTGACTTGGCCGGGCCGGAAGCCCGGGATGATGGACGCATCCCGCAGCGATCCGACATCACGCATGGCATTTTCATGCCACACGCCAGAGGGGCCCGGCTCGCTCATCACAAACTGGGTTCTTGCAGCGGGGATGTCAACACCCGCCCAAACATCGGCGGGCGCTCAAAAATGCTGCGCAGCATTTTTTGTGGAGCAAAGCCCGACACAACTCAGAAGATGGGGTCGTCCGCGCCGTTATCGACACTGCCGCCGGGCAGCGGCGTGACATCCGTGTGGATGCCGCATTCGGTCTTGTCCCAGCCCTTCCAGCGACCCGAGCGCGGGTCTTCACCCGGCGCGACCTTGCTGGTGCATGGCGCACAGCCGATCGAGGGATAGCCCTGCGATTCCAGCGGATGGCGGGGCAGGTCGTGCGCGGCGAAATACCCGTCGAGCATGTCCTTGGTCCAGCTGGCCAGCGGATTGATCTTGAACCTGCCTTGCGCGTCCGAGGTATCGATCTCGAAGCGCGGCAGGCCCTGCCGGGTGGCGGACTGGAAGCCCTTGCGCCCGGTGATTGAGCCGTCATAGCCGAGCAGCGCCTTGGCTAGCGGACGCACCTTGCGGATTTCACAGCAGCCATCCGGGTCGTAGGACCAGCGCAGCCCGTTGCCATCCTGCGCCGCTATCTCGTTCGCTTCGGGCGACAGCATGACCAGGTTGGTGAGGCCAAGCCGCTCGACGAGCGTGTCGCGATAGACGACCGTTTCCGGGAAATGCTTGCCGGTATCGAGGAACAGCACCGGCAGCGTCGGATCGACCTGAGCGATCATGTGCAGCAATACCGCGCTTTCCGCGCCGAAGGACGAGACGATCGCCAGATCGCCGACCAGGCCATCCTTGATGACCGTGCGCATCATTTCAGCCGTTTCGGTGCCACGGAACATGTTGTTCAGGCGGATGGCATCGCTTTCGGAAAAGCGCGGCTTGAGGTCGATCTGGTCGCGTACGCGCTGGCCGGATGCCTGTGCTTGGTTCTGGGTCATGATGTCACCGGATGGCGCTTGGCCCAGATCGCTGCAACGCCGTCGCTGGTCTTCTGGTAGAATTCGGGGAAGAAGCCTTCCGCCGCCTTCACATCGCCCAGGTTCAGCGGCCGGTTCGGCGCGAAACTGTCAAAGCCGCAGCGGCGCAGGAATATGAACTGATCGACCAGCACGTCGCCGGTCGCGCGCAGCTCGCCTGCATAACCCGCCTCGCGCAGGATCTGCGCCGACGAAAAGCCCCGGCCATCGCCGAACGCGGGGAAGTTGACCTCGATCAGGTTGAGCTGCTCCAGATGCGGCAACAGCGCGCGCACATCCTCGCCCGGCTCGATCCGCACGGCAGCGGCGTTCGACCCGGCGGTGAACTCGGCAAAGGTCACCGGAGTGTCGGTGACGGCGGGGTCATTGCGATAGATGATCTGGGGGGCGGTCATGCGTCTTGTTCCAAAAATTGCACACCCACCCGTTTGTCCCGAGCGAAGTCGAGGGACGTGGAGGAAAGGGTGGCGCATATGTCCCTCGACACGCTCGGGACAAACGGAGGGGGGAGTGGTTGGAAACGCTTGGAGCGCTCACCCATAAAGAGCTCACCCATAAAGCGCCTCCTTAAACGGCTCCATGCCGATGCGGCGATAGGTATCGACGAAGCGCTCGCCCTGTTCGCGCGCGCCCAGATACACGTTGGTCACGGTCTCGACCGCGTTGACGATGCCGTCCTCGTCGAACCCCGGCCCGACAATCTTGGCGAGCGAGACGTCCTCTGCGCCCGATCCGCCGAGTAGCAGCTGGTAGTTTTCTACGCCCTTGCGATCGACGCCCAATATGCCGATGTGCCCGGCATGGTGGTGGCCGCAGGCGTTGATGCAGCCGGATATCTTCAGCTTCAGTTCGCCTAGGTCACGCTGGCGTCCGGTGTCGGCGAACCGCTCCGAAATCTTCTGTGCGACAGGGATGGCGCGGGCGTTGGCGAGGCTGCAATAATCAAGGCCCGGGCAGGCGATCATGTCGCCGATCAGGTCCAGGTTCGCCGCAGCCAGCCCGGCGGCATCCAGCTGCTGCCAGATCGCATGCAGGTCTGCCTTGCGCACATGCGGCAGCACGATGTTCTGCGCATGCGTGACGCGCAGTTCGTCGAACGCGTAACGCTCGGCCAGGTCCGCCATCTGGTCGATCTGCTCGGCAGTGGCATCGCCGGGAATGCCGCCTGCGGGCTTGAGGCTGATGGTCAGCGACACATAGCCCGGCACCTTGTGCGGGTGGGTGTTCTGATCGACCCACACCGCAAAATCCGGGTCGGACCGGTCGATCGTGTCGCTCGCACCCTGCTCGAAGGCGGGGTCGGTGAAATAGCTGCTGATCCGCTCAAGCTCGGCCACCGGGGGGTTGAGGCCCAGCGTCTTCATGTGCGCGAACTCTTCCTCCACCTGACGCGTGTATTCGGCAGCGCCAATCTCGTGGACGAGGATCTTGATACGCGCCTTGTACTTGTTGTCGCGGCGGCCATAGCGGTTGTAAACGCGCAACGCGGCCTCGCAGTAGCCGATCAGCTCTTCGGCGGGCACGAAGTCGCGGATGCACGGCGCGATCATCGGGGTGCGGCCCATGCCGCCACCGGCAAAGACCTTGGCGCCCAGTATGCCGTTTGCGTTCTTGACCAGCTCGATGCCGATATCGTGCAGCCGCATCGCGGCGCGATCGGTCGGCGATGCGATCACCGCGATCTTGAACTTGCGTGGCAGCAGCTGGAATTCCGGGTGGAACGTCGACCACTGGCGCAGCAATTCGGCCCACGGGCGCGGATCGGCGATCTCGTCGGCGGCGGCTCCTGCGAAATGGTCCGAGCTGATGTTGCGGATGCAGTTGCCGCTGGTCTGGATGGCGTGCATTTCCACCGTGGCAAGATCGGCCAGGATGTCGGGTGTCTGGTCCAGCTTGATCCAGTTGTACTGGATGTTCTGCCGGGTGGTGAAATGGCCATAGCCCTTGTCATAGGTGCGCGCGATGTGCGCCAGCATGTGCATCTGCTTGGAAGACAACGTGCCATAGGGGATCGCGACGCGCAGCATGTAGCCGTGCAGCTGCAGGTACAGGCCGTTCTTCAGCCGCAGGTGGCGGAACTCTTCCTCAGGCAGGGTGCCATCCAGACGGCGGCGCACCTGATCGCGAAACTCGGCAACGCGGGCATCGACCATTGCCTGATCATAGGTGTCGTACTGGTACATGGGCTCAGGCCTTCAGGATCGGGATGGAGGTGTTGATGGCAAGGTCGGGCCGCACGGTAGGGCCGAAGGCGCGGACGCGCTCCTTGATGTGCAGCGGCATCGGCCCCTGATCGGTACGCTTGCCGTCCACGACATAAGGTACGTTGACGCGCAGGGCGGCTTCCTCGCGCTTCAATATCGCGTCAGCCTCGTCGCCTGCGTCCACACTGTCGGCCAGGTGCCGCGACCAGCGGGTGTCGCCGGCCCACCAGATGACGTCTCCGGTTTTCAGATCGTTACCGGTCAGGATTTTCATGCAATCTGCTCCAGATGCTGGGCGAAGAGGGTGGGCAGGCAGTCGGTGGCGCGGGCGCGGGTGACCACATCGCCGATCACAATCAACGCGGGCGAGACCACCGCTTCACGCGCGATCATCGGACCAAGATCGGTGAGCAGAGTACGCAAAGTGCGCATGTCGGCCCGCGTGCCCTTTTCGAGCACGGCGACGGGGGTGTCCGGCGACAGGCCATCGGCGATCAGCTTTTCGGCGATCGCATCGCCAGTGGCGACGCCCATATAGATAACGAGCGTGCGGCCCTTGCCGGCGAGGCCCGACCAGTCCTGATCGGTCAGCCCCTTGCACTGGCCCGCGACGAAGCTCACCGCGCTGGAAAGATCGCGGTGGGTCAACGGTAACTGGGCTGAGGCAGCGCTGCCGTTCGCGGCGCTGATGCCCGGGATGACTTCCACCGGCACGCCAGCGGCGCGGCAATCGTCGACCTCTTCACCGCCGCGGCCGAAGATGAACGGGTCGCCGCCCTTCAACCGCACGACATCATGGCCTTTGCGGGCTTCGGAGATCAGTAACGCGTTGATATCGTCCTGCGGCAGGGTGTGGCGGGCACGTTTCTTGGCGACCGAAATCAGCCGCGCATTCGGGCGGGCTAGGGCAAGGATGGCGTCATCGACCAGGCCGTCATGCACGATCAGCGATGCCCGCGCGATGATCCGCGCGGCCTTCACCGTCAGCAGATCCGGATCACCAGGGCCTGCGCCCACCAGCCAGACGGTGCCGGTTTCGCCTGCATTGGTTCCATTGGAATGCGTCATGCCGTTGGTCCTTTCCAACGGTGCATCTGGTCGTTGGCCGGGCATCACGCAAAGCAAATTGGCTTTGACCGGGATAAGTTTTGCTTGGGGCCAAGGTCGCGCAACGTCCCTCGACTTCGCTCGGGAACACGGAAAGGGAGTGCTTTGGAAGGACCATAACCCCCCTCCGTTTGTCCCGAGCGAAGTCGAGGGACGCTGCGCCAGTCAGTCCTGCTTCAACCCGATGCCAATCGTCGCGCGGGGTTGTTCCATTTCGTTGGAGACGACCGGATACGCGCAATAGTCCGCGGCATAATAAGCGCTGGCGCGGTGGTTGCCGGACAGGCCGACACCGCCGAACGGGGCCTTGGACGAAGCGCCGTTGGTCGGGCGGTTCCAGTTGACGATGCCTGCCTTGATGTTGGCCCAGAACTGCTTGTAATGCTGCGGGCTGCCACCGACCAGAGCGGCAGACAGGCCGAAGCGCGTATTGTTCGCCTCGTTCACCGCTTCCTCGAAAGAACTTACCTTCACCACCTGCAGCAGCGGGCCGAACAGTTCGACATCGGGGCGGTCCTTGATGTTGGTGACATCGATGATCGCAGGCGACAGGAACGGCAGCCTGTCGTCCAGCCGCACCAGGTGCTTGATGACGCGCCCGCCATTGCTGAGGAAATATAGGAAGCTCTCGGTCAGGCCATCGGCGACCTGATTGTCGATCACCGGCCCCATGAACGGCTGCGGATCGTCGAACGGCGCGCCGACGATGATGCGATCGGCCAGCTTCTTGGTCTCGGCAATCACCGCGTCATAAATTGTGTCGCGAATGATCAACCGGCTGGCAGCGGAACAGCGCTGTCCGGCGGAGGTGAAAGCCGATTGGATGATCAATGTCGCCGCATCGGCGATGCAGGGCGTGTCCCAGATGACCATCGGGTTGTTGCCGCCCATTTCCAGCGCGACGATCTTGTCCGGGCGGGTGGCGAGCGTGCGGTTGATGGCAATCCCGGTGGTGGCGGAGCCTGTAAACAGCACGCCATCGACATCGTCATGCGCGACCAGCGCCTTGCCCTCGTCAGCCGCACCGATCACCAGCCGCACTACGCCTTCGGGGATGCCGGCCTGGTGCAGGCACTCGACCAGCATAGCGCCCACCGCTGGCGTCTTTTCCGACGGCTTGAACACCACCGCATTGCCCGCGATCAATGCGGGGATGATGTGGCCGTTGGGCAGATGCGCGGGGAAATTATAGGGGCCAAGCACCGCCATCACGCCGTGCGGCTTGTGCCTCAGGGCCATCGTGCCGCCCAGTGCGCTGTCCAGCTTGCGCTGCGCGGTGCGCTCGGCATAGGCGGCGACCGAGATATCGACCTTTGCGACGACCGATTCCACCTCGGTGCGCGCTTCCCACATCGGCTTGCCGGTTTCGCGGGCGATCAGCTCGGCAAACTCTTCCGCCCGAGCGCGGACTTGGTTGGCAAAGCGGCGGCAAAGCTCGATCCGCTTGGTAACGGCCATCGCCACCCATTCGGGAAAGGCGGCGCGGGCCTTGGCGACTTCTGCATCGACATCGCCATGCGCACCTGCCCACAAACGGGCTCCGGTGGCAGGCTCAAAGGAAACAAGCTCAGGCAAAAGTCACGCTTTCTGGCGATCGTGAAAAGGCAGGATATGCCGACCTGCAGCCCCGATAGCAAGGAAAGGCGGGAACGAAAACTATTGAACGCGCCTGTGACAAAATTGTGGCGTTTTCTTAGGCTTGATCATCGAGCGCGCTCTGCTAGGCTCCGATTCGGCTGGTTAATGACCACTCGGCGATGCGGGTCGCGTGAGTAGAATAAAAGCCGGGGGCAACACCCGCCTTGTCAGTGAACAAGGAGCGGTCCCATGAAAACTTTCCCCAACAACGCAAAAGCGTTGCGTGCCACGCTATTTCTGGCGTCGAGTGCTGCAGCGATCGCTATCGCGAGCCCGGCTTATGCCGATGGTACAGCTCCTTGCAACGGCAACGCCGGGCCGGACAATATTCCGGGTACGGCCGATGATGTCCTGGGAACCACCGAGTGCGGTGTGAACTCGAATGCGCGCGGGCCCGGCTCCACCGCCGTTGGTGTCGGTACCTTTGCCACCGGAGCGCAATCCACCGCAGTCGCAACCAACGCCAATGCCTCAGGCATCAACGCTTCTGCCTTCGGGTTTTCTGCCAACGCCAGCGGTGCGAATTCGGCTGCCGTCGGCGCCAACGCAGACGCATCCGGCGTTGAATCCAATGCCATCGGCGCCAGTTCTTTGGCATCCGGCATTCAATCCACGGCGATTGGCGTGCAAGCCACTGCAACGGCGGGCAATGCCATCGCCATCGGCCGGTCAACGCTGGCTTCGGGCAGCTTCGCGATCGCTCTGGGCGGACAGGCTTCGGCAAGCGGCCTGCAATCTGTGGCGATCGGCGCGCTGGCGGCATCGCCCACCAGCAACTCGGTTGCGATCGGTACGCAGACGACCACGGCCACGATCGGCATGACGCCGACTGGCGCCGCGTCGGAAGGCACGGCGGTGGCCATCGGCTTCCAGGCCAGGGCGACGCAGGAAGATGCCGTTGCCTTGGGTGACAAGGCCAATGCATCGGGCTTCCACGCTACCGCGATCGGTGGTGAATCGGTGGCCTCCGGCGTTGGCTCGCAGGCTTTCGGTTGGCAGGCCAATGCTTCGGGTCGCACGGCTTTGGCCGTCGGTCATCAGGCGAATGCAGCAGGGTTTGAAGCCACCTCGGTTGGCAAGAGCACGCAGGCCAGCGGGACCAATTCCACCGCTGTGGGCACCCGCGCCAGCGCGCAGGGCATCAATTCGGTCGCCGTGGGCAACGGTGCAGTGGCCACCGATGGCGTCACGCCGACCGGCGCGCCTTCGCTCGGCACTGCAGTCGCCGTGGGCAATCTGGCCGTGGCACTCAACGAAGACGCCGTTGCCCTGGGTGACAAGGCCACCGCCACCGGCTTTCACGCTACCGCCATCGGCGGCGAATCGCTCGCCACCGGCGTCGGCAGCCAAGCATTCGGCTGGCAGGCCAAGGCCACGGGCCGCACGGCAGTGGCTGTCGGCCATCAGGCAGAAGCCGCCGGGTTCGAGGCCACGTCTGTCGGCAAGAGCGCACTGGCGGGCGGCATCAACGCGACGTCGATCGGCAGCCGGGCAAATGCTGCAGGCTTGAATTCGTTTGCCGCGGGCAACCTCGCATTCGCCAACGGTATCAGTTCCATCGCCATCGGTAATGGCGCAGAAACGGCTGATGGCGTCACGCCAACCGGTGTCGCTTCATCGGGCACGGCTATCGCGATCGGCAACGCTTCGCGCGCTACCAATGAAGACGCGGTTGCGCTGGGTGATCGCGCGCTTTCGCTGGGCTTCCATTCGACGGCAATCGGCGGCGAGTCCTTCGCGTCGGGCGTTGGCTCGCAGGCGCTGGGCTGGCAGGCGGTCTCGACCGGCCGTACTGCGCTGGCCGCAGGACATCAGGCAAACGCCGCCGGCCTGGAAGCCACTTCGGTGGGCAAGAGCACGCAGGCAGGCGGAGCGAATTCGACCGCCGTCGGCAGCCGTGCCAATGCGCAAGGCATCAGCTCGGTGGCGATCGGCAACGGCGCAAGCGCCTCGGATGGCATCACGCCGACGGGCGTTGCGTCGCTTGGAACGGCGGTCGCCATCGGCAATGCTGCTTTGGCGACCAATGAGGATGCCGTTGCTCTGGGCGATCAGGCGATTGCCTCTGGTTTCCATGCCACGGCCATCGGCGGTGAATCCGTCGCTTCGGGCGTCGGCTCACAGGCCTTTGGCTGGCAGGCAAAGGCTACTGGACGCACCGCAGTGGCTGTCGGCCATCAGGCTGAAGCAACGGGCTTTGAAGCCACGTCGGTCGGCAAGAGCGCGCAGGCAGGCGGTATCAATGGAACGTCGATCGGCAGCCGCGCAAATGCTGCGGGGCTCAATTCGTTCGCTGCGGGCAACCGGGCGTTCGCCAACGGTATCAACTCGATCGCCATTGGTAACGGCGCTGAAACTGCCGATGGCATGACGCCTTCGGGTGTCGCCTCGCTGGGAACGGCTGTAGCGATCGGCAACGCATCGCGCGCCACCAATGAAGATGCCGTGGCGCTCGGTGACCGTGCACTTTCCCTTGGCTTCCATTCCACGGCGATTGGCGGTGAATCGTTTGCCTCAGGGGTCGGCTCGCAGGCGTTTGGCTGGCAGGCCAATGCCACAGGCCGCACCGCGGTCGCAGTCGGCCACCAGGCCAACGCTGCAGGTCTTGAAGCGACCTCGGTCGGCAAGAGCGCGCAGGCGGGCGGGGCGAACTCGACCTCGCTGGGCAGCTTTGCCAACGCTTCGGGCGATACCAGCACGGCGCTGGGCAACCTGGCCCGCGCCACGGCAGCCAATTCGGTCGCCCTGGGCTCGGGCTCGGTGGCCGATCGCGCCAACACCGTATCGGTGGGAACCGCCGGCGGGGAACGCCAGATCACCAACGTCGCAGCGGGTACCGCGCTGACCGATGCGGTCAATGTGGGCCAGCTCAATGCGGTAACGGCGGTGACCAGCGCCAATGCCTTGCGGCTCAACTATTTCGCGGTCAACAGCACGCAGGCGGGTGCAACCGCCACGGGCGCTTCGGCGATTTCCATTGGCGACAATGCGACGGCAGACGGCGTCGATGCGCTCGCCATCGGCGGTGACGATGCCGGTACCGGCGCACGCGCGATCGGCAATTCGACGGTTGCGATCGGTGGCGAGGCAGATGCCATCGGCGCAGGCGCGACATCGTTCGGCTGGCGTTCCAACGCAAGTGCCGAACGCGCGCACGCGCTGGGCCATCTCGCCAACGCAACCGGCGTGCGCTCGCTCGCCGTGGGCGAGGCGGCCAATGCGACCGCGCTTACCTCGGTAGCGGTGGGCAACCAGGCCAGCGCGACCGATGAAGATTCGGTGGCGATCGGCGACCTGGCCAATGCGTCGGGCTTCCATGCAACGGCCGTCGGCGGCGAATCGGTCGCATCGGGCCGCGGCGCGCAGAGCTTCGGCTGGCAGGCGGTCGCTTCGGGCGAGTTGTCGCTGGCGGCAGGTCATCAGGCACAGGCGACCGGCGTGCGCTCGACGGCCGTGGGCAAGAGCGCGGTGGCCTCGGCGATCAACTCGGTCGCCATCGGCAACCAGGCATCGACCAACAGCGCCAATGCCGAATCGCTCGGCACCTCGGTCGCGGTCGGCAACCTTGCCGTGGCTTCGGATGAAGATGCCGTCGCCATCGGTGATCAGGCGCTCGCTTCCGGCTTCCATGCCACGGCTGTGGGCGGCGAATCGGTCGCATCGGGCCGGGGATCGCAGACCTTCGGCTGGCAGGCACGCGCCACCGGCGAGCTTTCGCTGGCGGTCGGCCATCAGGCAGTCGCTGGCGGCATCCGTTCGCTGGCGCTGGGCAAGAGCGCTTCTGCCAGCGGGGATTTCTCCATCTCCATCGGCAACAACGCCTCGGCCGGGTTCATGAACTCGATCGCCATCGGCAATGGTGCATCGGCCACGGGTGCCAACCAGATCGTGCTGGGAACGGCCAACCACAGCTACCGGTTCGCGGGCCTGGGGGGCAACGTGCCGGCAGGCGCGCAGTTCTTCCTGACGGTCGATTCGGCGGGCAACATCCGCGCGGTCGCGGTGGCACCGTCCACCGCCTTTGCCGGTAGCGGCAACAACAGCACCCAGGTCGGCGTCGGCGCGAATGCCTCGGCGCAGGACTCGACCGCAGTCGGCAATGGCGCAGTGGCGAGCGCCGCTGATGCGACCGCGGTTGGCGAAGGTGCACAGGCGCTCAGCCCCGGCGCAACTGCGGTGGGAGCCGGTGCCATCGCATCGGGATCGACCGCAGTGGGTGCCGGCGCGCAGGCGACCGGTGCAGGATCGGCTGCCTATGGTTCCAACGCCCGCGCAACGGGCGCGCAGTCCATCGCCATCGGTGAAGATGGCGGTGATGCCGATGCGCTTGGCGCAGTGGCATCGGGCGTCGGCGCGATTGCGATCGGCAACGACTCGCGCGCAACCGGCGTGGAAGCGGTCGCCATGGGCCTGAGTGCAGTGGCAACCGCGCAGTCCACCACGGCAGTCGGCGGACGGGCGCTGGCAACGGCAACCGCGGCAACCGCCTTTGGCTGGCGCGCAGAAGCGGTGGCGGAACGCGCAACGGCGCTGGGCCATCTCGCCAACGCATCGGGCGTCCGCTCGACGGCGGTGGGCGAGGCCGCCAACTCGTCGGGTGAACTGAGCGTCGCCGTCGGCAACCTTTCGGTCGCCAGCGGCACCAACGCCATCGCCATCGGCAACACGGCAGTGGCCAGCGGCGGCGATGCCATCGCCATCGGCGGCAATCGTGACGGCACATCGGGCCGCGCGACGCAGGCCACCGGCGCATCGACCACGGCAGTGGGCGGACAGGCGCTGGCGACGGCTACGGCGGCAACCGCATATGGCTGGCGCGCAGAAGCCACCGGTGAGCGGGCGACCGCGCTGGGTCACCTTGCGGTGGCATCGGGCGTTCGCTCGGTTTCGGTCGGTGAGGCCGCGGTCGCATCGGGCTCCGGCGCGATCGCCATCGGCAACCAGACGTCGGCTGCATTCACCAACTCGGTCGCCATCGGCAACGGGGCGGTGGCCAACCGGGCAGGCCAGATCAAGCTGGGCGGCACGGGAAGCTCGGTCACCATCGGCGATCTGGCAGCCAGCACGGCAGCACAGAGCGGCGCGACCTCCATCGTCACCACCGATTCGAGCGGCACCATCGGCGTTGGCGCGCCGGTCAGCTCGTTCGCATCCAACGCTCAGGTCACGGCGCTGACCGGCCAGGTCAACACACTGTTCGACCTCACCGACATCAACCGCCGGGCCATCGAGCGGGCGAACGAGGGTGTGGCCATGGCGCTGGCGATGGAATCGCCTGCTCTTCCGGCGGGCACCACCTTTGCACTGTCGGGCGGCGTAGGTTACTATGAGGATCAGGCATCGCTGACCACGGCGATCACTGCACGCGTCGCTGAAAACGCTTCTGTGTCGGCCGGTATCGGTGTCGGCGTCAACAGCGGTTCAGTGGGTGCGCGCGGCGGTTTCCAGATCGCCTGGTAATGGCGGCCCGCTTAAGGAGCGTTATGAAATTGTTGAACACTCGGCCGGGGCAATTTGCCCCGGCCTTTTTGCCTGTCGCGATCTTTTTCCTGGCTGCGATGGCTTTGACTGCGCCTGCAAACGCCCAGACTCGGGCTCAGACTGTGGCTCCGGCTCCAGCGCCGTCCCAGTCAGCCCAGCCACCGATTTCGGTGGAGCCGGTGCCCAGCGAACTGGAGCTGGCCAAATTGCTGTGGTCGACGATGACCGCGGTGCACCATGCCAACCTGTCGGGCAATTACTCGGTGCTGCGCGATATATCCTCGCCCGGCTTCCAGGTGGTGAACAATGCCGCACGGCTGGGCGAGGTGTTCGCCAGCATCCGCGAAAGCCGGGTCGACCTGTCGAGCGCGCTGCTGCTCGCGCCGACCTATACCGAGCCACCATCGGTCGCCGAACCCGGGGTTATCCGGGTGCGCGGCTATTTCGGCCTGCGCCCCACCGCCTTGTTCTTCGATTTCTTCTTCCAGTGGGTCGAGGGACGCTGGCGGCTGCACGGTGTGTCGATCAGCCCGCAGGCCATCGCCGCAGAAGAAGCGCCCGAGCGGGGGCGTACGTCTACGCGGTGATTCTTGGGCTGAGGTAAGCGCGTACGTCCCTCGACTTCGCTCGGGAACGCGGAATAGGAGGGGCGCCCACCTCCGTTTGTCCCGAGCGAAGTCGAGGGACGTACGCGCTACCCCGGCAATAATCCCGCTTCCCCCACAACCCATCCACGCGCATATAGCCCGCGTTTTTCATTCAAACTCAGGACAGCCGCAATGAAGCGTAACGCCGGACAAGACCCCGCCATCACCAGCCGCTGGCGCCCCGCCACCCGGGCGATCCGGGGCGGCACCGCGCGCAGTGAGTTCGGCGAAACGTCCGAGGCGCTGTTCCTCACCTCCGGTTTTGCCTATGATTGCGCCGAGGATGCCGCCGCGCGCTTCAACGGCGAGCAGGCGGGCATGACCTACAGCCGCCTGCAGAACCCCACGGTCGAGATGGTGGAAAAGCGCATTTCGCTGATGGAGGGCGCTGAAGCGACGCGCTGCATGGCCAGCGGAATGGCCGCGATGACCGCCGCCTTGCTGTGCCAGTTGCAGATGGGCGACCATGTCGTCGCCAGCCGGGCGCTGTTCGGTTCCTGCCGCTGGCTCACCGATACGCTGCTGCCCAAATTCGGCATCGAAACCACGATCATCGATGGGCGCGAGCTCGACCAGTGGCAGGCCGCAATTCGGCCCAACACCAAGGTGTTCTTCTTCGAGACGCCCGCTAACCCGACGATGGATATCATCGACATGCAGGCGGTGTGCGACATCGCCCGCGCGCATGGCATCACCACGGTGGTGGACAACGCGTTCGCCACCAACGTGCTGCAGCGGCCGATGGAGTTCGGCGCGGATGTCGTTGCCTACAGCGCGACCAAGATGATGGACGGGCAGGGCCGCGTGCTGGCAGGCGCGGTCTGCGGCACGGACGATTTCATCACCAACACGCTGCTGCCGTTCACGCGCAACACCGGGCCGACCCTGAGCGCGTTCAACGCCTGGGTGGTGCTGAAGGGCCTGGAAACGCTGGACCTGCGCATCCGTCGGCAGAGCGAAAATGCGGTCAAGGTCGCAAGCTTCCTGGAAAGCCGGATCGAGCGGGTCAATTATCCGGGCCTGCCCAGCCATCCGCAGCACAATCTGGCGATGGCGCAGATGGAAGCCGCCGGCCCGATCTTCTCGGTCTATCTCGGCGGCGGCAGGGCGCGCGCACACGGCCTGCTGAATGCGCTGGAGCTGATCGACATCTCGAACAACATCGGCGACTCCCGCTCGCTGATGACCCACCCGAGCTCAACGACGCACCACGGCCTTGGCGAAGAGGCCCGCCTCGCCGTCGGCATCACCGAGGACATGCTGCGGCTGAACGTCGGGCTGGAGGATGTGGACGATGTGATCGAGGATCTGGACCGGGCGTTGGGCAAGATTGGGCTGTAGGGAGCGGCCATCGCTCAACCCCGCCTACCCACCCCCAGCCCCTCGCTTTCAGGGAGGGGAGCAGAATGCTGAAGGCCTGACCGATTAGCGTTCCCCTCCCTGCAAGGGAGGGGTTAGGGGTGGGTAGGCGAGATAGCGCAACTACGGTATCGTTTGGACATGGCCAAGCGCGTGCCACCTCACATGACCCGCGATGCGCGCGCACTGCGCAACGATCCCACGCTGCCGGAGTTCAAGCTCTGGCAGATACTGTCGCCCTACCGCCCGCGCTTTACCCGGCAGCTGGTCGTCGGACCCTATATCGCTGATCTCGCCCATCGCACGGCAGGACTTGTCATCGAGATCGATGGCGAACAGCATGTCGATAATGCGGATGATGTCATCCGTACCCAATACCTCGAAGCCAAAGGCTGGACGGTTATCCGCTTCTGGAACCACGACGTGCTGGATGATCCTTATGCGGTGGCCAAGCCGTTTTGGACCACACCGCTGACCGTCTCGGCGGGACCCACCCCCAACCCCTCCCTTCCAGGGAGGGGAGCAGGAAGCGGAAAGTCTGACAGTCACTCGTTCCCCTCCCTGAAAGGGAGGGGTTAGGGGTGGGTAAGCGTCCGGGCGGAGCCTCTGTTGCCAGACAGCTGCCAACAGTCACCAAAATCCCGTTTACAACCGTAGTCGAATCGATTACACCCGTAGTCGCAATCTCTTTCCAAGGCAGGCGACCAGATGGCTCCCGAACGTATCAGCGATGCAGAACATGCGGTGATGGAGGTGCTGTGGCAGCGCTCGCCGATGACTGCGGCGGAGGTTGCCGATGCGCTAGCCGATGCGCGCGACTGGACGTTGCAGACGGTCAAGACTTTGCTGTCGCGGCTCACCAACAAGGGTGCGGTGTCCTATGATCAGGATGGCCGCCGCTATTTGTACAGCCCCATTTTGGCGCGCGAAGACTATGTCGGCGATGAATCGCGGCGGTTGGTCGATCGGCTGTTCGGCGGGCGCGCTGCGCCGCTTATCGCGCATCTGGCAGAACAACAGAAATTCACGGCGGAGGATCTGGCCGAGATCGAGCGGCTGATCGGGGAGTTGAAGGCATGATCGGGGAATGGCTTTCAGGCTTTGCGCATGGCGTGGCGGGTGACTGGCTGATCGACACGCTGCTGGTCACGGCCGCGCTGATGGCGGCGGTGCTGCTGCTGCGGCGACCGGTGGCCAAGGTTTTCGGCGCCGAAATGGCCTATCTGCTGTGGGTGGTGCCGCTTGCCCGTTTGTTCATGCCGCCGTTGACGCAGACCATCGAAGTGCCCGTCAGCGAGCCGCTGACCGACACCGGCGCGATGGCGATGCCCGTGGGCGGCATGGCAGCGCCTGCCGATGCGGTGCCCGAAGGGGCGTTCAGCCACGGCCTGCTGCTGGAGGCCGACTGGTTCTCGATCGGCATAACGGTGTGGCTGTGCGGGGCGGGGGTGTTCCTGATCGCGCAACTGTCCGCCTATCTGCAGAACCGCCGCGAGCTGTTGGAAGACGCGGTCGAGCTATCGCGCATCGATGACATTCGCGTGATCGAGATCGCGGGGATTTCCGGCCCCTTCGCGTTTGGCCTATGGCGCAAGTATATCGCGCTGCCGGTAGGATTTACCCGCGCGTACAACCCCATGGAGCGCGAACTGGCACTGGCGCACGAACGCAGCCACCACCGGGCCGGCGACCTGTGGGCGAATTTTGCCGCGCTGGCCATGCTGTCGCTGCACTGGTTCAACCCCATCGCCTGGATGGCGTGGCGCGCCTTCCGCTTCGATCAGGAAGCAGCGTGCGATGCCCGGGTGCTGCGCAGCCGCTCGGCCACGGAGCGTACTGCCTATGCCCGCGCCATCGCCAAGGCGGCGACCGGCCAGACCCTGGCCTTTGCCAGCCCCTTGAACCCCAAGGAGAAGATCGTGGAGCGTTTGAAGATCATGAAGCAGAAGGAAACGTCGCGCACCCGCAAATGGCTGGGCAGCGCACTGATCGGCACCGGTCTGGTCTCGGCCATGGCGATGACCGCCACCGTCAGCTATGCGATCCAGCCGGTGATGGAGCCTGGTATTCCTGAAGCGCCTGTTGCGCCTTCCGCACCGGATGCGCCATCGGTTCCGCCTGCACCGAGCGTTGAAGATGGTATGTATGTCTATCGGATCCGCGAGGCCGACGGCAAGCAGGTGGTCCTGCGGCTGGACCGGCCCGCGCGTCAGGCCGAGCTGGACCGGATGGTCGCCGATGCCGAGCGCTCGCGCGCCGAGGCTGACCGGTCAATCGCCGAAGCCGATCGCGCCGCTGCGGAAGCCGACTGGGCAGTGGCGGATGCTGATCGCGCCTCAGCTGCCACCGAACGGCAGGCGGCTACGCTGGATCGCGCTACCCGGTCTCGCGCCGAGGCCATGGATCGCGCCACCCGGTCTCGTGCCGAGGCGATGGACCGTGCCCAGCGGCTCGTCGTGGTGCGCAGCGGATCGGCGGACAACTACGTGATCGATATGGGTGAAGGCCGCAAGCTGCGCGTCCAGACCAGCGACTGCAAGGGCGCGTCCAAATCGGCAGCCTTCATGACGCACACCGAAACCAAGGGCGGCAACGTCACGCGCACCAAGGTGGTCACCTGCGGCCAGGTGATGCCCGATGAGGCTGCGATTGCTGCGCAGATCGAAAAGAGCATGACCACAGCCCAGCAGGGCCTGGCCATCGCCCGCGCCGAAATCCGCAGCAATACCGATTTGTCCGCCGCCGAGCGTGCCGAGGCCCTGCGCGAAATCGACGATGCCATGCGCGAGTTGCGCACCGAAATGGCCGATGCCCGCCGCGAGCTGCGCCGGGACATGCAGCAGATGCGGCGCGAACTTCAGACAATGCCGGCCCCGCCAGCACCGCCTGCCGCGCCCGCTGCACCCAGCTGGTGATCGGCACCGGGGCAGCGCAAATATTGCGCTGCCTCTTTCGCTTTGGTGCGATAGGTGCCACTTAGGCGCGATGGAAATACCTGCCGATCTGCTGCAAGGCCTGCCCACCGGGCTGGCCGAAACCATCGAGCCACTGGTGCGCCGCGTGCTGGCGGGCAATCCGTCCGCCTTCACGTTTACTGGCACGCAAACCTATGTGGTCGGCAACGGCGCGGATGTCGCGGTGATCGATCCCGGCCCTGCCGATGATGCGCATATCGATGCGATCCTCGCCACCGTCGGCGATGCGCGCATCGCTGCGATATTGTGCACTCACACCCACCGCGATCACAGCCCGGCTGCCGCACCGCTCAAGGCACGGACCGGCGCGCCGATCATCGGCTGTGCGCCCTTGACCCTGTCGGACGATGGCCCGCGCTCGGACGAGGCGTTCGACACGACCTACGCGCCCGACCGCGTGCTGACCGATGGCGAGCGGGTCACAGGCGATGGCTGGACGTTGGAGGCGGTCGCCACCCCCGGCCACACCAGCAACCATCTGTGCCTGGCGCTGCTGGAAAGCGGCGCGCTGTTCACGGGCGATCATGTGATGGGCTGGTCGACCAGCGTCATCTCCCCGCCCGATGGCGACATGGCCGCCTATATGGCCAGCCTCGCCAAATTGCAGGACCGCGCCGACCGCGTCTATTATCCCGCGCACGGCCCGGCGGTGGACAATCCCGCGCAACTGGTGCGCGGCATGATGGGGCACCGCAAGCAGCGCGAACGGCAGGTGCTGCGCCTGCTGGAAGGCGGCCCGCAGGCGATCGTCGACATGGTGCCGGAGATGTACAAGGGCGTCGACAAGGGGCTGTATGGCGCGGCCGGGCGGTCGGTGCTCGCCCATCTGATCGACCTGCAGAACCGCGGCGCTGTGGCGCGCGATGGCGATGTTTGGGCGCTGACCCATGGCAGTTAAGGGCAGCACTGCAGGCCTGCTGGTCGCAGGCGCACTGGCGCTGGGCGTTGGTGGCACGTGGCTGGCCTCAGGCCTGGTCGAGGATGATACCGAGGTGTCGGCAGAAGCGATGCTGGCCGGGTTTGAACGCACCAACCAGCTGGTCGTGCTCGTCGCACAGGTCGTGCCGGTGGTGACCAACAAGGACCCCGGCTTCATTGGCATGTTCGACAGCGAGCAGACCGCGATCATCCCCGCCACGGTCAGCTATTCGGTGAACATGGCCAAGCTTGGGCCGGACGCGGTCGTCTGGAACGAGGCCGAGCGGCGGATGACGATTACCGTGCCGCCGGTGGTGATCCAGCAGCCCAATCTGCAGGAACAGCAGGCGCGCTATTACCGCGATGGCCTGTGGGTCACTGGCACCAGTGTCGAGCGGCTGTTCAAGGCCAACTCCGCCTCCGCGCTCAAGCAGGCGCGCACGCTGGCCCGCAACCAGTCGCTCGTCGCCATTGCCCGTGCCAGCGCACGCGAGGCGGTGGAGCGCAACGCCCGGGCATATTTGAGCGGCGCCGGGATGGAAGATGCTGTAGTAACCGTGCGAATTGCCAATCAGGGAGCCAATCTGCAATGACCGCCCAACCCCGCGAAAACCTGTCCGGCCTTGACCTGCGCGCCGAAATCGACCGGCTGCGCAAGGAGAAGAACGCGGTCATTCTGGCGCATTATTACCAGAAGCCCGAAATTCAGGACATCGCCGATTTCGTCGGCGACTCGCTCGAGCTGTCACGGATCGCGGCGGAGACTGATGCGGATGTCATCGCGTTCTGCGGCGTCAAGTTCATGGCCGAAACCGCCAAGATCCTCTCGCCCGACAAGATCGTCATCCTGCCCGACATGGACGCCGGCTGCAGCCTTGAAGACAGCTGCCCGCCGGACAAGTTCGCCGCGTTCCGCGCGCAGCACCCCGATCATATCGCGCTGACCTACATCAACTGCTCGACCGAGGTGAAGGCGCTTTCGGACATTATCGTCACCTCCTCGTCGGCGGAGATAATTCTGTCGCAGATCCCGATGGACCAGAAGATCATCTTCGGCCCGGACAAGCACCTGGGCGGTTACCTCGTGCGCAAATTGGGCCGCGAGATGCTGTTGTGGCCGGGCGTGTGCATTGTGCACGAGCGGTTCAGCGAAACCGAATTGTTGAAGCTCAAGGCGCGGTACCCCGACGCGCCGGTGGCCGCGCACCCGGAGTGCCCGGCTTATATCCTGGACCACGCCGATATGGTGGGATCGACCAGCGCGATCCTGAAATTCGCCAAGGAAACGCCGTGCGAAACGGTGATCATCGCAACCGAGCCGCACATCATCCACCAGATGGAAAAAGCGGTCCCGGAAAAGACCTTCATCGGCGCGCCGGGGGCTGACGGCAACTGCAACTGCAACATCTGCCCGTACATGGCGCTCAACACGATGGAGAAACTGTACGTCGCGCTGCGCGATCTGGAGCCGCGCATCGAGATGGATGAGGAGCTGCGCCTCAACGCCAGGAAGTCACTCGACCGGATGCTCGAAATGGCGAGCAGCACGGTGGGGCAGGGCGATCTTGGCCGCCCGGACCTCGCGCATCAGGACTGATCGCCAGCGCCCGTTTTGGGCGCTGAATGCACCGCATTGCGCCCCGCCATCGCCGCATAAAAGGCGAAGGCGGGGGCCATGTCGGCCTCGTAATCTCCCGTCGGGTAGATGACAGGGCCAAGCCCGGCGCGCCGGTTGCCATAATCCATGAACCCGCACACGATCGGCACGCCCGCGCCCAGCGCGATGCGGTAAAACCCCGTGCGCCATGCCGTCACCGCCTTGCGCGTGCCCTCCGGCGCGATGGTGAGGATGAAGTCGTCGCGCCGCGCGAATTCCGACACCATCTGCTGGACCATGTCGTTCGAGCCGCGCCGGTCCACCGGCACCCCGCCCATCTGCCGCATGAAGCGCCCGAACGGCCAGCGGAACAGTTGCGTCTTGGCCATAAAATGCGTCTGCAGGCCCAAGGCGCGGGTCACGCCCATGTAATTGGGGAAATCCCAGTTGCTGGTGTGGGGCACGGCGATGATGATGTAGCGCCGCTCGGGCGGAGGCGTGCCGATGGGCGTAAAGCGGTGACGGCGGTAGATGAACATCATCAGCGCATAGAGCGCGCGAGCTGGCCACCCCAGATGCGCGGTCGCCGGTTCGCGCGACCGGGTTGGCTCAGGCTGGCTCGCATTCATCATCCGTCCCCACACCATGATGCAGGGCGTATTTGTCCGGCGTTATGGCCGGGTGCCGCTGTCCACGCCGAGCCTAGTGGCGCAAAGTGCAGGGCAGATCAATTGCCGTTACGGTATCTTTTGCCTGCGCTTGAACGGCCAGTCGGTAACGCCGCCCACCCAAAGCGCCCACCAGATGATCACCGGCTGCAGCAGCAGGCGCGGGCCGTGATAGGTCCATGGCAGGCGGTTGCCGCCGATGGCGATGTCACCCAGCGCATGGTTGATGTTGGCGGGGAATACGCACAGCGCATAGAGCGCAAGGCCGATGCCCGCGGCATAGCGCAGGCGCGGTACCATCAGGCCTATCGCGCCTGCAATCTCGGCAACCCCGGTCCAGAACACCACGGCTTCAGGGAACGGCACCCAATCGGGCGTGATCGCGAGGAACCCGCCAGGGGACCGGATGTGGATCACTCCAGCCGCGAAATATACGAGCGCCAGCAGCCAGCGAAAGCCCGTGCGCACTGCCGATTGCCGCGCCATCACGCTCTAGCGCTTCCGGACGAACTCGGCGCGCAGCACCAGACCCTTGATGCCGTCGAAGCGGCAATCGATCTCCTGCGCATCGCCCGTCAGCCGGATCGATTTTATGACCGTGCCGCGCTTGAGCGTCTGGCCCGCGCCCTTGACCTTCAGGTCCTTGATCAGCGTCACCTGATCGCCATCGGCAAGCACGGTGCCCGCCGAATCGCGCACCTCGACGGCCTCGTCCTCGGCTGCGGCGGCGGTCAGGTCACCAGGCGCGACCCATTCGCCGGTCGCCTCGTCATAGACATAATCGTCGCTTTCGCTGGCGTGCATGGCGGTCGGCTCAGCTCTTCAGCGTGACGATGGAAAGTCCGCCCGGCTTGGTCGTGGGGTTGGAGGCGTTCTGCGGCTTGGGCTTTTCGGCCTTGGGCTTGCGCGTTTCGCGGTTCGATTTCTTCTGGCCTTTTGCCATGGTCTGTTCCTTGTCCAGGCGCAGCGCCCAGAGCGTGGTCATAGCGCCAATCGCCGTGCAAAGCGCAACAATTCGCGAGCCTCACATACGTGCGATTTGCAAGCGCGTTATGCGAGACAAGCCATCAGGAGCCGCAGTTCTCGGAGACCTCTGGTGAAGACCGCACTTAGCGAAAATTGCATGCAGCGCGAATGGCGACAATTGGGGTGGAAAGTCGCCCCACCCGTCATCGTCACCCCGGACTTGATCCGGGGCCCAGAGCGATCACGTGTGCCGCTTGGAAGTAAAACCCTGGGTCCCGGGTCAAGCCCGGGATGACGGATAAAGTGGGCTGGCCACCAAGGGGGCCGTGATGGGTCGCCGGCCTTGGCAGAATCGATCAGATAGCTGCCTGACAGGGATTGGAGAGTTACTAATGCATCGAGAACTACCGGTTGTGGGTGGTTAGCTGCCGTTCACGTCAATCGCCCGTTTACGATGGTGCCGTGAGAAAGCTCGAAGCACTGTGCGTCCCGCCAGAACCAGAAAGCCGCCGATGCCCCCAAAGGCGAACGCAAGAATAGCTACAGCGAAGTCAGAAGATGGTTGGCCTGTGTTTCGGTTATAGATAGGCACGCCAAAGACGAAGTGTCCAACAGTCATCGCGAGGGCAAGCGCCATAAACGCGCTACCGATTACGATCATCGCCTGCGGAATGCGCCTAGCAGGATAGAGGCTGTTCATTCGGCGAGTTTGCTCCCCTGCCGGAATGTCCGCAAGGGGGTGGATAACAGAATTTCCGCTTTTGTCCGCCCGAAGACCAAAGCTGCAATTTTACTATGATCGTCAGACTACCCGTTCCGAAATTCGGCGTTCACTGCCCCTACCAGCCCCAGGGCGCAGGCGGCGGCGAGACGGGTCGGGTGAGGTCGAACTCGACGCGGAAGTTGCGCGCATCCGGGCCATCGGGGCGCTGCAGCGCATAGGCATAACGGTCAGCGCCAACTTCCACGATCCAGCGGTTGGTCACCGATTTTGCCAGTCCCTGCGCCCGGAACATCGCGATGCTTTCGTCGTCCACCGGAAACTCCTGCCGCATCGCGGTCCCGTCGGCCGTGGTATCGCCGCCATATTGGGTGACCGTGTCGATGCTGCCATCGGCATGCCGGTGATCGTGCTTCAGCCGCAGCCCGGCAGGTGTCCGCGTGATGATCCAGGTGCGCGACCGGTCCCAGCCGCCATCGGCGGTGCCGACGTGGAACGGTATTTCCATGCGGCCATCGCTGCAGCTGCGGAAATGCACGATCATCGGCTTGCCGGTCAGGTCCGCATCGGTCGCATCGTTGGTCACCAGCCTGCCGGAATAGGCCTTGCCGCAATGCTGGGCGAGGCTGGCCATGAACGCGGCCTGCGGGTCGGCGCTTGGCGGTGTGGTGGTGCAGCTGGCGACAGTCAGGGTCAGGGCAGGCACGGCGAGCATAATGGTCAATCGGGTCATCGCCTGACGCTGGCCTATCCCTTGGAGTTTGTCGAGCCGCAGCACCACCTCGCCGGTCCCCTGCGAAGGCAGGGGCCCATCTCCCGCCCGTGCGTCCGATGCAACGGTTGCATGGAAAAGGAACCTCTAGGAGATGGGCCCCTGCCTTCGCAGGGGACCGGGTGAGTCAGGACTTCGGTAACTCCACCTCAACCGGCTTCAGCACTTTCGCCCGCTTTTTGCGCGCACGCACGGGCTTGTTGGCGCGGTGCTTCTTTGCCGCCTTGGGGACCGGCGCATCCGGACCATCGGGCTTCGGCTTGAACCGGCACAGATCGGCGACCGGGCAGCGCCAGCATTCGGGGCACCGCGCCTTGCAGATATAGCGGCCATGCAGGATCAGCCAGTGGTGGCCATGGACACGAAACGGCCCCGGCGTGCCCTTGTCGAGCGCCTTTTCGACATCGATGACCGTGCGGCCGGGGGCAAGGCCGGTGCGGTTGCCCACCCGGAAGATGTGCGTATCGACCGCGAACGTCTCCGCCCCAAAGGCGGCATTGAGCACGACGTTCGCCGTCTTGCGTCCTACGCCGGGCAAGGCGGTCAGCGCATCACGGTCATCGGGCACCGTGCCATCGTGCCGGTCGATCAGCGCCTGCGACAAAGCGATGACGTTCTTTGCCTTGCTGTTGAACAGCCCGATGGTCCGGATATGCGCCTTCAACCCGTCTTCGCCCAGGTCCACCATCTGCTGCGGCGTCTTGACGGCCTCGAACAGCGCCCGCGTCGCCTTGTTGACGCCGACATCGGTCGCCTGCGCCGACAGCACCACCGCCACCAGCAGCTGGAAATGGTTGCCATATTCCAGCTCGGTCACCGGCGCAGGGTTGCCCTCTGCCAGACGACGGTAGAATTCGAAGGTATCGGCCTTGTTCATGGCTGAGGCGTCATGGCTTATCGGCTGGCGGATGCTGTGCCTTCCACGCCATCGCTCGCGCGACGCGGCGTTCGACCGAGGGGTGCGAATAGAAGATCGCCTCCTGCACCGGATGCGGGCGGGGATAGCGGTATTCTGCGGTCTTGACCAAGGCGCCTGCCAGCGCGTCGGGCAAGTTCACCATCTGGAGCGAATAGGCATCGGCCTCGCTTTCGCCGACGCGGGTCAGCGTGTTGCTGACCGGCACCGCAAAGACGCCCAGGAACGACAAGAGAAACACCAGCACCGGAAGGCCGCGAGGATCTCCGATGCTGGTCGCCTTGCTGCCGAACACTGCTGCAAATCGCGCGAATAGCCGGTCGGCGAGGAAAAAGAACACGATCGCCAGCACGCTGAGCACCAGCACCGCGCGCCAGACATGGCCCAGCACGTAATGGCCGATCTCGTGCCCCGTAACCGCGCGCACTTCGTCCAGCGACGCCTGCTTGAGCGCGACGTCCGAGATCGCGATCCGCGCCGCGCCGCCGATGCCCGAGACATTGGCGGTGAAATTGTTCGACTGGCGCGAGCCGTCATAAATGAAGATGCGGTCTTCGGGGATATCGACCTGGGCCGCCATCTCCAGCACCGCATCGCGCACCGGTCCTGCCGGGATCGGCTTGTACTCGTTGAACAGCGGCTCAATGAGTACAGGCGAGAGCAGCAGGATCGCCGACACGACGATGGCCGAAAAGCCACCCGACCACAGCCACCAGCGTTTGCCGGTGCGGCGGATCAGCGCATAGATGCCCAGGAAGAACAGCCCGGCCATGACCGTGGAAATCGCGGTCGCGATCAACCCTTGCGCCAGATAGTCGCTCAATGGCTGCTGGGTGCGGCCATAGCTTTTCTCATGCCACCAGCCCGAATAGATGCCCCAGGGCAGGCTGAGGACGGACGACACCAGCATAAACCCGGCCGATGTCACGAAGGTGCGCAGCGCCCAGCCGCGCTTTTCAAGCCTGGCCCAGATGCGGTCCGTCACCCGCAGCCGCACGATGACGACCGTAACGACCGCCGATACCAGCAGGCCCCACAGGATCATCCAGTGGCCATCCATGGTGTAGGCAGCGGATTTGGCCAGCGCGTCTGCGCCCAGCCCGTCGATATAGGCCCGTGTTGCCGCTTCCGGATTGAATGCCATTATGTGCCCCGCTGTATTGTATCAATAACACAGTAAGCTGTGCTGCGGTTCCCGTCAAGCCAGCCCCAGCACCTGCGGCATGGTATAGCGCCCGGCGGGCTGTCCCTGCAGCCACAGGCACGCTTTCACCGCCCCGCGGGCGAACACCATGCGGTTTTCGGCGCGGTGTGTAAGTTCGATGCGCTCATCGTCGCTGGCAAGGTACACGGTGTGATCGCCCGCCACCGATCCGCCGCGCAGTGACGCAAAACCGATCGCGCCGCGTGCCCGTGCCCCGGTAACGCCATCGCGGCCACGCTCGCTGCCCTGGGCCAGGGTGATGCCGCGCGCCTTGGCGGCCGCTTCGCCCAGCAGCAGCGCGGTGCCGGATGGCGCATCGACCTTGTGGCGGTGGTGCATTTCGGCGATCTCGATGTCCCAGTCCTCGCCCAGCCGGGTCGCCGCCTCGTGCACCAGGTGCGCGAGCAGGGTAACGCCGAGAGAGGTGTTGCCGGTCTGCAGCACCGCGATCGCATCGGATGCCGTATCGATCAGCCAGTGGTGCCGCTCTTCAAGGCCGGTGGTGCCGATGACGATGGGGATATTCGCGGCCATGGCAGCATCCAGGTTCGCCTCAAGCGCGGTAGGCGAGGAGAAATCGACCAGCACGTCGCTGGCTACTGCAAGGGCCCCCACATCGCCGCCCTTATCGATGCCGCCGGCAAGGCTGGCCCCTGCGTCCGTGATCGCGGTCGCCAGCGCCTGTCCCATGCGGCCTGCATTGCCGATTATTCCGATGCGCGTCATCGCTGCCCCTGCTGTCGTCGTGGGTTGTAACCGTGTCGGCCAATGCCTTAATGCACCTGCTATGGCAAAGATTCCCAGCATCGTCATCCTCACCGGCGCAGGCGTCAGCGCGGAAAGCGGCATCGATACGTTTCGCGCAGAAGGCGGGCTGTGGGAGCAGCACCGGGTGGAGGATGTCGCGACCCCAGAAGCGTTCGCGCGCGATCCGGATCTGGTGCTGCGGTTCTACGATATGCGGCGCGCGGCGATCCAGACCAAGCTTCCCAACGCCGCGCATGAGGCGCTGGCGCGGCTCGATGCCGAGTGGCCGGGTGAGCTGCTGATCGTCACGCAGAATGTCGATGACCTGCACGAGCGGGCAGGGGCGACGCGGTTGCTGCACATGCACGGCACGCACCTCACCGCATGGTGCCTGGCCTGCGATGCCCGGCCGCAATGGCGCGGGCCCCTTATCGATCGTCCTGCTTGCCCGGACTGCGGCACGCCTGGCCAGTTGCGTCCCGATATCGTGTGGTTCGGCGAGATGCCGTACGAGATGGAGCGCATTTACGCGGCGGTCGGCAATTGCGACCTGTTCGTGTCGATCGGCACCTCGGGCGCGGTGTATCCCGCCGCCGGGCTGGTCCGCGAGGCGCGGGCGCGCGGTGCGATGACGCTGGAGCTCAACCTTGAGCCCAGCCAGGGCAGCCGCTTCTTCCACGAATCGCGGCATGGTCCGGCAACGAAGGTGGTGCCGGAGTGGGTGAATGAGGTGCTGGGGTAGGGTTTTGGCACTTCCTGGTCCCCTCTGCGCAGGCAGGGGCCCATCTCCTGCTGGTGCGTCAGATGCATCGTCCCAATAGCATAACACCCATTCGGAGATGGGCCCCTGCCTGCGCAGGGGACCGAAATGTGGCAGAGGTCAGCGCAACAAAAGCCCTCCCCCTTGATGGGGGAGGGTTGGGTGGGGGTGATCTCTCCGGATTGAGCAATGGGTTCAACGCCGAGCGACCTGCGCCCAGCAGCACCATCACCCTCACCGCTGCGACTAGGTGGCAAAGCCACCAAGTCTCGCTGCCTCTCCCATCAAGGGAGAGGCCAATAGCGGCGCCTCTCCCTTGATCGGAGAGGCGAGCTGGGGGAGGATTTGAAAACGTCTACCCATTCACCGTCACCACCAGAAACAGCGTCCAGCCGATCGCGCCAGCATACGCGATCCACGTGCCCACCACGCCGACAGCTCGCAAGGGCGGGGGTTTGCCGCCGCCGTGCGGTTGATGCAGGCCGATGATGTGCGCGGCGCGTGCGCCCAGGAACAGCACGGCGAGCGCGGTCAGCGGCCAGTGGCTGGCGTTGGCCATCTCCAGCAGGGCGATCATGATCACGAACAAGGGGGCGTGTTCGGCCAGGTTGCCGTGCGAGCGGCTGGCGCTGATCAGGCCCTGATCGCTGGCATCGCCGAACGCGGCCTGTGTGCGGAAGCGCGCGCGGACGGTGGCCATGGCGGTTGCAAGCAGCATGATCGCGCAGATCGCGGCAGTGAGAGCGGTGATCGGCAAGGTCATTGGCGGCCCCTTTTTGGTGATGCGCCCACTATGCAGGCGGCGGCGTGGCCCCGCAAGCCTTGCACTCGGGGTCCTTGGCGATCTTCAGCGTGCGCCACATGGGTTTCAGGCCATCGAACAGGTGCAGCTTGCCGCGTGGGTCATCGCCAAAGCCGGTGATCGCCCGCACCGTTTCCATCGCGGCGAAGCTGCCGATCAGGCCGACCATCGCGCCCAGTACGCCTTGCTCGGCGCAGGTGTCGCAGTCCTCGGCATCGAACGCATCGCCGACGAAGCAGCGATAGCACGGAGCATCCGGCAGCCAGCCGGCAAACGTGCCAATCTGCCCCTGAAACCGCCCGATCGCCGCGCTGACCAAAGGTATGCGCAAGGCGGTCGCAGTGTCGGAGACGAGCAGCCGGGTGGCGAAATTGTCGGTGCCGTCCAGAATGACATGGGCACCGCCGAGCAGGCTGGCGGCGTTGTCAGGCGTGATCCGCTGGGTGATGGCGGTGACGGCAGTCTCCGGATCGAACGCGCGCACCCATCGCGCGGCGACCTGCGCCTTGGCCTGGCCGACATCGGCGGGCGTGAACAGGGTCTGGCGCTGGAGATTGGTGAGGTCGACCGTGTCGTCGTCGATCAGCGTGAGCTGGCCGATCCCGGCGCCTGCAAGATACTGCAGCGCAGGGCAGCCGATGCCGCCCATGCCGACCAGCACGACATGCGCCGCCGCCAGCTTCGCGACACCGACGCCGCCGATTTCGGGCAGAACGATGTGCCGGGCGTGGCGTTCAAGCTGGGTGGGGGTGAGGGGCATGGTCGGGTGGTTCTAAACCAGGGGTAGTTGCGTTGCTACAAGGAACGACCCGGCATCGCATACGTCCCTCGACTTCGCTCGGGAACTCGGAAAGGGGAGTAGCAATTTACACCAAGTTGCCGTTTGTCCCGAGCGAAGTCGAGGGACGTGTGTGCCAAACAGGGCGAGGCAAAGCACTTTGCCGTTGTCAGCATAGCAAATCGCCTCCGCTCAGCTTTCCAGCTGTTGCAACAAGGCCCGCACGTCGCCGTCCATATCGGCATCGCGGGTGCGCAGGTCTTCGATCAGGCGCACCGCGTGAATGACCGTCGAATGGTCGCGGCCACCGAACTTGCGGCCGATTTCAGGATAGGAGCGCGGGGTCAGCACCTTGGCAAGGTACATCGCGACCTGGCGCGGACGCACGACGGCCCGCGCGCGGCGCTTGGACGACATTTCGGAACGATCGACCTTGTAGAACTGGCAGACGGCGCGCTGGATCTCATCGATAGTGATGCGCCGGCGGTTGGCGCTCAGCAGATCGGACAGCTGCTCTTCGGCCAGCGGCAGCGTGACCTTCTGCCCGGTGATCTGCGCATAGGCCATCAGCTTGTTGAGCCCGCCGACCAGCTCGCGGACATTGCGGCTGATGGTGCGCGCGAGGAATTCCACGACCTCTTCGGGCACGTCGCCCATCCGCATCTGCTCGATACGGGCGACCAGGATCGCACGGCGCAGTTCGATATCGGCGGGCTGGATGTCGGCGACCAGGCCCATCGCCAGGCGCGACAGCAGCCGCTGATCGACGCCGTCGAGCGCTTGCGGCGCGCGGTCCGATGTCACCACCAGACGCTTGCCCGCGCCCAAAATCGCATCGATGGTGTGCAGGAACTCTTCCTGCGTCGAATTCTTGCCGATGATGAACTGGATGTCGTCGACCAGCAGCATGTCGAAGCTGCGCAGCCGCGCCTTGAACGCCATCGAATCGCCGCGCTGGATGGCGCTGACGAAATCGTTCATGAACTTTTCGGCCGGGCAATAGCAGATGCGCGCACCCGGATTGACCTCGGCAAAGGCGTTGCCGATCGCGTGCAGCAGATGCGTCTTGCCCTGGCCGGTCGCAGCCTTGAGATACAGCGGGCTGAACAAGGGTTTTTCCAGCGCGGCCATGCGCTGTGCGGCATTGTACGCCAGCACATTGGCCTGGCCGGTAATGAAGCCAGCGAACAGCTGCGAGGGATCGATGGAAATGCGGTTGCCCGCATCGCCCGTTGCCGGACGCGGGGCAGGGGCGGCCATCTGCGGCACGGCAAGCGCAGGGCGCGGCCGGGCCGGGTCGGTCTCACGCGGGGCGGCGGCGATGGTCACGGCGCGCACTTCGGGGCGCACGATCTTCCAGGCGAGCGCCAACCGGTCGGCAAACCGCTCACGGACCCAATTGGCGGAAAATTCGGACGGCAAGTGCAGCGCCAGCATGCCGGAGCCGGGCTCGAAGCTGCCGGGACGGATGGGGCGAATCCACTGGGTGTGAATCTGCGCGCCGAGATCCTTTCTCAGGCCTTCGCTGATTTCGTTCCAATCCGCCGCCCAGTCTGCCGCGCCGTTTGAATCACCCAGTTCGATCATGCCGGTTACTGCCACTTCTTTGTTCTTGGTCATCGCTGACATCTATCCGGCAGGGCGAGGTGGCCCAGATGCCGGCAGTTTCGGAGAGTTTGCACAATAAGCGACCATATTCATGGCTGCGCCGATTGTGCCTCCCGCCTAATGCGTGCTCGCTCGGCCAGTATCGGGCCAACCGCGCGTACCCTGGCGATGCAGGCCTAAGCCTTGCTCACCGGTGCGCGGATGCGGGTGCATCGCTTCGAATGTCAGTTCTTGTGGCAGTCCGACCTTGATACGCAAAACCTGCTACCTCCCCTCATCCGCGTGTCGGGCGCCGACCCTGTGCCGGCGACCCGTTGCCTGAAGCGATGCGGCCAAACCCCTTGACCAGCCCGCCCTACGGCCCTGCACATGAGACGCGCCCTGCATGTCCCGAAGAGCGGTAGCGCTTCGACCAGCTTTTGACCGTCCGTTTGTGCAGTGGAGAGCGGGCGCGAACGCTCGCTCTCGAGGGATGATGTAGCGGTGATAAAACGAGTCGAGCAAGAGCGCCGGGGTAAAAAAAATGAAATAAAGGCGCTTGACTCAGTTAACGTCAGGATATTCAACGATTCACTATAAAACTATATATATTTCAATGCGTTATAGTAATTCGTGTTACCGCTGTCGGCGCGAATCGCGGGAAATGCTTGGCTTTGCCAAATAGGCACGTGACGCTTTTATTACCGTAATGTCACATGCCGCAATGCCATGTTCCAGACGGCGACAAGCAGAAAAAACACACGAAAAATCCGCCTACCCCGGAGGGGCGGCGGATGATCGTTTCGCAAGGAAGGTAAGAGGGTTATCCAGGCCGTCTGCGCGACGGCTTGGGCAACGAACCTCAGCCCAGCGCAGCGACTCGCTTGGTCAGGCGCGAGAATTTGCGCGATGCGGTGTTCTTGTGCAGAACGCCCTTGGCAACGCCGCGTGCCAGTTCAGGCTGCGCGCTGGCCAGAGCCGCCGTTGCTGCTTCCTTGTCGCCAGCTTCCAGAGCCGATTCGACCTTCTTGACGAAGGTGCGGATGCGTCCGATGCGGTTGCCATTGACGACAGCGCGACGCTCGTTCCGGCGGATGCGCTTCTTGGCTTGCGGCGTATTGGCCATAGGTTCTCACACGTCTTTCATTCAGGCGATCACAGCATGATCGGTGGATTTTGGGTGAAAGCACTGGGCCGCGATAAGGCGGTGCCTGCGCTTTGAAGCCGCTGCCGTTAGCGATTATCGGCACCGACGTCAACGCCGGATTGGATAAGCGCCCTGCAAAACGCCATCACTCCTGCTATCACTGCGCCCATTACTTCTGGCAACTGGGGCACCAGAAGGTGGACCTTCCCGATTGCACGGTGCGCATCACCGTTCCTCCGCACGGGCAGGGCTGCCCTTCAAGGCCGTAAACCCGCCATTGCTTGGCGAAATAGCCCAGCTCGCCATCGGGCCGGGCATAATCGCGCAGGGTCGATCCGCCTGCGGCAATGGCATCGGTCAGCACGGATTTTATCGCGCCGACCAGCGGCTTGAGCTTGGCAGGGCCGATCTGTCCCGCGGCGCGCAGCGGAGAGATTCGCGCCATGTTGAGCGCCTCGCACACATAGATGTTGCCCAGGCCCGCCACGATTCGCTGGTCGAGCAGCATGGCCTTGATCGGCGACGCGCGCCCGGCGAGGCGTTCGCGCAAATAGGCTGCCGTGAAGCTGTCGCCGAGCGGTTCGGGTCCCATCGCGGCGAACGGGGCATAGCCGGCCATCGCGCCGGTTTCGACAAGGTCGACCGAACCGAATCGGCGCGGATCGAACAGCGACAGGCGCTGGCCCACCTCCGTCTCGATCACCAGATGGTCGTGCGTGCCGATGGCATCGGGATCGATTCGCCAGCGTCCCGACATGCCCAGGTGAAAGATCATGCTGTCGCCGCGATCGGTGCCCAGCACGCCGTATTTGGCACGGCGGGTGAGTGAAATGATCCGCGCGCCTGTCATCCGCTGGCCCAGATCGAGCGGGAAGGCACGGCGCAGGTCTGCGCGCCGGGCAATAACGCTGGTCAGGCGCACATCCTGCAGCACGGCGGCAAGCCCGCGCACGGTGGTTTCGACTTCTGGAAGCTCTGGCATGGAAATTGAGCCGATATCAGTCTTTGCGTGTCGCACAAAGATGCTTACATGCGGAGCCATGAGCGAGACAGTGCCCTTTGGCTATCAGGATATCGACCCGGCGGAAAAAGCCGGGCGGGTTGGCGGCATCTTTTCGAATGTCGCAGGCAAATATGACATCATGAACGATGCCATGTCCGCCGGCATGCACCGGCTGTGGAAGGACCGCTTCGTGCGCCGGGTCAAGCCGCGCGCCGGCGAGGACATTCTGGACATGGCAGGCGGAACCGGCGACATCGCCTTCCGCATGGTGAAATCGGGCGCGAACGTGACCGTTGCCGATATCAATCAGGACATGCTCGATGTCGGCATCGATCGCGCGGTCGAGCGCGGCGAGGATCGGCTGGTCTGGTCGTGCCAGGATGCAGAGCATCTGAAATTCCCCAACCGCAGCTTCAATGCCTATACGATCGCGTTCGGCATCCGCAACGTGACGCATATCGACCAGGCGCTGGCCGAGGCGCACCGCGTGTTGCGGTTTGGCGGGCGCTTTTTCTGCCTCGAATTCTCCACGACCGAATGGCCGGTGTTCGGTGAGGTGTACGACGCTTATTCGCATCACCTTATGCCACGCCTGGGGCAGATGATCGCAGGCGATGCCGACAGCTATCGGTATCTCGCCGAATCGATCCGCCGTTTCCCCAAACCCCCCGTGTTCGAGCAGTTGATCAAGGACGCCGGGTTCGTATCGACCAAGGTCGAACTGATCCTGGGCGGTGCGGTCGCGATCCACAGCGGGTGGAAGGCGTGATGTGCCACTCAGCCGCTGTGCAGCGGCTTCATACTATCGCAAACCCCTCCCCTTCAGGGGAGGGGCCAGGGGTGGGGGAGGCCTCGCAGAGCATGTCAGTTGCTCTTTCAGGCCCCACCCCAACCCCTCCCCTGAAGGGGAGGGGCTTCAATAAGTGACCGCCCCGCGCACGCATATCTTCCGGCTCCTCAAATGGGGCCGCATTCTTGCGCGCCATGGTGCGCTCAAAGGGCTCGAGGCCGCGCCGCAGACCCCGCCCGAGGTCCGCCGCCTGTTCCGTATCGCAAGGCTTGGGGCAAGCGTTCCCGCCACCCCCGATTATGCAGGGGCCTTCCGCGCGCTTGGCCCCGCCGCGATCAAGCTTGGCCAGACGCTCGCCACCCGGCCCGATCTGGTGGGCGAGGAGGCTGCGACCAACCTGCTGAGCCTGCAGGACAGCCTGCCGCCGGTGCCGTTCGAGGATATCCGCGCCGAGATCGAGCAGGGTCTGGGCGCTCCGCTCGAAAAGTTCTTTTCGCATGTCGATCCGGTGCCGGTGGGCGCAGCCTCGGTGGCGCAGGTGCACCGTGGCACCACGATCGAGGGCCGCGATGTCGCGATCAAGGTGCTGCGCCCCGGCGTGCGCAAGAATTTTGCGCGCGACATCGAGACCTATGAATGGGCCGCCGCGCATCTCGAAGCGCTGGGCGGCGAGGCGACCCGGCTGCGGCCGCAGCTGACCATCGCCAACTTCCGCCGCTGGACGATGCGCGAGCTGGACCTTCGGCGCGAGGCGGCGAGCGCGTCTGAACTGGCGAGCGCGATGGACGGCCACCCCGGCTACCGCGTGCCGACGATCGACTGGGACCGCACCTGCGGCACCGTGATGACGCTCGAGTGGATCGACGGCATCAAGATTTCCAACCGCGAGGCGTTGATTGCCGCGGGCCATGACCTGCCCGATCTGGCGCGTAGGCTGGTGCTGGCGTTCCTGCGCCAGGCGATCGCGGGCGGCTTCTTCCATGCCGACATGCACCAGGGCAATCTGTTCGTCGCGCCCGATTCGACCATCGTCGCGATCGATTTCGGCATCATGGGGCGGATCGACCGGCAGGCGCGATTCTGGCTGGCGGAAATCCTGTATGGCCTGACCACCGGCAATTACCGCCGCGTCGCCGAGATTCATTTCGAAGCGCAGTACGTGCCGAGCTACCACAATGTCGACGAGTTCGCGACCGCGCTGCGCGCCGTCGGCGAGCCGATGCGCGGCAAGCCGGTGAGCGAGCTGTCGGTCGGCCAGATGCTCGACGGGCTGTTTGCGATCACCCGTGATTTCGACATGAAAACGCAGCCGCATCTGCTGCTGCTGCAAAAGACGATGGTGATGGTCGAGGGCGTCGCCACCCAGCTGGACCCCAATATCAACATGTGGGATGTCGCAGCGCCTTACGTGCGCGACTGGATTCGCGGCGAACTGGGTCCGGAGACTTTGCTTGCCGACCGGATCAACACCGATGTCGCGACCTTGCTGCGCCTGCCCGATCTGGTGCGGCGTCTTGAAGAACAAGTCCCCAAAAAGGGCGGCGCGCCCGAACCACCCCCCGTTCCGCATATCCCGCTGATCTGGGACAAGAAGGTACGCGTTGCTGGCACAAGCGGCAGCGGCTTCTGGAGCCATCTGGCGGCGCTGGTGATCGGTGCAGGCGCTGGGGCCGCGGCGCTGTTCGCTTGGGTGCATTGAACTGACGTATGCTCTCTCCCCTTGAGGGGAGAGATACGCAGGCTTGCGAGCTTGCTCGCTAGCCGAAGTTGAGAGGGGCCTAGCCACCGCCACCTCAGGCAACTTCCCCCCTCCCAACCCTCCCTCCTAAAGGGGAGAGGGCTTTTTCGCGCGCCCTCACCGGCCCGCGCACATCTGCTCCCCTCCCTCACAAGGGAGGGGCTGGGGGTGGGTCAGCAACGCTGAAGTTGGGGTGCAACCCCGGCTCGCTATCGCTCGCACCCACCCCTAACCCCTCCCTTGTGAGGGAGGGGAACGCGTGTTGTTTCCTTGTCGTGATCTAGCCTGTCAGCGGCAAAGCAAATTACCGCCACCGCCTTCAGCCGGTCCCCTGCGCAGGCAGGGGCCCATCTCCCGCCCGCGCTGTGCCTGATGCGAGGGCAGGAGATGGATGCCTGCTTGAGCAAGGAATAGCGAAGGAGGGGGCTATTGCGGTCCGTCCGGGCAGCGTGCAGTATTCATACCATGCGGGCGATCTATCTCAGCTTTGCCGTCCTATCCTTGGCGGCAGCGGCTCTCGTCTGGGCCTTTATTGCAGGCTGGGCCGGAAGGGTGGTTTTTGCTCCGGACATGGCGTTGCTCGCTTCCGGCGAATGGCTGAGCTGGCTTGCATTCATGGCACTGATGTACGGACCGATCGCCACTGCCGGTTGGCTGCTGTTTTTGGCTTGGCACAAAAGCTCCTAACCACCCCGGCTCATCCTGAGCCGCGGGCGCAGCCCGCGAAGTCGAAGGACCCGCGCCTACGCTGGCCGTATAGCGGGCCCTTCGTCAAGCTCAGGCTGAGCGGATGGGGGCAGCTACAACACCTCGCCAAAACAATCCATTCAATAAAACGACCCCATTGCGACTGTCAGACCATCATGGCAGAGTTAGATATGACTACGAGATATCAGCAACTAAGAACTGCTGTGGCAAACCTTGCTGCACCTGCTGATCTGCAGGTGGCCTACTTAGATGAAATTTTTGTACCATGCACTGGTGGTGGAAGCGCTGAAGGTTATGGTAACGCCGAACTTGTAGAAGAATTTTACGACGTTTTTCTGGCTCTAAACCATATGCATGAATTCGGAGAGATCGAACAGTCTGAAATAGCCGCCACTATGCGGCTCGACAGCTTTTTGAATTTGATATGCGCTAGCCAGGACAACGTGCTTTGGTCGCGCGAGGCGCTGTTCACCGACGAACGATGGAAGCAAATTCGGTTACATGCGTCAGGGGTTCTCAAGGAACTTCCAGACGAACCACGTGAGAGCGAATACACGCGGGGTCTTGGCGCCTAACGACCGCTGCTCACCCACCCTTCACAATCAAGTTGTCGCAAGGCTGAACGCGGGCGGCTGAGTGGCTGACCCTATTCAAGGTCGCAGAACAGCTACGCCTTCACCCCCAACACCGCATCCAGCAGCCCCGGAAACCGCTTGTCGACCTCCTCGCGCCGCAGCGTGTTCATATGCTGCACGCCCGCGATGCGCGTGTGCACCAGCCCCGCTGCTCGAAGCACGCGAAAGTGGTGCGACATGCTCGATTTGGGGCGGCCGCCGTCGAGGGCGGCGCAGCTCGCTTCGATCTCGCGGTCGAGCTGGCGGACGATGTCTAGCCGTACCGGATCGCTCAGCGCGTGCAGCGCGTGTTCGATCGAGACGGTGGCGAGGTCGGGGTGGGCGTAATTGCGCATGGAATCCATATAGCATGGCGGGCTTGTAAATCCTATAGTTCGATTATATACGAACTATCATAACAACCCAAGGACTCCCCATGACTGATAAAGCCCCCGATAAAACCCCCGCACTTTTCGAGCCGTTCACGCTCAAGTCCGTCACCTTGCGCAACCGCATCGCGGTATCGCCGATGTGCCAGTATTCCGCCACCGATGGCGTGGCCAATGACTGGCACAGCTCGCACCTCGTCTCGCTGGCGCGCGGCGGATCGGGGATGGTGGTGGTCGAGGCCAGCGGCGTTTCGCCGGAAGGTCGCATTACCCCGGGCTGCCTTGGCCTGTGGAACGACGAACAGCGCGATGCGCTGACGCCGATCGTGCAGGAGATCAAGGCGGCAGGCGCGGTGCCCGGCATCCAGATCGCGCACGCAGGACGCAAGGCCAGCGCCAACAAGCCGTGGGAAGGCGATGATCACATCGCCGACGGCGACCCGCGCGGCTGGGAAACCGTTGCGCCGTCGGCCCTCGCGTTCGGTGGGGCCTTAAGCAAAGTGCCGCGCGAAATGACGCTGGCGGACATCGAGAAGGTCAAGGCCGACTATGTCGCAGCCGCGGTACGGGCGCATGAGGCCGGGTTCGAGTGGCTGATGCTGCACTTTGCGCATGGCTATCTGGCGCAGAGCTTTTTCTCGAAGCACGCCAACCAGCGCACCGACAATTACGGTGGCAGCTTCGAGAACCGGGCGCGCTTCCTGCTTGAAACGCTGGAGGCCGTGCGCGCGGTATGGCCGGATCATCTGCCGCTGTCGGCGCGCTTTGGCGTCATCGAGTTCGACGGAAATGATGAGGAAACGCTTGCCGAGTCGATCGAGCTGATCAAGCTGATGAAGGCGCGCGGGCTGGACTTCATCGATGTCAGCATCTGCTTCTCGACGCCCGAGGCCAGCATTCCCTGGGGTCCTGCCTTCATGGCACCGATTGCCGAGCGCGTACGCAGCGAGACCGGCCTGCCTGCGGCGACGAGCTGGTATATCGGTACGTCCGAGAACGCCAACCGCATGGTGGAAAGCGGCCAGGTCGATCTGGTGATGATGGGCCGTCCGATGCTGGAAAATCCGCACTGGCCGTATCAGGCGGCGCGGGAGCTGGGCAGGGACCGGCCCAGTTGGACCCTGCCTGCGCCTTATGCGCACTGGCTGGAGCGGTATCGCGCCGCGTAACGCCACGCCGAGCAACAAAAAATCGGGAGGCGGGGCATGATGCCTCCGCCTCCCTTTTCGTGTCCGTGCCTGCCTTTATGGATCAGGCAGCTCGCTGCATCATATAGCCCTGACGCATCAGGAACACGGCGCGACGCTTGCGGTTGGGCCGCGTCAGGAACGGATTGTCCCGGCTCGGGCGCTGCGCGATCATATACTCCAGGCGGCGCATATCGATGTCGCCGATCGAGGCGTTGCTGCGCGCCGTGTCCATCCTAGCGGCAGGTGCCTTGGGCATGACCGCTCCCTGGGCAAACGCTGGGGTTGCCCGCATGTCGAGCGGCGAGGGCGCAGGTGCGGGGACGGTGACCAACTTTGCGCTGCGGGGCGGGGTTGCGATGCCCGACATGTCGCGGGGCGCTCCGGTTGCCCGAGCATCTTCGACCTTCTGCGCCGACTTGCGGTTGCGGGTGAGGGCGACAACTCCGCCGCCGATGCCAAGCGCTGCCAGCAGTGCGGCGAGATAGCCCCACGCATCGCCATTGCCCTCGCCTCCAGCAGGTTCGGCTGCCTCGGGCGCTGGCATCGCCTGCGACGCCACAGCGCCGGTGGCTGAGGTGTCCGCACCGATGGGTGCAGCCGGGATGGCTTCATCGGTGACCGTCGCCGTGACAGGGTCTGCCGGAGCCGCGTCTGCAGGCGCAGCAACCGGTGCAGGCGCGGTGGTGCGTACCGGCTGACGTTCAGCCACACGCGGGGTCGCTGGTGCTGCCTCAAGCGTCGGCGCATCGGCTGCCGGGGCGACACCCGTTACCGGCACGGCTGCGACTGGCGGCGGTGCGACGGGCGAGGCCAAAGGCGCAGGTGTGCCGGGCAGCGAGGCTGCAGGCGGCTGCATTGCTGGCGCAGCCTGGGGAGTCGGCACGGTCGCTCCGGACGGCAGCATTGGCTCGACAGTCGGCGGGGCGACCGTCGGCACGGCGGGCTGCGTCGCTTCGGGCTGCGGCATCACGGGCACGGCAGGTGCGTTGTCCTGTGCCAGCAGCGGGGTTGCGGTCAGGGCAAGAACAGCGGCAATCGCGGCCCTCGCCGGGCGAGTGGGGGAAAGTTTCTGTGTCATGGTATTGCAGCAAACGCACGAGGCGTGCCGATCCGTTCACGTGACACGGCCATTTTCCAGTCGAAACGAGGCACGGTGCCGACCAGACGCCAAACTGGGTCTGTATTCCATACCTAAAACCGGCACTATAAGGGCTCTGTTGCCCCCTATTGAATTGGAATACTGATGCGCGTTCTTGTGCTGTCGCTTGTGATTATAGCGCTTGTTCTGGGCGGGGCCAGTGTCTGGCTGCAGGGACCGCTGCCCCTGGATGTGGCGATATCTCGGGCGCTGCAGACCGTCATTCCGGCGCGGTCGGCCTGGATTGCATGGCTATCGGGCACCGCAGGCTGGCCGTGGATCATCCCCAGCGCGCTGGTCGCGGCCGTGTTTGCAGCGTCGCTGGCAGGGCTGCGCGGTGCTGCGGCGGCATTGGCGGGCATGGGGCTGGCGATGGCGACTGAGCGCGCACTGCGCTTGGTCATCGCGGTTCCGCGCCCCTCGGCCGAGCAGGTGGACATCGCGCAACTGTCCACATCCTCGGGCCTGCCATCGACCTTCGCCATTTTCTACGGCGCGGCCTGTGGCAGCCTGATGCTGCTCAGCCGCACTGCGCGCGGGGCCGAAGCCGTCGCCGTGCGCTGGGGTGCCGCATTGGTGTTGATCGCAGGCTGCGTCGGCCGCGTGGCAGCGGGCGGGCATTGGACCAGCCAGGTCGTCGCCAGCGCGGCATTGGGCTTGCTTGCCAGTGTCGTCATGCTGCGGATGTTCGGCCAATTGACCTTTAGGCGCTGAATCGACGCATCGCCAGCGCGCTGGCTATTCCGCCAGCGCCAGCCTGGGCAGGCAGGCGACAAGCGCCAGTATCAGGCCGATGCCGGCTGCCATCCACAGCGCCATGAGTCCCCAATCGAGGTAGGCCAGCACGCCAAGCCCCGCGCCGCCGACCAATCCCGACCACAGCAGCAGATGCGGTACCCAGCTCCACCGCTGGCCGGGCAGATGAACACGCGCCAGCGCCTGGCCCAGCTTGACGAGGGTTCCGGTCATGTACGTGAGGCCGATGCTCACCTGCCCCTCGCGCTGGAACACCGTGTTTTCCATGCCCATCGCCAGCAGGGTGCAGCCCACCGCCGCCGTTCCCATGCCCGCCATCGCCAGCATCGCTGCCAGTGCGAGCAGCCCGGATACGCCCAGGATGGTCAGCGGCAGGCGCAAGCGCGCCGAAAACGCCTGGGCGATCACGCTGCCGGCAACGATGCCGATCACGACGCCCGCCACGAAGGTCGCGATCATCGATGCGGCGATGGCGGCAATGGTGCCATCGGTGAACAGCCCCACCGCCATGCGGGTGGAGTTGCCAGTCATAAATGCGGTAAAGAAGCCGCCGGTGTATAGAAAGCCGATGGCATCCACGAAACCCGCCAGCGCGGCCAGCGCGATGGCGAGAAACCAGTGGTGGCGCTGATAGCGGGTCATGCGCGCCATGCTATATGCGGGAAGGCAGGTCCGCGCCATCGCGCTGAAGCGTGTTCGGCCATGTTTGACAAGTCCAACAGCGCTGCCTATATCGTGGCCATCACCGGACATTTCGAGACATGACAGGTTTGCGCGGACCTGCCCACCGAATGAAATTTCTGGACATAATGTGACGCGATAGGCTGCAGTTCATGGCTTTCCATGGGCTTGCGGCCTTTTGGCGTCTGTTGTGCTCTATATCGCGGCGGCGAATCGAACGACTGAAAAGGCGAAGACGAAACTTATGGCAACCAAGGCACGACCATCGGCGAACCAGAAGCCGACTCCCATGAAGCGCATCCGCAAGATTTTCGGCGACATCCACGAAGTCAGTGAAATGCCGAACCTCATCGAGGTTCAGCGCGAAAGCTATGAGCAGTTCCTGCGCTCGGACCCGTCAATCGGCTATGTTTCGGGCCTTGAAAAGACGCTGCGCAGCGTGTTCCCGATCCGCGATTTCGCCGGCACTGCCGAGCTTGATTTCGTTCACTACGAACTGGAATCGCCCAAGTACGACGTGCAGGAATGCCGCCAGCGCGGGATCACCTATGCTGCGCCGATGAAGGTGACGCTGCGTCTGATCGTGTTCGAGGTCGACAGCGAAACCGAAAGCCGCTCCGTGCTCGATATCAAGGAGCAGGACGTATACATGGGCGACATGCCGCTCATGACCGGCAACGGCACGTTCGTCGTCAACGGCACCGAGCGCGTGATCGTCAGCCAGATGCACCGTTCGCCTGGTGTGCTGTTCGATCATGACCGCGGCAAGACCCATTCGTCGGGCAAGTACCTGTTTGCCGCCCGCGTCATTCCGTATCGTGGTTCGTGGCTCGATTTCGAATTCGACGCCAAGGACATCGTCAACGTGCGTATCGACCGCAAGCGCAAGCTTCCGGTCACCTCGCTGCTGTATTCGCTGGGCCTGAATGACGAGGAAATCCTCGATTATTTCTACGACAAGGTCGTGTACGAGCGCGGCACCGGCGGCTGGAAGATTCCGTTCGTGGCCGAGCAGTGGCGCGGTCTCAAGCCTGCGTTCGACATCGTCGATGCGCAGACCGGCGAAGTTGCGTTCAAGGCCGGTGACAAGATCACCCCGCGCGCTGCCACCAAGGCGGGCAAGGATGGCCTGGCCAGCCTGCTGATCCCGACCGAGGAAATCTTCGGCCGCTACAGTGCCTATGACCTGGTCAACGAAAAGACCGGCGAAATCTACATCGAGGCAGGCGACGAAGTCACCGCCGAGAACCTGGAAAAGCTCGACAAGGCCGGCATCGATCAGTTGGTGCTGCTTGATATCGATCATGTCACCACGGGTCCCTGGATTCGCAACACGATGAAGGCCGACAAGGCCGACAACCGCGACATGGGTCTGGATGCGATCTACCGCGTCATGCGTCCCGGCGAGCCGCCGACGCGCGAAACCGCCGATGCGCTGTTCGAAGGCCTGTTCTTCGATAGCGAGCGCTACGACCTGTCGGCCGTGGGCCGCGTCAAGCTCAACATGCGTCTGGAACTCGACTGCGAGGATACCGTCACCACGCTGCGGCGTGAGGACATTCTGGCGGTCGTCAAGACGCTGGTCGACCTGAAGGATGGCAAGGGCGATGTCGATGATATCGACAACCTCGGCAACCGCCGCGTCCGTTCGGTGGGTGAGCTGCTGGAAAACCAGTATCGCGTCGGCCTGCTGCGCATGGAGCGTGCAGTCAAGGAGCGGATGAGCTCGGTCGATGTCTCGACCGTGATGCCCAACGACCTGATCAACGCCAAGCCTGCGGTTGCCGCGGTGCGTGAATTCTTCGGTTCGTCGCAGCTGTCGCAGTTCATGGACCAGACCAACCCGCTGGCCGAAGTCACCCACAAGCGCCGCGTTTCGGCGTTGGGCCCAGGCGGTCTGACGCGTGAGCGCGCGGGCTTCGAAGTCCGCGACGTTCACCCTACGCATTATGGCCGTATCTGCCCGATTGAAACGCCCGAAGGCCCGAACATCGGTCTGATCAACTCGCTGGCCTCGTTCAGCCGCGTGAACAAGTATGGCTTTATCGAAACCCCGTACCGCAAGGTGATCGACGGCAAGGTGACCGACGACGTCGTGTACCTGTCGGCGATGGAAGAGGCCAAGCACACGATTGCGCAGGCGAACGCCGAGCTGAACGAAGACGGCAGCTTTGGCGAGGACATCGTCTCTGCCCGTCAGGCTGGCGAATTCCTGATGGCACCGCGCGACATCATCACCCTCATGGACGTCAGCCCCAAGCAGCTGGTTTCGGTTGCGGCATCGCTCATTCCGTTCCTGGAAAACGATGACGCCAACCGCGCGCTGATGGGATCGAACATGCAGCGTCAGGCCGTGCCTCTGGTGCAGGCCGAAGCGCCGTTCGTCGGCACCGGAATGGAAGAGACCGTGGCGCGCGATTCGGGCGCTGCGATCGCTGCCAAGCGGGCCGGTATCGTCGATCAGGTCGATGCGACCCGTATCGTGATCCGCGCCACCGGCTCGGTCGATTCGGGCAAGTCGGGCGTGGATATCTACACGCTGCAGAAGTTCCAGCGCTCCAACCAGAACACCTGCATCAACCAGCGTCCGCTGGTCCAGGTGGGCGAAGTCATCAAGGAAGGCGACATCATCGCCGATGGCCCTTCGACCGACCTTGGCGAGCTGGCGCTGGGCCGCAACGCGCTCGTCGCGTTCATGCCCTGGAATGGTTACAACTATGAAGACTCCATCCTGATCTCCGAGCGGATCGTGAAGGATGACGTCTTCACCTCGATCCACATCGAGGAGTTCGAGGTCATGGCGCGCGACACCAAGCTGGGCCCTGAAGACATCACCCGCGACATTCCCAACGTCGGCGAGGAGGCCCTGCGCAACCTCGACGAAGCGGGCATCGTGTACATCGGTGCGGAAGTGCATCCTGGCGACATCCTTGTCGGCAAGATCACCCCCAAGGGCGAAAGCCCGATGACGCCGGAAGAAAAGCTGCTGCGCGCGATCTTCGGCGAAAAGGCAAGCGATGTGCGTGACACCTCGCTGCGTCTGTCTCCGGGCGTATCGGGCACCGTGGTCGAAGTCCGCGTGTTCAACCGTCACGGTATCGACAAGGACGAACGTGCCCTGGCGATCGAACGCGAGGAAATCGAGCGTTTGACCAAGGACCGTGAGGACGAACGCGCCATTCTCAACCGGGCGACCTATAACCGCCTGCGCGAAATGCTGGTCGGCCAGGTCTCTTCGGCAGCGCCCAAGGGCGTCAAGAAGGGCGATGCGATCACGGAAGAGCTGCTCGAGGAAGTCGAAAAGCACCTGTGGTGGAAGTTCGCGGTGGAAGACGATGCGGTTCAGGCCGATCTGGAAGCCGTGAAGGTCCAGTACGACGAAGCCGTGACGCGGATCACCGAGAAGTTCGATGACCGCCGCGAAAAGCTGGAGCGTGGCGACGAGTTGGCCCCGGGCGTGCTCAAGATGGTCAAGGTGTTCGTCGCGGTGAAGCGCAAGCTGCAGCCGGGCGACAAGATGGCCGGACGTCACGGCAACAAGGGCATCATCAGCCGCATTCTGCCGGTCGAGGACATGCCGTTCCTGGAAGACGGCACGCATGTCGATTTCGTGCTCAACCCGCTGGGTGTGCCGAGCCGCATGAACGTCGGACAGATCTTCGAAACCCATCTGGGCTGGGCCGCACGCGGTCTGGGTCAGCAGATTTCGAAGGCGCTGGACGATTGGCGCGAAGCCAACCCGAACCCGGAAGCTGGCGCTCCGCCCGATGCGCTGCGCGAAAAGCTGCATTATGCGTATGGCGACGAGTATCACGACGAAATCGCCGGACGCAGCGACCAGGCGATCGTCGAGCTCGCGGGCCTGCTGCGCAACGGCGTTCCGATGGGCACCCCGGTGTTCGACGGTGCGCGCGAAGCGGACGTTTCGCGGATGCTGGAGCTGGCGGGTCTCGACCCGTCGGGTCAGGTCGATCTGTTCGACGGCCGTACCGGCGACAAGTTCGACCGCAAGGTGACCGTGGGCTACATTTACATGCTCAAGCTGCACCACTTGGTGGACGACAAAATCCACGCGCGGTCGATCGGCCCCTACAGCCTCGTCACCCAGCAGCCGCTGGGCGGTAAGGCGCAGTTCGGTGGACAGCGCTTCGGGGAAATGGAGGTCTGGGCACTCCAGGCCTATGGCGCGGCCTATACGCTGCAGGAAATGCTGACGGTGAAGTCCGATGACGTGGTCGGCCGCACCAAGGTTTACGAGGCGATCGTCAAGGGTGACGACACGTTCGAGGCCGGCATTCCTGAGAGCTTCAACGTTCTGGTCAAGGAAATGCGCTCGCTGGGTCTCAACGTCGAGTTGAACTCCATCGATGCGTTGCCCGATCCGGACGAGATTGCGGAAGCCGCGGAGTAAGACATGCTCCCCTCCCCTTCAGGGGAGGGGCCGGGGGTGGGGCAATGATGTGCCCCGCCCAAATTCCCCACCCCAACCCCTCCCCTAAAGGTGAGGGGCTCGGAAGGCGAAAAAAATGAACGAACTGACCAAATTCAACAATCCCGCCGTCAAGCCGGAAACCTTCGACGAAATCCAGATTGGTCTGGCGAGCCCCGAGCGTATCCGCTCGTGGTCGTTCGGCGAGATCAAGAAGCCGGAAACTATCAACTATCGCACGTTCAAGCCCGAGCGTGACGGCCTGTTCTGCGCGCGCATCTTCGGTCCTGTGAAGGACTACGAATGCCTGTGCGGCAAGTACAAGCGCATGAAGTACAAGGGCATCGTCTGCGAAAAGTGCGGCGTTGAAGTCACTGTGACCAAGGTGCGTCGCGAGCGCATGGGCCACATCGAGCTGGCCGCGCCCGTCGCGCACATCTGGTTCCTCAAGTCGCTGCCTTCGCGCATCGGCCTGCTGCTCGACATGCAGCTCAAGCAGCTTGAGCGCGTGCTGTACTTCGAAAGCTATGTGGTCATCGAACCCGGCCTGACCAGCCTGGAGAAGTTCCAACTGCTAACCGAAGACGAGCTGCTCGACGCGCAGGACGAGTTCGGCGAAGACGCGTTTTCGGCCGGTATCGGCGCGGAAGCCGTGCGCCACATGCTGATGGACCTCGACCTCGAAGCCGAGCGTGCCGACCTTCTGCAGGAACTTGAGACGACCAAGTCGGAACTCAAGCCCAAGAAGATCATCAAGCGGCTGAAGGTCGTGGAAAGCTTCATCGATTCAGGCAACCGCCCCGAATGGATGATCCTGGAAGTCATCCCCGTGATCCCGCCCGAGCTGCGCCCGCTGGTGCCGCTGGACGGTGGCCGCTTTGCGACCTCGGACTTGAACGACCTGTATCGCCGCGTCATCAACCGCAACAACCGCCTGAAGCGGCTGATGGAACTGCGCGCGCCTGACATCATCGTGCGCAACGAAAAGCGCATGCTGCAGGAAGCCGTGGATGCGCTGTTCGACAACGGCCGTCGCGGTCGCATCATCACCGGTGCCAACAAGCGTCCTCTGAAGTCGCTGTCCGACATGCTCAAGGGCAAGCAGGGCCGCTTCCGTCAGAACCTGCTCGGCAAGCGCGTCGATTATTCGGGCCGTTCGGTCATCGTGACCGGTCCCGAACTCAAGCTGCACCAGTGCGGCCTGCCCAAGAAGATGGCGCTCGAACTGTTCAAGCCGTTCATCTACGCGCGCCTCGACGCCAAGGGTCTGTCGATGACCCTGAAGCAGGCGAAGAAGTGGGTCGAAAAGGAGCGCAAGGAAGTCTGGGACATCCTGGATGAGGTGATCCGCGAACACCCGGTGATGCTCAACCGTGCGCCGACGCTCCACCGTCTGGGCATCCAGGCGTTTGAGCCCGTGCTGATCGAAGGCAAGGCGATCCAGCTGCACCCGCTGGTCTGCTCGGCCTTCAACGCCGACTTCGATGGGGACCAGATGGCCGTCCACGTTCCGCTGAGCCTTGAGGCGCAGCTGGAAGCACGCGTGCTGATGATGTCGACAAACAACATCCTCTCGCCCGCCAACGGCAAGCCGATCATCGTGCCGTCGCAGGACATGGTCTTGGGCCTGTATTACCTGTCGATGGACCGCGAAGGCGAGCCCGGCGAGGGCATGCTGATGGCGGACATCGCCGAAGTGCATCAGGCGCTGGAAATCGGTGCGGTCACGCTGCACTCGAAGGTCGTCGCGCGCGTTCCGCAGACCGACGAGCAGGGCAAGCAGTATCTCAAGCGGTACAACACCACGCCTGGGCGCATGCTCATCGGCGAGTGCCTGCCCAAGAGCCACAAGGTGCCCTTCGATGTCGTCAACCGCCTTCTCACCAAGAAGGAAATCGGCGACGTAATCGATCAGGTCTATCGTCACACCGGCCAGAAGGACACCGTCCTGTTTGCCGATGCGATCATGGGCCTGGGCTTCCGTCACGCCTGCCGCGCCGGCATCTCGTTCGGCAAGGACGACATGATCATCCCCGATTCCAAGGAGCGTCTGGTCGACGAGACCCGCGCCCTGGTCGCTGACTATGAGCAGCAGTATCAGGATGGTCTGATCACCCAGCAGGAAAAGTACAACAAGGTGATCGACGCCTGGAGCCGGTGCGGCGACCAGGTGGCCAACGCCATGATGGAAGAGATCAAGGCGACGCCGAAGGACGAGCATGGCCGCGAAGCGCCCGTCAACTCGATCTACATGATGAGCCACTCGGGCGCGCGTGGTTCGCCAGCGCAGATGAAGCAGCTTGCCGGTATGCGTGGCCTGATGGCCAAGCCTAGCGGTGAAATCATCGAAACGCCGATCATCTCGAACTTCAAGGAAGGCCTGACCGTTCTTGAATACTTCAACTCGACTCACGGCGCCCGCAAGGGTCTGGCCGACACCGCGCTCAAGACGGCAAACTCGGGTTACCTGACCCGTCGTCTGGTCGACGTCAGCCAGGATTGCGTCATCGTGCAGGAGGATTGCGGTACCGAGAACGCGCTGGAAATGCGTGCCATCGTGCAGGGCGGCAGCGTCATTGCATCGCTGGGTGAGCGTATTCTGGGCCGGACGCTGGCCGAGGACATCGAGGATGCTAAGACCGGTGAAATCGTCATCGCCAAGGAAACCTTGCTGGACGAAGCCAACATCGCGACGATCGAGGCGATGGGCCTGCAGGCTGCGCGCATTCGCTCGCCGCTGATCTGCGAAGCGACCATGGGCGTGTGCGGCAAGTGCTACGGCCGTGATCTTGCTCGCGGTACGCCTGTCAACATCGGTGAAGCTGTCGGCGTCATCGCTGCGCAGTCGATCGGTGAGCCGGGCACCCAGCTGACGATGCGGACGTTCCACATCGGTGGCGCGGCGCAGCTCAACGAAACCTCGAACCTCGAAGCGGTGGCCGATGGTACGCTGCAGTACCGGGATATCCCGACGATCGTGAACAAGCGCGGACAGCGCCTGTCGCTCGCCCGTAACGGCGAAATCGCGATCGTGGACAAGGAAGGCCGCGAACGTGCGGTCCACCGTATCCCGTACGGCACCGTGCTGTTGATCGACGACAATGGTGCGGTCAGCCTGGGCGACCGGATTGCCGAATGGGATCCGTTCACCATGCCGGTGATCACCGAAAAGCAGGGTGTGGTGAAGTATCAGGATCTGATCGACGGCAAGACGCTGATCGAACAGACCGATGATGCCACCGGTATCGCCCAGCGCGTGGTCGTGGAATATCGCGGTTCGCTCAAAGCCAAGTCGAAGGAAGACTTGCGGCCTCGGCTTACCCTGCTGGACGACGATTCGGGCGAATCTGCACGCTATATGCTGGCAGTGGGCGCGATGCTGTCGGTCGAGGAGGGCCAGATGGTCCATGCAGGCGACGTCGTTGCCCGTGTGTCCCGTGAAGCTGCCAAGACCCGCGACATCACCGGTGGTCTGCCGCGCGTTGCCGAACTGTTCGAAGCACGCAAGCCCAAGGACAATGCGATCATCGCAAAGGTCTCGGGGCGCATCGAATTCGTTCGCGACTACAAGGCCAAGCGCAAGATCGCGATCCACCCGGAAGAGGGTGAATCGGTCGAGTATCTGGTGCCCAAGTCGAAGACGATCGACGTGCAGGAAGGCGACTATGTGAAGAAGGGCGACAACCTGATTTCAGGATCGCCCGACCCGCATGACATCCTTGAAGTGCTTGGCGTGGAAGCGCTGGCGGAATATCTCGTCAGCGAAATCCAGGAGGTCTATCGTCTGCAGGGCGTGAAGATCAACGACAAGCACATCGAAGTGATCGTTCGTCAGATGCTGCAGAAGGTGGAAATCACCGATGGCGGCGACACCACCCTGCTGCCGGGCGAACAGCTCGACCGCGAGGAAATGGACGAGTACAACGGTCGCCTCGATGCCGGTAAGAAGTTCGCAGAGGGCAAGCCCGTGTTGCTTGGCATCACCAAGGCTTCGCTGCAGACACGTTCGTTCATCTCGGCCGCGTCGTTCCAGGAAACCACCCGGGTGCTCACCCAGGCGGCGGTCGAAGGCAAGCGTGACTCGCTGATCGGCCTGAAGGAAAACGTCATCGTGGGACGGCTTATCCCGGCGGGAACGGGTGCGGGCATGAACCGCATGCGTATCGCCGCCAACAGCCGCGATGCTGCGCTCCGTGCCCAGCAGCGCGCGCTGCAGAAGGCGATGGCAGCGGCAAACGAGGTCGAGGCAGCACCTGCCCCGGCACCGGTTGCACCCGAGCCCGAAGCGGTGGAAAGCGACGCGGAATAATCCTGGCTCTCCCCGAGCTTGCCTCGGGGAGACAGGCTGCAAGCCGTTACATCCAAACAAAAACCCCGCCGGAAGCAATTCCGGCGGGGTTTTTGTTTGGGCAATTATATGCGCGGGCGCGCCAGTCAGAACGGATTGAGCGTGTAGCCCTGTTGCTGCAGCAGCGCATGCGCGGTCATGGCGGACAGGGACATCTTCACGCCCGGGGCGAGGTCTGCGCGCGTGATCCCTTGAGCCGCGGCGCTCTGGCCGCACACGTGGATCTCCACGCCATTGTCCAGCAGCGCGGCGATCGCGGCGAGGTTGGCGTTGGCGACGTTGTCATGCTTTTTGCCATAGGCTGCCGCGTTGGCCATATCGAACACCGCCGGACCGTGCACGACAACGGCAATCCGCACTGCGTCGCGCGGCACGCCGGCTTCTGCGTGCATGTTGATGAACCGGGCGGCACTTTCCAGCGTGCGGTTGATGCTCCCGGGCTTGGCCGCATCGGCCACGTCGAAGGCCACGCTGAAGGTGGCCGTGGCTGGCAGCGGCTCATGGCCCTCCACGGTGGCAACGGGGCCGAAGCCTGTGATGACGGTACCGGCATGGAAGCCGGGGCGAAGTGGCTCTGGCGCCTGAGCGGCAGCGGCGCCTCCGGTCAATGCCACGAAGGACGTGACCAACAAGACGTTATGCATCGGGCGGAGGGGCATGGGCTTATTCCTTGAAGCGGACGACAGCCTTCAGGATGCGTCATCGTTCGCGTCAGGGGAAGCGCCTTCTTCCTGAACGTCCTGCGGTTTGATATCGCCATCCAGCAGTTTGCGTGCGAGCGTAGCAAGGGTCGTGTCATGCGGGTGATTGATCAACGGCCCCAGCGTCTCGCGTGCCCCATCCTTGGCATCGGATTTGATCTGGTATTGCGCCAGCGTCAGGCGCAGCCCGGTATCATAGGGGGCCAGGTTCAGCGCCTTTTCCAGCCCCTGGATAGCAACCGGTGGCGGCGTCTTGCCTTCTGCGGCGAAGGTCCGGTAGAAAAAGCTCAAGGGGATGGGGTTGTCATTCTCCACGCTGTTGGCCGCCGAAACCGCCGCGCGTACCTTGGGCCACATCGCGTCGCTGCTGTCGTCCTCCGCCTTGCGGAACAGAGCGTACATCCGCTGGATCAACGCGTTGATCGCCTTTGGATCTTTGGCAATCGCACGGTCGGCAGCTGCGATGGCGGCATCATCATTGCCTGCATCATATTCCGCCTCGGCCAATGCGGTCTGGACGAATGCATCATCAGGGTATGTGGCGGCGATCTTGCGCGCATCTTCGACCACAAGCTTGGCCTGCTCTTCATTCACGCCGCGCTTTGAGCGCATCACCACCGGCAGGATCGCCGCTTCCGCTTCGCTGAGCGGCCGGATGGCAATCGCGCCGGTCGCGATCCGGCCTGCGCCAATGTTCATGTAGCTCATGCGGCGGGTCTGCAGGTAGCGGCCAAGCTCCTTGCTCAGCACAGCCAGGTCGCCAAAGGCATTGACCGCGGCGGTCTCCTCGCCTTCGCCCTTGTTCAGTCGGACAAGATAGTCGGCGAGCTGCCCGGGGCGCTTGCCCGAGAGCATGAGGTAATGGAACAGCAGCCAGCTGCGCCCATAAAACGCATCATAGCTGCTCGTTGCGGTTTCGCGATACTTGCGGGTGCTCAGCAGCACATCGAGCGGAACGTCCTTGGCGTATAGCAGTTCGGCGGAGCGGTGCCGGGCGGGCAGACCAAGCCCTACCGATCCGTCCTTTTCGAACTTGGCCGTGGCGTAGAACTCGGCAAAGCCTTCCGTAAACCACAATGGGGCCGATCCGGAAAAGGCGCTGTACATGAAGTGATGGGCGTATTCATGGAGCAGGACCAGCTCGCCATCGGTGACGCGTCCTTCCACCCCGTTGCTGTCGACGCGCGGAATGAACGCAACCGATCCTCCGGCCCGCGACTGGTAAAAACCTTGCGTATAGCGGCTGCCGTCACCCAGCAGTTTGCGCACCTGATCGGCATTGCGTACCACGAAGACGGTCAGGCGGTTCGAGGGAGAGATCGGCGTATCCGGCAACTTGTACAGCACGCGCATCGCCGAGCGATAGCGTTCGAGCATTTCGGAAAAAGCGCGAACCTGCTTTTCGCTCTGGTCGGCGTACACCAGGAAATGCGGGCTTGAGGCTTCGTGCCATTCCGCGCGGGCGGCGGATGTTCCGCCGAGCCATAAGGCAAAGACCAGCGCTAATGCACGCAGAACCGATGCCATTTTAGTGCTCCCGCAGACCCAAGAGACGAAGGCTAGCTGGGCACCAAACCGCCCGCAACCCCTTGAAAAGGGGGGAGCGGGCGGCGGCCCCTGAGCGGGCTGGGGGGCTTCGGGAAGGGGGGTGGCGGGAGGTTCCTAGGTTACGCGATCAGCTTCGCCGCGGTGCGGGCAACCTTGGCGCCCAGGTAGCGCGCGCCGTCCAGGTCGATTGCGTGCGGCTGGCGCGATCCGTCGCCGCCGGCGATGGTGCTGGCGCCATAAGGCGATCCGCCGATTACCGCGTCGTTATTGGTCTGGTCGCCGAACCCGTAATCCAGGCCGACGATGGTCATGCCATGGTGCAGCAGGTTGGTGAGGATGGAGAAATGCGTCGTTTCCTGGCCGCCATGCTGGCTTGCGGTGGAGGTGAACGATGCGCCGACCTTGCCGACCAGCGCGCCTTTGGCCCACAGGCCGCCGGTCTGGTCCCAGAACGCTGCCATCTGGCTGGACATGCGGCCAAAGCGCGTGCCGGTGCCCACGATGATCGCGTCATAATCGCCCAGTTCCTGCGCGGTTGCGATTTCGGCTGCCTGATCGAGCTTGAAATGGTTGGCCTTGGCGATCTCTTCGCTCACGGTTTCGGGTACGCGCTTGATGGTGACGTCTGCACCTTCCTTGCGCGCGCCTTCTGCGACGGCCTCAGCCATCGTTTCGACGTGGCCATATGTCGAATAGTACAGCACCAGAACTTTTGCCATGGGATGTCTCCTTGTGGGTCTTGAATGAAAGGGGTGTCCCGCCGCCGGGAGGGGGAAGCGGCGGGACGGGGGAGGGGGATCAGTGGGTCCGGGTTTCCGCGATCAGAAACTCGGCAGGCTCGTTGGCCGAAACGGTAATTTCGGTCTCGTTGGTAATCGCTGCAGCATCGCGCGGGCCGATTGCGACGCCGTTGACGGTCACGCTGCCTGCAGACACCACCAGATACGCCGACTTGCCGTCTTCGATCCGGTGGGTGATGCTGTCGCCTGCATTCAGCGTCGCGCCGGACAGGCGGGCATCGGCCCGGATCATCAGTGCGCCGTTGGCGATGTCATCCTCCCGGCCGCTGGCCAGCACCTCAAGCTTGCCGGAGCGCTCGCCCTTGGGGAACTCCTTGGCGTCCCAGCGGGGCGCACCGCCCGGTGCATCGGGGATGATCCAGATCTGGAACAGGCGAGTTTCCTCGCCCTCCAGATTGAACTCGCTATGGGCGACCCCAGTGCCTGCGCTCATCACCTGAACGTCGCCGGCCTCGGTGCGGCCTTCGTTGCCCAGACTGTCGCGGTGGGTGATTGCGCCGGTGCGGACATACGTGATGATCTCCATGTCGCGGTGCGGATGGGTAGGGAAGCCGCTCTTGGGAGCGATCTCGTCATCGTTCCAAACGCGCAGTGCGCCCCAGCCCATGCGGGCGGGATCATGGTATCCACCGAACGAAAAATGGTGGCGGGCATTGAGCCAACCGTGGTTGGCATGGCCCAGAGTTGAAAAGTCGCGCTTCTCGATCATGTCATGTGCTCCTTCGAAGGTGCCGGGTTGTTGCGGTGCGGTGCCTTGGCTTGCCGGTACCTTGGCTTGAGGGACAGATAGGCGAATGCTATCGTTTCCAAAATAGCCAGTTTGGAAAAGGATTGTTTCCAATATGCGACTGCCGGATTTCGAGGCCTGGGCCGTGTTCGCCGCTGTTGCCGACACCGGCAGCTTTACCGCCGCCGCCGATGCGCTCAGCCTGTCCAAGGCCAAGGTGTCCAAGGCGGTGTCGCGGCTTGAAGCCGAACTGGGCACGGTGCTGTTCCACCGCACCTCGCGCCGCCTGTCGCTCTCGGCCGCGGGGCGCTCGCTGGTCGACCATGCGCGGCGTATCCGGCTGGATGGCGAAGCCGCTGTCGAAGCGGCGCGCGACGAGGCGCTGCTGCTCACTGGCACGGTGCGGGTAGCAGTGCCGATGAGCTTTGGTCTGCGCGCGGTTGCGCCATTGGTGGCCAGGTTCATGGCGCTGCACCCCGGCATCGTCATCGACATGCACCTGTCCGATGCCCGCGTCGATCTGGTCAGCGAAGGCTTCGACCTTGCCCTGCGGATCGCGGTGTTGCCTGACAGCAGCCTGCGCGCGATCAAGCTGCGCCCGGTGCAACTGTATATGATCGCCGCGCCCGATTATTGCGCGCGCCACGGAACGCCGCGCCACCCCGCCGATCTCGATCGCCATAAGGCGGTGTACTATGCCAACTCTGCGCAGCCGGGTGTGTGGTCGCTGACCGGGCCGGACGGCATTCGCGAGCAGGGCAGGCCGGCGCCTGCGCTGATCGTCAACAATGCCGATGCCGCGCTGCCTGCGGTGCTGGACGGCTCCTGCATCGCCGCCTTGCCCGATTTCTTCTGCGATGCGGCGATTGCCGATGGCCGCCTGGTGCGGCTGATGCCGCAATGGCAGTTCGATGACTCCACGCTCAGCATCGTCACGCCGCCTTCGCCGCATCGCCCGGCACGGGTGGAAGCGCTGATCACATTCCTGCGCAAGGAACTCACACCCCCAACAAATTAACCTCGCCGCGTAAATGTAACTTTTGGGAAACCATATGCGTCTAAAGACGTAAAAAGCGATGGACCGTTGGCGCCATGAGAATCGCGCAAAAACGAGTCTTTTCCGCGCACTTAGCTGCTGCGGACACGCTGCGACTCGCGGAGTCGGGCCGGTTTACCCAAAATTAACCTTTTGCCCCCAAAACTTTTATGGTTAATGTTTTCCACGTCGATCCGTTCTTGGGTCTAGTTGACTGAACGGTGCCGAGGGCACGGGCGAAAAGGGGCTGCACATGCGGGTGCTTTTGATCGAAGATGAACCGACCACGGCAAAGGCGATTGAGCTTATGCTCACCACCGAAGGCTTTAATGTCTACACCACGGACCTCGGCGAAGAGGGCCTGGATCTGGGCAAATTGTATGATTACGACATAATCCTGCTCGACCTGAACCTGCCAGACATGCATGGCTATGACGTGCTCAAGAAACTGCGCGTCGCCAAGGTGCAGACGCCAGTGCTGATCCTTTCTGGCGTGTCCGAGATGGACAGCAAGGTTCGCTCGTTCGGCTTTGGCGCCGATGATTACGTGACCAAGCCTTTCCACCGCGAAGAGCTGGTCGCCCGTATCCACGCCGTTGTGCGCCGCTCAAAGGGTCATTCGCAAAGCGTCATTCGCACCGGCAAGCTGGCGGTGAACCTCGACGCCAAGACGGTCGAAGTCGACAGCGCCCGCGTTCACCTGACCGGCAAGGAATATGCGATGCTGGAGCTGCTTTCGCTCCGCAAGGGCACCACGCTGACCAAGGAAATGTTCCTCAATCACCTGTACGGTGGCATGGACGAACCCGAACTCAAGATCATCGACGTGTTCATCTGCAAGCTGCGCAAGAAGCTGGCGCTCGCCTGTGGCGGTGAAAACTACATCGAGACCGTCTGGGGCCGTGGCTATGTGCTGCGTGATCCCGAGGCCGATGGCGAGGTTATCGCGGCCTGACCGTTCGCACTTTCCCCTGAAGTTCTTCACGTAAATCCTGAAAAATCGTAAAAGGGGCTGCAGGCAACTGCAGTCCCTTTTGCCATTGCGATCCAGCCAGCGTCGTGCAGTCCCGTGCTGCTTGCGCTTGCCAACCGTGCGACACGCGCTAACGCTTGGCCGTCATGGGCGATACCGCAGCACAAAATCCATACCGCGCGCACGCACGCGTCCTCACCGCCTCGCTCGTCGGCACGGCGGTGGAGTTCTATGATTTTTATATTTACGCGACCGCCGCCGCATTGGTCTTCGGGCCGCTGTTCTTTCCATCGGAAAGTGCCTCGGCCCAGCTGCTGCTGAGCTATATGAGCTTTGGCCTGGCGTTTTTCGCGCGCCCTGTCGGCGCAATCGTGTTCGGGCATTTCGGCGACCGCATCGGGCGCAAGTCCACATTGGTCGCCTCGCTGCTGCTGATGGGCGGATCGACCCTGCTGATCGCGTTTCTGCCGACCTATCAGATGGTGGGCTGGGTCGCGCCGCTGTTGCTGTGCATATTGCGCTTTGGCCAGGGCTTCGGCCTTGGCGGAGAATGGGGCGGGGCGGCGCTGCTGGCAGTGGAGAATGCCCCGCCGGGCTGGGCCGCGCGCTTTGGCATGGCCCCGCAATTGGGCGCGCCGGTGGGGTTCATTGCTGCCAACGGTCTGTTCCTGCTGCTGGGCCTGGGCCTGACAGAGGAGCAGTTCATCGCCTGGGGCTGGCGCGTGCCGTTTCTGGCGAGCGGCGTGCTGGTGGGGCTGGGCCTCTGGGTGCGGCTGAAGATCAGTGAGACACCCGATTTCGCCGATGTGCTGGCCCGCGACACGCCTGCACCCGTCCCGGTGGCAGAGCTGCTGCGCGAGCACTTTCGGGCGACATTGGCGGGGACCTTCGCCGTGGTGGCGTGCTTTGCCATCTTCTATTTATCGACCGCGTTTGCACTGGGCTATGCGACCACAGCCTTGGGGCATGACCGGGTCGATTTCCTGCTGGTGCAACTGGGCGCGATCCTTTTCCTGGCGCTTGGCATCGTCGCCTCGGGCTATCGCTCCGATGCGACCAGCAGCGGCCGGGTGCTGATGATCGGCTGCGCGGCTACGGTCGGCGTCGGGCTGCTGTTCGGGCCGCTGCTCGGCTCGGGATCGCTGGGACTGGCCTGGGTGGCGCTGTCGGTTGCGCTGCTGGTGATGGGGTTCGTGTATGGCCCGCTCGGCGCCTGGCTGCCGCAGCAGTTCCCCGCGCGCGTGCGCTACACCGGCGCATCGGTGGCGTTCAACGGCGGCGGCATCATCGGCGGCGCACTCGCCCCGATCGCGGCGCAGGCGCTGGCAGACCAAGGCGGGGCAGATGCGGTGGGGCTGTATCTGGCGGCAGCCGGGCTGCTGAGCTTCGCAGGGCTGTGGGCGCAGCGGGGCAGGGCTGCCGGGTAGACGACAGGGGTACTGCTGGCGGGCGTGAACGACCGAAACGATAACGATCTGGTTCTCCCTCACTTGATAGATTAAAAGATAGTTTGGATGCACGACTGCCTCGCGCGTTCCTGCAACCCGACCTTGCCGATACATCAGTGGCTGGATACCGATCCTGGCTGCGCAAAGTCTGAATGCCTCCTCCAGGCGTCGCGCTGCGGCGGGGTTGCGTTCAGCGATGTAGTCTGTGATCGCGCGCAGCTTCCTAAGCGCGTCTGCGGTCCAGACGACGCTTTTTTTGCTCATGGCCTGCGATTATCTCTGACATCTGGCGCATGGCTTCATCATGCGGAACAAGTGGCTCATCTGACTGCAATGCGCTTTCAACCGTGGCTTTTAGCCAAGCATCATACGCAGCCTCCTCGTCGGACGAGGCGAATTCGGATTCGATGGGCGAATATTTGACCATGGGTCTAGTCTATCACATCGCTCGACAGCCGCAACAGCGTCAACTTCGCCTTGCCCACCACGCGCTCGGCATCGACGTCGAAGCCTTCCACCTCCAGCTTTTCACTCTTGGCCGTTTCCACGCTGATCCAGGTGGATGGCGCAAACCACCCCAGCCGCTTGAGCTTGTCGAGCGCCACCGCGCCAGCGCCGGTGCCATAAGGCGGATCGATCAGCACCACGTCGAACGGCTTGAGAGCGGGGCCCAGCGCCAGCGCCGAGCTGGGGCGGATTTCCGCGCGGGCGTCGGCGTCCAGGCTGCGGATATTGGCGCGCAGCGTGTCGATCGCGGCGCGGTCCTGCTCCACGAACACGCATTTCGCCGCACCCCGCGACAGTGCCTCAAGCCCCAAAGCGCCCGATCCTGCGAACAGGTCGAGCACGCTCAGTTCCTCGAACGATCCCAGACGGCTGGTGAGCATCGAGAACAACGTCTCGCGGGTGCGGTCGGCCGTGGGGCGGGTGGTGTCGCCTGCAGGTGCCTTGAGTTTGCGGCCCCGCCAGTCGCCGGCGATGATGCGCAGCATGCTTAAACCTTCTCTTGCATGATTGTGAGGTGGAGCGCGCGGCTTGGCAGCGCAGGCCCCCTCACCCAGCTACGACTAGGCAGCAAGCTGCCAAGTCTGCGCAACCCTCTCCCTCGGTGGGGAGAGGGGGTGTGATCTTCCATCATTTCAGCGTATTCCTGAAGGTGATCAGATCGTGCCTGCGCACCTCGTCGATCGCGCCCGGCTCGAGCCCGTCGAGCAGGAACGGGCCATAGCGCGTGCGGATGAGGCGCGAGACCTTGAGGCCGAGGTGCTCCAGCACGCGGCGCACTTCGCGGTTCTTGCCCTCGGTCAGCGTCATCTCGATCCAGCCGTTGCGCCCGGTGCGCCGCTCGAGATTGGCGTCGATCTTGCCGTAGCGGATGCCCTCGATGGTGATGCCGTGGATCAGGTCCTCAAGCTGCGTCTGGCTGACTTCGCCGAAGGCGCGCGCGCGATAGGTGCGCTCGACGCCAGTGGCGGGCAATTCCATCTGCCGCTTCAATTCACCATCGTTGGTCATCAGCAGCAGCCCCTCGGTGTTGAGATCGAGGCGGCCGACAGGCATCATGCGCGGGGCTTCCGGCGCGACCTTGGCAAGGTGATCGTAGATGGTCGAACGCCCGGTAAAGTCGCGTGCGGCGGTCAGCAGCCCGGCAGGCTTGTGGAAGCGCCACAGTTTTGCGGGCGCCGGTTCCTTCACCGCCTTGCCGTCCACGGTTATGCCGTTGAGGCTGGTCAGCACGGTGGCAGGCGTGGTGATGACCACGCCATCGCGCGCCACCCGGCCGCCTTCGATCATCCGTTCGATTTCCCGCCGGCTGGCGATGCCGGCGCGCGCCAGCAGCTTGGCGATACGCTGACCATCCCCCAAGGCGGAGGTCTTGGCCCTGGCGGGGCTTTCAGGGGCCGACGAGCTATCGTCAAGCGGATCGAATTTCGGTTTCCGGGGGGGCATGAGGGCTGCTATAACGAGGATGGCGCCGCGCGGGAACGCAAGAAATCACTGGTGCGTATTTCCCTTCAGTTGCGCGTCCTTGGCCCAAAAGGCCTGTACCAGAAAGATCGTCATGCTGTTTTCGCGGTTTACCAGATCGATCAAGACCATTCTGATCGTGGAGGACGAGCCTCTGGTGGCGTTCGACAACGAACTGCACGTGGTCGACGCGGGGTATCGCGTGGTCGCCACGGTGGACACCGAGGGCGAGGCGATCGCCATATTGGAGCGCGAACCGATCGATCTGGTGCTTGCGGACGTCAACCTGTCGCGCGGCGGCAGCGGCATCGAGGTGGCGCGGATCGCCAGCGGGCTGGATATCCCGGTATTGTTTGCTACTGGCACCTGCCCCGGCGATGCGCGGCAGTATGCGATCGGCTGCCTCAACAAGCCTTACACTCCTACCGAACTGACCAAGGCGATCCATGCGGTGGATCTGATGATCAGGGGCAAGACGCCGCGCACGATGCCGCGTCCGCTCAACCTGTATTCGCCTGTTTGACTTAAGGAGTAGGACCGGCGCGGCGTAACCAACGACCGGTTGGGCGCGAACAGGGTGTGTCTCGACACGTCAGGATCGAACCCGCCCCATGAAAACGCCCTTGATCATCATCACCGCCACTCTGGCCGCTCTGGGCAGCATTGTGCTGCAGGCACCTTATGCAAGAACCGCGAGCGCAGTGGCCGCAGCACCGGCACCGGCAGCGACGCTGACGTCCTCCGGCCCGGTAGTCAGCGAACTGTTCACCAGCCAGGGATGCTCGTCGTGTCCGCCCGCCGATGCGGTCGTGGCCAGGCTGGCGCGTGATCCTGCGATCTTGGTGATCAGCCGCCCGGTGACCTATTGGGACCGGCTGGGTTGGAAGGACACCTTGGGTCGCGAACAAAACACCCGGCTGCAGCGCCAATATGGCGACCGTGCCTTCGATGGCGCAAACATCTATACCCCGCAGCTCGTCGTCGATGGTTTCGCCGAGGGGATCGGGTCGCAGGAGACCAAGGCACGATCGCTGGTCGCGCGTGCCGCGATGCAGCGCAAAGACCGGCGTATATCGGTCGCGGTGACGCCGGCCACCACCAAGGGTCGCATACTGCGGTTGGATGGACCAACCGGCCAGAAAGCCGAAGTCGTCCTGCTGTCGCTGGCGTCTCGGCGCACGGTCAAGATCGGGCGAGGTGAGAACGGCGGGCGCAGCGTGACCTATACCAACGTGGTTCTGGATGAGGCCGTGCTCGGGCCATGGCAGGGCGGCAAGCAGTCGGTGGCGTTGACCCCGGCGCAGCTTGCGACCGCAGGTGCAGACCGGCACGCCATTATCGTGCGCCGCGGTGCCGGCGGAACGATCATCGGTTCAGCGGTGATCTGATCTGCGCAGCAAAGCGCGCATTATCTCTCTGGCCAAAATCTCCGATGCCGCTAGTTTCCCGCCCCGGGACACGCCAAAAAGGGACGCGCGCACGATGACAGAACACGCTGCAGGCACCGCGCCTGAGGTTACCGGTTGGCGCGCATCGCTGCCGATCGGCCTGCGCCCTTATACCGAGGCGGCACCTCTGGCAGCATTGTTCCTGGGCATGTCGTCCGGCTTTCCGTTCGCCATGATTGCAGCCACCCTTTCGACCCGGTTGGCACAATCGGGCATCGAGAAGTCGACCGTCACTGCGTTCGCGCTGACGTTCCTTGCGTACAATTTCAAATGGCTGTGGGCGCCGATCATCGATGTGGTGAAGCTGCCCTTGCTGGGCCGCATCGGCCAGCGCGTGTCGTGGCTTATCCTGTGCGCGGTGCTGGTGATGGTTGCGATCGTGAATCTGGGGCTGGCTGACCCGGAAGCGGACATTGCCAGTGTCGCCGTGGCAGCTATTCTCGTTGGCATCGCGGGTGCGACCTTCGATGTGGTCATCGACGCCTACCGCATCGAATTGCTGGAGCCGCACCAATTGGGCGTGGGTTCTGGCATGAGCCAGTATGGCTGGCGCATCGGCGCTGCGCTCGCCGGATCGCTGGCGCTGATTATCGCTGCGCGGGCCGACTGGACCACCGCCTATATCGCCGTATCGTTCTTTGGCCTGTTCGCGGTCGTAACCGGGCTGGTGATGGGCGAGCCCGCACGGCGGCAGGAGCTAAAGCCGCTGAAAGGCCCGGTCGCCGCCGCGATCGCCTATGTCAGCCCGCTGGCCGAGTTCTTCAAGCGGTCCGGCGCGCTCATCGTGCTGCTGTTCGTGCTGGTCCACAAGGTCGGCGACACGCTTGCCACCCTGACGCTGCGGCTGTTGTTCGAGGATCTTGGCTATACCAACGATGAGGTCGCGATTTACGATGTCGGCCTGGGCTTCTGGGCGCTGCTGGCAGGCATCTTCGTGGGCGGGGTGATTTACGCGCGGCTGGGCATGAAGCGTTCCGTAATGATCAGCCTGATCCTGATGGCAATATCTAACCTGGCCTTTGCGGGGCTGGCGGCCGCAGGGCACAACAATTGGGCGATGGCAGGCGCAGTCGGCTTCGAGAACTTCGCCAGCGGCATCGGCGGGGTGTGCGTGGTCGCGTACCTGTCCGCGCTGTGCAACCTTGAATTCACCGCGACCCAGTTCGCGCTGCTGTCCGCGGCGGCGAGCATCACCGGGCGGTTTTTGACCGGAACGCTGGCCGGCGGCATGATCGAGCAACTGGGCTTTGCGAACTTCTACCTGGTAACAACCTTGGCCGCGTTGCCGGGGGTGGTTCTGTTCTGGTGGATGATGGCGAGCGGGCTGGTGGATCGGTCATTGGGCACCGCAGGCACTGAGGAGAGCGGAGGGTAGGGCACCTTTCCTTCCATTGCTGCCCTAATCCGTCTGTCCCGAGCCCTTCGGCAGCCTGGCAAGCCAGCCGCTCAGGATAAACTTCCCGGCTTTGCCGGGAAGTCGAGGGACGTGCTCGCGAAGGTTAGCGCATACGTCCCTCGACTTCGCTCGGGAACTCGGAAAGGGTGGCGTGGGTGTATATTCTTTTTGTCCTCCCGCGTTCGCGGGAATGACGACGGATCAATCCGGCTCCTGCCCATTCGCCTTCAACACTTCGCCCGCAAGGTAAAGTGAGCCTGCGATCAGCACCGGCATCGGTTCGCGGGCCGCCAGCTCGGCTACCGCCGCCTGCACATCCGCTGCGACTTCGACAACCAGTCCGCTTGTCAGACACGCCTGAAACGCGTCCGCATCGTGCCACTCATGCCCCGGTACGGGGAGCGCGGTGACGCTGGCCAGATATGGCTCAAGCGGCCCTAGCAGCGCGCCGGGCTGCTTGTTCGAGAGCATGCCGATGATGAGGTGCACCTTGCCGCCCATGCTTGCGACATGTTTGGCAAGCGCCGCCCCGGCATCGGGATTGTGCCCGCCGTCCAGCCACATCGCAGCGCCGGTGCCCAGCATCGCGGTGAGCGGGCCATCGCTCAGCCGCTGCAGCCGGGCGGGCCATTCCGCCCAGCCCATGGCGGCGCTCAGGGCGCTATCGGGGATGGCAATCGCGCTCTGGTGCCGGATCATCGCCACTGCCAGCGCCGCGTTGTCGCCCTGATGCTCGCCCGGCAGGCGGGGCATCGGCAGGCTCAGCCGTCCGTCGACATCGCGGTAGTGCAGCCGCCCCTGATACAGCGCGGCGTCCCAATCCTCGCCGCGCGCCTTGACGTACGCGCCTGCGCGCATCGCCTGGCCCGCAATCGCGCCCATCATGCCGGTGGAATAGCGCTGGATGACAAGCGGCACGCCTTCCTTGGCAATGCCCGATTTCTCGAACGCGATTCGCTCCATCGGCGCGTCCGGCGTGCCGTCTTCCGGCGCGAGCAGGAATGCTTCGTGGTCGATGCCCAATGCCGCGATCCCGCACACGGCAGGGCGGGGCAGCACGTTGGTCGCATCAAGCCGTCCGCCCAGCCCGACCTCGATAATGCACGCATCGGCGGGCGTGTCGGCGAAGGCGAGGAAGGCGGCGGCCGTGGTTACCTCGAAAAAGCTGGCGCCGGTGCCTTCGGCAATATCGAGCACGCGGGCGAGATATCCGGCCAGCGCATCATCGCCGATCAGCCGTCCGGCCAGGCGGATACGCTCGTTGAATCGCACCAGATGCGGGCTGGTGTAGACGTGCGTCGTTAGCCCCGATGCCTCGATCGCGGCGCGCAGAAAGGCGCAGGTCGACCCCTTGCCGTTGGTGCCTGCGACATGGAGCACCGGCGGCAGGCGGTGATGCGGGTTGCCCAGCCGGCCGAGCAGCGCGGTGATCCGCTCAAGCCCCAGCACATCGCGCCCCGGCGACAGCGCATTGAGGCGATCGAGCTGGGTCTGCACGGCGGGGTGGGAGGATATGGCGTGGTCGGGCATCACCCTCTCCCCTCCCGCGTGCGGGAGGGGCAGGTCCGGCTTGCCGGACCGGGGTGGGCCGGGAGCATGACGGTTCGAAGGCTCGGCTGCGCCTCGCCCCCACCCCGCCCTTCGGGCACCCCTCCCGCATGCGGGAGGGGAGAGGGCGCGGCCAGCGAGTGACGGCTGCGCCCCGCCAGCTTCACGCCGCGGCCTTTGCCGCCATCAGATAATCGATCACGCTGCCCAGGCGATCGCGCAGGTCCTTGCGCTCCACCACCATGTCGAGCATCCCGTGCTCCAGCAGATATTCGGAGCGCTGGAAGCCTTCGGGCAGCTTTTCGCGGATGGTCTGCTCGATCACCCGCTGCCCGGCAAAGCCGATCAGCGCATTGGGCTCGGCCATCTGGATATCGCCCAGCATCGCATAGCTGGCGGTGACGCCGCCGGTCGTCGGGTCGGTCAGCACGACAATGTAGGGCAGCCCCGCCGCGTGCAGGCGGCTGATCGCCACCGTGCTACGCGGCATCTGCATCAGCGACAATATGCCTTCCTGCATCCGCGCGCCACCGGCGGCGGTGAAGATCACATAGGGGCACTTTTCGGCAATCGCCCGCTCGGTGCCCAGGATGAACGCCGCGCCCACGGCCATGCCCATCGATCCGCCCATGAAGGCGAAGTCCTGCACGCCGACCACCGCCTTGTTGCCGTGAATGCGGCCGAGCGCGTTGGTCAGCGCATCGTTCCCCACATTGGCCGCACGCGCCGCCTTCAAGCGGTCGACATAGCGCTTGGAATCCTTGAACTTCAGCGGGTCTTCGCGGACCGTGGGAGAGCCAAGCTCTTCCCAGATCTTGTCGTCGAACAGCATCGCAAAGCGCTCGGCCGCGCCGATGCGTTCGTGATGGTTGCACTTGGGGCAGACCGAAAGATTGTCCTCGAACTCCTTGGCGAACACCATTTCGCCGCACGCCTTGCACTTGTGCCACAGGTTGTCGGGCGTGGTTTCGCGCTTGTTGATGAGGGGGATGGAATTGCGGACCCGGCTGAACCAGCTCATGTTCTCACTCCTGTCAGGCACTGGCGTTATGCCGCGCTGCGGCGGGGGCGGTTTGCCGCGCTCCGGCGAGGGCGGTTTGCCGCGCGGCGGCGATGGCGCTGGAAAGCGACGCGATATAGTCGCGCACCGGACCCGCGGCATCTGCGCCATGCTGCGCGACGATATCGACGATGGCGCTGCCCACGACAACCCCGTCGGCGACACGCGCGATCGCGGCGGCCTGCTCGGGCGTGCGCACGCCGAAGCCCACCGCAACGGGCAGGTCGGTCGATGCCTTGAGGCGGGTCACCGCTTCCTCGATGCTGGCCTGCACCGCCTGCTGCTTGCCGGTGATGCCGGCGACCGACACGTAATACAGAAACCCGCCTGCGCCTTCCAGCACGGCAGGCAACCGCGCGGCATCGGTGGTGGGCGTCGCCAGGCGGATCGGGGCGATACCCTTGGCGCGGAGAGCCGGGCCGAGCGCTGCGTCTTCTTCGGCGGGAATATCGACGCAGATGACGCCGTCGACGCCAGCCTGAGCGCAGGCATCGGCAAACCATTCCGGCCCGCGCCGGGTCATCGGGTTGGCATAGCCCATCAGCACCAAGGGCACGTTGGGATGGCGGGCGCGGAAATCGGTGGCGATTGCCAAGATGTCGGCGGTGGTGGTGCCCGCTGCAAGGCTGCGCAGATTCGCCGCCTGGATCGCGGGGCCATCGGCCATCGGATCGGTGAATGGCATGCCAAGCTCAATCACATCCGCGCCGCCTTCGACGAGCGCGTCGAGGATCGCGGGGGTGGATGCAGCGTCCGGATCACCTGCGGTGACGAAGCACACAAGCGCCGCGCGATCTGAGGGGAAGGCGGAGGAGAGGCGGCTATTATTCACCGAAGTCACTGCCCATCTTGTCGGTAAGCGTACCGATTAAACCGAAAAACAACAAAGCAAACGCTGACCATCCGATGATCAGTTCTGCCGTAACATCTTCACCGCGAACAAGCTTGTTGATGGTTGTTACCACGGCAAAGCAAATCGCGCTGAGTGCTCCAAATTTCGCTCCACGAGCGAAATTCAGCTTCACATTTCCACTCCCAGCTTTTCCGCCACCGTGAAGATATCCTTGTCGCCGCGCCCGCACAGGTTGGCGAGGATGATTTGGTCGCGGTCCATGTCCCTGGCAATCTTCGCAACCGCCGCGATCGCATGGGCAGGTTCCAGCGCGGGGATGATGCCCTCGGTGCGGCACAGAAGCTGGAAGCCGTCCAGCGCCTCGTCGTCGGTGATCGCGGTGTATTCGACGCGGCCCATGTCCTTGAGCCAGGCGTGTTCGGGGCCGATGCCGGGGTAATCCAGCCCCGCGCTGATCGAATGGCCCTCGGTGATCTGGCCGTCCTCGTCCTGCAGCAGATACGTTTTGTTGCCGTGCAGAATGCCAGGGAAGCCGCCGAGCAGGCTGGCGGCGTGCTCGTCGCCGTCGAGGCCATAGCCTGCTGCTTCGACGCCCAGCATCTTTACGTCGGGATCGTCGAGAAACGGGTGGAACAGGCCCAGCGCGTTCGATCCGCCGCCGATCGCCGCGACCAGCAGGTTGGGCAGGCGATTGATGCGGCTGAGCATCTGCGCGCGCGCTTCCTTGCCTATCACGCTCTGGAAATCGCGGACCAGTTCGGGGTAGGGGTGCGGTCCTGCAGCCGTGCCGATGATGTAGAAGGTGTCATGGACATTGGCGACCCAGTCGCGCAGGCCCTCGTTCATCGCATCCTTGAGCGTTGCGGCGCCGCTCGTCACCGGAATGACCTCGGCGCCCAACAGCTTCATGCGGAACACGTTGGGCTGCTGCCGCGCCACATCGGTCGCGCCCATGTAAATGACGCAGGGCAGGCCGAAGCGCGCGCACACCGTTGCGGTGGCAACGCCGTGCTGGCCCGCGCCGGTTTCCGCGATGATCCGGGTCTTGCCCATCCGCATCGCCAGCAAAATCTGGCCGATGCAGTTGTTGATCTTGTGCGCGCCGGTGTGGTTGAGTTCGTCGCGCTTGAACCAGATTTGGGCACCCTTGCCGTCGGGAGCGCCTTTGCGCAGTTCCTCGGTCAGCCGCTCGGCGTAATACAACGGGCTGGGGCGTCCGACATAATGCTCCAGCAGGTCGTCGAACTGCGCCTTGAATGCAGGGTCCGCCTTTGCGGCGCGGTAGTGTTTCTCGAGATCGAGCACCAGGGGCATCAGGGTTTCGGCAACATAGCGCCCGCCATAGTCGCCGAAATGGCCCTGTGCGTCGGGTTGATTGCGATAGCTGTTAAGCTGGGTTGCGGTGTTGGTCATGGTCCCGCACCGCTTGGCAAAAGCGCGCCACCTTGTCCATATCTTTGACTCCCGGCGCGCTCTCGACGCCCGAGGACACGTCGACCAGCGGCGCGTTGGTCGCAGCCAGCGCCGCGCCGACATTGTCAGGTGTCAGGCCGCCAGCCAGCCCCCAGGGGATCATGTGCCAGTGCCCGGCAAACAGCGACCAGTCGACCGCCACGCCATTGCCGCCAGGCAGCGCCTGCGCCGGTGCATCGAACAGCAGCCGCGATGCGCACGAGGCAAAACGCGCGCTGTTGGCCAGCGTGTTCTTGTCGCGCAATCCCAGCGCCTTCCAAACCTCGACCTGCAACTGGTCCCTGACGATCTGCAGCCATTCGGGCTTTTCGCTGCCGTGGAACTGGACGATATCCGGCTGCACCACCTGGATGGCATGCTGGGTGAGCGCAGGCTCTGCATTGACCAGCAGCAGCACGACCTTGACGCTCGACGGCGCGGCATCGCGCAGCCTTGCAGCCTGATCGAGCGAGACATGGCGCGGGCTCTTTTCGAAATGCACCAGGCCAATGTGCGTCGCGCCGCACATCGCGGCATGCTGGATGGATTCGGCCGAAGACAGGCCGCAGATTTTGATGAGGGTGGTCATGGTGCTTTCATCTTCCGTTTTCCGGCGAACGCCGGAATCCAGGGCGTGGTTGCGCAATCCCGCTGCTGGGCTCCGGCTTTCGCCGGAGAACGGGTCGCGCCGAAGGGGCTGAGATTACAACGTCGCCATGATCTCGCGGGCGGCCTGATCCGGCTCGGGCGAGCGGGCGATGGGGCGGCCGATGACCAGCACCGATGCGCCGGCATCGCGCGCCTGGCGCGGGGTGACGGCGCGCTTCTGGTCGCCCAATACGGCGCTGGCCGGGCGCACGCCTGGCACCACGAAAAAGCCCTCCCGCCACTGGTGGCGCACCGCGCCGACCTCATGGCCCGAACATACGATGCCATCCAGCCCTGCCTGATGCGCCAGATCTGCCAGCCGCAGCACATTGTCGTGCGACGAGCCGTTCATGCCGATCTGCGTCATGTCATCGTCGTCCAGGCTGGTCAGCATGGTGACGGCCACGACCTTGGTATGCGCGCCGGCCGCCGCCTTGGCATCCTCCATCATCGCACGTCCGCCTGCGGCATGCACGGTGACGATCGCAGGCTCGAGTACATGGATCGCCTGCATCGCGGCCGCCACGGTGTTGGGTATGTCATGCATCTTCAGGTCGAGGAAGATCGGCAGGCCCAGCTTGGCAATCTCGTGCACGCCGTGATGGCCATGCGCGCAGAAGAACTCCAGGCCCAGCTTCACCCCGCCAACATGGGCACGGACCGACTGCACCAGCGCGCTGGCGCGGGCAAGATCAGGGACATCGACCGCAAGATAGATCGGGTTGGACATGGTGTGCGTTGGCCCCCCTGTTGGCCGTGTCATACGGAGCGCAAAACGCTCTCTGGTTCTTGATTGGGTGCAGGTTCCGGAGCTTTTGCAACGGATACTGGCGCTTGCGGCGCGACGGGCGCTGCCACGGGCTGAGACGCCGCGCGGCTCTGATTGGCCTCAAGCGTCGCAATCCGCCGCTGCATCCGCCAGCAGCTGGTGCGGTGATACGCCCACACAGGCAGGAACCCGGCCAGGAAGGTCAGCGCCAGCAGCACGGGCAGCTTGGTCACCAGCTGCAGTCCGCCCCACAGATCGATCGTCACCGCCTGCCAGTTGTTATAGGCAAACGCCACGAAAACCACGGCCAGCATGATCATCACCAGCGACTTCAGGAACTGCATAACCGCGGTGTCTCCTCAATTGTTGCCCGCGTCCCGGCGGTAGAGGCCAGAGCATAGGAGCAAACGCAGGCGATGGCCAGACGGTTAGGGTTACCCGAAAACGCGCGCGAAAATCGTGTCGACATGCTTGAAATGGTAATCGAGGTTGAACTTGTCCTCGATCTCCTGGTGGGACAACGCAGCGGTAACTTCGGCATCGGCCTTGAGCAGCTCCAGCAGCGACAGCGCGCCGTCCGACTCCCAAACCTGCATCGCGTTGCGCTGCACCAGGCGATAGGCGTCCTCGCGGCTGACCCCGGCCTGGGTCAGTGCCAGCAGCACGCGCTGCGAGTGGACAAGCCCGCCCATCTTGTCGAGGTTCTTCTGCATGCGCTCAGGGTACACCAGCAGCTTGTCGATCACCCCGGTCAGCCGCGCCAGAGCGAAGTCCAGCGTTATGGTGGCGTCGGGGCCGAAGAAGCGCTCGACCGAACTGTGCGAGATATCGCGCTCGTGCCACAGGGCGACATTCTCCATCGCAGGGATGGCGGCAGCGCGGACGACGCGGGCAAGGCCGGTGAGGTTTTCGGTCAGCACCGGGTTGCGCTTGTGCGGCATCGCCGAGGAGCCCTTCTGGCCGGGGGAGAAATACTCCTCGGCTTCCAGCACTTCGGTGCGCTGCAGGTGGCGCACTTCGGTGGCCAGCCGCTCGACCGACGAGGCGATGACGCCAAGCGTTGCGAAATACATCGCATGGCGATCACGGGGGATGACCTGAGTGGAAACCGGTTCCAGCGCCAGGCCCAATTTCTTGGCGACATGCGCCTCGACGCGCGGATCGATGTTGGCGAAGGTGCCGATCGCACCAGAGATCGCGCAGGTCGCGATTTCGGCCTTCGCAGCTTTCAGGCGGGCGCGGCAGCGGTCGAACTCGGCATAGGCCTGGGCGAGCTTCAGCCCGAAGGTGGTCGGCTCGCCATGGATGCCGTGGCTGCGGCCGATTGTGGGGGTGTATTTGTGCTCCATCGCGCGGCGCTCGATCGCCTCCAGCAAGGCGTCGAGATCGGCGAGCAGGATGTCGCTCGCCCGCGCCAGCTGCACCGCAAGGCAGGTGTCGAGCACGTCCGAGCTGGTCATGCCCTGGTGCATGAACCGCGCCTCGTCGCCGACCTGTTCGGCGACCCAGGTCAGGAACGCGATGACATCGTGCTTGGTCACCGCTTCGATCGCATCGATCGCGGCGACGTCGATCACCGGGTTGGTCGCCCACCATGCCCACAGCGCCTTGGCAGCGGACTTCGGCACCACGCCCAGTTCGGCCAGCGCATCGGTGGCGTGCGCCTCGATCTCGAACCAGATGCGGAACTTCGCCTCCGGTTCCCAGATGGCGGTCATGGCGGGGCGGGAATAGCGGGGGACCATATACATGTCCTTGCGGCAGAAGGCGGTGGACGAAAGGGCGCGTGTAAGCCCCGGCGGTTTCGCCCGCGCAGCTAGCAGCAAGGCGCAGCCGGTTCAACCGGCGCGACGCGACCCGGCCGTTATCCGTCTTCCAGCGCGGTGAAGGTGAAATCGCGGAACTGCGCCTCGCCAGGGCCAGCCGCATACAGGGCCGGGCGCAACATCAGGAAGCCGCCGCGCACATTGTGGTGATAGCCCGATACCTCCATGCCCCGGTCGAACTTGACCCAGGTCTTGCCGTCATCGCCCGATGTGTGGAAGCTGACGATATGGCGGCGGTTGGTCACGCGGATGCGCATGCGGCTTCCGTGCGGGTTAATGGGCCGCGCGCGTTCGATGCCGTATTGATGCGTCACGAAGCGCTGCGCATCGAAGCCAAGGCCTGCGTACAATTTGTCGTCATAGAACAGCACCAGCCCCGCCGTGCCGCCGGGCGCGAGTTCGATGTCGCATTCGAACCGATAGGAGGTATCGCCTGCCGTCAGCAGCAGCGGCGATCCGGTGGAGGGCGCAAGGCCCTTGCCGGTAAGGAACAAAGTGTTGTCCTTCACCCGGACGCGCGCGGCCTCATCGGGGGCGGGGCGGAAGAACGACCATTTGGTGCCGAGCGCCAGCGCCGCAAAGTCATCGCTCAGCGCCATGCCATGGGGCAGCGCCTGGCCGCCCTTGGGCTTGGCGATCGGCGCGGACAGATCGCCGCCGGTCATGCGGAACCAGCCGTCGGCGGTAAATGCGACGGGGTCCAGCAGGCACTGGCGGCCCAGTGTCCAGAAGCCGTTTTCATAGCCGTGGTACAGGCTCCACCACGAACCATCGGGCGCTTCGACCAGGCTGGCATGGCCGCGCGACCACCACGCTTCGCGGATGTCCGTCGTGCGCACCAGTGGGTTGCCGGGGTGCTGCTCCCACGGGCCATGGATGGATCGCGAGCGGGCTGCGATCACCATATGCCCGGTGGGCGGCCCCGCCGTGCCGCCGACGGCGGTCAGCATGTAGAAATATTCCCCGATGCGGTGGATCTTTGGGCCTTCAGGCGCAAAGCCTTCGACATCCCATTCGCTCGGGTAGCGCCAGGGGTCGTAGACATGTTCGACTGGCCCTGCGAGGCGCATGCCATCCTCCGACAGCCGCACCCGGTCTCCGCCGGACAGGAACAGCCAGCGCGATCCATCCTCGCCCACCGCGTGGCACGGGTCGATATGGCTTGGCAGCCCGAGCGGAACCGGGTCGCTCCACGGGCCGTCGATGTGATCCGCCCAGATGACGAAGGTATCGTTCTGCGGAGAAGCCTTGACCGGGATGTACAGGAAATAGCGACCCTTGTGCTTCTCCAGGCTCACCGCCCAGACAGAGCCGATGTTGCGGGTGAGCGCAGGCTTGCGCGGCTGCCAGTTCACCAGATCGCGCGAATGCCAGATCAGCAGGCCGGGGTAGGATTCGAAGCTGGAGAAGGTGAGGTAGTAGTCCTCGCCATCCTTGAGGATCGCCGGATCGGGCCGGTCGCCCGACAGCACCGGGTTCAGGAAGCGGCCATCGCCCAGATCAGCGATGCGCTGGTTGTCAAAGGCCCGGCGCAGGTCTGGGGAAGATTGCGGCGCCGGGGAGGGGCTGGCGCGCAAGGGTGCGGCCAGTCCCAAGCTGGTGAGTGCGGCCGACGCGATGGCGCTCCGGCGGCTGATCGGTGGCGGGCTCACAGCGCTAGGCCCGTCGTCCGTGCCCAGGCGCGCCACAATTCGGGCCAGGCTTCGACCGGTTTGCCGATGGCCTTGCGCAGGCCGAACCCGTGGCCGCCATGTTCGAACAGGTGCGTCTCCACGCGGATGCCCTTGGCCTTGAGGGCCGCGCGCAGCAGCAGCGCGTTGTTGACCGGCACGACCTCATCGTCCTCGGCATGCAGCAGGAAGAACGGCGGGGCATCGGCCGGGACATTGCGATGGGGGGAATGCATTGCCTCAAGTGCGGGCGTTGCCGCCTGGCCGACGAGCAGTTCGCGCGATCCCGCGTGCGCATCGGGCGCGCTCATCGACACGACGGGATAGATCGGCGCTGCACTGTGCGGCTTGGCGGAAAGCCGGTCGGCGGCATCGACCGGCGCGTAAACCCTGGCGTCGAACCGCGTCGCCAGGTCGGCGCACAGGTGTCCGCCTGCCGAAAAACCCATGGCCGAAACCCGCTCAGGGTCCACGGCGAAATCAGCCGCAAAGCCACGGATGACGCGCATCGCGCGCTGCGCATCGGCAAGCGCCACATCCGGCCCCGCCGCCCAGCCCTCGCCGGGCAGCCGGTAGAACAGCACGAATGCGGTGAACCCGCGCGCCGCCAGCCAGCGGCCCATCTCATAGCCTTCCTTGTCGACCACCACCCAGCGATAGCCGCCGCCCGGCGTGACCAGCACCGCAGCGCCATTAGGCCGGTCGGGCCGGAAAACCGCCAGCCTGGGAACGGTGATGCCGAACACCGCGCGATCGGTGACCAATCGGTCGGTGGAGCGCTCCTGCACCGTTTCAGTGAGCGCGCGCGCAGGCATTCCCGGCGCCCCGGCAGGCCACAGGTCGATGGTTTCGGAAGGTTGCGGCAGACCGGGGGGCAGGGGGGCGCCGGGCACAGTAGGCACTGCGGTTTGCGCAAACGCTGCGGGCACCAGCCCCAAAGCAAGCGGAGCCGCCATGAAGGACCGGCGATCGATCGTCATGGCGGCTCCCTTTCCGTTGATCTGGCCCGGCAATGCGGGGCCTTTGTGTAAGCCCCGTTCTCGTCACCCCCGCGCACGCGGGGGTCCCGCTATCCTAACGTAACGCGCGGATTTAGCGGGATTCCCGCCTTCGCGGGAATGACGGGGAAAGACGCAATGAGGAGTTAATACTTGAAGCGGGCACCGACGAAGAAGTTTCGGCCGAAATGGTTGTGCTCATAGTTCCGGTTGGCGTCGATATCGGTGTAGCGATAGCGATAGGTATCCAGCAGGTTGTTGCCTTCCAGCGAGATTTCCGCCCATTCGGTCAGCTTGTAGCGGATCGACGCATCGACGTTCCACTGCGAGCCATAGCCTTCCAGAATGTTGCCGGTGCCGCTCGCGCCTTCGTGATAGCGGCTGCGATAGGTCGCCATCACGCGCGCCGAGAAGGTGCCGTCATCGAAATACAACGTGCCGTTGTAGGCGCGCTTGGAGACGTTTGCGAGCGCAGCGGAGCGCACGAGGTTGACCAGTCCTCCACCCGGCAGCGTCGCCGGTCCCTGCACGTTGAAATCGGCATTGCTGTCAATGAAGGTCGCGTTGGCCAGAATGCCGAAATTGCCGAAAAAGCCATCGGTGAAGATGGTGAACGGGATCTGCGCGGCCAGCTCCACGCCCTTCAGCTTCGCTCCGGTGCCGTTGACCGTGGTGGTCAGCGTCCAGATCGGCTGGGTGAGCAGCGCAGGGTTGAGCGCCGCGGGCGAGGAGGGGTTGAGCACCGAAACCGGGAGGCCGGTCTGGGCAAACGTCGCCTCGGTGATCGCAGCGGTTTGGGTAAAGCTGTCGACGTTCTTGATGAAGCCTGCGATCGACAGCAGCGCCTGCGGAGCGAAATACCATTCGATCGCTGCATCGTAGTTGGTCGCGCGGAACGGTTCGAGGAACGGGTTGCCGCTGGTCACGCGGAAGTTGAAGCCGTCCGCGGTGCCGCCCGGCGTGAGCGAGCCCAATGTCGGACGGGTGATGACCTCTGCCGCTGCCAGACGAACGATCAGGTTCTGCGCAGGGTACAAGGCGATGTTGGCCGATGGCAGCCAATCCTCGTAGCTGCGCTCGACGACCGCTTCCACGCCGCTGACCAGTCCGTAAGACGATTGGTCGGTCTTCACATAACGGATGCCTGCATTCAGCGCGTACTCAAGGCCGAAAAGGTCGCCCTTGGCATCGAACTGAAGGTAACCACCCTTGGTGGTTTCCTGCACGCCGCGGTTGTTGCCCACGTCAAGCGCCAGCGGGCGCTGGTACAGCTTGGTGAAGTCCGCTGCGGCATCCAGATTGGGGACCAGCCAGGAATTGGTGTTGCCCGCCGGTTGCCCGGCCTTGCCCAGGTTGAACAGCTGCGAGAGCGCAGGTGTCGCCTGGAAGCCATAGATGGCCGTGGGGCCGAACACGGTCGATGCCGAACAGGTGATGGTGCCCAGCACGCGGTCCAGCCCGCCATTGCCGCACACCGCGGTATCGCGGGTGAACGCAACCGTGTCGAAGTTGAACCGGCGCCACACCGCGCCGGCCTTGATGGTGAAGCCTTCGGTCACGTCCCATTCGGTGCGCAGTTGTGCGGTCTTGAACCGGTTTTCGATTTCCGATGGACGATCACGGATTTCTGCCAGCTGGAAGACGGCCGGATCGGTCACGCTGTTGCCGAAGGTCAGCTTGGGCCGCTTCATATCGGTATAGTCGTACGAATAACCCTGCGCGTCGCGGTCATCGAACACGATTGTCGTTTCGACGGGGATATCCGCGTTCGACTTGGACAGGCCGCCCATGAGGGTGAAGCGGAAGCTGTCCGACAGGTCCTGATCCCAGGTGCCGCCGACCTGATAGAACTCGGTCGTGCTCTTGCGCAGATAATGCTCGGTGCGGACCCACGCATCGTTGAGCGTGGCCGAGATCATGTTGTTGTTGGCGTCGTAGACGGGGTTGACGACATCGATCGAACGCTCGTTGGAGCGTAGCAGAACCTCGCCCCACTGTTCGCGCCGGTCGCTGTTGAAATTGGAATACAGGCCGTCGATGGAGAACTTGGTGGCATCCGAGGGCGCAAACTGGATCGATCCGGTGATGCCCAGCCGCTCGCGGTCGTGCTTCACTTCGCCATAGCGCGGAATGCGCGGGTGGAAGGACAAAGCGGCCTGGTCGCACGCGGCGCTGCGGCCATTGGTGTAGACGCCGCCGGTGTTCGGGCGTCCGGCAAGGTTGGTCGCGCTGGCGGTGAAGCACGGCGCGCCGTTGACCGAGTCGAACCGCGCCTGTGCCCAGCGCACGGTGTTGTTGCCCAGTTCCAGCACCTGAGTCTTCTGGTACGCGGCAGAGACCGACACGCCGAAGGTGCCTGAATCGTTGCGCCAGCTGAGCAGGCCGGCGAGGCGCGGGCCGACATATTCGGACAGGTCGTTATAGCTCATCACCGCCGATGCGACCGCGGTGAAACCTGCCTTGGCGGCCAGCGGGTTGCCGGTGTTGAGATCGACCACCGCGCCCAGCGACCCTTCGTCCAGGCTGGCTTCGGCGGTCTTGTGGACGACGATGGAGCTGAACAGTTCGGAAGCGAACACGTTGAAATCGAACGCGCGGTCGCGGTTGGCCGATGCGCCGTCGGTGGACGTCGCGACCGTTTCCAGGCCGTTGACGCGGACGCGGGTGAACTGGCTGGACAGACCACGCACGGTGATCGAGCGGCCCTCGCCTGCATCGCGCGAGATTGAGATGCCGGGAATGCGCTGGAGCGATTCTGCCAAGTTCTGGTCGGGGAATTTGGCGATGTCTTCCGCGACGATGGCATCGACCGAGCCCACCGTGGTGCGCTTCAGGTTGATCGCAGCTTCCAGCGACTGGCGAAAGCCGGTGACGACGATTTCGTCTGCGACCGTCTCATCCTCGACCACCTGATCTGGCGCGGCCTGATCCTGCGCGGCGGCATCCTGTGCCTGCGCGGTGCTGGCGGCGCCCAGCGCACAACCGGCCAGCAGGGCCAGCTTGAGACCAGACATATATGAAACCTGTCGCGTGTGCTGACTGCGCATCCTAAATCCCCTCCTGAACGCCCTTTTCGGGGCAATTGCTACCGGTGTCAAAGGGGAAGACGCAGATACGCCTTGCACTCTTTCGACACCCTGACTCCCATGCCCCGCGGCCCTTGATGATCGGGCTGCGAAATTCTTGTCCAGCTGCCGCGGCGGCGCGTTCGCCTGCTTTGGTAACCGGTGTCATTAAGTATTGCCCTCTCGCCGCCGCTCTGTCAATACCAAGCCAACAGGAGAGAAAATGATGCGCAGCAAGATGCACAAAGCCCTGCTCGTCGGCGTTTTTTTCGCGTCCAGCATGATGGCGGGCCTGACACCGATCAACGCTCAGCCGCACCCGGCAGACCCCAGCAAGGGCGGGGCAGGGGGGCGAATCATCCGGGTCACCACCCTGGCCAAATCCGGCCCTGGCTCGTTCGCAGAAGCGCTCGCCACCAAGGGTCCGCGCACCGTGGTGTTCGAGGTTGGCGGCGTGATCGATCTGGCGCGCAGCTCGCTGGAAATCACCGAACCGTTCCTGACCGTAGCGGGCCAGACTGCGCCGTCGCCCGGCATCACGATCATCAAGGGCGGCATCGACGTGAAGACGCACGATGTCGTGCTGTCGCACCTGCGGGTGATGACCGGAGCCGATGGCCAGCCCAGGCTCTCGGGCTGGGAAGCCGATGCGCTGTCCACCGTCGCGGCGCACAATATCGTTGTCGAACATTGCAGCTTCCTGTGGGGGATCGACGAAAACATGTCGGCGTCCGGCCCGCGGTTCACGGGCAAGACCGTCGCCGAATGGCGCGCAGGGACCAGCCACAATATCGTGTTTCGCGACAATATCGCAGCAGAGGGCTTGGCCAATTCCAGCCACCCAAAGGGCGAACATTCCAAGGGATCGCTGATCCACGACAACGCGACGGGAATCGTGTTCTATCGCAACGTCTGGGCGCACAATGTTGAGCGCGCGCCGTTGGTCAAGGGCGGGGCGCAGGTCGCGCTCATCAACAACCTCATTTACAATCCTGGGCACCGCGCGGTGCACTACAACCTGATGAACCTGGAATGGCAGGGGCAGGCGTATGTGACGGGCGAGATCACCGCGGTCGGCAACGTCATGCGCGGCGGCAACGACACCAATGAAGGCCTGCCGTTCCTGATGTTGGGGGGCGACGGGGACCTGGCCTATTTCGGGCAGGACAACCGCGCAGTCGACCGGCATGGCGCCGCGCTGCCGCAGTTCGGGCGCTATGGCGAGACTCAGGCCAAGCTGATCACCGCGCAATCACCGCTGGCGGACGTATCGCGCTACAGCATCCTGCCATCGGGCGAGGTGGAAACATCGGTGCTCGCCACCGCCGGGGCCCGTCCGTGGGACCGCGCGGCTCATGATATCCGTGTGCTGTTTTTCGTGGCGGAAGGGCGCGGCGACATCATCGACGATGAAAGCGAGGTGGGCGGCTATCCCAAGATCGCACCCAGTTCCGCGCCATTCGTGGCGGCCGACTGGGACCTTGTGACGATGACGCCGAAATCAGGCCGCTACCCCGGGCAGAAGGGCGGCGCGCAGGAAGCGTTGTCCACACGGGACCAGCAGATGCGGACGCCTCAACCGTGAGTGCGCTGCTGGCGCTGCTGCTCGTTGCTGCGCCGCCGATGGCGGTGATCGACGAGGCCGATACCATGCGCCGCGAGCCGCCGCCGCACGGTGCGATCGGCATGAGCACCGCCTGGCGGATCAGCGACCACGCGCCGCAGCCGCGCCGCATGGAGTTCCGCCGCCGCACGCTCGATATCGGCGCGGCCATCGGCGAGCACGAAATCGCGCATGACGAAGTGTACTATGTGCTGGATGGCGAGGGCGAGGTGGTGTCGGACGGACAACGCGCCACGCTGAAACCCGGCATGACCGCGTATCTGTATGACGGCGCGGTCGTCGGCATCTGGCAGAAGGGCACCAAGCCGCTGGCGCTGATCATCGCCTATCCGGTGCCAGAGCCAGATTCGGGTCCGGTCAGCTCCCCGGCTGAACGTAAGGTGCCCTAGCCCACAGCTCACGCTCCCAGCGGCGCGGGTCGTTCTGCACCGTGGCGACGCCATCGCCGACTATAAGCGTAGCGCGACCGGGCAGCGTGTAAGGCGACCAGTCCGCTACACCGGGCACGCCGGTTTTGGCGAGCCCCGCAAATGCCGTCAGCATGATGTCGCGGGTTGCCCGTGCACCCGCATCCGTCCCGCTCATGCTGCCCGGCGCATCGAGCGTGCCGAACACGTACGGAATGTCATCGGTGTGCGCCGCGCCGCGCAGGGGATCGAGCGGGGACGGTCGCTCGAGCTGGTACACCCATGTCGCGCCTGCACCCGCCTGCGCCCGCGCATCCGCCTCGATCACCTGCCCGGGCCAGGATCGGCCTGCGGTGGTTGCGGCATAGAACACTTGCTCGGGCGTCCAGTCTGGGAACTGTGCTCGGTACTGCGCCACCACCCAATCGGTATCCAGGTCGATCTTGATTTCGGGCGCGATTCGCTCGGCCAGATTGTCCCAGCTTAGCCCTTTGAGCTTCGGCCCGCGCGGGTCGATGAAGGCGCGCGTTTCCTGCGCCGTGTTGCCAAGGATCATCGGGATGCCGTTCGATTGCGGCGCGGCATCGGGCCAGAACGGGTGGCGCGGCAGGTTGACCATGTCCAGCACAGGGCCGAAATACACAGCGCCGCCCATGATCGGATCGGTGGCCTGCAGGGCCTCGACGATGCGTTCGGATGGCGCAGCGAGCAGGCCTGCACCATCGGTGCGTTTCAGCCCCAATGCGGCCATCAGCGCCATTGTGCGCTTCCACGCATTGCCGCCGCCGCTGGCCACAACCTGCTGGCCGCTCATCGTCGCTGCGCTGTGGAACAGGCCCCTCGCAGCAGGCATCGCCATCAGCGTCGCGATCTTGGCGCCGCCACCTGACTGGCCGAACACCATGATGCGCGCGGGATCGCCGCCAAAGCCTGCGATGTTGGCGCGCACCCATTCGAGCGCGAGGATCAGGTCGAGCTGGCCCATGTTGCCGCTATCGACAAAGCGCGCGCCCAGTGGCCGCAGCCATGCATAGCCGAACGCGTTGAGCCGGTGGTTGACCGTCACCACCACCACATCGCCAGATGCGGCGAGCCTGTGGCCATGGGTCAGCGGATCGGTGACAGTGCCGTTGGAATACGCGCCGCCGTGGAAATACACCATCACCGCGCGCCTGGCGGACGGGTTTGCCTCGGGCGTCCAGACGTTGAGGAACAGACAATCTTCGGACTGCGGCAGATCCGGGTTGCCGCGTTGCGGCGCGATCGGGCCAAACGCTTGCGCCTTCGTTGCACCGTCCATCGGTGCTGCGGCGGCGCGGGCGAACCGCTCCGCGCGGCCATAACGGATGCCCTTGAACGCCAGCACGCCGTTTTCGCGCAGTCCGGTGAAGCAGCCGACTTTGGGATCACGCAGCCTGGCCAGCGCCGGGGTTGCGACAAACGCGGCGCCGCCGCCCAGCAGCGCGCGCCGCGTCAGTTCAGCGCCGGACATCGCCGCCGGACGCTGAGAATGCGGCAAGTTCGCCTGCCCCGATCAGGCACATGTCGCCGGGCAGCGAGTGCTTGAGCGCGGCCAGCGCCAGCCCGCACTCGGCCATGGCCTGCGCATCGCTGCCTTGCAGATACCGGTGCAACACGCCAGCAGCAAAGGCATCGCCAGTGCCGATGCGATCAACGATGCCGGTGACGTCGATCTCGGCAGTCTGGTGCTTGGTCGTGCGCGTATCGACTCGCGCGGCGATGCGATGGTGATTGCTGCTCACCACATGGCGCGCGGTCGATGCGACCAGTTCGAGCCGGGGGAATTCTGCAAACACCGCTTCTGCCGCCTCGCGCCGCCGCTCTGCGCCATCGCCCGAAAAGGTCGTGCCCAGCAGCAGCGAGATATCGCGGTGGTTGCCGATCAGCACCGTCGCAGCGCTCACCAGTTCGGTCAGAATGCTGCGCGGATCGCTGTCCCAGCTGTCCCACAGCAACGCGCGGTAGTTGCCGTCGAAGCAGATCGGCACGTTCGCAGATTGCGCCGCTGCGATCGCCGCGCGGGCAAGCGCAACGCCATTGGGCCCCAGCGCCGGCGTGATCCCCGACAGGTGCAGCAATGCGGCGCCCTCCAGCGCGCTCGCAAAATCGAACGCCTGCGCAGTGCTCAGCGCGAAGGCCGACCCGGCGCGATCGTAGGTAATCGACGAGGGGCGCAGGCCCGCGCCCGGCTCAAGAAAATACAGCCCCATGCGGCCCGCACCGCGCGCCACGAAGCGGGTGTCCACGCCAGCTGCGCCCAGTTCCGCGCGGGCCTTGTCACCCAAGGGGTTGGCGGGCAGCACCGTCACCATGCGGGTGGCATGGCCCAATGATGCCAGTCCGGCAGCGACGTTGGCCTCCGCGCCGCCCACCGCCATCTCCAGCCCCTGCGCCTGAACCATCATCCTTGCGCCCGGTGGCGACAGTCGCAGCAGCATCTCGCCGAAGCACACCACCGGGCCGGGCACGGAATTGCTCACCGCGCCAGCCAGCCGCCGTCGACCGCCAGGATATGGCCGGTGACATAGTCGGATGCGGGCGATGCGAGGAACAAGGCCGCGCCCGCGATATCCTGCGGCCGCCCCCAGCGTCCGGCGGGGATGCGCTCCATGATCTGGCGGTTGCGGGTTTCGTCCGCCTGCAACGCGGCGGTGTTGTTGGTGGCGATGTAGCCGGGCGCGATCGCGTTGACCTGCACGCCCTTGGGTGCAAGTTCGTTCGCCATCGCCTTGGTAACCCCGCCGACGCCCGATTTGGCCGCGGCATAGCTCGGCACGCGCACGCCGCCCTGAAAGGTTAGCAGCGAGGCGATGTTGATGATCTTGCCCGACCCGCGCTCTGCCATATGGCGCGCCGCTGCCTGGCTGAGGAAGAACAGCGTCTTCAGGTTGGTGTCGATCACCGCATCCCAGTCCGCCTCGCCGAACTCGAGCAGATCGGCGCGGCGGATGATGCCGGCGTTGTTGACCAGAATGTCGAGGCTGCCGAGCCCCGCCAGCGCCTCATCCACCACGCGGCCCACGGGCTCGATCGAGCCAAGGTCCGCGCTGATGCTGACCGCCTTGCGGCCGGTGGCGGCGATTGCGGCCAGCGTTTCGGTCGGCTCGGACCGGCCAGCGACCGCAACGTCGACGCCGGCCTGTGCCAGCGCGACCGCGATCGCCTGGCCTATGCCGGTGTTCGCGCCGGTGACCAATGCGGTCTTGCCCGAAAGATCGAAGGGGCTGCTCATTATGATCGTCCGCCCTCAGGCTGCAAGGGTCTGCAGATACGCCGCGATGTCCTTGTCCTTCGCGTTGGCATGGAAATACTCGGCAAACCGTTCGCCTGCAATCGCGGCCTTGAGCAGGTCCTGATCGACGGTCTTGAGCACGGTCAGCATGTCGTGGCAGCTTGCGGCCTTCAGGTCCTTCAGGATGCCGCGGTTGGTGCGCATGATCTCGGCGCGCTCGCGGGGGTAGCCCAGGCCGCGCTCGCCGTCGAACAGCTTGGCATAGCAATCGCGCAGGTTCAGTTCCGCCGCCCAGCCAAAGCCCTTGGCATAGGGCATGGAAATCGCATTGCCGTCATTGATCTGGCCGAACAGGAACGCATCGGTCGGGTCAATCACCAGGCCGCAGAACACGCCGGGCATGGCATTGCACGCCAGCATCGACCCCATGCCGGTGCCGCAGCCGGTGACGACGAAATCCGCCGCGCCCGAATTCAGCAGAATGCCGGTCAGCAGGCCGTTCATCACGTAGGTGAGCGATGCCGAGTCCTCGGCGGAATACATGCCGTAATTGAACACCTCATGGCCCAGCGGCAGCGCGACATCGGTCAACGCCTCATGGATGATGCTGTTTTTGGCGGCCTGGCTGTTCTCGGTGATCAGGGCGATTTTCATGGCGTCTCTCCTGCTGGGGCGACCGTCCTCATAGGGGTGTCGCCGCTGAATGGTTGTCGCTTGGTAACCGGTGTCATTCCCCCGTGCAAGCCCCTTGCGTCATGTTCCAACGCGCGGCGGCTGGTCAGCCCGAGGCGACCGACGCGCGCTCGATGAGGTCGGACAGGAAATGCGAGGGGTGCTTGCGCGCCTCTGCCGGATCGATCAGCTTGATCGCAGCCGCCTTGGCCATCGCCTCGATCGGCCAGCGCACGGTGGTGAGCGGCGGCCAGATATGGGCGGCGATGGCGGTATCATCAAAGCCGACGATCGACAGATCTTCGGGCACGGACAGGCCCTGCGCGCGCGCCGCGTGCAGCACACCTGCGGCCATCTCGTCATTGCTGGCGAAGATCGCGCCGGGGCGGGGGGAGGCGGCGAGCAGCTTTTCGCCAGCGGCAATGCCGGTCTCGAACGTGTAGTTGCCCTCGGCCATGATCGCCGGGTCCAACGCGATACCGGCGGTTTCCAGCGCATCGCGATATCCCAAGGCGCGCTCGGCGGCAGAGCGGAAGCCCTCCGGTCCTGCGACAAAGCCGATGCGGCTGTGGCCGCGCCCGACCAGATAGGCGATCGCCTTGGCGACGGCTTCACGATCGTTCGAGGCGACCATATGCGCATCGTCGTCCAGCCGCACCGACCCCATCCTCACATAGGTAACCCCCAGTTCCTCGCAGAGCGCGGCCAGCGCGTCGTTCTCGGAAATCGGCGGCAGCAGCATCACGCCGAACAGGCGCTGCTGCTCAAGGAAGGTGCGCACATCGTCCAGCATGTCGGTCGACCGCCGGTTGACCGGGCGCACCACCAACGCGAACTCGGTCTCGCGGATGGCGGACAAGATGCCCTGCTGCACCCCCAGCACCATCTGCGCATTGGGGTTGTCATGGATCAGGCCGATCAGGAAATTGCGCCGCAGCGCCAAGGCGCGCGCCTGCGGATTGGGCACATAGCCAAGCTCGGCGATCACCGCTTCGACCTTCTCGCGCGTCGCCGCGTTGAGCAGCGCCGAGCGGTTGATCACCCGGCTCACCGTCTTTTTCGATACGCCGGCGATGCGGGCGACATCATTGATCGTGGGTTTGCCGTCCTTGGCCTTCATCGCACGCACTTCCGTTTCATTCGCCGGCATGGCTACACCGGTGTCAGTCGCCCGACTGGTCCTAGCCGCAGCAGGGCCATAATGGCAATGCCATGCCAATTGACACCGGTTACCATGATGCTATCCATCGCATTGCCGCAGCACGACAGACGGCGGTAGGAAGGGAGAGGCGCAGATGCATGGTCCGCAGTCCGCAATGCCGGATGCGCTCCCGGATGCCATGCTGGTGCATGCCTCCGACAGCGTGGCGGTCGCGCTGCGTGCGATGTGCGCCGGAGAGACGATCCAGGTCGGCGGCCACACGCTCGAGCTTTGCGACGCTGTGCCGCAGGGCCACAAATTCGCGATCCGCGGGCACGCCATTGGCGAACCCGTTGTCAAATACGGCTTGCCGATCGGGCGTGCGACCCAGCCGATCACCGCAGGCGCGCATGTCCACAGCCACAATCTGGCAACCGCGCTGACAGGCGAGCAGGCCTATCACCGCGATCTCCCGAGCGCTCCAGACCCAGTCGCGTCCAGCCAGGAGCCTTGCTGGCAAGGCTATCGCCGCGCCGATGGCGGCGCCGCCACCCGCAACGAAATATGGATACTGCCCACGGTCGGCTGTGTCGGCCTGACCGCCGAGCAGGCCGCGCGCACGGCCGAAGCGCGGCATGCGCAGGCGATCGCGGATGGCCGCATCGACGGCATATTTGCGTTCAGCCATCCGCACGGCTGCTCGCAGCTTGGTGACGATCTGGGCGGCACGCGCGCGTTGCTCGCCGGGCTTGCCGCCAACCCCAATGCGGCCGGCGTGCTGTTGCTGGGGCTGGGCTGCGAATCGAACCAGCTGGATGAGCTGCTGAGTGCGATCCCGCCGGAAATGCACGGCAAGGTCCGCACTTTGTCGTCGCAGGGCGTGGGCGATGAGCTGGCTGCTGCTGCGGACATTGTGGACGACCTGGTGGCCGCAGCCTGCATGGTCCGGCGCGAGCCTTTGCCCTTGTCGGCGCTCGTCGTCGGGCTGAAATGCGGCGGATCGGACGGCTTTTCGGGCCTGACCGCAAACCCGCTGCTGGGCCGGTTCAGCGAGAGGCTGGCGGCTGCAGGCGGCATCCCCATCCTCACCGAAATCCCGGAGATATTCGGGGCAGAGCAGGCGTTGCTTGACCGCGCGGCGAATGCTGCCGTGTTCGACCGGGCAGCCGCGCTGATCAACCGGTTCAAGCGCTATTACCTCGACCAGGGCCTGCCGGTGTCGGAAAATCCCTCGCCCGGCAATATTGCAGGCGGCATCACCACGCTGGAAGAAAAATCGGCAGGTGCCGTGCAGAAGGCAGGGACGGCGGTGCTGACATCGGTGCTGGATTATGGCGCGCAGGCGACGGTACCGGGCCTGGCCCTGCTCGAATCGCCGGGCAACGACGCTGTGTCGTCGACTGCGCTGGCTGCTGCAGGCGCGACCCTGGTGCTGTTCACCACCGGGCGCGGAACGCCGCTGGGCTTTCCGGTGCCGACGGTCAAGGTCGCATCGAATCGCACGTTGGCGAAATCCAAGCCGCACTGGATCGACTTCGATGCGTCTCAGGCGCTGCAAGCCGGTCAGAAGCGTGCCGACGATGCGTTTTTGGACGCGTTGCTCGCCATCGCCAGCGGTCGCAAAACTGCGGCGGAACGCGGCGGGCAGCGCGCAATCGCGATCTGGAAAAAGGGCGTGACGTTGTAGCGACGCTCACACGACAACACGGGCCAACACACCGCATCTTGCGAATGACACCGGTTTCCTTTACGCAGCCGGGGACACGAAGACGGCAAAGAAAAGACAGGGATGGGGATGGAGATCGAACTGACGGCGAACAAGCAGGCCGACGAAGTGGCACAGGCGTTTGTCAGCGCCCGCCGTGCCGCGCGCGCCCTGCACATGTATCCGGGTGCAGCGCCGCAGGATCTGCACGCCGCCTATGCCATCCAGGACCGCGCGATTGCCATCGATGGCCGCAAGGTCGTCGGCTGGAAGGTCGGCCGCATCAACGCGCCGCTAGATGGGCAACTGGGGGCCAACCGCCTGTCGGGACCCATATTTGCCGATTCGGTGGTGGTTGCAGCAGATGGCCAAGTCCCCGACATGCCCGTGTTCGCCGATGGCTTTGCCGCCGGAGAGGCCGAATTCCTGCTGCATGTCGCGCCCGGCTTCACGGGGGCCGTGCCCACCGACGATGCAGCCACGATCGCCATACTGGACGACGTGCGGCTGGGCATCGAGATTGCCAGCTCGCCTTATCCCGCCATCAACACCGATGGCCCTGCGGTTACCATATCGGATTTCGGCAACAATGCCGGGCTGGTGCAGGGTGCAACGCTGGACGATTGGCGCACTGTCGATCTGTGCGCAGTGCAGGTGCGCAGCGAGATTGACGGCGCGGTGGTCGGCGCGGCTACTGCAGCGAACATGCTCGACGGGCCTTATGGCGCGGTGCGGTTTCTGCTGGCCAACCTGATCGACCGGGGCTTCGATGTGTCCGGCGGGCTGTGGGTGTCAACCGGCGCGATCACCGGCGTGCATGAAATCGGCATCAGCCAGTCTTACCGCGCCGTGTTCGAAGGCTGCGGCGATGTGCAGTGCAGGATCGTTGCGGCAACGCCGCGCTGATGGAACGTCATTGCAGACCGGCAAAGGCCGGCTGCTCACCTGGGAGAGTGAACATGGTCGATGCCACGAGTAACGCCGGTACAAAGGCCGGCTTTGGCGCTGCGAAGGCGCCAATGATGGATGCCGCCGCCGCCAAGGCTGGCCGTTATCGCTGGGTGATCGTCGGCCTGCTGTTTGCAGCGACCGCCATCAATTACATCGACCGGCAGATGATCGGCGTGCTGAAGCCCACTTTGGTGGCGGAGTTCGGCTGGACCGAAGGCGATTTTGCCAACATCGTGTTCTGGTTCCAGGTCGCCTACGCCATCGGGTATATCGGCTTTGGCCGCATCGTCGACGTGCTGGGCGCGCGCCTTGGCTATACCATCGCCATCATCATCTGGACCATCGGCCATATGGCGCATGGGCTTGCGAGCGGCGTCACCAGCTTTGCGATGGCGCGGTTCGGCCTTGGCATCGGCGAAAGCGGCAACTTCCCCGCAGGCATCAAGGCGGTGACCGACTGGTTCCCCCAGCGCGAGCGCGCCTTTGCCATCGGCCTGTTCAACGCCGGGGCGAATGTCGGCGCGATCATCACGCCGCTGCTCGTGCCCTTGCTGGTGCTGTATTTCGGCTGGCGTGAGGCGTTTTATATTACCGGCATTTTCGGGCTGGTGTGGCTTGTCGCCTGGTGGGCGATCTACCGTCACCCCACCGAGCACAAAAGCGTCTCCGTCGCCGAACTCGCCTGGATCCAGCAGGATCCGGCCGACCCGGTCGAGCCGATCGGCTGGAGCCGCCTGCTCACCAAGCGCGAGACCTGGGCCTATGCTTTGGGCAAGTTCCTGATCGACCCGATCTGGTGGTTCTTCCTGTTCTGGCTGCCGGGCTATCTGTTCGAGCGCTATGACATGGATTTGAAGACCTTCGGCCTGCCGCTCGCCGCGATCTACCTGATCTCGGATGGCGGATCGATCTTTGGCGGCTGGATGTCGTCGCGGCTGATCAAGGCCGGGCGCACCCCCAATTTCGCGCGCAAGACGACGATGCTGCTGTGCGCGCTTGCGATCACGCCGATCTGGTTTGCGCAAAGCATCGACAGCGTTTGGGGCGCGGTGCTGATCATCGGGCTGGCGACGGCGGCGCACCAGGCGTTCTCCGCCAACCTGTACACGCTGCCATCGGACATGTTCCCGCGCGGCGCAGTCGGCTCGGTCATCGGCATCGGCGGCACGGTCGGCGCGCTGGGCGGCATGGGGATGGCGCTGTTCACCGGCTATATCCTCGACAGCACGGGCAGCTACGAAATCCTGTTCGCTATCTGCGCCAGCGCGTATCTGGTGGCGCTTGCCGTGGTGCATCTGTTGAGCCCGCGGCTGGAACCGGCTAAGGTCTGAGCGAAGGCCTCTTGCCAAGGAACTGGCGCGCTTGATCTATATCTGGCTGAACATCCTGCCGATTGCGGTGGCGACGCTGTGCGGCCTTGCCATCGGCTATGGCTGGGCGCGGGCATCGGGGCTGCGGGTTTCGGCAGGCGTCGCCATCGCAGCGGTGGTCGCCGAATTCTGGCTGACCGCCATCCTTGCCGGTGCCGTCATCCTCGCGCCGCCCCAGGCCGACCCGTGGATCATGGCAATGGGCAGCGCCTTCATCATCTGGATCGGCTTCGTGCTGCCCGTGCTGGTGGTGACCTTGGGCGTGCAGGGCGTTCGCTTTGCTGCGGTGGCGAGTGCGTGCGGCTATTGGCTGGTGACGATGCTGGTGCAGGCCGCGATCCTCAAGACCATGGGCCTGGTACCGCCGCCCGCCGGATGAGTGTGCTGGCGGCAGGGGCGGCAATCGACTAACCGTTGTCGGATGATGCTCCGCAACCTTGTGATCCGGCCGAAACGCCGATGACGTACGCGCCCGAAAAGCCCGGTGCGCCCGCGACGTTCGGTGTCGTCAGCTACAACATCCGCAAGGCGATCGGCGCGGACCGCAGGCGCAACCCTGAGCGGATCATGCGGGTGCTGGCGGAGACCGGCGCCGATATCGCCGTGCTGCAGGAGGCCGACCGCAGGCTGGGCGAGCGGCACAGCGCCTTGCCCGCTGCGCTGATCGCAGAGGCCGGGTGGCAGGTGGTGCCGGTGGCGACATCGCGCGGCGGCATCGGCTGGCATGGCAACGCGATCCTGGTCTCCCCGCGCGTCGAGATACTGCGCGGCGAGCGTCTGACGCTGCCGATGCTGGAGCCGCGCGGCGCGGTGATGGCCGATCTTGCCATCGAGGGGCAGCCGCTGCGGATCGTCGGCGCGCACCTCGATCTGTCCGGCCTGTGGCGACCGCGCCAGTTGCGCGCGCTGGTCGGCCATATCCATGGGCAGGACGAAGCACGGCCGACGCTGCTGACGGGTGATTTCAACGAATGGCGCAGGGAGCCATCCGGCCTGCTGCATCTGATAAAGCACTTCGCGCATATCCGCCCCGGCCCCAGTTTCCCCGCGCGCTGGCCGGTGGCGCACCTCGACCGCATGTTCGTCTCGGCCGATCTGGCTGTGGAGGAAGCCGCCGTGCACAGCAGCCGGTTGGCCGCGCTGGCTTCCGATCACCTCCCCATCTGGGCGCGGCTCAAGCTGCCCGGTATCCGCCAGCCGGACGACGCATGAGCCTGTTGGCCGTCAGCCTGGGCACCGCGGCGGCGATGGTCGCGGCATGGCTGGCCTTGCGATACGCGTTCCGCCTGCCGGATCTGCCCCCACACCCCCCATCACCGCCGCTGCCCGATACACCCGACAGCCGCATCGGTCGGGCGATCGCCGGGCTGGAAGCCGCCAATCCGGGCGATTCGGGCATCCTGCCGCTGGCCGATTCGCGCGAGGCGTTTGCCGCGCGCGTCAAGCTGATCCGCGCCACCGACCAGTATCTGGACGTGCAATATTACATCTGGCGCGAGGACGTGTCGGGCCTGCTGCTGTTGGAGGAACTGCGGCAGGCGGCCGAGCGCGGGGTGCAGGTGCGGCTGCTGCTCGACGACAACGGAATCGACCAATTGGACGACGAGCTGGCCGCGCTGGACAGCCATCCGAACATCGCGGTGCGGCTGTTCAACCCGTTCGTGATCCGCAACCCCAAGGCGATCGGCTATCTGCTCGATCCGCTGCGGCTCAACCGGCGGATGCACAACAAGAGCCTGACCGCCGATAATCAGATGACCATCATCGGTGGCCGCAACATCGGCGATGCGTATTTCGGCGCGGGCGACCAGCCCGAGTTTGCCGATCTGGATGTGCTCACCATCGGCGCGATCGTACCCGAAATGTCGGCGGACTTTGCGCGTTACTGGGACAGCGCCTCATCCTATCCGCTGCACATGATCCTGCCTGCCGCCGATGATGCGGCGCTGGAGAGGCTTGCCGCAAGGGCAGGCAGGCTGTTGCAGGACAATACCCTGGCCCAGGCCTATGCCGCTGCGGTGGACACGTCGTCCTATGCCGACCCGCTGACGCACGATACCATCGACTATGAATGGGCGCCGGTGACGATGATGAGCGATGATCCCGGCAAGGTGCTTGGCCGCAAGCCCCGGCTGCCGCAGCCCATCGGCAAGATCGGCGACATCCTCAGCGGATCGCAGCAGAAACTGGGCCTCGTCACGGCCTATTTCGTGCCCGGCAAGGCGGGGGCTCAGATGTTCATGGCCCTGGCGGCGCGCGGCGTCTCCATCGACGTGCTGACCAACGCGCTTGCCTCCACCGATGTTGCGGTGGTGCATGCAGGCTATGCCCGGTATCGCAGGCGGCTGCTGCGATCAGGTGTGCGGCTGTGGGAAATGAAGTCCGATATCGGCCGGGCGCCGCGTACGCGCAGCGGCGTGCTGGCCGGATTGCCTAAGACCAGCCGGACGTCATTGCACGCCAAGACGTTCACCAGCGATGGCCGGATGCTGTTTGTCGGCTCGTTCAACTTCGACCCGCGCTCGATGCACCTGAATACCGAGCTTGGCTTTCTGGTGGACAGCCCGGCGCTGGCCGAGCGGTTGCAGGAACTGTTCAAGGAGCCGCTGCTGGAGCGCGCCTATCAGGTGCAGTTGACCAAGGCTGGCCGGCTTGAATGGCTGGATGCAGGCGAGGGCGATGCAATCGTGCACCATCATGAGCCGGACACCAGCCTGTTGCGCCGCGCGCAGGTGGTGTTCTGGCGGATGATGCCGATCGAGTGGCTGCTGTAACTGCCGTCAGCGCGGCAGCGGGGTCAAACCGGCTTGCGCTTGTCCTTGGCGAGCGTGCTTAACACGCCGCGGAAGGTGCGTACCTCGTTGCTGTCCCATTGCGGCTTGGTCAGCAGGTTGCGCAAGGTGCGCCGCGTCATCGAGGCGCGGCCTTCGGGGAAGAAATAGTTCTTCGCCTCCAGCATGCCGCACAGTTGCTCGAACATGCCGTCGAGTTCTTCCATCGGTGCGGGCGGGTTGATCTCTACCTCGGTGGGGGATGACACCGCATCGCCGCCGCCGGTCTTCGACCATTCATATGCCACCAGAATGACCGCCTGGGCTAGGTTCAGCGATCCGAACTCCGGGTTGATCGGAACCGTCAGGATGGCCTGCGCGATGGCCACGTCCTCGGTCTCCAGGCCCGACCGCTCCGGCCCGAACAGGATCGCGCTGCGCCCCGGCGCGCTGACGATCTGGCTGGCGGCGACCGCAGGCGTCACCACCGGCTTGGTCACGCCGCGCTTGCGCACGGTGGTCGCATAGACATGGTTGCAGTCGGCAACCGCATCGGCGACGGTTTCGAACACCTGCGCCTGTTCCAGCACGATGTCCGCACCCGATGCCGCAGGGCCTGCTGACGGGTTGGGCCAGCCATCGCGCGGCGCGACCAGCCGCATGTCGGTGAGGCCGAAGTTCAGCATCGCGCGCGCGGCCTTGCCGATGTTTTCGCCCAGTTGCGGGCGGACGAGCACGACGATGGGCTTGCGCAGGTCCGCGGGCAGCGATGCCTGCGCGGTCTTGAGGTTGCGTGCGGCCTTAGACTTGCCCAGCAGCATCTTGCGCGCACGCTCGGACAATGCGCCGTAATCCTTGCGGATCAGCGCCTCCTTCTTGGTGCGGCTCCACCCCTTGATCTGCTTGTCGACCGCGTTGGCATTGTCGGCGGTGACAAAGTCCTCGCTCCACACCAGTTCGACCGGCTGGCGCGATTTGGTGTAGCCGGGCACGGCGCCCGCCTGATGCGCCGCGACATCGGCGTCCAGGTTTTCACCATGGCCGACGAAGTACGAGCCATCGCCGCAGCGCAAAATATAGGTATAGAACGGCATCAGGCCCCGCCTCCGCCCCCGCCGACATCTTTGACGGTGCTGGCGAATTCCTCGAAGTCCTTGGCCTCGCTGAAATCGCGATAGACGCTAGCGAAGCGGATGTAAGCGACCGAGTCCAGCATCCGCAGCCCGTCCATCACCATCCCGCCGATGTCGCGCGAATGCACTTCGTTTTCGCCGGATGTCTCGATCTGCCGCTGGATGCCGGATACCAACTGGTCGATCCGTTCCTGATCGATCCCGCGCTTGCGGCAGGCGACCGCCACCGATTTCTCGATCTTGGCGCGGTTGAACGGCTCGCGCCGGTTCTCGCTCTTGACCACCATGATATCGCGCAACTGGATGCGCTCGAACGTGGTGAACCGCGCGCCGCAGCTTTCGCACTGGCGACGACGACGGATGGCCGCCCCGTCTTCGGTGGGGCGGCTATCTTTTACCTGGCTGTTTTCGTGCGCACAAAACGGGCATCTCATCGTTCAGCGTATGCCCTTCACGGACGCAGGCGCTTGTAGAGCATGAACCCTGCGCCGGCGAGCAGGCCAAGCGGCCAGCTGACCACGGGCAGAACCGCGCCCGCCACCGCGCCGATGGCGCCAGCGGTCAACACCGGCTTGGTCGAAGGATGCGCCATGCCCTGCTTGGCCATGCCGGCGATTTCGTCACGCGCGTCGGCGATAAGGTCGCCGCTGTTCTTGGGATCGTCAGGGTTCTGCATGGTTCAAAGCTCCGGATAGATGGGGAAACGGTCGCACAATGCTTCGACGCGCACGCGCACCGCGGCTTCGACTTCGGGGTCGCCATGCTCGCCCTTCTGGCGCAGGCCGTCGAGCACGTCGGCGATCATGTCGCCGATCTCGCGGAACTCGGCGACGCCAAAGCCGCGCGTGGTGCCTGCAGGCGATCCGACGCGGATGCCGCTGGTCTTGGTCGGCGGCAGTGGGTCGAAGGGAATGCCGTTCTTGTTGCAGGTGATGCCGGCGCGCTCCAGCGCCTCGTCGGCATCCTTGCCGGTCACGCCCAGCGGACGCAGATCGACCAGCGCAAGGTGGGTATCGGTGCCGCCTGCAACCAGGTCCGCGCCGCGTTCCTTCAGCCGGCTCGCCAGCGCCTTGGCGTTGTCGATCACCGCGCGCGAATAGCTCTTGAATTCCGGCGTCAACGCTTCGCCGAAGGCCACCGCCTTGGCGGCGATGACGTGCATCAGCGGGCCACCCTGCAGGCCGGGGAACACGGCGGAGTTCAGCTTCTTGGCCAGCGCCTCGTCATTGGTCAGGATCATGCCGCCGCGCGGACCGCGCAGCGTCTTGTGCGTGGTGGTGGTGGCGACGTGCGCATGCGGGAAGGGCGAGGGGTGCACGCCTGCTGCGACCAGCCCGGCAAAGTGCGCCATATCGACCTGGAAGAATGCGCCGACCTCGTCCGCAATCGCGCGGAACTTGGCGAAATCGATGTGGCGCGGATAGGCCGAACCGCCTGCGAAGATCAGCTTGGGCTTGTGCTCCAGCGCCAGACGGCGGACTTCGTCATAATCGATCAGATGGGTGTCGGGCTTCACGCCATACTGGATGGCGTTGAACCACTTGCCCGACTGCGCGGCGCGCGCGCCGTGCGTCAGATGGCCACCGGCGTCGAGCGACATGCCCAAAATGGTATCGCCCGGCTTGATCAGCGCCAGCAATACCGCGCCGTTGGCCTGCGCGCCCGAATGTGGCTGGACGTTGGCATAAGCGCAATCGAACAGCTTGCACGCGCGCTCGATCGCGAGCTTCTCGACATCGTCCGAAGGCTCGCAGCCCTGGTAATAGCGCTTGCCGGGATAGCCTTCCGCGTACTTGTTGGTGAACACAGAGCCCTGCGCTTCCAGCACCGCCTTGGAGACGATGTTTTCCGATGCGATCAGCTCGATCTGTTTCTTCTCGCGGCGCACTTCCTTGGCGATCGCAGCGGCGACCGCAGGATCGGTGACGGCAAGGCCTTCGCTGAAAAAGCCGGTGGATCGGATTTCGTTGATCGCAGGGTTAGTGGACATTCTAGGCTCCATCGGGACAGGCCCCATCTGGGGGACTGGGATTTGAAGGTGTATCAGGCCGGGGTCAATTTGGCGACGCGTCGTTCATGACGGCCGCCCTCGAATGGGGTGGCGAGGAAGGCCGCGAGGCAATCCTTGGCGGTATCGATGCCGATCAGCCGGGCACCCATTGCGATGACATTGGCGTTGTTATGCTGGCGCGACAGGCTGGCGGACAGGTGATCGGACACCAGCGCGCAGCGACAGGCCGGATTGCGATTGACCGCGATCGATATGCCGATGCCCGAGCCGCACAAAGCAACGCCGAATTCGGCTTGGCCGTCGGCTATGTGTTGGGCGAGCTTGAAGCCGTAATCGGGGTAATCGACGCTGTCGGCGGTGTCCGGGCCAAGATCGGTTACGGCATGGCCCTGATCGCGCAGCCACGCGGCCAGCTCTGCCTTCAGCGCGAACGCTGCATGGTCTGAGGCAAGGGCGATAGTGCGGGGCGTGGACGACATGAAGGCGCGCGATCCTTGAGTGCATAAAGGCGGGCGATTCCCCGCAAGGCCGCTATCTAGGCGACCGTGCGGCGTGATGCCACCAGTGATTGTGGTGGGGTGGCAGATTTATGACGGTAAAGGCTCGCACGGTCCCCTGCGCAGGCAGGGGCCCATCTCCTGACAGCAGCCCTGCCAAACACCCGGCGCATCAGACGCGCCTGCAGATGATGGACCCCTGCCTTCGCAGGGGACCGGAGAGGGTGGGGGTAGCATGCGCTTTAACTTCCGCCTCTCCCTTGATGGGAGAGGCAGCGAGACTTGGCAGCTCGCTGCCTAGTCGCAGCGGTGAGGGTGATGGTGCGGCTGGGCACTGGTGGCGAGCCTGCGCGTTCTGAGTACAATCCGGAGAGATCACCCCCACCCAACCCTCCCCCATGAGGCCTGTCCTGAGCGCCTGCCTTGGCAGGCAGTCGAAGGGGGGAGGGCTTTGATATTAAAACAACCCGGGCACCTCGCGCTGCGCAGGTGTTGGCGCGTCGGGGAGCAGCAGTTCGCGCTCGGCAGCGATCATGCCGCTTTGCGACTGGCCTGAAAGCGCACCAGGCGGCCCGCTTTGAGAGATCGCGGTGCAGCTGCGTCCGGCGAGGAAATCGAGCGCGCCGCGGATCGAGGCTTCCTGCGGATCACCCAAGGGACGCGACAGGTCATCGGCAGCCTGGCAGGTCACGTCCAGCGTGCTCGCCAGCCCGGTGAAATAATCACCCGCGCCGCGCGAATTGACCGAACGGAAAGCGACCACGCGCACCCGGTCGTCGCAGGCGCTGCGGTCCAGCGCGATCTGGCCCACCGGCTTGCCGAAGGTATTGCCGCCGACCAGCGCCAAGTTGCGGCCGAGGTATGGCGACATCGAGTTGATGACGAGTTCGCTGGCGGACGCGGTGGCGCTGGTGCCGATGAACGCGATCTTCACCGGGCTGACCGATTCGGCGCGCGGGGTGAAGAAGGTGTTTTCATCCTGCGCCGATTTCGATGCGCGATAGCGCAAGCCGGAGAACAGCTCGCTGCTGGCGCGGTTGCCGCCCAGCAGATCGCCGATCAGCTCTGCCGTCGAAACGAGGCCGCCGCCATTATAGCGAAAATCGATGATGAACTCGGTGATGCCCGCGGCGCGGAAGCTGCGGAAGGTGTCGCGCAAGGGATCGTTGGCTGAGGAAATGAAGGTGCGCAGGTTCAGGTACCCGATCTGGCGGCCACCATCCTGGATGATGCGCGCGCCATAGCGGCTGGACACGGCAGGCAGGTCGAAATCGGCCTTGGTCACGCTGACCTCGCGCGATACGCCGCCGCGCGACACGCGCAGCAGTCGCGTCGTTCCGGCGGTGCTTGGTCCCAGGGCATTGCTCACCCCGGCAGAGCCTTCAGCTGCGATGATATCGCTTACGCTGCGCAGATTGGCGCTGGTGGTGCCGATGGCGAGAATCTCGTCGCCCCGGTCTATCCCTGCGGCAAGGCCAGGTGCGCCTTCGAAGCTTTCGCTGATCAGCACGCGCCGTGCGGTGGAATCGATCGCCAGCCGAACCCCGATGCCCGCGCTGGACCCGGTGGCAAAGAACGCGTTTTCTTCGGCGATCGAGGTGATGAAGGTGAAGAACCGATCACGCCCCTGTGCCCGCGCGGTGGCGGTGAGCGCATCGATATAGCCCTGCACGGTGGTGAAGCTCGCCGGATTTGCGGTGGTAACCAGCAGTTCGGGGAACAGGTACCATTCGTTGAGCACATCGCGCGCAAACGCCTGGCGGTTGGCGAGCGAGCAGGTGCCGCTGGGCGCGGGCGTCGGCGTGGGCGCGGATGCAACCGGGGCCGGGCTGGGCGTGGACGACCCGCCACCGCCGCCGCCACCGCAGGCAGTGAGCATCAGCGAGGCACTGGCCAGAAGGCCGACGATAGGGCGCATCAATGTCGTGTCCGTGTCATGGTTCGGGACACATATACTGCACATGCCGGCAATCAGGCGACAGGTTTTGTTGGGCTTCGTCGCATCAGGGCTGCATTCTCGGTGCGGATGCGCACGAACAAGATGCCGGCGTTCAACACCGTCCACAAAGCGGCGATCTGAATATGGCCGAAAATCAGCGGAATGGTGAGGATTTCGAGCGTGACCACCCAGTAATTGGGGTGGTTGACGATGCGGAACGGGCCGCCGGTGATCCGCGGAAAATCGGGCGAGGAAATGATCCGCGTGGTCCAATATGGCCCAAGCGTCGCCAGCACCCACAGCCGCGCCAGTTGCAGCGCGGCAAACACGATCAGCAGCGGCCACAGCATTGGCGCATCGGGCGCAGTGCTGAGCCACAAGGCGAGCAGGAATGTCGCGTGGATCGCAACCATGAACGGGTAATGCGCCCGCCCATGCTCGACGCCGCCGCGCACCAGCAATGCCTTGGTGTTGCGGTTGGCGTAGACCAGTTCGAGCAGCCGCTGCGCGGTCAGCAGGCCCAGCACGACCCAGGCTGCAGGCCAGCCGGGCTGCCAGATGTACGGCGCAAGGTCAGCATGGGCCATCATCGGTGGAGCACGCCCATCGCGCCGGTAAAGCCGGGGCCCAGCGCGGTCAGCAGCAACGGGCCGGTTTCGCCCTTCGCCAAAATCCGCTCCAGCACGAAATGCACGGTGGGTGACGACATGTTGCCATGATCGGCGAGCACGGCGCGAGTCTCGATCAGGCCACCTGGCAGATCGCAGAAATAGGCTTCCAGCGCGTCGATCACCTTGCGTCCGCCCGGATGGCACGCAGGTTCGGTGAGGGCCGCCTTGTCGAGGCCCGCGCTCTCCAGAAAACCGTCGACCACGGGCGCGAACTGGTCGCGCACGAACGCGGGCAGGTCGCGCGACAGGATGAGGCCCAAGCCCGATGTGTCGATGTCCCAGCCCATCATCGCGCGGCTGTCGGGCCAGGTGTGCTGCCCGAAAACCCCAAGCGCCGGGCCATCGCCGTGCGATGACAGCACCACCGCGCTGGCCCCATCGGCGAACAGGGTGGAGGCGATCACCGCCTTTTTGGTGAGGTCGCCAAAGCGGAAGGCAAGCGAGCACAGCTCCAGCGTCAGCAGCAGCACGCGCCGTGCGGGGTCCGCGCGCACCAGGTCGCCCGCCACCTGCAGCCCCAGCACCCCGCCTGCACAGCCATAGCCGAACAGCGGCAGGCATTGCACATCGGCGCGAAACCCCATGGGGCTGAGCATCTGGCTGGGGATCGAAGGGGTGGCGATACCGGTGGACGAAACGCACACGATGGCGTCGATCTGGTCGGGCGTGAGCGCAGCCTTCGCCAAGGCGGCCATTGCGACATCTTCGAGCAGCCGCTGCCCTTCGGCCAGATACACCGCGTTGCGCGCGCCGAAATCGGGCGTGCCAAGATACGCTTCGGGCGGCTGGACGATCGCGCGGCTGTTGACGCCGGTGCTGTCGTAGATCGCGGCGATGCGCGGGGGCAGCCCGCGTTCCAGCGCGCCGGACACGAAGTCGCGCACCTGGGGCTGGGTGATGGCGAAGGGCGGCACCGCGGTGGCGATGGACTGGATGCGGGGCTGCATTGCCCGTAATTGGTCACGCCTCTGCGGCATGGCAAGTGATTTGATGGGATGGGGCGAATCGCGCTTGGCATCGCCGCTGCAAATTGCTTTAGCCTTGGCCCAACTTAATCTTGTGCCGCTTGGCCCGCGCTTGCGTCTTGCAGACCCTTGCGGCGCGATCCACATGCAGCATCCGTTATCGATGAAAAGGCCCCCGCCATGAGCAACACCGTCCAGACCCGCATGCTGATCCTCGGCTCTGGCCCCGCAGGCCTGTCCGCCGCGATCTATGGCGCGCGTGCGGGCCTCAAGCCCATCGTGGTGCAGGGGCTGCAGCCCGGCGGTCAGCTGACCATCACAACCGATGTCGAAAACTACCCCGGCTTCCGCGATGTCGTGCAAGGGCCGTGGCTGATGGAGGAGATGCAGGCCCAGGCTGAGCATGTCGGCACCACGATGATCTACGATACCGTCGTGTCGGTCGACCTGTCGCGCCGCCCCTTCCGCCTCATCGGCGATGGCGGCACGGTGTACGAGGCCGAAACCCTGGTGATCGCCACCGGCGCGCAGGCCAAGTGGCTGGGCGTTCCGGGCGAGCAGGAACTGGGCGGCAAGGGCGTTTCGGCCTGTGCTACGTGTGATGGCTTCTTCTATCGCGGCAAGAAGGTCGCGGTCATCGGCGGCGGCAACACCGCGGTGGAAGAGGCTTTGTACCTCACCAACCATTCGGACAATGTGACGCTGATCCACCGCCGCGATTCGCTGCGCGCCGAAAAGATCCTGCAGGAGCGATTGTTCGCCAACCCCAAGATCAACGTGCTGTGGAACAAGGGCGTCGAACGCTTCGTCGGCGGCGGCCAGCCGCATGGCCTCGTCGGCATCGACCTGAAAGACACCGTCACCGGCGAGACCTCGCACCTTTCGGTCGACGGCGGCTTCGTCGCCATCGGCCACGCGCCTGCGACCGAACTGTTCAAGGGCCATCTTCCGCTGGACAGGGATGGCTATATCGAAGTCAAGCCCGGCACCCCGTTCACCAACATCCCCGGCGTGTTCGCCTGCGGCGACGTGATGGACAAGGTCTACCGCCAGGCCGTGACCGCCGCCGGCACCGGCTGCATGGCCGCGCTGGATGTCGAGCGGTTCCTGGCCGAAGCGGACTTCGAGGCGATCGCGGCGGAGTAATCCGCACACCCACCACCGTCATTCCCGCGAACGCGGGAATCCCGCTTTTGCGTGACCGTCGAGTGGAAGCGGGACCCCCGCTTTCGCGGGGGTGACGGTGTTGGTTTAATCGCGGAAAGCTAAAAACCTACCGATTGGCATCGTCAAAACGAAATCGCATTTCGCCACGCGCACCGGGTTGAATTTCTTTAGCCCCTGCTTGAGGCTTAAATCTGGCACGTCGCATCACCAATTTACAAGGCACGTTGTCGTATCGCGATTGGCTGCTTTCGCTCGTAACCCGGCAATTCACGACGCGGCCGTTCTCAGTAATTTCGAACGCTATGCCCACTTCGCCAGATTCCGAACGTCTGATAACGGTCTCAGGATGATCAGAAGAAGTAACCCATTTCTCAGGGTCAATCGGATCGGCTCCTAAGAAATCACTGGCAGTTATCAGATCGCGAGGCATCAAATCGTTATCCTCGGACAGATATCCGCCCGCGGACATGCACATCAGGGGACATGTCAAAAGTATCCAGACTGCAGAAAGCATACCCATGTTTCTACGATACCTATAGATGCCGCTATCTGCAATTGTAGATGCCGCTATCTGCAATTGGGTCGCTATGTGAAAGGCAACTGGCTTGCGGCAACACTTGCTCCCCGCCACCACCTCCGCTCAGCCTGAGCTTGTCGAAGGCCCCGCTATACGACCAGCGTAGGCGCGGGTCCTTCGGCTTCGCGGGCTGGCGCCCACTGCTCAGAATGAGCGGAGGGGGTTAGTTTGGGGTCCGAAACGGGGGTGAGAGCCGGAAGGTAGCTTTTTCCGGAAACACTCCAAAGCAGCCACCACCCCCGCTCAGCCTGAGCTTGTCGAAGGCCCCGTGCTGTCGGTAACCGGATGATGCTTGCTCCGTGCAAGCCTGGAGATCAGGTCCCAGTCACCTGCAATCAGGGCTTGTTTCTTGGCTCGCGACCAGCCCTTGATCTGCTGCTCCACGCCGAATGCATCTTCACGCGTGGCAAAATCCTGCGACCAGACCAAATGCACTGGCCGCCGCTTTGCGGTATAGCCGCCGCAAACGCCGCTGAGATGCTGCGACATCCTGTGTTCGAGGTCGTCGGTATGCCCCGCGTAAAAGCTTCCGTCGCTGCAGCGCAGGAGGTATGCGTAGAAGGCCATGAAACCAGTATATCGGTTTCGCGTGGCCTTCGACAAGCTCAGGCTGAGCGGGGGTGGTGATCCTGCAATGCATTGTTGCCCTTGCCGTTTTCCGGCGAAAGCCGGAATCCAGGGTGACGATAGTGCGACCTGACTCCTGTGCTCCGGCTTTCGCCGGAGAACGGATGCTATTTAAGCGCTGCCAGTATCCGTTCCTTCAGCCACGCCTTGTCGCCAGCGCTCGCAAAGCTGTGCGAGCCGCTGTCGAGGCGGGCCATCGAGATGTGCGGATTGGCGCGGGCGGCGGTAAAAGGCTCGCTGTCCCAGTGTTCCAGGAACCACATTGCGGTGCGGTCGTGTTCCGCGACCAGCAACTTCGTCGGCAATGACATGTCCGCCAGCGCTTCCCCCAGTCGCGCCGCCAGCCCGGTAACCTCGGCCTTGACGGTCGCCTGTTTCAGCCCGCGCACCAGCTTGGCGATGTTCACCCCGCCGCTCGCCAGCCGCCACAGTTCGCGCGGGTCTTTCAGCTTGGCCAGATAGCGGCTGCGGATGGCGCCTGCGGTCATCGTGGCGGCCGCTTCGGCCTCGTCCGCTTCTTCCGGCTCGGTCTCCAGCGTCCACATATTGGCGAGCACCAGCGCATCAATCCCCGCCGCCGGGCCGAACAACGCCAGCGCGCTCGCCGCATCGCAATTGCCGAGCGCCACCAGCCGGGTGAGCGACGGGACGCGCCCGCGCATTGCCTGCACGGCGGCGGCGATGTCGTCGGCGCTGCTCTCGAACCCGGCGTTCTCGCCCGTGCTGTCGCCGATGCCGCGCCGGTCATAGCGCATCACCGGATGACCCGCTGCAGCCACCGCAGCCGCCAGTGCAGCCATCCCGGCATGCGCGCCCGAGCGGATTTCGTTGCCGCCGCTGACGATCAGCAGACCGGTGGTGCCTGCTGCGCCGTCCAGCGTCCCGGCAAGCGTTTCGCCCGCGCAATCGAAGGTGAAATGCTGCCTCATCCGCGCATCCATGCGGCCATATCCTGCGCCATTGCCTGCGCCATCGCCGGATCGTGCGCAGGTTCGGCGCGCAGCCAGAGTGGTGCGCCGGCGATGCGGCCATCGGCGTCGAGCGGATCGTCGGCAAAGCGTACCAGCCGGATGGCGCTGCCCTGCGATGGGTTGGCAGCATCCAGTTCGCGGACCATGCAGGGCGACAGGCTGTTGCCTGCTAGCTCGATGCCGTGCGTCCGCGCGGCTTCCATCAGCGCCTCGCTGCTGCTGGTGACGCCGGCCTCGCGGTCGCTGGCGATGCGGGTGCGCAGCATGGTTCGCAGCAACTGCCCGCCTTTGACCGGGGCGAGCCGCCAGCGGGGCAGGTCGACCCCCGCCTCATTCAGCAGCGCATCGTCGATCAGCGATCCACCGCGCAGCGATGCGACATGGCTGACCGGACCAAGCTGCTCGGCACACGCAATCAGCGCGGCCTGCCACAGGCTAATGCTGGCGGTGTCGAGGGCGGCCACGCTTTCGTTGCAGCCGGGCAGATCGGGCATCAGGCTGCCAATGCCAAGCCCGGCCAATGCTCGCCCGCACTCCACCATCAGGTGGCGCACCCGGTTGGCCTCATCGAACAACGGCGGCAGGATCAGCAGCTTCGGCGCGGTGTCAGACCCGAAACGCAGGCACAGTTCGTCGTTGCCGTCGAACCGATAGGTCGCAATCACGCGCCCGTCTTGGCCCGGGCGAAATCGACGAGGTTGCCGAAATTCTCGAACAGTTCGCCGTCGACCTCGTCATCCTCGATCAGGATGTCGAGCCGGTCTTCCATCTCGGTCAGCAAGCCTGCCACCGCCATGGAATCGAGCTCGGGCAGCGCGCCGAAAAGCTCGGTATCGCGGTCGAAACCCGCGACCTGCTCCTGGCTCAGGCCCAATATGTCGCGCAACACGTTGCGGACGACGGTGTCTACGGCGTCATTGTGGCCGCTGGTCTGGATTTCGCTCACATATCCCTCACTGGCCATGACGCCCCCCGGCTCCCCCAGCCGGTGGCAGCCGCCTTAGTCTTTCCCAAAACGGGCGGCAAGTCCCGCCATGCGCTGCTTTGCCATATAGGGCCATGCCTTGGGCGACTTTGGCCAAAGCAATTCAAGGCGATAGCGCGGGCGGACGTCCTCCATCCAGTCGCGCTTGTATGGATCGCTGCCGGTGCCGAAGTCGACAAGGCCGACATGATCGGTATCGATGACATGGGCAAACAGCGCGTGCGTCAGCAGCGTGCCGGGCGATGCCTGGATATGCCGCTCGTCATGCGCCAGCTTGTGGATATAGGCGATGCCGTTTTCCACCGTCCAGAATTGCGCCGCAGCCGCTACGCCGTCGATGCTGGCGATGCCCATCCGCAGCCGACCTGCTTCCGCCTCGCGCTGCGCCAGCCAGCGCAGGAAATCGGGATTGCCTTCCTCCGGCTTCCAGCTGCGCGCATAAATGGTTTCATAGTCCGCCCAGCTTGCGGGGTTGAACGTGGTTTCGATCCGCAGATCGACCACGCCCTTGTTGCCCTTGCGCTTGACGGTGGAGCGCAATTGGCCGGGGCGGGTGGCCCAGTAATCGGCAAAGCTGCGGCCGCGAACGTGCAGCACGTGGTTCTCGTCGCACTGTTGCTGCGTCACCAGCCAGCCGGCGTCGCCAAACACCTGCGCGATCATGCTGGCACAGCCATCCTCGTCGGGCACGGGCGATACGATGATCCGGTGGGTGGTGCGCGCCAGCTTGCGCGCGGCGGCATCCAGCAAGGCGCGGCGCTGGGCCGCATCGGGGCTGCCGCCGAAAACCGGCCGCCAGGTAAAGCTGTACCAGTTGGCCATCGACAGCAGGCCCGCACGGCCATTGTCGACCAAGTGCAGCTTCACCGCCGCGCCATGGTCGGCCGCATAAGCGATTTGCGGCGCCTTGTCCGCCAGGCAGTGCCGGTGCAGCCCGTCGAACCACAACGCCCGGTCGAACAGCCCGATATGCCCGCCGTCACAGCCTGAAAAAACCCGGTGTGTATGTCCGGGCTGCAGGTTATCATGATATTCATCATTCAAGGTCATGAACCCCATGATACAGCGTCTTTCCAATAAGCCAGGTCGTTCGTGATTTCTCTCGATCCCACTCCGCAACCGCTTGATCATCTTGTCCTGCGCGGCGTCGGCCGGGCCGATGCCCTCGTGCTGCGCGAGGAGACACTTAGCTACGACATCCTAAATTTGCGTATCGGTTTGCTTGCACATTGGTTAACCGCGTTTCGGCTGGCGCATGGCGACCGGATCGCCACCTGGCTGCCCAAGAACGAGACCACCTGCCTGATGCCGCTGGCCGCCGCAAGGGCAGGCGTGGTGCATGTGCCGATCAACCCGGTGCTCAAGCGCGCGCAGGTAGCGCACATCCTGGGCGACAGCGGCGCGCGGATGCTGATCACCAACCGCACGCGGATGAACTCGCTGCTGCCGGGCGACGTGCCGGAAGAGTGCCTGGTCATGGAAGACGAGGACGCGATGGGCCGGTGGAAAGAGGGCGCCATGAGCGCGCACCCCTCGCACCGCGATCCGCAAGACCTTGCCGCCATCCTGTATACCTCAGGCTCCACCGGCAAGCCCAAGGGCGTGATGCTGAGCCATGCCAATATGTGGCTGGGGGCATTGAGCGTGGCGCATTACCTGAACCTGAAATTCTCCGACCGCACCTTGTGCGTGCTGCCGTTGAGCTTTGATTACGGGCAGAACCAGCTGCTTTCCACCTGGGCGGCAGGCGGTGCGGCGGTGCCGCTCGATTACCTGATGGCGCGCGATGTGATCAAATCGTGCACGCGGCACGGCATCACGACGTTGGCCGCGGTCCCGCCGTTGTGGACGCAGTTGATCGAATATGAATGGCCCGAAGATGCGGTCGCCAGCATGCGCCGCCTGACCAACAGCGGCGGTGCGCTCAGCCCCGCATTGGTCAAAAGGCTGCGCGGTATCTTCCTGTCCACCGATATCTACGCGATGTACGGCCTGACCGAGGCTTTCCGCTCGACCTACCTAAATCCGGAGCTGATCGACGACAACCCGATCTCGATCGGCAAGGCGATCCCGTTTGCCGAAATTCTGGTGGTGAACGATGCAGGCCAGGATGCCGCCGAGGGCGAAGAGGGCGAGCTGGTCCATGCAGGGCCGCTGGTCGCGCAAGGCTATTGGCAGGATGAAACCCGCACCCGCGAGCGGTTCAAGCGCGCGCCCGCGTTTTCAAGCTATGGCGGCATGGCAGTGTGGTCGGGCGACCGGGTGCGGCGCGATGCGCAAGGATTGCTGTATTTCGTCGGGCGGCGCGATGCGATGATCAAGTCATCGGGCAACCGCATCAGCCCCGCGGAAATCGAGGATGCGGCGACATCGACAGGCCTGGTGGCAGAGGCGGTGGCGCTGGGCATTCCCGATGCGCAACTGGGCCAGGCGATCTTGCTGCTGGCGCGCCCCGCCGCCGTGCCGCAGCCCGATATGCTGGCAGATGATCTGATGATAGCGCTGAAAAAGGAGCTGCCCGCGTTCATGCTGCCCAGGATACTCGAGTTGCGTGCAAGCTTTCCCAAGAACCCCAATGGCAAGATCGACCGGGCTTTGCTCGTCGCAGAGATCGAGGAGCGATTTTCATGAAGCCTTTGGGTCCGATACCTGCCGGATATTCCAGCCTTGCCGGTGAGCTGGCGGTGCAGGGCATCACTGCAAGCGACCTGGTGGAACGCGCAGGCGATACGCCGTGCTTCGTGTATTCATCGGCGATGCTGGAGGCGCGGGTCGCGTCGTTGCGCGCGGCGATGCCCGGCAGGCTGTCGATCCATTACGCGATGAAGGCCAACCCTTACGCACCGGTGCTGGCGCTCATGGCCTCTCTGGTCGATGGCATCGACATCGCCTCGGCGGGAGAACTGGTGCTGGCGACGGCTGCAGGGGCTGACCCTGCAAAGATCAGCTTTGCCGGACCCGGCAAGCGCGACCGCGACCTTGAGGCGGCGATTTTAGCCGGGGTCACGCTGAACCTCGAGTCCGAAGGCGAGGCGAACCGCGCACTGGCGATCGGTCAACGTATCGGCGTGCAGCCCCGGCTTGCGGTGCGGGTGAACCCGGATTTCGATCTGCGCGGATCGGGCATGCGCATGGGCGGCGGCGCCAAGCCGTTCGGTATCGATGCGGCGCGGGTGCCCGATCTGGTGCGGCACATCATCAGTGAAGGCGCGCACTGGCGCGGTTTCCACATCTTCGCCGGATCGCAGGCGCTCGACGCCGATGCGATCATCGAAACACAGGGCAAGACGCTCGATCTGGCAGCCCAGCTCGCCGACACGGTGGGGCACGGGCTTGAGCATTTGAACCTGGGCGGCGGCATGGGCATCCCGTATTTTCCGGGCGACGTTCCAGTGGACATCGCCAAGGTCGGCGCAGCGTTGGGCGAACGCTTCGCCAACCTGCCGCAGGTGCTGGAACACACCCATTTCGCGATGGAACTGGGCCGCTGGCTGGTGGGGGAGGCAGGCGTGTACCTGACCCGCATCATCGACCGCAAGACCAGCCATGGCGAATTGTACCTCGTCACCGATGGCGGATTGCACCACCAGCTCGCAGCCAGCGGCAATTTCGGCACGGTCGTACGGCGCAATTACCCGGTGGCGATTGCCAGCCGCTTCGATGCGCCGCCTGCCGAGGAAGCCAATGTCGTGGGCTGTCTGTGCACCCCGCTCGACCGGCTGGCCGACAAGGCGATGCTGCCGGTCGCCGAAGTCGGCGATCTGGTCGCGGTGTTCTGCGCCGGAGCCTATGGCGCAACCGCCAGTCCAGCCGATTTCCTGGGCCATGGCAAGGCGCCAGAAATTCTCGTTTAAGCGAGCGACTTCGCAGCGGCGGCGTTGCGCTGGATCGCGGCTGCATCGATTGGCCCGGCTGGAATCATCCAGCTGCCGCCGACGCACAGCACCGGGTCAAGCGCCAGCCAGTTGCCCGCCGTCTCCAGCGTCACCCCGCCGGTGGGGCAGAACTTGCACTGGCCGAACGGCGCGCTCAATGCCTTGAGCGCCGGGATGCCGCCCGCCGCCATCGCCGGGAAGAACTTGAAATGGGTCAGCCCCATGTCCAGCCCGCGCATGATGTCGCCTGCATTGGCTGTGCCGGGCAGGAACGGGATGCCGCTGGCAATCGCCGCTTTGCCGAGGTTCTCGGTCAGGCCGGGCGAGACGATGAATTCCGACCCTGCCTTCAGCGCGGCATCGAGCGTGGCCGGATCGATGACAGTGCCTGCGCCGACGATGGCGCCTTCCACCTGCTTCATCAGCGCAATCGCCTCCAGCGCGGCGGGGGTGCGCAGGGTGACTTCCAGCACTTTCAGCCCGCCTGCGACCAGCGCCTGTGCCATCGGCACCGCATCGGCGACATCATGGATCACGATCACCGGGATGACCGGCGCGGTGCGCATGATGGTCTCGATAGTGCGGGCAGTGGTCATGCGGCATTCTCCTGGGCAAAGGCGGCGGCGGCCCCGAACAGGCCGGGCTGAGGGTGGTCGATCAGCTTGACCGGTATCGTTTCCATCAGCCGCTGAAAACGGCCTTTGGCAAGAAAACGCTCCTCGAAGCCGGATTGCGGCAGCCGCGATGCGATCCGCTGGCCAAGTCCGCCTGCGATCACAACTGCGCCTGCGCCCTGTGCCAGCGCGAAATCGCCAGCGGCTGCGCCCAGGCTCAGGCAGAAGCGGTCGAACGCGGCCGCCGCCAGGCTGTCCTCGCCCGAAAGCGCCAGTTGCCACAGCGCCTTGTCGTCCATGCTGACGACCGCACGGCCTTCGATGCTCGCCAGAGTTTCGTAGATCGCGGCAAGGCCGGGGCCGGAGCAGACACGCTCGACCGACACGCGGCGGTGCTGGCGGCGCAGACGGGCCAGAATGGCATCTTCGATCGAATCGAGCGGGGGGAAATCGACGTGCCCGCCTTCGCACTCGATCGCGCGGTATCCGTCAGCGCTGCGCACCACATAGGCGACGCCAAGGCCAGTGCCCGGGCCGATGACGGTGATGACGCCGCTTGCGGGAAGCTCGCCTTCAGGGCCGCACAGGTGCGAGAAGCTGGCCGCATCGCAATGCTGGACGGCATGCGCGACCGCACCGAAATCGTTGATCAGCGTGAAGCGATCGACATTCAGCTTTTCGCACACCAAGTCCGGGCGGACGACCCAGGGGTTGTTGGTCATCTTCAACACTTCGCCGCGGATCGGGGTAGCGAGCGCGATGGCCGCGGCGCGCGGCAGGCGCTGCCCGATTTCGGCCCCAAACGCCTCCCACGCGGTCTGCAGGCTGGCATATTCCGCGCATTTGAGCGTGACCGGCTCGCCCAGGTGCGTGACCCGCCCGCCTTCGATGGTCGCGAGCGCAAAACGGGCATGGGTGCCGCCAATATCGGCTGTGACGATTTGCATGGGGCTACCTTGGCGATGACATAATCTGGCGGGGGTGGAGTGCGACGTCCCTCGACTTCCCGACATAGCCGGGAAGTTTATCCCGAGCGGCTGGCTTGCCAGCCAGCCGAGGGGCTCGGGACAAACGGGGGTGGGGGTGCATGGCGATGATCAAACCTCTCCGAGTTCCCGAGCGAAGTCGAGGGACGTAGTGTTCAACCTCCCCCCAACTCGCCATCACAACCCCGCCATCGCCAGCATGGCCGATGCGCCCGCTTCGGCATTGTCGCTGCCGGCACGCATCATGGCGAAGAGCTCGCGGCCCGTGCCCATCGGCTGCGCAGGCTGCTGCGCGGTGGGGCGCGATTCCCAGTCGGTTCCGTCCAGGGCAACGCTGATCGTGCCCGCCACCGCGTCCAGCCGGACAACATCGCCGTCGCGGATGCGGGAGAGCGGGCCACCGTCGCAGGCCTCGGGCCACAAGTGGATCGCAGCAGGTACCTTGCCCGAAGCACCCGACATGCGGCCATCGGTGACCAAAGCCACCTTGTATCCGCGATCCTGAAGCACACCCAGCGACGGGGTGAGCTTGTGCAGTTCGGGCATGCCGTTGGCGCGCGGTCCCTGGAAGCGGACCACCACCACCACGTCATGGTCAAGCTCGCCCGCCTTGAACGCGGCGATGACCGCATCCTGATCGTCGAACACGCGCGCTGGCGCCTCGATCACCCAGCGCGACGGATCGACCGCGCTGGTCTTGACGATGCCGCGGCCGAGATTGCCCTCGACCAGCCGCATCCCGCCATCGCCCAGGAACGGGTTGGTGACCGGGCGCAGCATCGCATCGTCGCGGGTCGTCTCTGGAGAGGGCACGAAATTCAGGGTTCCGCTCTCGTCTAGCACGGGATCTACCGCATAATCGAGCAAAGATGCGCCCGATACCGTCAGGATATCGGTGTGCAGCAGGCCATGGGCTGCCAGTTCGCGGATGATGAAGCCGATGCCGCCAGCGGCGTGGAAGTGGTTCACATCGCCCGATCCGTTGGGATAGACCCGCGCCAGCAGCGGGATGATCGCCGAAAGCTCGCTCAAGTCCTGCCAGTCGATATGGATACCGGCCGCGCGCGCCATTGCGGGCAGGTGGATGGCATGGTTGGTCGATCCACCGGTGGCGAGCAGGCCGATGCACGCGTTGACGATCGCCTTTTCATCGACGCAATGGCCGAACGGGCGGTAATCCTCGCCATCCCAGCCGATCTCGGCGACGCGGTGCGTGGCGGCGCGGGTCAGTTCCTGCCGCAACTTGGTGCCGGGGTTGATGAAGGCGGATGCGGGCACGTGTAGCCCCATCATCTCCATCATCATCTGGTTGGAATTGGCGGTGCCATAAAACGTGCAGGTGCCTGCGCCATGATAGCTGGCAGCTTCCGCCTCCAGCAGCTCCTCGCGGCCCACCTTGCCCTCGGCGTACAACTGGCGAACGCGCTGCTTTTCCTTGTTGGCAAGGCCTGACGGCATGGGGCCTGCGGGTACGAGGATCGTCGGGATATGGCCGAAGCGCGCCGCCGCGATGAACAGGCCGGGGACGATCTTGTCGCAGATACCCAGCAGCAGTGCGCCCTCGAACATGCCGTGGCTCATCGCGATGGCACTGCCCATGGCGATGTTGTCGCGGCTGAGCAGCGACAGCTCCATGCCCAGCTGCCCTTGCGTCACGCCATCGCACATCGCCGGAACGCCGCCTGCAACTTGCGCGGTCGCGCCGACTTCGCGCGCGAAAATCTTGATCTGCTCCGGATACCGGCCATAGGGCTGATGCGCCGAAAGCATGTCGTTGTAGGCGGTGACGATGCCTATGTTCATTGCCTTGCCTGAGCGGATCGCAGGCTTGTCCTCACCGGAAGCGGCAAAGCCGTGCGCCAGATTGCCGCACGACAAGGTGGGGCGGTGCACGCCCTTGTCGCGTTCGCGCGCGATGAAATCCAGATACGCCTGACGCCTGGGCCGCGACCGTTCGATGATCCGCTGGGTGATCCGTTCGAGTTCGGGGTTGAGGCTGGTCATGACGGTCTCGATTTCGTTGGGAGTAGGGTGGGCGGGGTCAGCCGGCCCAATCTTATCCGGCCCAGTGGATATCGACGGGCAGCTCGACAGCCGCCAGCACCCGGCCGATGGGATAGTCCGAAGCCTCACCCTGCTCGATCGCGGCCTCAAGCACCGTCTTCTTGTCCTTGCCGGTGATGGCGATCATCAGCGCGCGGGCAGACGCGATGGCGGGCAGCGACAGCGAAACGCGCGGCACCGGCGCATCCTTGGGCAGCGGATCGGGCATCACGCCCAGCGCGCGGCGGTCGGCAGGGGCGGTGAGCGCGTCTTCCAGATCGGGTCCGGGGAAGATCGATGCCGTGTGGCCATCGGCGCCCATGCCCAGCAGGCACAGGTCCAGCGGCCAGTGGAAATCCTCCAGCCGCGCATTGGCAGCATTGCCGCACGCCTTGTAGTCGGCGGCCGCCTCGCTGATGATCGGGATCACGCGCGCACCCTTGGGCAGAAAGGTCTTGGCCAGCATGGTCACGTTGGACAGCGCATCGCCCATCGGCACGATGCGGTCGTCGGTGGGGATGATGGTGACCTTCTTCCAGTTGATCTTGGCCTCGGCCAGCTTGGCATAAGCGGCCAGCGGCGTGCTGCCGCCTGCCAGCGCGATGACCGCGCTGCCGCGCGCATCGATCGCGCTTTCGATGATAAAGCCGATGTCGCCTGCGAGCGCGCCCGCCATTTCGGCAGCATCGTCATAATCCCACCATTCAATCTCAGTCATTCCAGCTTACTCCGTCGCGTTCGGTCAGCGCGATGGCCGCACTCGGCCCCCAGCTGCCCGAACCGTAGCTTTTCGGTTCTATGGCGTTGTCCGCCCATGTCTTGCGGATCGCATCGACCCAGCGCCACTGTGCCTCCACCTCGTCGCGGCGCACGAACAGCGTCGGTTCGCCATCGATCAGGTCGAGCAGCAAACGCTCATAGGCGATGCGGCGTTGCGCCTTGGAAAAGGCCGCGGTCAACGAAAGGTCCAGCGGCACTTCGCGCAACGTCAGCCCGCCGCGGTCCAGACCCGGCTCCTTGGCCATCACCAGCAGGCGCACGTATTCCTCTGGCTGCAGCCGGATCACCAGCCGGTTGGCGGCCAGCTTGCCGCCGCGCTGGGCAAAAATGTTGTGCGGTACCGGCTTGAACTGGATGACGATCTCGCTGCGCCGTTCGGCCAGGCGCTTGCCCGTGCGCAGGTAAAAGGGCACGCCCTGCCAGCGCCAATTGTCGACATGCGCCTTGATTGCGACGAAGGTTTCCGTGTCGGATGGCTTGCCCAGGTCATCGGCGTAGGAATTCACCGATGTGCCGCCCACCGCGCCCGCGCCGTACTGGCCGCGCACGGTCTCTGCCGGCGCAACCGGGCGCAGGGAACGCAGAACCTTCACCTTCTCGTCGCGGATCGAGGTCGCGTCGAATTCGGCCGGGGGCTCCATTGCGATCAGCGCGAGCAGCTGCAGCATATGGTTCTGCACCATATCGCGCAGCGCGCCAGTGTCTTCATAGAAGCCATGGCGGCCTTCGAGACCCACGGTTTCCGATACGGTTATCTGGATATGCTCGATGCCGTTGGCGTTCCACAAGGGCTCGAACATCATGTTGGCAAAGCGCAGAGCCATCAGGTTCTGCACGGTTTCCTTGCCCAGGTAATGGTCGATGCGGAAGGTGCGGCTTTCGGGGAAGGCGTCTGCCACCGCATCGTTTATCGCGCACGATGAGGCCAGGTCGTTGCCCAGCGGCTTTTCCAGCCCGATGCGCACCATTTCGCCCGCAAGCCCTGCCGACTTCAGCCCCTGGATGGTCGGCTTGAACAGGAACGGCGCGGTCGACAGGAAGATCGACATGCCGCCGGAAATATCGCCCAGCCGTTCGGCCAGCGCGGCAAAGCCATCGATCTTCGAGGCATCGAGCGGCTGGTAGCTGATCCGCTCCAAGAAGCTTGCGATCAGCGCATCGTCCTTGCGCCCCTCGGGCAGGAACTGCGCCAGAGCCTCGGCGGTCATCGCCTGGAATGCGGCGTCGTCAAGGTAGCTGCGCGCCGTGCCCATGATCCTCACATCGGGTGCGATCAGGCCATCGCAGTGCAGGGCATAGAGCGAGGGCAGCAGCATCCGCTTGGAAAGATCGCCCGTCGCGCCGAACAGCAGCAGCGTGCGGGATTGCGCATTGGCCATCAGTTTTCCCTATCCTGTTGTGGCGGCGGCTGCCCCGGACGCCTGCTCTAAGGTTGCCCCGGCTGCCTGTCCACCGCTCTTGGTCATGTATCGCTATGCAATTCCATGCAAACGATTGCAAGAGCGGGTTGCGGGGGTATTCCGCTAGGGCTTCCTGCCGGGTCAGCGTGTCGTCAGCCCAGCGCACGTTCCAGCGCGTCGGCCAGCCTCAGGCCTGCGCGCAGCACCTGCTGGCGCACCACGGGGATCAGCGCTTCGATGTCGGCATCATCGTGCCGCGCACGCTCGCCCTGCTTGATCGCGGGACCGCAGGCGGGGCCGTGCTGCGCGGTTGGATAGACCGTGTCGCGCGCGATGCTCCAGCTTTCCAGCGCCCAGTCGTCGACCGTTCCAGTGAGGTGGGGGCTGCGTTCTGCGCTGGAATAACGGCGCACCAGCGGGGCACCTTGCGTGATCGCGCGTTCGGCGATCGGGCCGTCCCACAGCCGGTGCAGGTTCATCCGCCCCTCGACGATGCCATAGGCTGCGCTCACCCGGTTGCCACCAAGGTCACCCCGGTCGCCGCCATGCGCGGGCTGGTGCATGTCGCCGGTCATGTGCACCAGCCACGCCAGCGCCTCCAGCCGGACGTGCGCTGGCAGGGTTTTGTCGGCCAGCAGCTTTTCATTACGGGTCACCTGCGCAGGCGCGCAATTGCCGTTCGCGCAATTGGCCTTGATGTCGAACGGCTTGCAGATGTCCATGTTGATATAGTGCCACGGCGCCGTGTAGCCCCAGCGCACGTCGTCGCGGCGCACGCAGTCTGCCCAAACGCTCGCATCGCCGATGTCACGCAGCGGGCAATCGGGGGTCGCCAGCAGCTTTTCGGCAGCGAACAGCGCGTTCATGCGGGCCTTCGCTTTGGGCGAAAGGTTCGCTTCGGCAAGCTGCGCGATGGTGCGGTGGCCATATTCGCCCCAGGCAAGGGCCGGGGTGGGGAGGGCGAGCAGCAGAGCGATCAACAGGCGGGTGAGCATGGGGGGTACTCTGTTGGGGTGGGGTGGGTGAAAGGTCCCTCGACTTCGCTCGGGACAAACGGACGAGGGGCGACTTGAGAACAGGAGCGACTTTAGAGGCCTCACTGAGCCTACCTCTCCTCGTTCCCGAGCCCTTCGGCTGGCTGGCAAGCCAGCCGCTCAGGATAAACTGCGTCGAGGGACGTACGCGCAACCTCAGCCTTCCATCCAATCCCTAAAGAAAGCGAGGTTCGCCTCCCGCAGATCGGTGATGGTAACGCTGGTGCCCGTGCCAAACGCAATCGCATCCCCACCGGTCTGGCCGACAACAACCGCAGCCACTCCCGCAGCCTCAGCCGCAGCAAGCACCGCATCCGCGTCCGCCGCCGTCACGACATAGCGCCCCTGGCCTTCGCCGAACCAGAAGCCTGCATTGCGTTCGTGATCCAGCGCCACGCCTATCCCGGAAGCCAGCGCCATTTCAGCAACCGCCACGGCCAGTCCGCCATCGGCACAATCGTGCACCGCGCTCACCTTGCCGTCAGCGATCAACCCAGCCACGACGCCTCCTGCCGCCAGCTCTGCCTTCAGGTCGACTTGCGGCGGTGCGCCCTCGCGGCGGCCATGCAGCACATCGAGCCACAAGGACTGGCCCAGCTCATCCGACCCATTGCCGCCGATGACGATGATCGCTTCACCGGCTGCCTTGAACGCCAGCGTCGTCATCAGGCCCAGATCTTCGATCAGCCCGATCGCGCCGATGGCTGGCGTCGGCAGGATCGCGCGAGCGATGCCGTCCGGGCCGGTCGTCTCGTTATAGAGGCTGACATTGCCGCTGACGATCGGCATGTCGAGCGCGATGCACGCCTCGCCCATACCCTCGATGCAGCCGACGAACTGGCCCATGATCTCAGGCCGCTCGGGGTTGCCGAAGTTCATGCAATCGGTCGTCGCCAAGGGCTTTGCCCCGACGCTGATGAGGTTGCGATAGCATTCTGCGATCGCCTGCTTGCCGCCCTCGAACGGATCGGCAAAGCAATAACGCGGGGTGCAATCGGTGGTGATCGCAAGGCCGCGATTGGTGCCGTGAATGCGCACCACGCCGGCGTCGCCGCCGGGGATCTGCACCGTGTCTGCCATCACCATATGATCGTATTGCTGCCAGATCCAGCTGCGGCTGGCGAGCGCGGGCGAGGCCATCAATGCGGTCAGGTCGGCGGCCAGATCGGCGCTTTCGGGCACCTTGCCCAGCGGCGCGGGCGGCGGGGTGGTGACATAAGTGCGGTTATACGCGGGCGCGTCATCGGCCAGCGGACCCAGCGGGATATCGCACACCGTCTCGCCCTTGTGCTTCAGCACCATGTGGCCGGTTTCGGTAACATGGCCGATGACCGCGAAATCTAGCTCCCATTTGCGGAAAATGGCTTCGGCAAAATCCTCGCGACCGGGCTTGAGCACCATCAGCATGCGCTCCTGCGATTCCGACAGCATCATTTCGTACGCCGTCATGCCGGTTTCGCGCTGGGGGACGTTGTCAAGGTTGAGCTCGATGCCGACGCCGCCCTTGCTGGCCATTTCGACGCTGGAGCTGGTCAGGCCCGCCGCACCCATATCCTGGATTGCCACGATCGCGTCCGAGTTCATCAGCTCGAGGCATGCCTCGATCAGCAGCTTTTCGGTGAACGGATCGCCGACCTGCACGGTGGGACGCTTTTCCTCGCTGTCCTCGCCGAACTCCGCCGACGCCATGGTCGCGCCGTGGATTCCGTCGCGCCCGGTCTTGGAGCCGACGTACACGATGGAATTGCCCGCGCCCGAGGCAGCGCTGTAGAAAATCTTGTCCTGCTCGGCGATGCCGAGGGCCATCGCGTTGACCAGGATGTTGCCGTCATAAGCCGGGTCGAAATTGGTCTCGCCGCCCACCGTGGGTACGCCGACGCAGTTGCCATAGCCACCGATGCCCGCAACCACGCCCTGCACCAGATGCTTCATCTTGGGATGATCCGGCCGCCCGAAGCGCAGCGCGTTCATCAATGCTACGGGCCGTGCGCCCATGGTGAACACGTCGCGCAGGATGCCGCCGACGCCGGTCGCCGCACCTTGGTAGGGCTCGATATAGCTGGGGTGGTTGTGGCTCTCCATCTTGAAGATGGCGGCCAAGGGCTTGCCGTCCGGGCCGGGGCCGATGTCCACCACGCCTGCGTTCTCGCCGGGGCCGCAAATGACCTGGGGGCCGGTGGTGGGCAGTTTCTTGAGGTGCACGCGCGAGCTTTTGTAGCTGCAGTGCTCCGACCACATCACCGAGAAGATGCCCAGTTCCACCAGATTCGGCGCACGGCCCAGCGCGGCCAAGATGCGCTCGTACTCGTCCGGCTTCAGGCCATGCTCGGCTACGACTTGCGGGGTGATGGCCGCCTCGGGCGCTGTGGTTGTATCGCTCATGGACCCGCGCTTTACGCGGCTGCGCGGGCGGGGGGAAGGGGGCAAATCAGGGGATGATGGCCGGGATGCTGAAGTGCTGCGCTGCCGCAAATTGATTGCGGTCAAAAGTTGCCAGTGAAAGATCGAGCCGCGCCGCAATGGCAAGATGCAGGGCATCCGGCCCGCGCAGGTTCAAACTCCATTTTGCGCACATATTTGCCGCATCATGAAAGTCCTTTTCCAGCAGCGGAACCACCTGAAATGTATCTTCCAGCATTGTGTTCAGCATGGACCTGGCTCGGTCTGCATCCGTTTCAGCAATTGAGCCCAATCTGGTCTTCAACGCCAAAGCGCTGGAGAATTCGACGAGGCTCCACGAACTGATGGCAACGCCGCCGGTATCCGGCTTGTAAAGCCACAAGAGGACATCCTCGCTCCGTGGTTCGCGGCAGAGCAGCGCAACCAAGACGGACGTGTCGAGATAGTGCATCAGTACCGGTCAGTGTCGCGCATGTGACGCACGAATTCGCCTGCATGCTGTTGCTGCATGGGCATGTTTTCAAGATGCTGTCGCAAAGCCTCGATATCGACGCGCTTCTTCGGCGGACCGTGCGTCTTTGCTACCGGCACCAGCTTCGCGACCAGCTTCCCGTCGCGCATGATGTCGATGGTCTCGCCTGCCTCGGCGCGATCCACCAATTCGCTCAGGCTCTTTTCGGCATCGGTCAGGTTGAAGCCGTCCATCGTTTGCTCCCGTATTCTTGGCTCTCAAACTACCAGAGCGCACTGTGGGCAGCAACCGCCTTGACCGCGCGCGGGCCAGCGGTCAAAGCTGTGGGCATGAGTGAAGCCAATGCCATTTCCGCCGACCTGTCGTTTGAAGATGCCTTGAAAGAGCTGGAGGTCATCGTCCGTCAGCTCGAATCGGGCGATGTCCCGCTCGATGCCTCGATCAGCCTGTACGAGCGCGGTGATCTGCTGCGCAGCCATTGCCAGAAGCGGCTCGACGTGGCGCAGGCGCGGATCGAAAAGATCCGGGTCGGCAGCGACGGCCAGGCAGCGGGCACCGTTCCGTTCGATGCAGGCTGACGGCCGCGTGAGGATGCTCAAGGGTCAAACCGGCGCAACGACCGGGGCAGGGGATTGATGACGATGACGACTGCCTTGGGCGATACGGACCTTTCCGATGCCTTCCGCCAGATTTCGCTGGACGTCGATGCGTGCTTCGACGCGCTGCTGAAAGTGCCCGATGATCCGCGCGCGGTGCTGTACGAGGCGATGCGGCACGCTGCGATCGGTGGCGGCAAGCGGGTACGCCCGCTGCTCCTGACCGCGACGGCAGCGATGTTCAATGTCGACCGCGCATTGGCCGTGCGCGTTGCCTGCGCGGTGGAAGCGATCCACGTCTATTCGCTGATCCATGACGATCTGCCGTGCATGGACGATGACGACATGCGCCGCGGCAAGCCCACGGTGCACAAGGCATTCAGCGATGCCGTGGCTGTGCTGGCGGGCGATTCTCTGCACGCGCTGGCGTTCGAGATTCTCGCCGGCGGCCAGTCGCATCCCGACCCATTCATCCGCTCCGAACTCATAATGACATTGGCCGAAGCGTCCGGCCCCGATGGCATGGCGGGCGGGCAGATGATGGACCTGGAAGCGGAAAAGTCGAAGTTCGACCTGCCGACCGTCACTAAGCTGCAGCGGCTGAAGACCGGCGCGCTGATCGCCGCATCGGTGGAAATGGGCGCGATCCTGGCCAATGTGCCCGCAGAAGGGCGTACCGCGCTGCGGGCCTATGCGCGCGACATTGGCCTGGCCTTCCAGATTGCCGACGACATCCTCGACGAGGAAGGCGACGAAACGCTGGCGGGCAAGGCGCTGCACAAGGATGCGGCGGCGGGCAAGGAGACCTTCCTGTCGCTGTTGGGCCTGGAGCGCGCTCGTGAGCAGGCGTTTTTCCTCGTCGATCAGGCGATCGGGCACCTTGCCAGCCATGGGCGCGAGGCCGACCTTCTGCGCGCGCTGGCGCGATACATCGTCGAGCGCGACAACTGACCGCAACAGCGGCGTGAATATCGTCAGGGCACAAGGGAGCACGGCATCATGCGTATAGGCGTCTATCCGGGCACGTTCGATCCTATCACCCTGGGGCACATGGATATCCTGCGCCGCGGGGCCAAGCTGGTCGACCGGCTCGTCGTGGGCGTGACGACCAATCCGTCGAAGAACCCCATGTTCAGCGTGGAAGAGCGTATGGCGATGGTCCGGCGCGAAACGGCGGACATGGGCGATGCCATCCATGTCGTCTCGTTCAACTCGCTGCTGATGGACTTTGCCGAGCGCGAAGGCGCCAGCATGATCGTGCGCGGCCTGCGCGCGGTGGCTGATTTCGAGTACGAGTACCAGATGGCGGGGATGAACCAGCAGCTGAATCACCGCATTGAAACGGTGTTCCTGATGGCGGATGTGTCGCTGCAGCCGATCGCATCGCGCCTGGTCAAGGAAATCGCCAGCTATGGCGGGCAGATCAGCCGGTTCGTTACCGATGCGGTGCGGGTCGACGTGGAAAAGCGTGTGCGCGAAATCGGCCTGAAGGGTGATTGACCACACAGCACGCAGTTCGCCCCAAGTTCATTCATGACAGGCTCAGATGCTTTGGCTATAGCCGAGCGCGAACCGGGGCCGGGCCGTGGTTTTTGCCCCGCCGGACTGTAACAGGAATGCCTGCCTTTATGCCTAACATGTTGAGATTGCTCTCTCCCTTGCTGTTCGTGCCGATGCTGCTCGCGCCGCTCGCGGTGCAGGCGCAGGATGCCGCTGCCACCGAGCAATCCGCCGAAGATGCCGCCAAGCAGGCCGAGCGCGCTGCGAAAGCGGCTGCCAAGGACGCTGAAAAGGCTGCAAAGGAAGCCGAGAAGGCCGCCAAGCAGCAGGAAAAGGAAGCTGCAAAGCTGGAAAAGGCGCGTGAGAAAGAGGCCCGCGCCGCCGAGAAGGCTGCTGAAAAGGCCGCCGAGCAGGCGTCCGAGGGCACCGGCACCGCCGATGCCGCGCCCGTTGTCGCTGCCGTGCCGGTCCTGACCGCTCCCGACAAGGCCGATCCCGACAACATCCTGTACCTGGACGTCTCGACCGGCGGCCGCGTGACCATCCAGCTTTACCCGGAAATCGCACCCAACCATGTCGAGCGCATCAAGACGCTGACCCGGCAGGGCTTCTACGATGGCATCATCTTCCACCGCGTGATCGAAGGCTTCATGGCGCAGACGGGTGACCCGACGGGCACCGGCACCGGCGGATCGGACCTTCCCGACGTGGCAGCGGAATTCAACAAGTTCCCGCATCTGCGCGGCACGGTGTCGATGGCCCGCGCGCAGGAGCCGAACAGCGCCAACAGCCAGTTCTTCATCGTGTTCTATCCGCGCTTCTCGCTGGACAACAGTTACACCAATTTCGGCCGGGTGATCAGCGGCATGCAGTATGTCGACGTAATCCCGCGCGGCGAACCGCCCGCAGCGCCCGCGCGCATCCTGCAGGCCTCGCTCAAGTCGCAGAACAAGCCCGAACCGAACTACGCCGCTGCAGCCCAGCCGGCCGAACGCGCGATCTCGGCCGACGACCTGAACGCGCCGATCAAAAACTGATCTTCGATCCGAAGGCGCGGTCTTTTTCGCGCTACCGTTCTCCGGCGAAAGCCGGAGTCCAGGGGTGGAATTGAGCTGCCTACGCCCTGGATTCCGGCTTTCGCCGGAAAACGATTTGGTGCTAGTGGCGCACCATGCGCGTTGACGATTTCGATTTCGATCTTCCCCCCGAACGCATTGCCCTGCGCCCGGTGCGCCCGCGCGATGCGGCGCGGATGCTGTGCGTGCGCGGCAGTGCGATCAGCAATGCCGCAGTGCGCGACCTTCCCGGCCTGCTCAACTCCGGCGATTGCCTGGTGTTCAACGACACCCGGGTCATACCGGCGCAGCTGGAAGGCGTAAAGCTGGGCGGGCAGGCGCGGATCGGCGCGACGTTGCACAAGCGCATCGATCTGCGCCGCTGGCAGGCGTTTGTCCGCAACGCCAAGCGGCTCAAGCTGGGCGATGTGGTGGACTTTGGCGCGGACGTGCTCGCCGATGTCGAAGCGCGCGGGGACGATGGCTCGATCACGCTGGCGTTTCAGGGTGACGAGCCGGTGGAGGTGCTGCTGGAACGCGCCGGCACCATGCCGCTGCCACCCTATATCGTGGCCAAGCGCGGGATCGATGCGGCCGACCGGGACGATTACCAGACCCGTTTTGCGCAAAAGGATGGCGCCGTCGCCGCCCCCACAGCCTCGCTGCATTTCACCGACGACCTGATGACGGCGCTTGCAGCCGCCGGCGTGGAACACGCGATGCTGACGCTGCATGTCGGCGCTGGCACATTCCTGCCGGTCAAGGCAGACGACACCGCCGATCACCAGATGCACGCCGAATGGGGCCGGATCGACGCCGAGACCGCAGCTAGGCTCAATGCAGTGCGCGCGCGTGGCAACCGGGTGATCGCGGTGGGCACCACGGTGCTGCGGCTGATCGAGAGCGCCGCGCAGGAAAACGACCAGATCGCGCCGTTCGAGGGCGATACTGCAATCTTCATCACTCCGGGCTACACCTTCAAGGGCGTCGACGGGCTGATGACCAACTTCCACCTGCCGCGCTCCACCTTGTTCATGCTGGTGAGCGCGCTGATGGGTGTGGAGACGATGCGCGCGGCCTACAGCCACGCCATCGAACAGGAATATCGCTTCTATTCCTATGGCGATTCCTCGCTGCTGCTGCCGTGAACATTCCGCTGCTCGGTTGATCTAGTTTGCCACTCACATAAATCAGGAAAATCGGTTTTCTAAATCTTTCGCCATCGGCTTAACGCCCTGTGAACGGCCAAACCGTCGTATCTCAGGAGAACCACCATGAGTCGCACATCCACCTCAATTTTTGCATTGCTGGCGTTCAGCATGTCTGCGCCCGCAGCTTTGGCCAACGCAGAAGCGACCCCGGCTGCCAAGCCCGCTGCAGCATCGTCTGCCCCGATGACCAACCAGGATTGGTGGCCCGAGCGGCTGGACCTGTCGCCGCTGCGCCAGCATGCCGTCGAGTCCAATCCTTACGGCGAAGATTTCGATTACGCCCGTGAGTTCCAGACGCTCGACATCGCCGCGTTGAAGAAGGAAATCGAAACGCTGATGACCACCTCGCAGGATTGGTGGCCGGCAGATTATGGCCATTACGGTCCGTTCTTCATCCGCATGGCGTGGCACAGCGCAGGCACCTATCGCGTTGCCGATGGCCGCGGCGGTGCAGGCGGTGGCCAGCAGCGCTTCGAGCCGCTGAACAGCTGGCCCGACAACGCCAACCTCGATCGTGCGCGCCGCCTGCTGTGGCCGATCAAGCAGAAGTATGGCCGCAAGATCAGCTGGGCCGACCTGATGGTGCTGACCGGCAACGTCGCGCTGGAATCGATGGGCTTCAAGACCTTCGGTTTTGCAGGCGGCCGCACCGACGACTGGGAAGCCGACAAGGTCTATTGGGGCCGCGAGAAGAAGTTCCTGGATGCCGACCGCTATCATGGCGATCGTCAGCTGGAAAAGCCACTCGCTGCCGTTCAGATGGGCCTCATTTACGTCAATCCCGAAGGCCCCAACGGCAACCATGACCCGCTGGCCGCCGCAGCCGACATCCGCGAAACCTTCGGCCGCATGGCGATGAACGACGAGGAAACCGTGGCGCTGATCGCAGGCGGCCACACCTTCGGCAAGGCGCATGGCGCACACAAGGCCAGCTGCGTGGGCGTCGACCCCGCCGCCTCGCCGACCGAACAGCAGGGCATCGGCTGGAAGAACTCGTGCGGCACCGGCAAGGGTGCGGACGCGGTCACCAGCGGCCTTGAAGGCGCATGGTCGGTCAATCCGATCGCCTGGACCACGCAATACTTCGACAACCTGTACGCGTTCGATTGGGTGCAGGCGAAGAGCCCGGCGGGCGCCGTCCAGTGGATCCCCAGCGATCCCAATGCCGCCAACCTGGTCCCCGATGCGCACGACAAGACCAAGCGCCATGCGCCGATCATGTTCACGACCGACCTGTCGATGAAGATGGACCCGGAATATGGCAAGGTGTCGGAACGGTTCCACAAGGACCCGGATGCGTTTGCCGATGCCTTCGCCCGCGCGTGGTTCAAGCTGACCCACCGCGACATGGGCCCGCGCACCCGGTATCTTGGAGCCGATGCGCCCAAGGTGGACCTGATCTGGCAGGACCCCGTGCCCGCCGTCACCCACCCGCTGGTCGATGCGAACGATGTAGCGTCCTTGAAGTCGCAGGTGCTGGGCAGCGGTCTGACCGGGCCTGAACTGATCCGCACGGCATGGGCGGCAGCGGCGAGCTATCGCGACACCGACATGCGCGGCGGCACCAATGGCGGCCGCGTGCGGCTGGCCCCGCAAAAGGACTGGGCGGTCAACAATCCGGCGGAAATCACCAAGGTGGTGAGCAAGCTGGAAGGCATCCAGGCAGCGTTCAACCAGGCGCAGAAGGGCGGCAAGCAGATTTCGCTGGCCGACCTGATCGTGCTGGGCGGGTCTGCCGCGGTCGAACAGGCCGCTGCCAAGGCGGGCCACAGCATCACCGTGCCGTTCAAGCCCGGTCGCGGCGATGCAACCCAGGCACAGACCGATGTGAACTCGTTCGCTCAGCTTGAGCCCACCGCCGATGGCTTCCGCAACTATTACCGTGCGGACAGCGTGATGGCGCCGGTGGACATGCTGGTGGACCGGGCGAACATGCTGAGCCTCACCGTGCCGGAAATGACCGTGCTGGTCGGCGGACTGCGCGCGCTCGATGCCAACACCGGCGGTGCCAAGCATGGCGTGTTCACCGCCACGCCGGGTCAGCTGAACAACGCGTTCTTCGTCAACCTGCTGGACATGAACAACAAGTGGGCGAAGTCGGCAAGCGACGCGGGCCTGTATGAAGGCCGTGACGTGAAGACCAACACCTTCAAGTGGACCGCAACCCCGGTCGACCTGGTGTTCGGATCGAACTCCGAGCTGCGCGCGGTGGCAGAAGTGTATGCCGCGAGCGATGGCGACAAGAAGTTCGCCGAAGATTTCGTGGCCGCGTGGACCAAGGTCATGAACCTCGGCCTGATGTAAGCATTACTCCCCTGAACTGACTGTGGCGGCGCAAGGATATTCCCTGCGCCGCCATTTTTTTGTGGCCGTTCAGAATTTTGGGGCCGGTCAGAAGATACCGAGGAATTTTTTGCGCTTGGGCTCTTCGTCGTCCGCCTTGGCGCTCTTGCCGGTACCGACATCGTCGCGTGGCTTGCCCTTGGTGGTGCGCTGGCCTGCAGCCGTCGCTCCCTGCAGGATCGGCCCGCATGCAGCCGACTTGGCATCGCCGACATCGACGAATGCAAGCAAGGCGGCAGGCGGCGCGGCGAGCACGGCAAGGCCGAGGCCGACACCGGCCCGTCCCAGCAATTCGGGGCTGATCACGTTCAATTTGGGCTGTGAGAAATAGCCGCCGATGCCGACGGGCGACTGGCCGGAGACCAGGCTGAACTTCTTGCCATCGGCGCGGAAGGCTAGGTCCATCTGCTCGGTGTTGAAGCTGAAGCCGCCGCGCCCGGCGATGACGTTCTTGCGCGTATCGATCAGGATCGGGTCGGCAGCGGCAGCCCCGTTGCGCACGGTAAAGGCCACCAGCCCGCAGTTGATCTGCACCGGGTCCTTGAGCTTGTCCTCGAACATCTTCTGCACGAAGGTGCCGAAATCAAGCTCGGACAGCTGGACGTTGCGGGTCGAAAACGTGCCCTTGGGGATCACGAACGCGATCCGCCCGGCGGATGTCCCCAACGAATCGTGCAGCGCATCGCCCGTTCCTGTCAGCTGGATACGGCCCTTGATCGTGCCGTTGGTGCCGGCTTCGGCCACGCCAAAGCCGCTCAGCAGCTGCGCCATCGGCGTCGCGCCCAGCCGGATATCGTACTTGGTGACTGCCGGACGACGACGCCAGTCGATGGCGATATCCGACGTCACCTTGCCGCGCGCCATGGTCAGGTTGAGCGGGGAAAGGTTGAGCATCCCGTCGTCCAGATCGACGGTAACGGATATATCGCTGATCGGGATGCTCTCAGAGCGCAGGCGCCCGGCGCGATAGCGCACATCGGCATCGAACACCCGCAAGCCTTCTGCGCGCAGGCTGGCATTGGGCAGCAGCCGCGCAGGCGCAGCGCCGCTGGCCGCCGCCGCCGCCTGCACGCCGCGCGCAGCGACCACATCGGGGTTGTAGCCGATAAAGGGCGATACATCGATGATGTCGAGCGTCTTGGTGGCAAGGTCGGCATCGATATGGACGCGCGCCTTGCCCATATCCACGGTGAACTTGCCTGCGATATCGCTGGCCCCGAATGTCCCGGTCATGTCGGTGAAGCGATAGAACCGCCCGTCCTTCACCAGCTGCGCGTTCAGCTGGTATTTGCGTGTCTGCGGGATGACGACGCCGATGATGCCCATAAGCTCGGCGGCATTACGCCCGCGCGCTTTGGTCGCCAGCGGAACGCCTTCGATATCCGCCAGGCTGGGCAGCGTGCCCGAAATGTCGATGACGTTGTTGGCGGCCTTGGCTTGCAGCTCCAGCTTGTTCTGCCCGCGCTGGACGGTGGCGTTGGGGGTCAGCAGCACGCCGGTCAGCGTGAACGGCGTCTTGCGCAGCGTGCCATCGCCGGTGAACCGCACCGCCTCGCCGATCTTGGCATCGTTGGACACTACCGAAGCGAAGTCGAGATCGGCCAGCAACTGCAGCACGGGATCGCGGTACCGCACCGAGGTGCTCTTGAGCGTGGCGCGGTCGATGGTCGGCAGGTCGAGCGGCTTAGCATCGCCGCTGCTGTCGAACGTCCAGGTATTGGCGGTGCGCCTGGCGTTCCACTCAAGGTCCACCGCGCCATCGGTCATGTCCAGCCAGTACAGCCGCCAGGTGCCGAACAGCGCCGACAACGGGGCAATTCGGGTATCCACCTTGGCGGCGGTGAACAGATAAGGCCGCGTCGCCCATTCGGGGTTGGATACGGTCAGTCCTTCGGCCAGGAACTTGATCCTGAACGGCGCGAAATACAGCTGGAAATCGCCCTTCACCGCAACTTCGCGCTCGGTCAGCGAAGAGGCGATGCCCTCGACCGGCCCTTTGAGAAACCGCCCCTTGGTGATGAACAGGATCAGCCAGACCGCAAACAGCGTGCCCAGAACGCCGATGACGACATTGCGCGCAATCCGCCAGCGCCGCGCCTTGCGATCGTCCGTATCCGGCCCGGCAGGCGGCGGTGTATCGGCGGGGAGGGCGGGGTCTTGCGCGTCGTGCGGTGTTGAGGTCATATGTTCGCCTAGCACGATTGCACCTTGGCGGTGCCCTGTTTTCCAAGCCGGAAGCGCGCACCACAAAGGGCTCTGGAAAAGAGCTTCATAACCAAGACGCGTGAAACCGCGCAATGTTGCCGGGACACGCAAAGAATGGCCGGGCGCGGCTTATATCGCGGGCCTATTTGTCCTTCATCACCCACACGCCGTCCCATTCGCCCTGGGGCGGGGTTGCCTGCATCACGCGGCATCGCTCGACATAGGTGCGGGACAGGCCGTCATGCGGGTTGAGCGACAGGCACTTTTCAAAGCGCGTGATCGCCTCGTCCCAGCGTGCTGCGCGATAGGCGATCATGCCGTCCTCGAAATGGCCCAATACGTCGCGCATCGCCGGGAAGGTCTGCGCATCGTGATAATCGAGCAGCTCGAAGACGCGCACCGGCGCGGTCTTGCCCTTGACCACCACCAGATCGATATCGCGCATGCGGTAGGTGCCGTTGAATTTCGACACGGTGCTTTCACTGGCCAGGATGCGCGCGGAATAGGCCTTGCAGGCGCTTTCCAGCCGGCTGGCCAGGTTCACCCCATCGCCGATGACGGTGTAATCCATCCGCTTGGGGCTGCCGATATTGCCCGACACGACATTGTCGGTGTGGATGCCCACGCCCATGTCGACCGTTTTCAGGCCCTTGTTGCGGCGCTCCCCATTCCATTCCCATAAGGTGCGGATCATGGCGATCGCGGCGCGGGCGGCGCGATCGGGGTCATCATCATGCGGCATCGGCAGGCCGAAGCACGCCATGATCGCATCGCCGATGAACTTGTCGAGCATGCCGCCCTGCGCGGTGATGCAGTCGACCATCAGGCTGAAATATTCGTTGAGGAACGAGACGGTGCCTTGCGCGCCATATTCTTCCGTAATCGTGGTGAAGCCACGCACATCGGTGAACATGATCGTGGCTTCCGCGCTCACCCCGCCCAGCAGATCGAGCGCGTCGCCGTCCATCATCTGCGCCGCGATAACCGGGTCCATATAGCGCGACATGGTGGACTTCATGCGCTTTTCGCTGCTGATATCCTCGACCATCAGCATGGAACCCAGCTTGCTGTCGTCGCTTTCCGACACCAAGGGCATGATCGTCAGGTTCACCGATTTGTGCACGCCCGAAAGCGCGACATCGGCATCGGGGAAAATATCGCTGACGCGCTCTTCCTTGACCCGCTCGATGCGGTTCATGATCCAGCCGCCTTCTTCGCCCAGCAGCTCGGCCAGCAGCCTGCCCTGAATGTCGGCAGCCTTGCACGCCCAGATGCGCTCGATCGCCTGATTGCAGGTGATGACCTTGCCCAAAGGATCGAGCGTCAGCACGCCGTTCGACATGCTCTGCAGCACGGACTCGTTATACAATTTCATCCGCTGCACGTCGTCGAACAGCTTGGAGTTTTCGAGCGCGATGGCGATCTGGCCGGTGAAGGTCTTGAGCTGCTGCTCGTCCTTGTCGGTAAACGCACCGGTCTTCTTGTTCAGCACCTGGGTAACGCCGATGACCTCGCCCTGCTTGTTGACGATCGGTACGCACAGGATGCAGCGGGTGAAGAACCCGGTCTGCCGGTCGAACGACGGGTTGAAGCGCAGGTCCGCATAGGCATGCGGGATATTCAGGCTCTGCCCGGTGGTGAACACCGTACCGGCGATGCCCACGCTGGAGGGAAAGCGGATTTCGTTGACCTTGCCGCCGGCCGAAAACAGCGAGAACAGGGTATCCGTGGCCTTGTCGTGGATGAAGATCGTCGCGCGCTCCGCCTCGAACATCCGCACCGTTTCCGCCACGACGCGCTGGAGCAGGCGGGTGAGATCGACTTCCGAGCTGATTTCTGAAATCATCGACAGGAACGCCAGTTCCTTGGCACGGACCTGCTCGATTTCCTCGATCGATTGCAGGCTCTGCAGGAAGATTGTCGCCTGGCTGGTCATTTCCTCCAGCAGCGAGACATCGTCCGGCGTGAAATCGCCCTCGTGCTTGTTGAGGTTCTGCATCACCCCGATGATCTCGCCGCGCGGGGTGCGCACGGGCACGCATACGATATTGCTGGTCTTGTAGCCGGTGCGCTGGTCCACCGCGCTGTTGAACCGCTCATCGGCATAGGCATCGTCGATCAGCAGCGATTGGCCCGTCTGGAAGACATGGCCGGCAACGCCCGATGTGTTCAATATGCGGATTTCGTGGCTCTGGCTGCCCTGGGCAAAGCGCGAATACAGCTCGCCGGTTTTGGGATCATTCAGGAACAACGTGCCGCGATCGCAATTGAGCTCGCGCGAGGTCAGCTCGACGAGCATGGCGAGCACGCCATCGATCTGCGTCATCGTCGCGCATTTGCGGGTGACCTCCAGCAGCACCTCGGTGCGGCGCAGGGCCGCCGCGCGCTGGTCTTCGGTCATCGGACGGGCAAGGGTGTCGGCTGAAGGAGGTGTCATTTTGCGGTCTGTCCCATGTGTGCGACCACCAATTCATCCACTCTTTGGCGCAGCGCCTGTATCTGCTGCTGCAACGCGAGCCGTTCGCGCGCAAAGTCTGCTTCCGCCGTCATCCGCGCCTGCTCGGTTGCGCCACGCTCGGCATCCAGCGTCTGCCGAAGCGCATCGATGCTGCCCTTGAGCTGGGTGATCTCCGCCTGCGCCATGACACGCTCGGCCTGAAGCGCGCGCTCGTGCATCTGCCGCTGCGCTTCCATCTGGTCGCGCATCTGCTGGATGGTTTCGGTGAGATCGGCTATCCGTGCAGCCTCGTCCGATTGCGCGCGGGTGATCCGCCGGTCCGCATCCGCCGCCGCCGCCTCAAGCGACTGGCGCAGGCCATCGATCGTCGCCTGCAAATGCAGGTTGGCCGCGCGCATGTCGGACAGCGCATCTGGTACTACATCCGGTATGTTCATGTCGCAGTCGATCATCCCCGGTGCATGTGGTCCTATCGGGAGCGACGCGTGTCAAGCGCCGTTAACACCGCATTTGCCACATTCGGGACAATAGTCTGTGATGGCGCGCACGCGTGGGAGCGATTGTTCAGGGTGCAGAATGCGCTGAAGTTAACCGTCGAGTTTCAAAGCCTTGCGCAATTCCGCATTGATCCGGCTCTGCCAGCCGGGACCGGTAGCGCGAAAGCCTTTGATGACCAGTTCATCCAGCCTGAGCGTAACTTGCTTCTTTGGCGTAGGCGACCTTGGCCTGCCCGGCTTCATGTACGTGCCAGTAGCCTCCCGGATGACAACCCCACCAATTGAGATTTGGGCACTTTCAAAATGCTCCTCCTTCCATTCAGGGGCATCATCAGGATCGACCCACGCTTCGTCCAAAGCGTTGTTTTTCTCGTTCATTGGCTTTCCTCAACGATATTATGCGCCGACCCTCGCCACGCAAAGTCCATGTTAAAACGACAAGGCGTTCATCCAGAAATCCGAAGGTGTTAAAGCGGGTCTCGCCATAATTTTGCCGGTTGTCCTCGATCGTTGCTTCGACGCCGTCAAAAATCTCTTCCGCGCGTTTGAAATCCAACCCTCGCTTTTCGAGCGTCAATAGGCGCTTCTGCTCATCAAATGTGATCTTCATGGTGCTTGCGCTTTCTCCCATTCCCGCGCGCGGGCGAGCCATGGCACCAAGCTGAGTGTCGATAGATCAGCCAGATTTGTGTAACTACAAAAACTCCCGGCGTCAAGCTACTCCGCTCCCAGCAGATCCACCGCGCCGCCCAGATCGACCGATACCAGGCGGCTCACCCCCTGTTCCACCATGGTGACGCCGAACAGGCGGTGCATGCGGCTCATGGTCACGGCGTTGTGGGTGACGATGAGGTAGCGGGTGTCGGTGACGCGGGCCATGTGATCGAGCAGGTTGCAGAACCGCTCGATATTGGCATCGTCCAGCGGCGCATCGACCTCGTCGAGCACGCAGATCGGCGCGGGGTTGGAGAGGAACAGGCCAAAGATCAGCGCAACCGCCGTCAGCGCCTGTTCGCCGCCCGACAGCAGGGTGAGCGACGACAAGCGCTTGCCCGGCGGCTGGGCCATGATCTCAAGCCCCGCTTCCAGTGGATCATCGCTGTCGATCAGCTCAAGGTGAGCCTTGCCGCCGTTGAACAGCCGCGCAAACAGGTCGCGGAAATGCCTGTCCACTGCCGCGAAAGCCGCGAGCAGGCGTTGCCTGCCTTCGCGGTTCAGCGCGCCGATGGAGCCGCGCAGGCGGGCGATCGCCTCGACCAGCTCGTCATGCTCGGCACGGATCGTCGCCATTTCGGCTTCCAGCGCTTCCAGTTCGTCGGCGGCGATGAGGTTGACCGCGCCCAGCCGCTCGCGCGCCTCGTGCAGACGGTCGTGCTCTGCGCCCTCCGCCTCCGGTGCGGCGATGGTGTCGACATCGAACGCGAACCGTTCGGGCAGAACCGGGGGAGGGCACTGGAACCGCTCGCCGCACGTTTGGGCAAGTTCGATGCGCCTTTGGTCCTGATGCTCTGCACGTGCGGCAGCGCCAGCGCGCTGTTCCCGGGCAAGGGCAAGCGTTTCTGCTGTCGCTGCGGCGCTCCGTTCGGCCTCCGCCAGCTGCGATTCCGATTGGGCTGCTGTGCTTTCGGCGGTGGATTGTGCCGCGCGCGCATCTTTTGCCGATTGCCCCAGCCCCGCGATCTGCCCGGCGAGCGCCTCGGGCTTGCCGGCGATGGCCAAGCGCTCGGCCGCCAGTTCAGCGGTGCGCTGCTGCATGTCGCGCAGGCGCTGTGCTGCCTCGCCCGAACGGCCCTGCCAGCCCTTGATCTCTGCCCGCACGCTGGCGCGGCGCTCGCGCAAGGCGCTGAGCTCCTGCGCCTGGGCGGCGAGCGCGGCGTGCGCTGAGCGCAGCGCCTGTTGCGCCGCCTGGGTGCGCTCACCCAGCAGGGCGACCTGCGCGCGCTGGCTCTCGCCATCGGGCAAGGCGGCGCGCGCTGCCTGCGCGGCATCAAGATCGGCCTGCGCGGTGGCGGCTTCCTGTGCCGACCGTTCGATCCGCTCGGCCAGATCGTCGCGCCGTTCGGCATCGCGGGCCAGCGCATGTTCGGTCTGGTCGCAATCGCGCAGCGCGTGCCGTTCAGATGCTTCCGCAGCGTTGACTGCGCTGGTGGCTGCTGCGATCCGGCTTTGCAGCTCGGCGAGACTCTGCTGGCTGGCCGTCACCGCATCGTCGGCGCCTGCCTGCCGGGCGCGCAGCGCGGGGAGCGCGGCTTCCAGCTCGGCGAGCCGGTTCTGGCGCTCCAGCCGTTCGGCGGCGCTGGACCCTTCGCCGGACGAAACGAACCCGTCCCAGCGGCGCATCCGGCCATCGCGGGTCACCAGCCGTACGCCGGGTGCGAGCGGCTGGCCGTCGTCGAGGTCCGCAACGATCACAAACGCCAGCCGCGCCTCCAGCGCAGCGGGCGCGTGCACATGATCGCCCAGCCAGGCGCATCCTTGCGGCAAGATGCCCCGCTCGGGCACGTCGCTGCGACCGGTCCAGAACCGGCCGTCGGCGTCTGCTGGGCCGACGATGGCGCCCAGATCATCGCCCAAGGCGGCGGCGAGTGCTTTTTCATAGCCCTTTTCCGCCCGCACCTGGTCAAGCGCGCGATTGGCGCTGCCCGCCTTGGCGGCAAGGTCGCGCTGCAGAGCCTCGCTCTCGCGGGTCGTGGCGTGCAATTGCGCCTTTGCAGTGGCCAGCTCAGCTTGCGCTGCATCGCGGGCCTCGACCAGCGCGTCGCGCCCGGATTGCGCCGATGTGAGCGCCTCGACCGCCGCCTGCCGCGCACCGACAGCACGGGCGCATTCGGCAACGGCTTCGTCGCGCAACTGCGCCAGCGCTGCCGGATCGCCCAGCCCCTTCAGTTGCGTGGCCATCCGCTCCAGCTCATCGGCCGCGCGCCGGTGGCGGGTTCGGGCGGTCGCCAGGGCAGCATCGGCAACCTTGATGTCGGCGTCTGCGCGGGCCAGTTCGGCGCGGGCTTCGGCTTGCGCGACCTCAGCCTCGCGCACCGTGCGTTCGGCGTGGTCCTGCGCATTGGCGAGCGCCGGGCCGCGGCCCTCCAGCGTGGCGATATCGCCCTGAATCCGCGCATGCTCCGCCTCCAGCTGCTCCAATGCCGCGGTGGCATCATGCGTCAGCCGGTCCTCGCGCGCGCTGTCCTGGGCGATGCGCTCCTGCTGACGATCGACATCGGCGAGCCGCTGGACCGATGCATCGCGCTCGGCCGTCAGCGTCGCCAGCCTGTGCCCCAGCGATTGATGATGCTCGCGCGCCGATTGCAGCGCGTTGCGGGCAGCGGCCAGCGCCTCGATCGCGCCGCGCTTTTCGGTCTGCGCCTTGTCCTGCGCGTCCTGTGCTGCGGCAACCCGGGTCTCGGCGGCGGCAGCTTCTGCCCGCGCCAGCTTTGCCGCGCCCGCCGCCGCCTGCCAGCGTGCGAATAGCGCGCGGGCCTCGGCGATGGCGATCTGCCGGCTCAAGGCGCGATAGCGTTCCGCGGCACGCGCCTGCTTGGCCAGGCTGGCCGCGCGTGCGTCCATGTCCGCAAGCACCTGTTGCAGCCGTTCGAGGTTGGCCTCGGTCGCGCGCAATTTCTGCTCGGCATCCTTGCGGCGGACGTGCAGCCCGGCGATACCGGCGGCCTCTTCCAGCATCTGGCGGCGCTCGGCAGGGCGGGCGGAGATGACCGCTGCGATCCTGCCCTGGCTGACCAGCGCCGGGCTGTGCGCGCCGGTGGCGGCATCGGCAAACAGCAGAGCGACATCCTTGGCGCGCACGTCACGGCCATTGGCGCGGTATGCGCTACCTGCGCCGCGCTCGATCCGGCGGACGACCTCAAGCTCGCCATCGTCGACCGTCACCGCCGCGAGCACTGGCTGGCTCACTTCGGTGAGCAGTGAGACTTCGGCAAAATTGCGTGCCGGGCGGGTGGCGGTCCCGGCGAAGATCACATCTTCCATTCCGCCGCTGCGCATCGATTTGGGCGAGCTTTCGCCCATCACCCAGCGGATCGCTTCCAGCAGGTTGGACTTGCCGCAGCCATTGGGGCCGACGATTCCGGTGAGGCCCGGCTCTATGCGCAGTTCGGCAGGCTCGACGAAACTCTTGAACCCGCTGAGCTTCAGCCGCTTGAACTGCATGGGTGCAGTCGCATGGGGGGCATTGATCGACGCACCGGGCGCTGCCGCCCGGTCATCCTGCGTATCGTTTCGCCCCCCTTCGTCCAGCTTAACGTGCTCCCATGGCCTGCAGTTCGGTTTCCAGCGCGGGCCAGCCGGTGAAATCGACCTGGCGGCCGTTGATGAAGAAGGTGGGCGTGCCCTGGATCTTGTCGTCGCGCGTCGCCTTGCCGGTGTTGTCGGCGAGCGCGCGGGCGGCATCAAGATCGGTCAGGCACTGGTTGGCCTGATCGCGCGATACGCCGCGCTGTGCGAAAAAGTCGGTAAGGCCGGTGCCTTCAGCCAGGGCGACATAACGCTGGGCGTCAGGCAGGGCGAGCACCTGCTCGAAGCGCTGCTGGCCCATGGCCTGCGCCTTGGTGAAGATGGCCTCCTGGTTGGCCAGCACCTGCTCGGTTAGCGCGAAATAGCTTTCCTGCGGGCCGCACCGCGTCAGCATCGATGCGGTAAGGTCGAGCGGTTCGCGCACGAAATTGCGCAGCTCGAAGCTCACCCGGCCGCTGGCGACATATTTGTCGCGGATGGTGGCAAAGGCGGTTTCGGCAAAGTCGGCGCAATGGCTGCAGGTGAGCGATGCGTATTCGACCAGCTTGATCGGCGCTTCGGGGTTGCCGAGCACGAAATAGCCATCGGCGGTCTTGGTGACGGTCTCGGACCAGTTCTTGCCCGCAGGCGGTGCGATGGCCGCAATCGGTTCGCCCTTGGTGGCGCCTTCCGCAGTGGTTTCCGCCTCTCCGCCGCAGGCCGCAAGCGACAGCATCAGGGGAAGGGCAATCAGGCTGGCAATACGCTTCATAGAGGTTCGATCCTTTGTGTCGTGACGACTGTATCGCGGACGGCGCGTGTCAATAGCTGTGCTTTAGCGGCTGGCCAGCAGCGGTTCCAGACTTTTCCAGTCATACACATCGGCCAGCAATTTGCCGTTGAGGGTAAAGCTGGGCGTGCCCTGCACCTTGACCGTATCCGATGCGAACTTGGTCATCGCCAGCACCTTGTTCTGTTCGGCCTTGTTGGTCAGGCACACATTGATCTGCGCATCGGTGGCAAGCGGCGCGTGGCGGCGCAGTTCGTCATAAAGGCCAAGGTCGCTGGCAATGCGCTTGATGCGGATATCGTTGTCGCCCTGATACCAGGCCGCCTGACCTGCCTGGCCCAGCGCATTCGCCTTGCCCAGCCAGGTCTTCTGGCTGGAAAGCAGCCCCTTGTGCCGCCGAAAGAAGCTGCGCGGTTCGCCGCAGCGGGCGAGCAGCGCCACGGTGAGATCGACCGGATCGCGCACGAAATTGCGCACCTCAAGGCTGGTCTTGCCATTGGCGATGAATCCGGACGCCAGCGCAGGGTTCGATTCCGCCTCGAACAGCGCGCAGTGCGGGCAGGTATAGCTCATATACTCGATGATCTTTTGCGGCGCGGCAGTGTTGCCCAGCACATGCCCGCCTACCCCGGACTGGACGACCTTCTCGGTCCACGCGCCGGTGGCGGTCTGTGCCGTCCCGGCGGCGGGCAGCAAAGCGGCTGAGGCGATCGTCGCCGCAGATGCGGCAAGGGCAAGCAGGGGGCGCAGGGGCGCAGTCATCAATCGGCCTCGTTAACTGTTGGGGTCGGGTATCGGCGGTAGCGCGAACAGGCGTACGGGCTTTAGGTTGTCGCTCCTCAACTGAACAGGGGCTGCACGGGCGACGCTGGCAGAATCGGCCAATGCTTCGCGCGCCTCCTTTTCGGCCATGCTGCGCGCCAGCGATTCCAGTACCGTCTGCAGTTCGGGGTCCGCAATCGGCTTCAGGCCATCGGCAGGGGCAATGGAAATAGGCTTAAGCGAAGGCGGCGCGGCTGGGCGCGGCCCGGGCCGCAACGGCCGGGTAAGGGCACCGTGCCGATATTTGACGCGCGCAACGGCTTCATAGCCGAAAAAGCGGTTGACCCGTGCGATGATCTCGGGCTCTGCATGCTGCATGAAAATGGCCGTCGCGCTGGTGACGACGAGATTGAGCGTGCCGTTTGCTTTCTGGCCGCGCGGGAACGCAATCGATTCGGGGCTCGCCATCGCGGCATAGCGCGGCCCTGCAATCTCTGCCCAGCGGCTGACCAGCGCGCTTTGCACGAAACCGAAGCGGCGAAAGCTGGTCTCGCCGATAGCAGGGATCAGGTCTGCAATACCGCGCGCTTCGCCGCCGCGCCTGCGCGCCGGACGCGCCGCCGCCTGCGCTGCCTTGCCCGGCGTCTTGCCGGGCGCGGCGCGTGGCTTTGCGGTCAGGGGTTTCTCGCGTTCCATATCGGCCGCGACCATGGCATAGCCGGGCCATGCCCGTCGAGTGTCGCGAAAAAATTGTGGATGATCCGGGCGGTGAAACCATCGCTGCGGCATTGCTCGCGCATTATGATGCACATGCCCGCACTCTGCCCTGGCGCACATCGCCGCATCAGCGTCGCGATGGCGTCCAGCCCGATCCGTACCGCGTGTGGTTGTCCGAGGTGATGCTGCAACAGACGACGGTCGCGGCGGTCACCAGCTATTTCAAGGCCTTTACCGAACGTTGGCCCACCGTTGAGGCGCTTGCGGCGGCACCTCCCGAAGACGTGCTCGCCGCCTGGGCGGGGCTTGGCTATTATGCCCGCGCCCGCAACCTGATCGCCTGCGCGCGGGCGGTTGCCGCCGATCATGGCGGGCGCTTTCCCGATACGGAAGAAGCCTTGCGCGCACTGCCCGGCATCGGCGATTACACCGCTGCGGCTGTGGCGGCGATCGCGTTCGACCGGCCCAGCGCCGTGGTTGACGCCAATGTCGAGCGCGTGACGGCGCGGTTGTTCGCTATTCAAACGCCGCTGCCCGCCGCCCGGCCCACGATCCGCAAGCATGTTGCGCAGATGCTGCCCGCCAACCGCCCCGGCGATTTCGCGCAGGCGATGATGGACCTGGGCGCGACCATCTGCACCCCGCGCAATCCTTCGTGCCTGCTCTGCCCCGTGGCGCAATTTTGCGCGGCGCGCGCAGGCAGCATCGCCGAATCGCTTCCGGTCAAGGTACCCAAAAAGCCCAAGCCGCAGCGGACCGGCACTGCTTACTGGATCGAGCAGGACGGCCATGTGCTGCTGGTGCAACGCCCCGATTCAGGCATGCTGGGCGGCATGCGCGCCTTGCCTGACGATGGCTGGTCGGCAGGCCAGGATGGTGCTGGCGTCGCGCCTGTCCGCGGCCAGTGGCTGCATGTCGAAGGCGCGGTAGCGCACGTCTTCACACATTTTTCGCTCAACCTGTCATTGGCGCTTTATCGCGGCCCTCAAATCGATAAGGTTGCCTTTGAAAACCTGAGTGGCACCTGCTGGTGGCCGGTCGAGCAAATCGGGCAGGCAGGTTTGCCCACCTTGTTCGCCAAGGCCGCCCGCGTCGCCATTCAGCATCGATAAACCCGGCCCGGCCAACGGCTCCGGCAGAAGAAGAGTGGAGTATGCAATGTCCAAGGTCCTGACCCAGATGCCCAACCTCAGCCGCCGCCATGTCATGGGATCGGCCGGGCTGCTGGGCCTGTTCGCCGCGATGCCGGGCTATGCGCGCGCGATGGCCACGGGCGATTTTGCGCTGATCCGCAAGGAGGTGGAAGACTATGTCGCCTCCAAGAAAGTCGCCGGAATGCTGGTGTCGCTGGGCTTTGGCGCTGGCGATCCCGCCTATGTCGGTGCAGGCACGCTTGCACTGGATATCCCGACGCCGGTCGATGCCAATTCGCTGTGGCGGGTCTATTCGATGACCAAGCCGGTCACCGGCATGGCCGCGATGATGCTGATCGAGCAGGGCAAGCTTGGGCTGGACCAGCCGATCGCCGAGCTGATCCCGGAATTCGCGCAGATGAAGGTGCTGACCGATCCGGCCAAGAGCCTCGATTCGGTTCCCGCCAGGACGCTGATCACCCCGCGCCACCTGATGACCCACACCGCAGGGCTGGGCTACAACATCGTCACCAAGGGCCCGCTGCTTGAGCGGTACAACACGCTTGGCATCAACCCCGCTGCGGTCAGCAAGCTGCCGATCCCCGGCTTCCCGCTGCCTGCGCCGACCCCGCCGATCGACGAATTCGCGCGCCGCGTCGCATCGCTGCCGCTGATTGCCGAGCCCGGCACCAAGTGGAGCTATTCCATCGGCCTCGACCTGTTGGGCTATGTCATCCAGGTCGCCAGCGGCATGGAATTCGGCGCGTTCCTGCAGAAGAACCTGTTCGATCCGCTGGGCATGACCAGCAGCTACTGGACCGTGCCGCAGGGCGAGGTTTCGCGGCTGAGCACCAATTACGCGCCTTTCGCCGGCGCGCTGATCCCTATCGATCCCGCGCAGGACAGCGTCTTCAGTTCGCCGCCTGCCTTCCCCTTCGGCGGGGCTGGGCTGGTTAGCACCGCGCGCGATTACGACCGCTTCCTCGCCATGCTGGTCGGCAAGGGCCAGCTGAACGGCACCCGCATCATGTCTGAGGCGACCGCGATGATGGGCATGTCCAACCTGCTGCCGTCCACTGCAGACACCAAGGGCACGTGGGTGGAAGACCAGGGCTTTGGCGCCGGCGGCCGTGTGGGCCTGGGCAATGCCAAGGGTCCGGCCGGAACCTATGGCTGGGCAGGCGCGGCCGGAACGATTGCGTTTGTCGACAACGTTCGCGGCATCCGCGCGGCGGGCTACACCCAGTACACCCCGGCAGAGAGCTATCCGTTCCAGCGCGAATTCCCCAAGATGATCTACGGCCAGCTGCAGGCGATGAGCTGACCGGCGCTTCGGGCTTTAGGGACGGAGTTGCAGACATGTCGCTTTCGCTGATCGCCCCGGCGCTGACCGGTGGCCGTATCGACCGTGCCGATCACATCCGCGGCGATGCCGATCGGCTGGCCGGTTACATGAACTGGAAGGCGCGGCTGCTGACCCTCAACGGGCTTGAGCCGGAGGTCAGCGCCGAAGGACGGCTGGTCTGGCACAGCCTGGCCGATGCCGCGCCGGACAGCGAACTGATCTTCTTGGGGCTGATGGATGACAAGGCGCATTTCGCCGAACTGAAGCGCAGCGAGCCTGGCTCAAGCCTGCATTACAACCCGCGCGTGTGGCAGCTGCTCGCCAGCCTGCCCGCCGACGAACTGGCGCTGTATGGCGGCGCGCGCACCCTCGTGGACTGGCACGCGCGGCACCGGTTCTGCTCGCTGTGCGGAGTGGCCAGCGCGATGTCCAAGGGCGGCTGGTCGCGCACCTGCACGGGCTGTGGTGCCGAGCATTTTCCGCGGGTGGATCCGGTGACGATCATGCTGGCGGAGTTTGAAGGCAAGGTGCTGCTCGGCCGTCAGCCGCGCTTTCCGCCGCGCCGCTTTTCCGCGCTCGCAGGCTTTGTCGAGCCGGGCGAGGGCGTCGAGGAAGCGGTTGCACGCGAACTGTTCGAAGAGGCAGGCATTCGCGTGCGCAACGTGCGCTACGTCGCCAGCCAGCCCTGGCCGTTCCCCTCCTCGCTGATGATCGCGTGCACCAGCGAGGCATTGAGCCCGGAACTGACGCTCGATGCGACCGAAATCGAGGAGGCAGCGTGGTTCACCCTGGACGAGGTCCGCGCCGCGATGGCGGGCGACGAAAGCGCCCCGTTCATCGCCCCCCCGCCCTTCGCCATCGCGCACGACCTGCTGCAACACTGGATGGACCGCCAGTAGTCGGCGAGGCCGACAATAGGCGATGCCGACAATAGGCGGCGTTGGCAAAAATTTGCGACCAACCATATATTGACGCTCCGCACGGCAAGTGGCATTAGCCCCCTCGCAGCGCTCACGCGCCCTGCGTGCGCGGGTATAGCTTAGTGGTAAAGCTCCAGCCTTCCAAGCTGGCTATGAGGGTTCGATTCCCTCTACCCGCTCCACTTCTTCTGAGGAACTGTAGAAAACCGCCTTGAAATGGCGAAACTGCGTCAGTTTTCTTACTAAACATCGCACATAGCGTCACGCATCCGAACCGGCTTCACATTGCAGGAGGGCAGTGTAGGCGTATGCCGCGCCAGACTTGTTTACCGGCCCAAGGCAGGCAGCTCTACGTGGCTGTCAGCATGGCTGGATAATCCTGATCAGTCTGGTCAGCCGTTTCTTGCCGCGCGATTCAGGTTATGGCTACATGCGACGTGTGGGTCGACCACAGATGAAAGGTAAGCGACAATGAGGCCTGACCGTGATCCCGTGGCACCGGGGCAACGCAGTGTTTGGGATTTTCCACGACCAGCGATTGCCGAACCGTGCTACGCGCATGTCAGGATTGAGCATCGCGGTATCGTCATCGCTGAAACGCATGCCTGCATCTGCACATTCGAGACCAGCCACCCCCCAAGCTACTACATTCCGCCCGATGCCATCGCCCCCGGCGTGCTAAGGCGCGGCTCTGGCAGCTCGTTTTGTGAGTGGAAAGGGGCGGCGACGTACTGGGACGTTGTCGTCGGCGATGATGTGCTGCCCCGTGTCGGCTGGAGCTATCCCAGCCCGACAGCGGGATTTGCCGCGTTGCGCGATCATGTCGCATTCTATGCGGGACCGTTCGACCGCTGTACGGTCGATGGCGAGGTGGTTGTTCCGCAGGCGGGGGGATTCTACGGTGGCTGGATAACGTCCCGTTACGCTGGTCCCTTCAAGGGTGGGCCAGGCTCCATCGGCTGGTAAGTTGCCAAACGAGAAAATCAGCTTTACCGACACTTTTGAAAGCCGCGTTGTGGGGCAAATAAAAGCTGAAACGAGAAATCCTTCGTTAAATCAAATTCTTAACTGACATTTTTGGTTCCCGCACTCGATCAGTTCCAGCTCGCGCTGCCAACCTGGCGGAGTTGTTTGCGTCGTCCTGCCGAGAGGACAATACATGGCGCTCCACCACGCAAAAATGCGGCTGCTCGGCCCGTTCGAGATTGTCACACCTACTGGGAAACGCTTGCGGGCTACAAGCAGGCGCTTCAGGGCTTTACCGGCTAATCACGCACAGAGTAGCTTGCAGCGGGCAGATGCTGGGCCATCCTTGCCTCAAGGAGCGTTATCAGGCCGAGGTCCATAAAGGCGTAGTTGTCCGGAATATCCAGGCAGACGATGCGTTGGCCGCGCAGCGCGGTTCGGAACTGCCTTTGCAGCTTGCTGCGGTGCTGGCGTTCCATCACCACTATCAGGTCAGCCCATGAAACAAGCTCGGCTGTCAGCGGGTTTTCCGCACCATGGTTGGTGCCCGCCGAGGAGACCTCGATGCCTGGATAGGCTGCAAACACCTGTTCGGCAGTGGGGCTGCGCAACCGGTTCTGGCTGCATATGAACAGTATGTTCTTCAAGCGGGTCCTTCAATCAGGCGGTGGATTGTAACAAGCGGGACTCGCATCAAGGCCGATTCCGGACTGTCCGCCTGGTCGGCCAATACCGGCCCGTTCTGAACAAGGGAAAGGAAAAGACCATGCGCGCAGCTTCCGCCCGTCGTTCCAGCCAATCATTGCCTCTCATGTGTGTCTGCCATCCTCTGTCGGAGGAGGCGTCCTCGGGCGCGAGCGGCTTTGGTCGCGCCGCAGGGCATTTTTTGTCGATCCACGCGATGGCGTCCTCAGGGACATCACCGTGCTGGAAGCGATCCTGGCATCGCGCCGGATCAATATTGCGGGAAATACGCCATGAGCCGACTGGGTGGCTGGGCAAACGTCACCCCACGCTTGCCAGCCACCCGCCATCGGTTGCTTCGCGGAAGGCAAATTCGCGGCCGGTGAATTGCCTGATCAGCGTGGCTGCAGTGCGGCTGTGCTCACTCAGCTTGACACTGGTGAACGCGCCTGCGCCCGCCATGGCGAACGGCAGTAGAAGCTGGTCCTGCAGATATGGCCCGGCAAAGGCCTGCGACGCGAGATAGCCTGCCATGCGCTTCGCCGCCGTTTTGGCGAGCCGTTCGGCAGGCACGCCGATCTGGCCGAAGGCGGACATGACCTCCGTAACATGCTCGCATTCGGCCGTGATCAGCAGCGCGTTGCCGGGGCCATGTTCCGCAGGCAACTCCACCGAGCCGAAGGCGTCGGCGGGCCAATCGGCCAGCACCTTGCGTGCAGACGTCAATTCGCGCGCGGCGATGTCGAACGGAATGCCCGCGATGCGCACCTCAACCTTGCCTTTGCGGAATTCCCCGCGATCGGTGCAGGCAATCGCCTGGAGCGGAGCGGGCGTAATCTCGACCACGATGCGCCCGCCGCCGCGGGGGAAAAACCCGTGTCGATCAAGCGATACCGACAGTTTTGGCCCCATCCGCTCCAGCACCGGTAGCAGGCTATGGGCGAGGAACTCGAACGGTGGGGCGGAGGCCGCGTGCGTCCCACCCTCGATTACTAGACGCGAGGGCTTATCCGCCAGCATCAGCGGCACCAATACCGCCTGCACCACCAGCGCCGTGCTGCCCGCTGTGCCGACCGCGAAATGATAGTCCCCCGGAACCACGCGCCCCGGGCGGAAGGTCAGTTCGCTCGAGCCCACCGACAGGCCCGAGCATTCCGCTGAACCGATGACGCAAGCGGCCTCCAGCGCGGTGACATGCTGACGCATAAGCCCCGGCCGGGCGCGCTGCCCGCGGATGTTGGTAATGGTGAAAGGCTCTCCCGTCAGCAGCGACAGCGCCGCTGCATAACGCAGCACCTGTCCCCCGCCTTCCCCTTCAGAGCCATCGATGGTGATCATTGTTCTTCTACCAGTTCCAAAAACAGCGCTTCGGCTTCCTGCACAAAGCTCTCGCTGCTGATGCGTTCAGCCACTTGATCGGCCCGGTCCAACTCATCCACTACCAGCCGCTCAATTTCGAGCATTCGTATCGAATTGCCAGCTTCATTGGTCTGCGCCTTGCATGCGATCAGTTCTTCAATCTGATCGGTCAGCGCCTGATCGATCTGGGCTGCCTGCATCAGCGGCTGCATGCTCATCGGCGGGCGACGAGATGGGTCAAGCCGCAGTGCACGCACCGAAAGCGCCGGGCGCAGCGCGTAGAAATAGCGCTTTACTGCGATTTCCCCATCAGATTCGAACCACCGGTCGACCGATCCCTTGCCAAGGCTGGCGTAGTGAAGCGCGTAACCGCGCGGGTTGAAATGCCGGTTGGCGAGATCGGCCAGACGCGCAACCACCGGATCGTCGGACATGTAGCGGATCGGGCTTTCGATTCATTCCGACAGCACCGCATTGTGCTTGAGCAGCAGCCCGAGCGCCTTGCGGATATCCCAGCCATTCAGGTCGATCTCATCGACAATCGGCCGTTCGACCACGTCGCGCACTGGGCTGAGTGCGAGGTAATCGCGGCGCGGCCGGACGTAGAGGAAGCGCACATCATAGTCGCTGTCCGGCGATGGAAAGCCCCATGCCCGCGATCCGGATTCGACCGCCATCAGCAGGCGCACGCCGTCCTCGCGAGCCGCACGGGCTAGACGTGTTTCGATTTCCGCGCGCATCTGTGGTGCAATGGTAATGGGATTCTTCATGGGTCATGGTCCGTTATGCGCTCCGATGGCGGCGTGAAGGGCGCTACCCCTTCACGCACACCACCTGCTTCAGCGTGTGGACGATCTCCACCAGATCGGCCTGTGCGGCCATCACGGCTTCGATCGGCTTGTAGGCGCGCGGCGTTTCATCGATGACGCCTGCGTCCTTGCGGCACTCCACCCCCGCCGTATCGGCGAGGTGTTCGTCGAGCGTCACCAGCTTTTTGGCTTCAGTGCGGCTCATGACGCGGCCTGCGCCGTGCGAGCAGCTATCGAAGCTTTCGGGGTTGCCCAACCCGCGCACGATGAAGCTTTTTGCCCCCATCGATCCCGGGATGATCCCCATCACGCCCTTGGCCGCACGCACCGCCCCCTTGCGGGTGACGAGGACGTTTTCGCCAAAATGGTGCTCACGGCGAACATAGTTGTGATGACAGTTCACCGCCTCGCACTCCGCATCGAAGGGCTTGGCAATCTGGCTGCGCAGCGCCTGGAGCACATGCGCCATCATCACCTGCCGGTTCAGCTTGGCAAAGTCCTGCGCCCATTCGACCGCCTCGACATAGTCGTCGAAATGGTCGGTCCCTTCCGGGAAGTAGGCGAGGTCCTGATCGGGCAGGTTGATATGCCATTTGCGCATGTCCTGCTTGGCCAGCTCGATGAAGAACGTACCGATGGCATTGCCAACCCCGCGGCTGCCGGAATGGAGCATCACCCACACGCGCTGTTCCTCGTCGAGGCACAGTTCGATGAAGTGGTTCCCCGTACCCAGCGTCCCCAGATGCACGAGGTTGTTCGTGTTCTTGAGACGCGGGTATTTGGCCACGATCTGCCCGAACCGGGTCGCAAGGCTCGCCCAGGCGTCGACCGCCGCGCGGGGTGGATCGCCCCACGAGCCCTTGTCGCGCTTTGCGCGCCCCATATCTCGCCCATGCGGCACCGCCGCCTCGATCGCCGAGCGAATGCCTGCGAGGTTATCGGGCAGGTCGCTGGCAACGAGCGAGGTGCGCGCCGCCATCATCCCGCAGCCGATATCCACGCCCACGGCCGCCGGAATCACTGCGCCCTTGGTCGGGATTACCGAGCCAACGGTCGCGCCGATCCCCACATGCACATCGGGCATGGCCGCGACATGCTTGAAGATGAACGGCATCTTCGCGGCCCGGGTTAGCTGCTCGCGCGCCTTGTCATCGACAGGAACGCCGCGCGTCCAAGCCTTGATCGGCACGCCGCCATCCACGGTCTGCAATTCGTATGTCGTGTGGGTCATCATGACCTCCTGCAAAATTGCTCCGGATCTTTGGGCGGCCGGCCCATTCCGGCCGCCCATCGTTCCGCATCGCGCCGGTGTTTGACGTGTCCGGCAAAGATATGAGTGCATGGGGCGTGCCAAGAGACCACCTGTCCCCTCGATAATTGTTTAGAACACTGATTATCCTATCTTTTTCAGATCCGCTTCACTCAGGCATTCCCATCAGCTGGCATCAATTGTATATCCAGTTCTATCGCGAATTAGAAATTTGGATAAACCGATGCCACCGCACCGTGCCCGTGAGCCGAATGTCCTGCTCGCAACGCTTCCTGATCCTGCCTGGGTGGAATGCCCCCGTTGCTCGCGCCCGGCCTGGGTCGTCCGCAAGCCGCACAAGTACCGGTTCGCGGCAGATGCGACGGTGACGTGCGGGCATTGTTCCTTTCGCCACGAAGATGCCGAGGTCTTCAGGAATGTCCACGCTCAACGCGTGCTACCGCGCCACCCGCACCCCCGCTGTGGACGGTGCGGAGGGGACAAGTTCGACTTTTCCGAAGCCTCGGTTTCCCGCCACGGATCGAAGGTGGATGTGCGTACGCGGTGCAGGGGGTGCGGAGCAGCGAATGCGTTCTCGGCGCGAGGCGGCGGCATGCTGCCTCGCGATGGGAATGATCACTGGTTCGGGCTACCCTTGGTGCTGAAGACAGGCTTCGGCCGTTGGGTTGTATGGGCATACAACCTTGAGCACATTGATCTGATGGAGGCGTGGCTCAGAGCCGACCTTAGGGAGCGGTCTCTGCACCCCTATCACGCGACCATGGCCGCACGCCTGCCTGCTTGGATGAAGGCGGCGCATGCCCGTCCGAAGATGCTGCATGCCTTGGCCAAGCTCCGGCAGATTGCCAAGCGTGAGGGCATTTCATGAAACCCATTACAGTCATCGGATTTCTCGGCTCGACGCTCGATGCTGCCAAGTTCGGCCCGTCGCGCTGGAACAAGTGGCGGCCGACGGTCAGCATTTGCATGCAGGACGATTTGCGGGTGGATCGCTTCGTGCTGATCCATGGCAGCTATCACCGCCGCTTGGCCGAATGTGTCGCTGCCGATATCCGCGATGTCTCGCCCGAGACCGAGGTCGTCCCGCATGTCATGGACTTCGACGATGCCTGGGATTTCGAAGAGGTCTACGGCAAGCTGCTCGACTTCGCGCGGCATTATCCGTTCGACCCGGAGGCGCAGGATTATCTGGTCCATATCACCACCGGCACCCATGTCGCGCAGATCTGCCTGTTTCTGCTGACGGAGGCGCGTTATCTGCCCGGTCGGCTGCTTCAGACCCAGCCTGCACGCGGGGTGCCGCAGCCCGTCGGCAAATGGAATACCATCGATCTCGACCTATCCCGCTATGATTCGATCGCAACCCGCTTTGCCGAGGCGAGCGCGGAGAGCACAAGCTTCCTCAAGAGCGGCATCGATACCCGCAACGCCGCCTTCAACCGCATGATCGACGAAATCGAGCAGGTCGCGGTGCGCAGCCGTGCGCCGATCCTGCTGATGGGACCGACCGGCGCCGGCAAGAGCCAGCTGGCGCGCAAGGTGTATGAGCTCAAGAAGCTGCGGCATCAGGTCAGCGGACCGTTTGTCGAAGTGAACTGTGCCACGCTCAAGGGCGACAGCGCGATGTCGGCGCTGTTCGGGCACAAAAAGGGCGCCTTTACCGGCGCGGTGCAGGATCGTCCCGGCCTGCTGAAAAGCGCCAACAAGGGCGTGCTGTTCCTCGACGAGATCGGCGAACTGGGCCTGGACGAGCAGGCGATGATCCTGCGCGCGATAGAGGATGGGCGCTTCCTGCCGGTGGGGGCGGACAGCGAGTCCAAGAGCGAGTTCCAGCTGATCGCCGGCACCAACCGCAACCTGATGCACGAGGTCGCGAACGGCAGATTCCGCGATGATCTGTTCGCGCGCCTGAACCTGTGGACCTTCTCGCTGCCAAGCCTGGCCGAGCGACGCGAGGACATCGAGCCCAACCTGGATTTCGAGCTGGAACGATTTGCCCAGCGCGAAGGTACGCGCGTGACGTTCAACAAGGAGGCAAGAGCGCGGTACCTTGCCTTTGCCACCGGCCCGGCAGCGCACTGGTCCGGCAATTTCCGCGATCTTGCCGCCAGCGTCACCCGCATGGCAACTCTGAGCCCCAGCGGACGGATCGATGTCGAAGCGGTGAGCCTCGAAACCGTCAGGCTGTCACGCCTGTGGTCAGGCGAGCAGCCGCAAGCAGCGAGCCTTGAAGCCTATCTCGATAAGGACCAGTTGGCCGGACTGGACCCGTTCGACCGCGTCCAGCTTGAGTATGTCATTACCGTCTGCCGCGCCTGCACCAGCCTGTCAGAGGCCGGGCGCCAGCTGTTCGCCGCCTCTCGCCTGCAACGCAGTTCCACCAACGACGCCGACCGGCTGCGCAAGTATCTCGCCAAGTTCGGTCTGGACTGGGCGGCGGCGACTGCGGGCAAGAATGTAACACGTTACTGAACCGCATCGCGATCATCCCGCCCGCGCCGTCAGCCCGCCTGCGCAAGAAATTCGATCAGCGAGCGTTCGTTGCGGGACAGCCTTGCTGTCGCGCGCACATCGGGGAAGTCGATCGGTTCGCCCGATTTCGCAGCCTCCATCAGCACGGGATGGATATAGGATTTGCGGGCGACCGCAGGGGTATTGCACAACGCTTGCGAGACTTTCGCCAACATCGCCTTGAGCGTAAGCGGCTCGCCATCGGCTTCCCGCAAGGCTTCGTATGCGATCAACGTTCCGCCCCAGGTTCTGAAGTCCTTCGCGGTGAAATCGCCCTTGGTCGCAGCTTTGAGATAATCGTTCACGTCGTGCGACGACACGGGGTGCATGGTGCCATCGTCGTCGGGATAAGCGAACAGCGACTGACCCGGCAGATCCTGGCAGCGCTTGACGATGCGTGCCAGAATGCGGTCGCTCAGCACATAGTCCGCGTCCTTGCCGGACTTGGCCTTGAACCGCAGCCGCAACGTACGCCCTGTCACCTTGGCATGGCGTTTGCGCAATGTCGTCGCGCCGAAACTACCATTGTCGCGCGCATAATTTTGCCCACCGATGCGCAGTTGGGCGATGTCCAGCAGGCGGACGACGGCGGCCGCCATGGTCGTCTTGTCATGAACGCTGCGCGCCAGGTCGGAATCGAGCGCCTTGCGGAGCGCGGGCAGCGCGCGGCCGAAGTCTTCCAGACGGCCGAATTTTTCCATGTCCCGGTTCGAGCGGAAATCGGGGTGATAGCGATATTGCCTGCGCCCCCGCGCATCATAGCCGATCGCCTGGATGTGGCCGCGCGGATCGCAGCAGAACCAGCAGCGCTCATACGCAGGCGGCAGAGCGAGCGCGTTGAGGCGAGTAACTTCCTTTTGATCGCTGATCCGCTTCCCATCCCGATGATAGCCCCAGCCGTTGGTCAGCTTCTTGCGGCTGATCCCCGGAGCATCGGTGTCTGCAAAGACCAGTCCCGACGGAATGTCTGAGGAAGAGGCGATGGTGTTTCTCCTGGCCCGCCTGCGATGATGCGGCAGGACCATCGAACGCTTGGGCAACACACTGAGTTCCGCGCCCGCTCAGATTGCAGGCCGTGCGTGATCTGCCGCAGCGTTTAGAGCGGAATGACACGGAATTGCTCCGTCACGGCGGTGCAATCTCATATCATCACGCTCTAGCTTGTCGGCTCAGGCGGAAAACTCCAGCCGCCACGTCGTGCCTTTGTTCCCGTCGGCACCAGGCACTGCGCGCACTTCGCCGCCTAATTGCGCGGCGAGCGACGTGACGATGCGCGTGCCGAGCCCCTTGCTTGCCTGCAGGTCGCGCGCATCGGGAAGCCCCCGGCCATTATCGCTGACCGTCATCACCAGCCGGTCGCCGGCAAGCTGTTCCAGCTTCAAGGTGATCGTTCCGCCCTTGTCGTCAAAGGCGTGCTTCAGGCTGTTGGTCACCAGTTCGGTGACCAGCAACGACAGCGTTGTAAGCTGCGTGATGTCGAGACGGATGGCGGGCATGTCGATCTGGCAGGTGACGTTCCTGACGCCGGTCGCCTCACGCAGGTCGGCGCAGATTTCCGTGAAATAGGCCTCGGCCGGCAGATCGACCGATGCCGGATCATACAACCTGCGGTGAATGCGCGACATCGTCTCGATGCGGCTTTGCGCCTCTTCCAGTGCATGTATGGCATTGGCGGGGTTGGTCTGAACGTCGCGTTTCTGCAGGTGCAGCAGGGCCGAAACAAACGTCATGTTGTTGGCGACGCGGTGCTGCAGTTCCTGAAACATCGTGCGCTGCTGATCATACAAGGCGTTGGTGACGCGCTGTTCGTTGCGCAGGCGGTCGCTCGCGCGGTGCATGAAATGGATGAGTGCAATGTCGACCGTGACGATGAAGGCGTAGAACCCCAATGCGATCAGGCTGGCGCCATCCAGGGCAAAGCTGTTGTACGGGGGGATGAAGAAGTACAGCGCGGCAAGTCCCGAAAGAACGGCGCAAACGATCCCCGGCCACAGGCCAGCCAGGAATGTCGTGAGAATGACGGCAGGAAAGAAGGTGAGATATGGAAAACCGGGCGGCAGATCGCCCTGCAATTTCATCCGCAGCGCCAGCGCCAATATAAAGGATACAAGCGCAAGGCCATAACCCCAAAGACCGTGTGTCCTGAATACCGCTGCAGCATTCGTAATACGTTTCATGCCACGGGTCCGGTCCATAGATGCGCTAACGGCATCTTGCGTGAAAAGCGCGCGATTGGCCATTCAGGCTGGCGCTCAATATGCCGGGCTGAAAAAGTGTCAAGCACTTGCTGGTGGGCGCGTGTCCATATTACCAGACAATACCAAATTTCTATTTCCAGACAATGCGTTAAGCGCCTTCCTCTTAACGCGATATTTACTCTGTTTCGCGATGCTTGGGGTGAGAGGATTGCGCATTGCCCGGATCGGTCATCTTGGATCGGCTGACATCGATGGCTCGTGCTTTGCGGCACCGGGCCAAGGCGGCATTGGATATTGGCGACCCGGCCCCTGCGGTCGCCGATGACCTTGTGCGCGTGCAATACGCCCGCATCGGCGCGATCGTGCCGGTCCTCTACTTCTCGATAGCGCTGATTGCCGTTGTCGCAGGGGCCGCATCCGGCGGTGATTTCGATATCATGTACCACGTGATGCTGCCCGCCGGGTTCGTTTCCATGGGCTGTTTCCGATCGTTCATATGGTACCGCCGCAAGTCGGCAGTGCCCGATATCGACCGGATGCGGGGCTATCTGCGCACGACGACCTGGATCGCGCTGGGCCTTGCGTTCGTGGGCAGCCTGTGGACGATGGATGCCTATAACGACACGCGCGAGACGCGGCGCATTCTGGCGCCGGTGTTCATTTTCATGATCACCTTTGCCGGCGCCATCTGCCTGACCAGCCTGCCACGGGCGGCGATCGGCGTCATGGCATTGGGGGTGATCCCGATGCTGGGCATCATGTTCGTGGCCAGCGACCCCGGCATTCAGGCGATGGCCGTGTGCTTTTCAACGGTATCCTTGCTGATCATGGCGCTGATCGTCAGCAGTTTCAAAGAGATCGTCAGCGGCCTGGAGTTGCGGCACGAGTTGAAAACTCTGTCCGAGACGGATTCGCTGACCGGCCTCGCCAACCGCCGCGCGTTTACCGCGCAGTTTGAGCACGTCGCCAGCGGCCTTGCGCCCCGCCGGTCGATCGCGATCGTGATGATCGACCTTGATGGCTTCAAGCTGGCCAATGACCGGTACGGTCATGATGCGGGCGATGCGATATTGGTGCAGGCAGGCGAACGTCTGACGAGCCTGTGCCCCGATGCTGCCAGCATCGCGCGGTTGGGCGGGGACGAGTTCGCGCTGCTCGTCGAGATGGAGCAAGGCGGCGGGTTCTGTCCCGCGCTCAAGGCCGCCGTGCGCTCGGTCCTGTCGCTGCCGTACCAGCACCGAGGCCGCCAGATCGCCATATCGGCGAGCGTCGGGGCTGCACTAAGCACCGGCAAGGACAACGGCCTTGAGCGCATGATGCGCGATGCCGACCAGGACATGTACGGCGCCAAGCCAAAGACGTTTCCCGGCCTGCGCGCCTAAATCGTTGGCCTCAGATTTGATGCAGCGTGCGCGCAAACGGACTGTCGCAGCCTGAATTCGCGCTACCTCAGATTCATGCACCCCTCACAAAAACTATCTTGCCAACTGAATTGGTAGAGATTAGCCCTGTGTCTGCGGGCCATGCTGCATGCAGCCGGTCCGCACCAGATTTCGCAGGAGTTACACCTTATGCCTCCTTCAAAACCCGCTGGCGGCGATGCCGCAACACCAACGGCGGTTCCCTTGACCGCCATTGCCGAAGCGGTCGCCAAATTGCGATTCGGTGCGGTCGTGCTGACCGTCCATGATGGCAAACTGGTCCAGATGGACGTGACCGAACGCCAGCGCTTCAGCTGACCGACCTTGTGAAATTCCCTCGACTGCCGGGACCGGGACTCCGGACCGGCATTTTTCTGAGGTCACCACCTTTCATGCAACAGCCATACAGCCGTGCCGACCGGACGACCGGAAGCACTTCCATCCTTGGGGGTCTTTCCAAATGTCTATCTCTTTCGCTGCGCGCGCATCCATCGCTGCGCTGGTCATCGCGCTTGCGTCTCAGGCTCCGGCCGTCGCCGCAGAAACCGACGGGGCTACAGCCGCAACCGACGCGCAGGCCGAGGCCGAGCAGCAGCCCGACAACGTGATCATCGTCTCCGCCCGCCGCCGTGAGGAATCGTCGCAGGACGTGCCGATCGCATTGTCGGTGGTCGATGTGACGACGCTCGACAATACCGGCAGCTTCAACATCAGCCGCCTGACCCAGCTGCAGCCGACCCTGCAATTCTATTCATCCAACCCGCGCAATTCCGCCATCAACATCCGCGGCCTGGGCGCGCCGTTCGGTCTCACCAACGATGGCATCGAGCAGGGCGTCGGCATCTATATCGATGACGTGTTCGTCGGCCGCGTGGCGGTAGCGACGCTCGATTTCCTCGACATCGCGCAGGTGGAAACGCTGCGCGGGCCGCAGGGCACGCTCTACGGCAAGAACACCACCGCCGGCGCGATCAACATCACGTCGAAGGAACCCAGCTTCGATTTCGAGGGGCGGGCCGAGGTGACCGCAGGCAATCTGGAGTTCCGCCAGGCCAAGGCGTCGGTCTCCGGGCCGCTGTCGGATACTCTCGCGGTCCGATTCGGGGTGGCCACCACCGACCGGCGGGGGACGATCTTCAACGTCGCCACCGGCACGAACGTCAATGAGCTGAACAATTTAGGGATTCGCGGCACGTTGCTGTGGAAGCCGACCGATAGCTTGAAGGTCACGCTGGCAGGCGATTACAACCGCCAGAACCCCGAATGCTGCGCGCAGATCTATGCGCGTTATGGCAGCACCCAGCGCCCGGCCAACCGCCAGTTCCCCGCGCTTTCGGCGGCGTTCGGCTATGCCCCGCCCAGCCTCAACGCCTTCGACCGGGTAACCGATGTCGATGCGGAATTGAGTGCAAAGAGCATCCTGGGCGGAACATCGCTCAAGGTCGAATGGGATGTCGGCCCCGGCACGCTGACCTCGGTCAGTGCCTGGCGCTTCTGGGACTGGACCCCTTCGAACGACCGCGATTTCACCGGCCTGCCGATCACGCTCAAGGTCAACAATCCCTCGCAGCAGGAGCAGTTCACGCAGGAGGTGCGCTATGCCGGGTCGCTGGGCGAGCGCATCGATTTCGTGGCAGGCGTGTTCGGCTTTTACCAGACCATCGACACGCAGGGCATCCAGGAACAGGGCACGGCCGCCAGCCGCTGGCTGCTCGCGCCGAACAGTCCGCTGGCGGGCAATCCCGCGGTGCTCAACGGGCTGGTCGCCAACAACACCATCGGCTTCAAGAATACCAGCGTCGCCGCTTTTGGTCAGCTCAGCTGGAAGGTCACCGATGCGCTGACCATTCAGCCGGGTATCCGCATCAACTACGACAAAAAAACCGGGTCGTATGATTCGGTGGTGACCGGCACGGCATCCAACGGCACACGGCAACTGGTGACCTTCAACGGGCCGTTCGCGAATGATCCGTGGATTGTCGCGCAGCGCGGGGTGCTCGCGCCGCAGTTCTTCGAGCCCGAGTTCAGCGACTGGAACCTGTCGTATGACGTGACGGTGTCTTATGCCATCGCGCCGGATATCCGCAGCTATGCGACCTATGCCAAGACCTTCAAGACCGGCGGCATCAACCTGTCCGGCGTGCCAAACGATGCGGCGGGCAATCCGCTGCTCGCGGCGGGCTCGGTAAAGCCCGAAAAGGTCGATCATTTCGAGGTGGGGCTGAAGACGCAATTCTGGGACCGCCGCGCGACTCTCAACCTGGCAGGCTTCTGGACCGAGATCCGCGACTATCAGGCGACGGTGAACAACGGCCAACTGGGCGTGCTGCGCGGATACCTTGCCAATGCGGGCAAGGTGCGCGTGCGCGGGATCGAGGCGGATTTCAGCGTGCGCCCGTCCGATCGGTTCAACGCCTATGTCAGCGGCGCGTACACCGATCACGAATATGTCCGCTTCGTCGATGCGCCATGCCCGCCCGAGCTTTCCGGCGGTACCACGGTGACGGGTACGCAGGTACCCGGTGCCCCCGGCGTCCCCGGCGCGCTGAGCCCGGCGAACTGCGATATCTCGGGCCAGTGGCTGCCCGGCATCTCGAACTGGGCGTTCTCGTACGGAGCAGAGGCCAACACGCCAGTGTCGATCTTCGGACTGGAAGGCTTTGCCTATGTCGGTTTTGACGGTAACTATCGCTCCAAATTCTCCTCCAACCCCTCGCGGTCGATCTACACCGACATCAATGGCTATGCGCTCACCAACTTCCGGCTCGGCTACCGCACCGATGACGGGCTCAATGTCTTCGCCTGGGTGCGCAATGCCTTCGACGTCAACTATTTCGAGCAGCTCGCGGCCAATACCGGCGGCAACACTGGTCTGATAGCCGGACAGCCGGGCGACCCGCGTACCTTTGGACTGACCCTTGCCGCCAGTTTCTGACCCCTCCAGCTTTGAAAGGGACCGCACGTGCCGGACCTTGGAATACTGAACCCCGCCGATATCTGGCCGTTCGTGCTGGCGGGCTTTGCCGCGCAGATGGTGGATGGGGCGCTGGGCATGGCGTTCGGCGTCATCTCCAGCACCTTGCTGGTCTCCGTGCTGGGCGTGCCACCGGCGCAAGCGTCTGCAGGCGTGCATCTGGCCGAGGTGTTCACCACGGGCGCATCGGGACTCAGCCATGCCTGGCACCGGAACATAGACTGGAAGTTGTTCAGTAAGCTGGTGATCCCCGGCGTCATCGGCGGGGTGGTGGGGGCCTATGTGCTCTCCAACATCGATGCCGGCGTCGCGCGGCCGCTGGTCATGGCGTACCTCGCGGTCATCGGTGTGATGCTGCTCTACCGCGCGTGGAAATTTCCGCCGCACAAATTCGAAGACCCCCGCGTCGTCGCGCCCCTGGGATTGGCGGGGGGCTTTCTCGATGCCGCAGGCGGCGGCGGCTGGGGGCCGGTGGTCACCTCGAACCTGCTGATCCAGGGCAGCGAGCCACGCAAGACGATCGGTACGGTGAGCGCGTCGGAGTTCTTCCTGACGGTCTCGATTTCGCTGACCTTCATCCTGACCCTGGGGTTCGAGGCGTTCACCAAGGCGACCATCGGCCTGCTGATCGGCGGCGTGCTGGCAGCGCCGCTGGGCGCCATCCTCGCCAAGAACGTACGCCCGCGCCTGCTGTTGTTCCTGGTCGGCGGCGTGCTGACGGTCACCAGCGCGTTCAGCATCTACAAGGCGCTTGCCTAGATTTCCTCACGAACCTGCGCATAGGCCAAGGCTGCAAAGATGACGGTGCCGCCGATGATATTGCCGAACAGCGCCGGCAGTATTCCGCTCACAACGGCGGTGAGGGGGTTCATCTCGCCGTGCAGGACGACGACGAAAAGCTCGGTGGATCCCGCGACCACGTGCGAAAATCCACCCAGGCCGATCATGTAGGTGACGAAGGTGATCATCAGCACTTCGCCGGCGCCTTCTATGCGTGGCAACATCCACACAAGAGATGCGATCATGAAGCCTGCGGGCATGCCCCAGACGAAATGGTCTGCCGGAGCGACCTCGGCATAATGGCGCGATACCGCAAGCACGCCTTCCATCTGCAGCGGCGGTACGATGCCAGCATAGGTGAACAACAGCGCAGCGGCTAAGCACCCCACCATGTTCGCGGCCAGCACGATGCCCCATAACCTGGCGGTTTGCAGAAGGCGCGCCATGGAAGGGTGGGCCAATAGCGGCAGGATGGGCGTCACAGTGTTCTCGGTGAACAGCTGCATGCGGCCCATGATCACGACGAGAAAGCCGATAGCGTAGCCAAGGTTGGTAATGGTCGGGGCCCAGGGCGCATCGGGAACATAGGCGGTAAGGATGCCCTTGCACAGCACCGACAGGCTGATTGCCAGCCCCGCGCCGACACCGGACCACCACAGGGCAGATGTTGGCCGCGCCAGTTCATGCCGTCCGGACTTGCTGATTGCGCGATAGATCAGTGCCGTGGTGACATCCGACAGTTCATCGAGTTCCGGTTCGGCCGGTTTCCGGGTTTTCGATCTCGCCAAAGCTGGTGCCCCCTTGCGCGTATCGCCTGCAAACGCCCGAACCACCGACGGGTTGCGCGCCCTTTGTCTAAAGCCCCATGATCGCCGCGGCAATCCAGCGGTCTTCTGATCGCAATATGCCCCAGGCGCGGGCGGCGGCGCGGCTGTCCATCACCTCTACGCCGATGCCGCGGGCTTCCATCGCGCGGATGAAGGCGCGCGGGGGGTGGGACAGGGCAGGGCCGGTGCCCAACAGCATGAACTCGGGCGCAGGGTCCAGGCCAAGCACCTGATCCATCGCGGTGATATCCAGCGCGTCGATCGCAGGCGCATCCCAGGGCAGGGCGGATACAGGCGTCAGGACGAGGCTGGAGTCCACGCGGCGCGGCCCCAGATTGTCGCCATCCAGCTTGAAGCCGTGCGCAGTAAAGCCGGTAATCACCGGGCCGGACGCGCGCGGGTCCTGGTTGAACTCAGCCACAGGTGCGGTGTCCGCTCAGGGCTGCGCGCCGCCCACGCCTTCTTTCAGCTTCGCTGCCGCCTTGTCGGCATCGCTCATCTGCGGCACGAAGCTGTGCGCGCCCACACCCAGCCAGACGAGGATGGGGTTGGCCATGTACACCGACGAATAGGCGCCGACGAACAGTCCGAGCGTCATCGCAGCGGTGAAGCCGAAGATCACGCCAGGGCCGATCAGCAGCAGCACGAGCAGCGCCACCAGCATGGTCAGCGAGGTCATCACCGTGCGTGCCAGCGTCTCGTTGGTGGAAAGATCGAGCAGCGCGATCATGTCCATCTTGCGATATTTGCGCAGGTTTTCGCGCACGCGGTCGAACACCACGATGGTGTCGTTGAGCGAATAGCCGATGATGGTCAGCAGTGCGGCGACGATGTTGAGGTTGAACTCAAGTTGCGTCAGCGCGAAGAATCCGAAGGTCAGCACCACATCGTGGAACAGAGCGAACAGCGCGGCGACGCCGAACTGCCATTCGAACCGGAACCAGATGTACACCGCGATCGCCAGCATCGCGAACACCAGCGAATACACGCCCGTGGTCAGCAGTTCTTCCGACACCTTGCCCGACACCGAATCGACGCCATCGATGCGGGCACCTTGCGCTGCGTATTCCTTGGTGATCATCTGAGTCACGCGGCTGGTGACGGCGTTGACCTCGTCCGCATTGTCACCGGCAAGGCGCATGCGGACCGAAACCTGGTTGGGCTGGCCGAAACGCTGGATGGTCGATTCGCCGAGGTTGAGCGCGTCGATGTCGTCGCGAAGGTCAGACACGGGCGCTTCGGCGACCTTGTCGAACGTCACCTGGATCATCTGGCCGCCGACGAAATCCACGCCAAGGTTGAGGCCGCGCACGCCGACCAGCACGATCGACGCGAGGATCGACAAAACGCTGATTGTCATCGCCAGCTTGCGCCAGCGCAGGAAGCGGATGTTGGTATCGTCGGGGACGAGCTTGAGGAGCTTCATGGGATCAAGCCTTCCTTAAATGACCAGCTCGCGCGGCCGTGCGCGCTTGAGCCAGATGGCGACGAACATGCGGGTGACATACACGGCGGTCCAGACCGAGGTCAGGATGCCGATCATCAGCACCACCGCAAAGCCGCGCACCGGGCCCGAGCCGAACAGGAACAGCAAGACCGCCGCGATGACGTTGGTGATGTTCGCATCGAAAATCGCGCGCGACGCTTCGGTATAGCCGACCTCGATCGCCTGCACGATGCGCCGGCCCGCCTTTCGCTCCTCTCGGATGCGCTCGTTGATCAGCACGTTGGCATCCACTGCCGCGCCGATGGTGAGCACGAAGCCCGCGATTCCCGGCAACGTGAGCGTGGCGTTCATCAGCGCCATGATGCCCAGGATCAGGAAGATGTTCAGGATCAGCGCGATGTTGGCGTATATGCCGAACCGGCCATAGGTCGCCGCCATCAGCAGCAGGACCGTGATGGTGGCGATGCCGCCGGCCAGCAGGCCCAGTTCGATCGACTCCGCCCCCAGGTCAGGCCCGACGGAGCGTTCTTCAACCACCTTCAGTTCGATCGGCAATGCGCCAGAGCGCAGGGCGATGGCGAGCTGGTTGGCGCTTTCCGTCGTGAAACTGCCGGAAATCAGCGCGGTGCCGCCAAGGATCGGCTCGTTGATGTTGGGGGCGGACAGCACTTCGCCATCCAGGATGATCGCAAACGGCTTGTTGACGTTCTCCTGCGTCAGCCGGGCAAAGCGTGCCCCGCCTTCGCGATCGAAGGTGATCGTCACCACCGCCTCGTTGGTCTGCTGGTCGAAGCTCTGCTGCGCATTGGTCAGCTTGTCGCCGCGAATACCGCCCAGACGGCGCACGGCAATCGGCGTGCCGCCTGCCGGGTTGCTGGGATAGGGCACGATTTCGCTGCCCACCGGCGCGCGGCCCGCCGCGATGTCTTCGGGACTGGCGTTGAGATCGACCAGCTTGAATTCCAGCTCGGCCGTTTGGCCCAGCAGTTCCTTCAGCGCTTCGGGATCATCGAGCCCTGGAACCTGCACCACGATGCGGTTGTCGCCCTGGCGGATGATGGTTGGCTCGCGCGTACCCAGCTCGTCGATGCGCTTGCGCACCACCTCGGTCGCGGTCTCCATCGCCTGATCGAGCGCTTCGGTTATTCCGGCTGCGGTGGGGGTCAGCACGATGCGGCTGGTGTCGCGGACCTCGATGTCCCAGTCGCGCTGTCCGGTCAGGCCTGCGCCCGTGGTCAGCGGCAGGATCGCCTCGCGCGCTGCATCGACCTGGCCGACATCGCGCACCAAGAACGACAATCTGCCGCCTTCACGCGAAATGTCGCCGATGCCGATCCGCGGCTTGGCGTTGCGCATGGCGGCACGCACGGTCTCTTCCATGTTCTGCAGGCGCTGCTCGGTGACGTCCTTGGGGTCGCCTTCCAGCAGGATGTGGCTGCCACCCTGCAGATCGAGCCCCAGGTTGATCTTCGCCTGCGGCAGGAACGAGGGATAATATTGCGCGGCGCTGGCAGGCAGCAGGCTGGGGATCGCCAGCAGCACGCCAAGCGCGAGCAGCAGGCTGATCGAGATCGTTTTCCAGCGCGGGAAATCTAGCATTCTCAAGGTTTCCTTGGCAGTTCTGCCGCAGGCTCGGCGCTGGTGCAGGCAGGGCGGACGCGGACCTTATGTCGCGGCCATATATTGATGCGCTTGGCTCGCGGCAAGGCGGATGGTCAATCGTTGGCGGGCGCGCCGCCGGGCAGGATGACATCGCTGAGCGAAGTCCGGACCGCGCGGACCTTTGCGCCGCCCAGATCGATCTCGACATAAGCGTCGTCTACCTTGGTCACCTTGCCGACCAGGCCGCCGCCGGTAATCACCTGATCGCCGCGCTTGACCGCATCGATCTTGGCCTTGTGCGCCTTCATCTGGCGCTGTTGCGGGCGGATGATCAGAAAGTAGAAGATCAGCAGCAGCGGCACGAACATCAAAAGCTGGGTCCAGGCCGGAGCAGCGCCGGGAGCGGCAGCGGCCAATGCGAGCAGAAGTGTCGAGTCCATGACGATAAAATCCGAATGTCTGAAAAATGCAGATAGCGATGCGGTGCAAAAACCCGGTCGCAGCGATGGGCGCGCCTATCATCATCGGCCGCGCAAGGCAATTGGCGATGACCGCGCAGCAACAAGCGGTGTGGGGGCGTTGACTTGCGAGGTAAGCAGGGCATTCGAGACAGGCCTGCCAAGACAGGCTTGCCAATCGGGTCCCTTGCCCATATAGGCGCGCTTCCAATCGGCCGCCGCGCGTCCGATTGCACGGTCGGGACGTAGCGCAGCCTGGTAGCGCATCACACTGGGGGTGTGGGGGTCGGAGGTTCGAATCCTCTCGTCCCGACCAAATTTTCACAAGATTAGCATAGATGCAGTTTCGCCCGCGTCCTGGCGGTTGTCAGGACTGCGACTTCAGCGTCACATGCTCTTCAATCGCTTTTGTTACCGCAAGCGAAGCATAGATGCTCGCCGAGGACCCCTGCCGGGTTCCGTACAGCCAGGCCAGTGCATCAATCGCCGCGTGAATGTGTTCGCGCGGAACGCTGGGCTCGAAATCCGGGCGGCCTTTGTTATCCTCATCGATCAGGTCGAGCAGGGCGGTAATTGCCTCTCCAATTTTGTCTTCCGGTAACGAAGCCATTGTGAAACCTCCTTCGCAACGTGTGTGCTTCAGGCGAACTGTTCCGTGTCGATCGAGCGCTGCATCGCCTCGCCATAGCGCGGGCCGGCGACGGTGTGCTGGTTGATCAGCGCGTCGATGCGCGCGGCTGCTTCTGCCGGAATCACCCAGTCTGCGCGCGCGAAGTTTTCTTCCAGATGCGCGATGGACGCGGTTCCGGGGATGGCGACGATGTGGTCGCCACGCGACAGCACCCAGGCGAGGGAGAGTTGTGCGGGCGTGACGCCTTCTTCGGCGGCAATCGTGCAGAACGCATCGACCAATGCGCGGTTGGCTGGCCAGTTGTCCGCATTGAAGCGCGGCATACCGCGGCGCAGGTCGTTTTCGGCAAGCGCGACGACATCCTTGACGCCATTGGCGAGCACGCCGCGCGCGACCGGGGAAAAGGCTACAAACGTCGTGCCGAGCTGCGCGCACGCGTCCAGCACGGCGATCTCCGGCTCGCGCGTCCAGGGCGAATATTCGGTCTGCATCGCGGCGATCGGGTGAACGGCAGCGGCGCGGCGCAGCGTATCGGCGGACATTTCGGACAGGCCGATGCTGCCGATCTTGCCGACCTTGACCAGGTCGGCCATCGCGCTGACCGACTCCTCGATCGGCACCTTCGTATCGCGCCGGTGCATGTAATACAGGTCGACATGATCGGTTTGCAGGCGGGTGAGGGACTCGTCGATGCAGCGGCGGATGGCGGCCGGGCTGCAATCGATGCCGCGTTTGTCGCCCTCGATCACGATGCCCATCTTGGTCGCCAGGAAAAATTCGTGCCGCCGCCCCTTGAGCGCTTCTCCGATCAGCGTCTCATTGTGGCCAAGGCCATAGATGTTAGCGGTGTCGAGATGGTCATAGCCGAGGTCCAGCGCCCGGTTGAGCAGCGCGATGGCGGTTCCCCGCGCGGGCAGGGCGCCATAGCCCCAGCTCAGCGACATGCAGCCAAGGCCGATCGGCCCGATCGATTTTCCGTTGATTGTGCGTGGGGTCACGGTGGCAGCCTTGCGAAATGGTGGAACAGCGTTAGCGAGCGCTCGCATGGATATTGCGCGCCGGTCAAGCCGGTGCGGGTGTCGAAGGAGCGGCGATTGCGGTGAAGGAATCGGATGCAGCGGAGTGGCGCGAATGATTCGTGGCCAATGCCCGCGGCGGCGCGACGGCGGTCTTTCGTCCGATCTTCCGGAAGTAGGGCAACCTCCGCCTAGCTGCGCGATGTCTTGGCGGCTTATGCCACCGCAGGCGCCGTTTTGTCAGCATAGTGTTGTTTTATTGTAATAAATCCGCATTATTGGAGGGGATGCAGAGGCGGCGACACGGGCCTGAAGTCCACAATCTAACGTAGCTTTTGCCGCGGGCGGGGCGAGCTTGCCGTGTGTCCTGGGCCCCTTGTTTTATCCTCTTTTCCGTCTTGGGTAACTCGGCTATAGGCACGGTTCCCAAGGGTGCGGGGGATCGGGGTCGGGCCGTATGGCATGTCCTTCCCGCGCCAGTGCAAGAAATATGTCTTGCCAGAGTCCCTAGGGTGTCGATAAAACGCGGGCTCTTGTTTCCGCAACGAAGGGGAAAAGTACCATGAAGTCCATTTTCAAGCTGAGCCCGGTTTTCGCCGCCGCTAGCGTTCTTGCTCTCGCAGCATGCACTCCTGAAGAAGCTGCTGAAGCTCCTGCTGAAGAAACCACTGAAGCACCTGCTGCTGACGCTGGCATGGAAGCTCCTGCCGCTGAAGCTGGCATGGAAGCCGGTATGGAAGCTGGCGCCGAAGCCGGTATGGAAGCTGGCGCTGAAGCCGGTGCCGAAGCTGGCGCCGCTGCAGGCGCAGAAGCAGCTCCTGCTGCTCCGGCCGCTCCTGCTGAATAAGCAGTAACGCCGCTTCGCCTTAACGGGCAAAGTCAAAAGACGCCCGGTAACTCGCAATGAGTTGCCGGGCGTTTTTTGTTGCCCGTCCGAATGCTCTGGCGCGTGTCTGGCTCTCACCGTGGCCGCATTTCACGCTGCCGCCGTTTACCACCCGTTAGGCTATTGCCGTTACATCCATGGGTGGTGCAACTGCGGCCAGATCATGGCCGGACGAATGTTGGCAATGAGGTCACTCGATCGGGGATAGGCGATGACGGCGGCAATGCGAAGGCAAGGAGACGCGAGCCAGCCGGCGAGTGATCGTCGCTATGCCATTCGCATCAACGTTCACATCGATGCCGAATTGCTCGATCAGGGACGCAGGCGCTGCGCCGTCACCCTGACCAACCTGTCGATCACCGGCTGCCGGTTCGAATCGAACTACCCCTTGCGCCTGCCCGCGCCGGTCACCCTGTTGATTGACGGCATAAATCCCATCGTCGGTGAGGTCGTGTGGAAAGAGGGCAACCTGATCGGATGCCATTTTGCCGAACCGCTCAGCCCGACGATCTGCAACCGCATCATCCGCACTCTGCGTGACCGTGCGCCCCAGTTGAAACCCGCCCGCTGACGCGGTTCTACAACGTCACGCCATGGCGCTCGATCATCCGCTGGAAATGATCGTGCACTTCGGCCGCATTGCGCGTCCAGGTGAACTGCGCCACCGTATTGCGAACCTGTGACCGGTCCCTCGGCGTTGCCAGAACGCCTTGGATCGCTGCGGCCAGTGCTTCGGGCGTAGCCTGCGCGATCGCGCCTGCCACCGGATCGGTCAGCAGTTCGAGTGCGCCGCCCGCATCGCAGATCACGATCGGCGTGCCGCAGGCCAGCGCCTCGACCCAGGCGTTGGCCAGCCCTTCCGACCGGGACGGCAGCACCATGACATCAGCCGCCGCTAGCCAGCGCGGCAGCGCATCGTGCGGCAGCGATCCTGCAAAGATGACGCGTTCGCCAACGCCCAATGTGGCCGCGAGAGCGCGATACCGCAACTCCTCCTCACCGGCCCCTGCCAGCACCAGCGTGGCATCGGGCAGCATCGTGAGCGCTTCGATGGCGAGGTGCTGACGCTTGCGCGCAATGAGCGCGCCGACGCAGATCAGCATCGCGCCGGTGATGCCCAGTTCTGCGCGCAGCGCGGTGCCATCCTGCGGGCAGAATCGGTCCTGGTCGCAGCCGGTATAGTGCACCGCAATCTTGCCCGGCGGCATTCCCAAAGCTGCCATATCGGCCTTCAGTGCGGCCGATACCGCGAGCAGCCCGGCCGCATCGCGCCCTGCATCGAGCACCATGCCGCGCGTTGCAGGCACAGTGCCCCAATGGTGGATATCTGCGCCGCGCGCCTTGACCGAATAGGGGATGCCCAGCCTGCGCGCGATCATGCGGGCGGCGGGGCCATCGGGATAGAAGAATTCGGCGTCGATCAGGTCGAATGGCTTTTCGCGGTGCAGGTGCTCAACCAGCGGCAGGATCGCGCGGACCATGAGCTTTGGCTGCCATTGCGCGCCGATACCGGGGACATGCAGAAAGCGCGGGCGGTACACGTCGAGCCCCCGCCAGGTCTCGCGGACAGGCAGCGCGGCTATGGCGCGGTAGCGCGGGTGCTGCGAGAATGGCCATGGCGGCAGGTTCTGCGGACTGACCACTACAACCTCCACGCCTTCGCGCGCGGCAAGCGTTGCCGTCTGCCGCTCGACGAAAATGCCGAAATTGGGCCGGGCCGCATTGGGAAACAGCGTCGCGAGGGTCAGGATGCGCATGATGCTGCAGTTTCTACAGCGTGCGGATTAACGTTTCTGCCACTGCGATCCATGGCGGATCGTTCACCACCTGCTGGCGCGTGCCAGCGCCGGGGGGCAATATCTGCATGCGCCCAGCCTCACGCGCGATCAGCCGTCCGAACACGAACCGACCCGCCGGTCGCGGCACCAGCACATCGCGGTTAAGCGCTGCGGCCATGTCGTCCGGGTCGAGACGGCGCAGCCACACCACATCGCCGCTGCGATACTCGCCCAGCCCGCCTGTGACCCGCAGGGCCAGCATCTGTTCGCCGGGCAGGGGGGCTGCGGTGCGCTCCGCCTTCGTCGGCGCGCGCACGCCGCTGGCATCGAGCAGTGCTGCGACCGGCAGATCGTCTGTCGCGCCCGTGCGGACCAGCGCGCTGCTCTCCACCTCGAGCGCGGCGGCGATGCGGTTCAGCCAGTCGATGGACAAGGTGCGCGTGCCGGTTTCCAGACGCCCGATCGTCTGCGCCGTCGTGGGCGGATCGCAGCGCTGCGCGACATCGTCCAGCGTCATGCGGCGGGCACGGCGAACATCGCGGATACGGTTTATCATAAGCGAGCCTTCCAACCGGTGCGGGAAAAACACCTTTCCTACAATCCAACCGCTATGACAAGGTTTATCCATCACAAACTAACCAATAAGGATGGTGCATATGGCCAGAGCAGAAGAAAACAGGCAATCGGGCCGCCTGCTGGTGGAACGCCGCATTGATGGAGAGACCGTTTCCGCGCGCGATCATGGCACAAGGCGGCTTGCGCGGTCGGTGACGGTCAACCTGGCCGAATCACCGCTCGGCTGGCTGCTGGCGCGCGGGCTGATCGACGACCGGCAGTTCGATGCGGGAGAAAAACTGCGCGCCGACTGGGAGCGTGCCAATCTTGCACCTTCCATCACCATGCGCTGGGATGCCGCTCCCCGATCGGGCGGCGCGCGCGGGCAGTCAGGGCATCTCGACCCGACCGAGCGGCAGACGGCGGCAAAGCAACGCTTCGATGCGGCGATCACCGCGCTGGGACGCGACCTCAACGATATCGCCTGGCGGGTGATTTGCGCAGGTGAGGCGATGCCGGTGGCGGAAAAGGCGCTGGGCTGGCCGGTCCGCTCTGGCAGGCTGGTGCTGCGCATGGCGCTGGACCGGCTGGCGGACTTCTATCGCCTGCCATAAGGGCCGACGCTCCGCAGGCGCGCACTGGCCAGTTTCAGCAGCGGCGCGCTGCCCAATCACTGTTTTTGCCTTGCCCCCCGGCGCTGCGGACGGCATGGAGGCTCGCGCATTTTCCTGACGCCGGACGCGCATTTCCGGCAACATTCCTGCAATTATGGGGGATTTATCCGTGCTGCATAACCTGAAAGCGCAACCGGCCGATGCGCTGCTCGCGCTCATCAAACTGTATGCAGCGGACACCCGCGCGGACAAGATCGACCTGGGCGTGGGCGTGTATCGCACCGCCGACGGCGCGACCCCGGTGTTCAAGGCGATCAAGGCGGCAGAGGCCCGGCTGCTCGATGGGCAGGACAGCAAGAGCTATCTGGGTCCCGAAGGCGACATGGGCTTCGTCCGCGCGATCATGCCGTGGATGCTGGGCGATTTCGATCCCGCAGGCCGCATCGAAGGCTTGCAGACGCCCGGCGGCACCGGCGCGGTGCGGCTGGCGGCGGACCTGCTGCTGAAGGCGGGCGCGAGGCGCATCTGGATGGGCACGCCCAGCTGGCCCAACCACGTGCAGATCCTGAACGCGGTCGGCCTTGCGTGCGAGACCTTCCGGCACCTCGACGTGACGACGCAGCGGCTGGATTTCAACGCTCTGGAAGCCGCCTTGGACAAGGCGGAGGCCGGCGACGCCGTGCTGCTGCATGGCTGCTGCCATAACCCCACCGGCGCGGATTACAGCGATGCGCAATGGGACCAGATTGCCGAGACGATTGCGGCCAAGCGGTTGTTTCCGCTGATCGACCTTGCCTATCACGGCCTGGGTCACGGGTTCGAGGCGGATGGCTATGGCCTGCGCGCCGTATTGGCCAAGGTGCCCGAGGCGCTGATTGCCTATAGCTGCGACAAGAATTTCGGCCTGTACCGCGAGCGAGTCGGCGCGCTGTATGTGATGAGCGAAAGCCCAACCCAACAACCGGCGATCCAGTCCAACCTCGCCGCGCTCGCCCGCGCCAACTGGTCGATGCCGCCTGATCACGGCGCAGCGTCGGTGCGTATCGTGCTGGAAGACGAAGGGCTGACCAAGATCTGGCTGGATGAGCTTGAGTCCATGCGCCAGCGGATGCGCGGCGTGCGCGATGCGCTGGCGGCGCATCAGGCGATCGGCGCGGTCAATCTTGCCGCTGTGGGCCAGCAGAACGGGCTGTTCTCGGTCCTGCAACTCACCCCCGAACAGATTGCGACGTTGCGTGCGGACTGGGGCGTCTACATGGCGGGCTCGGGCCGGATCAACATCGCAGGCTTCACCGATGCGAACATCCCGCATTTCATCGAGGGGCTGCGCGCAGTCGCCGGCTGACGGTTTTTTCTGGAGCGTGCGATCTGCCGCACAGCGTGCCCCGGCGCGCCGGTGTAGGCAGGGTGCATGTTCAGAATGACCACCCTCTTGAAGATTCGCGATCATCTGGCCGCAGCGCTGGCTGCGCTGGCCTGTGCCCATGCAATCGGGCTGCTCGATCTTTCGGCAGTGCTGCCGCGCGGCGTATTGGCGTTGCCCGGATTGCCGGGCCAGGTCATCGGCGCGGCCGTGTGCGGGCTGGTGTATGCCTTTGCAGTGACCCTGCTGTACCGGCGGCGGCTGGTGGCAGGCCCGTTGTATCGCTGCGGCGCGACCAGGCCTGCTCACTTTCATGAGCACACCTTCAAGCCCGGCGGCCAGCGGCTGCTTGAAGGCTGGCAGTATCGTTGACCGCAAGGCGTGCAGCAATTACCGCTGCAGGCCATGAAACAACCCCATATCCTGCTCATCGTCGGCGGTGGCATCGCGGCCTACAAGGCGTGCGAGCTGATCCGGCTGATCCGCAAGGCGGGCATGACCGTGCGCTGCGTGCTGACCGAAGGCGGCGCGCAGTTCATCACGCCGATGACGCTGGCCGCGCTGAGCGAAAACGAGGTGTTCACGACCCTGTGGGACCTCAAGAACGAGACCGAGATGGGGCATATCCAGCTCAGCCGTGAGGCGGACCTGATCGTGGTGTGCCCTGCGACCGCCGATCTGGTGGCCAAGATGGCAGCTGGCATATCGGACAGCCTGGCGACGACCTTGCTGCTGGCGACCGATACCCCGGTGCTCGCGGTGCCTGCGATGAACGTGCGGATGTGGCAGCACGCCGCGACACAGCGCAACGTCGCGAGGCTGCGTGCCGATGGTGTGCACGTGATCGATCCGGACGACGGCGCGATGGCGTGCGGTGAATTCGGCCCCGGACGGCTACCGGAACCGGCTGCGATCATGGCTCAGATCCAAGCCGCACTGTCTCTCCACTCCCGCTTGCGGGAGGGGCAGGTTCAGCCTGCTGAACCGGGGTGGGCCAAGAGCACCGATGGCAGCGCAGGCCCACCCCGGCCTGCGGCCACCCCTCCCGCAGGCGGTAGGGGAGAGGGGCCGCTGTATGGCAAACGCGTCCTCATCACCGCCGGCCCTACCCACGAACCCATCGATCCGGTGCGGTACATCGCCAACCGGTCGAGCGGGCGGCAGGGCTTTGCTATTGCCGCGGCCGCTGCCGAGCTGGGGGCCGAGGTGCACCTGATCGCAGGCCCGGTGCACCTGCCGACCCCGCCAGGGGTGATCCGGCAGGATGTGGAGACGGCGCGCGATATGGCCGATGCCGTCGCGGCGGCGCTGCCTGCTGATGTCGCCATTCTGGTCGCCGCGGTCGCAGATTGGCGCACGGCCAGCGCGGCGGATCAAAAGATCAAGAAAACCGGCGGCGCGCTGCCTGCGCTGGAACTGGCCGAAAACCCGGACATTCTGGCCGGACTTGGACGCGATCCCCGCCGCCCCGGCCTGCTGATCGGCTTTGCGGCGGAGACCGAAAACGTCGTGGCGCATGCGCAGGCCAAGCTGGCGCGCAAGGGATGCGACTGGATCGTCGCCAACGACGTATCGGGCGACGTGATGGGCGGCAGCGACAATGCGGTGCATATCGTCACGGCCCAAGGCGTGGAAAGCTGGGCCAACCTGCCCAAGGAGCAGGTCGCGCGCAAACTTATGGAGAAAATCGCCGATGCCATCCGCTGACCATCCGCTGCCTGCCATCACCATCCGCTTGAAGCGCCTGCCGCATGGCGAAGGCCTGCCGGTCCCTGCCTATGCAACCCCCGGCGCAGCAGGCATGGACGTGGTGGCGGCCGAGGATCTGGACTTGGGCGCCGGCGCGCGTCACGCGGTTGCCACCGGTTTTGCGATGGCCATTCCGGAGGGCTATGAGGTGCAGGTGCGTCCGCGCTCGGGACTTGCCCTCAAGCACGGCATCACCGTGCCTAATACGCCGGGCACCATCGACAGCGATTATCGCGGGGAATTGAAAGTCATCCTGATCAACCACGGCGATGCGCCATTCCCCATCCGCAGGGGAGACCGCATCGCGCAACTGATAGCTGCCCCGGTGCAGCGGGCAGGCTTTACCGAAGTCAGCGATCTCGACGAGACCACGCGCGGGTCAGGCGGCTTCGGCTCGACTGGGGTATAACGCCTCTCCCCAACCGCTCGCGGGAGGGGTGGCCGAAGGCCGGGGTGGGCCAGCAACCGTTCGTGATCCCAAGCCCACTCCGGTCCCGCAAGCCGGACCTGCCCCTCCCGCAAGCGGTAGGGGAAAGGTTTACCGGATCGGCTTTACCGACTTGCCTTCGGGCGCGATCGAGATGCGCACCGTCTCGCCCGACTGGCCGGGGAAATCGGTGAAGATCGCATCGACCAGGTTCGGCACCAGATACTGCAGATTCTTGCTGCGCGACTGCGCCTCTGCCTTGCCCTCGAACAGGCGGCGGTTGTCGGCGACGCGGTCGATCTTCAGGTCGATCGCGCTGGTGTAGACGGTGTAGCTGCGCACGTCGTTGCCGAAGCCGGGGCCGAAGATGAACGGGTCATAGAAGCCGAAGCCAAAGGCGCGGCGGCCGTAGAACCCGCCGAAGCGACCAAAGCCCGGGCCGAAACCGCCGCCCCAGCCACCGCCGAAGTTATCGGACACGACCTTTTCGCGGCCATTGTCCACGGTGTAATCGAAGCTCACCACCATATCGGCGCGCGAGGGATCGTTGGCGGGGACATAGCCCAGCCGCGCCATCTGGCCGCTGACCAGCCCTGCATATTGCGCGAATTCGAGCCCGCCCTGCAGGCGCGGATCAGCGGCGGTGACGACAAAGCTCTGCCCTTGCGGTGCGGGCAATGCCTGGAATCGGGCCACATCGGCCTTGAACGGGGTGGCGCAAGCGGAGAGCGCGAGCGCCAGCGCGGGCACCGCGATCAACGCGGCGCGACGGGAAAAGCGGCTGCGAGCGGACATTGTTTCGTCTCCATCACGGACCTGTGCGACCCTTTGCGCGGTCCATGTATGAATATAGGGGTAACGTGCCGCGAATGAACCCCGTTTGAACGCATTTTGCGATGGGCCGCGTCAGATTATCGCAGCAGGCCCAGCGCGTTGTACGCATTGTCCAGCGTCGGCTGGGCGACGGCGCGGGCCTTTTCTGCGCCCTTGATCAGGATCGCATCGAGCGCGGCGTTGTTGTCCTTCAGCGCGACGAACCGCTCGCGGATCGGGCGCAGTGTCTCGACCAGAACCTCCGCCAGTGCAGGCTTGAAGGCGCCGAAACCTTGCCCTGCAAACTGCGCGCACACGGCATCAGGAGTCTCGTCGGTCAGGGTGGCGTAGATGCCGACGAGGTTGAGCGCTTCGGTGCGGCCTTCCAGCGCGGATGCGATTTCAGGCAGCGGCTCGGGGTCGGTCTTGGCCTTGCGCACCTTCTGCGCGATGGCATCGTCGTCATCGATCAGGTTGATGCGGCTCATATCCGAAGGGTCGGACTTGGACATCTTGGCGGTGCCATCGCGAAAGGACATGATCCGCGCGGACTGCTTGGGGATGTAGGGATCGGGCAGGGTGAACACGTCGGTGCCGGTGTCGGTGTTGAACTTCACGGCGATATCGCGGGTCAGTTCCAGATGCTGCTTCTGGTCCTCGCCCACAGGCACGTGCGTGGCCTGGTACAGCAGTACGTCGGCGGCCTGCAGCACGGGATAGGTGAACAGCGCGGCGCTCGCGCCCTCGCGGTTCTTGCCCGCTTTGTCCTTCCACTGCGTCATGCGGTTCAGCCAGCCGAACCGGGCGGTGCCGTTGAGCAGCCATTGCAGTTCTGCATGCGCAGGCACCCGCGCCTGGTTGAACAATACGCTGCGGTCCGCATCGATGCCGCACGCAATCAGCGCCGCCGCCATCTCGCGCACGCTGCGCTGGCGCACGGACGCTTCGATATGGTCGGACAGGCTGTGCAGGTCCGCCAGAAAGAAATAGCACGCGCTATTTGCGTCCATCTCGTCCTGCATCTTCACCCAGTTGCGGATGGCACCCAGATAATTGCCCAAGTGCAGGTTGCCGGTCGGCTGGATGCCGGAAAGGACGCGCATGATGTTGTTCTTTCTCAAAGGTGCAACGGGTGGGGACAGACCTATGCCTTGCGGCGCAGCATCTGCCGGATTTCACTGGGCCGGTATGTGCCGAGGGCCAGGGCGGTCAGCCCATACAGTGCTGCGCCGCCGCCGCACAAGACGGCCAGCGTCGCAATCCTTTGGACCAATGTGCCATCCATATAGCCATCGGCAAACCTGTTGCCCAGCCACAGGGCGATGCCCATCACGACCGAGGCTGCCAGAATGCGCCACAGCTTGGCGATCAACCTGGCATCAGGCCTGATATGGCCGCGCCGATACAGCACACCAAACAGCAACAGGACATTGACCCAGGCCGAAATCGCGGTTGCCACGCCTACGCCGACATGACCCAGCGGCCAGATCAGAATGAGGTTGCCGACCAGATTGACGAGCATCGAAAGCAGCGCCAGGCGAACCGGTGTCTTGGTATCGCTGCGGGCATAAAAGCCCGGCGTCAGGACCTTGATCAGCACATAGGCAGGCACCCCGCAGGAAAACGCCGCCAGAACGCGCGCAGTCGCCAGGGTGTCCGCCTCAGTGAAGGCACCATATTGGAAAATCCCGTGGACGATGGGCCTTGCCGCGACGACCAGCGCCACGGCAGCTGGCATCGCCAGCAGCAGGGCAAGCTCCAGCGCCCGGTTCTGGGTGTTGCCCGCCGCCTGCGGATCGCCGCTGCCGATCTGGCGCGAAAGCAACGGCAGGATGACAGTGCCCACGCCAATGCCAACCAGACCGAGTGGCAACTGGTTCAGCCGGTCGGCATAATAGATCCAAGATACCGCACCTTCGCCCAGATAGCGCGCGGCAAGGGATGTCGAGATGAGCAGGTTGAACTGGATGGCGCCCTGGCCGATCGCGGCAGGTGCGATCAGCACCAGCATCGCCTTCACGTCGGGTGACAGGCGTGGCCTGGACAGCTTGAGGACGACGCCGTTGGCCCGGCAGGCAAAGATCAGCCACAGCAGCTGCAGCATGCCCGAGACCGTGACGGCGATGGCCTGAGTCATCGCCGTTTCCGCTTCATTATCGCCCCTGAACACCAGCAGCGCGATGATCATGCAGATGTTGAGCAGGATCGGCGCTGCCGCGTTGACCCAGAAGCGGTTCAGCGAGTTGAGGATGCCGCCGAGTAGCGACACCAGCGAAATCAGGCCGAGGTACGGAAAGGTGATGATGGTCAGGTGCCGGGCGAGAGCGAACTTTTCCGGCCCGCCATCGGGAAATCCGCCGGTCATGGCATAGACCACAGGCCCCGCCGCCAGCATCATCACGACCGTGAAGACGATCAGGAACGGGACCATGACCGACAGCACCTGGCCCGCAAAGGCCCGCGCCACCGCCATGCCGGTGCCGGGCGCATCCTTGTCAGCCTCTGCCAGCTTGCGGTTGAACATCGGCACGAAGACGGCGGCAAACGCACCTTCGGCAAACAGCGCGCGGAACAGGTTGGGCAGCCGCCAGGCGATCAGAAACGCGTCCGATGCCATGCCGGCACCGACATAGCGGGCCATCAGGATATCGCGGACCATGCCTAGCACCCGGCTGACGAGCGTCAGCCCGCCGATGGTGGATACGGCGCGGACCAGGTTCATGGGCAGTGCGCTCGGGCGCTACGCTTGATCAGGCGTTGCCTTCTGCCGGCGGCATCGGTGCGCCGAAATTCGGGTCCTGGCTCTGCTGTTCGTAAAGCCCTGCAAAGTCGATCGGCTCAAGCACCAGCGGCGGATAGCCCGCATCGCGGATGACACTGCCCATGATCAGCCGGATGTTGGGGAACACCATGCGCGGCGTATCGGCAAACAGGAAGCGACGGACCTGCTCTTCATCCATGCCGCGAATGCCGACCAGCGCGCCATAGGCCAGTTCGACCAGATAGGCGGTACCCTGCTCGGCCTTGGCAGCGATGGTGTAGGTGCAGGTCATCTCATGCACTTCGTCATTCAGCTGGCGCGATTCGGCGCGGAACTGCACGTCGAACGCGAGCTGGCCCGGCCACTGGTAGCTGTCTGGTGCGTTGGGGTTTTCCACCGACAGGTCCTTGACGTACTGCGAAATCAGACCCGCCTGCGGGCCGGATGCGCCGTTGAGGGCCGGATTTTGCGAGGTCACGGTGCCGTCTTCGTCCATGGATAATCCCTTTCAATGCTGTGGCGCGGCCAGCGCGTCTTGCGCGGCGCTCTAATGCGGCTTCCTGAATGGTGCAAGGCTTGCGAAAACATCGGTGAAACTCCGGCTATGGCATGGGCACAAACACCTGGCTTCACGCCAAGGTTATTGGCCAAAGCAATTTGCATATTGGCGGACATGCCCTATGTTGTGTGTTCAGGCTGGCCATAGGTCAGTGCATGGATCGATGCGGGCGGGCAAACGGGAAGACTTGTGACGGTAGAAATCATCATCTTGGCCATGGTTGCAGCGTTTTTGGGCCTGCGCCTCTATTCCGTTCTCGGCAAGCGCACCGGGCACGAGCAGGAACCTTTGACGCGCGGCATGGATAGCCCGGCCGTCAAACGTCCTGCGGCGATCGAACGGCCGCAGCTTGATGACAAACCCGCCATCATGGTGCCCGGCACCGCCACCGTTTTCGACATCGCAGCAGAGCCCGGCATCCGCCAGATGCTGGCTGCAGACCGCAATTTCGACGTCGCCCGGTTCCGCGAAGGTTCCAAGGCTGCTTATGGCATGATCCTGGAAGCGTTCTGGGCTGGCAACCGCGAAGAGCTCCGCACCCTGTGCGATGACGAGGTGTACCAGAGCTTTTCCGACTCGATCGACCAGCGCACCGAGCGCGGCGAGACGCTGGAAAACCGGCTGGTACGCATCGACGAAGCCCGGATTGTGGACGCTGAGTATGACGCGCCGACAGCGCGGATCACAGTGCGGTTCGATGCGGACATCGCTGCCGTCGTTCGCGGTCCCGATGGCGACCTTGTCGCCGGATCGCTGACCGATGCCGTGGCAACCCACGATTTGTGGACCTTTGCACGCGATCTGCGCAGCAACGATCCCAACTGGATTCTGGTCGAAACCGATCAGGCCTGATGTTCGCGCATCGGGGGATTGCGATGCGCCGGTGTGTCCTCGGGCTGGGGCCGCTCGTGTTGCTGGCGGGATGCGCTGGGGTGGTGCCTTCGGCGCAGACCTCTTCAGCCCCGCCGCCACCTGCAAGTTTGCCGTATGAAAATCCCAGAGCGCCGGGCGAACCGGTAGCGCCCAGCAGGGGCACGCTGTCGCCGGAGCGGTCGTCTCCGGGACCTGCCACCGCCTATATCATTCCGCCAGCCACGCCGCTGGCCGCTGTGGCCGGTGCGGGCGTGGTTGCCAGTACGGACATCACCACCGCTGCCGGGCAGACGTTGCGCCGCGGCCCTTCGATCGCCACGCTGCCGATCGCGCCCGACGACGCCCGCGCGGCGCTGACAGCGTTTCGCCTGACCTGCCCATCCGTCACCAAGCGCCAGGATGCCAGCGGCCTCACCCGGCCGGAAGACTGGCGCGCGCCCTGTGCTGCTGCTGCCGGTTGGCCCGATGCGGATGCTGCGCGCTTCTTCGTCGAGCAACTTGAAGCCGTGCAGGTGGGTGAGGGCGCAGCTTTTGCCACGGGATATTTCGAGCCGGAGATCGCCGGATCGCGGGTGCGCACGCCGGGGTTCGATGTGCCTGTCTATGGCCGTCCGAGCGATCTGGTGGATGTCGATCTGTCGCAGTTTTCGCCGGAATGGGCGGGCAAGCGCGTGCGCGGCAAGTTGAAGGGCAGCGACCTTGTCCCCTATGACGACCGCACCCAGATCGAGCAGGGTACGCTGAACGGCCGTGCCCCGGTCATCGCCTGGGCCGCCGATGCGATCGAATTCTTCTTCCTGCAGGTGCAAGGCTCAGGCCGCCTGCGTGCGCCCGATGGATCGGTGGTGCGCATCGGCTATGCCAGCCAGAATGGCCGCGATTACACCGGCATCGGCGCGCTGATGCGCGAGCGCGGACTGCTCGCGCCGGGGCAGGCGAGCATGCAGGGCATCGTCGCCTATCTGCGCGCCAATCCCGAAGAAGGCCGCGCGATAATGCGCGAGAACAAGAGCTTCGTGTTTTTCCGTGAGCTGACCGGACCGGGGCCTTTGGGCGCGCTGGGCTATCAGGTGGAAGCCGGCAGCACCGTGGCGGCCGACCCCAAGTTCGTGCCGCTGGGCGCGCCGGTGTTCCTGTCGATGGACCGCGCTGAACCCAACGGATTGTGGGTGGCGCAGGATACCGGCGGGGCGATCAAGGGGGCCAACCGCTACGATACCTTCTGGGGTGCGGGGGACCGTGCACGGATCATCGCAGGCGGCATGTCGGCGCGCGGCCTGGCGCTGATCCTGCTGCCACGCGGCAGTTACGACCGGCTTTCGCGACAGGCGCGCTGATCCATGAGCCGTCGGCCGCTCTCGGATGCCGAAGCGGCCCTGTGGAAGCGGGTGATCGCGACGGTCGAGCCGTTCAAGGACAAGGTGCAAGCTGCGTCCCTCCCGTCTGGAAAAGCCCTCCCGCTTGATGGGGGAGGCCAGGCCTCCTCCAAAAATGACGCTGGGGGTGAGCGTGCCCCCGGTGCCGGCGCTCGAGGCGCGCTCACCCCCACCGCTGCGACTAGGCCGCACGCGGCCAAGTCTCGCTCCTCCCCCATCAAGGGGGAGGGGGCCGTAGCGCACCCGCCTAAACCCACCCCACCCTGGACCTTCACCCAGGCCCCGCGCCCGGATGTCGCGGGCAATCTCGACGGGCATTGGGATCGGCGGATGGCCAAGGGCGGGGTGCAGCCGGATGTGACCATCGATCTGCACGGCCATACGCTCGCCAGCGCCTATGCGCGGCTCGACATGGCACTGGGGCAGGCCAAGGCGGCGGATATGCGGCTGATGCTGCTGATCACGGGCAAGGCCCGCGCGCCCGACAGCGGCCGCGGTGCGATCCGCGGGGCCGTGGCGGACTGGCTCGCCTCATCGCGGCATGCGGGCGAGATCGCAGCGGTCCGCAATGCTCACCCGCGGCACGGCGGGGATGGCGCGCTGTATATCGTGCTGAGGCGGCGGCGGGGTTAGGCTCAGAAAGGCCTTTCCTTTGCCGTTCTCCGGCGAAAGCCGGAGTCCAGAGCGGTTACAGTACCATCTCGCCCCTTGATTCCGGCTTTCGCCGGAAAACGGGAGCGGGATGCAATTGAAGCTCTCAATCCTCTTTAGGATCGAACTCCAGCGACGCGCTGTTCATGCAATAGCGCAGACCTTCCGGTCCCGGACCATCGGGAAACACATGGCCCAGATGCCCGTCACAGCGCGCGCAGCGGACTTCGGTGCGCACCATGCCGTGGGTTGTGTCGACGATCTCGGCGACCGCCTCGCCCTCGACCGGGGCGGTGAAGCTGGGCCAGCCTGATCCGCTGTTGTACTTGGCATCCGATTCGAACAAGGGCGCGCCGCAGCCGGCGCAGCGGTACATGCCGGTGCCCTTGTGGTCGTTATACTTGCCGGTGAAGGCGCGCTCGGTGCCGCCTTCGCGCAGCACATGATATTGTTCCGGATTGAGCTTGGCGCGCCATTCGGCGTCGCTGATCTTGGTGTCGGTCATGTGTCTCTCCTGGGGAGCCACCAACATGGCCCGAACCGGGCGACAGTCAAGACGCGCGTGCGGCGACCCGTGCTATTTCCAGCAGTTCCTGCTCCAGCAGCAGCGCCGGGCCGGGGCTGGCGCGCATCATCGCCTGTTGCAGATTGAGCAGGCGCTCGGACAGGCGCGCCATCTGCTGCGGGCGGCCCCAGGCGCGCAGTTGCCGCGTCCAGTCCTGCGGGCTGCCGCCGCCCCATAACCGGCGGCTGCGGATTTCCTGCGTCACCCAGCCGCCGATATCGCGCGTATTGCCCATGCGTTGGGCGGCGGCGGCGAGCTGCATGACTTGCCGCTGCATCACGATCACCAGCCCGACTTCGGACACCGCCTGTTCGCGCATGCGTTTAAGTTCATCCGGCAACCGCTTGAGATCGCCCGATAAAGCCGCAGCGATGATCGGCTGCATCGCGTCATCCTCTGCATCCGCGCGCAGAGCGGCGATTGCCTCGCGCGTCACCGCCTTGGACTGTTGCGGACTGGAATCGAGATAGAGCGAGAGCTTCTCGATCTCCTGCGCGGCAAGCCTGCGGTCGGCAGCGGTGAAGCCGGCGATGATGTGCGCCAGTTCCTGCTCGATGGTCAGCCCGGCCTCGTGCCCCAGGGCGATGACGATCCGCGCCATGTCGTCCGGCCCGGGCGTCTTGGTCTGCACGGCCAGCGCGTTGCGCGCGGCGAGCACCGCCTTGGCGATGCGCGATTTCTCGCTGATGCCGCTCGCCAGCATGATGACGGGGTTGATCGTCTTGTCCGCCGCCAGCAGCGACTCGACGGCGGGCAGGCTTTCCTCGCCACTGGTGGTGACGCGGATATAGCGCGTGTCGCCGAACAGCGACATCGATGCCGCCTCAGCCGCCAGCAGCGACGGGTCTTTGGAAAGCTGCGATCCGTCTAGATCGGTGCGTTCGATGCCCTTGCCGAAGCTGTCGGCGACCTGCGCCGCAAGGGCCGCATTGCCGCCATCGTCGGTGCCGAAGATCAGGTACAGGCGGATGTCCGGGCGTGGCTTGCGCGCCAGTGCGTGGATGGCGGCGGCATCACCCTTCATGGGGCGCCGCCCTCATTGGCCCGCCGAAACCTCGCGCGCGAACAGCGACAGGCGGGTGACGATCTGGTCGGCGATTTCCAGCGACAGGTTTTCCAGCGCGCGGTTTTCTGCAGCGATGGTGGCGTATTCGCTGCTGACGATGTCGATCCCCGCATCCGATGCCGCGGTCGCATCGAGCACGATCTCGCCGGTCGCGGTCTCCACCAGCAGGTAGCGCGCGCGCAAGGTACGCCGCTCACGCGTGACCTGATCGTTGGCGAGCAGGCCGAAACCGGTGATCTTGTCATCGAGCACCACCTGCAGCTGGAATCGGCTGGTGCCGCCGCCCAGCGCATCGATCTTGTCATCGAGCGCATTTTTGACCAGCCACCCTGCGCGGCCCTGGATCGGCGCTACGGTCACGTCGCCCAACGTGGTCGCGACCGCACCCTGCGTACCGGAGGAGTACAGCGGCTGCATTCCGCAGGCGGAGAGGGTGGCGAGCAGCGCGAGGGGGAAGAGGCGGCGCAACATCAAAAATCCTCCCCTGCAAGGGGAGGGGGACCATCCGCAGGATGGTGGAGGGGTGTTGCCCCTTTGAAATGGTGACACCCCTCCGTCAGCCCCAAGGGCTGCCACCTCCCCTTGCAGGGGAGGATTTTAAACGGGTTGCGCATCATCATCACACCACCAGATTGACCAGCCGGTCGGGCACCACGATCACCTTGCGGATCGGCGCGCCGTCCAGGCTACGCTGCACCTTGTCAGATGCCAGCGCAAGCCGTTCCAGCTCCTCGTTGGGCAGGCCCTTGGCGACGGTCAGCGTGTCGCGCAGTTTGCCCTTGATCTGCACCGCGATGGTAACCTCGTCCTCGACCAGCAATGCCGGGTCCACCTCGGGCCAGCTGGCGTCGGCGATCAGGCCCCCCTCTTGGTCGGCACCCTCCATCAGCGCCCAGGCTTCTTCGGCCAGATGCGGCACCATGGGGGCGACCAACCGGGCAAGCGCGCGGATCGCGATGTTGCGGCTGGCGGACTTCTCCGCCTTTTCGATGGCATTGGTCAGCTCGTAAATCCGCGCGACGGCCTTGTTGAACGCCAGCGCCTCGATATCCTTGCCGATCAGGTCGATCGACTGGTGCAGCTTGCGCTCCAGTGCCAGATCCTGGCCCTCGGCGGCTTCGACCGAATTGAACACCCGCCACAGCCGCTGGACGAACCGCCAGCACCCTTCGATTCCCGCTTCCGACCACGGCAGATCGCGCTCGGGCGGGCTGTCCGACAGCATGAACCAGCGCACCGCGTCCGCGCCATACTGGTTCACGATCGCGTCGGGATCGACCACGTTCTTCTTGGACTTGGACATCTTCTCAACGCGGCCCGCAACTGCGGCCTCGCCGGTTTCGGTGATGAACCAGTCCTCGCCGCGTTTTTCGACCTGATCGGGGCCAAGCCACTTGCCGCCTGCATCCTGCCAGGTCTGGTGCGTCACCATGCCCTGCGTAAACAGGCTGGCGAAGGGTTCTGTGACCTCCAGCTTGCCGATGCGGGCGAGCGCGCGGGTCCAGAAACGGGCGTAGAGCAGGTGCAAAATCGCGTGCTCCACCCCGCCGATATACTGGCCGACGGGCAGCCACTTGGCGATTTCCGCCGCGTCGAACGGCTTGTCGTCGGGCTGGCTGGCAAAGCGAAGGAAGTACCAGCTCGAATCGACGAAGGTGTCCAGCGTGTCGGTCTCGCGCAGCGCATCCTTGCCGCATTGCGGGCAGGCAACGTGCTTCCAGCTCGGGTGGCGCGCAAGGGGATTGCCGGGAATGTCGAAGCTGACATCCTCGGGCAGGGTGACGGGCAACTGATCCTTGGGCACTGGCACCACCCCGCAATCGGCGCAATGGATGAACGGGATCGGCGTGCCCCAATAGCGTTGGCGCGATACGCCCCAATCGCGCAGCCGCCACACGGTGGTGCCTTCGCCCCAGCCTTCCGATTCGGCGCGGGCGATGACGGCAGCCTTGGCGTCTTCCACGCTCATGCCGTCCAGGAACGCGGAATTGATGATCTTGCCCGGCCCGGTGTACGCTTCAGTAAGGATGGGCGCGTTTTCCTCGCCATCTGCCGCCACCACGCGGGGGACGGGCAGCATGTACTTGCGCGCGAAATCCAGGTCGCGCTGGTCATGCGCGGGTACGCCCATGACGGCGCCGGTGCCATAGTCCATCAGCACGAAATTGGCGATGAACACCGGTAGTTCCCACGCCGGATCGAACGGATGCACAGCGCGCAGCCCGGTATCGAAGCCCAGTTTCTCTGCGGTTTCCAGCTCGGCGGCAGTGGTACCGCCCGCCTTGCACCGCTCGATGAACGCGGCTGCCTCGGCGTTGTCCGCTGCGATGGCCTGCGCGATCGGATGATCGGCAGCGATGGCAACGAAGCTTGCGCCGAAGATGGTGTCGGGCCGGGTGGAATAGACGGGGATGGTATCAAAGCCCCTCCCCTTCAGGGGAGGGGTTGGGGTGGGGGCATTACTAGCGGCGGAAATTTCAGGCCCCACCCCCGACCCCTCCCCTGAAGGGGAGGGGCTCAGAGCAAATCCAAACGTCAGCCCCTGGCTCTTGCCGATCCAGTTTGCCTGCATGGAGCGTACTTTTTCGGGCCAGTCGCCCAGCATATCCAGGCCCTCCAGCAGCTCGTCGGCAAAGTCGGTGATCTTCAGGAACCATTGGCTGAGCTTGCGCCGCTCGACCTGCGCGCCCGAGCGCCAGCCCTTGCCGTCGATGACCTGCTCGTTGGCCAGCACCGTCTGGTCGACCGGGTCCCAGTTGACAGCGCTTTCCTTGCGGTAGACGAGACCCGCCGCATACAGGTCGAGGAACAGCGCCTGTTCGTGGCCGTAATATTCCGGCTCGCAGGTGGCCAGTTCCCGGCTCCAGTCGAGCGCAAAGCCCAGTCGTTTCAGCTGCTTGCGCATTGCAGCGATGTTGTCGCGGGTCCAACCGCCGGGGTGGACGCCCTTTTCCATCGCGGCATTTTCTGCCGGCATGCCGAACGCGTCCCAGCCCATCGGGTGCAGCACTTCAAAGCCGCGCATCCGGCGATAGCGCGCGATGACATCGCCCATGGTGTAGTTGCGCACATGGCCGATATGGATGCGCCCCGATGGATACGGGAACATCTCAAGCACATAGGCCTTGGGCTTGGCGCTGTTGCTGTCAGCCTTGAAGGTCTGGCGTTCGTCCCACGCCGATTGCCAGCGGGAGTCGGCAGCCAGCGGGTTGAACCGCGTCGTCTCGTTCATGATTACGCCTTTGGCAGGGTAGAGCTTATTCGCGGATCGCGGACTGGCGCAGATCGCGGGCCTTGGTCAGGATGATCTCTTCCAGCTTCTGCACGGTGGCAGCGCGGACCGGCGCATCGACCCACTGGCCGCCCTGGTTCACCTGACGGCTGGCGGCGACGCGCAGGGCATCGGCGCGCAGATCCTGGTCCAGGATCGACACGGTAACCTTCATGCGCTCGGCCGGGGTCTGCGGGTTGGCGTACCAGTCGGTAACGATCACGCCGCCTGCGCTGTCTGCCTGAAGCAGCGGCATGAACGACAGCGCATCGAGCGAGGCGCGCCACAGATAGCTGTTGACGCCGATGGTGGTCACCTGGCTTGCGGCGATATCCGCTTCGGGCCGCTCCTGTCCGCCGCCACAGGCGGAGAGCAGGGCCACCGTGCCGACGGCGCACAGTGCAGCGCGGGCAAAAGGAAGAAAGGGCATGGCGGCATCCTTACATAACTGACGCGTGAAACAGCGGCCTTCTATAGTTGCTTTGCACGCGCGGGCAAGCATTTGCGGACACCCATAAACGTTCATTCGGCAGCAATTTTGGGTGCCTTAAACTGCCCAATGGAGGTTGCGCGTTCCAGCGTGGGCGCTTTGGTGTGACACCGGGCGCATGCGCGGAAGTTCAGGCCCCGACGGGTGTCGGAGCCAGGATTGTGGCCCCCATTGTGGATTGTATGCAACGGTCGCAGATTATTTTGGGCGGCGGCCTGCATTGGGCATGTAATGCGCCGGATTTGTGGTAACACGTTTATCACTAGGACGGGGATGGGGTTGGAATACGGGTCATGAATGCGGGATTGAGGAAAAAACTGGCGATTTCCGGGCTTTTGCTCGGTGCTGCGGCGCTTGCGCCGTCGATTGCGCTGGCTTTCTCTTCCGGCTTTGATTCGCGCCCTGTATCGATCGACGCCCGCGGCGGCATCGGTTCGTTCACGCCCGCATCGGTCGATCCGCGGCTTGCCGACAAGCTCAAGTTCTCCGCTTTGCGCGGCGACAAGATGTTCCGCTTCACGCCGGCATCGTCCACCGCCACCGGAACCCGCGCGCTGACCATTGCCGTGCGCGTCCGGCCTGATTCGGCCAAGGCCATCAACATCCGGCCTGATCTCGCCAGCGACAGCGGCAAGGGCGAAGGTCTGGTCCAGATCACGCCGACCGCGTTCAGCCTGGGCGTGGCCAAGGGCTTCCAGAAGTTCGCGCTGCCCAGCAGCATCCGCCAGCAGGATGAAGCCATCCCGGATATCGGCGAGCTTGGCCGTGGCAATGCCGCGCGCAAGAGCCGGTTCAGCCCGCGGATCGAACTGGACGACATCCAGGCACCGACCACGCGTGCGGTCAAGCCGTTCAACGATCAGGGCAGCTACTCACTCGATGTCGGCGGGGCCTATAAGGTCACGCGCAACTTGGACGTCACCGCCGGTATTCGCCTGCGCAGCGAGCGTGATCGCCTGACCGGCCTCACCAACGAGCAGTTCGACAGCCAGGCTGTCTATGTCGGAACCGAATTCCGCTTCTGATTACCGCGTATCGTGACCGGTTCAGTACCTTGCGAAAGCGAGGGACCGCTGTCTGCGCGCGGTGCTGAAGGCCATATGTTTCGGAAGGTACGGCATTTGCGCTATGTTTTGATCCTGATCGCGTCGCTGTTCGTCACCCCCGCCCTGGGCCAGCAGGCAAAAACACCCGCGCAGCAGTTTGAAGACATAAAGGCCCTCAAGGGGCTCTGGTCCGTCGCCGAAACTGAGCGGCTGACGATCCGGTTCGAGCTGACCGCCAACAACACCGTAGTTCTGGAACGGTGGGAAACTTCCTCCGGTCTGCACTCGCTGACCGCCTATCACATGGATGGGGCGAACATCGTCGCAACCCATTATTGTCCGCAGGGCAACCAGCCGCGACTGGTGGCTAGCGCAGTGCAAACGGCAGGCAAGATCGCGTTTGCCTTCCAGGATGCGACCGATCTCGATGCCACCGAGGAATTCCAGCACGATCTCGCCTTTGAAATAAAGGAAGGCGGCACAGTAGTGCGCTCCGAAATCTATTCGACGGACAAAGCCACAGGGCCGGTGAGCAGCTACACACTTTCACGCGCGAGCTGAAAGCGGGGCTGTTCCCGGAATACCTCCACCGATCTTCGATGACGCCCTAAACCGACAATCCGTCGATTGCCGCCCAGCCGTTACTGATCGCTGCGATCTGCCGTGCACGTTTCCGCGTCATGCCGCCCAGGGCGATCACTGGCAGCCGCGAGTGCCGCGCCAGGGTAGCGAATCGGGGGACGCCCAGCCATGTACCCCCCGGATGGGTGCGGGTTTGAAATACTGGTGAGATCAGCGCCTGCGTGCGGCCTCGTACGGCATTCGCGCGCGCCAGTTCACGCATGTCGTGCACCGTCAGCAGCCGGATCAGGCCGCCCGCCGCGCCGCCTCCGGGTACGCCATAACAGCCGTCTGCGCGCCAGCGCCGCGCAGTTGCGATATCGCCCGCCAGCACGATCGCCCCGCCACGCGACCGGATCAGCTTTGCGAGTCGGTCGAACCGGGCGCGCCGCTCATCCGCTGGCAGGTGATAATGCCGGAACACCAGCCCCGCGCCGCGCGGCAGGCGTTTGATCGCGCGCTCCAGCACCGCGTCGTTGCGCGCATCGCTGATCAGCCAGAGTGTGGGCACGGCGTTTGAGTGCTGGGTGTTTCCGGGCTGGCGGCGGCGCATGGGCGGGCTTATAGCCCCGCCCCATGACTATGCCCAGCCACAGCGCCGATACGCCGCCCGCCGCCTCGCCCACTACGCCGCTTGCTAAGGTGCGCGCCAATATCGCCCAGTCCGAGAAGATCGCAGGTCGCCCAGCAGGCGCGACAACGCTGATCGCCATCTCCAAGACCAAGCCCGTCGAGGCGATCGAGGACCTGATCGCGCAGGGGCAGATGGTGTTCGGCGAGAACCGGGTGCAGGAAGCGCAGGCCAAGTTCCCCGAATTGCGCGCGCGTTACGCCGAGCTGGAACTCCACATGGTCGGCCAGTTGCAATCGAACAAGGCGGACGATGCGGTTGCGCTGTTCGATTGCATTCATTCGCTCGACCGGCTGTCGCTGGCCAAGGCGCTGGCGGCAGCCATGGCCAAGGCAGGTCGGCAGGTGCCGTGCTTCGTGCAGGTGAACATCGGCGAGGAGGATCAGAAGGGCGGGTGCGCGATTGCCGATGTGCCCGCATTCCTGGACCAGGTCCGCGCGCTGGGCCTGCCGGTGGTCGGCCTGATGGCGGTGCCGCCCGCCGATGTCGAGCCCGCGCCGTACTTTGCGCTACTGGCCAAGATGGCGCGCGATGCGGGCCTGGACGGCTTGAGCATCGGCATGTCGGGCGATTACGAGACCGCCGTGCGGATCGGCGCGACCCATATCCGCATTGGCTCCGCGCTGTTCGGCAGCAGGTGATGACGCTGGCTATTCGGTCACATCGTCGAGCATGAAATAGCCCTGTTTCAACGCCTTGAGCACCAACTGCGCGCGGTTGGAGACAGCGAGGCGACGCCGGGCATCTGTCAGATACTCGCTCACCGTCTGGTCTGAAATTCCCAGAACCGTTGCGATCTCCCAGCTGGTCATGCCGCGCGCCACCAATTTGATGCAATCGACCTGGCGCGGCGACAGGCGTTCGCCGCTGCCGATGTTCACATCGGGCTGCTGCGCCTGCCACAGGTTGCGCGCCTGCTGCCCGGCGGCGGTTCCCAGCAGCATGGCCAGCATGAATGGACGATTGTGCAGCTCGCCATTGTCGCGCACCACGAAATGCACCGAGATGGTGGGCATGTCGGGCATGTGGCTGGCGACCGTACAGCCCGAGCCCAGGCCCAGTTTGCGCGTTTCTTCGAGGTATTCGCGCTGGGTGCGGGTGAGGGGGATGATCGTTTCCAGATCGGTCCAGCGGATCGCCCCGCCGCGGCGTTGGCAGGCTGCCAGAACCGGGCTGGCAAGGCCATAATCGCGGCGGCGGAACAGGTCGCGCCACACCTGGGGGTAGTTGTCGACGATCTCGGGTTCCATCAGGCCCGACTGCACATGGACATGCCGCGCTATCGCAACATACCCAAATCCAATCGGCAAAGCGGCCTCGGCAGTGACGGCCAAAAGCTCGTCGAGCGTCGCGGCCTTTTCAATGATCGCGCTGGCGTGCTCAACATGATCGAGTTCAGGCATCAGGTAATTGCGTTCCCGTGTTTCAATCGCGGTCTTGGGCCGGATCGAAATACTCCGCATCACGGAGCATTCAATCTTTTTGCAAACGATTGAAGAACAAGTATTTGTTACGGGGACAACAGGCAATGTTTATTCGGTAATATACCACCAGAATGGAGCAAGTTTTGTTCTAACCCGGCACGCCCAATGCAGACGCGGCCTCGCGGACGCGGCGCTGATCTGCCGCGTTGTTCTTCAACGCGGCGGTCGCATCGCGCAACGCGGCCTGCGCCTTGGCGGTTTCGCCAAGCTGCATGCGGCTGCGCAACAGCATGATCCAGCCATCGGTATCGCCCGGTTCGCGCTTCAGCCGTGCGGCCAGGCCATCGACCATCTGGGCGACCATCATGTCCTGCTGGCCCTGCGGCAGCGCGGCGGCGGCAGCCATCTGGTCGGGGCTGGGGCCAGGGATACCCGCGGTCGCCGTCTGCGCGCCGTCGGTCTTGAACCCTGCCGTGGGCGGGGCGAACTTGGCCGAAGCCAGCCGCTTTTCGACCTCGATACCGCGTTCCTTGCCGACATTGCGGATGACGTCGCGAATGTCCTTGGCATAAGGCGCATCTGCGGGCGTCTCGGCGAGCAGGCCGAACCAGTCCTCGATCGCCTCGGCATGCTTGCCGTCGATATCCTTGGCGGCGGCCAGGAAATATCGCGCGCGCGCATCCTTGGGGTCGATCTCCACCGCGCGCTTGAAGGCGGCGCGGGCGTCCTGGTTGATCGCGTCGTCCGTGCTCGCCATCACCAGCGCCTCGCCCAGCATGGAATGGTATTCCGAATTGTCCGGCGCAAGCTGAATGGCCCGCCGCATTGCGGTTGCGGCTTCGGCAAAGCGGCTGGTCTCGAAGTACGACCAGCCCAGCATCCGCCAGCCTTCGGCGTCGTCCGGATTGTCGCGCAGCCGCGTCTCCAGTGCTGTGATGACCTGATCGACGGTGGCAGGCTGGCCGTCCGCGCCCACCGGCGCGATCGGGGCTGCATTCTGCGTGGGTGCCTGATCGGTATAGACCTTGTAGCCGATCGCGCTCACCGCGATCAGCGCAGCAACGCCGAGCGCAGCCTTGCCAAAGCCGAATCCACCTGAGCCAGACGCTGCCGCTGCCGCCGTCGCTGCGGGCTGCGCGGCCGGGTGCGGCGGCTCTTCATGCTGGGGGGCGGGGGATTCGCTGGTATTGTCTGCCATTCGTATGTCTCTTTGCATGTGCGTGTGCCTTGCACGCTAGCGGATCGGCCAATTTTTCCAATTTCTAAGTGGTAAAGATCACATTCTTTGCTAGAAATATCGCCATAGGGTTCGCAACCGAATTTGGGCAAGTTCCTGGCGGAACGGGGCAACAGGGCGAGCGCAGCACCGATCTGGGAGAGATCAGGCTGCGGTGTCCGGTAGACTGACCCGTTTTTTACGGAATTTGCCGCGTGATGGGCATGTGGGCGCACGGCGCGTCCGCAACTGGGGGGCGCGAACCTGTGAGCGAGATTTTCCGCGTTGCTATCATTGGATCGGGGCCAGCGGGCAAGAGTGCCGCGGGGCGCGCCGCAAGCCTTGGCATGAGCCACATCCTGCTCGAAAAGACCGACCACCTTTCCGACACCATCTACAAATACCAGAAGGGCAAGCACGTGATGGCGACGCCCGCGCAGCTCGTGCTGCGGTCGGACCAGGAGTTCGAGGCCGGCAAGCGCGAGGCGATCCTGGAAAAGTGGAACGCGCGCACCAAGGAACTGGGCGTCAACGTCAAGTTCAATGCCGAAGCCAAGGCGATCCGGGGCACAGGCCCTGCGATCGAGGGCAGCGTCCATGTGATCGAGATGCGCGGGCGCGATGGCACCGTCACCAAGAAGGAAATCCAGCGCTACGCCCCGCCGTACGAGATCGAGCTGACCAATGGCGAAAAGATCATGGCGGAAAACGTCGTGTTCGCCATCGGAACGCAGGGCAACCCCAACCGCGTCCGCTGCCCGGGCGGCGATCTGCCGCATGTGCAGTACCAGCTCGATGACCCAACCGAATATGTCGATGAGCATATCGTCGTCATCGGTGCAGGCGACGCCGGGATCGAAAACGCGCGCGGCCTGGCCGAAGATTCGGCGCAGGGCAACGTCGTCACCGTCGTCAGCCGCGGGCCGGAGGCGCCCAGCCCCAAGGAATCGTTTCCGACCGCCAAGGAAGCCAACGCGCTCGCGCTGCTGGCAGACCGCAATGCCGGCAAATTGCAGATCAGGTTCGAGACCGACACCGCCAGCGTCGAGCCGGGCTGGATCACCTTCAGTACGCGCGATGGCGAGGAGCGGGTGCGCTGCGACCGGATCATCGCGCGCATCGGGTCCGCGCCGCCGCGCGCGTTCATCGAGGAATGCGGCATTGCCTTCACCAGCGCGGATCGGCTGGCTTTCCCGCAACTGTCGCCGGTGTTCGAATCGACCGCGCCGGGCATTTTCGTCATCGGCGCGCTGGCAGGCTATCCGCTGATCAAGCACTGCATGAACCAGGGCTATGACGTTATCGAGTTCATCAACGGCAACACCGATCTGAAGCCGGCGGACGAACCGATCCTGGAGGCCAAGTTCAAGGATCTGCCCGGCCGCAAGTCGGTCGCCGAATGGCTCGACCTGCTGCGCGAGAACGTGACGATCCTCAACGGCATGAACCCGCTGCAGATGCGCGAGTTCATGCTCGATTCGGATGCGAAATTCTATCGCAAGGGCGATGTGATTTTTGAACGCGCCGCGCCCGGATCGTCGCTGTTCGCGATCGCGCAAGGCTCGGTCGCGGTGCAGATCGACCCCAATGACACGTCGAAGGTCGTGCCGATCGGGCAAGGGTCTATCTTCGGCGAAGTCGGCCTCATTTCCGGGCGCCGCCGCGGCGCGACGATCGTTGCGGCGGAAGACACGATCTGCGTGGAAATCTCGCGCAACGCCGCGCTCAAATTGCAGAGCCAGGTGCCCACTGCCAAGAAGGCCATTGAGCGCATCTCGACCGAGCGCCTGTTGCTGCAGATGTTCGGCTCCGGCCTCAAATCCGCCGACATCGCCGAGGTGGTGGAAACCAGCAAGATCCGGCAGATCAAGCCCGGCGAGGCGATCCTCAAGGAAGGCGATGAGGGGACGGAAATTTATGTGATCCGCGTCGGATCGATGATCGTGGAAAAGGAAATCGGCGGCAAGCCGGTGTTCCTGTCATACCTGCCCGCCGGATCATATGTCGGCGAAATGGCGCTGATCGCGGGCGGCAAGCGCACCGCGACGGTCAAGGCTGCGGTGAAGTCCGAAGTCATCCAGATCGACGGCGAGGCCTTCAAGAAGGTGCTGGAGGCGAACCCGGAACTGCTCAAGCGCGCCAAGCGCGACATGGCCAGCCGCCAGGATATCAACGCGTTCATCGAGGCGAAGAAGGACAGCTTCTCCGGCGTGGTCGACATGTATTCCGGCGTCGCCAACTTCCTGGTCGAAAACGGCATCGGCGAGGCGACCGACGTGCTGCTGATCGACGAAAGCCTGTGCGTCGGCTGCGACAATTGCGAGAAGGCGTGCGCGGACAGCCATGACGGGCTGTCGCGCCTCGATCGCGAGGCGGGGCGGTCCTATGCGCACCTGCACGTGCCGACCAGCTGCCGTCACTGCGAACACCCGCATTGCATGGCCGATTGCCCGCCCAACGCCATTAACCGTGGCCCGGATGGCGAGGTGTACATCAACGACACCTGCATCGGCTGCGGCAACTGCCAGCGCAATTGCCCTTATGGCGTGATTCGCATGGACAAGGTGCCGCCCAAGAAGCCCAGCCTGCTCTCCTGGCTGTTCTTCGGCTTTGGCCCTGGCCCGGGCGAGCCGAGCAAGAAATGGTCGTACGCCAACAGCGACCACAGCGTCGAAAAGCCCAAAAAGGCGATCAAGTGCGACATGTGCGCCGGCATCGAAGGCGGCCCCAGCTGCGTGCGCGCCTGCCCCACGGGTGCTGCCATCCGCGTTGCTCCGGACGAGTTCCTGACCGTCGCCCGGCTGGAACAGGAGGAGGCTTGAGCCATGGCCACTAAAGCCTCGCCTGCCGCGCCCGTAGCGCGCAAGAAAACGACCGGCCGCCAGCGCACGTCGATGCACGACGGGTTCCTCAGGCATCGCAACTTCCGCTGGATGAAGATCGCCACGGTGCTGTCGATCACCTGTCTGGTCAGCTATTTTCTGGTCGACGTGCAGCCGCGCCACAATGGCGGGTCCTGGTATGGCTATACGCTGGGCACCATCGGTGCCCTGCTGATTGTGTGGCTGACATGCCTGGGCCTGCGCAAACGCGCGATCACGCCGGGGGGCTGGTCGTTGAAGGCATGGACCAGCGCGCATGTCTATCTGGGATTGAGCCTCATCGTCATCGGCACGCTGCACACCGGGTTTCAGCTAGGCTGGAACGTGCATACCCTGGCGTGGTCGCTGATGATGATCGTCATCATCTCGGGCATCGTCGGCATCTATTTTTACGCGACGCTGCCCGACAACCTGTCGAACAACCGCGCCGACAGCGATGGTGCGGTCACCGAGCGGATGATGATCGAGCAATTGCGATCGCTCGACCGGCAGCTGCACGATGCCGCACAGCCGCTGGAGCCTGCACAGGCCGCTTTGGTGCAGGCCTCGCTTGAGCAGGACCCGTTCGACGGCAACTTCCTCCAGCGCATCGGCAACCGTTACAGCGGCTGCGAAACCCGCGCGGCGATTGCCGAACTGCGCCGCATGCGCGCGTATCAGCCGCGTATGGGCGATGATCCGCTCGACAAGGTGGACGGGCTTTTGCAGCGCAAGGAATCGACGCTGGCCCGGCTGCGCAAGCACCTGCAGATCAAGTCGATGCTGCAGGTGTGGCTGTTCGTGCACGTGCCGATGACGTTCGCGCTGCTCGCGGCGCTTTCGGCGCATATTTTCAGCGTGTTTTTCTATTGGTGACGCAAGGTTCCGGGCAGGGGCGCGCCGGGGCAGGTTCTTTCGGTTTTGGGGGCAGTTGAATGATGTTTATCGTCCGCCAGGTCGCCTTGAAGGCAGATGGCAGCGAGATTGTCCGCCAGACCGAGGTGGCGGGCGACGAAATCTTCATCGGTCGCAACGCCAGCAACGGTGTCCACCTGCCCGATCTGGCGGTGAACCCGGTGCATGCGCGCGTCGAGCGGCGTGGCGGCGAAATCGTCATTACTGCGCAATCGCAACAACCCTTCGATGTCGATGGTCGCAGCGTGGAGTCGGCCAATGTGGATATCGCGCGCGGTGCAGAGCTGCGCTTTGGCGGGCACATCATTGCGGTGGGAGCCGATGGCGAGGCGGTCACGCTGACTGTCCGCCGGGTCGAGGCGCTTTCGGACAGCGCCGAGGACAAGGACGAAGGCGCGATCTATTCGCTGAAGGGCCTGTTGCCCGGCAAGCGCATGAGCGCCTGGGGCTTTGCGCTGCTGATCCTGATCGCGTGTCTGGCCTGGCCGATCTACACATGGTCGAGCTACAAGGACCTGGCCTATAAGGAAAAGGTCTCACGCCCTGCGGCCTTCCATGGCGACAGCCTGTGGTCATCGGGTAAGATGAGCCAGGCGCACAAGACGCTGAAGAACGATTGCCAGGCCTGCCATGTCGATGCGTTCGTATCGGTGCGCGACAATGCCTGCATGACCTGCCACGAGAAGGATGCCGGCCCGCATGCGCCGATGAGCCGCCAGCTCACCGCGCGCGGCGACCCCACCGGATTTGCCGCCTTCACCCGATTCGTTGCGGCCAGTTTCAACAAACCGGCGGGACGCTGTGTCGAATGTCACACCGAGCACGAGGGTGCCGGTGCTATGGAACCGACACAGCAGCGATTCTGTGCTGATTGCCACGACGGGATGGACACGCGCTTGACCAACACCAAGCTCGATAACGCGGCCGATTTCGGCAATGCGCATCCGCAGTTCCAGCCTGCCGTGCTGCTGCGTCCGCTGGTCGGCGACGATGCCAAGGCCCCGCGCCAGCGCATTTCGCTGGACAAAAAGCCGCGCGAAAACAACGGCCTGAAGTTCCCGCATGACATGCACTTGAACAAGACCGGCGGCGTCGCACAGATGGGCCGTAGGCTCGCGGGCAAATACGGCTTCGGGTCATCGCTCGAATGCTCCGATTGCCACGAGGCGGACAAGAACAATGTCGGCTTTGTAGAGGTCGACATGGAGAAGAGCTGTGCGATGTGCCACAGCCTGGCCTTCGACAAGATCGGCGATACCTTCCGCACGCTGCGCCATGGCCAGCCCGAGCAGGTGAAGGCCGATCTGCGCGCCTTCTATCGCTCCACCGCGCCCACCCGGCCGATCAACCTGGGCAGCCTGGCGCGCCAGCGGCCCGGTGTCGTCAATTCCAGGCGGACCGCGGCCGATTATGCCCGCGCGGTGAATTTCCGCGGCGGGCGTGCCGATCAGGCGATCCGCCAGGTCTTCAGCCGCGGCGGCGCCTGCTATGATTGCCATGTGGTGGTGCCGCCATCGTCTTCAGGCGGCATGGATTTCAAGATCGCCCCGGTCGCACAAACCAGCCGGTACCTGCAAAAGGGCTGGTTCACGCATGATGCGCACGACAAGGAAGAGTGCACCAGCTGCCACCTTGCCGAAAAATCCAAGGACGCGACCGACCTGCTGATCCCGGGAATCAAGAATTGCCGCACCTGCCATGTGGGTGAAACCGGCGAGTCGTTGATCAAGGTGAAGAAACCGGTCGAATCGACCTGCGCAATGTGCCACGACTATCACGCCGACAAGGGGGCTCCATGGCTGCTTCGCGAGCAAGACAAGAAGAAAAAGCGGCCAGAGATCACGGCGGCAATGGCCCATCCGGCGGGCGCGGCGGCCCGATTGCGACGATAGGCACTGATGCCGAACTGACCCGAACCAGAGGACCTCAACGCAGGATGTTGATTGCCCAGATCACTGATATTCATCTGGGCTTCGATCCGGACAATCCGGCGGAATTCAATCGCAAGCGGCTGGATCAGGTCATCGGCATGCTGTGCGATCTTGACCCGTTGCCCGATATGCTGCTGGCCACCGGAGACCTGATCGACCGCGGCGATGAGGACAGCTATCGCAGGCTCAAGAACGCGCTGTCGGTCTGCCCGTTTCCCGTTCACATGTGCATGGGCAACCACGACCAGCGCGATACCTTCCATGCCCAGTTCCCCGATGTGCCGATGGCAGGCGGGTTCGTGCAGTATGAGGTGGAGGCAGGGCCCATCCGGCTGCTGGTGCTCGATACGCTGGAAGAGGGCCGCCATGGCGGTGCCTTTTGCGAGGTACGGGCCGAGTGGTTGAGCGCAAGGCTGGCCGAGCAGACCGACCGGCCGACGCTGATCGTGCAGCACCACCCGCCAATCGAGGTGGGCATCGAATGGATGAACACCCATCCCGAAGAACCGTGGGTGGAGCGGCTGCGCGGATGCTTTGCCGGGCATTCCAACGTCATCGGCATGGTGTGCGGGCATGTTCACCGCGCGATCGTCAGCAGCTGGAGCGGCTTTCCGGTTGCGATCTGTCCATCGAGCGCGCCGCAGGTGGCGCTGGAGCTGGCACCGATCGACCCGGATACGCCCGATGGCCGCAACATGATCATCGCCGATCCGCCTGCCTTTGCGCTGCACTGGTGGAACGGGCGCGAGCTGATCACGCATTACGAAACCGCCGACGAGCACGTCATGCTGGCCCGCTATGACGAAAAGATGCAGCCTCTGGTGCGCAGCCTGATGGCAGAACGGCCGAGCTGAGCGGCACCGATTAACCCCAGGACTGGAATTGTTCGCGCGAGCATGCGATCAAGCCCTATCGGCAAGGGGTCGTTCGCAAAAACCTTATGTCCCCTTGTGACCATCGACAGGCTGCCCATCGGGCGCGGCCGCATTCGGTTCGGAACAAAGGGAACATCATGGTGAAGACATTTCTGCTCTTGGCGGCATCGGCGTTGGCAGTGGGCGCAGCAAGCCCAGCATGGGCGCAACAGGCTGCTGCCGCTTCCACCGACGCGCAGGCCAAGCTGATCTACCAGGATTGGACCGGGCCGTATGAGGGCGTTCCGCCATGGGACAAGGTGTCCACCGCCGCGTTTCCCGCTGCCATCCAGGCAAGCATGGATGAGCTGAAGGCCGAATATGAGGCGATCGCGTCCGATAAAAGCGAGCCGACCTTCCAAAACACCAATCTCGCGCTCGAAATGGCGGGCGACAAGATGGACCGGGTGTTCTCCATGTGGGGCGTCTATACCAGCAACCTTGCCGACAAGCAGGTCCGCGCGCTGCAGGCCGAATGGGCGCCGAAGATCAGCAAATTCTACAACGAATTGACGCTCGATCCGCGCATCCTGGCGCGCATCAAATCGGTCTACGATCGCCGCGCGACGCTGGGCCTGAACGCGCAGCAGACGCGGCTGGTCGAGCGCGATTATGACGGGCTGGTGCGCGGCGGCGCGCTGCTCGACGATGCCGCCAAGGCCAAGCTGATTGCGGTCAACGGCCAGCTTGCCGGGCTGTATTCCGCGTTCAACGAAAAGCTGCAGGCCGATGAGGAAAAGTACCTCGTCGTCACCGACAAGGCCGAGCTCGCGGGCCTGCCCGACAGCTTCGTCGCCTCGCTCAAGTCCGCGGCGGAAGAGCGGAAGGTCGATGGCTGGGTGCTGGTCAACACCCGCTCGGTGATGCAGCCGGTGCTGGAGAACGCAACCAACCGCGCGCTGCGCGAGAAGGTGTACCGCTCCTATGTGATGCGCGGCGACAACAACGACGCCAATGACACCAACGCCACGATCGCGCAGATCCTCAAGCTGCGCCAGCAGCGCGCCGAACTGCTGGGCTTCAAGACGCACGCACACCTGCGGATGGACGATACCATGGCCAAGGATCCGGCGCGCGCGATGGACCTGATGATGAAGGTCTGGCCCGCCGCCGTCGCCCGCGTGAAGCAGGAGGTCGCCGACATGCAGGCGGTGGCTGACGCAGAAGGCGCGGGCCTGAAGATCGAGCCGTGGGACTATCGCTTCTATTCGGAGAAGGTGCGCAAGGCGAAGTACGATCTCGATCAGAACGAGATCAAGCCGTACTTCCAGCTCACCAAGATGATCGAGGGCATGTTCGATGCCGCGGGCAAATTGTACGATCTGGAGTTCAAGGAAAACACCGGCGAGGTTCCGGTCTTCCACCCGGATGTCACCACTTATGTGGTCAGCAACAAGCTGACCGGGGAGAATGTCGGGCTGTTCTACATGGATGCCTATGCCCGCACCGGCAAGCGTTCGGGCGCCTGGGCGACATCGTATCGCGCACAGCAGCGGCTGGGCGGAGACCGCAATGTCCTGGCATCGAACAACAACAACTTCGTCAAGCCGGCAGCGGGTGAGGTCGCCCTGATCAGCTTGGACGATGCATCGACCCTGTTCCACGAATTCGGCCATGCGCTGCATTCGCTGCTCACCGATATCGAATATCCGGGCCTGCGCGGCACACCGCGGGACTTTGTGGAATATCCCAGCCAGGTCAACGAGAACTGGCTGCTGACGCCGTACATCCTGGCAAACTACGCGACCCACTACCAGACCGGAAAGCCGATTCCCGCCGAATTGGTCAAGAAGATCAACGCCAGCGAAACCTTCAACCAGGGCTTTTCGACGGTGGAATACCTGTCGTCCGCCATCGTGGACATGAAGCTGCACAACCGCACCGATCCGGTCGCCGATCCGCGCGCGTTCGAGGCGGCCACGCTCGCTGAAATCGGCATGCCCAAGGAACTGGTGATGCGCCACCGGCTGCCGCAGTTCGGCCATCTGTTCTCTTCGGACAGCTATTCGGCGGGCTATTACAGCTATCTTTGGTCGGAGACGATGGACGCCGATACCTGGGCGGCGTTCGAGGAATCGGGCGATGTGTGGAACCGGCAGATCGCCGACAAATTCCGCAAGACATTGCTCTCCACCGGCAACGAGACCGAGCGGGTCGAGGCGTACAGGGCGTTCCGGGGTCGCGACCCTGACGTCAACGCGCTGCTTAAGCGTCGCGGCTTCCCGGTCACCACCGCGGCCGCTCCTACGCCTGCAGCCGCCGACCGCGATTGAGCGGGCATAAGGTCCGACCGGGGTATGGCCCGTCCTCACGTGCCAAACCCCGGCTAGGGGCGTCACAACAGCAACTGGCTTGCCGCCCAGAGGGTGCCAGCCTATCTACGCCGACATGACGACGACACCCAGCACGCTCGACCTGATCGGCAACACCCCTCTGGTCCGCCTTGCCGGCCCCAGCGAGGCCGCCGGTTGCGACATTTTCGGCAAATGCGAATATGCCAACCCCGGTGCCTCCGTGAAGGATCGCGCTGCTTTGTACATCGTGCGTGATGCCGAGGAGCGCGGTACCTTGCTGCCTGGCGGCACGATCGTCGAGGGTACGGCTGGCAATACCGGTATCGGCATCGCCCTGGTCGCCAATGCCAAGGGCTACAAGACCATCATCGTCATGCCCGAGACGCAGTCGAAGGAAAAGATGGACACCTTGCGCGCCTTGGGCGCGGAGCTGGTGCTGGTTCCCGCTGCGCCTTATGCCAACCCCGGCCATTTCGTGCACACCTCGCGCCGGATCGCCGAGGAAACGCCGGGCGCGGTGTGGGCGCAGCAGTTCGACAATATCGCCAATCGCCGCGCGCATATCGAAGGCACGGCAGAGGAAATCTGGGCGCAGATGGAGGGCCGGATCGACGGCTTCACCTGCGCGGCGGGCACCGGCGGTACGATCGCGGGCGTCGGCATGGGGCTGAAGGCGCATGATCCCAACGTCACCATCGCGCTCACCGATCCGCACGGCGCGGCATTGTTCAATTATTACGCGAACGGTGAACTGAAGGCGGAAGGCTCATCCGTTGCAGAAGGCATTGGCCAAGGGCGGATTACCGGCAATCTGGAAGATGCTCCGATCGACACGCAGTTCCGCATTTCCGACGATGTCGGGATGTACTGGGTGCAGCGCCTGCTCAAGGAAGAGGGGCTGTGCCTGGGCCTGTCCTCCGGCATCAATGTCGCCGGTGCCGTCGAACTGGGGCGGACATTGGGTCCGGGCGCACGCGTCGTGACGATCCTGTGCGATACCGGCTTTCGGTACCTGTCCACGCTGTACAATCCGGAGTGGTTGCGCGCCAAGGGATTGCCGGTCTTCCCTTGGTTGGCGGATTGACCTATATTGTCCCGCATGCCAGCTGAAAAAGCCCGCACCACCTGGGGCAACCCCCTCATGCACCGCCTGCAGATCGGCATCGCAGGCATCTTTGCCGTGCTGGTGATGGTGGCGCTGGCCGACATGCTGCTGCAGCGCGCCGGCAGCGGTGCGCCGACGGATGAAGCCGCAGTCGCGCAATCGACGATAACCGACGATTCTGCCCCGCCCGTGGTCCAGGCCCCGGCGGCCAGCGAGCCTTTGGTCGATCTGGGCGTCGTGCCCGATCTGCCAGCGGAAGGCACGCAGCACAGCGCAGGTGGGCAGACCCCTGTAGTGGGCGAATTGCAGCCTAATCCCCAGCCCGGTACCTCGCCCGCGCCGCAACCGTGACGTTCCGGGCGATCGTCCCGGCGGCCGCGATGCTGCTTGCTGCCGGTTGCTCCAACCCGTCCGCTGCGGACACGCCCGCGCCAACCGCCGTCACGCATAGCTCAACTGCGCTTCCATCGCTCCTTCCCGCTTTGGCCAGAACGCCTGTGGTGCTCATGAGCAGCCTGCCTTTGGTCTATGGCGAGCGGGCCGATATGGCGGCGGTGCTGGCCGGAAACAGCACGCCGCATCCGCTGTATGCGGCGCTGAATGCGGCGCATGATCTGCGCGTGGCAGATGTTCTGGACGCACGGGCACTGCGCGATGCCGAGCTGTTGATCCTCGTCCAGCCGCGCTTGCTGGCCGCCGAAGAACTCGTCGCGCTGGACGGCTTCGTGCGCAGCGGAGGCAGGCTGCTGCTGTTCGCCGACCCCATGCTGGAATGGGCGGGTGACGCGGGCAGGGGCCTTGGCGATCCGAACGGTCCGCTGCGCTCTGTGCTCATCTCGCCGCTGCTGCGCCATTGGGGGCTTGAGCTGATCGACCCTGAAATCGAGTCGGTGCGGTTGCCCGCTTCCGGGGCGGACCTCGTCCATCCCGGACGTTTTGAACCTCTATTGGGGAAAACCGGGGACGCTGCCTGCCGCATTGAGGCGGGCGGACACGTCGCCCGCTGCACGCCGGGGCAGGGCATGGCGCTGCTGGTGGCCGATGCGGACCTGCTGTCCCCTCAGATGCTCGGCGGATCGGCCAGCTCTGCCAGCGCCAACCGGCGGTTTGTCGCCAGCCTGATTGCACAAGTGATGGCGGAAGACACCTCATGACCGCGCTACCGAACAGGGCTTCGGTTGGGCGCGTTTTTCAAGTATTCCCCAACTAACACCCGCGCAGACCCAAAAAAACCCTTCCATCCCCAATTTTCCCCTGTTATGGCTGTGCATAGTCGGGGTTTAAACCATCTGTCATGCCTGCACGGCCTGCGGCGCACCTGCGCGGCGGGAGAAGGCTGGCTTTGTCTCCTGAACGGGAGGCGGGCCGCACCTGAGTGCAAGGCAGAGACGAACAACCCCCGGATGATCGAGGACACGCAGCGGCGCGGGATAAGGGGTTCATTTCACAAGTGGCGGAAATCAGTGCCTTTATCGGTTCAGCACTGACCACCATCGACCCCAAGGGCCGGATGGCCATTCCGGCTAACTTTCGAAACCCCCTGATCTATGCCAGCAAGGGCGAAAGCCTTGCTGTTCTCAGCTTCAACACCGAAGGCCAGTGCCTGCAGGGTTGCGGCACGACGCGCCTCGAATCGCTGTTGCAGCAGATGCAGCAGCGCGAAGAGATGGCGAACGCGCAGGGTGAGGAATTCCGCACCGAAGTGTTCGGCGGCGCGCGTTTCAACACAACCTTCCGCATTGCGTTCGATGGCAGCGGACGCCTGATCCTGCCCAAGCTGCTGGTGGCGATGGCGCGGATCGAAAAGAATGTCTTCTTCAGCGGTAACGGCACCGATTTCAGCGTCTGGGGCGTCGAACACCTTCTGTCGCTCGATGATCCGCGCTTGGCCTCGCAGCAATATGTCGCGCGATTCATGATGGAAGAGCTGGGGGGCAAGGCCTGATGGCGCGCTCCAGCCCCCGTCCTCCACTGGCCGCGTCCGATGCGCCGCACACGCCGGTGCTGCTCGCCGAGGTGCTTGATGGCCTGGCCATTGCTCTCGACGAAGTGCATGTCGATGCGACATTCGGTGCAGGCGGTTACAGCCGTGCGATGCTGGCGGCGGGCGGAATCGTGCACGGGCTGGACCGCGATCCCGACGCTGCGGCAGCCGGCAACGCGCTGGCCACCGAAACCAGCGGGCGCTTCGTGTTCCACGCTGCTCGTTTTTCGCAGCTGGCGCAGGTGCTGCGCGACGCTGGGCTGGCTCAGGTCGATGGCATCGTGTTTGACATCGGCGTGTCGTCGATGCAGCTCGACCAGGCCGAGCGCGGCTTTTCGTTTCAGTCGGATGGCCCGCTTGATATGCGCATGGGGCAGGATGGCCTCAGCGCGGCGGACTTCGTCAACACCGCCGATGAAGCCGATATCGCCGATATCCTGTATCTTTACGGTGAGGAGCGCCAGTCGCGCCGCATCGCACGCGCCATAGTTGCCGCGCGCCCGCTGGAACGGACGCTGGAGCTGGCCGCGGTGGTGCGCAAGGCTTTGGGCTATCGTCCCGGCGCGCCCAAGGATCCGGCCACCCGCACCTTTCAGGCGATCCGCATTCATGTGAACGGAGAGCTGGATGAGCTGCGCGCCGGGCTGGTCGCGGCCGAGGCGATGCTCGCGCCTGGCGGCAGGCTGGCCGTGGTCAGCTTCCACAGTCTTGAAGATCGCATCGTCAAGCGCTTCTTCAAGCTGCGCAGTGGTAGCGAAGGCGCAGGATCGCGCCATCTGCCCGATATGTCCGGCCAGCGCCGGGCGCCGAGTTTCGAGAAACCCGCCAGACCGACCCGGGCGGGCGAGGCCGAATGCGCGCGTAACCCCCGCGCGCGTTCGGCCACCTTGCGGGTCGCGGTCCGCAGCCAGGCCCCGGCCTGGGGCGTCGACGACGACATGGAAAGGCGCGCGGCATGATCCTGGCCGTCAAGCGCCTCAAGACCATCGGCTGGATCGCGCTGATCTTCATCGTGGCGATCGCCTTGTACCCGCTGTCGCTGAGCGTCGCGACGTTGCGCAGCGACCTCAATCGGGTGGAGCGCGACATCCTGCGCACCCGCGCGGAGCTGCGCTATCTGGAAACCGAATTCGCAACGCGGGCCAGCCTGACCCAGCTGGCGATGTGGAACGACCTGGAATACGGCTATGAAGCGCCGAGCGCCGCCCAATATCTGGATGGCGAGCGGGAGTTGGCCAACCTGGGCGATGAGCAGCGGCAGCTCGACAAGCCGGTGCGGGTCGCTGCCATGACCATCAAGCCGCAGGCCGAACCGGCGGCGATCACCCCGTCGCAGCTGGCGGCAACCACGGTTCCCACTCCCAAGCCGCTATCGGTTGCGGCCAGCGTGGCGATCATCAGCCCCGCGCGCGTTCCCACCGCCGCCGCGCCCAAAGCTCCGGCCAAGGAGTCGGCCAAGGACGGGGCCAAGCCCGAAGCCAAGGCCGAGGGCCGCCGCCTGCTGGATGACCGTCTGCTCGACCGGATCAACAAGCAGGCCGATGCTGAACTCAAGAAAGTAGGGGGCCAATGACCGCGCTCGCATCCGGTAGCCACAGGGTTCGCCTCGCCAGCAAGCGGCAGCATCTCACGCTGACCGCGCAGGTACGCCTGGTCGCGGTGCTGGCGCTGTTCGGCATCGGCGTCGGCGCGATCCTCCTGAGACTGACGTTCATCGGCGTGTTCGGCGAGCAGGCGCAGGCCGCGACACGCTCTGCCCTGGTCGATCCGGGCAGGGGCGATATCGTCGATCGCAACGGCGTGCCGATGGCGCGGACCATCAACGGCTATGCCATCCGCGTGGTGCCCGACCGGCTGATCGGCGACCGGGCCGTGCTGGCGGGCAAATTGGCGACGATCTTCCCGGATACGACCGAAGCGCGTTTTCTTGACCTGCTCAGCCGCAAGAAGCCGACCTATCTGCGCCACCGCGCCGTGCCTGAAGAGGTCAACCGCGTGCATGCGCTTGGCGAGGTGGGGATCGAATTTCCGCGCGAGAAGGAACGCTTTTATCCGCAGCTGCAGCTGGCCGCGCACGTGCTGGGCTATGTCCACCCCGATGGCCACGGCGTATCGGGCATGGAGCGCGCGCTGGATGCGGAACTGATCGACCCGAAACTGCGACTGACCCCGTCGGCGCTTTCGGTCGATATCCGGGTGCAGGCTGCGCTCGAGGACGAGCTTGGCCGGGCGATGAAGTCGTACGATGCCAAGGCCGCCGCTGGCCTGGTGCTGGATGTGGAAACCGGCGAGGTGATGGCGATGACCTCGCTGCCCAGCTTCAACCCCAACCAGTTCGATGCCAGCAGCGCTGCGTTCGAGGCCAACCAGGTCACCTACCGGTTCTTCGAGCTTGGCTCGACGTTCAAGCCGCTGACGGTCGCGGCCGCCATCGATGCGGGCACCGTCACCGATCTGTCGCGGCGGTATGATGCCAGCAAGCCGCTGCGGGTGGCGGGTTTCCAGATCCGCGATTCCCACTCTTCGGGCCGCTGGCTGAACGTGCCGGAAACGCTGGTGCACAGCTCCAACATCGTCACCGCGCAGATCGCTGACGAGCTTGGCCCGGAACGGCTGCAGTCCGTGATGCGCAAGCTGCACTTTGACCGGCCCGCCCAGATCAACCTGCGCGAAAGGGTCAAGCCATTGTGGCCCGCCAATTGGGGCCGCCTGACCAACATGACCGTGGGCTATGGCCATGGCATCGCGGTGAGTCCGCTGCATCTGGCGAGCGCGTACGCTGCCATGGTCAACGGCGGACTGTATCGCCCTGCCACTTTGCTGAAGCTCAACCCCAATCAGGTTCCGCGCGGCGAGCGGGTGTTCAAGGCTTCCACCAGCGCCCGCATGAACCAGCTGCTGCGCATGATCGTGCGCGATGGCACGGGCCGCAAGGCCGAGGCTCCGGGCTTTCGTGTCGGCGGGAAAACCGGATCCGCTGAAAAACCCGGCGCAGGCGGGTACAAGCGCAGCTCGGTTGTCGCCACCTTCGCTGCAGTCTTCCCGATGGACTCACCGCGTTTCGTGGTGCTGATCATGATCGACGAACCGGCAGGAAACCAGGCATCGTCGTTCCAGCGCACCGCCGGATGGACCGCAGCGCCGGTCGTCGCCCGATTGGTCCCGCGCATCGGCCCGATGCTGGGGATCATTCCGGATGATCGCCGCGATGTCGATGTGTCCGAACTGATGCCGCTTCTCTGGAAGGCTCCGGTAAAGGCAACTGCAAAGGCAGCGAGCGGCGCGGACGATCCGGCATAGGCGATTATACATGCGTGCAAGGGTGCAGGGGTATTGCATCTGTGCGGGGGAACCATAGAGGAGGCGGGGATTTTCAGGGTCGGTCAAAGGGTACAGCGATGAAACTGGGTGAATTGGCCGCCGGGCTTGCCAGCGCCGATGCTGCGCGGACCGTGACCGGGTTTGCCATCGATCACCGCAAGGTCGCTCCTGGCACCGTGTTCGGTGCCTTTCGCGGTGCGCGCTTCAATGGCGAGGATTTCATTACCGATGCGGTTGCCGCAGGCGCCGTCGCAATCGTCGCGGCGCCCGATGCCATCGTCACCGGTGCAGTCCACATTGCCGATCCCGAACCCCGCCGTGCCTTTGCGCAGATCGCCGCGCGTTTCTTCACGCCCGTGCCATCGCATGTTGCCGCGGTCACCGGCACCAATGGCAAGACATCTACCGCGGAAATGACCCGCCAATTGTGGCGTATGGCCGGGCACAACGCGGCCTCGATCGGCACTTTGGGCGTGACGACGTCGGTCGATCAGGCCACCACCGGGCTGACCACCCCCGATATCGTGACCTTCCTCGGCAATATGTCCGGCCTCGCCCGCGAGGGCGTGACCCATGCGATCTTCGAGGCATCGAGCCACGGACTGTCGCAGTTCCGTACCGAAGGACTGCCGGTGCAGGTGGCTGCATTCACCAACTTGAGCCGCGATCACCTCGATTACCATGGCACGATGGATGAGTATTTCGAGGCAAAGATGCGCCTGATCGACGAAGTGGTTGTCGATGGCGGCAGTTTTGTCCTTTGGGCGGACGACAGCTGGTCGGACAAGGTTGCCGACCGGGTCAAGGCGCGCGGGCTGAAGCTGATGTTGGTCGGCGCAGCGGGTGAGGACATCTGCCTGGTCAGCCGCACGCCTACTCAGCTGGGCCAAGTTTTGATGCTGTCGCACAATGGCAAGGACGTGAAGGTCAATCTGCCGCTGATCGGTGCGTATCAGGCGGCCAACGCCTTGGTGTCAGCGGGCATCGTCATCGCTGCGGGCGGTGATGCTGCCCAGGTTTTCGACCATATGGCGCGGCTGCAGCCGGTGCGCGGGCGGCTGGAACGCGCCGTGATCACGCGGACAGGCGCACCGGTGTATGTCGATTACGCGCACACTCCTGATGGGCTTGAGGCGGCGATTGCCGCGCTGCGGCCGCATGTCAGCGGCAAGCTCATCACCCTGTTCGGCGCCGGCGGTGACCGCGATACCGGCAAGCGGCCGGAAATGGGCAAGGTCGCCAGCGCATTGTCCGACTTGGTGATCGTCACCGACGACAACCCGCGTTCGGAAGACCCCGCCACGATCCGCAGCGCGATCATGGCGGCTGCACCGGGCGCGACCGAAATCGGCGGGCGCCGAGAGGCGATCGCAGCGGCTATCGGCATGGCCGGGGCCGACGATATCGTGCTGCTCGCTGGCAAGGGTCATGAGCAAGGCCAGATCGTCGGCGACCGCGTTCTGCCGTTCGACGACGTCCAAGTCGCGCGGGAGTGCGCGGCGTGAGCGGAATGGCCTTTCTAAAGCCCCTCTCCTTCAGGGGAGGGGTTGGGGTGGGGCCTGCAAGGGCGTCGTTCTCTTCCCCACCCCCAGCCCCTCCCCTGAAGGGGAGGGGAGCATCATGACCCTGTGGACCACCTCCGAAATCGCAGCCGCCACCGGGGGCACAGCGTCAGCCGACTTCGCGGTGTCCGGCGTCGCGTTCGATTCGCGCGAGATCGCTCCGGGCGATCTGTTCATCGCGATGCGGGGCGAGGCGACCGATGGGCACCTGTTTATCGACCGCGCGATCGCTGCGGGTGCGGCCGGTGTCATCACCGAACAGCCGATCGACCATCCGCACGTTCTGGTGCGCGATAGCGCCGCTGCGCTCACCGAACTGGGGCATGCGGCGCGCGCGCGCAGCACCGCTACGATCATCGGCGTCACGGGATCGGCGGGCAAGACGAGCACCAAGGAGGCGCTGTTCCACGCGCTGGATCGCATGGCGCCGGGCGCAGCGCACCGCTCGGTCAAGAGCTACAACAACCATGTCGGCGTCCCGCTCAGCCTGGCGCGGATGCCCCGCGATGCGCGTTATGGCGTGTTCGAGATGGGCATGAACCACACCGGCGAGCTGGCGGAGCTGACCCGCATCGTGCGGCCGCACATCGCCATCATCACCACCATCGCGCCTGCCCATATCGGCAACTTCAGTACGGGCGAAGAGGGCATTGCCGATGCCAAGGCCGAGATATTCCTGGGGCTCGAACCCGGCGGCACCGCGATCGTGCCGCACGACAACCGCCATTATCCGCGCCTGTATGCCGCTGCTCAGGCCGCCACCGATTACGTCGTCCGCTTCGGCAGCCAGCCGGACAGCGAGGCCCGGTTGATCGACTCCATCGGCGCTGTCGAGGGCGGCTCGCTGGTCACCGCGCAGATCTCAGAAGCGCGCCTGTGCTTCCGCATTGCAGCGCCCGGCGCGCATTGGGTGATGAACGCGCTGGCGGTCATGGCGGCGGTCGAGGCGGCAGGCGGTGATCTTGCCGTTGCAGGCCTTGCGCTTGCCGACCTTCCCGGCATGGCGGGGCGCGGTGAGCGGTTGACAATTGCGACGCCCGATGGCGGCCAGGCGCTGCTGATCGACGAGGCGTATAACGCCAACCCGGCATCGATGGCGGCAACGCTGGCGCTGCTGCGGCAGCAGAAGGCGTCGCGGCGCATTGCGGTGCTGGGCGCGATGAAGGAAATGGGCGCGACGTCCGACAGCTATCACGCCGCGCTCGCAGATCCGGTGATCGGGGCGAATGTCGCGTCGGTCATTCTGGTCGGCGATGAAATGGCACCCTTGGCCGATGCGCTCGCCAAATCGCTTGAGTGGCAGGGCACAATCGCGCATGTGCCCGCCGCCGACGCGGCGCTTGGCGCGCTTCGGGCAATCTTGGCCGATGGCGATGCGGTGCTCGTCAAGGGGTCCAATTCCGTGGGATTATCTGCGCTGGTACGCGCGCTGGCCACACCGGTGGCAGGCGTCGCTGCGGTGCAGGAGGGGGTCTGATGCTGTATCTGCTGGCACAATATCTGGATTTTGAAGGTCCGTTGAACCTGATCCGGTACCTGAGCTTCCGCTCGGGCGCTGCCATCGTTACCGCGCTGTTCATCGGCATGCTCATCGGCCCGCGCTTCATTCTGATGCTGCGCACGCGCCAGGGCAAGGGTCAGCCGATCCGCACCGATGGACCGCAGACGCACCTGGCCAAGCGTGGCACGCCGACCATGGGCGGGCTTATGATCCTGATATCGCTGACCATCTCGGTGCTGCTGTGGATGGACCTGTCCAGCAGCTTTGTGTGGGCGTGCTTGGGCGTGACTTTGGGCTTCGGGGTGATCGGCTTCCTCGACGACTTCGACAAGGTCCGCAAGGCCAGCCACAAGGGCGTGTCGGGCAAGGTCCGGCTGCTGGGCGAGTTCGTGATCGCTGGCGTTGCCAGCTGGCTGATCCTGGGCGAAACGGGCACGCTGCTGTACGTGCCCTTCATCAATTATCCGCCGTTCGACCTTGGCCTGTTCTACATTCCCTTTGCCGCGTTCACCATCGTTGCATTCGGCAATGCGGTGAACCTGACCGACGGCCTCGATGGGCTTGCGACCTTCCCGGTCATCATCGCCAGCCTGACCTTCCTGCTGATCGTGTACCTGGTCGGCAACGCCAAATTCGCCGCATACCTTGGCATCCCGCATGTCCCAGGGGCTGGCGAGCTGGCGATCTATTGCGGCTGCATCATCGGCGCGTGCCTTGCGTTCCTGTGGTTCAATGCGCCGCCTGCCGCGGTGTTTATGGGCGATACCGGATCGCTTGCTTTGGGCGGCGCACTGGGCGCGATCGCCGTTGCAGCGCATCACGAGATCGTACTTGGCATCGTCGGCGGGCTGTTCGTGGTCGAGGCGATGTCGGTGATCATCCAGGTGTTCTTCTTCAAGCGCACCGGCAAGCGCGTGTTCCGCATGGCGCCGATCCACCATCATTTCGAGCAACTGGGCTGGGCGGAATCGACCGTCGTCGTGCGCTTCTGGATCATTTCGCTGGTGCTTGCGCTGGCCGGCCTTGCAACGTTGAAGATCCGGTGATCACCTCGCCCGCCTTTGCCGCGAAACGCTATTGCATCCTGGGGCTCGCGCGCTCGGGTCTTGCGACGCTCGATGCGTTGATGGCGTCGGGCGCGCAGTGCACCATATGGGACAACCGCGAGGAAGCGCGCGAAGCGGCGGTCGCCAGCCACCCCGGTGTCGTGATCGGCGATCCGATGGAGATCGACCTTGCCGGGCTCGACGGCCTGATCGTCTCGCCCGGTGTTCCGCTCAACCGGCATCCGGTGGCCGATCGTGCGCGGGCGGCAGGCGTGCCGATCATCGGCGATATCGAGCTGTTCGCGCTGGCCCGGCCCAGCCTGCCGCCGCACCGCGTGGTGGGCATCACCGGCACCAACGGTAAATCCACCACCACCGCTCTCATTCACCACATCCTGCGCGAGGCAGGCGTGCCGACGATCATGGGCGGCAATATCGGCCTGCCCATCCTGTCGCAGCCGCCGCTGCCATCGGGCGGGGTGTATGTGCTGGAGCTTTCGAGCTACCAGATCGACCTCACCTTCAACCTCGATTGCGATGTTGCGGTGCTGCTCAACATCACGCCCGATCATCTGGACCGCTATGACGGTTTTGCCGGCTATTGCGCCTCCAAGGCTCGGTTGTTCGGCATGCAGGGCGATGGCCATGTCGCCGTGGTCGCGACCGACGATGCGCCCACGCGCGACATTGCGGCGAGCGTGGCGAACTTGGTCGAAGTGCACGCCACCGATATTGCGCCTGCCGACCAGCGCGCCTGGCCCAGCCTGCAGGGGCCGCACAACGCGCAGAACATCGCTGTCGCGTTGGGTGTCGCCAAGGCGCTGGGGCTGGACGAAGCGCGCACCCGCGCTGCGCTTGCAACGTACGCCAGCCTGCCGCACCGTATGGAGCGGATCGCGCAGCATCGCGGCGTGGTGTATGTCAACGACAGCAAGGCCACCAACCCGGCCTCGACCGCGCCTGCGCTCGCTGCATTTCCGCGGGTCCACTGGATCGTCGGCGGCCTGCCCAAGGGCGACAACCTTGACGAATGCGCCGCCCATTTCGGCCATGTCGTGCGCGCCTATACCATCGGCGAGGCAGGCCCTGCCTTTGCCGATCAGCTTGAGCAGGTGATGCCGGTCACCCGCGCAGAAATGCTCGACACGGCCGTGCGCAGCGCGATGGAGCATGCGCAGGCAGGCGATGTCGTTTTGCTCTCGCCAGCTTGCGCCTCGTTCGACCAGTTTCGCGATTTCGAGGCGCGGGGCGACAGCTTCCGCAAGATCGTCGACGCTCTGATCGCCAGTGATACCCGCCAGTCTGAGGATGCCGCAGTATGAGTGAACTGGCCGCACCCCCGCCCCCCACCGGCCAACGCGCGTACCGTCTGCCGCGCAATCTCAGCCGCAGGCTGGGCCGCAGCGACCGATCGCAGCTGGCGATCTGGTTCTGGGAACTCGACCGCGTGCTGCTCTCGCTGATCATGGTGCTCATCGCGATCGGCCTGATCGCGGTGCAGGCGGCATCGCCCGCCACCGCGCGCCGCCTTTCCACTGCGACCGAGGTCCTGAGCCCGCTGTACTTCTTCTACCGCCAGCTGGGCTGGGTGATCGTGGGGCTGGGCTTCATGTTCGTGGTCTCCATCCTGCCCAAGCGCGAGGCGCGCAGGCTGGCGATCATCATAGCCTGTGTGTGCCTGGTGCTGCTGATGCTGGTGCCGATCGTCGGCAATACCGTGAACGGCGCCAAGCGCTGGATCGGCTATGGCATCGGCATCCAGCCGTCCGAATTCCTGAAGCCTGCGTTTGCGGTGACGATGGCATGGATCATCTCGCTGCGGATCAAGGATCCGACCTTGCCGGTGCTGCGGCTGTCGGCGCTGATCACCGGCTTCATCGCGTTTCTGCTGATGCGCCAACCGGACCTTGGCCAGACGATCATGTTCATGGGTATCTGGTTCACGCTGATGCTGCTGGCGGGCCTGTCCATGCAGATCGTGGCCATGGGCATCGGCGCGGGCGCTCTCGGCATGACCGCGGCCTATTTCTTTTACCCGGTGGCGACGCAGCGCATCAACGGCTGGCTGTTCGGCGCGGGCGAATACGATCAGGTGATGTTCGCGCACAAGACGCTGACCGGCGGCGGGTTGATCGGCACCGGGCCAGGCCTTGGCACGCACAAGTTCAACCTGCCCGAGGCGCACACGGATTACATTTTCTCCGTCATCGGCGAGGAATTCGGCCTGCTGGCGTGCGCGGCGATTGCGCTGGTGTATTTCGCCATCATCGCGCGGGTGTGCATGCGGCTGCTCGACGAGCGCGACCTGTTCACCATCCTTGCGGTGACGGGCCTGACCGCACAGCTGGGCGGGCAGGCGTTCATCAATATTGCGGTCAACCTACAGCTGTTCCCGTCCAAAGGCATGACGCTGCCATTCATCAGCTATGGCGGGTCTTCGATGATTGCGCTGTGCATCGGTGCGGGGCTATTGCTGTCGCTGACCCGGCGCAATCCTTTCGAGGACCGCACGTTGCCGGGCGCGGACTGGAGCCGAAAATGACCGTGTCACGCCATTATGTGCTGGCCGCTGGCGGCACCGGCGGACATCTGATCCCCGCATTCGCCCTTGCGCGCGAACTGCAGCGGCGCGGGCACCACATCGCGCTGGTGACCGATGAGCGCGGCGCGAAGATCCCGGGCATTTTCGAGGGCGATCAGGTGCACATCCTGCCGCAGGGGCGGATCGCGGGCGGGCCATTGGGCTGGCTGCGCGGCGCGCGCGGCATCTGGGCCGGGCGCAAGATGGCGCTCAACCTGTTCGAAACCTTCCAGCCAAGCGCGGTGGTCGGCTTCGGCGGATACCCTGCGCTGCCCACATTGCTCGCCGCGCAAAAGGCTGCGATCCCCACGGTGATCCATGAGCAGAACGCGGTACTGGGCCGGGTCAATCGCCTCATGGCGGGCCGGGTCAATGCGATCGCCACCGCCTACAAGCAGGTCGATCGGCTGAACCCCAAGCTCGCCGACCGCGTGCATGTCGTGGGCAATCCGGTGCGCGAAGAGGTGCTGGCGCTGCGCGGTGAGAATTATCCGCCGCTGCTGGAAGACGGCGTGTTCCGCGTGCTGGTCACCGGCGGCAGCCAGGGCGCGCGCGTATTGTCCGAAGTGGTGCCCGATGGCCTGGCGATGCTGCCGGTCAACCTGCGCCGCCGCCTGCAGGTGGTGCAGCAGTGCCGCGAGGAGGACATCGAGGGCGTTCGCGCCAAATATGCCGCGCATGGCATTCCCGCTGAGCTTGCAACGTACATGAACGACCTGCCCGAGAAACTGGGCTGGTCGCACCTGTTCATCGGCCGCGCCGGTGCGTCCACGATTGCAGAGCTGACTGCCGCGGGCAGGCCGGCGATCCTGGTGCCGCTGCCGATCGCCACCGATGACCACCAGACCGCCAATGCGCGCGAAATGGTTAAGGCCGGGGGCGCGCGCGCGATCCGTCAGGAGGCGTTCACCCCCAAGGAGCTAGCCAAGCAGATCCAGAAGATGGCGCTCGATCCGCACGCGCTGGAAAACGCCGCGCTTGCCGCGCACAAATGTGGGTATCCGCACGCGGTGCGCGATCTGGCCGATCTGGTCGAAAGTTTTGGCGGCGCACCGTTGGTGGATGTCATCCGCGTGGCACCCGCTGCCAAGGGGCACGCCATCGGCGGCGAAGCGCTGGCCCGTGATACAGAAAGAGCAGAAGCATGAAGGGCGTCGGAATCGACATCGGGACCATCCATTTCATCGGGATCGGCGGGATTGGCATGTCCGGCATCGCCGAGGTGATGCACAATCTGGGCTACAAGGTTCAGGGGTCCGACATTGCCGAAAGCTATGTCATCGATGGTCTGCGCAAGCGCGGCATCAAGGTGATGATCGGCCACAACGCCGAGAATCTGGGCGATGCGGCAGTGGTGGTGACATCCACCGCGATCAAGCGCGGCAATCCTGAGGTCGATCTGGCGCTGGAAACGCGCGTGCCGGTGGTGCGCCGCGCCGAAATGCTAGCCGAGCTGATGCGGCTGAAGTCCACCGTCGCGGTGGCGGGCACGCACGGCAAGACCACCACGACATCGATGATCGCAGCGATGCTGGATGCAGGCGGCATCGACCCCACCGTCATCAACGGCGGCATCATCAACAGCTATGGCTCGAACGCCCGTCTGGGCGCGAGCGAGTGGATGGTGGTGGAAGCCGACGAAAGCGACGGCAGCTTCCTGCGGCTTGACGGCACGATTGCCGTGGTCACCAATATCGATCCCGAGCATCTCGACCATTACCGCACCTTCGACAAGGTGAAGGACTCGTTCGTCGAGTTCGTCCAGAACGTGCCGTTTTATGGCGCGGCGATCCTGTGTATCGACCATCCGGAGGTTCAGGCCATCCTGCCGCGCGTCAAGGACCGGCGAATCGTCACCTACGGCTTTGGCGCGCAGGCCGATGTGCGCGGCGACAATGTCGTCTCGATCCCCGGCGGAAACCGCTTCGACGTGACCGTGCGTGAGCGCGATGGCTCCACCCGCCTGATCGAGGGTATCGAGCTGCCGATGCCGGGCCGCCACAATGTGCAGAACGCAATCGCCGCAATCGCGGTGGGCCTGCAGATGGGCATGGCGGACAGCGACATCGTCACCGGCTTTGCCAAGTTCGGCGGCGTGAAGCGGCGTTTCACCAATGTCGGCAATGTCGCCATGGGAGACAAAGGCGGCATCACCATCATCGACGATTACGGCCATCACCCGGTGGAAATCCGCGCGGTGCTGGCCGCGGCGCGCGAGGGCGTGCAGAACCGCATCATCGCGGTGGTCCAGCCGCACCGGTATTCGCGGTTGGGCGATCTGATGGACGAGTTCCAGCAGGCCTTCAACGATGCCGATGTCGTGTATGTCGCGCCGGTCTATGCCGCAGGCGAAGACCCCGTCGAGGGCGTCAGCGCCGATGCGCTGGCGAGCGGCCTCAAGGCGCGCGGCCATCGGCAGGCGCGGACCATCAGCGGTCCGGACGAACTTGCCGACCTGCTGGCCGCAGAGGCGCAGGATGGCGACATGGTCGTGTGCCTGGGCGCGGGCGACATCACCAAATGGGCAGCGGGCCTCGCTGCCGCGATCACCGAACGGAGGACCACGGCATGAACACGCCATTCGATTGGATGATCGACATGCAAAAGCAGATGATCGATGCCCAGCGCCAGCAGATGCAGGCCGGGCAGAAGGCGCTTGAGGCGTGGCAGAAGTCGGTCGACGGGGCCGCGGCCATGCGCGATGCGGCCAGTGCGCAACAGCGCGCGGTGAAGGGCTGGCTGTCGATCTGGGGTATCAAGTGAACCTTGGAATGATCGATCCACTTGCCCCAGATATGCCCTCACCCGCATTCCCGAGCGAAGTCGAGGGACGCGCGCGCAACCCTTCGCGCACACGTCCCTCGACTTCGCTCGGGACAAACGGGAAGGGTGTGGCTGACATGACGGTGCGCGGAAAGCTTACTGTAAGCGCTCCATTGGCCCCCTTGCTGTGGTTCAAGACGGGTGGCCCGGCCGACTGGCTGTTCGAGCCGAAGGACGCGGACGATCTGATAGAGTTCCTGAGTCAACTCGATCCGGCGGTCCCGGTGATGGCGCTCGGCCTCGGCTCGAACCTCATCGTGCGCGATGGCGGCGTGCCTGGCGTTGTCGTGCGGCTCGGCAAGGCGTTTGCGCAGGTTGAAGCCGCAGGCGATATGACCCTGCGCTGCGGGGCAGGGGCATCGGGCATACTGGTGTCCTCGACCGCGCGCGATGCGGGCATTGGGGGCCTGGAATTCCTGCGCTCGATCCCCGGCACGGTCGGCGGATTCGTCCGCATGAACGGCGGCGCTTACGGGCGCGAGGTGAAGGACATCCTGATCGATTGCGACGTGGTGCTGCGCGATGGTTCGCGGCGCACGCTGGCGCTCGCCGACTTGCACTACACCTATCGCCATTCCGAATTGCCCGAAGGCGCGATCGTCATCGGCGCCACATTCAAGGGATCACCCGCCGAACCCGCCGCCATCCAGGCCGAAATGGACCGCATCGCCGCCTCGCGCGAGGCCAGCCAGCCGCTGCGCAGCAAGACCGGCGGTTCGACTTTCAAGAACCCAGATGGCCACAAGGCTTGGGCTCTGGTCGATCAGGCGGGATGCCGCGGCCTGACGGTCGGCGGCGCGCAGGTCAGCGAGAAGCACACCAACTTTTTGATCAACACAGGCGATGCCACCAGCGCCGACATCGAGGCTTTGGGCGAGGAAGTCCGCGCGCGGGTCAAGGCGCAGTCGGGTGTAGAGCTGGAATGGGAAATCCAGCGGATAGGCAACAATGAGCCCTCTCCCGTTGAGCTACGCTCGCCTGCGGCTCAGGGGAGAGGGTTGGGAGAGGGGCGTGGCAGCCATGGTTGATCCGATCACTCCCCCTCTCCCTTCGCCGCTTCGCGGCTCTTCCCTCTCCCCTCAAGGAGAGAGGGCGAGATTGCACATCGCTGTCCTCATGGGCGGCTGGTCGGCGGAGCGCGAGGTGTCGCTGATGAGCGGCGAGGGCGTTGCCAAGGCGCTGGATTCGCGCGGGCACACCGTGACCCGCGTCGACATGGACCGCAATGTCGCTGCCGTGCTGGCGGGAATCCGTCCCGATGTGGTGTTCAACGCGTTGCACGGTACGCCGGGTGAGGATGGCAGCGTGCAGGGCATGCTCGATCTGATGCAGATCCCCTACACGCACTCGGGCATGGCGACTTCAGTGATCGCGATCGATAAGGTGCTGACCAAGCAGGCGCTGCTGCCGCATGGTATCCCAATGCCCGGCGGACATATCGTGCGCTCGGAAAGCCTGTACGCAGGCGATCCGCTGCCGCGGCCCTATGTGCTCAAACCCGTCAACGAAGGCTCGTCCGTTGGCGTTGCCATCGTGAAAACCGACAGCAACTATGGCGACCCGATCAGCCCGGATGCCACCGGGCCGTGGCAGGTGTTCGACGAACTGCTCGTCGAACCCTTCATCAAGGGCCGCGAACTGACCACGGCGGTGCTGGGCGACCGCGCGCTGGGGGTTACCGAGCTGCAGACCAAATCCGGCTTTTATGATTACGACGCCAAGTACACCGATGGCCTCACGCTGCACATCTGCCCGGCGGATATCCCCGCCGACATCGCCGCGATGTGCATGGACCTGGCGCTCAGGGCGCACAATATCCTGGGCTGCAAAGGCGCATCGCGCTCCGATTTCCGGTGGGATGACGAGCAGGGCGCGGACGGGCTGTATCTGCTGGAGGTCAACACCCAGCCGGGCATGACGCCGCTGAGCTTGGTGCCGGAACAGGCCGCGCATGTCGGCATCAGCTATGCCGATCTGGTCGAGATCATCGTCGAGCAGGCACTTCACGACTCTGCACTTCATCAATCGGCTATGGGGGGGCACCCAGCATGACGACCCGGATCAAACGCGGTTCTTCCGCGCGACGCGGCGCGACACGCGCCAAGCCGCGCACGGCGCAGCGATCGCGCACCAATGCGGCGCTGGCGCGGCTGCCGTTCACCGATGCGCAGCTGCAAAAGGCCGCGACCATCGGCGTGATGGGGCTGTTGGCGCTGGGCGCAGTGATCACGGCGCAGTTCATCGGCCTGCCCGGCATGGTGCAGGAAGAGATGGCGCTGGCCGCCGGGCGCGCCGGGTTCGAGGTCAAGAAGGTCGAGGTGCGCAACGTCGACAAGATGAACGAACTGAAGGTCTATGAGATCGTGCTGGCGCAGAAGGACCGCTCGATGCCGCAGGTCGATCTGGAGGAATTGCGGCGCGAACTCACCGCGTTCAGTTGGATCGCCGATGCCCGCATCTCGCGCCAGCTGCCCGATACGCTGATCGTCGACATCGTCGAGCGCGAACCGCTGGCGGTGTGGGAAGATCGTGGGCGTGTGATGCTGGTCGATGCCGAAGGCGTGGCGCTGGAGCCCAGCCCCGGCCAGATCGACCCGAAGATGCTGCGGATCGTCGGCAAGCGCGCCAATGCGCGGATCGGTGACCTGACCGAACTGCTCGATGTCGCGCCGGCGCTCACCCCCCAGGTTAAAGAGGCCGAATGGGTCGGCAACCGCCGCTGGAACCTCACCTTCCACACCGGGGAAGTGCTGGCGTTGCCCGAGGGCGAGCAATTGTCCGAAGCGGCGTTGGTCAACTTTGCCCGGATGGACGGGGTCAACCGGCTTCTGGGCAAGGGCGTTACCTATTTCGACTTACGCGATCCTGAGCGGGCCTATCTGCGAAAGCCGCGAAACCCTGCCAAACCGGAAGGCGATGCGATTGCATCGGCCGCGCAATGAGCGGGGCCAAGGCACGCAAGGGGGCCAGCGCCGTCCCCCGCATCGAAAAGACCTTCGGCGCGCTGGATATCGGCTCGTCCAAGGTCAGCGCGCTGATCATCGGCCGGACGGAAACCGGCGAGCTGCTGGTGCTGGGCACCGGCCAGCGGGCCAGCGATGGCGTTAAGCGCGGCTATATCACCGACATGCAGGCGACCGAACTGGCCGTGCGCGAAGCGGTGGAGCAGGCCGAGCGGATTGCCGGGCTGAACATCGACCATGTCCACGTCAGCTGCACCTCCGGTGGCCTCACCAGCACGATCGCGCGCGTCGAGATCGATCTGGGTGGTGGCCGCATCGACGAGGACGATGTCGATCATCTGCTCGCTGCCGGGCGCGAGACGATCCAGCCGGGCGGGCGCATGGTGCTGCACGCGCAGCCTGCTTTGTACACGCTGGACGGTGCGACCGGGGTCAAGAAGCCCATCGGCCTGCATGCCGAGCGGCTGGGTGTCGATATCCACGTGGTGTTCGCCGATGGCGCGCCGGTGCGCAATATCGACCAGACGGTCGCCGCTGCGTATCTTGGCGTCAGCGGCATGGTCGCCGCACCGATCGCAGCGGGCACCGCGTGCCTGGGCGAAGAAGAGCGCGAGCTGGGCGTGGCGCTGGTCGAAATGGGCGCAGCCGTTACCAACATTTCGCTGTACGCAGGCGGCATGCTGGTGGGACTGTTCACCATCCCCTTCGGCGGGGCCGACATTACGGATGCGATCGCGTCCGCCTTCGGCCTGCGCCGGGCAGAGGCCGAGCGCATCAAGTGCTTCCACGGCGCTGCGACATCTTCGCCGCGCGACAACCACGACATGATCGACCTGCGCCTGCCGGAAGAGGACAGCAAGCTGGTGGGCGCCGGCGCGCGCGCAGGCGATGACAAGCACGCGATCAGCCGTGCGCAACTCGTGTCGGTCATCCGCCAGCCGCTCGATTACCTGATCGGGGAAATCACCAAAGGGCTGAAGGAGCTTGGCTTTACCGGCGCGCAGGGCCAGCGCATCGTGCTGACCGGCGGCTGCGCAGAACTGCGCGGGTTGGCCGATCACATGCAGGTGGCGCTGGGCCGTACCGTGCGGATCGGGCGTCCCACCGGGCTTGCCGGTCTGCCCGATGCGCATGCGGGGCCTGCGTTCTCGACGCTGGTCGGGTTGGCGCTGTTCGCCGCTGACGAGCCCGTCGACATCCGCAGCATTGCATCGAGCTATCAGCAGGTGCATCGCCATTCGGGCGCAGCGGTTTTGCAGCGGCTGTGGCGCGCATTGGTCGGCAATTTCTGATGCTGGCCGGTTTGAGTTGCCCAGATACGCATGTAGCGGTGGATAAAGCCGATTTTTTACGTGAATTCGCGAATCAATCTGTGCAATGTGCACACAGCAATTTGCTTCAAATTTATGAAGCGGGGAGATTTAAGGCATGAGCATCACCATTGGACCGCCCACCGTCGATGAACTGCGCCCGCGGATCGCGGTGATCGGGATCGGCGGAGCAGGGGGCAACGCCATCGCCAACATGATCGCAGCGAGCGTGGAGGGCGTCGATTTCATCGTCGCCAACACCGATGCGCAGGCGTTGAACTCTTCGACCGCCGAACAGCGCATCCAGCTGGGTCCCGATGTGACGCAGGGCCTCGGTGCCGGATCGCGCCCCGAAGTGGGCCGCGCGGCTGCGGAAGAGACCGTGGGCGATATCGAAGCCATCCTGGAAGGCACGCATATGTGCTTCATCGCAGCCGGCATGGGCGGCGGCACCGGTACCGGTGCGGCGCCCGTCATCGCCAAGGCTGCGCGCGACCGCGGTATCCTGACCGTCGGCGTCGTCACCAAGCCGTTCACGTTTGAAGGTACACGCCGCATGCGCGCGGCAGAAGCCGGCATCGCCGAGCTGCAGAAGAACGTCGATACGCTGATCGTCATTCCCAACCAGAACCTGTTCCTGGTCGCCAACCCCAACACCACCTTCAAGGAAGCCTTCCAGCTCGCCGATGAAGTGCTGCAGCAGGGCGTCCGCTCGATCACCGACCTGATCGTCAACCCCGGTCTCATCAACCTCGACTTTGCCGATATCCGCTCGGTCATGCGCGAGATGGGCAAGGCGATGATGGGTACCGGCGAGGCCGAGGGCGATGGCCGCGCGCTGGAAGCTGCTGAACGGGCGATCGCCAACCCGTTGCTCGACGGCGTGTCGATGAAGGGCGCCAAGGGCGTCATCGTGTCGATCACCGGCGGCGACGACATGCGCCTGATGGAAGTCGACGAAGCGGCCAACCACATCAAGGAACTGGTCGATCCGGACGCCAACATCATCTGGGGAAGCGCGTTCAACCCTGACCTGGAAGGCAAGATCCGCGTGTCGGTGGTTGCCACCGGCATCGATGGCGAGGCGCTGCACAACACCGAAGATACCCGGCCGTTCTCGCTCGCACAGGGTGGTACGCGCGGCTACAGCGCGCCGGTTTCCGCGCCTGCGCCGACACCGTCGCCCACCGCTGCACCTGCACCGACCGCAGCGCCTGCCTATCAGCCCGCGCCTCACGCCGAGCCGGTCGCTGCGCAGGCCGATACGCTTGACCTTGGCGTTGCAGCGCAGCCGCTTGATGACAGCACGGCTTCTGCCGGTGACGAGTTGCTGCTGGATACTGCCAGCATGGAGCCTGCCCCGAGCACGGCAGCAGCCCCGGAACCGGCGCCTGCTGCCGACCCCGTTGCGGCCGCCGCAAAGGCACCGCGCGTCGCCACCGGCGGCGGCACCCTGTTCGAGCGGATGTCCAGCCTGTCGCGCGGTGGTGCGCGCGGAGAAGAGGAAGACGACGGCGCCGATGCGCCGCCGCTTAACATTCCGCGCTTCCTGGGTCGCCAGAACAACCAGTAAATGCCTTTGCCCGCCGCGCAATCTGCCGCGGCGGGCAACAGGTTCCCGCAAGCCACCGAACGCCCGCAACGCCCTGCCGTGCCGCAGCGCCGCGCCCGCTTGCAATCGTCCCGGCAAGCGCCGACTGACGGGATTGATATGGCTTCCACCCCGATGACACGCATTTTCAGCTTTCCGCGCCTGGCAGCCTTTCTCATGGCGACCGCAGCGATCACGTTGGCGCCCGCACCCGCTTATGCGCAGGAGGAGGGGCCGGACGCCCCGGACGATACCCGCGCCGGATTTTCCTCGCTCGACGTTGCCCAGCCCAAGGGCACCCGCGAACTGCAGAACGCGCTGCAGCGGCTGGCGCTCAACCCTGCGGATATCGATGCGCTGATCGATGGCGGCAACGCAGCCTTGCTGCTGGGCGACCCGCAGGCCGCGATCGGCTTTTTCGCGCGCGCCGAGGAAATGGAGCCGAGCAACGGCCGGGTAAAGGCGGGGCTGGGTTCCGGCCTGCTGCTTACGGAAAACCCGTATGAGGCGCTGCGCCTGTTCGAGGAGGCCAAGCGGCTGGGCGTGCCGGAGACGGTGTTCGCATCGGACCGGGGCCTGGCCTATGATCTTGTCGGCAATTCCAATGCCGCGCAGGACAATTACGAACTCGCCCTGCGGCGCGGCGGCGATGATGAAACGATCCGGCGCTATGCGCTGTCGCTCGGCATCTCCGGCGATCGCGCTGCAGCCGAAGCGCAGCTTGATCCCCTCCTGCGCAAGCGCGATGCGGCGGCATGGCGCACGCGTGCGTTCGTGCTGGCGATCTCCGGCGATGCGCCCGGAGCCATCGCCATCGCCGATGCAACCATGCCGCAGCGCATGGCGGCATCGATAGAGCCGTTCTTCCGGTCGATGGGGCGGCTGACCCCGGCCCAGCAGGCGGCAGCGGCGCATTTCGGCCAGTTTCCGCAATCGGCGATGATGGGCAAGGACGATCCGCGCAACCGTCAATACGCCTCCGCCGGTACCCCGCGCGTGCGTTCAGGCCGGGCAGATGCAGGGCTGATCCCTGCAGGCGAGCCGCTGGGGCCGACCGCCGACGGCAAGGCGCGCCGTACCGCCAAGGTCGACAAGTCACAGCGGCGCCGGCCCGGCAGGCTGACGAAGAAGGAGCGCGAGGCGATCGCCCTGGCGCAGGCTGAGGCCGCCGCCCGGCCCGTTCCGGTGCAGGCGCGCGCGCCCGGCCCGGTTCCGCCCTCCGATCTGCTGATTCGTGGACGCGGCACGGCCTCTGCCACCGTGCAATCGGTGCCTGCGGCGAGTGGCTCATCGGCAATGGTGCAGCCGCTCCCCGGTGCAGGCAACAGGAGCGCGATGGTGCAGCCGCTGCCGCGCCAGTCGGACGGGCGAGCAACGGCATCGATGGCGTCTTCGCAGGCCCCGGCATCGCTTCCGCCTGCCGTTCAGCAATCCCTGCCGCCATCGCGTCAGGTGCAGGGCACGCAGGGTTCGGCCGGGTCCGGCTCGGCCGATCTGGCCGCTGCCGCGCAATCGCCGCGTCCAGGCTTCAGCACGCTCAACGTTCTGTCGACATCACAAATCGGGCGCACGACCGTGACGCAGGCGGCACCCGCCGCGCCGCCTCCAGTCACGCGCGCGCCCGTGACGGCCGACGCATCGCCAACGGTCGTTGCGAGTGCAGGGCAGCAAGCTGCTTCTTCCCCTGTCACCGCAGCGCCAGCACCTGGTGCGTTTGATCTGGCCCGTTTGGGATCAGCCGCTTCGCCTGCCACGCCTGCGCCGTCGGTTGCAGCGCCGACGCCAACACCCGCCCCGGCACCCACAGCAACGTCGCCAGTCAGCCCGCCGCCAGCCACCGTGCTGGCTGCTGCCAATACCGCAGCACCTGTGCCCCAGCCTGCAGCAACCGCACCAGCGCCCGCGCGGATCAATCTTGCCGCCGTCATCGCCAGCATTACCGTTCCGCCGCAGGAGCTGGCCCCGGACGAGAATGCGGTGGACATCACCAAAATCAAGCCTGCCGCTCCCAAGCCGCCTGAAGTGAAAAAGCCCGAAGACAAAAAGGCCGAAGCGAAGAAGGCAGAGGCCAAAAAGGCGGCGGCCAAGCCTGCACCGCCCAAGCATCCCAAGCGCTATTGGGTGCAGGTGGCAGGCGGTGCCAACCGCGCCGACCTCGCCAAGGAATGGAAGCGTCTGACCGGCGAATCGCCTGCTGTGTTCAAGGGCAAGCAGGGCTGGTGGACACCGCTGAATGCCACCAACCGCCTGTTGACCGGCCCGTTCTCCGGCCCCAACGAGGCGCAGGGCTTCGTCAACACGCTGGCCAAGAGCAAGCTGTCAGGCTTTACCTTCACCAGCCCGGAAGGCCAGGAAGTCACCAAATTGGGCGGCTGATCCTTACGCGCTGCTCAAATGGCGGCGCGGATCAGCTCGTTGACGTTGGTGTAGGCTTTCAGGCGACTGCCGAGCAGGAACACTCCGCCGATCTTGCGCTGGATGAACAGCGTGTCGACCGGGGGGACCTGCCAGAACGTCCGTTCCTTGGCGAAAGCCATGCCCTCGTCACGCAATTCCATCGTCACCTCGTTGGAGGTAAAGTCGAACGGCCCGTCGATGCGGAGCGGTTCGAATGCCGTGTCGAACATGCCCAGAACCGCCACTTTGTGGCTCTCCGGCGCATCGGGGTGCAGCATGCCGAGCGCCAGCCCGCCTGCGCGCATCCGGGCGAGATCGCTTTCCAGCCCGCCGCGCAAAAGGGTGCGATAGCTCTCTGACACGGTATCGGCCACGACGCGCGTCGCGCCGAAGTCCAGCAACACCACCTTGCCGGTTGCCGGATCGAAGCGGTAATTGGCGAAGTTCGGATCGGTCTGCATCAGTTTGAATTCAAACAGTTCGCGCAGCAGCAGCTCGACCAGCAGCCGGACGATGCGGTTGCGCGTGTCCTCGTCCATATCGGCCGTGTCTTCGACTGCGATGCTTTCGATATAGTCCATCGCCAGAATATCGGCCGTGGTGAAGTCCGCATGCAGCGCAGGCACGCGAAAATCGGGATGGCCCGCCAACAGCTCGCCAAAGCGCGCCAGATGCGCTGCCTCGTGCGCGTAATCGGCTTCCTCGTGCAGCTGTGCCTTGGCATCGGCCAGCATCCCGTCGATCTCAAGCCCCTGTGGCAGCATGCCGGTCAGCTTGATCATCGATGCGACATTGTCGACATCGCTGTCGATGCTCTGGCGCACGCCGGGATACTGCACCTTGATCGCCAGATCGCGGCCATCGGTGGTGCGCGCGCGGTGGACCTGGCCGATCGAGGCAGCGGCGATGGGCTTGAAATTGAAGCTGGCAAACCGCTTTTCCCAGCCGCGACCCCAATTGAGTTCCAGCACCTTGCGCAGCTGTCCCTGCGGCATGTGCTGCGCATCGGCGCGCAGGCGGGACAAGATATCGGCGAGCTCCGGCGGCAGGAAATCACCGGTGTCCATCGACAGCAGCTGCCCCAGCTTCATCGCCGCGCCGCGCATGGTGGCGAGCTTGTCGGCAATCTTGCGCGCGTTGGCCGGGGTCAGCAGCAGGTCGCCCATGCTGGGCCGTTTGCCCTGCGCCCATTGCTTGGCGCCATCGACCAGCATGGTGCCCGCAATGCCGCCGGCCATGGTGCCAAAGCCTGCAAACCGGGCGATGCGGCCGCTGGGTACGGCGCGGCCTGACGAACGTTCGGAAGCGGGAACCGGGGAACGCGTTTTTGGGGGAAGCATGCGGGGTATTGACCTGTGCGCGTCGGCGGCCTCGGGATAGAGCGGCGCCTTGCTGCTATGTAGGTTCGCGGTCCCTTAGCTGCAACTCGCCCCGCCCAGAACGCAGAACCGCGCGCAATGCGGATGGTTGAGCGCAACGCTGCGCGATGCCTCCGCCAAGGTCGCGCCCATGTCGAAGCCTGCATCATACGGCAGCAAGGTGCACGCCGCGACCGTGGGGCGTTCTGCGCCCTTGTGCTTCACCACCATGCGGCTGGTGGCGCACATCATCGCGTCAGGGCTTTTGCCCAATATGTCCCAGCAGCCGGTGCTGATTTCGGCGATATCTGCGTCCGCATCCATTTCCGGGAACATCATGAAGCTTTGCGGATCGTGCACGTCGATCGGAAGGCCATGCTGCGCGAACAGGTCGGCAAAGCCCGCACGGGCTTCGGCATCGCTTTCGTGCGCCAGATGCCGCCCGGCCACCGCAATGGCAAAGCCATGGCCTGCCAGCCATTGCAGCCCGCTGATCGCCTTGTCCCAGCTGTTGGGCCCGCGCTCCGCCTCGTGGATTCCTTTCGTATAATGGTCCAGGCTCACCCGGACCGTAAGCTGGCTGCCGTATTGCGCGTTGAGCGCTAGCAGCGCATCCTCATGCCGCCGCATCGGCCGCATGGCGTTGGACAGCACCAGCGTTTCAAACCCGCGCGCCAGGCACAGCTCCAGAATGGCGATCATATCCGGGTTCATGAACGGTTCGCCGCCGGTGAACGCGATCTCGCGCGTCGGCAGGCGGGTGCTTGCGATTTCGTCAAGGTACGCGGTGACCTCGGCCAGGCTCAGATACACCAGCGCGTCGTTGCGCGGCGAGCTTTCGATGTAGCAGCTCTTGCATGCCAGGTTGCACAAGGTGCCGGTATTGAACCACAAGGTCTCCAGCGCGGTCATCGCCACGCTGGCGCGCCCTTCCCCCTTGGCGGTGACCAGCGGGTCGCGGAACTTGGCCGGGTCAAGCGGCGGGGCATCGGCGATGGCAAAAGGGCTGCTGGGGTCCATCGCCCCTCTATCGCCGGGCCGGGCGAGCAGGAAAAGCAAAAACCGTCAGTCGCCGCGGCTTTTTGCGAGCCGGGATGCCAGCGGGGCGGACACGATCAGCTGAAGCTGGTGATACAGCAGCGCAGGCAGGATGACGAGGCCTGCCTGTGGCCCTGCAAACAGGATCGCGGCCAGCGGCGCGCCGGTGGCGATGCTCTTGTGCGACCCTGCGAACAACAGGCTGATCCGGTCCGCGCGGGGCAGGGCGATGACGCCGCCCAGCGTCCACGCCGCCAGCATGGCGATCGCCAGCATCGCCAGGATGATCGCGGTGAGAATGCCAAGCGCGGCCCAACCCAAAGTCTGCATCTGCCCGCCCGCCACCGCCGAGCTGAACGCCACGTACACGGCCAGCGCAATGGCGGTGCGATCGAGCAGGGTCAGCAGCTGCTTCTTGCGGATGGCCCAGGCGCCCAGCCAGCCTTGCGCGATCTGGCCCAGCGCAAACGGCAGCAGCAGGATCGCGACGATCCGCATGACGGTATCGCCGCTGATCGCCGCACCACCGCTTGAGCCGATCAGCAGCGCCACCAGCAACGGGGTCATGATGATGCCCGACAGGTTGAGCAGCGCCGATGCCATCACCGATGCTGCAATATTGCCGCCGGCGAGCGAGGAATAGCTGATCGCCGACTGCACCGTCGATGGCAGGATGCCCAGGAACATCAGCCCGACGACCAGCCCGTGCGGCAACAGTCCGCCCTGAGCCTGCGCGGCGCCAAGCCCCACCAAGGGCATGAAGGCAAAGACGAACGCGAACATCACGCTCTGCAACCGCCAGTTGCGCATCGCCACCAGCACTTCGGCCCGCGGCAGGCGCAGGCCGTGGAGGAAAAACAGCAGGAAGATCGCCACCGACACCGCATGGCCGGCATACACCGCTGCCGCACCGCGCACCGGCAGCACCGCCGCAACAGCCACCGTCAGCAGCAACAGCAGAACGAACTGGTCGGGGATAAGGCGCTTGAGGATCGACATGGCGCATCCCCTGCTATTTTTCCGCAGGCAGCGCAACGCCTTGCTTGGCGGGCGATGCAGTGCGACACATTCGCGCGACAAAAGGGCGCGACACGATCAGGGGGCAGGTGGATGGACTGGCAGGCGATTTGCGCGCGGATTGAGGCAGCGGTGGCCCCGCATATCGGCACCGGCAAGGTGGCGGACTATATCCCCGCGCTCGCCCGGATCGATCCGGCCAAGTTCGGCATGGCCATCGTTCAGGGCAATGGCGAGATGGTGACGCTGGGCGACAGCCACGAGCCGTTCTCGATCCAATCGATCTCCAAGGTCTTCACGCTCTCCATGGCACTGCGGCATTATGGCGAGGATGTGTGGGACCGGGTGGGGCGCGAACCGACCGGCAGCGCGTTCAATTCCATCGTTCAGCTGGAAAACGAGAGAGGCATTCCGCGCAATCCGTTGATCAATGCAGGCGCGATCGTCGTGACCGACATGCTGGTTGCTGCCAGCAACCGCGATGCGATGGTGGAAGAGCTGCTGGCGCGGTTTCACCGGCTGTCGGGCGATGATACGATCTGCATCGATGAGGAGGTGGCGGAATCGGAATCGGCGACCGGATCGCGCAACCGCGCGCTGGCGCATTTCATGGCGTCTTTCGGCAACATGGCCAATCCGGTAGAAGAGAGCTTGCACGCCTATTTCCGCCAGTGCGCGATCCGCATGAGCTGCCGCCAGCTGGCGCGCGCGGCGCTGTTTCTGGCCTATGATGGCTGCGATCCGATCAACCGCGAACAACTCGTCACCCGCGAGAACTGCCGCCGCATCAACGCCGTCATGATGAGCTGCGGCCATTACGACAACAGCGGCGATTTCGCCTATCGCATCGGCCTGCCCGGCAAAAGCGGTGTCGGCGGCGGCATCCTGTGCATCGCCCCGGGCCACGGAACGATCGCCGTCTGGTCCCCCGGCCTCAACGCCTCAGGCACATCGATGGTGGGCGCGATTGCGCTGGAGGAACTGGTGGAGGCGACGGGGTGGAGCGTGTTTGGGTGAGGTAGGTGAAGTGCTATCGGTGCTGAGCCTAAGTTCAAGTCGCGCCGTCTAATTGTCCTTTGCCATCACCAAATTTCTTTCCCTGCGGGTATACCCCAGTTCAGCTCGTCGGGAAAGCTGTGGGCCGTCATCGCAGCTACAAGCTCGGCGAGGTCTGGGGCGCTTTCTGAAGCGGCGTCTTGATCACCCGGCGGTTCATCATTCTTTAGATCGTTACACATAGGTTACGCCTCTATTCAGACCGTATGCGCCTGTATACCATCAACAAGCTTAAAAGGCACCGTACAGTTTTGTATGCTGGGGATTTCGTATGAATGCCTATAGCTCGATTGCAACATCTTCGCAGAATAAACGGCGGCAGACCGCGCTTGATGCCTGGTATCAGATGCGGGGGAAAATGGTTGAAGCTTTTGCACTGATCGAAATGGCTATCACTGAAACTCTGCAACATCTTTCTCAAAAAGATGTTTGTAGTGGCGAGATTGTGATCAATCCAATCTTGAACCAAAGAGTTGCGCAGCTATCCGAGGTGTTGGCACCTTCTGGCGCATTGCGCACTGAGGGAAAGAAACTCACGGCCCCCTTAAAGGCTATTTCCGATCAGATACCGTTTCGCAACTTCCTGTGTCATGGCCATAGCTCGCTCTATCTGGACGAGAATGGTCGATGGATCGTGCAATTGAAGATGCCTGCGGTCTCAAAAGGACAGGCCCAAATTGGCGAAATATTACTGACTCAGGATTGCGCTGAGCAGAAGTTGAATGATCTTCACCGCGATGCAGCACGCCTTGGGAACCAGTTGAAGCAGCTACGCGAAAGGACAGGCTTTCAATGCAGCCCTAACCCATCCGCACCGGAGGCGCAGGCGTCTCGCTGAACCTGGGTGCAGGCGCAGGCTGTAATATGCCGTCCACCTCCACGAACGTGCCGCGTTCCTTGTTGTGCGGGTGCTCGGGGGCTTCGGTCAGGCTCAGTACCGGGGCGAAGCAGATGTCGGTGTGTTCCATGATCGCGCACCATTCGTCGCGGGTTTTCGTCAGGAACAACGCGGTCAGCTTTTCCTTGAGTGGCCCCCATTGGCGCGGGTCCATCTGCGCGTCGAAGGCCGGATCGGTCAGTTGTGCCTTCTCGCGCAGCAGCGCGTAGAACTGCGGTTCGATCGAGCCGATGGAAACATACTTACCGTCGGCGCAGGCATAGGTGTCGTAGAAATGCGCGCCGGTGTCGAGCAGGTTGACGCCGCGATCGTCGCGCCACTGACCGTTGGCAAGGAACGTGTAGGTCATCGCGGAAAGCACCGCTGCGCCGTCGGTCATCGCGCAATCGATCACCTGGCCTTTGCCGGTGCTGCGCGCTGAAAGGATACCCGCCAGCATGCCGAATGCCATCATCATGCCGCCGCCGCCGAAATCGCCCACGGCATTGACCGGCGGTGTCGGCTTCTCGCCCGCGCGGCCATAGCTGTGCAGCGCGCCGGACAAGGCGATGTAGTTGATGTCGTGCCCGGCGAGCGGGGCATAGGGCCCGGTCTGGCCCCATCCGGTCATGCGGCCGTACACCAAGGCAGGATTATCGGCCAGCAGCACGGCGGGGCCCAGCCCCAGCCGCTCCATCACGCCGGGGCGGAAGCCCTCGATCAGGCCATCGGCGCTGCGGCACAGGTCGCGCACCTGGGCAATGCCTTCGGGCGTCTTGAGGTCGACGGCGATCACTTCGCGGTTGCGATTGAGGATGTCGCGGTTGCCCGCATCGCCGACAGTCGCGCGGCCCGTGGCGCGTTCCACCCGCACGACTCGCGCGCCGTGATCGGCCAGCATCATGGCCGCGAACGGGCCAGGGCCGATGCCGGCCAGCTCGATGATTGTCACCCCTGCAAGCGCTCCGGCCATGTCATTTCACCTGTTTAATTAACCGATTAAAAGGCGGCACGTTAGCGTGCACGATACGCATTGCAATACGCCATGCGGGGGCGGGCTGTGCTGCGCTGCCGCAGCGCGCGGCAATTGCATCGGTCAAGCCAAGCTTACCGTAACGTAAAGCCGATGCTGCAGTGCAGTATAGCGATAAAGCCAGCTTTTCTGCGCATCTCGAAAACATGCAAAAACCGCACGCCCGCATTAAAAAATTGCAATCCATCATGGCTTGTGACAATTTTCTTAATGCACCTTGCATCGCCTCAAGAGCGGTGGGGGCAAAAAAGCAATAACCAAACTTTGCTTGTGGGAGAAGAGGATGCGCACTTTGTGGAAGCCCGTTATGGGCTTGCTTTGCACTGTTTCAATGACATCAATGGCTCAGGCACAGGATGCGCAGGACAACGATGCGCCCGAGCGGGATGTCATCATCGTCACCGCGACGCTGCGTGCCGCCGATGTTCAGGATATTCCCATCGCGGTGACCGCCGTCAGCCCGGCCCAGCTGGAACGCCAGAACGTGCAGGACATCAAGTCGCTCACCTCGATCTCGCCGAGCTTCAACGTCCAGTCATCACAGACCGAAAGCCAGGGCACCTCGATCCGTATTCGCGGTGTCGGTACCACCGGTAACAACACCGGCCTCGAAAGCTCGGTCGGCGTGTTCATCGATGGCGTGTACCAGTCGCGCCCCGGCATCGCTCTGGGCGATCTGCTCGACCTTGAGCGGCTTGAGATCCTGCGCGGACCACAGGGTACGCTGTTCGGCCGCAACACATCGGCGGGCGCGCTCAACCTCACCACCAAGCGCCCCAATCTCACCAAGGCGGAAGGCTTTGCCAACGCCACTTATGGCAATTTCGACTTCTTCAATGTGCAGGGCGGAATCAGCGTTCCGCTGGTGACTGACCAATTGGGCCTGCGGCTGTCGGGCGCCTATCGCAAGCGTGACGGCTACCTGAACAGCGTCGGCGTGCCCGGCGCGGAAAGCGGCAACCGCGACCGTTATGTCATTCGCGGACAGTTGTTGTGGGAGCCTTCGCCGGATATCAGCATCCGGCTGATCGGCGATTACGCCAAGGCGAACGAGAATTGCTGCGATGCCGTCATCGTGCGCGAAACCGAACTGCAGCCGTTCTTCGCCTTCAATGGCCTGGCCAATGATGGCGTGGTAGCGTTCGGTCCGGCCGCGCTGGACAACCGCCTGACCAACAGTCAGCAGTTCCTCAACAATACCGAGCAATACGGCTTTTCGGGTGAGCTGAAGTGGGACCTGGGTCCAGCGCAGATGACCTACATCGGCTCCTTCCGGCACTTCGAGGCGGAATCGGCGCAGGAATCGGATTTCGTCAGCCTGAACCTGTTCAGCACCGGCCGTGGCTCAACGGCAGCACCAGGCTTCCCAAGGACCGGCGGGCCGATCGAAACGATGACGCATGAGCTGCGCTTCCAGGGCAGCGCGTTCAACGATGCGCTCGATTTCCTTGTCGGCGTGTATTATTCGGATGAAACGATCGACGAGGTCCAGTCGATGACGCTCGGCAGCGATTACCAGCGTGCCGTCAGCGCGGGCAATTTCGGCAATCTGGCGGGCGTCAATCCGCTGTTTGCGCTGACTGCGCTGGGCAATGGCGGGGTGCCGGTGAATGCCGCAGGCAACTTTGCGGTCAACCGGTTCCAGCAGGATGCCGAGAGCATTTCGATCTTCACCCACAACGTCATCAATTTCACCGACAACCTCAGCCTGACGCTGGGTGCACGCTATGTCGATGAAAAGAAGCGCGGCAGCTTCGACCAGCTGTCGGCATTCTCACCAGCCTGTCAGGCGATCACCAACGGCGTGATTTCCGGTGCCATTCCGGCAGCGTTGCGGGCAGGGGCATTGGGCGCAACCTGCTTCCCCTTCGCGACGTCCGTCGGCATTACCGTACCTGGGACCGGCGGCACGGTGCTTGCCAGCTCAATTCCCGGCCTGCCCCTGCCGCGCGAATTCAACAACGTGTTCAAGGATGACGAGCTGACCTACACCGCGCAGGTGGCCTATAACAGCAACAATGGCTTCCTGGCTTATGCCGGGTTCAGCCATGGCTTCAAGTCGGGCGGGTTCAACCTTGATCCGGCCGCAGCGGCCAATGGCAGCGACCCACGGTTCGATTCGGAAAAGGTCGATGCCTATGAGGCGGGTATCAAGACGGAGTTTGCCAACGGCCGTATCCGCGCCAATCTGGCGCTGTTCCATATGGACATGACCGACTTCCAGGTTCTGGAATTCACCGGCGTCCAGTTCCAGACGTTCAACGTGGCGGCGGCAAAGTCCACCGGCGCAGAGCTTGAAATGTTCGGCCAGTTCGATTCCGGCATCTCGGTAAACCTCGCCGTCACCTATGCCGACGCCCGCTATCCGCGCAATTGCGCCAATGGGGTCGTCGGCAATGCGGCGACCTTGCTTACCGTCCGCAGCCTGTGCGGTGCGGACCTGACCAACGCGCCGAAGTTCACCGGCGTCTTCGGCATCACCTATGACAACCAGATCACCGATTCCGGTTGGAAGATGCTGGCCAACTTCAACATCAATTACTCGGACGACCGCCGCACCAGCACATCGCCGCTGGACACCAATGGCCTGCCGATCCCGCTCGACATCCAGGAAAGCTATTTCAAGATGAACGCGCGGCTTGGCTTCACCACGCCCGATGACCGGTTCTCGTTCGAAGTGTGGGGCACCAACCTGAATGACGAGATTACCCGCGGTATCACCGCCAACACGCCGCTGCGGGGTGGCGCAGGCACGCGTTCACGCATCGGCTTTGTCGAAGAGCCGCGCATGTACGGCGTGACGATCCGCGCGAAATATTGAGACTAGGAATTGATGGGGGTCACCGCCTGACCGACAGCCGCAAGGCTTGAAGGAAAGGGCGGTGAACATCAGTGGACTGGGGCGATTCCGTAATGCGGGATCGCCCCTTTTTTGTGCCCCCAATTTGGTGGGAAAGCTGTGGACAGGCCTTATTTGTCGCCGAAGGCATCGGCGATCGAACAGGCCGCCGGGCCAAGGATGACGACGAACAGCGTCGGCAGAATGAACAGAATGAGCGGGATGGTCATGATCGCGGGCAGGCGGGCAGCCTTTTCTTCCGCGCGCATCATCCGCTCATTACGGAATTCGGCAGACAGCACGCGCAGCGCAGACGCCAGCGGAGTGCCGTATTTTTCCGTTTGGATCATGGTGGTCACGACCCCGCGCACCGAATCCAGCGCGACGCGATAGGCCAGGTTTTCAAATGCCTGTCGCCGTTCGGTCAGGAACGCCAGTTCGATTGCGGTGAGGGCGAATTCGTCACCCAGTTCAGGGTAGGCGCGACCCAGTTCCTTGGCCACCCGGTTGAATGCGGCATCGACGGTCAGGCCGGCCTCGGCGCAGATCACGAGCAGGTCGAGCGCATCGGGCAGACCTTTGCGGATTTCAAGCGTGCGCTTGGTGATCTTGTTCTGCACGAACAGGTCGGGCGCCTTGTAGCTGCCGATCAGCAGGGCTGCGAACAGGCCGAATTTCTTCATCGGCGTCCAGTCGGGGACCAAAACTTCAAACCCATAGATCAGCAACGCGGCACCGCCACCGATGATGATGGGCATGATCATGCGGCCGAAGATGATGGCGATGGCGACATCCTTGGACCGGATGCCCGCCTGCGCCAGCTTCTGCTGCGCGGCCTTGAGCTGCGTATCCTGAAGCACGCGCAGCGACTGCAGCGTGCTGCGCATCTTGTCCGTCGTGTCGCTCTTGTGAACGATGCGGGTGCGCTTTTTGGCGGTGGATGCGGTGATGCCAGCCTTGAGCTGCTCGCGCCGCTCGCTCAGCGCCTTGACGCGCTTGGCCATGGGGTCGCGCACGGTGGTCGCCGCATAAATGGCGACGATCACCGCCATCGTCGCGACGGCCGCAAGCAGCGTCGCAACGAAGATAACGTCGATCCCCATCAGGGTAGGATTGGCTGCATCAGGCACGGTTGCGTTGTTCCCCGATCAGATTTCGAAGCTGACCATCTTGGCCATGATGAAGACGCCTATCGCCATCCAGACCAAGCCGCCGATCCCGGCGATCATGAGGCGTTCCTCGGTGAAGAAGCCCGCCAGATAGTCCGGGTTGACCCACCAGATCATAATGAAAACGAGGAACGGCAGAGAGCCGACGATGTACGCGGAAGCCTTGGATTCCGAAGACAGCGCCCGGATTTTGAGCTTCATCTGCGCGCGGCTGCGCAGCACGGCACCCAGGTTCGACAGGGTTTCGGCCAGGTTGCCGCCCGTCTCGCGCTGGATGGCGAGCGTGATGCAGAAGAAATTAAATTCCGGCGTCTGCAGGCGGTTTGCGCTTTCCTGCAGCGCGTCCTCCATCGACCGGCCAATCTTGATTCGCTCGGTGACCAGCTTGAATTCCTCGCCCACAGGCCCTGGAACTTCCTTGGCGACGACCCCCAGTGTTTCCGTGACGGGCAGGCCCGAGCGCAGGCCGCGCACCAGCAGATCGATGGCATCGGGAAACCGCGCGGTGAAGTTGGCGAGGCGGCGCTTGATGAAGCTGCCCACCACCATATGCGGCAGGCCAAAGCCGATCGCCGATCCGATGAACGCGCTCATCAGCAACTGGCCAGTGCGCATGTAGATGAGCAGGGCAATGACCAGGCCCAGCCCTCCGGCAACCTGTGCGAACTGCATGACCGTCCAGCTCTTGCCGGTCATCGCCAGCCTGCGGGCCAGCATCTGCACCTTGGTCAGCTCTTCGCCCGACTGGTTGAAGCGCGGCTTGCGGTTGGCGATTGCCTTGCGCATCTGTGCCTCGACCTTGGCGCTGGCACTTTCGCTATAGCGCTCGCGCACCACCATGATGCGCCGGTTCATTTCCTTGCGCGCCGACGGGCCGGAAAACGCCATGACGATGAGGCCCAGCACGCTCGCCAGGGCCGCTGCCATCAGCAATGTTTGCACCATCGTCATGCGCATTCCACCTGCTTGTTCGGCCCGCTCGCCCCGGTTCGGGGCCGCGCGGACACCTTACTTCTTGCTGGGCTTGGCCGGCAGCAGCGACTTGAAATCGCTGAACTTGCCAAGCAGCGATTTCTTCGCGCCGCCTGTATCCTTCACGGGCGCAGCTTCTTCTTCCGCCATGCCCAGGCAACGGTCGGTCAGCGCCTTCATCACGGCACCGGCCTTGGTCGATTTGCCGGTCTCGCAGAACGGCTGGCCCAGCTTGGCAGCCTGCGCCGCGGTCTTGGGGTCGGCGGGAATGAGGAAGTCGATCTTGCGCTCGATGGTCGTTTCAAAGTCGGCACGGCTGATTTCCAGCGCGGCTGGCTGGACCTTGTTGGCAACCACAAGAACCCGCGCGGTGGGCGCATTGGACTTCAGCCAGGCCAGCAGACGGATAGCATCGCGCGCCGAGGCGAGGGTCAGCTCCGTCACCAGAATGGCGATGTTGCAATCGGACACCAGGTGCGGATAATCGATCAGGATCTGGCGCGGCAGGTCGACCACGGTGTTTTCAAACGCGTGGCGGAATTCTTCCTGCAACTGGAAGAATGCCGTGCCGTCGGTGATCAGCGGCTGGCTGATCGGCGCTTCGGCAGACAGGATCGACAGCTTGTCATTGGCCTTGATCATCGCGCGTTCGATGAACAGCCCGTCGATGCGGCTGGGATTGTCGATGGCGTCGGTCAGGCCGCGGCCAGGCTCAAGGTCCATGGTCAGCGCGCCGGTGCCAAAGTGCAGGTCGAGGTCCAGCAGCGCGGTCGTGCGGTTGGCGTTCTTGCTCAGCTGCCAGGCGAGCGATGTCGCCACCGTCGATGCGCCGACGCCGCCGCGCGTGCCGATCACCATGATGCCGACATGCGCATGCTCAGCGGCGACTTCACCGGGCTTGGGTGCGTTCAGCATGGCCTGCGCCTGCATGATCGTGTCGCGGATCTGGTCCGGCCCCACGGGCTTGAGCAGGTAGTCGTGCAGGCCGCTGGCGATCAGATCGCGGTACAGCCGCACATCGTTGACCTGGCCCATGGCGATCACCACGGTACCGGGCTCGCACACTTCAGCCAGCGCGTTGATGTCGTTGAGCGGATCGCCCGATTCCGACAGGTCCACCAGCAGGATGTTGGGGCTGGCCGTGATCGACAGCGATTGCACCGCGTTGCGCAGTCCGCCCTTGTTGCACTTTTCCGGTGCCCAGCCCATGTTGATGGAGAAGGCACGGACGATGTCCAGCGTCGGCTCGTCGCAGATATAGGCCGCGAACGGATCGCGGCTGGCGGTCATGCCAGGTTTCCAGGGTGCGTTCACTGCGATCCTCCCGACTGGGTAGAGCTCTGCTTGAGGCCCTGCGCGCCGGTGGGCGGTGCCTCGCGATATTGCTTGATGGCTGTGTCCGAACGCTGGGTGGCGACGGTTCCGCTGCCCGGTTCACCGCGCACAAGGTCTTCCTTGCTGGCGACCATCGATGCGGTGTTGCTGTTCACCGCGCAGCCGAAGTTGCTGCTGGTGGCGTTGCGATAGTTCATTTCCAGCTTGGATTTCCAATCCGGGCAACCCGGAACCGCTGCCATGGTGCGCGTGACCACCACGCGGATGGTGCCCGGCGCGATTTCCCCGGTGGTGACCGGCGCGACATCGTTGACCAAAAGCCCGTGGCGCGATGCAGCCGCCTCAATTGAGGATTTGACCACCACGTTGCGCCCTGCGGGATCGTCGATCGCCACGCGGTCGCCATAGCCCAGATCCATCGCCTGGAACCATTCGGCAAGGCGCCGCTGTTCCTGGGCAGGCAGCGCGCCACCCTGTGCGTTGAGGTCAAGCGTGTAGTTGTTCCGGGACACCACCGGCTGGTGCACACTGTCCAGCATCCGGTTGCTGGACATGTTGCCGCATCCTGACAGGGTCAGGACGGCCGCTGCTGCGATGGCTGCATGATAAGCGCGCATTCAAACTCTCCTCAGGGCAGATCGCCAGCGTTACTCGAATGAAAAACCGGGGGCGGCGGCCATCTCGCTGGCCTTGCCGCTGTTCTTGTCGCCGGCCTTCGCGCCATCCTTGCCGCGTTTCGCATCGCGCTGGGGCTTGGCACTTGCCGATGGCAGGGCACGCGGCTGCGATGGCAGCGCGCCGAACTCCGGTGCGCCGCTGCCGCCTTCTGCCGGGGCAACGCTGGGCTTGGGACGATCGCCGCCCGTGATGCCGTCGGACTCCTGATGGTTGATCAGCCGCTGCAGATCATCGGCGGTCTGGAAGCCGTCGGTGGGCAGCTTGATCTCGTTGGCATTCACCGGCTTCACCAGATACGGCGTCACCACGATGACCAGTTCCGTCTCACCGCGGCGGAAGTTCGAGGACTTGAACAGGTTGCCCAGCACCGGCACGTCGCCCAGGCCAGGGGCCTTGTCGATGAGGTTCTGCGAGTTGTTGCTGAGCAGGCCTGCGATCATAAAGCTTTCGCCCGAGCCCAGTTCCACGGTGGTTTCCGCGCGGCGGATGGTCAGCGCAGGGACCTGGAAGCCGTTGAGCGTCACCGATCCTGCCGATGACAGTTCCGATACCTCGGGCCTGACGCGCATGGAAATGCGGCCGTTGGCCAGCACCGTCGGCGTGTAGGCCAGGCTCACACCGAAATTCTTGTACTCGATGGTGGTGGTGCCCAGGCCCTGGTTGATGGGGATCGGGAACTCGCCGCCTGCAAGAAAGTCTGCCGTCTCGCCCGACAATGCGGTGAGGTTCGGCTGCGACAGGGTGGTGACCAGCCCTACCTGTTCGGCCAGATCGAAGGCGGATGCGATATCGAGCCCGAACAGACGGCCGGCCAGTTGAACCGCGGTCTTGCCATCGATGCCCTGATTGAACTGGGTGGACGTGCCGCCGGTCACGAACTGACCGGTGGCGGGATTGAACGGCAGCGACAGCGTGCCTGCAGGCAGGCCGAATTGCGAGGATGCATCGATCCGCGGCAGGGTGGTGACATCCAGCGTGTTGCCGATCGAGCCGAAGTTGCGGCTGGCGCGGCCAACGCCGAACTGGAAGCCGCCGGTAAGATCGCGCGTCAAAAGGTTCGCGCCGATTTCCTTGACCAGCGAACGGCTGACCTCGGCAATGCGCACCTGCAGGTTGACCTGCATCGGCGTTGCGGTCTGCAGGCGGCTGATGACCTTGACGCCTTCGCCGACAAACGCCTGCACCAGGCGTTCGGCCTCTGCACTGTCCACGGGCGCGCCCACGGTTCCGGTGAGCAGGACCACGCCGTTCAGCGTGCTGACCCGCACTTTTGCATCGGGCATCGCCAGCGTCAGCATCTGATCGACCGAGTCGAGGTTCGATCCTACGCGCACGGTGGCGGAATAGACGACCTGGCCTGCAGCGTTGCTCGCATACAGCGTGGTCTCGCCGCCGGCCTTGCCAAAGACATACAGCTGGCGCGACGATTTCACCTGCACATCGGCAACGCCGGTATCGGCCACGAACAGGTCCGTCATCGTGCCTGGCAGCTGGATCAGCTGACCGCGTCCGATGGAAAGCACCAGCGTTTCTGCCGGGCGCTGTGCAGCGGACTGCGCGTTTGCCGGGCTGCCGGTCAGCGGCGCGATGCCGGTGAGCGTGCCGATGGCGGCAACCGCGCCACACAGCAGGGCACCTTTAAGGATACTGGAAAAACGCATGGTCATTTCCCTCCGACCGGAACAACGGTCACTGTATTTCCGCGCGATACGCGCACGACCGGTCCCATGGGAACGGCGGGGGCGTAGGCGTTAGAGCTGGGTGCACTGTTGGCGACGGGCGCCTGTGGTCCGGCAAATTCGGTCTGGCGACGACCGCTGGACTGGGGCGGCACGGTGCTGCGCTGGAAGCGCGAGACATCGCCGCCGGTCACAAAAGTCGCGTCGGTATCGACCGGGCGCGTGGCGAGCGCCTTGAGCAGCTTTTCTTCCGTCTTGCGATCGGTGCCTTCGGGGATCTTGATGTCGCCTGCTGCCATCGAGCGCTCAAGCTCGGCCTGGTTGTCGGCGATCGAGCGCAGCGACAGGCTGAGCGTGCCAATGGTCTGCGCAACGGCAATCTTTTCGGCCAGCTTGGGTGTCGCTTCCACGGTGACGGTCGAGAAGGCGATGACCTCGGTCTTGCCTTCGGCGTTTTCGGCATTCACGCGCTGGTCGGTCGCCAGAACGCGCAGGTTGCGGATGATGGTCTCAGAAGCCTTCAGAGGCGGGCCGCCTTCGCCCTCGACCGACTGGGTCAGGACAAGGTCGATACGGTCACCGGGGAAGACGAAGCCGGCAACACCGGTGCGTGCCGAGACCGGCACCGTGACGGCGCGCATGCCGGGGCCGAGCGCTGCTGCCAGGAAGCCGCGGTCGCCGGGCTTGACCAGCGAGCCCTGGGTGACGGGCTGTCCGGCGGTGATCGCGTTGCGCACCACGGTGCCCAGCAACGTTTCGACCTTCGCTCCGTCTTCAAGGAAATAGGCGTTGCTCACCAGCTTGGCAGGCCAGGGCTGGAAGGCCACGCTGTCCGGCGTGATGATCGTGCCGACGGGCAGCGAGCGATTCGCCACCAGCACGCGCGGACCATTGGGTTCGGCCGGTTGGGCTGCTGCCGTAACCTGCGGGGTTGCCGAGCCGGTAAAGAGGCTTCGGGCCAGAAACGCTGTGCAAAGCGCGATCAATAGCGCTCCTACCAGCAGGATGACTTTCCGTTTATCCATGACGTTGATGGCCCCCAAAGTCCTTCAGAATGTTTATGTTTTCAGGCAAAATGGTTAAAAAATCGTTCGCCAACCGGCCACATCGCCGCCATCGCGATGGCAACGCCGTACGGCACCTCAGGCTGGCCGGGCTGCTTGCGCATTTTATGGGCTGCAACGACCGCGATGGTGAGCACCGCGCCGATCAGCGACATCACGATCGCGATCTTGGCCATGACGCCCCAGGGGAACCACAAGGCGATGGCGCCCAGCAGCTTCACATCGCCGCCGCCCATGGCGCCCAGCGCGAACATCAGCGTGAAGAAAATGAAGACGCCCAGGCCAAGCGCGAGCTGGATAGCCACGTCCGGCCATAGCGAAAGCCCACAGGCCCACCAGAAAACCGGTGCGGCAAGCGCGATGCCGGCATTGAGCCAATCCTCGATCTCGCGCCGGATGATATCGGTATACGCTGCGTGCAACAGCGCGATTGCCAACATGGCCAGCAGACCGTAGACGATGAAATCCTTTTCCATGGGGTCAGGCGTATAACGACGATGACTTACCAAAAAGTAACCATTGATCGGCGCGCGATTCCTGACGATGCGACCGAAAGCCGCTGGGTTGCAGCCGATGGCTGGCCGCTGCGCCGCATCGATCTGATGGCGAGTTCAACGCCGCGCGGATCGATCCTGTTCATGCCCGGACGCGGCGATATCTACGAAAAATACCTGGAGACGCTGGTCCACTGGCAGGCGCAAGGGTGGAACGTCACCTCGGCCGACTGGCGCGGGCAGGGCGGCAGCGGGCGCCTGTCCGAGCACCAGTATGTCGGCCACATCACCGATTTCAGCCACTGGATCGATGACATTTCGGGCCTGTGGGCAGACTGGGCGGCCTCGCGGCCCGGCCCGCACATCGTTGTCGGCCATTCCATGGGTGGCCACCTGATCGCGCGCGCCATTCAGGAAAAGCGGATCGACCCCGCCGCCGCCGTGCTCAGCGCGCCGATGCTGGGCCTCAAGGGACTGGGCCTGCCGATGTCGTTCGGCCACTTCGTCACGCGCATGATGCGCAACATGGGCAAGCCCGAGCGGCCGGCGTGGAAGGTCAGCGAAAAGCCGGCATCGCCGCTGGCGATCCGCCAGACGCTGCTGACGCATGACAATGACCGCTATGCCGACGAGCTTTGGTGGTGGGGCGAGCGCCCCGAACTGGTCATGGGTCCGGCGAGCTGGCACTGGGTCGAGCGCGCCTATGATTCCAACATCCGCCTGAATGCGCCCGGCAAATGGGAGGCGATCCGCATTCCCATGCTGCTGATCGGCACCAGCGCGGACCAACTGGTCGATAACAAGGCGACATTGGCTGCGGCTGCCCGCATTCCAGGTGCGGAACTGCTCGCGTTCGGGCGGGAGGCCCGGCACGAGGTGTTGCGCGAGGCCGATCCGATCCGTGACAAGGTTCTGCAGACGATCGACGATTTTCTTGCGCGCAAGGCGACCGGCACCGCAACCGAAAGGGTGGGAGCCGCCGCCTGATGCCCGATTATGACGTCGTCATCATCGGCGCTGGTATCGCCGGGGCCAGCCTCGCTGCGGAAATCGCGCCGCATTGCCGGGTTCTGGTGGCTGAGGCGGAAGATCGCCCGGGCTATCATTCCACCGGGCGTTCGGCCGCATTCTGGGCAGAAAGCTATGGCGGGCCGAAGGTGCAGCCGCTGACCACCGCATCGGGGCCCTGGCTGCAATCGCCGCCGCCGGGCTATGGCGACCGCAGCTTTCTGGGGCCGCGCGGAGCACTGACGCTGGCGCGGCACGACGAACTGCACCTGCTCGATGCCTTCGAGGCCGAGTTTGCCGGCTCCGGCGTGCGGATGGAGCGGCGCGACCGCGCGGCGCTGGAGGCGCTGTTGCCGGGCCTTGCCGAAGAGATCGTCGCGGGCATCTTCGAGCCGGACTGCAGCGACATCGATGTCGGTGCGCTGCACCAGGCATATCTCGCCACTGCGCGCCGCGCAGGGGCTGCAATTGCGCTGCGTTCCCCGCTGACTCGCGCCAGACACGCAGATGGCACCTGGACCATCACGCTGGGGCAGCAGCAGGTCACCACCGCGACCCTCGTCAATGCCGCAGGTGCCTGGGCCGACCCCGTGGCGGTGTGCGCAGGCGCGCGGCCGCTGGGCGTGCAGCCATTCCGCCGCACCGTGCTGCAGATCCGCACCACGCCTGCGCCGCGCGCGGACCTGCCGCTGACGCTGGGCGTGCGCGGCGATTATTACTTCAAGCCCGAGGCCGGTCGGCTGTGGCTGAGCCCGCACGACGAAACCCCCGAAGGTCCGGCGGACACCGCACCGGACGAGATGGACATGGCCATCGCCATCGACCGCTTTGCGCAGGTGGTGGATTGGAAGATCGAGGCGGTGGAGCACCGCTGGGCCGGGCAGCGCAGCTTTGCACCCGATCGCTTGCCGTTGATCGGTTTTGCGGCCGATGCGCCCGGGTTCTTCTGGTTCGCGGGGCAGGGCGGGTTCGGCATCCAGACCGCGCCTGCCGCGGCCAAGCTGGCGGCGGCGCTGTTGCTGGGCATCACGCCCGATGCGATGCTGGGGCAGGTCGATGCGCAAATGTATAATCCCGCGCGCTTTGCGTGATCGCGCTGGCCTGCCACAGGGTTAGCTTATAACCTCGACGCACCACCAAAAGGAGGCGAGTCGATGGCGCACAGTTTCGAGATCTACAAGGACAAGGCCGGTGAGTTCCGGGTGCGGTTCAAGTACAATTCTGAAGTGATGTTCTCGACCGAAGGCTATGCCAGCAAGGCATCGGCGAAGAACGCCATCGAATCGATCAAGAAGAACGGCCCGGAAGCACCGATCGAAGACAACAGCTGAGGCAGCTGGGGCTGGCGTACGGCCAAGTCAGGCGCGGTTGAACACTGCGGCCTATTTGACCGCCGTCATTCCCGCGAACGCGGGAATCCCGCTTTTCTTCGCCACGTCAGCGCAAAAGCGGGACCCCCGCCTTCGCGGGGGTGACGATAGTTGCGACGGCCGGAATCCCGTTTCCCATCACTCCAGCGCGGTGATGATCGCGCTGAAGTCCAATCCTTGCGCATCGGCTTCGACGAACGCCGCGTAGATCGCTTCGGCACGCTCGCCCATGGGCACGGACGCACCGTTGGCCTTTGCCGCTTCCAGCGCCAGCCGCATGTCCTTGAGCATCAGGGCGGCGGCAAATCCGCCTGCATAACCGTTGTCGGCGGGGCTGGCGGGGCCAACGCCGGGTACGGGGCAATAGCTCGTCATCGACCAACTCTGGCCCGATGCCTTGGACGAAATGTCGTAAAAGGTCTGCAGGTCCAGCCCGAGCTTCTTGGCGAGCGCGAAAGTCTCGCAGGTCGCGGCCATCGTCGCGCCGAGCAGCATGTTGTTGCAGATCTTCGCCGCCTGGCCAGCGCCATTGTCGCCCGCGTGGATCACCGCCTTGCCCATGTCCGACAGGATCGGCGCGGCACGCGAGAAGCCGCCGGAGCTGCCGCCGACCATGAAGGTCAACGTGCCGCCATTGGCCGCTGCGATGCCGCCTGAAACGGGCGCATCGACCGCTACCAGTCCGCGCTCCTTGGCCGCGCTCGCCACGCTGCGCGCAGTGTCCACGTCGATGGTCGAGCAATCGATCAGCAGCGTGCCCGGCTTGGCCGCGCCGAACACGGTCTGCTCATAAACCGAGGCGACATGCTTGCCGGCGGGCAGCATGGTGACGATGACGTCCGCATCGCTCACCGCCTGCACCGGATCGGATACCGGCGTGCATCCCGCCGCACCTGCGCGTGCCAGCGCGTCGCCCGACAGGTCGAACGCGATGACGGTGTGCCCTGCCTTGGCGAGGTTCGCTGCCATGCCGCCGCCCATATTGCCCAGGCCGATAAATCCGATTGTCGTCATGCTGTCTCTCCGTTGTCCGACATCGCGGTTCAGCGCGATTCGATCAAATCCCACCTGTTGCCATACAGGTCTGTGAACACTGCGACCTTGCCATAGGCCTGGGCGCGCGGCGCATCTGCGAATTGCACGCCCGCCGCGATCATTCGGGCATGGTCGCTGTCGAAGGCCGGGGTGTGCAGGAAATACGCAACGCGCCCGCCTGCTGCCTTGCCGACCGATGCGGCCTGCTCGTCCGACGTCGCCCGCGCCAGCAGCAGTTGCCCGCCATCTGCACCGCCTACCCGGACCCAGCGCTTGCCGTCGCCGAGGTCCGTGTCTTCCAGCAGCGTCCAGCCCAGCGCGCTGACGAACCAGTCGATGGCTTCGTCATACTCGCGGACCAGATAGGCGGTGTAGGCAAGCCGCATCGCCACGCCGCCGATCAACCCATTGTCGGGATGACGAAGGCGTTGCCGCCGTCCACTGCGCCATCGGGCCAGCGCGAGGTGATGGTCTTGACCTTGGTCCAGAACTTCACGCCCTCCATGCCGTGCTGGTTGGTGTCGCCGAACGCGCTGCGCTTCCAGCCGCCGAAGGTGTGGTAGGCGACCGGCACCGGGATCGGCACGTTGATGCCGACCATGCCGACATTGACGCGCGCCGCAAATTCGCGCGCAGCGTGGCCGTTGCGGGTGAAGATCGCAACACCGTTGCCATACTGGTGCTTGCTGGGGAGGGCTACCGCTTCCTCGAAATCGGCGGCGCGCACGATCTGCAGCACGGGGCCGAAGATCTCCTCCTTGTAGCTGCTCATCTCGGTAGTGACGTGATCGAACAAAGTCGGGCCGACAAAAAAGCCGTTTTCGTGCCCCTGCAGCGTGAAGCCGCGACCATCGACGACCAGCTCTGCGCCTTCGTCGATGCAGGTCTGGATCCAGCCTTCCACCTTCGCCTTGTGCGCGGCGGTGACGACGGGTCCGTAATCGGCATCGGGATCGGACGAAACGCCGAGGCGCAGTTTCTCGATGGCGGGGATCAGCTTGGCGCGCAGCCGCTCTGCGGTCTCGTCACCCACCGGCACGACAACCGGCAGCGCCATGCAGCGCTCGCCCGCCGAGCCGAATGCTGCGCCTGCGAGGTCCTTGACTACCTGATCGAGGTCGGCATCGGGCATAACGATGCCGTGGTTCTTCGCGCCGCCCATGGCCTGCACGCGCTTTCCGGCAGCGACACCGCGCTGGTACAGATAATGCGCCACATCGGACGATCCGACGAACGACACGCCGGCAATCGCCGGGTGATCGAGGATCGCGTCGACCATTTCCTTGTCGCCATGCACGACCTGCAAAATGCCATCGGGCAGGCCTGATTCGCTCATCAGCTCGGCGAGACGCACCGGCACCGAAGGGTCACGCTCGGAGGGTTTCAGGATGAAGGCGTTGCCGGTGGCGATGGCAGGGCCGAACATCCACATCGGGATCATCGCGGGGAAGTTGAACGGGGTGATGCCCGCGCCGATGCCGATCGGCAGGCGCATCGAGTACACATCGATGCCGGGGCCTGCGCCGTGCGTGTATTCGCCCTTCGATGCGTGCGGGATGCCGCAGCAGAATTCAATGACTTCCAGACCGCGCTGGATATCGCCCTTGGCATCGGCGTGCACCTTGCCATGCTCGCTGGACAGCAATGCGGCGAGTTCGTCGATATGCGCTTCGACCAAAGCCTTGAAGTTGAACATGACGCGGCTGCGACGCTGCGGGTTGGTCGCGGCCCAGGCGGGCTGTGCGGCGAGTGCGGCATCGACCGCAGCATCGAGCACGGCCTTGTCGCCAAGGTCTACCTTCGCCTGCACCGTGCCGCTGTTGGGATCGAAAATGTCGGACTGGCGGGGGCTGGCGGGGGCAGTGGTGCCGCCGGCCAGGCGGTGGGTGACGATGCGCATGGTCGCTCTCCTATGGGTGCTTGTCGCTTGGGTGCCGCATTAGCCTCTGGCATAACTGCAAGCAATTGCGTAAAAACGTCACAACAGGCTGCATAAATGCCACGCACAAAGACAGCCGAGGAGCGGACGCACATGAACTGGCCAGCACCATGAACTGGGACGACCTGCGCATTTTCCTGATGCTGGCGCGCGCCGGATCGGTGGCGGAAGCTGCGCGGCGGCTGGAGATCGACCCGACAACGGTCGCGCGCAGGCTGCAGCGGCTGTCGGGTGATCTGCAATCCACCCTGTTCGAGGCAAGCGGCAAGGGCATCGCGCTCACCGAACATGGCCGCAAGCTACTGGTCTATGCGGAAGGGGCAGAGCAGTCGCTCGTCGATGCGCGCACCGAGCTGACCGGCGAGCAGACGGTGTTTGCGGGGACCATCCGGGTGAGCGTGGCGGAGGGTTTCGCCGCGTGGATCATCGCGCGCAACCTCCCCGATTTCCACCGCCGCCACCCCGCCATCCGCATCGAACTGGTCGCCACGAACGGCTTCCTCAACCCCAGCAAGCGCGAGGCCGACCTGGCGATCATGCTCTCGCGTCCGACCGCGGGGCCATTGAAGGTGCGCAAATTGGTTGACTATCAGCTCGGAGTCTTCGCCGACCGCGACTACCTCGCCGCCGCCGGGCCGATCACATCCGTGGACGACCTGCGCCGCCACCCGCTGATCGGCTACATTCCCGATTTCATCTACGCCGACGAACTGCGGTATCTGGACGAGGTCGGCCCCGGGCTGGAACCGGTGCTGACCAGCTCGAGCATCAACGTGCAGCACAGCCTGATCGCCAGCGGGGCGGGCGTGGGCATCCTGCCATGCTTCATCGGCCAGCAGAACGCGCGGCTGGAGCGGGTACTGGCGGACACGGTGGCCATCCACCGCAGCTTCTGGCTGGTCGTGCACCGGGATATGCGCAAATTGGCACGGGTGGATGCGTTTATCGGGTGGCTGGATGATGTCGCGCCGAAGATTGCACCGGGGGAGTGAGGGCAACTGCTCTCTCCCCTTCAGGGGAGAGATACGAAGCCTTGCCAGCAAAGCTGGCTAGGCGAAGTTGAGAGGGGCCACGGACGGTCTGCTCCCCTCTCCCCCCGCCGCCTCCGGCGTCTCCTCCCTCTCCCCTGAAGGGGAGAGGGCAATATTGCTCAGCCCAATCACCCCCGCTCATCGTGAGCGGATGTGGTGCGATTATGAGCTAAGTCTTGCATCGAACACCTTAACTCCCCTCCCTGCAAGGGAGGGGCAGGGGGTGGGTTATGCCGTTACAAAACCACCACCAGCCTTATCCCGCCGACCCACCCCTAACCCCTCCCTTGCAGGGAGGGGAACGCGCTCAATTCAGCCGCTTATTGATCACGCCTCCGCCAAATTGCAGACACTCGACGCACCACCCCCGCTCATCCTGAGCCGCGGGCGCAGCCCGCGAAGTCGAAGGACCCGCGCTCACGCTGGCCGTATAGCGGGGCCTTCGACAGGCTCAGGCTGAGCGGAGGTGGTACGAACACTTCCAAAACACAGGGGCCCCGCATCGTGCAGTTGTGGGTTATTGTAGATTCCCACCCACATGGTATTCATTGCAAATGAGATTGCCGTCAAAGCGAACTGGTGCCATTTTCCTCTGGCTTACGGCCTATTTGTGGTCTGTGCCTTTCACAATTGTGATTCTGGAATTTATGGAATGGCAGTATGATCTCGACCTAACTTGGTGGATTGTCGTTGGATGGACTGCACCTGTAGTCTTTCTCGGGTCGTGGTTTTTAGGAGCGTTTTCCAAATCAATCATTATCGGCGTTTATTTCGTCATCTTAATGATCTTCACGGCGTATGCAATCTGGCTCGCAAATACATTAAGGCAGCAGGAAATTAAGGACTAGCTACACGCGCAACTGCCATCCTTTGCCCCCTCAAGGCACCACCACCTGCCGGATCGCCTTCCCGCTCGCCAGTTCATCGAACAGCGCGTTGATCTCGCTGAGCGGGCTTACCGAGCTTAGCAGCTTCTCCACCGGCATGCGTCCGGCGCGCCAGAGGGCGATGTAGCGGGGGATGTCGCGTGAGGGGATGGCGTTGCCCATGTAGCTGCCCATCAGCGTCTTGCCGTCGCCGACCAATGAGACTGCTGGGATTTCGAGCATGTCCGCCGGGTTGGGCAGGCCCACGGTGACGATCCGCCCGCCGCGCCGCGCCAGGCCGTAGGCCTTGGCCAGCACCGCGGCCTTGCCGACGGTTTCGATCACCAGATCGGGCTTGCGGCCCAATGCTGCGACCACCGCGTCCTCGCCTTCCTCGGGCGGCACGGCGGCAACTGCACCCAGTTCCAGCGCCAGCGCGCGTTTGGCGGGCACCGGGTCGATCGCGATCACCGGATGCGCGCCGCCCGCGATCGCGGCCATCAGCGCGGCAAGGCCGACGCCGCCCAGGCCGTAGACCACCACGCTTTCGCCAGCACGCAACTGGCCGCCATTGAGCACTGCGCCCGCGCCGGTCAGCACCGCGCAGCCGAAGAGGGCTGCGATCTCGACCGGAATGTCGGCATCGATCTTCACCGCCGAGCGCCGGTCGACCACTGCGTGCGTCGCGAACGCCGACGAGCCGAGGTGATGCTGCACCGGATGCCCGTTTTCGGACAGCCGCCGGTCGCCGCCGAGCAGCGTGCCCGCGCCGTTCGCCGCCGCGCCGTTGCCGCAGAGGTATCCTTCGCCCGAATGGCAGCTGGGGCAGTATCCACACAAAGGCAGGAAGCTCAGCACTACGCGGTCGCCTACGCCAAAGTGCTTGGCGGCAATCGCGCCCGGCTCCAGTACCGTCGCCACCGCCTCGTGCCCCAAAGCCATCGGCATCGGGCGCGGGCGGTCGCCGTTGATGACGCTGAGGTCACTGTGACACAGCCCCGCCGCGTCGATCTTCACCAGCATTTCGTCTGGCCCCGGCGGGGCGAGGTCGATCTGCGCCAGGCGAAGCGGGCGGGTGTCGGCAAACGGCCCGGTGTGGCCGATGCTGTCGAGGATGGCGGCGGTGATCTTCATGCGCGGCTCTGGCCAGATGGACGGCTCAGCGGACCGTCGCCATCTGATAGAGCATCTCGACAAAGCCCATTGTCGCATCGGTGATCCCGGCGACCTTGGGATTGGACGATTCCACCACGAAATACTCGTCCGGAGCGTGCGCGCCGCTGCCATGGCCAATGCCGAAGTGTCCGGCGGGAATGCTGACCGGCGGAGCGGTGAACACTGCGCCCGGCCACGATCCGGCGAGCCGCGGGTTGAGGTTCGCCTTCACGCCCATCTTGGCATAGGTCGCCAGCTCCGCCTTGATCAGCAGGCTGTCCTCGGCGACCTCGGTGGGGTCGTAGCCGCCCGACACATTGGCTTCGATATCGGTGAACCCATTCTTGTCGAGGTGCGCGCGCAATTTGGCTTCGGCCTCCGCGCGCGTCTGGTTGGGCACCAGGCGGAAGTCGAGCTTGGCGACCGCGCGGCCGGGCAGCACGGTCTTGCCGCCGGGGCCGGTATAGCCTGCGACCAGGCCTTCGATGTTGGCAGTCGGCTCCTGCGCCAGGCGGACCAGCGCCTGTTCCAGCGGCAGGTTGTCGATCCAGTGGGTGACGCCGAATGAGGCCTTCATCTGCGCCTCGTCCATGCCCTTGGCGGCCTCGGCGATCAGCGCCTTTTCGCGCGTGGTCAGCGGACGGACATTGTCAGACCAGCCGCCAATGACGACGTTGTTGCCATCGGGTGAGACGAGCGTCTGCAGCGCCTGCACCAGCCGCCAGGTGGGCGAATCGATCATCGCCTTGTAGCTGGAGTGCACGTCGCCCTTGGGCCCGCGCCCCCATTTTTCACCGCTGGCGATCAGCTCAAGCTCGATGATGCCCTTGGAGCCCAGGTTGACCTGAACCTCGCCATTCTTGCCCTGCCAGCAGGCGGGGATGAAGATGCCCTCGCACTTTTTGAGCGCCGCCAGCACCTTGGGCTGGGTGGCGATCTGCTTGAAGTTGGGCGAGCCGATTTCTTCCTCGCCCTCCGCGATCAGCACGATGTTGACCGGCAGTTTCACGCCAGCCGATTTCATCGCGTGCAGCGCTGCCAGGAAGGTCGCCTGCGGGCCCTTCTGGTTGATCGCGCCGCGCCCCACGATGGCCTTGCCCCAGCCGGGCTTGTCGACGATCCGCGCCTCCAGCGGCGGGGACGACCATTCTGCGGGATCGAACTGCTTGACGTCGTACATGAAATAGATGCCCAGCGTCCGCTTCGCGCCGACATCGATGGTGCCGAACACGCCGGGCTGGCCGGACGAGGGGATGATCTCGACGCCGGTGAAGCCCGCCGCCTTGGCAAGCTCCGCCATATAGGCCGCGCCTTCGGGCATGTTCAGGTTCTCAGCCGCGATCGAGGGCAGGGCGATCCAGTCCTGAATGCGCTTGATGTCGGCCGCACGGTTGGCCTCGGCCGCCTTGCGGATGCGCGCCATGTCGCCGTTTGCCGCGATCGCTGCGCCGCTGCCCGCGGTCAGCGCCAGGCCGCTGCCGACCAGGGCTGCAGACCGCAGGAAGGTGCGCCGTTGCAATGCGGATTTCGGGCTGTCGGTCATCTGTGCGGTGCTCCCCTGAGTGTTGCTTGGTGCCGGACGATGGCGAATTCCATCCGGCGCGGCAAGACACTAACCGGCGGTACAACCAAGAACCGGTGGGCTCGTTAACCAGTTAGCAACGCGCTTAAGGTTAGCCGAACTGCAATTGTAAAATCGAAATCACGACTCTCTCCTCCCGGCACACGGCACACGGCGCACGGGCCAACAACCAGGTAAGAGCTATGAAATTTCGGATGTTTTGTGCGCAGCACAGCCAGATGGCCGAGACAGCACAGGCAATCATCGATACCCTGATGGCGAGCGTATCGGAGCGCGACGCGACCGGGCACGATGCGCTGCCCGCGCTGCGGCTGGAGCTGTCGCGCTGCGTGGCCAACCATTGTTCGGCGGAGATTGCGCTGCTGCGGGATCACTTGAAGCAGCACCCGGACATTGCCGTTACGCATTCACCGTTGGTGCGGCGGTATCACGATGAGTTGCTCGCATGGCGCGGGGCGTTAATGGAATGCAACGCGAACTGGCCGGCCAAGCGGATCGCCAAGGATCCGGCGGCGTTCCTTGCCGTTTTCCGGCCGCTCGTCGATGCTCTGCACGAACGCGTCCGCTGGGAGGAGCAGGTGTTCTATCCCCAGGTGCTGGGCCGCAAGGTCGAAGGCCGTCTCGCCGCCTGAATTTGTTCGCTCTCGCGCTTACTCCACCCACGCCGTCCGGCTGCGGGTGACATGGAACAGCGGCTGCATCGGCTGTGCGGCGACATTGGCAAGCGGAATCGCGGTTTCGCAGGTCGCGCATTCCGCGCTCATCCGCCCGACATGCCAGCTGCGGCCGCCACAGCCGGGGCAATGGTTCACATCGCCTGCGTGGTACAGCGGCATGAAGCCGCGCCGCGCGATGCGACGGGCAAAAGCGTGGCCGGAAACCGCTGCATGAGCAGGGTCAAAAGCGAGCCGGGGAAAAGGCATAGTCATATGCTGCGTCCTCAAATCTGTTCGGCGATTTACGCGCGAACGGCCAAACGGTTTCCTCCAGCGACGGGCCGTTCGAGACAGGTGATAGCGCGCCTGCCGAGGTGCGCTGTGACGCTTTGCATATCGCAGGTGTCTGCTCCCAAAAAACAGGTCCTCAAAACAGGCGTTGCCAAACCCAACATTTGATATAAATATGATATCATGATTATCGAATCGAGAGGGAGCGATGTATGGAGGGCACATCAATGCAGAACCGGGATATGGCAGGCGGCGGCAGCGGCGCCATGGTGGCGAGCACCGAGTCATCGGCGAACACGTTCAACGGCTATATCTTCCTGCTGCTTCTGCTGGCGAGCATGCTGCTTCCGGTGCTCGGCGTGAATATGGCCCGGGGCGGCAATCCGCTGGGGTTTGCGATCATGATCGGCAGCGGCGTGGCGTTTCTGCTGATCGTCTGCGGCTTCTATATGCTCAACCCCAACGAGGCCGCGGCGATCCAGCTGTTCGGCAGCTACAAGGGCACCGATCGCAACACCGGTCTGCGTTGGCGCTGGCCCTGGCTCAGCCGCAAGAAGATTTCCGTGCGCGTCCACAACGTCACCTCGGAAAAGGTGAAGGTGAACGATCTGCGCGGCAACCCCATCGAGATTGCGACCAACGTCGTCTGGCGCGTCGCCGATACGTCCAAGGCGCTGTTTGACGTGGAAAACTATCAGGAGTTTGTCGATATCCAGATCGAAAGCGCTGTCCGCGTGATTGGTGCGCGCTATCCGTATGACGATTTCAACGTCGACGAGGTGACGTTGCGCGGCGATGCCGATGAGGTCAGCCACGAACTGGAAGTGCAGTTGCAGGAGCGTGTCGCGGCAGCGGGCGTGCAGATCGACGAGTGCCGTCTGACGCACCTGGCCTATGCGCCTGAGATCGCCCAGTCGATGCTGCGCCGCCAGCAGGCTGAGGCGGTCATCGCAGCGCGCTCGCGCCTCGTCGAAGGTGCGGTGACCATGGTCGAGCACGCTTTGGTGATGCTGAGCGAGAAGAACGTTGTCGACCTGGACGACGAGCGCAAGGCGGCGATGGTGTCCAACCTGATGGTCGTGCTGTGCAGCGAGCGCGACACCCAGCCGGTGGTCAACGCCGGGTCGCTTTATTGACCTGAACGATATTGACCTGATCGATGCCCGCGCCGCCGAAAAAATCGTTCGCCCTGCGCCTCGAGCCGTCGCTGTACGACGCGCTCGAGCGCACAGCGGCGCACGAGTTTCGCAGCGTGAATGCGGAAATCGAGGTGCTGCTGCGCGAGTCGCTGGCACGGCGGGGGGTAAAGGTTGCCGCGCCGGAGCAACGGCCAAGGGGGCGGCCGATCAAGGACAAAGATTTGTTGGAGTAGCCAGGGAGCAATCCACCCAGCGACGCGACGCTGCAACGATACTTTAATGCCCGCAGGTTAGCTATACCGTACCTCCGGGAGAACACTATGCCCCTCATGAACTTCGCAACGTCTGGCGCCTCTGTTCTGCTGGCACTGGCTGCAGGGCAGTCGGCTGTCGCTCAGGTGGTGCCCCCGCCTGTGTCTGTGCCTGGGCCAGTGATTGCCGATGTGCTGCTGGAACGGCTGAATCCGGGGACGGTGCTGGAGCAATACCAGGCCCAATTGCTGGGCGCCCTTCGTGCGGTGGACCGGGACGAGGACGGGCTCGACCAAGCCGATATCGATCTGGTGCAGGCCAAAGAAGCCGCGCGGGCGCGGGCCAGCGCGATCAGCCAGATTCTGGGGTACGATCTTGATGGCGACCTCACCGTAACGCGCAGCGAACTGGCTGGTGGTGTGTCCGGCGAGCCCGTGGTGCGAGACAGGCAGGTCACGAATCTGCTGGCGCAGTATGATGGCAACGCAGATGGCACGATCACGGTTGCCGAGGCCGCAGCCAGCGCCCGCAAAAATGACCGCGATGCCTTGCGGGGTACCTTGCTGGCGCTCGATCCTGACCGGGATGGCAGGCTGACCGTCGTGGAACTGCGTGGACTGGCCGATCAGGCATTCCGGCAGGTCGATGGCGATGGCGACAGCAAGATATCGGCAGAAGAGCACAAGGCGATAGCACCGCGCCTCGCCAGGATCCGCCTGCGCCGGTCTGCGCCGCAGTGCGAGCTGCCTGCGCTGCCTGCCGGCGCCAAGCTGGTGGTGTATGGCGCCTATAGCAGCCACGCGTTGTCGTCTGTCGCCATCGGCGGGCAGGCTCAGCAGACCAATTTCCTCGACGTTAAGATCGAGCCGGGTGCCGATCCGCTGTATCTGGTGCTCACCTCATACGAATCGATGCTGTGGCGATTGACCGGCGCGACCGAGAGGCTGGCGCAGGTCGTCGTTTCCTCTAGCCAGGCCGATCGATCCGATGCAGGCTCGGGCCCGGCCGCATGGCCGCGCCGCGACCCGTCCGCACCCAAGCCCGTTTCCGCATCGGGCGTTATCGGCGTTGCGCGCGACAAGGTGGCCTTCGCCCATATCGATTGCCCGCCGTTTTTCAGCGACCCGACCGGCAACGCTACCGACCGGGCGCTGGCATCGATCGAACGCTCGCTGGGCCGCGCACCTGATACTGCGGTGGGCGCCTATGCCGTGCGGCATGTGTCCTTGCCCTCAGGCCAGACTGTGCGGGCCGATGCGGCTGCGACGCCTCTGCCCGAGGGCTTCGATGCGCAGGTGTGGCAGGAGGCGACTCGGTTCTGGCCGGGCGGGCTGGTCAGCGTGGATGCGCGCGATGTCGTCGCGCCGCTGAAAGTAGAGCCCTATGCCGTGCTACCCAGCCAGATGGGGCTTGCGCAACTGGTGGGCACTGGCGCGCTGGAGCGCGAAAGCGACGAAGTGTTTCGGGTCGTAAGGCCGATCGCGCATCTGCCCGCCCGCATGACCGGCGCGCATGGGACCCATCTTGTGCTGGCCAAAGGCGTGCCGCTGCCACCCGGCGATCCGGGGCACAGCTGCATCACGCGCGAAGACACCGCCGCCCCCATCGCACACCGCGCCCGATGCACTCCGCCGCCTGTGGTGGTCATGCCGCCAACGCGCTGATCACTAACTGGGCGTCCACGCGCTCAGCACGGCGTCCAGGTTCGGCCTAAGCCGCTCTTCCAGAGCCTGGCCTGCCGTGCCGATGAACACGAAGCCCGCGATCCGCTCCGGCGCGCTGCCGAAGTGGTTGCGTACGACCTCGCTGTAGCTTGGCCAGCCGGTGATCCAGCCGCCGACGAAGCCGTAGGCATGGATGGCGTGGAGGAGGTTCATGGTGAACGCGCCTGCGGACAGTTCCTGTTCCCACAGCGGGATTTTGCTGGACTCACGCGGGCTGAACAGCACCACCAGCAGTTCCGGTGCCTGGCGCGCCAAGGTCTCCATCGCCTCGATTTCCAGCCGTCCGGCCTCGGGCTTTTCCGCGCGATAGGCAGCCGTCAGCACACCGGCCAGCGCAGCGCGCTGGTCAGCGGCGACATGCACCACCCGCCATGGATTGAGCTTGCCATGATCGGGCGTGCGCATCGCGATCGCCACGATCTCGCGCAGTTGCGCAGCATCCGGGCCGGGGGCGACCATGTCGCGCGGGCGGCCCGAGCGGCGGCTGGCGAGATAGGCGGGAACGCTGGAGGTATCGTTGAACGCGGTCACTTGTGTCTCCGTTGGTGCCTGCCGCAAGCGGCAATGCGGTAACAACTGCAACAAGGCGCTTCACAGGCGCGCATTTTTGTCTAGGTTGGCGCCCACGCTATGGCGGCTTAGGGGACAGGCCGCCATGATAAAAATGACGGGAGCATAGCGATTATGGCCAGCGGTTACGCTGTGAGCGGCGACGCGAAGGGCACGTTTCTGGGACACCCCAAGGGTCTCTACGTGCTGTTCTTCGCAGAAATGTGGGAACGCTTTTCCTATTACGGCATGCGCGCGCTGCTGATTTTTTACCTGACCAAGCACTGGCTGTTTTCGGACGAAAAATCGGGCGTCATCTACGGCGCGTATACCGCTTTGGTGTATATCACTCCGGTGCTCGGTGGATATCTGGCCGACCGGTACCTGGGCCAGCGCAAGGCGGTGACCTTTGGCGCGGTGCTGCTCACCTTCGGCCATGCACTGATGGGCTTTGAAGGCACCGGCGGGCAGGATGCGGCATCGCTCAACATATTCTGGCTGGCGCTTGCGTTCATCATCGTCGGCTCCGGCTTCCTCAAGGCGAACATTTCCGTGATCGTCGGGCAGTTGTACCCGCGGACCGATGTGCGCCGCGATGGCGCGTACACCATCTTCTACATGGGCATTAACCTCGGCGCATTCCTGGGGTCGCTCGCCTGCGGCTATCTGGGCGAAACCTATGGCTGGTCCTACGGTTTCGGCGCAGCGGGGATCGGCATGCTGCTGGGTCTGATTGTGTTCATCCTGGGCAAGCCCCTGCTGTGCGGACGCGGCGAAGCGCCCGATGCTGCGGCGCTGGCAGCGCCTGTGATGGGCATCAAGAAGGAATGGCTGATCTACGGCGTCGGCATCGCTGCCGTGCTCGGCATCTGGGCGCTTATCCAGTATCAGTCGGTCGTCGGCTGGCTGCTGCTGGCATCGGGAATCGTGCTGGTCGGCTATGTGCTGATGACGGCGGTGACCAAGCTGGAACCGCACGATCGCGACCGCATTTTCGCAGCGATGTTCCTCATCCTGGGTTCGATTCTGTTCTGGGCGCTGTTCGAGCAGGCCGGGTCCTCGCTCAATTTGTATACCGACCGCTATGTCGATCGCGGCGGTGTTCCTGCCTCCGTGTTCCAGTCGGTCAACGCGATGTACATCGTGCTGCTAGCACCGTTCTTCGCAGGCATCTGGACCTGGCTGGGCCGCAAGGGGCTTGAGCCGTCCGCCCCTGCCAAGTTCGGTCTGGCGATGATCCAGCTGGGCGGCGGTTTCCTGGTGCTGGTGGCGGGCGCTGCTGCAACCGGGGCGGGCGTACCTACGCCGGTGCTGTTCATCTTCCTCATCTACCTGTTGCACACGACTGGCGAACTGTGCCTGTCGCCGGTGGGCCTCAGCGCCATGAACCGGCTGGCCCCGGCGCATATGGCATCGTTGATCATGGGTACGTGGTTCTTCGCGTCGGCGTCGGGCAATTTCGTCGCCGGGCTCATCGCGGCGGCGACAGGTTCGGAAGCGGCGAGCGGCGAAGGCGCTGGCCAGCAGACGGTGCTGGATGTGTATTCGAACATCGGCTGGATCGCGATTGGCGTGGGTGTGGCCGTGATCGCCGTGGCACCGCTGATCAAGAAGCTGATGCACCTCGATACGCTCAAGGATGCAGAGCCGCTTGCAGGCGAGGCTGAGCTTGCGGAAGCGCAGGCAGCAGGCATCAAGCCGGCGACGCGGGGCGCTTGAGACGGACTTACACAAAAACAAGAACACGAAACGGGGATACGCATATGAAATACGGGTTCACCGCGCCGCTGGCGGCCATATTGGTCGTCGGCTGTGCCAACACGACAACCGCTGAACGCCCGGCCGCCAACAGCAATGCGGCCTCGAAAGAGCGGGTCAGCTTCAACGAGAACCCGTACCCCAGCACCTACAAGCCCTATGGCGGCGCGGCGACGGCAATCCGCAACGTCACCGTGTTCGATGGCGAAGGCACGCAGATCGACAACGGCGTCGTGTTCTTTTCCGGCGGCAAGATCACCGCAGTTGGCGGCGCGGACACACCCATCCCCGCCGACATCACGGTCATCGACGGCACCGGCAAGTTCGTGACGCCCGGCATCATCGATATCCACAGCCACCTGGGCAATTATCCCTCGCCCGGCGTGCAGGCCAATTCCGATGGCAACGAGGTGACCGGTCCGGTGACGGCCGATGTCTGGGCCGAGCACTCAGTCTGGCCGCAGGACCCCGGTTTCAGCCGCGCGCTCGCCAATGGCGGCATCACCTCCTTGCAGATTCTGCCCGGTTCCGCGAACCTGTTCGGCGGGCGCTCGGTGACGCTCAAGAACGTGCCGGCCCGCACCATGCAGGCTATGAAGTTCCCCGGCGCGCCTTATGGGCTGAAGATGGCGTGCGGCGAGAACCCCAAGCGCGTTTATGGCAGCCGCAACCAGAAGCCCGGCAGCCGCATGGGCAATCTGGCGCTCAACCGCCAGACCTGGGCGCGCGCCGCGGAATACAAAGCGCGCTGGGACGAATACGAAAAGAAGGGCGGCACCCCGCCTGCACGCGACATCGGCATGGACACGCTGAAAGGCGCGCTGGAAGGCAAGATCCAGATTCACAACCACTGCTATCGCGCCGATGAAATGGCGATCGTCATCGATATGGCCAAGGAATTCGGCTACACCGTCTCCGCGTTCCACCATGCGGTGGAAAGCTACAAGATCGCCGACCTGCTCAAGGAAAACGGCATCTGTTCCGCCGTCTGGGCCGACTGGTGGGGCTTCAAGATGGAATCCTATGACGGGATACCGGAGAACGCCGCGATCATCCAGAATGCAGGCGCGTGCACGATCATCCACTCGGACGATCAGGACCAGATCCAGCGGCTGAACCAGGAGGCCGCCAAGGCACTGGGCGATGGGCGGCGCATGGGCTTCAACATCACCGATGCCACTGCGATCCGCTGGCTGACGTATAACCCCGCCAAGGCGATGGGCATCGCCGATCAGACCGGCAGCCTGAAGCCCGGCAAGATGGCCGATGTCGTATTGTGGAATGCCAACCCGCTGTCCGTCTATGCCCGGCCCGAAAAGGTCTGGGTCGATGGCGCGATGCTGTATGATGCCAATGATCCCAAGCGCCGACCGGTGAGCGATTTCGAGCTGGGCCAGCCGGGTGAGGGAGACACGAAATGATCCGCACCGTCACAAGAGCGCTCCTCTCCACAGCCGCAGCCACCGCCGCTTTGCTCGCCACGCCGCTTGCAGCGCAGACCATTGCGATTACCGGCGGCAAGGTCGTCGTCGGTGATGGCAGCGCGCCGATCGAAGGCGGCACCGTGGTGCTGCGCGATGGCAAGGTGGTCGCAGCCGGATCGGGCGTTGCAATCCCGGCCGGCGCGCAGATCGTCGATGCGACCGGTCGCTGGGTCACCCCTGGCGTGTTCGCGGGTTTCAGCCGCCTGGGCCTGATCGAGGTCGAAGCGGTGCGCGAGACCGATGACAGCAGCGCCAATACCGGCGACTTTTCCGCCGCCATCGATGTCGTCCCCGCGATCAACGCCAAGGTCACCCCGATCGCGGTCAACCGTGCCGCGGGCGTCACCCGCGCCGTAGTCGCACCGTCCGCGCCTGCATCGATCTTCGCCGGAATGGGCGCGCTTATCGATCTGGGCGATGATTACAACGCCGTCACCAAGGCGCGCGCCTTCCAGTTCGTGGAACTGGGCGAAACCGGATCGTCCAAGGCGGGCGGAAGCCGTGCCTCGGCGTTCCTGGAGTTCCGCAACGGTCTGATCGAGGCGCGCGCGTTGGCCAGTGGTCAGCGCGGCGTGGCTGCACATCCGCACGATGCCTTGCTCAACCGGCAGGATGCAGCGGCGTTGGTGCCCGTGGTCAATGGCGACATGCGCCTGCTGGTGCATGTCGAACGGGCCGCCGATATCCTCAATGTCCTGAAGCTGCGCGAGGAGTTTTCCGCGCTGAAGCTGGTGCTGGTCGGCGTGTCCGAAGGCTGGATGGTCGCCAACCAGATTGCGACCGCGGGTGTCCCGGTGATCGCATCGGCGCTCAACGACCTGCCGTCGGACTTTGAAAAGACCGCAGCCACGCAATCGAATATCGGCCGGATGAAGCGCGCCGGGGTGACCGTCGCCATCGGCATGATCAACGACAGCGATGCGCACAAATTGCATTACTCGCCGCAATATGCGGGTAACCTCGTGGCGCTGCAACGCGTGCCGGGGGCGACGGGCTTGACCTGGGATCAGGCGTTTGCCGCGATCAGCTCCGGCCCGGCGCAGGCGATGGGCGTCGATGCGATGCTGGGCAGCCTGAAGCCCGGACGCCAGGGCGATGTGGTCATCTGGGATGGCGATCCGCTGGAGCTGTCATCCGCGCCGGTAGCGGTGATGATCGATGGCGTGCAGCAGCCGCTCGACAACCGCCAGGCCCGCCTGCGCGACCGGTATCGTACCCCGCAGGAAGGGACTTTGCCTAAGGCCTATGAGCGGTAGTATAGCATCTGGGTAACATCGCTGGCTGCCTATCGGCCAGCAGCAGGGGAGAACGGCGGATGCAGGGTTATGCGATGCTGTTGGCGGGGACCATCGGGTTCGTCGGCAGCCATTTTGCCATGTCCCATCCGCTGCGCGCACCGATGGTTGCGCGGCTTGGAGCCAATGGCTTCCAGCTGGTGTATATCGTCGTGTCGTTTGCGACGCTGTACCTCATGGTCCAAGGGTTTGAACGCGCGCCCGTTACCGCGCCATTCTGGCCGGCAGGCGATGCGCTGTGGGCGCTCAGCACCGTTTTGATGCTGGGCTCGGCCATCCTGTTTGCCGGATCGCTGATCGGCAACCCGGCACTGCCGGTGCCGGAGGCTGCGGCCAAGAAGATCGCAGTCAAGGACCCCGGCGGCGTTTTCCGCATCACGCGCCATCCCATGATGTGGAGCTTTGCCATCTGGGGGGTGAGCCATATCCTCGTCGCGCCGCGGATCGATACCTTCATCCTGTGCGGGGCGATCATCACCCTGGCGCTGGTCGGCTCGCGGTTGCAGGACCGCAAGAAGTTCGTCATCATGGGCGACGCGTGGCTGCACTGGCAGGCCAAGACCAGCTTCGTGCCATTCGGCAGGGGCCTGGCCTTCCCCGGATGGCTCGCGCTGATCGGCGGCACCGCGCTGTGGCTGGGCGCACAATGGGCACACATGCCGCTGGGCGCTGGCGCAGCAGGCGTGTTTCGGTGGTGGTGAGGGGGTGGTTTTTGATGGGTGATGCGCCACTACCCCCTCCGCTCAGCCTGAGCGTGTCGAAGGCTCCGCTATACGGCGGGCGTGGGCGCGGGTCCTTCGACTTCGCGGGCTGAAGCCCGCTGCTCAGGATGAGCGGGCGGGGTTTAAAATGCAACGATAGCTAACAAATCCGTCCTCAAATCCGCACCATCTTCATGCCCATTTCGCCATAGCGCGGGCCGGCGGTTTCGCCCGCAGGTGCGGCAGCGTCCAACGCATTGAGATCGGCCTCGCTCAGCTTCACAGTGACGGCGGCCATGGAATCCTCAAGCGTCGCGCGGCGCTTCGATCCCGGGATCGGCACGACATCCTCGCCCTGTGCCAGCAGCCATGCGAGTGCGATCTGCGCGGGGCTGACGCTGTGGGTGGCGGCAATCGTCCGCACCGCGTCGACGATCCGCAGGTTGCTGGCGAAATTCTCTTCCGAATAGCGCGGGTCGTTGAGGCGGTAATCGCCCTCGGGCAGGTCGGTGCGCTTGTTGATCTGGCCGGTCAGGAACCCGCGGCCCAAGGGGCTGTAGGGCACGAAGCCGATGCCAAGGTCCTGGCAAAGCGGCAGGATTTCCTCCTCCACGCCGCGTTCCCAAAGCGAATATTCGGATTGCAGCGCCGCGATGGGATGCGTCGCGTGGGCACGGCGAATATTGTCGGCACCTGCCTCTGACAGCCCAAGAAAGCGCACCTTGCCCTCTTCCACCAGCCGCGCCATCGCGCCCACGGTGTCTTCGATCGGCACATCGGGATCGACGCGGTGCTGGTAATACAGGTCGATCGTATCGACACCCAGGCGGCGCAGCGAGCCTTCGCACGCGCGGCGGACGTTGTCGGGCGTGGAATCGACGCCGCGGTACGCGCCATCTTCTATCTTGAAGCCGAACTTGGTGGCGATGACCAGCCGGTCACGGCGGCCCCGAATCGCCTGACCCAGCAGCTCCTCGTTGACATAGGGGCCGTAAACCTCCGCCGTGTCGAAGAATGTCACGCCCAGTTCCATGGCGCGCTCCAGCGTGGCGATGGATTCGCGATGGTCGGCCTTGCCGTACATCGCTGCACCGATACCGGCCATCGGCATGCAGCCAAGGCCCAGCGCCGAAACCTCCAGCCCGCCGAGCTTGCGATAGATCATTTCGTATCTCCTTCGGCGCGCGCGATCGTGGTCGTCACGGCCATGTCCATCGTCACGTTGCCCAAGGTGCGCATGATATCGGGAAATACCTCGATAGCCAGCAAAAGGGCCAGCGGCTCGATCGGCACGCCCATGGCAAAACAGATTGGCGTGATGGAACTGATGAAGCTGATCGAGCCGGGCAACGACACCGAACCCATTGTGGTGATCGCAGCGGCGGCAAGTCCGGCGGCGAGCGCGAGCGGACCCAGCGGCGTTCCGGTCAGGTGCGCAACGTACACCGCCACCGCCATGTTCATGGCAGGCCCGGTGCAGCGAAACAGCGCAACCGCGATCGGCAGCACAACGTCGGCCGTGCGTTCGCCGGTGCCCAGGCTGCGCACGCCGGTCAACATCGCAGGCAGCGAGGCGAGCGAGGACTGGGTCGAGATCGCCACGGCCTGTGCCGGGATCGATGCGCGCAGGAAGGCCAAAGGTCCGATCCGCCCGCCCAGGGCCGCGATGACGAACGCGGTCATCCACACGACCGACCCGACCGCGACCACGATGAGCACATAATGGCCCAAGGCGCCAAAGGCCGCGCCGCCCGCGCGCGAGCCGACGACCAGCCCCAGCGCAAACACGCCGATGGGGGCGAGCACCAGTACCCAGCCGATCAGGATGATCATCGCATCGCCAATGGCACTGAAGAACCCTTGCATCGGTGCGCGGTCCTTTTCCGGAAGCCGGGTGAGCGCAAAGGCGAAGGCGAGCGTGAAGATGATGAGCGGCAGGATCGCATCATTGGCGGCTGCCGCAATCGGGTTGGTCGGCACCAAAGCGCGCAGGAATTCGCTGAACGGCGGAACCTCGCCTGCGGGCTCCACGCTCGCCAGCGCGCTTTGCAGGGCGGCACGCGCGGCTTCAGGCAAGGGAAAGGTGCCGAGCAGCGCCGGAGTTACTAAGGCCGCCATTGCGGCAGAGCACCACAGCAGCACGATCATGGTGGTGATGGCGCGCACGGTCAGCCGTCCGGCGGTCGCCATCTGCGCGGTGCGCAGGATGCCGGTGATCAGCAGCGCGACGACCAGAGGCACCACCGTCATCTGCAACCCGCGCAGCCACATCGCGCCCACCACATCGGCGGCGGTAATCAGGCCCGGCGCCCTTGGTCCGATCGCGATGCCAAGCGCGATGCCGATGACCAGCGCACCCAGGACCAGCAGAGTTTTCAGCATGTATTGACCCTGTTTTTACCTGTTGCCGTCACATGGAAACAGGACTTGCTTGAGTGTCTTTCGCGCGGCGACCATAGATCGACGTTGCTGGCTGGCAAGCGCTAACACTATGCGTTAGAGGCGGTTCAAACAGTGAGGGGTTGATGCGTGTCTCGCAAATTTTTCGGTACTGATGGTATTCGCGGTCGCACCAACAGCGGCTTCATGACAGCGGCGATGGCGATGGCCGTGGGTCAGGCGGCAGGCGAGCATTTCCTGCGCGGAACGCACAAGCACCGCGTGCTGATCGGCAAGGATACGCGCCTGTCCGGCTATATGATGGAGCACGCGCTGGTGGCAGGCTTCACCAGCGTCGGCATGGATGTCGTGCTGGTCGGCTCGATGCCCACGCCTGCCGTCGCCATGCTGACCCGCTCGATGCGCGCGGACCTTGGCGTGATGATCTCCGCCAGCCACAACCCGTTCCAGGACAACGGCATCAAGCTGTTCGGCCCGGATGGCTTCAAGCTTTCCGACGAAGATGAAATGCGTATCGAGGAGCTGCTCGACCAGGCCGCGCCGAAGCTGGCCGAATCCGAAGCGATCGGCAGGGCGCGCCGGATCGAGGACGCGCGCGGGCGGTATATCCACGCGGTCAAGGGCTCGCTGCCTGATCGGGTGCGGCTCGACGGCCTGAAGATCGCGCTCGATTGCGCCAATGGTGCAGCCTATCAGGTCGCACCATCCGCATTGTGGGAGCTGGGCGCAGAAGTGCTGACCATCGGCGTGAACCCCAACGGCACCAACATCAACGATCGGGTAGGTTCCACGCATGTCGAATCGCTGCAGGAACGCGTTGTCGCATCCGGCGCGGATATCGGCATTGCCCTGGATGGTGATGCCGACCGGCTGATCGTGGTCGATGAAAAGGGCAGCATCGTCGATGGCGACCAGATCATGGCGCTGATCGGCACCAGCTGGGCGCGGCAGGGGCGGCTTCGCGGCGGCGGCGTGGTCGCCACGGTGATGTCCAACCTGGGCCTTGAACGCTATCTGCAGGGCCAGGGTCTCGACCTTGTCCGCACCAAGGTGGGCGACCGCTACGTGCTCGGCGCGATGCGGGCAGGGGGGTATAATGTCGGCGGCGAACAGTCGGGCCATATGATCCTGCTCGACCATGCCACCACCGGCGATGGCACGGTCGCCGCGCTGCAGGTGCTGGCGCAATTGGTGCGGGAAGGCAAGCCTGCCAGCGAGCTGCTCCACCTGTTCGACCGCGTGCCGCAGCTGCTGAAGAATGTGCGGTTTGCCGGCGGCAAGCCACTGGAGAACCCACGCGTGCAGGCGGTGATCGCCGATGCTGACGAGGAATTGCGCGGACGCGGGCGGCTGGTCATCCGGCCTTCGGGCACTGAGCCTGTCATCCGCGTGATGGCCGAGGGCGACGATGCGGCGCAAGTCGAGGCGGTCGTCAACCGCATCTGCGACGTGGTGGCAGAGGTTGCCGTCTGATGCTGGAGATGCGCCCCGGTTGCGAACGCTGCGGAGCGGACACGCCCGCCGACGCGCCGGGCGCCTTCATCTGCTCGTTCGAATGCACCTTCTGCGCGGAATGCAGCGAGGCGCTGGACGACATCTGCCCCAATTGCGGAGGGGAACTGGTGGATCGACCGGTGCGAGCGAAGAAATTGCTGGCGAAGTTTCCCGGATCGAGCGTGCGGAAGTTCACGCAGCATGGGTAGTAGCTGCCCACTCCCCTTCCGTTTGTCCCGAGCGAAGTCGAGGGACGTATGCGCAACCGTAGCGCGCGCGTCCCTCGACTTCGCTCGGGAATGCGGGTGAGGGGAGTATGGCGGGCACATCCCGCATCCTGACCATCGCAGGCTCCGATTCCGGCGGAGGTGCTGGGATTCAGGCCGATATCAAGACCATCACTATGCTGGGCGGTCATGCGATGACTGCGATCACCGCGATCACCGCGCAGAATTCGCGTGGGGTCGATGCGGTGCAGGTGCTTGATGCCGACATGGTGATCGCGCAGATCGACGCGGTGGCGCGCGATTTCGGGCTGGACGCGATCAAGATCGGCATGCTCGGCTCGCCGCAGATCGCCGAGGCTCTGGCCGACTGGATCACGAACACTTTGCCGTCATTCCCGCGAACGCGGGAATCCCGCTTCGGCGCTGATGGTGCGCAAAAGCGGGATTCCTGCGTTCGCGAGAATGACGGGATAACGGTGGTATTCGACCCCGTGATGATCGCATCGAGCGGTGCGGTGCTGGCGGATGCAGCCACTATCCCAGCTTTCAAGCGCCTGATGGCCTGCGCCACGCTGGTCACTCCCAACCTGCCCGAGCTTGACGCCCTGGGCGGCGTGGACGCGGTGCTCGCACTCGCCCCGGCGGTGCTGATCAAGGGCGGCCATGCGGGCGGCGAGACCGTGACTGACCGGCTGGTAACCCGCACAGGCGAGGCTGCACGCTGGAGCGATCCGCGTATCGATACACCCCACACCCATGGCACCGGCTGCACTCTGTCGAGTGCGATTGCCACGTTGCTCGGGCAGGGGCAGCCGCTGGTCGATGCCATTGCAGGCGCACGGACGTTCGTGCGGCTGGCGTTGCGCGATGCGCCGGCATTCGTCGCCAGCAACGGCCCGATGGGGCACGCATCCGTGCGCAACGATGCGATTGCGCCGGGGCTGCACCTCAACCAGCTCACACTGGTCGCGACCGATTATGCCGCATCGGTCGCGTTCTACCGCACGCTTGGACTTCGCCAGATCGTGGACAGCCCGGGCAACGGCTATGCTCGTTTCGAGGCGGACAATGGCGTAACCCTGTCCATCCATGCCGGGCAGGGCGCGGGCGGGGTGGTCACCTATCTCGAATGCGCCGATCTCGATGCGCGCGTAGCAAAGCTCGCATCGCAGGGCCTGGTCATCGACCAGATGCCGCAGGATGAGACGTGGGGCTGGCGCGAGGCGCGGCTGACCGATCCGGCGGGCAATGTGCTGTGCCTGTACTTTGGCGGAGAAAACCGGCGCTATCCGCCCTGGCGCATCGCAACCGAATGACCGCCGCCCCGTAATTGCTGCAATCCCCCGCGCTTTGGCCCTTTACCCGCACCGGCAATTGCCCATATGCGTTGCGGCAACAGTTTACCCGTTCCCAAACAGGAGATGATCCATGGCTTTCGTCCTTCCCCCGCTTCCCTTCGACAAGACCGCATTCGGCGACGTGATGTCGGCTGAAACCTTCGACTACCACCACGGCAAGCACCACAACGCCTATGTCGGCAAGGCAAACGACATGGTGAAGGGCACGGACCTTGAAGGCGCGAGCCTTTCCAAGGTCATCGTCGCCGCCAAGGACAAGGGCAACAAGGGCCTGTTCAACAACGCCGCGCAGATCTGGAACCACACCTTCTTCTGGCATTGCCTCAGCCCCGAAGCACAGACCGTCCCGGCCTCGCTGGAAGAGCGCATCAACGCCGATTTCGGCTCGGTTGCGGACATGAAGGACAAGCTCAAGGCAGAAGCCGTCGGCCATTTCGGCAGCGGCTGGGCATGGCTGGTGCTCAACGGCGACAAGCTGGAAATCACCTCGCTGCACGATGCGGATTCGCCGGTCGCGCACGAAGGCATGAAGCCGCTTCTGACGCTCGATGTGTGGGAACACGCCTATTACATCGACTATCGCAACGCGCGGCCCGATTACCTGAGCACCGTGCTTGACAAGGCGATCAACTGGGAATTCGTTGCGCAGAACCTCGACGGCAAGGGTACCGATCGCGCCGATCAGGAAGGCTGATTTCCGGACATATTTCGCCCCGCTCTCCGGAAAAACTCCGGGGGGCGGGGTCGCTCAGTAATGGGCCTGAGCCTGCCCGCTCAGCCCCTGCAGGCGGCAGTTGGCAAGGCTTGCATCGGCACATTCGGTGAGCGTGCCAATCGATGCCCGGTCGCCCTCGGCCATGGCTATGCCGATAATCACCTCCACCGCAGCGTCGCCGATGCGCTTGGCAGTTTCAAGCGCGGCACCGGGCGTCAGCATGATGTCCATGCTGGATGGACCGTGGATATGAACCGCCATGCCCTCGGGATCAGCCTGGCTGGGCTGATTGTACACATCGCCGGGCGATCCGTTCGGCTCCGCCATGCGGATGATCCATTCGCGCGCGAACTTCATCGACGCAAACACCTGTGTGTCGGCCTCTTTCAAGTGCCGGGCATGCAGCCGCGACGCGCCGAACGAAGAAACCACGGCAATCCGCTCCGGCCGCAAATCGCCCAGGCGCGCCTCCATCCTGCGCAGCGCCCAAACGACGTTGCGTTCCTGCGGCCAGGTTGCCCCGATATCGACGATCATGCCCCTGTGCTTGCCCGATTGCTGCAGGTGACGAAGTTCCTGCCGCAGCACGATTTCATGCGCGGCAACCGTGGCCAGCGACCATTCGCCGTTGCGGGTAACGGTCAGCATAGGGACTTCTGGTTCGGGGAAAAAACTGAACATAGGCGCTCTCCGGCAATCGCGGGAGCACTCCACTGTCTCTCAGCCAACGCGTCGCTAGACAGTTCGCGCTGATGGTGGACGATAGCGCTGCAGGTGTTAACATTTGATGATGGCACAGCACCGGGCGCACCCGGTCCCCTGCGAAGGCAGGGGCCTATCACCGGACCGTGCCGGATGCAGCGAAACGATAGGGCAGGAGATGGGCCCCTGCCTTCGCAGGGGACCGGGTAGAGTGGCGCGTTACTCCCCCTTCACGCCTTCGATCGCCAGCCCATGCTTCATCAGCATCGGGATCTGGCTCATCGCGAAGAGGAAAGACAGTGCGGTGACGCCCCAGACCTTGACCGTCAGCCACGTCTCGAAGGTCAGACCATAGCGCAGGCCTTCGTTGATCAGCGCCATGGCGGCGAAGAACAGGCCCCAGTTGCGCGACAGTTTCATCCAGCCTTCGTCGTTGAGCCCATCATAGGCCGCCTGCAGCAGGTAGCGCAGCAATGGCCTGCCGGTCATCCAGCCGCCGAGCAGCAGCACCGCAAAGCCGGTGTAGATGATCGTCGGCTTGATCTGGATGAAGCTTTCGTCGTTGAAATATACCGTCAGCGCCCCGAAACCGACGACCAGCACCGCCGATAGCCACAGCATCGGCGAGACGCGGCCGAGCTTCCACTTGGATACCGCCACCGCGACGAGGATTGCGGCCATGAACGCCAAAGTGCCGTTGATCGCAGCGCGGGTGGAGGCAAGCGCGGCGCCATCGTTCTGGGTCAGCTTGAACACCGCGAAGAAGATCAGCAGCGGGCCGAAGTCCAGCAGAAGCGGCAGAAAGCTGTTCTCGGACTTTTTGGGGGCTACTACCTCGGCAGCTTGCGGCAGTTCTTCGCTCATTTCGCTCCTCCGGCGATCACATGCGCCAGATATTCGGGGTCAAAGGGTCGCAAATCGTCGATGGTCTCGCCCACGCCGATCGCATGGATCGGCAGGCCGAACTTTTCCGCCGCCGCCACAAGAATGCCGCCGCGCGCGGTGCCGTCGAGTTTTGTCATCACAAGGCCTGTAACGCCTGCGACCTCCTTGAAGGTTTCGATCTGCGACAGGGCGTTCTGTCCATTGGTCGCATCGAGCACCAGCACCACGTCGTGCGGCGCTGCGGGGTTCAGGCGGCCCAGAACGCGGCGGATCTTGGCCAGCTCGTCCATCAGCTCGCGCTTGTTCTGCAGGCGGCCTGCGGTATCGACGATCAGCACGTCGATGCCGGTGGCGGTGGCCTGCTTGACCGCATCGAACACGATGCCAGCCGCATCGCCGCCTTCCTTGCCGCTGACGATGGGGATGCCCAGCCTGTCCGCCCAGATTTTCAGTTGGCCGATGGCAGCCGCACGAAAGGTATCGCCCGCCGCCAGCATCACGCCATAATCCTGTTCCTGGAACAGGTGCGCCAGCTTGGCGATGGTGGTGGTCTTGCCTGATCCGTTGACGCCGATGACCAGGATCACCTGCGGGCGTGGGAACGCGATGATGTCGAGCGGATCGGCGACGGTGCGCAGCGACTTGGCGATTTCCTCACCGACGATTTCGCGCAGGCCATCCTCGTCCAGCCCGCGCTCGAACCGCCCTTCGGACAGGCGCGCGCGCACCTTGCCTGCCATTTGCGGGCCAAGGTCGCTGACGATAAGCGCCTCCTCGATCTCGTCGAGCTGTTCTTCATCGAGCCGCGACTTGGTGACCAGCCCGGTGATGTTCTGGGTCAGCTTGTCCGATGTCTTGCGAAAGCCGCCCATCAGGCGCTCGCTCCAGCTGCCCTCGCTCATGTCATAGTCTCCGCTGTCAGCGTATCGCCGTTCTGCCCCGTGATCGTCACTGGCACTATCCTGCCGATATGGGAAGCATCCGCTTCCGGCAAAGCGATGCGCACAAAGTTTTCGCCATGACCGGTGCGCCCGTCGCGCTCGACCAGCAGGTTCTGCCGGGTGCCGATCAGCCCGCTGCGCCAGCTTCGCGCACGTGCGCCTGCCGCGGCGCGCATCTCAGCCGCGCGCGCCTTGACCAGCGCCCGGTCAAGCTGCGGCATGCGTGCAGCAGGCGTACCGGTTCGGGGAGAAAATGGGAAGATATGGGCGTGGACCACAGCGCAAGCGTCCAGGATCGCCAGGTTGTTCGCGTGCATCGCGTCGTCCTCGGTCGGGAAGCCCGCTATCAGGTCTGCACCGATGGCAATGTCGGGCCGCCTGGCCTTCAGCCGCTCGACCAGCGCAATGGCTTGCGCACGGCTGTGACGGCGCTTCATGCGCTTGAGGATCATGTCATCGCCCGATTGCAGCGACAGGTGCACGTGCGGCATCACATTCGGGTGGCCGGTGATGAGGTCGAACAGCCGGTCGTCCACCTCCACCCCGTCGAGCGAAGACAGGCGCAAGCGTTGCAGGTCTGGCACCAGCTTCAGAATGCGTTCGACCAGAAGGCCAAGCGTTGGCGATCCGGGCAGGTCCGGGCCATAGCTGGTCACGTCCACCCCGGTAAGCACCACCTCGGCATAGCCGCGCTCGACCAGCGCACGCACCGTATCGACCACCGCGCCTGCGGGCACCGAGCGGCTGTTGCCCCGGCCATACGGGATGATGCAGAAGGTGCAGCGATGGTCGCATCCGTTCTGCACCTCGACAAAGGCGCGCGCGTGCTCGGCAAAGCTGGTGACCATGTGCGGCGCGGTCTGGCGCACGGCCATGATGTCGGAGACTTGGACCTTTGCTGCGTCCCAACCAAGCCCACTTCTGGGTCCCGGATCAAACCCACCCCCGTTTGTCCCGAGCGAAGTCGAGGGATGTGGTGTGCAAGGTCCCTCGACTTCGCTCGGGAACTCGGGGAGGGTGGTGCCAAGTTCATTGGGGACGAAGGGGAGGGGGGAAGGAAAGGAGTTCCTTTGGAGCTTCTCCACATTCCCCAGCACCCGGTCCACTTCCGGCATGCTCGCGAACATGGCAGGGTCGGTCTGTGCCGCGCAGCCGGTGACGATCACCTGTGCATCCGGCCGGGCCTTGCGCGCCTTGCGGATTGCCTGGCGGGTCTGGCGCACCGCCTCGTTGGTGACCGCGCAGCTGTTGATCACGATCACATCGTCGCGCCCGGCCAGCAGGCCGCGCATCGCCTCGCCCTCGGCGATGTTGAGGCGGCAGCCCATCGAGATAACCTCGGGGCCGCGGGCATCAGGCTTTTCGGTGGCGGGCATCGGCGTCAGAGGTCGATCTCGCCAGTGAACACATGTGTCGTCGGTCCGGTCATGGTGACGGTTCCGCCCGGTTGCCAGTCGATGGTCAGTGCGCCGCCCGGCAAGTGCACCGCAACAGGGCCTGCCACCTGCTTGCGGCGGATCGCAGCGACGGCAGTCGCGCAGGCGCCGGTGCCGCAGGCCTGGGTCAGCCCCGCGCCGCGCTCCCACACGCGCAGATGGATGCCATCGTCGGCAATGTGCGCGACGTTGACGTTCACCCGCTCGGGAAACAGCGGGTCGTGCTCGATCAGCGGTCCCAAACGTTCCAGATCGACCGCATGGGTGTTATCGACGAAGAAAATCACGTGCGGGTTGCCCATGCTGACCGCAGCCGGATCGGCAAGGTCTTCCCACCCGACGGGCAGGTGCAGCGTGTCCATGGGATAGGCCAGCGGTATGGTGTCCCACTCCAGCCCGGGCTGGCCCATGTCGATCGACACACTGCCATCGGCCAGGCTGCCGCGCAGCACGCCGGCGCCGGTTTCTATCACCACATCGCGTCCGGCCAATGCGACGACACAGCGCGTGGCGTTGCCGCACGCGCTGACTTCGGTGCCATCCTGGTTGTAAATCTGCATGAACAGGTCGTGGGTACGCGATGGCCGCATCACGACCAATTGATCGCAGCCGATGCCGCGATGGCGATCGGCAAGGGCGCGCACCTGATCGCCCGACAGCGTCAGGTCGTGCTCGCGCGCATCGAATATGACAAAGTCATTGCCGAGGCCGTGCATCTTGTGAAAGCGATAATGCGCCATGGCCGCGCTTTAGACCGTGCGCAGCGGCTTGAGAAGCCTTCACTCGCCGCGTGCGGCGCGCAGTTGCGGTTCGGTGAGCTCTACCGCCGGTTCGTCCTCATGGGTTTTCGGCTGGACGGGGAAGCCGAGCAGATTGCGGTCGGCCAGCAGGCGGCGGGCCTGTTCGACCGAAAGCGGCTGGCCGAAGTGGAAGCCCTGGCCCTTGGCACAGCCGATGGCGGTGAGGTGCGCGATCAGATCGCCGTCCTCGATGCCTTCTGCCGTGATCGGCAGGCCCATGGATTCGCCGAGCATCGCGATGGTCTGGACGATGGCGCGGCTTTCCTTGCTCTCGTTCATCGAAGTGACGAAGCTGCGGTCGATCTTGATCCGGTCGAACGGCAGCGCGCGCAGATGCGCCAGCGAGCTGTACCCGGTGCCGAAATCGTCGAGCGCAACGCGCACGCCCTGGTTCTTCAGGCTGCCGATGATCGATTGGGCGAGGCCCATATTCTCGAACAGGCAGCTTTCGGTAATTTCGATTTCCAGGCGGCTGGCAGGAAATCCGGTTTCCACCAGCAGCTTGACGATCTTCTGCGCCAGCCAGGGGTCCCGCAACTGTACAGGCGAAATATTGACCGAGATCGTCAGGCTCTGGTCCCAGCCACGCGCGTCTTCCATCGCCTGGCGGATGACGCAGGTGGAGAGGTCGCCGATCATGCCGGTGTCTTCGGCGATGGGGATGAACACATCGGGCGCAACCTGGCCAAGCTCGGGCGAGTTCCAGCGCGCCAGGACCTCAAAGCCGATCAGCGTACCGGAGCTGAGGTCGATCTGCTGCTCGTAATAAGGCACGAATTCGCCGCGACCGATGCCCACGCGCATGCCCGATTCGATCTTGTTGCGGAACTGGACTTCGCTTTCCATGCGCGGATCGAACCAGCAATAGCGGTTCCGTCCGTGCTTTTTGCTGGCGTACATCGCAATGTCAGCGCGGCGCATCAGCACGTCCAGGCTGTTGTCGCACAGGTCTGCGCGGGCAAGGCCGATCGAGGCGGTCACGGCCAGTTCCGCATCGCCATTGCTGGCCGGGCCGACGATGGAGTGGCTGACCTGCTCGATCATGTCTTCGGCGACGCGCTGCACCGTCTCGGGGAAATCGGCGTCGAAAATGAACGTGCAGGCAAATTCGTCCCCGCCCAGACGGGCGACATGGCTGTTGGGCGGCATGGTCGCGCGCAGGCGGCGGGCGACCTCTACCAGCACCTTGTCACCGGCATCATGGCCGTGGATGTCGTTGATGTTTTTGAAGTTGTCCAGGTCCAGCATCACATAGGCGACGGTCATTTCCCGGCGCGCGGCCTGCGCGATCAGGTTCGCGCTTGCCTCGCCCAGCGCACGGCGGTTGAGACAGCCGGTCAGCGGATCGGTCACCGCCAGCGTCTTGGCCTGTTCCTCGGCGCTCTTGTGATGCGCGATTTCCTCGTGCAGTTCGCTGTAGCGCCGCCAGCCGAAGATGATCAGGGCGATGTTGAGCAACAATGCGGTGACCGCAATGTTGTCCGGCGACACGGCGAGGCCATTATAGCGGCCGATCATATCGGGCAGCACGCTGCTGGCAGTGCCGACGAACATCAGGATCGCTGCAGTCATGATGCCGCCAGCCACGAAGTCGCGGCCCCGCTTGGCGCGGCCGGTCAGTTCGTCGGTGCGGTTGGTGTATCCGGCGTCTGGCTGTTCGTGGTGCACAATAAATCCCCTCAACCGGCATGAGGCATCCGGCTGATTGGATCACAACCTAGGCAAAGAGCGTTAAAAGAAAGTTTAGATGTGACGCGCAGGGAAACGGCCGCTGGCAGCTTTCCTGCGGGACACGGTGGTGAATCAGCGGTTAATCCCTGCAATTGCGGGTTCGCACCGGCCGGTGTCGGCACAGCGGGGTTGCATCATCACGACTGCTGCGCTAACGGCCGCCCGAGCCTTTGCACGCATCGTGTGCTGAAGGCACCCAGATCCAGCCGCTGACAACCGCTTTGCCGGTTGACGCGTGCGCCGGTCGGCGAGGTTTCGCCCACCGGCGTTTTGTGCGTTTTGTGGCCGGCGGATTTGGCAACGGTTGATCGGCACGCTTGCGCGGGCCATGTGGGCGGACAGAAGGAGACGTTCGATATGTTCGATAATCTGACTGATCGCCTTGGCGGCGTGTTCGACAAGTTGCGCGGCCGCGGCGCGCTGCGTGAAGAGGACGTGCGCTCTGCGATGCGCGAAGTCCGCATTGCGCTGCTGGAAGCCGATGTCGCGCTGCCGGTCGTCCGCGATTTCATCAACACCGTCACCGAAAAGGCCGTGGGCCAGTCGGTGCTCAAGTCGGTGGCTCCAGGCCAGCAGGTCGTCAAGATCGTCAACGACGCGCTGACCGAGATGCTGGGTTCCGAAGCCAGCGACCTTGACCTTGCCGTAGCCCCACCCGCCGTCATCATGATGGTCGGCCTGCAGGGATCGGGCAAGACCACCAGCACGGCCAAGATCGCCAAGCTGCTCAAGGAAAAGCACGGCAAGAAGGTCATGATGGCCTCATTGGACGTGCAACGTCCCGCCGCGCAGGAACAGCTCAAGGTGCTGGGCGAGCAGGTGAATGTCGCGACCCTGCCGATCGTCGCCGGGCAAATGCCGGTCGATATCGCGCGGCGCGCGCTGCAATCGGCCAAGCTGCAGTCGTTCGACGTGGTGATGCTCGATACCGCAGGCCGCCTGCACGTCGACCAGCAGTTGATGGACGAGATGAAGGCGGTCGCCACCGAAGCGACGCCGCGGGAAATCCTGCTCGTCGTCGATTCGCTGACCGGCCAGGACGCGGTCAACGTCGCACAGAATTTCTCCGAACAGGTGCCGCTAACCGGCGTGGTTCTGACCCGCATGGACGGCGATGCGCGCGGCGGTGCTGCGCTTTCGATGCGCGCGGTCACCGGCCGTCCGATCAAGTTCGTTGGCGTCGGCGAAAAGATGGATGCGATCGAGCCGTTCCATCCGGGCCGGGTCGCAGGCCGCATTCTGGGCATGGGCGATGTCGTCAGCCTGGTTGAAAAGGCAGCGGCGACGGTCGAGAAGGACGATGCCGACAAGCTCGCCGCCAAGATGGCCAAGGGTCAGTTCGACATGAACGACCTGCGCATGCAATTGCGCCAGATGACCAAGATGGGCGGGCTGGGCGCGCTGGCAGGCATGATGCCGGGCATGAAGAAGGCCAAGGCCGCGATGAGCGCCAGCGGCATCGAGGACAAGGTTCTGGTGCACATGGATGCGATCATCGGGTCGATGACGCCCAAGGAGCGCGAGAAGCCGGCATTGCTCAACGCCAAGCGCAAGATCCGCATCGCCAAGGGATCGGGCACCACCGTGCAGGACGTCAACCGGGTGCTGAAAATGCATCAGGAGATGGAAGGCGCGATGAAGAAAATCCGCAAGATGGGCGGCCTCAAGGGTCTCGCTGCCATGTTCGGCGGCGGCGGTGGCGGAATGGGCGGACCAGGCGGGCTTCTGGGCGGTGGCAAGATGCCGAGCGAGGACGACATCGCCGGCCTGCTGGGCAGCGGGGGCAAGGGCATCGGCGGCGGGCTTTCGGGCCTGCCCAACGGGCTTCCGCCGGGCTTTCAGAATTTCAAGAAAAAGTAAATTAAACCTAATTATATCAAGTACATCAGAAAGGTAGGGTTCACATGTCTATTTCAATGCGTCTGTCGCGCGGCGGCTCCAAGAAGCGTCCGTATTACAAGATCGTCGTCGCCAACAGCCGCGCGCCGCGCGACGGCAAGTATCTTGAGCAGATCGGCGTCTACAACCCGCTGCTCGCCAAGGACTCGGGCGAGCGCGTGAAGCTCAATGAAGAGCGCGCCAAGCATTGGCTGTCGGTCGGCGCGCAGCCCACCGATCGCGTTGCCCGTTTCCTCGATGTCATGGGCATCAAGGAGCGCAAGGCCAGCGTGAACCCGAAGAAGGGTGAGCCCGGCGAAAAGGCCAAGGAACGCGCCGAAGAAAAGGCGACCAAGATCGCCGAAGCCGAAGAAGCCGCCAAGGCCGCTGAAGAAGCCAAGAACGCACCTGCCGAAGAGCCCGTCGCCGAAGAAGCGCCAGCTGAAGACGCTGCTGCCGAGTCGGCTGAAGGTTGATGGAAAAAAGCCCCTCCCCTTTAGGGGAGGGGTTGGGGGTGGGGCCTGGATTTCCAGGTTCCTGCTCCTTTCCCCACCCCAACCCCTCCCCTCAAGGGGAGGGGCTAAGTGGCTGACCGCCCGATTACCCTGGCCGTCATCGTCGGCGCGCATGGCGTGACCGGCGAGGTGCGCCTCAAGCTGTTCGGCTCAGGCCTCGACGGCGTAAAGGCGCACAAGAGCTTCAACGACGGTGCGTTGACGCTCAAGTCGCTGCGCCCGCAAAAGGATCTCGGCATCGCGCGCTTTGCCGAAATCACCGACCGCAACGCCGCCGAGGCCGCACGCGGCACCGAACTCACCGTCCCCCGCTCTGCCCTCCCGCCGCTGGGCGAGGGCGAATATTACCACGCCGACATGATCGGACTGCCCGTAGTGTCTGAAACGGGCGAGCCGCTGGGCACCGTCCGCGCGATCGAGGATTTCGGTGCTGGGGACTTGCTTGATATCCTTAAGCCCGACGGCAAGACCTTCATGGTCCCGGTCGCCTCAGCCGATATCGGCGAGGACCGCATCGCGATTGACCCGGTCTGGGCCGAATAGTATATACATCGCGTATATACGGGGGCGTATACTCAGGAGGCCTTTATGGGTAAGGAATACCGCGCAAAGAGCTTCAAGTCGGGTAACTCCGTCGCGATCCGCATGCCTGCGGCTTTGGGTATAGAGCCGGACCGTGAATGGACGATCGTCGAGAAGGATGGTGCGCTTGTCATCGGGCCGGCCACGAAGCCAACCAAGAAGATCGATGTCAGCGGTTTCTGGGGCAAGGCGCCGGGCCTGCACGTTCCAGTGCGCGAAGATTTTGAAGAGCGGCCAAGCTCCATCGCTGCAAGGATGAAATTGGGTCAGTGAACATTCGCTACCTGATCGATTCGGACTGTGCCGTATACGCCATGACCGGCAGGTTCGAGCCTCTGCGCAATCGCCTTGAGCAATGCGAGCCTGGCCAAGTCGGACTTTCCGCCGTCACATTTGCCGAGATTTTTCTGGGACCAAAGCAAGGCAAGCCACCGCCGGTCGAGGTGGTAGAGGCATTTCTGCATCAAATACCCCTGCTGGCCTTTGGTGAGGCAGCGGCAAGAGCTTACGCAGAATTGCCTTTCAAGCGCGCTCGCTTCGACCGGCTGCTCGCCGCTCATGCACTGAGCATCGGAGCGACCGTCATAACCAACAACGAGGGCGATTTCGCCGACATCCCCGGCCTGAAGGTCGAGAATTGGACCCAATGACCTTCGCAGCCCAAATCCTTACGCTTTACCCGGAAATGTTCCCCGGGCCGCTCGGCCACAGCATCGCCGGGCGGGCGCTGGGCGAGGGGCGGTGGTCGCTCGATGCTATCCAGATTCGCGATTTTGCTACCGACAAGCACCGCAGCGTCGACGATACGCCCGCAGGCGGCGGGGCGGGGATGGTGTTGCGCGCCGATGTGCTGGCGGCGGCAGTCGATCATGCGCTGGAGCGTTCGCCCAACGCGCCTGTCATCGCGATGACACCGCGTGGGAGCCCGCTGACCCAGGCGCGAGTGCGGCGGCTCGCGGATGGGCCGGGGGTCACCATCCTGTGCGGGCGATTCGAAGGGTTCGACGAACGCTTGTTCGACGCGCGGGCGATCGAGGAGATTTCCATCGGCGATTACGTGCTTTCGGGCGGGGAAACCGGGGCTTTGGTGCTGCTTGATGCTTGCGTTCGGCTGCTTCCCGATGTAATGGGCGCGTCTTCTAGCGGAGACGAAGAATCGTTCGAGAACGGTTTGCTCGAATATCCGCACTACACCCGACCTCAAATCTGGGAAGGGCGTGCGATCCCCGAAGTGCTGCGATCGGGGGATCACGCGAAAATCCGGGCATGGCGTGATAGCCAGGCTGCGGAGATCACACGGCTAAGGCGGCCGGATCTTTGGGAGCGCCATGGGGGCACTCCGGATCAGTCGCCCTCTGGTGCGCGGCGCAAAAGATAGGACAGGTCACATGAACCTCATCCAGACGCTCGAAGCAGAAGCTATCGAGGCATTCAAGGCTACCAAGTCCATCCCCGATTTCCGGGCTGGCGATACCATCCGCGTCGGCGTGCGCGTGGTCGAAGGCGACCGCACCCGCGTCCAGAATTACGAAGGCGTGTGCATTGCACGCTCGAACCGGGGCCTCGGCTCCAACTTTACCGTGCGCAAGATTTCGTTCGGTGAAGGCGTCGAGCGCGTATTCCCGCTCTATTCGCCCAACATCGATTCGATCACCGTGGTGCGCCGCGGCGTCGTGCGTCGTGCGAAGCTCTATTACCTGCGCGGCCTCACCGGCAAGCGCGCGCGTATTGCTGAGCGTCGCGACAACCGTCCCGCCAAGGGCAGCACCGAAGCCTGATCGTTTCCGACAGTCTTTGATCTTGCAAAAGGGCGGTCTGCAAAGGCCGCCCTTTTTCGTTGTCGCTCCGCCCTGATCGTTTGGCCTGAGCCGAGCCGCCGCAACCCCGGACAAGCGAGTTTTCGGCGAGCAGAGGGCCTGCTTTCGGGCGGATTGTTTCGCAAGCTGCAGATGATACGCAACAATGCCGTTCGCAGCTTGTATTGCCGGGGCTGAGCCGCTAGGCGCCCCGGTGCATTGCACTGGAGGAATTGATCCGTGGGTTATCGAGTAGTAGTCGTCGGCGCGACCGGAAATGTCGGCCGTGAAATGCTGGCCATCCTCGCCGAGCGCGAGTTCCCGATCGACGAGATCGCAGCCGTTGCCTCGTCGCGCTCGACCGGCACGACGGTCGAGTTCGGCGACACTGGCAAGATGCTCAAGGTGCAGAACATCGAGCATTTCGATTTCACCGGATGGGACATCGCGCTGTTTGCCGCAGGCTCGGCTGCGACCAAGGTGTATGCGCCCAAGGCGGCGTCGCAAGGCTGCGTGGTGATCGACAACTCGTCGCTGTACCGCATGGACCCGGACGTGCCGCTGATCGTGCCGGAGGTGAACCCCGATGCCATCGACGGCTATACCGCGCGCAACATCATCGCCAACCCCAACTGCTCGACCGCGCAGCTGGTCGTGGCGCTGAAGCCGTTGCACGATGCCGCAACGATCAAGCGGGTCGTCGTCGCGACGTATCAGTCGGTGTCGGGCGCGGGCAAGGAAGGTATGGACGAGCTGTTCGAGCAATCGCGCAACATCTTTGTCGGTGACAGCGCGGAGGCGAAGAAATTCACCAAGCAGATCGCGTTCAACGTCATCCCGCATATCGACGTGTTCCTGGATGACGGCTCCACCAAGGAAGAGTGGAAGATGGTCGTCGAGACCAAGAAGATCCTCGACCCCAAGATCAAGCTGACCGCGACCTGCGTGCGTGTGCCGGTGTTCGTCGGTCACTCGGAGGCTGTGAACATCGAGTTCGAGAACGAGCTGAGTGCAGAGGACGCGCAGAAGATCCTGCGCGAGGCCCCCGGCATCATGCTCGTCGACAAGCGCGAGGACGGCGGATACGTCACCCCGGTCGAGTGCGTCGGCGATGGCGCGACCTATATCAGCCGCGTGCGGGACGACAGTACGGTCGAGAACGGCATTTCGTTGTGGTGCGTGTCGGACAACCTGCGCAAGGGTGCGGCGCTCAACGCGGTGCAGATCGCCGAGCTGCTGGGCAGAAGGCATTTGAAAAAGGGCTGATGTTATGTCACGGTCAGTGTCATGACATTGACCGCAGACATCTTCTGGTCGTTCCGCTCGCCGTACAGCTACCTCGCGATGCGGCGGTATCGGGCGATGGAAGAGCGCTACGACCTTACCCTGAACCTGCGCCCGGTGTACCCACTGGCGGTGCGGCAGCCGGATTTCTTTGAGAAAAGCCAGCCCGGATGGCTGCGCTATACCTTTACCGATGTGGTGAGGCTCGCGCAGTATCTGGACATCCCCTTCGGTCCGCCGCAGCCCGACCCTATCGTGCAGGATATCGCCACGCGCACCATCGCGGCGGAGCAGCCGTATATCTACCGCATCACCCGCATGGGCCAGGCCGCCGCGCGGCAGGGCAGGAGCCTGGCGTTCTGTGATGAAGTGTCCAAGCTGATCTGGGGCGGGGCTACCGACTGGCACGAGGGCGATCACCTGGCCAATGCGGCCGAGCGCGCCGGGTTGGACCTGGCGGCGCTGGAAGCAGTGGCCCAATCCGACGCCGAAGCGCTCGATGCCGAAATCGCCGCGAACCAGCAGGCGCTGGAGATGGCCGGTCACTGGGGTGTGCCGACGCTGGTGTTCGATGGCGAGCCGTTCTTCGGCCAGGACCGCATCGATCTTGCCATCTGGCGCATGGGGCAGGCTGGCCTTACAGAGCGGGGATGACCGCGACAGCCCCCAGCATCACCACCACCCGTATCCGCTCCTTCGACGGCACCGAGCTTGCCGTGCACGAGACTGGCGAGGGCAGGCCCTTGCTGCTGCTGCACGGCTTGTTTTCCAGCGCTGAGACCAACTGGATCAAGTTCGGCCATGCCGCAAAGCTTGCCGGAGCGGGCTTTCGCGTCATCATGCCCGATCTGCGCGCGCATGGGGCAAGCGGCGCGCCGCATGACCCTGCGGCCTATCCGCGCGATGTGCTGGTGGACGATGCGTTGAGCCTGATCGACACCTTGGGGCTGGATGATTTCGACCTTGGCGGGTTCTCGCTGGGCGCGCGGACCACTGCCAAGCTGCTGGCAGCAGGTGTCACGCCCGGAAAGGCCATCCTGGCTGGCATGGGCTGGGAAGGGCTGACCGGATGGGGACGGCGGCGCGACTTCTTCGTCACCGCCATCGACCGGCGCGATGAGGTCAAGCGCGGCGACCCGCATTTCATGGCGGTCGCGTTCATGAAGACGCAAGGCATCGACCCGGTGGCGGCGCGGTTGCTGCTCGATAGCTTTGGCGATGTCGATACCGATGCGCTGGTCGCGCGCGACGTGCCGGTGCTGGTGGTCTGCGGCGCGGATGACCAGGACAATGGCTCTGCACCCGAGCTTGCGCGGCAGCTTGACAGGGCCGCCTATCGCGAAATCAAGGGCACGCATATGTCCAGCGTGCTGGAGCCTGCATTGGCGGAAGAAATGATCGCCTTTTTGACGTGAAGGTCCGGTCAAATCTTGTTGCGCTGCAACAAAACCGCGGCTCGCCTGTTGTTTGCGCCACAAGCGCTTAACATTCGACAGGCTGAACGATGATCATTCCCGCAACCCCGAGCATCACGAAGATCCTGCAAGAGGTCTGGAAACCGCTGACGGTGCTGTTCGTGTGGGATGTGATCGTGACGGTGGTGTACTTCCTGCTGCCGTTCCGCGCGCCCAGCCTGCCGCTCACCATCTTCGGCTCGGCGCTGGCGCTTTTCCTGGGGTTTCGCGATACGTCCGCCTATGCGCGCTGGTGGGAAGGGCGGGTGCTGTGGGGGCAGATGATCAACGCCTCGCGCAGCCTGGCGCGCGCGACACTGGCGTTTATCGATGGCGACAACCCGGAGGCGGCCGAGCTCAGGCGCGATATCGTCACCCGCCAGATCGCATATGTCCATGCGCTGCGTACGGCCCTGAGGCGGCAGAACGATTGCCCAGATCTTGAGCGGCTGCTGTCGGATGACGAGGTCAATCTCGTCAAGCAAAGGCGCAATGTGCCCAACGCCATCCTGGACGGCACCGGCCATCTGGTGGCGCATGCCCAGCGCACCGGGCATATCGATACCATCCAGCAGGCACAGATAGAGCGCGTGCTGATCGATATCTCCAACGCGCAAGGCGGCATGGAGCGTATCAAGAATACCCCGCTGCCCAGCCAGTACCGCTTTTTTCCTGCGCTGTTCACGCGCCTGTTCTGCATCCTGCTGCCGATCGGGCTCGTCGAGACGCTGGGCATCTACACGCCCATCGGATCGACCATCGCAGGGCTGATGTTCCTGGCGATCCTGCAGATCGGCGATGATCTGGTCGATCCGTTCGCCAATTCCGTGCATGACGTACCCCTGACGGGCATGTGCCGGACGATCGAGATCGATCTGCTGCAGGCGCTGGGCAAGCCTGCGCCCGAACCGCTGGCCGAGGTGAAGGGCGTACTGTGGTGACCCGCGATTGCGCTTGACGCAAAGGGGGCGCGGGACCAATCCTTGGGGCAATATTCCATCGCAAAGGGTGCCCCACAATGATCGTCCGTGCCTCTCTCATCGCGCTGTCCGTAGCATTGGCTTTGCCCGGTGCCGCGCACGCGCAGGCCACCAAGCCGGCCGCTGCCACGATGGCCGCCAAGCTCACTGCCGCCGACGCGGAGGCCTTCGTGACCGCTGCCGAGAAGGAGATGTACGATTACGTGATCTCCGCCAGCCGCGTGTTCTGGGTCAATTCGACGTACCTTACCGACGATACCAACGCGCTGGCAGCGGAAGTCGGCGCCAAGGGCACCGAGATGCAGGTGCGGTTCGCGCTTGAGGCGGCCAAGTTCAATGACGTCGCCGGACTGAGCGACGAGACGCGGCGCAAGCTCGACAAGATGCGCGGCGGCATCGTGCTGCCCGCGCCGACCACGCCCGGCGCAGCGGCAGAGCTCAACACGATCGCCACCGACCTGCAGTCGATCTACGGCAAGGGCAAGGGCACCATCGATGGCAAGCCGGTCAACGGATCTGACATCGAGGCGGCGATGGGCGACAGCCGCGATCCTGATCAGCTCAAGGAAATGTGGGCCAGCTGGCACGACAACGTCGGCGCGCCGATGAAGGACGATTATGTCCGCATGGTCGATATTGCCAATCAGGGTGCGCGCGAACTGGGCTTCAAGAATGTAGGCGCGATGTGGCGCGGCCAGTACGACATGAGCGCGGACGAGTTTGCCGCACTGACCGAGAAATTGTGGCAGCAGGTCAAGCCGCTGTACGATGACCTGCACTGCTACACCCGCACCAAGCTCAACGAGAAATACGGCGATGCGGTGCAGGCCAAGACCGGCCCGATCCGCGCCGATCTGCTGGGCAATATGTGGGCGCAGGAATGGGGCAACATTTATGATGTTGTGGCCCCGGCGGGCGCGGGCAATATTGGCTATGACCTGACGCAGCTGCTCCAGGCCAAGAGCTACGATCCGATCAAGATGGTCAAGACCGGCGAGGGCTTCTTCTCGTCGCTCGGCTTCGAACCCTTGCCGGATACCTTCTGGGAGCGATCGCAGTTCGTGAAGCCTGCCGACCGCGAAGTGATCTGCCATGCGTCCGCCTGGGATATCGACAACAAGGACGATATCCGCATCAAGATGTGCATCAAGGTGAACGCGGACGACTTCACCACCATCCACCACGAGCTTGGCCATAACTACTACCAGCGGGCCTATAACGAGCAGGACACGCTGCACCTGGATGGTGCGAACGACGGTTTCCACGAGGCAATCGGCGACATGATCGCGCTGTCGATCACGCCCGATTATCTGGTCGGTATCGGCCTGCTCGATCAGGCGCAGGTGCCGGGACCCGACAAGGACCTGGGGCTGCTGCTGCGGCAGGGCATGGACAAGCTTGCGTTCCTGCCGTTTGGCCTGCTGGTCGATCGCTGGCGCTGGGGTGTGTTCGATGGCAGCATCAAGCCTGCGGGATACAACCGCGCGTGGACGGCGCTGCGGCTGCAATATCAGGGGATCACGCCGCCGGTGGAGCGGCCGGACGATGCGTTCGATCCCGGCGCGAAATATCACATCCCCGGCAATACGCCGTACACGCGGTACTTCCTCGCCCGCATCCTGCAGTTCCAGTTCTACAAGGCTGCGTGCGATATCGCCGGATGGACCGGGCCGCTGCACCGCTGCACCTTTTACGGCAACAAGGATGTCGGCACCCGGCTGAATGCGATGCTGGAAATGGGGGCGTCCAAGCCCTGGCCCGATGCCCTGGAGGCTTTTACCGGCTCGCGCGAAATGGATGGCAAGGCGCTGGTCGAGTATTTCGCGCCGCTGCAGGATTGGCTGAAGGAACAGAACAAGGGCAAGCAGTGCGGCTGGTGAGCCGCGCAGCTTGCCCGTTCGTGTGATGCAGAAAAACTAGAGCACTTTCCGACCAATCCGGATCACCGTGATTGCCGCAGGAAGCTTCTCGGCAAGGAGCGTTGCGCAGGGCGGGCTGGTTGCCCGTCCAAGCAATGCGACGCTGTCCGAGAGGCTTCCTGCGGCAACCCCGAAGGGGCGGGCCCCTTTTGGCCGATTGCGGCGTCTCTCGTCGGTCACTATGCGACAACATGGCTCCCTCCTCGATCCTTGCACTCGGCCAAAATCGGCTCCGTCACAGTGACCCGGATTGGTCGGAAAGTGCTCTAAGGGGCCTGCATTCCTGAAGCGGGGGGCGCCTCTTGCTGGAACACAGGCCCCAAGGCACCGCGCATGAGGGAATCGCGCGCGGCACCTATCTGGTGAGATGAGCAGGGATGCTCTGACTATGGCGTGCGCTGGCCGGGAAAAAGCCCGGTCAGCGCGCGCCACGCCGATCAATGCGTTTTGTAGGCGGAGCCTGCAGCGCCGGTGGTCGATGGAACAACCGTCGGGTCCACATAATCGCTATTTTCGTTCGGCTGTGGTGCCGGGGCGGCCTTGCCACGACGGCTCAGCGCAATGGCGGCTGCGATCAGGGCGATGCCGCCTGCTGCCAGACCGATCGCCAGGGCAGGGTGCGCGCGTGCCTGTTCGGCAGCGTACTTGCTGTTCTGGCTGACCTTGTCCGAAAGCTCGCGCGCGGCCACGGTCAGGCGCTCGGATGCGTCATGCGCAAATTCTTCTGCCTTCTCGCGCAGCGGACCCATTTCGGTGCTCAACGTCTTGACGTTGTCCGACAGGATGGTTGCTGCGGCGCTGGCGTTGCGACGTGCGAGGTCCGATGCGATCCGTGCATTTTCGGCAATCACTTCGCCCGCCAGCTTGGCGGTTTCGGCAGCCTTGGTGCGCAGTTCGTCGCGGTGGCCATCGACCGATGCAAAGGCGCTGCTCGCTTCGCTGCGTGCACGCTCGGCGAGGTTCAACGCGTCTTCCTTGATGCGGGCTGCGGCAGTCTTGATAGCATCGCTCATGACAGTCTCCTTCGTTCAATGGGCAGGCAACAGCCGCCCGGATATGTCCAGATTACGCCGCCCTTGACCAAATGTTCCATCGTTCGCGACAAGTGATGCTCACAATTCGACGGGTTCAAACGAAAAGGGCCGCCGGATTGCTCCGGCGGCCATGATATTCGCACATAAACTGAACGGTTTGGATCAGGCAGCCGGCTCAAGCACCGGCGGGGCTTTTTTTGGCCCTTCTCCCGGTCCATCGGAGCCGTTGCCGACATTGTCCTGCATTTTCTGGTAGGGCGATGCATACCGGTCGCGCAGGTCCTGCCATTCCATGACCATGGTGCCGCCGGTGGCGTTGTGCTGTTTCTCCCACGCGCCCAGCATGTCGAGACAGGCGTGGTCGATGTGGTCCAGACGTTCGACATGCACATGCACCGCGCGGCCGGACTTCACGGTTTCCAGCACGCTGGCGAGCCGCGGGATCGAGAAGAACGTCGCCGAGCCGTGCAGGAATACATCGGTGCGGTTGGCCATCTCGTCGTCCTCAAGATCGACGCGGACGTGGGTGAAGGTGTAGACCACCTTCGCCGTCGCCAGCACGAAGCCGATGATCACGCCGGTCAGCAGATCGAACACCACGATGCCTGCAAGCGTCGCGAAATAGATCACCAATTCGACCTTGCCGTACGAGGCGATTTTCCTGATCTGCGCGATGTTGACCAGCTTGTAGCCGGTATACACCAGGATCGCGGCGAGCGCTGCGGTGGGGATATAGGCCAGCAGCCAGGGCAGGGCGACGACGGTGCCCAAAATCCACACGCCGTGCATGATGGCCGAGAGCCTGGACTTGCCGCCCGCCTGCACGTTGGCCGAAGAGCGAACGATAACGCCTGTCATCGGCAGCGCGCCAACCGATCCGCACAGCATGTTGCCGATGCCCTGTGCGCGCAGTTCCTTGTCATACTTGGTGCGCGGCCCGGTGTGCATCTGGTCCACTGCGGTGGCGCACAGCAGCGTTTCGGCGCTGGCGACGAAGGCGAAGACCACGCCCAGCAGAATGATGTCCATCGACAATGCGCGCTGCATCGCCTCTGCTGTCGGGATATTCAGCGAGGCGACGATACTGTCGGGAACCGTGACGCGGTTGATGTCGAAACCGGCAAAGGCTGCGACCAATGTGCCGACGATCACCGCGATCAGCGGCGCGGGCACCACGGCCAGCGCCTTGGGCTTGAACTGGTTCCACAGCAGGATGGCGGCGATGGTAGCAACGCCGACGATGGCGGCAAGATGGTGGCTGTCCATCGCCATCGGGAAGATGGCCTTGTAGATCGCTTCAGGGATCGACAGCAGGTTTTCAAGGCCGCTGCCGCGCGGGCTGTCATCGATCATCACATGGAACTGCGATCCCAGAATCAGCACGCCGATGCCTGCCAGCATGCCGTGGATGACCGAAGGCGAGATCGCCCGGAACCACTGGCCCAGACGGGCAATGCCTGCCAGCAACTGCAACGCACCGGCGATGAACCCGACAACGCCCATCATGATCAGGCCGTGTTCGTCCACCAATTGGTAGCACAAAACGGCAAGGCCCGCAGCAGGGCCGCTGACCTGCAGCGGAGAGCCTGCCAGCGTGCCCACGACGATGCCGCCGATGATGCCGGTGATGAGGCCGAGTGCAGGCGGCGCACCCGAAGCGATGGCGACGCCAAGGCACAGCGGCAAGGCCACCAGGAACACGACGACAGATGCGAGCAGGTCTTGCGGCCAGCTCTTCTTCATCGTCTCGATTTCCCCCATCGGGGCGCCCATCTGGGCGGTAGTGGCGGTCATAGTCGTGCTCCTGGGGATCGGGAGATGGGGATCAGGCTATCAGGCCGTGCATTCATGCTTGGCGAGCGCGATCGCTGCCATTTCGCTGGCGTAATGCTCGTGCACGGGCAAAAACTTGCCCGACTTTTCATCATACGCGCTCACATTGCCTGTGCGGATGTCATACACCCAGCCGTGCAGCTGAACTTCGCCACGTGCCAGCTGGACTGCCACGCTGGGATGGGTCCGCAGGTGGTTGAGCTGCAGCACGACGTTCTGCTCAAGCAGCATCATCATCTTGTCAGCATCGTTGAGATCAGCGCCCAGATGATTGGTCACTTCCACAGCAGCGCGTGAATAACCCAGCCATTCCCGGACGTGGGGCAGGCTGTCGAGGCCCGCCAGGTTCATCGCCCCCTTCATGGCACCGCATTCGGTGTGGCCGCACACCACGATGTGCGGGACCTTCAGCGCGGCGACGGCAAACTCGATGGATGCCGTCATGCCGCCGGTCTGCTGCGTATGCGGGGGCACGATGTTGCCTGCGTTGCGGCAGATGAACAATTCGCCCGGTTCGGTCTGGGTGATCAACGTGGGTTCGACCCGCGAATCCGAGCAGGCAATGAACAATGCTTCGGGCGACTGGCCCTTGGCGAGGCTTTCGAACAGTTCCTGCTTCTCGGGGAAAACTTCGGTCTGGAAACGGACGACGCCGGCGGCGAAATGGGGCATGGGGAGGCTCCTTGTTGGTGTATGGAAAAAGTTGAGGTCAGGACCAGAGTTCGCGAACCTCGCGCAAGTCTCCGACCATGGCTGCAGGGGCCCGTGCCTCCACAAAGGCAAGGCCATCGGCGATCCAGCCTGCGATCTGCGGCTGGGCAAGGCGGTAGAGATGTTGGCGGCCGTTCCGCCGCTCCTCGACCATCCGCGCGGTGCGCAACAGGCTGAGATGCTGCGACAAGCGGGCAGGGGGGAGGTTGAGCTTTTCGGCCAGGCTGTTGACGTCGCACTCGCCCATGCGCAGTTCCTCGATCAGACGGATCCGGTCAGGATGCGCGACGAGCTTGAACACTTCAGCAAGCTCTCGGGCGATATGGGCGCGGTGCGGCATATGCCCTCAAATAGGGGCACCGCTCAAATCCGGTCAATACATATCTGCAAATACATGCAGATGTTACGGTAACTCTTTCGGTTTTGAGCGGGGGCCGGCGCCCGAATAGAACTGCATCGTGGTCATATAGAAGCTGTCTATCAGCTGACCATCCAACTGCCCGGGTTCGAACCTGAATTTCAGTCCAATCTTGCAGCTCACATTATCTATCAAGCTGTAGCCAGTCGATGATGCGATGTCGCACGCGCCAACGGTTCCATCGGCACGTACCAGCAGCCTAATGACTGCGGTACCCTGCTGGTTGCTCCGAAGCGCGCCTGTGGGATAATTTCGGGCCTGAAGCACTTCCGGGTTCAGCAGTCTGGGCCGGACAAAGCTGGCTGGCACTGTCGGATTCGACCATACCGCTGTCGAGACAATCGCCATCTTGCCCTCTGGTGTGGCGAAATACGAAACCGACTTGCAGGCTTGCCGGTCAGCATCGGCGTCGCCGCTGGATTTCGCCAGTTCGCAATGGTCAGGTTGCAGGGAAAAGCCATCGCTGATGAATTGAACTTTGGCAAAACGCTTGACGGGCTCAGGTGTGCTCACCGGATAGCTGGGAAAGGTCTCTCCTGGCTGAGTCGACTGTTCTTCATCTGCCGCCTGGTCGTTCGCCTGTGCTTGCGATGTCAGCATGGTGACAATGAGCGCCAGCGTCGGGGCGGCATATCGGGATGTCGGATTTTGCAAGGTGATACCCCTTACCGGAAAGGCGGCTCATTAAAGGCGCGCAGTTTGCGGCTGTGCAGCGAGTTGCTTTCCCCGCGCAGCATCTCGCAGGTGCGGATGCCGATCTGCATGTGCGCGGCGATCGCCTCCTCGTAGAATCGGTTGGCCTGGCCGGGCAGTTTCAGTTCGCCGTGCAGCGGCTTGTCGGAGACGCACAGCAAGGTGCCATAGGGGACGCGGAAGCGGTATCCTTGCGCGGCGATGGTCGCGCTTTCCATGTCGATGGCGACCGCGCGGCTCTGCGAGAAGCGCAGCGCGCTGGCCGAATAGCGCAGCTCCCAGTTGCGATCGTCGGTGGTGACCACGGTGCCGGTGCGCATCCGCCGCTTGAGGTCGGCGCCGCTGGTGCCCGACACGTCCTCCGCCGCGCTCGCCAGCGCCTGCTGGATTTCCGCGATCGGCGGGATGGGGATTTCCGGCGGCAGAACGTCGTCCATGATGTGATCATCGCGCAAATACGCGTGGGCGAGAACGTAATCGCCGATCCGCTGCGTGGGGCGCAGGCCGCCGCAATGGCCGATCATCAGCCACACTTCGGGCCGCAGCACTGCCAGGTGATCGGTGATCGTCTTGGCATTGGATGGACCGACGCCGATGTTCACCAGGGTGATGCCGCCGAAATCGGGCGCGATCAGGTGATAGGCCGGCATCTGGTGCCTGCGCCAGGCGCTGTCGGCGACCAGCTGGCTGGGGTCAGCCCCCGGCTGGTCGGTGTAAAGCCCGCCGGCCCCCGAGAGCGCGGTGTAGTGGCCATTGCCGATCTGGCTGCAGGCCCAGCCAACGAATTCATCGACATAGCGGTGGTAGTTGGTGAATAGTATGAAGCGCTGGACATGCTCTGGCGGCGTGCCGGTATAGTGGCGAAGGCGGGCGAGCGAAAAATCGGTGCGCAGCGCGTCGAACAGCGACAGCGGCCTGCCCATCGCATGGCCGAGCGACAGAAAGCCGTCGGCGATTTCGTCGCCGATATCGGCAAGTTCGGTCGTCGGGAAATGCCGGGCCAGTTCGATCGGGGTGATTCCGCCCAGATCCATGCCGACGATGCCGTCGAGCACATAAGGGAAAGGGATTTCCTGGCTGCTGGGTTCGACCGACATCACCACGTCGTAGTTTTCGCGCAGCAAGGTCAGCTGCTCGGTCAGGTAATCGGCGAACAGCCGAGGCCGGGTGACCGTGGTGGTGTACTCGCCATGCGCGTTGAGCCTGCCGAACGACAGGCCGGGGATGGTGCCGCGTTCGTTGCCGTCATAGCTGATCCGCAGCAGAGGATAGCTGAAGCCGCCGCTCTGGCGCATGTCGGCCGCGGGCAGGGTGCCGTGTTCGACATAGGCGCGGATGGCGGACTGAAGATTGGCGACCGACTGTTCGTAATGGTCTGCCAGGGCTGAAATGATCTGTTCTACGCTGCTCATATACGTCGCTTAACGCCTTTACGCGACAGTGTCATTACTGGAAAAACGGTGCGTGGATGCCCGATTTCAAAAGGTTGCAAGCCGCGCCGTGCAAGGCTTATGGTGCGTGGACAATCAATAAGGGGCAGGAGACACGCATGAAGCATTTGAGGACGACAGGCCTGTTGCGAGCCGGCATCGCGGCGATGCTGGTCATGGCAGCGGGGCAGATGCCAGCGGCTGCCCAGCAGGCCTCGCAAGGCAATGCCGACGACCGGACCGAGGTTGTGGCGTTCACGCCCACCAGCGTGCGCGAGATCCTGGCACCTTTTGGCAGCGGCGTAGTCGTGACCGACCGCCAGACGCCCGAAGGCCGGGCCTATGTCGAGGCGGGCTTTGGGCAGCTGAAAATCAACATGTTCTTCACCGCGTGCAATCCGCAATCGCCAGCGCAGTGCGAGGGGCTGTACATGCTCGCCTTCTGGCCAAAGCCGGCCGAGCGCAATCTTGCCAACCTCACCCAGGCGGCGAGCGATTTCAACCGGTTGTACGAATTCAGCAAGGCCGGCGTTTCGGTGGCGGGCGAGCCGTTCGTGGCGCGATACCTGATCAGCGATTTCGGCGTGAAACGCGGTACGCTGCGGCGCGAGGTCACCAATTTCGTGGCGCTCGCCCAGCGCTTCAACCAGGAGGTCGTCGCGCCGCCTGCGCGGTAGCGAGGGCATGGTAACACAAGCGGGGGAAGTGAAATGAACAGGAAATCGATTACGCTGATTTTAGCGCTTGTAGCCGTTATCCTTGGTGCATCGGTGGCTTTGGGCGTGATCTGACCATAATTGTTCCCCTCCCTGGATAGGGAGGGGTTAGGAGTGGGTGGACCGTTACAAGGCAGCGGTAGTTCTATCTCGCTTACCCACCCCCAGCCCCTCCCTTGCAGGGAGGGGGGCAAGTAGTGCGGGAGCGAGAGCCGCCGCTTTCACCTCTCCCGTTCCAATCGATCGATTTCAGACAACAAAAAAGCCGGGCTCCAGCGAAGGAACCCGGCTTTTTGTGTGTGATCGATGGAAACCGGATCAGGCGGCGTCGTCTTCTGCGACGTCGTCTTCTTCGGGTTCGTCAACCGGAATGGTGCCCGGTTCAGCATTGGGATCGAACTTTTCGACAAAGCCCACGGGGGCCTGGTCGTCTTCGAACATCTGCTTCATCACGTCGACGCCGGCCTTCTGCAGTTCGGCTTCGTCGTCGCTGCGGGCAACGTTGACGGTGACGTTCACGGAGACTTCCGGGTGCAGCGCGATCTTTACCGGGAACACGCCCAGCGTCTTGATCGGCCGTTCCAGGATGATCATCGCCTTGGTGACGGCGGTGGCACCGGCTTCGTTCAGCGCATCGGCGATATCGCGAACCGAGACCGAGCCGTAAAGCTGGCCGCTGTTCGACGAGGCGCGGATGAGCACGACCTGCATGCCATCGACGGACTCGGCGCGCTTGGCGGCTTCATCACGCTTGGCGACGTTCTCGGTTTCGATGCGCTCGCGGTTGGCTTCAAAGACCTTGCGGTTGGCTTCGTTGGCGCGCAGCGCCTTCTTGTTGGGCAACAGGAAGTTGCGGGCATAGCCGTCCTTCACGGTGACGACGTCACCGATCGAGCCGAGCTTCTCGATCCGTTCGAGCAAAATGATCTGCATGTCCTTGCTCCCTTACTTCACGATGTACGGCAGCAGGCCGATGTGGCGTGCGCGCTTGATGGCCTTGGACAGCTCGCGCTGCTTCTTGCCGGAAACCGCGGTGATGCGGCTGGGAACGATCTTGCCACGCTCGGACATGAAGCCCTGCAGAAGACGGACGTCCTTGTAATCGATGACAGGCGAGTTCTTGCCCGAGAACGGGCAGGACTTGCGGCGGCGGAAAAATGGGCGTGCCATGTGTTCTTATCCTTCCTGGCTCAAGCGTCGCGGTCGCGGCGGGGGCGACGTTCGCGGTCCTGCTTGCGCATCATCACGGACGGGCCTTCTTCATGCTCGTCGACGCGCACGGTCAGATAGCGGATGACATCTTCGTTGATCGAGGTCTGACGCTCCAGCTCGGCCACGACGCCGGCGGGGGCATCGATGTTGAGCATCACGAAGTGCGCCTTGCGGTTCTTCTGGATCTTGTAGGCGAGGTTGCGCAGGCCCCAGGTCTCGGTCTTGGTGACCTTGCCTGCGTTCTGTTCGACAATCTCGGTGGCGGTGGCTGCCAGCGCATCGACCTGGGCCTGTGACAGGTCCTGGCGCGCCAGAAAAACATGCTCGTACATGGGCATGTGTGGCTTCCTTTACTCATCTGCCGATCGCTGATGTGCGCACCATGCGACACACCCCTCCGGCTTTCTTCTTTTGCGGTTCAGACGTCAGTCGTCCGAAGGCAAGCGCGGGCTAATACCCAAAGCCTTGAAGAAAGCAAGCGTGGTGACGAGAAAAAGCGGCATGGCTCAAGGATTCCGTTCAGCTCGAGGCGCCGAAGATCAGCACCTTGTTGCGGCCGCTGTTCTTGGCTTCGTAAAGGGCAGCGTCTGCATTGCGCAGCACCTGGCGGTTGGGCTCGCCCGGGTTGAACGGCGCAACGCCGGCGGAAAAGGTCACCTTGCCGATGGACTGGCCGTTGTCCTTGTTGACCAGTGACCGCTCGGCCAGCTCCTCGCGCACGGCGTCGATCTGCTGCTTGGCTTCGGTCGTGCTGGTGTTTTCCAGCACGATGACGAACTCCTCGCCGCCGTGCCGCGCCAGATGGCAGTTGCCGCGCCCGAATCCGTCGAGCGTCTTGGCGACCAGCTGCAACACGCGGTCGCCCGCCTCATGCCCGTGCGTATCGTTGACCAGCTTGAAATGATCGATATCGATGAATGCGACCGAGAGCGGCTCGAACCGCTCCTTGGCGCGGATGGTGGCGGCGGAAAACTGCTGCTCGAATGCCCAGCGGTTGGGCAGGCCGGTCAGCTGGTCGCGCTGTGCCTTGTCGTTCGCTTCGTCCAGCCGGTTGCGCATCTGGCTGAGCTTCTTGGTGCTCTGGTCCAAGCTCTCGCTCGCCTTCTTGGTCGACTGCATCATCTGCGTCGTGATCTTCATCAGCGCCTTGAACTGCGCCTCGATCGGCATGTCGGCTTGGTCTGCGGGATCGAGGTCACGCATCCAGTCGAGCCGCGACTGCAGCGCCTCGGCATAGGCCTGGCTTTCCTTGCCGCTCTTGCTCAGCGTCTTGAAACCACCGTTCAGCAAAGCCTCGCTCTCGGCGACCAGGGCGTTCAGGTCCTTGACCTTGATCTGGCCTTCGCATTCGTCGAGGATTTCCGCCACGATATCGGGCGACAGGCGGCCGTTGGCGTCGAGCTTGCGGTTGACCGCATCGCGCAGCATCATGTTGCCGCCGTTGAGATATTCCCAGGCCAACCGGTAATGATCTGGCACGGGGTCGAGCTGGACCTGCTCAAGAAACGAAAAAACCTTAAGATACTGCAGCTTGCTGACGTTCTCGAAGACGGTTTCTTCGCGCGGACTGTCGTCGTCCACCTTGGTCTGACCTGCCAGAATGGACGCGGCGAGCTTCATCCGATCCCTGAAATTGCCACGCTGCACCTGGTGATCTGCCATCGGTTGAGCCCAATCGTCCTTAATAACCCGTTCACCAGCGTTAACGGCGGCATTCGGGCACGATTAAGCATAAAGTTGATGTCGGCGCAGATTTACCCGGGCTGGACGGCAGTGTCCGAGCACCATGCCGTGCGGGCGGCGGCAAGGCCGGCATAACGCGGCTGATCGATCAGGCAGTTTTCCACCGCCAGCCGCCGCAGGTGATCGTGGATGGCTGGCGTGAGGCTGGCAGGATCGTCACGCAACCGGACGATGAGCGCATCGGCGCTGACGCCTAGGCTTTCCAGACGCTGCTGCTGGTGGCGGCGAAATACCGGTCCGGTTGACGAATCCCGCGCCGCCATCCCCAGTGCGTTGATCGCGACCTTGGCCTCGAACCGCGTGTGCCCGCTGGCCGTGGCGACGATCGCGCGGTCAAGCCATGCGCTTACTGCGTCCATCAGCGCCGCTGCGGACGGTACGCCGTTGTCGGGCATCAACGTGCCGTCCGACCAATCGATCGGTGCAGGGGCAGGGGGCAATGCGTCCGACAGCATCAGCAGCAGGTCGATTTCGACCTCTGACACGCGCCGTCCGATCACCAGCCGTTCGGGGCCGTCATTCTCGCTGCGCCGCCAGATATCGGCCATCACCAAGCAGCACACGCCCCACCACAGGCACGAGTATACCAGCCAGAAGCGGAACCGCGCCGGATCGACCGCCGCGCCGGTAAGCACTTCGTAACGGCGCAGCATCGCATCGGGCTGGGCAAAGCCGCCGAGCACCTGATCATACCGCCCGAAGCGCCAGCTGGGGATGCAACCGAATGCCAGATCCTGCACCGGATCGCCCAGATGCGCGAGTTCCCAGTCGAGCACCGCAGACAGGCCCTCAGGCGTGATCAGCAGGTTGCCCATGCGGAAATCGCCGTGGCACAGTCTGGGTTCGACAGCCTCGGGCAAGGCGCGCTCCAGCCAGCCAAAAGCCAGCGCATACACCGGAGACACGCCCCCCAGCGTGCGCCAGCGCTCCTCAAGGTCGGCCAGCATTTGCGCTGGCGTACGATAGGGCAGATCAGCGGGCAGGGTGTCGACGGGAATGGCGTGGATCGCCGCCAGTTGTTCTGCCCATTGCAGCGGCAGCCCGGCCAGTGCGACCGTATACGCCGGGTCGCGCAGCAGCACCTGCGGCAGTGCTTCGCCGGCTGCGCAGGCCATGATGAAGCCCTCGCCCAGGCCATCGGCGGCGTGCAGTCTGGCGCGGACCGCTGGGACCATGACGTTATGCTCGCCCGCCAGCGCAATGACATCGGCCTGACCGTCGAGCGACAGGCCTTCGGTATCGATCGCCGCCTCATTGCCGGTCAAACCCTCCGGCATCCGCCGCAGGATCAGCAGGTCGTCGCCCCACGAAAACCGCCAGCTTTGCATGCTGGCTCCTCCCGACAGGCGCTTGAGCCCGGCCAGCGGACCGCCGCCGCCAATCCGGTCTCTGCAAACCATTTCCAGTCGCGCTGCAAAAAGCGTATCGTCCATGCGATGGTGTTAAGTGGTCGGTTAACTTGCCGCAAGCACCTTGCAACGCTGCGGCAAGGGGGATAACGGGCGGCGCTTGGCGCACGGGACCAGCGGCCTTGATGGCCGACACGAGGTTTTTGTGCGCACAAATTCGGCGGGGCGAGGGACAGCAGGAACATGACACGCGCATTCATTTTTCCCGGTCAAGGCAGCCAGAAGGTCGGCATGGGCAAGGAGCTCGCCGCCGACAGCCTTGCGGCACGCGAGGTTTTCCAGGAGGTTGACGAGGCGCTGGGGCAGAACCTGTTCCGGCTGATGTGCGAAGGGCCTGCAGAAGACCTGCAACTGACCGAGAATGCGCAGGCAGCGATCATGGCCAATGCCATCGCCACGCTGCGCACGCTGCAGCATGAATCAGGCGATCTGCCGGTGACCTTTGCCTATGTCGCCGGGCACAGCCTGGGCGAATATACGGCGTTGTGCGCGGCGGGATCGCTTAATCTGGCGACAACCGCGCGGTTGCTGAAGATCCGCGGTCAGGCGATGCAGGCGGCGGTGCCGGTGGGCGAAGGCGCGATGGCCGCTTTGCTGGGTATCGAGTTCGAGGAAGCCGTGCAGGCGGCCGAGCAGGCTGCGCAGGGCGATGTGTGTGCCGTCGCCAACGACAATGCTTTTGGCCAGGCGGTGATTTCCGGCCATGCCAGCGCCGTCGAGCGTTGCTTGCCGATCGCCAAGGAGCTTGGCGCGCGCAAGGCGATGATGCTGCCGGTGTCCGCACCCTTTCATTGCGCGCTGATGCAGCCAGCGGCCGATCGCATGGCTGCTGCGCTGGCCGAAACGCACATCCGCGCCCCGATGGTGCCGCTGTTCGCCAATGTCACCGCCGCGCCGGTCAGCGATCCGGCACAGATCGGCACGCTGCTGGTGGAACAGGTCACCGGAATGGTGCGCTGGCGCGAATCCGTTATCGCGATGCGCGATGCCGGGGTCGATCACTTCATCGAGCTGGGCGGCAAGGTGCTGGTGCCGATGATCAAGCGCATCGTCGAAGATGTCGCCAGCGAAAGCATCGTCGGCATGCACGACATAGAAAGCCTGCTTGAAGTCGTTTGAACCCATCAACAACGCCCGCTCAACCTGAGCTTGTCGAAGGTCCCGCGCCCACGCAGGCCAGATTGCGTGGCCTTCGACAGGCTCAGGCTGAGCGGATGTCAGGTTGGCGGGTGCAGGTGGGCGGGTTTTGGTGGTTTGCAATTGAGGAGAAACCGAGTGTTCGATCTTACAGGCATGACCGCATTGGTGACAGGCGCCAGCGGTGGCATCGGCTCGGCGATTGCGCGTGGGCTTGCCAGCCATGGCGCACGGCTGGCGCTGTCGGGCAGCAATGCGGCCAAGCTGGATGCGTTCGCAGCCGAGCTTGGCGGTGAGCATGTCACCCTGCCCTGCGATCTGTCTGATCCGGTTGCGGTCGATGCGCTGGTGCCGCGCGCGGTCGAGGCGCTCGGCGGGCTCGATATCCTGGTCAACAACGCCGGTATCACGCGCGACAACCTGGCGATGCGGATGAAGGACGACGAATGGTCGGACGTGATCCGCGTCAACCTTGAGGCTGCATTCCGCCTGTGCCGCGCCGCCGCCAAGCCGATGATGAAGGCGCGCTTTGGCAGGATGATTTCCATCACCAGCGTGGTCGGCGCCACCGGCAATCCGGGGCAGGCCAATTATGCCGCGTCCAAGGCGGGCCTGGTGGGCATGTCCAAGGCGCTGGCGGCGGAACTTGCAACCCGCAACATCACCGTCAACTGCGTCGCGCCCGGCTTCATCGCCTCTGCCATGACCGAGGTTTTGCCAGAGGCGCAAAAGGCTGCATTGCTGGGCCGCATTCCCGCAGGAAAGCTGGGCGAGGGCGATGACGTCGCGGCCGCCGTGGTCTATCTTGCCAGCCGCGAGAGTGGCTACGTCACCGGCCAGACCTTGCATGTCAACGGCGGCATGGCCATGCTGTAAGCCGCATCGGGCTTTCGACCGGACGGCAATTGGCCGGGCACGCCCTCTTGCCAGCGACCGAAAGCGGCATTAGGGCGGGCGGGTATTTTGTTCACATATCGTCACACACACAATTGAAGGAACTCTGAATGAGCGAGACTGGGGACCGCGTTAAAAAGATCGTGATCGAGCATCTCGGCGTGGAAGCGGAGAAGGTCACCGAGGACGCAAGCTTCATCGACGATCTGGGCGCTGACAGCCTGGACATCGTCGAGCTGGTGATGGCTTTCGAGGAAGAGTTCGGGGTCGAAATTCCCGATGACGCCGCCGAAAAGATCAGCACCGTCAACGATGCCATCGAATACATCGACAGCCATAAGGGCTGATCTGGGGCTGATCTGCAGCTGTACCGGGAGGCTGAGCCCATTGGGCCTGCTTGAGCGCCCCATAAGCGGGATGCAGGCGTGCAGTGTTGCCGCCCGGCGGCGACAGCACTGTTGAAGATTACGATGGCTTCCCTGTTTGTCGCATCGCGACCGGGGAAGCCATTTTCGTTTCGGACAGCCACAGGCGGGAACGTCCGTACTGGCTGACCGCAGGATTGAGATGCAGGAGTGAGGCGAATGCGCCGTGTTGTCATAACGGGTCTGGGTCTGGTCACCCCGCTTGGGGCGGATGTCGAGACGGCATGGGCCAATCTGCTGGCCGCCAAATCAGGCGCAGGGCCGATCACGCGGTTCGACGCCAGCGACCAGAAGTGCCGCATTGCCTGCGAGGTAAAGCCCAAGGACCATCCCTGGGGGTTCGATCCCGACAAGCGCGTCGATCACAAGGTTCAGCGTCAGGTCGATCCGTTCATCGTCTTCGGTATCGACGCCGCGGGCCAGGCGCTGGAAGATGCCGGCCTTACCGACATGAGCGAAGCCGAGCGTTTCCGCGCGGGATGCTCGATCGGATCGGGTATCGGCGGGCTGCCGGGGATCGAAAGCGAGTCGCTGCTGCTCGCGCAGAAAGGCCCGGGCCGCGTATCGCCGCACTTCGTGCATGGGCGCCTGATCAACCTCATTTCCGGCCAGGTTTCCATCAAATACGGCCTGATGGGTCCCAACCATGCGGTCGTCACGGCATGTTCCACCGGCGCGCACTCGATCGGCGATGCTGCGCGAATGATCGCGCTGGACGATGCCGATGTCATGCTGGCAGGCGGCGCGGAAGCCACGATCTGCCCGATCGGCATCGCCGGATTTGCGCAGGCCCGCGCGTTGAACATGAGCTATAACGACCGCCCCGAACAGGCCAGCCGCCCCTATGACAAGGATCGCGATGGCTTCGTGATGGGCGAAGGCGCTGGCATCGTCGTGCTGGAAGAATATGAACGTGCCAAGGCGCGCGGCGCGAAGATCTATGCCGAAGTCGTGGGCTATGGCCTGTCGGGCGACGCCTATCATGTGACCGCGCCGCACCCCGAGGGCAGCGGTGCCTATCGCTCGATGGAAATGGCACTCAAGCGCGCCAACATGACGCCTGCCGACATCGACTACATCAACGCGCACGGTACCTCGACCATGGCCGACACCATCGAACTGGGGGCCGTCAAAAGGCTGTTCGGCGATGCGATTGCCAACGTGTCGATGAGCTCGACGAAATCGGCGATCGGGCATCTGCTCGGCGGCGCAGGTGCGGTCGAAGCGATCTTCTGCGTGCTGGCGATCCGCGACCAGATCGTGCCGCCGACGCTCAATCTCGACAATCCGGATGAAGGCTGCGTCGGTGTCGATCTCGTCCCCCACACCGCCAAGAAGCGCAAGGTCCAGGCCGTGCTCAACAACAGCTTCGGCTTTGGCGGCACCAACGCCAGCCTGGTGATGAAGGCGGTCTGACACCATCATGCTGCGCCGTCTTGGCTGTATCGTTCTTGCCGGTGCTGCGGCGCTGATCCTGCTGATCGGCGGCAATTTCTATTGGGGATGGACCGGCGACGGCCCCGCCCAGCAGGAAATGGCAGTGGTCATTCCGTCGGGCAGTTCGCTGGCCAAGGCCGCGCGGGTGCTGGAAGAGAAGGGCGCGATCACGTCGGCAGACGCGTTCCTCAACCGGGCCAAGGTGTTCGGCAGCGATGCTCCGATCAAGGCCGGTGAATTCATTATTCCGGCTGCAGCCAGCAACGCGCAGATCCTCGGCATCCTGCAGGGCAGCGATGTCGTGTTGCGCATGGTCACCGTGCCGGAGGGCATGCCAAGCATCTTGGTGCATGAAAAGCTGATGCGCGAGCCGCTGCTGACCGGCGAGGTGCCGATCCCCGACGAAGGATCGCTGCTGCCCGAAAGCTACAGCTTCGAGCGTGGCGAGAAGCGCCTGGCGGTGATGCTGCGCATGCAAAAGGCGATGCAGGACACGATTGCAGAATTGTGGCCCAATCGCTCGCCCGATACGGTGGTGAAGACCCCGCAGGAAGCGATCACGCTGGCAGCCATCGTCGAAAAGGAAACCGGCAAGCCGTCCGAGCGGCGGATGATCGCAGGCGTGTATTCCAACCGCATCCGCAAGGGCATGATGCTGCAGGCGGACCCGACGATCATCTACCCGATTACGCGCGGCAAGCCGCTGGGGCGGCGCATCCGCCAGTCCGAAATCGCCGACGTGAACGACTACAACACTTATGCGATGACCGGCCTGCCCAAGGGTCCGATCACCAATCCGGGCCGCGCCTCGATCGAGGCGGTCCTCAACCCGGCGCGCACCGAGGCGTTGTATTTCGTGGCGGACGGCACCGGCGGCCATGTGTTCGCCAACACGTTGGCGGACCACAACCGCAATGTCGAAAAGTGGTTCGCGCTGAGGCGCGCGCGCGGCGAGATGTGATGGCTGGCGGGGCTTAGCGGCTCCAGCGGCGCTTCTTGGCGGTGAGCACCAACCATATTTCCAGCGCAATCGATCCGGCGATAAGCGCCTGGAAACCCAGCACTTCGGCGGTGAGGTTGGCGGCATCGCCGAACAGCCATGCATTCTGCAGCACCAGTCCGACCGCAGATGCAACGAACAGCCACAATGCAAAATGCCGCCGCATCAGCAGGGCGACGACTCCCGCCGTCCCAGCCACGGTGGCCAGCACGAAGCCATAAAACGCTACCGCAGGTCGTGCGGCATATATCGCCTGCTGGGCGGGATCGAGCTTGCTGACATCGCCCAGGCCGATGACGGGATCGAACAACAGCGCGACCAGGCCAATGACATTCCACGCGAGCAAGGCAATCGCCAGCAACCAGAACCAGCCCAGCGGTCGTGACATGATCATTGACATCCTCCAGATGGGCCCAAAATGAGGCTTTTTCGCCCGCTTGGCAACCCACTGCCGTCTCCATGCACTCGGCCAGACGCTGGTGTCCCGTCCCATGCGACCAAGTCATCGAAAAAAGCGATCAGACCTGTAGATTCAATTCGTTTCACACGGGCAGATGTGGCACTTAGATGCTGCACTGCAACACATGCTGCAGTGCAAAATAAAGCACCCATCGTTCAAACGTTCTAAGGAGTTCCAATATGCTTGGACGCAATATTCCCAATGTCTGCCTGAAAACCCGCGTGCGTGACGACAGCATTGAAGGCCCCAACCCGTTCCGCTGGCAGGACCAGCTGACCGGCGACCTGGTCGACGGCAAGCGCGTCATAATCTTCTCGCTGCCCGGCGCGTTCACGCCGACCTGCTCGACCTCGCAGGTCCCCGGTTTTGAAGCACTGTACGACGACTTCCGCGCCGAAGGCATCGATGAGATCTACTGCGTATCGGTCAACGATGCATTCGTGATGTACCAGTGGGGCAAGAACCTGGGCGTCGAAAAGGTCAAGCTGCTTCCCGATGGTTCGGCAGACTTCACGCGCCGCATGGGCATGCTGATCCGCAAGGATCATGTCGGCTTCGGTGAGCGCAGCTGGCGCTATGCGATGGTCGTCGACAATGGCGTCATCACCGACTGGTTCGAAGAGCCCGGCATCAACGACCATGGTCTCGACGAAGATCCCTATGGCGAAACCGCACCTGAAAACGTGCTCGCCAAGATCAAGACCAAGGAACTTATGCCCGCATAAGTGGTTTGATCAACGAAATCCCTAACGGGTCGCAAGCGGGGGCGCGGTGCAGCAATGCATCGCGCCCCTTTCTTATTGGCCTTTTCGTGTCCGGCAGCACGGTATAAGGCGGCGATATGCGGCGCGAACCGATCATCATGACCGCCAGCATGGGCGCTGCCGACCAGGCCTGGGCCAACGCCCTGCGCCGCGCCCACTTTCCGCCTGAGCGCAATGTTCTGGATGCGCATATCACGCTGTTTCATCATCTGCCCGGCATGTACGAGGCTGAAATCGTTGCACGTGTGAAGGCCTTGGCCGCGGAGTTCTCCGCGCCCGATGCTCAGTTGAGCGAACTGATGAACCTTGGTGGCGGCGTGGCCTATCGCGTGCATTCGCCGGCGCTGCTGGCGATCCGCGAGATGATGAGCGAGGGCTTGCACGGCCTGCTCACGGCGCAGGATCAGGGGCGGCCCAGGCTGCATATCACCGTCCAGAACAAGGTCGAGCCAGCGGTCGCCAAGGCACTGCTGGCGAATTTGGCGCAAACCTTCGTGCCCCGGCCGTTGGCCATCACCGGGCTGGCCCTGCACCGGTATCTTGGCGGGCCCTGGCAGCATATCGGCGATTGGAAATTTCGCGGCCGGCAACGTTTGCCATGATTGTGTGCCGGGTCAGCGCCGGGATTTCAGCCAGCCCAAGCCCGCCTTTGTGGCAAGCACCAAAGATGCGGCGACAGCCACCCCGACCAGCGCAAATTTCACCGGGGTAAGCACGCTCTTCGCACCCAGCAGATCGATCCTGCCGGTCATTGCGAGCAACTGCACGCCGTTTTCGGCATAATCCGCCGCCATGCCGCCCAGCATGGCCCAGGCGACCCACCGTGCCCGCGCGCCGCCCGTCCTGATCGCCAGCCCTGCAAAAAACGCCCCATAAGCCAGCGGATACAGGCCATCGTACAGCAGCGTGGCATGCGCATGCACGTCGCGCTGATACGGCGTATACCGCGCCAGCAGCTCCCGCGCTGCAGCCCCGGTCAGTTGCAGATCGAGCAACCCGCCAATCGCATCGCCCGTCTGGCGCAGCAGCCCGGCCAGCACGACCATAGCCCCGAAACTGATGGCGAGCATGGAGGTGCGCGCAAGGCTTGGACCGTGTTGGGCTTGAGGGTTGCGCATCCAGGGGTCTCCTTGTCCTGGCTGTGCCACGCCGGGCGAGGCGGGCAAAGGCCGTTGTGACGGGCCTGCCTTGAAGCAACAATGCGCGAGCGCGCCAAACAGCTTGCGTGCCGCCGCCTTACGGTGACACACAGTGGCAAAGGGAGCCTGCCGATGCGTCAACTGTGCAAGACAATGCCTTGGCCATCGGTTGCCGCATCATGAACCTGGGCGCAGATTTGCCCGTTTCAGCACCCGGCGTGGATCCTCGACAAGCCGCCGCGGCCTCGCGCGCGGCGATGTTGCGCAATGGCCCGATTTTCTCGACCCTGCTCACGTTGAGCCTGCCCAACCTTATCGCATTGTCGTCCACCACTGTCGTGTCGATCGCGGAAACGGCCTATGTCGGCGCGCTCGGCGTCGCGTCCTTGGGCGGCATCGCGCTGGTCTTCCCCATCTTCATGCTGATGCAGATGCTCTCGGCAGGCGCGATGGGCGGGACGGTATCGGGCGCGATCAGCCGGACGCTTGGCGCCGGACGGACGGACCATGCGCAGGCAATCGCGTTCTGCGCGCTCGCCATCGGGCTCACCCTCGGCCTGGTGTTCACTGCGTGCGTACTGGCCTTTGGCCCTGCGGCATACCGGTTGCTGGGCGGATCGGGCCGCGTGCTGCAGGAGGCGGTGACCTATTCCAATATCGCTGCGCTTGCGATCGTCGCCATATGGCTGATGAACATGCTGGCATCGGTGGCGCGCGGTGCAGGCAACATGGCGGTGCCTGCTTATACGCAACTGGCGGCAGGCGCGGTGCAGGTTGCAGTGGGCGGCGCCCTGGGCCTGGGTATCGGGCCGTTCCCCCGGCTGGGTATGGCAGGGGTGGCGCTTGGCCAGCTGGTCGCCTTCTCGTTCGCGGCGGTGACGCTGTTCGTGTACCTGCGGTCGGCTCGGGCAGGGATCCGCCTGAATCTCGACCGGCTGATGCTGACACGGGCAACCGTTGGCGAGATCATGCGCGTCGGCTGGGTGGCCATGCTGTCGCCCTTGCTGTCGGTCTCGACGATCCTGGTGCTCACGGCACTGGTGGCGCGGTTCGGACCGGAGGCATTGGCAGGCTATGGCATCGGCGTGCGGTTCGAATTCCTGCTGATCCCCATCGCCTTTTCGGTGGGGGTCGCCTGCGTGCCGATGGTGGGCACGGCGATGGGGGCAGGCGATGTTCCGCGCGCCCGCCGCATCGCATGGACCGCAGGCAGCATGGCGGCCACCGCGCTGGGCGTTCTGGGGCTGCTCGCGATTTTCACGCCCTGGCTGTGGGTGGACATGTTCACCAGCAGTGGGCCGGTCAAAGCCGCGGCATATGGCTATCTGCGTATCGCCGGGTTCGGTTTTGCCTTTTTCGGGCTCGGCCTATGCCTGTATTTTGCCTCGCAAGGGGCAGGGCGGGTCGGCGGTGCGATCGCTGCAAAGGCGTTGCGGCTGGGCATCGTGCTGGTTGGCGGCTGGGCGCTGGTAACGGCCGATGCGCCGCTGTGGATGCTGTTTGCGCTGTCCGCAGTCGCGATGGCCGCGATGGGCCTGGGCACCGCATTGTTCATCAAGCTGACCCGGTGGTAGCGCGCCACGGGCGGCACAGATCAATTGCCAGCTGTGAAGACTCCATAGCGCTCGCGCCAGGCTGCAACTTCCTCCGCAAGATGGGCAGGGGCGTCTCCGCCTGAAATTACCAGCTGCGCGACATCGGCCTCTGGATACATCAGCATTTTCTTGGCGCCATCGCTGAACCACACCGCGACCAGCCGGTCGCACAGGCTGTCAGGATGATGCGCGCCGTGGCAGTATCGATGGCCGCCCCCGGGTCCAGGGTGCGCACATTGATCGACACCGCCTCAAGGCAATTGCGTGGCTCTCGCACGAAGTTCACCGACACAAGCAACCCCGACCGATCGGGCCGTGCATCGTCAGGCATATCCGCCACACGGCGCCACGCGCAGAACCAGGAGCGGCAGATATGCGGGCGGACATCATGGATGGAACAGCCACGCGCGGTGAGGTTGGAACACGGCGTTCCGGCGGGCTTTTTGAAATCCGGCGTGTCCACCGTCAGGACGACGCAGCACGCCGTGCAATCCCCACAGTCGCGCCCAGCCAATACCGGCCCCAGTAACACGGTTTCCAGATCAGCCTCGCCACCCATGCCGCCCGTCCTGCCGTCCCTGTCGCCCGAATGCAAGCGAGGCGAACGAACAATCGCTGCGGCTTTGGGCAGGGTCCGGGTTTTGCAGGTTGGTATGAACAAGGAGCTTGAGCGCAACGCGCAAGCTGGGGCGCTAGTCACCCACCGCCGTTGCCAACCGGATGTGGCCAACGTTGTTACGGCACTACTCAGCAATCACTTTCAACTGCTCCAGCGGGGCAAATGCCATGGCTTCTGTCGCATGTTCAACTTTGCGCCGATGTCGAAACCTGGCGCAGCGAATGCTGAGTAACTCACAGTTTGGTGATTATCCAGTGCCGTACATACTGGACTAGAAATCGAAACTATGATGACTATCCATATCAACTGAGTCGCAAGTATTACCCCCATTTTGAAGGAAAATGTTCCAGATCTTATGCAAAAAATTCGCTTTCTGCGTATTTGGAAAAATGAAGTTTCGTTGAGAAGGTCATGACTATTATGAATTCAGTTTTCTTCGCTGCATAAGTTTCGATACATCCGGAATTACAAATTGCAATGAAGTAAACCTGTCACGAGCTAAGAGCAGCTAGCCAAATTTGTTTAGATAAAGAAATGGCCACCTTCGGTCAAAACTCAAGCATCTCAAATTATCCCGTGCTCAATTAAATAAGTAACGAAAGCAAGGCCGCTGAAACATACTTGCGATAAAAAATATTCATTATGCGTAATATAAAGTATCTGTTTTGGCATTTATTATAAATTTGAACAACATATTGGCACATTGAGCGCGGAAACGTTGTAAATAATTGATACTATTTAGTTTGGCGAGATTTAACGTTCATTAAGGTACTAGTTTTGGTGTTCAGTCGTCGAAATTTATAGTTAAGATGAAAGGTGAGTTTGTGAAACTGGTTAAAGGGCTGGTTCTTTCTCTGCCCGCTGTATTCTGGATGATGCAGTGTGAGGCAGGTGCGCAGGATGAAAAAGTTTATGCAGAGGGTTTCGATTTGCCCGTTTTTGAACGAGTGGATGCGAATGGTGTCGACTTAATTACGGGTTCATTGCAAATTTCATCACCATCTTTTGGATCTGGAACTCCCGAGGCTCCAGAAATACTCGGATTGTTGTGGTCTGGAAAGTCATGGGTGCACCTAGATGTGCCAACAATTTGGCGGAGTGACGGTACATTCACAGTATTATATCAAGGTTCATCGCAGGAGTTTAGAGGGCGAAGCAATAATTACGCTGAAAAGAAGCCAATTAATGGTACCAAGCTGGAGTGTGAAAGTTGGTCTCCCGGGACCTTGGTCAGCTGGTGTATATATACACATCGGAATGGTGATGTAGTGCTTTTCAGTGGATTGCCGTCGCCTAACATGTCGACCGTTCCAAAATATGGCTTGTCGGCTTTGAAATTTGGTAATTTAGGGATCCACAGCGTCAGGGTCATTTCTGCCGGGGCTCGAGAGCGCGTTTGGGGGCAGGGGGCAACAGCAGGCTTTTTGGTCGAGACCGATTATTTCAAACAGACCAAATTTCTCAATTTCGGTATCGGGACTCAGCAATCCTCATTTTCCATAAAAGTCGTTACCGCCAACCACGCGAACGATGATGATGAACATTACATGCGTCCCAAAAATACGACTCAAACCTTTACAGATATCCTTGGCCAAAGCTGGGTTTACACATTTGACAACAATCGCAGAATGACTGGTATCACGCCGCCAAATGGCTTGTCACCTGTGACTATAACATACTATGACAGTGGCAAAGTGAAAACTGTAGTGAATGCGGACGGTACCTGGAATTATTCCTATACTACGCCCGGGGAGATGGGCACGACCACAGTGATTAACCCCATCGGTGAAACGACTTGGGTGCGTTACCACAGAGACAAGGGATATATCACAAACTATCGAGACGGCCTTAGCCGTGAAACTGTTTACAGCTATGATAGCGGCGATCGGTTGATACAGGTTACCTATCCTGAGCAGAACAGAGTCGTATTCGGCTACGATGCACGCGGTAACGTGATTTTCCGGATCACCCATTCAAAGCAAGGCGCTGACCACATCACTGAAACGGCGGCATTCCCAGTAACGTGCTCAAGCGCCGTGACATGCAATCTGCCGATGTATATAATTGATGCCAATGGCGGCAGGACCGACTTCGAATATGAGGCACCCACTGTTCGGACGATTTTTCCGCGACCGCAGCTGTCCCGCACTATCACCGTCGGCTCGACGCGACCGGCCCGTATCTGGGCTCCGGCTCCGACTCCGGGTGCGGCCCGACCTGAAGTCATCAACGAGTATAATTCCGGAGTTCTCGTGAAATCCACGGTGTGCCGGACGCAAGGTAATTGCGTTGGCACCGGCGATGCGGTGGTTACAACCTTTGATTATGGCGACAGTCACGCGACAGCGCGAACTCTGTTCGGAATGACCACGAGCGCTGATGGTCAATCGTTGACCACTTGCTATACCTACGATCGCTTGGGCCGAAGGCAAAGCGAGACGAGCCCGGTAGCCGGCAATGCCCCCTGTCCGCGCACTGAGGTATTTGCGTTGTCGCCTGGCGCCAATCCCGTAGTCGCACCATACCCGCTGTCCGCGCCGACCTATCCGGACGGTTCTGCCGGGACCGCGCCACCGCCACCGCCACCTCCGCCGCCAGACGATGAATTTCCGTCAGATAACTGTGGACCTGGCACGGGGATTATATGTCCATGACCCGCAATCCACTGATGATATGTGTCCTCGCATCGGCTGCACTGGTCGCGCCGTCTGTGGCCCAAGGACAGGATAGTCAGCCGAGCGGTTTCAGTACCGCAATGCGCTATGACGGCCAGGGGCGCATTGTCGGCATCATTGCGCCGGACCATGTTGGTGCGTCGGCAGCGGAAGGGTATCCGGCCAGCAGAACGTTTTACGATGCCAACGGTTTGGTCGTACGGAAGGAAGAAGGGACGCTGGCTGGCTGGCAGCCTTCAAATGTCGCTCCGGTCAACTGGCCAGGCTTTTTGATCAGAGCGGTCGAGCACTTTGCGTACGACACGCGAGGGCGTCTGGTGAGAAGCTGGACTACCGATGCGGGTGGCGCAGTATTGCAATTGGCCCAGGCCAATTATGACCGTGCATCGCGTCCGGCCTGCTCGACTGTTCGGATGAACGCAGGCGCCTTCCACGATGCGCCGAGCTTTTCGGCTATCCCGGCGAACGCCTGTGTTCCGCAGGCAACCGGCGCCCAAGGGCCGGATCGGATCACGAAAAACGTATACAATGCGGCTGGAGAGATAGTTCAGGTACGCAAGGCGGTGGGCACGCCGCTGGAGCAGGCATATGTCAGCTATACCTACACTGAAAATGGCAAGCAGGCGGGTGTCGTCGATGCCAATGGCAATCCCGCTGTGTTCCAATATGATGGATATGACCGGCTTGTCGCACATTATTTCCCGTCGTCCAACGGCACCGGGGTGAATTGGAACGACTACGAGCAATATGGCTATGATCTGGCCGGCAACCGCACGGGGTTGCGCAAGCGAGACGAGCAGGTCATCACTTATACCTATGATGCATTGAACCGGGTCACGCTCAAGGACGTGCCCGGCACGGCGGCAGATGTCTATTTCGGCTATGATCTGCGCGGCCTGCAAACATTCGCGCGTTTTGGTGGCCCAGGTGGTGAGGGCATTTCCAATTCTTATGACGGCTTTGGGCGTCTGATCTCCAGCACCTCAAACCTGGAAAGCAATGTGCGGACGCTTGGGTATGCGTATAATGCTGCGAGCAACCGAACCTCGATCACGCACCCGGATGGTGTCTGGTTCGGAAGTTCGTATGACTCGCCGGGACGGTTTTCCGAAAGTTACACGGCATCCGGCGCACCGCTGGTCAAGCAGCAATATGACAATGCGGGGCGTCCAAACAGGCTGTATCGCTGGACGCAGGAGACGTGGGGGGCGAATACCAATATCAACCTAGATGCCATTTCCCGGCCCGCATGGCACGAAAACGCGTTCATGAATGGGGTCGACGACATACGGACGAGCTTCGCCTATAATCCGGCCGGGCAGATTACCAGCATATTGAGCAACACCAGCGCTTATGCCTTTGACCGGTATGAGAATGGCGAGCGGAGGTATGCGGTCAACGGGCTGAACCAATATGCATCCGTGAGTTCTGCGCCCTATGGCTACGATGCGAATGGTAATCTGACCTCGGATGGCCTCAACACTTATGGCTATGACATCGAGAACCGCCTGGTTTCGGTGCGGGGAGAACGCATTGTCGATCTTTCGTATGATCCGCTGGGGCGCTTGAGGAAAGTGCAGAGCGCAACGATGGGAGCGACGCAGTTCCTGTACGATGGCGATGCGCTGGTCGCGGAGTACGACGAGTCAGGCACTTTGCTCAAACGCTATGTCCATGGCCAAGGAGCAGATACGCCGCAGGTGTGGTTCGAGGGGCCAGGCACGGATGCTGCCAGCCGCCGCTATCTGTTCACCAACCACCAGGGCTCGGTCACCGCGATCGCCGATGGCAATGGCAACACTATGAAGGTCAACCGCTACGACGAATATGGCGTTCCAGGGCAAAAAAGTCACGGGCGGTTCCAGTATACCGGCCAGGCCTGGCTTGAGGAACTGGGCATGTACCATTACAAGGCCCGCGTGTACTCCCCGCTTCTGGGCCGGTTCCTGCAGACCGATCCGATTGGGTATGAGGATCAGGTCAATCTCTACGCTTATGTGGGGAATGATCCGGTTAATGCAGTCGACCCGAGCGGTAAGGACACGGTGGTAACGCTTGAGGGCTATCCTCTTGGCACTTATCCGATCGTAGGTGGTACATTCGGCCATAGCTATGTTCGAGTGACAGACACAATCACGGGCGAAAGTTACACCTTTCGCGGAGGACCCTCAGCAGAAATAGGCACCTCGGCGGCAGTATCAAATTCGGCTGCAAACGACTCTCGGCGGCGCACTGTCACTCTAACGGCCAGAGTGGATCCTGCCTCTCGTAATCCTGACACTGAACGTGGCGGATATGCAGACCAAGCCGGTGGCGCTGAGACCATTCGCTCTGCTAATCTTGGCGACAGGCCTATCGGGAGCGTGGTCAAAACGCTTGAAGGCGTTCGTGATAGTGTCAATGGTCAGCAAGCCCCATATCGAGCTCAAAGCCACAATTCCAATACCGCTGCTGGTGCAGCTTTTACATCAGCTACTGGGCAGGCAGTTACTGCTACTTCAAAATACCCCGGGATAGCCAACCCTTTAAAGCCTGAGGTCTCTCAAAAGACAGTCTATGATAGATGTATGGGTCATCCAGGGTCGTGTTGAAATGTCTATGAAGTATCATAAATTTATGCAAATTCTTCAGTTATCATCAATGATGATTTTGATCGTGGCATGTGGGAGTAATACTGTGACCATAGAAAGAGTGTGGTCCGAGTCGACTGCTGCGCCGGGAAATTTTGATTTTTGGGTCGGTTCAGGACAGACCGTAAAGCTTCCAGTGCACAAAGATGAATTTATCAACATTATATCTTCTCTGGGAGGAAAATTTTATATTACCGGAGAAGGTGAGGCTCGGTCATTAAGTGCTCCTCCGCCAAGGAAAAATTCTCCATGTGCGTTGACATCAAGAGCATTAGTGATAAACTTTGGATCAATATCATCTAAATATAATCCAACATATATAGCATATTTCGATCAGTTTGACTTGATACAATGTGTCGATAAGCAATTCTCATATTCCAGTCAGCCTGATTTTTAATCATTTTCGGAGTCTCAGAGATACTCGCAAATACCTCGAAATGGAAAGAGGCATCAGCCAATTAGTCATTGTTGGCTGATGGCGTGTATAGCCGGTCTTATTCGGTCGGGAAGCCCACCCCATGATTTGTTGGCTTGATGCTGGGCCGGACAAGGCGAGCAGGTTCAGTCCCTATTGTATACGCACACCGTGCACCGCGATGCGGTAGTCTGCTGCAGCGAGATTTGCGTTTTATAACAGGTGATTAGGTGGGCGCGGAGTGCGCTGCATCCGGCTGCAGTTTATGCGCGGATGGCGGCACCGGCTTACCTATGATGTGGAGAATCGTCTGGTTCAGGCAAGTATCGCACGCAATGTAACGCTGCGGTACGATCCGCTTGGCCGGTTGTGGGAGGTGAACGGCGCCAGGGAATATCGGCAGTTCCTGTACGATGGCGATGCGCTGGTGGCGGAGTACGACCAGTGGGGCAACATGCTCAAACGCTATATCCATGGGCAGGGCGCAGATACGCCGCAGGTGTGGTTCGAGGGCTCAGGCGTCACCGCTGCAGACCGACGCTATCTGTTCACCAACCACCAGGGCTCGGTCACCGCGCTTGCCGATGGCAATGGCAAGACCATCGTTATCGATTTGCGCGCTTTGGGCGACCCATTCGATGTGGCGATGTGTCATGCTGCGTCGCTCAAGGCATGGTCCATCGGTACGGCCGACTTGCGCGAACGGTTGCCTCCCCGTGATGGAAGCCAAGGCTGGCCTTCGCCCGGCGCCACACAAGCTAGCGCAAACGCCCAAGGATACAGCAGCAGCGCAAGAAGCTCCTGAGTGAGCAGATAAAAATCACATCCAATTTGAAGATATATTACCTTCATAATGAATTCATTTCGTCCCATCTCCAAGCGAGAATGTGTCCACGCGCTGTTTAGTGTCACTATCACAGCAGATATTCTTTGGGTTGGCAAAGTCTTGGCATGTCTGCATATTCGCTGGCGAATCTGATTTTAGGCGGGGTGCAGGGTGAGGGTGATCCATTCGCGAATTGGTTTGAGTGTGATGGGCCTGCTGGCCGCATCGTCAGATGCAGTGATGGCGCAGGATGCGCTGGCCGATCCGGCTGGCTCGGGCGTGCTGGTGTCTGCCGTGCAATGGTTGCAAGGGACATTGCTGGGTACGCTCGCGACGGTCGTTGCTGTGATCGCGGTGGCGGCGGTGGGCTTTTTGATGCTCACCGGGCGGATCAACTGGCGCTATGGCGCAACGGTAATCCTGGGCTGCTTCATCCTGTTCGGCGCGGCCAGTATCGTCGCGGGTATCCAGTCCACTGCGACCCTGGGCAACTGAGGCGGTGGAGAGCATCGAGCGGACATCGGTGTTCATCGCGCTGACACGGCCGCAGATGTTCGCCGGGGTCACCTACAGCTATTTCGTCGCCAATGCGGTGGTGGCGACCGAACTTTTTCTCGTTTTCCGGTCCGGCTGGATCATCGCGGTGGCGCTGCTGATCCATCTGGCGGGTATGTTGCTGTGCCTGCGCGAGCCGCGCTTTTTCGACCTGTGGCTGGTGCGACTGGGCCGTTGCCCGCGCATCCGCAATCACGCGATCTGGCAATGCAACTCCTATCAGCCCTGATGCGGCCAGCGCCCCTCTTGCCTGCGCTTGCCCGCGATCCCAAGGTCATCGCGCGGGAGAAGCGGGCGGGCGAGCATCTGCCTTATGCCCGGCACGTCAACGACCACACGATCGAGACGCGCGACGGCATGCTGATGCAGATGCTGCACCTTTGCGGATTGCATTTCGAGACGGCCGATAGCGAGGAGATCAATTATCGCGCCCGGCTGCGCGATGCCATGATGCAGGCCATCGGCAGTTCGAGCTTCGCGATCTATCACCATATCGTCCGGCGGCGGGTGGACATGGCGCTGGACGCGGAATTTCCTGACAGCTTCTCGCAGCGGCTCGATGCGGCCTGGCGCGCGCGGCTGCAATCGCGCCAATTGTATATCAACGACCTGTTCCTGACGTTGGTGCGCAGGCCCCTGCGCGGCCAGGTCGGCGCGCTCGACCGGGTGCGCGCGCTGATAGGGCGCACCACACTGGACCGTGAGGCGGAGGCGGCGCAGGATCTGCGCCAACTCGACAATGCGCGCGATGCCTTGGTTTCGGCGCTGGGCAGCTATGGTCCACGGCTGCTGGGAGTCTATGATACGCCGCAGGGCCCGTGCTCGGAGCCGCTGGAGTTCTTGTCCTCGCTCTTGCATGGCGAGATGCGCCCGGTGTTGCTGCCCCGGCAGGATATCGGCCAGTATCTGCCCTATCGCCGGATCAGCTTCGGGCAGGAAACCGTGGAGCTGGGCAAGGCGGGACTTTCGCCGCCAAGTTTCGTTGGGATTGTGTCGATCAAGGATTATCCTGCGCAGACCGCGCCCGGCATGTTCGACGAGTTGCTGCGGTTGCCGTTCGAGATGGTGCTGTCGCAGAGCTTCGGTTTTGTCGATCGATCGGCGGCATTGTCGCGGATGAACCTGGCGCTGCGGCGGATGCGTTCGGCCGAGGACGAGGCGCTGAGCCTGCGCGATGAACTGGCCACCGCCAAGGATGATGTCGCGGCGGGCCGTGCTTCGTTTGGCGAGCATCACATGACCATCGCCATCCGCGGCAGCAGCCCAAGCGAGGTCGACCAGGGCGTCGCCGAGGCGCAGGCGATGCTGGCCGATCTGGGCGCGATCGCGGTGCGCGAGGAGATTGGTCTGGAGCCAGCATTCTGGGCGCAATTTCCGGGCAACTTTCGCTATATCGCGCGGCGCGGGCTGGTTTCCACCCGCAACTTTGCCGGGCTGGCCAGTTGCCACAATTTCCCTCTGGGGCAGGCCAGAGGCAACCATTGGGGCGATGCCGTCAGCCTGCTGGAGACCACGGCGGCGGGGCCGTATTATTTCAACTTCCACCAGAGTGATCTCGGCAATTTCACCGTCATCGGCCCTTCGGGATCGGGCAAGACGGTGGTGCTCAACTTTCTGCTGGCACAGGCGCGCAAGTTTTCTCCGCGGATCGTGTTTTTCGACAAGGATCGCGGCGCGGAGCTGTTTATCCGCGCGATTGGCGGCAGCTATGATGTGCTGCGCCCGGGCCAGCCTTCGGGCCTCAATCCGCTGCAGATCGAGGACACGCCCGGCAACCGGCAATTCCTGATCGAATGGCTCGCGCTGCTGGCGGGCAGCGTCGATGTCGAGGAAGCCGCGCAGATCAAGGATGCGATCGACGCCAACTTCCAGCAGCCATTGGAGCACCGCCGGCTGTGTCATCTGGTCGAGCTGTTCCGGGGCGGCCATCGTCCGCGCAGCGACGACCTTTCGTCGCGCCTGCGGCCGTGGTGGGGCGAGGGGGAGAATGGCTGGCTGTTCGACAACCCGCATGACCTGACCGATCTTACCGCCGCAACGGTCGGGTTCGACATGACGCAGATCCTCGACAACCCGGCGCTGCGTAGTCCGGCGATGCTGTACCTGTTCCACCGGGTCGAGCAGCGGCTGGATGGCACGCCCGCGATCATCGTGGTCGATGAAGGCTGGAAGGCGCTGGACGACGATGTTTTCGTCCGAAGAATCAAGGACTGGGAAAAGACCATCCGCAAGCGCAACGGCATTATCGGTTTTGCGACCCAGAGCGCGCAAGATGCGCTGGAAAGCCGTATCGCCAGCGCGATCATCGAGCAGGCGGCAACGCAGATCTTCATGGCCAACCCCAAGGCGCGGGCGGCCGATTATTGCGACGGATTCGGGCTGACTCCGCACGAGTTGGATCTTATCTGCACGCTGCCGGACAGCGCACACTGCTTTTTGATCAAGCACGGCTCGCACAGCGTCGTGGCGCGGCTGAACCTGTCGGGTGAGCGCGAGATCCTGACCATCCTGTCCGGGCGCGAAAGCAGCGTGCGGGCGCTCGACGAACTGCGCGGACGGGTAGGCGATGATCCTGATGTGTGGATCCCGGCGCTGATGGAGGCGCTGTGATGGCTTGTCCCGGCCCGGTACCCGGTGGCAATTTCCTGGGCGATACACTGCGTTTCCTCGACTGCGAGGCGCTGACCATTGGTGCTGCGGGCTATCAGGCGCTGGCAACGCCCGGATCGGTGGTGTGGACGCTATTGACCGGGTTGCTCACCATTTTCGTTGCCATTTTCGGCTATCGCATGCTGCTGGGCGAAGTCCCCAGCGTGCGTGAGGGCGTGCTGGCGTTCGTGAAGATCGGCATCGTCCTGACCCTGGCGACAAGCTGGCCAGCCTATCGCATCGTGGTGTTCGATGTCGCGGTCAGGGCTCCGGCGGAACTGAGTGCGAGCATCGGCGGTGCGGCAAGCCTGCCCGGCAGCGAAGGGGGGATGATCTCTCGCCTGGAAGCGACCGATGCCGCCATGGTGGCGCTTGCGATCGAAGGGGCAGGCCTCAGGTCTGCCAACCTCAACACCATGCCGCCGCTGTTTGCGGGGTTTGAACCATTCGCGCTGGGCGGCGCGCGCATGCTGTTCCTATTGGGCGTACTGGGCGCTTTCGGCACCGTGCGGCTGATCGCGGGACTGCTCCTGGCGATCGCGCCGCTGTTCATCGCATTCCTGCTGTTCGATGCGACACGCGGCCTGTTTGCCGGCTGGCTTCGGGTGCTGCTGGGCGCGGCGCTGGGCAGCCTGGGCACATCGATCCTGCTGGGCGTGCAACTTGCGCTATACGGGCCATGGCTGACCAGACTGCTCAATGCACGCGCCGTTGGGATCGCCGTGCCCTCTGCGCCGGTCGAACTGCTGACGATGAGCCTGTTGTTCGTGATACTGTTGCTCGCCATGTTGTTTGCGTTGGCGCGGCTGGCCTGGGGCTTCAGTTTCGTGCCCCGGGCAGCAATCTGGCCTTTGGGTGCTCTGCCGACAGTGCGGTCGCTGCAGTCCGAGCGGGTTGCACCGGCGATGATCTCCAATTCCGCACCCGACAGATCGCGCGCGGCCGTTGTCGCGGACGCCGTTACATCGGGCCAGCGGCGTGAGGCGCATTCGGAGGCTTTCGCAATGGCCGGGGCGCAGCGCGTGCCGGTGCAGGCGGTGACCCGGCTAGAAGCCACAGCCGCAACCACGCCGCTGGGCCAGTCGAATCGTCGGCGCACGGCACGCCACATGTCCCGAAGTGCCAACACACGGGATATCCGCGCGTGAAGCAGGACAGCAAGGCCGAGCGCGAAGCCTATTATCGCGAAGCCGCAAGCTGGGCGCATGATCAGCAGCAGGCGCTGCGATCCTCGCGGCGGATCGCGTGGATCGTCGCCAGCATCGCAACCGGCGTTGCCGTGGTGCTTGCGCTGGCGATCATGCTGCTCACCCCGCTCAAGACCGTCGAGCCTTATACGCTGCTGGTCGATCGCCAGACCGGCTTCGTCCAGGCCGTTGATCCGCTGGAGCCGCAGCGCATTTCCGGCGATGCCGCACTCACCCAATCCTTCCTCGTGCAGTATGTCATCGCGCGCGAAAGCTTCGACATTGATGCGGTGCAGGCCAATTATCGCAAGGTGTCGCTCTGGTCGGCAGACAGCGCCCGCACGCGCTATGTCGCGACCATGCAGGCGACCAATCCGGACAGCCCGCTTGTCCGCTATCCGCGTGCCACGGTCATCGACACTCTGGTCAAGAGCGTGTCGCCCATGGCGAACGGCAAGGCGATGGTTCGCTTCGAGGCCCGTCGCTCTGACCGTGGCGCACCGCCGCGCGTGACCGGAAGCTGGGTGGCGCTGGTCAGCTATCGTTTTGCGGGCGAGCCGTTGCGGGTCGAGGACCGGTTCCTCAATCCGCTGGGCTTCCAGGTGGTGCGCTATCAGCGCGATCCCGAAGCACTTCCGCCGCCTGAACAGGTCGTGGTCGATCCAGCGACTTCCTCGCCATTGGTGCAGCCGCGCCCTGCCGGGCCGCCAACGGTTCTGCGGCGCCTCTCCGACGGGCCAGCACCATGAAGCTGACAGGCCTTGTCGCACTCCTGCTGCTCCAAACCGCATTTCCTGGCCCTCCCATGCTGCCGCCGATGCGGCCGCCGGGTGACCCTCGATTGCGGGAAATTGTTTATCAGCCCGACCAGATCGTTCAGCTGGATGTGGCGGCGGGATACCAACTCAGCGTCGAGTTTGCGCCTGACGAGCGGATCGAGACTGTGGCTGTGGGCGACAGCAGCGCCTGGCTGGTGACTACCAATCAGCGCGGTTCTCACTTGTTCGTCAAGACATCGGGCGCGCAGACCGACACCAACCTGACGGTGATTACGGATACGCGGGTCTATCTGTTCGATCTGCATGCTCTGGAAACTCCTGGGGCAACAATGCCCTACACGGTGCGCTTCGTTTTTCCGCCTGCACGCCCGGGAATTACGATGAGCAACCTGGGACCTGACCGTGAGGAGGGTGAATACCGAATGAGCGGCGATCACCGGCTATATCCTACCAAAATGGGGGATGATGGTGTCCATACCTACATTCTATGGCCCGAAGAGGCGACACTTCCAGCCATGTACACGGTGGACGAGCGGGGTGAGGAACGGCTGGTCAATGGCGCGATGCGCGACGGCATGTATGTCATTGATGCGGTTGTCCCGAAGCTCACATTCCGGATCGATAATCGAACCGCGCATGCGCGCCGCATGCTTCCGAAGGAGGAGCGCTGATGGCCAGCCTTCCTGAGCAGGACAGCGCGGTTGAGGTGGATATCCGGCCGAGCGTTGCGCGCGCCACCCGTCCGCTTCCGCCTTGGGTGTTTGGTGCGGGCCTGACATTGCTCGCAGTGTCGCTGTTCATGATCCTCGACGGACGCCGCCGCGCGCTCCAGGCACCGGCAGTTGCGACCAGACAGATCGATCTTTCCGGCGGGCCATCTGCCCCTGCACTGTATATTCCACCGGAGCTGGCACAGTCATCGCCGCTGCCACCTTTGGGAGCGCAGGTTCCCATAGCGCCGGATCGCCCGGCTCCGGCGATGCGGGCCCCGATCGTTCCGGCTCAGCCGGTGCCACCGCCATCGCCTCCCGTACAGGCCTATTACCCGTCTTCGCCTCCGGCAGCGCAGACACCGCAACCGCAAAGAACAACAAACACATCGCCGGTGGTCGTGATCGACAACGGCAATTCCAACCGATCGCAATCATCCGCACAACAAGAGGGCGAAGAGCAGCAGGCCGCTGCTGGTGCAAGGACCGTACGCGACACCACTCGCAGGCGCGCCGGTGCATTTGCGAACCGCAGCACGTCGGTGGTGCAGGGCACGCTGATCCCCGCCGTACTTGAATCCGCACTGGATTCGACCAGGCCGGGGTTTGTCCGGGCGATCGTCTCGCGCGATGTGCGCGGTTTTGACGGTGCCCGTATCCTCATCCCGCGTGGCAGCCGGCTGATCGGTGAATATGAGTCCGATGCAAGATCCGGCGAGAGCCGCGCACTGGTCAACTGGACCCGCCTGATCCGGCCTGACGGCGCGACGGTCGCGATTGATTCGCCTGCAGCCGATCCGCTGGGCCGCAACGGTGTCCGCGCCCGAGTGGACACGCATTTCTTCGAGCGTTTTGGCGGAGCCATCCTCCAGTCGATATTGGACATCGGGGTCAATGCGGCAGCCCGCGCGGTGGAATCGCCGACTGTCATTGCTCTGCCAGGATCGTTCGGCGGCGTCGCAAGCCAGCGGATTCAGCCTCAGCAAGTGACGCCGACACTGACCGTCAAGCGCGGCACCAGCATCAGTGTATTCGTGGCGCGCGATCTGGACTTTACCGGCGTGGAGCAGGGGCGGTGACGGGCCTGCGATCAATCCCTGCCGGACAGGTCTATCTCACCAGCTATCTGGCGCCACTCGGTGCGGCGCTCTCGCGGCCCGATGTAACCGACATCTACGTGAACCGGCCCCATGAAGTCTGGCTGGAGACGACCGGAGGGACTTGCGAGCGTTTGCACGCACCCGATCTTGATGCCGTCACGCTTGAGCGCCTTGTCCGTCAGGTGGCGGCGCTGTCGCATCAAGGTGTCAGCCGTCAACACCCGCTGCTTTCGGCGGCTTTGCCTGATGGCTCGCGTATCCAGGCGGTGAACCCGCCCGCGACACGCGGTCCACTGGCATTGGCGGTCCGCAAGCATGTGTCGCCGGATCTGACCTTGGCGGACTACGCTGCAGCTGGCGCCTTTCGCGGAACACAGCGCGGGACCGGAGGGACAGATGACAGACGCGCTGCGCTGGAATGTCTGCTTGATTCAGGCGACATCGCAGGGCTGCTGGCACAAGCGGTTCGCCAGCGCCGCAACATCCTTGTGTCGGGCGGAACCGCGACTGGAAAGACGACATTCCTCAACGCTCTATTGCGTGAAATTCCAAGCGATGAGCGGCTCATTCTGATCGAGGATACCCCTGAACTTCACATGACTCACGCAAACGCAATCGGCCTGCTGGCTGTGCGGAGCGAACTGGGTGAGGCGCAGGTTACCGCTAACGACCTTGTTGCCGCATCTTTACGCTTGCGCCCGGATCGGATCATACTGGGCGAGTTGCGGGGAAACGAGGCGTTGGCCTTTCTGCGCGCAGTCAACACCGGGCACCCCGGCTCCATGACTACCGTGCATGCCGACAGTCCGCACGGTGCCATCGAGCAGATCACCCTCCTGGCGCTTCAGGCAGGCACTCAACTCAGCCGGGCGGATGTTCATCATTATGTGCGCTCGACGATTGACGTGTTTGTCCAGCTCGCGCGCGAGAAGGGGCGGCGGTTCGTGTCCCGCGTGGCGTTTGCATGGCACCTGGACGGAGGATGATGGCAATGCCCGATCCTGTTTTTGCTGATCCAGATATGGCTTCAATCAGCAGTGCGATACTTTGGATGCAAGCTGTCCTGCTCGGCAGGATCGCAACCGCGATTTCGGTAATCGCTGTTGGAGCGGTCGGATTTGGAATGCTGTCAGGTCGTCTGGATATGCGCAGGGGAATGGTGACCGTGATAGGTTGTTTTGTGCTGTTTGGAGCTTCCGGCATCGCAGCAGGTTTGATGGCTGCAGCGCAGTTCGGTCAGCCGTCGGCGGCAGACCTGCAAACCGCCTACAGTCCACAGCCCCCTGCTGCTCCAATCGTCAGGCCCAATGTCGCTTATGACCCATATGCAGGGGCGGCAATGCCGGTTCAGTAGGGGGCTGCCGAGACGTTGAGCATCTGCAGTGTTTCAAGCCCCAGCCCCCACACGTGCCCATCAAGTAAAGGCGCAGGTAACCGGGCTGCTGATGATAATATTTTATCAACAACTTTGGGCGGCATGCCCTCAGAATAATTTTACTGATGGTAGAGAGCGACGTTCAATCAATAGAATGGTGTCGAGTGAATTGAAGTGCACAATACACTCATTTTGGGTCTAAAAAATGTGCTGGAATTGATGTGAATTGTGAAGTTAATATAAGATGCTTGGTAGTTCAAAGGGGCGAATCATGAAAATATGCTCACATGTCGCCATTGGGCTAATGTTGACAGCAGGATCCGGCGGGGCCGTTAGCGCTCAGGAGACCACCACGATCACGTATGATGCGCTTGGACGGGTAGTGAACGTTCAGAAATCGGGCGGGCCGGCGAATGGCGTCGTGGTAAATTATCAATTCGATGCTGCGGGAAACAGAACAAATGTAAAGGTCGAAGGGTCGAGTGACGAAAACGGTGATGGCGACGATGGCGGTAACGGAAATGGAAACGGGAACCCCGGTGGTGGTGTTCCCGCAGCTTCGAGCAACTCCTTCATAGTTGTGCCATTCAATGGGTTCACTCTTCTGAAAGTCCTTTGATTATAAAAGTTTTTAGTGACTCAAGCTGCTTGATGGCTTGTTTTGATTCCGATTTCTTTTGGCGCTTTTGAAATTGCTTGCCCGGTGACTGGTTGTGATTTGGAGATCCTTATGCCCCGATTTTCACGGATTTTGACTGCTTTTGCAGCTGCGGCTGCAGCTGCAATTGCATCGGTGCCTGCGACCGCAGCACCTCAATTTTGCGCCGGCAGTGTAACACGTCTCTTCGTCGATGGCGGCGGCAATGTATTTGTCTATCCGACGTTCAGGCAAGACTTTATACAAATATGCAATTTGAATTCGGAATGGAAAGGTCGCAGTGCTGAAACTTGTCGTTCTTGGCAGGCTCTTGTAATGTCTGCTGACTTAGGAGGAAGGACAATGACCCTGTTTTACGGTGATATACCGAGCTGCGATACCGTGCCGATCTATTCAGCTGCCCCAGCTCCTGACTACATCATGATGTCGGGGGCCCAATGACGATTGTTTCTCGTTTGCTGGCTTGTGGCTTAGCTATGGCATCCCTTGCGACGATGTCCAGCGCAATGGCTAAAGCCTGTTTGCCATCGCACAAGCAATTGGAAGCCCTTAGCCTCAAGGCCGAAGCAGAAGGAAAGGGCGCAAAAGCGCGACAGGCACCGGTTGTGACTGGAGGGGCGTTGCGCCCTCCAGCCAATCTCAAAATTGCACCAAGGCAGCGAGACAACCAGGCGCTGAGCCCCTGCAAAGATGAAGACGTGGGTTTGCCAAAGAAATAACGGGTGTCCTGACCGCTCGATATTACAGTTGACATGCGCCCTGAATCGACTTGAAACTTTGCTGGGTCAACGTCGCGAAAAATCGCGCAAAAAATGATCCAGAAAGTCGCGGGTCGGCACCAGAAGGCTCCTGGAACGCTTTACGTTGATAGTGTTCGTCTTTGGATGACGTATCGGCGACGATCGAACCCAATCTCGCCAAGATGAGCTCGGGCAGCCGCCTTCCTGACGCCATATGGTCTTGCAAAAAGGCCAGGGCTGCAACGCTGCTTTGGGAAGGTCAGCACCGGAGCAGGTGCCCTTTTGCCGACAGTATGCGCGAGCATAACGTAATCTGGTGGCGCAACAGCTTCATCGAAGCACTCGCGGGATAGGCCCTGCACGGTCACACGCAGCCGCGCAGTCGTTTGGTTCCGCGTGCCGGCGACCGCGCACCAACGGTGGTGGGCACGCCGATCTGCACCGCAACTTTGTGAGTTGGCTTGATTTTCTCCAAATTGGGCGCGATGGTTGCGCCAACAAAAGCAATCAGGGCCGCCCGTTATTCGCGTCTCGCGTCGACGGTTAAAAAAACAATGGGGAAACACATGAAACTTGCGCCAGGGATGATCGGGCTTGCTTACATTTTGTCGGCAGGCAACGCCGCACTGGCGCAGGATGCCAACGAGCTGAAGGCGGCCGCCGAGGCCAAGGAAACGGCGCTTCCGGACGATGAGCAGGCCTATTTCACCTCGCTGACCTGGCGCAATATCGGTCCCGATCGCGGTGGCCGGTCGATCTCTGCAACCGGCAGCGCGGCCCGCCCGAACGAGTATTACTTCACCGCCGTAGGTGGCGGTCTGTGGAAGACCACCGATAGCGGCATCAGCTGGAAACCTGTCACTGACGGCAAGCTCGATACCGCCGCTGTGGGCGGCGTCGCGGTGTGCGAAGCCAATCCCGACATCGTCTACCTCACCACCGGCGAGACGCAGCTGCGGGGCAACATCCTGCCCGGCAACGGCGTGTGGAAATCGGTCGATGCCGGCAAGACCTGGACCAAGATCGGCCTGGCGAACGTGCAGAATTTCGCGCGGGTGCGGATCGATCCCAAGAATTGCGACACCGCTTATGTTGCGGGCTTCGGTCATTATGGCGAGGCCAATGCCGAACGCGGCGTTTTCAAGACGACGGATGGCGGCAAGGCGTGGCGCAAGGTGCTGTTCCGCGATGCCAAGACCGGCGCGGTCGACATCTCGATCGATCCGAACAATCCGGGCACCATTTATGCCGCACTGTGGGAAGCGTGGCGCAAGCCCTGGGGGATGAGCTCGGGCGGGCCGGGCAGCGGGCTGTTCCGCAGCAGCGACGGCGGCGAGACCTGGACCGAACTGACACGCATGCCCGGCATGCCGCAGACGGGCCTCATCGGCAAGATCGGGGTCAGCGTATCGCCCGTCGATGCGACCCGCGTCTATGCGATGGTCGAGCACGCCAGCGAAGGCGGGCTGTATGTGTCGGATGATGCCGGAGCCAGCTGGCGGCGCACCAACGACAGCGGCGATCTGCGCCAGCGCTCGTTCTATTATTCGCGACTGGTCGCCGACCCCAAGGTCAAGGACCGGGTTTACGCGCTGAACGTCGAATTCATCCGCTCGGATGATGCAGGCAAGACGCTGACCAAGATCAAGACGCCGCATTCGGACAATCACGACCTGTGGATCGATCCCGCCAACAACCAGCGGATGGTTCAGGCCAATGATGGCGGCGCCAATGTGAGCGTCAACGGCGGTGAAAGCTGGACCAAGCAGGCCTACCCGACTGCGCAGATGTACCGCGTGTCGATCAGCAAGCATTTCCCCTATTTCGTCTGCGGCGGACAGCAGGACAATTCGACGATCTGCGTGCCCTCGCGCGACTGGAAGCATGTCAATGCGCTGGGCGGCGGCCAATACGGCTTTGCCGCAGGCGGCGGCGAAAGCGGCTATGTCACCAACGATCCAGCCAACCCGGAGATCTTCTATTCGGGCAGCTATGGCGGCACGCTCGACCGCTATGACCGCGCAACCGGGCAGAGCCGCGCGATCAACGTCTACCCCAACAACCCGATGGGCTATTCGGCGAGCGACGTTGCCGAGCGCTTCCAGTGGACATTCCCGATCGTGTTCGATCCGCACGACCCCAAGAGCCTCTACGTCACCTCGCAGCATGTCTGGCGCACCCGCAACGAGGGGCAGAGCTGGGAGCGGATCAGCCCCGATCTGACCCGCGCCGACCCCAGGACGCTGGGCGCATCGGGCGGGCCGATCACGCTCGATCAGACCGGCGTCGAAACTTATGCCACAGTGTTTGCGCTGGCCCCTTCACGGCGCGAGCGTGGGCTGATGTGGGCAGGTTCGGACGATGGCTTGGTCCATGTCACCCGCGATGGCGGCACCAGCTGGAGCAACGTTACGCCCCGGCGGCTGCCTGCCAACCTCAAGATCACCACGATCGAGGATTCGCCGCACGCCGATGGCACCGCCTATGTTACCGGCCACCGCCACCTGATGGGGGACTTTGCGCCCTATGTGATGAAGACCACCGATTACGGCCGCAACTGGACATCCATCGCAACCGGAATTCCTGCCGATGAAATGGCGCGCAGCGTCCGTGAGGATCCCAAGCGGCCTGGGCTGTTGTACCTAGGCACCGAGCGCGGCGTGTGGGTGTCCTTCGATGCCGGCAAACGCTGGAGCAAGCTGCAGCGCAACCTGCCCGCAGTGCAGGTTTCTGACCTTGCGGTGACCGACAACGATCTGGTCATCGCCACCCATGGCCGCTCGTTCTGGGTGCTCGACAATATCGGCGTGCTGCGCCAGCTGGAGAACGGCGCACCGCGCAGCGAGCGCCTGTTCGCGCCCGCGCCTGCGGTGCGCGATGTCGATGAGGGCGTCGCGATCGACTATTTCCTGCCCGCACGCCCCAAGCAGCTTGCGCTCGACATCCTCGGACCTGACGGCGCACTGATCCAGAGCTTTGCCGGCAACCCTGTCGATCCCAAGAAGAAGGACGACAAAGACGAGGACGAAGACGACGATCCGTTCAAGCCGCGCCCGGCGCCGACCACGACGATGAAGCCCGGCCTCAACCGCTTCGTCTGGAAGATGCGCCATCCCGGCTTCACCGACTTTCCGGGCATGATCCTGTGGACCAGCCGCAATCGCGGCATCACCGCGGTTCCCGGCCAGTATCAGGCGCGCCTGACGGTGGATGGCAAGGTCTTCACGCAGCCGTTCGAGATCCGCTCCGATCCGCGCCTTGTAGGGGTGACGCAGGCCGATCTGGCCGCGCGGTTCGACTTCGCCACCAAGGTGAGCAAGCGGGTGAGCGAGGCCAATGAGGCAGTGCTGCTGATCCGGGGGATCAAGGAGCAGACCGCAGCTGCCGCGGCCAGTCCTGCCGCTGATGCGGCGCTGCGCGGCGCACTCAAGGCGTTCGACACCAAGCTGAGTGCGATCGAGGGCCAGCTGTATCAGGTGCGCAACCGCTCGCGCCAGGATCCGCTCAACTTCCCGATCATGCTCAACGACAAGCTTGCCGGGCTGATCGGGGTGGCTGAAAGCGCTGAGGCGCGGCCGACCGACCAGAGCCTGACGGTGTTTGCCAGCCTGTCGAGCGAACTCGATGCCCGGCTAGCGGCGCTCGAATCGGCGATCGCAACCGATATGCCGAACCTGAACACGCGGCTCGGGGCAGCAGGGCTGGCGCCGATCGTCCGTCGCCCGCTGGCGGTTCCTCCGCCCGCTCCGGCTGCGGAGTGAGGCCAAGGGCGCTGCCGGTCGGCATCGCGCTTGCTCATCTTGCGCTAGCGGGCACTGCGGCGGCAGCGGAGAGCGAAGGTGCGCCCATCACCGTTACCGCTCCAGCGGCGGCGGACCGGGTGCTGCCGCCGCAGGTGATCGTTACCGCCGACACGCTGGCCGATCGCCAGCCGCGCTCGCTCGCCGATGTGCTGCGCGGCATCGCCGGAGTAACGGTCCGCGCCAACTCGCGCGGCGAGACGGTGGCGCGGATCCGCGGTGCAGAGGAACGCCAGACTCAGGTGTTTCTCGATGGTGCGCCGCTTGCCGTGCCATGGGACGGACGGGTCGATCTGGCCCTGTTGCCCGCCGGGCTGATCGGCGAGGCGCGCGTGACCAAGGGCGCGGCGCCGATCGAATACGGTACCAACGCGGTGGCAGGCGTGGTCGATTTCCAGACCTGGCAGAGCGCGCAGGGCAGCTTCGCGCATCTTGAAGGCGGCAGCCTGGGGTCGGGCAGCGGCTCATTGGTGCTGGCCGAACGGCTGGGCGGCATCGAGACGACCCTGGCGGTCGGCGGGATCACCCGCGATGCCGAGCCGCTGGCTGGCCGGTTGCCGTTCGGACAGGTATCGCGCAACCGGCGCACCAATAGCTATCTTGACGCTGGCAGCGTGTTCGCCGCTCTGGGCACGACCACCGGCGACCTGCAGCTGCGCGCATCACTGCTGCACATGGCCGCCGAGCGCGGGATCGCACCCGAATCGGATCGCCCGCCTGAGGCAGGCCCGCGCTACTGGCGCTATCCCGACATCGCGCTAACCCAGGCGACGCTCAACGCCGCGTTGGCGCTGGGCGACGATGCCGAGCTGCGGGGCGTCGGATGGCGCCAGTCTTTTGCCCAAACGATCGAGCAATATCGCAGCGTCGATTACGCCGCTTTGCGCCGCACGCAGCAGGATGACGACGATACCATCGGGGGACGGCTGGTCCTCGCCCATCGCGCCGGGCCGCTGCACGTGCGCTGGGCGGCATCGGCGCAGTCGAGCACGCACGTCCAGGTCGAAACCGACTTGCCGGCCGGAACAGCTGGCCCTTCGCTGAAATATCGCCAGAACCTCTACAGCGCCGGGGTCGAGGCCGACGCTCGGCTCGCGCCCGGAGTGCGGGCGACCTTCGGCGCATCCTATGACGCGGCGGACACCCCGCTGACCGGCGACAAGCCACGCCAGCCCTCGCTCGATGCGGGCGCGGTTTCCGCTGCGCTGAGTATTGACGTCGGCGGCGACGCGATGCTGACGCTCAGCGGCGGACGGCGGACGCGTTTTCCCACCGCGCGCGAACTGTTCGGCGAGGCGCTTGGCCGCTTTGCGCTCAACCCCGATCTGCGCCCGGAGCAGGCATGGCTTGCCGATGCCGAATTGCGCTGGGGGCGCCCAGGCCTAGCTCTCGCGCTCAATCCGTTCTTCATCCGCTCGCACGATACGCTGGCGCAGCGCGTGCTGGCAGACGGCCGCCGCCAGCGCTTCAATCTGCCGGGCGCGACCAGCTTCGGGCTGGATGCGCGGCTCGTGCACGACATCACCGATACGCTGCGCTTCGAATTTTCCGGAAGCCTGCTGAGCGCGCGCGCTGATGCAGGCAGCACGCCGACGCGCCGCCTGCCGCAACGCCCAAGCTATGAAGCCCTGGCGGTGCTGGACTGGAACGTGCCCGAGCGGTTCGACGTCCGCGCCGAATTGCGCGGGGTCGGCAGTGCGGTGGATTTCGATGCCGATGGCGATCCGGTGACACTCCCCGTCGCTGCCGAACTCGCGTTGCGTGCGGCAGTGCCGATTGCCCGGCTGGGCGCGCACCGGATGATGTTCACCTTCGCCGTCGACAACATCACCGATGCGCAGATTTTCCCGCAGGCCGGGTTGCCGCTGCCCGGCCGCTTGTGGCGCGTGGGGTTAAGGTTCGATCAGCTCTGACGGGCGAGCGCCTTCGCGCGGCGCTTGCGGCGCTTCACCAGCATTGGCTTGATGAACATATAGGCCCCCGTGCCCCACAGCACGAGCAGCGCGATGCCGGTTGGGAGCGACAGCAGATATTTGCCCCAGTCGCCTAAGACGCTGAAATCATGCAGTGTCTCGATGAAATCGGAGGTGCGATAGCCGGTCTGCAACACCTGAAGCGTGTGCAGATCGACCTGATATTCGGTGCGGTCGTTGAGGATCACCTTGGCGAGACCATCGCCGGGGCGAACATCGATACGATCGACATCGCGCCAGCCAAGCCCGCTTCTCCCAGGCTCGCTGGCAACCGCAGCGACCAGCCGATTGATCGATGTCGCTGGCAACCCCGGCGCGCTGGCCTCAGCTGTGGGAGCCTGCAGGACATCGAAATCTTTCTTGAGCGACAGCAGCACGCCTGTGATCGCCACCACAGCCACAGTGACCAGCGTGAACGCGGTGAGCCAATAATGTACCAGGCGCAACGTACGGCCCATCGACATCTTCTCCATGGTTGGGCAGGAACGATCACGCCCTGGCTTTCAAGCTGAACCCGCGCGGTTTCGGTTTCGGTCAAGCCGGCAAGCGCGCGGAGCTTCGCTCGGGACCCCGTTACCGCGAACTTGGTTCGGACATAGCGCGCTGGCGTTCAATCTCAATTGCCAAAGTTGATCACCCATGGTCGGCTCAGTGGCACCGCCAGATCAGGCTCATGACGTTGCCATTCGGGATGCGCAATTGCATTCCCCAATATTAAAAGCCGGTGCGGACACACTTTCAAGTTCGCTACTGTTGCGGTGGTCATCCTCTCGCCGACCTCATCGACAACGGGTGAATAGGTTGCAAGCACCGCGCGTGCTCGAGCCAAAAGGAAAGCCCGCGTCAGGCCACTGAATCCATCGCCGTCGCCAGCACCCGCAGCCGTGTCGCACGCCGACAGTATTACCAGCGCAGCGTTAAACCGCAGCTGAGCAACTTCTGAGGCAGTCAAAAGCCCGTCATTTGCTTCGCCAGGCTGGTTGGCAGACCCGGTCCCCGGCGTCAGCGCCAAAGCGGGCTCGCCAACCATGCCATCGAGTTCACCGCCAAGAAGAGCGTGTGTCGCAAAAAGGACGATCGAGCTGTCAGCCAGAGTCCCATCCAAACTGCTGCGATCGACCCGTGCCTGTGTCGCTTCAATCTGGAGGGCTAGCCTATCGGATGGAGCCGCCTCTGTTGGAAGCGGAGGTTCATTTTGACGGACCTGAACGACCGGTTCTGGGTAGGCAGTGGCCGGAAGCGAATGCCGCATCGCGGGACAGAGCCGCCGGTCTAGAACGGTGGGTGAAGCGGCCACTTTTTTACAGAAGCCGACACACAACCTTTGCCTGAGCGGGGGTATCCGCGCGCAGATATCGACCTACAGGCGCATGGTGTTGTGCTTCCGCGCCTTGATGTGTTAGCATCTACCGCGGTCGTACGAGGGAAGGCATCGTGGTGATCGGATCTCTCAGCAAAGTCATATGCGATACAAGCGACGCGGGCCTCTTCGACCATTTTGAGATTCCCCTGCCGCTCACAGCGCCTTCGTCAAGTTCAGTTTGGCTGGAGGCTGGCCACGGGCCGTTCACTCGACTGGTTTGGTCACGACCTGAAGGCGACGTTGAATACTATGAACAACTCGAGCTGAAGCTAGAGCCGACTTCGGGGGTCGTGGATTTCGTAACAGGACGCCAGCGGAGATATCTCGGATACTCGATACGGGATCTCGCACGACGGAGTCCCGAGCTGCGCAACGCCGTTGCACTCCTCTCTCGGCGGAAGATCCATTTTGTTGGCGACTTACTCTCTCGCGAGCGCGGTTACCTCTTGTACGTGGTGGGCCTAGAGTACGCTGACATTGAGGCCTTCGACGTTCTACTCGCGCACGTCGGCCTGCGAACTTCCATGGCAATGTCCTATTGGACACCGCCGTTTAGCCAATCAGCCTAGCTTTCCCGTTAAAGTGGCGCGACCTCCACAGTCGTATCGACCGTCATCTCGGTGGCACGGTTCTTCGTTGCCAGTCCATTCGAGATCTGTCGCTGATCTCCAGAGCACCGTACTGGCCCAAGCGGCGTGTTTGGAAGCACGGATTGAAGGTGAGCAAGAAGCTTTTGAGCAATCGGCTTCGTGACGGTCATCCCTTGGCAATGCTGATAAATAAGGCCCTTATCGAACTCCTGCTCGATGGCGGCTAAGGCCTTTGACTCAAATCCTTTGTCGGTCTGTTTTGCTTCTTGATATCGAGCACGATCGAACTGATCGATGAAGTAAGTGCAAGGTAGAATTCGTAGCCTATCGTACACGTCATAATTTGGCCGCAAGTCTGCGGCCGCGAGTTCAAGTGCGACGATCGCAGTGGCTGCGTGTCCGAACGTCCGTGCCACCGATCGGACATCCGGATAGATCTGGGTGTGGGAGCAGCCGTACTCAAAATTATAACGATCGGGCCAGCCTGTCTTCTCGATCGCGGTCTTTGCAGCAGCAAAATACTTCGCGCCAGTCGTATGCTCGTACCGGATCTTACCGATAACCAAATCGAGATTGACTACGATGAACCTGTTTTTCTTCAGGTTTCTCGCTTCCCACAAACCTCCAATATCGCGATCAATCAGGAGAAGTGTGGGGTCATCAGGCCGCGATGATTTTTTCAGTTCGTTGTCTTCTAGGATCATCGAAATAGCCACCTCAACTGAGATTAATCGGTTTTGAATATCATTGAGGCCAGTTTAAGTAAACTGCAACCTGTAGTTGATCACTGCAGGGCACTGCACCCCAAATCTGGCCGGGGCGAGTTGAGCGTGCAAGCTGCGCGCGGTGTCATTTTCGTTTCGGCCTGAAACTCGGAATGCGGTTACCGCAAGTTCAGTTGCAGGGCATTACACCCTGCAGAGATCCGCTGTCCGGAAATACGCCTTGGCGTACTTAACAGTGCCCATCGCCACCTAGCCGCAGCCCAGTCCATCTCTCTTGATGGCTTTGCAATCTGTCTAGCGCGCGCAGCGCATGCTTTACCAATTACTGGAACCAACTTGGCAGAGTGAATCCGATGAAAGATTACAAGCAGATCATCGCTATCATAGTCACGGTCGGCATCGTCTTGATTGCCAGCCTAGCGGCCATCTCATTCTTCGCGCGCGATGCCAGTCCCGTCGAGATGATGCTGGTGTTTGGAGGGATCATGGCCCTCGTACTGGCGATCGCCCTGGGTCGCGACATTGCGGCACGTTTGGCTCTCACGCGAGATGGCAAGGTCGACGCATCAATGAGCGTTATGCAGCGGAACGAGAAATCGGCGACGCGCAGTGGCAAAAAGTCAATAAGGCCTTCGCCGAGGCCCTAACTTCGATAAGGCCAAGCGGCCGAAACTCCCGTGCAGCCCGGATCGGCAAGCGGAACCGGTTGCCCGCTTGATAATCAAAAAGCACTTATTTTGAAACGTAATCCGCCAAAATCTCGAGCGAGCTATGTCGGCTCTGGTCGCGCACCTTGGAAATGCTGGCGCAGCATCGCGCTGATTCGGTCAGGAAACACGCTCGAAGTGAGTGCTTTGCGATCTGTTCCAGATCATTGCACTCCGCCATCGCGATCTGTCGCGCGTGTGGCCTCTGATTAATGGTCGCTCGTCAAACGATCAGCGCCGTCAGAATTGCCGGGGTCAGGTACCTCGGTCATAGAGCCGAAAAGCAGCGTCACCATGCGGCATGAGGCCCCGCAAACGATCCTTCAATGAGGCAATCTGCCGATTGCAGTCACCGTCGCCGAAAAAGGTGAGCGGTTTTTCCGAAATCAGATCACGATGTGCCTTTTTCCGAAACCGGCCGATGACGATGGAGACATGGGACAGCTAAGCCGCGCGTCGTGGCCTTGCCGGGGCGGGCAGGCCAGAGGCGGAGTCCGTTGGGCGGTGTGATTTTTAGCTGCCCAACAAGTGACTTCTTTCGTCCAGGGCCGACGTACAATTTTGCTTGGGGAACGTCTTAGCTGGGTCGGAAGCTCCAATTGCTATTTAGCAAGCGAGAGGACTATCGGGGAGCGATAATGCGAACATCGCCACAATATCAAGAAAAAATCAATCAAATCAATGGGATTTGGCGGAGCGGGTGGGATTCGAACCCACGATAGGCTTTTGACCTATACACACTTTCCAGGCGTGCGCCTTCGACCACTCGGCCACCGCTCCGCTTGTCCTGGGAGCCGACCCCCTAGAGACAACTGCCGCATCGCGCAAGGGGCGGTTTGGTGGTGGCGGGGAGCTGTGTGAGCGGCACCCCATCGGCCTGCGGCGATCAGGCCACGATATGGTAGGTGAGCGGCAGCCCGGCGATGCTGATCTGGTTGGGCAGGGTGACGGTATCGGGCAGTGTCAGCGTAGCTTTTGCGCCTTCGGTCAGCAGGATTTCGCTCTGGTTGGCAATGTCTTCCCCCAGCTTGCAGGCCAGGTTCATTTCATCGCCGAACAGATCCTCGTCGCCGACGTTCAGCACCGGGCCGAAGCCAATGCCGACCGACGCGTAAAGGCGGCGATCTTCGGGCAGGATGAGGTTCGCCGCATTCAACTGGCGCGTGATGGCGCGGGCGCAGCGAACGGCATCGTCGGTGCTGTCGAACAGGCAGTACAGATTGTCGGCCTCTGCCTTGATCAGCAGCCCGCCTTTCTCCTCGATCTCCGGCAGGGCCAGCCGCTTCATCTTGTGGACCATCAGCAGGAACGCGCCGATGCCGTGCCGCTGCGTGGTGCGCGAAAAGCCGCTCATGTCGAGCACCATGATCGCCCGCGTTTCACAGAAAACATCCAGGATGGTCTGCGACAGATGCGGAACTCTGTCCGGTGCCTCGATCATGTCATCGAGCAGCCGGTCCAGCGTCGCGCGGCTGTTGCGCAGCGACAAGGGGGTGTCGTCGTCTTGCCTGTCAGTGGACATCAGCGTTCTCCCAGGCGACCGCGTGAAGAGTGCACCGGCTTGCGTGGTTTCGCAAGCATTCGCGGCGTGATAGCCTTGCGGCATGACACCCACCCGACTCCGCGCACATGCCCTCCGCGCCGCAGCCGCGCTGCTGCCATTGTCCCTGTTGGCGGCTGCCGAGCCACCGCCTGCCAATCCCAGCCCCGGCGAGATCGTGGAAGGTGCGCCTGCTGCTCACTGGAAGGCGATTGCAGCATCGGATCTGCTGGTGATGGAGCTTGCACCCGATGCCGCCGGAAAGCCGCGCCGCGTGGTCATTCAACTGATCGCAGCACCGTTCAGCACCGGCTGGACCGGCAATATCCGAAAACTGGCGGCGGCCAAATGGTGGGACGGACTTGCCGTCGTGCGGGTGCAGGACAATTATGTGGTGCAATGGGGCGATCCCGATGGCGAGGACGAGGCGAAAGCCCGGCCTTTGCCCGCCGGCATCACGCAGGTGCCTGAAAGCGGCTATGTCGCGCCCAGCCGCGTGATCATCAGCCACGAGACGCCCGCCCCCCGTCCGCCGATAGTGCACAAGCCGCGCGGCGATGCCTATGCAGAATTCACCGACTTTGCCGATGGCTGGCCGGTTGCGCGCGATCATCAAAGCGAGTGGCCGGTGCATTGCTATGGCATGGTGGGCGTGGGCCGCAACCTGTCGCCTGATACCGGCAGCGGGGCGGAGCTATACACGGTGATCGGCCATGCGCCTCGGCATCTGGACCGCAATATCGCGGTGGTGGGCCGGGTGGTCGAGGGGATCGAGCATCTCTCCAGCCTGCCGCGTGGAACCGGTGCGCTTGGCTTTTACGAAAAGCCCGAGGAGCGCACCGTGATCCGGTCCGTCCGGCTGGCGAGCGAGCTGCCTGCAGCGCAGCAGCCAAGGCTTGAATATCTCGATACCGCCAGCGAATCGTTCGTCCGCTATGCCGATGCGCGGTCCAACCGCCGCGATGCGTTTTTCAACATTCCGGCAGGCGGCGCGGATATTTGCAACATTCCGGTGCCAATTCGCAAAATTACGCAATAATGTAATAAAGTAACAAATTGGTGTCGCGCACCCGTTTTGGCAGGCGTATGGGCCTGTAAAAACACCCAGCAGGAGAAGACTGTCATGCGCGTCGGCACCGTCAAGGAAATCAAGAACCACGAATATCGCGTCGGCATGACGCCCGAAAGCGCGCGCGAGCTGGTGCAGCACGGGCATGAAGTGTGGGTGGAGAAGGGCGCAGGCCTCGGCATCGGTGCCAGCGATGCCGATTATGCCCAGGCAGGTGCAAAGCTGATCGACACCGCTGCGGAAATTTTTGCCGCGTGCGAAATGGTGGTCAAGGTCAAGGAACCTCAGGCGGTCGAGCGCGCGATGCTGCGCGAAAGGCAGATCCTGTTCACCTATCTGCACCTTGCCCCCGATCCTGAGCAGACCAAGGATCTCGTTGCATCGAAGGCGGTGTGCATCGCTTATGAAACGGTCACTGATGCGAGCGGCGGCCTGCCGCTGCTGAAGCCGATGAGCCAGGTTGCAGGGCGCATGTCGATCCAGGCCGGCGCAACTGCGCTGGAAAAGGCACACGGCGGACGCGGCATCCTGCTGGGCGGGGTTCCGGGTGTTGCTCCGGGCAATGTGTGCGTGATCGGCGGCGGCGTCGTCGGCTTCAACGCCGCGCAGATGGCAGCTGGCCTGGGCGCGGACGTGACGATCCTCGATCGCAGCCCGGAAGTGCTGGAGCGGCTGGGCTATTATTTCGAGGCACGCGCCAAGACGCGGTTCGCCAATGTCGCCAATGTGGCCGAATGCGTGGCGCAGGCAGACCTCGTCATCGGCGCGGTGCTGATCCCCGGCGCCGCAGCCCCCAAGCTGGTGACGCGCGAGATGCTAGCCACCATGCGCCCCGGTGCAGTACTGGTCGATGTCGCGATCGATCAGGGCGGCTGCTTTGAAACCAGCCATGCCACCACGCATGCCGATCCGACCTATGTCGTCGATGGCATCGTGCATTATTGCGTCGCCAACATGCCCGGAGCGGTCGCTCGCACCAGCACTTATGCTCTGAACAACGTCACGCTGCCGCATATGCTGCGCATGGCGGACAAGGGCTGGAAGGATGCGCTGCGCAGCGATCCGCATCTGGCCGCAGGGCTGAACGTGTGGAACGGCAAGGTGACGTACAAGGCGGTGGCGGATGACCTGGGCTACGCCTATTGTCCGATGGAAGAGGCGCTCGCCTGAAGCGCCCCGCCCAGTAAGTTGGGCAGCGCAAGGAGAGCACCGATGATCGCAGACCACCAGACGCCCGTTCCATCCCCCTTCGGTCGCCACAGCGAACCACATGAGGTGCTGGCGGGGATCGGTCTGGCGGGCAGGACCGCGATCGTCACCGGCGGCTATTCGGGCATAGGGTTGGAAACGGTGCGCGCGCTGGCGACAGCTGGCGCGTCCGTTACCGTGCCTGCGCGCGATACCGCCAAGGCGCAGGCAGCGCTGACGGGCATGCCGGGCGATATCCGGATCGCGCCGATGGACCTGGCCGATGTCGCATCGGTGCGGCGTTTCGCGCTGGACTTTGCATCCGACCACAGCCGGCTTGATCTGCTGATCAACAACGCAGGCGTGATGGCCTGCCCGGAAACGCGCGTCGGGCCGGGCTGGGAGCTGCAGTTCGGCACCAATCACATGGGGCATTTCGCGCTGACGGACGTGCTGCTGCCGCTTTTGCAGCTCAGCGGGGATTGCCGGGTGGTGGCGCTGTCATCGACGGGGCACAAATTGTCGGACATCCGCTGGGACGATCCCAACTGGACCGATGGCAGCTATGACAAATGGAAGGCATACGGCCAGTCCAAGACCGCCAATGCGCTGTTCGCGGTCGGGCTGAATGCCCGGCTGGCAGACAGCGGCGGCATGGCCATCGCTGTACATCCGGGCGGCATCGTCACGCCGTTGCAGCGCCATCTGCCGCTGGAGGAGATGGTCGCGCTGGGCTGGCTGAACGAACAGGGCGAGATTTCCGACAGCGCGCGGGCGATGTTCAAGACGCCCACGCAGGGCTGCACCACGACATTGTGGGCCGCGACCAGTCCGCTGCTGGAGGGCAAGGGCGGGGTGTACTGCGAGGATTGCAATATCGCTGCGGTGTCAGGCGAAAACCCGGTCCGCTACCGCGATGTCGAGGCCTATGCTGTGGACACCGACAGTGCCGAACGGCTGTGGGAGATGAGCGAGCGGCTATTGGCGCAAGCCTGATCCTTTAAAAATGTCACCACAAGTGCTGCCATGCTGCGATCAGGCGGTGTGTAGCAATCTGAGGTAAGTTGCGGCGCTCGCCATTTGCGGCTTGCCACCAGGCGCACCAAAAGTCAGTTTTCTCATGGTTTATCGGAATTGGGGACCGACCAGCATTTGAGTAACGGTACGGTCGACCTGATCACCATGGGAGTTAGCGATGGGCAAGAAGCGCGCCAACTATTTTTATCGAGTGTCATCGATCATTGGCCTTCTCGCTTTAACAAATGGGATTGAGCTCAGCCCTGCCACTGCTCAAGCCGATAGCCTGGATAGTCAAAGTCGCTATTTATGCGAAATACGCATTGTAGAAAGTATGGTGGAGCGAGATCGTGCGCCGCTAAAGAAGATTGTTTATAATGTGTACTTTGCATTGGTTTCATCTGAAGAAGAAGTTACGGATTTTAAGAATGCATTTGAAAAATTTAGATTAGAAAATTTCGATAACTATTTAAATTGTCAATCAAATAAAACACTTTACTTTGATGAATATGTAGAGAACTTCAAGGTAGGCAACACCTTTGAAAATCCCAACCCTTATCAATATCATATATACAAAGTTCGATCAGCAGATGAGCTTGTATCTGATTGGCGCAAAAGCGGACCGGCCGATACAAAAACACTCTCGCTCAGGTTCAAACCTGCTTTCCAAAGGCCTGGCTACAAATCTGCGTTTATCGATCTGCGCTATCGTTTCATCCTTTGCGCTGGAGAGGTTCAGGTTGCGTATTCGCTGGATCGCAACTCGCTTAAATCGACCGATGCCTATCTGGTTGGTGAAAAAGGCAATCTCACGCCGGTTATCGACCCTGCAATGCCCGAGGCGCCGCTGACGGTGGATCTCAACGCTGTCGTGTGGCTTGGCGGGACGCTTTATCGTTCCGTGCTTGAGTTTCGCGATGCGATTGCCGGAGAATCGTTGGGCATGGGCTGCTTCGATGGACAGACGCGCAAAGTCGGCACCGTCAAAGAACTGTTCGGCAGCAATGTCACGCCCGCGCAGGTAAAGGAATATTTGGCCGAAATGACGCTGTCCGCCAGCACGCTGCCAAACGTGCTGACCAATCCGGACCTGCGTTCGCCAACTGCGGAGCGGATTGCGGAGCTTGAGAGGCAGCGGATCGCTGAAGAAGCCGCCGTAGAGGCAGCACGTCTTGCCGTCGAAGCGATGCAGCTCGAAGAATCGAAGAAGCGGATCGCCGCCATGCGTGCCGAGTGGGACAAGACCATGGCCGAGCACAACGCGGAAGTTGCCAAGGCTGCGGCGGCCAAGGCGGAGTATGAAGCGAAGATTCGGCAGAACGCGCAGGAGCGCGCCGCCTTTGAGGCCGCCGCTGCCAAGCACAAGGCCGAAATGGAGGCCTATCGCCGGCAGTATCCCAACGGTCAGTGAAACAGCGGTAGTTGCTGCATCAGCGTCTCACCGGAAATTTGCATAGGCAATGAGCTTGCGAAAACCGGCGCTGCATTGCGGCTTGCCATCGACCACCCGGTATTCAGACCACACGTCGCCCGAATGATAGCCCCAGGCCGCGATGCGCTGGCGGGGCCGGGCGGCTTTCTGCTGCTCCAGCCAGCGCGTCACGACCGGCCTCAGTGCCTGACGCGCGCGTTGTGGTGTGTCGCACCCGTCTGCGCCCTGCCAGCTTTCAATCATGCGCGCGAGATCGGCCTGGACCCGGGTGGTTTCTCCGCGTCCCGTCGATTGCTCGATGACATGGTAAGACAGCGGCTTGGATGGCGCTGCCACAGTTTGCGCCTGTAGCGCAGTTGGCGATGCGCAGGGCAACAGCATGGCCAGCGCAGAAGCGCCAAGCGCCAGCGATAACCAGATGCGTGCCATGGTATGCCCCGAATGATGGGTGTCTGATCGACGCGGTCAGGGCACGAAGGTTGGCCAGCAGCCGGTTTGGGTCGACGAAAACCCCTGGCCGCGCCGATCAGACGAGTGCGATTGTAACCGGGCAGCCAGCCAGTTGCGCTGTAGCAAATTGTCGCAAACGCTGGAAAATGGCGGGTGCAGCGGGCCTGGGGCTCAAATCAGGAGAGCGGGTGGCCTATGACAGGTCGACTTTCGGGGTCGCCACGACCACCTGGTTGAGCAGCTTCTGCACCTCTGCATCGCCGCGCCACTTCTGCGCGATTCGGGTGTTGAGGGTGGCGGAATACCAGCGCTCCCCCAGGGTCGCTGCCTGCTGCAACAGGGTGACCAATGTCTTGCGGTCCCCCATGCACGATGCATGGAACGCGGGCGTCATCCGCGTCTTGCGCTCGCCCTCGGCAAACTCGCGCCGCGCATCGGCGACCATCACCAGATGGGCAGACGCGGGGTCTTGCCCAATCGCTTGATCCAGCTGCTGGGACAGCGCGATCATTTCCGGCACTTTGCGCAAGCTCGCTAGCGCACGGTACTCACGGGCATAGGCCTTGATGTCGCCGCGTGAGATGTGCGCCCAGGCCAGGCAATTGCGGATCGTCGCATCCTCAGGATATTGCGCCTTCAGTTGCTCCAATTCCATGACAGCGCGGCGGTCGCGGCCCGCCTGCCAGTGCGCGCACGCCCGCTCCACCGCGATCGCAGGGGTGCCCGGAAGTAACAGCTGCGCGGTGTCGTACGCCCGCTGCGCTGCGGCGTCCTGGCCCAGGTCGGAAAGCACATTGGCGTACCAGAAATGGGTGAGCCCATCGTGCGGGTCCAAAGCGAGTGCACGCTGAAAGGAATCGACCGACCGCTGTGCATCATAGCTCCACCAATACTGGATAAAGCCGTTGGCGCGGTGGGCGGCGGGCAGCGCCTCGTCCAGCTTCAGTGCCTGTTCCACGGCGGATTTGGCGGCGCTATAGGCGCGGCTCTCTGTCGCCTCACCATATTCGCGATAAATCAGCCATGCCTCGGCAAGACCGGCATAGGCAGGCGCGAAGTTCGGATCGGCTGCAATGACCTTTTCGTAAAGCGCGATCGCCCGGGCAAGATCGGCAGGCGTGCGGCGCGCCCACAGATCGCGCGCCATGACATAATCGGTCGCGATCGTGCGATTGCCAGGCAATTGCGCGATGCGTTCCTGCGGCAGCTGCTCCGGGTCCTTGGCGCCCCCCGTCATCGGCGCAATGAGCGCGACCACTCCGGCGAGCGCAGCAACCCCAACCGCGGGCCACAGCCATCGGTTGCCCCGCCGGGCGGCGTCGGCTGCAACGGTTGGTCCGCCTGCGCTCTCACTTCTTTCGCTTGTTGCGCTTGGGGCTGAAGCAGCCTCGGCGTTGGCACCTGTTGGGTCGGCAGCCGCTCCAAGCGGGCTGGTGACATCACGCTGCTCGGCCTGGCTGGACCAGTGCAGCAGCTCGTGCTCATACGCGAACACCGATCCCTGCTTGCCGCCCGGAAGCCGGTGCACTGGCATGGCGCGCTCGCGCGCCCAGCGCATGACGGTGGTGCGATCGCGCCGGAAGTATCCCGCGATCGCTTTCCAGCCATCCAGTCTGCGCTCAGGAAACTCCGGTTGGCTCAAGGACTGTGTCCACAGATTGCGACCCCTCGCATTCACTGGAGCCTGCGATCTGCAGTGTCAGCCAGCGTGCACCTGCGATCCTATCGGCAAGCCGCGCCGAGTGTCCAGCCAATATGTTGAAGCGTAACGGGTTTGGTATCGCAAAATGCAGCGGCGCAATTATCGGGATGGTAGCGGAGGAGGGGCTTGGCCGAAAACGCAGATTGCGGCGAGCGCGACTCTGATGCGCTGATTTCAACGTTGGTTGGGGGCATCGACGCTGCGGAGTGTCCGCTTTTGGAGGGTCGTAATAGCTTTGCATATGGCGGAAACTGGGTGGAAAACGGACATTCCGTTAATCAGTTCGGAGTGTCGCGTGAGAAGTCGTCATTCCACCATCTCGGTGCGAGGCGCAGCCGTTTCCCATTAACTGTGAGCCACGAGTTCAAGCACTTGAGCTCCACTGTTTGGGGGCTTTGCAGAAGATAGAGACGAGTGTCCCCTGCATTCTTCGTCGGATACATCTCTATCCTAAGCTGCTGAACACCGCACTCATTTGCTGCACCAAGAACTTCGACGATACTTGAGAATGGTCCGGCGGCGATTGGAGCTTGGGGCGCTCCGGAAGTTGTCTGTAAAGCTAGCGCAATTGCGGCGAGTGCGGACACGTTCAGTTCCTCTCCGTGGGGCTTCCCAGCAACTATCTTACTGCCCGCGCACATCCGCAACGGGGTCCGTAAATGAAAGTCTGCTTCTGCCCATTTGAACAGTATTGCCACCAGTTGGCTAGGCCAAGCCATGTTTTGTCGCACCCAAGCTGGCCTGATACCTTCAGGGTGGAAATCCGCCGCTCTGGCTGAAAAAACGATTTCACAGGGGTGGTTTGTACACCGCTGTAACCCTGGGGCTTGGGCCGCAACCTTTGTTCGACGCCTTTCCCCAAAGGAGTATGGCTAAGCCGCTGATCTTATTAGAAAGGATGGTAGCGGAGGAGGGACTTGAACCCCCGACCTACGGATTATGATTCCGCCGCTCTAACCAGCTGAGCTACTCCGCCATCCAGGCCAGCGCGTCGCGAACGACGTGCCAAGGCCGCGCCCTATAGTTTGCCCGTTCGTTGCGGTCAAACCAAATTGCACGGTCTGGCGCGCAGGGCACGCGCCCTTGCGTGTTGCGGACGGTTGGTGCTTGTTTTCCTTGGGCTCAACCGGCAGATGGCGCAAGACGCAACGCTTACAGCAACATGAGGCCGCGGGTATGCAGGACAGCTATGACATCGTCATCGTGGGCGCAGGGCACGCAGGCGCGCAGGCGGCGATCTGCCTGCGCCAGATGGGTTTTGCCGGATCGATCGCGCTGGTCGGCGATGAAGAATTCCCGCCTTATGAACGCCCGCCGCTGTCCAAGGACTATCTGGCCGGCGAAAAGCCGTTCGAGCGCATTTTGCTGCGGCCCGAAGCCTTTTGGGGGGAGCGGCAGGTCGATCTGCTGCTCGGCAAGCGAGCCACGGCCGTCGATCCGGCAAGCAAGGCGCTGACCATCAGCGGCGGCGGGCAGTTGGGCTATGCTACGTTGATATGGGCGACCGGTGGCACCCCGCGCATGCTCGACTGCCAGGGCAGCAACGCCCGCAATGTCTACGCCGTGCGTACCCGCAAGGATGTCGACAAGATCATGGCGCGGCTGCCGGAAACCCAGAGTGTCGCGATCATCGGCGGTGGCTATATCGGGCTGGAGGCGGCCGCGGTGATGCGCAAGCTGGGCAAGCAGGTGACTCTCATCGAGGCGCTGGACCGCGTGTTGTCGCGCGTTGCCGGTCCGTCGCTCTCTGCCTTTTTCGAGCAGGAGCACCAGGCACACGGCGTCGATTTGCGCTGCAACTACACCGTCGATCATATCGAGACCGACGACACCGGCCATGCGGTGGCGGTGCAATGCGGCAATGGCGAGCGGATCGCAGCGGACATGGTCATCATCGGCATCGGCATCATCGCGCAGACCGGACCGCTGATCGCCGCAGGGGCCGCTGGCGGCAATGGCGTGGATGTCGATGAATTCTGCCGCACCAGCCTGCCCGACGTTTACGCGATCGGCGATTGCGCCGCGCACGCCAACCCGTTCGCCAACGACCGGGTGATCCGCCTTGAATCGGTGCAGAACGCCAATGATCAGGCCAAGGTCGCAGCAAGCCACATCATGGGCACACCTGCTGCCTATAACGCGGTGCCCTGGTTCTGGTCCAACCAGTATGACCTGCGCCTGCAGACCGTGGGGCTGTCGCTGGACTATGATGCCGAGCTGGTGCGCGGCGATCCGGCCAGTCGCAGCTTTTCGGTCATTTACCTGCGCGGCGGCAAGGTCATCGCGCTAGATTGCGTCAATGCCACCAAGGATTATGTGCAGGGGCGCAAGGCGATACTGGACGGCATTCCGCTCGATCTGGAGCAGCTGGCGGATGCTGCGATCCCGATCAAGGAAGTGGGCCACGCCTGACGGTTCCGCGGTGACTGACGGTTCCGCGGTGACTGACGTTTTCGCGGTAAATGTCTGGTGGCCGCAGAAAATTGTAACAGGGCAGGAAACAAACTTGCCCTGTGATGGGTTAAGGCCATAGTAGCGATCAACCATCGTATACGGTGTCCCCAAATTCTGCGAGTTAGCCATTCCCGTTTCCGTTCGACAGATAGGAACGTTGCCTAAGCGTTTTGCCCTTGCCGGGCTGGCGGCGCTGGCGCTTGCCGGTTGCTCGGGCGGCGAAGACGACAAGGGGCAGGAGCGTCCGGTCCCCGAGGTCGGCTATGTCGTGGCGAAGGCGAGCGCGGTGCCGGTGTCGGTCGAGCTTGCCGGGCGTATCGCGGCCTTCGAGATGTCGGAAGTGCGGCCGCAGGTCACCGGGCTGATCCGCCGCCGGTTCTTCACCGAAGGCGCCGTGGTTCGCGCCGGGCAGACCTTGTACGAAATCGACCCCAGGCTGTATCGCGCCGCCACCGCCGAGGCGGGCGCCAACCTCAACAGCGCCATCGCCAATGCCGAGGCCACCCGCATCCGCGCCGAGCGCCTCAAGCCGCTGGCCGAAGCGCAGGCGGTGGCGATGCAGGATTATACCGATGCCGTCGCCGCCGCGCGCCAGGCCGCTGCCGCCGTGCAGCAGAGCCGCGCGCAGGTGCAGACCGCGGACGTCAACCTGCAGTTCACCCGCGTGCCAGCGCCGATTTCGGGTCGCATCGGTCGCTCGCTGTTCACGGTCGGCGCACTGGTCACCGGCAACCAGGCCGAGCCGCTTGCGGTCATCCAGGGCGTTGACCCGGTCTTCGTGGATATCCAGCAATCGAGCGCCGAACTGCTCTCGCTCCGCCGCTCGCTCGCGCGCGGTGGCACCGCACCTGCCAGCGCCGAAGTCGCGCTGATATTGGAGGATGGCAGCGAGTACGGTCCGCGCGGAGTCGTCCAGTTTTCAGAAGTGATGGTCAATGCAGCGACCGGCACGGTGACGCTGCGAGCGCGCTTTACCAACCCGGAAGGGCTGCTGCTGCCCGGCATGTTCGTGCGCGCCCGGTTCGATCAGGCGATCGACACCAACGCCATTCTGGTGCCGCAGCCTGCCGTGACGCGCAGCGCGCGCGGACAGGCGACGGTATTCGTCATCGACGCCAAGAACCAGGCGGCCGAACGCCAGGTGACCGCTGACCGCGCCGTGGGCACCAATTGGGTGGTCACCAAGGGTTTGAAGCCCGGTGACAAGGTGATTGTGCAGGGCCTGGCCAAGGTGCGCCCGAATGCGCCCGTGCGGCCTGTGCCGGCCAGCAAGGCGCAGACTATCGCACCGCCGCCACCGCCCAAGAGCGGCTGAGCGCGGATATGTCGCGCATTTTCATCGACCGGCCGATCTTTGCCTGGGTGCTGGCGATCATCACGATGCTGGCAGGCGTCGGCGCGATCTACATGCTGCCGATCGAGCAATATCCCGATGTTGCACCGCCGCAGGTCAACATCCGCGCGACCTTCCCCGGGGCATCTGCCGATACGCTGGAGAACAGCGTTACCCAGGTGATCGAACAGCAGCTGACCGGCATCGACGGCCTGCTGTACTTCAATTCCAGCTCAAGCTCGCGGGGTCAGGTGACGATCAGCGCGACCTTCGAGAAGGGCACCGATCCTGATATCGCGCAGGTTCAGGTGCAGAACCAGGTGCAGCAGGCGCTGCCGCGTCTGCCGCAACAGGTGCAGCAGCAGGGCCTGCAGGTCACCAAGTCCAACCCGGACTTTCTGATGATCGTCGGCGTGTATGACGAGACCGACCGCAGCACCAATATCGACGTTTCGGACTATCTGGTCTCCAACCTGCAGGACACGCTGGCGCGTATCGAAGGCGTTGGCGAAACCAACGTGTTCGGTTCGCAATATGCGATGCGCATCTGGCTGGACCCGGACCGGCTGGCATCGGTCGGCCTCATGCCGGGCGATGTCATCACCGCCATCCGCAACCAGAACACGGAAGTGGCAGCAGGCGAGGTCGGCGGTCTGCCGCAGCCGGAGACCAACCGCCTGAACGCCACCGTCACCGCGCAGTCGCGGTTGCGCACGGTGGACGAATTCAAGGCGATCATCCTGAAATCCGAACAGAGCGGCGCGCTGGTGCGCCTATCGGATGTCGCGCGGGTCGAGCTGGGCGCAGAAAATTACTCCGCATCCAGCCGCATCAACGGCCATCCTGGCGCAGGCCTTGCGGTCTCGTCCGCGCCGGGTGCCGATGCTTTGGCGACGGCCGACCTGGTCAAGGAAGCGGTCTCCAAGGCGCAGGCCAATTTCCCGCCCGGCTACAAAGTGGCCTACGCCAACGACACCACGGCGTTCATCCGCCTGTCGATCGACGAGGTCGTCAAGACTCTCATTGAGGCGATCATCCTGGTGGTGATCGTGATGTTCGTGTTCCTGCAAAGCTGGCGCGCAACGCTCATCCCCACCATCGCGGTGCCGGTGGTGCTGCTGGGTACCTTTGCGGTATTTTACCTGTTCGATTTCTCGATCAACACGCTGACCCTGTTCGGCCTGGTGCTGGCGATCGGTCTGCTGGTCGACGATGCGATCGTGGTGGTCGAGAATGTCGAGCGGTTGATGGAGGAGGACCCCGAGCTTACGCCGCGTGAGGCGACGATCAAATCGATGGCGGAAATTCAGGTTGCACTCGTCGCGATCGCGGTGGTGCTGTCCGCGGTGTTCCTGCCGATGGCGTTCTTCGGCGGATCGACCGGGGTTATCTATCGGCAGTTCTCGATCACGATCGTCTCGGCGATGGTGCTGTCGGCGCTGGTTGCGCTGATCCTGAGCCCCGCGCTGACTGCGACGCTGCTGAAGCAGAAGGTGGTGGACGGAGAAGAACGCCAGAGCTGGCTGGAGCGGCGCTGGCCGTCGGCCGCCAAGCGAGTCGATGGTGCGCAGCGTTGGTTCAACCATGGCTTTGCGCGTGGGACCGACCGCTATGTCGGCGCGGTGGAGAAGGTGGTGGACCGCAAATGGCTGTTCCTCGCCATTTACGCGATCGTGCTGGTGCTGCTCGTCGCGATGTTCGCGCGGTTGCCGACCAGTTTTCTGCCGACCGAGGATCAGGGCGCGGCGCGCGTCCAGTTCCGCCTGCCCGCTGGTGCCACCCAGGGCCGCACGCGTGAAGTGCAGCTCGCGGTCGAAAAATACATGCTGGAGCAGGAGCAGAAGAACATTTCCGTGATGTTCAGCGTGGCTGGCGGCGGGCAGGGCGCGGCGGGCCAGAACACCGGCCAGGGCTTCGTCAACTTCGTCGACTGGTCCGAGCGGACGGGCGCGGAAAACTCCGCCGATGCCATCGTTGAACGCGCAGGCAAGGCCTTTTCGCAGTTTCGCGATGCGCAGGTCAACATGCTGGTGCCTGCCGCGATCCGCGGACTTGGCCAGACCAACGGCTTCAGCCTGCAGTTGCAGAACACCAGCGGCATGAGCCGCGAGGAGTTTGCCGCAGCGCGCGACAAGTTGCTGGAGCTGGCGGAGGGCGACCCGCTGCTCACCGGCGTGCGGCTGGGCGAACTGCCCGATGTGGCGACGCTGCAGGTCGATATCGACCAGCCCAAGCTGGCGGCACTCGGCCTCAACCAGACGGACGTAAATACGACGCTTTCGGCGGCCTGGGGCGGCCAGTATGTCAACGATTTCATCGACCGGGGCCGGGTGAAGCGGGTGTTCGTGCAGGGCGATGCGCCGTATCGTGCAACTCCGGATGACTTGAGCAACTGGTTCGTGCGCGGCGCACAGGGTCAGATGGCGCCGTTCTCCGCCTTCTCGCGCACCGGCTGGTCGACCACGCCGACGACCTTGTCGCGCTTCCAGGGCTATCCCAGCTTCCAGTTTGAAGGACAGGCGGCTCCCGGCGAAAGCTCGGGCGCGGCGATGGACCGGATCGAGGAATTGGCAGAGCAGATACCCGGCATCGGCGTCGCGTGGTCGGGCTTGTCGTTTCAGGAGCGGCTGTCGTCGGGTCAGGCACCGTTGCTGTACGGGCTGTCGCTGCTGGTCGTGTTCCTGTGCCTGGCCGCTCTGTACGAAAGCTGGACTATCCCTGTCGCCGTGATGCTGATCATTCCGCTGGGTCTGGTGGGCGCGATCTTCGCGGTGACGCTGCGCGGGCTTGAGAACGATGTGTATTTGCAGATCGGCCTGCTCACCACGATGGGGCTTGCGGCCAAGAACGCCATTCTGGTGATCGAATTTGCCGAGCAGGCGGAAAAGCGTGGCGCCCGCGTGATCGATGCGGCGCTGGAGGCGGCGCGGCTGCGGCTGCGGCCGATCCTGATGACCAGCCTTGCCTTCATCTTCGGCGTGCTGCCGCTGGCGCTGTCCACCGGGGCGGGTGCCAACAGCCGCATCGCCATCGGTACCTCGGTGATCGGCGGCATGCTGACTGCGACGGTGCTGGCGATCTTCTTCATCCCGCTGTTCTTCGTGCTCGTCCGTCGCACCACGCGCGACACGCTGAAGAAGCTGCACGGCACCAAGCCGCAGCCGGCGGAGGGCGCGGCATGAGGTTTTCTGCGCTGATCGCCGCAGCCTTGCTGTCCGGCTGCTCGATGGCACCCAAATATGTGCAGCCGGATCTGCCCGTGCCGCCGTCCTGGCCGGTGGGCGATGCGTACCTCGCGCAAAGCGAGGCGACGCTGCCGGCGTTAAGCTATCGCCAGGTGTTCACCGATCCCCGGCTTGCGACCGTCATCGAACAGGCGCTCGCCAACAACCGGGACCTGCGCATAGCCGCCGCCAATATCGCCGCCGCGCGCGCGCAAAGCCGCATCCAGCAGGCGGCGCAGTTGCCCCGGGTCGATATCGGCGCAGGCGGCACGCGGTTCGATAACGGAACGGCCAACCAGAACCGCAACCAGAATGTCGATATCGGCAACGATCCTGCCGCCAGCCGCTCGACCGCAGGGAGCCGCTACACCGCCGATGTCAGCACCACCGCGTTCGAGATTGACCTATTCGGGCGGCTGCAGTCGCTGTCCGATGCGGCGCTCAACCGCTATTTCGGCACCGAGGCCGCAGCGCGTGCCACCCGGCTGACGCTGATCGGCGATATTGCCGATGCGTGGTTGACTTATGCGGCGGACAAGTCGCGGCTCAAGCTGGCGCAGGATACCGCCGCCACGGCGCGTGAGAGCGTCAAGCTCACCCGGCTGCGGCTGGATGGCGGCATCGCCCCGCGCACCGATTTACGTCAGGCCGAGCAGATCCTCGCGACGGCAGAAGCCGATATTGCCGCGCAAACCACGGCGCTGGCGCAGGACGCCAATGCGCTGCAGCTGCTGGTCGGCGCGCCGGTCGATGGGGCGCTGTTGCCTGTGTCGATCGCCGATGCGAGCGGGGCGGTGCAGGCGCTTCCCGCCGGGCTCGATTCGTCGATCCTGCTGCGCCGCCCAGATGTGATGCAGGCGGAGTACGAATTGCGCGCTGCGAATGCAGAGATCGGCGCGGCGCGTGCGGCGCTGTTTCCGCGCATCACGCTGACCGGGCTGGCAGGGCTTGCCAGCAACGCCCTGTCCGCCTTGTTCACCGGCGCCGCCTTCAATTATTCAGCCGGGGCGGATGTCAATTATTCGCTGTTTGCCGGTGGTGCGCTCAGAGCCGGCGTGGCGCAGAGCCAGGCGGAGCGCGATGCAGCGGTTGCGGGCTATGAACGCGCTATCCAGGCGGCATTTCGCGATGTCGCCGATGCGCTGGCGCGGCGCGGCACGATCACCGATCAATTGCGGGCCAACCAGAATTTCGTCGATGCCGCCAGCGACAGCTATCGCCTCACTGACCTGCGCTATCGCGGCGGGCTCGACTCGTTCCTCGCCAGCCTGGATGCGCAGCGCTCGCTGTACACCGCCGAACGCACGTTGCTCGCCACGCAGCTGGTGGCGGCAAGCAACCGCGTCGCGCTCTATCGCGCGCTGGGCGGCGAAACGGTTGCCGCTCAATAGGCCGTTTTCCGGCGAAAGCCGGAATCCAGAGCGCTTGCAGAAATATCTCGCCCCTGGACTCCGGCTTTCGCCGGAGAACGACTGCAAACTTCAGCGGTGGCGGCGCAACGACCACGCAGCCATCACCATGACCCCCCGCCGCGCAGGCCGGGGTCCCGCTTATCCGTCCATTCGCCGCTTAGCGGGATTCCCGCGTTCGCGGGAATGACGAAGGGGTATGTTGATAGGTGCTGGCGCTTGCCTCAACCCTTGGGGCGTTTGGGGCCGCTGGGGCGGCCTTCGCCGCGGGGCTTGGCGTCGAAGCGGGGCTTGCCTTCCGGGCGGGGACGGCTGTCGCCACGCGAAGCGAAGGGCTTGCCGCCGCCAGGACCGGAACGCGGGCCATCGCTGCGCGGACCATCGCTCCGTGGGCCATCACCGCGCGGGCCGCGTGGCTTGTCGGCGAACGATGCACGATCCGCATTGGTCTTCTTGTCGCCATAGGGCTTTTTGTCACCAAACGGCTTCTTGTCACCAAAAGCGCGCGGTTCGCCATAGGGCTTGCGGTCGCCGGCAGGCTTGCGATCACCAAACGGCTTTTTGTCGCCGAAAGGCTTTTTCTCGCCGAACGCCTTGGCTTCATAGCGCGGCTTGAGCGGCCCGGCGTTGCCCTTGCCCTTATAGCCTGAGCCCGATCCGTTGCGGCCTTCGGCGCGGCGCGGCGGGCCTGAGCGGCTGTGGCCCTGGGGCGGACCGTCGGCGCGGGTGATGACCAGGCTGCCCTCATCGCCATCCTCGCCGCCAGCGGTGCGCTCAACAGCTTCGGTGAAGCGATCGGCCACAGCGCGGGGAACCTCGAAATGGCTTACCTCATCGCCCAGGCGGATCGCGCCGATTTCGCTGCGGGTGATGTGACCGCGGCGGCAGAGCAACGGCAGCAGCCAGCGCGGATCGGCATTCTGGCGGCGGCCGATGTTCATCGTGAACCACACCGTGTCTTCGAAACCGGCGCGCGGGCCGGTGTCGCGTGGCGGCGGCGATGCGTCGGCATCCAGCAGCTCTTCGGGCAACGGCATCTGCGCGCGGTGCGCCTGCACCAGCATGATGGCGATGTCTTCTGCCGTGCGTTCGCCGAGAAGCGTTTCTGCCAGCGTGCGGTCGGCCTCGTCGGCTTCGACCGGTGCGCGCAACTTGTCGAGCAGGCGGTCGTGATCGGCACGGCGAATGTCTTCGGCCGAAGGGGCGTTGATCCACTGCGCTTCGATGTTCGCACCGCGCAGCATCGATTCCAGGCGGCGACGACGCGGATAGGGCACGATCATCAGCGCGGTGCCCTTCTTGCCTGCGCGTCCCGTGCGGCCCGAACGATGCTTGAGCGTGTCCATGTCGCGCGGCAGCTCGACATGGATGACCAGAGACAGGCTGGGCAGATCGATGCCGCGCGCAGCGACGTCGGTGGCAACGCAGACGCGGGCGCGGCGATCGCGCAGCGCCTGCAGCGCGGAGTTGCGCTCGGACTGGCTGTGTTCGCCCGACAGGGCTACGGCGGAGAACCCGCGCTCGATCAGGCTGGCGTGCAGGTGGCGGACGTTGTCGCGCGTGGCGCAGAACAGCATCGCGGTTTCCGCCTCGTGCAGACGCAGCAGGTTGACGACCGAATTCTCGATGTCTGCAGGCGCGACGGTGACGGCCAAATATTCGATATCGCCATGACCGCGGTCTGAGCCGACGGTCGAAATCCGGTGCGCATTGCGCTGGTACCGCTTGGCCAGCGCCACGATCGGCTGGGGCATGGTGGCGGAAAACAGCATCGTGCGGCGCCCATCGGGGGTCGCGTCGAGGATTTCCTCAAGGTCTTCGCGAAAGCCCATGTCGAGCATTTCATCGGCTTCATCGAGCACCGCGACCTTGAGGCCGGACAGGTCGAGCGCGCCGCGTTCGAGGTGGTCGCGCAGGCGGCCGGGCGTGCCGACGACGATTTGCGCGCCCTGAGACAAGGCGCGGCGTTCCTTGCTGGCATCCATGCCGCCGACGCAGGTCGCGATGCGTGCCCCTGCAGGGCCATAGAGCCAGATGAATTCGCGGCTGACCTGCAGCGCAAGCTCGCGCGTCGGCGCGACGATCAGCGTCTGCGGGGTGTGGCTGGGAGCGATGCGGCCATCCTCGCCGATCAGGTCGCTGGCCATGGCCAGACCGAAAGCGACGGTCTTGCCCGATCCGGTCTGCGCGGAGACGATCAGGTCGCGGCCCAGCGCTTCGGGGGCGATGACTGCCTGCTGCACGGGGGTCAATGTATCATAGCCGTGCGCGTCGAGCGCGTCCGACAGGATGGCGGGAACAGTTTCAAATGGCATGGTGGTATCAATTCGTCTTGAAGATGCGTAGGTTTCGCATCTCAATCACGAAACCGCGCGCGACACAAAAACGGGCGTCGCTGCAAGCCGCGCGCTTAGCCGGTTATGTGCAATTGCACAATGATAATCGGATCGCGGACCTTCCTGCCTGGCGCCGGCGACGCTATCGCCCTGCCGGAAGCATGCGCAGCAGCAGCTTGTCCTTCAACCAGTAATGGTGGAACAGTGCAGCCAGAGCATGGGCGATGATCAGCCAGAAGACGATATCGCCGCCCCACACATGCGCCCATTCGATCTGCTCGGCCAGTGGCCCGTTCTTCGCAATCAGCGCAGGCAGGGTGATGCCGTAAAACGGGATGGCATCGCCTTCCGCGCTGAGCAGCGCCCACCCAGCAAGCGGCATGGCGATCATGAAGGCATACAGCAGCATGTGCACCGCTCTGGCGGGCACGGTCCGCCAGGCTGGCCCAGCCGCTGGAGCAGGCGATGTGGTCAGCACTCTGGCAGCGATGCGGACCCATACCAGCGCGAACACCGTCAGGCCGAAGGTGTAATGCCAGGATTTGAACCAGTCGCGCGTGGCGCTTCCCTTCGGATAATATTCGCGCAGTTCCATGGCCGAAAAAACGCCCACGAACAGCAGCAGCATGAGCCAGTGCAGGGCGATCGAGAGCGTGCTGTAGCGCGACGTGTTCAATTCGGGAGCCATAGGGCACCTCCTTCATGGCGCGGTGTAGGGCACCAGTGCGGCAAATGCATTGATCGAGATCAAATGGTCAGTGCTTGGTGCCAGCGCCTAGCGCAGGATTTGTTTGACCGGCGCAAACCGCGATGCCAGATTGTGCACAGGCAGCGGCCACCCGGCACGGGTCGCCCAAAATGTCGCATCTGCAAGGGGGGGTAATCTATCATGAATTCACGCAAATCCATCTTCGGCGCCACCATGGGCATGATGGCCATTGCGCTTTCGTCGTCCGCAGCGATGGCACAGGATGTCGGCGACTGGGTGCTGTCCCCCTGGCGCGGTAGCGATGTCTATTATCCCGGCGTGGTCGAATCGCGCAGCGGTTCGGTTGTGACCGTGCGCTTCGACGATGGCGATGTGGAAACGCGGCAGGCGAACACCGTGCTGGCGTTCGACTGGCAGGCGGGCAGCAAGATCGCCTGCGCGTGGAGCGATGGCAAGTGGTACTACGCCACCATCCGCTCGATCGCCGCTGATGGTTTCACCATGCAGATCCGTTATGACGAAGACGGTACGATCGAAAACACCAACACAGGCAAGTGCCGTACGCGGTAATGTAGCGGAGATAGGGCCAGTGGTCAGATCGCGCTACCGGCAGCGTGGCCGCTGGCCCAGGCCCATTGGAAGTTGTAACCGCCCAGCCAGCCGGTAACATCCACCGCCTCGCCAATCGCATACAGCCCAGGCACGGCCCGCGCTTCCATTGTCTGCGATGACAGGCCATCGGTGCTGATCCCGCCCGCGGTCACTTCCGCCTTGGCATAGCCTTCGGTGCCGTTGGGGTGAAAATCCCAGGCACCAAGCCGGCGCTCTGCCTCCGCCAGCGCCTTGTCGCTTTGATCGGCCAGCCTTTTGTCGCCGCTCAGCCTTTCGGCGAGCGTCGCAGCCAGCCGGTCGGGCAACAGGCTGCCCAGCGTGCTGCGCAAGGTGGCGCGCGGCTGGCTGCGCTTGGCACCGGTCAGCCAGCCGGACGGGGTATCGGGCAGAAAGTTCACCGCCACCGGATCGCCATGCCGCCAATAGCTGGAGATTTGCAGGATCGCAGGGCCGGAGAGCCCCTTGTGGGTGAACAACGCCGCCTCGCGAAACGCGGGCCTGCCAGCTTTTGGCCCAGCCCTTACGATGACATCGGTCGCCACGCCCGAGAGCGAGCGGAACAGCGTTTCGTCGCCGCCCAATGTCAGCGGGACGAGGGCAGGGCGGGGCTCCACGACCTTGAGCCCGAACTGCCGGGCAAGGTCGTAGGCAAAACCGGTCGCACCCATTTTGGGGATCGAAGGCCCGCCGGTGGCGAGCACCAGCGTCGGGGCAGAGGCGGTTCTGTTGCCATAGGTGACGCTGTAGGTGCCATCGGCATGGGCGACGTTGGTGATCGGGTGACCCAGCGCGATCTCGACCGCGCCCTTGTCGCATTCCTCCAGCAGCATGGCGACGATCTGTTTGGCCGACCCGTCGCAGAATAACTGCCCCAGCGTCTTTTCATGCCAGGCGATCCCGTAAGCATCGACCAGCGCGATGAAATCCTGCGCAGTGTAGCGCCGCAGCGCGGATTTGGCGAAGTGCGGGTTGGCGGACAGATACCGGTCCGGCTGGGTGTTCACATTGGTGAAATTGCACCGCCCGCCGCCTGAAATCAGGATCTTCTTGCCCGGCGCATCGGCGTGATCGATCAGCAGCACACGCTTGCCGCGCTGCCCGGCGATGCCTGCACAAAACATGCCCGCCGCGCCCGCGCCCAGGATGATGGCATCGTAATGGTTGGGGGCGCTCATGGCGCGGACCTATGGCGCACCTGCGCGTCAACGCCAAGCCGGATTGGAACACACAACCCAACCGGTCCCCTGCGAAGGCAGGGGCCCATCTCCTGAGCGGGCGACCTTGTGCGGTCATCTGGATGGAACACCGACATTTACTGGCTCGCCGATGTCCCGGTAGCTTCTCCTCGCAACCGGCAGGAGATGGGCCCCTGCCTTCGCAGGGGACCGGATGAAGGCATGCGAACCTGCTACATCAACCCCATCGATCGCATGCTGGAATGCCCATCGAGCCCGATGATGATGTGATCGTGCACGTCGATGCCCAGGCGCTTGCCGGCCTCGATGATCTCGCGGGTGATCTGGATGTCCTGGCGGCTGGGCTGCGGGTTCCCGCTGGGGTGGTTGTGCACCAGGATCAGCGATGTCGCGCCCAGGTCCAGCGCGCGCTTGATGACCTGGCGGGTGTAGATCGCCGCCTGATCGACCGATCCTTCGGACATGTTGTCGTCGCTGATCAGCATGTTCTTGGCGTTGAGGAACAGCACGCGCACCCGTTCGCGGGTGAGGTGGGCCATATCCAGCCGCAGGTAGTCGAGCAGCGCCTGCCAGCTCGACAGGATCGGCTGACGGCGCACCGGCTCGCTGATCAGGCGCGATGCGGCAACCTGCACGATCTTCAACGCCGCAGCGCTCGTCTCCCCCATGCCGGGCAAGGCGCGCAGCGAATCGCCGTCCGCGGTCAGCACGCCTGCCAGCGTCCCGAAATGGTCGATCAGCTGTTTCGCCAGCTGCTTTGTGTCGCGGCGCGGGATCGCCAGCGCCAGCAGATATTCAACGATTTCATGATCATGCAGCCCGGTTCCGTCACAGTTCAGCAAGCGCTGCCTAAGCCGTGCGCGATGCCCTGCGCCATGATGACCGGCCGCCCCCGCATCGGGCGCATCGGTATCGGTCGCTATCGGCAGCATGGGCGATGTGGAGGGCATCAGGTGACGGTAATCGGTCCGCTTTGCAGGGGCAAACCCTTTGTCCGGGCCGCCCTTCCTGCGAACATCCGGGCGACTCAGCGTTGCAACGTTAAGCGTTGCGGCGCATTCAGGGCAAGATGAGCGATCCCGATACAGAGGCCGAGGCGATCCCGCCCGCGCGGCAGGTCCGGGCGTGGCGGCGCATCGCGTGGCCGCTGCGGATCGGGCTGTATGGCATTGCGCTGCTGGGCCTGATCGGGCTGATCGCCTGGACTCAGCGCGAGGACATCGCCCGCAACCTTATTGGCGCAGAGCTTGAACGGCAGGGGGTGCCGGCGACCTACGACATCGAATCGATCGGCGTCGGGCGGCAGGTGGTCCGCAATCTGGTGCTCGGCGATCCCAAGCGTCCCGATGCCACGATCCGTCGGCTGACCGTGGACATCGGCGGCGGCCTGTTCGGGCTGAGGGTCGACAGCGCCACCGTCGAGGGATTGCGCGCCTTTGGCCGCTGGCAAGACGGAAGGGTGAGCTTCGGCAGCCTTGACCCGCTGATTTACACCGGCAGCACCGAGCCGTTCAGCCTGCCTCGGCTGGACCTGACTCTGCGCGACGCGCGGGTGAACATCCAAAGCCCGTACGGGGCGATGGGCATCAAGGCCGAAGGCAGCGGCAATCTGCGCGGCGGATTCAAGGGCACGCTGGCCGCAATCGGCGACCGGCTTGTTTATCAAGGCTGTACGCTGACCCGGCCCAGCCTGTACGGCGCGATCAGCATTTCCCGGCAGCGCCCGCAATTTGCAGGGCCGGTTCGGTTCGATGCGCTGGCGTGCGCGGTGGGAGGCCTTAGCGTGGGGCGGTCCGCTATCGCCGTGCGTGCCGGGGCCAATGACCAGCTGGACCGCGTCAACGGAACGCTGGTTCCGGCATCCGGCGCCATCAAGGCCACCGGATTTGGCGCTTCGGCGCTGGCGGGCAATGTGGCGTTTGCGGCGACCAGGCAGCAGGTCGATGCGACGCTGGACCTCGGCCTCACCGACCCTGCCGCATACGGATACGGGTTCGGCGCGCTCGCCGCCAAGGGCAAGGCCGTGCTGCGGATGGGCGGAACATCGCCCGGCTGGTCGTATGAAGGCACCGCCGAAGGGCGCGGGCTGACGATTGCGCCTGCCAACTTGGCAGGGCTGGACCGCGCCATCACTACCACCGCCAGCCTTCCGGTCGGTCCGCTGATCGCGCGGATGGTCGCTGCGGCAAGGCGAGCGCTGCCGGGATCGGACTTGGCGATGGCTGTGCAGGCACGCGGGGCAGGCGAGACGCTGGCGATCGACGTTCCGCGTCTTGCGCTCACCAGCGCGCGGGGCGAGCGCCTTGTCGGTGGCAACAGCCTGTCGATTCGCCGCTCCGGGCAGGATCTGCAGCTGGCAGGTAATATCGCGACCGGCGGTGCAGGGTTGCCGCAGGCCCAGCTGCGAATCGTGCCGCGCGGGCAGGGGGCGTACGCGCTGCGGCTGTCGATGGACGATTATGCCGCAGCCGGTGCTTCGCTGGCGCTGCCCGAACTGTCCGCCACCTGGAGCGGCCAGGGTGCACTTGCCTTTGTCGGCCAGGCGCGGTTGTCGGGACCTATTCCCGGCGGGTTCGTTCGCGGGCTGATGCTGCCTTTGCAGGGGCGGTGGAGCGCGGCCAAGGGGTTCGCACTGTATGACGGCTGCCAGACACTGCGCTTCGACCGGTTGCAACTGGCCAACCTGACCGCGGACCGGCAGGCCATCACGCTGTGTCCGCAAGGTCGTGAGCCAATGGTGCGCAGCGGACCGCGCGGCCTGCAACTGGCGGCACGGCTGGATCGGGCAACACGGTTCAACGCCCGTCTGGGGTCCGCGCCGATACAACTGGCGGTCGGGTCCATGCAGCTCGATTTTCCGGGCACGGCGCAGCTTGGCGATGTCGATCTCGTCATCGGCGATGTGTCATCCGGCACGCATATAAAAGCGGGCACGTTTTCGGTCGATCTCGCGACCACTTTGGGCGGCCGCTATGCCGATGCCGAGGCGACCATCGGCGTCGTTCCGCTGCTGCTGACCGGTGGCAGCGGCACCTGGAGCTATGCCGATTCGGCTTTGGAAGTGGCAGGCGACGAGTGGCTGCTGCGCGACCGGCAGGTGCCATCGCGGTTCCAGCCATTGCTCAGCTCCGATATGCGCTTGCGTCTCGCCGACAGCCGCATCGCCGTGACAGGTACGCTCGACGAGCCGCAAACCGGCGTGGAGGTCCTCCGGGTGGCCATCGCGCATGATTTGCAGAGCGTGACCGGTCATGCCGACCTGTTCGTCGACGGTATCGCCTTCGATGATACCCTGCGTCCGGAAATGCTCTCCAACCTGGTCCTGGGCGTGATCGCGAACACGCGCGGATCGATTGCAGGCACCGGCCGCATCGACTGGACCGCCAACGGCGTCGTGTCCAGCACCGGGCGGTTCACGACCGATTCGCTGAATTTTGCCGCCGCCTTCGGTCCCGTCACCGGGCTATCAGGTGATATCGTGTTCACCGATCTGCTGAACATGGCGACCGCACCGGGGCAGAGCGTGAAGGTGGCCGAAATCAATACCGGTGTCGCCGCTTATGACGGCCTGATCCGCTACCGCCTGCTACCAGGCTTCCAGATGGTCGTCGAGGGCGGCGAATGGCCGTTTGCGGGGGGCAGGCTGTTGCTGGAGCCGGGCACGATCAACATGGTCACCGATCAGCCGCGCGCGCTGACCTTCCGGCTCGACAGTGTCGATGCGGCAGAGTTCCTGCGGCGCTTCGAGTTCGATAACTTCAACGCCACCGGCCATTTTTCCGGTGTGCTGCCGATCGTGTTCGACCAGAACGGCGGCCACATTCGCGGTGGGCGGCTGACCGTGGATGAAGGCGGCGGTACGCTCGCCTATGTCGGCGAGCTCAGTTACGAAGACATGGGCACCATGGCCAATTTCGCCTTCAACGCGCTGAAATCGCTGCGTTACACCAACCTGCTCATCGAAATGGACGGCGACCTGGACGGCGAGGTGGTCACCAAGGTGCAGTTCGACGGCATCCAGCAGGGCGAGGGGGCATCGCGCAACTTCCTGACGCGGCAGATCGAAAAGCTGCCGCTGCAGTTCAACGTGACGATCAGCGCGCCATTCCTGCAATTGCTGTCGTCGGCGCGGTCGCTGTACGATACCAACTACATCACCGATCCGGCGTTGTTCGGGCTGGTCCCGGGCGGTGCAACCCCGGTTCTGCCCGCGACACCCGCGCCTTCGGTTACGCAACCAAATATTCAGCCTTCAGAAAGCGAGCCTGTGCGATGAACGGTTATGACAACGAAAGGTCTTGCACTTTGGTTCGGCAAGAATGGGTGCAGCGGCAGTTGGTGGGGCAACAGCGGGTGAGGCAAACGATAGGGCTGACAGGGGCTGCAGCGATTTTGCTGCTGACATCTGGCTGCGTTACCGTGAAGGCACCTGACAAGCCGATCGTCATCAACCTGAACATCAACATCAAGCAGGAAGTGGTCTACCGGCTGGATGGCGAGGCCAAGGCGTTGATTCAACAGAACAAGGATATTTTCTAATGCGTGGACAGATCAAGCGGCTGACGATGGTTGCGGCGCTCGCCGCACTGCCGGTCATGGCCGGGTCGGCGCAGGCTGCGCCCAACCCCGATTACATCGCCGCCAAGTCCGCCGGCACCATCGGCGAACTGCCCGATGGCTATATCGCAGTGGTCGGCGGCAGCGATTCGATGCTCGATCGGGTTGTCAGCGACATCAACAAGCAGCGGCGCGAAGTGTATACGGCCAAGGCGATGGAGCAGAAAGCGACCGTACAGCAAGTGGCGTTCGTCACCGGCTGCAACACGATTGCCAACACTAAGCCGGGTGAAAAATACAAGACGCCCGATGGCAGCTGGAAGACTCGCGACGGCGGCCCGCCGGTGCGCGACAGCCGCTGCCCCTGAACGTCCTGCTATCGCCAAACGTTGATCGGACCCGGATTTTCCCGAAAAATCCGGGTCTTTTTGTGCGTTATGGCGCAGCGCAGCATGGCCATTGACTTGGGGGGCATGGCTTTCTAAACGGGCCGCGCCTTGGCGGGTCCGCTCGCCGCTTTTCGCGCGCTTTTTCGGATATTGTTGCTTACGGCCTCAATAGCGAAGGAGTTGAGCAGATGGCGGAGAACGAACCCGGGCAGGACCCTCCAGGCGGCGACGCGCGGATCGATCACATTGGTGAACGGCTCCGCGACATCACCGCAAAGGAGCAGGCCGAAGCGAGCGGCAAATCGGGCGCAGTCGATGCGAATTATCGATTGGGCAACCGGGTGCTCGCCGATCTGCTGGGGGGAATTGCAGGTGGTTTGCTGTTCGGCTGGCTGTTCGATCGCTGGCTGGGCACATCGCCCTGGCTCCTGATCACGTTCCTCGCTCTGGGGATTTTCGTGGCTTTCAGGAATATCATCCGGGTTTCCAACGCATATTCGGCGGGGCTGAAAAATCAGCAGTCCCCGAAGGATAAGCCTGAAGATTGATACGAAGAGGTAAGGTTGTGGCAGCCGAGTCAGGCAAAATCGACCCCATGCACCAGTTCGAGATCGCGCCCGTCATTCCGGGTGGTTTCGATATTGCTGGTCAGACGATCGCGTTCACCAACAGCGCCTTGTGGATGCTGTTGACGCTGGTCGCATTGTGGGTGTTCATGCAGGGCGGCATGAAGCGCGAGCTCGTGCCCGGCCGCTGGCAGCTTATGGTCGAAAGCTTCACCGGCTTCATCGACGACATGCTGGTCGCCAATATCGGCGCCGAGGGTCGCAAATACGCGCCTTACGTGTTCTCGCTGTTCATGTTCATCCTGTTCGCCAACATCCTGGGCCTGCTGCCCATCGGCGTCGTCGGCGGCCATCCGTTTACCGTAACCAGCCATCTGACGATCACCGGCATCCTCGCCATCGTCAGCTTCTCGATCGTGCTGATCGTAGGCTTCACGCGGCACGGACTGCACTTCTTCTCGCTGTTCGTGCCCCACGGCACGCCGCTGCCGATGATCCCCTTCATCTTCCTGGTCGAGCTGCTATCCTTCTTGGTCCGTCCGTTCAGCCTGGGTCTGCGACTGTTTGTCGCCATGACCGCAGGGCACATCCTGCTCAAGGTGCTGGCCGGGTTCGTGATCAATTCGACCAACGCAGGTGTCGGCTATGGCCTCATGGTCGGCCTGCCCAGCCTGACGCTGATGGTCGGTATCAGCGCGCTCGAAATTCTGGTCGCCGTGGTTCAGGCCTATGTGTTCGCGCTGCTCACCTCGCTGTACATCAACGACGCGGTGAACCTGCACTAAGCTATTCTTTTCGCTCTAATCTTTCATCCAATCGAATTTCTTCAAGGAGTATTACAATGGACGCAGAAGCTGCAAAACTGGTCGGTGCTGGCCTGGCTGCAATCGGTGCCGGCATGGCCGCCATCGGCGTGGGTAACGTGTTCGGTTCGTTCCTGGAAAGCGCTCTGCGCAATCCGGCAGCTGCCGATGGCCAGCAGGGCCGCCTCTTCATCGGCTTCGCCGCTGCCGAACTTCTCGGCCTGCTGGCGTTCGTCGTGGCGATGATCCTGATCTTCGTTGCCTGATTATTCGCGAATGCGGGGCCGGTCGTTCTGACTGGCCCCGTTTCGCACTTTCAAGATTCTGATCCACGGATAGCTTTGATATGCCCCAGATTGACCAGATCATGTCCACCTACGGGTCCCAGTTCTTCTGGCTGGTGATCACGTTCGGACTGATTTATTTCGTGATCGGGCGTTCGATGCTGCCGAAGATCCAGGGCACGGTCGATCTGCGCAAAGGCAAGATCGCCGGCGACATCGCGGCTGCCAAGGCCGCGCATGCCCGCGCTGACGAAATCGAAGAAGATTATCGTCAGGCCCATGCCCGTGCCCGCGATGCGGCGCTGGCGATTACGGCGGAAGCCAAGGCCAAGGGCGTGCGCGAATCCGAAGCGAAGGTGCGTGAGGCCGATACTGGCATCGCGGCGCACCTTGCCGAGGCTGAAGCGGCTATCGCTGCACAGCAGGCATCTGCCCTGACCGAGATCGAGGCCGTAGCGGTCGAAGCGGCGCAGGACATCGTGGCCAAGCTGACCCCGGCAAAGGTCACCAAGCCGCAGATCAACCGCGCCGTTAAGGGAGCTTTGGCCGATGCTTGACCTCATCATCCTCGCGTCCGAAGCAGGCGAGCATGCCGATCCTTCTGTGGGCGGCGTCCATCTGCTGAACGCGACCTTCTTCGTGTCGGCGGCGATGCTGATCCTGATCGGCATCATCCTGTACAAGAAGGTACCGGCGCTGATCGGTGCCTCGCTCGATCGCAAGATCGCCAGCATCAAGGCCGAGCTCGACGAAGCGCAGGCGCTGCGTGCCGATGCGGAAAAGCTGCGTGCCGAATATGAAGCCAAGCTGGCTGCGGCGACGCAGGAAGCGGCCGATATGAATGCCCGCGCCGAAGCCGAAGCCGATGCGATCCTGGCGAAGGCTCGTATTGACGCGGAGAACCTGATCGTCCGCCGCCAGAAGATGGCGACCGACAAGATCGCCGCTGCCGAGCGCGCTGCCGTTGCGGAAATCCGCAGCAAGGTCACCCGTGCCGCCACCGGTGCGGCTGCCGCGCTGATCGCGGAAAATCACAACGCAGAAGCCGACCGCGCGCTGGTCGATTTCACCGTCGCCGAACTGGGCACGCGCTTGAACTGACATTCTCCCCCCTCTCCCCTCCGAGGGAGAGGGTTGCGCACCTCATACCTTCTCCCTTGATGGGAGAAGGATACGCAGCCTTGCCGATCCTGAGCTTGTCGAAGGAGAGGTTAGGCGCAGTTGGATGAGGGTGAATGGCCGACAGGCCATCGCTGATTACGCCACCGCCGCGACACCCTCACCCAGCTTCGACTAATTCGCTTCGCTCATAAGTCTGCGCAACCCTCTCCCATCAAGGGAGAGGGGTAAAGCCATTGACCTCCTGCTCCTCGGACGCCACATCACGCGCACAATGGCAGGCCGTCCCGCTCACCCCAATGACAGCAATCCGCGCGCGCCCGACCGCTTTCTTGAGGAAGCGGCGACCTATAGCGTGCGCGGAGCAGACGCGCCGGACCTCGACACCGGCATCGCCGCGATCCGCAACACGCTGAAATCATTGCCAACGCGACCCGGCGTCTATCGGATGATCGATGCGCGCGGCGATGTGCTTTACGTCGGCAAGGCGCGCGCGCTGAAGAACCGCGTCACAAATTATACCCAGGTCGACAAACTGCCGCGCCGCCTGCAGCGCATGGTGTCGCTGACCCGGTCGATGATGATCGTCACCACCAACAGCGAGGCCGAAGCGCTGCTGTTGGAAGCACAGCTGATCAAGCGCTATCGCCCGGCCTACAACGTGCTGCTGCGCGATGACAAGAGCTTCCCCTATATCCTTTTGCGCGAGGACCATGACTTTCCGCGCATGTCGAAGTATCGCGGCGCGCAGAAGTACAAGGGCCAATATTTCGGCCCCTTCGCCAGCGCCGGATCGGTGACCAGCACATTGAACTCGCTGCAGAAACTGTTCCTGCTACGCTCGTGCTCGGACAGCTTTTTTGCCAACCGCTCGCGGCCCTGCCTGTTGTACCAGATCAAGCGCTGCTCGGCGCCGTGCGTCGACCGGATCAGCAAGGAGGATTACGCCTCGCTTGTCGGCGATGCGCGCGCGTTCCTCACCGGCAAGTCGACCGATGTGCAGGCGCGGCTTGGCGCCAAGATGGAGGCGGCGGCCGAGGCGCTCGATTTCGAAAGCGCGGCGGCCTATCGCGACCGGCTGAAAGCGCTCACGTTCATCCAGGGTAGCCAGGCGGTCAACGCGCAGGGGATTGCCGATGCCGATGTGTTCGCGATGGCGAGCCAGGGCGGCACCGTGTGCATCCAGGCGTTTTTCATCCGCGCCGGGCAGAACTGGGGCCATCGCAGCTTTTTCCCCGCGCATGTGCAGGAGCTGGACGAGGCCGAGATCCTCACCAGCTTCCTGATGCAATTCTATCAGGACATGCCGCCGCCGCGGCTGATCCTCACCGACCGTACGCCGTTCGAATGCGATCTGGTGGTCGAGGCGCTGTCGGCGAACATGACGCACAAGCTGGAACTGCTTATGCCCCAGCGCGGTGAGCGCAAAAGGCTGATCGAGCAGGCGCAGCGCAACGCGCTGGAGGAATTGCAGCGGCGCGTCGCCGAGAGCGCGAGCCAGGCGAAATATCTTGCCGAGATGGCCGATCTGTTCGGTCTCGACGGCCCGCCCGACCGCATCGAGGTCTACGACAACAGCCATATCCAGGGCACCAATGCACTGGGCGCGATGGTGGTCGCCGGGCCGGAGGGCTTCCGCAAGGCGGCGTATCGCAAGTTCAATATCAAGCGCGCCGACACCGTGCCGGGCGACGACTATGCGATGATGCGCGAGGTGTTCGAGCGCCGCTTCGCCCGTGCGCAGAGCGAAGACCCGGATCGCAGCGGCGGCGACTGGCCTGATCTGGTGCTGGTCGATGGCGGCAAGGGCCAGCTCAAGGCCGCGATGGAAGCGCTTGCGGTGCTGGGGATTGATGATGTCGCTCTGGTCGGCGTTGCCAAGGGGCCGGACCGCAACGCGGGGCGCGAGACGTTCTTCCTGCCCGATGGCAAGGAGTTCACCCTGCCGACCAACAGCCCGGTGCTGTTCTACCTCCAGCGCCTGCGCGACGAAGCCCACCGCTTCGCCATCGGCGCGCACCGCGGCAAGCGCAAGAAGGCGATGACCTCCAGCCCGCTCGACGAGGTCCCCGGCATCGGCCCGGCGCGCAAACGCGCGCTGCTGATGCACTTCGGAACCGCCAAGGCCGTACGCAGCGCCAGCCTTCAAGACCTGCAAATGGCCCCTGGCGTGTCGAAGGCGATGGCGCAGTTGGTCTATGACTATTTCCGGGGGTGATTGCATTTCTATACCGTATTGGTATATTTCCTGTCCATGCAGTTTGAGTACGATCCAGCCAAGAGCGCGCTCAACAAGCAGAAGCACGGTATCGATTTTGTCGAGGCACAGGCAATCTGGTTGGACCCGAGGCGTGCCGAATTGGTTGCACAACAATTGCATGAGCAACGATATGCGTTGGTCGGGCGACTAGGGGGCAAGCTCTGGACAGCAATCTTCACCATCAGGGGTGATGCGGTTCGGATCATATCTGTACGCAGGTCTCGGCCAGTGGAAGCGAGAATATATGAAACCCAAAACGATTAGCGCCGAAGAGTTTGACCGGATGTTCGACGACGGGGAAGACATCTCTGCGTACCTCGATTTTTCTTCCGTGCGCAGGCCTGGCCTTGAGCCCAAGCGCGTCAATGTGGATTTTCCGCAGCATGTCGTTGATAGGCTGGATCGGCTTGCGAAGGTACGCGGTGTGTCCCGCCAGGCGTTGATCAAGATGTGGATGGTCGATCGGCTGAACCAGGAAGAACTGCTCGACAACGCGGCCTGATCGCACCTTAGGCCCATGCCCGTCATCCGCACTCCCGCGATCGTCTGTACGGTGCGCAAGCATGGGGAGCATGGGGCGGTGGCGCGGGTGTTTACGCCTGGGCATGGCTTGCAGGCGGGCTATGTTCAAGGGGGGCGGTCGACCGCGATGCGGCCGGTGCTGATGCCCGCGAACCTGGTGACGGCGGAACTGCGCAGCCGGTCGCCGGATCAGCTGGCCAGCCTGACGGTTGAACTGTCCACCAGCCGCGCGCCTTATTACGCCGAGCCATTGGCGGCCGCGGCGTTCGAGTGGGTGACGTTGCTGACCGCAACGGTCGCGCCGGACGATCAGCCGTTCCCACGTCTGTATGCCGCGCTCGATGCGCTGCTGGAGCTGGTGTGCGTCGCCCCCTCGGCGCGCTGGTGGGCGCGGGCGATGGTGCAATATGAAGCGCTGCTGCTCGCCGAACTGGGCTTCGGGCTGGATCTGGAGCGCTGCGCGGTGACCGGGGAGCGCGCCGACCTGGCCTATGTCAGCCCGCGCACCGGGCGCGCTGTGTCGCTGCATGCCGCCGGGGTCTATGCCGAAAAGCTGCTGGTGCTGCCCGCATTCATGACCTCGGACGCCGAGCCGGATTGGGGCGAGCTGTTCCAGGGCTTTGCGCTGACCGGGCATTTCATCGAACGCCAGTTCTTCGCCGAGCGCCGCGCCGATCCATTGGCGGCGCGAACGATGATGATCGACCGGTTGAAACGGATCGCCATTTGAAATCGTGGCCCCACGCAAAACAATGTTGCTTGGAAGCGCTGCCGGACGCTATGCGCGCCTCGACAAATGGCAGGGATACATCATGAAAATTGCAATTCTCCCCGGCGATGGCATCGGCCCTGAAATCATGGCCGAGGCGGTGCGCATGCTGCACGCGCTCGATCTGCCGGGGCTGGAATTGCACGATGGCCTCGTGGGAGCTGCCGCGTGGCGGGTGCATGGCCATCCGCTGCCGCCCGAGACGCTGGCGCTGATGCACGCGTGCGATGCCCTGCTGTTTGGCGCAGTGGGTGATCCGGCGTGCGACGGGCTGGAGCGGCATCTGCGCCCCGAACAGGCGGTGCTGGGCATGCGCAAGGAATTGGGCCTGTTCGCCAATCTGCGCCCCGCCAAGGTGTTTCCGGGACTTGAGGCGCACAGCTCGCTTCGGCCCGAGGTTGCTGGCGCGATCGACCTGATGATCGTGCGCGAACTCAACGGCGACGTGTATTTCGGCGAGAAGGGCATGCGCACCACGGCCGATGGCCAGCGCGAGGGCTATGATATCATGTCGTACAGCGAAAGCGAGGTGCGTCGCATCGCGCATGTCGCCTTCCGCACTGCGCAAGGTCGCTCGGGGCGGCTGTGCTCCGTGGATAAGGCCAATGTGCTGGAAACCTCGCAACTGTGGCGCGATGTGATGATCGAGGTCGCGGCGGAGTACCCCGATGTGACGCTCGAGCATATGTACGTCGATAACGCCGCGATGCAGCTGGTGCGCGCGCCGGGCAAGTTCGACACCATCGTCACCGGCAACCTGTTCGGAGACATCTTGTCCGATCAGGCGAGCATGTGCGTGGGTTCCATCGGCCTGCTCGCCTCGGCCTCGCTGGGCGCGGAGCAGACCGCGTTCGGCACCAAGGGCGCGTACGAGCCGATCCACGGCAGCGCGCCGGACATCGCGGGGCAGGGCCTCGCCAACCCGGTGGCGATGATCCTGTCCGCCGCGATGATGCTGCGCCACAGCTTCGGTCTTGAGGCAGAGGCGGCGGGGATCGAGGCGGCGGTGGCGAGTGCGCTCAACGCAGGCGCATTGGGCGCGGACCTCGGCGGCACGATGGGCACGCGCGAGATCGGCGACGCGGTGCTGGCGGCACTGGGTTAATCGCGTTCGCGCGCGACTTCGCGCCAGCCGATGTCGCGGCGGCAGAAACCGGTGGGGAAGTCGATCGCATCGACGGCGGCATAGGCGGCGGCCTGTGCTTCTGTCACGCTGCTGCCGGTCGCGGTGACGTTGAGTACACGGCCACCGTTGGCGACCAACGCGCCGTCCTTCAGCGCGGTGCCTGCTTGGAAGACCTTCGCGCCGCCGGTGTCGCCCAGCGCAATTGCGCCGCTCTTTTCGGGTGTGCCGGGATAGCCCTTCGCCGCCATCACCACGGTCAGCGCATAATCATCCGAGAATCGGGGAGAGGGGCTGGTGGCCAGCTCGCCCTGCGCGGTGGCCAGCAGCAGTTCGGCCAGATCGCTTTGCAGCCGGGTCATCAGCACCTGGCATTCGGGATCGCCGAAGCGGCAATTGTATTCGATGAGCTTGGGGCCTTCGCTGGTCAGCATCAGCCCGGCAAACAGCACGCCGGAATAGGGCATGCCCTCTGCGGCCAGCGTCGCCACGGTCGGCGCGATGATGCGCTCCATGACCTGCGCTTCCAAGGCAGCCGTCAGCACGGGGGCGGGGCTGTACGCGCCCATGCCGCCGGTGTTTGGCCCGGTATCACCTTCACCCACGCGCTTGTGGTCCTGCGCCGATCCGAAGGCGACGATCGCGCTGCCATCGGTGATCGCGAAGAAGCTCGCTTCCTCGCCGGTCATGAACTCCTCGATCACCACTTCGGCTCCGGCGTCGCCGAATGCGCCGGCGAACATATGGCCGATGGCGTCATGAGCCTCCTCGGCGGTCTCGGCGATGATCACGCCCTTGCCTGCGGCAAGCCCGTCCGCTTTGATGACCACCGGCAGGTCGAAACCGGCAAGTGCGGCCTCGGCCTCGGCGCGGTGGCTCGCGCGGATATATCGCGCGGTGGGGATGTTCGCGCGGTCGCATAGGGCCTTGGTGAAGCCCTTCGAGCCTTCGAGCTGCGCAGCCTTGGCAGACGGCCCGAAGACCGGCACTCCGGCAGAGCGCAGGCTGTCGGCCAGGCCATCGACCAAGGGCGCCTCGGGTCCGATCACCACCAGCCCGATGGTGTGTTCGGCACAAAACGTCGCAACCGCTGCATGATCGGTCACCACAAGCTCGACACAGGTCGCGTGCTCTGCGATGCCGGGATTGCCCGGTGCGGCGAAGATGCTTTCCACCTGCAGGGATTGCGCCAGTTTCCAGCAAAGGGCATGTTCGCGGCCACCGCTCCCCACCAACAGGATGTTCATGCCCGACCCCTTCTCAGATGATGCCAATTCGCGTTCCGGCGGGCTGTTAGCCCAGATGGCACCGGGCGACAACGCCCCGCCGCTGTCGGTTTCGGAAATCTCGAACCTGCTCAAGCGCACGGTGGAGGACCGCTTTGGCCATGTGCGGATTCGCGGCGAGATTTCCGGCTTCAAACGCGCGGCCTCCGGGCATTGCTATCTGGCGTTGAAGGATGACAAGGCGGTCATCGATGGCATCATCTGGAAGGGAACGGCCGGAAGGCTGAACTTTTCGCCCGAGGACGGGCTGGATGTGATTGCCACCGGCAAGCTTACGACCTTCCCGGGGCGCTCGAAGTATCAGATCACCATCGAAAGCCTGGAACTGGCGGGCGAAGGCGCGCTGATGCAGCTGTTCGAAAAGCTTAAGGCCCGGCTGGCGGCTGAGGGCCTGTTCGATCCAGCGCGCAAACGCCCGCTGCCGTTCCTGCCGCGCACCATCGGCGTGGTGACATCGCCCACGGGATCGGTGATCCGCGACATACTGCACCGGCTGGCGGACCGCTTCCCCAGCCATGTACTGGTGTGGCCCGTGCTGGTGCAGGGCGATGGTGCAGCGGCGCAGGTCGCAGCCGCGGTGCGTGGCTTCGGGGCGATGCAGGAGGGCGAGCGGCCCGATCTGGTAATCGTCGCGCGCGGCGGCGGTTCAATCGAGGACCTGTGGGCCTTCAACGAGGAGCCGGTGGTCCGCGCGATCGCCGAGAGCATCATCCCCGTCATTTCTGCCGTGGGGCACGAAACCGATACCACGTTGGCCGATTTCGCTGCCGATCGCCGCGCGCCGACGCCCACTGCAGCGGCGGAAATGGCGGTGCCGGTGCGCGCAGATCTGCTGGCGACCTTGGGCGAACTGGGCTTGCGGTCCACCCGCGCCATCAATCGCGCGCAGGGTCTGGCGCGTGAGCGGCTCGAGGCACGGGCGCAACGCCTGCCGCAGCTTGCCGATCTGCTCAGCCCCCAGCAGCAACGCGCCGATGATCTGGGCGAACGGTTGCGCGCCGCGCTGGGGCTGCGTCTGGCGGAAGCGCGCGGGGCACTGGCGCGCACGTCGGGGGCGCTGCGCCCTGCCGTGCTGGATGGGCGGGCAGGGCTGGCGCGCGAACGGCTGGCGCGGCTTTCGCTCGATGCGCGCGTGCTCGATCGGATCGTCGCGCGGGCCGGTGAGCGGCTGGCCGGGCTGGAGCGGGTGCTGGTGCAGCTTGACCCCGATGCGCCGCTGCAGCGCGGCTATGCCCGCGTCGCATCGGTGGATGGACGCACGTTGCTGGATCGCGCGGCAGCGGTGGGTGAGCCTGCGCTGGTTCTGCATTTTCGTGACGGTTTGCTGGATGTGGTTCCGGCAGACGCGCCGGCATCCACACCGCCTGCTGCACCCCGTGCCAGGGCGAAACCCGCCGAGCCGCGCCAGGCGAGCTTTCTGTAGGTTTGCGTGTCGGCGTGCCTTGTTATATCATCGGTCAAATGCTGCCCGCCACTGCGAGGTGCCGCATACACGTGCCATACAGTTACTGCGGAGCATGATTGACCCATGTTGATGTCCAACCGAGATCGTGTCGCCAGGGTGCATTACATGGCCAATGGCTTTCGCCTGCTCAGCCCGGGCGACCATGTGCTGTGCGCCGAAACCGGCCGCAAGATCGACCTTGAAGAATTGCGCTATTGGAGCGTCGAGCGTCAGGAGGCCTATGTCAGCTGCGAGGTTTCCGTGCGCGCCGCGTTGGGGCAGGGCTGACGATATGAAGCGGACGGTCATCGCATTTGCTTTGGCGATGGCCGCGAGTGCTGGCCCACTGGCAGGCCAAGGCATGCCAGCCGCGCAGGATGCGGCTCCTAATTCCGATCAACCGAGCGGACCTGATTTTCTTACCCGGCCGTTCGGCGCGGTGCGCCCGTTGCCCAGCGGTGTGCGGTTGAGCGGCCCGCCCATGCAGGGTGCGCTGTTACGCGGTGCGGTGCCCGAGGGCGTCGTCGGGCTGGACCTGGACGGCGTCAAGGTACCGATCGCGGCAGACGGCGCATTTCTGCTGGGTTTCAACCGGGATGCCCCGGCGCTTGGCGTGCTCACCGTCAGCTTTGCCGACGGCCAGGTCATGAGCGAACCTCTGGCGGTGGAGCCACGTTCCTGGCGCAAGGAGTATGTTGCCGTGGCCGCGCGCGGTGGCGTTCCGAGCGAAGCCTATATGGCGCGGCGCGCGCCGGAGCTCGAAGCCATTGCCGCGGCGCGGCTGCGCAGCTCGGACAGCGACGGGTGGCGTCAGCGTTTCATGTGGCCCGCAACCGGGCGCGTATCGGGCATATTCGGCTCCCAGCGCATTTATGCCGGAGAACCCGGCAGCTTCCACAGCGGCGTCGATGTTGCAGGCCCCGTCGGCGCGCCAGTTCTGGCGCCCGCCGATGGTGTCGTCATCCTTGCAGCGCAAACGCCCTTTTCGCTGGAAGGCAATTTGCTGATGATCGACCATGGCATGGGCCTCAACAGCGCGTTCCTGCATCTGTCCGCGATCGAGGTCAAAGACGGCGAACGCGTGCGCCAGGGGCAGCGCATCGGTCGAATCGGCGCGACTGGCCGCGCCACCGGCCCGCACCTCCACTGGAGCATGAAGTGGAGCGATGCCAGAATCGACCCGCAACTTTTGGTGGGTCCGATGGGGGCGGCAGAGTAATATAATTACGCGGCTGATTCTGACACAACCGTAAATGTGTCATTCAGGTTACAGGTCCGGGTAAAACGTGCGTCGCACTGTCGCCACGCGCTTTACATCGAAATTCCAGCAGGGCTTATTCCTACCCAAGGTCTGGGGAGACCATCGGGACATTACCGCGTAATCGCGGCCTCAGACCTCTGTAAGCTTTTTTCGCTTTGTATATACAGGGGCAAGCAATGAATTATTTGACGCGTTTGCGTGCAGGGGTCGCACCCGTTGTTCTGGTTTTGGCAATGACTGCCGCACCGGCTTTCGCTCAGGAGCAGCCTGCACCTGAAGAAGAGCAAGCGGAAGACGAAGCCGCAGGCGGCTCCGCCATCATCGTGACGGGCTCACGTATTTCGCGTCCAAATCTTGATTCGACCGTTCCGATCACCTCGATCGCTGGCGATACATTCTTCCAGCAGGGCCAGAACAGCATCGGCGATACGCTGAACGATCTGCCGCAGCTTCGCAGCACGTTTGCCCAGCAGAACCCGGGCCTCGGCATCGGTATCGCGGGCCTCAGCCTGCTCGATCTGCGCGGTCTCGGCACCCAGCGTACGCTGGTGCTGGTAAACGGACGTCGCCATGTTGCTGCCGACATCCTGAACAACGCGGTGTCGCCCGACATTAACACCATCCCGAACGACCTGATCGAGCGCGTCGACATCGTGACGGGCGGTAACTCTGCCGTTTACGGTTCGGATGCTATTGCAGGTGTGGTCAACTTCGTCCTGCGTCGCAGCTATGAAGGCGTGCAGCTGCGTGCCCAGGCCGGCATCACCGAAGAGGGCTTTGGCGGCAACCAGTATGTTTCAGCCATGGTCGGCCAGAACTTCGCAGATGGCCGCGGCAACATCACCGTGCATGGCGAATACTCGCGCACGGACCGTGTTTTTGCGTCTGACATCGAGGCGTTCCGCCAGAACGACAACTTCGTGGTCGTCGACACCGATGGCGGCGCAGGCCTGGTAAACGGCGGCGATGGCTTCCCTGACCGCGCGTTCTTCCGCAACATCAGCAGCTCGACGATCCACTTCAACGGCCTGGTGCCTATCAACCAGCGCAACATTCCCAATGCGGGACTTTGCGGCAACGCGACCGTAGCCAACAACGGCGCGCCCAACACCGCTGGACCGGCATTCAACTGCACGTTCTTCTTCAACAACGATGGCCGACTGGTACAGCAGACCGGTGCACGTGTCGGCTCCGGCATCAACCCGACCATCATCAACAGCAACGGCCAGACCGGCCGCGAAGGCCAGACCGTGTCTGTGCTGCCGTTCCTTGAGCGCTACAACTTCAACTTCCTCGGACGGTTTGAAGTGTCGCCCGCTCTCGAATTCTTTGCCGAAGCAAAGTGGAACCGGGTCAACGCACTGGGTAACAACGCCGGTCCTTCGTTCGTACAGGGCACCCGCGGCACCGTCGATTTCCGTGAGGACGTTCGTCTCGACAACCCGTTCCTGAACCCGGCCGATCGCGCTCAGCTTGCTTCCTTGATCCTGACATCGGGCTGCCGCACGAGCTTGACCGTCACCTGCCCCGCGGGAGGCAACCTGACCGCCGCGGACCAGGCCAACATCGCCAATGGCAGCTTCCGGTTCGTCAACTCGCGCAACTTGATCGACGTTGGTTTGCGCGACTCTCGCTTCCAGCGCGATACCTGGCGCGTGGTTGGCGGTGTCCGCGGATCGTTCAACGATGATTGGAGCTACGAGCTGTCGGCCAACTACGGCAAGTTCAAGGAAAACACCCTGAGCGAAGGCTTCCTTGACCGTCAGCGCTTCGCGCTTGCCATGGATGCCGGGCGCAATCCCGTCACCGGTCAGATCCAGTGCCGTTCGCAGTTCGATCCGGCCTCTGCCGTTCAGCTCGCCGGTTTTGCAGCACCCGCTGCTGAAAACGCCGCGCGTTTGGCCGCCGATATCGCAGCCTGCGTTCCCTACAACCCCTTCGGTTCGCCTAACAACAGCGCCTCGGTCGCCTACTTCTCGGCACCGTTCGAAACCGATGCAAGCCTCAGCCAGTTCGTGGTTTCGGGCTTCGTATCCGGTGACCTGAGCCAGCTGTTTGAACTGCCCGGCGGCCCGATCAGCTTTGCTATCGGCGGTGAATACCGTGAGGAGAAGGCATTCTACGAGCAGGATGCATTCACCGCGCGTGGTTTCACCAATGCCGTGTCCATCCCGACCTTCGCGCCCGCACCGTTCGAAGTGAAGGAAGCTTTCGGTGAAATTCGTATTCCGATCCTGAAGGAGCAGCTGATCCATGAGCTGACGCTCAGCGGTGCTGGACGCGTCTCGAAGTATCAGGGTGCAGTCGGAACCGTGTATTCGTACAACGTCGGTGTCGACTTCGCTCCGGTACAGGATGTTCGCTTCCGCGCCAACTACAGCCGCGCAGTCCGCGCACCGAACGTGTCGGAAACCGGCTTCCCGCTGGTGCCGAACTTCTCGAACGGCTTTGTCGATCCCTGCAACCCTGCCGTTCGTGGAACCGCTGTCCGCGCGGCGAACTGCCTGGCAGACATTGGTGCAGCAACGCTTGCAACCTTCACCGACATCACCCAGTCGCTGCCGATCGTGAGCGGATCGAACCCGAACCTGCTCGTCGAGACGTCGGACAGCTACACATATGGTGTCGTGATCGCGCCGAGCTTCATCCCTGGCTTCACACTGTCGGTCGACTATTACGACATCACGGTCGACAACGTTATCGCCAACGTGACGCCGCAGACCATTGTGAACCAGTGCTATGACTCGGCAACTCTGGACAACATCTTCTGCCGCCAGTTCTCGCGCTTCCGTGGCCCTGGTGTCGGTCCCCTGGGTGAAAACCCCGGTCGTCTGCTCGGGAACTCGCTGATCAACGCGCCGCTCAACTTCGCATCGCGCAAGCGTGAAGGCGTTGACGTAAACTTCGCTTATCGTCGCAACTTTGGCGATGTGTCGTTCAGCACCAGCCTGATCTACACGCACAACATCACCAACAGCAACTTCCAGGACCCGACCAACCCAAGCTTCGAAACCCGGAACCTGGGCCAGTTGGGCGATCCGAAGGACGAGTTCCGCTGGGACTTCGACGTTGGTGTCGGCGCGGCGACCTTTGGCTATCGCATGCGGTACATCGGTCCAATGTTCCTCAACGGGTTCAACACCTTGTTCCCGCTGAACAACCTGCCGGCCAGCGACGTCGATGCCTTCCCATACACGAAGATCGACTCCGTGATGTACCATGACGTGCGTGTCGACTTTAATCTTGAAGAAGGCGACAATGGTTACCTGTTCTTCGTCGGTGTCGACAACGTGCTCGACAAGGGCGTGCCGAACGGTGCCGGAACCGCGACTGGCGCTGGTAGCGCGATCTACAACTTCCGTGGTCGTAACTTCTATGCTGGCGTCCGCGCACGCTTCTGACGGTTAATCGCTTCGGAAAGAAAAAAGGGCCACACCGCGAGGTGTGGCCCTTTTTGCATCCGGTTTGTGCCGTGCGTTGATCCGCTACGCGCAGTTGTGACGTTACTGAATCCGCTTGGCCCGCACGGCACGCTTGTTGCGGACCTTCACGAAATAGCTGCCCATAACACCCGCCTTGATCTCCAGCGCATCGCCGATGGCGGGGTTAAAGGTCAGCGCCTCGGTCGTTTGCCACACTGCGCCTTCGGGGATGCCGATGTTCCAGCGCCCGCCTTCTGCGCGACCCAGGCTCTTGACCGTGGTCGTGAGCATCTTGTCTTCTTCGCTATCATTGTCGTTGCCGCCGAAGATCGACAGGTCGGGCAGGCGGAAGCCGAAAAGCGAGCGTTTGGTCTTCTTGACCTCCTTCTCCTCGATCACGACGATCTGCTTGGAGTCGACGGCTGCGGACAATTTGGCCGCGGAAGAGTCAAAACAGGCAAGGCGCTTGGCGTCGTCCGCAATCGAACGACAGGAATCGAGCGCTTCGAACAATTCGGGACTGGGCGGCGGGGCCGGTTTGTTGCGTTCCTGCGCAACTGCAGGGGAGGCGAGTGCAATCCCCGCGGCTGCGGCTGTCGCCCAAATGATATTAGCCTGCCTCATGATATCTTGCCCTTTTGCTGTTTAGGATTGCACCTGCCCATAAACCATCGCGGACGATGTGAAAAAGCGTTTTGGCTATGATCGCCGATTCTTGGCCGATTGGCTGCATGCAAATGCGCGGGGTGTTTGTTAACCCTATTGTGCAGGCGGCACCGGCTATGTGACTTTTATGCTACAACCGCTGGAAAAGCGTAGGAATCCGGTGTTGCGTGGTTGCCTAACTTTCCCACTTTGGCCTACACCCCCAAAATGGCAGGGCGAAAAGACCCTGCTGAACTGGGTTTAGCCGTACCTGCGGGTGAGGCGATCAAGGGGAAATAACCACATGAAGACGCAATTTAAGCTAAGCCTGCTTGGCACCAGCCTTTTGGTTGGTGCGGCATCGCTGGCGACGCCTGCCTTCGCGCAGGACGTGGCACAGGAACAGGATGCTCCTGCTGCCGGTGAATCGACCATCGTGGTCACCGGTTCGCTGATCTCCAACCCCAACCTCGAGGGTTCGGCTCCGGTCAACGTCACTTCGGCAGACGAAATCGAACTGCTGCAGTCGAACGTTGCAGAAGAAATCCTGCGTGAAATTCCGGGCGTCGTGCCTTCGATCGGCTCGGCCGTCAACAACGGTAACGGCGGCGCTTCGTTCGTCAATCTTCGCGGCCTTGGCACCAACCGTAACATCGTTCTGATCGATGGTACGCGCGTTGTGCCTGCTGGCCTTGCTGGCGTGTTCGACCTTAACAACATTCCGCTCGCTCTCGTCGAGCGCGTGGAAGTCCTGACCGGCGGTGCGTCGACCACCTATGGTGCGGATGCTATCTCTGGCGTCGTCAACTTCGTGACCCGTCGCGATTTCGCCGGTCTGGAAGCCAATGCCGGCTACCAGATCACCGAAAAGGGCGATGGCGGCACGTTCCGCGTCGACCTGACGCTGGGTGCCAACTTCGACGATGGCCGCGGTAACGCGGTATTCAGCCTTGGCTACCAGGAAGCTGACCCGGTTTACCAGGGTGCGCGTAACGTTTCGCTCGACACGCTGGAAACCTTCTCGGGCACCGCACTGGGGTCGGGCACGGCATTCCCGTCGCGTTTCTCGGGCGTGCGTAACCTCGCCGGAACTGCCAATGGCGGTACCGACCAGATCAACGCGCAGGGTCAGTTCGTTCCGACCTTCTCGACCTTCAACTTCAACCCGTTCAACATCTTCCAGACGCCGTTCGAGCGTTTCAACATGTTTGGCCAGGCCAACTATGAAATCAGCGATGCGGTTGAAGTCTACACGCGCGGTATCTTCTCGAAGAACACCGTCGATACCATTATCGCACCTTCGGGCGCCTTCGGTATCGCGGTCAATGTCGGCCTGAACAACCCGTTCCTGTCGGCGACTGCACGTAACCAGTTCTGCGCATTCGACGTCAACCCGAGCGCGACGGTCTATACGCCGCGCTTCACTCAGGCAGAGTGCGATGCTGCTGCTACGGCGCGTCCCGGTACCGCTGCCTATCGTGAAGTCGGCCAGAACAACACGTTCGTTCCGTTCGACACCAACGGCAACGGCGTGATTGCTGCTGGCGAAGGTTACTTCAACAACCCTCAGTCGGCTCTGTTCCGTCGTTCGGTGGAAGCCGGTCCGCGTATCAGCAACTACGTCACCCAGCTGTTCGACTACAAGCTTGGTGCACGTGGCGGCATCACCGATACCATCGATTGGGATGTCTTCGGTGCATATGGCGAAAGCGAAAACCGTCAGACCATCCAGGGCTACTTCACCAACTCGCGCGTACGTCAGTCCTTGCTGACGACGACCGATGCGGCCGGCAACGTGGTTTGCCAGAATGCAGCCAATGGTTGCGTTCCTGCCAACTTCTTCGGAACCATCTCGCAGGACGCGGTTGACTTCCTGGTTCAGGAAAGCTCGTCGTTCGTGAAGACCTCGCTGGCTCAGGCCCGCGCGACGATCAGCGGCGACTTCGGCGTCACCAGCCCGTTCGCGGCTGAGCCGATCGCTTTTGCTGTCGGCGGTGAATATCGTCGTTATCAGGCTTCGCAGGGTGCTGACACTCTGGCGCAGTCCGGCGAACTCGGCGGTGCAGGTGGTGCGACGCCAAATATCGCAGGCGGCTACGACGTGTACGAAGCCATCGGCGAATTGGTTCTGCCTTTGGTTTCGGATCGTCCGTTCTTCCAGAGCCTGACGATCGACGCCGGCATCCGCTACTCCGACTACACCGTCGATGCACCGGGCAGCCCCGGCTACACTGCAACGACGTACAAAGTCGGCGGCACCTGGGAGCCGGTCGATGGCATCGCCATCCGCGGTAACTATGCCCGTGCGGTTCGTGCACCGAACATCGCTGAACTGTTCAGCCCGGTTAACACCGGCCTGACCAACCTCGGCGTTGATCCTTGCGCGACACGTCGTACCAACGGTACCGTTCTGCGTCCGGATCTGACCGGCGAACTGCTGGCGGTCTGCCTTGCGCAGGGTGCAAACGGTGGCAACATCCAGAACATTCCTGAGCCGATTTCGGGTCAGGTTCTGTCAACTGGTGGTGGCAACCTCGGCATTCGTCCTGAAAAGTCGGACAGCTACACCGTCGGTGTGGTTCTCCAGCCTTCGTTCCTGCCCGGTTTCTCGGCATCGATCGATTACTACAACATCAAGGTTAGCCAGGCGATTTCCGCCCCGACACCTGCCGATGTTATCGGTGCGTGCTTCGGTGTTGGTCAGAACGGTATCTTCAACCCGGCTGCCGGTGCTTCGACCTCGGTTGCTTGTACCTCGATCCGTCGTGACCCGATTACCGGCGGCTTGAGCGGCGATCCGAACACGAGCACGGGCCTGCCTTCGACGCTGTCGAACTCGGGTAGCCTGCAGACTGACGGTATCGACGTGTCGATCAACTATCGTACCGACATCACTGACGGTATCGGTCTGGCACTGTCGTTCGCTGGTAACTACACCTTCGAAAACCGCTTCAATGCGTTCGTGGCTAACCCGCTGGGTGTAAACCGCGACTGTGTTGGCTACATCAGCACCAACTGCGGTTCGTTGCAGCCTGAATTCCAGTGGTCGCAGCGTACAACCCTGTCGTTCACGGACGTCGATGTCTCGCTTCTGTGGCGCCACATCTCGTCGTTCGAGCAGGAACCGCTTGATGTTATCGACTCCGGTCCGTTCTTCAGCGGTACGATCAACCCCAACATCCCTGGTGTTGGCGGTCAGACGGTGAACTTCGGCAAGATCGAAGCCTATGATTACTTCGATCTGTCGGCACGGTTTAACGTCAGCGATACTCTGACGTTCAACATCTCGGTTCAGAACCTGCTCGACAAGGAGCCGCCGATCACCGGTAACAATGCTGGTTCGACGACCTTCAACAGCGGCAACACCTTCCCGTCGACCTACGACGCATTGGGTCGCCGTTATGCAGTGTCGGCACGTCTGCGCTTCTAGTCCTTCGGGAACTCAAAAAATTGGGGGTGGGTCGCAAGACCCGCCCCTTTTTTTGTTTCCGGAGCAGACGGCGTTATCTGCGGCAAAATAATAGAGGAGACTATTGCAAATCGATTGCATTAGCAGGCTGGGTTCGGTAGTGGCTTTCCCAACAAAGGGGTGAGCCATGAAAACGTCGATAACCGTAAGCCTGTTGCTGAGCTCCGCTGTTGCTATGCCAGCTTTTGCACAGCCCTTTGCCGCGCAGCAGGATGGGAGCGATGCCAGCATTTCCGACGCTGAGGCGGGTGAGCCTGGCGGCAAGGCCGAGATCATCGTCACCGCCGCCCGCACGATTTTGCCCGCCAATGCCCTGCCGCTGACGATCGACGTGATCGGCAAAGAGGCGCTGGATCAGCAGATCATTCTGTCCGGGTCGGTAACCGATGCCGTTGCAGCGCTGACGCCGTCGTTTTCGCCAACGCGCGGCAAGCTGTCGGGTGCCGGCGAGACCCTGCGCGGTCGTTCACCTTTGTATGCGATCAACGGAATTCCCCAATCCACGCCGCTGCGTGACGGCAGCCGGGATGGCTTTACGATCGATGGTTTTTTCGTCGACCGGGTTGAACTGATCTACGGTTCCAATGCGCTGCAAGGTATCGGTGGCACAGGCGGTATCGTCAACCAGGTTACCGTAGGTGCCCCTGCTCAGGAAAGGCTGTCGGGCCGGGTGCTGTTGCAGGGGACTGCGGATGGCGACTTTCGCTCCGATGGTTTCGGCTACAAGGCCGCCGGGCTGGTCGCCTACAAGGCGGACCGGTTCGATGCGACCGTCGGCGCATCTTATGAGCGGCGCGGCGTCTTCTACGATGCGCGTGGTCGCCGGATTGGACTCAACTTGACCCAGGGCGAAACGCAGACGTCCGATGCCACGTCGGTCTTCGGCCGTTTCGGTTATGCGCTGTCGCCAACGGCGCGGGTTGATCTGATGCTCAGCCGGTATGAGCTGGAAGGCGATGGCGAGTTCGTAGCCGTCCCCGGCAATCGGCTGACGGGTATTCCGACCACCGCAGTGCGCGGCGTTGCCCCCGGCAGGCCTGCTGCCAACCGCACCGAGAGCGCGGCGCTGACGCTTACCGATACGGCACTGGGCGGCGGAAACTTTGTCAGCCAGCTGTTCTTCAACCGCAGCCGCGATACCTTTGGCGGCGAGATCGCGCCGATAGCGACCTTTCAGGACGCGCGCATCGCCCCGGTCGGCACATTGTTCGACCAGTCGCAGAACCGTTCGCGCAAGCTTGGCGGAAAGGTCAGCTATGAGCGCGCCGTACCGGGCTTTGAAGACCTGACCGCGACGGTCGGCTTCGACGCCCTGTTCGACACGACCGAGCAGCGGCTGATCGCGACAGGCCGCATATGGGTGCCACCCACGGAATTTCGCAGCCTAGCCCCGTTTGCGCAGGCCAACCTCAAGCTGTTGGGCAGCCTGGTACGGGTGGCAGGCGGCGCGCGCTGGGAAAATGTCGAAATCAAGATCGACGACTACACGACTCTTGCGACCACCACGACACCGCGCGGCGGGGTGTTGGTCTCTGGCGGCAGTCCCAAGTTCGATGACGTGCTGCTGAATGGCGGGGTGATCATCGAGCCGGCGCAAGGCATTCGCGTGTATGCGAGCTATGCCGAGGGCTTTACCGTGCCGGACGTTGGCCGCATCACCCGCGCCATCGGGACCGCTGGCGTCGACCTCGACACCTTCCTGGATATCAGCCCGATCATATCGAACAACCGGGAAATCGGCGCGGAGGTCAAGCGCGGGCCGCTGGATGCCAGCGTGACCTATTTCTGGTCGTCGAGCACGCGCGGGCAGATCCTGGTGGCGCGGCCTGACGGCATTTTCGATGTCCAGCGGCAGCGCGTCGAGATTGAAGGGCTAGAAGTGAATCTTGGCGTGCAACTGCCGATTGACGGCCTGCGGATATCGGCAGGCTATGCCCACATTCTGGGGCGCACCGATACCAATGCGGATGACCGTGTCGATACGGATCTCGATGGCACCAATATATCGCCGGACCGTCTGAACCTTGCCGCCAGCCTGGATCGGGGCAGGGTATCCGCCCGGGTGCAGACGCAGGTCTATTTCTCGCGCACGTTCGATGGCCTCGTGCGCGATCCACGCAATGATTTTGGCGGCTATACGCTCACCGATGCGTATCTGGGATATGATGTAGGGCCCGGCCGCATCATCCTCAGCGCGCAGAACATCTTCAACCGGCAGTACATCGATTACAACAGCGACGTGCGCCTGCCGACCGATAACCTGTCCTTCTTTGCGGGCCGGGGCAGGACGATGACGCTGGCATGGGACATGCGGTTCTGATGAAAACGCTCGACCTTCTGCACCGCTGGACTGGCGGGTTGATCGGGCTGGTGCTCGTCGTGCTGGGCGTGACGGGCACCATATTGCTGTATCGCGACAGCTTCGTCATGTTGCCCCATGCCGTTGATCGGCAGGTGCAATCGACCGAGGCGATCATCAGCGCCGTCGAGACGATCATGGCCGATCCATCAGGCAGACCCGCATCGATCCTGTTCGCGCGCGAAGGCTTTGGCCTCAACCTGTTGACCTGGCCGGATCGCAGCGGAGCGTATGCCGACCAGTCCGGCCAGATCGTGATCCGCTGGGCCAGCCACTGGCAGCGCCCGGAACTGTTCCTGTTCGATCTGCACCACCACTTGCTGGCGGGTGAAACAGGTGAGATCGTGGCGGGCGTCGCCGGGCTGTGTGCGCTGTTCTTCGTGATCAGCGGGACGATATTGTGGTGGCGCACCCGGGCCACATTTGCATGGCGCGTTTTGCCCGCGCGGATGACGCGCCCCGCGATCCTGCGCCATCACCGAGACTTAGGGGTGGTGATGGCACCGTTGCTGCTGCTGTCTGCATTTACCGGCGTATCGATGATCTTTCCGGTCGTCTCGGCGGTGGTGATCGGTCCTGCGACGCCCGCCGTATTGGCACAATCGGGCAAGGCCCCGGAGGTCGCCCCAGCCGCTCTGGCTCAGCGGCCGAACTGGCGCGGCATGATCGCTACGGCGCGGCAGCGGCATCCCGATGCGGAAATCCGGCTGATTGCTCTGCCGCGCGAACCCGGCGGTCTGATCACCATGCGGATGAAGCAGCCTGCCGAGTGGCTGCCGAACGGGCGCACGACCTTGTGGTTCGCGCCGGACAGCGGGCGGTTGGTCGAAGCGCGCGATGCCTTGCGCCTGCCGCGAGAGGCGCAGTGGTACAACACGCTCTACCCGCTGCATGCAGCCAAGGTGGGCGGCCTGACTTACCGCCTGGTGATGACGTTGGTGGGGTTGACGCTCACCCTGCTGGGGTCGCTGACCGTGTGGAGCTTCTGGTTCCGGCGGCGGCCCGTGAAGCGGATGCGCGTGTCCGAGCCGGTTGCAGCGGAATAGCGTTCACAGGTCGAACAGACCGTCCTGCGATCCTTCGGGCGGATTGAGGCCCAGGTGCTTCCACCCGCGCGCATTCAGGCAGCGGCCGCGCGCAGTGCGGGCAATCAGGCCCAGCTGGATGAGGTAGGGCTCGATCACGTCCTCGATCGTATCGCGCGGCTCCGACAGCCCCGCTGCCAGCGTTTCGACGCCCACCGGGCCGCCGCGATAGATATCCGCGATCATCATCAAATAGCGCCGGTCCATCGCATCAAGGCCCAGCCGATCCACCTCAAGCCGGGTCAGCGCGGCATCGGCTGCGATGGCATCGACGGTGGGTGCGCCCGCCACATTGGCGAAGTCACGCACGCGGCGCAGCAGGCGCCCGGCGACACGCGGGGTGCCGCGCGCACGCCGGGCGATTTCGGTGGCGCCATCGGCCGCGATGCCTAGCCCCAGCAAACGGGCAGCGCGCGTCACCACGGCCTCCAGTTCCTCGACCGTGTAGAAATTCAGCCGCACCGGAATGCCGAAGCGATCGCGCAGGGGCGTGGTCAGCAAGCCTTGCCGCGTCGTCGCACCGATCAGCGTGAAGGCGGGCAGGTCGATCCGCACGCTGCGCGCCGATGGACCCTCGCCGATGATGAGGTCCAGCGCGCGGTCCTCCATGGCGGGGTATAGCACCTCCTCGACCACCGGATTGAGCCGGTGGATCTCGTCGATGAACAGCACGTCGCCTTCTTCAAGGTTGGTGAGCAAGGCCGCCAGATCGCCCGATTTGGCGATCACCGGCCCGGATGTCGCGCGAAACCCGACGCCCATTTCACGCGCGATAATCTGCGCCAGCGTGGTCTTACCCAACCCTGGCGGGCCGAACAGCAGCACATGATCGAGCGCTTCCGACCGGCCCCGCGCCGCTTCGATAAACACGCGCAAGTTGTCGCGCGCCGCCGCCTGGCCAATGAATTCGGCCAGCGTCTTGGGGCGCAGCGCCGCATCCTGGTCTTCCGGGATACGGTCAGGGGTGAGGAGGCGGTCTGCGGTCAATTGCGCAACACTCTTTGACTGTCGATTTTATGGTGAACTATGCGCGCGATGGTGACTTCCTCGTTGACATAACGGTAGAGAATGCGGTGCGATCTGTAGGTGAACATCCGAACGTTATGGCCGATATCGGACCGGTCGGGACCAGCCATGGGATACTGTCTGAGAAGGGCAAAAATGCCGTCGAACCCTTGCATATACCGCAGCGCCGCGTCCGCTCCGAATTCTGTCAGGCCCTGGTACTGAATGCCCTCAAGATCGCGCATTGCATGCCGACTGAGCCTTAACCTAGGCATTCGGAATGCGTGCCATGATCTCCTTCAGCACATCTTCCGGCTCGGCATCAACGATTCCGGAGGCCAACCCTTCTTCGACCATCGCCTTGAGCCACGCATTATCCTCCGAAGCGCGCTCCTGATCGCGACGCAGCAAGTCTCGCACATAGTCGTTGGCATCGTAGTACAGCCCTTGGGCAACACGCTCATCAATCCATTGCTTGAGCGCAGGTGGCACCGAGATGGTCAATTCCGTCATGGCCTAAATTATAGACGAAAGGTGACCCAAGTCCAGCGATGGCAGCTCACCGCGCTGCCTTCTTCAGCGCCAGTCGCACCAGCGCGTCGAGAGTGGCGCCTTCGCCCAGTTCTTCTTCAGCGCCGGCGACAGCGCGGGCAGCGTCGGCGGGCTTGAAGCCCAGGTTCTGCAGTGCGGAGACCGCATCGGCGGCATGGTTGCCGACCGGGGCGGGGATACCGATGCCCGCCGGCCCGAGTATTATGCCGCCCATCTTGTCTTTCAGCTCGTTGACGATGCGCAGCGCCAGCTTCGGCCCCACGCCCTGCGCCCGGGCAACCATCGCCTTGTCGCCCTGTGCCACCGCGCGCGACAGCTCTTCCGGTGTGAGCGCGGACAGGATCGCCAGTGCGACCTTGGACCCCACGCCCTGCACGCCGGTGAGCAGGCGAAAGCCGTCGCGCTCGCTGGCCGAAGCAAAGCCGATCAGCCGCATGTCGTTCTCGCTGACCTGCATTTCGGTGTGCAGCACCACCTTCTCGCCTGCAGCAGCAAGGCCCGCCAGCGTGCGCGAGGACGCAAACACCAGATAGCCCACCCCGCCCACATCGATCACCGCGTGATCGGGGCCGGTGCTGTCGAGTGTCCCTGTAAGCTTGGCGATCATAACCTATCTTTCCCTCTCCCCTCCGCGGGAGAGGGTTGCGCAAGGCTCGGTGCCGAAGGCGCCTAGTCGAAGCTGGGAGAGAGGGGGGCTGCGCAATGCATCCTCGGATTACACCACGCTCCACCCTCTCCAAGCTGCGCTAGCCACTTACGCGGCAAGCTTCGCTGTCCTCTCCCGTCAAGGGAGAGGAGCGGGTTAGCGCAGTTTTTCATGCCCCACCAGATGCGCGTGCGTGATCGCCACGGCCAGCGCATCGGCAGCGTCGGGTCCGGCGATCTGGACGCCCGGCAGCAAGCGCTGGACCATCGCATCGATCTGCGCCTTCTCCGCCGCGCCTATGCCGACGATCGCCTTTTTCACGAGCCGCGGGGCATATTCGCCCACCGTCAGCCCGGCGCGGGCAAGACCCAGCAACAGGCCGCCGCGCGCCTGCACCAGCTTCAGCGTGGATTGCGGGTTCTTGTTGACGTAGATTTCCTCGATCGCCGCGCCGTCCGGCCTGTATTCTGCCAGGATCGCAGCGAGTGCGGTATCGAGTTCCAGCAGCCGCGCGGGCAGGGCGGCCTTGGCGTTAGTTTTGATCTGTCCGTTGGCGATATGGCTGAGCCGATTGCCCTCCGCACGGATTACCCCCCACCCGGTCGTACCAAGCCCAGGATCAAGGCCAAGGATGATCATTTAAAAAGCCCCTCACCTTCAGGGGAGGGGTTGGGGTGGGGGCGTGAATAGCCATCCCATCGATCGGGTAAGGTCTGCAATTTTTCATGGATGAGACCTAGGACTGCTTCCAAGCTCTGGCCCACTTCGTAGTTCGTGAACCGCATAGTAACATATCCCAAGTCAGCCAACACAGCGTCGCGCCTCGCATCCTGAACAGGATCATGCGTGTCGCCATCGACTTCAACGATGAGTCCCTTTTACGGACACATAAAATCGCAGATGAACGGGCCAATCACCGACTGGCGGCGGAACTTGTAGCCATCCAATTGGGAGCTTTTGAGGTACTTCCACAGGATGATTTCAAGGGGCGTCGGATTGTTGCGCAGTTCCCGCGCGAACTCGGCCAGCTTCGCTTGACTAGTCATTCCCCACCCCAACCCCTCCCCTGAAGGGGAGGGGCTTTTGTTATGCTACCCCAGCTTTTCCATCACCGCATCCGACACTTCGTAGTTGCCCCACACGGTCTGCACGTCGTCGTCATCGTCGAGCGCGTCTACCAGCTTGAACAGGGTTTGCGCGTCGCTTTCGGCGACGTCGACGCGGACCTGCGGGCGCCAGGCGAGCTTGACGCTTTCGGCTTCACCGAGTGTCTTTTCCAGGGCACCGGATACCTCGTGCAGGGCTTCCATGCTGGTCCAGATCTCGTGGCCATCCTCGGTGGATTCGATGTCTTCCGCGCCCGCTTCCATCGCGGCCTCCAGCACCTTTTCCTCATCGCCTGCACTGGCGGGATAGGTGATCAGGCCGACACGGTCGAAACCATGGCTCACCGCGCCGGATGCGCCAAGATTGCCGCCATTCTTGCTGAAGGCGAGGCGCACGTTGGTCGCGGTGCGGTTGCGGTTGTCGGTGAGCGCCTCGACGATCAGCGCGATGCCGCCCGGGCCATAGCCCTCATAGCGGATTTCTTCGTAGTCCTCGCCGCCGGCAGCCGCGGCCTTGTCGATCGCGCGCTGGATGTTGTCCTTGGGCATCGACTGCGCCTTGGCGGCATTGACCGCCAGACGCAGGCGCGGGTTCATGTCCGGATCGGGCATGCCCAGCTTGGCAGCCACGGTGATTTCGCGGCTGAGCTTGGAAAACATCGCCGAGCGCTTTTTGTCCTGCGCGCCCTTGCGGTGCATGATGTTCTTGAATTTGCTATGGCCTGCCATGGCGGATATCTGCCTGCTTGATGGAATGGAACTATGCTGGTGCGCGGCCTTACATCAGCAAGGCGCGCACTGGCAAGCCGCAGGCGACACAGATGCCGGTCAGATGATGATGGCGGTGCCGCTGGCCGATACCATCAGCATGGAACCTCTCTCGCCGATGACTTCATAGTCCAGATCCACACCCACGACGGCATTGGCGCCGATCTTCTGTGCAGCAGACTTCAGTTCCTCGAGCGCTTCCTTGCGGGCGCGCGCCAGAACGTCCTCGTACTTGCCCGAACGGCCACCGACGATGTCGGTAATGCTCGCAAACAAATCGCGGAAGAGGTTGGCACCGACGATGACTTCGCCGGTTACGATGCCCAAATATTCCTTGGCCGGGCGGTTATCGAGCGAGGCTGTGGTGGAAACGATCATTGCGTATCTCCTCTCTTGGTTCGTTGCGATGCCTGTTAATGCGGCTGGATTACCCCAGGCCGAGCGCGGCCTTGTAGGTGTCCAGAATCAGTTCCATTTCCTGCCGGTCATGCGGCTCCATTTTGCGCAGGCGCACTATCTGGCGCATGATCTTGGGATCATAGCCCTGCGATTTCGCTTCGGCATAGGTGTCGCGGATGTCGTCGGCGACACCCTTTTTCTCTTCTTCCAGACGCTCGATACGCTCGATGAAAAGGCGCAGCTGGTCGTCGGCGGACATGGTTTCGCTCATGATGGGTCTTTCGCTTGGGTGGAAGGCGTTTCGGTGGAATGCCGGGCGAATCTCCCGGCGTGAATATGGCGGACCGTTCCCTTAATGAGGGTCGGCGTTCTTCGCCACGCTTTCCTTCATCCGGGCGAGCTGTTCGTCGGTTGCCTCACCCTGGTACCGCGCCTTCCACTCGGCAAAATCCATGCCGTAGATCAGGCGGCGCGCGGCATCGCGATCGTCTGCCCCGCCTGCGTCCTGCACCCAGTCGGCCAGGCAGTTGCGGCAGAAGCCGGCGAGCCCCATCAGGTCTACGTTCTGGGCGTCATGCCGGTGCCGCAGATGGGCCACCAGGCGGCGGAAGGCGGCGGCCGCCACCTCGTCCGAAATGGCGATGTCACCGGGTGAAGAAGGGGCAGGGATGTTGGCTGACATGATTTTTTCCAGAACGGTTTTGCGATTGGGGACGCACTGGCCTAAGCATCGCGCAGCAATGCCGCTACGGTATCAGATACCGAAGCGCGGACCAGTTCAGGGGATGTACGTGTCACAGACTATCGCCAAGCGCAGCCGCAAGGTCAAGATTCTCGCAACGCTCGGCCCGGCAAGCAACAGCCCTGAGATGATCGAGAGGCTGTTTTTGGCAGGCGCGGATGCGTTTCGCGTCAACATGAGCCATGGCGACCACGCAACCCACGCCAGGACGATCAACGCCATCCGCCAGATCGAGACCAAGCTGCAGCGGCCGATCACCATCCTGTGCGACCTGCAAGGCCCCAAGCTCAGGGTCGGCACGTTCGAGGGCGGCAAGGCTTTCCTGAAGCACGGACAGCATTTCACGCTCGATTCAGACCCTGCGCCGGGCAACGATGAGCGGGCGTATCTGCCGCACCGGGAGATCTTCGCCGCGTTGGGCAAGGGCCAGCGGTTGCTGATCGACGATGGCAAGATGGTGCTGCGCGTGTTGCGGCCGGGCGACAGCGAGATTTTGTGCTCGGTGGAAGTCGGCGGGTTCATCTCGGACCGCAAGGGCCTGAACGTGCCCGATAGCCTGGTGCCGATGGCAGCGCTGACCGAGAAGGACCGCCGCGACCTTGCCTTCTCGCTGGAGATGGGCGCCGACTGGATCGCGCTCAGCTTCGTGCAGCGCCCGGACGACGTTGCCGAGGCGCGCAGCCTGATCGGTGGCCGTGCGGCGCTGATTTCCAAGATCGAAAAGCCTGCTGCCTTGGGCTCGCTCGATGGCATCATCGAATTGTCCGATGCGGTAATGGTCGCGCGCGGCGACTTAGGGGTAGAAATGGCCCCTGAAGAAGTGCCCGTGATGCAAAAGCGCATCGTCGAGACCGCGCGGCGCTCGGGCAAGCCGGTGGTGGTCGCCACCCAGATGCTCGAATCGATGATCACCAGCCCCTCGCCGACCCGCGCGGAAGTGTCCGATGTCGCCAATGCGGTGTATGATGGCGCGGATGCGGTGATGTTGTCCGCCGAGACCGCAGCGGGCGATTGGCCCGAGCTTGCGGTCGGCATGATGGACCGCATCGCCACGCAGGTTGAGAGCGACCCCGGCTTTGCCGCGCGGGTGCACTTCATCGAAACATTGCCTGATTCCACGACGGCGGACGCGCTGTCCGCAGCCTGCAGCGAAATCGCCAAGACCGTGCGGGTGAGCGCGATCGTGTGCTTCACGCTGTCGGGATCCACCGCGCGGCGGGTGTCGCGCGAGAGGCCATCGGTGCCGATCATGGTGCTGACGCCATCGCGCGAGACCGCACGGCGCGTTGGCCTTTTGTGGGGTGCCTATCCTGTAGTGACGCGCGATATCGGCAGTTTTGAAGAGATGATCGGCAAGGGCAAGCGCATGGCGCTGCGTCATGGCTTTGGGGAGGCCGGGGGCAAGATCATCGCCCTGGCCGGCGTGCCATTCGGTACGCCGGGATCGACCAACGTGCTGCACATCGTCACGCTGACCGGCGACGAGCTGCGCGGCTATACCGACTGATACGCCAGCGGATGCTCTAGCAGCGCCCGGTCGCGCGTCAGCAGCCGTGCGCCGGCCTGCTGCGCCTGCACCAGCAGCAGCTCATCGAACGGATCCTTGTGCGTGATGGGCACCAGCAGCGGCGTGGCTGCGGTTTCAGGGTCGAGGGTTAGAATGTCGAGGCCAATAGCCCGGAGATAGCTGTACGCTGCTATCGGATCGATCGAGCCCTTCCGGGTGCCTGAGGCGAAAGTGGAATTCCACTTGATGCGGATTTCCCAAATCGAGATGGTCGATGCCAGCACCGCGTTCGCCGGATTATTGAGCAAAGCCCATTCGCGCGGCTCGATCTCGGACTGATTGGTCGCCAGCCAGATGATGAAATGCGTGTCGAGCAAAAGTCTCAATCGTCGAGGCCCAAAACCTTTCGGCTGAAAGCCGGATCGTCGAATTCAGGCGGCCAAAGGTTTTGCCCCTCCCATTGGTCAAGGCCATGCTCTTTGCGGTAAGCATCCCCTGCGGCCCAGTCGAGGGGCTTTGCAATTGATGTTGGAGGGTTCATTTCAGCGACTGGCATGCCGTCGTTTGTGATGACGACCCGCTCGCCGCGCATGACGGCTGCTATAGCTTCCGAAAAACGGGCCTTGGCTTCGCGGATCGACATTTCCATGCGCCGCGAATACCACAATCCGTGACCATCATGTAGTCACAATGTCGATCACGCCCTTGGACGCGAGGTCTGCATACAGGGTCGGTGCATCGCGGAAGACATGGCCTTGCAGGCCGCAGGCGATGGCGCTTTCAATGTTGTCGGCGCGGTCATCGATGAACAGCGCGCTGGCCGGATCGATGCCGAACCGGTCGATGGCCAGGTGATAGATCGCAGGATCGGGCTTGATCAGCTTTTCCGCGCCTGAAACGACGATATCCTGAAACAGGTCGAACACCGGCGCGGTGGGGCGGAACAGCTCCCAGAATTCCACGCCGAAATTGGTGATGCCGAAGATGGGATATCCCTTGAGCGCCAGCCGCTCGACAAGGTCGAGCATGCCCGGAACGGGGCCGGGGATGGTCTCCAACCAGCGCGGGACGTATTGCGCGATCAGATCGGCATGGGCGGGAAACTGCGCGGCCAGTTCGGCGATCATTTCATCCAGCAGGCGGCCTTCGTCGTGCTGGGAGTGCCACTCCATGGTGAGCACGTTGGTGACAAAATGGTCGAGCTCAGCCGGGTCGTGGATCAGCTTGGCGTACAGATGGCGTATGTCCCACTGATACAGCACGTTGCCGACGTCGAAGATGATGGCATTGATCGGCTGTTGCATCGCCTTGGCCTTTCACGCGCAAGCAAAAGGCCCCGGAGCCTGCCGGAGCCTTTGCATGGTCTTCGTATCGTCAAAGCCTCCACGCACCAAAAGGTTGCGCGGGCGCCGGGTCAGCCCTGGCGCGCCTTGAAGCGACGGTTGGTCTTGTTGATCACATAGGTGCGGCCGCGACGACGGATCACGCGGTTATCGCGGTGACGATCCTTGAGCGACTTCAGCGAGTTGCGAATCTTCATGACGTTCAGGCCCTTGATTGAAATTGTCTGGTGCGGCGCAGAACCGAAGAATGCAAGCGCGCCGTGCGCTGGCATCGTGCCGGGTATTCCATGCCGGAAAGCGGCGCGGATACGTGGGAGGGCCAGTAAAGTCAAGCATCGCAGCCAGCAAAGCTGTGGTTTTTTGCCCACCTTCATTGGCCATTCATGCCGAGTTGCGTTAGGCAGGCTTATAGCAATCCGGGGCCGGGCGAAGTCAACAAAAGGGCGCAGATACCATGAGTTTTACCCGCAGATCACGTGGCATTGCCATCGGCCTGGTGGCAGGGCTGACCATGATGACGGCCGCATGCGTGTCACCAGCCGGGCCGGTCGAGGCTGTCCGGTTCGTCTCGCCCGATCGCGCAAGCGAACTTGGACGCGGACCGATTCGCGTCGTGGCAGGCCAGGGCATGGACCCAGCAGCGCTCGAATTCCGCACTTATGCTGCGGCTGTCGAGCGCGAGTTGGAGCGGGTCGGCTATCAGGTGCTGCCCGTCGGAGCCGGCGCCGGCCGCAATGTGCAGACGGCAGACCTCGCGATCGAGCGGTCCGTATTGGCACCACTGGGCGCAGAGCGCAGCCCGGTCAGCGTAGGCGTGGGCGGCGGCACGGGCAGCTTCGGGTCGGGCGTTGGCCTTGGCATCGGCATCAATCTGGGCGGGCGGCCCAAGGATCGGATCGCGACACAAATGTTCGCCAACATCCGTGCCGGGGATGGCGCGGTCTTGTGGGAGGGGCGCGCGATGGTGGAAGCCAAGGCAGGATCGCCGATGGCCGAAACGCAGCTCAACGCCGCCAAACTTGCCGAAGGGCTGTTTAGCGGGTTTCCCGGCGAATCCGGAGCGACTATCAAAGTCCCATGACCAATACCAAGACCCCCAGCATTACATGCGCTTTCGATTCCGGTAACATCCTCGTCCAGTCGCTTTCCCCGACGGCAACTGGCGGCTGGCGCGCCGAGCTTGCGATTCGCAAGGATAAGGATTCCGATTTCTTTCAGTGGTTCCACTTTCGTGTCGCAGCACAAGCGGGCGAGGAACTGGAACTGGTCATCAACGGCCTCAAGGATTCGGCCTATCCCGGCGGCTGGCCGGGCTATCGTGCCTGCGTCAGCGAAGATCGCGATTATTGGGGTCGCGCCGAAACATCGTACGATGCCGCCCTCGGTACCCTGACCATTCGGCACCAGATGTCGGGGGGAGCCGCCTGGTTTGCGTATTTTGCGCCCTATTCCATGGAGCGGCACCACGATCTGGTGGCTGAAATGGCCAGCCGTCCCGGCGTGCAGCATCGTGAACTCGGCCTCAGCATCGAAGGCCAGCCGATCGATTGCATCGAGATGGGCGAGGGGCCGCTGCAGGTGTGGCTGTACGCCCGCCAGCACCCTGGTGAGAGCATGGCCGAATGGTGGATGGAAGGCGCGCTGGAGAAGCTGACCGATCCGGCGGACCCGCACGCGCGGTTATTGCGCAGCACATGCACGCTGCATATCGTGCCCAACATGAACCCGGACGGCTCGGCGCGTGGGCATCTGCGCACCAACGCTGTGGGCGTCAACCTCAACCGCGAATGGCACGAACCGTCCGCGGAACGCAGCCCCGAAGTGCTGTGCGTGCGCGATGCGATGGACGCCACCGGCGTGCACTGGGCGATGGATGTGCATGGCGACGAGGCGATCCCGGCGGTGTTCATCGCCGGCTTTGACGGCATCCCTTCATGGACCGAAAGCCAGGGCACGCGCTACGAGCGGTTCCGCGCCCTGCTCGCCAGCCGGACCCCTGATTTCCAGACGAAGCAGGGCTATCCCAAGGCACCTGCCGGGCGCGCGAACTTGTCGATGTCGACCAACCAGCTGGCGGAGCGCTTCGGCCCCTCGCATGGCTGCGTGGCGATGACGCTGGAAATGCCGTTCAAGGACAATGACGACCTGCCCGATCCCGATCAGGGCTGGAGCCCAGAACGGTCGAAACTGCTGGCGCACGATTGTCTGGCGGTGCTGGCCGAAATGGTTGCCGGCGAGGGCTGATCTAACTCCTGGGGAACAGCACCGCGATCCGGCCGAGCTGTTCCCGCACCGGATCGAGCACATCGTCCTGCGTCTTGCCCAGCCGCACGATCGTGAGCCGCTGGCTGGGGCTGACGATGACGAACTGGCCCAGATGCCCCTGCGCTGCGAACACATCGCCAGGCAGCAGATCCGGGTACAGGATCTTGCGTGATCCTGCGGGGCGCGGCTTGCTAAGCCAGATATGCCCGCCATAAGCCGGATCGTTGGGCGATGAGGTGAGCATAAAATCTACCCAGCCGCGGGTCAGGAACTGGTTGCCCGCAATCGATCCCTTGTTGCGCAGAAACTCGCCGAACTTGGCCCAGTCGCGGGCATCGGCCTGGATGATCGATCCGCCGATCATCGTCCCCGATGCATCGAACTCGGGCACCATCGACGTAATGCCCAGCGGCTCGAACAGGCGCCCGCGCATGTAATCCAGCATCGCGCGGCGGCGGACCTCTGGGTCCTTGCTGGTGGTCAGCTGCCGGGTGATGATGTCGCTCAGGATCACGGTGGTGTTGGTCGAATACTCGAACTTCGATCCCGGCTCGGCCTCCAGCGGCTGGCTGGCGGCGTAGCGCACCATGTCGTCGCGGCCATCCAGGAACAGCATGCGGACCTCGTCCGATTCGTAAGGCGGATTGCCCGCTTCAGTGTGCTCCAGCCCTGATGCCATGTGCAGCAGGTGCCGCAGTGTGATCGCGCCGCGCGGGTCGCCGGGGCGCTGCCAATCGGGAACCGGGGCAGGGGCATCGAGCGCCAGCCGACCATCTTGCACCATCAGCCCGACCAGCACTGCCGTCACGCTCTTGGCCATCGACCAGCTGATGAAGCGGGTGCTGCGATCATAGCCGGGGGCGTAGCGCTCAGCGACGATCTCACCGCCGCGCATGATGACGAGCGCGCGCGTTTCGGCCATCTCATCATCGGTGAACAACCGGTCGATTTCGGCATTCAGCGTCGCAGCCGGAACGCCGGGGACCTCCGCCACCATAGTCTCGCCGCTTTCAGCCGCCTTGCTCTGCACGCCATACAGGCTAAAGGCGGTTGCGGTGATGATGCCGGTTGCGGCAAGGGCCATGAGGATGCGGTGCTTCATGCGCGCATCCATCAATCAGGCGGGGACCAATGGCAACTCGAAATATGGGCGCAAAGCCGATGGGCGGCAAAGGCGGCAAGCTCAAATGGGTGCTGCTGGGGCTGGCCGTGCTGCTGGGGGTAGGGCTGATTTACGCCTGGCCGATGATGGGCGCCTACAGCAAGACCGGTGCGGCGTATTCTGCGCGCGTGGTGTGTTCCTGCCGGTATATCGGCGGCCGTGCACTGGGCGATTGCGAGAAAGATCTGGAGCCGGGGATGGAAATCGTCAGCCTCAGCGAAGCGGCCGATGCCAAGCGCATCGATGCAACCGTGCCGCTGCTGGCGAGCGAAAGCGCGGAATTCCGCGAAGGCTATGGCTGCGTGCTGATGACCGACAAGCAACGCGAAGCGGTGCGCTGAACGACAGAGCGCCGTCCTTCCTACACCCGATCAGCCTGAGCGTGTCGAAGGCCTTGCTGTTCGGCCAGCGTGGGCGCGGGTCCTTTGACAGGCTCAGGATGAGCGACGGGGGCAGTGTGGTGCGCTGGCCCACTGACTGCTGCTCTAGAAGCTGACGGTCATCTGCCCATAGGCATAGCGGGTATCGCCGAACCCCGAGGCGTTGGGCGCGGCATCGAGCACACTGCCGCTGGTGAGCAGCGCGCTGCCTGCCTCGAACCGCAGTTTCTTGTCGATCAGCCAATGGCCGATGCGTACCTCGATCATATGCCCGACAAAACGCCCTGAAGCGCCAGAAGCGTCGGCCGGACCAGCATTGCCGAACCGGTCGCGCCGGTCTTGCAGCCAGGTGGGCCGCCACAGTGCCATCACATCCCAGCGAGCGGCGGGCGCAGCTTCAAGCCGAAGGCCGGGCGCCATTATATTCGTGCGGGCGAGCGCGCCGAAGATGCCGCTCGGGCCGAACTCCCACCGGCGCGCCCCGAACAGCGTATCGAACCGGGTGCTGTCGGGCGTGCGCGGATCATCGCCGCTCGCTATGTCGAACAGGACTGAAAGGCGCGGCTTTCCCGGCAGATTTGAGCTGTAGCCGATTTCGGCATGGGCGAAGAAGGCCCGTACATCCTGCAAAGGCGCGTTGGCCGCGGTCGATTGCCGGATCGTGCCGGTCTGCAGCACGCCTTCCATATCTAAATCCCATCCTCCCGGATGCGGCGCGCGGTGCAGGCGTGCGCCCATTGTCAGCAAGCGACGGTTGCGGGTGGCGCCATTGTCGCCGTCGCGCTCGTTCAGCCCAAAGATGTTGGCTTGCAGCGCGACTCCGGCGAACAGGTCCGGCCGGGTGTAATGCGCGCCCCAGAAGGTGAGGTCGAAGCTTTCGCGGTCCCAGCGCACCTGGTTGTCGATCAGGCCGGCGCGGTCGGATGGCAGGCGGGTGTGCGGCAGCGTGTAGAACGCGGTCAGCGTATCATCGGCTACACCGCGCCAGTCCAGCCTCAGCCCGGTGAAGCTGTTGATGGTATTGCGAAAGGCATTGCGCGCGGAAAGTCGCCGGGAACCCAAATTCAGGTGGAAACGCCCGGCGGTCAGTTCCACCGGGCCGGTGGCATAGCGGATCGAAGCGCGGCTTAGCTCCAGCGCATTGACCTCACTGGTGCTGACCGCACCGGGCGCATCGATCAGGTATCCGCGGGCATCGATCAACTCGGCGGAAAATGTCCACGGCCCGGTGCGATAATCGGCTGCAACCGCGGTCTGGATCGTCAGCGCATCGTCGCGCGGCGGCAGTCCGGGGCGGTATTGGCCCTCCAGCAGTTCATAGCGCAGGCGCAGCGTGCCGGAGACGGTCAGGCCATCGGCTGGCGCAGATTGCGCCCGCGCCTGAGCGATCGACATCATCGCCGCCAAAATCGCTGCCAGGATCGCACTGATGCGCAACGCAAATACCCCCTCGTTGCAGGGGTAGCTCAATCGATGCGCAATGTTGAGTGCGAACCGCTCAGGCGGCGAGCGCAGGTTCGACCGGTTCGGTGCTGGCGATCCAGCCGCCGCCCAGCACGCGGCTGCCGGCATACAGCACCGCTGCCTGTCCCGGTGCAACGCCATATTCGGGCTGCACGAACACCAGCCGCCGATCCGCGCCGCTGCCTTCGATCCGGGCAGGGGCGGGCTTGGCCAGCGAGCGGACCTTGACCTCCATCGGGCCTTCGTACGCGCCGCCGATCCAGTTCATGTCGACAATCTGCGCCGCGCGCGTCGCCAGGGCCGCGCGCGGGCCGACGATAACGCGGCGGCTGGCAGCGTCGATCTTCACGACATACAGCGGCTCGGGCTGTCCGCCGATCTCAAGCCCCTTGCGCTGGCCGATGGTGAAATGGATGAGGCCCCGGTGCTCGCCCAGCACCCGGCCATCGATGTGCCGGATTTCGCCGCCGGTATCCGCATCGGGCCTCACCTTGCGCACGACAGAGGCATAGTCGCCATCGGGCACGAAGCAGATGTCCTGGCTGTCGGGCTTGGCCGCTACGATCAGCCCCATCTGCTGGGCAAGCGCGCGCACCTGCGGCTTGGGCAGGTCGCCCAGCGGAAAGCGCAGGAAATCCATCTGCGCGTCGGTCGTGGCGAACAGGAAATAACTCTGGTCGCGGGCCGGATCGTGCGCGCGGTGAAGCTGCGATGCACCATCGCTGCCGATCACCCGGCGCACATAATGTCCGGTGGCAAGGCAATCTGCGCCAAGATCGCGCGCCATCTGCAGCAGGTCGGTGAACTTCACCCCCATGTTGCACTGAATGCAGGGGATGGGGGTGCGCCCGGCCATATACTCATCGGCAAAGCGCTCGACCACGGATTCGCGAAAGCGGCTTTCATGATCGAACACGTAATGCGCGATCCCCAGCCGGTCGGCGACGGCGCGCGCATCGCGAATGTCCTGGCCGGCACAGCACGATCCCGCGCGCTTTACCGCCGCGCCATGATCGTAAAGCTGCAGGGTGATGCCGATGGTTTCCGCGCCCGTCGCCGCTGCCAGCCCGGCCACGACCGACGAATCGACCCCGCCCGACATCGCCACGACGATTCGCCGCGCCTTCATGTCGCCGGTCAGCTGAAAATCGGGGGAGGGCATCATGTCCATACCGGCTCATGTAGCGGTGGGGGCAGCTTTCTGCCACCCCGGCCCGGCAATTATTTGCCGCGTCAAAGCGTCACCGGAATGGCGGAAAACCGGCGGTTTTACATCCAAGGTCACATGCAATTAACCAAGGCTAATCAGCGATGAAGGCAGCTTTTACCTGCTCTTACGGATTGGCTGGTAGATCGCAAAACATGGAAATGAACTTCCCCCACGACACGGTCAGCAACGCCGCCAACACGGTGGTGAGCCTGCGCACGCTGGATATGGACATCCTGCGCGTGCTGGCGTTCGCGCCCCGGTGGACACGGCACGAACGCCAGCCGGTGGAATCGCATCCGCATGCGTTGCTGGCCATGTTCGCAGGCACGGTGCGCGCGGACAAAGTGGAGCCGGGAAGCTTCAATCCGCACTTTGCCGCTGCCTTGAACCACCTTGGCGCGGCGCAGCAGCAAGGTGAAAGTGGCGTTTACCATTCTGCTTCAGTCAATCGCAAAGCCGCTCGGTTACTCCCTTCCCACGCATCCCCCAGCGTATCCCATTGTACTAGTCAGGCCTTTTGAGGACATGATGATCGAGAACCAGAAAATCAAACCAGCGCAGGTCATCGGTCCGCTCGGCGAGCCGTTGACGCTGGACAACCTGCCGGCCCCCGGCACCAAGCGCTGGGTCGTCCGTCGCAAGGCTGAAGTGGTCGCCGCCGTCAACGGAGGTCTGCTGACCATCGACGAAGTGTGCGAGCGCTATGATCTGACGCTGGAAGAGTTCGCTTCGTGGCAGCGGGCGGTGGATCGGTCGGGCATGCCCGGCCTGCGGGTCACGCGCATCCAGCACTACCGCGACCTTTATGAGCGCCAGCAGCGTTACTGACGCAGCGAAAGCTCGATACAAAAAGGGGTGCGATCCAGACCGGATCGCACCCCTTTTTGTTTCTCCAGAGTTTGGCTGACCAGCCGCCCTCAGCTCTCGGCAGCTGCCGTTTCGATATCGCCAGCCTCTGCAGCCTTGCGACGCGGCGCCGCCCGGCGCTTGGGCTTGGGGGCTTCAGCTTCCGGTGCCTCGGCTGCCGCGCCGATGGCAGGCGGCAGGATCATCGGATCGAGGCCGTTGCCTTCGGTTGCAGCTTCCACAGCGCGCGGCGGACGTCCGCGACCACGACGCGGCGGTGCTGCCTGTTCCGGCTCGCCAGCGGCTGCCGGCGCGGAAACCGGTGCAGCGTCTTCCCGCGGCTGCGGACGAAGAGCCCGCTCGTTGCGCTGCCGCGAAGGGCGTTCGCTATTGGAGTCTTCGTTGCGATTGGTGTCACGGTTCGCGTCGCGGTTGGTGTCGCGCTGGCCATCGCGGTCATCGCGGGGACGCCGCTCGCGCCGCGTATCGTTCTGCCGCGCTTCATTCTGGCGGCCCTCGTTCTGCCGCCCATCACTTTGACGGTTTCCGCTGCGCATGTTGCCACGGTTGTCGTCGTCGCCTTCGTCCTGATCGTCATCCTGGCTGTTGCGGCTCTGTTCGTCGGCCTGATCGAGCGACGAGGTATAGCCGCGCTGGCCATTGCCCTGGCCACCGGAATAGCCGCCATTGTCGTCATCATCATCGGCATAATCGGCTGAGTTGTCGCGGCCCTGGTCTTCACGCGGGCGGCGATATTCGTCCTGACGCGCACGATTGTCGGCAAGCACGCGGAAATAATGATCGGCAAACTGCAGATAATATTCGGTCGCGACGCGATCGCCGTTCATCTGCGCATCGTGCGCCATTTTCTTGTATTTTTCGAGCATCTGGGTGGCATTGCCACGTGCCCGGCTGTCGATACGGTTGCCCTGGTCCATGCCCCCGCTGCGGCCCGTGGGCTGCGGACGATTATTGCTACGGCCGCGACGACGGCTCGTTCCACGATTGTTGTTCAACTTTGAGGCTTCCTTATCAGTCGCAAATTGTATGCGTGTCCTCTGCGCGTCCGTGCAGCCCGTCGCCATAAGGCGCCTGCGCGTCCCAGCCTTTCATCCGCTTTGAGTGGCCTTGAACAGCTGCCCTAGTAAGATGATTGGGGTAGCGAGCGTGACGGGCCATCCGCCGACATCACCTTTCTCGCTGGACCGGTGGTAGCGGCTCGCCGATGCCTTGCCAAGCGAAATATCAAGCGTCGCTGCGGCCCTGCAAGATCATTGCGCGATCGTGCCCGGCAAGGTCGGGCCTGCAGCGCACCTCAAACCCGCTCGCCCCTGCAAGTGCGGCCACCGCCGCGCACTGGGTCGCGCCGATCTCCAGGATGGCGATGCCATCGGGCGCGAGCAGGCCGGGCAGGGCAGGGATCACTATGCGGTAGTCGTCCAGCCCGTCTTCGCCTGCAAACAGGGCGCTGTGCGGTTCGTGCGCCATCACCTGGGGTGCCAGAACGGCGGAGGTCTCGACATAGGGCGGGTTGGCGAGGATCAGGTCGAACGGGCGGGCAAGCGCATCCTGCCATCCCGCCTGCCGCCAGTCGCCGTGCAGTATCTGCGCGCGCTGTCCCATGCCGGTTATGGCGGCGTTTTCGCGGGCGATGGCGAGCGCAGCCTCGCTCGCATCGATACCCGTCCCGTGCGCGCCTGGCCATTGCGCCAGTGCGGCGAGCAGCAGCGCGCCCGATCCCGTGCCGAGGTCGAGGATTCTTTCGGGCGACCGGTCTGCCAGCGCCTCGATCGCGGCCTCGATCAGCGTCTCACTGTCTGCCCGCGGGATCAGAACGGCGGGGGACACATTCAGGGTGAGCGACCAGAACTCCTGCTGCCCGGTGATGTAGGCGACCGGCTCATGCGCCAGCCTGCGCGCGATGCGGGCGGCAAAGGCCTCCGGCGCGTCATCCTGCATCCGGCCGAGCAACAGCGCGCTGCGGCTGATGCCCAGTACATCGGCCATCAGCAGTTCCGCATCCAGCCGGGGCGTGTCGGAGACCTCCGCCAGAGTGTGCGCTGCCGCGCGCAGGACTTCGGCGATGGTCATCGCCAACGCTCTCTCAGCCTGAGCCGCCTCATGAGGGGCTTGCGCGATCATCGTCGCCCCCTCCGCTCAGCCTGAGCCTGTCGAAGGCCACGCGCCCACGCAAGCGACATAGCGGAGCCTTCGACAAGCTCAGGCTGAGCGGGCGTGAGAGGAGCGTTGCCCGCCATCACCCGGCCATTTCCATGTTCGCCAGCCGGCTGGCCTGGTCCTGCGCGGTGAGTGCGTCGATCAGTTCGCTCAAGCCGGCGCCTGCCAGAATCTCGTCCAGCCGGTGCAGCGTCAGGTTGATGCGGTGGTCGGTCACCCGGCCCTGCGGGAAATTGTAGGTGCGGATGCGTTCCGATCGGTCGCCGGAGCCGACCATCGACTTGCGCGCATCGGCCTCGGTCGCCGCCGCCTTGCTGCGTTCCAGCTCGTACAACCGTGCGCCCAGCACCTTCAGCGCCTTGGCCTTGTTCTTGTGCTGCGATTTCTCGTCCTGCTGCGTCACCACCAGGCCGGAGGGCAGGTGAGTGATGCGCACCGCGCTGTCGGTGGTGTTGACGTGCTGCCCGCCTGAGCCCGATGCGCGGTACACGTCGATGCGCAGGTCGTTGTCGTTGATCTGCACGTCCACCGCTTCAGGCTCTGGCAACACCGCGACGGTGGCGGCAGAGGTATGGATGCGCCCACCGCTTTCGGTCATCGGCACGCGCTGCACCCGGTGCACGCCGCTTTCGTACTTCAGCTTGGCGAACACGCCTGCGCCGTTGACCGACGCGATGACCTCCTTGAAGCCGCCGACATCCGATGCGCTCGCCGACATGATCTCGATCCGCCAGCCCTGTTCCTCGGCAAAGCGCGAATACATCCGCAGCAGATCGCCTGCGAACAACGCCGCCTCGTCGCCGCCGGTGCCTGCGCGGATTTCCAGCATCGCCGGGCGCATGTCGGCGCTGTCGCGCGGCAGCAGCTGGATGGCGAGGTGCTGTTCGGCCACCGGCAGCCGCTCGCGCAGGTCCTGCGCCTCCTCGGCGGCCATCTCGATGATCTCAGGGTCGGAATCGGGCGCGTTGATGAGGCCCTGCAGCACGTCCAGCTCGGCCCGCAGCCGCCGCACCTCGCCCGCCGCACGGGCGACGGGCTCCAGCTCGGCATAATCCTTGGAAGTGCGCACGAACTCCTCGCCATCCAGCGCGCCAGACGCCATCCGCGCCTGCAATTCCTCATACCGCGCCTCGATCTGCGCGATCCGTTCGGGCGAGATGCGGGTCATGCGATGCCCACCCTGGCTCCGCCTCTCCTTCGAAGAGAGAGCGTGGCCCCTGTTTTACCTCTCCCTTGATGGGAGAGGCAGCGAGACTTGGCAGTCCTGAGCTTGTCGAAGGACTGCCTAGTCGCAGCGGTGAGGGTGATGGTGCGTCCAGGCACTGCCGCACGATCCGGAGAGATCACCCCCACCCAACCCTCCCCCATCAAGGGGGAGGGCTTGATGTTGCGCAATCTCTCCTGGTTCCCTGCGAAGGCAGGGACCCATCTCCCGCCGGTCGTGCCGGATGCAAGCGCAGGAGATGGACCCCTGCCTTCGCAGGGGAGCGTAGCCCTTGGATCGATTGAAAAAGGTGCGGCCAATGGCATTAGGTAGGGGAGCCGACGTTGAGCAGTTCGGCAACCCGCATATGCAGATCGCTGCCTGCAGCAGCCTTGATGTTGGCCTTTGCCGCTTCGCCATCATGCTGAAAGGAAATCAGGAGCTTGGCGTTGATCTTCGCCGCCTTGTCGTAACGCTTGCGCGGCGAGCCGGTGGCGATCATGTCGCAGGATATGCCGTGATTGCGCATTGTCGCCTGTGCCGATGTCGCGTCAGCCAGCGCGCGGTCATCTTCCAGCGCGATGATCACATCAAGGCCGTTGGTCAGAGCCGAAACATCACATAACATCGCCAGCCGCTCGATCCCCGCGGCCCAACCGACTGCAGGCGTGCTCGGGCCGCCCAGGTTCTCGATCAGTCCGTCATAGCGCCCGCCGCCCAGCACGGTGCCTTGCGCGCCCAGGCGATCGGTGACGAATTCGAACGCGGTGTGGCGGTAGTAATCGAGCCCGCGCACCAGCCGCGCGTTGCGGGTCCAGGCGACGCCGGCAGCGTCCAGCCCGCTCGTCACCGCCTCGAAGAACGCGCCCGCCTCGTCGGTCAGAAACGCGTCGATATCCGGCGCGCTGTCGGCGATCGGGCGGTCTTGCGGCTCCTTGCTGTCGAGGATGCGCAAGGGGTTGCGCTCAAGGCGGTCCTGCGAATCCTTGGACAGATCGCCGCTGTGCGCGCGGAAATGGTCGATCAATGCCGCGCGCCAGGCATCGCGGCTGGCGGCATCGCCCAGCGTGTTGAGCTGCAGCGTCACGCCTTCGGTGATGCCGAGCTCGCGCAGGATCTGGTCAGCCATCACCAGCAGTTCGACGTCTGCTTGAGGTTCCCCCGCGCCGATGATCTCGGCATCGATCTGGTGAAACTGGCGGTAACGGCCCTTTTGCGGGCGTTCGTAGCGGAACAGCGGGCCGTGCGTTGCGAGCTTCAGCGGCGCATATTGCTGCCACCCGTTGGTGAGGTAGGCGCGCGCCAATCCGGCGGTGAACTCGGGCCGCAAGGTCAGCGAATCGCCGCCCTTGTCGTCGAACGAGTACATTTCCTTGCTGACGACATCGGTGGTTTCGCCCAGCGAGCGCGCGAACACCGCGGTGGCCTCGAACACCGGCATTTCCACCCGGCGAAAATTGTACAAGCGGCGGACGCGATCGAACGTGTCGACCACATGGCCGAACCGCTCCTGATCTTCGCCAAAGATGTCCTGCGTCCCGCGGATCGCGCCCGGTGTGGTAATTTTGCCCATATCCGTGCGCCATTAGCGACTTTTTCGCCTCACGCCAAACTAGCGGGTGCATTTTTTTGGGGAGCGGGTTTAGGGTGGCAGCAATATGTTCAAGATCCTCTCCCGGAACGGGGAGGTGGCAGCCCTTCAGGGCTGACGGAGGGGAAGCGGGGTTGTGCCCAGATTGAATCGGGGCACGATCGCGCTTCCCCTCCACCGCTACGCGGTCCCCCTCCCCGTTTCGGGGAGGATTTAAGTAAAAAGGGTCACTATTTTGCGTCTTTTCCTTACTGCTTCCGTTCTCGCCATGACGCTTGCCGCGTTCCCTGTGGCCGCCCAGAACAGCGCGCCGCAGCCGCAGCCGATCGTCGATATGGTGCCCGCCGCGAGCGATATTGCCTTCCCTGGCGTGATGGCGCTGGAAGTCGATGCGACCGATGTCGAGCGGGCGATCTTTTCGGTCAAGCAGACCATTCCCGTGCCGACAGAGGCGCGCCAGGCGGGGCGGTTTACCGTGCTGTATCCTGAATGGCTGCCCGGCAACCACGCACCGCGCGGCGAGATCGAGAAGCTGGTGGGCCTGACCTTCACCGCCAACGGCAAGCCTTTGGCGTGGCAGCGCGATTCGCTAGACGTCAACGCGTTCCACGTCACCGTGCCGTCGGGTGCGCGGGATGTCGTCGCCAGCTTCCAGTTCGTCAGCCCCACCGCGTCCAACCAGGGGCGGGTGGTGATGGCGCCCAAAATGATGAACCTGCGCTGGAACAATGTCGCGCTCTACCCGGCGGGCTTTTTCACGCGGAACATTCCCGTCGATGCCTCGGTCACCTGGCCGACCGGCTGGCAGGCGGGCAGCGCGATGCGGGCCAAGCGCACCACCGGAAGCAAGGTGGCGTATGAGCGGGTCGATTTCGATACGCTGGTCGACAGCCCGATGTTCGCTGGCGCGCATTTCAAGAGCTGGCCCTTGTCGGACAAGGTGACGCTGAACGTCGTTGCCGATGCGCCCGAATTCCTTGCCGCGACGCCCGAGCAGATCGAGCACCACAAACGGCTGGTCAGCGAGGCGAAGCACCTGTTCGGTTCGCGCCAGTACGATCGCTATGATTTCCTGCTGTCACTGTCGGACGAGATGAGCGGCATCGGCATCGAGCATCACCGCAGCAGCGAGAACGGCGTCGGCACCGGGTACTTCACCGATTGGACCAAGGGTCCAGGGTCGCGCAACCTGCTGCCGCACGAGATGACGCACAGCTGGAACGGCAAATATCGCCGTCCGCAGGGCATCTGGGCGCCCGATTTCCGCGTTCCCAGCCGCGACGACCTGTTGTGGGTGTATGAAGGGCAGACCCAGTTCTGGGGCTATGTTCTTGGCGCGCGCTCGGGCCTCTTCAGCTTTCAGGATACGCTGGATGCCTTTGCCAACATCGCTGCCGGGCTGGACCGCCGGACGGGGCGCGGCTGGCGGCCGCTGGTCGATACCGCGCACGATCCGATCATCTCGGCCCGCCGTCCCAAGGCCTGGGCCAGCTGGCAGCGCAGCGAGGATTACTACAACGAAGGCATGCTGGTGTGGCTTGAGGCGGACCAGATCATCCGCCGCGAATCGGGCAACACAAAATCGCTGCAGGATTTCGCGCAAGGCTTCTTTGGCGGGCGCGATGGCGATTGGGGCGTGAAGACCTATGAGCTGGCGGACGTGGTTGCCGCGCTGAACGCGGTGCAGCCCTATGACTGGCAGGGCTTTTTGCAGAATCGGGTCTATCAGGTCACCGATCAGGCGCCCAAGCTGGGCCTGGTGCTGGGCGGATATGAACTGGTCTATGTCGCCGAGCCCAGCGCGTTCATCCGCTCGGGCGAGACGGCATCGGGCAACGCCGATCTCAGCCATTCGATCGGCCTGATCGTCGAAAAGGACGGCAAGGTCAGCCAGGTGATGTGGGGCAGCCCCGCATTCGAGGCCGGCATGACCAATGGCGACCAGATCACCGGCGTCGGCGGGCGCGACTATTCGGCAGACGCGCTAAAGACCGCGGTGGCGGCCACGACCAATGCAAGCCCGAGCGCCGGCAAGATCGATCTGCTGGTCAAGCGCGGCAAGCGTTACCGTCAAACCACGCTTTCTTATACCGGCGGCTTGCGCTATCCGGCGCTCCGCAAGACGGGGCAGGGCGAAACCGGCCTTGACCGGCTGCTTGCGCCGCAAACCCGCTGACCGCACATAACGGGCGCACGGATCGGCGCTGGGACTTACAACAAGGGCTTGTTTTTCTATGCTTATTGATCAGATTTCCATCGGCAAAAATCCGCCGAACAACGTCAACGTGATCATCGAAGTGCCGACCGGCGGCGAACCGGTGAAGTATGAGTTCGACAAGGCGTCGGGCGCGCTGTTCGTCGATCGCATCCTGCACACGCCGATGCGCTACCCCGCCAATTACGGCTTTATCCCGCACACTTTGTCGCCCGATGGCGATCCGCTGGATGCGCTGGTGGTGGCCCGTTCGCCGTTCATGCCCGGATCGGTGGTGCGCGTGCGCCCCATCGCGGTGCTGCATCTGGAAGACGAGCATGGCGGCGACGAGAAGATCGTCTGCGTGCCTGACACCGCGACCTTCCCTTATTACACCGATGTGCGCGAAAAGTCGGACATGCCCGACATCGTATTCGCACAGATCGAACATTTTTTCACCCACTACAAGGATCTGGAAGCCGAGAAGTGGGTAAGGGTTGGTAAGTGGGGCGATGCTGCCGAAGCTCGGCAGGTCATCCTGGAGGCGATCGAACTCGCCAAGACGAAGAAAGACGCCGGATGATGACGCGCAGGGCAAAGACACAATCGCTAACGCTTTCGGCGTGCGCTTTGGCCTTTGCCCTGCTGCTGTCTGCTTGCGCAACGCCTGAAGGGCAGACGCGTTCGGCGCTCATCAAGACCGGGCTTACCCCGCCGGTGGCCGATTGCATGGCCGGCCGGATGGTCGATCGGCTATCGCTCGGCCAATTGCAGCGCCTTGGCCGCCTCGAACGGCTGAAGCGCGCGGGCGATTTCCAGGAGTTCCTGCAGGCGACGCGTGGCTTGCAGGACCCGGAAATCCTGGGCGTGGTCAGTTCGTCCGGGCTCATTTGCGCAGCGCGCAACTGATCGGCCAACAAAGCCAGCCGAAAAAGCGGCACGGTCTGCATGTTTGCAGGGTTTCAATTGCCCCCCGTCTATGCTTTAGCGCCCCTCACAACCGTTCATAGACCGCTCGAAAGGCCCGGTGCCGACCGCTTGTGAGTCGCCCGCCCGGCCGCATCAGAAAGGCATGGGATCCTGCATGAACATCCACGAATATCAGGCCAAGGAACTGCTCGCGAAATACGGCATCGGCATTCCTGCCGGGCATGCTGCATTGACCGTCGAAGAGGCAGTCGCAGGCGCTGAAAAGCTCCCCGGACCGCTGTACGTCGTCAAGGCGCAGATCCACGCCGGTGGCCGCGGCAAGGGCAAGTTCAAGGAACTGGGCGCAGATGCCAAGGGCGGCGTCCGCCTCGCCAAATCGATCGATGATGTCCGCAAGGATGCAGGTGAAATGCTCGGCAACACGCTGGTGACGATCCAGACCGGTGATGCCGGCAAGCAGGTCAACCGCCTGTACGTGACCGATGGCGTGGATATCGCTTCGGAATATTACCTGTCGATGCTGGTGGACCGCAAGAGCGGCCGGGTTGCGATGATCGTTTCCACCGAAGGCGGCATGGATATCGAAACCGTGGCGCATGATACGCCCGAACTGATCACCACCATCACCATCGATCCTGCCCAGGGCTTCCAGCCGCATCACGGCCGCGCGGTGGCATTCGCACTGAAGCTGACCGGCGATCTCAACAAGCAGGCCGCCAAGCTGGCGCACCAGCTGTACACCGCGTTCATGGACCTCGATTGCGCGATGCTGGAAATCAACCCGCTGGTCGAGACGAAAGACGGCAAGCTGCTGGTGCTCGACACCAAGATGAGCTTCGATTCGAACGCGCTGTATCGCCACCCCGATGTCGAAAAGCTGCGCGACGAGACCGAGGAAGACCCGATGGAGGTCGAAGCCTCCAAGTACGACCTCGCCTATATCAAGCTGGATGGCGACATCGGCTGCATGGTCAACGGCGCTGGCCTGGCCATGGCGACGATGGACATCATCAAGCTGAACGGCATGTTTCCCGCCAACTTCCTCGATGTCGGCGGCGGCGCGAGCAAGGAAAAGGTAACCGCGGCGTTCAAGATCATCCTGTCCGATCCGGCGGTGAAGGGGATTCTGGTCAACATCTTCGGCGGCATCATGAAGTGCGACATCATCGCCGAGGGCATCGTCGCGGCCGCCAAGGAAGTGAACCTTTCGGTGCCTTTGGTGGTGCGTCTTGAAGGCACCAACGTGCAGCAGGGCAAGGATATCCTCGCCAACAGCGGCCTGCCGATCGTCAGCGCCGACAATCTGGGCGATGCTGCAGAGAAGATCGTCGCGCAGGTGAAGCAGGCGGCTTGAGGTGTTTTATCCTCTCCCTTTACGGGAGAGGATATGGAGACTTGGCGGCTTGTCCGCCTAGTCGGAATTGGAGAGGGCCTGCGACATCCGCGAATGTTGCGCATTCACCCTCTCCCAGCTTCGACTAGGCGCTTGCAGCGCCAAGTCTGCGCAACCCTCTCCCGTCGAGGGAGAGGGTAAGGCGGCGGACACGCCACCACTTGACGTTTACGTGAACGGAAACTAAATCGGGTTCACGATCATTAGGGAAGGAAGCGCCATGAAGATCCTTGTGCCCGTGAAACGGGTTATCGATTACAACGTGAAGCCGCGCGTGAAGGCGGATGGTTCGGGTGTGGACCTCGCCAACGTCAAGATGAGCATGAACCCGTTCGACGAGATCGCCGTCGAAGAGGCGCTGCGCATCAAGGAAGCGGGCAAGGCCGAAGAGGTCATCGCCGTTTCCGTTGGACCGGCCAAGGCCGCCGAAACGCTGCGCACCGCACTCGCCATGGGTGCGGACCGTGCGATCCTCATCGAAACCGACGAAACCGTCGAGCCTTTGGCCGTTGCCAAGCTGCTCGCCAAGGTTGCGGCTGAGGAAAACCCCGGCCTTATCCTGCTGGGCAAGCAGGCGATTGACGACGACAGCAACCAGACCGGCCAGATGCTGGCTGCGCTGCTCGGCTGGGGCCAGGCGACATTCGCCAACACCATTGCGGTGGACGGCGACAGCATCACCGTGGCGCGTGAAATCGATGGCGGTCTGCAGACCGTCAAGCTGAACACGCCCGCCATCGTCACCACCGATCTTCGCCTGAACGAGCCGCGCTATGCGTCGCTGCCCAACATCATGAAGGCCAAGAAGAAGCCGCTCGATACCAAGACCCCGGCGGATTATGGTGTGGACATCGCCCCGCGCCTGACCACGCTGAAGGTTACCGAACCACCGGTGCGCAGCGCCGGGATCAAGGTTGCAGATGTCGACGCGCTGGTCGGCAAGCTCAAGGAAATGGGAGTAGGTGCATGAAGACGCTCATATGGGTTGAACATGACAATGCAGTCATGAAGGATGCAACGCTGGCTGTGGTCACCGCCGCCAGCAAGCTGGGTGAAGTGCATGCGCTGGTCGCAGGCAAAGGTTGCGCTGCCGTGGCCGATCAGGTCGCCAAGGTCGCCGGTGTCGCCACCGTGCACCTGGCCGATGACGCCGCGCTGGAACACGGCCTTGCCGAGAACGTCGCGCCGTTGGTTGCCAGCCTGATGGCAACGCACGACGCGTTCCTCGCGCCTGCCACCACCACCGGCAAGAACATCGCCCCGCGCGTCGCAGCCTTGCTCGATGTCATGCAGATTTCGGACATTCTTTCGGTCGAAGGCCCCAAGACCTTCACCCGCCCGATCTACGCCGGCAACGCCATCGCAACCGTGGAATCGTCCGACGCCAAATTGGTGATCACCGTGCGCGGCACGGCCTTTGAAAAGGCTGCGACCGAAGGCGGTTCGGGCACCGTGGAAGCGGTTGGCGGCGCATCGGAATCAGGCCTGTCCAGCTTCGTCAGCGCCGAAATCGCCAAGAGCGAGCGGCCGGAACTGACCAGCGCCAAGATCATCGTTTCGGGTGGCCGCGCGCTGGGTTCGGGCGAAAAGTTCGAGGAAGTCATCACTCCGCTGGCAGACAAGCTTGGCGCAGGCATCGGCGCATCGCGCGCTGCGGTCGACGCAGGCTACGTCCCCAACGACTATCAGGTCGGCCAGACCGGCAAGATCGTCGCGCCTGAAGTCTACGTCGCCGTCGGCATTTCCGGCGCGATCCAGCACCTTGCGGGCATGAAGGATAGCAAGACCATCATCGCCATCAACAAGGACGAGGACGCCCCGATCTTCCAGGTGGCCGATATCGGCCTGGTGGCAGACCTGTTCACCGCAGTTCCGGAGTTGACCGGCAAGCTTTGATCGGGTTCATCCGATAAACAACACGAAGCCCCGGCGGGAAACTGCCGGGGCTTTTGTTTGTGGGGCCGGTGTTGGTGCGGGGCCTTCGACAAGCTCAGGCTGAGCGGGAATGGTTTTTTTCCCCGGCCAGCACCGTCAGCCTTGACCCCACCATCCGCTCAGCCTGAGCCTGTCGAAGGCCCCGCGCAACAGGCTGGAGTTTTGTCATTGTAGCGACGCGGATCGGCGATAAAGTCGCACATGACCGGCGCCCAAGGAGACCCGCAATGACCATGATGACCGCATTCGAGGTTCCAGCAAAGGGTGCCAAGCTCAATAAAGTGGAGCGGCCGTTGCCCGAACCCGGCGCGGATGAGGTGCGGATCGCTGTGCAGGCTTGCGGCGTGTGCCATTCGGATTCGATCACCGTCGAAGGAAATATGCCGGGGATCAGCTATCCGCGGGTTCCGGGACATGAGGTCATCGGGCTGATCGACGCCATGGGCAGCGAGGTCAAGGGCTTCGAGATCGGCCAGCGCGTGGGTGTCGGCTGGAATGCGGGATCGTGCGGCTGGTGCCATCAATGCCGCCGTGGCAATGCCTATGCGTGCCTGACCATCCAGGACGTCACCGGGGTGTACCGCGATGGCGGCTATGCGACCCACATGATCGCGCGCCAATCGGCGCTCGCCCGCGTGCCGGCGGAACTCGATTCGGTCGAATCCGCGCCGCTTTTGTGCGCGGGCATCACCACCTTCAACGCCATCCGCAACAGCGGCGCACGACCCGGCGATCTGGTGGCAATTTTGGGCATCGGCGGGCTCGGCCATCTGGCGGTACAATATGCCGCGCGCATGGGCTTTCGCGTCGTGGCGGTGAACCGCGGTACCGATAAGGAAGCGCTGGCGCGTGACCTTGGTGCGCACGACTATATCGACAGCAAGGCGAATGATCCTGCCGCCGCGTTGATGGCGATGGGCGGGGCGATGGCGATCATCGCCACGGCAACCCACCCTGATGCCATGCGTGCGATCAGCACCGGTCTGGCGCCGGGCGGCACGATGATGGTGATCGGCGCAGTCGGCCCGTTCGAGATCGACTCGCTCGACCTGCTGATGAAAAGCGCTGCCGTACGGGGCTGGTATTCCGGCATCGCGCCGGATTCAGAGGACGCGCTGGCGTTCAGCAGCCTGACCAACGTGAAGGCCATGAACGAAATCTACCCGCTTGACGACGCGCAGGCGGCCTATGATCGGATGATGAGCGGCGATGCAAGGTTCCGTGTCGTGCTGAAGGTCACGTGAGGGGCTTACCTCAAAACCCGTAGACAAGCGTCAGGCGGCTGGTGGTATCCGTGGGCGCGCGGCCCAGGGCCGGGGCGGATTCATATTGCACGGTGTACGACAGGCGCGCCTTCAGCTTGCCGATCAGTTGCGAGTCGAGCGCAGCGACCGAAAACAGCGTGCTGCGCTGTTCGTCGACATAGGCGCTCGCCGCTTCGGTCAGCTGAATCGTCGGGCTGAGCTTCAGCTTGATGTCCACCGACGCCAAACCTGCGATGACGGATTCGTCCATGCCCGTGACCAGCCGGGTAAAGCGCCACGCTGGACCCGCCTTGACGTTCAACTGCGCGTTTTCGCCGGTCAGCAGGCTGTAGCCGATGCCGCCCGATGCGCTGTAGCGCGCATGGAAGCCCTGGAAGCGGTCCTGCTCATACTGCCCGAGGCCATAGACATAGCCGCGCTCGTTGAACTTGTAGTTCGGCTCGGCGCTGAAGCGGTACTGTTCGCGCACCACGACATCGTTGGTTTCCTGATAATCCGCCCGGCCCAGCAACCCGATGCGCCAGTCTTCGCCTTCTGCGCTGAGTTTCAAGCCAGCCGCCAGGCCCATGCCCGGCGCGTTGCCGGTGGTGGTGAACGCGCCCAATTCGCCTTCGCCGGACCATTTGACGCTTGCCACCTCCGCTACGGCCTCCTGCGCCGGTGCCGCTGCCGCCGGAGTCGCAGCGGCGACCTGGGCCGGGATCGGGACGGCAGCGACTACTACCGACGGTGCTGCCGGGCTCGGCAGAGGAGCGCTGGTCACAGAGCCTGCCGACGAGGTGCGGAACGCGGCGACCTGAGCATCGATGGCCTCTGCCGCCTGCGGATGGGCCTGTTTGGCGTAGCGAAGGACGGCATCGAGCCCGGCTTGGTCACCGGAACGCAACGCGGTGTCGATGAGTTCGCTCACCCCTGCGGGCGTCTGCGCGGCCAGAGGCGGGCTCACCAAAATCATCGCGGCGACAATGCAAGGTGCAGTGCGGGCGGCGATCATGTCGGGCGGTACCAATCGTTGGAGGAGCCCCAGCCTAGATCAGCGGGCGGAACTCTTCCACCACCGCACGGTACAACCGTCGCTTGAAAGGCACGATCAGTCCCTCAAGCGCCTCGGCATCGGCCCAGCGCCAGCTGCGGAACTCCTGATGATCCGTCTCGATGTTGACATCTGCATCGGTGCCCATGAAGCGCATAAGGAACCAGAACTGGCGCTGGCCGCGATATTTGCCGCCCCAGATCTTGCCCAGAAGCTCTGGCGGCAGGTCGTACAGATGCTCATCCTTGGAGCGCGCGATGACCTCGACCAGATGCGGCGCGATGCCGGTTTCCTCGCCCAGTTCGCGATAGGCGGCCTGTTCGGGCTCTTCGCCCGGATCGATCCCGCCCTGCGGCATCTGCCAGGCATCGGCGCTGCTATCGAGGCGCTGGCCGACGAACACCTTGCCGGCATGGTTGACCAGCATGATGCCCGCGCACGGACGATAGGGGAGATTGTCGAATTCGTTCATGCCTGCCGCCTTAGCGGGCAGTTGGCATCAATGGCAATTGAACAATCGCCCGATCGGCGCAAGACTTGGCGACCGTGACACTATAGCCCCAGCATGGCCCGCATTCCCCGGAAGATGGCATCGCAATCGTCCTGCGCCGATGGGATGCCCTTGCGCAGGCAGATGAAGCCGTGGATCGTGCCGCGCATCTCCATATAGGTCACATCCACGCCCGCACGGACCGTCCGCGCCGCAAACTCCCGTCCCTGATCGCGCAGCGGGTCCAGCCCGGCGGTCACCAGCAGCGTCGGCGGCATGCTGGCCAGGTCGCCGTTGATGCAATCGTTGCGCACATCGCCGGGAACTGCGGCATAGGCGTTTCCAAACCAGTTCATCGCATCGGCGGTGAGCAGATACCCTTCGGCAAATTGCGTGAATGATCCGCTGACCATGCCGGAATCCACCACGGGATAGAGCGGCGCCTGTGCGATGACTGGAACTGCTGCCGGATTGGCGACCAGCGCCTGGGTGGTAACGATCGCAAGGTTGCCGCCCGCGCTGTCGCCGGTGAAAACCAGGCCGGTGATGTCCAGCCCCAATGTCGTGCCGTTCTGCGCCAGCCAGCGCGCCGCGGCCTCGCAGTCGTCCGTTGCCGCGGGGAAGGGGTGCTCGGGCGCAAGGCGGTAATCGACCGCGATCACCGGCAGGTCCAGCTTGGCCGCCAGCTCGGTGCAATAAGGGTGGTGCGTATCCAGATCGCCGATGACGAAACCGCCACCGTGGAAGAACATGATGGCAGGGCCTGGGTCGCGGGTTGCCCGGGCATCGTAATAGCGCAGGCCAATCTCGCCTGCGGGGCCGGGGCAGGTGAGGTCGCGCACGATCGCAAGCTCGGTCGGCTCGGCATCGGCAACGAAGCGCATCATGCGATAAGCCTCACGCGCATCGGCCGCGCTCAACTCGTTCATCGGCGGCGCGCCCGATGCCGTCATCATCGCCAGCAGCATCGCGACATCGGGGCGGACAAAAGGCTCGTCTTGTGCGGGGGCCTCATGCTGCAGCTCAATGGTGTCGCTCATCGTGTCAGGTCCTCTCCGGTGGTTTTAGAGCACTTTTCGACCAATCCGGATCGCCGTGATTGCCGCAGGAAGCTTCTCGGCAAGGAGCGTTGCGCAGGGCGGGCTGGTGGCCCGTCCAAGCAATGCGACGCTGTCCGAGAGGCTTCCTGCGGCAACCCCGAAGGGGCGGGCCCCTTTTGGCCGATTGCTGCGTCAATCGTCGGTCACTATGCGACAGCATGGCTCCCTCCTCTTTCCTTGCACTCGGCCAAAATCGGCTCCGTCCCGGTGACCCGGATTGGTCGAAAAGCGCTCTGATCGGGAGGTTAACCTGTCGGCAGCAACCGGTCCATCGCCAAAATTCCTGAAGGCGCTTGCCCTACCGCTCAGTTTGCAGGCTGCAGCCCTGCGTAAATCAGCGTCAGGCCAAGCGTGTTCGCAAGCCCGTGCGAAATTATCAGCGGCCACAGGTTGCGCTTCAAGGCGATGTAAAACACCCCCGAAACCAGCGCTGTCGCGCCTGTAGCAACGGCGCCTGCCCAACCCTGATAGTAAAAATGCTGCTGCCCGAACACGATGGCTTGCAGGATAACCGCCGCTGGCATCGCAAACCGCGTATTGCCGAAAATCCGTTCAAAGCGGGAGATCAGTACGCCCCTGAACAGCATTTCCTCCGTAAACCCGCCGATGATCCACGCAACCGACAGCCAGTACAGATAGGCCGTTGTGTTGCCGGGAACATCGGCAAAACGGTTGCGATAGCGCGGATCAACCTCTTGCCCTTCCCAGCCGAATGCCGATGCAACACCCGATTCCAGTATCCCTCCGACAATCGTGGTGACGACCAGGAGGACCACTGCCCAACCCAGCATTTGGCCAATGTGTGCCGGCCGCCTCAATCCAAGCTCCGACCAGTTTTCAGCGTCTCTGTGCAGGCACCCGTGCGCCACCGCAAGCGCCGCCAGAAGCGCTATCGGCCCAGCGTAGCTCCATGTTTCCGGGAACTGGAGCAGGGTTAGCTTGACGGCGTAAAGCGTCCCCAGGATGAACAGAGTGTGCTGGAGCGCTGCCCATCGGGGAGCCGCAAGCTGGCTGGTGGCGCGTGTTTGAACCAAGGATCGTTTCCCCTATCGGCGATGAAAGCTGTTCGCTGATCGCCAGTCGGGGGCTGGGAGCCAAAAGGTTACAACGCGGCGCACGGCATTCCAAACATTGACCGAGCCGGGCGAGCCGTTGGTGCAGCGTTGTGACTTGCACAGCAAAACGCGTCCATGTAATTTCCACGCGGCGGGGGCCTGGTGTACGAATTCAGAAAAGGTCCGAACCATGAAGATGCAAAAAGTATTGGCGCTGCTGGTCACTGCTTCCTTGATGGTATTGCCTGGCAATTTGCAGGCGAGCGAGCCATCCGACGATGCACAGATTGTCGTAACCGGCAAACCGATGTCGCGCAGTCAGGCGCATAAATTGGCGCGGAAATATACCCAAGCCATAATGGCGCCAGCCGTCTCCGATCAGAATGCCCGTTGGAGAGATCCGCTGTGTATCGGTGTTGCCGGCACGAGCGAAGAATTTGCGGTCGTGGTGATCGATCGCATCGAAGCGGCAGCGAACGCAGCGGGAGCGCGGGTCGCAAAGCCGGGATGCTCGCCCAACGTTCTGTTGGCTTTCACCCCGGACAGCGATGCAGTTTTCGCCAAGCTTTACCAAACCCGGGCCGATCTTTTGAGGGCAACTGCGGCTGACGAGGTGCGCAAGCTGCGAGCACCCGGGCTTCCCGTCCGGTGGTTTTACAGCCAGTCTGCAGAAGGATTGGGCGGGCGCGCGTTCGTCCGTGGGCCTGACGGTGTGTCATACAACACGAACATTGTGGGCAGCCGCATCGACAGCCCGGTGCAGGTCAGCATCGACCGGTTCACGGCCCTGATCGACACCGATCGGATCGGGCAAGTCTCAATCGACATGCTCACGGACTATCTGGCATTTGTCATATTGTCCCGAACCCGCGTCGCTGCCACGCCGCCTGCCGAGAGCATCATGAACCTGTTCGCTGCTTCCGACACAGACCGACCATTGGGCATGACGGATATGGACAAGGCCATGCTCAAGGTGTTGTACACCATCCCGATAAATCGCACGTCCGCCATTCACCGCAACCAGATGGCAAGCGAGATCATCAAGGAAATCGTTGCAGTCCAATAGGATAGCGCTGCACACTGTGGTTGCTCGCTTTATGCTGTCGCGATCAGCGGCGATCTTGGCGGACTTGGAAACGGCCTCTTTTGCTGTGGGCCATTGGCACGGTTTTTTCGGGGAGACATCATGGCCTGGCGTGCAAAATTTCAGTGCATTTCACTTGGGATCGCGATCCCCTTGGCACTGTCCGCAGGCTCGCCGACGATCGCCATGGACGCTCCTGAGCCCCCGCTGAAGCTCGACGGCGCATGGACGATGGATTACGCGGACAATGCCTGCCACCTCGTCGCTTCATTTGGCAAGGCAAAGGACCGCGTAACCGTCCGCTTCACGCGACTGGCACCGCAGGATTCGATACGCATAATGCTTGCAGCGCCCCGCTTTGCCGGGATCCGGGACGTGCAATCAAGCGCTCGCATGGCGTTTCTCCCCATAGGCGAACCACATGAGCCGTTCATGGTCAGCAATGGGACAAGCAAGATTTCAGGCGAAGCAATGCCGACGGTTTTCGCAAGTGCATTGCGGGTGGACAACCGCAGCCCGATTTTGGAGGGCATATCGGATCTGCCGCCAGTATCCCTCGAAACGGAGAAAGCGGTAAACGGGCTTGCGGTTAAAGTGGGTGGAACGCGAGAGTTTGTGCTGAACCTCGTGTCGATGGGGCCGCCTTTGGCTGCCATGCGCCAGTGCACGGATGACCTGGTGCGATCCTGGGGTTTTGATCCGGGAGAGATTGCCACGCGCCAGAACAGGGCCAAGCCTGTAGGTAATGTCGGACAATGGATCGGCCCGAATTCCTATCCGCGCGATATGCTGGAGCAGGGCGCGTCTGCGATCGTCAGCTTCAGACTGGCCGTCGATGAAACTGGCGCCGTGACGGACTGCTTCGTGCTCGAAATGACCAGTCCGGCAACCATCGGACCATATACCTGCGGGTTGATCGCAAAAAACGCTCGGTTAACGCCGTCGCTGGACAAGGATGGTGTGCCCGTGAAGGATTTTTACATCAACCGAGTAGTCTGGCGGGTAGCCGAGGGGTGACGCAAACCGTCACCCCCGGCACAAACTGATCAATCTTCAGCCGCGGTCGACTGCAGCTGGATGTAGTTCTCCATGCCCATGCGGGCGATGAGGTCGAACTGCGCCTCCAGCGTGTCGACATGCTCTTCCTCGCTGTGGAGGATGTATGCGAGCAGGTCGCGGCTGCCGTAGTCGCGCACGCTTTCGCAATAGGCGATGGCGTCCTTGAGCAGCGGAATCGCCTCGTTTTCGAGCGCGAGGTCGGCCTTGAGGATTTCTTCCACGGTCTCGCCGATCTTCAGGCGGCCGAGCAGCTGGAAATTGGGCAGGCCATCGAGGAACAGGATGCGGTCGGCAAGCTTGTCCGCGTGCTTCATCTCGTCGATCGATTCGCCATATTCGAACTTGGCAAGCTTCTTGATGCCCCAGTTGGCCAGCATCTTGGCGTGCAGGAAATACTGGTTGATCGCCGTCAACTCGTTCTTGAGCGCGTCGTTGAGAAATTCGATGACCTTGGGGTCGCCCTTCATACATATGCTCCTGTGCTGGCCGAGGGAAAACGAAGGTCCATCATCGGCGCGCGGTGTTGTTTCAGGCGCATAGCATAGCCGCAAACTCGCCTGCATGGAAGCGGTTGCGGTGCGGGAAATACTTGAATTTTAAAGAAAATACAGTTGGCTACTGCTAGGCGGTCGCAGTTTCCCGGCTGATAATGCTTTGCGCAAACGAAAGGCATTGGCCGCATTTGGGACGCCGGCCGAGACGGGCGTAAACCTCTGCAGGACGGGCCGCGCCATCGCGCAAGGCATCCTTGAGGTCCTGTTCGCGAATCGCGTTGCAGATGCAAACTACCATGCGTCTCTCCTGTTGAAGACGAGATAGCGATATTGAGAACGCATCGCAACAGTCTTTTTGCGAATTTATCGCAACCGCATCGGCTGGACGCTGCGCCGCGCCAAAGAGCGCCACAACCACTCGGCTGGACCAAAGCGGTAGCGCTCAAGCCAGGGCTTCGACCACAACAGCATGATCGCCCATGCCCCGGCGACAAACACCATGGCGGTGATGCGGTCGATCGAGCCGTACAGGCCAAGGCCCCAGCCGTAAAAGATGAAGGTCATCACTAGGCTGGTGCCCAGATAATTGCTGAACGCAGCGCGGCCCGCCGCTGCGACCCTGCCGATGAGCGCGCTTTTCTGGTGACGCACGATCACCCACAAGAGCAACGCTGCCCAGCCGACGGTCAGGATCACGCGAAATGGGAAGGAAAACGCGAAAAACGCGCCGAAGGTGACCATGGTGTCGTATTCGCTGGCGATCACCCATGCAGCGAGCGCAATCATCGGGCCAAGGCCGATGGCGAAGGCGCGGCGGGCAATCTTTGCGTAAAGTTCCGGTGCCCAGAGGCCCAGGATGAAGCCGCTTTTCAGCATCGCCATGCCCAGCAGCATCAGACCGAGCGTATCGAGCAGGAAGAACAGCAGCGTGTTGACCAACGCGGACGGAAAGTTCGCCAGATTTTCGTTGAAAATGCCTGAAAATCCGCCCCTATATAGGTCTAGCTGTTCTGCGATCATCGGGCTGCCGGGTTGGCCGAAGCCTGCCAGCAGTTCGTTGGTAGTTGCCACAGTCTCGGCGTCCGCGCCGGGAGCGAGGCCTTCGATCGACTGCCACCAGCCCCCTGCGGTTAGCGTGCAGGTCAGCAGAAAATACAGCGATAACAGGATGATGGCCCAGCGGATGAGCTGCTTGGCATCCTTGTTGATGAACAACAAAGCGATCGTGCCACAGATGGCATATGGCACCAGAATGTCTCCCCACCAAAGTACGATATGGTGGGCAGAACCGATGACGAACAGCCAGGCCATGCGGTTGAGGTGCACCGATCGCGCATTCTGCTCCGATGCTTCGGCGCGCTGGATGACCAGCAGCATGCTCGCGCCGAACAGGACGCTGAACAGGCCGCGCATCTTGCCATCGAACAAGACAAAATTGGTCGCCCAGACCGCGATGTTCGCCGGATCGGTCCCGCCCCAGGCGGCAGGGTTGATATATGCGCTATCGGGCATCGAGAATGCGACGATGTTGAGCAGCAGGATGCCCATCACCGCAAATCCGCGCATGGCATCGAGGGAAAGGTGTCGATCCACTGTGTTCATGCAAGCCCCCCGCACGACAGCCTGCCCATTTGTGGCCGCTGCATCGCTTGAGCAGACAGCACACAAACCGTGCAAAAACCAGAGGGAAGGGGAGACGGCAACGCAAATAGCATCGCCTCGGATGCAAAATAGACCAAGTGGTTTACACCATGGACTGATTGGTCTACTACGCGGCGAATGACTTCGAGAAAGGGTTAAGACATGGCCGAGTTTGCGTATTCCGATGCCAGCGCCGAGGCTGTGTTGCGCAAGGCTTCGCAGTCTGCCGGGTTTAACCGATGGTCGGGCTTTGAACTTGTGGCGGCTGGCAATGGTCAGGTGTGCCTCAGCCTCGCCATCCGGGAGGACATGACCCAGCATCACGGATTCGCACATGGCGGAATCGTCGGCGCGCTGTCCGATACCGCGTGTAGCTGGGCCGCAGCGACGGTTGCGGGCGATGTCGTGACCGCCAGCTACACCGTGCAATTTCACGCGCCGGCGACGGGAATTCGGCTGATCGCCGAGGCTTGTGTCATCAAGAAAGGTCGGCGCAATGTTTCTGTCGAGGCGCGTGTGTACAGCGCGGATGATGCAGGACAGCGCAAGCACGTCGCGACAACGCTGGCCCTGATTGCGGTAGTGGCAGCCGTTGGCGATTGACGCTCGTGGGATCGGATTTCACGATGGAGTTGGCTGGGAGCCTGGACCGAAAAGACCCATTGGACCGTTCGGTACAGGCATATTGACATTTCGCCAGACCTGACTAGACTGACCAGTCTATGCTGGAATTCCTCACCACCGAAAATGCATTTTCCACCACCGCGCGCGGCCAGCCCGATGCGCGCGCGCCCACAATCCATCCGACGCGGTTGCGACTGCTGCAGGTGGCCACGCGGCTGTTCCAGCAGCGCGGCTACCATGCCGTGGGGTTGGCGGAAATCCTGCTGCTGTCCGAAACGCCCAAGGGCTCGCTCTATCACCATTTTCCGGGCGGCAAGCAGGAACTGGCAGAAGCTTGCATTACCCGCATCGCCGCCAGCACACTGGATGCGCTGGATCATGCTGCAGCATCAGGCGCTGATATCATTGGATTTTTGCGGCAGCTGGGGTCGGAAACATCGGCCTGGCTGGAGCGCACAGACTGGCGCGATGGGTCCTTGCTGGCGGTCATCGGGCAGGAGCAGGGCGGCGAGCAGGGGCCGCTCGCCGACGCCGTGCGCTTCGCCTATCAGCGCATAGAGATGCGGCTTGCCAAATGGCTGATGCTGGAAGGTGTCGCCGTTGCGCGTGCGCGCGATATCGCGGCCACGATCATCGCTTCGCAGGAAGGCGCGATGCTGCTGGCGCGCAGCCGCCGCGATACCGCTCCGGTGCAGCTCGTCACCGATATGCTGTGCGCAATGGTCGAGCGCGGATAGCCGCAATCGCCTCTGGACCGATCGGTTGCGCCCCTTAAATGCTGCGTGCCGAATGATTGGGGGCGGAACAAATCACGCGCTGTGCGCTTGCAGCTTTGGTGGATTGATGCACTATGCCGTGGAACATCCCGAAGCCCCATAAGCCCGAAACTCTGTAAGGACGCTGCCTTGACCGATATCGAAACCACTGCCCGCCGGATGCGCGCCAGCGATTTTCACCCGCATATCCTGGAGATTTTCGATGGATATGTGCACGGCAAGCTGACCAAGCGCGAGTTCATCCAGCAGGCGGGGCGTTATGCCGCCGTCGGAGTGACCGGGCTGATGATATACAACCAGCTCCGCCCGGATTACGCGCTGGCCCAACAGGTTGCGCCCGATGATCCGGCAATCGAGACGATGCGGGTCGAATATCCCAGCCCGGAAGGGCACGGCACCGTGCGCGGCCTGATGGCACGGCCCAAGGGTGCGAAGGGCAAGCTTCCCGCCGTTCTGGTGGTGCACGAAAACCGGGGGCTCAACCCGTACATCGAAGATGTCGTCCGGCGCTGCGCAAAATCGGGCTATCTGGCGCTTGGACCGGACGGTCTAACGTCGCTGGGCGGCTATCCGGGTACCGACGATGAAGGCCGCACGATGCAGGCCAAACTCGATCCTGCCAAGCTGATGGAGGATTTCTTCTCCGGCTTCGAGTATCTGCGCGGTCATGAAGGCTCTACCGGCAAGGTCGGCGTCACCGGCTTCTGCTATGGCGGCGGTGTCTGCCATGCGCTGGCCGTGGCCTATCCCGATCTTGCCGCAGCAGCGCCGTTTTACGGGCGGCAGGCGCGGCCAGAGGAAGTGCCGACGATCAAGGCGCCCTTGCTGATCCATTTCGCCGAGAACGACGAACGCGTGAACGCGACCTGGCCCGCGTGCGAGGCGGCGCTCAAGGCGAACAACAAGCGGTACGAAGCGCATTTCTATCCTGGTACCAGCCACGGTTTCCATAACGACACCACGCCGCGGTATGACGAAGCGGCGGCAAAGCTGGCTTGGGACCGGACTTTATCGTTCTTCAACAGCAACTTGCGAGGCTAGACCGATCGGTCGGCATAGCCCGGGCGTGCGGTGAGGCTGGGCCAGAAACCCAGCCTGCACCGTTGCACGATCGCCAGGACCCCGACCGTTAGGACAATGTGTCACATTTCTGCCACAGCTTTGCGGCTTTATAACCCGTGACAATCACCGGGGTGTGACCGCATTTTAACGAGACTCCATTCCCCCGGCGATGACCTCATAGGGGGGATATGCCGATGTTCGATGGGCTTGACGCATTGCTGCTGGCGCGAATTCAGTTCGCGTTTACGGTGAGCTTTCACTTCATCTTCCCGGCGTTTTCGATCGGGTTGGCGAGCTATCTTGCTGTTCTGGAAGGGCTTTGGCTCAAGACCAAGGACAACACGTACCTCGATCTGTTCAAATACTGGCGCAAGATCTTCGCTATCGCCTTTGCCATGGGTGTCGTCTCCGGCATCGTCATGTCCTACCAGTTCGGCACCAACTGGTCAGTGTTTTCGGACAAGACCGGCCCGATCATCGGCCCGCTGATGGCCTATGAGGTGCTCACCGCCTTCTTCCTGGAGGCAGGGTTCCTGGGCGTGATGCTGTTCGGCATGGACAAGGTCGGCCGCAAATTGCACTTCACGGCCACGCTGATGGTGGCGCTGGGCACCTTTATTTCCGCCTTCTGGATTTTGAGCGTCAACAGCTGGATGCAGACGCCCACGGGTTATGAGATCGCCGCGAACGGCCAGTTCATCCCCGGCGACAGCTGGCTGGCGATCATTTTCAACCCCAGCTTCCCCTATCGCCTGGTCCACACCGTAATGGCGGCGTACCTGACGACAGCTTTCGTTGTCGGTGCAGTAGGCGCGTTCCACCTGCTCAAGGACAAGGCGGATCACCGCGCGCGGCGGATGTTCTCGATGGCGATGTGGATGGCGGCGCTGGTGGCTCCGCTGCAGATTTTCGCCGGCGACATGCACGGCATCAACACGCTGGAGCATCAGCCCGCCAAGGTCATGGCGATGGAAGGGCATTACCAGAGCCACCCCGATGGCGCACCGCTGATCCTGTTCGGCATCCCCAACAGCGCGGAAAAGCGCGTCGATTATGCGATCCAGATCCCGGATCTCTCGTCGCTGATCCTGAAGCACGACCTCAACGCCCCGTTGGCAGGGCTGGATACCATTCCGGAAGACAAGCAGCCGCCCGTGGGCGTGGTGTTCTGGTCGTTCCGTATCATGGTGGGCATCGGCATGGCGATGTTGGGTATCGGCGTGTTCAGCCTGCTCGCGCGGGCGCGTGGAAAGCTGTTCGACTGGCGCTGGCTGCACCGTGCTGCGATCGTGATGGGCCCATCGGGCTTCGTCGCGGTGATCGCAGGCTGGGTGACGACCGAAGTCGGCCGCCAGCCGTTCACGGTGTACGGCCTGCTGACGACGGCCGAAAGCGTTGCGCCGCTCGCTGCACCGGCGGTCGGGGCATCCTTGCTGGCCTTTGTCGTGACGTATTTCATCATGTTCGGCGCTGGCACGCTGTATATCCTGAAGCTGATGAGCAAGCCAGCCACTGGTCACGAAGAGGCTGCCGCCTCAGGGCCGCTGCGCAGCGCAGGCATCACGCCTGCGTCTGCTGACAGCTCGCGCCGCGGCCAGAGCGGCACCATGGTGGAGCACGGCGCATGAACATCGATCTGACGATCGTCTGGGCGTTCATCATCGCCTTTGCCGTGTTCGCTTATGTGGTGATGGACGGGTTCGATCTTGGCATCGGCATCATCTTCCCCGCCTTGGGGCGCGGGGCGGAGCGGGACAAGGCGATGAACACGGTCGCCCCGGTGTGGGACGGCAATGAAACCTGGCTGGTGCTGGGCGGGGGAGGGCTGCTGGCGGCGTTTCCGCTGGCCTATGCGATCATCCTGCCGGCTATTTATCCGCCGATCATCGCGATGCTGCTGGGCCTGGTGCTGCGCGGCGTGGCGTTCGAGGGGCGCTGGCGTGACCCCAATCACCAGCCGTTCTGGGACTTTTCGTTCACGGCAGGCTCTTTCATCGCAGCCTTCGCGCAAGGCGTGACGCTGGGCGCGCTGCTGCAGGGCGTGGAGGTCGAAGGCCGCGCCTATGCGGGCGGCTGGCTCGATTGGCTCAGCCTGTATTCCGTTCTCACCGGCATCGGGACGGTGATCGGCTATGGCCTGCTGGGATCGACCTGGCTGATCATGAAGACCGAAGGCCCGGTGCAGGACCACGCGTTCCGGATGAGCTGGAAGCTGTTTCCAGCCACATTGATCGCGCTGGGCGCGGTCAGCCTGTACACGCCGTTCCTGGAGGCCGAGTATTTCGCGCGCTGGTTCACCTTCCCCAGCATCCTGTTTTCGGCGCAGGTGCCGGTGCTCGTCGCGCTGATCACCTTCCTGCTGTACCGCGCGCTCAAGCTGCGGCGCGATTATGCGCCGTTTCTGCTGACACTGGCGCTGTTCCTGCTGGGCATGATCGGTCTGGGGATCAGCATGTTCCCCTATGTCGTGCCCGATGAGGTGACGATCTGGGACGCAGCGACCCACCCCAGCAGCCAGATGTTCATGCTGGTCGGAACCCTGTTCATCGTGCCGCTGATCATCGGCTATACGGCGTGGGCGTACTGGGTGTTCCGCGGCAAGGTGGGCGACGAGGGGTATCATTGATGCTGCCCGACAGCGACAATCCCGATCGCGGCGATGCCCGTCCGCTGGCGCAGAAGATTGGCTGGATGGCCGCGATCTGGCTGATGTCGGTCGGGTTCATCGGCGTCATCGCTTATGCCATCCGCTGGTGGATAAACGCCTGACGATGCGGCTTCTTCATGGTATGCAGCGCCATGAACACATCACCTGATCCGGTTGGCGATGTCGACGCCCCCCAGCCGCTGGCGGACGATACGCTGGCGGTGCGCGGTTTCCATCTTGTCGAGCATGTGCTGCTCATTCTGGTCGCTTTGATGACGGTGGGCGCAGCAGGCATAGAAGTTGGCGGCATATTGGCGGCGCGCACGATCAGCCTGGCCGATATCCTGCTGATGTTCCTGTACACCGAGGTGATCGGCATGATCGCGGTGTTCTATACCGGGCGCGGATCGCCGTTCGTCTACCCTATTTTCATCGCGATCACGGCGCTGGCGCGGCTGATCGTGCTGCAGGGCAAGGACATGGCACCGGACAAGATCCTGTTCGAGGCCGGCGCGATTCTGCTGCTGGCGATCGCTGCGGTCGTCATAACGCGTGCCGGCAGGGCTTAAACTCTGGCTTGACCGGGGGGCTTGACCGGGGCTGGCGGACTGCCATGAAGGGGGCCTGCCCGATGCCAGCAAGGCCGCACACCCATGACCACCGAAAAGCTCTACATCACTGCCAACAGCCTGCTTGAGGACAGCTATCGGCTGGCAATGCAGGTGATCGAAAGCGGCTACCGGCCGACGCACATCGTCGGCATCTGGCGCGGTGGCGCACCGGTCGGCATCGCGGTGCAGGAACTGCTGGAATATCACGGCATAGAGGCCGACCACATCGCCATCCGCACCGCCAGCTATTACGGCATCGACCAGCAGAGCAAGGATGTGCGAGTCTACGCGCTGGGCTATCTGATCGATACGTTGAGCCCGGAAGACCGTCTGCTGGTGGTCGATGACGTGTTCGACAGCGGCCGCTCGATCCGCGCTTTCATCCATGAACTTGCCGCCAAGTGCCGCTACAACATGCCGCACGACTGGCGGATCGCGACCGTCTATTACAAGCCCTCGCGCAATGTTACCGACCTGTCGCCGGACTTCTGCGTGCACCAGACCGAGCAATGGCTGGTGTTTCCGCATGAGATCAAGGGACTGACGGTCGAGGAAATCCGCACGCACAAGCCGGGGGCAGCGATTATTCTGGGGGAGTAGGGCACAACTCGCTCCACCGTTCTCCGGCGAAAGCAGGAGTCCAGTGGCGATGTAGCGCTGCACCAACCCTGGATTCCGGCGTTCGCCGGAAAACGAAACGGCAGGCCAACACGCCAATTGCACCCGCACCCCGCGCTTGCCATAACGCGCACATGACACCTGACCAGCGTTCCGCCTATATCGACCGCCTGCCCAAGGCCGAACTTCACCTGCACATCGAAGGATCGCTGGAGCCCGAAATGCTGTTCGCGCTGGCGCAGCGCAATTGCGTGAAGATCCCCTTCGCCAGCGTCGAGGATATCCGCAAAGCCTACAGCTTTTCAAACCTGCAGGATTTCCTGGATATTTATTACCAGGGCATGGCGGTGCTGCTGACTGCGCAGGATTTCTACGACCTGACCTGGGCGTATCTGGAGCGCGCGCATGCCGACCATGTCCGCCATGTCGAGATTTTCTTCGATCCGCAGGGCCATACCGAGCGCGGCGTTGCGTTCGCTGACGTCATCACCGGAATTGCCGACGCGTTGGCCGATGGCGAGAAGCAATGGGGCATCACCTCAAAGCTAATCATGTGCTTCTTGCGCCACCTTGATGAGGCTGCGGCCGAAGCGACACTGGACGAGGCGCTGCCGTATCTGGATCGGATCGCAGGCGTAGGGCTCGATTCGTCGGAAATGGGCCATCCGCCGTCCAAGTTTGCCAACGTGTTCGCCCGCGCGCGCTCGCTGGGGCTGAAGCTTGTCGCGCATGCGGGCGAGGAAGGGCCGCCCGAATATGTGTACGAGGCGCTAGACGTTCTGAAGGTCGACCGGATCGATCATGGCAACCGCGCTCTGGAAGATGCAGCGCTCGTCACGCGGCTGGCAGGCGAGGGGATGACGCTGACCGTCTGCCCGCTCTCCAACCTCAAGCTGTGTGTGATCAGCGAAATCGCGCAAAGCCCGGTCCGGCAGATGCTCGATTCCGGGATCAGGGCGACCGTCAATTCCGATGATCCGGCGTATTTCGGTGGCTATGTGAACGCCAACTTCCACGCGATTGCCCACGCGCTCGACCTTGATCGCGAACAATTGCAAACTTTGGCGCGCAACAGCTTCACCGGTGCGTTTCTATCGCCAGACCAGATTGCGCACCTTCTGGTGGAGATCGACCATTACGACGCGCACTTCGGCGCTTAAGCGCGGGAGCGCTTACCGCTCGCTAAGGTAATAGCGCTCCACTTCGGCAAGAGTGTCGTCGAGTTCGTACACGATCGGCTGGCCGGTGGGGATTTCGAGCGACGTGATCGCATCGTCGGCGATGCCGGACAGGTGCTTCACCAAGGCGCGCAGCGAGTTGCCGTGGGCGGAGATGATCACGCGCTTGCCAGCTTTCAGTTCAGGCGCAATCCGCTGTTCCCAATAGGGCAGTACCCGGGCGATCGTGTCCTTCAGGCTTTCGGTATTGGGAATGGCGATGCCGGCATAGCGGCGGTCAGCGGACAGGTCGAATTCCGATCCTGCGTCCATCGGTGGCGGCGGAATATCGAAGCTGCGCCGCCAGATGTGCACCTGCTCGTCGCCGTGCTTGGCGGCGGTCTGCGCCTTGTCCAGCCCGGTGAGCCCGCCATAATGGCGCTCGTTCAGCCGCCAGTCCTTCTCCACCGGCAGCCACAGCCGGGTCATTTCCTCCAGCGCCAGGTTCAGCGTCTTGATCGCGCGGGTCTGCAGCGAGGTGAAGGCGATATCAAAATCCAGCCCTTTGTCGCGCATCAGGCGGCCTGCTGCGCGCGCTTCTTCCGCACCCTTTTCGGTCACGTCGACATCCCACCAGCCGGTGAACCGGTTTTCCAGGTTCCATTGCGACTGGCCGTGGCGGATGAGGACGAGTTGCGGCATCGGGGGCTCCTGCGGTGGTGGTCAGGAGGGCGCTTTAGCGTCCCGCTTTCCTCACGCAAACCCGTTTTCCGGCGAACGCCGGAATCCAGGGGCGATGTGGCACAAACTGACTCCTGGGCTCCGGCGTTCGCCGGAGAACGGTTCAGCAGCTGACTCTTACAGCTTCTCGAAGCGCACCTTCAGGCCATCTTTGGGCTGCGGGATCGGCCAGGCCTGCCAGGCGGGGCTGTAGCCCGGTTCGGTGACGATGCGATGCTGGCTGAGGATGTGGTGCATCAGCACCTTGATCTGCATATAGGCAAAGTGCAGCCCCAGGCACATATGCGCGCCGCCGCCAAAGGGCACCCAGGCGTATTTGTGGCGGTTGCGTGTCGCCTCGGGCGTGAAGCGCATCGGATCGAACTTGTGCGGCTCGGGCCAGTGCTCTTCCTGCTTGTGAGTGTAAGACGAGCTGATGCTGACCGGGGTCCCGGCCGGGATGCGATAGCCGCCGAACTCGAAATCCTTGAGCGCGCGGCGGGGCGTGGAGGGCACCGGCGGGATGAGGCGCAACGCCTCCTTGAAGGCCATTTCGGTCAGTTCGAGGTCGCCCAGCGAATCATAGGGCATTGGTGCACCCGCAGGCGCATGTTCCAGCAACTCGGCGCGAATCTTGTCCTGCCACTCGGGGTTTTTCGCCAGCAGCCAGATCAGCGAACTGGCCGATGACGTGATGGTATCGTGCGCCGCCATCATCAGGAAGTTCATGTGATCGACGACCTCGTCGGTGGTCAGCAGGCTGCCATCGTCGCGTGTGGCGCGGCAGAACTGGCTGAACATGTCCGGTCCCTGCTGTTCGCGGCGTTGCTTCACCAGGGGCGTAAAATACTCGACCAGAAACCTCCGTCCGGCAACGCCGCGGCCCATCTTGGTGAAGGGCAGCGGGCGGCGCACCACGCCGATCGACGCCTGCACCATATCGACGAAGGCGGTGTTGATCTTGTCCGCTTCCGGCCCGAACGGAATGCCGAGGAAAGACGTGGCCGCAAGGTCCAGCGTCAGCTTCTTGATTTCGGTGTAGAACTTTATGTCCTTGTTCGACCAGGTCAGGACCCGCTGGCTGATGCCTTCGTTCAGTTTCTCGGCATAATGGCGCATCGGGCCAGGCTTGAAGGCGATGGACAGCGCGCGGCGGTCGGCGCGGTGATGGTCGAAATCCATCAGCATCAGCCCGCGCGGGAACAGCAGGTTGAGCACCGGTCCCCAGCCTTGCTCGGACGAAAACACCTTGTCGCGGTCGAACAGCACTAGCTCGTTGGCGTCCGCGCCGAACAATGCCACCTGGCGGCGTCCGAAGGCGTTGGTACGATACACGTGGCCGTATTTGGCAATCATTTCGCGCCCAAAGGCTTCCGGATCGGCGAGCATCTTGAGCGTCACGCCGATCACCGGCAGGCCGTCATCGCCGGGAATATGGTCGAGCGCGTCGTCTTTGGGCATTCGCGTCCAGTGCGGATTGCCGCTGTCGCGCTGAATGGTATGATCGGGAAACATCTCGCGTTCCGGGGCGGCGCTGGCGGTATGCGGTGCAGCAAGAACGGTGGCCATGGCAATTCCTATGCGCGGTGTTTAACTGATCCATTAAATATCAACTTACACGAATGTTAGCAAGCGGATACGCCGACAGGAAACTCATTCATCGTTAATTCAACTTGGCATTTGTATGAACGGAATTATCGGGGCATCGCTCCGGCGGCCCACCGCGCCAGGCTCTGCGGTGACAGGGGTACCATGACTTTGACCCGATTTGCATTCTTGAACACTGCCCGCCGCAACGCCGTGCGCATCGCCACGCTCACGCTGGGCGCTGCCTCGCTCTCGGCCTGCGCTTATGGCGCGGGCGATTATGGTGGCTATGGCGGCGTATCGATCGGCGTCGGCAGCGGCGGCGGATATGCAGGGGGCTATGATCCGTATTGCGACGGCTATTCGGCGTGGGACAGCTTCTATGGCTGCGACTATGGCTATGGCTTTGGCCAGATCGGCTATGGCGGCGGCTATTTCGACAATTTCTATTATCCCGGATACGGCACCTGGCTGTACGATCGCCCTGGCGGTCGGCGCTTCGCGATGCAGGACCGGCACCGGCAGTATTGGGGTCAGCAGCGCTGGCAGTATCAGCAGCAGCGGCGTGCCAACCGGCAGGATTTCCGCCAGGATCGGCGTGACGACCGGCAGGACGTTCGCCGCGACCGGCGCGAGGACAGGCGCGATGTGCGGCAGGACCGGCGCGAGACGCTGCAGGATCGCCGCGACTGGCGGCAGGAGCAGGGGCAGCCGCAGGGCGAATTCCCCCGCACCCGGCGCGGCGAACGCGAACGTATGGGCGGCCTGACCCCGGAAGACCGGCAGCGGCAGCTGGATCGCTGGCAGCAGCGCCAGAACCAGGCGACCGGTCAGCCAGCCGTGTCGCAGCCAGGCCAGCCAGCCGGACGTGCGGCTGAACGGTTGGAGCGTCAGCAACAGCGCCAGGCCATCCGCCAGGGGCGGATCGAGCAGGGTGGTGGTCAGGGACGGCAGCGTCCCGCGATGCGCCAGCCTGATCCGCAGGCCCAGCCTAATGTTGCCCGGCCACCGCGCGCAGAGCGTGCACCGCGTCCCGAGCGACAGGAGCGCATCGATCGTGCGCCGCGATCGGGTCAGATCAGCGCGCGGGATCGCGCATCGGGCGTTCGCGCGCAGGATGTTCGGCCGGACTGAGGCTGCCTAAGCCTCTGCCGATAACCGCCAGGCACACCAAACAGGGCGGGTCGCAGGCTCCCGAAAACGGGCTAGCCCTTGTGACCCGCCCCAAATGCCCTATCATCTAGGGCATGGTTACATTTTCCCTTCTCGACCAGTCGGTGCGCTTTGCCGATGTTCCCGCCAGCACCGCGCTCGGCGCGACGATTGAGGCCGCCACATTGGCGGACCGGCTGGGCTATCACCGCCTTTGGGTGTCAGAGCATCACGCCAGCCGCTTTTTGTGCGGCAGCGCGCCTGAAATCCTGATCGCCGCGATGGGCGCGCATACCCAGCGCATCCGGCTGGGCTCGGGCGGGGTGATGCTGCCGCACTACAGCGCCTACAAGGTGGCGGAACAGTTTGCGGTGCTGAGCAACCTGTATCCCAACCGCATCGACCTTGGCGTCGGACGGGCACCGGGCGGGGAAATACGAGTCGCTGCGGCCATGTCCGCGCCGCACCCGCCCTCGTTCCGGGAATTTCCGCAACAGGTTGCCGATCTGGTCGGCTATCTGGACGGCAGCCTGGCCGATCCGCGCCTCAGCCCCGAGCCTGCTGGCGACGTTCCGGTGTGGATATTGGGCACCAGCCCGGACAGTGCGATCCTCGCCGCGCGCCTGGGCCTGCCATATGCGCTTGCGCTGTTCATCAACCCTAATGCGACGCCCGGGTTAACCGATCTGTACCGCCACAATTTCCGTCCCAGCCCCGCGCTTGCCAAGCCGCACGTCATGCTGGCGACCACCGCGTTCGCGTGCGACGATGCCGACCAGGCCGAACTTCTGCGGAAAAACTACTTCCTGAACATCGCCCGCTTGCTGGGCGGTGGGACGCAGCCTGCGGTGTCGCCGGAGGAAAGCCGCGACCTGGGCTTTACCGAGCGTGAGGCGAGGATCGTCGGCGCACAGGCGCGGATTGCCGCGTTCGGCACGCCCGATGTCGTGCGCGACAAGGTGGCAGCATTGGTCGAGGCGTTTGGTGCGGACGAGGTCATGATCTCGTGCAACGCCTATCACCACGCCGACCGCATGCGGGCGATTGAACTGTTCGCGCGCAGCTTCGCGATGGCCGAGGCGGCCTGAACATCATGGGATTTCACACACCTGCCTTTTGCGCCGAAGATGCGCTGCCCTTTATCGATGGCGAGGCGATCGTCATCGACAAGCCCGCCGGCCTGCCGGTGACGCAGCCGCGCAAGGGCGGGCGCAGTCTGGACGACTATCTGTCGCACCTGTCGTTCGGGTTCCAGCGCTGGCCAACGGCGGTGCACCGGCTGGATCAGGATACGTCAGGCTGCCTGCTGCTCGCCCGCCATGCCAAGGCGGCAAAGCGCTATGGCGCGGCGTTCGAGAGCGGCACGGTCGAAAAAACCTATATTGGCATCATCGAAGGCAGCCTTGCCGAACCGTCCGGCACCATCGACATTCCGCTGGGCAAGACCAGCACCGCCGAAGAGGGCTGGCGCATCGTTCCCGATACCTCTGGCAAACGCGCGGTCACCCACTGGCGCCAGTTGGCCAGCGTCGGCGGACGTACTTTGGTCGAGTTCCGGCCGGAAACCGGGCGCACCCACCAGATCCGCGTGCACGCGCTACATGGCCTGGGCACGGCTCTGCTGGGCGATCCGTTCTACGGCAAGACGTACCCGTCGGGTCTGATGCTGCACGCAGCCGCGCTGGTGGTCCCGCGCACCGGCAAGGACCCGATCACCGCGCGCGCGGCGATGCCGAAGCGCTTTGTCGAGCTCGGATTTGCCGATGCCTGACATCGTCGTTCCCGATCACGCGATCGTGTCCGAGCGGTTCATTACCGCGTCGGGTCCGGGCGGACAGAACGTCAACAAGGTCGCCACGGCGGTGCAACTGCACGTCAACGTGTATGCGCTGGGCCTGCCGCCCCTGGTGTACAACCGGCTGAAGATGCTGGCGGGCAGCAAGATCAACCAGGATGGCGAACTGGTCATCCTGGCGCGCAACCACCGCACGCAGGAGGCCAACCGGCGGGTCGCGCGCGAGCGGCTGGCGGCGATGCTGGCCGAGGCCTATGACCTTCCCGCCGTCCGCGCCCGGTCACGGCTGAACCGCGTCGGCAAGACCGAGCGGCTGGCGGGCAAGAAGAACCGATCGACCATCAAGAAGAACCGGGGGCGGGTGTCCTTCGACTGATCCTTGCCCATAATACCCTGTAATTCCACGGAAAGCCCACAATGTACGCCTTCGACATCGACCCAAACACACCCAAGCCACAGCTGTATGACGACCTTCATTCCGCCGCCCTGGCGCTGGTGGACGGCGAACGCGATGGCGTTGCCAACATGGCCAATGTCGCGGCCCTGATCTGGCAGTTTCTGCCTGGGCTCAACTGGGCAGGGTTCTACCGGATGGTCGAGGGCGAACTCGTGCTCGGCCCGTTCGTCGGCAAACCGGCGTGCATCCGCATCCCCCTTGGCAGCGGCGTGTGTGGTACCGCGGCGGCCAGCGGCGAGACGCAACTGGTCGAGGATGTGCACGCCTTTCCCGGCCATATCGCGTGCGATGCGGCCAGCCAGTCCGAACTGGTGGTGCCCGTCATCCACAACGGCGTTGTGACGCACGTGATCGATCTGGACAGCCCCGACCTGGCCCGCTTCGATGCGCAAGACCGGGCAGGGATCGAGCGGCTGGCGGCGACATTGGCTGGGCGATTATAAATCCTTCAGTAACCATTGCCACTGCTTTGCCCCATATTGAAACAGCGCCGTCAAACGCACCGGGTTTTACATCGGTGCGATGGTACAAACCCCCTGTAAATGCTAACAAACGCTTAACCAAACCGGGCGGTGGGTGAGCGATTGTGCTGCCTCCCCCGGTCGGCCTGACAGACCGATCAAGGGGAGTTAACTATGAAGACCCGCGCTTTTGCTTCACTGCGCCACACCGCCGCTGCTGTTTGTATCGGCAGCGTGATCGGCCTGGTTGCCCCCGCACAGGCCGCCGAATCGGCGTTGCCGCGCGCTTCCGTCAGCAAGCCCGACCTGAGCCTAAGCAGCGCTCTGCGCCGCGGCCCTGTCAACCGCCCGGTCTATGGCATGCGCTTTCCCGTCGGCGCACCGGCTTATGTCCGCCCGTTTCGCGGTTTCATCCTTCCGCGCGTGTGGATCGCGCCGACCTATTATGTCACCAACTGGCAGGGCTATGGCTTGGCCCGTCCCGCGCAGGGCTTTGGTTGGTCGCGCTATTATGACGATGCGGTGCTGACTGATCGCAGCGGCCGGGTTTACGATTCCGTACAGGGCGTCAACTGGCAGGCCGCGCAGGCAGGAACGACGACCACCACCGTCACGCAGACCTATTCGCCCGATTACGACCCCTATAACTATGACACCGATTTGCTGCTGGGCAACGACCGCGTGATGCACGGTACCCACTGGACCCAGGGTCCGGACGATGCCGCACAGACAGGCTATGACGATGCTTATTATGCCGACGCGCAGCCGCCCGTCGCGCAATATGACCGTGATTATGATCCGGCATTCCTTGAAGCCTGCCGCCGTGACAACGGCCTGGGCGGGGCAGCGATCGGTGCGGCGGCTGGCGGGCTTGCCGGCAACCGCATCGCCGGGCGCGGCAACCGCACCGGTGGCACGCTGATCGGCGCAGGCGTCGGCGCGGTCGCCGGCATGGTGCTCGACAAGGCGGAGGACCGCGAGCGGTGCAAGCGGTTGCTGGCCCGCGAACAGCAGGGCGGATACGGCACCAGCTACGCTCCGCCGCCGATTGCGCCTGCTGTGCCCTATTATGGCGGCACCGCCAATGTGCCGCCGCCGCCGCCTGCTTATGCCGGTGGTTACGACCAGGCGTTTCTTGACGCCTGCCGCCGCGACAATGGCCTGGGCGGGGCAGCGATTGGTGCGGGCGTCGGCGGGCTTGCCGGTAACCGCATCGCCGGGCGCGGCAACCGCACCGGCGGCACGCTGATCGGTGCGGGCGTGGGTGCGATTGCCGGGATGGTTATCGACAAGGCGGAAGACCGCGAGCGCTGCAAGCGGTTGCTGGCGCAGCAGGGCAACGGCTATCCGCCGCCCCCTGTTCAGGGCCAGCCTGGCGGTTATCCGCCGCCGCCTCCGGGATATTATTATTACTACCCGCCGCCGATCGTGACGACGGTAACGATCACCGGTGGATGCAATTGCGCGCAGAACGTCGTGGTCACGGAAACCGCACATGCGCACCATCCGCGCCGCGTCCACCGCACCAAAAATGTGCAGGTGTATCGCAAGTAAGCGCGAAGGACGGGTATCTGCATAACGTTCGGCCTGAGCATCTCGATGAGAGGCTCAGGCCAAGGGTGCGATATCAAAAGAGCTGTGGGGGCAGACTGATGCCCGAAGGCGGCGATCAGCGCAGCGCGCTGGCAAGCCGTGCCTGCATCTGCAGCACGGCAGGACGCAGGGTGTCCGCTTCGACAAAGCCCAGGCGCTCGGCGTCCAGCGATTTTTCCAGCCGGACCAGCCGGTCGAGCAACTGCTGGGTTTCGCGCACCAGCCGCTGCGCTTCGGCAGGCAGGCGGGCGACCACGAACGGGTCGCTTGCGGTGCACGTGCCCAAGGACCGGCTGCGGCTGCGCAACTGGTGCAGGGAGAGTTCTCCTGCAAAATACGCCTTCTGGTTGAGCAGCCAGGCGATGGAATGCATCAGCCGCGTCGTCACCCGCAGCGACTCGCACGACATGTCGATGCGGACCTCATCATAGCTGCTCAGCCCCTGATCGGCCGGGCTCAGCTCAAAATACGAGCGCGCCTCGTCCGCCAGCACCATCGCCTCGACGTACAGCGACTCGACAAGCTTGGCGGTGAAAGGAAATTGGTGCGTGGGCATGGCTCCAAGTCTTGCCAAAAACGCAGCGAACTGCACAGATGAAACCTATGCTTAACGCGGGTCGCCGGGAGCTTGTGTCATGCCGGAACACCTGGACATGCAAGTGTGACCGTCCCTCGACAGCGTGCAATCAGGCGATGATGTCCGGGATCAGGTAATCTTCCAGCATCGCGATCTGGTCACGCAGCAGCAGCTTGCGCTTCTTCAGGCGGGCCAGCTGCAGCATATCGGCCGTACCGCCATTGCTCAGCGAGCCGATCGCATGATCGAGATCGCGGTGCTCAATGCGCAACGAGGCGAGCTTGTGCCTCACTTCTTCCTCTGTCACGCGCGACGCCTTTCCTCAACCGGGGCTCGAGCTTCGTTCCGGCCCGGATAAACCACAGCGCAGGCCAGATGCCTGCCAACCGTCGCGGTTATGGAATGTTTTGCCGCATTGCAAGCGCACCTGTGCATAACACCACAGACAGGCCCTAAATTTTATGTTTAGATCACGATCCCAAGATGAGAAGGTAACGAGTCGAAGGAGACATACATGCTGCAAGACAGTCACACGCAAGCCCTCAAGGCCAAGCATGCTGGTATCGAACGGATGATTCACGACGAGGAACGGCGGCCAGCGCCAGACACAGCACTGATCGCCAAGCTGAAGAAGCAGAAGCTGCGCATCAAGGAAGAGATCAGCCTGCACTAGACTGCAGCGATAATGCGGCGGGCACATCGCTCGCCTGCCAATCCCAGCCCGGCGCGTCTGACGAGGAGTCAGACCGCGCGCCGGGCGAAGGGGAGAGAGGCCGCAGACGCCCTCTCGGATACTAACTTAGCCGCTAAAACTGCATCTCGTCATAGATGCGGCTGAGATCACCGCCCCATTCCGTGTGATATTTGGCCAGCAGATCTTCTGCAGGCGTGCGACCGCGGGCGACGACGTCGCGCAATGGCTCGAGAAACCCGGTTTCGTTATCGCCGCTGCTGTTGTGGCGGGCGCGGGCGGCGAGGCCCGATGTGGCGATGTCGAGCACTTCTGCCGCGATGTCGAGCAGCTTGCCGCCGTTTGCGATCGGCGCGTTCAGGCCCATCTTGGGCACCGCATCGCGCAGGGCCTGACGTTCCTCGATGGTCCAGTCCTTGACGACATCCCAGGCCGCATCGAGCGCGCCCTGATCGTATAACAGGCCGACCCACAACGCCGGCAGCGCGCAGATGCGGCTCCACGGGCCACCATCGGCGCCGCGCATTTCGAGGAAGCTTTTCAGCCGCACTTCGGGGAAGGCGGTGGAAAGGTGGTCGTTCCAGTCGCTGATTGTGGGGCGCTCGCCGGGCAGGGCGGGCAGCTTGCCGTTCAGGAAATCGCGGAAACTCTGTCCGGCTGCATCGATGTACAGTCCGTCGCGGAAGACGAAGTACATCGGCACATCGAGCATGTATTCGACATAACGTTCATAGCCAAAGCCATCTTCGAACACGAACGGCAGCATGCCGGTGCGCGCCGGATCGGTGTCCGACCAGATGTGGCTGCGGTACGAGAGCATGCCGTTGGGCTTGCCCTCAGTAAACGGAGAGTTGGCGAACAACGCGGTCGCCAGCGGCTGCAACGCCAGGCCAACGCGGAACTTCTTGGCCATATCGGCTTCGCTGGAATAATCCAGGTTCACCTGGATGGTGCAGGTGCGCAGCATCATGTCCAGCCCCATGGTACCGACCCGCGGCATGTGGTCCAGCATGATGCCATAGCGGCCCTTGGGCATGATCGGCAGTTCGGCACGGGTCTTGTCCGGCCACATGCCAAGCCCCAGAAAACCGGTGTTCGTCTTTTCGCCGACAGCCTTCACCTGCGCCAGGTGGCGGCCGGTTTCCGCGCAGGTTTCGTGCAGGTTTTCCAGCGGCGCGCCGGACAGTTCCAACTGCCCGGCCGGTTCCAGGCTGACTGTGCCATCCGGTCCGCGCATGGCGATGACATTGCTGCCGCCATCTGGCGTGCGCTCTTCGACCGGTTCCCAGCCGAATTCGGTCAGCGCCATCAAGAGGTCACGAATGCCGCCGGGTTCGCCATAGCTGGGGGCGTGGTGATCGTTACGACAGAAGACGAATTTCTCGTGCTCGGTGCCGATCCGCCAGTCCGCCTTGGGCTTTTCGCCCTCGCGCATCGGGTCGGCCAATTGGGCGATCGACGTGATGACGGGATCGTCTTCTCCGGTGGTGGTACGTGTGCTCATCGATGCGCCCTGAACCTTGGAAATTATGTACCGCCGCCTTTAGTTGCACCGTGCAACCCAAGCCAGCGCTAAATGTGTAATGGGGTGAATAGCGGGGCTTTCAACCTGGCTCGTCTCTGGGCCCGTCTTTGGGCGTGTCTTCGGCCCAGTCGCCCTGCGCCGCCATCCAAACAGCCGTCGCGGCAATCGCAGCGGTTTCAGCGCGGAGGATGCGCGGACCCAGCGAGACAGGGACGGCTGCAGGATGCGCCCGAATGGCCGCGTTTTCGGCATCGGTAAAGCCGCCCTCAGGCCCGATCAGCACGGCGGCAGGGCCGGGGTGGGTATCGATCGCCTGGGGCAGCGATACGCCGCTGCTGTCGTGCAACCGTTCGTCCGCAAAAAACATGTGGCGGCTTTCGGGCCAAGCCTTCAGCAAGGCATCCAGCCGGGTCAGCGGTGATATCTGAGGCAATGCGGTCCGTTCGCACTGCTCGGCGGCTTCGATCATGGTGTTGCGCAGCCGATCATCCTTGACCTTGTCGACAACCGCGCGGTCGGTCAGCACAGGAACGAACCGGGCGACGCCAAGCTCGCATGCCTTTTCGGCCAGAAAGTCGAACCGGGCCTTCTTGATCGGTGCAGCGCAGAGCCAGAAATCCGGAACCCCCTCCCGCGGGCGAAGCAATGCAACGACCGTCAGCGTCAGGTCGCGGCGACTGCGTGCGGTGACCTTCGCCAGAAACTCTCCGTTGACATCGTCGAACAGTTTGACCGCGGCGCCTTCGGCCAGCCGCATGACGTTCAGAAGGTAGTGCGCCTGGTTGCCGTCTATCTGAAGCGAGGTCCCCACGCTGAGCGGCGTATCGGTAAACAGGCGGGGCGTGGAGCGGGGCGGCCATGCTGGGGTTGCGGTCATGGGGGGAAGGGTTAGCCTGTCGGCCCTTGCCGGTCCAGCACCACACGCTGTGCCAATCGCGCTGGCGTTCTACATACCAGGATTTTGGACAAAATTAAGCCCGGGCGCGATGAGAAGGGGGGAGGATCGCGCGCCCGGGCTCATGGTTTTTAGGACGACATTTCGAGGGGGGGCTTGGTCTGCCGTCCTGAATAACAAACCACGAACCCGAAAAATGGTTCCGCAAGAAAATGCACGCTGCATTTTTTATTTCCGGCAGCGGGCACTCAGGCGGGTGCCGTGCGGTGGGGAGGCGGATGTCGCGATCTTTAACCCGTTGAACGGTCTGCAAATGCTGGCGCGGCCGATGGACAGGGCCTTGTAAGGCAAAGGCTCAGGCGCACAAAAAAACGGGGCCAAAAGGCCCCGTTTTCTATTCAGTGGACCAGTGCGGTCCGACCTGACCTGATCGAAATCAGGGGCTGGTCGGGGTGTCGCCATCCTGGTCGGCAGCGATCACGATGCCACCGATGATTGCAGCAGCAGCTACAACACCGATGATGATTCCGGTGCCGCCTTCTGCTTCGCTGTTCTCATCCGAGGCAGCCGAAGTGCGCACTGGTGCGCTCTGTGCAGCTGCCTGTGCCAGTACCGGCGTTGCGGTAAGGGCAAGTGCAGCCAGAGCGGCCGCAGCAATACGATTCTTCATTATAGCCTCCGTCACATTTTAGTTGAGTGCCTTAACCTATTGAAGATCAAGGAAATGCAACCCTTGTCGGAGAGAGTGTTTTATGAGCTCTCCCCGGCGCTCAATGCCCAACTACGGGGAAAGTTCCTCTCACGCAAGTCTGAATAGGCAGCAGGGCAAGAGCAAAAATGCTTTTGTGGCAAGTTGTTGCAAGCGTGCCACGATACCCTGCAAGGTTGTTAACAGATGTTACAACGCCTCAATCATCGACCGGTTGCACTTTCATATCTGCGCACGCCGCCAACCCAGGTTTCAACGACTTTGGCGGTGCGCAACTCGCCTGGCGTACTGAGCATGGGATCGATGTCCAGCAGGATGAAGTCCGCGCGCATGCCCGGTTGCAGCATGCCGAAGCGTTGTTCGGCAAAGCCTGCAAAGGCCGCGCCGCGTGTGAACGCATCGATGGCCTGCACCCGGCTGAGGCGTTCCTGCGGCTGCCATCCGCCAAACGGCTGCCCGTCGGCGCCCTCGCGGGTGATCGCAGCAGCCAGCCCGGCGAACGGATCGGGCGATTCAACCGGGGTGTCCGATCCGAACGCCAGAGGCACGCCAGCATCGCTCAGCGATTTCCACGCATACGCTCCGCCCAGCCGCGAAGGCCCCAGCCGTGCCTCGGCCATCATGCGGTCCGAAATCTGGTGCACTGGCTGCATCGAAGCGATGATGCCGTTCTTGGCGAAGCGCGGCAGGTCGAGCGGATCGATGATCTGCGCATGCTCGATCCGCCATCTGCGGTCGCCCTTATAGTCCTCGGCCAGTTCCTCGATCGCCGAAAGCGCCTGTGCGTTCGCGCCATCGCCGATCGCGTGCGCGGCGATCTGGAAGTCATCCATCGCCGCGCGGCTCATCATGTTGAGCAGCTGGGTATCGTTGACGAAGGCGAGACCCCGCTCGCCCGGCTTGTCGGCATAATCGGCCTTGAGCATCGCTCCGCGCGATCCCAGGGCTCCGTCAAGATACAGCTTCACGCCGTTCAGCCGCAACCGGTCGTCGTACAGCCACGGTGTCGGGCGCGGCCCGGCGATGGCGACCATCGCATCGATTCCCCCGGCATAGGCCATGATGCGGACATACAGCCGCTTTTCATCGCCTGCGCGGCGATAGGCCTGCCAGTCGTCGATGGTGGTGCCCATATCGGCGATGCCGGTGATGCCGAGCGCCAGCAGGTGATCCTGCGCCGCGATCAATGCAGCATCGCGATCGACCGCACGCGGCGGAGGTACGGCCTTGGAGACGAGCGCTTCTGCCGCATCGACGAACACGCCAGCAGGCTTGCCGCCGACCCGCTCGACACGGCCACCGGGAGGATCCTTGGCGTACGGCTTGACCCCGGCTGCCTGCATCGCGGCGGTGTTGGCCCATCCTGCATGGCCATCGACCCGCTCCAGCCACACCGGCCGGTCCGCCACGACTGAATCGAGGTCGGCCGCTGTGGGGAAGCGGCCAAGGCCCCATTTTTCCTGGTTCCATCCACGCCCGATGATCCACGGCCGCGACGGGTTCTCGTCGGCATAGGCCTTGATCTTGGCCAGCGCCTCTTCCAGCGACCGCGTGGCCGACAGGTCCAGCGTGAGCAGCGAAAAGCCCAGCCCCATGACGTGCCCATGCGCATCGATCAGCCCCGGCATCAGGCTGCGGCCATCGCCGTCGAGCTTGTAGTCGAGCTTTTCCGGGCGCTTGTCGCGGCGCTCGAGCAGTTCCTTGACCTTGCCGTCATTGTCGATGACCAGCCCGGTAAAGGTGACGACCTTGCCCTTGGCGTCCAGCGTCATGCCGTTGACGTTGTCGATCAGCCCATCGGCCAGGGCAGGGGTGGCGGCGCTCGCCAGCAAGGCGGCGGCGATTGTAACAAAACGCGTGATCATTTGCGGGGCACCCTGCGGATCAGTGCGCTGGTATCCTGGCGGCCTGCGCCCAGATGCTGCGCTTCGGCAAAGAACTGGTCGAGCAGGGCGGCGACGGGCAGCGACGCGCCGTTGTTGCGTGCCTCGTCGAGCGCCAGCCCCAGGTCCTTGCGCATCCAGTCGATGGCAAAGCCGAAGTCGAAGCTGTCTTCCGACATGGTCTTCCAGCGGTTGTCCATTTGCCAGCTCTGCGCTGCGCCGCCCGATATGGCCGAGAACACCTTGTCGAGATCCAGCCTGCTCGCCTGGGCAAAGCGCATCGCTTCGCTGAGGCCCCCAAGCACGCCTGCGATGCAGATCTGGTTGACCATCTTGGTGGTCTGGCCATCGCCCGGCCCACCGACATGCACGATGCGCGAGGAATAGCTCTTGATGATGGGCCGGGCGGCGTCCACCGCCTCGGTCTTGCCGCCGCACATGATGGCGAGCGTTCCGTTTTCCGCGCCTGCCTGGCCGCCGGTCACCGGTGCATCGACGCACAGAATGCCCTTGGCGCGGCCTTCGACCGAAATCTGCCGGGCGATGGTCGCCGATACCGTGGTATGGTCGATGAACACCGCGCCACGCTTTAGCGTATTGAACGCGCCCTGGCGGCCCATGATGACCTGCGCCAGGTCGTCATCGTTCCCGACGCAGGTTATCACCGCATCCACGCCCTCTGCCGCTTCTGCGGGAGTGGCCGCAACGCGTGCCTTGTCGGCAAGGTGCGGATGCGCCTCCAGCCAGCCCTGCACCTTGGCGGGGCTGCGATTGTACAGCGCCAGGCTATGCCCGTTATTGCCCAAATGCCGCGCCATGGGGCCGCCCATCACGCCGATGCCGATAAATGCTATATTTGCCATGGCGGTGCCTTAACGGATGTTTTCAATCCGCGCCATATCGGTTAGGTGCCGCAGCCGATATGACCAGCCCTTCCGATCAGCTCACCCTCGAGACAATCCGCGCCGCGCACGCCCGCATCGCCGGATCGATCGTCCGCACCCCCACGCTTGTCAGCAAGACGCTGTCGGCGATTACCGGTGCCACGGTGTACCTCAAGTTCGAGAATCTGCAGTTCACCGCTGCCTACAAGGAGCGCGGCGCACTCAATTTCCTGAGCCAGATGAGCGAAGAGGCCCGCGCCAAGGGCGTTATCGCGGCATCGGCGGGCAACCATGCGCAGGGCCTCGCCTGGCACGGCACGCGTCTGGGCGTTCCCGTCACCATCGTGATGCCCAAGCCCACGCCCACCATCAAGGTGCAGCAGACCGAGGCCAACGGCGGCAAGGTCATCCTGTTCGGCGAAAAATACGACGATGCCTACGCGCATGCCCGCGAGCTGGAAGTCACCGAAGGGCTTACCTTCGTACACCCATTCGATGATCCGGTGATCGCGGCGGGGCAGGGGACCGTGGCGATCGAAATGCTGGAGGATGCGCCTGAGATCGACCATTTCGTCATCCCCATCGGCGGCGGCGGCCTGTTTTCCGGAATGGGTACGGCAGCGCGCGCGCTCAAGCCCGACATCAGGCTGACCGGCGTTCAGGCGCGGCTGTACCCCAGCATGTACAATACTGTGAAGGGCACCGATTATCCATGCGAGGGTGATACGCTGGCCGAGGGCATTGCGGTCAAGCAGCCCGGCAACTTCACGCGCGAAATCGTCCGTGCGCTGGCCGATGACATCGTGCTGGTCAGCGAGCCGCAGCTGGAAACCGCGGTCAGCCTGTTGCTACAGATCGAAAAGACGGTGGCAGAGGGCGCAGGCGCTGCCGGGCTTGCCGCGCTGCTCGCCGAGCCTGAGCGCTTTACCGGGCAGACGGTGGGCGTGGTGCTGTGCGGCGGCAACATCGATACCCGGCTGCTCGCCAACGTGCTGCTGCGCGATCTGGCGCGCTCCGGGCGGCTGGCGCGGCTGCGCATCGCGCTGCAGGACCGGCCCGGCGCGCTGTTCAAGGTCATGCGCGAATTCGATGCGCATCAGGTCAACATCATCGAAATCTACCACCAGCGCGTGTTCACCAACCTGCCCGCCAAGGGCCTGATCACCGACATCGAATGCGAAGCGCGCGACCGCGGCCAACTGGAAGCGCTCATCGCCTCGCTGAAGGACAGCGGCTATGACGTCGGTTTGGTGGAGGTGGCCTGAGGGGGCACGCAACTAGAGCCTCTCCCTTGATAAGAGAGCGTCGTCAATTTGCCTCTCCCTTGATGGGAGAGGCGGCGAGACTTGGCAGCTTGCTGCCTTAGTCGCAGCGGTGAGGGTGATGGTGCGGCTGGATGTTGAGCTACAGGGTCGTAAGGTTTGCACAATCCGGAGAGATCACCCCCACCCAACCCTCCCCCATCAAGGGGGAGGGCTTTTTGTATGGGTGCCCAGACAGGATGGGAGAAGCTCTCCGTCCCCCGATTCAGCATGAATCCTTCGTTTATCCACAACGCAGCGCAGTCTGCCGCCAAATTGACTCGACTTGGCGCTGCTTAACCATGAAAGTTGGTTAACCGCCTTGGCGGGCACGCGGGTTATCGCCCATACCGGGTTCAGGGCATTTCCCGCACGATTGGCAACTTTGAACAAGGACCGTTCCGCACGTGAGCGCACCGGCACGCTTTCCCCGATTCTTCGTGACCAATCCCGGTCCTTGCCCGTATCTTCCGGGCAAGAGCGAACGCAAGGTCTTTACCGAGCTGAACGGGCCGCATGCCGATGAGCTGAACGATGCGCTCAGCCGCATCGGCTTTCGCCGCAGCCAGAACGTCGCCTATCGGCCCAGCTGCATCGATTGCCGCGCCTGCGTTTCGGTTCGCGTCGTGGCGGAGCAGTTCGTGCCCAGCCTTGGCCAGCGCAAGCTGATCCGGCGCAACCGGGACCTTATCGTTTCGGCCTGCCGGCCCTGGTCGACGCAGGAGCAGTACGACCTTCTGCGACGTTACCTCAAGACGCGGCACCCCGGCGGCGGCATGTCCGACATGGACGACATGGACTATGCCGACATGGTCGAGCATTCGCCGGTGCGCAGCTATGTCATCGAATATCGCGAGCCCAACCCGGATGGCAGCGCCGGAAAGCTTGTCGGCGCATGCCTGACCGATCAGCAGGGCGACGGCCTGTCGATGATCTACAGCTTTTACGAGCCCGATCATCCGACGCGGCGGGGCCTTGGCAACTATATCATCATGGATCACATCCAGCGCGCGGCGCGGGCGCGGTTGCCATATGTGTATTTGGGCTATTGGGTAAAATCTTCGCCGCGCATGCAGTATAAGGTAAAATATCAGCCGCTGGAACTGCTTGGACCCGATGGCTGGCATCCCTTCGACCTTGAACGCGATGCTGGGGCGGTCTAGAGACGCATTTTGGCGGTTCGGGGCGGGACCCACATGCGTTGAAAGCATAGACGGTAGATGAGGCTGGGTGATCGCGCGCGTCTGGGGGCGGCATGTACGCTTATGGCGCTTGTCGCTGGTGGCGCGATCGTGGAGCCCGCGCGTGCGCAAGAATCGAGCGCGCAAGACATGCCCGCAGAAGAAGCTCCCGGCACTGCAAACCCCGCCGCCGTTCAAAACCCTCCTGCCCAGCAGCCAGACCCTGGCGACCCGCAGACCTATGATCCGCTGGACATCGATCCGCTCGCACCGCTCGATCAGCTGCCCGGCATGGAAGTGGCATGGCCGGAAGGCGCGGATATCCCAGATTGGCCCGGCGCGTTTGCCGGGGAAGATGCGGCACCTGCTGAAACCCAGTCTGCCGATGCAGACGACAGCGCGGCTGGCGATGCCGCTACAGCCGGGGCGGACGATGTGCGCGACGGGATTGCCAGCGCGGATGCCTCCGGCGGCGATGCTGCGGTGCCTGGTCTGGCAGGCGAGACGCAGGATGCTGCCGCCACCGCTGCCCAGCGGGCAGAGCGTCAGGCCGAGCGCGAAGAACGCCGCGCCGAACGGCAGGCGCTGCGCGAGATCGACGATGGCGATGTGCGTTACAGCGTCACCGTCAACTTCCTGCCGTCGGAGGACCTGCAGGTACTCGACCAGGACGCCTTTACGGATCGATTCACGGCACTGTCCGCGCTGGAGCGGTTGTCCGATGACGACGCCAACCTTGCCCAGGTCAACCGCCGGGCACGGGACGACCGCGATCTGCTGGACACGATGTTGCACGTCTATGGTTTTTACGACAGCGATGTGCGCAATTCGCTCGCCCGCGTCGAAGGCCGCGATGGCGTGGTGCTCACCTTCGACATCAATTCCGGGCCGCTCTACAGGCTGAGCGCGATCGATCTGGCCGGGCTGGATGCGGTCGGCGTCGATGTTCCGGCCATGCGCACCGCATTCGGCATGAACGTGGGTGATGCGGCGAATTCGGACAAGATCGTGGCGGGTCGTCTCGCCTTACTGACGGGCCTGCTGGAATCGGGCTTTCCGTTTGCTCAGACCGGCGAGCCGGATCTGCTGATCGATCACGAGGCGCGCAGCGGTGCGCTGACCGTGCCGGTGACGCCGGGTGGGCAATATCGCTTTGGTGCGATTGTGACGCCCGAGGACAGGCTTTTTGGGCCACGCCATCTGCAGCGCATCGCGCGGTTCGAGCCGGGCGACATCTTCAAGGCATCCGAAGTCGATGACCTGCGCCGCGCCATCCTGGCGACGGGGCTGGTGTCCACGGTTACGCTTACCCCCGTTCCGGCGACGGAGCCGCAGGGCACCGAGCCCGGCACGGTCAACGTCAACGTGGAAACGGTGGCCGCACCGCTGCGCACCATCGCTGGCGAAGTCGGCTATGGCACGGGCGAAGGGTTCCGCGCCGAAGTCAGCTGGGAGCACCGCAATTTCTTCCCGCCCGAAGGCCTGGTGCGCGCGCGCGCCGTCGGCGGTACGCAGGAGCAGCTGGTCAACCTGGTCTATCGGCGCAACAACTTCATGAAGCGCGACCGGGTGCTGACCGCGCAGGTGCTGGCCAGCAACATCAACCGTGATGCATTCGAGGCGCGCACGTTCCTCGTGGCCGCCTCGCTCGAACGGCAGACGAACCTTATCTTCCAGAAGAAGTGGACCTGGTCGATCGGGGGCGAACTGGTGCTGACCGATGAACGCGACGGCCGTTCGCGGATCGTGGGCGGAGGGCGGCAGACTTACTTCATCGCCGCCTTGCCAACGTCGCTGACCTATGACGGCAGCGACGATTTGCTCGACCCCACCAAGGGCTTCCGGCTGGGCGGGCGCGTTTCGCCGGAATACTCGCTGCAATCGGGCAGCCGCGGCTATGCCCGCATCCAGCTGGACGGCAGCTATTACCAGCCAGTGTCGGATCGCATCGTCATGGCAGGGCGCGTGCGCCTGGGCAGCATCGTAGGCGCCAACCGTTTCGACATTGCGCCCTCGCGGCGCTTTTATGCAGGCGGCGGCGGATCGGTGCGTGGCTATGGATTCCAGGCGATCGGCCCGCGCGATGCCAATAACGATCCCCTTGGCGGTAACGGCCTTGCCGAATTCTCGCTGGAGGCGCGGGTGCGCTTCGGCAATTTCGGTGTGGTGCCGTTCTTCGATGCGGGCAATGTCTATGCCGACAGCGTGCCCGATTTCAGCGGCCTGCGCTACGGCGCGGGCATCGGCGTGCGCTATTACAGCAATTTCGGCCCGTTGCGTATCGATGTCGGCACGCCGCTCAACCGCCAGCCGGGTGACAGCCGCATCGGCGTGTATATTTCGCTGGGACAATCCTTCTGATGGTGGATGAACCCGTGCCTGGGGCGGACGATGTCGTTGCCGCGCCCGATGCCGAGCCTGCCGCGCGCGGTTCTGCCATGCGCTGGGTACGCGGATTGCTCATTGCGCTGCTCGCGCTGGCAGCGGTTGGTGCGGCGCTGATCTTCGGCCTGGATACCGGTCCTGGCCGACGGCTGATTGCCGAGCAGATTGCCGGGTACGAACTCAAGTCCGGGCTGAAGGTGCGCGTCGCGCGGATCGACGGATCCATTTATGGCAAGGCGGTGCTGCGCGGCGTCGAAGTCTATGACACGCGCCGGGTGTTTTTCACCGCCTCCACGGTCGATCTCGACTGGCGCCCCTTCAAATTCCTCACCAACCGGCTCGATATCCGCGATCTGGTGATTCGGCGCGGCGAACTGCGCAGCCTGCCCGAGCTGAATCCCGGCGATCCCGACGACCCGCTGCTGCCCGCGTTCGATATCCGTATCGACCGGCTGCGGGCCGATGGTCTGGTGATCCGCGAAGGCGTGGCCGGGGCCCGCCGCGTCGGCAACATCGCGGGCAAGGTGGATATCCGCTCTGGCCGGGTATTGGTGGATGCGCGCGCGGCCTTGAACGACGGCACCGACAGGCTTGCGGTCGTGATTGACGCGATGCCCGACCAGAACCGGCTGCAGATCGATGCCGATGTTACCGCGCCTGCAAACGGTGCAATCGCCGCATTGGCGGGACTAAACCAGGATATTACCGCCTCGATCAAGGGTCGCGGCGACTGGGACTTCTGGCAGGGCAAATTGGCCGCCAACCTGAGTGGCGGCGAACTGGCCGCGCTGGATATCGACCAGCGCGAAGGCAATGTGCGGATCGGCGGCTATGTCCGTCCGACGCCGCTGATCGGCGACAGCTTTGCCCGCGCGCTCGGCCCGGCAGTGGGCATCGCCGCGCGCGGTACGCTCGATGCGCGGGTGCTGTCGGGCACGCTGGCGCTGGCGGCCGAGGCGGGCAAGATCAACGCCAGCGGTGCCATCGACCTTGGCGAGAACCGCTTCGACGGCTTGGAAATCCTGGCATCGCTCACGCGTCCGCAGCTTCTGGTCGATGGGCTGGATGCGCGCAACCTTCAGGGCCGCCTGACGCTGAACGGCACATTTGCCGATCTCACCGCACCCTACCGACTGTCCGCCGACCGGCTCGCGCTGGCCGGGGTAAGTGCGGACCGCTTGCTGGCGCAGGGCACGGTTAAGCGGTCGGGTGAGGACTTCGAGATTCCGGTGCAGGTCACCGCCGCGCGCGTCATCACCGGCAATGCCTATGGCGACCGGCTGGCGAGCGGGCTGACCGGGCAGGGCGTCGTGCGCATGCGCGGTGGGCAGCTGACCAGCGACCCGATCCGCTTGGCCAGCCGCGCGTTCACCGCCTTGGTGCAGCTGTCGGGCAGTGCCGAGCGGGGGCGGTATCTTGCCGTGGCCGATGTGCGCCTGCCTGCCTTTGGCGTCGAGAATGTCGGCGATGCGGATATCGATGCCAATGTCCGCCTGGCGTTCGGGGGAAGCGCCGGCTGGGACCTTCTGGGCGATGTCCGTGTGCTGATGCGCCGCGTGGTCAATGAAACGGTGGTGACGCTGATCGGTCCCAGTCCGCGCTTTGCCAGCAAGTTCAGCTATGGCGCGGGCCAGCCCTTCGTGTTGCGCGACGCCAGCCTGGCTGCGGAAAAGCTGGCGCTGATCGGCGGCGGACGGCTGGAGGCGGACGGGCGGATCGTAATGCGCGCCAGCGGTCGCCATCGCGATTATGGCGCGCTGGACTTGAGTGCAGACTCGATCCGCGGCGATACGCGCGCCACGCTGACGCTGGCAGAGCCGCTGCCCGCGCTGGGCGTTCGCGATGTCGAGCTGGCGCTGGGCACGGTGCCGGACGGTTTTTCCGTTGATGTCACCGGCCAGTCGGCGCTGGGGCCGTTGGAGGGCGCAACCCGCATTTATGCACGCGAAGCAGGGCGCACGCTTATCCAGATCGAGCGGTTCACCGTGTCGCGCGCGCTGTTTGCGGGTGACCTTTATGCCACCAGCGCAGGGGTCGAGGGCGCTTTGACGCTGTCAGGCGGCGGCATCACTGGCGACGTCACGCTCGATCCGCGTGCCCAGGGCCAGGGCGTGAAAGCCCTCGTCAACCTCGCCAATGCGCGCTTTGAGGGCGAGACTCCGATCACCATCAACCGCGGCGCTGTAGAGGTTGATGCGTTGATCGCCGAAGGCCGCAATACCGTCACCGGCAGCATCCGCGCGCAGGGCATCGGACGCGGGCCGCTGTTCATCGGGCAGCTTGCGGCCAATGCCAATCTGGTGAATGGCGAGGGCCGGGTTACAGCATCTTTGACGGGCAAACGCGGCAGCAATTTCGAGCTGCAGACGAGCGCGCAGATTGCCAGCAATGCGATCACGCTGGCGGGCAACGGCCAATATGGCAACCGCCGCCTGCGACTGGTGCAACCGGCGCGGTTCAGCAAGCTGGACGATGGCGGCTGGCGGCTTGCCCCTGCCGTGCTCCGCCTTGGGCGCGGGCGGATCGGTGCGCAGGGGCGCTTCGGCGGTGGGCTGACCGATGTGTCCGCGCAGTTCAACACCGTGCCGATGGCTCTGTTCGATGTCGCCGTGCGCGAGCTTGGCTTCGGCGGAAATGCGTCGGGCACGCTCAGCTATCGCCAGGCCGCTGGCGGTGTTCCCACCGGCCAAGCCAGCGTCAAGCTGGATAACCTGACGCGCACCGGGCTGATCGTAAGTTCGCGGCCGGTCGATATCTCCGCCAACCTTGCGCTGACCAGCAACGCGCTGGCGATGCGTGCGGTGATCGCAGAGCAGGACAAGACCGTCGGCCGCGCGCAGGCGCGCATCAGCGGACTGCCCGCAGGTTTCGACCTGTTCGGCCGGCTGCAGCGCGGCGCGCTTGCCGGGCAGCTGCGCTTCAACGGCCCGGCAGATTCGCTCTGGCGGCTGCTGGGGATCGAGGCGTTCGATGTCACAGGGCAGGTGGGCGTGGCCGCCGATATGTCGGGCAGCCTGCTCGATCCGCGCATCAACGGCGTGCTCGCCACGCGGACCGCGCGGCTGGAAAGCGGGCTTTCGGGCACGGTCATTACCGACATCGCCTCGCGCGGCCAGTTCAACGGATCGCGGCTGACCTTCTCCAGCTTCAGTGGCAAGGCAGGCTCAGGCGGTACGGTCAGCGGATCGGGCTATATCGATTATGGCGGCCTGTTCGCCACGCCCTCGCAAGGGGTGGCGGTCGAGCTCAAGGCAACCGCGAAAAACGCGCTGCTGGTCAACCGCGATGACTTTGGCGCGACGGTCACCGGGCCGCTGGCGATCTCGTCCAACGGTACGACAGGCACGCTGAGCGGCGATGTGACGCTGGATCGCGGGCGCTTCCGGCTGGGCCAGTTCAACGCTGCAGAAGCGCTGCCGATCATCAACGTGCGCGAGATCAACCGCCGTGCGGATGAAGCCCCGCGGCGCGAGCGTCCGGCGATCTGGCGGTACAATGTCAAGGCGCGCGCTGCCAACCAGTTCACCGTGACGGGGCTTGGCCTCAACAGCGAATGGGGGGCGAACGTCACGCTCACCGGCACCGTCGATGCGCCGCGTATCACGGGGCAGGCTGATCTGGTGCGCGGCGAGTATGAATTTGCCGGGCGCGAGTTCGATCTGGCGCGCGGGCGGATCAACTTCCGGGGGGAATCGCCGCCCAACCCGTCGCTCGACATCGCAGCATCGGCCAACCTGTCCGACCTTAACGCAACCATCAATGTGCGCGGCACCGGGCTGCGGCCTGAAATCAGCTTCACCAGCACGCCGGCGCTGCCCGAAGACGAACTGCTCGCGCGGCTGTTGTTCGGTTCATCGATCACGGACATTTCCGCGCCTGAGGCGGTGCAGCTGGCGGCGGCGCTCGCCTCCTTGCGCGGTGGCGGCGGGCTTGACCCGATCAACGCACTGCGTGGTGCCATCGGGCTGGACCGGTTGCGCATCGTTGCAGGCGATCAGACGACAGGGCAGGGCACCAGCATCGCGGCGGGCAAATACATCACCCGCAATACGTATGTGGAGATCGTCACGGACGGGCGCGGCTATTCCGCGACGCAGATCGAGTTCCAGGTCACCCGCTGGCTGTCTCTGCTGTCTTCGATATCCACGATCGGTCGCCAAAGCGCCAACGTTCGGATATCCAAGGATTATTGAGGTGAAGCCTCGCAATTCATACCAACCCCCGCTCAGCCTGAGCTTGTCGAAGGCCCCGCGCGACGGTTTGCAAGTCTCCGCTTTCCGGCGAAAGCCGGAATCCATGGCGTTTGCGGTGCTACACCGCCCCTGGGCTCCGGCTTTCGCCGGAGAACGGCTGTGGTTTGGGAGGGGTTTTCGAGTGGCCTTCGACAGGCTCAGGCTGAGCGGATGTGGGTGCGGGTGTAGTTGGGAATAGGTGCTCTGCTGAGCAGTTACTGGAGGGCAAAGGTGTGCAGACGATCAAATGGGGAGCTATTGCGCTGGCGCTGGTGTTGGTCGGCATCCGGCTCGTCGATGGTGAAGAGGTTTCAGCCATGTTGAACACCACAGAAGACGCGCCGATCATGAAATGGCCCGACCTGCTGGAACAGCCGCGTCCCAAGGCTGATCGCACACTGACCTATGGCAATAACCCGCTCGAGGTGGTCGATCTGTGGTTGCCGCAAGGTAAGGGCCCGCATCCGGTCGTGGTGATGATCCATGGCGGCTGCTGGCAGACCGAAATCGCCACGCGCGATATCATGAACTACATCGCCGATGATCTGCGCAAGGATGGCATAGCGGTGTGGAACATCGAGTATCGCGGTGTCGATCGCGGCGGTGGCTATCCCGGCACCTATTTGGATGTGGGGGCTGCAGCGGATCTGTTGCGGACGCAGGCCAAGGCGCTCAACCTGGACCTCGGCACCACGATCGCCATCGGTCATTCCGCCGGCGGCCATCTGGCCCTCTGGCTGGCGGCGCGGCAGGCGCTGGCTGAAGGCGAGCCGTTGCGTGGCAAGGCGCCGCTGCGCATCGATGCGGCGATCAGCCAGGCGGGGATTGCCGATCTGCGCGCTGCGATGGGGCGTGAGGGCCACGCCTGCGGCACGGATGCGCCCAAGGCGATGGCAGGCGATGCATTCGCGCTGACATCGCCTCCGGAAATGCCGGTCAGCGAGGCCACGCAAATCCAGTTCCACACCGACAAGGATCGCATCGCGCCGCCCGATTATGCCGAGGCCTATGCCGCAGCGATGGCCAAGCGCGGGATTACCGTGGAATCCTATGTCCATGGGCCGGAGGGGCATGTCGAACTGATCGCGCCTGCCAGCCGCAGTTGGGCCGCGCAAAAGGCGCGCATCCGGCAGTTGCTCGGCCGGCCCTCGTAACCACCGCCTGGTTGACCGGCGGGCGGCGATAAGGAAAGGTGGCCGTCGTTGCCGCACGAAGGAACTGAACACCGCACAACGAACGCGCCATGATGCAGTAACGGCGTCTGCTTATACTGCACGGCAATATCCAAATATGGACAGCCAAAACAGGAGAGACCCATGAAACGCCTGCTCGCATGCCTTGACGTGTCGCATTATTCGCAAACGGTGTGCGAACACGCTGCTTGGGCCGCCAAGCGCCTCGATTCCCCGATCGAACTGCTCCACGTCATTCAGCGCAAGGATGCCGAAGACTCGCGCGCCGAACTCGGCGACACCATGGGCCTTGGCACCAAGCCGGGCGTGCTGGAGGAGATTCTGGCGCTTCAGGCAGCCGAAGGCCGTCTGGCCGAGCGGCAGGGCGAACTGCTGCTGCAGGCGGCAACCGAACAGCTGCGCCAACTGGGCATAGATCAGGTGGAAACCACGTTGCGCGAAGGCGGCATCGTCGAGACCATCGTCGAGCGCGAGGTGTTCAGCGACATCGTCATCATCGGCAAGCGCGGCGCGCAGGCCAATTTTGCCAAGGGCCATCTGGGCAGCAAGGTGGAACGCGTGGTGCGACAGAGCCAGAAGCCGGTGCTGGTCGCAACGCGCGTGTTCAAGCAGCCGCAGCGTATCGCCATCGCGTTCGATGGCGGCCCTTCAAGCCGCAAGGCGGTCGAGTACGTCTCCACCTCGCAGCTGTTTGCCGGGCTGGATATCGATATCGTGCTGGTCGGCCCTTATACCGATAAACAGGCGGCGCATATTGATTGGGCGCAAACGCAGTTCACCGGCCGCGCCGGGGTCAAGGCTGTGCATCGCGAAGGCCATGCCGATACCGTGCTGCAACAGGTTGCCAAGGACCGCGCTATCGACCTGTTCGTAATGGGTGCCTATGGGCACAGCCCGTTGCGCAACATGCTGGTCGGCAGCACCACGACCCAGATGATCCGTTCCGGCCAGATGTCGGTGCTGCTGTTCCGCTGACGCCTTTCAGCCCTTCAGCTCGTCCGCCACCATGCTGCTGATGCCCGATACCACCTTGGCGATGCCCTGCGGATTGGGGTGGACGCCATCGGGCAGCATCAGCTTCGGGTCGGTAATGACGCCATCGAGAAAGAACGGATACAGGTCCGCATCGTATTTCTCGGCCAGCTTGACGAAGATCGGGTTGAACCGGCCGGCATAATCCTGCCCCAGGTTCGGCGCGGCGATCATGCCCGTCATCACGACGTCGATGTCGCGCTTCTGCAGCTCCTTCAGCATCGCTTCCATATTGCTCTGCGTCTGGTCCGGGCTGATGCCGCGCAGCATGTCATTGCCGCCCAGGCCCAGGATCACGAGATCCGGCTTGCGCGGCAGGCCATCGAGCGCGAAGGCCAGCCGCTGCAGGCCCGCTGCGGTGGTATCGCCGGAGACGCCCGCATTGTGGACCGAAACCTTCAAGCCCTTGTCGGACAGCGCTTTTTCCAGCTGCGCCGGAAAGCTCTCGTCCTGCTTGACGCCATAGCCCGCATACAGGCTGTCGCCAAAGGCCATCACCAGCTTGGTATCGGCCTTCAACGCAGAGGGCGCGGCCGCCGTGCCCGCCTGTTCGACCGGCGGCGGTGTGGCATCGTCAGACGGCTGCGAACATGCTGCGGTGCAATGGACAAGCGCCAATACGGCCCCATATAGGATTGTGTTCCGACCCAAAGCGAAAGCCCTTTCATTTCCATGCACGCACCACAGACGCGGTCTCATATTGCGATTGCCGCCCGCAATGTCACCCTCTCGCTGGGAGAAAGCGGCAATCAGACGCAGATATTGAAGGGCATCGACCTGGAAATACCGCTGGGCCAGTCGGTTGCCCTGCTGGGGCCATCGGGGTCGGGCAAGTCCTCGCTGATGGCGATCCTGTCAGGCCTTGAGCGCGCCACCAGCGGGCAGGTCACCGTTGCGGGGCTCGATTTTGGGCCGATGGACGAGGACGGGCTGGCCAAGGCGCGGCGCGGCCGCATCGGCATCGTGCTGCAGGCATTCCACTTGCTGCCGACGATGACCGCGCTGGAAAATGTCGCGGTGCCGCTGGAGCTGGCGGGCATCGACAACCCCTTCGAGACGGCTGCGCGCGAGCTTGAGGCGGTGGGCTTGGGGCACCGGATCACGCATTACCCCAGCCAGCTGTCCGGCGGGGAGCAGCAGCGCGTGGCGATCGCCCGCGCGATGGCACCCAAGCCGGACATCATCTTTGCTGATGAGCCCACCGGCAACCTGGATGGCACCACGGGCGAGGCGATCATCGAGTTGCTGTTCGGGCGCCAGCGGGACAGCGGCGCGACGTTGCTGATCATCACCCACGACCCTGCGCTCGCGACCCACTGCAACCGCGTCATCGAAATGCGCGACGGGCTGATCATCGATGATCGCGCGGGAGGCGCGGCGTGAGACCTTTTGTGCTCGCACTGTGTTTCTCCGGCGAAAGCCGGAGCCCAGGAGTCAGATTGCATTGTAGCGGCCCCTGGATTCCGGCTTTCGCCGGAAAACGGGCTGGCGAGAGGCGCGCGGCATGACCTGGGCACAGATCTGGCGGATCGCGCGGCGTGACCTGTCCGGGCGGTTCCGGGGCTTGCGGTTGCTGATCGTCTGCCTGTTCCTGGGCGTGGCGACATTGGCGACGATCGGCAGCCTCACCGCATCGATCACCGGCGAACTGTCGCAGCGCGGCCAGGTGATCCTGGGCGGCGACTTTGAGGTGACCATGTCGCAGCGCATGGCGAGCGATGCCGAACAGGCCGCGTTCGAGCGCGAAGGGCTGGTGTCCGAAACCGTGCGCATGCAGGCGATGGCCCAACGCGCGGGCCCGCGCACGCCGGGTACTGGGGGCGGCACCGGACCCGATGCCATCCTCGCCGAGCTGAAGGGGGTCGATTACGACTACCCGCTGTACGGCACCGTGACCCTGCAACAGGGCAGATACGGACCTCTTAACCCCGCCAGCACCGTGATCGGCGCAGGGCTGGCCGACCGGCTAGACCTCAAGCCCGGCGACCGCATCCGCTTCGGCGAGGCGGAGTTCACTATTCAGGCGATCATCGCCGACGAGCCGGACCGGCTGGGCGAGGGCTTCACGCTCGGCCCCGTCGCGCTCGTCTCCGACCTTGGTATCAAGCGCACCGGGCTGATCCAGCCGGGCAGCATGTATGAGGCCAAGTACCGCGTGAAGGTCGGCCCGCTGGCGGACCCGGTGCAGTCGATCGACCGCATCAAGGCGAAGTTCCCCGAAGCCGGGCTGGAGATGCGCGACCGTGAACGCGGCGCGCCCGGCACATCGCGCTTTATCGAGCGCATGGGCCAGTTCCTGTCGCTCGTGGGGCTGGCCGCCCTGGTCATCGCCGGCATTGGCGTCGGCAATGGCGTTGCGTCCTATCTTGCGGGCAAGCGGCAGGGCATCGCAACGCTCAAGATTTTGGGTGCAGGCTCGGGCGATATCCTGCGCATATACCTCGTGCAGATCCTGGCGGTTTCCGCGTTGGCGATCGGCGGCGGGCTGGTGGCAGGCGCGCTGATTCCGCCTGCGATCATCGCGGCGGCGGGCGATATCCTGCCGGTAAAGCCCGGCTTTGCCATCCACCCCGTGCCTTTGGTGGTGAGCGCGGCTTACGGCCTGCTCATCGCCTTCATCTTCGCGCTGCCGCCGCTGGCGCGGGCGCGGCATATCCCGGCGGCGGGATTGTTCCGCTCGCTGGTGGAGGGCAACCGCTGGCCGGACCGGGTGACGCTGGCGCTGGTGGGCGCAGGCATCGCTGCGATCGTGGTGCTGGCGCTGGTGACCGCGCGCGAGGCGGCGTTCTCCGCATGGTTCATGGCCGCGGCGACCGGCGTGCTGCTGCTGCTCGCTGGCATCGGCTGGACGATCCGCTGGACGGCATCGCGCCTGCCGCGCCCCAAGGCACCGTTATTGCGGCTGGCGCTCGCCAACCTGCACCGCCCCGGCGCGCAGACGGGGCAGCTGGTGGTGGCGCTGGGGCTTGGCCTGACGCTGTTCGTCATCCTGGCGGGCATCCAGACCAGCCTGACCAACGAGATCACCCGCAACGTGCCCAAGGAAGCGCCCAACCTGTTCGTGCTCGACGTGCCGGTGACGGGCGAGGCGCAGTTCCGTGCAATCGTCGCCAAGGCCGCGCCGGGCGCGACGATCAACGCCGTGCCCTCGCTGCGCGGCACGATCACCGGATACAAGAATATCCGCGTCGCCGATCTGGACGACATTCCCGAAAACGCCTGGGTGCTGCGCGGCGAGCGCGGGCTGACCTATGCCGAGACCCTGCCGGAGGGCAGCGAGCTGACCGAGGGCACATGGTGGCCCAAGGGCTATGCCGGCCCGCCGCTCGTGTCCGTCGATCAGGACATGGCGCGCACGCTGGACCTAAACGTCGGCGATCAGCTGACGGTCAGCCTGCTGGGTCGCGAGTTCACCGCGAAAATCGCCTCGCTGCGCCAGATCAACTGGGACACGATGGGCTTCAATTACGTGATGGTGTTCAGCCCCAACACCCTGCGCGATGCGCCGCATAACCTGGCCGCAACCGTATCATTGAAGGGCATGGCCGATGCCGATGTGAAGGAACGCGCCGTGTCCAAGGCGGTGCTCGCCGGGTTCGCTTCGTCCACGGTCATCGAGGTGCGCGATGTCATCGGGCAGGTCTCGACGATCCTGACGCAAATCGCCACCGCCATCGCCGCTGCCGGATCGATCGCGATCCTGTCCGGCATCGCGGTGCTGATCGGCGCGATCGCCGCCAGCAGGCAGGCGCGCATCTACGACAGCGTGATCCTCAAGACCCTGGGCGCAACGCGGGGCCAGATATTGTCCGCCCAAGCCCTTGAATACGGCCTGCTCGCCGCCTTGCTGGCCGTGGTCGCGCTGGGGCTGGGCGTACTGGCAGCGTGGTACGTCATCACGCAAATCTTCAGCTTCGGCTGGCAACCCGACTGGGGCGTGGTGCTGGCGACATTGGGCGGCGGCGCACTGCTGACGCTGGGGCTGGGCCTGGCCGGCTCGCTGCCGGTGCTCGCGGCGAGGCCTGCGCAGGCGTTGCGGCAGTTGTGAGGGGTGGCTATCAGCCCAGCTTTTGGGCTGATGGTGGCTCGGCAGGACACGAGACAGAGTTTGAACCTATTTGCCATTCGGTGAGCATCTTAGTCATATGAGACGCAGAAGATTGATATCACTTTTTCGGCAGTCTTGGCTCGCAGCGTGTCATAGGACTGAGCTCAACCCCCGCTACTGCGGCCGCACCGTGCATGGCATGGCCTTTCGCAGCGTGTTTAATTATATTTGCCAATCACACCGAATTGATGAAACACAGGCCTGAACATAGTGATGCGCGGGCTACCCGAGAGAAATCAACAGGTTTGGCAGCGATGGGTAACGCTAACGTGCGCCCCCTTACGACTGGAAGTTTTGCCATGAGCAAAAGGGTTAAGGCAAAGATCAAAGGCGAGTTGCTCAGTTGGGCGAGAAGCTCGGCTGGCTTTGATATCGGTGCAGCAGCGGCGAAGCTAGGCATTGATGCCCAGCAACTGGAGGCTTGGGAAGCCAATACCGACCATCCTTCTATCCCGCAGCTCCGCAAGGCAGCAATACTCTACAAGCGACCATTGGCAGTTTTCTATTTGCCAGAGCCACCGATGTCGTTCCAACCAATGAGCGATTTTCGGAGGCTCCCCGATGTCGGGCCCAACTATTTCTCGCCCGCGCTCACACTTGAGATCCGGATTGCCCATCAGCGGCGCGAACTCGCGCTGGAGTTGATCGAAGAAATTGACGAGAGGCCAAAGCCTTTCAAGCTATCGGCAACCGTGGAGATGAATGCGGAGACAGTCGGTGCTTCGATCCGCAGCGCCCTTGGTATAAGCTATAAGCTGCAATCGGGCTGGCGTGATCCGCTTACGGCATTTCGAGCTTGGCGGTCGCGGATTGAAGAATTGGGAGTTCTTGTTTTTCAGGCGTCACGGCTGGAGAGCGCCGAAGCTTCCGGTTTTGCTTTTTGGGCTGAAACATTGCCGTTCATGGTAATAAACGGGAAGGACGCTTACCCCCGCCGGACCTTTAGCTTGATTCATGAGCTGGCCCATTTGATGCTCCGCCAGAGCGGTGTTTCGGACCTCGATGCTGATGGCCAACGCCCTCGCGACGCTGAGTTAATCGAGGTGTTTTGCAATCAGGTGGCCGCCGCTACCCTAATGCCTCGCGACTTATTCCTCGCTGAAACCATTGTGGAAAGTCGGGGCCCGGGGCAGCATGAATGGCCTAATGAGACGATTGTGGCGCTCGCTGCGACCTATGGCGTGTCTCGCGAGGCAGTTGTCCGCCGGCTGACCACCTTCGGCCGGGCCAGCGAGAGTTTCTATAATCGCAAGCGCGCCCAATACGCTCGTGAGTTTCAGCTTCAGCGGCAGCGCGATAGGGAGAAGAACGAGGGGAAGCCCATCCCTCGCAACATGCCGCGCGAGACGCTGGCAACCTTTGGCCGATCATTCGTACGCATGGTGATCGAGAACTATCGATCTGATCGACTCAGCCTTTCCGAAGTTTCGGGTTATCTTGGGGTGAAAGTCCGTCATCTTAGCGAGATAGAGCGTTCGGTGGAACTCGCATGACCGTGGCGGAAACTCAGCCTATCTATTGCTGCGACACCAGCAGCCTTATTCATGCGTGGCGCAGGGCCTATCCCCCGAAAAGTTTCAAAAGCTTCTGGGCAAAGCTCGATGAACTAATAAATGAGGGGCGCCTCGTGTCCTCGATTGAAGTCTACGCTGAGCTAGAAAAGAAGGACGATGACGTTTTCGTATGGGCCAAGGACCGAAAATGGATGTTCCTTGAAATCGACGATAACGTTCAAACTACCATGCTTTGGGTGATGGGCAAATACCCTCGTTTAGTCGATACTGTGAAGGGAAAATCCGGCGCTGATCCGTTCGTAATAGCGCAAGCGCTCAGTCCCAATCCCCCGCTGATCGTGCTGCATCAGGAGTATGGTGGGTCTTCCAGGAGCCCCAAAATTCCGTACGTCTGCGACCAAGAGAATTTGCGGCACATCGACCTACTAGCTTTGATCGAGGAGGAAGGCTGGAGCTTCTGATCCGATGCGCACGAGTTAGGGAGAATTGCAGCTTACCTACTAAGCGACCGAATTGGGAGCCCGAACACCAAGTTTGAATGACGAAAAAAGTGCGCTATCCAGTCGCTTCTTAAAAAAAGCCGCCCCGGTTGCCCGGAGCGGCTTTTTCTATTCCCAGCGGGAAGGGGCGTAAGGGTTACGCGGCCTTCTTGAAGCTGTCGACGGCCACGCTGACGCGGTTCGAGATCGGCTGGAACACGTCGCCGGCGAGCTTGAGGAACATTTCGCTGTTCTTCGAGGTCTGCGCGACGGCGGTGTCGAAGCTCTTCTTCACCAGCTTGGTCTGCATTTCGATGAACTCGGTGGGCGACTTGACGGTGGTCATTTCCTTGAGCGCTGCGGTCAGCTCTTCAAAGGTCTTCTTGGTGTCTTCCGCATAGGTCTGGCCCATTTCCTGGGCGCCCTTGGCGGCGATCTTGCCGGATTCGACCAGGGCTTCAACGTTGCCCTTCGAGAATTCGGTTGCCTGCGAAACGAGCTCGGTGCCCTTTTCATAGGCGCCCTTGGCGCGGGTCGACATGTCGCCCATCAGGCCCTTGACGCGCTCGGTCATGGCTTCTGCGGTCTTCTTGGTTTCGGCGGTCATCTTTTCGGTGGTGGTCATGGTGGTTTCCTTCTTCTTAACGGGAGCGGCGGCCTTGGCGGCTGCCGCAGACTTGATCGGTGTCTTGATCGGTGTCTTGATCACTGCGGACGTCTTTTTCGCGGCCTTGGCTGCGGTCGCTTTCGCGGCAGGCTTTGCAGCCTTGGGCTTGGCGACGGGCTTGACCGTCTTGCGGGTTGCAGGCTTTGCAGCGGCGGCAACGGGTGCCTTGGCCGCCGCAGCCTTCACCGGCTCGGCCTTCACGGCCTCCGGCTTGGGCGCATCTGCCTTGGCAGCTTCGACCTTGGCAGCTTCGACCTTCGGCGTCTCGACCTTGGCGGCCTCTGCCTTTGGCGCTTCAGCCTTAGCGACTGCCGGAGCAGTCACGGGCTGTGCACTGGCAGCAGCCGCATACGCTTCTGCCGCATCTTTGGCGGGGGGCGTCTTGCTCTGGTCGGACATAATCGGTCTCACTCATCTGCTGCTTTATGCTGCAGTGCACAATAGTGATCCGAAAGGGCATCGTCAAGGAAAAATGTTGCAGTGCACAAAAGCCATGCTGCAACCCTTGGCGGCGTAATCGCCGCTCGTCCAAGTCTGTATTTCATAGCGCAAAACCGGCAGTCTCGCAACCGGCTCAGCGCTGCTTGACGTAACGGCCCGGCGCATCCTCGATAGCTTTGAGCTTGCCCTTGCCGGGGATATGCGCGGCCTTGGCGGGGACGGTCTTTGGCGCATGGGCCTTGAGCCAATCGATCCAGTCCGGCCACCAGCTGCCCTTGGTTTCGGTCGCTCCGGCGATGAAGTGCTCAAGCCCGTTCACCGTCTCCTCGTTGGTCCAGTACTGGTATTTCTTCATCGACGGTGGATTGACCACGCCTGCGATATGGCCCGATCCTGCGAGCACGAAACGCACCGGGCCGGACAGGTGATCGGTCAGTCGCCACACGCTTTCCAGCGGCGCGATATGGTCCTCCTTGCCCGCCTGAATGTACGCCGGGGTCTGGATGAGCCTGAGGTCAATCGGCGTGCCATCGACGACCATCGATCCGGGCTGGGCCAGCCGGTTGTCGCGGTACAGGTCCTTGAGGTACGATTTGTGCCACTTGGCGGGCAGGTTGGTGGTGTCGCCGTTCCAGTGCAGCAGATCGAACGGCGGATAGTCCTCACCCAGCAGGTAGTTGTTGATCACATAGTTCCAGATGAGATCGCGCCCGCGCAGCAGGTTGAACGTGGCGGCCATATAGCGCCCGTCGAGAAAGCCCTTGGCGCCCAGCTGATCGACCAGCTTCAACTGCTCGTCATCCACGAACAAGGTGAGGTCGCCCGCTTTCTCGAAATCCACCTGCGCGGTGAAGAAGGTAACCGATTTGACGCGCTCGGCCTCGCCGCGCTTGGCGAGCAGCGCCAGCGTAGCGGCCAGCGTGGTGCCCGCAACGCAATAGCCGATGGTATGGACATGGGGCACGGAGAGCAGATCGCGCACGGTATCGATCGCCTCGATCTGCGCCTTGACGTAATCGTCCCAGATGATGTCCGCCATGCTTTCGTCGGCGGATTTCCACGAGACCATGAACACGGTGATACCCTGTTCGGTCGCCCAGCGGACGAAGCTCTTCTGCGGGTTGAGGTCCAGGATATAGAAGCGGTTGATCCAGGGCGGGAAGATCACCAGCGGGATTTCCACCACCTCGTCGGTAACCGGCGCGTACTGGATCAGCTGGAACAATGGCGTTTCGTACACCACCTTGCCCGGCGTCACCGCGATGTTGCGGCCGAGTTCGAACGCGTCCGGGTCGGTATGGGTGAGCTGGCCCTTGCGCATATCGCTGAGCATATGCTCCAGCCCCTTGAGCAGGTTGTCGCCCTTGCTCTCGACCATCTTTTCCAGCACCAGCGGGTTGGTCATCGCGAAGTTGGCGGGGCTCGACGCGTCGAGCAGGCCCTTCAGCGCAAAGCGCATCTTTTCCTTCTGCTTGGGCTCCAGCCCGTCGACGCTGTCGGCGATGCGCAGCATCTGCTCTGACACCATCAGGTAGCTTTGCTGGATTAGCGCATAGACCGGGTTGTCGTGCCACTGGCGTGCGGCAAAGCGGCGATCGGATCGCAGTTCGGGCACGCTGCCGGGCACCTTGGGCGGGCCGCCTTCATGCTCCATCAGCATGGCAGGCGGGGTCATCGCGCCCAGAAAGCCCTGCCACAAGGCCATGCCATCGCGCCACATATCGGCCTGCGCATCGAGCATCGCCTGCGGCATGCTGCCCATCCACGCCGGCAGCCGCGCCTGCAGCGCCTGCGGATCGGTGAATGCGGTCATATCGACCGGGGTCTGCTGCGCCATGGTCGCGGCATGCTCCAGCATCATCTGCTGCGCGCGGCCCACCACCCAGGTCCAGTGCTGCATCTCTTCCAGCGTGGGAACGCCCGGGGCGGTAATCTGTGTGTCGCCTGACATGGGTGGCCTCTCGTTTTTGTCTTGTGGCTGGGTCTAGCAGCAGCGGGGAGCAAAGATAAGTCCCTGATAGCGCTGGCTGGCGCTTACCCACCCCCGCCCACCCCCTTGCAGGGAGGGGAGCTTCAGCAGAGCGTAGGACGCCGCCCGCTTTTGCTCGACAGGTGCGCGCGCATCCGCCAAACAGCACGCTCCATTCACGGAGAACTGAAAAGCGAACGCCATTATGTCTGAAGAATTCTACCGCATCAAACGCCTGCCGCCTTATGTCATTGCCGAAGTCAATGCGATGCGGGCCGCGGCGCGAGCGGGTGGAGAGGACATTATCGACCTGGGCATGGGCAATCCCGATCTGCCGCCGCCGCCGCATGTCATCGAAAAGCTGTGCGAAGTGGCGATGAAGCCCGATGCGCACGGCTACAGCCAGTCCAAGGGCATTCCGGGCCTTCGCAAGGCGCAGGCGAACTATTACGCGCGCCGCTTCAATGTCGAGCTGGACCCGGATACCGAGGTCGTCGTGACGATGGGGTCGAAGGAAGGGCTGTCCAGCCTTGCCAACGCGATCACCGCTCCGGGCGATGTCGTGCTGGCGCCCAATCCCAGCTACCCCATCCACACCTTCGGCTTCATTATCGCAGGCGCGACCATCCGCTCGGTGCCCACCACGCCGGACGAGAACTATTGGCGCTCGCTCGACCGTGCGATGGCCTTCACCGTGCCGCGTCCTTCGGTGCTGGTCGTCGGCTACCCTTCAAACCCAACCGCAGAGGTGGTGGACCTGGCGTTCTACGAGCGGCTGGTCGCCTGGGCGAAGGAGAACAAAGTCTGGGTGCTGTCTGACCTTGCCTATAGCGAACTGTACTTCGATGGCTGCCCGACTCCCTCCATCCTGCAGGTGCCCGGTGCCAAGGATGTCGCGGTAGAATTCACTTCGATGTCAAAGACCTATTCCATGGCCGGATGGCGCATGGGCTTTGCCGTGGGCAACAAAACGCTCATCGCCGCGCTCACCCGCGTGAAGAGCTATCTCGATTATGGAGCATTTACGCCGATCCAGGCAGCCGCCTGCGCGGCACTCAATGGCCCGCAGGATATCGTCCAGAAAAACCGGGAATTGTATCACAAACGCCGTGACGTGATGGTCGAGGCATTCGGCCGGGCCGGGTGGGATATCCCGCCGCCCCGCGCTTCCATGTTCGCCTGGGCGCCGTTGCCGCCCGCGCTGAAACACATGGGCAGCCTCGAGTTTTCCAAGCAATTGCTGCAGCACGCCAAGGTCGCGGTCGCGCCTGGCGTCGGCTATGGCGAGGACGGCGAAGGGTTCGTCCGCATCGCCATGGTGGAGAACGAGCAGCGTTTGCGCCAAGCCGCGCGCAACGTGAAGCGCTACCTCACCAGCATGGGCGTCAACGCGCCGGGACAGGTCGTCGGCAGCTGATCGTCCAACGCGCTACCTCCGTTTTGGAGGTGGTTGCGCTCAAACTGCTGCGATGAACGCGCTTTAAGCTTGTCGCCACGCACCTTGCCAAACGGTTTGGCGGTGTTGGCGAGGGCTAAGATGCTGCGTGAGCACGAACCATTGACCGACGGCTTCTACGGCACGGCCTCCATCCTGCCGCCAAGCTGGCTGGCAATCGGGCCGAACCGCAGGCAGCAGGAAGCGCTGGTGGCATCGCTGGCCTTGTTCGGTGTCGAGGCTATGCCGTGCGACAGCGTCGAGGGCGCGCAGCGGCTATCGTCCGGCCACCTGCCGGTATTGTGCGATATCCGCGTCCGGGCTTTGGCCAATGGGCTGCTGGATGCGGTGTCGCGCCGCCCTTCGCCCATACTGCTGATCGGCGTGAACGGGGCGCAGGCGCGGGCGCAGATGATGCTGGCCGGTGCGGACGACGCGGTCTCTGCGCGGATCACCCCGGTCGAGCTGGCTGCGCGGATGAAGGTTGCATGGCGTGCGCGCGCAGAGGCGCTGGGTGTTATCCGGCTTGCTGGCATGGTGTTCGATACCGGGCTGCGGCAGGTGCGCTGGCAGGGCATGGCCATCGCGATGATGCCGCGCGAATTCGATCTGCTGCTGGTACTGGCGCGCCATGCCGGGCAGGTTCTCAGCCGCACCGCGCTGCTGCACCATGTCTGGCAGACCGAGTTCGACCCGGGCACCAACAGCCTTGAGGTGCATGTCTTCAAGCTACGCGGCAAGCTGGAAGCGCTGGGCGGCGCGGTGCGGATCGAAACGATCAAGGGGCAGGGATACCGGCTGGTGGCGGAACGTCTTGCGCAGGGGTGAACACGCAGGGGTGAACGGGCCGGGGTGACAGTGCCAGGTTGGGCGTTATGGTCAGCGCAAAACAACCTGCGAATCTGCACGAGAGGGTGCCCGAACATGATCGACCTGTATTACGCGCCCACACCCAATGGGTGGAAGATATCGATCATGCTGGAAGAGTGCGGACTGCCGTACACGGTGCGCCCGGTGAACATCGGTGCGGGCGAGCAGTTTGCGCCGGAGTTTTTGTCGATCAGCCCCAACAATCGGATCCCTGCGATCGTCGATCACGATCCGCCCGGCGGCGGCGATGCGGTCAGCGTGTTCGAGACCGGCGCGATCCTGTTGTACCTGGCGGAAAAGACCGGGCAGTTCATGCCGACCGATCTGCGCGGCCGTACCCGCGTGATGGAATGGCTGATGTGGCAGATGGGCGGCCTTGGCCCGATGCTGGGGCAGAACGGGCACTTCAAGCTCTATGCGCCCGAAAAACTGCCTTACGCCATCGATCGCTATGCCCGCGAGACGGCGCGGTTGTATGGCGTGCTCGACCGGCGACTGGGCGAGGCGGACTATGTGGCCGGGGCAGAGTATTCGATCGCGGACATGGCGATCTTCCCGTGGATCATGACGCACAAACGGCAGGAGATTACCCTGGCCGATTATCCGCAGATCGCGCGCTGGTACGCACTGTGCCGCGCGCGACCCGCGCTGCAGGCAGGGCTCAGCGTTATGAAGGACGCGATCAACCGCAACCCGCAGGACAACGCGAAGGCGAGGGAAACGCTGTTTGGGATCAAGACTGCGTGATCGGTTTGTCTAAACCGTTTTCCGGCGAAAGCCGGAATCCAGGGGCGGCTTGGCGTGATCTGACTCCTGGGCTCCGGCTTTCGCCGGAGAACGGCTTTGGGAATATGTGGAGATGACCCCTCAAATCGAATTCTGGTTCGACCTCTCCAGCCCGTGGACGTACCTTGCGTTCCACAACATCCGCCCGCTGGCAGCGCGGAACGGGGCTGTCATCCGCTGGACGCCCATCCTGGTCGGCGGGGTGTTCAATGCCGCCAACCCGTCCGTGTACGCCGCGCGCGAAAGTGGCAGCAGCCCAAAATTCCGCCACAGCGCCAAGACCTTGCGCGACTGGGCGCGCTGGACGGGCGTGCCGCTTCATTTTCCATCGCCGCACCATCCGCTCAAAAGCATTCACGCCATGCGCGCGGCCTGCGCGTTGGAGGATGACCAGCCGTTGCTTGAGCGCTTTGCCGAGGCCGCGTTTCATGCCTATTTTGCCGATCAGCGCAATCTGGATGACCCTGCCGAGGTCGCGGCGGTGGCCGATGGCATCGGCATGGACGGGGCGGCCTTGATGGCGAAAGCCAACAGCCAGCCGATCAAGGACCGGCTGCGCGCCAACACAGCCCGGCTGGTGGCGCGCGGCGGCTATGGTTCGCCCTCGATTTTCGTGGGGGCTGACGATATGTACTTCGGCAACGACCAGTTACCGCTGGTGGAAATGGCGCTCAGCCGCGCCAAGGGAGAGACGACGCAATGAACGACCGGGTCAGCATTACAATCGAGAACCATGTTGCCGATGTCCGGCTGAACCGCGCGGACAAGATGAACGCACTCGACCCGGCCATGTTCGACGGCATCATCGCTGCGATCGATCGGCTGGGCAGTGAGCCTGGCGTGCGCGCCGTGGTGCTGTCGGGCGAAGGGCGCTCGTTTTGCGCCGGCCTGGATATGGCAAGCTTTACCGCGCCCGGCGGCAGCTCGGGCGGCGATGCGCCGTCTGCGCTGACCGACCGCACCTATGGCAAGGCCAACAAGTTCCAGCAGGTGGCCTTCGGCTGGCGCGCATTGCCGATGCCGGTGATCGCGGCGGTGCACGGCGTGTGCTTCGGCGGCGGGTTGCAGATCATGTCGGGCGCGTGCATGCGCATCATCGCGCCGGATGCGCGGCTGTCGATCATGGAAATGCGCTGGGGCCTGATCCCGGACATGGGCGGCTATGCGCTGTGGCGCGGCACGGTGCGCGACGATGTGCTGCGCGAGCTCACCTACACCAACCGGGAATTCTCCGGTGAAGAGGCAGGCCGCATCGGCCTTGCGACCCACGTAGATGCCGATCCGCACGCCCGCGCGATGGCCATCGCGACCGATATCGCGACCAAGAACCCCGATGCCGTGCGCGCCGCCAAGGACCTGTTCAACCGCACGCCGGACCTGGATACCGACGCGATCCTGATGGAAGAAAGCGTGCTGCAGGACAAGATCATCCGCACGCCCAACCAGATGGAGGCGGTTTTCGCGTTCATGCAAAAGCGGGCCGCAAATTTTAGCTGAGGGGAGCAGCTGGGCGGATACGTCCCTCGACTTCGCTCGGGAACTCGGAAAAGTCGGCGCCTAGAGCCCACCCCCGTTTGTCCCGAGCGAAGTCGAGGGACGTATCCGCCCCTCGGTTCCAGCCTGCTCAATCCCGATAATCAAGCGGCGGCTTGCGATCACCCAGCAGCGACTGGTACGTGTAATCCGGCCCAAGCGCGGTCTTGAACGCGGCTGTCGCCTCAGCGCGCAGCGCCGGGTTGGTGTACAGTTCGATCGCCGCCAGCGTCATAGCCTTGGCGGCAACCTGCGCGCCCTTGAAGCCGATGGTCATGCCGCTCGCCGCCGCCGACTGCCAGCTGTGCGATGACGTTCCGGGAACCCATGTCGCGGTGCGAACGCCGACCGTGGGCGTCGCATAGGAAACATCGCCGACATCGGTCGAACCATAGCCCAAGGACACGTCATAGGGCTGGATCTGGCTCTGGCTGCCCATCGGCAGATCGGGCTTGTCGAAGCTCGCGCGGATGCCTTCGGCAAATTTGGTCTCTTCGGGCGTATAGCTGACGCCGCCGACCTGCGTCAGCTTGGCATGCATCATCTTGGCCAAAGGCTCGTTGACCAGCAGCGGGTTGTTGCCGTGGATGATTTCCCACTCCACCTTGGTCCCGGTGCCCTGCGCCGCGCCTTTTGCGGCCTCTTCCAGCCGGGTCCAGATGCTGCGCACCTGATCGGCATCGGGGTGGCGGACGTAGTAGAACACCTCGGCAAAATCGGGCACCACATTGGGCGCGCTGCCGCCTTCGGTGATGACGTAATGGATGCGGGTCTGCTGCGGCACATGCTCGCGCATCAGGTTGGCCATCATGTTCATCGCCTCCACCCCATCAAGTGCGGAGCGGGCGCGTTCAGGCGCACCTGCGGCATGGGCGGACACCCCCTTGAAGCGGAACTTGGCCGAGCGGTTGGCAAGCGTGGTGCGAGCCGCGGCGGAATTCTCGTCATCGGCGTGCCAGTGGATCGAGAAATCGACGTCCTTGAACAGGCCTTCGCGCACCAGGTACACCTTGCCGCTGCCGCCTTCCTCGGCGGGCGTGCCATACAGCCGCACCCGGCCGGGCGTACCGGTGGCCTTCAGCCAGTCGCGCACCGCAAGCGCCGCGCCCAGCGAGCCTGCGGCGAACAGATTGTGCCCGCAGGCGTGCGCCGCGCCCTTGCCGGCGATCGGCGCGCGGGTGGGCATCGCGTCCTGGTTGATGCCGGGCAGCGCGTCATATTCGGCCAGAATGGCGATCACCGGGCCGCCACTGCCGAACTCTGCGGTGAAGGCGGTTGGAATGCCCGCGACGCCCTTGGTGATCGTGAAGCCCGCGGTCTTCAGCCGGTCCTGCAGCAGGGCGCTAGATTGCTCTTCCTTGTAGCCGACCTCCGCCCACTCCCAGATCTGCCGCGCAACCTTGACGGTCTCGTCATACCGCGCATCGATCGCCTTGATCGCCTGGGCGGTGGCGGCGTCCTCGGCCTCATTGGCCAGTGCGGGAAACGGCAGGGTGAAGGCGAGGGTGGCGAGCAGGATGCGTTTCATGAATGGCGGCCCCTTTGGTGGTTGCATGCACGCATCATGTTTGAGGGGAGGGGAGAGTGCAAGGGGGTGTGGGGGACTGGCTGCGCATACGTCCCTCGACTTCGCTCGGGACAAACGGAAGGGGTGTGCTGGGTTAAGGGCATCTAGGTGCCCCCTCCCGCGTTCCCGAGCGAAGTCGAGGGACGTATGCGCTACCTCCAATCAAGAAACCCGACCCGCACGCAATGGTCGATCATCCGGCGAAACGCTGCCTCATCGACCAATGGCGGAGCGATCGATACAACCTCCTGCAACGCCTCCCCCGAAAACCGCGGACTGCGAACGAAATAGTCGAAGAACTGCGGACCGATCCGCCGGTGCACCATCGCGGTGCGGCGGTCGAGGGCGGCCGGGTCATAGGCATCCGGGTCGACCATCGTTGCAGGCACCGTGCCCGGATAGTCGCCGACGATCCGCAGCATGTCCGCCATCGCGAATGGGGCAGCGCCGACGAGGTGGACGCGCTGGCCATCGAACGCCGTTAGATTCTCCACCATCGCCATCAATCCGCTGACGACATGGCAGATCGGCACGATCGCAAAGGCCGCATCGGGCGCAGCGGGCACGCTCCCCAGCAAGGGCGATCCGAACAGCCGGAACAGGTGATGAAAGCCATCGATCCGCGCAATCGCGCCGTCACTAAGCCGCCCGACGATGATCGCAGGCCGTGCGATTGCGACGGTGAGGCCGTCGTGGCGCGCGGCATCGACCAGCGCTTCTGCCCGGGCCTTGCTGGCCTCATAGCCGTTTGTGAAGTCCGCTCCGGGATCGGCGGGTGCTTCGGTGATCTCGCCGTCGCTGCGGCCGCAGACATAAGCGGTCGAGACATGCAGCAAAGGGCAGCGCCAGGTCTGCGCCAGCGCGATGGCATGCGCGGTGCCGCGAACATTGACCGCCTCGTGCACCGCTTCGGCGGCGGCGAAATCAACGGTGGCGGCGCAGTGGACCAGCAGGTCGATGCCGTCCGGTAATTCGGCCAGGCCGAAGCCCGGATGCGCGACATCGCCGCGACCCACGGTCATCTCGCCGATCCGGTCGCGCCCGTCCATATCGAGCACATCGCGACCCTCGCCCCGCACCAGCGCGGTGACGCGGTGCCCGGCGTCGAGCAGCGCACCGGCCAGCGCCCCGCCGACAAGCCCGGTCGCTCCGGTCAGGAAGATGTGCATGGAATGCCTTTATACCTGCGCATCAACATCCGCTCAGCCTGAGCCTGTCGAAGGCCGTGCGCCGAAAGTGGTATTCTGGTCCTACCGTTTTCCGGCGAAAGCCGGAATCCAGGGCGACCGCAGTGCAACCTGGCCCCTGGGCTCCGGCTTTCGCCGGAGAACGGGGGAGAATTACGTGAGAAAATAGCAAGGCCTTCGACAGGCTCAGGCTGAGCGGAGGGTGTTGGCGAGAGGCTCAACAACACCCCACCAGATCGCCATCCTCGCCGGTGCTCTGCGCATAAGGCAGCCCGCCGCCGCACCCGGCGAACACGCCGTAATGCGTCGAAAAGTCGCCGATGAACTGGAAATGCTCGGCAAAACGGGTGTCGGACAGCATCTTCCAGCTGTTGCCGCAGATCGGGAAGATGCGTCCGCGCTCGATCAGATGGTGCTTGTCGAGCGTGAACACGCGTTCCTCGCCCTCAACCGTGCCGAGATACACCACCGCCTGGCCGTAATCCTCGCACTCCGGCTCCAGGTCGTCCAGCTTGAACAGCCGGTAGGTCGCGGAGAAGAAATCGATGCCGTCGAGCATTGCGGCAATCCGCGCATCGCCGATGCCCAGCGGGCGGTCCTTGACGAGCCTGGGATCGGTGAACCCGGCCTGCTTGGAGAGCTTCAGGAAATCGCCCCAATACAGCGCGCCCGACAGGCACTCGCCGTGCAGCACCGGATCGGTCAGCAGATGCAGGGGCACGCGCCTGCTGGAATACACGTCGGAGAAATACATCTCGCCGCCGGGCTTCAAAAGCCGGTGCGCGTCCGCGAACACCTTGGCCTTGTCCGCCACCAGATTGATCACGCAGTTCGACACGATGATGTCGAAGCTGCCGGGCTCCAGATCGAGTTCGTCGAGCTTTTCGATATCGCCCTCGACAAAGCGGACGTTCGATTTGGCATAGCCGAAGGTCTCGCGGTGCCATTCCAGATGCGCATTGGCGATGGCGAGCTGCTCGGGCGTGGCATCGACCCCGACAACCTCGCCATGTTCGCCGACCAGTTGCGCCAGGATATAGGCGTCCTGGCCAGACCCTGAGCCCAGATCGAGGATGCGCGCGCCTGCAATCGCGGACGGTGCGATCAGGCCGCAGCCATAATAGCGCGCCTTCACATCAGGATGGACATTGGCCAGCGCCTGGATCACCGCCAGCGGCGGGCGTTCTGCGGTGGTGCATGCATCGGTGCGCAAGTCGGCTGATTCGGACAGCACCTTGCCGTAATATTCACGCGAATTTTCAAGATTCATGCTGGATTCCCTCTGGTCTGGCGCACATGGTCTAGCTGCTAGTATTCGCAGTAACCAGCGGCATTGTTTCACCGAAACGGGGTGTATGGCATATTCTCATGACGTGATCGTAATTGGCGCCGGTTCTGCCGGGCTGGTGTGCTCGGGCGGGCTCGCAATGTTCGGGCTCAAGCCGCTGCTCATCGAGCGCGCAGCGATGGGGGGCGATTGCCTGAACACCGGCTGCGTGCCCAGCAAGGCGCTGATTTCCGCGGCGCACCGCGCGCACGACATGCGCAATGCGGCCGAATTCGGCATGGCGAGCGTCGAGCCCAAGGTGGATTTCCGCGCGGTGCACGATGCCGTGCATCAGGCGATCAAGGCCATCGAGCCGCATGACAGCGTCGAACGGTTCGAGGGGATGGGCGTGGAGGTCGTGCGCGGCGATGCGACATTCACCGGACCCAAAAGCGTGGTCGTCAATGGCACGACCTACACCGCGCCGCGCATCGTCATCGCCGTCGGCAGCCGCGCGTACGTTCCGCCGATCAAGGGGCTGGAAGGCGTGCCTTACCTCACCAACCACAATGTGTGGAACCTGACCGAGCTGCCGCAGCGGCTGATCGTGCTGGGCGGCGGGCCGATCGGCATGGAAATGGCGCAGGCGTTCCGGCGGCTGGGCGCGCAGGTTGTCGTCGCCACCAAGGGGCGTCCGTTCCCCAAGGACGATGCGGATGCGGCGAAGATCGTCATCGACCGGCTGACCGGCGAAGGCATTGAGCTGATCCACGATGCGGAGGCCGATGCGGTTGCGAAGACGGACCAAGGCCTGGTGCTGACGCTCAAGGACGGGCGCACCATCACTGGCACGCACCTGCTGATCGCCACCGGGCGCGAGGTGAACTTCGACGGGCTGGGGCTTGAGGCCGCGGGCGTTCGCTACGACAAAAAGGGCATCCTCGTCGATGCCCGGCGGCGGACCAGCGCGAAGCACATCTATGCGATCGGCGATTGCCGTGAAGGCCCGCGCTTCACCCATGCCAGCGGATATGAGGGCGGCAATGTCGCGCTGGAAATCAGCCTGGGCGTGCCGACCAAGGCGAACTATGCCGCGCTCCCCTGGGTAACCTACACCGACCCCGAACTGGCGCAGGTCGGCATGACCGAGGACGAGGCGCGCAAGGTGCATGGAGACACAGTGACCGTGTGGCGCGAGGACTTCGACCACAACGACCGCGCAGTGACCGAGCGCGAGATCACCGGCTTCGTGAAGCTGGTCAAGAAGGGCAGCAAGGTCATCGGCGGCACCGTTGTCGGCCGCGGCGCAGGCGACCTGATCCTGCCGATCGCCATGATGATCGCGGGCAAATCCTCGACCTTCGGCGTCGCCAGCCTGATCGTGCCCTATCCCAACCGTTCGGAGCACATCAAGGCGGCTGCATTCGCTTCGGATGAGGGCAAGGTATTCAACAGGTGGTCGCGGGGCTGGGCGCGGTTTCTGGCAAAGCGGCGGGGGTGAAGTCGGCCTGTTTTAGCGGCAAATGAAGCCGCTCGCATTTACTGGCGGTGATTATGGCTGCTGTGCCCGGTGTCGTTTCGCTACGCCGCTGCATTTTTGGCGTGAGGTCCTCGCAAGAGGTTCCTGACCTACTTTTCATCGTCACCCCGGACTTGATCCGGGGCCCAGGGCGTTTCTGTGCGCCGCTTGGAATGGAAACCCTGGGTCCCGGGTCAAGCCCGGGATGACGGGATGGGCAGAATGGCGGATGTAGGGTCATTTCTCGAACCACAGCGTATTTCCAGAATGCTACAGCAACTCCACCCCCTCCGCTCAGCCTGAGCTCGTCGAAGGCCCCGCGCTAGGGTTCGCGATATTTTCTCACCGTTTTCCGGTGAAAGCCGAAATCCAGGGCGTGCGGAGTGCTATCCCGCTCCTGGGCTCCGGCGTTCGCCGGAGAACGGTGCGCTTTGGGAGGGTCTGGTGCGTGGCTTTCAACAGGCTCAGGCTGAACGGGGGTGGTTTTGGGGTCGCTCCTTTGGCTTGCATCCGGCGCGACGGTCAGGAGATGGGCCCCTGCCTTCGCAGGGGAGCGGGTTGGGGTGGCTGGTCGGGCGGCGCGCAGGGATCATGTTTGTGCGACCGTTGGAGGGGACCGCGCCGATTTGCCGTCAACCGCACAATCCATGTAAAAACGTCTTCGCCATCAAGCACTAACGCTATGTTCACCCTTTTTCGTCATAGCTGATGCCAATCTGCGCGTGACCCGCCTTTGCCGGATGCGGCTGGGCACGGATTCGCCGGTGGACGAAAAAGGTGCTGACATGGAATTGTTCCGTCTGTTCAAAATGGGAATCGCGGCGCTGGCTGCAAGTGCATTGCTTACCGCATGCGCGTCTTCTGCCACCGGGCCAAAGCTTCCGCCGGCATCGTTCGTGTCGCTGTCCGACGGTCCGGGTGAGGAATACATCATCGGCCCGCTCGATGAACTGACCATCTTCGTCTGGCGCAATCCCGAACTCGGCGCGAAGGTGCAGGTGCGTCCCGATGGCCGTATCACCACGCCGCTGATCACGGACATGCCCGCCGTCGGCAAGACGCCGACGATGCTGGCCGAAGACATCAAGCTGCAATTGTCGCAGTTCATCCAGGAGCCCATCGTTTCGGTCATCGTCAACACCTTTGCCGGCACCTTCTCGCAGCAGGTGCGCATCGTCGGTGCGACCGAAAAGCCCGCGTCCATCCCGTTCCGCGCCAACATGACGCTGCTCGATGCGATGATCGCGGTGGGCGGCCTGTCCGAGTTCGCCGCGGGCAACCGCGCCAAGCTGGTGCGGTTCGACAAGGTTTCGGGGCGTCAGCAGGAATACGCCATCAAGCTGGGCGACCTTATCAAAAAGGGTGACAGCCGCGCCAACGTGCTTTTGCAGCCGGGCGATGTGATCATCATCCCCGAAAGCATGTTCTGATCGCGCGCAACGTCGCACGCCAGCAAAGCTCTATCGAAAGAAAAGCCTGACCGATGAATGGCCTGTACGAAGAGATTAGGATCGCAGTGCACAGCGTGTGGCAACGCCGCTGGCTGGCGATGGGCATTGCCTGGGGCATTTGCGTGCTCGGCTGGCTGGTCGTCGCATTGATCCCCAACACCTATGAATCGCAGGCCAAGCTGTTCGTGCAGACCAAGGCGATCCTGCCCGACAACACCGGCATCAGCGCGGTCGAGCGGCAGAAGCAGATCGACACCGTCGAACAGACGCTGACGTCCGCTGCCAACCTGGAAAAGGTGGTGCGCGGCACGGACCTGGGCAAGAACCTGATCACGCCGCGTGAAATCGAAGGCGCGGTCGGCGGCTTGCGCACCGCGATCAAGATCAAGTCCGAGCAGGACAATCTGTTCGAGATTTCCGCGACCATGTCCGCAGGCGATCGTTCGGATGGCGAGGCGGCAACGCTGGCGCGCGATGTCGTGCAGAAGCTGATCGACATTTTCGTCGAGGAAAACCTGGCAGGCGGCCGCGGCGAGACCAGTGATACGCTGCGGTTCCTGGATGAACAGCTGGCCAAGCGCCAGAAGGACCTGGAAATCGCCGAGCAGAAGCGGGTGAAGTTCGAGACCGAGAACCTGGGCATGCTGCCGGGCATCGGATCGGTCAGCCAGCGGCTCGAATCGGGCCGGGTGGAAATCAACCAGATCGATTCGCAGCTGATCGCCGCGCAAAGCGCGCTGGCTGCCATCAACGGCCAGATTGCAGGCACGCCGCAGACGATCGCAGGCGGAGGCACCGGTGCGGTCAATCCGCTGGCGCAGGCGCAGGGTGAGCTCGCATCGGTCAAGGCACGCGGCCTGACCGACCAGCACCCCGATGTCGTCGCGCTCAAGAACCAGATCGCTGCGTTGAAGGCCGCAGGGGCAGGGGCCAGCACCAGCTACGGCGTCGCCAACCCGGCCTATAGCTCGCTGGTCAGCATGAAGGCGGAGCGCCAGGCCGCGGTCACCGCGCTGCAATCGCGCAAGGCCGCGCTGCAGGGTGAGATGAATGCGATGGTCGCCAAGCAGATCCAGGAGCCCGGCGTCGCGGCCGAGCAGGCCCGGATCGCGCGCGACTATGAAGTGCTGAAGACCCAGTATGACAAATTGCTGGCCGACCGCGAGCAGGTGAAACTGCGCGGTCAGGTCGAGACGCAGACCGATGCGGTCCGCTTCGACCTGATCACGCCGCCCTCCAGCCCGCGGACGCCGATCGCGCCCAACCGGCCGCTGCTGCTGATCGCGGTGCTGCTGGCAGGTATCGGCGGTGGTGTCGGCGGAGCGTTCGCGCTGGGCCAGCTCAGCGCAAGCTATCCCACGGCGGCCAAGCTGGAAGCGGCGAGCGGCCTGACGGTGATCGGATCGATCTCGCAGATGCTGACCCAGGCACAGCGCGATGAGCGCAAGCGCAAGCTGCGCATGTATCTGGGATCGGCAGGCGCGCTGGTGGGCGTGTTCCTGGTGCTGCTGGTGATCGAGTTCATCCAGCGCGGTTCGGTGGTTTGAGGGGCAAGCGAGACATGACAATGCACGATCCCATAAAATCGCCGGAGAAGCCCGGCAGCACGCCTTCGCTGATCGAGCGCGCGTCGCAGATGTACGATTTCCGCAAGGCGATTTCGCAGGACACGCCGCAACTGCCGCAGGAGCAGGTCGCGCAGAAGCCTGTGCAGCCGAGCGAGCCGGCAAAGCCCGCGCTGCAGGTGCCGCCTGTTGCCCTGCCGCCCGAAGCTGCCGCGCCTTTAGCGATGCCCGCTGCCGTAAGCCAACCCTTGCCGCGGCGTTCACGCCCCAGCCTGCCGGTTGCTGCGATCGATCGCGACAAGCTGCGCGAAGCCGCGTTCATCGTTCCCGATGGCCCGGTCACCAGCGTTTCGGAAGAATTCCGCATCGTGAAGCGCCGCTTGCTCGCCAGCATTCAGGCCGAGGCGAATGCCGGGCTTGGCGCGGTGGCGCAGCGTATCCTGATCTGCTCGGCCCAGCCCAATGAGGGCAAGACCTACAGCGCGATCAACCTGGCCCTGTCGATCGCCACAGAGCAGGATCATGACGTGCTGCTGGTCGATGCAGATTTTGCCAAACCCAGCATCCTGTCGTCGCTCGGCATCGAGGGCCAACTCGGCCTGATGGATGCGTTGGCCGATCCGTCGGTCGCGGTGGAAGACTGCATCATCCCGACCGATATTCGCGGCCTTTCGGTGCTGCCCGCCGGTCGCCAGACCAATACCGATAGCGAGTACCTGGCATCCGCGCGGACGCAGGAGGTGCTCGCGCGGCTGACCGATGGCGCGCCGGGCCGGATCGTCATCTTCGATTCGCCGCCGCTGCTGGCCGCATCGCCAGCGGCAGCGTTGGCGCAGCATGTCGGCCATGCCCTCATGATCGTACGGGCGGATGTCACCAGCGAACGCGCGCTGCGCGACGCGCTGGGCCTGATCTCAGGATGCAACCAGATTCAGTTGCTGCTCAACGGGGTGAAGTTCTCCCCGTCGGGCCGCAGCTTCGGATCCTATTACGGATATGGAGAATGACCATGGTTAAGTGGTCCACGATGAAACGTGCGCGCACGGCTTTGTCCCTGTCGGCAGTGGCCGTTGCCATATTGGCGATGCCGCAGGCGGCCTATGCCCAGCAGGACAGCGGCGGCAGCGAGGCTGGAAGCAGCAACGACCGCGCGTCGGGCAACCGCCGCACGGTGGTGATCCCCTATCTGGAACTTGGCCAGGTGATCAGCGCCGATCTGCTGAACGGCGGCGACCTACTGACCTACAGCCTGGTGGCAGTCGGCGTGGATGCCGCGGTGCAGACATCGCGCGCCGAAGCGCAGGTGAGCCTTCGGTACGAACGCCGCTTCTCGTGGAACGATGAATTCCCCGATGAGGACGTCGTCAGCGGCATCGCACGGGCCAATGTGCAGGTGATCCCCAATGCGCTGTCGATCGAGGCAGGCGCGCTTGGCGTGCGCTCGCGCATCGATGGCGCAGGCGCTGCGCCCAGCAACCTTATCGGCGGATCGGACAACGTGACGCAGGTGTACTCGCTGTACGCCGGGCCGACGCTTGCGACCCAGGTCGGCACCGTGGACGTCAACGCGGCCTATCGCATCGGCTACACCAAGGTCGAATCCGACAACGTGCTCCTGCCCGTGGGTCAGCAGCCGATCGACATCTTCGACGACAGCCTCAGCCATGCGGCGAGCCTCGCCATCGGTCAGCAGCCGGGCGGGTTCCTGCCCATCGGCTGGTCGGTCAGCGGCGGCTATTACCGCGAGGATGCCAGCCAGCTCGACCAGAGGTTCGAGGACAAGATCGTCCGCGGCGACATCACCGTGCCGGTCAGCCCCACGCTCGCGCTGCTTGGCGGCGTGGGCTATGAGGATATCGAAATCTCCGAACGCGACGCCCTGCGCGATGCGGCCGGCGTTCCGATCGTCGGCAATGATGGCCGTCTGGTCACCAATCAGGCATCGCCGCGGCTGCTGTCGTACGATCAGGATGGCCTGATCTGGGACGTCGGCGTGCTGTGGCGGCCCAGCCGGCGCACCTCTCTGGAGGCACGGGTCGGCAAGCGGTACGACAGCATGACCTATTACGGGTCGTTCACTTATACTCCCAGCCAGCGGCTCGCCGCCAACCTGACGGTGTACGATCTGGTCACCGGCTTCGGATCGCGGCTGAACGACAATCTGGCGGGGCTTCCTGCGCAGTTTTCCAGCACTCGCAACCCGCTCAGCGGCGATATCAACGCCTGTGTGTTTGGTGCGGGCGGTGGCAACTGCCTCAACGATTCCCTGCAATCGGTCGCGTCCTCGTTCTTCCGTACCCGCGGCGTCACCGGGCAGGTCAGCCTGACCAGCGGCACATGGACCCACGGCCTTGGTGCAGGCTATAGCCGCCGCAAGTTCTTTGCCGCCGATACCGGGGCTCTTGCAGGATTCGACCAGACGATCGACGAAATCTGGTTCGCAAGCTATGTCGGATCGAAGCAGCTCGATGCTCGCTCAAGCCTTACGGGGACGGTCTATACGACCTATCTGGAAAACGGACCGGGGCAGGTGCTGAACGGCACCGGCACCGATGTTCTGGGCATCGGCACGAACGCTGCGTATCAGCGCAACTTCACCAACCGCTTTACCGGCAGCCTGGCCGTGGGCCTCGATTATTTCGATCCGGAAGGGTTTGAAAACAGTCTGGTGGCGTCCGCGCTGCTGGCGCTGCGCTATTCGTTCCAGTAAGTTCAACGACGAAGATCTAGGGGGGGAAACCCATGTACGAGACCCATTACGGACTGACCGGACGGCCATTTCAGCTGACACCCGATGCGCGGTTCTATTTCGAGAGCGCAACGCACCGCAAGGCGATGTCGTACCTGGGCTATGGCCTGGCGCAGGGTGAGGGGTTCATCATCATCACCGGCGAGATCGGCGCGGGCAAGTCCACTCTGGTGGCGCACCTGATGCAGACGGTGGACAGCGCGCGGCTAACGGCGGCGCAGATCGTGACTACCCAGTTGAAGGGCGATGACCTGCTGCACATGGTCGCCAGCAGCTTCGGCGTGGCGACGGCAGGGTTGGACAAGACCGGCACGTTGAACGCCATCGAGCACTTCCTGCACACCGAGGCGCGCGCGGGCCGCCGCTGCCTGCTGGTGGTGGATGAATCGCAGAACCTGCCGATGTCCGCTCTGGAAGAGCTGCGCATGCTCTCCAACTTCCAGTTGGGCAGCCACCCGCTGTTGCAGATTTTCCTGCTCGGCCAGCCCGAGTTTCGCGCCACGGTGCAAAGCGCGCCGGGCCTTGAGCAGCTTCGCCAGCGGATCATCGCCACCCATCATCTGGGTGCGATGGAGCAGCTGGAAGTGCAGCCTTATGTCGAGCATCGCCTGAGGCTGGTTGGCTGGCAGGGCCGCCCCGGCTTTGCGGATGACGTGTGGCCGACGCTGTTTGCCGAAAGCGGCGGTATCCCGCGCAAGGTCAACATGCTGATCAACCGCATCCTGCTGATGGCGGCGGTGGAAGACCGCGAGACGATCGATGGCGCGCTCATCGATGCCGTCGTCGCCGATCTTGCTGTCGACGCGATGAGTGAGGACGATTGGCAGAATGAGGCAGCGCTTGCGAGTGCGGCGACTCACGCGGCGCACGTCGCAGCCGTTGCCCCGGCCCACGATGCGCCAGCAGCGCCGATGGCGGCCATGGCTGCGCCTGCGATGCCCGAGGTCAGCAAGGCTGACTTCGATCAGTTCGTGCGCGAAGTGCGCGATTTTGCCGGCCAGACCGATGACGCGCATGCGCTGCTGATGCGCCAGATCAAGGCGCTGGAGGCCCGTCCGCAGGCTACGGTCGATCTTGAACCGCTGCTCGCGCGCATCCAGGCGCTCGAAACGCAGCAGGCCGAACAGCAAAAGCAGTTGCACCGGGTGCTGACTTTGCTGGTAGGTTGGGTAGAGGATGATTCCGCCGGCATGTGGCCCAAGGGTCGCGCCGCCTGATACCTTTACCGTAAATGCCGTTTACCGGGAGTCGATTACTGTGCGCGAAGCATCGCTGGGACCAGACCGCACCAACGCGCGCGCAATCGTGAACGGCCTTTCGGTCGATGTGGAAGAGTATTTTCAGGTCGGCGCATTCGAGAACACGATTGCGAAGGGCGATTGGGATACCATCGCCAGCCGGGTGGAATACAACACCGGCGCGGTGCTGGACCTGTTCGCGCGTTGCGGGGTGAAGGCGACGTTCTTCACGCTGGGCTGGGTTGCGCAGCGTTACCCCGCCTTGGTGCGCCGGATCGTCGCCGAGGGCCATGAGATCGCCAGCCATGGCTGGGACCACACGCGCGTTTTCACCATGACGCCCGACGCCTTCCGCGCAGATATCGATCGCGCGCGCAAGGCGCTGGAGGATGCAGGCGGCGTGGCCATCCGGGGCTATCGCGCGCCGAGCTTTTCCATCGATCAGCGCACGCCCTGGGCACACCCCATCCTGGCCGAGCAGGGCTATGCCTACTCCTCCAGCGTCGCGCCGATCGCGCATGACCATTATGGCTGGCGCGAGGCCCCGCGTTTTGCGTTTCACCCTGTCGAAGGCTCGGCGTTGATCGAACTGCCGGTGACCACGGTCCAGATGGGTGAACGCAGGTTCGGCGCGGGCGGCGGCGGGTTCTTCCGCATCCTGCCCTATGCGCTATCCCGCTGGGCACTGTGCCGGGTCAACGGTACCGATGGCCAGCCTGCGATTTTCTATTTCCACCCCTGGGAGGTCGATCCCGATCAGCCGCGGGTCGCCAATGCACCGGCCAAGTCGCGCCTGCGCCATTACACGCAGCTCGGCGCGATGGCGGGCAAGCTGGAGCAGTTGACCCGCGATTTTAGCTGGTGCCGGATCGATGAAATCGCGCTGCCGCTGGCGGCAGGGCGGCTGTGATGCTGCACTTCGCGCCTCCAGCGGCGGCATCGCACACGGCAAGACTCGCCAATCTGGCCGACCCGCAGGAGCGGGCGCGGCTGGCAGCATGGCTGGACGGCAGGAGCGATGCGACCGCGTTTCACTCGGTGCGCTGGGGCGAGGCTGTCACACAGGCAACCGGGCACGACTATCTGGCCCTGATAGCTGAAGATGCCGCCGGTGACCTGACCGGGTTCCTGCCGCTGCATGCGGTGCACTCTCCGCTGTTCGGGCGGGCGATGGTATCGGCTGGCTTTGCCGTCGATGGGGGAATCATCGCTGCCGACGGCGATAGCGCGCGCGCGCTTGCCGAGGCTGCATGGCAGTTGGCGGAACGCTACAGCACGCCCACACTGGAACTGCGCGGTGGGTGGCTGCCGGACGATCCGCGCTGGACGATCAAGTCTGACGCGCACGCCGGTTTCGTCGCCGAACTGGTGGCCGATGGCGATGACGCCGACCAGAAGCAGCTGGAATGGGTGCCCCGCAAGCAGCGCGCCGAAGTGCGCAAGGGGCTAGGCAATGACCTGGTCGTGCGCACCGGTTTCGGCCCGATCGACCGCGAGCAGCATTACGCGGTTTATGCGACAAGCGTGCGCAACCTGGGCACTCCGGTGTTTCCGCGCGCGCTGTTCGACGCGGTGCTCGATGGCCTGGGTGATAATGCCGATATCCTGACGGTGCTGCACAACGATGTGCCCGTCGCCAGCGTGCTCAGCCTGTACCATCGAGGCAGCGTGATGCCCTATTGGGGCGGCGGGGTGTGGGCGGCACGCGGGCTGCGGGCCAATGACGTGATGTACTATGCGCTGATGAACCATGCGCGCAGGCGCGGCTGCACCCGCTTCGATTTCGGCCGGTCGAAGGTCGGCACGGGGGCGTTTGCGTTCAAGAAGAACTGGGGCTTTCAACCCGCACCGTTGAGCTATGCCGTGCGCACCGCCGACGGCCAGCCCCCGCGCGATGTCAATCCGCTCAGCCCCAAATACCGCATGCAGATTGCGCTGTGGCAGCGCCTGCCATTGCCCATCGCCAACCGCCTTGGGCCGCTGATCGCGAACGGACTGGGATAGGGTGGGCGAAACGCTTTTCCTTGCGCATCGCATTCCGTTTCCGCCGGACCGGGGCGACAAGATCCGCTCCTGCGCCATGCTGCGGGCGCTGGCGGGCCGCGGGCCGGTTCATGTCGCAACCTTTGGTGAAACCGATGCAGACATGGCCGCCGAGGCCGAGCTTGCCGGGGTCGCGGCGAGCCACCTTCTGGTGCGACGCACCGTGTCGAACGTGCGCGCCGGGCTGCAGGCGATCGCCAGCGGCAAGCCCGTGTCGCTCACCGCGTTTGCCAGCGAGGCGATCGATCGGTTCGTTGCAAAATTGATCGCGACGCGGCCCATCGATACGATTTTCGTCTTTTCCGGACAGATGGCGCAGTTCATTCCGCCTGCGTTTGCAGGGCGGATCGTCATGGACTTTGTCGATATGGATTCGGCCAAGTTCGCCGCTTATGCCGATGCCGCAGCCGGACCGATGAAGCTGGTCCACGCGCGCGAGGCGCGGCTGCTGGGGCGGTTCGAGCGAGCCATTGCGCAGCGGGCCGCCATGTCGCTGTTCGTCAGTCCTGCTGAAGCGGCGCTGTTCGCCAGGGGCCTGGCGAACCCAAACGTCCGCGTCGAGGCGATCAGCAACGGTATCAATACGGTGTTCTATGACCCCCAGGGCGTGCCGCCCGCTCCCTATGCCGCGCAGGACGGGCCGCACCTCGTGTTCACCGGGCAGATGGACTACGCGCCCAATGTCGATGCGGTCGATCATTTCGCGCGGCAGGTTTTGCCCCGCATCCGGAGTGTGCACGGCCACGCTGCGTTCCATATCGTCGGGCGCAACCCTGCAGCCGCGGTCACCCGGCTGGCGGCATTGCCGGGCGTTAACGTGGCAGGCGCGGTCGACGACATCCGCCCGTGGATCGCATCGGCCGATGTCGTCGTCGCACCCTTGCGGATTGCACGCGGCATCCAGAACAAGGTGCTCGAAGCGATGGCGATGGCGCGTCCTGTGGTGGCATCGGCTGCAGCCGCCGAAGGGATCATCGCGCGCGATGGCGAGCATTTCATCGTGGCGGCGGATGATGCGGCGATGGCCGACGCGATCAGCGCCCTGATTGCGAATCCTGATCGTAGCGCGGCGATGGGCCGGGCGGCGCGCGCCCATATGCTCGATCGCTATCAGTGGGATGCGCAGCTCGCGCCGCTGCTGGCCTGGCTGGATGCGCCGCACGCTGCTGCCATGCAGAGCGCGGCCTGATCATGGCGAGCATCGCTGCAGACCTGACCGATGATGCGAGCGCCGCACCGCTGAGCGCGGCATGGCGTGCCGCATTGGTGCGGCTGGGCGTCGCCTGGGCGGCGGTGCTGCTGATATTCGCGCGCGACGCGAGCGATATGGTGATGGTCTGGTGGGACAGCTCCACCTTCAATCACATCCTGCTCATCCCCTTCATCCTGGGCTGGCTGGTGATGCAGCGCGGCAATGAACTCAAGCGCATTGCTCCATCCGTATGGTGGCCGGGGCTGGCCATCGTCGCCGCTGCGGCCATTGGCTGGGTGCTGGGCGAGGCCGCTGGCGTGGCGCTGGCGCGGCATCTGGCGCTGGTGATGTTCCTGCAGGGCACCACGCTCGCGTTTCTGGGGCGACAGGTGGGCAGGGCGCTGCTGTTCCCGCTCGGCTATGCGCTGTTCCTCGTGCCGGTGGGTGAGGAGATCGTGCCGCAGTTGCAGGAGATTACCGCCGATATCTCCATGGCGCTGCTGGGCGTGACCGGTATTCCCGCGCACATCGAAGGCGTTTTCATTTCGACCCCCACCGCCTTGTTCCGCGTCGCCGAGGCGTGCTCGGGGGTCAAGTTCCTTATCGCCATGCTGGCGTACGGGGTGCTGGTCGCCAATGTCTGCTTCAAAAGCTGGCCGCGCCGGATCGGGATCATCGCCATCGCCATCGTCGTGCCGGTGCTGGCCAACGGAGTGCGTGCGTTCGGTACGATCTATATCGCGCACCACCACGGCCTCGATTTCGCCGCTGGGTTCGATCACATCTTTTACGGCTGGATCTTCTTCGCATTGGTGCTGCTGATGGTGATGGCGATCGGCTGGCGTTTCTTCGACCGGCAGGTGACCGATCCGTTTATCGAACCTGCCCTGGCCGAACGTCTGGTAACGCAATCCCGCCGTGACCTTGCCAAGGCTCCCCCGGTGCTGCTGACAACCGCGCTGCTGATCGGCGCGCCGCTTGCCTGGTCGCTGGCCGGGGTGCCAGCGCCTGCTTCGCTGCCTGTGCGGGACGTGCTGCCCGATATCGCCGGTTGGCAGCGGCAGGCCTTTGCGCCGACTACGGACTGGGCTCCGCGCGCCGACGGCAGCAATCGCACGTTGATCGCCAGCTATGTCCGCGACGGCACGCGTGTCGATGTGTTCGCAGCCTTGTATGACGGTCAGTCGGAAGGGCGCGAGATCACCGGCTACGGCCAGGGCGCGCTCGACCCGGACGGCGCTTGGCAATGGGTTGAGCAAGGGCCGGTGGTGGCCGGGGGCAAGGCGGATGTGATCGCTGGCCCGGGCCGCATGGTGCGCGATGTCGCGACCTTCTACCGGGTCGGCGACGTGCAGACCGGCAGCAATCTGGCGATCCGGGTGGAATCACTCAAGGCACGCCTGCTGCGCCGCAGCCAGAGCGCGCTGATCCTGATCGTGTCTGCGGAGCGCAGCAGCGATCAATCCGCACGGCCCGCAATCGATGCGCTGCTCGCCGATGCGGGTGGCCCGCGCGAGCTGGCTGATGCAGTGCTGGCCGATGCCGCAAGGGCGGAGCGCTGACGGCCGATGTGCGGGATTGCAGGCATTTTCCACATGGAAACGGCAAAGCCGGTCGACCCGGCGCGCATCCGCATGATGACAGATGCGATGCTGCACCGAGGACCGGACGGTACCGGCTGCTGGACCGCCCCGGGTGTCGGGCTGGGGCATTTGCGCCTGTCGATCATCGACCTTGAGGGCAGCGCGCAGCCGATGCTGAGCGAGGACGAAGCCTGCGTGCTGACGTTCAACGGCGAGATCTACAACTTCCAGCAGGTCCGCGCCGAATTGGTCAGCATGGGGCACCGGTTCCGCACCTCGGGCGATACCGAGGTGATCCTGGCAGCATGGCGGCAATGGGGGGTGAGGTGTCTCGACCGGCTGAACGGGATGTTCGCCTTCGCAATCTACGACCAGCGCACCCAGCAACTGTTCATGGCGCGCGACCGGCTGGGCGTGAAGCCGCTGTATTATGCGCCTTTGCCTGACGGCAGCGTCATCTTCGCGTCCGAACTCAAGGGCCTGCTCGCGCACCCAGCGCTGCGCCGGACACCGGACCCGCAGGCGGTCGACGACTATCTGGCGTTCGGCTATGTGCCCGATCACCGCTGCTTTGTCGCAGGCGTGAAAAAGCTGCCCGCCGGGCATTATTTGATGCTGGAACGCGGCAAGCCGATGCCTGCCCCGGTGCAATATTGGGACGTCGATTTCTCGACCCGCGCGCGCGGCAGTGTCGCGGACCTCGAAGCCGAGCTGATGCACCATCTGCGCGAAGCGGTGGCATCGCGGATGATCGCCGACGTGCCGTTGGGCGCGTTTCTGTCGGGCGGTGTCGATAGCTCCACCGTTGTCGCGCTGATGGCCGAGCGCAGCACCCAGGCGGTGAAGACATGCAGCATCGGCTTCGATGTCGCCGCGCTCGACGAGAGCGACTATGCGCGGCGTATCGCCGAACGTTTCGCCACCGATCACCGCAGCCGGATGGTCTCGCCCGATGACATCGCGATCATCGACCAGGTCGCAGCACAGTTCGACGAGCCTTTCGCCGATGCCTCCATGCTGCCGACGTTCCGCGTCTGCCAGCTTGCGCGCGAGAGCGTGACGGTGGCGCTATCGGGCGATGGCGCGGACGAGGCGTTTGCCGGGTACCGCCGCCATGTGTTCCATCACGGCGAAGAGCGGGTGCGCAGCCTTTTGCCCCAGGGTTTGCGGGGGCCGGTGTTTGGTACGCTGGGCGCGCTATACCCCAAGGCGGATTGGGCACCGCGCCCGTTGCGCGCCAAGTCGACATTGCTGTCGCTCGCGCGCAGCGCGGCGCAGGGCTACACCGATGCGGTGGGCGTCACCGGCCATGCGCAGCGCCATGCGCTGTATTCCGATAGCCAGATCAAGGCCTTGAGCGGCTATCGCGGCGAGGATCACATGATTGCGCTGATGGAGGCTGCGCCTGCGCGCACCGGCCTTGATGCTGCGCAATATGCGGACATGAAATTGTGGCTGCCTGGCGACATCCTGACCAAGGTGGACCGCACCAGCATGGCGGTCAGCCTTGAGGCGCGCGAGCCATTGCTCGATTACCGGCTGATCGAATTTGCCGCGACATTGCCCGATGCGATGCGGGTGCGCGGCGGGCAGGGCAAGTGGCTGATGAAGCGCGCTATGCGTGGGACACTGCCCGATGATATCCTTTATCGCCCCAAAATGGGCTTCGTCAGCCCGATCGCGCAATGGTTCCGCGGCCCGCTGGCTGATCAGGCACGCAGCATCGCGACCGGCTCGGCACTGGCGCGCAGCGGCTGGTTCAACACCGCACGGCTCAGCGACGTCGCCGAAGCGCATATTGCCGGACGAAGCGACAATGCGCGGCTGCTGTGGCAATTGTGGATGCTCGACAAGGCGCTCGATCGGGTGTTTTGAGCGGTTGCTGGTCTCTCTCGCCCGATTGCGCGCTCTAACGCCTCTCCCTTGATGGGAGAGGCAGCGAGACTTGGCAGCTTGCTGCCTATGTCGCAGCGGTGAGGGTGATGGTGCGGCTTGGTGCTTTGCTTTCTCACCCTGGGCTCAATCCGGAGAGATCACCCCCACCCAACCCTCCCCCATCGAGGGGGAGGGCTTTAAGGATACACCGCGCCTGCAAAATACAGCCCATCCGGCGGGGCATTGAACCCCAGAGCCGCGCGGTCCCGCGCATCCAGCGCTGCCTTCAGGTCATCGCCCGACCATTTGCCGCGCCCGACCAGCACCAGGCACCCCACCATCGAGCGGACCTGATGGTGCAGGAACGAGCGCGCTGCGGCGTGGATATCTATGTCATCGCCATCGCGCACCACGTCCAGCCGGTCGAGCGTCTTGACCGGGCTGGCCGCCTGGCAATGGACGGATCGGAAGGTGGTGAAGTCGTGATGGCCCACCAAATGCTGCGCAGCATCGTGCATGGCCGCAGCATCCAGCGGCGCGGAAACTTGCCACGCCTTGCCCCGTTCCAGCGTCAACGGCGCGCGGCGGTTGGTGATGCGATAGATGTACGACCGGCCCAGGCACGAGAAGCGCGCGTGCCAGTCATCGGGCACGATTGCGCATGCCAGCACCGCGATCGGCTCGGGCCGCAGTTTTGCGTTCAGCGCCTCCATCAGGCGGAACGGATCAATGGATTTCTCGATGTCCATATGCGCGCGCATCGCCAGCGCGTGGACGCCAGCATCGGTGCGTCCCGCCGCGTGCAGCGTCACCTGTTCGCCGGTGATGGCGTGTGCTGCTTCTTCCACATGCTGCTGGATACTGGGGCCATGTGCTTGCCGCTGCAGCCCCATATACGGGCTGCCGTCGAACTCCAGCGTCAGCGCAAAGCGCGTCATGCGATGAGGGCGCCGGGGGCGATGGCAAAGCCGCGCAGGAAGTCATCGAGCGCCATGGCCGGGCGGCCCGCACGCTGGATGATGCGCGGGCGGATCGCGCCCTCTGCGCAGGCGATGGTCAGGCGCGCGTCCAGGATGGTGCCGGGGATCACCCGCTCCCCTGCGAAGGCAGGGGCCCATCTCCCGAGGCCTCCAGTCTGCTCAGCCGGAAGTTGGGTGTCTGACCGGGGGGCCGAGTGTTTCAAATCCCCTTCGCTTGTTGCGGCACCTTCTGGAGATGGGCCCCTGCCTTCGCAGGGGACCGGGGAGGAGGGAACCGGGGATGAGGGGAGCGGGCTGAGGATCTCCGCCGCGTGTACGCGCAGCCGCTCGCCGTTCAGCTCGAAGAACGCGCCGGGCATCGGGTTGAACGCGCGCACCTGGCGCTCGACCTCAACTGCGCTGCGGGAGAAATCCAGCCGAGCCTCGGCTTTGTCGATCTTCGCCGCATAGGTCACGCCTTCCTCGGGCTGCACTTCGGGCGGATAGGCGGCAAGGTCGCTTAACACCTGCACCATCAGCCGGGCTCCAAGCTGCGCGATTTCCGTCGTCAGTTCACCCGCGGTCTTGCCCTCCACCGGCGTCTCGCCCTTGAGCAGCATCGGCCCGGTGTCGAGCCCGGCTTCCATCTGCATGATCGTCACGCCGGTGACGGTATGGCCCGCCAGGATCGCGCGCTGCACAGGCGCGGCCCCGCGCCAGCGTGGTAGCAGCGATCCGTGGACATTCAGGCACCCGTGGCGCGGCGCATCGAGCACCGCGCGTGGCAGGATCAGGCCGTATGCCGCCACCACGCAGGCATCCAGCTCCAGCGCGGCGAACGCGGCCTTCTCGTCCTCGCCCTTGAGCGATGTCGGCGTGCGTGCTTCGAGCCCCAATTGCTCGGCCAGCTGATGCACAGGGGAGGGGGTCAGCTTCTTGCCGCGATGCGCCGGGCGCGGCGGCTGGCTATAAACCGCCGCAATCTCATGCCCCGCATCGACCAGCGCGCGCAATGTCGGCACAGCAAAATCGGGGGTTCCCATAAAGGCGATGCGCATGGCGGGTGGTGACTTTTCTTTTGCAGGCGGTGTTCCGGCTCCCTAAAGCTCACGCCATGGCATCGCAAGAGATTGAGGATCTGGCCACCGCTCTGGCCCGCCTTCCCGGGCTTGGGCCGCGTTCGGCGCGTCGGGCGGTGCTGTATTTGCTCAAGAAGCGCGAAACGGCGTTCACCCCCCTGGTCGATGCGATGGAGCGGGTGCGCGCGAACTTGTCCACCTGCGAACTGTGCGGCAATGTCGATACGCAGAACCCGTGCGGCATCTGCACCGATCCGCGCCGCGATCCGCGCAGCCTTTGTGTCGTCGAGGAAGTGTCGGACCTGTGGGCGCTCGATCGCTCGCGGCTGTTCGTGGGGCGCTACCATGTGCTGGGCGGGCGATTGTCCGCGCTGGACGGCATCGGGCCCGAGGATCTGGGTGTCGCTTCCCTTGTAGCGCGCGTCGCTGCGGGCGGCATTGATGAAGTGGTGCTGGCGATGAACGCGACGCTGGAGGGGCAGACCACGGCGCATTACCTGGCCGAGCGACTGGAGGGGTATCCGGTGCGGCTCACCCAGCTGGCGCAGGGCCTGCCGATGGGCGGCGAGCTGGATTACCTCGACGAGGGTACACTGGCTCAGGCGTTGCGGGCGCGAAAGCCGATGGTTTAGGTTGACGGCTTTTGCCGTTTTGCACCCACCATCGTCATTCCCGCGAACGCGGGAATCCCGCTTTTTCCCGGACCAGTACCGCAGAAGCGGGACCCCCGCTTTCGCGGGGGTGACGGCCAAATTTCAATTATCGAAAGCCTTACTCCGCCGGAACCAGCGTCGGCACAGGCGCCGCGTTGTCCATCACCGCGTCGCGATAATCGCTTTCGGCGAGCTGGATCAGATAGCGGTCATCGTGCTTCCACGGGTGGAAGCCGGGCATGAAATAGCTGATCCAAGGCAGGATGATCTTGCGCGCCATGCCGGGGTTGCCCAGCGCATACCAGAACAGTTGCGCCCACACCTTGGGACCGGTCAGCCCGTCCTGCCGCAGCAGTTCCAGCATGCCGCGCCAGCGGTGCACGGTGAAATTCTTGGTCACGATCAGCATGACCAGCGACTTGACCTTCCAGCGCTGCCACCGGCTCCAGTCCTTGGTCGCATGGTTCCAAGTGTCGAACGCGACGCCCTTGTGCTCGATCTCTTCCATTGCGTGCCAGCGCCACAGATCGCGCGATTCGGCATCAGCGGTTTCAAGGTGCTTGGGGTTGGCGAGCAGCTGCTGCGCGATGATCGCGGTGAAATGCTCAAGCGCCATGGTGGAGGCAAGGTTGGCGATCTTGGGCTTGTCCTTGGTCAGCGCCAGCGCCTGGTCGACATGCTCTTCCAGTTCGCGAACATCATAACCCGCCTCGACGACGCGGCGGTTGAAAGCGACGTGTTCGCGCGTGTGATTGATTTCCTGCTTCACGAAGGCGCGGATTTCGTTGGCCAGCCGCTCGGGCGTGCCTTCCCGGAATGCCTTGACGCTTTCGACGAAGAACGCCTCGCCCTTGGGGAAGGTGACCGAAAGCGCGTTGTAGAACGCGGTACCGATCGGGTCGCCGCCCATCCACCAGCGACGCATCTTGCTGTCGCGGCCAAAGCGGCGATCGCGGATCACCAGTTCCAGATCGGCAGGCGTATGCTTGCGATCGAGAGCGTCGGGCGCGGAAAAGGATTGCGGAGCGTTCATGGCGGGGTCCATAATGCAAGAGTGTTACTTACATTGATGACAATAAGGTTGCTTACATAGATGTCAATAGCGAAAAGACGGCTGAGTCCCGAGCAAAGCCGTACCGCTGCGCTCGCCGCCGCTCGCGATCTGCTAATCGAAACCGGACCGCAAGCGGTAACGCTCAAAGCCGTGTCCGGACGAATCGGTCGCACCCATGCCAATTTGCTCCACCATTTCGGGTCGGCATCGGGTTTGCAAAAGGCGCTGGCGGAATATCTGGCGCAGTCGATCTGCCAGACCATCGGCGCGGCCGTCGTCAAGCTGCGCAGCGGCGAGGGCGCGACGCGCGAGATCGTGGACCTGGCGTTCGATGCGTTCGACCGCGAAGGGGCAGGGGCGCTGGCCTGCTGGATGCTGCTGTCGGGCAACGAGGACGCGCTCGACCCGATCGTCGAGGCGATCCATCAACTGGTCGACGAGCTGGCCGAGCACGGCCCCGAAGGCCGCACGCTGCACGAGGATACGCTGGTGCTGTGCACCATGGCGCTGGGCGATGCGCTGATGGGCGCACAGCTTGCCGGCGCTCTGGGGCTGGATCGCGACACGGCGAGGGCTCAAGCGGAAAAGCAGCTCAGCGCCTCACTTCTGCTGTGGCAGACCGAACAGCCGGCCTGATCGCGATCAATCGACCTTGTTCTTGGTGCGGGTGCCAAAGCGCCCGTGCTTGCGAAAACGCACCAGATAGTCGCCGATCACCGCTGCCATCGGCCGGGGCGTGATGCCGAATGCTTCCAGACCCTGCGCGCCGCTGGCAACGACATTGTCGGTTTGCAGCATCGCCCATTGATCGCGAGTGATCGGCGCGCCGGGCAGCCATCCGGTAAAGCTCGCCATCAGGCCCGACAGCACATCGGGCATATCGATAAAGCTGCGGCTGGCGCCGATTTCCGCGGCGATACGCTTGTTGAGCTCGGCCATGCTGATCGCTTCCGGTCCGCCCAGCTCGAACGTCTGGCCGCCAAAGCTCGCCGGATCGGCAAGGCTCATCACCACCGCCTGCGCCACGTCATCGACGTGCACCGGCTGGAATTTCGCCTTGCCGCCGATGATCGGCACGACCGGCAGCGCAGCGATCAATCCGGCAAAGCGGTTCACGAACTGGTCCTCGCGGCCGAACACGATCGACGGGCGCAGGATCGTGGCGTTGGCGAACGCCGCACGCACAGCCGCTTCGCCATCCGCCTTGCTGCGCCCATAACCGCTCTTCGATTGCGCATCTGCGCCGATCGCCGAGATATGCACCAGCGCCGCACAGCCCGCATCCGCTGCTGCCTTGGCGACATTGGCCGCGCCGATGTGATGGAACGCGTCGAAATCCCCCTTCAGGATGCCGACCAGGTTCACGACTGCATCCGCCCCATGCACCGCCCGCGCGATTGTATCGGGCTTGCGGATGTCTGCGGCGACGAGCTGGGTCTGTCCCAGGTTACCCAAGGGCTTTACATCCTGCGCGATGCGGATGTTGCGTTGTGCAATGCGGACCCTGGCCCCTGCTGCCGTCAGTTGCTGGGTAATGTGCCTACCCAGAAATCCGCCGCCGCCGAAAATGGTGATCAAGGTATCGCGCATTGTATCTGTCCCGTGCGTTGTTGCCGCATCATCCGCCGTCCAAAGGGGAGGGCGTGTGTCCGAGCCCTGCCTTTGCATCAGCCATTGCCTGGTGGCAACGGCGCAATTGGATATTGCGGGCGACTATTCCAAACCACCGTGCACAGATTCTTTTTGCTGGCAGGGCGACAGGCGGTTGACGGGCGCAAACAGAGCAGCTAGTGGCCCGCTCCTACCCCGTGCCCAGATGGCGGAATTGGTAGACGCACCAGCTTCAGGTGCTGGCGCTCGCAAGGGCGTGGAGGTTCGAGTCCTCTTCTGGGCACCAGACACCCATTCGCTGAGAGCCTCGCGAATGGGCCAAGCCCCCGGAAAATCAACGTTTTTCACAATGCCGAGTTCGGACAGGTCCGACGCAATGTGGGGCCATCCGGTGCCAATGTGGGGCTAAAAGTGGGGCCATTTTGGGGGCCGAATTTTGGCCCCACCTTTGCCTTCGGTTATGATTGTCGCCTTATAGTTCAGTCGATAGCGCAACTCACGAATCATCATCGCCGTGGGTATCGGTTAGGCTACCAGGGCCAGCTTGAATTCGCCCTTCCTAAGCGCGTCCAGTCGGTCACTCCACGCTTGCATCATTTCCGCGCGCGCCGACCAATAGGTCGTGCGGTTGTAGATCGCACGGACAGCATCTCGGTCCTTGTGGGCGAGGGCATGCTCGATGATGTCAGGTTGCCAGCGACCCTCTTCGTTGAGCAGCGAGCTGGCGGTTGCCCGGAAGCCGTGCGCGGTCATCACGCCGCCATAGCCCATTCGGCGGAGCGCTTGGTTCACATTGTTCTCGGAGATGGGCTTCTTCGCCGTGTGGAAAGCGGGGAACACATATTCGCTGCTTCCCGAGATGGGTTGCATCGATTGGATAATGGCGGCCGCTTGTCTTGAAAGCGGAACCTCGTGCTCCCGACGCATCTTTGTCTTGCTGGCCGGGATCGTCCATTTACCGGCGGCGAGATCGAGTTCGTCCCAACGCATCGTGCGGATTTCTCCAGGACGCTGGAAGAGGTGCGGGGTCAGTCGCAACGCCGCCATGGTCGAAGGATAGCCAGCGTAATCGTCGATTGCTCTAAGAAGCGCACCGAGGCGATCGGGATCAATGATGGCGGGGTGATGGCGGACCGTAGGCGTGACCAACGCGCGGTTGAGCGCTGGTGCGGGATTGTTGGTGGCGCGCCCAGTAATCACTGCATGGTTGATCACCCGCCCCGCAAAGGATCGCAGTCGGCGCGCCGTTTCTCGTCGACCGGAGTTCCCGATCTCCTGGAGCACACCAAGCAGCAATGGCGCGGTGATGTCGGTTACGGGGACCTTCCCGAGCCGCGGCTCGAGCAGCGAGAGCAGCCAGTTGCTTTTTGCGATGGTGGTATCAGCGAGACCTTCGGCGGTGCGCTTGGCAATGAATTCGCGGGCAATGGCACCAAAGGTGTTTGCGGCCACAGTTGCCGCTGCGATCTTCTGCATCTGCCGCTGCTGGGATGGGTCTTTCCCCTCGGCAAGCTTGGTGCGCGCTTCGTCGCGAAGGGCTCTCGCCTGCTTCAACGAGATCTCGGGATAGGCACCAAGACTCATCTTCCTTTCCTTGCCGGCGTGCTTGTATTTGAACTGCCAGCGCTTCGAGCCAGTGGGTGCAATCATCAGGTAAAGACCTTGACCGTCCCACAGCTTCTGGGGACGGTCGGAGGGGGCGGCATTGTCGATCTGTTTAACGGTCAGCGTCATCGCGATGGGCGCACTCAAGCTGCCTGGCGCTGCACGAGCGCATCGACATCGGCGGCACGGATCAGCGTGCGAGCACCGACCTTGACGCGGGGGAGTTCGCCGTCGGCCATGAGCTTGAAAATGGTCGTTCGGCTAAGGCCAAGCATCGTAGCAACCTCATCAATGCGATAGGTGATGCGGGTCATGTTCGTTTTCCTTTTCTGAGTATGTGGACGCCACCGTTGGCGCTGCTACCGACAGCTCTCGCCGGCAATGTGTGTATTATCACATACAAAGTTGTTGGTGTCGAACTGATTTTGTTCCGAGAATAGGCGCGGGGGAGAGATATAGCGATCCCTTCGGAGAAATTAGGCTTGCGGTGTGTGTGCGGATGTGAACATACTCGTTGTCATGCACGGTACTGAAGGCAAAGCGATCGCTGAATTAAAGCAGCCCTACCCGTTCGCCGAAAGTCGAGCGGCCCGAATGCTGGCGAGGGGTTTGAAGTCTGTTTCGGAGCGTCATGGTCTGAGCCAGCGACAGATCGCCAAGCGCCTCGGGCACAAGCAGCCGGTAATGCTAAGTCATTGGTCCACCGGGCGGGTGCCAATACCCATTGAACGTGTAGCCGAGCTGGCTTCAGCGCTTGAGTTAGACGAGCGGAGTTTCCTACTTGCGGTCTTGAATCAGCGCCATCCTACCGTGGACTGGGAGGGGCTGGAGGACCGGCACACGCCAGCCTATGACTTTGTCAGGCAGCTTCAGGACCTTGCTGAGGCGCCGATCGAGGATTTCGATCCCGGTCAACTGAAGGTTATGCGCGAGGCGGCAGCTGACCCTAAAGCGGCTCGACGCTGGCTGTCGGTGCATGAAGTGGCTGTGGTAGAGCTCATTAGGCAGATGCGCCCAAGTTGGAGCGAGATGGGCCTGAGTCATTCGGACCGGGCAAAGCTGGAGCGAGTTTTGCGGGACTGACCACCATGTGGACCGGCGCATTGTTCAGTCCTCTCGATTAAGGCGCAACGGGTTTGGCCATGGCCCTTGGCCTCAATCCCCTGCTATATGTCCTATGTCCTCTCCCCTCACAGAATTGGTGATTCCCCAACCATTGCAAACTCGTTTCATTTTAACTGCTTAACCCAAGAGAGGGGGTTGACCTCCCTGATGCAAACAAGGCATCGAAAAACCTGATCTAGCAGTTAGCCGCGCCCATATCCTGTCGGCAGACCAGCAAATTACAGAGAACGTCTTGCAACACCTACCACCCCCGATGGCAACCACGATAAGGGGGCTGGATCATCTGAGCTATGCGCACAAATTGCGGCATTGGCTGCGCGCTGACGCTTGGGAGCCAGCGGGCAACAAGCTAAGATTCAAAAATCCCGAGGTGAGCAGGTCTGCCGTGTTGATGGATGGCGGTGACGTGATCCGCATGCCCTTGTTAGTTGGCAGACCGTGTTTCGGAATAGCTACAGCGTACCTGCGTTATCGCGACCACACACGATACGTGAAAGGTCGCGGCCGCTTACCTGCTGGACGCTGCCATCAGTGTAATGCAAAAGACGCTTGCCATTATGTCGTTTTCAGCCGCCTCGCGGCCCACCCCGAAATAGCTGCGGCACGAGCCGAGTGGGCGATCAACGACGGTACGACGTCCTTCAATAAGCCAAATTTCAGGCAACTACATGTTGCGAAGCTATGGGCGAAGCTGTGTCGCGCACTGAGTCGGCATCCATTCCAATCGTCGAACGACAAAAGAGTAGTCGAAGCGTACGCCGAAGCGGACAACGAGGCCCTCGAGCAGGATCGCCGAAGAAAGGCGGCCCAGCGTATTGCTGATCGCGCAAAAGGGATCGTCGATGAGGCGGACATGGCAGCATTGGAACAGGCGCAGCGTGTCCGGCGCGCGGACTTGGCCATAGCCTTAATGCATCCCGAGGCGCCCAAGGCGCTAGCACGACTACCGGAACAATCGATCAATGACTTGCTGGATGTCTGGCTCGGAAGGGCAACGCTTCGTCTACGCCAAGAGAAGGCGAATGCGCCCAGCATCGCCCGATGGATTGTCGAGACTGGGCGAAGGAACCAGAGCAAAAACCACGCCGCGCTCGCAAGCCGCGTCGTGAAGGACTTGGAGCGTATTGCGGTACTGGAGCAGACCCGGTGGGAGCGAGGCCTTCTGATCGCGCCGCTGGACGAGGCCCGAGAACTCCCTTCCAAGATACCGACCGACGATGCGCAGTAGGGCATGCGAGAGAGACGCGCCGAGAGGGGTCTAGATTCCTCGGAATGCAAATGTTCGCGAGCCCTCTAGATTTTTCTCAGTTTGCCGGTGCTTCCGTTGAATCGCGAACGCCGAGAAGCAATTTTTTTCTTTGTTTTACAATATCCTAGTAGTCTAGAATTCACGTCCGAACATAAGGGAGAGATTATCCTAATAAGCTCATCTCCCATTTTGCAGCCCAACCCCACACAATTTTTCATTTCAGGTTCCGCTTGCTCTTGTTTCCGTGCGGCGTGCAATCTGCTGCCTGTAATAATGTGGTTAGAATCCCTGCGGCGTGTCGAAGCCGTGCAGACCTCCTTACGCCCGCCCACCGCATTTCGATGGCAAGTTGCTCGAGATGCATTTCCCACCCGCATGCCAAGCGGGGTCATGTCACACCGTTATCGTCAACAACGACGATGAGGTGAATAAAAATGCAATTGTTCAACGTGAAAAACGACCGCACGAGCGAGGTGATGTGTGTCGCAGCCAGGGACATGGACCACGCATCGGCGGTTTATGTGACCTTTTGGATCGCGAGGTCTGGCGGTGCACCTGGCAGGTTCTCAATCGGCCGCGGAGCGCCTGCCGAAATCAAGGACAACTTCACGGTTAAGACCGTCGAGCGTGGCGAGATCGCCGGCGTGATCGTTCACCAGATGGACGGGTCGGTTCTCTTCGAACCGGCATTCGGATGAGCGTCGTGGGTTTCCCTGGCGGCAAGCGCGGCGGTGAAGCCTACCGCGCTTACCGCATGACGAGCCAGTCACACCCTCCGGTGATCGTCCTCGCCACCCAACTCCCCGAGGCGATCGGCGTTCTCACGCGCTGGAGAGCCAAGCATGGGATCGGCGAGGTCGGTCTGTCCATCGAGCCCGGCTGGGGCAAGGCCCTCTCAAGCGTCGGTCGCACGCATGTCGAGGAAGCACTCATGCGGTGCAAGGGACCCTGTGTAGCGCATCGTTACAGGGCAGACATCGGTTGGGAGCTGGCGTCCCCTGAGGGCGTTCAAAATTGCTGGTAACGCCCCACAGGGAGCATCATGGCACTCGATGCTCGTGATGCTCCCGCCACGGCTGCTGGTCTACCAGTCTGCTGTGTCATCACGACGCGGTGCATGCGGCAGGTTGGTGACAAAACGTCTCGCTCGGAAATTTCTGCCCTACACCGGGCGTGGCCCGAAGCCCCAAAAATGCTCAATAAGACAAAATCGGCCCTAATTGAACAGATCAACCGGCGGCGCGACCGTCAAGTTGAATCTTCTTGGTATTTAGTTGAGCCGATTCGGCCCTTTTCCGGCGATCTGTTCAACTTTTCGCGCTTTGGCTGTGCTTGGCTTACCGAAAACACCTTGCATCAAAACGGTAACACGAAAACGTCTGGTATGTTCTCGGTGCACCACGTTCATGCAAGGTCTGCTGGGTGGCTATGCCAAGCGGTTCGCAGGTCTGTTCGACGGAGGGGTGCATTTTGAGCGGACATAGAGGCGCTTGCTGGCGGCGCAGCGAAGGGAATGATCGGCGGCGTGCGTAGCGGCTGGCGCTGTGCGGCATGGCGAAAGACAGCCCAGGGATCGCGCCGCATCGCCCTGGGCTGCCTCACCGTTCGTCAGATGGCCTGACCGCCGGACACTTCGATCCGCTGAGCATTGATCCAGCGATTATCAGGGGAGAGCAGGTTGGCGACCATCATTCCAATGTCGTCGGGCAATCCGACCCGGCCCAATGCTGTCATCTCGGCGAACTGGCGGTTCATGTCCGGCGTGTCGCGGACAGCGCCCCCGAGGAAGTCGGTCTCGATAGCGCCCGGAGCAACCGTGTTGACCGCGATGCCGCGTCCGCCCAGTTCCTTGGCCATGTAGCGGCTCAGCACCTCGATCGCGCCTTTGGCAGCAGCATAAGCAGCAAAGCCGGGTGCGGAGAAGCGGGTGAGGCCGGTTGACAGGTTGACGATCCGTCCGCCATCGGCGAGCAGCGGCAGCAGCGCCTGGGTCAGGAAGAACACGCCTTTGAAGTGCACATCGACAAGCATGTCGAACTGTGCCTCGCTGGTATCGGCGATCATTGCGAAATCGCCGTGGCCCGCATTGTTGACGAGATGGTCGAACCGGTCGCGCTGCCAGACATCGCGCAGCGTTGCGGTCAGGGTCGCCAAGAAGGTGTCGAAGGTGTTGACCTTGGCGGTGTCGAGCAGGAGCGCGACAGCCTTGCGTCCCATTGCCTCAATCTCCTGCACCACGGCGTCAGCTTCGGCCGACTGGCTGCGATAGGTGATGACGACATCGCCGCCACGACGGGCAATGGCGAGTGCGGTGTTGCGGCCGAGGCCGCGGCTGGAGCCGGTTACGATTGAAATGGTGGTCATGTCAGTCTCCTCTAGGTTTGATTGGCAAGACCGTTTTGCCGAATGCATGCGCCTTCGCGTTGCCGGGACCGCGAAAGTTTTTGCCTGATCCTCCAAATGGGCTGGATGAATAGCCACCGTTCGCATAGATTGGCGCCATGACCAGCTTGCTCACCGCCGTCAGCCGCTATGCCGACGCGCATGCCGACGCCGATGGAATCGCCACCACGCCAATCTCTTCGCTGTCGATGGTGCGCGCGACCAAGCCCAGCGACCTGCTCTTTGCGGTCTATCGACCGCTGGTCGCGTTGGTGGTGCAGGGGGCCAAGCAGGTGACCTTCGGCACGCAGAGCTTTCCGTTTTCAGTGGGCGAATCCATGGTGGTCTCCGCCGACATCCCGACCGTTAGCCAGATTACGAAGGCCAGCGTTGCATCTCCTTATTATTCGCTGGTTCTGGAGCTTGACCCGACGCTGATAGTCGAACTGTCCGGCCAGATGGGATCGGTCGATGATGCAGCACCTGTCTCGGTGCGGGTCGAGGAGACGGACGCAGAAGTTTCCGATGCTGCGTTGCGCCTCGTGCGCTTGCTCGATCGTCCAGCGACCATTCCGCTGCTCCAGGCACAACTGGTGCGCGAGATGCATTATTGGCTGCTCGCCGGACGACTTGGCAAGACCATCCGGCATCTCGGCTGGCCCGATGGCCACGCCCAGCGCGTTGGGCGCGCGATTTCGATCCTGCGCACCGAATTTGCTCAGCCTCTTCCCGTGGAGCGTCTTGCCGCAGCGGCGGGCATGAGCCCATCCTCGTTCCATCAGCATTTCCGCGCGATCACGTCGCTGTCGCCGTTGCAGTTCCAGAAACACCTTCGCCTGATCGAGGCGCGACGCCTGATGCTGTCCGAAGGTCGCAGCTCTGGCCATGCCGCGTTTGATGTCGGCTACGAAAGCGTGTCGCAGTTCACCCGGGAATATGGACGCATGTTCGGACAACCCCCTGCGCGCGACGTCCGCTCGGCGCGCGGAGCCGCGGTTGCGGTTTCGTAACTGTGGGACCGGAAGGCGAGCAATCGCTAACCGTGACGCCGCCGGGCGCGTTGGCGGTTCGACCGTGTCAGCATCGACCTCATTTGGACGCCTCTTCATGCAGCGCGCGTAGATAATTTGTTAGTGCCGTCTGAACCGAAGCGTCATTGAGTTTGCGCGCATCGAACCCAGGATAGCCGTTCATCGTCGTGGTGCTTAGCGGCCCGACGATCGCCACGAGGTCATCGTAGATGCGCTGCCGGACAGCTTGGTCGGCAAAGGCCGGGCGGTTGACCAGATATGCTAGACATAATTGCACCATCCCTTTTCGCTCCGGGGAAAGGCGCAGCGGATACAGAACGCCGCGTCCGCTAGGCAGGTCGAGCACCGCAAGCAGTGACCCTTGCGCCTTTGTCACTTCGGCGTGCCCCCCAGCATCGTCAACCAGAGCGATAAACCTGTCAGCTGCCGCAACAACATCGGCGCCGCAGGGACCAAGCCGTTCCTCGAGCCACATCTCGCGGCCGATGGGTGGCAGCGCTGATCGAGCTGCCTTTTCGCTCTGGGCGCGCTCGGTCTCGCCAATGACCCGCGGGGTCAGCGCCGTGACGCCACTATCGCTCTCGAACCACGACAGCTCGACGGCGCGGACATCGGCCTTCATCTGATCGTTGAGAAATTCGACGATCCGAGCCAGCTCCCTCGGGATTGTATCTGCCACGAAGACCATCTTGATCCGGCCGGCGGCGAAGTTCGCATCAACCTGCTCCCAGAACTGCTCCGGGTCAGATGCATCGCCAAGGAAGGTGACAAGCTCGGCATCAGGGTCGCGACCCTGCTCGATCATGGTGGCCGTGAAGCTCTCGGCGATACGTCCGCCCTGCCAATAGGCCGTCCCGTTGGCGGCATAGTCGAGCATCTGACCAACTACTTCCCGGCGCAGGCGGGTATCGACGGCACGCTTTAGCTCGACCAGAACCGGAACGCCGCTGCGCGTCACGAAGAGGTGGTCCAGCGACCACCGTCCGCTGCCATCCTCGCGGTCGGCAATCGGCTGCTCACGGCGGATTAGCAGCAGGGCACCGTCCTGATCGGCAATCAGCTCTGGATGGACGGCCACCAGTTTCTGCATGAAATCCTCACTGCGGGGCTCTGAGGGGCGCATGGCGGTCAGCGTGCCGGCCGCGTCCACGGTATAGATAATGCTGCGGGTCAATTGAGGGTCCGATCTATTAGGGCTGAAAACGTGCGATAACAGCTTCAGCATGCGCGTGTGCTTCACCGGTCCATCCAGCCAGCCAATCGCGCCAAGAGCAGGATGCGAACACCACCTCGGCACCGGACACCGCAGCAGAGAAGACGTCGATCTCGGTACGGTGAAGATTCAATGTTTCGATGGTGATCGGTATTGCGCCACGATGCGTTGGCTCTGCGTAAAGATACAGCAGCACAGGTTGCTTCCCCAGCCGCCGGCCTTCTGTCACCAGCCCGAATGCGTGTTTCACCAGCTGTGCTGCGTCGAGGTATTTAAATGCCCTCAAGCCGGACCGAAGCTCGTCGCGCATCACCGTAAATGGCGCCATGCGATCACCCCAGACGTCGCGATCATACGCCTCGGAGAGGTTGACGGTTTTCATATCGCGGAAGGGCTCAAAGCGCTTTGACTCCACGCCAACGACATGGGTGACGGTTTCCACAGCAGCATCAAGCCATGGATGCCGGCCACCACGCCAAGGAAAGCGCATTTGGCGCTCGACGTCCACCTGAATGGCGGGCCAGCCGAGTGTTTCCAGGCATGGGAACGGTGGAAGATCGCCAGGCCGCTCAATGAACCAGCCGAAGCCATTGACCGCGAGGGCCGCACTGCTGTCGGGGCTGTCGAGCTTGCCGCTCTCTATTTCGTTGCCGCCAGCTTTATGCATAGCGGATCGAACAAGTGCCTCGGGAACGCCGGCAAGAAATGTTGATCCGTTGGAATGCATGGTGCTGCCTTATGTAAAATCCTAGATTGCGGCAATCTTCACGCCGCGATTTTTCACTGGATAGAGAATGACTTAGATCTCAAACGTGACGCGCTAAGGTGACGCTGTCAACGAGGCGTTCAACGCTTTGACCACAGGTCGGCAGTCACTTGGACGTCCATCGCGCCCGCCGGGAACGGCTTGTCGAATTGGTAGAGCTCGTCCAGCGGTGCGGTCAGCCAGATGTGCCACTGATCCGGCATGAGAATCACCGGCGAGCGATCGTGGATGTGCTCGAGTTCCAGCGCATTGGCCGTCATAACCCCTGTGTATGAGTGTCCCCACTCGTCCGACGGCCGCCACAGACCTGCCCAGGCGAACACCGGCTGGTCTCTCACCGACAGCCAGGTTTCGGTCATCTTACCAGGTGTGCCCACCGCCTCGGCATAACGTGTGGCCGGTATGAGACACCGGTGCTCGGGTTGCGAAGCCCAACGCTTCCAGAAGGCACCCAGCTTGTCGAAGCGCGCATTGTTCACTGGCTTGGGTTTGAGCGGCTGACCTTTCTTGCCGCGCAGCACGACCGGGAAGCCCCAGGTCATCTGTTCCAGCACCATCTTGCTGTCTTGTTGCCGGACGACCCAGCCGGGCTCCTTCGGGTGCACCGTCGCCGGTCCCTCGTTATATTCGCGCAGAACCTTTGCCGAGAAATGGTCCTCGATACGCTTTCGTTCGCCGGGCTGGTAGCGGTTGCACATGCAGGGAAGCTGAGGCGTGCCGCTGTCCATGTCAATGTCAGGTGCATAGCGACGCGCCCATCTAGCCCGTCGCTGGAGAGAGGGTCGATCTTGGCGGAGCCCAAGATACCAAGTGTCGAGCAAGCCCATCAGAATTGAAATGCGCAGCTCGTTGCCGCCTTGCTCGGTATATGCCCACTCGAATTGATCCTCGAGCGTTGCCCAGAACCTGCTGCACTGCCAGTCCGCAGCCACGCCGCAACGCGCCAGCCAGCTAAGTGCGAGTCGGTGCCCCCAGGTTCGTTGGGCGACGCCGCATTGCGCCTGCGCGACCGCGTCTTCCAAGGTGCGCATGGCGATAGCTGTGATGGTGTCATTGGTGGGCATGGGTGCAAGATATTCGCATCCAGCAATCAGAACAAAAATAGAACACGGTTGTCAATGAGCGGTCGTCCATCATCCTGGCTTGATGCGGTGGGAATACTGGACATCCGGCGTCGGTTGCATACCGGGCGCGTTGATTGGCTCGCCAGATAGAGAAGCCCTAGACTGTATGCCGGGCTGGCACCCGGATGGTGCCTAACAGCCGGGCTTAGGCTGCAAGTGCCATCCACCGGCGCTGAGCTTGGGCGCTTTTACCCTCTCGGACGACAAGTCCGCTTGAGCTAGCATGTGACCGGCTGCGCTGGGGAAATCATGCTGACGGAGCGGGCTGATAAACCTCTACGGAGCGAGTCGTACTGCACATCATCAGACTGGACGATCAACCCTTGGGCCCGTGCCTCATCCAGCAGGGTGCGGTAGCACCGCGTAACCGACTGCGAGGTCAATGGTTTCACCGGCCAGAGCATGAAGTCGTTCCGGTAGTAGGTTCCAACTCTGTGAATGCGCCGAAGCACCGGGCCCTGCCGGGGCGTGAAATGATCTCCCCAAGCCGTAAGGTCGCGCGCCGTTTGCTTTGATAGCCGATAGCAAGCCTGGCCACTGCTTCGACTAGCAATCGATACCGTCGGGGCAGCCTGGCCATTTAGGTCGATGTCGGCCCATTCGATTGCCACGATGGTCTGGCTATTTGCTCCTGTTTCCCAGCCCAACCCGAGTACCAGACGGTTTCGCAAGTCGATGAGGTCGATCCACGGTACATTCAACATTGCGCGCACAGCGGCAGTCAGCGCCTGATTGGCGGCGCCACCATCTTTTGCGATCGCCTGCGAAGTTTGCAACCGCATAGCGACAGCAGACCTCACCGCATCTGTCACCGGATTGGCCAGGCCTGCCTCTCGGTGCAGCTTCGCGACCGAACTCAGATACCGCAGGGTGGTTGCGGTAGACTTGTTCGTGTCAGCGGCCCATTTGACGAATGCCAAAACGCTTGCCTCGTCCGCTGGCATGCCAACCAAGCCCGCGCAAGCAACCCATTCGAAATAGATGCGCAAGTCGGCCCGCAGGGCGCGCCATGAGTTTGGTGTCATCTGTTTGTGAAGATCCTGAACGATAGCGGTCCCGTGTGGTGAGTTCGGGATTGACAAGCGAGATCCGCGCAAATGCCGCATGGTTCGATTATCGATAGTACGTTTGCCAAGCGACATTTCCGACGGATCCTTTCAGACGCCCTTCACCGGCGAGCCATGGTGGCTTGCTGAGAATTAAAAGGAAATAACAATTGACTCAACATGTTAACACCGATGGCGCCCAGTCTTCGATCATGCCTGCGCTTCATGCCCCGCAGTCGGCGCAATGCAGCACGTTTCCGTTGACGCACCTCTCTGAGGCCGTTGTGCGTGGTATCGAAATTGCGTTTGAGTGCCTCCCGAGCGAGATTGCCCTCGATGAATGGCTGAAGAGTTCAAGGGGTGACTACTTTGATTGTGAGTCTCTCAACGACATCTGCGCAGAGGCTCTCTGCTCTCCTCGGCTTGCGATTAAGGACCGTGAAGCTCTCTTGGTGGCCTACTTGGCAGTGAACGCGTTGCTTCAGCTGAATAGCCAGCGGCACCGCGAAATGGCACGGACGTCGATTGAGCATCTCTGCTGCTTGAATTAATGCTATTAGGCGGGGCACATGCTGACTGCGTGTGCCCCGCGGTATTTCCCTCGGTGAAAAAGCGACGCACGCCATCGCCGCTTGGTTTATCCCGGTCATTTCTTGGCCGGATTGCTGCCCCAGTGACATTTGCATAGCCGCACTGTGTAATAAGCCACATCCATGCGCTTACTGATTGACCCAGGACAGTGTTGCGTCAATTGTTAAGCACAAGGAGACATTAATGGCGGGCGGCATAAGCGCATCGACAGTGAAATCGTGGTTCCAGTATCGGTGTGAGCGCAAAACCCGCTATGATATCATGGACGCGGCCGACCAATCGGCAATCCCACTGCTGTCAGATCAGCGCGAGCAACTCTGGGCGAAATTGGGCAACGCCTATGAGGATCGGATCGTTGCTTCGCTAGGATCACAGGTCCTACGTCCCTTTGCCGGCCGGGACATCCTGACACAAGAACAGACCCGAGGGTTTCTGACCGGCGCTAAGCCGGACCGCTTCGCCTGGCAGATGAATCTGCGTCCGCAATCTGCGCCGAACCTTCTCGCGGGTACAACGCTTCAGGTGCGGCAAACCAAACCGGACCTGGTTGCTGTCGACCGAAGCGGAGCTAAGCCCATCTTCATGGTCATCGATGTCAAGGCAGCCCGTAAAGCGACCGCATTCCACAAGACTCAGGTGGCCTTCTACGTCCGTCTGCTCGAACTCATGATTAAGGAGCATGGGGTCGACGCTGAAATCGACGTATTTGGGGAAATCTGGCGCATTCCAGACATTGGGACTGCCGAAGGGGCCGACTATCAGGTCGAGCGTTTCCTGCTCGCGCCCTATCTGCGCATGGTCGACAAATTCTGCCGCAAGCAGATTGGCGAGATCGCTTCAGTGCCGGTCAAGCCAGGCTGGGGCGGCGACAAAACCTTCTTCCACGTCTATTTTAAGTGCGAGCAGTGCAACTATCTCCCGCACTGCGCGCGGTCAATCGCGGCTGATGTGCCGCCGGAGCGGCGCGATGTCTCAGCGGTCGCCGGCGTGTCGCACGAAGCCAAGCGCGCGCTCCTCGCTAATGGTGTCAGTACCGTCGCCGCCCTCGCCAAGGCCGAGGGTATCGGCCAACGCGACGGGGTTGGCTGGACCCTTCAGCGCCGGGCGGACCAGTTGCGCCTGCGCGCGAATTCCCTCGTTGAGGCTCGTCCGTTACGTTCGAGCGAAGAGCATAGCTTCCTTATGCCCCCGCGCGTGGACGTCGCGATCTTTCTCATCGTCGATCACGACCCTGTCGACGACATGCTCACGTCGATCGGCTTTCTGATCCGCAAGGTAGGTACTGCGCAGCCGGTGATCGAGGTGATCGAACGGCCCGACCGTGCCAACGAGGCCGGCGCAATGTGCCGGATCTTCACCTTGCTGCTTGACGAACTCGGGGCGATCGACGCGCACAACCGCGCGGCGATCGAGAATGGCACTCCGACGCTGACGAACCACATCTTCTTCTACGAGCCAGCCGAAGCGCAGAACCTTCAGCGAGCAATCGGCCGGCACCTTGACGATCCCCGCATTCGCGCGGGACTGCTCCACATCGTGCGGATCTTTCCGCCCGAAGATGTAGTGCCCGAGCCGGAGTTTCGGGGTGCCCATCATTTACCGGCAACTGCAGTTCGGAGCGTCGTCGAGCAACTCTATGCGCTGCCGGTGACGGTCTCTTACGACCTGCGCCAAGTATCCGGCGCACTGGCGGACGCGAAGCTGATCGCGACACCCTATCTCCCCGAGCCCGGCTTCGAGCGTCCCTTCTCTTCGCTCCTTTCAATCGAAGTAATTCGCGGATTGCGCGAGGGGCGAAGCGATTGCCCCGATGGCAATGCGGTAGGCCGCGATGTCGCCGCCCGCTTGGCTGCACTTTCGGCGATCGTTGATTGGCTCTTCGATGCCGATGCCGCCGAGCGCGCTGCTGGTGCAAGCGGCTTGCTGCGCTTGAACAAAAAGCCCTTCATCTTTCACGCCAGCTTCGATCCACTCGATGTGGCCGATCTCGATGTGCTGCGCGCAATGGAAGTCCTCGAAAGCCGTGCAGGTCTATTGGAGGTGCTTATTGGCCTCGCCCAGCCAGCGATCCGGCGCCGCGATGCCGGCCGCTGCATCGGCGGCATGAAGATAACCGCAAGCAAGCGCCACGGGTTTGGCGGGGCCGCCAGACAACGCTTGTCCTTCTATCTCCCGCCCGAAAGCCGGATGAGTGATATTGCACCGGGAGACCTGGGCCTCATCCTCACCGACGATGATCCCGACGTGCGGCTCGACCCTTCGTTATGGCAGGACTGCACCATCAACCTGTGGCGGCGACAACCTGGGCGTAATCAGTTTCTGACGCTGGACATGCGGGCGTCTGCCTTCGACAGCCCCGCCTTCCAGCGCATGTTCAATCGCTCGGGTCAGCACTCGGTCTGGCACATCGACCGCAGCTTCACGGACATCAACGGTCCGCGCGCTGCCGCCTTTATCGGCGCATTGATCGGAACGAGCCAACCATGAGCGTGCGCGACGACGTTCTCGATTTTCTGCGGGACCTTCCCGGCTTCGCACGCGGGGTTCAGGAGCCTGAGGTCTGGCTGGCGGCACTGACCCAGTTTGCGGAGCCGATGTTGTCTTCGGCCAAGGACTATCCGCTCCGAGAAGCGCAAATCGCGGCTTGGCGCGGCCTCGCCGAAGTGCGTGCGGGTCTGATCCTCGGACCGCCGGGCACCGGTAAGACGCACCTCCTCGCCTGGCTAATTCTCGGCTACGTCCTCGCTTGCGAGGCGTCCGGAAAGCCATGCCGGGTGCTTGTCAGTGCGTTCACTCGAGCAGCGATCGGAAATCTGCTCGATGGCGTCGCCGAACGGGTCGAGGTGCATGGCGTCGAATTGCCGCTGGTCTTTCTCGGGTCCGCACCGCCTGATGGGCTGGCAGCCGGCATTCACCACATTGAGCGAACTGGCCGTGCTGGGCTCAAGGACGCAATCGACCAGATCGCTGCGCCCCAACTCGTTATCGGCGCGTCGGTTTGGACGATCTATAAGCTTCTTCAGGACGGTCGGCTCCCCGGCGCGACAGGCATGTTCGCGCCCGTCTTCGACCTTATCTGCATCGACGAAGCCTCGCAGATGCCACTTGGCCACGGCCTGATTGCATTGGGTGGACTCGCAGCCGCAGGCCGCATCGTGGTCGCAGGCGACAACAAGCAGTTGCCGCCGATCCGGGTGTCGCGCGCGGTCGAGATCGAAGGGCGCAATCTCGGCGGCTCGCTCTACGAATATCTGAAGTCCGTCGAGGCGCGCGAATTCGCGCTCGAAGAAACTTTCCGTCTCAACGCGCCATTGACCGATTTCCCGGAGAAGATATTTTATCCGGGCAAGTTCCGTTCGACCGACGAGACCAAGGCGCGTCGCCTCCCGCTCGCCGAAGGATGGGATGAAGGCCTTTCCAAATGGGAGCGCGTTGTCCTCGATCCAGAGTGGCCGATCTGCGTCGTCGTACATGACGGGCCGAGCGCCGCGACGCGCAGTCCCTTCGAAGCGGGGATTGTCGATCGGCTGACCAAAAGACTGCGTCAATCGATCCTGGGCGCGGATGGCACCGCCCCTTGCGATCCTAATGAATTCTGGCGCAAGCGAATGGCGGTCGTTAGTCCACACCGCGCCCACAATCAGGAAATAGCTGCGCTCCTCTCCGCAGGTGGCGAGACACCCTTTGTCGAGACCGTCGATCGGATTCAGGGCAAGGAGCGCGACTGCGTCATCCTTTCTTACTGCGTCGCCGATGCCGAATTTGCGCTTGCAGAAGCGGCCTTCATTTTCAGCCCTGAGCGGCTGAACGTCGCGACGACACGCGCCAAGAGCAAGTTGATCGTCCTGATCAGCCGCAGGCTGCTTGATGCCACACCGGCGGATCAGGAGACGCTCGACCAGGCCGAGTTGCTGCGGGAGTTCGTCGCATCCTGCGCGCCCAAGGGGCGGATTACGATACTGGATGGCGCGGGTCGCATGATTCCGGCCGAGGTTCTGGTCCGCGGATTCGACGACGAACCCGTGCTTGCCGATCTCACCCCTGAAATTGAAGCCGCACCAGCAGCCAACATCACCCCTGCGCTCAAAGCCGTTTATGACGCAGTTGACAAATTGAGCCTTGGCAGCACGCACAACAACGTGCCCCTCGGCAAGCTGCGGCAATATCTCGCGCGCGAGGAGCGATCGGTCTTCGCCGACCTCGTAACGCTGCATCACCATGGCTGGATCCTCCTCCAGCAACGCTCGGGGGCGAACGGCTCTTGGTGGGCCGCGCAGCCCTTTCCTCAGCCGAGGCGTGTCTACACACCCGAGGATCCCGATTTCAGGATCCGGGTAGAGGAAGCGATCATCGGCGCGCGTGCTGGCCGCAAGGCACCCTATTACGATCGGGTCCGCGAGCGGTTCGCGTGGATGAACGCACAAGGCAACGATCTGCTATTCTCGCACTTCCAGGGACTGGCGCGGGATAACTTGATAAGTCTGGAGCCCGACGATAGGGGCATTCGAGTCGAACTGACCGAACGTCGGCGTACCGTCGAAGCGCCCGATGCTGCCTCGCTACCGGAACTCTCCGATGAGGACTTTGTGGTCCTCAACGCACTCGAGGATATCGAAGCACGGCAAATCAATTTTGGCATCTTCGAGAGTTGGGTCTCACCCCAGTCGCTCGCCGACCAACTCTCGCTGCCGCGCTCTGCCGTGGGCGTCTCGGTCGGCCGACTAGTCGCGAACGGCTATGCCATGCTTGCCGAGGACCAACGGCTCCGCAGCCGCATGGGCGAACTTGCACGCGAACTGCGATATATCAAGCAGCGCTTCCGTCCCGACGATGCGGCGTCGCGTCCCTATCTGGTTCGCAGCATCAAGGTGGAGTTGCGGGATCGCAACAAGCCAATGCGAGATGTAAAGCTCATCGGTGTGCTGGATGGCCTGACTGCCCGCTTCTCGGCAAAACCGCTTGTGCAGCAGGCGCTGGGCGGCGTGGCGACGATGCTTACCAGTCTTTGGAACGCGGATCCGGGGATCGCTGGCTTTCAGCAGCGCGCCTTAGAAAACATCCTCGCTGCCTGGCATGGAGACGGAAACCCACAGTTGGTGATCTCGGCCGACACTGGCTCGGGCAAGACGGAAGCAGCTTGTCTTCCGATGATCGCGGCCGCAGCGGCAGACCGTTTGGCCGGCATTGAAGGCACGCGCGCCGTCATCGCTTATCCGCGTGTCCGGCTCGCCGCTAACCAGGCGCAACGCCTCACCAAATATCTTGCCGCGATGAGCCGCGTTGAGGGCATGCCTCTCCTGACGATCGGGCTGCAGGTCGCAGCGGTCCCGTCGAGCTTCGACAAGCTATACCCCGACGACATTAGTCGCGGCTGGCGCGAATCTGCTCCTGGCAGGCTCGATTTCCCCTTTTTCGGCTGCCCGGATTGCGAGGCGCCGCTTCTGCTGGCGATCGGCGGTGGACGCGAACAGGCGGATCGGCTCGACTGCCTGGGCTGCGGCTGGCATTTTGACGGTTGGGTCGGCTCGAAGGCGGGTTTGAAGAGGACACCGCCCGCCTTGTTCCTGCCGACGACGGACTCGCTGCATCAGTGGATGCACAACCCGGAATATGGGCGGATTTTTGGAGATGAGGCCGGCTTTGCTGCACCGCGCGCAGTGCTAGCGGACGAGATTCATCTCTTTTCGCACATTCACGGCGCGCAGGTCGGCCACGCGCTTCGGCGCCTGATCCACAGATCCAAGACGAACGCAGGTGGCGCACAACCGCTGGCAATTGGCATGAGCGCGACCCTTGGGGAACCGGCGATGGCCTGGGGCCGCTTGATTGGTAGCGACTCCGTGACACCAATTCACCCTCGGGTCGGGGAAGGTGATACGAACCCGCGTGGACGGGAGTATTACTTCTTTGTTCAACCAGAGATTGAGTCTCGTGGCAGCGACATTGCAGGCGCTTCAACCACGATCCAGGCAGTGATGTGCCTTGCCCACGGCATGCGCCGCAGAAGCGGTCAGGCTGGAGGTTATCGATCGCTTGTCTTCCTCGACTCGATAGACAAGCTCCGCCGCATGCACAGCGCCTTCGTCGACGCCGAGGAAGGGCTGGAACTCTCTTCGCTTCGGACCAAGCGCTATCCGGACGATCCAGCAACTGGGGCTCCGCAACGCGAATGTTGCGGTCAGCCCCATGGCTGCGACCGCTTCGAAGACGGCGAGTGCTGGTATTTCGCAGCTACCGACAATTTCCAGCAAACCGCTGCCGGATCGCTCGAAGTCGGATCTTCCTTGCAAGTCGCGGCTCAGCCAATCTCGTCGGCAACCGAAGGCAAGGTCGATGCTCTGATCAAGTCCAGCGACATCCTGTTTGCAACGTCATCGCTCGAGGTCGGCTTCGATGATCCTGATATGACGATGGTCTATCAGCATTATTCACCCCAGAACCTCGCCAGTTTCATTCAGCGAAAAGGCCGGGGCGGACGCGGGATCGACGATCGCCCGCTGACTGGTGTCACGTTGTCGCTCTATTCGCCCAGGGACAGTTGGTGGTTCGCACATCCGCGCGACATGATTGAACCGTCAGGCTTCGATGTACCGATTAACCCTGACAATCATTTTGTCGTTCGCGGCCAGGTCCTCGCGGCACTGCTCGACGGCCTCGCCGCCTATTCCGCTCGTACCCGGCAAGAAGCGCTCGATGGCAACGGCCGACCCAAAGCTGCGGCATGGGAATTCGCCGCAGCGTCAGTGCGGTCCTTGTTCGGTGAGGACATCGCGACCCGCTTGAATGCTGGCTCACTCGAGGAATTGTGGAAGGAGGCCGGTGGCGAAGGCGCCGGGGTAGGGCTCGACGACAAGCGCAGTCTTCCGAGGCTTCGGGCAGCACTTGGCTGGGTGCCGCAAGCGCTATTCGACACTATCAATTTGCCCGTCCTTGACGTTCGCACCGACCCTGCTGGCGGCAACAAGCGCGAAGATATCATGCTTGGCTTGGTATCCACCGCGCCCGGAAACGTCACTCGACGGTTCCACCCGACCGAAGCTTATTGGATGCCGCCCGGTTCCGGCCGCGCGCCTTGGCTCGGAACTGACGACTATGCTGCTGCTAAGCGCTGGCCCTACCGCGCCGGAGCCGATGCCCTGCGCGCGGAGTTACCGATCGAGGGGCGCGATCGGATCGGCCCAAATCTGCTCGCGGAGTTTGTGCGCCCCCGGCAAATCTCGCTGGACAAGCTGGGCTATTTCATCGGCGCCGATTGGCAAACGCGCTGGATTTGTGAGGTCTTGGCTGAAGGGCCTGTGATCCGGCAATCTGAGGATTTCCAGGATCGTCCGCGCCGGATTTCACATGAATCGCGCGGTGATCTGCGCGGCTTCCCGATCATTGCTGCGGATCAAACCTTGGCTCGAGCAGTGGCGCTCGCCGACTCTGCGCCCTGGCTCGGTAGTCTGTCGGCATTCATCGGCGATGGTATGGGAAGTGCCAATTCGGGGCTCGCTGTCCTACGGCTTTACTGGGGCGCCGACAGCGAGATTCGCGTCGAGGATCGTCGGGAGGACCCGGTGGTCTTCACCCAAACATTCACAGCACCAGGCACTGACCACACCTTGCTACACGGGTTCCACGTCTCGACCGAAGGAGTCCAATTTCGTATCGACAGCGCGCATCTCGACGCCTTCGTCGAGGCGGAGCGCAGCCGGCTTGTAGACGAAGCCTTCGAGCACCGTTGGTATATGAACCAGTGGATGCGACATCTGGTCGAGTCTCGAGCGCGGGCGATAGGCCTGAATGGTTATGAGGCGCAGCGAGGAGCAGAGCTCTTTGCGGCGGCGGCGGGCGAATCCGAACTGCGCAAGCGCCTCAGCGGGCTGCTAAAGTTCTGGGACGCAAAAGATCTCGGGTCATTGTTCGAAGACACAAGATCAACGCTTTTGGGTCAGCATCCGCTCCTCAGCGAAAAGAGGGTGGCGCGCGTGGCCGAGGCACTTGGGAGCTTCGATTTCAGGGATATGTTCAAGGCTATCCTTGCTGAAATGAAGGACGAGGATGCCTTCGCAGGCTATCTGCGAAGCCTCGCGCTTCACAGCCTCGCGCAGCGCTTGAAACTCGGCTTCCTGTTGGCCGGCGGCGGTGACGATCGCCGCATCGTCTCCCACGTCAAACTTCCCGTTCAGTTCGGTGCGACAATTCCGGCAAGCAGCGCCGATATAATCACAATCGCTGAATTGGGCGAGCTTGGCGATGGCACGACACGCGCGTTCAAAGCGAATCTGAAGCGGTTTGAGTCGTTGCTCGCGGATGGATTCCTCGAACGTTGCCCGGCGGCGGAAGAAGATGCGTTGACCGATCGTTTCTTCGCAACGCCCGACCAGCACGCGGCGTGGAGGGCAAAGGATCCAACTAGCTCCCAACAACTAGGGCAAATTGCTTCTACACTGGGACAAGCCGACGGCGTGCTTCCTGCCTCGCTGATCCGCATCCTGTTCGGCCATGAAGAGATCGGCACGAGCCAGTTTGCCTTGTACGACCTAGCCAGTGAGATCGAGGGGGTCGTCGGTAGTTTGTCGCGGCGCTCTGGCCGTGATCCTACTGCGTGGGAGGTAACGAGCGCCGCGGTCGCTCGTGCCGAAGAAGGAGCGGGCGAGTTGGCGCGGCTGCTCGAAGTCTATCGCGGCGTCGATCATGCCAATCTGGATGATAGCTTGAGCCCAGAAATGCGGTTGGCGGACCAGGTCTATCGTCTCGCAGCGCGTCAATGCGTCGATGGATGCCGCGCATGCCTGCACCTCGAAAGCGATCTGATGACCGGGTCGCTGATGGCAAGTTCGGTCAGCCGCCGCCTGCTGACCCGGTTCCTAGCCTTTGATACGGTTGCTGTATCGAGCGCTTAGTCGACCGGTTGAACAGTGAATTGATCCAGCGCCGACTGATCGCCGAGCCAGTCCAGGACATTGCGCGTCACCAGCGACAGCGTGACGCTTCCATTGGTTGCGAACCCGGTAAGGAATGCATCAACCTCGGGATCGCTGGCGAGCCGCGTCAGGTCGTTGGTCAGCGCGTGACGGGCATCCTGCAGCGCCTCGAGCTTTTCCGGGAGCGCCAAACTCGCGGACGCCAAGCCCGCCGCCATAAGCCGCAACTGACCGATGGCATTGGAAACGTCATCACGACCGAGACGTTTGAGCAATCGCTCGAGCGCGGTTAGCGGCGCGACATGGTCGCGCGCATACGCATCGGCAAGCATGACCGCCGAGCGACCGAGGATATTGATGGGGCCTTCGAGCCGTTTGACGTCGCGAGCGATTGAATCGAGATCGTCAGCGCTGGCGGCACTTTCCATGCGTTCGCCCAGATCGAGAATGGTTTCGGCCGCATCCGCGATATCGGCGGCGCGCTGGCCCAAATACTCCGGGAGCAGGGCGTAGGCCCTAACCAGAGACTCAAGCCGCTGAATCCGCTGCGGCACCTCGGCACAAGCAGCAATGGCCAGGCCCAGGGCCTTGCCGAGATGCTGCTGGCTCACTGCCCCTTGGAGTTGAGGCAACGCCGCCTCCAGACGCAGCAGCGGATCAGCTATCTCGGTCATGCTTTCCTCTTCGCGTTGAGATAAGCGGTAACTTTCTTCGCTTCAGCGACAAGTTCAGCGCCTTGCTTTTGAATGGTCTCAAGGCCGGCGATGGGCCCCGATTGCGTCACCATCGCCACTGCGGCGTCGGCGAGCAGGGTCACTGCGGTTTCCCCGGTGGTAAACGCAGCAAAAACGTTCTCAAGGAGCGCCGCCTGCGCAGTAACCAATTTGCTAAGCATGGCGCCCGGCGACACGGCTTCTAATTTGATAATGCCTGCAAATGGATCGTCCTCCTCTTCGCCCTCTTGGCCGAACTCTGCAAGCGTCCTTTGAAGAGCGCCCGCGTCTTCGCTAAGGTTGATAAGAACACCCTCATAAGCGGTCTTCCAGTCACGGATCCGCTCAGGAGCTACCCCGGGGAGGGCCCTGCTCGCCGTAACAACGGCTTCATCGAGACGCTCGCCATGGGCGCGTAAGGATCTATTCCGCAACAGGCCGAGCAACCGCGTCGATCGATCCGTCAACCGCCGCCGCTCTTCATTTATTATGACCGGCAGCGCTTCACGCGTACTGACAAAAAGTTCGGCCGAAACCTGGATGATCTTACGTGCCTCTGTTTGGCTTAGGATCTTTGTCGGAACGTCGCCGAACTCCAGCGTCTTGATCAACTGGACAACGGCAGCCGCCGCAACGCCTGACGCGATGCCGAAGTTCCTTGAATCTCCCTGTGGCAAGTTCAAGCTTTCGCGCAGAAGATTTCGCAATCCGGCGTGCTGCTGTGCAGTTGAATTGAGCAAGTTCTGCCATTTCTGCGTCCGTGTCGCAGGCGCGCTCTCTGCGACGCCCTCTTCTTGCAACAATACGGTCCATTGGTCGGCGGGCGCTGCCGTCGGGAGGACCGCCCCACGTAGCCATGCCCGCACCAGAAGAATCTGGGCGGCGGCGACCGCGGGATTCCATTTCGCCCCTTGTTCGGTTTCACCAAGCGTCTTGTCGATATAGCTTGAGATGTGACGCTTTAAATGCCGCCGCATCCTGGCAAGGCGGGATTGCCGATACTCGACGCCATCTGCGGTCGCCGACAGATTGGCCTCAATCTCTGCAAACGCTTGTAGCCCATCGAGCAGCCAAGCCTCCGCCGGTAAGATCAAAAGGTCCCGGCGCGCCGTCGCAGTCCCTTCGATTTTCAGCGTGGTCCCCTGGATGAGCTTGCCCCAGATCCATCCATCATACCCTAAGGTGCGCGGGTCTATCTGATCTGCAATCCGAAAGAGTGCTTCGTTCCATTCGTTCGGGTTCTGGAGTCTTCCGCCTTCCTGTCGCCACTGATCGATGTTCGTCGGGTCGAGACGCAGCCTGGATGGGCGGGCCGGAGTGGTTGGCGTTGTGGGCCTGACCGGCGAAGCAGGAAGCGTCGGTGCCGGGACAGGTACCGGCTCGGGCGAAATGGGGGGGATCCCCGGCGCTTCGGGTCCTGGGCCGGATGGCGGCAAATCGGTTGGTGCTGGCACATCGATCGGGATTGCGATGGCATCGCCCGGCGCACCGCCGAGCCAGGGCAATTGAAATGCTTCGAACACTGCCTTGGGCACGCCGTGGAAGGCGAGTTGTCCATCGGCCTCAATCGTTGTCCGGAGGTCGCCTAGGGCGCCCCAGAAGGTCATTGTCCGCCGAAGTCGCTCGCGCTCGTCATCGTCCTGGCTGCGGGCCTGGAGCAATCTGCCGAGTGGTCCGGATGCGTATCGCGTGCGCGGATCGAATGCTTTAACTTCGATATTCGCGCCCGGATAGGCGCCCCTTTCCAGCAATTCCGGCTGCCTAAGGCTGGGGCTGAGGATCGATTGTATCACCCCGCGCGGCGTCTTCCAGGTCCGCCGCCGATCCTGCTCGCTTAAAGCGTCAAAGAACCCGTCAAGCGCGCCGGGCGTGAATGGGAAGAACCCGATTCCGTCGATCGCGCCGAATGCCGCGTGACATCCCTCGACGAGCGGGCAATCTTCACAAGGGTTTGGTGGGGGAAGTTCGACACCTTCGCGAAGGGTTTTTCGCCAATCCTCCAAACGCTGCGGCCCGGAACGGGTTGCTGCAAGGTAACGGCTGACGAACCTTTGGCGATCCATGGGTTCGCGCATCATTGCCACGTCCTGGATACCGTACTCGCCTTCACCGAGACTGATCTTGTGAGTGATGCGGTCCTGATAGTTAGTCCGCAACGTCGTATCGTAATAGTCGGGCGTTAGGCCAACAACTGACACCAAGTCGCATTGGTCGCGATCTGCCTCGTCGTCGCTGCGGGTGTCGGCATTGGTCGTCAAGACGTCGATCAAGCTATCGTCAAGCCCCTCCCAGCTTGTGATATCCTCAAGCAGAAGCACAAGACGCTCACCACGGGCACGCAGCGCCCGCCGAACCTCCCGGAAGAGTTTCTTGAGGCTGTCCGAGGTAACACCAACAACATGCTGAATCGCATCGTTCTTGCGACGATTGAGCGCATTGGTAAACGCCATGTGATGAGGGATTTTTGCGACCATTTCGCGTGTGACGCGATCTGCGTCCCATCCTGCTTCGCGTGCTTCCTCGATGTCGACCGATTCTCCAATCAACATAGCCCGCAAGCTAATAGCCTTCGACGATTTCAGATCAACGCGATCCACCAACTCAACCAAGTCAAACACGTCAAAGACATTGAACCGCGCGGACTCAGAGTTCCGTTCGCCTTCCTTGCCCGAAATAAGCCGGAGAATACGCCTAGGAGCATCCCAACGCTCCTCGACATTGTCGGGCCTGAGCATTTGCGCGGGATGCCATTGTTCGCACCATTCGTTATCGACGGGTGGCTTCTCATAGTGATCGGGCTTCAACGCCTGAAGCAGATTGCTGTGAAAGGTCCGGGCGCGGCCCGTTTCAGCAACCCGTTGCTTGGTACCGAGCCCATCGAACAGTTCTCTGAACTCGATGGGCAGCCGCTCTCGAAGCTGAGCGAGCGCCCCTTCAAGGCTGCCATCCGACCGTTGCAAGAGCAGCGGCCTGTCCGGCAAGGCTTCGGGCCAGTTTACATAAAGCCAGCGGATGAGGTGCGACTTTCCTGAGCCTGGTTCGCCTTCGACGACACAAAAAGCGTGATGGAGTGCGGCAGGCGAAAGCGCCTCAAGAACCCCGCGTTCATCGAGCGAACGGATTTCGTCGGCGCGCGTACCACTGACGCTAAAGCCGCGAATAGGCGAATGAGTAGCAAGGAAGATAGCTTCGTTGCCCTCGAGTGCCTCGACCCGGAACATCGCCTTCGCGGACTCTGCACTCCAACATGCCATAGTAGGAATGACGTCAGGCATCGAGCGCACTCCCCATCAGCATGACGGCATTGAATGCCTGGACGTCGGACAGCTGATCCGCTGCCAGCTTGGCTGCCACCTGTGCGTCACCGCGCGGGAGCACGAGACGGATGTGGCCGTCCTCATGTAGGTCGCGCAGCGCCGCACTGAGCAAGCGCGATGCTGTATTGCCCGGTACATACCCCATCCGCTTAGCTGCCGCGAGGAACAAGGTTCCGTTATCGAGATATGGCAATGTCGATGCCACCCATTTCATAAAATCCTCTGGGATGATCGCATGGTCTCGCGGAAGTTCACTAGTTCTAAGCGCGCGATACAAGCGGTTCGTGACCGAAAGAAGGGTTGTTCGGGAGGATATCGTCTCGTTCAACCCGACAAATTCCACCCAGCGCATCCATGTTGCGTGACGCGAGGTGTTGTAGCGTTGGTCAGTGGTTTCGACCGCGCGCGGTTTGAGCGATCTGGTAAACAAATCAGCGATCTGGGCGGCAGTCGAGTCGCTGAGCCATTGCCGGTTCAAGCGCAACTCGGTCTCCACAGCAGCACATGCAAATGCGTCCAGGATATCGCTATCCGAAGAATGTTCGAGCTGAGCGAGCAAAAGTTCATGTACAAGGTCTGCGAACTCGCTGATATCGGCCGGCAACGACGAGACTAGCAGGTCGACTTTCTCACGGCTGGTTTCGATCAAACCGATACCCGAGGCGGCCTGGAGCGTTTGGTTTACGAGACTTCGATCCTTTTCCTCGCGCGCCGGATCTGAGATCCCACCCCAACGGGGCTTTAACCATTGCTGAAGTTCTGCTCTTGGGATCGTCCCGCCATGAGCGGCGACGACCTTGACGATCGCCCAGAGACGTTCCGGTGTTCCTTGGGTGGCAGCCAACAACGCCATTAATGCATACTCTTTTGCAACGTCTCACGGGCAAGGCCGGCGAGCACTGAGATGTCGTACGGAGCGGTGTGTGACGCAATCTGCGCCAGCGGCCGCCCCTCGAATTCTAAGCCTCGCGCCCCGACAATAACCAGCGTCTGGGACGGGAAGCGCTGCACGAAGGTGCGGCTACGCTGCCATAGGCCGATGCCGACCTCGTCGTCCCGCGTAAGAAATATGGCTGTCGGCATGTCAAGCGTGTCAAGTGCCGCATAGCCGAACCACTCGCGGTGCTCCGTCACCATGCCAGGCCCGGACCCCCGCGCAAGCATTCCTGCGCAAGTGCTGCCATAGCCGTCAGGCACAAAAAATTGGATAATGCCGAGACTTTCGAGCACTTTGACTAGACCAGTAAAATCTGCCGCGATGTCGTCGCTCTCGACAAAGGTCGCCCCCTCAGCAAGATATTTAGACGGTGCGCTGGCAATCCCCCAATTATCGCGGCCTCCGCTACAATGCATGCTGTGCGGAGGCCGTCGATCATTACGGCGGCAAGGCGGGCATCGGCCGCAATCGGGCGTCACGGCCAGAGGATCGACGAGGTGGTAGACCCCTGCGAGCATACACTCGACCGACGTCGGCACCGCACGCATCACCTTCAGAAATGCGCGGAACTCACTAAGCGCTTCAGCCTGTTCGTCGTTGCGAAGCTCGCCAATGCGGTTCCATAGCGCTTCCTGAGCATTCTCATCAGCAAACAACGCGTCGTCGAGTATCTCCGCTTCCCAGACCGTTGCGCTGGGTCCGCGATCCTCAACTTGTGTGATTTTGAGGGTACCCGCGCGCTGCATGAGGTTGAGCAGGCTCATATTCCAGCGCCGATTATAGTCGCTAGTTTCGCCTTCAAGTTCATCGTGCAGAGCATCAATATCGAACTGCGCCATCCGGCGGCCGCCCGACCAACTAACCGCTAGCTGGCGCTCGGCCAGCGAGCGCATCTTTTTCCAGCGCAGGCGCGCCTTTTCGATCGAGAGCCAAGAACCCGCAGCCATTCCAGCAGCCTGGGTTTCGTCGTCACGTAACTTCTCGCCCAGTTGAAACTGGCGAGTTCCAGGGCGTGGGTGCGTCCAGATGCTCAGCGCAATGCCTTGATGCCCATCGCGCCCTGACCGGCCGATCTCTTGATAGTACCGTGCCGGGCTTTCGGGAATTCCGGCATGCAGGATCGTGCGGACGGCAGCCTTGTCGATACCCATGCCGAACGCCGAAGTGGCGATGATAAGATCAAGCCTGTCATCGGCCCAATCGTCGATTACCGACTGACGAAGCTGTGTGTCACTTAATGCCCCAGTGAAAATAGCAAGTCGGTCATATTGCCGCTTGCGGAGGGTTCTAGCCAACGTCTCCGCCTGCTCGACCTGATTGGTGTAGACGATAGCCGGACGCGGCGCGTGATCGATCAATCGCAGCAGCATCTCGTCGCGCTCCTCAACCGAAGAGACAGAGGTTGCCGCGATATCGAACTCGTATCGCGGAACGCCAGCGTGAATCTCTAGCCAGATATCACCCGTATATGCCTGGCGCAAAACCGTCCGCGCTGCTGGGCCGAGCGTGGCCGACAGCAACAGTGTGCGTAGCGCCGGATTACGCTCGCGTAGTTGCTCGACCAACGCCGGCAAGCGCTGAAAATCCGGGCGGAAGCTGCGCCCCCAACTCTCAATGATGTGGGCTTCATCGACAACAAAGCCGCTGAGATGCGCCTCTACCCCCGGAGCTTTTAACTCAGGCGGCGTTGCCGCATCGACCAATGCATCCCGCGCAGAGCCGAATGCGATTTCGGGCGATAGGATCAGTACCGGGACCTCGCCGCGCCGGAATGCATCGAGCAAGTCACGGCGCCCGTCGGCACTCAATTGTCCGGTGAATGCTCGGCTATTCTCAAGTCCAGGGATTTGTTTGAGTGATCGCTCATGGTCTAGCGCCAACGCCACCGTCGGCGTAATGAGCGCGATGCAGGACCGCCCATGTGACGGCCACAAACTCGGGGCTGTCTGAAACAACAGGCTCTTTCCCGTGCCAGTCGGCATCGACACCATTAGGGTAGCCCCTGGAGGCATCGTCGCGACAGCGCGGAGCGCTGCCTTTTGAGTCTCACAGCGATATTCCTGATGCTGCGAGTGGCGCAGCAGCATCGCGTCGGGCGGCGACGTGCGGTAGGGTCGCCGCGGCGCGCTGTCTAGCAATATGGCCTCTGCAAAGTCGATCGGGATCCCTGCTGGCCGCCCGTCCAAGCGCATGGTCGCACCCGCAATCGTAAGTCCGAAGCGCGGCAATATCGCACGCTCGCCACGGGTCAGGTCGATTGCGTAATTGTCTAGATCAAGAACATTGTCTGAAAGCCGGACCCACTCGCGCAGCAGGGCAAGTCGATCGCCGGCAGCTTGTGCGGCTGAAAAGGCTTTTGCTGCGCGCGCTATGCTCCGCGCACGCCAATCTTCCCTGATCGTATCGTCGCCCGTTACTCTTACCATGGAGGCCATCTTCGGCTCAATTGATTAGGATTTCAATCTGCACGCGCAAATTGTTCATATCCTTTTCTCCGCAACTCGCAGGCTGGGCAGTCGCCGCAGCCATAGCCCCAGTCGTGCAGTTGATCGTGATCCCCTCGGTAACAAGTGTGGGTGTCGGTTCGGATCAATTCGACTAACTCCTTACCGCCAAGTGTATCAGCCAGCGCCCAGGTCGCTGCCTTGTCGAGCCACATCAACGGCGTGTGGAGGACCGATCGGCTGCCCATGCCAAGATTGAGCGTGACCTGAAGTGATTTAAGCGTGTCGTCGCGACAGTCCGGATACCCCGAATAATCGGTCTCGCACATGCCGCCGACTATGTGCCGGAGATCACGCCGATAGGCGAGCGCCGCAGCCAGCGTGAAGAAGAGTAGGTTGCGGCCGGGCACAAAGGTGTTGGGGAGCCCGTCCGCCCGAAGCGCAATCTCGGAGTTGCCGGTAAGTGCGGACTCGCTCACCTGCCCGAGGATCGACAGGTCGAGTATATGGTCCGGGCCGAGCCGTGCGGCCAATTCAGGCATTTGACCGACAAGCGCTCGGCGAAAGCTGACGCGACATTCGAGTTCAACCCGGTGGCGCTGACCATAATCGAACCCGACCGTCTCGACCCGGCCGAAGCGATCCAAGGCCCAGGCCAGGCATGTGGCACTGTCTTGGCCACCGGAAAAGAGGACCAGTGCGCCTTCGTTCATGCTGCCACCTCTTCACCCCAATAGCTGCATGCATCGCCGCTGGAGTCGCGATAGACGCTGACCTTGTAGAGGTTGGCGATCGTGGGACGGAGCCGATCCCATATCCAGCGGCTGAGATTTTCCATTGTCGCGGGACCCAGATCGTTGATGTCGTCAAGGAAGCGGTGATCCAGCGCATCGCGCGCATCTTCGATCGCCCGTTCGAGCAGCCCCAGATCGATTATCATGCCAGTGGTGGGATCGGCGCTTCCGCGCAGAAACACTTTGGCGCGGTAACTATGGCCGTGAATGCGGCGGCTCGATTCGGTTTCGATCGCGCGGTCGAGCGTGTGTGCTGCGTCGAAGCGAAACTGCTTGCTCAACTCAAACATCAGCGGATTCCGATCATCTTGTGCGACTGGAGCGATAGGCGCCAGCGCGGGTTGTCGGTGCAATAGCTTATCGCCGCCTCGAGATTGGCGGTTGCAGTCGGCGAGTCCATCGGTTGTAGGAAGAAATGCCCGAACGCCAAATCAGTAAACCTTTCGGGCATGGCGGCCTCCTGGGGGTAGACGAGCTTCAATTCATGCCCCGATTGGAGAACGAGATCCGCATTGGCCTTGGGGCTGACACAGATCCAGTCGAGCCCATCGGGCGCCGCTTGCGTGCCGTTGGTCTCGACCCCGATCTCGAAATCGCGGGCATGTAGCGCTGCGACCAGTGCGTCATCGACCTGGAGCAAGGGCTCGCCGCCTGTCAGCACGACATATCGATTGGCGGAGGAGCCCTTCCATGCTGCGGCGACTGCATCGGCCAGCGCGTCGGCATCTGCGAAACGGCCGCCCCCAGACCCATCCACCCCGACGAACTCAGTATCGCAGAAGGTGCAAACCGAGGTGGCGCGATCCGCTTCCCGGCCCGACCAGAGGTTGCAGCCCGAAAAGCGACAGAAGACAGCAGCGCGGCCCGTTTGCGCTCCTTCGCCCTGAAGGGTCTTGAATATCTCTTTGACCGCGTAGCTCATGCCGTCCCCGCTTCTGGTTCGAAGAGTGGCAGCGGAGCGGCTTTACGGCGCTTCCGCAGGTCGGCCTTCACGATGGCGATCAGATAGTGCTTGAGTAACGCGATATCGCGGTTGACGTTCTGGAGGCTGTTCCATCTGCGTACTTCGCCCGACAGTTGCCATTCGCCGCCAGTCCAGGCGGTTTTATCCTTCAAGCATTCGAGCCCATCTCGAAACTCTTCAACGCTTCGCGCTTCGGCACGCTGCGCGAGCACTTCCATCACGTCGCCCAAAGCCTGGATGCCGGCGCCATGCAAAAGCCGCGATGTCGCGGGCTTCTGGCCATGCCATGCCTCGGGCCAGACCTTCTTCACCGCTTCGAAGAAATTGGAGACTAGGCGAACACAACGCTCGATACCCCTAGGCGCCCTTATCATCTCGCGCATCACGCCGTTGGTCAGCGATTCCATGATGATCCGCTGCATAACGGTGTCGGCGATGATGCCCTCGGGGCAGGTATGCTGCTTGATATAGCCTTTAAGCGAGGTGTTCTCGAAATTAAGGCGAGCGGTGAGGTCGGAGGCGACCGACCGCCGACTGAGGCGCGGCGGCAGATTATCGACGGTCGGCAGCAGTTCGTAGATCAGCGACTTGGGCAGCGGCTTGGTGTTGTTGATCAGCACGAACTGGCGGCGCAGTTCGGCCTCGTCGCGGCAGATCAATGCGGATACGAAAATCTGAAAGTCGCGGTCGACCTCGGCCAGCGCGGACAGGCGCTGCTGGCCATCGACGACCAAGCCGGGCACGCCGCTGTTCATGTCGATCGAAAGCCGCATGGTGCCATTGCCGAGATCCTCGATCTCGACGCGATCGGTGAAGGCGACGACGATCGGATTGGGGAGCACGGAATTGGGCTGCTCGAGGTAGTCACGGATTTCACGGATGTGCGCGGCGACCTGCGGGCGCTGGAAACCGCTGAGTTCGCCTTGCGCGTCGCGGCCGATGCGCTCGATAGCGGCGAACTGGAGCACATCGGCCGCCGTTGTCGCGAAGCTGAGCACATGGTGTTCACTGCTCTGTTGCGCACAGACGGCGAGGTAGGTCATTGGGGCTAACGGCACGCTTCAAATCCAGTCGTTCAATATGGTCGTGGTAGACCGCGAGATTGTGAATCCCGCGGCGCTTGTTGCGGTTGCTGCCGCGAAAGATGATCACGTCGATCGCGGCGTCCTGGCAGATCTTGCAGGAACATTGTTTCCAGGGACGTTCGGTCAGGGTGATCCGGTAGCGCTGGGCGAGTCGCGCCAGCGTGACACTGTCCTTGCAGTCCTCATAAGGCTTTTCCTCGACCAGCGGCGCGCTGTAAACGAGGACGTTGTGGAGGGTTTCCTCGAGATCGGCGGCACCACGATCGAACGCGCGGAGGGAGTTCAGCGCCAGAGCTTCTAGGCGAACGAGCTCCTCTGAGCGGAATATGCCTTTTTTGACCCCGCGCTGTAGCTTGGGATTCTCGATCGCCTGCGGTACCCGGATCGAGGTAAAATAGCGCAAGCCCAGCCCCTCGCCGGGTAAGTAGTAATTCTGCTTGGCGTCCTTGAATGCTCGGATAAGCGGCGAGGTGGTGTCGAAACTTGCGATGTCATAGCCGTGGAAGCTGTCGATATCGTCGGCCTTAGCGAAGCCCAAGATGTGAAGTCGGGTCGAGGCCGGCACTGCGTCGCGGATTGCCTCGAGCACCAGCTTGATCTCAGGTGACTTCAAGGGGACCATGCCGCCAATCGCAAGATAGTCATAGCCCATCGTCACCAACCGGCGGGCGGCCTCAGCCATGCTACCTGGCGACCAACCCTGTACGACGCCCAAGGGCGTAAAGCTCGCGTCGATCGCCAGCGCTTCCCGGCGAAAGGCATCAGCATTTTCGAGCGTGATTTCGAAGCGTGCCTTAGCGTCGTCGCTGCCCCCAGCCATGCCCTGGTCGGCAGGGTCGAAGTCGAAGATGATGTGATCGACCGAGCAGCCATGGGTGAACCCGCATTCATCGTAGAACTCTGCCATTTCTCCTGCCGAATATGGCGGACGCTCTTCTTGGACATAGGTGAATGCGCCGCAGTCGCCAAAGATGTCGAGATGGGCGAACTCGGGCTTATCCAACCGCAGAAACTTGCGCACCCCGACAAGATGAAAACGACGCGCTTGGCTGGCAGTGTATTTGCCTTTCACGCGATGGTCGCCAACGATACCGCGCGAGACCAGTACCCCATCATAGGGAGCATAGCCCAGGATCTCGTGCGGATAGGCGTCATCCCAATAGGGTTGACGCTCGGCGGCACTGCGGTCGCCGATGAAGTCAAAGGCTGGATCGACATAGTCAAGGCTGTCAGCGAAAATGAACTTCATGTGGCCGCTCGTGCCAAATCGCGTTCGACCCGCATCAGATGGTCGCTGAGCTTGGTGATGTCCTGCGAAGTCGATTGGATCTTGTTCCAGGCCAGCCCCAGGCCCTCCCAACTCCCGCTTGTCCAGCAGCAATGTGGGGCCAAGCGCGTTAGAATCGAGCGCACGGCGGTAGCCTTGTCGGCGGCTACATCGGCGCGAAAAATGATCGTATCCATCAAAGCGCCCATCGCACGTATGCCAGCAGAATGCATGAGCCTACTTTCGGTCGGCGGCTTGCCCCAGGCATGCGGGAAGGTGTCTCGTACAGCGGTCCAGTAAAGCAACATCACACGATACATGGCTTCCGTATCGTTGCCTTCGCCATTGTGTCTGTATTGACCGAGCGCGCCGGCAGGCGTTCTCAAGCTCGCTCTTATTGTCTCGATCAGCGCGCTATCGGTAACTATGCCAGCGCGGTCCTTAGTGTCAGACTCGCGCCTGATCAGCTTGTAAAATGGTGACTTTGGGTCGGTATTGAGTGCTTCGCACAGAGTGCTCGGCAACTGCTTGGCAGCAAGGTTGCGGGGGAGCAGAACGCTCACTTCGGGAAGCAATTCGTTGATCAACCCGGTTGGCAGTTTGCGTGCTTTGTTCACGAGGATGAACTGTTCGCGCTGTACAGTGAGTTCGTCGGAAATGAATCCGATCACTGGAACAGCGATCGAAGGATCTTTGGCGGACGCAAGGGCCAATGAACGTTGCTGCCCATCGACGATCCACGCGGCTCGATGGCCTTCGGGATAAAGTGGTATCTTGAGCGTACCAGTCTCACCAACTTCGCAGGCCTGGTCGGGGGAGCGGCCTCGCGAGCGGGCAAACTCGACCTCAGGTGACATAGCCAAGATAATTGCATTGGGAAACAGCACTGGACCACTGTCGAGAAACGCCGTGATCTCCCTAACATGGTCGCGAATTTCTCGGCGCTGGAAGCCCTTGAGTTCTTGCTCTTCCCGGCGGATGCGGCTGATATCAGCTATCCGATTGATATCCGAGCCATAGAGGAAGAAGGCGAATACGCCAGTCCCGCTTCCCTGCTCTGAGCGAACGGCGCGAACCTTTAGATACTCTCGCACGGTCATGCCTTCTCGCTACGCACTTTGCGCGCAAGGTGCGCAAATCGCCCCTGCTCGCACGCCACGCCGAGGTCATCGCGCAGGCGCCGCAACAATCGCGCAGTGCTGCCGTGCTCAGCCTGCCAATGCGCACGAATGAGATCGAGCACGGCCGCATCGTCGAGTCGCTGTCGGTTGAACCGTTCAGCCATGCGCCAACTTTTTTGCGCAGCAAGCACTGCCGTAGCATGCTCATCCGCCGAGCGACTGTCGATCTCCCGGATAACAAATTCAGCGAAGTGATGGACCGCTCGCCCTGCAAAGTCGCCGCGCGTCCCGCGTACCGGGCTGTCGGGACCGTCGAGACGGTCATCATAAGGCATGACGAACTTCCGAAGTCCCGGCGCCACTCGCTTGAGAGGCGCCCGCGTAAACAGCCGCAGCCTCGCTAACGCGGCGGGAGGCAGTCGACAGAGTTCATCTGCAATCATCTCAATATAAGTATCTGACAGCGCTGCACAAATTAGTCCATCGGTCGAACCAACCACGGCTGCTAGCGGTTTAGAAAAGGGAGACACCGCGTTTAGCGCTCGCCACCAATCGGCAACTGAATAGCCATCTACGACTCGCGACGCGATGCTGTCGGGAGCATCCACCACCACGGTGCAGGCATAGGGTGGCACGCGGTCGCCCGCATTCACCAGGCCAAGCCCAGCCGAGACGATCAACAGCCGAGCACCGAGCAGTTCGGCGGCAAGCGCCGCCTCCTGGAATGAGCGCCCTCCATAAATGTCACGCGCCGGAAATCGGTCGGCTGCTGCGGACAGACGGCCTCCCCATTCGGAGGCGACGTCATCGATTAATGCTTGCGGAAGCTTGGACGCAATGAGAGCGGACTCGATCGGCCTGCGCTTTCGGTTCGTGCATGTGGTAATCACGAATGTCACTAATTGCGGTCCCATACCGTAAATTTCTGTGTATTAAGTGCATAGACTCAGAGCTACCACTTAACCATAGTTTATGCAGACAGATATCAGAATCTCAGCGTGATAAATGCGATGCCCTGGACGCAGTCGCAAAATCAAGCTCGGCGCCAGAAGCAGGGCTCTTTCAAGTTGTTGCAGCGCAATTAACACGCGGCTACCTCGCGCTCGCCACTTAGTGCTCAAGCGGTTGAGGACCTGCCGCCGAACATCGCACATGTGCCGCTGATGCCGACATGCTTCGAAGCGAGCTTCGGGCCGAGGGTAGGGTAGGGCTTGCGAGGCCCCGTTGCTGGCCTGCTCCCGGCCCAATGCACGGCCTGGAATCCAAGGTGGGGCCGAAAGTGGGGCCGTGTGTGAGTGCTCGTTAAGAAAACCGTGCTGCACTAGTTAGTTGTCTGAGAGGTTCGAGTCCTCTTCTGGCACCATTATTTCCTCCGGACATGTTTAGAAATGTCCGGAGAAGTCCCCAAAATCAACGGTTCTTGATAGGTTTGGTGTCCATCGACATCCGGCCAAATCCTTTGCAATGGACCGCATCTGACGGTGCATTTGACGATATCAAAAACGACAGCGGTGGCAACATTCTGACCGATCTGGCTGTCCGAAAAGCCGTGCCGCGCAAGAAGGTCTACAAGCTGTCCGATCGTGTCGGACTACACCTGAGAGGCCGTGTTCTCAGAAGGAACTCTTTAACGTTACGACTTCTAATGCAGAACTGCGTTTCGAGGAGCAGCCATCGGTCGGGGGGATTTATCGGATGCGGAGTGGGGGTTGATCGGGCCGCTGCTACCGCCGGAACATGGTCGCTGGGCGCGGCCGGCGGGCGATCACCGACGCTTTTTCGATAGCATGCTCCATCTCCTGCGAGTGGGCTTCCCCAACGCGCAACATGCATGAGCGATACGGCAGGTGGAACTCAGTCGATGTCCGGTCCCGGCGTTGGGCCAAGCGGGGGTCTGGGATTTGCTCTTGCAACCGCGGGCAGACCTAGAACTGACAGACGACTGGCAGCACATGATCGATAATGTAAGGGTTCGTGGCCACGGCTCGGCAGCGGGTGGAAAAGGGGGCAGTTAAGAACGCTCTTGGTCGATCACGCGGCGGCTTTATGAGTAGAATCCACGCCCGCTGTGACAATCAAGGACTGCCTATCGGCGTCATTCTACCCGGTGGTGAAGCATCCGATTACACCGCTGCTGAACCGCTGATGGCATTGCCATTGCCCAAGCCGAAGGCACTGCCGGCAGACAAGGCTATGACGGCAACCGCTTCCAGTAAAGCATGCTGATCCGCGGCATCCTGCCGATCATCCCGCCCCGCTCGAACCGAAAAGCAACGGAATACAATCCGATCAAAAGGAGCGGTGTCTGTCGGAAAATAGTCTGGGGGACGACACCTTCGCCAATGCCGAGCGATTACGCATGAAAGCTTTATCGAGAGTAACGGCGACCGGTTCGGGCAGCCCACCCAGATACGCTAGTAGTCGCCGACGCATCGTCCGATGCCGTCGAAGACAAAGAGGCGTTGAGGTCAAGTGCGGCGATCTTCTTGTTGATTTCCGATATGGGATCGACCGGCTGGAAGAAGGTCGAGGCGTCGGCACCGTACATCTCCGCAACCTTTTCAGTGACCTCGTCGGGCGGCAACTCCCCCTCTGCCGAAACGATGACCTCGCCGAACTCGTCGAATTCGTAGAGGTTCAGGTTCCCGCCAGCTTCAGCGGCCTTGAACGCATCGAACTGGGATGGTTTGACGGCGACATAGCACCAGAACGGGCCGCCATGATCCATAGTGCCATAAAGAAGCATGATCACTCGGCTAACTTCGTCGGGGTCATGTGTCGTCATAGCCAGAATCCTGCGTTCGATGCCGAGAATGTTACGGATTTTTTGGCCCCATGGAAAGCAAGATACGGTCTGGTGGCCACCTGAAGTTGCAGAAAAAAAGACGCGGCGCTGGATCGTAGTAATCAAGAATCTCTTTAAGTTGTCCATTCACAGCGTTAACAAACAGGAGAAGGCAAGGAGTGATTCTGTATGATATCGACCGCGAAGATCTATTTGGCGCCGATTGTCGGTTTTGATGTCATGGGATATTCCCGTCGCTCGACCCCCGACCAAGCCAACGTTCAAAGAATCTACCAGGATGTTCTCGAACGCACTTTGCGTGGCTTAGCCGCCGAAAAGAAGAACAATTTGGAGTATCATTTTTTGAACCAGGGCGACGGGGGGATCGTTGCGCTGCAAGGGGATATCGAAATCGGGATCCGTTTCCTGTCCCGATTCGGACATCATCTTGAAGTTGCCAACGATTTGCTCGGTCAGGCACGGGTCCACATGCGTTATGCCCTCCATTTCGGAATTATTCGGGTAGAGGAAGAGCGCGTCGACTTGGCGGTTGCGGGTGACGGAATTAACGTTCTGGCGCGGTTACTTGATGGCATGCCACACGATTGTCCAGGGCAGGCGGTGATATCCGACACCTACAAGCATATCCTTACCGATCAAGCTGTAATCGGCGAAAAGCACTTTACAGAAATGCTCAACGTTCACGACAAGCATGGCAACATTCATAAGATGTGGAACTTCCGTAACGATAACGTCGGCATATTGATCGTCTAAAGTAACGGTGTCACCAACAGGGGAGCGGTAGCATGCCAGTCTATCATGCCTCGATCCTAACCTACCACATCCTGAATCTAGCGAATAACGGACCAGTTGCCCGCAAACGTATTCAAGCGGCTTTCCTTCTGGGCCTGAGGGATGCGCTTGTCGGCGTCAACGACTGTTCGACGAAGTCTAGCTTTCGAAGCCTCAGGGACTCGCTGAACCATGCAGACGACGATTCGACGATCTCGAGCCTCGTCGGACGGATGGATGATGCATCGCGGGGCACGGGTTATTTGGCCGTGCAGGGCCACGTCATGCTCGGCCACGAGGTCCTAAGGACACTCTCTGCCCGGATCGCGTCGCATAACGAACAAGCAAGCGAGTCACAGATCGAAGCGATTTTTGCGCTACATTTCGGCGTTGTGGTGGTTCCCGCCGAGGAAAACGGCTCGATATCAGGGTCAGGCGTCGACTTAGCCGCCGACATGCTAGACGCTATGCCGCGTGATCGGAGCGGCCTGGTGGTGATTTCCGATAGCTACCGCGCCTTGCTCGCCGACACTGGAGCCTGTCCGCCGAGGTTGTTCCAGAAAATGCCGGATCTGAAGGATCGCGCGGGGCGTGCGCTGCCCGTCGCGAGCTTCTTCTGTCTTGATTTCGGGGTCGACGTGACGCTGCCGCCGACGCCGAAGCATCTGCGGAAACCGACCGGTATCGCCGCCTATCTTGATAACTTTCGTGTCCGCGACTTAGAGGCTGCCCGCGCGGAAACGGTGCAGGAGGAGACATGGCGCGTCGAACTGGCGCAGCTCGGCGGCGCGGCACGCATTCGTGGGCTGCCAATCGATCAACTCTATATCACCTTGATAGCTGATCCGACTTCCGCTGACGAACGTCACTGGGCACGCGAAATTGATGCAAAAATAGGCAGGGATGCCAACACGCGCGACGGCGCGTGGCGCGATATCTTGCGGCCGTCACCGACGCGCGCAGAACGACGGATCTTGAACGAAGAGCTTCCGGGCGCCGATGGGCTGCTGCCTAAAGCTGAACTCACCCGCATCCCGCGCCCACCGCCACGACCTGAAGTGCTCGCGGCAGCGGCAACCGAAGGTAACTGGCCGGAGGCCGAAACCGACGTGCCTATGGCGCAGCCTTTGTCGAGCGCAGATGGCGAAACGCTCCACAAGGTGCTTCGGCGCGAGCGCTGCTGCGTCGTGCTCGGTGATCCCGGTTCCGGAAAATCGGTGCTCTGCAGTTGGGTAGCAAATGAACTTTCGGACTGCAGACGGATGGAGCGGGCGAGCTCCGAGCTTGGCCCGCAACGCGCGCCCTTTCTAATCCGGGCGCGCAGCATGATCGCGTATATCGCAGATGCCCGCGAACCCAGTCTGATCGACTACATAAAGGCTGGTCTGCGCCCTGACGTTCCCGCTGCTCAAGACGGTGCGTGGGAGCAATACGTCGATCGGCTGCTTGAAGCGGGCCACACCTTCACAATTCTGGACGGCCTCGACGAGGTGCCGCAGGAATGGCAGGGAACGTTGAAGCGGATGATCGACGAATTCGTCACCGTCCATGTTATGCGCCCGGGCGTTGAAGGCTATAGGCCCGATACCGGTGTCGGCAACCAGATCCTCATAACGTCACGCGTCACCGGCTATTATCAGACTGCGTTTACCTCCGAGTCGTGGTCGACTTTCCTAATCCGTCCGATGCCGGACACGCAGATCGCGCAATTCTGCGGCCGGTGGTGCGAAGCGGCAGGCTTGCCGCGCCTAGCTGAACAGTTACGCGAAGAGATGTTCGCGCCGCGCAACAGGACGATCCTTTCGATGTCGCGTAATCCGCTGTTGCTGTCGATTTTGTGCCAGCTTGCGACGCTCAATCGAACACACGTAGAGCTGCCGCAGGGACGAGCGGAGCTTTACGAGCAGGTCATCGTCGAGACTGCCGAACGCTGGCGAGCCGACATCCTGCAAGAGCCATTCGGTCGGCAACCAGAATTCATTTCGAAGCTCGGCAGCACCGACGCGATCTTGGCGCTCTTCGCGCCAGTGGCTGAGCATATCCACCGCCATTCGATCACGGGTGAGATCAGCGAAGGCGATCTCCTCCTCCACCTTGTCCGCGCGATTGCGCGGCTCGAAGGGCGGCATGATATTGAACTCAGTCTTGACGAGGCAAAGGAACGTCGATCCTTTTTCAACATACGCCTCCGCCAAGTCTTCGGCGTGCTGAGCGAGCGCGCCCGGGGACAATATTCCTTTCTGCATCGCACGTTTCAGGAATATCTCGCGGGGCTTTCGCTTCTCCTTCCGGATCCTGATGGGCGAGAATGCTTTGACGCGCCGTTTCGGATTTCGGCGTCCGAGGTTGCCGACCGCATACTGAGAGACGAGTTGCTCTCTGATCCGCAGTGGCGGCAGTCGCTTTTGTTCCTGCTAGGGCAGCTCGCCTGGGCTAGGCAGCAACGCGATCGGGGGGTGCGTCGTGCCGCCCCTGACATGCTCGAAGTCATCCACCATATTGAAGCGCGGCAGGCCGAACGCGAAAATCAGCTATCAAGTGAGGAATGGGCCCTGTTTTTGGCCGATCTACTGGTGGAGATTCCGCCAGATTTCAGCGCGTTGGTGGGGCCGGCACAATGACCGAGCGCACCGAAACGTTGGCGACGCTAACGCTTGCGCAGCTGCTGGGTGCCTACGCTGCGCTCGGCCCAGACCGCGATGCGGAACGAGGGCGGCGGGCTTTTGCCGAGCGATTTGCAGCGCTGCGTCGTCACTTTGGCGCCAAGGATTTTGCCAACATCCTTATCGCCGCCCTAGACAAGACCACGTCGGCCGCCGCCGCCCATCTCGTGTTGGCTCGACAGTGGGTAGATGCGACTTACGTTGATGCCTTTCATGCAAGGCGTCAGGACGACGATCCACGCTGGGACTGGGCAATCCATCGTCTGCTGCGCACCGCTGCGACGCCGAATCCATTCGGCGGTCTTGCTAAGCCCGTGGCCGCTATCCGCGCACCGAACGGCGGTGGCCCTCAGAGCATTAGGCGCTATCGATCGGCATTGCCTGCTTGGCAGGCTGTCCGGTTGGAATGGGCTGAGCGCGAGGCAAAGGATCGCGCCATCGCTCCGTCCGCCGCTGCGAAGCTGCCCGCGTCGCTGACGAGCTCCTCGCTATACGACAGCCTCACCACTCTCGAGGGGGCGATGGCGTTGCTGCTCGCGCTTGGTTGCACTGGTGATTTCGAGGCGTGGACGCGCCTAGACGAATATCAGGACTATGTTGATCTGATTTCCGCGCCGGATGGTCAGCGCGAGGCAATCTTGCAAGCCGACCCTTGGCGCTTCTATCCGCTGTTCGGAATAGAAGATACCATCAATTCGATCGCCGTCCATCTCGACACTGTGGGTCCAAGCTATCGGCGCAACCCGAAGCCGTCGCTCGATCCACGGTCCATTTTCATCATCGACGGCATCGCGATACGGGTGGCGGGCGCGATAACAGGCAAATTGCTACATGCGCAAAGCGGACTGATCAATGGTAAGGTGCGTGAAGATCGTCCGATTACCGGCGTTTTATCGGCCGATTTCGCCATATTGACTACGAAGCCCGAAGACCTCGATATCGCAGAGCGGGCTCGGCTGCAGGTCATGCAGTGGCTGCTCGATCGCACCGAGGAGAATAAGACTGGACTGGAAACTGACACATCCACACCCGGCGCGATAAACTGGGAGATGGGGCGCATTCGCTGCAATCTCCTTGATCCGTGCTTCCGCGGGGCGGCCGAATGTCGGGAATGGCTGGGCGCTCAGGCCGCGGATGCGGACCCACTCGACTGGCTCGTTGCGCACCGAGCCTTCGGAGAGGCTTGGACAGCGGCGGGCTACGTTGGCAGCGATTTCAAAAGCATGCCTGACGCAGGGCACACTCCCTATGCACGCACTGCGATTGGCGAGCGATGGGCACATGCCTTCGCCGCGCTGGGCGATGATCCTCGCTACGATTTTGCAGTGAAGCTTGACACGGCTTGGCAGCCGTGTGCGATGGAAGACATACAGTCGATGATGCGCGCGGTAATATCCGCACAGGCTCGTCGGGATCGCGAGGGGGAGTGGCCTGACCTCCTGGAACTGGGCACGGGCGCATTGTCACTGCCGCCGGTCGAGTTCTATGAAGCGACACTGGCGCTCGGAAACGTCGCGCGGCGCGTACTAGGCGAGGATCTCGCAGAAGGCTGGGTCTCGGTCGCTCTGGGCCCGCTGGTCGGGGTCGATCCGCTCGCCCAACGGTATTTCAGCGAATATGCACCGAATGAACCTCTCACACCTGGACAGATCAAGTGGCAGTCCGCTGTTGCACCGGCATTGATACAGTGGCGCAAGACGCTCGATGCAGCCTCCCAACTTCCTGAGAGGCATACGTCCGCCATAATCAACAAGATTTGGACAGAGGCTTGGGAAGGCTGCAATGATGTTCGCGATCGCTTGCTGCTGGCACGCGACGCCGTCGCGATGGGAATTTTGAGCGCGGAGCCGGTCGGGCTCGCGCTCTCCTCGCTGTTTGCCCAGGCTACGCCGGACAATGCCGTGGAGTTCGCTCTGTTGGCCGGGTATTTGGCCAAGTCGCAATCTGATCCGTCCTTTTTGCAGTCGGGACTAGATTGCCTGGCCAAAGCTGAGCCAGGGCCGTGGGTAGCAGAAGCGTTGCACGCTCTCGCTCCGCTTGTCGACAAGTTCGACCAGCACATCGACCCAAGCGTGCTGCAGCATGTGCTCGGCCGCCTGAGCGCGCGCGATCGCAGCGTTGCACAGGGACAGTCGGCTCGATGGCTGAGGGACTGGTTGGGCGCCCGGTGGCCGGAGGATCAGTCTTTGCGATTGAGCCTCGCTGCAACGACGATCGTGGCAATGACGACTGAGGAGGTCGAAAGCTCCCGGGACCGCACGCTGGACGACCAATCGATCGAAGTCGCTTGGACAGATCTCGTCCGCCTGCTCGCGACGCAAGCAGAGGCAGGATCCTTGGTGGCAGCGATAGACACGATCGTCGACATCGGCGCATCGCGAGGCCTCGTGTTGACCACTGCGGCGACCGACGCTTTCGATGCTATCGCCGCCTCCTACTTGATGACAGAGACTGCGGCCGAGCGGTTGCTGCCACTGGTGGACGCCATCCCCAGGACCTCGGTGCCTTGGGTCCGGGCTCGGCGTGTTGCCGCCGCGGGTTCCTCTCGCCTTAGCTCTTCGTTCGCGCAGGCCTTGGGAGACCATGCGGCTCTTTGGCTGTTCGAGATCGAGCGTGCCTTCACCGCCGAAGACGTTGATACGCTATGCCGTCTGATTGATGTCGGCGATGATCGCAGTGCTGCGAGAGCTCGGCTGGTGCTGCATGGCGCGCACACCTGGATCGGTAACAATCCTCACCAACATTCGCTGAGCGCGCATCCAAATTCCGCAGGTCGCGAGACGGTCGAACGGTTGGCCACATTGGACGCTAGTGGTCATGGGCGGGGCCGGTCAGGGCGCGGTCCCGTTAAATGTTTGTATGAATGGCGCAACGATGACCCGGCAGTGATACGCCAATGGCTTGATCGCTTGAGCGCCAACGCGGAAGATGCCACCGTCCGGCGTGCATTGTTCAGACCATGGCGCTGGTCGCAGGAGTGCGCCGCGCTGTGCATAGATTGGAGCGAGTCTGTCACCTCTGTCTCACTAGCCAACGAGATTGCGGTCTGGATTGGCGTCGTTCAACTCGCGGTGTCGGAAGGACTCGAGGCGGCTACACTGCCCCGATTTCCGGTCTGGCGGGAGGGTTCAGTACCTGACCTCGAGTGGCTTCCGCGTGTTGAGGCGGACAGGCTAGTGATAGAGGTGATAGCCGGTGCATCAGTGGCTAGTGGCGGGGGCGATGCTTATTCCCTCTCGATAAGCGCGGAACAGTCTATGCGCGCACATGCGCGCAGCCTCCGTCATGGCGAAGAGATCACCTCGGAAGACTATCTGTCACTTGGCCTGGCTGTGACGCAGAAAATGGCAGACGTTCCCGAGTCCGCACTGAACACGATCTCCATCGACAACTGGACTGAGGCAGAGGTCATTGCGCTAGGGCTTTGGGCCAAGCGCTGTCTCGACCGCTGGTATGCCGGCCGTCAAGACCTCGACCGGTTTGATCTGTTCAATGAAATCCTGTGCACATCTTTGCTCAGCATATTGACCTGCCTGTTCGATACGTGGCCCAATACCATAAGGGCGGTGCTGCATCAACGGACCTATACCCATGCGGAATTAGGGAAATCTGTTGAGGGAGCGCCGACATCCTCCAAGACACTTGCGTGGGACGAGCTCCTAGTTGAGGTGATCCTACATTTCCCGAACAATCGGATTGCGCAGGCGGCATGGACACTGCTCGCCGGTGCCGTCGGCCCGGAGACGAATGCGGCGCTCGTATGGAAAGCGTTTCTTTCCTCGATGCGCGATGAGCCTGTTGTGCGTGATCGAGCACTGCTGACTTTGCTGACCATCGAGGGGCGCACCCTGGCGGCGGTCTTCGCCCCGAAGATTACGCTGGCGCTTGACGAGTGGGAAGGAGTGACGAAGGGCCAGACCACGCGCGCGTTAGCCGAGTTCTTTGCGATTCTGGCGCGCGAGCCGATGATAGACGTTTCAATGCGCAGGCGGATAATTGCGCGCCTGCGAGCGATCGCCAACCGTCCGTCGTCCCGCCGCCCTCTGTTCCAGTTGATCGGAACAGGCGGGAAGAACGACGGCGGGTACCGCGTGGTAGGGGAGGGTAGACTAGACTTTCGGCTGCGTGAAATCGAGCGAGCACTGCTGATCGACCTCACGCAGTAGCCAGAAGCGCGAGAAACTCGACTAGCCGTTCGGTATGTTACTAGGCGGTGAACTCATAAATGGCCGAGCTGTTCGCCATTTGGGCGCCTCGCGCCTGCCATTTACAAGTTTACGGCCAAAGGCGGCGGGCCCCTTTTGCCGCCCTTCGACTGCCTTTGCAGGCGCTCAGGATAAAATTACGGCGTCTCTCGTCGGTCACTATGCGACGGCATTGCTCCCTACTCGATCCTTGCACTCGGCCAAAATCGGCTCCGTCACGGAGACCCGGATGGATCGAAAAGCGCTGAAATAGGTCCTGAGCCTCATTGCGGCAATGGATCGAAATGCCGGAACCACATTCCCGTCCACACCTTTCGGATAGTTTCATCTGTGATTGGTCGATTGTGGATTGATCTGAGTCAACCACGACTAAACGCTTTCGCATTTGGTGATCAACCTGAATCTTTAGATGAATACAATTTTTGATGAAATTTGGTCGATAACGGAGCAATTTTTGACGCCTAGAATATTGATCAAAGCGACAAAGTTTGGCATTTACCGAAAATACGAAGAAATCAGTAAATTTATTGTTTTATTGATTTCAAAATTTAGCAAGTGTCACTCGAAAGGTTGTCAAATGATTACAGATAGTAAGTCTCTTCGTAAAACCGTTGACGCTTATCTCGACAACAAACTTTCGGATTTTTATAAGTCGGTGCCTGGTGCTCAGGCGCTCGTTGACGATACCGCGATGTCCAGGGAATACTACATACGCCATACGATCGAGATCATCGTCAGGTTGAGAATGAAGCGGACGATTGATGCTCTCACGATCCACTATTTTACCAAAACGGCACCTAAGCTGGCCAAAAAATGGTGCCATTACACTGAAGACGAAATGCTCCATGATGAATGGTTTTTGGCCGACCTTGTCCGAATGGGGATATCGCGTGAGCAGGTTTACGGGACTGAGCCTCTCGCTGCCACGAAGCTGCTCCAAGGTTACTTCTACTACGGAATCGAGCATGAAGGGCGACCCCTGGCTTCACTTTGCAGTTCCTACCTGATTGAATACGGTTCAGTTCGCACTCAGCCGCAGTGGCTTGACAAATTCGCAAAACAGCAAGGCGATGAATTCGTCAGAGGTGCTCGAGCGCATGTGCAGCATGATACCGAAGATGATCACACCGACTTCGTTTGGGATGTCATCTATGACTTTGTGAAGACTCCGGCCGATGAGCAAGCGATCTTCAAGCACTTGGATATCGTCAGTGCACTGTTCTTCCAGTTTTACAAGGAACTGAACGAGACCGTCAGGGTCTGTCCGCCCTCGATGTCTGAAGCGATTGCGGCGGTCGCTTGACACCATAATTGAAGTTTATGTTGGAGATAAAACCAAATGGCGGGTTTATCAAATGTCGCCACTTCGCGCGCAGTGAAGTGGCTCAAGGAGCGTGAACTACCTTACAGCGATGGGCTGGAGATCGTCGAGTCAACGTCCGAGTTCGACGGTGGCGGGGTCTACGGGGTTGAGATTCCGGCCATCAATACCTTCGACAACCTGAGCCTAGCGGTCCGGCTCCTGAAGGAGCGTGACGTGTATTGCACACGCTTCAATGAGACCCACGGTTCACATCTTCTGACTGATAGCGAACTCATAGAGATGCTCGCGCTGTGTAAAGAAGAGGGTTATGGCCTGGTGGTAGGGCTCGGGCCGCGTCCCGAATATGATGTAAAGGCGTCCTTCTATCGGACAAAGTTTGGGCTGGAGCAGGGTCGCCAGCTCAATAACAATGATGCGATCGCGCAGTCTGTGGAAGAGGCAATGCGGCTCAGCGAACTGGGCTGTACGGGTTTCGTCGTGTACGATATCGGGCTTCTTTCCATCCTGAAGCGCATGCGGAGCGAGGGGGCCATCAACGCGAAGATGATGTTCAAGACATCGTCTCACTGCATGGCCAGCAACTCCATGATTTCGAAGAACTTCGCGGATCTAGGCGCGGACAGCATCACAACGATGCATGACCTTGGGCTGCCGGTGATCGCCGAGATGCGAAAGCAGAACCCGGATCTTGTGCTGGACATTCCCACGGACGTTTACGCGTCGAAGGGCGGCTTCATCCGCTTTTACGAGCTCGCCGACTTCGTTGCGGCGGGTGCGCCGATCTTCTTGAAGATGGGCGCCAGCGTGCAGGGCGATCCTTATGACAAGATCGGCTCTGACCTCATCAGAGCCAGAATATCGCGTGTCGCGACTGGGCAGGAGATGCTTAAGCGCTTCAAGCCTGACCTTCCGCGGATCACCAAGGCGTCACGCCATGTGTGCCTGCCCAGCCTCTGAAGCCGTGCGCGTGACGAACAGGTCAGCGCACGATGTGCGTCTCCAAGGAGGGTTACCTTCGGTGACCTTTTGGCGAGGGGCCGATCTGCAAAGCCTTGGTCGCACGATTGCAAGCGACCTGGCGTTGGGCATGCCGAGCTATCGCGTGGCGGATTACTTCGGAGCCAAGCCCGACATAGTCGCGCCAAATAGCGGGGTCGTGCTGGCCACCAATACCGAAACCGGCCGTGTCGTGGCGCTGCTCGTCGCTACGCGCCATTCGCTCGGCTTGACCGCTTACGTCTCGCTGGACACTATTCTGGTGGCGGAGCGATATCAGAAGACAACCCTCTCTGCCCGGATGCTGACCTGCCTCGTCAAGGGAATGGCAGCCTCAAGCATTGAGCTTCCAAGCTGTCTGATGCTGACTACAGCCAACCCGACCTCCTACTGCATGGCGACCTCGTTCATCCGCCTGGCTCAGGTTCGCGTCTATCCCAGGATCGTAGGCGACCAGCATCCTGAGGACGCGAAGCTCGCGGCAACTCTTGCCCAGATCCATCGGCCCCAATTCGCGTTTTGCAAGGGCACAGGTGTGCTCGCCGGAGGCGCAGGGATGGTACCGCAGGATTTCTACCCAACGCTGCCGGCATCGAGGAACAGGGAAACCAATGCTTATTTCGGCAGGCATCTCGGTCCTAGCGACAGGCTGCTGTGCCTTATCGTGTTTCCCGGCATCGATGCCAAAAACCGGTTCTGGAATTTTTTCGTCGATGAACAAAGAGCCTACGCGTGAAGGACGACCCGACCACGAACACCATACCGCGTCGCGCTCGGCATACATACAACGCCGCCAGGCTCATTGAGCATGTTCTGGGTGCGCGAAGAAGCTCCGCCCCCTTTGTCACGCGCCAGATTGCAAAAGCGCGGAGCGTAATTTCCAGGACGATCATTGAAAATCCAGACTGCATGCCTTCAGATGCCGCGCTGGATATGCCCGATCTTGCCTTCACGCCGCTGAGGGAGGTTCATGACCGCTTCGTCAAAAGGGGGCGCCCCTTCGTTATGCGCGGCGCTGCAAAAGATTGGCAATGTGCGCGCAGTTGGAGCGTCAGTTCCATAAACGCTCGCTATGGTGATCTGCCGGTGCACCTTGTCGACGATCACGTGGCGAACGACGACAGCATCGGAAACGTCGTATCGCTCAGCCGCGTCATCGACAGTTTTGCTACGTCACAACCGCTCTACGCCAGATTTGTACCGATTATCCACCGCGATCCAGCCATCCTGAACGAGCTCGACCTGGAGTTTTGCGAAGCAGTGGCCACGGGCGGCCGAGGCTTCCGGCTGTGGGGCAACCCAGGGGCGGGCAAGAAGCTTCGGTCCCATTTCTTCGTCGGCAGCGCTGGGCAGACCACGCGCCTGCACTGCGAACTGACCGGCAACCTGTTTATCAACGTCGTCGGACAAAAGCGGTGGAGGATATACTCGCCCGAATACAACCCTTGCCTGTATTCGCCAGTCAACAGGGGGCCGGGCGTCTTCGGCAGTCCGATCGATCCGAACGCCATCGACCATGTAGCCTACCCTTTGGCGCGCTACGCGCAGGGATATGACGTGACTCTGGAGCCAGGGGACGTGCTCCACGTCCCGCCCTTCTACTGGCACCATGTCGACACGCTGTCAGACAGCATTTCCCTCGGCCTTCGGTGGTATGATTTCCAGGTCGCCAACCGTGTCTCGTCCTTCCAGAACCTGCTCAGCATGATCGCGACCAACCCGCCGATGCTGAAGGCGCTGAAAAAGCCGTTGGAGTACGGTGAGACCCACAGCAACAAGAGGAAGAAATGAGCAAAGGCCAATCTTACTCCTTTGCCCACTTCTCACACCTCCTGTCTGGAAGCAGTATCTCAGCGCTCATACGATTGTTCTTCGTCCTTCGGCTCCCGATCGGTACCGTCAGTCGCCTGCGTTCCATCATTATCGCAGTCGTCCTGCTCACGCCTTTGCGGATTTATCATTCCGTGAGGTATGGATACGCGATCGATAGAACGCGGATCAGGCCAGACCCGGTATTCATCATCGGCCATTGGCGTAGTGGAACGACATACTTTCACCAGTTGATGTCGCAGGACGAACGGTTTGGAACTATCAAGTATTTCCAAGCGCAGTTTCCGCATATGGCCGTACTCATTGCAAAGCCTGGGTCACTGCTGTTCAGGTACTTTTCCAAAATGTCATTGAAGCGACCGCAAGACAACGTCATCATGTCCAACTCGACCTCATCGGAGGAGGAATTCGCGATCGTCAAAATCGATCCCGTCAGCTTCATAGCTGCCTGGGCTTTCACCAAGAACTGGAAAGATCAATTCAAAAAGTTCGTTCTGATGGAAGGATTGAGTGAAAGGGAGTATCACCGTTGGCAGAATGCCTATACGTGGGTAGTGAAGACCATAACGTACCTGAATCCCGGCAAACCCATCTTGATGAAAAGTCCTTATAACACCGGAAGGATCAGGCACATACTGCGATTGTTCCCAGATGCGAAGTTCGTTTATTTGCATCGTGACAAGGCTGAGGTGCTTCGGTCCACCATTCACATGCATCGCACATTCGCAGAATTCGCTATCATAACGTGCGACGACGACGAACTGGTCGCCAACGTGCTCAGGTCCTACACAGAGCTTGAGGAGGCATATTTTCGCGATCGGGCATCCATTCCCGAAGGTCACCTCGTAGAAATAGCATATGAGAATTTCGTGACAGATCCCGTGAAGTCACTGGCCACGATCTATCGCGACCTCTCACTGCCTGCGTTTGACATCGCTCGTCCTGCTCTCCAGCGCTACGTACAAGAGCAGGCAAGTTATCGCGTGAACGAATACCAATAGGTGGTGCCGGTATCGGGCACGAAGGCCGCTGAACACATGAAGAAGGAAGGTGAACGTGCAGTTTCGCCAGTTCGTCGTTAATACATTCGTGGGAAGGGGGCTGCGTGGTAATCCTGCTGCTGTCTGCTTGCTTGACCAATGGCTTAAAGACTCGACGATGCTGCAGATCGCCGAGCAGAATCGGTATTCCGAGACAGCGTTCGTCGTGCAAGGCCATGGCGTTCTGGAACTGCGCTGGTTTACGCCGCGGACCGAGGTCGATCTTTGCGGTCATGCCACATTGGCTGCAGCTCACGTCCTGACCACGCAAAATGGCGAGCGGGTGGCCCCGCTGGAGTTTGCAACGCGTTCGGGACTTTTGTCGGTGTCTCAGCTCGACGACATCATTTCCATCAGGATGCCTGCCAGAAGCGTTGTGCAATCGAGCTTCAGTCCCGAAGCCCTCGCTTCGATGATCGGGCATGTGCCATTGGCCGTAGTCGAAGCCGGGCCGACCATTATTGCGCTGCTTGCCACTCCGGCCGACGTGCAGAGCGTCGTTCCGGCTATGGACGCGATTGCCGCAATCCCGAAGAACGGTCTGATCGTTACAGCCGCAGGCGGCGATGCTGACTTCTCGTCCCGGTTCTTCGCGCCGAGGATAGGCATGGGTGAAGATCCGGCCACAGGCGCTGCGCATGCTGGCCTTGCACCCTTTTGGGCTCAACGCCTGCAGAAAACCGAGCTTCACGCTCGTCAGCTGTCCCCACGGGGCGGAGAACTCTTCTGTTCGGTTCTTGGGGACTTTGTCGATGTCGGCGGCAGAGTCGAGCTGTTTTCCGAAGGGCTGGTGACGCTTGGAAGTGGCTTCCTCGCCCACGATTGAACCACATGAGCGGCGGCGGGCACGGGAGCAAGCGCGGTGAACCCCATTTTCCTGACTTTAGGTTTTCTCCTCCTGCTAGGCTGCGACATCCTCTTTGTGGTTGTCTACCAAGGCGGTACTGCCAACGGCTCGAGCTGGGCTTTGATCGACTTTGTTGCCTCCTTCTGCATCGCCTTGGCGGCCTGCTATCTTATCAGACGGCAAAAATATCCGCTGGCCATTCCGGTGCTGCTCGTCTCGCTCGTATTGGCGTTGTGGGCGCTCTGGCTCGCCTCGACCCAAGCGCTCAGTAGCTCGGTGGAAGAGGCTGTTCCGGATCTTGTGGCGGTCATCGTATTCTGTATCTCCGCGCCTGTGGTTGCCTTGCTGGGAATAAGCGCGCTGGCAGCCGTGACCAACGCCCACCGGATGACGAAGGCCACGTAGTGGGCGTGAACGCCTTTTATTGGACGGATGCTGCCGTTGCTTTCGATGACGGGACGCGCCGGACTCGGCCCTGGGGACCGAACGTAACCGCTAACCGCTCCAGCCTGCGCGACCAATGCTGAAGGCCTATACTCTGGCCCTGGGTTGGGTGACACTCAGCCAAATCCTCCCCGGTCCAAACCTGCTGGCAGTGATCGGAACCGCGTGCGGTCAGGGACGGCGAGCAGCCGTGTTTGTCGCGCTGGGAGTCGCCACGGCCATCTTCTTCTGGGTGGCGCTGGCCGCGTTCGGTCTTGCGGCCCTGTTTGCAGAATTTCCGTCTTTGCTTGCGTTCTTGAAAGTCGTTGGCGGGGCCTATCTGTGTTACCTGGCGATAAAGGCCTTTGCCCGGGCAAGCCGCAGACGAAGGCAGGTTTTCGCGGCCGATACGACAAACTGGTCGGTCTTCGCCGCCTGGCGCCACGGATTGGCTGTCAATCTCACCAACCCGAAATCGGCGATGATGTGGGCCGCGGTGGCGACCTTTCTGTTCAGCTCGGGGCTTACAGCGTTCCAGGTATTCGCCTTCGCGCCAATCGGCTTCGGCACCGCCCTGGTGATATATGGCAGTTACGCGCTGCTCTTCTCAAGCGACACGGCCGGCAACATGTATCATCGCGCTGGATGGTTGGTGGAAGCGGCGTTCGGCATTTTCCTCGGCTTGCTGGGCCTCAACCTGCTTTTCGACGAACTTTCGTTACCAAGTGCCTGGCTTCCGGCTACCGGTCGCTAGCCGGTGTTTTGCCAGGCAAACGGTGTTCGGCACGCGGACCGGGCCGGCGCAGCGGCTATGCATGGCCGATCGTTCGGTGGAACAGCACGAAGCAGGCCAACTTGCCTCAGCAATTAGGAAAATCTGGCAGCGGGCGCGGCATCGGGCTAGACGTGCAGGCCGAACCGCAAAGGGGCCATAATGCCAGACCCGGCAACCGATCAAAGCCGCATTGATGCCAGCCTGTTTATCGGCGGCGCACTGGTTACGCAGGATTATCTGCTGGAGGGAATCACACAGACTCCTGAATGGGGCAGGGTGGACGTGGCGGCGACGCGCGCGGCGCTGGCGGGCATATTCGCCCGTTTCCCGCATGACAGCCAGCCCAACGAACCGACAACTGAAAACGATCTGATATGGCCGGTGCTGGCGGCGTTGGGCTGGACCGACTGGCTTACCCAGCAGAACCTGTCATCCACCGGCAGGGTCGATGTGCCCGATGGCCTGCTGTTCATCGATGCCGCCGCCAAGGCGCGCGCCAATGAGCACCCGGAAGAGTGGCGGCGCTACAGCCATGGCGCTGCCGTGATCGAAAGCAAACGCTGGGGCCGCGCGCTGGACCGGGCGGAAGGCCGCAAGGGCGCGGACAAGGACACCCCGTCCACCCAGTTGCTGCGGTATCTGCGCCGTATCGATGACCTGACCAACGGCAGTCTGCGCTGGGGCATCCTGACCAACGGCGCCAAGTGGCGGCTGTATTTCGCAGGCGCGCGCTCCACCATCGATGATTATCTGGAAATCGACCTGGCGCGCATCATGCGGCTGGATGACGACCTGCTCGATAGCGGCATTACCGATGCCGACCGCGATCATTGGCTGCGCGTGTTTGCCGTCATGTTTTCGCGCGCGGCGTTTGAACGCGCCACCGCCACCGCTCCCAGCTTTCATGATCGGGCGCGGCGCGAGGCGGCCTTTTATGAACAGCGGGTCGCCAAAAGCCTGTCCGATCTGGTGTTCCAGCGGCTTTACCCCATGCTCGGCAAGGCGGTGGCCAAGGCCGCCCCCGCCGACACCACGCTGGATGACGTGCGGCAGGCCACGCTGATATTGCTCTATCGGCTGCTGTTCATCTTGTATGCGGAGGACCGGGGCCTGTTGCCGGTCAAGGATACCCGCTTTGACGATTATGCCCTACGCATGGCGCGGCTGGACATCGGGCGGCGCAGGGATGCGGGCGATACCTTCTCCAGCGTTGCCAAGACCATCTGGAACCGCTTTGCCGATCTGTCGCTGATGATCGACAAGGGCGACGCATCGGTCGGCCTGCCGCCCTATAATGGCGGGCTGTTCAGCACCGAACAGACCCCCTTGCTGGCCAGCATCGCCTTGCCCGATGAGGTGATGGCCGAGGCGCTGGACATATTGTCGTTCGAGGAACTGGACGGCCGGCGGCGTTATATCAATTACCGCGATCTGTCGGTTCAGCAGCTGGGATCGATCTACGAGCGGCTGCTGGAATTCGAGCTGACCCGCGATGCAACCGGCGCGGTGGACGTGCGGCCCAATATCTTCGCGCGCAAGAATTCGGGCAGCTATTACACGCCTGATGATCTGGTGCTGCTGATCATCGATGAAACTTTGGCCCCCCTTATCGAAGATGCCATGCAGGCATTTCGCGATGCGTTGGCGGCGGTGCGGCCAAAGGACAATGAAGATTACCGGATCACCCAGCTGCAAAAGTCTGACCCGGCCAAGGCGATCACCCGGCTGCGCATCTGCGACCCTGCCATGGGGTCCGGGCACTTTCTGGTCAGTCTGGTGGACCGGCTGACCAATCACACGCTGACCGCGATTGCAGAGGCGGCGGTGCTCGCCAGTGCGCGCGGCAGTGATCTGGGGATCGACCTGGACTATGAAAGCCCGGTGTCGGAAGAAATCCGGAAAGTTCGCGGCACCATTCGCCACAATGCGGAAGATGCAGGCTGGACGGTCAGCGAAGAACAATTGGACGACCCCCAGCTGGTCAAGCGCATGGTGCTGAAACGCTGCGTCTATGGTGCGGACAAGAACCCCATGGCGGTGGAGCTGGCCAAGGTGGCGCTGTGGCTGCACACCTTCACGGTGGGCGCGCCGCTGTCGTTCATCGACCACCATCTGGCAGCGGGGGACAGCCTGTTCGGCCTGTGGGTGCGCGATGCCATCGACAAGGCGGGCAAGGGCGGCGAGCTGCTGTATGTCGAGGAACTGCGCAATGCAGAGCGGCAGGCGGGCGCGATGCAGCGCATCGAAGCGCTGACCGATGCCGAGATTGCCGAGGCGCACAGCAGCGCGATGATGTGGCGCGATGTGGAAATGCAGGTTGGGCCGCTCGACGGCTTTGTCAGCTTCATGCACGCGCTGGACTGGCTGGACCTGAAGGGGCCGGACAAGGCGCTGGTGTCGCTGTGGCTGGACGGGCAGTTTGGCGACCCGATACCCATCGCGCGCGGCAAGAAGGCACCGGAAGCCTATCGCGCCAAACCGGAGGAGGTCGAGCGGTTTGCGGACATCTGGCAGGCGGCGCGCGAGCTGATCGGCGAAGAGCGGTTCTTGAACTGGCAGATCACCTTTCCAGGCGTCTGGCAGAACTGGGCAGGTTCAGAGCGAAAGGGCGGCTTTGATGCTGTCATCGGTAACCCGCCATGGGATAGGTTTGAGTTTGAGGAAGTGCCGTGGTTTGAAGCACGTGACAAGGGCATTGCGCTTGCCCCCAGCGGTGCCAAGCGGAAAGCTGCAATCAGATCTTTAAAGGACAAAGATGCTCCGCTTTGGGCAGAATATATCAAGGCCACCGAAAGAATGGCGATGGCAACTAGGGTTGCGAAAGTCAAAAATGGCGCCAAAATTCGAGGAATTTATTCCCGATTGAACGGTGGAAAACTCAATCTTTACAAGCTGTTTGTGGAACGTGCCCATATGCTTGTTCATCCTACTGGAGTTGTAGGCCTTTTGACCCCCAGCGGCGTCGCATCCGACCTGTCGGCCAGTGCATTTTTTCGGCAGTTGGCGACCGGCGGGCAATTGAAGGCGTTGTTTGATTTTGAGAATCGGCGCACCCGCTATGGGCTGGAACCGTTTTTTCCAGATGTGGATACAAGGTTCAAGTTTGTGGCCATGGTGGCCAGCCCCGAGCGCAAATTTCCAGCGGCGCGATGTGGTTTTTTTCTGCAAGCGGTGTCCGAGATTCAGAACCCCGACCGCGCGTTTCCGATCAGCGCGGCAGACTTCGCTCGCGTCAACCCGAACACCGGGACCGCGCCAATTTTTCGCACCCGCCGCGATATGGCGCTCACCACCGCCATTTATGCGCGCCTGCCCGTGCTGGTCGATAAATCCGGTGATATCCCGGTAGCGGCATGGCCGGTAAAGTATTCCCAGATGATCAATATGACATCTGACAGCCACCTGTTCCGCACGCGCGTTGAATTGGAGGAAGCAGAAGGGGCATGGCCAGTAGGCGGCAACCGCTGGCAGTCTGCATCGGGTGAATGGGTGCCATTGTATGAAGGCAAGATGGTGCAGGCGTTCGATCACCGCGCCGCAAGTGTTGTTATCAATCCCGAGAACGTCAATCGGCCTGCGCAGCCGTTGCAAGCAACACCGGAACAGTCGGCTGATCCAGCTTGGCTGGCTGATCCGCAATTCTGGATTTTGCCGCCTGATGGACTTGCAAAGGCCAGCTATGCCTTAGGCTTTAAGGACGTCACGGCACCGACAAATGTTCGCACAATGATTGCCGCTATCGCGCCAAGCGGTGCAGCTGGAAATACTTTGCCGTTGATCGACATTGAAGCCTCGTCTCCGCTGACAAAGGCAGTCGCGCACGCGCACTTTGCCGCTAACCTGAATTGCGTCGCTTTTGATTTTGTTGCTCGCCAAAAAGTGCAGGGCCAGCACCTCAACTGGTATATCGTCGAACAGCTCCCCGTCGTCCCACCGGCCGCCTACACCCGCGCATTCGGCCCCAAGACCGCTGCCGAGATCGTGCGCGAGGCGGTGCTGGAACTGACCTATACTGCGCATGATATGGCCCCATTCGCCCGCGACATGGGCCATGTCGTTGCAGATGGCCCGGATGCCGGAGCCGTGCTGCCCCCGTTCACCTGGAACGAGGACCGCCGCCTGCACCTGCGCGCAAAACTCGATGCGCTGTATTTCATCCTCTACGGCATCTTCGACCCCGCAGACCCGGCGCACGACCCCGCACAAGCCCGCGACGACGTGCGCTACATCTATTCGACCTTCCCGATCGTCGAACGACAGGAACGCGCAGCCTATGCCGGCAAATACCGCAGCCGCGACCTGGCCCTGTCTTACATCAACGCCCTTCTGGCCGGCCAACCCGATGCGCAGGTGGCGGGGTAGGCCATGCCCAAGCCTCCGCCCGATACCCGCTGGAATGGAACGACGCACTGGTTCGCGCTTGCCAACGCGTGCAGTCTGGCAGGGCTTACAAAGGCCAAACTGACCGCCCTTGGGGATAGCGGCAAGGTGCAGATGGTGGTGGATGAAGCGACCGGAGAACTCTGGTTTGAACGACTGGAAATTCTGGCGCTGCGTGAAGCCAGAATGGCCCGCAAGCGCGAATGGCAAGAGCGCAATCCTGAAGGCGCGAAACGAAGGCCAACGTGGCAGCTTGGTATGGTCCAGCCGGGGGCAGCCACGCGGCAATATCAGCTATTCGTGCGATATGTGCGATTTGGACGATGCCTGGCTGGAATTGCGGTTCACCGCCAAGCGGCCATCGACCGGAACCAGCCGCGACCACGTTCAGTGGATCAATAAACCATGGACTGTGCCCGACTATGGCGGGCGGCGCTGGTGGATGCATTGCCCGCGTACCGGCCAGCGCGTTTCTGAAGTTGGAGGCGCGCCCGGCTATCAAGCGAGTCCCCCTGCAAAAATCTGTACTGCCGTACGACTGGCAAGGCCAGGTTCAAAACCGAGTGCTGGGGAGCTATCAGGGAAATCCCACTACGCCATGACCTGAGTCATTGAATGATGGTGACCCCTACGGGAATCGAACCCGTGTTTCAGCCGTGAAACATTAAAAGTGTTTGTTTTCAAAGGCCTTTCCCACATCGTGATAGTATTGTGGTGTTAAGGATATCAGGGACTTACCGGCGATGGGGGAAAAGCTTTGGTGTCCCAATGCCCCGCATCGAACGGTTGACGATTGAGGAACACAGTGAGAACACTGCGCGATGCCCCGTCGCAGATTCGCCATCGTCACATATGATCCTGACCGCATCGAGCGGATCGAGGCCAACGCCGATGGCAACAGCTTCGCCTGGATCATCCTCCGGGGACTGCAGGGGCATGACTGTCCCAAAGAGCGCGGCATCATCAACATCACGCTGATGGACCAACTGCCTAAGCGCAAGCCTTAGCCTGGCCGACCTGGTTGCCAGCTGCACCCGCATAGAAGCGCATAACGGCCCTATCGATCGATGATCCCGCGACGCCGCCGGCGACGCGGCCAATTTTTCGCAGTTTCCCGTCAGAGTATCACAGGTCGGGGGGGTGTGCGGGAAACACCCTATAAACCCTACAACGACGCATTTCTGAGGGTTTGCGACCCTACATTTGTCCTACATCTTCCCTACCTGATAGGATTGATAGAACCCTATATATCGATAAGAAAAAACATATATAATTGAATGACATAGGATTATCGGCTCCAAAATGTAGGGTCATGTAGGGTTCGCAACCCTACATTTTTATACTGTAATATCAGATGTTTAGTTCATGATTTCGACCGATGTAGGGAATGTAGGGTAGTTCCCACGGGGGCACCCCTCCCAAGGATGTCGGCATACCCGGTCATCTGCATAAAAGGTCGATCAGAAAGCCGAAAGTGGAGCGTGGGGGCGAGCGCGGCGCGCGGGGTGGGGGCGACGGGCATCGCCGCGTGAGCGCTGGTGGGCAAGGGGAGGCGCTCAGGCGCGCGCTGGACGCAAAGAGGGCCGGGACACCGTGTCGTGGCGTCCCGGCCCTCTGGGCGGCGTGCTGTGGCGCTGTGGGGCGCTTAGGGCGAGGGGGTTATGATCAGCTCACCGAACTTGGACTGCTTGTTGCCACCCCCGACGCTGTAACCGACCTCGACCCGCTGCATCTTGAAGCGGGCGAACGTCTCGCGGATCTCGGGATGATCGTTGATCGAAAGAATGAACTGCCCATTGATGGCTGCCAGCTGGTCGGCCATCAGTTCGAATTCGCTGCGTTCGAACATCCCATCGCCATAGTCAGTCTCGCACCGGTAATAGGGCGGGTCGAGGTAGAACAAGGTGCCAGGCCTGTCGTACTTGCGGATGAAATCGGCCCATTTCAGGCGCTCGACCACCACGGCCGCCAGCCTGTCGTGCACCGCCTCCAGCATCGGCTGCAATTTGCTGATGTCGAAGTGCGCGGAGCGGCCTGGTGAGATACCAAAGCTTTGACCTACTACCTTGCCGCCAAAGCTGGTGCGCTGGAGATACAAGAAACGCGCAGCCCGCTGCATATCGGTAAGCGCCTCGGGCCGCTCCAGCAGCAGCCGCTCGAATTCTGCCCGCGACGTGATCTGAAACCGCATCATTTCGAGGAAAGCGACGTAGTGCACCTGCAGCACCCGGAAAAAGTTGTGCACGTCGCGCGACCAATCGTTGATCGCCTCGCTTGGGGGGCGATGCGACCGCCTGAAGAACACCCCGCCCATGCCGACAAAAGGCTCAGCATAGGTTTGGTGCTCCACCTGGTCGATCATGGCGCACAGGCGCTTGGCAAGCTTGCGCTTGCCTCCGATGTATGGGGCGACCGGCGAGACCGGCTGCACGGAAGAGAGACTCGACTCCATCACTTTTGTTCCATATCTGTTCCCGTGCCGAGTCGGCAGGCGGGATGATCCAATTCCCTGTTCCATGGGCAGGATCGGTTGGATTGTGGCGGGTCTCATCCGTCGGTTTGAGGCGCGGGAACGCCTCTTCCCCCGCCGCTCGCGCGGCGAGGCAAGCGGGTTAGCCAGGGCGAGGCGCTTGGCCCTGTGGCTGATAAGGGGCGAAGACCAGTGCCTCGATACCCAGCCACTCGTTGAGCTGTCGCATGCGCTGCTGCAGCGGCTCGATCTCGTTGCCGAAGAAGATATCGCTTGCCTTGCCGACATCGCCAAAGCCCCCATTGTTCTGGGGGATGATGCCGATCAGCTGCGGCGGCACCCGGTGCGCAGCCAACATGTCGTCGCGGGTGACGTTTTTGATGTTCATGAATTCGTCTTTGGCTGCCACATCGGCAATCGGCATGATCTGGATGCCGTCCTTCTTCCCGTTGGGCACGTGCACGAACATGTTCTTGAAATTGCCGACGCCTTTGGCCTGACCCAGCTGCTTTTCGATCTCCTCGCTGGTCTCGGCATCGGCCAAAGGCTCAGACATGTAAAAGATGAACCCGGCGTGCGCGCCGTTGAGGTAATATCGACGGCGAAACAGGGTGGCATTTTCGTTGAGCAGGCCTGATTGCAGCGCCGACAGCCACTCGGGCACGCCATAGACCTCTTGCACGACATCTGGCTGCAGAAGGTGGAAGACGCTGTTCGGTCTAAATTCGTGATCGTGACCGAGCGATGCCTTGATGAAGAACATCGTGCCCGGTTCGCTCCCCACACGGGTGAAGATCGCTGGGCTGTGCTTCAGCGCCATCACGCGCCCGCCCAGGTTGTCGATCCGCTCGAAATAGGCGTTGCCCATCTGTAGGAAGTCGATTGCCCATCGCTCGAAATTGGCCCGGTCGAGCCACCTGGTCGGAACGAAGTGCTTGAGCAGCAGGTTTACCTTCAGTGCGATGGCACTGCGATGGTGGGGTGACATATTGAACGACTTGGCCAGCTTGGTCATGGGCATCGGCGGTTCGTACCAGCGGCCATTCCTCCACATCTCGAAGTATGACCACAGGTCGCGCCCATCGATCACGCTCTCTGGCGAGCCAAAGCTGAACATCCGGACGCCGCCGGCTCCAGCGGCACTTGGACTGGCGTGCGCATTCGCCTGTGCCGGAACGATGTCGGTTGTCATCCTTGATCCCCTGTCGAAGAGTTGAAAAATCTGACCTTGGCACCGCGCGAAATCGGTTCGCTGGCGTCCATCGGTTCGTTGGAAAGTGCATGCAGGATCGCCCATGCGATATCGGCATGGCCGACCTCGCCATTGCGCTTGGCGGTATAGGTCACCTGCCTGCCAGAGCCGGTGAGGCTGGGCCTGATCGCCATGAAAGCTGCCTGCACATCGGTCCATCCCGCATCGAACTCGATGCGCTTGTTGCGGAACACGTTCTGGCCCTTCATGACCAGCGCACCCTTCACCGCCACCGAATAGTTGATCCGGCGCGCGGTCGGGAACCACTTCAAGACGAGCTGCAGCACTGCCTCGCCGCTGCCGGTGGTGTCGATCGAAATATCGACCACGTTGTACCGCTGGGCGACCCGCTTGATTTCGTCGGCCTGGCCTTGGAAGTCGATGCCGTTGAAACGCAGCTTTTCGAGCACGCGGAATTTTCCGCCTGGCTTTTCTGGCGGGGCGATGACCGCCAGCGCGGCATCATCTCGGCCCTGCTTATTGGGGTCATAGCCCAGCCACACCGGCTTATCGCCAAACGGCCGCGCGCCCGTCATGCCGATCAATTCGGGCTTGAAATCGCGCCACTGATAGAAGCTGTCGACGCGTGCCGACCCGATCAGCGCGAACGGGAAGCTCGACTGCGCATCGTCGATTTCTTCGCATTCAAAGAGATTACGGAACGAGTCTTCCGAATATTCGGTGCGCAGCTGCTCCACGTCGACCAGGTCGCCCAGGCCGCGCTTCACCGCGTCGTGGATCGTCAGGATTTGCTGCCAGCTGCCGTCCGGCATGATCGCGCCGTTGCGCAGGTTCTTGACCGACAGGTCAAAGGCGCGCTGGTCGCTCTTGGCGCGCCCGCGGTTCCAGTCCTCACCTGACCAGAAGGCGTAGGATTCGTGCGTTTTGGTCGAGGCCGATGAGAAATACGTCTTGGTGTAGATGCTGTGCGTCGCTATGGCGCTGGCGACCTTGTTCAGCTCCGCAAACCCCGCGACCCACGAAAACTCGTCGAAGTAGAAATCGCCGCTTTCGCCTTGCGCCGTCGCGCTGTTGGTCGAAAGCGGATAAAGGCCGACTGAGTCCAGCGACGGGCCATCGTCACCATGCAGACCCGAAAAATCGAGCATGACGATCTTGCCCTTGAGCTCGACCCCGGTGACCCGCCGAACCCAATTGGTAATCTCCCGGCGAAACTTCAGCGCCTGGCGTTCGGATGCCGACAGGAATATCTGGTTGCGCGGCTGCTTACCCTCGATCGCCAGCTCAGCGATCTTGGCAAAGGCTTCCCGAGCGAAATACCATGTCGCCCCAACCTGGCGTGATTTGCGGATCTTGCGCGTGCGCTGGTGCCGCTGTTCCCACCACTCTTCCTGATATTCGAAATTGCGCTCGTGGAAGTCGTCGAGCAGCGCCTGAAACTGTTCGATCGACAGGCAGTTCTTGCGCTTTTCCGCCCGCTTGGCCTTGGCCTTGTCGTCGTTCCGGCGCTCGATGTTGGGGTTCAGATCACGCTCGCGGCCATCGTCGCCGCCGAACTTGCGGACCCGCGCCAGGCGCTCGATCTGCCGCCCCAGCAGGTCGATTTCCTTGAAATCCTTCCCGGCTTTGTCTTCCTTGGCGATCAGGGTGAGGTAGCGCTGCTCAAGCCCGTCCTCCATCCGCAGCACCATGGGCGCCTCGTCCCATTTGTCGCGGGCCTTCCAGCTGGCGACGGTCGCGTATTTCAGCGTCAACTCGGCCGCGATCTGCTGCATCGACCATCCGCGCCAATACAGCGAACGCGCCGCTCGGCGCGCATCGAAGGGGGAGGCAGGAAGGGCAGCAAGGATCGCCATGGTGGCCATTCCATGCCCTGCAAGCGCTATCCGGTGCGCGCCCACCTGATTGTTACCGCGCCGGTTACAACGGCACACCGTTGCATGATGTGGCCATTTTCAGCCCCAAGGGTGGCATATCCCCTGGCCAGTCAGCACCCCGCAACGGAGCAGTCCCGATGTCGACGATGAAATTCAAGCGCACCAAGCCGTTCCTCCTGGCCACCGCCGGCTCCACTGTCGATGGCCGTGTGATCGACGACAAGCTGATCGACGAAATGGCCCAGAGCTACGACCCCAAGACCTACGGTGCCCGCCTCAACATCGAGCACATCCGCGGCATCACCGGCGATGCGCCATTCCGCAGCTATGGCGATGTCGTCTCGCTGTCGGTCGGCGAGGTCGATGTCAATTTCAGCGGCAAGACCGAAAAGCGCAAGGCGCTCTATGGCGTCTTCGACGTGCTGGAGGATGCCGAAAAGCTGAATGCAGCTGGTCAGAAGGTCTATCCGTCGATCGAGATCGAGCCCAATTTCGCCGGCAAGAATTTCGCCTATCTGATGGGCTGCGCGCTCACCGATAGCCCGGCAGCCATCGCAACCGAGCGGCTGCAGTTCAACCGCGCTGCACCGGGTTCGATCGTGCTGAATGGCGAGGTGCCAATGCCGCTGGAGCTGGCGGACGATAAAGGTACCATCACCGAAGGCGGGCAGGGCATCTTGTCGGCCTTCAAAGCCATGATGGACGGCTACACCGCCAAGCTGACCGGCAAAGCAACTGAAACCAAGCCCGCCGATCCGCCCGAGCAGCAACTGACCCAGGGCTTCGACATGCAGGCCTTTACGGCCCTGTTCACCCAGTTCGCCGGCAAGGTCGAGGGCACTCTGCAGACGCAGACCGCTGCTCAGCGCGAGGAAATGGACGCCCTGGCGCTCAAGTTCGCCGCGCTGGAAAAGCGCATCGACACCACCGCCGCCCCTGGTCAGCAGCAGCGCCCCCAGGCCAACGGCAGCAATTTCGCCCGGACCGATTGCTGATCGCCAGATCAGATAGGACCAGCACCCCAGACCCCCGCGCCAGAAAACCCGCCCACCGGGCAAATCAAGGACCGAAATGATGCGCAACGAAACCCGCCTGCTCTTCAACGCCTACGTCTCGCAGATCGCGCTGCTCAACGGCGTTAGCGAAGACGCGGTCAGCAAGAACTTCACCGTCGCGCCGGTGGTCGAACAGCGCCTCGAAGAGGTGATGAAGGAAAGCAGCGAATTCCTTCAACTGATCCAGATCGTCCCGGTCACTCAGCAGCAGGGGCAGAAGGTCGGCGTGGGCGTCACCCGTCCGCTCGCAGGCCGCGTCAACACTGGCGCGGGCAATCGGCGCAATCCGACCGATCCCACCGATACCACCGATAAGGGGCAGTATCTGTGCGTGCAGACCAACTTCGATCATGCGATTTCCTATGCCAAGATCGATGCATGGCGCCATCGCCCTGAGTTTCAGACCCTGATCCGCGATTCGATCATGCGCCAGCAAGGCCGCGATCATATCATGATTGGCTGGAACGGCACCTCGGCAGCGATCGAGACCGACCTCGAAGACAATCCGAAGCTGCAGGATGTCAACCTTGGCTGGCTGCACAAGATCCGGACCAATGCCCCCGCGCGTGTTCTGAACGATGGTGACCTCACCGTTGATCCGACCAAGGCCATCTACGTCGATGGCGACGGCGAGGCCGGTGTCGATGTCGATTACAAGTCCCTCGACGGGCTGGTGTATGACGCGGTCGAACTGATCGACGAATGGTACCGCGATGATACTGAGCTGGTGGTCATCGTCGGGCGTGACCTGGTACACGACAAGTATTTCTCGATCATCAACAAGGCCGCGAACACCGCGACCGAGGTCGAGGCGATGGACCGCATCATCCGCTCGGAAAAGCAGATGGGTGGTTTGCCTGCAGTTCGTGTGCCGTTCTTCCCGGCCAATGCGATGCTGATCACGCGGCTCGATAACCTCTCGATCTACATCCAGGAGGGAACGCGTCGACGCACGGTCAAGGAAGAGCCCGAGTTCGATCGCATCGCCAACTACGAGAGCGTCAACGAAGCCTATGTCGTTGAAGATTACGGCATGTGCGCGTTGGTCGAGAACATCGTGATGGGCAAGAAGCCCGCTTAAGGAACACCCGAGAGGGGTGTCTGGTACGGGCCGCAAGCCCCCCAGCGGCTGATTATTGGGTCAGCCTTTACGGATCACAGATCGCACCCCGCATGACAGGCTAAAGCCCCGGAAATCCAATGCCAGGGTCAAGCCAGCGGATCAGCCCGAAAGGGTCGCCGGAGCCTGACGGTCAGGTCGAGCGGGGTGGGAAGCCCTCACCAGTTTCGCAACCCCAACGTCAGGATCAACCATGTCCAGCCTTGCCCGCCGCCACCGTGAACGTGCACTCGCCGCCCAGGCCGGTCTGGCTGTTGGGCAACCTGCTCCAGGTGTCGCCGGTGCGATGCCGGAAAAAGGCGATGTCGCCAGCGAATATCGCGCGCTGTTCGCGGTTCTGCAGGACAATCTGCGCACCTTGTCCGACATCCAGTCAATCGAGGGCCGCAACCCGGTAAAGCTGGAGATGGCGGAGACGTTCCGGGCGTGGGTCGATGGCGCGCTCGCCGCTGGAGCCGAGGGCACTGCCGCGCAGGATGAGATCGTGGCGCAGACGATGATCTGGGCTATCGACTATCGCGATTTCGACCGTGCGCTCGACATCGGCGAGCATGTCCTGCGCTTTGGCATCACGCTGCCGGAGCGCTATGTGCGTACGCCCGCATGCCTGCTGGCGGAAGAGATCGCGACGGCAGCGCTCGCCGAACCTCAGCTTGCAACGCTTGAGCAGATCGTCCGCCTGGGCAGGCTGACTGGCGGCTATGACATGCCCGACCAGGCCCGCGCCAAGCTGCTCAAGGCCATGGGCCGTGCGTTCGCTAAGGCAGCTGACGATTTCGACCCTGAGGCCGACAGCGCCGCCGCTGGCGGCAAGCCAGCCCTCATCCATGCCGCATTGGATGCGCTCAAGCGCGCGCTCCAGCTCAACAAATCGATTGGTGTCAAAAAGGACATCGAGCGCCTCGAACGCCTCGTTGCCACCCCGCCTAAGGGAACCGGCAATCAGGGCGACCAGGCTTAGCAGATCGGCCCACGCCGCTCGGGGGGCGGATCATCTCTGGCCAGGGTCCGCCCATAAGCCAAAGGCGATCCTCACCCCCCGTAAACCGGTGTTACGCCGCAAGAGACGAAAGGCCCGCGCAGTGTCAGGTTTTATCGCCACGCCGCCAGCACCGGCATCTCCCGTCAACAGCACGGTCGAGGCCGATGGCTGGTTTCCTGCGATCGATGTCAACCGGGTACGCGATACGTTGCGCATCGGCGAAGGCGTCGTCATCCACGAACGCCTGGTCGCCGCCATTGAGGGCGCGATGATCACCGCTCTGCGCCAGCTGGCGGAATGGCGCAGCGCTTTCGCGGTCTTGGGCATCGAGAGGCTTATCGACATCGACGATATCGAGATCGGTGGTCGCAAGCGCACCGAGGTTATCTGGGAACGGATCATCCGCTATTATGCCGCCGCCGAAATCGCAGACCTGCACCGCGATCTTGTCGCATCGGATCAGGCCAACATTCGCAGCGAAAACGAGCGGGTCACTGCAGACGATTATCGGCGCATGGCGCACCACGCGGTAAGTGACCTGCTCTCGATCGGGGCCGAAGAGCCAGTGCCGCGCAACCGGGTGTCGCTGGTGTGATGGCCGAGTCCTCTCGCGCAACCGCCCTTGCCGGCGAAACCCTCGACGCCATCTGCTGGCGCGTGCTGGGCCGCACCCAGGGCGTGACGGAGCAGGCCTATGCCCTCAACCCCGGCCTTGCTGCGAGCGGCCCCCTCCTGGCCGAGGGCACAGTAGTGCAGCTGCCCGATGTGAGCGCCCCAGCATCCGCGATGCGCGAAACGATCAAGCTTTGGGACTGATATGACAGCGCAAAATCCAAACCAGAGTGAACGATTGGCGGTGCTGGAGATCGAGGTCCGCCAGATGAAAGAGCTTGTCGGTCAGATGGATACCAAAATCGATCAGCTGGTGGACCTGCGCGCGCGGGGGGTCGGCGCTTTCTGGGGCGCATCGGCGATGTTCGGAACGGGCATTGTTGGCAGCCTTATCACCGTGTGGAACTGGATAAAGGGACCCCCGCTATGAACGCCACCGCAGACCAAATTGCATCCTTGCTGCGCCCGGTCGCGCCCGATGGCAAGCTTGCCGCTGCGGATGTCCCTTTGATCAATCAGCTGGCTGCCGCCTGGGATAAGCGCCGCGCGCCCGCATCTGCACCGGTTGCCAAGATTGGGCTGTCGCCGCAGGACTATGCCGCTGCCGCTGCTCGCCTCGGCTGCACCGTCGCGCAGATCCGCGCGGTTGATGAAGTCGAGAGCAACGGCGGCGGATTTCTCCCTGATGGCAGGCCTAAAATCCTGTTCGAGGCTCATTGGTTTGACAAGTTCACCGATGGCCTGTTCAGAGACAGCCACCCCAACCTGTCCAGCGCTCGGTGGAACCGGACGCTATATGTTGGCGGGGCGGGCGAATGGAACCGGCTCAATCAGGCCGTAGCGCTTGATGCGGTTGCTGCCCTCAAATCGGCATCCGCTGGCCGCTATCAGATCATGGGCTTCAACCATGAGGCAGCGGGCTTCGATACCGTGGAGCAGTTTTGGGACGCGATGAAGCGGAGCGAGCGCGACCACCTCGATGCGTTCGTGTCGTTCATCGAGAGCGAAAATCTGGTCGAGGAAGTGCGCCAGATCAGCAATCGGCACTCCGACAACATCCCGTTTTCAGAAGCCTATAATGGCTCCGGCTTCCGCAAAAACGAACATCACATCAAGATCGCCCGCGCCCATGCCAAATGGAGCGCACGATGAGCACGATTTGCGACCGCGAAGGCGACCGCCGCGTCGTCATCTTCATCGCAGCCGGCTGCTTTGTCGTGCTGCTGGCTATCATCGCGGCGATGAGCTGGGCCGCGCTGCCGGAATGGGCCGAGTCCATTTTCTCCGCCATCGCAGGGGGCCTTGTCGTCAAGATCGCTGACTGCCTGTCCGCGCTGATTGCGCTGTCGTCGGGGCGCTCGGTCGAGCGCCTGGGCGATCAGCTGGGCCATTCCATTCCTCCGACGCCGCGCGCTGGCGATATGGCGCAGGGAGAAGATTGATGTTCGGATTTTTCGATCGCCTCGGGGTAGCCCAGAAGCTCGCTTTGCTGCTGGCGTTTGCCATCGCGGCCGCCGCCATTCTCACAATGGTTCTGGGGCTGTTCGACGCGAGCCTTGATGAGGCACGGTCCACCGGCACCATGCAGGAGCGCGCGGCCACCAGTTCCGAAACCCAAAAACGAACGGAGAAAGCCAATGAGGCCGTCAATGATCTGCGCACTCATCCTGATATGCGCCGTGAGCAGTGCTTGCGGTATTCCGACGCCCCCCAGAACTGTTGACACCAGCTGCGCGGTATTCGGCCCCATACGTTTTGCCAATGCACCGAAGGGCAGGGAGGCGAGCGACGATCCCGGCAACCGCTATGACCGTGCCCAAACGGTCGACAGCGTCATGGATCACAACGTCAAGTTCGATGCCTTGTGCCCACGCCGGGCGCCCTCACCATGATCAAGCCAGCATCCCTTCGCGCTGCGATCGTCGCGCTGCTGCCCGAGCTGGCCAAGGATCCCGCACGCCTGCTGATGTGGGTCGATCAGGGCACCATCGTATCGCGCAGCACGCCGACATTCGGTTTCGCCTATCGTTATCGGCTCAACGTCATCCTGATCGATTTTTCGGGCGAACCCAGCGTCGTGATGCTCGCGGTCACGAACTGGCTCCGCGACAATCAACCCGAGTTGCTGGCACCGGGCCGTGAAGCGATGGCGATCGAAGTCGATCTGATCGACAGCAAGCTGGTCGACCTGCAGCTGCAGATCATGCTCGATGAAAATGTGTCGGTCATCCGGCGCGAGGATGGCGGTTACGATATCCAGCACCTTGCCGAGCCGGTGCCCCTTTTCGACGATGATGAGCCGCTTATTGCCAGTGACGGCGAGGCAGCGCCTGGAACCGCCCCGCTCATTGAAATCTGGGCGGCTGATACTCCGCTCGTCCCGCTAACCTGACCGGCATGGCCGATACGGACCTCACCCGGCTTGAAGGCTGGCTCGACGGCTTGATGTTGCGCCTCTCGCCCGGCGCGCGGCGAAAGCTGGCCACCAAGATCGGCCAGTCTCTCCGCAGGTCGAACGCCAAGCGCATTGCCGCCAATAAGGAGCCGGATGGCAGCGCGATGGCCCCGCGCCGCCCGCGCATCGGTCCGGATGGCAAGGAAGTGCGGCGTGGCCGGATGTTCCGCCGCCTGCGCCTAGCGCGTAACATGCGGATCAGAGCGACCCCTGACAGCGTCGAGCTCAATTTTGGTGGCGGCAAGGCTCAGCGCGTGGCCGAGACGCATCACGATGGCGATGTCGATACGGTCGGCCGCACACGCGATGGCCGCACTATCCGTGCCCGCTATGAGGCCCGCCGCTTGCTCGGCTTTGGCGATGACGACATGGACATGGTCCTCGATCAGGTAACGATGGCTTTGACCCCGGACTGAACGCGCCCATTGTAACCGGGCCGGTAACAATCCCGCCCGCTGGCCTTTGCGCGACGCATGATGCTGCTGGCGTGCATGCCGATTTCGTCTATCGCCACCTCGCCCGCCATCGATCTGTCGCGACTGCCTCCACCGGTAATCGTGCCCCAGACCGATTTCGAGACGCGCTACACGGCCAAGCGCGCTCAGCTGCTCGCCTTGTTCCCGCCATTCGATGCGCTGGTCGAATCCGATCCCGTAATCAAGCTGCTGCAAGCGGATGCCTTTGATGAGCAGGTGCTCTCTCAGGCCTTCAACGACGCCGCGCGCCAGCTGCTGATTGCTTTTGCCACCGGCTCTAGCCTCGATCATCTCGCCGCCTTGTACGCGGTAGAGCGTCTGGTCATCACACCCGCCAATCCGGTGACCGGTGTAGCTGCGGTGCTCGAAACCGACGATGATCTGCGCCAGCGTGTGCTGCTGGCCCCGCACAGTTTTTCGGTGGCCGGGCCTGAGATGGCGTATGTCTACCATGCCAAGTCGGCATCGGGCGATGTGCTCGATGCATCGGCCACCTCGCCACAGCCCGGCGAAGTGGTTGTTTCGGTGCTGTCACGCACCGGCGATGGCACAGCGCCTCCTGCCACGCTGGCAGCCGTCGAGGCCGTGCTCACCGATGACCAAGTGCGCCCGCTGACCGACATGGTCACCGTGCAGTCGGCGGACGTGCAGCCGTTCGATGTTGTCGCCGGGCTATGGCTGTACGCCGGGCCGGATGCTGAGCTGATCCGCAGCACGGCGCTGGCCAGTCTCAACGCCTATCTGGCCGGGTCGCGCAGGCTTGGCCGCGACATTCCGCTCTCCGCCTTGGTAGCATCCTTGCACGTTGCCGGTGTCCAGCGTGTCGAGCTGGTTTCGCCAATTGCCGACCAGGTCTTCACCGCGCTGCAGTCGGGCCACTGCGCGAGCATCGATGTCACCATCGCAGGCACGTGGGATTGAGCGCGCGCTGATGGCCTTGCCTCCTGAAATCCTCGCCGCGAGCCTGTTGCCGCCGAACGCGCTAAACTCTGAGTTGGCGCTCGAAGCTGCAATGCGCGCCGATATCGACATCGGCCAGGTCGGCAATCTGTGGAACCCGCAAACCTGCCCCGCGGAACTGTTGCCGTTTCTCGCATGGGGCCTGGCGATCGCGCGCTGGGATCCGGAATGGACGGAAGCCGAGCGCCGCGCTGCCATCATGGATGCTATCCCGTTCCACCGGCGCAAGGGCACGCGGGCGATCGTGCGCGAGGTGCTCGATCGCTTCAACCCGCTGCTAGAAATCGTCGAGTGGTGGCAGGCCAACCCGCGCCAGCCAGTGCACACGTTCGAAGTGCGGATGCCTGCCAACCTCATCCCACCCAGTTTTCTGAGCGCAGAAACGGCGGCAGCGATCATCCGGGATGTCGCATCGGTCAAGCCTGCCCGCTCGCATTTTACCTTCGTCCAGTACCTCGAAGCTCAAGCGATCGGGTGGCTGTCCGGCGCTGCCCTCACCGCCACGGCGATAAGGTTCGATCTTGCCGCCGCGCACGACCCCGACCCGCGCTGGGACAACTACCTGCAGACCGAAAATGGCGAGCCGATCCTGACCGAAGCCGCTGACTTTATGGAGGTCTTGTGATGGCTGCGCTGTCGATGATGATAACCGATGCGGGCCTGGACGCGATCGTTGCGGCCGAGGCTGGCGGCACCGATGCGATCACGATCACACAGATCGGCCTGACGGCTGCGCCCTTTGTGATGGCCCCGACGATCGATGCTCTGCCCGGCGAGTTCAAACGGCTCGATGCGGTTTCAGGTCAGGTTGTCAGCGCCAACGTCATCCACGTGACCGCCTACGATCCCAGCACCGATATCTACGATGTCACCGGCATCGGCATTTACACCGATGCCGGGGTGCTGCTGGCCATTTACAGCGCTGCCGTCGATCCCGTGTTGAGCAAGGCCGCTCTCGCCACCGGCCTGATCATGTTCGACATCGCCTTTGCCAATGATCTCGGCGCGCTGATCGAGTTCGGCGAGGCCCTGTTTCTCAATCCGCCGGCGAGCGAAGCGGTCAAGGGCGTTGCCGAGATCGCCGACAATGCCGAGGCCGATGCAGGCCTGGACGACACGCGGATCATGACACCCAAGAAGGTCAAGCGCGTGCTCACTGCGCTGGCAACGGTGCTGACCAACGCGCAGGTCGCCTTCGAGACCGCAATCACCGTCGCGCAAAACGCCTTCCAGCTGGGAATCAACAATACGCTGGCTGCGTATCAAGCAGCGGTGAATGCATCGATCGCCGCCATCCAAGGGCGAACCATCACGGGCAGCGGGCTGATCACGGGCGGAGGCGACCTGACGGCTAACCGGGTGTTGTCGCTGCTGGCCGCCAGCCAGGCGGAAACCCGCACAGGCACCAGCAACGCCGTCGCCCTGACCCCGGCATCGCTGGGTCCGATGATCAAATCCATGGGCAGCAACGGGTATGTGACGATCCCCGGTGCCGACCCTGCCAACAGCGTCCTGGTGCAATGGGGGCAGTTCACTGCCGGACCCAACAGCTCCACCGCCGTCACATTCCCCACCAGCTTCACCGGCGCGGCCTACTCGGTGGTGGCTGACGGCACCAGTGACACGAGCAACGACGCCCAGGACAACTACCCGGCTGTGCGCCGCGAAACCATCACCAGCTCCGGGTTCCAGGTCCACAACGCGAACGCCAATGCGGATGGCTGCTGCTTTGTCGCCATCGGGAGGATCGACCTGTCATGACCATACGATACAGCGCTTCTGCCGCCGGGTTTTTTGACACAGCCCTACACCGGGATATTCCCGACGATGCCGTGACGGTCACCGCCCGCCGTCACGCTGCACTGCTGGCAGGCCAGGCCGATGGCTATGAGATCGTTCCCGACGCGCGTGGCAGGCCCCAGCTGCGCTCCCTCACCCCAACCAATCGCCCCGATGCGCTCGCGCAGCAGGTCAAGGCCATCAAGCGCGAGGCCGCACGCCGCATCGACCAGCGCATGCCGGTGTGGCGGCAGCTGAACGCGCTCCGCGAGAACACCGATCCCGGCTTCCACACGATCGATGCGATCCGAGCGGCCAGCACCCTCATCGAGGCGCAGCTGGCCGACCTGAGCAGCGTGGCGGACATCAACAGCTTCCCGGTCGCCACGCACCCGCTGTGGCCCGATTTTGACACCGCAGGCGATGAGGACTGATCCATGCCAAAAATCAGCTTTCTAGATCAGGTTGCATCGATCGACGGCAGTGAGCTTGTGGTTCTGGTCAAGGATGGCCAGACCAAACGCGGCGCGATTGGAGACTTGGTGGAGGCGACGGCCGCGCCATTCGTCAATACAGCTACCGTCGCGGCCGAAGCCGTGATCGCTGCATCGGCTGCGAAGGCCACTTACAACAGCATCGAAGACGCTTTGGCTCCTGGGGCCACTGTTGACGGCGATTATTTCTATGCTCTGTCCGGTGTCGCGCCCGCTAGGCGCGCAAGCCTCTATCGAAACGATCTCAGCACCGCGTTCCTGATTGCGGAGCTGGTAACCCCATCGACGCCGCTTGGTGAATTTACTGGTTCCATCATCAGTGCAGACCAGAATTTGCGGGGCGCACTGCAGGACCTCGAAACTTCCATTGACGATTTTTCGGGGCCGGACGGAGCCTCGAAACTCGGTCTCGGCGCGGGCACCCTGCTTGAAGCGATCGTACTGAATGCCGGGCTTTGGGATGACCTTTCCGACCGGTTCATCCAGCCAAACGTGCAGAGGATCAAGACCAGCGGCTTTGTGAACGAAGGGCGCGGAGAAGCATTTTACCGCAGGTGGGTTGCCGGAAAGCGGCCTACGCCAAAAAACACGGAAGTCGGTCCTGTGGATGTCCTTCCTCCATGGGGGCGCGGATATTGGTGGCAGCAGAGCGCTGATGGTGCGTTCTGGGTGCTGGATGAGGCCGTCATCACCTCCGATATGTTCGGCACTGTCGGAGACGCCAACAAACCCTATTTGGCTGCGGTTGCCACTGGCACGGATGTCACGCTCAATCTGATCAAGGCTCTGCGTTACGTCCGGGTGTACGGTTTCCCCACCTTGTGGCTGTCGCCCGGCAAGCATCTGGTCGCGGCTACGCTGCACGTGGGCTCTGTTGGCACCGACTACGTCAGCATGAACTTTTTCGGCATGGTCCCGTTGCCATGGGGAACCGGCCATGATTCTCTGCTGGGTCTTCCGGTGGCCGCATTGGTCAGCAACTTCAACGACCGCTCTTGCATCAATGTGCAGGGTGGCCGCGGCTGTGCAGTTCGCGACATCGCCGGCTTTGGACCTCTGACCGCGCACGTGCTTGCCAATCGGCTTGGGTCAAGCGATCCCGGAGCTGCCACGCTGGTCAACGACTGGCCGCTCGAGGCCTGGAACCCAGGCGGGGGCAACCACCAGTTCGGCCGCTACAACAGCGGCGCGTTTATCACCGTCGATTGTTACGCCAATGCCCGACCCGTCGTCTCGTACCCAGATCCGGAATATGACGGTGAGTGCGTGGATGCAGAGGGCAGGCCAATTCTATGGAACAAGGCGCTCTCAAGCGATGTCCAGATCACGAACATCCATGTCAGCGGCTTCAGCGCCGCCTACATTGTAGCGCCCAACCTTCTGGGGCTGCAGGCCGATTTCGTCACGTTCGAAAATCTCAATGCTCAATGCGTCGTGTGGGCCTTGTCGGTTGGCAATGGCCAGTCCCGCGGCGTGGTGCGTAAGAACTTCAAGATTTCGCAGTTCCATACCGCATTCACGAACAACACGCACGGCGCTCAAGCCGGCGGCTTCGACTTCGAGTGTCAGAACGTATGCCTGGGACAGGGCCTTCAGGCCTTCGATGTCAACACATCGCAAGGTGAATTCAGAATCACAGGGCTGTATGGAGAAGGCATCTGGCGCCTGGGTAATGCCGTGGGTTACAACCGTGTCGTCATCAACGGCCTGAGGATGCTGGCCAACGGTGTGGGGCCTGACAGCGGCTTTGAGAAGCGCGGGTTCCCCATGGTGTTTTACGGGGCGGCAGAGCGCAACTCGTTCGCTTATGGCTCGCCACTCCACATCGAGGGTGATCTTGTCATCCCCTACTGCGCCGTGTTCAATTGCAGTGAAAGCTCTGGCAACTTGACTACCCGTAGCAAGGCCCGCCCGGCGTCGATGGGTGGAACGCCACTGCCGCAGTATATGGCGCAATGGCACAATGCCACTGCCGGCGGGGTCTATTTCGTGAGCGATCCGTTCGAGGAAACAGCGCACCATGTCGATCTGAAATACGCCGAGTATCTGGTCTCCACAGGCCTTGGCCGCGCTGGCGAACTCAAGATGACCCGGATGGTCAGGGGTGAGAAAAAGGACGCGCGGCGCGACGTTGGCGTTCCCTATCTCGCCGACAAGCTGAACAATTTCTATCGGACCAAAGCGATCGAAATTCCCAATCGGCCGTGCCAGATCGACCAGTCTTCCTTCGCATCGAAGGTGTTGGATGGCGTTGTGCTCACCACCACGCATAGCCAGGCAGAAGCGCTTCAGGACCTTTTCCACCTGAACCCCGGAGACATTGCCTTTCACAAGCCGAGCGGCGCACTTTTTGCCTGCGCATCCCGCGTCGGCAACGAACTGAAATATGTCATGCACAACGGTTTCCTCGATACTGATGGCGTGATCAGCTGGCCCAATGGTGCTCCATCGCTCGACACGGGGAATTACCTGACGGCATCGGGCCGCTGGTATGTGGGGCAGACGCTGCTTTTCGGGGACGTCACTGCGGGCTCGCCCGACATTACCCAGGTGGGCGATGGCCAGGGTACGGCTGAGTTGGCACCCTCGATCGGCATCCGTGAAATTCAGCCTGGCGATGCACCTGCGGTGGATCTCCAGACGGAGCGCAGCATCGACTATTCGGTCAACCCGCCTCGCTCGCTCAATGAGCCACCCATAAAGTGGAACAGCACAGTGGAGTCGGTCGATCACGTTGCTCAAAAGATCATCATGAGTGCCCCCGCGGTCGGCTCCCACCCAGCACGTCCACTTGCGTTCCGTCGCCGCGACATCCCCAACGTCGCAGCCCCGACCTTAGAGTACGTAGGATAACCCCATGCCTCACCCCGTGACCCAGAACATAAGGGACATCGTCCGAGACAGGATCGTGGCGCGATACCTGTCGGATTTCCCAGAAATGTCGAACGAGGAGGCTGCGCTGAAGGCGTTTGTCGGTACCGTGAATCACAGTGATGAGCACCTGGCCGACATGCTGGCCGAGCTGGACCGGCAGGCTGCCGCGCAGTGACCGAAGATATCCCCCTCGATCCGGCCACCATGATCCGCATGGGTGTCATTGCCAGCGTCGACCTGCAGGCCGCGCGCTGCACCGTCCGCTGTGGCGATCCCGAAGGGGGCGAGATCACGACGCCGCCCATCCGCTGGATCATGCCTAGGTGCGGCGACACGCGAGTCTGGTCTCCGCCAACGGTCGGCGAGCAGGTTGTGCTGCTGTGTCCAGACGGGGAGATCGCCGCCGGCGTGGCGCTCGGTGGCATCATCCGCGATGATTTCCCCGCGCTGGGCTCGACGATCGAAGAGCGCATCGACTTTGCGGATGGCGCGCAGCTGCGATACGATTCCGAGGCCCACCACCTCGAAGTGTTGTTGCCAGACAGCGCCACCGCCACAATCACCGCCCCTGGTGGCATCACCATCAACGGCGACATCACGCTCAACGGCAAGCTCACCGCCAGCGAAGACGTGATCGCAGACGGTGTAAGCCTGAAGACCCACCGCCACACCGGCGTTCAACCCGGCGGCGGCCAGACCGGCCTGCCTGCCTAAAGGGGACTGCAGATGATCGGTATGGACAAGGCCACCGGCCAGCAGCTTGAAGGCAACGCGCACCTGGCGCAGTCGATCGGCGATATCCTCTCCACGCCCCTGGGCACCCGCGTCATGCGCCGCGATTACGGCTCGATGCTGTTCGACCTCATCGATCAGCCGATCAATCCTGCCACCCGGCTGCTGCTGCATGCCGCGACCGCCATTGCCCTTCAGCGCTGGGAGCCTCGGCTGCGCCTTAAGCGCGTACTCATCGGCCTGGGGGAGCGCCCGGGCGAGATGGTGGTGGCCATCGAGGGCGAGCGTACCGATATCGGCCAGGCCAACACCCGCGTGCAGCTGTCGATCCCGATCCGGCGCGGCGGAGCCAGCCCATCGGCGGGATGATCGCGCCGTCATCGATGTTGTAACCGGCCCGGTAACAATCCGCACCACTGGCCTTTGACCCGGCTTTGCCTCTTGTCTGCGCTGCGAACACCCGCAGCCCAAACTCCAGTTAGAGGCAGATACCATCATGCACGGCATCAAGGTCAATGAGCTTACCACCGGCGCGCGCCCCATCGTACCTATCGCCAGCGCCGTTATCGGCCTGGTCGCGACCGCAACGGCTGCTGTAGGCGCACCCACCGAGGCTCTGGACGCTGCCTTCCCGCTCGACACGCCGGTGCTGGTGGCGGACATCCGCTCTGCCATCGGCAAGGCCGGCACTGGCGGCACGCTGCTGCCGTCGCTTGAGGCTATCGCTGACCAGACCAGCCCCATCCTGGTCGTGGTGCGGGTCGCGCCGGGCCTTGATGATGCGGCAACCACCGCCAACGTCATCGGCGGCACCGCCGGCGGAAACGCCACCGGCATGCAGTGCTTGCTCGATGCCCAGGCCCAGCTTGGTATTCGCCCCCGCATTCTGGGGTGCCCCGGCCTCGATACGCAGGAGGTCACCACCGAACTGGCAATCATCGCCAAGCGGCTGCGTGGCTTCGTCTATGCGCGCGCGATTGGCGACGATATCGACGACGCGCTCACCTATCGTGACGAGTTCGCAGCGCGCGAGCTTATGCTGCTCTGGCCCAACTTCACCAAGCCCTTCGCGGGTGATGCGGTCGCCCGCGCAATGGGCCTGCGCGCACGCATCGATGAAGAGCAGGGTTGGCACAAGACGCTGTCCAACGTCGCGATCGATGGTGTCACCGGCATCGACAAGTCGGTCTATTTCGATCTGCAGGATTCGACCACGCCCGCCGGCATCCTCAACGATGGCCAGATCACCACCATGGTGCGGATGAACGGCTATCGCTTCTGGGGCAACCGCACCTGCAGCGACCTGCCCGAGTTCGCGTTTGAGAGCGCGGTGCGCACCAGCCAGGTACTGCAGGATACCATCGCCGAGGGCCTCGCCTGGGCGGTGGACAAGCCCATGACGCGCGGTCTCGTCAAGGACATCCTCGAAACCATCAACGCTGAAATTCGCGGCCTGAAAGCGCAGGGCCGGATCATCGACGGCCGCGCATGGTTCGATTCCGCGCTCAACAGCCAGACCGATCTGGCGAGCGGCAAGCTGACGATCGATTACGATTTCACGCCTGCTGCGCCTGCGGAAAATATCATCCTCAATCAGCGGATTACAGACCGCTATTACGCAGGGTTCGCAGATCAGCTGAACTGATCGCCCTCAATTACTCTCTCGACGATCAAAGGAAACCGCCATGGGCCTTCCCCGCAAACTGAAAAACTTCAACCTCTACAACGATGGCAGCAGCTATCTGGGCGTCGTCGGCGAATTCACCCAGCCCAAGATCGCGGTGCAGATGGAAGAGTGGCGCGGCGGCGGCATGCTCGGCCCGGTGATGATCGACATGGGCCTTGAGGCGATGGAGGCTGAGTTCGCAGTCGGCGGCCTTGTGACCCAGATGATCCGCCAGTTTGGTATCCCCCGCGTGGATGGTGTTCTGCTGCGCCTGGTCGGGGCCTATCAGCGCGACGATGGCAGCGCGCCGCAGTCGGTCGAGACCGTGATGCGGGGCCGATATCAGGAAATCGACATGGGCAACGCCAAGGCCGGTGAGGATACCGAGCACAAGGCCAAGATGCCGCTCTCCTACTACAAGCTGGTGGTCGATGGCCGCGTTGAGATGGAAATCGACATGATCAACTCGATCTTCATCGTCGACGGCATCGATCGCTACGCGGAAATCCGCGCCGCCATGGGCCTGTAACCTTTCGCCATTGCCCCGCGCGCGCTGCCATTGGGGGACGGTGCGCGAGGGGCAGGGGCCGGGGGTGTGTTAGGCGCTCCCGGCCCACCCTCATCTCCCCCGCAATTTGAAAGCATCCCCCATGACGGACACCCCCAACGCAAAGACTCCCCGATTTTCCGATCCCATCCCATTGGTCGAACCCATCGTGCGCGGTGAAACCACCATCGACACCCTCACCTTGCGCAAGCCGATGTCGGGTGAGCTGCGCGGGCTCAGCCTGTCGGACCTGCTGACCAGCGATGTCGGCACCATCATCACGTTGGTGCCGCGCATCTCCAACCCCATCCTCACCGACCTCGAGGCAAACAACCTCGACCCGTCAGACCTTGCCCAGATCGGTGGCACCATTCGCGGTTTTTTTCTGACGCCGGGGGAGAGGGAGATGATCGAGCGGATGCAGGCACAGGCCTCGATACCAGCGACCTGATCGCCGATGTGGCTGCGATCTTCCATTGGCCGTTATCGGACATCGAGGCGCTCGACCTGGTCGATCTGATCGGATGGCGCAGCCGTGCAGTCGACCGATGGAATCGCATGCACGGTGGCAAGGACGCATGAGCGAAGGGAAGGGGCACAGTAAATGAGCAGCAAACTGTCCCTCCTGGTGAGCTTCCTGGGCGCCGACCGTCTGAGCGGCACCATCCGCAACATCAGCCGCGAAAGCAAAAAGGCTGGCGAGGCGCTCAAGGCGATGAACGCCAACGCGCGCAGCCAGAAGCGTGAGCTCGCCGACCTGCGCCGGCAGATCGCAGGCTCCACCGGCGATGTCACCGAACTGCAGGCGCGTGAGCGTGAACTTGAGCGCCAGCTGGAGCGTACCAACAGCGACATCGAGCAGCAGAAAAAGCAGCTCACCGAACTGTCTGCGATCGACCGGGCCACCGCAGAGCGGGTCGAAGCTTCGCAGAAGCTGATCGCATCGGGCCAGGCCGATATCGCGCAGGGCCTTGGCTTGGCAGCGCCGCTGATTTTGGCGGGCAAAGCGGCCATGGACAATGAAAAGTCGCTGGCCCTGATGGCCCAGAAGCTCGACCTCTCGAAAGCTGAGACCGACAAGCTGGGTGCCAGCATGTTGCGCACCGCCATCGCGACCAAGCAGCTACCGGAAAACATCATCACCGCTGCCGATTTCCTTGCCAGCAAGGGGCTGGGGCAGAAGGAAGTGGAGGGCATGCTGCCGGTACTCGGCAAGTTCGGCACCGCCTGGGATGCGAACGTCAGCGATGCCGCGAAGGCAGCGCATGCCAACATGCTGTCCCTCAAGGTTCCTCTAAACCAGACCGCTGCCGCGCTGCAGATCATGGCGGTCGCTGGACAGAAGGGCGGATTTGAGGTCAAGAACATGGCCGCGGAGTTCCCGGAGCTGGCCAGCCAGATGGCCACCCTGGGCTCGACTGGCTTGGATGCAGTGGCCGACCTGTCGTCTGCGCTGCAGGTGATTGAGGCCAAGACCGGCGATGGCGCGCAGGCAGCCAACAACCTCAACAACATGATGCGCTTTGTCGGTTCGAAAGAAGGCATCGATCGGTTCAAAAAGCTGGGCATCGACATACCCGCCGCCCTGAAGAAAGCTGCAAAGGAGGGGCGCAGCCCGCTCGAAACCATCGCCAAACTCACCAACAAGGCAACCGGCGGCGACGATGCCAAGCTCGGCTTGATCTTTTCCGACGCCCAGGCCCTCGCCGGTGTGCGCGCGCTGATCCAGAGCGAGGAAGAATACATCGCGATCCGCAAGGCTGCGCTGAATGCCAGGGGCATGACGGAGAAGGAATTCACCCGAATGTCCGCCACCGCCAACGCGAACTGGGTGACCTTCCAGGGCAGCATGCAGGGCCTTGTGGTGACGTTGGGTACGCACCTGTTGCCGCTGCTGACAGACGGCGTGAAGTGGATCACCGGAGTATCACAATCGGTTGTCGCCTGGGCACAAGCTAACCCGGAAACCGCAGCCTCGATCATGAAGCTGGCGGCGGGCCTGGCGGTGTTCAAGGTCGGGCTGGGCGTCACGAAGATTGCGCTTGGTGCCATAATCGGCCCGATCGCAAAGTTCTGGGGGTTCATCCAGCGAATGCGTGCGGTCGGCGCTGCGGCCAAGGCATTATGGCTACTCCGCTCGGGTCTATGGGTGGCGGGCAAGGCTGCGCTGTGGCTAGGTCGAGCCCTCATGGCCAACCCGATCGGCCTCATCGTCGGTGCTTTGGCCATCGCGGCGTATCTGATCTACACCCATTGGGATACGATCAAGGCTGCATTCTGGTCGGCGGTCGGGTGGCTGGGTGAGACCTGGTCGCTGATCAAGGCCAAGTTTGCGGATGGCGTGGCCTTTTTGCAGACGCTGCCCGGCAGGATGATCGGCTTGGGAAAGAACATCGTGCAGGGCTTGGTGGCCGGTATTCTGGCCGCTCCCGGCGCAGTGTGGAATGCCCTCAAACGCATCGTCAATATCGGTATCGATGGCGTGAAGAACTTCCTCGGCATCAAGTCGCCGAGCCGTCTGTTCATGGCGTTGGGGGGCCATGTCAGCTCAGGCATGGCGCTGGGCATCGATGGTGGCAGAGGCCGGGCGATGCAGTCTGCTCAGCGCCTCGCGTCCGGTGTTGCATCCGCCGGGGCACCGCGTCTGGCAGCTGCTGCTGGACAGCCGATCCGAGCAGCTGCTGGCGCAGGCGCAGCGAATGCCTTCGGCGGCGGTGCACCGCTTACCATTAACTTCACGATCAACGCTCTGCCGGGCCAAGATGTGAACGAGCTTGCCGACAAGATCGTGAAAAAGATCGAGCGGATGGCAGGGGTCGCCAGGCGCTCCAGCTATGAGGATGATTGATCGATGGTCCGCTTCCCTCCAGCCTTCAACCTGCCCTTCGACAAGGCGCGCGGCCGCGTGGATCAGATCCGCTCGGATGCTCGCCGCCTCAACGATCTGTTCGGTGCGGTGTTCGCCACGCCCACGCTCGACACATCCGCTCTGCGCACCGCTGGCCTGCCCGAGGGCACCGAGCTGATGGCGCTCGGGATGTTCGTGTTTGGCATGCAGAGCCTGCCATATCAGGAATTCCAGCGGCGGATGAGCTGGCGGCACGCGACAAGCGAGCGCCATGGTGAGCGCCCCGCTGCCCAGTATGTCGGCCTCGGCGAAGATAACGTCAGCCTCATCGGCGTACTGGTGCCAGAGGTCGCAGGCAGCTTTGGCGCGATCGATGACCTGGTCGATATGGCCAGCACCGGCGACAACTGGCCGCTGCTCGATGGCGCCGGGCAGATCTGGGGCAGCTATCGTATCGTGGCGATCGACCGCAAAGGCACCTCGATCATTGCCGGCGGCATCGCTCGGCGTACGGAGTTCGCGATCGATCTAGAGCGGCAGGACTAGTCGTGGCTGCCAACAAGGCCCAATGCCGCCTGGTGCTCGACAACGGCGTCGACCTCAGCAGCCGGGTCAACCCGCGCATCATCGACCTGAGCCTCACCGAAAAGCGCGGCGGGGAAGCCGATACCCTCGACCTTACGATCCACAATCACGATGGTCTGGTGGCCCCGCCCAAGGTCGGCGCAATCCTCAATCTGGCGCTGGGGTGGGAGAGCGGTGAGGATGTGCTGCCCGGCCTTGTCGACAAGGGCAGCTATCGTATCGATGAGGTCGAGCGCAGCGGCCCGCCCGACATCATCACGATCCGCGCGCGCTCGGCCGACCTCACCGGCGACTATCGTACGCGCCGGACCAAAAGCTGGCTGGACACCACGCTGGGTGCGATCATCCAGACGATCGCGGGCGAGAACGGCTTTTCGTCCCGCATAGCAGGCGAGCTGGCATTGATCCCGATCAAGGCAGTCGAACAGGCAGGCAAGAGCGACATGGCCTTTGTCCGCGATCTGGGGCGGCGCTACGACGCTGTCGCCACGGTCAAGGCGGGCAACCTCATCTTCATGCCTTTGGGCTCCAGCACCACGCCCGGCGGCAAGACGCTGCCCACACTGCGGCTGAGCAAGGTCGATGGCTGGAGCTGGACGTTCCGGCAGGAGGAACGCACCGGCGCCGATGGCGCGGAGGCGGAATATCACGATCAGGATGCCGCCAAGCGCCGGAAAGTGAGCACTGGGGGCAGCAAACCGCGCAAGCTGAAAAAGGTCTATGCCACCAGGGAAGATGCGGAGAAGGCAGCGCAGACCGCCGCCGCCAAGGCCAAGCGGGGCAAGTTCAGTTTCTCGTATGATCTGGCGTTCGGAGATCCGGCGATCACACCCAATCAGCCTGTCGCATTGCGCGGGTGGGACAGCGAGATCGACGGCATCGCATGGTTGGTCGCCGAAGTGACCACCCGCTATGGCAGTGGCGGTCTGGTGACCGCGATCAAGCTTGAGAGCGCTGGGTAGCCGCTAGAGCTTCCATTTTTCTGCAAACTTACCGAATTGTTGAGCGGCCAATGCTAATGCGACCCCGGCCATGCCAGCTTGCCAACCATATGATATTGTCATGAGCAGAAATAGAAACCAGAGTCCTGCGATAAACGGCAGTGGTTCAATGTTGGCAATGATCATGCATATCGTGGCTAGGAGCATCAGCGCCCATGGGGCTAGGCAAATCAAGAACAGAGCTATGCCTAACGTCTTGTCAATTAGAGAGCCGACGATGCCAACGGGCATAGCCGCCATAGTTATTACGACGAACAGCGCAGTGCGGTCGCTTTGATCCCAGCGCCTCATTCGTCCCTCACCCGCACCGGTGAGTCCGCCAGTACTTGGCCCATCGCTCGACCAGCTTGGCCTTCGTCATCGCGCAGCTGATATCCCCGTGCACCGGCGACACACACCAGGCCGCAGTGCGTCTCCCGCCTGCGCCGCCTGCCGATACACAGGTGAGGCGCGGCCCTTTGACCAGCAGATGCCCGGTGGCGGCCATGCCGGTGACTTTGCCCAGCAGCTGCGCAAGGCCGTCACGGGCTGCTGTCGCGCTGGCATCGGGGCAGGGGTGGCCGGGACTGCAGCTGCCGTCCATCTCGCGCGCCGCGATGCCCGAAAGCCTTATGCGCGGGCCTTCCGCACACCAGATCGGGCCGTCGCCGTCCCACACATGGGTGGGAGTGCAGCCGAAGGTCTGGCCGGTTGCGATCACCAATGCGATATCCAGCAGGATCATGCGTCTAGAAAGCTGAGGCTATCCGCAGCCAGGCCGCTGTCGGCGCCAAGCGCCTTAAGCGACCCAATGCACAAATTATGGGTCGTTCTCGCATCTTGGACAGCATCCTTGAATTTCTGTGCAGTGGCAAAGCTGTAATCTCCATCGAGGGCCACCTTCACGGTTTTCAGCGCCTCGGCGCGCAGCTTTGCTGCTCTGGCACACTCATTTAGCGCAAAGTCCAGATTGTTCGTCATCACCTGAGTGGCAAGCTTGAGCCGGTCGATCTGGCCAAGGTCGCGCACCGCGTCGTCGCAATCCGGCTCACCGAGATCTGCGCGGCTATAAGCCTTCATCAGATTGTCCGGGTTCTCGCCAGCTGTGCCCAACAGATCGACCGTTGCCTCAATTGCGAATTTGCAGCTGTTGGATGCGAGTGAAGCCTGCCGCAGCACCGTCAGTAACTCTTCCTGCGCAATTTCGTTGGCGCTGGGCAGGGCAGGATTCGTCGCTGCCATTTGTGGCGCTGAGACAGCGGCAACCGGCTTTTCGTCTGCTGGCGGGGGTCCAACAATTACACCTATCGCCAGCACCGACGCTAAAAGACCGATCACACCCCCGATCAGATAGAGCCCAATCCGTTTTACTTTTCCCCGCATCATCAAGCGCCCCTATACTTTGCGCATCACCCCGACAACGCGACCAATAACAGACAGTTCGCCATCATAAGCAACCTCGTCACGCACCGACGGGTTGTCGCTCATCAGCTTTACGCCGCCATCGGGCTGGGGCCTGATGCGCTTGATCATCCCCGCGCCGCCCCAAGCCACGGCCCAGATGCGGTCGGCCATGTTCACGGTCTGCTGAGTGGTGTCGATCAGTACGATGTCGCGGTCCATTATCGTCGGCATCATCGAGTCGCCGGCGCCGTGCGCAAAGAACAGATATTCCGGTGAGGCGCGGGTGAACTGGATTACCCAGTCCGATGGAAAAACCCGCTCGATTTCGGTGACCGGGACGCCGTCGATCCAGCTGGCACCCATGCCATAATCCAGATCAATTTCCTTGATTCGCACCCCGCCCACCTGGTCGGCGATATCGTCCGCCGTAGGCACCGGCAGCGCGCCCTCGCTGGGATCGTCGGTCTCGCCTGTTAGCCATCCTGGTGTGGTTCCCAGTTCTCGAGCGATGCGGTGCAGATACTTTGAGCCAAATGAATGCCCGCGGGTGATTTTCGCGATCGATGCCTGCGATATGCCAATCCGCTGGGCCAGGCCGTTTTGGCTTAGCCCCCGCTCATCCATCCGCTGCCTTACCCGTGCGGGATCGATTCGGCCTTCGTCGCTCATGGCTCAGCGATAACCACCAAGGTAATAGCCTGCCTGTGTATTTTGGTACTTGACGAGCCTATAACCTAGGTTGTATCTGGTAGGCATGGAACAGCAACTCACCCCGTTCGAGGCACTTCGCCTTTGTCTCCGCAAAGCAGGATCGCAGGAAAAGCTCGGCCTTGAGCTTGGCTGCTCGCAAACTGCCGTTTGGAAAATGTTGAACTCAGCGAAGCGCATGTCGCACCAGTTCGTGCTGGTTGCTGAGCAGGCTTATGGCGTGCCCCGTTGGGTGCAACGGCCAGATATCTATCCGCCACCCGCAATCGATCCGGGCGCTGACCTGATCGAGGACTCGCTGGCAAACCCGCTTGAGGACCGCTTCTACGGCATCGATGTTGGCACGCCTGATCGCATGGTCGCAGGTGCGCGCCGGTGAATACTTCGTCCCCCATTCAGATAGGGCGCTCGCAGACCGCCCGCGTCGTGCAGATGCACGGCGCACGCCGTACTCCATCGGTGAACGTCTGCGAAAACGTGGCCGTGCGGGAAGAACGGGTTGCCGCCCGTCAGACAACGCCTTCCCGCACGGCCATTGTTTCTGCCCATCCATCGATCGCCCCCCGGCAATGCCTCGCAGCGGTCCCCCTGGTCCGCCGCTCTGGCACGATCGGTTATGCGCTCCGCCAGCTGGCGACGTCAGCCGGTAAAATCCTTTATCGCACCGGAGAGGCCGCATGAGCGCAGTGTTCAAAGTCGAGCGCGTCGAAGCGCTGTCATTTATGGATCAGGCTTTGCGTAACGTCGACCTGCAGGGTCTCGATGAAGATTTTGTTGATGATGTTGCCGGTGCTTTGGAGACGTTTCTGCGCGTGCGGGGCGCTAAGGCTAAAGCCGTCAACGCTGCCAGCCAGGCGGAGAGCAGCTGATGAGCGACCGCCGCGACATTGTCCTGCCTGCAGACCAGCAGGAACTCAAAGGCGCATGCCGTGCGCTTGTCCGCTCATTCGGCGGGCAGGATGCAGCAGCATCGCGCCTCGGTACCCGGCAGCAGCGCATCAGCGATTGCATCAACCGGAGCACCGACAGCTTTCTGCGGATCGATGAGATCGCGGTGCTGGAGGATGAGACCGTTGGCCACCCCGGCCACCCGCATGTCACCGCCGCCCGCGCGCGGCAGCTGGGTTACGAGCTGGTGCGCACCCCTACGATCACGGCCACCGGCAAGGACCTGCTCCAGCTGTTCGCTCGGCAGAGCAAGGAAAACAGCGACCTCGCCCAGGCGATCGTGGAAGCGCATGCCGATGGCACGATCACGGGGTCCGAGGCCGAACGGATCGAAAGCGAATGCGATGACATCATTGCCACGGCGCTGGCGATGCGCGCCGAGGCACGCCTGATCCGCAAGGAGCACAGCCGGTGAGGGACCAGGCGGGGCAGGGCTTGAGCACGCGGGCGCGCAAGGGGCTTATCCAATGCCCTCACTGCAACTCGCACGCGATCATCCGCACGTCGGATATTGTCACGCCCTTGGTTAAGGACCTGCACCTGATCTGCCTCAATCCGGACTGCGGCCACACTTGGAAGGCGCAGATAGCTGCGATCTATACCCTCTCGCCGAGCTCGATACCCAATCCGGATATTAGCCTGCCGATGGCCCCCAAGAGCACGCCGCGCCGTCGCTACCCGGAGAGCGCGCGAAAGGCCGGGAGCGATCCCGGCGATGATCCGCGCCAAATCCCGATGTTCGGCTGACGCGGCCTAGCCCCAACCCGAACTTCACCGACCGACATCCCCCAGCCTGTTCACCAACCCGCAATTCCGGGGCCGATGCCCTGCGCCAAAAAGGCCTGTGATGAACCTTTCCGACCAGATTATCGCCGAGCTCAAACGGCAATTCAGCTTCAAATCGGAGAAGGGTGCTTGGCTTCAGGGCGGCAAGTGCCCCCAGTGCGACAAACCAGAGGCGTTCTGCGCCGCCGAAGACCCGAAGATCGTCAAGTGCGGTCGGGTCGAAAAGTGCGGATGGGAAGACAGCGTCCGCAACCTGCTGCCCGATCTATTCGAGGACTGGACGCGCCGCGCGCCGCCGACTGAGGTCAATCCTACTGCCACCGCCGATGCCTATCTCTCGGTCGAGCGCGGCCTGGACGTTCAGGCGCTCGCTGGCCTCTACAGCCAGGAATACTTCCACGACCGCGAAACCGGGCAGGGCAGCGCCACCATCCGCTTTCCGCTGCAAAACAACAGCTGGTGGGAGCGGCTGATAGATCGCCCCGGCAGGTTCAAGCGCAAGGCGAACTTCAAGCCGGGCAGCAACTGGAGCGGGTGGTGGTGGTCGCCCCCCGAGGTCAGCTACGACAAGCTCGCCCTGGCCGGGGACATATGGTTTGCCGAGGGCATCTTTGATGCGCAGGCGCTGCGCCAGGCGGGCCTCGATGCCGTCAGCCTGATGAGCATCAACAACTATCCCGAACATTCCCTGACCCTGCTGCGCAAGGCCATCGCGGAAAGCAAGCGCCCCAACAGCCCGCCGCGCCTGGTGTTCGCATTCGATGTCGGGTCCGCCGGCGTCTCGGCCACCCGCAAGTTCGTCAAGCGGGCGCGCGAGGAAGGCTGGGACGCGACGGCCGCACAGGTCCGCCCTGATGGCGAAGGCACCAAGCTCGACTGGAACGACCTCTGGTTGCGCCATGCCAAGTGGCGCGATGCACCGGAACGCGCGCCGTACAGCCCCGAAAAGGTCGACGAATACCTTTGGAATGGCGCGGTCACTATCGCCGCCACGCCCCGCGACAAGGCGAAACTGATCCGCGACCGCAAGGCGCTTTCCAACTTCGACTTCCGCCATGGCAACCGGCTGTTCTGGGCCAAGACGACATACGATGAGGACCAGAAGGCAGAGCTGCACGTCACCGAGATCGCGAACTGCGCCTTCCGCATCCTCTACCGCGAGCGCGACGACATCGCCGATGAGACCAACTATTTCATCCAGATCGATTTCCCCGATGGCGCAAAGACCGAAAAGGCCAGGTTCAGCAACGCTGCCTGCGCCGCATCCTCCGAATTCAAAAAGCGATTGCTGGCCTTTGCCGGAATGTGGTCGGGAAGCGGCGATCAGCTCGATCGGCTGATGCGGCGGCAAACGCGGCAGCTCAAAACCGTCGAGCCAATCGCATTCACCGGATACTCGCCTGCGCACCGCGCATGGGTGCTTGGCGATCTGGCAGTGCGCGATGGCCGAGTGATCGAGGTCAACCGCGAGAACTATTTCGACCTCGGCAAGTCCGCCGTGAAGCTGCGCAGCAGCGAACGCATCCTCGATATCAATTGGCAGCCAGACAAGCTGGACTTCGATTGGGTGCCCTTGGTCTGGCAGGCATGGGGTCCGCGCGGCCTCATCGCGCTCGCGTTCTTCACGATGTCGCTGTTCGCCGTGCAGATCCGCGAAAAGCACAAGTCGCTGGGGTTTCTCGAAATCACCGGCCAGCCCGGTTCCGGCAAAACCACGCTCGTTGAGCTGATGTGGAAGATGCTCGGCCGCTCGGGGTACGAGGGCTTTGATCCCAACAAGGGCACCAATGCCGGTGTCACCCGCAATTTCCTGAAGGTATCGAACCTGCCGGTGGGCCTGATCGAAGGCAACCGCGAAGAGGGCAAGGGACACAACCGCCGCTTTGACTGGCAGGAGCTGCTGACCCTCTACAACGGGCGCAGCCCGCGCGTGCTGGGCATGAAATCATCCGGTACCGAAACGTACGAGCCGCCCTTCTGGGGCACGATCTACCTGATGCAGAATGAGCGGATCGACGCGCAGCCCGCCGTTCTCGAACGCCTGATGTCCATGAAGATCGACAAGGCGGAATGGTCGGAAGCCACCCGCAATGCTGCGATCAAGCTGGAAAGCTGGCCCATCGAATCGATGTCGGGGTCGATCATCCATGTCCTGCGGCAAGAGGCTCACTACCTCGATTTCTTTTTTGGGCGCTTCACCCATCACGACAACCAGATGCGCAATCGGGTCAGGGGCCTCCACAACTCCCGGTGCGTCAAGACCCACAGCCAGCTCGCCGCCGCGGTTGATGCGCTCAAGCACCTGTTCCCGGTAGAGGATACATGGCTGGCCAAGACCGTGGCCTTCATCGACGCGATGGCGCTCGATCGCCAGGACAGCTCCGGCGGTGATCACCCGATGGTCGCCGATTTCTGGGAAAAGGTCGATTACCTGATCTCGCGTGAGGCGATTAACGATCACGCCGAGGGCAACAGCATCAACCAGTATCGCGACCCTGACCGCCTGATGGCGATCAGCCTCAGCTATTTCGAGACGCGCTGCCGCAACGCCGGTCTCACACCGGTCAACATGATGGAGCTCAAGCGCCTGCTGCGCAGCTCCAAATCCCGCAAGTTCATCGGCCAGCGACAGGTGAACAACCCTGCTGGCCGCAACGCGCACTGCTGGGTCTTCGAGCAGACCGATCAGCAAACAGCCCCCAACCGCTCAACCCAAAGGGAGATGGCATGATGCCGTACGATACTCCGATCCACGATCATTTTTGTCGTTGCCGCGCCTGCAAGCCGCCGCGCCTGCCTGACGGCAGGTTGCGCGATGCGATCGGGCAGCAGGTCTCGCCCGTCGATCCACGATCGGAAATGGCGCGTGACAGGGCTGCCATGGGCGCGGCGGGCCTGGTCGCCGTCTTGGCGCTGTGCCTGCGCTGGGCGGGATTAGCATGATGCGCCAGCCTCGCCAGCCACTGCCTGCAGATGCCCTGGGCGATCAAAGCCCGCCGCATTGGCTGGGTTGGGCGCTGATCCTCATGCCCTTCGTCGCCACCGCCCTTGGGCTGGCGGTGCTGCTGTGAGCGCCCGTCTGCCCAATGCCCGGCTCTCGATGGCCGAGATCGAACGGCGCCTGTCGGTCCTCGGCAGCGTGCGCAGCACCAACCTGCCTGCCGCTCACCAAGCCCCCGCGCGCAGGCCCAAACCCGGAAAGGGAAAGTGACCATGGCTACAGCAACAACCCGTGTCGAAAAGCAGGTCGAGGCTGAATACCGCCTCAAGCGTCGGTTGCCCGACCAGCTGGATCGCGCTCGCAAAAACGTCCGCATGCTGGAAAACATGGCGCGGAATTACGGACTGAATGATCTGATTCAGGACCAAGCACGATGAGCCGCCGCCAGCACGTTTGCGACGTGCCCGGCTGCGGCCGCACGCGCCAGCGTTGGCAGCGCATCTGCGATCACTGCTATCCCGCCCTCCCGCGCGATGTCCGCAACAGCCTTATTCGCGCCCATGCCGAACGCCGCACGGCTGACTGGCGGGCGTGGAAGCGCAAGGCAGGCGAGGTCTTCGCCGCGCGCCGCCGCGACCGGCCAGGCCAGCCCACCAACATCTCCCCCCAAAGCGCTTTCGAAATGCAGGCGCGCATGCTCGGTGAAAGGACTGACCGATGACAACCAAGATTGAATGGGCAGAACGCACATGGAACCCGATAGTCGGGTGCAGCTTACTGAGCAGCGGTTGCACCAACTGCTATGCGATGGCTGATGCCTGGAGGCTGGCAAACAACCCCAGCGCCAGCATCCGCGCGAAATACGAAGGCACCGTCGAACTGGTCAAAGGCAAGGCGGTGTGGACCGGCAAGGTCAACATGTCGGCAAAGGCACTGCTCGAACCGCTGCGGCGGCAAAAGCCCACCGTCTGGTTCGTCAATTCGATGGGGGACCTCTTCCACCCTGATATTACGGATCAACAGATTGATCGTGTCTTCGCCATTATGGCGCTCTGCCCGCAACACATTTTTCAGGTGCTCACCAAGCGACCCAAGCGGATGCTCGATTATCTGCAGAACTCACACAGGCGCTCTCAGGTGCAGTTCTGGTGCAGTGTCGAAGGCCTCCACATCACCGGGAAGCAAAATTCGGATCAGGCCGCCGAAGAGGCCGAAGAATTCGTTGCTCTTTCCACTGCGCAATGGCCTCTGCCCAACGTCTGGCTTGGCACGACGATCGAGAACAAGCGAGCCCTGCTGCAGCGCGCTGCTCTCTTGAAGGCCACACCCGCCGCTCTGCGCTTCTGGAGCTGCGAACCGCTGCTGTCCCATCTTGGCCACATCCCGGCAGACCTGATGCCCGATTGGGTCATCAGCGGCGGCGAGAGCGGCCTAGGCGCTCGGCCGTCGCATCCCGTCTGGCACACGCACCTGCGCGACCAATGTATGAAAGCGGGCATCCCCTATTTCTTCAAGCAGTGGGGCGCATTCTCCCCGATCAACCAGATCGGCGGCAGGTTCGATCACCGCGAACGCATCGACACCCGCATCACCATGTCGGGCGATTATGGCGGTCACAATGGCTGGCCGATGAAGCGCCAGCACAAACACAAATCAGGCCGCACCCTCGAAGGCGTCGAATACAACCAGATGCCCGCCATCCTGACCAAGGGAGCGGCGGCATGAAACTGATCATCGACAATTTCGCCGGCGGCGGCGGTGCATCGACAGGGCTGGAGGCCGCATTCGGCAGGCCGGTCGACGTCGCCATCAACCATGATGAGGCGGCAATCGCGGTGCATGCGGCGAACCATCCCGGCACACGGCATTACTGCCAGTCGATCTATTCGGTCGATCCGCTGGACGCGACCTGCGGCAGGCCCGTCGCGCTGGTGTGGTTCAGCCCCGATTGCAAGCATCATAGCAAGGCCAAGGGCGGGAAGCCCCGCGACAAGTATATCCGCGACCTGGCGCATGTGGTGCCGCACTGGATCGAGCGCCTGAAAAAGGCGACGCCGGGCGGCAGTGGCGCACCGGCGGTCATCATGCTGGAAAACGTGGAGGAGTTCCGCCAGTGGGGGCCGCTGGACGCAGACGGCAAGCCGATCAAGGAACGGCGCGGGGAAGAGTTCGACCTTTGGGTGCGGCGGATCCGCAGGCAGGGGTACAAGGTCGAATGGCGCGAGCTGCGCGCCTGCGATTATTGCGTGCCGACCAGTCGCAAGCGGCTGTTCCTGGTGGCGCGGCGCGACGGGTTGCCGATCGTGTGGCCCGCGCCGACGCATGGCAAGCCGGGGACGCCCGATGTGGTATCCGGCAAGCTGCTGCCCTGGCGCACTGCGGCGGAGTGCATCGACTGGACGCGGCCTTGCCCCAGCATCTTCGACCGCATCCGGCCTCTGAAGGATGCGACATGCAGGCGGATCGCCGCCGGCGTGATGCGCTATGTCGTCAACAGCGCGCGGCCTTTCATCGTGCCGGTCACGAATAGCAGCTGGAACCCCGGGCGCAGCTGGTCGGCAGATGAGCCGCTGCGGACGATCACGACCGCCAAGGGCGGGGAGATGGCGGCGGTTGCGCCGGTATTCGCCCGCACTGCCCATGGCGAGCGCGACAGCAAAGGCAAAAAGAGGGGGCGGGGAGATCACTCAGTCCAAGAACCTTTCCCCACCGTCACTGCCTCGCGGGATAGCGCTTTGATTGGCGCGAGCCTTCTACCGGTCACGCATCAGGGCGGTGATCGCGCGCATGCTGTGGATGAACCGTTTCGGACCATCACCGGTGCGCATCGCGGCGAGATTGCGCTGCAATCAGCTGCGATGCTCAAGCTGCGCAAAAATAGCCATGGCGAGGATATCGCCGCTCCGTTGGGTGCAGTCACCGCCGGTGGGCTGCATCATGGCGTGGTCGCAGCTTCGCTAGTTCGCCAGTTCGGCAAAAGCAACGCAGCAGACATCGACCAGCCCATGCCGACGATCGTTGCAGGCGGCGGCGGCAAGACCCTGCAGATTGCAGCGTCAATGGTCCAGACCGGATATGGCGAGCGTGAGGGCCAAGCGCCGCGCGCGATCGACGCCGAGCAGCCTCTGGGCACGATCGTGGCTGGCGGGGGCAAGCATGCCGCCGTTGCGGCGTTCCTGGCACAGCACAATACCGAGCGCGGCGATCGCGCGAACCCCGGCCATGCTGCCGATAAGCCGGTCAGTACGATCACCGGGCGCGGCACCCAGCAGCAGGTGGTGCAGACCACGCTGATCGAAGTGGGTGATTTGCCTGCCGACGTGCTCGACCGCGCAGTGCAGGTGGCGGCATTCCTGGTCAAATACTACGGGTCGGAAATCGGCCAGCACCAGGCCGTCAATCAGCCTCTGGACACGATCACCGTCAAGCCGCGTTTTGCGGTGGTGACCGTCAATATCGATGCCGTGACCTTTGTGCTGGTCGATATCGGCATGCGGATGCTGGAGCCGCGCGAGCTGGCCCGGGCGCAGGGCTTTCCCGAAAGCTACATCCTCGATCCCGAGTGCTGGTATCGGACCGATGGCGGCGCGCGCAAGTTCGGCAAGCTGCCCAAGACCCATCAGATCGCCAAGATCGGCAACAGCGTGTGCCCCGGTTTGGCCGAAGCGCTGGCGCGGGCGAACCTGCCCGAGATGTGCGCAGGGAGGGCAGTGGCATGAGCGACCGCCCGATCCTATTCAGCGCGCCTATGGTGCGGGCCCTACTGGCTGGAAAGAAGACGCAGACGCGGCGTGTGATCAAGCCAAACCCATGGCCGGAGGATCGTGAGCCGCCATACGTCGTCCCATTTGTTGGGGGTGCACGCGCCGTCTGGTACGACTCTGTGGACAGCGCAGTGCATCTTGCTTCGCCTTTTGTAGTCGGTGATCGGCTCTGGGTGAAGGAAACCCATGCTTTTAATTGGGCAACCGATGACCAGAAATCCCGCGATATCGATCCTGAGCTTTGGTCGGTCCGCTACATCGCCGACGACTTCGTCCGCCCTGCTGTTCGCGATGGCCAGACCGCCACGGTGGATCAGTGTAAAAAGTTGCGCCCGTCAATCTTCATGCCGCGCTGGGCAAGCCGCCTGACCTTGACTGTCACCGATGTTCGAGTCGAGCGGCTGCAGGACATTAACCGGGAAGACGCAATTGCCGAGGGGCTGACACACAAGCCTGGCGTCATTGAGCCGGATTGGTGGATGCTTCCAGAGCCGCTGCTTCAGGGCACATGGCTGTCACCTGTCGCCGCTTATCGCTTCCTGTGGGACCAAATCAACGGCGCAGGCGCATGGGACGCAAACCCGTGGGTGGTCGCAGTCACCTTCGACGTGCGGGAAGGCAATATCGATGCCTGATCGCCCCTTCATCTCGCGAGAACTCGACCGCCGCATCGCAAGCACACAGGCCGCGATCGATGCAGGCAAGTTGGACCTGCAAACGGCAGAGGAAAACCTCAAGCCTTGGGCTGCAGCAGAGGCATGGCTCGCGGGTTCCCCTTATCCGGGCACCAGCCCCCGCGATGGCCACACCTGGGCATCTGACCTGAGCACGATCGACGATGCGCTCGCGGCGCTCACCCGCGCCCGAGACAGGCTTGCGGCCGCAATCGATCGACAGCAGCGAACCGACTTGCTCGATCACTGGCGCGGAATGGCCGATGCCGTCCGTCGCCTTGAGCGCCAGCGCGATGGCAACCGCGCCTGGCGCGCAGGCCTACGGGCAGCGCCGCCAGTGCAGGATGTCGCGTTTCCGAAAGCACAGCCCAGCCTCCTGGCCGACATGTTCGACACCGATGGCAACCCGCTGCCGCTCAACGAACAGCGGGCTGCCTAATGCCCGACATGGTGAGCATAGGCCCGCACCGCCTGTATCTGGGCGATGCCTACATCATCCGGCCCACCCTGGGCTGGATGGATGCGGATGTCATGGATCCGCCTTACCAATTTCGTGCCCAGGGCGGCGGTGCATACCGAAACGCTCGCAGTGGCGGGATGGATCAGATCGTATCCGAAGAGCTGCACAAGGGCTTCGAATTCTCGATCATCAACCCGCTGCTCTGCGGCTCGGCTGTCGTCTTTTGTCATAACGACCAGCTGGCCAAGCTACTCCCGTTCGTCGACGGTAACTTTGAGCGCTATGCCCTATGTGTCTGGCAAAAGAAGAATCCGCAGCCATTTGCAAACAAGCACTATCGGCCAGACGTCGAATTCTATGTGCATTGCTGGTCGCGCGGGTATCACCCGCAGGGAGGCCTCTCAGAAAAGGCACGCACGGTCGACGCATATTCAGTGCGGGGCAAAGCGAAACGTGGCCATCCCACCGTTAAGCCCGATGCTGTTATGGACAAGATTGTCCGCAACGTCGCGGGCAGCACTGTTTGCGACCCCTTCATGGGCACAGGCTCGACCGGAGTTGCCGCGATCAAGGCCGGGCTAATTTTTACCGGCATTGAGCACAACCCCGCGCATTTTGAGACCGCCGTCGCTCGCCTGCACGAAGCGCATGAGGCCGCACGGTGAGCCCGAAAAGTGCCTATGTTCCAAGCCGCTTGCTCAGCGAATTGGAAGCTGCCCGCTATTGCGGTGTCAGCCGATCAACCTTTCGCAAGCGCTGGCAGGAAGGCACTGCACCAGCCCCCCTGCGCAACGGCCGACGAATTCTTTGGGACTTGCGACGACTCGACATGCATATTGATGCTCTTTCCGGATTCGGGGGCGAAGGGCAGGGCAGTTCGTGGGACGATGTGTGATACCTGGCGTCTGTGAAAAGAACGGCTCGTTCTACCGGCGCTTCAAGGTGCGCCATGGTGACCGCTGGAAAGACCTGTACGTCCGGCTTCCAAAGCCGACCGAACCCGGCTTTGCGGAAGAGCTCGAGCGGATCAACGCCGCTCACAAAGGTGGCGGTCGCGCAGGTGCCGCGCCCGGCTCGATAGCAGCACTGGCCGTCGAATTCCGCGCTGCACTCGCAAATGGCTGGACCCGTAAGACCCGAAAGAAAGGCAGTAGACCGCTCGCCGACAACACGATCCGCAATTATCTGCGGTATGTCGCAATGATCGAAGCTGAGCATGGCCACCGTCAGGTACGCGATCTACGACCCGCGCACATCTATCGAATCCGCGACGGCATGGGTGTGACGCCAGGCAAGGCCAACAATTACCTCAACGTCCTCAAGCTCATGATGGTGTTCGCCTGTCAACGCGATTGGCGAGACACCAATCCAGCGCAGGAAGTCCCGCTCCTTCCGATCGGCGAGCACGAGCCCTGGCCTCAGATCGTTTTGCAGCAGGCACTGCACCAGGCCAGCCCGATGCTGCGCCTGGCGATCGTCACCGGGCTTTGCTCGGGTCAGCGCGTAAGCGATTGCATCCGAATCCAGCATGGATGGCTGAAGGGCGGGATGATGCAACTCGCGCAGGTCAAAACCGATGTCGACGTCGCCGTACCAATCCATCCGCTTTGGCGGCAGGAAATCGCAAAGGTCGAACGTCGAGCAGTCACGATATTGTACGATCGCGCGGGAAGGCCATTCCAATCAGAGGACCGCATCCAAGAGCGGATTCGCAGACTGATGCATGACATGGGCCAGGTCGACGAACGCGGCCAGCTGCTCTACACTTTCCACGGGCTGCGGAAGAACGCCTGTTGCTATCTGCTGGAGCTGGGCTTGAGCGACACGGTGGTGGGCGCGATCCTCGGCATGACGCCCGAAACGGTCCGCCATTACGGCAAGCGAGCACGCACGCTGATGCTCGCCGAAACAGCCGCGGCTAAAATGGCATGTGGGAAACCGCTGCCAGATATGTGGGAAAAGAACAAACCCGCTACGAAAAAACCACTATAAATCAAAGTGGTGACCCCTACGGGAATCGAACCCGTGTTTCAGCCGTGAAAGGGCCGCGTCCTAACCGCTAGACGAAGGGGCCATCTTCGCGGGAAGCGACCCATTAGGGATTCGGTTGCGGGCAGTCAAGCGCGCGATTGGGGTTTGGACAGGTTTTTCAACGATCGACCGGCGCAAGGTCATCCACATGCATTTCTGCGGCGTGGTTGCCGTTCCAATTGTCGATCTTTACCCGCCCGGCCAGCCAGAACCGCCGGTCGCGCGGCGCGCCCAGCAGGGCCTGGCCCAGCGGCGTATCGACGCTGCGGAATGCCATGGCCTTGAACGATGCGCCGTCATCGCCCGCCGCGATAGCGCGCACATGCGTGGTGCCGACGATATCGCAGCGCACGATTCGCACAGGGCCGGTGGCAAGGCGCGGTGCGGGCCAGCCCATGCCGTAGGGGCCGGCATTGTCCATCCGCTCGATCAGCTCCGGCGTCAGCCCGCGCGGGGCGACCAGGGCATCGACCAGCAGCCGGGATGCGCCCGATGCCGCGGCGACCTTCGCCGCCAAGGTATCCTCCAGAAATTCGCTGAACCTCTCGAGCATGTCCGCCTTGATGGTCAGTCCCGCCGCCATCGCGTGGCCGCCGCCCGCCACCAGCAGGCCGGCATCCTTGGCGGCGATGATCGCAGCGCCAAGGTCGACGCCGGGGATGGAGCGGCCCGATCCCTTGCCGATCCCCTGATCGTCCAGCGCGATGACGAGCGATGGCCGTCCGGTCCGCTCCTTGATGCGTCCGGCCACGATGCCGATGACGCCTGCGTGCCAGCCTTGCCCGGCCAGCAGCGCGACGGCGCGGTTGTGTTGAGCGGCCAGCATCGCCTCGGCTTCTTCCTGCACCATCGCCTCGATCGCCCGGCGGTCCTCGTTGAGGCGGGAGAGCTGCGCGGCAATATCGGCGGCCTCGGCTTCGTCCTGCGTCGTCAGCAGGCGCACGCCAAGGTCCGCCGCGCCGACGCGTCCGCCTGCGTTGATTCGCGGGCCGAGCGCAAAGCCAAGGTCGGAACAGACCGGCGCGCGCGTCAGGCGGCTGACATCGATCAGCGCGGCCATGCCGATGTTGCGCCGCCGTGCCATGATCTTCAAACCCTGGGCCACAAAGGCGCGGTTGAGCCCCTTGAGCTGCGCGACATCGGCGACGGTGCCGAGCGCGACCAGATCGAGTAGTTCCATCAGCGCAGGCTCAGGGCGGTTGGCGAAGTGGCCACGCTGGCGCAATGTGCGGACCAGCGCCGCGCCGAGCAGGAAGGCCACGCCGACCGCGGCGAGATGGCCGTGGGCGGCGGCATCGTCGTCCTCATCGAGCCGGTTGGGGTTGACCAGCGCGAAGGCGCGGGGAAGCTCGGCAGCGCATTTGTGGTGATCGACGACCACGACATCGACGCCTGCCTCATGCGCCATCTGCAGCGCTTCATAGGCCATCGCGCCGCAATCGACGGTGACGATGAGCGTGGAGCCGGCTTCGGCCAGGCTGGTCAGCGCCGCGCCTGAGGGGCCATAGCCCTCCATCAGCCGATCGGGGATGTAGGCGCCTGCCTCAAGCCCCAGCTCGCGCAGCAGCCGGATCAGCAGCGCCGCGCTGGTCGCACCATCGACATCGTAATCGCCATAGATGGTGACCTTTTCCTGGCCGATCACCGCCTGTGCCAGCCGCTCGGCGGCGCTGTCCATGTCGCGGAATATCGATGGATCGGGCATGAAGCCGCGGATGGTGGGCGCGCGGTGGCGGTCCAGATCGTCACGCGGCACGCCCCGGCTGAGCAGGAGCAGGGCGACGAGGTCATCGGGCTCCAGATCGGCATCGCGCCGATCACCCTCCGCACCGCGCCAGTGCCAGGGCTGGCCGGTCATCGACTGGGTGATGCCAAGGACGGGGTCGGGGTGCAGGGTGGCCATGGTGTTGGGTCGCTGGTTATGTGAGGGAACGCCGTTTTCCTGCGCAAGCCGGAATCCAGGAGTCAGATTGTACTGCACTCGCCTCTGGATTCCGGCTTTCGCCGGAAAACGGATTTGCTTTGGACCGTTCTCTAACCGGCCAGCCGGGTTTTGGCGAGAGCAGGTCGCAAAAGCCTGTGATGTGGGCTAAGCAGGCACAATGACCGACATGCCCACCCTCCTGATCGTCTGGCACAGCCGCACAGGGGCGGCTCGGGCGATGGCCGATGCAGCTGCGCATGCTGCCGAGGCGGAATGTTCCGTCGTGCTGCGCCGCGCGGAGGATGCGCAGCCTGAAGACCTGCTCGCCGCCCACGGCTATCTGTTCGTCTGTCCGGAAAACCTCGCGACCATGACCGGGGCGATGAAGGAGTTTTTCGATCGCTGCTGTTATCCGGTGCTGGGGCGGATCGAGGGGCGGCCTTATGCTGCGCTGGTGGCGGCGGGATCGGACGGGCAGGGCGCGGTGCGCCAGATCGAGCGGATTGCGACGGGGTGGCGGCTGAGGCGAATTGCCGACAGCGTGATCATCTGCACCCATGCCCAGACAGCAGAGGCGATCGCTGCGCCGAAGGTTCTGGGAGAGGCTGATCTGGCTGTCTGCCGCGATCTCGGCGCAATGTTCGGCGCGGGGCTGGCATTGGGTATTTTCTGAGCTTAGGTGTCTGCAACTGAAACGAGTTTCTGGTTGGTCTCGCCTGCTATGCAGGGCAGAGCTGCCGGGCCTGTCAATCTTGAGGAGCATCGCATGCTGTACCGTTCGTCCCTGCTGGCTGTTGCCGCGTTGATTGCCGTTCCTGCGTCCGCGCAGCAGGCGCAAGTGGAGACCCGCCCAGTGGAAACGCGCCAAGTGGGAACCGCGCGGCTGGAGAACGTGCCCGAGATTCCGCAGGACATCCGCGATGCGGTGCAGCGCTACCAGAACTATCGCGAGGCGCGGTTTCAGGACTGGATGCCCGATGGATCGATGCTGATCACCACGCGGTTCGGTTCGACCTTTCAGGTGCACCATGTGCCTGCGCCGGGTGCTGCGCGGCGGCAATTGACCTATTTTAACGAGCCGGTCGGCGGGGCGAAGGTCGTCCCCGGCAAGAACCGGTTCGTGCTGACCCGCGACACCGGCGGCGACGAGTGGTTCCAGCTGTTCGTGCGCAATCTGGATGGCGTGGCGCAGTCGTTGACCGAACCGGTCACGCGCAACCAGTCGCCGGTATTTGCCAAGGATGGCAGTCTTCTGGTGTGGTCGCGCGCCATCAAGGGATCGGCCGATTATGCGATCATGGCCGCCGATCCGGCCGATCCTGCCAGCCGCCGCATGGTGTGGCAGGGCACAGGGTCCGTCGGCCCGCAGGATATCAGCGCGGACAAGGCCACGGTGTTGTTGGGCAAGGGCATATCGAATCGCGAAAACCAGCTGATGCTCCTGGATATGGCCAGCGGCAAGGTCACGCCGCTCGATTTTTCGGTAAAGGCCAAGGCCCGGTTCGAGGACCCGCGCTTCATTGATGGCGGCAAGGGGATCATCGCGATCACCAATGCGGGCGGCGATGTGCGGCGGCTGGTGAAGATCGACATTGCTAGCGGGCAGATGACGCAACTGTCCGACAAGGTGGCATGGGACGTCGAGGCCTATGACCTGGCAGCCGATGGCAGAACCCTGGCCTACACGATCAACGAGGACGGATATTCGCGCGTTCTGGTGTCTTCGCTGACCACGCCGCAGGCGATATCTTCACCCGCCTTGCCGCGCGGCGTCGTTACCGCGCTTGCGTTTTCTCCCGATGGGCGAAAGCTTGGCATCGGCCTCACCAACGCAACCACGGCAGGCGATGTTTGGGATGTCGATCTGGGCAGTGGCGCGGTCACCCGCTGGACTCAGTCGGAAGCGGGCGAGCTCGACCCGGCCAAACTGGTCGAGCCTGAACTGATCCGGTTCAAGAGTTTCGACGGACTGTCGGTCCCGGCGTTCGTTTATCGCCCCAAGAACGCCGCGCCCGATGCCAGGCTGCCGGTGATCATCGACATTCATGGCGGCCCGGAGGCGCAGACGCGGCCCAGCTGGAACCCCGGCGCGCAGTATTTTGCCGATGTGCTGGGCGCGGTCGTCATCCTGCCCAATGTGCGCGGATCGGATGGCTATGGCACCAAGTACCTGAACCTCGACAATGGCCCGCTGCGAGAGGACAGCGTCAAGGATATCGGCGCGCTGATCGACTGGGCAGCGGCCCAGCCAGGCATGGATGCCAAGCGCATCGCGGTCTACGGCCAGTCCTATGGCGGCTATATGTCGCTGGCGGCGATGACGTTCTATTCCGGCAAGCTGGTCGGCGGGGTGGAGCGCTATGGCATCAGCGACTTCATCAGCTTCATGGCCAACACCGAGGCGTATCGCCGCGACAACCGCCGCGCCGAATATGGCGACGAGCGGGATCCCAAGATGCGCGCGGTGTTCGAGCAGATCGCGCCGCTGAAGAATGTGGGCAAGATCACCAAGCCGATGCTGGTGATGCAGGGCGCGAACGATCCGCGCGTGCCGCAATCGGAATCCGATCAGGTGGTTGCAGCCTTGCGCGGCAACGGGGTGGAAACCTGGTACGTGCTGTACGCCGATGAAGGCCATGGCTTTATGAAGAAGGCGAACAACGACCTGCGCCGCGAAGTCGAAACCGTGTTCCTGAAAAAACTGTTCGCGCAGTAAGGACACCGACGATGAGGACGTTTTTCGACGCGCGCCAGCACGACCATGCGCCAGCGGTGGAACTGCACAACGGCGCCTATGTGCCGCATGCCGAACATCGCGGGCGCATGGAAAATGTGCTGGCGACGCTGGCCGATGTCGAAGCGCCCCAAGATTACGGAATGGAGCCGATCCGCCGGGTGCATGGGGATGCGTATCTCGCTTTCCTGCAGACCGCGCATGCGCGCTGGGTGGATGCCGGGCGCAGCGGCGATGCGCATGGCTATGCCTGGCCGGTGGTGGGCCGCCGTCCGCTGAAGCTCAACCGTATCGACGCCGATCTTGGCCAGTTCAGCTTCGATGCCTCAAGCCCGATCGCAGCCGGCACGTGGGTCAGTTCGTATTGGGCCGCGCAGGCGGCGCTGGCAGCGACCGAGGCCGTGCTGGGCGGCGAGCGGGCTGCGTTCGCCTTGTGCCGCCCGCCCGGCCATCACTGCGGCGCGGATTATCTGGGCGGCTATTGCTTCCTCAACAATGTCGCAATCGCGGCTGAGGCGGCGGTCTCTGCGGGCAAACGGCGGATCGCGATCCTGGATGTCGATTACCACCACGGCAACGGCACGCAGGACATTTTCTATGATCGGGGCGATGTGCTGTTTGTCTCGGTGCATGCCGATCCTGTGACCGATTATCCGTTCTTCTGGGGTCATGCCGATGAGCGCGGAGAAGGGGCGGGGCAAGGCACCACACTCAACCTGCCTTTGCCAAGGGGTACGGGGCTGGCGGAGTATCGCGCCGCGCTGGATATGGGCCTCGCTGCAATCCGGGCGTTTGGTGCGGACATGCTGTTGGTGTCCTATGGGGCAGACACGTTCGCCGGCGACCCGATTTCGCAATTCGCGCTGCAGACGGTGGACTACACGCCAATCGCACAGTCCATCGCCGCGCTCGATCTGCCCACGGTGATTGTCATGGAAGGCGGCTATGCGGTCGATGCGCTCGGCGCGAATGTCGCGGCGTTTCTGGCGGGGTTTGAATAGTCGGGTGCGAGTACGGGGCCTCCGACGGCTCAGACTGAACCTGCCGAGGGCTCCGCACCAGCATAAGTCGTCACTGCGCCTTTTTAACCCGCCGATACGGTACAAACTTGCTCAGCGCGCAGCTGCCGAGCGCAATATTGATACGCAGGTCCTGAACCAGCACGATGTCGCCAGAGCAAAGACGCCCCACCGGTGTTCGCGAGATCATCGTGTTGTCGCGGGCACGCGGACAGCCGAGATAGGGCGTGTTCACATAAACAACCGAGCCGTCGTCATAGAGCAGAACATCGTCGCTGGCGGCGGTTGATCGGCGCAGCCGGGTCTGCGGGATGCAACTGACAGGTTTGCCCGCCACGCGGTCCTTGAGATATGTTTGCGCGATCTTCTGACCGCGCTCATCCAGGCCGCCGATTGCGTCAGTGGTCTGTGCGAGCAACGCTGCGTCCGTGTTATCTGATGCGATAAGCGGAGTGGCGCATGCCACGGCAGCGAGGCTGATCAATAAGGGCAGATTGCGCATCGTCGTCGTCCTTGTTCATCGCCCCCGCGGAGTTTGAATATACCTCAGCCAGGCCAGACTCGCCAGCGCCTTACCAAACGCCGGTGTTGGGCATCGATGCCCACGGCTCTGCAGGTTCCAGATGGCCGTCCTGCAGCAATTCCACCGAGATGCCATCAGGGCTGCGGACGAACGCCATGTGCCCGTCGCGCGGGGGGCGGTTGATCGTCACGCCTGCGTCCATCAACCGCTGGCACGTCTCGTAGACGTTGTCGACGCGGTAGGCGAGATGGCCGAAATTGCGCCCGCCGGAATACTCTTCCGGGTCCCAGTTGTGGGTAAGTTCGACCTCGGCCACGCCTTCCTGGCCGGGAGCGGCGAGGAAAATGAGCGTGAAGCGTCCCTGCTCGCTGTCGAAGCGCTTGGTTTCCTTCAGCCCGATCAGTTCAAAAAAACGGATCGTCGCATCGGGATCAGTGACGCGGATCATCGTGTGGAGATATTTGGTCATTATAGTCGCCTCAGTTCATCGCAGTTAAGACACGGTTCATCGCAGCCGGGCTAATCGATGGGTCGTGCCGTCAGGGTTGGATCACTTGGCGAATATAGGCGGTGCATATGGCATTGGAAGGACATTCAAAAATGGTTGAGGGCGGGGAACGGGTCGGCGCGGACAAACGCGGCTGGCTGGCGAACAATGTGCTGCTGGCAGGCGCAGGAATACTGGCGCTCGGCATGGTGGCAGGCGGTTATCTGCTGGGCGACGGGCTGCTGCGGGCAAAGCAGGCGGATCGCTCGGTAACGGTGCGCGGGCTGGCCGAAAAGGACGTCACCGCCGATCTGGCCACCTGGACCATCGCCTATTCCTCGCAGGCGGACGATCTGGCCAGCGCGCAGACAGATATCGATGCCGATACCAAGGCACTGCGCGGGTTCTTCACCGAACTGGGCTTCGATGGTGAGGCTCTGCAGCCGACAGGCGCCAATGTTTCGCAGTTCAACAACAATTACGGGGCGACCACCTACACCATCCGCCAGCGCATGTCGCTGCGCACCAACGACATCAAAAAGGCGCAGGCCGCCGTCAAGCGGCAGTTCGACCTGATCCGGCGCGGCGTGGTTCTGGAGGAAGGTTCGGGCATGGCGTACAGCTTCACCAAGCTCAACGACATCAAGCCCAAGATGGTGGCCGAAGCGACCAAGGACGCGCGCGCCTCGGCCGAACAGTTCGCGCAGGATAGCGGCACCGGCGTTGGTGGCATCAAGAGCGCGACCCAGGGGTATTTCTCGGTCGAATCACGCGATGGCGACACCGGCGGCGGCTGGGGCGTCAGCGATTCTCCATACAAAAAGGTCCGCGTGGTAACGACGGTGGACTTCTACCTGGATTGAATGGCGACGCTCCCTTGATGGGGGGCGTCGTCACATCGCCTCTCCCTTGATGGGAGAGGCAGCGAGACTTGGCGACGAAGGAGCCTTAGTCGCAGCGGTGAGGGTGAGGGTGCGGCTGGGTACTGACGGAGCGGCGTCTCACCCTTGGCATAATCCGGAGAGATCACCCCCACCCAACCCTCCCCCATCAAGGGGGAGGGCTTAAGCGCCTGCCTTGGCGGCAGTCGAATGGGGGAGGGCTTTAGCGGAATTTCTGTAGGGCGGGAGGGGAGATTATTGAGCCTTGGCGGCTTCAGCCACACCCTCAGCCTCATCCAGCTGCGTCAAATGCGCGCGTGCCGTCTTGGCGATCGGGCCATCGGGTTTGATCTCGATGGCCTGGTTCCAGTTACGCCGGGCAATGTCGTATTTGCCCGCGCTGGCAGCGATGTTGCCGGCCTCAAGCGCGACCTCCGGATCACGCGGGGCAAGGCGGGCGGCGATGTCGATATCCGCCTGCGCGCGCTCCAACTTGCCCTGTCGCCGCGCCAGCGTTGCCGACAGCAGCCACGCCAGCGGATCTTCCGGTACAAGCTTGTGTGCTTGCGCAAAGGCTGCTTCCGCGTCATCCGGCCGGTTGGCGATCACCAGCGCCCGGGCGCGGTCGAGGTGCAGCTCTCCCAGCAACAGCCCCGCGCTCACCCCTTGCGCCATTGCGGCATCGAAATATGTGAGCGCAAGGGTCGCATCGCCCGATGCGAGCGCAGCGTTGCCTGCCTGCGTCCAAAGGTTTGCAGCGCGCTTGTCATGCGCCAGTTCGGCATCGCGCGCGGCTGAGACGAAGCTGTCCGCCGCTGCGCTCCAGCGGCCGTCCTTGGCATAGGCAAAGCCCAGGCAATGCCGCGCGAAATAGCCGCCACCGCCGATCAGCCACTCGTTCGCCGCAACGATGCCGCTCGCCGGATCGTCGGTCGCCATGTCCATGCACGCATCGAAACGCGCCTCATCGGCAGCCGGTGCCTTGAACACCGGGCCGATGACGGGGCGGGATGTGTTTGCAGAGGGATCGGCGACGGCAGGTTGCGCCGTCGTGGCGGCGGCCTCGCCTTGTGCAGGGGCCGCCGGTGCATCGGCGGGGTTGGCGTGCAGCGACGCGAGCATCAGCAGGGCGGGAGAGAAAGGCAGGGTCATCGAGGCAAATCCCTAAAGCGGTAGGCTGGTCGCTTGGCGTGGAGAAGATTAACCCGCGCTGGCCAGCGGCGTGCAGGCCGCGGCAATAGCAGCTGCAAAAGCCTCACCGCCATCGTCGGTGCGATCGAGAGACAGCCACGGTTCGATGAGTTCAATTTCCATCAGCGCATAGCCGCCTTGGCCATCGCCGACCATATCGACTCGGGCATACAAGATGTCGTCGCCGATGGCGGCCAGGGTGTCCGTTGCCAGCTGCCGTGCCGCAGCAGGCGGATCGACCGCTATGGATTGACCGCCAAACTGCCCCTGCACCCTGAAATCGCCGGTCGCGGGTCGCTTGACGATTGCGTGGGCAAGCTTGCCTGCGAGATGGAACAGCGAATATTCGCCTTCGGTCGCGATACACGGCATCATCGGCTGGACCAGCATCGTTTGCCCCAAAGCCTCGGCGGGGCAGGGCACACCATCGCGCAGCAGCCAGGTATGGTCCGATCCGCCCGACACTGGCGGCTTGATGACCAGGTCCACGGTAGCAAAGGCACGGCGCGCCTGCACGAGCGCCGCCTCATCGAGCCGTTCGTGGATGTGCGTCGGCACGATGGCGACCCCCTTGCGCTCCAGCTCGAGCAGATAGCGCTTGTCGGTGTTCCAGCGCAGCACACGCAGCGGATTCATGAAACGGGTGCCCTGCCAGCGCTCCAGCTGCGCCTGCCACGCCGGCAGGTTGCGATGATAGCCCCATGCCATCAACGGCAGCACCAGATCGAAATCCAGCGGCTGCGTGTCGGTCCAGGCGCGCCACGTGACGGTAACGCCGTGCCGGGCCAGCAGCGGTTCGATCAGCACCGCCTGGTCGTGCCAGTCGTCATAGCGGTCGAGGTCGGCGGCGTCGGGGATCAGGATGCAGATGTGCATGTTTGGCTCTGTGGTTAGTGCGGGGTGGCAATGCGGGGTGGTAACGCGGGCGCTCCAGCGTTGAGGCTTGATCGTCCGGCAGTTTCCGGTCAACAGTTCGCGCCATGACCGATCCTGCCCCCGTAATCCAGAGCCTGTTTGCCGGGCTGCCCATCTTCATGCTGCACTTAGGCTCCGCCACACTGGTGTGGGCGGCGGCTTTGGCGCTGTACGCCTGGATAACGCCGCACAAGGAATTCACGCTGATCCGCGCTGGCAACATGGCAGCGGCAGTGTCGTTGGGCGGCGCTGGAATCGGGCTAGCATTGCCGCTGGCGTTCTGTCTGGCCGCATCGGTCAACGTCTGGGACGTGCTGATCTGGGGCAGCGTAACACTGATCCTGCAGCTGATTGCGTTCCGCGTGGTCGATCTTCTGATCGGTAACCTGTCGAAGCGGATTGAGGAAGACCAGCTTGCTGCCGCGACCTTCCTGGCGATGACCAAAATTGCGCTGGCATCGTTGAATGCCGCTGCGGTCGCCGGATAACACATTGGCGGACACAAAAATGGCGGAGCGCTGGTGAGCGCCCCGCCAATTTTTTATGTTCCGAAGAACGCCTCGCTTATCAGAAGCGGAACGCCGTCGTCACGCGCATCGAGTGGAAGTTGAAGTCCCGGTCGCTGCGACGCATGTCGGTCTGGCCCGACGCGAGCAGGAACGGGTTTGTCGCAGGCGCAGTGCCCGGGCCGACGTTCACGACATAGTCGTCGCCGCTGTAGCTGTTGTACAGATACTCAAGGCCGATGCTCATGTTGCGGGCGATCTTGGCTTCAACGCCGCCGCCTGCCTGATAGCCCCAGGCCCAATCCTTGCCGTTGCGCGGCGTGAACGAGTTTGCACCGTTCGAGGTCTGGAAGCTGTTCTCGATGCGACCATAGCTGACGCCGCCGGTGCCGTAGAACAGGATGCCGCCGCCGGGGGTGTACCCAGCGCGGGCGCGGGCCGAGATGGCGTAATCGAGTTCACGCGTGAACGTGTAGTTGGCAGGCGTGGTGCTGAATGCAGTCACGTAATCTTTGGCTTCAGAGCGGCTGCCCTCTGCCAGGAAACCGACAACGACATTGCCGAAGCGCTTGTCGCCACCCAGGCGGATACCATACTCAAGACCGTTCTGGTCCTGACGGCAGCCTGCGCCGGCGTTGTTGCCACGGGCCTGGCCCTTGCAGAAGCCGGTGCTGAATGCATCGGCGCCGGTCGTGGTGCGCACGGTGTCGTTGAAATCGCCATCGACATTGGTGTCGAATACGACGCTTTCGCCGCGATCGTTGGGCTGTGCGGTGTAACCGACATGGCCGCCGATATAGGGGCCATTAAAGTCGCTTTCATCCTTGGTCAGCTGCGCGAAGGCAGGCGTGGACAGCATTGCGGTTGCGACGACCGAAAGTGCTGCGAACTTGAAGGGGGTTTTCATGTCTTTTGCGTCCTTGCTTTTAATTTAGACGAACACCAAACTTACCGAGGCTATGAGAGGTTCCAACTACCTGACAAATCATCTAGCGCCGTTGCCTTTTTGTCACACAATTTACAAACGCTGCCCGAGTGTGAACATATGATTAATAGGCCTGAAATCCGTTATTCATGGTACATGCCCAGTTATTGTCAGCACGAATGCAATAATAGTTAGGAGCCAGATTTCACATGAACCGCTTGCTTCTGTCGGTGTCGGCATTAGCCTTGCGGATATGCATGAAACGACGAACGGTTCCCGGATGCAGGGCAGGGCATGAGCAAGGCGAACAATCGGCGCGGCTGCCTGCCATGGGTGCTGGGCCTTGTGCTTGTATGGCTATGGTTCAGCAGCGACGACGGCGAATGGCAGGACGTCGCGCTGAACGTCGAGCAATATGATCCGCGCAGTCCGCGCCGCCCGATGCCGGATATCGGCGAAAGCTTCGTGATCGCAGACCCCGGCCCGCAGCAGGACAGCCAGGGTACGGCCTTTGCGGTGGATCGCGACGGGACGTGGTTGACCGCGCAGCACGTCACCCATGGCTGCGACCAATTGGGGCTGGTGTTCCAGAACGGCCTGGATGCCATTGCCGATGTGTTCGAAAGCGTCGAGGCCGATGTCTCGGTCATCCGCCAGGGCCCGACCGCGCCGTTCGCTTTGGCGCTGAGCGAGGAACTGCCGGAGCCCGGAAGCCTTGGCTACCATATGGGATTTCCCGCCGGCGAGCCTTCTGTGGTGGTTTCACGCTATATCGGCCAGACATTTGCGCAGCGCGGCGGCCCTGGCGGTGCGGCCGAGCCGATCCTGGCCTGGGCGGAAGGGGATCGCTTCCCGCCGACCGACGGACCGCTCAGCGGGATCAGCGGCGGGCCCACCTTCGACCAGCAGGGCCGCGTCATCGGCGTCAATGCTGCTTCCACTCCGCGGCGCGGGCGGGTGCTGACCACCGATCCCATGGCGATCGCGCGGCTGGTCACCGCCAGCGCTGCCGTGGATGAGGCCGGGCAGATTGCCGATCTTGCAACCCCCAACGATGCCGCCGCCTTGTTCCAGGTGTTGCTGGACCGGGGCATCATCCGGCAGGTCTATTGCGATGTGCGCTAGGGCTGGCTATGGGCGCGGCAACCCATTTCTGACTGGATCCATGCCATGACCGACACGCCCGAAACGCCCGAAACCGACGATCAGACCATTGCTCCGGTCGAAACCGATGCCAACGACGTGCCGCCCGATCGGCTGGCGATCAGCCCGCGCAGCCCCTATTTCGATGGCGACCTGCTGGCACGCGGCATCGGCATCCGCTTCAAGGGCGTGGAAAAGAACAATGTCGAGGAATACTCGATTTCCGAAGGCTGGATCCGCGTGCAGGCCGGCAAGACCCTGGACCGCAAGGGCCAGCCGCTGACGCTGAAGCTGAGCGGTCCGGTGGAAGCCTGGTACAAGGATATCGGCGACGACGCCCCGGTAGCAAAAGCCGGATAAACCTTAGCCGCCGATGCGGCCGATCAGGTCGCCGATCGGATCGGCCTGAGGCTGAGCTGCTGGCTGGGCTGCTGGTTGCGCTGCAGGCTGGTGGAGGGGAGCGAAGCGCACGGTTTCACGCCGCGTCTTGTCCTGCTCCTTCATGTACCGCGCATATTCGCGCCGTTGCTTTTCGATCTGCTTGAGTTTTTCCCGCGCCGCTTTTTCCGCCTGCTTTTCGGCTGCGCGCTCTGCCTTGCGTTCTGCGCGCGTCAATTCGCGTTGCGGCATATTGGCGGCGATCTGCACCGGCGGGGACTGTAACCGGCCGGGCGCACGGCCCTGCGGATAGATAAACCCGTGGACCGGATAGCGCGTGGTGCCCAGCCCGCCGATGGGCGTGTACCACACTCGCACTTCGCTCCAGTCGTTGCCCGCAGACACGTCCTCGGCCAGCACGTTGCGCTCGATCTGGCCCTTGCGGCCGTTGATCGGCGACCAGTTGGCATGGTCGAGCAGCACGCGCCGCGAATCGATGACCTTGCTGACCGCAGCGACATGGCCAAGTTCCATCGACCGGTACGGCTTGAACGCCATCACCGCGCCGGGGGCAGGGCGGTTGCCGCGCGCATATCTGCCATCGGCCTGCTGCCACCAGCTGTGCGCATCGCCGTAAATCTGAATGCCGCTGACCTGCCGCGCATAAGGCACGCACTGCAGCAGCGCATCCTGTGCCGCGACCTGTGCGGACGCAAGGCTCAGGGCGATGGCGCCAGCGAGCGCAGGGGGGAATCCGGGGCGCGAAAACATCATGGCGACATTGCGGCACAAAAGTTCAGATTCGGTTTACTGGCTATGGAACGCACCTGTCGTTCAACTTGCCCTTGCAGCCCGCGTGCTGTCGCGCCAGCGTTGCCCGGCGCGCAGGTGGCGCGATTCGGGGGGAACGATCATGCAGCAACAGGGCCGGCGATTGATCGCCGAGGGATTGGGTTCTGCCCTGCTGTTCAGTTGCGTCGTCGGCTCGGGCATCATGGCAGAGGCGCTGGCGGACGGGAATGTCGCGGTGGCGCTGCTCGGCAACACCCTGGCGACAGGCGCGATATTGTACGTGCTCATCACCATCTTCGGGCCGATTTCGGGCGCGCATTTCAACCCGGCGGTGACGCTCGTGATGCGGCTGCGCGGAGAGATTGCGACGCGTGAGGCACTGGCGTTCGTCGTGATGCAGCTGGCAGGCGGCATCATCGGAATATTCGTCACGCACCTGATGTTCGATTTGCCGATCCTGCAATATTCGCTGAAGGCGCGGGCCGGGATCGGCAACTGGACAGGCGAGTTCGTCGCCACCTTCGGCCTGTTGCTGACCATCCTGGGCGCAGTGCGGTACCGGCCGGACAATGTGCCCGCTGCGGTCGCGCTGTATATCGTGGCGGGATACTGGTTCACCAGCTCGACCAGCTTTGCCAACCCGGCAATCGCGGTGGCGCGGTCGCTGTCCAACAGCTTTGCAGGGATAGCGCCTGCCGATGTGCCGATGTTCGTGGTGATGCAATTCGCGGGCGCACTGGCGGCCTGGGCAGTGGGCGGATGGCTGTTTGCCGAGGAATCGGTGGGTAGTACTCCATAGCTGTCGCGCATACGTCCCTCGACTTCCCGGCAGCCCGGGAAGTTTATCCTGAGCGGCCGGCTTGCCAGCCAGCCGAAGGGCTCGGGAACTCGGAGAGGGTCGCGCCCAGACATCGCTCCACCCCCGTTTGTCCCGAGCGAAGTCGAGGGACGTTGCGCCCAAAGCATGCCGTATCCCGAAACACGCTGACCCTCCCGCACTTCGTCCATGACAAATGGCTGCCAAACGCCTATGCGCCGCAGCCATCATGACAACCCCCATCACGATCTTAGCCCCGCCGAAAGTCGGCATGGTCTCGCTCGGTTGCCCCAAGGCGCTGGTCGATTCCGAACGCATCCTCACCAAGCTGCGTGCCGAGGGCTATCAGATGTCCGCCGATTACGCGGGCGCAGACGTCGTGCTGGTCAACACCTGCGGCTTTCTGGATAGCGCCAAGGAAGAGAGCCTTGAGGCGATTGGTGAGGCGATGGCCGAGAACGGCCGCGTTATCGTCACCGGATGCATGGGCAACGAGGCGGACGTTATCCGCGCACGCTTCCCCGATGTTCTGGCGATCACCGGCGCGCACCAATATGAAGACGTGGTGCAGGCCGTCCATGACGCCGCCCCGCCTGCGCGCGGCGCGTTCATCGATCTGGTACCAGAAGGCGGCATCAAGCTGACCCCGCGCCATTACAGCTATCTCAAGATTTCCGAAGGGTGCAACCACCGCTGCGCCTTCTGCATCATCCCGTCCTTACGCGGTGACCTCGTCAGCCGGCGGATCGATGCGGTGCTTCGCGAGGCCGAAAAGCTGGTCGCCGCCGGAACGCGCGAATTGCTGGTGATCAGCCAGGATACCTCGGCTTACGGTGTCGACACCCGGCACGAGCCGCGCGCCTGGAAGGGCCGCGATGTGCGTGCGCACATGACCGATCTGGCGCGCGAGCTGGGCGGCCTGCGCACGCCCGATGGCCACACGCCCTGGGTGCGGCTGCATTATGTCTATCCCTATCCGCATGTCGATCAGGTCATCCCGCTGATGGCCGAGGGGCTGCTGACGCCGTATCTCGACATCCCGTTCCAGCATGCCGCGCCATCGGTTCTCAAGCGCATGAAGCGCCCGGCCAACGAGGCCAAGGTGCTCGACCGTATCAAGGCATGGCGGCAGATCGCGCCCGACATCACCATTCGTTCGTCGTTCGTCGTCGGTTTCCCCGGCGAGACCGAGGCGGATTTCCAGTATCTGCTCAATTGGCTGGACGAGGCGCAGCTCGACCGCGTCGGCGGCTTCCGCTTCGAACCGGTCGAAGGTGCTGCCGCCAACGCACTGTCCGATCCGGTGCCCGAAGAGGTCAAGGAAGAGCGCTACCAGCGCCTGATGGAAAAGACCGCCGCGATCAGCGCCGCGAAACTCGCCGCCAAGGTCGGCCGCACGCTGCCCGTGATCATCGACGAGGTCGGCGAGCCCGACGAGGAAGACGGCTCAATCGGCGCGACTGGCCGCTCGCAGGCGGATGCGCCCGAGATCGACGGCCATGTGTACCTGCGCGATGTGCCTGAGGGGTTGGCGCCCGGGTCATTCGTCCATGTGTTGGTCGAGGATGCGGACGAGCATGACCTGTACGGGGTGATTGCGGGGTAGGAGTTTCAACGCGTTTTCGCGCATCCTGATGCATGACACCTCTCCCGCTTTTGTCATACCGCAGCCTAACCGCGCTCAGGATGAATCTTTAAAAGTGCCCCGCGCAGGATTTGCAGTGTTTCCAAACCGCCAATCCCGCAAGCGTGGTTGAGGTCTTAAAACACGCTTGGTGCGGGCAAAGGGTAGCGGGCCAGCTTAAGTTTCAACTCGACGGCGGGGCCTCTGGGATGCCCATCCGCACCCCTCGTGCAATTTTTTTTGTTCGTTTTTGTTTGCGCCGATTCCCGCGAACAATACTCACTTGATGTAGCCAAAATACTACAAAAACATTCGATCACTTTTAAAGTCAATTTGGGGATAGATGGCACGCTAATACTTGCCTGAGGTGTCCTGGCGTGTAGGTTTCAAGAATCTGTCGAGGAGTTCTGGCCTGATGAAGCCTTTCGTTTTTTCACGTCCTATCGTTTTGAGTGTCGTATGCGCCATTCCGCTAGCAGTGTCTGCTTGCGGTGGTGGTGGTGGTGGTTCACCGACCCCCAGTCCGCCAGTCACGCTTCCGCCGACAAACCGCGCGCCGCAGTTCACCTCGCCAACAACAGCCTCGATCGTCGAGAACAGTACGGCGACGGTCTATACCGCTGCTGCGAGCGACCCTGACGGCGACACGCCCACCTTCACCATCTCGGGTGGCTCTGACGCAGCGGTGTTCGGCCTGTCGGGTGCTAATCTCGCATTTCGCAGCGCGCCTGATTTCGAGCGACCGACCGATAGCGACCGCGACAATGTCTACAACATAACGCTGGGGGTCAGCGACGGCCGCGGAGGAACGGCGAACCAGTCTGTGACCATCACAGTCACCAATGACAAGGAGGGTATAGCCGTCCGCCGCATCGCCACCGGCTTTGCAGATCCAGCCGGGCTTGGTCTGCTCCTGACGATCCAATCCATCCCGACCGAACCTATGGGGCGGATCGCAGTGGCTCAGGCCAACGGAGAAATCTACAGTGTTGACGGGACCACCGGCCAACGGAGCCTCTTGGCTGATGTTTTCACAAACCGGCAGCGGGGGCGTTTGCTGGGGATAAGCTTCAACGATCGACGTGGCAGTTTTTTCACCGGCCTTTTTGCCGTTGCGCAGGAGCCCTCAGGCCGAGTTTTCGTGCAGCGATATGGAATCAGCAGTTTTTTTATAGAAACTGAAATACTGCCCGCTGGCTCACCGACAGTGTCTGCAAAGATTTTTCAGGGGCCCAATCGGCAGCAAATCAATGGTGATATGTTCGTAGCAATTTCCGACGAAAGCGGAGAATTCGCCCAGAATGCAAACTCGCGGCGTGGCAAGCTGCTTTTGTTGCAGCAGAACGATCCCTTTGCTGGCGCGACAATATCGCCTGGGTTCATCGTGCGGGTTGCAGGCAACGGCATCCGCCGCTCTGGTGGCGCGGGCGCCATCGCTGGGCAAATATTGCTCTCAGACCAAGGGGCTACGCTTGAGCATGAGATGACCTTCTTTGATCCGAACGTAAGGCCGTTGGATTTCGGCTGGCCTGGGCGCGAGGGCACGCAAGGGATAGGGAGCAATCCTCCGGCTTCAGTCAATGGCCCCAAGCTAGTTTATGGCTTCGGAAATGGTCGTGACGAGGGCACCGGTATCATCTTTGGTGGCCTCTATCAGGGGCCAATAGCCACTTTGAACAACCGCTTCGTGTTCGGTGACCGAAGCGGCACGATCTGGTCGGTGCCCCTTGCTGATCTAACCAATTCTTCCTTATTGCGCGCGCCGCAACTGGATCGCCGCACCGAGGATTTCGTGCCCGATCTTGGCCGCATTGAGTCTCCGGTTGCCTTCATGGTCGATGACCGAAACCGGTTGTTCATCCTCGATGCCGACGGCGAGTTGTTCCGGGTCGATGGAAGCTGATCGGCAGCATACTATCTCCCGATCATGCTGAACTCGATTTAGCATCCATCGCCCCCCAAAAGCCGAAGCCGAGAGGAGATTAATGGATCCCGAAACGAGCGCTGGGTGGCTGTTACTCGGTCGGACTAGATGCAATTGATTGATACAGCCAGGGGGTTCACCAATTGCTGATATCCGAGAAACAGCGCATAATAGGCGTCCGATGATTATTCGCAACTTCAAGCCTTCGGATGCACATGCGCTGGCGGCATTGTTTCATGCATCTGTTCATCGGGCTGGCATCACGCATTATTCCACCGATCAGGTTCGAGCTTGGAGTCCATCTGAGCCTGACGCGGCCCGTTATGTGCAGCAGGCTGTGGGGCGCATATTCCTGGTTGCGGTAGATGATGGTGGCAGTCCAATTGGATATGGCGACCTATGCCCTGACGGATATATCGATCACCTCTACTGCAGCCCTGAACATGTGGGAACCGGAGTCGGATCGGCAATTTATGCTGCGTAGGAGGATGCCGCCAGGTCTGCGGGAATAAAGTTGTTGCTGGTTGACGCTAGCGAGGGAGCTCGGCATCTCCTCGAACGCTATGGCTTTCTCGTTCAAGCCCGAAACGACTTCACTATCAATGGCGTGGGCATGCATAATTATCGTATGTCAAAAGTGATTGGCTGAATGAGATTATCTCACACCGGCAACCCGCCCTGCGCCTTCGCTTCCTTCAGCACGAAGCTCGTGCTGATCGCCTTGATGCCTGCAATCGGGCGCAGGCGTTTGTTGGCGAAGTCGGCGTAGCTGTCGAGGTCGTGGCTGACGACGGTGAGGATGTAGTCTGCGCCGCCGGTGACCTGGTGGCAGGCGATGACCTCGTCGAGATCGGCCACCGCTGCCTCGAATTCGCGCGTCACTGCTTCGCTGTGGTCGGCGATTTCGACGCTGACATAGGCGAGCACGCCCAGGCCCAGTGCGCGGCGGCTCAACCGTGCTGCATAGCCGCGGATGACGCCGTCCGCTTCCAGCCTGCGTACCCGCCGCCAGCAGGGGGAGGCGGACATTCCGACGGTTTCGGCGAGCTCCGCGTTGGTGATGCGGCCATTGTCCTGCAGTGCGCGCAGGATGCGGATATCTTCCGGTTCCAGTTCGATCATCGGCAAGGTGTACCGAATTTTCTGCATTAATGGAAGAACTGATCGAAAGCGGCGCTCTGCTGGCAAGAATGAGGCAGGATTTTTCGCGCGGACCGTGGTATCTGTCCCCCTCAAGCATTTCATACAGGGGACGATGCATGGAAAACCTTCTCATCCGGCCCAACGCGGTCGATTACACGGTCATTCCCGATGTTCCCGCCGAAACCTGCGTGGCGCCGTTGCAGCGGCCGTCGCATCTGGCCGAGGACTGGCTGGAGCCGCAGCAGCGGGTCTATACGGCAGAGGAGCACGGCATCTGGGACGATCTGTTCGCCCAGCAGATGGACGTTTTGCCCGGCCGCGCGGCGAGCAGCTTTATGGCGGGGCTGGAGCGGCTCGATCTCGGTCGCGGTGGCGTGCCGGATTTTGGCGCGTTGAGCGAGGAACTGCAGCCGATCACCGGCTGGTCGGTGGTGCCGGTGCCGATGCTGATCCCCGACCATGTGTTCTTTTACCACCTCGCCAACCGGCGTTTTCCGGCGGGCAATTTCATCCGCTCGCGCGAGCAGTTCGACTATATCTCCGAGCCGGACGTCTTCCACGATGTGTTCGGCCACGTGCCGATGCTGACCGATCCGGTCTATGCCGATTACATGCAGGAATATGGCCGGGCCGGATGGAAGGCGCTGGCGTACAATCGGCTCAAGGCACTATCGGCGCTGTACTGGTACACCGTGGAGTTTGGGCTGATCCGCGAGGCTGATGGCATCAAGGCCTATGGCGCGGGCATATTGTCAGGCCCGCTGGAGGCCAAGTTTTCGGTGGAGGGGCGCTCGCCCAACCGCATCCATCTGGAGGTCGACCGGGTGATGCGTACCGATTACGTGATATCCGACATGCAGCCGACCTATTTCGTGATCGACAGTTTCGAGGAACTGTTCCGCAAGACGGTGGAGCGCAATTTCGATGACTTGTACCGCGGGCTGAACCCCGGCTTCACTTATTCGAACCAGGCTGTGCTGGGCGGCGACAAGGTTTATCACCTGGGCACGCAGGAATACGCCAATCGCGGCGGGCAGGGGTCGGGCGCGAAACCTGTCTGAGGCGAATGCAGTTCGCGCAGCCGGCACATGTGCCGGCTGCCCGAAACTCAAACCCTAGCTAGACCTGAAAATCAGGCCTTGGGGGTCAGTACGCCGTCAATGACGTGGATCACGCCGTTCGACTGCGGTACGTCCGCCTGAGTGACGATGGCGGTGCTGCCGCCCTCACCGGTCAGGACGACATTGGTGCCGTCCATCTTGGCGGTCAGGTTTTCACCCTGCACCGTCTTCAGCGTGGCGGTGCCGTTGCCGTCGGTGATCGCCTTGGCCACATCGGCTGCGGTCATGCGACCGGCAACGACGTGATAGGTCAGGATCGCGCTCAGCTTGGCCTTGTTCTCAGGCTTCAGCAGGGTGTCCACGGTGCCTGCGGGCAGCTTTTCGAACGCGGTGTTCACCGGTGCGAAAACCGTGAACGGTCCAGGTCCGGCGAGCGTTTCAACCAGACCAGCGGCCTTAACGGCAGCAACCAAAGTGGTGTGGATCGGCGATTCCGATGCGTTTTCCACGATGTTGCGGGTCGGCAGCATTTCTGCACCGCCAACCATCACATTGCCGGTGGCGTCCATGCCATCAGCGGCCATGGTGTCGTCTGCCGGTGCCGCCGTTTCAGCGTCAGCGACGTTGGTGGTGTTTTCCGATCCGCAGGCACCGAGTGCGAGGGCGGATGCTGCAACGAAAGGGGTGAGAAAGGCGGTTTTCATCGAGGGATCTCCTTGAACAGCGTTCGATCAAAAGTCCGAGCCCTGCATTTGTGAATGCAAAGCGCGGCAATCATGGCAGGTGCCATGATGCGTACGTGTCGTCAGAGCAACGGCGCAAACCACAAATGGTTTCATCATGGCAGAAAGATATCCACGAATAGCTCACTTACATGAGGCTCCAAAGCAAAGGAGCGGGCATTTGCAAGTGCCGCAGCTATTCGATACGCCTGCTGCATCACCAACATCCGACCCTTTCGTATCGATATCCCGCAATCCCAGCTGAACGACCTGAAGGCGCGCATTGACGCTGCCCGGTTCCCGGAGCGCGAGACAGTGGATGACTGGGACCAGGGCATCCCGCTCTCCGTTGTACGCGATTATGCCGCGTATTGGGCGGATGGCTATGACTGGCGCGCATGCGAGTCAGCGCTCAACGCCTATCCGCAGTTTCTGGTCGAACTGGATGGTGTCGACATCCACTTTCTCCACATCCGCTCGCTGCACGCAGGCGCGCGGCCGTTGATCCTCACGCATGGCTGGCCAGGTTCGGTGCTGGAATTCATGGCCGTCATCGAGCCGCTGACCAATCCCGCCGACCCGGCCGACGCGTTCCATCTGGTCATCCCCTCGCTCCCGGGCTTCGGCTTTTCGGGCAAGCCCATCGTTACAGGCTGGGACATCCCTAGAATCGCCAAGGTGTGGAACGACCTGATGCTGGCGCTGGGCTATGACCGGTATTTTGCGCAGGGCGGCGACTGGGGATCGGGCGTTACGCTGGAAATTGCGCGCCAGAACTTGGGTGCATGTGCGGCGGTACACTCCAACATGGTGCTGGCGCTGCCCGATCCTGAAACGATGGCGGATCTGAGCGATCTGGAAAAGCGCGCGGCGGCGCAAATGCAGTATTACCAAACCAAGGAAAGCGGTTATTCGTCGATCCAGAAGACGCGACCGCAGACGATAGGCTATGCGCTGGCGGACTCGGCTGTCGGCCAGATGGCCTGGATCCTTGAAAAATTTCGCAACTGGTCCGATTGCGACGACAGCTTTTCCGGTTTCAGCCGCGATTGCCTGCTGGACACGATCACGCTGTACTGGCTGACCAATTCGGCCGCATCGTCGGCGCGGCTGTATTGGCACAGCTTTTCCAATATGGGGTTCGATCCGATCAGCCTGCCGATGGGCGGGACGATCTTCCCAAAGGAACTGTTCCAGACATCGCGCCGCTGGGCGGAAAAGCGCTTCAGCAACATTATCTACTGGAATGAAGTGGACCGCGGCGGGCACTTCGCGGCGCTCGAAGTGCCCGATATTTTCGTGCAGGAAGTCCGCGCCTGTTTTCGGAATACGAGCCTGGCCTGAAATCACTGCAGGCGTTTGGCCTTGACCCCCTTCTTGCCGTTCCTGCGCTTTTTCAGCTGGGCCTGCACGCTGTCCTTGCCGACCAAGTGGGCTGCGCCGACGGCCATGAACACGGTGCCGGGCTGTTGCATACGGTCCTTGATCCAACCCACCCAGTTGGCGTTGCGGTCTTTCAGCAGCGCATCGTACAGGCCGGGATAGCTCTCGAAGCCTTCGTTCAGCAGAGTGTTGAGCGCCTTCAGGTCGCCCTGGCTCCAGGCATCGACCAACGTGTCGATCTGCGTAGTGACTTCGGGCACGCCATCGAGCGTAACCTCCAGGAACTCGACCTGCTGCTTGGTATCCAGGCTGTCGAAAATGCCAAGCTGCTGCTCGATCGTCTCAAGCTGGCCCACCGTCTTGCCCTGTTCCTTCGCCGCACGGCTCAGCACCTTTTCGGCCCCGCTGTTAAGGTCGTAGCCCTTCATCAGCAGCGGAACGGTGGTGAGCGTGACGGCGCCGAACCAGGGTTCATACTGGTCGAACGCGACCGCCGGAATACCCAGCGTACCCATGGTTTCTTCGTATTTCGCAAGGGTAGGGGCAGACAGCAGGCTGCGCAGCGTGGTGCCTTCCGGGTTCGTCGCCATAGTGGTGATGATGCCCTGCACGACGGTGGGGTCGGAGGGTTCGATCACTTCCAGCACCAGCTCGTCGGCGCTATCGAAGGCGGCCTTAACGTCGTCCTTCAGCCAGTTGAGGCCGGGGCGCAGCACATGGACGGTGCCGAACAGGTAGATCGTCGTGTCCTTGTCGCGCACGACCCACATCGCAGGGTCGATATCCTGTGCGACCGGCACGGGCGCAGCCTCTGGCGCCAGCGCCTCGGCGACGGTGGTCTGATCGCGCGCCAGCAGCGGTGTGGCGGCGAAGCTGAACGCAGCGACGCTGGCCAGCGCGATACCGGACGCTGCGGAGCGCAGGGGCTTGAACGTGAACTTCATTCTCGGGGGCCTTTCATCAGGGAAGGTGGGTTTGTCAGGGGGGAGTGAATGTCAGCGCAGCTTCTGCCACGCATAGGTAACACAGCACGCGGCAAAGCCGGCGCAGAACAGCCACAGCGCATCGGGTTCCGGCACCAGCGCGCCTTTCCACAGGAAAAACCAGGCGGGATAGCCGATCAGCAGGACATTGCCCGCCATGACGGTCGCGCCGGTGTTGATCTTGCGCTCCAGCTCGTCGGTGACCTGCATCCATCGCCACGTGCCAAAGGTGACCGCAGCGACGAACACGACGGCCGAGATGATGGCGATGTACGGCGGGATGCTGCCCGCGGCCATCAGCCCTGCCTTTTCATCTTCAAAAAAACCGATGAGAAAGCCGCTGAGCATGCCCATCGCAAACAATACGCCGACAACAGCGTATGTCCGCCGCTTGCGCTGCTGCGCGCGCGCCTGCCAGTCGGCCTCAACCATGGTTGTCTCCATTGCACCCGTCATCGAAAATCTCCTCGATTGGCATGTCGAAAAGCCGCGCGATCCTGAACGCGAGCGGCAGGGAAGGATCGTATTTGCCGGTCTCGATCGCGTTGACGGCCTGGCGCGATACATCCAGCCTGGCGCCGAGCTCTGCCTGGCTCCAGTCGCGTTCGGCGCGCAGCACCTTCAGCCGGTTCTTCATGTCGTCCATCCGTGTGCCATCCTTGGCCGTCTGTTCTGCTGTATCGTCATGCAAGCACCAGGATGCTCGGGACGATTCGTGGCGTCGCGCCCGAGCCGCCGCTGGAACGCGCGTCAGGCTCGATCAGCGCAAGCGACCCGCACACCAGAGCGGTGGCTAGTGCGAGCCCCATTACGCCCACCACAACGCGCCTGTTGCGAAGGAAGGCTTTAGGCTTGGTGCTACCCATCGGACGTTGCTCCAAGGCTGTGCTGGCACTGATGCTCCAGCTAACCAGTCATGCCTGGCTGACCTAATGTCAGCTCACCCTGACTATATGTCGTGATTCGCTGACTATGTCAAGCAACCCTGACTTAGTGCTAGTGACGCATGACATCCTCTAGGAAATCCAAAAGCTTGCGCCGACTGGCCAGGCTTGGCGCTGCCTGATAGCGTGGGCGCAAAGAGCATCAGGAGAGGCCGTCATGACTAGCGAATCGGCAACCATCACGGCACCCGCCGTTCATGCGCGCACCTGCCATCTGTGCGAGGCCAATTGCGGCGTGCTGGTCGAGGTGGCGGGGCGCAAGGTCGTGTCCATCAAGGGCAATCCCGACCATGTGCTGAGCCGGGGGCATATCTGCCCAAAGGCAACCGCGCTGGCCGATTTGCAGGATGATCCGGACCGGCTGCGCCGCCCGGTCAAGCGGGTCGGCAACGAGTGGCACGCAATCGACTGGGACACCGCCTTTGCCGAGATCGGCGCGCGCATGGCGCAGGTCATGCAATCGGGCGGTCAGCCTGCGATGTACATGGGCAACCCCAATGCGCACAATTATGCCACCGGCACCCAGACCGGCGTTCTGCGCAAGGCGATGAAGTTGCGCACGCTCTATTCCGCCTCCACGCTCGACCAGATCCCGCACCAGCTCGTCCAGATGTGGATGTACGGGCACAATGCGCTGTTCCCGATTCCCGATGTCGACCGGACGCAGTTCATGCTGATCATCGGCGGCAATCCGCTGGCCAGCAACGGCAGCGTGTGGACCGTGCCCGATGTCAAGAAGCGGCTGAAGGCAGTGCAGAGGCGCGGCGGGCAGGTGGTGGTGATCGATCCGCGCCGGACCGAAACCGCCAAGATCGCCGATGCGCACCACTTCATCCGCCCCGGCACCGATACCGCCCTGCTGCTCGCGCTGCTCAAGGCGCTGGACGAGGCGGGGCTGGTCAATCCGGGCAGGCTGCAGCCGATGCTGGACGAAGGCTGGGCTGCGGCGTGGCAGGCGATCCGGCGCTTCGATGTGGCAACGCTGGCGGCGCATTGCGGCATCGGTGAGGGCGTGATCCGTGATCTGGCGGCAACGCTGGGCAATGGCGAGCCTGCCATCGTCTATGGCCGCATGGGCGTGTCGGTGACGCAGGGCGGGACGCTCAACCTGTGGCTGATCCAGCTGCTCAGTATCGCCACCGGCAACCTGGACCGCGAGGGCGGGGTGATGTTCTCATCCCCCGTAGTCGATCTGGTCGCCGGGGCAGGGCCGGGGACGTACGACCGCTTCCGCTCGCGCATTGGCAACCGGCCCGAGGTGATCAGCGAGTTCCCGTCCGCACTGTTGCCCGAGGAAATCGCGACACCCGGCGAAGGGCAGATTAAGGCCTTGGTGGTGATTTCCGGCAATCCCGTGCTGTCATCCCCCGGCGCCTGGGGTGAGGCGCTGCCGCAGCTCGACCTGATGGTGTCGATCGACATGTTCGTCACGGAAACGAGCGCGCATGCGCACTACATATTGCCGCCGTGCGGGCCGCTGGAGAAGGACCATTACCCGCTTTTGCTCGGCCCCATCGCCATCCGCAATTATGCCGATTACTCGGCGCCGACGCTGCCGATGGAGGACGGCGCCAAGGCCGATTGGGAGATCGTGGCGGAACTGGCGCGCGCCATCCTTCATGCGCGCGGCGAGGCGGTGCCCAATATCGTCCCGCCGCGCACGGTGCTCGCTTCCATGCTCGCGCGCTCGGATTACGATGTGACATTGGAGGAGCTTGAGGCCAACCCCAATGGCAGGGACTTCGGCGCGCATGTGCCACGCCTGCCGGAGCGGTTGCAGACGCCCGACAAGCGGATCGCCTGCGCTCCGCCCTTGTGTCTTGAGGCGCTGGAGGCGTGGCGCGGCGCACTCGCCGACACTCCGGCAGATGCACTGCTGCTGATCGGCAGGCGGCACGTGCGCAGCAACAACAGCTGGATGCACAATGCGCCGCGCCTCGCCAAGGGGCCGGATCGCTGCACCGCGATGGTCCACCCCGATGATGCGGCGGCGCGCGGCATAGCCGAGGGCGATCTGGTGCGCGTGACCAGCCGCGTCGGATCGGTCGAGCTGTTGGTGGAGGTCAGTGATGACGTGATGCCGGGTGTGATCTCGATCCCCCATGGCTTTGGGCACGACAAGCCGGGCACGCGGCTGTCGGTTGCTGGAAGGCGCCCCGGCGTCTCGCTCAACGATCTTACCGATCCGCAGGCGATGGACCCGATATCGGGCAACGCCGTGCTCAACGGTACCCCGGTGACGTTGGAACGCGTGCGCGAAGTGGTAGCGGCGGAGTAGAGCCTGCCGTTTCGCTTCTACTGCCCCGACGAGGCTGGACTGACGATCAGGACGCGAGGGACCTGCAGAACGACTGTTTCCGGAACGCATCCACCGCGCCAATCTCGCCCCGGTTGTTCAGCAACACCCGCAGCAGCGCGACGCCCTTGGCGCTGGGCATGATGACCTTGCGCGTCCCTTTGGCCGCAGATTGGTCAGCGGTCGCCAGCACCACGTTCACTGGCGCACCCTTGCTGTCTCGGTCGCTTTCGACGAAGGCAACGTTCGTTTCACCGTCGAACACCGTCAGCGACCAGTAATGGCCGGGCACCGGATGCGCATGTACCGTCATCGGCCCTTTGCTGAGGTCGAATGCGCAGACCGAATAGGCAAGGTCGGGGCTCGGCCGCACGATCGTCTGCCGCTGAGCGGTCACCAGCGGCGCATGCGACATACTGTTGACGCCGGCCTGCTCAGACAACCGTTCCCATGCCCGGCCCATGATGAACTGCGGCGTTGCAGCCAGCGTCAAGTACCAGCCAGCCAGCGCCGCGATGGCACCCAGCGCAAGAGGCCCGAACCAGCGGCTCATGTCCGGCACTCCAGCCGGTCGATCCGCGGCAACGCCGTCGTTCCGCGCGCGGCCAGCAGCTTGGGTGAGGGGTGATAGGCGCGCAATGTGAGCTCGAACGGCTGATCATCGGCGATCGCGATCCAGTGCGGGCCGGTTGCCTCGCGCCCGATCTCCACCTGCCAGCGATCGGCCTCTGCCGGGCCGAGTGCCGCACTCCCCAGCGAATGGCTGTCCGTCGCGTCGGGGATCAGATAGCCTTTGGTGTCGTAGAGCGTCAGGCTCCACCAGCGCGCATCCAGCGCGCCGCCGGTAACGCGATAGCGACACTTTCCGGTGAGCTTGCGTCCGTCGCTATCCTCGGCAGCGTTGAAATAAATCGCCTCGCGCTCGGGCAGGGCCAGCAGCCCGCGCAGAGCGACCGAGGCGCGGGTCGCGGCGCTGGCATCGGCGGTGCCCACCTTTTGCGCGGTGCGCCAGGGGCCGTTGGCGATGCCGTCGGCCGCAAAGCTCGCACGCAATTGCAGCACCGCCGCTCCCACGCCGAGTGCCAGCCCGGCGACCAGCATCAAGCCATAGCGAAACCCGGTGTGCATGCTCGCTCCTGTTTTGACACAGGCTATGCCGGAAGATCGAGGGGGAAGGCAAGGCGGTTTGGGCCACGCGCCAGTCGTAGCTTGCGATTTCCGGTCCCCTGCGCAGGCAGGGGCCCATCTTAAAACCTAGGCCCATCTCCTCTGCAGGTGCGTCAAGCCGCATCGGCAGGAGATGGGCCCCTGCCTACGCAGGGGACCGGGTTGTGGACGGTTTGGTCAATCTCTCCTCCCGTAAACTGGAGGAGAGCGCCCGCTCACCCCCGCTTCAACGCAGCCTGCGCGGCTGCCAGCCGTGCGATCGGCACGCGGTAGGGCGAGGCGCTGACGTAATCGAGGCCGGTGGTCTCACAGAACGCGATGCTGGCAGGGTCGCCGCCATGCTCGCCGCAGATGCCCAGCTTGATGTCCGGACGCGTCTTGCGCCCCTTGGTCACCGCAATCTCGATCAGCTGGCCAACGCCCTCGATGTCCAGGCTGACGAACGGATCGCGTGCAAAGATGCCCTTGTCGACATATTGCGTGAGGAAGCGCCCGGCATCGTCGCGGCTGACGCCCAACGTGGTTTGCGTCAGGTCATTGGTGCCGAAGCTGAAGAACTCGCCCACCTCGGCGATTTCGTCGGCCATCAGCGCAGCGCGCGGCAGCTCGATCATCGTGCCGACCAGATACTCGATCCGACGGCCCTTTTCGGTGAACACGGTCTCGGCTGCCGTATCGACGACCTTCTTCATCAGCTCCAGCTCGCGCCTTGTGGCGACGAGCGGGATCATCACTTCGGGGATCGGGGCATCACCGCTGGACGCGGCCACATCGCACGCCGCCTCGAAGATCGCCCGCGCCTGCATCTCGTAGATTTCAGGGTAGGTCACGCCCAGGCGGCAGCCGCGATGGCCCAGCATGGGGTTGAACTCGTGCAGCTCGTTGGCGCGGCGCTTGAGCACCTCGACACCGACGCCGGCGGCTTCGGCGACCTCGGCAAACTCGTTTTCACTGTGCGGCAGGAACTCGTGCAGCGGCGGATCGAGCAGGCGGATGGTGACGGGCAGGCCGGCCATCACCTCGAAGATGCTGTGGAAATCGGCGCGCTGTTCGGGCAGCAGCTTTTCCAGCGCGGCCCGGCGGCCCGCTTCGTCCTCGGCCAGGATCATCTGGCGCACGTTGGTGATGCGGCTCGCCTCGAAGAACATGTGCTCGGTGCGGCACAGCCCGATGCCTTCCGCGCCGAAATCGCGCGCGACGCGGCAATCCTCGGGCGTTTCGGCATTGGTGCGCACCTTCAAGCGGCGGACCTTGTCGGCCCAGCCCATCAGTACGCCGAAATCGCCGACCAGTTCAGGCTGCACGGTGGGGACCAGGCCCAGCATGACTTCCCCGGTGCTGCCGTCGAGCGTGATCGTGTCGCCCTCGCGCAGCTCGCGCTTGCCGATGCGCAACACGCGCTCCTTGGTGTCGATCGACAGGCTGCCCGCGCCGGAAACGCACGGACGTCCCATGCCGCGCGCAACCACCGCGGCGTGGCTGGTCATCCCGCCGCGTGCGGTCAGGATGCCCTTGGCCGCGTGCATGCCGTGAATGTCTTCCGGGCTGGTCTCGATCCGCACCAGGATGACAGCTTCGCCCATTTCGTTGCGGCGCTCGGCGGTATCGGCATCGAACACGATGACGCCGCTGGCTGCACCGGGAGAGGCGGGCAGGCCCTTGGTCAGCACATCGCGCACCGCATCGGGATCGAGCGAGGGGTGCAGCAGCTGGTCGAGCGCCATCGGGTCGACCCGCGAAATCGCCTCCTGCTCGGTGATCAGGCCCTCGCTCGCCATATCGACCGCGATGCGCAGCGCAGCCTTGGCGGTGCGCTTGCCCGAGCGGGTCTGCAGCATCCACAATTTGCCGCGTTCCACGGTGAACTCGATGTCCTGCATGTCGCGGTAATGCTTTTCGAGGATGTCGAACACCCGCGCCAGTTCGGCATAGGTTTCGGGCATCGCCTCTTCCATGCTCAGCGGCTTGGCGTTGGCTTCCTCGCGCGCGGCCTTGGTGAGGTATTGCGGCGTGCGGATGCCCGCGACCACGTCCTCGCCCTGCGCGTTGATCAGGAACTCGCCGTAATACAGGTTCTCACCGGTCGAGGGATTGCGCGTGAACGCCACGCCCGTCGCCGAGGTGTCGCCCATATTGCCGAACACCATCGCCTGCACGTTGACCGCGGTGCCCCATTCGGCGGGGATGTCGTTGAGGCGGCGATAGACCTTGGCGCGGTCCGACTGCCACGATCCGAACACCGCAGCGACAGCGCCCCACAACTGATCGTGCACATCCTGCGGGAACGGCTTGCCCCACTGGTCGAGCACCAGCGCCTTGTACTCGCTAACCAGCGCGCGCCAATGCTTGGCTTCCATCTCAGTATCGCTGAAGAAGCCGTTATCTTCCTTGATGATTTCCAGCGCTTCTTCGAACGCATCATGGTCCAGGCCCAGCACGACGTCCGAGTACATCTGGATGAACCGGCGATAGCTGTCCCACGCGAACCGCTCGTCGCCCGAGGTATCGGCGAGGCCCTCGACGGTGGCGTCGTTGAGGCCGAGGTTCAGCACCGTGTCCATCATGCCCGGCATCGACACGCGCGCGCCCGAGCGCACCGACACCAGCAGCGGATCGGCGGCATCGCCGAAGTTCTTGGCCGTTATCTGCTCGATGTGCTTGAGGCCGTCGGCGACCTCGGCCTTCAGGCTGTCGGGAAACACCTCGCCATCCAGATAATAGCGGGTGCACATTTCGGTGCTGATCGTGAAGCCGGGGGGCACCGGCAGGCCGATCGACGCCATGCCATCCAGGTTCGCACCCTTGCCGCCGAGCAGGAACTTGTCGCCCGCACCACCATCATTGGCGTCGCCGCCGAACCGGTACACATATTTGGTCATCGCAATATTGCCTGTCCGTTTTTGAAGTTATGGTGTTGGCTGAGGGGGTTATCCCTCGATCTTCGAAAAATCTGCAACCCGGTGAACCGCCGCGCGGAACCGCCCAAGCAGCGCAAGCCGTGCGGCGCGCTTGGCCGGGTCGGCATCGTTCACGGTCACGTCGTCGAAAAACGCATCGATCGGCGCGCGGAGTACGGCAAGGGCAGCCATCGCGCCCTCGAAGTCCTCCGCCTCGATCGCCGCGATCGCGCGCGGTTCTGCGGTGTTGAGGGCGTCGATCAGCGCGGCCTCGGCGGGTTCCGGATCATAAGCCCTCTCCCCTTCAGGGGAGAGGGTTGGGAGAGGGGAATGCTCAGAGGTCGGCGACTGCCCCTCTCCTTCCGCCGCTTCGCGGCTCCCTCCTCTCCCCTCAAGGGGAGAGGGCATTTCCTTCTTCAGAATATTCGCCGCGCGCTTGTACCCTGCGAGCAGATTGCCACCTTCGCCCGTCTCGACGAACGCCTGCAGCGCATGAACGCGGGCGAGGAGGCGGACGAGATCATCCTCACCGCCGAGCGCAAACACCGCGTCGATCAGGTCGTGCCGGACACCGGCTTCGCGCTGCTGGACCTTGAGGCGGTCGGCGAAGAAAGTCAGCACTTCGGGCAATAATTTCCTCAAAGGCTCAACAAAACGTAACATCAATTCATCATCGGCAAACCGAATTGACTCTACTTTCTTCTCAAAATTGATCGCGCTGGATTTACGGTCCATTGCCGCCTGATATTGATACCAGGCTGTCATTGTATCCGAGGCAAGGTGCTGACTCACCAATAACTTGAGAGCTTCAGTGGTAAGTTGATGGATCGGCGCTCGGATCGAACTAATTTGGACCAATTGCATTATACCCAACGCCGCGCGACGCAGGGCAAAAGGATCTTTTGATCCTGTGGGTGGCATTTCACGCCAAAAAAATGCAACAACGGTATCCAGCTTATCCGCCAAACTCACCGCCACCGTCACCGGTGCAGTCGGCACTTCATCGCCTTGGCCGACGGGCTTGTAATGGTCGCGAATGGCGGCGGCGACCTGGGGGTCGAGACCTTCCTTCGCTGCGTAATAACCGCCCATAAGCCCCTGAAGTTCAGGGAATTCGCCGACCATCTCGGTGACGAGGTCGGCCTTGCACAGGCGGGCGGCCTGTTCTGCGAGATCAGCCAGCGACACACTGCCGTTCTCCGGCGAAAGCCGGAGTCCAGAGTGGGAAGCGCTACCTGACTCCTGGGCTCCGGCTTTCGCCGGAGAACGGGAAGTGACTATTCCCTCTTCACACAACCATCGCGCCAGCTTGGCAACCCGCTCGACCTTGTCGGCGACGGTGCCCAGCTTTTCGTGGAACACGATGTTCTGGAGCTTCTCTGCATGCTGCTCCAGCGTCTTCTTCTGATCGAGTTCCCAGAAGAACCGCGCATCGCTCAGCCGCGCCGCGAGCACCTTTTCGTTGCCGGCGACAATCGCCTTGCCGCCATCGTGCGCGGAAATGTTTGCGGTGCAGACGAACGCCGGTGCCAAGGCCCCGGCAGCATTGCGGACGACGAAATATTTCTGATTAATACGGGTAGTTAGCTGGATAACCTCAGGCGGAACCTCAAGAAACGCGGGGTCGTAACGGCCCAGCAATGGCACCGGCCATTCGGTGAGGCCGGCGTTTTCCACGACCAGCCCTTCGTCCTCGACCAGCACGAAGCCCGCGTCCGCCGCTGCCTTGGCCGCGCCATCGCGGATGATGCTGGCACGCTCTTCATGGTCGACGATGACGTGCGCGGCGCGCAGGGCGCTGGCGTAATCGTCGACGCCCGAAATCGTCACCGGGCCTGTGTGGTGGAAGCGGTGGCCTACCGTGGTGTCGCCTGCCACCAGCCCGTCGATCTCGCACGGCACGACATAGCCGCCGAGCAGCGCGATGATGCCCTGCAGCGGGCGCACCCAGCGCAGGGATTCGGTCGATTGGCTCGCGGTGCCCCAGCGCATCGACTTGGGCCAGGGGAAGGCGCGGATGATCGCGGGGATGGCATCGGCCAGCACTTCGGCGGTGGCGCGGCCGGGCTTTTCGATCACCGCGAACAGGGTCGCGCGGCCCTTGACCTCGCGGGTCTCCAGCGCATCGCGGGTGAGCCCCGCCTTGCGCAGGAAGCCATCGATGGCCGCATCTGGCGCATCGGCGGGCGGGCCCTTGAGTTCTTCGGACACCGCCTCGGTGCTCTCGGGCAGGCCGCGCGCGATCAGCGCGAGGCGGCGCGGGGTGGAGTATGTCTGCAGGCTTTGAGCCTTGAGGCCAGCGGTAGCGAGCTGTTCGGCGAACAGGCGTTCTAGGTCGGCACGCGCCTTGGCCTGCATCCGCGCGGGGATTTCTTCGGACAGCAGTTCGAGCAGGAAGTCGGTCATGCGTCTGTCCTCGCCACGACAGCGCATACGCCGTCACCCTGAACCCTTCGACTTCGCTCAGGACAGGCTTGTTTCAGGGCCCATCGGGCACCAAGCGCCTTCACCCTATCGGCACCCGGACGGTGGATGGGTGCTGAAACAAGTTCAGCATGACGGAAATGGAAGGTTGGGTAATTCACGCTACCCACCCGTTCTTCTCCATCCACGCCTGGCAGCTGCCCTTCGCGAGGTCGCGGACGCGGCCCATATAGGCCTGGCGTTCGGCGACCGAGATCACCCCGCGCGCCTGAAGCAGGTTGAAGACATGGCTCGCCTGGATCGCCTGTTCGTACGCCGGGATCGGCAGCTTGGCATCCAGGCAGTTCTCGCACTCGGCGACTGCCTTGCGGAACGCGTCGAACAGGCTCTCGGTGTTCGCCACCTCGAAGTTCCAGGCGCTCATCTGCTTTTCGTTCTCGAGGAAAACGTCGCCGTAGGTAAACGACTTAAAGCCCCTCTCCTTTAGGGGAGGGGTTGGGGGTGGGGGCGAATGCAGGCCTGCGGGTAGTTCAAGGCCCCACCCCGACCCCTCCCCTGAAGGGGAGGGGCTCGAAGAGGGTGCACGATTGAAATCTAGGTCATAGACACTGTCCTTGCCCTGGATGTACATCGCCAGCCGCTCGAGCCCGTAGGTCAGCTCGCCGGCCACCGGCTTGCAGTCGAAGCCGCCCATCTGCTGGAAATAGGTGAACTGCGTCACCTCCATGCCGTCGCACCAGACCTCCCAGCCCAGGCCCCAGGCGCCCAGCGTCGGGCTTTCCCAATCGTCCTCGACGAAGCGGATATCGTGCAGCAGCGGATCGACGCCGATCGCGGTCAGGCTGTCGAGATAAAGCTGCTGGATGTCGCCCGGCGAAGGCTTCAGGATCACCTGATACTGGTAATAATGCTGCAGGCGGTTGGGGTTTTCGCCGTAGCGCCCATCGGTCGGGCGGCGGCAGGGCTGGACGAACGCGGCGTTCCAGGGATCGGGACCCAGCGCGCGCAGCGTGGTCGCGGTGTGGAAGGTGCCAGCCCCCATCGGCATGTCATACGGCTGCAATATCAGGCAGCCATGGCGGCTCCAGAAGCTGTGCAGGGTCAGGATCATGTCCTGGAATGAGAGGCTTTGCTCGCTCAAAAGTCCGGGCCTTCGCAGATGCACAATGATTGCGCCGCGCTTTGGCGGATGGCGGCGCTTGGGTCAAGTCGCTGGTGATTCAGCGTTGGTGTGCACCGGCCAAGTTTTGCTTGGGGTCCGGTGCGCTGTCGCCAACCCTGGCAGATGCAGGATAGTCGCAAGGCGATGCCCAAGAATGTTTCGCGACACGCCCTAGACAAGCGCCTTGCAGCCCTGCATATCTGGTTTAACCGAACGATTAAACGAGCGCGAATCCAGCCGCGCCTCATTCGTCCGTCTATGCAGGAGAGAGACAATGTCATCGCGCCCCACCGCTGCAGAGCTTAGCGAATACGAAGCCCAGGCTGACGCCTGGTTTCGGGAGAATACCCCCAAGGACCCCGGCTTCATGCTACCGTTGACCTTCATGGAGGTCAGCACCGATCAGCAGTTCGAGTTCCTGTGCGCCTGGCAGCGCAAGGTTTATGAGGCGGGGTATTTGGGCGCGAGCTGGCCCAAGGACTATGGCGGCGGCGGACTGCACCCCGATTTCCAGCGCATCGCCACCAAGGTGATGAAGAAGTATGACGGCCCGATCATGCTCAACGCGATCGGCATCGGCTGGGCCGGACCGCTGATCATGGACATCGGCAGCGAGGACGAGAAAAAGAAATACATCAAGGACATGCTCACCGCTGAGGACATCTGGTGCCAGGGCTTCTCCGAGCCTGAGAACGGTTCCGACCTCGGCAATGCGCAGTTGAAGGCGGTGCGGGACGGCGATGAGTATGTGCTCAACGGCTCCAAGATCTGGACCTCGCTGGGTGACCGCGCGAAATACATGATCCTGCTCGCGCGCACCTCGAACGAGGGGCCCAACAAGTACGCGGGCCTGAGCTTCTTCCTCTCGCCGATGCACGCGCCGGGAATCGAGACGCGGCGGATCAAGAAGCTGACCGGCGAATATGGCTTCGTCCAGTGCTTCTTCACCGATGCGCGCATTCCCGCCGAATGTCTGATGGGCAATGAGGGCGATGGCTGGCAGATCGCGATGAAGACGCTGGAATATGAGCGCGGTGCCAAGGTGAACCTGGCGGGCGGCTATTTCCTCAAGGAACTCGACGCGATGGGCGTGGTCGAGCTGGCGCGGGAATCGCTGCGCGGTGGCAAGCCGCTGCTCGACGATCCGGTGATGAAGGACCGGATGATCGACTTCATGATGGATATCCAGGCGCTGAACCTCAACAACCAGCGCCGCCGCATGGGGCCGTTGGTGCAGGACCGCCCGATGGGCCTTGCGCTGATGAACAAGCTTGCCCGCACTGAAATGATCCGCGAGCTGACCGAATTCTCGCTAAGCTTTCAGGGCACGCGCGGCGGCTATTATGTCGACGATCCGTGCGCGGTGGACAACGGCTATTGGCACCGCAGCTATCTGAACAGCTTCTCCGCTACGATCGGCGGCGGCACGTCCGAAATCCAGCGCAACATCATCGCCGAGCATGTGCTTGGCCTCCCTAAAGGACGCTAAAACGATGGCTTTCAGCGAAGGAAATCTCGCCGATCATCTGGGCGGGTTGAGCTACAGCGAAGAGCAGATCGAGCTGATGGACGTCGCCACCAGCTTCTGCCGCGACAAGTCGCCGATCGACAAGGTGCGCAAGCTGATCGACGACGAGCGCGGCTATGACCCGGCTGTCTGGCAGGAGATCGTCGATCTCGGCTGGCTGGGCATCGCTGTGCCCGAAGCGCATGGCGGCGTCGGCCTGTCGATGGCGGAAGTCGCACCGATGGCCGAGCAGATGGGGCGCAGGCTGCTCGCGACACCGTTTGCGACCTGCACCATCGCTACGCAGGCGCTGCTGGCGGCAGGCGACGAAGCGCAGTGCGGTGAATGGCTGCCGCGCATCGTTGCAGGCGAGGTGGCGACCTTGGCGCTCACTGAACCGCATGGCGACTGGAACCTTGGCCATGTCGAGGCGACTGCCAAGCCGCAGGGCGAAGGCTATGTGCTTTCCGGCACCAAGCAGTTCGTGGTGTATGCGCAGCACGCCGCACTGGTGATCGCCTCGGTCACTATCGATGGCGCGGTGCGGCTGGCGCTGATCGAACGCTCAGCGATCCCCGACAGCGCATTGCGCCGCGAGATTATTATCGACGAGACCAAGCGCAGCTACGAACTGACGCTGGACGGGGTTACTGTGCCCGCTTCCGCCCTGCTGGATGCGGGTCGTTCGGGCACGGCGCTCGGCCAGATCGAGCTGGCAAGCGCGCTGCTGCAGGCTGCCGAAATGTGCGGAGGTACGCAGAGCGCGATCGATTACACCATCGAGTATCTGAAAACCCGCAAGCAGTTCGGCAAGCTGATCGGCGAATATCAGGCGCTCAAGCACCCGATCACCAACGCCTATGTGGCGTATGAGAAAGCGCGTTCGCACATGCTCAGCGCCGCGCACAATTTCGGCCAGCAGGGCGTGGGCGAGATTGCAGTGCGCATGGCCAAGGCGTCCGCCGACAAGGCCTACAGCTTCGCTGCCGACCGCGCGGTGCAGTTCCACGGCGGCTTCGGCTTCACGCATGATTGCGACGCCGGGCTCTATCGCCGCAGCGCCATCTGGCACGCCAGCCAATATGGCGACGCCGCCTGGCACCGCGCGAAGCTGGCCGACCTGCTGTTCTAGGGCCAGCGCCGGAAGACACCAAAACTTCGCGTCTTCGCGTCTTCGCGTGAAACATCGAAGCTGGGTTCACGCGAAGGCGCGAAGCCGCGAAGAAAAGTAGAACTGTTCCGGCTGCGCCGGTGAGAAGATGGAGAGCTGTATGTCCGAAGTTACCACCCAGTCCGAAAACGGCGTGCTGATCATGATCATCAACCGGCCCGAGGCGAAGAACGCGGTCAACCGGGCCGTGGCCGAAGCGATGGCGGCGGCGATGGAGGAATTGGACGCCAATGACGATTTGCGCGTCGGCATCGTCACCGGGGCAGGGGGCACGTTCTGCTCGGGCATGGACCTCAAGGCGTTCCTCACCGGCGAGCTTCCGGTGGTGAAGGGCAAGGGCTTTGCAGGCTTCGTCGAAGCGCCGCCCAAAAAGCCGCTGATCGCCGCGGTCGATGGCTATGCGCTGGCCGGCGGCATGGAGGTGGCGATCACCTGCGACCTGCTCGTCGCCAACGCCAAGGCGCAGTTCGGCATTCCTGAAACCAAGCGCGGGCTGGCGGCGGCTGCAGGCGGCCTGATGCGCCTGCCGCGTCAGGTGCCGCCGCGCATCGCGATGGAACTGGCGCTGACCGGCGATTTCATCTCGGCACAGCGGGCGTACGAGATCGGCTTCGTCAACCGCGTGGTGGAAACCCCTGCGATCGACGGCGCGCTGGAACTGGCGCACAAGATCAGCGCCAACGGCCCGCTCGCGGTGCGCGTGTCCAAGCAGGTCATCGTCGAATCGCGTGGCTGGAGCGACGACGAGATGTGGGCCAAGCAGCAGGAGTTCGTCGGCGCGGTCATGGTGTCGCAGGACGCCCGCGAAGGTGCGGCAGCATTCGCGCAGAAGCGCGCGCCCAACTGGACCGGCAAATAACGGCTAACCCGCTGGGCCGTCTTGCAATTGCGGAAAATCGGCGCACAACACGGGCAGGGTCGCGCCTGTCTGGAGTTGTGCATCGATGATGCTTCTGCCCGCGCTGCTGCTGCTCACGATAACGCCCGCCCCTTGCCCTGACCGCACCACCAACGCAGCCGCGCTGTGCGCCAATCGTGAGATCGCGGCGCGCTGGGCGGATGTGGAGGCGGCCTTCATGGCATGGGACAAGGTCGATCCGCGCAAGGCCGTGATCGCCGAGCGGCACGACGAAGCGCTGGCGGATCTGCGCCGGGGTTTTGAATACTCCGCCGACGACACGCCGCAACGGGGCAGCCCGGATGTGATCATCGAGAGCCTGGGCTATCTGAAAGCCGAGATCGACGGGCTCGCGACGCTGGCCGCATCCGTCCGCACGCCTGCGTCCTTTGGCGACAATCTGGCCAAAAGCTGCATGGTGGGGGCGGTCGAGGCGTGCAGCGTGCGGTCCGCGGGCTTTCTCAATGCAGGCGATGACCGGAGCACCCGGCAGATTGCCTGGCAATATGTCAGCGGGCTTGCGCCAGGCGGCGGCATCCCGCTGCGCGTTACGGTGGCGTGGGACATCAGCGGCGAGACGCCCAACCTGATCGGCTTTACCAGCACCGAGGGCGAAGCCGAGCCGCCGCGGCTGGTGGACAATGGCGAGGACATCATCCTGCACCTGCCAGCGCGCACGGCAGGCACGGGCGAGGGCAATGCCGACAGCCTGTTCCTGTATCGCACCGGCGCGTGGGTGAATATCGGCATGAACAGCTGGAAGGCCGAACTGCCCAAGCGTCTGCCGCCGGGCATGGGGCTGTGGAAGGGCGTGGAGTACGATTACTACGGCCTCAGCAGCTATTTCCCGATCTGGCGAGAGAGCGACCCAAATTGCTGCGCCACCGGCGGCAATGCCTATGCTGGCTTCAAGATCGTCGATGACCGGCTGGCGATCGACACGCTCGATTTCACGCCCGGTCCGGCGGTGCAGGTAAGGCCCTTGTCGTGCCCGATCCTGAAAGCCAGCTACCGCTCGCCGTGGCCGACGCGTTTCACGCTGCGCTTCGAAAAGCCCGCACTGCCGCCCAGCGCGCAGTCCGACATGGTCGCGGTGCTGGAGCAGAAGGACGAGGACGATGCGCTGATCTTCCGCAAGTATTTCACCTTCGCAGGCTCGAACGGCTTCGGCTCTGCGACGCTGGTGCCGGTCGACGGCCTTGGCGACAAGCAGAATCCGCCGCAGATGATCGAAACGGACGAGGGCGCGGGATCGCTCTACTTCCACAGTTTCATCGGCGAGCCTGCCGGGATGAAATACATCTCCACCCCGCCAATGCTCGACAGCCCCGCACCCTTGGGCGTGTTCATGCCCGACCTGGCGCGCGCGCTATGGTACGACGGCATTGCAGACCCCAAAGGCGGCGCACCGATCCGCGTCGAGATGCCTCGCGACATGTGGATGGGGGAGTGCGCGGAATAGGGGCGATGGGTGAGGGGCTTGGCGGCGCTGATGGAGGGAACTTGGTGGTTTCAGACAAGGGATTGCCGCCTGGAACCATTCCCCTAAGCTGAGCGCATGGAACCGGAATACGTGCATCTGCCTCCAAACGAGACTCCGCCACAGCTACCCACCGGGCCGATCCGGGCAATCATTGTCTCCGAGATCACGGTGACCGACGACTGGCGCAACGGCATCGCCCAATGGCTGGTAGACGGAGGGTGTTTGTATGCGATCGCTTGGGGGGCCGAGTGCGAAAAGTGGCACGACGCGGTTGATTGGGCGGTCGTTGAAACCATCAATTACGGCCACATACCGGACGAAAGGTTCGTCATGACGACGTGGCATTCCGATGAACCATTGTCGGAAGCGCTATGGTTCGCCGGGAACTGTGCGTTTCATCCCGATGTCGAACTCCAACGAACGTTGATCCTTCATGTCGCTACGCACGCGATTCCGGACGAACTGATCGCGATTTATGCGGCAAGCCAGATCCTGAGCGACGATTGATACAATGTCGGCTCCGGGGTCGTTTAAAGAACGGCGAGTTTTTTCCTGAATACCTTTATATCCGCCGCCACCCCCGCTCAGCCTGAGCTTGTCGAAGGCCCCGCTATGCGGCCAGCGTGGACGCGGGTCCTTCGACTTCGCGGGCTGAAGCCCGCGGCTCAGGATGAGCGTAGGTGGTTGGGTAATTGGGCAGGGCGTACCCTAAACTCCCCTATGTGGACAGGGAGGGGCTGGGGGTGGGTCGATGCGGGGTAATGCCTCCTTAGCGATGCCTCTTGACGCTCACCCACACCTCCCTCCCTCAAGGGCAGAGGAACGCGCGGCGGTGTTGCGTGTGTGCGGGTTCCGCCATTGCCGGAACTCAGCGCAATCGCTCGACGCAAAAGGTCAGCCGACGGGGGTGATCGTCAACGCTCCGAAGGTCACGAAAACCATCGTCGTGCCCGCAGGCGCGCGATACGCGCCTTTTGCGCCTGCCAGATAATGCGCGACGTTGGTGAAGCGCCATGCCTCTTTCTCGGTGCATTTCACTTTTCGCTGCGTGAACATGGGCAGGTTCTGGCGCTCGCCGAACTCACGCGCCAGCCTCGCATCCGCGCCGAGCGGTTCTGGAACGGAAGGATGGTCCCACCCCCATAAAAACGTTCCATCCACGGTGTTGTACGTGCCGACGACCTGGACGGGCGCGCTCACCACCTTGGTGGCGCTTGTGAACCTGATCACGCCTTCATCCAGATCCACGTCCCAGTCGTAATGCTCGCCCTTAAAAACGTTCTGGAACATCTTCGTTGTGCGCGCGACCTCTGAGTCGGCGCTGCGGAACACAAGCTCGGCCGGTTCTTGCATGCGCGTTTGTGCAGTGTCAGCCATACTTCCCACCGAAAGCAAAAGACCAAGCAGCGAGCTTATAAGGTGTCCCATCGCAACGTCCTCTCTACAGCAGAAAACATGGCTCGAAAATTCTTTAACCGCTATGGGGTCTTTTCGGGCACGAGCATTTTTTTGGATGGCTTGCATCGTCGCCACCGCCAGGCGTTCTTAAGCTATCGAACGCGTGCGCAAGCATAGCCGCGGGTAAGCCGTGTCCTAATCCTTAGACTCGCCCACATCCCCCCACGCGCTAGTTGTTGCGCCGCAGCAAGGCTTGGGCTATGGGCGCGGCGAGAGTGGCGGGCCGGGGATCGGCGTGCCCCGGCAATCCCCTGACACAGGCTTCTAATTCATGTCCCTTCGCAATATCGCCATCATCGCGCACGTCGATCATGGCAAGACCACCCTTGTTGACCAGCTTTTCCGCCAGTCCGGCACCTTCCGCGACAACCAGCGCGTCGAAGAGCGCGCCATGGATTCGAACGATCTCGAAAAAGAGCGCGGCATCACCATTCTGGCCAAGTGCACCTCGATCGAATGGGACGACCAGCAGGGCAACCTGACCCGCGTCAACATCGTCGACACCCCGGGCCACGCCGACTTCGGCGGCGAAGTGGAACGCATCCTGTCGATGGTCGATGGCGTGATCCTGCTGGTGGACGCTGCCGAAGGCGCGATGCCGCAGACCAAATTCGTCACCGGCAAGGCGCTGGCATTGGGCCTGAAGCCCATCGTCGTCGTCAACAAGATCGACCGTCCCGATGGCCGCCCGCAGGAAGTGCTGGACGAAGTGTTCGACCTGTTCGTGAGCCTTGAGGCCAATGACGAGCAGCTCGATTTCCCCGTGCTGTTCGCATCGGGCCGCAACGGCTATTGCGGTGAAACCCCCGATGTCCGCGAAGGCACGCTGGAGCCCTTGTTCAAGAAAATCGTCGAGCATGTGCCCGCACCGTCGGCTGACCCCGATGGCCCGTTCAAGTTCCTCGTCACCCTGCTGGACCGCGATAACTTCCTGGGTCGTATCCTCACCGGCCTCGTATTCTCGGGCTCGGTCAAGACCAACCAGGCGATCCACGCGCTCGATCCCGATGGTGCGATCGTCGAAACCGGCCGCGCCTCCAAGATCATGGCGTTCCGCGGCCTTGAGCGCGTTCCGGTGGACGTCGCCAACGCAGGCGACATCATTTCCATCGCCGGCCTGACCACCGCGACCGTCGCCAACACCATTTGCGAGCCGACCGTGACCGAGCCGCTGCACGCGCAGCCGATCGATCCGCCGACCTTGTCGATGCGCTTTGCCGTGAACGACAGCCCGTTTGCGGGCCGCGAGGGCACCAAGGTGACGAGCCGCATGATCCGCGACCGCCTGATGCGCGAAGCGGAATCGAACGTGGCGATCAAGGTCACCGAATCGGCGGACAAGGACAGCTTCGAGGTCGCCGGCCGCGGCGAATTGCAGCTGGGCGTGCTCATCGAAACGATGCGCCGCGAAGGCTTTGAGCTGGGCATCTCGCGTCCGCGCGTGTTGTTTCGTGAAGCAAGCGAAACCGAATCCGGCCAGCGCGAAGAGCCTTACGAAACCGTCGTGATCGACGTGGACGAAGAGCATTCGGGCACCGTCGTCGAGAAGATGGCAATGCGCAAGGCCGAGATGACCGACATGCGCCCCTCGGGCGGCGGCAAGACCCGCATCACCTTCAGCGCGCCGTCGCGCGGGCTGATCGGCTATCACGGCGAGTTCCTGTCCGACACGCGCGGCACCGGCATCATGAACCGGTTGTTCGAGAAGTACGGCCCCTACAAGGGCCAGATCACCGGGCGTCAGCTCGGCGTGCTGATCTCCAACGGCACCGGCGACACCGTGGGCTATGCGCTCAACGCGCTGGAAGAACGCGGCGTGCTGTTCCTGGGTTCGGGCGTACCGGTGTACGAAGGCATGATCATTGGCGAGAATGCCAAGCCCGATGACCTCGAAGTCAACCCGATGAAATCGAAGCAGCTGACGAACTTCCGTTCGACCGGCAAGGACGACGCCATCCGCCTGACCCCGCCGCGCCTTATGAGCCTGGAACAGGCCATCGCGTACATCGATGACGATGAAATGGTGGAAGTGACCCCAAAGAACATCCGCCTGCGCAAGCGCTACCTCGACCCGAACGAGCGCAAGAAGCAGAGCCGGAAGAAGGAAGCGGCGTAAGGCCCTCCGTCTGCGAACATCAAAGAAAGGCCGGTGCAGCGATGCATCGGCCTTTTTTGTGGCCCATCACCAGCATCGCCATTATTGACAAACTTTGCCAAAACGCCATGCTCATCGCCAGAGGTGATCCATGGCGACAATGAACGTATCTCTGCCCGATGCGATGAAAACCTGGGTAGAAGGGCAGACCCAAACCGGCCGCTACAGCAACGCCAGCGACTATGTGCGTGATCTGATCCGGCGCGATCAGGAGCGCGTGGACAAGATTGCCGCTTTGCAGGCGCTGGTCGATGAGGCGGATGCCAGCGGCCTTTCTGACCTGAGCATCGAACAGATTTTTCGTGAATTGGCTTAAATCTAACGCCCTGAGCACTTAACTCGATGCGCTTGCTGTGTTTATTAATCCAACCCGTTTCAGGATGCATCCGGAATTCTGGACCTTGTCCGAAGGGGTATGCTTTGCATTGGACTATTGAGACTATCTAACCTGTGATATTGACACTACTATGACCCTCCCAGACAGCCAACTCCCAAATCGAATTCGCTATTGGCGTAAGGCTCGGGACTTGACGCAACAGCAATTGGCTGACTTCATTGATATGCGATTGCAGACCCTCAATCGCTACGAAACTGGAACACGCGTCGTTAGTCTCCATGCATTGAAAAGAATAGCCAAAGGTCTTCACGTAGAGGTTCCTGACCTTCTTCCAGACGATCTGAATGGCATGGTATTAAGTGCCGCTGAAATGGCCCTGGTTCTTTGCTATCGAAATGCCTCGCCATTAGGAAAAGCTAACTTGGAGGCGCTGGCGGAAAGTATCGACAAAGTTAGCAATTTGGATTGATTTCAGTCAATAGCTAATTTCGAGCCTCAAAATTTCAATTTTCTCATTATACCATCTTGAGTGGTAGTTCTGCTTAGCAAACATCTACCGCGCCAACAGTATCCGCGCCTGGCTGGCGATTTGTGCCAGCATCGGGACGCTGGGTACGGCGTCCAGCTGGGCGCGGCTGACGAGGGCGCGGAACTGCTTGATGCGGGGCAGGTTGGCTTCGGTCCATTGCGTGACGAATTCCTGCGGGTCGCCGCCCTTGGCTCGGGTGAGGAAATCGAGGCGCATCTGCTGGAAATCGCGGGCGAGGCCCGAGACCAGTAGCCGCTCCCACGGGTCGCTGGGCGACATGCGGGTGGCGGTCATCTGCGTCCAGTCCAGGCCCAGGGTCGCCCCCAAATCGGCAAAGGCGCGGGTCAGCGCCATGGCATCGGTGCCGCTGGTGCTGGCGAGGTTGGCGAGCCCTGCCGCGCCGTCCAGCCCGGTCAGCCGCACGATATGCGCGGCGTGCACCGCCGATGCGCCATGGCCGATCAGATCCTGCGCCTGACGCGCGGCCTGCAGCCGTGCTTCGGCATTAAGCAGATCGTCCATCTTGGCCACCAGCGCATCGACGCCGGGCTTGAGCGCGGCGACGATTTCGCCCGGCATCAGGCCATCGGCACTGGCGCGCAGCACGTCAGCGATGTGGACCCGCACGATATTGGCAGTGGCATCGAACAGCATCAGGCGGACCTGCTCGTCCATCGGTGCGCTGTCGAACTCGGCCCAGATCGCGGGCAGCGCGAACAGCCGCTCGGCGGCAATGAACGCTGCGGCAACATCACCCAAGGTGCAGCCTTCTTCCTCGGCCAGCTCGAACGGATGGATCAGCCCCAGGCGGTTGATCATGCGGTTGGCAAGCTTCGTCGCGATGATCTCGCCGCGCAGCTGGTGTTGCATCAGTATGTCGCCATAGGCTTCGCGCATCTGCGGCGGGAAGGCGGCAAGCAGATCGGGCCGCATCGTCGGATCATCGGCAAGCGGCATCCGCTCGATCGCGTCCTGCAACGTCAGCTTGGCGGTCGAGAGCAGCACGGCAAGCTCGGGCCGGGTCAGACCAAAGCCTTCCTGCGCGCGCCGCTTGAGCGTAGCGTTGTCTGCGAGCCCTTCGACCTTGCGGTCCAGCCGCCCCTGTTCCTCGAAATGCTCGATCAGGCGGATGTAGGACGGCAACGCTGCCACACCGGCACGCTCGGCGATGGAGAGGCCCAGCGCCTGCAGCCGGTTGTCCTCCAGCACCAGCATCGAGACATCATCGGTCATCGATGCCAGCAACGCGTTGCGCGACGGCTCATCCAGCAGCCCGGCGCGGGTCACCGCGGCCAGGCCGATCTTGATGTTCACCTCGTTATCCGAGCAGTCCACGCCAGCGGAATTGTCGATGAAATCGGTGTTGATCCGTCCGCCGAGCATCGAGAACGCGATACGCGCGGCCTGGGTCACGCCCAGATTGGCGCCTTCGCCCACCACCTTGCAGCGCAGTTGCTCGGCATTGATGCGCAGCGGATCGTTGGACGGATCGCCGACGTCAATGTTGTTCTCGGCCGCAGCCTTGATGTAGGTGCCGATGCCGCCGAACCACATCAGATCGACCTCGGCGCGCAGGATCGCGGAGATGAGCGCCGCCGGTTCGATCTCGTCGCTGTCGATACCCAGCATCGCCTTGACCTCGGCCGACAGGGGTATCGCCTTCATCGAGCGGGCGAACACGCCGCCGCCCTTTGAAATCAGCACCTTGTCGTAGTCATCCCAGCTGGACCGGGGCAGCGCGAACATGCGGGCACGCTCGGCCCAGCTTGCTGCTGCATCGGGATCGGGATCGAGGAAGATGTGGCGGTGGTCGAAGGCGGCGACCAGCTTGATCGATTGCGACAGCAGCATGCCGTTGCCGAACACATCGCCCGACATGTCGCCGCAGCCGGCGACCCGCACCGGATCGGTCTGAACGTCCACGCCCATTTCCGCGAAATGCCGCTGGACCGAAACCCAGCCGCCCTTGGCGGTGATGCCCATCGCCTTGTGGTCATAACCCTGGCTGCCACCCGAGGCGAACGCATCGCCCAACCAGAAGTCGAACTCGGCCGCGATGGCATTGGCGGTGTCAGAAAAAGTGGCGGTGCCCTTGTCGGCGGCGACCACGAAATACGGGTCCTCGCCATCGTGGATCACGACGCTTTGCGGATGCACCACCTTGCCATCGACGATGTTGTCGGTGACTGACAGCAAGGTGCGGATGAAGGTCTTGTATGCATCCTTGCCGCCCGTCAGCCAGCCTTCGCGGTCGGTTGCAGGGTCCGGCAGCTGCTTGGGGAAGAAGCCGCCCTTGGCACCTGTCGGCACGATGACCGCGTTCTTGACGCGCTGTGCCTTCATCAGGCCCAGCACTTCGGTGCGGAAGTCGTCGCGGCGGTCGGACCAGCGCAGGCCACCGCGCGCGACGGGACCGGCGCGCAAATGGATGCCTTCCACCTGCGGCGAATACACGAACATTTCGCGCCACGGCAAAGGCGCCGGCAGGCCGGGGACCTTGGCGCTGTCGATCTTCATTACCATCGCCAGAGACGCTGCGGGTGCAAAGGCGTTGGTGCGCAGGATCGCCATGACCAGCGCGCGGAACATGCGCAGCAGCCGGTCGTCATCGATGGCCGAAACCTTGGCAAGGCCGCTGGTAATGGCGCCCAGATTGGCCTGTGTCGCGGCTTCGCGGTCGCCGGTGAACGCAGGATCGTGCCGCGCGATGAACAATGCGACCAGGGCATGCGCGATATCGGGCGCATCGTGGAGCGCATCGACGACGGTGCCGATGCCATAGGGCAGGCCGGCCTGGCGCAGATAGCGATACCATGCGCGCAGCCAGATCACCGCGCGCTGCTCGAGCCCAGTCGCGGCGATCAGGCGGTTGAACGGATCGTTCTCCGCCTTGCCCTCCAGCGTACCGGCGATGGCCGCCTCGATCGCCTCAGCGCGCAGCAGCAGCGCGTCGGTATCGCCCTGGCCGCGCAGATGCAGCAGGAAGTCGTGGATATGGCCGCTGCCCTCGGCGCCAAGCTGGGTCGGCACCTCTTCCAGCACGTCGAAGCCGAAGTTCTCGAGCGCGGGAACGGTTTCCGACAGCGGGATCGCGCCGGTCAGGCTGTACAGCTTCAGCCGCAGGTGCTGCGGCGCATCATCGCGCTTGCGATACAGCCGCGCGCCGTGGCGTTCGGGGCTGTCCAGATCGCGCAGGCGCAGGATGTCGAGCGCGGCCTCGTTCGCGCCGCAATCGCTGCGATACCCTTGCGGAAATTGCGGGGCATAGCGTGCCGCCAGGGCAGCGGCGCGGCTGTCTTCGCCCAGCGCGATCAACGCTTCTTCAACCGAAGGCTCCCAACCGCGCACCATCGCCAGGAGCGCCGCATCAAGCGCGGCATCGTCCACCGTCGTGCCGCCATCGCGCAGGTCCAGCACAAAGCGGATGAGCGCGATCTCGCCATCTTCCAGCGAGATCGACCAGCTCAAGGTCTTGCCGCCCGATGCCTCGATCAGCATGCGTTCAATCGCGACGCGGCGTCCGGTGGACACCTCATCGCGCGGCAGCCAGGCGAAGACGAACAGGTGGCGCTTGAGCGAGGACTGGACGGTGACCAGCTTCGAGCGTGGCCGGTCCGCCAGCGACATCGCGGTCAGCGCGACGCGCTCAAGGTTTTCCAGGCTGAACGCGATCAGCAGATCATGGGGCAGTGCGGTCAGCGCATGCGAAAGCGCCTTGCCGGCATGGCCGTTGGGCGAAAAGCCGAACTTGTCCATCAGCAGTTTCAGGTGCGCGCGCAGCACCGGCACCCGCTCGGGCGCGGCCGCCAGCGCAGCACTGGTCCAGATGCCGCCATGCACCGAAAGCGCAGCAACCCGGCCTTCCTCCCAGATCGGCAGGATTATGAGGTCCAGCGGCGCACGGCGGTGCACGGTGGAGATGAAGTTCGACTTGATGATCAGCGGCGCGGCCTTGCCGCTTTCAAACCAGGCAAAGGCCTGATCGAACGAATGCGAGGCCAGCAACTGGCGCTCCCCCATTCGCGCGAGGCCCAGCGGCGCTTCGCTGCTGCCGTCGCGGCGATAGCGCAGATGCGCCAGCTGGGTCATGTTGCGATCAAGGAACCAGCGCAAAAGGGCCGCGCCTTCGCCATCCGCCAGTGCCGCAGCATCGGCCGCCAGTGCCGCCTGCAGCATCGGCCAGTCGGTCACAGCCGCGCGGACATCGGCCATCGCCATGTGCAGCGCGGATTCCAGCGCCTTGCGGGTGCGCGCATCGGCGCGATCGATTTCAAGATACACGACCGACTCCCGGCGCTCACCGGGTGCCTCGTCCGTGTAAATCTCGCTGAGCAGCCCATCGGCATCGCGGCGCAGCGCCACCACCGGATGGATCACCCGGTCGATGGCAAGGCCGAAGCGCGATATCGTGGCGGCGATGGAATCGACCAGAAACGGCATGTCGTCGTTGATGATCGCCAGCCGCATGTGCCGGTGGCCTGCCTGACCGGGAATGGACTCGATCCGCAGCACCGTGTCAGAGAACGGACGCCGTGCCAGCGCCTGCAGCGCGAATTCCGCAGCGTCGCTGCGCGCGGTATCGTCGAAGCCTTCGCTTTCGCCGGGAAGGGCACCCTTCAGGAACGCGTCAGCCAATACCGCACGCAGCCTGGCGTGCTGTTCGGGATCGGTGAAGGGGGTGGTATCGGAAACGGGATTGGAGGACGCATCCACGCCGGATGCTGCAATCGGGGTTTCGGCCATGTGTTCCTCGTGCCCGCGTGCGCGCTGTATTGCCGCATCTGGTCCGGGTCTGCTGCCTGCGGCTTATGCGCCATTCGCGCTACGTTCTCAAGCGCACACCAGGGGAACCCATGCAAATTCGCGTAATTTTCTTTCAGCCGACCGACGAAATGTTGCTGCAGTGCAACGGACCTATTTCGCCACCCGCCGCATGATGCGGTCCGACAGCGGGTCGTCCTCGCCCACCATGCCGACAATATCGATTGCGCCATCGCGGTTGCGCCGCGCGACCAGTACGGCAAACTCCGCATCGCCCAGGTCCAGCCCGGCGATCGGTTGCGCGCTCGCATTACGCAGACGTTGGCGCACCGCATGCTTGCGGCAGGCCTGATCGGCGGTTTCATCCCGCGCGCGCCGTGCACTGCGTTCCTGCTTGACGATGGCCTTGAGCCCGCCTGCCTGCGATGCCAGCACATCGGCCAGCGCACCGCGCGGCACATCGTGGCGCATCGCATGGCTCAGTACGCAGGCATATTCCGCCAGCCGCGTCTTGTCGTAATCCGCGCCGAACACCAATTTGACCAGCGGCGTCATCGGCGCGCGGGCCTGGCCGGCGATGCCGCTTTGCGCCAGTAACGTGGCATAATCATCGGGCCTGCTGCGCGCAGCAATCGCAAAGTCATACGCACGGCCGATCGCCGCATACAGCGATGCGCGCGAACGCTCTTCGCTTGCCAGCGCCGCTTCGACATGGGCGCGCGCAAAATCCAGCAGATCGCTCAACGCCGCATCGCCGCCGGGCATCTCTGCCGCCGGGAACGCCGCGCTGATCGGCGGCTCGCCGATGCTGTCGCCGCTTGCCTCGCCAAAGCCCACTTCCATCAGGCCATCGGCAACATCGTCCAGCATCGCATAGCCATTGAGCGGCAACGGCTCGTCCAGAACGCCCGGAGCGAGCTCGCCAGGGGCCAGGCTCTGCATCGGGTCATCTTCCCACACCGGCAATGCGGGCTTGCGCGGGGCCTGCTTCACGGCCTCGTCGATCTGCAGGATCAGCGCTTCGGTGAGCGATTTTCCGGCCAGTTCCTTCCAGTTGATGACGCCATAGACAAAGTCGATGCTGTCATCATCGGTGGAAAACGGCAGCAGAATGCCGCGGTACATGATCGTCGATCCGCGATCGTTCACATATTCCGCCTCGAAGCCGATTGGCGCCTGGTTGGCGAGAATCTGCATGTAATGGTCGGTGATTCGCGACAGGAGCGACCGGCCCGGCACCTCGTCCAGATAGGCGACGGCATCGTCCAGATCGCACTCCTCGCGCAGCGCCTTGCCGATGAACGGAATCGCGGGGTTTTCGATACCGGAGGTGAAATCCAAAAGCACGCTGTTTGGCCCGAAGTCCTCTATGTTCTCCGGATCAAGATCTTCGATCGACGGAAAAACGCGGTTTCCCAGCAGCTTGGCCCAATAGTTATAGGCACGAACATGCATCCGGCGCTCGTCGTTGCCGAACGCCTGGGGCGGGTCCATCAAGGCCTCGTCATCATGTTCCGGCAGAGCCGACGCAAGCTGTGCATCGTCTGCGTCGTCATGGCTGTTCATACCATCGCGATGTCCGCGCAGAGTATCCATCTATCGGTCCCAACACTGTTGCTGGCCTGCAATGTCGCGCAAGAGGGTAAAGACGGGGTTAACCGGGGGACAAGAAACCGCCCCGCAACCGGCACGGCAACGCACAGGGCAGCGGCTGAACCGCCGCCCGGACAAAGGCACCTTGCATCCACGCCAAGCTGCTGTTAACGGCACCCCCGCACACCGGGCAATACCCGCCCCAGCGCGCCGCTTTAGCTCAGTTGGTAGAGCACATCATTCGTAATGATGGGGTCACGTGTTCGAGTCACGTAAGCGGCACCACCCTCCCTTCCCAGAACGTCCCAAAGCAGCAGAAATCGCAAGGTTTCAGCCGAATGATACCGTCTATCGCTAATCCGACGACAAACGCCTCTATCTCTCGCATTTGACGCCATTCATTGCCCATCGACCTATTGATGCGGTCGATGGGCTCCAGCTACTTGGCATAGATGGAATACCTTGGATCGGAACGCAGGAAGAGATCAAAGCTGTCATCGAGTTCCGAAAAATCGGAACTGGGCGCAAACCCGAGTGCTTTTTCTGCGATCCACCGTTCGAGCGGCTCGCCTTTGCGCCAAGCGGCTACGATATCCAATATTATGCTGGTGGTTCCCGTCTTGCTCACGAGGTAATCGTAGAAACCACACGCCATAGGATAGAAAATTGCGGTTTTGCGAGAGCCGGGATTGCGAAATGGGATGACCTTTCCGTCGGGGAGAACTGGCTGGTCCTCGCTGAGGAGGGCAAGTTCGGGATGGGCCATGGTCAGAAACTCGCGCATCGACAGCATGTCACCTCTCGCTCGAATCTGCATCAGCGACCGTCTGCGTGATTGCATCTGCTCAGGTCCTTCAAACGCGACCGCAGCCATTTCGTCGAGCCAGTCAGGCGCATCGCCGCCATATTGGCCGTTTTTGGTGTTCGGTGCAAAGTGCCGGATGAAGAGGTCGTGTCCGATTTCGTGCCTGAGGAGATAGGCCGTTGGTGTCAGCACAGTGCCATCCGAGCCTGGCCTGAAGGGCCAGACGTAGATGGGATCGCCTTCAGCGGACACTTCGCCCCATCGGGTTGGGGTCAGGCCTTTTTCCACGATGCTGAAACGCGGATTGGCAAGCGCAAGCACGGACATTGCTGCCGCGCGAGCGGCTTCTCCTTCCCTGGTAGCCACCTCCACGTCCTTGGCATCGACGTGAACCTCGCCGAAGTCCGTTTGGACGGTTGCTGGATTGTCCGGTTGGGTGGCCTCGGCTGGCGCCATCGGGGCTGTGAGCAGGGCGCCCGCCATTAAAAGGGCCGTGATAGACACCGGTCAGGCAGCGCTTGCGTCAGAGACTGCGGGTCGCGGAAAATGGAGCCGTGGCCACACCTTCAATCGTTACGCCTCCCGACATGGCAGCGTTGGAATCGTCGAGCTTCAGTGTGAAGCGCAGCCCCGGCTTGGAATCGATGCTGAAGGTTGTCGAGCGATCCGTGATCACAACGTCCCGCAGCGGATGCCACTTCTTGCCCTTGGACGTCATGTAGCGTCCCGACCAGCCTTCACCGTTGCGATCGAAAGCGAAGGTCCAATCGATCTGCAGGAACTCCCCCGTCCACTCTCCGCGATCGATCTCAGCGGCGGTCAACGCCACAGAGGTTGGCGCTAACGCGGTCGGCGTAACAGAGGTCGGCTCGGCCGCGTTGATATGCGCACCCGACAGCATCAGGGTCGAAGCAAGGACGGGCACCAGAACAGTGCTAAGCTTCATTTTTCCGAGTTCCTTTCCAAAAGGTTCGCCCGGCGAGAGTTTCAGCCTGGGCGAGTTGAAGAGTGCGAGTTGAAGAGTGCAGGTTGAAGGGAGCGGCAGGGCGCGCCCCCTTCGGCCTTGACGCTGTTAGAGCGTGCCGTCGCCATTCGGCAGGCACAGAAGGCCCTCGACCTGGCCATCGGGGGTTTCCACGATGACCGGGACGCAGGTCGAATATTTCGCCCCATCAGTCGGCGTTGCATTCGCGGCAAACGGGACGGCAGCGGAAACCAGTGCAGCAGTCGCAATGACAATCTTTTTCATAGTCACATCCCTTTAGCAATCGACCAAAATCGGTCAGGCACGATATTCAATTTGATCTTGATTCGAGTCAATAGTGTAAAATGCAAAAATGTAACGTAGCTATATTGTTTCAGTATTGTAGCATTGTAGCTGTGTATTTGGATATCGTATCCATATTCATCTCCTCCAAGGCACCAACGCCGCGCCAAGTTACGCACCTGCCGGATCGCTGCCAAAGCAAACGCAGCAGGCATCGTCTGTTCGGCCGATGGCAGTTCGGAACAAGGGGGTGCCAAGGCTCAAAAAACCTTTCGGATGGTGAGGCTGATCGTCCTGCCGATCGGATCGAGATAGCCCGACTGATAAATCAGCGGTGCAGCGCCGAATTCCCGATCCACCGCCGGTCGAAAATTGAACAGGTTCGAGACGGTAAAGGAAAGCCGGGTACCGGCTAGAATCTTGGAAGTATTCAGGCCAGGAAAGGCTTCGGTCAAGTTCGCGAAGAGGGCCAGGTTTACGTTGAAATTGGGATTGAAATCGAGCACATTTCCCGTTTCTTCTGGCTTGCCTATGCGCGTTCCGCTTTGCCAGTTGGCGCTTACACGTCCTCCCAAACCACCCTTGAAGGCTCCTACTTGCAGTTCGACACCGTGCCGTCGGCGACCACCGCGAAAGTCAACCGCACCGCCGTCGAGGAGATCAAGCGAGGGGAGACCTGCGCGAAGCTGCAACTCGTCTTCAAGGAACCATGTGTGGTAAATGCTGAAATACAGACGGCTTGAAAGGTTTTCCATGCCCCTGGCGAGCGGACTGCCCGCTTCTGCAACGACAACGCGGGAACCTGGAAAAGCCTGCTGGGCACTGCTTTGGTTGTTGAAAACACGCGCGCCTGCGGCTTCGAAGCCGGGCGGGATCGGCCCCAGACGTCTGCTGTAGCTCACCCCCCAGCGCAGTTGCTTCTGGCGGGATTTCGAGAAGTTTACCGGGCGTGCGTCCAGCAGGGCCAAGGCTCCCGCTGCATCGCGGATGACCCTGTCTCCAAAGGCGCCTTCAACCGCCTGCGTCAGGATCGGGAAGGGCGCGATCGGCCTGTCTACGTCCGTTGCGAAATAGTCGACGCTGATGAAGAGGTCGGTGGCCGCGAACGGCTTGGCATCAATGCCGATCCTGAATGAGCTGGTGTCCTGCGCCTGCAGGTCCGGGGTCCCGCCGAACAGCCGGGTCGTTTCGACCGTATCGAGACGCGTGAAGTCGAGCACGCGGGCATTTGGGGTCGTAATGATGGGTGCGCCCAGCTGTTCGAGGCTCGGTGCCGCTTCTGCCTTGGTGAAAGAAACGATCGCGTTGACCCCTTCCATCGGCGCCCAATTGAGCCCGTATCCGAACGTGCGCAGAGTGCCGAAGTCGGACACTGGTTCTAAGGACAAGTTGGCGTTGGCGGTAAGGCTGCCGATCGGTGAGTTGGCACCCTTCCGGTTCGCGAGAAGGGGAACGCTCACCGCCGCGCTGACGATGCCGCTTGTCCGCGACAGGTCGTTGGCCGCACTCTGCGCCCCCAGGATGGAAGCGCTCTCGAAGTCGCGGGTGCTTATGCCGGCGGAAAGGCTTGCCCCAATCGGACCAGCGGGCAGGTCTGCAACGGAGCCGTTCAGCAGCAGAAGGCCGCCGAGCAGGAAATCGCGCGATCTGCCTTCGCCAACCGTGTTGTCTCCCAAATGCGTAGTGATGGTAGTGTCGACCTGGTCGGCGTTCCCGGTGAATGTCCACCGCCAGCGGCCGACACTGCCTGCGATTGTCGTTCCAGCATGGTAGGATTTCGTATCGAACTCGCGCGCAAGCACGCTGCCATCTGAGGTTCCGATCAGACTGTCGAAATCGGCATGTTGAAATCGCGCGTCGGCGGTTGCCGACGTATTGCTCCCGATGGGGCTGCTTATGGTCCCGTCAAATGCGATCGTGGTCGATTGCGGAACAAGAGTGCGAAATTGGCCTTCGCGCTGGCCTCCGAAAGGTTGAAGCAGATTGCGGTCGCTTTCAAGGATGCTGCCGGATGTATCGAAGGACGCGCCTATGCCGTACCGCGTGTCACCGTTGATCGAAAACAGGCTCGCAGAGAGGTTCTGCCCGTCGCGGGGCACCTCAGTCGTTGTCTGGAGACCGGCTTGTCCGATCTTCGAAGCGAACGTCTCGAAGGTCACGATGTTCACGACCTTCTGATCAGCGGCGTATCCGTATCTGAGGGCCACTTCTGCAGGAAACACTTCCATCCGCTCGATCGCTTCGGAAGGAATACGGGCGATCTCGGAGAAGTCCGACACGCGCCTGCCGTTCAGGAGGGTGACCGGAGCCCTTTGCCCGGAACCGTCCTCTCCGGCCTGGGACGCTATGGCTTGAAGGACCTCGCTAACGGTAGAGGCTCCGAATGCGCGGATGTCGATCGGGCTGAATGTCCGCTCGGGCGGAATATTGCTTTCAACCGACCCGCGCGGTCTGGATTTGGTGACCACGATGCCCTCGCTGGCAGATGCCGGCGCATCGTATTGGTTATCCGCAGAGTCATCCTGCGGAGGCCCTGGATCGAAAGCCTCCTTGAGTTGCGCCTCGACGTCCAGCGGTCGCTCGGGCTCGTCGACTTTACTGTCGTGCGGAGCATCCTGCGGCTGGTGTGCGGCCGAGCGATCTGCCGGGCCGACGGTTGGCTGCGCCTGGATCGCTCCGCAGGCTGTGCCCGCCAAGAGCATGACCGTTATGTCTCGCAAGTAACGCATGACGGACGCGCAAAAGCCCTTTCGTTTGAGGGCTTACTATGCGCACGCTTCAGTAGCGTGGTTATATCCGTTGGGTAGTGCTTCGTGATACAATGATGCTACAATCGGTTGCTATGGTCGGCGCCGATGACAAAGACTGACAATATGGCCCGCAGCGTCCTCGTCGTGGACGACGATGCAAGCATTCGCGACGGAATCGCCGAATTGCTTGAGATGCACGGCTATCAGGTGGGCGTGGCTGACAGTGCCTCCTCCTGCGAGGCCGAGCTTGCCAGGGCATCGTTCGATCTCATCATTCTGGATGTCATGATGCCGGGAGAGGACGGCCTCTCGCTATGCCGCCGGATAGCGCCGATGGGTCGGCCGATCATGATGCTCAGCGCGCTTGATGCCGTGACCGACAGGATCGTCGGACTCGAGGTCGGTGCCTGGGACTATCTTGCAAAACCGTTCGAGCCCCGAGAGCTTCTGGCACGGGTGCGGGCGCTTCTTCGCCGCCCCGACCCGGCGGAGCGCTCCGGGCTGATAGAGTTCGCTGGTTGGCGACTGGACATGGACCAGCGCCGGCTCAGCGCTCCGTCGGGAGCCCGTGTCCTGCTCAGCGAGGGGGAGCACGCCCTGTTGGCTGCGTTCATTAAACGTCCGGGGAAGGTCCTGACCCGCGACGCGCTGCTCGATCTGACCAGGGGTCATGAAGCCGATACCTACGACCGAGCGGTCGACATCGCCATAAGCCGCCTTCGCCGCAAGCTGGCAGACGCGCATCCGTCCGTGCTGATCGAAACGGTGCGCGGCGTCGGGTATCGCTTTGCACCGAAGGTCCGCTCGGCATGAAGCGCGCTCCCAATGCCCTTGTCGCTATCTGGGCATTCGGCGTTGCCGTCGCGACACTGAGCGCAGCCTCGACAGCAGGCATCGTCTTGCTTGCGCCCAGACAGCCAGCTCTCCAGACCAGTCCTTCCGAAGCCGTGGCAGCGCTGCGAAGCGCCAGCCCATCGTTCAAACGCTTCTACGCGCCAACCCAGCCGGCTGGATTTCGCACGGCGATGATCGAGGCATTGCTCGCCGTGGAGCTTGGCGTCCCCCCTGCCGACGTGCGCGTGGTGTGGCCCGAAGGCACGCTGCAGGGCAGCGCACGGATACGCCTGCCTGATCCGGGTGCTGCGACAAACGGATCGGCGAAAGCGAACGAGCAACCATTCGTGTTTATCGAGCGGCAGAAAGGCAGCTTTGACGTGGTCTCCCCATCGGAGGCCGGCGTCACTATCGGCCAACCGCTGCTGAAGATACCGATGCCCGCTTTCACCGCCGCCGTCCGTCAGGACGACGGGCGCTGGCTAACGGTCGAGCCGAAGGAGCCATTGTTCTCCGGCTGGCAGCGCAATCTGCTTCTTGCAATCCTCGTGAACTTGCTGGCCTTGATGCCGATTTCGTGGATCCTTGCGCGCCGATTTACGCGTCCGTTCCGGCAACTTTCAGGCGCATTGGCCGGAGATGCCGACGTTATCCCCGAAGCAGGCCCGCGCGAACTTCGGGAGGCTGCAGCGGCCATTGCTGCCATGAAAACACGGTTGAAGGCGGAGGCGAACGAGAGGGCCCGCATTCTCACTGCCATCGCCCATGATCTGCGAACGCCGCTGACGGGGCTCAGGCTTCGGATCGAGACGGCGCCTGAACCTCAGCGCAGCCGGATGATTGCCGATGTCGAGCGGATGCAGGCCATGGTAAAGGAAGTGCTGACCTTCGCCAGCGATGCCGCAGCACAGCTCGAACTTGTCGACGTGCGGCCTTTTATCAAGGAGATACTGGCAGATCTGGACGCCGATGGGCTTCGGGTGTCAGTCCTCGCCGGCGATGAGGCGAATGTAAGAGCGCCCCGGTTGGCATTTCGCCGCGTCCTCGAAAACTTGGTTCGCAATGCCATCGATTACGCAGGTGGCGGAGTCGTCGCGATATCGCAGAGCAAAGGGAAAATCTCCGTCACGATTTCTGACGACGGGCCCGGCATTTCCGAAGGGGACCGCGAAAGACTGCTGCGTCCTTTCGAACGTGGGGACGCATCGCGCAACCGGGTGACCGGGGGAACAGGTTTGGGCCTGAGCATCGTGCGCGACTTCGCGGTCCAGCAACGCGGGAATTTCGAACTGCGTCAGTCTCAGAGCGGAGGAACCGCCGCGATCCTGACATTGCCAAGCGCTACCGAGCATGATGTCGTGATCGCTACCTAGGCTTGGGGCGATCGTGGGTTTGGAACGCGTGCTACGCGATGCGATGTGTTTGTCGCATGACGCTAGGCCGCAAACTCATAGCAGATACGCAAACTCGCTGGTCGCCCCCTCATAGGGGCGTGGATCAGAGCGCCGGGTGGAGGTATCAAAAAATTTGCGCTAACTTGCTTGTTCTTCATCTGAATGCATAGCCACAGCACTGTCTTGCGCTCAGGTCCATGCACCTGCGAATTTGTGGATATGGTCACCACCGCTTGGCTGATCGAACAATCGCGTTGTGCGGTAGTGTATTGCGCAATTACCGTAAGTGTTAACTGTTGCCAAAAGTTGCTTTTCAGGCTTGATTGACGACACTGCGGGGGAAAGTAAATGAAGATTCGGCTGGCTTTGTTGTTCGTTCCTTTGGGGTTCGCAATTGTAAACTCTGCGGTCGTTCACGCAGAAACACTGCCCATCGCAAGCATTTACCCAGCCGGCAATGACCGGATGGCGTCCTTGAACTCGTTGGCATTTTCCACGTTTTCTGGACGCGAAGGGCAGGCCTTGGCGTTCAACCTTGAGCAGAAGGTCCGCGATTCAAGTATTCAGGGCCGGCCGTACTTCACAATCGTTCCTGCAGGTAGCAAGCCGCTGGCCGATGCGACGATAAAGGGCGACGCTGCCGCCAGGTTCGAGACCCGTGGCGAGATCGTCAAGCAGCAGGAGTGCGCAGCGACGAACGCGAAGGGCAAGTGCATCGAGCGCCGGTGGGTGGAGAAAAGCTGCACCAGGCGCATAATCACATTGGTTTATACGATCGCTGCCGAAGGTCCGGGGCGTGAGCGACTGTTTTCGTTGAGCAGTTCAGCCGCAGATTCGGCCCTGATCTGTCCGGATATCGGCGGTGCTCCGTCGGACGAGATGGTGGTCGAAAAGCTGGTAAACGATGTCGCCAGCGCGCTGCGGGTGCAGTTTGCACCCTATGAGTTGCGCGAGGATATCCGCGTCAAGGAAGGGACCGAGGGCCTGCAAGGCAATGCCAAGAAAAGCTTCAAGGAAGGCATCAAGTTGACCAAGAAGAACACGAATTCGGCTTGCGAAGTTTGGGCGGAGGTCAACGAACTGGTCAGCGATCACCCGCCGACGCTCTACAATCTGGGGCTTTGCGCGGAATCGCGGCAGGATTTCGTCAACGCCAATGCGCTGTTCAAACGCGTGGCGGACCTCAACCGCAGCGAGACGTACGCCACCGAAGGCATAAAGCGCATCGAGTTGCGGCAGCATGCGGAGCGCCAAATGGCGATGCAGGCGAGCAATCGGGTTCCCAAGGCGGCGCCCAAGCCGGTCGTCGGCAAGAAGCGCAAAAAGTGAGCGGGCTGGTCGTGCTGCGCCAGGTGGTGTGGATGTCCGCCTTCGTGGGATTTTTGCCCTGGGCGGCATCCGCGGCAGGAAATGAATTCGGCTTTGCCGGTGAGGGCGTGGGCGCTTCGGCGCAGGCTATGACGGCCACCGGAGCCCCGGAAGTTGTCGATCAATATCTGGGCCTGTGGCAGGCACAAATAGCCGGATCCAATTTCAAGATGAAATCCGACTATAATGTGGAGATCAAGGTCGCCAAAAGTCGCAATGGTGAAACGATCGCCGTCATCAACTACTTCATCGGCAAGAATTATCGACCGACGACCATCTGTCGGAGCCAGCTTCTGCTGTCATCGACCGACAGCAGCGGTACGACGTTTAACGAATCCCTGAATTTCAAGCGCGGGAAAGATAGCTGTCCGATCTGGGATCAGGTGGTATTTTCTGCAGCGGATCAGGGGATCAACCTGCAATGGCGGGATGGGGCGGGCAAGAAAACCCGGGTCAAGATGGCCGCGCTGGCTCAGCGGGCAGGGGCGTCCAATGAATGTCGGCTGGTATCGGACGAGGGAAGTTCGGCCGGCCTGAAGGTGTGCCGCACATCGGAGGGTGACTGGGTGGTTCAGGCCCCCTGACCGGGAAAATTTCGGTGTGGTGCGTGGTGGCATGGCGCAAAGTGGTGAATTGCGAAGGGGGGAAATATGAAAAAGCGTGGATTGTTCGTTCTTGTCGCTCTGGCCGCGGTGTCAGTGGTGGAGGTACCGGCCTTCAGCCATGGCAGCGGTGAATGGAACACCGTTCCGGCACAAAAGAAGGGAATGAGGATTGTCAGCGCTGCACTGAGCGACAACGGCAAATCGGGCGGTGAATGTAAGCCATGGGTGCAGGAGGTTGTCAGACGGGCGACAGGCGGCCACGTGCAGGTGCCGCAGAACGCAGCAGATGTGTCAGGATCATGGAAGTCCGATCCAACCGGACACGTCCAAAATCTTGGCAAGACGATTGCCACCGCCCGGCCCGGCGATATTGTGCAGATGGTCATCAGGACGTCCAAGGGGGCACCCATTCCTCACACTGCAATCGTAGCCACAAACAATGGCAAGGCAATCCAATGGCTGGAAAGCAACTGGGATGACGATAGAAAGGTTCAAACCCGAAGAAATCAACCCGTTTCCGAATTTTTGAAATCGGTTATCGATAACCAATACACTGTCTATCGGATAAACTGACGCGATCGCTTCCAGATTGAGCTGGGATAGATACGATCAGGCGATCTGCTTGGATTTCGCCTTTTCGTATGCGTACCAATCGCCGATTTCGTCGCGGCACAGGACCTGGGTTGGTGCGGTAAAGGCCCTGCCTTCGCCTAACTCAGCCGAAACATCGGTTCCTCGGCAGATCGCTTCCGGACCGGGTAGAACGGGCGATTCCCTTACAATCCCATCGGTCAGTTTGATGCGCACGGGTACCAGAAGATTGACCGGGGTCATCAAAGGGTCGCTCGCCTGCGCGGTATAGGTTTCCCGCTGCCCATCATCGGCGACCACGGTCATCGTGTAACGACCCTGCGGGGACTGAACGGCGGCGAGCTGCGCCTGATAGATACGGTCCTTTTTCTTGGCATCGTCGACGATCAGCGCGCACACGACCCCGCCAATAGCCGCTCCGCCAAGTGCGCCTGCGGCCCGGTTCTTCTTGCCTGCGACCAGGCCGCCAAGGACGGCCCCGCCCAGCACCGACAGCGCACATTTGCCGATCGCCTTGTCGATCTCGCTCTTGGCGTATTTCACTTTCTTGGGCTTGGCGTCGGCCACAGTGGCGCTGGACATGCCGAACAGGATCAGGCCGGCGAGCGAAGCTGTCAGAAATTTCCTGAACATAGCTGTCTCCTATTGCAGGGTGGCCCTGACCGTCAGGCTGGGCTTGCTGGGATCATCGCCCAATTGAACCAGCGGATCGCTGATCTCTCCGGTCACCGTCTCGCCGGATCGGCTGAACTTGAAAATTCGGGCACCGGCCAGCGGCATGTCGGCGTCGAATTGCGGACCGGCGGTTACGGTCGTCTTCCAGCTTTGCGCAAAGCCGCCATTGTCGGATTGCACCGTGCAGCTGTCCGGTCGCTGGCACACCATGGTTCCCGTCATCGGGGTCGTGCTGGCGTTGCCACCCAGCAGCGAGAACCAGGAATAGGCCAGCTTGTTCTGATCGTCGCGCCCCAGAACGATCTCCACCGGCTCTGACCCTGAAGCATAGCGCACCTCACCAGCGAACTTGGCCAGGCTCACGGGCGGACGAGAGGATACCGACGGCATGCCCGATGCGAACGATACGAGCTTTCCGCCTTGCCCGGCGATGAAGCCTTCGACGAACGCCTTGCCCTTCACCGCCGTGCCCTTTGGTTGCACAACGTACACTTCGGCCAGGCGGAAAATCTCGGCGGCGGCACGTCCGGCGGCAATGCCATCGGCCTTCGGTGACGTCTCACCTTCCGCCGAACCGAACTGAAGCCGCGAAAAATCGCTGACCAGGAACACGCGCCTGGCTATGCCCGGTTCAACCTCAAGCAATTGGCGCGAGGCCGCAAGGCCCTGCAGGAAGGGGGAATTGCCAAATGGGCCGCGGGCACCGCCGGTCTCGACCGAGCCCAGCTCCGATGCCTTGAACACTCCGCCCAGCAGTCGTTCGGTGAACTCCTCGCCGTCCGCAGCTACCTGATCGAGCGGGTCGCCGGACATGAACTCCGATAGCTTGCCAGTCCCGGCCACCAGTTCCTTCTGCTCGGTGATCGTCAGGCCCGGAACGCATCCTGTGAACACCTCCTGCGCTGTCGATCCATCAGCGGGCAGAACCATGACGGTAAAGCGTTCGCGCGGAGCGGCTAGTCCGCTCGCGATCGCCCTCTCGGCACCTGCCAGTTGCAACAGCAGTTCCCGGAAGAACAGGTTCTTGGCGAGGAATTCATCTGGCGACTGGGTCTTGGCCAGCGCCTTGCCATCGATCACGATAAACGAGTGCCGCAGTGTCGGCGTAAATTTGGATTCATCGCAATATGCTTCGGCCTTGGTTTTTACGGTGGTGCCGCCAGTAGTCTTGTCCTTGTCGCCGCCACAAGCCGCCAATGCGACTGCGCCAGCAAGAATTACAATGCCTGAAACAATGGTTTTCGATCGGGTCATGTCACACCTTGTACAGATAGAGGTCGGCAGCTGCGAACTGCGCCAAGGTCAGGCCATCGTCATCCTCGTCCGGGAACGCTTGGGCAGACGGGCTCTTGAAGCGGAAATCCTTGTTCTTCTGCTGAATTTCGCGCTGCAGTGCATTGCGATAGCCACTCAGGACCGCGACGATCTTGGAATCCTGGGTGACGATCATCGACTGCTTGGTCTTGAGCTGGTCGTAGCCGGGCATGCCATCCATCTGCCGGGCCTTTTCTTTCAGCGCGACACGCTCGCGATCCCGCTTCTGCAGGGCTTTTTTCTTGGGCTGATAGACATGCTTGTCCTTCAGGGCATCCAGCGACTTTTCCGCCGCCGCCAGGTCCTGCGCCTTTTTGGCGAAGTCGGGGTTCGGGTCGTACTGCTGATAGGTCAGCACCGTGCCGATCAGGTAGATGGCGATGTTGAAACCGATCAACTGGATCAAAACTAGCGCGATGTTGGGAGCTTCGATGCCCAGCAGAGCCGCCCGATCAACATCCTCTTGCAGTTCGACATATTGCAGAGTGAACAGGATCGCGAGGATGAACAGGATGGCGATGGCTCCACCGAAGATGGAGATCATGTTGCTCTGCTTCAGCTCTTCATTGTCGTTCCAGCTGTATTGGCGCTCGGCCAGGCCCTTGCCGAGGAAATGTATGCCGCAGCCGACCACGACGGCCACCAGCAGGGTGCCGGCCAGTGCCACGATGCCCGACGGCGCGATCTCGACGAGATTGGAATAATTAAGCAGACCCTCGACAAGGCCAGCCAGAATGGGCGGCGTCGCCTGTCGCGCGGTCGACAGGTTCTTGGCGTCCCGGCCATACTCGGCCTTCATTCGCGAATAGTCGGTGGACAGGCGACGCTTTTCGTCAATCTGGCCGACATATTGCTGCCGAAAAGTCGAATACAAATCGTTAATGTGTTCGTTTGTTGCCTTGTCCAGCCGGTCGTATTCGATATCGTGACAGATGCCGTCCAGGACGCCATCCTTGTTGCCGAGCCTGAACTGGCTGGCGTCCGACGCGAGTTCGGCCAGGGCAGCGCCTCTCACCGGAGTAATGTGCCAGCCAAGCCAGGTGCTCATGGCCGGTGTCAGGTTCTCACTCGGCGCGCCGTAATCGCCATGGCCGGTCAGTGCGATCGCATTGTTGCCGGCTTCATGGGGTATTTTATCGTAGAGTTCCCTTACGATCGGCCCATCGGGCGATAGATTGAGGCCTAGATATGCATCGACTGACATTTGTACCCCCCAGGTGAAAAACTAAGATGAGTTGCTATCCGGTGTCGCCTTGCGGTTGACCGGATTGATGATGAGGCGCGGTGCGTTTTTGGGAATGATCACGACCCTGGCCGTCTCCCTAGGTGCGGCGACGACCCTTTCCTTTTCGGTTTGCGTTGCTTTGCCCTTCGGCCGGCTGCTGGGGCTGACCGCTGCCTGCGCGGACGGACGTAGCGTCAAGGCCTGGCGGGGTGGACGCGTTACCGTGCGCCGAATGCGTGGCTTTTCCGAAGCGACGTACCGTTCTGCTTCATAGCCCGGGCGCATGGTGAGCGTGGACCGGCACTTGTCGCTTTCCATAATGCTGCGAGACACGCACAGGCCCGTCAGTTGCTGGTCCACCAGCCATGACCCGATGGGTTCGGGCTTTGCTGCGAACAAAAACTCCACGCGGCGGTTGGCCCCCCAGGCATATTCGTCATCGCCCGCGACGAGGGGCATGTCCTCGCCGAAGCCGATCCTCCAGATCGAGCTGAAATTGACGCCTGCACGGAACACCGCGCTGGCCAGGGAATCGGCGCGGCTGATGGACAGGTCTTCGTTGGCATCGGCATCCCCCCGCCGGTCCGCATGACCGGCAACGAACATCGTTACATCGGGCGGTTCGCGACGCAGGGATTCGGCGATGATTGCGGCGATTTCGAGAGCCTCGGGCCGCAACGTGCTCCGCGCGGTGTCAAAAAACACCCGGTCGGGAAACACGACCCGCAACACCGGAATATCGACGCCATATTCGGTCGGCAGCCGGTCCTTTGGGATAAAGGCTTGAAAGAATTGCGGTTGTTCGTTGGCCGGAAGCCGGGCGGATATGCGCTTGAGACGTTTTATCCGGTCACAATGCTCCAACATGACTGTGGATTGCCAGTTGAGGATTGCTCCGGGAGCAGAAGGGCGAAGCATGGTGCGGCAATCCGCTGGCATGGGACCGATCTCCTGCATCTGCTGTGCATGGCCGACACTGGCTGGTGCCAACAAAAATCCTGCAAATGACAAGAGGATAAATCGAATCAATTTGCTATGTGCCCCTGCTCACAATTGATTGTGACGCATGAATAATTCCAATTTCGGTAGGGGTAAGTCAACTGCTGATAAGAGATTTACGGATAGCAATGTTGAAGCGGTGTGATCGGTTACGTAAACAACCGAAAATCAGTCTGGGATCGGTCTGCTGCCTAATCGTTGTGCCGTTCAGTTCGCATTGACCATGAGTCTGAAATAATTCGCATCAAAATGTAACGCATGGTAAATCATCGCAAGTATCTGAATCCACCGCATAAATGGTCTATTGGCCGCCTTGGATTTTGCTGCGTGTTCGGCTTTTCCGATCGCTATGGGCCCTCAGTCAGCTGGACTGCATGTATTGCGCAGGCGCTTTCCCATGCAGGCAAGGGCCGCCGTGTGGGCACTGAATTACGCGTTGGCGACAATCCCGATTATGGACTCGCATGCCGTTGGCAGCATCGACAGCAGGTTTTGTCTACTTGCGGCCGCTTTGTGCGTCGCGTGTTGCAATGGTTCGGCTGATCTGCGCGCCGAAGTCGGGTGAATAATGGGTGGCGTCCAGGAAGTGGCAATCGCGGTTGGTGGAACCGTTGCAGACCAGGTCAGGCGTATCGAGGCGGTCGATGTCCAGCATATCGGCGTTGTGCCGCCGCGCCAGCGTCGCAAGGTCCCGCCGCCACCTTGTGTGCACCGGCAACAGGTCCGCACGGGCGAGGGCAGGCCAGTATGTGCTGCGGTTCGGGCCGATCCACAGGGTAACGCGCACATTGCTGGCGCGCGCCTCGGCCAGCAATGCGGCCAGTTCTGCCATCGCGGCCTGATAGAACGTCGCACGTTCGGTCGCGCCAAGCCGGGTGACGCCCGTCAACGTGTGAGCAAGAGCCAACTGCGCCTCTTGCCGATCGACCGGGCGCGTTTCGGCCTCGACGGGTTCGCATCCCCTGAGCGCTGCGACGATCGCCCGGTCGTCGAGCAGTCCGTGGCGCAGGGCGGGATAGCTGTGCGCAAACCAGCTATTGTCCGCTGTGCGTGCAACAACGCGGTCCGGGTTTGTAAACTGGCCCAGCTCCAGCCCGATGCGGATAGTACGCACTCGGCCGGAGCGGACGGCGTTGCGGCCGATGGTAGCAATTTCGGCCATGCTCGCGCTTGGCAGGCCCAGGTTGGCAGCCCTTTCGCGGACAAAGCCATTGGCGACGCGCGAACTGCCCAGCCAGATCGTGGGCGGCCAGTCCATCGCCTCGACCATGTTGGCCGAAAGCAGGTGCACTGGATCGATCGGCCCGGCTGCGCACAGTTTGGTGCCTCCATAAGCGCGGCGCAGCAGCCCAGTGGGATCGACCGACCAGGTCAGCCCCAGCAGGGCGACGAGCAAGGCTGCGGTAACGCCAGTGAACGCGACGAGAAAGCGGCGCGCGGGCCAGTCAGAACTGGACATACACGAACCGTTGTGCGGCGCTGAGCCGCAGGAGGCACAGGACAAACAGCACCGCCAGCGCGATAGCCCAGCGCGCTGAAAACAGCGGCGGAAGCCAGCGTTCCATCCAGTGGATCGGTTGGGGCTTGCCATCGGGGCGCATGTCGATGGCGGTCCAGTGCTTGCGGAACAACTGGGGCGTATCGGGCAGCACCCATACCAAAGCGACGGCCAGCGCAGCGGTCAGCCAGACGGACAGCGGAAGTGTGGCGATGATGCCGGGCGGGGTCGCAAAGCTGCCCAGCGACTGGCCGATATGGGTGATCGCGACGAGATCGGGCGAGCGGAACAATGCGCCGACCAGGCACGTGATCGTGAACGTCGCGGCGATCCGCTGGACCCTGACATGCCGCGCGGCGGTGCCCTGTCGCCGCCAGCGGGTATTGCGGTAGTGCGTGCCCAGCATGATCGCCGTCTGCAGCAGGCCCCAGGCGACAAACGTCCAGCCAAGCCCATGCCACAGGCCAGACAGGATACCGGTTGCCGCCAGCGCCGCCGGGACCGGCCATTTCCAGTGACGGACGATCGGCAGGAACACGTTGGTCCGCATGAAGATGACGAAGCTGATGTGCCAGCGCCGCCACAGATCGAACCGGTCGGTAGCGAAATGCGGGCGGTCGAAGTTGATCGGCATGCGGATGCCGACCATCTTGCCCAGGCCGATGGCCATATCCGCATAGGCCGAAAAATCGAGGAACAGCTGGAGCTGGAACGCGATGATGGCAAACCACATGTCTGCTGCCGACATCGCCGAATAGGACGTGACGTTGAACAGCTGATCGATCGTCGGTGCGAGCCGGTCTGCCACCAGCAGCTTCTTGGACAGGCCGAAGATGAAGATCGCAAGGCCAGTGCACAGGTCTGCGCCTGTGACATGGGCCAGCGCATTCTTGCGGATCTGCTGGTCGATATCCTGGAAGCGCAGGATCGGCCCCAGCACCAGATGGGGGAAGAAGGCAATGAAGAACAGGTAATTGGTTGGCGAGACCTGCTTGATCTGGCGCCTGTAGCACCCGGCGACGAAGCCGAGTTGCTGGAAGGTGTAGAACGATATGGCCAGCGGTATGTAGATCTGCTCGGTCGCGTTGAAGCCGGTGGTGTCGGTGACCCCCAGCAGGCGGACCTTGAAGCCCAGCAGAAAGGCGATGTTTGCTGCAACTGCCGCCCACATCAGCGTCTTGCGCTGCGTGCGGGTCCATTGATCCCGGGTGGTCAGCAGGTGACCGGCGCCATAGTTCACCACGATGGATGCGAGAAACACACTGAGGTCCAGCCAGCCGGCCCAGGCGTAGAACACGAACGATGCGATGATCAGCAAAACCTGCCGGATATGTGCGCTGTTGTTTCCGCGGACCGCATGAAACAGTATCAGGGTCAGCGGCAGAAACAGGCCTATGAACGGCCAGGATGCAAAATTCATGCGCGCTGTCGCGCCGCACCGCCGTGCATCTCGAACCATGTGCGCGCGCCATCGCTGGCGGCGGCAATGGCGGCGTCCTGCTCGTCCCGGGTCGCGCAATGATCGATCACCAGCTGCAGCGCCTGATCGCCATGTTGCTGGTCGGCGGTCACGTGGACGGCGAAGAAGGCCAGGTCGTGCGCGGACAGGCCATAGCCGCGCAGCGCGTCGAATATCTGGCCCGACACCGTAGCGAACTTCAGTTCCTGGCCCACGAGCAGGTTGGCGACCGCAAGCGTCCACTGCCCCTGTGCCAGCAGCTGCCGGCCTGGCCCTGTTGCATGCTGCGTTTGTGCGGTGATGTCTGCTGCCGACCCGCCGCAGGCTTCGACAAAGCGCATCGCAAGCGCAGGGTGGCTCTGGCTGGCGCGAGTCACAAGGCCCTGTTGCGGCTTGAGGATGATCCCTTCCTCTTCCATCAGGTTTTCCAGCAGGATCAGCCGCGCATGCGCATCGGGCGCCTTGTCCACCATTTCGGCGATCGTCGCGCAAAACAGCTTGGCGGAATGATAGGTCGCAGCCGCATAGCGGCGCATGACCTGTGGCGGGCATCTGCCGGAATGGAGCAGCGCATACATGCGCGTGTCCTCAAAACGCCAGCCTGAAATCGCATCGAGCAGCCGCGACCGCAGCTCTTCAGGCGACAGCATCGGCGCGTTGAAACGCAGGGCTTCAGTAGCGGAATTCATTGGCCATGATACTTTCAAACATGGGCTCGACAAAGCCATCCGGTGCAATTCGTCCGCGCTCAAGGCTGGCAAGTTCGGGCCATTCGGTCAGCTGAATCTGCGCGCGGCCATAGCTGAAATCGCGGCTCGACCCATAGCTGCGGACCAGCTTCAGCTTGCTTTCATCGGGAACCGACGCGCGCATATGGATTTCCAGATCGGCAAGGCTGAGCGACTTGCCTTTCATGTAGCTCCCCATCTCGCCCACGGAGCGCAGATGGATGTCATTGACGCCCCTATCGAGCAACCAGGGCAGGAATTCGCGCAGATGCGCGTCGTTCACCCCGGGCACGATGATCGTGCCGGTCGTCACGTGCATGCGTGCGGCCTGCAGGTTGTCCAGCGCCTTCAGCTTGCGTTCGGCGCAGGCAAGCTCGTCGATTTCCAAGTAGAGATCATCTCGCAGCCCACCGTTGAGCGACAGATAGACCGTGCCAAGGCCTGCCTCTTTCAGCTTGCGAACATAGCTCATCCGGCCAAGCTTCAGTCCGTTGGACAGGATCAGCGGAATATGGCCCAGCGCGCGTACGCGGGAGATGATCTCGGGAAGGTCCTCGCGCATCGTCGGCTCTGCGCCCACCAGGCGGATGCGCGTGCGCCGCGGCAAACGGCTCAGGATTCCGTAAAGCCAGTCGACGGGCAGATCGGGCAGGTCGCGCACCGGGATATAGCAGTTGCGGCACGCCATGTTGCAGCGGTGCGTGATGTCGGCGAACAGGGTCTGGAACGGCGATTCTTCAGGCGCAAACCGCAGTTCGCCGGGGCTATAGGCCTGCGCCAGCTGCGCCAGCGCAACCTCCGTCTCAGAAACGGCTTCTGCCACCAGGCTCATACATTCCCCCGTTAAATTGATGCCATGGTGTCGCGTCAGCAAACTTGTTCACCGCGGTCCTGCCAACCGGATATGTAACCGGGGTTTGAAGGGCAACCCCCAAAGTACCGCTGGCTGGGTCAGGCATCCGTTTTATTCACCAGATGGGTGGCCCGAACACGGCAGCCTAAATTCCGTGGAGGCTGAACCCGGCAAAATACACCGGGGTGATCGGCATGTTACCGTCAAATTCCGGTTTCGTCTGTCCCTTTGGGCACCAATCGCCTAGCAAAGCATTGTAGTGCGCTGAGCGGGCGTGCACCGCGATGTGCGCGCCATCCTGTTAGCCTGGGGATTTATGAGTTTTAGCACCGTCCTGATGCCCGTCGCCGTCATCCTGCTGATGGTCGCGGCCAATGCGCTTTATGTGGCGGCGGAGTTTGCGACGGTCGGCTCACGCAAGTCCCGGGTTCAGGAGATTTCCGAGGCAGGCAACAAGGGCGCGGATCGGCTGCTTGTGATTTTGCGCGATCCCAAGCGGCTGGACACCTATGTCGCCGGTTGCCAGATTGGCATCACGCTCAGCAGTCTGATCGCAGGGGCTTACGGCCAGGCGCAGCTCACCCCGCTGCTGGAACCGGCGCTGGGGCCGATCGGCGGGCCGGCGGCATCGATCATCGTCGTGCTGCTGATTGTCACCGTGCTGCAGGTCGTACTGGGCGAATTGCTGCCCAAGACCGTGGCGTTGCGCTATCCCGAAAGGCTCGCGATGGCGACATTGATGCCGATGCGCGCCAGCCTGCTGGTGTTCAAGCCGTTGATCTTCGTGTTCAACGGCACGGCGTTTGCCCTGATGCGGCTGTTCCGGCTGAACACCGAACATGGCCATACGCATGTGCATTCGCCTGACGAGCTGGAGGGGCTGTATCGCGACAGCGCGGCAGGCGGGTTGATCGATGCCGAGGAGCGCAACATGCTGTCCGGCGCGCTGAAGGTGAGCGAGCGGACGGTGCGCGAGGTGATGACGGCGCGCACCCGGCTGACCACGGTCGAAGCGTCCGAGACGGTGGAGGCGGCGCTGGGCAGGGTGGTAAGCGCGCCCTATTCGCGCTTCCCGGTCACCGGCGACAATGCGGAAGACATAGTCGGCATCGTGCATGTGCGGACGCTGTTTGCCACGTTTGAACGCGATCCGGCCGCGACCGTCGCTTCGGTGGCGCATGCCCCGTTGATCGTGGCGGAGATGATGCCCGTGCCCCGGCTGTGGCAGACGCTGCGCGACAAGGGTCGGCGCACGGCGATGGTGCTCAACGAATATGGCAGCATCGCCGGGATGGTCACGCTAGAGGATGCGCTGGAAGAGGTGTTCGGCGAGTTGCAGGACGAATTCGACCAGGAGGAGGAGCTCGTTATTGCCCGCGACGGCGGACGCAGCGTGCGCGGCGATGTCAGCCTTGCGACGCTGGCAGACCGCTTCGATATCGATCTGCCGGTCGACCGGGCCGACACCATTGGCGGGCTGGTCTGGCATGAGACGGGGCGTTTGCCCGTCGTGGGCGATGCGGTTGCGATTGCAGGTACGCCGTACAGCCTGAAGGTGGAGGTGATGGCGGGATACGCCGTCCAGCGCGTCTTCGTCCGCGTTGAAAAGCGTGAGGAGCAGGAAGTATGAGCGCGTATCTGCTGCCGATCCTGATCATCGTGATTCTCATCGCCATCAATGGACTGTTTGTGGCCGCCGAATTTGCGCTGGTCGGCGCGCGGCGTACGCGGTTGCAAACGCTGGCCGATAGCGGCAGCACGGCTGCGCGCTGGCTGGTGCGGTTGTTCGATCGTGAGGGTGGCAAGGACGCCTATATCGCCATCGCTCAGCTTGGCATCACCCTCGCCAGTATCGGCCTTGGCATGTACGGCGAGCCAGCGGTGGCATCGTGGCTGTATCCCGGGCTTGAGCGCGCAGGCATGAGCTACGACCAGGCGCATGTCGCAGGGTTCGTGATCGCCCTGGGCGGCATCACCTATCTGCACGTGGTCTTCGGCGAGATGATCCCCAAGGCGCTGGCGTTGCAGGTGCCCGAACAGGTCAGCCTGTCGATCAATCCTCTGATGCGGGTGTTCGGCTTCGTGTTTCGCCCGATGGTGTTCGTGCTGAACAAGACGGCGTTCGGGTTGATGCGCATTCTGGGCATTCCCGATCCGGGCAAGGGCGCGATGCTGTACAGCAGCAAGGAGCTGGAAATCGCCACCGATGAGGTGGCTGCGAGCGGCCAGCTGGACGAGGCGCAGCGCATCCTGATCGAGAATATCTTCGAGATGGAGGACCGGACCGCCGAGGAACTGATGACATCCCGTTCACGGATGGAGGCGATCGGCATCGATACGCCGGTCGATGCCGTATCAGCACAGATCAGCGGGTCGATCCGCCCGCGCTATCCGGTGTACGGCCGCTCGCTGGATGACATATTGGGCGTGCTCCATGTGAAAGACTTCATCCGCGCGCGGATGTCGGGTGACTTGCAGAGCCTGTCGGCGGTGATCCGCCCGCTGCCGCGCGTCGCTGCCACCACCACAGCGACCGAACTGCTCGCGCTGTTCAAGAAGCAGCGCACCCATGCCGCTTTGGTGGTGGATGAGCATGGCGGAACATTGGGCTTCGTCACCATGGACGACCTGGTCGAAGATCTGATCGAGGAGGTCGAGGATGCAGGCTCGGAATGGATATTCGAAACCCCTGAAGGCAGCCTGTTGATGGACGGCGAGGTGACGCTGGCCGAACTGTCAGAAGACCATGGCATCGACCTGCAGAAGGAAGATATCGTGACCATCGCCGGGCTGGTGCTCGCCGAAAAAGGGTTTGTGCCCGAGCAAGGCGACCGGCTGGACGTGAACAGCTATCGGTTGACGATCGAAGAGGTCAGCGGTTTGAAAATCACGCGTGTTCGGCTGGAAAAACTGGGCGCGAAGCCGTGAAATAGTAGTTTGTTCATTGCGTTCCTTAACGTCGATTATTGTCTTGAGCACTGGCGTCGGTCTGGACAGGTGTGCGGCAGACTTGTAGTTGAACGTCCAGCTTTGTGAGGAGGAATCACCGTCATGGCCATATCGCTCAGCAAGAATTCAAGCGTCAGCCTCGCCAAGGAAGCCGGATCGGGCGGCCTTACCCGCATTGCGCTTGGCGTTGGCTGGGACATGGCGGCGCCCAAGGGCTTTTTTGCCAAGCTTTCGGGCGGCAACGAAAGTATCGATCTCGATGCGTCGTGCCTTGCCTTCGATGCGTCCCGCCAGGTGGTCGATGTCGTCTGGTTCCGCAAGCTGACCAGCGACGACGGATCGATCCGCCACAGCGGCGACAACCTCACCGGCGAAGGTGATGGCGATGACGAGACGATCGCGATCGACCTGACGCGGCTTCCGGCCGCGGTCGAAACGCTGGTGCTCACGGTCACCAGCTTCCGCGGGCAGACGTTCGACAAGGTGGCCAACGCCTTTGGCCGGGTCATCGATCTTGCGACCAACCGCGAACTTGCGCGCTATGACATCAGCGACAGCGGCAGCTATACCGGGCTCATCCTTGCATCGGTAAAGCGCAGCGGCGGCGAATGGATATACAAGGCGCTGGGCGAGCGCGCGCAGGGCACCAAGGTCGAGGACCTGGTTTCACAATCGCAGCGCCTGATCTAATGCCGAGCCAGCGCTGAACCAACTGGCACTTTCCACGCGCCACCGGTTTGCTTATACCTCCCGACGCTGCGCCTTGCAGCGGGCCAACCAAGCAGGACCTGACGATGCAGCTACAAAAGGGCGAAAAGCGCAGCCTTGCAGACCTTGGCGTGGCCGGACGGTGCGAGGTTGCAGTGGCCTTTGGCCTTGCGGGTGTCGATATCGCGGCCTTTGGGCTCGATGCGTCGCGCAAGATCGGCGATGATCGCTATGTCGTGCTGTTCTCCAATCCGCGCACGCCCGAAGGCGCGGTGCAAATGGCATCGGCGTCTGACTCGGCAACCTTCACGCTCGATCTGGATGCGCTGCCCGCCAGTATCGACCGCATCGTCTTCACCGCGACCCATGATGATCGCGCCATTGCCGATGCCAAACCGCTGGTCGTGTCGATCGATCGCGGCAAGGCCCAGTTCAACGTTGCCGAGCATCTGTCGAATGAAAAAGCGGTGATGATGATCGAACTGTACCGCCACAGCTCCGGCTGGCGGTGCGGCACGATCGCGCAGGGTTTTGCCGGCGGACTGGGCAGCCTGATCAACCATTTTGGTGGCGAAGTTGCGGACGCGCCAGCACCTCCTCCGCCGCCACCACCGCCTCCTCCGCCACCGCCACCTCCGCCGCCGCCGCCTTCAGCGCCGGTGAGCCTGAAGAAGATCACGCTCGAAAAATCGAGCCCCAGTGTCAGCCTGAAAAAGACCGGTGACACGTTCGGGGAGATCGTGATCAACCTCAACTGGACGCAGGCCGAGCAGAAAAAGGGCTTTTTCGGCGGCGGCGCGAAGAACATCGATCTTGATCTGGGCGTGCTTTTCGAGATGCGCGATGGCTACAAGGGCGTCATTCAGGCGCTGGGCCGGGCGTTCGGGTCTTTCGATCGCGAGCCGTGGATCGCGCTGTCGGGCGATGACCGGACCGGCGCGGTGTCCGCGGGTGAAACCATCCGGGTCAACGGCCGTTACTTCGACAACATCAAGCGCATCGCGGTGTTCGCGCTGATCTATGACGGGGTGCCCAACTGGAACAAGACCGATGGCATCGTGCGCATGACCATCCCGGGCCAGCCCGAGATCGAACTGCGGCTGGACGAGGGGCGCGACAATTGCCGTCTGTGCGGCATTGCGGTTCTCGACAACGAAGGTGGCAGCCTCAACATGAAGCGCCATATGCAATATTATCGTGACCAGAAGGAATATGCCGACGATATCGGCATCTTCCTGCGGTGGGCCGCAGGGTCCAAAGACTGACATTCATTTGCCCGATGGGGCACGGCAAAGGTTATAATTGATGTTCAAGCATTTTGGCGGATCGCTGATCTTCACGGTGGTCGCGCTGGCCCTTGGCGCATGGTACGGTTTTGAACTGACGGGATCGGTCAACGGCGCGCTGGGAATCCTGTGGATTTGCGCGGTCCTCGCGGTGCTGGAAGTGTCGCTGTCGTTCGACAATGCGGCGGTCAACGCGTCCGTGCTCAAGGACATGGACCCGGTTTGGCAGCGGCGCTTCCTGACCTGGGGTATCGCGATTGCCGTGTTCGGCATGCGGATCGTGTTCCCGCTGGTGATCGTGATGATCGCAGCCAGCCTCGGACCGATCGAGGCGGTCAAGCTCGCCATCAACGAACCCGAGCAGTATGAGACCATCCTCAACGGCGCGCATATCGGCCTGATGGGCTTTGGCGGCGCGTTCCTCGGCATGGTCGGCCTCAAATACTTCTTCGATTCCGACAAGGAGGTCGACTGGATCGCCGCAGTCGAACGGCCGCTGGCCAAAGTCGGTAGCATCGACTCGATATCGATCGGTTTCGTGCTGCTGATGACGTATCTCACCTCGACGATGCTGTCCGATGCGGACTCACTGACCTTCCTCATCGCGGCGATCGCAGGCCTGCTGACATTCATCGCGGTCGAGATCGTCAACCATGTGCTGGAAGCACCGGTGGCGACTCCGGGGCAGGTCGCGCGCGGCGGCTTCGGCGCGTTTCTGTACCTTGAAGTGCTGGACGCCAGCTTCTCGTTCGACGGCGTCATCGGGGCGTTTGCGCTCTCGAACAACCTGTTCATCATCGCCATCGGCCTGGGCATCGGTGCGATGTTCGTGCGCTCGATGACGATCTTCCTCGTCGAGAAGGGCACCTTGTCCGAGTATCGGTACCTGGAGCACGGCGCATTCTATGCGATCATCGCGCTTGCGGCGATCATGTACATCAACACCTTCCAGCATATCCCCGAAGTCGTCACCGGCCTGATCGGTGCCGTGCTCATCGGCCTCGCCTTCTGGGCATCGGTGCGGTGGAACCGCGCCAATCCGGATGGCGAGCCGGCGGCAATCGAAGCGTAATTTCACCCCCAGAAAGGATGCAATCTCATGGCTATTTCACTCTCAAAAGGCGGTAATGTCAGCCTGTCGAAGGAATCACCGGGCCTGGATGAAATCATGGTCGGCCTCGGCTGGGACGTCCGTGCCACCGACGGGCAGGACTTCGATCTCGACGCATCGGCATTTCTGCTGAAGACGGACGGCAAGGTCCGCAACGATGCCGATTTTTGCTTTTACAACAACAAGGATGTCGGCGGCGCAGTGGTCCATCAGGGCGACAACCGCACCGGTGAGGGCGACGGCGACGACGAGCAGATCAAGATCGTGCTGTCCAAGATGCCTGCCGATATCGACAAAGTCGCCGTGGCCGTGACGATCCACGAAGGCGAAGGCCGCGGCCAAAGCTTTGGCCAGGTATCGAACGCCTTCATCCGCCTGGTCGACAACAAGACCGGTACCGAAATCGTGCGCTACGACTTGTCCGAAGACGCGTCGGTCGAAACCGCGATGATCCTGGGCGAAGTCTATCGCAATGCTGGCGACTGGAAGTTCCGCGCCGTGGGCCAGGGCTTCAAGGGCGGCCTCGGCCCGCTTGCCGGCAACTATGGCGTCAGCGTCGGCTGATTTTTTGTGCATCTCGCTTGCCGCCCTGCGCCGAATGCAGGGCGGCAAGTGGTTCAAACGCGTAAGGACCGGTCATGGCAGTATCTTTGAGCAAGGGCACCAATGTCTCGCTGACCAAGGAGGCACCCAATGTGTCCGCCGTGACCGTGGGGCTGGGCTGGGATGTGCGCCTTACCGATGGCGCAGCGTTCGACCTTGATGCCTCCGCGTTCGTCCTCGGCGAGAACGGCAAGGTGCTGAGCGACGCGCATTTCGTGTTCTACAACAACAAGGCGACGCCGGACGGATCAGTGGTATATGGCGGCGACAATCGCACCGGCGACGGCGCGGGGGACGATGAAACCATCCGGATCGATTTCGGCCGGCTCGCACCAGAGGTCAAAAAGGTCGTCGTCGGCGTCACGATCCATGACGGGCAGGAGCGCCGCCAGAACTTCGGTTCCGTGTCCAACGCCTATGCCCGCGTCATCGACGATATGACCGGCAAGGAACTGGCGCGGTACGACCTGTCCGAAGATGGCAGCAGCAATACTTCGCTGATCTTCGTCGAGCTGTATCGGGGCCCGCAGGGCGATATCAAGGTCAAGGCCATCGGCGAAGGTTGGGCCAGCGGGCTTTCCGGGTTGGCGGGCAGCATGGGCGTGAACCTGGGGTGATCGCCGCTCCGGCCAGTCGGATGCCGGACACGCGAACATGCCTGTGCCAAGCTATGCCGATATGACCCGCCCCACGCGCATCTGGTTCAATCGCGGCTTTTCGCTCGCGCCGATCGCGCGGGCGATGCGCGCCGCGGACCCTGCCATCGAAGTGTATGCCAGCGTGTCGCCGCATGCCACGCCGTATCCTGGGCCCACGGAAACCTGGACCGACGGCGGCCCGGACGGTGCGAGCGCCGAGGACCCGCAGGCCTATGCCGAATGGGTGCGCCAGACCATCGCGGAGCGGTCGATCGATATCTTCGTGCCCACCCGGCGTCGCAAGCTGCTCGGGGCAGCGGATCTGCCCTGCCATGTGCACTTGCCCGCCAGCCTGCCCGTGCTGGAACTGCTCGACGACAAGTTCGCCTTCGCGCAGGCGATGGCTGGCGAGGCGTATCACCTGCCCACATATCTGGTGCAAAGCAGCGGCGAGCTTTCAGCTCTGCTGGCGGATTGGCCGTCTGAAGACGGCACCCCCGGCCCCTGCGTCAAGCCGCGACAGGGCGTCAACGGCCTGGGCTTCTGGAGGCTGATGGATGTGCCGCCGATGGCCCATCTGCAGGACCCTGAGCGCCGCCGGATCCGTCCTGAGCAGTATCTCGCCGCCTTGCGCGATCAGGAACAGCATGAGGATCAGGGCGCGCCGATCGAGGACATCGTGGTGATGCCCTATCTGCCCGGCCCGGAAATCTCGTTCGACATCCTGGCGCATCAGGGGCGGATGCTGAAATATGCGGCGCGGACCAAGCTTGGCACCGGCAGCCAGCACATCGTGACAGACCATCCGCTGGCGCCGATCGTCCGCGATATCGTCGCGCGGTTCGTACTCCACGGCCTCGTCAACCTGCAGTTCCGCCGCGCGGCCGATGACAGCTGGAAGCTGCTGGAAATCAACGCAAGGCCGGCAGGCGGGGTTGTCTATGCCGATGAGGTCGGCTGCGGGCTGGTCGCGGACTGGGGCGGGCTGCTGACCGGTCGGTTGACGCCTGATACGGTCCATCAACCGGATATCAACACCCATGTGGCATTCACGACGGTGGTTCGTCCGGTGGCGGCTTGATGCGGGGATGGGGGATACGCAATGAGGGCTGCACAGCCAGGTGAGAGGCTCATCGTCGGTCTGAACGATGCCTGCGTCATCCACATCGCAGGTCGCGATGTCGACCGCATCAGCGCCGTTGCCGTATCACCTCAGGGCGCGTTTCAGCCGCTGGAGCGGGGCAGTGCGCCCGGCGAGTGGCGCCTGCCCGATCTTGCCGACCTCGGCGAAAAGGCGGAGCTGGTTTTGTATATTGCGGATGAACGCACCGGCGGGTTCGTCAACGACAGCTATCCGGTGACGGTGGAGATCGGCGGCACCCTTTATGATTTCCCCAAGCCCGTCGATCAGCTCGCTGCCGTCATCATCGCCGAGGCGTACCTGCGTGACGGCACCCGGCGGATCAAGGTGGCAAGCGAGGGCTACACCTTCGGTATCGAGGCCTATGCCCGTGCACGCAGCTACAATGTCGATGCAATACCGGGCCGCGCGCAAGGCGGCGGCGGGGGTGAGCGCGGGCGATGGGATGGCAGCGATTCCGGCCGGTCGCGCAGTGCAGCCCCCGGCACACCTTTGGGCACCGGCAGCGGCGTGCTTGTCGCCCCCGGCATCATCGTCACCAATGCACACGTCATCGATGGCGGCAGCGAGTTCAGGCTGGGCCGGGCACGCACCGCGCTGGCGCTGCTCGCCGTCGATCCGCTGCATGACCTTGCTTTGTTGCAAGGGGAGATCGACGCAGCGCCTCTGCCGATGCGCAATACCGCGGCGATCTGGCTCGGTGAATCGGTATTGGCGGCGGGATATCCGCTGATGGATCTGCTGGGCAGCGACCTCAAGGTGTCGACCGGCAATGTCTCCGGCCTCAAGGGCTGGGAAGGGGACGTCGCGCGTTTCCAGTTCACCGCGCCGATCGGGTCGGGGTCGTCCGGCGGTGCCATCCTTGACGAATTCGGCAATCTTGTCGGGGTTACATCGTCATCGCTTGCCCATGGCAATCTGCGCGATCGCGGTGCGATCAGCGAGAACGTCAACTTCGGCATCAAGGTCAGCTTGGTGCATGAAATGTTGGCTGCATCGGGCATCGACATTCCGGCCCCTGCGCTGTCGCAGGACAGGGACCGGCGCAACGTCGTCCAGCGGTTGCGACAGAGCGTCGTCAGCATCCTTGTCAGCGCCTGAGCGTACGGACTAGGGGCTCAGCACCGGTCCCCATCCTCACAGCAAAAAGGCCAGCGTCTGCGTGGTGAATACACTTTTAGTCGACCTACCCACGGGAACGCTCGATCTGGTCGCAAATGGCGACGTTAATATACTGGAATATTGTGATTTTGCTGCGCGGGCCAACCCCAAGCGTGGCTTCTTGATCGTGTCCAAGGTGCTGGGGCGGCATCTGCCTGCAAGGCCTGCCGCGATGCGCGGGGCGATGGATGCGCTTGGCGCGATGCTGCCGGGCGATCTGCCCGGTTCGGTTGTGTTCATAGGCATGGCAGAGACGGCCACCGCATTGGGGCAGGGGGTGTTCGCGGCCTATCGAAAGGCAAATCCCGGCAAGGATGTCATCTATCTGCAATCATCGCGGCAGATTGTGCGCGGAGCAGAGCTGATCGCATCGTTCGAGGAAGGGCATAGCCATGCCACTACCCATCTGGTCCAGGTCGCCGATCCGGCCCTCGTCACAGCCGTGCGCGCCGCCCGCACGCTGGTCATCGTCGACGATGAATGCAGCACCGGCGGCACTTATTTGGCGGTGGCGCAGGCCATGGTCGGCGTGATGCCGCAATTTGAACGGATCGCGGCCTGCTGCATCACCGACTGGAGCGGCGGCGGTTACATCCCGCGCATGCCCCTGCCCACGACAGCCGTGTCGATCCTGTCGGGCGCCATGACCTGGACTCCGGCACATATCACCCACCCGCCCGTTCTGGCGGCTGGATCGAACGTACCCGGCCACGCTCCTGTGACGGGAATGAACAGCCGCAGTGGCCTGCGCGCGCCCGAGGCAGCGACGCGCGCCGCGGTCGGCGTCCGTCCCGGCGAGCGCGTGCTGGTGCTGGGCGAGGGCGAACACTCGTATGAGGCGCTGTGCGTCGCCGAGGAGATCGAGCGGGCGGGCGGGATTGCCGCGGTCCAGTGCATCACCCGCAGCCCGGCGCTGCCCGGTGCTGCGATGCAGAGCGTATCGACGTTCCGTGACAGCTATGGCAGCGGTGCGCCGTGTTTCCTGTACAACATTCTGGGGCACAGGCCCGATCGCATCGTCATCGTCGCCGAAGTGGCGGCGGATCAGGTGCACGATGCCGAGGCTGCGCTTGGCGCATTGGGATCGGATGTCCCGGTCGACCTTCTGCTGTGCACTTATCCTTCTGGAACAACATTATGAACCCGATAGTTCTCACCGATCTTGACGATACGCTGTTCCAGACGCTGCCCAAATGCCCGCCCGATGCCGACGGGTTGCGCCTGATGAGCACGCTGGTCGATGGCAGCCCGAGCGGCTTTGCAACGCCGCTGCAGCAGAATTTTCTGCGCTGGCTTCAGGCGGGTGTGGTGATCCCCGTAACGGCGCGCGGCAGCGACGTGCTGGCTCGGGTGGACATCAAGGCGGCACCCGCCATCTGCGCCAATGGCGGCTGCATTCTGGGCGACGATGGCGCGCTGGATCGTGTGTGGCATGCGCAGCTGACCGATCATGCGCGAGAGGCTGAACCGGTTCGCGAGGTCTATCGCCAGCTTACCGATGGCTTGTGCACCGATCGTTTCCGGCACTGGTCGGTCGAAGAGGCCGGGCTGGACCTGTATATCGTCATCAAGAGCAACATGCAGGACGATCAGGCGCTCGCCGAACTGGAACGCGACTTGGCACCGCACCTGCCAGCAGGCTGGCGCTGCCATCGCAACGGCAACAACCTGGCCTATCTGCCGCCCTGGCTGAGCAAGCGTCACGCCGCGCGCTACCTCATCGCGCGCTATCGTGCGGAGCAGCCCGATTGTCCGATCATCGGCATCGGCGACAGCGTCTCGGACGTGGGGTTCATGGACCTGTGTGATTTTGCCATTGTTCCTACCGCATCGCAGCTTTGGGCGCATGTGATCGATGGCAATGCGTGGGTCGATTGATCATGCATGACACCGCCGATCATCCCCTGCTCGACGCCAACGGGAACTGGACATTTTCCGGCTCGTATAGAGCTGACGATGTCATATTCCTGCTCAATCCCGCGAAGATCGCACCGACCAGTGTCGATGAAAAAGAAACGCTTATTCAGTCGGGTAAGAAGCATTATTCCGAAATGCTGTCAGCGGAAAGCGTGCCCGATGCGCGGTACATCCGCCTTTACGAGGCGGCGCTCGACGCCAACGCTGCGCGGCTGCGGCACGACATCGAAACGCTTGCACGTGCCATTCAGCGCCGCCCGCAAACGGCGCGTAGCTGCGTGATCCTGTCGCTCGCGCGCGCCGGAACGCCCATCGGCATCCTGCTCAAGCGGGCATTGGTTCGGTTGGGCGTGGAGGCGTTTCATTACTCCATCAGCATCATCAGGGGCCGCGGCATCGATACGAACGCGCTATCCTATGTCGCGGCGCGGCATGGCAGCGAGAATGCCGTGTTCGTCGACGGCTGGACCGGCAAGGGCGCGATCCGCGGCGAAATGGACAGTGCGCTTGCATCCAGTGACTTCGCCCCAGTCCTGGCCGTGGTCGCCGATCCTGCCGGACGCGCCGATCTGGCAGCAACCTTCGACGATTACGTCATCCCCAGCGGCCTGCTCAATGGCATCGTCTCGGGCCTCGTCAGCAGGACGGTACTGAACGATAGCGTTGTCGGCCCGGACGATTTCCACGCCTGCGTCGCTCTGCACGAGCATGCTGCCAGCGATGTCAGCCAGCAATTCATCGATGCCGTCGAAGCCGCTGGCGACTGGCAGGGCGAGACGCGCCCCTGGACGGCCACGGCAAGGGACCAGGTCCGCGCAGATGCGAATGCGACAATCGGCGCGATCGCGCAATCGTGCAACGTGCAGGACCGAAACCGCATCAAGCCGGGCATTGCCGAGGCGACCCGTGCGATCCTGCGCCGCGTGCCTGACCGCATTTTCGTGAGCGACAGAAACGATCCCGATGTCGCGCATATCCGGCTGCTCGCCGATCAGGCGGGAGTTCCGTTGATCGAAAAGGATTTGCGGACGTACCGGGCCATCACCATTATCAAGGACTTAGGAGGAGACCAGCAATGAGTGCAGTCGAGCTGGGAGCCACATTGTATGTTCCTGCCATCAATTCGGGTCTGCGCGGCATGGCGTATGGCGCTGTTCCGGATCTGCGGTCCATGGTCGTGTGCCTGGAAGATGCGATCCGTGAAGATCAGGTGCCATTGGCGATCAGCAGGCTGCAAGCTTTGCTAGCCGACATCGCGGTGCTGCCACCGCAGCTGTCGATCTACGTTCGCCCGCGCAACCTGCGCATGCTGACCGCACTTTTGCAGCTTGAGGGGATCGAGCGGGTCAAGGGCTTTGTCCTGCCCAAGATGACCACCCAGTCGCTGCCGGTGTGGCTGACGGCGCTGATGCACTCCGATCATCACATCATGCCGACGATCGAAGGCGAGGATGCGTTCGACCGGTCGGCGCTGGCGCGGTTGTGCGACCAATTGATGCCCTATGCGGAGCGTGTTTCGGCGATCCGGATTGGCGGCAACGATATTCTCGCGCTGCTCGGTATCCGCCGCTCGCGCGTGCGCACTGCGTATGACGGTCCATTGGGCAGCGTCATCCGCGATATCGCAGGCACGTTCATCCCCAACGGCTTTTCTGTGGCAGCGCCGGTGTTCGAGCATTTTTCATCGCCCGATATCCTGCGGCGAGAGGTCGAGCAGGACATCGAGCACGGCTTGCTTACCAAGACCGCGATCCATCCCGACCAGATTGCGATTATCCACGCGGTCTACCGGCCCGATTCGCACGAAATGGCGGAAGCGCGCGCGATCCTGAGCCAGGAGGCGCCGGCCGTCTTCGGCAGCAACGGCAGCATGTGCGAGCTTGCTACACACGCCCCCTGGGCTGGCATGATCATTAAGCGCGCGCAGACACACGGCATTGCAGGCGTGCCGGATGCTATGCTGCAGGGCGGAATGATGGTCGCCTGATGCTGGACGTGCAGCCTTGAGCGGCCTGGAGCTCGATCCTCCCGGACCGATCGCCCCGCTGCAGGCGCAGGGTGAACCCTTTGCGCCCGACGCGCCCGCCACCGCGCGGATCAAGGCCATAGCGCGCGAGTTTGCCGGCGGATTTCTGGCGGTCGATACCCGCAGCCCCGAGTTCGACCGGATGATCCGCCAGATCAGCCTGATCGGCCGCGAGGAGGTGCTGAAGCTGTCGGCGCAGGCGCAGAAGATCGTCGCGCGCAGCGGGGTGCGCGAGCAGGCTGTCAGCTCGGTGACCACGCACCTGGCCAGCCTTCGCGCGGTGCTGGAGCGGCTTGATCCCGGCGCAGGTGACACACTGATCAAGCCGCGCCGCTTCCTCGGCCTGTTTGCCCGACCGGTCGAACTGGACAGCTATTTTGATCGGTACACGCAGGCCGAAGCCGAAATCGGAGCCGCGCTCGGGGCGCTGGCGCGCAGCCGGGATACGCTGTTGCTCGATAATATCGCGGTCACGGCCTGCCGCACCGATGCCTGGCCGCTGCTGCATGCCTTGGCAGAGGCCATCGCGATGTGCTCGCAGCTGGACGAGCGTTTCGACCGGCTCGCCAGCCAATTGGACTCGCGCGATCCCGACAAGGCCGAGCGGCTGCGCACAACCGCGCTGTTCGAGGTGCGCCAGCGGCATGGCGATTTGCTGACGCAAATGGCGGTGTCGCAGCAAAGCTACATGATGCTGGGGCTGATCGAGGGCAACAATCTGGAACTGGTCAAAGGCATCGACCGGGCATCTGCCACCACCATCGCTGCGCTGCAGACCGCCGTTGTCGCCGCGCAAACGCTGTCGAATCAGCGCATCGTGCTCGACAGAATCCAGGGCGTGAAATCGGCGGCGACATCGATGATGGCGGGCGCTTCGACAGCGACTGCGCGGGGCAATGCGCAGGTTGCGCTCGACAGTGCCGAGGCCGCGCAACAGGTCGCGGCGCTGCGGGCGGCGTTTTCCGATGTGGTCGCATCCGTCGATGCCCTGGAGCGTCAGCAGCACAGCGCCTTGAGCGCGATCTGAGCCAAATCCGCCGGTGGCGCTTGGAAAGCGTCCCGCGCGCGGCTATGATGCTGATCAGCATGGATCACGCCCAAACAGCAGCACCGACATGAAGATGTTCCGACGGCTCGGCCAGTTTTTGAGCGGGGAGGCGACAGCGAATGATGCGCGCTCGCCTGCGCCGCTGCCGACACCTGTGCCTGCACCTGTGGCCAAGGGTTTCGACTATACCGACGAGCGCATCCCGGACAGCGCCAAGGCCAAGGCGGCGCAGATCCTTGCCGCGATCGATGCGGTGGAAAAGGCGATGGAGCGCGAACAGGTGCCCAGCTTCAACCGCGTCGATACGGTGCAGATGCGCGACATTCACCTGCCGCAGTTGCTGCAGAGCTATATCGATGTGCCGCCCAGCCACCGCAGCGAGATATTCCGCAAGACCGGCAAATCGGCGAGCTTCCTGCTGGGGGCGAGCCTCGACAAGCTGCAGGAGCGGGTGGATTCGATGCTGCGTGATCTGGCGCAGCACGATATCGATGCCTTCACCAACAACACCAAATTCATCAACGAGCGGTATTCGACCGACGACAACCCGTTTCGTTGAACCGACCGCAAGGCAGGGGATTTTTGCATGGCCGAGTATCGCAGGCTGGAAGACACGGTTGAGGCCGATGGCGTCCGCATCGAAAAGTACCGCTTCGTCGAAAAGCGGCTGATCACGCGCGGTATTCCGACTGCGGAAGGCAGCTTCCATTACGTCGCCGAGCCGACCGACATCTTCCAGCTGTGCATCACGCTGACCGGCGGCGCGATTCTGCTGGAACCCGGCGCGCTGCAATATATGTACGGCAAGATCAGCTCCACGGTCGAAAAGCACGAGGAGAAGGGGTTCTTCAGCCGGGCGATGGCGTCGGCAGGTACGGGCGAGTCGGCGTTTGCCACCAAGTTTTCCGGCCATGGCACTATCTGGACCGAGCCGGGCCGCCGCAACTTCATCATCGGCCAGATCGACGGCGATTCGTTGCTGCTTGACGACAAGGCCTTTTATGCGTGTTCGTCGGGGATTACGCTGACCACGCATCGCCACGCGACTGCCGCGGGAGTACTCAGCGGCAACGGCCTGATGCAGCCCAAGATCAGCGGCAGGGGCGTGTTCGCCGCAGAGGCGCCGGTGCCGGTCGAGGAGATCGACGTCGTCGAACTGGATGGCAGCCAGGAACTCACCGTCGATGGCGACTTCATGCTGATGTATTCGGCCGAGCTTACCGTCACCATCGGTCCGCTGGTCAAGGGCCTGCGCAATGCGCTGCGCAGCGGCGAAGGCTTCGTCTACAAGCTCAACGGCCGGGGCACCGCTTGGATCATGCCGACCGCGAAGGTCAGCTGACGGGTGTGCCCAGGGTTGTGGCACCATGTGTGCCATTTCCATTGGGCTGAGGGCATGGTACTAACACCCATGTCAGTGCGATTGCGCACGCCCTGCAGTCAGGTGTCATGATGACCGAACCCGTATTTCGCCACGTCGATCGTCCGGTGCCGAAGTTTCGGCCGCTGAAGGCGATGCACCATTTCCGCAAGCTGGTTGCGGACAAGGAAGACACCGAGCAGGTGTTCCACATCTTCCAGTGCCTGCCGCGCATGGGGCTGGTCGATGAGGCACGGGCGTTCGTGTACAGCGATTTCGGCAAGGCGCTGCGGGCCAGCGAGCCGTATCTGCCCGACCTGCTCGACGACCATGCGCGTCTGCGCGCCATGCCCAAGGGCAGCGTCGCCCACGCCTATGTGGATTTCATGGAGCGCGAGGGCCTGTCTGCTGCCGGGCTGGTCGAGGAATACGACCGGTTTCAGGGTGGCCGGCGGTTCGGTGACCTGATCGAATGGTACGTCAACCGCCTGCGCGATACGCATGACCTGCTGCATATCCTGACCGGCTATGGCCGCGATGCGCTGGGTGAACAGTGCGTGCTGGCTTTCACCTATGGCCAGAACCCCGCGCCGGGCAACATCTTCATCGCCTATATGGGCGCACTGAACATGAAGCGGACGATCCCCAGCGACGCGCCGCTGTTCAAGGCGATCAACGAGGCGCGGGGGCTGGGCAAAGGCTGCCCGCGCATCGCCGAACAGTCGATCGCCGCGTTGCTGGCCGAGCCGCTGGAGGCTGCACGGCAGCGCCTGAACATTGCGCCACCGCGGTTTTACGGCATGGCCCACGACAGGTTCAAGGCGCGCGGCATCGATCCGTATAACCTGCTGGGCAAACCGCAGGCCGCCTAACTGTGGCTTCGTCCGCACGGCTGCGACCGATTGTCGCTGCCGGGCACGCTACGCCATTGACGGCCACGGCAACCTATTACATGCAGGCACCCTGTATTCTACAGGGGCACAACGCTCCGTGACAGGGGGTCGCCTTGCATCGTCATCTTTCCCGCTCCGTATCCGTGTTCGCGCTCGTCGTTACCGCGTTTTCCGTGCCGCTTCTTGCGAACCCGATCGAGCAGACCAAGGGCAGCTACGAGGACAAGTTCCGCCAGCTTGAGGGCGAAGACTGGCCGACGCCCACTGATTATCGCAACGCATCGGGCGCGCCGGGCTATCGCTACTGGCAGCAGAAGGTCGATTACGATGTGACCGCGCGGCTCGATGAGGCCAAGCGCACCGTCAGCGGCACCCAGACGGTGCGGTACAAGAACAACTCGCCCGATGCGCTGCCCTATCTTTGGCTGTTGCTCGACCAGAACGATTACAAGCGCGATTCGATCGCGGCGATGACCGAGACGGTCTCGGGTGACAAGATCAGCCTGGCCGAAGTGCGCCGTATCAAGCGGATGAAGGAGTGGGAAGGGGGCTTCACCATCGCCGCCGTGCGCGACGCATCGGGCAAGGCGCTTCCCTTCACCGTGGTCGACAGCCTGCTCAGGATCGATCTTGCGCAGGCCGTCGCCCCCAATGGCGGCGAGACCAGCTTCTTCATCGAATGGTCGTTCCCGATGGTGGAGAACAAGGTCGTCGGCGGGCGGTCGGGCTATGAATGCTTCACCCAGCCCGGCGAGGACGGCAACTGCATCTTCGAAGGCGCGCAGTGGTTCCCGCGGCTTGCGGTGTATTCGGATTACGAAGGCTGGCACAACAAGGCGTTCCTGGGCTCGGGCGAGTTTACGCTGGAATTCGGCGACTATCGCGTCTCGCTGACCGTGCCGGCAGACCATGTCGTGGCATCCACCGGCGTGCTGCAGAACCCCGATGCGGTGCTCTCGGCCGCGCAGCGCCAGCGGCTGGAGCAGGCCAAGACCGCCACCAGCCCGATATATGTCGTCACCCCGCAAGAAGCCGAGGCCGCCGAACGCAGCAAGGCATCGGGCGAGAAGACCTGGGTGTTCGCGGCAGAAAATGTCCGCGATTTCGGCTGGGCATCGTCGCGCAAGTTCGCCTGGGACGCGCTGGGCGTGAAACAGGATTATGCCGAGCAGCCTTTGGTGATGGCGATGAGCTTCTTCCCCAAGGAAGCGCGGCCGCTATGGGATGCATATTCGACCAAGTCGATCGCGCACACCATCGACGTGTACGGCAAGTTCGCCTTCCCGTACCCCTATCCCGTCGCACAATCGGTCAACGGGCCGGTCGGCGGCATGGAATATCCGATGATCACCTTCAACGGCCCGCGCCCGGTGAAGGACAAGAAGACCGGTGACCTGACCTATACCGAGCGCGCCAAATATGGCCTGATCGGCGTGGTGATCCACGAGATCGGCCACAACTGGTTCCCGATGATCGTGAACTCGGACGAGCGCCAATGGACGTGGATGGACGAGGGACTGAACACCTTCCTGCAATTCCAGGCGGAAAAGCTTTGGGACAAGGATTACCCCGTTCGGCGCGGCGAGCCCAAGGACATCGCCGAATACATGCTGTCCACCAACCAGATGCCGCTGATGACGCAATCGGATTCGGTGCTGCAGTTCGGCGCCAACGGCTATGGCAAGCCCGCCACCGCGCTCACCATCCTGCGCGAAACCATCCTGGGCCGCGAATTGTTCGACCGTGCCTTCCGCGAATATGCCGAACGCTGGCGCTTCAAGCACCCTACGCCTTATGACTTCTTCCGCACCATGGAAGAAAGCTCTGGCGTCGATCTCGACTGGTTCTGGCGCGGCTGGTTCTATTCGACCGACCATGTCGACATTTCGCTAGACAAGGTTGTGCGCGCTTCGCTTGAACCTGCCGATGCCACGTCGGCCGCGGCGGCGCGCAAGAAGCTGCGCGATGCAGAGCCCGGATCGCTGACCGCCCAGCGCAATGCCGGACAGCAGACCGTCGTCGAGCGCGATCCGGCGACGCGGGACTTCTATGACAGCATCGACCCGCTCGACGCCACGGCCGCCGACAAGCGCAAGGCGTCCGAAGCGTTCGCCGACCTGACGGCAGAAGAGAAGGCCGCGCGGCAGGTCACGGACAATTTCTACCGGTTCAGCTTCGGCAATCGCGGCGGCCTTGTGATGCCGGTGATCCTGAAAATGGACTTCACCGACGGATCGAGCGAAACCGCGCGCATCCCGGCGGAAGTGTGGCGGCACAACCAGAAGGCGGTGACGTGGCAGTTCGTGACGCCCAAGACATTGGCGAAGGCAGAGCTCGATCCGCTGTGGGAGACCGCCGACGCGGATCGGTCGAACAACGTGTATGCTGGCGCGATCGAGCCCAAGACCTTGGGCATCGATACGCCTGAAGCGGCGAAGAACCGGATGAAGGATTCCGACACCAAGGTGCTGCCGGATTCGCTGCGCACCTACGAAGCGCCGCCGAAGTGATCCGGGCGCGCCTTGCGGCAGCACTTGCCTTGGCGTGTGTCGGCGCGGTGTCGTCTGCACCGCAGGCCATTGCGCATCGCGGGCATGATGCGATGAGCGTGGTGACCTTGGGCGATGACGGCAAGGTCACCGTATCGCACCGGTTCGAGGCGCATGATCTGGAACCCGCCCTCACCGAAATCGCCCCGCAAGCGCAGGCCAGTCTCGACGATCCGGAAGCGATCGAGGAACTGAAGGCGTATCTGCTCGCCCATTTCACTCTGGGCGCAGATGGCACGCCGGTGGCGCTCACCGTCGCATCGGTCGACATCGGCGTGCGCGATGTCCGGGTGGATTATACCGGCACCATCGCGGGCAAGCCCAAGGCGCTTGCATTGCGCTCCACGATCCTGCGGGACATTTACCCCCGGCAGGTCAACCAGGTGATCCTACGCCGCGGGCAGGATGTGCAGACGCTGCGCTTTGCGGGCGACGAAACCAAGGTCGTGGCGCTACCCTGATATGCAGGTTCGCGTCATCGCTGGATCAGGGGCGGGCCAGAAGCGCGTCGAGCAGTTTCGGCATTTGCTGCTTGAACGGGAAAAAGCCCTTTTTGGCGTGCGGCCAGAACTGATCGTCCCAGGCGCGGCGCACTTGCGCGAGCGCAATCCCTTCGGCCGCGAGCGCAGGCGCGATGCGCGCCAGGGTATCGGCAACGGGGCCGACAGGCGCATACGGCGTCACGATCTGCCGCGTGCCTGAGGCCTGCGCGGCTGCGATCAGCGCTTGTGCATCTAAGGTGGCGCCAACTGTGGCGGGACATGCAAACCGCGCCGATATCTGGGCGGCGGCATCGGTTGCAGCCAGGCGCACGAACTGCCGTGCGGCATCGCCCCACAGCAGCGCGTCATCGGCAACAACCAGCGCCGCGCCGATCGACGCGCCAGCGGGCATCGCCGATTGCGGATGCATGTCGTCGGGCGTCACGAGCAGCAGCGAAGGCACAGATGCGTCCATGTGCGCGGTTTGCGCGAGAGGGCGGGCAGCCTCGATCTGCGGCTCGGTCAATGGCTCGGCGTGACTGGCCAGCCCCTTTGGCGCAAACCGCCCGCCCGTGTAGCGCGCGATATTGTCGGCCGTTGCCAGATACGTCTTGCCCACGGTCTGCAGGCCGGCGACCCATCGCCAGGACAATGTGTTGCTCGCCGCATCGGCATCGATCAGATGGCGCAGAAAGAAATCCGCTCCCAGCGCCCAGGGCAGCTTGAGCGTGAAAATCCAGATGGATGCGAACCACATGCGCGCATGGTTGTGCAGGTAACCGGTCTGGACGAGCTCGCGCGCCCAGTCGTCGAAGCCCTCGATCCCGGTGCGGCCCTCTTCGGCTTCCTCCAGCCAGCGCGGATTGTGCAGGGCATCACGCTGCCGGTCGCGTTCGTCAATGAAGCGCGCCCACACCTGCGGCCGCATCTCCAGCCAGCCCTTCCAATAGGTCCGCCACAACACTTCCTGGACGTATTTTTCGGCGTCCGGCAGCCGATGCTGCGCCAAGACCTGGCGCACGATCTCTTGCTCGGTCAGCATGCGGTAGCGCACATAGGACGAAAGCTGCGACACGGCGCTTTTGTGGCCAGGGCCCAGATCGGAATTGCGGCCGTGTTCGTAATCGCGCGCCGCCCGCGGGACGAACGCAGCGAGACGCTCGAGGGCGGCATCGCGCGAGGGCGGGAACATCGTACCGGGTGTCATCGGCCCGCTGCCAGCTTCTGAAGCCGGGGACGGATGACGAGAAACTTCAGATATAGCCATTCCAGCCCCTTCAACGCCGCCGAGTTACGGGCCAGGAGGCCCAGCGGACGCAGCAATGGTATCGCGCGCCACATCGCGGCAAACGCCGCCGCGCCGGAGAGCATCACGCCATCCTCGCGGGCATGAAATCGCGCCAGCAGCGCGCGTCTGTCGATGGGGCAGGTGGCATCGGGCTGGGCAACGTCGACAAACCGGATAGCGCCCCGCCGATCCAGCCGCCGCTTCAGGGCAATCTCCCGCGTGCACAACGGGCATGCGCCATCGAACCACACGGTTACGCCTTTGGCAGGCTGGTCTTCCATAGGGGCTTCGTGCATGTTCATGAGCGAGATATAGTGGGTGAGGCGCGGCATACCAGCGGCTGAGCGCTATCTTCCGGCGCAACGGGAACCACGGTTCATTGTGTTGCAAGGAACACGCGTGCATCATCTGCGCTCCGCAGCCGGGAGGAATGCCGCCATGTCCATCAGTCGTCACCTGATCGCCGCCGGGCTCATCGCCAGCGGAGCCGCGATGTTCGCGCTCCAACCGCTCGCCATTGCCCAGCCCGATGCGCCGAAAAAGTCGCGCGTGCCGCCAGCCGAGGTGCTGGGGGAGCCGGTGAGCTGCATCCCGCTGTCGCAAATTCGCAGCAGCACGGTGCGCGACGATCGCACCATCGATTTCATGATGGCGGGCGGCAAGGTGTACCGCAACGACTTGCCCAACCAGTGCGGCAGCCTGGGGTTCGACCGCGCTTTCAGTTACTCGACGTCACTGAACCAGCTTTGCAATGTCGATATCATCACCGTGGTGCAGAACGTCGGCGGCGGGCTCAACCGCGGGGCGAGTTGCGGGCTGGGGCAGTTCACCCCGGTCAAGCTGATCAAACAGCGCAAGGGCAGCTGACGGCGATCAGCTCATCGCAACAATTGCAAAGCAGGTGGCAAGCCCAACGCCGATGGTGAGCGGAATGCCCGCCTTGAAGAAATCGGTGAAGCGATAGCCGCCTGCGGCATAGACCAAGGTGTTGGTCTGGTAGCCGATCGGCGTGGCGAAGCTGGCCGATGCAGCGAACATCACGGCGATGACCAGCGGACGCGGGTCCATGCCCAGGTCGTTGCCTAACTTGATGACGATGGGCGTCACAAGAATAGCCACGGCGTTGTTGGTGATGATTTCGGTCAGGAGCACTGAAATCACGTACACGGCAAATACCACCGCCCAGGCCGGAACATCGGTGAGGAAGGGCGCGAGCGCGGTTACGACCATCGTCACGCTGCCCGACTGCTCCAGCGCCAGGCCGACTGCCAGCATGCCGAATATCAGCACCAGCACGTTGCCGTCGATCGAGCTCCAGGCTTCCTCGGCATCGATGCAGCGGGCGATCAGGATGAAGGCCACCGCAAGGATGGCGGCAACCTCGATCGCCACGATGTTGAGCGCCGAGAGTATCACCACCGCAGCCAGCGCGCCGATGGCCAACGGTGCCTTGTCGCGGCGGAAGGCGCGGGCGCTGGTGCCGACCACGCCGAACAAATTGGGGTTTTCATACATCCGCGCGATGTCCGCCTTCGATCCTGTCACCACCAATTTGTCGGCGGCGTGGATCTTGGCGTTGGGCAGGTCAGATCGCGGCAGGTTGCGATAGCGGCTCAGCCCCAGCACGCGTACGTTGAGCATGGAGAGGAACGGAATATCGTACAGCCGGTTGCCGATGCTGGGATGGCTGGGCGCGACCATCGCTTCGACCACCACTTCACCCATGGCACCGACATCGCCCTTACGGACGATGCCGACCTTGAAGTCATCGCTTTTGCGCAACGACATGAGTTCGGGCAGATCGGTGCGGATGACGATGACGTCTTCGGCCTGCAGGATTTCGTCCGCCAGGTTGTGGCGCAGATAACGGCCATCACGCTTGATTGCGGTGATGGAAATCTTGGCGCGCTTGGCAACCGCGGTTTCTGACAAAGGCTTGCCACGCAAGTTCGATGCGTTGCGGACGGTCAGCTCGGTCAGAAACAGCTCGTCGTCCTGGCCTGAGCCCTTGAGGCCGTCGTCATCCTTGGGCAGCAGCCACGAACTGAACGCCGCCAGCATGATCATGCCTGCCACACCCGCAATCAGGCCATAGGGCGTAATCTCGAAGATGCCGAACGGCTCAAGTCCGCTGCTGCGCGCCACGGAATCGACGATAAGGTTGGTAGACGTGCCAATCAGGGTGGTGGTGCCACCCAGGATGCAGATGAAACTTAGCGGGATCAGCAGCTTCTTGGCGGAAAAGCCGGTCGCCTGCGCAAGCTTCATGATGATCGGGATCATCACCACCACAACCGGCGTGTTGTTCATGAAGGCCGATGCGACATACACGCCCAGAAACATCTCGGCGACCGCCTGTTTGGGGTGCTTGGCGGCGCGCTGGATGATTACACCGGCAATAGCATCGATGGTGCCGGTGCGCAGCAATGCGCCGGACAGGATGAACATCGCCCCGATAGTGATCGGCGCACTGTTCGAAAAGGCCGAAAACAGCTGCTTGGAATCGATGATGCCCAAGAACAGGAACGTGCACGCGCCCAGAATCGCCACCACCGCGGCGGGGAAACGTTCCATGATGAAGCCGACGAACATCAGCGCGAGAATGACAAGGCCGATCGGGGCCTGCCATGCCTCGATGAACAGGCGAATATCATCCATGCAGCGTCAACGTCCTTATCCGGTTGTCCGGTAAGGGTTATGTCATCCGCTCTTTAGCTCGCGTGTCAACCTAAGGCTTGCCCGCCAGAACAGAAAGGCCGGGATCAGGCCGAGCCACGCCGCGCCGTACAGCACCCAGCGCACGCTGTCTTCTCCGGCATAGGGGCGGAATGCATCCGACATCATGCCGAACAGCAAGGGGCCGAGGCCCAGGCCGATGAGGTTCTGGGAAAACAGCATGACGGATGCCGCCATTGCGCGCAGTTCGGGTCGCACCAAGCCTTGCACACAGGCATAGACCGGGCCGTAGTACATGATGTTCATGGCCGTGGGCAGGATCAGCACCGCCAGCGCCACGCGCCAGTCGCTCACCGAATAGGCGATGAACAGCAACGGTGCGGCCAGTGCAATGGCAAAGGCAGGGCCGGTCAAAAGATGCTTGCGATCCCGCTTGCCGAAATGGTCGGCCAGCTTGCCGCCACCCCAGGTGCCGATCATGCTGGCAACGCCCAGCGACACGCCTAGATACAGCCCGGTCTCCCCCGGTGTCAGCCCGAAATTGCGGATGAACAGCACCGATACCCACACGGTCTTGCCATAGGACAGGAAGGCGATGAGGCCGCCCGCCAGGCACAGCAGCACGAAGCAGCGTGAAGTCGCCAGTTCCCGCAGCGCCTCGCCGACGGGCACCTGCAATTTGGCCTTGGGCATGACATCGCCTGCCACCATGCCGGCGCGGCGCGGTTCCTTGATCAGGAACGGAACGATGACCGCGAGCACCAGGCCCGGCATGCCTACCACGTAGAACGCGGCGCGCCAGCCATAGGCATCGGCCAGGCCACCGCCGATGACCATGCCCAGCAGCGAGCCGATGGGTATGCCCAGGCCGTAAAAGGCGATCGCAGACGAGCGCTTTTCGGCTGGGACGCTGTCGGTGATCAGCGAATGGGCCGCAGGCGTGCATCCCGCTTCGCCCACGCCAACGCCGACGCGGGCGAGCAGCAATTGCGGAAACGTACGCGCAGCCCCGCAGGCCATCGTCATCGCAGACCAGATCGCGACCGACCAGGCGATCAGCTTGACCCGGTTGGTCGTGCTGCGATCGGCATAGCGGGCAATGGGAATGCCCAGCAGCGTATAAAACAGTGCAAAGGCAAGGCCGGTCATCAGGCCAAGCTGGGTGTCGCTCAGGTCGAACTCCCGCTTGATCGGCTCTGCCAGGATCGAGACGATCTGGCGATCCAGGAAGTTGAAGATGTAGATGATCATCAGCGTCCACAGCATGACGCGTGGCGCTTTGGCGGATACCATATCGGCTGCGGACCCGCTGGCCTGTGGCGCAATATGCGCAGCTTCGCTCGAAACAGTCATCCGCTCTCCTGACGCTGCTCTGCGGCTCTAACGCCGGGCAATCGCTCGATATTCTCAGGCTAGACGCATTTGGCCGGTCGATGCAATCGATCTTCGGTGGTTTGAACGATGACGCAGTCGCGCAGGGTCAGTAGCAGCCTTCGACCCACTGGACCTCTTCCCAACGGCCAATGCGAAACGACGTTACGACATCCTTGTCGGTTTCCAGGATCAGCCCGGTCCGGCCGTCGCTGGATGCCAGGACCAGGTATTTTCCGTTCTCTTCGTTATACTTGTGCGGCTCTATGCGCAGCTTGCTGCCATAGATTTTGCGGACATCCGCCGTGCGCATACCCACCCGCGCTCCCGAGAGCGTTGCGTAGGCTGGGGTGGGCTTGGTGACATCGATTCGTGCGAGCGCGCCGCCGGTGACCATGAAGCCAAGGCCCGGATAGGCGGGGAGCGAATAATACCCGCAGCTGTTCGGGTCTTTCGGATCGGTGATGTCTTCCACCTTCGCTGCAAACCGGCGCTTGAGCGTAGCTGCGTCCATGCCGATTTTGACATCGCCGATGCCTGCGGTGGACAAGACAGCAGGCGCGGGCGGCGGTGTCGTCGCTGGCGCAGCCATCATCAAGGCGAGGATCAGGGGCATCCACATTGTGCGCGGTGTAGCAGCTTCTGATCCGCCAGCACAAGCGCAACCATCGCCTCGACCACCGGAGTACCGCGGATGCCGACGCACGGATCGTGGCGGCCCTTGGTGATGATCTCGCTCGCCTCGCCTTGCCGGGTGATCGTCTCCACCGGCGTCAGGATGGAGCTGGTCGGCTTGAAGGCGACGCGCACCACCACAGGCTGGCCGGTCGAGATGCCACCCGCAATCCCGCCTGCGTGATTGGCGAGAAACTCCGGATCGCCGTCCGCGCCGGGGCGCATCGCATCGGCGTTGCGCTCACCCGTCAGCCGCGCCGCGGCAAAGCCATCGCCGATTTCCATGCCCTTGACCGCGTTGATCGACATGCACGCTGCCGCCAGCTCGCTGTCCAACTTGGCGTACAACGGTGCGCCCCAGCCTGCAGGCACCCCGGTCGCAATGCATTCCACCACTGCACCCAGCGAACTGCCCGCCTTGCGCGCGGCATCCACCTTGGCCTCCCAGCGCTTCGCCGCTTCAGGATCGGGGCAGAAGAATGGGTTGCGGGCGATCTCGGCAGCATCGAAACGCGCCGGGTCGATGCTGTCCCCGCCCAGTTCAGAGACATAGGCGACCAACGTCACTTCGGGAATCACCAGCCGCGCGACCGCGCCTGCCGCCACCCGCGCTGCCGTTTCCCGCGCGCTCGACCGGCCACCGCCGCGATAATCGCGAAAGCCGTACTTCTTGTCATAGGCATAATCGGCATGGCCCGGACGATATGCCTTGGCGACGTCGCTGTAATCCTTGGAGCGCTGGTCGACATTTTCGATCATCAGCGAAATCGGCGTGCCAGTGGTGCGCCCCTCGAACACGCCCGACAAAATCCGCACCGCATCGGGTTCCTGCCGCTGGGTGGTAAAACGCGACGTCCCAGGTCGGCGCGCATCCAAGAATGGCTGAATGTCGGTTTCGCTCAGGCTCAAACCCGGCGGGCACCCATCGACCACAGCGCCAAGGGCAGGGCCATGGCTTTCACCCCAAGTGGTGAAGCGGAACACGCGGCCGAAGGTGTTGAAGCTCATAAGGCAGTCCAGTCAGGCACAAACAGCAAGCCCAGCGCCTTGCGGCATTGCGCGCCTGCTGTCCAGAAGCACTGGTGCGGCAGTGTTACGCTGCGCGGGAGGAAGGGCGGGTCATGTCCCGCCGACCGGCGATAAGGCCCGCCACGGAGATATCCTCGTCAACGCTGTCCCAATGCAGGCCGGCAGGGGACAGGGTGACCGCAGCGCGCTGCTCGGGCGTCGCGTCAAGCAACCTTGGGAACCAGACCAGCGGAACCCCGATCGTGCGGCCGTCGGACAAGTTTACCCAAAGCGTATCGTCGTCGCAGCGAACCGATGTCGGACTAACGGAAATATCCATGTGCTACCAGCGATCTTTTTGAATGCGATTACGTTCTGTGTTTACTTGACCGGTATGCAATCTTTCAACTGCGGCATCGAGATTACCTCAGATACGTCTTCACAAAGAAAAGATACATTATCTCCCTTATTATAGCTTGCTGCTAGATTTTTGTTTTCATCGGTCAAATAGACGCTAACCGACATAAACTGGTTCGATGTTGCTAGCCTTATTACAGGGTCATCGCTAAAATCTAGCTCTACACCGGCAATTCGACCAGAAACTTCGATAGCTTGGTCTCCAAACCGCTGCTGGGCAGCCATTTCGTTCGCCTGATAAGCTTCAAAAAGCTGATTAGCAGTCACCTTGATTGCACTGGAACGTTTTTCAGCATCGGCGGCCATCTCCGCTTCCTGCTCAGCAATTCTTTCAGCCGCTGCTGCAATCTTTTCTTCCTGTGTTGGCTCTGGGAGGAGAGAACCGATGACAGCTAATCCAAAAAAAACTGCGATGACAACCAAGATCCAAAATCCGCAGCCTCTCTTTTTCTTCGGCTGCAAGACCTCTGTTTCATCAGCCACAATTACTCTCCCATTAAGACAATGGTCGAAACGTCGCCTATGTCGTTGATTCAGTCAAGCGCGATGTCCGGAGCGTCTTCCTGTTTCATGCCGACGACATGGTATCCTGCATCGACATGGTGGGTTTCGCCCGTGACGCCGGAGGAGAGGTCGGAGCACAGGTACAGGCCTGCGCCACCGACATCGTCGATGGTGATGTTGCGGCGCATTGGGGCGTTGTATTCGTTCCATTTGAGGATGTAGCGGAAATCGCCGATGCCGCTTGCCGCCAGCGTCTTGATCGGCCCGGCTGAGATGGCGTTGACGCGGATATTCTCCGGCCCAAGGTCGTTGGCGAGATATTTCACGCTCGCCTCCAGCGCCGCCTTGGCCACGCCCATGACGTTGTAATGCGGGATGACCTTTTCCGCGCCGTAATAGCTCAGCGTCACGATGGAGCCGCCATCGGGCATCATCGCCCGCGCGCGCTTGGCGACGGCGACCAGCGAATAGGCTGAAATGTTCATGGTCATCAAGAAGTTGTCGAGGCTGGTATCGACGTACAGGCCGCGCAGCTCGTTCTTGTCCGAAAAGCCGATGGCATGGACGACGAAATCGATGGTCGGCCAACGTTCGGCCAGTTTTGCAAAGGCACCGTCGAGCGCGTCCATATCGGACACGTCGCATTCGAAGGTGAAGTCGCTGCCCAGTTCTGCTGCCAGCGGAATGACGCGCTTGCCCAAGGCCTCGCCCTGATAGGAGAACGCCAGCTCTGCGCCGTGTTCGGCCAGCTTCTGCGCAATGCCCCAGGCGAGGGACTTGTTGTTGGCAAGCCCCATGATCAGGCCGCGTTTGCCCTGCATCAATCCATTCATGGCGGGTTCCTTCATTCGATTGCTGTTTCCGGCGGCACACCGCCGCGCGCGCGGGCGATGGCCGCGTTCAGTTCGGCCCCGATTACCATAGCAAGCCCGATGAGGAAGAAGAAAATCAGGCTGACCATAACCCCGGCCAGGCTGCCATAGGTCAGGTCATAATCGGCGAATGTCGCAAGAAAACGCGGCAGCACCGCCAGGCTGACCATCCACCACAGGCTGATGAACAGCGGTCCCGGCCATATCGGGTGGCCCGCCTGGCGATAGCTGGTGGGTGTCAGCAGGCCGAAGACGAGGAACAGCATCAACAGCAGCACAAGGAATGTGAACAGCCGGCTGAAGGCGACGACCGAAAGCGCATTGCCGGGGAAACGCACGGTGTTGGCAATCAGTTCTGCCGCACCTGTCAGCATCACCTGCATGCTGAGCGCCAGCATGGTCGCGAGCACCGCGATGATGATCAGCGCCATGGAACCGAGGCGATAGCGCCAGAATGGCTTGTTGTTGACGGTATTATAAGCCCGGCGGATGACGGCACGGATCGCCTCGATCAGGCTGCCGGTCGTCCACAGGCCGACGATCACCGCCAGCCATAGCAGCGGCCCGCTGCGCGCGGTCATCGCCGCTTCCATCGGCGCGCCCATCACCGATGCCATGCTGGGCGGCACGGCGGCGAGAAACGCCTGCACCGCCTCATGGCCATAGTCGCTGCGCCCAAACACGCCGCCCAGGGCAGCTGCGACGATAAAGAACGGAAAGAGGGTCAGCAGCGCAAGATAGGCAAAATTGCCCGCCAGAACGCCGCCGTGCACCAGCACGTTACCGGCAACTTCCCCGGCAATCGCGCGGGAACGGACATAGGTTCGCTTCATGGTCATCGACATCATCGCTTCGGTACGCCTGAACGGGCCAGCGGTTCAGCCGATGAGGCCAGCGCGCGGATCATAATCCGCCTGCCAGCTTTCGATGAACTGCGTCAGCGCCGCATCGCCGCCTTCGGGCAGGCGGATCTGCAGTTCGATGATCTGGTCACCGCGCACGCCGCTCTTGCCATGGAAGCCCTTGCCCTTGAGGCGCATCTGCGTGCCTGACTGGCTGCCCGGCTTGATCTTCATCATCACCGCGCCATCCACCGTCGGCACGCGAACCTCGCCGCCTGCGACGGCTTCTTTCAGGGACACAGGCAGGTCGAGCCGCACATTGTCGCCATCGCGGCGGAAGAACCGGTGCGGGCGGACTTCGATCGTCACGATGCCATCGCCCGCGCCGCCGGGACCGGGCTGGCCCTTGCCGGTCAGGCGCATGTTGGTCCCGGTTTCGACACCGTTGGGCAGCTTCAGGTCGATGGTCTTGCCATCGGCCAGCGTGATCCGCTGCGGCTTCAATGCTGCTGCATCGGTAAAGTCGACCGCCAGCTTGTAGGCGACATTGGCGCCCCTGGGTGCGGCGCTGCGTGCGCCGGGGCGATAGGCACCGCCCGCCGCGCCCCCGCCGCCGCCCAGGCCGCCGAACAGGCCATCGAAGATATCGGCAAAGTCGATGCCATCGTTGCCGAAGCCCGAAAAGCCTGCATTCTCGCTTGGCCGTCCCTGCTGGCGATAGCCGCCACCGCCGCCGCCAAAGCCGAAGGGGGAGGCCGGATTGCCGTCGATGTCGATCTCGCCGCGGTCGAACCGGGCGCGCTTGTCCTTGTCGGACAGCAGATCATAAGCGCGCGTCACTTCTGAAAAGCGCGCGGCGGCCGCTGCGTTGTCCTTGTTGTAATCGGGGTGCAGTTCCTTGGCGAGCTTGCGGTATGCGCTCTTGATGTCCTTCTCGCTCGCGCCCTTGGACACGCCGAGAATTGCATAGGGATCAGCCATGAATGTGGTCGCCATAGTTGGTGAGAAGATCCATTGTTGCCGGATTACAACAATATCTGGGGGAGGGGCAGGGCATTTTTCAAGCCGGTATCAGATGAACGGAGCGACCGCGCAGGAAAATTGCGCGCGCAACGAGATACACAGCCAACCCCAGCGGCCCTGCCATGAAGGTCAACACCAGGATCGGCGCCTGGATCAGCCGTCCTTTCAGGTCATTCAGTCCATGCGCATCGGCATTGCGCGCAATCCACAGGCCAACGAACAGGTCGAATGTCAGGTAATGCACCCAGCCGATGGTGACACCGGCGTCGCTCGAAAAGATGCTGCGCACGCCTGCGATGGTGGAGAAATCCGCGCCGCCGCCGGTCGGTACCGCGCCAGACAGCACAAGGACCAGTCCGGTCGCATAGCCGATTGCCAGCATGAAAACGGGGCCGAAGAACAGCGCCCGCATCACGCCTTCGCGACGGGGGGCCAGGATCAATACCGCCCAGGCGATCATCGCCAGCAGGTTGGCGGCCTCGAAAATCTGCTCCCACATCGGATCCGCACGCCCCCTGTTACAAATTCCTGTTCATCGCCAGACCGTTGCGCGCTAAGACGCGAGGCACAGCGTACCCACTGTCTTATCCCATTAAGGCAGTCAATGAAACCGGCGCGTGCAGGATGACACTTATGGCTGAAAATCCCTTTGCGCTGTTTGACGAGTGGTTTGCGCGTGCCCGCGAAACGGAAGTTAACGACAGCAATGCGATGGCACTGGCGACAGCGGATGCGCATGGCCGCCCCTCGGTGCGCATGGTGCTGTTGAAGGGCCATGGCCCGGACGGGTTCGTTTTCTATACCAACTATCAGGGCCGCAAGGGGGGCGAATTGCTCGCCAACCCGCAGGCGGCGCTGCTGTTTCACTGGAAGTCGCTGCGCCGCCAGGTTCGCATCGAAGGGCCGGTCGAACCGGTCGACGATGCGACGGCAGATGCGTACTTCGCCACCCGGTCGCGCGATTCGCAGTTGGGCGCATGGGCATCCGACCAGTCACGTCCGCTGCCTGAACGCGCCATGTTCGAGCAGCGCTTTGCCGAAGTGGAAGCGCGGTTTGCCGAAGGGCAGGTGCCGCGGCCGCCGCACTGGTCAGGGTTTCGCGTGGTACCGCAGCGGATCGAGTTCTGGGAGGATCGCGATCACCGGCTGCACCACCGCCGTGTATTCACCCGCACCGCCACTGGCTGGGACGAAGGACTGCTTTACCCATGACCCCATTGCCCGCAACAATTCCGTATTGCCACATCGACGCGTTCGCCGACCGGCCCTTCACCGGCAACCAGGCCGCGGTGATGCCGCTGGACGCGTGGCTGGACGATGCCGTGCTGCAGGCAATCGGCGAAGAAAACAATTTCGCCGAAACCGCGTTTATCGTCGCTGTCGATAGTCCCGATGCCGATTACGAGCTGCGCTGGTTCACGCCCGCGGTCGAAATCGCCTTGTGCGGCCATGCGACGCTGGCGGCGGGGCATTATGTGTTTGAAACCGGGTTTGCGGGTGACGCGGTGCGCTTTGCCACGCGCAAGGCCGGCGTGCTGGTGGTAACCCGCGATGGCGCGCAGCTGTCGCTGTCGCTCCCCGCCTATGCGCCATCGCCCGCGCCGCTGCCGGACTGGACTGCGGCGCTGGGTGCACTGCCGGCGGAATATCATATGTACCCCGGCGATTATCACGTCTTGCTGTTTGATCATGCCGACGACGTGCTGGCTCTTGCGCCCGACATGAAGACGCTGGCCGCCTTGGGCGATCACCAGTTCATCTGCACCGCGCCCGGCAAGGATACCGATGTGCTCAGCCGGGTGTTCGTGCCTGGTGCAGGGGTCGACGAGGACAGTGTCACAGGCTCTGCGCATGCAGTGCTCACGCCGTTCTGGGCGAAGCGTCTGGGCCGGGACAGCTTCACCGCGTTCCAGGCGAGCAAGCGTGGCGGGCGGATCCACTGCACCTTGTCGGGCGACCGCGCCATCCTGGGCGGCACTTGCGTGACCGTGGTGACGGGGGCGTTCCACCTGCGCGACTGCCCGTAAGCATAATCGTCACCCTTGCAGAATTGCCCTGCGGCATTAAGGCTGGCGGGCAGGCAAAAGGGACCGGCGCATGGATCGTAAACTCACCTGGTACATTCTGGCCGGCATGGTGCTGGGCGTGGCCGTTGGCTATGCGGTGAACGTTTTCGTGCCCGTGACCGACCCGTGGTTCGATTACCTTTCCAAGTCGTTCAAGCTGCTGTCCGACATTTTCCTGAACCTTATCAAATTGCTGGTTGCGCCCTTGGTGCTGTCGACGATCGTCGTCGGTATTGCGCATATGGGTGACAGCAGCGCGCTCGGGCGCATCGGGGTGCGAGCGATCACCTGGTTCATCACCGCAAGCTTCATCTCGATCGCCTTGGGCCTGCTGATGGTCAACCTGTTCCAGCCCGGCGTCGGTGCACCGATCCCGGATGCTGCAGAGGCCGCCAAGATGGTGGGCGAGGTCAAGAAGCTCGACGCCTGGGAGTTCACCCTGTCGATCTTCCCCAAGAATGCGCTGGAAGCGCTGGCGACCAACAACATCCTGCAGATCCTGGTGTTCGCGATTTTCGCAGGCGTCGCCCTGTCGGCAATCGGCGAGAAGGGCGCGGCTTTGGTGCGCGGGTCCGAAGCGCTGGCCGAGATGATGCTGCAGATTACGGGCTATGTGATGCGCTTTGCGCCGTTCGCGGTGTTCGGAGCGATCGCCAAGGTTGTCGCAGCCAGCGGCCTTGGCATTCTGGTCACATATTTCGAGCTGCTGGTCGAGTTCTACATTTCGCTGCTGCTGCTGTGGATCATCATGCTGACCATGGGCTGGATTTTCCTGCGCAACCAGATCTGGACCCTCATTCGCTATATCCGCGAACCGCTGCTGATCGCGTTTTCGACCGCGTCGTCGGAAGCCGCATTGCCCAAGATGTTCGAGCAGCTCGACCGGTTCGGCGTGCCGCGCCGCATATCGGGTTTCATGCTGCCGCTGGGCTACAGCTTCAACCTCGATGGCTCGATGATGTACATGAGCTTTGCGACGATCTTCATCGCGCAGGCTTATGGCATCGAACTGTCGATCTTCACGCAGGTGCTCATCCTGCTGACGTTGATGATCAGTTCCAAGGGCATCGCCGCGGTGCCGCGCGCGAGCCTTGTGGTGATTACCGGAACGCTGGCGCAGTTCGGCCTGCCGGTCGAAGGCGTGGCGATCATCCTGGCCATCGACCAGTTCCTCGATATGGGCCGCACCGCTACCAACGTCGTGGGCAATGCGGTGGCGACCAGCGTCATCACCAAGTGGGAAGGGATGCTGGAAAAGCCCGATCCGGCCGAAGAGGACCTGCCACCCGCGCCCGCGCACACGCCGCACCACGGCACCCGCGGGCTGGATGTTCGCGAAGGCGAATAGCTGCAGGCTCGTGAAACTGCTTCCTGTTTAAGCCGCGGTTGCGCCCTTTTTCGGCGCGCACCGATTACCTGGCCATACCTGTAACAATGTGCAGTTAAACTCGGCTGCCCTTCCGGTGCATAAGCTGCACCAACACAAACGGGGATACCAACCCCAAATGGGAGGGATTGAATGATGCGATTTTCCGCAGGCCGTCGGCTGGCCATCCGCGCTCTGGCAACCACCGCTATCCTGACATCGGCCATGGCGGCCATGCCGGTGATGGCGCAGGATCAGGCGCAGGACGCCGAAGCCGCCGCCGAAGATCGCAACAACCCCACCGTCATCATCGTCGAGGCGCGCCGCCGTAACGAGACGCTGCAGGAGACCCCGGTTGCGATCACCGCGATCAACGCGGCGATGCTGGAAAACAAGGCATCGGTGAACATCAGCGAGTTGCAGGGCGCGGCGCCCAATCTGCTGATCACCCAGCAGAACTCCGGTGCGCAGGCCGCCAACCTGTCGATCCGCGGCCTGACCTATGCCGATATCGAAAAGTCGCAGGAGCCGACCGTCGGCGTCGTCATCGACGGCGTATTCGTCGGCACCAACACCGGCCAGCTGCTCGACACCTTCGACATCGAGCAGATCGAGGTGCTGCGCGGGCCGCAAGGCACGTTGTTTGGACGCAACACGATCGGCGGCGTCATCAACATCCGTCGCACCCGCCCGACGATGGAAACCGGCGGCAAGATCGAGGGCACCTATTCCAAGTTCAACAGCTGGCAGGCGCGCGGTGTCATAAACCTGGGCGATGGCGAGACCTTCGGCGTCAAGGGCTGGTATTTTCACAACGAAACCGACGGCTTTTATCGCAACGGCATTACCGGACGGCGCGCTGGCGGATCGGACAACGACAATTTCGGCGTGTCGGTGCTGCTCAAGCCCAAGGACAGCGATTTCGATGCCTTGCTGACGGTGGAAAAGCTCAAGCAGCGCTTCGACGTCACCAATTCCAGCATCACGCAGACGGGCGAATTGTTCTGCGGTTTCATCCCCGCCAACCAGTGCAACCGCAACCGCACCCGCGACCTTTACACGGTGTTCACCAGCCCGGCGGAAAGCCGCTACAGCGCGCCATCGGTGTCGCTGGAGATGAACAACGATTTCGGCGGTGTCCGGTTGACATCTATAACCGGTTATCGGTCCAGCCGCGAATTCCAGACACAGGATTTCGACGCATCGAGCGCGGACATTTATTACACCCTGCGCCGCCAGAATTACAAGCAGTGGAGCCAGGAGTTGCGGCTTGCCGGCGACTTTGGCGATAAGTTCGATTACGTCGTGGGCGGCTACTATTTCAACTCGCGATATCAGCTGCAGCAGTTCACCCGGCTGTTCGCCTTCAACACCGCGCTGGACCCCACCATTGCCGATGCCAATCCGCAGACGGTCAACGGTCGCACCGAGTCTTACGCGTTCTTCGGGGATTTCAACTGGAGCTTTGCGGAAAACTTCCGCCTCTCGTTCGGCGGGCGCTTCACGCATGACAGCAAGAAGCTGCGCAATTTCTTCCAGCAGGGCGGGCTGATCGGCCAGGGTAGCGACACGTTCAAGAAGTTCACGCCCAAGATCGGTATCGACTGGCGGCCCAACACCGACACCATGCTGTATGCCAGCTGGTCGCGCGGCTATCGCTCGGGCGGTTTCAGCCCGCGTGCGGCGACTGCGATCACGGCAGGAACGCCGTTCGGTCCTGAAACGGTCGACAGCTATGAAGTCGGCGCCAAGCTCAACCTGTTCGACCGCCTGTTGCAGGTGAACGTCGCCGGCTTCGTGTCCAAGTACAAGGACCTGCAGCAGAACACCACGATCCCGGGCGGCCCGACCGGCAACCAGACGATCACCTCGAATGTCGGGTCTGCGACCATCAAGGGTATCGAAGCCGACCTGTCATTGCGCCCAGCCGATGGCCTGCGCCTGACGGCAACCGCCGGGTTCCTCGACTCGAACTTCAACGGGTTCATCGTCGGCAACATTTCACCCGTATCGGGGCTGCCGGTGCCATTCGATTACTCGAACAACGACCTGATTTACTCGCCCAAATTCTCAGGCTCGCTGGGGGCGGAGTACATCGCCGATACCAGCTTCGGCAACCTGGCGTTCAATACCGGCCTCCGTCACATCAGCCCGTATGACCAGCAGATCTCGCTCGGCCCGCTGAGCGGCAACCTGACCACGGGGCCGATCACCGTCAACGGCAACGATCCGCGCGTCCGCACCAAGACGCAGGATCTGCTCGATGCCAGCATCACCGCCAACTTCAACCTGAGCGGCGCAGAGGCGTATCTGACGGTGTTCGGCCGCAACCTTCTCGATCAGCGCCGCACCAGCGCCGCGTTCACCGTGGCCGGCCTGTGGTCGTTCGCCTCGGCCATTGAGCCGCGGACATATGGCGTCACCTTGGGCGTGCGCTTCTGATACTCTCCGGCTCGGCTACGGGCATCGGGCGCGGTCATCGCTGGCCGCGCCCGTTTTTTTTTTTGATTGAAAGGACAAGGCCTTGGGCAGACTGTCAGGCAAGATCGCATTGGTGACGGGCGGAGCATCGGTGCCGGGCCTCGGCAGCGCCACGGCCATCCGTTTTGCCCAAGAGGGCGCCACGGTGTTCGTGACCGATCTGGATGGGGCAGGGGCGCAGAAGGTCGCGCAAGCGATTTGCGCTGCCGGTGGCGCGGCGACCGGTCTGATGCACGATGTCACCAGCCAGGATGACTGGGACCGCGTCTTTTCGGCCATCGAAGCAGCGCATGGCCGGCTGGACGTGCTGGTCAACAATGCCGGTATCGCGGTGCTCAAGATGTTTGCGGAGCTCAGTTGGGAAGACTGGCAGCGGCAGAACTCGGTAAACCTCGACAGCGTGTTTCACGGCACTGCCCGTGCAGTCTCACTGATGCGCCGGACCGGCACCCAGGGCTCGATCATCAACATATCGTCCATCGGCGGCATTGTCGGCGTTCCTGCCTGCTCGGCTTATGCAGCGGCCAAGGGCGGGGTACGCATGTTCTCTCGCACCGTGGCGATCGAGTGCGCGCGCGAAAACATTCGGGTCAATTCGGTCCATCCCGGCATGATCATGACCAACATGATGGGCGGCGCGCAGACCGACAATGCGGACAATTACGACGGGCTGACCGAATCGATTCCCATGGGCAGGCTGGGTGATCCGGACGATATCGCCAACATGAACCTGTTCCTCGCCTCGGACGAAGCGCGCTACATCACCGGGGCAGAGTTCGTGGTCGATGGCGGCATGACCGCGCAATAATTACGCGGCCTTGGGCCCTGTCTGGCGGTGGATGTTGCGGAACGAGCGGCTCTTGAACAGCCAGCGGCCGTCGCGCTTTACGCACACATCCTCATACAGGCCGCGGTCGCGCAGTGTCTGGTCGCCCTGGTCATAGACCTCGGCCGTGTAGCTGCGCATCGTTGCGGTATCGCCGTCGATGGTGATCGCGCCGGGCCATGCTTCGAACATAATGCCGGGAAAGCCCTTCATCGCCTCCACCCACATCGCCACGATCGCAGCCTTGCCGGTGGTCGTGCCCATTTCGGGATAATCTGGCAGGGACCACTCGGCATCGTCGGCCCAGGTTTCGGCCCAGGCCGCAGCATCGCAGCGCGTCACGGCGTCGGCATAGGCGTCCAGCAGCTCGCGGATGGCAAGGCGGTCTTCGGCGGGTCCGGTGAACGGCATCTCGGTCTCCTCAAGCTGTTATCTGTTTGACGGGGAGACTAAGCGAATGTGCGGCCTGTGCGAACTATGCCTTATGGCAGGGGGCGTCGGTGTGGACGCTATCCGATCACCGGCGCCTCATCGAAACCCGGCGGGGTATCGGGCACGCATATTTCGATCCGGCCATCCTGGGTCCGTAGCGGGAACGTGCGCAAGTCGCCATAGGCAGCGCCGATGCAGCGCCCGGTGGCCATCTCGAACCGCGCGCCGTGCAGCGGGCACATCACCGCGCCACGCCGGATCTTGCCGGCAGAAAGCAAGGCGGCCTGGTGCGTGCAACGGTCGTTGACCGCGAACAGGCCATCTTCCGTGCGCCCCACCAGCACGTGCCAGCCGCCGATCTGCGCGGCAAGCTTGCCCGTATCGGGGAAGGCGTCGTCATCGATCAGATAATGCCAGGTGTCGCTCACGTGCCAGCCTCGTTCTCAAATCCATCAGCCGGTTAAACCAGCACCACCGTCTTGCCCATGGTTCGGCCGCTCATCAAGTCGATGAACGCTTCCGGCAACCGCTCGAACCCCTCGCGCACATTGGCCAGAGGATTCAGCAGGCCGTCTGCCACCCATTGATCCAGCTCCTGCTGGGCCGGGGGCAGGTGGCCGGGAAAATCATAGGTCAAGAAGCCCTGCATCTTCAGCCGCTTGACGACCAGCTGCCACAAGGTCCGTACGCCGGGCGGATTGTCGGCATCGTTATACTGGCTGATCATGCCGCAAACCGCGATCCGCCCGTGCTCGCGCATCAACGGCAGCATGGCCTCCAGCGCCGCGCCGCCGACATTGTCGAAATACACATCCACGCCATCCGGGGCGGCGGCGGCGATCTGTGCGGCAATATCGGGCGTCGCGCGATAATCGATCACCGCGTCCGCGCCGAGCGAGCGCACCAAGGCGGCCTTGTCTTCGCTGCCCACCAGCGCCAGCACCCGGCAGCCGCGCGCCTTGGCGATCTGCACGACGGTGGAGCCGGTCGCGCCTGCTGCCGCGCTGACCAGCACGGTCTCACCGGGCTTGGCCTCGCCCACTGCGAACAGCCCGACCCACGCGGTCAGCCCGACAGGGCCAAGCGCGCCCATATAGTGGTGCAACTCCACGCCGGGCTTGGCCTTGACGATGTCGAGCCCCAGCGCGTCGCCGCTGACCACGAAATGGTCCGACCAGCTGGCGAACACGCGGATCAGCGTGCCGACCGGAAACCCGGGGTGGTGCGATTCGATCACCTCACCCAGCGACATGCCGTTGACCGGCGCGCCGATCTGTACCGGCGGCAGATAGCTTGGCCGGTCGTCCAGAAACCCGCGAATGGCCGGATCGACCGAACCGACCCGCATCCGCACCAGCATCTCGCCTGGCCCCGGCACCGGCATCGGCGCGGTCACCAGCGCAAAGTCCTCCACCACCGGAATGCCGAAAGGGCGGCGCGCGAGCAGAATCTGGCGGATATGGGTCATGCAGCTGTGTCTAATGCCATCGGCCGTCAAGGCAGGCTAGCTAATGCGCTAGTTTCATAAGCGCGCTTTGCCGCAGACTATGTTGCGCACAAAACGGGAGAGCGACGATGGCGATGACGGCACAGGACATGATCGGGTTCGTGAACGACCTGTACGCAGCATCAGCGGCGGGCGACTGGGTGAAAATCGAATCGATGCTCTCCGATGACTTCGTCGCCTATGAGGCCGATGGCCTGCCCATGGCCGGTGAATATTGCGGAAAGGGCGGCTTGCTGGAATTGTACACCAAGGTGTTCGGGCTGGTCGATGTGGGCGGGCTGGATATCCTGCAGACCACGGCAGGCGGCGACCATGCCGTGACGATCCTGTCGATCCGCTACGCCGATCCCGCGCTTGCACCGTCGGAGCTGTGCGAGATGTTCCGCTTTCGCGATGGCCTGATCTGCGAGATCAAGCCGTTCTATTACGATCCGCAGACGTTTCATGCGGCACACCGGGCCAAGCTGGCGCTCGCTGCTGCGCCTGCGTGAGCCAGGCTTACTGACCCAGCGAAATATAGCCCAATTGCGCGGCCTTGAAGACCGTCTGGCTGCGGTTGACCGCGTTCAGCTTCACCGATGCGTTGTGGATGTGGAACCGCACGGTGGCTCTGCTGCGCAGCATGATCATGCCGATTTCGTTGTCCGTCTTGCCGATCGCGGCCCAGCGCAGGCACTCGACCTCGCGCTTTGATAGCCGGGTCTGCGGCGGCAGCGCCTGCGCGGCGCCCATGACATGCACATAGGTGCCGATGAACACGCGTGCATAGACACCAAAAGCATCGCCCAGCGCCAGGAACTGCTCCGACAGGTCCAGCTGGTTGCGATCGAGCGGGTTGAAGCTCACCGCGCCGATCTGCCCGAACGGCAGGTGCACCGGCACCACGATCGCCGAGCGGGTCATCGCGCGTTGTTCGAAATTGGTAAGGTCCACCGAATCGAAATAGGAGTTGGGCTGCCGGGTATAGAAGCCCTTGGCGTTGACCCAGAAGGGCTCGCTTTCAAACCGGCATGCGGTGGTCAGCGGCGAATCCAATGCGATGCGCGGGTTGCGCCACCACACCTTGTCGTCCGCAGTCCAGCCGAAAACATCGCGGGCCAGAATGCTGCCATCTGCGTCCACCAGCATGCGCCGCCCGGCGATGTCATGGGCGGGGGCAACCTGCATGCCGCATTCGGTTGCGATGTCATGCAGTGCCTCGGCAGCGCGGCGGATATCCTGCAGGCAGGATATCCGAACGGCATCAATGCGCTCTTGCGTCAGCAGAGCCGTCCTCCTCTTGTGCATCGTCTCCCGGGCCGAGGCTAGGCCAGAATGCTGCGCAACACAATTGGCTAGGGTGGCCATGCCGCTCACTGCCCGCCTTCGATGTATTTCATCAGCGTGCGGTGGAACTGGCGGATGCGGATTTCCTGATAATCGGCCAGTTGCACCTCGCCGCTCTTCGAGAAATGCAGGCCCTTCTGCACATAGGGCAGGTTCTCCATATCCTGCTCGAACACCGGGCCAAGGCCGCCGATCTCCGCCGCCGCGGTCCATGGTTCGTCAGGGCCAAGCATGTGCATCTCGCACCCGCGCGGGATCGGCTCGCCTTTCTTGGCGCGTGCGAGCACCCGGACCTCCATCAGGCAGGTGTTAGGGGTCTGTCCTGGCCGCCAGCGATAGACGATGTTGGGCATGAACCCGCCCCAGGGCGCGAAATTGGGGAACACGTTGTAGACCAGTGCATCGAGCAGTTCGGCATCGGTAGCATCCGAATGATCATATCCCGTCTGCGCGGTGTACATCTCGCGCATCGCGGCGCCCAATGCGGCGCGCGCCGACATGCCATTGGGCACAGCGACGGCATAGGGGTCACCCGACGGATCGTAGTTGTCCGATGATCGGCCATTGTACTTGATGAACTCGTCGACGATCCATTGCTGGCTCTTGCCATCGGGGTCGAGGTGCGGGCTCAGCACACCGAATGGCACGAGGTTGACGTTCACGTTGTCACCCCAATACCAATAGGCCGCATTGGCATCGCCGGTGAACGGCAGGATCTGCGGATGCGTGACCACCGTGTGCCAGGCCTCCATGAAGGCTTCTGCGGTCACCTTCCAGTTGGCGGGCACCTCCTTGGCGACCCAGGCGACCGTCGTGCATTCCTCATGCCGCCAGCGCTTGAAATGTTCGGGCAGCGGCGCGAGGAACTCTTCAAGGCTGGGGCCGCCCGGTTCTTCGCGCAAGAAGATATAGCCACCCCAGCGGCCGATCTCGGCTTCGGGCAATTGTAGCTTTTCCGGCTCAAGATTGGCGAAGTCCCACGCGCACGGCATGTGCGAGAAGCTGCCGTCCTTCTTCCAGGTGAAGCCGTGGAACGGGCACTGAAAGGCATCGGCATGGCCATCTTCGGTGCGCAATTGGCGGCCGCGATGCAGGCACACGTTGTGAAAGGCGCGGACCGAGCCATCATCCTGACGGCTGATCAGGAAGGATCGGCCAGCATTTTCGTACACCACGAAATCGCCCGGCTCGGGCATGTCCTCTTCCCGCGCGGCGAACTGCCACACATATGGCCACATTTTCTCGCGCTCTGCCCGCGCGAACTCCTCGCTCGTGTAGCGCGCGGTGGGGATGGGGTCCGACCCCAGATACGCATAGCTTTCGGTGGTGAGAACATCGGGAGCAGGCCGCGAATCCTGCGCCATCAGGTCTTCCCAGCTGATGCCAGGGCACCGCGCCATGCCGCCGTTCAGTTTCGGATCGCTCTCAGCCATAGTCCTGTCCCGTCGGTTGTTTTGCCCGGCCATCGTGCGTGGCCGTCTGGATCGTGCGTCCAGCCTGCACCCATCGCGGCCTTAAGTCACCTTACTGAAAGCACAGGTTGCATGGCGCTGGATATTGGCGAAACAGATAAGGGGTAAAATCGACCCAAGCCGTTAGAACGGACCGCGGGCAGCAGGAGAGATCAAGGTGAGCAAGAGGCTGGACGGCAAGGTTGCCCTGGTGACCGGGGGTACATCGGGCATTGGCGCAGGCGCGGTTGCGCGGATGTGCGCCGAAGGGGCCAAGGTCGTGTTCACCGGATCGAACGCCATCGCCGCCGCCCGGATCGAGGCAGAAACAGGCGCGCGTTTCGTCGCCCACCGCGTCGATGACGCTGCATCCTGGCAGCCGCTGATGGATCAGGTGCAGGCGGAGCACGGGCGGCTGGACATCGCCTTTGCCAATGCCGGGACCGAGCAGGGCGATGCCAGCGTGGAGGATATCTCCATCGATGGCTGGAACACCGTCATCGGCGTCAACCAGACCGGCGTGATGCTGACCGTGCAGCACGCCATCCACGCCATGCGGGACAACCCCGATGGTCCGACAGGGTCGATCATCATCAATTCCTCGATGAACGCACACCGCGCCATGGGCAATTATGTCGCCTATTCCGTGTCCAAGGCCGCAGTGGTGGCGCTGGCCAAATCGGCAGCGGTGCACTGCGGCAGCAAGGGCTACAAAATCCGCGTCAACGCCATCCTGCCGGGCGTGGTCGAAACCGCGCTGATCCGCAGCATCATCGACAGCGCGCCCGATCCTGCAGCAGCCCGCGCCGCGTTCGAGGGCATGTCGCCGCTCAGGCGCATGGCGCAGGTGGACGAAATTTCCGGGCTCGTCGCGTGGCTGGCCTCGGACGAATCGCGCTTCGTCTCGGGCAGCGAATATGTCATCGATGGCGCGACCACCGCCGGCATGCTGGGCGTATGACCGCGCTTCAGGCACAGCGGCTGCAGGGCCGCGTCGCGTTCATCTCCGGCGGTCTGCGCGGCATCGGGCTGGCGATCGCCCAGCGCTTTGCGGCCGAAGGTGCCGCGGTGGTGCTTTCCGACCTCGATGCCGAAGACAGTGCGCTCGTCGTCGAAACGCTTGCTGAACTGGGCAATGCGGCCAGCTATGTCGCTGCCGATGTGACCAGCGAGGCAGACTGGGCACGCGCGGCAGAGCATGTCGAGGCGCGCCATGGCGGTCTGCACATCCTGGTCAACAACGCGGGCACCGATCTGACCGGTGCGGTCGAAACGCTGACGCTGGAGGCATGGCGCAAGATCATGGCGATCAACGTCGACGGCGTTTTCCTGGGCACGCGGCAATTCGTGCCGATGCTCGGGCGCTATGGGGCCGACATCAAGGGCGGTGCCAGCATCGTCAACGTCAGCTCGATCATGGGGCTGGTCGGTTACAGCGAGGTATCCGCCTACAACGCCAGCAAGGGCGCGGTGCGCATGTTCACCAAGGGCATTGCGATCGAGTTTGCCACCAAGCGCAAGCCAATCCGCGCCAATTCGCTCCATCCCGGCTTTGTGCTGACCCCGCTGCTGCACGCCGGGTTCCAGCGCTGGGTAGATGGCGGGTTTGCCGAAAAGACCCAGGATCTGATCGACGGCATGGCCGCGACCACGCCCAATGGCAGGCTGGCGGAGCCCGACGAGATCGCAGGGGCTGCGTTCTTCCTGGCCAGCGAGGACAGCAGTTACATGACCGGCGGCGAGCTGGTCATCGATGGGGGATGGACCGCGCAATGACGATAGCCTTGGACAATGTGGTCGCGCTGGTGACGGGCGCTGCAGGCGGCATCGGGCGCGAGGTCGTCAAGGCCATGAAGGCTGCTGGCGCAGTCGTGATCGCCACCGACCTGGCCGAGCCACCCGCTGACATCGGCGCGGACCATGTGCTGGCGCATGACGTGACCAGCCAGGCGGACTGGCAGCGCGTCGCGGCGCTGATCGAGCAGCATTACGGGCGGCTGGATGCGCTGGTGAACAACGCGGGACTGTCCATCGTTACGCGCTTTGAAGATACGCCCCTGTCCGAATGGCACAGGGTCAACGCGATCAACGTCGATTCGGTGATCATTGGCACGCAGGTGCTGCTGCCATTGCTGCGCGAAGGCGGCAAGGCACGGCAAAGCGGCGCTTCCATCGTCAATTTCTCCAGCGTCGGCGGCCTGCGCGGCGCTGCGTTCAACGCGGCATACTGCACCAGCAAGGCGGCGGTGAAGATGCTGAGCAAGTGCATGGGCGCGGAATTTGCCGCTTTGGGTTACAACATCCGCGTCAACAGCGCCCACCCCGGCGGCATCGACACCGCGATGCTGAACGGCATCATCGATCGTTATGTCGAACTGGGCGCGGTGCCGTCCGCCGAGGTTTCGAAACAGGCTATCGCCGCACGCCATCCGATCGGCCGGATGGGGCGGCCCGATGAGATGGGCGGCGGCGTGGTGTACCTGTGTTCGGACGCAGCAAGCTTCGTGACGTGCAGCGAGTTCATGATGGACGGCGGTTTCAGCCAGGTGTGAGGCGGCACCCTCGCACCGGGGTCAGCCCTTGGCCGCGTCCAGTGCGCCGCTGATCGGCAGCAGGAAATCCATGGTGAAACGCTCCGCCTTCCAGCCGACAGGCGTGCGGACGACGTCAAAATAATAGCGCCCGTGCACCGTCACCGCCTTTCCATCCTTGCCCAGCCCCATGCCGGTCACATAGGCGCGCACGGATGCGGTATCGCCGCCATAGGCGGTAATCGCAAAGTTGCTGAGGTAGTGCGCGTGGTGCGCCATTGAGCCGAACACCTGGGTGTAGAACGCGCGGATGCCCTCATGCCCGTGCAGCGGTTCCAGCCCGATTCCCGACAAATCGAACAGTGCACCGGGCAAGAACACGTCGCAGATGCCCTGGATATCGTGCATTGAATCGACCGCATGCGCATAAGCGATGAGCAGGTCCTCGATGGCTAGCCGGTCTTCGATCGGGCAGGGGGTCATCGCGTCTCTCCACGTGTGTTGTTGATGTGCCGCCACGATAACGCGGCGGCCAGCCGGTGCAATTGATCCAATGATCAGGGCGCGGCCTATCACCTGTCCCAGCTTGCGCTGGCAGGGCTGCGCGCCGACACTGTTCCAAACATTGTTAAAGGAGAGCAGGAGTGGACCGTATCGCGCGCATCGGAGACGTTGCCGAGACCATGCTGGGATATGTTCAGAACCGGACGACCTTCACCACCGGCGAGTCGATGACCGTGCCTGCGCGCAGCTATACCGATGCGGACCAGTGGCGCGCGGAGATGGAACTGGTGTTCAAGCGGCTGCCGCTGATGCTGGCCTTCACTGCCGAACTTCCCAACCCCGGCGATTACAAGGCGATGGAGGCGGTCGGCCTGCCGGTGCTGATCAGCCGCGACAAGCACGGCGTGGTGCGCGCGTTCCTGAATGTGTGCTCGCATCGCAGCGGGCCGATTGCCGATGAAGGCCATGGCAACTGCCCGCGTTTCACCTGCAAATACCATGGCTGGACCTTCGGCCAGGACGGGCGGCTGATCGGGGTGGCCGAAGGGGCAAGCTTCGGACCGGTCGACAAGGCCAGCCTCGGCCTGCGCCAGTTGCCGTGCGAAGAACGCGCCGGCATGATCTTCGTCAGCCTGACGCCCAACGCGCCGATCGACCTGGACCATTATTTTCAGGGCTTTCTGGAGGATTTCGAGGCGCTGGATTTCGGCAAATGGGCATATCTGGGTTCACGCGTCATCAAAGGCGCCAACTGGAAGATCGCGTTCGACGGCTATCTTGAAGGCTATCATTTCGGATCGCTGCACCCTGAGACGATTGCGCCGCGCACGCCCTCCAACTGCACCCATTACGAAGGCTTTGGGCCGAACATGCGCATAGGCTTTCCCCAACGCAACATCGCCGAAGCCCTGAAGGATGTGCCGCGCGACCAATGGGGAATGCAGGAAAACAACGGGTTCGATTTCGTGCGCATACTGTTCCCCAACGTCTCCGCGTTCGTCGCGCCGGAAGTCACGCAGATCGCGCAACTGTTCCCCGGGCCGACCCCGGACAAGAACCGCACCGTGCTCAATTACCTGCGCCGCGAACCGATCCGCGACGAGGCCGACCGCGAGGCAACCGAAGCTGCGATCAACTTCTTCCGCGATGTGACCTATAACGAGGACTACCTCATCGGCCTGCAGATCCAAAAAGGGCTGGAATCCGGCGCGCATGACGAGATGATCTTTGGCCGCAACGAACGCGGCAACCAGTTCTTCCACGAATGGCTGAACTGGTACCTTGAGGATGACCCCAGCCGCCCCGAACCGGTGATGTGAGACGAAGCGCCTGTAACATTGGCGAGTGGTTGGCAACGTGGCCTTGGGCTAGGTCTATCAGATAAGCCGCTGCGCCTTTCGGTGCGGTGGGCCGCAGCGCCGGGCCACGGCGCGCGGCAACCCAAGGATGAAAGGATGCCCGGATGACCGTTCAGCCGATGCTTTCGCGTTATTCGCAGGAATTCGACCCGCCGGTGCGCGGCGACACGATCACGGCCGATCGCTACATCTCGAAGGACTGGATGGATCGGGAAATGCGCAGCCTGTGGCCCAAGGTGTGGCACTTGGGCGGCATGCTGGCGGACCTGGAGGATACAGGCGACGTCATCCGGCACAATTTCGCCAAGGAATCGGTGATCATGGTCCGGCAGGAGGACGGGTCGATCCGCGCGTTCTATAACAGTTGCCCGCACCGCGGGAACCGGCTGATCCTGGGCGATGTCGCCAGCACCCCGCGCATCACCTGCGGCTATCACGGCTGGCAGTTCGATCCTGACGGTACGCTGGTGCATGTGCAGGACCCGGATGATTTTCCGGGTGGCAACCCGTGCGGGAAGGTGCAGCTGTCGGAGCTGCGCTGCGAAACCTGGGGGCCATTCGTCTTCTGGTGCATGGACGATGATGTCGCGCCGCTGGCGCAGTGGCTGGAGCCGTTTCCCGAGCGGCTCGCAGGCTATGGCCTGGAGAACTGGGTGCGGGTGATGAACGTTTCGTGCGATGCGGACTTCAACTGGAAGATCATCCGCGATAACTTCAACGAGAGCTACCATCTGCCGACGATCCACCCGGAACTGGCGACGTTCATCAACGATGGCCTGCCCGATACACTGTTCGAGATGTATCCATCCGGTCACAACGCGATGTGGATGAAGGGGCACCAGGCGACCACACGCAAGGATTATGCAGCGGGCGAAGTGCCTGCGCCGCTGGATGCCGTTGCCGCCGCCTGGGGGATCGATCCTGCCGACTATGCCGGACGCACCGGCGACATCCGCGAGGCGGTGATTGCGGCCAAACGGGCGTATGGCAAGGAGCGCGGGTACGCCAATTACGACAGCATGACCGACCAGCAACTGGTCGATTATTTTCACTGCACGCTGTTTCCCAACCTCACAATCACTATGTCGCCCGAGCAGTGCCAGATCCTGCGCACCGAACCGCATCCTACCGATCCGGAAAAGTGCGTGTTCCAGCACTGGTGCCTGTATCCGCCGGTTGAGGGCATGAAGACCGTGGAAACCCCGGTCGGCCCTGCGCCCCTGCGGCATGATGCGATTGCCCGGCACAGCGTGTATGGCGATGGCGTGTCGGTCGGCTATGTCGCCGATCAGGACCTGTCGATCGGCACCAGCCAGCAACAGGGCCTGAACTCACGCGGCTTCAAAGGCTGCATCCTGCCCAACCAGGAAAAGCGGGTGCAGCGCTTTCACGAACTGCTCAACGATTATGTCGGCCAGGCCACCTGACCGCACTGCGCCTAACTGTATTGCGCGCTGCAACGCGCAACCTGGTCAATGATAGCGACGCAACAGGCCCGCGAGCTTGCCCTGCACCTGCACTTCGTGCGGCGCATAAAATTGCGGGTCATAGGACGCATTGGCCGGATCGAGCCGGATGCGGCCATTTTCGCGGCGCAGGTACTTCAGCGTGGCTTCCTCGCCGCGCACCAGCGCCACGACGATCTCGCCATCGCGCGCGGATTCGGTGCGCTTGATGAGCGCAAAATCGCCATCGAGAATGCCGGCCTCGATCATGGAATCGCCAGATACCTCCAGCGCGTAGTGCTCGCCGCTGCCCAGCAATGCCGCGGGAACGGGCAGGATCTCGGTGCCCTCGAACGCTTCGATCGGCGCGCCTGCGGCAATGCGGCCGTGCAGCGGGATTTCCAGCACGTTGCTGTTGGCGGGCTCAGGCAACTGTGCCTTGCGCACCGCATCCATGCTGACGATGTTGCTCTTGGCAGCGTTGGTCTTCGCGACGGCAGCGGCGGCAAGTTCCTTGGCGCGCGGCTTGACGCTCGCTTCGGGCAGTTTCAGGATTTCCAGGGCACGCGCGCGGTTAGGCAGGCGGCGGATGAATCCGCGTTCCTCCAGCGCGCTCACCAGACGGTGCACACCCGATTTGGACTTGAGGTCCAGCGCCTCCTTCATTTCCTCGAACGAGGGGGAGATGCCGTTTTCCTCAAGCCGTTCCTGGATGAAGCGGATAAGATCGTGTTGCTTGCGGGTCAGCATGCCAATGTTCCTTTCTGCGCCGTGCCTCGACGGTCGAACGAATGCGGAACAATTACGAAACAAAGCCGGTCAGGTCAAGAGCTTGTGTTACCCCCGTGGTGAGAGCGCAATATAGTCCAACCGATCGCCTATGCTCGACGCCGGGTGGTGCGCCGCACGGATGACCAAAGCATCGGCGTGGGCGAGCGCCGAAAGTGCGCCGCTGTCCTGATTGGTGACCGGGAACAGCGCGCCGTCCTGCAGTGTCGCCCGCATGAAATCCTGCCGTGTGCCGTTTGCCGGAAAGGGCGCTCCTGCCAGCCCATGCGAAATAGCAGGTAGAACATCCTGATATCCCGCGAATGTTCGCACCAAAGGCAGCAGCAGCAGCAGCGCGGTCACATAGGCCGAAACGGGGTTGCCGGGCAGGCCCAGAACGATGGCCTTGCCCAGTCGCCCGACCATCACCGGCTTGCCCGGCCGCATCGCGATCCGCCAGAAATCCACCGAGCCACCTGCTTGGATCAGCGCAGGCTGGACCAGGTCGTGGTCACCAACCGACGCACCGCCGGTGGTGACGATGATGTCGGCGATTTTGTGTTCGGACAGGGCCTGTGCGATCAGGTCGAGCCGGTCGGGCAGCAGCGGGGGCGTGCTCACTGCAGCAGGCAGTGCGGACAGCATCGCGGCGAGCATCACGCCGTTGCTGGCGGGGATATGCGCCGGGCCGGGCAGGGGCGCGCCAGGCGGGACAAGCTCGTCGCCCGTGCTGAGGATGGTCACGCGCACCGGTGCACGCACGCACAGCGCCCCGTGCCCCGCCATAGCCGCCAGCGCGATCAGCCGGGGATCGACGAGCGCACCGGCAGGGGCGAGTACCGCGCCCACAGCAAAATCATGGCCAGCACGGCGGATATGCGCGCCGGGCGAGGCGGGGCCTTCGCCGGTGAGCGTAAGGATAGCGCCGACGACGCTGGTATCTTCCTGCACCACAACCGCATCGGTATCATCAGGCACGATCGCACCGGTGGAGATGCGGACAGCCTCGCCAGCACCGATGCTGCCGACGAACGGCCGCCCCGCCGCGCTCTCGCCGATGATGCGCCAATGCCCGGGCATGTCGGCAGCGCGCACGGCATAGCCATCCATGGCGGAAAGATCGGCGGCGGGCTGGTTGCGCAGCGCCAGCAGCGGCTCGGCAAGCACATGCCCGTTCGCGCGGGCAAGGTCGATCATCGCGGCAGGCTTCGGGTTGGCTAGTGCGAGCAGCCGCTTCTGCGCTTCGGCCAGCGGGATGAGGCCGCCGCCGCTCATGCGGCCTGCCAGTCGCCCGATTTTCCGCCGCTCTTGGCGAGCAGTCGCACCGGGCCGATCACCATGCCCTTGTCCAGCGCCTTGGCCATGTCGTAAATGGTCAGCAGGGCGATGCTGGCCGCGGTCAGTGCCTCCATCTCGACTCCGGTCTTGCCTGTCGTGCGCACCTTGGTCTCCACCCGGACGCCGGTTTCGGTATAGTCGAACGCGACCGATACGCTGCTGATTGGCAGTGGGTGACACAAGGGAATAAGGCTGCTGGTCTGCTTCGCCGCCATGATGCCGGCAATGCGTGCGGTGCCCAGAACGTCGCCCTTCTTGATGTCGCCTGCGCGGATGGCGGCGATCACCTTGGGCGCCATGCTGATCACGCCCTCGGCCACCGCCTCGCGCATCGTGTCGGCCTTGGCCGAAACATCGACCATATGCGCCGCGCCGCTGCCGTCGAGGTGGGTGAGGTCCGTCATCAGCCGGCCGAGCCGGTCAGCAGGGTACGGGTCGCCGCGGAAATATCGTCCTGCCGCATCAGCGATTCCCCGACCAGGAAGTTGCGCACGCCATGCTCGCTCAGCCGCACGCAATCCGCGTGCGTATAAATGCCGCTTTCCGACACCGCGATATAGCCTTCGGGGATCAGTTTCACCAGCCGCTCGGTATTGGCGATGTCCGTCTCGAAACTGCGCAGGTCGCGGTTGTTGACGCCGATCAACGGCGAGCGCAGCTTGAGCGCACGGGCCAGTTCGGCCTCGTCATGCACCTCGATCAGCACGTCCATCTGCATGTCGAGCGCGGCGGTCTCGATATCCGCCATCGTAGAATCGTCAAGCGCGGCAACGATAATCAGGATCGCATCGGCCCCCAGCGCGCGGCTTTCGGCCACCTGCCAGACATCGACCATGAAGTCCTTGCGCAGGCAGGGCAGGGCGCAGGCATCGCGCGCGGCGAGCAGAAAATCGTCATGCCCTTGGAAATACGGCACGTCGGTGAGCACCGAAAGGCATGCAGCGCCGCCGGCCTGATAGTCGGCGGCGTGCGCTGCCGGGTCGAAATCGGCGCGGATAAGGCCCTTTGACGGACTGGCCCGCTTGATTTCCGCGATCAGGCCGAAGTTGGCTTCAGATGCGCGCACCAGCGCCTTGGCAAAGCCGCGCGGCGCGCTGGCGTCGGCAGCGCGCTTTTCCAGCTCGGCAAGGCTGGTCAGCCCCTTGCGGCGCTCGACCTCGATTCCCTTGACCGAGCAAATCTCTTCCAGCTTGTTCATGCCGCCGCTTTCGTAAAATCAATCCAGCAATTGAGCAGCGCGTTGGCCAGCCCCTTGTCGATGGCTTCTGCCGCTTCCTCCGCTCCGTCCGCCAGAGACGACACCTCGCCCGCAATCAGCAACGCAGCGGCGGCATTGAACAGCACCGCATCGCGGTATGCCCCGGTTTCGCCCTGCAACAGCCGGCGCAGGGCCGCGGCGTTGAACGCGGCATCGCCGCCACGGATCGCCTCGATCGGATGCACCGGCAACCCGGCATCTGCCGCAGACCAGCGCTTCATGATCACGCCGTCCGTACCGATATCGGCGACCTCGTTGCCGCCCGCCAGCGAGAGCTCATCGAGCCCTTCGTCGCCCGAAACGATCAGCGAATGCTCGGTGCCCAGCATGTCGAGCGCCTCTGCATAGACATGCACATAGCCGGGCCGCGCGATGCCGATCAGCTGCTGCTTCACCCGCGCCGGGTTGGCGAGCGGCCCCATCAGGTTGAAGATCGTGCGCTTGCCGATGGCCTTGCGGATCGGCTGGATACGCCGCATCGCCGGGTGGTGATTGACCGCGAACAGGAAGCAGATGCCGATCTCAGCCAGCGATGCCGCTGCCGAAGCGCCCGCGGCGGCCATGTCCAGCCCCAGCACCTCCAGCGTATCGGCAGCTCCTGCCTTGGAGGAGGCGGCGCGGTTGCCGTGCTTGGCGACAGGCACATCGCACGCGGCGACGACCAGCGCCACGGCGGTGGAGACATTCAGGCTGTGATGGCCATCGCCGCCGGTGCCGCACACGTCGATGGCATTGGCAGGCGCATCGATCGGGATCATCCGGTCGCGCAGCGCCTGCGCCGCCGCGGCGATCTCGACAGCTGTCTCGCCGCGATCGGACAGAGCGACCAGGAACTGCGCAATCGCCTCGTCGCTCACTGTGCCATCCAGCACGGCGCTGAACGCATCGGCGGCGGCATCGCGCGAGAGCGGATGGGCGGGGTCTGGCAGGCGGGTCATGCGAGCAGGCTTTCGTGCATCGGGCGGACCTCTATCCCCGCCAGCGTCATGAAGTTCGCCAGCAGCCGGTGGCCATGCTGGGTCGCGATGCTCTCCGGGTGGAACTGAACGCCGTGGATCGGCAGGCTAATGTGGCGAAAACCCATGACGTGGGGCGTGCCGCCGTCGGCTGCCGCGACCCGGGCGTTAACCAGCATGTCGGACGGCAGGCTCGCCTCCGGCACCACCAGCGAATGATAGCGCGTCGCCTGAAAGGGGGAGGGCAGGCCAGCGAACACGCCGCTGTCATCGTGCACCACGGGCGATGTCTTGCCATGCATCAACCCGCCGCGCACGACCTCGCCGCCGAAATGCTGGCCGATCGACTGATGCCCCAGGCACACGCCTAATAGTGGCTTGCCCGCATCGGCACACGCCGCCACCAGATCAAGCGAAATCCCCGCCTCGTTCGGCGTGCAGGGGCCGGGCGAAATCAGGAACGCCTGCGCATTGGTCGCCAGCGCCTCACGCGCGGTAAGCGCATCGTTCCGCTCGACGCGCACCTCGGCACCCAGCTCCATGAGGTAATGGACCAGATTGTAGGTAAAGCTGTCGTAATTATCGATGACAAGGATCACTGCCCGTACCCCGTTTCGCTTGCCAGCCTCAGCGCCTCGCGCGCGGCGGCGAAGAGGGCGCCGGCCTTGGCTTCGCATTCGCGCTGTTCGTATTCGGGCACGCTGTCGGCGACGATGCCTGCGCCGGCCTGGACGTGCATGGTGCCATCGCGAACCACCGCAGTGCGCAGGACGATGCAGCTGTCGACCGAGCCATCGGGGGCGAAATAGCCGACGCCGCCTGCGTAGGCTCCGCGCGTTTCCGGCTCCAGCGAGGCGATGATCTCGCACGCCCGCACCTTGGGCGCTCCGCTGACGGTGCCTGCCGGGAAGCCTGCGAACAGCGCATCGATTGCGTCGCGGTCATCCACCAGTTCGCCGACCACGTTGCTGACGATGTGCATGACATGGCTGTACTGCTCGACGGTAAAGCTGTCAGTCACCCGCACCGTGCCCGCCTTGGCCACGCGGCCGACATCGTTGCGGCCAAGGTCGAGCAGCATCTGGTGCTCGGCCAGTTCCTTGGGGTCGGCGAGCAGGCTCATCCGGTTCTCCGCGTCCTCGGCGGGAGTTCTGCCGCGGGGCCGAGTGCCGGCGATCGGACGGATGGTGACCTCGCCATGGCGCACCCGCACCAGGATTTCCGGGCTGGATCCGATCAGCGCCAGGCCGGGAAGGTCGAGGAAATACAGGAAGGGCGAGGGGTTTACCCGGCGCAACGCGCGGTACAGCTCGATCGGCGGCAGCGTGAACGGCGCGGTGAAACGCTGGGCGAGCACCACCTGGAACACGTCGCCAGCCTCGATATAGTCCTTGGCCTTGAGCACCATATCGCCATAGCGGCCCGGTTCCAGCACCGGGGTGGGGACGAGTGCGAGCGGGTCGGCGGCAGCATCGCGCGCTGGCGCGGGCAAGGCGGCCTGCAGGGCGCGTTCGGCGGCATCGAGACGCTCTTCGGCGGCGGCAATCTGGCGTGCAGGGTCGATTTGGCCTTCCGCCCAGACCGGTGCGATCAGGAACAGCTCGTCCTTCAACCGGTCGAAAATCAGCAGAACCGTGGGCCGCACGAACAGCATGTCGGGCAGCTCCAGCGGCGATTGCGGCGCGCGGGGCAGGTCCTCGACCAGACCGATGGTTTCATAGCCGAAATAGCCGACCAGGAACGCCAGCGCGCGGGGCAGTTCGGCGGGCACGTCCATCCTGCACCGGGCCGCCAGCGTGCGCAGCGCCTGCAGCGATCCTTCTGCGCAGGGCGCAAAGGCGTTGCGATCGGTGCTCCACCGGTCGTTGATCTGCGCGCTGCCAGCCGAAGCGCGAAACACCAGATCGGGCGCGATGCCGACGAAGCTGTGCCGCGCCCGCGTCTCTCCGCCCTCGACTGATTCGAGCAGGAAATCGCCGCGCTCCGGCTCGATCAACTTGAGAGCAGCCGATACCGGCGTTTCGGTATCGGCAATGCGCCGCCGCCAGATCAGCGCGGATTGGCCCTGTGCCAGCGCGCGCTCAGCCTGTTCGACATTGTGGCTTGCAGCCGCGCGCATCAATTCTCTCGATTGCGGCCGGTGAGCTGATCCTTGACGCGCTTGATCGCCGCGGGATTGCGCTTCACCTTGGCGTCCGCCTTCATCGCGGCCATCAGTTGCTGGGCATATTCCTCGGCGACGACCTGGCCAAGCTGGGTGCGCGTCGCCTGCAGCAAGGCAGGGACCTTGCTGGCATCGCCGCGGTTGATCTTCGACAGGTGCACGATGAACCAGCCGGTACGGCCCGGCGCTTCCAGCACCTTCGACGTTCCTTCGGCCATGCTGAACAGCAAGGCGACCGGCGGCGGCACGCGGCCTTCCTGCTGCATGATCGTCTGGCGATTGGTGGCGATGCGCTCGATTTCAGGCAGGCGCACCTTGGCGCTGCTGACAGCATTTTCCAGAGCGGCAGTGGTCCGTGACTTGACGATGGAATTGGCGAGCGTCTTGGCCGAAGCGAGACCCTGGGCCATCGCCCAGTCGCGCGCGACCTGCTGGCGGATGCTGGCCAGCGGCGGCGGGGCGGAGCGCTTGATTTCCTGAACCTCGAAAATCGCAAATTCCTTGCCCTGCTGCACTTCGACCAGCTGCGGCTCGGCGTCTTCCTCAAGCCCGAACGCGACCGGCAGCATCGCCTGATAGGCGCCGATCGGTGCAAAATCCGGGCGCGTGGGCGATTGGCCGTTGGCCAGCAGCTCCGGGCTGGTTTCAAGCGTCAGGTTCTCGTCCTTGGCGATATCGGCAAGCGAGGCACCGTCGGCGATGCGGTCTTCCAGATTGGCGGTGAAATCGGACACCGTCTGGCGCAATTTCTCCTGCGCAATCTCGTTCTCCAGCGTGGCGCGAACCTGCGCCAGGCTGCGGCCTGCGATCGCATCGATGCTGGCCACCCGGATCACGTGCCAGCCGAGCGGCGAGCGGGCGGGAGTTGCGACCTTGCCTGATGCTGCGGCGAAGACCGCGTTGGCAACGGCGGGCGATGCTGTCCGCGTCAATTCGTCCTTGGACTGAAGGCCAAGATCGACCGGCTCAAGACCGGCTTCTCGCGCGGCCACTGCCATCGAGGTTCCGGCATTGATCTTGGTCGCGATCGCCTTGGCCGCGGCCTCGGTCGGCACGATCAGCTGCGTCAGATCGCGCTTTTCGGTTGCGGCAAATTCGGCCCCGCGCTTTTTGTACAGCGCAGCGATTTCGGCGTCGCTGACCTTGACCTGATCGCGGAAACGATCGGTAATAAAGGTCGCAAAACGTAGGACCCGGCGCTCAGGCACGCGGTAGCGCGCGCCGTTGCGGGTGAAGAAGGTCTGCAGTTGCGCATCGGTGGGCGCAGTCCGCGGCGCGAACGCTGCAGAAGGCACGAATGCGATCTGGCCTTCACGCCCCTCGATCACCAGCCCGGCATAGGGTAGTGCCATTTGCGTGGAGAGCTTCGCGCCGAAGCTGGCCGGTACCACCAGCTGGTCGGTCATCAGGCCGCGCGCGATATCATCGCGAATGCGCGATTCGGTGAGGCCCTGCTGGGCCAGCGCGTTGCGGAACAGGGTTTCGTCGAACCGGCCATCGGCGCCCTTGAACGCCTGAATGCCGGCGATCTCGCTGTCGATCAGCCGCTTGCTGACGCCCAGGCCGATGCTTTTTCCGAAGGCGGATGCGGCATATCCGCCGATCATCTGCTCAAGGATGCCGTCGATGCCGCCCTGCTCGTCGAACGCGGCCATATCGAGCTGCGGGTTCTGGCTACGGAACTGGTCGAAGGCATTGTTGACCGTCGTGGTGAACTCGCCCGTGCCGATTTCCTCGCCATTGATATCGGCAACGCTTTCGCTGCCGACACCGCCAAAAGTGGCCCCGCCGGTCACGTCGGACGCGGCAAATGCGACTGCGATCAGCGCCAGAAACACGAAGCTGACGGCAAGGCCGATCTTGGACTGGAAGAACGAACGGAAAAAGCTGATCATCGAAAAATCCGGGCTAAGGGGCCGCGTCCGCAAGGGAGCGCCTCGTGTCAATCCGGGCGAGCTTTAGGGGGCTTTATCGCGGGCATCAACCCTCCGCCGAGCGCGCGGGGCACGTGCACTGGCCAAGGTGCTGTCGATTTGCTAGCGGCTCGCCACACAACACTTGCAAGCACAACCGGGGGAACCGCCAGCGTGACGCACCAGACATCCTATATCGTCGGCAACTGGAAGATGAATGGCGCAGGCGCCGACATCGCCATCATCAAGGCGCTGGGCGAGGCTGTGGGCGGCGATACGGGTGTGGATATTGCCATCTGTCCGCCTGCAACGCTGATCGCGGCATTTTCTGCAGCAGCAGGCGGCATCGGCATCGGCGCGCAGGATTGTCACGCAAACCCATCCGGTGCACACACCGGGTGCCTGTCGGCTGCGATGCTGAAAGAGGCAGGAGCTGGCTTTTCCATCGTCGGTCACTCCGAACGCCGCGCCGATCAGGGCGAGACCAATGCGGATGTCGCTGCCAAGGCCGAAGCCCTGCACGCTGTGGGAATGGGTGCCATCCTGTGCGTTGGCGAAACGCTGGGCGAGCGCGACTCCGGCAACGCCATTGCCATCGTCACCGAGCAACTGGCGCAGTCCCTGCCAGCGTCCGCATCGGCAGACTGGCTGTCCATCGCCTATGAGCCCGTTTGGGCCATCGGCACAGGACGCGTTCCGGTCGCTGCCGATATCGCCGCGATGCATGCCGCCCTGCGCGCGACATTGACGCACAAGATGGGCGATGCGGGTGCCAAGGTGCGCATTTTGTATGGCGGATCGGTCAACCCCGGTAACGCACATGAAATTTTGCGGATTGCCGATGTCGGTGGCGCGCTGGTCGGCGGCGCCAGCCTCAAGGCGGAAACGTTTCTGCCGATCGTTCAGGCGGCACCGCGCTAACGGGCCGCAACGCAAGGCGCGGCGCACCGGTTGCGCTGCAGCACCGTAATCGCTATGTGCCCGCCAACACTTTTCCTTCAATACTGGGTCTGACCGTTCATGTCGTCGATTTTCCTGTTCATCACCATCGTGCAGACGCTGATTGCCGCTGCCATGGTGGGTGTTATCCTGATGCAGCGTTCCGAAGGCGGCGCGCTGGGCGTGGGTGGCAGCCCCAACGGCCTGATGTCCGCACGCGGCGCTGGCGATCTGCTCACCCGGGTCACAGCGGTTCTGGCCAGCCTGTTCGTGGTGCTCAGCATCGTGCTGGCGGTGATGGCGGCCAACATTCACTCCACCGGCGATATCGATACCTCGCTGCAGCGCGGTGCGGCGGCACCGTTGAGCGATCCGCTGGCAGCACCAGCACCGGCCACCCCTGGAATGCCCGGCAGCGGTGATCCGCTTTCGGCAGCGGGCGCGCAGAATTCTGCGCCTGCAGCGGCAGCGCCTGCACCGGCGGCTCTCGCCCAGGGCGCTCCTGCGACCTCGGCTCCTGCCGAAGAGGCCCCCGCAAACTGATCTGCTCGCCGCGTCTATGCGGCATGTGCACAGGTTTTTGTTTTTCTCCCGGATTCGCGCGCTTGTCAGCCTTGCGCGTGAACGGCTAACGGGTTGCTCCCATGGCGCGTTTCATTTTCATCACCGGCGGCGTGGTTTCATCGCTTGGCAAAGGCCTCATGGCTGCCAGCCTTGGCGCGCTTTTGCAGGCCCGCGGATACCGCGTGCGCATCCGCAAGTTCGATCCTTACCTGAATGTCGATCCCGGCACGATGTCGCCGTATCAGCACGGTGAGGTCTACGTCACTGACGATGGCGCTGAGACCGATCTGGACCTTGGCCATTACGAGCGCTTCACTGGCGTTTCAGCGCGGCAGTCGGACAATGTGACGTCGGGCCGGATCTACCAGACGATCATTCAGCGTGAGCGGCGCGGCGATTATCTGGGCGCGACGGTGCAGGTCATCCCGCATGTGACCGATGCGATCAAGGAATTCGCCCAGGCGGAAACCGAGGACCTGGATTTCGTGCTGTGTGAAATCGGCGGCACCGTCGGCGATATTGAGAGCCTGCCGTTTATCGAGGCGATCCGGCAGCTGCGCAACGATATCGGGCGCGAGAACTCGGTGTTCGTCCACGTTACCCTGGTGCCCTATATCGCCGCAGCAGGCGAGCTGAAGACCAAGCCGACGCAGCACAGCGTGCGCGAGCTGACCTCGCTGGGTATCCAGCCCGATATCCTGCTATGCCGCTGCGAAAAGCCGCTGCCCGAATCGGATCGGGCCAAGATCGCTTTGTTCTGCAACGTCCGCAAGGAAGCGGTTATCCCGGCGCTCGATGCCAAGAGCATTTACGCGGTGCCCACCCAATATCATGCAGAAGGCCTGGACGATGAAGTCCTGCGCGCCTTCGGCATTCATGATGCGCCCGCGCCAGATCTGTCGCGCTGGACCGACATCATGGAGCGGCATGAGCACCCTGAGGGCGAAGTGACCATCGGCGTCGTCGGCAAATATGTCGGCCTGCAGGATGCATACAAGTCGCTGCACGAGGCGCTGGTGCATGGCGGCCTGGCCAACCGGGTCAAGGTCCACGTCAAATGGCTGGACGCAGAGCTGTTCGAAACGCTGCCCGATGACGAGCTGGCCGCAGTGCTCGAGCCGATGCACGGCATCCTGGTGCCCGGCGGATTCGGAGAACGCGGCAGCGAGGGCAAGATTTCCTCCGTGCGCTTCGCGCGCGAGCACAACGTGCCATTCTTCGGCATCTGCCTGGGCATGCAGATGGCCTGCATCGAGGCAGCGCGGAACACATCGGGCATTACGGCGGCTTCGACCACCGAGTTTGGTGCGACCGATGAGCCCATCGTTGGCCTGATCACTGAGTGGATGAGTACCACCGGCCTGCAAAAGCGCAGCGCCGAGGGCGATCTGGGCGGAACGATGCGGCTGGGCGCCTATCCTGCCAAATTGTCCGGCAACAGCCGGGTGCGCGGTATATATGGCAGCGACATGATCAGCGAGCGGCATCGCCATCGCTATGAGGTCAACACCGCCTATCACGAGCGGCTGGAGCAGGGCGGCCTGGTATTCTCCGGCATGTCGCCCGATGGCGTTCTGCCCGAAATCGTCGAGCGGCCCGATCACAGCTGGTTCGTCGGGGTGCAGTATCATCCCGAGCTCAAGAGCAAGCCGTTCGAGCCACACCCGCTGTTCGCCAGCTTTATCGAAGCCGCAGTCGCGCAAAGTCGCCTGTTCTAGCTGGGCCACCAGGGTGGCCCCAAAACGGCTTTAATGCGCGCGAAGCCCACATTCCGGCACTTTGCCCCAATTTACCACACCGCATAATCTGGAATTTACGCTATTTCACATAGTTGTGCGGTGGCGCACAGCGGCGTAATGCGAGTCGTGGGAAGAAGCTTCTGTCAGCGGCGAGGGGGATGTTGAAGCAAAGTTGCTCAACATGATCGACCGGTAACAGAAAGGAAGGGGGTAGGGGCAATCATGCATGCCAATGAGCTTGCCGAACTGCTGGCCAGCCACAGCCTGTTTGCCGATTGCGAAACCGACGAGCTTTCCGACATCATTCTGCGCGGCCATTTCGTGCGCTATCGCAAGGGCCAGGAAATCATCGGCCAGGGCGATGATGGCGATAACCTGCTCATCATCCTCACCGGCTTTGCCCGCATCAGCATGGTCGCCAGCAATGGCCACGAGATCGTCCTGGATTATGCCGAGCCGGGCTATGTAATCGGCGAGATCGCGTTTCTGGATGGTGGCCCGAGGACGGCATCGATCGAGGCGCTCACCGAACTGACGGCGCTGTCGCTGTCGCGGCCGGCGTTTGAAGAGATTGCCGAACGTCATGTGGCACTGCCCCGGCGCATGCTGCGGGTCATGGCCAAACGGCTGCGGCAGGCGAATGACGTGATCGAGGCGGACCGTGCGTTCACCTCCGGACCCAGGCTGGCGCGCTATCTGCTGCGCCTGATGGTTTCGGGCGCGAAAGAGGGCAAGCTCAAGCTGGATCTCAGCCAGAGCGAGCTTGGTACTTTCGCGGGATTGTCACGCGAACAGATTAATCGTCAGCTCTCGGCCTGGTCGGATGCCGGGTTGATCGAGCTGGAGCAGGGCAGGGTCAAGATTATCGATCGCGACATGTTGCTGGAGATTTCCGAGGCAGCCTGATCGGGTTCGAGCACCACACAAGATTACAGTTTTCCGGGGTTGGGCAAGGTTAATGCGACCCGGCCGAACCCGGCCCCGGAGAAAACCCCGTGCCCCTGTGGCGCGGGGTCACCAGCTTCCGATTTTTTCCGGGGGTGGGCGCGGTAAATGCGACCCGGCCAACCCCATCCCCGGGAAAAGCAGCGTCCTGAGCGGGCGCGGAGGGCGGGTCCGCAAGGGCTCGCCCTCTTCTGTTTGTGGGATGGTGCTGCTTTCTACGCCGCTGTCGAGACACCCAATTCACCTCGCCCTGCATGGGAGAGGTGCCCCGATTGGCCTCTCCCTTGATGGGAGAGGAGCGAGACTTGGCAGCTTGCTGCCTTAGTCGCAGCGGTGAGGGTGATGGTGCGGCTGGATGTTGAGCTACAGTGTCGTAACGTTTGCACAATCCGGAGAGATCACCCCCACCCAACCCTCCCCATCGAGGCCTGTCCTGAGCGCCTGCCTTGGCAGGCAGTCGAAGGGGGGAGGGCTTTCCAGCGCTCGGACTGGTAGAGCATTGCGGGACGTTGCACGGCGCCCAACGCAAAAAAGGGTGGGCCGTTGCCGACCCACCCCGTTGCGTATCTACCCGTTAGCGACAGTGCTGCCGTCAGGCCGCCTTGCTGTCGTCGCCGTCCTTGGCGGTGCCTTCGACCACAGAGAGCTTGGGCGCTCCGTTGATCGCGATCTTCTTCGGCTTCATTGCCTCGGGAATTTCGCGGACCAAATCGATCGTCAGCAAGCCATCTTCCAGTCCGGCATCGCTGACACGGACGAAGTCTGCCAGTTCGAAGCGGCGCTCGAAGTTGCGGTTGGCGATTCCCATGTGGAGGAAGTTGCCGCGCGATTCGGCCTCTGCAGCCTTGCGACCCGATACCACCAGCAGGTTCTGCTGCGCGGTGATGTCGATCTCTTCGGCCTTGAAGCCGGCAACTGCGATCGTGACGCGATAGGCGTCGTCGCTGCTACGCTCGATGTTGAACGGCGGGTAGTTATCGCCCTGTGCAGCCCGGGCCTGGTTTTCCAGCAGATCAAACAGCCGGTCAAAGCCCACGGTGGTGCGGCGATAAGGGGTAAAGTCAAAACGGTTCATCTTCAAAAATCCTTTTCAAAAGCGATTTCAGTATGTTGAAGCCCGCATCTGCGGCGCTTCGGTAACCATGCAGCACCCTTACGGCGTGCGGCATGAGCGGAATCTAATGCTCCGCAATCGGCTTTCAAGATCAAATTTTTTGAGAGGCGCGCTGGTGCAATGACCGCTTGATGTGGTGGTCGCCCGCATGAGCTAGACGAAAAAAGAGCGTCCGGCCCCCAAGACCCGGACGCTCTTTATCAGGTCCATATCGTCGCGCGCAAATGGCCAAGGCCATGATCGCAACTGTTGGACCCTGGTAACCGCCGCTTTCCCCAAAACGACGGAAACTATCCCCGAACCCATGGCCGTAGCCACTTGATCCGCGTCGTCATAATTCCGTAACGAGGGGCTCTGCGCTAGGGGAATTCGCGACATGCCCTCATTTTGCGTCCATTCTGTGTTCATTGTGCAACAGCGATAGGCCAGGTTAACCCCGCGCATCTGCCATTGTCAGCAACCGACACGCTGGCTAGAGCGTACCGCATCCCAATCCGCCGTCACGACCGGTCAGACGTCACACACGGTCGCTGGCACCATTTGCCTGAAAGGTTCGGTTCCCCGCCATGCTGTCCACTTTTGAATGGACGATTGCCAAACGTTACCTGCTGCCGGGGCGCGGAGAGGCATTCATCTTTCTCGTCGCGGGCATCAGCCTGATCGCGGTGATGCTGGGCGTTGCGGCATTGGTTATCGTCATGAGCGTGATGAACGGCTTTCGCGCAGAACTGCTCGACAAGATCGTGGGGCTCAACGGCCATGCGGTGGTGCAGGGCTATGGCGGCAGGCTCAAAAACTGGCAGGAAATCCTGGCCGAGACGCGCAAGATGGATGGTGTCGTGGCGGCATCGCCGCTGATCGAACAGCCGTTGCTGGTGAACTTCGACGGCCGGGTCGAGGCCATCCTGGTGCGCGGAACCGACGCGCCTGATATCGCCGATCTTAAGGAAAAGACGGTGCTGGGCTCGATCGCCGAGCTGAAGGCCGGCGCGTCGAAGGTGGCGATCGGATCGCGGCTGGCACAGAACCTGGGGGTGCGCATCGGCGATAGCATCACAATCATCAATCCCGCGGGCCGCGCGACGCCATTTGGCACCGTTCCGCGCGAAATCCTGTACGAGGTCGCCGCGATCGTCGAGATCGGCGTTTACGATTACGACAAGGCCTTCGTCATCATGCCAATCCGCGATGCGCAGCTTTTGCTGCTGCTCGGCGATGAGGTCGGCATGATCGAGGTGACCACCCGCGATGCCGACGAGGTGAGCCAGATCCTTGCGCCGTTGGGCGAGAAAGTCCGTGGCCTGGCGATGATTTCCGACTGGCGCACCATCAACGCCTCCTTGTTCGAGGCTCTGGCGGTGGAGCGGGTTGCGATGTTCATCGTGCTGTCGATCATCATTCTGGTCGCGGTGTTCAACATCCTTTCCTCGCTGATCATGCTGGTGCGCGCCAAGACCCGCGACATCGCGATTTTGCGCACCATGGGGGCGAGCCGGAAATCCCTGCTGAAGATTTTCATCACCGTGGGGCTGATTATCGGGTCTCTGGGCACGCTGGCCGGGCTGGGGCTGGGCTTCGTCTTCCTGTATTTCCGCCAGAACATCGTGCTGTTCGTGCAGTTTGTCACCGGGCAGGAGCTTTGGGACCCCTCGATCCGCTTCCTCACCGAGTTGCCAAGCCGCACCGATCCGTTCGAGGTGCTGGGGATCACCGCAATGGCGATGATCTTCAGCTTCCTGGCGACGCTGTATCCGGCGCTGAAGGCGTCCTCCACCGATCCTGTGCAGGTGCTGCGGTATGAGTGATGCGGTCATCCACTTGACGGACGTGCGGCGCAGCTTTGAGCAGGGCGGGGTCACCATCGATGTGCTCAAGGGCATAAACCTGGCGGTGCAGCCGGGCGAGATCGTTGGCCTGCTGGGGCCATCCGGATCAGGCAAATCGACGATGCTGCAGGCGGTGGGGTTGCTTGAGGGCGGCTTTACCGGCTCCATCCGCATTGCGGGCGAGGAGGCGGCAAACCTGTCCAGCAACGGCCGCACCCTGCTGCGGAAAACCGCGCTGGGCTTCATTTACCAGTTCCACCATCTGCTGCCCGATTTTACCGCGCGCGAGAATGTGGTGCTGCCGCAGCTCATCATGGGGCGGACCCGCGAAGAGGCGTCCGAACGGGCCGATCAGTTACTCTCCCGGCTTGGGCTGGGGCAGCGGCTGAGCCACCGGCCCAGTCAGCTTTCCGGCGGCGAACAGCAACGGGTTGCCGTCGCCCGGGCACTGGCCAACCGCCCGAAGGTGGTTTTGGCCGATGAACCGACCGGAAATCTGGACGAGGCGACAGCCGATATAGTGTTCCAGGAGTTCCTTCATCTTGTAAGGGAAGAGGGCAGCGCGGCATTGGTGGCCACCCATAACGAAAGACTGGCCACGCGCATGGACCGGGTTGTCCGCCTGCACGATGGAAGGATCGCATGACCGTTTTTGATTTCACTATGCCGCTGCCCGATGGCAGCACCAAGCCGCTGACCGAGTATCAGGGTCAGGTGCTGCTGATCGTGAACACCGCGTCGAAGTGCGGGTTCACGCCGCAGTACGAGGGGCTTGAGGCGCTGCACCGCGAGTTTGCAGATCGCGGCTTCGAGGTACTGGGCTTCCCCTGCAACCAGTTCGGCGCGCAGGAGCCGGGCGATGCGGAGGAGATCAAGAACTTCTGTTCGCTGACCTATGACGTCACCTTTCCGCTGTCCGCCAAGATCGCAGTGAACGGAGAAGAGGCCGATCCGCTGTGGAAATACCTCAAGAGCCAGCAGGCAGGGCTTATGGGCAGCCGCGCGATCAAGTGGAACTTCACCAAGTTCCTGATCGACCGCAAGGGCAATGTCGTTGCGCGCTACGGATCGATGATCAAGCCCGAGCAGTTGAAGGCGGATATCGAAAAGCTGCTGTAACCGGGGCTTCGGCTCGCTCGAACACACTACTGCCGTTCTCCGGCGAAAGCCGGAGTCCAGAGCGACACTACAGCGATCTCGCCTCTGGACTCCGGCTTTCGCCGGAGAACGGCTAAGGTTGTCGCGGACGAATCACGACACGGGCAGGGCAGCAGCAATATGATCGAAGCCATCAGCACATGGGCAAACGAACTGGGCGCGCAATATGGCGTGAACCCTTGGGTTTTCGCATCGATCTATGTCGGCGCGATCCCGCTGTTCCTCGCCAGCATCGCCTGGCTGGTGCGCAATGCCAGGGCAGGCAAGCCTACGTTGCTGCCGGTGATGTGCGCGGGCGCATGCTTCGTCTCGGCTTATGTGTACCTGGCGATCGTCGGCCGCGATATTCCCGTTTGGGTGTGGGTCTTCCTCGGTGCGCTGATCGCGTACGGAATTGTCTCGACCGTACGCGACGTTCGCAAGAAGATCGCGGCGCGGGATTTATCCACTGACGCCTGATCGCCGTTCCAGAATCGGCAGGCAGCCGATAGCGTCGCCTTATGGCCTATGAACCCTTCGTCCCGCTGCGTGTGTTTTCGGCCTACACCATGCTGGAGGGCGCGATCGAGCCGAAGGCGATTGCCAAGACGGCGCATGCCCGCGGCTTTCCCGCCATCGCGCTGGCGGATCGCAACGGGCTTTATGCCGGAATGCCGTTTGCCGAAGGGTGCATCAATGGCGGCATCCAGCCGATCATAGGCACCCTGTTGTGCGTCGCCCGGCCCGACACCCCTGGAACTGCGCCGGTGCTCGATTGGCTGGCGCTGTATGCGCAGGATGCCACCGGGTATGACAACCTGTGCGACCTGGTGTCGCACGCGCACCTCGACCGGCCGCTTGAACTGCCTGCGCATGTGCCGTTCGAACGGCTCGAAGGCCGGACGCAAGGCGTCATCGCACTGACCGCGGGCGGCGAGGGCGCGCTGGTGCGCCTGCTCGCCGCCGGACAGTCAGACGCCGCCAACGCCTATTGCGACCGCCTGCAGACCCTGTTCGGCGACCGGCTGTACGTCGAATTGTGCCGCCGCGGCGAAGAGATCGAGACGCTGGCGGAGGACGCGCTGATCGATCTTGCCTATGCGCGCGAACTGCCCCTGGTTGCCACCAACCCTGCCTGCTATTCGGACCCCGGCTTTCACGCCGCGCACGATGCGATGCTGTGCATCGCGCGCGGCGAGTATGTGGGAGCAGCCAACCGCGAGCGCAGTTCGCCTGAGGCCTGGATCAAGTCCGGGCCGATGATGCGCGAACTGTTCGCGGACCTGCCCGAGGCGCTCGTCAACACGTTGGTGGTCGCAAAGCGCTGCGCCTTCCGCCCGCCCAACCGCAAGCCCATTTTGCCCAGCCTTGCAGGTGACCTGGAAGGCGAGGCGGCACAACTGCGCGCCGACGCGTTTGCCGGGCTGGAGATGCGCCTTTCGACCTACACCGACCAGAGCGAGGAGGAGCGCAAGGCGTATTTCGAGCGGCTGGAGTTCGAGGTCAACGTCATCGTCGGCATGGGCTTTCCCGGCTATTTCCTGATCGTTGCCGATTTCATCAAATGGGCCAAGGATCACAACATTCCGGTGGGGCCGGGGCGCGGATCGGGCGCTGGTTCGGTCGTCGCCTGGGCGCTGACCATTACCGATCTGGATCCGATCAAGCTGGGCCTGCTGTTCGAGCGCTTCCTGAACCCGGAACGCGTGTCGATGCCCGACTTCGATATCGACTTCTGCGAAACGCGGCGCGGCGAGGTTATCCGCTATGTGCAGGCGAAATACGGCCGCGATCATGTCGCGCAGATCATCACCTTCGGAAAGCTGAAAGCGCGCGCGGTGCTGCGCGATACCGGCCGCGTGCTGCAGATGGGCTATGGCCGCATCGACGGGCTGTGCAAGCTGGTGCCCAACCACCCGACCGATCCGTGGAAGCTGGACCGCGCGCTGGCGGGCGTCGATGAGCTGCGCCAGCAGTACCGCGACGATGCCGAGGTCAAGAAATTGTTCGACCTGGCCATGCAGCTGGAAGGCCTGCCGCGCCACAGCTCCACCCATGCCGCCGGCGTGGTGATCGGCGACCGGCCGCTGGCGCAGTTGGTGCCGTTGTACCGCGATCCGCGATCGGACATGCCGGTGACGCAGTTCGACATGAAATATGTCGAGAATGCGGGCCTCGTAAAGTTCGACTTCCTGGGCTTGAAGACCCTGTCGGTGCTGCACAAGGCGACCGAGATGCTTAGCCGGCGCGGCATAACCGTGGATCTGTCGACGCTGCCATGGGACGATGCGGGCGTGTACGAACTGCTCAAGCGCGGCGATACCGTGGGTGTGTTCCAGCTGGAATCCGAAGGCATGCGGCGCACGCTGGCGCAGGTGAAGCCGACCGCATTCGGCGATATCATCGCGCTGGTGTCATTGTATCGCCCGGGTCCGATGGACAACATCCCCAGCTTCGGCGCGCGCAAGAACGGGCGCGAAGTCATCACGTATCCGCATCCGCTGCTGGAGGATATCCTCAAGGAAACCTACGGCATCATCGTCTACCAGGAACAGGTGATGCAGGCAGCCCAGGTGCTGGCCGGCTATTCGCTGGGCGATGCCGACCTTTTGCGCCGCGCGATGGGCAAGAAGATCAAGGCGGAGATGGACAAGCAGCGCGGCCGCTTCGTCGATGGTGCGGGCCGCAACAATATCGAGCCGAAAAAGGCCAACGAGCTGTTCGACTTGATCGACAAGTTTGCAGGCTATGGCTTCAATAAGTCTCACGCGGCGGCTTATGCGCTGCTCGCCTATCAGACCGCGTGGCTGAAGGCGCATTATCCGCACGAATTCTTCGCCGCATCGATGTGCTTCGACATGCACCAGAGCGAGAAACTGAACATCTTTGTCGATGACATGCGGCGGATGGGGGTGACCTGCCTGCCGCCGTGCATCAACGCCAGTGAGGCGGAGTTTTCGGTCGAGGAAACCCCAAACGGCCTTGCGGTCCGCTATGCGCTGGCGGGCCTGAAGAATGTCGGCGAAAAGGCGATGGAGGCGGTGGTCGCCTCGCGCGTTTCGGGCGGACCGTTCACGTCGCTGGGCGAATTCGCCGACCGGGTGGATGCAGGGTTGGTCAACAAGCGCCAGATCGAAAGCCTGGCCGCAGCGGGTGCGTTCGATGGCTTTGGCATTGAGCGGTCGGCGGTGCATGGCGGTGCGGACATGGTGCTGGCGGTCGCAGCCGACGCGCATCGCCAGCGCACCAGCGGCCAGGGTGGCCTCTTCGGTGATGTCCAGCAGCCGGGCCAGTCGCTGCGCCTGCCGCCGTCCAAGCCGTGGGCGCTGGGCGAGGGTATGACGTATGAACGCGACGCCTTCGGGTTCTTCTTCTCCGCGCATCCGGTCACGGAGTTTTCCGCGGTCGCCAAGGCGCAAGGGTGCCGCCCGTACCAGCAGGTCGCCGAGACGATGGATGTCCGCGTCGGCGAGCGCAAGACCGCGAAGGTCGCCGCTCTCGTCGAAGGCTGCAACCGCCGCCAGAGCAAGCGCGGCAATGCGTTCGTGATGGTCGATCTGTCGGATGAAAGCGGCCAGTTTTCCGCCAGTTCGTTCGATGACGACATCGTCGCCGCCATGCCCGAATGGGCCAAGGCATCGGCCTGCCTGCTGATCGAGCTGGAGTTCGACCGGTCGAGCGAGGATCAGGCCCCGCGCGCGACCATCCGCCGTGCCCAGCCGCTCGACGAAATCAAGGTGGTGCTGCGGCACCGCGCGCAGATCGATATTTCGCACCCCGATGCGCTGGAGCGGCTGGCCCATTTATTGGGTCAGGCCGGCAATGGGCAGGACGAACTGCAGGCTCGCTTGATCATGGGCCAGGGCCGGGCGATGCCGGTTAAGCTGGGCAATCGTTTCCGGCTGGATGCCGCAACGCTCGATGCCCTGCGCGCGATGGAGGGGTTGACCGTGCGCGATGTCCAGTCCTTTGCCGCGTCCCGCCCGGAATTGCGTCTGGTCGGTTGACACACGGCCTGCTTCGGGCTTTCTGGTCCCAACACAATTGCGCCCCGCAAGCGGGCCATGGGTCTGGAGAGAATGATGATCATTGGCGGTATGCAGGACTATGAATTGCGCGTGATGCGGCTGCTCGACCATGCCGAGCGCGAAAGCGGCACCCGTGAGATCGTCAGCCACTGGGCCGATGGCAACCAGACCCGCACCGATTGGGCCGGAATCGCCCGCGATGCCCGCCGATTGGCGAGCGCGCTCGAAGGGTTGGGCCTCAAGCCCGGCGACAGGGTCGCGACGTTGGCGATGAACCACAGCCGCCATCTGGTGACGTGGTACGGCACCATCGGCATGGGCGGGGTCATCCACACCATCAATCCGCGGCTGTTTGAAGAGCAGCTGGAATACATCGCTAACCACGCCGAGGACAAGGTGCTGTGCTATGACGCAGCCTTCCAGCCGATCATCGACAAGATGAAGGACCGCTGGACCACGATCGAGCATTACGTGTGTTTCGATCCGCCTGCAGGTTCTGCCGCGCAGGGTTTCGCGGCGCTGCTGGATACCGGGGACACAGGCTATCGCTGGCATGAGGGGTCGGAGCGCGATCCGTGCATGCTGTGCTACACGTCTGGCACCACGGGCAACCCCAAGGGCGTGCTGTACGAGCACCGCTCGACCGTGATTCACGCGCTGGCCGAGATGCAGCCTGCCGTGTTCAGCCTGTCGCCGCAATCGGTGGCGCTGCCGGTGGTGCCGATGTTCCACGCCGCCGCCTGGGGCCTGCCGTTTGCAGGGGCTGCGGCGGGCATCAAGTTCGTGTTCTCGGCGGTCAACGATCCTGCGGTGCTGTGCGATCTGATGAATGCCGAGAAGGTCACGCACTCGGCTGGGGTGCCGACCGTGTGGCTGGCGATGTTCAACCATATCGATACCACCGGCAAGAAGCCCGAGCATCTGCAGGTGGTGACCATCGGCGGATCGGCCGCACCGCGTGCGATGTGCGAGCGGATCATGAAGATGGGCGCGCGGATGAACCACGCCTGGGGCATGACCGAAACCTCGCCGATCGGCACCATGGGCGCGCCATCGCCCGATTGGGACGACCTGGATTTTGAAGCGCAATTGGACCTCGTCACCAAGCAGGGCCGGGTGCCCTTTGGCGTTGAACTGCGCGTTATCGATGAGGACGGCAACGTGCTGCCGCGCGATGGCAAGTCCAGCGGCCGGCTGCAGATCAAGGGCCCGTGGATCATCAAGCGCTACTTCAAGGCGGAGGCCGACGCGCTGACCGACGATGGCTGGTTCGACACCGGCGACGTATCGGTCATCCACCCCGATGGCGTGATGCAGATTACCGATCGTGCCAAGGACGTGATCAAGTCCGGCGGTGAATGGATCAGCTCGGTCGACCTGGAAAATGCCGCGGTCGGCGCGCCCGATGTGGCGGAAGCCGCCGCGATTGGCATGCCGCACCCGAAGTGGGACGAGCGGCCGCTGCTGCTGGTCGTGCCTAAGCCCGGCACCAACCCCAGCAAGCAGGCGATCCAGGACCATCTGGCGCAGCACGTTGCCAAATGGTGGCTGCCCGATGACATCGTTTTCGTCGATGAACTGCCGCACACCGCCACCGGCAAGCTGCTGAAGACGGCGCTGCGCGACCAGTTCAAGGACTATGTGCTGCCGACGATGGACGCCTAAACCTTGGCGTTTTAGCCAGGCGAAGCTGCCGATCCTGCCAGCAGCCCGCCATCGATGTTGAACTCGCTGCCGGTGACATAAGCCGATTCATCGGCGGCGAGCATTGCGGCGATCGCGGCCACTTCTTCCACCGTGCCGAAGCGCCTGAGCGGCGTGTCGGCGACGAATGCGGCCATGCGTTCCTCGCGGTCGGGGCCGTCCCCCAGCATCGTCTCCCACATCGGCGTGAGGATGGCGGCGGGGTGGATGGAGTTGCACCGGATCTGCCAGCCCTGCTGCGCACAATACAGCGCAACGCTTTTGCTGTGATTGCGGATCGCGGCCTTGGACGAGGCATAAGCGGCGGCCAGCGGAATGCCGACCAGACCCGAGCGTGACGAGATGTTGATGATCGATCCGGTGCCCTTGGCCTTCATGGCAGCGATGGCATAGCGGCAACCCAGGAACGTGCCGTCCAGGTTGACACGGTGTACGCTGCGCCAGTCTTCCAGGCTGGCGTGTTCGGGATCGTGCGGCACGGGGCCATGCTCGAAGCCGGTGACGCCCGCATTGTTGACTACCACGTCGGCATGGGGGACCGCGGCGAGCAACGCGTTCCAATCGGCTTCGCAGGTCACGTCCAGCGGCAGGAACCGGCAGCCGATGCGTTCGGCGGTCGCTATTCCAGCGTCCGCGTCGATGTCGGTGACGATGACCTCGCCGCCTTCCTGGTGAAATCGCTCGGCAATGGCAGCGCCAATACCGCGTGCCGCGCCGGTGACGACGCACAATTTGTTGTTCAGTTTTTGCATGATAAGTCCGATATGATCGTGGGGCGCGAAGGACGGCGTCCATCGCGCGAGGTCAGGGCTGGGTCAGCGGCGCTGCTTGATCATGTCGGTTACTCCTGTGTTGCTGCGCAGGTTAGCATCCGTGCGGCGGCAAGGCAAATCCGTCAGCGCGTTTGCGTCTTGCCCAGTGCTCCTGCCAGCGAAGCGGTGGCGCTGCCCCGGCGTGCGGGCTTGGGCTGGTCGGGCGAGGGTGCCCAGCCGCTCATGTACACGATCTCGAACCGCTCGGCGGTCTTGCCGTCAGCATCGGCTGCCTCGGCAAAGCATCGCATCGCCGCGATCAGCCCGGCCTTGCGTACAGGCGGCGGCGCGGAGGCGAGAACGTTGGACCATCCATGGCAGCGCAGGTCACGCACCAGTGCAGGCAGCGCCGAATAGCGCGCATTCAGCGTATCGCTGTCCGCCACCGGCATGGCAAAGCGCGCGCGCTGCAACAGGTCCCCTGCCGCGCGCACATCGATTTGCGGATGGATATGCGCGGCGATCCCGCGCCCGGTCGCCTCGTCTGCCGCCAGCATCGCAGCCTTCAGCCGGGGCAGGGAGCCTGCACCGATCATCGCCGCCATCATCAGCCCGTCGGGCCGCAGCGTGCGGTTGATCTGGATCAGCGCGCCGGGCAGATCGTTGACGCTGTCCAGCGTCCCGATCGCGATCACCAGGTCGAACGAGGCGGGGGCAAAGGGCAGCGCATCCTCATCGCAGACCACATCTGCGCCGCACGGCCCCGCGCAGGTGATCCGCGCGCCCCTGGCCTGCAGCGCCGCCAGCAAGGCTGCAGGCGCGTGGCCCAGCACCAGCGCATCGGCAAAGCTGCGGTTGACCCAGCCCAGGCGCTCGGCGACTTCTTCGGCCATATGTTCGGCAATGAATGCCCCGCCATGCAACGGCGCCATGCGGTGACCGCGCGCTATCGCCATTTCGCGGCGGGCAGCGGAAAACAGGCTGGGGGCGGCAGGCTGATCGGTCATCGCGGCCTTGTGCCGGGGCTCGGCGCGCGCGACAAGGGGGCATGGAGTTTGCCGCCGTCCTCAAGCCGCTGGTCGATCTGGTGCTGCCGCCGCGCTGCCCCGGTTGCGGGGTGCTGGTCGAGGACGATCTGCAGTTCTGCGCCACCTGCTGGAATACGCTGCGCTTTATCAGCGAACCTGCGTGCACGGCCTGCGGCAAACCTTTTGCGCAAGGCCGTGACGCAGACCTGGTGTGTGCCGAATGCCTGGCGAGGCCGCCGGCGCACGACGGGATCAAGGCGGCGGTGCTGTATGATGACCTGTCACGCTCGATCGTGCTGCGCTTGAAGCATGGCGGCAAAATCGGCCTGGCGCGGCTGATCGCACGGCATCTTGAGCGCCACCTGCCGACTGACGCCGATGACATCGTGCTGGTGCCCGTGCCGCTGCACCGGTGGCGGCTGTGGCAGCGCGGGTTCAACCAGTCGATCTTGATCGCCCGCGCATTGGCCAAACGGCGGGGCCTGCGGATGGAAACCGGCGTGCTGCGCCGCATCCGTGCCACCCCGCCGCTCAAGGGCATGACCCGCAAGCAACGCTCCGTCGCGGTGCGCGGCGTTTTCGACATCCCTGCTGACCAGCGCAGCCGCATCGCCGGGCGGCACGTGCTGCTGGTTGACGATGTCTATACCACAGGGGCCACCGCCAATGCCTGTGTGCGGCTGTTGAAAAAGGCAGGCGCTGCCCGCGTCACCATCTTTTGTTGGGCACGCGTGCTGCGCGAAGGCGATGAGGCCGATGCGCCATAGCCAGCGTGAGGCTTGAAAGGTTGCATTTCTGCGCGATTGGCCCAATTATGGGGATGAGGACGACACTATGCCCAGGATCGAAATCTACACCAAGTTCACCTGCCCGTATTGCTACAGGGCCAAGTCCCTGCTGCAGGCAAAGGGCGTGGACTATGAAGAGGTCGAGATATCGATGGGCGGCGACCTGCGCGCGGAGATGATCCGCAGGGCAGGGGGCCGGATGACGGTCCCGCAGATATTCATCGATGGCGCGCATGTCGGCGGATCGGATGACCTCGCCGCGCTTGACCGGGCCGGCAAGCTCGACCCGATGCTGGGCCTTTGAGCCCCATGAAAATCGCGATATTGCAGATGAATGCCGGCTTCGACCCGGCGGTCAACGCTGCCGTTTTGACCGAAGCGGTGGCACAGGCCAGGGCCGGTAGCGCCGACATGCTGTTCACGCCGGAAATGTCGAACATGCTCGACCGCAACCGGGCGCGCGCGGCCGACGCCATCCGCACCCAAGGCGAGGACAGCGTGTTGGCGGCGGTTCGCGCCGCCGCGGCGGATGCCGGCATCTGGGTGCATCTGGGGTCGCTGGCGGTCCGCGGCGATGCAGCGGGCGACAAATGGCGCAACCGCGCCTTCGTGATCGCGCCCGATGGTCGGATTGCCGCGCGCTATGACAAGATTCACCTGTTCGATGTCGATCTGGCATCGGGCGAAAGCTGGCGCGAGTCGTCCGTATACGGCGGCGGCGACCAGGCGGTGGCGGTGCGGCTGCCACATGCCGTGCTTGGCCTGTCCATCTGCTATGATATCCGCTTTCCTGCAGTCTATGCTGCGCTCAGCCGGGCAGGGGCGGATATCGTTGCGGTTCCCGCTGCCTTTACGGTGCCCACAGGCGCAGCGCACTGGCACGTGCTGCTGCGCGCCCGCGCAATCGAAAGCGCGTGCTTCGTAGTCGCTGCGGCACAGACGGGCACCCACGCCGACGGGCGCAGCACCTATGGGCACAGCCTGGTGGTCGATCCCTGGGGCGAAATCCTGCTCGATATGGGCGAAGCGCCGGGCATGGCGTTCGCCGACCTGCCGCTGGAGCGAGTTGCCGAAGTGCGCGCACGCGTGCCGGTGATCGCCAATCGGCGGCAGGTGGCAGAGGCGGTGGTCGCATGATCGTGTTCGACCTGAAGTGCGCGAACGACCATGTCTTCGAGGTCTGGTTCGGTTCCAGCGCGGCCTTTGAAGACCAGCGCGCGCGCGGACTGGTCGCCTGCGCCTATTGCGGATCGACCGATGTCGCCAAGGCGGTGATGGCCCCGCGCCTCAACGCCAAGGGCAACCAGCGCTCGTCAGCAGCACCTGTGGCGAGTGAACCCGACAGCGTGCAGTCCGTTAGTTCTCCGCCCGTCGAGGTCAGCAACGCCGCCGCGCCAGCACAGGCCGCCGCTCCAATAGATATCGAAAAGGCGCGGGCTGTGCTTCAGGTGCTGGCCAAGGCGCAGGCGCAAATGCTCAGCCAGTCCACCTGGGTCGGCAGGGATTTCGCCGAAACCGCGCGGGCCATGCATTATGGCGAAGAAGACCACGCACCAATCCACGGCGAAGCTGCGCCCGATGAGGCTGCCGCACTGATCGAGGAAGGCGTGGGCGTGGCCCCATTGCCGTTTCCGGTCATCCCGCCCGAAGCGCAGAACTGACCCGCGGGCCGACGGCCAAGCTAAGGCTTCAACCCCAATCGGCATTGCCTTGGCCGATGGCGGTGGCTAAACACCACGCCACCGCGCCCGTAGCTCAGCAGGATAGAGCATCAGATTCCTAATCTGGGGGCCACAGGTTCGAATCCTGTCGGGCGCACCATTCTCCTTCTTCGATGGGCGGTTATCCCCTTAGACACGCAGAACGCGCGGTGGTGAGGGGCTTCATCAATAAGCTCATCAACACAGCACAGTTCCCCCCGAGGACAGACGAAAACACCACAGCCGCGCTCATGACCTTGGCAACTTATCATGCATCATAATTGATCAAAGGCCGTTGCTATAAATTTTCACTATGCACCACAGATGATGGATCGTTCGGGTATCTCGTGCATTTAATGCCAGAATGCCGCCTGCGCTTGTCGGTACCAAGATCAGGATTTTTGATGCCCTTGCGGATTCATGTGGTGGCTGGCGTTTTGATGGCCGCTCCGTGCTGGATGTCTACAGCCTCCGCGACACAAAGCGTGGATAACGAAGCGCGGCAATCTGCCGACACGCAAGGCCTCCCTGTGCAATCCGGGCAGGAGCCCATCGTCAGCGACGAAGAATTTGACGCGACAATTCCTGCTATCGATGAAAACCCCAACGCGCCGATGGGGTCGATCGAAGAGTGGGATGTGCAGCAACAGCGGCTCGAGCGGGATGCATCGTCCGCGCCGGGTTCCGTTTCCGGCGGCCCGGGCCTGCCGGGCGAAACTCTGTCAGACCCGCTGGTCGACGATCCGGAGATCAACACGCCGCTGGGACCGATCGGGAGCTTCGACGTCGAGCCCTTCGATGAGAGCCAATATACCGAGGCGGCGGACGACGAAGCTGCAAAGGCCGTGCGGTATTCCTATCGCATTGATGGCCTGTCTCCGCGGCCCAGCGCTGCGTCGACCGTGGGGACGCAAGCTGCGACAAAATCCGTCGATCCCGCCGACATCCACGCGCGCTTCGATGAGCTGTCGGCGCTTGGCAATGGTGACGGCCGCGCCTCCAATGGCGCGATGGTTTCCGCGCGCATGCTGGAAGACCAGCAGCTGCTCGCCGACCTGCTGATCGGCCAGTGCTTTTTCGACGCGACCGTCAATGGTGCGATCGAGCTGCCCGAGAATGGCACGGGGCCGATGGTGGTCGTCCTGACGGCATCGCCCGGGCCATGCTATCGGTTCGAAACGATCACGTTTTCGGCGCCATCCGTGCTTCCTGAAGACCTCATTACGCGCAGCTTCGTTCCGGCGATCGGCGAACCCATCGATACCGACCGCGTGCTGGCGGCAGAAGCCAATATTGCCGTAGTCCTGCCCCAGCGCGGCTATCCGTTCGCGCAAGTTGGGCAGCGCGACATATTGCTCGATCCTGAAACACGGTCCGCAGATTACACCCTGCCGGTAACGCCCGGAGCGCGCAGCAGCTTTGGCGATATCGTCACCACCGGCACCGATGTGTTCGACGCCGAGCATATCGCCACGCTTGCCCGGTTCGACAAAGGCGACCTTTACGACAGCCGTCTGGTGGATGACCTGCGCAAGGCCCTGGTTGCAACCGGCCTGTATGCGGTGGTCGCGGTGAAGCCGGAGCCGTCGGGTGTGCCGGGTCCTGATGGTACCGAATACGCGCTTGTTGCCGTCGAGCAGGAGGCCGGCCCGGCGCGCACGCTGGCCGCCAACGCAGGCTATGGCACCGGCCAAGGCATCCGCGCGCAGGGCAGCTGGACGCACCGCAACCTGTTCCCGCCCGAAGGCGCGCTGATCGCCAGCATGGTTGCAGGGACACAGGAACAGGGCGCTTCGGCGACCTTCCGCCGCTCCAACGCGGGCCGCAGGGACCGCGCGGTGGAACTCAGCCTTTCGGCCCTGCGCAGCGACTTCGCAGCGTATGAATCGTTTACCGGCAGGCTGGCGGGGCGCATTTCATACTACAGCACGCCGATCTGGCAGAAGCCGGTGACCTATAGCTACGGCTTCGAATTGCTGGGCACCAACGAGCAGGATTACAATTTCACCCTCGGCCAGCGTGACCGCAGAACCTATTATGTCGCGGCGCTGCCCGGCCAGATCACCTGGGACAAATCGAACGACCTGCTCGATCCGACGCGCGGCTTCCGGCTGTCGGCGCAAGTGTCGCCAGAGGCGTCGCTGGGCAGCGGCACGTTGATCTATGGCCGCGGCCTGCTTGAGGCCACCGCCTATTACCCGTTCGGTGACAGCATCGTGCTCGCCGGGCGCACCCGCGTCGGATCGATCATGGGCGCGGATCGCGAAGACATCGCGCCATCGCGCCGATATTACGCGGGCGGCGGCGGCTCAGTGCGCGGCTTCGGCTATCAGGAGCTGGGGCCGAAAGACCCGGATAACCGGCCTATCGGCGGACGCAGCCTTGTCGAGGCGGCTGCCGAGGTGCGCTACCGCTTCGGCAATTACGGTGCCGTTGCCTTTGTCGATGCAGGCCAGGTTTCGACCAGCTCTACCCCCGGCTTTGACGATCTGCGTTTTGGCGTCGGTCTGGGCGGGCGTTTCTACACCAACTTCGGCCCGATGCGGCTGGATGTCGCGACCCCGATAGGCCGCCGTCCGGGTGAATCGCGCGTCTCAATCTATATCTCCATCGGGCAGGCCTTCTGATGGCCGACCCTGTCGCGACGCCGGAAGAGCCCGAGATCGTTCAACCTGAAGTCCTTGCCACTAAGCCATCGTGGCCGCGCAGGATCGCCATTGGCGTTGCCCTGCTGCTGGGCGTTGTGATCGTGGTGCTGGCGGCAGGCTATCTGTGGCTGGACAGCTCCAGCGGCAAGCGCTTCGTCGCCAAGCAGATCGGCGCAATGGAGTTCGAAAACGGGCTGGTTATCGACGTCGGTGCGATCGAAGGATCGCTCTACGGCAAGATGCAGTTGCGCGACATGAAGCTGCGCGATCCCAAGGGCGTGTTCGCCTCGTCGCCTTTGGTCGAGGTCGACTGGCGGCCCTTCGCGTTTATCAATAGCCATGTCGATGTCCGCTCGCTGGTGGTGCCGCAGATGCGCGTACGACGCCTTCCCGCGTTCAACGAAACCCCGGTCACCGACGAACCGCTGCTGCCCGATCTCGACATCGACATCGCAGACATGCAACTGCGCCGCATCGATTTCGATCCGGCGGTCACCGGGCAGCGCCACAGGGCATCGATGACGGGCAAGGTGCATATTGCGGATCGCACGGCGGTGGTCACCGCCCGTGCCGCAACCATGGCAGGCGAAGGTTTTGCAGGCGGCGAGACGATGGTGCTGGACATGCGCGCCGTGCCGGAAACCAACACACTCGACCTGACCTTCGACCTTAACGCCCCAGCACAGGGGCTGGTCGCCGGCCTGACCGGGATCGAAGAGCCGATGCAGCTTGCCGTGCGCGGCAAAGGCGATTGGGACGCATGGAATGGCGCGCTGACGGGCCGTGTCGGCGGCCAATCGCTCGCCGACCTTGCGCTCACTGCGCGCAATGGCACCTTCACCGTACGCGGCGATGTGCGCCCGGGTCTGCTGCTGGCCAACCAGGCGCGCAATATGTTCGAGCCGGTAACGACGGTGAACGTCACCACCACCGCCAACGACCGCAGCTTCGATGTCGACGCGCGTATCGGCAATTCAAGCTTCGCGCTGCGCGCCGATGGCGTCATCGATTTGGCCGAAAGCCAGATGCGCGATCTGGCAATCGGCTTCCAGCTGCTGCAGCCATCCACCATCGCCGAGAACCTCAGCGGCAGCGGCATCAATGCCGCGCTGACATTGAACGGCGCGTTCTCCTCGCCGCAAATTGCCTATGAGCTGACCGCCGCGCGTCTGGGCTTCGCCGCAACCAGCGTCATCGGCCTGCGCGCCAGCGGTGCCGCAAGGCTCGACAAGGACGGCTGGCTTATCCCGGTCAGCGCGCGCGCCCAGCGGATTGCAGGGTTGAACGCGGCTGCAGGCGATCTGCTCAACAACGTGCGGATAGACGGCGACCTGGCCTTTTCCAACGCGCGGCTGATGTCGGACAATATGAAGGTGCGCTCTGACCGCATCAACGCCACCGCCATCATCCTGGCTGACCTCAACACCGGACTTTACACCGGCGCGCTCAATGGCCGCGTGAACGGGTACCGCGTCGAAAGCGTCGGCATCTTCAACGTGGATACCAATGTCGATCTTGAAACCACGGCTGCAGGCGGGTTCCGTCTGGCAGGCAAGGTCCGCGCGCGGTCCAGCCAGATATTGAACGATGGCCTGCGCGAATTCCTGGGCGGCAATTCGCTGATCAACGCGGATGTCAGCTATGGCAGCGATGGCATCGGGCGGATCAACCGCCTGACGGTGGCTGCACCATCGTTCCGGCTGTCGAATGGCAGCGGATCGTATAGCGCCGATGGCCAGATCCGGTTCGATGCACGCGGCGCGTCCGATCAATACGGGCCGCTTGCGGTTAACGTCACCGGCACCGTGGCGCGTCCTGTCGCGAAGATCGCCGCGGCACGTCCGGGCCTGGGGGTCGGCATGGCCAACGTGATCGCCACGATTACCGGCGATGGCGCAGGCTACGCGGTCACCGGCAGTGGCGAAACCGATTATGGGCCGTTCCTTGCGGACGTGAATATTATGCTGGGTAATGGGCCGCTGGTCGTCGCCGTGAACGAAGGCACGCGCTTTGCCGATATCGGCATCACCGGGCGCATTGCCCAAACCAATGCCGGGCCCTTTGCTGGCCAGCTGCTCGCCAACGGCGCAGGCGTCAACGGCAAGGTCGATCTGTCAGCGCAGGGAGCTTTCCAGCGTGCGCTCATCGCCTTGAACGCCACCGATGCGCGCCTACCGGGGCCGGCGAACCTCACCATAGGCCGCGCGATCATCGCCGCCGACCTGGTGCTGGCCGAAACGCCGCAGCTTGTGGCCGATGTGCAGGTCGCCGATGCGCGCATGGGTCAATTGCAGATTGCCGCAGCCCGCAGCAAGATCGACTACCGCGGCGGCCGTGGCACTGCCAAGGTCATGGCGGAAGGCCGCAACGGCTTCCCGTTCCGCATCGCCGCCAACGCCAAGTTGCAGCCCGATCTGTGGCGCGTCGCACTCAGCGGCCGCGCCAATGGCATCGATTTCAAGACGCGCAATCCGGCCAGGATCGTGCCCGAAAGCGCGCAATACCGCCTGATGCCGACGACCATCGATTTGTCGCAGGGCACGATACAGCTGGCCGGAGCCTATGGCGCGGGGATGACCATCGAATCGCGGCTGACTAACGTCAATCTGGCGTTGATCAATCCTATCATGCCGGGGCTGGGAATTGGCGGCACGGCAAGCGGCAGCCTCGATTTCCGGCAGCCAAATGCGACGGCGTTCCCGCAGGCCGACGCGCGGCTGAAGATTGACGATTTCACTCGAACCAGCCTCGCTTCGGTGTCGCAGCCGGTGGATATTAGCCTGGTGGGCCGCCTGCAGCCCGATGGCGGCAACGCGCGCGCAATCGTGCGGCGGCGCGGCGCGGTGATCGGGCGGCTGCAGGTCGATCTGACGCCGCTGGCGCCGGGAGCCGGCAGCTGGACGACGCGGCTTATGGCAGCGCCGCTCAGTGGCGGCCTTCGCTACAACGGTCCTGCCGACACGCTGTTTTCACTGGCAGCATTGCCCGATCAAAGCCTGACTGGTGCGATCGGAGTGGCCGCAGATTTTTCCGGCCGGGTTCAGCAGCCGCAGCTCGCCGGGCTCGTGCGCGCGAACAACCTGACGTATGAAAACCAGCAATACGGCACCCGGCTGACCAATCTGAAGCTGCGCGGCAGTTTTACCGGGGACCGTTTGAACGTCGAGCAGCTAACCGCCAGGGCGGGCAGGGGGACGATCAGCGGCTCCGGCTTCGTGTCACTGAGCTCTGCCGAAGGCTTTCCCATCCAGCTGGCGCTCGATCTCGACAATGCACGGTTGGCCGATGGCGGCGACCTGGCAGCGACCGCGTCCGGCCAGCTGCGTATCGTCAACAGTGCGTCGCAGCCCGCGACGATTTCAGGTACCATCCGCTTGCCCGAAACGCGCTATCGCATCGTGCGACAGGGCTCTGCGCAGGTTGCCAAGTTGACCGGCGTGCGCCGCCGTCCTGCGCTTGGGCGAGCCCGCATCACCGGCAATCCTGAACCCATTTCTGGCGTGCCGAGCGACTGGCGATTGGATGTCAGGGTCGTGGCCGACAATCAGGTCTATGTCTCGGGCATGGGGCTGGATTCAGAATGGTCAGCCGATATCCGCATCGGCGGCACGTCGGGTAACCCGCGCATCACAGGAGGCATCGATCTGGTGCGCGGCACGCTGGGCTTTGCCGGGCGCTCGTTCGATCTGGAGGAAGGGCGCCTGCGCTTCGATGGCGGCAGCGCCACCAACCCGGTCATCACCATGCGCGCCAGCGGCGAGGCGGACGATGTAACGATCAACATCAACGTGACCGGCACCGGCGAGAACCCGGATATCGCGTTCTCGTCGACCCCTGCGCTGCCGCAGGACGAAATCATGGCGCGCATCCTGTTCGGCAATTCGATCGGTGAACTCTCGCCGATCCAGGCGGTGCAGCTGGCAGCCTCGCTCAACAGCCTGCGCGGCGGCAGTGGCGGGCTCAACCCGTTGGGCGTGCTGCAGTCCGCAGCAGGCGTCGATCGCCTGCGCATTCTGGGTGCGGATGAAGACACCGGGCGCGGCACGTCGCTCGCGGTCGGGCAGTACATCTCGAACGATGTGTACGTAGAAATCATCACCGACACGCGCGGCTTTACAGCGACGCAGATCGAGATCAGCCTGAGCAAGGCTCTGTCGGTGCTCAGCCAGGTCGGCAGCTTCGGCGGGTCGAACGTCAACGTCCAGTACCGGAAGGATTATTGATGCGCGGTGCGGCGTTGCTTCTTGTCGGTCCCCTGCTGATGCTGGTTCCAGGCTGCAGTGCAGAGCCTGACTTCGACACCAGGTTCGACCAGCGCTCGCGCGAACTGGCAGACAAGGCACGGCGGATCGAGGCCGATGCGAACGCACAGCTGGCCGCAGCGCGCGAGGCGGAGAAGGCTGAAGCTGAACGCAATGGCACGGCGGCCGTGGCCGGACGATGACCGAGGTCGATCCGCTCAGGCCGCCCGTTGCGATCGATACCGTCCACCAGGCACCTGCGGCGATTGCCGAGGAACTGGCGCAGTCGACCCCGGGAGGCACGGCCCTTTCCCCATTGCAGATTCCGAAGGCGGCGTGGTGGGCCATCGCCAAGCGCGTCTATGTGATGAACGACTTTCACAACCTCGCGCTTTTGGCGGCCGGGGTGGCGTTCTTCGCGTTTCTGGCGTTTGTCCCGCTGATCGCGGTGATCGTGCTACTGTACGGGTTGATCGCCGATCCCGCAACGGTCGCCGGCAGCCTCGACATGCTGGCGGGCGTTGTCCCCGGCGAAGTTCTGACGATCTTGCGCGAGCAACTGCTGCAGATCGTCACGGCAAATACCGCGCAGCAGGGCCTCGGCTTGGTCGTTGCGCTGCTGTTTTCAACCTATGGCGCGATGCGTGCTGCTACCGCGATGATGCGTGCGCTCAACATCATTTATGAAGAGCACGAGACGCGGGGGTTTTTCACCACGACTTGGATTGCGGTGGCAATCACGCTGGGCATGGCAGGGATCGCCGTCGTCGGCCTCGTGTCGGTGTCGCTCTTCGCCTACGCGCGCACGTTCCTTGCGCCCTATATCGGCAGCGGCGCGCTGATGCTGGTGCAGAGCATGACGTGGGGCGTCGCAGCGGTCCTTGTCAGCGCCACATTTGCGATCTTCTTTCGCTACGCGCCTGATCGGCGCGCCGCGAAATGGCGCTGGCTGACGCTGGGATCGGTCGCGTCCACCGTCTTGTGGTTGCTGATCACGATAGGCTTCGGCTTCTATGCCTCGAACTTCGGCAACTACAATGCGACCTACGGATCGCTTGCGACCATCGTGATTTTCCAGATGTGGCTGTTCCTGTCGGCCTATGCGGTGTTGATCGGCGCGGAGATCAATGCCGAAACCGAACGCCAGACGTTTCGCGATTCCACCATCGGTACCGATCGGCCGATCGGCCAGCGCGGCGCGGTGCTGGCCGATACGGTCGCGCTGGATGACGCAACCCGCGCGATCCTGGACAAGCGATTGCGGCGGCAGGCTGGCCGGGTTGCACCGCCTGCGTCCTGACGCCCTTCATTGCCAAAGAAGCCTCGCTCCACACCGCCGCTTGTTCCCGCTGGCACCCATGATAGCATCGCGCTTCCCCACCAAGGCGGCATCACATGGGCTCCGATTCTCCACCCGGCAAGATCATCGACCAGATCATCCACACCACCGCGAGCGACGGAAAGGCGATCTGCATTCGCTCGATCCGCAATTCCGATGCAGAGCAGATGCGCGCGGGAATAGCCCAGTTGTCCACGCAGTCGCGCTATCTGCGGTTCTTTTCGGTCCAGCCGATGCCATCGGACACTGTCATCGAACGGCTGGTCGATGCGGACGGCCATGAGCATATCGCCTGGGGCGCGATCCACATGGACGGGGCCGATAATCCCGCCATCGGAGCGGTGCATGCGATCCGCAGCGAAGAGCGCGATGGGATCGGGGAATTCTCGGTGGCGATCATCGATGACTATCAAGGCATCGGCATAGGCCGGATGCTGACGGCGGTGCTGCTGATCAACTGCCAGATCGAAGGCATGGAAATGCTCGACATCCAGACGCTGGCCGAGAACCAGGCGGCAATCGGTTTCATCCGATCGATCGGCGGCGAACTGCGCCAGTGGGACAGCGGCGTCCAGGACTATGTACTGGCCGTGAAACCGGCGCTGGACGCTATTCGGCAGACCAGCGATCTTCAGGGGATGAAGGACATCTTCGAGGTCTTCGGACGCTATCTTTAACGCTTGTCTGGTTCACTGGCGCGTTCGCCCATTGTCTCTCCCAAAACCACCGGTCTTTCCGGCTTCCACTCCGGGTTGAAGGCGATGGTATCGCGCTGAAACAGCATGATGACCGTTGATCCCAGCAGAAAGCGGCCCATTTCCGCGCCTTTGGCCAACACGATTTGCTGGTCGGAGTAATCCCAATGCGATGGTACGCCGGTGCGCCTGGGGTTGACCACCCCATGCCACGCGGTCGCCATGCTGCCGACAATCGTCGCGCCCACCAGCACCATCACGAAAGGGCCATGCTGCGGCGATTCGAAGACGCACACGACGCGTTCATTACGCGCAAACAGGTTAGGGACGCCGCGGGCTGTGACAGGGTTTACCGAATACAGCGATCCTGGAACGTAGATCATCCGCATCAGCCTGCCCTCGCAGGGCATATGCAGCCGGTGATAATCCCTGGGAGAGAGGTACAGGTTGGCAAAGCTGCCATGCCGGAACAGATCGGCCAGCGCGCCGTCACCGCCGACCAGATCCGTAATGGTGTAGCGGTGCCCCTTGGCCTGCACAATGTTGTGATCGTCGATGCCACCCAGCTGGCTGATCGCTCCATCGACCGGACATACAAACTCGGCCGCCGCTATCGGCCGCGCACCGGGCTTCAACGGGCGCGTGAAAAAATCGTTGAAAGTGGCATAGCTCGCTATGTCGGGATTGGCCGCTTCGCTCATATCCACCTGGTAGCGGTGGACGAACCAGCGGATCAGGCGCGTCGTCACCGCACCACCGCGTGCCGCAGCCACGCGTCCGGCAAGCTCCGTCAGCAGCCGCTTGGGCAAACCGTGTTGCAGCAGAATTTTCAGGCGATCAGACATTCGGTCCCATGCAGTGCTTAATCGTAACGGTCTATGACAATACGTATCAGTGCAGCCTTGTCGAACACCATGAACGCCGTTCGGCCCTGATGGATGCGGCGTTGGCGCTTCCATGGGTCAAGAGGCGGCAACGCTCCACGATCCGATGTCCGGTTTTCGCAGCTGCACCGAACTTACGGGCACCTGGGGAACGCATCATTTTTCCAGCACCGGGCTATCCCCATGGGTGTCCCTGGCAAAATGTCTGGAAGTGTCTGCGACATTAATCCGCGCAGGTGTGCGCGCGGTTGGCGGCTCCCACTGAAACAAGGTTTGATCGCCCAAGGCAATCGAGGCTTTCCTCTCACGCCTCTGCCATGCTGCCTGTATCAGGGAGAATGTAATTGTCGGCGAAATTTGCGCCATTGTAATGAACGCAAGCGCGGTCATTGCCGACCCAATGTCCGCGAACGACCCTTTTTTCAGCATGTAACCAATGAGATTTGGACGCTCGAGATTGTACGCATGGAGCTGTGCAATCGATTTTACCGCATTTGCAGATCGCCGCTGGCTGACAATCCCTGATGCTGCCGAGAGTCTGGAAAGACGGTCAAGTTGCGCAACCACCGTCGTGCGATCATCGAGCAACCGAGAATGCTGCCCCGCCATGCGGACATCGATCAAGGGCTGTCTGATGACCAGACAACGGCCGTGCATGGCGATCCTGGCATACAGGTCCATGTCCTCGAAATAATCGGTTCTGGCCTGATAGCCGCCAGCGGCGACAAAGGCCGCGCGGCGGACCATGATGGATGGGTGACACAACGGAAAGTCGGTCATCAAACAGCGATCTGCAGTGGCAGTCGACAAGAGTTTGCCGGTCCGATTGATCAACCGAAACGTGGAGCCAACCAGAGCGGCATCCGGATATGCGCACAAGACGGCATATTGCTGTGCCAGCCGATCTGGATGGGCGACATCATCCGCATCCATTCGGGCAACAATGTCAGCTTCGGTCATGGCCATAGCTGCATTGGAACTGCCCACCGGCCCCAATCGCTGCTTTCCCCGCGCCAGCCGGATCCTGCTGTCCCGCATCGACCAGGACTTTGCACACTCATAAGACCCATCGGTGGAATGATCGTCGTAAATGCAAAGCTCAAAGTCCGCCTTGGTTTGCCCGACGATACTTTGAATGGCCGCATCCAGAAACGGCATTGCATTGAATTGCGGCATCACCACCGCTACAGTCGAAGAAAGTGACTGGTTTGCCGACCCGCCGTCAAGAACAGTTCCACTGGCCATGGGCCTTACCAACTCGCCTTCCGTTGCTGTCGACAGTTGACGCTACAGAGGAATGCGACGCGGGATGCAACCGCTTTCCGCTCACGCCGATCAGAAGGAGCCGCAGGCGATTGGCTTTGACCTCTTTTCCGGGCTCTACTACCGATTGCCCGTTTGCATGCCATAGCGAGTTGATGCCCGCCCATACTCCAACCATGGATTGAGATGGGCACGGGCCATCGCATCTGGCAGGCCCCGATGGAGAAGAGACGCAAAAAATGACAGGTGCGCCCGCTTCAACCGCGCTTGCAGTTGCAAACCCGCTGTGGAGGCGGGCGCTACATCTGTGGGAACTGATCGGCTTTGCAGCCGGACCGGCAAAGCGCGCGTTCCACCGTTCAATCGTGCTGAGCATTTTTGCAGCAAGCGCCGAGATCGGCTCTTTGTTCCTGATCCAGCGCGCCGCATCGTTTGTTGTATCCGCCCCCAGCACGGATGGCGTTCCGCTCGTGGTTCCGGCGCTCTTGTGCACTATGATGCTCAGCGCATGGCTCCGCATGATCGGCCAGCGTTCGCTTGTAAAAACCCAATATGCCATCAGCACCTCTTTGAGCGTGCTGGCATTCTCACGTCTTCAAAAGCAGGATTATGCCAGCTACCTGGAAACGGGGGCGTCGCGCGCGTTTGCGGCATTCGAAGAGCTGCATATCGTCTGCTACAATGCGCTCGTTCCCTTCATCGGTGCAGTGATTTCGCTGGGCACGACGGTGCTGATCGTCGCTGTGCTGACCTTGCTTTACCCATTGGCGGGGGCGGCGATAGTGGGTGCAGCCTTGCTGTTTCTCGCAATGGCGCTCCGGTTTCGGCGCATGGCTTCGCTCGATGATGCCGTGCCCGAACTCAGCCGCCGTCGTGCCCGCCTGATCTACGAGGCACGAAGCGCCTTTCGCGACATCTGCCTCGTCAACGGCCAGGAACGGATGATCGCCGATTTCTACGAAATCGAACGCGCATTCCGCGGTCGACTTGCCCAAACGGTCATCGCCGGACAGGCGGCGCGCTCTGAAATCGAACTTGCCGGTCTGGCGCTATGCCTGTTGGCGGTTCTGGCTTTCCCGCTATTGGGTGTGGAAAGTCGCGCGCTACTGCCGGCGCTGAGTGTTCTCGGCTTGGCCGGGCTGCGCCTGCTCCCTCACCTGGCAGCAATGCGGTCTGCCGCCAGCCAGATCGCAATCCATGGTGAGATCACGACCGCAATGCGCCATCTGCTGGAACCGCAGCAGCTTGAAGCGAATGCGGCCGCGCCCCAGCAGGTCCAGCTCAGTCGTGCCGTAACCCTGTCCGGTGTCCGAATGGTACGACCCGACCGGACGGACACGCTAGCCGGTCTTGACCTGACCATTCCCTCTGGCGCGCGCATTGGCATTGTCGGTCCCAGCGGGTCCGGCAAGTCGACCTTGCTCGACATTCTATGCGGCCTCACGCCCCCCACCGATGGCCGGGTGGAGGTGGATGGCCAAGCCATCACCCCGGCCAATGCGGCCGTGTGGCGCGAGCGCATCGGGGTTGTCAGCCAGAATGTCCTGCTGGTGGGCAACAAGCTGCGTGAGGCGATCTGCTACCCCGAAATGCCCGCCACCGCAGACGATGGTCGGCTGATGGACGCGATCAGGCAAACTGGGCTTGCCGATTTCGTCGCCTCCTTGCCGCAGGGACTGGAGACGCCGTTGGGAGAGGCTATGTCGCACGTGTCTGGCGGCCAAAGGCAGCGTCTCGCGCTGGCCCATGCGCTGTACCGTGCACGCGATCTGTTGGTGCTGGACGAACCGACCAGCCAGCTCGATCTGGAAAGCGAAGCTGTCATCAGGACCTGCCTCAACCAGCTGCCCCCTCAGATCGCCATCGTCCTGGTTACCCACCGCACCGCGTTGCTGGACTGCTGCAACAGCGTCTTCCGGCTGGAAGACGGCAAGCTCAGGCCGGTCGATCCGACAATCTGACGTTCGGCGCGCTATCGAGCTGATCGAAGCCGGTAAACGCCTTGCACCGGGCAGCCAGATCGCTGGCAAGCTGAAGGTGGCGATCAGGGTTGGCGGGGGGGGATGCGAAGTCATAGTCGCATCGGCCACGGACAAACTGGTCGCTCGCGCAGCTGTGCATCAGCAGCGCGACATCGGCTATGCGCCGCGCCGGTTTTGGCGGATGCACAAGCAATACCGGCGTACCGATCGCCAGGCAGGGCTGGGCGGCATGGATTCGGGTTGTCACCACCGCAGCGGCTCCCGCATACAGGTCGAGCAATTGCTCGACTGCCTGCTCCTGCTGCTGCTGATCCATCACATCGCCACCAAGATGGGTGATGCAGATGATTTCCCTTCCGGCCGCCATCCCCCGAAGCGCAGCAAGCTCTTGCGGTGCTAGGTCACAGGCGACCAGATATTCGCCGCGCTTCTCAGTGCGATCATGCCTTAGCGTTAGCGTAAGGCATCCGGAATGATAGGCTGGGATACCCTTTGCCATCAGGACCTCACAGCTGACCAGATCGCGCGCGCCGACCGGTCCGTGGCGTCGCAGGAATTCCGCGCCTTCTCCGGAGAGCATCCGGTCCCGGCTCGATATGATCCACTTGCGAATCCTGGCTGGACGCGTTTCGACAAAGTGCATCGACACCAGCAGCGGATCGATCGACGGATGGGGCGGCCACTGGCGGGCGTCGTGCATGAACCATCCGTTCATGATCAGCTTGATCGGACCGTCATGCTGAGCGGTCGAAAGCCGCTCCCGCTCAATCAACCCATCGACCCTCGGCATAAACCGTCGCGCCGCGCGCGACTGCATGACATCGCCAAGATTTTCTATTCCGGGGTAGGACATCAGCCCATAAGCGGTAACGGTCATGCGCCCTCTTGCTGTAATCTGTGCATGAAGCTGCCGGGGTGAGCAGGCTCTGTCTTCCGGCTGGAAATCACGAAATTGTACATGTGCAGCGCGCGCGTAGCAGGCGTGACATAGGTGTCCAGCGACTTTGCAGGATCGAAGATCCAGTCCGCATCATGCCAGTGCCATGGGTACAGCACGTCCGATGGCATGACCTGATCCATCAGCCCATTGCGCTGCGCCAGCGCCTTCAGCGCCATCGGCCCTGCGACACCCCATGGCATGTCGCCGATGCTGATATGGCCTTGCCTGAATTTGCGCCAATAGGCACGTATCCGGTCCCGCCGCCGCATCCAATCAGGGATGAACGGGTCCTCGAAGAGGCGGAGTACGGGATCGATGATCGGCGAATTGGCAGGCAGATACAGCACGCCGGCCCCCAGATGGCCTGGCTCGCAATAGGCGAAATAGTGCTGGTCGGGCCTGACATGCAAAGGCTTGACCAGATATGCATCGGCATCGAGCCACAGCCCCAGCGACCGGCGCATGATCTCGAAACGGAACCGGTCCGAAAAAAGCGCGACGCTGCCGCTGCTGTGCCGGATGATTGTCTCGCGAGGCAGCACGCTTGCCGCATCGGCCAGTTCGACGCCCTCGGGAACGCCGGGGAGTTCGTCATAGGCATACAGGACCAGCCGGTGCCCCTGCCGCAAGACGGAACGCATGCAGGCACGCTCCACCGCGCTCAAACCCGGTCCGATCCACAACATGACGCATGTCGGTAGCTGCATCGTTCGGTGATGGGGTCGCGCGCCTTGCCGGTCAAGCGCTTCCAGTAGATCGGTTATTGCAACCGGGTGATGGTGTAGCCGCGCGCCTGGAGCAGCGCCTGCACACTGTCGTCTCCGGCTAGGTGCGCAGCGCCGACTGCGACGAAGGGGCGGGCGCCGATGGCGAGCATGTCGGCGATCTGGCCCGCCCAGTCGCGATTGCGGCGCACCAGGATCTGCTCGCGGATTTGCGGGCGCTGCAACAGGCCGCGGTTGGCGGCAGCGGCCAGCCGGTCGCTGTCGCCTTGCAGCCAGGCGGTCACCATCTCGCGATAGGCTGCAGGCGCATTGTCGGCATCGGCGATGACGCTGGCCAGCATCGCGCGCTGGTCGGCCTCGGGCAGTTCATCGAAATAAGTGAACTGCCGCGCCGGGGTTTCCAGGCCGATCACCGGCTTGTCGCGCTGGTTGTAGCGCTTGCCCAGCACGCGCTCGACGCCTGCTTCGCGCACCATGTCCAGGTTCGATGTCGCCGCGCCTGCCAAAGTGATGGCGGCGGCCCAGCTTTCCAGCGTCGCAAACCGCGCCGGATCGAGCCGTCCCTTGGTGCGCAGCGCTTCGCCGGCATCGCGCAGCTCCGGCGGCAGGCGTTCGGCCAGTGGCGGCTGCCCCGGACTGTTGCCGATTTCCTGAAAGGTGCGGGTGATCGCCGCAGAATCCTCAAGCCCCACCACCTCAAGCACCAGCCGGTCGCTCGCATCCATCGCCTTCTTCATGCGCGGCGTGACCCAGGCGATATCCGCAGGAAGCGCGTGGATTCCGCCGAACAGCCACGCCTCGCCGCCGTCCGGGGTTTCGACGTGCCACAGCGCCGGCGTGCCCTTTTTGGGGCCGTCCCATGCGGCCATGGAGGGAAAGGCGCTGCATGCCTGCGCCAGCAGAAGCAGCGGTAGCATCAGCCAGCGCGGGAAGTGTGTGGTCATTACCCCAAATTAGGGACGCGCAGCGCCAATTGGAATATGTGGCGGCGCGCAGGGTGCTTTCATTGCGGGCCAGCCATCGCCTCGATCTCGCGGCGGATGCCCGGCACCAGATCGGGGTTGGCGTTCAGCACCGGCTCCACCTCGTCGCAGATCGCGAGGAACGCGCGGCGCTTGAAATCGGCGAGGGCCGCAGCGGGCAGGGCAGTACCAGCAGGCGAGGCAGAGGCGATGATGTCGATCAGCCGTTCCGCACCGTGCAGCCGCCCCCAAAGGTAATCGTTTTCGCGATAGGCGCGGCTGAAAAACGCGCCGAAACTGTTGAATTCTATCCCCTTCAATGTCGCATCTGCACCGCCGGTGCGGATCGACTGGGCATCGTCGGGTGAAATGCGATCCACCTTGATCGGGTCGTATTCGTTCTGCCCTTCGCCCTGCAACAGCGGCAGCGTGGCGATATCGTAGAACGGGAAGCCCAGATAGGCGAGCAGCATGGAGCGGCGGCTGTCCTTGGGCAGCATGGCAAGTGCGCTCGCCAGTTGTTCATCGACGATGCTGTCGGCGGCGCGCAGATCCCGGCGCGCGGCCAGCTCTGCGATGGCAAGCGCCGGATTATCGACCGCGCGTGCGGCGATATCGGCAAAGCCCTTGCCCAGCATGTCGGTCGTCTCGCGCTCAAGATACTGGGCCAGGCAGGTATACAGCGTGTCGTGCATCGCCACCACCGCCTCTGGCGGGGTACGCCCGGCCTGCGCGATATCTTCTCCCAGCCGCCGCGCCAGAAACCGCAGCCGGCGGATGCGAAAGCCCAGGTCATGGCTGCGAAAGAAGCTGATGACCGCATCGGTCGCCCCGCCGCCCTTGTCGGTCAGCCGGTCCAGCCCGGCGCTGTGCAGATACGCGGTCATCGCGTCCCGCAGCCGCTCGGCGTACAGCGCCTTTGGCCCCGGATGCGCCCGGCGCAGCGTATCGACCAGATCGTCGATGATAGAGGCCATCTTCAGCTGACCGTAAGCCGCATAGGCAAACCCTGCCATATGCGCGGCGCGGTCCTGCGCCTTGTTGCGCCATATCGTCAGTCGCCGCGGGGTGGGGCTGTTGAGGAACAGCGTGTAGCCGAAAAGCTTGCTGACCGTGTCTTCCACCTCGCTGCGCAGCGAATCGGTAATGGCGCGCATCTGGCGGACGCGGGCGGTGCGTTTTTCAATGCCTTCCAGGTTGTCGCGAATGGGCTGTTCGCGCGGAATGTCGGAGATCGCGCCGAAGATGGTCGAGAAAAAGCCGGGCAGCCGCTCGCCCATCGCGTCCCTTTGCTGCGCCTTGTCGATGCCGCGCACCACATCGGGCTTGGGGTCGATGTACACGAACCGCCGGTCGATTTCGCGGTGCGCAGGGCGGTTCTTCAGCGCGTCGATCGCCTGGGCAAAGGGCGCGTTGGCGAGAACCGATCCGTCGATGAGGATAGCGCGTTCGGCCTGGCCGTCGGCATATTGCTGGGGAAACACCCGGCGCAAGAAGGCATCGCGGCCCGGCCACAGCCGCTCGCGCTTGCCCAGCATGCGGTCCATTTCTGCAACATTGAACGGTGGGAACGCTCCGGGAAAGCTCGCTGTGGCGCGCGCTGCGAACACCAGTTCGGCCGGGTCCGCCAGTGCGTCATCGTGCCCGCGGAGGTAGCGAAAGCCGATCGACAGGCGGTGTTCCGTCTCCACCACCTCGGCCGGGCTGTTGAGCCGCAGCCGCTCCAGATGCCCCTTGAAGTCGGTGACCGTGACAAACAGGTCCAGCGGCTGGCCAATGGGAATAAGCTTTGGCCCCGGCGGCGCAGCGGCCATGGCTTCGAGTGCATCGTATAGCAGCGCGGAAAAACCGGTGCCGCTGAACGGCGGGGCAAACCAGCGGGCGCGCACCAGCCGCGACAGCTTGGTGCGTACCTCGGCGCGGGCCTCGCGCCCTACGCTGCGGTCCAGCGCACCGCCCGGCCGGCGCAGCAGCAGCCACACCAATGGTTGCGCCCAGAATTTGGTGAAGCGCGACCATGGCCGCGCATCGGGATCGAGCAATTGGTCGATATCGGCGCATTCCAGCCACAATCGGGTCAGCGGCTCAAGCGACTGTCCGCTGCTCAGCGCCTGCGCCAGGAACACGCCGTTGATGCCGCCCGCGCTCGCGCCTGCGATAATGTCGGGCAGCAGCCGCAGCTTGATCTGGCTGTGCCGCGCGATCGTTTCAAGCAGTTCGCGATAGACGCCCTGGCTGCCGCCTGCCGGAGGATCGCCTGCGTGGAAATTGCGGCTGGCCCGCGTCGCCCGCCAGATTTCCTTGGTGATGCCGTGCATATAGACCGCAAGGCTGATGCCGCCATAGCAGACCAGGGCGATGCGGAGTTCCTTCTGGCGCATGGCGCATAACGCTATCGATGTTGTGCCGGTTGGCAAGCATATTCCGGCAATTGCGTTCCAGTTTTGTTCGAGCTATGCCGCGCAGATGGCTAAGCCCCGCAAAACCTATGTCTGTCAGGCGTGCGGCAGCGTCGCGACCCGCTGGCAGGGCCAGTGCGCCGACTGCGGCGAGTGGAACACGCTGACCGAGCAATCGGCACCGACCACATTTTCAGCGCGGCACGACCTGCAGACGGGCGGGCATCGTATCGCGCTGTCGCGGCTGGACAGCGTCGTCGAACTGCCGCCGCGCATCGGCACCGGAATCGCCGAGTTCGATCGCGCGCTGGGCGGCGGGCTTGTGGCTGGATCGGCCACCTTGATGGGCGGCGATCCGGGCATCGGCAAATCCACATTGCTGCTGCAGGCATCGGCCAACATGGCGCGCGCCGGGCACGATATCGTCTACATCAGCGGGGAAGAGGCCGCCGATCAGGTGCGCCTGCGCGCGCTGCGGCTGGGCCTTGCCGATGCGCCGATCGAGCTCGCCTCGGCCACGTCCGTTCGCGACATCCTGACCACGCTGCGCGCGATGGCGCCGCCGGTGATGCTGGTAATCGATTCGATCCAGACCATGCACAGCGACCTGATCGAGGGTGCGCCCGGAACCGTCAGCCAGGTGCGCGCATCGGCGCAGGAGCTCATCAGGTTCGCCAAGGAAACAGGTTGCGCTGTGATGCTGGTGGGGCACGTCACCAAGGATGGCTCCATCGCTGGGCCGCGCGTGCTGGAGCATATGGTCGATACGGTGATGAGCTTCGAGGGCGAGCGCAGCCACCAGTACCGCATCCTGCGCTCGATCAAGAACCGCTTCGGCGCGACCGACGAGATCGGCGTGTTCGCGATGGAAGAGGCGGGGCTGTCCGAAGTCGGCAACCCGTCCAGCCTGTTCCTCAGCGATCGCGATGCGCAGATGCCCGGCACATCGGTATTCCCCGCACTGGAAGGCACGCGGCCGGTGCTGGTGGAAATTCAGGCGCTGACTGTGCGGCTGGCCAGCGGGGCGACGCCGCGCCGCGCCGTCGTTGGCTGGGATTCGGGGCGGCTGGCGATGGTGCTCGCGGTGCTCGAGGCGCGCTGCGGCCTCAGCTTCTCGACCTGCGAAGTTTATCTGAACATCGCCGGCGGCTATCGTCTGTCCGACCCCGCTGCCGATCTGGCGGTGGCGGCCGCGCTGATCTCGGCGCTGTCCGAACGCCCGATCGGAGCGGGCACCATCGTGTTCGGCGAACTGGCGCTGTCGGGCGAGCTGCGGCCGGTGGCGCATGCCGGGCTCAGGCTGCGCGAGGCGGCGAAACTGGGGTTCGAAAAGGCGCTGGTGCCCGCCAGCGTGTCCGCAAAGGCGTCGGGGGATACCGCAGGCATGCGGCTGTCATCCTATCCCCGGCTGGCAAATCTCGTTGACCAACTGCTTGGCCGAAACTAGCGCTCCATGCCATGACCGCATTCGACATCATCGTGCTGACGTTGCTTGCAGGCGGCGCGATTCTGGGCTTCAAGAACGGCTTCGTGCACGCGGCGGTCTCGCTGATCGCCTGGATTGCGGGCATTTTCGCGCTGCGCCTGTTCCATGCGCCGGTCACCGCCCTGCTCAAGCAACCGGTGGGCAACGACAGCGGCGCGGCGGCGTTGGCGCTGGTGGGGCTGTACCTGGGCGTCTATCTGCTGGGCAAGCTGATCGCGACTGGCCTGCGCGCACGGACGCGCAAATCGGTGCTCGGGCCGATCGACCGGGTCCTGGGCTTCGGCTTCGGCGCGATCAAGGGCTTGATCCTGGCGACTTTGGCGTATCTGTTGATCACCATGGTCCACGACATCATCTGGCCGGGCGAAGGGCAACCCGAATGGATCGCCGAAAGCCGTACCTTCCCGTTGCTGAACGCCAGCGGCACGGCACTGGTGGACCTGTATGATTATCAGCAGGGCGTCACAGGTGACTGATCCGGCCCGGTCCGCACGGCGATGACCGCTCCCGTCAAGGTCCTGTATACGCCCGATATCCTCGCGCTGGCGGTATCGTTGGCGGACTGGCCGATCAGCGCCGATATGCCGCATCAGGCGGAGCTGCGATCGCAAAGCTGCGGCTCCGTAGTGCGCGTCGGCCTTGCCCTGGATACGCGCGGGCACATCGCGCTGTTTGGCGTCGAGGCGCAGGCATGTGCGCTGGGGCAAGCTTCGGCGGCGGTGCTGGCGGCATCGGTCATCGGACAGGAGCGCGAGGCGCTGGTCGGCGCGCGCGATGCCCTCGCAGCGTTCTTTTCAGGGCATCGCGGCGATCCGGGGGAATGGCCCGGCGTGGAGCATCTCGCCAGCGCCTTGCCTTATCCGGCGCGGCATGGTTCCATCCTGCTGCCGTGGCGCGCGGTGGTCGCGGCGCTGGACGGCGCTGGCGGAGCCGGGAATAGCCAGATGGGGGCCAACTGATGGAACATGGCGGCGATATCTTCCTGTCCGGCACCGTGCTGCTGGCCGCGGCTTTGGGCTTCGTTCTGCTGTTCCGCAAATTGGGCCTGGGCGCGGTGCTGGGCTATCTGGTCGGCGGCATCGTTATCGGGCCGCAGGTGCTGGGCTTGGTCGACGACCCCGCGTTGATCGTCAGCTTTGCCGAAATCGGCATCGTGCTGCTGCTGTTTCTGGTGGGGCTTGAGCTGGCTCCGTCACGGTTGTGGCAACTGAAACGCGACATCTTCGGACTGGGCCTGTTGCAGGTCGTGCTGTGCGGCGTGGCATTGGCGGCGTTCGTGTATTTCGTCACCGGCTCGACCTTCGGCGCGGCGCTGGGGCTGGGCCTGCCGCTGGCGCTATCGTCCACCGCGCAGGTGCTGCCGTTGCTGCAATCGCAGGGCCGCTTGAACACGCCGACGGGGGAGCGCGCGTTTTCGATCCTGCTGTTCCAGGACCTGTCGATCGTACCGCTGCTGACGATCATCGCAGCCTTGTCGCGCGCGCCGCAAACCGGACCGCAGACACCGGGCTGGCTGCTGGCATTGTATGCGCTGGCAGCGATTGCCGGACTGGTCGTCGCAGGCCGCTATGGCCTCGCGCCGTTGCTCAAGCTGATCGGCAAGGTGGCAGAGCGCGAGCTGTTCATCGTCGCGGGGCTGTTTGCCGTGTTCGGCAGCGCGGCGCTGATGCATTCGATCGGCCTGTCGGCGGCGCTTGGCGCGTTCATCGCAGGCGTGATGCTCGCCGACTCGCCCTTCCGGCACGAACTGGAGGCGGACATCGACCCGTTCCGCTCGATCCTGTTGGGGCTGTTTTTCCTGGGCGTAGGCATGATGCTTGATCTGCGCGTGATCATGGCCGATCCGCTGTTTATCATTGCGATGGCCGCGGCGCTGGTCGGCATCAAGATCGCAATCATCTTCGCGCTCGCCAAGGCCTTCGGCATGGAAAACCGCGCCGCGTTCGTGCTGGGACTGCTGCTCAGCCAGGGCGGCGAATTCGCGTTCGTGCTGTTTGCAGAAGCGCAGGCGGCGCTGCTGATCGCGCCCGAAGCGGCGAGCCGGTTTGGCGCGATCGTGACCCTGTCGATGGCGACGACACCGTTCCTGATGCTGCTGACCCGCTTTTTCGGCGGCGTGCGGGGCGCAGGCACCGAGGATATGGTCGATCCGGAGCATGCGCGGCAATCCAGTGCCATCGTCATCGGGCATGGCCGGTTCGGGCAGGCCGTGGCGCAGATTTTCGCCGGGGCGAACGTGTCGGTGACGCTGATCGATATCAACCCAGACCAGATTCGGCTGAGCGGCGAATTCGGCCGCAAGGTGTTCTACGGCGATGGCACGCGGATCGACCTGCTGCGCCGCGCCGGGGCCGAGCAGGCCAGCGCGCTGCTGTTCTGCCTGGACGACAAGATGTTCGGGCCGGACCAGATCGCGCCGATCGCGCATGCTTTCCCCGATGCGCAGATATTCGTGCGCGCCAACGACCGCCGCCAGCTGCTTGCGCTCAAGCATGCGCCGATCGCGGCGGCCCAGCGCGAACTGTTCGAGTCGTCGGTCAAGCTCGCCCATACCGCCTTACTGCGCACCGGCATCGACCCGGTGATGGCGGACCGTGTCGTCGAGGAGTTCCGGCGGCGGGATTGCGAACGCCTGGAAATGCAGATGGAACAAGGCACGATGCATGCCAGTATGCACCTGAGTTTCGGCGGGCTGGAGTCGCAGGCTTTCGATCCTGAGGCACGCTGAAGGACTGCGCCCGACCCTGTCTGCAAAACAATGGACGAATTGGCTGCCACTGCCTATGTAATGGCCTTGCTTGGGATAATTACCGCTTCGTGAAATTGCTTCTCGCCCTGCTCGCCTTGCTGACCGGCTTTTCGGTCTCAGATGGCGTGCGCATTTCAGAGCCCTCGATTGCGCAGGACGATGGAACGGTTCTCGCCGCATGGGTTGCAACTGAAGAGGCCAAGATATCGGCGCATGCCGCTGTATATCTCGTTGCGACATTCTCCGCCGTCTGCCTCGCCATCGCGCCAATTGCGCGCTGGGCTGCGCTGCCTGCACCGCGCCGCGTAGCCGCAACCGTTTACCGTTCGGACCGTTTGCGCCAATAAGGCCAGGCTGCGCGGATTAACCCCGCGCCCTGCAAGTTTGTGGCCACAGGCCATGCCACTGCGCCAGTTTGACGCGCGTTGGCGCTCTCAAATCCCAATATCATAAGGAATTTCCGCCATGCTCGGCGCCATTGCCAAATCGCTTTTCGGGTCCGCCAACGACCGCTACGTCAAGGGCCTGCTCAAGATCGTTGACAAGATCAACGCCTTTGAACCGCAGATCACCCCCATGTCCGACGACGAACTTCGCGCACAGACGCAGAAGTTCCGAGATCGTCTGGCGGCCGGGGAAACGCTCGACGACATTCTCCCCGAAGCCTTCGCCACGGTGCGCGAGGCGTCGGTCCGTACGCTCGGCATGCGGCACTTCGATGTGCAGATGGTCGGCGGCATCGTGCTGCACAAAGGCGAGATCGCCGAAATGCGCACCGGCGAGGGCAAGACCCTGGTCGCGACTTTGGCCTGCTACCTCAACGCCATCGAGGGCAAGGGCGTCCACGTCGTCACCGTCAACGATTACCTCGCTGCGCGCGATGCCGAGTGGATGGGCCAGGTCTATCGGTTCCTGGGACTGACCACCGGCGTCATCGTGCCCAATCTGGGCGAGACGGCGCGTCGCGATGCCTATGCTGCCGACATTACTTATGCCACCAACAATGAGCTCGGCTTCGATTACCTGCGCGACAACATGAAGCATGAGCGCAGCCAGATGGTGCAGCGCCCGTACAACTTCGCCGTGGTCGACGAGGTCGATTCGATCCTGATCGACGAGGCGCGGACCCCGCTGATCATTTCCGGCCCGACCGACGATAAGTCGGAGATGTACATTGCGGTCAACGCCATCGTGCTGATGCTGGAAGAGGCCGATTACGAGAAGGACGAAAAGTCGCGTTCGGTGATCCTGACCGAGGACGGCACCGAAAAGGCCGAACGCCTGCTCGAACAGGCCGGGCTGCTCGAAGGCAGCAACCTGTACGATGTCGAAAACACGCAGATCGTCCATCACCTCGACCAGGCGCTCAAGGCCAATGTGATGTTCAAGCGCGACATCGACTACATCATCAAGGACGACCAGATCGTCATCATCGATGAGTTCACCGGCCGCATGATGGATGGTCGGCGCTGGTCGAACGGCCTGCACCAGGCGGTGGAAGCCAAGGAAGGCGTGCAGATCAAGCCGGAAAACCAGACCCTGGCTTCGATCACGTTCCAGAACTACTTCCGCATGTACCCCAAGCTGTCCGGCATGACCGGCACGGCCGCCACGGAAGCCGCGGAATTCTACGACATTTACAAGATGAACGTCGTCACCATTCCCACCAATAACCCCATCCGCCGGATCGATGAGGAGGATGAGTTCTACAAGAACACCGCCGACAAGTTCCAGGCGATCGCCAAGGGGATTCGCGAGAAGAACCTCATCGGCCAGCCGGTTCTGGTGGGTACGGTATCGATCGAGAAATCCGAGCTGCTGTCCGAGTACCTCACCAAGGAAGGCGTGCCGCACAGCGTGTTGAATGCGCGTTTCCATGAGCAAGAAGCCCGCATCGTCGCCCAGGCCGGGCGCATGGGCGCGGTGACCATCGCCACCAACATGGCGGGCCGCGGCACCGATATTCAGCTGGGCGGCAATGTCGAATACCGGGTTGAAGACGAGCTGCGCGACATGCCCGAGGGGCCAGAGCGCGATGCGGCGATCGAGCAGATCAAGGCCGAAGTCGCTGCGGAAAAGGCCCGCGTGCTCGAAGCCGGCGGCCTGTTCGTGCTGGGCACCGAGCGACACGAAAGCCGCCGTATCGACAACCAGCTGCGTGGCCGTTCGGGCCGCCAGGGTGACCCCGGTCTGTCGCGGTTCTACCTGTGCCTGGAAGACGACCTGCTGCGCATCTTCGGCCCGGACACCTTGTTTTCTCGCATGATGAAGAACAACCTGGCCGATGGCGAGGCGATCGGCTCCAAATGGCTGTCCAAGGCAATCGAAACCGCCCAGAAGAAGGTCGAAGCGCGCAACTACGACATCCGCAAGCAGGTCGTCGAATATGATGATGTGATGAACGACCAGCGCAAGGTCATCTACGAACAGCGCGCCGAAATCATGGACGCAGAGGCCGTGGACGACGTGGTGCTCGACATGCGCAACGACACCGTCAACGCCATCGTCGGCGAGGCTTGCCCTCCGGGAACTTACCCTGAGCAGTGGAACGTGCCCGGCCTGAAGGCCCGCGTGTTCGAGGTGCTGGGGCTTGAGCCCGATATCGATGCCTGGTTGCAGGAAGACGTGATCGAGCCCGACATGATCGAGGAGCGCATCCGCGTCATGGCCGAAGCGAAGGTCGAGGAGAAGTCCAGCCAGGTCGAAACCGGCATGTGGCGTTCGATCGAGAAATCGGTGCTGCTGCAGAGCTTGGATCACCACTGGAAGGAACATCTGGCCACGCTCGATGCGTTGCGCCAGGTCGTGTTCCTGCGGGCCTATGCGCAAAAGACGCCGATCAACGAGTACAAGCGCGAGGCGTTCGGCCTGTTCGAGCGCATGCTGGAGGTGATCCGCGAGGACGTGACCGGAACGATCATGAGCCTGGAGCTGCGCGAGCCCGAAATGCCGATGCTGCCCGAATTACCCGATTTCCTCACCACCCATTTCGATCCGTTCACCGGCGAAGACAACAGCGCGGATATCGACGGTGGCACCCTGGGCACCGTCACCGCGACGCTGCCGCCGCGCCAGTCGCCCATGCCCGAAATGGGCGCAGACGTGTTCGCGGGTGAAATCAGCCGCAATGCGCCGTGCCCGTGCGGGTCGGGCCGCAAGTACAAGCACTGCCACGGCAAGGCTGCGTAATCTGCGATGTGGGGGCTGGCCAGCGGGTTTGCGCTGACCGCTCTGCTGTATGCGTCGGTCGGCTTTGGCGGTGGATCGACGTATAACGCGCTGCTGGTGCTCGCCGATACCGACTATCGGCTGCTCCCGGCGATCGCTTTGGTGTGCAATCTGATCGTCGTGACCGGCGGAACCGCCCGGTTCGCGCGGGCAGGGCAGGTGCCCTGGCGCCCCTTATGGCCGATATTGCTGCTGTCTGCGCCGTGTGCCTGGGCAGGCGGGCGGTTGCCGGTCGACAAGCCGCTGTTCATTGCGTTGCTCGGCTCGGCACTGCTGGTGGCGGGGCTGCTGATGCTGATGCAGCGTGCACCGCGGGATGGCACGATCGCCCCGAACACCCGGCTGGCCTGGATCGGCGCACCCATCGGCATGGCGGTAGGCTTTTTCAGCGGCATTGTCGGAATAGGCGGCGGCATTTTCCTGGCCCCGGTGCTGCATCTGCTGCGCTGGGCCAGCGCACGTCAGATCGCCGCCAGCGCGAGCGTGTTCATCCTGGTCAATTCGTTCGCCGGGCTGGCCGGGCAACTGATGAAGCAGGACGCGACCGCGACGCCGAGCGCCGTGTGGGCCTACTGGCCTTTGTTCGTGGCAGTGCTGATCGGCGGCCAGATCGGCAGCCACATGGGCACCAGCATCCTGCCGCAGAAGGTCATCCGCATCGGAACGGCGGTGCTAATTCTGTACGTGGCGGCGCAATTGCTGTGGCAGCCGTTCGGGGGTGGTTGATTGATTTGGACCATCCAATAGTCTAAATCCTAACTGACTGGAACGCAGGAGGACATCATGGATGTATCGGTGACCGATGCCAAGGCGCAACTGACGGACCTTGTCAGGCGAGCGGAGGCCGGAGAAGAGATCGTTCTGACTCGGCATGGCCACGCCATCGTCAGGATCGTGCCGGTTGAGCCTGCGAAGAACGCCAGGTCACGCAAGGCGGTGCTGGATGCGGTGCGTCAGGCTACTGCAGGAAAGGCTTTGCCAGGACCGTCTGCCGCGCGCAGCCAGGATTTTCTGTATGGTGACGATGGCCTGCCCGGATGATTGCAGTCGATACCTCGGCGCTCATGGCCATTGTGCTCAGTGAAGCAGAAGCCGCGTCTTGCGCCGAAATACTCGCATCCGATCAGCGCATACTCATGTCAGCAGCGACTTTGACGGAGGCGTTGATCGTAGCTTCCGCGCGGAATGTTCGGGCAGAAATGGTGCAATTGGTCGCGGGTTTGGGGCTTGAGATCGTGGCAGTTACGGAGGATTTTGCACGTCGTACCGCAGAGAGCTATGCGACATGGGGCAAAGGAATTCACCCGGCCTCGCTAAATTTCGGTGATTGCTTCGCTTATCAGGTCGCGAAGGATCATGATTGTCCGTTGCTCTATATTGGCAACGACTTCACAACGACCGACATCGTCAGTGCGCTGTGAAAAGGCTGGCTCCCCGAGTAGGATTCGAACCTACGGCCAAGTGATTAACAGTCACCTACTCTACCGCTGAGCTATCGGGGAATGCCCTGCCTGCTTTCAGGCGAAGCGCGCCTATAGCACCGGGTTTTTTGGTTTGGCAAGCGTCTGCGTTGCTCTTCAGACGATAAATTGCTCGGCTGAAATGCGGTCGTCCAGGCTGTGGCCCGGATCGAACAGCAGCGACAGGCGGCGGTGAGGGTCGATCGCGATCTCGATGTCGCGAATATCGCGCACCTCGCGCTGGTCGGCCACCGCGCTGACGGGGCGTTTGCCCGGCTCCAGCACGCGCAGTGAAATGCGCGACGAATCGGGCAGGAGCGCACCCTTCCAGCGGCGGGGGCGGAACGGGCTGATCGGCGTGAGTGCCAGCATGCCGCAGCCCAATGGCAGGATCGGGCCATTGGCAGACAGGTTGTATGCGGTCGATCCGGCGGGGGTGGCGACCAGCACGCCGTCGCATACCAGTTCGTTGATGCGCACTGCATCGTTGACGCTGACTTCAATCTTGGCCGTCTGACGCGTCTCGCGCAGCAGCGAGACCTCGTTGATCGCAGGGTAGGTCACGCGCTCGCCCGACATGGTCGTGGCGGTCATCGACAAGGGCAGCACCTCGAACGCCTGCGCCTGCTCGAGCCTGCGGTGAATGCTGTCGCCATTGCGCCACAGGTTCATCAGGAAGCCGACGGTGCCCAAGTTCAAGCCATAGACCGGAATGATCCGGCCGCGCTCCAGCATCTGGTGCAGCGTCTGCAGCATGAAACCATCGCCGCCCATCACGACGACGATGTCCGCCTCGTCCATCTCGGCCCAGTCATGGCTGGCCTGGACCTCACGTGCGGCCTTGCGGGCGCGCTCGGTAGGCGAAACGGCAAGAGCGATTTTGCGGTCGATAACCGTGCTCGGCATTTTGGTGTCCCTCAAGGGATAGTGCACCGGGTCTTAACGGATCCGTGGTAATGCGCCAATCATTCTTGCTGTTGGCGGGCCTCGCCCGATTGGCTAATCACACATCATTATTGGCAGTTTGCACGGTGCGGCAAGGGTGCAGGAGAGTAAACTGACCGGGGCAATCCATCATCCGCCCAGACCCAGCTGGCGCAGCATTGGGTCCGGGCAAGCCGATGCTGCGTTGGCGGCTGCGATGACCGCGGCTGGCTTTGAGGTGTCGGCGGCCGTGTCTGCGGATCTGGCGGTTATCGATGTGCGCGGTCATGGGCCTATGGGGGATGCATCCATCGGCAACGCTGAGGGCGGATTGACGCTTCTGCTGTGCGATCCTGACCAGGCGCTGCACTTTGCCGCCCAGCCGCCGCGCGTCACCCATGTGCTGGTCACACCGTTCAGCGATGCGGCGCTGCACCTGCAACTGGCGGTCATTCATGCCCAATTGTGCGAAGGAATGGATCGCAGCAACGACCTGCACCTGCGTCTCGCCGCCCTGAGCGATAGCGCCGAGGGCAAGCTGCACGTCATGCTCATCGGGCTGCGGCGTATGTCCGCGATCAACGCGACTTATGGTGCGGCCGTGGGCGATGCCGCGCTCGAGGCCATCGCGCAGAGGCTCCGACGCCATGCCGCGCGGCTCCCCGGGGGCAGCATGGCGTTGATGATGCGGCTGTCCGGCGGCGATTTTCTGATCGCGCATATGATGCCCGAAGAGCGCGTGGGCTGGCAGGTGGTGGCAGAACGGGTGCTGCGGATCGTGTCCGAGCCGCTGGACGCGGCGGGTCACAGGCTGCGGCTGACCGCGCGCGCGGCGCTCGCCATCGCCCGGCCAGCCGAAACGCCGTTGTCGCTGCTTGATCGGTTGTCCGCCGGGCTTGCCGCTGCCCGTGAAAGTCCGGCAGCGCCGGTGCGGTGGGCGGATCGTCAGTCCGACCACGCCCCGCAGAGCGGTTACCGGCTTGAGCAGGACATCGTGCACGCCATCGAGCGAGACGAGATCACGGTGCTGTTCCAGCCGCAGTTTGCTGTGGAAAGCGGCGCGATCACTGGGGCTGAGGCGCTGGCACGGTGGCAGCACCCCCAGCATGGCGAGATTGGCGCAGGCATATTGTTCGCCATCGCCGACAAGGCGGATTTCACCCGGGCCCTCTCCCGGCACATTCGGTTGCGCGCGCTGGAGCAGGCGAGGGGTTGGACGGGGGCATTGTCCAATCTCAGACTGTCGCTCAATGTCACTGCCGAAGACCTTGGTGAACAAGGATTTGCCGGCCGAGAGTTGGAAATGATCGCGGCGTCCGGGTTCAGCACGTCACGGCTGACGCTGGAGATGACCGAATCCGCGTTGGTGCCCGATCTCAAGCGCGCCGCCGCGCGTTTCGCCAGCCTGCGCGAGGCGGGAGTGCGGATTGCGGTCGATGATTTCGGCACCGGCTATTCCAGCTTGCTGTACCTCAAAAGCCTGCCGCTCGATTATCTCAAGCTCGACCACGCCATGACGCGCGATATCGGTGGCATCGAGGCTGACCGGATCATCGTGCGCTCCATCATCGCCATGGCCAAGGCGCTTGATCTCAAGGTGATAGCCGAAGGTGTTGAGACGCAAGCGCAGCTCGATGCATTGCGCGACGAAGGGTGCGATTACTTCCAGGGCTTCCTGCGCGGCAAGGCGATGGAGGCGGAGGTGTTTGCGGGGTTTGCGCGGGAGGCTCTCTCCCCTTTAGGGGAGAGATAGCGAGACTTGCGAGCTTGCTCGCTAGTCGCAGCAGAGTGGGGCTGTAACGCGCAAGCTTTTGCGCATGCCCCTCTCCCAACCCTCTCCCCTGAAGGGGAGAGGGCTATTCTCGCTCTACCCCGCCTTCGCCTTCTTCTTCACAATCCCCGCCAAGCCCTTGGAAAGCTGGATCAATCCGTTGATCCTAGACGCAGGATCGCTCCACACGCGCTGGATCAGCAGCTTCTGGTCCGGACGCAATTTAGCGACGCCATTCAGCCGCTCGACATAGGCAAGCAGTCCCGGAACGTCAGGGAAGCTGTCGTTGTGGAAGCTGACCAGGGCACCGCGCGCGCCGACGTCGATCTTGGCGACGCAGGCTTTGATGCAGTTCTGCTTGATCTCGATCAGCTTGATGAGGTTGGTCGTAGGCTCGGGCAGCGGGCCGAACCGGTCGATCATTTCGGCGGCGAACGCCTCGATCTCTGGCCCGCTGGTGAGGTCGTTCATCCGCCGGTACAGCGCCATGCGCACCGCAAGGTCGGGCACGTAATCTTCCGGAATAAGGATCGGCGCATCGACGGTGATCTGCGGCGAGAATTTCTGGCGCGGCAGGTCGAGCGAGAAACCGCCCGCCTTGGCTTCCATGATCGCCTCTTCCAGCATCGACTGATACAGCTCGAACCCGACCTCGCGGATATGGCCCGATTGCTCGTCGCCCACCAGATTGCCGGCTCCGCGGATGTCGAGATCGTGGCTGGCGAGCTGGAAGCCCGCGCCCAATGTGTCGAGGTCGCCCAGCACCTTCAGCCGCTTTTCCGCCGTTTCGGTCAGCACGCGGTTTTCGGGCGTGGTGAGGTACGCATAGGCGCGCGTCTTCGAGCGGCCGACGCGCCCGCGCAGCTGGTACAATTGGGCGAGGCCGAACGTGTCCGCGCGGTGGATGATCAGTGTGTTGGCGCTGGGGATGTCCAGGCCCGATTCGACAATCGTGGTGGACAGCAGCACATCGTACTTGCGGTCATAGAACGCGCTCATCCGCTCCTCGACTTCGGACGGGGCCATCTGGCCGTGTGCCATGATGTGGCGGATTTCAGGCACCTCTTCGCGGATGAATTCACCCAGTTTGTCGAGATCGCTGATGCGGGGCGCGACGAAATAGGACTGGCCGCCGCGATAATGTTCGCGCAGCAACGCCTCGCGGATCACCACCGGGTCCCATGGCATGACGTAGGTGCGCACCGCCAGGCGGTCGACCGGCGGGGTCTGGATGACGGACAGTTCGCGCAGGCCCGACATTGCCATTTGCAGCGTGCGCGGGATCGGCGTGGCGGTCAGCGTCAGCACATGCACATCCGCCTTCAGCGACTTCAGCCGCTCCTTGTGGACCACACCAAAACGCTGCTCCTCGTCGATGATCACTAGGCCCAGCCGCTTGAACTCGACTGATTTGGAGAGCAGCGCGTGCGTACCGACAACGACGTCGGTAGTGCCTGCGGCGAGGCCCTCGCGCGTCGCCTTCGCCTCGCTCGCCGTCACTAGCCGCGACAGGCGGCCGATGATCAGCGGGAAGTTCTGAAACCGCTCGACGAAGTTGGTGTAATGCTGGCGGGCGAGCAGGGTGGTCGGCGCGATGATCGCGACCTGCATGCCTGCCATCGCGGCGGTGAATGCGGCGCGCATGGCGACTTCGGTCTTGCCGAAGCCGACATCGCCGCACACCAGCCGGTCCATCGGCTTGCCCGAGGCGAGGTCCTCCAGCACTTCGGCGATGACGCGTTCCTGGTCCTCGGTTTCCTCATAGGGGAAGCGATCGACGAAGCTCGCATAAGTGCCCGGATCGATATCGGCGATATCGGCGGTGCGCAATGCGCGTTCCGCCGCCGTTTTCATCAGCTCGCCCGCAATCGCGCGGATGCGTTCCTTGAGCTTGGCGCGGCGGCGCTGCCAGGCTTCGCCGCCCAGCTTGTCGAGCGGAACGCCATCGCTTTCCGAGCCATAGCGGGTGAGAACGTCGATATTCTCGACCGGCACGTACAATTTGTCGCCGCCCGAATAGGTCAGCCACACGCAGTCGTGCGGGCTCTTGCCGACGGGGATGGAGACCAAGCCCTCATACCGCCCAATGCCATGGTCGATGTGCACGACCAGGTCGCCCTGCGACAGCGACTGCAATTCGGCGAGGAACGCATCGGCGGACTTGCGCTTCTTGCGCCGCCGCACCAGCCGGTCGCCCAGCAGGTCCTGCTCGGACAGCAGCTCATAGCGTTCGGTGGCAAAGCCGTGGTCTTGCGGAAGCACGACCATCGCCGCCATGCCGGTGGCCGCCTGGCCCAGTGCCTCCTGCCAGCTGCCTGCAAGCGCCATCCGGGCGAGGCCATGGTCTTTCAGCAGCCCGAGAAGACGGCTGCGCGATCCTTCCGAATAGCTCGCAATGATCGCGCCCTTGCCCGCGCTGCGCAGGGCATCGATATGCGCGGCGGCGGCGGTGTAGACGTTGTCGCCGCGGGCCCGTTCCGCACCGAAATCGCGTGCCGCGCGGTAGCCCAGGCCCAGCACACTGGCCGATTCCGGCTCGTCCAGTCCGCTGACCAGATGCACCGGGGTTTCGGCTGCAAACGCCCGCCATTCCTTGGGCACCAGATACAGCGCGGAGGGTTTGAGCGGGCGGTAGCTGCCCGTTTTGTCCTCGTTGCCGCGTGTCCGGTTGGCGTGGTAATCGGTGATGCTCTCGAACCGCTGATCGGCAGCGGCATCGGCGCCCGCATCGCGCAGCACCAGATCATTGTCGTCCAGGTGGCCGAACAGCGTATCCAGCCGCTCCTCGATCATTGGCAGCCAGTGTTCCATGCCTGCGAGCCTGCGCCCCTCGCTGATCGCCTGATACAGCGGATCGCCGGTAGCATTCGCGCCGAAGGTTTCGCGATAGGCGCTGCGGAAGCGCTTGATGCTGTCGGCATCGAGCAGAATTTCCGATGCGGGCAGCAGGATGTGCCGTTCGACGCGCTCGGTCGAGCGCTGGGTGCCCGGATCGAAGGCGCGCATCGAATCGAGCTCGTCGCCGAAGAAATCCAGCCTCAGCCCGCTGTCGAACCCTGCGGGGAAGATATCGATGAGGTTGCCGCGCACGGCAAACTCGCCGGAATCTGCAACAGTGTCGGTGCGCGCATAGCCCTGGCGAACCAGCTTGGCGATCAGAGCCTCGCGTTCCACGACCATGCCGGGCTTAAGCTCTGCACCGATCTGGCGGATGCGGAACGGGGTCAGCGTGCGCTGGGTGACGGCGTTGGCGGTGGTGACGAGCAGCTGCGGCCCGCCGGCAGGCTGCTGCAGCGTCCACAAGGCCTTCAATCGCCGCGCGGTGATCGCCAGCGACGGCGAGGCGCGATCGTACGGCAGGCAGTCCCAGGCGGGGAACTCGATCGCCTCGATATCCGGCGCATAGAACGGCGCGGTCTCCGCCACTGCATGCATCAGCGCATCATCGGGCGCGATGAACACGACGCGGCCGCCCTGCTTGCGGGCCGCTGCCGCGCGCGCCAGATCGGCGAGCAGCAGTGGCAGCGCGCCGGGCGCCACGCCTGCCAGGGTCAGCGGGGTCGCCGCCTGCAATATCGTCTTGATGCTATCCATAAATCAGCGTGCCTGCAGCCCCGGCTCAGCGCGGAATGTCGATGAAATCGAGCTTGCGCATCGCGTCCATCTGCGGCCCGGCGAACTGATCGGGCACGGGCAGGGTGCCGATCGCCCAGGCCATGATGTCGACATCCTGTTCCTCGATCAGCGCCTCGAACCAGGCCAGATCCTCATCCGACCAGCTGTTGCCGTACCGGTCGAAAAATCCGCCGATCATGAAGTCCGCCTCGCGCGTGCCGCGGTGCCAGGCGCGGAAGGCCAGGCGGCGCAATCGGGTTTCGCGGTCCATCGCTTGAGCTCCTTGCCGTGCAGGCTGTCTTGGGGTTCACTTGCGGGTCGGGCCGTGTCTGCCTAAGACGTGAGGCAAGACTTCAGCCAGCGGCACAAACGGTGTCCGCGTTTTTTGCGATAGCCATGCGCCCCGATATACTCAACCCCGCATTCGCCGAGATCGAGAGCCTGAAGGGCGTCGGCGTATCCCTGCAAAAGCCGTTTGCACGGCTGGGAATCGCGCGGGTGAAGGACATGGCCTATCATCTGCCCACCGGCTTCATCCGCAGGCGCGCGGTGGCGAACGCGGACGAGGCTGGCACCGGCGAGCAGATCATCATCGCGCTGACCGCCACCGGATACCGCAGCAGCGCGGGACGCGGGCCGACCCGGGTGACGGCCGAGGACAGCATCGGCAATCACATCAGCCTTGTATACTTTGGCGGCAACCCCGGCTGGGCGCGCAAATTGTGGCCTTTGGGCGAAACGCGGCTGGCGGCAGGCAAGCTGGAAATCTGGGGCGAGGCCTGGCAGATCGTCCATCCGGACCATGTCGTCGCGCCCGAGGATGCCGACCAGATCGCCGATGCCGAACCCGTCTATCCGCTCGCCGAGGGGCTGGGGCAGAAGCGCGTCGCTGCGCTGGCGGCGCAGGCGCTCTCGCTGATGCCGCCGTTGCCCGAATGGATCGAGCCGACGCTGAAGGCCAAGCAGGGCTGGCCCGACTGGCACGAGGCGCTGGCATCGGCGCATCAGGGGATGGACGAACTGCCCCGCGAGCGGCTGGCGTATGACGAGATTTTCGCCAACCAGCTCGCCTTCGCGCTGATCCGGCAGAGCAACCGCAAGCGCAAGGGCGTGGCGCTGCAGGGCGATGGCCATCTGCGCGATGCGTTGCGGCTGCCGTTCGCATTGACGGGCGCGCAGCAGCGCACGATCGACGAGATCAACGGCGACATGGCGCAGGCCGTGCCGATGCTGCGGCTGTTGCAGGGCGATGTTGGCGCGGGCAAGACGCTGGTGGCGGTAATGGCGATGCTGAACGCGGTCGAATGCGGCGGGCAGGCGGCGTTGCTCGCGCCCACCGAAATCCTGGCGCGGCAGCATTTCGACACGATTTCGCGGATGCTGTCCGGGCTTCCGGTCTCCATCGCGGTGCTGACCGGGCGCGACAAGGGACGCGCGCGCGAAGCGACGATGATGGGGCTGGCTGATGGTTCGATCCAGATCATCATCGGCACGCATGCGCTGTTTCAGGATTCGGTGCGGTACAAGAATCTGGCGCTGGCGGTGATCGACGAGCAGCACAAGTTCGGCGTGTCGCAGCGGCTGATGCTGCAGGAGAAGGGCAGGGCGACGCCGCATCTGCTGGCGATGACCGCAACGCCCATCCCGCGCACGCTGACGCTCAGCCATTATGGCGAGATGGACGTCTCGCGGCTCGACGAGCTGCCGCCGGGCCGCCAGCCGATCGAAACGCGGGTGATCGCAGATGACCGCCTGTCCGAGATCGTCGACGGCCTTGCCCGGCACATCGAACGCGGCGGGCAGGCCTACTGGGTGTGCCCTTTGGTGATGGACAGCGAGACCAGCGACCTTGCCGCCGCCGAAACGCGCGCGGCGCAATTGGGGGAGCGCTTCCCCGGTAAGGTGTCGCTGGTCCACGGCCAGATGCCGTCCGAACGCAAGGATGCGATGATGGCGGACTTTGCCAGCGGCAAAACGGCGCTGCTGGTGGCGACCACGGTCATCGAGGTCGGCGTGGATGTACCCAACGCGACGCTGATGATCATCGAGGCTGCCGAGCGCTTCGGCCTGGCGCAGTTGCACCAGTTGCGCGGACGGGTGGGGCGGGGGACACAGAAATCGGTGTGCGTGCTGCTGCGCGGGGATACGCTGAGCGAAACGGCACGCGCGCGGTTGGCGCTGATGCGGTCGAGCCAGGATGGCTTCCACATCGCAGAGGAGGATCTTCGGCTCCGCGGCGGCGGCGAGTTGCTCGGCACGCGGCAATCGGGCGACGGCGCGTTCCGCATCGCGACGCCGGAGCAGGTGCAGCGGCTGATCCCCACCGCAACGGATGACGCTCGGCTGCTGATGGACCGCGACGGCGGGCTGGACAGCGAACGCGGCCAGGCGGCGCGGGTGGCGCTGTATCTGTTCGAGCGGGATTATGGGGCGAAGTTGTTGCGGGGTGGGTGATTTTGCTGATTTTCGCCGTGTGGGCGCGGGATGTTCACATAACCGTTGTGCGCACGTCCCTCGACTTCGCTCGGGACAAACGGATGGGGAAGAGGCAATATACCGTTCTTTCAATCATTCAGCATTGCCAGATCATGCCGACCTTCCGTGTTCCCGAGCGAAGTCGAGGGACGATGTGCACGAACTGCATAAAGGTCCCGCGATCGTCCGAAACCGGGCGATGGTAACGCTCAGCGCCGCCCGTTAGGGCCCGTCGTCGCGCCCAGCGCGTCGACCATGTCGTTGAACTCGTTCAGCCGGATCACCCGTTCCAGCTGGAAGCCGCAGCGGCCGCCCAGCGACCAGATCAGGTGCGCTTCGATGCGGCCGATGACGGGAAGGCGCACGACGATGCGTTCGCCTTTGGCGAGCGGCATCTCGCCCTCGGTCATGAAGCCGTTGGCGGAAATGTTGACGATATGCGCCTTGATATCGCCCAAGTGGCGATGTTCGGCGATGGTCGCATGGCTGACCGCATGACGCGCGGCGTGACGCTTTTCAACCACTGCGAGTTTTGCTCCCCTGGACATTATCGATCACCCGTTCCGGTCGTTTACCCCGGGGTCGATAATCAGCCAAAAGTGCGAACAAAGTGTAAATTTGCGCGCGCTTCATCCCGCAATTTCGGGGGGATTGAATGCCCCGGAGCGGGACGCGGTCAGGCCGCAGCTATCACCAGCCCGTGCTTTTTCTGGCCAAGGCTCAGCGTGTCGCCCGGTTTCACCATGTGATCGAAGCCCTGCACCTTTTCGCCGTTTACGCGAACCGCGCCTTCTTCGATTTTGCGCTTGGCCTCCTTGTTGGAAGCGGTGAAGCCGAGGCCCGTGGTTGCCTGCACGATCGACAGTCCTTCGGCAGGGACCGCGATCGTCGGCAGGTCGCCGCCGGCATGGCCCTGCTCGAAGGTTGCGCGCGCGGTTTCGGCGGCTGATCGTGCGGCATCGGCACCGCGACACATTGTCGTTGCCGCATCGGCCAGCACTTTCTTGGCCTCGTTGATCTCGGACCCCTTCAGCGTTTCCAGCCGCGCGATTTCGTCAAGCGGCAGATCGGTGAACAGACGCATGAACCGCCCGACATCGGCATCCTGCGTGTTGCGCCAGAACTGCCAGTAATCGTAAGCGGGGAGCGAATCCTCGTTGAGCCAGACCGCGCCTTTCTCGGTCTTGCCCATCTTGCCGCCATCGGCCAGCGTGATCAGCGGGGTTGTCACACCATAGACCTCGGTGCCATCGACCCGGCGCGCCAGCTCGATGCCGTTGACGATGTTGCCCCACTGGTCCGATCCGCCCATCTGCAACCGGCAGCCGACGCGGCGCGACAGCTCAAGGAAGTCATAGGCCTGCAGGATCATGTAGTTGAACTCGAGGAAGCTCAGCGACTGTTCGCGGTCCAGCCGCAGCTTGACCGAATCGAAGCTGAGCATCCGGTTGATCGAGAAATGCTGGCCGATATCGCGCAGGAACGGCACGTATTCGAGCTTGTCGAGCCATTCGGCATTGTCGACCATGATCGCATCGGTCGGGCCGTCCCCGAAGGTCAGGAACCGCTCGAAAACGCGCTTTATCGAGGCGACGTTGGACGCGATCGTCTCGGGCGTCAGCAGGCGTCGCGCTTCGTCCTTGAAGCTGGGGTCACCGATCTTGCCAGTACCGCCGCCCATCACGACGATCGGCTTGTGGCCGGTTTGCTGCAGACGGCGCAGCAGCATGATTTGCACCAGCGACCCGACATGCAGCGACGGCGCTGTGGGATCGAAACCGATATAGCCCGGCACGATCTGCTTGGCCGCCAGCGCATCGAGCGCGGCTGCATCGGTCAGCTGGTGGAGATAGCCGCGCGCATCGAGCAGCGCCAGGAGATCGGACGTGTATTGGGTCATGATGGCCGCGCGCTTAGCATCGATGGCCGCGGGCGGGAAGATTGCTTGTTGCGATCAGCCGTTGGCGAGCGCCTTGAGCAGTGCGCGCTCCATCGGGTCGAGCTGGCCGTCGCCATCGACCATCGCCTGCAACCAGCCCTGCTCCCGGTCGGACATGCCGGGCTGAGATGCGGGGGACACGACACGGGCAGGCACTTCCGGTGCGCCATCGACCATGGCCTTTGCCATCTTGCCGAAGAAGTTGCCGATGCCCGATGACGTATCGTCCATGAACGCCTGCAGCCGCACCGCATCCCGATGGCTGAGCGCATGGAAGCGCTGGTCGGTCAGCAGGTGCAAGCTCAGCGCCTGAACGAACAAGGTCTGCCACTCGGGCGCGTTGTCGCCGCCCAGCGTTGCATCCTTGATTGCGAACAGCAATTCCGCCTCGGCGCGGCTGATATGCGCCGGAGCATCGCCGCCCGCAGCATAGAGCACACGGCGCAGCAGCCGCACCTCGGCGGTGCCGATGCTGCCGGGCTTCAGGCCATGGCCGCACCGCGTCGGCCCCTCGCCATGCAGCACGGCCTGGGTGACCTGGTCCAGCGCATAGGCTTTCAAGCTGTCGGGCACGTTTTCGGCGCGCTCGATGACCTTCACGAGCAGCTCGAGTTCGGCCAGCGTATCGACACGGCCGTCGTGGTCAATCGCCTGCATCAGCCACACTGCATTGGCTTCGCTGACATAGCCGCGCGGTTCGGCCTGTTCGACCAGATACGCCGTGATCGCCTCGACGAAGAAATCGACCCATTCGGTGCTGGGCGCGCTGCTGACGCGGTTCAGTTCGAACAAGATCCCCGCCTCGACCGCGCTGATCTGCCCATCGGGCCACACCGCGCTGCGCAGCGCCAGCGTCTCATCGGCCCCAAGCGCACGCGCCTGGGCAATCATGGCAGTGACATCGTCGAGCGGTTTGGTCATGGGGGCTTCGCCTGCAATGGAAAGTGTGCGAGACACTGGCAGCAATAGCTTAATGGCCGGTTAGGCGCGGCTGAACGCATCAAAAGGGGGGGGCGATGGATATGCGCAGGCGTTTTGGACGCGGAGTGTCTGCAGCAGCGTGGCTACTCAGCGCAGTCATCGGCGTGACCGTGGTCGCTGTGGCCCCTGTCGCAAACGCGCAACCGGTAGCGGAGACGAGCGGGACGCTGGATGCGGGCGGGCTGGTGCCGCTGCTGCAGAAGGGTGGCTATATCCTGCTGATCCGGCATGAACGCACCGAAGTTCCTGCGCGCGCCGATGATTACAGCAAGCCGGCCAGCGACTGCATGGCACAGCGCAACCTTTCGGTTGCGGGCTATGCCGGGTCGCAGGAGACCGGCAAGGCCCTGATGGCGCTGGAAATTCCTGTTGGAACTGTGCTGGCCAGCCCGATGTGCAGGGGAATGGACACCGCGCGCTTCATGTTCGGTCGGGCGAAGCCGGACGATCGTTTGATGCACCATGATCCCGCCGGTTCCCGCACGCTGCAGGTCGCAGCAGCCGATCTCAAAGCGCTGATTGCGACATTGCAACCCGGCGCGAGCAATATCGCTCTGGTCAGCCATGTCGCTAACATCTGGCAAGCTTATGGCCTGAGCCTTGCCGAAGGTGAAATCGCTGTGATGCAGAAGCAGGCGGACGGAACGGTCCGGATCGTCGGGCAGGCGATGGGCAGCGATTTTGGACCGTATGCGCGGATCAAGCTGGGTCCCATTCCGCCAGTCGAATAAGCACTATGGGCGCTTGGGCGGCAGCGGGAAGAAGGACGAGGTGCGGGCGATGTAGTCGGCATATTCGGGCCGCGTCTTCTTCAGGCCGCGTTCCAGCATCGCAGCGCCGCTCCACTTTACCAGCGTGAAGTTCAGAAACACTGGGCCGATCAGGCTGGCGAGCGCGATATCCCATCCGGTGGACAGCGCGACGATCCAGATGCCCCACCAGGTGCAGGCATCGCCGAAATAATTGGGGTGGCGGGTATAGCGCCACAGGCCGGTGTTTAGCACCTTGCCCTTGTTGCCAGGGTTGGCGCGGAAGCGTTCGAGCTGCCAGTCGCCGATCGTCTCGAACGCGATGCCGATCAGTGCGATGACCGCGCCCAGCAGAGCCAATGCTTCGACTGCGCCGCCGCGCCAGATACCCAGTTGCGCCGGCAGGCACACCATGAACAGCAGCGGCCCTTGCAGCAGAAACACCTGCAGCAGCGCCGTCTTGGCAAAGCTCCAGCCTTTCTTGTCCTTCGCTGAGGCCAGGATCTTGGCATAGCGCGGATCGACGCCGTTGCGCCGCCAGCGGATAAACAGGTGCAGCCCCAGCCGCAGCCCCCAGAGCGAGGTGAGCATCAGCAGCAAAGCAGACGCAGGCGAGGCTGCATTCGCCAGCCAGAAGCTGACCGCAGCCAGCAGCACCATACCCATCGGCCAGACCGCATCGATGAACGATACGTCCCGAATGGCAACCGCGACCAGCCACAGCAGGATCATCACGCCGAAGATCAGCACCAGATTGTGCAGCAACAGGGGGATTGCGTCCGTCAGGGGCAAGGTCACAGATGGCTGTCCTTTATGATGTCGATGCCTGCGCGTTCGGGGTGGCGCGGGGTGACGCTCTTGTAGAATTCCATGATCTTTTTCATGTCCTCGGCATAGTCGCCGGTGGGCATGATGGCAGGGCCCAAGCCGCCGACCTTGCGGCCATAATCCATAAGGCCGCACACCAGGGGCACCCGGGCGGCCAAAGCGATCTGGTAAAAGCCGGTGCGCCACTGGCGGACATTGCCGCGTGTGCCTTCTGGCGCGATGGTGAGCATGAACTCGTCGCGCCGGGCGAATTCCTCGACCATCTGCTGCACCTGGCCGCGGTTGAAGCTGCGTTCCACCGGTACCCCGCCCATGTCACGCATGAAGCGGCCGAGCGGCCAGCGGAACAGCGAGGTCTTGGCCATGAAGTGCGCCTTGACGCCAAGATCGGTGGTCAACCCCAGGAAGTACAGGAAATCCCAGTTGCTGGTGTGCGGCGCGGCAATGATGACGAAGCGGCGCGGCTCCGGAACGACACCTTCCGCGCGCCAGCCATGGCTGCGGTACAGCAGCAACAACAGCCGTCGGACAAGGCGGGACAGCAACGTCGGCGAGCGACTGTCACTGCGGGGCGGGTACGCCTCGTGCTCAAATTGCATGGTGTGCTCGTCTGCCCCCCTGAGCGGCTATACGCTTCAGCGGGGGCAGATTGCAGAAACGCTGGGCGCCATGCAAACGGATAGTGCACCCGGCCAAAAAATCCTCCCCGGCGCGGGGAGGATTTGGCCCGGCATCAGCCCTTGGTGGCGACAATCCAGCGGTTGATCTTCTCTTCCAGCACGCTCATCGGCAGCGCGCCGGTGTTCAGCACCTGGTCGTGGAATTCGCGCGGGTCGAACTTGGCGCCCAGCTCGGTTTCTGCCTTGGCCTTCAGCCGCTGGATGGTGAGCGCGCCGATCTTGTAGGCCAAAGCCTGGCTGGGGATGGCGATATAGCGCTCCACCTCTGCGGTGGCGTCGGTCTCGCCCATCGACGAGTTGTCGAGCATGTACTTGATCGCCTGCTCGCGGGTCCATCCCTTGGAATGGATGCCGCTGTCGACCACCAATCGCATCGCGCGCAGCATCTCGTCGTCCAGGTGGCCGAAGCGCTGATACGGATCGGTGAACAGGCCCATCGGATAGCCGAGCTTCTCGGAATACAGCGCCCAACCCTCGGCATAGGCGGTGTTGCCGCCAAAGCGCATGAACGCAGGCAGCGCCTCGTTTTCCTGCGCCAGGCTGATCTGGAAGTGGTGCCCCGGCGCGCCTTCGTGCAGGTACAAGGTCGTCATGCCCGGCGTCGTGCGGCTGGGCAGGTCATAGGCGTTGAAATAGAAAATGCCGGGGCGCGAGCCATCCGGGTTGCCCGACTGGTAGCTGCCGCCTGCCTCGAACTTTTCGCGGAACTCCTCATAAGGGCGGATTTCCAGCGGGGTCTTGGGCAGGATCTTGAACTGGGTCGAGATCACCGCATCGACCTTCTTGCCGATGTCGTAATAGCCTTGCGTCAGCGCCTCGCGCGTCGGCAGCTTGAACTTGGGGTCGTTGCGCAGATAGGTGAAGAATTCCGCCAGCGTGCCCTTGAAGCCGACCTCGGTCTTGATCGATTCCATCTCGGTGAGGATGCGCTTGACCTCGCTGAGGCCCAGATTGTGCACTTCGTCCGCCGTCAGCGGCAGCGTCGTGGTCTGTTCGATCAGGTAAGCATACAGCTTGTCGCCGCCCTTCATGTACTTCAGGCCCACGCCTTCGCGCGCATCCTTGAGGTACTCATTGGCGAGGTAATCGCGCAGCCGGGTATAGGCCGGATAGATTTCCTCCGTGATGGTCTTGCGATAGGCTGCCGTGAACCGCGCCTTGTCCGCCTCGCTGAAGTCGGCAGGGAATGCCTTTACCGGGCCGAAATAGGGCGATTCTTCGGGTGCCTGCTTCAGCTGCGTATCCAGCTGCTCGATGACGTTGCGGATGGTCAGCTTGGTCTCGAACACGCCTGAGGCCTGGCCTTCCTTGAAGCGGCCGATCGAGCGGTCGAGCAGCACCACGAACTCCTTGTGGCGCTTCAGGTTGTTTTCGTAATCCACCACCGACTTGAACGGCGCGGTGCCCGTGCCGGACGCGAAGTTCGGGTAAAAGGTGTGGAAGCCAAAAAAGTGGTTGAGCGGACGCACAGCGGTCAGCGGCAGGTACTCGGGCGACAGGCCCTTGATCGCATCCTTCTGGTTGCGGGTGAAGATATCGTACGCGATCTTGTTGGTCTCGGTCAGCTTTGCGCGGTCGATCTTGGCCAGTGCCGCCAGGTTCGCTTCGGCGGCCTTGCGCTCGCCGTCATAATACGCGTCCGACACATAATCGCCCAGCTGATCGGCATAGCGCAGATCGCCGCGGAACAGCCCGCCGATCGGGTTACGCTTGAGCTGCGCTTCATCGTCTGCGGCGAAAAGCGCGGTGAGCCGTGCATCCTCGGATTGCGGCGCAGCCTCTGTGGCGGCCTGCGCGAAGGCAGGCGACAGGGAAAGCGGGGCTGCAAGCGCGGCGCTGGCAAGCAGCATGACGGTCTGGCGGAATGAGGGCATGGACGTTAGAACCTTCCGGTCGCAATAAGGACGCACATCCGCGCGAGAGCGCACGGAATGCTGATAGGGCGCGCTAACACGGGATTAACCGTGCAGCAATTGCGCCGTTAATGCGTTGGTCGAAGCCAGCCATACGTTGGTGGCAAAATGCAAAAACCCTGATCGGATCGATTGAGCTTTTCAATTAACATACATCAACTAATCGATGAAACCTTATTGGTCACTGGGGGTTTGTTGTTTGAAGCGTCATCCAGTGGGGATGGCATCCAAGGAAAGTTTGTAAAGTCGCCGCCATGAACGCCCGCATTGTCATCATAGAAGACGAATTTCTCGTCGCACTCGACATGCAGGTCGGCCTGGAAGATGCAGGCCATGATGTAGTCGGCGTCGGCGACGACTGGACATCCGCAATGCAGCTGGCGGAACTGCAGCCGACCGTTGCCCTGGTTGACATCAACCTGTGCGATGGCGCGACAGGGCCGGACATCGGCGCATGGCTCGGACAAGAGCTGGGCTGCACCGTGATTTTCGTCACCGCCAACCCGCGGCAGATCGACAAGCCCGTCCCCGGCGCGCTGGGCGTGCTCATCAAGCCGGTGGACAGCCGCCAGGTGGCAGATGCCGTGGACTTCGCAGTCGCTGCACGCAGCGGCATGCCGACGCCAACTCCGCCGCCCGGACTGCTGCTCCTTCACGCCTGAGCGAAGTTCAGCCAATAAATTGGTAACGTCAGACCGGCGCACCGTCCGGCTTGCGCAACCGCGCTGCTGACACCTGCATATCGACCCGCAGCCCCTCCGGCAGCCAGTGCCGCTCGATCTGACCGGCAAGCTGTTGCGTGATGGCAAGCTGGACCAGCCGCGTGCCGAAGCCGGTCTCGCTGGGGGCTCCGCTGACCTTTGGGCCGTTCGACTCGATCCACTGGACGGCTACGACATCGTCCGCCTGCGCGATGGTGATATCGACCCGGCCGCCCGCCGCCGATAACGCGCCGTATTTGGCCGAGTTGGTCGCCAGCTCGTGGAACACAAGTGCGATCGGAGTGGCGCTGCGATCGTCGATGGCAGGGTCGTCGCCCGAGATGACCAGACGGCCTTCGCCCTGCGCCGGATAAGCGCATAATATCTCCGTCAGCAGCCCCGACAGCGTCGATGCGATGTTCACCGGGCGGGACTGTTCGCTGTGCGGCCGCGCAAATTCGTGCGCGCGGCCAAGCGCGGCGATCCGATCCTGCAATTCGGCTGCGAGCGGTCGCAGCTCCGGGCTCTGCCGCGCAGACATCCCGATCAGCCCGTTGATCACCGCGAAGATGTTCTTGATCCGATGGCTGAGCTCCCGGCTCAACACCTCGTTCTCTTCGGCGATCATCTTGGCTTCGTGGATATCGGTGCAGGTACCGATCCAGCGGACGATGACGCCGCTTTCGTTGCGCAGCGGCAGCGCGCGGCCCAGCGTCCAGCGATATTCGCCGCTGTGATGGCGGAGGCGGTACGTGATTTCGTACGGCTCGCCGGTCCTGAGCGAGTGTTGCCAGATGCCCCAGGCATGGTCCTGGTCTTCCGGGTGGAACATGCCGTTCCATGCCTCGCCATCGGTCGATCCGGGGGGAACTCCGGTAAACTCGTACCAGCGCGCATTGTAATAATCGTGGAAGCCATCGGGCAGCGTCGACCACACCATTTGCGGCATCGCATCTGTGAGGATGCGGAAGGCGGAGTTCATCCGCTGCAACGTATCGCGCGCTGCCACTACCGAGGCTTCGTCATCGCCCTGCGGGGCCGGAGCATCCGAGCCGAAGCCAAAGGCACGCGCGAGGAAATCGAGTTCAGACATATGCGAACTTTCTAGCGGACATTGCCGCAACCTGACAATCGGGTCGCTGCCGACCTCTGTTTCGATTTTAGACGCGCCGGCTCAAGCGTTGGCAGGCGGAAACCAGCTTGAATCGATCGAACTGAACCGGTCGACGAACTTGGCCAGTTCGACCAGGCCGGGCTCATCCACCAAAGTGACGGTGCTGCGGTTGCGGGTGATCAGTTTCTCTTCCGTCATCTGCCGGATCAGCCGGTTGACGTGGACCTGTGTCAGCCCGACCGCGTCGCCCAGATCGCTTTGGGTGAGGGGAATGCGCACGACGGGATTGTGCTCGCCGGTGACCGCGCGCATCCGCGCGGCGATGGACAGGAACAGGTTGGCAAGCCGCGCTTTGCCCTCGCTGCGGCCCAATGCGCGTAGCCGGTCGGACAGGTCGATGCTTTCCATCTGACTGATCGAAAAGAACAATGCCGCGAGCCTTGGATGCAGTCGGAAGGTTTCGCCCAGCGCCTGCCGGGGAAAGCGGCACACCACCATGTCAGTGGCCGCCACGATGCTGGAGGCCGCATCGCGAAACGCAATGCCCGATGCGCCGATCAGGTCGCCGGAAAAATGGAACCGCAGGATCTGGCGCTTGCCCGTCGAAAGCTGCGTTTCGGACAAGGCCCAGCCCTGATGCACGATCAGCAGCTCGGACACGTCGTCGCCCTCTTTCCAGAGCACGCTGCCGGCCGGATAATCCTTGGGGTCGCGCTCAAGGTCGGTGATCGCCGTTTTCTCTGCCTTGGTAAGATCAAGGTAGCGGTGCAAACGGGCCACAAAACAACTGTCGAACAAAGCCGGCCTCCTGCGGAAGGGACATTCTGGCAACATGCCGCAATGTCCTCAGAACTACTCAATACGCGTGCTCGGCAGACGCCCTTTGTAGTATTCGAGATTAATTATCCAGTAAAATCAGAAAATTAACCTATGTTATAGTTATCTGCACGTGCTAACTTTGGGATACGCACGGGCACGCAAAGCGATCCTCGAAATCAGGGATTGCACCGCCGGATCAATCGCATAGTGTTATGCCAACACGAAAAAATTCGTATGGATGAGGATCGCACTGTGATGACCCTGACTGACGCAGAAGTCGTGCCCAACGACACCAACACCGTCACCGAGAGCGAGGCCTGGAGCCCGCCTGCCGGATGGCCCGCGATGTCGCTTTCCCAGATCGAATCGATCCTGTGCGCGCCCGGTCAGCCGTTCGAGATGGAGACGGTGGATATCGGCGGCATCCCCACCCGCTGCTGGAAGAATGCGCCGCCCAGTCTTGCAGCGCTGGCCGAACATGCCCGCGCGCACGGCGAACGCACGTTCGTGGTGTATGAAGGCGAGCGGGTCAGCTATGCGGGCTGGTATCGCGCGGCCGCTACGCTGGCGCACGCGCTGCAGGCAGCCGGCATCGGCAAGGGGGACCGCGTGGCCCTGGCGATGCGCAATCTGCCCGAATGGCCGGTGGCGTTTTTCGCGATCGTCAGCATCGGGGCCATCGCAGTCCCGCTCAACGCGTGGTGGACGGGCACCGAGCTGGCTTATGGCATCGCCGACTCCGGCGCAAAGCTGCTGATCGCCGATGCCGAGCGACTCGACCGCATCGAAACCCACCTGCCGGTGCTTGCGACGCTGGAGCGCGTGCTGGTCAGCCGCTGCAACGGCGATCTGCCGGAACGTGCGACGCGGCTTGAGGACATTATCGGGCTGACCCAGCATTATGGCGCGCTGCGAACCAGCGCCTTGCCGACCGTCGAAATCGGGCCCGATGATCCAGCGACGATCTTCTACACCTCGGGCACTACCGGCAACCCCAAGGGGGCGCTTGGCAGCCACCGCAACATGACGACCAACATCCTGACTACCGCTTATGCCGGAGTCCGGGCCTCGCTGCGCCGGGGGGAGGCGCCGCCTGCGCCCGAGCCTGCGGTGATGCTGACCGTCATCCCGCTGTTCCATGTCACCGCGTGCAGCGCGGGGATGACCGGCATCATGTTCGGCGGATCGACGATGGTGTTCATGCACAAATGGGACACGGTGAAGGCGCTGCAGATCATCGAGCGCGAGCGCGTGACCGCGACCGGCGGCGTGCCTACCATCGCCTGGCAATTGATCGAGCACCCCGACCGCGACCAGTACGACCTGTCCTCGCTGAAAACCATTTCCTATGGCGGCGCGCCGTCCGCGCCCGAACTGGTGCGCAAGATCCGCGAAGTGTTCGGCGCGCTGCCCGGCAATGGCTGGGGCATGACCGAAACGATGGCGACAGTCACCAGCCATGCGGCGGAGGATTATCTGGGCCGCCCTGACAGCTGCGGCCCTGCGGTGCCGGTCAGCGACCTCAAGATCATGGACGCCGACGGCGTTACCGAACTGCCGGTGGGGCAGGTGGGCGAACTGTGGGCGCGCGGGCCGCAGATCGTCAAAGGCTATTGGAACAAGCCGGAGGCGACGGCAGCCACGTTCATTGACGGCTGGGTGCGCACCGGCGACCTTGCGCGGCTGGACGAGGAAGGCTTCTGCTATATCGTCGACCGCGCCAAGGACATGATAATCCGCGGCGGGGAGAACATCTATTCCTCCGAGGTGGAAAACGCGCTGTACGATCACCCCGCCGTCACCGACGCCGCGCTGATCGGCCTGCCGCACCGCACCCTGGGCGAAGAACCCGCCGCCGTCGTCCACCTGGCCCCCGGCACCAGCGCGACAGAGGCCGAATTGCAAGCCTGGGTCCGCGAACGGCTGGCCGCATTCAAGGTGCCGGTACGCATCGTGTTCTGTGAAGAAACGCTGCCGAGAAACGCCAACGGCAAGATTTTGAAGAAGGACCTGGCGGGTTTGTTCGCCTGAGGGGGACACTCCACCCTGGTACCGGCTTGCAGTTCTCCGGCAAAAGCCGGAGCCCAGGAGCCGGATTGTACTGTACTCGCCCTGGATTCCGGCGTTCGCCGGAAAACGGCATGGCATGGCCCGCTTTTAACGTGTGACAGGCCGGTAGGTGATCCGAACACCATTGACGACCTCATGCCGGTCAAAAATGCGGGCCTGATCATCGTACGTCACGATCAAGTGATTTGGGCCGATCCACGCCATGTCAGCCCAAGGGCCTCCCCACGTGCCACGCTTGCCACCGTTGTATGCATCGGCCACAAATGTGTTGCCGGTCGCCTGCCAAACCCATGGATCGATGGATATCTGCGTGGTGAAGTCGGTCGTGGCACCACACTCCCGCATGAACATCCGCGCTTGGTGGTCGCCATTCGGGGAGCGGATGACTTTCACAGTCTCTTCACTACACAGGCCTGAGCAGGCACAAAGAGAAATCGAGGCAGCGATTAATCCGAGTATCCGCATCAGCCCAAGACTATGGCTTAAACGCCTCGCGTCAATGCCCGCCTTCGAATCTGCTTAAGGTGGTTTAGCCCTTCAGAAGCATATTTCTGGCGTCTCAGCCAGTATACCGCCCAGCCGTCTCACGGATGAGCGCGATCATGTTGGGGATGCCCTGGGTGCGGTTGGAGGAGAGCTGGTTCTTAAGGTCGAAGGGTGTGAGTGCGGCCTCGATGTCTGCGTTCGCGACTTCGGCGGGGGCCTTGTCCTGCACGCCCAGCAGCACCAGCGCGATGATGCCCTTGGTAATCGCCGCGTTGCTGTCCGCAAGGAAATGCAGCGCGCCATCGTCGGTGCGCGTGGGGTAGACCCACACTGAGGCGGAGCAGCCGCGGACCAGCGTGGCGTCGGTTTTCAGCGCGTCTGGCATCGGATCGAGTGTCTTGCCGAGGTCGATGATCAGCCGGTACCGATCGTCGGCATCAAGGAACTCGTATTCTTCGGCCAGGTCGGCCAGATTTGGTGAGGGCTGTGTCATGCGCGGCAGATAGGGACGCGGCGGGGCAAAGTCACCCCGCCGCGCGCGATTGTTACAGTTCCACTCCGGCGGCGATCGCCTCCAGCTTGCGGATGCGCTCCTTGAGGTCGGCAATCTCGATGCGCGAGGTGGTCGATGGCGATCCGCCGTCGCTGATCGCATGGCTGTGCGTTTCCATCTCGTGGCGCTTGAACGCCAGCCAGTCGCGCCAGCCGCGCAGCAGGGTGGATGATACCAATGCGATGCCGAGCAATGCTGCGGTCGTCATCGTCAGGTAAAGATAGGCGCTTTCCATGATACTACCCTTTACGGCCCCCGCCGCCCGGTTGAAGGTTCATGCGCCGCGTCAGCGGTCGCGCAGTTTTTCGATTTCAAGGCTCAAGTCGCTGGTCTGGCGCTGATCGGTGATGACGCGCTCAAGCACCTGCACCCGTTCCTTCAGGCCGCGCACTTCCTCGCGCAGGCGGGCAGCATCTGCGCTATCGGCGGGCCGGGCGAGCTGTTCGTTGCCGTGCTCGTCTTCCAGTATGCCATGCTTGGCCTTGTACCGGGCCTTCAGCACGTTTGCGACCATCACGATCAGCACGATGCCGATCACCATTTCAAACGGGTTCATGATGCCTTTTCCCTCAATTTGCTGTCAGTGGTTCAGCTCAGCTGCTTTTCGCGCAGATTTTCGATCTGCTGGGCCAGGTCGTCGCGGCCGCGACCATCGGTGATGATCCGTTCCAGCGTGCGCAGGCGCTGCTCCATCCGGTCGTCGGCAGGCGGCCGCACCAACGCCTGGGCCTTGGCCAGTTCCAGCTGAAGTTCCAGCGTCTTGCGCTGGTGCTTGGTCCAGATGGCGAGGCCTCCCAGCATGAAGGGTGCCAGCGGGATAAGTACCAGCAGTGCGTCGAAGTCGATCATCGGTTGTGCCCCCCTTGAGCAATTCGTGTCAGTTGGCGCGCTTGTCGCGGGCCGTCAGTTGGCGCGCTTGTCGCGGGCTATCAGTTTGCGCGCTTGTCGCGCAGGGCTTCGATCTCATGGGTCAGGCGGTGCGCATCATCGGTGACGATGCGCTCGACATTGCCCAGCCGGTCCTTGATCGATCCCAGTTCTGCGCGCAGCTGGGCGTTCTCCTGGCTGAGCAGCTTGATCCGCTCGACCGATTCCTGATCGGTCTTGGGATAGACGGGCTTGCCCCAGCTGTTTTCCAGTGGATACCCGTTCTTGATCCGCAACCAGGTGTTCATGACCACACCGATGGTGACGATGAGGATGCCGACGGCCAGCATCGGGCCGAGAGCTTCAATGAGTGCGATCTTGTCCATTATGCGCGGTCCTTCTGTACCCTCAGCCGCTCGATTTCGTCGGCGAGGCGGCTGCTCGAACTGTTGGCGTCGGTGGCGATGCGCTCCAGCACCGCGATCCGCTCTTCCAGTCGTCCGATCTTGCCCGTCAATTGCTCGTTTTCATTGGTGAGCAGTGATATCTTTCGATCAGCGTCGGGATCTTTTCGTTCAATGACTTTGCCGGTCCACTGATCTTCCAGAGGATAGCCATGCTTGGCGCGGATCCAGGTGGTGAACACCCATGCGCTCATCGACAGCATGACAATTGCGACTACAAAACCCGGTCCACCCCAGTGCATGATATCCTCCTGAAACCTTTTTCGTCGTTGGTCAGATCAGCGCAGGCTTTCGATTTCATCGGCCAGCCGCGTGTTCTTGGCGGTATAGAACAGTTCGACATCGGCCAGGCGGCGGTCGATTTCGCGGAAGCGGGCCTTGACGTCGCGGGCGGTGCGGGTCGGTGATTGGCGCACACCCTGCCAGAACTTCTGGTCCTGATCATCGGTGTAGAGATGCGCCGGCTTCTTTTCCGAAAGAAAGCCCATCGCGAAATAGGCGATGATAGGCCAGCCGCTGGTGAAGATCGAGAGGACGACGGTGGCGACACGAACCCAGACCACATCGATCCCGGTATAGTCGGCGATGCCTGCGCATACGCCCATCCACTTGCCGTTCTGCTTGTCGCGGTAGAACTTGGTCTTGCGCGGCACGGGCGCTTCGTAGCGATATTTGTCCAACCGGCTCATTTTCTTACCCTTTCCTTCAGCAGGCGCTCAACTTGCTCCAGGCCGTAATCATCCTGGTCATCCGAACTGCCTAGCCGCGCCGGGCGCCAGTCGGGGTTGTCGGCAGAGATGATCCGCTCGACGGTTTCCATGCGATCGTCGAGGCGACGGGCCATGGCGTGCAGTTCTTCCAGCAGGTTTTCATCCGAGCTGGTCAGCGTCGCTGCCGTCTTCCACTTGGTAATGTAGTGGAACACGATCCAGGGCAGGCCGATGAACAGCATGCCGACGATGAAGATGGGAACGAGGACGTCTTCCATCGGATCAGCCCTCCTTCTTCATGGCGCGCTTCATCGCTTCCAGTTCCTCGTCGACCTTGTCCGATCCTGCCAATGCGGCAAATTCATCGTCCAGGCTGCGCTGGCCCAGCGCCTTGCGCTCGCCGCGCTCGTCTTCGGCCATGCCCAGCGCATCGGCGCGGCCCTCGGCCATATCGACGCGGCGTTCCAGCAGGTCGAAGCGGCTGAACGCCTCGCGGACCTTGTCACCATTGTACATCGTGCGCAGCTTGACGCGGTTTTCGGCGCTTTCCAGGCGGCTCATGATGTTGTTCTGACGCATCCGGGCTTCGCGCAATTTGGCCTGCAGCTTGGCGATGTCCTGCTCCGATGCACGCAGCGCGTCGTCCAGCACGGCAATCTCCACATTCAGCTGATCGGCCATATCGGCAGCCTTCTTCTTTTCCAGCAGGGCAGCGCGGGCCAGGTCTTCACGGTCCTTGGACAGCGCCAGTTCGGCCTTGTCGGTCCAGTCGGCCTGAAGCTGTTCGAGCTTGCCTACGTGGCGCTTCATTTCCTTCTGGTCGGCGATGGTGCGCGCTGCAGAGGCGCGGACTTCGACCAGGGTTTCTTCCATTTCAAGGATGATCATGCGGATCATCTTTGCCGGGTCTTCGGCCTTGTCGAGCAGCTCGGTAACGTTGGCGGCAATGATGTCGCGGGTTCGAGAGAAAATTCCCATGGCGAAAGCTCCGTTCAGTTTAAGGTCGGGTGGACCGCATGCCAGTCCACCTTACCCCCATTTGCATTCCAGATAAAAGAGATTGGCCGGGACGGGGCAAGGGGGGGTAAGCGTCCCGGCCAAATCCGTCAGGCAAGATACCGGACGGAAACCATTGTGCCGGCATCGCCGTTGTGACGGGCGGGGGAGGCGACGGCCTCCATGCTGGCGAAAGCGCTGACAAACAGGGTGGTGACCAGCATCAGTGCGGCAACCGTGGTCACCAGCGTGGACTTGAGGACCCGGTCCTCTTGCGCCGTCTGCTGGTCGGTGTTGCTGGCCTGCTGCACTGTCTTTCTCCCTTGTACCGCTGTATGTCGGTGTTGCCGGATGCATTGCAGGGTGCGTGCCAGTTTGAAAAACCCAGCAAAACCAAAGGTTTGGAAATTTCGGATGGCGCCGCTGTTGGTTGGGATTGCCATCAGTTGGGATTTTGCACTATCTCTTGGTGCATGGAGCGGGGCAATCAATTCATCGGCGAGTCAGGCGCGTTTCTGGACGCGGTCGAACGCGCCAGCCGGGCAGCGATGCTCAACCGTCCGGTGCTGGTCATCGGCGAACGCGGCACGGGCAAGGAACTGATCGCCGAACGCCTCCACCGTCTGTCCTCGCGCTGGGATGGGCCGCTGATTACGCTGAACTGCGCTGCCCTGCCGGAAACGCTGATCGAAGCCGAACTGTTCGGTCATGAAGCAGGTGCGTTCACCGGCGCGACACGCGCGCGGCAGGGGCGGTTCGAAGAAGCCGATGGCGGCACCTTGTTCCTCGACGAGCTGGCCACATTGAGCTCCGCGGCGCAGGAGCGGTTGCTGCGGGCGGTCGAATATGGGGAGATCACCCGCATCGGCTCATCGCGCTCGATCAAGGTCGATGTGCGGATCGTCGCGGCCACCAACGAGCATCTGCCCGACCTGGTCGATCAGGGCCGTTTCCGTGCCGACCTTCTCGACCGCTTGTCGTTCGAGGTGGTAACCTTGCCGCCCCTGCGGGTGCGCGAGGGCGATGTGATGGTGCTCGCCGATTTCTTCGGGCGACGGATGGCGGCGGAGCTCGATTGGTCGGACTGGCCCGGTTTCGGCGCAATGGCGACCGAGGCGATGAAGCGCCACAGCTGGCCGGGCAATGTCCGCGAACTGCGCAATGTCGTTGAACGCGCGGTCTATCGCTGGGACGATCCTGATCGTCCAGTCGACCATATCGTGTTCGATCCGTTCGAATCCCCCTGGAAGCCTCAGTCGGCAAAGCGTGCAGCCACCGGCGAATCGCCATGCGACGAGGTGATCGATGCGGCGCTGTCCAATTCGGGCGTGCGCGCCACGCTGGACCAGATGCCCAATCTCGACGCGGTCGATGACCTGCGCGGCGCGGTGGATGCACACGAAAAGCGCATCCTGCAGGCTGCGCTCGCCCGCCACCGCTACAACCAGCGCCAGACCGCCAAGGCGCTTGGCCTCAGTTACGACCAGTTGCGCCACTGTTTGAAGAAGCACGACCTGCTCGGCTGAAAGGGCTGGACGCGGCAGCAGCCGGCTGGGAAGGGGGCGTCATGAAGCTTGCCCGATTTGACCCCGCCAATTTTCTCGCCACCCACTGGCAGTGCTCGCCGCTGTTGATCCGCAATCCCTGGGATGCCTGGGCCTGCCCGGTCGAAGCGGATGAACTGGCCGGGCTGGCCTGCGAGGCCCAGGTGGAATCGCGGTTGATCGAGCAGACGGGGCAGGGCGGCTGGGCGGTCGAGAATGGCCCGTTGGACGAGGCCCGGTTTGCTGCGCTGGGGGCGAGCCAATGGACGCTGCTGGTGCAGGCGGTGGATCACCATGTGCCTGAGGTTGCAGCGTTGCTGGCGCAGTTCCGGTTCATCCCCAACTGGCGGATTGACGACGTGATGGTCAGCTATGCCAGCGACGGCGGCGGCGTGGGTCCGCATTTCGACCAGTATGACGTGTGCCTGATCCAGGGGCAGGGGCGGCGGCGCTGGCAGATCGGCGCGATGTGCGATGAGGCGACCCCGTTGCTGCCGCATGGCGACCTCAAGCTGCTGCGCGATTTCGTGGCCACCCAGGAATGGGTGCTGGAGCCGGGCGACATCCTGTATGTCCCGCCCGGCGTCTCGCACAACGGCGTTGCGGTGGGTGATGACTGTATGACGCTGTCGATCGGCTTTCGCGCGCCATCGCGCGCGGAACTGATCGGTGACTGGAGCGACCATGTGCTCGAGGAATTGAGCGAGGACGACCGCTATAGTGACGCAGGCCTGGCGATGCAGGCCAACCCCGGCGAGATCGATGCGGCGGCGCTGGAGCGGCTGCAGGCCATGGTGCTGGAGGCGCTGGGCGACCGCCAGAGGTTTGCGCGCTGGTTCGGCGCGTTCAGCAGCCCGCGCAAATATCCGGACATCGACTGGCGGCCTGACGCGCCCCTCGACCTGGACGATATCCTCGACGCAGTGGAGCAGGCCCAAGAGCTTCAGCGCAACCCGGCCAGCCGGTTTTCCTTCGTGCGCAATGGCGGCGATACGCTGCTTCTGTTCGTGGACGGCGAGACGTTCGAGTGCGGGGCGGATACCGCTGCGCTTGCCGAGGCGATCTGCGCGGAAGATGTCATTGCGGTCCCGGCGGCCTCCGAAAAGGCGTGCGAACTGCTTCTCGCCCTGTGCAACATGGGCAGCCTCGCGTTCGTCGGGGACGAGGATGAGGACGGGGACGAGGATGACGAAGACCACGCCTGATCAGGCGGCGTCCAACGCGCGCCATTCGCCCGGTGCCAGCCCGTCGAGCGACCACGGCCCCACCGCCCAGCGTACCAGCCTCAGCGTGGGGTAGCCGACTGCCGCGGTCATCCGCCGCGCCTGGCGGTTGCGGCCCTCGCGGATCGACAGGCTGATCCAGCCATCGGTGACGGTCTTGCGAAAGCGCACCGGCGGATCGCGCGGCCACAGTTCCGGGTCGGCGCTGCGGCTCGCCTCGGCAGGGCGGGTCACCCCGTCCTTGAGCTGCACCCCCTTGCGCAAGGCAGCCAAAGCCTCATCGGTGATCGTGCCTTCGACCTGCACGAGATAGGTTTTCGCCATCTTGAACCTGGGGTCGGCGATTCGCGCCTGCAATTTGCCGTCGGCGGTGAGCAGCACCAGCCCTTCGCTATCATGATCCAGCCGCCCGGCCGGATAAACATCAGGCACATCGATATGATCGGCAAGCGTAGGCCGGTCGCCGTCCCTGCTGAACTGGCAGATCACGCCATATGGTTTGTTGAACAGGATGAGCCGGGACACGGGGAGGCGACTTTCTGTGCTGCATGGGTGGCATATTGGCCCAAGGCTTGGCACAGGGGGGCATTGAACGACAACCACAATCAAGAGAGGCCTCATCCATGACCCTTCCCGAAACCTACCTTCAGATGATGTCCACCGTCAGCGCCGCAGGGCAGTTGACCATGGAACTGGTCGAAAAGCCCATGCCGACGCCCGGTCCCGACGAGGTCGTGATCCGCGTGGAAGCAACGCCGATCAATCCGTCCGATCAGGGCGTGATGTTCGGATGGGCCAGCATGGGCACCGCCGTCACCACGGGCAACGGCAGCGATACCAAGCTTACCGCGCCGGTTTCGCCGCAGGGCATGGCGGTGATGAAAGCGCGCGTCGACCAGCCGCTCAGCGTCGGCAATGAAGGCGCAGGCACAGTCGTCGCTGCCGGATCGGGCGAATACGCACAAAGCCTGATGGGCAAGGTCGTCGCCGTGATGGGCGGCGGAATGTACGCGCAATACCGGCTCGCGCCCGCGATGATGTGCCTGCCGCTGCAGGACGGACACACCGCGCGCGACGGCGCATCGTGCTTCGTCAACCCGCTGACCGCGCTGTCGATGATCGAGACGATGCGGATGGAAGGCCACACCGCGCTGGTCCACACCGCAGCGGCATCCAACCTGGGCCAGATGCTCAACCGCATCTGCCAGGCTGACGGAGTCGAACTGGTCAACGTGGTGCGCAAGCCCGAGCAGGCCGAATTGCTGCGCGGTATGGGCGCGAAGTACGTCGTCGATTCGAGCAGCGACAGCTTCATGGCGGACCTGACCGATGCCATCCATGCTACCGGCGCGACTTTGGCGTTCGATGCCACCGGTGGCGGCACGCTTGCCTCGACGATCCTGAGCGCAATGGAAGCAGCCGCTGCCCGCACGCCGGGAGCGTATAGCATCTACGGATCGGTCAAGCACAAGCAGGTCTATCTGTATGGCGGCCTGGATACGTCCGCGACTACGCTAAACCGCGGTTACGGCATGGCCTGGGGCGTCGGCGGCTGGCTGCTGCCCAACTTCCTCGCCAAGGCCGGCGGAGATGTCGCAATGCGGCTGCGCAAGCGTGTGGCCGATGAGCTGAAAACCACGTTCGCCAGCCATTATACCGATGAACTTTCGCTGGAGCAGGCGCTGCAGGCCGATGTCGTCGCGCGCTATTATGCCAAGACGACGGGCGAGAAGTTCCTGATCTGCCCGCAGAAGTAATTTATGCCTCTGCCAATTCGTCATTCCCGCGAACGCGGGAATCCCGCTTTTTCGCCAATCTCGGCGCAAAAACGGGACCCCCGCCTGCGCGGGGGTGACGATAGAGGTGGCAATTCCCATATGTTTTACCGGCAAGTTCAACCCTGCTGCCGTTCAAGAAACCCTGCTGCAACATGAACGACCTTTCCACAGTCCGTTCACCTTCACTCCCTTAAATATGAACACAACGGATGGCGAATCGGCGCTGTCCCGGTCTCAAGGGAGACAGATTATGAAGAAGTTTCTTATTGCTGCTGCCGCTGCCGGTGCAGTCACCCTTTCCGCAGCGCCTGCAATGGCAGCCCCGGTCGCACAGACGAGCCCCAGCGCCGTCGCAGCCTATGGCCTGAGCCCTGAAGCGCCGACCGCGCATCAGTATCGTCGCGGCTATGACAATGACTGGCAGCGTCGCGGCTATGGCAACAACGGCTACAACAACCGTGGCGGCCGCTTCGACAACCAGTACAACGACCGCTATGACCGTCGCGCGGTGCGCGGCTGGAACGGCCAGTCCTGGCGCGGAAACGACGGCCGCACCTACTGCCGTCGTGACAATGGCACCACCGGTCTGCTGATCGGCGGCGCGGCCGGTGCCCTGGCCGGTAGCGAAATCGCAGGACGCGGTGACCGCACGGTCGGCGCCATCATCGGCGGCATCGGCGGCGCACTGCTCGGCCGGTCGATCGATCGCGGTGGCAACAACGGCTACAGCTGCCGCTAAGCATTTTCACCGGTAGCCGTGGGCAGGTCTGCATACTGACCATGGCAAGGTGAACGGGGAGACCCCTCTTCGCGGAAATCGCGGAGAGGGGTTTCGCGCGTCTGGGGGCGGCTTGCCAAGCTGTGGTCCGGTGCCTATCCCGGCTGCTCGATTAGGCAGGGGGAGACGCACGATGATCAACGGACCGATACTGGTGACCGAACGGCTGATCCTGCGCCCGCCCGGCCCGGAAGATTTCGACGCCTGGGCCGAATTCTGCGCTGATGAGGAAACGATGCGCTACCTGGGCGGGGTACAGCCGCGCGCGGTCGCTTGGCGCGGGCTTTGTGCGATGGCAGGGGCCTGGCACATCAGCGGTTATGCCATGTTCTCGCTGATCACGCGCGATACCGGCCAGTGGATCGGGCGCATCGGCCCGTGGTATCCCGATGGCTGGCCGGGCCAGGAGGTTGGCTGGGGCGTGGCAAGCAGCCATGCTGGGAAGGGATATGCCCTCGAAGCGTCCGTCGCCACGATCGATTATGCCTTCGATCTGCTGGGCTGGGATAGCGTCATCCACACCATAGACCCGGACAATGCGGCGTCCATTGCGCTCGCGGAGCGGCTGGGATCGCGCAATCAGGGGCCGACGCAACTGCCTGAACCTTACAAGGATTTCCGCGTCGATTGTTACGGCCAGACCAGGGCGGATTGGCAGCAGAACCGCCGCAAATTTGTCCGATACTGAAACGCCTTGCCCGCAAATCCCGATCTGGGACAGTCGATCGCACGAAAGCGCGCCGGTTAACCCTCTTTTGTCAGGACAGTTTCCCTGGCGCCAAGGCATGGCTAACGTGATGCTAAGAGCTTTTCAGGCATGACCGGCTTTTTGGAACACTTTGCAAGGATACCCGCCATGGCACACCGTTCTTTCGCGCTTTCGCGCACTCTGCTGGGGCTCGCCGCCGCGACGCTGGCGCTTGCAGCCTGCCAGAATACGGACGATACCGCTGCGCAGAACGAGGACGCAGCCCTGCTCGCCGACGCGGCCGATCCTGCCATGAAGGGCGCACTGGAAGACCAGATTCTGGTCGATCCCGACCTCGTCGACAAATCGAACCGCAATGCGGTGCTCGCCGAAGGCAGCGACGGTTCGGTGCCGTCCGCCGGCGTTCCCAAAGGCCAGCTTGCGGCGGTCGAAAAGGCTGCCGCCGAAGCGATCGGCCCGCGCGGCCTGATGAAGGCGCCCGAGCCCAAGAAGGTCGCGGCAGAAGACTGCAAGGATTGCAACCAGGGCAGCACGCTAGGCGCCAAGGCCGCGCAGCAGAGCGGCGTGTGCACCGGCAAGCTCGATTATGCGATGACCTGGGCCAGCCGCATGCCGTCCGATTTTGCGATCTATCCGCGCGCCAACGTCAAGGAAGCCGCCGGTGTCGACAAGGGCCAGTGCAACATCCGCGTGGTCAACTTCACGACGCCTGCCGCGCTGAAGAACGTGGTCGACTTCTATTACACCAAGGCGCGCCGTGGCGGCTATTCGACCGAATACCAGTTGCGCGGCGACGACTATGTTCTGGGCGGCACCAAGGGTGAGGCGGCGTATGTGCTGTTCCTCAAGCCCATGGCCAATGGCGGCACCGAGGTGGACATCGTCGCCAACGGCGGGCGGTGAGCCAAGTTGGGTGAAGGCGCACTCTACCAAACCCGCTCAGCCTGAGCCAGTCGAAGGCCCCGCTAAACGGCCGGGGTAGGTGCGGGGCCTTCGACAAGCTCAGGCTGAGCGGAAGTAGGGAGTGGTCAGTTCTCTATGTTCGCCGCAGAACGACTATTGAAGTTCTTCAAGCTCAGCGGATGTCTTCCCACCCATCCCCGGCATTTCCTTGATATACAAATCCCGCTGCGGGTACGGAATCTCGATGTTGTGTTCCTGGAACAGGTTCCACACCCGCATCAGCACATCGCCGCGGATGTTACCCATGCCGCCTTCGGGGTCGGAGATCCACGCGCGGATCTCCCAGTTGACCGAGTTGTCGCCAAAGTCGGTCATCCAGATGCGCGGGGCGGGCTCTTTCAGCACGCGGGCCGATTCATCGACCGCCTGATACAGCAGCGCCTGCACCTGCTGCATGTCGCTGGAATACGCGACGCCCACCGGGATGCGCATGCGGACGTTGCGGTCGGAATACGACCAGTTCTCCACCGCCGTGGTCATCAGGTCCTCGTTCGGGATCAGGTGCTCCTTGCCGTCGCGGGTGATGACCGACACTGCGCGCACGCCAATCTTGTTCACCCAGCCGAAGCTGTCGCCCACCGCGATGACGTCGCCCGGCTTGATCGACCGGTCGAGCAACAGGATGATGCCGGCAAACAGATTGCCGATGGTCTTTTGCAGGCCAAAGCCGATGGCCAGGCCGAACGCACCTGAGAAAAAGCTGAGCGCCGTAAGGTCGATGCCCAGTGCATCAATCCCTAAGAAGAACGCGATGACGATGACGACGACGCCCGCGATCTTCTGTCCCAGCAGCTTTTGCGTCGGATCGAGCCCGTCACTGCTGCCGATGATGTGCCCGGCAATGCGGTTGACCACGCGCGCGGCGGTGTACAGCACCAGTACGGTGATCGCGATGGTCACCACCCACAGCAGCGAGAACCGCTTTTCGCCCAGGTTGAAGCCCACCCGGTCCATCGCGGTGGTGATCGGGTCGAGCCCGCCGAACATGCTGGCCAAAATCGAGATGAGCGTGGCCAGCCCCAGGAACGTGCCCAGCCAGTCCGGCATACGCACGCCGCGCACCAGATCGTTGACGAACAACGCCAGCGAAATCGCCAGCGTCAGCCCGAAGATGACCGAGGCGATGAGGCTCCACTCGTAAAGGTTGAGTGCGATGCCGATGAGCATGGCGGTCGTGAAGCGGCGCACCATGTCGCGGATGCGGCGGCGCGCGAGCTGGCTTTCATGTCCCGCGCGCCGTTCCCAGATCGCGGCGAGGCGCAGATAGACGAGGCGGCTGAGGCCCCAACCGATCAGCAGCGCCGCCGTCGCGATCAGGGCGGCAAGCACGCCTTCGACATATTGCAGGTCGCTGGGGTCGCGGATCCACCCCCAACGCATAAATGCTGCCGCGATCGCCTTGTTCATGCCGCCATGGTAAACGCTGCCAGCCCCTTGGCAAGGTCGGCAATGAGGTCGGCGGGGTCTTCAAGGCCGATATGCAGCCGGACGGCCAGCGCGTTAGTCTCGCCCGCAGGCGGCCAAGGCGTGACAGTGCGGCATCGCTCCGGATCGACCGGGATCGCGAGGCTCTCGAACCCGCCCCAGCTATAGCCGATGCCGAACAGGCCCAGCGCATCGATCAGGGCGGCGCGCGCTTTATCGGTGCCACCGTTCAGCACGAAGGAGAACAGCCCGCTCGATCCATTGAAATCGCGTTGCCACACCTCGTGACCCGGACACGAGGGTAAAGCAGGGTGCAACACACGCGCCACCTGCGGCTGCTCGGCCAGCCAGTGCGCGATAGTCAGCGCAGATGCCTGGTGCTGGCGCAGGCGGATATCAAGCGTGCGCAGACCGCGCAGCGCCAGCCACGCATCGTCGGGCGAGACGACCTGGCCCAGCGCCTGCGCGGTGCGCCGCAGACCGGGGTAGAAACGCTCAGTCGCGGTGACCGAGCCCAGCATCACGTCGGAATGGCCGACGATGTACTTGGTGCACGCCAGGATGCTCATGTCCGCACCCAGCGCGATCGCGGGCAGGAAATGCCCGGTGGCCCAGGTGTTGTCGATCAGCAACGCGATGTCCGGGCTGGTGGCGCGCGCAGCGGCGCAGATCGCGGGCACATCGAGCACCTCGAAGGTCAGGCTACCGGGGCTTTCCATCAGGATCGCGCGCGTGCGATCGCAAATAAGGCTGGAAATTCCAGTACCTATCAGCGGATCATAATAGCGTGTCTCAATGCCGAAGCGCTTCAAAAACCCTTCGGCAAAGCTGCGCGAGGGATCGTAGGCGCTGTCGGCCATCAGTAGCACATCGCCCGGCGAGAGCACGCTGAGCAACGCGCCGGAAACGGCCGCGACACCGGACGGATACAGCATCGTGCCGTGCGCGCCGGGTTCCAGCGCGGTGAGTGCCTCGGCCAGCGCCCATTGCGTGGGTGAGCCGCGGCGGCCGTAAAAAAACCGCCCGTCTTCATTGGTTTGCGGGCCGGACTTGAGAGCGGCTATATTGGGATAAAGGTGCGTGCTGGCACGCCAGACTGGCGGATTGACAACTACGCCGGGTTGATCGGCGGTCCCTGTCCACTCCGCGCGCCGCCCGCTGGTGACGAGCCGGGTCGCGGGCGATTGAGGGTCGGTCGGGGGCTTGGCCATGGTGCATCTCCGCCCTCTCCCCCTGCGGGAGAGGGCAACGAGACTTGGTCCACGAAAGTGGGCCTAGTCGCAGTGGGAGAGGGGGGCGGCCCTCGCCAACGTCGCCTAGGCAGCAAGCTGCCAAGGCTTTGTATCCTCTCCCGTAAAGGGAGAGGATATCAGCAGAAGATCACCCCATCGCCTTCGGAGTATCGGCGTCGGCGCCCCATTCGCTCCAGCTGCCATCGTACAGCGCAACGTCGGTCTTGCCGAGCAGGTGCGCGCCGAAGGCCAGCACGCTGGCGGTCATGCCCGAGCCGCAGGTGGTTACCACCGGCTTGGCGATGTCGACGCCAGCAGCCTCGAATGCGGCCTTCAGGGCGTCGCCCGTCTTCCACGTGCCATCGGCGTTGAACAGGGTGCTGTGCGGCAGATTGACCGCGCCAGGGATATGGCCAAGCGCGATTTCGGGACGCGGATCGGCTTCCGCGCCGGAAAAGCGGGCGGCGGGGCGTGCATCGACGACCTGTTCGTCCTTGCTGTGCAGGTTGGCCAGCATATCCGCCTTGGTGCGGACGTTCTTCTTGTCTTCCCACACGGTGAAATGGCGGTGACGCAGCGTTTCCTTGCCGGTCTTGATCGGGCGACCTTCTGCCTTCCACTTGGCGATGCCGCCGTCCAGAATGGCGACGGCATGCGCACCGAACATGGTGAGCATGAACCAGGCGCGCGCGGAGGACTTCAGCGGGCTGTCATCATACAGCACGATGCGGCTGCCATCGCCCAGGCCCAGCGACTGCATGCGACTGGCGAACTTTTCGGCCGGTGGCAGGGTGTTGTCGATCGGCGAGTTGCTGTCGACCAGTTCGGCCAGGTCCATGAACACGGCACCGGGGATGTGCCCGGCTTCATATTCGGCCAGCGCGTTGCGGCCCGTATCGGGCAGGAACTTGCTCGCATCCACGATGCGAAGGTCAGAGGCGCCCATTTCGTTGGCGAGCCATTCGGTTGAAACCAGCGAATCCATGTTGTTGTCTCCCTCTGCAAATCTGCGCCCGATTAAGGCTTCCCCCGGCTGTTGAGCTTTTATCGGCCCTTAAGACGGGAAACCCGGCTGGTTGCTCAGCCGGGATGCCATGTTTTTATTGCGCTGCACCATCAACATTATCGCTTCCATGTTGGCGCGTCGAGTCGCAACGGAAAGCCCGCATCAGTTTTTTTTGCATATGTTGCAATTGGGTGAAGCGGGCGGTGGTGGCGCGATAGCGTTCGGGTTAGGAAGCGCCGGCGGACATAACAGGAGCCTGCCGAAATGCGCATATTGCTAACGAACGATGATGGCGTGCATGCGCCCGGGCTGGCGGTGCTGGCCAGGATCGCGGCAAGCCTGTCCGACGATGTGTGGATCGTCGCGCCCTCCGAGGAGCAATCGGGCGCAGGCCATTCGCTGACGCTCTCCCGGCCTTTGCGTGTCCATACGCACGGGCCAAAGCATTTTTCCGTCACCGGCACGCCGACTGATGCGGTGATGATGGCGGTGGCCCGGCTGATGAAGGATACGCCGCCCGACCTGATCTTGTCCGGCGTCAATCGGGGGGCGAACCTTGGCGAGGATGTGACCTATTCGGGCACCGTGTCCGCGGCGATGGAAGGGGCGCTGGCAGGAATACCGTCGATCGCGCTCAGCCAGACCTATGCGCGCGAAGGCGCAGGCCTGGACGTGTCGTTCGACGCCGCCAGCGTCTGGGGCGAGCGGGTGCTGCGCCCGATCATCGCACAGCCGATGCCGGCCCGTACGCTGATCAACGTCAACTTCCCGGCGCTGCCTGCCGATAAGGTGCGCGGCGTTCGCGTGGGGGCGCAGGGCTTTCGTGATTACGGGCGGCTGAAGATCGTCACCAACACCGATCCGCGCGGGTTCGATTACCACTGGTTTGCGCTGGGCGCGGTGGAGCAGACCCCGGCGCACAGCACCGATCTTGAGGCGGTTGCCGATGGCTTCGTCGCCGTCACGCCGCTGCACCTGGACCTTACGCATTATCCGTCGATGGCGCTGCTGGACGCAACATTTGACAAGTCGGGTCCGCAATAGCGCCAGATTTCACCCGTTGAAACAGTGGCAAAGTGCCAGGATCGTGTTAGATATGCGCGTGATGGCGAGGGGTAAAAGACGCATGACAGCGCAGGTTGAGTGGAGCTTTGCGGCAGCCGCAACGTTGCTGCTGGCCGGATGCATCCCCGGCGGGGTTAGCCAGCAGGGCATGCAGCCCGAGATTACCGAGGCAGGCAGGCCCGCCACACCGCCTGCCGAGCCGGACGTGATCGGCAGCGATGCACCGGTGTGGGAAAACCGCCCCGTTGGCGCCAATGCGTCGGATGTCATCGGCACCGTTTATGTTGTCCAGCCGGGCGACACGCTGCGCACTATCGGCAACCGGACGGGGGCAGGGTCAGAGGCGATCGCCGCTGCCAACGCACTCAGCCCGCCCTATATGCTGCGTCCCGGTCAGCAGCTGACGATTCCCGGCGGACGGTATCACCTGGTGTCGCAAGGCGAGACTGGCATCGCGATTGCCCATGCCTATGGCGTGTCGTGGAGCGATATCGTGTCGCTCAATGCCCTGGCGGAACCTTACATCCTGCGCATCGGCCAGCGTCTCAAGCTGCCGCAGGGGGCAACCGCAGCGGCAAAGCCGGCTGCAGTAGCGCAAGCGCGCCCCAGCCGGATCGGCGCTTTGGTGGTGAACATCGATGATGTCGTCACCGGCAGCCAGCCTGCTATCGCCGAAGGTACCAGGGTTCCAGCGGCCAAGCCCGGCCGCGCACCGGTTGCCGCAGGCATACCGGTTTCCGTACCCAAGGCGTTCGCCGGCCGGTTTGCCTGGCCGATGACCGGCGATCTGCTCACCCGCTATGGGCCGGTGGGCAAGGGGCAGATCAGCAACGGCATCGACATCACCGCCAAGCGGGGCGCGCCATTCCGCGCTGCGGCCGATGGTGTCGTGTCCTATGCGGGCAGCGAGGTTGCGATCTATGGCGGGCTGATCCTCATCAGCCATGGCGACGGCTGGGTCAGCGCTTACGGCCATGCTGAACGGATCGACGTGACGCGCGGGCAGGCGGTCAAGGCCGGCCAGGTGCTGGGCGCTGCCGGGCAGAGCGGGTTTGCCGAAACGCCCAAGCTACATTTCGAGCTGCGCAAGGACCGCAAGCCGGTCGATCCGCTGCTGTACCTGCCCAAAAGCTGACACAAGCGGCGCAGATGGCGGACTCCGATTTCAAGCCCAAGGCCTTGCTCAAGCGCGCCGCGCGTCTGCCCGTCTGGGCCGATGTGTCGATCCGGCTGGGCATTGCCTTTGCGTTGATCGGATTGGTCATCCTGATCCACTGGATCGATCGCGCTGGCCTCAAGGACAATTACGACAACGAGATCAGCTTTCTGGATGTCGTCTATTTCACGATGATCTCGGTCACCACCACTGGCTTTGGCGATATCGCACCGGTGTCCGATCGGTCGCGACTGATCGAATCCGTCATCGTCACGCCGGTGCGGATCGCCGTGATTTTCATCTTCGTCGGCACCGCCTATAGTTTCGTCCTCAAGCGCACATGGGAAAAATGGCAGATGAGCAGGATCCAGCAACAGCTGACGGGCCATATCGTGGTGCTTGGCTTTGGCACCAGCGGCACCGAAGCGGTGCGTGAGCTGATTGCGCGCGGCACCGATCCTGGCTGCATCGTGGTGATCGACAGGTCAGATGAAGCGCTCGTCAAGGCCGAGGAATTGGGGTGCAACGTTCTCAACGCCGATGCGACACGCGACGAAACGCTCAAGGATGTCCACATCGCCCGGGCATGTTCGGCGATCGTGTCGGCAGGGCGCGACGACACGTCCATCTTGATGGTGCTCACCATCCGCCACCTTGCACCGGACGTGCCGATCAGCGTAGTGGTGCGCGCAGCCGACAACGAACTGCTTGCGCGGCAGGCAGGGGCCAACACCGTCATCAATCCGGTGAGCTTTGCCGGGCTGCTGCTGGCAGGATCGTGCAGCGGCCCGCACATCAGCAGCTACCTTGCAGACCTTGCCTCCTCGAGCGGCCGCGTCGTCCTGATCGAGCGGCTCGTGCAGCCGGATGAAATCGGCACGGCGCTCAAGGACATCAAGGATGCCGTGGGTGTGCGCATCTATCGCAATGGCAAGCCCTATGGCTTTTGGGACGATGAAAGCGCCAGCCTGCGCGCCGGGGACATGATCGTGGCGATCGCGCGCGGCGATGGCAGGCCCGCGCCGACGATGGCGGGTGATTGAGGGCGCGGAAGGTAATCGGGAAGTGGCGCGTGGCCTTCGACAGCGATTGTGTTGAGGTCAAGGGGTGTTGATGGCTTGTCTTGCTGTTGCGTTGAGGATGATGAGCAGTTTTCGGGCGACTGCGATGAGGGCGGATGTTGGTGCTTTTCCAGCATTTCGCAAGGATGTGTAGAACGGCTTGAGAGTTGGATGGAATCTCGCAGCTGACAGGGCTGCGAGATAGAGGGCGGTTTTGAGTGGTTGCCGTCCGCCCTGGACGAACCGTCGTCCTCTTTTGCTTCCCGAGTCGCGATTGATCGGGGCAAGGCCTGCCAGCGCGGCGGCCTGGCGGCGGTTGAGGGTGCCGATTTGTGGCAGATGGGTTATGATCGTCGTGGCGGTTTGCGGACCGACACCGGTCACGTTCTGCAGGGCTGCGGTGATGCGTGCCCACATCGCATGGCTGGCGATGAGCGCACTGATCTGCTTTTCCATGACGATCATGGCGACCACCTGCCTGCGCCGCGCGGCCAGCGCCATCAGTGCAGCATGTTCAGGATCTGGCGTATGGCAGTTGGCGGGCCTCGCAAAAGCGGCATAGCGGGCGATGATGGCAGCATCGATCTGGTCGGTCTTTGCCAGTTTTCCGAGCGAGCCTGCAAACCTGCGCACTAGCCGTGGGTTGACCACCGCAACCGCCAACCCGGCGCCTGCGAGGCAATCGGCACAGGCCCGTTCATAGCCTCCGCTCGCCTCCATGGCGATCAAGGCCGGGGCCACCTGCTCCAGTTGATCGAGCAGACGAGCAAGGCCTTCAGGGGTGTAGTTTATCCGCCAGCTCCTGCCTTCAGGAAGCACATGAACGTCCAGGTGCTTCTTAGCGACATCGATGCCGACAAAGCGTTCAGGCTATGATATGTGTGTCATTGGAGCCATCCCCGGCCTTCGCCGGGGCAGGCTCTCGTATAACGGGCGCACCCTTCCGGGCGGCCCTAGCGATTGTTCGGGTTCACGCAAACTGTGACCGGGGCCCCGGCTGTCGAACGGTCTCGACGAAAGACGGACCCCAAGCTCAACGGGCGCACCGATCACGCCGGTATGGGGCGGCCACCCCATACCGGCACCTGCAATCCTTCAGGAAAATCAGGATGATTGCAAACTAACGAAGCTCAGGCTGAGCGGAGGAGGGGCGGTGTGCAGCCCGCCTGTTGCACAACGCCCTTACTTCGCCTTCGGCAGCAGATCCGTCGTATCATTCGCCACAATGCCCAGCACCGTCGCCCAGGCAGCAACGTTCTGGCGCATCATTTGCGGGTCGATCTTGTCGAGCGTGTCATCCGGCGTGTGGTGCAGGTCGAAATAATCGGTGCCGTCCTGCTGCAGGTCGATGGCATTGACGCCGAGCGCGACGATCGGCCCGTGATCCGGCCCGCCGCCGGCGACATCGTTGCTCCGGCCAATGCCCATCGGGGCCAGCGCGTTGACGACGCGCGTCTTCAGCGCGTCAGAGCCTTCCGGCAGCCGGAAATCGACCTGCCAGATGCGGCCAGCGCCGAAATCCGATTCCATTGCCAGCGCATGGCCGGCAGCGCCGTGCTTTTCTGCATAGGCACGGCCGCCAAAAATGCCGACCTCTTCTGCGCCGTACCACACCACGCGGATGGTGCGGCGGGGCGTCCCGGCGTCCATGACCATCTTGGCTGCAGCAGCCGTGATCGCAACGCCTGCGCCATCATCGACAGCGCCCGTGCCAAGGTCCCAGCTGTCGAGGTGTCCGCCGATGAGGATCATGCCCGCTGCAGAGTCACTGCCGGGCACTTCTGCGATGACGTTGCCAGATTGCGTGGTGCCGATCTGGCGCGGGGTGAGCACCAGCTTCATCTTGACCGTCTTGCCGTCCCGGCTGGCGCGCTGGATCATCCGTTCGAGGTTCTCCGCATCGGGAATCGACAGTGCCGCTGCCGGGATGGGCGTGACATCCTTGGCGAAGTTGGTGCCGCCGGTGTGCGGGTTGCGATGATAGTCCGTGCCGACCGAGCGGATGATGATCGCCGCCGCGCCCTTGGTCGCCGCGATGTTCGGCCCGCGCCTGCGTACATCGCCGAACTGGCCATAGCTGGCGCCGGTTTGCGTGCGCGTCATCTTGTGGCTGACGAAGGCGATCTTGCCCTTGAGGCTGCCCGCAGGCGCCGCGTCCAGATCGGCCATGGTGCGGAAATACACGATCTGAGCCTCAAGCCCCTTTGCGCCGGTGCTCGCCGAATTGCCAAGCGCCGTGATGTGCATGTTGCCGGTATAGGGCGCGGTGACCTCCGCCGTTTCGGTGCCGCGGACCCAGGTCTTCATGTCGAACGGCTCGATCCGCACATTGGCAAAGCCCATCGCCTTCAGCCGCTCCACAGCCCAGGCGCGCGCCGCTGCCTCACGCTCGGTTCCGGCCAACCGGGGTCCGATCTCGGTCGTCAGGTCCTCGACGATGCCGTAGGCGGTGTCATCGCCCAGCGCCTTTTGCTGGAGCGCAGCGGGATCGTGCGCCGGGTTGGCCTGAGCCAAAAGAGGAAAGGGCAGGGTGAGCGCGGCCAGTGCCGCCAGGATGCGCATGTTCATGGGGCAAGGGCTTACCCAGCCTTGCAGGCTTTGCCAATGCCGTCTTGCCCGCCTGCCAAGCCCCGGCTAAGGCGCGGATCAAATCCTCGACTTCGCATAAAGGCGTTTCTCAGCATGGCTGCACAATATTCCTATGTCATGAAGGGTCTGACCAAGACTTTTCCCGGTGCCAACAAGCCGGTGCTTAATGGCATCCACCTGCAATTCTATTCGGACGCCAAGATCGGCATCGTCGGCCCCAACGGATCGGGCAAGTCCACGCTGATGAAAGTCATGGCGGGCCTCGACAAGGAATATACCGGCGAAGCCTGGCCTGGTGAGGGCGTGACCGTGGGCTATCTGGCGCAGGAGCCCGAGCTCGACCCTACCAAGACGGTCAAGCAGAACGTCATGGACGGCGTGCGCCCCGTGGCGGACCTGGTCGAGCGTTTTGACGAGATCAGCAATCTGATGGCCGACCCGCCGGAGGACGCGGACTTTGACGCGCTCATGGAAGAGATGGGCACGCTGCAGGAGAAGATCGACGCGGTCGACGGCTGGACGCTCGACAACCAGCTTGAAATCGCGATGGAAGCGCTGCGCTGCCCTCCCGGCGATGCGGATGTCTCCAACCTCTCCGGCGGTGAAAAGCGCCGCGTGGCATTGTGCCGCCTGCTGCTGGAAAAGCCCGGCATCCTGCTGCTCGACGAACCCACCAACCACCTTGATGCCGAAAGCGTCTCGTGGCTGGAACGGCACCTCGTCGATTATCCCGGTAACGTCATCCTCGTCACCCATGACCGCTATTTCCTCGACAACGTGGTGAACTGGATCCTGGAACTCGATCGCGGCAAATACTTCGTCTACGAAGGCAACTACTCGACCTACCTCGACAAGAAGGCGCAGCGGCTCCAGCAGGAATCGCGCGAGGACGAGGGTCGCCAGAAAGCGATTCAGGACGAGCTGGCATGGATCCGGCAGACCCCCAAGGCCCGCCAGACCAAATCCAAGGCGCGTATCAAGGCGTTCGACGAGCTGGTCGAAGCCCAGGAAAACCGGAGCCCCGGCAAGGCGCAGATCGTCATCCAGACGCCTGCGCGCCTGGGCGGCAAGGTGATCGAGGCGCACGGCCTGACCAAGGCCTATGGCGACAAGCTGCTGTTCGAGAACCTGTCGTTCATGTTGCCTCCCGGTGGCATCGTCGGCGTGATCGGAGCCAACGGTGCGGGTAAATCCACGCTGTTCAAGCTGATCACGGGCAAGGAACAGCCCGACAGCGGCACGATCGCGATCGGCGATACGGTCAAGCTCGGCTATGTCGATCAGAGCCGCGACGATCTCGACCCCAACCACAACGTCTGGGAAGAAATCTCCGACGGATTGGATTTCTTCAAGCTCGGCAAGCACGACGTGCCGACCCGCGCCTATGTCGGCGCGTTCAACTTCAAGGGCCAGGACCAGCAGAAGAAGGTCGGCCAGCTGTCAGGCGGTGAGCGCAACCGCGTCCACATGGCCAAGATGCTCAAAGAAGGCGGCAACGTGCTGCTGCTCGACGAACCGACCAACGATTTGGACGTCGAGACGCTGCGCGCGCTGGAAGAAGCGCTGGAAAGCTTCGCCGGTTGCGCCGTGGTCATCAGCCATGACCGCTTCTTCCTCGACCGGTTGTGCACGCACATCCTGGCGTTCGAGGGCAACAGCCATGTCGAATGGTTCGAGGGCAACTTCGAAAGCTACGAGGAAGACAAGCGGCGCAGGCTCGGCGACGAAGCCGATCGCCCGACGCGGATGAGCTACAAGAAGCTGACGCGGTGACAGGCAGGGATGCGGCAACGACCGCATCCCACGTTCAGAGCGCTCGCAGCCACCTCACCACCGCTCAGCCTGAGCCTGTCGAAGGCCCCGTGGGAATGACTGCGAGATCATTGCTTGGCGATTGTCAGAGCGGGGCCTTCGACAAGCTCAGGCTGAGCGGAACTGGGTGATCCCATCAAGGGGGAGGGCTTTAGGGTAATATTCCCACTCGCTCCCCTGCGAAGGCAGGGGCCCATCTCCCGCCGGTTGTGCCGGATGCCAGGGCAGGAGATGGATCCCTGCCTTCGCAGGGAAACGGGGAATGTATAAGTGCGGGCTTTCCGCGATCGCTCACCCCGCCAGCATCCCTTCCAACCGCCCGCGAATGATCGCTTCGGCCTCATGCATGATCCGGTCGATCAGCTCCTTGCAAGTCGGGATATCGTGGATCAACCCCGCGACCATGCCGCAGCTCCAGGCACCGGCGTCCATGTCGCCTTCCATCATGATGCGCGGATAGACGCCTGCGACTTGCTCGATGATGTCGGTGAACTGCAGGTCCTTGCCCTTTTCCTTCTCGATCAAAAGCAGCTCTTCGACCGCCGCATTGGTCATGACGCGCTCAGTATTGCGCAACGGACGCATGACCAGGCGGGTGTCGAGCTCGCTGGCGGCGACGATCGCTTGCTTGACGTTCTCGTGCACCGGCGCTTCCTTCGTGGCGATGAAGCGGGTGCCCATGTTGATGCCGTCCGCGCCCAAGGCCAGCGAAGCGACCAGCGATCGCGCATCGGCCTGACCGCCTGAGGCGACGAACGGGATATCCAGCTCATCGGCGGCACGCGGCAGCAGGATCATGTTGGGGACGTCATCCTCGCCCGGATGGCCGCCGCACTCGAAGCCATCGACCGACACCGCATCGCAGCCGATCGACTGGGCTTTCAACGCGTGGCGCACGCTGGTGCATTTGTGGATGACCTTGATGCCCGCTTCCTTGAGGTACGGCAGCACCGATTGCGGGTTGTTGCCTGCGGTCTCGACGGCTTTCACCCCGTTTTCGATGATCACGCGGACGTAGCCTGGATAATCGGGCGCGGTGAGCACGGGCAGGAAGGTAAGGTTCACCCCGAACGGCTTGTCGGTCAGCGCCTTGCACTTCTTGATCTCGGCATCGAGAAGTTCCGGCGTCTTCTGAGTGAGGCCGGTGATGATGCCAAGGCCACCCGCGTTGGATACGGCGGCGGCTAGTTCAGCAAAGCCGACATAATGCATGCCGCCCTGGATGATCGGGTGCTGGATGCCGAACAGTTCTGTGATCCGGGTTTTCATGTGGGCTCTCTCCTTATGCGGAATTATTCTAGTTTTCCGAGTTCCCGAGCCCTTCGACTGGCTGGCAAGCCAGCCGCTCAGGATAAACTTCCCGACTTTTGTCGGGAAGTCGAGGGACGTCTGCACTGAGGTTGGCGCGTACGTCCCTCGACTTCGCTCGGGACAAACGGGGTGGGGTTGGTCAGCTACACAAACAAGGCCACGCTCTGCATCGCGGCCATCACCGGCTCCAGCCTGCTGTTCCATACGGTCATGTACTGGCTAGACGCGCCATGGTGCGCGTGGTGCGTCACCGATTCGAGCAGCCACCAGCCGTTTTCGGTCTCCGGCGCATCGGTGAGCATATTGACCTGCCAGTTCATGCTGCTGATGGGGCCGGCGGCATCCATCAGCCCCATGGCAGACGGTGGCAGGCCGTCGCCGATGCACAGCAATTCGGTCATCGGATCGAGCCCCTCGCGCTCGGCAAAGCGGTGCCAGGACGACAGGCGCGGCGTGTTCATGCCCAGCTCCAGCCGCTTTTCGGGATATTCCATCTGCGACGTGAAGAATTCGGGCGGCCCGCTGCGCGTCGCGCCCTCGGGCGGCGGCGGGGCCACATCTGGCCGGTGGACGCCCTCGAAATCGATCTTGCTTGTCCGCTTGGACATGAAAATGAAGGTGCCGATAAAGCCCAGCCCCTCGGCGCTGCGAATTTTGGTTTCCACAAAGGCAGTGTTGCGACCCCGGCGCAGCAGATCGCACGACACGGTCACCTCGCCCGCCAGCGGCCCGACGAACGCCACCTGGGCAGAGCGCAAGAGCGGGGCATCGGGCACCGCAAGCCGGGCGGCATGGTGCGCAATCGCCGAGGACAGCCCGCCATAAGCGGTGCGCCCCTGCATCCAGCACGCAGGGATAGTGACGGTCCAGCCGGTATCGGCAGGGACGAGCGAAGCGAGGGTTTGGGCCAAGTTCATCGCGCGATTAAGACCAGACTATCGCGCGCGAATCCACTGCAATTTTGCACGACGCCAGGCGGATTATTCGGCCGCCACCCGTTGCTCCACATTCTGAGGCCCGCGGATCAATCCGCCGGGCCGCGCATGTGTGACCGCGCCGTTACGGAAGGTTACTTCGCCCGATTTGATCGTTGCGACATAGCCGTCCGCCTTTTGCAGAAGGCGCTTGCCGCCTGCGGGTAGATCGAACGCCAGCCAGGGCTTCGACAGACGCAGTGCAGCAAAATCAATGACGTTCAGGTCGGCGAGATAGCCGGGCTTGAGCACACCGCGATCGTTCAGGCCATAGAGCCGTGCGGTATCATGGCACTGGCGCTTGACCGCCAGCTCCACCGGGATCGTGCCTGCCTTGCGGTCACGCGCCCAATAGCTGAGCAGGAACGTCGGCGCCGCCGCATCGCAGATCGTGCCGCAATGCGCGCCGCCATCGGACAGCGATACCACGGTATCGTCTCGTTCCAGCAGGCCCTTGATGAAATCGAGGTTGCCGTCCTGGTAGTTGAGGATGGGCAGGTAAATGAAGCCGTTGCCATCGTCCGCCATCAGCGCATCATAGGCGAACTCCGCCGCATCGCGCCCCGCCGCCTCGGCCTGCAGCGCGATGCTGTCGTCGCGGGTCGGCTCATAGGTGAAACCATCGTGCATCGCAAATTGCAGCGCAAAGCCTGCGGTCACCAGCATGAACAATGCAGCGATATCGGGCGAGGGCGGTGGCAGGTTGTCTTCGGCCAGCAACTGCGCCTTGAACGCGGGGTCCTTCAGGCGCTTCAACTGCTCATCCCAGGACAGATCGGCTATCGCGCGCCAGCTGGGGCGCTGCACGAAGGGATGCACCGTGCCGCGCCAGTTCAAGACGACGCCGGTGCCCCGCAGCGAAATCTGCGCGACGACTTGGCCGCCGGTGCGGTTGGCCGCCTCGCAGGCGGCCATCTGTTCGATCCAGGTCATTTGCTTCAGCGGCGATTGCAGCATGGCGAAGGTCACCGGCAGCCCGGTTTCTTTGGACAACGCAGTCATCCACTCGAACTCGTTCCACTCCGGCACCAGGTCGGATGCCATTTCAAACACACCATAGCCGACCTTGCCCATCGCCCGGCCAATGCCAATCAGCTCCCTGGCCGTCGCGGTTGTGCCGGGGACGAGTTCGCCCTCGATCGATTTGTGCAGCACGGTGCGGGACGACGAGAACCCCAGCGCTCCTGCGCGCAGGCCATCCTCGACGATTTTCGACATGGCCGTGATGTCGGCATCGGTCGGCTCTTCGTTGTTCGCGCCGCGCTCGCCCATCACATAAGCGCGCACCGCGCCATGCGGCACATGGGTGCCGATATCGATGGTGCGCGGCAGACGCTCGAGCGAATCGAGATATTCGGGGAAGCTTTCCCAGTCCCAGGTCATCCCTTCGGCAAGCGCGGTGCCGGGTATGTCCTCGACGCCCTCCATCAGGCCGATCAGCCATTGGTGCTTGTCCGGCGCGGCGGGCGCAAAGCCTACGCCGCAATTGCCCATGACCACGGTGGTGACCCCATGCCAGGCAGAAGGGGCCATCACGTCATCCCAGGTTGCCTGGCCGTCGTAATGGGTGTGAATGTCGACAAATCCGGGCGTTACGATGTGGCCGCTCGCATCGATCTCTTCGCGCGCGGAGCCTGTTACCGTGCCAACCGCCGCGATGGTATCGCCGCTGATCGCGATATCGCCCATAAACGGCGCGCCGCCCAGACCGTCATAGATGGTGCCGCCGCGAATGATCAGATCGTACATGTTCCAAGCTCCTCGTCCTTCGCGCCAGGTCTGGTGCCCGGTTTTGCGCAACTGGAGGGGATGCTAACGAGCGCACGGGGAAAGGGAAGGGGTCGCGATTAAATTCGAAGGTGGTTGAAACGTCCCTCGACTTCGCTCGGGAACACGGGAGGGGGGGGCGATAGCTTATGGGGCAAGGCGAGGTGCCACCCAATTCCGTTTGTCCCGAGCGAAGTCGAGGGACCTCTCACAAACCTAAGGCGTTCTAGCCCGCGTCCATCGCCCTTGCCACCCGCACGAAATCCGCCACGCTCAACGTCTCCGCCCGGCGCGAGGCATCGATGCCTTCCGCCTCCAGCGCGGCGAGCGCTCCGGGCAAGCCTTTCAGGCTCTGGCGCAGCATCTTGCGGCGTTGGCCGAAGGCGGCCTGGGTGAGGGCCTCGAGACGCGATGGCGCGACACCCTCGGGCATCGGTGCCGGAGTGAGATGCACGATTGCGGACATGACCTTGGGCGGCGGGGTAAACGCGCTGCGGTGCACCTTCATCGCCAGCCGGGCGTGGCATCGCCACTGGCTGAGAATCGCAAGACGGCCATAAGCATCGCCGTTGGTTTCGGCGACGATGCGCTCTGCGACCTCGCGCTGGAACATCAGCGTGAGGGACAGCCATTGCGGCGGCCAGGCCTTCCCGCCCAACCAACCGATCAGAAGCGCGGTGCCGACATTGTAGGGCAGGTTGGAGACGATGTGGCACGGCCCCGGCATCACCTTGGCCAGCGGCAGCTCCAGTGCATCGCCCTCGATCAGGGTCAGCTGCCCCGGAAACGCTTCGGCCAGTTCGGCCAGCGCAGGAAGGCAACGGCGGTCGCGCTCGATGGCGGTCACTCGGGCGCCGGCGCGTAGCAAAGCCCGCGTCAGCCCGCCGGGGCCCGGGCCGATCTCCAGCACGTCTGCGCCATCGAGATCGCCCGGGACCGCAGCGATTCTGTCGAGCAGCTGTTCGTCGAGCAGGAAATTCTGGCCCAGCGCCTTGCTGGCGGCAAGACCATGCCGCGAAATGACGTCGCGCAAGGGCGGCAGGGGTGTCGTCGGCGTGCGCATTGGCCCCCGCGTCAGCTCTCGTAGGTCTGGCGGTGTTCCCACGCGGCGCTCGCCATGCGGATGGCCGCGATCATCGAACTGGGGCTGGCACGGTTGTGGCCGGCAATGTCGAAGGCGGTGCCATGGTCGGGCGAGGTGCGCACGATCGGCAGCCCGAGCGTCATGTTCACGGCATCGTCGAAGTGCAGCGCCTTGATCGGGATCAGCGCCTGGTCGTGATACTGGCACAGCGCAACGTCATAGCGCGCGCGGGCAGCGGCGTGGAACATGGTGTCGGCGGGCAGGGGGCCTGCGACCTCGAAACCCTGGGCGCGCAGAGCCTCGATCGCGGGCATGATGATCTCCGCCTCTTCACTGCCCATGCTGCCCTGTTCGCCCGCATGCGGGTTCAGCCCGGCGATGGCGAGCCGTGGCCGCTCGATGCCGAAATTGCGGCTCATGCCCTTTGCGGCGGCGCGGGCACGGTTGACGATCAGTTCGATCGACAGCGCACCAGGCACCTGGGCGATGCCGATATGCACCGTGATAGGCACGACGCGCAGGCCAGGACCGGCGAGCAGCATCGCCACATTCTGGCGGTCCACGCCGCACGCCTCGGCGATGAATTCGGTCTGGCCGGGAAAGTTGAAGCCGACCTTCTGCAGCTGAATCTTGGATATCGGGCCAGTCACGATGGCGCGCGCGCTGCCCGAACGTGCCAGGCCCACGCCCATTTCCAGTGCCTGCAGCGCACAGCGCGCGCCGTCCAAGTCGGGTTGGCCCGGAGTGACTACGCCGCTGTCCACGACCGGCAGAATCGGCAGCGCCGTATCGAACTTGCCTGCCGCATCCGAAGGGGTGTCGATGATCGCGATCGGGCCGTCCCAGACCGCACGAAAAGCGCTGGGGTCACCTACCGCGAAAAATGCGGGAAGTTGGCTCTCTGCGCGCACATCCCAGCATTTCGCGATGATCTCAGGCCCGATACCAGCAGGGTCACCGGCGGATATGGCCAGCAAACCGCTCACGCGCGAAGAAAGCTTCCAGCCGCCATCAATTGTACTCGATCACCGCATCGCGGCGAAGATCGCGCAGATAGATCTGAGCACGGCGATTGACCTTTTCCTCTTCCATGTTCGCCATCAGCTGCTCCGGGCTGGGGCCCCCTGCAGCTTGCGGGTCATCACGGCCGCACAGCACGAGCACGCGCACGCCATCCTTGACCGAGCCGAACGGCTGGCTGGCTTCACCGACAGACAGTGCAATCAGCGTATCCTGCAGCGGTGCTGGCAAGTCGCGCACAGGCACCTGATCGTTGTTGGTCACGGTTGCGCCCAGACGCGCGGCGATTTCATCCGCCGAGCCGCAGCCCTTGATGGCCCGGGTTGCGGTTGCGAATTCCGATGCGCGCCGCGTCGCTTCGGCCTCGGTCGTGCCGGGCGGGAAGGCGATCGACAACTGCTTCAGGCCGAGCAGTGCATCGCGCGGGTTCGAGGTGAGCACCTGCCGCTTGTCGATAAGGTACACCAGCGAGAAGCCGCCGGGAATTTCAACCGGACCTGCCAGCTGGCCGACCTGCATGTCGCGCGCGACGGTGGCGAGGGCAGGCGGCAGCTGGCCAAGCTGGATCCAGCCAAGGTCGCCGCCCACCGCTGCGGTGGAGGCTTCGGAAAACTGCCGGGCATAGGCGACGAACGAACCGCCCTGCTGCAGCTGCTGCACCAGCCGCTGGGCATTCTGCGCAACTTCGGTGCGGTTCTGCGAGTTGGCGGACAGATAGATTTCACCGATGCGATATTCTTCGGTGCCCTTGGCGGCCTGCAGGCGCTCAATGACTTCCTTCACTTCTTCTTCGGACACGTTGATGAACGGCGTGACATTGCGGCCGAGCAGGCGCTGCCAGGCAAGTTCACCGCGAATCTGACGCTTCAATGAGCGCGACGACGATCCGATGCTCTCAAGATATTTGTCCAGCGCGCTCGTATCGCGGCGGAAGTTCTGCGCAGCGACCTGCGCATAGGTGCGCTCCACCTGATTTTCGTCGACCGTGATGTCGTTGGCGGCGGCTTCCTGGATTTGAAGCGTCTCGTCGATCAGGTTGCGCAGCACCTGCAGGCGCAGGCGTCCGCGCTCTTCGTCCGATACCGGCGCGTCGTTCGCCGCCAGGATCAGAGCGACCCGCTGATCGATATCCGTGCCGGTGATGATCTCGCTGTTGACGATCGCCGTGGCGCGGCGGACGTTGGGGTCCTGCTTGCCGAAGATCGTAAGGCCCTCGGGCACATCCAGCGCGGTTTCCGGTGCTGCCGCATCATCGGGAACGGTCTGGGCGACCGCGGGCAAAGCCAGCCCCGCCATCAGCGAGAGCAGAAGTGTCTTTTTCGCCAGCTGACGAGTGCGGATCACGATGGTGTTCAATGCGTGCAAGCTCATATCTTCCTGACTGGGGAAAAGCGACCCCTTGCCCATCCCCGCGTTAACCGTGGATGAGCGGGACGGCCAATATCGTCTTTGCGATCAAAAGCCAAGGTTACGCAAGGCAACCCGCAGCAGAAAGGTATCGCCGCGCTGGGCATCGCCCACCGGAATGTAGTCGCGCCGCCATGTCACGCCCAGTTCCAGGCAGTCATCTTCATACGCGACGCCAAGCCGGGTGCGGATGGGTTCGAACCCGTCGGACTGCAGCCGCGGGTCCTCCTCGGCATTGCTGAGATCGACCACCGCTGCGCCAAATACGGACCAGTAGCGCGCAACGCGTACCCGTCCGGCAACGCGCAGTTCCTCTCGATCCTGCAGATCCTCGACCTCGGGACCGATGTCGCGGTTCAGCCGCAGATAGCCGACCTGCGCATAGGTCTGGCGGCCGCCGATGGTGATATCCACCTCGTTGCGGCGTACGGCCAGGTTGTCCTTGTCCAGCCGGAAGCGGTGGGTGTAGCGAATGAAGTTGCGCAGCTTCAGGTCGAACCGCCCGACGACATCCGACGTGCGGTTGCCGAGCCCGGTGCCCTCGGGAAGAAAATCGCGCTCGTCATCGAAGCGATAGCTTTGACCAACGACGGCGTTGACCTGCATGCCGGGGCGCTGCAGCGACCATTCGACGCCGTAGACGACGCGCACGCCCTCTTCCATCCGGTCATAGCCCGGCAGGCGGTTGAGCGCGAACAGGTTGCTGTCTTCCAGCTCGATCGCTCGCGAATCCTCGTTGGGCACTTCAAGGTTGCCGGTGGTGGGCGTTGCCACGACCTGCACCCGCGGGCTGAGCACCTGGGTGCCGCCGAACGCCTCGCCGACGAACGGCCAGCGCAGGTCTGCCGCCACCGATCCGCTGGCGCGCGCCTGAATGCCGGAGTTGCCGCGATAAATGAGCGTGTTGGTCAACGCGTTGTCGGAGCTGTTGTACACATCGCCGCGTGCAAGCGCGGTCAGCGTGAACTCCTGGCCCAGGCTGGTCAACCGGCGCAGATCCCACCGCGCCTGGGCAAAGGCGCGCTGCGTATCCTGCCCGGCGGTGCGGCCGATGGCGAGGGTGTTGACCTGGAACTCGACCTTGCCGCCTGCCACCTGGTCGGGCAGCCGCAGGCGCCAGTCGATCACCGGCAGCGCGATGGGAACCTGACCCTGCGGATCGTTGACGCGCAGGGTCTGCGTCGCCCATCCGGCGAGCGAGAAATAGCTGTTCGGGCCGATCCGCTCCAGATCGAAGGTCGAGCGCAGCCGGTCATCGCGGCTGATGTCATAGCGGCGCAGGAAGGTGCGGTCGGTCGTCGCGCGCACCGATCCGCTGATGCTCCACGCTTCGTCGACCTGGAAGCGGCCGGTCGCATCGAAGTACCCACGAAAGTCGTTCTGGCTGTTGGCGTTGAGGCCGCCTGCACCCACGGGGATGCGCGAGCTGGCCGTGGCATAGCCGGTGATCTGGTACCCGCCGCGATCGGTCAGCGCACGATATTGCGCCGCAGCCATCGGCAGCGCACCGGTAAACACCGATCCGGTGACGGTCAGGTCGCGATCGGGCGCGAGGTTGAAGTAATACGGCACGCTCAGCTGCACGCCATTGGCCTGGCTGAAGCGGATATCGGGCACCAGCAGGCCGCCGCCGCTGCCTTCGCCAACCGGATGGCTGAGGCCGGGCATGGGGATAACCGGCAGGCCGAACAGCTCAAGGCGCGCGCCATCATAACGCACGCGCTTATCGGCGGGGTTGTAGACCACCTTGATCGCGCGCAGCTGCCAGCTTGGGCGCTTGGGCTTGCCGGTCGGTGTTTCGACCAGGCAGGCGGAATAGGCCGCGTTCTCCAGCGTGATGACGCCATCGGTGCGGGTGCCGCGCGTGGCGACCATCCGTCCGCCGGCATCGAGCACGACCAGGATATTCTCGATCACGCCATCACGGATGCTCTCGGTCAGTTCGATCGAATCGCCGTACAGCTTGTTGCCCTCGGCATCGATGATCTGCACTTCGCCATTGGCGCGGACCTGGCCGGACTTGCGGTCCCAGGTCACACTGTCTGCGACCAGCGATTGATCTTCGCGCACCAGCAGCACGTTGCCGGTGGCCGTCACCACATCGGCGTTGCTGTCATATTCCAGCATATCGGCGGTGAACTCGATCTGCGGCTCGCCTTCGGTCGCCTCGCCCGTGCCCGCGGGCGTGCCGTCCTGCACATCGGCATATTGCACGATATCCTTGCGGGTGAAGGTCAGGTTTTCGCCCAGCAGATGGCTGGTGCGCGTGCACACCGCCTGATCGGCAGCGACCGCAGGCGTTGTCGTGACCGCCAGCAATGCTGTCCCCAGCAAAAATGTTGCCCGTGTCACCCGCAAACCGTCCATCCGTTGATCGATGCGGTGGGTCTCCGGCGCAAGAATCACCGGCCTGCCACGCGCAAGACCCGGCCCTATCGCACCGCGCACCAGCAACTGCAAACCGCTTTCGACAGCCCGTTTAATGGTGCGGCAAATGCTGGCAAACACGGCTGACCTGTCCTATCGCTTGCATAACTGGCGGGGGCATACCTATGTCCGCCCCATCCAAGCACCGGCTCAATCCTGCGGGGATAGGGCAAATATGGTGCATAATCGATTAACCTGCAGCGCCTGCTGCCTCTCGGGGACCCCTTGATGAAGATTGTTTTTGACGTTTCCGCCGATAGTTACCCGGTCATCGCCTATCCGGTGGCGAAGGATGAGCTTGCCAGCCTGGCGCTCGATCTCGAGTCCGCGCAGGTCGTGCGCGAGGGTGCAAAGGCAGCCCGGTTCGAGGCGGGTGCAGGCGAAGTGTTCGACGTTTTCGTCAGCCAGGGCGGAAAAACCGTGCGAGTCGCGCTGGTCGGCACCGGCACCGGTTCGCGCGCCGACATGGAGCGGGCAGGCGGGCAGCTTGTCGCGAAATACCAGCGCTCGGGCGTCGAGTCGCTGGCTGTCGATATGGGCACGGGCGCCATCGCGACCAACCGGGATGCCGCCGCGCAGTTCCTGTTCGGGGCGGAGCTGCGCAGATGGGCGCATGACCAGTATCGCACCAAGCTTCCTGCAAAATCCAAGGTATCGCTGGCAGAAATCGGCCTCGTCAATCCGACCAAGGGGCTGGAGGCGATCTGGGGCGATCATGCCGCCATCGCCGCCGGCGTTGCGCTGACCCGCGAACTGGTGACCGAGCCTGCCAACATCATCTATCCCGAAAGCTTCGTCGACCGCTGCAAGCCGCTTGAAGCGATGGGCATCGAGATCACCATCCTGGGCCAGGAAGAGATGGAAAAGCTTGGCATGGGCGCGCTGCTGGGCGTGTCGCAAGGTTCCGTGCGTCCGCCCCGGCTCATCGCGATGCGCTGGAATGGCACCGGCAATGCGCAGGCCAAGCCAGTGGTGCTCGTCGGCAAGGGCGTCACCTTCGATACCGGCGGCATTTCGATCAAGCCCGCGGCCGGCATGGAAGACATGAAGTGGGACATGGGCGGCGCAGGCGCGGTTGCAGGGACCATGAAGGCGCTCGCCGGGCGCAAGGCCAAGGCGCACGTCGTCGGCATCTGCGGCCTGGTCGAGAACATGCCCGATGGCAATGCGCAGCGCCCCGGCGATGTTGTCACCAGCATGTCGGGACAGACCATCGAGGTCATCAACACCGATGCGGAAGGGCGGCTGGTGTTGTGCGATGCGCTGCATTGGGCGCAGGAGCAGTACAACCCGGAATACATCGTCGATCTGGCGACGCTGACCGGCGCGATCATCATTTCACTCGCCGACCAGTATGGCGGCCTGTTCAGCAATGACGATGGCCTGGCCGAAACCTTGTCGGCGGCAGGCAAGACGGCGGGCGATCCGCTGTGGCGCTTCCCGCTCAGCAAGGCGTACGACAAGATGATCGACTCGCCGATTGCGGACATCAAGAATGTCGGCCCGCGCGGTGGCGGATCGATCACCGCAGCACAGTTCCTGCAGCGCTTCATCAAGCCCGGTGTCAAATGGGCGCATCTGGATATCGCAGGCATGGTCTGGGCAGACAAGCCAGGCCCGGTGTGGGACAAGGGTGCCACTGGCTTTGGTGTTCGGCTTTTGAATCAGTGGATTGCGGACAACTTTGAAGGTTAGTTCTAAGCTAGGCCGTAACGCACCCAATAGCCTTGTTTATCGTCACCCCCGCGCAGGCGGGGGTCCCGCTCCTGAGCCAAGGTTGAGCCCAAGCGGGATTCCCGCGTTCGCGGGAATGACGAAAGCGGATGAGGGATGGTGCTGAATGCAGGTTGATTTCTATCACCTGACCCAGTCTCCGGCCGAGCGGGTGTTGCCGGTGCTGGCGACGCGGACGCTCGAACGGGGCGAGCGGATGCTGATTGTGTCCGCCGATCCGGCCCACCGTGCCGTGCTCAGCACCGCGTTGTGGACGCACTCGCCGGAGAGCTTTCTGGCGCATGGCGAGTTGGACGGGCCAAACCCGCAGGTGCAACCGCTGCTGCTCGCCGATCGCGTCGAGCCTGCCAACGGCGCGAAGTTCGTGGCGCTGGCCGATGGCCTCTGGCGTGACGAGGCGCTGGCATTTGCGCGCATATTCCTGCTGTTCAACGAGGAAACCATTGCCGGTGCGCGCAAGGCCTGGGTCGCGCTGGGCGAGCGCGAGGGGCTTGAGCGACATTACTGGAAGCAAGATGGCGGCAAATGGGTTGAACAGACGCCCGGCAAAAGGCAGGATCAGCCCGGATGACGAGGGGGACCTGACGATATGCGCACTTTCCTGATGATGGCGACCGCTACGCTGGCACTTGCAGCCTGTGGTGGCGAGAAGACGGTGTACAGCGATGCCGACGGCAATGAGGTCAAGGTCACCCGCGAGGGAGATGGCGAAGCGTCCGAAATCAAAATCGAAAGTGCGGATGGCACCGCCACCGTGAACATCGAGGGCGGCGGCTCCGATGCCAATTTGCCCCTGGGCCTGGCAATGTATCCCGGCGCCAAGGTGGTCTCGACGATGATGACCAATGCCGATGGCAAATCGGGCGGCATGGTGGTGATGGAAACCAGCGCCGATCGTGACACGGTGGTCGATTGGTACCGCAAGGCGGTGGAGGCCAAGGGCTTCAAGATCGAAAGCGAGATCACCACGCAGGAACTGAAATCGATCAGCGGCACTAATGGAAGCGGATCGTTCAGCCTGCAGGTAACCCCCACGGAAACCGGATCGTCGATCACGTTATTGGCGGGCGAGGGCTGAAAAGCCGTGCCTTCGGCTGGCTGATTCGGTTTTTCTTGCAGCGCACAATCGGTCCGTCTAGGGGCGGCGACGAACCGCGCCACACGTGCGCGTGACAATCGTCAAACCTCAGGAGCACTTTCTCATGGCCGTTACCCGGACCTTTTCGATCATCAAGCCCGACGCCACCCGTCGCAACCTGACCGGAGCGGTCACCAAGATGCTGGAAGAAGCGGGCCTGCGCGTCGTCGCATCCAAGCGCATCCACATGACCCGCGAGCAGGCCGAAGGCTTCTACGCCGTGCACCGCGAGCGTCCCTTCTTCGGTGAACTGGTCGACTTCATGATCTCCAGCCCCGTCGTCGTGCAGGTGCTGGAAGGCGAAGACGCCATGCAGCGCAACCGCGACATCATGGGCGCGACCAACCCTGCCAATGCCGAGCCCGGCACCATCCGCAAGGAACTGGCCGAGAGCATCGAAGCCAACACCGTGCACGGATCGGACAGCGACGAGAACGCAGCGATCGAGATCGCGTACTTCTTCAAGCCCGAAGAAATCGTCGGCTAATCACCTTAAAAGATGCTGCGGCGGGTGAGCCGTGCTGTTGAAGGCACGGCTCACCCCGCCCATCTGGAGCAGATGGACCAGACAGCACGCGCCGCACCTGCGGTTACCGCATCAAGCGACCTGCTGGCTCGGCTCAGGATCGCCGCGACCTATGCCTGGCGCCATCACCGGCTGCCGCGGATCGCGCAGCCAGAGCGCTTCACCGAGTTCGTCCAGCAGCGCAAACTGCTCGACCGCAATCCCCTGCTGCCGCTGTGTTCCGACAAGGTCGCGGTCAAGCAATGGGTCGCCGACCGGATCGGGCAGCACTGGATTACCCCGACAGTGTGGCAGGGCACTGCGCTGCCGTTACAGCCACTTTGGCCGCGCCCGTTCGTGGTCAAATCGCGCCATGGCTGCAATCAGCGCGCTTTCGTCCGCACTGCCGATGACGACTGGCAGGCCATTTGCCGCCGGAGCGAGCATTGGCTGAAGCAGCCATACGGACGCTGGCTCGATGAATGGGCCTATGCGCATATCCCGCGTGGGATATTGGTCGAGCCGTTCATCGGCACCAATGGCGTGCTTCCGCTGGACTACAAGCTTTACGTGTTCGGCGGCAAAGTCGCTTGCGTCCAGGTGCATCTCGACCGCGAGACGCGGCATCGCTGGATGCTGTTTACACCCGCCTGGCAACGCCTGTCGGCACCCACTTCAGACCCCGACCCCGCAGCGCCGCATTCGCTGGGTCCAATGATCGCCGCCGCAGAAGTTCTGGGGCAGGGGTTCGATTTCGTGCGTGTCGATTTCTACGAGGTCGATGGTCGGCCCCGGTTTGGCGAAACGACGTTCTATCCAGGCTCGGGCCTCGATCCGTTCGATCCCCCTGACCTCGACCTGATGCTGGGCAGGCTGTGGGCCGAGGCGCGTGCCTGAATTACCGCGGGCTCTGCTGGCTGCCGGTGGCAGCGGCGTCAGGATCGAGATGCTGGTCGATGTTCACACCGTGTCCGCTCTCGCGCGTTTCCTTGGCTGCAGTCCGCTGTCGGCCAACTTCAACCTGGATCCGCGACACGAATTCGCGGACATTGGCGTCGGCCAGCTGCTTCAGCCGCTCACACCCTGCGCTGTCGGTATCACCAAGCTTGTTGGCGATCTGGTGGGCTGCCACCAGGGGATCGAGAATGACCGGGCGATAGCCACGATAGGCTGCCTTCTTGTCGCTACCATGCCCGTCTGCGACCTGGTTCTTGAAAAACAGCCGGCCTTTTTCGACCAAAATCGCGCTGTCAAAGATGATTTCGAGCCGCTTCTTTTCGACCGTTTCAGGGTGCCGGCCATCCCGCTGCATCGCGCAGATCAGGGCAAGGGATTTGAGGACGGCGATCGATTGATTGGCCCACGCCATGACCTCGCTGCGCCGCAGCGAGTCTTCACGTGCCCGGCGCAGGGTAAAGAAGAAGCCGATCGTCGCGAAAATCGCCGACAGCACCTTCAGCAGGGTTTCAAGGTCGATCGTCATTGCCTCAAAACTCCGCCGCGACGTCCATCAACCGGGTCAACCGTTTGGGAGCGACGGCACGCCAGCTGCGCTGCAACCATTCGGCAATGTGGTCCCAATCGGTGCGGCCGGTATCGAGGCGGATGCCGATCCAGCCTGATGGCGCGTAGAATTTGGGCAGGTAATACAGGTCCGGGTCCTGATCGACCAAGCCCGCCTGCTCGTCGGCCCCGCTCGTCTTGACCAGCAGCGCAATTGCCTCCTCGCCATGGTGGTGGATGGAAACGTACGCGAAGTACTTGCCGGTCTTGTCACCACCCACGCGCCAGCCGGGCGCACCGTGCGAGGGGCGGGCGTCGGTCTCCGGCAGCGCAAGCGCCAGTTCGCCCACCTTGGCGACGATCCACTCAGGGTCGGCCTCGCGGCTGACATAATCGCTGAGCGTACGCGCATACAGCTGATGCTCGGCAATCAACACGCGCGCGGCGAGGGTATCTGCGGTATCGCCGGGCTGGATCGCAACCGGGCACTGGCCCAGAACCGGCCCATCGTCGAGCTCTGCGGTGACCAGGTGGACGCTGCACCCGGCCTGCGTGTCGCCTGCATCCAGAGCACGCTGGTGCGTGTGCAGGCCCTTGTACTTCGGCAGCAGCGAGGGGTGGATATTGAGCATCCGGCCCTCCCATCCGCGCACGAAACCGGGGGTGAGGATGCGCATATAGCCCGCCAGCGCGACATGATCGGCGCCCGATGCGCGGATTGACGCATCCATTGCCGCGTCGTGGTTTTCGCGGGTCATGCCCTTGTGCGACAATGCGAACGTCGAAACGCCTTCGGCCTCGGCTAGCTTCAGGCCGCCTGCATCGGGATTGTTGGAGGCGACAAGCACGACCTCATAGGGGCAGCACGCAGCGCGCGAGGCGTAGAGCAGCGCGGCCATGTTGGTGCCGCTGCCGGAAATCAGGATGGCGACCTTGGCCTTCACCTTTCCCCTCCCGCGTGCGGCGGGGGCAGCGCGGCTTGCCGCGCGGGGTGGGCCTGAATCATCGGCAGGGCAGGCCCACCCCGGCCTCGCCTGCGGCTCGTCCACCCCTCCCGCAAGCGGGAGGGGAAAGTGGTTGCATCACCCCGCATGGGTGGCGGTCCAGGGGGCCTTGGCGCTCCAGGTCTCGACCGAGCCCGATACCGTGCAGCCCCTGTTGCCCGCTTCGATGCGCCCGATGCGGTGGACGGTCTCGCCAGCGGCCTCAAGGTCGGCAGTGACCGAGGCGACGTCGGCCTCATCGACGACCAGCACCATGCCGACACCGCAGTTGAACGTGCGCGCCATTTCCTCCGGCTCGATATGCCCCTGTGCCTGCAGGAACGCCATCAGCCGGGGCTGCACCCATGCATCGGCATCGACATGGGCATGGCAGCCATCGGGCAGCACGCGCGGAATGTTTTCGAGCAGCCCGCCGCCGGTGATGTGCGCCATCGCCGCGATAAAGCCCGATTTCACCACGGGAAGCAGCGAGGCGACATATATGCGCGTCGGCGCGATCAGCGCGTCGATCAGCAGCACGTCCTGATCGAACAGGGCAGGGCGGGTCATCTTCCACCCCTTATCGGCGGCCAGGCGGCGGACCAAAGAATAGCCGTTGGAATGCACGCCTGACGAAGCCAAGCCCAGCAGCACATCGCCGGGCTTCACCCGGTCGCCGGTCAGCACTTCGTCGCGCTCGACCGCGCCTACGCAGAAGCCCGCCAGATCATAATCGCCCGCAGCGTACATGCCTGGCATTTCCGCCGTCTCGCCGCCGATCAGTGCGCAGCCTGCCAGCTTGCAGCCATCGGCGATGCCAGCGACCACCCGCTCGGCGATGCCGGTGTCGAGCTTGCCGGTGGCGAAATAATCGAGGAAGAACAGAGGCTCTGCGCCTTGCACGATCAGGTCGTTGACGCACATCGCGACCAGATCGATGCCGATGGCATCGTGCCGGTCATGGTCGATGGCGAGCTTGACCTTGGTGCCCACGCCGTCGTTCGCCGCGACCAGCAGCGGATCGCGAAAGCCCGCCGCCTTCAAGTCGAAAAAGCCGCCAAAGCCGCCAAGCTCTGCATTCGCGCCAGGCCGTGCCGTCGCCTTAGCCAGTGGGCCGATGGCCTTGACCAGTGCGTTGCCCGCCGCGATCGAAACCCCGGCCTGGGCATAATTGTACGAGGTGGGGGCGGGCGTCTCGCCGGTCTTGTCAGTCATGGGCAGAGCGGTTAGCGACTTCTCGCTTGGATTTCCACGCCATTGTCGCCAAAAGGGCCGCCGGATGACCACCAGCCCAACCCTGACCCGCCCAGCGCCGACGATATCGCGCGCGTGGATCGCCATCCTCCTGCTCGGCATCATGCTGGCGCTGGCGGCGATCACCTATGCGCAGATCGAGGGCGATCGCGGTATTCCGCCGATCGCCAGCGGCGGCGACTTCGAGGTGAGCGGGGTCAAGGTCGACGCTTCCGGCAAGAACGCGCAGGAGGCGCGCTCCAACGCCTGGCGCGATGCGCAGCGCAAGGGGTGGCAGAAGCTGTGGTCGCAGACCAACCGTTCGGGTGCTGCCCCCAAACTGAGCGATTCGGCGCTGGACGGCATCGTCTCGGCGATCGTGGTGGAGAACGAGCAGATCGGCCCGCGCCGCTATATCGGCACGCTGGGCGTATTGTTCGACCGCGCGCGTGCCGGCGAACTGCTGGGTGTCAGCGGATCGGTGCTGCGGTCAGCGCCGATGCTCGTTATCCCCGTGTATATCAGCGGCGGTGCTGCGCAGACCTTTGAGAACCGCACGCCCTGGCAGGCGGCCTGGGCGCGGTATCGGACGTCCGAAAGCATTGTCGATTACATCCGGCCGCATGGCTCGGGCGCGGATTCGTTGCTGGTTAACGCCGCCCAATCGGGCCGGCGCAGCCGCACATGGTGGCGGTTGATCCTCGACCAATTCGGGGCGGCTGACGTCGTCGTGCCGGTCGCGCAGATCGAGCGGCAGTATCCCGGCGGACCGATCACCGGCCGGTTCGCCGCGCGCTTCGGCCCCGATAGCCGCCTGCTCGGAACCTTCGCACTGCGCGCCAGCAACAGCGACGGCCTGCCTGCCATGCTGGACGAGGCGATCAAGCGGCTTGACCGCATTTATGCAGGCGCGGTCCGCTCCGGCCAGTTGCGGCCCGATTCGTCGCTGATCATCGAAAAGCCTGCCGAGATCGTCGCCGAGGTGCTGGAAGACACGCTGGCCGAAGACCTGCCCGTTGAAGCCGGCGGGCTGACGGCGGGGCCTGCCATCATTTCGATCCAGTTCGAAACGCCCGATGTCGCAGCCGTGCAGGCGGGCGAGCGTGCGGTGCGCGGCATACCCGGCGTGCAATCGGCGAGCACCGCCAGCCTTGCGCTGGGCGGCACGTCGGTGATGCAGGTCAACGCCACGATCGATATCGATGCGTTGCGCGGTGCCCTGGAGGCGCGCGGCTGGCGGGTGCAACAGGGGGCAGGGGTGCTGCGCATCACGCGTCCGGCGGCAGCGGCGGCGCCGGCTCCCGGCGGCGGGGGATAGGCACAGCATGACGGGCCAGTTCGTTCTGCCCTTTGCGGCAGCCGGACCGGATGGTGACATGGAGTTTCTGGTCACCGATTCGAACCGCGCAGCGATCGACCGGCTGTTCGACTGGACACGGCTGCCCTTTGGCGCGGCGGTGCTGATCGGACCGGAAGGATCGGGCAAGACCACCATCGGCCGGGCCTTCGTGGCCGGGTCGGGCGGTTGTTTTATCGACAATGCCGATGGTGAAAGCGACGAGACGCTGTTCCATGCGTGGAACCGCGCGCAGACATTGGGATCGCCGGTGCTGTTTGCCGCGGGGCGCCCGCCTGCGGTATGGGGCATCCAGCTGCCCGACCTGTTGTCCCGCCTGGGCGCATCGCTGCTGATCGAAATCCCGCCGCCGGATGAGGCCATGGCAGCATTTTTGCTGCAAAAGCGGCTTGCACGCGCGGGCCTTGCCTTGCCCGATGCGCTGGCCAGCTATGCGGCGGTGCGGACGGAGCGCTCCTATCCCGCGATTGCCGCGCTGGCGCGGAAAATTGACGAGATGGCGCTGGCAATGCAGCGCCCAATCGGCCAAAGACTGGTCCGCGACGCACTGGCAACACTGGCAGGAACAGATGGCGGCTCACCCGACACAGACTGAACACGCAGCCCCCATGGATGTGGCCGAATCGGCCCGTCGATATTTCAACCGTGAGCTCAGCTGGCTCGCTTTCAACGACCGGGTGCTGGAAGAGGCGTGCAACGCCAACCATCCACTGCTGGAGCGGCTGCGGTTTCTGTCGATTTCCGGCAACAACCTCGACGAATTTTTCATGGTCCGGGTGGCCGGTCTGGTGGGGCAGGTAGCCCAGCATGTCGAGGAACGATCGACCGATGGCCGCACCCCGGCGCAGCAACTGGTGGCCATCGAACGTGCGGTCGACAGGCTGAATGCCGAACAGCAGGAGGTGTGGAGCGATCTGCGCGCGGACCTTGCCCAAAACGGCGTGGTGGAAGCGAATGTCGAGGACCTCGATCCGGAAAACCAGATCTGGTTGCGCAACCATTTCATCAGCCAGATTTTCCCGGTGCTGACCCCGCAGGCGCTTGATCCCGCCCATCCGTTTCCGTTCATTCCCAACAAGGGCCTCAGCCTGATCTTCGACCTGAAACGAAGGTCGGACGGCAAGTCGGTGCGCGAACTGGTCATGCTGCCCGCCACAATGCCGCGCTTCGTGCGCATTGCGGGCGATGAAGGCTGGTATGTCGCGCTGGAAAAGATCGTCGTCGCCTTCGCCGACAAGCTTTTTCCCGGATACGACGTGCGCGGATCGGGCCTTTTCCGCATCATCCGCGACAGCGATATCGAGGTCGAGGAAGAGGCCGAGGACCTTGTTCTGTATTTTCGCACCGCGCTCAAGCGCAGGCGGCGCGGACAGGTCATCCGGCTTGAAACATCGCGGGCGATGGACAAGGGCCTGGCGCAGTTGCTCGATGACAACCTGCTGTTTGAGGGCGGCACCAAGTCTTCGGATGACGGCTTCCTAGGGATTGGCGACCTGGCTGCCCTGGTCGACGAGGACCGGCCCGACCTCAAATTCCCTGCCTATACGCCGCGTTTTCCTGAACGAATCCGCGAGCATAACGGCGATTGCTTTGCAGCGATCAGAAGCAAGGATATCGTCGTCCATCACCCGTATGAGAGCTTTGAGGTGGTCATCGCGTTCCTGAAACAGGCAGCGCAGGACCCCGATGTGGTGGCGATCAAGCAGACGCTGTACCGCGCGGGCAAGCAGTCGGCGATCATCAACGCGCTGATCGCTGCTGCTGAAGCGGGCAAGTCGGTGACGGCCATCGTCGAGCTGAAGGCGCGGTTCGACGAGGAGCAGAACCTGCTTTGGGCCAGTGCGCTGGAACGGGCGGGCGTTCAGGTGGTGTACGGGTTCATTGAATGGAAAACCCATGCCAAGATTTCCATGGTGGTGCGGCGCGAGCCTGAGGGTTTCCGCACCTACTGCCACTTCGGCACCGGCAATTATCACCCCGTCACGGCGCGGATCTATACCGATTTGAGCTTCTTCACCGCCGATCCGCGCGCCAGCCGCGATGCGGCCCAGCTGTTCAATTACATCACCGGCTATGTCGAGCCCGAGCAGCTCGAGCTGCTGTCCATGTCGCCGCGCGACATGCGCCAAGACCTGATCGCGCTGATCGATCACGAGATGGCCGAGGCGCGGGCGGGGCGTACCGGCGCGATCTGGGCCAAGATGAATTCGCTTGTCGATCCGGCGATGATCGAAAAGCTTTACGCCGCCAGCAGCGCGGGCGTGCAGATCGAGCTGATCATCCGCGGCATCTGCTGCCTGCGCCCCGGCGTGCCGGGCCTTTCTGACAACATCCGCGTCAAGTCCGTGGTCGGGCGCTTCCTGGAACACAGCCGCATCTGGGCGTTCGGCAACGGCGATGCGCTACCCAATGACAAGGCAAAGGTGTTCATCAGCTCGGCCGACTGGATGCCGCGCAACTTCGACCGGCGCGTGGAATATATGCTGCCGATCGAAAACCCGACGGTGCACGATCAGGTGCTGGAGCAGGTTATGGTCGCCAACCTGCTGGATAACGAACAAAGCTGGGAACTTGACGGGGACGGCAATTACATCCGCATTCGCCCGGCCGACAAGCCGTTCAACCTGCACCGGTATTTCATGACCAACCCCTCGCTGTCCGGGCGTGGCACGGCGTTGAAGAACAGCGATGCCGTTCCCAAGCTCAGCCTGCACCGCCGCGCACCGCGCGAGGATTGAACACCAGGGCCATGGATTTTTTCGTACGCAAACAGAACCAGCCGGCGCACCTGTATCGCACCGCGATCATCGATATCGGCTCCAACTCGGTGCGTCTGGTGGTGTATTCCGGCCCACGGCGCAATCCGGCGCTTATCTTCAACGAGAAGGTCATGGCGGGCCTCGGGCGCTCGCTGGCGGAAACGGGTGCGATCGACGAGGCCGCAATGCGCCGCGCGATCCAGGCGCTGGAGCGCTTCCGCATCGTTGCCCGCGAAATGGACGTCGACGAGACGGTGTGCGTTGCTACGGCGGCAGTACGCGATGCCAGCAACGGGGAAGAATTCACCCGGCAGGCGCGCGCTCTGGGGCTCGATATCATCATCCTGTCCGGCGACGATGAAGCGCGGATATCCGGGCTTGGCGTCTTGTCGGCCATTCCTGATGCGGACGGCATCGTCGGCGATCTGGGCGGCGGCAGCCTCGATCTGGCGCGGATCGGCGGCGGCGCCGTGCTCGATACAGCCACCCTGCCACTGGGCGTGCTGCGGGCTGCTGCGGTGCGTCAGGGCGATGCAGCGGCGCTGTCACGCGCCGTCGAGCGGATGATCGCGCCTTATCCCTGGCTGCGCGGACACCCGGGCAAGCCGTTCTACCTGGTCGGCGGCTCATGGCGCGCCTTTGCGCGGCTGGACATGCACCTTGCCAGTTATCCTTTGCGGGTGCTGCACGAATACCGGATCGACGTGTCGCGGCCCGAAGACGTGCTGGCCGCGTTCCGCACGATGGAAAAGGAGGCGGTGCGCCAGGCGACCGGGCTTGCACCGTCGCGTATCGAAACCCTGCCCGATGCGATCACGCTGCTGCAATTGCTGCGCGGGCACCTCAACCCCAGCGAGTTCATCGTCTCGTCCTACGGCCTGCGCGAAGGCTTGCTGTATGCGCGGATGGATGACGATGTGCGCTTGCGGGACCCTTTGCTGGTGGCCGCGGACCGTTTCGGCCAGCTGCAATCGCGCTTTGGCGAAGATTCGCAGCCTTTGTTCGACTGGATATCGCGCGTGTTCGCCGATGATCCGCCGCACTGGCAACGCTGGCTGAAAGCCGCGTGCTGTCTGTCCGATGTCGCGTGGCAGGCGAGCCCCGATTTCCGTGCCGAACGCGGGCTTGAGATCGCGCTGCACGGCAACTGGGTGGGCATCGACATGATCGGCCGCTCGATGATCGGTCAGGCGCTCTACACCAACTTCGGCGGCGGGCCGCGCCGCTTTCCGCTCGACCACCACGTCGCCACACCGGACATGCTGCAGCGTGCGATCGGCTGGGGGCTTGCGATGCGGTTGGCCCAAAGGCTGGGCGCCGGCACGCATGACGTGCTGCAGCGCAGTACCCTGCGGCGCAACGGCGATGCGCTGGAGCTGGTGCTGGAGCCAGCCGATCAGGCGCTTTACGGCGAGGTCGTGGAGCGCCGTCTGCGCCGTCTGGCCCAGTTTTTGGGGCTCCGCGCGCGCCTGTGCATCGGCTGATCGCGCTCGGGTCTGGTAATACGCGCACAGACCCTCTATTTATGGGCGAAGTTCATCTGAAGGGACCGCGCATGTTCAGCGCCTTGAGCGAATACCTGGATTCGATCCGCGCGCGAGATCCCGCCCCTCGCTCGAGCTGGGAGATATTGCTGTATCCCGGCGTGCTTGCGCTCGGGCTGCACCGGGTCGCGCATTGGCTGTTCAAGGGCGAGCTGTTTTTTCTCGCCCGGTTCATCAACCACGTCGCCCGCTTTTTGACCGCGATCGATATTCACCCCGGCGCCCAGATCGGGCGGTTTTTCTTCGTCGACCACGGGTTCGTGGTGATCGGCGAGACCGCGGTGATCGGCGATAACGTCACGATCTATCAGGGCGCAACGCTGGGCGGGCGCAACCCCACCGATGGCGTCGGCGGCAAGCGTCACCCCACCATTGAGGATGACGTGATCATCAGCCTGGGTGCTGCGGTGCTGGGTCCGGTGACGGTCGGCAAGGGCGCAAGGGTCGGGGCGAATGCTGTCGTGACGCGCGATGTCGCGCCCGGATCGGTCATGGTCGGCATTCCGGCGCGGCCGACCTTGGTCGATGCAGCCGAAAAGCAGCGCGGCTTCGTGCAGTATGGCACGCCGTGCAGCCAGACCTTCGATCCTTCCACGCAGAAGCTGGAACTGCTCCAGTGCGAAATCCGGCAGATGCAGGAGCGTATCGGCCAGTTGATCGACGAACGTGACGAGGCGCGCAAATCCTCGCGCGGATCGGATATGTCGGGGCCTGATCGCGACAGCGGAACCGCCGCCTGAGATGTCGGCGGCGTTTGAGGCAACAGCTTGACCGCGGGCGGTAACGTATCGCCGTTCCCGCTTGTCGGAGCGCATGCGAGCCAGACCGCGTTCGACCGCTTGGAACTAAACCGTATCCTCGATCTGTACGGGCGGATGGTCGCAGCAGGCCTTTGGCGCGATTACGCGATCGAACTGGGCAAGGACGCCGCGATCTTCTCCTGCTTCCGCCGCGCAACCGAACGGCCCGAATACCGCATCGAAAAGCGCCCCGCGCTCCGCCGCAAGCAGGGGCAATGGGCGCTGGTGGGAGAGGGCGGCGCCGTGCTCAAGCGCGGGCATGAGCTATCGGGCGTACTCGCTCCGCTGGAACGCAAGCTGGTGCGGGTCGTCGAATGAGCTGAGCGTTATTTGATGTCGAATTCGTGCTCGGCATGCGGCTCAAGGCTGGCCTGGTGCAGCAGATGCCCCAGCCAGGCCGCGAACACGCACATCGCAGCGCTCAGCAGCAGCTGATAGATCACCTGCAGCCCGGCCAGGCTGAGCCCGATGGCGATCAGCGAACCGATGACCATCGCGCCTGAATTGACGATGTTGTTGGCGGCAATCGTGCGCGCAGCCTCGCTCTTGTGCACCGTGGTGGTGAGGAAGGCATAGAGCGGCACCACGAACATGCCGCCGGCCACCGCGATTCCCAGCAGCGACAGCAGCAGCGGGATCGCCATCGGATGGGCGATGAACTCGCCCACGGTGAACAGCGAGCCTGCGTCATCGGGAACCCATTGGCGGCACACAAAGAAGAAGGCGACGACGAACAGCCCCATCACGATCACCGACACGGGCGAGTAGCGCGCCGAAACGGTGCCCTTGAGCAGCGCGTTGATCGCCACCGACCCGATGGCCACACCGACCGAGAACACCACCAGGAACAGGCTGGCGACTTCCTTGCTGGCGGTGAGCACGTTCTTGGCGAGCGGCGGGAACTGGATGAACAACACCGCGCCGATCGTCCAGAAGAAGCTGATCGCGATGATGGCGAGGAACACGCGCTTGACCTTCATCGTCGCCTTGATGAGCGCGATCGAGGCGCGGATGAAGTTGTAGTCGAGCTTGGTGCGCTCGGTCATTGGCGGGGCAGGGGGCACCTGCCGTCCGGTGAAATAGCCGATGATTGCGGTGACCACGACGGCGATACCGGCGATCTCGACGGGTATCCACCCGGCCAGAATGGTGCCGAGCAGAATCGCGATATAGGTTCCTGCCTCGACCAGCCCGGTGCCAGCCAGCACCTCATCGTCATTCAGGTGCTGCGGCAGGATGGCGTACTTGATTGGCCCGAAAAAGGTGGAGTGGATGCCCATGGCAAACAGCGCCAGCATCATCAGCGGAATGGCGAGGCTGTGCACCGCAGTGCCCGCCCATGCCATGTAAAGCCCGGCCCCGCCGACGAGCATGATGATGATCTCGCAGAATTTGACGATCCGGATGATCGATGCCTTGTCGCGCGTGTCGGCCAGTTGCCCGGCCAATGCGGACAGCAGGAAGAACGGCAGGATGAACACGGCCGTCGCGATCGCACTGAACCAGGTCTCTGCCGTCTCGTCGTTATACACCGTATAGACGACGAACAGCACCATGGCGTTCTTGTAGAGGTTGTCGTTGAACGCGCCGAGCAGCTGGGTCACGAACAGGGGGAGAAAGCGCCTCTTGTTCAAAAGCGCGCCTGCTGAAGCCATGCGATGAAATCCTCATGTGGTTCTGCCCGAGGCCCGGTCGCTGCCATGCCACCTTCGGGCGGCGGCACGTGCGCTGCCGATCCTGGCCGGGGTATCGGGATGGAAGCCCAGCCGGTCAAGCCATTTCCATCCTTGGAAAATGCCGTTAAGAGGCTCCCAGCCCATGCTCACCCTGCCCAACATCCTGACGCTGTCGCGTATAGTCACCGTTCCGCTGCTCGCGGCGCTGTTGTGGTGGCCAAACTGGCCAACCGGCTATCTGCTGGGCTTTGTCGTCTACTGCCTGATGGGCATCACCGATTATTTCGACGGATACCTCGCGCGCGCGCAGGGCGCAGTTTCCAAGCTCGGCATCTTTCTGGACCCAATCGCCGACAAGATCATGGTGGCCGCGGTCATCCTGATTCTGTGCGCCAATGGCGACATTCACGGCCTGCACGTTATCGCAGCCCTGGTCATTCTGCTGCGGGAGATCACCGTCTCGGGCCTGCGCGAGTTCCTGGCGGGATTGCAGGTGTCTGTGCCGGTGTCGCAACTGGCCAAGTGGAAAACGACGCTGCAACTGCTGGCACTGGGCACGCTGATCTTCGCAGGCGGCTTTCCGCAGCATCTGTGGATGCACGATTTGGGTCTGGCCGCATTGTGGAGCGCTGCGATCCTGACCCTGCTGACCGGGTGGGACTATCTGCGGGTTGGCTTGAAGCATATGGATTGATACGCGTAGGGCACTACCGAACCAAGTTATGCCCGCCGGCCGCTCAGCCTGAGCTTGTCGAAGGCCACGCGCGGCGGTCTTCTTCTCACACAACACCGTGTTCCGGATACCGTAAGAATCCAAGGCGTCGGCCATACGATTTGGCGTTTCGGCTCCAGTGTTCACCGCAAATTGGCTGGAGGTTACGGCTTCCGTTTGCGCGGGGCCTTCGACAGGCTCAGGCTGAGCGGGAGGAGCAAAGCTAGCGGAATCCACGATGTGTGGGCTTTTTCTGGAAAACGATCAACACTCAGGCCGAGCATTTTCCTTCGGCGTGGCCGCGGCGCAGGATGTCGGCCAGCATGCGGAATTCCTCCGCGCGCGGGCTGTTCTTGCGCCAGATGATGGCGATATCGCGTGAGGCGTGTTCGGCCAGCAACGGCCGCACAACGATGTCGGTGTTGTTCAATATCCCGCCATCGATCGCCATCTGCGGCAGCAATGTGAGGCCCAATTTGTTGTCGACCATCTGCACCAATGTGTGCAGCGATGTGCCGAACATCATCGCGCTCGCACGCAGTTCAGGCCGGTTGCAGGCGGCCAGGGCGTGGTCCTTCAGGCAATGCCCGTCCTCAAGCAGCAGCAGCCGCGATTCGTCGATCAGGTCCGGTGAGACGAATTCGGGCGGGTCGCGCGGATCGTCCTTGGGGAAAGCGACGTATAGCGGGTCGATGAACAGCGTTTCATGCTCCACATCACCTGCCGGAAACGGAAGCGCGAGCAGCGCGCAATCGACCTGGCCGTGATGCAGCGATTCGACCGCAACGCTGCTGACTTCCTCGCGCAGGAACAGCTTTAGGTCGGGCTGTTCGCGGCGCAGGCCGGGCAGCAGCTTGGGCAGCAGGAACGGCGCGATGGTGGGGATAACGCTCATCCGAAGTTCGCCCGACAAGGGCTTGCCGGAGGAGCGGACGAGGTCGGACAGTTCCTCTGCCTCGCGCAGCACCCGGTGCGCCTTGGCGACCACGGTGTTGCCCAGCGGTGTGAACCGCACGACCCGCCGCGTGCGCTCGACCAGCACCACGCCCAGCAGCGTTTCTAGCTCGCGCAGGCCCGCAGACAGGGTGGATTGGGTTACGAAGCAGGATTCGGCGGCCTTGCCGAAATGGCCATGCTCTTCCAGTGCGACCAGATATTGCAGCTGTTTGAGCGTGGGCAAATAGGATGTCATGGCTGCTCCGCCAGCGCGGCAATCACCACCGCTTCGGGATCGGTATCGTCTTCGGGGATCAGTTCGGTCAGCGTCATCTTGATCCGGCCGTCGACGATCGCAAACGCCATCCGCCCTTCGACCAGAGCCAGCGCATCACGGCCGAACTGCTCGTACCGCCAGCCTTCCAGGATCGCCAGATTCTTGCGCACGCCAGCGGCCAGCGCTTCCAGATCATCACTGCGGGCGAGCAGGCGGGCTGCGACATCGATCTCGCGCGAACGGATTTTCAGCAGCAGCTTGAGCAGGTCAGCGACGAGCGCGCCTTCCTTTCCCAATGCCGGGCCGCGCGGTCCCTTGGGCGGCATCTCGTCAGCCCGCAACGGGCGTGCCGCAACCAGCGCATCCATCATCCGCGCGCCGATGTCGTTCTCCCGCCAAGCAGCCGAAAGCCCGCGCACTTTGCCAAGCTCTGCCTGCACCGATGGCGGATGCGCTGCGATATCGGCCAGCGTCTCATCCTTCATAATGCGTCCGCGCGGCAGGTTCTTTTCCTGCGCTTCCGTCTCGCGCCACCATGCCAGTGCGCGCATGCGGCCCAATATCTGCGCGCTGCGGCCGGTCGCCCGGATGCGCTGCCACAAGGTGTCCGGGTCGGGCTTGTACTGGCGCGGATCGCCCAGCTTTTCCATCTCGATGTCCAGCCACGCGCCGCGACCCGTGCGCCGCAATTTGTCGAGCATCTTGGGGAAGATCTTCGCCAGATGCGTCACATCGCCGATGGCATAGTCGATCTGCCGCGCTTCCAGCGGACGGCGCGACCAGTCGGTAAAGCGCGCGCCCTTGTCCACCGTCAGCCCCAGCCAGCTTTCGACCAGGTTGGCGTAGCCGATCTGCTCGGCCTGGCCCAGGGCCATTGCGGCAACCTGCGTATCGAACAAAGGCGTCGGCGTCTTGCCGGTCAGGTTGAAGATGATTTCGATATCCTGCGGGCCGGCGTGGAACACCTTCAGCACGTCATGATTCTCGGTCAGCAGGTCGAGCAGCGGGGTCAGATCGATGCCCGATGCCATCGGATCGATCGCGGCTGCCTCTTCCAGATTGCCGATCTGCACCAGGCACAGTTCGGGCCAATAGGTGTTCTCGCGCATGAATTCGGTGTCGACCGCGACAAAGTCCGATTTCGCCAGCCGCGTGCAAAGCTTCGCGAGGGAATCGGTATCGGAAATAAGTGGGTGAATGTGCATGAGGAACCTATACAGCGTGCCGTGAATGTCGCAAACTGTACGCGGGTCACACAATGAATCAGCCCAGTGGCAGCAGTCACCGGAGCGGTTCGGAACAATCACATAGCTATGCAACATGTAATGCGCGCCGTCTGGCGTGTGGGGGAGCAATTATGTGGGTCTATCATGTCATCATCATCGTGCTAGCTTTGCTGCTGATTGGGCAGCTCCTGGCAGCAGGAGGCGACGCGTTTCTGGTGCTGGACAACTCACGCCCGATCGGTGGTGACAGGCAAGTGCTGACTATACTGGGATGGGGCTTTGCCACGCGCGCCGGGCGCAGCGCCTGCATCTGCGATTCCGCCGGGCGCGGCATCAACGATATGCGCTTTTCCATGAGCTTCGGCCAGATCCTGCTGTCGCTGGTGACGTTGGGCATCGTGCGCAGGGTGAACATCGATTATCGCATGTTCGCCGGCAACAGCCCTGCAGGAGATGCCTGATGCCCGCGCCGGTGCATCATGGCGCGCGCCGCTGGACCAATTACCACGGCACCGCATCAGCGAACGTGTCGGACCTCATCGAGCTTTTGAACAGCGACGCGGAAACGGGCCGCGATTGCTTGCGCGAGGTTGCGGCCGATGTGCTGGCGTTGCTGCAACAGGCGCGGGCTGCAGGCGCGCAGGTGCGTCCCTTGGGGGCGGGCTGGTCACCATCGCCGATCAGCATCGTCGAGCGCGGCTGGCTGGTCGAAACGCGCAGGCTTAACCGCTGCTTTCGGCTCGTGGAATCGGACGTCGCGCCGGGGCAGAATGCTGCGAACCTGATGCTAGTGCAGGCGGGCGCGACGATCGACGAGGTAAACGACAGCGCCGAGGAGCTGGGCCTGTCGCTGAAAACCGGCGGGGCCAGCAACGGCCAGACGCTGGCAGGTGCATGCGCCACCGGCACCCACGGCAGCGTGCTGATCGCTGGCGGCATTCAGGACCATGTCCGCGCCGTGCAGGTGGTGACGCCATCGGGCGTGTTCTGGGTCGAGCCGACACGGCCCGTGATGGCACCGGAGTTTGTCACGGCCACCGGCAGCACCATCTTTCGCGATGACGACGTTTTTGCCGCCTGCCAGGTCGCGGTGGGTGCGATGGGTTTCGTCACCGCGATGGTCATAGAGTGCGTGCCGATCTATATGGTGCGCAACATCCAAAAGCGCGGCCGGATCGAGCGGCGTCATATCACGCAGCTGGCGCACGGCGATTTCAGGGCATTTTCGCGCGAGATGGCGTTGGATGAGCAGCCGCATTTCGTTCAGGTCATCGTCAATCCCTTCGCCCCGTTCAGCCGCGATGCGCTGTTGCGTTTCTTGTACCTGCGCGATTTCGATCCCACGATCCCGCCGCCGCCGCGCCCGATGACCGGGGCAGGCTTCGATGCGCTGACGCTGATCGGCAAGGCGATGGCGGGCTTCGACGTGCTGCGCGCCGACATTCTGCAGCTGGCGATGCGCGCCGGGTACGCGATGCAGCGGGACATCGGCGACCCGCAGGCAGTTGCCACCTGGGGCAATACGACGGAACCGCACAACCCGATCGCCAACCTGTTCAACGGATCGGTGACGATGGCGCGCAGCGAACTGGAGCGGGCGTTCGATCCGTTGATCGAGGCGTTCGTCAGCGGGGGCGGGGGAACCGTCGTCACGCTGCGCTTCATGCGGCGCGCGGCAGGGCTGCTCGCGCCCGCGCGCTTTGCCGACAATGTGGTGATCGATTTCGACGGCCCACGCAGCGATGTCAGCCACCGCAGCTATCGCGCCGTCGTCACCAGGCTTGATGCCATGGATGTCCGCTTCACCCGCCATTGGGGCAAGACCAATGACCTGAACGCCGCGCGGGTGGCGCGCGATTATGGCGAGGATTATGACCGGTTTCGTGCAGCGCAGCGCCGTCTCCTGTCCGATCCGGGAGACCTTGCGGTGTTCGGCTGCGACGCGCTGACCCAGCTTGGGCTGATCTGAGCGGGTGCCATGCGCCGCAACTGGCGCATGGCTGATGCACCACAAAGCTTGACAAAAGCCCGGCAGGGCTGTGTTAGCCGCGCTACAGGCTGCCCCCGCGTTCCACCGGGTTGCAGCGCCTTTGACACAATCAGGATCGACGGTTTTTCATGCACGCATATCGCACACACACCTGCACCGCGCTTCGCGCATCCGATGTTGGCCAGCAGGTTCGCCTGTCCGGCTGGGTCCACCGCAAGCGCGACCACGGCAACCTGCTGTTCATCGATCTGCGCGACCATTACGGCCTGACCCAGATCGTCACCGATTCCGACAGCCCGGCATTTGCCGCGCTGGAGCGGCTGCGTGTCGAAAGCGTCGTCACGGTGACCGGTACGGTCATTGCCCGTTCGGCAGAAACGGTGAACGCGAACCTGCCCACGGGCGAGATCGAAGTGCGCGCGGCCGATTTGTTCGTGCAGTCCGCCGCCGAAGAACTGCCGATGCCGGTGGCCGGTGAGCAGGAATATCCCGAGGATATCCGCCTGCGCTACCGCTTCCTGGACCTGCGCCGCGAACGCCTGCACCGCAACATCATGCTGCGTTCACAGGTGATCGCATCGTTGCGCAAGCGGATGGTCGATCAGGGCTTCACCGAGTTTCAGACGCCGATCCTGACCGCATCGTCGCCTGAAGGCGCGCGTGACTATCTGGTGCCCAGCCGCGTGCATCCCGGCAAGTTCTATGCGCTGCCCCAGGCCCCGCAGATGTTCAAGCAGCTGCTGATGGTCGCAGGCTTCGACCGCTATTTCCAGATCGCGCCCTGCTTCCGCGACGAGGATGCGCGCGCCGATCGCAGCCCGGGCGAATTTTACCAGCTCGACCTTGAGATGAGCTTCGTGACGCAGGACGACGTTTTCGCCGCGCTGGAGCCGGTGCTCGGCGGCGTGTTCAAGGAATTCGCGAACGGCAAGGCGGTGACCGAAGGCGCATTCCCGCGCATCCCGTACCGCGAATCCATGCTGAAATACGGCTCGGACAAGCCCGACCTGCGCAACCCGCTGGTGATCAGCGACGTCACCGACCACTTCAAGGGATCGGGCTTTGGCCTGTTCGACAAGATCGTAGGTTCAGGCGGCAAGGTCCGTGCGATCCCGGCTCCGGGCGCGGGCGCGATGAGCCGCAAGTTCTTTGACGACATGAACGACTGGGCACGCGGCGAGGGCCATGCGGGCCTGGGCTACATCAACATCAAGGACGGCGTCCCCGGCGGCCCGATCGCCAAGAACCATGGCGAGGAAGGCACTGCAAAGCTGATCGCCGAGCTGGGCCTTGGCCCCAATGACGGCGTGTTCTTTGCAGCGGGCAAGGAATTGCAGGCGGCTAAGCTCGCAGGCGCGGCGCGCACCCGCGTGGGGGAGCAGTTGAACCTGATCGAGCAGGGCGTGTTCAAGTTCTGCTGGATCGTCGATTTCCCGATGTTCGAATATGACGAGGACGCCAAGAAGATCGATTTCAGCCACAACCCGTTCTCGATGCCGCAGGGCGAGATGGAAGCGCTGGAGACGATGGACCCGCTCGACATCCTGGCTTGGCAGTATGACATCGTCTGCAACGGCGTGGAGCTGTCCTCCGGCGCGATCCGGAACCACCGCCCTGACATCATGTACAAGGCGTTCGAGATCGCCGGATATAGCAAGGAAGATGTCGAGAAGAACTTCTCCGGCATGATCAACGCGTTCAAGTTCGGCGCACCGCCGCATGGTGGTTCGGCTCCGGGCGTGGACCGCATGGTGATGCTGCTTGCGGATGAACCCAACATCCGCGAGGTCGTGCTGTTCCCGATGAACCAGAAGGCCGAAGACCTGATGATGGGCGCGCCGTCACCGGTCAGCCTGAAGCAGCTGCGCGAACTGAACATCCGTGTTGCCGAGACTCCGAAAGGCTAGGTGCGCAGCGCAGCTTGAGGCGGCTGTGAAACTGTGATACTGCGGTGGACATGAAGAACGTTACCATCGCCCTGGATGACGAAACCCACCGGCTGGCGCGCATCCGCGCCGCCGAATTGGGAACGTCGCTCTCAGCCATGGTCAAGGCGTATCTGCAGGACGTGGCGTCAGGCGCCGCGCCTCCCGCGCCGCCATCCGGAGTGCACGAGATGCCACAGTCGTTTACGCCAGAACCTTCGTTTGCGTCTGCGAGCGCATTCGTGCCGTTGAAGAAGCCCCGGCAGCCTGGCGCGATGCGGGGGCAAATCCGGATGTCGGATGACTTCGATGAATGGCCTGAAGACGTCCTGGCCAGCTTCGAAGCATGGGACCATGATGACCCACTTACCAAGCCGTGAGAGTATTGCTGGATACACACATTCTGTTGTGGTGGCTTGACGATAACCCGCGGCTGGGCAGACGATCGCGCAGCCTGATTGCCGATCCTGATACCGAAGTGATGGTGAGCCTCGTTTCGCTTTGGGAGACAGCCATCAAGCAACGGATCGGCAAGATGCAGTCAGGTCCGGCAGACATCCTTCCACGATTGCCCGAACTCGGTTTCAATCTGCTGCCAATCACAGAAGGTCATCTTCTCGCGCTCGCCGACCTTGGCAAACATCATGGTGATCCCTTCGATCATCTTCTGCTGGCGCAGGCAGTGGTGGAGGGGGCAGCGATCATAACAGCCGATAGGGCACTGCCGCTCTACGGCGTCCGTTGCATCCCGGCATGATACATCCCGATGGTGGGTCTACGCCAATATGGCATGACTCGCGCCGGAATGCTGATAGGTTCCCCACCCATCGGGTTAGGCACATGTAGAAGCGCAACGCTATCGCTGGCTACGACCGCATCGTCTTGCGGCTGCGGGTGTTTGTAGAGCGCGCAAGACCAGATTATCAGGGGGCAGTTCATGACTATCCAGCTTTCCGATTATGAAAAGGGCGCGGCGTTCGACGGCGATTATGCCGAAACGCTGAAGCATCTGCAGGACCGGCTTTCGCATGCTCACGCCCGGCACATCGTGCATGGGCACCGGACGATGATCGTCTTTGAAGGCTGGGACGCGGCCGGCAAGGGCGGCATCATCAAGCGGATGACCGCGGAATGGGACCCCCGCTATTTCCAGGTCTGGCCGATCAGCGCGCCGACGCCGTATGAGAAGGACCGCCATTTCCTGTGGCGCTTTTGGCAGAAGCTGCCGGGCAGCCGCGAGGTCAGTGTGTTCGACCGATCCTGGTATGGCCGCGTGCTGGTCGAGCGGGTGGAAGGCTATTGCAGCGAGCGCGACTGGAAGCGCGGCTATGACGAAATCAACGAGTTCGAAGCGCAGCAGGTCGATAGCGACACCACGATCATCAAGCTGTTCCTCCACGTCACCCAGGCGACGCAGGACAAAAGGCTAGCCGACCGTCTTGCCGTGCCGGAAAAGCGCTGGAAGGTGACGGAAGAGGATTTCCGCAACCGGGGCAAGCGCGGCGACTACCTTGATGCCATGCAGGCGATGTTCAAGCAGACCGACACACGCTGGGCACCGTGGGCGGTGTTCGATGGAAACAACAAGAAGTCCGCCCGCATTGCCGCGCTCACCCATATCGCAGAGCGGCTTGAAGCGAGCGTGCCGAAGGATCTGCCCGAAGCCGACCCAGCCTTGATCGCCATGGCGCGGGATGCGTTTGGGTATAAGGGGTAGTCATGCAAGGTTGGCGGCATTTGGCGGCGATGCCAGCTATGGAGCGGAATTTCCCTGCGCCTCTGGCTTCCAACTAGTTGCGTCAAGCATTTTGACACGGTTTACAAATACTCTGTGAAGTTCACCCAACCGAGTTAGGAGCCATTCGTGCTGGCGTGGCCAGTCAGATTGGTCTTCTGGATCTGTATCGTTAAGCGCTGTCGAGACTCGGGTATCTCTACCTTCCGGCAGCTCGTCCCAATCAAGTGGGTAACCAAGCTCTTGCTCAATCGACTCTTTCTGAGCGTGCAGAAGGTGAAACCAAGGCTTGGCGCTGGGATGTGATATATACAATTCTGCACGGATTTGCCGTTTAGGTCGTGCCAATGATGCGTTCACGCCGAAACCGGTTCGACCGATTGAATAGCTCATCCAGGATTGTGGCTGCGGTTTGCGTTCCCGCGCCAGCGCGCCTCCTTTGGCCAAAAGTTTAGTTCCAAGCGCTCCCCAGTAAGCAACCTGCCAGGCTTTCGTTTTTGTCAGTTCCGCTTCATCAATTGCACGCGCAGCTTGGGTCACCATTTTCGACCAATTGTTAGGCTTCGAAATGACATTAAACCTAGGGGCAGCCGGAGAATCCCCGATCCTCCAGAGCTCTACCTCAACCCCAAAGAAACGAAACGTCTCGTCCGTAATTCTGTTGAGCCAATCCAATGTGGACCGATGCTCTTCAGTGAATCTTGCGGCAATCCAAACGATCGTGACAGCCTCTAACCCAGAGGCATAGGTGAGAAGCTGGCCAAGATGCGTGTGATCGGTCCGTTCAAGCTGGTTCTCAATCAATACCCAAGCATTCGTTCCAATGTCCTTACACAGGATGTCTGCGCGAAACGGGCCGACGGCACGTTCCTGTGCCTCCAGCTCGAGCTCGAGTCCGAGTGTTTCGCCAAGGGTCAGTAAATTTTCATCTCGTGCAAGCCAGGGCGTGAAGTCAGTAGATTCGCTGAGCCAAACATCACGGAGCTCGATTTTGATAAGTTTCCCGAGATCATACTCTGCCATGTTCAATCCCTCACAACATCGTCACCCACTCTTCTGATCCACCAGCCGCCCGCCCTTGAACAGCGCCATGCAGCGGCCCTGCACGGGCAACCTGTCGAACGGGGTGTTGCCAGCGCTCGCGGCCATCTTGGCCGAATCCACCTGCCAGGGGCGGTCGGGGTCGACCAGCATGATGTCGGCCTCAAAGCCGAGCCGCAGCGCGCCTGCTTCCACGCCCAGAATGCGCGCGGGGTTGGCGGCGATCAGGTCGAACAGGCGTTCGGTCGAGATCACGCCATCGCGCACGAGGCCGAGCGAGAGCGGCAGCAGCGTTTCTGCCCCCGCCATGCCGGGCTGTGCGTCGGCGAAGGGCAGGCGCTTGTCTTCGGGGCCGCGCGGGTCGTGGCCCGATGCGATGACGTCGATCGTGCCGTCGCCCACGGCCTCCAGCGCTGCCTGCCGGTCATCCTCGCAGCGCAGCGGCGGCGACAGCCGGGCAAAGGTGCGAAAACCGCCCAATGCGACGTCCGAGAGGAACAGGTGCGCAGGCGTGATCCCGGCGGTGACGGGCAGCCCTTCGGCCTTGGCGGCGCGGATCAGGGCGAGGCCGGCGCGCGTCGTCACCTGCCGGAAGTGCACGCGGGCGCGGGTCATCCGCACCAGCGCCAGATCGCGTGCAATGGCGATGCTCTCGGCCTCCGCCGGGGCGTGAGGCAGGCCCAGCCGCGTTGCCATTTCGCCCGATGTCGCAACGGCGTTGCCGGACAGGCCATGGTCCTGGCTGTGGACGATCAGTGGCAGATCCAGCATCGCGCAATATTGCATCAGCCGGTGCATCACACCGGTATCGGTAATCCAGCGGCGTCCGGTGGCCACGGCGCGGGCGCCTGCATCCTGCATCAGCGCAAGCTCGGCCATTTCCGCGCCTGCAAGATCGCGCGTGGCAGCGGCGATGGGGTGCACCCAGAAATCCGGCTTGCCCGAATAGGCTGCAAAGCGCACCCGGGTGGGGTGATCGAGCGGCGGGCTCTGGTCGGGCATCAGCGCGGCGCGGCTGATCCCGCCGAAATGGAACGCGGGTAGGTCGATCGCGAATACGCCAAGATCGACCAGCCCCGGCGCAATCAGCGCGCCTTTGGCGTCGTGGATGCGGTCGTCCGCGCCGGGCGTGATGCTGCCGATCTCCGCGATGCGGTCACCGATGATGCGGATGCCACCGCTCACAGGCTCGGCATGGCCGGGCAGCACCAGACGGCCGCCGGTGATGCTGAGCGGGGTTGCAGGTGTCGTGCTCATGCCCAGCCCTCCACGCCGCGCCCCTGGCGGGTCAGCACGTCCAGACAGGCCATGCGCATCGCCACGCCCATCTCGACCTGATCGGTGATTGCAGAGCGTTCGATGTTGTCGGCAATGTGGCTGTCGATCTCGACCCCGCGGTTCATGGGTCCGGGATGCATGACCAAAGCATCGGGCGCGGCCAGCGAAAGCTTTGCGTCGGTGAGGCCATACAGGTGGCGAAACTCGCGCGGGGAAGGGATGAACTGCCCCTGCATCCGCTCGTTCTGCAGGCGCAGCATCATCACGACATCGGCGCCATCGAGCGCTTCTGCAAAGCTGCGGCACGGCGTCCCGCCCATGGACTCAACCGCTGGCGGCATCAGCGATGGCGGGCCTGCCACCCGCACATCGGCGCCCAACGTGGAAAGGCAGATCATGTTCGATCGCGCCACGCGGCTGTGCAATATGTCGCCGCAGATCGCCACCGTAAGCCCTGCGATCTGCCCCTTGCGCCGCCGGATGGTCAGCGCATCGAGCAAGGCCTGGGTCGGGTGCTCGTGTGTCCCGTCGCCCGCGTTCAGTACCGGGCAGCCCACCTTGTCCGCGATCAGTTGCACCGCGCCGGAACTGCCATGGCGGATGACGATGGCATCGGCGCGCATCGCGTTCAGCGTCACCGCCGTATCGATGAGCGTTTCGCCCTTTTTCACGCTGGATTGCGCCGCGTGCATGTTGACGACATCCGCGCCCAGGCGCTTGCCTGCGATCTCGAACGACAGCAGCGTGCGGGTGGAATTTTCGAAGAACGCGTTGATCAGGGTCAGGCCCGCCAACCGGTCATCATGCTTGCTGGCCTGGCGGTTCAAGTCCACCCATTGTTCGGCCTCATCGAGCAGGAACTCGATTTCCCAGGGCTGAAGCCCGGCGATTCCCAGCAGGTGCCGGTGCGGAAACGCGGCGCGGCCCGGCGGATAATCGCTGGCAGGACGGCGGGTCGCTGGGCGAACGGTGCGGTTTTCTGGCGATGTCATTAAAGCCAAGCCTCTAGGCACCTGGGGCAAATTGCTCAAGCGCGATTTGTGCCGTTTGTTCGCTGGACACACAGCCATTGCGCCGCAATGATGGTGCAAAGACCACAGCAAAGATCACAGCAAAGACTACAACGGCAGTGGGAAGGATTCTGGATGGAACTGGTAACCGAAGGCTTGCGCTTTCCCGAAGGCCCGGTGGCGATGCCGGATGGCAGCGTGGTGCTGGTCGAGATCGCATCGGGCTGCATCACCCGCGTACTGCCGGACGGAAGCCAACAGGTCATTGCAGAGGTTGGCGGCGGCCCGAATGGCGCGGCGGTCGGCCCGGATGGCAAATTGTACGTCTGCAACAACGGCGGCTTCCATTATGTGGAGCGCGCAGGCCTGCTGATCCCGCACGGCCAGCCCGATGATTTTTCCGGCGGGCGGATCGAGCGCGTCGATCTTGAGACGGGCGCGGTCGAGACGCTCTACAAGGATGGCGATTTCGGCTGCATCCTGCGCGGTCCCAACGACATCGTGTTCGATGATGCAGGCGGATTCTGGTTCACCGACCATGGCAAGACGCGGCGGCGCGAGCGGGATGTAACCGGAGTGTTCTATGCCAAGGCGGATGGTTCGCTGCTCAAGGAAGTCATCTTCCCGATGGAAAACCCCAACGGCATCGGCCTCTCGCCGGACGGCAAGAGGCTGTATGTCGCAGAGACGTATACCTGCAAACTGTGGGCCTATGATGTTGCAGGCCCCGGCGAAATCGCGTTCAGCCAGGGGCTGTTGGGGCCGGGCGGCACGTTCCTGTACAGCCCGCCGGGCTACACCTTCTTCGATTCGCTGGGCGTAGATGGTGCGGGCAATGTCTGCGTCGCCACCATCGGGCAGAGCGGTATTTCGGTGGTCTCTCCCGATGGCGCCCTGGTCGAGTTCGTCGCGACCGACGATCCGTTCACGACCAACATCTGCTTCGGCGGACCAGATCTCAAGACGGCGTGGATCACGCTGTCGGGCACTGGGCGGCTGGTGAAGATGGACTGGCCGCGCGGTGGCACGAAGCTCAATTATCTGAATGTTTGACCCGTATTCGCCGCTTTGTCGTTTTCCGGCGGAAGCCGGAATCCAGGGCGGCTTCAGCGCCATCTGACTCCTGGGCTCCGGCGTTCGCCGGAGAACGGTGAGGCTGACTAAAACAAGGGAGTTTATTCCGTGACCACCCAACGCTGGGCCATCGATATCGACCGGGACGCCATCGCAGATGCCCGGATCGTGGAGGAACCGGAGGCCGAACTCCCGGATGGCGCGATCGAAGTTGCGCTCGACCTGTATGCGATGACCGCCAACAACGTGACCTATGCGGTATTCGGCAAGCCGCTGGGGCTGTTCGGCAACGACCAAGGCTATTGGGACTTCTTCGCCGATCGCGATGCGCCAGGGCGCTTGCCGGTGTGGGGCTTTGCGACCGTCAGCCGCAGTCGCCATGACGGCGTGGCGGTGGGCACGAAGCTGTACGGCTATTTCCCCTTGGCCAGCCATGCCATGCTGTTGCCGGGCCGGGTCAGTGCGAACGGGTTCACGGATGCGACGCCGCGTCGCACTACGCTGCCAGTGATCTATAACCAGTATCAGCGGATGGATGCACTGGGCGATTATCGCACGCAGGACCATGATTATTGGCCGGTATTCCGCCCGCTGTTCCTGACCGGCTGGCTGATTGCCGATCAGCTGGAGGACGAGGGCGATTATGGCGCCGAGCAGGTGCTGGTGGCCAGCGCATCCAGCAAGACCGCGATTGGTCTTGCCCAGGCGCTGGGACAGCGCGCATCGCGGCCCCGGATCGTCGGGCTGACCAGCGTTGGCAACGCAGCTTATGTCGAATCGCTCGGCCTGTACGACGCTGTCGTCACGTATGATGCCATCGGTGCGATGGACGATACAGTTGCCAGCGTCATGGTCGACATGGCAGGCAATCCCAAGGTTGCGGCCAGCGTGCACAATCATTTCGCAGATGCGCTGAAAGCCTCGATCGTGGTGGGCAAATCGCATTGGGATTCGGCCGATGATGGCGCAGCGATCGCTGGCCCGCCGCGCCAGATGTTCTTCGCCCCCGGACGCAGCGAAAAACGCATCGCCGAATGGGGACCCGACGGCTTTCGCAAAAAGCTTGAGGCGGCGTGGCTCGGCTTCGTCGATCTCGCGCCGCGCCTGTTGGGCATCGAAAAGCGCGAGGGCGCGCAGGCAGCGCTGGCAGCCTATCGTGAGACGGTGGCGGGCAGCGCCGATGCCAAAATGGGGCTGGTCATCGTTCCATGAGCTTTACCGCCGTAATTTTCGATTTCGGCGGGGTTATCACCTCGTCCCCGTTTGAGGCGTTCAACCGGCTGGAGGCTGAGCGCGGCCTGCCGCGAGATGCGATCCGCCGGATCAACGCGGCCAACCCTGACACCAACGCATGGGCCAGGTTCGAGCGGGCGGAGATCGATGCTGCCGCGTTCGATACAGCGTTCGCTGCCGAGGCGGCGGCACTGGGACTGGAGATCAGCGGCGGGGATGTCATCTCCTGCCTGGCAGGCGACGTCCGCCCGCGCATGGTGGCAGCGCTCGATGCCTTGAAGGGGGCAGGGTTCACCATCGGCTGCATCACCAACAATGTGCGTGCGGGCAAGGGATCGGCGATGGTGTTCGACGATACCCGCGCTGCCGAAATCGGCGCGATCATGGCGCGGTTCGACCATGTCATCGAAAGCAGCAAGGCAGGCGTGCGCAAGCCCGATCCGCGCATTTACGCGATGATGTGCGAGGCGCTGGACGTCGCGCCAGAAGGGTGCATTTATCTCGATGATCTGGGCGTGAACTGCAAGCCGGCAGCGGCGATGGGCATGGCGGCGATCAAGGTGACCGGCGAGGCGCAGGCACTGACCGATCTGCGCGCGTTGCTGGGCCTGCCTGACGATTGGCCCGCTGCGTGAAGCATTTGCTCGCCGCGATGATTGCCATGCTCGCAACGCCGGTGTTGGCCGACCCGGGCACCGTCATCGCGGTGGGCGGCGCGCTGCAGGACGATAACGCCGAAGTGTATCGTGCGATGATCGACGCGATGCCCCAAGGCGCGCCGGCTATTGTCGTAATCCCCGCTGCATCGGGCTTTGCAGGCGGTAGTGCGCAGCGCTTTGCTGATACGCTGGCGCGATACGGCGTCGATCCCAGCCGGGTGGTGCTGGCCAAGGTCGCAACGGTCGATGACCCTGAGACGCCCCAGATCGATGAAGCCAGCTGGAAGGGCGGCGGCAGCGATCCTGCCGAGATCGCCAACCTGCGCGATGCCGGGCTGATCTGGTTCTCCGGCGGCGATCAGGCGCGCATCATCGCGACGATGGTGCAGGCCGATGGCAGCGATACGCCGATGCTCGCAGCGATCCGCCAAAGGCTGGCGCAGGGCGCGGTCGTCGGCGGGACCAGCGCGGGCGCGGCAGTTCTGGGCGAGCATATGATCGCCTGCGGCAGCCCTGACATCGCGCTGACCGCGCCGGTGTCCTACTCGCTAAGCGATTGCGCCGCGGCTGGCGAGGATGCTGACAAGACACCCCTGGTGCTGGGCAAAGGGCTTGGCTTCGTCGAGCGCGTGGTGTTCGACCAGCACTTTACCCAGCGCGGACGGCTGGTCCGGCTGGTGCGGGCCGTGGCCTGTATCGAAGGTATGCCGATCGGGGTGGGGGTGGACGAAGACACCGCCATGGTGTTCGATCTGTCCGACCCTGTAGGCCGCACCGTCGGGCGCGGCACGGTGACGACGCTGCATGCTGCGGCAGACGGGCGGCGGTGCGAAGGCGCGGTGCTGGGACCGACACTGTTGACTCGCCGCTCGGCGCAATCGAGGCCATAGCCGATGGACAATTTCACCCACAGCCTGGCCGGATGGGCGCTGGGGCAGGCCGGGCTGAAGCGCATGACCGGGCTTGCCGTGCCGACGTTGATCATCGGCGCCAACCTGCCCGATATCGATGCGGTGTTGAGCGTATTGGGGACGCAATCGCTGGCGCTGCGGCGGGGAATTACCCATGGGCCGATCGCGCTGCTGATCCTGCCGCTGCTGCTGACCGCCGCGATGATAGCCTTCGAACGCTGGCAGGTGCGGCGGCGCAAGCGGCCACAATCGCGGCCACCCGTGCGGCCGGTTCCGCTGCTGATATTGGCCTATGTCGGCACGCTGTCGCACCCCGCGCTCGATTACATGAACAACTACGGCATTCGCCTGCTGGAGCCGTTCTCCCCGCGCTGGTTCTATGGCGATACCCTGTTCATCATCGACGCGGTGCTGTGGACCATCCTGCCGCTGGGCATCTGGCTGTCACGGCGCCGGGAAGCAGCAGGCAGGCGCGGCTGGGAGCGCCCGGCGCAGGTGGTGCTGGCGATGGCCCTTGCATATATCGGCGGAAACTTCGCGCTGTCGGCCCAGGCAGAACGCGCCACTGCGGCAGCGGTGCGCGCCCAGCGCGGGATTGCGCCGGACCTGGTGATCGCCAACGCGGTGCCGGTGCGCTTCTGGCACCGCGACATGCTGTGGCGGGGGGATGCGCTGATCGGGCGCGGCAGTGTCAGCGCGCTGGACGGCATCGCACCTGTGCTCACCCCCGGCGCTGTGCCGACCAATATGGCCAGCCCGTGGATCGCGCGGGCGGCGGCACAAAGTTTGGATGCGCAGGCCTTTTTGTTCTGGGCGAGGATGCCATATGCACGGCTGACCGACATACCGGGGGGCAAGAGAGTGACGCTGCGCGACGCGCGGTTTGACAGTTCACCCATTGCCGACCGGTTTACCGTGGTCGTCGATGTAAAGGATACGCCATGACCCGTCCTGTTATCGTCTGGCTGCGCCGCGATTTGCGCCTTGCCGATCAGGCAGCGTTCGTCGCCGCAGCCAAGGCCGGTCCGGTGATCCCCGTGTTCGTGCTGGATGACGAGACCCCCAAGCACCGTCGCATGGGCGGGGCATCGCGCTGGTGGCTGCACCACAGCCTATCGTCACTGGACGCGGACCTACGCGAGCTGGGGTCAAGGCTGGTGCTGCGCCGGGGCGTCGCTGCGGATGTTATCGCCGCAATAGCCAAGGAAGCCGATGCGGCCGCAGTCCACTGCCTGCACCATTACGAGCCATGGTGGCGCAATGCCGAAAAGGCGCTGAAGGCTGCGCTGCCGCAAGGGTGCACGCTGGAGAAGCATCACGGCAACTATCTGATGCCGCCCGGATCGGTGACGACCGGCAGCGGCCAGCCCTACAAGATCTACACGCCTTTCTGGCGCGCGCTGTCGCAGCATATGCCGCCGCCCAAACCGTTGCCTGCGCCCAAGGTCCTTGCCGCACCCGATGCCTGGCCGGCCAGCGACGCTCTGGACGACTGGCAGCTGCTGCCGACCAAGCCCGATTGGGCCACCGGTTTTGGTGAAGAATGGACGCCGGGGGAGGCAGGCGCTGCGGCGCGCGTCGATGCGTTCCTGACCAAGGCGCGGCATTACGAGGAGCGGCGCAACCTGCCATCAATCGAAGGCACATCGCGGCTGTCGCCCCACCTGCACTTCGGCGAGATTTCGCCTGCCACCGTTTGGCACGCGACCATGGACGCAGGTGGATCGGTCGAAACCTTCCTGAAGGAACTGGTCTGGCGCGATTACGGGCAGAACGTGATCGCGCAATACCCCGATTACGGCAAGGCGAATGCCCGCGATGGGTTCGACGCCTTTCCCTGGCGCGATGCGTCCGACCCGCAGGTGCAGGCTCAGATCGAGGCGTGGCAAATGGGGCGCACCGGCTATCCGCTGGTCGATGCCGGGATGCGTCAGCTGTGGGCGACCGGGTGGATGCACAACAGGGTGCGGATGGTTGCAGCATCGTTCCTGATCAAGCACCTGCTGGTCGACTGGCGGGTGGGAGAGGCGTGGTTCTGGGATACGCTGGTCGATGCCGATTACGGATCGAATGCCACCAACTGGCAATGGACTTCGGGCACCGGCGTGGATTCGAACATGTTCGTGCGCATCATGGCGCCGTTGACGCAGTCGGAGAAGTTCGATGCGGCAGGCTATATCCGCCAATGGGTGCCAGAGCTTGCCAGCCTTTCTGATGCCGCGATCCATGATCCAGAGGCGGCGGGCAAGTTCGTAAAGGGCTATCCCAAAAAGATCATCGGCCATAAACAGGCGCGTGAACGTGCGCTGGCAGCGCATGCGGCGATAAAATCATAAGCAGGAGGTGGGTTATGCGGGGTTGGACAATATTTGCGGCGGCGTGTGCGCTGGCGATCGGCACGGGCGGGTTTGCCGTAGCCAAGGAGGCTGCCCCGGCGGTCAAGGCCATCCAGCAGATGAGCCCTGCGGAGCTGGAGAAGGTGCGCACGGCAGGCGCGCAGATCCTGTTCTGGTCCGATGCCCAGCGCTCGGCCAATTTCCGCGCAATGGAAGCGCAGTTCCCCGGTACCACCGCCAAGGCCGGCACCCCGCGCGCGCTGCCCAAGGGTGCGGCGCTACCCGTCAGCGATGCCGATATCGATGCCTTCATGACCGCGCAGAACGTCGCCGGGTTGATGGTGATCCAGGATGGCAAGGTGCGGCTGGAACGCTATGGCCTGGGGCTCAAGCAGACTGACCGCTGGACCAGCTTTTCCGTCGCCAAATCGTTCACCTCAACGCTGGTTGGGGCAGCGGTGAAGGATGGCTTGATCGCCTCGATTGATGATCCCGTCACCAAATACGTGCCCGAACTGAAAGGCAGCGGCTATGACGGCGTGACCGTCAAGCAGATCCTGACCATGACGTCCGGCGTCAAATGGAACGAGGATTATACCGACCCCAACAGCGATGTCGTCAAGATGCTGTCGGTTGCCGTCAAGCCGGGCGAAGACCCCAACAGCGCCTATATGAAGACGCTGCCGCGCGAGGCAGAGCCGGGTACCAAATGGGTTTACAAGACCGGGGAAACCAACCTGATCGGCGTTATCGTGCAGCGCGCGACCGGCAAGACGCTGACCCAATATGCGCAGGAAAAAATTGTCCAGCCCGCAGGGTTTGAAGACGATCTGTTCTGGATGGTCGATTCCGCCGGGCAGAACGTCGGCGGATGCTGCCTGTCGATCCGGCTGGCCGACTATGCCCGCATGGGCCTGTTCGCGCTGGAAGGCGGCGCGGGGCAGGTGCCTGCCGATTGGTTTGCGCAAGCCGGCAAGGAGCAGGCGCCGATCGGCCTGCCGGGCTTCGGCTATGGCTATCAGTGGTGGACTTATCCCGGCGGTGCCTGGGGCGGGCAGGGCATTTTCGGCCAGGCGATCCTGATCGTGCCGGAAAAGAAAATGGTGATCGCGGTCGTCAGCAACTGGCCTAAGGCAAGCGGCGCGGACCTGCGCGTGCCGCAGTTGCAGTTCTTCCAGAAGCTCGCGATGGCGGCGGAATGACATTGCCTGCATGACCGACGACAGCAAGCTGCACAGCGAACTTTCGGCCGCGGGCATCGCCTATGACCAGGTGGAGCACGCGGCGGTGTTCACCGTGCTGGAAAGCAGCGCGCTCGATAGATCGGTGCCCGGCGCGCACACCAAGAACCTGTTTCTGAAGGATGGCAGCGGCCAGTTCTACCTGGTCACAGTGCTGGCGGAAAAGCAGGTCGATCTGGGCGCGTTGCGGCATCTTGTCGGGGCAGGGCGCTTCAGTTTCGGCAGCGCGGATGAAATGGTCGAACTGCTCGGCATCACGCCCGGATCGGTGACGCCGCTAGCCGCGATCAACGATACGCGCGGGCGCGTGCAATTGGTGCTTGACGAGGTGCTCGCCGCGCAGCCGCGGGTCAACGTGCATCCTTTGCGCAATACCGCTACGCTGGGGCTTTCCGGGCTGGACCTTGTGCGTCTGCTGGTCCGCTGGCGCCACGCGCCGTTGATCGTGCCGGTCCCTGCCAAGCCGCCCGCCCCGGAGCAATAGCGAAATTGAGGGTGGGCGGTTGGCCCATCGTGCTGTAATCCCGCCTGGATGACACCACCCGTTGCCCGCCCGCTGATCGACAGCTTTGCCCGCACGATCAGCTATGTCCGCCTGTCGGTGACCGATCGGTGCGATCTGCGCTGCGCGTACTGCATGCCGGAGCGGATGCAATTCCTGCCCAAGTCGGAAGTGCTGAGCCTGGAGGAACTGCACGGCCTGGCGCTCGCGTTCATCGCACGCGGGGTGCGCAAGATCCGTCTGACCGGGGGCGAGCCTCTGGTGCGGCGCGATGTCATGACGCTGATCGCCCGCCTGGGCCGCGAACTTGGCAATGGCCTGGACGAACTCGCCCTCACCACCAACGGTACGCAGCTGGCGCAGCATGCGGTCGCGCTCGCCGATGCAGGGGTGCGGCGGGTGAACGTGTCGCTCGACACGCTCCAGCCCGATATGTTCGCGCAGCTGACCCGGCGCGATGCGCTGGCGCAGGTGCTGCAGGGTATCGATGCCGCCGATCGGGCGGGCCTGAAGGTCAAGATCAACGCCGTGGCGCTGAAGGGGCTGAACGAGCACGAACTGCCCGAGCTGATCGGCTGGGCGCACGGGCGCGGTTTTGAGGTCACGCTGATAGAAGTGATGCCGCTGGGCGAGGTGGAGGAGGACCGGTTCGACCATTATCTGCCGCTGAGCCAAGTCCGCGCCGACCTGGAGCAGCGCTGGACGCTGAGCGACAGCCTGCATGCCAGCGGCGGCCCGGCGCGCTATGTCGATGTGGCTGAGACCGGCGGGCGGCTGGGTTTCATCACGCCGCTGACCAACAATTTCTGTGCCGGATGCAACCGGGTGCGGGTCACCGCGACCGGTCAGATATACATGTGCCTTGGGCAAAACGACCGGGTTGATCTGCGTGCCGCGATGCGTGGCGAGGACAGCGATACGGCGCTGGATGCCGCGCTGGATCGTGCGATCCGCAAGAAGCCTGAGCGGCATGATTTCCGCATCGATGCGCCCGGCGCTGCGCCTGCCTTGGCGCGGCATATGTCGATGACGGGCGGGTGAGCCGCGACAATGGCGAACCTGTTGTTCTTTGGCCGGTTGGGTGACCTTGCAGGCGGGGCCGAGCGCACGCTGGGATTGAGCGAGCCGCATGCGATAGCCGATCTGATCGGAATATTGGGGCAGGAGGATGATCTCCTCGGCAGCGCGCTGGCCGATCCCAAGGTCCGCTATGCGATCAACGGCGCAATCGTCGATGGCGATGCGCTGGTCGAGGACGAGGACGAATTGGCGTTTCTGCCCCCGGTCAGCGGCGGCTGACGTGCGCAGCGATATCCGCATCGCTGCGCAGGATTTTGACCCGGAAGCACAAGTCGCTGCGTTTCGTATGTCGCTCGCCCACTCCGGCGCGATGGTCAGTTTCACGGGGCTGGTCCGGCCATCCGGCAATGACGGCGCGGTGTCTACGCTGTGTCTGCAGCATTATCCCGGCATGACCGAGCGCGGTATCGCCGAGGCGGTGGCGGGTGCTGCCAATCGCTGGCCGCTAGAGGCGGCGTTGGTCATCCACCGGGTCGGCGAAATGCCGCCTTTTGCGCCGATCGTACTTGTCGCGACGGCAAGTGCGCATCGCCGCGCAGCGTTCGAGGCGGCCGATTTTCTGATGGATTATCTGAAAAGCCGCGCGCTGTTCTGGAAAAGCGAAACCGGCGCGCAGGGCAAGGTATGGATAGAACCGCGCGACGCCGATTATGCCGACGCCGCGCGATGGGATATTGGTTGATAATCAGCCCTCCGACGTCAGCCGGAGGACTGCAATCAGTTGACCGCTGCAGCCACGGGCAGGTTGGGAACCAGGCCGTCTGCTGCCTGCTGGGCGAACAGGTCACGCATGTTCTGCAGCGAGAACAGGTGTGCATGGATCAGCGGCAATGCGCCGTTCTGGTTCAGCTTGCGCAGCTCGTCGCCGCGCAGGTCACGCAGCTTCTGCTCGTTCACCATCTGGAAGCCCTGGTACACATAAGGCTGGGTCAGCGTTTCGTGCTCGATCTTGAGCTCGCCGTCCATCAGCAGCTCGTGCTTCTTGAGCTCTTCCATGAAGAAGGACGTGTTCTGAACCGCTCGCTCGAAATCTTCGCAGAAGCTCAGGATATTCTTGGTGGTTTCGCTGGGCTGGTCGCCGTCGAACAGCGCGTCGCCCTCTTCAAATTCGCCCAGTGCATCGCAGGTGGGGTCAAAGCAGAGCGAAAGGTCCTGCGCGTCGGGACGCAGCCGGGCCAGCATGAACGGGTAGCGGCGCACATAGGCGGGCACGTACGCGGGCTTGCGATACTTGGCATCGTCGTCGAGGAACACGTTGACGCCTTCGTTCATGCCCATCAGCGCCAGCGGCACGGGATCGGCGCCGGCCGAAAAAATGATCGGATAGTTGCGCTGTGCCTGGGTGAATTCTTCGGCGGTCAGCGGGACGGCGTGCTGGTTCTTCAGGAACTGCGCGCCTTCCATAGTCCGCGTGCGGAACTTGGCGTGGTCCTGCGAATTGAGAGGCACCAGATCGTTAAAAAGGACCGGCAGACGGTTGGCTTGCGGCGCACTGGCCATGAACAATTCTCCGCTGAAACTGTTGTCTTGGTTTTGACAGGAATTCGCGCCTTAAGTTGCATGCAGGCGCGGCGCAAGAGGGGCTGCGCTTATACTGCGATCAACTTGCCCGGATTCATGATGCCTTGAGGGTCGAGCGCACGCTTGATCGCCCTGAGCGCGCCGATCCGCGCCGGATCGCTCAGCCGCGCCAGCTCGTCGCGCTTCATCTGGCCGATGCCGTGTTCGGCCGAGATCGAACCTCCTGCTGCAACCACCAGATCGTGCACGAAGGCGCTGATGTCCTTGCCTGGACTTTCGGTCCACCGGGCTCTGTCTGCACCTGTTGGCCCGGCGACGTGAAAATGGACGTTGCCATCCCCCATGTGCCCGAACGCCGCCACCTCGGTGCCCGGGAAACGTTCTTCGACGGCGCGCCCCGCCTCGACGATAAACCTGGCCATGTCGGCGACCGGCACGCTGATGTCGTGCTGCATTGCAGGACCTTCTGCGCGTTCCGCCTCGGAAATGGAATCGCGCAGCTTCCAGAAAGCCTCGGCCTGCGATTCGTTGCTGGAAATCGCCGCGTCCCGCACCAGCCCGGCTTCCATGGCGTCGGCCAGCAGGGTCTCTGCCAGCTGCTCCGGTGGCGGGGCGGCCGCTGTATCGCGGGCGAACTCAATCAGCACATGCCAGGGATGGTCGCCGCTCAGGGGCGCCCTCGTGCTTGGGATATGGCGCAGAACGTTGGCCAGGCAGCGTTGGGGCACGATCTCGAACCCTTCGATCTCGCGGCCCGCCCGGTCCTCCAGCATCAGCAGCAACTGGCGCGCGGCCGGTGGCGAGTCCACCGCGGCCCACACGACGGCGCGGTCGATCAACGCAGGCACAAGTTTGAGCGTCGCCGCCGTCACGATGCCCAAAGTGCCCTCTGCGCCGACGAGCAGGTGCTTCAGGTCGTATCCGCGGTTGTCCTTCTTCAGCGTGACCAGCCCGTTGTAAACCGATCCATCGGGCAGCACGGCTTCCACGCCTTCGACAAGCGCGCGCATCGTGCCATGGCGCAGCACCTGCGTGCCGCCCGCGTTAGTGGAAACAAGGCCGCCGATGGTCGCCGAACCCTTGCCGCCCAGCGTCAGCGGAAAACGCATGCCCTGCGCCGCCACCGCCTCGTGCAGCGTCTGCAGAATAACGCCGGCCTCTGCGGTGACCGTACGAGCCTGGGGGTCGATCGATCGGATGGCGTTCATCCGCCGGGTGCTCAGCAATATGGCCGCGCCCGTGTCATCCGGCGTCGCACCGCCCACCATGCCGCTGTTGCCGCCCTGGGGGACGATCGGCGTGCCCGTTTCGGCAGCGATCTTTACGACCTCGGCAAGCTCTGCGGTGCTGCCGGGCGATACCAATGCGCACGCAGCGCCGTGATAGCGCCCGCGCCAGTCCGTCAGCCAAGGCGCCAGCGCGGCAGGATCGCATGTGACGCCCTTGGCGCCCAGCAACGCGGCCAGGCGCTGCACAAGTTCATCGCGGACAGGAGCTTCGATCATGCCAGGACGTTACACCCGGGGACGAGAGCGAACAACGGTATTTGGCCTGTGCAAGGGCGTTGCATAAAGGCCACAGCCGGGCTCTAAAGCGCTGCTATCGCGCACTTGTCGGTGCGCGCGTGCACCCGTTAATGCACAGTTCAATCGCTTGGGTTAACCCGGCAGCAGGGGATAACGGGTGCGGAGGATCGTGGCGTACAGCCATGCCAGTTGCTAAAGCTTTCATTGCGGTTGTGTTGCTGGGCTCGCTGCCGCTGGCCGAAGATCGTGCCGCGCTGTCAGAGCTGTCGGGGCCCGGCACAGCCGAAAGCGCGATCCCCAACGACCTGCGCGACGCCCTGGCCCCGCAAGCGCCGGATATGGCGCAGGTTCGTATCGAGCAGCGCATCATCATCCGGGTACCCCGCCAGTCGCTGTCGCGCTCCTCATTGGTCCCGCTGCCCGCGCCGCGCCGCGCGCCGCCGCCGGAACCTCCGCGCTTTGAACGGCGCAAGGCTGGCAAGTGCGTGGCCATGCGCGATGTGACCGGGGTGCGCGTGATCAACAACGATATGCTGGTGCTGTTCATGCGCGATGAGCGGATGATCGAGGCCGAGCTGGAACGGTCGTGCCGCGCGCGCGAATTCTACCAGGGCTTTTACATGGAGCGCAGCAGCGATGGCAGGCTGTGCGTTGACCGCGACCTGCTGCAGGCCCGGTCGGGCAGCAAATGCGAGGTCGAGAAGCTGCGCCTGCTGGTGCCGGAGGATTGAGCCGTCGGGCGGGTCAATCCGCGCGGTACAGGATAGTACCATCGCCCAATGGCTTGGCGCATGGCCGGTTGACTTTTTGCCCGTGTTTGCGCATGGCACCCGCGTGGCTGATGGCCCTGCATGGATAGCCAGGCAAACTGTGCCTGCGCTGCTGCCTTAATCTGGATACCCTATGATATTTGCCGATCTCGGCCTTTCCGAACAATTGATCCAGGCGGTCACTGATTCCGGCTATACGACCCCGACCGCGATTCAGGCGCAAGCCATCCCGTCGGTCTTGATGGGCAAGGACATCATCGGGATCGCGCAGACGGGCACCGGCAAGACCGCTGCGTTCGTGCTGCCGATGATCGACGTGCTGGGCGAAGGCCGCAGCCGGGCGCGCATGCCGCGTTCGCTGATCCTTGAGCCGACCCGCGAGCTCGCAGCCCAAGTGGCTGAGAATTTCGACAAATACGGCAAATACCACAAGCTTTCCATGGCGTTGCTGATCGGTGGCGTTTCGATGGGCGATCAGATCAAGGCGCTCGAAAAGGGCGTCGACGTGCTGATCGCGACGCCGGGCCGCCTGATGGACCTGTACGACCGCGGCAATATCCTGCTCACCGGCTGCGACCTTTTGGTCATCGACGAAGCCGACCGCATGCTCGACATGGGCTTCATCCCGGATATCGAGACGATCTGCACGCGGCTGCCCGCCAACCGTCAGACGCTCTTGTTCTCCGCGACGATGCCGCCGCCGATCAAGAAGCTGTCGGACCGCTTCCTGACCGACCCGAAGTATATCGAGGTCGCGCGTCCTGCGAGCGCCAATGCCTCGATCGAACAGGGCAAGGTCCGCGTTCAGTCGCGGCGCAAGCGTGACACGCTGTTCGCCATGCTGGATGCCGGCGTGCACACCGCCATCATCTTCTGCAACCGCAAGACGACGGTGCGCGACCTCAACAAGGCGCTGCGGCAGGGCGGGTTCGATTCCGGCGAGATCCATGGCGACATGGAACAGCGCGATCGCATCGCCGAGCTGGACAAGTTCAAGGACGGCACCATCAACATTCTGGTCGCCTCCGACGTCGCCGCGCGCGGACTGGACATCAAGGGCGTCAGCCATGTGTTCAACTATGACGCGCCCTGGCACCCGGACGATTATGTCCACCGCATCGGCCGCACGGGCCGGGCAGGGGCCACCGGCAAGGCTTATACCTTCATCACCGAAGAAGATGCAGAGGCGCTCGCCAATATCGAGAAGCTGATCGGCACGACCATTCCGGAAATCACCGTTGCCGATTCCGGCGGTGGCAGCGTCGAGGCCAAGCCTGCCAAGGCGCGCGAGCCTGAAGAACGTACACCCCGGCGCAGGACCGCCCGCGGCGAGGCGAAAGCCCGCGCACCGCGCGAAGAGCGCGCGCCTGCACAGGACGTCCGCGAAGAGGAAGTCCGCGAGGAAAAGCCAGCCCGGGAACCGCGCGAAGCAAAGCCGCGCGAATCCAAACCCCGCGATGACCGCCCGCGTTCGGCCGATCGCCGCCCGGCTGCATCCAAGCCCCGCCGCTCGAACGATCGCGACGACGGCCCGGATGATGGCTGGAACGGCCCGATGCCGGACTTCCTGTCGGTGGGCTTCGGCGAAAGCTGACAGCCCTGCGGCGATATCCGCAGAAGCTGGGCTACATCTGCTCTGACCAGTGAGTCTTTGGTGCAGGCGGGCGCTTGCATATATTGCACACACCGTCCCTCGACTTCGCTCGGGAACTCGGGATGAGAGTACAACCTCGCAGTGTACTTAGTGCAGCTGCATATATGTGGGGGTAAATGCAGTTTCGCATTCCCCCTCTCCGTCTGTCCCGAGCGAAGTCGAGGGACGTACGCACAACGGGTGAGCTACACACCGCCCCCGATCTCCGGCTCCCGCCGGAGAACAGGGGGCTGATATCATCCCATCAGAAGCTGAACTTGGCGGAAATCCGGAAGTCGCGGCCGCCGAGCGGGGCGAAATCCTTGGTGAAGCTGGCGGCACGGCGGCCCACCACGTCGAAGATGTTGTTGGCTGACGCGATCAGCGTCACGCCGCGCGCAGCGCCGAACGGCTTCCACGATGCGCTGGCGTTGACCAGCGTGAAGCCTTCGGTTTCCGTCTCGAAATTGGCATTGCGCTGCTGGTCGTCGAACCATTCCACCTCTGCGCGCAGGGACACCGTGTCGCTTTGCGCTTCCAGCCCGCCAAGCAGCCGCAGTGGCGGAATGCGGGGGACGGGGCCCAGGCCATCGAGCGAGGCGTGGACGTAATCTGCCACGCCATCCGCGCTGAAACGGAAGCCACCTGCGCGCGCGAAAATCACCGAGGCTTCGGCTTCTACACCGTAATATTTCGCGTCGTTCTGGATGAACTGGAACACGGGCAGCTCGTCTTCCTCGGCCCCGGTCGGGACATCGATGATGAAATCATCGAACCGATTGTAGAAGCCGGTCAGCGATAGGCTGATATCCGGGGTGGACCAGCGGACATAAGCTTCGCCGCCCCAGCTTTTCTCCGTCGTGAAATCGGGGTTGCCGATCTCGAACGCCTGGGTCGCGATGTGCGCGCCGTTCGAAAACAGCTCTTCAGCCGCCGGAGCGCGCTGCGCCCGATTGAGGTTGACGCCAAAGCGCAGCCGATCGTCGGCGATATAGGCCAGGCCAAGCGCGAACGAATAGGAATTGAAATCGCGCTCGATGCCCAGCACCTGCGACGAGACGTTCACCTTGTCATAGCGCGCAGCGCCTTCGATCTCGATATTGCCGCTGCGCACTTCCTGCAGCGTGAAGATGCCGACCTGATCGGTGACGTTGGGCGGGACGAAGGCTTCCGCGCCGATGGCGCTGAAATCGCGATGGACATACTGGATGCCCGATGCGCCGCGCCATCCGCCGGATTCGCGCTGCACCAGTTCAAGGCGCGATTCGATGCCCTGGTTGGTGAACACGGTGCCGACCTCGTCGCCCTCGAATTCGGTCTGCTTGAAATCGGCATAGGCCGCGCGCAGGCGCAGCATCTCGAAGAATCCGGGCAGGTTTACCTCACCGCGAAAATCGACCTTGATCTGGTCGAGGCCGATGGTGACGGGGCCTTCTTCCTCCTCGCCGCCGGCTTCTTCTTCACCTTCCTCGCCATGGTGGTGACCGGCTCCGGGCCGGGCAGGCACGCCGTAAAGGCTGTTGTAATAGCTGCCGGAAATGCCGAAGCTGCCGCCCTCGCCGATATAGGCAAGGCCGCCTGCAAAGCTGTAAGTCTCGGTGCCGGTATTGGGAATGCGCCCGCGCAAGCCTGCCAGTTCCTCGGCTTCTGCTGCTTCCTCGAGGTTGCCTTCCTCGCGCTCTTCAGCAGCGATTGCCAGCTGCTCGGCGCGAAGGCCCGGTGCGAGCACGAAGCCGCCGACGCGCAGGTCGTCGGACTTTCGATAGCTGCCGTCAAGATGCAGCACCAGCTTGGAGGTCAGCGGGATATCTAGGCTTGCACCGATGCTGCGTTCATCCGCTGCCGTGCCATAAGTGGCAAGCGCGTCGAGGTGAAACGGCTCTTCGGGTACCTCGCGCGGAATGCGCTTGTCGATGGTGTTGACCGCGCCGCCCACAGCCTGGCCGCCGAACAGCAGCACCGCGGGTCCGCGCAGAACCTCGACCCGGTCGAGAATGATCGGCTCGACCGTCACGCCATGGTCAGGCGAGGTGTTCGATACGTCAATCGTCCCGATCCCGTCGGTCAGCACGCGGATGCGCTCGCCCTGGAAACCGCGCAGCACCGGGCGCGATGCCCCGGGGGAGAAGCTGGTGGCGGAAACGCCGGGCAGTTTGGTGAGCGCATCGCCGATCTGCGACCGGGATTCGCGCGACAGGTCATCGCCGCTCAATTCGGAGGTGCCGGCCAGAACGTTCAGATCCCGCACGAACGGAGCGGTGACGATGATGCCGCGGTTGCGGTGGAAGTCGTCATCCTCGACGCGGCTATCTGCATCGGCAGGCGCAGATGCCTGCTGCGCCAGCGCGGGCAGGGGGGCCAGCAATACCGTGCCGAGTGAAATCGAGGTGGATACGAGCAAAAGCGTGCGACGCATGACCGAAGGTGCTCCCTTATAGGATTACTGTTGTGGTTTCGGCTGCCAGTTGCCGGTGATGGGGTATGACTGCGAAGCACCGGGCATTTTCGTCCCGGCACACGCTCTGGCGGCCTGTCGCGGTCCGGCTAGCATCGGTGTAATGTTATATCAAGAAGAATATCGCGGAATGAGGCGGGTGGTCGGTAAACCAGATCCACGCTCTTCCAGTGCGGCATAGCCTGCGGTCAGCATCGATGATGACGTCGCGGCCGACGTTGTTTGTGGACCAGCCATACGGTGCCCGAGCGCAGAAACTGCGCGCAAGATCATAGACTTGCGCTGTGGCTAAAGGGCAACAATCGCTGCCGCATGCACCGAAACTGCTGTCAACAGGCCGCAAAATCTGCCATGAAGGATCATCGGCTTGGCTATTTCGTCGCTCGATTTCTGCGCGATTGCAGCTCTACCGGAAGTTCTCCATCATGTTCACAACCCTGCGCTCCATGCTCGTCGTGGCCGGCCTGTTCGGCATCATCGCCGCGCCCTTCGTCGGCATCATGCTTATCCTGCTCGTCACCGGCGCCTCTGCCGGAGCGATTGTCGGATTCGGCTTCCTGGCCCTGATGGTGAGCCTGACATGGGCGCTTTCACGGCGCGGGCAGAGGTTCTTTGGCGAGCGTCTGCGCAAGGCCACCCAGCGGGCCTGATCCCACTCACCCGGCGTTAAACATAGGGCCAATCAACGCTATCGGCCAGGCGGCCACCGCAAGCAGCGTGCCGAGCGGGAAGCGCGTCGTGCCGTCGATCCCGTGATGGGTGCGCTGCACATAAAGCGCGAGCCCCAGGCCGATACCGCTTGCGGCCAGCAGCACCAGCGGCAAGTGTGGCCAGCCCAGCCACAGCCCGATCGCGCCGAACAACAGCGGATCGCCTCCACCCAGGCCATCACGGCCGCGCAGCCACCGATAGCCTGTCGCGACCAGCCACAGCGCGCCGAAGCCAGCAACCGCGCCGATCACCCGGCTCGTCCAGTCGGGTGGCAGTCCCACTAGTGCCGTCAAGACACCGCCCATCGCCAGCGCTGCTGTAAGCGGATGCGGCAGCCAATAGTGCTGCAGGTCGAGCCATGCCAACGGCAGCAACAGCCATCCGAACAATGCGACGCTCAATCCGGTGACATCCGGGTGCAGGGCGAGCGCCAGCCCGCCAATCGCCGCTGCGATCGCTTCGATGATGATGGCGTCGCGGCCGATCGGCGCACGACACCGGGCACAGCGGCCGCACAGCGCTAGATAGGATGCTATCGGTACAAGGTGCCACGGGGCCAGGGTGGCCTGACACGAATCGCAGCGTGATCGCCCTGCAAGCACCGAACGGCCCTGCGGCCAGCGACTGACCAATGCGGCGATGAAGCTGCCGAAGATCGCCCCCAATATCGCAGCCAGCACTGCCGCGGTGACCGGACCGATGGCCATGCCGATGCCGGACGGGTTGAGCAGCGGCGCAGACATCGCATTACAGGCCTTGGGTTGGAGAAACTTGGTTTGAGCTGCCATAGCGGTGGCCTGACACGCGTGAAAGGCGGTTTCACGTCGCCCGCATGCTGCACGTTTGAATTGCGCTGCCGGTTGCTCTACGGGATGCAGCATCGGGACCACATTCAAGGATCTATTGCCATGACCGCATTTTCAGCCGCTGACCCCGTCGTCATCGTGTCCTATGCCCGCACGCCGATGGGCAGCTTTCAGGGTAGCCTGTCTGGCGCGAGCGCGACCGATCTGGGTGCGGCTGCGGTCAAGGCAGCGGTCGAGCGGGCAGGGGTTGCAGGCGATGCTGTCGATCGGATTTACATGGGCTGCGTGCTGCCTGCAGGCCTGGGCCAGGCACCGGCGCGCCAGGCCGCATTGAAGGCTGGCCTGCCACAGTCGGTGGAAGCGACCACCGTCAACAAGATGTGCGGCAGCGGCATGCAGGCGGCGATCATGGGCGCAGAGGCGCTCGCATCGGGCGCAGTCGATATGCTGGTCGCAGGCGGCATGGAGAGCATGACCAACGCCCCGTACCTGCTCACCAAGCACCGCGGCGGTGCGCGGATCGGCCATGATCGCGTGATGGACCACATGTTCCTGGATGGCCTTGAAGACGCCTATGAACCGGGCCGTGCGATGGGCAGCTTCGCCGAAGAAACTGCTGGCGAATATCAGTTCACGCGGCAGGCACAGGATGACTACGCCATCGCATCGCTCACCCGCGCGCAGGCCGCGCAGTCATCGGGGCACTTTGACCGCGAAATCGTGGCGGTCGAGATCACGGGGCGCAAGGGTACCGAAACCGTTGACAAGGACGAACAGCCGCTCAAGGGCGATGCATCGAAGATCCCGAGCCTCAAGCCCGCCTTTGCCAAGGATGGCACGATTACCGCAGCCAATGCCTCGTCGATTTCGGACGGCGCAGCGGCTTTGGTGCTGACGCGTCAGAGCGTCGCCGACCGTCTGGGCCTGAAGCCCGTCGCGCGGATCGTCTCGCACGCCGCCCATGCGCACGCCCCGGCGAAATTCACCACCGCGCCTGTCGATGCGAGCCGCAAGGCTCTGGAAAAGGCCGGATGGAGCATCGACGATGTCGACCTGTTCGAGGTCAACGAGGCGTTTGCCTGCGTCTCGATGATCGCGATGCACGACCTTGGCATTCCGCACGACAAGATCAACGTGCATGGCGGCGCCACCGCGCTTGGTCACCCCATCGGCGCGAGCGGTGCGCGGATCATCGCGACGCTGATTTCCGCATTGCAGACGCATGGCGGCAAGCGGGGCCTGGCATCTTTGTGCATCGGCGGCGGCGAGGCGACGGCGGTTGCGATCGAGCTGCTGTAAATCTTAAGGTTGCGCAAAACTTAAGGGTGCGCGGCGTCCCTCGACTTCGCTCGGGAACACGGAGATGGGGTGCATAACTGCGCGCGGAAACGCGTGCAGCAAGGCTCAAAGGCAGCAAGGCTCAAAGGCAGCAAAGCTAAAAACGCGCCCACAACCGTTTGTCCCGAGCGAAGTCGAGGGACGTACGCATCACGGGTGCAGGATTTCGCTGGCCTCAGTCGCAGTGCCCCACCGCATCGAGTAGCAGGCCCGCTAATCCTTGGGCGCGTAAGTCTGGTCGGCGCTGGGGAAACTGCGGGCGGTAACCTCGGCCGAATAGCTCTTCACCGCGGTTTCGATCACCTCGGCGAGGTTTTCGTAGCGCTTCACGAACCGTGCCGTGCGCTCGAACAGGCCAAGCATGTCTTCGGTAACCAATACCTGGCCATCGCACTGCGCCGAAGCACCGATGCCGATCACGATCGCAGCGACCGCCTGAGTGACGGCAATCGCGATGGGTTCGACAACGCCTTCGACGACGATCGCGAACGCGCCTGCCTTGTCCAATGCCTGCGCATCGCTGACGATCTTGTCGGCTTCCGCACCAGACCGGCCACGCGCAGCATAGCTGCCCAGGATGTTGATCGCCTGTGGGGTAAGCCCGACATGGCCCACCACAGGGATACCGCGCTCGGTCAGGAATTTGACGGTCGGTGCCATCGCCGCGCCGCCCTCAAGCTTGACTGCAGCCGCGCCCGTTTCCTTGAGCAGCCGCGCTGCGCTGGCGAATGCCTGTTCCGGCGAAGCTTCGTAGCTGCCGAACGGCATGTCGATCACCACGATGCTGTGGTAGCTGCCGCGCACCACAGCAGCGCCGTGTGCCGCCATCATGTCCAGCGTCACCGGCACCGTGCTGGGCAGGCCGTAGATGACCTGCCCCAGCGAATCGCCGACGAGCAGCATGTCGCAATGCGGGTCGAGCAATTGCGCCATGCGCGCGGTGTACGCCGTCAGCATCACGACCGGTTGCGCGGTGACTCCGTCAGCCTTGCGCCGCTGGATGGCGGGCACGGTCAGGCGCTTCATGGGAGCAGGCGTGGGATTGGCCCGGCTGGTCGAAGTGTCGAGGGTGTAGGTTGTGGACATGGCCTCAGATGTAGCGAGGCGGCAGGGCCGGTGCAAACACTACGCACCGTGTCATTCCAAAGCGGTTTCTAGCCAAAGCGGCGCTTGCTTATTGCGGGGCAGCACGCGACAAGGGCACCGAATTTTCCCACAAGATCGGATGTGAAATAGGGATGCTGCGAATTGTGGTTTTCGTGCTGGCTGCGCTTGCGGCAACCGGCACCGCGCTCAGCCTGGTGTCCAGTTACCGCTGGTACATCCGCATGTGGGATTTCCCGCGTGTCGCGCTCATCGCGCTGGCGGTCATTGCCCTGGTGCTGGCCATCCCGGTGCTCACCGGTTGGGCGCGCATAGGCATCGTCGTGGCGATGGCGCTGGTCATCGGCTGGCAGGGCTTTCGCATCTATCCCTACACCACATTGGCCAAGACAGAGGTCGCCAAGGCAGTGATCAACAAGGAGAACTGCATCTCTGCGTTCTCGTTCAACGTGCTGCAGACGAACCGCGATTATGCCCGGACGATTGCGCTGATCGACCGCGAGGACCCCGATATCGTCCTGCTGCTGGAAACCGATGAGCAATGGGAAGCGGCGCTGGAGCCTGTGATCGCGCGCTATCCGCACCGCTCATCGGCCCCGCTTGGCAACCTGTATGGTTTGATCTTCCTGTCGCGCCTTCCAGTGGAAGATGCCGAGATCACCTGGCTGATCGATACGGAAACACCGTCCGTGTTTGCTACCATCGCGACCAATGCAGGCGCAAAGTTCCGCTTTATCGGCCTCCACCCACGTCCGCCGCAGCCGGGCGAGAACACCGAAAAGCGCGATGCGGAGATCGCGATTGCCGCGCGCCATGCCAAGCTCACCGAACTGCCAGTGCTTGCCATGGGCGACTTCAACGATGTCGCCTGGTCGCGAACGTCGCAGATGTTCAAGCGGATCGGCGGATACCTCGATCCGCGCGTGGGACGCGGACTGTATTCGACATTTCCTGCGAACCTCCCGGGCCTGCGCTGGCCGCTCGATCACCTGTTCATGTCGCCCGACTTTACGCTGGTGGACATGCAGGTGCTGGAAAATGTGGGATCGGATCATCTTCCGGTGACGGCTACCGTATGCCTTGCGCCGCGCGCGGCCAAGGTGCTGAACGATGAGCCCGAAGCGCCCGATGCCTCCGATCATAAGGACATGCGCGATGCCATCCGCGACGGCAAGCAGACCGCGCGCGAGGAAGGCACGGCGTCTGGCGGGTCAGCGCCGCCGCCTTGAGGATGCCGCCTGACGGTACTGGAAGTCAGCGTACCGCCGCGACGCCTTCGGCGACATTGTCGGTGAACACTCCGTCGATGCCTGTCGCGAGATAAGCCTTGATCTCGGCCACCACATCGCCGCTGGCCACCGGGCTGGCACCGCTGCGGAGGTTTTGCGGCACGAAATAGTTCTCGCGCCGAAATGTCCAGACATGGACTTTCAGCCCTGCGGTATGGGCATCGTTCACCAATTGCGTTGGTGTGCCTAAATGGCCTTCTGTCGTGCGCGGGATAACCATGGCTTTTTCAGCACCGATCCCCTGGGCATAACGCGCTATTTCGGCGAGACCTTCCCTGGTGCTCATGGCGGCATAGCTAACGGACGGCATGTCCGGCGGTCCGCCAGAACCTGCCATCAGCTGCACCAGGGGCAGGCGCGTCATGCCGCGCAAGCGTTTAAGGTTCTGCACCTCGAAGCTCTGGATAAACACCGGGTCCCCCGGCGCGTCATATCCGGCGGCACCGAGCGCGGCGACCAGCGGTTCTTCCAGCGGAAGGCCCAGCGCGAGGAAATAGGCGGGATGCTTCGTTTCCGGGTACAGGCCAATTCTACGTCCAGTTTCCGCCCCACGCGCCTTCACCAAATCGATGATTTCGGCGAGGGTCGGAACTTCGAACTGCCCGTCATACACCACATTGGCGGCGCGCAATTGCGGCAGGCGTTCCCTGGCGCGCAGGGTCTTCAATTCGGCCAGCGTGAAGTCTTCGGTGAACCATCCCGTCAGGCTCTGGCCGTCGATGACCTTGGTGCGCTTGCGGTCAGCGAATTGCGGATGCGCGGCAACATCGGTGGTTTCCGAAATCTCGTTCTCGTGCCGCGCGACCAGCACACCATCGCGGGTGCTGACCAGATCGGGCTCGATATAGTCGGCCCCCTGATCGATGGCGTGGCTGTAGGCAGCCAGCGTATGCTCGGGCCGCTCGCCGCTCGCGCCGCGATGGGCGATGACGATCGGCCCGGCGGTGCCCACTGCCAGCGCAAGCGCCGCCAGGATCACGCGGTGACCTCAACGCCTTTCCAGAATGCCATGCGATCCTTGATCTCCTTGGCCGCATCCTTTGGCTCAGGATAATACCAGACCGCATCGGCATTGGTCTTGCCGTCGACCTCCAGCGAATAATAAGACGCGGTGCCCTTCCAGGGGCAGAAGCTGGTGGTGGCGCTGGGCTTCAGCAGATCAGGGCGAACCGAATCGCGCGGGAAATAGTGGTTGCGCTCGACAACGACGGTATCGTCGCTCTCGGCAATAACGGTGCCGTTCCAGATGGCCTTGGGCATAAGCTCTCTCCCTGTTGATCAGGCACCCTAGGTGGGGATGCTGACAGGGATATGACAGGCCTATCATCCCAGCGCCGCTGCATAAATATCTGGCTTGAACCCCACCAAAATGCCGCCGGGATGCACCAGCACCGGGCGCTTGATCAGCGAAGGCTGGTCCACCATCAGCGCGATCGCCTTGTCGCGGGTCAGATCCGCCTTGCCGGCATCGGGCAGCTTGCGGAACGTGGTCCCCGCCTTGTTGAGGAGCACTTCCCAGCCCACCGAATCGGCCCACTCGCCGAGTTTTTCCGCTGTGATCCCAAGCTTCTTGTAGTCATGGAAATCGTAATCCAGCCCCTGCGCGTCGAGCCACGCCCGCGCCTTTTTCATCGTGTCGCAGTTGGGGATGCCATGTACGGTGATCTTAGTCATTGGTTCTCCGGTGACATATTTTGGTGTCATAGGGATAGAGCGTTGTGCATTTTTTAAGTGGTTCAGACGCCCATTTTAAAGTGATGGTCAAATAGGGTAATGCCTGTAGATGTTTTCGCAAAGCAGGCCACCGCTATTCGGGTTGAAAATCAACGTCAGCGTTGACGCCAGACTGTCCAGTTCGTCGGGCATGCCTTTACGCGAACAGGTTGAGCCTGCTGTCCTTCGACTATCCAGCAATCTTCAAAGATCGAGCAATAGCAGACCCGCACCTTAATCTCTTCGCGCACGGAGTCGAGCCGATCGACCAACCCGGCGTTGGCGGTTACGCCTGGCAGGCTCATGAACAAAATCTCTTCGCCTGGCCGTAGCGCAACATTGACAATCGGCGCTGTGCGAAGCTGCATGGTTTGGTTCTTCTGATAGCCGCAACACGAATCCAGCAGATCGATCGGCGAACGCATAATGCGGCCACGGAAACTGACCTCCACCGGGCCAATGAGCGCTGGGCCAAGACCGTTATTGGTGAAGGACAGATTGATCAATCGTTGGCCATCGGCGGTATAGTTTCCGGTGCGATAAGCGACGAACGGCCAAGCCGCCGCTTCCTGCATGCGTTGCGTTGCTCCTGCTTGGACAAAGGTACCGTAGGCAACAACCAGCGAGATCAGCAATGCCGGTACGCCGACGATGAAATGTCCCATCATGGCGAAGGGTAGCCATTTGGCAATGCGCCTGAAAGCGGCGAGATCCCCGAGGGTCTCGGAAGCATGGTTGTTTTCAGGAGGTTCCTTCGACATGTGTCGGCGTTATCATTTGAAGTGAACAAAGGCCATATCGGCAATCAACGTTGACTGCGTACGCGCAGGGCAGAGCGCTCTCGCCAACAAACTCTCACAACTTCCTGCCGTTGGGGATGGCAGATGACACCCCCTCACAACCCCCTTCAACGCCGCCGGATAAATCCGCGGATGTCGCGGGACAGCTTGGTGAGGTCGGTCTCGTTCACGTACATCATGTGGCCCGCGTCGTAATTGGTGTATTCGATGCGATCGGTGGGGATGCCGGTGCGGGTGAGCGAATATTCCGCGCCGAAGAACGGGGTGGCGAAATCGTACCAGCCTTGCGCCACCAGCACCCTCAGGCCGCTGTTTTCGCGCAGGGCCTTGCCGATGTACGGCGCGACGTTCTTGTAATAGCGGTTCTCGCCGCCGGGCAGGTCCCAGTCCCAGTCGCGAACGCCGCCGATGGTGACATATTGCCGTTCCGGATTGAACTTCAGCTCCTGCCGCACATAGGCGTTGAACGCGGCGGTGTAGCTCGCATCGATGCCATAGAAACTGGGGTCGTTGTCCGGCTCTTCCCCTGCGCTGTCGAAATCCTTGCCGGTATAGCGCGCGTCGAGCCGGCCGACGACCAGCCCGCGATCGCGCAGCAGTTCCTTGTAGAACCGCCCCGGCGTGACGCGCAGATCTGCGTTCTCCAGATATTGCTCGGTCAGGCCGGTGTAGCGGGCAAGCTTGGCGCGGATCGCAGCGCGTTCTGCGCCGACCAGAGCGGAACCCTTCATAAGCGCAGGCAGATATTCGTTGGTCGCAAACACCTTGGCTTCTGCGGCCAGGTCTGCTGGGCTGCCTCCTGCTGCAGCGGGCGTCGTCTTGCCGTGGTACAAAGCGGTGACCGCCATGCTGGGGACCATCAGCACATAGGGCATCTCATTGCCCGGAACTTCCGCCTGCGCGCCGAAATCCAGGATGGTGGAGATGAGCAGCAGGCCGTTGAAAGCAACGTCGTTATAGGTGCCTTCCAGCTCGTTCACGACAGCGGCGGTGCGGGTGGTGCCATAGCTTTCGCCGCCCAGATATTTGGGCGCGTTCCAGCGACTGTTTTGCGACAGCCACAGCCGGATGAACTCGGCGATGGACTTGGCATCCTTGGTGACGCCCCAGAATTCCTTAGGGTCGGTGTTGCCCAGGGCGGTAGAAAACGCCGTGCCGACCGGATCGATGAACACGATGTCGGTTACATCCAGCAGGCTGTCGGGGTTGTCGATGATGCGATAGGGCGGTGCGCCGTCATCGCGGCCGTCATTGGGGATCGCCACGCGCTTGGGACCGAACGCGCCCATGTGCAGCCACAAGGATCCGGAGCCCGGCCCGCCGTTGAACAGGAATGTCACCGGACGGTTCGCCTCGGGTGCGTCCTTGATATAGCTGACCGAGAATATGCGGGCGCGGGGGTTGCCCTTGTCGTCCTTCAGAAACGTATCGCTGGCGGTCGCGGTGTAGCCGATGCGCTGGCCGCCAAAGGTGCCGCTGTGCCGGGTTATGGAAACAACTGGTTCAACTGCAGGAGCAGGAGCGGGGGTTGCCTTTTCGGGCTTATCGCTCCCGCGTCCATCCTGCGCAGTGAGGGGTGCCGACACAAGGCTGAGGGCAATTGCCGTCGAACCGATCAAGCTGCGCATATGTGTGACCCCGTCTGGCTGTGTTTTTTGTTACCGTATACGATCAGCCAGATGCCATGGGCGCCGCACCCATTGCAAGGGGTTCCATGTCAGGCAGGCTGCAGGGGGCGCTGGCCGATGCTTGAAAAGCGGCGTGGGCCAAGGTCAAGCCGCAGCGGACCGACACGCGGGCCGGGGGGATTGCTTTCCTCGCCCAGCACGAACGACTGGGTGACCGCATAACGGGTTTCATCGGGACCGCTATAGCCGATCCAGATATGCACCACGGGCACAAACAGCAGGCGGCCCTGCATCTCGATCGGCTCGATCTCGCTAAGCGGCAGGCGGATCTGCCCTTCGCACCGCTCGGTGCCACCGGGCGCGATGTTCGCCATCTTCTGCAAGGCAGGCAGCAGCTGGTCGCCCATCAGCGGATCTACCGTGGGCGGCATACCGCGCCGCGCCTGCACGACAGCGCCGTGCACGGCCAGGTCATGCAGCGGTATATCGGCCATGTTGGTGATCGCCAGATGGAACCTAGCGACCGCGTTGATCAGCGTGACGTCGACACCCAGGGTTGTGAAATCCAGCAGCAGGCGAGGCGCAGGGGGCAGGTTGGCAGGCGGTGCGGCGTCAACCTGCGGCGTGGGTATCGGGGCTGGTGTGGGCTTGGGAGGGGGCGGGGAAGCGACCGGGCGCGCAGCTACCGGCGCGGCGGGAGCAGGCCGGGGCGCAGCGGATTGCAGGCTCTGCTGCGATTGCGCCCCTGCTGGGCCAGCCTTGGCCGTGGCAGCCGCAAGCGCGTTGGAAAACTTGGTGTCTTGGCCTGGCGCGGTGCTGGGGCGCGGCGCAACAGGGACGTCCGACTGGCGATCCGGAACCGGTCGGCGCAAGGGCGGCGTCGGCACGGTTGTAGTGGGCGCAGCGGCCGCGACCGGCGCGGTTGCCGCTGCCCGTGACGCAGCACGCTGCCGCATCGCCATCACGATCAGGCTGATGAGGGCGATGAACCCAGCCGCGAGCCACCAGAAAATCGATCCGCCTTCCGCGTCGTCGGCACCATCGGCGTCAGGCGTGACCGCATCCGGCGTCAGCTGCGGCAGAGGTGGAGTAGTGGCAGGCGCGGGTGGCTGCACCGTTTCGGGAGCAGCGTCCTGCGGCGCAGCCGTGGCGGGAGCATCAGCGGCATCTTCCGGCTGAGCGCTGTCTGCCTGCGTCTGCCGGTTGTCACGCTGCTGCTGGCGTTCGCGCGCGGCGCGGGTGGAGGAATCCGGAGTTCGCGATTGGGCCCCCGTATCCGGGCGCGTCTGGGGGGCAGGGACCGGAGCGATGGTTGTAACCGGCGGCGTAGCAGGTGCGGGTGCAGGCTCATCCGTTCGGCGCGGGGGAGGGGGCTCATTGTCCACCGGCCCTTGCACGTCGCTGGGCGCAGACGGCTGGGGCGACGGGCCGGGCGGCAGGCTGAAGCTGCCAGGGTTTGCATCCTGCGCCAATACCGGCAGCGGCAGGGCCAGCGCGATGGCCAGCAATACCGGGCTGTACCGCCTGGCGATCCGCAGTTGAATGCTTGCAATTTTGGCCATCGTTCCCTGAACCGTCTTGCCGCGCGTGCGGCCTGTCTTCTCGGGGCTGCTGCCATGTCCCCGCCTGCAATTGAAACGCTCGCCGAGCGCTTAATCGCTGCTGAATGCAGCGCGGGAGATGACATCAGCCGTGTGCCGCATTAGATGAGGCGCATGTCCGATCAACCCCAAACACGCTTTCTGGGCAAAGACAGCCCCATGCCGACCTCGCCTGAAGAGGCTGTGCTGGACTATGTGCCCAATCCGCGGCCCGGCAAACCTTACCTGGTGCGCTTTGCCGTGCCGGAATTCACGTCTTTGTGCCCGGTCACCGGCCAGCCCGATTTCGCGCATCTGGTTATCGACTATGCACCCGACAAGGTGATGGTCGAATCGAAATCGCTCAAGCTGTTCCTGGGCAGTTTCCGCAACCACCAGGCGTTCCATGAGGATTGCACGGTGGGCATCGGCGAGCGGCTGTTCACCGAGATGACCCCGCACTGGCTGCGGATCGGCGGATACTGGTATCCGCGCGGCGGCATTCCTATCGACGTGTTCTGGCAATCCGGCGAACCGCCAGCGGGGCTGTGGCTGCCGCCGCAGGAGGTTCCGGGTTATCGCGGCCGCGGCTGACGTCAGGGCAACTGCAACGCGGCCTTGATCGCGGCCCAGCTAACCAGCTTGAAGTTCTGCGTACCGCCGCCATTGTCGCCATCCTGCGCGATGAACACGCCTTGATCGAAACCGGTGCCGAAATCGCCGACAGCAACCTCGATTCCGTCGGTCTCGAACGTCCCGTCGATGGCGCCGCCGTTGATGCGAAACCGCCCCAGCAGCTTGGCGGTGGCCGCATCGAACACCGCATAGGCGTTGTCGCCCTGGCTCGATGCGATCAGGTACCCCGCCCCGCGCGGGTCGGATGCGAATGCTAATCCTTCGACATCGGCGACCAGCGCCTTGCCGTCAGCGGCAGCAAACAGCACCGGCGGGGCGGAAGGCCGGGCCGGGTCGATTTTCCAGATGCCCACATCTTCCTCACCCACGAACAGGGCGCCAGTTGCAGGATCGATCACACAACCTTCGATCTGGGTGGCCAGCTTCCAGCTTGCACCCATGGCATGTTCCACCTTGCCGTCCTTGTGGCTGATGCTGATCTGCCGGACGGAGCCATCCTTGATCGCGGCATACACAGTCATGGCATCGGCCGCGCCCACCATCGCGATTCGCGGCGCGCCCGTGACGCACACGCCATAGCCTTCGCCGGAGCCGCTGGGTACGCTGGCCAGTGGTGACAGCGCACCTGTCGCAGGATCGAGCAGGAACAGCGCAAGCTTGGAATTGGCCGGATCGGTGCGGTCGCTGGCGATGACGACGATGCCATGCTCGCCCGCAAACAGCGCGACATTGTTGTAGCGCCCGGTGAGCGATGATCCGCGCACCTTGCCGTCCATTCCGTACACGTAAAGCCCGGCTTTCTTGTCGGTGCCGACGATCAGGCTGGCAGACGGATTGGCGGCATTGCGCCAGACCGCCGGATCATCCGCAGCGTCCGCATTGGCGGTACCCACCGGCACGGTCTCGCCGGTTGCAGCGACATCGATCGCCGGCAGAGCGTTGGCGATGCGGGTCGCCAGCGGCACCTCCTTGGGCGCGCAGGCCGTGGCGAGCAAGGCCAGTAGGCTGCAACTGGTCAGGGCGAAACGAAAGCGGATGGGCATGGGGTAGTCCTTTGCGGCATTCTGTGAAATTCCCCCGTGCCGCTGCCACCGGCATGTGGCGCGTTCATGACAGTTTTGCGCAAGAACTGACGCAAATCCGCAATCCTTGCGTCATCCATCCGTCGCGGGTCGCTGTTAGCGGGCGCTCATCAACGGCGCAGCTGCCGTTCGATTCGGGGGGTATACTTATGAAATTAGTTACCGGCTTTGGCCGACACGCGCACGGCAACATGCTGGCTGGTATTGCCATTGTTGCGATGATTCCAGGCGCCGCCGCCGCACAGGATGCGGTGGCAGATGATCAGCCACGGCAGGATGGTGACCAGACGATCGTAACCTCGCAGGACATCGTGGTGCAGGGCCAGATCGGGTATCGCAACCGTGTCGATGGCGCAGAACCTGTGCTGGAATATGGCACCGAATATTTTCAGCGCTTCGAGCCGCTGACCGCAGGCGACGCCCTCAAGCGCGTGCCTTCGGTGACGTTCCTGTCCGATGTGATCGAAAGCGATGGGCCGCGCCTGCGGGGTCTTCCGCCGGGCTATACCCAGATTCTGATCAACGGCGAGCGCGTTCCCGGTGGCCAGGCCGACCGCTCGTTCTTCCTGGATCGCATCCCTGCAGAACTCATTTCGCGCGTCGAGATCGTCCGCTCCAACTCGGCGCGGCGCACCGGCGATGCGGTGGCAGGATCGCTCAACATCGTGCTGCGCGATGGCTATCAGCTCGATGGCGGCTATGTGCGCGGCGGCGCGCTTTATTATGACGATGAAGAGTTCGAGCCCAGCTTTGGCGCGGTCTTTGGCGGCAAGGTCGGGCCGGGCCGTCTGCTGATCGGCGGCAATTTCCAGGGACGCCACAACCCGAAGCTGAAATCGAGCCTGCGCTACAGCGATTCGCCCGAAAACAACCCGAACTTTGCTACGGACGATTTCGACAATCGCGAGGACCAGACGGACACCCGCGACGGCAAGGACTATTCGGTCAACGCTACCTATGAAATCGACGGTGGCGATACCAACTTCCAGGTCCGCGGCTTTTACGTGCGTACAGATCGCACCGAAATCGAGCGCAGCTTTGAATATAACGACCCGACCGCCATCAACGGCCCGGTACGCAATGGCGCGGCCAGCGGAAACCTGCTGACCGACAACGCCAACGTGAACGAGATCGACCAGGAAAACTACACGATCGATGGGAGGCTTTCGCAGGTCTGGTCAGCTGGTAAAACCTCGCTGCGGATCGGCTATGCGTCTTTCGACGATAAGCAGCGCGAGACCGAGTTCGACCTGGACTTCGACCGTGCGATCCCGCGTTTCACCGGTGACCTGACGGCAACGGATATCGACGACACCGAATTTACGGTAAAGCTGGACCACGCAATCGACCTGACCGACGAGATCAAACTGGTGTTCGGTGGCTATTATCAGGACAAGGATCGCGACACCGCCATCCTGACCGTGCGCAACCGCTTCAACGTGGCTGCGGCGCGGACCTGGAACCAGTTTCAGCGCAACCCGACCGAACTGAACACCGCATTCGGCGCGTTGGCACCGACCCCCGGTGGCATCAACAGCATCGAGGAACGCCGGATCGATGGCTTTGCCCTCATTGAAGGTCGCCAGGGCGGCTTTTCGTGGGAAGCGGGTGTTCGTTATGAGACGACCGACCTCACGATCATCGATGCGACGGTGCCAGGTGCCGGAGCGCAGGGTAACGATTACGAAAAGCTGCTGCCGTCCGCGTCGTTCAAATACGACATCACCGACCGCGACCGCATCATCGGATCGGTCGCCCGCACCAATCGGCGGCCCGAGTTCAACTTCATCTCGCCAGCCTTGCTGGAGGCGGAACTGGGCGACAACGATCTGCTGGGCAATCCAGCGCTCGATCCGGAAACCGCCTGGGGCTTCGACCTGGGCTATGAACGGCGCATCGGGCGCGGCGGGATCATCGGCATCAACTTCTTCTACCGCGATGTCCAGAACCTCATCGAACTGACCAACACCGGCGTGGTCGGATCAGAAGGCGCGGGAACCTTCGTGTTCCAGCCGCAGAACATCGGCGATGGCAAGGTCTATGGCGTCGAGTTCGACATGTCGACCGACCTCGGTTTCATCGGCCTTCCCGATACGGGCATCTTCGGCAATGTGTCGTACCTCGACAGCGAAATCACCGATATCTTCGGCCAGCGCCGCTTCAACGACCAATCGAAATACGTGTACAACTTCGGGGCCATTCAGGACGTGAAGTCGATCGGCATGGCTTTCGGCGCCACCTATCGCAAGCAGGGCACCGCGTTTGGCCGCGTGATCGGGGAGGAGGTCACCACTACGTATGGTGCGGACCTTGAAATCTTCATCGAAAAGCGTTTCGGCAACAGCCTGACGATCCGCGCGGTGGGCTCCAATCTGCTCAACGGCAAAAAGCGCGAGGTGTTCAACAAGTTCACCACTGTGGCCGACCAAAACAGTCGCAGCTTCGACGAGTATGAGCTGGAGGCCGAGGAAGCCGGACCGGTGTTCCAGGTGATCGCGCGTTACGCGTTCTGACCTTTCGCCGGGGCGATAAAATGCCGGGAGTCCGCATGGCTTCCGGCATTTCCGCTTCCGTAAACTGCCGACACGCCCTATATCCGATGGCGATGACACAATCCGACGCTATCCGACACAATCACCCGATATCCGTCGATCCTTCCGAGATCGATTTCATGGGTCATGTCAACAATGCCCATTACCTCAAATGGGTGCAGGATGCCGTCGTTGCGCACTGGCAGGCCATCGCGCCGCCTCAGGCCGTGGCCGAGCATCTGTGGGTCGCGCTGAAGCACGAAATCACTTATCGCAAGCCTGCGTTTCTGGACGATCAGGTCATCGCGACCGTTGTCCTGGAAAAGGTGCACGGCGCTCGGGCGTTTTACGAGACGATCATCCGGCGCGGCGAGGACGTGCTGGCTGAAGTGAAATCGAGCTGGTGCTGCCTCGACGCCGAAACGCTGCGTCCGGCCCGGCTGGCCGACGACATCAAGCGGCGGTTCTTCGGGAGCTGACGACAGGGCCTTACGTGCGAGCGCGGTTCAGGCGGGCCGGCCTCAGCCGATCAGTCCCAGGCTGATCAGCAGAAGCAGGAACATGACGATCACGAAATTGATGCAGAACATCAGCAGGCTCAGCCTGAAGATCGCACCGATGCGTGATGACCCGTAAGCGTGGCGCAGTTGCCGGTACATATGAAACGGCGCAAACAGCATAGCCAGAGGTATCACCGCTCCAGGCACGATGTCGAACTTGACCGACAGCGTCACGACGATGAACAGCAAAGACATGAACGCGATGGAATAGGTCGCGAACACCGCATGGTCGTAGAAATGATGTCGACGCTTGCCAATGGTGACTAGCCACACGAACGGGATCGATAGCGGGATCAGCAACCACGCAAACTTGTAGCCATTCGACTGGAGTTTGTAGAGCAGAAGATCAGGGTTCTTGTTCGCTTTGGCGATCGCTTTGTTGACCCATTTGTCAAAGGCCTTCCAGCCGGTGTTGACCTCTCCGCCGACATCAAGGCCGACAAGCTTTGGTGCGTCTTCGCCGCCCATCGCTTCGGGATACCGTGCCTTGCCTTCGGTGGCAAAGGCCAGCCCGTTGACCTCATTTTTGATCTCGTTGACCGCCTTCAGCTTAGCTTTGTATGCCTCTGTCGCCGGATCGAGTTTTGCCAGTTCCGCCTCGTCCGCAACAATCGCCGCTTCCTTCTCGCGGATTTCCCTCAGCATGCCGTCGCGCCAATCGTTGATGCTGACGACGTTCGCGCCTTCATCGCCGACGCTGTATGACCCCGGGCTGGTGAAATCGGGCTTTCCGACATAGGAAAAAATGGCGAACATCATGAAGATGGAAAACAGGAACAGCGCCATCGGGCTGATGAACTTGGCGCGTTCACCATGAATGTACCGCCGGGTCAGTTCGCCCGGTTTCCACACCAGCATGGGCAGCGTGTTCCAGAACTTGCCATCGAAATGCAGCACCCCGTGCAGAATGTCGTGCCAGAAGGCTGCAATCGATCGGTGGACGTGGCCGGCCTGACCGCATTGGTGGCAGTGCGGCCCTGCCAGCACCGTTCCGCAATTGAGGCATTTGCCATGGGTGTGCGCGGATGCTTCGCCAGCGTTGGGTTCGGCGGTGCGCGCCCACATACCCCCCTCGGCGATCGCTCCTGCTGCTTCGAATTCGCCGCTCATGCCCGTTGCCGCCCCGCTGTGATCAACGGTGCAATACCTACATTTTGCGCATGGCTGGGCCAAGCGAATTGTCCTGGCACAGGCTTGGCCGGGATTAGCCATTGCCTTTGAACTTGCCCCGCGGGTAATGCGGCAGCCATGGCCCATTTCGATCCCAAAACCTACCGCAGCGCGCTGGGGCAGTTTGCTACCGGCGTGACCATCGTCACCACCCGCGATGCCGATGGCAACGCGGTGGGGGTGACCGCAAACAGCTTCAATTCGGTATCGCTGGACCCGCCGCTGGTGCTGTGGTCGCTGGCCCGGTCTGCGCGCTGCATGGCAGCGTTCGAGGGAGCCGAGACGTTCGCAGTGCACATCCTGGCGAGCGATCAGGACCATCTGGCCAACCTGTTTGCATCGCGCATCGACGACAAGTTTGCCGGATTGAACATCGGCACCGAAGGTCCGCCCCGGATCGACGGGTGTTCGGCTCGGCTCGTGTGTTCCACGCGGCACATGTACGAAGGTGGCGACCACGTCATCATGGTCGGCGAAGTCATCGACTATGAAACCGAAGGCAAGCCGCCATTGGTGTTCCACGGCGGGGCCTATGCCGATCGTATCGCCCGCGAAGCCCGGTCCGACTCGCCGGCCGTGCTGTATTCAGTCGAGGGCCGCATCGCCTCGATCACGCTGAACCGGCCGGAAACGCGCAACGCGTTGTCGGAAGAGGTGATCGGCGCGCTCGTCTCGGCGCTTGAGGTGGCCGATGCCGATCCGGATGTCGATTGCGTCGTGCTGACGGGCGAGGGCCCCAGCTTCTGCTCGGGCGGCAACATCAAGCAGATCAAGGCGCTCACTTCAGAACAGCATATGAGCCCGATGCAGCTGGAGAACTGGTACAAGACGCAGATTCAGCGCATTCCGCTGACCATGGACCGCATGTCCGTTCCCGTCATCGCAGCCGTGCGCGGCCATGCGATCGGCGCCGGCTGTGACCTTGCCGGCATGGCGGACATCCGCATAGCCGCCGACGACGCGATTTTCGCCGAGAGCTTCTTGCGGGTGGGCATCATCCCCGGCGATGGCGGCGCCTGGCTGCTGCCCCGGATCATCGGTCTGGCCAAGGCGACGCAGATGATGCTGACCGGCGAGTTCATCAATGCGGCCAAGGCCGAGCATTACGGCCTGGTGTCGGAGGTGGTGGCCGCCGACAGCCTGCTCGAACGTGCCCACGAACTGGCGCGGATGGTCGCGCAGTTCCCGCCCTCGGCCATCCGCAAGACCAAAAGGCTGATCAAGGACGCGCGCGACGTGTCCTTGGCTGAGCATCTGGATCAGGCTGCCATCTGGCAGGGCGTGCTGCAGCAAATGGACGATCATCGCGAGGCGATTGACGCGATTCTGGAAAAGCGCCCCCCGGTCTTCCAGGGGAAATAAGGGCCAGTTTGAGCGAATTGTTGCTCTGAAAGGGCTCCGCAAAGACCGCTCATATTCGGCATTTCACAGTACCAAACGAAAATGACCCCGATCGTAAGACCGGGGTCACATACTCGAATTTCGGAAATCGCTGGATCAGTTCCAGCCACCGCCCATGAGCCAATCCCAAAATCCGCGAGCAGGCTGCTTCGTACGCTTTGCCATTTTTCACACTCCTTATGGGGACGCAAAATACGATATACGTCCAGTTCCCAAAGTTAACAGAATGTAAATTGGTCAACAAGATGTTAACTGCGTCAGCAGCGGCGGACTGTGGCCTGTCGCAGGCCAGGCGGCATTCACCTTGGTTTTTGGGAGGTTAGAAAGCCGTCGGCGGCGGCCGTGCGCGGTCCCGAAAGTGCCGGGTTTACGCGGCCTTGGCGGCGTCGCGGTTAGCGAGATAATCAAGCAGCGCCTCGAACGGCATGGGCCGTCCGATCAGATAGCCTTGCGCCTTGTCGCATCCCATCTGGCCGAGAAGCTGCAGCGTTTCGCTGTCCTCGACGCCTTCGGCAACCACCTCTTCACCCAGCGAATGGGCGAGCTCGATTGTCGAGTTGACCATGATCCTGTCGGAGCGGCTGCTGACCAGCATGCGCACGAAGCTGCGATCGATCTTCAGTTCGGTCGCAGGACAACGCTTGAGATAGTCGAGCGTCGAAAAGCCCGTGCCGTAATCGTCGATCGAAAGCTGGATGCCGATGCTGCGCAGGTCCTTCAGTTCCTGAATCGCCGCGTCCGCGCTGGACATGGCCGCGGTTTCGGTGATTTCCAGGATCAGGCGCTCGGCGGCAAGCCCGTGGCGGCGCAACGTTTGAATGACCATAGGCTTGAGGTTGGCATGGCCGATCAGGCGCGGCGAGAGGTTCACGGCCATATCGAAACGGCGGCCCGATGCATTGAGCTTGGCAGCCACCTCAATCGCATTGTTGAGAACGTGGTCGGTCAGTTTCTCGATGCGGTCGTGGCGTTCGGCGGCAGTGATGAACTCTTCGGGGTTGATCGGCCCTTTTTCAGGGTGGGTCCAGCGCACCAGCGCCTCGGCACCGCAAATCTCGCCGGACAACAGGTCGAGCTTGGGCTGAAATGCCACCCACACCTCACCATTGTCGATGGCCGCATCAAGCTCGCCGAGCATCGAAACGCGCCACTCGGTCGCCTCCAGCTTGGTGGGGTCGTAGACCCGCCAGTGCTCGCCGGCATTTTGCGCTTCCTGGCAGGCGAGCAGGGCGCTCGACATGCGGCTTTGAATCGTGCGGCCAGGGTCGGCATCGACACCGAATGCGATGTTCAGGTCGATCAGGCGGCCGGATACGTTGGCGGGGCTGCGGAATATCGCGCTGAGGCCCGCCAGCTGATCGCCGACGTTGCTCACGCTGGCGGCTGGCACCAGCCACATGAAAATGCCTTCATCGCCCTGAAACACCCGGCACCCGCCGTTGCCGAGCGACAGTCGCATGATGATTTGCTCGACCAGCTCCCGCTCGGCGGCAGCGGGCAGGGCGGTTGCAGCTTCGGCATAGTTGTTGATGCGCGCGGCAATGAGGCCGTCCTGGCTGTCGAGACCCGCGGCGCGCAGGGCATTGAGGTTGGGTTGCCCGGACACCTCATTGACCATGCCGCGCTCGTCATAACGCTGCCGGTGGAGGTTCCAGCCATGATGCCCCATCGCCCCCAACATCAGGACCAGAGCGGGCATGATCTGGGTGTAATAGCCATAAGTCTCAAGCGCGAGCGGCAGGCCGATCGCGCACACTGGAAGAAATGTGGACATGCCCAGAATCAAAGGCATCCTCGATACCCGCATCATCATGGCGGTGACGACCAGCGCGATGAGGTATGGGATCCACCAGCTGTACGTCGTCGGTTTGCCCGCGACCAGGGTCTCCGCCGCGAGCGCGGACACGAACACACTGGCCGATGGCCTGTCGCCAGGAACAGCATAGCGATTGCCGATTCCGGTCGCGTTGATGCCGATGATAACATCCTTGCCACGAACGAAATCGATGCGGGCCTTGTCCCGCAACAGCTCGGCCGCGCTCAGATACGGTATGGTGTCCCTCTTGATCGAATAATCGATCGGAAACACTTCCCCCATGCCGGCCTGAACATCAGCGATGACCGAAGCTATGGACGGGATTTGCATATTGCCGACCCGGTTGTTGTACGACATCGTCCATACGGAATTGAAGCCGTTGGTGCGCACGTTGCTGTTCACCAGCCCGGCGACATCACGCAGGTCGGGCGGAGGCAGAAGGCCTGTCTGCGACTGCTGCGTTGCTTCGGGTGCGAAATTGGCGGCGATGAATACGCTGTTGTCCGCGTTCCCCATAGCCTCGATAAGCTGCGCGCGGCCCTGGTCCTTTTTGGCGACATTGATGGGAAACTCGAAGAAAATTCGGTTTGCACCAACCTGCTTCAGCCGCGTGATGGCGTTGGCGTAACGATCTGCGGGCCATGGCCAGTCGCCCAGCTCCTGCTGTGCGAGGCTGTCGATACCCACCACCACGATCTGACCACTGGCATCGCGATCGCGCATTTTGTTGCGTGCGACGCGGAAGACATCGTCCAGTGGCTCGCCGAACTCCGCCAGGCCGAACAGCAAAGCCGACAGCAGCGCCCAGATGAGCAGAATGCGCATCGGACGGGCCGGTCTTGAGCTGTTACGAGTGGCGACAGAGTGCATGTGGTTACTTCCTCGTAAACCGTTCTACCGCGAAGATGGTTACCAAAGTGCAAATTTGCCCCGGAATGGGGGGATCGTTCCGCCCCTCAGAAACACTGCACGTTGCGTGCCTCTCTCCATCCTTGCGGGAGCGAAAGGGGGGAGCAGATCCACACAGCTGCGAACCCAAGGCGTTGTATTCAAACCTTTTCCATCGGTCTCCTTGCAGCCTTGTGGTTAAGGCGGCGAAGAACATAGGGTTGCGCCACATGCTTGCGTCCCGATATGGCACAGCTGCCCGATCGGTTAATCGCGTGATTACCGACATTATCAGCCGGTAAGCTAACATGGGTTATGCAAGCTGGGTTTGCAGGCGTGCTTAACGCGTCAACCATGGCCCGCAGCGACGCGCACGATCAGGTGCCCGGTTGGCGGATCCACTGACCGCTGTTGCGATATTCGGGCCGGACCTGGCTGTTGTCAGGCAGGTTCGAGCCGCGGAACACCGCGTCCCCGCCGCGCTTCACGACATCGGAGGAGTAAACAGGTGCGGGTGCGCCCGCGATTGCTGCCGCTGGACCGGCTGCAGGTGCTGCACGGCCCAGACGTTGTGCTTCAAGCGAGAAGGCGTTTTCAGCCTCCGCCTTCAGGCGTGCGGCTTCATAGGCCCTTGCCAGCACCAGCGGGTCGAGCGGATCCACACCATCGGTGCGCACGAAGGCTGCGCGCGGCTTTGGTCCTGGAAAGGGTTCAGCACCGACATAGCGGTCTCTGAACGCGGCGCTGCGTCCTGCGGCGCCCTTCCACCGGTAGAACCGATGCGCGCCGATGGTGCCGATATAGTCCAGGCTGGGCGCCCAATAAGGCGACACTTCGGTGGTGTGGTAGTGGGTTGCGGTGCCGACCGGGCGATAGACATAGCCCGCCATGGCGCGCTCGGCCACGCGGCGCGCGCGTGCCCAATACAATGCGCTGGGTGCCCGGGCCATGGCGCCATCGCAGCTGAAGGTGAACTGGCATCCCGTCACCCGCTCCGAGCCCTGATACACCACGCCGCACACGGTGTTGGGGTAGCTGGGGTGCATCATGCGATTGAGGATGACCTGCGCGACCGCCTGTTGCCCCGCATCGGGTTCCATCGCGGCTTCATAATAAATGGCGGCTGTCAGGCACTGCAGGGCGCGGGCGTGATCGCTGAGCGACCCTGTCAAGGTCACGCCGCGCACGAACTCTCCGGCGGCAGGCGGGGTGGTCGTATCGGATGTGATAATGGCAGGCGTAGGCAGGACCAGGGAGCCGGAATCGTCGAGGTAGTAAAAGGCAGAGCCGGGGAAATTCTCACCCGAATGCTCGAACGGCAGACCATCGGTCGGCTGATAGCGTGGCCCTGATTCCACCACATCACCGCGCTGCGCACGTACGATCTGCGATGCCCCCAGCGACAGCACCAGCGCGAGCAACAGCCACGCGACCCACTCACGCAGGCCCATGGCTGCGTTCCGGCTGGTCGTTCGGGGTGTCGAGCGGAACATGTTGAAAAATGCGTGTCCTGAAAGTCGGCCGATGTGTGAGCGCCGCTGTGAGCCCGTGCTTATCGCAAATCGGTTACCAAATCTGCGGCCAATTTGCGCTGTCTCGCACAGGGACAGGCGATGGCGAGAAGTTTAACAGGCGTCTGGCTGGGGCGAAATCACGCACGCATAAGGTCGAAGGACAGCGAGATCGCCTGCGGGATCATGCCCATCTTCACCATGCGCCCGGCCGTCCGCCAGAAATCGCCTTTTTCGCCGGTTTCGCGCACATGCGCCTTCATCATCGCGATGCCGCCATCTTGCAGCCCTACGCGCGAATATTTGACGCTATCGATAACCCGCGTGCGAATCTGCCCAAATACAGGCGAGCCTGCGAAAATCGCCTGCAGTTCGCTCTCGGTCGGGTATTCGGTGCGCCCCGCGAACGGGTCAGGGCGGCCTGCCGTGCGCTCGGAATGAGCAATTTGCGCAAGGACCGAGCCATAGGCCTGTGCAAACCGGTTCTTTTCACTGACCTGCCCGGCAGAACGCCGGTAGATCAGAAGCTTCTCGGCGATATTTGCCAAAGCATAGCGCTCCGACACGCGCAGCCACAGGTCGTAATCCTCGCAATGGCGATACATCGGATGATACCCGCCGACCGCGCGAACGGCGTCCGTGCGGATCATCACCGCAGGCTGGCAGATGACGTTGTGGGTCTTCAGCGCGGCTGCGATTTCAGCAGGTTCCAGCGGATAGCTCAGATCGCACGGCGTGATGACGCCCTTTTCGTCGGTATCGTGGGTGTTGCTGCCGACTGCCGCGATTTCCGGGTGCGCGTCCATGAAGGCAAGCTGCACGGCAAAGCGGTTGGGCAGCGCGATATCATCGCCATCCATCCGCGCGATCAGCGGCGTGGCAACGTAATCGTACAAGGTATTGACCGAAGCGATCGTGCCGCGGTTCTGCTGGTGGAACACCTTCACCCGGCTATCCTGCTGCGCAAACGCGTCCAGGATTGCGCCCGTCCCGTCGGTCGATCCGTCATCCATGATGAGGAATTCAAAGCGCGGCTCGGTCTGGTCGAGGATGCTCTGCACAGCCTCGCCGACAAAGCTCGCATCGTTGTAGACGCTCATGACGACCGAGATGATCGGCGATTGGGTGGTATTCATAAAAGTGTCCGGTTGGCCGCAGCAACAATGTCGCCATCAGCAGTGCCATAATATGCCGCGCAACCCGCGTAAATTGTGTTAACCGACTTTGCTGCCGATCTGGCGAAGCCGCAACCGGGTGAGCCAGAACGCGCCTAGGCCAAACAGCACGCCGCCGATGGCCTGGCCGATCAGCACGCCGGGTGCGCCGGCCATCATGCTGCCCACCATCGCAAACGGAAGCACGCCCAGCGTGTTGCGCCCCCAGTTGGTCCAGGTGGACCAGTTGGCGCGATCCAGATTGTTGAAGCTGGCGTTGGAAATGAACAGCAGCCCGTTGAAGAAAAACAGCGGCACCACGACCCAGGCAAAAGCGTGGATGAGGTCCATCCCGCCTGTAGGCAGGTCGAAGATCGCGCCGATCGCATCGCTGCCCAGGATCAGTATCGGCCAGATGAGGATGGTGAAACCGGCGGCAAACAGCACGGCCCGGTCGATGGTCCCCCGGACGCGGTCAAGATGGCCGGCGCCATAGTTCTGGCCGATGATCGGCCCGATCGAGCCGGAAAGCGAGAACAGCAGACAGAACGCCAGCGGAATGATCCGCCCGATCACTGCATAGCTTGCTACGGCCGCCTCGCCATAGACCGCGATCAGGCGGAACGCGATGATGCCGCCGACGGGCGTTGCCAGATTGGTCAGCACCGCTGGCACCATGATCCGGCGGATATCCACCAGATTCGCGGCAAAGCTGGCACGGGTCGGCAGGCTGAAGCCGCCATAATGCCGGAGGATCGGCACGATGCCTGTTACCGCCATCAGGATAATGGAAATAACCGTGGCCCAGGCGGCCCCGGCAAAGCCCCAATCCAGCCCGAACATCAGGATCGGGTCGAAGATCGCATTGCCGGCCGCCATCGCCAGTGTCGTGTTCATGGCGCGGCGTGCATCGCCATAGGCGCGCAGCAGGCCCGAACAGACCATGCCGACAACGGTCACCGGCCCGAACGGGGCGACGATGCGGATATAGCTGACGGCGGCTTCATGCGCCTTGCCGGTCGCGCCCATCAGGCTCACCCATTGCGGTGCGAACGTCCAGAACACCACTGCGATCACCGCGGCCATCGCAATGCCCAGAATCAGCACTTCGCCTAGAAGCGCGCGAGTCGTTTCGCTGCGGCCCATGCCGATGCGGCGCGCCGCCAGTGCGCTGATGGTGATCATCAGGCCGATGTTCAGCGAGGAGTTCAGGAACAGCAACGTTGCCGCAAATCCGATGCCTGCGGTCAGCGCCGGATCGCCAAGCTGCGAAATAAAGAACAGATCGACAAAGTCGACGAGGAACAGCGCGAGCAGGCCGATGCTGGATGTCAGCGTCATCACTGCAACGTGCCGCATCAGGTTGCCGGTCAGGAACTTGCCTCCGACGCTCATGGCTGGGCGCTGCGGTGGCGCAGGTGCAGGCTGGCCGCCATCGGCCAGGTCGGGGCGGGTCAGCGGGGCAGGGGATGCGGCGGGATCTGAAATGACGGATTATCCGGCTGGATCGCGAAGGATGATGCCCCCGCGATCCAGCCCATATAAGCCAATGTCGCCGCAGCAAAAGCCCGTTTCGGTACGCAACGGGTTTTACGGAGCGATTGTTCAGGCCTTGCTGCGTGCGATCCACTCATCGACGCGCCGTTCCAGGATCGACAGTGGCTGCGAGCCCGATGCGATCAGCAGATCGTGGAAGCCCTTGATGTCGAATTTGTCGCCCAGCGTCGTTTCAGCCTTGCGCCGCAGTTCCATGATCTTGAGCATGCCCATCTTGTAGCCGGTCGCCTGCCCAGGCAGCGTGATGTAGCGGCGGATTTCGGAACGTGATCGCTCGATCGGCTGGCGGCCCGTGGTGTTCATATAGGCAACCGCCTCGTCCTCGGTCCAGCCCATCGCATGCAGGCCGGTGTCGACCACCAGCCGCGCAGCACGGAACAGCTCGGCGTCCAGCCGCATGAAGTCGGCCGCGACATCGGGGAAGGCGTTCATTTCCTTGCACAAGGCTTCGGCGTACAACGCCCAGCCTTCACCGAAAGCGACATAGCCGGTTACCGCGCGGAACTTAGGCCCGCTGGTCTGGCGCACCTGAATGTCACCCTGCATGTTGTGGCCGGGTACGGCCTCGTGACACATCAGCGTGTACATCGCCGCCGGATCGGGAACGGTGCCGACCAGATGCACATAGGTGCGCGCCGGACGCTTGCCGTCCGGGCTGGGGGCCGACGCGTGCGCCGCGCCGCCTGCCACTTCGGAAAAGGCGGGCTCGCGCACCACTTCGATGCCATACACCGGCAGGGTGCTGAAATATGGCTCAAGCAGCGTACGTGTGCGGGCGACGAAGGCGTTGGCGGTGGTCAGATACTCGGTGCGCGCAGCATCGTCATAGGGCTTTGGCGGAAAACGCTTGGTCCGGTCGGCATAGAACGCGCTGCGATCGGCAAAACCTGCCGATTTCGCCAGCGCGTCCTGCTCGGCCTCGATCCGCGCGACCTCCGAGCGGCCGATCGCGTGGATCTGTTCGGCGGTGTAGTCGGTAGTGGTGTTGAGCTTCAGCTCGTTGGCATAGTAATCAGCGCCATTGGGCAAGGTAATCGCGCCGACCTTGCCGCTGGGTGCGTTGGGCAGGGACGATTTCGCCCAGGCCACCACGCGGTCATAGGCAGGCTTCAGATCGACGATGGCGGTGCGTGCCTCTGCCAGCAGCGCGTCCGCCTCAGCGCGCGGCAGTTTGCCGGAAGTCACCAGCGCTTCGGTCTTGGCTTTCACGTCGGCCCACAAGGCCGCATCGGGCCCGGTGCTGAACGGTGCCCCGCTGGTGAGCTTTTCACTGCCGGAAATGATCGATTCGATCTGGAACTTCGGCGCACGGATGCCTGCTGCCTCGCTCGCCTTGGTGCGCTCGATGGCGACATCGAGCACAGCGGGAATACCGCGCAGCCGCGCAATGTAGTTCTTCAAGTCCGTGGCATCGGCGACGCTGTGGGTGTTGATCAGGAAATCCGGCAGCTGGCTGTGCGCCGAATACAGCCGCGAGTAGAACGGCGGGCGATACACACGGTTCGCCTGCGACAGCGCCGCGCGTTCGCCCTCCAGCTCCCAGATGTCGTAATTGACCTGCGCTTCCGGCGACAGCTTGGCGCGGTCAAACTTCGCCTTCATCCGCGCCACGCTGGCCTTGCGCCAGGCCAGCTGCTCTTGCGCCGCCTCATCGCCAATGTCGTTCCACTGGTCACCGCCCTGCTTCATGCCCAAGCGGGTCGCAAGCTGCGGCTGAAGCGTCAGCCACTGCGCAAACTCTGCATCCAGAAACGCGGTCAATGCCGCATCCTGGGTGGCTTGCGCCTGGGCAGCGGGTGCGGCCTGCGCAATGGCTGCGGCACCGGGCGCAGCCAGCGCAATGGCGAGCATGGATACGGCAAGGCGAATGGTGTGTTTCATGATGGTCCCCGTGGTTAGGCGGCGACCTTAAGTGTCAGAATGCAAACGGTGAAGCCCTGATTTCGCAATGGCGCCGCGGCAGCACCCGCGCATACCAAGGTGGTGAGCCCTGCTGGGTTCGAACCAGCGACCTACTGATTAAAAGTCAGTTGCTCTACCGACTGAGCTAAGGGCCCCAATTGGGTGGCGCGAAATGGCCATCGGTGGCGGACCCGGGGCGAGCCCCGGCGCGGCGTCTCCCCTAGTCGTGCAGCGGTGCACGGTCAACCCCGCGTGGCGCGGTGCAGCAAATGGGCGATGGTGCGACCCGAAGCGGGATGGCGCAGATGCCGCGCGATACGTGCTGCGGGCTGCAGGACGAAAGAGCGATCCGGATAGCGCGGGTGGGGGATCATGAGGTCGGGGCGGCGGGTGCGCCATGCCCCGCCCGACCACAGGATGATGTCCAGATCGAGCGTGCGGGCCGACCAGCGTTGCCCGCGCCGCCTGCCGAACCGCGCCTCGATCGCCTTCAGGAGCAGCAGCAGGTCGTCCGGTGCCAGGCCGGTGCGGATAAGGGCCGCGCTGTTGGCATACGTCCGGCTCGATGGACCGATAGGGCGGGTGTGGATCGCGGGCGCCAGGGCGAGAATATCGACGTCCTCGGCGGCCAGCGCCTCCATCGCCGCCTCCAGCACCCGCTCGGGTGGTCCGATGCGGTGATGCCGCCGGTTGGACCCCATAGCGATCAGATAGATCCCGTCACTTGCCTCGCGCATGGCCAGCGCCTAGCGATTTGGCATGGCCAGCGTAAGCCCCATTCCGCACACCGAGCCGCCGCGCGACTGTCCCCTGTGCCCGCGGTTGATGGCGCTGCGGCAGGCGTGCCAGGCCGAACATCCCGATTGGTGGAACGCGCCGGTCGCTGCCTTTGGCGATCCGCACGCGTGGCTGGGCATCATCGGGCTGGCGCCGGGCAAGCATGGGGCCAACCGCACGGGGCGACCGTTCACCGGCGATTATGCAGGCGACCTGCTGTTTGCGACGCTGGCGAAATTCGGGCTGAGCAACGGCTTGTATGATGGGCACATCGACGATGGCCTCAGGCTCGACGGCGTTGTCATTATCAATGCGGTCAAATGCCTGCCGCCGCAAAACAAGCCGACCCCGCAGGAGATCAACACCTGCCGTCCTTTTCTCACCGCCCAGATCGCGGCTCTGCCAAGGTTGCGCGTATTCGTGGCGTTGGGCCGGATCGCACACGACAGCTTTCTGCGCCACTGGAGACTGCGCCTTGCCGACCACCCCTTCGGCCACGCCGCTGTCCACGATCTGGGCGAGGGCCGGGTGCTGATCGACAGCTATCACTGCAGCCGGTACAACACCAACATCGGACGTCTCACCGCGCAGATGTTCGAGGATGTGTTCGCCCTTGCGTGCTCGACCTCACCGTCACCCCGGACCTGATCCGGGGCCCAGGGCGTTGGGGTACTGCCTTATCCGTGCGTTGGCATAGGCGGAAACCCGAATTCCACGGCAAGATCGCGCCAGCTGGGGTTGGACTCTTCGATCAGATCGAGCTTCCATTTCCGCTGCCAGTTCTTCAGCTGCTTTTCCCGGGTAATAGCGGATTCCATGGTTTCATGCCCCTCGAACCAAACGAGGAACTTGACGTCGTACGTCGCGGTGAAACCTTTGAAGGTGCCCTCGCGATGCTGGTGAATACGGCCGATGAGGTTGGAAGTGACGCCGGTGTAAAGCGTACCGTTACGCTTGCTGGCGAGGATATACACCGCGGGCTCTTTCATCGACCCTCATCGTGACCAACACTGGGCCCCGGATCAAGTCCGGGGTGACGTTAATGTCCACCAGTTCGTCACCCCGGACTTGATCCGGGGCCCAGAGCGGCGGCACGCTAGCTGTCAGATGAGCTAAATCACTCACAGCCAATTGGCGGAAACCCGAACTCCACGGCAAGATCGCGCCAGCTGGGGTTGGCCTCTTCGATAAGATCGAGCTTCCAATTCCGCTGCCAGTTCTTCAGCTGCTTTTCGCGGGCAATGGCGGATTCCATCGTCTCGTGCCCCTCGAACCAAACCAGCAGCTTGACGTCGTAAGTCGAAGTGAAACTTTTGACGGTGCCCTCGCGATGCTGGTGGATGCGGCTGATGAGGTTGGAAGTGACGCCGGTGTAAAGCGTTCCGTTTCGCTTGCTCGCGAGGATATAGACTGCGGGTTCTTTCATTGCGCCGTATCGTGACCAACCCTGGGCTCCGGATCAAGTCCGGGGTGACGGTAGCCTCCACCCGTTCGTCACCCCGGACTTGATCCGGGGCCTAGGGCGACGGGATGCAGCGGGGCAATTGGTGCAAAGCCCCGCGGCTCGTTTCACACGTCCTGCGCCAGCCGCCCGTAAAGCTCGGGCCTGCGGTCGCGGAAGAAGCCCATGCCGGCGCGGTGTTTGCGCGCCTGGGCAAGGTCCAGCGTTGCTACCAGCACGCCGGTTTCTTCAGCGCCGTACTCCAGCACCTTGTCGCCCCATTCGTTGGTGATGAAGCTGTGGCCGTAGAAGGCCTGGTCGCCTTCCTGCCCGATGCGGTTGCTGGCGATGACCGGCATGCAGTTCGACACGGAATGCCCCTGCATCGCGCGCTGCCACATGCGGCTGGTGTCGAGCGTGCTGTCATAGGGTTCTGACCCGATGGCGGTGGGATAGAACAGCAGTTCCGCTCCCATCAGCGCCATGGCGCGCGCGCATTCGGGGTACCACTGGTCCCAGCAGATGCCGACTCCAATGCGCGTGCCGCAGACATCCCACACCTTGAACCCGGTGTTGCCGGGGCGGAAATAGTATTTCTCCTCATAGCCCGGGCCGTCCGGGATATGGCTTTTGCGGTACACGCCCATGATCTCGCCATCGGGATTGATCATCGCCAGCGAGTTATAGTGATGCGGCCCGTCGCTTTCGAAGAAGCTGGTGGGAATGGCGACCTTGAGCTGCCGGGCAAGCTTGGCCATCGCCCGCACGCTGGGATGCTCGGCGGTTGGCCGCGCGGTCGCGAACAAGGCTTCGTCCTCGACCCGGCAGAAATACGGTCCCTCGAACAGCTCGGGGGGCAGAATGATGTCTGCCCCCTTATCGGCTGCATGGGCGACCAGGTCCGTCACCGCCTCGATGTTGTCGGCTTCGCTTGCGCCAAGCGGCAGTTGCAGGGCGGCAACGGTGATGTCGGTCATGGTGTAAGGCTTACTTCTTCTTGAACAGCAAGGTCATGCGGTCGGACTCGCCGATGGCAGCGTACTTGTCCTTGTCGACGTCCTTCAGCGCATAGTTCGGCGGCAGGGTCCACACGCCCTCGGCGTGGTTGGCAGGGTCCTTAGGGTTGGCATTGATCTCGCTCTTGCCCGCCAGCACGAAGCCGTGCTTTTCGAACATGGCAATCACGTCCGCTTCCTTGAGATAGCCTTTGGAGCCATCGACGTATTCCGCGGGCGCATCAGCCTTGGCGCGGTGCTGTTCAACACCGACCATGCCGCCGGGGGCCAGCACGGCGTGCATCGCATCCAGCTCGCTGCCCAGAATGCCCGAGCGCTGCAGGTTGTGCAGCATGCGGAAGATCAAAATGCGATCAACCTTGCCCTTCATCTCGGCGGGCACGGCGTTGGTCACATAGGCGTTGATCTTGTCCGCAGCGATGCCGGTGGCCTTTGCCGCGCGATCGGGGAAGGTCGTGGGATAGGCGGCCATCGCAGCCTTGCGCTGTTCGTTCAGCGCCGGGCTGGACGGGGATACGCCCAGAGCGACATACTTGCCGGTGGTGGCGGTCAGCGGCGCCAGGATTTTGGTGTACCAGCCTGCGTCAGCGGCATATTCCGCAACCACCATGTTGGGCTTCACCTGGAAGAATTCGAGTGTTTCCTTGGGGTGACGATATTGGTCGCGCGCCTTGTCAGCACCGCGCGTTTCAGCCGAGACGGCAGCATCCAGCGCGGATGTGCTGGCGGCATCTGCAGCTTCAGCGGCGAATGCGGGCTGGGCCGTGGCGATCAGGGGGAGGGCGGTGCCCGCGATCAGGGCGGTGAGTAGCAAATGGCGCATTGGGGGCGATCCTCTGTGTGTTGTCTTGGGGATATAGGCGGAAACCTGCGCGCGCCTATACCCCGGCGGGCGCGGTGGATCAATCAGTCACCGTGTCGCCGGGGCTATGACGCATCTCAAACGGCAGCGGGCATCTGCTGGCTGGCGCAATGGAAGCTGCCGCCCCCTGCCAACACCGCATCGGCGCGCAGGCCGATGGTCTGGCGATCCGGGAAGCAGGCTGCAATGGCATCGACGGCCCGCTGGTCCGACGGCGTGCCATAAGTCGGCACGATCACCGCATGCGTCGTGATCGCAAAGTTCATGTGGCTGGCCGGCTGAACTTTCAGCTCGCCTTCGGCATCGACTCGCTCGACACGGCCGGGAGAGGGAATGAGCACGACCTTTACCCCGAACGCTTCCGCCCGGGCCCAGGCGTTGGCGTACACGGCGGCATTGGGATCATCATCGCCATTGGCCACCGGAATGGCCAGCGTTTCAGGCCCGACGAACCGGGCAAGGTTGTCGACATGGCCATCGGTGTGGTCGTTCACCAGCCCGTCGCCCAGCCACAACAACCGCTCGATGCCAAGGTCACGGCGCAGGCGTGCCTCGAGATCCGCGCGTGTCAGATGCGGGTTGCGGTTGACGTTCAGCAGGCACTGTTCAGTGGTGACACCAAGCCCGGTGCCATCGACATCGATCGCGCCGCCTTCCAGCACCCAATCGGCCGTGGCATGGTCAAGGCCAGCCTCGGCAGCGAGCGCCGCGCCGATTTCGGTATCGCCGGGCATGACGTACTTGCCGCCCCAGCCATTGAACCCGAACAGCTGGGCTTTGCGGTGCCCTTGCGCGCCCTCCACCACCAACGGCCCGGTGTCGCGCAGCCAGATGTCGCCATAGGTGTGGATGCGAATATCCACACCATCGCCAGCAAGCGCGCGGGCGGTGGCAGCGCTGGCCGCATCGCGGCACACCAACCGGGCCGGTTGCCCGCTGTCCGCAACCGCCCGCGCGAAGGCGGCAATCTCCGCCTGTGCAGCGCCAAGAAAGCCCTGCCACTCGTCGGCCAGATGCGGAAAGCCGATCCACAGCCACTCTTGCGGCGACCATTCCGGCGGCATGCGTACAGTCAAGGCCCAGTCCTCACTTCCAAAGCTCAGTCCTTACTTGGTAGCGCGGCTGGCGTCGCGGGCGGCGCGGAACTCGTCGCGCTCGACCCAGTTGGGCCAGCTGGTCGACATCGCCATCGAACGTCCGACGCGATAATACAGCGACAAATCGGCCATCACGCCCGACCAGTCCCAGGCCGGATTGAACTCGTCCTTGGGGCCATGATAGCGGTTTTCGGTATAGTCCTTGCCCGCTGCCTCGCCGGCTGCTTTGCCGCCGTTGAGCAGATCGTCGCCGCCATCGATGTACAGCATCGGCACGCCCTGCTTGGCGAGGCTGAAATGATCCGACCGATAGTAATAGCCGTTCTGCGGCATCGGATCGGCTTCGGCGACGCGGTTTTCGGCCACCAGGGCTGCGCCCAGATAATCTTCAAGCTGCGATTTGCCCTTGCCGATCACGGTCACGTTCTTTGACCGGCCGGCCATCAGAAAAGCGTCCATGTTGATGCCGCCCACCGTCTGCCCCAGCGGATAGACCGGGTTCTGCCCGTAATAGGCCGATCCCAGCAGGCCGGACTCCTCTGCCGTCACCGCCAGAAAGACGATGCTGCGGTCAGGCGCGCCGTCCCTGGCATACGCTTCTGCCAGAGCGACCAGTGCCGCGGTGCCGGTGGCGTTGTCGACCGCGCCGTTGCAGATATCGTCGCCATCGGCCGCAGGCTTACACCGGCCCAGATGGTCCCAGTGCGCGGTGTACAAGACATACTCGTCCGGGCGTTTGGCACCGGGCAGAATGCCGATGATGTTGTTCGATACGGTCGTCTCGATGGCGTTGGCGAATGACACCGATGCCTTAAGCCCCAGCGGCACCGGCTTGAAGCCCTTGCGCTTGGCCGCCTGGCTTAACGCGCCGAGGTCTTGCCCCGCGCTGGCCAGCAGCTTTTCTGCAGCGGCCTTTTGTATCCAGCCATTGGCCTGGGTCTGGCTCGCGCCCTTGTCCGCGCTTTGCGCGAAGAATTGCGGGCCGGTCCAGCTTGATTCGACCACACCCCAGCCATACGCGGCGGGCACCGTGTCGTGCACGATCAGCGCCGCAGCAGCGCCCTGGCGCGCGGCTTCCTCGTACTTGTAGGTCCACCTGCCGTAATAGGTCATGGCCTTGCCGCCGAAATCGCCCTTCAGGTCTGGGCTGTCGTAATCGGGGTCGTTGACCAGAATAACTACGGTCTTGCCGCGCACATCCAGCCCGGCATAGTCGTTCCAGCCCTTCTCCGGCGCGTTGATGCCATAGCCGACGAAGACGACGTCGCTGCCCTTGATGTCGATGGCTTGGGCCTCGCGATAGGTGCCGATCACCATATCCTTGCCGTATTCGAAAGACAGGGGGGTCTTGCCGCCGGTGATGGCAAGCGGGCTGTTCTTGCCGGCTTCGATGCTGACCAGCGGCACCTTTTGCAGCCAGCTGTCCCCGTTGCCCGGCTTCAGGCCCGCTTTGGCAAATCGCTCGGTCAGCAAGGCGATGGTTTTCTCTTCGCCGACGCTACCGGGCGCCCGGCCCTCGAATTCATCCGATGAGAGCATCCGGGTCAGGTCCCGAACCGTATCTACAGACACCGAAGGCTGAGCAATTGCAGGCACATCCAGCGGCGCAGCGTCTTGGGCGCCTGCCTGCGGAATCGCGCAGACGGACAGACAAACCGGGGCGGCGAGGAGAAGCGACTTGAACGGCGACTTGAACGACATGGACAAAGCCTTTCGGCCAGAGGAAGGAATATCGGCGGAGCATTCCGCCGCTGCGGGGCATGTGCCAGCTTACCGCATTACAGGCAAGATCGCCGTCCAACACAGTCCCGCGGCTGACCGTCGTGCCGGGCGGTTGTGATATGCAACGAATTTCCTTATCGACCGTATCCCGATTAACATGTGTCAATTTTGGGCCGGAATTTCCGTGTCCGCAGAACGTTTTGCTCCCGCATTCTGGCGTGCCCTGCATGCCTTCCAATTCCCCAGCTTTTAAGGTCAGCCTAGCAGCTCATGGCGTCTGACAGCCCCCAGGATGTAGCACCCCCCGATGCCGGTGCCCCGCTGGACGACGAAGCGTTCAAGGAGCAGCTCGCCGCGCTCATCCCACATCTGCGCGCCTATGGACGGTCGCTCAGCGGCAATCGCGACGTTGCCGATGATCTGGTGCAGGATACCATGCTCAAGGCATGGGCGGCGCGGGCCAGATTCTCGGCGGGCACCAACATGCGCGCCTGGACGTTCATCATCCTGCGCAACTCGTTCCTGTCTCAGCGCCGCCGCGCCCGGTTCACGACCGAATGGGACGATGTCGTGGCCGATCGCATTCTGTCGATGCCAGCCGGGCAGGGCGATCAGTTGCACCTGGCCGATGTTCAGCGCGCTTTGATGCAGATGCCCGAAAGCCAGCGCGAGGCTCTGATCCTAATCGGCGCGGGCGGCTTTTCGTACGAAGAAGCCGCCGACATTTGCGGTGTGGCGCTGGGGACGATCAAAAGCCGGGTTGCGCGCGGACGGACGGCGCTTGCTGCGTTGATCGACGATGCGGTCGCGATTGAAGGTCGGGGTGAGCGCACCAGCGATCCGATGGCGGCGATCATGGCGGATGTCGACAGGGTGAGCGGCGGGCTTCCGGGCCGGAGCAGCGACAAGGATTGATCGCTTTGGTGGCTAGCCCCGTGTCCTGCCTATACAGGCCCAATTGCGATTTTCCGCCCCGCCGTTTAGCAAGCATGCCATGATTGCCACCGACGCTTTTGCCGATGCGGTTGTCCGTGCCCGCGCTCATTCGCCCTTTCTGGCGCTGGCGATGGAGCGGCATGCTGGATTGCTGGATGTATTGCGAGATCGAGGTCTCGATGCCGCCATCGCCCACCTGTCGGTCAGCACTGAGGGTATGCAGGTCAGCGAGGCTTTGCGCAGGCAGAAGAATGCGCTGGCGATGGTGCTGGCGATCGCCGACCTGGCGGGCTCCATCGGCGTGGAGACGGTCACGCGGCAGCTGTCGGACTTTGCCGATCGGGCGCTGGATGCTGCGATCGCCGATGTGTTCGCGCGCCGGACGCCCGATCAGCCGGCGCGCGGTTTTGCCATCATCGCGCTGGGCAAGCACGGCGGGCAGGAGCTGAACTACTCCTCGGACATCGATCCCATATTCATCTATGATCCGCAGACGCTGCCATTGAAGGGGCGCGAGGAGCCCGCCGATGCTGCACAGCGTATTGCGCGGCAAATCATTGATATTATGTCGCAACGTGATGGGCATGGCTATGTGTTCCGGATGGACTTGCGGCTGCGGCCGGCAGCGGAGATCACCCCGCTCGCCATCCCCGTCGATGCCGCGTTGTCGCATTATGAATCGCAGGCGCTAACCTGGGAGCAGGCCGCCTTCATCCGCTCGCGGGCCTCGGCGGGGGACCGGGTGCTCGGCGACTATTTCATGGAAGCGCTGCGGCCGTTCATCTGGCGTCGATCGCTCGATTTCGGCACGATCGACGAGATTGCATCGCTCACCCGCCAGATCCGCGACCATTACAACAAGGGCCAGAAGCTTGGCCCCGGGTTCGATCTCAAACGCGGCCGCGGCGGTATCCGCGAGGTCGAGTTTTTCACGCAGGCGCACCAGCTTATTCATGGCGGGCGTGATCCGGTGCTGCGGGCGCGCTCGACACTGGATGCGCTGGCGGCGCTCTCAGGCCAAGGGATCATTCCGGCGGATGAGGCTGCCATGCTGGCAGGTCATTACCGGACGTTGCGCACGTTCGAGCACCGGCTGCAGATGGTCGATGACCAGCAGACGCACAGCCTGCCGGTGGATCGCGACGCGCTCGATAACGTGGCCAAGCTCCATGGCTTCACCGATGGTGCTGCGCTGATTGCAGCGCTGGAGCCGGTCACGCAGGATGTCGGCCAGGTGTACGACCGGCTGATCGCCTCGCAGCATGCAAGCGGTGAAGACATCGGCATCACTTTGAGCAACGATCCCGAACTGCTGGTGGACGCCTTGGCCGCGGCAGGGCTGGATGCTCCGGAGGCGCTTGCGGGGCGCGTGCAGGGCTGGCGCAATGGCGGGGTCAGGGCATTGCGCAGTGCGGCGGGACGCAAGGCGTTTGAAGCCGTGTTGCCTGCGTTGCTGCTCGCCTTCAGCGAAGCGCCCGATCAGGCTGCGGCGCTCAACCGCTTCGACGATCTGCTGCGGCAGTTGCCCAGCACGGTCAACGTCTTCCGCCTGCTGGAGGCACGGCCTGCGCTGATGCAGACTTTGGTTGATATCCTAAGCCATGCACCGCCGCTCGCGCAATCGCTGGCGCAGCGCGGTGACCTGTTCGATGGGTTGATCGACACCAGCATCTTCGACCTGATCGGCAGTGTCGACAGCATCGTAGCGCACCTGTCCCGCGAAGAGGTGGGGGATGATTATCAGCAGCGGCTCGATGCGGTCCGCGTGCGGGTGGGCGAGATGCGGTTTGCGCTAGGGGTGCAGCTTGTCGAGGGACGGCATGATCCGATCGCGATTGCCGGTGGCTATGCCCGCGTGGCAGAAGCTGCGATCGTGCGGCTGGCAGATTGCGCGGTCGCCGAGTTTGCGCGCGTGCATGGCGTCATAGCTGACAGCGAGCCGGTGATCCTGGCGCTGGGCAGGCTGGGCGGCGGCGCGCTGACTCATGCGTCGGACCTGGACCTGATCTTCCTGTTCAGCGGGGAGATTGGCGTGGAATCGGATGGCGAGCGGCCGCTGGGCAGCACGCAATACTACAACCGCCTGGCCCAGCGGATGATCGCGGCGCTGAGCGTGCCGACCGCCGCCGGCGCGCTGTATGAGGTCGATACCCGGCTGCGGCCCAATGGCGCGCAGGGACTGCTGGCGGTCTCGTTCGCGAGCTTTGCCGAATATCAGCAGTCCAGCGCCTGGACGTGGGAGCATATGGCGCTGTGCCGCGCGCGGGTTGTGTATGGGTCAGCAGACGCGCGCGCGAAGCTTTCCGGCATTATCGACGGCGTGTTGACGTCGCCGCGCGACCCGCAGGAGATTGCGCGCGCCGCGCTGAAGATGCGCACCGACATCGCGAACCACAAAAAGCCGATGGGGCCGCTGGATGTGAAATTGCTGCCGGGCGGGCTGGTGGATATCGAGTTCATCGTCCACACGCTACAGTTGCAGCACCGCACGGCATTTCATCCGGATTTGCGGCAAGCCATCGCGGTGCTTGTCGCGGCGGGCTATGTCGATGCCGGGCTGGGCGATGCGCATGACATGCTGACGCGGCTGTTGGTCACCTTGCGCTTGGTCGCGCCCGATTGCGCGGTTCCGGCTCCGGCCAGCCAGGTTCTCGTGGCGCGCGCCTGCGGCTGCGCATCATGGCCTGACCTGCTGGCCGCCATTGAGGAGTCAACGTCCTGCGTGCAGGCGGTTTGGCACACAGTTTTCAGCCAGGCTGGCATCTTCCAGCCGGGCGAAGAAGGAGTATCGACATGACAGATATTGGAGACACCATTCCCGATGTGGCACTGACTAGCCCGGATGGCAGCGCCGTGCGCGCATCGGATTATGCGGGCAAAGTCTGGGTGCTGTATTTCTATCCCAAAGACGACACCTCAGGCTGCACCAAGGAGGCCATTGAATTCAGCGAGCAAATGGAGGCTTTCGATGCTGCGGGCGTTTCGGTTCTGGGCGTGTCGAAGGACCCCCCGAAAAAGCACCTGAAGTTCATCGAGAAGTACAACCTCACCGTCCCGCTCGCCAGCGACGCGGAAACCGATGGCCTGGCAGAAGCGATGGGCGTGTGGATCGAAAAGTCGATGTACGGCAAGAAGTACATGGGCATGGACCGGTCCACCTTCCTGATCGGCAAGGACGGAAAGGTGATTCGGGTGTGGCGCAAGGTGAAGGTCGCGGGCCATGTGGCTGAGGTTCTGGAGGCTGCAAAAGCGGTGTGACCTCCCTTGAGGCCAGCGCATGAGTCGAAAGCGGCTCGTCCTCACCAAGGGCGGGCCGTTTGCCGTTTCGTGGCCGATTCCTGCAATCAATTGGGTGCAAGTGAACGTATCTGTGTTGTCAAATCTCTCGCACACAGGCGGTCAAAGCATTCAAAAACGCTCAGATTTCGGCCCATCGCATCAGTTCAACGCGCCAGCCAGCCGCTTCAACGCGCCATCGCAAACCATGGGTTGCGGTCCCCAAAGCTTTCGCCCTAGTCATCCTTCAACGAAATCGGAGGGAAGGGGTTCCAACGATTTTTAGTTTTTCTGCCCCGGCCTCGGATGAGGCCGCGGGAAAAGAAAGGCAGGCGTCATGGCTCATCGGCCAGGCAGTCTGCCCGGAAACAAGGTGCTGAATATTCATGGTCGCAACCAGAATTGTCGCAATGGTTCTTACAACCTCATCTGCAACGCTGCTGTGCGCTGCATCACCCGCCTGGGCAGATAATGGTTCCACCGACGTCGCAGCATCCATTCCGGCAACCGCAGCCGAAGCCAATGTCGGAGCGCAGAACACGGAATTCCGCGCATTGTTTTCTGACTGGAAGTCGATGGAAAACGTCAACACCGGTCGCATCGCCATCCCTTCGCGCAAGCCCGTCGACGCCTTCAAGCTCACCAGCCAATATGGCTTCCGCGCAGATCCCTTCGCCGGCCGCCGCGCCCGCCACAAGGGCGTTGATATGGCAGGCCCGATCGGCACCCCCATTTACGCCACCGCAGACGGCATCGTCGGACGCGCACAGTGGGTTGGCGGTTACGGCAAGTACGTCGAACTCAACCATGGCGGCGAAATCCAGACCCGCTACGGCCACATGTCGGAAATCCTGGTTCAGCCCAACCAGCGCGTCACCAAGGGCCAGGTCATCGGCCTGATGGGCTCGACCGGTCGCTCGACTGGCAGCCACCTGCATTACGAAGTGCGCATCGCTGGAAACTCGGTCAATCCGATGCCCTTCATCTCCTCGCGCGATTATCTGCTGGCGATGGCAGACGGATCGAAGGTCGCTCAGGGCGGCCCCGCCGAGTAAGCGCCGCTTCACACCTGAAACCTATTCCAAAACGTCAAGAGCGCCGGTTTTCCGGCGCTTTTTTCTTGCGCGGCACTGGCGTGCGAGCACTTTGACGTTGCTTTAATCGTTCGATTAAACGATTGTTCCTGCACAAACGGGAATCGTCGCGTGGCACCGTGTTGCCCGCGAACAGATAGCCCCAGCAGGAGGGAATGTCGGTATGCATCCATCGGTCCATGCCCAGGCTGACGCCACCAAGCCCGCGGTGATCATGGCGGGGTCGGGCACGGCCATCAGCTATGGCCAGTTGGATCGCCGATCGAACCAGATTGCGCATTATCTGCGCGGACAGGGCATCGGCATTGGCGATACGGTGGCCCTGTGCCTTGAGAACCGCGCCGAATATTTCGACGTCGTCTGGGGTGCGCAGCGCGCCGGACTTATCTTCGTGGCGATCTCCAACCGTCTGACGGCGGATGAGATTGGCTATATATTGCAGGACAGCGGCGCGAAGTTGCTGTTCACCTCGCAATATCTGGCAGCCCACCTGCCAGCGGTTGCGGCGCAGTGCCCTGATCTGCCGATCGCCGACCTGGACGATGCCGCAACGCTGGCCGCTATCGATGCGATGCCGGACACGCCGATCGCCGATCAACGTGCCGGGGCGGATATGCTCTATTCGTCCGGTACCACCGGCCGCCCAAAGGGCATCCGCCTGCCTTTGCCCGAGGATGGCAACATCGCGGCCGGCAATTCGCTGGTTGGCCTTGCGCAGGGCGCGTTCGGATTTGGTGCGGACAGCATCTATCTGTCGCCCGCGCCGCTGTATCATGCAGCGCCGCTGCGCTGGTGCATGACCGTGCATAAACTGGGCGGCACCGTCATCGTCATGGAAAAGTTCGATCCCGAACAGGCGCTGGCGCTGATCGAGCGCTACAAGGTGAATGTCAGCCAATGGGTGCCGACGCATTTCGGGCGGATGCTGAAGCTGCCTGACGACGTCCGGTTGCGGTACGATGTGTCCAGCTTGAAATCCGCCGTGCATGCGGCGGCGCCCTGTCCGGTTCCGGTCAAGCAGGCGATGATCGACTGGTGGGGACCGGTGCTCAAGGAATATTACGCCGGGACGGAGGGCAACGGCTTCACCTTCATTTCCAGCGAGGAGTGGCTGACCCATCAGGGGTCCGTCGGGCGCGCGCTGCTGGGCATCGTGCGCATTTGCGACGAGGACGGCAACGAAGTACCAGCGCGCACCGAAGGCACCGTGTACTTCGAGGGCGGCGGCCAGTTCCAGTATCACAACGATGCCGACAAGACGCGCGAGGCAACGCATCCGCAAGGGTGGACGACGTTGGGCGATGTCGGTTGGGTGGATGAGGAAGGCTATCTGTACCTCACAGATCGCAAGAGCTTCATGATCATTTCCGGCGGGGTAAACATCTACCCGCAGGAGATCGAGAACCTGCTGGTCAGCCATCCACGCGTTGCCGACGCCGCCGTCATCGGCGCGCCGTGCCCCGACATGGGCGAGCGTGTGGTTGCGATCGTGCAGCCGCTCGAGCTGGCTGATGCGGGGGATGCGTTTGCCGATGAACTCAGCGCCTATCTGCGCAAATCCCTGTCAGGCGTGAAAATGCCGCGACAGATCGACTTTCGCGATGAGCTACCGCGCCACGCGACGGGCAAGCTGTACAAGCGGCTGCTCAGGGATGAATATTGGGCCACAACCACGCCGGTCGTGGTCGCAGCGAGGGGGTGAGCCATGGCATCGATCACATCGAACACGCTTCCCAAGCCGATTGCCTCAGCCATCGTCAATCCACAGGCGTATAGCGAATGGACGGGCATCAAGGAGCATTTTCGCTGGGCGCGACACAATATGCCGGTCGGGCTGGTGGAAGCAGATGGCTTTCAGCCGTTCTGGGCGATCACCCGGCATGAGGATATCCTGGCGGTCAGCAAGGATAATGCCCGTTTCTTGAACGCGCCAAAATCGATCCTTCTCGCCCCGGTTGCCACTCAGATGCTCACGCATATGATCACTGGCGGCAGTCCGCATCTCGTGCGCTCACTGGTTACCTTCGATGCGCCCGAGCATATGGATTACCGCAAGCTCACCCAGAGCTGGTTCATGCCCAAGAACCTCGCCAATCTAGAACTGCGCATCCGCGAGATTGCGCGCAGCAGCATAGATGCCATGGTCGCCACGGGCGGGGCGTGCGATTTTGTTGGCCAGGTCTCGGCACTCTATCCGCTGCATGTCGTGATGCAGATTTTGGGGGTCCCGGACGAAGATGAGCCGCTGATGCTCAAGCTTACCCAGGAAATGTTCGGCAGCGAGGATCCGGACCTCAATCGTGCCCGTGCGAACGAACTGACGCCCGAGGAGGTGACTCAGTTCGTGATCGAGGCGGTTCGCGATTTCGAAGCCTATTTTGCCCAGATGGCCGCCGATCGCCGCGCCAATCCGCGGGACGATGTGGCCAGCATCATCGCCAACGCCCTCATCGATGGCGCGCCGATCAGCGACCGCAATGCCGCGGGCTATTACATCATCCTGGCGGCCGCCGGTCATGACACGACATCGGCGTCGACCGCAGGCGCGATGTGGGCACTCGCCAACGATCCCGAGCAATTTGCACGGATCAAGGCCGACCGTAGCCTGCTGCCCGGCCTGATCGAAGAGGCGATCCGTTGGACGACCCCGGTGCAGCATTTCATGCGCACAGCGGCCGAGGACTGCGAGATTGGCGGGCAGGCAATAGCCAAGGATGATTGGCTGATGCTGTGCTATGTCTCGGGCAATTACGACGAACGCGTCTTCCTCGACCCGGATCGTTTCGATGCCACGCGCCATCCCAACCGGCATGTCGCTTTCGGCGCCGGGGTGCACCAGTGCCTGGGCCTGCATCTGGCGCGGCTGGAAATGCGGATATTGTTCGACGAATTGCTCGATCGGATCGAAACGGTGGAGCTTGCAGGCACGCCGCAACGCTCGTCATCCACCTTCGTGAGCGGACCAAAGACCCTGCCGATCCGCTTTGTGGCCAGCGGGTAGGTGCGATGAATAGATAGTGGCTTGCGATTGCCGGGCGATGTAGCCTGACGCCAAGCCCCCATATCACAAGCGTCCAACGATCCGGCGAGCGGCCGGGCAGAATTCACAGGAAAGGAACTCCCCAATGGTTCAGCAATACAGCGTGCTCATCGATGGTAAGCTCGAACAGCCCGGCAAGTGGATCGACGTCGTCAATCCCGCCAACGAGCAGGTGATCGGCCAGGTGCCCGATTGCGGCCAGGCAGAGCTCGACCGTGCCGTTGCCGCTGCGCGCGCCGCCTTCAAGACCTGGTCGAAGACGCCGATCGAGGATCGCCGCGCGGTGATCATGAAGATTTCTGCCGCGATCAAGGAAAACGCCGACGAGCTGATGCGGCTGCTGACCAGCGAGCAGGGCAAGCCGCACGCGCAGGCGACCGGCGAGATTTACGGCGCGGCTGCCATGTCGGCCGCCCAGTCCACGCTGAGCCTGGAAGACGAGATCAACGAGGACAGCGACACCCGCCTGTCGCGCACCCGCCGCGTGCCGGTGGGCGTGGTCGGCGGTATTGTGCCGTGGAACTTCCCGGTGATGATGGCGATCCAGAAGATCGTACCCGCCCTGCTGTCCGGCTGCACCATTGTGCTCAAGCCATCGCCGTTCACGCCGCTTGCCACGCTGCGGATCATGGAACTGGTCGCCGATCAGGTGCCCGCAGGCGTGCTCAACGTGATTACCGGCGGCGACGACCTTGGCCCCATGATAACCGCGCATCCCGATATCGACAAGATCACGTTCACCGGATCGACGGCGACCGGCAAGCGCGTGATGGAATCGGCGTCGAAGGACTTGAAGCGCATCACTCTGGAACTGGGCGGCAACGATGCCTCGATCGTGTTGCCCGATGCGGATGTGAAGAAGGTGGCTGAGCAGCTGTTCTGGTCAAGCTTCACCAACGCCGGCCAGATCTGCGTCGCCGCCAAGCGCATTTATATCCATGAAGATATCTACGACGAGCTGTCCGCGGCGATCGCCGAGTACGCGCGGCACGTGAAGGTCGGCGATGGCGCCGAGCAGGGCACCGCCGTGGGGCCGATCCAGAACAAGAAGCAGTATGAGCGGGTGCTCGAGCTGATCCAGGATGCCAAGGACAATGGCTACAAGTTCCTGGTCGGCGGCGATCATGATCCTTCGGTACCCGGCTATTACGTGCCGATCACCATCCTCGACAATCCGCCTGAAGATGCACGCATTGTCGCCGAAGAGCAGTTCGGCCCGGTCATGCCGCTGATGAAGTTCGCCACCGTCGATGAAGCGATCGCGCGTGCCAATGCCTCCGATTATGGCCTGGCTGGCGCAGTATGGACCAGTGATACCGACGAAGGCGTGCGCGTTGCCGAGCAGCTGGAAACCGGCACCGTGTGGATCAACGAGTTCCTCCATTTGTCGCCGTTTGCGCCTTTTGCGGGCCACAAGCAGTCCGGCTTTGGCGCGGAATACGGCAAGGAAGGCCTGCTGGAATTCACCTATCCGCAGGTGATCACGATCAAGCGCGAAAAGGCGGCGGCCTAATGTAAATCCTCCCCGAGCTTGTCTCGGGGAGGGGGACCATCCGCAGGATGGTGGAGGGGCAGCGGGATTGCGCGATCAATGCATCGGTGTGCCCAACCGCTCCCCCTCCACCACGCCGCTGCGCGTCGCGGTCCCCCTCCCCGAGCAAGTTCGGGGAGGATCTGTTTGCGTTGACGCCAAGCCAAGCGCAGTTTAATCGATCGATTAAATTCATCGGAGTCGGGCCTGAGGGTGGCTCGTCTCATCGTTTCAAGGAGAGACCTTATGGCCCATGCTTATATTGTTGATGCGGTCCGCACCGCTGGTGGCCGTCGCGGCGGGCGTTTGGCCGGGGTGCACCCGGTGGATCTGGGTGCGGCGGTGTTCGACGCCATCGCCAGCCGCAATGATTTCGACACCAAGGCGATCGACGATGTCATCACCGGCTGCGTGGGCCAGGGCGGCGAGCAGACGATGGACCTGGGCCGCAATGCGGTGCTGGCATCGAAGCTGCCGGACAGCATTCCTGCCGTAACCATCGATCGCCAGTGCGGTTCGTCTCAACAGGCGATGCAGTTTGCGGCCCAGGCGGTGATGAGCGGCACGCAGGATATCGTGCTGGCCAGCGGCATCGAGAGCATGACGCGCGTTCCGATGGGCACCCCTGCGGTGCTGTTCATGAAGGCGGGGCTTGGCAACTACAAGTCACCGCGGCTCGACGAGGCGTTTCCCGGCGTGATGTTCAGCCAGTTCGATGGCGCGGAAATGATCGTCAAGAAGCACGGCCTGACCAAGGAGCAGTTGGACGCCTATTCGCTGGAAAGCCACCGCCGCGCAGCCGCTGCGTCGCAGGCAGGGGCTTTCGATAATGAAATCGTGCCAGTCGAGATCGAGACGCCCGAAGGCAAGGTCTGGCACAAGGTGGACGAAGGCATCCGCTTCGATGCGACCTTGGAAGGCATTGCAGGCGTCAAGCGCATCACCGAAACCGGCGTGCTTTCCGCTGCCAACGCCAGCCAGATCTGCGATGGCGCCTCGGCCGTGCTGATCGTGTCCGAACAGGCGCTGAAGGACCATGGCCTCACCCCGCGGGCGCGCATTCATCATGTGTCGGTGACCGCAGGTGATCCGGTGATCATGCTGGAAGAGCCGCTGTTCGCCACCGAACGCGCGCTCAAGCGGGCCGGCATGTCGATCGGTGACATCGACCTGTATGAGGTGAACGAGGCGTTCGCTCCGGTGCCGCTCGCCTGGCTTTCGTATCTGGGCGCCAGCCATGACCGGCTGAACGTCAACGGCGGCGCGATCGCACTGGGCCACCCGCTCGGCGCATCGGGCACCAAGCTGATGGCGACTTTGCTCAACGCGCTGGAAGCACGCGGCGGCAAGTATGGCTTGCAGACGATGTGCGAAGGCGGCGGCCAGGCCAACGTCACGATCATCGAACGGCTGAGCTGAGCCACTGATCCTCCCCTCGCAGGGGAGGGTTTCAAGATCTTTTTTCAGGAGCAACACATATGATTCTCGATTCCAGTATTTCCGCGGTCGTCACCGGCGGCGCATCGGGGCTTGGCGCTGCCACTGCCCGCGCGCTGGCCGCAAAGGGCGTCAAGGTTGCGATTTTCGACCTGCAGGAAGAAAAGGGCACCGCGCTCGCCAATGAAATCGGCGGCGTGTTTTGCGAAGTGAACGTCACCGATGATGCCAGCGTCGATGCCGGTTTTGCCAAGGCGCGCGCCGCGATCGGCCAGGAGCGCATTCTGGTGAATTGCGCCGGTACCGGCAACGCCATCAAGACCGCCAGCCGCTCCAAGGAAGATGGCAGCATCAAGCATTTCCCGCTCGATGCGTTCAACTGGATCATCCAGATCAACCTGGTCGGCACCTTCCGCTGCATCGCCAAGTCGGCTGCCGGCATGATGTCGCTGGAGCCGATGGCCGATGGCGAACGCGGCGCGATCGTGAACACCGCATCGGTGGCGGCTGAAGACGGCCAGATCGGCCAGGCAGCCTATTCCGCGTCCAAGGGTGGCGTCGTCGGCATGACCCTGCCGATCGCGCGTGATCTTGCGAGTGAGAGCATCCGCGTCAACACCATCCTGCCGGGTATTTTCAACACCCCGCTGCTGGCCGCTGCGCCGCAGCCGGTAAAGGATGCGCTGGCCGCATCGGTGCCGTGCCCCAAGCGTCTGGGCAATCCGGAAGAATATGCACAGCTTGCCCTGACGATGATCGAGTGCGGCTATTTCAACGGTGAAGATGTGCGCCTTGATGGCGGCATCCGCATGGCGCCGCGCTGACATCCTGCCTCCCGCCCGGTCGTGCCGGGCGGGATCGGTTCCGTGCGAAAGGAGCGTTCATGGACTATTCGACCATCCGTTATGGCGTCGCTGAGGGTATCGCGACGATAACGCTCAATCGCCCGGAAAAGATGAATGCCTTCACCGGACGGATGATGGCCGAGTTGATTGATGCGTTCGACCAGGTCGATGCCGACGATGCGGTGCGCGCGGTCATCATGACGGGGGAGGGCCGTGCGTTTTGCGCCGGTGCCGACCTCACCCCTGACGACGGCGGTGGTCCGTTCTCCAACGACGATCCGGTGGCCGACCTGTCCGACACGCGCGTGCGCGACGGCGGGGGCATGGTGACCTTGCGGATGTTCCAGTGCACCAAGCCGGTGATCGGTGCCATCAACGGTGCCGCTGTCGGCATTGGCGCGACGATGCAACTGCCGATGGACATGCGCCTTGCCTCGACCGAGGCGCGGTTCGGCTTTGTGTTTGCCCGGCGCGGTATCGTGCCGGAAGCGGCGTCATCCTGGTTCCTGCCGCGTCTGGTCGGATACCAGCAGGCGCTGGAATGGTGCATGACCGGCCGAGTGTTCGGCGCAGATGAGGCGCTGGCGGGAGGGCTTGTCCGTTCGGTGCATGCGCCTGACGATCTTATGCCCGCTGCGACTGCGCTGGCACGCGAGATCGCGGACAATTGCGCGCCGGTATCGGTCGCTCTTACCCGCGCGATGCTGTGGCGCATGCCCTCTGCGCCGCACCCCATGCACGCGCACCGGGTGGACAGCCGGGCGATCTACACGCGGTCGCGGTCCGGCGATGCGGTCGAGGGTATATCGAGCTTTCTGCAGAAGCGCGCTGCGGTCTATCCCGACCGGGTTGCATCTGACATGCCGGGTTTCTATCCATGGTGGGATGAACCCGATTATGAATGACGCGCCCGCCGAACCGGATGGCGAACGCAACGCACGTGAGCAGCTGATCGAGGCGGCCAGCCAGATCATGCGTGAAGGCGATACGGTGGACCTGTCGCTCAGCGAACTGTCGCTGCGCTCCGGCCTCAACAGTGCGTTGGTGAAATACTATTTCGGCAACAAGCAGGGCCTGATGCTCGCGCTGCTGGAGCGCGACATGCGCAATATCGTCAACAGCCTGGATGCGCTGCTCGCCAAGGATTTTGCGCCGGATGAGAAACTGCGGGTGCATATCCGCGCGGCGATCGGCACCTATTTCAGGTTTCCGTACCTCAACCGCCTGCTGATGCGGCTGGTGCGCGATGCATCGCCTGACGTGTCGCGCAAGATCGCCGATGATTACCTCAAGCCGATCTCGCTGGCCTATACCCGCTTGATCGATGAGGGCGTACAGAAGGGCCTGTTCCGACCGATCGACCCACAATTGTTCTATTTCACCGTCACGGGAGCTGCCGATCGGTTCTTCTCGGCGCGGCTGGTACTGCAACATTGCTATGGGCAAAGCGGGATGACCGAACAGATGCGCGACGATTACGCCGATCACACGCTCGACATCCTTATGCCGGGCCTGTTACGCCCCATCGACGCCGCGTGACACCGGTTCACCGCCGAATTAACGTTCAACCGATCGTTACATAAAACTTCGATACGGTAATAAACTTACAAACGGGCGCAATTTTCTCTAGGCGGTTGGAATGCACAACTCCTCCGCCAATCCTTCGCGTGATTCCTTCACGCACGCCGACACGCCTTCAAAGCGTGGCACGCTGGTCGACGCCAGCGAAGAGCAGGCATTCTATCTCGCCAGCCAGCGCCTGCAGCAGGCGCTTGATGATGCCACCGCAGGCAGGCCGCATGCCGATATTGCCGCTGCCCGCCTGAACGTGCGCGAATTGGCCGTAAAGATGCGCGATGCGGGCTATTGGCGGTCGGACAAACAGGGGTTGCGCGCGACCGTCTCGCTGCTGTGGCAGGCGGATCGCTTCGTCAGCGATCAGGCGCTGCTGCGGCCCGACACCGACGGTGCATCGAAATTCTGACGTACGCCTTTACAGATCTTCAAGCCCGCCGGGTCGCAACCGGATGCGGGCATGAAGTGGTGGGTCGGCATTGGCTTTGAGGCAAGTCCCATGCCGACCCGCTATACCACATTTCGGCAAATGTTACGGTTTAATGTCATAGCCTGTGTCGTTATGATACGGTTGCTTTATCGCGTCAGGGGGCGCAACCGCGGCGTTACTTGGCCTTGGTCCAGGTTTGCGTCTGGCAGAACATGGCCACACAGCCTTCCACATTCAGCGTACCGTTGGTCCCCAGGCTGACGATCGACCGATAGGTCTTGCCGGTGTTGGGATCATAAATCTTCCCCCGCCATTTCTTCCCGTCCGCCGAAAAGTCGGTGAGGATCGGCAGCCCGACCAGTTTGCGTTTTTTCAGCACCGGATCAGGATTTCTGACATCGGTGGTGGCTCCGCTCTTGGGGGCTTCGACCAGCCGGGTGATCTTTCCGCACATGGTCGCGCCGCAGGGTGCAATCGTCACCACGGCCCGTTTGCCTTCGGTGTACCACTGGCCCTGGATGGGCGCAGAGGCGAAGGCTGGCGCGGCGGAGGCCAAGGCACCTGTCATAAGAATTGCGACCAACGCAGACACGCGCATGTTGTTCTCCACGGTTATTACGGTTAGCCTTCAGTCCAAGTCCAAAAAAGGACAGCACGCTGAAAGCATTTTGGCTGTGGTAGCTCAGGGAAGGACAAGCATGAAGGGGAAACTTGCAGCCATATTAGCTCTTCTGGCGACAGCGAGCCCGGCGGCCGTTCTGGCGCGCGACATAGCCGTTGCGCCCGGCGCAGGCGCGCAGGAGCGGTTGCAGGAGGCGCTGATCCTGGCCCAGCCCGGCGACATAGTGGTGCTTGGCGAAGGGCGCTTCGATCTGACCGATGGCCTGTCGCTCGATGTCGCCCGCGTCACGCTGCGCGGTGCAGGACCGGACAAGTCCGTGCTGAGCTTTGCCGGGCAATTGGCGGCAGGCGAGGGCCTGCTGGTTACGTCCGACGGGGTCGTCCTGCGCGACTTTGCGGTGGAAGACAGCAAGGGCGATGCGATCAAGTCCAAGGGAGCGGACAATATCGTCTACCATAACCTGCGCGTGGAATGGACCGGCGGGCCAAAGGAAACCAACGGTGCCTATGGCATTTATCCTGTTGAATCAGAAAACGTGCTGATCGATTCCGTGCTCGTTATCGGTGCATCGGATGCGGGCATTTATGTCGGCCAGTCGCGCAACATTATCGTGCGGGATTCGGTCGCGCGGTTCAATGTCGCCGGGATCGAGATTGAAAACAGCTTCAACGCTGACGTGCATGACAATGTCGCCACCAAGAATACGGGCGGCATATTGGTGTTCGATTTGCCCAACCTGCCGCAGCAAGGCGGTCACAATGTCCGCGTGTTCGACAATATCGTGGCAGAAAACGATACGCCCAATTTCGCGCCCAAAGGCAACATCGTCGCCAGCGTACCGACCGGCACCGGCATCATGATCATGGCCAATCGCGAGATCGAGATTTTCGACAATGTGTTCGACGGCAATGGATCGTCGAACATCATGGTCATCGGCTATCGGCAGAAGTACGACGATGCCAAATATCAGCCGACGGTTCGCAACGTGCGGATCAGCGACAACGCCCATGGGAAGACGGGGTTCGCCCCCAAATTCGCCGGGGGTGAGATGCTGGCAGCGGCCTTCGGTGGCAGCGTGCCGCCGATCATCTGGGATGGCGTGGGCGGTGCTGATGCGAGCATCGTGTCCAGCGATGACGTTCCGGTGCTGACCCTGGGCATGACCCGGTCCGATCAGCCGATCGAAACCGCAACCCCAGCGCTCGCCAAGCTTCCCGGAGACGCAGCGCCCAAATTGCCCAAAATCGCGATGCCTGAGGCGATGGAGGCAGCGATCCGGTGATGCGTGCGGTGCGTTTTGCGTCGGCTTTGGTGTGTGCCGGGCTGTTGGCCGGTGGCCAGCCGGCGTCGGAAACCTCGCAGGCGACAGCGATCAACGACGCAGCCATTCTCGCGCCCGGCCTTCCACGCACCCTGTCGGAATTCGGATTTTTCCGTGGCGCAGGAACCGCCAACCCTTCGCCGCAGCTGATCGGCTATTCCCTCAAGACGCCGCTGTTTTCGGACTATACGGAAAAGCAGCGGTTCATCTACCTGCCTACCGGGGCGACGGCGGCCGTGCGCGAGGATGGCAAGGTTGCCTTTCCGGTAGGTGCTGCGATCATCAAGACGTTCGGCGTGGGGGAGGGGGCAGCGTTCCGCCCCGTCGAGACGCGCGTCCTGCTGCACCGCGCTTCAGGGTGGGAAGCCTTGCCCTATGTGTGGAACGCCGATCTGTCGGATGCCACGCTGAAGGTTTCAGGCACACGCCTGCCGTTGTCGGTCACGCGCACTTCGGGCTTGAAGGCCGATATCAGCTATGCCGTGCCGAACAAGAACCAGTGCAAGGAGTGTCACCAGTCGGGCAGCCAGATCGTCCCGATCGGCCCTGTCTGGATGAACATGCAGTTCGCCGATCCGCGGACGCAAAACAGGTTCACCGGACAGGCGGCACTGCCGCGCAGCAGGACCAAGCCTTGGCCGGTGTGGAACGATGCTGCAAGCGGTTCGCTGGACGATCGCGCGCGCGCGTACCTGCATGCCAATTGCGCTCATTGTCACAACCCGGCTGGATCGGCGAGCAACTCGGGCCTGTTTCTAAGCTATTCGGACGCTCCTGCTGACGTAGCCCTGGGCGTTTACAAACGGCCGGTTGCCGCAGGAAGGGGCAGCGGCGGGCATGATTTTGCGATTGCACCGGGCAAGCCGGACAGTTCGATCATGGTTCATCGCATGGCATCGATAGAGCCGGGCGTCGCGATGCCGGAGGTTGGCCGCAGCCTGGTGCATGAAGAGGGCGTGGCGCTGATCCGCGAATGGATATCCAGCCTGCCCGCCAAATAGGCTTTGCTTGGGGCCATCCCGGCGCTACCCGGTATCGGGCAGAACTTTCCGGGATGAGATGCGATGAGCGAGTGGACGATTGGCGTGATCGGCGGATCGGGCCTGTATGCGATTGATGGCCTGGAAGATGCGCAATCGATCCGGGTGGACAGCCCGTTCGGCGAGGCATCGGATGAACTGGTGATCGGTACGCTGCACGGCCACCGGTTCGTGTTCCTGCCCCGGCATGGCAAGGGCCACCGCATCAGCCCGACCGATGTCAACGCGCGCGCCAATATCGATGTGCTCAAGCGCGCAGGTTGCACCGATGTCCTGGCGATTTCCGCGATCGGATCGCTGCGCGAGGAACTGCCGCCGGGCATGTTCGTCATCGCCGATCAGTTCATCGATCGCACCGTCAATCGCACCAAGAGCTTCTTCGACACCGGCATGGTGGCGCATGTCTCGATGGCGGATCCGGTCTGCCCGCGCCTGTCCGCGCTGGCCGCAACAGCCGCGCGTGACGCCGGCGCGGCGGTAACCGAGGGCGCGACGTACCTTGCCATGGAAGGACCGCAGTTTTCGAGCCGGGCCGAAAGCCATATGTACCGCAATTGGGGCTGCGACGTCATCGGCATGACGGCAATGCCGGAGGCCAAGCTCGCCCGCGAGGCCGAACTGCCCTATGCACTGGTCGGCATGGTGACCGATTATGACTGCTGGCGGGAAGGCGAGGACCATGTCGAGGTGGAAGCGATCATCGCGCAGATGAACAGCAACTCGGCCAAGGCGCGGCAATTGGTCATCGAATTGGCCAAAGCTCTGCCGCCCCAGCGCACCGCCAGCCCCATCGACACCTGCCTGGATTTCGCGCTGATCACCGCGCCGGAGGCACGGGACCCGGCGCTGCTCGCGAAGCTGGATGCCGTCGCAGGGCGCGCATTGCGCCCGCGCTGATCGGTTTCAGGTCGCCGTCCCGGCGCTGCGGACGGTGCTGTTCTGCGCCAGCGCCCAGCGGGTGATCGCGGCCATGCCGGTGGTTCCGCCCCTTACGGCAAGGCGCGCCGGCAGCGATATCGACAGGCCATGCATCCGCCGCGCCCAGCCCGGCAGAAGATCGACGCCCGCCTGCATCGTCATGTGATGGAAAGGGGCGAGCCGCGGATTGGCCGCTGGCTGGTTCATCAGCAGATCGGCGATTTCGCGCGTCCGTTCATCGACTTTCAGCCGAGGGCGGGCCTGCAAAACCATTTTCTGCGCTTCCCGATAAGTGAACGGCACCGGGTCCGCGCCAAGCAAACGCCCGATCTGCGCCATTTCGGCAAAATAGCGGTCGCGATCCCGCAGCGACATATGCGGCTTGCGATAGCGGATGAAGCTTTCGAGAAAGCAAAGGCTCTCGGTCACATGCACCCAGGCCAGCGATTGCGGGTCGTTTGCGTCATACGGTGTGCCATCGGGCAGCGTGCCGTGGACGTGGTTGTGCACCCGGCGGATGCGCGCGATCTCGCTGAGGGCCTGCTGCCGGTCACCATAGGTCGTGCGCGCCAGAAAGCCTGCGGTGCGCCGCAAACGCCCGCGCATATCCTGCCGAAACACCGAATGGTCCCACACCCCGCCCAGCACCTTGGGGTCGAGCATCTGCATCAGCAGCGATGCGATGCCGCCGATCATCATGGCGGTGACATCGCCATGCACCTGCCAGCACACCGAATTGGGGCCGAACAGTCCGCTGTCCTCGCGGGATATCTCGATCACCTTTCCGTCAGGATCGGCAAAGATGTTCCGGATTTCCGTTCCGATGGAATCGCGCAGCGTTGGCATGAGAACAATATGGGGTCTGCGCAGCAGTTTGCCAATCGGCGTTCGACATTCCTGCAGCGCTGTGTGAGCCGCTGATTTTACATGGGGTTTTCCCCCAGTCCTGGGCTTTGAGTAACGCTTTGCTAATCGCTGACCGCTAAAGCAACGGCCATGTTCGGACAGAAGCAGATACCCCTTGGACATAACAATCCTCCGCCCCAAGATCGCCTGAGCAATGCGGCTGCCGACAGCCACAATGGTATCAGCGTTATCTCGGCGCGGTCGCTGCTTGCCATCTGTGCGCTGTGGCCGATCGTGGTCGGCGCAAGAACGCTGGCGATTCTGATCACGGCAGCCAAGGACGGCTTCTCGACCGCCGATCTTCCCGCAGGCCTTCTGATCGGCGGACTCATCTCCATCCTGGTCGACGGGGTCATTTTCCTGCCTTCGCGCAGCACCCGCGCCCGGCAGCTTTTCGGCGTGCGATTCCCCGTGCTGCTCGCGTCGATCATCTGCGCCTCATCTGCATGCTATGCATTTGCGCTGGTCAGCGTGGCCTATGCCAATGGCGGCCTGGGCGTCTTCGTGGGGCTGCTGGCGTTGCTCGGTGCGCTGTTGCCAACCTTGTCCGTGCTGGTGCCGCACCGGATGCTGATGTTCCTGGCCAGCCTGTCGACAGCGCTCGGCGTACTGGCCGCCAGCGGCAATACCGAATTCCTGATCGGCGCGATGGTGTTCCTGCCCGCCATGCTGCTTGTCGCATTGCTGCGCAGCATGGACGATCGCCAGGCCGAAGCGGAGCTGGACCAGCAGAAGCTTAACACCGAACGCGCCCGCTGCCTCTTGTCCGACTATGAACGATCGGGGCGCGGCTGGTTTTGGGAAACCGACCGGCATGGCCGCATCGTGTACATCAGCGATGAGGCAATCGTCACTATCGAGGCCGATCCGCAGACGATCATCGGCCAGCCATTGAGCGCGATCGTGTGTTCGCCGGGCGCTGAAAGCGGCGGCAGCGAGCGCACGTTCAACTTCCATTTCTCTGCCCGCACCGCGTTCAGCGATCTGGCGGTACGGGTCGCCAAGTCAGAAGAGGAGCGCGCCTGGTCGCTCTCGGGCGGGCCGTTCTATAACGAGTTCGGTCAGTTCGTGGGCTTCCGCGGGCACGGCACGGACCTCACCGAAGTGCGCCGGTCGCATGAAGCGGTTACCCAGCTCGCGCGCTATGACAATCTCACCGGCCTTGCCAACCGGTTGTACATCAAGGAACTGTTCGAAAAGGCGCTAATCGGTCATCGCGGCGAACCCAATCCGTGCTCGCTTTTCCTGCTCGATCTCGATCGCTTCAAGCAGGTCAACGATACTCTGGGCCATCCCATCGGCGATGCACTGCTGAAGCAGGTGTCGGAGCGGCTGAAACGCACCATCGGCGACAGCGGCGAAGTCGGCCGGTTGGGCGGCGATGAATTCCAGGTCGTGTTGCCGGGCATCATCAGCGAAGACCGGCTGGCGGAAATCGCCCGGTCGGTGATCATCAACCTGAGCCATCCGTATATGGTCGAGGGCAACCAGATCGTCATCGGCGCATCGGTCGGCATCGCGATCGCCGATGGCCGCCATCTGTCCGGCGCCGAAACCCTGATCCGCAACGCCGACCTTGCCCTGTATTCCGCCAAGGAAAACGGCCGCGGCATCTGGAAGTTCTATAGCGAGGACATGCACAAGGTCGCGCATGAACGGCGTGCACTGGAAGGCGAATTGCGCGCTGCCCTGCAGGCTGGCGGCATGAGCATCGCCTATCAGCCGGTCATCAATGTCGCGACCGAGACCATCAGCGGGTTCGAGGCGCTGGCCCGCTGGAACCACCCGACGCGCGGCGCGATCAGCCCCGGTGCCTTCGTTCCGATCGCCGAGGAATCGGGCCTGATCATGCAGCTTGGCGAATGGGTGCTGCGCACCGCCTGCGCCGATGCAGCCGCCTGGCCCAAGCAGGTGCGCATCGCGGTCAACGTGTCGCCCATTCAGTTTGCCGACCCGGCGTTTCCCTCGATCGTCCTCAACGCGCTGGCGCAAAGCGGGCTCGACCCCGAGCGGCTGGAGCTGGAAATCACCGAAAGCGTGTTCCTGGACGACAAGCTGGATGCGACGCGGATTTTCGAGCGGCTCAAGGGTATCGGCGTGCGTCTGGCGCTCGACGATTTCGGCACCGGCTATTCGGCATTGGGCTACTTGCGCAGCGCGCCGTTCGACAAGATCAAGATCGACCAGAGCTTCGTGCGCGGCGCGGCGCAGGCGGGCAGCACCAACAGCGCGATCATCCGCTCGATCGTCTCGCTGGCCGAAGCGCTCAACATGGAGACGACGGCAGAAGGCGCAGAGACGATCGACGAGCTGGAACTTATCCGGTCGCTGGGCTGCAGTCATGTTCAGGGCTATATCTACGGCAAGCCGGTGTGCCTGGCCGAAGCGAACGAGCGGCTGGTCGGGATCGACAACCATGTCGAACCCATCGGCCACAAGCTCAGCCGCGAAACCCGCTACAAGGTTCTGCGCACGATCGGCATTTATCATGACGGGTTCTGCTATCCCGCCAAGATCAAGAACATCTCGCCGGGCGGCGCGCTGATCGAAGGGCTGTGGGATGTGCCGCCGGGGACCGAATTCGACATCGCGCTCGGTACAAACATGAAGGTGCGCGCGACGGCACGCTGGTCCGTCCAGGACAGGACCGGACTGCAGTTCGATGTGCCGATCAGTCTCGAGAAATTCCGCCAGTCCAGCCCGCCGCAGATTGCCACCGGCTATCCGGAGCAAAAGCGCGCCTGACCGGTGACATGGCGGCGTTCAGTACCTATACCGTTGGAAACCCTTCCAACGGAGCTGCCCCTATGATCCGAACGCTTGTTCTTCTGTCCGCGTTGGCGCTGGCAGCCTGCACCCCTGCCACCGATACGGCCGATGCGCCGCTGCCTACAGGGGCGTGGCAGCTGGCGGCCGATCAGTCGAACGTGGCATTCGTATCCGTGAAAGCCGGGAATGTCGGTGAAGCGCACAGCTTCAAGACGCTGCAAGGTTCCGTCGCCCCCGATGGCGCGGTGAAGATCGGCATCGACCTTGCCAGCGTCGAGACCGGGGTGGACATACGCAACCAGCGGATGCGCGACATGCTGTTCGAAGTCGCAGGCTTTCCTCAGGCAACACTCAGTGCCAAGATCGATCCGGCAGCCGTCAGTACGCTGAAGCCCGGCGAACGCAAGGCGATGGCGGTGCCCGTGACGCTCGATCTGCACGGGACCACCAACACCATCGAAGCGCGGCTGATGGTCACGCGGCTGGCCGACGCATCCTTGCTGGTGGAAACGGCGGCACCCTTGATCATCGATGCCACCGCGGTCGGCCTGGGCGATGGTGTTGAAAAGCTGCGCGCGGTCGCCAACCTGCCCGCCATCAGCACGGCCGTTCCGGTGACGGCGTCGCTGGTGTTCACGCCCAAGTCCTGAGCAGCTGTGCGCCCTGGTCTTGCACCGGGCATTTATATGTCATAGCCTGTGTCAATAGCGGCGGATGCGCCGATTGACACAGGAGAGGTGGCGTGGCCATCGCAAGGCGGACGATTGCAGCCACGTTGCTGATGCTGTTGGCTGCGGCAGGCCTGACAGCCGGTGCGGTTTCACGCCCGGCCCCTGTTGTTGATCCAGCGCCTGCTCAAGCGCTGACACCTCTCGCCAAGGTGCCCCCCAACTTCATCGTGTTGCTCGCCGATGATCTGGCGCTGATGGACCTTGGCATTTACGGGGGCGAGGCCAACACGCCGCACATCGATGCGCTGGCGCGACGTGGGCGGATTTTTACGCGCTATTATTCGTCGCCTTTGTGTTCGCCATCGCGCGCGATGCTCCTGACCGGGCTGGACAACCACCGCACCGGCGTTTCGACGATCCAGGAAGTGATCCCGCCCGAGCATATCGGCAAAAAGGGCTATTCGCTGCGGTTCGAGCCGGGGGTGACCACGATTTCATCGCGGCTCAAGGCGCGCGGCTATCGCACGTACATGACCGGAAAATGGCATCTGGGGCATGGTGAGGGCGATTTGCCGGGCAGCCATGGTTTCGACCGGTCGTTCGTTCTGGATGCGTCCGGAGCGGACAACTGGGAGCAGAAATCCTATATGCCGTACTACAAGACGGCACCATGGTTTGAAGACGGCAAGCCCGCCACCTTGCCGAAGGATTTCTACTCCTCGCAGTTCCTGGTCGACCGGATGATCGATTACATCGATGCCGGGCCCAAGCAGCAGCCGTTCTTCGGATATATCGCGTTTCAGGCGGTGCACATTCCGGTGCAGGCCCCCGCAAAGTTCACCCGCAAATACGCTGATACCTATCGGCAGGGCTGGGCGGCGATGCGCCAAAGCCGCTGGCAGCGGGCGCAGGCCATGGGGTTGATCCCCACCGGCGCGCCGCTGGCCGATCCCCCTGCGGGTCTGCGCGAATGGGAGAGCCTGACCCCGGAGGAACAGGCGCTGTTCGCGCGGCATATGGCGATCAATGCAGGCATGATCGAGGCGATGGATCACCATGTCGGGCGGCTCATCGCGCACCTCAACCGCATCGGGCAATACGACAACACGGTGTTCGTGTTCACATCGGATAACGGCCCTGAACCCAGCAATCCCATGGCCTCATCGCGTGCGATGCAGCTTTGGACCCGCGCCAATGGCTACAGCGTTTCGGCCGAGAACTGGGGCGAGAAGGGGACGTACGGCTTTATCGGGCCCGAGTTCGCCAATGCTGCGGCGTCGCCGGGGGCCATGTTCAAATTCTACACCAGCGAAGGCGGGCTGCACGTTCCCATGATCATGGCAGGTCCGGGGATTCCCGCTTCTGCGCCCAGCCCGGCGATGACGGTCGTCAGTGATATCGCGCCGACTTTACTGGATCTGGCGGGCGGCAGCGCAGGGGATCAGGCGTTCGATGGCGTATCGCTTGTGCCGCTGTTGAATGGGCAGAGCGATGTGGTTCGCTCGCCCGGGGTGGCGGTGGGCTTCGAGGTTTCGGGCAATGCCGCCTTGTTCAAGGGCAGCTACAAATTGGTGCGCAATCTCAAGCCTTATGGCGATGGCAAGTGGCGGCTGTTCAATATCGCCAGCGACCCCGGCGAAACGCGCGATCTCAGCAAGGCGGACCCAGCGAAGTTTCGTGAACTGATGGACGATTATGCCGCTTACGCGCGGCGCAATGGCGTGCTTGAAATGCCTGAGGGTTATGATTCTGCACAGGCGATTGCCAAGAACACGCTGCAGAAAATGGTGGGCCATTACTGGTGGGTTCTGGTCGGGTTCGGCATCGGCCTGATCGCGCTGGCCTATGGCGCGATCCGTCTGGTCAAACGTCGAAGCCGCACCCGCACGGCTTGACCCGAAGTTTGTATTGGCATAGCTAATGACAATATAGTCAGGAGGGACAGGATGCACGGTTTCGAGATGCACGGCGACACCCCGGCTGCCCTGTTCGCACCCGCAGTGGCAGCATGATCCGCAAGATCCTTCTCGGCCTGCTCGTGCTGGTTCTGGCCGGCGGAACCTGGGCGTGGTTCAACAAGAGCACCGTCCTGCTGTTTGCGGCGTCCAATATCGGCAAGCGCGATGTCGCGCCGACGCGGGCCGTGCCGTGGCAGAAGGGGCCGGATGTACCTGCGGCAGCCGGCGCGGAGCGGCCGCCCAACATCGTCTTCATCCTGGCCGATGACCTGGGCATCAACGATATCTCCACCTTTGGCGGCGGGGTTGCCGATGGGCTGGTGCCGACCCCCAATATCGACCGGCTCGCAGGCGAGGGCGCGATCTATTCCAACGCCTATTCGGGCACAGCCAGTTGTGCGCCTTCGCGGGCGATGATCCTCACCGGGCGCTACCCGACGCGCACCGGTTTCGAATTCACGCCGACGCCCGATGGCATGGGCCGGATCGTGTCGGCATTGTCGGCGGAAATGAACTCGGGCCTGCCGCCGCTCAGCTACAATGCTGCGCTTGCCGAAGGTTCACCGCGGTTCGACCAGCAGGGTCTGCCGGGCAGCGAGCGCACCATTGCCGAGGTGCTCAAGCCTGCAGGCTATCACAGCGTCCATATCGGCAAATGGCATCTGGGCGACGGGCCGGAGTTCAGCGCCAATGCGCAGGGGTTCGACGAGAGCCTGTTGATGGCGAGCGCGCTGCATCTGCCGGAGGACGACCCCAACGCGGTCAACGCCCGGCTCGATTTCGATCCGATCGACAAGTTCCTTTGGGCACGGATGCAATACGCCACCAGCTACAACGGCGGCGACTGGTTCAAGCCGGGCGGTTATCTGGCCGACTATTGGACCGACGAGGCGATCAAGGTCATCGAGGCGAACCGCAACCGGCCGTTCTTTTTGTACCTGGCACACTGGAACGTGCACACCCCGCTGCAGGCGACCAAGGCCGATTACGAGGCGGTGGGTGACATCAAGCCGCACCGGTTGCGAGTATATGCCGCCATGGTCCGCGCGCTCGACCGCAGCGTCGGACGGATCATGGCGTCGCTGAAAGAGCAGGGGCTGGATGACAACACCATCATCGTGTTCTCCAGCGACAATGGCGGGGCTGGCTATGTTGGCCTGCCGCAGATCAACGCGCCTTATCGGGGGTGGAAGCTGACCCTGTTCGAAGGCGGCATTCGCGTGCCGATGTTCGTGCGCTGGCCTGCGCGGATCAGGCCGGGCACGGTTGTCGATACGCCGGTCGCGCATATCGACCTGATGCCGACGTTTGCCAGGGCAGGTGGGGCAACGTTACCGGAGGGCCTTCCCATCGATGGCGTCGATCTGCTGGGCGATGATCCGGCGGCACCCGTGGGCAAGCGCCCCGATGATGCGATCTACTGGCAGAGCGCCTATTACCGGGTGGTGCGGCAGGGCGACTGGAAGCTTCAGGTGACTGAGCGTCCGCGCAAGACATGGCTGTTCAACCTCAGGCAAGATCCCACTGAAAAGCTTGATCTGGCCGCCAGCAATCCCGCCAAGGTGGCACAGTTGAAGGCGCTGCTCGACAAGCATCAGCGCGGAGCGCGCAAGCCGCTGTATCCGCACACGATCGAGGCCCCGGTTGCGGTCGACAAACCGCTGGGCGTGCCCTTCAAAAAGGGCGACCCGTATATCTACTGGCCCAACTGATCGCGCACGATGCGAAAGCCGATATGGTTGGAGGAGAAATCGCGTTCCTGCGGTTGGCGTGCGGCAGGGCGATAACGCGCACAGAAGTTGGCCGCGCACAGCCAGCTTCCGCCCTTGATGATCATCCGCGTGTCATCCACCGGGCTTTCGGTCCACTCCCACACATTGCCGATCAGGTCGTGCACGCCGCTGCGGTCCGGCGGGAAACATCCGGCAGGCGCGGTGCCGGAATAGCCGTCGCTCGCTGTGTCGCGCACCGGGAACACGCCCTGCCAGTGGTTGGCGCGCGGCGTGCCTGAATCATCCACTGCGCCGGAAAAGCGGTTGGCCGGGTCGGGCAGGCCAACGCTCGCGGCATATTCCCATTCCTCTTCCGTAGGCAGCCTGCCGCCCGCCCATTTCGCATAGGCCCGCGCGTCGGCGAGGGTGACGTGCACCACCGGATGGCGGCCCTTGCCCTTGATCGAAGAGCCCTTGCCCTCGGGCGCGCGCCAGGTCGCGCCCTTGCGCAGGACCCAGCGGCCGTTCTGTCCGGCGGAATCGCGAACGAACAGCGCCGATCCCGCGGCGGGATCGTCGCTCGTCGATGCTGCCTCCGCCTCTGTGATATAGCCTGTCGCAGCCACGAATGCCGCAAACTGGGCGTTGGTCACCTCATGGCGCTGGATAGCAAACCCCTCGACGCGCAACCGCATCGACGGGCTTTCTTCGGGGTACAGCGGATCGGCGCCTTTGATGAACGAACCGCTGGGCAGCGTCACAAACGTGCCCGCCTCAAATGCGCCGCCAGCACACGCCGGCCTGGCCGCAGCCTGCACCTTTTCTGCACTGCCAGGCTGCTCGCTGCATGAAGGCAGCGCCAGCGATGCCGCACACAGCAAGGCGAGCGGCATGCGCATGCGGATCAGTCGACCAGCTTGGCGATGGTCAGCTTGACGACGTCGGTGGCCTGTTCGATGCCAAGGCCCTGGTCCTGCCGCAGCCTGCGCCAGGTCTGGAAGCCTGCACACATTTCGATTGCGGACATGCGGATAGCATCCTTGCGGACGGATTCGGGCAGGACATTGTCCAGACCGGCGCGCTCCAGATGCAGGAAGCGATGGTAGTTGAGCATCAGGTAATCGGAGCTGAAACGCCGGATGCTGGCAGCGATTTTCAGCGGCATGATCCGCTCGTAAATCATCGCGCGGCGCTCGAGCAACTGGTTCAGCTGCGAGCGCCAGTCCTCACCGGTAAACGGCTGCTGCACGATCGGTATGATCTGCGCTTCCATCCGCTCGGTCATTTCGGTGTAGAGACTGTCCATCTCTTCGAAATGGCGGAAAACGGTGCGCGCGCTCACCCCTGCGCGCTCGGCGATTTCCGCCGCGCTGGGTTCCATCTTGCCGCCCATGATGATGTCGAGCATCGCATCGACGATGGCAAGGCGGCTGCGTTCGCTGCGCTGTTTGCGGCCGTCAGGGTGCCGCGTTGCGAGGGTTGTCGGGGAGGTCACAGTCATCGCAACCGCTTATCCGCAGGATTGTTCCGTGTCACCCCTTGGCGCCGACCTGTGCAAGGATAGGCTGCAGCCACGGCATCTGCATCGCCACGTTGGACAGCACGGTTTCGATGTTCAGCTGGCCGTCGAGCCCTGCGCTGCGGTGCACGGAAATCTCGCGCCATTCCTGCGACATCGACATCCGCACCATATCGCCGCGCTTGGGGTAAACGCCGATCGCAACCTCGTCCCACAATTCGCCCACTTGCCCTAGCGACAGGAAGGTCACATCGGCAGCGAAGATTGCCATGCCGCCGAATGTGGGGAGCAGTTGCGCCACGGCGCGGCCGTAAATCATGTACGCCTCGCGCCCGGTCAGGTCGTTCGCGCGGCCGTCCTCGTACACCGCTTTGTCCTTGAACTTGAGCAGGTTGATCATGAAGATCGGTCCATCGGGACCCGGCTGCATCAGCCCCGCCATCGTCGCCGGATCGCCGGGCATGACCTCATTCAGAACGGTAAATTGCTGTGGCATGGGCATGTCCTGTCAGGCTGGTGCATGACCAGAGCTAACTATTGGCATGGCCTATGTCAATACAATGGATGGTCAATCCTGATGATCGAGGATGACCTGCAGGAAAGCCTCGCCATAGGCTTCCAACTTGCGGGTGCCGACGCCGGAAATACGCGAAAGCGCGTCCAATGTGCGGGGGCTGCGATCCGTCATTTCGCGCAATGTGCTATCGTGGAAGATCACATAGGGCGGAACGCCGGCTTCCTGCGCCAGCTCGCGGCGACAGGCGCGTAGTGCCTCGAACAGCGGATTGCTGACGGGATTGGGCGCATCGCCCGATCCGCGCTTGCTGCGCCGTGCACGCTTGGGCGGCAGCACCAGGGACAGCTGCACCTCGTCCCGTAGTATAGCGCGCGCCTCGGGTCCCAGCATCAGGCCGCCATGCTCGTTGGTGTCCAGCGCATCGCGCAGCAGGAGGGCGCGGGCAACCGGCTTGAGCAATTGCACCTCATCGTCCTGCACGATGCCGAACACGGACAGCTTGTCATGCCCGCGCTGCATCACCTTTTCGGTGGACTGGCCGCGCAGCACCGATTCGAGGTGACCGATGCCGAAGCTTTGCCCCGTGCGGTAGACGGCAGAGAGCAGTTTGCGCGCGGTCTGCGTCGCATCCACGCTGGCGGGCGGGTTCAGGCAGTTGTCGCAATTGCCGCAGCTGGGCGGCGGGCTCTCGCCGAAATGGCGCAGCAGGATCGCTCGGCGGCAGCTGCCGGTTTCGACCAGCGCGCCCAGCGCCGATATGCGCGCGCGTTCGCCGGGCTGACGTTCCTGCTCCAATTCGCCGATGCGCATGCGCGCGCGGGCAAAATCGTCAGCGCCCCAGAACAGGTGCGCTTCGGCCGGCTCGCCGTCGCGGCCCGCGCGGCCTGATTCCTGGTAATAACCCTCGATCGATTTGGGCAGGCCAGCATGTACCACGAAGCGGACATCGGGCTTGTCGATCCCCATGCCGAACGCCACCGTGGCACACATCACCATGTCTTCACTGGCGATGAATGCGTCCTGGTTGGCGCGGCGCATCTCCGGCGGCATCCCGGCGTGATAGGCGCGCACCTGTCGCTTGCCATCGCGGCTCAGTTGCTCGGCAAGCTTTTCGGTGCCGGCGCGGGTTTGCGCATAGACAATGCCGGGGCCGGGATTGGCGCTCACCAGATCGCCAATCTGCCGGGTGAGGCCGTCGCGCGGATGCACCGCGTAGCGGATGTTGGGCCGATCGAAGCCCGCGATGATCATGCCTTCGCGGTCGATACCCAGCTGCTTGAGAATGTCTTCCCGGGTATGCCCATCTGCAGTTGCGGTCAGGGCTAGGCGCGGACGATCGGGAAAGCTGTCGAGCAGCGGGCGCAGCAGCCGGTAATCGGGGCGGAAATCATGCCCCCATTCGGATACGCAATGCGCCTCATCGATGGCGAACATCGAGATCGGCGCCCGCCCCAGCAGGTTGCGGAACCCTTCCGAGCTGGCGCGCTCTGGCGCAACGTACAGCAGGTCAAGCTCGCCAGCGCGAAACCGCTCCTGCGTTTCCTGCCAATCGGCATCGACAGAGGTCAGGCTCGCCGCACGGATACCCAAGGCCGTCGCCGCGCGCAGCTGATCGTGCATCAGCGCGATCAGAGGCGAGATGACGACGCAGCACCCGTCAAGCGCCACGGCAGGAAGCTGATAGCACAAGGACTTGCCCGCGCCCGTGGGCATGATCGCAAGCGTGTTGCGACCGGCCAGCACGCGGCCCACCACCTGGTCCTGCACGCCGCGAAAGGCGGAGAAGCCGAACGTTTCCTGTAATACGGCAAGGGGGTCGCGAGTCATCGCCCCGCTCTTATGGAGGTGGGGCATGACAGGGAAGGGAAAAACGCGTGAACGTGCGGTGTGTCAGGCCGCGTTGTCGATGCCCAGCTCGGTCAACTTGCGGTATAGGGTCGATCGGCCGATCCCCAGCCGCCGGGCGACTTCGGTCATCCGTCCGCGATAATGGCCGATCGCCAGCCGGATCACATCGGCCTCGATCTCTTCCAGCGGGCGCAGGTTTCCGTCCTCGGCATACAAGGTGATACCGATGCCATCATGGCTGACCGATGCGCGGCGCGGTTCGTCTTCGCCCAGCATGTTTGTCAGCTGCGGGAACTCCGCCGTGGTCAGCGCATCGCCGTCGCAGAATATGGCTGCGCGGAACAATGCGTTCTGCAACTGGCGCACGTTACCTGGCCAGTCGAAGCTGGACAGCAAAGACAATGCCTCATCGGTAATGCCCAGGCCGCGCATGCCTGGTTGTTCGGCAATGCGGTTCAGGAAATGGCGGACGAGTGCGGGAATGTCGCTGGACCGATCGCGCAGCGCCGGGATGGTGATCTGCACAGGCGCGATGGCAAAGTACAGGTCCTCGCGGAAGCTGCCCGCCTCGACCATGGGCTTGAGCGGTGTGTTGCTGGCACAGATGAATCGCACATCGCAGCGCAGGCTGTGGCGTGCGCCCAGCGGGCGGATATCCCCGCTGCGGATGGCGTCGGCAAGCTTGGCCTGCGATTCCAGCGGGATCTGGTCGATCTCGTCGATGAACAATGTGCCGCCTTCTACGCGCTGGATCACGCCGACATGGCGATCGAACGCGCCCGGGAAAGCGCCGCGCTCATGCCCGAACAGTTGCGATTCGATTTGCCCGGCGGACGCATTGGCGCAGGTGACCAGTCGCAGCGGCAGCTTGGCGCGCGGGCTGGTGGCGTGGATCGCGCGGGCGATCATTTCCTTGCCCGTTCCGCTTTCGCCTTCGATCAGCACCGGCGAATGGGTGCGCGCCGATTTTGCGGCGATGGCAAGCGCAGCGCGGAACCGGGGCGACGATCCGATCATCTCGTCAAAGTCGAGCGGCGCTGCGATCTTTTCGGTCAGCGGGCGCAGTTCGTCGGCGTCGTCCTTGCACACGGCGGCATTCAGCGCCGCGATCAGCCGGTCGGCCGCGATCGGCTTTATCAGATAATCGGTCGCGCCCGCGCGCATGGCTTCTACAGCCAGCAAAGGCGAGGTGCTGGCGGTCAGCATCAGGATCGGCAGGGCGGGACGGCGCGATTTCAGCTCTGCGATCAGTTCGGCCGCTTCGTCCCCCGGAACCCACTGGTCCAGAATGATCGCATCAAGCAGCATGCCTTCTTGCGTCCCCAGCATGGCGATGGCGGTTTCGGAATCATGCGCAAAGACCGTGCGCCAGCCCGCCTTGGCCGCGAGCGCCGCGACCAGGCGGCATTGCGCCGGTTCGTTGTCGATCAACATCACCCGGCGGGGCGGCTGATCGGGTTCTGCTTTATCCTTTGCCATCCCGCAGACGTCTAGCGGGATGTGGTAAAAACCCGATTAAAGCTATCCTTGTTGCGAGCATAATGAATTGATGCTTGCGGGATTGAGCGGCACAGGCCATTCGGTTAAGGCGAACCGGGTTCAATCCCGGCACCAATTTATGACAGGGGAAGGCTCTGACCATGGCCAATGACGCTTCCGGCAACAACATCGAGTCTGCACGGCAGACATATGAAGGCTTTATGGGCTGGATGAAAACCGGCACCATCATCGCAGCTCTGGTGACGGTGTTCGTCGTCGTTCTCATCGCCAGCTGAGCGGCGACACCCATGAAAATCGCAGTCCTTAAGGAGCAGGCGGCGGGCGAGAGGCGCGTTGCGGCGAGTGCGGAAACCGTGAAGAAGTTCATCGGCCTGGGTGCCACCATGGCGGTGGAAACAGGGGCAGGTGAACATGCGTCCGTGTCTGACGCCGATTTCGCTGCAGCGGGCGCGACTGTCGGCTCGCGGGCTGATGTGCTCGCGGATGCCGATATCGTGTTCGGCGTGCAGGGGCCTGATCCGGCCAGCCTGACCGGCGCGAAGCTCGGCGCGATCATCGTCGCATCGCTCAACCCCTTCGGTGAGCGTGCACGGATCGATGCTTATGCCTCTGCCGGATATCAGGCGCTGGCGATGGAGTTCATGCCGCGTATCACCCGCGCGCAGTCGATGGACATCCTGTCGTCGCAATCCAACCTTTCCGGATACAAGGCGGTGCTCGACGGCGCTGCCGAATATGGCAAGGCGTTTCCGATGATGATGACGGCAGCGGGCACCGTGTCTGCTGCCCGGGTGTTCATCATGGGCGTGGGCGTTGCCGGGCTGCAGGCCATTGCCACCGCACGCCGTCTGGGCGCGCAGGTGTCTGCTACCGATGTGCGCTCTGCGACCAAGGAACAGATCCAGTCGCTGGGCGCCAAGGCGATTTTCGTTGAGAATGTCGCGGGCATCGAAGGCGAAGGTGCGGGCGGCTATGCGACGGAAATGTCCGATGAATACAAGGCGGCGCAGGCCGAATTGGTGTCATCGCACATCGCCAAGCAGGACATCGTCATCACCACCGCACTGATCCCGGGCCGCGCCGCGCCGCGACTTGTCTCGGACGCGCAGATCGCAAGCATGAAGCCCGGCAGTGTGATCGTTGATCTGGCCGTTGAGCAGGGCGGTAACGTCGAAGGTGCTGTCGCAGGCGAGGTCGTGATCAAGCACGGCGTCAAGATCGTCGGCCACCGCAACGTGCCTTCGCGCCTCGCAACCGATGCCTCGGCGCTGTTTTCGCGCAACCTGTTCAACTTCCTGTCCGCGTTCTGGGACAAGGAAGCCAAGGCCCCGGTTTTCCCCGACGACGACGAAATCGTCCAGGGCGTCCGCGTGACCATGGGCGGCAAGGTTGTCAGCGAAAGACTGCTCGCCGGTTGATCGACTGACCGTGTTTCAATGGCTGGCCCTGCTGGCTGAAAACCCCCGCATGATCGTGTCACGATAGCCTGGGGTTACTGGAGAATGTGAAGATGGACTTCATCTCAATCCTCTCGATTTTCGTGATGGCCTGCTTTGTCGGCTATTACGTGGTCTGGTCGGTGACGCCTGCGCTGCACACGCCATTGATGGCGGTGACCAACGCGATTTCGTCGGTGATCATCGTTGGCGCGTTGGTGGCCAGTGCCGAGGCGGTGTCTCCGGTGGCCAAGTATCTGGGCCTGCTCGCGGTGGTGTTCGCGTCGGTGAATATCTTCGGCGGCTTTGCAGTGACCGAGCGCATGCTGGCAATGTACAAGAAGAAGGAGCGCAAGTGATGGCTCCGGGGGCAGCAATGAACATCGATTTTCGTAACCTAACGTGCCGTCCTCTGACGTGCGCTGCGGCCCTTGTCAGCGCGGCAACGTCCGTGCCCGCGTTCGCATCTGGCGGAGACGCGGCACCGGTGAACCCCTGGGTCTCGCTCGCCTACCTCGTCGCCGGCGTGTTCTTCATTCTCGCGCTTCGCGGCCTCTCCAGCCCCGAGACCAGCCGCAGCGGCAACCGCTTCGGCATGATCGGCATGGGCATCGCGGTCATCACCACGCTGATCACGCACGAAATCGCCAACATTGCCGAGATCATCGGTGCGATCGCCATCGGCGGCGTCGCCGGGTTCGTGATTGCGCGCAAGATCAAGATGACCGACATGCCGCAGCTTGTGGCCGCCTTCCACTCGCTGGTCGGCCTGGCTGCAGTGCTCGTTGCGCTGGCAGCCTGGCTGAACCCCGAAGCGTTCGGCATTCTCGACAGCGCGGGCCAGATTCTGGCGGTCAGCCGGGTCGAAATGGGGCTGGGCGTGGCGATCGGTGCGATCACCTTCTCCGGATCGGTCATCGCGTTCCTGAAACTGAATGGCAACATGTCGGGCTCGCCGATCATGCTGCCCGGCCGCCACGTCATCAACCTGGGCGTGCTCGCTGCCATCCTCGGTATGATCGCGGTTTACACCGTGTCGCCTGAGGGCGGCGCAGGTGAGGGCTGGCTGTTCCTGGCCATCACCCTGCTTGCCTTTATCATCGGCTTCCTACTGATCATTCCCATCGGCGGCGCGGACATGCCCGTGGTGGTGTCGATGCTCAACAGCTATTCGGGCTGGGCGGCAGCCGCAATGGGCTTCACCCTGTCCAACACCGCGATGATCATCACCGGAGCATTGGTCGGCTCGTCGGGTGCGATCCTCTCCTACATCATGTGCAAGGCGATGAACCGCAGCTTCATTTCGGTGATCGCGGGCGGCTTTGGTGCGGATGCCGGCGGCGGCGGCGGCGATGGCGCGGCCAAGATCGACCGGCCCTGGAAGCGCGGTAGCGCCGAAGATGCGGCGTACATGATGAAGCAGGCTGAAAGCGTAATCATCGTGCCGGGATACGGCATGGCGGTGGCGCAGGCGCAGCACGCGCTGCGCGAAATGGGCGACATGCTCAAGAAGGAAGGCGTGAGCGTCAAGTACGCGATCCATCCGGTCGCAGGCCGCATGCCCGGGCACATGAACGTGCTGCTCGCCGAAGCCAATGTGCCGTATGACGAGGTGTTCGAGCTGGAGGATATCAACAGCGAGTTTGCGCAGACCGACGTTGCCTTCATCATCGGCGCGAACGACGTGGTCAATCCGGCGGCCAAGACCGACAAGTCCTCACCGATCTACGGCATGCCGGTGTTCGATGTCGACAAGGCCAAGACCGTGTTCTTCATCAAGCGCTCGATGGGCGGTGTGGGCTATGCAGGCGTCGACAACGACGTGTTCTACATGGACCAGACGATGATGCTGCTGGCGGACGCCAAGAAGATGGTCGAGGATATCGTCAAGAACCTCGGGCATTAAGGTCGGTTGGCGATGCGCAAGATCGGCCTGATCGGCGGGATGAGCTGGGTTTCCACGCAAACCTACTACCGCCTGATCAACAAGGAAGTGCAGAAGCGCGCAGGATCCTTGTGCAGCGGACCGATCGCGATCGAAAGCCTCAATTTCTGCGATCTGGCCCGTATCGAATCGAACGAAGGCTGGGACCATGCAGCCGACAAGCTGATCGGCGCGGCGCGTTCGTTGGAACAGTCAGGCGCTACGGCCATCCTGATCTGCGCCAACTCCATGCACAAGGTCTATGACCGGGTGCAGGGCGCGGTCAGCGTTCCGGTCATCCACATCGCCGATTGTGTGGGTGAAAAGATGCAGGCCGATGGCATCAAGCGCGCCGCCATCATCGGTACGCGCAACGTGATGCTGGAAAGCTTCTACCGCCAGCGGCTCATCCGGCACGGCATCGGCCTGCTTGCGCCGAAAATGGAGCGGGTCGAGGAGATCGATCGCATCATCTACGACGAGCTGATGGAAGGCCGCGTGGTGCGCGGATCGGAGCGGACCATGAAGACCTTCCTGACGAACCTCGCCAAGGAGGACATTGAGGCCGTGGTGCTCGGCTGCACCGAGCTGGAAATGATCATCGACACCAAGGCCAATGTCCTGCCGATCTATGACGGCACCGAGATCCACGCCCATGCTGCCGTGAACTGGATCATGGGCGAGGGTTGAGTTCGATACGGGTTGCCCTCTAAAGCCAATCCGTTTTCCGGCGAACGCCGGAATCCAGAGCGATGCTGCACAATCTGACTTCTGGGCTCCGGCTTTCGCTGGAGAACGAATTAGCGCTTTTGGAGCTTTTAGATCATCATGTCCCCCCGCGCACCATATGCCTGCGACCCCGCCGCATCGCGCGGGCGGCAATATGCCGAAGGTGGCGAGCCCAACCGCGGACCGCGCAGCGCGTTCCAGCGCGACCGGGACCGCATCATCCATTCGATCAGCTTTCGGCGGCTGCGCCACAAGACGCAGGTGTTCGTCGCACCCGATGGCGATCATTACCGCGTCCGGCTGACGCACAGCCTTGAAGTCGCCCAGATCGGGCGGACGATTGCGCGGGCATTGGGGCTGGACGAGGATCTGACCGAAGCCCTGTGCCTGGCGCATGACATCGGCCATCCGCCCTTTGGCCATGCCGGGGAAGACGCGCTGCAGGCCGCGATGGCCGGGCAGGGCGGGTTCGATCACAATGCGCAGACGCTGCGCGCAGTGCACGTGCTCGATTGTCCCTATCCGCGCTGGCCGGGCCTGAACCTCAGCTGGGAGGTGTTGGAGGGGTTGGCCAAGCACAATGGCCCGGTCGCCAACGCTCCGTGGGCGCTGAGCGCAATCGACGCGGGCTTCGATCTCGATCTCACCCGTTACGCCTCGCTGGAGGCGCAGGTGGCGGCGGTCGCGGACGACATCGCGTACGACAATCACGACATCGACGACGGTTTGCGCGCGGGTTTCCTGGCGTTCGACGATCTGCTCGCCCTGCCGTTTGCCGCGCGGCAGTGGGATGCGATCCGAGCGCGCTTTGCCGATGTTCCGGCTGATCGGTTGCAGGGCGAATTCGTTCGCGACCAGATCGGCCTGATGGTCAATGACGTCATTGCGTCAACGCGTCAGCGAATCGCAGCTTTGGGCATCGCCAACGTCGAGGATGTGCGCGGTGCCGGGCTGACCGTGGCAGGGTTTTCCGATGGCATGGCGCAGCAGGAGCGCGAGCTGAAAGCGTTCATGTACGCCCGCGTCTACCACCACCCGCGCCAGCTTGAAGCGGCAGCGCTCGCGCGCCAGGTCGTCGCCGCATTGTTCGCCGCCTATCACAGCGACCACAGCCTGTTGCCGGAGGATTGGCGCGCCCGGCTGCCCGAGGCTGAACCTGCGCAAAGCCGCCATATCGCGGACTTTCTGGCAGGTATGACCGACAGGTTCGCGCTCACCCGTCACAGGGAAATATTCGGACACGCGCCCGAGGGACTCAGCCACGTCTGATCCCGCTTCACCCGCTTCGTATTGCACCGCAGCGAAATTCGATTGACAGCCCACAAGTCCTGTATCATTCCCGGTGACGTCGATGGGGCGCAAGCTCTTGAAAACGACACGGGAGAGCGCGGGGGCAGCCTCGCCACCGAAGGAGCAACCGCCCCGGAATCTCTCAGGTCATCGGGACCGTGTCGTTAGTCGGCGCTCTGGAAAGCGGGCGGCCTTGCAAGGCTGCTCCACCGAAGGGGTAAATGGGTGGCTGTAACCGCTGCTCATGAAAGCTCTCAGGTTCAAGTGACAGAGGGGGTTGGATGTCGGGCAGGGCCAATGAGGCCACGCTGTGCCATTCAGCCTCGTGCCACCGGAGTGCCTGATGACGACCGACTATATCGCTGAAATGTTGGAACGTATTCCCGACAAGCTGCTGCCGCTTGACGCATGGCACCGCAATCGTGGTGGCCGCATGGTGTCGTTCGCAGGCTACCAGATGCCGGTACAGTACGAAGGCGTGATGGCCGAGCATTTGTGGACCCGCGAGAATGCGGGCCTGTTCGATGTCAGCCATATGGGACAGGTGCTGCTCACCGGCGAGGATCCCGATGGTGCGCTGGAAACCGTGGTTCCAGGCGAAATCAAGGCTTTGCCTGTCAACCGCATGCGCTATTCGCTGCTGCTGAACGACGAGGGCGGCATCCTTGACGACTTGATGGTGACGCGGCGGACAAGCGATCTGTATCTGGTGGTCAACGGGGCCTGCAAATACGACGACCTTGCCCATATGCGCGAGACCTTCCCCGACGAAGTGGTGATCACGCTGCTCGATGAGCGCGCGCTGTTCGCGTTGCAGGGGCCGAAGGCGGGCGAGGCATTGGCGAGCCTGATTCCCGAAGTTGCCTCGCTGTATTTCATGCAGGCAGGCGCATTTGAATTCGAAGGCATGTCGCTGTGGGTCAGCCGCTCCGGCTACACGGGCGAGGACGGCTTTGAGATCAGCATCGATTGCGACCATGCAGCGGCATTCGCCGACCGGCTCTGCGCAATCGACAGCGTCAAGCCGATCGGCCTGGGCGCACGCGATTCGCTGCGTCTGGAAGCAGGCCTGCCACTTTACGGCCACGATCTGGATGAAGACACCAGCCCCGTCGAGGGGGACCTTGGCTTTGCGATCAGCAAGCGCCGCCGCACCGAAGGTGGTTTCGCCGGTGCCGATCGCATCTTGCGCGAGCTTGGTGAAGGCGCACCGCGCATGCGCGTAGGCCTTGCGGTCGAAGGCCGCCAGCCGGTCCGCGAAGGCGCAGAGCTGTTCGCCGGGGACCGGATGGTCGGCAAGGTTACCTCGGGCGGTTTCGCGCCCAGCATCGGTGCGCCGATCGCGATGGGCTTCGTAACCTCAGCGCTGGCCGAAACAGGCACCGCGCTGGAAGCCGAGGTGCGCGGCAAGCGCATTCCCGTCACGGTCGCAGCGATGCCGTTTGTGCCGCATCGCTATCACCGTCCTGCAAAAGCCTGATTTTCAATCATTTCATCACGGAGCCACACCATGAGCCGTTATTTTACCGAAGAACATGAATGGGTCGAAATCGAGGGCAACATCGCCACGGTCGGCATCACGGAATATGCGCAAGAGCAGCTTGGCGACGTGGTGTTCGTTGATGTGCCTGGCGAAGGCAAGATGTTCGACAAGGGCGATGAAGCTGCTGTCGTCGAATCGGTGAAGGCCGCCAGCGACGTCTACAGCCCGGTTTCCGGCAAGATCGTGGAAGGCAACGACGTGCTCGCCGACGAGCCTGCGCTGGTCAACACCGATCCTGAAGGCGATGGCTGGTTCTTCAAGCTTGAACTGAGCGATGTCAGCGAACTCGACGGCATGATGGATGAGGCGGCGTACAAAAAATACGTCGCAGGCCTCTGATACACAACGAAATTCCGGAATTAAACACGGCTATCCCGCCTAAGGACACCCAGCGCCCATGCGTTATCTCCCCCTGAACTCGCACGACCGGCAGGCGATGCTTGCCACCATCGGTGCGGCCACGATTGACGACCTTTTTGTGGACATCCCCGAGGAAGCGCGGCTGTCCGGTCCGATCCACGATCTGCCGATGCACGCGCCGGAGATGATGGTGGAACGGCACATGAAAGGCCTTGCCAACCAGAACCTGGTGGCCGGCGACGTGCCGTTCTTCATGGGGGCAGGGGCCTATCGCCATCACGTGCCTGCATCGGTCGATCACCTGATCCAGCGCGGCGAGTTCCTGACGGCCTACACGCCGTACCAGCCGGAAATCGCGCAGGGCACGCTGCAGATGCTGTTCGAATTCCAGACGCAGGTCGCACGGCTGCTGGGATGTGACGTCGCTAACGCTTCCATGTATGACGGTTCGACCGCATGCTGGGAAGCGATCGGCATGGCACGGCGCATCACCAAACGCGCCACCGCGCTGATCTCGTCGGGCCTGCATCCGCATTATGTCGGTGTCGCCAAGACGATGGCGCGTTTCACTGGCGATGCGCTGGTGCACAGCGCGCCGTCGCTGACGGCCGAGACCGACATCGACGCCCTGATCGCGCAGATCGACAAGAACACCAGCTGCGTTGTGGTGCAGTACCCTGACATTCTGGGCCGGGTATCCGATCTGTCGGCGCTCGCGAGCGCAGCACAGGCCGCAGGCGCGCTGCTGATTGCGGTGGTGACCGAGCCCGTCGCGCTGGGCGCCTTGCGTAGCCCTGGCGAAATGGGGGCAGACATCGTGGTTGGCGAAGGCCAGTCGCTGGGCGTCGGCCTGCAGTTCGGCGGACCTTATGTCGGCCTGTTCGGCTGCAAGCAGAAATATGTGCGCCAGATGCCGGGACGGCTGTGCGGCGAGACCGTCGATGCCGATGGCAAGCGCGGCTATGTGCTGACGCTGTCGACGCGCGAACAGCATATCCGCCGCGAAAAGGCGACGAGCAACATCTGTACCAACAGCGGGCTGTGCGCACTGGCGTTCAGCATCCACATGACGTTGCTGGGCGAAAAGGGCCTGCGCCACCTGGCTGAGATCAACCACGCCATGGCCGTCACCGCTGCCGACCGGTTGGCCAAGGTGCCGGGCGTTTCTCTACTGAACACCAGCTTCTTCAACGAGTTCACGCTGGTTCTTCCCACCGATGCTCGGGCGATCATTCGCGAACTGGCCGACCGCCACATTCTGGGGGGTGTATCGCTTGGTCGTCTGTACCCGGACGAAGCAGATCTGGCCCACGGGCTGGTCGTGGCGGTGACCGAAACCACGACGCATGAAGACATAGAAGCATTTGCGACCGCATTGCAGGAGGTGCTGGCATGAGCATGAACAACCAGGGCCGCCCGACGCGGCAGGCCGTAGACGACGCCGATGCCGCCGTGCAGCCCACCAGCACCGGCAACCGGGCATTGATGCTGGAAGAGGCGCTGATCTTCGAGATCGGCGATTCGAACCGCAGCGGTGTCGATCTTGCCGAAGTACCCAGGGTCGCATCGCGGCTCGGTGGCCTCGATCGCAAGGCGACCATCGGCCTGCCGGGATTGTCCGAGCAGGAAACGGTGCGGCATTATACCCGCCTCAGCCGTCAGAACTACGCGATCGATCTGGGCCTGTTCCCGTTGGGATCGTGCACCATGAAGCACAACCCGCGTCTCAACGAGAAGATGGCGCGGTTGCCCGGCTTTGCCGACATCCACCCCCTGCAGCCGATCCACACGGTGCAGGGCGCTCTGGCGGTGATTGACGAACTGGGTGAGTGGCTGATCAAGCTCACCGGCATGGCGGGTGTGGCGATGTCGCCCAAGGCTGGTGCGCATGGCGAACTTTGCGGCATTCTGGCCATCCGTTCGGCACTCGAGGCCCGCGGCGACAAGCGCTCGGTTATCCTGGTGCCCGAAAGCGCGCACGGCACCAACCCGGCAACGGCGGCATTCGTCGGCTATCAGGTCGAGGATATTCCCGCCAATCCCGATGGCCGCATCGATCTGGAAGCGCTGAAGGCGCGTCTGGGACCGGACGTGGCAGGCGTGATGATCACCAATCCCAACACCTGCGGCCTGTTCGAGCGCGACCTGAAGGTGATTTCGGACGCAGTGCACGCCGTGGGCGGGTTCGTCTATTGTGACGGCGCCAACTTCAACGCGGTGGTCGGCAAGGTTCGTCCGGGCGATTTGGGCGTCGATGCGATGCACATCAACCTGCACAAGACCTTCTCCACCCCGCATGGCGGCGGCGGACCCGGCTCCGGCCCGGTTGTGTTCTCCGAAGCGCTGGCTCCGTTTGCGCCCTTGCCCTTCGTCGAGCGCAGGGACGATGGCCATCTGGCGTTGATCGAGGAAGAAAGCGCCGAGGAGCACCACGCATCGAGCTTCGGCCGCATGGTCGCGTTCCACGGCCAAATGGGCATGTTTACGCGTGCGCTGTCGTACATCCTCAGCCACGGTGCCGATGGTCTGCAGCAGGTTGCCGAAGACGCGGTGCTCAACGCCAACTACGTGCTCCGCTCGCTGGAAGACGTACTGGACGCGCCATTCGCGGATGCAGGGCCGTGCATGCACGAAGCGCTGTTCTCGGACAACGGCCTGGCAGATGGCTTCTCCACCATCGATATTGCCAAGGGGCTGATCGACGAGGGCTTCCACCCGATGACGGTGTACTTCCCGCTGGTGGTGCATGGCGCGATGCTGGTCGAACCGACCGAGACCGAAAGCAAGGCTGCGCTCGATCAGTTCATCGGTGCGCTGCGTTCCGTGGCGTTGCGCGCGAAGGCCGGTGACGTGTCGCTGCACAGCGCACCGCACTTCGCACCGCGCCGCCGTCTCGATGAGACGCTGGCAGCACGCAAGCCCGTATTGGTGTGGTCGGAACCGACGATCCCGGTTGCCGAAGCCGCCGAATAATCAATCATAGGCGGTGGGATAGAAGAACGCATCGGCAGGGCTGGGCAGGCCACCGGGAAAGGGCACCCGGTTGCCGTCCACCCGCCGAGTATCGGTAATCGCGATGACCGGGCGGCCTGTGCCGATGAACACGTGCAGGTCCCACAACGCATTGTGGCGCAGCCCCAGCACCGCCTTGGGCAGCTCCGGTATCACGCCGGGCAGGGGCGATTGTGGGGGCTGGCCGGTGCGGAACGAACCGTCCGGCATATGAAATCCGGCGGCGTGGATCATCCACTCATGGTGCGGGATGCAGGCGACGGCAGGCCGCGGCTGTTGCGGTCGGTCGGTCAGTGGCCGTCCATCGGGTGGCAAAGGCAAGGCGGACCGTCCGGATATCGCCTGGGCATAGGCAAACCCGATCAGGCGATAGGGTTCATCCGGAAGCAGCGGGTCGGAAATGGTCGCTGTGTTTGCAGCCGGGTTCGCCCTGAACAGCAGCAGATTGGGTTCGTTGATATTGACCGGCGCGGCATCGGCAAGATCGATCGCCGAAGCGCCGTCGCTCGCCTTGACAAAGGCCACACCCAGCCCGCGCAAGGATGCAAAGCCATGCGAGGGCAGGAAACCGGCCGCGACGATCTGCTGCACAGTCACATCCCCGGGAAAGCGGGTCAGCATATTCGCCATCACGGGCAGGAGCGCGGCCTGCGGATCCGTGCGGCAATCGAGCAGTTCGGTCTGAAGCTCGGTTTCGGCAACCTTGAGCAATTGCCCTGCGCCATCGCGGCTGAACACCAGCCACTGGTAATCGATCTGATGGCTGCGGCGCAGTTGCTGTTCGACGGGCCTGGTCAGCGGGCATCGCCAGCGGTTGCCTGGTCCGCGCTGGGCGGGCAGCGTTATCACCGGGCCGGACCGGGTGGGCGTCAAGCGGCGGCTGACCGTGCAGCGCACCACCAGCGCATCGTCGATCGGGCCGTTGTCCTGTGTGATGCTGGCCGTCAGCGCCATCGCCGGGCCACCGGTCGAAAACTGCGGGACATCTGCGGTGATGACGGGAAGCTGCTTGACGATATCGCACGCTGGCAGCGCGAGCACCGCCACGACCGCACACACGCTACGCCAAATGCCCCATTCCGCCATGACCGTTCTCCCCCTGTCGTAGGGTGAAGCTACGCCTGTGTAGGCGCGGTCGATAGCATCAATCGGTCACAGCCAGCGCCGGACCTCACGCATATATTGCTCATACGGCGCGCCAAATCTTGCCCGCAAATAGCTCTCTTCCTTGGCAATTACCGCCTTGTCGATCGCTATGAAGGCAAAAGGCAGAAAGCCGAGCACGCCCATGCTGGAACTCCAGATCGCATATCCCAGATGGATGATGGCCATGCCCAGGTACATCGGATTGCGGCTGTGGCGGTAAGGTCCGCGTGCGACGATCGCCTGGCTGGGTGTCCACGGCTCAGGGTTCTCGCCATAGGCCCTGAACAGGCCCAGCGAGACGATCAGCAGGGCGATCCCCACCATCATCAGCGCAAACCCCACCCATGTCATGTCGCGGCTGATCGGAATGGCGGGCAAGACGAGCAGATCATCGGCCAGTAGGCCAAGCAGGATGAAGCCGATGAACACCAACGGCGGCGGGAAACGCACCGCCGGGGCCAGGCTGGCGTCGGTGCGCGGCAGTTGGGGTGGCTCGTAGTCCATGTCGTTACCGTGGCGACCTTCGCATAGGCTGGCAAGTCGGCAGATTGCCTTGAGCGGTCATTGGCGGCATGGTGGAAGCATGACCACACCCAAGCCCTGGCTGATCGATGAGGCAGGCGCACAGGCCCGCCGCCATGCGCCTGCCACGTTACGCAACCGTGATGCGATAACCGATGTGCTGCGCGCGCATCTGCCATCCACAGGCTTGGTGCTGGAAATCGCGAGCGGCAGTGGCGAGCATGTAGTGCACTTCGCCAAGGCTTTTCCCGCCCTGTCCTGGCAGCCAAGCGATCGCGAACCGGCTGCGCTGGATTCCATAGCGGCATGGACGGCGGACGAAGGCGTCACCAACGTCCTGCCGCCGCTGCTGATCGATGTCACGCAACCGGTATGGCCGGTGCAGAGCGCCGCTGCGATCGTGTGCATCAACATGGTGCACATCAGCCCGTGGGCCGCGACGATCGCGCTGGTTGAAAACGCTGGCGCGCTGCTCGCGGCCGGAGCTCCGTTGTTCATCTACGGACCGTTTATCCGCCATGACGTCACGACGTCGGACAGCAACCTGGCCTTCGACGCATCGTTGAAGGAGCGCAATCGCGACTGGGGCCTGCGCGATGTGGGCGATCTTGATGCCGAGGCGGGCCGGTGCGGATTGGCCCGCGCCGCGCTCATCGAAATGCCTGCCAACAATCTGTCGCTGATCTATCGCCGCGTCTGACGCAAAGATGTTGTCAAACCCGCCGGTTTCCGCCTAGCCTGTCCCTCTGGCAGGCAGAGCCCAAAGGCTCGCCGCTGCCGGTATTGGGAGAGAGATATGCTGGCCACCGCCACCTGCACCCGGACCGATCTGGGGTCCACCATCCGCTATTGGGCGAGCGAACGCCCGGATGGCATCGCGCTGGATGATGGCGTTACGCAAATCAGCTATCGCGAATTGGATGCACTGGTTGACCGCTATGCCAAGGCTCTTGCAGGCGCCGGGCTGCAGCCCGGAGAGCGGATCGCCTGGCTTGGCAAGAACGCCAGCCTGTATTTCGCGCTGCTTGTCGCGGCCAGCCGGGCAGGCCTTGCAATGGTGCCGATCGGCTGGCGTCTCGCAGTGCCCGAGGTACGCTACATTCTGTCCGATACGGGCGCCGCACTGCTGGTGTGTCAGGAATCCTGCGCTGCTATAGCAACAGAGGCGGGCAAAGACCTGGAATCCCTGCGCTTTATGTTGGTCGCTGGCGATGGTGACAGCAGCGGCCTGACTTCCTTTGAAGCGTGGGTGGATGCTCAGCCTGAGGGCTACCTGCCTCAAGCAGATAGCGATCGCGGCGTGCTGCAGCTCTATACCTCCGGCACCACCGGGCACCCTAAGGGCGCGGTGCTGTGCAACCGCAACATGTTCGGCTTGCGCCCGATCATCGAGGCGTCGGATGTCGACTGGTACAAGATCAGCAGCGAGGATTCGATGCTCGTGATCATGCCGGTGGCGCATATCGCCGGGTCCGGTGTCGGCACCATCGCGTTCTACAATGGCTGCCGGGCGATGATCCGCGCCGAATTTTCGCCCGACGCGGTGCTCGATTGCGTCGCTGATGGCGTGACCCACATGTTCCTGGTGCCCACCGCGCTGCAGATGGTCGTCAACCATCCGCGCGCCGAGGCAACGGATTGGTCGCGGATGAAGCTGGTGATGTACGGTGCGGCACCGATACCGCTGGAACTGCTGCGCCAGTGCATGAAGACCATGGGCGCGGACTTCTGCCAGCAATACGGCATGACCGAGACTACCGGCACGTTCTGCGCGCTCCCGCCCGAGGATCATGATCTTGCGGGCAACGAGCGGATGCGTTCAGCGGGCAAGGCGCTGCCTGGGGTCGAGATCCGTATCGTCGATGGCGGCGGCAACACCGTGCCCAATGGTACGATCGGCGAAATCGCCACGCGATCGCCGCTCAATATGGTGGGATACTGGCGCAATGAGGCCAAGACGCGCGAAACGGTCGACGCCGATGGCTGGCTGCGAACCGGTGACGCCGCCTATATGGACGATGACGGCTATGTCTTCATTCAGGACCGCGTGAAGGACATGATCATTTCCGGCGGTGAGAACGTCTATCCGGCGGAGGTCGAGAATGCAATTTTCGGCCATCCCGATGTACTGGAAGTCGCGGTCATCGGCATTCCCGACGACAAGTGGGGCGAGGCGGTCAAGGCCGTGGTAGTGCCCAAGCCAGGGCACGCGGTCGATCACGCTTCCGTCATCGCCTGGGCGCGCGAGCGGATCGCGCCGTTCAAGGCTCCCAAATCGGTCGATGTGATTGCCGAGATGCCCCGCAACGCCACCGGCAAGATCCTGCGCCGAACATTGCGTGAGCCCTATTGGCAGGGGCGCGAACGTCAGGTCGGCTGAACGCTCTGGCGCGCAGGTCGCGATAGCCGATGTTCGCGCCAGACGATGTACAGGCCAGAGCCGATGATCAAAGGTGCACCGAACCATGTCGCCGGTACCGGCCAGCGGTCCCAGATCAGATAGCCGATCAAGGCGGCCCAGATCAGGCTGGAATAATCCATCGGCAGCACCACCGATACCGGGCCGAACCGCAGCGACGAAGTGATCGCCAGCTGCGCTGCGGCACCGAACACGCTGATCAGGGCGATGATGCCCCATGTTTGCAGATCATGCGCCTGGCCGACGAACAGCATCGCAATGCCCAGCGGCAACAGCGACGTCAGCGAGAACCAGAACATCGTCGTCACCGATTTTTCGGTTTCACCCAGCTTGCGGATCAAAATGCTGACCCAGGCCGTCACTCCGACCCCGGCCAGGGCAACGAGCGCGCCGGTGAGCGGAATGTGCCCATCGCCCGGCTGAATGACGATGAACACCCCGATCAGGCCGAGCGCGATCGCCCCTAAGCGGTGCACGCCCACCGCTTCGCTCAGCAACAGGACCGACAGCAAGGTCGCGACGATCGGCACCATGAAGCCGATTGCGGTGGCTTCGGCAATGGGCAACAGGGTGAACGACAAAAAGTTGAGCGTCATGCCCGTCAGGCCGACTGCCATCCGCGCGGCGTGCGTCCAGGGCCGCGACGTTTTCAGTGCCGCAACGCCGGCGCCGGCGAATGCGACCGGGATCATCAGCATAAGCCCCGTCAATTGGCGATAGAACACGCTTTCGAGCACATGCACGCCGCGCGTCGAGGCGATCTTGACGCACGCGAACATCGCGGTGAGGCAAAGCGCTGCAACCAGCCGCGTGACGATCGCAAACAAGGGACGGCTTGTCGGCGCGTCGATGCGGGTGACGGCGTCCGGGTCTGAAGGGGGTGGGGGCAGGGCCATGCCCTGTATCTGCTATCAGCCTCAAATGGCGGCGTCATCCCTGCAGGCCCGGCCGTGCCAACTTTTCTGCAGCGGGCCTTCGTGTATCGAGGCATTTCTGCACGGCGGTTGAGAAAAATGACAGGGACCGTTGCACTGGCCAAAGCCGGACTATTGGATTATTCGCCTGACAACAAAAGGCTATAGTGCCTTGAACAACGATATGTCAGCGACAGGATTGCCATGACGGACCAGTTCGAGCTTACCGAAGACCAGCTTGCCATCCAGGATGCCGCGCGCAAGTTCACCGCGGACCGGATTACGCCCTTTGCCGCTGAATGGGACGAGAAACACATTTTCCCGCGCGACACGATCAAGGAAGCCGCAGACCTAGGCTTTGCGGCGATTTATGTCAGCGAAGAGAGCGGCGGCATCGGCCTGGGTCGGCTTGAAGCGGCGCTGATAATGGAGGCGATGGCTTATGGCTGTCCATCGACCAGCGCGTTCATTTCCATCCACAACATGGCGGCATGGATGATCGACACCTTCGGGTCGGATGAGCTGAAGGGGCGGTATCTCCCCGATCTCGTCACCATGGACAAGATCGCCAGCTACTGCCTGACCGAGCCGGGCTCCGGATCGGACGCTGCCGCGCTCAAGACCAAGGCGGTGCTCGAGGGCGGCCATTATGTGGTCAACGGCTCCAAGCAGTTCATCAGCGGCGCAGGCGCCAACGATGTCTACGTCACCATGGTGCGCACCGGTGAGGATGGCCCCAAGGGCATTTCGTGCCTGGTGATCGACAAGGATACGCCGGGCGTCAGCTTTGGCGCGAACGAGAAGAAGCTGGGCTGGCACAGTCAGCCCACCGCGCAGGTGATCTTCGACAATGCGCGCGTGCCCGTGGCCAACCGGGTCGGCGCGGAAGGCGACGGCTTCCGCTTTGCGATGATGGGGTTGGACGGCGGGCGTTTGAACATCGGCGCGTGCTCGCTGGGTGGTGCGCAGCGCTGCCTGGACGAGGCCATAACCTACACCCATGACCGCAAGCAGTTCGGCAAGCGGATCAGCGATTTCCAGAACACCCAGTTCATGCTCGCAGACATGGCCACCGATCTGGAGGCGGCGCGCGCGCTGCTGTATCTCGCCGCCGCCAAGGTCTCGGCCAACGCGCCCGACAAGACCAAGTTCGCCGCCATGGCCAAACGCCTGAGCACCGATAGCGGGTCAAAGATTGTCAACGATGCCCTGCAACTATTTGGCGGATATGGCTATTTGCAGGACTACCCGATCGAACGCTTCTGGCGTGACTTGCGCGTGCATTCCATCCTGGAAGGCACCAACCAGGTGATGCGGATGATCGTCGCGCGCGAGATGCTGCGCCAGTAAGGAATTCAGATATGACCAGCGATGTTCTCACCCGCGTCGAAGGGCGCACCGGCATCATCAGCCTCAATCGCCCCGGTGCCATCCACGCGCTGACCACGGCAATGTGCAGCGCGATGACCGAGGCGCTGACAGGCTGGATGGACGATCCTGCCGTTGAGGCAGTGATGATCGATCATGCCGAGGGACGCGGGTTCTGCGCCGGGGGCGATATCCGCATGCTGGCGACCAGCGGTGCCAAGGATGGCGTGGAGGCGCGCGAGTTCTTCTTCATCGAGTACCGCCTCAACCACCTGCTGTTCGTGTATCCCAAGCCGATTGTCGCATTCATGGACGGCATCACCATGGGTGGCGGGGTTGGCCTGTCGCAGCCTGCGAAATACACGGTTGCGACGGAAAAGACGCGGTTTGCCATGCCGGAGACGGGCATCGGCCTGTTCCCCGATGTCGGCGGCGGATGGTTCCTATCGCGGCTGCCCGGTCGCACGGGTCAGTTCCTGGCGCTGACCGGAGCGCGGCTCGATGGCGCCGAATGCCACGCCTTGGGGCTGGCGACGCATTACCTGCCCTCGGATGTGCTGGCCAACGCCAAGGCACAGATTGCCGAACACCCCGACCGGATCGATGACATCCTGGGGGCGCTCGCCATCGAACCGCCCCTTCCGCGGATCATCGCCAACCGCGACCTTATTGACCGGCTTTTCGCATCGGACCGGTATGAGGATGTTCTGGCGGCGCTGGCCGCAGATGGCTCTGAATGGAGCCAGAAGGAGCTGGCGACACTCGCCACCAAGTCGCCGCAGACCTGCAAGGTTGCGCTGAGGCAACTGAAGGAAGGCGCGCAGATGCATGATTTTGCTGCCGAAATGGCGCAGGAATATGCCATCGGTGCGCGCGTCGTGCAGATGCACGATTTCATCGAAGGCGTGCGGGCGTTGATCATCGAGAAGGACGACGCGCCCCGTTGGGACCCTGCCACGTCAGAAGGCGTCACCGATGCCCTTCTCGACACCATTTTTGCGCCTCTCCCCGCCGATGAGGCGTGGACGCCATTGGAGATTGCCCGATGACCTATGAAACCCTGCTCGTCGAACAGCGCGGCCGCGTAACGCTGATCACGTTGAACCGCCCCCAGGCGCTCAATGCGTTGAACAGCCAGGTGCTGGCCGATCTGATCGCCGCTCTGGCTGCCTTCGATGCCGATGCCAGCCAGGGCTGCGCGGTGCTGACCGGCAGCGAAAAGGCGTTCGCCGCCGGGGCTGACATCAAGGAAATGGCGACGCAGTCCTTCGCCGACATGTACGGCAGCAATTTCTTCGCAGGGTACGACCGCGTCACCGCGACGCGCAAGCCGGTCATCGCGGCGGTTGCAGGCTATGCACTCGGCGGTGGCTGTGAGCTGGCGATGATGTGCGATTTCATCATCGCTGCCGATAATGCCAAGTTCGGCCAGCCGGAGATCAAGCTGGCCGTCACCCCGGGAATGGGCGGATCGCAGCGTATGGCACGTGCGATCGGCAAGGCCAAGACGATGGACATGTGCCTGACCGGGCGGATGATGGACGCGGCGGAGGCGGAACAGTCCGGGCTGGTGGCGCGCGTGGTGCCTGTCGCCGAGCTGGTCGAAGAGGCCGTCAAGGCGGCAACCGTCATCGCAGGCATGGCCCCGCTCGCTACGCTGGCCGTCAAAGAAATGGTCAACGCAGCCTTTGAAACCACGCTGCAGCAGGGCGTCGTCTTCGAGCGCCGCCTCTTCCACGGCCTGTTCGGAAGCGAAGACCAGACCGAAGGCATGGCGGCATTCGTCGAAAAGCGCGCAGGAAACTGGACCGGACGCTGATCGCACGATTGTAGCGCGTGTCACAGGCTTAACATCGGGCCACAGCGTGCCTATCTTCGGTCATCAACCGGAGCCACCCACGCCATGCCAGAAGCCCAGACCGCGGCCAGACCCCCGCACCCCCTGCTGACCCTCACCGAGGGCCGGGCGATCTTCGAGCTTGGCTCGTTCGTGGCGCTACGCCGGGCGATGCGGCATTTGCCCAAGGGCGATGGCCACGCGGTGATCGTGCTGCCGGGGTTTCTCGCCGGTGATACCTCGACAGCACCGATGCGGGGGTTGCTGAAGGACCTCGGCTATGCGGCATATGGCTGGAACCTGGGACGCAACCTTCGGTTCAATACCGAGCGCGAGCAGGACCTGCACGCGTTGCTGGACCGCGTTCATGACGAGTCGGGCCGCCCCGTTTCACTCGTCGGATGGAGCCTTGGTGGCGTTTTCGCGCGTGAGATGGCCAAGGCCAGCCCGGACAAGGTGCGTCAGGTCATCAGCCTGGGCAGCCCGTTGTCCAACGATCGCGGCTATACCAACGCCAGCCGCCTGTTCGAGCGCCTGAACGGCAAGGAACCCGAACCGCTGCGTCAGGGGCGGTTTGCGGCGTTAGGCGAGGCACCGCCGGTTCCGACCACATCGATCCTCAGCCGCACCGATGGCATCGTCGCATGGCGCGCCTCGGTGCAGGAACCCGGCCCCCAGGCGGAAACGATCGAAGTGCTGGCGAGCCATTGCGGCCTGGGCGTCAACCCCATGGTCATGTACGCGATCGCCGATCGCCTGGCCCAGCCAGAGGGCAACTGGCAACCCTTCGATCGTTCAGGCTGGCGATCGCTTGTGTTCAGGTCCGCCAAAACGCATTGACGCCGGCTGGCGGCCCCGAGTGACGCAGGCACCAAGGAGCGAACATGATCACCAGTCTTTGGGCGCAAATAGCCCTCGCCATGTGCGCATTGGCCGGAACAGCGGCGATCGCCGATTCCCGGCAACTGCGGCGGCGTGATTTTGACCGGGTGGGCTTTATGCCGTGGCCGGTGATCCTGATCGTGTCGCTGATCATCGCGGCGTTTTCCACCGCGATTGCGCTCAAGGGGTACTGACCGGAACCGAGCCTTACAGGCAGGCCTCAAGGTACGCCTGTTCAAAGCCGAACTGGCGCGCCTTTTCCAGCGTATAGGGGCGCAGGCCCGTCGCACGGTATTCGCCGATGATCTTGCCGTCGGCGCCTTCGTCCATATACTCGAACTTGAACAGCTCCTGGGTGACGATGACCTCGCCCTCCATGCCGATCACTTCGGTGATGTTGGTGACGCGGCGCGAGCCATCGCGCAGGCGCTTGACCTGGACGATGATGTCGACCGATTCGGCGATCTGGCGGCTGATCGCTTCCTTGGGGATCTTGATGTCGCCCATCAGGATCATGTTTTCCATACGACCCAAGGCTTCGCGCGGGCTGTTGGCGTGGAGCGTACACATCGATCCATCATGGCCGGTGTTCATCGCGGCGAGCAGATCGAAGCACTCCGCGCCACGAATTTCGCCCAGGATGATGCGGTCAGGGCGCATACGCAGCGCGTTCTTGACGAGGTCGCCGATGCTGATCGCGCCCTTGCCCTCAAGGTTGGGCGGACGCGTTTCCAGCGGCAGCCAGTGCGGCTGCTGCAAGCGCAATTCGGCAGCATCTTCGATGGTCAGCACGCGCTCGCCCGGATCGATCATCTTCGACAGGGCGTTGAGCATCGTCGTCTTGCCCGAACCGGTACCGCCTGAAATGACGACGTTGAACCGACACGCACCTGCGATCTTGAGCGCGGTCGACATCTTGTCCGACATCGCACCCCAATCCTTCAGATTGTCGAGCGTGATCGGCTTTTCGGAAAACTTACGAATTGAAATAGCGGTGCCGCGCAGCGACAGCGGCGGGATGATGACGTTGACGCGGCTGCCGTCCTTGAGGCGGGCATCGGCCAGCGGCGTGGTCTGATCGATGCGGCGACCGACCTGATTGACGATGCGCTGGGCGATCTGCAGTAGATGCTCTTCATCGCGGAACTGGATCGGGGCAATGGTCAGCTTGCCCTTCTTTTCGATATAGGTCTGTTCCGGACCGTTGACCATGATGTCGGTGATGTCCGGATCGTTGAGCAGCTCTTCGAGCGGGCCGAAGCCCAGCAGCTCGTCGATCAGCACCTTCTCCAGCGCGAACTGTTCGCGACGGTTGAGGGTGAGCTTCAGTTCGGCCAGCACTTCAAGGATGATCGGGCGGAACTCTTCGGCCAGCTCGTCTTTGGTGAGCGTTGCGGCGGCTTCCGGGTCGACGCGTTCCAGCAGGCGCGGCAGCACCTGTTCCTTGATCTTGTGGACCGATGCCTCGAAACCTTCGACGCGCGGTCCGGTATCGGCGACCGAATTGGCGCGATCGGACAGGCGGGTCATCGCCTCGTTGAGCGCGACGCTTTCCGGCGTGGCGTCGAGTGCATCCAGGCCTGGCAGGTCGGCAGAATCGAGGTCGGGGAACTGCTCGCCGCCCATGTCGAGCGAGAGGCCAAGGCGGGACTCGGGCGCGGCAGAAGCCGATCCACCCTTCATCGGGCGCGCCACGCCGAAGCTTGGCCGGGCGCCCGAGCCCATCTGTCCTATCCCATTCTTCCTGCCAAACGCGCTCATGATGACCGATTTTCCCGGATGTGAGGGGCAGAACATGAAGCACTGCCGGTGACCTACATGGTGAATAGCCCGGAAACTTTGACAATATCCTAACGGACTGATGGGATTACCCAAACCGTGCGGCAAGACCCGCACCCCGTTCCCGCTTGCATCGCCCCGGATATCGGGCATTAAGCCCGCCAAAAGTTAACAACATGCAAGCAGGCTGTTCCATTGCCCGATAAATCCGCTGCCGCCGCAGATGCGCCCACGCCGCGCCAGAACGTGGCCGCTGGAATGGCCTATGCGCTCGCAGGATTTGCGCTGCTGTCATGCGGCGACGGGGTCATCAAATCGGTCAGCGGGGAGTGGCCGGGTACGGCAGTCGCGGCGCTGCGCTTCACCTTGGGTGCCATAGGGCTCGGCCTACTGCTGTTGGTTCGGGAAGGGACCGCGGGCTTCAGCTTTCCCCGCCCGAAAGTGCAACTTGCGCGCGGATTTTTTCTGGCAGCAGCTACCGTTACCTTTTTCACCAGCATTTTCCTGATGCCGCTGGCGACAGCCGTGTCGATCCAGTTCATGGCGCCGCTGCTGACCGCGATGATCTCCGCGATCCTGTATGGCGAAAAGCTCAGTCGCGGACGATGGGTGGCAACGCTTGCGGCCTTTGCCGGGGTTGTGATCGTGCTGCGTCCCAGCTTTGCGGACCTGGGCCTCGTGGCGCTGCTGCCGCTGGCCGCCGCTTTCGGTATGAGCGGGCTTATGATGGCCAATGCGCGCGCCGCCGGATCGGGCGGCGTGTTGCTCATGCAGTTCCTCGTCGCGGCAATGGCAACTCCGTTCCTGATTCTGGCGGCGGTCGTGGGGCACGCATCGGGCTTTGCGCCGTTGCAGATCGGCTGGCCAAGCTCGCACGTCGTGGCAGTGTGCGGCTTCATCGCGGTCTCGGCTAGTGTCGCCCATATGCTGATTTACACCGCCACCACGCGTGGATCGGCCGCAGCCGTTGCGCCGATGGTGTACGTGCAGATCCTGGTTGCGATTGCGATTGGCGTGGTCTTCTATCAGGATTATCCTGATCTGGTGGCGCTGGCGGGTACCGCGATCATCATCGCCAGCGGGATTTATCTGCTGCGCGATGGGCGCAAATAGGGGGCAGGGATGGGGCTGACAGAATGGATCATCGGTATGGCATTGCAGGCGGCCGTGCTGCCCAGCCTGCCGGCCGCGCCCTCGCTGCCGTGCTGGATCGAGGGTCAGTGGATATCGGAAGAGGCGGAAGGTCGCTGGACCGAGGAAAACTGGACCGGATGCCGCGCGCAGACCATGCTGGGCACGGGCAGGGGCGGCCGCGCGGATGCGGTCACCAGCTATGAGTTCATGCGCATTGCGCGCAACGAAAATGGCGACCTGATGTTCTACGGCTCACCCTTCGGCAACCCTGCAGCGGCGTTTCGCGCGGTGAAGGCCGGGCCGGCGGAGATCGTATTCGTGAACCCCAACCACACCTACCCGCAGCGCATCCGCTACTGGATGGAGGACGGCATGCTGCTGGCCGAAGCGTCGATGATCGACGGCAGCAAGCCACAGGCCTGGCGATATAAGCGAGTTGCGGGCAAGTAGCTCAACAAACACCCCATCGTCATCCCGGACTTGATCCGGGACCCAGGGCGTCTGCAATTATCGGGCTGTGTAATCTCGCTCTGGGCCCCGGATCAAGTCCGGGGTGACGAGTATGGGGGTTTTAACCCGAAACGCGCTCGGCCAAAATCGTCAGGCCCTGCTCGGTGACCTCGGCGAATCCGCCTTCGATCGCGATCGTTTCCGGCACGCCGCCCTCGGTCTTGTAGATCGAGACCATTCCATCGCGCACGGTGGACATCAACGGCGCATGGCCTTCCAGCACGCCGAACTCGCCCTCGGTGCCCGGTACGACGACCATGTGCACCGCCTCGGAGCGAACCAGCTTTTCCGGGGTTACGAGTTCAAAGTTGAGTGCCATGTTCCAGTTCCTCAAAGCCCTCTCCCCTTCAGGGGAGAGGGTTGGGAGAGGGGGATACGCATCGGCCCCTCTCAACTTCGGCTAAGTTGCTGCGCAACCAAGCCTCCGTATCTCTCCCCTGAAGGGGAGAGAGCAACTTCAGGTGTTAAGCTGCTTCTGCCAGCGTCTTGGCCTTTTCGACCGCTTCTGCGATGCCGCCGACCATGTAGAACGCAGCTTCGGGCAGGTGGTCGTATTCGCCGTCCACGACAGCCTTGAAGCTCTTCACGGTGTCTTCGAGCGAGACGAACTTGCCCGAGATGCCGGTGAACACTTCTGCCACGTGGAAAGGCTGCGACAGGAACTTCTGGATCTTGCGCGCGCGGGCGACGGTGAGCTTGTCCTCTTCCGAGAGCTCGTCCATCCCCAGAATGGCGATGATGTCCTGCAGCGACTTGTACTTCTGCAGCGTCGACTGAACGGCGCGGGCGGTCTCGTAATGCTCGGCACCGACAACACGGGGCTCCAGAACGCGGCTGGTCGAGTCGAGCGGATCCACTGCAGGATAGATGCCGAGTTCGGAGATCGCGCGGTTAAGCACGGTCGTCGCGTCAAGGTGGGCAAACGACGTGGCAGGGGCAGGATCGGTCAAGTCATCTGCGGGAACGTAGATGGCCTGCACCGAGGTGATCGAGCCCTTGTTGGTCGACGTAATGCGCTCCTGCAGCTGGCCCATGTCGGTCGACAGGGTTGGCTGATAGCCCACGGCCGAAGGAATACGGCCCAACAAAGCCGACACTTCCGAACCCGCCTGGGTAAAGCGGAAGATGTTGTCGACGAAGAACAGCACGTCCTGGCCTTCCTGGTCGCGGAAATATTCCGCGATGGTCAGACCGGACAGAGCAACGCGCGCGCGCGCACCCGGAGGCTCGTTCATCTGGCCGTATACCAGGGCAACCTTGGAACCTTCGCTGATCGCTTCGCCAGCTTCGTTCTTGGCGATAACGCCGGCATCAAGGAATTCGTGGTACAGATCGTTGCCCTCGCGGGTACGCTCACCCACGCCTGCGAACACCGAGGTGCCGCCATGGCCCTTGGCGATGTTGTTGATCAGTTCCTGAATCAGCACGGTCTTGCCGACGCCTGCGCCGCCGAACAGGCCGATCTTGCCGCCCTTGGCATAAGGCGCGAGCAGATCGATCACCTTGATGCCGGTGACCAGAATTTCAGACTCGGTCGACTGATCGACGAAGGCAGGGGCCTGGGCGTGGATCGGCTGAGTCTGCTTGGCGTTGATCGGGCCACGCTCGTCGATCGGCTCGCCGACGACGTTCATGATACGACCCAGGGTTTCGGGGCCAACCGGCATGCGGATCTGTGCGCCGGTATCAGTGACGTTTTGGCCGCGGACCAGGCCGTCGGTGCCATCCATGGCGATGCAGCGGACGGTGTTTTCACCGAGGTGTTGTGCCACTTCGAGAACCAGGCGGTTGCCGTTGTTGCTGGTTTCCAGCGCGTTCAGAATGGCGGGGATTTCGCCGTCAAAGGTCACGTCGACGACCGCGCCGATGACCTGGCTGATCTTGCCGATATTGTTGGTGGTTGCCATGAGCTGTTTCCTGCTTTCGGACGGTTAGAGCGCTTCGGCGCCCGAGATGATTTCGACGAGTTCGGTGGTGATCGCGGCCTGGCGGCTGCGGTTGTATTCGATGGTGAGATTGTTGATCAGGTCACCTGCGTTGCGCGTGGCATTGTCCATCGCGGTCATCGAGGCACCCTGTTCGGACGCGGAATTCTCCAGCAGCGCGCCGAAAATCTGCGTCGTGACGTTGCGCGGCAGCAGTTCGGCGAGGATTTCTTCCTCATCGGGCTCGTATTCCACGGCAGCATCTGTCGCCGGAGCGCCGCCAGCGGGGATGGCCACCGGAATGATCTGACGGCCAACAGGCTCCTGCACCAATGCCGAACGGAACTTGGAGTAGAACAGGTGAGCGACGTCGAACTCGCCCTTTTCGTACATGGCGGTCAGATCGGCCGCGATGGCCTGTGCTTCGGCAAAGCCCTGGCTCTTCAGCGCAGTGGTGTCGTAATACCGGCAGATCTGCTTGGGATATTCGCGCACGATAACCGCGCGGCCCTTGCGTCCGACCAGGTAGAACAGCACGGTCTTGCCCGCCGCTTCCAGCTCACGCGCCTTGATGCGCGCGGCCTTGACGATGTTGGCGTTGAACGCGCCGCACAGACCGCGATCGGACGAGGTCACGATGATCAGGTGCGTCTGGTCCTTGCCGGTGCCTGCCAGCAGCTTGGGGCTGGAATCGCTGATCGAAATCTTCGATGCCAGCGATGCCATCACGCGCTCAAGACGCAGGGCATAAGGACGCGCAGCTTCCGCCGCCGCCTGCGCCTTGCGCAGCTTGGCGGATGCCACCATCTGCTTGGCCTTGGTGATCTTCTGGGTCGACTTGACCGAGGCGATCCGGCCCTTGAGTTCTTTCAGACTGGCCATGGTGTCCTAACTTCAAACCCTGTTCGGTCTCCCCCGCGAAGGCGGGGGGCCATCTCCTGCCGTATCACCCCGCACAACCGACGGGAGATGGGCCCCTGCCTGCGCAGGGGACCGGCAATTTATGCAAACGTCTTCGCGAAGCTATCCAGCGCCGCCTTCAGGCTGGCCTTGGCTGCATCGCCCAGATCCTTGGTGTCGCGGATCGTCGTCAGCAAGTCGGCGTGATCGGTGCGCAGATAGCTGAGCATTGCCGCCTCATACTCGTTGACCCGGTTGACCGGCAGCGCATCGAGATAGCCGTTGGTACCGGCGAAGATCGAAGCGGTCTGCTCTTCAAACGGCAGCGGGCTGTACTGAGCCTGCTTGAGCAGTTCGGTCAGGCGCGCACCGCGGTTGAGCAGCTTCTGGGTCGAGGCATCGAGGTCCGAACCGAACTGCGCAAACGCCGCCATTTCGCGGTACTGCGCCAGCTCCAGCTTGATCGATCCCGAAACCTTCTTCATCGCCTTGGTCTGTGCAGCAGAACCCACACGCGACACCGAAAGCCCCACGTTAATGGCCGGACGGATGCCCTGATAGAACAGGTTGGTTTCAAGGAAGATCTGGCCGTCGGTGATCGAGATCACGTTGGTCGGAATATAGGCCGACACGTCGCCTGCCTGGGTTTCGATGATCGGCAGCGCGGTGAGCGAGCCCGATCCGTTGTCCGAGTTCATCTTCGCGGCGCGTTCCAGCAGACGTGAGTGCAGATAGAACACGTCGCCGGGATAGGCTTCACGGCCCGGAGGACGACGCAGCAGCAGCGACATCTGGCGATAGGCTACGGCCTGCTTCGACAGATCGTCATACACGATCAGCGCGTGCATGCCGTTGTCGCGGAAATATTCGCCCATGGTGCAGCCGGTGTACGGTGCCAGGAACTGCAGCGGAGCGGGCTCCGATGCGGTCGCGGCGACGACGATGGTGTATTCCATCGCGCCCGATTCTTCGAGCTGGCGGACGATCTGCGCCACGGTCGAGCGCTTCTGGCCGATGGCGACATAGATGCAGTACAGCTTCTTGCCTTCATCGTCGCCGGCGTTGGCGGCCTTCTGGTTGATGAAGGTGTCGATCGCGACGGCGGTTTTGCCGGTCTGACGGTCACCGATGATCAGCTCGCGCTGGCCGCGGCCGACAGGAACGAGCGCGTCGATCGCCTTGAGGCCGGTCTGCACGGGCTCGTGCACCGAGGTGCGCGGAATGATGCCCGGAGCTTTGCTTTCAACGCGCATGCGCTTTTCTGCAACGATCGGACCCTTGCCATCGATGGGATTGCCCAGGCCGTCGACGACGCGGCCGAGCAGGCCCTTGCCGACGGGGACGTCCACGATGGTGCCGGTGCGCTTGACGACATCGCCTTCCTTGATCTCGGCATCCGAGCCGAAGATCACGACGCCGACGTTGTCCGCTTCCAGGTTGAGGGCCATGCCCTGAACGCCGTTGGAGAACTCGACCATTTCACCGGCCTGGACGTTGTCCAGACCGTGGATGCGGGCAATACCGTCACCCACGCTGAGCACGCTGCCCACTTCGGACACTTGCGCATCCGTGCCAAAATTGGCGATCTGATCCTTGATAACCTTGGAGATTTCTGCGGCACGAATGTCCATGAGAATGTTAGCCTTTCATCGCTTGGCTGAGCGTGTTGAGACGGGTCTTGATGCTGGAGTCAATCATCTGGCTGCCCATGCGGACAATCAGGCCGCCCAGAATGGACGGATCGACCTTGGCGGTGATCTTGATGCTGTGACCGGCGCGGTCCTTCAGCTGCTTGCGGATTTCGTCGATCTGCGTTTCCGAAAGCGGAAAGGCGGATGTGACTTCGGCGGTCACTTCACCCCGGTGCGCTGCGACCATCATGTCGAATGCGGCCAGGATGTTGGACAGCTGACCCAGCCTGCGGTTGTGGGCAAGAACGCCGAGCAGGTTGCCGGTCATGGTGTCGAGCTTCAGCGTGGTCGTCAGCGCTTCCACCACCTTTTCGGCAGCGCCACGGCTGATCGTCTGGCTCTTGGTCATCGCCAGAAAATCGGGCGATTCGTTCAGTGCAGCACGCAGCGTGGCAACGCTGGCTTCAACTTCGGCCAGCTGCTTGTCATCGCGCGCCAGTGAAAAGAGCGCGGAGGCGTAACGCCCTGCCAGACTGGCCTGTATTCCGCCGGAAATGTCCACGCGAATGCTTTCCCTTGCCGTTATGGTATTGCTGCAGATGTCATCGGGACGCGTCAGCCTCCCCATCTGTCGGCGCGGCGGTTAGCACTCATCATGCTGCATTGCAAGACGGGCGCAAACTTCACGGCGATAAGCGCGTGGTGCCCTGAAAATCACGCTTTGCGACATTTTGGTGAAGGCATTGTTTACCAAATATTCGGACCGTTGCTGCAGTTTGCTGGCCTCATGAAGCGCTCAACGGCACGAAATGGAATCGCTGCACCCGATGTCTAAAATTGCCCACAAGCGCCTGGAACTGCTCGCCCGGCTCGCCGGTCTGACTGTCCACGCCAAGGTCCGCTTCGGGCTGACCGTCATGCTCGGCCTGCTGGCAACCCTTGCGGCAGGCGCGATTGGCGTGGTTGCGATGACGCAATACACCACCAGCCACCTGATTTCCGGACGCATTCAGCCGACGATCCGGATGCAGGCGATTATCGACGGTTACCGGGAATCGCTGGCGGTTTCCAGCAAGGTGGAATCGGGCGTCATGCCGCCTGCGAGCGGGATCAGCGCGCTCAATGCGCTTGAGGAGAAGATCGAGCGCAGCTGGAGCCGGCTTGAGAGCAGCGACTTTGCCGTGGAGTTTGCACCGCAAATGGCGGAACTGCGCCATAACCGCAAAACCGCAGACGCGGCAAAAGCCAAGCTGCGCCGATTGCTGGAGGCAGGTGCCATCGATGAAATGGATTATTTCATCTCCAACGACCTGCATCGCGGACTCGATCCGATGTTGGTCACCAGCCAGAACGGTATCGACGCCATGCGCGAGCGTGCCACCTCGCAACTGGCACTGCTGCGTAATATATATATCGGCGCGTTGATTTTCTCGGCGTTGCTGATGCTGGCAGGTGGCCTGTTCGTTCACTGGTGCGTACGCTACACCAACCGGGATTTTCTGGTGCCGCTGACCGCGCTTGGCCAATATGCGCTGCCGGAAAACCGCGATGCGGTGGACATCCGCGCGCTGGGGCTGCGTCGCCGCGATGAAATCGGCGCGATTGCGCGTGCGATCCATCGATCCCACGCCAAGGCGGACCGGGCGCTTCGGGCGGAAAAGGAACGGCAGGCAGCGCAGTTGCAGCTTCAGCGGGAGCAGATCGACCGGCAGCAGGAGCGCAACCGGCGGGCGGTCGAACTTGACGCTCTGTTCGCCAGCTATGAGGCACGGTTGTCCGAACTGTCCGACAATCTCGCCCAGGCTGCGCAGGGCATGCGCTCCGGTGCGCAGATGATGAAGCACAATGCTGCGCAGGCGCAGGAATACAGCGTATACATCGCCGACAACGCGCATCAGGCGGCGCAGTCGATGCAGGCGATCGACAAGCATGGCCGCCGCCTGCAACAGACCGGCGGCGAAGTGCGCGGGCTGGTGCAGGATAGCAGCCGCAACATCTACGACGCGCATGGGGCGAGCCGGTCAAGCCGGGAAACCGCCGACCAGTTGCAGACGGTGGCTGGCGAAATTTCGGACATCCTGACGTTGATCACCCATATCGCCAAGCAGACCAATCTGCTCGCGCTCAACGCGACGATCGAGGCGGCCCGCGCGGGCGAGGCCGGGCGCGGCTTTGCCGTGGTCGCGCAGGAGGTGAAGAACCTTGCCAACCAGACGCAAAACGCGGCCGCTTCTGTGGAGCAGCGCCTGGGTAGCATCGCCAGCATGACGCGGGAGGTGTCGGGCGCGATCGTCTCGGTCGATGGCCATGTCGACATGATCCGCCAGAACGCGGACCGCATAGATCAGGCGGTGTCAGACCAGCATGAGGCGAGCAGCGACATCCTCGATGCCATCCGGCTCGTTCTGGGCGCTGGCCAGCAGGTCGTGGCGCAGATGAGCGAACTGACGGAAAAGTCCTCCCGCGCCAATATCTCCGCCGATGCGCTCAGCCAGACGGCAGAAGATGTTGCGCGCCAGTCGCAGGAACTGCGCGCCCAGATGCAGCAGCTGGCACAGGCGGTGCGCTCCGCCTGAAGTTTGATCGCATGTTCCGGGACGCATCGGCGCGTGAGGCCGCCTAGTAGCGGGCTAAACCATAAGGGAGCCCCGCGATGCCACACCCGCACGCCACGATAGCCTCGCAAACCTTCGCTACAGCCTGTATTGCGCCCTCTGACGCGGATGTTTCCGTGCCTGGAGGCGTTATGGGTCAGGACGCAGCGATGCCGGATGCGATTGCCGATGCTGAAGCATGGGCCGCCGTTCTGCGCCGGGATCGCAGCTTCGATGGCCGGTTCGTGACAGGCGTGCTGACCACGGGCATTTATTGCCGCCCGTCGTGCGCGGCGCGGCACCCGGCCCGTGCCAATGTGCGATTCTTCGCCGATGGTGCAGCTGCGCGCGCGGCGGGACTGCGCGCCTGCAAACGCTGCCTGCCCGATGATGTCGCGCGTGATGAAAGCGCCGTGCTCAAGGCCATCGGGATTATTCAGGCCAGCGAATCGCCGCCGGGGTTGGCCGCCCTCGCACAAGCGTGCGCATACTCGCCCGCGCACTTTCAGCGCGTTTTCGCGCGCCACACCGGGCTCTCGCCTGCGGCGTACGCCCGCGCACTTCGCAACGCCCGGGCGAGCGATGCGCTCAGTGAACCCGGCCGGGTGGTCGATGCGATCTATGCAGCAGGGTTCAGCGCGCCATCGCGCTTTTATGGGTCGATGAAAGGACGGATCGGTATGGAGCCATCGGTATGGCAGCGCGGCGGAGCAGGCGTGGACATTCACTGGACACAGGCACAGACCAGCGTTGGCCTGTTGCTGGCAGCGTGGACCGCAAAGGGCGTGTGCCGCCTGTCGTTCGATGAAGGACCATCGGAGCTGGCGGCGCGCTTTTCGTCCGCGCGGTTGCACGAGGCCGGGGATGAAGGACGCGCGATGATCGAAGGCGTCATTGCCAGCGTCGAAACGCCAGCGACCAGCGCTGCCATACCCCTGGACGTGCGCGGCACGGTTTTTCAGGAAGCGGTGTGGCGGGCGCTGTCGGCCATTCCGGCGGGCGAAACGCGCACCTATGCACAAATCGCCGCCAGCATCGGCAAGCCCAAGGCGGTGCGCGCCGTCGGGTCTGCCTGCGGGGCCAATCCGGTTGCCATCCTGATCCCGTGTCACCGCGCGCTGCGCACCGACGGCACGCTGGGCGGCTATGCCTATGGGCTCGACATCAAGACGGAACTGTTGAAGCGCGAGGCGGAATAGGGCGGAAGGCTACCTTATTTCGCGTCGGTTCGGCTGTGCGTGCAGCTGTACACCAGCACCTCGTTGGGCTCCGCCGGCAATGCCTGCCGCAGCGCCTTTTGCATGTCTTCCAAATCGGCCATCGCATCGGCCTTCGTCGTGCAGGCGTTATTGGAGTAGCGCCCGCGGATCTTTCGCGCATTCTGCATGGCTGCCAGGCTGAGCTGGAAGTTCTCCGTCCTGAATTCGCGCGTGTCCGGGTTGAACCGGTTGATCGATACGGACTGGTCATCATTGGGCACGAACACCCGCGTCCAGCCATCGCGATCACGTCCGTATTGGGTGCGCGCGTTGACGCAGCCATCGGCTGTCCAGTCGAGCGTGACCGGTTGCGGGCTGGTGCCGGTGATCCGGCTGCGCTCGGGCACGATCCGGCATTGGTATTTGCCATCGACCGAGCTTGCCACCGCATCGCCTTTGCCCAGCCTCGCCTTGACGGTATCGTGTGCGATGTCGTCTGCCTGATCGAAGCTGGGGCGCAGCGCAAGGCCAAGGCCTGCCGCCAGCACGAAGGAAGCGCCGATCGAGGCTGCAATCTTCAGCCTGTTGGTATCGCCGCGCTCGTACAGCACAAAGGCAGCGCCACCCGCCATGCCGGCCAGCACCAGCATCAGCGCGACGAAAGCGACATGGTTCTCCCGCGCCGCGATGATCGCGTGCTCCGCCTCGCGCAGGGCATTCTCCTCCAGATCGCGCTGGTCGGCTCTTTCTGCCTGCTGGCGCTCGCGGGCGTCCTCGGCGGCCTGGGCAGCGCGGGCGCGCTCCTCGGCGGAAAGCTCTGCAACCGACCGGCACGGCGTATCGGCCAGCCGATATTCGACCTTGGCGGATCGCAGGAAGCCGAACAGTTCGCGGTTGGAAACGGCAAAGCCATATTCGGCGTCATTGCCATCGGACAGCGAGCCGAAGCTGTTGACGCCCGCCACGCGGCCGCACAGATCCACCAACGGCCCGCCGCTGTTGCCCTTGGCGAGCGCAGCGGTGTGCAGGATGGTATCGAAGTCGCGCGTCGTGCGCCCGCCCGAGATGACACCTGGCGTCTTGACCGGTGCCATGGGGGCTACGGTCTCGCGTGCGTCCAGCCCCTGGGCACGATCGACAGCGGCTGGGTAGCCGATCGCCATCACCTGCGCGCCATCCTCAAGCGCGGTGGCGAGCAGCGGCAGGCTGGGTAGGCGGCCCTTCTCGACCTGGATCAGCGCAAGATCGTTGCGCACCGAAAGCGCGATCAGCTTGCCGCCATAAGTGGTGCTGCCTTCGGACGGGATGATGCCGATTCGGATGCTGGCATCCTCGCGCATCGGCGCGACCAGATGCGCGTTGGTGACGATCTTGTCCGGCGCGACGGCAAAGCCGCTGCCGTGCCCCACATAGAACGTCTCGCCGTCTTCCTCCGCCACCAGCACGACGCGCACGACCGAGCGGCTGGCGGCCTGGATATCGTTGGGATCGGCGGCCAGCGGCGCTGCCAGAATGGCGGTGCAGGCGGCGAGCAAAAGGGCGAAAAAGCGCATCGGGTTCATGGCCGCAACCTCATAACGCTGCCGTCACACAAAGCTATAGGGATCGACATCGACCGCCACGCGAACGCCCGGCGGCCACCGTAGGGGTTCCAGCCACTGGCGGATGATCCGCTGCATTTCCACAGTACGCCGGGCATGCACCAGCAGGCGGAAGCGATGCCGCCCGCGCAGCAGCGACAAGGGTGCAGGGGCAGGGCCATAGACCGCAAACCCGTCCAGTTCAGGCGCACTCGCCCCGGTCTGCCGCGCCGCATCGCGCGCCTCGTCATGGTCCTCCGACGAGATGATGATCGCCGCCAACCGCCCGAACGGCGGCACATTGGCATCGCGCCGGGCCTGCGTTTCGGCAGCATAGAACGCTTCCCGGTCGCCCTGCACCAGCGCATCTATCACCGGAGCATCGGGGTGGCGCGTCTGCAGAAACACCTCGCCCGGCTTGGCGGCACGACCGGCGCGGCCGGAGACCTGCGCGATCTGCTGGAAGGTACGCTCGCCTGCGCGCAGGTCGCCGCCCTCCAGCCCGATATCGGCATCGATCACGCCAACCAACGTCAGGTCCGGAAAGTGGTAGCCCTTGGTCACCAATTGCGTGCCGATGATGATATCTATCGCCTTGGCTTCCACCGCCGCAACGAATTCCGCCGCTTTTTCCGGCGACCAGATGGTATCGGACGTGACGATGGCGCGGCGCGCCTGCGGAAACAACGCTGCGACCTCGTCCGCGATCCGCTCCACGCCGGGACCGCAGGCGACCAGGCAATCGCTCTCGCCGCATTCCGGGCAGGCGCTGGGCGATGGCTCGGCATGGCCGCAATGGTGGCAGGCCAGGCGACCCGACAGCCGGTGGTCGACCATCCAGGCGCTGCAATTGGGGCATTTGAACCGGTGGCCGCAACTGCGGCACAAGGTCAGCGGCGCATAACCACGCCGATTCAAGAACAGCAACGTCTGCTCGCCCCGCTCCAGCCGCTCGCGCATGGCGTCTAGCAACGGCGGCGCGATCCATTGACCGCGCGGTGGTGGGTCTTCGGTAAGGTCGATCAGCGCGATTCGCGGCAGTTGCGCGCCGCCATAACGGTGGGTGAGGGTGAGCGCTTCGTAGCGTCCGGCTTCTGCCATCACGCGGCTTTCCAGCGCAGGCGTAGCGCTGGACAACACCACCGGGCACCCCTCGAACAGCCCGCGCATCACCGCGACATCGCGCGCGTTGTAACGCACGCCGTCCTCCTGCTTGAAGCTCGTCTCGTGCGCTTCATCGACGATGATCACGCCAAGGTTCGCATATGGCAGGAACAGCGCCGAGCGCGCCCCGACGATGATCCGCGCATCGCCGTTGATGATCGCATTCCACGCGCGCCGCCGCTCTGTCTGCTTCAGGCCGGAGTGCCAGGCCACAGGCGTTGCCCCGAAGCGCTTTTCGATGCGGGTGAGGAACGGCTGGGTCAGCGCGATTTCCGGCAGCAGCAGCAGCGTCTGCCGATCCTGCCGCAATGCCTGCGCAACCGCCTCGAAATACACCTCCGTCTTGCCCGATCCGGTAACGCCGTCGAGCAGGAACGGCGTCGGCTCGGCGGCAGCAACGGCCTGCGCCAGGCGGGTCGCGGCCTGTAGCTGCTCATCGTTGAGCACAGGCGCGATGTGATCGGGGTCGGGGCGCGGATAAGGGCGATCGACCGGCACTTCGACCGGCTCCATCGCGCCCGACTGCACCAGCGAGCGGATCACCCCTTCGGACACGCCGGCGATGCTCGCGAGTTCGCGCACCGTGGCCTGTGCGCCTGCAAGCTTGACGAGCGCGATCTGCCGCTGCGGCGTCATGCGGGCAGGGGGCGTGCCGTTCAGCCGGTACTCGGTGATCGCCCGCCCCGGCCGCAGAAGCGCGCCGCCTGGCAACGTCATCCGCGCAACCGCAGCGGTGCTGGCGAGGTAGTAATCGGCGGTCCAGTCGATCAGGCGGCGCAACGGCGCGGACAGGGGCGGCATGTCGTATCGCGCCGCAACCGGACGCAATCGGCTCGCGTCAACCTCCTGCGCGTCCAGAGCGCCTGCGTCCCAAACGATACCGTCGATCCGCCTCGGCCCCAGCGGCACCTGCACCACCGATCCGGCAGGCAGGTCCATGCCCGCAGGCACGCTGTAATCAAACGGGCCGACAGCGGCATTGAGCAGAAGGACGCGAACGCGATTCATGGTCTGTCTGCCATAGGCGGTGCGGGCAGGAAGGTATAGCGGGGGCAACTCTCTCCCCTACCGCTTGCGGGAGGGGCAGGCCCGGCTTCCCGGGCCGGGATGGGCTGGGAGCACAATTGGCCCTTGAGCAGGCCCACCCCGTCTTCGCCTGCGGCTCAGCCACCCCTCCCGCAGGCGGTAGGGGAAAGGGCCGGCGAATACGGCTTATTCAGTTAACCCGGCCATCCCCCCACGCTATAGCGGGGGCACGAATCGCAACCCACTTAAGCCTTCCGGAGCAGCCCCATGAAATTCTTCGTCGATACCGCAGACACCGCCGAAATCGCCGATCTCGCCGCCACCGGCCTGCTCGATGGCGTGACCACCAACCCCTCGCTGATCGCTAAGTCCGGCCGCGATTTCCTGGAGGTTACCAAGGAAATCTGCGCACTGGTCGAAGGACCGGTGTCGGCAGAAGTCGTCGCGCTCGACCATGACACCATGATGAAAGAGGCTGAAATCCTGCGCAAGATCGCAGACAACGTCGCCATCAAGGTGCCGCTGACCATGGACGGCCTCAAGACCTGCAAGAAGCTGAGCGACGATGGCACCATGGTCAACGTGACGCTGTGCTTTTCCGCCAACCAGGCGCTGCTCGCCGCCAAGGCCGGTGCCAGCTTCATCTCGCCTTTCGTGGGACGGCATGACGACAACGGCTTTGACGGCATGGCGCTGATCGAAGACATCCGCCTGATCTACGACAACTACGCGTTCGAAACCGAAATCCTGGTCGCGTCGGTCCGCCACCCGATCCACGTGCTCGAATCCGCACGCATCGGCGCAGACGTCGCCACCATGCCGCCCTCGGTCATCCGCAGCCTGTTCAAGCACGTGCTGACCGACAAGGGAATCGAAGGCTTCATGGCCGATTGGGCGAAGACTGGCCAGTCGATCGGGTAAAATTTCGTTGTATTGAGACTTACTATGTTTAAATTTCTGATTTAAAAATCTGGACTTTGAAAAATGCAATGAGCCTGATTGGAAATATTTTAATAATGAATTACTTGTCAAACAAATACAGACGTTCAGCCATAACTTTTTATGCCTTGATTTTAGTTTGTTCTCCGACGGCAGGCATCCTAGCTCAGACAAATGATCAAACCGGTTCAGAAAATCTAGAAAACTGTCAAAAAGTTAGCTCCAACGTCGAATGGATTCAATTTTGTGAAAACGAAATAGAAATCTCGAAGATTATGGCAGCGGCCGAAAATGCTACCCTTGCAGGCGAACCCACACAGAGTGGAGCAGAAGATGCAAACGGAAACATCGATCAGAGTGACAGCCAACAGATCAGGGATAGTATTTTATATCCTTCAGCTTGGAAAGATCAGTCGCAATATGAGTCACTGAACCCTAACCTACACAGCACTTTACTATACCTTTTAACAATTGGTGCGCCACATCGATCATATTATGAATGGTCATGTCGACATCCAAATTTTGGACGAAATCTACAGAGAACTTTTTTACAATACAAAAGTTTATTTGAGCCGGCGATAGCAAACAAACTGACTGAAAATCACCTAAATGAAATGAAGAGAATGGGATTTGGCAATCAGTTCGATGAGTGTGATATTAAAGAATTTTTCGCAAATTATGCTAGTTACGATGCTCAAGCGAAAAAGTTAAAGTCCCAAGTGGATCTGACAGGTATATTTAATTAGATACTACAAAATAGATCTGTTGCTTTTAATCCGCAAATGACTTCGGCGCGGGCGAGGCTACTGTCAGCGTTCCGGCGCCTACCTGCTGCACTTCCAGAAGGCGTTCTGCCACGCCGTTGCGGCCGAAGCGGAAGGCGCCGTCCAGGCCGATGAAGCCGCCGGGATCGCGCAGGCGGTCCATCGGGAAGGCGGTGCCGGGCTTCCAGTCGCGGGCGATGCGGGTGGTGAGCAGCACGCTGTCATAGCCCAGCGTCGAAAAGCGAAACGGGTCGGTGCCGAACTGCGCGCGGTATTTGGTGGCGTATTGCCGGTACAGGCCGTCCGAAACGCTGGCGAACCATGCGCCGCGCATGGCGGGTGAGGCGGGCAGGGCGCGTTCGGTGTTCCAAAGCTCCGTCCCCAGAATGCGGGCATCGGTGCCGCCATTGGCGCGGATCAGGGGCACGATGCGCACCGCTGCCGCGCCGCTGTCGGCGATCAGGATCGCTTCATAGGCGCTGTCCTGCTGCATCCGCTTGAGCGCAGTGGTGATGGCTGCATTGCCCGCAGCATAGTTCTGCAAAGATACCACGGTGCCGCCCGCCGCCTTGACCGAGGCAAGCATCGCCGATGATGCGCGCTGGCCGTACGTGCCTGCAGGCACCAGCCCAGCAAAGCGGGTGATGCCCTGCGCCCGGGCATGGCGCACCACGCGGTCGATCGACTGTGCGGGCACATAGCCCATCACGAACACGTTGTTGCCGGCAACGCCGACATCGTTGGAATAGCTGATCACCGGAACCTTCGCAGCGTTCGTGGTGGCGGCGATGGCGACGACATCGTCGCTGAGCAGCGGCCCCAGGATCAACCGGTTGCCATCTGCAATCGCCCGCTGTGCGGCAGGCAAGGCCCCGCGCGCGGTGTCATACGTGGTGATGCGGATGTTGTTGGCCTTGGTGTCCATCAGCGCCAGCGTGGTCGCATTGGCGATCGACTGGCCGACGGCGGCGTCCTTGCCAGACAGCGGCAGCAGAAGTGCGATACGGTGGCGCGCTTCGTCGCTGGGCAGCACGCCGGTGATCGCGCCATCGTCGGGCCGGGTGGCGGGGGTATCGGGCTGTTGGGTGGGGGTGGAAGGCGGAGCGGTCTTGGGCACCATCGTCTGGCATGCCGCCAGAAACAGGGTGCCGAGCACCAGCATGCAGATGGCCTGCCATTTTCGGTAAAGGTGTTTCACAGCTTGTCGCTCCCGCCCTGCCGGTCCATGAACATCCGCGTGAATCATGATCCCGAACCCGGCCTGTATATCGTGGCGACGCCAATCGGCAACCTTGGTGATCTGTCCGAACGCGCCCGGAGGGTGCTGGAACAGGCTGATCTGATCGCCTGCGAAGACAGCCGGGTGACGGGCGGGCTGCTGCACCACCTGGGCTTCAAGCGGCCCTTGGTGCGCTATGACGACCATGCTCGCCCCGCCGACCGCGCCCGCCTGATCGACGCGGCTTTGCGGGGCCGCGTGGCTTTGGTGAGCGATGCAGGCACGCCGCTTATATCCGATCCAGGCTACAAGCTGGTACGCGAGGCGCGCGATGCCGGGGTGACGATCCATTCGGTGCCGGGGCCATCGGCGCTGATCGTGGCGCTGACATTGGCGGGCCTGCCGACGGACAGATTTTACTTCCACGGCTTTCTTCCCAACAAGGCCGGTGCGCGCGACAAGGACATTGCGGGGCTGGCGGCTTTTCCGGCAACATTGGTGTTTTATGAAAGCGCCAAGCGCATCGCCGCGTGTCTAGCTGCGCTCCATTCGGGCCTGGGAGACCGCGAAGCTGCCGTGGTGCGGGAAATCAGCAAGAAGTTCGAGGAAACCCGCACGGGCACGCTGTCCGAACTTGCTGCTTATTACGCCGATGTGACCCCCAAGGGCGAGATCGTGCTGGTGGTGGGGCCTCCTGCTGATGCGGTGCCTCAGGCAGATGACGGAGCGGTGGAAGCTGCGCTGGCAGAGGCGCTCGCGACGATGCCGCCTGGCAAGGCCGCGGGCGAGGTCGCGCGGCGGTTCGGCCTGGACCGCAAGGCTTTGTACGCCCGCATCACCGCCGATCGTGCGGGCGGTGGCTGAGGCGCGGCGCAAGCAGGCGGAAGCGGCGGGCAGGCGCGCCGAGGCGCTGGCCGCCTGGTGGTTGCGCCTGAAGGGCTGGCGCATTCTGGCGATGCGCGTCCGCACGCCGATGGGCGAGGTCGATCTGGTCGCACGGCGCGGAAAGATGGTCGCGTTCGTCGAGGTCAAGCACCGCGCAACGGCAAAGGAGCTCGATATGGCCATCGATCACCACCGCCTGCGCCGCGTCGCTGCCGCGGCCGAGGCGCTGGCTCCGCGCTTCGTGCGGGACGGTGAAGATATGCGGATCGACGTGATCCTGCTTGCACCGCGCCACCTGCCACGCCATCTGACCCACGTATGGCAAGGCGATTGATCGCTTCTGCCCCCGTTTTTCAACGACAAAGGCTTATCCATGAAGATCGCGGTACAGATGGACCCGATGCCCGGCATCAACATCAAGGGCGACAGCAGCTTTGCGCTGATGCTGGCGGCACAGGCGCGCGGCTACACGCTGTATCACTATGATGTCGAAACGCTGACCTATGAGGCCGGCCAAGTCACGGCCCATGCTCACCCCGTGACGGTGCGCAATGTGGCCGGCGACCATTTCACTTTCGGTGATCCGGTGCGCTTGGACCTTGGCGCCGATGTCGATGTCGTGTTGATGCGGCAGGATCCGCCGTTCGATGTCGGCTACATCACCGCCACGCATATCCTCGAACGGCTCAAGGGCCGCACATTGGTGGTCAACGACCCCGAATCGGTGCGCAACGCGCCGGAAAAGGTGTATGTGCTGGATTTCGAGCAGTTCATGCCGCCGACGCTGGTGACGCGCTCGCTCGACGAGGTACGCAGGTTTCAGGCGCAGCACGGAGCTATCGTGGTCAAGCCGCTGCACGGCAATGGCGGTAAGGCGGTGTTCCTGGTCGGCGAAGACGGCGCGAACCTGTCGGCGCTGGTCGAATTGTTCGGCCAGATCTGGCGCGAACCGTTCATGGTCCAGCCGTTCCTGCCCGAGGTGGCGGAAGGCGACAAGCGTATCATGCTGGTCGATGGCAAAGTTGCCGGCGCGATCAACCGCAAGCCTGGCGAGGGCGAGTTCCGCTCCAACCTGGCGGTGGGCGGCTATGCCGAGTCGGCGACGCTGACCGCGCGCGAGCAGGAAATCTGCGATGCCATGGGTCCTGAGCTCAAGGAACGCGGACTGCTGTTTGTGGGTATAGACGTGATCGGCGGCAAATGGCTGACCGAAATCAACGTGACATCGCCCACCGGCATCGTCGCGATCAGCGCGTTCAACAACAGCGATGTTGCAGGGATGATCTGGGATGCGATCGAAGCTCGTTTGAAGACTTAACCATGAACGATTTCATCATCAACCTGGTCGCCAGCGGCGGATATTGGGGCGTCGCGCTGCTGATGGCGCTGGAGAACGTGTTCCCGCCGATCCCGTCCGAGCTGATTATGGGCTTGGCAGGCATCGAGGCGGGCAAGGGGCACTTCAACCTGTGGCTGATGATCCTGGCAGGCACCATCGGCTCGGTTGCGGGCAATTATTTCTGGTACGCCATCGGCCGCGCGCTTGGCCTGAGGCGGCTTGACCATTTCGTCAACCGCTGGGGGCGCTGGCTGACGCTCGACACGCGCGAGGTCGAGCGCTTCAACCGCCTGTTCCACCGTCATGGCGCGGTGACGATCTTCTTCGCGCGGATGGTTCCCACGATCCGCACGCTGATCTCGCTGCCAGCCGGCATTTTCCGCATGAGCTGCGTGAAGTTCCTGGTGTGGACCTTTGCGGGGGCTGGCCTGTGGAACGTGGTGTTCGCTGGAATTGGTTTTCAATTGGGGTCGCGGGTTGAGGAAATCGACCGCTATACCGGGCCGATCTCGACCGGCGTCATCGTGCTGATTTTTGCGGTGTACGCCCTGAGGGTGATCTTCTGGCGGCCGGAGGGCACCAAGCTGCCGGTGGAATAAACCGCGGGCTCAAGCGCGTGGATGGGCGTTTTCGTAAACGTCCAGCAGATGCGCGGCATCCACCTGCGTGTAGATCTGCGTCGATGACAGGCTGGCATGGCCGAGCAGTTCCTGCAGCGACCTGAGGTCTGCCCCGCCCGCCAGCAGATGCGTCGCAAAGCTGTGGCGCAGCGCATGCGGCGTCGCATCTTCCGGCAGGCCCAGTAATCGGCGGGCATGCATCATCGCGCGGCGAACCAGGGCAGGCGAGAGCGGGCCCCCGCGCGTGCCGCGAAACAGCGGATCGTTTGGCCCAAGGGCGAACGGCGTTAGGGCTGCGTACTGTCCGACCGCATCGCACACTTGCGGCAATATCGGCACGACGCGCTGCTTGCCGCCCTTGCCGGTGATCCGCAGGGTATCGCCCAGGGGCAGGACAGCGCCCATCAGGCCGGTCGCTTCGCTGACTCGCAAGCCTGCGCCATACAGCAGCAGCAGCACCGCCCAATCACGTGCCTGCACCCAGGCGGGCACATCACGCGCCGCCATCGCATCGCCTAGCGCCATGATATCGTCCGGCGCGATCGGGCGTGGCAGGCTGCGCTTGATGCGCGGGCCTTTGATCCGGGGCGCCGCCGCTGCGGTCCCGGCATGCTCGCCTGCGAAGCGCAGAAAGGCTCGGATGGCCGAAAGCTCGCGCGCGGTGCTGCGATTGGCAAGACCCTCGCCGCGACGCGATGCAAGGAATGCGCGCAGGTCGGCCTGCGAAGCCAAGCCAAGACGCGCCGCATCGGCAGGCTCGCCCCAATGCTCGGCCAGAAACTGCGTCAGCCGCTCGGCAGTGGCGACATAGGCGCGCACCGTGTGTTGCGACCTGCGCCGATTGTCCGCCAGATGGCTGCGCCACAGGCCGATCAGGTGCGATGATACGACAGGTTCGGCCATGGCGGCCACCGTATCAGGTGAGGGGGTCAGGCTCAATCGCCACCACTTGCGCCAGGATGGTGTTGAGAACAGGCATGCCCTGCGGCGTTACCGTGACGTGCGGGCCATCCTGGCGCAAGAACCCCATTTGCCACAGTCGCTCGATCGCGACCGCATCGACCAACGCCCCGGCGGCCAGTCCGGTCCGCGCCGCGATAGCATTGAGGTCAATGCCTTCTGCCAGCCGCAACCCCATCAGCATCGCCTCGGCGGCCTGGGTGTTCGGGCCGAGCGGGCGTTCGACCGACAGGCCATGGCCGTTGCGCTCGACGGCGGACAGGTAGTTCTCCGGCTTGCGATGGCGTTCGGTGGCAAGCTGCCCGCGCCTGCCATGCGCTCCGGGGCCGATGCCGGCATAATCGCCGTAGCGCCAGTACGCCAGGTTGTGGCGGCTCTGTTCGCCAGCGCGGGCATGGTTGCTGATCTCGTACGCTGGCAGGCCCGCCGCATTGGTGATCGCACGCGTCAGATCGAACAGGTCGGCGCAATGATCGTCATCGGCAGGTGTCAGCTCGCCGAGCCGCACCAGCGTCTCGAACCGCGTGCCCGGTTCTATGGTCAGCTGATAAAGCGACAGGTGACCCGTTCCGAAGGACAGGGCGCGGGTGAGCTCGGCCTCCCAATCGGCAAGCGATTGCCCGGGCCGCGCATAAATGAGGTCGAACGACACCCGATCGAACCGGCGCTGTGCGATATCCAGCGCGCCCAGCGCTTCGCTCACCGAATGGGCGCGGCCCAGAAAAGCCAGCGCATCATCATCAAGCGCCTGCAGACCCAGCGACACCCGGTTCACCCCGGCCAGTGCCAGATCGGCAAACCGCGCCGCTTCTACCGACGAAGGGTTGGCCTCCAGCGTGATCTCGATGTCGTCGGCAAAGTGCCAGTGGCGCGCGGCCTGTTCGATCAGCGCCTGTACCAGTGCAGGGGGCATAAGCGACGGGGTGCCGCCGCCGAAGAAGATCGATCCCAATGTCCGCCCCGGCAGCAAGGCTGCTTCATGCGCCATGTCGGCGAATAAGGCGGCCTGCCATTGTGCCACGTCCACGCCTTCACGGACATGGCTGTTGAAATCGCAATAGGGGCATTTTGAAACGCAGAACGGCCAGTGGATGTAGAGCGCGAAGGGCTCTGCCGTGCCGGTTGCGCGAGGGGTAGACGAGGCGGAGCCGAGGCCGGGGAGGGAATATCCTTCAAGCCCACCCCCGATCATCGGCATTCGCCGCTGATCGACCCCTCCCGCGAGCGGGAGGGGAGAGGTGGCGTCGTCCTTCAAAAGCAGGCCTCGATCAGCTTGGCAAAGGCATCGGCGCGGTGGCTGATGGCGTGCTTGTGGGCTGGGTCCAGCTCGGCAAAGGTCTGGTCGAAGCCGTTCGCGACAAACACCGGATCATAGCCGAAACCCAAAGTTCCGCGCGGCGGCCAGGTCAGCGCGCCGTTGACGCGACCTTCAAATACCTCTGCGTGGCCATCGGGCCAGGCGAGCGCCAATGTGCAGACGAAATAGGCGCTGCGGTCCACGTCAGCGCCCAATTCCGCCAGCCGGCCCTCGACTTTGCCCATGGCCATGTACCAGTCGCGGCCCTGCGGTCCTTCGAACCACTGCCGTTCGGCCCAGTCAGCCGTGTAGACCCCCGGGGCGCCGCCTAACGCCGCGACGCAAAGCCCGCTGTCATCGGCCAGCGCCACGCAGCCCGAAGCCTGCGCCGAGGCATGCGCCTTGAGCGAGGCGTTCTCGCTGAAGCTGGTGCCGGTCTCCTCCGGCTCTGCGAGGCCCAGATCGGCAGCAGACACCGGCTCGATCCCGAAAGGCTCCAGCAGTGCGCGGATCTCGCGCACTTTGCCCTGGTTATGGCTGGCGATCACCAGCCTGCCGGGTTCCAGCTTGCGATGGCCGATCATGATCAGCAAACCGCGCGGTCCTGCGCAGCGAAGATCTGCGTGCAGCCCATCCGCGCCAGTCGCAGAAGCCGCAGCAAGGCTTCTTCGTCGTAAGGCGCGCCTTCTGCCGTCGCCTGCGCCTCGGCGATGTTGCCGCCCTCGATCAGTACGAAGTTGGCATCGGCATCGGCATTGGAGTCCTCGATGTAATCCAAGTCGAGCACCGGCGTGCCCTGGTGGATGCCGCAGCTGATCGCGGCGACCTTGGCGTTGATCGGGTCATCCTTGATCAACCCCTTGGCCATAAGGCCGTTCACAGCGAGGCGAAGCGCGACCCATGCGCCTGAAATCGACGCGGTGCGGGTGCCGCCATCGGCCTGGATGACGTCGCAATCGATGGTAATCTGCCGCTCGCCCAGCTTCTTCAGGTCGACGACCGCGCGCAGCGATCGCCCGATCAGCCGCTGGATTTCCTGGGTCCGGCCTGATTGCTTGCCCTTGGCCGCCTCGCGCTGGCCGCGGGTATGGGTGGCGCGGGGCAGCATGGAATATTCCGCGGTTACCCAACCTTCGCCCTTGCCCTTCAGCCATGGCGGCAGCCGCTCTTCGATGCTCGCGGTGACCAGCACCTTGGTATCGCCAAAGCCGATCAGGCAGCTGCCCTCGGCGTGCTTGGTGTAGCCGGTTTCGATGCTGATCGTGCGCATTTCGTCAGGGGCGCGGCCGGATGGGCGCATGGGATGATTCTCCGAAGCTTTGATGTCCATGCCCCGCCGATAGCCGCCGCACGCCGCAATGGAAAGCGCTCTGCATCATGCAGCTAGCCACTTGCCACCGGGCATCAAAAATGGCAGAGGCGGCAGCTCAAAGCGACCATGGGCGATTAGCTCAGTTGGTAGAGCATCTCGTTTACACCGAGAGGGTCGGCAGTTCGAGCCTGTCATCGCCCACCATGGTTCCGCTTGTTTCCCCAAAATTGTTGCTTCTTCGACACGGTCATTCGGCAAAATGTCGGGCGTTCGGTTTCGTTCAGCAACCGCTCAGACAGCGTCAGACACGATCCCGCGCATGCCGAGTCACATCCTTCTTGTTATCCTGTTGGAAGCCAGCATGCCTGGCGCGTCGTCCGCGATGGCGACACTCGATCGCGCAACGCCTGTTCAGGCCGATTGTGTCGGCAAAAAGCGCGTGCTCACAGCACCGGCTCGCGCCAAGCGCTCGGAACCGCGCCGCCGCTGTCACGTGCTTGCGCCGATCCTGATGTAGTCCAGCGCTCTAGTGCCCCTGAACGTTCAGCCCTTGGCGAGCGTCTCTTCCATCAGTGCCGAGGCCCGGCTGCCGTTCCAGTCCATCCCGCCGATCATCCGCCAAACTTCCTTGCCCTCAGCATCGTACAGCACGGTGGTGGGCATGACGCCGGTCATATAGCTGAACCCTAGGTTATTTTCCTGGTCGGTAAACGGCGCGATCGTCTTGAAGCCTTTTTCCGCGAAGAAGGGCTTGATCTGGTCGAGGTTCTGCATGTCCTGCGATACGGTCAGCACCACGAGGCGGTCCTTCTCGCGCATGGCCAGAGCGTCCAGCGTCGGCATTTCCACGACGCACGGGCCGCACCAGGTCGCCCACAGGTTGACCAGCACCGGCTTGCCCTTGAACGCGGCCAGGCTGGTGGCCTTGCCATCGGGATCGCTGAAGGTGACATCGGGCGCCGGTTTGCCGCGCTGCGAAATGTCGAGCGTGCCGGAAAGCGGCATCGAAGGGCCAGCCTTGTCAGCAGTTTTTTCCGTTCCTGCGGGTTGCTCCGCGGCGGGGGATTGCCTATCGCACGCGCCAGTTGCCAGCGCGGCAAGGGCCACCACCGGCCAGATGCGCCTGCTGGAAAAATGGGCGATACGCATGGGTAACAACTCCAACAGCATGTGGGGCGGACGCTTTGCCGCCGGACCATCCGACGTGATGCGGGCCATAAATGCTTCCATCCCGTTCGACAAGGCGCTGTGGAGGCAGGATATCGATGGCTCGCTGGCGCATGTCGCCATGCTGAGCAAGCAGGGCATCATCCCTGCGGACGATGCGGATGCCATCGCGGCTGGCCTGAGGCAGATTGCCGAGGAATATGCCGCCAATGGCGTGGCGGAAGACTGGGCGCTGGAAGACATCCACATGCATGTCGAAGCACGGCTGGCCGAGTTGATCGGGCCGGCGGCGGGGCGGCTGCACACCGCGCGTTCGCGCAACGATCAGGTCGCGACCGATTTTCGCCTGTGGGTGCGCGATGCGTGCGATGCTGCCGATGCGGCGCTGCACGCGCTGCAGACCGCATTGGTGGAACGCGCAGGCGAACATGCTGACGCGATCATGCCCGGTTTCACCCACCTGCAGATCGCCCAGCCGGTGACTTTGGGCCATCACTTGCTGGCCTATTACGAAATGTTCGCGCGGGACCGCGACCGGTTTGCGGCCGCGCGTGCCCGCATGAACCAGTGCCCGCTGGGCTCGGCTGCCTTGGCCGGAACCGGCTTTCCCATCGACCGGGATGCGACCGCCGCCGCATTGGGTTTTGACCGCCCCACCGCCAACTCGCTCGACGCTGTATCGGACCGCGATTTCGCGCTCGATTACCTCACCGCCGCCTCGCAATGCGCGCTGCATCTGTCGCGACTGGCGGAGGAATTCATCATCTGGGCAAGCCAGCCTTATGGCTTCGTCAAGCTGCCCGACAGCTTCTCCACCGGTTCATCGATCATGCCGCAAAAGCGCAACCCCGATGCGGCTGAACTGGTGCGCGGCCATGCGGGGCGGATCATCGGATGCCAGACCGCGTTGATGATCACGATGAAGGGCCTGCCGCTCGCCTATTCCAAGGATATGCAGGACGACAAGCCGCCGGTGTTCGAGGCCGAAGGGCTGCTGATGCTGAGCCTGGCGGCGATGACAGGGATGGTGGCCGAGACGACCTTCGAGACCGCCGCGATGCGCAAGGCAACCGAGCGCGGCTTTGCCACCGCGACCGACCTTGCCGACTGGCTGGTGCGGCAGGCGGGCATCCCGTTCCGTGAGGCGCACCACATTACCGGCGCGGTCGTGAAACTGGCCGAGCAGCGCGGTGTCGCGCTCGACACGCTGCCGATCGCTGACCTGCAGGCGATCGACGCACGGATTACCGAAGCGGTGTATCCGGCATTGTCGGTCGACGCATCGGTGGCCAGTCGCAACAGCTATGGTGGCACCGCGCCCGATCAGGTAAGGCTGCAGGTAGCCCGCGCGAAAGCCGCGCTGGCCGGAATCTAAGGGGGCAGGAGAACAATGATGCCGCGTTTTCACAGCGCCCTGCTTGCGACAGCCGCAATCCTTGCGCTTGGCGCCTGTGGCAGCCGCCAGAAACTCACTGCGGTCGAGGGTGCTGCGCCGGTGCCCACTGCATATGGCGCGCCTGCGCCTGCTGGTCCCGACGAACTGCTTGAGGCCAGCACCCAGGCACGGCCCGAGCGCAATGTCGAGCTTCAGCGCCGCTCCGAGGCGCGGTCCGACGATCCCTTCGATCTTCCCCCCGAATAAGCAGAATCGAACGCACATCATGGACCATTTTTCGCTGGTCGACGGGAAGCTTCACGCAGAGCAGGTGCCGCTTTCGCGCATTGCCGATGAGGTTGGCACCCCCGTCTACATCTACTCGCGCGCGACGCTGGAGCGCCATGCGGATGTGTTTCGCGAGGCGCTTGCGGGTGTGCCGCGCAAGCACCTAGCGTTTGCGGTAAAGTCCAACCCCAATCTGGCGGTGCTCAAGGTGCTGGCCGGGCGCGGTTATGGCGCAGATGTGGTGTCCGGCGGAGAGCTCGACCGCGCGCTGGCAGCGGGCATCGCGCCTGCCGATGTGGTGTTTTCCGGCGTCGGCAAGACGGCGGATGAGATGCACCATGCGCTGGCCAAGGGCATCGGGCAGTTCAACATCGAATCCGAAGAAGAAGGCCGGATGCTCGCCGAGGTGGCGCATGGGATGGGCCTGCGTGCCGCAGCTTCCTTGCGCATTAACCCCGATGTCGACGCGGGCACCCACGCCAAGATTTCGACCGGCAAGGCGGACAACAAGTTCGGCGTCGGCCTGCATGTGGCGCCCGGAATTTACGATCGCCTGTCGCAATTGCCGGGCATCGGATTGCGCGGCGTCGCCGTGCACATCGGCAGCCAGTTGCTCAGCCTGGACCCGCTGGAGGCCGCGTTCGGCAAGATCGGCCAGCTGGTGGCAGATCTGCGCGCTGGTGGGCATGGCATCACCCATGTCGACTTGGGCGGCGGACTGGGCGTGCCCTATCAAGCGGCGCAGGAGCCGCCCGCGCCTGCCGAATATGGCGCGTTGGTTGCCCGGGTAACGCGCGATTGGGATGCGGTGATCCAGTTTGAGCCGGGCCGGGTGATCGCAGGCAACGCCGGTGTGCTGCTGACGCGCGTGATCCGGGTAAAGCCCGGCGTACAGCATCCGTTCGTGGTGGTGGACGCCGCGATGAACGATCTTGCCCGGCCCGCGCTGTACGATGCGTGGCACGACTTTGAAGCGGTTGCGCCCGATGGCACTCGGATGATCGCCAACATCGTCGGCCCGGTGTGCGAAAGCGGCGATACCTTCGCCATGGGCCGCGATATCGACAGCGTTTCCGCAGGCGACCTTGCCGTGTTCCGCACGGCGGGAGCTTATGGTGCGACCATGGCGAGCAGCTACAACAGCCGCGGGATCGTGGCGGAAGTGCTGGTCGACGGGGATCGCTTTGCCGTCGTCGCCAACCGGATCAGCCCGGCCGAGATCATGGCGGCAGAACAGGTGCCCGACTGGCTGTGAACCAGCTGCCGATATTCCTCAACCTGCGCGGACGTCCCGTCATCCTGCTGGGAGAAGGCGAGGCCGCTGACGCCAAAAGGCGTTTGATCGAACGGTCCGGCGGTATTTGCGTGAGCGAAGACAGTACCGAGGCGCGGATCGCCATCGTGGCTTTGGAAGACGAAGCTGCGGCGGTCGCGGCTGTCACTCGGCTGAAGGCGCGCGGGCTGATCGTCAACGCGGTCGACCGGCCTGCATTGTGCGATTTTACCACGCCTGCGATCATCGACCGCGATCCCGTGCTGATCGCCATCGGTACCGGCGGCGCATCGGCCGGACTTGCCAAGGCGCTGCGGCAGCGGCTGGAGGGGTTGCTTCCGGCGACGCTGGGCCGACTGGCGTGCGCGCTTGACGAGGCCCGCGATGCGCTGCGCCTGCGGTGGCCTCAAGGCCCCGAACGCCGCCGTGCGATCGATGCTGCATTGGCGCCGGGCGGTCCCCTCGATCCGCTGGGCAACCCAGCCGACGATGCGGTGGGTAACTGGCTTGCAGGCGGCGTGGACGGAATATCGGCCGGAGTGCGCGAAATTGCGATAGCATCGCCGGACCCGGATGACCTGACACTGCGTCAGGTCCGCCTGCTGGGCAGCGCCGATCTGGTGCTGCATCCCCACGATATGCCGTCTGCCATACTCGCCCGGGCACGCGCCGATGCAGCATTTCAGGCGCAGGACGCTGGCAGCGATATCCCTGAAGCAGAAGGGGTAACGGTGCGCCTTATCTGGGCGACGACAGCAGGAAGTTCATGAACACCGTGGCGATCGGTTTGGCAGGATCGTCCTGCCAGGCCTTGGCCTCGACATTGGCGACACGCCGGCCGATGCGCGTCACTTCGCCCACCGCATAGGTCCGCAACTCGCGGCCGCCACGCATGAAGTTGATGGTGATGTTGACCGGCTTGATCCGCACATCGGATTCGTCCTGCCCCAACGTCACCCGCAGGGCCGCGATCGCCGCGATTTCCATAAGCCCGCTCATCGCGCCGCCGTGCAGAAACCCGGGCCGCCCCATCACCGCCGGTCCGTAATCATAGGCGATTACCGGCAGGCCGTTGGCCATGTGGTCCACGGTCATGCCCATGGTTTTGGCAAACGGCGGCATAAAGCCTAGAACCGTCGCGATGGTGTCTGTGTCGCTCATCGATCAGCCCAGGAAGTTTTCGACGTGGATGAAGGTGCCAGCGACATGCGCCACCGGATCATCGGGGTCGCCATCGTGCGCCACGCCGCGCACAAACGCCATCGAACGCGTAACCTTGTAGCACTCGCCGCGACCGATAACGGCCTTGCCCGGCGTCGCAGGGCGCATGTAATCCACGCGCAGGTCCAGCGTCACCTGCGGGCGGAAGGCGCCGATTGCGGTCCACACCGAAAGGCTAGTGGCGTTGTCCATCAGGCTGATGATCGGCCCTGAAGCGATGACCCCGCTATCGATATCACCGACAAGATCGAGCGTGTACGGGAGCTTCAGTTCGACCCAGTTATCGCCGTGCGCGGCATATTCCATGCCCAGATGTCCGCTGTGTCCGTGCTTGGACATCATGCGCTGGAACATGCTGGGGTCGAACCCGGATGCAGGTTCCACGCGGTCGGCTGGTTGATCGGTCATGGTGTGGGGATCGATTCGTTGCGGGTCGAATTAATGAGCCATAATTGGCAAAGTGCCGGGCCACTCTGCACGCTCGCACCTGTTCGTCAACCCGCACGATACAGGAGCATATCATGGCACCATCGCAGCAAGTCCCCCGCATTTCCCTGGACGAGCTTCCCGATTTTGAAGGCCCGGTCGCACTGCACGGCGCCCGGATGGATAGCAGCCCGTGCCTGGGCGTGAGCGACGATCTGTGGATCATCGCGGTGATCATGGTCTACGAAAAATAGTACCGTGACGCTGGAGCAGTGGCTCGCGCCGTTTATCGCAGATGCTGCCGGCGAAAGTGCAGAGGTGTTGTGCAAGGGACTTGGGCCATTGCTCACCGACGGCAATCTGGCGCGCGACTGGCTGGGCAAGCGCCTCGCCGACATGGCGCAAGGCGGTCCGTCGCTGCCCGCGGGCTATGCCGATGCGGTGTGCCAGTCGCTGGTGATGTTTGATTCTGACCGGGTGCATTTGTCCCTTGCGATCATGTCAGCGAACGCGTGGAATGCGCAGCGCGAAACAAAGGACACACCTGACATCGTCGGCTTTGCAGATGGCTGGACGGCGTTAAGCTTTCTTGGAGCGCCGGACATGCAACTGCAGCGGTACATATTGGGTAAGGAAGGCGCCAACCTGCACGCCTTCCGCGAACCGCCGGAATCGCCCGGAAGCGGCGAACTCATTTATATGGACAATGCCTGCGAAGCTTTGCGTTTCGTGCACTTGGGCGCAGATGCTGTGATGGTGCGGCTGCTGGTGCGCGATCCCGATGCCGAACAGGCGATCGAGTGCGATGCGCGGACGGGCGAAGTCCTGCGGGTCCGGCAGGCCCAGTCGCGCCATGGCCGCACGCAGATGACGCTCTCGCTGCTGCGATCGTTGGAGCGGACAGAGGCGGTGCCCATCTTCGAACGCGATATCGCGACTTGGCCAGCGCATCTCCGGTGGCATGGCGTTCGAGAAGCGCTGGCTCTGGACAGCGCATCGGGGTTTCGGCTGCTGGAGGTGGTGGCCGACAGCGACGCGGACGAAAGCGTGCGGTCGCTGGCGCGCAGGACGCGCGATGACCTGCTGGCGCGCTACCCGCAGCTCTCGGCGTAACTCGGACATCGTATGGCCGTTACGCTAAATACCGATCCGGCATCTGCCTGCACACTGGAGGAATGCCAGGCTGCGCTCGATAAGGTGGGATTTGACCCGGATGATCCGGAATCGGTCGAACACGCAGCCCAATGGCTGTCGGACCTTGCCACCAACACCCGGTTTCTGGGTGATATCGCGCTGGCGCAGTTGGAGGCAGGCCTGCATCGTGCCGGGGGGCAGGGATATTCGCCGCAGGTGATCATGCTGGGCGTTGCTCGGCCAAGCTGGTTCATGCGCGCGAACATATGGCCATCGGTGCAGGAGGCGGTGCTGCGTGAAAGCGGCGAGGCAGCGTTCGTCTACGGCCTGCCGCACGATCACAACTTTCATTTCCTTACCGTCGGCTATCACGGTCCCGGCTATCGCAGCGATCATTACGAGGTCGATCCCGAGAGCATGGCAGGCGTCGCGGGCGAGCGGGTCAGCCTGCGGTTCGTGGAAACCAGCGTGCTGGAGCCGGGGCGCGTGATGCATTATCGCGCCCGCCGTGACGTGCATTGCCAGTTCGCGCCGGAGACGCTTTCAGTGTCGATCAACCTGATGCACAGCGCGGCCGGGCAGCGCTGGACCGACCAGTTTCAGTATGATCCGGGAGGGGACGCTATTGCTAGGGTGCTGACCGGGTGTACGGGCGACACGGTTGCGCGCATGGCACTGGCGCTGGATCCGGGCAATGGCCGCGACCTGGTCGAGCATATGGCACGGCATCACCCGGTGGAGCGCCTGCGTTGGTCTGCGGTCGCCGCGCTGGCGCAGGAAGCGCCCACGAGGGACGCGCGAACCGACCTGCTCGCGCGACATGCGGCCCGGTCCAGCGGCTGGCTGGCGCGCAGGTGCAAGGCAGCGATTGGCGATTGAAGGGGCGGGCCGTGCAGCTATAGTCGCGCCGGAAGCAGCATCAGGGGGCGCGGCGGAATCATGTTCATTGCAGAGCTGGAAATCGGGCAGATCGGGCGCTTGATCCAGATCGCCATGGCACCGGCATTTCTGCTGCTGGCCACCGGCAATATCCTGACGATGTTCGCCGGGCGCCTGGCCCGCGTCGTCGACCGCGAACGGGTGCAGATGGCGGAGTTCCAGCGCACCAAGGGCGAGGAGCATGTTCGCGTGGTCAACGAGCTGCGCATGCTCGACCGGCGCGCCGCCATCGTCAATCTTGCCATTCTGATGGGCACGCTGAGCGCTGTGACGGTCAGCCTGGTTATCGCTGCCATTTTCGTGCTGTCGTTGACGGGCTACAAATTCGGCCAGGTCGTGGCGGGCGGCTTCATCCTGGCGATGGCCTTCCTGATCACGGGGCTGGTGCTGTTCATCGCCGAAATCCGGCTCGCCACCCGCACGATCCGCATCGAGGAGCAGTGGCTGCAACTTGGCGACAGCTAAGCTGCGGCTGCCCAGCCAATCATGCAAAGAAAAAGGCTCCGCGCGGGTGCGCAGAGCCTTTTGAATCGGATTAAAGGTGTGCCTCAGCCAGCAGCAGGAGCCGCATCAGCTGCGGGTGCTGCTTCGCCCTCGGTAGCAGGAGCTGCTTCGCCTTCAGCGGCCGGTGCGGCAGCGTCTGCTGCAGGCGCGGCGGGCAGGGGCAGAGGGCTGCCGGACTGGGTGTTCATCCACGCCATAAGGTTGGCGCGGTCTTCAGCCTTGCCAAGGCCGGCAAAGCTCATCTTGGTGCCCTCGGCATAGGCCTTGGGTGACGTGAGCCACTTGTTCATTTCTTCAAAGGTCCACGGACCGGACTTCGCCTTGAGCGCATCTGAATAGGCGAAACCTGCGACCGCGGCGTGGGGCTTGCCGATCACGCCATAAAGGTTGGGTCCGATGCCATTGGCGCCGCCGCTGTTGATCGAGTGGCACGAGCCGCACTTGGCGAAAACCTTTTCGCCCTTGGCGACATCGGCGCTGGCAAGCAGGGTCGCGATAGGCACTTCGGCTTCTGCCGGGCCTTCGGACGATACGACGCCCTCGATCACGTAACCCAGCTTTTCAGGGCGCTCGGGCTTGTCGGCATGAAACACCTTGCCACTGATGATCGAGGTGCCCAAGGCAACGATGCCTGCTGCAAGCACCCAACCTGCAATCGTGTTTCTGCTGTCTTGCATTGCCATCTTGCCTCATCTTTAACTGCGCCCGTCCTGCAGACAGGGCGCAATGGAAAGTCGGTGTGTGGAAGGGCCGGCGGCCTGACGCCGCCCGTCTCATCCTAACGCGTGGCCCGTTGCCGCGTTGCAACAAAGCCGCCCGCCGCTCCCTCTAATCATGCGGGCGATGCACTGCAAGCCCCGTCGCGCCGGTTTTCGCCTTGTCGTGGGGGCATTGCCTGCCTATTCGGCAAGACCATGCAAAGCTATCCCCAGATTGCCCGAACGATGGTCGAAGATATGGCCCGGATCGCGACAGACGCGCCGGAACGCACCATCGCGTTTCAGGGCGCTCCCGGTGCCTATTCGCACATCGCCGCCCGGCAATTTGCGCCCAATTGGCATCCGCTGCCGTGCTATTCGTTCGAAGATGCGATGGATGCGGTCAAGGACGGCCGCGCCGCACGGGCGATCATTCCCATCGAGAATTCCCAGCATGGCCGCGTCGCCGATATCCATTTCCTGCTGCCGGAAAGCGGGCTGACCATCGTGGCGGAATACTTTTTGCCCGTGCGCCACTGCCTGCTTGCGCGCGGCGATGGCCCATATCGCGCGGCGATCAGCCACCCCCAGGCCCTCGGTCAGACGCGCCATTATCTGCGTGCGCAGAACATCCAGCCGATGACCTATGCCGATACTGCAGGCGCAGCGGCGTTCGTTGCGGAGTCCGATGATCCTGCCTTGTGCGCGGTCGCATCGCGCCTGGCAGGTGAGGTTTTCGGGCTGAAAATCGTTGCGGAAGGCATCGAGGATGCGGACCACAACATGACGCGCTTCGTCGTACTGGCCGGACACCGGGACGATCCCATGCCGGGCGAAGGCCAGGCGATGACGACGTTTATTTTCGAGGTGAAGAACATCCCGGCAGCTTTGTTCATGGCATTGTCCGGCTTTGCCACCAACGGCATCAACATGACCAAGCTGGAAAGCTACATCCGCGGCGGCAGCTTTTCCGCGGCTGAATTCTATGCCGATATCGATGGCATGCCGGGCGATCCGGCGGTCGACCGCGCGCTGGAAGTGCTGGGCCACCACAGCAAATGGGTGCGCATATTGGGCAGCTATCCACAGGCTTTGCCCCGCGCCTGAATTCAGCGCCTGACGGGTCAGTCGTTCGCTCGGCCGATCGTGCGGTTGAGCAGCCGCATGACCGGTGTCACCGACAGGCCGTGGATCAGGATGGAGCCCAGAACGATCAGCCCCACGGTCTGCCACAACGCCTGCTGCTCGGCAAAATCGCCATGGTTGAGCGCGAAGGCCAGGTAATAGACCGAACCCAGCCCGCGAATGCCGAAGAATGCGATGACGAATCGTTCCAGCGCGTGGCGCTTGACATCGATCAGCGCGAGCCAGCCGATCAGCGGGCGGAACACCAGCAACACCAATGCGGCAACGATCACGCTTTCCCAGCCGACATTGGCGAGAAGCTCGCCGCCGGTGAGCATTCCGCCGAACAGCACCAGCAGCACCATCATCACCAGCCGCTCGGTTTCATCGGCGAAATCATGCAGCTGGGTGTTGAAATTGTCGCCGTCCGCCGATCGGCGCAGCATCAGCCCGGCGATGAACACGGCCAGGAACCCATAGCCATGCACGAACTCGGTCAGCGCATAGATGGCCAGGGTGGCACCCAGCGCAATGAAGCCATCGCCTGTTCGGGACAGCCGCGTGTCATTCGGCAGGCGATAGATGATCTGCCCCAAAACCCAACCGCCAGCAGCCCCGGCGATTGCGCCCAGCGCCAGCCGCCAGATCACGTCCTGCCACACCCACAGGCCGATCGATGCCAGACCCAGGCCACTGGTCGCTGCCACGATCGCCAGATACACGAACGGGAAGGCCAGCGCGTCGTTCAGCCCGGCCTCGGAGGTCAGCGCAAAGCGCGCTTCATCCGAATCGTCGCTGTCCGGTCGCTCAATCTGGACGTCCGCCGCCAGCACCGGGTCGGTCGGGGCCAGGCACGCGCCCAACAGCAGCGCAGAGGCCAGCGGCAGGCCGATGATCCAGAGCCCTGAAAGCGCGATGGCGATGATCGTCAGCGGCATCACGATAGCCAGCAGGCGCACCGTGATCGCCCAGTTTGCCCAGGTGAAGGGCCGTCCGATCTTCAGGCCTGCACCCATCAGCGAGATGATGACGATGAACTCGGTCGCCTTCTCGATCATCACCGGCGATTCAACCGGATGCGGCGAGAACATCGCCAGAGGCGTGTAGGCGAATATTGCCATGCCGGTTCCGACGAAGATGATCGGCAGCGACAACGGCAACTTTTTCAACAGCAGCGGCAACCACGCCACCAGCAGCACGACGATGCCGATGGCCAGCAGCCACAATTTGTAATGCTCGAGCAGGAATTCGCCGATGACGCTGGTGAACAGCGGGTCCGTGTAAGCCGTGACATCCAGCGCTGGCGTCTTGGGAACGACCGACGTCCAGCCAAATCCATCGATCAATGCGCGGCACCCCAGCTTGGCCCAGTGCCAATATCGACACCCAGCGGTACGCTGAGCGTCACCACCGGTTCCGCCGCGTGTTCCATTACCGAACGGATCACCGCCGATGCCGCTTCGACCTGCGCTTCGGGTAGTTCGAACACCAGTTCATCGTGCACCTGCAGCAGCATGCGCACGTCATTCAGACCCGCCGCTTGCACTGCAGGCACCATGCGCGCCATCGCCCGCTTGATGATGTCGGCGCTGGTGCCCTGGATCGGCGCGTTGATCGCGGCGCGCTCGCTGCCCTGGCGCTCGGCCTGGTTCTTGGAGTTGATGCGAGGGAAATGGGTCTTGCGGCCAAACAGCGTTTCGGTGAACCCGGTTTCGCGCGCCTTCTCCATGGTTTCGGCAATATAGCGGTTGATGCCGGGGAAGCGCTGGAAATATGTGTCGATCATCGCCTGCGCCTCGTCCGCGCTCACTTCCAGCCTTCCGGCCAGGCCCCAGCGCGAAATGCCGTAGAGGATCGCGAAGTTGATCGTCTTGGCGCGCCCGCGCGTGTCGCGGTTGACCTCGCCGAACAGTTCCTGCGCCGTGCGGTTGTGGATGTCCTCTCCCTTGGCGAACGCATCGCGCAATGTCTCGACATCGGCCATGTGCGCCGCCAGCCGCAGTTCGATCTGACTGTAATCGGCAGCGAGGATAACGTTGCCGGGTTCGGCAACGAAAGCGTGGCGGATCTGGCGGCCGATTTCGGTGCGGATGGGGATGTTCTGCAGGTTGGGTTCGGTGGAAGACAGCCGCCCGGTTTGCGCGCCAACCAGGCTGTAGCTGGTGTGGACGCGGCCCGTTTGCGGGTTTATCTGCTCCTGCAGCGCATCGGTATAGGTAGATTTCAGCTTGGCGAGCTGCCGCCAGTCCAGCACCTTGCGGGAAATTTCAGAGCCTTCGCCTGCCAGCTTCTCCAGCACCGTGACATCGGTGGAATACTGCCCGGTCTTGCCCTTTTTCCCGCCCTTGAGGCCCAGCTTTTCGAACAGGATCTCGCCCAACTGCTTGGGGCTGCCGATGGCGAAGGGCTGGTCGGCCAGAGCGTGGATTTCCAGCTCAAGCGCTGCCATGCGGGTGGCGAAATCCTGGCTCAGCGCGGCCAGTTGCTCGCGGTCGACCTTGATGCCGTTGCGCTCCATGGCTGCAACCACCGGGATCAGCGGCCTGTCGACCATCTGGTACACGCGCGTTGCGCCTTCCACCGGCAGCCGGAGGCGCAGCACGTGCCACAGCCTCAGGGTCACATCGGCATCCTCGGCGGCGTAGCGGGTGGCATCTGTCAGCGGCACCTCGTTGAAGCCGATCTGCTTCTTGCCGGTGCCGGTCAGCGATTTGAAGCTGATGCATTCATGCCCCAGGTGCCGCTGCGCCAGCGCATCCATGCCGTGACCGCCGCTGCCGAATTCATGGCCCGCATCCAGGTTGAAGCTCATCACCATCGTGTCGTCGATGGGGGTGACCGCAATGCCATGCCGCGCCAGCACGTTGAGGTCGTATTTCAGGTTCTGACCGATCTTCACAACGCTGTCGTCTTCCAGCAACGGCTTCAGCCGGGCGATGGCAACATCCATCGCGATTTGCTTGGGCTTCTCAGCGAACATGTCGCTGCCGCCGTGTCCCAGCGGGATGTAGCAGGCTTCACCCGGGGCCAACGCCAGGCTGACCCCGACAAGCCGGGCCTGCATGGAATCGAGCGAGTCCGTTTCGGTATCCACCGCGATCGTGCCTGCTGCAAACGCGCGCGCAATCCAGTCGTCGAGCGTATCGACGTCCTGCACGCAGACATACGCGTCCACATCGATCGGCGGCATGGTGAGAGCTTGCGGCGCGATGGCATTGTTGCTTTGCGGCGCAGCGGTGCCGCCCTCTGCCCGAGGGGCGGGCGCATCTGCCGGGCCGCTGGCGCCCAGTTTGCGCAACAGACTGGTAAATCCATGCTTGGTCAAGAACGCGGCCAGCGGCTCGGGCGGTATATCCTTGAGCAGGAAATCGCCTAGCTCATTGGGCAGCGGGCAGTCGTCCTTCAGCGTGACGAGCACTTTGCTCAGCCGCGCCATTTCCGCCTGCTCGATCAGGCTGTCGCGCAATTTGGACGGCTTCATCGACGGCGCTGCCGCCAGCACGCTTTCCAGGTCGCCATGCTCGACGATCAGCTTGGACGCAGTCTTCGGCCCTACACCGCGGATGCCCGGCACGTTGTCCACCGCATCGCCCATCAGCGCGAGCACATCGCCGAGCTGTTCGGGCAGAACGCCGAACTTTTCCATCACCGCGTCCGGCCCCATGCGCACATTCTTCATCGTGTCGAGCATGTCGAGGCCGGGCTGGATCAGCTGCATCAGGTCCTTGTCGGACGAGACGATGGTGACCTTCCACCCCTTGGCGAGCGCATCGAGCGCATAGCTTGCAATGATGTCGTCCGCCTCGACATTGTCCTCCTCGATGCAGGGCATGGAAAAGGCGCGCGTGGCATCGCGGATCAGCGGGAACTGCGGCACCAGGTCTTCTGGCGGGGGAGGGCGGTGCGCCTTGTACTGATCGTACAATTCGTTGCGGAAACTCTGCGAGCTCTTGTCGAGGATGACCGCCATATGCGTCGGACCATCGGCCTTGTGGAGGTCATCGGCCAGCCGCCACAGCATGGTGGTATAGCCATAGACCGCGCCCACCGGCGTGCCTTCCGGATTGGTCAGCGGCGGCAGCCGGTGATAGGCGCGGAAGATGTAGGAGGATCCGTCGACGAGGTAGAGATGGTTCTGCTGTGACATGGCTACAGCCAATAGCAGCGGCTTTCGGCATGGTCATGCAGTTTCGAAACTCAGGCTGTCGCATGGCCCTAGCGCGTAATGGTGCAGGCTCTATAAAGAGCGGCCAATTTGAAGGAGGATTTATATGCGTACATTTGCAATCGCCAGCCTGGCTGCTCTCGCTCTGGGCGTTTCGGCCTGTTCTGCAGAAACCGAAAACAAGACCGATGCCGCTGCAGAAGCTGCCGGTGACGACATCGAAGCCAATGTCGATGCCGCAGGCGAAGCCATCGGCGAAACGATGGATGACGTTGAAGCTGGCGTAGACGAAGCTGCCAAGGATCTGGACGCCGCAGCCGACAAGGCTGGCGACAAGATCGAAGCGGAAGTCAATGACACCGCGGCAGAAGTCGAAGAAGAAACCAGGTAATTCCTAAGTTACATCAAGTTTGCCTGCTCGATCGTAGTTGATCGGGCAGGCAGGCTGACCATCAACCCATCCTCACCCATCACCACCTCGCCGGAATAGGCATCCGCCACCCCGCGCAGAAAATAGGGGTGGAGCAGGCTGGTCGGCATGCGCGGCACGATATGGGTGAACAGCAGCATGCGGGCCTTGCCCTTGTGGGCGACTTTTGCGGCCTCCACCGGCGTGGTGTGATACCCCGGTATGTCGGACATGATCTTGGCGATCCGCGCATCGCCCCGCGCCTTGGCCGTGGCGGAAATCTTGCCCACCATCTCGGCATTCAGCACCTCGTGCACCAGCACGTCGCATCCGTTGCACAGGCGTGAAACGCTGTCCGCCGGCGCGGTATCGCCGCTGATCACCACCGAGCGGCCCCTATAGTCGAACCGATACCCCACAGCAGGTTGAACCGGGCTGTGATCGACCACGAAAGCCGTGACGCGCACGCCGGACGCGGAATATACGACGGCGGAGTCGGCCTTGCTGGCGAACGCTACGGTCTTGGCCCGCGCGCCTGCGCCGCTGCGGGGCATGATATCCGCGCCATGATGCGCGATGCGATAGCCGTAGTCGGCGGTGTAAGCGGTGTCGAAGCCGCTGACGACCTTGTCCACGCCTTGGGGGCCATAGATGGGCATCGGAGATGTTCTGCCGCCGCCCGCCCAGCGCAGCATCAACACTTCGCCAAGCCCGTCGATGTGATCCGAGTGGAAGTGCGTCAGGAACGTCGCATCGATCTTGCCAAGCGGCACGCCGATCTGTCCAATCCGCCGCCCTGCACCCGAGCCTGCGTCAATCAGGAACACCTGTTTGCCTGCAACGATCAGGGTGCATGGCCCAGATCGCGCGGGGTCGGGGAGGGGAGAGCCCGTGCCGCACAGGATGAGGTGCAGGCCATCGCTGAGATCGGCGGAGACGTCGGTGCCGTAATTGGCCTGCACCGCCCGATCGAATGCGATTTCGCCCAAGCGCTCGCGCGCGGCCCACAATGCTGCACCGAGCCCCGCAATCAGGAGCAGGATCATCACAAATCGGCGCATCGGCTATTCCCTCAATGTTATGGCATTCTATATGACATAACATTGAGGGAATAGCCAGTGGCGGTCGCCCTTTCGATCGCCACTTGGCAGCCTGACACAGCTGCAATACACTCGCCCAGCCCGCAACTGGCGCATCGAGATGGACCACCATCGGGGAGCGGGCGATTTCGTACCATGTCGCGCGCCTGGGCAATCTGCTGACGGAAAGGCAATGCCCATGACCCACGCCAAATCCCCGTTTAATGTCGTTTTCGTGCTGTTCGATAACGTGACGCAGCTCGATTTCACCGGACCTGCGCAGTTCCTGTGCCGGATGCCGGGCGCGAAGGTGCATGTGGCTGCCGCGAGCCTTGAACCGGTGATGACCGATGTCGGGTTCGGCATCATGCCGACAACCTCTTTTGCCGATTGCCCTCAAGCTGACCTTCTGTGCGTGCCCGGCGGCCTGGGCGTCGCGCCTGCGCTCAGCGACCAGCAATTGATCGAGTTTGTCCGCAATCAGGCATCCGGCGCGCAATGGGTGACCAGCGTGTGCACCGGCGCATTCATCCTTGGCCGCGCTGGGCTGCTGAAGGGCAAGCGTGCGACGACGCATTGGGGCTATACCAGCCTGCTGCCGCTGGTCGGCGCGGTGCACGAAAATGCGCGCACTGTGTTCGATGGAAATGTCGTGACAGCAGGCGGCGTGACATCGGGCATCGACTTTGCCCTGACGATCATCGCGCATTTGCATGGGCAGGACGTCGCCCGATCGCTCCAACTGAACTTCGAATATGATCCCGCGCCGCCCTTTGCGGGAGGCACGCCTGCCACCAGCCCGCCGCATATCGTGCAGGCCATGCAATCGCGGCTCTACGATGCGCGCGCGGCGGAGATGGAAGCGGCGCTAGGCGCCACCGCCGGATAAGAAAAAGGGCCGGAAGGTTTCCCCTCCGGCCCCAATTCTTGCGTTGGCCTGAAGGCCGAACCGCTTGGATCAGAAATCCATGCCGCCCATGCCGCCCATACCGCCGGGCATGCCGCCCATGCCGCCGCCCGAAGACTTGTCTTCAGGTGCGTCACAGATCGCTGCTTCGGTGGTGATCAACAGGCCTGCAACCGATGCTGCATCCTGCAGTGCAGCGCGCACCACCAGGGTAGGATCGATCACGCCGGCTGCGACGAGGTTTTCGTAAACATCGGTCGATGCGTTAAAGCCCAGCGTTTCGTCGTTGCCGTCGAGCAGCTTGCCCGAAACGACCGCGCCATCATGGCCAGCGTTCTGTGCGATCTGGCGAACCGGAGCGTACAGAGCCTTGCGGATGATATCGATGCCGCGGGTCTGATCGTCGTTGATGCCGGTCATGCCTTCGAGCGCACGGGTTGCATACAGCAGGGCCGTACCGCCGCCGGGAACGATGCCTTCTTCAACGGCTGCGCGGGTTGCGTGCAGCGCATCGTCGACGCGGTCCTTCTTTTCCTTCACTTCGACTTCCGAAGCGCCACCGATCTTGATGACTGCAACACCGCCGGCGAGCTTGGCCAGACGTTCCTGCAGCTTTTCACGATCGTAATCGCTGGTGGTGTTTTCGATCTGGCTGCGAATGGCTTCCACGCGGGCCTTGATCTTATCGGCTTCACCCAGGCCATCGACGATGGTGGTGTTGTCCTTGTCGATCGAAACGCGCTTGGCCTGGCCGAGCATGCCGATGGTAACGCTTTCCAGCTTGATGCCGAGGTCTTCGCTGACCATTTCACCCTTGGTGAGGATCGCGATGTCTTCCAGCATCGCCTTGCGACGATCGCCGAAGCCAGGCGCCTTGACCGCAGCAACCTTCAGGCCGCCACGCAGCTTGTTGACCACCAGGGTCGCCAGCGCTTCGCCTTCGATGTCTTCTGCGATGATCAGCAGCGGACGACCGGTCTGCACGACAGCTTCCAGAATGGGGAGCATCGCCTGCAGGTTCGACAGCTTCTTTTCGTGGATCAGGATGTAGGGGTTGTCGAGTTCGACGGTCATCTTGTCCGGGTTGGTGATGAAGTAGGGCGACAGATAGCCGCGGTCGAACTGCATGCCTTCAACGACATCCAGTTCCGATTCCATGCCCTTGGCTTCTTCGACGGTGATGACGCCTTCCTTGCCGACCTTTTCCATGGCCTGCGCGATCATTTCGCCGATTTCGGTCTCGCCATTGGCCGAGATGGTGCCGACCTGGGCAATCTCGTTGGTGCCAGCGACGGGCTTCGAGCGCGACTTCAGGTTTTCGACGACCTTGGTCACCGCCAGATCGATACCGCGCTTGAGGTCCATGGGGTTCATGCCGGCCGCAACCGACTTCATGCCTTCGCGCACGATGGCCTGGGCCAGAACGGTGGCGGTGGTGGTGCCGTCGCCGGCGATGTCATTGGTCTTGGAAGCGACTTCCTTGACCATCTGCGCGCCCATGTTCTCGAACTTGTCCTTGAGTTCGATTTCCTTGGCGACGGTGACGCCGTCCTTGGTGATGCGGGGCGCACCGAAGCTCTTGTCGATGACGACGTTGCGGCCCTTGGGGCCGAGCGTCACCTTTACGGCGTCAGCGAGAATGTCGACACCGCGCAGAATGCGTTCGCGGGCGTCGCGGCCAAACTTTACGTCTTTAGCAGCCATGAGTGTGTTCCTTTAATGTCGATTGAGGTCAGTCGGATTGATCGGATGGATCAGCCCAGAATGCCCAGAATGTCGCTTTCCTTCATGATGATCAGGTCTTCACCATTGATCTTCACTTCGGTGCCCGACCACTTCCCGAACAGGATCTTGTCGCCGACCTTGACGTCGAGCGTGATGCGCGCGCCGGCTTCATCGCGAGCGCCTTCGCCAGCGGCGATCACTTCGCCTTCCGACGGCTTTTCCTTGGCTGCGTCGGGGATAATGATCCCGCCAGCGGTCTTTTCTTCGGCTTCGATGCGGCGCACCAGAACCCGGTCGTGCAACGGACGAAATGTCATGCGTTAAGCCTTTCCTTGCGTCACTGAAATTAGTGAAACCCCCTTCGCGAAGGGCAAGGCGTTCCATGCCCGCATCGCGATTAGCACTCGTTCGGGGAGAGTGCTAACGAGGCGCTAGATAGCGGTCGTGGGCGAACGGTCAACCCTCGCTAGGCGGAATTTTTTGCTTGGGCGCGGCAAACGGGGTAACCTTGCCCAATTACGGGACGAACGGATCGTTGGGCAGGCGCGGTGCTATCTGCGGTGCCCATATTACTCCAATGTTATGAGAGGATTTTTTATGTCCAATTCCATGCTGACCCTGGGCGCTGCCGCTGCTGCCGTGCTGGCTGCCGCCACCATCGCCGCCACGCCTGCCGCTGCCGCGGGTGAAAAGGAAAAGTGCTACGGCGTTTCGCTGAAGGGCAAGAACGATTGTGCAGCAGGTCCGGGCACCTCGTGCGCTGGTACGTCGACCGCCGACTATCAGGGCAACGCCTGGAAGTATGTCGCCAAGGGCGAATGCGCCAAGATGGGCGGATCGCTGACCGCGCTCAAGGGCAACACCAAGCCGACCCCCAAGGGCTGATCGTCGATGCGGTTGCGCTGCCGGATATGTAACAGGTCGCGTCCGGCAGCGTCGCAATTCCTCCTGGATCGTGTTGAATCTTGCCCGCTCTTATGAAGACTGACTTTCAGCCTGGCCTGCTGCCCCCAAATGCAGGGATCGGGCTGAAACCGGCCCACTATCGCGACGTTCTGGCGTCCCTCAAGGATTGCCATTCAACCGATCGGGCGCTCGCATTGGCGCCCGGCTGGGTGGAAGTGCATCCTCAGAACTACTTTTGCGATGGTGGGCCATCCCATCGCTGGCTGACCGCGATTGCAGAGCAGTTCGCGGTCAGCTTCCACAGCGTCGGCCTGTCCATCGGCACAGCCGAAGGCTTGGATGATGCCGAGCTCGAACAGCTTGCCCGGCTTTGCGACCGGTACCAGCCTGCCAGCGTGTCCGATCACCTCAGCTGGTCGGGCAACAGCACGGACCGCTATCCCGACCTGCTGCCAATCCCCTACACCCATGCCGTGCTGGACCATGTCGCCGCACAGATCGGCCGTGTGCAGGACCGGCTCGGGCGGCAGATCCTGATCGAAAACCCGTCGCGCTACCTTGAATTCGCGTGCGATGAGATGGACGAGGTAGCGTTCATCCACGCCCTGTGCGCGCGTGCAGGCTGTGGTTTATTGTTCGATATCAACAATGTCGAAGTCAGCTGCACCAACCTAAAAACCGATCCGTTCGCCTATGTCGATGCGGTCGATCCGACAATTGTCGGCGAAATCCATCTCGCCGGGCACGCGACCGAGTGGCATGACGGCGGCCCGTTGCTGATCGACGATCACGGCAGCCCTGTCGCCGACCTTACCTGGCAGTTGTTCGATCGATTCGTAGCCAGGGCAGGCGCCAGGCCCGTGCTCATCGAGTGGGACACCGATGTGCCGGACTATGCCGTGCTGATGGCCGAGGCGGAGAAGGCCCGCATCCGCATGGCCAAGGCGACGTTCCGGCCCGGATTGCTGCAAGGGGCCTGACACAATGGCCAGACTCTCGGGCGATCAGGCGCAATTCATGGCTGTCCTGCAGCAGGGACCTGCCGCTTATCCGCAGGGGCTGTTTACCGGCGAAGCCGATCGCGCGTTGCTGGGCCTGAAGGCGCACGCCAACACCATCAGCCACGCCCGTCTTATTGCGATCGAGCACACGTTTCCGGGAACCTTGCAGCACATGGGCAAAGCGGAGTTTAACGCCCTTTCGCGCGAGTACATAGAATTGCCCGACGTTCGCACCGCCAAGCTTATGCGGATCGGTGAGGGGTTCGCGGCATTCCTGAGCTCGAGCGGCTGCGATGCTGGCCTGATCGATCTGGCGCGCGTCGAATGGGCCTGGCTCGAAAGCTATCATGCCGCCGAGGGCCGGGCATTGGGACTGGCCGACCTGGCCGGCTATGACGAGGCGGCGCTGCTGGACATGCCCGTCGTGCTGCACCCGGCCACGCGGCTGGTGGCGGTTAGCGGGATGACGAGCGAAATGCTTGCGGATCTTGGGCTGCCAGAGGGCGCAAGCGGCAGCGCGGTGTTGGTGACCCGGCCCGATGCCGAGGTTCGCTTCACGCTGCTGGGCGATGCGCAGGCCGCTCTGGCCGGTGTTGCAGAAAATTCCGGGAGCATGCGTAACCTTCTGACAGCGGCCCTCGAAACAGCGAGCGAGGCAGAGGCCTTGCCTGCGGTGTTTGCCTTGATTGAGGCTGGCATGCTGGCAAGTCCCGGGGGGCCGACACACACCTGAGCGTTCCGCACGCCGCCGCACATGCGGTGGTGCCGCGGCTTGGTTCAGGATCGGTGCAAACTCTCCCCGTGCCAAAACCTCGCTGCGTCCTCGTGCATTCGGAATGCTGGCTGATGAAATCCCTGATTCAGCGCGTCATCGCGCTGCTCGATACACGTGCATGCGAAGGACTGGCCCTTCTGGTCGTCAGGCTGGCATTGGCCGCACAATTCTGGCGCTCTGCCCGCACCAAGGTGCAGGAGGGCAGCTGGCTGACGATCGATCCCATCACCTTCGACCTGTTTCGCGACGAGTATCATATGCCATGGCCGGAAGTGACCGGTACGATCGCGACCTATGCCGAACATGTGCTGCCAATCCTGGTGATGCTGGGTCTGGCGACGCGATTTGGCGCTGCCGGGTTGCTGGTGATGACCGCAATCATCCAGGTGTTCGTCTATCCGGAGGCTTTCTGGAGCCCGCATGTGATGTGGTTTGGCCTTGCGCTGATCCTGATGGCGCGGGGCGGCGGCATGTTCGCAGCGGACCGTGCCTTTGACGGCCATTTCAACGCAAAGGTGACAGCACCCTGATGCTTGCCGCCTTCGCGCCGTTTGCCTAGGTTCCAACAGGCATGGCCAGTCATGATGAAATGCTGCGGCAATTGATGCTGGCTGCGCAGGCAGGCGACCGGCAGGCCTATACGCGTCTGCTGCACGAGTGCCGCAATTGGTTGACCCGGTATTTCGCGCGCCGCATCCCGCCTGCCCAGATCGACGATCTGGTGCAGGAAACGTTGATTTCGGTGCACCGCAAACGCGCAAGCTACGATGGCGAGCGCGCCTTTCTGCCGTGGCTTGCAGCGATCGGGCGGTACCGCTGGATCGATCATCTGCGCAAGGTCTACCGTGCCAGTGAGACGTCGCTGGACGAGGCGATGCATGCCAGCCCGCAGGACGATTCGACCATCGATACACTTAGCGTCGATGCGCTGCTGCAGCACCTGCCGGAGCGGCAGGCCGAAGTCATCCGGCTGGTAAAGATATCCGGCTTCAGCATCGCCGAAGCAGCCGAGCGGACCGGGCAATCCGAATCGCTGGTCAAGGTCAACATCCATCGCGGCATCCGCAAGATGAGCGCGCTGATCGAGAAAGTGTAACCATGGCACGGTTTTATGCGAAATCCAGGCACACATATTGGACGCCACACAGGCGCGGCCACGCGGCATCTGTCCCGGTGCGGCCGAAATTGGGTTGGATTTGATGGCACGTAACAGCTCCTCCCCGCCGGGCCCTCCCGGTGCGGACCCTTTTTACATCGGCGCCCTGGTCGACGATCTCGTGCCGGTGCGCCGCATGCTGGTGCGCGAAGGCTTAGGGATCGCGCTGGCAGTGGCGGTGCTGTGCAGCCTCGTCATCGCCTTCTGGCTCGGCGTGCGGGGTGACGTGGCGAACGGCATTCCGCATGGCATGTTCATCCTGCGCTCGATCACGCTCTTGGGGCTCGGCATTGCAGCGGCTGCGGCCGCCATCGCCTCTGGCACGCCTTCGGTCGGCGGCAAGGGCCCGGCAGGGTGGAAATGGATGCTGGCTGTTGCTGCGATTTTTCCTGTTGGCGCCTTGATCACGCTGCTCGCGAACCTTGATACGTTAAGCGAAGTCGCACGGCCGCTCGATCCGCAATACGGCATGCAGTGCCTGCGCATGAGTGCGCTGTGCGGCGCAGTTGTCGGCACGGCGATGGTGCTGTGGATGAAGCGCGGCGCGCCGGTCAATCCGCAGCGGACCGGCTGGCTCGTCGGACTTGCCTCCGGCGCATTGGGCGCGGCCGCCTACAGCATCAGCTGCAGCGAGAATGTCATCATGTACATCGGTACGTGGTACACGATCGCGATTGCAGGGTGCGCGATCGCCGGGCGCCTGATCGTCCCGCCGGTTCTGCGCTGGTGAAGGCGCGGGGACAGCTTGCCCGGATGTCAGCGGTCGAACCGGATGCGTCGTCTGTCGCGTGAAGCGGTGGTATATTGCGCCATCTCCTCCTAGATAAGGGGCAGGGGCATATCCGCCCGATGCGGAGCAGATGATGGGTTTTGTCAAAGGCGCCTGGAAGGTGCTGGTTGCGATCAAGGACGGGCTGGTGCTGCTGGCCATGCTCCTGTTCTTCGGATTGATTCTGGCGGCGCTGTCATGGCGGCCGAACCCTGCAGCGGTGACCGATGGCGCGCTACTCATCAAACTCGACGGCGTCATCGTTGAAGAGACCGAAAAGGTCGATCCGTTCGGCGCGTTGTTGAGCGGGCAGGCACCGCTCAAGCAGTACCGCGAGCGCGACATCATTCGGGCCATCGATGCCGCAGCCAGCGACGACCGCGTCAAGGTCATCGCGCTCGATCTCGACAAATTCATGGGCGGCGGCCAGGTTTCGCTGGAGCAGGTTGGCGAGGCGCTCGCCCGCGCCAAGGCCAAGGGCAAGCCGGTCTACAGCTTCGCGACATTCTACAGCGATTCGGCCTACCTGCTCGCTGCCAACGCCAGCGAAATCTGGATGGACCCGATGGGCGGCGCGGCCTTTACCGGCCCCGGCGGGTCGCGCCTGTACTACAAGGATTTCCTCGATCGGTTCAAGGTGACCGCACACGTCTATCGTGTCGGCACGTTCAAGAGCGCGGTCGAGCCATATCTGCGCTCCGATCAGTCACCTGAGGCCGAACAGGCGCTGCTAGCCGTGTATCGTCCGATCTGGGAAAATTGGCAGGCGGCTGTTGCCAAGGCCCGGCCCAAGGCGGACCTTGCAAGCTATATCGCCGATCCGGCAGCTGCGGTGATCGCGGCCAACGGCGATCTGGTCAAGCTCGCCACCGACCGCAAGATCGTCGACAAGGTGGGTGACCGCACGGCATTCGGCACACGCGTCGCCGCCCTGGCTGGTGCCGACACAGACAAAGGCCCAGGCGCCTTCAAGCACACCAATCTGAAGGACTGGGTCGCGGCCAACCCCGCCAAGACCGGCGGCGATGAAGTGGCCGTGATCACCATTGCCGGAACGATCGTCGATGGCGAGGCCGGCCCCGGCACCGCAGGCGGCGACCGCATCGAAAAGCTGCTGCACGAAGGTCTTCAGCGCGACAACCTCAAGGCGCTGGTGGTCCGCGTGGATTCGCCGGGCGGCTCCGCCTTCGCATCCGAGCAGATTCGCCGCGCGATCGAGAACTATCGCGGCAAGAAGATCCCCGTGGTCGTCTCGATGGGTAATGTCGCAGCGAGCGGCGGCTATTGGGTGGCGACCGCGGGCGACGCCATCTTTGCCGAACCCTCGACCATCACCGGCTCCATCGGCATCTTCGCGGTCCTGCCGAGCTTTGAACGCGCGCTGGCGGACTATGGCGTGCGGGCAGATGGCGTTGCGACCACCGACCTGTCCGGCCAGCCGGACATTCTGGGCGGCTTCAACAGCACGGTGGATACCTTCATCCAGGGCACGATCGAGCATGATTATGGGCGCTTCCTGGGGCTGGTCGGTAAGGCGCGCGGCATGTCGTCAGCCGATGTCGACAAAATCGCGCAGGGCCGGGTCTGGGATGGCGGCACCGCACGCCAGATCAAGCTGGTGGACCGGTTCGGATCGATCGACGATGCCATCGCCGAAGCTGCCAAGCGAGCGAAGCTGAAGACCGACGGCTACAGCGTGCACTATCTTGAAACCGCGCCCGATCCGTTCGAAGCACTGCTCGCCGGGATGTTCGAGCCTAAGGAAGACACCAAGCAGGGCAAGGGCCTGGTGGCGCAACTGGCTTGGCAGCAGCGCGCAGCTTTGGGCCAGGTCATGGGCGACCTGAACGTGCTCAGCGGTGTCGAAGGCGTACAGGCGTGGTGCCTGGAGTGTTCGGGTGCGTTGCCGCCCCGGACCGCGCCCAAGTCGGGCCTGAACCTGGTTGCCCAGCTCTTCGCGCGATAGTCACGCGTGACAGCGACGGATTACGCCTTCCCATGTTGTATCCATTCCCGCTAAGGCAGGCGGGATGGATGCACAGTTTACTTTCAAGGCCACCGGGCTGGTGATGGCGGGCGGCGCTTTGGGCGCGGCGCTGCGGTTTCACGCGACACAGTTTGCGGTGCGCGCAGGCCATACCGGCTTCCCCACCGCAACGCTTACGGTCAATGTGCTGGGCGGGCTGGCGATGGGCGTGGTTGCTGCGCTTGTGATGCGCGAGCATGTCAGCGAAGCCGTGCGCCTGTTCGTTGCCGTTGGCATACTCGGCGGGTTCACCACATTCTCCGCATTCAGCCTGGAGATGTTCCAGATGGTGCAACGCGGCCAGATGTTCTCGGCATTGGGCTATGCGCTGCTTTCCGTAGCGCTGTCACTGGCGGCGCTCGCTGCCGGCTTTGCAATCACACGGGGGCTGACATGAAGCCGCCTGAGCGCAAGACGCCGATCCGCCGCACCGGCGCTGCCTCCAAGGCGGCCCCGATCGTGCGCACAACAGCCATGCAAAGCGCCACCGAAGCGCGGCAATTCACCATCGATACCGATGATGACGGCATCCGCCTCGACCGCTGGTTCCACCGCCATTTGCCCGATGTGAACTTCAACCTGGTCTCGCGCTGGGCGCGGACCGGGCAAGTGCGGCTCGATGGCAAGCGCGTTGGACCCGGCGATCGCATCGTCGCCGGCCAGACGATCCGCATTCCGCCCTCCGAAACCGACACCGAACGGCCGCAAGCCAAGGCCGCGCCGCGCACGCTCAGCGACGATCAGGTGGCCTATGCGCAATCGATGGTCATCCATCGAGATCGCGCCGCGCTGGTGATCAACAAGCCCCCGGGCCTGGCAACGCAGGGTGGTACGCGCACCCATGCGCATGTCGACGGGCTGGGCGAGGCACTGATGTTCGACAGCCCGGTGCGGCCGAGGCTGGTCCACCGGTTGGACAAGGATACGTCCGGCGTGTTGCTGCTGGCCAGAACGCCGGGCAGCGCGGCGTATTTCTCAAAGCGCTTTGCCGGGCGCAATGCCAAGAAGGTGTACTGGGCGCTGGTCGTTGGCGTGCCCGATATCTACTCCGGTCTCATCGAACTTCCGCTCGCCAAGCAGCCGGGCAGCGGTGGCGAAAAAATGCATGTGGACGAGGAAAACGGCCAGCCTTCGCGCACCGCCTACCAGGTGATCGAACGTGCAGGATCGCGCGCATGCTGGGTCGCGCTACAGCCCTTCACCGGGCGCACGCACCAGCTGCGCGTCCATATGGCGGCAATTGGCCACCCGATCGTCGGTGATGGCAAATATGGCGGCCAGAACGCATTCCTTACCGGCACGATCAGCCGCAAGATGCATCTCCACGCCCGCCGCCTGCGGATCGCGCACCCCGATGGCCCCGCGCTGGATGTAACGGCGGAGCTGCCCGAACACTTTGCCGAGTCCATGGAAAGCCTGGGCTTCGATCTGTCGCTGGGCGATGCCGTGTTCACCGACGAAGGGCCTGAGCCTGCGACCCGCGAGGTCAAGAAGCAGCAGGCACGCGCCCACGCCAAGACCATCCGCAAGGAACGGCGCGGCGAACGTCGCAGCCGGTCGGAGACGGCCAGGCCTGCTGGCAAGGCCAAGGCGCCTGCAAAAGGCGGCGCAAAGCCCAAGTCCGCAACGCCGCGCACCGCGCCCAAGCGGACACCCAAGCGTCCATGACCATCAGGCTTGCGATATTCGATTGCGACGGCACGCTCGTCGACAGCCAGGCGAACATTTGCAAGGCGATGGATATGGCCTTTGCGGCAGAAGGCCTGGGCCAGCCCGACCACCACCTGGTGCGCAGGATCGTAGGTCTGTCGCTGGTAGAAGCCATGCGGATGATGGTGCCGGGTGCTCCGCCCGAGTTGCATATCGTGCTGGCCGATCACTATAAAAACGCGTTCCACGAGTTGCGCGGCAACGGCGCGCTGCAGCACGAGCCGTTGTACGATGGCCTTCCGCAATTGCTCGATCGCTTGGAAGCGCATGGCTGGATGCTGGCGGTCGCGACCGGAAAATCGGATCGCGGGCTAGACCTGTGCCTGACGCACCACGGCATCAAGCATCGCTTCGTTTCGCTGCAAACCGCAGACGGGCACCCATCCAAGCCGCATCCATCGATGATCTACCAGGCTTTGACCGATGCCGGAGCGCTGCCGGAACACGCGGTGATGATCGGCGACACCAGTTACGACATGGAAATGGGTGTCGCGGCCAGCGTCCGCGCGATCGGTGTCGATTGGGGCTATCATGATGCCGCTGAACTGGCGTCTGCCGGCGCGCACAGCATTGCCTACAGCATGGACGAATTGTTCGATCACATCCAGGGTAGCGTCCGATGAGCCCGGAGGATCGCAAAGCACGCACGCGGTATTTCGTGATCGGCGCGGTGCGGCTTGCAGGGGCCATCACCATCGCGCTTGCTGTGGCGATATCCTACGGCAAGATCGAAGGCATACCCAATGTCGTGGGCTATGGCCTGCTTGCCCTTGGCGTGGTGGAGATGATCATCGTGCCGCAACTGCTCGTCGCCCGGTGGAAATCCCCGCCAACGCCATGATGCCGCTGACATGAAACGTTTCTACAAGACCGTCACGACCGAGCCGGGCACTAGCGGCCATGCGCTGTTGCTCGATGGCCGCCCCGTCAAGACGCCTGCACGCGCGCCCCTGGTGCTGCCCAATGCCGCGATGGCCGACGCGGTTGCCGCCGAGTGGGCCGGGCAGGGCGAGGATATTGTCATCGCCTCGATGCCGCTGACTGGCTTTGCCAATGCTGCGATCGACCAGGTGTCACCGCAGCCGCAGCGCTTTATCGATGAGATCGCGGCCTATGCCGAGAGCGACACCGTGTGCTACCGGGCCGACGATGGCGATCCGCTGGCAGAGCATCAGCAACGCACATGGGAACCGATCGTCCAATGGGCCGAAAATCGCTTTGATATCAGCCTTATCCGCATCCCGGGCATCATCCATCGGTCGCAGCCAGAGCACAGCCTGTCGCGCTTGAAGGCGGCGGTTGCGGCATATGATCCGTTCGTGCTGGCGGGCCTGTCGACGATGACGAGCATGGGTGGTTCGCTGGTCTGTTCGCTCGGCTTGCTGGAACAAGCCTTTGATTCCGAAGCTATCTGGAATGCGGTGTGTCTTGAGGAATTGTGGCAAGAGGCGCTTTGGGGCGCGGACCGCGATGCCGTGGCGGCCCGCGCCTACCGCCGGGCGGTATTTGACGATGCGTACCGCTTCTGCTGTATTGCCCGGGGCTCAAACCCGGAACGATAGGGCGCTGCAAACGTTATTGCGGTGTTACCACATCTTTTAGTGCTGTGTCCGGTCTGGATGCGCACGCTGGCAGGAAGCTGCACGGTGGGCGGGGACCGGGACATGTGCACATCCTACCAAGGAGACAATCCCTCATGATGAAGTCCGCAATTTCCATTCTCTTCGCATCGAGCGCACTGGCACTGGCTGGAGCGCCCGCGCTCGCACAGGATGCTGCAGCTCCTGCTGCTCCTGCCGCACCCGCTGCGCAAGCTCCTGCGACCACGTTGACCCCTGAGCAGGTGGAGGCGCAGAACAAGGCGATTGCGGAATTCACCGCCGCGCAGCAGGCGCAGGCCGCTGGCAACCACGCTGAGGTGATCGCCAAGCTGGAGCCGCAGCTGCCCGTGATCCGCGAGATTGCAGGCCGTGACCCGGCCAACGTGCAGAACGCAGGTTTCCTGGCGAGCGCGCTGACCATCACCGCCAACTCGCAGGGTGCACTGGGCAAGATCGACGCCATCGCGCCGCTGTATTCCGAAGCTGCGCCGCAGTGGATGAAGGTGTATGAAGCCGACAAGGCCAATGCCGGTGTGCGCAACACGCTGGTGGCCATTCTGGTCAACCTGGGCAATTTCAGCCTGACGCAGCAGGACAAGGTCGCAGCCAAGCCGCATTTCGAGCAGGCTCTGGCCATCGCCAAGGAGGGCCGCGCGGCTGATCCTGCCTCTGCGGATCTGGCAAATGCGGAGTTTTCCAGCCTGATCGGCCTCAACCAGTCGACGGGTGAGGCGAGCTATCTGGAAGCAGCCAAGCCGGTTGGCACCGAGCTTCGCGAAAAGGGCATCGTCAGCGCGGCGAACAAGCCCGCAGTGGATGCCATTCTCGGCGCTGCATAAAAGCTAGCGACGCACGAAAAAAGCCCGCCGGAGATGATCCGGCGGGCCTTTTTGCGTCAGAAGCCTTCGTTCTTTTCGGCTTTTTCTGCGAGCAGCGGGGATACCGCAAACCCATGCTTCTTAAGGCCTTCCACGATCTTGGGCGTGCCTTCCTGTCCAGCCCAGAACATCGGACCGCCGCGATAGATCGGCCAGCCATAGCCATAGATCCACACCACATCGATGTCGGATGCGCGCTGCGCCATGCCCTCTTCCAGGATCATCGCGCCTTCGTTGACCATGGTGTACAGCGTCCGCTCGATGATTTCCTGATCGCTGATCTCCCGCCGTGGCATGTTGGAGCGTGAGCGGAAATCTTCGATGATCTCTGCCACCCGCGCGCTTGGGCTGGGGTTGCGCTTTTCGTCATAGTCATAAAAGCCCGCGCCCTTTTTCTGGCCCCAGCGATCCTCAGCGCACAATGCGTCGCGGATGCTCTCGATCCGGGTGGGGTCGCGGTGCCAGCCGATATCTACGCCTGCCAGATCGCTCATCTGGAACGGTCCCATCGGCATGCCGAATTCGACATGGACCCGGTCGATCTGCTCGGGCGTTGCGCCTTCCATCAGCAGCTTGTTGGCCTCCACCTGACGGGGCATCAGCATGCGGTTGCCGATGAAGCCGTGGCATACGCCGGCAACGACGGCGACCTTCTTGATCTTCTTCGACAGCGCCATGACCGTTGCCAGCACGTCGTCCGCAGTCTTGGCACCGCGCACGACTTCCAGCAGTTTCATGACATTGGCGGGCGAGAAGAAGTGCATGCCCAGCACGTCCTGCGGGCGGCTGGTTGAGGCGGCGATTTCATCGACGTTCAAATAGCTTGTGTTACTCGCCAGGATCGCGCCGGGCTTGGCAATCGCGTCGAGCTTGCCGAACACCTCCTTCTTGACGTCCATGTTCTCGAAGATCGCCTCGATGATCAGGTCGCAATCGGCCAGGTCGTCCAGCGTCAGCGACGGCGTCAGCAGACCCATTGCCTTTTCGACCTGTTCATTCGTCAGGCGGCCCTTGGCGGCGCTCGCCTCATAGTTCTTGCGAATGACGCCGACGCCGCGATGGAGCGCGTCCTCGGCCTGTTCGACGATGGTCACTGCAATCTCTGCGGACAGGAAATTCATCGTGATGCCGCCGCCCATCGTGCCCGCGCCGATCACGCCGACCTTGGCGATCGGGCGCAAAGCGATGTCGGCGGCGATACCGTCGATCTTGCTCGCCTTGCGCTCGGCGAAGAAGATGTGGCGCTGTGCTGCAGATTGCGACCCGAACATCAGTTTCATGAACTCGGTGCGCTCGAAATCGATACCCTCGGCAAATGGCAGCCGGGTTGCCGCTTCGACGCAGGCGATGTTGGCGGCAGGCGCATCGAAGCCACGGAACTTGCGGGCGTTTTCCTTGCGGAACGCTTCGATCGCCGCATCGTCCGGCGCGGCCGTCCGCTCGCTCACCCGCGGGATCGGGCGCACCGCCTTGACCTTGTTAGCGAAGGCCAGCGCAGCATCGAGCAGCGCACCTTCTTCGGCCAGCTCATCGACCAGGCCCCATGCATGTGCGGTCTTGGCAGGAACCGGATCACCCTTTGCGGTCATCTCCAGCGCTGCCTTGACGCCGACGACGCGGGGCAGGCGCTGGGTTCCGCCTGCACCGGGCAGCAGGCCGAGCTTCACCTCTGGCACGCCAAGCTTGGCTGACGGCACCGCAATGCGGTAATGCGCGCCCAGCGCTGTCTCCAGCCCGCCGCCAAGCGCCGTGCCGTGGATGGCCGCGATGATCGGCTTGTCGAACGCTTCCATGCGCGAAATGACGGCTGGCAGCATCGGTTCGACCGGTGGCTTGCCGAATTCGGTGATGTCAGCGCCTGCAAAGAACGTTTGCCCTGCGCAGATCAGTACGACCGCCTTGACGCTGTCGTCAGCAGCAGCCTCGTTCAGCGCCGCATCCAGGCCGGTGCGCACGCCCGCGCCCAGCGCGTTGACGGGCGGATTGTTCGACGTGACGACCAGAATGTCGCCGCGTTTTTCAGTGGAAATCGGGGAATCGGACATATGCGTGTTCCTTTGTGCGTTCATTCAACTGCGGCGTAGAGCATCGTCTTGATCTCACGCCGGATGGGATAGGTGCTCGATGGCATCAGCTGGGTCATGAAGATCATGGTGATGTCTTCCATCGGATCGACGAAAAAGGCGGTCGAGAACATGCCGCCCCAGTAAAAATCATTGTTCGATCCGGGCACGCCCGTCGCTGCGCTGTCGATCGTGGTGGCAAAGCCCAAGCCGAAGCCCGCGCCTGCATTTTCCGCCTCGCTGAAAAGCGCCTTGCTGTGCTGCGTCAGGTCGCCGCCGCCGGGCAGGTGGTTGGAAATCATCAGGTCCAGCGTCTTGCGACCCAGAATGCGCACGCCGTCCAGCGTACCGCCGCTCGACAGCATCCGGCAGAAGCGGTGATAATCCGCCAATGTCGATGCCATGCCGCCGCCGCCCGAAAGCTGGCTGGGCTTGCGGCCCCAGGCGGTGGTCGCACCGGGATCGTACAGCTTCATCTTTTCCGTCGGATGGAAGACATAGCAATCGGGCACCCGGTCCAGCTTGGTCTCGGGAATCTGGAAATGCGTATCGTTCATCCCCAGCGGGCCGGTGACCCGGTCTGCGATGATCTGGTCGAGCGGCTTGTTATCGATCCGCTGCAGGATCGCGCCCAGAATGTCGGTTGAAATCGAGTAATTCCACGCGGTGCCGGGGTCGAACTGCAGCGGAATGCCTGCGAGGATGCGGATGAATTCCTCCAGGTCAGGCCCGGCAAAAGCTTCCAATTTGTGCTTGCGATAGGCCGCATCGATCGGCGTGCGTTCCTGAAATCCGTACGTCAGCCCCGATGTGTGCCGCAACAGATCGATCATCCGCATCGGTTGGCTGGTCGGGCGGGTGACGAACGGCTGCGCGCCGCCGCCGGAGACGAACACGCCCAGGTTCTTCCATTCCGGAATGACCCGGTGCACCGGATCGGCGAGCGCAAGTTTGCCTTCTTCGACCAGTTGCATGAACGCCACCGACGTGATCGGCTTGGTCATGCTGGCGATGCGGAAAATCGCATCGGCAGCCAGGGGCTCGCCCGGACGCGCCTCACCCTGCAGCGAGAGGTGCGCAACCTCATGCCCGCGCCCGATCAGCAAGGCGGCATGCGGCAGGCAGCCGGTATCCAGATATTTGGCCTGGATATGCGCAGGGATGCGGGCCAGCAGCTGCTGGTTGAAGCCAAGGTCGGCCGGGTCGGATACAGTGATACTCATTGACGAAAAATCCATCGTTCCTTTGGGGGTCGGTTCAGGTTGCTGTCTGGCCGAATCGCTGGCGGGCATAGGGATGCGAACTGGTCAGCCCGCCATCGACGACCAGCGCATGGCCGTTGACATAGCTCGAACGATCCGATGCGAGGAAGAGCGCAGCCTCTGCGATCTCGCCGGGAACGCCGCCGCGCTGCATGGGATTGAGCTGGCCGATCTTGTCCTCAAAGCCCTTTTCGCGGGCCTTGGTGTAGATGAACTCCGTCATGCCGGTCTCGATAAGGCCAGGGCAGATCGCGTTGCAGCGCACATTGCTGCCGGTCAATTGCTGCGCAGCAATTCGCACCAAGTTGATCACGCCGGCCTTGCTCGCGGTATAGGCCGGCCCGCCAGCGCCTGAGCGCAAGCCTGCGACCGATGCGGTGCAGATGATTGAGCCACCATTGCCCAAATCCGCCATGGCCTTGCCAGCGTGCTTGATCGCCAGGAACGGACCGATGAGGTTGATCTGCAGGATCCGCTCCCACTCTTCCACCGTCTGGTCGAAAATGCCGTCGAAGCCGCCGGAGATGCCTGCATTGGCGAAGAAGACATCGAGGCGTCCGTGGTGCTCCATCGCCTTGGCGACCAGCATCTGGACCTCTGCCTCCTTGCTGACATCGGCCTGCACGGCGGTGATGGCGCCGGGGTTCTGCGCCGCCGTACCGTCCTGCTTGCCGGTGATGTCGCTGGCGATCACCTTGGCGCCGTGCTGCGCGAACAGCAGCGCGCTGGCCTTGCCGATGCCGCTGCCCGCGCCTGTGACGATGGCGACCTTGCCTTCAAGATCCATGAAAATCTCCTCCTGTTGCGCGCTTTATAGCGCTGCTGCGATTGTCGTGCCGCCATCGATGATGATCGATTGGCCGGTGATGTAGGTCGATGCGTCCGAAGCGAGGAACACCGCAGCGCCCGCGATCTCGTCCGGCTGGCCGATCCGGCGTAGCGGCGTGACCTTGCGGACATAGCCCATGACATTCTCGTCCTCCCACAAGGCGCAGGCCATATCGGTCTGGATGAGGCCGGGCGCGATGCAGTTGACGCGGATGTTGTCCCGCCCCAGCTCCACCGCAAGGTTGCGCGCGAGCTGGAAGTCGGCGGCTTTCGAAATATTGTAGACGCCTATACTGGCCGTGCCCTGCAGCCCGCCGATGGACGAAACGATCACGATCGATCCGCGCCCGGCTGCGCGCATGTCGGGCAGGGCCATCTGGATCAGCCAGTGGTTGGACAGGATGTTGTTGTCCATGATCTTGCGGAACTGATCATCGCTGATCCCGCTCATCGGCCCGTAATAGGGGTTGCTGGCCGCATTGCAGACCAGGATGTCGATTGGCCCCAGCTCGGCGTGGGTGCGATCCACCAGGTTCTGCAGATCTTCCTTGCGCGAAATGCTGGCGGCGACCGCAATAGCCGTGCCTTCGCCATGCGCCGCGTTGATTTCGGCCGCCTGCACATCGCAGGCATCCTGCTTGCGGCTGGAGATGACCACTTTCGCGCCATGCTGCGCCATCTTGCGCGCGGTCGCCGCACCGATACCGCGCGACGATCCGGTGATGAGGGCAACGCGGCCTGAAAGATCGAAGCTGGTCACCCTTACTGTGCCCCGGCCTTTTGCGCATAAGCCCATGCCGCCTGCGCGAGGGGGATCACCCGCTGCGCCATCTGTTCCGCCTGCGCGCTGGAGGCGGTGCCATCGATGACGCGCTTCTTGATGCCCTGAAGGATCGCGGCAATGCGGAACTGGTTATAGGCGAGGTACCAGTCCATGTCCGGCACATGGGTGAGGCCCGCCTTCTCGATATACCGATCCATCGCCGCTTCCATCGTGGGAATGCCCAGCGCGCCCAGGTCAACGCCCAGCAGGCCATTGCGGCCCTCTGCGGGCTGAACCCAGCTCATCAGGAAATAGGACAGGTCGGCGATCGGATCGCCCAGGGTCGACAGTTCCCAGTCCAGTACGGCCAGCACCTTGGGCTCATCGCGGTCGAAGATCATGTTGTCGATGCGGAAATCGCCATGGGCGATGCCGAAGCCGCGCTGTTCGGGCACGGTGCGCTCGAGCCACTCGATCAGCCGGTCCATTTCCGGAATCGTCACGGTCTCGGACAGGCGATATTGCTTGGTCCAGCGTGAAATCTGGCGCGCGCAATAATTGCCCGGCTTGCCATAGCTTTCCAGCCCGATGGCCGCTGGATCGAAGCTGTGCAAATGCGCCAGCGTATCGATCATCGCGTTGTAGATGGCGGTGCGCTGCTCCGGTGTTTTGCCCGGCAGCGTTCCGTCCCAATAGCTCGCGCCATCGGTGAAGGCCATGACGTAGAACATCGATCCGATGATGCTGTCATCCTCGCACAGCCCGAACTGGCGCGACACGGGAAACCCCTGGTCGTACAACGTTGCTTGCACGCGATATTCCCGGTCCACCGCATGGGCCGATGGCAGCAGCGGACCGAAGGGCTTGCGGCGCAGCACATAGGATGCCGCGGGCGTGGTGACCTTGTAGGTCGGATTGGATTGGCCACCCTTGAACTTGGACAGTGATAACGGCCCGGAAAACCCTTCCACATTGGCTTCGAACCAGGCGGTCAGGCGGGCCTCGTCGAGCCGGTCATTCTCGGGCACATCCATGGTGCCGGTCATCGTCGCCTGTGCGTCGATCTGTTCCATATGCGTAAAACCCTCGCCCAATTCAGTTGTAGGTGATGACCGACCGCACGGAGTCGCCCGCTCGCAGCGCCTCGAACGCGTCGTTGATCCGCTCCAGCGGCATGCGCTCGGCAATGATCGTATCGAGGTCCAGCATGCCGCGCATGTAAAACTCCACAAGTCGCGGAATTTCAACCGGAAAACGGTTATTGCCCATCAGCGATCCTTGCAGTTTCTTGCCCTGCAATAGTTCCATCGCGCTGAGGCCAACCTTCTCGGCCAGCGGCATCATACCCAGGATCGTGGCCGTGCCGCCACGGCGCAATACCTTCACGGCCATGGCTGCCGATGCCGGACGCCCCACGGCTTCGATGGCATGGTGCACGCCGCCTTTGGTCATCTCGATGATCAGCTCTGCGGCGCCCTCATCGCTCGAATCCACCACATCGGTCGCGCCCAGCCTGTAGGCCAATGTGCGCTTGTCGGCGACCGGATCTATAGCAATGATCCGCCCGGCGCCCGCGATCTTCGCCGCGTTGATCGCCGCGAGACCCACACCGCCGCAGCCGACGATCGCTACCGTTTCCCCTGGGACCAAATCGGCCGCATTGAAGATCGCGCCTGCACCGGTGGTAACCGCGCAACCGATCACGCAGGCGCGGTCGAGCGGCATTTCAGGATTGATCGCGACGCAGGCATGCTCATGCACCAGCATCATTTCGGCATAGGCCGACAGGTTGAGCATCTGGTTGACCGGCGCACCATTGAAGCTGAGCCGCGGCGGCTCGCCGGGCTTGCGGTTGGTATGCTGGCCGATGCACAGAGCCATTCTGCCGGTGACGCAGAATTCGCAATGCCCGCAATAGGCGCTGAGGCAGGTAACCACGGCATCGCCGACTTTTACGGTCGATACGCCGTCGCCGACTGCCTCGACGATCCCGGCGGCTTCATGGCCGGGGATGAAAGGCAGGGGGGCAGGGTATGCGCCATCGACGAAGTGCAGGTCCGATCGGCAAACGCCTGTCGCTGCGGTCCGGATAAGCACCTCGCGCGGACCGGGCTTGTCCACGGTCACGTCGTGGATTTCAAGCAGCTTGCCCGGCTCGAAACAGATGGCGGCTTTCATGTTGGTCCTCCCATGTCCTCTCTCCTTCAGGGGAGAGGATACGAAGCCTTGGCAGCTTGCTGCCTAGGCGCAGTTGGAGAGGGGCAGCGTCCTGACGCAAGCCTGCCCCTCTCCCTGCTTCGCTGTTGCGAAGCTTTCCCTCTCCCCTGAAGGGGAGAGGGGGTTTAGGTCACCGCGCCACGCCCATGTCGCCCGAGCTGAGCGCGCCGTGATCGTCGTTCACGCCGTGGCGGCCAAGTTCGATCCGCGCGATGGTGCGGTTGTGCACTTCGTCCGGACCATCGGCGAGGCGCAGCGTGCGCATATGGGCATAGGCCTTGGCGAGACCGAAGTCCTCGCTGACGCCAGCGCCGCCATGCGCCTGGATGGCATCGTCGATGATCTTCAACGCCATTTTCGGTGCGGACACCTTGATCATCGCGATCTCAGCCTTGGCGTACTTGTTGCCGACCTTGTCCATCATGTCCGCGGCCTTCAGGCACAGCAGGCGGTTCATCTCGATGTCGATGCGCGCTGCAGCGAGGCGCTCATCCCAGATGCTGTATTCCGAGATGCGCTTGCCAAACGCGACGCGAGTCTGCAGCCGCTTGGCCATCTTGGCCAGCGCCTCTTCGGCCACGCCGATGGTGCGCATGCAGTGGTGGATGCGGCCAGGCCCGAGGCGGCCCTGTGCGATCTCGAACCCGCGGCCTTCGCCCAGCAGCATGTTGGATGCCGGAATGCGCACGTCCTTCAGTTCGATTTCCATATGGCCGTGCGGTGCATCGTCATAGCCGAACACGGGCAGGTGGCGCAGGATGTTCACGCCCGGCGCATCCAGCGGCATCAGCACCATCGATTGCTGGGCATGGCGCTTGGCCTCGAAATCGGTCTTACCCATCACGATGGCGATCTTGCAGCGCGGATCACCCGCTCCAGACGACCACCACTTGCGGCCGTTGATGACGTACTCGTCGCCCTCGCGGCGGATCGAGGTTTCGATGTTGGTCGCATCGGACGAGGCGACCTGGGGTTCGGTCATCAGGAAGGCCGAGCGGATTTCGCCGTTCATCAAAGGCTCGAGCCACTGGTCCTTGTGTTCGCGGGTGCCATAGCGATGCAGCACTTCCATGTTGCCGGTATCGGGCGCGGAGCAGTTGAAGATTTCGCTCGCCATCTCGCAGCGGCCCATTTCTTCAGCGCACAAGGCGTATTCGAGGTTGGTAAGGCCGGGACCGTCGAACTCGAAGCTGTCATCGACATGCGCAAGATTGGGGTTCGATGGCGGCATGAACAGGTTCCATACGCCTGCCGCCTTGGCCTTGGCCTTTTCTTCCTCGATGACGGGAAGCACTTTCCAGCGCGATCCTTCGGCCTGCTGCGCGTAATAGTCCTTCATCCGCGGGCGGACGTTGCTTTCGATGAAACTGCGGACGCGGTCGCGCCAATAGGCCTGACGTTCGGTAAGATCAAAATCCATGAAACGGGTATCCTTTCGTGATGGTCTAAAGTTTGGCTATCTGGGCGATGCGCGCTTCGTGATCGGCGCGGCCCAGGGGGAAACGGGTGAACGTGTAGGCGCAGGCTACGCCGATAACGGCGGTGATGATAGCGAAGGTCAGCGCCAGCCTGTCCAGCACCTGCGGCGCGACGCCGCCGGGCTGGGCACCTTCGGGGAAGCCCGTGAAGGACAGGATGAGCGAGGACACCAGGATACCCAGCCCACCAACACATTTCTGCATGAAGAAGAAACCGGCAAAATAGATACCTTCTGTTCGCCTGCCGGTGCGCGCCTCGCTGGCATCGGTCACATCGGCGATCATCGAGCTGGTCAGCACCATCGCGCAAATGCCGAAGGTGGTGGACAGGCTGATCGCGGTGAGCACGAGAACGATCGACAGCGTCGTGCCGTTTTCCGGGAAGACCCCGGCGATCCGCAGCCAATAGGGTGTGGTCGCCAGAACCAGCGCGACCAATGCCGATGTCGCCGCCGTTCGCGGCTTTTCAAAGCGTTTGGAGATCGGCCCGACGATGAAGAATGCCAGCGTAACTCCGCCAAACAGGGCAAAGGGGTAGATGCTGAACGTCGTCTGCGAAAAGCCCCAGACGTACAGCATCAGATAGTTGGTCAGCGCAAAGAACAGGCCCTGATTGGCAAAGGCGAAGATGCCCGCGCACAGCAGAATGAGGAACGGCTTGAACCGCAGGGCCTCACGAAAATCCGAAAGGCCGTGCCCGGTTGCCACCGGCGCATCGACGTTGGAAACCGCCATCACCTTGTGCGTACCAGATGCCGATACGATAACCGAAACCAGCATCACCAGCGCGCCGACAAGCGCGTAGCGATGATAGCCGTTGGGGTTCAGCACGCCGTTGTCGTACCCGGGCTCTGGCACCAGCAGCAGCGCATAGGCCGCATACAGCATGATCAGTCCGCCCAGCCAGCCAAACAGAAACCGATAGCGGAGCACCTCGGTGCGTTCGTCATAGTCCCGGGTCAGTTCAGGCAGCATCGCCAGCGACGGCACCTCATAGGACGAGAACGAGAACCGCACCGCCATGGCGACCATGATCAGGTAAGCGAACAACCACCCGCTGCCGGTATCCGGCGGGTTCCACAGCAACAGCCAGCTCAGCGCAATCGGAAGGGCTGCGCCATAAAGCCAGGGATGCCTGCGTCCCCATTTGCTGCGGGTGCGGTCCGACAGCAGGCCGACCACGGGATCGAAGAACGCGTCGGCGACCAGCGCTATCAGGATTGCCAGGCCAACCTGTTCGGCCGGCATGCCGACCACCTGATTGTAAAACAGCAGCAGGAAGACCGCGAACCCGTTGTCCTTAATGCCATAAGCCACCGCGCCGAACCCGTATGCAAGCTTTGTGGGCATCGCCACGCGCGGCATCGCTTGCGGGGATCGAAGGCTCGTCGCATCGGTCATGCGTGGCGCACATCCTGCCCGAAGGCACGCTGGCTCTGCCTAACGGCACACTGGCTCTGCCCAAAGGCGAGCGGCGTCCGGGCGCGTCCCTTCGCCCGCGATGCGATGGACCGGGCGGCCCGCTGCATTGATTCTCTCCCGCGTCTTTTTCTGGTGTGCACCATATGGTGCCTACCGTAAACGTCAACCTTGGGATAAGTGACGTTACGGCATTCGCCCTAGGATTCAACAGGCTTGCAGGCGATAGCCCACCACCATAGACTGAGTCGGCAACCGCGGTTTTGGCTGCAGGAAAATCTTTCCGGCCATCGCCTGCGACAGGCAGCTTGTAGGAGAGGACAAGACGATGAGCGATCTCGAACAGTTCAGAATGGAAGCCCGCGCGTGGCTGGAGGCAAACTGCCCCGCCGAGATGCGCGAGCCGGTGCGCGGCGAAGATGACGTCTGCTGGGGCGGACGCAACTGGACCTTCAAGAACGAAGCGCAGAAGCAGTGGCTCGAACGCTGCGTCGCCAAGGGATACACCGTGCCCGATTGGCCCAAGGCCTATGGCGGTGCGGGCCTTTCCGCTGGCGAAGCCAAGGTTTTGCGCCAGGAAATGGCACGCATTAATGCACGCCCGCCGCTGTCGAGCTTCGGAATCTGGATGCTCGGCCCAGCCTTGCTGCACTTCGGCACCGAAGAGCAGAAGGTGCACTACCTCGGCCAGATCGCGCGCGGCGAAATCCGCTGGTGCCAGGGATATTCGGAGCCGGGTTCGGGATCGGACCTCGTCAGCTTGCAGACCTTCGGCGAGGACAAGGGCGACCATTGGGTCGTCAACGGCCAGAAGATCTGGACCAGCTATGCCGACAAATGCGACTGGATCTTCTGCCTCGTCCGCACCGACAAGACCAACAAGTATCAGGGCATTTCCTTCCTGCTGTTCGACATGGAAACGCCCGGCGTCACCACCAAGCCGATCAAGCTGATCAGCGGCAACTCGCCGTTCTGCGAGACCTTCTTCGACAATGTCGTGGTGCCCAAGCACCAGATCGTCGGTGACCTCAACCGCGGCTGGGATGTCGCCAAGTATTTGCTGGGCCATGAGCGCGAGATGATCTCCGGCGGCGGCCTGGGCGATGGTGCGCCTTCGCTGGGCGCGCAGATGGTCGCCTCGATTGGCACCAACGGCCTTGGACAGCTCGACGACGGCCTGCTGCGCGCAGAACTGGCGCAGTTCGATGTCGATGCGCTGGCGTTCAAGGCGATGGCCGAACGTTTCACCGATGAAATGAAGTCGGGCAAGGGGCACCCCGCCCAACCTAACATGATGAAGTACGCCGGTACCGAGCTCAACAAGCGTCGCCACGAGCTGGTGATGGCGGGCAATGGCTCTGATGCGCTGGAGTGGGAAAGCGAGGCCTCCAAGGGTGGCGCAAAGGCGCGCAACTGGCTGCGCACCAAGGCGAACAGCATCGAGGGCGGCACCAGCGAGGTGATGCTCAACGTGATCGCCAAGCGCATCCTCGATCTGCCGGGGGCGTAAGCGCCTGAAGCCTTAAGCCCTCTCCCCTTGAGGGGAGAGGGTTGGGAGAGGGGGCTGCCCTCTCGTTTTTCCAATCCATTCAAGGGTCGGGCGAGGTTTCATTCCCCTCTCCCCGGCCCTCTCCCCTGAAGGGGAGAGGGAGACTTCAAATGCCATTGTACCTCAACGAAGACCAAACCATGCTGCGCGACAGCGCGAGCGAGTTCCTCAAATCCGAAGCGCCGGTCAGCCATTTGCGCAAGCTGCGCGACGACAATTGCAAGGATGGTTTCCGCCATGCGTTGTGGAAGCAGTTCGGCGAGATGGGCTTTACCGGCATCCTGATCGGCGAAGACGATGGCGGGCTTGGCCTTGGCCATGTCGAAGCGGGCGTGGTGCTGGAAGAGATTGGCCGCAACCTGTCGCCATCGCCGTTCCTGACCACCGCGATCGCCGGCGTCGCTGCGCTCAACCATGGCGGGCAGCACCTGAAGGACAAGTTCTTCCCCGGCATTCTGGCAGGCGAAACCGTGCTGGCACTGGCGATCGATGAAGGCGCCAAGCATCGGCCGTCGCATATCGACACCAGGGCCGAGCGGTCGGGCAATGGCTTCAAGCTCACCGGCAACAAGCAGTTCGTGGTGCAGGGCGCGAGCGCAGATGCGCTGATCGTCGCGGCGCGCACAGCAGGGTCGGCGGGCGAGACCGATGGCATCACGCTGTTCGCAGTCGACAAGGACGCTGCTAATATGTCGCTGAATAGCACCCGTCTCGTCGACAGCTCGATGGCTGCCCATGTCACGTTTGACGGTGTCGAGGTCGATGGCGATGCGGTGATCGGTGAGGTCGACAACGGCTGGCAGGTTCTGTCCGCCTTGCTGCGCGCAGGCCGTGCGGGCTCGGCGGCCGAATTGGTCGGCGTCGGCGCTGGCGCGATGGATATGACGGTCGATTACCTTAAACAGCGCAAGCAGTTCGGGCGATTGATCGGGGAGTTCCAGGCGCTGCAGCACCGCTCCGCGCATCTGTACAGCGAAATGGAAATCGCCCGCGCTGCCGTGTTGAAGGCGCAGCAGTTGCTCGATGAAGGCAAGGACAGCGCGGAAGTGTACGTGTCGGTCGCCAAGGCGAAGGCGGGGCGCACGACCAACTTGACGGTGCGCGAAGGCGTCCAGATGCACGGCGGCATCGGCATGACCGACGAATACGACATCGGCTTCTACATGAAGCGCGACCGCGCGCTCAACGAGTTCATGGGCGATGCGAACTTCCACGCCGGCCGCGTCGCCGAGATTTTTGGGTATTGAACGCCTTGAGCCCCTCCCCTTTAGGGGAGGGGTTGGGGTGGGGGATGGAGTGGCGGCGGAAGTTTATTCCCCACCCCCGGCCCCTCCCCTGAAGGGGCGGGGAGAAACGTAACAATGGCACTTGATCCCGAGATTTTCGACGCTCTGCTCGAAGGCGTCCGCCGCTTCGTCGCTGAACGGCTGCGGCCACTCGAAGCGCAGGTCTCCGAAACCGACGAAATCCCCGACGACCTTGTGCAGGACATGCGCGAGTTGGGTCTGTTCGGGCTGTCGATCGGCGAGGAATTCGGCGGGCTTGGTCTCAATATGGAGGAAGAGGTCCGCATCGCCTTCGAACTCGGGCGGACGTCGCCTGCGATGCGCTCGACCTTTGGCACCAATGTCGGCATCGGCAGTCAGGGCCTGGTGATGGATGGCAATGATGCGCAGAAGGCCAAATACCTGCCGAAGATTGCCAGCGGCGAAATCATCACCTCGTTCGCGCTGACCGAACCCGATGTCGGATCGGACAGCGGCGCAGTGAAGACGCGCGCTGACCTCGATGGCTACGCCTATGTGCTGAACGGCTCCAAGCGCTACATCACCAATGCCGACAAGGCGGACCTGTTCACCGTCATGGCGCGCACCGGCGGGCCGGGGCCAAGGGGCGTCAGTGCATTCCTGGTGCCACGCGATCTGCCGGGGCTTTCCGTGGGCAAGCCAGAGCGCAAGATGGGCCAGCAGGGCGCACATGTCTGCGATGTCATCTTCGACAATGTGCGAGTGCCCGCCGAAAACCGGCTGGGTGCGGAGGGCGATGGCTTCAAGGTCGCAATGCGCGTGCTCGACCGCGGCCGTCTGCACATCTCCGCCGTGTGCGTCGGCGCTGCCGAGCGGCTGATTGCCGACAGCGTCGCTTATGCCAAGGACCGCAAGCAGTTCGGCAAGCCGATCGCAGAGTTCCAGATGATCCAGGCGATGATCGCCGACAGCGTCGCCGAGGCCAAAGCGGCCAAGGCTCTGGTGCTGCAGACCGCGCGCGCCAAGGACCGGGGCGAGCGGATCACCGAGGATTGCGCCTGCGCCAAGCTGATCGCATCGGAAATGGTCGGCCGTGTCGCCGACCGTGCGGTGCAGATCTTCGGCGGAGCGGGCTATATCGCCGATTACGGCATCGAACGCTTCTACCGCGATGTCCGCCTGTTCCGCATTTATGAAGGAACCAGCGAGATCCAGCGCACGATCATTGCAAGGGAAGCCTTGCGCAACGAAGGATGAATATGATGAGCATCGAACAGCTGTTTTCGGTCAAGGGCAAGGTGGCCTTGGTCACCGGCGGATCGCGCGGCATCGGCAAGATGATCGCACAGGGGCTGATTGCCGCCGGTGCCAAGGTGTACATTTCGGCGCGCAAGGCCGATGCCTGCAATGCCACTGCAGAAGAGCTTGGCCCCAACTGCATCTCGCTGCCTGCGGACATTTCGAGCGTGGCAGGGGCGCGGCAACTCGCAGCGCAACTGGCGGAACACGAGCAGCGGCTCGACATCCTCGTCAACAACGCTGGCGCTGCCTGGGGCGCGGAGTTCGAGGATTTCCCCGAAGTGGGCTGGGACAAGGTGATGGACCTCAACGTCAAGTCGCCCTTCTTCCTGACCCAGGCGCTGCACGGCCTGCTCAAGGCGGGTGCGACAGCGGAAACCCCGGCGAAGGTCATCAACATCTCGTCGGTCGATGGCATGCGGATCAACCCGTGGGAAACCTACAGCTATCAGGCGAGCAAGGCCGCACTGATCCAGTTGACCAAGCGCATGGCGGTGCGGTTGTTGCAAGATCACATTTATGTGACCGGCATCGGCCCTGGCGCGTTTCCGTCCGACATGAACAAGGCGGCGCGCGATTACGGCGACATGGTCTCCAAGGGCATCCCCAACAAGCGGGTCGGCGACTGGATGGACATTTCCGGCGCAGTCATTTTCCTGGCGAGCCGGGCAGGGGACTATGTCATCGGCACGACCATCCCGGTCGATGGCGGCATCGTCAATGCCCAGGTTCCACAAGGCGGCTACGACCCCGAGGGTCATTGACGACCAATGAGGTGACGTAAAATCGCAGCGCCTGCACTGGCGCTGCGGTCCGTCTTGCTGCACCATGCCGCCGATATCCGATAGGGGAGAGCGACATGGCATTGCGGAACATTCAACTGGGCTTGGCGCTTGCGATATCGTCGGCGGCGGCTGTTGCCGTCGCGCTTCCGGCACCGGCTTTCGCGCAAAAAGCAAAGGCAGGCAAAGCTGCGGGCGGATCAATGAAGGGCCTGCTCGGCAATGCATCCGACAGCGCGCTTGATCAGTTGTCGAAGCCCGGTGCATTCTACGCCGATCAGGCGGTACGCATCGCGTTGCCCGGTCCGCTGCAAAAGGCGAGCAAGCTGATGAAGCTGACCGACAAGGCCGGGCTCACCAACAACCTGACAAAGTCGCTCAACGATGCCGCCGGGCTGGCAGCGCAAGAGGCCAAGCCGGTGTTCCGCTCGGCCATCGATTCGATGACGCTGAGCGATGGTGTCGGCATCGTGACGGGCGGCGATACGGCAGGGACCCAGTACCTGAAACGCACGTCGGGCAGCGTGCTGCGGGAAAAGATGCGGCCGCTGGTGACCAACGCGCTGTCAAAGACGGGGGCGTTCAAGCAGCTCGATTCGCTGGGCAGCAGTGGCGGCACCGCAGGCATGCTGGGTTCACTGGCGGGGGTCGATCTCAGCCGCGATGGATTGATCGACAGCGTTACCGATCAGGCGATGTCCGGCATATTTACCTATATTGGCCGCGAAGAATCGACCTTCCGCAAGAACCCGCTCAAGGCCGGTCAAAAGCTGCTCGACAGCATCCGATGACAGCGGTTCAGTCGACGGGGTTCATCAGGTCGCGGACATAATCGATCAGGCCGGTTTGCCGCGCGCGACGCATGCGCTCCGAATGCAGAATCTGGCAGACCTTCGTGAAACAGCTGTCGACATCATCGTTGATGACCACGAAGTCATAGCCATCCCAATGGCTGATCTCGTCCTGCGCACGGGCCATGCGGCCTGCGATCACATCTTCGGCATCGGTATTGCGGCTGCGTAGACGGCGGTGCAGCTCATCGAGTGATGGCGGCAGGATGAACACGCGCACGACATCGCCCTCGGCGCGTTGGTACAGCTGCTGCGTACCCTGCCAATCGATATCGAACAGAAAATCCTGGCCCTCGCGCAAGCCCTGCTTCACGGCGGCCTTGGGCGTCCCGTAATAGTGGCCGAATACCTTGGCCCATTCCAGCAGGGCGTGATCCTCCACCAATTTGTGGAAGGTGTCCTCGTCGATGAAATGGTAGTGCACGCCATCGACTTCGCCGACGCGCGGGGGGCGGGTAGTCACGGAAACGGACAGACACAATTTGTCGTCCGCTTCCAGCAACATGCGCGCGATGGTCGATTTGCCGGCACCCGATGGCGACGACAGAATGAACAGAAGGCCGCGGCGGGCGAGCGCATTTTTGGAAGCGGATATGACCATGTTCGCTCTTGGCCAAAGTCGGCCCACATGGTCAACCGGTTTGTGGCAGCGCTTACTTCTTGGGCGTCAGGCCCAGCGCAGTTTCTGCTTCCTTGGCCTTGCGCTGATCGTAGATCGCCTTGGCCAGCAATGCGCCGCCCACCAGCAGTGCGCCGGGAACCGAGCGCGTTGCGATACGGGCTGCGATGGCGCCCATCAGCGTGCCGCCAAAAAAGCCGGCCGCCATGTTGCTCTTGGCGCGCGACTTGATGAGGTTGCGCACCATCTCGTCATTGGCCGCGGTGGAGATCAAGCGCCCCGCACCGCTGATTGCCCCGCGCGACCAGTGCGCGGGCTTGGTTGCCGTTGCAGGAACAGCCGTTAGCGCCGTCCCGGTGGTCGCAGGCGTTGCGCCTGTTGCAGGAGCGGTTGAAGTCGGGGTGGGCGCGGTGGTGTTGCTGGTCATGTCGGTATCCATAGCTGAATTGGGTCTGGAGCTCAAACGCGCCGTACGATTGAAGCGTTCCGCCACAATCTAACGCCCGATAAACTATCGCCCGATCATATCGCGCGCGCGAACATGCGCATCGAATGTTGCCTCGTCCACCAGGCCCAATGCGAGCCCGGCCTGCTTGAGCGTCAAGCCATGCTCGTGCGCATGTTTTGCGATCTTCGCAGCATTGTCATAGCCGATCACCGGGGCAAGCGCCGTTACCAGCATAAGCGATCGTTCGACCAGTTCGGCGATCCGCGCGGTGTTGGGTTGCATGCCATCGACGCAGCGCTCGGCAAAACCCTGCATGCCCGTGCTCAAAAGGTTGATCGACCGCAGCACATTAGCGCCGATGAGCGGCTTGAAAACGTTCAGCTCCAGATGGCCCTGCATGCCGCCCACCGTCACTGCCTGATGGTTGCCGATGACCTGCGCGGCGACCATGGTCAGCATCTCGCACTGGGTGGGATTGACCTTGCCCGGCATGATCGAGCTGCCCGGTTCGTTGGCGGGAAGCTCAAGCTCGCCAAGCCCTGAACGCGGGCCTGATCCCAACAGGCGGATATCGTTGGCGATCTTGGTCAGCGCGACGGCAAGCGTATTCAGCGTGCCCGAAAGGTGGACCAGCGGATCATTGGATGCCAGCGCCTCGAAGCTGTTTTCCGCGGGATGGAACGGGTGCCCGGTGATGTCCGCGATGGCGGCGCACATGTCCGCCGCAAAGCCTTCAGGCGCGTTGAGACCCGTGCCCACCGCCGTACCGCCGATGGCCAGGCGATAGGTGCCTGCCACGATTCCCGGTTCGATCCGCCGTCCGCAGCGATACAACTGGTTGGCATAGCCGGAAAACTCCTGGCCCAAGGTCAGCGGAGTCGCATCCTGCAGATGGGTACGGCCGATCTTGACGATATCGGCCCACAATTGCGCCTTGTCAGCCAGCGCTGCGGTGAGCCGTTCGAGCGCGGGGAACAGGCGTGTGTTTGCGGCCAGGCTGGCGGCGATGTGCAGCGCAGTGGGGAAGGCATCGTTGGAAGACTGGCCCATATTGACGTGGTCGTTGGGATGAACCGGCGATTTGCCGCCGCGCTGCCCGGTCAGCAGCTCGTTGGCTCTGCCGGCAATCACCTCGTTGACGTTCATGTTGCTCTGGGTGCCGCTGCCGGTCTGCCAGATCGTCAGCGGGAACTGGTCGTCATGGTCGCCCGCGATGACCTCTGCCGCAGCGGCCTCGATGGCATCGGCGATGTCTGCGGCAAGCCCATGGCGGCGGTTGACCCGCGCGGCTGCCTGTTTGACGATGGCGAGGCCATGCACGATCTCGATCGGCATGCGTTCATGGGCTGCGAACGGAAAGTTCTCGATGCTGCGCTGGGTCTGTGCGCCCCAATAGCACGCTGCGGGAACTGCAACCGAGCCCAGCGAATCGCTCTCCATGCGGGTGTGTTGGCTGGTCATGGCTGCTGGTCCGTCCGTTGAGGCGGCCAGGCCGCTATTTGCGCTTGCCGAAGTCCACGCTGACCACGTTGGAGCCATCGCCATCGCCGCCGGGATGGTCGTTCTCGGCCGCTTCGTGCGGCTCGGGCGGGGGCGTATCGCCCGCCACCTGAAATTGCAGCCCGAAATCGACGGCAGGGTCGACGAAAGCGGTGATCGCGCTGAACGGAATGAACAGGTGCGCCGGCACCCGGTTGAAGCTCAGACCGACGGCAAAACCGGTCTTCTCGACCTTCAGGTCCCAGAACTTCTGCTGGAGCACGATGGTCATCTCATCGGGGAACCGCTCGATCAGGTGGCGCGGAATATCCACGCCGGGAGACCGGGTCTTGAACGTGATGTAGAAGTGGTGATTGCCCGGAAGGCCATTGGTTTCGACCTCGCCCAGCACCCGGCCGACGACAGCGCGCAGGGCCTCCTGCACGATTTCGTCATAGGGAATCAGGCTATCGGCTGCATCGTCACTCATGCGCGTTTTGTTGGACTGACTGCCGCGCAGGGTCAAGGCGCTATCGCCATGCGCGAAACGACACGCATGCGGTGCGGCAAAAATGTTGCGCGTGCGGGCAAGGTGATTATAGGGCGCAGCATGCGCAGCGCCCGGATAGAACGCAAGACCCATGAAACCGATATCTTCGTCGAGGTGAACCTCGACGGGACCGGCCAGTTCGACGTGTCCACAGGCATCGGATTTCTTGACCATATGGTGGAGCAATTCTCGCGGCATTCGCTGATCGACCTGACCTGCCGGATCAAGGGCGACTTGCATGTCGATCAGCATCACACGACCGAGGATTGCGCGCTCGCCATCGGCCAGGCGCTGGTTCAGGCGCTGGGCGACAAGGGCGGGATCGTCCGTTACGGCCATGCCTATTCGCCGATGGACGAAACGCTCAGCCGCGTTGCGGTCGACATTTCCGGACGGCCCTTTCTGGTGTGGAAGGCGGCATTCTCGCAGCCGCGCCTTGGCGAAATGGACACCGAGCTGTTCGAGCACTGGTTCCATTCCATCGCGCAGACCGCTGGCCTGACGCTGCACATCGAACTGCTGTACGGCGCCAACAACCACCATATCTGCGAGAGCATCTACAAGGGCTTTGCCCGTGCGATGCGCAGCGCCGTTGAAATCGACCCGCGCAAGCAGGGCGCCATTCCGTCAACCAAGGGTGTGCTGGGTGGCTGAGCGCATTGCGCTGATCGATTACGGCGCGGGCAATCTGCACAGTGTGCACAACGCGCTGAAGGCTGCGGGGGCCACCGACATTGCGGTGACCGACAGCCCCGATATCGTTCGCGCAGCCGACCGTATCGTCCTTCCCGGCGTCGGCGCGTTTGCCGCATGCATGAGCGGCTTGACTGCCATCCCCGGCATGATCGACGCGCTGGAGCAGCGCGTGCTGGGCGACAGGGTTCCGTTCCTTGGCATTTGCGTCGGCATGCAGCTTCTGGCGACGCAGGGCGTGGAACACGGCGTGCATGCAGGGCTGGGCTGGATCGCTGGCGAAGTCCGGCATATCGAGGCCAAGCCAGGCATCAAGGTGCCGCATATGGGGTGGAACGATGTGGTTCCCTCGGCTGCCGCGCCGCTCATCGAACCGGGCGAGGCGTATTTCCTGCACAGCTACCAATTCGTCGCCCAAGCCGCGGCCGACATCGCTGCCACCACCGATCACGGCGGCGCGGTAACCGCAGCGGTTGCGCGGGGCAACATCATCGGCGTGCAGTTTCACCCGGAAAAGAGCCAGGCCTATGGCTTGAGCCTGCTCCGGCGCTTTATGGTCTGGACGCCGCTAAAAGGGAGTGGGGCATGAGCATCATCGTTTTCCCGGCGATCGACCTGAAGGGCGGCCAGGTCGTCCGGCTCGCAGAGGGCGATATGGACCGCGCCACGGTCTATGGTGACGATCCCGCAGCACAGGCGATGCTGTTTTCTGAGGCCGGTGCCCAGCATCTGCACGTCGTCGACCTGGACGGCGCGTTCGCCGGAGAAGCGGTCAATCGCGGCGCGGTCGAAGCGATCATCGCGAGCTTTCCGGGATATCTGCAGCTAGGCGGCGGCATCCGCACGCGTGAAGCTGTCGATGGCTGGTTCGGCCTGGGCGTAGCTCGCGTCGTCATCGGCACCGCAGCGCTTACCGATCCCGAATTCGTCCGCGATATGGCCAAGGCGTATGAGGGCGGCATCGTCGTTGCCGTCGATGCCCGTGACGGCATGGTGGCGACGCATGGCTGGGCCGACGTCTCCGATGTTCCTGTGGCCGATATGGCGCGCAGGTTCGAGGATGCAGGCGTCGCCAGCCTGTTGTTCACCGATGTCGGCCGTGACGGCATGCTGAAAGGCTGCAACATCGAGGCGACCGTGGCGCTCGCCCGCACCACCGACATTCCGGTGATCGCCAGCGGCGGGGTGAAGGGGTTGGACGATATCCACATGCTCAGCCTGCATGCCGAAGATGGCATTGAAGGCGTGATAACGGGCCGCGCGCTGTATGATGGACGGTTGGACCTTGCCACCGCGATTGCCATGGCAGCGCGCGGATGAGCGTTCGCGTCCGCGTCATCCCCTGTCTCGATGTCGCCAATGGCCGCGTGGTCAAGGGCGTGAACTTCGTCGACCTAAAGGACGCGGGCGACCCGGTGGAACAGGCGCGTGCCTATGATGCCGCCGGTGCGGACGAATTGTGCTTTTTGGATATATCCGCCAGCCATGAGGCGCGCGGCACGATCATCGACGTGGTGCGCCGTACCGCCGAAGTCTGCTTCATGCCGGTCACCGTAGGCGGCGGCGTGCGCAGTCCTGAGGATGCCCGAGCGCTGCTGCTGGCAGGCGCAGACAAGGTCGCGATCAACAGCGCAGCCGTCGCCCGGCCCGAACTGGTCGGCGACATCGCTGAACGTTTCGGCAGCCAGTGCGTGGTCGCTTCGATCGACGCGCGGCGCAGGGCGGACGGCGAGGGGTGGGAGATTTTCACGCATGGCGGGCGCAAGGCAACCGGCATCGATGCCATCGATCATGCGCTCAACCTCACCCGGCTGGGTGCAGGCGAGCTGCTGGTTACCTCGATGGACCGCGATGGCACCCGCGACGGCTATGACCTGGAACTGATCCGCACCATTGCCGACCAGGTGGACATCCCCGTCGTGGCGAGCGGAGGGGTTGGCCATATCGGCCATTTGGTCGAAGGCGTCACGAAGGGCCGTGCCAGCGCGGTGCTTGCCGCCTCCATCTTTCACTTTGGCGAGGCGAGCATTGCCGATGCCCACCGAGCGCTCCGTGCCGCCGGATTGCCCGCACGAAGCCATTGATCGGCTTGTTTCCGGGCACTAATTGCCGGGGCTTTGCGATGAGCCGAAGCGTCGGCTGGCTTGACAAAGGCCGACATAGCCGCTGGGGCATTAACCATTGAAATTAAGCTTTCCGGCGGCTTTCGCCAGTTTGGCAGACGCCTTGCTTAACCTTTGGGTATGAAGTGTCTCGGAATGAAACCCGGCAAGATCATGGTGTTGGCGATGCAGGCGCTGGCTTTGGCCGTTTGGCTGGTGCTGTCTGCCGTGGACCCGGTCTATGCCAACGAAGCGCCGCCATCGACGCTTGACGGGCAGAGCCGCGCGCAGGGCATTCGCCAATGGATCGAGATCGCCGAACCCAGCAATCTGGGCCTGCTGTTCATGGGCATTGCCGGGCTGCTGATCGGACGCTGGGCCGCCGGCAAGAAGCGCAAGGGCCCGCCGGATCAATAAGCGCGGGTTCGCGCCTGCGCTTGACGTTGCCCACGCTTGACGTTGCCCCCGCTTGACGTTGCCCACGCCTGTTGCCACAGACTGGACCCATGGCAGACCCCATCATCCAACGGCTTGAAGCTATTATCGCCGAGCGGCGGCTCGCGTCTCCCGATAGCAGCTATGTTGCCCGGCTGAGCGCGCGGGGCCGGTCGCGCATCGCCCAGAAAATCGGCGAAGAGGGCGTCGAGACCGTCATCGCGGCAATCCAGGGCGATGGTCCCGGCGTGATCAGCGAAAGCGCCGATCTGGTGTTCCACCTGCTGGTGCTGTTTGCCGACATGGGCCTGACCTGGGACCAGGTTCTCGCCGAACTGGATGCCCGTGAGGGCGTATCCGGAATTGCCGAAAAGGCGTCCCGGCCCAAGGAGTGACCCGTCATGCCGATCGATCCAACACTGCCTTACGACGACCAGAATATCTTCGCGAAGATCCTGCGCGGGGAAATTCCCTGTAAGAAGGTGCATGAAGACGACCATGTGCTGGCCTTTCACGACATAAACCCGCAGGCGCCGACCCATGTCCTGGTGATCCCCAAGGCAGCGTTCGTGAGCTGGGACGATTTTTCAGCGCGCGGCACCGATGAGCAGATCGCAGCGTTCGTGCGCGGTGTCGGTGAGGTTGCGCGCATGCTGGGCCTGGTCGAGCCAGGCTATCGCCTGCTCGCCAATGTTGGCATCCACGCGCATCAGGAAGTGCCCCACCTGCACGTGCACCTGTTCGCAGGCCGCCCGCTCGGGCCGATGCTGGCTGGCGGCTGAGCTTCTCAAGCCTGCGCTATTGCGATACGCTGCTGATGCAACGAAAGGGCAGGAGCAGGGCGATGCGGTGGCTGATAAGTCTGGCAGCGATGCTCGCATTCCCGGTCCCGGCATTGGCGCAGGGCCAGCCGCCATGTATCGCCATGCTGGGGGACTTCTGGGGAGAAACGCCGCCGCCTGACGCGGTGAAGACCATCGACGGCACTGCCTACAAGACCCCCCAGGAGCTCACCCGCTCCGTAGGGCAGGGGGCGGTGGTCAAGGGCGGCAATTTTTCGGAATGGGATTTTCGCAACGTCCGACTGGCTAAGGCCTGCTTCGTAGACGCCAACCTGAAGGGCAGCGTCTGGACCAATGCGGATGCACCGGGCGTCGGCTTCATCACGTCCGATCTGTCAGAAGCCTTGCTCACCGGCATCAACGCGCCTGGCGTCTTGTTCCGCGATGCCGTGCTCACCAACGTCAAGGCCGATAAGGCGGATTTCACCGGCGGCCAGCTTGAGGGCGGCTGGTTCGAGGGCAGCATCGATGGGTGGAACATCGATGGCGCTAACCTCACCGACTTTACCTTCTCCTGCGGCATAACATTGTCCGATGGGTGCCCGCTGTATAACGGCGATGCCCGCATGACAGCGCGCGGAGCCAATCTGACGCGCGCGCGGCTCAGCAGCTTCCACCGGTACGGGCTGACGGACATTGCGCTTGATGGAGCAATAATCGACCGCACGGAATTGTCGCCGGGCCAGTTGGGCAGCCTCGCCGGGCGCACTCTGGCGCACGCGATCGTGCTGGTCGGCGGGGACAATCGGGCCGAGATAACGGGTCCCGATGCGATGACCTTGATTGCCGATTCGGCGGCGTACGCAGCGGGCATTGCTCGCCCGTCCTTCGATTGCGCCAAGGCGTCGAGCGCGGTCGAGAAGCTGCTATGCGACGATAACGCCGGTGACCTAGCCGTGCTCGACCGCAGGCTTGGCACGGTGTTCGCGCAAGCCAGGGCAGCACAACCTGCGATAATCGCCCAGCAGCGTACATGGCTCAAACAGCGGGATGGCTGCGTGCGCAATCCATACCCATCGGACTGTCTGCGAACGGTCTATGAACAACGGATCGGGGCACTGCTTGGCGTGCTGGGTGAACGTGACTGGCTGGTGCGGGGGCAGGGCGCGCTGTTTATCGATGACGATCTGCCGCTCAGCGACACAATGCGCGCCAGCCCGCTGTTCGCGCGGATCGCCCCGGTGCTGGCCAGCGCATCGATGGCGCGGGTGTACGTCACGCGGGAAGCCGATGGCAGCTACTCGGTCAGCGGCGATGCCGTCGGCGCGAATGCCCATACCTGTACACTTGGTGCAGCCGCAATGCGGCTTGATCCGCTCACCGGATGGTACTCCGCGCGCGATCCTCAAGCCCGGCGCAACGCGCGGGTCGTGCGCGTAATGGGCGACCAGCTGGACGTCTTCGCCAATGGCCGCCCCGATGGCGATCTGCCCGAGGCGCAGATGGACTATGCCAGCTGCGGTGCGCGTGCCGCGTTCACCATGCTTCGGCGGATCCACTTGCCAGCGGACATTCTCAAGCCATACGCCAATTCGGTTTCGTCAGAGCAGTAATCCGGCAGAACGAGGACAACTGTGTGACAAGCCGGTTGCCACCGCGTGAAAAGGCGCTAATCCTTGGGGCATAGGGGGCAAACCCCGGGACGCAACCGGCAGGTTCGAACCTGCCCAGGGTGGGAAATCGTAACAACCATGAAATTTGCCCGTGTCAAACCGCTGGACGCCATTCTGGCGACGGCAAAAGCCAAGTCATTGGAGCCTACGCTTGGGTGGTTCCAGCTCACATTATTCGGTATCGGCTGCGTTATTGGTACCGGCATTTTTGCGTTAACCGCATCGGGTGCACAGAAAGCCGGACCTGGTCTGATGCTGGCCTTTGCGATTGCAGGAGCAATCTGCATCGTAGCAGCGCTTTGTTATGCCGAGATCGCGGCCATGATTCCTGTCGCTGGCTCTGCGTACACCTATACGTATTCGGTAATGGGGGAATTGCTGGCCTGGACCGTAGGCTGGGCGTTGGTGCTGGAATATGCCGTCGCCGCCTCCGCCGTATCGGTGACGTGGTCGGATTACTTCCAAGGCACCGTGATACGAGAATTCCTGGGCACTGAAATGCCTGCCGCATTGGCCGCCGGGCCATTGGCATTGGGCGGGTCGCCGGGAGGCTTCATCAATCTGCCTGCCGTTGCCATCGCAGGGCTCGTGACATGGTTGCTGATCTTGGGGACCACTGAAAGCGCGCGGGTGAATGCGATCTTGGTTGCGATCAAGGTAACCGCACTGACGGCGTTTCTGGTACTTACGCTGCCCATCGTCGAAGTGCAGCGTTTCAATCCATTCCTTCCCGCAGGCGTTTTTGGCGGGTTTGGATCAGGTGTCGGCGCGGTCGGTGCGGCAGCGACGATCTTCTTCGCCTATGTCGGTTTCGATGCCGTTTCCACAGCTGCGGAAGAGACCAAAAACCCACAGAGGAACGTGCCGATCGGTCTGATCGGTTCGCTGCTGTTCTGCACCGTGTTCTACATTCTTGTTGCCGCTGGCGCTATCGGGACCATCGGCGGGACGCCCATCATGGGTCCGAACGGCATTCCTTTCCCCGCCGGCTCTGAAGAGTTGGCCCGGCAATGCGCACTGCCGCTTTATCAGGATGCGCTGGTTTGTTCGAAGGAAGCGCTGGCGCACGTCTTGCGCGTAATCGGCTTTGGAACCGTCGGCAATCTGCTTGGAATCGCTGCATTCGTGGCACTGCCGTCCGTCATCTTGATCTTGATCTTCGGCCAGACGCGCATTTTCTTCGTCATGTCGCGGGACGGCCTGCTGCCGGAGGGGCTCTCCACGATCCACCCAAAGTACAAGACCCCTTATGTGGTCACTGCCATCACCGGAGCCGTTGTAGCACTCTCCGCAGCATTTTTGCCGGTCGGGAAACTGGCGGATATCGCCAATGCGGGGACGTTGTATGCGTTCATGATGGTGGCCATTGCCGTCATGATGCTGCGCCGGACCGATCCAAATCGTGAGCGGAAGTTCCGCGTGCCAGCCCTTTGGCTTGTCGGTCCTTCGACGATTGTAGGCTGCATCTTCCTGTTCCTCAACCTGCCGTTCGAAGCGATGATCGTGCTGCCCGTTTGGGGAGCCATCGGCCTGGTGATCTATTACCTGTATGGCTACAAATCGAGCCATCTGGGCAAGGGCATCGTCGAAGTGCCGGACGACGATATTCTCATCAAGCATTGACGGCTTGATGATCAACAAAAAGCCCCGGACGCATTGAGCGACCGGGGCTTTTTTGTGGCTGCTTGGGTTTAGAGCGGCGAATTCGGGCAGGTTCCCGGGCGGCGGAACAGCTTGCCGCGCTCTGCCCAGTAGACGATGGCCAACGCAGCGATGCCGCACATCAAGAAGCCGATGGCGAGCGGCAAGGTCGTGCCATTGAACGCCTGGCCGACCAGCGCGCCGATGCCCGCACCCAGCACGGTGCGGAAGGCCATCTGAAACGAAGAGGCGGCGCCTGCCATCGCGCCGAACGGCTCCATCGCGATCGCGCCGAAGTTGGAGCCGATAAACCCGACCATCGCCATGTTCAGCGCGATGATCACCAGGAACACCGCCATCGGCTCGCCCGGCAACATCGCCGCGCCGATCTGCAGCAGCGACAGCACCAGGAACGCGAACAGTGCGGTCTGCGATACCCGCCGCGCGCCGAAGCGCTCGACGATCTGGCTGTTGAAGAAGTTTGACACCGCCATCGCGCCGGCCACCGCGGCAAAGGCGTAAGGGAAGATGTCCGCAGCGCCGAACACGTCGGAGAAAATCTGCTGCGAACTGTTCAGGAAGCCGAACATCGCCCCCATCAGCAGGCCGCTTGCTGCCACATGGCCAAAGCCGGTCCGGTTGAAGATGACCTTGCGCCAGGTGCTGCCGATGACATCAAGCCTGATCGGGATGACATGCTCGGGCTTGAGCGTTTCAGGCAGGCGCAGCCACACCCACAGGCCCACCGCGGTGCCCATGATAGCGAGCAGCAGGAAGATCCAGCGCCATTCCGCAACGTACAGGATCAGCTGGCCGACGGTGGGGGCGATCACCGGCACAGCCATGAACACGATGAAGATGATCGACATGAAGCTTGCCATGCGGTCGCCGGAAAAGATGTCGCGGATGACAGATATCACCAGCACGCCCATGGCCGCCGCCGCAAAGCCCTGGGCGAAACGCAGTGCCAGAAATGTCTCGAAATCCGGCGCGAACGCGCACAGTGCGCCGAAGATCACGTACAGGATGGTCGAGAACATCAGCACCGGCTTTCGGCCGAACCGGTCACCGATCGGTCCGTAGAATAACGACCCCAGTCCCATGCCCATCAGATAGCTGCTGACGACATATTGGCGGCGGTTGGGATCGGCGATGCCGAACGCGTCGCCCAAAGCCGGGAAAGCGGGCAGGATGGCATCGATGGCGAGCGCGTTGAGCGCCATGAGCGCGGCCATCATCGCCACCAGTTCACGCGGACCGAGCGGGAAATCGGGGGTAGCGGTGTGTGAGGCACGCGGGGCCGCATCGGCTGTTTTTGTTTTGTGCATTGCACCATAATGGGCGCTGGAGCAGCAATTGCCAACCGCTTGCAGCGCCTCTATTTCTGCCAAGCCATGGCCGAGCCAATCCCAACGCCGCTGCGCAAGATCATTCACATCGATATGGATGCCTTTTTCGCGAGCGTCGAACAGCGCGATAATCCTGCGTTGCGCGGGCTTCCGGTGGCGGTCGGCGGCTCTTCACGGCGCGGGGTGGTAGCTGCGGCCAGCTATGAGGCGCGCGCATTCGGGGTGCGATCGGCCATGCCATCGGTGACCGCGCAGCGCCGGTGCCCTACCATCGTCTTCGTCAAGCCGCGCTTCGATGTATACCAGCATGTGTCGCGGCAAATTCGCGAGATCTTTGCCGAGCATACCGACCTTATCGAGCCATTGTCACTGGACGAGGCGTATCTGGACGTCACCACAAACCGGCTGAATATCGCATCGGCGACGCAGATCGCCGATATGATCCGCGCCGACATTCGCCGCGTGACCGGGCTTACGGCCAGTGCGGGCGTGTCGTACAACAAGTTCATCGCCAAGCTGGCTAGCGACCAGAACAAGCCCGATGGCCTGTGTGTTATCCGTCCAGAGCGAGGGCCGGGCTTTGTCGCTGCCCTGCCGGTCAAGCGTTTCCACGGCGTAGGCCCGCGCACTGCCGAGAAGATGGCGGCGCTGGGCATCGAAACCGGCGCCGACCTTGCGCAAAAGTCCGAGCAATGGCTGCTGGCGCATTTCGGCAGCTGGGGCAGTTACCTTTTCGGTGCGGCGCGCGGGATCGATCACCGGCCAGTGCGGCCCGATCGCATCCGTAAATCGATCGGCGGCGAGCGGACCTATGGCGAGGATATCTGGACCGAGCAGGGCCTGCGCGATGCGCTGGAAAGCGTGGCGGATATCGTCTGGGAGCGCGTCGAACGGGCAGAGGCGCACGGGCGCACCGTCACCTTGAAAGCGCGTTATGCCGATTTCCACACGATCACCCGCGCCCGTTCGCTCAGCCACCCGGTTGCCGATCGCATGGCGTTCGGTCAGATCGGCCACGCACTTGTGGACCAGATTTTGCCGCTGCAGAACGGGGTGCGGCTGCTGGGTCTTACGCTGTCGGGCCTGTCGCGCGATGATGACGACGCGGCACAAGATGATCGGCAGCCCGAGCTACCGTTCAGCTGATCACCATTGCGCGGCAGGCGGCAGGTTGTCGCGCACTTCGATGATGCGCCGCAGTGATGCCGGCGAGACATTGGTGGGCAGGGCGTCGAGCGGAAAGAACGTGGCTTCGAGCAGCTCGCGGCCGTCGGCCTTTGGGTGATCCGAGGTTTCGCCCACCACAACGGTAATGTGGTCGGGCCAGCCCTCCGCGTTCGAGATGAACAGGCCGTGCTCGCGGGTGTTGACCAGCGTGCAACCGGTTTCCTCGCGCACCTCGCGAATGCCGCCTTGGATAGCCGTTTCGCCGCGATCCACACCGCCACCGGGCAGCATGTAGGTGTCCGCCGCCTGATAGCTGTGCCGGATCAGCAATACGCAGCCGTCTTTCAGAACCACCGCCTTCACGCCGCGCGTCTTTATCTGCAGCGCCCGCCGCCACGCGACGCGGAGGCGCTGCGCAACGATATAGGCCAGATGGATCGGCTTCATGCCGTAAAAGCCGGGCGCGCCTGCCGCTATACGTCCAGATTGGCGACGTTCAGCGCGTTCTCCTGAATAAACTCGCGCCGCGGCTCGACGATATCGCCCATCAACTGGGTAAAGACTTCGTCGGTAATGTCGGCGTCATCCACCTTCACCTGCAGCAGCGAGCGATGGTTGGGGTCGAGCGTGGTTTCCCACAGCTGCTCGGCGTTCATTTCGCCCAGGCCCTTGTAGCGCGCGATGGCCAGACCCTTGCGTCCAGCGGCGAGGATGGCATCGAGCAGCACCGATGGGCGGTTGACCACCAGCCCGGCCGCCACGGCAACTTCATCCGCATCATCCGCAGTATCATCCGTCGGCGCAGACACTGCGGCGCTGGCTTTGATCAATCGGCTGGGGTTGAGGTACACCTCGGCGAATTCGCCTGCCACGCGGTGCAGCTTGCGCGCTTCGGCGCTGTTGAGGAAGCCCAGGTCGACGACATGGTGATCGGTCACCCCGCGCCAGAAGCGCTGCAGATGATAGCCGCCTTCTTCCGACAACGCACCCTGCCAGCGCGCTTCCGGATCGGCCCCGCCCATCCAGCGCGACGCGGTTTCGACCGCAGCCAGGCGATCGGCATCGGGCATGTCGGGCGACAAAGCGCCGGCCAGCGCCAGCCCCTCGATGATCATCGGATCATAGCGGCGAGGGATGTAGGTCATCAGGCTCTTCATGCGCCGGGCATGATCCACCAAGGTGCGCAGGTCATCGCCGCTGCGCGCCCCGCCGACGGTCTCAAGCACGCGGCCTTGAAGCCCTGCGTCCACCAGATACTGGTCGAGCGCGTCATTGTCCTTGAGGTAGACCTCGCTCTTGCCCTTGGCGACCTTGTACAGCGGAGGCTGGGCAATATACAGATGCCCGGCGCGGATGATGTCAGGCATCTGGCGGTGGAAGAATGTCAGCAGCAAGGTGCGGATGTGCGCGCCATCGACGTCAGCGTCGGTCATGATCACGATCTTGTGATAGCGCAGCTTTTCGAGGTTGAAATCATCGCGGATGCCGGTGCCCATCGCCTGGATCAGCGTGCCGACTTCCTTCGATGAAATGATCCGGTCAAACCGCGCGCGCTCGACGTTCAGGATCTTGCCCTTGAGCGGCAGGATCGCCTGATAATGCCGGTCGCGGCCCTGCTTGGCCGATCCGCCTGCCGAGTCACCCTCGACCAGGAACAGTTCGGACTTCGCAGGGTCACGCTCCTGGCAATCGGCGAGCTTGCCGGGCAGCGAGGCGATGTCCATCGCGCCTTTGCGCCGGGTCAGCTCGCGCGCCTTCTTGGCAGCCTCGCGCGCAGCGGCGGCATCGATGATCTTGGCGACGATCGACTTGGCGTGTCCGGGGTTTTCCTCGAGCCACTCGGCCATCTTGTCGGCCATCAGGCTTTCGAGCGGTTGCCGCACTTCGGACGATACGAGCTTGTCCTTGGTCTGCGAACTGAACTTGGGATCGGGCAGCTTGACCGAGACGATCGCGGTTAGGCCTTCGCGCATGTCGTCGCCGGTGAGCGAGACCTTTTCCTTCTTCAGCAGGCCGGATTTCTCGGCATAGTTATTCAACGTACGGGTCAACGCGGCGCGGAACGCGGCCAGGTGCGTGCCACCATCGCGCTGCGGGATGTTGTTGGTGAAGCACAGCACGTTTTCATAATAGCTGTCGTTCCATTCCAGCGACACGTCGATGGTGACATCGTCGCGCGACCCGGAAATCGCGATCGGCTCGGGCATCAAAGGTGCCTTGTTGCGATCAAGGAACTTCACGAACGCCGCGATGCCGCCTTCGTAATACAGGTCATGCTCCTTGTGCTCGGCATGGCGTTCATCACGCAGGATGACACGCACGCCGGAGTTCAGGAACGCCAGCTCGCGGTAGCGGTGCTCAAGCTTCTCGAAGTCATATTCGGTGACGTTCTTGAAGGTGTCCTGCGAAAACAGGAACGTTACCTGCGTGCCCTTTTTGCCTTCAGGCGCAGGTCCTACCAGCGCTAGCGGCGCTTCTGAATCGCCGTGGCGAAAGCGCATCCAATGCTCCTGCCCGTCGCGCCAGATGCGCAGTTCCAGCCACTCGGACAGCGCGTTGACGACGCTGACACCCACGCCGTGCAAGCCGCCGGAGACCTTGTAGGCGTTGTCGTCGCTGGTATTCTCGAACTTGCCGCCCGCATGGAGCTGCGTCATGATCACTTCCGCGGCAGAAATGCCTTCCTCGGAGTGAATACCCGTCGGGATGCCGCGGCCGTTGTCTTCGACCGTCACCGAATTGTCCGCGTTCAGCGTGATCAATACCCGGTCGCAATGGCCGGCCAGCGCTTCGTCGATGGCATTGTCGGACACCTCAAACACCATATGATGCAGGCCCGAGCCGTCATCGGTATCGCCGATATACATGCCGGGGCGCTTGCGTACCGCATCAAGGCCCTTGAGCACCTTGATCGAATCTGCGCCATAGCTGTTGGTGTTGGCCGGGTTCTGGTTGTTTTCGGTCGAGTTCTTAGGTGTATCTGTCATCATTCGGTCATAGCCGCGCAAGCGCCGAAACCCAAGCGGAACCGCCCGCTTTTGCACATCTTTTCGTGCCCGGCGCAGCCTGAGGTGGCCGTGGGAGCGTGCACCGGTCGCAGCTTGCTTGAATGACCGGGGCAAAGACCTATAACCAGGGACATGAAAGCCATCCTTCTGTCCTGTGTCTGCGCCCTGATCGTCGCCGGTTGTGCCGATCCTGAACCCGCGCGCCAGCGCGAACCGGGCGGTCAGGCAGCAGGAGAGCGGCTCGGCGCCTCGCAATCCAGCCCGACCGCACGGCCGGTGAGCATCGGGGAGGGCGGACCGCGCTTTGCCGCGTGTCAGGGGCGCGGCCGTGTCGGTGGCTTGCGCGGGGAAACGCTGGCGGTGCGCGATGCGCCGTTCGATGCGGCAAAGCAGGTCGGATCGCTGCCCGAAGACGCGCATGTGTTCGTGTGCACCCGCAGCCTGGATCAGCAATGGCTGGGCGTCGTGATCGGCCCGGTTCCGGGATCGCCTGCGGAGCAACCCCCTGCCTCTGTCGAAGGGGAGGCGCTGCCTGCCGCGCCAGCACCCGCCATCGATTGCGGCGTCACACGTCCGGTCCGGTCGAAGCAGGCGTACAGCGGGCCATGCCCCAGCGGATGGGTCGAAAGCACCTTCGTCGCAGCGGTGGCAAGCTGACGCACCGCAATTGGCCGCGACTGGATCGCCGCGCGATACCCCCTTTGCACTTGCCACCGCTCTGGGCATAACCTCTCCCCAAGCAAACCGCCTCGAGGCGGGTGGGAGAGGACATAATGGACATCAAGGCAGAGCTGGAACGTGACTTTGGCAACTGGCCGGGGATCATCGCGGGCTGGGGCGAGCAGCAACCCGAAGCCCCGGCGCTCGACGACGGGCACCAGCAGATAGGCTGGGGGACGTTGTCAGCGAACGTCGACAGGATCGCCACCCAGCTGCTCGCCGATGGCCTGCAACGCGGACAGGCGGTGGCGATACTTGGCACAACCAGCGTTCCTTATGCACTGGCCTATCTGGCCGCAATCCGCGCTGGAGGATGCGCCGCGCCGCTGACCACCAGCGCAACGCCGCGTCAGCTTGCCAACATGCTGGCGGACTCGGGCGCGATCCATCTGTTCATCGACACGCCCAAGCGCGCCGAGCTTGTGGCAAGCGGTGTCGATCTGCCCGGTGTCCGGCACATCATGCTGGATACCGCCGCCCCAGATGCTCCATCGATAACGGACTGGATGGCCGCTGCAGGGTCGGTACCCGATGTTGCTCCGCCGCAGCCCGGCGATGCGTTCAACATCATCTATTCCAGCGGTACCACCGGTACGCCCAAGGGCATCGTGCATTCGCACGGCATGCGCTGGCGGCAATCGGTCGCGGGCTTTCAGGCGATCTACAGCGAACAATCGCGGTCCATCCTGTCCACCCCGCTGTATTCAAACACCACTCTGGCGGTGTTCCTGCCCACGATGGTGCATGGCGGGCTCGCCCGGCTGATGGGCAAGTTCGATGCCGCCGGGTGGCTTGCCGCTGCACAGGACATGCGCGCAACCCACACCATGCTGGTGCCCGTGCAGTATCAGCGGCTGATGGCCGATCCGGCCTTCGATGCGCATGACCTGTCGTCGATGCAGATCAAGTTTTGCACCAGCGCGCCCTTCAGCGCCGAGCTGAAGGCAGAGGCGCTGCGGCGGTTTCCCGGCGGGCTGGTGGAAATCTACGGCATGACCGAGGGCGGCGTGGTGTGCATGCTGCAGGCGCATAACTTCCCGGACAAATTGCACACCGTCGGTCAGCCGGTGAAGGGGCATGAACTCAAGGTAGTCGATGAGGAGGGCAGGGAGCTTCCTCCCGGATCGAAGGGCGAGATGGTGGGCCGCTCACCCACGATGATGAGCGGCTACAAGAACCAGCCCGACAAGACCCGCGAGATGGAATGGCGCGATGCCGATGGGCAGTTGTGGTTCAAGATGGGCGATATCGGCATCGTGGATGAAGACGGCTTCGTCCAGATCGTCGGCCGCGCCAAGGACATGATTATTTCCGGCGGGTTTAATATCTATCCCAAGGACCTGGAAGAGATATTGATGCAGCAGCCCGGCGTTGCCGACGCCGCGGTGGTGGGGATGCCGTCCGAAAAATGGGGCGAAACCCCTGTCGGCTTCGTCGTTGCTGCGCCGGGACATACTGTGGACCTGGACACGCTGCTCACAACCGTCAACGCCGAACTCGGCAAGACCCAACGCCTGTCCGCGCTCCACCCGATCGACGAACTGCCACGCAGCCACATCGGCAAAATCTTGAAGACGGAGCTTCGGGCGATGTTGGCGGAAGGGGTCTAAGCGGTTTCACGCGAAGCCGCGAAGACGCGAAGAAAAGGGCGCGATGGTGGATATTGAGGAGGTTGCCAGCATCGCAGTAGACTGTGGGCTGCAAGTGCATCGCGACCTTGGGCCTGGCCTGCTCGAATCTGTTTATGAAGCAGTGCTGGCGCACTGTTTGGAAGAAAGAGGCCTGTCTGTCCGCCGCCAGCAACCCATACCGATCAACTTTCGCGGGCTTCAGCTTCGGGAAGGCTTCAAGGCAGATCTGGTGATCGAGCAAGCCTTGATTGTCGAAATCAAATCGGCCGAAACCCTGTTGCCAGTGCACGGCAAGCAACTGCTGACATATCTCAGGCTCGCCAACATGCCGGTAGGGCTGCTTATGAACTTCGGTGGTGCCACCTTCAAGCAGGGCCTGAAACGGATCGTCAACAATCACACGAACTTCGCGTCTTCGCGTCTTCGCGTGAACCAGAATCCGCCTCCGCCCTAAACGCGCTCACGCCTCTGGACTTGCTGCCGCCCGCAAACTATCCGCTCACTTATGACCATAGCCCATGACGAATCCGTTCTGATTGTCGATTTCGGCAGCCAGGTGACGCAGCTTATCGCGCGCCGGGTGCGTGAGGCGGGGGTGTATAGCGAGATTGCGCCCTACAGCAGTGCGGAAGCTGCGTTTGCGCGGATGAAGCCAAAGGGAGTTATCCTGTCGGGCGGCCCGGCATCGGTGACCGAGGATGGCAGCCCGCGGGCTCCCGACGCGATCCTGCAATCGGGGCTGCCGATCCTGGGCATCTGCTACGGTCAGCAGACCCTGACCCAACAGCTGGGCGGCATGGTCGATGGCGGCGGCGAGAAGGGCGGCGAGTTCGGCCGCGCATTCATCGAAATCACCGACCGCTGCCGCCTGTTCGACGGGCTGTGGAAGGAAGGCGAGGCGCATCAGGTGTGGATGAGCCATGGCGACAAGGTGACCGCGCTCGCCCCCGGTTTCAGAAGCGTTGCCTCGTCGCCGGGCGCACCCTTTGCGGTAATCGCCGATGACGAGCGCAGCTTTTATGCGATGCAGTTCCATCCGGAAGTGGTGCACACCCCCGATGGCGGCAAGCTGATCGCCAACTTCGTGCGTCATGTCTGCGGCTGCCGTGGTGACTGGTCGATGGCCGAATTCAAGGCGGCCAAAATCGCCGAAATCCGCGAACAGGTGGGTTCGTCGCGCGTGATTTGCGGGCTTTCCGGCGGGGTCGACAGCGCGGTGGCGGCGGTACTGATCCATGAGGCGATCGGCGAACAGCTCACCTGCGTGTTCGTCGACCATGGCTTGATGCGCATGGGCGAGGCTGACCAAGTCGTCAGCCTGTTCAAGGGGCATTACAATATTCCGCTGGTGCACGTGCAGGCCGAAACGCTGTTCATGGGCGGGCTTGCCGGGGTCACCGATCCCGAGCTCAAGCGCAAGTTCATCGGCAAGACCTTCATCGACGTGTTCGAATCCGAAGCCCGCAAGATCGGCGGGGCGGAGTTTCTGGCGCAGGGCACGCTCTATCCCGATGTGATCGAGAGCGTTTCGTTCACCGGCGGGCCGTCGGTGACGATCAAGAGCCACCACAATGTCGGCGGCCTGCCCGAGCGCATGAACATGAAGCTGGTCGAACCCCTGCGCGAACTGTTCAAGGATGAGGTGCGCGCGCTGGGCCGCGAGCTTGGCCTGCCCGATGTGTTCGTCGGACGGCACCCGTTCCCCGGCCCCGGTCTTGCCATCCGCATCCCGGGCGAAGTCACCCGCGAGCGCTGCGACATCCTGCGTAAGGCTGATGCGGTGTACCTCGACGAAATCCGCAATGCAGGGCTGTACGATGCCATCTGGCAGGCGTTTGCCGTGCTGCTGCCGGTCAAGACTGTGGGCGTGATGGGCGATGGCCGCACCTATGATAATGTGTGCGCGCTGCGCGCCGTCACCAGCACAGATGGCATGACGGCGGACATCTACCCGTTTGATGCCTCGTTTCTGAGCCGCGTGGCAACGCGCATCATCAACGAGGTCAAGGGCATCAACCGCGTGGTCTACGACTATACGTCAAAGCCCCCCGGCACGATCGAGTGGGAATAAGCCGACTGGGTCGGTTTTATTGCTGGTGACCGAATTCGCGGGCCATGTCCACGAACGCCTTGAATGCTGCGGGCGGGTTGCGGCGGCTCGGGTAATACAGGCTCAACGGCGCAAGCGGCGGTGTCCAGTCGTCCAGCACACGGATCAGGCGCTGTGCTGCGATGTCTTCGCGAACGTCTGATTCCATGAAGAACCCTATCCCGAAGCCCTAGAGCACGGCGGCGCGGGCGAGACTTGCTTCGTCCAGGGTTATGCGGCCATTCACGTCGATCTGGACCGCATCGCCGTCCTTCTCGAACTGCCACCGATAGAACGCCCCGTTCGGCAGCCTGACGCGGATGCAGGCGTGCGCGCTCAAGTCCCCTGGTACCTTCGGGGTGCCATGATTGCGCAGATAGGCGGGCGAGGCGACCACCGCGTGGCGTCGCGGCGGTCCCAGCGCAATCGCGATCATGTCGCTTGGCACGAGGTCGGCGCTGCGGATGCCGAAGTCAAAGCCATCTGCGACGACATCGACCAGCCGCCCTTCGGTGACCAGATCGATGTGGACCTGTGGATAATGGCGCAGGAACGGCAGGAGTAATGAAGGGAGAATTTCACGGGCGGCAGTGGCAAATGCATTGATGCGCAACGTGCCGGACGGCGTTTCCTGCAGCCCGCGCGCCGTGTCCATCGCCTCGCGGATGTCCTGCAGCGCGGGCGCGATCTGATCGACGAAATTGCGACCCGCTTGCGTCAGCGATACGCTGCGGGTGGTGCGGTTGAACAGCCTCACGCCAAGCTCGCGCTCCAGCTTGGCCACGGCATTGCTGAGCGCTGTCGCCGACATGCCAAGGTCGAGCGCGGCTGCCCGGAACGACCCGCGCCGCGCGATGGCAAGGACGCAATCAAGCGCGCTAAGGCTGTGTCTCATGATTATCCCGATTTTCGCAACACGGCATCCGGCTTTATCCCGATTATCAAAGCAAAGGTCCACGCATAAGTTGGTGCCACACCCAGACGCGGCGATGCGGAAACCTCGGCGCGGCACACGAATGGAGACACGACATGGCAATCGACCTTCCTGAAATCATCGCGCGCTATTTCGCCGCTGACCGTGACGAGGGCGCCGACGCTGTCGCGCAGTGCTTCGCACCAGATGCCGTGGTTCGAGATGAGGGCAAAACATATGTCGGCCAGGACGCCATCCGCGCATGGAAGCAGGAGGCTGGCAGCGCCTATACTTATACGGTCGAGCCCTTCGCGATCGCCCGCGAGGGGCACAAGGTTGTCGTCACCAGCCACCTGACCGGGAATTTCCCGGGAAGCCCGATTGATCTTCGCTACCTATTCGCTCTCGACGGCGGCCTGATCACTTCGTTGGAGATCATCCCATGAGCGGCGGCATGGCAACAACCGCCGCGCCGTTTCTCGACCTCCGCGGAAAGCGGGCATTGATAACGTCCGGGACGCGCGGTGCCGGAGCGGCGACCGTCGGCCTGTTTCAGGAACTCGGCGCACAAGTGCTGACGACTGCGCGCAGCCAGCCGGACGAGTGGGGCGACATACCCTTTGTTGCCAGCGATCTCACGACGGCGGAAGGCTGCACGGCCCTGGCGAAAGCGGTGCGCGAAAACCTGGGCCACGTAGATATCATCGTCCACATGCTCGGCGGATCATCCGCGCCCGCTGGCGGGTTCGAAGCATTGAGCGACGATATCTGGGCGCGGGAGCTTGATCTCAACCTCATGCCGGCGGTGCGGCTGGACCGCGCGCTGGTCCCGGCCATGGTGGCGCGCGGAACGGGCGTCGTCATCCATGTCACCTCGATCCAGAACCGGCTGCCCTTGCCCGAGGCGACCACCGCGTATGCCGCAGCCAAGGCGGCGCTATCGACGTACAGCAAGGCGCTGTCGAAGCAGGTATCGCCACAGGGTGTACGCGTGGTGAGAGTATCGCCGGGTTGGATCGAAACCGAGGCATCAATCGACCTGGCAACGCGGCTTGCGGCGCAGCACGGCGGTGATATCGCCAAGGGCAGGGAAGCGATCATGAATTCCCTGGGTGGCATACCGATCGGCCGACCATCGACGCCAATGGAGGTTGCCAGCCTGATTGCCTTCCTGGCGTCGGACAGAGCAGGCACCATCACGGGCACCGAATATGTCATCGACGGCGGGACAATACCGACAGCGTGAGGCGGCTAGCGAGCAGCTTAACGCAGGCGCTTGACGAACAATCCGCCACTGTCGCGCCGTTCTGTGACGAACTGCGGCGAGGCCTCGAACATGTCGAGCAGCCGCGCAAAGCCGTGGTTGCGCACATCGAAGCTGGAGCGATTGCCCGCAAGCTTGCCGACCTCGCTGAGCGAGGCAAAGCCGCGTTCGTCGCGCTTGCTCGCCTGATAGGCATCGATCAGCAGCTTGATCACATCCTCGTCGATGCTGCTGCCACCGGCTGCGGGCTTTGGATCGGGCTTGGGCGGGGTTTTGGCGGCAGCGGCGCTGTCGGCCTTCTTCTCTGCGCCCTGCACCTTGATCAACGCGCCGACATCGATGAAACGAGTGCACGCCTGCTTGAAGGCCTCCGGCGTCCTGTCCGAGCCGAAGCCGTAGACGGGCAGGCCATCCTGCCGGATCCGCTGGGCGAGCGGCATGAAATCGCTGTCCGAACTCATGATGCCGAACCCCTGCACGCGGCCGCGAAACAGAAGGTCCATCGCGTCGATGGTCATCTTCATGTCGGTGGCGTTCTTGCCCTTGGTCAGGTCGAACTGCTGCTGCGGTTCGATGCCGAAGCGGTGGACGATATCGGCCCAACCCTTCAACGCGGGCTTGCGCCAGTTGGCATAGGCACGGCGGATATTCACCGTGCCCAGCTCGGCCAGCACGGTCAGCACCGGGTCTATGCCGGCGGGGCTGGCGTTATCTGCATCGATCAGCAAGGCGATGTTCGGCGGAATGTCCTTGGTCATCCGCCCTGTTTGGTCGCTGGTTGCAGCAAAAGCAACGGCTCAGGGCACCAGCCATTGGCCGGTCCACGCGCCCTCCGGCCCGGCATGGAACATCGCACGCCGGTGTCCGGTGTGTGCGAGGTGCAGAAATTCGATGCGTTCGATCCTGGCCAGCAGGATTGCGAAATTCTCTCGGGCCGCAGCGACCTCGGCCTCATCGGCGGGTACGCGCCCTTCGATATCGGCAGCCAGCCCGGAAACGGGCATCGCACTGACCGTACCGGGTGCGGGATCGGCAAGGTAACAGCGGCGCGCGAACAGCGTGGAGGCGGACCAGGCGTGATCGGCCAGCGCTGTGTCCGTTTCCGTCCAGGCCGTGCCCGTCAGGCGGAACTGGCGCTTGGCCTGTGCATCGTAGAACAGCACGGACACGGCAGCGCCCTTGGCAAGATCGGCAACCTTGGCGGCGCGCGAGTCGGTATGGAAGCGAAGCAGGCACTGCGCAGGGTCGAACGCGCGCAGAACCATCACGCGCTGGTTGGGGGCACCGTCCGCGCCGATCGTGGCGACGACCGGGGTATGCATGGCGCTGCGTCTGTCCTTTGCAGCACGGCCCAGCCTCTTCCAGATATCGCTCCGGACATCGTCCAGGTCGTCCGGAGTTTCGTCAAAGCTCGCCTGGGTCATGCCTGTATCTGCCCTTTATCCACTGCAACCCGTGCCGTCTTATCGGTGGAGCGTGATGTAGAGCGGGCCGCCCGTTTTACCAGTGGAAGTGCGCGTTATGCTGCGCTAAAGCGCGAGGCATGAACGAAGTGACGCCCATCGATACGCCTGAAGGCCGCCCCGCCCGGACCCGCAAGCCAGACTGGATCCGCGTGCGCGCGCCCACCAGCAAGGGGTTCAATGAAACCCGCAAGCTGATGCGCGACCTCAACCTCAACACCGTGTGTGAAGAGGCAGCCTGCCCCAATATCGGCGAGTGCTGGACCAAGAAACACGCCACAGTGATGATCCTGGGCGATGTGTGCACGCGTGCGTGCGCGTTCTGCAACGTCAAGACCGGCATGCCGCGCGTGGTCGACACCAAGGAGCCGCAGCACGTCGCCGATGCCGCCGCACAGATGGGGCTGCAGCATATCGTCATCACCTCGGTCGATCGCGACGATCTGGCCGATGGCGGCGCGAGCCAGTTCGTGAAAGTCATCGAGGCGCTGCGTCGCACGACCCCGAAGACCACGATCGAAATCCTGACGCCCGATTTCCGCAACAAGCACGAAGCCGCTATCGAAGCCATCGTCACCGCGCGGCCCGATGTCTACAACCACAACCTGGAAACGGTGCCCCGTTTGTACCCGACCATCCGTCCCGGCGCGCGCTATTATGCGTCGCTGCGGCTTCTGGAAACGGTCAAGCGGCTTGATCCGTCGATCTTTACCAAGTCCGGCATCATGATGGGGCTGGGCGAAGAACGGCTGGAAGTGCACCAGGTGATGGACGACATGCGCTCTGCCGGTGTCGATTTCCTCACAATGGGCCAATACCTGCAGCCTACCCCGCGCCACGCCAAGGTGATCGATTTCGTCACCCCCAAGGCATTCGACGCGTATGCCGCGATCGCCCGGGCCAAGGGCTTTCTGCAGGTTGCATCGAGCCCGCTGACCCGGTCGAGCTATCACGCGGGCGAGGATTTTGCCCAGATGCGGGCTGCGCGCGAGGCGAAGCTCGCACGGCAACAGGCGCGGTAGTCAGCCGATATGCCGTCGCATCGCGAAACCCGCTATCTGCAGTGGAGCCCCGACCAGATGTATGATCTGGTCGCCGATGTCGCGCGTTATGCGGAATTCCTGCCCTGGGTGATTGCGACACGGGTGAAATCGGACAGCGAGACCGAAATGGTGGCCGACATGGTCGTCGGTTTCAAGCAACTGCGTGAGAAGTTCACGTCGCGGGTGCGCAAGGTGCCCAAGCAGCGGATCGAGGTCGAATATCTCGATGGACCGCTCAAGAACCTGGAAAACGTCTGGCAGTTTGCGAGCGACGGCAAGGGCGGCTGCTCGGTGGAATTCTACGTGTCGTTCACGTTCAAGAACCGGCTGTTTGAAACGATTGCCGGCCAGTATTTCGACCGGGCGTTCCGCAAGATGGTCAGCGCTTTCGAGGAACGCGCACAGGCGCTCTACGGCAGCAACAGCGCCAGCGCGGTCATCGCCGCTTCCTGACGGATTTCCGCGCGGCTGAGGCCGGGGTCGAAATTCTTCTGCTCGGCGCTGATGGCATTCTCGTTCTGGCCGCGGATCGCGCAGGCGAACACGACCGTGCCCACCGGCTTGCTTTCAGTCCCGCCACCGGGTCCAGCCACGCCGGTGATGGCCACGGCAATATCCGCTTCCGAATGCTTCAAGGCGCCGCGCGCCATGGCCCAGGCGACCGCAGGCGACACCGCACCGAAGGTATCGACCAATTCGGCGCTCACCCCCAGCGACTCGATCTTGGCATCGTTGGAATAGGTGACGAACCCTCGATCCAGCACCTGCGAACTGCCCGCGATTTCCGTGATGGCGGCGCACACCAGGCCGCCGGTGCAGCTTTCCGCCAGCACGATACGCCGTCCCGCCGCCGTGTTCTCCGTCACAACGCGCTCGGCCAGTTCGATCATGCGTGCTGGCAGAAGGCTGTTCACTTCGCGCCGTCCGTGCAGATCGTGAACGGATTGGCACTGCGCTTGCCTGGTGTCTTGGACTTTGCCGAGTTGTCCATCTTCATCAGCGCGATCAGCAATTTGCCCATGTTTTCGGGCGGCAATGGTTCAAGCGCGCTGTAGAATTCATCGACTGCGCCGCAATCGGTCGGCTTGATTTCCTGCTCGATCATCCCGGTGATCGCCGCGCTGAGCAATGGTCTGAACACTGCGGGGTCGGTGCCGGGGGGCAGCGGCAGTTCGACCGCCGTCATGAAGGCACGGCCTGCGACCGGCCAGGCTTTGTCTGCTGCCGGCCGGTACACCTGGGCCACGCGGGCCGAAGACCGTGTCAGCGCCGATGTTGCGGGCAGATGCGGCAGGCAGGCCTGCCGGGCGCTGGTCAGCGCATCGGGCAAGGCGGCTACCGCAACGGACTGCGCATCGGCAGGGGACAGGCAGGCCGCAGCCTGAGCATACGCTGCCGACTGGCTAAACATCGCCAGCATTGCTGCTGCCGATGCGGTGCGGGCTGCCATCGTGAGTAACTTCATGTCGGTTCCTTTTGTATCGGTCAGCAGGCTAGCCAGCGACCATGACGCTGGTGACGGCCTGTGCTGCAATGCCTTCTCCGCGCCCGGTAAAGCCAAGGCGCTCGGTCGTGGTTGCCTTGACGCCGACCTGATCGGGTCTCAGCGCAAGGATAGTGGCGATCCGTTCCTGAATGGCGGCTTTGTGCGAGCCGATTTTCGGTTCCTCGCAGATGATAGTAAGATCGACATTGGCAATGGTTCCGCCCTTCGCCCGTACCAAAGACGCGGCGTGCGCAAGGAACTGCGCTGAATCTGCGCCGCGCCACTGCGGATCGCTCGGCGGAAAATGTTCGCCGATATCGCCCAGCGCCATCGCGCCGAGCAGCGCATCGGTGATCGCGTGCAATGCTACATCCGCGTCGCTGTGCCCGGCCAGTCCCTTGTCGTGCGCGATCCGAATGCCCCCCAGCCACAGTTCCTCACCGGTCACCAGACGGTGCACGTCATAGCCCATGCCGACGCGCGAGATCATGGGAACAGGTGGCTGCGTCATCGCGAAATCCTCGGCAAAGGTGATCTTGTGCAAGGCCTCATCGCCCTCCACCAGCGCAACGGCAAGTCCGTGCGCGCGGGCTATCTGGCTGTCGTCGGTGGCAGCGCGCCCCTCGGGCCAGGCACGGTGGGCGGCCATGATCGCGCTGAAATGAAAGGCCTGCGGTGTCTGAATGCGCCACAGCCCTGCACGATCGACCGGCGCCTCCAGCACTCCATCCGTACCACGCGCAACGCTGTCCACAACGGGCAACACCGGAACTGCGCCGGGCGCATCGTCCAGCGCGGACTGCAACCGATCGAGCACTGCTGCCGACAATTGTGGGCGAGCGGCATCGTGGATAAACAACCGGTCGGCACCGCTTTGTGTGGCGATGGCAAGCAGACCGAGGCGCACGGAATCGCTGCGCTCTGCGCCGCCGGTGAGGAATACGACGCCTTCTATTCCGGCAAGCGCGTCTTCCGCCATCGCGCGTTGGCCCTCGCCGACGACCACGTAAATCCGTGGAGCAGCCGACCACGCCGCGAATGCTTCGACGCTATGGCGCAGCAAGGGCTTGCCCAGATAATCCGCATATTGCTTGGGAATGTCACCGCCTGCGCGCAGTCCCTTGCCTGCTGCCACGATCAGGGCGGCGGTGCGCGGTGTCCAGGGAGAAGGGAGTGGTACATCGTGCATGGGGCACGGCGCATAAACCAAGTGCTGCTTGCCCGCCAGCCGCTTTGCGATTATGGGGCTGCCTAAATATTAGGCACATTTGATCATGACCCACACTCCTTCGCTGAACCCCATTGCCATCGGGCCGCTCCAGATCGACGACCCGGTTCTGCTCGCCCCGATGACCGGCGTGACCGATATGCCGTTCCGCACGCTGGTGCGCCGTTATGGCTCGGGCCTCAATGTCACCGAGATGATCGCCAGCCAGGCCATGATCCGCGAGACGCGCCAGTCGCTGCAAAAGGCTGCGTGGCATCCGGTGGAAGAGCCGGTGTCGATGCAGCTTGCAGGGTGCGGCCCCAAGGAAATGGCGGAAGCGGCCAAGCTGAACGAAGACCGCGGCGCTGCGATCATCGACATCAACATGGGCTGCCCGGTCAAGAAGGTGGTCAATGGCGACGCCGGTTCCGCATTGATGCGCGACCTGCCGCTGGCCGCTGCGCTGATCGAGGCGACCGTCAAGGCGGTCAAAGTGCCGGTGACGGTCAAGATGCGCATGGGCTGGTGCCATGACAGCTTGAATGCTCCGGAACTGGCGCGCATCGCAGAGGACCTGGGCGCGAAGATGATTACCGTGCACGGCCGCACGCGGAATCAAATGTACAAGGGCAGCGCGGACTGGGCATTCGTCGCTCGGGTCAAGGCTGCGGTCTCGCTGCCCGTCATCGTCAATGGCGACATCTGCAGCATCGAAGACGCGCGCACCGCATTGGCCCAAAGCGGTGCCGACGGCGTGATGATCGGGCGCGGGGCCTATGGCAAGCCCTGGCTGCTGGGGCAGGTGATGCATGGCCTGCGGACCGGAGAGGCGCTGCCGGATCCTGACCTTGACGAACAGTATCAGGTGATCGTCGAGCACTACCATGCGATGCTGGAGCATTATGGCACCGACACCGGCGTCAAGATGGCCCGCAAGCATCTGGGCTGGTACACCAAGGGGCTGCCGGGATCGGCCGAGCTGCGCAACAAGATGAACCAGATCGACAATCCCGATGTGGTGCTTGCGATGCTGGGTGAATTCTATCGCCCCTGGCTGCGGCGCGCTGCTGCCTGATGGAGCTTTCGCCCGGCACGGCACCGGATGCCGCGGCGCAATTGCAGAGCCTGCCGATGGCGGTGCTGATGATCGAGGCCGATCGCACGATCGCGGCGGCCAATGCGGCGGCGGAAAACCTGCTGGAGCAAAGCGCGCGGCGGCTGATCGGCCGTCCCCTCGCCGAATTCCTGCGCTTCGACGATCCCCGCATCAGCGCAGCGTTGGACCAGCCCGACACCAATCTTGCCGCGCACGGAATGCGCGTCCAGATCGGCCGCAACACTGCCCGCAAGGTGGATATGTCGCTCAGCCCGGTGGGGCAGGGTGAGGGCTGGCAGTTGCTGGTGCTCAACGAATCGGGCTCGGGCTCGTCCCTGTTCGAAGGTGAGTCTGCCGCGGAAGGTTTTGCTGTGCGTGGGCCGGATATACTGGCGCACGAGATCAAGAACCCGCTCGCGGCGATCAAGGGCGCTGCGCAGCTGATCGAGCGGCAGCTGGATGGCCCGGGGCGGCGGTTGTCCGGCCTGATCACCGCAGAAGTGGACCGGATCGCGCTGCTGATCGACCAGATGCAGTCTCTGACCCGGCGCACTGCTGCGCCAATGCGGCCGTGCAACATTTACGAACCGCTCGGCCGCGTGCGTGAAATCGTCGAGACCGCGCACCCCGGTTCGGTGCGGTTCGTCGAGCGGTTCGATCCGTCGATTCCCCCGGTCCTGGCCGATGCGGACAATCTGGTGCAGATCCTGCTCAACCTCATCACCAACGCCCGTGAAGCGCTGGAAGGACAGGCCGATGGCTGCATCACGCTGACCACCAAATTCGTCAGCGGTGTGCGGCTCAGGCTGTCGCGCGACGATCGATATATTCGGTTGCCGGTGGAAATCAGCGTCAGCGACAACGGCCCAGGCATCGATGCCGACATCGCCGAGGATATCTTCTCCCCCTTTGTGACGACCAAGAAGACAGGGCAGGGGCTGGGCCTCGCTTTGGTGCAGAAACTGGTGCGCGACATGAACGGACGCATCGTCCATGAGCGGGACGCAAGGACCGGCCTCACCAGCTTTCGGCTGTTCCTGCCGCTCGCAGCGCAGGGGAATTAGGCAATGGCAAAATCCGTTCTGCTGGTGGAGGATGACCGGGCGATTGGCCAGGTCATCGTCGCCGCGCTTGAGGCGGAAGGCTGCACGGTCGATCATTGCACGTCTGTCGCGCGCCGCAACGCCTTACTGGCGGACAAGGGCTATGCGGTGATCCTCACCGACGTGATGCTGGAGGATGGCGACGGGATCGCCACTTTGGGCACCGTGCTGGAGCAGCACCCCGATACTCCGGTGATCGTCCTGTCGGCGCAGAATACGCTCGATACCGCCGTGCGGGCCAGTGAAGCCGGCGCCTATGAATATTTCCCCAAGCCGTTCGATCTCGACGAACTGATCCGAGCGGTCCTGCAAGCCGCAGCACGCAGCGCCGATTCGTCAGCCAGCGCCGATGCCGATCCGGCGGAAAGCGGGTTGCCATTGGTGGGGCGCAGTGCGCCGATGCAAACGGTGTATCGCATGATCACCCGTGTGCTGCGCAACGACCTTTCGGTGCTGATCCTGGGCGAATCGGGCACCGGCAAGGAACTGGTGGCCGAAGCGATCCATCAACTCGGCCACCGCAAGCAGGGGCCGTTCGTCGCGGTCAACATGGCGGCGATCCCTGCAGAACTGATCGAATCCGAGCTGTTCGGCCACGAAAAGGGCGCCTTCACCGGCGCTGTGGCGCAGCAGATCGGCAAGTTCGAGCAGGCGCATGGGGGTACGTTGTTCCTGGACGAAATCGGCGACATGCCGATGCAGGCGCAAACCCGTTTGCTGCGTACGCTGCAAACCGGGCGGATCACCCGGGTCGGTGGCCATCGCGAGATCGAGTTGGACGTGCGTTTTGTCGCGGCGACCAACAAGCCGTTCGGTCCGCTGATCGAAGCCGGGCTGTTCCGCGAAGACCTGTATTACCGTATCAACGTCGTGCCGATCGATCTGCCGCCGCTGCGTGACCGATTGAGCGATATTCCCGCCCTCGTCGATCATTTCCTGGCGCTGGCGGTCCATGAAGGGCTGCCTCGGCGCAGCTTCGATGCCGGCGCGATCGCCGCGATGCAGCGGCGCAACTGGCGCGGCAACGTGCGCGAACTGCGCAACATGGTGTTTCGCGCGGTCATCATGAGCCGCGATGACCTGATTACAGCCGATGCCTTGGGCGCTATTTTCGATGAACCCACGCTGGGCGGGGAGGCGCGGCGCGAGGAAAGCGACTTCGACCAGGCGGTGAACCGCTTCCTGCTGACCGAACGGCCCGAACATGGCGCGGTCTACGACCGGGCCTTGGCGGCGTTCGAAATTCCGCTGCTGCAATCGATCATGCGTCAGTGCGACGGAAATCAGGTGAAGGCGGCGGCGATGCTGGGTATCAACCGCAACACGCTGCGCAAGAAACTGCTGGAACACGGGATGGCGAGCACCGAGCCGCGCTGAGCCGGGCCACATATACGGTGACAGCCTCGATTTTGCGCAATAACTCTTGTATTCCGGCAACGCACCTGTTGTAAACTGGACACTATGGCGCTGTCCACCGCACTTCCCCAACCCCGCAAGAGCCGTCTCGCGCGCCGCTTTGCCATCATGATGCGCAAGGGCAGCCTGTTTCCTGCCTTGGAAGTGCTGTGCGTCGTGCTGGTCGTGGCGATGATGACGTTGTCCTGGTGGCTGGTGAGCAGCTATCAGGGGCGGCAGGCCATGGTGCCTGCTTCGATCACTGCTACGCTGCTGGTCGCTAACCTTGTGCCGGCTATGGCGCTGCTGGCTCTGATCGGCAGACGTGTAGCCATCAGCCGCGCCAGTGCCAGCGGCGACCAGGGCACCGGACGGCTGCATGTGCGCTTCGTCGCGCTGTTTTCGCTGATATCCTCCATCCCAATGCTGCTGGTGGTCGTGATTACGTCGCTGCTGTTCCAGTACGGCGTCGAATTCTGGTTCTCAGACCGTGCGCGCACGATGCTGGAGAATGCCAATGATCTGGCGCGCGGCTATTATGAAGAAGGCCGGCGCGATGTCTCGGCAGAGACCGTCGCGATGGCGAGCGACCTTCGCGAATATCTGCAACAGACCCGCATCGACAGCCCGGAATTTGCCGAAGCCTATATCTTCCAGGTGGTCGGCCGCAAGATGAACGAATCGGCGATTGTCGAGATCGGCGATGATGGCGTGATCCGCACGGCCGCCATCGTCGATCCGGACAATCGCACCTCATCGGACCGGGTGACGCCCGATATCGTGCGGCAGCTTGATGCCGGTGAGACCGCCGTGGTCTCCGCAGAGGCGGACCGGATCGAGGTCGTCACCCCGCTGGACAAGCAGGCCAAGGTCTACCTGTACGTGGCGCGGGCCTCCAACCAGCTGGCGCTGAGCCAATGGGAACGCGCGCAGACCGTGCTGTCGGATTACAAGGCGCTGTTTTCCCGATCGCAGAACCTGCAGGTCCGGTTCAATATCGCGCTGTTCGTGGTGTCGCTGCTGCTCGTCGCAGTGGCGTTGTGGGCTGCGCTGAAGTTTGCCGACCGAATGGTGCGGCCGCTGACCGATATGGCCAGCGCCGCGCGCGACATCAGCACCGGAAATTTTGCGACCCGTGTCGACACCGCTAATCGCACCGATGAAGTCGGCGTTCTGGGCCGGGCCTTCAACCGCATGGCAAGCCGCCTGTCCGAGCAGACTTCCGCGCTCATTCGCGCCAACAGCCAGCTTGATGACCGGCGCGCGTTTACCGAAGCCGTGCTGGAATCGGTGAGCGCGGGGGTGATATCGGTCGACCCCATGGGCATGGTCCGGCTGATGAACAGCACCGCGCAAAGGCTGCTGCTGACCAATGCCGAACAGTGCCTTGGGTGTGCGCTCTCAAGCATCGCCAAGCCTTTTGCGCGCCTGGTCGCAGATGGGACCGAAAAGGCCGTAATCCAATATTCGCGCGGCAGCGATCTGCTGACCCTTGCAGTGCGCGTGGTGCGCGAACCTTATGGCATTGTGATAACCTTCGAGGATATCACCCAGCAGCTCGTCGATCAGCGCCAAGCCGCATGGTCGGATGTCGCGCGGCGGATTGCGCACGAGATCAAGAACCCGCTCACTCCGATCCAGCTGGCTGCAGAGCGCTTGAAACGCCGATATGCCAGCAAGGTCAGCGAGGGCGATGCGACGTTCGGTCAGTTGACCGATACCATCGTCCGCCAAGTGGGCGACCTTCGCAACATGGTCGATGAATTCTCGTCCTTTGCCCGGATGCCCAAGCCGGTGTTTCGCGAGGAGAATTTCTTCGACCTGGTCCGCCAGGCGATCTTTCTGCAGGAAGTCGCGCATCCGGCGATCCGGTTCGTCGCAGAAGGCACGCATGACGACAGCGATGTCCATTGCGACCGTCGCCAGATCGGCCAGGCCGTCACCAATATCCTCAAAAATGCGGTCGAGGCCATCGAGGCGCGGCAGCAGACGGAGGAAGGCTACCATGGAGCGGTTACCGCCACCGTCTGCCGGTCCGACACCCATCTGGTGCTGACGCTGGACGACAACGGCATCGGACTTCCTGCCGACCGCGACCGCATCGTCGAGCCGTATATGACGACGCGGGAAAAGGGCACAGGGCTCGGCCTGGCGATCGTCAAGAAGATCGTCGAGGAGCATTTCGGCGAGCTTGCGTTCGATTCCAACGATCACGGCGGAACCCGCGTGACGATCAGGCTCGATACAGGGTTGCTCCGCGGGAGCGCTTTGCAGGACCCGGACGTTTCGGCTGCAGAGCCGAAGCGCGGCTCCCATCACATTGCGGACATGGCCGAACGGAGCAACCGTTACGCGGATGCCCCCGGTCGCACTGTCCAGGACGAGGAAAGCAGCTGAGTTATGCCTTTGGAAATCCTGATCGTTGATGACGAGCGCGATATCAGGGACCTTGTGTCCGGCGTGCTGGAAGATGAAGGCTATAGCTGCCGCACCGCAGGCGGCAGCGATGCGGCGATTGCAGCGATAGACGAACGGCGGCCCTCGCTGGTGCTGCTTGATGTGTGGCTCAAGGGCAGCAAGCTCGACGGGCTGGAACTGCTCGATGAGATCAAGGCGCGCGATGCCGATCTGCCGGTGATCATCTTCTCCGGCCATGGCAATATCGATACCGCGGTTTCGGCGATTTCGCGCGGCGCGATGGACTTCATCGAAAAGCCGTTCGAGGCCGAGCGGCTGATCCATATGGTCGCGCGCGGCACGGAAACCGCGCGGCTGAGGCGTGAAAACGCCCAGTTGCGCGAGAAGCTGGGCATTTCCGATGAGCTGACCGGCAGTTCAAGCGCCATCAACGCCGTGCGCGCGACGCTCAAGCGCGTTGCCAACAGCGGCAGTCGGTTGCTGATCACCGGGCCGGCGGGCGTCGGCAAGGAAGTCGCCGCGCGGCTGCTGCACAGCTGGAGTGGCCGATCGGCAGGGCCGTTCATCACCGTCAACTCCGCGCGCATGACGCCCGATCATTTTGAGCAGGAGCTGTTTGGCGAGGAGGACCAGGGCAGGGTATCCCGTTCCGGCCTGCTGGAACGCGCGCACGGCGGCACGCTGTTCCTGGATGAAGTTGCCGATATGCCCGAGCCGACCCAGGCCAAGATTCTGCGCGTGCTCACTGACCAGAGCTTTTCACGCGTGGGATCGACGCGGCCGATCAAGGTCGATGTCCGCTTCGTATCGGCGACATCGCGCAACCTGGAACATGAGATTGCCGAGGGCCGCTTTCGCGAAGATCTGTTCTACCGTCTCAATGTCGTGCCCGTGGAAATCCCGGCGCTCACCGATCGGCGCGATGACATTCCGCCCTTGGTCGAGCATTATGTGGCCCGATTTGCCAGCGAACATGGCATCACTCCGCCCGAAACGAGCAGCGAGGCGATGGCAGCGCTGCAAAGCTACAACTGGCCCGGCAACGTGCGCCAGCTGCGCAATGTCATCGAACGCACGATCATTCTTGCGCCGCGCGGGCGGCTCAGCAGCATCGATGTCGATATGCTGCCGCCAGAGCTAGTACAGGGCGATGGAGGCCGGACGGCCGGCATTTCCAGCCTTATGGGCGTGCCGTTGCGCGAAGCACGGGAGAGCTTCGAGCGGGAGTATCTGAAGATCCAGATCCGACGTTTCTCTGGCAATATTTCCAAAACTGCGGAGTTCATCGGCATGGAAAGATCAGCCTTGCACCGCAAGCTGAAGCTGCTGGGGCTGCACGACAGGTAATGCGTGCGAATTCGGCGAAGCAGGCCATTGGCGCGGAGGTGGATCGGCACTATGTTATGGTTCGCAGCGTTCAGTTGCGACCGGTGCCGGATGTGTCGGACCGGATTTTCATGAACTGTGATGCAACGTCATCACCAAGACCGGGGGTCAAAAATGACCGAAAAGGCTCAAAGTATTCAGGACGTTTTCCTGAACTCCTTACGTAAATCGAAAATTCCTGTGACTATGTTTCTGGTCAAGGGTGTCAAACTGCAGGGTATCGTCACCTGGTTTGATAATTTTTCGGTGATGCTGCGCCGCGATGGCCAGTCGCAACTGGTCTACAAGCACGCCATTTCTACGGTGATGCCTGCGCAGCCCATCGACCTTGGCATATTTGCAGGTCTTATGGGCGTCAAGAACGCAAAGAACCGCAATCTGCAGGAAGTGTTCTTGCGCACGGTCCAGGAAACTGGCGTGCCGGTGACCATGTTCCTGATCAACGGCGTGATGCTGCAGGGCAAGGTTGCGGCCTATGACCTGTTTTGCATGCTGCTGGAACGCGAAGGCATGGCGCAGCTGGCCTACAAGCATGCGGTATCGACCGTGCAGCCCAATGCACCTATCGACCTTACGGGCGATTGGGGCGATGCCGCCGATGGCCCGGACGAAGATTGATCGGACGTTGGGGGGCCGGATGAAGGATAATTTTTTAGCTTGAACGACCCCCACGCTCCCGATTTCACGCGCGGTGCCCGCGCCGTTATTGCCTATCCCGACCTTGGTCGTCGCGGCGCCATCGATGCCGACGCGCGGCTCGAGGAGGCGCGAGGTCTCGCACTTGCGATCGGCATATCGGTGCGTGCGGCGCACGCCTTCCGCATCCGCACCGCGCGGCCTGCGACGCTGTTCGGGGGAGGGCAGGTCGATATCGTCGCGGCCAGCCTGCAGGACGAAGATGCCGAACTGCTCATCGTCGATGGCAACCTGTCCGCGATCCAGCAGCGCAATCTTGAGGAGCGGCTGAAGGTCAAGGTCATCGACCGGACCGGTCTGATCCTGGAAATCTTCGGCGAGCGCGCGGCGACCGCGGAAGGGCGGTTGCAAGTCGAACTGGCGCATCTCGACTATCAGGCGGGGAGGCTTGTGCGAAGCTGGACCCACCTTGAACGTCAGCGCGGCGGCTTCGGCTTTTTGGGCGGCCCTGGCGAGACGCAGATCGAGGCCGACCGCCGCATGATCCGTGACCGCATGGGCAAGCTGCGCCGTGAACTCGAACAGGTCAAGCGCACCCGCGGGTTGCACCGCGAACGCAGGCAGAAGGCGCCGTGGCCGGTCGTTGCGCTGGTGGGGTATACCAATGCGGGCAAGTCCACGCTGTTCAACCGGCTGACCAATGCCGGGGTGATGGCAGAGGACCTGCTGTTTGCGACACTGGACCCGACGATGCGGGCAATCCGCCTCGATGGCGTAGAGAAGGTCATTCTGTCCGACACAGTGGGCTTCGTTTCCGATCTTCCGACCGAGCTGGTCGCTGCGTTCCGCGCAACGCTGGAAGAGGTCCTGTCGGCCGATCTGGTGATCCATGTGCGCGACATGTCCCATCCCGATGCGCAGATGCAGGCGGATTCCGTTGAGGCCATCCTGGCTGACCTGGGTCTGGAAACCGACCCAATATTGGCCGGGCAGGGGCTCGCCGCTCCGATGATCGAGGCCTGGAACAAATGGGATGCGCTTGATGAAGACGCCCGCGCATTCCTTCTGGAGACAATGCCGGATGACCGCACCGTCTGCCCGATTTCGGCTCTGACCGGCGAGGGGGTGAGCGAGTTGCTCCGCGCGGCATCCGATGCGCTCGTCATCGGCCACCGGGTTCATGCCGTAAACCTTGCCCCGCATGATGGCCAGCGCCTCGCATGGCTGCATGCGCATGGCGAAGTGCTCGCATCACACGAGCAGGGCGATCAATTGGCGCTTTCGGTGCGGATGTCGGACAAAGACTGGGGCCGGTTTCAGGCGCTATAGGGCGCGGGTCGCATCTTTGGCGCGCTGCCAGCATTCTTCTTTTTCGGCCAGGGAAAGCTGCGCGAATGACTCGCCGGCTTCGGCTTCCATAGCCCGGAACCGTCGTTCGAACTTGGCATTGGCAGCCCGCAGCGCATCCTCCGCACTCACGCCCATGTGACGGACCGCGTTGACGGCAGCGAACAGCAGATCGCCAGCCTCATCGATCCGTTCGGCATCGGTTTCCGCGTCCAGAAGCTCCTCGATTTCCTCCCCGATCTTTTCGACGGCACCCATGACATCGGGCCAATCGAACCCGGTACGTGCCGCGCGCTTCTGCAGCTTCTGCGCGCGCATCAAGGCCGGCAGCGCCACCGCGACGCCATCCATTGCGCTTTGCGCGCCGCCATCGGAGCGTTCTTCGGCTTTGATCGCCTCCCAATCCCAGTCATCGACCGGCTGATCGGCGAAAATATGCGGGTGCCGCCGGACCATCTTGTCGCTGATCGCGGCGATCACATCGGCAACGGAAAAATGCCCGGCTTCCTCGGCCATGCGGCTGTGGAACACGACCTGCAGCAGCAGATCGCCCAGTTCATCCTTGAGCGCAGCCATGTCGTCGCGTGCGATGGCGTCGGCGACCTCATAGGCTTCCTCGATGGTGTATGGCGCAATGGTCGCGAAATCCTGCGCAATATCCCACGGGCATCCGGCTTGCGGATCGCGCAGCCGCGCCATGATCGCAACCAGTCGATCGAGCGGCACACCGCCTGGCAGGGGAGCCAGGCGCTCGTTCGGCGGGGTAATCTCTGACGCCATATCTGTAAGTCCGATAATATATATTATGTTAAGTAAAAGCGATTTCACCTAGAAGGTTCGGGCGGAACCAATATCATGCTATCGCCCTCAACCCGCCAGCTTTCCATCTCCGACAGAAAGTTCATTCCCAGCACATTGGTATCGCCAAAAGCCGATGCAACGACAACGGCATGGTCCTTCATTGCAAGCGATCCCACCTGCAGTTCCGCCACGGTCGCGCGGTCGGCCTCAACGGCACCGTTGGCAGTTTGCAGGACCACTTTCAGGCTGAGCGTGTCCGGCTCCACTCCGGCATTTCGCGCAGCAGCGACAGACATAGCGGTGTAGCTCGCGCCGCTATCTACCATGAACCGCACGTCGACACCGTTGACCTTGGCCGTCGTCCAGAAATGCCCGTCTTCGGCTTTGCGCAGGACTGTGGGAGACCCGACGATCGCAGGCGCGCTGCCCAGGCCAAGTTCGCCGGTTACGCGCTGCCAGATTTGCTTGAGCTCAGGCCGGAAGCTCACCAGCAGGAAAATCAGCGCGAAGATACCGACCCAGCCAAGCGCCATCTTGAGCGTTTGGCCGATCGGCAGGCTGCGTGAAATCAAAGCGCTGCCGACCAGAACCAGCAGCAACAGGCTGTAGATCAGCCCCGCGGTTTCGCTTTCGCCCATCACCGATCCTGCGCCAAATCGATTGTCAGCCCGTCATAGCCAGGCTCAACATGGTCCGGCGTCTCGCTGTTCAGCGCTGCATAATCCAGGCTTTTGTCCATATGGGTCAGCACGACATGCTTGGCGTTGCAGCGCGCAGCAAGATCGAGCGCCATGTCGAGATGCGCGTGCGTCGGGTGCGGTTCATGCCGGAGGCAGTCGACAATCAGTAGGTCGCAACGCTCATACAGCGCCACCATAGCATCCGTGATCGCACTGAAATCTGTTGCATAGACGACCGAAGCGCCAGCGACATCGAAGCGCAAACCGGCGGACAGCACAGACCCGTGCGGCTGATCAGTGCAGCGCACTTTGATACCGCAGATATCCTGAGCAGCGTGCAATGGTGTTGCCTGTGCAATCGGAGGATAGCCGTCTCCACCTTCGAATACATAGTCGAAGCGGCTTACAAGGCTTTGTAATGCATAGTCCCTGCCATATCCCGGCAATGCCTGTCGGGTGCGGTGATACAATGGCCGCAGATCGTCGATGCCATGGCTGTGGTCGGCATGGTCATGCGTCCAGATGACCGCGTCCAATGCCGCGATATCGTTGGCCAGCAATTGGTGGCGCAGATCGGGCGACGTGTCGATGAGGATACGCTGTGCATCGTGTTCCACGATCATCGACACGCGCGAGCGACGATTGCGCGGGTTTGCGGGATCGCAGGCACCCCAGTCATTGCCGATCCGCGGCACCCCGCCCGACGTGCCTGAGCCAAGCAGAACGACCTTCACGGGCGCGACCGGCTGAACAGGCGGTAGAAATTCTGCGACGTGGTCTCGCACAGATGCTCATAGGGTTCATCACGCAGAGCCGCCACGAACCGAGCAGTGTCTGCCACGAACGCCGGCTCTCCCTGCTTGCCGCGGTGCGGAACAGGGGCAAGGAACGGCGCATCGGTTTCCACCAGCAGGCGATCTGCCGGAATGTCGCGCGCCACAGCCTGCAGGTCCTTGGCGTTCTTGAAGGTCACGATGCCTGAGATGGAGATATACAGCCCCAAATCCAGTACCTTGGCTGCGAAATCTGCGCTCGCAGTGAAGCAGTGGATAAGGGCGGGGAAGGCCCCCTTCCCCATTTCCTCGGCCAGAATGGCGGCCGTGTCGTCTTCCGCATCACGTGTGTGGATGATCAGCGGCAGACCGGTGCTACGGGACGCTGCGATATGCGCGATGAAACTGCGGCGCTGCTGGTCGCGGTCGGAATGATCGTAATAATAATCGAGCCCGGTCTCGCCGATGGCGACCACGCGATCGTCGCTGTCAGCGCGCGCGACGAGCCGCGCGGTATCGATGTCGGCGTGCGCATCGGCCTCGTGCGGATGGATACCGATGCTGGCCCAGACGTCGGCTTCACGGTGGGCGGTCGCGGTGACCGCGTCCCACTCGCTGGCGCGGGTCGAGATATTGAGCATCGCGGTCACACCCGATGCTCGCGCGCGCTCAAGCAGCTCGCCCTGCTGCTCGGCCATGCCCTTGTAGTTGAGGTGGCAGTGCGAATCGACCAGCATCACGCAGTTTCTTCCGCTGGCAGGTCGATGCGGGGAAACAGCGGCTTGGGAACGCCGACCTGATAGTTGTTTTCCGCCAGCGCTGAGTACCAGTGGCTCCCCATGGCCTTCAGAGTCCGGACGTCATCGGGCACACCCATATGGTCCAGCAACGCCTTGGCGCTACCCGGTATCACCGGACTGATGGCGATCGAAAGCTGGGCGATTGCGATATACAACGTGGCTAGCACGGTCTGCATCCGTTCCGGGTCGGTCTTCTTGAGCGCCCATGGCGCCTGTTCGTCGACATAGGCGTTGCAGGCAAACACCGCACGCATCCACGCCTCGATGCCCTGGGACAGCGCCAGTTCCTCGAACGCCTTGGGCATTTCCACCTGCAATGCGTCGCGCAATACATCGAACAGCGCAGTGTCGGCGTCATGATGGCCATGGATGGCGGGCAGATAACCGTCCAGGTTCTTGGCGATGAAGCTGAGGATACGCTGCGCAAGATTTCCGAAGCTGTTCGACAGATCGGCATTGGACCGCATTGCAATGGCTTGCGGCGAATAGCTGCCATCCTGTCCAAAGCTGACTTCGCGGAGCAGGAAATAGCGCAACTGGTCCACCCCGAAGGCGTCGGCCAGCGCGATGGGATCGACGACGTTGCCGACCGACTTCGACATCTTCTCGCCCTTGTTGAGCAGGAAGCCATGGCCGAAGACCTGCCGAGGCAGCGCGATGCCTGCGCTCATCAGAAACGCAGGCCAGTAGACCGCATGAAAGCGCACGATATCCTTGCCGATCAGATGCAGGTCCGCCGGCCAATGGCTCTGCATAAGCTCGGTGTCGTCAGGATAGCCTAGACCTGTCAGATAGTTGGTCAGCGCATCGACCCAGACGTACATCACATGACCATCGCTGCCCGGTACCTTGACGCCCCAATCGAAGCTGGTCCGTGAGACGGACAACGGGCGCAGGCCGGACTTTACGAAGCTGACGATTTCGTTGCGCCGCGTGTCTGGCTGCAGAAACTCCGGATGCTCCTCGTAAAGCGCGAGCAATTTGTCCTGATATTTGTCCAACCGGAAGAACCAGCTTTCCTCGACCGTCCACTCGACAGGGGTACCTTGCGGCGATTGCTTTCCCCCCTGCCCGTCGTCGACCAACTCATCCTCGGCATAATAAGCCTCATCACGAACCGAGTACCAGCCTTCATAGCGATCAAGATACAGGTCGCCATTGGCATCCATCGCCCGCCACAATGCCTGGCTGGCAAGGTGATGGTCATTCTCGGAGGTCTGGATAAAGCGATCATACCTGACCTCAAGTCTGTCGCACATATCCTTGAAATACTGCGACATCTCATCGGCCAGCGCACGCGGCGTGGTGTCCAGCTCGCGCGCCTTTTGCAGCATCTTCAGGCCGTGGACGTCGGTTCCGGTCTGGAAGCGCACGTCGCGGCCATTGAGCCGCTGGAAGCGCGCGATGACGTCGGCCGCAATCGCTTCATAGGCATGGCCGATGTGCGGGCGGCCATTGGGGTAGCTGATCGCGGTGGTGATGTAATAGGGTTCGCCCATGGCGTGCGTGTCTGCCGTTCGTTCGGGTGGTGGCCTTGCCGGCCGGTTGCGGCCTATCTAGGCGGCGCCAGCCGTGCCAGCAAGCCGCCAATTTGAAACGCCACCGCCGCAGCGTCCAGATTGAGCAGCACAGCGCGGGAGGCGAGCGTGCCGATATCCTGCCACGCGGCGATCGCCTCCGGCAGGCGATCATCGCGCAGGGTGCGGATACGCTGCGCGGCAAATCGCGGCGCGTAATGCAGCAACGCCTGAAACCGATCGCGATTGGCCTTGTTGCTGACCAATGCACCCAACGCGATCCGCGCGCGGTGGCTGCTGTCACCGAATTCGGCGATTTCGGTGAGCAACTCGTCGATGCGGGCCATATCCAGCCCGGCAAAGTTGAGCGCCTGGCCGGGGGCACCCTGCCCCAAACGCACCAAAGCCGCGATTTCCTTGTCCGGCAATTCAGGACGCGCAGCGCGCAACGCATCTGCCATGTCCGCATCATTCAGCGGCGGGAACGGCAATACCAGGCACCGCGAACGGATGGTCGGCAACAACCGGCCCGGATTGTGCGCGATCAGCAAAAACACCGTGTCGGCAGGCGGCTCTTCCAGGCTTTTGAGCAAGGCGTTGGCCGCACCGCGCTCCAGCAGATCGGCGGAATCGAAGATAATGACCCGCCGCGTGCCGAGGCTCGGACGCACCGTCAGCCGTTTCTGTAGGCTGCGTATCTGGCTGACCTTGATGTTGCGCGCCAGATCGAAGGGCTTGCCATCTTCGGCCTTGCGCGCTTCCTTGTCGTTCTGCGGGCCGAGCGTGATGTAGTGGCAGTCCGGGTGCTTGCCCTGCAGCAGCATGCGGCCTGCTGCGCCTTCCAGATCGCCTGCGAAATGGTCGGCGGCATCTTCAGGTTCCCGCGTCAGCAGATGCGCGGCAGCGGCCAAGGCAAAGCTGCGCTTGCCGATACCTTCCGGCCCCGCAAGCAACCACCCATGATGCAGCCTGCGCGATTGAAAGGCCCGCAGCAGCGTGGTTTCAGGCTCTGCATGGCCTTTCCATTGGAGAGGGCTCGCGGCGTCGGCCATCATGACGTCATGCCATCAGCGGCGCGAGGGCCGCCTTGATGCGGGCGTGGACACCCTCGCTGTCGCCGCTGGCATCGATGCAGCGGAAGCGGTCAGGCTCTGCTTCTGCAAAGCTACGAAACGCGCCGGCGACAGCAGCGTGATAGGCAGCATCGCGCCCGCCGATCCGGTCGCTGCGCTCGCCATCGCGCAATGCCGCGCGGTGTGCAGCTTCGTGCGCCGGCAGTTCCAGCAACAACGTGCAATCGGGCAGAAAACCTTGCGTGCCGAACCGGTGCAGGTCGAGAATGGCTGCGTCGCCCAGGCCCCCTGCCACGCCCTGATAGGCGCGCGAGCTGTCCACAAACCGGTCGGAAATGACCCAGGACCCCGCCTCGATGGTGGGCCGGATCAGCCGCGCGACATGATCCGCACGCGCGGCTGCAAACAACAGCGCTTCGCTCGGCGCATTCCAGCGATCGGCGCCTCCTTCCAGCAACAGCGCCCGAATGGCTTCCGCGCCTTCAGTACCACCGGGTTCACGGGTGACGACCGTTTTCGTCCCGCAGGCTTCCAGATATTGTGCCAGGAACGCAATCTGCGTCGATTTTCCGACCGCCTCGCCACCCTCGATCGAGATGAAGCGCCCGCGCACGCGTGTTGCCTCAGGCGCCGAACAGGGAGAGGATTCCGGCCCAGATGCGTCCGAAGAACCCGGCTTCCTCAACCGCCTCGCCCGCCACCAGAGGCATCACCTGACGCTGCATATCAGGCGCGGACACCACAAGCGTCGCAACCTGCTGGCCCTTGGCGATCGGCGCGGTCAGCGGTCCCTGGTACACGACCTTCAACGTCACCTTGTCGGTATCGGCAGTGCGCGGGAGCGTCAGCGCCAGATTGCGCGGTGCAACCAGCGACACTTCGCGCACGCCACCCTGTTGAACGCGCGCACTGTCGACCTTTTTGCCCTTGGCGAACAGGGGAACGGACTTCCACGAACGGAAACCCCAGTTCATGAACCGCACGGATTCATCGACCCGGCCGTTGTAGCTGTCGAGCCCCGCGACCACCATCACTAGGCGGCGACCGTTCTGTTCGGCCGAGCCGGTAAAGCCATAGCCGGCCTCTTCGGTGTGCCCGGTCTTGAGACCATCGGCGCCATCGACCTTGCCCAGCAGCGGGTCACGATTGGGCTGCGTGATACCATTCCAGGTGAAGCTGCCCTTGGAGTAGAAGCGCTTGTAAAGGCCGGGGTGATTGCGGATCGTTGCCGTCGCCAATGTTGCAAGGTCCCGGGCCGTCACCTGGGTCACGCCTTCATCGGGCCAGCCGTTGCTGTTGCCGAAGCGGCTGCGATCCAGGCCGATTTCCTTGGCCTTCTTGTTCATCATGTCGACGAACGCTTCTTCCGATCCCGCAATGCCCTCGGCCAGTACCACGCAGGCATCGTTGCCCGACAATGTGACGACGCCGTCCAGCAGATCGGACACCGTAACCTGGCTGCCGACCGCCAGAAACATGCTGGAGCCCTGGTTGTTCCACTTGCGCCATGTCTCGGGCGACACGGTCATCTTTTGGTCGAGCTTGATCTCCCCCTTTTTGAGCAGATCGAAAGCGACATAGACCGTCATCATCTTGGCCATTGATGCAGGCGGAATTTGCCGGTCGGCATCGCGGGCGAACAGCACCGCTCCCGATGACAGATCGGTCATATAGGCAATAGGTGCTTCGGACACATAGCTGGGTGCGGCGGCGGCAAGCGGGGTTGCCAGCAACGAGAACATGGCAAGGCCGGTGAGCGGAGTTTTCATCATTGTCATTTGGGTTTCACGATTGGGGAGAACGGGCCAGCATCTGGCCCCACATGTCAGCGACCGGAGTCCTGCTGGATTCGAGCCCCCTGATAGCCATTCCGCTTGGCCAGTGTAAGTCCCTGTTGCGCAGATTGCGTATCGGAATACGGCCCATAGCGCACGCGGTAGACCTTGCCATCGCCGCTGGCCTGCGCCTTTGCGCCAATCCGCGTTGCCAGCGCCTGCGCGCGCGACTGCGATGAAAATGCGGCGACCTGAACGAAATAGGCGGACGTGCTGGCCGGTTGTGCCGCGGCAACAGGGGGACGTGGTGCCGGAGCCGGAACGTTGATTGCAGGAGCAGCAGCCGTTCTTGAAGGTGCGCCCTGCCCTTCGACGATGAACCGGTCCCCGCCGGCCGCAGGCGTTGCTGGCGCGGGCTTGGGTTCCAGACGGGCCTCCGAGCGGATCGGCCGCGCAATCGGAGCAGCGGGCTTTGCGGGTTCGGCCTTGGCTGACTGAGCCTTGCCAGGCTTGCTGACCGGGGCCTTTGCCACCGCTGCCGGAGTGGGGGCTGGAACAGGTGCAGCGGCGTTGCCTGCAACCTTGGGCGCCTCCCCAAGCTTGCGCCGCAACGGCACCAGCAGCGATTCCGGTGTCTCCATCCGCATCGCGACAGGCAAGCCCTGACGCAGCATGGCGCGCTCTGTCTCGGGAGGATTGACCCGGCGCACCCGCACCGCAAACGTGCCCTTCTCCAGCACGCCAAGCTGCTTGGCAGCGCCATAGGACAGGTCGATCAGCCGCGACCGGGAGGAAGGCCCGCGATCGTTGAGCCGCACCAGGATGGTCTTGCCGGTGTCCAGCGCGGTAACTTCCACATAGCTGGGCAGCGGCAGCGTGCGGTGCGCGCCTGTGATCGCATCGGGGCTGAACAGCTCGCCATTGGCGGTGTTGCGGCCGTTCAGCTCCTTGCCATACCAGCTGGCATATCCCGTCTCGTCATAGTTGAACACGTCGGTGGGCGTGTAGGTGACGCCCTCCAGCACATAAGGCTCGCCCAGCTTGGCCGGATAATCGGACACGCTGCCCGCCATCGCCGGCGGCGCGGTGTCGAGACTGCGGCTCACCCCGCCGCCGCCACCGCATGCAGACAGTGTGCAGGCTGCCCCCAGCCCCAGGATTGCTAAATGCCTCATCGCCAGTCCCCTTCGCCCGACAGTTTTCAGTTCCGCACGCCATCGGCCAGCAGGCCGACCGACATCGCATAATAATTCGAGCAGTTATAGTCGAGTATCGCCCGGTAATTCCGGGTCAGCAGATACCCTTGCACGTCCAGCCCCGGCGTGATCAGCAGCGATGCCTGCACCTTGTCGTCGGCAGGCCATATCCCGCCTGCTGGATACACGCCGAGCGCCTTCCATTCCCGCATGGTCTTCCATTCGCTGTGCCGTTCCACAGCCCGCGCGCATTTGGCGACGGGTTCCCGGTTGGCGATCGCAGCGACGTTCACCGTTGCAGGCACCGACACGGCAAAGCCCCAGGGCTCGCCGCGCCGCCATCCTGCGGCAACCATGTAATTGGCGATCGACGCAAAGGCATCGGCCCTGCTCGACCAGATTTCCGCCTTGCCATCGCCATCGCCATCCTTGGCCAGCTTCAGATATACCGACGGCAGGAATTGCGGGTACCCGAACGCGCCGGCATAGCTGCCGCGCAGCACCGACCGCGGCACACCCTTGTCGATCATTTTCAGCACCGCGATCAACTCGCCCTCGAACAGGTCGCGCCTGCGCCCCTCATAGGCAAGCGTCGCAAGCGCGCGGGGCAGATCGGTGTTGCCGGTGATGGTACCATAGCTGGTTTCATGGCCGAAAATCGACACCATGATCGCTGCCGGGACCCCGGTCTGCTGTTCGATCGCTACCAATCGTGCCGCCTCGTCGGCGTAAACCTTTTGCCCCTGGCGGATCTTGACCGCGTTGATGCGCTTGGCCATCTCCGGCCCGAAGGACGGAAACGCTTGCCCGGCAGGCGTGGGCGCGAACCGACGGTCCAGCGCGGCGACGCTCTCGTCAAAGCCAAGCGATGGCAGGACCATGTCGATGGTCCGCTGCGACACGCCTTCGCGCCGGGCACGCGCCGCCACGGTATCGAGATAGCGCGCAAAGCCTTCGGTCTGCTGGGGCGCCACGGCAGGCGATGTCACCCCCGGCAAGGGCTGGACAATCTCGCGCTGCGCCGTGCTCGGCGTGCCGCAGGCAAGCAGCATCGCTGTTGCTGCGCACACCGCCATGCGCGGAGCCAGCCTCCCTGCCGTCGCACCCATCCAGGCGCCCCCAAGTCTTTGTCCTGTATTGAAAACCATGCGATACTCCCAAAACGTCTTGTGCCACACAATGCCGCAGGGGGGAAAGAGCGAACATCGGTGACCTATCCCGACATGGCCACGCTTGACCGGCGCTGAACGCAGCCGGTTTCACGCAACCAAACCGGCAGGGCAACGAAGTTTCGCTTTTCAGACATGGCCACCTTCGCTAGGACACGCGCCGCACTGCCTACGGCCTATCCCGCCTTGCGCAGACTGCCAATGGAAGAGTGTCCGAGTGGTTTAAGGAACCGGTCTTGAAAACCGGCGAGGGTGCAAGCTCTCCGTGGGTTCGAATCCCACCTCTTCCGCCAGCGCCTGCCCTCATGCCGGGGCATCCAGCATCAACGCATCTCCAAGCTCAGCAGCGTGAAGCGCGCGGGGCCGGTGGCATAAACGCCGTGGCTGCGCGCCGAGGCGGTTCCGAAGGCGATACCCAGCTGGGCGGAGTTTTCGAGTGCGCTTTGAAAGCCGCGTGGGTCCTGCGTGTTCGGAATGCCGTTGACGTTGGTCCAGGGCTCATCGAGCCTCACGGTGACAGTGCGCTCCCCCGGAGTAAGCGGGATCACGGCATGCCCGGGCACATACCAGCGATAGGAAGCGTAACGGCCGCGCGCGCTCCAAGTGTCTCCGCCTCGCTGAAAATAGAACGAAACTGCTGCCGCTTGGTCAGGCGTTTCAGCCGACACGAACCGCGTGCCGCGCGCAGCATCGATGCGATAACGCACCGTTATTTCGCTGACGCCCCACAGTGATCCGACGCTTGTGGTAAGCGCGTCAACCTCGCCATCCGGGCCAGGAAACTCGAAGGAAACTCCTCCATCGCGCACAGCGTCCGGCTGCCTCGGCATGCCGACCGAATAATTCTTGCCCCGAATGTTCGGTCCGATCTCCCAGGAGCTGGCGGGCGGCGTTGCGGCCATGGCGACGGATGCCGTCACTGCCAAAATGCCAAGGGAAGCGAACAGGGGGGTGCGAAGGTTCATAATGGTGCGATAGCGTGCTTTGGTGAAACGGATGCTGAACCGTGCGTCAATGCTGATGCAAGGTGCTGACGGGTCTGGGCGCCTCCAATCGCTGCACCGCGCCGCACATGTTACCCAAGCCGATTGCCATTTCCAGCATGTTATGACATTGCCTGTGCCATAACCTCCACCACCTACGGGGACAGCATGCGTATCTTGAGAACACCCGACGAAAGCTTTGCGGGCATCGCTGACTTTCCCTTTGCGCCGCATTATGCGGAAGTGGCCGACCCCATCGATGGGACTTCGTTGCGGGTGCACTATGTCGACGAAGGACCGCGCGATGCGCCGGTGGTGCTAATGATGCATGGCGAGCCGACATGGAGCTACCTGTACCGGCACATGATCGGTCCGGTCGCCAGGGCCGGTCTGCGGGTGGTGGCACCTGACCTGATCGGGTTCGGAAAATCGGACAAGCCTGCGCGCAAAGGCGATTACAGCTATGCGCGCCACGTGGCCTGGATGCGGCGCTGGATCGAGGCGCTGGACCTTACTAACATCACCCTCGCCTGTCAGGACTGGGGGTCGCTGGTCGGGCTGCGGTTGCTGGCGGAGATGCCGGAGCGCTTCAATGGCGTCGTGCTGTCGAACGGAGGCCTGCCCGCCGGTCAGCCCGCGCCGCGCGCCTTTGCGATCTGGCGGGCATTTTCCAAATGGTCGCCGGTATTCCCGATCGGCAAGATCATCGCCAAGGGCACATCGCGGACGCTGTCTGAGGCCGAGGTCGCAGCCTACGATGCCCCCTTCCCCGATGGCAGCTACAAGGCGGGCGCGCGCATCTTTCCCAGCTTCGTTCCCTTGGGGCCGAACGTTGCGGTACCCGATCAGCTCAAGGCGTGGGAGGTGCTGGACCGCTGGGATAAGCCGTTCCTGTGCTGCTTCAGCGACCATGACCCGATCACCCGAGGCGGCGATGCGCTGTTCGTCGGGCGCGTGCCGGGGACTGCAGGACAAAACCACCGGACATTGCGCGGCGGGCATTTCATTCAGGAAGACGACCCGCACGGCTTCGTCCAGTGCATCCTGGACGTTGCAGGCCAGGCGTCCGCCTGAGCGCGCCTATTCCTCGACCAGGTCGAGATAGGCCACGACATCGTTGTCGGTGGCGATGAATAGTCCTTCCTGGACGTCCGCGGTCTGCTGCGCTGCGATCTGCAGCGCCTCTGACAGCGGACCATAGAACAGGCTGGATGTTGCACCGCCCTCCACATCGCCATCAAGCAGATACAGCCGGACGCTTACCGAATCAGAGGTTGATCGCATCAGTCCTTGTCCCTCTTTGCCCCGTCCAGCATGCGCGTGCCACGTTCGGCTTCCGCAGCCTGCATGGTCCGCTGAAGCTTGGTCTGGCCGAATTTTAAGCGATTTTGTGCGGCAGTCTCATCCGCCAGTTTGCGCCTCTTCGCCTTGCGCGCCTGCCGCAGGTTGATGATGTCCGCCACGGTCAGGCCCCCTGCCCTGCATCTTCCGACATTTCCATGAACTGGCGGGCCAGATCGCGGTCTGCCCGGTCGGCGAACGTTGCGTCGATGTCAGGCGCGTGGCCGAAAATGAACAGCATGCACCACAACGCGAAACGCTCGCCTGGCACGATCGCCAAGCCTAAATCGACCTGCATGCGTTCGATGGCAGCATCGACCGCCTGTGGTGCGATTGCCGACGGTTCGCGCGTACCGAAATAGCGTTCAAGCTGGTCTTCAAAGGTCATGCGATGGTCCCGCCTGCGTTCACCGCTTTGGCTCACGCGGCATCGGGGGCTTACGCGGCATCGGGATCCTTGTGCAACCAGTCCGCATGTCGCGGCGCCTTTTTGGTGCGGCTCCACTCGTCCAGCATCAGCGGGGCGACGCGCTTGAGCTCGACATAATGCTCGGGCTTGCCGATGTTGCAGGCAAGTTCGACACGGTGACCGTTGGGGTCGAAGAAGTAAATCGAGCGGAAAATGCCGTGGAAGGTGGGGCCGAGCACGTCGATGCCCAGCGCATTGATGTGCGCCTTGGCTGCCAGCAGCGCGTCCATGTCCGCAACCTCGAACGCGATATGCTGCACCCATTCGGGCGTGTTCGGATCGCGCCCCATATCGGGCTGCTCAGGCAATTCGAAGAACGCCAGCACGTTGCCGCCGCCGCAACCGAGGAACACGTGCATGTAGGGATCGTAAGCCCCGGTAGACGGCACGTGGTCTTCGGAGAACGCGCTGGTGAAGGTCATCCCCAGCACATCCTCGTACCACTCGACCGTTTCCTTGGCGTCCTTGCAGCGATAGGCGACGTGGTGGATGCGCGACAGGGCGAAAGGCGCGGTCATTCCGCCGGTTCCTGAACCTTCAGCACGCCGCGGCGCAACTGGTCTTCTTCCATCGATTTGAACAAGGCGGTGAAATTGCCGTTGCCAAAGCCTTCATCCTTCTTGCGCTGGATGAACTCGAAGAACACCGGACCGATGACCGGCTGGCCGAAGATCTGCAGCAGCAGACGCGGGTCGTTGTTCTCGGTCGATCCATCGAGCAGTATGCCGCGTGCCTGCAACTCGTCGACAGGCTCGCCATGGCCGGGCAGACGCTCTTCCAGCGCCTCGTAATAGGTTCCCGGCGGCGGTGTCATCAGCGGCGCGCCAAGTGCCTTGATCCGATCGAGGCAGGCGATCAGGTCATCGCAGATGAACGCGATATGCTGGATGCCCTCGCCGTTATAGGCGCGCAGGAACTCGTCGATCTGGCCGCCGCCCTTGGCGCCTTCCTCGTTCAGCGGGATGCGGATCTTGCCATCGGGCGCCGTCATCGCGCGGCTGGTGAGCCCGGTATATTCGCCCTTGATGTCGAAGAAACGGATCTCACGGAAATTGAACACACGCTCGTAGAACTTGGCCCAATGGTCCATCCGCCCGCCATAAACGTTATGGGTCAGGTGATCGATCATCTGGAAGCCAGCACCGACCGGGTGCCGGTCAACACCTGGCAGAAACTCGAAATCGATATCGTAGATCGAAAGCGCGTCCGGATTGTCCGGCGTGGCGTAGCGGTCGATCAAGTAGATCATCGCGCCGCCGATGCCGCGAATGGCGGGCAGGCGCAGTTCCATGGGGCCGGTCCTGGTTTCCACCGGTTCTGCGCCGCGTGCCAGGGCTTCCTGATAGGCGTTGCGGGCATTGTTGACACGAAAGCCCATGCCGCAAGCGGACGGGCCGTGCTCGGCCGCGAAATAGGCCGCAGGGCTGGCCGGCTCGTAATTCGCGATCAGGTTGATGTCACCCTGCCGCCACAGGTGGACGTCCTTGGAGCGATGCTGCGCGATGCGGGTGAAGCCCATGGCGGTGAAAACCGGTTCCAACTGGCCCTTTTCAGGCGCGCAGAACTCGATGAATTCAAACCCGTCCAGGCCCAGAGGATTTTCAAACAGATCGGCCATGGCAATTCGTCTCCCATATGCGTTCATATGGGTGGAAAACTAGCTCAGCGGTAAACTGGTGTCAAATGAAACCATATTGCCGGCTGCCACCGCCCCACAGGACGTGGCCCGGCAAGTGCGGGCTTGCGACAAAAACAGCAATAGCAACCAAGGCATAACCTTGATCGCAACCTGCTATTTTCACACTTGGAGAAAATGGTGCGCCCGGAACGATTCGAACGTCCGACCCTCAGATTCGTAGTCTGATGCTCTATCCAGCTGAGCTACGGGCGCGTTGGAGTGGGCGACATAGTCAGCGGCCCGACAGATGGCAACACCTTTTTCGATCCCCGTGCGGTTTATTGACCGGAATCGTCCAGCCACCGTGCCAGCGCTTCGACCAGCGGGACATCGGCAGGCGGCATGGGCAGGGAACGCAGCCTATCCATCGTCACCCATTGCATCTGGCTGGCATGCAGTGGCGCGGGATTCCCTTGCCAATGCAAACACCTGTACAACAGCAGCAGCAGGTGCCGGGTACCCAGCGCTTCACTGGCGAAGGTGAACGGCACGAGATCAGCCGGTGCGACAGAAATCCCCAACTCCTCGTTCAGCTCACGCGCCAATGCAGCCTCGGGCGTTTCGCCCGGCTCCAGCTTGCCGCCGGGGAACTCCCAAACGCCAGCCATTGCGGTGCCTTGCGGCCGCTGCTGCACCAGGACCTTGCCTGCAGGATCGGTCAATACGGCCGCCACGACCGGAAAAAGTGTCGGATTAATTTCCATATCGATTGCGCAATTTAACCTTTTGGTAAGCCGGATTTGGGAAGTTGCTGTGGGGGCCAAGCTGATCCCCGCCTAGAGCTCGGGAAAACCATGCGCCACATTTTCAAGCAATTGGCCAGATCAAAACGCGGCGCAACCGCGATTGAATATGGCTTGATCGTTGCGCTGATCGCAATCGGGATCATCACGGCGATGTCGAATGTCGCCAGCGAAACGATACAGATGTGGACTGGTGTGGAAGCGCGCGTGGATGAAGCCATCGAATAACCTCACCGCAAAAACGTCGATAATTTTAACAACCACCAGATTTAAGCTTTTCGAAACTTCTTTCAGTTACCCCTAAGGCTGCTCCACCGAACAGTGTTTGGCCGAGCGGGGAAGTGAAGAACTCAACAGGAGACCTGACATGATGACCATTCGTAAGATGTTCCGCGACAAGAAGGGCGCCACCGCCATCGAGTATGGCCTGATCGCCGCTCTGATCGCCGTCGCCGCCATTACCGCCATGAGCTCGCTGGGCGACCAGCTTGACACCACCTTCCAGGGCGTCAGCGACAACCTCGAAGAAGGCAACGCGGATCTGCCCACGGGCTAACGCTAAAACATTCCGTCGGGCTTTGCTTGACCGATCGAAAAGGGCGGCAGCGATGCCGCCCTTTTTTGTGCGTGTCAGCCGCCGTAGGTGACTATCTTGACCTTTTGCCCTGCATTGAGCGGGGTGTTGGCGGCAAGCCCGTTGAGCGCAATGAATCGTTCCACCCGGTAATCGTCATACGCCATCCGCCCTGCGATCGACTGCACGGTCTCGCCGCGCTGGACGGTCACGACACGCAGACGGCGCGGCCTGATCTGCCGGGCATCCGCATCGCTCAGCCGCTGCACGCTCTGGTACATCGGCGTGAACACGTTGCTTTGTCCGGCAGGAGTGATCGCGACGAAATGGTACGCCTTGTTGTTGGCAAAGCTGTAGGCGAACACTGTCACGTCGAGCGTCTGTTGGTTGTTCGCGACACGCGCGGTAGCGTAGGCAGCGGAAATGCCGTTCACCGTGGTGCGCTGGATCGCCCCGTAGTTCAGCCGCTGATTGCCGCCAACGGAAGCAAATGCCTGTTCGATATAGCGTGCCAGATCGCCGGAATAGGCCGCGCTGGTGAACTGGGCCTGCGCCGATTGCCCAGTGACCGAAACCGCGCTCGTCCCGTTCTGCATCGCATAGCCTTGCGGCACTGCAAACCTCAGCTTCAGGTCTGGGTGCAGGAACTCCCTGCCCTGCACCATGCCCTGCTTGGGGTCATCGCCATATAAAAGGCCATCCAGCCGCGCCAGAAATACGTCCCGATTGCGCTGGGTGCCGCCGAATTTGCGCGCGTTGGTGGCAGCCCGGTTGACCCTGCGCGCCGGATCGGGGTGGGTGCTGGCCCATTCCGGCACGGACCGCGCATTGCCACCCTGCGCGCGCGCGTCGATGGCCTGCTGCGCGGCGAGCGATGCCAGCATCGATGACAGTGCCTGCGGATCATAGCCTGCGCTGCTGAGGTAGCGGACGCCCAGATCGTCGGCCTCCTCCTCTTGCTTGCGCGAATATTTGAGGGTCAAAAGCTGCGTGCCAGTGCCGAAGACCTGTTGACCGAGCTGGCCAGCAGCGCCATCGCCCAGCAAAACTGCGGCGCCGATTTGCCCCAAAAGGCCGATGATGCTGTTGCGCTGCGCCGCCTTCTGGCGCTTTTCGGAGTGGCGCGCGGCGACGTGGCCGACTTCGTGTCCCAGAACCCCGGCAAGTTCCGCTTCGTCGTTCATCAACGCCAGCAGCTGCCGCGTTACATACACATAGCCGCCCGGTATCGCGAAAGCGTTGTTGACCGGCGAATTGAGCAAGGTGACGGTAAAGTCATCACGGGCGTTGCCGAGCCCGGACTGGACCGCGATCCCCTTGCCCACCTGGACGACATACGCAGTCTGCGGCACCTGATAGGCACCGCCGAATTCTTCCAGCAGCTTGGGGTGGACCTCAGAGCCCTGGCGTTTTTCTGCGGCCGTGATCGATTGCGCCTGCGCCACCAGAGCTTCGGCCGGGGGAGTGGCGGTGCCGCTTACCAGGGTGGCAACGGCTCCACCTGCGGCCAACAGGATTGCCAAATCCTTGAATCGCCGTGACATAGCAACCTCCCTGATGTGCAAAAAGATCCTTACAGCAGAGCGCAAGATGCCCCGCCATCAGGGATTTGACCCTAAAGCGCGCCGATCGCCAAGAATCGTGCCTCGCGCGCCGCCCTCAGTTCAGCGGGAGACAGCTTCTTCAAAGTCGCGAGCTCTTCAGTAATCGCATGGCTCAGATCCTTGATCGCCAACGCAGCATCACGATGCGCGCCGCCCACCGGTTCCTTCACGATCCGGTCGATGACATTCAGGCGCTTGAGATCGGCAGCGGTCACCTGCATCGCCTCTGCGGCGTCAGCTGCGCGATCCGCGGTGCGCCACAGGATCGACGCGCAGCCTTCGGGTGAAATCACGGAATATACGGCATGCTCGAACATCAGCACGCGCTCGGCCGAGGCCAGCGCAACCGCTCCGCCCGATCCGCCTTCGCCCACGATCGCAGACACCATCGGCACGCCCAATGTCAGGCAGCGTTCGGTCGAGCGCGCGATCGCCTCAGCCTGGCCGCGCTCTTCGGCCTGCACACCGGGGAATGCGCCCGATGTATCCACCAGCGTCACCACCGGCAGACCGAACCGGTCAGCCAAATCCATCAGCCGGATCGCCTTGCGGTACCCTTCGGGCTTGCCCATGCCGAAATTGTGCCGGATGCGGCTTTCGGTGGTGTCGCCCTTCTCGTGCCCGATGACCACCACGCGCTGATTGCCCATGCGGGCAAAGCCACCCATGATCGCCTTGTCATCGGCAAAGGCGCGGTCGCCGGCCAGCGGCATAAAGTCATCGAACATGCCTGCGACATAATGCTTGAAATGCGGGCGGGCAGGATGCCGCGCGACCTGCGTCTTCTGCCAGGGCGTAAGGCCGGCATAGGTCGATGCGAGCAGCTTGCGCGACTTGGCGGCCAGCCGCTCGATCTCGCTTTCGATGTCAATCTCGCCGGTATCGGCGGTTTCGCGCAATTCTGCGATGCGCGCATCAAGCGCGGCGATCGGCTTTTCAAAGTCGAGATAGCTTGTCATGGTTCTGCCCTGCTAGCCATGCTGCCGCCGGTGAGCAAGATTCATCTGCGCAAGCGGATGGCGGCGATTGACCAGCTCGACCAGCCGGTGGCTGTCGACATGGGTGTAGATTTGCGTCGTGGCGATGTCTGCGTGCCCCAGAAACGTCTGAAGCGTGCGCAGGTCCGCGCCGCCTTCCAGTAGGTGGGTGGCGAACGCATGGCGCAGTACGTGCGGGCTGACGCGTGCCGGGTCTATTCCGGCATTGGCAGCAAATTCCTTGATCAGCTGATACAGCCTGATCCGGCTGATGTGGCCTGCCCGCGACGGGAAAAGCCAGCGCGTATCCGGCGCAGGGACAGCCAGCCACCGGGCCAGTGCGTCCTTGGCGCGGCCGGATATGGGAACCAACCGCTGCTTGCCGCCCTTGCCGGTGATCGCCAGCAGCGGCCTGCCGGGATTGGCGGCACTGCGCGGCAGGCTCACCAGTTCGCTCGCGCGCAGGCCCGACCCATACAGCAGTTCGATCAGCGCCAGGAGCCGGATGTCGCGCGGTTTGGCCAGCGGCGCGTTCGCCAGCTCTTCGGCCAGCGCAAACATCCGGGCGATATCGTCATGCGACAGGATTTTCGGCAATGGTCGCTGCAGCCTTGGCCTGGCCATCGTCTTGGCCGAGTGCCCGGCCGAAGCGCCCAGACCCTCGTCTTCCAGAAACGCAAAGAACCCGCGCAGCGCCGATGCCTTGCGGGCCACGGTACTGGCTGCCAGCGTGCGCCAATGCGCATTGAGCCCCGACACTGCCGCCTCATCCGCGCCTGCCAGGGTTCCGCCCAGCAGCGACGATGCCTGTTCCAGGTCACGGCGATAGGCGGCAAGCGTATTGGCCGCTGCGCCGCGCTCTGCCGCCATCATCTCCAGAAATCGGTCGATCAGCCGGGCATCATCGCCTGCCATCGATCAGGCGCGGCTTACGGCTTCTGCTGCGATCATCCGGGCTTCGGCCTGACGTCCCGAAATGCGCAGCGCCGATACGACATGATACAGCTGGCGCGGGGTCATGGCGGACCAGTCGTTGCCCTGCATGCCCATGCCAACCAGCAGTGCGACCAGGCCGTCATTGCCCTGCGATGCCGCAGCGCGAATGGTGCGGGCCCAGCGGCCTTCGCCAGCAAAGCGGACACCCAGATCTTCGCCGAGCGTATCGCGGTCACCGACGCTGATCCTGTTCAGCCCTGCGAGCCCTGCCACCAGAAACGCGCTCTTACGTGCTCCTTCGCTGGTGTCGTTGTCAAAGAAAGCGCTGACCTGCGATGCGGAAAGCTGTCCGCGTTGCGCGGGCGCAGCCACCGCGAGCACCGCCCAGCCCAGGCTCCCCTCCTCGATCACGCTCGCCCAGCGCGCGGCGCTGGTGTCGAAACCTGCCGAAACCATCGACACGATCAGGTCATCGCTGACATTCGCCAGGTCCTCGGATGGTACAACCCTGGCGGCGGCGTGTGCGGTCAAGACGTGCGAGGAATAGCGGACAAACGGGTTTTCAGATCGCGTCCACAGCGCCTGCATGGCGCGAACACGTTCGTCGACATCGCTGGCGACATACGCCGTCCGCAGCAGCCCCACGCGATCGCGCAGGGCTTCGTCGGTGCCCACGTCGTCGAAGGTTGCACTGTACAGATCGATCATGTCGGCGCTGGACAATGTGCCCATGGCCGCCGCCATATCCGCTGCTTGGACGCGCGAGGCGAGCGGCGCCATCGGTGCGCGGGCACGCCATGCCTGATAGTTGCGATCTGCCTGCGCATACAGCGCCTCGGGAGGCTCGATCCCCGCCGTCAGCGCAAGGCCGAAGCGCCAGCGGGTCAACTGGTCGACGTCATCCCATTGTATGGTGACGGCACGTCTGCCGTTCTGGCTCGCGCCGACGATCTTTTCGGCCAGCAGCCGGTCGATCCGGGCGACATCGTTCCGCCGTGCTGCCCGGTCGATCTGTTCGCGCGCGGAGCTGCCTTCACCGGAAAAGCCCGAGCAGATCGCGCGGATCAACTGCCATTCATTGCCTTTGGCAGTCTCGCCTGCAAACGGAATCAGCGGGCACATGCCAAGGGGGTCGGCCGCAGAAACATAGCTTTCCAGCGCGACATTCAGCATGCGCGGGGTGGCCGCCGGCGGATCGATGGCCTGCACCATGCGCACTGCGCCGTCGGCCGAGCCGATGCGCAGCAGCAATGCCGCGCGTTCCGCCGCCCAATTGGCACCATTAAGCCCCTGCGGCGTCGCAAGTTCGCTCAGCAAGACGCGTTGCAGCAGCAGCGAACCCCAGCGCGATACGATCCGCCCGCCGGTACGCCGGACAATGGTCTGCGCGTAACGGCCGCCGATATTGCCCAGCGACGCAGCGGCAAATCCGCCCTCGGTTTCGGTCAGCGGGCCGATCAGATCGAGCGAGCGTCGCGCACCCGGCGGCAGCGCCTGGGTCAACGCCAGTTGCTGCTCCAGCTGCTCCTGCAGCGCGGCCAGCTCCTCGCTCAACGCTTCGTCGGTGACTTCCGACCCGGCCATCGATGGCACCGGCAGCGGGGTAAGCGGAAGGGGTGCACCTGACGGCGGCGGGCTTGGGCTCCGACCTGGATCGGAGGGAAGTGCAGGCTCAGCCTGAGACGGCGCGGGCGCTGGATCACCGAACCCCGGTGGCAACAGGGATTCGGGCGCCTCGTTCTGGCCGATGACCGGCGCCGACAGAAATGCCACCGCCAGCAGGCTGGCACAGGCGAACAGCTTGCCCCGCCGCATCTGGATCAACCTTCAGGCTGTCCGGCGTCCGTGCCGGCAACCGAACCGGCGGCGGCGGGAAGCGGGATCGTCTTTTCGACGCGCGCGGTGGAAACCTCACCACCACGCGAATAGGCGAACACCAGAAACGCGACGACCAGCACAGCCAGCACGATCAGAATCAACGGACCCATCGGGCGACGGCGCTGGCGATAGTTCTGTCCCAATATGGCCATGGCCGAGATATGCTCCTTGGTAACTGTCAGAAAACTTGCGCCACCGCCTAGCCTATTTATAGGCTGCGCGGCAATGCTACAGAACCGAAAATCCGATCCAGCAGCGCTCGCACGCGCCATTGCGCAATGGCTTGACCGGCCGCTGGTGCTGGTCGGGCTGATGGGCGTGGGCAAATCCACGGTCGGCAGGCGGCTTGCAGCAGATCTGGGCATCGGCTTTGTCGATGCCGACGAAGAGATCGAGAAAGCCGCGCAGATGAGCATCGCGGAAATCTTTGAAAAATATGGCGAGCCCTATTTTCGCGATGGCGAGCGGCGCGTGATATCCCGGCTGATCGATGGCGTGCCGAGGGTCATCGCGACTGGCGGCGGGGCGTTCATGAACGATGAGACACGTGCGCTTATCCTGCAGGGCGCGATTGCCATCTGGCTGGATGCCGACCTCGCCACACTGGTGGAACGGGTAAGCCGCCGCAATACCCGGCCGTTGCTGCGCAATGGCAATCCTGCTGACGTGCTGGCGCGCCTGGCCGAAGTGCGCAACCCGGTATACGCGCATTCCCAAATCCACGTCCGCAGCAAGGAGGGGCCGCACAATCGTACGGTGCATGCGATCCTGGAGGAACTGACCCAATGGCACGCCTGAATATTGCGCTGGGGACACGCAGCTATGACATTCTGGTAGAGGCAGGCGCACTGGATCATGTCGCCAGCCACATCCACCCCTGGGCCAGTCGCGGACGCAGCCTGTGGGTGAGCGACAGCAATGTCGCAGCCCGGCAGTGGCCGCGGATCGAGCGCCAACTCGCAGCAGCGGGGATAGCGGCGCAGTTGCACGTCGTTCCTGCAGGCGAGGCCAGCAAAAGCTGGGCGGAACTTGCGCGCCTGACCGACTGGTTACTTGGTCAGGGCATCGAGCGCAGCGATACGATCTTCGCACTGGGCGGCGGCATGATCGGCGACCTGACCGGATTTGCAGCATCCATCGTCAAGCGCGGCTGCGAATTTGTGCAGATACCTACCACCCTGCTGGCGCAGGTGGACAGTTCGGTTGGCGGCAAGACCGCCATCAACACCCCGGCGGGCAAGAACCTTGTCGGATCGTTCCATCAGCCCAAGTTCGTGCTGATCGACCCGCAGGTGCTTGCCACCCTGCCACCACGCGAAATGCGCGCAGGCTATGCCGAAGTGGTGAAATACGGCCTGATCGACGACGCCCCGTTTTTTGCCTGGTGCGAGCAGCATGGCAACGATGTCCTGACCCAGGATCCGCAGGCGCTGGAACACGCCATCGTCACCAGCGTGTCGGCAAAGGCCCGGATCGTCGGCGAGGACGAACGCGAGACCAAGGATCGCCGTGCGCTGCTCAACCTTGGCCACACCTTCGGCCACGCGCTTGAGGCCGACACAGGCTTTGGCGACCGGTTGCTGCACGGCGAGGCCGTCGGCGTCGGCATGGTGCTGGCGCTGCGGTATTCGGCAAGGCTCGGATTGTGCAATGCCGCCGATGCCGACCGGGTCACAGCGCATTTGCGCCAATGCGACATGCCGACAACGTTGCGTGTCGCCGGCGTAAGCGCCGATGGCGCAGCTTTGGTCGACCATATGCGGCACGACAAGAAGATGACCGGCGGCACCCTGCCCTTTCTGCTGGCACGCGGAATCGGCCAGACATTCGTCAGCCATGATGTGGCGCTCGATGATGTCGCGGCGTTCCTGAACGAGGAACATACCCGCCCGTCATAAAGTTGCAGCGGCGTAAACGATCTCTTTAGGACGACGCGATAGGGTGCACGGGTGGAGGCAGGGGCTCTGTGCCCTCGCCACCAAACCATGCGTGTCGTACGCATATCAGGGAAGCCGCAACGTGTCGTTCGTTCAGCCCGGAGCCTTTGACCGCGCCCAGCCAGATGCGGCCCCGCCGCGCTCGCTGGAAGCAGCGTTTGCGCTCGGTGCGAGCAACGCGCACGGCTATGTCGGCACGCTGATCGACAAGGCCATTCCGGCGCGCGCGGTCGATCTGGCCGATGCCGCGCATTTTCTGTGCCTGCTCCACGGCCGTTATCCCGGACTGATCGATTATGCTGCAACCCGCAGTGCCGACCCCATGGTCGGCAAATGGCTGACCCAGGCCTGCGATGCGTTTGTCGGCGAGCGGGCATTGCTGACCCGGCTTACGGTGGCGGCTGGCCCCATCACCAGCACGCCGGGGCAGGACAAGTGCACCCCGGCGATCATCAATCTGCGCGGCGCATTGAATGCCCTGTCGCAATCGGACAGGCACGGCTGTGCCATCGGCGCGGCCTTCGCGCTGGTGCTCGACTGGATGACGGTGCGCCAGGTGCTGGACGTCATCGCGGCGCGCACGGGGCTGGACGTTCGGCCCGTTGCCCTGCCCAGCCCCGCCGAAACGCTGGACCTTGCAAGGCTGGTCAGCGCCGAACCCAGGATTGGCCGCGCCATCGGTTTCGGCGCATCGCAGATGCTGCTGCAGCACCGCCAGTTCTGGGACATGCTGGCCGAACGCGCCGAAGCACGGCGCACGCAGGACGGCTTCTGACCGGTACGAACCTGGGGTGGGGCTAGGCCTGCCCTCGCCTTCCATCACTGACGCACACGTAAACCTGCCGTACTGTGCCCGCTTGCCAACGCAGGCCAAGCTGCCTATCGCTTAACCAACCAGTTAACAGCGGCAGGAAGGCCACGTCATGCGCTTTGAAGGCACCAGCGATTATGTTGCAACCGACGATCTGAAGGTGGCCGTCAACGCCGCCGTGGCGCTGCGCCGCCCGTTGCTGGTCAAGGGCGAACCCGGCACTGGCAAGACCGTGCTGGCGCACCAGATCGCGCAGGCCGCCAACGCTCCGCTGATCGAATGGAACATCAAGTCCACCACCAAGGCGCAGCAGGGCCTTTACGAATATGACGCCGTTGCCCGTCTGCGCGATGGCCAGCTGGGCGACGAGCGCGTCCATGACATCGGCAACTACATCAAGAAGGGCAAGCTCTGGGAAGCCTTCACCGCACCTGAACTCCCGGTTCTGCTGATCGACGAAATCGACAAGGCGGATATCGAGTTCCCCAACGACCTGTTGCAGGAACTCGATCGCATGGAATTCTACGTCTATGAGACCAAGCAGCTGGTCAAGGCGCAGGAACGCCCCATCGTGGTGATCACCTCGAACAACGAGAAGGAACTGCCCGACGCATTCCTGCGGCGTTGCTTCTTCCACTACATCAAGTTCCCCGATCGCGAGACGATGCAGGCGATCATCGACGTCCATTTCCCCGGTATTCAGAAGATCCTGGTGCAGAAGGCGCTGGAGATTTTCTACGACGTCCGCGAAGTGCCGGGCCTGAAGAAGAAGCCGTCGACCAGCGAACTGCTCGACTGGCTAAAGCTGCTGCTGCACGAGGACATGCCGCTGGAAGTCCTGCAATCGCGTGATCCCGGCAAGGCGATCCCGCCACTGCATGGCGCGCTGCTGAAGAATGAGCAGGACGTGATGCTGTTCGAGCGCCTGGCGTTCATGTCGCGCCGCAACAGCTGATCGAGGCAGGGAACCCCGGCGGTCGCGCTCAGCGGATATAAGCGAGCTCGAAGTTGCCCCAGTACCTGCCCTTGATCCACATCGGCACGAAGATATTGCGCAAGATGCGCACTTCGCCTGGGTGCGGCTCGAAGCGGTAGACCGCAGCGTAATAGGCGTCATGCTTGTGCGCGATTGCCTCTGACGTCGTACGGTCGAGCACGATCATGCGGTTGCGGCAATGCGCCGCATCGTGCTTCGCGTCTCCCGTGGGCAGATGCGAACGCTCTGAAATGTGCGTCGGCAGGTAGCCGTCCTCGTTGGAGATAACCGCACCGTAGGTCGTCTTGCCTGCGCCCCAGAACCGGTCTAGCACGGGCCGGACATTGCGGTCGGCAAAATCGTTGAAGGCGTTGTCGAATCGCTCCATGCCATGCTCGCGCCGCGGCTTGTACTGGCGGTCGAAGACCTGCTCCTGGGCAAGTCGGCCATCATCCAGCGCGGCCTCGATGATCGCGACGATTTCGTTTCTGGCGTTGATCGCGGTTTCCACGAAGCCGTTGTCCTTGTGCGACAATCCGGTGTGGACGAGCTGGTTGAACATGACGTTGGACAGCGCTTCCAACGCGGTGGTCTCGCCCAGCGCATCTTCAAGCTGGTCGCTGCACCCGGCAACGTCACCCATGAACACGAACAGGTTGTCGCAAAGCTCGCCGGTGTCGGAGCGCACGCCGGCGCTTGATTCGGCAATGGCATCGGCCTTGCTGGCAACGTCGCGGACAAGCTCTCCGGCCCGCTGCATAGCCGCATCGATGGTTTCGAAATGACGCTGGGCGTTGCGGCTCTGCTCGACGCCGTGTTCCACCTGCGCCATGAAGTGCCCGGCTTCGATGCCAAGCGAATGCATGGTGCCCGAAATCCTGTCCGTCACCTGACGGGTATCCTGGGCAAGCTTCTTCACCTCGGCAGCGACCACGGCAAAGGTTGCGCCCGCAGCGCCGGCGCGTTCGGCCTCGATCGCCGCATTCAGCGCCAGCATGTTGGTCGATCGCGCGATGGAATCGATGGTCTGGCTGGCGGTCACCACATCGGCCATTGCATTAGCGAAGCGCTTGACGTCGGCACCCAGCCCCTGGATCAGCACGATAAGGTCGTGCAGCTCCAGCGCGGAGACCTCCATCGTCTGCGTGCTTTCGGCCAGATAGCGCGATGCCGATTGGCTCATCTGCCGGGCGCTGGTTGTCGCGACCACCACCTGTTCCTGTTCCGCTGCCAGATTGCGGGCGATCTCTTCAAGGTACGATCTTTTCTCGCCCAGCAGCGCCATGCGCTCGCGAACGGATTCGACAATCCCGCCGACCCGGTTCGAGCCGACGACCGACGCGCCGCAGCTTTCAGCCATCTGTTGAATGGCATCGCTTTCAGGCTGGATGATGCGATGCTGCTGCATGAAAACCCCATATCGTGCGCGGATTTGACAGGTGTAGTCGCCCGTGGTTAACGGGCCGTAAATCGGCCGGGGCCATGCGGACGCACTTGCCATCCCGGCTCTCTTTCGCCATCGTATCGGCTGACGTTTACGTAAAGTCGCTCTCAGCAGGATGGATGCCGATGTTCTTCTCATTCATGGACGAATTGCGCAGCGCGGGAATCTCGGTCTCGCTGAAAGAGCATCTGCTGCTGCTCGAGGCGCTGCACAGCGATGTGATCGATAAGAGCCCGGAGGAATTCTATTACCTGTCGCGCGCCACGCTGGTAAAGGATGAAGGCCTGCTCGACCGGTTCGACCAGGTGTTCGCCAAGGTGTTCAAGGGCCTTGAAATGACCTTTCAGGGCAACGACAGCGCCACGATCCCCGAGGACTGGTTGAAGGCCGTTGCCGAGAAATTCCTGTCCGACGAGGAAATGGAAAAGATCAAGGCGCTGGGCTCCTGGGAAGAGATCATGGAGACGCTCAAGAAGCGTCTGGAGGAGCAGGAAAAGCGCCACCAGGGCGGCAGCAAGTGGATCGGCACCGGCGGCACCAGCCCGTTCGGCAACTCCGGCTACAACCCTGAAGGCGTGCGCATCGGCGGCGAAAGCAAGCACAAGCGTGCGGTGAAGGTGTGGGAAAAGCGCGAGTTCCAGAACCTGGACGACACGCGGCAGTTGGGTACCCGCAACATCAAGGTGGCGCTGCGCCGCCTGCGTCGTTTCGCGCGCGAAGGCCTGGCCGATGAGCTCGACATCGATGGCACCATCGATGGCACCGCGCGCCAGGGCTGGCTGGATATCCGCATGCGCCCGGAGCGGCACAATGCGGTCAAGCTGCTGCTGTTCCTAGATGTCGGCGGATCGATGGACCCGTTCATAAAGCTGTGCGAGGAGTTGTTCTCGGCCGCGAAGACCGAGTTCAAGAACCTTGAATTCTTCTATTTCCACAACTGCCTGTACGAAGGCGTGTGGAAGGATAACCGCAGGCGCTTTACCGAACGCACCCCGACATGGGACATCCTGCACAAATACGGGCATGACTATAAGGTCATTTTCGTCGGCGATGCATCGATGAGCCCGTATGAAATCAGCCACCCGGGTGGGTCGGTCGAGCATTTCAACGATGAGGCCGGCGCGGTGTGGATGCAGCGCGTCGCCAACACATATCCCGCGGCGGCCTGGCTGAACCCGGTTCCTGAGAACCAGTGGGGCTATTCGCAAAGCGTACGGATGATCAAGGATCTGATGAACGACCGGATGTATCCGCTGACGCTGGAAGGTCTGGACGATGCGATGCGCGAACTGGTGCGCAAACACGGGCATTGAGCTGCCGTAGGTTGGGTTAAGCCTTGCCTGCGTAAAGGTCGGTCGCGGCGATCAACCGGTCGAGGATGCCGGGCTCGGAATAGGCGTGCCCTGCCCCCTCCACCAAATGGAAGGCCATATGCGGCAGCGCCTTGTGCAGTTGCCAGGCATAGTGTGCGGGGCATGGCATGTCATAGCGGCCATGCACGATGGTGCCGGGGATTCCCGCCAAGCGTCCGGCATTGCGCAGCAACTGCCCCGGCTCAAGCCAGCAGGCGTTGACGAAATAATGGGTTTCGATGCGCGCAAAGGCCAGCGCGTAATGTCCGTCATCATGCTGCTCGGTCAGCCGCGGGTCCGGCAGCAGCGTGATGACTTCGCCCTCGTACAGGCTCCACGCCCGTGCCGCGGCCACCTGCATAGCCGGATCATCGCCCGTCAACCGCCGGTGATAGGCGGCCAGCATATCGCCGCGCTCTTCCTCAGGGATCAACGCAACGAAACGGTCCCATTTGTCCGGAAACATCTGCGACACGCCGAATTGGTAGAACCAGTCGAGTTCCGGCCTGGTGCAGGTGTAAATCCCGCGCAGCACCAACTCGGACACCCGGTCGGCGTGAGTCTGGGCATAAGCGAGAGCAAGAGTCGATCCCCACGACCCGCCGAAGACAAGCCAGTCATCCACCCCGGCGAGCTCCCGCAATCGCTCGATATCGGCGACAAGGTGCCAGGTCGTATTGGCGTCCAGTTCGGCATGTGGTGTCGATCGCCCGCATCCGCGCTGGTCGAACAGCATCACATCGTACAGCGCTGGATCGAACAACCGCCGGTGGTCGGGCGAACACCCGCCACCCGGGCCACCGTGGAGAAACACCGCAGGCTTGGCCCCCGGCGTGCCCACCCGCTCATAATACACCCGGTGGCCGTCGCCCGTGTCGAGCATACCGGTCGCATAGGGTTCTATGGGCGGGTAGAGCGTCCGCAGCATGACGCGCCGGCTCTCAGCTTGACTCCTTGCCGTGGGTCAGGCCGTTCGCCAGAAACTCGGCATAGGTGCCGACATAGCTGTCGACGATCATCTGCGCTTCTTCCCCGGCATAGCCTTCGGCCTCGGCCTTCTTGCCACCATACTGCATTTCAGACTTCACCATCGCCTCGACGAACGCGGTCTTCTCGGCAGCGCAGGCGCCAGTCGATTCCTTGGTGAAATCCGTGGCGGGCTTCTTGGCCTTCAGGCTTTCGTTGGTGAACTTGGTCAGGCAGACGTTGTAGCCGGCGCGCGCGCTTTCGACCGGATCGCCCTGTGCCATGCTCATCGCCATAGCCACGATCAGTGTAAGACTCATGATTATCTCCCATGATTTTATGGGTGCCGGTTACCACATCCGCGCAGGGCACAGGAAGCGGATTTGCTGCGACTTTGCTGCAATTTACCGCATTTGCGCGTCAGCGAATGCGCACCCCGCCCTGCACCACCGCATCGACGCTTTCCAGCTCGCGCACATCGGCCAGCGGATTGCCATCCACCGCGATGATATCCGCATAACGGCCCACCGCAATGGTGCCGACATCGTTCGACTTGCCCAGCGCCTCGGCTGCATTGACCGTCGCCGCACGGATCGCCTCGATCGGCGTCATGCCATATTCGACCATCACCTTGAACTGACCGCCAGCGGTAGCGTGCGGCATGACGCCCGCATCGCTTCCGAACACCATCTTGACCCCTGCACGGTGCGCCTTGCGGAAGTTGTCGCGCTGGATCTGCGCGACTTCGCGGTCCTTGCGCAGATTGTCCTCCATCACGCCGTTCTTCGCGCCTTCGGCCTGGGTGTAATCGGTGTTGAAGATATCCATCGAGAACCACACCGGCTGCTTGCGTTCCGCCGCGAGCCTGATCCCCTCGTCATCGACCAGGCTGGCATGCTCGATGGTATCGATGCCCGCGCGGATCGCCGCCTTGATGCCCGCGCCGCCATGCGCGTGCGCGGCGACCTTGAGGCCCCACTGGTGCGCCTCATCGGCGATGGCGCGCAGTTCGTCTTCGGAAAGCTGCTGCTGGCCAGGCTCGGTGTTGCGCGAGAAGACGCCGCCGGTGGCACACACCTTGATGACTTCCGCGCCGTACTTGCGCTGCTCGCGCACGCGCTGGCGCAGTTCGGTCGCGCCGTCGCCCACGGCAGGCGATTTCGCGGCGAACGAGGGCGGCAGGTACGTCTGGTCGCAATGGCCGCCGGTCGCGCCGATCGAATACGCCGCAGGCACGATGCGCGGCCCGGTCGCCCAACCTTCGGCGATCGCCTGCTTCAACGCGACGTCGTTATACCCTTCCGAGCCCACATTGCGCACCGTTGTGAACCCGGCGTCCAGCATCGCGCGCGCGTTCGAGGCGGCGACGAAGCTCCAGAACCGGTCGGTGAACTGCAGGCTGTTGTACCCGCCATAAGTGGGCGAGCTATCCAGGTGCACATGCATGTCGATCAGCCCGGGAAGCAGCGTCTTGCCCGACAGGTCGATATGCGTGACGTCATCGCCCCAGCGCACGGTGCGCGCATCGGCGATGGAGGTGATGCGGCCGTTCTCGGTGAAGATCGCGGGGAACTCCGTGACCTTGCCGGTGGCGACGTCGATCATCTTGGCCGCGGTGATGACCGTGCGTTGGGGCGCGTCCTGCGCGATAGCCGGGACCGTGAGGACGGACGCGGCGAGCGCCGCTAAGATCAAACGTGCAAAGCTTTTCATGATATTCCCCTGACCGGCCACCCCGGATATGTCTCGGCCAACGATTACAGTGACATCAGGCCCAGGCAAGCGAAACCGATGCTTGAGGCCAGCCCACAAATTTTTTGGGGTGGTTGCGCTGCCCCGCCGCGCCTAGCATCCGCGCATGATGGACACGGTTATGACGGATGCGCTCGGATCGCTGACCGAGAAGGAGAAGCAGACGCTGCGGCTGATCGTGCGCGGCCACGACGCCAAGTCGATCGCGCGCACGCTGAACCTTTCGGTGCACACCATCAACGAGCGGCTGCGCGATGCACGGCGCAAGATGGCGGTCTCCAGCAGCCGAGAGGCCGCGCGCCTGCTGCTGGCGGCGGAGGGCGGCCAAGCGCCTGCGCTGTATGGCCCCGAAACCTTTGGGGACAACACAATCGGGGATGATGTTCGCGGGCCTACCGCCGATCAGGACACGGCGCCGACCCCCGGCGCGGAGCGGCCATCCCGCTTCCCGATCCTGACAGGAGTTTTCATGACCCTCGCCCTCGGCCTGCTAGCCCTCACCACCCTGCCGTTCACCACCACGGCCCCCACCACCGCCACCCCTGCCCCGACCCATGTCGCGTTTGAGAACGCAGGCCAGGAGCCCGCGAGCGAAACGGTGAACCCAGAAGTCGTCACCGCCGCCCGCGCGTTCCTGTCGCTGATCGAACAGAAAAACTGGGAAGCCAGCTACGCCGCCACCGGCACCGCCTTCCGCAAGCTCAACACGCTCCAGGTGTGGACGCAAGTCTCCGAAGAAGTCCACGCCCGCTACGGCGCCACCGTCTCGCGCACCCTCCTCAGCCAACAAAACCTCCCCGCCCCGCCCGCAGGCTACGAAGTCGTCAAGTTCCGCACGGTCTATGCGAACAACGAGCAGGCAGTGGAAACGGTGACGCTGGACCGCGAGGAAGGCAAGTGGGTCGTGGTGGGGGTTACGGTGGGGTGAGGCGGTTGGCCGAACGCCATTGCCTGAGATCAACGGCCTCGCCGTCGTCGGCAGTGATTTGGGCAGAAGTGCAGTGTTCCGTCAGGATCACGACATTGCTGGTCGGCCAGCGGGCGTTCGGCACAATGATCGCCTGATATTCGTAAAAGAACGCGACCTCGCCAATCTGCTGGGTTGTTGGGTATTCACCGCCGCGCTGCATATATGACAAGAGTCCGTAGAGTTGCATATCCACCCCGAGCGCGGCCAATTGACCTTTGCCTGACAGATCAAGCACGCGGTTGAGCTCGACCTGTAGCTGGTGGATGCGCTTTACGGGCTTGGATGGCGGGATAGGCTGGCCGCTGGCTGCATGGAACCAGGCCTCTGCAAGCGCGCCATCGCGCTCGCTCGATGTGTAGAGCACGTCGAAGCTGCCGTCGTCCCAGCGACCACCGGACCGCCCGGCGCGTAAAGGGTCTCGTCCATCCGTGACCACCCGCCACAGGCGCGCCGAAAGGGTGACCGGTGCTTGTATCTCGATGGCATCGAGAAGCGCCTGCGGTCGCGGCAGACGATGATCGTCGTTCAAAGATAGGCCTCGGCATCGAGCCGGTCGAGGATCGCGATGACATCCGCTGTGCCATCGCCGACGATCAGATCGATCGCCCGGCGTCCCCCCAGTTGCGGATGCTCTGAATACAGCCAGATGCGCACTTCTTCCGGCGTGTAATACTCATCAAGCCGGTTCACCACATAATGCAGCCGCGCCAGCAACAGTTGAACCTCGGGCTTGGGCGCATGTGAGCCCGTCTTCCAGCGATGGACCGTGGCGGATGAGACATCGGCGAAATTGGCGATATCGGTGCCCTTGAGGCCGCCATCGTCCTGAAGGCGATCAATGAAACGGGTGACTGCGTTCATTGGCTTACGTTCTTCCACATGGCCGAAATGCGTGGCGAGAGTGGCAAGAGATTGCCAGCCGCACCGTGTTCGCCTGCTGCAAGGCTATATCACATGGTTTTCACGCTTGCCAGCTGTGAAAAATAAACGCTGCCACCGGCACCGCCTTTCGCAAGCTCAACACGCTGCAGGTCTGGTCGCAAGTCTCCGAAGAGGTCCACGCCCGCTACGGCGCAACCGTCTCGCGCACCCTGCTCAGCGAGCAAAACCTCTCCGCCCCGCCTGTAGGCTACGAAGTCTTCAAGTTCCGCACGGTCTATGCGAACAAGCAGCAAGCGGTGGAAACGGTCACGCTGGACCGCGAGGATGGCAAATGGGTCGTGGTGGGGGTTACGGTGGGGTGAGCGGCCCAGTTCGCGCGTCCCCTTATTGCTGCTTCTATAAGACGCCACATAAGGCAGGCATATGTATCAATGTTGCGCCAAAGCGGGATAAACTGGCTTGAGTGGTTCGCGTCTTGAGTGTCGTATCTCCGGAACTCTCGGTTGCGACATAACGATTCGGTGGCCTAGTTTAGAGTAGGGTATCCCAGTCATTAGTGGGCGATATTGGGGGCATATGAGCGCGACCACACGCTATTGCGCTGCAGCCGCTCGAAACTCCCCGGGTGGTTTTCAATTAGAAGCGGTGTAGCGTCACTAAATCAGCCAGCTTCCCAACCCTCAAGAAAATTGGCGGTGGCACCGGCTCTAATACGGGCGAGGCTGGTCCCGTCTGGATCGTTAGCCCGATGTTCTCGACCTTCATGGTGTCACGCTTGCCGACCGCAATACGAAACTCGTCTTGCCACTGAAAGTCTACAGGCTTGATGAGGACGAGCCTTTCTGGAAGCGCCCAGTCGGCACCCGGCTCGCGGCTATGCTCGCGGTAATCGACGTGGCCGGAAACGACCTGTTCATAATCGAACTGCGACGTGCGATCCGTCCGCAGCTTCAACCGGCGGACCAAAATATCGGGGTCGGGAATCTCGACGCAGAACGCGCCGAACTTTTCGGCTAGCTCAGCGGCTAGCTGATTGCTGGCGCAATAGACGAATATGTCGTTCTGGTTGACTGACGAATTGAAGCTGCCGCCCTCAAGCGTGATAAACCGCCCATCTGCCATGTTCATGACCAGCCCGTCGTGCGGTGCATAGGTTAAAATGCCGTCGCGTGGATCGCCGCGAATGCCATCCGCTTCTCGCCCCCGAAAATGGGAGAGCGGCTGCATCATCAATTCGCCCTTATTGATGAGCGCCAGCGCATGCGCTTCCTCGGTGAAGTATTTGTAGATCGCCATGCGGAGTATACTGCCACAGGCCGCAGGTGTGGTCATCCCATCAAGCGAGCAGCGCCTAGGTAAGGATTGCGACAATTCCGGGACACGACACTCAATTCCTGCAACCCCTCACACTGCAGCAGAAAAGCCCGTCCAAAACCAATCGCCGCCCAAACCCCTCAAAAATGCACCGCCCGCCCATACGCGGACAACACACCCTCGTGCATCATCTCGCTCAGCGTCGGGTGCGCGAAGACCGTGTGCATCAGCGCTTCCTCGGTGGTTTCGAGCTGGCGGGCGATGACGTAGCCCTGGATGAGTTCGGTCACTTCCGCGCCGATCATGTGCGCGCCCAGCAGTTCGCCGGTCTTGGCGTCGAACACGGTCTTGATGAAGCCTTCGGCCTCGCCCAGCGCGATCGCCTTGCCGTTGCCGATGAAGGGGAAGTTGCCGACCTTGACCTCGTGGCCGGCTTCTTTGGCCTTGGCCTCGGTGAGGCCGACGCTGGCGACCTGGGGGCGTGAATAGGTGCAGCCGGGGATGTTCCAGGTTTCGAACGGGTGCGGGTTTTTGCCTGCCATATGCTCGACCGCGATGATGCCCTCGTGGCTCGCCTTGTGCGCCAGCCAGGGCGGGCCGGTGACATCGCCGATCGCGCGGATGCCGGGCACGTTGGTCTGGCCGAAGCCATCGACCAGGATATGGCCGCGCTCGGTCTTCACGCCCAGCGCCTCCAGCCCGATATCCTCGGTATTGGGCACGATGCCGATGGCGACGATGGCGTGGCTGAACTGGTGCTCCTCGCTTTTGCCGTCCTTGGTCTTGATCTTGGCGGTGACGCCCTTCCCCGTGTCGGCCAGCGCCTCGACGCCCGCGCCGGTGAGGATCGTCATCTTCTGCTTCTTCAGCGCCTTTTCCATGAACGCGCTGACATCGGCGTCTTCCACCGGCAGGATGCGGTCGAGCATTTCCACGATGGTCACGTCCGCGCCCATGTCGGAGTAGAAGCTGGCGAACTCGACACCGATCGCGCCCGATCCGATGACCAGCAGCTTGCTCGGCATTTCGGTCGGCGTCATCGCGTGGCGATAGGTCCAGATGTGCTTGCCATCGGCCTTGGCGAACGGCAGGTCGCGCGCGCGCGCACCGGTGGCGACGATGATTTCCTTCGCCTCAAGCTCGCGCACCTGATCGCCCTGAGTGACGGAAAGCTTGCCCTTGCCAGTGAGCTTGCCGGTGCCTTCGACCACGGTGATCTTGTTCTTCTTCATCAGCCCCTTGACGCCTGCGTTGAGCTGGCCCGAGACCGCGCGGCTGCGCGCGACGATCTTTTCCAGCTCGAACCCGACCTTCTCGGCGGTGAGGCCGTAATTGCCCGCGTGGCTCATGTAATGGAAGATTTCGGACGTGCGCAGCAGCGCCTTGGTGGGGATGCAGCCCCAGTTGAGGCAGATGCCGCCCAGCCGCTCGCGCTCGACGATCGCGACCTTGAGGCCCAATTGCGCCGCGCGGATGGCGGAGACATAGCCGCCGGGGCCGGAACCCAGCACGATCAGGTCAAATGTTTCAGCCATGGTTCTCAGCCCTTCTTAGCGCGTTTCAACAGATCAAGATTGCAGAGCATCCATACGATGCAGCATGCCACCGCGGGGGCATAGACAAGCTCTGCATAAGCGACAACTTCGGTCAGATACAGCACCAGCGCAAACCCGCTGCCCGCCGCTGTCGCGAGCAGGACGGGGATGCGCACCGACAGCGGCAGATCGAACCGGTGCAGCGGCAATGCGACCAGCGCGGTTGCCAGCAGGATGATAAACACCATCACAACGGTGTAGAATGCGTCGGTCGTGTCGACGAAGGTTTCGGACACGTTGAGCGCGCCTGTTTGCGCGATGTTGAACGCAAAGCGCCCGACGACGGTCGCGATGACGGTGGGCAGCAGCAGGCGGCGCAGGATGAAGGTGAGGATTTTCATCTTAGCCCCTCTCCCCCTGAGGGAGAGGGAGGGGCCGCATCAAAGCCCCTCTCCCCTTGCGGGAGAGGGGTTGGGGAGAGGGGGTGCGACGAATAGGCCTCGAGGGCCTGTTCGTCGCCGTTCAACACCCTCAGGATCATCTCACCCACCCCTTCGTCGTTCGTCAAAATGTCGTAGTTCGAGTAGCGCAACACGGTGAACCCCTCATTGCGCAAATAAGTGTCGCGCGCGACGTCATAAGCGTTCTCTACGTGCTGCGACCCGTCCGCTTCGATGATCAGCCGATGTGCAAAGCATACGAAGTCGGCAATGTAGCGATCGATCGGCACCTGCCGTTTGAACTTGAACCCCGCGAGGCGCTTTCCGCGAAGGATCTGCCAGAGTTTAAGTTCTGCATCGGTGGGTTCGCTGCGCATTGCTTTGGCGCGGGTGCGCAGTGTCGGCGTTGGTGGAGCGGTTTGGGCAGGAGCGTCGCTATCGCGCCGCCCCCCTCTCCCCAACCCCTCTCCCGCAAGGGGAGAGGGGCCTTTGGAACCATCCGCCATCGGCCAATACGCCTTACGCCAGCATCCCCAGCGGGTTCTCGCACAGGTCCTTGAACGCCTGCATCAGCTGCGCGCCGTCAGCGCCGTCGATGGCGCGGTGGTCGAAGCTGCCGGTGGCGCTCATCACGGTGGCGATGCCGAGCGCGTCATCGACCAGATATGGCCGCTTCTCGCCCGCGCCGATGGCCATGATCATTGCCTGGGGCGGGTTGATCACCGCCTCGAAATGCTTGATGCCGAACATGCCCATGTTGGAGAGACTGGCGGTGCCGCCCTGATATTCGTGTGGCTGGAGCTTGCCTTCCTTGGCACGCCCGGCGAGTTCCTTCATCTCGGTCGAGATCGCGCCCACCGCCTTGGTCTCCGCACTGACTATGATGGGTGTGATCAGACCCGCAGGCGTGCTGACCGCAACGGAAATGTCCGCGCGGCTGTAGCTGATCAGCGTGTTGCCTGCGAAGCTGACGTTGCACTTTGGCACTTGGATCAACGCCTTGGCCAGCGCCTTGATCAGCAGATCGTTGACCGAAAGCTTGACGCCCTGGTTCTCGAGCGCCTTGTTGAGTTCGCCGCGCAATTTCAGTAACTTGTCGAGCTGGACATCGAGCGTCAGATAGATGTGCGGGATCGTCTGCTTGGCTTCGGTCAGGCGGCGGGCGATGGTCTTGCGCATGTTGGAGAGCTTGGTTTCTTCATGCGGGATATCGGTGACGAACGGCGCGGGTGCTGGAACAGCAGGCGCAGGCGTCGATGCCGCGGGTGCTGGGGCCGCGGCCGCGGCGGGCGCAGGAGTGACAGTCTCGGCTGCACCCGGCATGAGGTCTTCGACGTCCGATTTGACGATTCGCCCGCCGGGACCGGTTCCCTTGATCGTGGACAGATCGATACCCTTGGCAGCCGCAATGCGCTTGGCGAGCGGGCTGGCCTTGATCCGGTCGTCATCGGATGCAGCCTGAGGTTTCGATGCCGGTGTCGGTGTCGGGGCGGGGGCAGCCTTGGCCTCTGGCTCCGGGGCGGGTTTCTCAGTGGGTGCGGGCGCAGCGGCGGCCGGCGCTGGCGCGGCGCTGGCATCCTCGCCCTCGGCGGTGATGATGGCGATGATCTCCCCGACCTTGACGTTGTCGGTGCCCTCGGGGATGACAATCTTCGCGATTACGCCCTCGTCGACCGCTTCGAATTCCATGGTTGCCTTGTCGGTCTCGATCTCCGCCAGAAGATCGCCGGAAGCGACGGTATCGCCTTCCTTGACCAGCCACTTGGCCAGCGTGCCTTCCTCCATCGTGGGCGAGAGGGCGGGCATTTTAAGATTGATGGGCATTGGGTGTTTCCCCCGATTCATTGACGCCAGATCGATAACGGGGGCCGTTCTCGGCGCTTGTGTCCGTAGGGTCAAGAGGGCACACCCTTGCCACACCTATCATTTTGGCGCAGTCTGCCGCGCAGCAAACGGGGCAACACTGACATGCGGGTATATCTGGTCATCATGGATGAAACCAGCGAGGCGTTGACCGCGCTGCGCTTTGCGTCGCGGCGGGCGCAGCACACCGGCGGCACGGTGCATATTCTGGCGCTCGTACCACGGCAGGATTTCGTGGCGTGGGGCGGCGTGCAGGCGACGATCGAGGATGAGGCGCGCAGCCGGGCCGAAGCCCTGGTCGCCGATGCAGCCGGTACATTGTTCGACGAGATGGGCCAGCGGCCGGTGATCGCGGTTCGCATGGGCGATGCCACCAAGGAAATCAGGGGCTATATGCAGGAGTGCCCCGAGCTAGCCATGCTAGTGCTGGGCGCTGCTGCAACGGGCGCCCCGGGGCCGCTCATCACGCACTTTGCCGGGGTCGATGCAGGCGCGCTGCCCTGCCCGCTGACGATCGTGCCCGGCGGCCTCAGCGATGACGAGATCGACCGGATGTCGTGATACGCCTCAGCGGCTCTGGTGGCGGATGTTGCCGGGCCGGCCGCGCCGCTTGATGGGAGGCCGCGGGCCTTTGCCGCCCGGCCGCCCGCGATAAGGTTCGCGCATGAAGTTGCCGCCTTCGGGCAGTTCGAACTTCACCGCGCCGGTGATCGGGTCAGCCTCGGCCAGGCGCAATTCCAGCCGCTGGCCGATAGCGTATTGCTCGCCGGTGGTTTCCCCGGTCAGCGTCTGGGCCTTTTCGTCATACCAAAAGCGTTCTGCGCCCAGCGTAGACACCGGCACCAGCCCATCGCCGCCGAACTCTTCTATCGTCGCAAAGAACCCGAAATTCTGAACGCCGGTGATCCGCACCTTGTGCACTTCGCCGATACGCGTCGCCAGGAAGGCCGCCACATACCGGTCGACCGTCTCGCGCTCGGCTTCCATCGCGCGGCGCTCGAAGGTGCTGATCAGCTGGCAGATGCGGTCGAGCGACGCCGCGTCCTGCTCACCCAAGCCGGTGCTGGGTGGCAGGTCGGCGTTTGTCGGCACAGGCTGCTCAAGCCTGTACGCATCGACCAGCGCGCGGTGCAGCAACAGATCGGCATAGCGGCGGATCGGGCTGGTGAAATGGCCGTAGGAGCCCAGGGACAGCCCGAAATGCCCCATGTTGCGCGGGCCGTAATAGGCCTGGGTCTGGCTGCGCAGGATCTGCTCCATCACCATCGGCCTGACGGTCTCGTCGGTAACCTTGGCGAGGATGGCATTGAACGTCTTCGGTCGCACCACCTGGCCCAGCGCGAAGGAAATCTCGAAGGTTTCGAGGTAATCCTTCAACGCCACCAATTTCTCGCGCGAAGGCGGCTCATGGACGCGGTACACTACAGGGGCCTTCTTCGCTTCCAGCGCCTTGGCTGCAGCGACATTGGCCGCGATCATGAAGTCTTCGACCAGCCGGTGCGCATCCAGCCTTTCGCGGGTCGCCACGCTGACGATACGACCCGCCTCATCGAGCACGATGCGCCGCTCGGGCAGATCAAGGTCGAGCGGCTCGCGCGCGCCCCGCGCCTTGTACAGCAGATTCCAGCACGCCCATAGCGGCTTGAGGGCCACGTCAACCAAATCAAGCCCCTCCCCTTTAGGGAAGGGGTTGGGGGTGGGGCCGTCACTCGCGACGCCGGGTTCATTCCCCACCCCAACCCCTCCCCTGGAGGGGAGGGGCTTTGCGCCATCGATCGCTGCCTGCGCATCCTCGTACGGGATGTTCGCCGCCAGCCGCACCAGCGCGCGGGTGAAGCGCCAGTCCTTGAGCTTGCCGTGCGCGTCGATCACCAGATGGCAGACCATCGCCGCCCGGTCCTGCCCGGCCTTCAGCGAGCACATATCCGCCGACAGCACCTCCGGCAGCATCGGTACGACGCGGTCGGGGAAGTACACGCTGTTGCCGCGCTTGCGCGCTGCGCGGTCGATCGCGCCGCCGGGACGGACGTAATAGGATACGTCCGCAATTGCGACGATCGCCCTGTAGCCACCCGGATTGCCAGGGTCGCTGTCCGGCTCGGCCCAGATCGCATCGTCATGATCGCGCGCATCGACCGGATCGATGGCGACGATCGGCAGATGGCGCAGGTCTTCGCGCGCTTCAGTGCCGAGCGGCAGCGTTGCCGCAACATGCGCCTCGGTAATCGCTTCGGCGGCGAACTCGCTGGGGATGCCGAATTTGTGCACCGCGATCATGCTGAACGAACGCGGCGCGAAAGGTTCGCCCAGCACTTCGGTCACCTTGGCCGAAACCCGGTCGCGCAAGCCGCTCTGCTCGGCCATGACCAGCTGGCCAACCTCGGCCTTGCCGATGTCGGAGATCGGCACCAGACGGCGGATGCGCTTGTCCACCGGCTTCAGCCACAATTTGCCATTGCCCTCGTCGCGCTGGACCACGCCCAGCAGCTGCTCGCCGGCGCGCTGCAGCTTTTTCATCACGAACGCGCGATAGCCGCCGCCGGCCTCTTCGGTGCGCGCAAGCACCCGGTCGCCAACTGCCAAAGCGCCCGAACGGCCGCGCTCGGATATGCGTACCTTGGGTGCGGGCATGCCTTCGGCCTGCCAGTTATCGGGAACGCCCACCAACTCGCGGCCATCGACTTCGATGATCTTGAGCACGGTAACCTTGGGCAGGCCGCCCATCTTGTGAAATGCGCGCCCCGGCGCGCTGTCGATCAGGCCTTCGTCGGCCATGTCCTTCAGCAGCGCCTTGAGCGCGATCTTCTCGGCTCCGCTCAGCTTGAAGTGCTTGGCGATTTCCCGCTTGCCGGCAGGCTCGTAGGACTCGGTGATGAACTTCAGGATCGCCGCACGGTCAGGCATGCCACCAGCCTGGTTGCGCGGACCTTTGGGCTTGCCGGGACGATCCTGTGCCACCTGCCGCTCAATAGGCCCGGGCAAGCAGCACGCGCTCGACCGCAGGGTTGCCGGTAAAGAAGCAAGTTGCGCCGCTTGGAGCCGAATTTTCCGGGGTGTTGCGGATCGTCAGCTTCAAGGCCTTGAGCTGCTCGACCACGCCATCCAGCGCCTCTCCTGTCGGGCGGCACCAGTCCACCGCGACCCAGCCGGGGTACTTGCTGCCATCGAAATGCGCCTTCAGGCCCGCCATGTCGGTCACGTCACTGCGCACCTGCGCATCGAGCCGCGCCTTGGCCGCGCAGAACAGCAGCGTCTGGATCTGGTCGAGCAGAGCCGGAGCCTGGCCCACGAAGGTTTCCCAGTGCATCGCCTGGCTGGCGAGCTTGCCATCCTCGGCATACAGCGAATCACGGCGCAGCATGGTGACCTGATCACCCGCAGCATCGCGCCCGCCGATTTCCAGAATGATCGGCGCGCCCTTCTTGACCCAGCCCCAGCGCTTGGGACCAGCCTTGCCGGGCTTTTTATCGATCAGCACGCGCAGCGGTTCGCCGAATGCGCTTGAGTCCACCAAAGCAGTGCGGATCTTCGCGCAATAGGCCAGCAGCGCCTCGTCCTCAGGCGTCTCGCGCAGCATGGGCACGATGACGATCTGGTACGGTGCGACCTGCGGCGGCACCTGCAGGCCGTCATCATCGCCATGCGTCATGATGACGCCGCCGACCAGGCGCGTCGATACGCCCCAACTGGTGGTGTGGGCGAACTGGAACTGCCCCTCGCGGTCCTGGAAGCGGATGTTCTGCGCATGGGCGAAATTCTGGCCGAGGTAATGCGACGTGCCGGCCTGCAAAGCCTTGCCATCCTGCATCATCGCTTCGATCGAATAGGTCGCGACCGCGCCGGGGAAGCGCTCGTTCTCGGGCTTTTCGCCTGCAATCACCGGCATCGCCAAGGCGCCTTGTGCGAAATCGCGGTACATCGCCAGAATGGTCAGCGTCTCGGTCATCGCATCGGCCTGATTTTCGTGCGCGGTATGGCCTTCCTGCCAGAGGAATTCCGACGTGCGCAGGAACATGCGGGTGCGCATTTCCCAGCGAACCACGTTGGCCCACTGGTTGACCATGATCGGCAGGTCGCGCCAGCTTTGCAGCCAGCGGGAAAAGGCCGTGCCGATGACGGTTTCAGACGTCGGGCGGACGACCAAGGGCTCTTCCAGCTTCGCTTCGGGATCGACGACCAGCGCGCCGTCTTCCATCTTCAGCCGGTGATGCGTGACCACCGCCATTTCCTTGGCAAAGCCTTCGACATGCTCGGCTTCCTTGGCGAAATAGCTCAAGGGGATGAACAGCGGGAAATAGCAGTTCTCGTGCCCGGTTTCCTTGATCTGCCGGTCGAGCAGCAACTGCATCCGCTCCCAGATGCCATAGCCCCATGGCCGCATGATCATGCATCCGCGCACGCCCGATTCCTCAGCCAGATCGGCTTCCTGGATCACCGCCTGATACCATGCGGCAAAATCTTCCTGCCGGGTTACGGGGAGCGCGTTTTTCTTGGTCACGTTACGTTCGATCCTGATGCACTTAGGGACAAGGCCCGCGTGCCTAGGCCAGTGCGCCCCATCACGCAACCGCTCGGATCAGAGGCATGCGGATGGGCGCTTGCAGCGGCTACTTTTTCTCGACCAGAGCGTCGATCTTGCGCTGCATGGCAGACAGCTGCTCCTTGAGCGCTGCGATTTCGTCGTCCGACGATGCTGCGACCGGCTGCACGGCCGTGCCGCCTGCTTTGTCCTTGCGCGGGGTGAAGGCGCTGGATGCCGCTTCGAACATCGCAAGGTTCTGGCGGGCAAGCTGCGCCAGCGGGTTGTTCTTGATGCTGCCTTCCATGGCGTGCTGGAACTTTTCCTGGTTTTTGCGGAAAGCGTCCATCGAGGCTTCCAGATATTGCGGTATCATCGACTGCATCGAATTGCCGTACATCGAAATCAGCTCTCGCAGAAAACCGACGGGCAGCATCTGCTGGCCGCTGGATTCTTCTTCCATGATGATCTGGGTGAGGATGTTGTGGGTGATGTCGTCGCCGCTCTTGGCATCGACAACCTGGAAGTCCTTGCCTTCGCGCGTGAGCTTGGCCAGAAAGTCGAGCGTGATATAACTCGACGAGCGAGTGTTATACAGACGGCGATTGGCGTATTTTTTGATGATGATGACATCATCCGAATCCGAGGTGCCAGACTTGGCCATGCGCGCATCTCCCGATAAAAGCTTAGTCCCTGTAGCACCGCATCATAGTGCACTGCAACATGCGCCCCGCCCATTGCCGCTTTTCCTCGCTCTGGCCCGCCAGCAGCTCGCCGACGACCCCTCGCGCCTGCTCCAGCTGATGCAGGCGCTAGGCCGCTATGCGCGCGCCGATCGCAGCTTCTTGCGGCCACCCGGAGGGGTTTTGCTGCAACACGGCAAGGCGATGCTGCGCAGCGTCGCCGGTGAAGCGGAGAGTGCTGACCCAAGCCTGCGGCCACCGCAGATCGTTTTCGTCCCCTCTCCCATCAATGCACCCAATATCCTGGATATGGATGCGGAATGCTCTCTGATGGGCTGGCTGGCTGGCCAGGGATTGCGCGCGGCGTTGGTGGATTGGGGCGCGACCGAGCGGCGTGACCATGCCGATACGCTCGACAGCTATGCGATGGAACGGCTGCTGCCGCTGCTGCACGAGCTGCCTGCCCCGGTCCATCTGGTCGGCTATTGCCTGGGCGGGCTGATCGCGATGGCGGCGGCGTGTCACACCATGGTCGCCAGCCTGACGCTCATTGCGACGCCGTGGCATTTCAGTGGTTACCGCCAGCAGCGCCGCGACGAGCTTGCCGCGATGTGGGCGCATCACAAGCCGGTGTGCCAATCGATGCAGATGGTGCCGATGGAGGTGATGCAGCACGGCTTCTGGACGCTGTCGCCCGAAAAGCTGATCGAAAAATACCTGAAGTTCGGCGCCATGCCGCCGGACAGCGCGCAGGCGCGGCGCTTTGTTGCGATCGAGGACTGGGCCAATGGCGGAGAACCGCTGCCCTTCGCGCTGGGCGAGCAATTGTTCGAGCGGTTGTACGGCGATGACATCACCGGCAGCGGGCAATGGCGGGTTGGCGGTGTCGCGATCCACGCCGCCCGTGTCCAAGGCCCGGTCGCGGAGTTCGCATCGGCGAGCGACGCGATCGTTCCGCTCGCCTGCTCGCCCGACATTCCGGGCCGCCAGGTGCTGGCATCCGGCCATGTCGGCATGATGGTGGGCGGAAGCGCGCCGACCACGCTGTGGCCGATGCTGAAACGGTGGATTCTCAGCCACGAACGGCCTAACTAGAGCCTCGAAGCGCTCCGGCGCCCCTGCCCCAGCCACTGCCCCAGCAAACGGAGACCCCATTTATGTCCAGCATCGTCATCACCGCCGCAAAGCGCACCCCGGTCGGCAGCTTCCTCGGCGCATACGCCGCAACGCCCGCGCACGAACTTGGCCGCATTGCGATCGAGGCGGCGCTGGCGCAATCGGGCCTAAGCGGGGAAGACGTTTCCGAAGTGATCTTGGGCCAGGTGCTTACCGCAGGCCAGGGCCAGAACCCGGCGCGGCAGGCATCCATCAATGCCGGAATCCCCAAGGAAGTGCCCGCTTATGGCGTCAATCAGGTCTGCGGCTCTGGCCTGCGCGCGGTCGCCCTGGGCTTCCAGGCAATCAGCACGGGTGATGCGGACATAATTGTGGCTGGCGGCCAGGAAAACATGTCGCTGTCGCCGCACTGCCAGATGCTGCGCGCTGGCCAGAAGATGGGGGACATGAAGCTGATCGACAGCATGGTGTATGACGGCCTGACCGACGTGTTCAACCAGTACCACATGGGAATCACCGCGGAGAACCTGGCCGAAAAGTACCAGATCAGCCGCGAGGCGCAGGACCGCTTTGCCGTGCGTTCACAGAACCTGGCGGAAAAGGCGCGCGCCGATGGCCGCTTCATGGATGAAATCGCACCCGTCACCATCAAGGGCCGCAAGGGCGATGTGACCGTGACTGATGACGAATATATCCGGTCCGGTGCCACCTACGAAAGCGTTGCCGGCCTGAAGCCCGCCTTCAAGAAGGACGGCACGGTTACCGCGGCCAACGCCAGCGGCCTCAACGATGGCGCTGCCGCCCTGGTTCTGATGCGCGAGGAAGAGGCCGCCAAGCGCGGGCTGACCCCGCTGGGCCGCATCGCAAGCTGGGCCTCGATGGGCGTAGATCCGTCGATCATGGGCATCGGCCCGGTCTCGGCAAGCCGCCGTGCGCTGGCAAAGGCAGGCTGGAGCGTCGAGGACCTGGATCTGATCGAATCGAACGAGGCGTTCGCGGCGCAGGCGCTTTCCGTCACACAGGAAATGGGCTGGGATCCGGAGAAGGTGAACGTCAACGGCGGTGCCATCGCCATCGGCCACCCCATCGGTGCCAGCGGTGCCCGCGTGCTGACGACCCTGCTGTATGAGATGGCGCGCCGCGATGCGAAGAAGGGCCTTGCGACGCTGTGCATCGGCGGCGGCATGGGCATTGCGGTGTGTATCGAGCGGTAAAACGTTCCAAATCGACATTCCCGTTTTCCGGCGAACGCCAGAATCCAGAGCGTCTACAGTGCAGTCCGACCCCTGGGCTCCGGCGTTCGCCGGAGAACAGCAATCTGCTGCAGTAAACTCAGTCCGCCCACACCCGCTCGAAACGGCGGCCGATCTGGGTCAGCCATTCATATTGGCTGATCCCGGTCGCAGCTTCGGCCTGGGGCAGATCGAGGTCCGCCGCAATCCAGTCCCCCTCGCCTAACTCCGGCGCGCTGGTTACATCGACGCAGGTCAGGTCCATCGACACCCGGCCGAGCACCGGAAGATGCTGGCCATCATGGGTGAAGCCGCCGATCGACGACAAGGCGCGCTTGAAGCCATCGGCATAGCCCAATGACACGGTGGCCGTGCGCATCGGTGCGGGGGCTGTGAAGGTCGCGCCATAGCCGATGGTGTCGCCTGCCTGCATGTGCCGCACCTGCAGCACCCGCGCTTCGATCCGCATCACCGGCTGGATGACATCGGCAAGCGCAGGGACCGGCACCCCGCCGTACAGCGCGAGGCCAGGCCGGGTGCAGTCGTAGTGATATGGGCTGCCAAGCGCGATACCTGCACTGTTGGCCAGGCTGTAGCGCTGCGCAGTCACGGCCCCTCGAACATCATCGAACCGCTGCCGTTGCGCTGTATTCTGCGCACTCGCCTCATCCGCAGAAGCCAGATGGCTGAGGCATAGATCGACATTCAGCCCGGCACACAAGGCTGCAACATCGTCGCGCCAATCAATGCCCAGCCGACCCATGCCGGTGTCGATCATCACATGGCAAGCGCCGCCGCCCATCGCGCGCCAACGAGCGATCTGCGCCGCGCTGTTCAGTACCGGCACCGCGCCGGTGGCAAGCGCCGCTGCCTCGTCGCCGGGCGCTATGCCGTGCAGGACCGAAACGCGTGCAGGATCGAGCACCATGGTAAGCGCAGCTGCCTCGTGCCAGTGCGCGACAAAGAAGTCGCGGCACCCCGCAACGGACAGGCGTTTCACCACCTCGCGCGCGCCCAGCCCATAACCATCGGCCTTGACCGCAGCGCCAGCCGAGGCACTGCCGCTCAAGCGATCAAGCGCGCGCCAGTTGCCCGCCAGCGCCGCACCATCCAGCAGCAACCGCATGTTCACTGCGATGTCGGCAGGCTCAACGATGTTCCGGCTCCACACCCGGCCTGTGGGTTTCCTGCAGCAGGATCATGGTGACGAGGAAGGCCATCAGCACCACGCCCCAGGTATACCACAGCCCCGAATACGGGTTGCCCGTTTTGGCAATGATGAAGCTAGCGATGAACGGCAGGAAGCCGCCAAAATAACCGGTGCCGAAATGATAGGGGATCGACATTGAGCTGTAGCGGATGCGCGGCGGGAACATTTCCGAAAGCAGCGCTGCCACGGGCCCATAAGTCGCCGCGGACAGGGCGCCGAGCCCGCACAACGCCGCCATGATCACCAGAATGCTCAGCAACGGCGGGACGCTGGGCGTAAAATCATAGCCTGCCGCCGCCAAGGCCGCATCGATACCCGCGCTCCTGGTGTCCGGCACAACCGTATCGCCGATCTTCACCGCAAGCCGCGGGCTTTCCGTCAACGTGTAGCCAACCCCCTTGGCAGTGAACTGCGCCAGCAGCTTGCCGCACTCACCCTCCTGCTCTTTGGCGAACGGCGAATAGTCGCATTGCGGGCCTGAGATCATCACCGGCGCGCGCTCCATCGCGGCATTGAGCCCGGGGTTGGCGACGCTGCCGATGATCCAGAACAACGGAAACACCAGGACCAGGGTCAGCGCATAGCCCCATACGATGGGCTTCTTGCGGCCAAGCTTGTCGGACAATGCACCGAAATACAGGTAGAACAGCATCGAGATGCAGGCCGACGCGCCCACGATGATTTCCGCTGCGGTGTCGTCAACCCGCATCGGGCCTTTGAGGAAGGTGAGCGCGGAGAACATGGCGGTGTACCAGATGACCGTCAGCCCGGCTGCGATGCCGAACAAAGCGACGAACAGCCGCTTCTTGTTGCCGGGATACGTGAAGCTCTCGATGAACGGATTGCCCGCCAGCTCGCCTTGCGCCTTCATAGCCTTGAACACAGGGCTTTCCGACAGCTTGAGCCGCATCCACAGCGACACTGCGAGCAGCACCAGCGACAGCAGGAACGGCACGCGCCAGCCCCAGTCGTTCCAAAGTTCCTCGCTCATCAGCGCCTTGCAGCCCAACACCACGATCAGGCTCAGGACGAAGCCGCCGACGACGCTGGCCTGGATGAAGCTGGTGTAGAACCCGCGCTTTTCCGGCGGGGCGTGCTCGGACACATAGATCGCCGCGCCGCCATATTCGCCGCCCAGTGCCAGCCCCTGCAGGATGCGCAGCAGGATGATGATGATCGGGGCGGCGATGCCGATGGTCTCGGCGGATGGAATCAGCCCGACACCAGCGGTGGCGACGCCCATCAGTGTCACCGTCACCAGAAACGTATATTTTCGCCCCAGCCGGTCACCCAGAAAGCCGAACAGGATAGCGCCGAGCGGGCGAAAGCCGAACCCGACGGCAAACCCGGCCCACACCAGCAACGTCTCCAGCGTGACATTGCCGCTGGGGAAAAACGTCTTGCCGATGATCGCGGCCAAAGTGCCGTAGATGAAGAAGTCGTACCATTCAAAAATGGTGCCCAATGATGATGCACCAATGACAAGCCGTATCTCCGACGCGGTCGGCTTGGCCTGAATTTCGTCCGCGGCGACCGTTGCGGCCATCCAGCATCTCCCCGAAAACGTGTCCCTTATTCGAGTTCGAGTATCACCGCATCGACCGCAAGGCTATCCCCTTCGGCAGCATTGATCGTCTTCACCGTGGCGGCCTTTTCGGCCCGCAAAATGTTCTCCATTTTCATGGCTTCGACAATCGCCAGTGGCTGGCCGGGCTGCACCTTGTCGCCTTCGGCCACGTGCAGCTTCACCAGAAGCCCCGGCATCGGGCACAGCAGGAAGCGCGACAAATCGGGCGGCACCTTCTCGATCATGTGGCGGGCATGCTGCGCGATATGGGCGGGCAACACCTCGAACCGGTGGGTGGCACCGCGCGCGGTGAGCGCAAGGCCGGTGCGGGTGCGCTGCACCTTGACCGCCAGTTCGTCGGACACGTCCTCGTCCCCGAAATCCGCGATCGCCAGGCGGTCGCCCGGGGTGTAGCCCATGCTCATGTCGACGATCTCGCCATCGACCACGATCGCGTCCTCGCTGACCGACACTTCCATCGCAACATCGCCCTGACGCACGCGCCATTCGGACGGCGGCGACAAGCGGTTGCCCAATTGATCGCTGACCCGCAGCGCACGATCCGCCTCGGCCGTGGCAATGAACGCTGCTATCGCCGCCAGCCGCTGGAGCAGCTCAGGCGAGGCAGGGCTCCCGTGAAAACCATCGGGATATTCCTCGGCGATAAAGCCGGTGGTGATGTTGCCCGACCGAAATCGCGGATGCTGCATCAGCGCGGAGACGAAATCGAGGTTGTGCCCAGGGCCCTCCAGCTCGAACCGGTCGATGGCGGTGATCTGCCGATCGATCGCCTCAATCCGCGTTTCGCCATAAGTGATGAGCTTGGCGATCATCGGATCGTAATGGATCGACACCTCGCCGCCTTCTTCCACGCCATCATCGACGCGCACGCCCTTCTTTTGCTTGGGCGGATTGTAGCGCACCAGACGGCCGATGGAGGGCAGGAAACCGCGATACGGGTCTTCGGCGTAAACGCGGTTCTCGACCGCCCATCCGGTCAGCTTCACATCGTCTTGCGTGAAACCGAGAGGCTCGCCATTGGCGACTCGGATCATCTGCTCGACCAGATCGAGTCCGGTGACCAGTTCGGTAACCGGGTGCTCCACCTGCAGCCGGGTGTTCATCTCCAGGAAGTAGAAGCCCTCGCCGGTGGGGTCCGCGCCCGATACGATCAGTTCCACCGTGCCAGCGCTGTAATAGCCCACGGCGCGTGCGAGGGCGACGGCCTGCTCGCCCATTTTCTTACGCATTTCGGGCGTCACGAAGGGCGATGGTGCCTCTTCCACTACCTTCTGGTGACGGCGCTGGATCGAACATTCGCGCTCGCCCAGGTAGACGATGTTGCCGTGCTGGTCGCCCAGCACCTGGATTTCGATGTGGCGGGGCTGAAGGATGAACTTCTCGATGAATACCCGGTCATCGCCAAAGCTGTTGAGGCCCTCGCGCTTGGTCGCCTCAAAGCCCTCGCGCACGTCCTGCTCGTTATACGCCAGCCGCATGCCCTTGCCGCCGCCGCCAGCCGAGGCCTTCATCATAACCGGATAGCCGATTTCCTCCGCGATGCGCACGGCGTGCTCGGTATCGTCGATCTCGCCGACAAAGCCGGGCACAACATTGACGCCTGCCTGCAATGCCAGCTTCTTGGATTCGATCTTGTCGCCCATCGCGGCAATCGCGCCGGGAGGGGGGCCGATGAAGGTGATGCCCGCTGCCTTCAGCGCCTCGGCAAAGCTGGTGCGCTCCGACAGGAAGCCATAACCCGGGTGCACCGCATCCGCGCCGGTCTGCTTGCACACCTCGATGATCTTGTCCGCCAGCAGATACGACTGCGCCGCTGGCGACGGACCGATATGCACGGCCTCATCCGCCATCTCGACATGGGGGGAGCGTGCATCGGCATCGGAATAGACGGCCACGGTCTTGATGCCCATCTTGCGCGCTGTGCGGATGACGCGGCAGGCGATCTCGCCGCGGTTGGCGATCAGGATTTTGGTGATTGGCATTGTATGTCAAATCCACTTTTTGGGTCTTGCTCGACCGAAGTTGGGAAGAGGAACTGGAGCGCCTCGGGCGAGACGCTGTGGTAAATGGTGGCGTGGGTCAGGTCTGGGCGCGGTACATAGCACCACGCACGGCCTTCACGCGGGTTGGCCGTCAGTGCCGACACCAGCCGATCGACACCCGTCTGCATCTCGCGGCCTTCGTTGGCGATCGTCAGATACAGCCGGTGCGGCTTCAGCATGGGCGTTTTCAACAGGGTCACCGCCGACTTGGAAAGCCGCTCGTCATCCCACCACAGGCTGGGGCTGACTGCCGCATAATGGTCGAACAGATCGGGCTCGTTGAGGAAAGTCTCGACGATGAACAGCCCGGCGAGCGATTCCCCGATGACGCCAGTTTCGCCTGAGGTGCGGTAGGTCTTGGCGACCAGCGGCATGACCTCGTTGCGAATGAACATGCGGAACAGCGCCGAGCCTCCTGCGGTCGGAAACTCCTTGAGCAGGGCCGGATCGGTTGTCGGCCCGGTCAGTTCGCGCCTGCGATCCTTGGTGGCGATTCCGACCACGATCACATCCTGCGAACGCCCCCATAATGCGCCGAGGGCAGACGTGCCGGTGATATGCAGGAAGTCTTGATCGAGCCCGCCATCAATGAGGTAAAGCACCGGATAGGTCTTGCCCGATGTCGCATAGTCTGCGGGCAGATACACGTTGACGACGCGTTCCTGCGCCAACGGCTTCGACGTTAGCGTGTGCGTTTCGCCGATGGTGATCGGCACCGGCTGCGCAACGGCGGGCGCGGCGCAGGCGAGTGCGATCGAAATCAGGGCTAAGAGTAGGAAATTCATCCGCGCAGTGCCACCCTTCCCGACCCGTCATCCTGAACTCGGTTCAGGACCCATCGTGCCCCGACAGCCGAAACCGCACGGGGAGAAATGGGCCCTGAAACAAGCCTGTCCTGAGCGCAGTCGAAGGGTTCAGCATGACGGAGAAGAGAATAGGCGGATTTCACTCCGCCGCCTCCAGGTGCCCGTGCGGTTGCGCGGCCATGGCCTTCATGCCCAGCTTGGCGAGCAATGCGCCGTCCTTGTCGTCGCCGGCGTTGGGTGCGGTCAGCAGTTTGTCGCCGGTGAAGATGCTGTTGGCCCCCGCCATGAAGCACAAGGCCTGGCAGCTTTCGGACATGCTTTCGCGGCCCGCGCTCAGACGCACCATCGAGTGCGGCATCGTGATGCGCGCCACCGCGACGGTGCGGACGAACTCGATCTCGTCGATCTTGGCCAGCGGTGTATCGGCGAGCATGTCGCCCAGCACCGTGCCCTTTACGGGCACGAGCGCGTTGATCGGCACGCTTTCAGGATGCGGCATGGTGGCGAGCGCACGGATGAAGCCGATGCGATCGGACCGCGTCTCGCCCATGCCGACGATGCCGCCGCAGCACACGTTGATGCCTGCCGAGCGCACATTGTCCAGCGTCTCCATCCGGTCCTCGAAGGTGCGGGTGGTGATGACGTTGGCGTAGTTTTCCGGCGCGGTGTCGATGTTGTGGTTGTAGTAATCCAGCCCCGCATCGGCGAGTTGCTTGGCCTGGCTTGCAGTGAGCATCCCCAGCGTCATGCACGTTTCCATGCCCATCTCGCGCACGCCCTTGACCATCGCGGCAAGCTTGGGGATGTCCTTGTCCTTGGGGTTGCGCCAGGCTGCGCCCATGCAGAACCGGCCAGAACCATGGTCCTTGGCCTGGGCTGCTGCCTGCAGCACCGCCTGCACGTCCATCAGCTTGGTAGCCTTGACGCCGCTGTCTGCTTCCTTGGACTGGCTGCAATAGCCGCAATCCTCGGGGCAGCCACCGGTCTTGATCGACAGCAAAGTGGACAGCTGCACCTCGTTACGCGGAAAGTTCGCGCGGTGAATGCTCTGCGCCTCGAACATCAGGTCGCCAAACGGCAGGTCGAACAGCGCGGTGATGTCCTCGCGGGTCCAGTCGGTCTTCAAATGCGGGTTCACAGCTTAACTCCGTTTGTGTCGAGCGAAGTCGAGACACTTATGCGTAAGGTCCCTCGACTTCGCTCGGGACAAACGGGTGGGGGTGAATCTGGGGATCATTCGGCAGCCTCCTGCACCGGCGGCATATTATGCCCAAGCAAACGCAGCACATCCGCCGCGCATTCAACGACGTTCGATCCCGGGCCGTAAATCCCCTGCACCCCGGCATCGCGGAGGAAGTCATAATCCTGCGGCGGGATTACGCCACCTGCGATCACCTTGATGTCGTTGCGACCGGCCTCTTTAAGGCCCGCGATCAGTTCCGGGATCAGCGTCTTGTGCCCTGCGGCTAGCGACGATGCCCCGACCACATCGACGCCCGCATCAAGCGCTAGCACTACGGTTTCCTGCGGGGTCTGGAACAGTGGTCCCGAGACGATCTCGAAGCCAAGGTCACCAAAGGCCGACGCGATGACGTTGGCGCCGCGATCATGCCCATCCTGCCCCATCTTGGCGACGAGGAGCTTCGGCTTGCGCCCTAGCCGCCGTTCGACCGCCTTGACACCCTCGACCACCTGCGCCCAGCGACCATCATCGACATAAGGCGCGCTGTACACGCCCTTTACCGGGGTCGGCACGGTTGCATAGCGCCCGAACACATCCTCCATCGCCTGGCTGATCTCGCCCAGCGTCGCACGCGCGCGGGCGGCATCGACGGCAAGCGCGAGCAGGTTGCCATCGCCCTTGGCGCCTTCGCGCAGGGCATCCAGCGCGGCCTGGCACGCCGCCGAATCGCGCGACGCCTTCACCGCAGCGATCCGCGCGACCTGGCCTTCGCGGACCTTGGCGTTGTCAACATCCAGCGTGTCGAGTTGGTCCTCGCTCGGCAGCCGGTACTTGTTGACGCCGACCACGACATCCTCGGCCCGGTCCACCCGTGCCTGACGGCCCGCGGCGGCTTCCTCGATCATCGCCTTGGGCCATCCGGCAGCGACCGCCTTGGCCATCCCACCTTCACTCTCGACGCGCTCGATGATCTCCCACGCCTTGTCGACCAGCTCCTGCGTCAGGCTCTCGATATAATAGCTGCCACCCAGCGGATCGACGACCTTGGTCATCCCGGTTTCCTCCTGGATAACGATCTGCGTATTGCGGGCGATGCGCGCCGAGAAATCGGTGGGCAAAGCGATCGCTTCATCGAGCGCATTGGTGTGCAGCGACTGGGTACCGCCGAGCATCGCGGCCATCGCCTCGATGGTGGTGCGGATGACGTTGTTATACGGGTCCTGCTCGGTCAGCGACACGCCCGAAGTCTGGCAGTGGGTGCGCAGCATCTTGGAGCGTTCGTCCTGCGCGCCCAGCTTGGTCATCACCCGGTGCCACAGCACGCGCGCGGCACGCAGTTTGGCGATTTCCATGAAGAAATTCATGCCGATCGCGAAGAAGAAGGACAGCCGCCCGGCGAACTTGTCGATATCCAGGCCCGAGGCCACGCCGTATTTCACATATTCCATGCCGTCGGCGATGGTGAACGCAAGCTCCTGCACCTGCGTCGCGCCAGCTTCCTGCATATGATAGCCCGAGATCGAGATACTGTTGAACTTGGGCATCTCGCGGCTGGTATAGCCGAAAATGTCCGAGATGATCCGCATCGAAGGCTCGGGCGGATAGATATAGGTGTTGCGGACCATGAACTCCTTGAGGATGTCGTTCTGGATGGTCCCGTCGAGCAAAGCGCGGTCCACGCCCTGCTCCTCGCCCGCGACGATGAAGAACGCCAGGATCGGGATGACAGCTCCGTTCATCGTCATGCTGACCGACATCTTGTCGAGCGGGATGCCGTCGAACAGGATCTTCATGTCCTCTACGCTGTCGATCGCGACGCCCGCCTTGCCGACATCACCGGTGACGCGCGGATGGTCGCTGTCATAGCCGCGATGCGTCGCCAGATCGAACGCGACCGACAGCCCCTTCTGCCCGGCGGCCAGATTGCGGCGATAGAAGGCGTTGGATTCTTCGGCGGTGGAGAAACCCGCGTACTGCCGGATCGTCCACGGCCGGCCCGCATACATGCTCGCGCGCACCCCGCGGGTGAACGGCGCAAAGCCCGGCAGGCCGGGATCGACCGACACATCGTCCGCCGTATACAGCGGCTTGACCGCGATGCCTTCCGGCGTGTGCCAGGTGAGATCGCGTCCCTTGACCTCCTTTTCGGCGAGCGCCTGCCAGTCGGTGATGTTGGGTGTGTCGGTCATGCTATCGGTCCCGTGTGTAAGATCAGCTGCCGGTGAAGTTCGGCTTGCGCTTCTGCAGGAAGGATATCGCGCCCTCGCGCGCATCGTTGGTATCGCCCGCGATCCGCTGGCCCTCGGCCTCGCGGGCAAGCGCGGTGTGGAAGTCGCATTCCAGCGCCTCGACCAGGTTCTTGCGCATGATGCCGAGCGCGACAGTGGGCGCGGCGGCAAGCCGCTTGGCCAGCGCCATCGCCTCGTCCATCAGGCTATCGTGCTCAACCACCTTGTAGACCATCCCCCAGTCGTGCGCCTTGGCGGCAGGGATCTTCTCGCCCAGCATCATCATCTCGGTCGCGCGCGCCTTGCCGATCAGCCGCGTCAGCATCCAGCTCGCGCCGCCATCGGGCACCAGGCCGATATTGACGAACGCCTGGAGGAAATAGGCCTTGTCGCTGGCGATCACGAAATCGGGTGCCAGACCAATCGAGCAGCCGACGCCTGCGGCAGGTCCGTTGACCGCGCTGATTGTCGGGATGTGCAGCCGGTGCAGCTTGAGCAGCATCGGGTTGTAATGCTGGGTCAGCGCCTTGTAGCTTCCCTGCCCGCCCGAAATCGAGCTGTCACGACCGCCGGTCAGATCCGCGCCCGAGCAGAAACCCTTGCCCGCGCCGGTGATTACCAGCGCGCGCGCATCGCCAAGGTGGTCGAGCGCATCGTTGATCTCACCCGCCATCGGCAGCGAGCACGCATTGAGCCGCTCGGGCACGTTCAGCGTGATCGTGGCGATCTGGTCGGCGATATCGAGCTCTATGGTTTCGTAGGTCATCATGAAATCTCCCTTCTCTTTACCCCTCTCCCTTGATGGGAGAGGGCTGCGAAGACTTGGGCACGCTGTGCCCTAGTCGAAGCTGGGTGAGGGTGAAAATGCGCTGACGTTGCTCTGCATCACCCTCATCCAACTGCGCCTAGCCTCGCTGGCGCGAGGCAAGGCTCCGTATCCTTCTCCCATCAAGGGAGAAGGTTTAATGCCCGTCGCCCGGCTTCGGCGTCTCCATAATCTCGGTCAGCACCCCGCCCATATCCTTGGGATGCACAAAGAAAATCAGCGTGCCATGCGCGCCGATCCGAGGCTCGCCCAGCACCCGCTTGCCCAGGGCCTCGAACTCCGCCTTGGCCGCATGAATATCGGGCACCTCATAGCAGACATGATGCTGCCCGCCGTTCGGGTTCTTGTCGAGGAACGCCGCGATCGAGGCATTGCCCGGCAACGGCTCGATCAGCTCGATCTGCGTGCCGTTAAGCGCGCCATCCGCGCCCGGCGTATCGACAAAGCACACCTTCACCCCCTGCTCAGGCAGATCGAAAGGCTCGTGGATCTTCGTCGCGCCCATGACATCGCGGTAGAAGACGATAGCATCCGCAATCGAGGGCGTAGCAACGCCGATATGGTTGAGACGGCCTAGTTTCATATTTCAGCTCCAAGCCCCACAAATCCTCTCCTGCAAGGGGAGGTGGCTGCGCACGGCGCAGACGGAGGGGTGTCCACATCGGCGAAGGGGCGATACCCCTCCACCATTCGCTGCGCGAACGGTCCCCCTCCCCTTGCAGGGGAGGATTGGTTGAAACGGCCGAGTTTCATGCGCCGAACAACACCCGATAGATCACCATCCCGGCCGCTACGCCGACGGCCATGCCCAAGGTAAACTTCTTCTTGCCCTGATCAGTCATGTTGGCGCTCCACCTCGATCACAACGGAATGTTGTCATGTTTCTTCCAAGGGTTCTCCAACTGCTTGTTCCGCAGCTTCCTCAACCCCAGCGCGATCCTCCGCCGGGTCGAATGCGGCATGATCACCTCGTCGATAAAGCCCTTTGCCGCCGCGACAAACGGGTTGGCAAAGCGCGCTTCATATTCCTTGGTGCGCTCAGCGATTTCTTCCGTCGTCTTGCCGCGGAAGATGATCTCAACCGCGCCCTTCGCTCCCATCACCGCGATTTCGGCGGTAGGCCAGGCGTAGTTGAGGTCGCCGCGCAGGTGCTTTGAGGCCATCACGTCATACGCGCCGCCATAGGCCTTGCGGGTGATGACGGTGATCTTGGGCACGGTCGCCTCGGCATAGGCGAAGAGCAGCTTTGCGCCGTGCTTGATGATCCCGCTGTGTTCCTGCGCCACGCCGGGCAGAAAGCCGGGGACGTCGACGAAGGTGATGATTGGGATATCGAAGCAATCGCAGAAGCGCACGAACCGCGCGGCTTTCTTCGACGAATTGATGTCGAGGCAGCCCGCCAGCACCATCGGCTGGTTGGCGACCACGCCGACGGTGCGGCCCTCAATGCGGCCGAAGCCGGTGATGATGTTGCCCGCATGCGCCGGCTGAATCTCGAAGAATTCGCCCTCGTCGAGCGTCTTCCGGATCAATTCGTGCATGTCGTAGGGCATGTTCGGATTGGCGGGGATCAGCGTGTCGAGGCTGCTCTCGATCCGGTCGAACGGGTCGGCGGTCGGCCGCTCGGGCAGGTCCTCGCGGTTCGACAGCGGCAGGTAATCGATCAGGTCGCGCGCGGCCAGAAGCGCCTCAATGTCATTGTCGAACGCCACATCGGCAACGCCGGACTTGGCGGTGTGCGTCACCGCGCCGCCCAGCTCTTCCTGCGTCACTACCTCGTTGGTCACGGTCTTGACCACATCGGGGCCGGTGACGAACATGTAGCTGGAATCCTTCACCATGAAGATGAAGTCGGTCATCGCCGGGGAATAGACCGCGCCGCCCGCGCAAGGCCCCATGATCAGGCTGAGCTGAGGGACAACACCGGAGGCCAGCACGTTGCGCTGGAACACCTCGGCATAGCCCCCCAGCGAGGCGACGCCTTCCTGAATGCGCGCGCCGCCGGAATCGTTGAGGCCGATCACCGGCGCGCCGACCTTCAGCGCCATGTCCATGATCTTGCAGATTTTCTGGGCGTGACGCTCGGACAACGAGCCGCCGAACACGGTAAAATCCTGGCTGAACACGAACACCAGGCGGCCATTGACCGTGCCCGATCCGGTGACCACGCCATCGCCGGGAATGATCTGGTCCTGCATGCCGAAGTCGGTGCAGTTGTGCTCGACGTACATGTCCAGCTCTTCGAAGCTGCCCGGATCGAGCAGCACGTCGATGCGTTCGCGCGCGGTCAGCTTGCCCTTGCTGTGCTGCGCTGCGATACGCTTTTCGCCGCCGCCAAGATGCGCCTTGTCGCGCCGGTGGGCGAGTTCTTCCAAAATGGCCTGCATCGCATCCCTCGTGTCTGGTTGTCGCGCCTTCCTTCCAGCCTTTGGGGCCGCGCGCAAATGTTAAATTGCAAACTTGCAAAGCGCATGTTTGCAAACTAGCCTCGTCCCGTGTCCACCCGCAAGCGCCTCTATGCCGGATCACGCGTCCGCGCCGCCCGCCGCCGCAGCGGGCTCAACCAGGCGGCGATGGCGGAGGCGCTGGGGATTTCGGCGAGCTATCTCAGCCAGATCGAGAACGATGAGCGACCGATCACGACCGCGGTACTGACCGCACTGTCACGGCGGTTCGCCTTCGACACCGATGCTGGCGAAACCAGCGGCGATGCACTGCAGGCGATTCTCGATGACCCGCTGTTCGCCGGAGCAGACATCGACCCTGCCCGCCTCGCCCGCTGGCAGGAGGTTCAACCCGATTTCGCCGCGATGCTGGGCACCTTGTACCAGGGGTACCGTCAGGCGCAGGAGCGCGCCGCGATGCTCGACGACAGCCTGGCGGGCACCGGCCAGCACGCTGCGCGGCTGCCGTGGGAAGAGGTGCGCGACTGGTTTCACGAAGCAGGCAATTACATCGACCTTCTCGACCGGGAGGCAGAGCGGGTTGCAGGCGAACTGGGCGACGCGCTGACTTCGGACGGCCTGGTCGCCCGCCTTCAGTCGCACCACGGCATCGCGGTCGCCGGCTGGCAGGGCACCGGCAGCGATTCCGCGCTCAGCCATTTCGACCGGGCGACCGGCACGCTGTACTTGGACCGCTCCATGGCCCCGGAATCGCGCTACTTTCAATTGGCGCACCGGCTGGTGGCCGAAGAGATGCGCGATGCCATCGCCGCGCTTGCCGCCAGTGCCGATTTGCGCAGCGAACAGGCGCGCAGGCTGGTGGCAGTCGGGCTGGCCAACTATGCCGCAGGGGCGCTGGTCATGCCGTACGCCGCTTTTCGCAACGCTGCGATGGCGTGCCGGCATGATATCGAGCAACTCGCGCAAAGCTTCGGCGTCAGCTTCGAGCAGGCGTGCCACCGGCTATCGACTCTGCAGCGCCCCGGCGCGCGCGGGCTGCCGGTATTCTTCTGCCGGGTCGACATGGCCGGCAACATCACCAAGCGGCACAGCGCCACCCGGCTGCAATTCGCGCGCTTTGGCGGGGCGTGTCCCTTGTGGGTCGTACACGAAGCCGCTGCGATCCCCGACCGCGTCCTCGTGCAGATCGCCGAAACCCCCGATGGCGTGCGGTATGTTTCGATGGCCAAGGGGCTGGTCAAGCCATCGGGCAGCTATGGCCGCAGGCCGCGCCGTTATGCCGTGGCGCTGGGCTGCGAGGTCGAGCATGCGCGGCACTTCATCTACGCAGATGGGCTGGACACCACGGCGGTCGGCGCAGTGACGCCGATCGGAATCAGCTGCCGCACCTGCCCGCGCGACAATTGCGATCAGCGCGCGTTCCCGCCCACTGATCGCCCATTGCTGATTGACCCCGACCGGCGCGGCATGGTGCCATACCGGATCGGGTGAAGATCGAACCGGCGCTTACTTCATCAGCACCAGTTCTTCGGCCATGCTGGGGTGCAATGCGACCGTGTCATCGAACGCCTGCTTGGTCAGCCCCGCCTTCACCGCAATCGCCGCCGCCTGCAGGATTTCAGGCGAATCCGGGCCGATCATGTGCAGGCCCAGGATGCGCCCGCTCGGCTCTTCGGTGATCATCTTGTACAGGCCGCGCTCCGCCCGGTGCGCGAACACGTTGCGCATCGGGCGGAAATCGGCCGAATACACCCGGATGTTGCCATAGCGGTTGCGCGCCTCGCCTTCAGTCAGGCCAACCGATGCGATCGGCGGCTGCGAGAACACGGCGGTCGGGATGCAGGTGTAATCCACCGTGCTGGGCTTTTCGCCAAACACGGTATCGGCAAACGCCTGCCCCTCGCGGATCGCCACCGGAGTCAACTGCACCCGGTTGGTGACATCGCCCACCGCATAGATGCTGTCGCACGACGTCTTGCTGTATTCGTCGACCGGAATCGCACCCAGCTCGTCGGTCTCGATCCCGGCATGCTCCAGTCCCAGGCCCTCGACATTGGGAACGCGGCCCGTGGCGAACATCACGATATCGGCGTGGATCGGGTCCTGGCCCTTCAGAAACACGTCCAGCGAACCATCCTCGCGCTTTTCGATCTTCTCGAACGGCGCATTGAACTTGAACTCGATGCCCTTGGTCATCGAAATCTGCAGCAGCCGGTCGCGCAGCGATTCATCATAACCGCGCAGGATGCTGTCGCCGCGGTTGACGATGGTCACCCTGGTTCCCAGCCCGTTGAGGATGCCGGCAAATTCGTTGGCGATGTAGCCGCCGCCCGCAATCACCGCGCGTTTGGGCAGTTCTTCCAGATGGAACATCTCGTTCGAGGTCAGGATATGCTCGGCGCCGGGGAATTCGGGCACGAACGGCCGAGCCCCCACGGCAATGAGGATGTATTTCGCGCTGATTTCCTTGCCGCTCGCAAGCTTCACGCGGTGCGGCGCGATGATCGTCGCGCGCTCCTCGATCACGGTAACCTTGTGGTTGTTCAGCGTCGATGTGTACGCTGCGTTCAGCCGGTCGACATCGCCCAGCACCCGGTCACGCAGCACCTGCCAGCTGAACTTTGCGCCTTCGATGGTCCAGCCATAATTCTGCGCGTCTTCCAGGTCTTCGGCAAAGTGCGATCCGTAGACCAGCAGCTTCTTGGGCACGCAGCCGCGGATGACGCAGGTGCCGCCGACGCGATATTCCTCTGCCACGGCCACCTTGGCACCATATGACGAAGCGATGCGCGATGCGCGCACCCCGCCGGAGCCTGCCCCGATGACGAACAGGTCGAAATCATAGTCAATCATGCACTCAAACTCCCGGGAAGCTTTGGGTATCGGCCCTAAAGTCCTGCGGCCTCGATCAGGGCGCTGGTAGAAGGGTCGAATTCAGCCGAATGGCCGTCGCCCATGGATTTGGCTATTTCCTTGCCCAATTCAACACCGAACTGGTCAAAAGGATTGATCCCCAGCAGCATGGCGTTGGCAAAGGTGCGGTGTTCGTAAAACGCGATCAGCGCGCCCAGGCTGGCAGGATCGACGCTGTCCAGCAGGATCGTCGCCGATGGCCGGTCACCGGGATAACTGCGCTGCCGGTCATCGCTGTGCTTGCCCTGCATCAGCGCAGCCCCCTGGGCAAAGCAGTTGGTGAGCAACGCGCGGTGGTGTGCCTCGTCAAATTCGTGCGCCGCCTGCCGCGCTGCGATGAACTCCGCCGGCACCAAATGCGTGCCCTGATGCAGCAGCTGGAACACCGCGTGCTGCGCATCGGTGCCTACTCCGCCCCAGGTCACCGGCGCGCTGTGCCGGCCAAGAGCCGCACCATCGCGCAGGACCTGCTTGCCGTTGCTCTCCATCTCCAGCTGCTGGAGGTAGCTGGGCAGTAGCCGCAGGCGTTCGTCATAGGCGAACACCGCGCGCGTCTGGCATTCGCGGACTTGCGCGTAATACAGGTCCGCGAACGCTGCGAGCACCGGCATGTTGCGCTCCCAAGGCGCGGTGGCGAAATGCTGGTCCATCGCCAGCGCGCCGGCGCGAAACGCGGCAAAGCCTTCGTTGCCCAGCGCCATGGCGACGGGAAAACCGATGCTCGACCACACAGAATAACGCCCGCCGACGCTCTCTGCGAACGGCAGGATGCGGGTTTCGTCGATGCCCCATTCGGCCGCCTTGTCGGGCGCCGCCGTCAGCGCGACGAGCTGGCCGTAGGGATCATCGACCCCGCCCTCGCGCAACCATTCGATCGCGCTCGTCGCATTCATCAGCGTTTCGGTGGTGGTGAACGTCTTGGACGCAATCGCGACCAGCGTCCTGGCCGGATCGAAATTGGCCACCGCTTCCGACAAAGCCTCGCCATCGACATTGGCGACCACCGCGACATCGTAGCGGTCGCTGTCGCGGCACAAGGCATCGATCACCAATTTGGGACCCAGCGCCGACCCGCCGATGCCGATATGGAGGATGTGCTTGATGTCGCCGAACAGGCCTTCATCCACCGCTTCGACCAACGCGGCCATGCGGGCGTGCAGGGCTTCTGCGCGCTCGACCGAGTCCACTGCCCCCATGCCGCGCTCGGCCGGGTGCTCGGATGCGCGATCCTCGCTGGTGTTGATCTTCGCGCCAGAGAGAAACTGGTCACGCATGCCTGCCAGGTGCATGTCCTTGGCGAGTTGCTCGAACAGGGCGATCAACCCTGCATCCAGATGCGTCTTGGCGAAATCGAACAGGATATCGGTGCCGCAAATATCCACCCGGTGCGACAGCAAGGCCAACCGTTCCGGGTCTTGGGCAAACAGGTGCGTCAACGTATGACGGGGATATACTGCAATCGATTGCCAGGCGGCATCGGCACTGTGCGGCATGGGGCGTGACCTTTCGGGCTGTTCGGACGAAACCGGGGTTTAGCGGTACATTTCGGCCTTGGCGAGAGCGTTCCGGCCCCGCCGTTACGGCAGAGAGGGCTTGACGACGCAAGGGGGCATCCGCAAAGGAAGAAAATGACCGAAACCGCCGCAAACCCACCGCAACCCAAGTCTGAAACGGCGGATTTTCTGCAGTTTCTGGTCAAGCTGGCGATTTTCTTCTTCATTTTGCGCAGCTTCATCATTTCGCCCTTCAACATCCCTTCGGAATCGATGCAGCCAAGGCTGGTCGTCGGCGATTATCTGCTCGTGTCGAAATGGTCGTATGGCTATTCGCGCTACAGCCTGCCGTTCAACGTGCCGCTGATCCCGGGCCGCATCTTCGCCAGCCAGCCCCAGCGCGGCGACGTCGTGGTGTTCAAGGCACCGCCAAGCGCGAGCGCGGACTACATCAAGCGGGTCATCGGCCTGCCGGGCGACACCATCGAAATGCGCGATGGCACCGTGTGGCTCAACGGCAAGGCCGTCGAAAAGAAGCGCGTTGCCGATTTCGTCATCCCGGTATCGCCCAACACGCGGTGCTATGACCGCAGCTTCGAAGTGGTGGCCAACAACGGCACCGCCGTGTGCAGCTATCCGCGCTTCCGCGAGACGTTGCCGGGCGGCAAATCCTATTACGTGCTCGACCTCATCGATGCGCCGCGCGACACGACCGAGCCGATCATCGTTCCCGAAGGCAGCATGTTCCTGATGGGCGACAACCGCGACAACAGCCTGGACAGCCGTTTTCCTGCCGTCGAAGGCCAGGGCATCGGCATCGTGCCGCAGAACCAGCTGGTCGGCCGCGCGCTGGTCACGGTGTTCTCAACCGATGGCTCTGCCAGCTGGTTCCTGCCATGGACCTGGATCACCGCCGCCCGCTGGAACCGCATCGGGGAAGGGTTTTGAGCGCACCGGTCGATGTATCGGGCCTTGTCCCGATCATCGGACATGACCCGAACAACCCTGCCTTGTTCATCCAGGCGCTGACGCACGGCAGCACCGGGCAGACGCCGGACTATCAGCGGCTCGAGTTTCTGGGCGACCGGGTGCTGGGCATGGTGATGGCGGACCTTTTGTACCAGCAATTCCCGAAGGCCGCAGAGGGCCAGATGTCGGCGTTCCTCAACCGGCTGGTCTCGCGCGAAAGCTGCGCCGAGATCGCACGCGCCTGCGCACTTGGCCCGCTGATCCGGCTGGGCAAGCAGGCGCGCGATGATGGCGGCGCAGGCAGCACCAACATCCTTGGCGATGTGGTCGAAGCGCTGATCGGCGCGCTGTACATCGATGGCGGCATGCAAAGCGCGCGCGCGTTCATCGAGCGGCACTGGGCAAGCCGGATCGCGGATATCAGTGAAGCGCCGCGCCACCCCAAGTCCGAACTTCAGGAATGGGCCGCCGCGCGCAATCGCAAGACGCCGGTTTACACCATGCTCGGCAAATCCGGGCCGGACCATGACCTGCGCTTTACGGTGCGGGTCGAAATCAAGGGACTTGGCGCGGCAGAAGCCATCGGAACCAGCAAACAGGAAGCCGAAACGCTTGCCGCACGGCAGTTTCTGGCGGAGCACAGCACATGACAGATACCACACCCACCACCCGCTGCGGCCTCGTGGCCGTGCTCGGAGCGCCCAATGCGGGCAAATCGACGCTGGTCAACCAGCTGGTCGGCCAGAAGGTCGCGATCACCAGCCCCAAGGCGCAGACCACGCGGGTGCGCCTGCTCGGCATCGCGATTGCGGGCAACACCCAGTTGATGCTGGTCGACACGCCCGGCATCTTCGATCCCAGCCGCCGCTTTGACCGCGCAATGGTCAGCGCAGCCTGGGAAGGATCGGACGGCGCGGATGTGATCGCTTTGGTGGTCGATGCCAAGGCCAAGCTCAACGAGCGGCTGACGACGCTGGTCGAGCAGCTCGCCATCCGCAAAGAGCGCAAGATCCTGGTGCTGAACAAGGTCGACATCGCCGCCAAGGACAAGTTGCTGATCCAGGCGCAAAAGCTGCACGCGGCGGGCAATTTCGACGAGGTGTTCTTCGTCAGCGCACAGACCGGCGATGGCGTACCCGAGCTCAAGGCATTCCTCGCCGATGCGATGCCCGAAGGCACATGGCACTTCCCCGAAGACCAGGTGTCAGACGCCAGCGAGCGCATCCTGGCCACCGAAATCACCCGCGAACAACTGTTCAACCAGCTCCACGCCGAACTGCCCTACGCCAGCGCGGTGGTCCCGGAGAAGTACGTCACCCGCAAGGACGGCTCGGTCGAAATCCACCAGCAAATCCTCGTCGCAAGAGACACCCAACGCGCCATCGTGCTGGGCAAGGGCGGATCACGGATCAAGGAAATCGGCGAAAAGGCGCGGACGGAACTGGCCAGGGTGCTGGGCGTCGAGGTTCATTTGTACCTGCACGTCAAGGTGCAGGAAGGCTGGGACGAAGACCGCGAGATTTACGAGACGATTGGGCTGGGTTGGGTGAAGTAGGAGGTGGGGATGTCCCGTTCGCTCTCACAAGGATTTCCGTACACCAAGGACGACAGAAATTAGGGGAACTATATGCCTAGCTAGCCGCACTACGACAGCGAGGTAGGACGCAAAGCGTGGGCGGTGTACGCTCGCCCTGATTTTCGAGTCGGGGGGCGTGAATGAAAACAAACTTCCAAAGAGCCAAGCTGATGCTGGACGCCATGATGCCCTCGCTGCCGGACGACGGCCCTGCCGCTGTGAAGCAGAAAATTCTTTCCCTTGGTAGCCTGTACCCTAGCATCTGGAATCCGAGCGCGCAGCCTATCGACTATTCGGATGCGGCGACCCAAGCGGCATACGTGTTCACATACCTCGGTGCAAACGCCGATCTGATCTATCAGACATTGCGTGGTGCCCATGGCACGGCAAAGCTCTTGCTGGACCAGCCTGAACCGAAAATCGCCTGCATGGGCGGTGGTCCGGGGAGCGATCTTTTGGGGTTGGTCAAGTTTGCTGAGCGCTTCGCAAAGAAGCCCAAAAAGCTAATCGTCGAGGTGTTGGATCACCATCTAGCTTGGTGGGACATGTGGGACCACACCCTGGCGACATTTCCAGATAAAATCAGCTATAGCGCCAGTATTAGAGAAATGAACTATTGTAATGAAGGGAGCTGGGTTAAGGAGATCGATTTTTTGCAATCGGACATTTTTCTCTTTAGTTACTCTCTTTCTGAGGCATGGCGTTATAATTCTGACGGATCAATCACAGCTTTTCTTGATATGATTATAAATTCGGCTAAGGCTGGGGCACTTTTTATTTATTCTGATAATTCTGGTGTTCATTTTGATCCCCATTTTGAGCGCGAATTTGTTACCCGCTCCAACCTCCGGGTGGTGCATCGCCATTCATATGACCACATGATTGTCGGAAATGATGAGCAAACGAGTGACTTGGAGCCACACCTCACCACGTTCAGTCCTCGCAAGCCCAAACTAACCGGCAATGCAACTTGCGCCGCATTGGTGAAAATATGATGCCCGATCTCTTTGCCTCAGACGTCCGATTCTCGCCCATTGCCATGGAGGGCGCTGATGTCTCGTTTCTCACGCGCTTGCCGATGCCTGACAGCGACGAGAGTATCTTCGAACGCCTTCATCGGGAGACGGTTTGGTTACACGAGCAGGTCATGGTTTGGGGCAAAAAGCATTTCCAGCCACGGCTAACAGCGTGGTATGGCGATCCCGGCAAAAGCTATACATATTCCGGGACTTTGATGCATCCGCTTCCCTGGACCAATCTACTGAAGAGCCTGCGGCATGAGCTAGAGGCGTTGACTGATGCCAGGTTCAACAGCGTCCTGTTGAATCTCTATCGCGATCAAAACGACCGGATGGGATTCCACAGCGACAACGAGCCATCGCTCGGCAAAGAGCCGACTATCGCCTCGTTGAGCTACGGCGCTACCCGGACGCTGATTTTCAAGCACAAGAAGTTGAAAGATTTGGAGCGCAAGCGAGTGCAACTTACATCAGGGAGCCTGTTACTTATGCGTGGTGCAACGCAAAGTAACTGGGTACACGGGATTGATCGCGAGACCCAGCCTTGCGGTCCGCGCATCAATCTCACGTTCCGCAACATTCGCAAATGACATGCGCGCTTGGCGTTTATCCTCAATCGAATTCCGGGAACACGATATTTAATTCACATGGCCGCTGACAATCTTGCCCGCTTTCCGGCGAACGCCGGTATCAAGGACGATTGCACTGCAACCTGACTTCTGGGCTCCGGCGTTCGCCGGAGAACGATTGAATTACCCTTCGGCTTTTGCGGGCTTTTTGGCAGCGGGTTTCTTCGCTGCAGCCTTTTTGGGCGGTGCTTTTGCTCCCCCCTTCTCCACAGCAGCCTTCTTCGGAGCGGCCTTCTTCGCCGCCGGTTTCTTACCCTTCTTCGCCGGGGCCTTGGCCGCGCGTTCGGCGATCAGTTGCAACGCCACGTCCAGCGTCAGTTCGTCCTTGTTCACATCCTTGGGGATGGTGGCATTCACGCTGCCGTCGGTGACGTAGGCGCCGTAGCGGCCGTCCATGATCTTTACATCGGTGTCGGTCGCGGGGTTCTTGCCCAGCACTTTGAGCGGTTCCGGCGCGGCGCGGCTGGCGCGGCCGGGGTTGGCGAGCGCTTCGGCGAGCTTGACCACGGCGGCGTTCATGCCGGTTTCGAACACCTCCATCGTGCCGCCCAATTTGGCGTATTTGCCGTTATGTGACAGATACGGACCATAGCGGCCGATGCTGGCGGTGATCATCGCACCCGTTTCAGGATGCGCGCCAATCTCGCGGGGGAGCGAAAGCAGTTTCAGCGCCCAGTCCAGCCCGAAATCCTCGCCCGGAACGTCCTTGGGGATCGACGAGCGCTTGGCTTCCTTGCCCTCGCCCAGCTGGACGTAAGGCCCAAAGCGGCCGCTGCGCTTGGTGACAGGTTCGCCGCTCACCGGGTCCTTGCCCAGCTCTTCCGGCCCGCTATCGCCGCCATCGCCCTCACCGCCGCCTTGGGCGAAGCGGCGGGTGTATTTGCACTCGGGATAGTTCGAGCAAGCGACGAACGCGCCGAACTTGCCACCGCGCAGCGCGAGACGGCCTTCCCCGCATTTGGGGCACAGCCGCGGGTCGCCGCCATCGGCCAGCTTGGGGAACAAGTATGGTTCGAGGAAGATATCCAGCTCGGCGGTGATTTCCGATGGCTGGCGCAGCATGACCTCGGCGGTCTTGGGCTTGAAATCGCGCCAGAACGCTTCGAGCACCGCGCGCCACTCCGCGCGCCCGCCACTGACATCGTCGAGCTCTTCTTCAAGCCCGGCGGTAAAGTCGTAGGCGACGTAGCGCTCGAAAAACCGTTCGAGAAATCCTGTCAGCAACCTCCCCGATTCCTCTGCAAAGAAACGGTTTTTCTCGACCTTCACATAGCTGCGATCCTTCAGCACCTGAATGATCGAGGCATAAGTGGACGGCCGTCCGATGCCCAGTTCCTCCAGCCGCTTGACCAGCGACGCTTCGGAAAAACGCGGCGGGGGCTGGGTGAAATGCTGCACGGCATCGACCGACTTCTTCGCCGGGCTGTCACCCTTGGACATCACCGGCAGCAGGCCGCCGTCATCGCTGTCGGTGTCGTCCAGCCCTTCCTCATACAGCGCGAGGAAGCCGGGGAACTTCACCACCTGGCCGTTGGCGCGCAGCGCGGTGCGCCCGGTCCCGTCGACCAGTTCGACCACGGTGCGTTCGAGCTGCGCCGTCGCCATCTGGCTGGCCAGCGCGCGCTTGAACACCAGATCGTACAATCGGGCGTGGTCGCCCGATCCCGCCTTGTCGCGGCTGAAGTCGGTCGGACGGATGGCCTCATGCGCTTCCTGCGCGTTCTTGGCCTTGGTCTGATACTGGCGCGGGGTTTCGGGCAGATAATGGCCCGAATAGCGGTCCGAAATCGCCTTGCGCGCTTCCTGAATCGCGCCGGGGTCCATCTGCACCCCGTCGGTCCGCATATAGGTGATCGCGCCATCTTCATAGAGCGACTGCGCGATGCGCATCGTGTGGCTGGCGGAGAAGCCCAGCTTGCGCGCGGCCTCCTGCTGCAGCGTCGATGTGGTGAACGGCGGCGGCGGGTTGCGCTTCAGCGGCTTGGTCTCGACCGTCTCGACGGTGAAATGCCCGGCTTCGACCTTGGCCTTCGCCGCTTCTGCAGCCCCAGCGTTGCCCAGCGACAGTTTGTCGAGCTTTTCGCCCTCAAGCCGCACCAGACGCGCGGTGAAGGGCTGTCCTCCCTGCTCCATCTGCGCGGTGACCGACCAATATTCCTGCGCGGTGAACGCCTCGATCTCGCGCTCACGCTCGACGATCAGCCGCAGCGCGACCGATTGCACCCGGCCTGCGGACTTGGCACCCGGCAGCTTGCGCCACAGCACCGGCGAGAGCGTGAAGCCGACGAGATAATCAAGCGCGCGGCGGGCGCGATAGGCATCGATAAGGTCGGTATCGAGCTGGCGCGGGGCGGCCATCGCCTCGGTCACCGCCTTTTTGGTGATCGCGTTGAACGTAACGCGCTCGACCTCTTTGGGCAGCACCTTGCGCTTGGTCAGCACTTCCAGAACGTGCCAGCTGATCGCCTCGCCCTCGCGGTCAGGGTCGGTCGCCAGGATCAGGCGGTCGGCCTTCTTGGCCTCGTCGGTAATGGCCTTCAGCTGACGCGTCTTGTCGGCATACGCCTCCCAGACCATGTCGAAATCATTGTCCGGATCGACCGAGCCATCCTTGGGCGCAAGGTCGCGAATATGGCCGTATGAGGCCAGAACCCGGTAATCGGAGCCGAGGTATTTTTCGATGGTCTTGGCCTTGGCCGGCGACTCGACGATAACCAGTTGCATTGCTTGGACTTTCTGAAAGCTCTCGCGTGTGCGTATAAGCTGGGCGGCGTTATCGCCATTCGTCAAGGGCGTCCAGTGCGGGAAAAACACTCACACCAGCGACACCCGGCTTGCGGCATGCCGCTCAAGCAAGCCGCCAAGTTCAAGGTCGAGCAGGATCATCTGCACCGCGCCGCTCTCCACGCCGGACTGGCGGACCAGTTCATCGATGCTGACCGGCGAACGGCCGAGCAGGCTGGTGAGCCGGGCACGGTCGCTGTCGTCCGGTTCGGCAGAGGGCGCTGCGGCAGCGTAATCGAGCGTCGGAGCCGCCACCCGCTGCATCCGTGATCCAACGAACGGCTCGATAAGCTCAAGGATATCACCCACGCCCTGCACAAGGGTCGCGCCACCGCGGATCAACTCGTTGCAGCCGCGCGAGCGCGAATCGAGCGGCGAGCCTGGGATGGCCATCACATCGCGCCCCGCTTCGGCTGCCAGCCGCGCGGTGATGAGCGAGCCTGATTTCGGCGCGGCCTCCACCACCAGGGTGCCCAGCGCCATGCCTGCGATGATGCGGTTGCGATAGGGGAAGTGCCGCGCCAATGGCTCGGTGCCCGGCGGTTGTTCGGCGATGACCAGCGCGCGCTCCCCCATTTCCGCCTGCAACGCGCGGTTTTCCGGCGGGTAGCTGATGTCGATGCCCGATGCGATCACGCCTGCCGTGCTGGCTGGCCCGGTGCCCGCGATCTGCATCGCGCCTGCATGCGCCGCCGTATCGATGCCCCGCGCGAGCCCGGACACGACGAGGTACCCGGCCTCGGCCAGCTCGCCAGCGATCTGCCGGGCAAAGCGGCATGCGGCGGCAGAGGCGTTGCGCGCGCCGACCATGGCGATGGCGGGCCGGGCCAGCAACGACGCATCGCCGCGGATGGTGAGCACCGGCGGGGCGTTGTCGATATGCCCCAGCAGTGCGGGGTATTCGGGGTCATCAGCAAACAAATAGCGTGCGCCATTCGCTTCGACCTTGCGCACTTCGGCTTCCACCTGCGCCAGGCTGGCGATGCGGATGGCGCGGCCACCTGTACGCTGGACCAGGTCGGGCAAGGCGTCGATCGCCGCAACAGCCGTGCCGAGGCGGGCGATGAGCTGCGCGAAGCTGACCGGGCCGACTCGATCGCTGCGCAGCAGGCGGATGCGGGCGAGGCGCTCTGCATCAAGCATGGCGGCAGGTCAGCTTTTGGCAGAGCCGATCTTCGGTTCGGTACCCGCCATCAGCCGCTGGATGTTGCCGCGATGCTTCCACAGCACGAAGACGGCCATGACAATGAACACCCACAGCATCTGCTCCTTACCAAACCACCACGCCGCAACCGGCATGGCGAGGGCGGCGACGATACCGCCCAATGACGAAAAGCGCGTGGCAAACGCCACCGCCAGCCAGGCAACCGCGAACACGACGCCCAGCGGCCAGTAAAGCGCAATCGCGATGCCAAGCAAGGTGGCGACCCCCTTGCCGCCATTAAACTTGAGCCAGATCGGATACAAATGGCCCAGAAATGCGCCAAGCCCGGCAAACGGACCGCTGCCAGGGGCGATGAATTCAGCGATGGCGATGGCAAGTGCGCCTTTGCCCAGATCGAATAGCAAGGTCGCAGCGGCTAAGCCCTTGCGCCCGGTGCGCAGCACGTTGGTCGCGCCGATATTGCCGGAACCGATGGTGCGCAGATCGCCTGCCCCTGCCATGCGGGTGAGGATGATGCCGAACGGGATCGAGCCGAGCAGATAGCCCATCAGCACCAGGCCGCCCAGGGTCGCCACCGCTATCCCTGCCAGATCGTTCATCACAGCCAACCCTCACACAAACAGCGCTACGCCCAGCCCATGTGCATTAGGCGACACGGTGGTTTTGGCAAGCATGGTTGATCGCGGGCGCGGCAATGCTAAGCGTGGGCGATGACGCAATCGCTGCCCCTTGAGCCCGACATCGCCCCCGATGCACCTTTGCTGTTTTTCGATTCCGGCGTGGGCGGGCTCACCGTACTGGAGGCCGCGCACGCGCTGCTGCCCGTTGCGCCGATCGTCTATGCGGCCGATTTTGCCGGGCTGCCCTATGGAGAAAAGAGCGAAGCGGAGATCGCCGCCCGCGTGCCCGCGCTGCTCGGCCGATTGGTGGAGCGGTATCGGCCGCGGCTGATCACCATCGCCTGCAACACCGCATCGACCATCGCCTTGCCGCAGGTGCGCGCCGCGCTCGATCTGCCGGTGGTGGGAACGGTCCCGGCGATCAAGCCAGCCTCCGAACTGTCCAAAAGCCGAGTGATCGGGGTGCTCGGCACTCAGGCGACGGTGCGCCAGCCTTACGTTACCAACCTGGCGCGCGAATTTGCCAGCGATGCGACGATCATCCGCTTCGGCGCGCCCGAACTGGTGCAGGCGGCCGAAATGAAACTGCGCGGTCAGGTGCCCGATCCTGCCATCTTCTTGCGCGCGGTCGCTGGCCTGGTGGACCAGGAACGGGCGGTGCGCATCGATACGGTGGTGCTGGCCTGCACGCACTTTCCGCTGGTGCAGGACGAACTTGCGCAAGCGTTCGCAAGACCGGTCACCTTCGTCCATGGCGCACAAGGCATCGCGCGGCGGATCGCGTATCTCACGCGCGGACAAAGCTTTGTCGGCAATGGCTTGCGCTTTGTCGCCACCGGCCCTGCCAGCGGCGTGACACCCTACATGCCGGTACTGAAGGACCGCGGGTTTTCAAGCTTCGACACGCTGTAACAGGCCGCTGGAATGTGGCGGCTGATCGACTGGTTCGATCATTCCTATGGGCAATTTAGGTTGGCCGCCTGGCTGGCCCTGCCCTATCCGCAACCTCGTTGAAGGTGTGTCGGTTCAGGTCCGGCGGCTGGGCAGGGTGAGACAATTTGTCCACCCCAAAACAGGCCGCCAGGCACCAGTTGCGAGCCGTTAGCGCTGGAAATGCGGGATTTAATTGCTATTACATCGCCAGCAGTTGCGTGGGGCAGGATCGCATTACGGCAGAGCACGGCTTGGGTTATCACTCGTCAGGGACTAAGGTGGCCGCGTGAATTACGACCAGATTTTTGATGCTGCGATTGACCGGCTGCACGCCGAGGGGCGCTACCGCGTTTTCATCGACATCCTGCGCAATAAAGGCGCTTATCCCAACGCCCGCTGCTTCCACGGCCACAACGGCCCCAAGCCGATCACGGTGTGGTGCTCCAACGATTATCTTGCGATGGGTCAGCACCCAAAGGTCATCGAAGCGATGGAAGAGGCGCTACATAATGTCGGCGCCGGCTCCGGCGGCACCCGCAATATCGGCGGCAACACGCATTATCACGTCCAGCTTGAGCAGGAACTGTCCGGTCTGCACGGCAAGCAGAGCGCGCTTCTGTTCACGTCGGGCTATGTCTCGAACGACGCGACACTGTCCACGCTGGCGCGCATTCTGCCGGGCTGCATCATCTTTTCGGACGAACTCAACCACGCCTCGATGATTGCAGGGATCCGCAACTCCGGCTGCGAAAAGCGCGTGTTTCGGCACAACGATGTCGCGCACCTTGAAGAGCTTCTGGCCGCAGAAGACCCCAACGTGCCCAAGCTTATCGCGTTCGAAAGCGTGTATTCGATGGATGGCGATGTCGCTCCGATCCACGCGATCTGCGATCTTGCCGACAAGTATAATGCGCTCACCTATCTGGACGAAGTGCACGCGGTGGGCATGTATGGCACGCACGGTGGCGGCATTTCCGAGCGAGACGAAGCCTCGCACCGCTTGACGATCATCGAAGGCACGCTGGGCAAGGCGTTCGGCGTGATGGGCGGCTATATCGCCGCCGATCAGCGCATCATCGATGTGATCCGCAGCTATGCCCCCGGCTTCATCTTCACGACCTCGCTGTCGCCCGTGCTGGTGGCCGGTGCGCTGGCGAGCGTTCGGCACCTGAAGCAGTCGAGCGAGGAGCGCGACGGGCAGCAGGAAGCCGCTGCGCGCCTCAAGCGCCTGTTTTCCGAGGCCGGCCTGCCGGTGATGGACACCACCACGCACATCGTGCCGTTGATGGTGGGCGATCCGGTCAAGGCCAAGCGGATCAGCGATATGCTGCTCGCCGAATATGGCGTCTACGTGCAGCCGATCAATTTCCCGACTGTGCCGCGTGGCACCGAGCGGCTGCGCTTCACCCCCGGCCCCAACCATGACGAGGCGATGATGCGCGACCTGACGTCTGCTTTGGTCGAAATCTGGGACCGCCTGGAATTGCGCAAAGCCGCATGATGCCATGACGCCGCAACGCTACAGCCTGGGTTCGATCATACTCCACTGGCTGATAGCGGCGGCGCTGGCGTTTCAAGTAATTTTCGCCGAATCGCTGGAAGGCCTGCGGGGACCCGACCTTTTCGCGCGGTTTCAGCTGCACAAATCGGTTGGCATCACGATCCTGCTGCTTAGCGTTCTGCGCGTTGGCTGGCGGATTGTCGCTCCCCGCCCCGCCCCTGTCCCCGGCCCCAAATGGGCGATGACCCTGTCTGGGCTGGCGCATCTGGGCTTCTATATCGTCATGATCGGCGCGCCGTTGACCGGATGGATCCTGGTTTCGACGTCCGACGTGAAAGTGGATACGCTGCTTTTCGGCGTGGTGCCGTGGCCGCATCTTCCGGTCCCTGCGTGGCTCGGCGAGCCGTCCGAGGAAATTCACGAAATCCTGCCCAAGGTCGGCATCGCACTGTTCGTGCTGCATGTCGCAGGGGCGCTCAGGCACCAGTATCTGCTGGGCACGCCCATCCTGACGCGGATGCTGCCGGGTGGGCGCGGCAAGGCACTGGGCGCGGTTGCATTGGCTGCAACAATCATGCTGGGCGCGATCGTGCTGGGCAAGATCGCCGATCCGAAGGGCGCTGCGGCTGCGCCTGTTGCGACAGCGTCAGCCGCTGCTGCACCCGTCGAAGCCGAAGCGCCGGTTGCCGGGCCCATTGCCGAAGAACCCGCCCAAGCAATCGAACCGGACGAGGATGAAGCGGCGAAGGTGCCACGCACCTGGGCGATCGCGCCGGGCGGCAAGATTGGCTTTACCGCACAATGGAATGGCGAGCCGGTGAACGGCAGCTTTGCCGCATGGTCCGGCAGCATAACCTTTGCCCCCGAAGCGCTGGATGCATCCAAGGTGGATATCCGCATCGACCTGGCCTCGGTCGATACCGGCGACGGCCAGCGTGACGGGACGCTGACCGGCGGCGATTTCTTCGACACCGCGCGCTTTGCCAGCGCCCGATATCGCGCCAGCAGCTTCAAGGCGCTGGGCGGCGATCGCTATCGCGCCGATGGTACATTGACACTGCGCGGCGTGAGCAAGTCCGTCCCGCTGGCCTTCACCCTCACCATCAAAGGCGACCGGGCGACGGCGCGCGGCAGCGCCACGATCGATCGCACAAGCTTCGGCGTGGGTCAGGGCGATTACGCCAGCACCGCAGAGATCGCAGGACCGGTGGCGATCAGCTTCGCCTTTGCCGCGACCGCCACAGATTGAAGCTGCCGCCCACGCACTCCATATGCCGGAGTGATGAACAGCACCCCCCATTGGATCGAACCCCATCCGCACGGGATCTACGTTCGCCCGGCCGATGCCTGGATCGACCCGTCGCGCCCGGTGCCCCGCGCGCTGATCACGCATGGCCATGCCGATCACGCCCGCGGCGGGCACGGCGCGGTATGGGCCACGCCCGAGACGCTCGCCATCGTCAACCTGCGCTACGGCCGGTATGACGGCGAGCATGCCGTGGATTATGGCGACGCGCTGGACCTGAACGGCGTCAAGGTGTCGTTCCACCCCGCCGGTCACGTCCTGGGGTCCGCGCAGATCCGGCTGGAGCATCAGGGCGAAACCGTCGTCGTCACCGGCGACTTCAAGCGGCGGCCCGACCCCAGCTGTGCAGCCTTTGAAGTCGTGCCGTGCGACATTTTCATTACCGAGGCGACCTTCGGCCTGCCGGTATTTCGCCACCCGCCGACTGTCGAGGAAATCGGCAAGCTGCTGGCGATGCGCGCCGCGCACAGCCAAGGCTGCGTGCTGGTGGGGGCCTATGCTTTGGGCAAGGCTCAAAGGGTGATCGCAGAACTGCGCGCCGCAGGGTTCGACGACCCCATCTACCTGCACGGCGCGCTGGAGAAAATGTGCGCGCTCTATGCAGACCATGGCATCGATCTTGGCGAACTGAGGCCGGTCGCCGGCACCGACAAAGCCGAGCTTATGGGCCGGATCATCCTGGCCCCGCCCTCGGCGCTGGCGGATCGCTGGAGCCGCCGCTTGCCGGACCCGATCACGTCGATGGCCTCTGGCTGGATGCGGGTGCGCGCCCGTGCCAAGCAGCGCGGTGTCGAGCTGCCATTGATCATATCCGACCATGCCGATTGGGACGAGCTGACCACCACCATTCAGGATGTCCGCCCCCGCGAAGTATGGGTGACCCATGGCCGCGAGGAGGCGTTGCTGCGCTGGTGTGCGCTGCACCAGATCAAGGCGCGTGCTCTGGCGATGGTTGGCCGCGAAGACGAGGACGAAGGCTGATGCGGGCCTTTGCCGCACTCGTCACGCAGTTGGGCTATACCCGCTCGCGCAACGCCAAGGTCGCGCTGATCGCCGATTATCTGCGCAATACGCCCGACCCTGATCGCGGCTGGGCTTTGGCCGCGCTGACGGGAGAGGCGGATTTTGCTGCGGTGAAGTCGTCCGCCGTGCGCACGATGGCGATGGAGCGGGTCGATCCTGAGCTGTTCCGGCTCAGCCGTGATTTCGTGGGCGATACAGCAGAGACCGTGGCATTGATCTGGCCAGAAACCGTCATGCCCGCCAACGACCTTCGCCTGGCAGATGCTGTCGATGCCTTCGCCACCGTCAGCCGTGCCCGCGCGCCGGCCTTGCTCGCCGAGTATATGGACCGGTTGGACAGCGATGGGCGCTATGCGCTGATCAAGCTGGCTACAGGGGCGATGCGGGTCGGCATTTCCGCGCGGCTCGCCAAGACAGCGTTTGCGCAGGCGTTTGGGCTGGATGTCGATGCGGTCGAGGAGGTGTGGCACGCGCTGGCCCCGCCTTATGCCACCCTGTTCGCCTGGGGCGAAGGCGGTGTGCGCCCCAATCCGGAGGGCACACCCTATTTCCGGCCCTTCATGCTGGCGCACCCGCTGGAAGACGGCAAAGTCGATCTGGCCGAGTACGCCGCCGAATGGAAATGGGATGGCATCCGCATCCAGATCGTCCGGGTCGGCAGCGAAACCCGGCTGTTCAGCCGCGGGGGCGATGACATCACCGCCGCCTTCCCCGATATCGCAGCTTATATGCCGGTCGAAGGCGTGTTCGATGGCGAGCTGCTGGTGCGCGGACAAGCGCAGATGGGCGAGGCTGCCAGCTTCAACGCCTTGCAGCAGCGGCTGGGCCGCAAGACGGTTTCGGCCAAGATGCTGGCAGAAGCGCCTGCCTTCGTGCGATTATACGACCTGCTGATCGATGGCAGCGAGGACCTGCGCACCCTGCCATGGCAAACCCGGCGCGACCGGCTGGAGGCGCGCATGGCGCTGCTGCCCGCCGATCGCTTCGATCTGTCGCAGATCATCGCAGCACAGGATTTCGCAGAGCTGGGCCGCATCCGCGATGGCGCGCGTGATGCCGCGATCGAAGGCGTGATGCTCAAGCGCCGCGACAGCCTGTATGTGCCCGGGCGGCGCGTCGGCCTGTGGTACAAATGGAAGCGCGATCCGCTCAGCGCCGATTGCGTCATGATGTATGCCCAGCGCGGCAGCGGCAAGCGCTCGTCCTTCTATTCGGACTACACTTTCGGCTGCTGGACCGAGGATGGCGAGCTGGTTCCGGTCGGCAAGGCCTATTCGGGCTTTTCCGATGCGGAACTGAAGTGGCTGGATACTTTCGTGCGCCAGAACACTCTGAATCGCTTCGGCCCGGTCCGCGAGGTGGAAAAGTCACTGGTGCTGGAAGTCGCGTTCGATTCGATCCACGAATCCAAACGCCACAAGTCCGGCGTAGCGATGCGGTTTCCGCGCATTTCCCGTTTGCGCCGAGACAAGCCTGCGGCAGAGGCCGATACCGTTGAAACGCTGCGAGCGCTGATTACCTGACGTTCTCTGGCGAAAGCCAGAGCCCAGGAGCGGAATTGCTCTGCCGGCGCACTGGGTTCCGGCTTTCGCCGGACGACAGCACTACTATCCACCCACCACGGCGTATTGCGCATAGCCGCGGTACAGGTTGCGATGTTCGGCGAGCAACCCTCGCTGATGCGCCACGTGCCGCGCGACAGGCCCCAGATCGGCTCTTGGGCTTACCTGAAATTTAGCGAGCCACGCATGCAGCGCCCGTCCGAACCACTCCGGCAGGGCATGCTGACTGCCGAAATCGACCACATGGAGCCTGCCGCCTTGCGCCAAGGCATCGGCTCCCGCTGCGATCGCCTGCTCCCAGCCCGGAATCATCGACACGGTGTAGGAGCAGAACACCCGGTCAAACCCATCGAGTCCGAACAGCCGCCGCGGACAAAACACGGTTGCATCGCCCTTGGCCAGCGTGATCCGGTCGTCCAGGCCCGCCCGCACGACCGCGGCTCTGGCCTTTTCGAGCATCGCTTCGGAGATGTCGAAGCCATAGAACCGGGCCTGGGGGTAGCGCCGCGCTGCCACGATGAGGTTGCGTGCAGTACCGCATCCGATTTCCAGCACCGCACCACCTGCCGGTGGCTGCAGGTCGGCAATCAGCTGATCACGACCCAGCAGGTAATATTTGCGCGTCGCATCGTAAAAATGCCGCTGGTTCCGATAGATCGCATCCATGCTACCCGCATGGTCGCCACGCGTTGCCATCGTGTTATCTGAGGACATACAGGTGCACCCCGCCATAGATCGATGAGCGGTCGCGCGCAGTGTATCCCAGCGAATCGTCCGCGCGATAGTCCCAGCGGGCGAGCAGATCGTCAGGAATGCGCCCGGGCAGCAGGCTGGGTTCGGCTGCCGTGCGGAACAGCACGCGCGCTCCGGGCCGCGCCGTGCGGGTGATTTGCGTCCACAACCCGGTCAGCTGCTGGTCGTTCATCCAGTCCTGCGCATCGAGCAGGACATAGCGGTCAAGGCTGGCATCGGCGCTGGCCTGCAGCCGCTCGACGAAATTAGCGTGTTCCACCTCCACCCGGTTTGCGCGGGTATGGATGGCGGCGTAATGCTCTGCCTGCAGATAGGGCGGCAACGAGGAGTTTGCGCCCTTGCCATAGCCGCGCCCGAACGCCTGCCAGGCAAAGTAATTGTCACGAATCTCGAAGTCGCAGGCCAGCTTTTCCAACCGCTTGCGCAGCACGTCCGCCATTTTTTCGTCGCCAGCAAGCGCCTCGAACTGGGCAGGCGGGATGCCCAGGCCAAACAGGGTCGGCGGCTGGTCGGTGAGCCAGCGAACGAATTTTTTGTCGAACACGGGCGAGAGGTGCTGCTCGAACATTGCCCGCTGCTCTTCCAGCGACGACGCTTTCAGCATCATCTTGAGGTCGATCTTGTACAGCCGGGCCAGCAGATGGGCCGTGCCGATAAAGCCGCCGAGCAGACCGCGCTTGTAAAGCCCGCTGCTAAACCCGCCGATCCTGCGCCGCCCGGCCAGATCGCGGCCTTCCCAATAGCGCCTGCTGGTCTCGTCCAGATGCGGACGGATGTGGTCCCGATAGGCCCGCACATTATCCGCACGGTCGGCCTCGGCGAAAAACCTGTGGAAATGTGCATGATCGGGGAGGTGCAGCGCGGCGGCGACCTTCAGCTTGTTGAGCGCAATGTGCGCGGTGTTGAGATCGACCGCTATGATCTGGGCCGGGTCCGCCACCAGGTAGGTCAGGACGTTGCAGCCGCCTGAGGCAATGGTGATGATGCGGCTGTCAGGCTGGATGCTGAGCGCCTCCATATCCACCACCGGGTCTTCCCAGATCTGCGCATACACCAGCCCCTTGAAGGCAAAGGCAAAGGCGCGCTCGAAAAGCCCCTGCTTGCTGACCGTATTGGATTGGGTCACCGCTTCTGCGATTTTGGTATTGCGCATCGTGCCGGCCATGTCGCCTTGCCCCCTTGCTCAGTGGTTGAACCTCTGAATGGGCGCGCTAGGCCGCTTGGATGACCCGTGCATGACGGATTGGCGACAGCCGCTGTCACAAAAAGGCGCGGCGCAATAAAATGGCCCGCCGGTCTGGGGGGACCGGCGGGCCTGTGATGTGCCTTGGGCTAAGGGGTTAACCCGGCATCACCACGGTGTCGATCACGTGCACCACACCGTTGCTCTGCATGACATCGGTCTGGGTTACGATCGACTTGCCGCCCTTTGCGTCAGTCAGGACGACATTTTGACCCTGCAGCGAGGCTGTGAGGGTTCCACCCTGCACGGTCTTGATCATGGCCTTGCCACCGCCCTTCTTGATGAGCGCGACGACATCGGCTGCGGTCACCTTGCCGGCGACGACGTGATAGGTAAGGATCTTGGTCAGGGTGGCCTTGTTCTCAGGCTTCACCAGCGTTTCCACGGTGCCGGCAGGCAGCTTGGCAAAGGCAGCGTCGGTCGGCGCGAACACGGTGAACGGTCCGGGTGACGACAGCGTTTCGACCAGGCCGGCGGCCTTCACGGCTGCGACCAGGGTCTTGAGATTGCTGGCTGCGCTGGCGTTTTCGACGATGGTCTTGGTGGGGTACATGGCTGCACCACCGACCATCGGGGTGCTGGCGCTATGACCGGCACCGTGATGGTTGGCGAGCACGGGGCCTGCAAACGCGAGCGTTGCTGCTGCGACGGCGGTGAGGAGGCTGGGGGCGAGAGATTTCGGCATAGATGTCTCCGTTGTTGCTTTGCGTATCCACTGGGGAAGCGGGATACGGGGCAGCTACGGAAGGGGTGGAGCGCCGGATGCGCGATGGCGAATGAAAGTGGAATTGAGGAGCTTTTGTTCGGTTTCGAGCGCACGATTTTCACAGCCCCCCCGCCTGTCCCGAGCGAAGTCGAGGGACGTATTCGCGACCGTCCACGCATACGTCCCTCGACTTCGCTCGGGAACTCGGGAGAGGGCTGAAAAAGGCTTCTGTTTCCAGGCTAGCGGACTAAATCCGCTGCAAGCGGCCCTGCGCCACCGTCGGCGCGCTCGGCTTGTCCGGATCGGGCAGCACCTTGGGTTCCATCGTCAGGATAAGCTCGCTGACCGGATCGACGAACTTGCGATGCCCTTCAGGGATCGCAATGCGGGTAACGCCGCCGCGCATCAGGCGGCCAAGGCGACGCGGCTGACCATCGGCAGGCACGATCCACAGCTCAGGCTCGGTTTCGGTGACCGGCATGCCTTCAACCCGCACCAGCATTTCTGCGGTACTGCTGTCATAGCGCGCGGTCAGCAACAGGCCCTCGATCGGCCCGGTCAACTGCGCCACCGCAACATCCTGCGCCGGGGCGGCGACGGGCGTCGGCTGTGAGCGCGGCAATACCAGGACCAGCGCCAGGACCGCTGCAAACGTGGCGAGCCCGATGCTGGCCGTCTTCCAGGGGTTCGACGCAGGTTTTGCGGGCATCTGCGTGACGGTGCGTTCCGCTGCATCGAGCGCATCGATCGCATCATCGATCCGGGCCATCAAATTGCCGGACGGGGTTACAGCGGCAAAACCGTCGTACAAAGGTGCCAGACGCGTGCGCCATCCCTCCACCTCGGCGGCAAAGCCGGGGTCGGACAGCATCAGCCGCAACGCAGCGGCACGCTCGGTGCCCTCAAGCAGGCCCAAGGCGAGTTCGGCCGCCATGGCGGACCGGTCGGGCATGGCATCACTGCTCACGCGAGAGGCACTCCTTCAACTGCATCAGGCCGCGGCGAATCCAGCTTTTCACCGTGCCCACCGGCTTGTCCATCGCCTCGGCGATTTCCGGATAGCTGAGGCCCTGGTAAAACCCTGCCCTGATTGCGGACGCCCGCACCGGTTCCAATTCATCAAGACACGCAAATATCTGCGCGCGCTCGGACGACTGGGCAAGTTCGGCCGAGGGATCTGCCGCATCGTCGACCAGAGTTTCGCTGAGGTCGGAAGGGAGCGGATCTTCATATCTTTGGCTTCTACGCCAATCGATCGCGGCGTTGCGTGCAATGGCGCACAGCCAGGCGATCGCGCTCGCCTTGGCCGGATCGAACGACCCGGCACGCTGCCACACCTTGAGATACACGTTCTGCAATACATCCTCCGCTGCGCCCCTGTCGATGCAGATACGGATGCAAACGCCGTGCAGTTTCGCAGACGTCATCGCATAGACCGTGCGCAATGCCTCGCGGTCCTGCTGCGCCACCCTGACCAGCGCAGATTGCAGATCGGCGCGGCGCTCCTCGCTGGCTGGGATCATCGGTGGCTCACGAGGCGAGCGCCCTGGAAAACAGGGCAGGGTCGACATTGCCGCCGGACAGGATCACCAGGGTGCGATCGTCCACCTCGACCTTGCCGGCCAGCACCGCAGCCAGCGCGACGGCACCGCCGGGTTCCAGCACCAGCCGCAGCCGTTCATGCGCATGGCGCATGGCGCGATACACTTCGTCATCGGAGACGCTGACGGCATCCGCCTTGCGTTCTTTGAGTATTTCATAGGTAAGCGGCGATACCAAAGGCGTCTGCAACGCATCGCACACCGTATCGGGTGCATTGGCGGCAACCGGCACGATCTTCTTGCCGCGCAACGAATTGCCCATGTCGTCCCAGCCATTGGGCTCGACCACTGTGATTTTCGCGCCTGGCATCGCCAGCGCAATCCCGGCCGAAAGCCCGCCGCCCCCGCAGCACGACACCACCCGATGCGGGTTGATGCCGGCCTGCGCGATGATCTGCACCATCGCCTCTAGCCCGGTGCTGCCCTGCCCTTCGATGATCCACGGATCGTCGAAGCTGGGCACCACGACGGCACCCGTCTCAGCCGCGATCCGGTTGGCGATAGCCACGCGGTCCTCGCTACGCCGGTCGAACGTCACGATTTCCGCGCCATAGCCGCGGGTCGAATCGGTTTTACGCTTGGGTGCATCGGCCGGCATCACGATCGTTGCCTTGATACCCAGTCTTTTGGCGGCCCACGCCACGCCCTGCGCGTGGTTGCCGCTGGAAAACGCAATGACACCGCGGGCCCGCTCTTCCTCGGTCAGGTCGGACAACCGGTGCCACGCGCCGCGAATCTTGAACGAACCGATCGGCTGAAGGCATTCCGCCTTGCACCACAACGTCACGCCCTCATGCTTCAACGGCATAAGCGGGGTGGGCGGCAGAATGGCCGATATCTTCTTTGCGGCGCGTTCTATGCCTTCGCGGCTGGGTTTACGGTCCGGGGAAAGGGGATCACTTGGTTCTGTCATGCAGTGCCTCTATATGCACCCACTGACAGCAATTCCAGCAATAAGGGAAGACACGGCTTTGGGCAAAATTCTGGTGATCGGTGCAGGCGGCGTAGGTTCGGTCGCGGTGCACAAGATGGCGATGAACGCGGATATCTTCACGGAAATCACGCTTGCCAGCCGCCGGGTGGCGAAGTGCGACGCCATTGCCGAATCAGTTCTGGCGCGCACCGGCGTTACAATCGCGACCGCCGAGATCGATGCCGACGACGTCGATGCCACCTCCGCCCTGATCGAGCGGGTGAAGCCCGACCTCGTGTGCAACCTGGCCCTGCCCTATCAGGACCTCAACATCATGGACGCGTGCTTGCGCACCGGCGTGCACTACATGGACACCGCCAATTACGAGCCGCGCGACGAAGCGAAGTTCGAATATGGCTGGCAGTGGGCGTATCACGACCGCTTCAAGGAAGCTGGCCTGATGGCGCTGCTGGGTTCAGGCTTCGACCCGGGCGTCACCAGCGTGTTCGCCAGCTACATCAAAAAGCACCTGCTCGACCGGATCGACACGCTCGACATCCTCGACTGCAATGGCGGCGACCATGGCCAGCATTTCGCGACCAACTTCAACCCGGAAATCAACATCCGCGAAGTGACCGCACCCTCGCGGCACTGGCAGGATGGGCAATGGATCGAAGGGCCCGCGCTCAGCCACAAGCAGGTCTTCGATTTCGAAGCCGTGGGCGAGAAGAACATGTACCTCATGTACCATGAGGAGCTGGAATCGCTGGCCAAGCATTACCCGGAGATCAAGCGCATCCGTTTCTGGATGACGTTTGGAGATGCGTACCTCAAGCATCTGGAAGTGCTGCAGAATGTCGGCATGACCCGCATCGATCCGGTGATGTACGAAGGCCGCGAGATCATACCGCTGCAGTTTCTCAAGGCCGTGCTGCCTGAGCCTGCCTCGCTGGGCGAGACCACCAAGGGCAAGACGAATATCGGCGACATCGCCACGGGCGTGAAGGACGGCCAGGACAAGACCGTCTACGTCTACAACATCTGCGACCACGAGGACGCCTATGCCGAAACCGGCAACCAGGCGGTAAGCTACACCACCGGCGTTCCGGCGATGATCGGCGCGGCGATGATCCTGACCGGTAAGTGGAACGGTAAAGGCGTGTTCAATATGGAGCAATTCGATCCCGATCCGTACATGGACATGCTGAACAAGCACGGCCTGCCCTGGCAGGTAAAGGAACTGGACGCACCGCTGGCGTTTTGAGCCATCTGGGTCCCCTGCGAAGGCAGGGGCCCATCTCCTGCCCTAGCGTCTAGAGGCCACCTTAGGAGATGGATTCCCGCCTTCGCGGGAAACCGATTTGTATTGGGGTAGTTTTATTCATGGAAACCAAGGCTGGTGATCCCGGCGCCTTCCGGCAGTTCGACCTCCACCGCGTGCCGTCGCCCGCGTTCGTGGTCGATGAAGCCGCTGTCCGGCGCAACCTGGCGATTCTCGCCGATGTGCGCGACCGGGCGGGCATCAAGATGCTCGCCGCATTGAAGGCGTTTTCGTTCTGGCAACTGGGCAGCGTCGTTGGCGAATATCTCGACGGCACCTGCTCGTCTGGCCTGTGGGAAGCCCGGCTTGCGACCGATCACTACACCGGCGAGGTCGCGACCTATTGCGCAGGCTACAAGGCCGAGGACCTTCGCGAAATCCTGACATTGTCGGATCATGTCATCTTCAACAGCCCTGGCCAGATCAACCGGTTCGCAGGGTTGATCGACGAGGCGCGCGCGAAGGGCGAGCAGTTCGATATCGGGCTGCGCATCAACCCTGCCCTGCCACTGGGCGAGACGCCGAAGTACGACCCATCGCAGCCGCACAGCCGCCTGGGCCACCCGATCGACCAGTTGCGTCCCGAGCACCTGGAAGGCGTGTCCGGCGTCCATTTCCATTCCCTGTGCGAGCAGGATTTGCTGCCCTTGCAGGAAATCTGGGCCAAGCTCGAACCGTTGTTAGAACCCTATTTCAACCAACTGAAATGGTTGAACTTTGGCGGTGGCCACCACATCACCCGTGCCGATTACCAGCGCGATGAGCTGGTGGAATTCCTGATCTCGGTCAAGGCGCGAACCGGCTGCGAGATTTACCTGGAGCCCGGCGAAGCGGTGGCCCTCGATGCAGGCATTCTCGTGGGCGAATTGCTCGACGTGTTCGACAACGGCATGAAGGTGGGCATCACGGACATCTCCGCCACCTGTCACATGCCCGATGTGATCGAGGCACCCTATCGCCCGGCGATGCTGGGGGAACGGCCTGACGCAGAAGCGATACGGTTGGGCGGGCCATCCTGCCTCGCAGGAGACATCATCGGCGACTATGGTCTGCCTGGCCCGATGGAGCCGGGGCAGCGCTTTGCGTTTCTCGATCAGGCGCACTACTCCATGGTAAAAACCAATACATTCAATGGCGTGCCCCTGCCTTCTATCTGGCTTTGGAACAGCGCGGATGACAGTCTGCGGGAAATCCGGTCGTTCGGATATGAGCAATTCCGGGACAGATTGGGCTGAAAGCCTCGCGCATTTTTCCGCTTTACATCGCGGCGGCCACACCCTAGTTACGCGGTCCGCTGCCCCAGGGGGACTTCCAATAACCGCAAGGCAGCCTTGTTGTTTGTTCTGTTTTTTTGGGGGTCCCTTGAGTTGCACAATTTCCTTGATGCGCTGGAGCTGATTAAGGCTCTGACACCGGCACAGCCGGTTACGCTGGACCGACCGCAAGCGGCAACGCGCGCGGCGAAGTTCTTCGTTGATCGTTTCCCCGGCAAATCGCTCTATGCGGTCAAGGCGAATCCTTCGCCTGATCTGCTGCGCGTGCTGTGGGCCGCTGGCATTACCCATTATGATGTCGCCTCGATTGCCGAGGTGCGGCTGGTGGCCGAAACGCTGCCAGAGGCGACCTTGTGCTTCATGCACCCGGTCAAGACGCCCGAGGCGATAGCAGAAGCCTATCACACCTTCGGCGTGCGGGTGTTCTCGCTCGATTGCCGCGAAGAGCTGGACAAGATCGTGGCCGCCACCGGCGCGCCCGAGGACCTGACCCTGTGCGTGCGACTGCGTGTCTCGTCGGAGCATTCCGAACTCAGCCTTGCATCGAAGTTCGGCACCGAACTGACCGAAGCGCGCGATCTGCTGATGGCGACCCGTCAGGCCGCCGACAGCCTGGGCATCTGCTTCCACGTCGGCAGCCAGGCGATGAGCCCGCACGCTTATGTGCAGGCGCTGGACCGCGTGCGCGCTGCTATCGTCGATGCGTCGGTGACCGTGGACGTCATCGATGTCGGCGGCGGCTTCCCGTCGGCCTATCCCGGCATGCAGCCCCCGCCGCTGGAGGATTACTTCGCGATCATCGAGCGGACGTTCGAAAGCCTGCCGATCAGCTATTCGGCTGAACTGTGGTGCGAGCCCGGCCGCGCGCTGTGCGCCGAGTACAACTCCATCGTCGTGCGCGTCGATCGTCGCCGCGGCGAGGAACTGTACATCAACGATGGCGCTTATGGCGCGCTGTTCGATGCTGCGCATATCGGCTGGCGCTTCCCCGTCCGCTATCTGGGCGACACGCGCAGCAGCACGACGGAGGATTTCAGCTTCTTCGGCCCGACCTGCGACGATATCGATTACATGGCGGGGCCATTCCCGCTGCCCGCGGACATCAAGGCGGGCGATTATATCGAGATCGGCATGATCGGTGCCTATGGCGCGGCGATGCGCACGGCGTTCAATGGCTTTGGCACGAGCGAGCATTTCACCGTTGCCGACGAGCCGATGCAGTCGATGTACACCGGCGAAGCGCGCCCGCACTGGCGCGCCGACAATGTGGTCAGCATCAATCGCTGATCAGCAAAATACGTTGCGATTGACAATCTATTACGGCTGACGCAGTTTCCGGTCCTGTTTCGCAGGGGAGGAAACTGCCGATGTCGCCCAATGTTCTCACGCCAGCCGCCGTGCTGGTGCTGTGGTCGCTTGTCATGCTGTTTTGGATGGCCGGCTCCCGCCTGCCCCAAGCCAAGAAAATGGGCATCGATATTGCCAAGGCCACCGGAGGGCGCGGCAGCGACCTCGACCCGGCAATGCCCCCGCAAGTGGCCTGGAAATCGCACAATTACGCGCACTTGATGGAGCAACCTACCATCTTTTACGCCACTATCGCGATCCTGGCGATCGCAGGTGCAGGAGCCGAAAGCGTCAATGTCGGCCTGGCTTGGGGCTATGCGCTGATCCGGATCGTGCACAGCATTTGGCAGGCGACGGTCAACAAGGTGCAGACCCGCTTCCTGCTCTTCCTTGCCTCCACGCTGTGTCTGATCGTCCTTGCGGTCCGCGCGCTTCTCGTAACGCTTTAACAAAGGTCCGGCCATGACAAGCAAGATCCTGCAGCCCGTCGTCATCCTGCTCGCCTGGACCATGGTCATGTGGCTGTGGATGTACATCACCCGCATCCCTGCGATGCAACGCGCCAAAATCGATGTCGCCAATCTCAAGGGTGGGACGGGCAAGGACCTGGACAATGTGCTGCCTGCCGAAATTCAGTGGAAAGCGCACAATTACAACCACCTGCTGGCCGAACCGACGATATTTTATGCGGTGTGCATCGTGCTCGCCATTATCGGGCATGGCGAGGGCATGAACCTTGCCGTTGCGTGGCTGTATGTCGCCTTGAGGATCGTCCACAGCCTGGTGCAGGCTACGGTCAACCGGGTCGCTGTCCGCTTCGCGCTGTTCGCATCATCCAGCCTGTGCCTGATCGTACTGATCTTCCATGCCGCGATCCCGATCTTCGATCTGCACCTGCACGGTTGAACTCAGCCAGGCCGGACGAAAAGGCTGGCGAGTTCTACATGCGTTGACCACCGAAACTGCCCGACCGGCCAAAGCGTATCCAGCACAAACCCGGCATCGCACAAACTGCGTGCATCGCGCGCAAAGGTCGCCGGGTTGCAACTGATGTAGCACAGCCGCTTCAGGCTGGACTGCGCAATCGCCGAAACTTGCGCCTCCGCACCTGCGCGCGGTGGATCGAGGGCCAGGCCATCGAAGCGGTTGAGCATGTCTGCCTGCAGCGGATTGCGGAATAGGTCGCGATGTTCGGCAAACACCGGGAGCTGCCGCGCGTTGGCAGCGCCGGTAAGTGCCAGCACCGCATCGCGTGCCGCTTCGGCCGCATACACCTTGCGCCCCGATGTGCTGAGGTGAAACGCAAAGCAGCCCAGCCCGGAGAACAGATCCGCAACCATCCGGCACCCCTGCAAGGCTTCCGTCGCAGCAGCCGCGAGCGCGGCCTCGCCGTCCTGCGTCGCCTGCAGAAAGCTCGCATGCGGAAAGCGCACGGCAACATCGCCAAAATGCACCGTGGCAGGTTCCGGCTCATATTGCGTTTCCGGGCCATAGCCCTGATCGAGCGACAGTCGCGCCAGACCCTGGCGTTCGGCAAATTGGGACAGCAGCTCGTGTTCGGTAAGGTTGGATGGCGCCAGGCCCGTTACAAGAACGTCCACGCCTTGATCGACTTGCGTCAGCTCCAATTGCCCGGAAATGGACGATTTTGGCCATTTCAGGAGCAACCCGCGCGCCGCGATTATGACGTCAAGCAGTCGTGGCGTCACAATCTCGCAGGTCCTGATGTCGACCAGGTCGTGGCTGCCCTGCCCGGCAAAGCCCAGCGTGATGCCACCTTTTTGGCGGCTGTAGCGCAGGCTGGCGCGCCTGCGGCTGCGCGGTGGCGACAGATGCACGGGCCTGACTTCGCGCGCAACGATGCCCTTAGCGGCGAGCGGTCCGATCACCCGGTCGCGCACGAAATCGGCCAGCGCGATATCATCCAGATGCTGTAGGCTGCACCCGCCACATTTGCCGAAATGCGGACATGGTGGCGTGGCATGGTGTGGGCCGGGTATGATGTTGCCATCGGCCGCTATGTGATCGCCGGGGGCCGCCCCTGCGACGTGGCGACCCAACGCCGTGACGCCGTCACCGCGCGCCGCGACCCGCACGATCAAGTCACCGCTCAAGGCAGGCCTCCACTGCACGCGGCAGGAAGGCCGCTAAGGTACGCGCGCTGAACGCAGGCCCGGCGAGCCGCGCGGCGCGGTCATGCAGCCATGCCGCTTCCGTCAATGCAGCCAGTGGATCGTGGTGCGACGCCAGGCGCGCTGCGACACATCCCCCCAGCACGTCGCCCGTGCCTGCGACGGACAGCCAGCCGCAGCGGCGGTCAGCGATCACAACTTGCCCGCTCGGTGAAGCGATGACGCTGTCTGCGCCTTTGTGGAGCATATAGGTTCCTGAAGCCGCGGCGAGGGCCGATGTTGCCGCCGCCTTGTTGGCCTGCACAGATCCCAGTTCAAACGCCTTGGCAAGAGCTTCGAACTCGCCCTGATGCGGTGTCAGCAAGACAGGCGCTGTGCGCGCAGCGATGTCATGGTTTCGGCCCATCAGCAGATGCAGCGCATCGGCATCGATTACCAGCGGGTGTGCACAGGCCAACGCCGCATCCAGCAAAGCGGCAGCATTGTCCTCACGCCCCAGCCCCGGCCCCACCAACACCGCGCCGATGCGTGGATCGGCCAGCGCAAGGGCTACTGCTGCCGGATCATCTGCGCGCTCCCAGACCAGATCGGGCGGCAACGCGCCGGGTGCCTGCCCCGCTCCGATCAGCTTGACGTAACCCGCGCCTGTGCCTTGTGCGGCCAGTGCCGCCAACAGCGCCGCACCCGGCATCTTGCCCACAATCACCGCCACCAGACCGCGGCGGTATTTGTGCGATTGGGCATCCAGCGGTGAAAACGTGGGGCGCGACAGCCGGGTCGCTGCATCCTGCGGAGCCGGGATGCCGATGTCGATCAGGCTGATCGCTCCACAATCGCTTGCGCCCGGCTCCAGCAAGTGCGCGTATTTCCACGCACCCAGCGCCAGCACATGGTCGAAACGCAACGGCGCATTGAGCCAGATGGCGCGATTCGCATCCGCGCCGCTCGGCACATCGATGGCGAAGCTGCGCCGCGCGTCGCTGACGAGCTGTACGAACATGGTCCAGACAGCAGGATCGATCGGCCGCGCCAGGCCGCTGCCGAACAGGCAATCGACCACCTGGGGGTGTGGAACGGCATCGGATAGCGCAATAACGGGGCCATCGAACTGCGCGCGGGCATTGCGGGCGGCATCGGTACGCGGCTCACCTAGCGCCGCGACAGTGACCGCCACTCCTTTTCTGGACAAATATTCAGCGATTACATAGCCATCGCCGCCATTGTTGCCGGGCCCGCACAATACCAAAGTCGGCGTGTTGCCGCCGATGCGCCAGATCATCTCGCCTGCGCCCTGCCCGGCCCGCAGCATCAACGCATCGACGGAAATGCCGCTGTCGAACACCGCCTGTTCTGCTGCCACCATGGCGGCGACGGACAGAACCGGATCGCCGCGCTCAACCACCGCCGGAAAGCGGCTTGACCGTGGCTGGAAGCCGGTAACGGTCGCTGCCGACCGAAAGCTGTATGCGGCCATCGGACAGCGGCGTGACCACCGCTTCTTCCGCGCCATCGGCAGCCACCAGACCGCGCCCATCGGACACGATCTCGAACCTGCGAAAGCCGCCATCGGGGTGGCGCATTACCAGTTCGCGCGTGCCACCGTTCTGGACGCGCTCGACGTCGCATTTTTCGGTGAACTCGACTTCATCGCCGAGGGCGCAGGCGACGCGGCTGTCGTCCCCGCCGGTCAGCGATTCGGCTTCGGTCGATGCCGGGTCCCCCGAGCATCCAGCGAGCAGCACCATCACCGCAAGGATCGCGCCGCCATCAGATATCCGCATAGACGTGCCTTTCCGCCTTTGCGCCCGGATGCGTCACCGCGCCTTCGCTGGCCGGTCCGACATTCTGGGCATAGCGCCACAACGCCCCCGCCTGATAATCGTTGGTGCGCGGCTGCCATGCCTTGCGCCGTTCGGCCAATAATGCCTCATCCACCAGCAGGTCGATCGTGCCCTGTTCGGCGTCGATAGCGATGATATCGCCGTCCTCGATCAGGGCGATCGGCCCGCCATCGGCCGCTTCCGGGCCGACATGGCCGATGCAGAAGCCGCGAGTTGCGCCCGAAAACCGGCCATCGGTGATAAGCGCGACGCTTTCGCCCATGCCCTGGCCGTACAAGGCAGCGGTGGTGGACAGCATTTCGCGCATGCCCGGGCCACCCTTGGGGCCTTCGTAGCGGATCACGATCACCGATCCTTCGCGGATCTGCCGCGCCTCCACGGCTGCAAAGCAATCCTCTTCGCAATCGAACACCTGCGCAGGGCCGCTGAACTTCAACCGCGCCATGCCGGCCACCTTCACGATGGCGCCATCGGGCGCGAGCGATCCCTTGAGGCCGACGACTCCTCCGGTTGGGCTAAGCGGTGCCTTGACGTCGTAGATCACCTTCTGGTCCGGATTCCACGTGACCTGATCGATGTTCTCGCCCAGCGTCTTGCCCGTGACCGTCATGCAATCGCCATGCAGCAGGCCGTTTTCCAGCAACGTCTTCATCAGCATATAGACGCCGCCGGCGTCATACATGTCCTTGGCGACATACCGGCCGCCGGGCTGAAGATCCGCGATATAGGGCGTCGTCTTGAAGATTTCGGCGACGTCGAACAGATCGAAGGTGATACCCGCCTCACTGGCCATCGCGGGCAGATGCAGCCCGGCATTCGTAGAGCCGCCCGTGGCCGCCACGACGCGCGCCGCGTTTTCAAAGGCTTGCAGCGTACAAATATCGCGCGGCCTCAGGTTTCGTGCCAGCAGCTCCATCACCTGCTCGCCTGCCGCAATGGCAATCTCGGCCCGGTTCTGGTAGGGCGCGGGCACCATGTTGCTGTTGGGCAGCGACAGGCCGATCGCCTCACCCACACAGGCCATGGTGTTGGCGGTGTACTGCCCGCCGCATGCACCGTGACCCGGGCAGGCGACCTTTTCCAGCGCGGTCAGGTCTTTCAGCGGACAGTTGCCCGCCGCATGCTGGCCCACCGCCTCGAACACATCCTTCACGGTGACGTCGCGTCCATCGTAACGCCCCGGCAGGATCGATCCACCGTAGACAAAGATCGAAGGCACGTTCAGGCGCAGCATGGCCATCATCATGCCGGGCAGCGACTTGTCGCATCCGGCAAAGCCGACCAGCGCATCGTAGCAATGGCCGCGCATGGAAAGCTCGATCGAATCGGCGATCACCTCTCGGCTGACCAGCGAGCTTTTCATGCCCTGATGCCCCATCGCGATGCCATCGGTCACGGTGATGGTGTTGAACCGGCGCGGCATGCCGCCTGCCTTGTTCACGCCATCGCGGCACACATCGGCCTGCGCATTCAGCGTGGTGTTGCACGGCGCGCTGTCGTTACCGGCGCTGGCGATTCCCACGAACGGCCGGGCAATCTCTTCCTCGGTCAGCCCCATCGCATAATAATAGCTGCGGTGCGGCGCGCGTTCCGGCCCGACCGAAACGTGGCGGCTTGGCAATTTCGACTTGTCGAAAGAATGTGTCATGAATGGGCCTTTCTATGGCCGCGGTCTTTTCCAAAAAGCAGGCGGTTACGCAAGACTATTGCGGCATGCCACCAAAACTGGTGCCAGAATATCCGCAAGCCGCGCCTGCCCCGCTGGCGCTGCGACATGGTCCTGGCGCATTTCAACGCCCAGATAGGGCCGCCCGTGTGCCTCGGAATGGCGGTTCATCGTCGCGTTGAGCACGGTGCCGGCATAGGGCAGCTGATCGCCGACATGCAGGCCCGCGCCCTCCAGCAACGGGATGGCGATCCGCGCGGCGCGATCATCCTTGTTGTACAATATGCCTAAGTCCCAGGGTCGCTGCTCGGACGGCCGGGTGGCAAGCTGCGGCGTGAAGCTGTGCAGCGAGAGGATAAAGGGCCGCGCAATGCGTCCCAGAACGGCCTCGACGGCGTCATGATACGGCCGATGGAACGCCGCCAGCCGGCCTTCGATATCGGCACGCTGGTTGCCCGGCACCTGAACACTGTCGCTCTCCAGCGGCACCAGCCCTGGCGAATCCTCCTCCCGGTTGAAGTCGATCACCAGCCGCGAGACACCGCCCAGCACCGCGCCACAGCCCAATGCCTCGCACAGCAGCCGGGTGACGTCAGCCACGCCGATGTCGATGGCAATGTGCCTGGTCAAGGCACTGGCCGGGATGCCGAGGTCGATATCTGGCGGCACGAAGTTGCTGGCGTGATCGGCGATGATGACGATGTCCTCGCCCGGAGCGCCGGGGCGTGGCGCTATGACTTCGTAGGGCTGGAAAGGGGTCATCGCACACTGCCTGCGATCGTCCACCAACCAGGCTGCGCGCGCTTGATGGCCGCTGCGGCGCGATTGGCGTCGTCGGCGTGATCGAACAACGCAAAGCACGTCGCGCCACTGCCCGACATCCGCACCATCCGAACTCCTGGCTGCGCGCGGAGCACACCCAGCACCAACCCGATTTCTGGGACCAGTGCGCGCGCGGATGGCTCCAGATCGTTCCGGCCGGCGCTGATGATGACGTCAAGACTGCTGGTATCGAGGACGCCGAAGTCCTGCTGGTCCCAGCCCTTGAACACCGGCGCTGTTCCCAGAGAGATGCCAGGGTTCACCAGCACGATGGGCATCCGGCTCAATCCCGGCAGGTCCAGCGCTTCCAACGCCTCACCGCGCCCCTCCACACGCAAGGTCTGGCTGATGACGCAGGCGGGGATGTCCGATCCCAGGGTTTCTGCGATGGCGCACAGCGCGGCATCGTCGAGGCCGCACTGCCACAGCCGGTTGAGCAGGCGCAAAGCTGCCGCGGCATCGGCAGAACCTCCGCCGATGCCGGACGCTACCGGGAGATTCTTGGTCAGGAACAGGTCCGCGCCGAGTTCTGAATAGCCGGTCAACACCCCCTCAGCCGAGTTCCCGAGCGAAGTCGAGGGACGTTGCGCGAGCGGTTGCGCGCACGTCCCTCGACTTCGCTCGGGACAAACGGAGTGTTGGAGGGCTTGGGCGGCGCGAAGCACCAGATTTCCAGGGCCGGCATCCAGGCCGTCCGCAAACGGCCCTTCAATGCTCAGCGTAAGCCCGCCATCACCCCGCAGCTCCGCGCGCAGCACGTCGCCGCCGTCGACGAAAGCAAACACGCTTTCGATGTCATGATAGCCATCATCTCGTCGCCGCCGAACGTGCAGCGCCAGGTTGACCTTGGCATAGGCGGTTTCGGTGTGGTCCAACCGATGCTCCAATCCAATCAGTCCGCCCAGATGCGGGGCGGATGTGAACAGTTACATATTCGGATAGTTCGGACCGCCGCCGCCTTCGGGCACCACCCACTTGATGTTCTGGTTCATTTCCTTGATGTCGCAGGTCTTGCAGTGGACGCAGTTCTGCGCGTTGATCTGGAAGCGGGGATTGCCCTCTTCCTCGCCGACGATCTCGTAGACGCCAGCTGGGCAGTAGCGCTGCGCCGGTTCATCGTACAACGGCAGGTTGTACGTCACTGGCAGCGCCGGATCCTTAAGCTGCAGGTGCACCGGCTGGTCTTCCTCATGGTTGGTGTTCGACAGGAACACGGACGAAAGCCGGTCGAATGTCAGCACGCCGTCAGGCTTGGGATAATCGGGCTTCTTGTAAAGGTCCGCGCGGCCCATGTGCTTGTAGTCCGGCTCGTGCTTCATGCTGATCGGCAGGCCGATGCCCAGCTGGCGCATCCACATGTCGATGCCGCCCAGCACGGTGCCCATGGTGCCGCCGAACTTGTCGACGCACGGCTCGACATTCTGGACCTTCTTCAGCTCCTCGGCGATCCAGCTGTCGTTGAGCGTTGCTTGGTAATCGGCCAGCTCGTCCGAAGTCCGGTCCGCCTGGATCGCGCGGAAGGCGCTTTCCGCGGCCAGCATGCCGGATTTCATGGCGGTATGGCTGCCCTTGATGCGCGGCACGTTGACGAAGCCCGCGCTGCACCCGATCAGCGCACCGCCGGGGAACGCCAGCTTGGGCACCGACTGCCAGCCGCCCTCGTTGATCGCGCGTGCGCCATAGGAAACGCGCTTGCCGCCTTCCAGGATGGCGCGGATTTCAGGATGGGTCTTCCACCGCTGAAACTCCTGAAACGGCGACAAATGCGGGTTCTCGTACGACAACGCCACGACGAAGCCCAAGGCGACTTGGCCGTTGGCCTGATGGTACAGGAAGCCACCGCCCCATGCATCATCGAGCGGCCAGCCTTGGGTGTGGATCACGCGGCCGGGCACATGCTTCTTGGGGTCGATGTCCCACAGTTCCTTGAGGCCGATGCCATAAACCTGCGGCTCGCAATTGGCTTCCAGATCGAACTGGCGCTTCAAGATCTTGGTCAGGTGACCGCGCGCGCCTTCTGCAAAAAACGTATAGCGCGCGTGCAGTTCCAGGCCCGGCGTATAATCGGGCTTCTTCTCGCCGTCCTTGCCGATGCCCATGTCGCCCGTGGCGACGCCCTTGACCGAGCCATCGTCGTTATACAGGATTTCTGCAGCCGCAAAGCCGGGGAAAATCTGCACGTCCAGCTCTTCGGCCTTTTCCGCGAGCCAGCGGCACATGTTGCCCAGACTGCCGGTATAGCAGCCCTTGTTGTGCATGAACGACGGCGTGGTGATGTGCGGAATCGCGAATTTCGAAGATTTGCCGAGCACCCAGTGATGGTTTTCAGTCACCGGCGTTTCCGCCATCGGGCAGCCTTGCTCGCGCCAATCGGGCAGCAGTTCGTCCATCGCCTTGGGGTCGAACACCGCGCCCGACAGAATGTGCGCGCCGACTTCGGAGCCCTTTTCGATCACGCAGACCTCGATTTCCGCGCTGTTTTCCGCAGCCAGCTGTTTGAGCCGGATCGCCGCAGCAAGGCCAGCAGGGCCTGCGCCGACAATCACGACGTCAAATGGCATGGATTCGCGTTCACTCATCATTCGTTCCCCGTTGCTCAGGACAGGCCCTATGCCATAAGGGCTGTTACGATGGACCTGCCCAATCACTCCAATAGTGCCGCGTGGCCCAAGTCAACCCGCTTTGGCACCAGATTGCGGTGGGCATCGTGCTGACCGAGGCTGACGACCCGCAAAAGCTGGCAAGCAGCCTGCTCGACTGGTGGCAGCTTGCCGGGGTTGAGTGGGACTATAGCGAAACTCCCAACGACTGGCTGGCGGCCGATCAACCTGCAGCGGTGCGCGCTGCTCCTGAACGGCAAACCGCAACGGCGCCTGTTCAGCGTGCGGCGCCAGCGCCAGCGCCAGTGCCAAAGCCAGCGCCCGCGCAGCCGGACCAACCGCTGCCAGACACTCTGACCGCGTTTCAGCAGGCGTGGCGCGACGGCACGCTGGGTGCAGATGGCGGCGATGGCCCGCATCTTGGCCCCTCCGGAGAGGTACGCCCGCGCATCATGGTGATCACAGGCGCGCCGGAGCGGGACGATCGCGATACGGTGCTTTCGGGCATGACCGGTACGCTTCTGGACAACATCGCACGCGCCAGCGGCATCGATGGCGCAAGCCTCTATCGCGCGTCCCTGTTTCCGCGCGTCGTGCTCGATGGGCGTGCTGCAGGTGAACATGTCGCAGCCTGGCACCGGATCGCGCTGCACCATATCGCGCTGGTTCAGCCTGAAATGCTGGTGGTTGCAGGCGGAGACACCGCCAGAACGCTGCTGGGCCACGATCCATCGCAAAAGCCACCCGCTTTACATTTTCTTAACCATGGTGGCCGAACTATCAAAACAGTCGTCATGCGCAAACTCAGCCTGATGCTTCATCGCGTCGCGCAGGAGAAGTCCATGGCGTGGCAAAACTGGCAATTGCTGCTTGTGGAGTGAAGAGTTGCTCAAGAAAGCATGGATGATCGCCACGACTGCGGCGCTGATGGCGGGCCAACCGGCCTGGGCTGAAACCACGTCGTACAGCTATTTTTCAAACCGCGTCGCCAAGACCGAGGTGCCCGACCAGCTGTCATCGGCTGAGCGGCAATATTATGCCGAGGTTTTTGGTGCGATCCGCGGGCAGAACTGGACGCGCGCGAGCGAACTGCTCGACAGCCGCGACAAGGGCCTGCTGCATGATATTGCGCGGGCCGAACTGTTCCTTGCCGCCAATTCTCCTCGTGTCGAAATGGGCCCGCTGCTCAGCCTGCTGAACAAGGCGCCCGAACTGCCGCATGCTGAACGGCTGGCGAGCCTGGCCACCAAGCGCGGCGCGACGGTCTTGCCGGATCGCCCGACCACGGTGCAGATGTCGAGCTTTGCCGGGCTGACCCGCCGGGGCAAGCCGCGCGCGGTTGCGGATGGCACCACGCCGCCAGCCCTCGCCGCGCAAATTCAGGAGCGGATCGTTGCCGATGATCCCGCAGGTGCAGCCCTCATCCTGGCTGGACAAGTAGACACGCTGAGCCCGCATGCTCGCACCGAACTGCAGCAGCGTGTGGCGTGGTCCTATTACATCGAGAATCGCGACCAGGAAGCGCTCGATCTTGCCCGCGCGGCTGCCAATGGCGCGGGCGACTGGGTGGGTGAAGCGCACTGGACCGCCGGGCTTGCCGGGTGGCGGCTTGGCAACTGCGCCTCTGCCCTGCAGGGCTTTGAAGGCGCTGCCGCCAATGCCTGGAACGAGGAATTGCGCGCGGCTGGATATTACTGGGCCTCGCGCGCCGCAACGCGTTGCCGCAGGCCCGATCTGGTGCAGGCCAACCTGCGCGCCGCAAGCCAATATGGCGAGACGCTGTACGGCGTTCTGGCAGGCGAACAGCTGGGCCTGAGTGCCGCCGTGGTGCGTGCCGCAGACTTCGGCAGCGCGGACTGGAAGCTGCTGAAAGACAGGCCCAATGTACGCCGCGCGATTGCGCTGGGCCAGATCGGCGAATCGACCCTGGCCGATCAGGTGCTGCGCCATGAGGCGCAGATCGCCGGCGACGGCGCGCATGATGCGCTGCTCCGGCTGGCGCGCGATCTTTCCATGCCGCAGACGCAGATGTGGCTGGCGCATCACGGTCCGCAGGGCAGCCGCCCGGATAGCTTCGCCCGCTTCCCCTCGCCGCGCTGGGTGCCGCTCGATGGATGGCGCGTCGATCCCGCCCTCGTTTATGCGCACACCCTACAGGAATCGAACTTCCGCAGCGATGCGCGCAGTCCCGCCGACGCACGCGGCCTGATGCAGGTGCGCCCCGGCACCGCGCAGGACATGGCACGCGCGCGCGGCCAATCGCTGGATGCCAGCGCGCTGTATCAGCCATCGATCAACCTGGAATATGGCCAGCGCTACCTTGAATTCCTGCGCGATCGGCCGGAAACGCAGGGCCTGCTGCCAAAGATCATCGCCGCCTATAATGCGGGACCCCTGCCCGTCAGCCGCTGGAATGCCAAGGTCAAGGACAATGGCGACCCGCTGCTGTTCATCGAATCCATCCCCTATTGGGAAACCCGCGCCTATGTCGGCATCATCCTGCGCAATTACTGGATGTATGAAAAGCAGGCGGGCGTAGCCTCCAAGAGCGCGACCGGTCTGGCGCAGGGCATGTGGCCGCGCTTCCCGCATGCAGGCGGAATGGAGCTTGTGCGCGTCGGTACGGTCCTCAATAACTGACCTATGGCCATCGACGAATCGCGGGTGTTCAAACCCATCAACATCGCGCTGCTGACGATATCGGATACGCGGACCGCCGCCGACGATACGTCGGGCGAAATCCTCGCAGGCCTGATCAAGGGCAAGGGCCACCGCCTGATCACCCGCGCGATCGAGCGTGACGATGTCGGCGCGCTTGTCAGCCGTCTGAACAACTGGATCGACGACGCGCAAATCGACGCGATCATTTCCACCGGCGGCACCGGCCTGACCGGACGGGATATCACGCCCGAGGCGCTCGACCGGGTGAAGGACAAGGATATTCCGGGCTTTGGCGAGCTGTTCCGCTGGCTCAGCTACCAGACCATCGGCACCAGCACGGTACAATCGCGGGCCTGCGCGGTGCTGGCGCGCGGCACCTATATCTTTGCGCTGCCCGGGTCCAACGGCGCGGTCAAGGATGGCTGGAACGGCATCCTCAACGAGCAGCTCGACAGCCGCAACCGCCCCTGCAACTTTATCGACCTGATGCCGAGGCTGCGAGAGACATAACGGCCGTTACAGCTCGTCGGCGGGCGCCATGCCGATGCGCAGCCGCTTGGCCATCCATTTGATGCTCGGCCCCTGGATCACGCTGGACAGCAGCACCACGAAGAACACGATATTGAAGATCGTGAAGGCTCCCGGCACGCCCGCCACCATCGGGAACGTCGCCAGCACGATCGGCACCGCGCCGCGCAGCCCCGCCCACGACACGAACAGCTTGGCCCGCCAATCGAGCGCACGGAACGGCGCGAGACAGATAAACACGCTCAGCGGACGAGCAACCAGCATCAGGATGAAGGTGATGCCAAGGCCTGGCACGATGACGTCGACCAGATTGCTGGGCGCGACCAGCAGCCCGAGCGTCAGGAACATGACGACCTGCCCCAGCCAGGCCAGCCCATCCTGAAACGTGGCGATGACTTGCCGCGCATCATAGACCCGGTTGCCCGCGACCAGACCGGCAACGTAAGCCGCAAGAAATCCATTGCCGCCGATCACCTCGGCCAGGGCATAGCCGATCAGCGCCGCCGCGATCGACACCACGAAGGCAAGACCGCTGCTGCTATAGGCAGGCCGCTTGAGCAGCTCGGGCAATACCCAGCCAATCGCAAGGCCGATGGCGGTGCCCAGCGCCATCTGGCCCACGAAATCAGGAACCAGGCTGAGCGGTGACGCGTCGGGCTGCGCCATGAACAACAGCGCCACGCCGACCATGAAAATCGCCATCGGATCGTTGGTGCCCGATTCAAGCTCGATCAGCGCGGGCACCTTGCCGGTCATGTCGAGCCCGGTGGACCGCAGGATCGCAAACACCGCAGCAGCATCGGTCGACGCCACGACCGAGCCGAGCAGAAAACCCTGAAACCAGCTGAACTTCAGCAGAACAACCGCGGCAGCCGATACGACAAGCGCGCTGATCAATACGCCGAACGTCGCCAGCACCAGCGCCGGCTTCACCATCTCGCGCACCGATTTCCAGCTGGTGTCCATGCCACCGGAAAACAGGATGAAGATCAGGCAGGCAACGCCCACCCCCTGTGTGAGCACGTAATCATCGAAGCTGATACCACCCGGGCCATCAACACCGGCGAGCATTCCCAGGCCAAGAAAACCGATAAGTGCCGGTAGGCCAAACCTGCTGGTCAACGTACCAGCGATTACCGTGGTCAGCAGCAGTGTACCGACAACAAGCAGGGCGACTTCGAGGGGAACATTCATCATGTCTTTCTCAGAGCATCTAAGCCGCAACAATGCAACGCCAGCGGCCATGAGCAGACTTGCAAGTGTTCTTTCTATGTTCCATGCTGGGTTATGCAAAGGGTCCGAAACACCAAGGGTCGCGGAGCGGTTGCTAACGCTGCGTCGGCGCGTTTTGGGTTGCCGTCCCAAGAGGCCGATGGTGACTGGCTGGATGCCAGCGATGCCATAGACGGGACACCCCCGCCGCTTCGCACCACGGTGACCATCGAACGCCCGCGCACCATCCTGTCCCGCAACACCTCGCCCGATCTGCCGTTCGATCAGTCGGTCAACGCCTATCGCGGCTGCGAGCATGGCTGCATCTATTGCTATGCCCGGCCGACGCACGCCTGGCTTGATCTGTCGCCGGGGCTGGACTTTGAAAGCCGCCTGTTTGCCAAGCCCGATGCTGCCCGGCTGCTGCGTCAGACGTTGCGCAAGCCGGGCTATGTCCCGAAGGTCATCGCGCTGGGCACCAACACCGATCCGTATCAGCCGATCGAGGCGGAATATCGCATTACCCGTTCGATCCTTGAGGTGTGCCTTGAAGCGCGCAATCCCGTCGCCATCACCACCAAGTCCGATCGGGTGCTGGCCGATATCGATCTGCTGGCCGACATGGCACAGCGCGATCTGGTGGCGGTTGCGGTGTCGGTGACGACCCTCGATGGAGCCATCGCGCGCACGCTGGAACCACGCGCCGCAGCGCCCCGCAAACGGCTCGCTGCGATCCAAGCGCTCTCGCAGCGGGGCATACCAGTGCACATGAACGTCTCACCGATCATCCCGGCGATCACCGACCACGAGATCGAGGCGGTGGTCGCCGCCGGTGCGGACGCGGGTGCGCTGTCGGCCTCTTTCATCCCGATCCGCCTGCCGCACGAGGTTGCGCCGCTGTTCCGCGCCTGGCTGGACACCCACTATCCGGACCGCGCGGGCAAGGTGATGAGCCTCATCCAGGACATGCGCGGCGGCCGCGACAACGACCCCGGCTTCGGCACCCGCATGCGCGGCCAGGGCCCATGGGCCGAGTTGATCCGAACGCGCTTCAGAATCGCGCTCAAGCGCGCCGGGCTGAACCGGCACCAATGGCGGCTATCGGTTGAGGGTTTCCGGGCGCCTGCAGATGGTCAGCAGGGCGAGTTGTTCTGAACGGCGGGGAGTTTGCGGACCGCTGTGCATCAAAGTCAAAGCCGAGAGGGTACGAAGTTTACCGCTACAGACCGTGATCCCGCCTTGGCCAGACAAGCGATCACCGATAGCCTTCCGTCGCCTCCCTGAAAGATTTCGCAGCTTCCGGTTGCCGCCAAGCGGCGCCCATCTCTGAGGGTGATCTGAGCGACCGTCATCCGTTCGCCCGGCATATCGCCTGTAAATCGCGCCATCGTTCCCCAGCTTCGCTGCTTGAAATCGAGTGTCGCCGTCGTTGCGTTTCGCTCGATCGTCACCGTGTTGCAAGGGATCAAGGTTGTGTCGTCACGAAACCGGGCGACGCGCTCTGGATACTCACATCGCCCGTTTATCGCGGCTTTTTGATCATCCTCGGCCATCAATGGCGTAGAGGCCGCGAGCGCAACCATGGCGATTGCCGTCGCTGTCATTACAATTTTGCCCGTCATCATGCGAACATGCACCGGAGCGAGGATGGGCTCAATACCGGATTTCCGCCAATTTGAGGAGGCGGTTGGCGCCAGTTCCGTTTTCCGGCGAACGCCGGAATCCAAGGCGGATACAGCGCAATGTGACTCCTGGACTCCAGCTTCCGCCGGAGAACGGTTGGATGACGAAGCCGGGAATGCACGGGGCCTTCCGCAAGCTTTTACTAAGCGGAAGAGTTCAGGCCGATAGATCGGCAGTAAAAACGCCTTCCGCTCAATGCAGCTTCAGCTTCGGCCGTACGATCTGGTTCACGTGGCCGATCACGATCAATGAAACGCCGCGGAGCCAGCCGTGGATCGCGATGAGGTGCATGCGGTACAGCGACTGGTACGCCCAGCGCGCCAGACGGCCTTCCACCGCCATGCGCCCGCCGACGAGGTTGCCCATCAGGCTGCCGACGGTCGAAAAGCGGCTTAGTGATACCAGCGAGCCGTGGTCCTTGTAGACGAAGTCCTTGAGCGGCTTGCCCTGTTGCATCCGGCAGAGGTTATCGAAAATGTGGCTCGCCATCTGGTGCGCGGATTGCGCGCGCGGCGGGATGGGGCGTTCGGCGCCCGGCAGCAGGCAGGACGCGCAATCGCCCAGCGCAAAGATGTGGTCGTCATGGCTGGTCTGCAGCGTCGGGCGAACCACGAACTGGCCCAGGCGGTTGAGTTCGAGGTCGCTCATCTCGTTGACGCCGTCCGCGCCCTTCACCCCGGCCGCCCAGACGATCAGGTCGGCGGGGATCGTCTCGCCGCTCTTCGTCTCGACAGAGTTTTCCGCGACGCTGACGACTTGGGTATTTTCGCGGACGCTGACGCCCAGATGCTCCAGCTCCTTGCGCGCCACGCCCGCAAGCTCCGCGTCGATCTGCGGCAGGATACGCGGGCCTGCCTCCACCAGGGTCACCTCAAGCTTGCTCTCGTCGAACACCTCAAGGCCGTAGTTCCGCAGCGCCTTGGCCGCGTTGTACAGCTCTGCCGATAGCTCGACACCCGTCGCGCCGCCGCCGATGATGCAGATCCGCACCCGCGCCTCGGGGTTGCCGGTGTTGTGCTCATGGTTGGCGCGCAAACAGGCGTTGAGCAACCGCTGGCGGAAGCTGTCGGCCTGTGCCCGGTGCTCGAGGAACTGCGCATGTTCGCGCACGCCGGGGGTGCCGAAGTCGTTGGACACGCCGCCGAATGCCAGCACCAGATAGTCGTAGCGAATCCTGTGCCGCCCGATGACCTGCTTGCCCTGATCGTCGATCAGCGGCGCGGTGGTGATGTGCTTTGTGGTGCGGTCGATGCTTTCGAGCGTGCCGTTGAAAAAGCGATAGCCCCAGCGCACGGCGTGACCGCCGTAGCCGACCTCGTCCAGGTTGGCATCGAGCGAGCCAGCGGCGACTTCGTGCAATAACGGCTTCCAGATATGCGTCTGGTTGCGATCAACAAGGATGATGTCGTGCGCCTTGCGGCCGAACTTGCTGCCCAGCCGCCGCACCAGTTCAAGCCCGCCAGCGCCGCCGCCAACCACCACAATCTGGATTTTCTGATCGCTCAACACGCTTCCCCTGCACTCATTCTGTCGCAGGGGTAACATAAAATCATGACAGGCAAAGCACTTTGCTGCGACGCGGCAGAACTAAGTATTTGATGCCGCGCCAAAAGGCCGGTTCAACTGCACGATGCGCAGGTTGAGGATGGCAGCAAAGCTGACCCACACCAGATACGGCACGATCAACCAGCTGGCCAGAACCGAGAACTGGCGCAGGACGATGCACATCGACAGCACCGACGACCACAGGAAGATGACCTCGAACAAGGCCCAGTCCGGCCGCTTCCACGTAAAGAACAAGGGCGACCACAGCAGGTGGCAGACGAAGTTTACCGCGTACAGGACGATGATCGCCATGCGCTCTGCATCGGTCGTGGCGCCGTTCCAGGCCAGCACCGCGGCCCAGGCTGCTAGCCCCAGGATAATTGTCCATGCAGGGCCGAACAGCCAATCAGGCGGCTGCCAGCTCGGCTTTTTGAGGTTGCGGTACCACGAACCGATTTCGGTCAGCAGACCCCCTGCTCCGCCCAGAATGACGGCCCAGGCGATGGCGGCGATGACGTGTGCGCTGAACATATCGCAACCATGGCCGCTGCAGCGCAATATGGCAATGATGCAGTGCAGCAGACCGGCACCTGGAGCAGGAACCGTGGGCACAGTATTCGCCGGTGGCCGCAAAAGCTTCGGAGGATGGCTAGCAGGTGTCGCGCGGCAGCCACGCTTTGGCCTTGCCGCCCGGATACCAAAATGCTGATATGCCAGCAGGTTAAAACTCAAACGGGGGTCCGCTTTTCATGACCGTTTTTCGCGCCACATTCGCCGCCACTTTTGCCGCTGCTCTGGCCGCAACGTGCCTGACGACGCCTGCGCTCGCTCAGGCGCGCGGCGGCGATTCGGCCCAGCCATCGCTCACGCTCAAGGCTGCGCCATCGCAGCATCGCGCGGTGACCTTCGCCAATGCGCCTTCGGCCACCAGCGGTACGCTCGTGCTGCCAGTATCCAGCGAGGCCGACATCGCCACCCGCGGTGCCATGCTGTCCGAAGCGGAACGCGCCGCGATCACGCGCGCGCTGACGGCGGCCGAGTTCGACTACACTGGCACCGCCTCGCTCTCGCTGCGCGGTATCGGCGGATGGGATCGCATCCACGTCATCAGCACCGGCAAGGATATGAGCGCGGCGGCGTTGCAGAAGCTCGGCACCATGGCCGGCCGCGCGCTGATGAAGGACAAGGGACCGCTTACCGTGCTGGCAGGCGGCCTGCCCGCACAGGCAGTGGCCGACATCGCGGTGGGCATGGGCATCGGCGAATACCGCTCAGACCTGTATCAGGCCAAGGCGTTGGCCGCGGAGCCAATGGCAGGAACGACCATCGTGACCGAAGCAGCCGATGCCGCCCGCACGGCGTATATGGGCCGCGGCAAGGCGCTGGTCGAGGCGATGGCCTTTGCCCGCGACCTCTCCAACGAACCTGCCAATGTGGTTTACCCCGAAAGCTTCGTCGAACGCACCCGCGCCGCCTTCCGCGGCGTTGCCGGCGTGACGATCGAGGCGCTGGATGCCCCTGCCATGGAAAAGCTGGGCATGGGATCGATCCTGGGCTCCGGCAGAGGTTCCGCCCGCCCGCCGCGCATGCTGATCGTGCGCTACACCGGACGCGGTGCGCCTTCTGGCGGTCCGGTGGTGCTGGCAGGCAAGGGCATCACCTTCGATAGCGGCGGCATATCGATCAAGGGTTCGGCTGGCATGGGCGACATGAAGTTCGACATGTCCGGCGCAGCCAGCGTCACCGGCGCGGTGCTCGCACTGGCCAAGGCGTCCGCCCCGGTCGATGTGGTCGCGATTGCAGCGCTGGTCGAAAACATGCCCGATGGCAACGCCATCCGCCCCGCCGATGTGCTGCAGGCGATGAACGGCAAGACCATCGAGATCATCTCGACCGATGCGGAAGGCCGCCTGGTGCTGGCCGATGCGGTCGCCTATGCCGATGCGAAGCTGAACCCGGCCGCGATCGTCGATATGGCGACGCTCACCGGATCGATCATGACTGCGCTGGGCGATGACTATGCCGGCGTGTTCAGCCGCCACGATCCGCTGGCGGACCAGCTGCTCAAGGCGGGCGATACCAGCGGCGATGCGCTGTGGCGGATGCCGCTGCACCCCAGCTATGCGGAGGATACCAAGTCCACGATCGCCGACATCAAGAACTCTGGCGTCAGCGGGGCTGGCGCAGGTGCAGGCGCGCATTTCATCGGCGCATTCGTGAAGCCCGAGACGCCATGGGCGCATATCGATATCGCGGGCATGGCATGGAGCGGCGCGGGCGACCTCAAGCCTGCCGGATCGACCGGCTATGGCGTTCGGCTGCTGGAGCAGTTCGTGCGCGATTTCCAGCCGGTGCCTAAGGTGGCTGCGGAGGATTGAGGCCTGGCCGTCACCGTTGCTTGGCGTTGGCCACAGAACGGTGACGCGTCACACCCGCTCGATCAGCATCGCGATGCCCTGCCCCACCCCGATGCACATCGTGGCGATGGCGTAGCGCCCGCCCGTGCGCGCAAGTTCTTCGGTGGCGGTCAGCGCGAGCCGCGCGCCGGACATTCCGAGCGGATGGCCCAGCGCAATCGCGCCGCCATTGGGGTTCACATGCGCGGCATCATCCGGCAGGCCAAGCTGGCGCATCACCGCAAGGCCCTGCGCAGCGAACGCCTCGTTCAGTTCGATGACGTCGATTTCGGCCAACGCCACGCCCGTGCGCGCCAGCAGCTTCTGCACGGCTGGTGCAGGGCCAATGCCCATGATCCGCGGCGGCACGCCTGTAACGGCAGTGGCGACGACGCGCGCGCGCGGCGTCAGGCCATGGCGAATCGCAGCAGCCTCCGACGCGACGATCAACGCTGCTGCGCCATCATTGACGCCGCTGGCATTGCCCGCCGTCACGGTACCTCCGGGCCGCACGATGGGCTTCAACCCCGCCAGCGCTTCGATGGAGGTCATCCGCGGATGCTCATCTGCGCTGACGATCAGCGGATCACCCTTGCGCTGGGGGATAGTGACGGGAACGATCTCTGCGGCCAACCGGCCAGACGCAATCGCAGCGGCAGCGCGCTGCTGGCTGCGCAAGGCGAACGCGTCCTGATCTGCGCGCGCAACTGCAAAGTCCTCGGCAACATTTTCCGCCGTCTCGGGCATCGAATCGACACCGTGCACCGCCTTCATCAACGGATTGACGAACCGCCATCCGATAGTCGTATCGTACACCGCAGTGTCACGGGCAAAGGCGCTGGCGGCTTTGGGCATCACGAACGGCGCGCGGGTCATGCTCTCCACCCCGCCTGCGATCATCAGATCGGCATCGCCCGCACGGATCGCGCGCGCCGCCGTCCCCACCGCATCCAGGCCCGATCCGCACAACCGGTTGATCGTGCCGCCGCCCACGGTCTCAGGCAACCCGGCCAGCAAGGCCGCCATGCGCGCGACATTGCGATTGTCTTCCCCCGCCTGATTGGCACACCCCATCAGCACATCGTCGATAGCCTGCGCATCCAACTTGGGGTTACGCGACAACATTGCACGCAGCACGATCGCGGCCAGGTCATCGGGCCGCACCGTGGCAAGGCCGCCGCCATAGCGCCCGATCGGGGTGCGCACTGCGTCGCAGATAAAGGCCTGGGTCATAGCATGTGTTCCTGCGTTGCCGGGCCGCGCGCCCGAATAGGCCGCCAGCCCCTGAATCCGCCCCTGAATCAGGCGTTAAATCAGCCTTTGAAGCTGTCCTTGGCCGCACGCCGCTCGGCCAGCACAGATGCGTCGGCTGCGCGCATGAAGGGGTTGGTGGCACGCTCCAGCGCAATCGTGGTGGGCACCGTGGCTTCGCCCCGCGCGCGCATCGCATCGACCTGACGCATGCGCTCGGCGATATCCGCATTGTCAGGTTCTGCGACCAGCGCATAGCGACCGTTGGACTGCGTGTATTCGTGCGCGCAATACACCATCGTTTCGCCCGGCAAGACAGACAATCGCTGCATATTGTCGAACATCTGCTCCGCCGTCCCCTCGAACAGCCGCCCGCAGCCCATCGCAAACAGCGTGTCACCCACGAAAATGCAGCCAGCATCCGGCAGGTGATAGGCAATATGCCCGCTGGTGTGCGCCGGAACGTCGATGACCTGGGCCTCAAAAGCGCCTACCCTGACCGTATCCCCGCCCCTTACGGTTCTATCGAGCGTCGCGATCCGGTCCTTCTCCGCCTCCGGGCCGGTGATGGTGCAGGCGGTGGCCGCCTTGATCTCGGCGTTGCCGCCAACGTGATCCGGGTGCCAGTGCGTGTTCCAGATCTGGGTGATGACCCACCCCCGCCGATCGGCCTCCAGCAGCACAGGCACCGCTTCGGCAGGATCGATGACAACGGTCTCGCCGCTATCGGACTCGTGCACCAACCAAATGTAATTGTCGGATAAAGCGGGGATACGGGCAATTTCTATCATGCCGCAGCTTGTGCCCATTCCCACAGCAAATGCCAAGACCACATCGCGCCCCTATGCGGCGCCGGGCTGTTGCTGACCCGGAAAAGGGGTGGTGGACAGGGCTGGATTCGAACCAGCGTACGCTCTCGCGGGCAGATTTACAGTCTGCTGCCATTAACCACTCGGCCACCTGTCCACACGCAAAGCCCTGGTGCGATTGGCCTTCTTGGGGAAGGCCGTATTTGCCGAGAGGCGGTCCCTTGAACAATTCGCGCTTGCCTGTCAATGGCGAGGGGACGAAAAGCGAAAGCGGATCGGCCCTGGCGAAATGCATCGCCCATGAAAGACACGATACACAATGGCAAAGCGCGGCGTACGCAATCGGAACCGCAAGGCAGGTCTGGAAGGCGGAAAGCTTCCGCGGTTCTGGGGCACCCACGCGGTGGAAGCCGTCTTCAACAACCCCGAACGGCAGATTCGCTGGATTCGCGGCACGCGTGAGGCACTGGCGCAGTTTGAACTGCCGACCGGGGTCTCGGTTGAGTTTGCCGATGTGGCCGATCTTGCCCGGCTTGTGGCGCGCGATGCGCCGCATCAGGGCGTGGTGATCGAGGTCGAACCGCTCGACGACATGCTGCTGGGCGATGTGCTGTCGGGCGATCCGCTGCGGCCGATCGTAGTGCTCGATCAAGTGACCGATCCGCACAATGTCGGCGCGATCTTCCGGTCGGCAGCGGCGTTCGATGCCGCCGCCATCGTTACACAGGACCGGCATGCCCCGGCCGAATCGGGTACCGTGGCCAAGGCGGCATCGGGCGCATTGGAGACGGTGCCCTGGGTTCGCGTGGTCAACCTGTCGCGCGCGCTCGAAGAAATGGCGCAGGCGGGCTACTGGCGAATCGGGCTGGATGGCGATGCCAGCGACACGCTGGCGCAGACGCTGGGCACCGGGCCGCTCGCGCTGGTGCTGGGCGCCGAAGGCGAAGGCCTGCGCCCCAATGTTGCGAGCCATTGCGATGTCCTGGCCCGGCTGCCGATCAGCGCGGCGATGGAAAGCCTCAATGTCTCCAACGCTGCTGCGATATCGCTGTACGCGATTCGCATGGACCGGGGCGAAGGCTGATGCCCGGGCGCGGCGGACCAGCGGCAAGGGTGTTGTTCCTGGCAGCGAGCGTGCTGCTGTTGGCCGGATGCCTGCTCTCCCCCGGAAAGTTCGCCGCCGATATGACGGTGCTAAGCAATGGTGGTTTCACGTTTGCATACAAGGGCGAAATCCACCTGCTGGGGCTAACGCAGCTGATCGCGATGGGCGCGTCGCTGGATGACGAGGACGCTGCGTTCACGCCTGGCCCCTGTTATGGCGAGCCGGCGGAGGTCGATGGCGTCGTGCTCAAGACCTCCTTTGCGCAGGAGGAAGAGGGCTGGGCGGCAGAAGCGATGGAGCGCGAATGCACGCCGGGCGAGCTTGAAGAGCAAAAAACGCAGTGGGACGACCAGCGCGCCGCCAAAAAGGCTGAAGATGCGCGCAATGTCGAGATGATGAAGGCGCTGCTCGGGGGGATCGATCCCAGCTCCCCCGATGCGATCGACGAATTCATCGCGCGCCTCAAGAAACAGAAGGGCTGGCGCGATGTCGTCCACAAGGGAGACGGCCTGTTCATGGTCGATTACGCGGTGGCGGGGCGGATCGACCAGGATTTCACCTTTCCGGTGATCGAGAAGACGCAAGGCCTGTCGCCATTTATCGTCGCAGCGGCGCGGGCCAACGGCGCGGTCCGGATCGATGCGCCCGCCTTTGCCGCTGCCAGCGACAAAGGGTTCATGGGCAGCGGCATCGGCGGAATGCTGCCGATCATGCAGGCGCTGGGGTCTGCGGGCGGCAGCGAAGAGGCCCGGCTGTTTGCCAGCCTGCCCAAGCCCGACGGCATCTTCACCATCCGCACCGATGGCGAGATCCTGACCAACAATACCGATGACGGGCCGGTGGCAGACGGCGGCATGCGCATGCTCCAATGGAAGGTCAACACGCGCCGCAATCGCGCGCCCGAGGCGTTGATCATGCTGGACCCTGCCGGATAGCGGGTTCATATTCGACACGCTTTCAACCCGGGTCGCGCCAGGGGGAAACACCGTGACAAAGATGATGCGCCTGATTGCGGCACTGGCTGTGCCATTGCTGCTGATCGGTTGCCTGTTGTCGCCGGGCAAGTTCAGCTCGACGCTGGATCTGCAGCGCGACGGGACCTTTACCTTCACGTACATCGGGCAGATCATCGTCACCGACACGTCCTCCCCGCCGCCGGAATTTTCGCCGAGCGCCTGCTATGACAGCGAAACGTTTGCCGACCGCGAATGCACCGCGACCGAGCTTGAGCAGCAGCGCAAGGATTTCGATGCCGCACAAGCCGAAAGCAAAGCCGCAGGCGGCATGGTCGAACGGGGCATGGGCGATTTTGGCAGCGAAGAAAGCATCGCGGAACTGGTCGACCAACTGAAAAAGCAGGAAGGCTGGAAATCCGTCAGCTATCGCGGCAACCGCATCATCGATGTCGATTATGCCATCACCGGCAAGCTGCAGCACGGCTTTTCGTTTCCGCTCGTCGAAGGCGGTGGCGGTGTGATCCCCTTCGTCACGATGACACGGCGCAAGGATGGCAGCATCAAGGTCGTCGCGCCGGCCTATTCAGGTGGCGGCGCGGGCGGCGAAATGGCCAGCCTGAGCGCGTTGGCTGGAGCTGGGGCCGGGGCTGGAGCCGGCAAAGCGGAACAGCCTAAGCCGGAGGGCACTTTTGCCATCACCACCGATGGACGCGTGCTCACCAACAATACCGAAGAAGGCCCAACAGCCAATGCCGGTCGTTCGGTTCTGACATGGGTGGTAAACAGCCGTCAGGACAAGGCGCCAGAGGCACTGATCGGGCTTGCCGGGCAATAGGGCATCGCCTAGCGAAGGCAGATGATCCGGACGACCACAACCGCCAAAATCCTCTGCGCTCTTGCTGCCTTGCCGCTGGGCAGTTGCATCGAACGGCCCAGCGAGGAAGCGCTCCGTCCGCCGCCGCAATTTGCAAAGGCGCTGGCGGTTGTGGGGGAGCAGACGCGGCAATCCTCGCAGCGGTTGGCTTCGCAGGCCCAGCGCGGATCGGAGCGATTGGTGCGGCGCTCGTCCCGGATCACCGGGCCAGTGCTGGCGCAGGCCATTCGCCATGCCGAGGCGCAGGCATCGCGGGCAAACCCGCAGCCTATTCCTGAGGAGATGCAGGAAATTCTGGCGCCGTATTTCGACCCCGCCTTGCTGGCATCGGTGCGATGGTCGGTAGGCAATGGCCGCGTCGATCTGGGCACCTGGCTTACCGAACAGTACATGGACGAAGGCGCAGTTGCGCTGAACCGGCAGGTGCTGTTCTCCAGCGCGCGCCTCAATGAGAATGTGTGGATTTGGGCGCATGAGCTTGGCCATGTCGAGCAGTACCGGCGGCTTGGCGTGAATGGCTTTGCGGCGGCCTATATCGCAGACTGGCAGGCGATGGAGCGCGAGGCTACCGATCGCGCAAATGCCGTGACGGCTGCCATCCGCAAGGCCGGTTGAGAGCCGTAGCGAACAAAAAAAGGCGGCACCTGCGGCACCGCCTTTTTTGTGTTTCAACTACCGGGGGAGGTTTCTGGTTTGCGACCCCTGCCCGTTCAAAGCCGATCTGTATCAGGCGCGCCTTGTAACGAGCGCGCCGGACGAGTCAGTTGACCGCGTCCTTCAGGCCCTTGCCCGCCTTGAACTTTGGCTGGGTGGATGCCTTGATCTCCATCTTTTCGCCGGTGCGCGGGTTGCGACCGGTGGATGCCTTGCGCTTGCTGACCGAGAAAGTTCCGAAACCGACGAGGCGAACTTCGCTGCCCTTGGCCAGCGCGCCGCTGATTGAATCGAACACCGCTTCCACCGCCTTGCTTGCATCTGCCTTGGTGATGCCAGCCTGCTCGGAAACAGCCGAAATGAGATCATTCTTGTTCATGCCGTGGGAACCCCCTGATTATGTTGCACCTTGTTGAATCGCGGCTTTGAGGCAGCCGAGTTAGAACCAGATAATTCGGCCTGTCAAAGGGAAAAGCGCGCATTTCCGGGCAGTTCACCGCAATGTTACGGTAATTTGCAGCGGATATGCGCGCTCTTTCAAGATACTGCGATGCACCATTGGCGATCAGTGTTTGACGGCCGCCTCGACAACTGCAGCTGCACCGACCGGGGGTTGGGCGGCCAGCTCGTCCGCCTCGGTCCAGTCGATCGCGACCAAAGGTTCCACCAATGCCACCCGCAACACCTCATCGACATGCGACACCGGAATGATCGTCAGGCCCTGCTTGGCGTTTTCCGGTATTTCGGCCAGGTCCTTTTCGTTCTCCGCCGGGATCAGCACCGTGGTGATGCCGCCGCGCAGCGCGGCGAGCAGCTTTTCCTTCAGCCCGCCGATCGGCAGCACCCTTCCCCGCAGCGTGACTTCGCCGGTCATCGCCACCTCACGCCGCACGGCATTGCCAGTGAGCGTCGAGATGATCGAGGTGACCATGCCGATCCCCGCCGACGGGCCATCCTTGGGCACCGCACCTTCGGGCAAGTGGATGTGGATGTCCTTGCGCGCAAAAATGCTGGGCTTGATGCCGTACGACGGAGCCCGCGCCTTGACGAACGAGAACGCCGCCTGCACCGATTCCTGCATCACCTCGCCCAATTTGCCGGTCGTCTTGATCTGACCCTTGCCGGGTACGGTAACCGCTTCGATGGTCAGCAGCTCGCCGCCGACCTCGGTCCAGGCAAGGCCGGTTACCGCGCCGATGTCGTTTTCCGTCTCGCCGATGCCGTGGCGATATTTGCGCACACCGGCAAATTCCGCCAGGTTTTCGGGCGTGATGACGACTGCGGTGTCCTTGTGCTCAAGGATACGACGCAGGGACTTGCGCGCCAGCCGGGCGATTTCCCGCTCCAGCGTGCGCACGCCGGCTTCACGCGTGTGATACCGGATCAGATCGCGCAGGCCCTCTTCGGTCAGCTCGAATTCACCGGCCTTCAGGCCATGTGCCTTGATCTGCTTGGCGATAAGATGCCGCTTGGCGATCTCGACCTTTTCATCCTCGGTATAGCCTTCCAGCCGGATGATCTCCATGCGGTCCAGCAACGGCTGCGGCAGGTTGAGGCTGTTCGCGGTGGTCACGAACATGATGTCCGAAAGATCGATGTCGATCTCCAGATAATGGTCCTGGAACTTGCCGTTCTGTTCGGGATCGAGCACCTCAAGCAGCGCCGATGCCGGATCGCCACGGAAATCCTGACCAAGCTTGTCGATCTCATCGAGCAGGAACAAGGGGTTGCTCGTTCCTGCCTTTTTGAGGTTGTTGACGATCTTGCCGGGCAGCGACCCGATATAGGTCCGCCGGTGACCACGGATTTCCGCTTCGTCACGCACGCCGCCCAGCGACTGGCGTACAAATTCGCGGCCCGTCGCCTTGGCGATCGAACGGCCAAGCGAGGTCTTGCCGACGCCCGGAGGGCCGACCAGGCACAGGATCGGGCCTTTCAGCTTGTTGGTACGCGCCTGCACGGCGAGATATTCGATGATCCGGTCCTTGACCTTCTCCAGCCCGAAGTGATCGTCGTCCAGCACCTTCTGCGCCTCGGTGATGTCCTTCTTGAGCTTCGACTTCTTGCCCCAGGGCAGGCCCAGCAGCACGTCGAGATAGTTGCGCACAACCGTGGCTTCGGCCGACATCGGCGCCATGCCGCGCAGCTTTTTCAGCTCGGACGTCGCCTTGGCCTTGGCCTCGGGCGACAGCTTCAGCTTCTCGATCTTGGCGGCCAGTTCGGCAACGCCATTGCCGTCGTCGCCATCACCGTTGCCGAGCTCCGACTGGATCGCCTTGAGCTGCTCGTTGAGGTAGTATTCGCGCTGGGTCTTTTCCATCTGGCGCTTGACGCGGCCGCGGATCTTCTTTTCGACCTGCAGCACGCCCAGTTCGCCTTCCATGAAGCCGAACACCATTTCCAGCCGCTTGACCGGATCGTCCTCGGTCAGCAGGCTCTGCTTGTCGGCTACCTTGACCGAGATATTCGCTGCGACCGCATCGGCGAGCTTCGAGGCATCGTCGATTTCGGCGAGTTGCACCGCGGTTTCAGCCGGCAGCTTCTTGTTGAGCTTGGCGTAGTTCTCGAACTGATCGACGACCGAGCGCATCAGCGCGTTGACATCGGTTCCGCTTACGGCGCGCGGGGTCAGCGTTTCGACTTCCGCCAGCACATGATCGCCGGACACTTCAAGCCGGTTGAGGCGCGCACGCTTGCCGCCTTCGACCAGCACGCGCACGGTGCCATCGGGCAGCTTGAGCAACTGGAGCACAGTGGCGATGACGCCGATATCGTACAAATCGTCGCGGTCGGGATCATCCCGGGCCGGATCGAGCTGCGCGACAAGGAAAATCTCCTTGTCCTGCTCCATCGCCCGCTCAAGCGCCGCAACGGATTTGTCGCGGCCTACGAACAGCGGCACGATCATCTGCGGAAACACCACGATGTCGCGCAGGGGAAGCAGGGGATAGGTCTGGAACATGGTCAATTCGGTTCAATCCATTCAGAGAAGAACGCCGGTTCAGTGGCGCGTACACTCAGGATATATGGGCGCACGGTTTGCCCGCTACAAGCAACGTAGGCGCAGCGGGGTTAACGCTGTCAGAACGGCAGCTTGAAACCGGCTGGCAGTGGGAGGCCCTGCGCCATCTTGCTCATTTCTTCCTCGCTGGCGCGATCCGCCTTGGTGCGCGCATCGTTGAACGCGGCGGCGATCAGGTCTTCCAGCATCTGCTTGTCGGCCGGCACGATCAGGCTGTCGTCGATCGATACGCCCAGGATGCGGCCCTTGGCGGTGGCTCGCACCTTGACCAGGCCGCCACCGGCAGCTCCTTCGACCTCGACGGACTCGAGCTTGGCCTGAGCCTCGTTCATCTGACGCTGGACGGTCTGCGCAGCTTCCTGCGCTGCAGCCATCATTTCTTCCATGCTTTTCATGCCTTGGCACTCCGTGTTGGCAGGGTATCGCCTTCATGTGGGGAGATTTCCGCCGCAGTCCAGTCAATTTCGGCATCCGGAAACGCCGCCTGCGTCGCCTTTACCAATGGATGGTTCAAAATTTCATCGCGCATCGCGTTTTCGGCCAGCCGTTCCTGCTCGGCCAGGCTGGGCAGAGCATCGCCCTCGCCCCGCTCTACGGTCCAGCGCCGCCCTGTGACGTCCGCCAGCGCCTCGCGCAGCAGCGGGACATAGTCGTCGCGTCCGCTTGCGGACTGGTAGATCAGCCGGTCCGCACCGATTTCGATCGGCCGCATATCGGCCTTCACCTGCCCTGCCAGCAGAAGCCGACCCCCATTATCGAGCAGGTCAACGATGTCTGCGATCGTACCGATTTCCCCTTCGGATGTGACCGGCGCGGACGCAGTTGCGGCTTGATCGGCCATATCCCAGGGCGGTGACGAATCCGGCGCGAGCACCCTGTCCGCTTCCGAACGCGGCGGCTCTGCCGCGGGTGCCACCGGGGCAGCGACTGGCGGTGCATCGGCCATCCGCCGCGCCAGCGTACCGGGATCGGGCATGGTCGCAGCATACAGCGCGCGCAGCAGTGCCATTTCGCACGCCTCGCGCGGAACCGGCGCGCTTTCGATCTCGTCGTGCCCTTTTAGCAGCAGCTGCCACAGCCGGTGCAGGCTGGCATGGCCCAGTTTCTCGGTCCAGCCGGCCAATGCGTTGCGGTCTTCCTCGCCATGCACCGTGCGGACTCGGCCCGCCGCCTTGTGGAGCGTGATCGCATGGACCATCGCCAGCAACCCGCGCATCACGGCCAGCGGATCGACCCCCAGCACATGCTGCGCGTCCAGATCGGCCAGCATCGCATCGGCATCGCCTGCGATCAGGTGCGCGAACAACCGCCGCATTGATCCGCGATCGGACAGGCCCAGCATGCCGCGCACCTGCTCGGCCCGCACGGACGGGCCACCCCCAGCGGCGGCCTCACCGCCCAGATCGGCATGCGCGATCGCCTGATCCAGGATCGAAAGCCCGTCGCGTACCGAACCTTCGGCAGCATCGGCGATCATCGCCAGCGCATCGGGTTCGGCCAGTATCGCTTCCTTGACGCAGATGTCCGCAAAATGGCTGGCGAGCAGTTCGGAGGGAATGCGCTTCAAGTCGAACCGCTGGCAGCGCGACAGCACCGTGATCGGCACCTTGTTCACTTCGGTCGTCGCGAACAGGAATTTCACATGCGGCGGCGGCTCTTCCAGCGTCTTGAGCAAGCCGTTCCAGGCCTGCTTCGACAGCATGTGCGCTTCATCGATGATGTACATCTTGTAGCGCGCCGACACGGCGGCATAGCGCACCGCTTCGGTAATTTCGCGCACATCGTCGATGCCGGTGTGGCTGGCAGCGTCCATTTCGATAATGTCGATGTGCCGCCCTTCGGCGATGGCGATGCATGGCTCGCATACACCGCAAGGCGCGATGGTGGGGCCGCCCGTGCCGTCCGGCCCGATGCAGTTCAGCGCCTTGGCGATTAACCGTGCGGTCGAGGTCTTGCCTACTCCGCGCACACCGGTCATCAAGAACGCATGCGCAAGCCGCTCGCGTTTTATGGCATTGCCCAGCGTCTGGACCATCGCGTCCTGGCCGATCAGTTCGGCAAAGGTCTGCGGGCGGTATTTGCGGGCGAGCACCCGATAGGCCTGGCCGCTGGCAACTGCAGGCGGCGGCGCGGGAGGCAGGTCCAGGCCCAAACCCGGCATCATCGTCGCGTCGTCAGGTTCTGAACCCAAATCTGGAAGCCGGGAATCATGCATCGCATGTGATTAGCGGCTGGCGTGCGCGGATGGAAACGAAACCGCGCGGCTGTTCAAAACAGCTGGCTGATAGTGCGCCTGCGATGAGGGATTGGTAGGAGCCGGACGACCCGCGGCGAAAATCGTTGTGGCTGCTTCCTTCCGGACCTGACCAGATTGGCGACGGCTACGTCCGCCCGACTCCCGCTGCGCATATGGCGACAAGTTGCAGGGAAAGCAAGATCGGCGATGCGCTCGCTCAAATCAGCCGTCAAACGCCCTGCATGTCATAGCTTTCCGCCGGGACCCGGACGGTCAATGTCTGCCATTCGTCCCGCAGGAAAATCTGGCAGGACAGCCGCGACGTGCGAGTGACGGCGACCGCCAGGTCCAGCATGTCCTCTTCCATCTCGACCGGCTCGTCCAGCTTCGCAAAATCAGCGGCATCGATGATCAGGTGGCAGGTGGAACACGCCATCTGCCCCTCGCAGGTGCCTTCCAGCGGCTGACCATTGGCCTGCGCCACGTCCAGCAGCCGGTCGCCATCGTGCGCCTGCACCGTCTGGCGAGACTTTCCGTCAGCACTGATGAAAGTCACTTCGATCATCGATCACCCCGTCTGGCTGCTGGCAGCGCGCAGGATCAAATGCGCGGCGGCGTCGATTTCGTCAACCGTCGTATAGCGCCCGAACCCCAGCCGGATCGACGAACGCACCTTTTCCGGCGGCAGGCCAAGCGCGGTGAGCACATGGCTTGGCCGACCCGATCCGCTGGCGCAGGCCGATCCAGCCGAAAACGCAACGCCGCGCACATCGGACAGCAGCCGCGCAACATCCAGCCCCTCGCGCCGCAGGTTGAGGTTGCCGGGATAGCGCTGGTCAAGCGACCCGTTGATCTGCCAGTCAGCAAAATGCGCCAGCAATGCATCGCGCAGTTGAGCGACATGCGCCGCATCGTGTTCGGCGCTCTGCCCCGCCAGATGGGCAGCCGCGCCAAAGCCTGCGCACAAGGCGGGCGAGAGCGTGCCCGAACGCAGGCCCTGCTCCTGTCCGCCGCCGTGGATCAGCGGTTGTACGCCGACCCCATTGCGGACCCACAAGGCGCCGATGCCTTTCGGCCCGTGGATCTTGTGCGCGCTCACCGCAATCATGTCCGCCGATTGCGGCAGCGGCACCCGGCCATAGCCCTGCACCGCATCGCACAGGAACAGCGCGCCTGCCGCATGCGATGCGTGCGCCAGCGCCTCGGCGGGCTGAATGACGCCGATCTCGTTGTTCACCAGCATGGCTGCAACCAGGGCCGTCTCGCCATCGATCGCTGCCAGCGCGGTGTCCAGATCGACCAGGCCGTCCGCCCCCACGGCGAGCAACTCGACCACATAGCCCTGCGTCTCCAGCCAGAGGCAGGTGTCGCGCACGGCGGCGTGTTCGGTGGCGATCGTGACGATCTTGCGGCGCGGGGCCTGGCCTGCCAGCACGCCGCGCAGGCCCATATTCAGGGCTTCGGTCGCACCGCTGGTGAAGATCAGTCGCCCATCCGGCGGCATCAGCGCCGCAATCTTCTCGCGCGCCACCTCGACCGCCGCTGCCGCCTTGCGACCGGCAGAATGCGAGCTGTGGGGGTTGGCCCAGCCGGTTACGCTGGCAGGCTCCCCCAGCCACGGCAGCATCGCATCGCGCGCTTCCGGAGCGAGCGGGGTCGTTGCCTGATAATCCAGGTAGATGGGTGCCACTGCTGCCATCAATTGCGCGCCCGCTCCGCCATGGCCCGCCACAATTCGACGAAACGATAGACGTGCGCGCGGGTTGTCGAAGGACCGAAGCTCACCCGCACAACCTCGCCTGCGGCTTTTTCGTCCCATCCCATCGCCGCCAGAACGGCGCTGGATTTGAGCGTGCCGGAAGAGCACGCGCTGCCTGCCGATACCGAAATGCCTGCAAGATCGAACTGGATCAGCTGCGCATTGGCCGACACGCCCGGCATGCGATAGCTGCCGATGCTGGGTAGGCGCGGCGCGGCCTGGGCGACGATCTCCCCCCCGGCAGCGCGAATGGCGCTTTCCAGCTGGTGACGCAGATCGGCGGCTCGCTCGATCCAGTTGCGCGATGCATCCAGCGCAGCGGCAAAGCCCAGGGCCGCAGGCACGTTCTCGGTCCCGCTGCGATAGCCCTTCTCCTGCCCGCCTGTCGGATCGAGCAGCCCCAAATCGCGCACCAGCAGCGCGCCGATTCCGGGCGGCCCGCCCAATTTGTGCGCAGACACGACGATCATGTCTGCATCAGGCAAGGGCGTCTTCCCGGCGCTTTGCGAGCAATCGCACAGGACGATACCGCGTGCGTCGCGCGCGATGGCGGTTACAGAGCCAAGGTCCTGGATGACGCCTGTCTCGCTGTTGACCGATTGCACTACCACCAGCGGCCGCGAAATCCCCGCGTCCAAGGCGCGCTGCAGGCTGGCCATGACAAGCTGGCCATCCAGATCGACCGCAAGTCGCAGCGATGAGCGACCAACCGGGGGGCGACCTGCTATCCGCAGTACCGCGTCATGCTCTGTCGGGGAAACGATCCAGCCATCGGTCTTGCCGTGTAGCATGGCGATTGCAATCGCCTCGCTCGCCCCGCTGGTGAAGATCACCTCGCCATCCCAGCCCAGCGCCTGCGCGATGCGCGCCCGCGCGCCTTCCAGCGCGGATCGCGCGGCGCGCCCATCGGTGTGCGGCGACGAGGGATTGGCCCAGCGCTCCATCCCGGCGACGAACGCCGCACGCGCTTCTGCCAGCACCGGAGTGGTCGCGGCATGGTCGAGATAGATGCGCGGTTCGGGCATTGTCGCGGTCAGTCGAAGCGGTGAATGCAACGGTTCATCGCGTTCATCTAGCCGCCGCAGCGGGCATTGCCACGCATTTTGTTGCTTTTTCAGGGTCAGTTTGCGTATAGCCTCGCTTCCCCGGCGCGCCGCCAGCCATAATCCGCCAGTAATGCGCCTGCCATCTCCACAGTTTTTGCGAAAGTGCGCACGTCATGCCTGCCGTCATCTTCCCCGGTCCAGAAGGCCGTCTCGAAGGGCGCTTCAGCCCTGCCCCCCGCCCCCGCGCACCCGTCGCGATGATCCTGCACCCGCATCCGCAGGGCGGCGGCACGATGAACGACCGCATCACGCAGGCCTTGTACAAGACCTTCGTGAAGCGCGGCTTTGCCACGCTGCGCTTCAATTTCCGCGGTGTCGGCCGCAGCCAGGGCACGTTCGACAACGGCATCGGCGAGCTGTCCGATGCCGCCGCCGCGCTCGATTGGGTACAAAGCTTCCATCCCGAAGCGCAGACGACCTGGGTTGCAGGCTTCAGCTTCGGCGCACTGATCGGCATGCAGCTACTGATGCGTCGTCCGGAGATCCGCGGCTTCATCTCCGTTGCGCCGCCTGCAAACATGTACGATTTCAGCTTCCTCGCCCCCTGCCCTGCATCGGGAATCATCGTGCAGGGTGCCGCCGATACGGTGGTGACGCCAGGCGCGGTGCAGAAGCTGGTCGACAAGTTGCGCACACAAAAGCACATCACCATCCATCACGATGAAATCGGCCGTGCCAACCACTTCTTCGAGCATGAACTCGACGATCTGATGCACTCGGTCGACAACTATCTGGATATGCGTCTGGCACCGGACTCGCCGATACGTTGATTGCCGATGGGGCGGCGCGCCATGATTTTTGTTCGCGGCCTGTAGTATTGTGCTTCTCCACAGGTTAGTATCCACGCAATCAACGGTTGCGGGATTGCTTGTGATGCGTGCACTTTACTACCGATCGATTGCGGCCGGCCTGCTGGTCTCGATATCCTGCGGCGCAGCAGTATCCGCACAGAACCCGCCCCCTCCTTCGGCCGGCGATGACGCTGACGCGATCGAGGTCATCGGCCGGCGAGTGAGCGAGGAGCAGGCCCGCAGGGAGGCCAACGAGTTCATCCGCAGATCGGTGGTGGCGCATGGTGATCGCCCTATCGCACGTTGGGTCAGCGCTGTGTGCCCCAAGGTCCTGGGTATTCAACCCGAGTACGCCGCCATCGTCGAACGCAGGCTGCGGGCGATTGCCGTGGCCGCGGACATTCCGGTCGCGCGGTCCGGATGCAGGACCAACATCGTAATCGGTTTCGCAACCGATGCGCGCGGCGTCGTCCAGCGCATTGCCAAGAAATCGCCAAGGCGCATGCAAGAAGTGTCCCCGCCAGATAGAGACGCGCTACTGGGGGGCAATGCCCCGGTTCGCTGGTGGTATTCCACCGGGGCGACAGGAACTGAAGGTGGAGAACTCACGGGCGATACACCGCTGGCAGGAGCTGGCACTGCCGAAGGTGGCGGATCTGCGCTCGCTTTGGGTGCACAGACAGTTCAGGGCTATGGTTCCTCCAGCATTATCAAGACTCAGGTCGTGCGTGCGCTGCGCAGTGCAACCGTCGTGATCGACGTCAATTTTGCCGAAGGTGTACCGCTGGATTCGGTCGCCGCTTTTGCCGCCATGGTGGCATTTGCTGAGGTCAGGCCCGCCAAAATCCCGCCCCCCAATTCGATCCTGGGACTGTTTGCAAGCGATGCGAGGGTTTCGAATGCGACCGACTGGGACATCAGCTTCCTGAAAGCGACCTACAGCATTGCGCCCGCGCGCGCCGGATGGAAGCAACGCCGCATGCTGGTGGGCAAGATCATGCAGGACGCCAGGGCCGCCGGACAAGTCGATGAGGACCTGACCGACGGGTTCTAGTTGGGAATTTGCGGCAAGCGGCACTCAGCCAACCTGCACCGTCTGTTCGATGGCACCGAAGATGGTGTGTTCGCGATCATCGTGGACATCGATCCGCACGGTGTCGCCATGCTTCAGGAACGGCGTCGTCATCGCGCCGGTCTTGATCTTTTCCACCATGCGCAATTCGGCAAGGCAGCTGTAGCCAAGGCCGCCCTCGCTCACCGGACGGCCCGGGCCGCCATCTGCGTCGCGGTTCGATACCGTGCCCGATCCGATGATCGACCCGGCCCGCACCCGGCGCGTCTTGGCGAGGTGCGCGATCAGCACACCAAAGTCGAAGGTGCAATCGTCGGATGCTACCGCGCGACCGAAAGGCTGGCCGTTGAGATCGACCATGAGCGTGCGGTGCAATTTGCCGTCCTGCCAGTAATCGCCCAGCGCATCGGGCGTGACGAACACCGGTGAAAAGGCGCTGGCGGGTTTCGATTGCACGAACCCGAAGCCCTTTGCGAGTTCATCGGGAATGAGGTTGCGCAGCGACACATCGTTGACCAGGCCAACCAGGCGGATGTAGCCGCGGGCTTCTTCAGGCGTGACGCCCTGCGGAACATCGCGGGTAACAACGACGATCTCGGCCTCAAGATCGCAGCCCCAGGCTTCGTCCGTCAGCAGGATGGGCTCGCGCGGGCCCATCAGATCGTCCGATCCGCCCTGATACATCAACGGGTCGGTCCAGAAGCTTTCGGGCAATTCGGCACCGCGCGCTTTTCGCACCAGTTCGACATGGTTCACATAGGCTGAACCATCGGCCCATTGGTAGGCCCGCGGCAGCGGCGCTGCGGCGTCATGTTCGTGAAAGCGCTCGCGCGGGATGACGGCGTGTTCCAGATCGCGGGCGAGCACCTCAAGATACGGCGCCATGCGGTCCCAGTCATCGAGCGCCGCCTGCATGGTCGGCACCAGATGGCTGGCATCGGCATACCAGGCCAGATCGTTGGAGACGACGACGAGGCGGCCATCGCGGCCGCTCTTGAGAGATGCAAGCTTCATGGGATGCGGCTTCCTTTCATGGTGCCAGAATGCAGCGTCATGCTGCGCAGCATAGTATCATTTGAAACCGATGGAACAAGGCCAATCCTGTGCCATCATTCATCGGCAAGTTCGTCCGCCCGCTGCAGCAATTTGCCCAGCAACCGGGCCAGCTGGGCGGTCTCATCCTTGTCCAGCACATCCAGCACCTGGGCTTCCATCTGCAAGGCGAGCGGCATGATTTCCGTGTACAACGCCTGCCCCGTTACCGTCAGCGCAAGGTGATGCGACCGGCCGTCGCGCATATTGGGCGCACGCTGGATCAACGCGCGTTCGCCCAGCGCCTTGGTTGCGCGGTTAACCGCCACCTTGTCCATTCGCGTTGCAGCGACCAGCTCGCGCTGCGTAGCCTCGCCCACATCGCCCAGCACCGCCATCACGCGCCACTCGGCGATCTTGAGGCCGAAGCGGCTGCGATATTCCCGCGCAATGAGATCGCTCACCGCATTCGAGGTGATCGAGATGCGATACGGCAGAAAATCGGCAAGGCGGGTTACGGTGTCGCTCATCAGGGGGGCAACGCTATTCAATGTCCAGTTTCACGCCAAGCCAAATCGTGCGCGGTGCGGCGCGTTCGATGATGCCGGGGCCGCTGATCGCCGCCTGCACCGTGGTATCGAACAGGTTCTCGCCGCGCAATTCGACCAGAAGGTTGCGGTTCAGCCTGACGGCAGCGCGGGCATCCAGGGTCAAAGCATCGTCCAGCGCCAACAGGCCCAAGTCATCCTCGAACTGCGCACCGACATAACGGGCGGTGATGTTTACCCCGCTGTCGCCGCCTTGCGGAAACCAGCCGACAGAGCCTGTCGCGAAGTGACGCGGCACCTGCGCAGGGCGCAAACCGTCGATAGCCGCCTGCCCCGGCCCGGCCCGGACGCTGGCATCGACGAAGCTGTAGGCCGCAGCGATCTCGAAGTCCCCGATATCCGCCCGCGCCTCCAGTTCGATGCCCTTGGCTTCCACCGCATCAAGGTTTTGCCGCTGGTTGAAGCTTCCTGCGGCAGACACGAAGCCGACACCGGGAAAGGTGCCAGGACCACGCGCCAGAGTGACGTTGGCGATGGCGTTGTCCAACCGGTTCCAGAATACCGTCGCACCAAGGCGCAGCGTATAGATCTCGTAATCCAGCCCCAGTTCAACCCCCTGCAGCCGCTCTGGCGAAAGCGCGGCATTGGCGGCCGTAGCATCCGCACCGACGCGGAACGGGCGGTACAATTCGTTCAAGGTCGGCAGACGCCAGCCGAGATAGCCTGCACCGCGAACGGTGAGCAGGCCCGCTGCGTCCCACGCGAACCCAACGCGGCCAGTGCCTTCCCAGCCATCGCGATCCGCAAAATCGGTGGTGGTGACAGGGGCGCCGGTGGCCAAAGTCGTCTCACGCAACCGGCCATCGGTCAGCCGCCAATGATCGACCCGGCCCCCGCCGGTAAGCAGCAGATCGGGCGTCGCCTGCCAGCTTCCTTCGACAAACGCGCCAAAGGTATCGCTCGCGCCCTCTGCGCGGCGCAGGCGCGTGGGATTGCCTGCGACATAGGTGAACAGCTCGCGCGTTTCCCCGGTCGTGCGCCGCCATTCGCCGCCGATACGGAGCTCGGCGCCATCGCCTGATACGGGCCGAATTTCAAACCGCGTGCCAAGGCCGGTGGATGGCACGTTGAACTGATCCAGCGTCTGGGTCGCGCTCGATCGGTCGGCGCTGATCGCGGCAAAGCTGCTGGAGAAGCTGCGCATCTGGACATAGGCAAGCGCCGACCATGGCAACGCGCCGCGCCCGACCAGCCGCACGCTGGCATCGGCGCCGTGATTGGTGTTGTCGCTGAACGCAAAGCCGCGCTCGCGGGTGTCGGTGAAGGCACGCGCGCTCGCCTGTAGCTCGGTATCGGCACTGAGCGGGGCAACGAAACGCAGGTTCACGCCCATCTGCTCATAGGGTGCCGCACGATCCACCGCGCCGCGCTGGCGTGCGATGACGGGCACGAAGCCATCACCGCGCGCATATTGGGCCGACAGCGAAAGCCCGCCCGCGCCGAGCGATTGGCTGGTGCCGACGCTGGCTTCGAGCGAATTGCGGCTACCATAGGCGATGTCGCCATAACGGTTTGACTGGCCCGGCGAGATGCCTGCCGTATCCAGCTCGATCGTGCCTGCGAGCGCACCGGGGCCATCGCTGCCGGTGCCGCCGCCGCGCCGTACCCGCACCGCGGCGAGGTTGATCGCATCATAGCCGGGAAAGCTGATCCAGCCGCCAAAGGGATCGCTTTGCGGCACACCGTCCAAAATCAGCAGAGCGCGGCTGGAGGCGTTGCCGCCCAGCCCGCGCAGGGTCACGCCCTGGCTGGTAGGGTTGGCACTGCGCGCATCGGACCGCCGGAACTGCTGCAACCCCGGCACCAGGCGCAGAGCGTTTTCCAGCCTCTGGCTCGGTTCATTGGCCAGAATATCAGGCGTGATGCTGGTGATGCTGTAAGCGCGGTCGCCCACCGGTTGCACCAGCGGCGCTCCGACGACGGTGATGACCACGTCGCCGGCTTCCGCATCTGCCGATTGCGCCAATACAGGCGCGGCTGCCGCCGTCATGCACACGGAAAGGGCAGTTCCCGTTTTTAGAAAGCGTGGCAATGTCATGCGGCTGGCTTGACCTGGTCCGGGTGCGCAGCGGCAAAGGCCGGGATCGCCTGCAGCGCCGCATCTATACGCACGAGGTTGGGAAACACGCTGAGGTCAACATCGAACCGGCGGGCGTTGGCCATCTGCGGCACCAGGCAGACGTCGGTAAGATCGGGCGCCTCGCCGCCAAACAGCCCAGCCTCAGGGGCCATCTGCTCCAGCGCGGCAAAGCCTTCCGCCACCCAATGCCGGTACCAATCGTCGATGGCGGACTGCTCCTGCCCCATCTGCGTCTTGAGGTACCGCAGCATCCTCAGGTTGTTGAGCGGGTGGATGTCGGCAATGATGATCATCGCGCGCGCCAGCATGGCTGCCCGCTGGGCGGGATCGGCAGGGATAAGCCTGGGGTCGGGCCGAGTGGCATCCAGGTAATCGATGATCGCCAGCGACTGCGTCAGGTCATGGCCGTCGATCTGCAGCATCGGCACAAAGCCCTGCGGATTGCGCGCGACATAATCCTGCGCCTTCTGCTGATCGGTTACCAGATCGGTCGGCACCGCCTGATAGGCAACCTGCTTGAGGTTGAGCGCAATGCGCACCCGATAGCTGGCGGACGAACGCCAGTAATCGAACAGGACGGTATCGGACATGATGTGCTCCACTAGCCAGCGCTCAGTCCGGCCTGGCTGGCCGGGCCGCGCACCATATGGTGGCGACCGGGCGATGCAAGGCTTGTTTCCGGCAAGGCGCTCGCTAATGCTGCGCGCGATGACAACGCTCGTGCTGTTCGCCAAATATCCGCTGCCGGGCTTTGCCAAGACGCGGCTTATCCCTGCGGTGGGGCCCGAAGGCGCAGCGCGGGTACACCGCCATTTGACCCAGCGAACCGTTCAAACACTGGTCGCCAGCGGGCATGAGGTGGAGGTGCGGTATACAGGGGCCAGCAAACACGCATTCCGGGAATGGCTTGGTCCGGGCTCGGGGCTGGTGGAACAGGTCGAGGGCGGGTTGACCGAACGCCTTGTCGATGCGAGCCGGAACAGCCCGCACATCTTCTTCGGTGCCGACACGCCGGATTTGACGGTGCCGATCGTTCAGGCAGCGGTCGCAGCGCTGGATACGCACGATGTGGTCATCGGCCCGGCGGAGGACGGTGGATACTATCTGATCGGTACCCGCGTCGCGCGCCCGGAGCTGCTGACCGACATGCCGTGGAGCACGGCCGAGGTTTTCCCTGAAACCATGCGCCGTTGCGATACATCGGGATTATCGGTGGCCCTGCTGCCAGCGTTGGCCGATTGCGACCGACCGGACGATCTCGCACGCTGGCCGGACTTGGCGGACTTGGGCGGCTTGGGCGGCTTGGCATGACCACCGTCACCTTGATGATCCCTGCGTTGAACGAGGCCAAGGCCCTGCCCCGCACGATCGCCAATGTCGCCGCGATGGTTCCGCAGCCGGACGAAATTCTGCTGGTCGATGGCGGCAGCGAGGATGAAACCGCTGCGTTGGCTGACGCCGCCGGCTGGCGGGTGTTGGTATCGCCAGCGCGTGGACGCGGGCCGCAGATCAACTTCGGCGTCGATCAGGCGCGCAGCGAGATCGTGTGCATTCTGCATGCCGACAGCCTGCTGCCAGCCGATGCGATCAGCCATGTCAGGGCCGTATTGTCCGACCGCCGCATAGCGCTGGCGACATTCCTGCCGATCATCCGCGGCGAGAAACTGCGCTGGTTCACCACCGCGCACAACTGGTGGAAGACCTATTATCCCGCGATCACGCACCCGCACCTGTTCATCCGCGGCGTTCGCCTGCTGTTCGGTGACCATGCCATGTTCTTTCGCCGCGCAGATTACCTGCGCATCGGCGGCATACCGGCCGATGCCACGATCATGGAAGAGGCGGACCTATGCATCGGCTTTGCGCGAATCGGCAAGCTGAAGATGACTCGCAAGCCGGTGATCACATCTGATCGCCGAATCGCAGCCTGGGGGCCGCTAAAAGCCAATTACATTTACCTGAAAGTCGGCCTCGCCTGGACCTTCGGCATCCGGCACAGGTTAAAGGATATGTACCCCGACATCCGCTAAGCGCCAATAATCAAACGACAATATGGTTAACGCCGCCCGGCCCACGGCAGTCGACCCGATTTATCTGCCCGAAGCGACGAATTTGATGCTTGCGTTTTTGCACGAACAGTGAGAATGGCGCCTCGAAGGTCAACGCCTTTCGGAGAACGACAATGAAAATGTTTAAGACGGCCCTGGCCGCCATCGCACTGACCACCATGGTCGGCGCACCTGTTCTCGCTCAGGCCGCTGCGCCTGCTGCACGTAGCTCGGCTGCTTCGAACGAAGACAGCGAAGCTGAAGGCAGCACCGGTATCATCATCGGTGTTGTTGCTGCAGCAGCTGTTATCGGCGGCATCATCGTCATTTCCGACGATGACGAGCCCAACAGCCCCTGATCTTTTCAGGAGCACGAAATACAATCAGGGCGGCCCCAGTGGTCGCCCTTTTTGTTTGTGCATCACGCATGGCCACCCGGCTTGCGTCGGTTCCTGAAGCCCCGTATCGCTGGACGCACTGGACCAAAGACAGGTCCTGAACAGGCAAGCAGGAGACGGTTTCAATGCTCATCATCGAGGGCTGGTTGCACTTTGCACCGGGCGAAATCGACAAGTTCCTGATCGCCGCGCAGCAGATGGTGGTGGAAACCCGCAAGGAGCAGGGCTGTCTGCATTATGCCTTTGCCCGCGACATGAATGACCCTGATATCCTGCGGATCAGCGAACGGTGGACGGACGACGCTGCCCTGCAGGCGCATTCCACATCGCCGCACATGGCGGCCTTCGGCGCGGGCCTTGCGCAGGTCGAACGGTTGGGCGCGGATGTCCGCCTGTACTCGGGCGACGAAGTGCGGCGCATGATGTAGGTCTTGCAGCGCTTCGCGGTCCCCACCATATCGCGCCGCATGAGCAAAGAACACAGCAGCATGCCGACATGGCATGGCACAACCATCGTGGGCATCCGCAAGAACGGCAAGGCCGTCATCGCCGGCGATGGCCAGGTTTCCATGGGCCAGACGATCATGAAGCCCAATGCGCGCAAGGTGCGCAGGCTGGGCGATGGATCGGTCATCGGCGGATTTGCCGGCGCGACGGCGGACGCATTTACGCTGTTCGAACGCCTCGAAGGCAAGCTTGAGCGGCATTCAGGCCAGTTGATGCGCGCCGCGGTCGAACTCGCCAAGGACTGGCGCACAGACAAATACCTGCGCAACCTGGAAGCGATGATGATCGTCGCCGACAAGGACGTGACCCTGATCCTCACCGGGAACGGCGATGTGCTGGAACCGGTGGACGGCGTTGCAGCCATCGGCTCGGGCGGCAACTTTGCGCTGGCCGCTGCCCGCGCGTTGCTGGACTATGAGCAGGACGCCGAGACGATCGCACGCAAGGCGATGAAGATCGCCGCCGACGTGTGCGTCTACACCAATGATTCCGTCACCGTCGAAGTCATCGCCGACGCCGCCTGACGCCCTCTCCCGACACCTGGAACCTATCCAAAAATGACTGACACCCTGACCCCCAAATCCATCGTCGCTGCGCTGGACGCCTATATCGTCGGCCAGAACGATGCCAAGCGCGCGGTTGCCGTCGCGCTGCGCAATCGCTGGCGCAGACAGCGCCTGCCTGCCGAACTGCGCGACGAGGTAACGCCCAAGAACATCCTGATGATCGGCCCAACGGGCTGCGGCAAGACCGAGATTTCGCGCAGGCTCGCCAAATTGGCCGATGCGCCGTTCATCAAGATCGAGGCTACCAAGTTCACCGAAGTTGGCTATGTCGGCCGCGACGTCGACCAGATCGCGCGCGATCTGGTGGAAGACGCCGTCCGTCTGGAAAAGGACCGACGCCGCGAAAAGGTGCGTGAAGCCGCGTCCGAAGCGGCGATGGAGCGCTTGCTCAACGCACTGGTCGGCGACAACGCCAGCGAGGCGACACGCGAAAGCTTCCGCCAGCGCATCGTCGACAATCACATGAACGATACCGAGGTCGAGATCGAGGTCGACGCCACGCCCAACATGCCGATGGAAATTCCGGGCATGGCGGGCCAGGTCGGCATGATCAACCTCAGCGACATGATGGGCAAGGCGTTCGGCCAGAAGCGCACCAAGCCGCGCAAGATGCGGATCGCAGAGGCCTGGGACAAATTGATCGAGGAAGAATCCGAAAAGCGGATGGATCAGGACGATGTCGCGCGCGTAGCGCTCGCCGATGCGGAAGCCAACGGTATCGTTTTCCTTGATGAAATCGACAAGATCGCGGTGTCGGATGTGCGCGGCGGATCGGTCAGCCGCGAAGGCGTGCAGCGCGACCTGCTGCCGCTGATCGAAGGCACGACGGTCGCCACCAAATACGGCCCGATGAAGACCGACCATGTGCTGTTCATCGCCTCGGGCGCGTTCCACATCGCCAAGCCCAGCGACATGCTGCCCGAACTGCAGGGCCGCCTGCCGATCCGGGTGGAACTCCAGGCGCTGAGCGAGGAGGATTTCTTCCACATCCTCACCCAGACCAAGGCCAATCTGGCTCAGCAGTACAGCGCGCTGCTGGGCACAGAAGAATTGACGCTCGATTTCACCCCGGACGCCTTGCGCGAGGTTGCCCGCATCGCCGCTTCGGTGAACGAAAGCGTCGAGAATATTGGCGCGCGGCGGCTGCAGACGGTGATGGAAAAGCTGCTGGAGGACATCAGCTTCAATGCCGAGGATCACCGCGGCGAGACCTTCAGCATCGATGCCGCCTATGTTCAAAAGCAGCTGTCGGGCATCGCCAAGAACACCGACCTCAGCAAATACGTGCTTTAGGGCCGCATTAACCATAATGCGTTAACCCTGTCCGCATGGGCAGGAGGGGACAATCCAAGCTGGCGCGGACCGGTCGGTCGGGCACGGCCCGCCTGCGCGACCTGCTGGCTAGCGCCACGCAAACGACCGAATCGGATGGCAATGGCGGCGGCCGCGATGCCTCAAGCTTTGTCATCCACCACATGCAACGCGTCTGTGGCGGCGTTACGACGCTTATTCCTAGCGTCGGGGCGGTCTCGGTCGTACTGGGCATCGCGACATGGCACACGCCCGGGTTCTACCCGACACTGCTGGGCTGCCTGTTTACGCTGGCCACCATGGCTGCGATGATCCCGGTCAGCAAACGGCTCGACCAGCTTTTGACTGCAGAGCCGGCACTGGCGCAGGAAGCGCTGCCCGGCCTGGCGCACCACTTCACTGCCAACGCCGTTCTTTCGGGGCTGGCATGGTCTATGATCATCGCGGGCGTCTTGCTGTCGCGCGTGCCGCACCTCAGCGATCTTGGCATCACGATCGGCATCGGGGCCATGGCGATCGGCTCGCTCAACTATCTGTCGATGCCCAACACCAACCTCGTCTGGCTGATCTCCATGACGTCGGGCATGTTCACCGCAATCCTTGCCACGGGCTTCACTGTCGACCCGTATTTCTATCCGCTGGCCGTCAGCTTTGCCGTGATCGTCTGGCGCAGCACCATGGTGATCTGCCGCCATTTTGCAGGTTATATCCGTCAATCGCAGGAACTGGTCGATGTGCGCGAACGTGAATTCGCCGATCGCCAGACCAAGATCCAGCAAGGCGCCGAGCAGGAACGGACAGCGCAGGCGATGCTGGCACAGCAGCGTGACCGCCACATTGAGGAGCGCCGCCGCGCGATGGCGGAGCTGGCCGAAGCGTTCGACCAATCCGTCATGCACACCATCGACAGCCTGAGCACCGCGCTTGGCGAACTCGGCAGATGTGCGGCAGGCCTGCACGACATCGGCGAGGAGACGGGCGACAGCGCTGCGCAGGTTACCGCGCGTGCGGCCAATGTCGGCATGTCGGCACAGAATGTTGCGGGCGCAGCGGCACGGCTGACCCAGTCGGCGCAGTCCATCGCCCGGCGTGTAGAGGACCAGCACATGGCCGCTACCGCCGCACGCGGATCGTCGCTGGAAGGCAGCGAAGCGGTGGGCGAGCTTGCCAAGCAGGCGGCCAAGGTTTCCGAAATCGCGACGCTCATCGAGGAAATCGCATCGCAGACCAACCTGCTCGCGCTCAACGCCACGATCGAGGCGGCGCGTGCTGGCGAGGCCGGGCGCGGGTTTGCCGTGGTGGCCAATGAGGTCAAGCAACTGTCCGGACAGACGCGCGGTGCGATCAACTCCGTCGGGCAGACCGTGAACGGCATCCGCAGCCGGATGACCATGGCCGAAACGACCATCGACTCCATCTCCGGGCAGATCGATCTGGTCAGCGAGGGCGCAGCGCATATCGCCAAGGTCATCACCGAACAGAGCGATGCCACCCACGGGATCAGCACCCACGCGCAGCAGGTGGCCAACGACGCCCGCGCCATGGAGGACACCGCCCGCGCGGTCAGCAGCAATGCCCGCCGGGTCAAGTCCATGTCCGAGGATATGCGGGCTGTGACAGGCCGGCTGGAAGATCAGGCCGACGCGCTGCGCAAGGCGAGTGCGGCATTCCTTGCCGAGCTGAAAGCAGCCTGACGCAGCTGAATAGGACCGGCTGCTACTGTCGTTCGTCGCATGATTTTCGGCAGTGCTGTGCAAAGCCGCGAGCACGCGCTAGGGTGCTGTGCACGCGCTGATTTTCATGCAGGGTTCATCCGGCAATGGCCACCACGCAGGCACTTCAGCGGGAAACCCCCACGCTTTTCACGCAGGTGGCAGACAGGTGGCAATGCGCCGGACGACACAAGGCTTCAGCACGATGATCGCATCGCTTGGCGCGCGGGCCCTCGCCGTATGCGCGCTGCTTGCTCTGGCGGTGCAGCCGGTATCCGCCCAATCGGTGCTGCGCGATGCGGAGACCGAGGCGCTGCTGACCGAAATGTCGCGCGAACTCATCCTCGCCGCCGGCCTGTTGCCATCGAACGTCAACGTCGTAGTCATCAACGACCGCAGCATCAACGCGTTCGTCGCAGGCACGCAGGATGTGTACATCCATAGCGGCCTGATTGAAGCGGCGGGCAGCGTCAACGAGGTCCAGGGCGTTATCGCACACGAAATTGGCCACATTGCGCTCGGCCATTCGATCACCCGGTCCGAAAGCGCATCAAAGGCCACCAACATCACGATCCTGTCGCTGCTGCTGGGGATAGCGGCGGTTGCAGCGGGTGCTGGCGAGGCTGGCCTGGGCCTCATAGGTGCGGGCCAGCAGGCAGCACTCGGCAAGTTTCTGGCGCATACCCGCGGCGAGGAAGCTGGCGCAGACGTTGCCGGGGCCAAATATCTGTCGCAGGCCGGACTGACGGGCAAGGGCTCGCTCACCTTCTTCAAGCGCCTGCAGAACCTCGAGTTCCGCCTCGCGATCCCGCAGGAGGACAGCTACAACCGCTCGCACCCGCTGACGGGGGAGCGCATCACGCTGCTGCAGGAAATCTACGAGAACGATCCGGCATTCGATGTGCCAGTCGATCCTGCGCTGGAAGCCAAGTTCCAGCGGGTGAAAGCCAAATTGGTCGGCTATGTCGCCGATCCGACCGAGACCTTGCGCGATTACCCGGAAACCAACCAGAGCGTGCCCGCCCGTTATGCCCGGGCCTATGCGTGGCACAAGAGCGCGTATCCGGAAAAGGCGCTGGCTGAGGCACGATCGCTTTTGGCGGACTCGCCGGACGACCCCTATTTCCTTGAGATTTACGGCCAGATCCTGCTCGAATCGGGCAGGCCGCGCGACGCTCTGGCGCCGCTGCAAAAGGCGGTTGCCAGCACCAACGCGCAATCCCTGATTGCAGGGGTTTACGGCCACGCGCTGATCGCCACCGAAGATCCCGCCAACCTGCCCGAAGCCGAACGGGTGCTCAAGGCAGCCGTAGCGCGCGATGCTGCAAACCCTTTCGCCTGGTATCAGCTGGGCGTCGTCTATGCCAACCGGGGCGATACGCCGCGCGCTGCACTGGCCAGCGCAGAACGCTATGTGCTGCAGGGCAATGCAGAACTTGCGCTGCGCAGCTCTGAAGAGGCGTTGACCACCCTGCCGCAAGGCACGTCCGACTGGATCCGCGCGCAGGATATCGCGATCCTGGCGCGCGATGCGGTTGAACGCCAGTCCCGGCGTCGCTAAGCCGGTCGAACTCCCACCGTTTCCATTCACCAAAGGCCCGCCATGACAACACGTGTATCTTCCTCTGGCGAGGCATCATCAAGGACCTGGTTGTTCATGGGCATTGCCGCGCTCCTCACTTTGGCCGCAGGCGTCGGCACCTTTATGTGGCAGGGTTCAAGCCTTGCAGTGCCGGACAGCAAGACCGGCCAGGATGCCGCAACGGCAGCGGCAGCCGCAGGCTTCGATACCAAGGACAAGGCGGCGATCGAGGCGATTGTGCGCGCCTATATCCTGGACAACCCTGAGATCATTCCTGAGGCCGTGCAAAAGCTGCAGAGCAGGCAGGCCGCCAAGCGCATCGAAGCAGTGCGCGGCCAGATCGAACGGCCCTATGCCGCCGCGTTCGCTGGCAACCCCGATGGCGATATCGTGCTGATCGAGTATTCGGATTTCGCCTGCGGTTTCTGCCGCCAGAGCGTCAGCGATGTCGCCAAGCTGCTGGCGGAAGACAAGAACCTCAAGATCGTGTTTCACGAACTGCCGATCCTGTCGGACGAAAGCCGTGTTGCCGCCGCCTGGGGTCTCGCCGCCGCCCAGCAGGGCAAATATTACGCCTTCTACAAGGCCATGTTCGGCGCAGGGCGCCCTTCGCAGGCGACGATCGAGCAGGCAGCGAAAACCGCAGGGCTGGATATGGCGGCCGCGCGCGCGTTCGTGGCATCCAACCAGGCAGACGCCACTTTGGATGGCAATATCCGCGTGGCGCAGCAGCTTGAGTTCAGCGGGACGCCCAGCTGGGTGGTAGGCGACAAGGTGCTGAACGGCGCGGTCGGCTATGACGAACTCAAATCCGCCATCGACGAAGCCCGCGCCGCGAAAAAGGCGGTCGGCTAAGCCACGATGCGGCGTGTCCGGTGCCTGGCCTGTGCACTCACCGCATGGGCCTTGCTGACTGCGCTTGCGCCTTCTGCCTTCGCCCAGTCGGCGACGTCCCAGGGTGGCCTGGCAGCATTGCGCGCATCGGATACACGCGTGCTGACCGTCGGCACCCGCCTTGCAATCGCCAACGCGCCGTTCTGCCGATCAACGGAAAACACGGCTGGCATGACGCTGCACCATATCGGCCAATACGCCGATGCCGCAGCAGCCCGCGCGACCTTTGGCTTTGCGCAGGATTATGCCGTGCTGGCGCTGGTGGGCGATGGTCCTGCGGCACGGGCGGGCGTTCGCTCTGACGATGCCGTGGTGGCACTGAACGGAGTGCGGCTAGCCCCTGCCCCCGCCGACCTTGCCGCGATCGACCAGCCGGTCGCCTATCGCCCGATTGCCTGGGCCGATGCACAGCTGCGGACCGCGCTGGACACCCCTCCTGTCACGCTCACCCTGCTGCGCAACGGGCAGACGTTCGATGCCAGCCTGGAAGGTGCGCCCGCATGCCGCAGCCGTTTCGAACTTCGCCCGAGCACAGATTATGGCGCGTCGGCCGATGGCGATATCGTCGGCATCACCAGCGCGATGCTGGGCTTCATGGCCGATGATGACGAACTGGCTGCAATCCTGGCGCATGAAATGGCGCACAATCTGCTGGAGCATCGGCGCAGGCTCAACGATGCGGGCATCCAGCGCGGCCTGATGCAGCAACTGGGCCGCAATGCGCGGCTGACGCTGGACACCGAAATCGAGGCGGACCGGCTGTCGATCTGGCTGATGGCCAACGCAGGCTATGATCCAGGCGGCGCAGTCCGGTTCTGGACACGCTATGGCAAGAAGCGCGGCAAGGGCATCTTCTCTGCACCCACCCATTACCGCTGGAAAAAGCGGGTCGGATTGTTTCAGGAGGAGATGGCAAAGCTTGCTGGCGCACCCCGGGGCGCATCAGGTTGGGCGCCGCCGTTATTGGCAGAGCCGCTCAGGGCGCTGGACTAGCAGATGTAGACACGACGCTGCCGCGCATCATCCTGAAAACAACGCCGCCCGTTCCTCGCCTCAACCCTTTTGCCCGGTCATCTCGCCGCACATTGGCAGCGCGCAAGGGAACCTATGCCTCCGTTCGGCAGTGTTGGGACAAACACGCGATTTTCCCCCATGCTGAAGGAGTATTTTTATGCGCACACCTGCCAAGTCCCCGGGCTTAACCATGGCATTGGCCATTCTGGCCGCCACCGCATCCAGCGTAACCGTGGCCCAGCAGCCCGCACCTTTGCAGGCAGACGTCATGGCGCAGGGCGAGCAGCTGCCCGATCCCTCCACGATGACCGAGGGGCCTGAGATCAAGGGCGTGCTGACCGCGCGTCAGGGTGACCGTATCCAGGTGCAGACCGCCGATGGTGCCCGCACGATCCTGTTCGTCAACGATCAGACTCGCGTGCGTGCGACCGGCGGGCTGTTCGGGTCCAGCCGAACCACGCTGGACACCGGCGCGCTGCTCAACGGTCTGCCGCTGACGATCAAGACGCTGCAGTCGGGTGATGCGATCCTGGCAAGCCAGATCACCTTCAAGAACACCGATTTCAAGACCGCCTCCATGATCCGCACCGGCACCGCCCAGCAGTTCGCCGAGCAGTCGGCTGCCACCGAAGCCTTGCGCGGACGGATGGGCGATATCGATCAGTACAACGTCAAGGCGACGACCAACGTGTACTTCGATACCGCCGAGGCAAAGCTGAGCGATCAGGCCAAGGCTGAACTGTGCACCGCTGCCGGTTCCGCCGAGCAGATGGACAACGCGCTGTTGCTGGTTGTCGGCTATACCGATGCCGATGGCGACGAGGAGTTCAACCAGACCCTCAGCGAAAAGCGCGCTGGCAGCGTGATCAATTACCTGCAGCAGACCTGCAAGTGGAAGCCCTATCGCATGCTGACGCCGGCCGGCATGGCGGAAGCCGATCCGGTTGCCGACAACATGACCGAGGAAGGGAAGGCACAGAACCGCCGCGTTGCAATCAACGTGCTCGTCAGCAAGGCGGTTGACGGACTCTACGCGGACAACTCTGCCCGTTAAAAGGCAGTAGCGCGTTGCGCTTGTGAGGCAGGGAATGTCAGATCGTCTCCGACGCTGGCACTCCCTGCCCGCTGAATCCCCTGGCTCCGGTAAACTTCATCGTGCCGGATCGGATCAAGGGTTGCCAAATTACACCGGCACCGCGGTGGCCAAGATCAGTTTTTCGCCGCGCTGAGCGCAATGCGATTGCCTTCGCTATCCTCGATCTCTGCAACAAACCCCGCCTCGCCGATGTCCTTCTTGGCGTAAAGTACAGAACCACCCTGCGCTTTGGCGCGCGCCAGCGTGTCGTCGATATCGGCAACATCGAAATATAAAACAGGGCCTGCTTTTGCAGGCTTGTACACATTGCCTTGCGCCAGCGCGCCGCTGGCGCCCGATTGGCCGTCGGCGCGCGGGAAAAACGCCATTGCATAGCCATCGACCGTTTCGCGGCGTAGCGCATAGCCGAACACGGCTTCATAAAAGTGCACGGCGCGGTTCATGTCGCTGACCGGAATTTCGAAATGAACGACGGGATTGACCATGGTCGCCCCTTCCCCTGCCGGTTCAGCCTTGCTGGCGTCCGATGATGGTGCGCAGGCTGACAGTATCACCAGACCACCTGCAAACGCCAACCCAAGCCGCATGGCTCAGGCCTCGTCTGTTACCTTGGCGTACATGGAATTCAGTGGCCGTGCCATCACGCGGCGGACGATTGGCTCGAAGAATTCGAGTGGTTCGCTGATGTATTCCGGGTCGAACGCCGCCTGGTCGTACTTTTCGCAGAACTCCGCGCACGCGTCGAAGTGCGGCGATCCGCGGAAATTCTCCCGCACATTGCGATCACCGCCGATATAGTGGAAGTAGTAATACCCCTGGAATGCCCCGTGGTTGGCGCAGATCCAGTGGAGTTCCTCCGACACGAACGGCTTGATGATCGCCGCCGCCACGTCGGGGTGGTTATAGCTGCCCAGCGTATCCCCGACATCGTGCAGCAGCGCCATCACGACATACTGCTCGTCGCGCCCATCGCGGTGCGCGCGGGTTGCCGTTTGCAGGCTGTGCTGCAGGCGGTCGATCGGGAACCCGCCAAAGTCGCCATCGAGCAGCCGAAGATGATCCAGCACGCGGTCTGCAACACCAGTTGCGAACGCGCGGTACTGGCCCGCGATGATCGCCCAGTCTTCCTGCGTGCCGTTGGTCATCGCGGTGAACTTCGCCCGGTCTTCGCCCGGCAGGGTATCGATGGTGTGGCTCATGCGGCGCATCCTCTCGTTTTCATTGGCCCAAAGCGTACCCCAGTGCGCCGCGGGATGCAAAAAATAGTGCGACCGCAAAAATTCGCGGCCCCAAAAATTTCTCGGCTCACGGCACGAATCCGTCTAAGCCTCGTTTCCATGGCGATGCTGCCCATCAAGCCGACACCGTTCTTTGCCAACAAGAACCGGGCCTTCTGGAACCTGCAGACCTTGGGTTGGGCAGGCGCGCTGGCGCTGCGCGGCATATCGGGCCTGGCCAACGGTCAGCCGATCTCGTTCCTCGTGCCGATCATCATCGCTACGATCACCGGCTATTCCATTTCGCTGGTCATGGGGGTGATCTATCAGGCGCTGATTGATCGCAAGCCGCTGATAACCTGGGGCGTGACATTGGTCGTGCTGCTGGCAGGATCAGCGCTATACGCTTTTGTCGATGCGTGGGTGGCGACATTGTACCGTCCCGGCAGCGACAGCAACTTCACCGCAATCCTGCTGGGCGCATTCTACCTGGACCTGACCCTGCTGGGCGCATGGTCGGCGCTGTATTATGCGATCAACTTCTTCCTGCGCATCGAAGAGCAGCAGGACCAGATGCTGCGACTGGAAAACCAGGCGACCAGCGCGCAGCTGGCCATGCTGCGCTATCAGCTCAATCCGCATTTCCTGTTCAACACCCTCAACAGCATATCCACGCTGGTGCTGCTCAAGCAGACCGAGCCTGCCAATGCGATGCTCTCGCGCCTGTCCTCATTCCTGCGCTACACGCTTGCGAATGAACCTACCGCGCGGGTGACGCTGGCGCAGGAGGTCGAGACGCTGAAGCTGTACCTGGACATCGAAAAGATGCGGTTCGAAGAGCGTTTGCGGGCGCATTTCGAGATCGAACCGATGGCGGCCAGCGCGCTGCTGCCCTCGCTGCTCTTGCAACCCCTGGTCGAAAACGCCATAAAATATGCGGTGACGCCCAAGGAGGATGGCGCCGATATCACTATTGCGGCGCAACTCATCGGACCCTTGCTGCGTATCACCGTAACCGACACAGGGCCTGGATTGAAGAAGCAGGGCGACATCGCCAATGCGTCAACCGGGGTCGGGCTGGCAAACATCAGGGACAGATTGTCCCAGGCTTATGAAGACAATCACCGGTTTGAGACACGATCATCACCCGGGGGCGGCTATAGCGTGATTATCGAAATTCCGTTTGAAACACGCGAACAAAGGCAGTTACTGGCATGACCATCCGCACCATCCTGGTAGACGACGAGAAACTCGCCATCCAGGGCATGCAGCTTCGGCTGGAGAAATTCGAGGATATCGAGATCATCGATACCTGCCTCAACGGACGTGAGGCGATCCGCAAGATCAAGACGCTGAAGCCCGATCTGGTGTTTCTGGACATCCAGATGCCCGGTTTCGATGGCTTTTCCGTGGTCAAGGGCATCATGGACATCGAGCCGCCACTGGTGGTGTTCTGCACGGCCTATTCCGAACACGCCGTAAAGGCGTTCGAAGCACAGGCTGTCGATTACTTGCTCAAGCCGGTAGACGATGTTCGCCTGGCCGATGCGATCGACCGTATCCGCGAGCGCATCCGCGACAAGAAGGGCCGGGAAGAGGCCGACAAGCTGATGAATGTGCTCAACGAAGTCGCACCCGATGCGGTCGAGGGGCTTGACCTTGGCGACGAGGACGAAGGCGCTGCCTCCAACCGCTATGAGAAGCTCATCAACATCAAGGATCGCGGCCAGATCTTCCGTGTGGATGTCGATACCATCGAACGCATCGATGCTGCGGGCGACTACATGTGCATCTACACCGGCGATAATTCGCTGATCCTGCGCGAGACGATGAAGGACCTGGAAAAGCGGCTTGATCCGCGCAATTTCCAGCGCGTTCACCGATCGACCATCGTTAACCTGGGCCTGGTGCGCCAGGTGAAGCCGCACACCAACGGCGAATGCTTCCTGGTGCTGGAATCAGGCGCCCAGGTGAAGGTGTCACGCAGCTATCGTGACGTCGTGGCGCGCTTCGTTCATTGAAACATCAACGGCGGGATTGGAAGAAGGCCTTGAGTAACTGCGAGGCCTCTTCCTCTCCCAGTCCGCAATAGACTTCCGGCTTATGCAGAACTGTAGGTTGGTAGAACAACCTGGGCCCGTGAGCCACGCCACCGCCCTTAGGGTCACCTGCCGCGTAATACAGCCGGGCGATCCGTGCGTGTGCGATTGCGCCGGCGCACATCGCGCAGGGCTCCAGGGTTACCCACAGGTCGCATCCCGTCAGCCGGTCGTTGCCCAGCGCCGCACAGGCCGCCCTGATCGCCATGATTTCCGCATGGGCCGTCGGGTCGTTGAGCGCGCGCGGCTGGTTATAGCCTTCGCCGATGATGGCTCCATCGCGCACGACGACCGCGCCGACGGGCACCTCTCCGAGCGAGGCGGCCTGGCGCGCGAGCTGCAACGCGTGATTTGCGAACTTCAGGGCGATATCCATCATGGTCTGTATCGGATACGGCCATAGACATTGCCCCGCCAGCCATTATTGCGCATAGCGTCACCAATACGGGCGGGCAAAGGTTGACTTGAAGGTCATCTGACGCTAACCGCCCGTCCTTCACAAACACAACGTTTCATCAGGATTCTTACACCATGTCGCGGATTTGCGAACTTACCGGCAAGGGCCGGATGGTGGGTCACAATGTGTCCCACGCCAACAACAAGACCAAGCGCGTATTCCTGCCCAACCTGCAGAACGTCACGCTGATGAGCGAAAAGCTGGATCGCAGCTTTAAGTTCCGCGTGTCGACCGCTGGTCTGCGTTCGGTTGAGCATGTCGGCGGCCTGGACAACTGGCTGCTGAAGACCAACGAAGAAAAGCTGTCTGCGCGCGCTGCCAAGATCAAGCGCGAACTGCACAAGGCTGCGGCCTGAACATGGCCCGCCAGCGCACCTTGCTGATGGCAGGTGCGCTGGGACTTTCCGCTGTCGTGCAGCCTGCGAGCGCAGGAACCCGCACGACGTCGGAAGTGCTGTATTCGGAGAACGCTGAGGAGCGGGCCTTTCAGGAGGCTACGGGCTATAGCGACGCGGTCATCCTGCGCGATGGCACCATTTACCTGTCCGGCGTTGTCGTAGGTCCTGAAGGCGATGAGGCTGCGTTTGATCGCGCCTATCGCAAGATCAGCAGCATATTGATCCGCGCCGGCGCAAGCTGGGAAGATGTCGTCGACATAACCAGCTATCACACCGACATCGAAAGCCAAGTCGCTGCGATGTCGGCTGTGCAGAAGCAATATGTCGCGCCGCCGTTTCCGGCCTGGACGGCCATTCAGGTCAGCCGCCTCTATTCCGCAGGCGGCGTGGCCGAAATCAAGGTCGTGGCGAAGCGGCCGCTTCCCTGAACGCGAATTTCAGCAGCAGCGTGCGCTGGATTGGCATGAAGTTGTCATCCGAAATCATCCAGATGATCGTGCGATCGCCTACGCGCTCCACGGCAATGCCTTCCATGTTGTCGACCGGAAACGACGGCGCAAGGTCCGCGATGATCCGTGGCTTCACGATCGCACCCGGAACGATCGCATCGCGGTCTATGATACCGATTTTCGCCTTGAATCCTTCGATGAAACTGAAGCTGCGGTGCAGCGCGATCAGGCGTCCGTCGCCAAGCGACGCGACATCGGTGATCCAGTATCCCGCAGGCGGTCGATAGGCGAAGCGGCGGGCCTTTGCGCCCGGCTCTGAAGGATCGCTGGCAAACACGAGCCCCGTGGTGAGGCTGGGACGTTGCGCGTGCGATTCGGCGAACAACACGAAGCTCCCATCGCGGCGGCGAACCATCGCTTCTGCGCCGCCATTTGTCGGCCAGTCGCCCATGATCCTGGGCGTTCCCGTTGCTTCTGCGCGGGCAAAGGCAGGCGCGTAGCGGCGAATGCGGTGGCGCTGCTCGAAGCCGACCCAGAACCGACCCGATACCGGATCGTGCGTCAGGCTTTCCGAATCCTGTTCCTTCTTGGTGCTGCGCTCGCCCTTGCGCACGGGCAGGGGTGCGATGAAGCTGTCCCGCGCCGCTTCGCCATCGGTCAGGGTAAAGCCCGCCAACACCGACGCATCGCTGAGCGCCAGAAACCGCCCCTGCCCCATGGCGTGCAACGCGGAATAGCCTCCGAAATCACTGTTCTCGCTATCCAGCTCCCAGCCGCCGATCAACGTCAGCGAGCCATCACCGATGCGGTGCGGCAATTTGGGCAGGTCCAGCGGCCGCTTCAGCGTGATCAGCTGGCTGCTATTGGGCGGCACCGGAGAATCCGCGACGAACGCGCCGGTCCCCAGAAAGAACAGCAGCGAAAACACCGCCAGAGCGCGCCTCAGCATGCCTGGATGCTACCATATGCTTTGGCCTGGGCCATATCGGTCACTCGGCGGCCAGAGGCCCTTCGGTGAACTGCAGGCTGGACAGCCGCGCATACAGGCCGCCGCGCGCGGACAACTGATCGTGCGTGCCCTGCTCCACGATGCCGCCATCGCTCATCACGATGATCCGGTCTGCGGAACGGATGGTAGCCAGGCGGTGCGCGATGACCAATGTCGTGCGCCCCTCCATCAACCGTTCGAGCGCGTTCTGCACCAGCTTCTCGCTCTCTGCGTCCAGCGCAGATGTCGCCTCATCCAGCAGCAAAATCGGTGCATTGCGCAGCAGCGCGCGCGCGATCGAAATCCGCTGGCGCTGGCCACCGGACAGCCGTGCCCCACCCTCGCCCAGATAGCTGTCGAGCCCTTCGGGCAGCTTGCGCAGGAACTCCTCGGCATTGGCAGCCTTTGCTGCATCCCAGATCTCATCATCACTGGCCGCCCAATTGCCATAGCGCAGGTTGTCGCGGGCGCTGGCGGCGAACAATATGCTGTCCTGCGGCACGAATGCCATGCGCTGGCGGATTTCCTTGGGGTCGGCCGACGGCAGCGCCACGCCATCGATGCGGACGGAGCCTGCCTGCGGATCGTAAAACCGCTGCGCCAGCTGGAACAGCGTGGATTTCCCCGCACCCGACGGGCCGACGATGGCCACCGTCTCGCCCGGCGTGACGTGCAACGAAAAATCGCGCAGCGCCAGCGTTTCGGGCCGGGTTGGATAGGCGAAGCTGACATTCTGGAAGCTGATCTGGCCACGTGGCGGAACCGGCAGCACGATGGGGCTGGCAGGCGCCTTGATCTCGGGCATCTCGTTGAGCAACTCGTTCAAACGCCCGGCAGCGCCGCCTGCCCGCAACAGATCGCCATATACCTCGGTCAGCGCGCCGAATGCCCCTGCGACCAGGCCCCCGGTCAGCACGAACGCTGCAATATCGCCGCCCGAAAGCCGCCCCTCGATCACATCGACCGCGCCCTGCCACATGATCATGGTGATGGCGCCGAAGATCAGCGTGATGACGACCGCCGTCAGGCTGGCGCGTAGCGTGATGCGGCGGCGGGCCGTCGCAAACGTGGTCTCGACCGCCTCGCCGAAACGGGCCGCTTCACGCTCTTCCTGGCCGAATGCCTGCACGATCTTCATCGCGGTTAACACTTCGGTGGTGGTCGCGCCGACATTGGCGACCCGGTCCTGGCTGGAGCGCGCCACCTTTTCCAGCTTTCGACCGATAAACACGATCGGCAAAATGATGACCGGTATACCCAGCAACAGCATGCCGGTGAGCTTGGGCGCGAGCGAGAACAGATACGCGATGCCGCCGATGCCCACCACGAAATTGCGCAGCGCAACCGACACGGTGGTGCCGACGACCTGCTCGACGATCGCGGTGTCCGACGTCATGCGCGAGGCGATTTCCGATGGCCGGTTGGTCTCGAAAAAGCTCGGTGCAAGGCCCAGCAGGTTGCGCTGAACCGCCAGGCGGATATCCGCGACCACCCGCTCGCCAAGCCAGGAAACGAAGTAGAAGCGCAGCGCGGTCGAGATTCCCAGCACCACGGTGATCAAAAACAGGTAGCGGAACCAGCGACCGATATCCTCGGTGCTGCCGCCGGCATCGAAGCCCCGGTCGATGACCAGCTTGAAGCCAGCAGGGATCGCCAGCGTCGCTCCGGCAGCGACCGTGAGCGCCACCAGCGCGCAGGCGATCATCCGCGGATAAGCGGACGCAAACCGCATGATCATCGCCAGATTGCCCAGCTGGCGCGGGTTGCCGCGCTTGCCCTTGCCGGTCGTCGGCGCATCGCCAGGCGCCGCTACGGACGCGTCTGTAGCATCGGGAACAGCCGTCTCAGCAGCTGGTGAAAGGTGTGTTTCCGCCATGGCACAGCGCCTAGCAGGCATGCAGGATGCACTCAACGACTTTGCATGCTGCAAACGCAGCATCGCGCGGCCCGCTAAGGCATCATTTTACATCGCTCTAAGGCGCTGTATCGGGTGCATTAACCCCTTGATGCTATGGCAGGCACTGGGCACCGGTGTGGCGGTCACAGCGTTAATTGCTTGTATTTTTGTTGGTGCAGCGCAACATTGCCCATCGAGAGGCCGCCGAACAGAGCCACACCAAGCGGACACGGCGGTTTGCAGGGGAATTACATGCTTTACCACGCTTATGAACTACAACGCTCGTTCCTTTCGAGCGCGAGCGCCATCGCGACGATGGGCGCGAACATGCTCAACAGCCCGTTGAACCCGATGACGTTCTTCGGCGGCGAGCCGATCATGGCTTCTGCACTTGAGGTTTTCGCCCACGCATCGGCGCCTTATGGCAAGCCGTCGTTCGGGCTGACTTCTGTCGATATCGATGGCAAGCCCAGCGCCGTTCAGGAAGAAACCGTGCTGCGCCGTCCGTTCGGCAACCTGCTGCGCTTCCGTCATGAGGCGCTGCCTGAAAACGCGCCGCGGCTTTTGATCGTCGCGCCCATGTCCGGCCATTACGCCACCTTGCTGCGCGGAACCGTGGCGCGCATGATCCCGGGCCATGAAGTCTACATCACCGACTGGGCCGATGCGCGCGACGTGCCGTTGAGCGAGGGCCGGTTCGATCTGGACGATTACATCGACTACCTTGTCGGCTTCCTTGAGCATATCGGCCCCGGCGCGCACATGCTGGCAGTGTGCCAGCCGTCGGTACCGTGTTTTGCCGCAGCAGCCTTGATGTCTGCAGACAAGCATCCCTGCCGCCCCAAGACTTTGACGATGATGGGCGGCCCGATCGACACACGCGAAGCGCCGACCGCGGTCAACACCATGGCGACCAAACGCCCGCTGGCGTGGTTCGAGCATAACGTCATCGCCAAGGTGCCGTTCCAGTATCCAGGCGCAGGCCGCAAGGTTTACCCCGGCTTCATGCAGCTGACCGGCTTCATGTCGATGAACCTTGGCAACCACATGATGAGCCATTGGGAAATGTACAAGCACCTGGTCGCAGGCGACGGCGAGAGCGCAGATGCGGCCAAGGATTTCTACGACGAGTACCGCTCGGTCTGCGATATGACGGCCGAGTTCTACCTGCAGACGGTGGAAAACGTTTTCCAGACGCACAGCCTGCCCAAGGGCGAGTTCATGCATCGCGGCAAACGGATCGATCCCGGCGCGATCACCGATATCGCCTTGCTGGCGATCGAAGGTGAGCGCGACGATATCAGCGGCCTGGGCCAGACGCGTGCTGCGCTGACACTGGCGCCCAAGCTGCCAGCCACCAAAAAGAAGTACCTGATGGCCGAAAGCGTCGGCCATTACGGCATCTTCAACGGCAGCAAGTGGCGCGAGCGGATTGCGCCGGTTGTCGAGGAATGGATCGCCGCGCACGATTGAGCGCGGTCCGGAGGGATAAACGCATTAGGGCGGGGGTTGACGGCAGGCGTTTGTGCCTTGCCGCTCCGCCCCTGCCCTCCTATCGCTAAGGCATGATAACCCTCAAAACCGTTCGCACAGAACGTTTCGCCGTTGATGGCAGTTTCAACATCAGCCGTGGCCCCAAGACCGACGTCAACGTCGTGTATTGCGAGGTGTCCGATGGCACGCATGTCGGCCGGGGTGAAGGTACGCCGATCTATTACGAGGGTGAAACCGCCGATCTGTGTGCCGAGGCGATCGAAACGCGGGCCAGGCTCAATGCTCCGCTGACCCGCGAGAACCTGCTCGACACCATGATGGAAGGCGCGGCGCGCAACGCGCTGGATGCAGCGTTATGGAATCTTGAGGTGCAGGCCACCGGAACGCCGTTGTGGAAACTGGCCGGACTGCCAGAACCCAAGCCTCTGGTGACGGCCTACACCATATCGCTGAACGATCCGGACACGATGCAGGCAGATGCGGGCAAGGCTGCGGCGAACGGCTATCCGCTGCTCAAGCTGAAACTGAATGGTGTGGATGACCTTCTGCGCGTGCAGGCGGTCCGTAAGGGCGCGCCGGGTGCACGGCTTGTGATCGATGCCAACGAGGCGTGGCGCGATATCGATCTGCCCGAGATGACGGCGGCGCTGAAGGCGTTGGGCGTGGAACTGATCGAACAACCGGTCGAGGCGGGATTCGAGGACGACCTTATCGGCGTGAAGTCGTACCTGCCGCTGTGCGCCGATGAAAGCTGCCACGTCGCAGAGGACATCGAACGCATTGCCGGCATGTTTCATGCGGTCAACATCAAGCTGGACAAGGCGGGCGGCCTGACCGAAGCGCTGCGGCTGAGCGAGGCGGCAAAAGCCAGGGGGCTCAAGACCATGGTCGGGTGCATGCTGTCGACCAGCCTCGGCATACACCCAGCATTTCATCTCGCGCAGACCGCAGACTGGGTGGATCTGGATGGTCCCGCATTGCTGCAACAGGATCGCCCCGGCGGCTTCGTGTTCGAAAACGGCCAGATCAGCCTGCCGCGCTGAACGGCGGTTCTGCCGACCCAGCGTACCGGACCGGCAGAACCGCAATTTTCAGCTTAGGCTATTCAACTCAAGCCCGCATTAAAGCGCGGTTTCGACGTGCTTGCCCTCAAGGTCCTTGGCATCCATCGTGCCGCCGAACATCATCTTGATCTTGCCCATCAGCGACAGGTCAGCCTGCCAGATTTCGATGTGGCTGGGGTCGAACCGCAGCATGACGAGGTCGGGGTCGGACTTGCCCTGAGGATACCAGGCCTCGACCGAATTCGACCAGAACTTGTCGATGATGGCCGGGTTGTTGTCGATGGTCAGCATGCCCGCGATGCAAGCGAACAATTTGTGTCCCTCGCCCACATACTGCGCCATGGCGTCATTGGTCGACGTCAGGCCCTCGACCAGGCGGCTTGAGCGCGATCCATAAAACCAGATCGGTCCGTGACGGCCTTCGAACTGCGCGGTCATCGGCATGCTGTGCGCGACCTGTGCGGGCAGGCCCAGCATCAGGAACGGGCTGGATTCCAGCGCGGTCCAGAATGCGTCGAGCGATTCATAGGTATCGGAAGTGGTGGCGGGGGTGGACATCGGTGAGCTCCTGTAATTGCTACAGAACGTTACGGATGGCCCGCAGCTGCGTTCCCTCGCCGTTACAAAGCCGGGCATAAACAGTGCCGCCCATGAAAAACCCCGCCCCGACACAGCGTGCCAGAGCGGGGTTGTTCAAGACTTGGCTGAGCGCAATCAGAAGACTTCGAACAGTCCCGCTGCGCCCATGCCGCCTCCGACGCACATGGTGACGACGACGTATTTCGCGCCGCGACGCTTTCCTTCGATCAGCGCGTGGCCGGTGCAACGTGCGCCGGTCATGCCGTAGGGGTGGCCGATGGAGATCGAGCCGCCGTTGACGTTGAGCAGTTCATCGGGGATGCCCAGAACGTCCTGGCAATACAATACCTGCACCGCGAAAGCCTCGTTCAGCTCCCACAGGCCGATGTCGTCCATCTTCAGCCCGAAGCGCTTGAGCAGCTGCGGCACGGCGAAGACGGGACCGATGCCCATTTCGTCAGGCTCGGTGCCAGCGGCGGCCATGCCGACATAGCGGCCCAGCGGCTGCAGGCCCTTCTGCTCGGCGATCTTGGATTCCATGATGACCACCGACGATGCGCCATCGGAAAGCTGGCTGGCGTTGCCCGCCGTGATGTTCATGCCCGGGCCCATGACCGGCTGCAGACCCTTCAGGCCGTCCAGCGTGGTGTCGGCGCGGTTGCCCTCGTCCTTGGTCACTTCGACATCGGTCATCGTGACCTCGCTGGTTTCCTTGTTCTTGAACGCCATCTTCGCTTTCACGGGGATGATTTCGTCATCGAACTTGCCGGCGGCCTGCGCAGCAGCCGTGCGCATCTGCGAGCGATAGGCGTATTCGTCCTGCCGGTCGCGGCTGATGCCATAGCGAGCGGCCACGGTTTCAGCGGTCTGCAGCATCGGCATATAGACGTTGCTGTGCATCGCCAGCAGTTCCGGATCCGGCGCGACGCGCATTTCGGGCGTCTGCACCATCGAAATGGACTCGACGCCGCCAGCGACCACGATATCCATGCGATCAACGATCACCTGCTTTGCCGCAGTCGCGATCGACATGACGCCCGACGAGCACTGGCGGTCGATTGACATGCCGGCAACCGTCACCGGCAAACCGGCACGCAGCGCGGCGGTGCGGCCGATGGTGTGCTGCACGCCCTGCTGAAGCGCTGCGCCATACACCACATCGTCGACTTCACCGCCTTCGATGCCTGCGCGCTCGACAGCGGCGCGGATGGAGTGGGCGGCGAGCGTCGGCGACGGCGTGGCGTTGAACCCGCCGCGATAGGCCTTGCCGATCGGCGTACGGGCGGTGGAAACGATGACTGCATCACGCATGGCTATTCTCCTTGGTCAGGCGGTGGCTGTTAGTGCCAGGCGCCGAATGCACTAAACGAAAAACTGGCTGATCCATTCGGCCATCAAGGCCGGCTTGTCTTCACCCTCGATCTCGACGGTGAATTCCAGCGTCTGCTGCCACTGGCCGGGGCGCTTTTCTTCAAGCTCAAGCAATTTGAACTGACCGCGCACGCGCTTGCCCGAGCGAACAGGTGCCAGGAAGCGGACTTTGTTGCCGCCATAATTGACGCCCATCTTGACGCCTTCGACGCGGGGGCACTCGGACTTCTGCATCAAAACGGGGAACAATGAGAGCGTGAGGAAGCCATGGGCAATCGTGCCGCCGAACGGCGTCATCTTGGCCATTTCCTCGTTCACATGGATGAACTGGTGATCGCCGGTCGCATCGGCGAACTTGTTGATCATCTCCTGATCGACCAGCAGCCATTCGGAGGTGCCAAGGGACTTGCCCACCATAGCCTGCATTTCCTGCGCGGAAATTGCGTTCATACTCGCTCTCCTTTTCGATGACCCGGCGCACACCCTGATGACATGCTTCCGGATGGAACCCGCGCCTTTTGGCGCTTTTCCGTTAGCTGCACAAGGCCTGACGCAACGCCGTTACGGCATGCGCGCGATGCCCACGGCTTTACGCGAACGGAAAGACAATAGCGCCCACCGAATCGCGTGAGGCCTGCTGACTTTAGCGATGCTCATCCACCGGCGCGCCATAGCCGCCCTGCGGGTAAGGGAGTACGAATTTGCCATCCGGCGCAGCAGTGAAGCTGGTCTGCGTCGGATAGGCGAACTCCAGCCCTTCAGCGTTCATCCGCTCCAGAACCGCAAGGCCAATCCGGTGACGGCCTTCGAATACCACCTCGAAATCACTGCTCATGATGTCGAAATCCAGCTCGAAATCGATCGAGCTGGCACCAAAGCCGACAAAGCCGCAGCGGATGAACACTGCGCCCGCCTGCTCCACGATCTCGCGCAGCATGACCGGGACGAGGCGCGCGCGGTCCGGCGGGGTCTGGTAGACAAGGCCGATTTTATAGCGCGTCCGCCTGCGGTTGAGGCGCGTATAATTGATGATCTGCTTCGACAGCAGGTTGGTGTTCGAGATGATGATCTCTTCACCCGTAATCGACCGCAGCCGCGCGCTTTTGAGGCCGATCTGCTCCACGGTCGCCTGCGTCGTATCGAAGCCGATCGTCTCGCCGCGCTTGAACGGCTTGTCGAAGATGATCGACAGGGCGGCAAACAGGTCAGAAAATATGCCCTGTGCCGCGAGGCCGATGGCGATACCGCCGATACCCAGACCCGCGATCAGACCGGTGACGTTGACGCCCAGATTGTCGAGCACCATGATCGCTGCGATCGCAAACAGCACGACGGTGACCAGCAGCCGGATCAGCGACATGGCATTGGCCAGCGTCTCGCTGCCCGCATCCTCGCTGGTGGAGGCGCGCCGCTCGATCATCCCCAGAATGATTTCGCGCAGCCAGATGGCCACCTGGAACACCGAGGCGAAGGTGAACAGGAAGCCCACGACCTGCACGATCCCGATCGGCGCTTCTGAAAAGCCGACGACCAGACGGGCCGCGACCATGATCAGGAAATACTGCTTTGTCTTCGAGAAGGTCCGCGCGATGATCGCGGCAAGAGACAGCCTGTCTGCCTGACGGTCGGCATATATGCGCGCGCGGCGCTGCAGATATGCCAACGTCAGATAAATCGCAGTACCAACGCCCGCAGCCACCGCGATTTCGACGGCGTGGTCGCTGATCCAGGCCCAAAGGCCGGTCAGCTTCTGCTCCACTTCCTGTGGCGTCAAAGGATCGGATAGAACGGAGGCGGGTTCGTTAGGCGTTTTTGTCGACATGCCCGCCAACTAGGCAACGAATCACCCTCATGCAACCCGTGTGGCGGCTTTCGCGGTTGCCAGAGGATGAAAGGCCGCCTCCTTGCGACGGCGCGCAAGATAGGTGTCGAGCCCGATCTGCAGCGCGATCAGCATGTAGATGAACGGCTGGAAGGCAATGCCGACGAACAGCGATCCGACCATGTAGATGATCTGCCCGTTCTGCAGCGCCAGCGCCAGCGGCACGACCCAGTCTTCATCGGCCCGCCCTCGCCTGCGGTACATCCGCTGGACCATTTCCATCCGCCAGATTCCGCCCAGGTGAATAATCAGCCACATCACAAGGCCGGGAAAGCCCTGCTCGCCCAGCATCTCGAAATAGCTGGAGTGATAGGCGCGGCCGGCGTCGGTGATTTCCTGCTTTTCGATCTGCGTGTTGGTGCCATCGCCCGTAGCGGCCACGGTGTCGAACTTCACTTTGTTCTGCAGATACGCCTCAAATCCGCCGCCCATGGGATTGGATTGCACATATTGCCACGTCCACGCCCACACCGCGACGCGGGTGGAGGCAGACTGGTCGGCCTTGTATTCCCCGATCGTCGCCATGCGGTTGGTGAAGGCTTGCGGCAGGAACGGCACTGCCATGACCGCCAGCGCGGCGGCCAGTCCTGCATACAGGAACCGGTACTTCACGAACCGCAGCATCAGCACCGCCAGCACGCCAAGGCAAACCAGGCCAGTGCGCGCCTGGGTGCCGACAGGGATCAGCATGCAGGCGAATACCAAAGCGAAGGCAAAGCCCTTCACCCGCCAGTCCGGCGGGAACACGGTGCCGAACTTCGCCAGCCACAAGATCAGCGGGATGATGCAGATAGCGACCGTCGAGATGATCGAGCCTTCGTACAGGCCGCTGTTGTCATCGATCAGCAGCCGCATCACGCCATAGCCACCGCCCGAGACGACCGTCTTGATCCCGCCAGTGATGATGATCGATGCCGCACACAACACCATCATCAGCGCCAGCGCCTCGATCCGCAGCTTGGTGCGCAGGGTGAGCGGCAGGAACATGGCGAACACCAGCGCCTTCCACACCCAATCCCATTTGCCCTGCGCATCGATCGGGAAATCGGCAACGCTGGTGCTGTACGCGCAATAGGCGAACAGGAGCGCCATGACACCCTGGCGATACGACACCCGCACATCCTTCTTGTCGTCCGCGATCAGCCAGCCCAGAAACGCGAGCCCGAACACGATCAGCGACACCGGCACGGCATTGAGCATCCAGTAGCTCAAGCGTTGCGGCGCGACGATATCGACATAGGCATAGGCCAGCACGAAGATGAACGGCCGCTTGAAGCCAAGCGCCAGAAACGCCATCAGAAAGCCGACAAAGGCCAGATCACGCATCGCCGTCACCCGTGCGAGGCCGAGCTGTGCGTTTGAAAAAGCCGGTGCCGGATTCGTCTGGAACGGGAGGATCTTCGCGGTCCAGATCCGGACGCCACACGAGCCGCCAGGCCGCGATCGCGACAAGCAGATGGGAAACCGCTATGGCAAAATTATCGACCATCAGTTCCGGCCCTGCTGTCCTTCGCAAACGCCCGACTATGCACCGGGCGGTGTGTTGTCTAAAGCCATAATCGCAATGGGTTGACGCGGCGTTAAGCCTTTTGCGCCATTAAGCGGGCAGCCATGACGCGAATATTGCACATCCTCGACCACAGCCTGCCCCTGCACAGCGGCTATACCTTTCGCACACGCGCCATCATGACGGCACAGCAGCGCTCCGGCTTGCAGGTGCGCGGCGTGACGAGCGTCAGGCACAACAGCTCACTTCCTTCGGGAGCAGACCTGCAGGCGGTGGAAGAGCATGATGGCCTGACCTTTCACCGCACGCTCTGCGATGTTTCCGGACCGCCAGGCCTGCGCGAATGGCGCGACATCAGTGCGCTTGCCCACGCCGTCAAGGCCACTTGCGCGATATGGAAGCCGGATATTCTGCACGCCCATTCGCCGGCGCTCAACGGCATCGCCGCGCTGCGCGTGGGCCGCAAGCTGGGCATACCGGTGTTGTACGAGATCCGTGCATTCTGGGAGGATGCCGCCGTCGGCAACGGTACGGGGACGTACGGCTCCGCAAAATACTGGCTGACCCGGCAGATGGAAAATCGCGCGATGGCAGGCGCGGATGCGGTTGCGGTGATTTGCGAAGGCCTGCGTAGCGACCTGATCGCGCGCGGATTTCCGCCTGCCAAGATCATGGTATCCCCCAACGGCGTCGATATGGAAATGTTCGGCACGCCAGTGCCTGCCGATCCGGTCAGGGCACGCGCGTTGGGGCTGGAGGGCAAGACCGTCATCGGCTTTATCGGCAGCTTCTACCCGTATGAGGGGCTCGATGACCTGATCGCCGCCATGCCGATGTTGCTGGCACGCACGCCCGACGCCCGGCTGCTGCTGGTTGGCGGCGGACCGGCAGAGGCATCGCTCCGCGCGCAGGCTGCAGCCTCACCTGCGGCAGATGCGATCTGCTTTGCAGGCCGCGTTCCGCATCATGAGGTCGAACACTATTATAGCCTCATCGATATCCTTGCCTATCCGCGCAAGGCGATGCGGCTCACCGAAACCGTAACCCCGTTGAAGCCACTGGAAGCGATGGCGCAAGGTCGGCTGGTCGCCGCATCCGATGTCGGAGGCCACCGGGAGCTGATCGAAGACGGGGTCACAGGAACGCTGTTTGCTGCCGACAACCCGGCGGCGATGGCCGAGGCATTGGCGTCGCTTGCCGCCAACCGCCAGCTTTGGGACGAACGCCGGGCCGTCGCGCGTGCCTTTGTCGCCGAAGAACGCAACTGGGCACGCAACGTTCAACGTTATCAACCCGTTTACCAGAGCATGCTAGGTGGAAGAACGGGCGACCGCATTTCCAGCGTAGCCTGACCAACAGCAAGCAACGCAGCGTATCAGGGCCTGATCACGATGACCACACCGCGAGAGCACAGCGAGAGCGAGGGCAGCCAGGCGGCAGCGTCTGCCGGCGTTCGCTATCCGACCGCTATCGCGATTGGTGGCGGGATCGCAGCCGCCGCCGGAAGCAGCTTCATTCCCATGAACGCCATAGAGGGCTTCGTGACGGCATATGGCATTGCGGAATTGCTACCGGCAGCAGCGCCTCCGCTGGGCAATACCGCCCGGCTGGCGTTGAGTGCGGGAATTGGAACACTGACTGCAGGAGCGCTGCTGGCACTGCTGCCGCGCGGGGAGAATGACGACATGGGTTTTGAGACAGCCGTGAATAAGAGCGCGACACCTGACGGCACTGCTGCGCAAGGCGCTGCATCGGACGCTGGGCCAACGACGGGCTTCGGTGGCTCCAAGCTGGCAGGCTGGCTGCGGACCTTGCGGTTCGGCAAGACCGAGGCAGCGCAAGGCGAGGTCACCGATTTTGCCGACATAAACCGCCTGCGCATCCGCAACGGTGATCAACATCCCGACGCCCCCGTGCGCGCGCCGATCATGGCGAGCAGCGACCTTGGTGCGCCGCTGGACGTTCCGCTGGCTGACACGATGCTGCCTCCTGCAACAGCACCTTTCCAGGACGAACAGCCAATGCCGCTCCAGCTGGACGCGAGCATGGCGTTTGCGCCACCGGTGGCAACCGCTGCCGAACCCGAACCTGTGGTGCCGGAGATCGGTGGGGCAGAAACTGACTCATCAGTAAGGCCGTCCCTGCGTTTTGCACCTCCACCTGTGGCGGACATCGCAGAGGAACCCCTCCCCCCATTCGACGACTCCAGCGAATTGGCGGTTGCGCGCGAGTGGGAAACCGAGGCTGACATCGAATCTGTTACATCGGCAGACCCTTATTCCACAAACGTGGCGCGGGCTGCGCAAACCACGCTGCAGGCCGTGTCTGTCAGTGCCGATGCTTATGCGCCACATCCCGCCTACAAACAGCCAGAGTCATTGGAAGCCCTCGACAGCCTGAGCATCGGCAGCCTGCTGGAACGGCTCGAGCAGGGCCTGGTCCGCCGCCGGGAGCAGGCGCTGGATCGCAAGCCATCTTTCGGCACGGTGGCAGTCGCTGCCGTTCCTGAAGCCGAAACCCCGGCTTTTTCTAGCCAGGTGATCCCGCTTGGCAAGCCGTCGAGCAGCGTGGCTGAAACGAGCATCGGCAACACGGAAACCCACGAGGCCGCACCGCCCTTCCGGTTCAGGCTCGGCACCCCGCCTGCGGCCGATTTCAACGACGCTGCTGAATATGAAGGTGACACGTCACGGTTGGCATCGTTGAGTGGCACCGACTGGGGTAGCGAAATCGAATATCAGCCGCCTGTCGTCGAAAACGATATGCCCCGGGCAGACGGCAAGGGCGTTGATGCGGCCCCCGCTCCATCGGCCGTCCCTGAAGACGACGATATGGATGCAGCCTTACGCGATGCACTCGCCACGCTGCGCCAGTTGTCGGATCGCCAGCGTAACATCTGACCTAAGACGACCGGCTATCCGGTCACGCCAACTGTTGATTGGATGATTGGACGATGCTCCAATAAGCTCTACACCGACCGGGTGCTACCGACGTTGGACAACAAAAAAGGGGGGGTGCATTTCTGCACCGCCCCTTTTTGTCAAGCGAAGCTAACTGGAAACTTAGCTTCCAGGTGGCTTCTGGAACGTGCCGTACTGTTCGTTCCCGACGAAACCAAGCTTGGTCACGCCGCTGCGCTTGATGGTGACCAGAACCTCGTCGACGATCTGGTAACGCGCCCGCGCATCGGGCTGGAACTGCAGTTCAGGCTCAGGCTCCATATTGCGCGTCTGCGCCAGGATGCCTGCCAGCTGGCTCTGCGATACCGGCGTGCCATTCCATGAAATGGTGTCGTTGGTATCGACGATCAGCTTGTTCTTCACCGGCTCGATCACGACGTCCTGCGGCGGGCTATCCTGCGGCAGGTCGATCTTGACCGCGTGGGTCTGAACAGGAATGGTAATGATGAACATGATGAGGAGAACGAGCATGACGTCGATCAACGGCGTCGTGTTCATTTCCATCATCGGCTCGCCATCATCGCTGCCGCCACTCATTGCCATATCAAGCTACTCCCAAAATTCTCTAACGGAGCCCGTCGTTACGTGACGGGCTCGATCATACTGCGGTCAGGTCGATCGGCGAGGAAATGAAGCCGACCTTTGCGAACCCTGCACGCTGCATGGTGAAGATGGCGCCGCCGATGCACCGATAGGGCGCATTGATATCGCCGCGGATGTGAACTTCGGGAAGATCTTCTTCCTCCAGATTCTCAACACCGCCAGCAGTAGCGATAATCGACTCAAGACGCTTGACTGCAATATCCTGCAGCTCGACGTTATCCACCGGGGTGACGTTCACATAAACCCGGCATTCGCCGTTCGGGCTTGCGCCGGTGAAGCCATCGTCGCCAGGGCTGAGGCCATTGGCGTCGGTGGTGGTCACCGACAGCAGGATGTTCTCTGCCTTGGTTTCGGTCGGTTCAAATTCGATAACCGGAATTGTGAGGTCATCGACCGTCTGGATAACCACCGGAATCGCGATCAGGAAGATGATGAGAAGCACCAGCATGACGTCCACAAGCGGCGTCGTGTTGATGTCAGACATCGGCTTCTCTTTGCCGCCGTCGCCTCCAACGCTCATTGCCATCGCAATAAATCCTATTCTTTAACGTACCATGCCACAGGGCATCGGATGGGTTTTGCGCAGTCGCGCGGCTGTTTCAATCACTCTGGCCTCAAGGGGGAAACTGAAGTGCCGTCGCGGCATTCCGGGTCCTGAAACCACAAGTCGGCGGGTGCTGTTTGAGCAGCAGCCCGCCGGCTTGATGAAGAACAGCTTACTTCTTGAGCGAAGGCGCAGCAGCCGCAGGTGCAGCAGGCTTTGCAGCCGGAACCGGCTTGCCGGGAGTTGCCGGAACAACCGCACCGTTCGATGCCATGTAGCCAAGCACGTCGGTCGAGAACGCGCTGAGCTGTGCAGCGATCAGCTTGTTGCGGGCCTGCAGCCAGTTGTAGGCGAGAACGGCGGGAACAGCCACACCCAGACCAAGCGCGGTCATGATGAGTGCTTCACCCACAGGGCCTGCAACCTGGTCGATCGATGCCGAGCCGGAGATGCCGATCTTGATCAGTGCGCGGTAGATACCGATAACGGTACCGAACAGACCGATGAATGGCGAGGTGGCACCCACGGTTGCCAGGAACGGCAGACCGCCAGCGAGCTTCGCGTTGATCGCAGCTTCCGAGCGGTTGAGCGAACCGTGCAGCCAATCATGGGCTTCAACGGGATCGGTCAGCTTCGCATGCTCTTCCTGAGCCTTCACGCCGTCTTCGACGATCTGACGATAGGCGGTGTTCTTTTCCAGCTTGGCAAGACCTTCCTTGATTCCGCCAGCGCGCCAGAACGTTTCACGGACCTTCTGGCCCTGCGACAGCACCTTCTGCTGTTCGAACAGCTTGGTGAACAGGATGAAGAACGAGCCGAACGACATGATCCCCAGAATACCGACGGTCGCATATGCGATCACGCCGCCCTGTTCGAGTGCTTCCATAAAGCCGAAAGCATTTTTCGGTGCCTCAGCTGCACCCGCAGCAAGCATTTCAATCAACATCAAAGTTTCCTCTCAGAAAATGTATAGAGCGCCGTTTTCGCGAAAACCGAGCGTCTAAGAACCAAAACCCAACCCGCCGTAGCGGCATCCAGTCCAACGATTACCTTGGAATTTCCCAACGCACAGAACTGCTCCACGTGTCGGCAATGCCATTACCGGCAGCATCCTGCGCAGGCTTGAATCGAGCCCGTCGCGTAATGTTCTTGCAGGTCGCGTCATCAAGGTCGGCGTGCCCACTGGAACCTGTAATGGTGCAGTCGGTTACGCGGCCATCCGGGCCGATATTGACGCGGAACCGCGTCGTACCGGCACGTTCCTCACGCAAGGCCCGGGCGGGATAGTCGTTGGGCGTTGCCCAGCTACCAGGGTTCCCGCGCGGAGATGCGCCCGACGCCTTGGAAGGCGCTGGTGGGGCGGGTGCCGGCGCAGGAGGCGCAGGCGGTGCGGCAATCGGTGACGGCAAGAATGCCGGCGGCGGAATGTTGGTTGTCGTAATAGTGGGTGCCGTGGTTGGCGGCGTCCGCACGAGTGGCGGCGGCGTTACAACCGGTGGCGGTGTTACCGGCTGATCCGGCGGCGGCGGTGGCGGCGGTTCTGGTTCGACCACCTCCTCCTCAACCTCAACGACATTGAGTTTTTCGCTGATCTGCTTGACCGCGCTATATGCAAGTCCAGTGACGAGAGCATAGATCACCACAATGTGGATGACTGCCACGACCACGAGGGAAACTATCTTGTTTCCGCTTGCCTGTTGATCACTATAGGCCATTCAGAAACGACGCTCCTTACCCTTATCAAACCTGTTATCCGGGTAACGCCGATATGAAACCTGCGACACTCCGGACAAACCAGCCGATGACCGCGGCTGGTGGTGGGAATGCATAGATTGCGGATTGCAACCCATCAGGTCGCTCCGCATAGCTGACGCATTCCAGCCTCTGGTTTGTTTTTCTCTTGCCCGAAGGAGGATTTAACGCGCAACTTATCAGCAGGCAATCGCTTAAATGGATTCAGTTTGAATTAACCTTCCGGGCGCGAAAGCCGCAATTCCCCTACCGCCCCCTATGCTGATGCGAGGAGACACGTCGATGCCCAAGACCCTGTTAGGGATATCTGTTGTGGCAACGCTGATTGCCGCCATTCCTGCGTCTTTTGCGGCCCACGCGCAGGTTTCGGTGGCCCCGGCGGCTACGGATTACGTTCCCCTGGCGCGCCTTGCGGATGCAGCGCCGGTGGTCCTTCGCGTGCAGGTAAAGAAGGCGACCGTCATCGATGCGGCGCGTGCGCCGGACGTTCCACCGTCCATGGCAAGGCTGCTGATCGAGGCGCAGGTAATGAATCTCATTCGCGGAAAAGCCGGCATCGCCGAATCGATTCGCTACCTCGTCGACGTTCCCCGCGATGCACGCGGCAAGGTGCCCAAGCTGAAAAAGGCGCAGTTCCTGCTGTTTGCGCGCCCCGGAACCAAGCCCGGCGAGGTGCAACTGGTCAACAAGGATGCGCAGATCGCCTGGACACCGGCAGCCGAGCAGCAGGTCCGCACGATCGTGACCGACCTTGTGTCACCTACAGCGCCGCCCGCCATTCGCGGCATTCGGGAGGCCCTTCACGTCCGCGGCAACCTGCAAGGCGAGGGCGAAACGCAGATATTTCTGGCCACGACGACGGGCGATCCGGTCTCCATCACCGTGCTGCGGCGCCCCGGCCTGGCCGCGCGCTGGGCAGTATCGCTGACCGAGATCGTCGACGAGGCCGCTGCTCCGCCCCGGCGCGGGACGCTGCTGTGGTACCGCCTGGCCTGCTCATTGCCGCGGCAGCTTCCTGACCGGACGCTGGTGTCGGATACCCCGGCGGACAACGATCTGGCGCGCCGGGATTACAACTTCGTGCTGGAGCAGCTCGGCCCCTGCCGATGATGCACCGGCGATAACGCCCCCTGCCCCGCAATTCGGGCCAAGGGGCGCCACCGTAAGCGCTATTTTCCAGCCATGCCCATCTGCCACAGGATGAAGGCGAATTCCTCGGCGGTTTCCTTCAGGGAATCGAACCGTCCGGATTTGCCGCCATGGCCTGCGCCCATATTGGTTTTGAGCAGCAGCACATTGTCATCCGTCTTGGTGACGCGCAGCTTCGCCACCCATTTGGCGGGTTCCCAATAGGTCACGCGCGGATCGTTCAGCCCGGCGGTCACCAGCATCGGCGGATATGCATGCGCGCCGACATTGTCATATGGGCTGTACGAGCGGATCAGGTCGAACGCAGCCTTGTCGGTGATGGGGTTGCCCCATTCGGGCCATTCGCCCGGCGTCAGCGGCAGCGTATCGTCCAGCATGGTATTGAGCACATCGACGAACGGCACATGCGCGACGACCGCGCCCCACAGATCGGGATCGGAGTTGACGATCGCACCCATCAACTCGCCGCCGGCCGACCCGCCGCTGGCGGTCACCTTGCCCTTGGCGGTGTATCCCTTGGCGATCAGGCCTTTGGCGACATCGACGAAATCGTTGAAGGTGTTGGTGCGCTTGGTCAGCTTGCCATCCAGATACCATTGCCGCCCCAGATCGTCGCCACCGCGGATATGCGCAATGGCATAGGCAAAGCCGCGATCGACCATGCTGAGCCGCGTGACAGAAAAATTCGGCGGGATCGCATAGCCATATGCGCCATAGGCATAGAGGTGCAGCGGCGCGCTGCCGTCCTTCTTGAAGCCCTTTTTGTAGATCACGGATACCGGAACCTGCGTGCCGTCGCGCGCCGCAATCAGCAGCCGCTCGGTCTGATAGTCAGCGGCGTTATAGCCCGAAGGTACTTCCTGCACCTTCAGCACCGTCAGTTTGCGGGTCGCGACCTCGTAGTCATACACCGTGTCGGGCGTGACCATCGATTCGTAGGCGAGGCGCAGCGTCTGCATGTCCCATTCGGGGTTGTCGCCCAGCGATGCAGCATAGCTGGCTTCAGGAAACGCGATCGGCGTGACCTTGGCGGCATCCGCGTAATCGCGGATCTCGATCTGGTCGAGGCCATCGCGCCTGCCTTCGACGACGTAGAAATCCTTGAACGCGGTCATGTCCGTCATGTAAAAATCGTCGGACCCGGCGATCAGCGTTGTCCACTCGCCTGGGGCATCGATGCTGGCGGTGGCGAGCCGGAAGTTGATGTGCTCGTCGTTGGTGTGGATGAACAGCGTGCCGTTCCGCTCCTCCACCGCATATTCGACACCCTTTTTGCGCGCCCGCACAAGGATGGGTGCCGCCTGCGGGTTATCGGCGGGCACGAGGCGGATTTCGCTGGTTTCGTTATCGCCTGTGGCAATGACGATGAACTTTTCGGACGAGGTCATGCCGATATCGACGCGGAATCCCTCGTCGGCCTCGCGGTACAGCTCGATGTCCTGTGCAGCAGGCGTGCCCAGCACATGCAGCCGTGCGTTGTCCGTCCGCCAGTTCTCGTTGGCCAGGCCATAGAGCAGCGCCTTGGAATCGGCGCGCCAGATCAGGGATGACAATGTGCCGGGGATGACATCGGGCAGCATCGCGCCTGTCGTCAGATCCTTGAAGCGCGCCTCGAACCGCTCCGAGCCGTTATCGTCGAGCGAAAACGCGAGCAACTTGCCATCCGGGCTGACCGAAAAGCCGCCGAGCCGGAAGTATTCCTTGTCCTTGGCCAGCTCGGTCTCATCGAGCAGTAGCACCTTGTCGCCGCCTGCGACCGGCTTGCGGTACCACTTCTTGTACTGCGCGCCCTTGTCGTACTCGACCCAGTAGAGCCAATCGCCATCCTTTTGCGGAACGGACGAATCATCCTCCTTGATCCGCCCCTTCATCTCCTCGAACAATGTGTCCACAAGAGCGCCGTGCGGCTTCATGTTCGCCTCGAACCAGCCGTTCTCCGCCTCAAGATACGCCAGTACATCGGCATCATCGACCTTGGGATAGCCATCGTCCTTCAGCCAATGCCACGGATCCTGAACGGTCACGCCATGGCGTTCAAAGCTGTAGGGCCGCTGTTCGGCGACAGGCGGCTTGGTCGATTCAGACATGGATGCCCTTTCATTGGCGATAACGGGTGTGGCGGGCATCAGCACCGCGCCAGTGGCGGCGCTGATGGCCAGGGATAACAGGCGCAGGCGGATGGACATGGCAGATACCCCTATATGCAACACGTATATGCAACACGCTGGCCCACGCAGGACTGGTGCTTGACGCTGAACATCTCTATCTTGCCGCCCAACCGCTTTTGCAAGGAGTTGCTGCCGCGTTATGCTGATGTCCACCCATGAAGCCCGCCTTGCGGCACTGCGCGACGAACTCAAGCGGCAGGGGCTCGATGGCTTCGTCGTGCCGATCTGTGACGAACATATGAGCGAGTATATCGGGTCCTATGCGCAGCGACTGGAATGGCTCACCGGCTTTGCCGGTTCGGCAGGCTCGGTGGTAGTCCTGGCCGACAAGGCAGCGATCTTCGTCGACGGACGGTACACCATCCAGGTGCGCGACCAGGTCGATGGCCGGCTGTTCGAGTATGTCGGCACCGCTCAGCAAAGCGTTGCCGACTGGCTTGGCGAAAACGCACCTGATGGCGGACGGATCGGCTATGATGCCTGGCTGCACACGCGCGATTGGGTGAAGCAGGCTGCTGCCAAGCTGGCAAAACGTGGCGCTGCGCTCGTGGAGGTCGCCAGCAATCCGGTGGATGCCGTCTGGCATGACCAGCCCGAACGGCCGACCGCCGCCATGAATCCGCACCCGATCGAGTATGCCGGACGTGATTCTGCGGAAAAGCGCGCCGATATCGCCCGCTGGCTGGAAACCGAAGGGCTGGACGCCGCAGTGATTACGGCGCTGGATTCGGTGGCGTGGGTGTTCAACGTCCGCGGCGGCGACGTGACTCACACGCCCGTGACCCTGTCCTACAGCGTCGTTCGCAAGGACGGGACAGCGGACCTGTATGTCGCGCCTGAAAAGGTCAGCGATACGCTGCGTGCACACCTGGGCAATCAGGTGGCCCTGCATGCCTATGACGCGTTTTCGTCCGGCCTCGCTGCACTGGCCGGTAAGGCAGTCGCAGTCGATCCCGAGCGGGCAGTCGCGGCGATTTTCTCGACGCTTGAGGCGGCAGGCGCAAAAATCGTCGCCAAGCGCGACCCCAGCGTTCTGCCGCGAGCGACGAAGAATTCTACCGAAGTATCCGGACATCGCGCTGCCCAGGCGCGCGATGGGGCTGCGGTCAGCAGGTTCCTGCACTGGCTGTCGATCGCGGCACCGGCTGGTGGCCAGACCGAACTGTCAGCCGCCGCCAAGTTGCTCGAATTCCGCGAGGCGACCGGCAAGCTGATCGACACGTCGTTCGACACGATTTCCGGCGCATCGTCCAACGGTGCGATCTGCCATTATCGGGTGTGCGAGGAAACCAACCTGCCGATCGTGATGGACAGCCTGTATCTGGTGGATTCAGGCGGCCAGTATCTCGACGGCACCACCGACATCACCCGCACCATCGCCATCGGCACCCCGACGCAGGAGATGAAGCGCCGATTCACGCAGGTGCTCAAGGGCCATATCGCGCTTGCGACGATCCGGTTTCCCAAGGGCACCACGGGCGGCCAGCTCGATGCCCTGGCACGGCAGTATCTGTGGGCCGATGGCGTCGATTACGCGCATGGCACCGGCCACGGCGTCGGCAGCTTTCTGTCGGTGCACGAAGGCCCCCAGCGCATCGCTGCATTCGGTGGCCAGGGCGAGCCGCTGCGCGCAGGCATGATCTGCTCCAACGAACCCGGCTATTACAAAGCTGGCGAATTCGGCATCCGGATCGAGAATCTGGTGCTGGTCGAGCCGGTTGACCTGCCAGGCGCCGAGCTTGAGATGCTGGGCTTCGAGACGCTGACATTCGCACCTATCGATCGCAACTGCATTGATCCTGCGATGCTGAGTCCGGCCGAGCTTTCCTGGCTCAACGCTTACCACGCCGACGTCATGACGATCGTCGGGCCGCAACTGGATGGCGAGGCCCTCGCATGGCTGCAACAAGCGTGCGCTCCGCTGCAATAAAGCACCAGAACGGGGCGATCTTTACCGCTCCGAAAAGGCGTAAGGCTTGACGTTTACGGAATGCTGCGACGCACAATTGACTGCCATGCAACTGCATGGCGGATTGCGGTGCATTTCGTTGCATTTTTATCACGCGGGCGGCGGATTCGCTTGTGTTTCCTAGGTTTTTGTTTGTGGCAGGCACATGACAACCATAAGGACGGGGCAAAGCTAAACCAGGCCCGAACTACGGGCCGTTTTTGTCAGCCACCGCAGGGGAGAAAAGACCCATGAACATAACCGACACCCGCCTGAAATCGATTCTGCTTTCCGGCGCCGCCCTTGGCACGCTTGCCATGCCCGGCGTTGCGCTCGCACAGGATGCAGAGCCGGATGCCTCCGTCGACACCAACGTGATTATCGTTACCGCGTCCAAGCGCGAGCAGACGCTGCAGGAAGTGCCGATCTCGGTATCGGTAACCAGCGGCGAGACGATCGAGCGGGCGCAAATCCGCGACGTGCTTGACCTGCAGACCGTAGTGCCCTCGCTGCGCGTAAGCCAGCTACAGACCTCGTCGGCCACCACCTTCATCATCCGCGGCTTCGGCAACGGCGACAACAACTTCGGCATCGAGCCTTCGGTCGGCGTGTTCATCGACGGCGTGTTCCGTTCGCGCTCGGCTGCAGCGATTTCCGACCTCAACTTTATCAGCCGCGTCGAAGTGCTGAACGGCCCGCAATCGACATTGTTCGGCAAGAACGCCAGCGCCGGCGTGATCTCGATCGTTACCAAGGAGCCGCAGTACGAATTCGGCGGCCAGGTCGAAGCCAGCTACGGCAATTATAACGCCATCAACCTGCGCGGCGAAGTGACCGGTCCGATTACCGATAACATCGCCTTCTCGCTCGATGGCACCTATCAGAAGCGCGATGGCTTCGGACGGATCGTCAATCTCAACAACGCCGACATCAACAACCGTGACCGCTGGTCGGTCCGCGGCAACCTGCTGATCGAGCCCACTTCCGACATCAAGATCCGCCTGATTGCCGACTATTCGAAGATCGACGAAAGCTGCTGCCAGACCAGCAACGTCATCGTCGGCCCGGTCACGGCTGGCGCAGTCGGCGGCGTTGGTGGCCAGTTCCCGACCGATTTCTTCAGCTTTGACAATTTCGTCAACGCCGTGCCGTTCAACCGCAACGAAAACTACGGCTTCTCCGGCCAGATCGACTGGTCGCTTGGCGCGTTCAGCCTGACCTCGATCACCGCCTATCGTGAACTGACCAACGCCTTCACGCAGGATGTGGACTTCACCACTGCCGACATCACCGCTGAAACCCGCGATCAGGCCGTTTCCACCTTCACGCAGGAACTGCGCATCGCCAGCGACTTCGATGGTCCGATCAACTTCCTGTTGGGCGGTTACTACTTCGATGAAGAGATCACGCAGGACAGCAACCTGTCGATTGGGCGTGATTTCCGCAACTTCGCCGCGATCCAGGCTGCACCGGCTGCATTCTTGCCGCCTAACGCCACCGCGGCTCAGCGCATTGCTGTCGGCAATGCGGTGTTGAGAAATGTCGAAGCGAACCTGGGTCTGCCACTCGGCAGCATTCTGGGCGGCACGGCCCTGACGCGCGAGAATTTTGCGCTCGATAACAAGTCATGGTCTATTTTCGGTACGGTCGATTTCGAGCCGATCGATGGCCTCGTCTTCACCGCCGGATTCAACTACACCGACGACAAGAAGAACTTCGCCATCAACTTCGATGCGCTCGATCCGCTGGCCAGCATCAACTTTGTCGATGCCTTCATCACCGGGGCGACCGGTGGAGCAGTGCGCACCCGGCAGCAGTTCCAGGCGCTTCCGGCCGCCAACCAGCAGGCATTGCTTGCCGCGGCGACCAACCCTGCGATCAACACCCTGCTCCCGCTGGGCGTGCTGCAGTTCCAGACGCAGTCGCCTGACGTTCCAAACGCGGTCGAAAATGGCCGTACCCGCGATGATGAGTTCACGTACCTGTTGCGGGCCGCCTATCAGGTCTCTGACCAGGTCAACGTCTACGCGAGCTACGCCACAGGCTTCAAGGCAAGCTCGGTGAACCTGTCGCGCGACAGCCGGCCGCTGTCGACTGACTTCATCCCAGGCGCAGGTCCTGCGGGACGCGGTTCGTCCTTTGCCGCGCCGGCATCGCCGATCACCAATGCCGGTCTGCTCACGCCAAACCTCTCGACCGGCACCCGCTTTGCCGGGCCGGAAGAAGCCGAAGTCTATGAAATCGGCATGAAGGGCCAGTGGGAAGGCTTTGGGGTCAACCTTGCACTGTTCGATCAGACGATCCAGGGCTTCCAGAGCTTCCTGTTCACCGGGCTTGGCTTCGGCCTGGCAAATGCAGGTCAGCAGTCGGTCAAGGGCTTTGAGCTCGACGCCACGGTCCAACCGTCTCCCGCGTTCGTGTTCACCTTCGCGGCGACGTATCTCGATGCCAAGTACGACGACTTCACCACTGGCCCGTTGGGTGATCTGTCGGGTCGGCGTCCCGGCGGTATTCCGGAATGGAGCCTGCGCACTTCGGCAACGTACACCCACGACTTCGGCGACAGCGGCAACAGGCTGATCAGCCGTCTCGATTACAGCCACGAAAGCAACGTCAACATTCTTGACGGTATCACCGGTTTCAACGCGAACCAGTTCCGCCGCGAAGTCAATCTGGTCAATGGCTCGATGACCTTGCAGCTCGCCAACGGGATCGAGATCGGTGCCTTTGCCCGCAACCTGCTGGATCAGCGGTTCGTTCTGACGGTGTTCCCCGGCGTTGCCCAGGCGGGCACCGTGTCGGGCTACCCCAACCCACCGCGGACGTATGGCGGCCTTGTCCGCTTCAAGTTCTGATCGCCATCACATCAGACCACGCTTGGTCTCAATCACCGCGGCACAGAACCGCAGCGGGTTAAAAACGGGGATTACGGGGGGCTTTATGCCCCCCTTTTTTTGTGGCAGCGCAATGCCTGAACCAGCCATATCAAGGGGATAGACGAATGACCGATGCGCCAACCCGCGCCATGTTCCGCAGCATCGCGCCAAAGCGCGTGCATTATCATGAGGTCGATCTGCAGAATATCGTGTTCAACGCCAATTACCTGATGTTCGCCGATGTCGGCATTACCGAATATTTCCGGGCGCTGCGGATCGCCGGTGGCATGCCCGAGACAGGCGGGTTCAACCTGTTCGGCCCGGATCACGACATGATGGTGCGCCACGCATCGGTCGATTTCAGGGCAAGCGCGCTTGCAGACGACATGATTGATCTTGCGGTCCGAATCGTCCGCTTCGGCAACAGCAGTATGACCAGCCAATGCGCAATCTTTCGCGGTGACGAGCTGCTCAACATCGTCACCATCACCTATGTGCACCTGAGCATGGCCGACCGCCGGCCTGCGCCGATGCCCCAGTTCTTCCGCGACATTGTCGCCGCGTTTGAGGTCGTCGCACCCGAGGGCTGCTGAGACCGGCAAGCCCTGACCTAACTGCCACAAACAAAAAAGGCCGGTGGAAACCACCGGCCTTTTTGCTTGTCTCAGTTGCCCGGCATTCCAGGGACGCCTTGAGGCGGGCCGCCAGCGCCTGGCGGAGGACCGCCGGGACCACCGGGTCCGCCCTGGCTCTGCAACTGCTGCTGCATGGCGCGCAGCTGTGCCTCGGGGATGAACTCGACCAGTTCGACGTCGAACACCAGCAGGCTGTTGGCCGGGATGACGACTTCGCCAGTTTGCGGGTTGGTCTTTTCCTCCGCGCCGTAACCCAGCTCGGCCGGGATCCACAGGCGATATTTGCCGCCGCGCTGCATGCGCTTCAAGGCTTCGGAAAATCCGGGAATGGACCCGGCGACGGGCATCGGCACGCGCTGGTTGGCGTCGAACGCCTTGCCGTCGAGCAGCGTGCCTTCGTAATTGATCAGCGTCACATCAGCGTCGGTCGGCGACGGTCCGCTGCCCTTGGTGAGTTCCTTGATCTGCAGGCCGCTGTCGGTCGTCACGACGCCCGGTTCATCCGCATTGCTCGCCAGGAAGCCAGCGGACGACTGAGGGATGCCCTGCAGCCCGGCCCAGGCGGTGCCGCCGGCGATCAGCACGGCAGCAGCGACACCGAGCCAGAGCTTGGTGAGCGAACCCTTTTCAAGCGGCGGAATGGGAACACGCGTAACGGACATGGCAGCCTCCTGATATCGGACCACAGGACCGATGCGATCAACCCGTCAATTCTATGACGTTAGGCGAAAGCAATGGGCGCTGGCGACGAATCGAACGACCCGTTCTGCCAGCGCTCATGGGATATACCGGGCTTACTTGCCCCCGTCACGTTCCATACGCTTGCGCTCAAGCTTGCGCGCACGACGGACCGCAGCAGCCTTTTCACGGGCGCGCTTTTCCGACGGCTTTTCATAGTGACGACGCAGCTTCATCTCACGATACACGCCTTCGCGCTGCAGCTTCTTCTTGAGCGCCCGCAGCGCCTGGTCAACATTGTTATCGCGTACGAGAATCTGCATAAACTTACGTCAGCTCCATGTTCCGTCAGGGCCTGCTGGGACCGTTCGCGCCACGCCGTGGGCGCGGAAGACGGACTGCAAAGCCGGATGTAAAAGGCCAATAGTCAAGGGCACGCCAGCCACTGGGCTGTCGTTCACGGTGTGGCCGTTACCAGTGGATGCAGGCGTTTTCAAGGCATTTCGCGGTTTTTCAGCCGAACAGCGACGGTTGTGACTTCGTAGCATCGGACGAAGGCGCTGGAGCAGGCGCCTGATCGAGTTCGCACATGCCATCTTGGTCGAAGGGCCTGACGATCGCCTCCGCCTGATCCCAGTCATCGCGCAGCCAGCGTCCAAGATCGTCTGCCACCAGCATTACCGGCATCGCCTTGGGGTGCACCGCTGCGACGAGCGGGTTGGGATCGCATGTCAGAAAGGCAAAGCGCGGCCCTGCATCGGTCGGCCGCCAAATGCCGGCAAAGGCGAAGGGCTCGCCCGATGTCAGCGCAAACCAGTGCTGGCGCTCGCGCTTTGTCACCGGGTCGGCCGCTGCGCCGTACTCGCAAAATGCGGTGACGGGGACCAGGCAACGGCGCAGCGGATCGCGCAGCGCGGGCCGCCACATCGGCGATTGCAGGTTGCGTACGTTGGTGATCGGGCGTTTGACCTCTCCGAACCCGGGCCATCCCCAGCGCATCGTCACAAGCCATGCTTCGGCGTCCCCTGCGGTGATGACCGGTGCATCATAGTCCGGATAGATCGCATCATAGGCCGCAAGGTTCATCCCCGCCGTCCCAACGTTGCCGATATGGGGGCCGAACAACTGCCGGATTGCATCGGCGTTGCTTGTCATGCGATACAGGTTGCACATAGCCACCAATGATAGTGACAGGAGAGCGAGATGGCCACCGCATTGAAGCCAACCAACCAGATGTCCACCGAAGAGCATGAGGCGCGCAAGCTGCTCGCATCGTGCTACCGCGTGTTCGACATGATGGGTTGGTCGGAGATGATCTACAACCACATCACGCTCAAGGTGCCCGGCGAGGAAGATGCGTTCCTGATCAACCCCTACGGCTTGCATTTCAGCGAGGTGTGCGCCTCAAACCTGGTCAAGATCAACTCGGAAGGCGAAAAGCTCGACGGATCGCCCTACCCCGTCAACAAAGCCGGGTTCACGCAGCACAGCGTGTTCCACAAGCGCCTGCCCGACATGCACTGCATCATCCACACCCACACCACTGCGACCATGGCGGTGTGCTCGACCGAAGGCGGGCTGCAGCCGACGAATTTTTATGCGTGCAATTTCATCGGCAACATCGCCTATCATGATTTCGAGGGCGTCACGGTACGCGCCGAAGAAGGCGACCGCCTGGTGGAGGCCGTCAGAGGCAAGCGCATCCTGATGCTCAAGAACCATGGGCCGGTGGTGATGGGTCGCACCCTGCCCGAAGCGTTCATCACTTATTGGGCGCTGCAGCGCGCGTGCGAAATTCAGCTCGCCACCATGTCGATGGGCAAGCCGATCTTCGTGCCCCAGGAAGTGATCGACGTGCATCAGCGCGATCTGAGCCAGGTGCAGCTGCCGATGGGCGCGGGCGTGCCGGACTTCGCCGCGATGGTGCGCAAGGTCGACAAGATCGACCCCAGCTGGCGCGACTGACGACCGCATGATGATGGCCGGATGCGGCGGTGCTGGTGACAGGACCGCCGCGCCCGGCTATGCGCGTGTCCCATGACCAAGTTCACCGTCAACGACCGTCCGATCGAATACCGGCTCGATCCTGCAACGCCTTTGCTGTGGGCCTTGCGCGATGCGTCCAACCTTACCGGCACCAAATATGGCTGCGGCAACGGCGATTGCGGCGCGTGCATGGTGGTGGTCGATGGTGAGGCGATCCGGTCCTGCCTGGTGAGCATATCCGAAGTCGAAGGGCGCTACGTCACCACGATCGAGGCGCTGAGCCGCGACCGCACCCATCCGGTGCAGCAGGCATTCGTGGCTGAACAGGCGGTACAATGCGGCTTTTGCACGCCGGGGATGATCATCGCGGCCAGCGTGCTGCTGCGCAAGAACAGCGACCCCAGCGATGCGGAGATCGACGCTGCCATCCGCAACCTGTGCCGCTGCGGCACCTACCCGCGCGTGCGGGCCGCGATCAAGCGTGCTTGCCGGGTGATGCGCCGCCAGGAAACCATCGCTGCGGCGCCGCCTCCCGGTATCTCACCCGAAGACGCGGCCAAGGACGTGCCTGCGTTGATCCCGCCCGAGTGAGGCGACCGGCGAGCGCTTACTCGCTGATGCCGTCCCACATTTCCTTCAGCCGAGCGAAAAAGCCGGTGCTTTCCGGGCTTTCCTGCCCCGTCTCGGTCGCCTGAAACTCGCGCAGCAATTCCTTCTGGCGCGCAGACAGGCGCGTCGGCGTTTCGACATCGATCTGGATGACCATGTCACCCGTGCCCCGGCCCTGCAGCACCGGCATGCCGGCACCGCGCTGGCGCAACTGCTTGCCCGACTGGATGCCCGCCGGGATCGGAATACGATGGCGCTTGCCGTCCAGCCCAGGAATCTCGATCTCGCCGCCAAGCGCTGCCGTCGTGATGCTGATCGGTGCGCGGGTCACCAAGGTCGTGCCATCGCGTTCGAAGATGCGGTGCCGTGCGACATGGATGAAAATGTACAGGTCGCCCGGCGGTGAACCCTTCGGTCCCGCCTCCCCCTTGCCGGACAGGCGAATGCGCGTGCCGTTGTCGACACCGGGAGGGATATCCACGGACAGCGTCTGCGCCTTATCCACCCTGCCCTCGCCCCGGCAGGTGCGGCACGGGTTCTCGATCACCTGGCCGCCACCATGGCAGTTGGGACAGGTGCGCTCGACGACGAAAAAGCCCTGCTGCGCGCGCATCTTGCCGCTGCCGCCGCACAGGTTGCAGGTGCGGACCTTGGTGCCGGGCTCTGCGCCCTTGCCATCACACGTTTCGCACGTTGCTGCGACATCAATGGAAATCTCGCTGGCCTTGCCGTGATAGGCCTCCTCAAGCGTGATCTCCATGTCGTAGCGCAGGTCAGCGCCGCGGGCCGGGCCGCGCCTGCCGCCTGCCCCGCCGAAACCACCGCCGAAGATGGTATCGAAGATGTCGCCAAGGTCCGAAAACCCCTCCGGGCCGCCGCGTCCGCCGCCGCCTCCTGACATGCCGTTTTCATAGGCCTCATGGCCGAAACGGTCATAGGCTGCGCGCTTTTGCGGGTCCTTCAGGCAATCATAGGCCTGGCTGACCGCCTTGAAATGCGCCTCGGCGTGCGCGTCACCCGGATTACGATCCGGGTGCCACTGCATCGCCAGCTTGCGATAGGCGGACTTGAGCGTGGCGTCGTCCGCGGTGCGCGCAACGCCCAGAAGCTCGTAATAATCTTTGGCTGTGGTCATGGGTCTAGGTCGCGATTCATCATGCAGCGACCGGGCGGGATCACCGGCAGGAAGGCTTGCGCCCCCCTGCCCGATGGTCCCGCCCGGCCGGACTGTCTGCCGTCAATTCGGCGGTCATCAATCCGGCAATCAGTTTTTCGCGTCGCCGTCAACTTCGGAGAATTCGGCGTCGACAACATTGTCTTCCGCCGGTGCAGCGTCTGCTGCCGGAGAAGCCGAAGCGGCCTGCTCCTTCTCGTAGATGGCCTGACCCAGCTTCATGGCAGCCTGCGCCAGCGCTTCGGTCTTCGTCTTCATGGCCTCAGGCTCGTTGCCCTCGATCGCGGTCTTCAGTTCGGCGATTGCGGTTTCGATCTCTCCCTTCACGGACGCATCGACCTTGTCGCCGTGCTCTTCGAGCTGCTTTTCGGTGCTGTGCAGCAGGCTTTCGGCGTTGTTCTTCGCCTCGGCCGCCTCACGGCGCTTCTTGTCTTCCTCGGCGAAACGCTCGGCATCCTTGACCATCTGGTCGATGTCGGCATCGCTGAGGCCGCCCGATGCCTGGATGCGGATCACCTGCTCCTTGCCGGTGCCCTTGTCCTTGGCCGAGACGTTGACGATACCGTTGGCATCGATGTCGAAGGTGACCTCGATCTGCGGTACGCCGCGAGGGGCTGGCGGAATGCCGACCAGGTCGAACTGGCCGAGCAGCTTGTTGTCCGCCGCCATTTCACGCTCGCCCTGGAACACGCGGATCGTCACGGCCTGCTGGTTGTCGTCAGCGGTCGAATAGGTCTGCGACTTCTTGGTCGGGATCGTGGTGTTGCGGTCGATCATGCGGGTGAACACGCCGCCCAAAGTCTCGATGCCAAGGCTCAGCGGAGTCACGTCGAGCAGCAGCACGTCCTTGACGTCGCCCTGCAGCACGCCTGCCTGGATGGCAGCGCCCATGGCGACGACTTCATCGGGGTTGACGCCGGTGTGCGGCTCCTTGCCGAAGAATTCCTTCACCACTTCGCGCACGCGCGGCATGCGGGTCATGCCACCCACCAGCACGACGTCGTCGATGTCGGACGCCTTGAGGCCTGCGTCTTCCAGCGCCTTCTTGCACGGATCGAGTGTGCGCTTGATCAAATCGGCGACCAGCTTTTCAAGGTCCGAGCGGCTGATCATCTTGACCAGATGCTTGGGGCCGTTCTGGTCGGCGGTGATGAACGGCAGGTTGACTTCGGTCGTCTGCGCGGACGACAGCTCGATCTTCGCCTTTTCCGACGCTTCCTTCAAACGCTGCAGAGCCAGCTTGTCCTTGGTGAGATCGATGCCCTCTGCCTTGCGGAAATCTTCCGCGAGGAATTCGACGAGCTTGGAGTCGAAATCTTCACCGCCCAGGAAAGTGTCGCCGTTGGTGGCCTTCACCTCGAACACGCCATCGCCGATTTCCAGCACGGAAATGTCGAACGTACCGCCGCCAAGGTCATACACGGCAATCGTCTTGCCGTCGTTCTTGTCGAGGCCATAGGCCAAAGCAGCCGCGGTCGGCTCGTTGATGATGCGCAGCACTTCCAGGCCAGCGATGCGGCCTGCATCCTTGGTTGCCTGACGCTGGGCGTCGTTGAAGTATGCAGGCACCGTGATGACGGCCTGGGTAACGGTTTCGCCCAGATAGCTTTCGGCGGTTTCCTTCATCTTCTGCAGCGTGAACGCGCTGATTTCGGAAGGCGAGTAATCCTTGCCGCCTGCGCTGACCCACGCATCGCCATTGCCGCCCTTGGTGATGTTGTAAGGGACGAGTTCCATGTCCTTCTTGGTCAGCGGATCGTCGAAACGACGGCCGATCAGACGCTTGACCGCGAACACGGTGTTTTCCGGGTTGGTCACCGCCTGGCGCTTGGCCGGCTGGCCGACCAGCCGCTCACCATCCTTGGTGAACGCGACGATCGACGGCGTGGTGCGTGCGCCTTCGGAATTTTCGATAACCTTGGGCTTGTCGCCATCCATGACGGACACGCAGCTGTTGGTGGTGCCAAGGTCGATACCAATTACTTTTGCCATAATGCTTTTCCCACGTAACTTTCGATATGCAGATGAAAGAATACGAACCGCCGTCATGCCCCCAAGCACGCGGCACTCGTCCCCGATGGCGGATATAGGGTTGCTTTCGCTTGGCACAAGGCGTGGCAGTATCTACATCACCCCCATGGCCCAAGCGGCCGATTTCGGCACATTTTGAATGAGAGGATGTCGACGCGATGCCCAGCCTGAAGCCCAACGTGAAGCTAAGCCTTACCCTACGACCACTGCGCCTGGTGGTACCCGGATTGATGCTGGCCGCGCTCGCCGGATGCCAGCCGCCTGCGCAGTTGCTGGTGGAAAAGGCCCATGTGCAGCTGTCGCCTGTCAAGGACAGCCCTTCGGTGCTGTATTTCACGGTGCGCGGCGGGCCGGAGGATACTGCGCTGCGGTCAGTCGGCTCGGCTTCCGTCCTGCGGGTGGAAATGCACGAGACCGTCGAGGAAAACGGCATGTCGATGATGCGACCACTCGATTCCGCACCCGTGCCCGCGCGCGGAACGGTGAAGTTCGAGCCCGGCGGCAAGCACGTCATGGTGTGGGGTGTCGGAACCGGCGCGCAAAAGGCCGGCAAGGCGGAGTTCGTGTTCACCTTCTCCAACGGCGAAAAGATCGCGGCCGATGCGGTGATCAACACGATCAAGCCAGCAGACGGCGAAGCAATGGGCGGCATGGCGCACTGATGCCAGCCGAGCGTATCGACAGGCCGCTGATTCCCGCCGAGATCGACCTTGCGCGATCGGTCTTCGGCGATACCATTGCCTATGAAAAGGTGCGTATCCGCCTGAAGAAATGGATATTCTTCCAACCGCGCAAGACGGTCATGGCGCCAATGGGCCATATCCATTTCCATCCCGGCGGGACCGCGTATTGCGACGATTTCAGCTGTGCGAGCCTGTCACGCCAGGGGCTGTTCATTCATGAAATGGTGCACGTCTGGCAGCACCAGCAGGGCATTTTCCTGCCGCTCAAACGCCATCCGTTCTGCCGCTACGATTACACGATCAAGCCCGGCCAGCGCTTTGGCAAATACGGGCTGGAACAGCAGGCGGAACTCGTCCGCCATGCCTTCCTTCTCAAACAGGGCAGCGGCGTGCCCGGGGCGCCGCCGCTGGAAACCTATCGGCAAATCGTGCCGTTCCCGGTTTGAATTATCGCCGACGCTTTTTTCGTCATTCCCGCTATCACGGGAATGACGGTTAGATGGTTCAGTCCGGCTTCTTGGCGACTGCGACGAGCGCGGGGCGCAGCAGGCGGTCCTTGATCATGAAGCCCGCCTGAAGCTCCTGCACCACCGTGCCGGGTTCAGCCTCTGCGCTGGGAATTTCGATCATCGCCTGATGCTGGTTGGGATCGAGCGGCAGGCCGATAGCGGCGATGCGGGTGATGCTGTGCTTTGAAAACACGTTGTCGAGTTCGCGTCCGGTGGCTTCCAGCCCGACGACCAACCCCTTCCACTTCTCGTCCTCGCGCAGATCTTCCGGGATCAGCTGCAGCGCACGGGCCAGGTTGTCGGAAACGGAAAGGATGTCGCGGGCAAAGCCGGTCGCGGCATAAGCGCGCGCGTCCTGCGCGTCCTTTTCGAGCCGCCGGCGAACGTTCTGCGTATCCGCACGGGCATACAGCACGTCCTGCTTGGCTTCTGCCAGCTGCGCTTCAAGCGATGCGATGCGATCATCCAGCCCGGCTTCCGCATCGCCCTGCTCCTTCAGGCTGTCAGGCACGCCCTCCAGTTCAGCGGCAGCTTCCTGATCGAGCGCTTGGCGATCGTCCTGGTTGATGGACTCGTCTTGCTTCACTGTTTCGTCCTGAATCACGGTCTTCCTGCTCATTTTCAACAATTAAACTAGGTCATTAGGCGGGTTAGGCTTTGCGCGGTGAAATCCACCATGGGCACGATCCGCGCATAATTGAGGCGCGTAGGGCCGATGACCCCGACCACACCCACGACGCGGCCTTCTCCATCGCGATAGGGCGCCGCTATCACGGATGATCCGGAAAGCGAAAACAATTTGTTTTCCGCTCCGATGAAGATCCGGGCCGACGCCGCCTCGCGCGCGCTGTCGAGTAAATGGGCAATGTCCTGCATCGCTTCAAGCTCATCCAGCAGCCTGCGCACCCGCTCCAGATCGGCAACCGCGTCGTTATCGAGCAGATTGGCCTGGCCGCGTACGATCAGCACCGGCCGATCCGTGCCGTCGCGGGACCACAAGGCAAGGCCGCGCCGCACCAGGTCCGAACTCGCCTCATCCAGCGCGCTGCGTTCCGCACTGATTTCGGCCTCAAGCGCCGCCAGCGCCTGCGACAGGCTGCGTCCGGAAAGCCGCGCCGTGATGAAGTTGCCCGCCTGCACCAACATGCTTTCAGTCACGCGGCGGCTCATTTCCAGCACGCGGTTTTCGATGCTGCCATCATGGCCAACGACCACCGCCAGCACCTGCGTATCGGAAAGCCGGACGAAACTCATCTGCCGCAGGGTCGGTTCGCGCCGCGGGACCATCACGATCCCGGCACAGGCCGAAAGCCCAGAAAGCGTCTGGGTGGTCGCCGCCAGCGCCGCTTCGATCGGCCCGGCGTTGTCGAGCTGCTTCTCGATCGCCGCTCGCTCTTGGACCGAAGGTTCGGCCACCTGCATCATGCCATCGACAAACAGCCGCAGCCCCTGCTCGGTCGGCATGCGCCCGGCGCTGGTATGCGGCGCGGCTAGCAGGCCAAGCTCCTCCAGATCCTGCATGACATTGCGGATGGAGGCGGGTGACAGGTTGACGGTGGATGATTTGGAGATCGTGCGCGAGCCGACGGGTATCCCGGTATCGAGATAGCTTTCCACGACGATGCGAAACACATCGCGCGCGCGGTCGTTCAGTTCGGTGAACTGGCTTGTCATGACGCCAAATTAGGCGGGATGCCGTCCGGTAACAAGCCCGACGCCTTCAACCGCCCATTCCGCCGCGTGCGTCGACCAGCGCGAACCACCGGCACAGCTGATCGAACGCCGGTTCGGACAGGCCGATGAACATCCGCCGTGCATCCGCCGGGTCGGCACGGCGCACCAGCAGTTGCTGATCGGTCATCAACCGTATCCATCGCAGCGCCGTCGTCGGCGGAACGGCCGCAGCGATGCACAGGCTGGATACGGAAACAGACCGTCCCTCGATGCGTGACGCGGCAAGATCCAGGATAATGTCCCATGCCGGATCGGCAAACAGCTCCGCGCTGAAAAACCGGTCGCGCAGGCGGCGCATGCTGATGAGGTGGCGAATACGCTGCGGTTCTGGAGGAACAACAGGCGCAAGATCTGCGGGATCTTCCGCGCTGTACGCCATGTTGCGCTCGGCGATCCTGTCGGAGTCATCGGTTTCGTCGTCCGGCGAGGACATCGAGCCAAGTTGCTCGGCCAGTCGCGCAAGCTCAGCCGCCAGCGCCTGAAGCCGCGCACGCTCATCGCGCCTGCCATCAAACGCCCTGCCTGATTGGAGAAAGGCGGAAAGATCGGACAATTCGGTGGTGATAAGCGATGGCGCATCGCCAAACACGAACCGCGCCGGGCGGCCCTGCAGCAGCGCGTCTGCCCGGTCGATCGTTGCAATGCTGACCAGGCACAGCACACCGCAGTCGCTGTCCAGTTCCGAAAGGCTAGCGCCATCTGGCACGATATCGCGCCAGTCGAAGGCATACATTCGTGATTGCTCTGCCGCCCCCGACCTGACGGCCGCAGTCCATCCCGCCGCTTCGATCAGCCGCGCCGTCGCCGCGCTGTCGGCCAATACGGTCACCGTGTCCCTATGTGGCGGCTGCCATACGCCAAAGGCCGCGCGCCCATCTTCGGACATGGTGTCTCCCTTGTTGCGTGCCGAACGTCAGTCGGCGAACGGATCGCGCACGAGAATCGTATCTTCGCGCTCTGGCGAGGTTGAGACCAAGGCCACAGGACACTGGATAAGCTCTTCCACGCGCTTGATATATTTGATCGCCTGAGCAGGCAGGTCAACCCAGCTGCGCGCTCCCGCGGTCGATTCGTGCCAGCCATCCATCTCTTCATAGATCGGCTGAACCGCGGCCTGGTCTCCGGCGTGCGCGGGGAAATAGTCCAGCACCTTGCCGTTCAGCCGGTAACCGGTGCAGATCTTCAACTTGGCAAAGCCATCGAGCACATCGAGCTTGGTCAATGCGATCCCGGTCACGCCTGCAACCGAGCACGCCTGGCGCACCAAAGTCGCATCGAACCAGCCACAGCGCCGCTGCCGCCCCGTGACGGTGCCGAATTCATGGCCGCGCTCGCCCAGTCGCTGGCCGACCTCGTCCTGAAGTTCGGTGGGGAACGGGCCGGAGCCAACCCGCGTGGTGTACGCCTTGACGATACCAAGGACGAAGCCGCTCGCCTGCGGTCCAAGGCCGCTGCCGCCCGACGCGGTGCCGGTGACGGTGTTGGACGAGGTCACGAAGGGATAGGTGCCGTGGTCGACGTCGAGCAGCACGCCCTGCGCGCCCTCGAACAGCATGCGCGCACCGGCGCGGCGGATTTCGCCGAGGCGCTTCCACACCGGCTGTGCAAATTCGAGCACGAAAGGCGCGATTTCGGCCAGTTCGGCGAGCAAGGCAGCACGGTCGATCGGCGGTTCGCCAAAGCCTGCCCGCAACGCATCATGATGCGCACACAGCCGGTCAAGCTGCGGATCGAGCGAATCCAGATGCGCAAGGTCGCACACCCGGATCGCGCGACGACCAACCTTGTCCTCATATGCAGGGCCGATGCCCCGCCGGGTCGTGCCGATCTTGCCCTGACCGCTGGCATCCTCGCGCAACGCATCTAGATCGCGGTGGAATGGCAGAATCAGCGGGCAATTGTCGGCTACGGCGAGGTTCTCAGGCGTTATCTCGACGCCCTGCCCGCGCAATTTGGCGACTTCATCGCGCAGCGCCCATGGATCGAGCACGACGCCGTTGCCGATCACACTGAAGGTGCCGCGGACAATACCCGACGGCAAAAGCGACAGTTTGAACACCTTCTCGCCGATGACCAGCGTGTGCCCGGCGTTGTGACCGCCCTGAAAGCGGATGACGGCATCGGCGCGCTCCGCCAGCCAGTCGACAATCTTGCCCTTGCCCTCATCGCCCCATTGAGCGCCGATCACCGTAACATTGGCCACGAAAGCATACCTTTTGCGAGATGGAAGGCGCCGCCAGGCGACGCGCAAAGCGGGCTCGTCCTAGTGATGGCAGGCGGCGGCGTCCAGCCTGTTACCGCGTGCCGTGCCACAATTTCGCAAGGGTGCCACATCACTGACGCACCCGCACATGCCGGCTGACTAGAGTGGAATTGCCTCGTTGCCTTGCAGTCTATGGGAGCAACCCAGCGCCCTGGCATCGTCGGCATCGGTCATCGCCGCCAGCGTGCGCCAACCGATTGCGCGCAGCCTGGCCGCGACGGCGCGGTCATGCCCGGTGGGCAGAAAAAGCTTAGCAGGAACCTCCTCCAAGGCATTGATTTGCATATCGATGAGCGCGTCAGGATATAGCGAAAATCCGGTGGCGACCTCTTCCCCGCCCTTGCCATCGGGGATGGCATACGTGCCACCGCGCCCGATGACGCCTGCGCATCCTTCCGCATACAGCGTGAAACCGAACCAGCTCTGATACTCGAAGCCATGGCGCTCGGTCGGGTCGAGCGTGACCGCAGTGCCTTCAGGCAACCCGGCAACAATCTGACGCAAAGCATTGATCCGGCTAGCAAGCACGCCGCCGGCATCGATCGCGGCAAGCGAGCCGATCGCCTCGTCGAATGGCCCCATCGCGTACAGCAAGGGCAGATAAGCGTCTGCGCCCAACGCGGTGATGCCGCCTGCATCCTTCATATCCAGTTCGCGGCGCACCGCCTCGATCTGACCGGCTGACAACGGAAATGCGGTGTCTGCGAGAGTATCGACCAAGTCAGGCAATGTGAGATCGACGGAGATTCCGGACACGCCCATTTGCGCCAGCGCCTCGATCGCGATGCACACGACTTCCTGTGCTGCCGCGACGTGATCATGCCCGATCAACTCCGCGCCGATCTGAAGGCGTTCACGCTCGGGGCTCAGTTGATCCGAGGCGATGCGCAGCACCTGCCCGGCATAGCTGAGGCGCAGCGGGCGCGGCTCTGCGGCCATCAGCGTGGTGGCCACGCGCCCGACCTGCACGGTGATATCGGACCGGATGGCCAGCGTGCGCATCGATGCAGGATCGACCATGCGAAAGAGGCGCTGGCGGCCCGTGCCGCGCATCCGCAAGGCCAAGGAGCGTTCATATTCCACCAGAGGCGGCGACACCCGGTCATAACCATGGCCCGAAAACACGTCCATCGCATGGCGGGTCAACCGCTCTGCCTGTTCGGCGCGCGGGGGAAGCAGATCGGAGAGGCCTGCTGGCAGGATATCGGGATTCGTATCGGACATGCCGCAGCGCTTAGACGATTAGCGCGCCGGACGAAACCACCTGGAACGACAATGGAAACCCGCGCTGGAGCGAACCCTGACTCAGGGCGTCCCGCCGATCATCGCATCCTTGATGGCAAACGCATCACGCGCCCAGTTCGCTGTCGGAGGGGCGTTTGTTTTGGTGTCGATGTGCGCATCGCATGCGAGCGGGAAAAGCTCGGCTTCTTCGCGATCGATGCGGGCAAACATTTCGTGTGTCCTGATCCGCGCCGATGCACGGAAGCCGTCCCAGTCAGCCGCAATGGCCTCGGGCGTCCAACGCTTGGCGTGGACGGTATAGTCGGCGAACATGTCGGTGAGTTCCGCTTGAAAACGCCTGCCGGTTTCCAGCACATGCGGCCGCGGATCCGCCATCAGCTTGGCGTAGAGGTGGCGATCTTCAAACGCCAGATGCTGCATGATATGGCTGCTAAGTTGCCAGCGGGCATCGGCCAAGGCGTCGCTTGGCGGCATGCTGTCACGATCGAGCAATTCCAGCAGTACATCTGCCTTGTCGCGCATGATCGCGTGGTCGCGCATCAATCTGTCCAGGATCGTGCGGCCCCTGGTTTTGTTTGGGGCAGGATTAGCGGGAAAACATTAAACGCGCGTAAATCTTTATCCGTGACGCACCGGTAGGAAACAGGCTGTCACGTAAGAGGCTGCGGAGCGGCGCAATCGCCACTCCGCACCCTGCTACCTGCGATCAGGCGGCGGCCGAAAGACGCACTGCTGCCATCTTGCCGCGACGATCCTGTTCCAGCTCGAAATTCACGCGCTGGTCGCGGTCGAGCGTGCGCATGCCCGATGCTTCGACGGCGCTGATGTGCACGAATGCGTCGTTGCCGCCATCATCGGGTTGGATAAAGCCATAGCCCTTGTCGGCGTTGAAGAACTTTACGGTGCCAGTAGCCATAGTCATTTCCTTAAGTATCGATTGCGCGGGGCCGCCTGTGCGGTGTTTTCCCCTCGCTTAGTCGGGACCGGAAGTTCGATTTCGACATGTACGACGCCCGGTCCCGGCCATTGTACGCGAAGATGCGGATGGATCCGGCAGGCCAAAGACCATACCGTTCATCCGAATGGGGTCAGCCAGGCAAAAAGCTGCCGGGCTGAGGATAAGCGACGCCCTGAAGGGCCTCAGCGCACACGCGCGCATTGGCGCGCTGTGTATCGCGTTCATCCGAACACGGTGCATGTAGCGCGCGCAGATGGGCGATGTGCAGATGATCGAAAAGCTGGTTGATATCCGGCATTCAGTCGCTCGTATTGCTTAACAAGCAAGAGCGTGGAGCAGATGTGCCGCGAGTCTCTCAGTCGCGCGTTGGCTTGAGTCTTGAACCGCGCGATGGACGGGGCATAGCACCATGATCCTGAAAAGTCCCGTACTAATCGCGCAACACCACGATTAGCCCGGTTTTTTCTCATTTGGCGCCGGGCGGCCGCCCAAAGATATTGACGTCCGCAGGCACGATCCACCCGTTGATGTAATTGGCATAAAACAGGCCGAACACCACCGCCGAGAGCACGGTGGTGATCAGAATGACCCGCTTGGGGCGAAAATTAGCAGGCGCACTGTCTGCCTGGCCGCGGACCTTTTCGACGCCCAATTCGTCGGCCGTGCGCACGCCGAAGGGCATCACGACAAACGCCGTGATGACCCAGAACAACAGATAGATGGCAGCGATGCTCGTCCAGCTCATGCGCAAATTTCCCGATGCTTGGCGCTCAAATGGGGCATCAGCCCGTGATCATCAAGACGGTGACGACAGGCTTCTTGCCAGTCCACCGCGTTGCCGCACGGCGAACGGCCAGGCGAATGGATTCCTCGACGTCGTTGCCCCGGCCATCGGACCGCCCCTCGGAACGGCCATCGGAACGGCTGTCACCTCTGCCCTGCCGACCCTTGGACTTGCCCTTGGAAGGCTTCAAAATAGCCTCGCGGACATCTTCGATGGCTTCTGCGACGAAGGCATCCAGATCGTCCTCCACCGGCAGGCCGAGCGGCCGCACCACCGGATCGCCGATCAGGCCGCCGCGACCATCGAGAGCCACGGCAACGCTGACCTGGCCGTTCACCGCGAGCTTGCGACGTTCGCCCATCGTCATGCCATCGGCGGGCAGGATGACATCGCCATCCAGCACCAAACGCCCTGAACGTTCCCTGTTGATCACGCCGGGCTTCCCAGGCGCCAGCCTGACGAGGTCGCCGTTCTTCTGCACCACCGCCGAAGGAATGCCCTGCTCTAGCCCGAAACGCGCCTGCTCGGCCATGTGCCGCATCTCGCCATGCACGGGCACCAATACCTGCGGCCTGATCCAGCGATACATTTCGGCAAGCTCGGGCCTACCGGGGTGACCGGACACGTGGATTTCGGCCTGGCGGTCGGTAATCATCTGGATGCCGTCTTCAGCAAGCTTGTTCTGGATGCGGCCAATGGCAATCTCGTTGCCGGGAATGACCTTGGACGAGAACAGCACGGTGTCGCCTGCTTCCAGCTTGATCTGGTGATTGCCCTCCGCAACCCGCGCCAGCGCGGCGCGCGGCTCGCCCTGGCCGCCGGTGGCGACAACGAGCACGTCACGGCGCGGCAGACCCATGACGGTGTCGAAATCGACCAGCTCGGGCAGTTCCTTCAGATAGCCGTTGGCCTTGGCGACCGCGATGATGCGGTCGAGCGAGCGTCCGGCGACGCACAATTGCCGGTTGGTGGCCTTTGCCACCTCGCCCAATGTGTGCAACCGCGCGACGTTGGACGCAAAGGTGGTGATCAGCGCGCGACCCTTCAGCGGCTTGACCGCTGCGATCAGGGCATCGCGAACATCGCCTTCGGAGCCGGAGCCTTCCGGATTGAACACATTGGTGGAATCGCACACCAGGGCCAGAATGCCCTCATCGCCCAGCGCGGTCAGCGCTTGCGGTGTCGAAGGCACGCCGACAATCGGTTCGTCATCCAGCTTCCAGTCGCCGGTGTGGAAAATCCGGCCATATGGCGTGTCGATCAGCAACGCATTGCCTTCCGCGATCGAATGCGCGAGCGGCAGGTAGCGGAAACCGAAGGGGCCAAGCTGCAGGCTGCCCTCGTTTTCGATGACGTTCAATTGCACGTCCTTGACCAGCCCCTGTTCTTCCAGCTTGCGGCGGATGAGGTCGGCGGTGAAGGGCGTTGCGAATAGCGGCACGCCAAGGTCGGCGGCCAAGTACGGCAGCGCACCGATATGGTCTTCATGGCCATGCGTTAGCACGATGCCCAACAGGTCGTCCGCGCGCTCTTCGATGAACTCAAGGTCAGGGAATACCAGTTCCACGCCGGGATAGGCCGGGTCGCTGAAGGTCATGCCCAGGTCGACCATGACCCATTTGCCGTCACAGCCATAAAGGTTGGCGTTCATGCCGATTTCGCCCGACCCGCCAAGGGCCAGGAACAACAGTTCTTTTCCAGGTTTCATGTAATCAAAATGCCCTTTCGGCAATCATGGCAAGACCCTGCAGGGTCAGGTCGGGTTCGACCGCATTAAATATAGTCGTATGTTCACCAAACAGGACTGCTAGCCCGCCGGTGGCAATCACCTTGGCCGGACGGCCAATCTCCGCGCGCATCCGGGCGACAAGCCCTTCCATCATCGCAACATAGCCCCAGAAGACACCGATCTGCATCTGGTCTTCGGTGTTGCGACCGATGACGGAGCGGGCGTCCCTGGGAACTTCAATCGCGATGCGCGGCAGCTTTGCGGCAGCCAGCACCAGCGCATCCAGCGACAGGTTGATGCCCGGCGCGATGATGCCGCCCTTGTAGGCACCCGTGTAATCGACGACGTCATAGGTGGTTGCGGTGCCAAAGTCGATGATGATGATATCGCCCGGATGCATCGCATGCGCCGCGATGGAGTTGACCGCACGGTCCGCCCCCAGCGACTTGGGTTCGTCGACATCGATCTGCATACGCCAGTCGGCTGGCTCTATCCCTGCAATCAGCGGCTCGACGTTGAAATATTTGCGCGACAGCACCTGCAGGTTGTGCAGCGCCCGCGGCACCACGGTGGAAATGATGACCTGGCTGATATCGTCCCGGATATAGCCTTCCAGCGCCAGCAGTTGATTCAGCCAGACGGCGTATTCATCCGCCGTGCGCCGCGCATCGGTGGATATCCGCCAGCGGGTCTTGATTTCACGACCGTTGAACAGCGCAAACACCGCGTTGGTGTTGCCGACATCGATGGCAAGCAGCATGCGATACGTCCCTTTATCCTGCAACAACCCGGATCATGCGATGAGATGGACATCGCCTGCGCTGATCGTTTCCACCCGGCCATTGCGGCAGCGCAGCAGCAAAGCCCCGTCTGCGGCAAGACCATCGAACACGCCCTCGACCCGGTCATCCGGCCCGCGCTGAACCGCCATCGCTTCACCGGGCTTATGCGCGGCGGCGCACCAGACTTCAAGCAGCGTTGCAGGCGGGCTCGTCCGCCATTCGAGCAGCCGCGATTCGAAGCGCGGGGCGAGCAATTCCAGCACGGCAGCCGCATCGATCTGCGGCATCGCGCCCTGTTCGTGCAGCGAGGTGACGGTTCGTCCGGCAACCTCGGGTGCAATGGCGACATTCATGCCGATGCCGACGACCACCGCGTCGCCGCGCCGTTCCAGCAATATTCCCGCAAGCTTCGCGCCGCGCACATGCACATCGTTGGGCCATTTGAGCCGCGCTCCTGCGCCCGGAACAATCGTCTGCACGGTGTCCAGCACTGCCAGCCCAGCCACAAAGGCCAATAGGTGCGCTGCAGGATCGCGTGAACCGATTCGCACCAAGGTGCTGCAATACAGGTTGCCGAGCGGGCTCAACCACTCACGGCCTAATCGGCCCCTGCCCCCGCTTTGTTGATCGGCGCGCAGCCAGAGCCCTTCGGCTGCGCCCGCATCGGCGCGCGCCAGCATGTCCGCATTGGTGGATGCGGTCAGCGCGACCGTTTCGATCAGGCTGCCCAGAACAGTGCCTTGGCCGCGCCTGCCGTTACCGGGCTGAGCGCCAGCGTCGCGAAATAGCCAAGCGGCGAGACGAACAGCGCCGTCATCGCCACCAGCACCATGCGCGCAGGCGAGTCGCTGGGTGCGATCACATCGGCGGGCTCATCGAAGTACATGACCTTGATGACCTTTAGGTAATAGAACGCGCCGATTACCGACGCCGCGATGCCGATCGCCGCCAGCGGGATCAGGCCCGCTGCCACCGCCGCATCGAACACCACGAACTTGCCCCAGAAGCCGAACAGAGGCGGGATGCCTGCCAGGCTGAACATGAACACCGCCAGCGCCGCTGCCAGGCCGGGACGGGTGCGCGACAGGCCGGCAAGCTTGCCGATATCCTCAACCGGAGCGCCAGTGCGATCGTTGAGGTCTAGCACGCAAATGAAGCTGCCCAGCGTCATCGCGACGTAAATCACCAGATAGGTCATCATCGCCGATGCGCCCTCCGGCGTGCCTGCCGCCAAGCCGATGAGCATGAAGCCTACATTGTTGATCGAGCTGTACGCCAGCAGCCGCTTGATGTTGGTCTGGCCGATGGCACCTGCCGCGCCCAGGATAATCGAGGCCAATGCGACGAAGATCACGATCTGCTGCCAGACGCCTTGTTGGCCGCCAAACGCTTCGATCGCAACGCGCATGGTCAGCGCCAATGCGGCGACCTTGGGCGCAGTAGCAAAGAATGTGGTGACCGGAGTCGGCGCGCCTTCGTATACGTCAGGCGTCCACATGTGGAACGGCACCGCGCTGATCTTGAACGCCAGCCCCGACAGCACGAAGACGATGCCGAACAGCGCTCCGCTCGACACGCCATCGGCAAACGCGGTCTGGATGCCGATAAAGCTGGTGGTTCCAGTAAAGCCATACAGGAGCGACATGCCGAACAGCAGGATGCCGCTCGCCAATGCGCCGAGCACGAAATATTTGAGGCCCGCTTCGGCCGAGCGATCGTCGCTGCGCAGGAAACTGGCGAGCACATAGGCGGCAAGGCTGTTGAGCTCCAGGCCGATATACAGCGTCAGCAGATCGACAGCCGAAACCATCAGGCCCATGCCGATCGACGCGAACAGGATGAGGATGGGGTATTCGGGCCGCATCTGGTTGCCGCGCGCGAAGAACTTGGGCGCGACAATCACACAGGCGATGGCGGACAGGAACACCAGAACCTTGGACAACGACGCAAAGCGGTCCATCCGGTACTGGCCGTAGAACGCATCCGCGCCTTCGGAGAAGCCTTCACCCAGGAGGAAGTTGAACGACAGCGCCAGCGCGCCGAACAGCGCTACGACGGTCAGCACGCTGACGAGGCGCGATGCCTGCGCGCCACCCCAGGCAGCGATCAGCAACAGCACCAAGCCGGAGATGCTGAGCACGATTTCCGGCGAGGCCAGCTGGAACCAGAGGGCGTAATTCATCAGTGATGGCCTTTTTCAGCATGCGCGGCAGGCGTCAACGCGGGAGCGGCGCCCAGCTTGACCTGCGCATCGCCCAGCGGCTTGGCCGAGGCGAGCCGCGCTTCGAGTGCGCCGACATCCTTGCGCATCGGCGCCATGAAGCTTTCGGGGTATACCCCCATCCACATGACGACGACAGCAATCGGCAGCAGCAGCGCGATTTCGCGCTTGGTAAGATCGGGCATCGCGGCGACGTCATCCGACTTGATGACGCCATAGGCGACGCGGCGATAGAGATAGAGCATGTACGCCGCGCCCAGGATGATCCCGGTGGTCGAGACGATCGCCACCCAGCTGGACACCTCGTAAACGCCGACCAGCGAGAGGAACTCGCCGACAAAGCCGCTGGTGCCCGGCAGGCCGATCGACGCCATGGTGAACAGCAGGAACAGCAAGGCGTAGCGCGGCATGTTGATCGACAAGCCACCGTAACGGTCGATCTCGCGGGTGTGCAGCCGGTCGTAGATCACGCCGACGCACAGGAACAGTGCACCCGAGACCAGGCCATGGCTGAGCATCACGATCAGCGCGCCTTCCAGCCCCTGCCGGTTGAACGCGAACAGGCCGACGGTGACGATCGCCATATGCGCGACCGACGAATAGGCGATGAGCTTCTTCATGTCGCTCTGCACCAAGGCGATCAGCGAGGTATAGACCACCGCGACCATCGACAGCGCGAACACCAGCCAGATGTAGTCCACCGACGCATCGGGGAACATCGGCAGCGAAAAGCGGATGAAGCCATAGCCACCCATCTTGAGCAACACGCCAGCGAGGATCACCGAGCCTGCGGTGGGTGCCTGAACGTGCGCATCGGGCAGCCATGTATGTACCGGCCACATCGGCATCTTGACCGCAAAGCTCGCAAAGAACGCCAGCCACAGCCACGACTGCGCCTCCAACGGGAAGTCATAGGCCATCAACGTGGGGATATCCGACGTGCCTGCCTCGTTCACCATCCAGAACATCGCGATCAGCATCAGCACCGATCCGAGCAGCGTGTAGAGGAAGAACTTGTAGCTTGCGTAGATGCGGTTCGCACCGCCCCAGATGCCGATGATCAGGTACATCGGGATCAGGCCTGCTTCGAAGAAAATGTAGAACAGGAAGATGTCCTGCGCGGCGAACACGCCGATCATCAGCACTTCCATCAGCAGGAACGCGGCCATGTATTCGCCAACGCGAGTCTGGATCGCCTCCCAGCTTGCCCCGATGCAGATCGGCATCAGGAACACCGAGAGCATGATCAGCATCAGCGCGATGCCATCGATGCCCAGCGCCCAGCTGAAGCGGTCGAACAGCGCCGCCTTCTCGACGAACTGCCACTGCGCTCCGCCGATGTCGAAGTTCATCCACAAAACGATGCCCAGCGCCAGGTCGATCAGCGTGGCGATCAACGCCAGCCAGCGCGCGGCATTGGCGCTGACGAACAGGCACGCGATCGCCGCCGCCATCGGCACGGCGAGCATCAGCGAAAGGATGGGAAAGCCCAGATCGTTCATGTCAGCGCACCATCAGCCAGGTTAGCGCGGCCACAAGGCCAAGCAGCATCACCAGGGCATAGCTATAAAGGAAACCCGATTGCAGCTTCACGGCCATCCGGCTTCCGGAAGTGACCAGCACGGCTGCGCCATCGGGACCGAAGCGGTTGATCGTGCCTTCGTCGCCAACCTTCCAGAAGAAGCGGCCGAGCGCCATGGAGGGTTTGACGAAGATATGGTTGTACAGCTCGTCGAAGTACCACTTGTTCAAGAAGAACTGGTAGACTGGGGCGAACGCGCCGGCGACCTTCGCGGGCAGGCCCTTGTTCACCACATACATGAGGACAGCGGTAGCAAGGCCAACCAGCATCGCGACGGTGGAAGCGAGCTTCACCCACATGGGCACTTCGTGCATCTCGTGCATCAGGTGCGCGTTGAAGAAGAGGCTGCCGTTCCAGAAGGCCGCGCCATGCTCCGCATCGAGGAACGCATGGTGGAACACGAAGCCGGCAGCAATCGCACCGACCGACAGAACGCCCAGCGGGATCAGCATCGGCAGCGGGCTCTCATGCGGGTGATAGCCGCCCGTGGTGTCCGCACCCGCCTGCGCCGGAGTTTTGTGGACGCTGTGCTGGATATGCTCGGATTCGATCCAGCGCGGCGTGCCGAAGAAGGTCAGGAACATCAGACGCCAGCTGTAAAAGCTGGTGAGCAATGCCGCGATCACGCCGATGCTGAAGGCGAACTGGCCGACCTGCGTACCCGAAGCGAACGCGGCTTCAATGATGCCGTCCTTGGAATAGAAGCCCGCAAAGCCTGCGACGCCCACGATACCGACGCCGGTGATGGCAAGCGTGCCTGCCATCATCGCCCAGAAGGTCAGCGGGATATGCTTCCGCAGGCCGCCATAGTAGCGCATGTCCTGCTCGTGGTGCATCGCGTGGATCACAGAGCCTGCGCCCAGGAACAGCAGCGCCTTGAAGAACGCGTGCGTGAACAGGTGGAACATCGCCGCGCCATAGGCGCCAACGCCCGCTGCAAAGAACATATAGCCCAGTTGCGAGCAGGTCGAATAGGCGATCACGCGCTTGATGTCGGTCTGGACCAGACCGACGGTCGCGGCGAACAATGCGGTACACGCACCGACAATGGTCACGACGGTCAGTGCAGTCGGGCTAGCCTCGAACATTGGCGACAGGCGGCACACCATGAACACGCCCGCGGTCACCATGGTGGCCGCGTGGATCAGCGCCGACACCGGGGTCGGGCCTTCCATCGCGTCGGGTAGCCAAGTGTGCAAGCCAAGCTGTGCAGACTTGCCCATCGCGCCGATGAACAGCAGCAGGCACAAAACGGTCATGAGGTCGAAGCGGTTGCCCAGGAAGCCGATGGTGGCTCCCTGCATGCCGGGCGCAGCCTCAAGGATTGCCGGGATCGACACGGTGCCGAACACCAGGAAGGTGCCGAAGATGCCCATCATGAAGCCAAGATCGCCAACGCGGTTGACGACAAACGCCTTGATCGCGGCAGCATTGGCGCTGGGCTTGCGGAACCAGAAACCGATCAGCAGGTACGAGGCGAGCCCCACGCCTTCCCAGCCGAAGAACATCTGCACCAGGTTGTCGGCGGTCACCAGCATCAGCATGGCGAAAGTGAACAGCGACAGATACGCAAAGAAGCGCGGCTGGTCCGGATCCTCGTCCATATAGCCCCAGCTATACAGGTGGACGAGCGCGGAAACCGAAGTCACCACCACCAGCATCACCGCAGTCAGCGTATCGACGCGCAATGCCCAGTCGAACTGCAGGTCGCCCGAACGCAGCCAGGACAGCACCGGAACGACATATTCGGTGCTCGACCCGTTCAGAAAGTCCAGAAAGATCGGCCAGCTGAGCGCGCAGGCGGCAAACAGTGCGGCCGTGGTCACAAGCTTAGCGGGCACATTGCCGATGATGCGGTTGCCCAGGCCAGCGATGATGGCTGCCAGCAGCGGCAGGAAGACGATCAGGGTGATGGCCATGTGCTTAACCCTTCATCTGGTTGACATCGTCAACCGCAATCGTGCCACGGCCACGGAAGTAGATGACCAGAATGGCAAGGCCGATCGCCGCCTCGCCTGCTGCCACGGTCAGCACGAACATCGCGAAGATCTGCCCGACCATGTCGCCCAGGAACACGCTGAACGCGACGAGGTTGATGTTCACCGCCAGCAGGATCAGCTCGATCGCCATCAGGATGATGATGACGTTCTTGCGGTTGAGGAAGATGCCCAGCACACCCATCACGAACAGGATGGAGCTGACCACGAGGTAATGTTCGATCCCGATCATGGGCGCAAAGCTCCCTCTTCCCACTTTGACCCAGCCCGCTCACCCTGAGCCTGTCGAAGGGCTCGCGCGAGGGCTTCGACAGGCTCAGCCTGATCGGGGTTGGGTGTTCCCACCTCCATGGACCTGTCTCCAGACATCCGCTCACCCTGAGCTTGTCGAAGGGTCATAGCTCGACACCTTCACCGACGGCGGGCTGTGTATTGCGCGTCGCCTCTTCGGGCCGACGGCGCACCTGCGAGGCGATGTTCTGCGGGCGGACACCGGCGCGCTTGCGGTGGGTCAGCACGATCGCGCCGACCATGGCGACCAGCAGGACGAGCCCGGCGCTTTCGAACAGGAAGATATAGCGGGTGTACAACAGTTCACCCACCGCCTGGATGTTGCTCGCACCCATACGCGCAGGGTTCAGGCCGTGTTCGCCCAGCGCGATGTTGCCCGCCTGCCAGGCACCGATGCCGAACACCAATTCGGCCAGGAACACGGCGGCAAGCGCCATGCCCAAAGGCAGGTTCTTCATGAAGCCTGCGCGCAGCTCGGCAAAATCGATGTCGAGCATCATCACGACGAACAGGAACAGCACCGCGACCGCGCCGACATATACGATCACCAGCAGCATCGCGATGAACTCGGCACCGATCAGGATCATCAGCCCGGCCGCGTTGAAGAACGCCAGGATCAGCCACAGGACCGAATGCACGGGGTTGCGCGCCAGGATCGTGAACGCACCGCTGGCGATCACCACCGAGGCGAACAGGTAAAAGGCAAATATCTGGATCAAAGCTGTTCAGCCCCCGGAACGCCCAATCGAGCGGGTCTGGTGATGGCCCCCATCCCGCCTCTCCCAGCGGTACGGACACCCATGGTGAATCGAAGTTGCGTGCGCCTTACCGATAAGGGGCATCGGCTTCAAGGTTGGCGGCAATGGCACGTTCCCATTTGTCGCCGTTCTCAAGCAATTTGCCCTTGTCGTAGATCAGTTCCTCGCGGGTTTCGGTCGCATATTCAAAGTTCGGGCCTTCGACGATCGCATCGACCGGGCACGCTTCCTGGCAGAAACCGCAGAAGATGCACTTGGTCATATCGATATCGTAACGCGTCGTCCGGCGGCTGCCGTCATCCCTGGGCTCCGCTTCGATGGTGATCGCCTGCGCCGGGCACACCGCTTCGCACAGTTTGCACGCAATGCAGCGCTCTTCCCCGTTGGGATAGCGGCGCAGCGCGTGTTCGCCGCGGAACCGCGGGGACAGCGGGTTCTTCTCGAAAGGATAGTTGATCGTCGCCTTGGGCTTGAAGAAATACTTCAAGGTCAGCGCGTGCGCCTTCACGAACTCAAAGAGCGTGAACGCCTTGATGGTTTGCAACATGTCTATCAGACCCCGTAGCGTGTCAGCATGAGATACCCCGACACCAGGAATATCCACAGCAGCGAGATTGGCAGGAAGACCTTCCAGCCCAGCCGCATCAGCTGGTCATAGCGGTAGCGCGGTACCGTCGCTTTGACCCAGCTGAAGATGAAGAAGAATGCGGAGATCTTGAAGATCAGCCAGAAGATGCCGGGGATGGCGTACAACGGCGCCCATTCGACCGGAGGCAGCCAGCCGCCCCAGAACAGCACAGCGTTCAGCGTGCACATCAGCAGCACGTTGGCATATTCGCCCAGCCAGAACAACGCGAACGCCATCGACGAATATTCGGTCTGGTAGCCGGCGACGAGTTCGCTCTCCGCCTCGGTCAGATCGAACGGCGCACGCGCGGTTTCGGCCAGCGACGAGATCAGGAACAGCACCGCCATCGGGTACAGCAGGATGTTGAACCCGTACCAGTTGATGAAGCCCAGGCCATGCCCGCGCTGTGCCTCGACGATGTCGTTGAGGTTGAAGCTGCCGGTCCACAGAACGACGGTCACGATGATGAAGCCGATGGACACTTCATACGAGATCATCTGCGCGGCAGCGCGCAGTGCCGAGAAGAACGGGTATTTCGAGTTCGACGCCCAGCCGGCGATGACCACGCCGTAAACGCCCAGCGAACTGATCGCGAGGATGTACAGCAGGCCGACATTAATATCCGCCAGCACCATGTCCTCGCCGAACGGGATGACCGCCCAGCACATCAAAGCGACGGTGAACGTGATGATTGGCGCGAGCAGGAACAGGCCCTTGTTGGCGCCTGATGGAATGATCGTTTCCTGCAGAAACACCTTCAGCGCATCGGCAAAGCTTTGCAGAATGCCGAACGGGCCGACCACATTGGGGCCGCGCCGCAGCGCCATCGCCGCCCAGATCTTGCGATCGAAATAAATGACGATCGCCACCGACAGCATCACCGGCAGCGCGATCAACAGGATGAGGATCAGGTTGGCGACGAACCAGCCCCAGCCCGTGCCCAACGATGCTTGGAAAAACTCGGTCATGCTTTACGATTCCCGATCGTCCCGAGCGAAGTCGAGGGACGCTGCGCAACGTGTCTCGACTTCGCTCGACACAGACGGAGTTTTGTTTTCGCAATCATTCCGCGGCCTCCAGCATCGCTTCACCGTGGAGCAGTTCTGCCGAACAGCGCTGCATCGTCGAAGATGCGCGGGCGATGGCATTGGTCAGGTAGAAGTCCTTGATCGGATAGCCGACCGGACCGCTGGCATTGGTGCCGAGCTTGGGCGGTGCCCATTCGAAAGACGCCAGCCCTTCGACACCCAGCGCAGGAACCGCTGCGACCATCGCCGCGCGGCATTCGGCAAAGCTGTCGAACGGCAGCGTGTGGCCCAGCACTTCGGACAAGGCGCGCAGGATCGACCAGTCCTCGCGGGCATCGCCCGGCGCGAACACGGCCTTGTCGCTCATCTGCACCCGGCCTTCGACGTTAACATAGGTGCCGTTCTTTTCAGGATACGCCGCAGCCGGCAGGATGACATCAGCCGCCGCGGCGCCCTTGTCGCCGTGATGGCCAATGAACACCTTGAAACTGCCTTCGAACTTGCTGAAGTCCACCTCGTCAGCTCCCAGCGCGAACAGCAGCTTCGGTGCGGCGGCGACCAGATCGGCAATGCCACCCGGTTGCGCCCAGCCGAGCATCAGTCCGCCCATGCGCGATGCCGCCATGTGCAGCACGTTGAAGCCGTTCCAGGCGCCATCCTCGGTATCGCGCACCATGCCGAACGTTTCGGCCAGCGCGAGACATGCGCCCAGTGCGCCATCGACGCCGAGGGCTCCGCCGCCCATGATCAGCGCAGGCAGCTTGGCGCCCTTGAATACGTCGGCGACCGCGTCGGGCAATTGGCTCAGCAAGCCCATGTCGTTGCCCAGCCACCCGACCTTGTACGTCAGGTCGATCTCGTCGCCGATCGCATACACCTTGGCGCCATGCTTGATCGCCTTGCGGATGCGGGTGTTGACCAAAGGCGCTTCCCAGCGCGGATTAGTGCCCACCAGCAGGATCGCATCAGCGGTCTCAATGCCGTTCAGCGTCGAATTGAAGTTGACCGCAGCAAGGCTGGATACGTCATATTTCAGGCCCGTCTGTCGCCCCTCGATGAGGCTCGAGCCCATCTTGGCGAGCAATTCGCGCGCGGCGAACATGGTTTCGCAATCGACCAGATCACCCGCCACCGCAGCGACGCTGGATCCCGCATTCACGGCAGCGATCGCCTCAAACGCCTGCACCCATGTGGCTTCCACCAGCTTGCCGTTTGTGCGCACATAGGGCCGGTCGAGCCGGCGGCGCATCAGGCCGTCCACCGCATAGCGGGTCTTGTCGTGCGCCCACTCCTCGTTGACATCGTCATTGACCCGCGGAAGCACACGCAGCACTTCCCTGCCCCGGCTGTCGAAGCGGATGTTGGTGCCCACCGCGTCCATCACGTCGATGCCCAGCGTCTTCTTCAGCTCCCAGGGCCGCGCTTCATAAGCGTATGGTCGCGAAGTCAGCGCGCCCACTGGACACAGGTCGATGACATTGCCCGACAGCTCGGACGATACCGCCTTTTCCAGGTAGCTGGTGATCTGCATGTTTTCACCGCGACCCACCGCGCCGATCTGCTCGGTACCGGCGACTTCCTCGGCAAACCGCACGCAGCGGGTGCAATGGATGCAGCGCGTCATCACCGTCTTGATGATCGGTCCCATGTACTTTTCAGTGACCGCGCGCTTGTTCTCGTCATAGCGCGAGCCGCCACGGCCATACGCCACCGACTGGTCCTGCAGATCACACTCGCCGCCCTGATCGCAGATCGGGCAGTCGAGCGGATGATTGATCAGCAGGAATTCCATGACGCCTTCGCGCGCCTTCTTGACCATTTCGCTGTTGGTACGCACATCCTGGTTGTCCATCGCCGGCAGTGCGCAGCTGGCCTGCGGCTTGGGCGGCCCAGGCTTCACCTCCACCAGGCACATCCGGCAATTGCCGGCGATGCTCAGCCGTTCGTGATAGCAAAAGCGCGGGATCTCCTTGCCGGCAGCCTCGCAAGCCTGCAGCACGGTCGCGCCCTGGGGGACTTCGACCTCGATCCCGTCTACGGTCAGTTTAGGCATTCGGATCTCCGCGGCCGGACGATGCCATCGCCCGGTCGTACAATGCTGTGGCGACGTGATTGCGCACGTCTGGAACGTCGATGCTGTACGACAGGCCTGTCGGCATGCAGTCCTTCAGCGCCGTATCAAAGGCCAGCATGGCCGCCTTTTCTTCGGCGGACCCATATTCGGTGCCGATCAGCGCGCGTGCCGAAACGGGCGATTGCGCCGTAAGGCATCGCGCAAAAGCCATGACAAAGCGCCGACCCTCGGTCTCTGTCGGCCGGTCGGCGGGCTGAGCGGCCAGCTTTGATGCCTGCTCTGCAAGCTGGGCATCCGACTTGAGCACCGCCTCTGCCAATGCGCCGCGAGCCTCGCCGGTGCGCATCGAGATGAACTTGCGGCCATTGGTGCAGCTGGCCATGTTGACCATCAGGCTCTTCGCAATCGTGCGCTCTTCCGTGCTGCCGACCTGCGTAGCCAGCAATTCACGCGCGCGTTCCGGCGAGCGTTTCAGTACGCAGGCAGCATATTCGGAAACGACCGCCTGCTTGGGTACCGTCGCGCTTTGGCCGGCCTGGCCGATGGCGGGCGTGGCGAGCAAGGCAGTGAGGCTAAGGATGGTGAGTGAGCGTACCATGTTTTCAACCCTTTCCGCCGCGCTTTGCGGCCCGATAAAGTGATTCCGCCATCAGTGCGCGCACCGACGCATTGTCCATTGAGGTAAAGCTGGTCTTGCCGATGCAATTGCGAAGGCCGGCCATAAGCGGCGAAAGCGCTGCGGTTTCTTCCGCGCTTTGCGGCGCGGTCGCGATCAACGCCCGAATTTCGCCCATGCGGCCATCGGCAGCACAATCGGCGAAGCGCTCTTTCTCGCCCTTTTCGTCGGAGCGGACAGCCAGCGTCTGGACGTCGGCATCGGCGAACGATGTCCAGAACCGCGCTTCGGCCAGGCTGCCGCGAACCGACAAACCGCCCAGCGTGAACACGCCATTGGGCATGCAATCGAAATTCAGCTGCGTCATGCGGCGCGATGCGGATGTCTCGGCGGCGCTGTCCTGCGGCGTGGCAAGCAGGATATCGACCGCCTTGGGGTTGCGCTTGGCCGAGCACAGGGCAAAGGCGCGCATCCGATCCGCACCGCCCAGTGCAGCGCGTTTCAACGCGGTCTTGATGGCATCATCGCCTATGTTCCACCAACCGGAATCGGTGGCGTGCGCTGCGCTGGTCAGCGTGGCCAATCCAGCGGCGACAGCCAGTGTCGCCTTAAGAATAATCCTCATTCAGCAGCCTCCATCATTGAAACAGCCCCCTGCTTCTCGACGATTCGGCGCTCCATCTCGGGGCGGAAATGCTTGATCAGGCCCTGGATCGGCCAGGCTGCAGCATCGCCCAGGGCGCAGATGGTGTGCCCTTCAACCTGCTTGGTCACTTCGTAAAGCGTATCGATTTCGCAGATATCGGCATCGCCGGTGCGCATGCGTTCCATCACGCGCCACATCCAGCCGGTGCCTTCGCGGCACGGGGTGCACTGGCCGCAGCTTTCGTGCTTGTAGAAATAGCTCAGTCGGCTGATCGCCTGAACAATGTCGGTCGACTTGTCCATGACGATAACCGCTGCGGTGCCGAGGCCCGAGCCAACCTCCTTGAGGCCATCGAAATCCATCGGAGCGTCCATGATCTGGGCCGCTGGCACCAAAGGCACCGACGATCCGCCAGGGATCACTGCGAGCAGATTGTCCCATCCGCCTCGAATGCCGCCACAATGCCGTTCGATCAGCTCGCGGAAGGGAATGCTCATTTCCTCCTCGACCACGCAGGGCTTGTCGACATGGCCGCTGATCTGGAAGAGCTTGGTGCCCTTGTTGTTTTCGCGGCCGAAGCTGGCGAACCAGGCAGCGCCGCGCCGCAGGATGGTCGGTACCACTGCAATGGACTCGACGTTGTTGACTGTGGTCGGGCAGCCATACAGGCCCGCGCCCGCAGGGAACGGCGGCTTCAGGCGCGGCTGGCCCTTCTTGCCCTCAAGGCTTTCGATCATGGCGGTCTCTTCGCCGCAGATGTACGCGCCCGCGCCGCGGTGGACGAACACATCGAAATCATAGCCGGACTTCGAAGCATTCTTGCCGATCAGGCCTGCTTCATAGGCTTCATCAACGGCCGCCTGCAGTACCTGTGCCTCGCGGATGTATTCCCCTCGCACGTAAATATACGCTGCGCGCGCGCGCATCGCGAAGCCGGCGATCAGCGCGCCTTCGATCAGCTTGTGCGGATCGTGGCGCAGGATCTCGCGGTCCTTGCAGCTGCCCGGCTCGGATTCGTCAGCGTTGATCACCAGGAAGCTGGGACGGCCATCCTTCGATTCCTTGGGCATGAAGCTCCACTTCATGCCGGTGGGGAAGCCCGCACCGCCACGCCCACGCAGCCCGGACGCCTTCATCTCCTCGATGATCTTGTCCTGACCCCAGGCGATGAGATCCTTGGTGTTGTCCCAGTCTCCGCGTGCCTCAGCCGCTTTCAGGTTCCATGGCTGGAACCCGTAAACGTTGGTGAAGATGCGATCCTTGTCAGCGAGACTCACGACTTGGTACCTCCCGATCGATCCCGGCTGAAAATACCGAAACCGCCGAACAAAAAGCCAAGGATAGCCCAGACAACCCAGCCATCCCCATTAACGAACTTGAACACGGCCAGTGCCAGAAAGATAATACCGATGATTGGCACGCTCTTCTTGACCGGCGCGTTCATCACCATTCCCCGCGATAATCGTGGTTGGCATCGACCATCGCCTTAAGGGTGGTCGGCCCGCCTTCCGGTTCGCTGGTGTGGCGGCCCGGTATCTGCGTCCCGGTCTTGGGGCTTTCGCCTGCTGCCAATGCTTCCAGGATGCGAGTGGTGCTGTCGTAATCCAGATCCTCGAAGTTATCGTCGTTGATCTGGACCATCGGTGCGCTGGCGCAATTGCCCATGCACTCGACTTCGGTCAGCGTGAACAGCCCATCCGGTGTCGTCTTGCCCTTGACCAGCCCCTTGTTGGCGCAGGCCGCCATCACGTCGTCACTGCCGCGCAGCAGGCATGGCGTGGTGCCGCAAACCTGCACATGGAAGCGGCCGACAGGCGCAAGATTGTACATCGTGTAGAAGCTCGCGACCTCGTACGTGCGGATATACGGCATATCCAGCATCGCCGAGACGTATTCGATGACCGGCACGGGCAACCAGCCCTGCGTCTGCGTTTCGGCACCCACTTGGCGCTGCGCCAGATCGAGCAGCGGCATCACCGCGCTGCGCTGACGCCCCTCGGGATAGCGCGCGATGATGGTCTTCGCCTTGGCGAGATTATCTTCCGAAAACGCAAAACCGCCCCAGCGGGCGCGGGTTTCGGCTTCATCGGGGATATGGGCTGCGTCAGCCATCTGACTTCCTAAGCGCGAGAGAAACAAGCCAACCGGCAAAGCAGGTGCCAAAAACAAGCACAGCCCGCTCAACAATGGTCGCGTTAGGCAGTGCAAATTTGACGCCGAACCAAATTCCGATGCCAACGAAAACAAGCAAGACGTTGGTAGCGTTCACCGGTCGCACTCCCCGAACACCACGTCGATCGCGCCCAGAATGGCGGTCGCGTCGGACAGCATGTGGCCGCGGCTCATGAAATCCATCGCCTGGAGGTGCGAAAACGCTGTCGGACGGATCTTGCAGCGGTACGGCTTGTTGGTGCCGTCGCTAACGAGGTACACGCCGAACTCGCCCTTGGGGCTTTCGGTCGCGACGTAAACTTCGCCCGGCGGCACATGGAAGCCTTCGGTGTACAGCTTGAAGTGGTGGATCAGCGCTTCCATCGACTGCTTCATCTCGCCGCGCTTGGGCGGAACGATCTTGCGATCAGATGACGCAATCGGGCCTTCGGGCATGTCGTTGAGGCACTGGCGCATGATGCGCGCGGACTGGCGCACTTCCTCGACTCGGACCATGAACCGGTCATAGCAGTCGCCGCGTGTGCCGACGGGAACATCGAACTCCATGCGATCATACACATCATAAGGCTGCGACTTGCGCAGGTCCCAGGGGATGCCGCTGCCCCGGATCATCGGGCCGGAAAAGCCCCAGCGCACCGCATCGTCCTTCGAGACAATCGCGATATCGACATTGCGCTGCTTGAAGATGCGGTTGTCGACGACAAGGCTCATCGCATCCTCGAACAGCTTCGGGAACGTATCGAGCCAGTCGGCCAAGTCGGTAAGCAGCTTGAGCGGAACGTCCTGATGCACGCCGCCGGGCCGGAACCACGCGCTGTGCATGCGTGCGCCGGATGCCCGCTCGAAGAAATTCAGGCAATCCTCGCGGATTTCGAACAGCCACAGGTTCGGCGTCATCGCGCCGACGTCCATCACATGCGCGCCAAGGTTGAGCATGTGGTTGCAGACGCGGGTCAGCTCGGCAAACAGCACGCGCAGATATTGCGCACGCAGCGGAACCTCAAGGTTCAGCAGCTTCTCGATCGCCAGCACATAGCTGTATTCCATCGCCAGCGGCGAGCAGTAATCGAGCCGGTCAAAATACGGCAGTGCCTGCAGATACGTCTTGTACTCGATCAGCTTCTCGGTGCCGCGATGCAGCAGGCCAACATGACAGTCGATCCGCTCGACGATCTCACCGTCCAGCTCCATCACCATGCGCAGCACGCCATGCGCCGCAGGGTGCTGGGGACCGAAATTGATCGTGTAGTTCTGGATTTCCAGGTCGCCTGCGGTCGAATCCTGCTCGACCAAAGCGACGTCCAGATCGTCGTGAAGTGCCTCGGCGGTCATGCCTTGCCATCCTTGTTGTCGGCGCTCTTGTCGGCGGACTTTTCGGCAGGCGCCTCGGGGCTGGTCTTGGCCGCCTCCTTATTGGCTGCCTTGCCCGCGCCAGTGTCGGCCTGCTTTTCGGTCGTCTTGGGGATGTCGACGTGCGGGCCGTCTCCGCGCGACTTCTCGTCACCCGGCAGCACGTAATCCGCGCCCTCCCAGGGGGAGGTAAAATCGAAGCTGCGGAAATCCTGCGCAAGCTTGACCGGCTCGTAGATCACCCGGCCCTGCTCTTCGGAATAACGCATCTCGCTATAGCCGGTCAGCGGGAAATCCTTGCGGAAAGGGTGCCCACGAAAACCATAATCGGTGAGGATGCGGCGCAGATCGGGGTTTCCGGCGAAGACCACGCCATACATGTCGTACACTTCGCGCTCCAGCCATCCGGCGACGGGCCAGATGGTGGTGACGGTCGGCACCGGCGTATCCTCATCGGTGGTGCAGACAACACGGATGCGGTGGTTCTTCGTGAGGCTCAGCAGGCAATAGACGACCTCGAAACGCTCGGCCCGATCAGGATAGTCGACGCCTGCGATTTCAACGAGTTGCTGGTAGTCGTGGAGATCACGCAGCAGGTCGAGCGCGTCGGCGATCGCTTCGCGCCGCACGGTGAAGCAGTATTCGCCCTGCGCAAAACGCGTGGCGAGCAACCGGTCGCCCAGCGTCGCGGCGACAGCATCGCCCAAGCCTTCCAGAACGGCATAACGTGGTGCCGAATGTCCCATATGCGTCCCTTATTCAGCCCGCCTCCACAGCAGGCCTTACTCACTTCACGTCAGCGCTCGATCGTCCCGATCCGGCGAATCTTGCGCTGCAACTGCATCACGCCGTACAGCAGAGCCTCGGCGGTCGGTGGGCAGCCGGGGACGTAAATATCCACCGGAACGATGCGGTCGCAACCGCGCACCACCGAATAGCTGTAATGATAATAGCCGCCGCCATTGGCGCAGCTGCCCATCGAAATCACGTATTTCGGCTCGGACATCTGATCGTACACGCGGCGCAAAGCCGGGGCCATCTTGTTGCACAAGGTGCCCGCCACGATCATCACGTCCGACTGGCGCGGCGATGCGCGCGGCGCGACACCGAAGCGCTCCATGTCATAACGCGGCATGCTCACATGGATCATCTCCACCGCGCAGCAGGCCAGGCCAAACGTCATCCACCAGAGCGAACCGGTGCGCGCCCATTGGAACAGCTCTTCGGTCGAGGTGACCAGAAAGCCCTTGTCCGCAACTTCGGCGTTGATATCGTTGAGGAAACCGACGTCAGGCAGGGTGTTCGTTCCGGGCACGAGTGCTCCGGCTGGCGAGCCCAAAGGCAATCCGGCGGCGTGCGGTTCTACTCCCAATCTAGGGCTCCCACTTTCCATGCGTAAATCAGGCCGATGACCAGCTCGAACAGGAACACCATCATCGTGGCCCATCCCGCCCAGCCGATCTGCTCCAGCGATACCGCCCAGGGGAACAGGAACGCTGCTTCCAGATCGAAAATGATGAAGAGGATCGCGACGAGGTAGAACCGAACGTCGAACTGGCTGCGCGAATCTTCGAAGGCGGGGAAACCGCACTCATATTCGCTCAGTTTGGCGACATTTGGTTTGTGCGCTCCTGTGAGCCGCGACACCCCGATCGGCAGAAAGACAAATGCCACCGACAAGAGCAGAGCGACCGCCAGGAACAGCAGAATTGGCAGATATTCAGCCATGTGCGTATCCCGCTTGTGCGTGTTGCTAGCCCGGTCTTTAGGCCAGCAATCCTGCCATCGCAAGACCGCTCAAGCCTTTTTGCGGCGATGCGACATGCAGTTTATGCAACCGGCTCATGCGGTTTATGCAATCGTCACGCAACGGGCACACCCAGAGCCACCAATTGGCAGAACATTTCGCCCTGCCGCCTGACCTAAGACCGAATGTTGCTATTCAGCGCCAACGCCGATCAGCGCAGCGCGCCGACCAATAGCTTGTGCAGGCGCGAATGCAGCGCGTCATTGCCGGCGATTACCTGCTGACGCTCCAGCGGCTGCGAACCGCCGCGATAATCGGTGACGAAACCACCTGCCTCGCGCACCAGCAATATGCCAGCTGCAACGTCCCAGGGCTTCAGGCCGCTTTCCCAGAAGCCATCAAACTTGCCCGCTGCCAGCCAGGCAAGATCGAGCGATGCTGCACCGAAACGTCGGATACCGGCAACTTCCGGCGCGATCGCACCAAAGATGCGCGTCCATTCTGCCATGTCGCCATGTCCCAAAAACGGGATGCCGGTTGCGATCAGCGCCTCGCTCAGGCTGCGGCGGCCCGAAACGCGCAGGCGGCGGTCATGCAACCAGGCTCCGCGCGACTTTTCGGCCCAATAGCTTTCGTCGGTGACCGGCTGATAGATCAGGCCCGCGCTGATTTCGCCCCAGCCTGAGCCGTCGAGCGTGGGTTCCTGCACCGCGATCGAAATCGCAAAGTGCGGAATGCCGTGCAGGAAATTGCTGGTGCCATCCAGCGGATCGATGACGAAGCGCGGCTTGCCGGGTTCAGCCGGAATGTCGCCCCCCTCTTCCAGCAGGAAACCCCAGCCCGGACGCGCCTTGCTCAGTTCGTCGTACAGGATGCGCTCGGCGCGCTGATCGGCCTTGGAGACGAAGTCCGCAGGGCCTTTCTTGGAGACCTGCAGATGCTCGACCTCGCCAAAGTCACGGCGCAAGCGGCCGCCCGCCTTGCGCGCGGCGCTTTCCATGACCCGGATGATGGCAGAAATTGCAGGCATAACGTTGAGGTCCGATCAATCCGCCTTGCGGACATATTCCTTGGCATACACATCGACGACGATCCGCGTACCGCTGCTGATGTGCGGCGGCACCATGACGCGCACGCCATTGTCGAGGATGGCAGGCTTGTAGCTGGACGAGGCGGTCTGCCCCTTCACGACGGCGTCGGCCTCGACGATCGTCGCTTCGATCTGGTCGGGCAGCTGCACCGAAATCGGGCGCTCGTCGTACATTTCGAGCGTCACCTGCATACCGTCCTGCAGGAAAGCAGCTTCATCGCCCAGCAGCTTGGCCGCGATGGTGATCTGCTCGTAGTTTTCCTCGTCCATAAACACGAACGCTTCGCCATCGGCGAACAGGAACTGGAAATCCTTGGTGTCCAGCCGAACCTTTTCGACCGTGTCCTGGCTGCGATAGCGGATGTTGGTCTTGCGGCCGTCCTCAAGGTTCTTCATCTCGACCTGCATGAAGGCGCCGCCCTTGCCGGGCTGGGTATGCTGGATCTTGGAGACTTTCCAGATGCCACCTTCATGTTCCAGAATGTTTCCGGGGCGAATATCGACACCGCTGATCTTCATGCGAGGCTCGTTTCCATAAGTTTCAGGGAATGGACAGGCGCTCTAGGCGCAAGGTGCAGGCATGGCAAGACCTTTGGACTCGCCCAACCGTCGGCACCAGGCGGCAGATGGCATCGGTCGGCGACGTTATAAAACGTGTCGAATTGGCACCGGAATGACGGTTTCTTCCTATCTTGCGCACCAGCCAGAGAGTAAGTGTGAAAAATCGGTAAATCAGCTATAAAGCCGCCGGAACCTGGATCACACCCATATGCCGCTGTTCAGCATCAAGACACCCGCCGCAGGCATTTTCGGCAAGGCGCAGCACCAGATAGCTTCCTCGCATCTGGCGCGCGGTGAGGCGGTGCCGTGTGTTGACGAGTTCGAGGCGGATTTCGTGAGCTATTTGAGCCGGCTTGACCGCTCAGCCTGCATCCGCGCCGCTGTCGTGTCCCATGAGAGCAAGGAACTCTCGCACAGCTGAGGCTGGCCCGGCAGGATGGTTCCACACCCCGCCCGACACCGCAATGAAATCGGTGCCGGTAGCGATGATGGACGCTGCGTTTTCAACCGTGATTCCGCCGATAGCCACGCACGGCGGCTCCATCATCGATGACCACCACTCCAGAATCTCCGGATCGGCTTTGACCTTGGCGTCCTTGGTGGTGCTGGGGAAGAACGCGCCGAACGCGACATAATCCGCGCCCATTTCGCCTGCTTCCAGCGCCAGGTGGCGGCTGTTGTGGCAGGTAACGCCGATCTGCGCATCCTTGCCCAGTTCTTCACGCGCCTCGCGCGGGTCGCCATCGCCCTGCCCCAGATGCACGCCGTCAGCGCCCAACCGCTTGGCGAGCGCCACCGAGTCATTGACGATGAACGCGCAGTCATGCTCGCGGCACAAGTCGAGCATAGGCGCAGCAAGCCGGGCCGCCTCGTGCTGGTCGACGTGCTTCACCCTAAACTGGAACGCAGCCACCGGCCCGGCCTCCAGCGCAGCCCGCAGCCGGTCAGGAAAATCCCCGCCCACGTCGAGCGGGGAGATCAGGTAAAGCTGGCAATCGCTCATGCGATCGACGCGCTGTGAATCTCGTCGATCGCACCGCCCAAAGATGCGTCGAACTCTTCGTCACTCATCTGATGCTTGAGATCGTTGAGCAACGCGCGCGAGAAGCTGGCGATGATGCCCTTGTTCTTGGCCAGCTCGACACACGCATCGGCCCGGCTGAAACCGCCCGACAGCGCGACGACACGGATCACTGCGGGATGCGCGACCAGATCAGCAAACAGGCCGGCCTGGGTGGGCAGCGACAGCTTGAGCATCACGCGGCGGCCTTCCGGCAGCGCATCGAGCGCCTTCTTCAGTTCGGCGAGCAGGATTTCATCGCACTGGCTGCGCGTGTCGCTCTTGATGTTCACTTCCGGCTCGATGATCGGGATCAGCCCGTGGTCGAGGATTTCGCCTGCAACCGCAAACTGCTGCTTCACGATTTCCGCGATGCCGGTCGGCGACGCGGCGTTGATAACCGAACGCATCTTGGTGCCGAAAATGCCCAAAGCCTTGGCGCGATTGAGCAATTCGCCGAGGCCACCGATGGGCTTCATCAACTGCACGCCGTCGGCTTCGTCTTCCAGACCCTTGTCGACTTTCAGAAACGGTACGACGCCGCGTTCCCACAGAAGCGCGGGTACGGGCTTGCCGCCTGCCGCACCGTCCATGGTCCGCTCGAACAGAATCGCGCCGATCACCTTCTCGCCGTTGAAGCAGGGTGAGGTGACGATGCGGCTGCGCATGTCGTGGATGAGCGCGAACATTTCCTCGTCGCTGGCCCATGCACCTTCGTCGATGCCATAGCCCTTCAGAGCCTTGGGGGTGGAACCACCGCTCTGGTCCAGTGCGGCGATGAAGCCTGCGCCGGACTCGATCTGGGCGAGCATCTTGTCGAAGGTTGCGGTGTCGGTCATGTGGGTTCCCCTTGGGTCTTTGCCAGGTTTATCGTTGAACTTGAGCAGCGGCGTCAGGCTTCCAGCGCTTTGACGCCGGGCAGGACCTTGCCTTCCATCCATTCGAGGAAAGCACCCCCGGCCGTTGAAACAAAAGAAAAATCATCCGCAACACCGGCATGGTTGAGCGCGGCAACGGTATCGCCGCCGCCTGCAACCGAAACCAACGTGCCCTCACGCGTCAGCGCAGCAGCCGTGCGCGCCAGCGCCACAGTCGCCTTGTCGAAAGGCGGATATTCGAACGCACCCAGCGGGCCATTCCACACCAATGTGCGGCAGGTCTTGAGCACATCGGACAGCGCCTCTACCGCGGCATCGCCGACGTCCAGGATCATTTCGTCGGCCGCGACTTCATGGACGTTGGCGGTGCGGCACGGCACGTTGGCACCGAATTTCTTCGCCACCACGACGTCATAGGGCAGATGCACGGTGCAGTTGGCCTTGTCGGCGGCATCCAGAATGGCGTTTGCGGTATCGGCCAGGTCGTGCTCGCACAGCGATTTGCCGACATCGACTCCGCGCGCGGCCAGGAAGGTGTTGGCCATGCCGCCGCCGATGATCAGGTGGTCGACCTTGCCTACCAGATGGGTCAGCACATCAAGCTTGGTGGAAACCTTCGATCCTCCAACGACGGCGGCAACCGGGTGCTCCGGCTTGCCAAGCGCGGCCTCCAGCGCCTTCAGTTCCGCCTCCATTGCGCGACCGGCAAAGGCGGGCAACAGATGCGCCAGTCCTTCGGTGGTCACATGCGCGCGGTGTGCGGCCGAGAACGCATCGTTGACGTAGAAATCGCCCAATGCCGCCATCTGCTTGGCCAGCACCGGATCGTTCTTTTCCTCGCCGGGATAAAACCGGCTGTTTTCCAGCACCGTGATGCTGCCCGGTTCGAGCACGTCGATCGCATGCCGATCCGGCGAGGCCAGAAAGCCGACATGCCGCCCCATGACGTCGCCCAGCGCATCGGCGATCGGGCGAAGCGTGAACTCTGGATCGACTTTGCCCTTGGGGCGGCCGAAATGCGCCAGCACCAGCACCTTGGCGCCATGATCGGCAAGCTCCGCCAGCGTCGGCATGGCGGCGCGCAGCCGGGTATCATCGGATACCCGGCCTTCGTGCATCGGCACGTTCAAGTCTTCGCGAACCAGAACAGGCTTGCCCGCCACGCCGTGACGGTCGGCAATCAGATCATCGAGGGTCTTGAACATACCGGTCCTTCTGGTGTTGCAGAGATGATCAGAGCAGGCCGGCGATCACGCCTGCGGTATCGACCATGCGGTTGGAGAATCCCCATTCATTGTCGTACCAGCTGATCACGCGAACCAGTTTGCCGTCGATGACCGAGGTTTCCAGGCTGTCGATGGTCGAGCTGGCCGGATCGTGGTTGAAATCGATCGAGACCAGAGGCTCGTCGGTATAGGCCAGAACGCCCTTGAGCGGACCTTCCGCAGCGGCCTTCAACGCGCCGTTGATTTCTTCCACGCTGGTGTCACGACCCGGGGTGAAGGTGAGGTCGACCAGGCTGACATTCGCGGTCGGCACGCGGATCGCCGATCCGTCGAGCTTGCCCTTGAGTTCCGGCAGCACCAGGCCGACGGCACGCGCAGCGCCCGTGGTGGTAGGGATCATCGACATCGCAGCAGCGCGCGCGCGGCGCATGTCGCTGTGAATCTGGTCGAGGATCTTCTGGTCGTTGGTGTAGCTGTGCACCGTGGTCATCAGGCCGCGTTCAATGCCCACGGTTTCGTGCAGAACCTTGGCCATCGGCGCCAGGCAGTTGGTGGTGCAGCTGGCGTTGGAGACGACCAGGTCGTCCGCCGTCAGCACGTCATGGTTGACGCCAAACACGATGGTCTTGTCCGCACCGCCGGCAGGCGCAGAGATCAGCACCCGCTTGGCGCCTGCGGTCAGGTGCGCGCTCGCTTTTTCCTTGTCGGCAAAGAAGCCGGTGCATTCCAGGGCAATATCGACGCCGAGCGCTGCATGCGGCAGCTTGGCAGGGTCGCGCTCTGCGGTCACCTTGATCGCCTTGCCATTGACGACGATGGTGTCGCCTACGGCCTCGACGGTGCCGGGGAATGCGCCGTGGACGCTGTCGCGCTTGAACAGCAAAGCGTTCGACTTGGCATCGCCCAGGTCGTTGATCGCGACCAGCTCAAGGTCATGATCGGTGCGTTCGAGCAGCGCGCGCGCGACGAGACGGCCAATGCGGCCAAAACCATTGATTGCAACCTTGACTGCCATCGGAAATTCTCCTGCGATTAATTCTTGAAAAAGGCCGGTATCAGACCTGCCCCAATGCGGCCCGGATGGCCGGCATGATCTTTTCTGCGGTCAGCCCGAAATGGTCGAACAGCGCTTCGATCGGGGCGGATGCTCCAAAGCTGTCGATACCGAAGCTCAGTCCCTGCGGCCCGACGTAACGCTCCCAGCCAAAGGTCACGCCTGCCTCCATCGAGACCTTGAGGACATCGGCGGGCAACAGGTCGGCGCGATAGCTTTCCGGCTGTGCATCGAACAGCGACCAGCAGGGCATCGAGACGACATCCGCGCCGATCCCTGCGGACTCCAGCGCATCGGCAACCGAAAGCGCCAGCGAGACCTCGGAGCCCGTACCGATCAGCACCACCTGGCGCTTGTTGCCGGCAACCTTGATCCGATAGGCACCGCGCGCACAGCTGTTGCCATCGGTCTCCACGCGGCGGAACTGCGGCAGGTTCTGGCGAGTCAGCGCCAGCACCGTGGGGGTCGCCGATGCCTGCAGCGCCAGTTCCCAGCACTCTGCGGTTTCTACCGCATCGCCTGGACGGAAGGTCAGCAGATTGGGCATCATCCGCAGGCTCATGACATGCTCGACCGGCTGATGGGTCGGGCCATCCTCACCCAGGCCGATGCTGTCATGCGTCATGACATACACGACCCGCTGCCGCTGCAGCGCCGACAGGCGGATCGCAGCGCGGCAATAGTCGGAGAACACCAGGAAGGTGCCGCCATACGGAATGACACCGCCGTGCAGCGCCATGCCGTTCATCGCGGCGGCCATGCCGAATTCGCGAATGCCGTAGTTGACGTAACGACCAGCGTAATTGTCGGCATTGAAGACGCCAAGCCCGGCGGTCTTGGTGTTGTTCGATCCGGTAAGGTCTGCCGATCCGCCCACCGTTTCGGGCAAGCGCGGGTTGATCGCCTCAAGCGCCAGCTCGGACGCCTTGCGGGTGGCGACCTTTTGCGGATCCGCAAGCAGGCCTGCGACATGCTGGGCAAGGCTGAACCCCTGCGGCAGGGTGCCGGCCATGCGGCGCTTCAACTCAGCCGCCTTGTCCGATGCGGCAAGCCGCTCCGACCAGGCAGCGTGGGTATCGGCACCACGACGACCGAACGCCAGCCAGCTATCGCGAATGTCCTGCGGCACATCGAACGGAGCATGCTTCCAGCCCAAAGCCGCGCGCGCCGCGTCAACCTCGGTCGCGCCCAATGGCGAGCCATGGGTGGCGGACGTGCCCTGCTTGTTGGGGGCGCCCTTGCCGATGATGGTGGCGCACGCGATCAGCGACGGGCGCGGATCGGCGATGGCAGCATCCATGGCGGCACGGATCGAATCGGCATCATGGCCATCGCAGTCCACAACGTGCCAGCCCGATGCTGCATGGCGGGCGCGGATGTCTTCGCTGGTGGAAAGGTCCGTCGCGCCGTCGATGGTGATACGGTTGTCGTCCCACAGCACGTTCAGCCGGCCAAGCTTCAGGTGACCGGCCAGGCCCACGGCTTCGTGGTTGATGCCTTCCATCAGGCAGCCGTCGCCTGCAATCACCCAGGTGCGGTGATCGACGAGGTCATCGCCGAACTCCGCATTCAGGTGCCGCTCGGCCATCGCCATGCCCACGGCCATCGCAAGCCCCTGCCCCAACGGACCGGTGGTGCACTCTACGCCTGCAAGCTCGAAATTCTCAGGATGTCCCGCGCACGGGCTGTGCAGCTGGCGGAAATTGCGGATATCCTCGATGGTCGGCCGCGCATAGCCGGTCAGGTGCAGCAGCGAGTAAATCAGCATCGACCCATGCCCGGCCGACAGCACGAACCGGTCGCGATCGGCCCAATCGGGCGCGGATGCATCGAATTTCAGATATTCGCCGAACAGGACGGTGGCGACATCGGCCATGCCCATCGGCATTCCGGGATGGCCGCTGTTCGCTGCCTGCACCGCATCCATCGACAAGGCGCGCACGGCGTTGGCGAGATCTTGAAAAACCACTGACATCGCCCTTTGCAAACTCCCATTCTGATCGTTGATCAGGCACGCGCTGGACCGCCTGTTTGCAGCAGAAACACCGCAACCGCGCATACCGAGTCGGCTTTGGCGTCACCCTTTGGTGTCCATGGTGCACCGCGTCAAGTTCCGCAAAGTCGGCACTGGCGCAAAATATTGCTTTTGTCACATTTGTTGCTAGGCTCATTCCATGGCAAATGAACGACTTATCCTGGCTATTGGACAGATGGAGCGAGCATTGACCCGCCTTGAAACGGTGCAGGGACGCATCGGCCAGATGGAGCCCGCATGCGACCAGCAGAGCGATAGCGGGCTCGCTGCGCGTCATGCCAGGTTGAAATCCGCTGCGGCAGAGGCACTTTCGGACATCGACGCTCTGCTGGCGAAGCACGGCTAGGGGCACGATGACAGCCATGCGCCTCTCCATCGCCGGCCGCATCTACAGCGTGACCTGCCAACCCGGCGAGGAGCAGCACCTGGCCCGGCTCGGCGCCATGCTGGATGCAGCCGCACGCAAGGCAGGCGCATCGGGCGGCCTCACCGAAACCCGCGCCTTGCTGTTTGCCGGGCTGTTGCTGGCCGATGAGCTCGCAGAAATACAGGACAAATTGGCCGCCGACGTCGCTGCGCAGGCAGCGACCGCTCCAGCCGAAAACACGCCGGGCAAGGTGCAGAGCGACCTGTTGGCGCAGGACGCAGACGCGGATCTGGCGGCGCGCGCGATCGAGCGGCTGGCGCTGCGTATAGAGAATCTGGCGGCAGCCCTTGAGAAGCAGGGCGAACAGGCTTAGATTACACTTGGGACTGCCTGGTACGAGCTGCAGAGAACATCCCTGAGGCGATACATCTTCCAAGGGAGCTGTCCCTGCTTTGGCTCCGGCCAATGGCACACGGCGCCCACCTGACGTTACTGGCGTCAGAGGATATTCCAGCAAACGGCCAAGGCGGTTCCAACCTTTCTCCCCTACCCATTACACTGGCCTACCCTATACACTGGCGCGCAAACGGGACTTTTCATTGAACGCGATGATCAGCAACAAGCGCGAACTGCGCAAGGCCATGCGCACGGCGCGGCTAGCGCACTGGCAGGCTTTGCCCCATGCGCACCGTGCACTCATTTTCGGTCGCCCACCCCGCATGATCCTTCCCATGATCGAACCGTGCGACGTGGTCGGGCTGTATCGGGCTGAACCTGGTGAGGTGCCGACGGACAATTACGCCATGCACATGCTGGACCTTGGCAAGATGATCGCGCTGCCCTGGACGCGGGCGAAGGAAGGCCAGATGGTTTTCCGCGTGTGGACCGGATCGCAGGCTACGCTTGAGGATGGCCCCTGGGGCCTGCAGCCGCATGCCGCGATGCCGGAGGTCGTTCCGGGCGCATTGTTCATGCCATTGGTTGCGTTCGATTCGGCGCTTAACCGCCTGGGACAAGGCGGCGGGCATTATGACCGCTGGTGCGCCGCGCATCCTGCCACCCGGCGGATAGGCCTCGGCTGGACCGTACAGCAGGCCGACCGTGTTCCCGTGGACGACCATGACATGCCGCTCGATGCGGTCATTACCGAGCAGCAGGTGCTGCTGCCCTTGAACGAAAGACCCGTGCGATGAAGCCGACCATGCGCAAGCCTGTGGGAATTTTTGCCATATTGGCGATCATCACCATCTGGGCGGTGATCGTCGCTAGCTTCTCCAAGGTGATCGGCGACTGGCACATCGCGGTGCAGTCGGTGATTTACTGCATCGCGGGCATCATCTGGATCGCGCCGATGCGGCCGTTGATGATCTGGATGGAAACGGGGCGCTGGCGCGCCTGATTTCACGTAAATTTGCGGGAATTTCCAACACGGCGAGTGGCCATTGCCGGACCGGAATTCCGGTCCAAATGGCGCGAGTGACGGGGCTCGAACCCGCGACCTCCGGCGTGACAGGCCGGCGCTCTAACCAACTGAGCTACACCCGCATCGTGTTGGAGCGCGGCTGTTAGAATTGTCCTGTCCGGCTGTCAACCGGTGATTCAATTTTTGCTGCGAACAGGCGACAATGGCTCGGTCGGCGCCGTCTCAGGATCGCGCGGGTGACGCGTCAACGTGCCGGATTCAAACAGGAAACCAGCAATGTCGGGCTTGCCTGCAGCTGCAAGAACGGTCTGGATGATGATCAACAGCGGCACCGCCAGCAGCGCGCCGGTGGTACCCCATACCCATGCCCAATAGCTCAGCGAAACCAGGATCAGCAGCGGGTTCATCGTCAGCTTGCGCCCCAGTACGGCAGGCGTGATCAAATTGGCCTCCACGAGGTGGAAACCGACCTGGACGCTGGCAGGGATCAGCGCGGTCCACAAATCGCCAAAGCTCATCAACCCGCCCAGTGCCAGCAAAATGGCGGCGAGGACCGGCCCGATATAGGGCACGAAATTCAGCAGCGCGACGATCCCGCCCCACATGGCGGGCGATTCCATGCCCAGCAACCACACCACGACGCCGACGGATACGCCCAGCAGCAGGTTGATGAGAGTAATGGTGGTGAGGTACGCCGATGTCGCAGAGACGACGTTCTGGATCACCCGCGCCGTTGCCATAGCACCGGTGAAGCTGCCACGGCTGCTGATCGCGTTCTCGCGCAGCTTGGTCCAGCCCGCCAGGAAGAAGAAGATCAGCAGCACGACGAACGCCATCTGCAACGCCACCTGGGGTGCCGCGCTGGCAAACAGGTCGAGCAGCGATTCGGGCGAACTCACCGCCGCTTGTTGCGCCTGCACCATCGATCCAGATACCAGCCGTGTCGTATCGTCCACGAACTTCTGCAGATCGGAATACAGGTCGATCAGCGGCGCAAGGTTCTCCATGATCTTGGGAATGCGATCGGGCAGCAGCAGGAACCAGTCCGCCGCCGGAACCACGATCACGGCCAGCGCGCCGTTGGCGATCACCAGAAACAGCACCAGGCACAAGAACGCCGCCGCCATCGAAGGCAGCCCCCGGCGCTCCATCCATTCCAGCGCCGGCACCAAAGCGATCGACAGCACGATCGCGACCGCCAGCGGCAGGAAAAATTCCGCGCCCGCGCGCATGGCAAAGGGAAAGGCCAGGAACAGCGCAACCCCGGCGATCAGCGCCAGCGCCGCCAACAGACGGTCGCGGCGCAGCTCATCGGTAACCGCGTGGTCTGAAGGGGGTAACGCCATTGTTGCAACTGACCTCGCAGCGGGTTCAAGCAGTTATATCTGCACCGATTCCTTGTCACAATCCAGCGCCGATAATCGCCCTGCGATGCACAAAATTCTGCGGACGCATTAACCATATCTTCGCGGCTGACAGCTAGGCGTGGGGGACAGCCGGACAGGGCCGGCGGGGGTATCATGGGGTCAAGAATGCTGCGCACTGCAATTGCGCTCATCGCTGTAGTCGTGCCGGTAGCGGCGCAGGCATCGGGCGATGTCAGAACCAAAGCATCGATTTTCGTCGAACGAGTTGAAGCGCAGGCCACCGGCGCACGCCGTATCCGGCTTGAGCCTGCACACCAGGTGAGCCCGGGCGAGCGGCTGATCTACGTCGTGGAATACCGCAACACGGGCAAGCGCCCGGTGCAGGGTTTCACCGTCACCAACCCCCTGCCCCGCACGGTCCGTCTTGACGAGACCATGGACGGCAGCGAGCTGGTATCGATCGATGGCGGCCGCAGTTGGGGCACGCTTTCAGACCTGCGCGTATCGCTCGGCGATGCAGGCTGGCGGCCAGCCAATCCCGACGACGTCACGCACCTGCGCTGGCGCGTCGGCGACCGCTTGATGCAGGGCGAAACGCGCCGGGTGACCTTCCGCGCGATCGTGCGGTAACAACGCCTCTCCCCTCCCGCTTGCGGGAGGGGTGGCTGAGCCGAAGGCGAAGCCGGGGTGGGCCTGTACCGTTGTGAACTTCAGGCCCACCCCGGTTCAGCAAGCTGAACCTGCCCCTCCCGCAAGCGGTAGGGGAGAGAAATGGCTCAATCCGCGAAAATATAGATCGGCGTTTCGATGCGGCGCTTGAGGGCTTGCACGAAGCTCGCCGCGTCATAGCCGTCCACCACGCGGTGGTCGCACGAGATCGACAGGTTCATCATCTTGCGGATGACCACCACGCCGTCGACCACCATCGGCCGTTCGACGATCTTGTTGGGGCCGATGATCGCGACTTCGGGCCGGTTGATCACCGGCGTGGTCGCAATGCCGCCAAGCGGGCCGAGCGAGGTCAGCGTCAGCGTCGAGCCGGAAAGCTCCTCGCTTTTCGCCTTGCCGCTGCGCGCAGCGTCGGCCAGCCGGGCGATCTCGCTGGCCATGTCCCAAACGCTGAGTGATTCGGCACCGCGCAATACGGGCACCATCAACCCGGCATCGGTCTGGGTGGCGATGCCCAGATGCACCGCGCCCGACCGGGTGACGACATTGGCCTCATCGTCATAACGGGCGTTGAGCATGGGGTATTCGCGCAAGGTCTTGCAGATCGCCGCAATTAGGATCGGCAGGGCGGTCAGCTTGGGCCGGTCGCCGCGCCCTGCATTCATTTCCGCGCGCATCTCCTCCATCTTCGTCACGTCGATTTCCTCGACATAGGTGAAATGCGGGATGTTGCGCTTCGATTCGGCCATGTTCTGCGCGATCCGCTTGCGCATGCCGATGACGCGGATTTCCTCATCCGCCGCACGGCCCGGACCGGCGCGGGTCCCGCCGTAATTCAGGTACGCATCCAGATCGGCATGGCGAATACGGGTGCCCTCGGAAGGACGCACCTTGGCCAGATCAATCCCCAGTTCACGCGCGCGCTGACGCACCACGGGCGACGCCAGAACCTTGGCACTGTCATGCCCGCTCCCTTGCGAAGGCAGGGGCCCATCTCCTGACACCGCCTTGGGAGCAGCGGGAGCAGGTGCGGGAGCCGGTGCCGGATTCACGGCCGCAGCAGCGACTTCAACCGGCGGCGCCTTGGGCGTCTCCGCCTCGATCGTCTCGGCCTTCGGCGCGGCTTCGGTCACAGGCTCGCCGCCAGCATCGCTGCCCTCACCCTCAACTTCGATCTCGACCAGCATCGAGCCGATGGCGATGACATCGCCTTCCGCGCCCGCCACGCGAGTCACGACACCCGATACAGGCGATTCCATTTCCACGGTCGCCTTGTCGGTCATCATGTCGGCGATGCGGCCATCCTCCTCGATGCGATCACCGATCTTGACGTGCCACGCCACGATTTCCGCCTCGGCAATGCCTTCGCCGATGTCGGGCAGGTTGAAGGTATAGGTTGCCATGGCGGGTCAGTCCTTCATGATCTTGGCAATGGCGCGACCGATGCGGATCGGGCCGGGGAAATACGCCCATTCCAGGCTGTGCGGATACGGGGTGTCGAAACCGGTAACGCGCTCCACCGGCGCTTCGAGGTAATAGAAGCAGCGCTCCTGCACCAGCGCGGACAGTTCCGCGCCAAAGCCGCTGGTCCGCGTCGCCTCGTGCACGATCAGGCAGCGCCCGGTCTTTTTCACCGAGGCTTCGATGGTTTCGATATCCAGCGGCAGCAGGGTGCGCAGATCGATCACTTCGGCATCGACATTGTTCGCCTCGACGACGGCCTTGGCGACATGCACCATGGTGCCATAGGCCAGGATGGTCAGCGCCTCGCCTGCCCGCACGATGTTCGCCTTGCCCAGCGGGATGCGGTAATGGCCGGTCGGCACCTGCGAGGCATCGTGCTTGGACCAGGGCTCGACCGGGCGGTCGTAATAGCCGGTGAACGGGCCGTTGTAGATACGCTTGGGCTCAAAGAAGATGACCGGATCATTGTCTTCGATCGCCGAGATCAGCAGGCCCTTGGCATCATAAGGCGTGGATGGGATGACGGTCTTCAAGCCAGACACATGCGTGAACAGGCTTTCCGGGCTCTGGCTATGGGTCTGTCCGCCGAAGATGCCGCCGCCAAAAGGCGAGCGCACCGTGATCGGCGCAATAAACTCGCCCGCCGAACGATACCGCAGCCGCGCAGCTTCCGAGATCAACTGGTCGATGCCAGGGTAGATGTAGTCGGCGAACTGGATTTCAGGAACTGGCCTCAGGCCGTATGCCCCCATGCCGACGGCGACGCCGACGATGCCGCATTCGCTGATCGGCGTGTCGAACACCCGCGTCTTGCCGAACTTGGCCTGCAGCCCTGCGGTGCAGCGGAAGACGCCGCCGAAATAGCCGACATCCTCGCCCATCACGACGACATCGGGGTCGCGCTCCATCATGACATGCATGGCGCTGTTGATCGCCTCGATCATGTTCATGGTCTTGACGTCCGTGCCGTCGGTGACGGCGGGCGTTTCGTCCTGATGCATCACTTCGGCCATTTCGCGGCCCTTTCCTCAAGCGCCTGTGCCATCTGCTCCTGCAGATGCCAGGGCAGTTCCTCGAACACATCCTCGAACATCGTCTCGAACGGCTGGTGCATACCATGCCCCAGGACGCCGTTCTTCTCGGCCTCCTTGGTAGCAGCCTTGACCATTTCGGCCAGCTCCAGGTCCATCGCCGCGTGGCGTTCCTCGTCCCAGATACCAAGCGCGATACAATGCTGCTTGAGGCGATGGATCGGGTCGCCCAGCGGCCATTCGGCGCTTTCTTGCGCGCTGCGATAGGCCGACGGGTCGTCCGAGGTGCTGTGCCCTTCGGCGCGATAGGTGAAGTGCTCGATCAGCGTCGGCCCCTTGTTGGAGCGCGCGCGTTCGGCCGCCCATTGCGTCGCCGCATAGACCGCCAGCGCATCGTTGCCATCGACGCGGAGGCCAGCAATGCCATAGCCGATCGCGCGCGCCGCAAACGTCGTGCGCTCGGCACCTGCAAAGCCGGAGAAGCTAGAAATCGCCCACTGGTTGTTGACGACATTGAGGATCGTCGGCGCGTTGTAGACCGAGGCGAAGGTCATCGCGCTGTGGAAGTCGCCTTCCGCGGTCGATCCTTCGCCGCACCAGCAGCTGGCGATGCGGGTATCGCCCTTGATCGCGCTTGCCATCGCCCAGCCCACCGCCTGCGGGTACTGCGTCGCGAGGTTGCCGGAAATGGTGAAGAAGCCAAGCTCGGGCACCGAATACATGATCGGCAGCTGACGGCCCTTCAGCTTGTCACCGCGGTTGGAGTAGATTTGGTTGACCATCTCGACCAGCGAATAGCCCCGCCACATCAGGATGCCCTGCTGGCGATAGCTGGGGAACACCATGTCATCGCCCTGCATCGCGGCGGCCGCGGCGACAGAGGTTGCCTCTTCACCGGTGCACTTCATGTAGAAGCTCGTCTTGCCCTGACGCTGGGCACGGTACAGCCGCTCGTCGAAGGCGCGGGTCAGCGCCATCGCGCGCAGCATTTTCAACAGGGTTTCGGCGGGAAGCCGCGGGTCCCATGCGCCAACCGCACGATGGTCATCATCCAGCACGCGCACCAGCCCGAAGGAAAGCTCGCGCATGTCATGCGGCGAAACCGCTTCATCGGGGCGGGCATGGGCGCCGGCGGGCGGCACGATCACATCGCTGAAATCGACCGGATCACCCGGGCGCGATCGCGGTTCAGGAACATGCAGCTCCAGCGGCGGCAGGTTCGACCTTGCAGGACCATCGGCCATCAAAAATCCTCTCGGGCTAGAATGCGATCAGCGAGAGAAGGCTCTTGGTGGCCTTTCGACTAATTGCACGATGCGGACATATTATTTCAGGATTCGTAATAGGTCAATAGTGCTGCCCTTCACGCCCGGATGATATACACCGTCACACTGCGACAGGCGCAGCGATATGCGCCTGAGGCGCATAATCGCGCACCGCAAAATCCTCGATCGCGTAATCGAATATGCTCGGCGGCTTGCGCAGAATGTCCAGCCGGGGCGCGCCCTGGGGCGTGCGCGCCAGCTGAGTCTCCACCAAATCGGCATGGTTGAGGTACAGGTGCACATCGCCGCCGTTCCAGATCAGCTCGCCCGGCTCAAGGTCGCACTGCTGCGCCAGCATGCGGATGATGAGCGCTGCGGAAAAGATATTGAATGGCACGCCCAGCGCCAGGTCGCACGAACGCTGATACAGCAGGCCGGTGAGTTTCCCGTCCGCCACGAAAAACTGATACGTTTTGTGGCACGGCGGCAGCGCCATCTGGTCCAGCTCGGCGACGTTCCAGCCTTCGAAGATATGGCGGCGCGACCCCGGATTGGTACGCAGGCTTTCGACGAGCTCAGCAATCTGGTTGATACCCTGCGCGCGTTTGCGGAACAGGCCGCTATCGCCATCCACCGCCTCGTACACCGGCCAGTCAGTCCACTGCTTGCCATAGACCGGCCCAAGATCGCCCCATTGCGCGGCGAAATCCGCGTCCGAGACGATCCGCGCCTCGAACGCATCGCGATCGATCACCTCGCTGGTGGCCTTGCGATAGCTGTCGAGCGGCCAGTCGGTCCAGATGTGCACGCCTTGCGCGACAAGCGGGCGGATGTTGGTATCTCCGGTCAGGAACCACAGCATCTCACGCGCCGCTGCCTTCCAGTACACCCGCTTGGTGGTGAGCAGGGGAATCGCGTTATCGGACAGGTCGAACCGCATCGTCGCGCCGAACAGCGAGCGCGTGCCCACGCCGGTGCGGTCCGATCGCTCATGCCCCTGTGTCCAGACCTGACGCATAAGGTCCAAATACTGGGCCTCGAAATGCCCCTCACCCGCCACTTGCGCTGGCCGACTCTGCAATACCGTTTCCATCGTACAAGGTTAGCATGCGTGCCCGAGGCTGGCCATCGGGGCGGCTTTCAAAAACCCAAAAATGCTCGCTTGCATGGCTGCCGCGCCGTGGCTATAGGCACGCCCCTGCCTCCCAGGCGCCGCAAGGCATCATGAAGTCTGGGTCGGGGAGTAGCTCAGCCTGGTAGAGCACTGTCTTCGGGAGGCAGGGGCCGGAGGTTCGAATCCTCTCTCCCCGACCATTTAAATCCGCACGGCCCCACCCCAGTCTGCACACGCATATGGACGCCAGATTAATTTGCTGCGGCGCGGCAACAAATCTGGGCTTCGCGTCGTTTATACGCAATACAATTGGTCTAGCCTGACTGCCGACCGCAGACACCGCTGGTTCACGAATCTGAAATGGGGCAACTTTATGCAGACCAACGGGGAATTCGACTTGTCCAGGCGCGGGGTCATTGCAGGCGGCGCAACAACGGTGGCAGGCGTTGCAATCGCCCCCAGCGGCGCGTTGGCCGCGCCGCGCGGCACCAAGGCTGCCAGCCCGCCCACTGCCAAGACATCGCTGAGCGTGAACGGCAAGGTGCATGAGCTTGAACTGGACACCCGCACCTCGCTGCTGGATGTTCTGCGCGAACACCTGCAGCTCACCGGCACCAAAAAGGGCTGCGATCATGGCCAGTGCGGTGCCTGCACGGTGATGATCGACGGCCGCCGGATCAACAGCTGCCTGACGCTCGCCGTGATGCACGATGGCGAGGAAATCACCACGATCGAAGGCGTTGGCACACCTGACAACCTCCACCCGATGCAGCAGGCGTTCATCACGCATGACGGCTATCAGTGCGGATATTGCACCCCCGGGCAGATCTGCTCAGCCATTGCAGTGCTGGAAGAAATCAAGGCAGGCACGCCCAGCCACGCCACCGGCGACATCACCAAGGCACCCAAGCTTTCGCCTGAGGAAATGCGCGAGCGGATGAGCGGAAACATCTGCCGCTGCGGTGCCTATTCCAATATCATCGACGCGATGAGCGACGTTGCAGGGGCGAAGGCATGAAGAGCTTCACCTACGAGCGCGTCGAAACGCCTGAAGCCGCGACGGCGGCTTTCGCTGCGAACCCCGGCGCGCGCTATATTGCAGGCGGCACCAATCTGCTCGACCTGATGAAGCTGGAGGTCGAGACGCCGACGCACCTCATCGACATCAGCCGGCTCCAACTCAACGGCATGGGCAAGACCGAAGAGGGCGGCCTGCGCATTGGCGCGACCGTGCGCAATACCGACCTCGCCTCCGATATGGCCGTGCGCAAGAACTACGGCCTGCTGTCACGCGCGCTCGTTGCGGGTGCTTCGGGCCAGTTGCGCAACAAGGCAACGACCGCGGGCAACCTGCTGCAGCGCACCCGCTGCCCGTATTTCTACGACACCAACCAGCCCTGCAACAAGCGTAAGCCCGGCAGCGGTTGCGCCGCGATCGGCGGGTACAACCGCCAGCTGGCGATCATCGGCGGCAGTACGTCGTGCATTGCGACCTATCCCGGTGACATGGCGGTGGCGCTGCGCGCGCTGGACGCCAGTGTCGAGACGATGACCGCAGACAGCAAGGGCCGGACCATCCCCCTGGGCCAGTTCTACAAGCCGCCGGGCGATACGCCGCACCTCGACACCGTCTTGGCGCCGGGGGAACTCATCACCGCAGTCGTACTGCCCAAGCCGTTGGGTGGCACGCATATCTATCACAAGGTGCGCGACCGCGCATCTTATGCCTTCGCGCTGATTTCGGTCGGCGCGGTCATTCGTAAGGACGGTACCGGGCATGTCGCACTGGGCGGCGTGGCCTACACGCCATGGCGTCTGGACGCAGCGGATGCAGAACTGCCGCGCGGCGCAAAGGCCGTGACGGCAAAGCTGCTCGCCGATGCGGAACCGCGCGAACACAACGCATATAAAGTGACTCTCGTCGAGCGCACGCTCGGCGCGGTTCTGGCACAGGCAAAGGGCTGACCTTCATGAAATTTGATACGCCCGCCACCACCAACCCCATCGATCAGCTCAAGGTCATCGGTAAGCCGACCGACCGCATCGATGGCCCCGCCAAGACCACCGGCACTGCGCCTTATGCCTATGAACGGCATGATGCGGTTGCCAATGCCGCATATGGTTGCGTCGTCGGATCGGCCATCGCCAAGGGCCGCATCACCTCGATGAACCTTGATGCGGCGCGCAAGGCACCGGGCGTTCTGGCCATAGTCACCGCCGACAGCGCAGGTACGCTGGGCAAAGGCAATTACAACACCGCCAAGCTGCTGGGCGGCCCGGTGATCGACCATTACCATCAGGCGATCGCGCTGGTAGTAGCCGAAACCTTCGAGCAGGCGCGCGCAGCCGCAGCTCTGGTTCAGGTGGACTACAGCCGCGGCGTTGGATCGTTCGATCTGGCCGCATCGCTCGACAAGGCGACCAAGCCTGAAGGCGCGGATAGCGACGATTCCGCCGTCGGCGACTTCGATGGTGCGTTTGCCTCGGCCGCCGTCAAGCTCGACGCGCGCTACACCACGCCCGACCAGTCGCACGCGATGATGGAGCCGCATGCGTCGATCGCCGCATGGGAAGGCGACAAACTGACCTTGTGGACATCAAACCAGATGATCGGCTGGTCGGTCGGCGATGTCGCCAAGACGCTGGTGATGCCCAAGGACAAGGTGCGCCTGATCTCGCCCTATATCGGCGGCGGTTTCGGGGGCAAGCTGTTCGTCCGCACCGATGCCATCCTGGCAGCACTGGGTGCCAAGGCGGCGAAGCGGCCCGTGAAGGTGACGCTGGCCCGGCCAATGATTTTCAACAACACCACGCACCGCCCCGCGACGATCCAGCGCATCCGCATCGGCGCCGAGAAAAGCGGCAAGATCACCGCGATCGGCCATGAAAGCTGGTCAGGCGACCTTGCAGGCGGCGGCCCGGAAACGGCTGTTGCGCAGACCAAGCTGCTATACGCCGGTGCCAACCGGATGACCGCAATGCGGCTGGCCGTGCTCGACCTGCCCGAGGGCAACGCCATGCGCGCGCCAGGCGAGGCCCCCGGCCTGATGGCGCTGGAAGTCGCGATGGATGAACTCGCCGAAAAGCTGGGCATGGACCCGGTCGAACTGCGCGTGATCAACGATACGCAGGTCGATCCTGAAAAGCCTGAGCGACCCTTTTCCCAGCGCAAGCTGATCGAGTGCCTGCAAACCGGGGCCAAGCAGTTCGGCTGGGCCAAGCGGCAGGCCAAGCCGGGCACCGCTCGTGACGGCATGTGGCTGACGGGAATGGGCGTGGCCGCAGCATTCCGCAACAACATCAACTTCAAGTCCGCCGCGCGCGTGCGTCTGACGCAGGCCGGCAAGATCGTCGTCGAAACCGACATGACCGACATCGGCACCGGCAGCTACACGATCTTGGCGCAGACGGCTGCCGAGATGATGGGTGTCAGGCTCGACCAGGTCGAAGTGAAGCTGGGCGACTCGTCATTCCCGGTATCGTCGGGATCGGGCGGCCAGTGGGGCGCGAACAGCTCGACCGCAGGCGTGTATGCCGCTTGCGTCAAACTGCGCGAAGCGGTTGCGGCAAAGCTCGGCTTCGATGGCGCGGATGTGGCGTTTTCCGATGGCCAGGTCACGTCCGCAGGCCGCTCGGTCGCGCTGGCCGATGCTGCGCGCGATGGCGCGATCACCGGGGAAGACCATATGGAATATGGCGACCTCGACAAAAAGCAGCAGCAGTCGACGTTCGGCGCGCATTTCGTCGAAGTCGGCGTGCATGCGGCAACGGGCGAAATCCGCATCCGCCGGATGCTGGCAGTGTGTGCCGCAGGGCGCATCCTCAACCCCAAGGCTGCGCGCAGCCAGGTCATCGGCGCGATGACGATGGGCGCAGGCGGCGCACTGATGGAAGAGCTCGCGGTCGACAAGCGCTTCGGCTTCTTCGTCAACCACGATCTGGCCGGATATGAAGTGCCCGTCCATGCGGACATCCCGCACCAGGAAGTCATTTTCCTCGACGAAACCGACCCGACGACATCGCCGATGAAGGCCAAGGGTGTGGGCGAGCTGGGGATCTGCGGCGTGGCAGCGGCAATCGCCAACGCGGTTTACAACGCCACCGGCGTGCGGGTGCGCGAGTATCCGGTCACACTCGACAAGCTGCTCGACAAACTGCCCGAGATGACCTGATCGTAATTGGCCAATGCCATTCAAGAAGCATCGGCTGTCGAGGTCAAATCCCTGATATCAGTTGTTTGGGCTTGAACGCCCCGACCGCAATGCACGGTACACCGCCTTGTTTCGGCGGGTATGACCGTGCCGGTGAGCGGGGACATGTAGTTAGCCGCTGTTCCATCGATTATCTCGATCAAGCTGATGCAGATTGGTGGTTTCATTCTGTCATGAATCGGACCTATCTTGTGCTCAGTCAGTAAGAAGCATGGAGAGACATCATGGACATGAAGGCAAGCACACCAAGCGGCGCATGCCCGTTTTCCACCAAGGATGGCGGCGTCAGGGCATTGTTGGGACGCACCAACCGCGACTGGTGGCCCGATTCGCTGCAGCTCGACATTCTCACGCAGAACGGCGCATCGCCCGACCCGATGGGGCCGGATTACAATTATGCCAAGGCGTTCAAGAAGCTGGATTACGCCGCGCTGAAGGCCGATCTCGTTGCATTGATGACCGATTCCCAGCCCTGGTGGCCTGCGGATTACGGTCACTACGGCCCCTTCTTCATCCGCATGGCGTGGCACGCAGCGGGCACCTATCGCACGGCAGATGGCCGGGGCGGCTCCAATAGCGGCCAGCAGCGCTTTGCACCGCTCAACAGCTGGCCGGATAACGGCAACCTCGACAAGGCGCGCCGCCTGCTGTGGCCGATCAAGCGCAAGTACGGCAAGCACATCAGCTGGGCCGACCTGTTCATCCTGACCGGCAATGTCGCGATCGAGACCATGGGCGGACCCGTGTTCGGCTTTGGCGGCGGTCGTGCCGATGTGTTCGAGCCCGAGCGCGACGTCTATTGGGGTACGGAAGAAGCTTGGGTCGACAACGGCGCGGAAACCCGCATTCAGCCCGACAAGGAATGGGACCTGGAAACGCCGCTCGCCGCGATTCAGATGGGCCTCATTTACGTGAACCCTGAGGGTCCGGGCGGCATTCCCGATCCGCTGCAGTCTGCCCGTGACATGCGCATCACGTTCGAGCGCATGGCGATGAACGACGAGGAAACCGTAGCGTTGACCGCAGGAGGCCATGCGTTCGGCAAGGCGCATGGTGCAGTTCCGGCCGACCAGTTGAGCGGCGCGCCGGAATCCGAAGCGATGCACCTGATGGGCTTTGGCTGGGCAACCGATGCCGAGCAGATCAACAACGGCCACATCACCACGTCCGGCATCGAAGGCGCATGGACGCCCAACCCCACGCAATGGGGCAGCGACTATTTCCGCCTGCTGTTCAAGTATGACTTCGAGCTGGTGCGCAGCCCGGCTGGCGCGCAGCAGTGGCAGCCGATCAACCCGGACCCGGAAGACATGGCGCCCGATGCGCGCGACCCTTCCAAGAAGGTGCCGACGATGATGACGACGGCGGACATGGCGCTGAAGATGGACCCGGAATATCGTAAGATTTCTGAACGCTTCCGCGACGATCAGGCAGCGCTCGACGATGCGTTCGCCCGCGCCTGGTTCAAGCTGTGCCACCGCGACATGGGTCCCAAGGTCCGCTATCTCGGCCCTGAAGTGCCTGCCGAAGACCTGATCTGGCAGGACCCGGTTCCCGCCGGCACCACGCCTTCGGATGCCGCGGTCGCAGCGTTCAAGTCCGCGATCCTTGCAAGCGGTCTGCCGATCAGCGCGCTGGTCAAGGCCGCCTGGGCGTCTGCCTCGACCTATCGCCGCAGCGACCATCGCGGCGGAGCCAACGGCGCGCGTGTCCGTCTTGCGCCGCAAAAGGACTGGGCGGTCAACGATCCGGCGGAACTGGCCGGCGTGCTCGCCAAGATCGAGGCATTGCGCGGCGAACTGTCGATGGCAGACGCCATCGTGCTGGCGGGCTCGGCTGCGGTGGAAAAGGCCGCGCACGATGCGGGCTTTGACGTGACCGTACCGTTCCTGGCCGGCCGCGGCGATGCCAGCGACGAGCAGACCGATGCGGAAAGCTTCGAGCCGCTGGAGCCCCGGGCAGATGCCTTCCGCAATTATCTGGCCACCCGCCAGAGCGTGAAGACGGAAGAGATCATGCTCGACCGGGCGCATTTGCTGGGCCTTTCCATCCCGGAAATGACCGTTCTCATTGGTGGTTTGCGGGTGCTGGGCGCGAACGCAGGCAATAGCAGCGCAGGCGTTCTGACCGACCGCCCGGGCCAGTTGACCAACGACTTCTTCGTCAACCTGCTCGATATGGGCACGGCGTGGAAGGTGGTCGACACCAGCAGCGATGAGGAGTTCATCGGCACCGATCGCGCCAGCGGCGACCTGCGCTGGCACGCCACCCGCACCGATCTGGTGTTCGGCTCCAACTCGCAGTTGCGTGCCGTGTCGGAGGTCTATGCCGAGTGCGGCAATGAGCAAAAGTTCGTCGACGACTTCATCGCCGCATGGACCAAGGTGATGAATGCCGACCGGTTCGACGTGCAATATGCCGGGCTCGATTGAGCCACACGGCTAGGACACACTAGGACACAACGGAGAGCCCCGGACCGCAAACGTCCGGGGCTTTTCGTATGGCATGGATCATTGCGGCTGTTCGGTTTTCACCAGCGACTGGCCGCCTTCGGTCGGGATCGACCAGATCACGACATTGCCAAGCATGACCGCCGCCAGGATCAGCATGAGCACCGGCTGCTTGCGCAATCCCCGACGCAGCAGGACGACGGCGCCTGCGACCAGCGCAAAGGCGGTGAGTACGGCGATCGAGAGAACGAAGCTGGTCATGCAGCGCGTGTGTGTCAGTCCAGCCCCGGCATCGTCAAGGCTGCATCGCGCAGGCCCCGCCAGACGCGCGCTGCCTGCACCGTTTCGGGCACATCATGCACCCGAACAATCTGCGCGCCCGATCCGATCGCACCGAGCGCCAGCGCGATCGACCCGCCCAGCCGCGCATCGACCGGCGCCTCGCTCGACAGCGCGCCGATCATCCGCTTGCGGCTGGCCCCGAACAGGATCGGCTGACCCAGTGCGTGGAACAGCGGCAGCGCGTTGATGAGCGCCAGATTGTCGCTCAGCGATTTGCCAAAACCGATGCCCGGATCGATGATGATGTTGGCCCGGTCGATACCAGCTGCAACCACGCTGGCGATGCGCGCTTCCAGCCAATCGAACACGTCCGTGACGACATTGCCATAGCTGGCGCCGCTGTGCGGGTTCAGCCCCTGCGAAGGTGCATGCATCAGTACCACCGGACAGCCTGCCGCCCGCACCACTTCCAGCGCGCGCGTGTCGAACAGAAGCGCGGACACATCGTTGACGATATGCGCGCCAGCCGCCAGCGCGGCCTCCATCACCGCGGCCTTGCGGGTATCGACTGACAGGATCGCACCGCTGCCGCCCAGCGCCGTGATCGCTGGGACTACGCGGGCGATCTCGTCGCCCTCCCACACCACCGGCGCATCGGGCCGGGTGGATTCGCCGCCGATATCGATCAGCGCCGCGCCTGCAGTCAGCATCGCAGAGCCGGCGTCAGCAGCGCTGGCAGGGTCATTGGTGAAGCGCCCGCCATCGGAGAAACTGTCTGGCGTCACGTTCAAGATGCCCATCACCTGCGGCTGATCGAACCGCAGCATGCGCTCGCCCAGCGCGATGGGCGCGTGCTGCCGTTTCAGATTGGCGAACTGGGCCTGGGCACGGGCGGCCTGGGCGGCGTCCAGCATTTCCAACGCGTCGGCAAATCCATCGACCGGAACCAGCTGCCGCGCCGATAGCCTGCCCGCCTCGAAGGTTTCGATGGCGAGCAGGTGGCACCACACCAGGCTGTTGCCCAGCCGCAGCGTCGCGCCGTCAAACGTCTGCGGACTTTCGGCCAGCCCGACGGGCCGCACATAAACCTTGCCAGCCATCGAACTCAAGGCTCGGTGGCGAGCAGATAGGTCTGGCGCAGGGTGTCGATCGGCTTGAGGCCGTCAGCGGTCTCCATGTGCCAATAGGTCCAGCCGTTGCACGACGGCGCATTCTGCAGGCTCGCGCCGACCTTGTGGATCGAGCCGGTGAGGTCGCCGGTCAGCAGCGAGCCATCGGCGCGCACGGTCGCCTTGTGCTTGCGCGCCTTGTCCATGATGACCGCGCCGACCTGGATGAACCCGGTTTCCACCAACGTGCCAAAAGCGACGCGGGGCTGGCTTTTGGGCGACTGCATCGTCTTCAAGCCCGATTCATCGAGCGGGAGCGCGGCTTCGATGCGCTCTTCAGCAACCTCGCAATAGATCGGGTCACGCTCGCAGCCGATCCACTCGCGGCCCAGCCTTTTGGCGACCGCGCCGGTGGTGCCGGTGCCGAAGAAGGGATCGAGCACGACGTCGCCCGGATTGGTGCAAGCGAGCAGGATGCGATAGAGCAGCGCCTCGGGCTTTTGCGTCGGATGCGCCTTGGTCCCGCCGCGCTTCAGCCGCTCCTGACCGCCGCAAATGGGAATCACCCAGTCAGAGCGCATCTGCAGCTCGTCGTTCAATGTCTTCATCGCGCGGTAGTTGAACGTGTATTTGGATTTCTCGTCACGCGACGCCCAGATCAGCGTCTCATGCGCGTTGGTAAAGCGCGTGCCGCGGAAATTGGGCATCGGGTTGGCCTTGCGCCAGACGATGTCGTTGAGGATCCAGAAGCCCAGATCCTGCAGCGTCGCGCCGACGCGGAAGATGTTGTGATAGCTGCCGATCACCCACATCGACCCATCGGGTTTCAGGATGCGCTGCGCCTCGGTCATCCATTCCCGGGTAAACCGGTCATAGGCCGCGAAGGTGTCGAATTTGTCCCAGTCATTGTCGACCGCATCGACGCGCCCGCCTTCGGGACGGAACAAGTCACCGCCCAATTGCAGGTTGTACGGCGGATCGGCAAAGATCATGTCAATCGACCCGGTGGGCAGCTTGCGCATCTCCTCGATGCAGTCGCCGCGCAGGATCTGGCCCAGCGGCAGATCGGGCTTTATCGCTGGACGCGCCCGCACCGGCGCCCTCGCGGTACGCGCCATCGATGCCACGATCTCGCCAGCCTGAACCATTTTAACCCCCCGCTCGCCTTCGAACAAGGCCCTGCATGAGTCCTCAACGACCATCGGTCAAGGCCAAAACCCTAGGGATTCCGGGTGTTCAAATGGTTAACGCTCCGCTGCGCAGGGGGAACACAATGAGTCCAAATCCAGATGTTGAGTCTTGTTAACCAATCGGGACTCAACGCCTAGTGGTGTGGCTGCAAGGACTCGGGGCGCATAAAAAAGGCTACAACAGGCTCGCCTGCGCCACCGGCGCGAAGCTCTTGCGGTGCAATGCGGTCGGACCGTGCTCGCGCAACGCGGCAAGGTGCTCAGCCGTGCCATACCCCATGTTGCGCTCCCAGCCATATTGGGGATGCTCTGCCGCTGCAGCGCGCATCAACCGGTCGCGCTGTTCCTTGGCGATAATCGATGCGGCGGAGATGCACGGGTGCAGCGCGTCGCCCTTTACAATGGCCGTGGCGCTGTAAGGCCAGTGGGGCAACCGGTTGCCATCAACCAGAACATGCCCCGGCACCTGCCCCAAAGCTTCTACCGCGCGCGTCATCGCCAGCATCGTCGCCTGCAATATGTTGATCGTATCGATTTCCTCGACACTCGCCATGCCGATCCCGAACACGCAAGCCGCTCGAATTTCAGCTTCAAGAAACGCGCGCCGTGCGCTGCTGAGCTTCTTGCTGTCATTCAAGCCGGCGATGCCATTCGGGCACAGGATGACGGCGGCAGCCACCACCGGCCCCGCCAGCGGTCCCCTGCCCGCCTCGTCAACGCCTGCGACGACTCCGTCACGAGAAACCGCTGGAAAATTGGAACCTGTAAGGGGCATCGCGCGTCTCTGCCGCAAGGCCCTTGCATCCGCAAGCGGCGCTCACCCTCGAGCAACCCAATTTCCCGAATCGTTTGCAATCTGCAACCGGATAGCGATGATCGAAATCATGAAAAACGGAGCCTACCTGATGCACAGATTGACCCTCAGCGCTGCCCTGCCGCTTGCCCTTATCGCATGCACCAGCAGTGGCGAAGCCGTAGCCGGCAGCGATGAGCAGGCCGAAGTCGCCGCGATTTCGCCGGTCGATCGCCTTCCCTTCGACACCACTGAAGTCACCGCGTTCAACGAGCCCTGGGCGATGACGTTTCTGCCCGATGGCCGCGCGCTGGTGACGGAAAAGAAGGGCGTTCTCAAGCTGGTCACCTTCACCGAGGGCAAGGCCAGCGCCGTTGATGTGTCCGGTACGCCTGAGGTCGCCTATGGCGGCCAGGGCGGCCTTGGCGACGTGGTGCTTTCGCCCGACTTCACCAACGACGGCTATGTGTATCTGAGCTTCGCCGAAAAGGGCGAAGGCGATACCAGCGGCGCTGCAGTCGCGCGCGCCAAGATGGTAACCGCCGAAGACGGCAGCGCCAGCCTGAAGGACATGCAGGTCATCTGGCGGCAGGAGCCCAAGGTCAGCGGCAAGGGCCATTACGGCCACCGCATCGCCTTCGGACCCGATGGCATGATGTACATTTCTTCGGGCGAACGGCAGAAGTTCGATCCCGCGCAGGACCTCGACCAGAACCTCGGCAAGATCATCCGCCTGACCCCCACTGGCGGCATTCCTTCGGACAACCCGATGTATGACCAGGGCCGCATCAAGGCGCAGGTGTGGTCCTATGGCCATCGCAATCCGCTGGGCCTTGCCTTCGACAGCGCCGGCAACCTGTGGAATTCCGAAATGGGGCCGAAGGGCGGCGACGAGTTGAACCTGGTCAAGCGCAGCGCCAACTATGGCTATCCGAAGGTCTCCAACGGTGACCATTATGATGGCCGCGACATTCCCGATCACTCGCCGGAAGATGGCTTCGTCGCGCCGAAGGTGTGGTGGAACCCCGTCATCTCTCCCAGCAGCCTGATGATCTACACCGGCGATCTTTTCCCCGCATGGAAGAACAGCGCATTCATCGGCGCGCTGAGCGGCCAGGCACTGGTTCGGGTCAAGCTGGACGGCGAGAATGCCGAAAAGGCGGACAACTGGACCACGGAAGGCCGTATTCGTGAAGTCGAACAGGGTCCCGATGGCGCGATCTGGCTGCTGGAAGACGGCGGCCGTGGATCCAAGGGTCGCCTGCTCAAGCTGACGCCCGCCAAGTAACATATGCCGCCTGCGCTGTTCGCAGGTGGCAAAGCCCGGTTCTGCGTGCAAACGCTTGCACGCTCGATCGGTCATTCAACCCTAATGGGAGACGACATATGGCGACCAAATCGGACGCGCCTTTGAAGGCCGATCAGCTAACCGAAATCCTTGACCGCCAGAAGGCAGCATTCCTGGCCGAGCTGCCGGTGCCGATGTCCGTCCGCAAGGACCGCATCAAGCGCATGATGAAGCTGGTGCACGACAACGCCGATGCTCTGGTCGCCGCGATGAGCGAGGATTTCGGCCATCGCAGCGCCGAGCAGTCCAAGATGACCGACATCGTTGCCGTGCTCAACTGCGGCCGGCACGCGCTCAAGCACATGGATGCCTGGGCCAAGGGCGAAAAGCGCCCGGTGCAGTTTCCGCTCGGCCTGCTGGGCGCGCGCGCGCGGGTCGAATACCAGCCGCTGGGTGTCGTCGGAATCATCGCGCCGTGGAACTTCCCGGTGCAGTTGTGCCTGACCCCCGCCATCGGTGCACTTGCTGCAGGCAACCGGGTGATGATCAAGAACAGCGAGTACACGCAGAACACGTCTGACCTGCTCGCCAGGCTGGGGCCGCAGTTCTTCGACGCCAGCGAGGTCGCCTTCTTCACCGGAGGGCCGGATGTGGGCGAGGCATTCTCCGAGCTGCCGTTCAACCACTTGCTGTTCACCGGTGCGACCAGCGTCGGCCACCACATCATGCGCGCTGCCGCCAAGAACCTGGTGCCGGTTACGCTCGAGCTCGGCGGTAAATCACCTGCCATCATGGGCCGCAGTGCAGACAAGGCCAAGGCGGCGCAGCGCGTGACCATGGGCAAGATGCTCAACGCCGGGCAGATCTGCATCGCGCCCGATTACCTTTACGTCCCGCGCGAGGACGAGGCCGAGATCATCGAGAACATCAAGCAGTCGGCCACTACCCTGTACCCCACGTTGCTCACCAACGATGATTACACCGCGGTGGTCAACGAGCGGCATCACGAGCGGCTGAGCGGCTATCTGGACGACGCACGCAGCAAGGGCGCCGAGGTGATCGAGGTCAACCCCGCGGGCGAGGACTTCAAGTCCGCCAACAGCCGCAAGATGCCGCTGCATATCCTGCGCAACGTCACCGACGACATGAAGGTGATGCAGGAGGAAATCTTCGGCCCGATCCTGCCGGTGAAGACCTATTCGACCGTCGATGAGGCGATCGATTACGTCAACGGGCGGGACCGTCCGCTGGCGTTGTATTACTTCGGCGAAGACGGCGAGGAGGCCAAGAAGGTCACTGATCGCACCGTATCGGGCGGCGTGACGCTGAACGACACGATCTTCCACGTTGCGATGGAAGACCTGCCGTTCGGCGGTGTCGGCCCCTCCGGCATGGGCGCATATCATGGCCTCGACGGGTTTCGCACCTTCAGCCACGCCAAATCGATCTACAGCCAGCCGCGCATCGATGTCGCAAAACTGGGCGGCTTCCTGCCGCCTTATGGCAGCGCGACACACAAGGCGATCGATCGCGACATGAAGCCTTGACCGCACAAAGCGGGCGGCAGTTTTTGCGGGTTGCAGGAAAGTTTGCATCCGCTATAGGCTGCCGCTCACTGGCGGGCGTGGTGGAATGGTAGACGCGCCGGACTCAAAATCCGGTTCCGCAAGGAGTGTGGGTTCGAGTCCCACCGCCCGCACCAGTTTTTCCCTATTTGGTAGCGCCATGCCATGCGGCTTTCGCCAGCAAGGGTATTGCGTCGCGCAAATTGGGGCTTAGGGCAGTGGGGACGTTCTCCCCTTCCTGGATAGCCTGATGACCACTGCCGTATCGCCCCTCGCGCTCCCCTTCCCCAGTCTCCCGGCCATAACGGGCGTAACCCCGCGTGTCGCACGGGCGCGCTACAAGGACTGGGACCGCTGCGACCTGAGCCTCGTGGAACTGGCACCGGGGACCGTTGTAGCAGGCGTCACGACCACCAGCAAATGCCCCTCGCCAGAGGTCGAATGGTGCCGCGCCGCGCTGCCGCAGGGCCATGCCCGCGCCCTGATCGTCAGTGCAGGCAACGCCAATGCATTTACCGGCGGCAAGGGCCGGGCTGCCGTGGAAATGCTGGTGCAGACCGCATCGGCGCAATTAGAATGCCCGCCCGAGCAGGTGTTCGTGTCGGCCACCGGCGTCATCGGCGTCCCCCTGCCGCAGGACAAAGCCCGCGCCGGCCTTGAAGCGGCATTCTCCGCAGCGCCTTGCACATGGCGTGACCTCACCGATGCGATCGGCACCACCGACACCTTCGCCAAGGCCGCGCACACCAGCGCGATGATCGGCGATTGCCGGGTCGATCTGGTCGGCGTGATCAAGGGGTCCGGCATGATCGCGCCCGATATGGCAACCATGCTGGGCTACATCTTCACCGATGCGGCCATCTCACCTGCGCTGTTGCAGCAGATGCTGAGCGCCGCCAACCGCAGCACATTCAACTGCATCACCGTCGACAGCGATACATCGACCAGCGACACCGTGCTCGCCTTCGCCACCGGTCAGGCGCAGCACCCCAGGCTCGAAACCATGGACAGCGTCGGCGCGGATGCCTTTGCCGCGGCACTTGCCGACCTATGCCGCCAACTGGCGCATCTTGTGGTGCGCGATGGCGAGGGCGCGAGCAAGTTCATCGAGGTCCGCGTCACCGGCGCAGCGTCGGACGAGAGCGCCCACCGCATTGCACTCAGCATTGCCAACTCGCCGCTGGTCAAGACCGCGATCGCAGGTGAGGACGCCAATTGGGGCCGCGTGGTCATGGCCGTCGGCAAGGCGGGCGAACCAGCCGAACGCGACCTGCTGTCCATCCGCTTCGGCGGGGTCGAGGTCGCAGCCCAGGGCGTCGTCGTCGAGGGCTATGACGAGGCACCGGTCGCCGCCCATCTCAAGGGGCAGGAAATTCTGGTCGAAGCCGACATCGGCCTAGGCGCTGGACGCGCGACCGTGTGGACCTGCGACCTGACCCATGGTTATATCTCGATCAACGCCGACTACCGGAGCTGACGCCGATGCACCCGCTTCACGCCCCCGTCTCCGCCCTGATCCGTACCGTTGCACGCGATGTCGTGCTGCACCATTACCGCCAGCTGTTGTCGGCGCAGATCAGCGAAAAGACCCCCGGCGACCTCGTCACCATTGCGGACAAGGAAAGCGAGCGGCAGTTGAGCGCAGGGCTCGCTACTATCCTGCCCAATGCCAGCATCGTCGGCGAGGAAGCGGTCGATGCCAACCCCGCGCTGATCGACCAGGTCAACGACAGCACCGCCTGGATCATCGATCCCATCGACGGCACCCACAATTATGCGCACGGCCACCCGCCCTTTGGCATCATCATCGCCTTGATCGAACAGGGTGAGACGGTGGCGGGCTGGCTTTACGACCCGCTGGCGGACCGCATGTGCCACGCGGTGCGCGGCGGCGGCGCGTTTATCGATGACGTACAGGTGTCCGCACGCGAAAGCGGCGAGCCCCTGCCCGTTGCGGCGATCTCCACAGTGTTCATTGATGAACCGCGCAGGAGCGCGATCAACGCCGCTGCGCAGGGCAAATTCCGCCTGGTCGACATTCCCCGCTGCGCCGCCGAGCAATATCCCCGGCTTGTGCTGGGCCAGAACGACGTGACGTTGTTCGAGCGGACACTGCCATGGGACCATGCAGCAGGCGTGCTGTTCGTCGAGGAAGCAGGCGGCAAGGCAGCGCGGCTAGATGGATCGCGCTATCTGCCCGGCGATCGCCGCACCGGCATGATCGCCGCCGCCTCACCCCGGTTGTGGGATGAAGCGGTCGCGATATTGGGTTAGCTATTCGATCGCTGGGCCGAGATCGTTGTTCTCTTCAATCCGCAGCATTCGGATGTCGCGAACCGACGGCTTGAACCAGTCATATTCGCGCCGAAGCTGCTGGACTGCCAGAACGCAGTCGACGGGTGTTACCGTATCGTTGCCGAAATAGGTCGAACCCTGCTGCCACTCAAAACCGCGCGCCTCCAGCACCCTGCGGATGTCCGAGTAGGCGTTGTTCCAGGAGGCGTTATGATAAGCCGTCTGCAACACCGTAGTGTCGAGGTCAAAAACGATCGCATACATACTCGCGCCTTTCATCGGCCTGAAGCCTAGAACGCGATTATGACCTAATTCGGCTACCATAAGTGTAGCGATTACACCATTTTCGAGCAGATTGCCATCAGGCCGGAAGTGCGCCTTCCAGCCAGCTCTTGAGTGCGCTCTTGGGCGCGGCGCCGACCTTGGTTTCCACGATCTGGCCCTGATCGAACAGGATCATGGTGGGGATGCCGCGGACGCCATATTTGGCCGGTGCATCGGGATTGTCGTCGATGTTGATCTTGACGATGGTGACCTTGTCGGACAGCTCGTCGCTGATCTCTTCGAGAGCCGGGCC